>BNJU01005330.1_pt1 | contig 2342238 bp, 2163 predicted proteins | sample 8539281 | NCBI WGS metagenome assembly BNJU01 (sample SAMD00202456, study PRJDB9452) | human saliva metagenome | isolation source: human saliva | place: Japan
TCGTAATTCGATGCAAATCATTGAGTGATTTGACGCTTATTATCGCATGTTTTGGCGCAGATTACAACATCAATTGATGCATCTTTGTACGCTCTCCCTTTTGGTTCGCCTAACCACCTAATGCTCAACACATTACAGAACCATAGAAGTAGAAATAGGAACGATTACTCCGCCCTGTTGTTTCTAAGGCAATAAATAATACAAGCGATATTAGAAAGAGAAATGAGATTTATGGATATGCAAAACAATTCTTTTGAGAAAACCTTTTCATTCGATAGATTTTAATCAACAAACACATTGATTCTAAATCAAAGCTAAAGTCAGAGCAAAACATAAAAAGTAAAGAACAAGATGCCTGTTTATTTATATTTTGATAGCATTTTTCGCTCAAAAAAACAAAGCAAACACCACATAAAAACTGCACAAATTAATAATCATTATAAGTTATATATCACCTGAAAACGTATTTTTTATTACCTTTGCATCATTACTTTTTAGGTTGTTCATACAAAAAAGTAGCAAGGATAACAGAAAACAACCTTCATTAAAATGGTTTGCTTATGAATATGAGACGCGTAGTTTTATTTATCATCATCCTCCTTCAAATCACTTTTTTCACTGAAGGTTATGGTATTTTCAGCCCCATTGATACAAGCGAAATGAGTGACACGCTGCATGCTACTTTGTTACGACAGCATGCAATCAAGACGATTCCTCCTGGCAATTATAGCGGCATTACCTATCTGGGTAATGACGATTATGCTGTTGTCAGCGACAAAGGTAGCCAGGAAGGATTCTTCACTTTCCATATTACACTGACAGAAAATGGCGAGATTAAACGAGTAGACAACAAGGGATTTACTCCACTTCCTGGTGCAAATCTTGACGAAGAGGCTGTGGCTTATAATCCTGCAACGCATCATCTTTATATTGGAAATGAGGCACCTTCTGAGATAATCGACTATGATATGGAGCGCAAAAAGGTTGTTAATTCGACCATTATAGAAGATTATCGGCAGCGGAGTAAAGTGAATCGCAGCATAGAAAGCCTCACTTATGACCATAAACGCAATCGACTCTTCACTATCAATGAGTCTCCTCTCACAGGAGATAATGGTTTATTGCTGCGTTTGAAGCAACTCACGACAGACTTAAAAGAGAAGAGAAACAATTCTCTTATCTTATTGATGAGCCCTTAGAATCGTCTGCAAAATGCGACAATCACCATGCTTATGGTGTATCAGACTTATTAGCATTAGACGACGGAACGCTGTTGGTGCTGGAGCGAGAACTTTATGTTCGTCCGTTGAAAATCAATAGCTGGGTAATGAATAAGGTTTTCCGCATAAAGCCAGGCAACCCACATAAGCAGTTTGTTACAGGCTGGAGAACGTGGCTTCAGCTTGTAGACAATGACTTTGCAAACTATGAAGGCATGTGCGAAGGGCCGAGATTGAGCGATGGTCGGCATGTTGTTGTACTCTGTGCCGATAGTCAAGATCGTTATAAAGGCGTGTTAAAAGACTATTTCCGCACAATAGTCTTCTAACGATGTGCAAGAAAACAGCTTACGATTTAACGTTTTTGTTTGAAGAAATCCTGCATCATTTGTCTACATTCTGCTTCTAACACCCCTCGCGTTACTACGGCTTTGGGATGCAAGGCACGTGGCGCATAAAGCTGATAACCACGCTTCTCATCGCTTGCTCCATAGACAATGCGTCCTATTTGTGCCCATCCAATGGCACCAGCACACATGACACAAGGTTCTACTGTCACGTAAAGTGTGCAGTCGGAAAGATACTTTCCACCAAGTAAATCGGCTGCCGCGGTGATGGCTTGCATCTCTGCATGTGCGGTAACATCATGCAGTTTCTCGGTCAGATTGTGTGCCCTGCTGATAATCCTATCATTACATACAATAACAGCCCCTATGGGAATCTCTCCTTCTTCGGCTGCCCTTTGAGCCTCATAGAGAGCTTTTCGCATGAACTGTTCGTCTTTATCGTCTGTTTCTTTCATGCTTATTTTAACTTACAATACCCCTTAACACCTATCAAGTGAATATCCACAGGCTCATGACCCAACGATTGAACCTCAACACTTTTATAACAGGAATACTGAAGAGTCATATCCACTGTTGTCTTCAACAACAGGTGATCTATCGTCGTTCCTTCCACTTCATTTATACTTGTCTCACTATAAGTATCATGAGCCTTCTTTCCATAGAAGGTGAGATTACCTATATGGGTGTGACTTAAATATAATGTTTGCGAACCAACCGATATGGTTGCTTGCTTAAAGTTACAATGGTTAAGCGATAAATAGAGGTCACGCTGAAAATCAAATGTGTCAAGGCTAAGGTTATCTAATTGCAAACACCACCATTTAGATTTAGACTCCTCGCATCAGCAAGCAGCTTGAGCAACATAGCCCGTGGCAGTTTAATCCGCACAATCACATTATTAGTATAAATATCTGATGTTTCGACCTCTTCCGCCTCCGTTTGTTTAGCCCTATTTTCCACGATTTCATAGTCTTTGTTCTCAGCCTTAAACTTCGCCAACTCGTGCCCTGTTAGAATGTCTAAGATGCTGCCTTTCATCTTCACATCAAGGACTTCTGAAGGATAATCAATAGTAACTTCATTCGTCTTATCGTCAGGAATTAATTCCACGATATAGCCCTGACTGTCATCCGAATATTGAAGTAGGGAAACAAAAGCCTGAACTGCCGTTATGTTTTGCGTTTTAAGTATACCTCTTGTGCTCGTTTGGAAATACTTTGTTGGCGCTTTTAGTGAAGTGGTTGATACTATCAAAATAATCATATAGGTTGCTGCTATGAGCCCGATAATTATCTTTGTTGTTGTTTTCATTGCCGTTCCTCCTTCCTTTACATACGATCTATTACTTCCAACTCACACAAACGGCGATAAGAAAGCCAAAGATTCATCACACCAAGAATACCTATCCATGCCGAAACAAAATAGAAAGAGTACTCGCCTGGCATAGCAAAAAACAATGACAAAAGACCTCCAATAAGCACTAAGATAAAGGCCGATATCGTTGTTCCCAATAGAGGTTTGCGCGGAAAGACTAAGCTTCCGAGCATAAAAAACGAAATAGCAAAGATGGTCCATGCCATAGTTATCAATATATTTATTCCTATATCACTCGCCCGTACTATCCAAATAATGGGGCTTGCTATTTCGATATCCACTTTAGGTAGGGCCGGAGCGAATAGTAAAAAACGCACTATTTCGAGTCCATAAAAAATAATATGAAACACAACCAAATAGCTTACAACGAATAACAAGGTGCGAGCAAGCCAGTTTTCAAACATGCTTACGGGCAGTGTCAGTACGTGAATGCGTCCTGCTTTCTGTTGACCATCGGTGAAAAATCGTGTGGCAGAAATGCAACTTCCTGCGTAGAGCAATAACGTTCCCCATATAGAAATCACATTTTTAGCGCTATCTGAGGCTTTGCTTCCGTCATCAGGATAATAAACAGAACTATAAGATGTAACGCAAGACCATAGCTCTATTACGAAAAGTATGCCTAAAAGTATGGCTGCAGAAATAAGAAGCGTGCGCCGTTGTTCGGTCCAAAGCTTACTTAAATAACACAAGAACCGTTTAGAATCAAAGAAATCATTAGTCATGGTGTACCTCCTTTCCTTGCATAGCAGCCTCAAAATATGCTTCAAGGTCAGTGTCTGCTTTTAATTCTTCATTTCGAATAATTTCACTTCTATCAATGAGTAACACATGATTCAGCACGCTTTCAATGTCTTTCACCTGGTGCGTTGAGATTACAAATATGCGTTCTGAACTGATACCTTGCTGGATAAAATCTCGGAATTGGCGTTTTCCCGGAATATCAAGTCCGTTGGTCGGCTCGTCCATCAGCAATAATTTCGTGTGTGTTGCCATGGCAAAACTCATGAAAATTTTTTTGCGTTGACCAAGCGAAAGTGCACCTAACTGCACGTCAAGTGTCATGCCAAAAGTTTGTAAATAGATGTTCATATCGTCCTTAGAAAAGCGAGGATAGAAGACACTATTCGTCTTTATATATTGTTGAAGCGTTACATTTGGCAGTTCAAACTCATCAGGTACGAGAAAAATCTCACGCATTATAGAAGGTCGACGCTTACGAACATCTACACCATCAAGGATTACTTGTCCCTTATCGGGTGTCAGCAGACCAGCCATCATATATAATAAGGTGGACTTTCCTGCGCCATTCGAGCCCAGAAGACCATAAATTCGGCCAGACTGAAGCCGTAGATTGAAATCACTAAACACAGAATCTGAATGCTTAGGATAATAGAAACTTAGGTTTTTAATCTCCATAATTGTTACTTAAAATCACATCGAATAGCTCACACTACATTCGACATTGCAAATATAGATAACATTTTATAAATCATCAAATAATTTTAGAAATAAATTCTTCCCATTGAAACAGGGAGCCATATACAAGCTATTTAGCCATATAATTTCATGATGAAAAACTTCAAACTCTAACAGAAATTTGGTCATCATTGGTAAAATCTATATCTTTGTGCAGCAATATAGTTTATTTATTCATACCACATGACAAACACAAGTGTTTCAAACAAACTTCTACTTACTGCGCTTCGGCAGAAAAATGAAGAGGCTTTTAATCTTCTCTTTAAGCAGTTCTACCCAAAGATGAAGTGCTTTGCGAGTCGTTTATGTGGCTGCGAAGACGATGCAGAGAATATTGTTCAGGATGTCTTTATGCAACTTTGGATAAATAGTGAAAAGCTCATGGGCATTGAAAATCTTGATGGTTATATCTTCACCATACTAAAAAATACAACACTTAACTTTCTAAGAGATGCATTTCGCCATTCAACCATAAGCCTAAACAGCTCATTGATAGTAGAAGAACAAAGTGCTGCATGTGACCTTTTATACTATGATGAAATAAAGACTATAATTGATCGAGAGATTAATAAGCTTGCACCACAAAGACGAAATGTATTTCTTTTAAGTCGAAGAGAAGGATTATCGAATGCCGAAATTGCTGAAAAATTGAATATTAGTAAACGTACTGTAGAAACACACCTCATGCTTGCACTTCGTGATTTAAGAAAAGTGCTGGTGTTAATGTCCTTACTTGAACTAATCACTTTAATTAAATAAAAGGATAATTCGCGTTTTAATTTATATTAACAATCAATGATTACGTGTATCATCGTTATTTAGTGTCTTATAGATATAAACCTCAATATAAACATGAAACGAGAGAATCTAAACCATATAATCAACGATTTCTTCGATGGTATCACGCCTAAGAAATATTCAAATTACATTAGATATTGGCTAATGAAGGATATTCAAGTCGAAGAGAAAGAGGAAGCCATGCTGCAAATATGGAATAATCTTCATGAAGAGGACATGAATGTTCTAGATGCTTTGCAACGATTTCAAGCAAATCGAAATGAATATGAGAGCAAGATTCGGCAAAGAAATAAGCGCAAGAAGATACTACGCTGGGCAGCGATACTGATTCTACCAATCATAAGTGCAGTGCTTCCATGGCTATATGCGGAGAAATTCTTTGAACAGAAACAATTGGTTGAGTTCTATGTTCCAGAAGGAAAGATTGATTCTTTAATTCTTTCTGATGGCACAAAGGTTATTCTTAATTCTAATTCGAATATTCTGTATCCTTCTTCTTTCAATGCACATAGCGGGAATCGTGATGTATATCTATTAGGAGAAGCCTATTTCTCGGTAGCTAAAGACACGGAACATCCCTTTATTGTACATTCAGGAAAGTTGAATATTCAAGTACTTGGCACAGAGTTTAGCGTTAAAGCGTATCCAAACGAGGAACAGATTACAACTACCTTAGTAAAGGAAGCGTAAAGTTATATGATGAAAGCCATAACGAAATGATGAGCCCTAATGAACAAATCGTCTATAATAGGGGCAATGGACGATTGTTGAAACAATCTGTTCTTGCATCAGAATGCAATTATTGGATGCTTCATAATCTATCTTTTAATAACCAACCTCTTGGTAAAATACTCCAAGAGATAGAAAAACAATATAAAGTTAAGTTTGACATTGGTCGTTCTGTAGAAACAAATCAAAGATTTACCATGAACTTCACCAATAGAGAAACGATTGATGATGTAATGAAAGTAATCACCAAATTGAAAAACAATTTAGAATATTATAAAGATGGTCAAACAATAAAGCTTATCCAAAGCAGAAAGGAGGACACACATTAAGAAGACAGAAAGAACCTTAGCAATCAAATCTAAACAAATACATTTATAATCCGTTTTACTTTCATAATGGAATAAAACGATAAAAATATTATTAACCTTAAAGCAATAAAAGTGAAAAGAACAACCTTTCTTTTAGGTTTGTTTCTTTCAATGACTACTATAGGCATGAAGGGACAACATCAAGTAGTGAAACTCGACAAGACCACTACTACTATCCAACAGCTTATTAGCACAATTGAAAAGCAAACCAATTTGTCTATCGACTATGGACAAAATGCCTTAGACCTGACCAAACAAGTTAAGGTAAATTCTAAAACAGAGAAATTAAGTGCATTGCTTGATGCAATGATAAAGGAGACAGATTTAGAATATACTATATCTGGACGTCATGTGATTATCACAAAAAACACGCCTCAAAAGCCGAAACAAACAGGCCGGAAACAAACAATAAAAGGGCAAGTGCAGGACGTAAATGGTAATCCCTTGATTGGTGTTACTGTGAAAGTAAGAGGAACAAACAATGCAGTGGTTACCGATCTTGATGGCAACTACACTATCAGTGCCAATCGTGGTGATATATTAGAATGCTCATACGTGGGTTTCACTACAAAGGATGCTCGTGTAAATGGTAATCAGTTAAATCTCACACTGCATGAAAACTCAAAGGAATTGAATGAAGTTGTTGTTACAGCCCTTGGCATAAAACGTGAACAAAAGGCTCTCTCCTACAATGTACAGCAGGTTACTGGCGACGCAGTATCTGTAAATAAGGATGCCAACTTTATTAATTCATTAAATGGAAAAGTTGCAGGTGTCAACATTAATGCTTCTTCATCAGGAGCAGGTGGAGCCTCTAAAGTTGTCATGCGTGGAGCTCGTTCCATCATGCAATCAAGCAATGTTTTATATGTTATTGATGGTATTCCCATGCTAAATACAGGGAAAGAAGGTTCTACTGAATTCGCATCATCAGGTACATCCGAAGGTATAGCTGACTTAAATTCAGAAGATATTGAATCAATGTCTATCCTTACAGGTGCTGCTGCAGCCGCCTTATATGGCGAGAAAGCATCAAATGGAGCCATAGTTATTACAACGAAGAAGGGCAACGTGGGGCACACTTTATTTACAATTACCCAAAATACAGAGCTATCAACAGCCTTCCACACTCCAAAATTCCAGAATAAATATGGTACAGGCTCTAGCATACGAGAAAGTGGTTCCGAATCATATAGTTGGGGACGACTGTTAAATGAAAGTAATTTCATGGGATATAATCCTATTGAGGACTACTTCAAAACAGGAGTAATGACAACAGAAGCCTTCACCATGTCAACAGGAACAGAGAAGAATCAAACCTTTCTATCTGCCAGTGCATTAAGATCTGCAGGCGTCGTTCCAAACAATAAGTATAATCGTTACAATTTTACTGTACGCAATACAACAAGTTTATTGAAAGATAGGATGATACTGGATATTGGTGCGAGCTACATAATTCAAAACGATCGAAACATGATTAATCAGGGAGTTTATAATAACCCTCTTGTTACAGCCTATCTCTTTCCACGTGGTAACGATTATCAAGACATGGCAATGTATGAACATTATGATACCACACGTAAGATATATGTACAGAATTGGGACGGTTTGATCAGCGAATTAGTAGGCCAAAATCCTTATTGGATTAACTATCGAACACCACGAACAAATAAGAAATACCGCTATATGATGAATGCTGGTTTAACTTATAAGTTTACTGATTGGTTAAGTTTAGTTGCTCGTATACGTATTGATAACTCTATAAATACTTATGAAGAAAAGTTTTATGCCTCAACAAACATGACACTAACGGGAAGTTCTAATGGAATGTACAACATACAGAAATCTGATGGGAAGCAAACCTATGGAGATATTATAACAAATATCAATAAACGCTTCTTTGAAGATAAACTATCTTTTGTTGCTAACGTTGGTGCTTCATTATCCGATCTTAAATGGAATCAACTTGGTAACAGAGGGCCAATTGACGAGAATTTAATTCCGAATGTTTCACAGTGACACAGATTAATCGTGCCAGGCTCATTCCCGAACAGTCAGGTTACCATGATCAAACCAAATCTCTTTTTGCCAGTGTTGAGTTAGGTTGGAGAAGTCAACTTTATCTTACAATGACAGGAAGAAACGATTGGCCATCAATGTTAGCAGGACCTCACTCTAACAAATCGTCCTTTTTCTATCCATCAATTGGCAGTTCTTGGATTATTTCTGAATCGTTTAATCTTCCCCAACAGATTGATTATCTGAAGGTACGTGCTTCATTTGCTTCTGTGGGACTATCATTTCCACGTTGGTATGCAAATCCCAAATACACATGGGATGAAAATAAAAAGCAATGGAGCAGTCAAACAACATATCCAATGTATAACTTAAAACCAGAGCGCACTGATTCTTGGGAATTTGGTTTACAGACACGGCTGTTTAAACATTTTAATATAGACCTGACCTACTATTTAACCAAGACATACAATCAGACCTTTGACCCAAAGATATCAGCTTCTTCAGGCTATAGTAAGATGTATATTCAAACAGGAAATGTTAGAAATCAAGGATTAGAGTTAGCATTAGGATATAATAATACATGGGGAGAGTTCTCATGGAGAAGCAATTATACATTCAGTATGAATCGAAACAAAATTAAAGAACTTGTAACAGCCTATGTACATCCTCAAACAAAAGCACTAATCACGGTTGATAAACTCGACGAAGGAGGTCTTGGTGCTGCACACTTTATTCTCAAAAAAGGTGGAACATTAGGAGATTTATATTCTCTTTCGGACATACAACGTGATAGCAATGGAAAAGTATATGTTGATGAAGATGGCAAAGTATATAAAAATTCAAATGTAGAGGACATAAAGCTGGGGTCAATATTTCCTAAAGTAATATGGCTTGGCGTAATGAATTTTCATGGAAAGGGTTGAACTTAGGAGTTATGATAGCTGCTCGATTTGGAGGAATTGTTTACTCTGCAACACAGGCAAACTTAGATTACTATGGTGTATCCAAGACCACAGCTAACATTCGCGATAAAGGCGGAGTCTCTATTAACGATGGAGAGAACATTATTAATCCTGAGACTTGGTTTACAACTATTGGAGCCAGTGATGGTATTCCTATATTCTATACTTATAGTGCGACTAATGTTCGCCTACAAGAAGCCAGCATAGGTTACACGCTTAAAAAGAACGTACTCTTTGGCTTTGGAGAACTTACATTCTCACTCGTTGGTCGTAATCTACTGATGCTTTATTGTAAAGCTCCATTTGACCCTGAAACAACAGCTACAACAGGTAACTATTATCAGGGAATAGATAAGTTCATGACACCAAGTTCAAGAAACCTTGGTTTCAATATCAAACTTAAATTCTAATGTATCAAGACATGAAACATAAAAATATTACTTTAGGAGTTGGCTTATGTGCTCTGCTTTTGACAACAACAATAAGTTGTACGAACAGCTACGAAGATTATAATCAAGATCCGTATGCAGTATCAAAAGAGGAGATGCAACGTAATGCTTACAGTTTAAGTTCAGCTCTTATAAACCTTGAAAGTTGGGTTATACCAACCGATGTAAATGCAAACCAATTTACAGAATGCTTATGTGGAGGTTCATATGGTGGCTACATCTCAGACTCTAACCCCGGTTTTGCAGGAAAGAACTTTGCACAATATAGTCCTGAGAATGGTTGGGATAGAGTATTATTCGTTGATTTTATTCCAAAGCTCTTTATCTATAGTAATCAGGTATATAATGTAACAGAAGATATTGTGCCTCGATCTGTAGCACAAATCATCAAAGTTGCCGGCATTCATCGCATTACCGATGCATATGGACCAATACCTTATTCTAAGGTAGGTGCAGATGGTAAAATCACTGCTCCATACGATTCACAGGAAAATGTGTATAATCTCATGTTTTCACAGCTTGATAGTGCTATAACGAATCTGACTGCCAATCGCACAAATGACTTCAGCCCTAAGGCGGACCACGTGTATGGCGGTAAAGTAGAGAAGTGGATTAAGTTTGCCAATTCATTAAAACTCCGCTTAGCTATCCATATAGCAAAGGCTTCACCTGACAAAGCTAAACAAATGGCGGAAGAAGCCGTGAATCATACAATTGGTGTGTTTACAGACAATGCTGACAATGCAGAACTTACCATTTCAAGCACAAATCCATTCTATGTGGTCATGCATGAGTATAATGGAGTTGAGAATAATCACGGTGACTCTCGTGTAGGGGCTGATATTATAAGCTATATGAATGGCTACAACGATCCTCGTCGTGCTGCAATATTTACACAATCAACCTTTACTAATGCATCTAATGGATTCCATGGTTTACGCTCAGGCATTAGTATTCCAAGCCAAGCCGTTTCAAATATGTATTCGAACTATAAAGTTGCAACCGACTCTAAATTACTTTGGATGAATGCTGCAGAGGTAGCTTTCCTACGTGCAGAAGGGTGCACTCCGTGGTTGGAATATGGGAGGGACTGCTCAAAACTTTTATGAGCAAGGCATTCGTTTGTCATTTGAGCAATGGGGAGTAACAGGTATAGACTCTTATCTTTCAGATAATTCCAGTACTCCAGAGCCTTATAATGACCCTGTAGGTCTTAATTCTTATAGTGGCTCTGTTTCTACAGCAACAATTGCTTGGAGCAACAGTGTATCTGAAGAAGAGAAACTTGAAAAGATAATTACTCAAAAATGGCTCGCTAATTTTCCATTAGGTCAAGAAGCCTGGACTGAATATCGCCGTACAGGATTCCCTAAGCTAATGCCTGTAGTTGTAAATAATAGTGGTGGAATCGTTAATTCAGAACGAGGAGCACGCCGTCTGTACTATCCACAGGAAGAACGTCTCAATAATAAAGAAAATAATGATGCAGCTCTTCAATTACTTGGAGGCCCTAACAATATGGCTACAGATGTATGGATTACAAAATAGAACTATGCTAAATTTTAATGTAAAATTGATAATGAGAAAATTATGAAATATTATATTCAACATATCATTTTCGGAATTAGCGTACTGCTCATGGCTTTCTCCATGGAGAGTTGTGACACAGATCACGAGCCCGTTAAAGTCAAAACACCGGGTATTTCGAATCAAAATCCCGAGTTATATGCACGATATCTCTCAGGCTTACGCACATATAAAAGTGGGAAACACAAAATTGTATTTGGTTGGTTTGACAATAGTGAGAAGATCCCTGCTTCACAAGGTCAGAATATTATAGCAGTCCCTGACAGTTTAGACTATTTGGTTCTTACCTTACCTGAGAATCTCAATGATAGAGAACTTTCTGAAATGAAAGAGATAAAAGAAAAGAAAGGCATCCATACACTCTTTGAAATAAACTTCATAAGAATCAAAGAGGATTATGATGCAGAAAAAGAAGCTTTCGAAGATAACTCTGATAATGCGGGAAAGATTTTTAATTTGGATTTCAGAACCTATTTAGTCGATAAAGTTCAGAAACGCTTAAAATTGTGTAGTACATTTAATTATGATGGGGTTGTTATGACTTTCTATGCAAAGACAAAGCTCTATATGACAGAAAAAGAAAAGACTGCTCAACGCACATTAGAGAATATCTTCCTCGGTATAGCAAAAGACTGGAAACAACGCCATCCAGACAAGGTCTTAGCTCTTGCTGGGAAACCCCAAAATGTTGACGACAAGAGTGTATTCGACCTATGTGAATATATTATTATCCCTTGCCAAGCATCTACGAGCGCAAGTGACATTGTGTATTCTATCAATAAAGCTGTTGTAGAAGGTGTACCAAACAATAAGATAATTCCGTTAGTATCCATGTATTCAAAAGACAAAACAGATACGAAGACTGGCTATTGGGGTAAATCTCTTTCAGTCTTAGGTACAGCAAAACTTGCTGCTCAACAACACACAGATTATCAGATTATAGGGTTAGCCATTGACAATGCTAATAATGATTACTATCATGTAAGGTTTGTATATCCTACGATAAGAGAAGCTATCTCTATAATGAACCCAATCGTTAAAATATGAATATGATGAAAAATATATTTAAGTTTATTCCTTTATGGGCTACAATTCTTATTTTGACTGTGGCCTGTCAGAACAATGATGAAGACAATTTCTCCAATAAGGCTTTTATAGATGCCAAGGGGATGACTTCTGAAACCATTGTAAAAGGAAGCATCGGGACGCTTGTAAAGACAATTTCTATCAAAACTGCACGCCCGACAGAGAAAGATATTCATGCAGCCATTACTTATGATGGCACATTGTTAGAACTATATAACAAGAAGTATTATACATCAGCAGAACTTCTTCCTGACAGCTGTTATAAAATATCAGAATCACAGATGACTATCAATAAAGGCTCGGTGAAAAGTAGTGAGGCAGCTATTCAGTTCCAAAATCTTGGAGGATTAGATCGTTCTAAAGTCTATGTTCTACCAATCAGTGTCCGCACTACTGACATAGACCTGTTATCCTCAGCCAAAGAATACTACTATGTGTTCAAGGCGGGTGCCTTAATCAATGTTGTTGGCGACATAGAGGGAAACTATTTGGAAATTTATCCATGGAAAACCCCTGGTCGTATTGATCACATGAATAAATTAACCATGGAAGCTCTTGTCTATCCTCGGGAATTAGACAAACTTATCTCTACGATTATGGGAATAGAAGGCAAATTCCTTATGCGCATAGGTGATGCCGGCCTGCCCCCTAATCAAATTCAGATTGCAACTTCTTATTCCAACTTTACTGACAGCAAACTGCAACTCCAAACAAATACTTGGCAACATGTAGCATTAACGTATGATGGAGATGATCAGACTCTAAAAGTATATATCAATGGTAAATTGATGTATGAAGAAGACAGAAGTATCAACATTAACTTAGAAGGTAATGGCTATGATCGTAATTTCCTTATAGGAAAATCTTATGACGATACCCGTGATTTAAAGGGCTGTATATCCGAAGTTAGAGTATGGGACGTGGTAAGAACCCAGGAAGAAATTGCCTCTCATATATATAATGTAGAGCCAACAACAACGGGATTGGTTGCTTATTGGAAATTTGATGATAATTCATCACTCGTCGTAAAGATTATTCTGGCAATGGAAATGATTTGAAAGCAAATCATACGCTCTCATGGAAGAATGTCTCATTACCAGCAGCTAAATAACTTTTAATACTGATTATAATGAAAAATAAATATCTATCTGTCATCAAAGCAACTTTTATTTGTGCTGCGATTGCAGGCTTATCAATAGCATGTTCTAATACCATTGATGTGAATGGTGTTGACGAATCAGGCTACAATAATCCTGAAAAACCATTAGCTTTCCTTACAGATAAGTATGGAGTTAGCTTGCGTGATTCCTTATTATTTAATGTTGAAGGGGCTACAAAGTTTTATGTAAACCTAACAGCTCCCTCGAAAGATAAACAAGAGTATTCTGTTTCGTATGACGCTTCTGTCCTTGAAAGCTACAATACAAAACACAAAACACGATATCAAGCCTTACCAAACAACCTGGTTACAATTGAAGGAAAGGCCATTATTGAAGCGGGGAATAACACATCTGAACCTATTAATGTGAAGTACACTACTGCTACAGAATTAGAAAAAAATGGGATTTATGCTATTCCATTACGCCTAAAAGGAACACATGACAATGTGTCGAAAGAGAAAGGTGAGTTTGTTTTATTCGTACAAGACATTACCAAAATGCCTAATTGTCATAAAGATAATGGGCTACAAGTAATCAGCTGTATGGAAATCAACGACACTAACCCACTCTATAACCTCTGTTTTACATTAGAACAATCTGGCAAATATCTCTTTGATCAAGTTATTTTGTTTTCTGGAAATATCAACTATAACTTAGAAACACAAGAAGTTTATAATTACAACAATGAAAATATATCTCATGTGCTGCAATACAAAGAGAAATATTTAGAACCTTTACAGCAGAAAGGCATGAAAGTTATTTTGGGCATATTGGGTAACCACGATCGTGCGGCAATAACAAACCTTTCTGATGAAGGTTGCAAGCATTTCGCACAAGAACTCAAAGCAAAGGTTGAAGCCTATGACCTTGATGGCGTATTCTTTGATGATGAGTATTCAAGCAGAGGAAATTATCCAGGATTTGTTTCTGGTAATAATGCTTCAAGACTGTGTTATGAGGTGAAAAAAGCTATGCCCAATAAACTTGTCGAGGTTTATGTATATAGTGGAACAGGCTCTCTCTATAGTGTCGATGGCCATCAACCAGGAGAATTTGTTGACTATGGAATCCATGATTATGGTGGAACTTCCGACCTGAGCAGTAATTATCCGGGTATGCCCAAAAGTGGCATGATCTTAGGCTCCATTGAATGTGCCCGTGGATATGCTTCATCTTCAAGTGTATACATGAGAATTAAAGCTAATGGCTATGGTGGAACAATGGTGTTTGGCTTAGACCCGAAACGTACTCCAAATTATGTTCTCAATCGAGTTGCGCAAGCATTCTATGGGGAAAACGTTTTGCAAACAGGTGTATATAAAAAAGATTGGTAGACATTTAAAGAATAAACGAAGATGAAAACACGATTAATATATTCATCAATAATTTCATTGTTACTTGCAAGCGGATTCACCGCTTGCAGTAACACCCCTGAAGTTAATCCAAAGGATATCGCAACAGAAGAAACAGAACTAAAATTAGAATCTGACACGCTGAAGGTTCCTGTAGGTGAAGAAACCTCAACCAAAATCATTAATGGCGGCGGAAACTATAAGGTTATCAACGAAGCTCCAGAAATAGCTGTTGCAACCATCGATAAAGATAATATCAATATCAAAAGCTTTAAACAAGGTTTTACAGCATTTATCCTATCTGATGATGCAGATAACTATAAACGTATAGTTGTAAAATCCATGTACACTTCAATCGTTCTTGATACGAATGAGATTAGTATCAAAAAACTTCTCGGCCATGACTTAAATGATAAGACAATCATCATAAAAAAGGGAAATGGAGATTACGAAGTTGAAAGCGGAGATGAAAATGTGGTAAAGTTTGTAACAATACAAAAAGACTCTATCGTCCATATCCGTGGCATTCATACAGGTGAAACCACTATCAAAATTACAGATGCAGCTGGGCTTACAGCTCAGGTAAAAGTAACAGTAAACGAAACGGACATCCCATTCACAGACGAAGAAAAACAAGAAATCATGAATAGTGATGTCAAACGTGTTTTCTGGGATGAAGACTTACAGCAATGGACACCTGAGCATTATAATTATCTCACAGCATTCAATCACAAAGTAGGAACAGAAAACCGAGTTGGTTACGAGTATTCTGATTATAGATTTATTCGCATTTTCTTCGATGGAGATGAGTCTGTTGGCGTATATGAGAATGCAAGAGTAGACGCTTGCCCACAATGGTATGGAGAAACAACCCACTATGCCCCCGCAAAAGTTGAGATCATTAAAAATGATGGCACCAACGTATGGGGAATTGTCTCCGTCATAAAAAACAAACGACTTTATCGTGGCTATTTCTGTCTACCTAAACAATAAAAGTATAAACAACAAAATATCTAAAAAGGCTTATTCCCCATTATATATTAGGGGAGTAAGTCTTTTTCTTGAATGAAATCAAAGTATGAGATTATGCCTTGTAAGAAAGACTCTCACATGGTTAACACAATTAAAATCGTATCATCAAATGAGGGAAGTATAAAAAGAATCGAAAAAGAAAGGTCAAAGAAAATGAATATTTTTAAAGTGTATGTGGTTATTAATTATATCATTTAATATAACCATTACCCATGCTCAAAGGGAATCAATTAGTTCTTTAAAGGACAACTCACTTCAATGTGTACAAAAAAATTCCCTTTTGGGAGAAAAATAAAGCCTCCTTTTTAAATGTCTATCAGGATACTATTAATAATTATGTGATGTTCAAAACGATTAGATATTATGGTAAAAACTTTTTCGGGAATCGGAACTATATCTGGTGCGGGGAATATTGATTTTAAAGATGGAAAAATCTCTTTAAAATCATATTATTTCGAACCTAATAATAAAGTATATGCTATAGAAATGTATGTAAAGGGTTCCACGTATGGGGCTTCTATGCTCTTTATAATCTATGAGACCGATGGCCTTGGAAACTGGGAGATAATAAGATGTCCTTTCGAGTCTTTTAGAATCGTAACTAACAAAGCTAATATTTCAAAAATAATACGTTATGAGGACGGTAGATTTTTTAGTTATTATACCTTTTAAAAGATAGAGTAATACAACGAATAGGGAATAGATAGTAATGCTCCAAAACGGGAGTTGTCAAAATAGTCATCTGAGTATCAATGTGATTTTTAAAAGATTAGGCGTAAAGGCAGGGATAAATTCTCTGCCTTTTGGTTATAAACGTGAAATACTCACCTAAAGTGGTCCCTCTTGCCTCATTTAAGCTGGCCCTGTTGTAATCGTGCAAAGTGGCCTTATAGAATTATTTAAAGTGGTCCTGTTTTATTTTGTTTTTGAGTTTATCTTTTTGGTGTAAAAGTAGTATCTTTATCTGTAAATTGTTTTTAACTAAATAATTCGCAGATAACTATACCTAACCATTCCATTAAGATGATTAAACTTCGTCAAGTATTTGGCCTTTACGGCTCTGGATATGGCTCACGTTCCATATCTACCACACTTGGTATTTCCCGTACAACCATCAGGAAGTATCTTCGTATTTTTAATGAATCTTGCGCGCCTATATGGCCTCCCGCAAATCGTTTTTTAAAGGTTTTGGTGCTTGCGGGCTTCCCGCAAATCACTTTTTAAAGGTTTTGACGCTTGCGGGCCTCCCGCAAATCACTTTTTAAAGGATTTGGTGCTTGCGGGCCTCCCGCAAATAACTTTTTAAAGGTTTTTGCGCTTGCGGGCCTCCCGCAAATCACTTTTTAAAGGTTTTGATGCTTGCGGGCCTCCCACAAATCACTTTTTAAAGGTTTTGACGCTTGCGGGCCTCCCGCAAATAACTTCCCGAAAGGTTTGGAGTTTCCGCGCATGGCGAAAGCCGTTTCCCGAAGGGTTTGGCATTTCCGCGCATGGCGAAAGTCATTTCCCAAAAGGTTTGGAGTTTCCGCGCATGGCGAAAGTCATTTCCCAAATGGTTTGGTGTTTCCGCGCATGGCGAAAGTCGTTTCCCGAATGGTTTGGTGTTTCCGCGCATGGCGAAAGTCGTTTCCCAAAGGGTTTGGAGTTTCCGCGTTCTCCGAAAGTTATTTCCGAATAGTTTGGGATTAGTTGTTGCAAAGATATGGAATAAGAATTTATCAGGGTTTTGGATTTACAACTATCAAGGAGCATCCATAGGGACAGTTTCAACGATTTTTTCCACACATTTTGTTCTACACAAAAAAATCGTTTTATGGAATAAAATTAGAAAGTAAATCCAAAACCTACCCTTTTATAAAAATAAAAAGCGAGCAGGAAATACATTCCTGCCCACTTATAAATATATTAATATAACTCTACTTCTTATTGCTGTGGAGCTGCTTCTGTTGAATCAAGACCTAATGCTGCACGTGCATTCTTATCGTTGGGATCAAGTTTAATCAACTGCTCATAATATGGTTTTGCAGATTCAAGATCGCTTTTCGTTACCCAATAATAATAACCAAGATTAGCAAGGGCCGATTTCAATGTAGAAGTTTCATCATCTTGACGATCCGTTTTGTTAGCCAATAAATCTACAGCCTTCTGGAAAAATTCAGCTCCCTTTTCGTCTTGACCAGCCTTAGAAGATTGCATACCAGCCATATTGTATACCCATGCAGCAATAGTTGGCCACTTCTCAGCCATTTGAGTATAGATACCATATGCTTTATCGAGGTTTGCTTGCTTCTTTGCACCACCCTTTTCAGCCATCTGTACATAGATGTTGGCAAGTTTAGCATAATCTGATGGAGTAGCATTTTGGTTATGAGACATATAAATCTCGTTACACTCTAATGCTTTATCTTCCTGTCCCATTTCAGCATAGGTATCAGCCATATACTGATAAGGCTTATAATCATCTTTCTTTAAATCAAAAGCCTTTTGATATTGCTCAATGGCTTCGGTATACTGCTTATTACCCTTCAGTGCAAGACCATAATAGATATAATCGCGTGCACTCTTTTCTACTGAGTCCGTAGATATAATAATCTTTGCATAATTGATTGCCTCATCAAACTTTTGAAGATCTGTCGCGCTCCAAAGTGCCACACGCTCGAAAGTGATGTCTTTTGGGAACTTCTGGATTCCAAATTTAGAAATATCAAGACTCTCTTCTTTTTTATTTGCCATATAAGAAGAAACGGCATAGCCTACGAGATAATATTCATCAAGTTTTTCTTTATTGGACTTTGAAAAATATTCGTATGCCTTAGCATAGTTTCCTGCCATATAGAAATTATTACCTGCTTCTGCTTCGATGGGGAAGTCAGGACAATTCTGCTTCAACAAGTTAAGTGCACGCTCACTTTCTTCAGGGCTACGCTTTCTGTAGATGTTAGAATAACGCATGTAACCTTGAGGATTTTTAGGGTCCATAGACATACACTGTTCATACCACATAGCAGCATTTCCACCATCATCTTTCATTGCAGCAATATCACCTAAAAGGATATAAGCATTACCGCAATCTTTGTATTTGGAAATAACATTATTAGCAATATTAGTAGCCTCGTCATACTGCTTATTCATCAAAAGTGTCTCTCCCAAGGCGACAAGTGCTTTTGGATCCTTCTTAAAGTCTTTCTGATAGTCTTTAATCAGGTTCTTTAAAGCCTTTGCATCCATATTAGGAGTTGCTTTGAGTGATTGTGCTATTGGCTTCAGCATCTCATTATAGTTGGCATTTTGCGCCATAGCGGGAACTGACAAGCCCAACATCAGCAATCCTGCTACTACATATTTCATCTTTTTCATATTCTTCTTATTTAGTTAAAATAATATCGCAGTTGAAGGCGAACCTAAAGAAAAACTTCGCCAATAATTTATCTTTTTACATGCACAGTGCGAATCGTAATATCTGCGCGATAGGGAAGCAAACCTGTCTTGAAAAGAATTAATTGTCCCTTGGGCCCAGCAACATAATTTGCAAATGTCAGAGGTAAAGCCCTGTACGGATCTACAACTATCGCATATAAAGTACGTGCAAATGGATAACGTCCATCAAGCAAATAAGCCTGATAGGGTTTCCAACTATTCATAGGAGTCGCCTTATCCTTTATGGATACAGACATGACATGAACATTCTTCTTAAATGTGGTATTCGTTGAATCACGCTTGTCATTCAGCCAGTTTGAACCAATAATACCAATAGCATTAATATTGTTACTCACATAATCTATCACAGCCTTACTATTCTTAGCTGCAACAATATTTTTAGCAGTAAGATTCTTACCACCCATAATTGAGTCTATAACATAATGCAGTGTTGCAGAAGCAGGATTATCGAAAACAACTTCAATGCCTCCACGTTTAGAACCTGGATATATTTCATTCCAGCGATTTACTTTTCCACTCAATATTCTCTTAATATCTTTGACCGTTATGCAAGTATCATTGTTATTCTTATTAACGATGAAAGCCAAACCATCATAACCAATAGGGAATGTTTCGGGAATTAAGTTTTTTGATTTGAAATAAGCAACTTCGCTTGGTTTCAAATCACGAGATGTAAAGAAGAGACAAGTCTTCAAATCTTGCAGTTTTTTGAATCCCGTTATATCATCAGCATAAATAGCCTTCAAATGTGCTTTAGGGTATTCATATTCAAACTGTTGTCTTTCTTCCTCTATAAAAGGGCTGAAACTCTCATCAGAGACGAACTCAATCGTCCCTGATGAAGGAGTATCTGTTCTACTGCCTTTGGTTTTCTTCCCACAAGAGGAAAATAAAACCAAAGACAGGGATAGTCCAATAAATATATAAGATAAATTCTTATTCATTTATTTCAATTATTGTAACTTGAATTGTACTGGCACATTGAACTTCACACGCACTGCAGAACCATTCTGCTTACCTGGTGTCCAACGTGGCATACTACTTACAACACGTGCTGCTTCACGATCAAGAGATGGGTCTACAGACTTTGCTACACGAACATCAGTGATAGAACCATCACGTTCAACAACGAAAGAGATTGTTACACGGCCTTGAATTCCATTCTCTTGAGCCACAACAGGATATTTAACATGTGAGCTAAGATACTGTAGCAATGCTGCAGGACCACCAGGGAATGATGGCATAACCTCAACAACGTCAAATACTTTTTGTGTAACTTCTTCCTTTGGAGCAGGAGGAGGAGTAGCCACTGCAATATCATTACGTACAGCCTCAACAGTACGATCCTTCGTACCTTCATGAGTTTCTGTACCTACAGCAACCTTATCATCCAACTGGTCCATCTGTTTCAACGTGTTAGACTCTTTAACAAGTTCATCTTTCCTAATTATAGGAGCAACGAACTTCTGTGTCTCACGCGCTACAGGAATCTCCTTCTTAGGCTGAACCTTAGGCTGAATGGTCTCTTTCTTTTCATGTTTCTTAGCCTCTTGCTGAAGTCTTGCAAGCTGCATAGCTTCCATGTAAGCCTGTTGTGCTTCTGCATTCTTTTGAGAAATCACTTTCCATGCAAGAAAACCACCCACGAGTAAAGCAGCAATGAGCAAGATAACAATCGACTTGATGTTACGTCCAGAAGTACCCTACGAAGTCTATAAGCTCCGTAAGCTTGATTCTTTCCGGCGAACACCATATCGACCCATTTAGGATCGTATAAATCTATTTTTGCCATTTGTTTCCTTTTTAAATTGTTTCGTTACTTCATCGATTATAGTTTAACTCCTCTAAGCTTCAACAAATGAAGGTCATCAGCGTTAAGCTTATCAATGACGTAAGTACCAATACTTAGAATCTGCATTTCATCGAGGGCATCAACCATGTTCTTATAAGAAGCATTGTCAGAAGGTTTAATGATAACAGTCAGCGTTGGAATCTTACCATCTTTGAGTTCACCAGCCTTAAGCTTGCTAAGTTTCTTCTGATAAATGCTGTCTGGGTACATCTTCGGATTCTTAGCTTTTTCTGCATTAAGCTCTTTTACAGCAAGCTCTATTCGAGTTACAGGTTTTGTACCATTTGCTGTAGCGTGATCTCTTAGAAGCTTACGGATACCATTGTTTCCCCAAGTTGTTTCCTTCAACCAAGCAGGATTATTGTATTGGGGTTCACCTTCACCACAATAAATCTTATTGTCAGCAGTCACATATATGGTAATTGCTTCAGAAGCCTTAGCCTCTGTCTTCTGATCCTTTGTAACATTTTCATCGTTACTCGGCATCGTCAGCTCCATTGTCTGTGGCTTACTAAGTGATGTACACAACATGAAGAACGTGATCAGCAACATGAGCATATCCACCATAGGCGTAAAGTCTACGCGAACGGTCATTTTCTTTGTTTGCTTTCTTTCTTTGCCATTGATTAGTCCTCCTGTTTTTTAAGCTGTGTAATCATATAGTAATGGCTTTCGTCCATATCCTGGAGCTCACTCATCACTTTCTTAACAGTCTTATAAGGTGTCTTTGAGTCAGCTTTCAACGCAATCTTAATATTGTCATTGACCGTACGAGCTGCATCAACCCATTGCTGGAATTCGCTCATACCTCCATGAATACTATCCATTGGGATTCCCTTTGTAGGTAGAATCTTATGGCGCATCGTAGGAGAAGAAGCCAAATAACCACTAAGATCTTTCATTGGAACACCAAATGTAGACTCGGTCTTAAAGACTTTGCTCTGTGCTGCACTCAACTTTATGCCAAACTTATTGGCCATATTATCAAGCACCTGCCCCAATTGGTCTGTATTGTCCAAACTCATAAACACCTGACCTTCACCTGTTGGCCTACCGGCCGCATCCTTTTCAGGATTGACCAGAATGGTCAGGACGCCGTTCTCTGGCACCTTTATTTCAGACACTGAACCTGGAGTGTTTACTTTCACTGGCTCATTCTTAACGAATGTAGAGGTCAGCATGAAGAAAGTAAGCAACAGGGTCATAACGTCTGACATAGGCGTCATATCGATCCAAACGTCACTTTTCTTAATTTTTACTTTACCCATAGCGATAAATATTTAAAGGGTTAGCAAAAATTAAGCCTCTTCTGTGTGGTTAGCTTCGTATGTCTGAGCAATTGAGTAACCTACTTCGTCGAGTGCGTATGTCAGCTTATCAACCTTATTTGTGAAATAGTTGTAAGATACTACAGCACACCATGATGTCAAAATACCAAATGCAGTATTGATCAAAGCCTCAGAAATACCTGCTGAAAGAGCAGCAGAGTCAGCACCACCACCTGCAGACAAAGCAGAGAAAGACTTGATCATACCGGTTACAGTACCAAGAAGACCAGTCAAAGTACCTAACGTAACGATAGTTGCAATGATAGGAAGGTTCATGGTCAATGTAGGCATTTCAAGCTGTGTTGCCTCTTCATGAGCCTGCTGAATCTTAGCAATTTTCTGTGCCTTCTTCAATGAAGCATTTGCACCTGTCTCCATATCTTTGTAAGCATTCAAAGATGCAGATACTACATTTGCAACAGAACCTCTCTGCTGATCGCAAAGTTGTTGAGCCTTAGCAAAATCGTTAGCATTCAATGCAGCCTTAATATTAAGCACGAACTTTGGAAGAGAACCCTTACCGAAAGCAGTCTTCATAGCGAGTACACGCTCAATAGACATTGCCAAAACAGTTAGCAACAATGTATGGATTACAGGCACAATCATACCACCTTTGAAGATAGTACCCCAAACATCTGCAGGTGAACCATTAGAATCTCCACCCTGGAAGTGACTAGCATCACCAAACCATGTGTAGAACAATGCAAAAGCGATAGCAGCGCAAACGACGATAATCCAGAATGCACCTCTTACTCCTTGAAAGCCCTGAGATTTCTTAGGGCTGGCTGTTTTTTGTGTAGTTGCCATAATTTAAAATTTTAATTTTTTAGTTATTATAATATTAATGTATTATCAAATAAATTCAGTAATTCAGTAATTACAAACAATTTGTCCACCTTTTTTTGTTTGGCAAAGATAGCAATTTATGAATAACTAAGCACTTAATTAAGAAGTTTTAACGATGAATTCTTATAGAAAGTGCCATATCAACTCACATTATTTTATTTATTCTTTGATTGTCATTTCAATTTTAACAATGCGTCTTTAATTCTCTTCATTGCCTCATTGATGTTATCATCACTCGTGGCATAACTCATTCGGAAGCACTCAGGAGCACCGAAAGCATCACCACATACCGTAGCAACATGTGCCTTTTCTAATAGATAAAGAGAGAAATCGGTTGAATCTTTTATCGTTATTTGTCCATCAGATTTGCCAAAGAAACTACTACATTTTGGGAACAGATAGAAAGCACCTTCAGGCTTATTTACCTCTAAACCCGGTATATTCTTAGCGAGTTCTACAATTAAATCACGTCTGCGTTCAAAGCCTGACGCATCTCTTCCACACAATGCTGATCCAAAGTATAGGCAGCTTCAGCAGCCTTCTGACTAACAGAGCAAGGTCCACTCGTATATTGTCCCTGCAACTTATTACAACCTTTAACAATCCATTCGGGTGCAGCTATAAAACCAATACGCCATCCTGTCATTGCATAAGCTTTTGAAACACCATTCACAACAACAGAACGCTCTTTCATACCAGCAACCTTTGCAATGCTCGCATGACTGCCAATATAATTAATGTGCTCATAAATTTCATCTGCAATCACAATTACACGCTCGTGTTTTTTGATGACTTCAGCCAATGCATCCAACTCTTCCTGGCTATAAACACTACCTGTCGGATTACTCGGAGAACACAAAATCAACAACCTTGTCTTTGGTGTTATGGCATCTTCCAACTGTTTGGGAGTCATCTTAAAGTTCTGTTCAAACCCAGCATCGACAATAACAGGATTACCACCTGCTAATTTTACCATCTGTGGATAACTCACCCAATATGGTGCCGGAATAATTACCTCATCGCCATCATTAACCAATGCCATAATGGTATTACACACACTCTGCTTCGCTCCATTGCTAACAAGAATCTCGTTAATGGTATATTCCAAACCATTTTCACGTTTCAACTTCTCAACAATAGCTTTCCGCAGACTTGCATATCCAGGCACTGGAGAGTATTTTGAATAGTTTTCATCAACGGCTTTCTTAGCAGCCTCCTTGATGGCTTCAGGCGTATTAAAGTCGGGTTCGCCCACACTCATATTGATAACATCAACACCTTGTGCCTTCATTTCATTACTCTTTTGCGACATTGCAAGCGTTGCCGATGGCGCAAGACGATTCAAACGATTAGATAGTTGTTCCATAACACTAAATTTTAGGTTAATTAATCAACCACAAAAATAATCATTTTATTCTTTAATATGAATAATCTCAGCGATTTTTTTTTGATTTTTATTCTCCGAATACTATCGGAGAATAAAACAATCTAAAGTTTATTTCAAATGAAGTGTATGCCCCATACGATCACGTTTGGTCTCAAGATACTTCTTATCATATTTATTCGGCATAATTTCTATGGGCACATTCTCCACTATCTCAAGTCCATATGCCTCCAAACCAACACGCTTTGTAGGGTTATTTGTCATGAGTTTCATCTTCTGAATTCCAAGGTGTCGCAACATCTGTGCACCGCAACCATAGTCTCGTTCATCTGGTTTGAAGCCCAAATGCACATTGGCATCAACGGTATCATAGCCTTCTTCTTGCAGTTTGTAGGCTGCAATCTTATTCATCAATCCAATGCCGCGACCTTCTTGTTGCATATAGATAACGACACCTTTCCCTCTTTCTCAATCATTTCCATTGAACGATGGAGTTGTTCTCCACAATCACAACGGCGACTTCCCAATATATCTCCGGTGGCACATGAAGAGTGAACACGTACAAGAATAGGTTCACCTTCTTCCCAGTGTCCTTTGATTAAAGCCATGTGTTCAAGTCCGTTGCTGGCCTGACGGAAAGGAATTAGTCTGAAATGCCCATAAGTTGTTGGTAAATCTACTTCGTCTCCAACTTCTATAGTGGTCTCCTTCTTCAGACGATATGCTATCAAATCCTTAATCGTTATAATCTTCATTCCCCACTCTTTCGCACGTTCTACCAACTGAGGCATACGTGCCATGGTGCCATCTTCATTCATAATTTCCATCAAAGCACCAGCGGGATAGAGTCCCGAAAGCTTGCATAAGTCGACCGCAGCCTCTGTATGTCCGCTGCGACGGAGCACTCCATTATCTTGTGCATACAAAGGGTTAATGTGCCCAGGACGACCAAAGTTTGTGGCACCGAAGCCGGATCAGCCAAAGCTTTGATAGTTTCCGCACGATCATGTGTTGAAACTCCTGTTGTACAACCCTCAAGTTTATCAACCGTAACGGTAAATGGTGTGCCAAGCATTGACGTATTATCTGACACCTGATGTGGCAGATTCAACTCTTCTGCACGTGACATTGTGATAGGAACACACAACACACCTCGTGCATTTTTCAGCATAAAGTTTACTGCTTCGGGTGTAATCTTCTCGGCAGCCATTATCAAATCGCCTTCATTTTCGCGGTCCTCATCGTCCACAACGATAACAAACTTACCCTCCTTAAAGTCTTTAAGGGCTTCTTCAATCGTATTTAATTTGAAATCTCCCATATCTTTTCTTCGTTTAGATTCTTTGTTTTGATACTCTTAATTTATATATATAATAAGGTGAAATTAATCATTTATCCTAACTCTTCCTTTTTAATGCGTCTGGCAATGTTTTGATTTGTTTGGCACACCATCTTCAAATCTCGGAGCAAACGCACACGGAAACGCCACATTCTACAGTAAAAGAATATGCCCAACGGAATGATTACAGCCGACAAAATATTAAGCCATTTACGCTCGAAAGGCCGAGTATGTGCCTTAACCGATAACACTGGATAGTTATTTAACTCATTCAAGAGATAAGCATCTCGTGTATTTGACAAATCAGTTATTACGCTTTCAAGTTCACTACTGATTCGTTCTATCTCGTGATCAGGTCTGTATTTGAAGAACACTTTCACTGGATCAGGCATTCGTTTTAAGTTATGTAGCGTTGAATAGGTCTCAATATCCCTACTAATCACAGCCAATTTCGCCACATCTCCCGCATAACAGGGTTCATCAATTATCACTTCTTTACCCGTGATATTCCGCTTAATCTTAAGTCCCAACACTCTGCGCATCATCTCCCGATATTGATCTAAGTTGAACACGGCAGAGTCGTTAGAAGCTTTATACGTTACAAATAGCCAAAGGAGTTAGTACACCCGGCGCAAGTCCTTTGCCAAACCACACTGTCCACATACCACTTCGAGCCATTCTATAGCCAGAATTGTCAAGGATATAATAGATAATAAACACTAATACAGAAACGATTACAGGGATTCCCAAGCCTCCTTTGCGGATAATAGCTCCCAAAGGAGCACCAATAAAGAAGAAAATCAAGCACGATAGCGCCACAGTAAACTTGCTCACGGCTTCGATTTCATGCTGTCGAATGATACGATCTCCGTCATCGGTAAACATACTTTTGAAGTCCAAATCGCTCACAGCGCCCTGCACTTTACTCATTGCTTCGCTTACGGCTTGTTGCTTTTGTGGCAATGAAAGGCGATTAAAAATGGTGTCTATACTTAGTTTATTTCCAGCCTTTACAGCCAAAAGTGAGTCTTTCTGATTCACATGTGGCATATAATAAAGTCCTCGTTGCGCATCGGCATAATACTGCCTACCCACACTATCATAGCTTAACTTCAGCGAATCTTCATCTCTAAATATCTGCGCTAAACTCTTTCCACGTGCGTTATTCGTTAAAACAGAGGCATCGGTCATATTGAAGCCTGCATCAAAATCAAGGACAATACACTTTGTTATGAATGATTCTCGACGATAAGGAACCGCTGCACTATTTCCAAAAGCATCGGTTTGCATGTTCTCAAACCATTCCCCACTCCACAAAGTCAATACCAAGTGTTTCTTCTCTGCAGTCGATTGCAACATTCCCGAGTCTGCAAGAATGATGGCTTGGTCCTCATAACTGCCCGTCATTCGATAGATCATGACCCCATAAAGCTTACCCGTCTTCAGGTCTTTATGCTGTACATAGAGATTACTATTAGGGATTCCATCATAGAAAACGCCTTCAGGAATCTCAAGTTCTGGGCTCTTTTGCTGCATTGATATCATCAATTGAGCAATCTTATTATTAGCTTCTGGTCCAATGTTATTTTGGAAAACAAACGACAATCCACTAATAAATATCGTGATAACTATCAGCGAACGAAAAGATTGCATCAAAGAGATTCCTGCGGCCTTGATAGCTGTAAGCTCACTACTTTCACCCAAATTACCGAATGTAATCAATGAAGATAGCAAGATAGCCAACGGCAAAGCTTGAGGCACAAGCATTAACCCCATATACCAAAAGAACTTTGCCATGACTTCCATGGAAAGCCCTTTACCAATCAATTCATCGATATATCGCCATAAGAATTGCATCATCAGCACAAACTGGCAGATGAAAAACGTGCCCTACAAAGAGCATCCCAAACTGTTTGGCAATAAATATATCGAGTTTCTTTATCCTTATCATCAGAGTCTTGTTTCATGTGTCTTGCACACACTCCATATATTTGCAAAAAGTAGTATAAATTTATCAGATTTCCTTTCTTTTTCCCGTTTTTTTATCAACTTTCATCTGATTATTCCAGCTCCGCTACCTTTCAACGATAGGCAATCCATATACTTAGCTCTTCAAAACTTACACAAAATCGCACGCTTAAAACCATAACACAGCACAAAAATAAATGCCCTGCAAAAGGAAAATATCAGGGATTTTTTTAAGCTAAAAATTTTTGCAGTTTAAAAACTTTTATACTACCTTTTGCACCCGCATTCCACAAACAAATGGTCTGTGATGGCGGGATAGCTCAGCTGGTTAGAGCGTCGGATTCATAATCCGGAGGTCGTGGGTTCGGGTCCCACCCCCGCTACAATTAAAGCCTCGTAAATCGTTGATTTGCGAGGCTTTTTTATGGAATAATCAGCAAGCTTCTATTACATTATCCTTTCGAATATAGCAGAGTATACACATAAAGAAAGCTAAGAGCGATATAACACCCCATGCAACGAAAAGTAAACACAAAATTTCTGTTTTTTAAAATAGCAAAAACGGATTTGTAATATGCCATGTTTTACCGCATGAAATGATAGAAATCGTTGTATGAAATGATACAGATTGTATGGTAAAATGCCGTAATTACACGACGATCTGCATCTTTCTACAACATAATCTAATGATGAATTAGGAGGAAAAACACAACACTTAAAGTATTTTCTTCACGCAATAGACACAGACCTCCTATTTACCGAGGTGACAACGCTGTAAGCGTTGTACTTTTGACAGCCCAGGGTTGACAAGCGAAGGCGTAGTCTACCCTGGGTTCCTTGACGTTAGTGACAACAACGCTGTAGGCGTTGTACCTCTTATTCTGTGGTTTTTTATCATGGCATTACGCATAGAAAACGTACAACACCTACGGCGTTGGTCTCCCCCACTACATACATAACCCAGGGTAGGCTGATGCCAACCCTGGGCTCTAAAAAGTACAACGCTTTCAGCGTTGACCGATGATTACACTATAAACGATGACTTTTTTCAATACAATCTACATCATTTCATGCAACAATTTACGTCATTTTACACGATAAAATAAGGCAGATTATCGACTGAAATGCACAAAATCATTTTTACGTTTCTAATAGATTACAAGCTCTCCTAAATCACTATTCTCATACATCACATTTCATTTACTTTACACAACGACCGACTCTTCGTACACTTCCATATCTCTTTATGCTACATCAGAAGATATTTCTCAAAACGAAATGAAACGCATAACACCCAAACAGCAAGAGAATGAGCTACTTATAACCCTCAAACACTCTTGGATTTATACGCACTTCGTGCTTAAAAACGACAAAAAACAAGCGAAGTATACGCCTCCATTGCTGTCGCCTAACTTACTTTCTATATCGCAATTTCATTGTACAAAGAATGTTAAAGAGTATTTCTTACATCATCTTTTATCTCATTTATTTGGAAATCAGCCCAATTTAGAATAACTTTGCAGCCGAAAAAATAGAGAGAGGTTAATTGTTTCTCAACAAGAAGGATTATCAATACAAAAACTTTCTAAAACAAAAGTAGGACTTATTTATTACGTATTCAAGATAAAATCCCATCAAACCGCTCAAACAAGTAAGGCAGAATATGTCTTAACTATTGCTGAACAAGTATCATTTTTGAGTTAGGTTTCATGATAGATACGTGGTAAAGAAACAAACAAGAGATTATGAAAAAGGTATATTATGCACCATTTATCACTGTAACAGAAGTAGTGTTGGAACAAGGTTTTTTAATGGATAGCGCACATGGGGCATCACATGAGGGATTCAGTGAGAGTACTAATCCACCTCCTCACATAGTGGATGGTACGGATGATGACTCACCTTTCTAAATGATTAATGTGTCACCCGTGGGTAATTTGACAAACGCTCCTTCAAATAAAAGATATCATCGTCGTTTAAAACAGCTTCAATAATGAAAAAAACAATAATAAAACTCGCCTGTTTTCTTGTAGTAATGGCTGCTACATCATGTGCAAACGACGCTGAAAACATTGATAATAGCGCGCAAGAAAAGTTAGTTTCAATGTCATTTCATGCAGTAGAGTCACTCCAAAACAATGATGAAACAACTTCTTCTGCAAAGAAGCAGACCACGCGTACAGCGCTATTGTCAGATTTCAGCACTGTAACTTGGCAACAAGGCGACAAAATCGGCATTGGCTATTTAGGTTCACCTGGCAAAAAGACCTATCCATTTACAACGCCAACAACTGGGACAGATGTCAGATTCTGGGGGCAAGCAGCTGACTATAAGGCGCCATATTTCATGATATATCCTTATCAAGAGGGAAATCAAATAGCCTATAAGGGGACTCGACAAGCTGAATACACCTATGAATTTCCAAAGTACCAAACGGCTATAGCGGGCACCTTTGACCCAAAAGCAAACTTCTCTGTGGGCATCATTCCACAAGCACACAAACCTTTTGTGGCTTACAACCTTGGTGGACTCCTACGCTTTAAGTTCCATGGGGCAAGCAATGTAAAGAGTGTAAGGATTCTAGCGAGAGGACAAGAACTATTTGCAGGCACCGTAACCTCAACCGTAACTTTCAATACTAATGGGACTATCGCCAACGTTTCCACAAAGCCTATTGCTGGTAAAAGCACTGTTTTACTTATCTATACGCCTGAATCCGGTGCGTCAATGGCCGAGAACACCGATTACTTTGTAGTGCTTCCGGCAGTTAAAATCACTAAGGGGCTAACGCTGGCCTTTATCTTAGACAACGGGAAAGCAGTACAAGTGAAGTTCTCTAACACTATTGACATCAAGCGTGCACAATCATATTCTTTGGGAGATATTGAGATAAATCCTGCCAAAGCGAAATTAGACGTGATAACAGATAAAGGATTAATTGAAGCCATTAAAAAGTTAGCTCTGATGTAGAGCTTGAAGCTGACGGCTCACTAAACATTTATCAAGGATATAACCTTGACAGAATACTTAAACTGAAAGGTGAACTTGATTTAAGTAATAATAATAAACTTACTTCGTTAAATGGCTTACAATACTTCCAAAATATTACAAGCATAAAGTTATTCGGTAATCAAAATCTTGCTGGTAATATCGATTTTACGAAGTGTAAGCAGCTAACGGGTCAGATACTTGTAGATAATTGTCAAGCAGTAAAAAGCATAAATGTCACTGGACTTGATATAAAACAGCTTGCAGCACGAAGCCTAAATGGCTTGGAACAAGTTACTATCAAAGGGAATAACAAGCTTTCTTCTGTCACTTTAAATAATAATAGGGAATTAAAGTCAGTTGATGTAAGCAATTTACCAGCATTAGAAACACTGGCAACTTTCTATAGTGGGAAAATAACAACCATCAACACATCAAATTCTCCGAATCTAAAAGCAATCAATGCGACTTCAAATGATAGTCTTACAAATATTGCAGGACTGGAAGATAACATTCTTCTTGAGAACTTCACTGCACCATATACAAAACTGAAGAAATTGGATTTTACCCACTATACCAAGCTAAAGGAGGTGAACATTATGTCTTCTTCGGTTGAAGAAATTAAAGGATTGTCTGATGCTGGAGCAAATTTAACGACATTACAATTGGCACAAACCCACATAAGTTCGTTGGATGTGTCTCAGAATCCAAACCTAACTTCAATTGATTTATATGCAGTGCATGAACTCACAGCATTAGATGTAACACACAATCCTAAGTTAACATCTCTACGCGCTCCGTTCACTTCTATCACAGAATTGAAGTTAACAAACAATCCTGAGCTTGTAACTTTAAAGGTATCCCATTGTAAATTGAAGAAGTTAGATATCACCTTACTTCCAAAATTAAAAGCGCTTTACGCCGGAAGTCAAAGTCCAAATGGTTTCCTTGCTAACATAGAGGTGACTATGACGGCTGCACAAAAGACAACACTCAACCAGGTTAGGCCATTCAAAGAAGGCGAAAATGATGACAAAGCCAAATATGAAGATACCAATAGTTGGGTAAAAGCTATTGTAAGATAATTGAATTTAGAAATACAATAAAGTCTAAGTTCATAAATAAAAGACTCTAAGCATTTCTGTTTTTGCTTAGGGTCTTTTCGTATTTAGACAGCATGCAATGCTATAAATAATAAACCTTGTCTTACACCTTATTATATATAGTGCACAGAATATGCCTATTTATTTGCATAATAATTGCGTTCAGACTTCACTACTCCACTCTTATGAAGCGTCAATGTAACTTGTTGGAGCGATTTATTTGCATGATCAAAGAGTACAGCAGGATTGAGACGGTGGCCTTGAAAGAATACTTCGAAGTGAAGATGTTCGGTTGTTGCGCGGCCTGTTCGTCCCGTTAGACCTATCACTTGCCCAGCTTTTACCCTATCTCCTACCTTCACAAGATTCTTTGATTGATGGCTATAAAGCGTCTCAAAGCCATAGCGATGCTTGATGCGTATACAGTTTCCATAACCTGCAAAAGGGCTACTTCTAACAACAACTCCATCAAATGCCGCGAGAATCTGGTCGTTAGGCTTCGTCTTTATGTCTACACCCGGATGACGACGTGCTCCACCAAATGGACTGATGACATGACTTCCGGGTAATGGATAGGCCCAACGTTCTTTCTCAAAATCAGCAAGATTCAGCTTAAAAGAATTGGTATTCTCAAACGGATTCTCGGGATCAACATCATCGTTCTTGCTTTTCTTTTTCTCGTTTACATCGTTTCCACCCTTCAATGCCACATCAACATAACGACCATTCTTTGTGCAAAGCAAGGTCTTCTTACGAAGTTTGTGGCTCCGAAGCTCTACAATCATCTCTGGATTAAAACGTCCGCCGTTCACCATAATAGAGAACTTACAGAAGGTTCGACTTCCTTCACCACCTACAATGGCTATAGACTGGCCGGCATTCACCTTTTGTCCCACCTTAACTAAATTTTGGGCGTTGTTCCCATAGACGGTTTCTAAGCCATTATCATGGCGAATTACTACAACGTTTCCAAAGCCATTGACGTTGCGCGAAAGTCGAACTACACCAGCAAACATAGCCTTTATGACATCACCTTCTTTTGTTTTAATCTCTAAAGCCTGACTATTGTCTGTGAGTTCTGCCTTTCCAACAGGCAAGGGGAAAACGTAATCACCTGCTTTCAAGGTGCTCAAATCAATACTAAATGTATTTGAACGCGAGAAAAGTCCAGGTGTTGTAATACTAATTTGCTGTTGTTCTGCAGCCGTAAATGTATCTTTTGCAGGAGTGAAAGCACTTGTCACAAAAGCAAAAGTGATAATCGGCGCAATGTACTTAAAATTGAGTTTCTTTGTCATAATCTATGTGTTATTCATCGTTATTACTATATTTAAGCCTTAATCTCAGGCTTTTCCTTATTCTTTCAACATGATTCCAGAGAATATTCTACCAGAGTTAATGCCAAGACGACGCGCAGAAAAGAAATCGTTTACATGTGTAAAGGTTCACACATTAGACATTAATATATGGTCGCTTTGCAGGCCGACATGCAATAATTGCAGTCGATTACACGCACTTAAGTCTATATGCCACTTCTCATCATGCCGTGAAATGGCCGACATATCGAAGCCTTCCTCACTGAAACGTACATAGACTTCGTCACCTACCTCAAAGGCATCAAGAGAGATTCCAGGGCCAATAACTGCACGAAGCTTATCTGAACACGAACCAAACACCTCTTGCATACGTTGTACGGTCTTTTCAGTTATACGCTGCACTGTACCCCGCCACCCCGCATGTACAGCCGCAATAGCTCGATGTTCAGGGTCATAAAGAAGCACAGGAATGCAGTCTGCCGTCGAAACGCCTATACAAACATTTGGTAATTTTGTAAGAATAGCATCATAGCCCTCGGCAGCTTGTCGTCGCTTTTCAGCTGAACACTGAAACCAAGCCTCATCAACAAGCAAGCAACGAGTATCGTGCACTTGATGAACCATCACGATATTATCGGGTGTAATGCCTAATTCGGTAGCAAGAAGTCTTCGATTTTCAACAACATTATCGAAGTTATCACCGCAAAACTCATTGATATTAAAGGCACAAAAAGAACCTGTGCTTACTCCGCCACGACGCATAGAGCTGAATGCTCGAACGTCTTTCGCAAGATGATATTCATATAATTCAGGCACAATCATAATGTGGTGTCGTCGTCATATTCAAAATCTTCGAGGTCTTCTACATTGTCATCATCTATAAATTCTATGTCATCTTCGTCTGCACCTTCAGCCAAAAGTTCTTCTGCAAAGACGCGCATATCCTTATCACGATGTACAAGTGTGTCCTCGGCGGTTATCTCTTGAAGCTTATTACTCTCGCTATTCAGTTCCTTCCAAAGCACATCTTTCAACTCACTCAGTCCCATTCCTGTTACCGAAGAGATAAAAACAACGGGCAAATCTTGCGGTAAAGTATCCTTTAAAAGGTCTATAAGCTCATCGTCAAGCAAGTCACTTTTCGTTACAGCCAGCACGCGATGCTTATCTAACATCTCGGGATTGAACTGACGAAGTTCGTTGAGTAACACTTCATATTCCTTCTTAATATCATCTGTATCGCCAGGAACCATGAACAACAACAAAGAGTTGCGTTCAATATGACGTAGGAAACGCAGTCCAAGACCTTTGCCCTCACTGGCTCCTTCAATGATTCCCGGAATGTCAGCCATTACAAATGACTTATGATCATGATAGCCCACAATGCCTAATGAGGGTTCAAGTGTCGTGAAAGGATAGTTAGCTATCTTCGGACGTGCACTCGAAAGAGCAGACAACAACGTTGATTTTCCGGCATTAGGAAAGCCTACAAGGCCAACATCTGCAAGGAGTTTTAACTCCAAAATAACCGTCATCTCCTCCATAGGTTCACCGGGTTGAGCGTATCGAGGGGCTTGATTTGTGGCCGAACGGAACTGAAAGTTACCCAAACCTCCACGTCCTCCTTTCAACAAAAGCACCTCCTGTCCATCATAAGTAACGTCACAAACATACTTTCCTGTATCGGCATTATAGACTACAGTGCCACAAGGCACATCAATATAAGTATCTTTTCCGTTAGTACCATGACACTTATCACGCCCTCCATTGCCACCATGTTCTGCATAGATATGACGCTGATACTTTAGATGAAGGAGTGTCCAGTAGTTGTGATTTCCCCTAAGATAGATACTACCTCCATGTCCTCCATCACCTCCATCGGGTCCACCATTAGGCTGATATTTACATGTCGCAAGTGCATAGAACCTCTTCCACCCTTTCCTGAGCGGCAATATATCTTTACGTAGTCAACGAAATTGGAATCCATAACTATAATATGAAGTAATAAATAAGGACTGAAAAATAGCGCCTTAATAGGCTTCTCTACTATAAAATTAAAGTTTGAACCTTGATTTTAGAAGAAGAACATATTCTAAAATTAAAGTTCAAACCTTAACAAACAAAGCTTAAAGCGAATCAATAACCTCGCTAATACGAGCAAAGATGTCATCAACAGAGCCCAAACCCACTACATGATGGTGTGTGCCATCATTCTTATACCAGTCTATTAATGGTGCAGTCTGCGTGTGATAAACATTGAGACGCTTCTTAATGGTCTCTTCATTGTCATCGCTTCTACCGCTTTCTTTTCCACGATTGATAAGGCGTGCCATGAGTTCCTCTTCGGGAACAGACAACTCTATCATTGCAGCTATCTTGTGACCACGCTCATTCAACATCTTCTTTAGCGCCTCAGCTTGCGGTGTAGTGCGTGGAAACCCATCGAAAATCACACCTTTATGGTCCTTACCAAAGCTATCATAAACGTGTGCAAGAATGTCAATCATCAGTGCATCGGGTATCAATTGACCATTATCAATGTAGCTTTTTGCGGTCTTACCAAGCTCAGTTCCGTTCTTAATTTCATTACGTAACACGTCGCCGGTAGATATATGTCCGAAGTCATACTTAGCTATCATCTTGTCACTTTGCGTTCCCTTTCCTGCGCCGGGAGCACCGAAAATTACAATATTCTTCATTATTTCTTCTTTTATAAAATGATAAATTACTTTGTGATTTTTTTCTCTTCTACTATCGTATAGATATCTCTTAGCTGACGACCTTGCTGATCATAGTCGAGACCATAACCCACTATGAAGTCATTTGGGATTTCCATTGCGACGTATTCTATATTTAATGGCACCTTAAGTTTATCGGGTTTAACCAGTAAAGAGCATATATGTATCGACTCAGGATTACGCGTTCCAAGACTCTCTATCATTTGTTTCATCGTCAAACCTGTATCGACAATATCCTCAACAATGACTACTGTTCGCCCCGCAAGATCCTCGTTCAGTCCGATGACTTCTTTGATTTTACCTGTCGAAGTGGTGCCTTGATAAGAGGCAAGCTTTACAAATGAAATCTCACAAGGAATCGTAATGTTGCGCATTAAGTCGGCAGCAAAGATAAAAGAACCATTCAACACGGCCAAGAAAAGAGGATTTTTATCGGCCAAGTCCTTATTGATTTTCTCGGCTACAGCCTTTACACGCTGTTGAATTTCAGCCTCGGGGATAAACGTTTTGAACGTCAGATCCTTGATTTTAACAATACTCATAAGTGCGAAATAAAATAATTTGTAGCAAAATTACTAAAAATATGGGAAACAACATCCACCGATTAGCATTAATTTTGTATTTTTGCAACACTATATAATAAGTCATGAAGATATTCAACAGCGCTCAAATTCGAGAGTTAGATAAATATACTATAGAGCACGAACCTATTGCTTCACTTGATTTAATGGAGCGTGCTGCAAAGGCAATTGCCCAAACCATCATGCAGAGATGGACCAAATCATCTCCCTTTGTGGTCTTTGCGGGACCAGGAAATAATGGAGGTGACGCGCTGGCTGTAGCGAGATTACTGGCTGAAGACGGCTATACTGTCAGCGTTTATTTGTTCAACATTCACAACCACCTTTCTAATGATTGTGCGAAGAACAAACAACGGCTCATTGATTGCAAACGCATTAAGGATTTAATGAGGTAATTGTCAATTTCGAACCACCCCGTTTGGACAACAACACCGTTGTCATTGACGGACTTTTCGGTAGCGGTCTCAACAAACCGCTGGCAGGTGGCTTCGCTTCTTTGGTCAAATATATCAACCAATGCAAATGTAAAGTTGTGAGTATTGACTTGCCTTCTGGCCTAATGACCGAAGATAATACGTACAACATCCGCCAAAACATTGTTCGAGCTGACCTCACTCTGACGATACAACAACTCAAACTTAGTATGCTGATGGCTGATTGTCAACAGTATTTAGGTGAAGTTCGTGTGCTCGACATACGCCTATCACCCGATTGTATCGCTGCTACTGAGACGCCATATACCATTCTCGAAGAGAACGATATACGCTGCCGACTACGCCACCGCAATGCTTTTGCACATAAAGGCAATATGGGTACGGCCTTAGTTATTGCCGGTTCGTATGGCATGGCAGGTGCTGCTGTTCTGACAACCAAGGCTTGTTTGCGTGCAGGTGTAGGCAAAGTTATCGTTCATACGCCTAAACGTAACTGCAATATCCTACAAACAAGCATCCCAGAGGCTGTGCTTCAGATTGACAAAGAGGAAACAATCTTCTCCGAACCTGTTGATACTGAGGACTACGAAGCTGTTGCAATGGGACCTGGTTTGGGGCAGAACGAAACTTCAGCCATAGCATTGATTGCCCAAATTCGACGCACACAATGTCCTATGGTGATTGATGCTGACGCACTAAATATATTAGGTGTACACCGCGCTTGGATGCAACAACTGCCCGAAGGCATTGTCATGACACCACATGTTGCGGAATTTGACAGATTAGATGGAGCGATGGCGAATGGTTGTTACGACCGATTGACCAAGGCAATTGCCCTTGCTGAGAGCCTTCATGGCTACATTTTACTCAAAGGACACTACTCTGTTTTATGCACGCCCGACGGCAAAGCATACTTCAATCCCACAGGAAATGCAGGCATGGCTACTGCCGGAAGTGGAGACGTATTGACTGGAATCATCACAGGACTATTGGCACAAGGCTACAACCAAAAAGACGCTTCACTCGTCGGAATGTATCTACATGGCCTCGCAGGTGACCTTGCTGCCCGCGACTTGGGACAGGAATGTCTCATTGCCAGCGACCTGATTAAATACCTTCCAAAGGCATTTGCACGAATCAAAGATTAGAAATCTACATCGAATATGAAAAAAATTATAACCCTGTTCTTAGGACTTTTCGCACTAACAGCACATGCACAGCAACCCACAGAAGGCTGTACTTATTTCCTGCCGAAACGATAATACAGTTTCATATCCTTGTTGAAAAGACGGTTTTCAAGCCAGGTGAGCTTGCAGCATATAGTGGGAAATACTTAAAAATGCCTGATGTGCCGACCGAACCGGCTACATCCTACCGCCTCATTAGCACCGAAATGAAATCTGTTGGCATCCCCGACACGGCACAACAACATGTTGCTGTGATGGATAAAAAACATAGTATACTAAGCCTTAGCCGTGATGATAATGGCATTTTACTGGCTGTTAACGCAGAAGGTACTAAGGCAGAACCGGCACATCCGTTTGTAGCGGCGCCAAAAACTGCACCACTTAACCCGCACGACTACATGAATGCCGACATTCTTGCAGCGGGTTCGCTTCCAAAAATGGCTGAACTTATTGCGTCAGAGATTTATGAAATACGCGACAGTCGTAATCAATTGACACGCGGAGAGGCTGATAATATGCCAAAGGATGGTGAGCAATTGCGCATCATGATGGCTAATCTTGACAAACAAGAACGTGCGCTCATGCAGATGTTTACTGGCACAACCGAACGTGACACGACTGAACCACGCTCACTTTCATACCAACAAAGGAGGTAAATAAACAGGTATTGTTCCGCTTTTCAAAGCGATTTGGCCTTGTCGACAATGATGATTTAGCAGGTCGTCCGTTCTACATCAGCGTGCAAGATCTACACTATGTGCCCACACTTAACCTCCCCGATGATGGTAAAAAGAGTAAGGATAAAAGCGGAATCTGCGTGAATCTGCCCGGAAAAATCAAGCTCTCACTTTATGACGGCTTACAACTCTTTGCCAAAACCGAATGTTATGCAACCCAGTTTGGACGCACAGAAGAGCTTAGCGGCGAGTTGTTTGGTAAGAAAATGACCACAAGAATCGTCCTCGATCCAGTCACTGGAAACGCTCGGAAGCTTGAAGTTGTGCCGATTCAATAGGCACATGGGAGCATCATTTGAAAGAAATTATCACCGCATACAAGTCGATTGTATGCGGTTTTTTATACAAATCTCATCCCAAAGTACATCAAGTTGACCACGAATATAGAATAAGGTATTGGCCTAAACGACAACATTTATACAACAAAGGCTTTTCGCTTGCACAACGAAGATGTAGGAGACAATGAATATGTTAAATCTAAGCAGAAAAATATACAATAGGGATGAAATACTGAGAGAAAACAAAATGGCGCTGCATCTGAGGCTAAAAATCACCTACTTTCACACAATTCACAAATTATTGAGCTTCAAATCATTACGAAACAAGTTTCAAATTATAAACTGATTTTTCATCAAAAGATGTTGCAATCTAAGTCAAACGAGTGTGCGAAAAGCAGCAAATTATGCGATGAATTGAGACAAACAGCGATGTAATATGCGTCAAATCATGAAATAATTCACCATGTATAACAACACAAAAGAATAAAAAACAGAAAACAACTCCCATCTTTCTATACGTTTATTCACGAAAGATGGAAAAACAAAATGTTAAAAACAAGATAAAGATTTGACAAAAATCATAACACCTTTTATGGGTAAAAGGGTTAGGAAAACACATCGTTCATCGTTTGCGTGAATGGCGATTAGCTCGCTGTTCACGATATTTGGCCTTCTGACGCGCACTCCCCGAGCCGTGTGCTCCAGTGATATACTTTTTCTTTTTGGCTTTCGTTTTCACCTTATCTTCTTCTTTTTTCGGACCAGAAGAACCTTTGAAACTGATGCCATTCTCTAAGATGCTTTGGAAATCATCCATAGGTTATGGGGTTAAATGATTGAAGTTTTAACGTGAATAACCTTGAAGTTTGAATATTGAACCTTAGTTTAATAATCTTTTTTCATTGATTTTCGACCACAAAGAACGTTCAACATTCAAACCACAACGTTCAAAATATGATTTAATGGTGGAAGAGTCTCACGCCAGTGAAAGCCATTGCAATACCATATTTGTCACAAGTTTCGATGACATTATCGTCACGTATTGAGCCACCGGCTTGGGCAATGTATTGCACTCCGCTCTTATGTGCGCGCTCAATATTGTCTCCAAATGGGAAAAAAGCATCGCTTCCAAGAGCCACGTTGTTATTTTTTGCAATCCATTCTCTTTTCTCTTCTCTCGTCAGTACAGCCGGTTTCTCCGTAAAGAACTGCTGCCATACGCCCTCACGTAATATGTCATCATGCTCTTCACTGACGTAAACATCTATGGTATTATCACGGTCGGCACGACGTATTCCGGGCTTAAACGGGAGATTCATCACCTTTGGGCACTGGCGCAACCACCATGTATCAGCTTTACTTCCGGCTAAACGTGTACAGTGAATGCGGCTTTGTTGTCCAGCACCTATACCGATAGCTTGTCCATCTTTGACATAGCACACGGAATTACTCTGCGTATATTTCAGTGTGATTAAAGCGATAATCAAGTCGCGTTTGGCCTCATCTGGGAATATTTTATTCTTTGTTGGGATGTTATCGAATAGCGAAGGATCGTCTAATTTCACCTCATTTCGACCTTGTTCAAACGTGATTCCAAACACTTGTTTGTGTTCAATGGGAGCAGGAGTATAGTCAGGATCTATCTGAATTACATTGTAAGTACCCTTTCGTTTGTCTTTCAAAATCTCAATAGCCTCGTCAGTATAGCCAGGCGCAATCACTCCGTCACTGACCTCTCTCTTTAATAATGTGGCGGTAACTGCGTCACAAACATCGCTAAGTGCTACGAAATCGCCATACGAGCACATACGATCAGCACCACGAGCACGGGCATAAGCACATGCAAGTGGAGACAAAGGAAGCTTTACATCATCTACAAAATAGATCTTCTTTAATGTGTCATTAAGGGGTAAACCGATAGCCGCACCAGCAGGAGAAACGTGCTTAAAGCTCGCCGCTGCAGGCATTCCTGTGGCTGCTTTGAGTTCTTTGACGAGCTGCCAACTATTGAGTGCGTCAAGAAAATTAATGTAACCAGGGCGTCCGTTGATGACTTTTAGGGGGAGTTCTCCGCCTTCCATGTAAATTCTGGAAGGCTTTTGGTTGGGATTACAACCATACTTTAAAGCTAATTCTTTCATCTTTGGGGTAATTTTATCTATTTGCAAAGATAATAAAAAAATAATGATTAACTTTGCAGCATAGGTATTTTATTTCTAAGTATGTTATGAAACAGAAATTGGTTGCCTTGCTAAAAGAGGCCGAAAAGAAGTTGATTAGGATGACGAAAACAGGAAACGACTTCGAAAAGTTATCCAAATTCTTTTCTCTTCACCATGTAAACCTGACACCAGACTCATTGAAGAAGCTCAAAAACTACTTCACTGGAGCTGAGAAACCCTCACGACAAACACTCGACCGGCTGGCACTTTTCGCTGGGTTTCAAGACTGGGAGAGTTTGAAAAAGACTTTCATGGAGGAAGGAAAACACGCAAATCGTGATGTTTGAACCTTGACTTGCGGACATCAGACAATACAAAGCGGTAGAACTTTTGATAAACTTTTGCTTTCAAAGTAATTCTATGCAGTCCGTAAACTCTTCACCATCATGCCAAAGAAAAAGAGGTTATGCACCATAAGTAGCATAACCTCTTTTATTTCTTTACGAAGAAACAGCAGCTTATTCAGCTGTTGTTGTGTTGCTTCTCTTCTCTGCAATACGGGCTTTCTTACCTGTAAGAGCACGAAGATAGTACAATTTTGCACGACGAACTTTACCGCGTTTGTTCACTTCGATAGAGTCGATGTTCGGTGACTCAATAGGGAAGATACGCTCAACACCTACAGTTCCCGACATCTTTCGAACCGTAAAACGCTTCTTTTCACCGTGACCTGAGATCTTGATTACTACTCCACGATAGAGCTGAATGCGCTCTTTTGTACCCTCAATAATCTTGTAAGCTACAGTAACTGTATCGCCTGCATTGAATGAAGGGAACTGTTTTCCGGTTGCAAATGCTTCTTCAGCAACTTTAATTAAATCCATTTTTTGTTTGAAATTAAATTTTGTTTGTGCCCAACGCAACATGACCAAGCAACTCTTCTGCTGCCAGCGGTTACGCCGAAAAGCTGTGCAAAGGTACAAAAAAAATGCAAATCACAACTTCATTAATATTGGTTTTCTTTTGTTTTTAACACAAATTCTTCTTTTTTCCATGTAAAACAACTACCTTTGTAACAACTAATTACAAATGTATGGATAAGAAAACCATCTCTTTTTTGGCTGCAACAGCCTTACTTTCTTTGGCTTCCTGCAAGTCGCATTATGAGCTTTCGTCTGTCAGTCGCAGTCGAATCTTGATTGATAATAAGTATGATGCCAACCCCGATAAAGACGCAGAAGCCTTCCTTTTGCCTTATAAGCATCAGGTAGATAGCTTGATGAGCCCCGTCGTTGGTGAGGTTTCTGAATACATGTCGGCTCGAAAGCCCGAGAGCACCCTATCAAATCTGCTCGCAGATATTTTGCTTTGGGGAGGTAAAAACTATCAAGAGAGCCCCGACTTTGCCGTATATAACATGGGTGGAATACGTGCCGCCTTCGCCCAAGGAGACGTTACTTATGGTGATGTTTTAGACGTTGCACCCTTCGAAAACAAGATATGTTTCCTCACGCTTTCAGGCAAAAAGGTGCGCGAACTCTTTGAACAAATAGCCTCAACTGGTGGAGAAGGTGTCAGCCATGGCGTCAACTTGGTTATCAGTAAGGACCATAAGTTGTTGGATTGTAAGTTGAATGGCAAAGAAATCGACGACAATAAGGCTTACAGAGTGGCTACACTCGACTACCTTGCACAAGGCAACGACAAACTCGAAGCATTCAAGTCAGCAACTAATCTCGTATCGCCTCAGACACCAGAGAATAATGTTCGCTTCATCATCATGGACTATTTCCGTGAGCAAAAGGCTGAGAACAAACCCGTAAGTCGCAAGATTGAAGGGCGAATCATCATAAAATAATCTCCTATTAAACCCAAGAATATGAAAAGAAATCTATATTATCATCGCCAAAAGGCTTTGAAACGTGCACTCTGTTGCTTGCTGTTTGCATGTGCAACACTAACAACTTATGCACAAAAACAACTCACTATACTCCACACAAGTGACACCCACAGCTGCATTCTTCCACTCAACAAAAATCTTGCCGACACGCTCTTTGCAGGACGTGCAGGCTTTATTCGCCGCATCAATATGCTGAAAGAAGAGCGCAAGAAGGACCCAAACTTGCTGTTATTTGATAGTGGTGACTTCTCACAAGGCTCACCTTATTATACATTATTTAAGGGAGATGTTGAGATTGGGCTAATGAATAGGATGCATTATGACGCAGGTACCATCGGAAACCATGAGTTTGACTTTGGTATTGACAATATGGTTCGCCTCTTCAAAAAGGCAAACTTCCCCATCATTTGCTCTAACTATGACTTCCGAGGCACTCCACTTGAGGGACTTGTAAAGCCTTATATTGTGCTGAAACGCAAGGGAATCCGCATCGGAGTCTTTGCTCTCGACCCTCAACTTGAAGGACTTGTTGCCACAGCCAACTATGGACCAATCCAATATCTCAATCCCGTTACCGTGGCAAATGATATGGTAAAGATTCTACGTGGAAAGGAAAGTGCGACCTTGTCATTTGTATCTCTCACTTAGGATGGGAAGATAAGGGCATGGGAGACCAGATGATGATTGCTGGTTCGCGTGGAATCGACGTCGTACTTGGCGGTCATTCTCACAGCTTCTTTAAGGAATTGCGTTATGTAAAAGACTTAGACGGACGCGAAGTTCCCGTAGATCACGAGGGAAAGAATGCCATTTTCGTGGGTAAACTGATGCTCAATCTTACTCAAAATAAAAAGTAAGAACTACCATTTTAGAGCGAGTATCACGCACAGATCGGGCGTATGGAAGCATGATTTTATTCTCCATACGCTCGATATGCTTTTGATCGAGGCTGTTAACCAAGCTATACATGAACTTCAACTCAGGCCGAATCTTGAAAAACGGCAGGTAAAAGTCACAGCCAAGTCCTACTTCTGCAAACGTATCATAACGCTTAAGCTTTACATAATCGTTATCTTTTCCACTTAGATTCAAGGCTGGAGTCATGCCCACCATCATGTAAGGACGATGATTATTGAATCGAGGTGCGGCAAAAATCAAGTCTACAGGAAGGGCCATATACACCGATTTCATGTTCTGCCGATAGGATATTGGCTCATGATTTGGGCCTATCACACTATGATTTAGCAACACAATATGGCGTGAACCGAAATACATTGTCGGCGCAACACGTAGTTGTAAGTGCTCCGAAAGACGCATTTCACCAAGTACTCCCACGTTAAAACCCATGTCAAAACGATCCTGATCAGTGGATATTATCTGTTGTGTTGATGTACCATTTTCAGCCACAACAGTCTGTTCTCCGCTATTAACAAACTCCAAATCTTGCACATGTGAGCCGACGGAAATCCCGAAATGAAAGGGTCGAAGATCTGTATACGGGCGATTTTGAACCGTCCGTTGTTGCGCCATAGCAGCCATTCCAAAGGCTAAACCCATAGCAATCAAACTCCATTTTCTTATCTTCATGCTACTGATAAAACGCACTTCACGTGATGATATTGCATCATGTAGGAAAAGAAGTAGTATAAAAAAAACAAAAAAATAATACCTAAAAGTAGGTATTTGAAATTTATTATATACCTTTGCATCGTGATTCATGAGCTGAAAGGCTTGGAATTGGTACAAAAACATTATGAAATTATAAATTAAAGTTTATGGCTTACGTAATTGGAAACGACTGCATTGCATGCGGTACATGTATTGATGAGTGCCCAGTTGGCGCTATTTCTGAAGGTGATATCTATGCTATTAACCCTGATGCTTGCACAGAATGCGGCACATGTGCTGATGTTTGTCCTAATGAAGCAATCAGTCTTCCTGAATAAGGAGAGAGAAATACAGCATAGAAAAACGGCATATTGCAACCTCGCAATATGCCGTTTTCTTTTAGTTTCAGATTAAAAATCAGCACGCTTTTAGTGTAAACGTAAGCAAAAGTATAAGCATTTTCATCATTCCTCCTGAGCATCCATACCTACAAACGAGTATCTTTTGTGGCAAAAGTCCCTTTTTTCATGTACCAACAACAATTCAACAACAAACAATTTCATCACAAACCACAAGACGTTTAATCTCTAACCATGACATTATCTTCATGCCCTAACCTCACAACATCATTTGTTCCGTCAGTTTATCTCCCCAAAACAAAAACTTCATTTGTTATTCAGCGGGAAATAGGTTAATACAAACGAAATAATCTTACAACTGCTTTCAAAATACGATAAAATTCAAAACGCAACAACATTTCGGTCTAAATACGCGCGTTTTTCAATATCTTCACAATCCACTATGCACCAAATAGTTACGCATTCACACGCTTTTCCTTTCGCTAAACAAGGGTGAAAAAGCAATGATTTCCTTCATTTTCTGACTCCATTTGCCTCAAATCGCAAGACAAACTCCCTCATCTCACCTCGCAAAATCATAGGGTTCGCACAACAAACTAACTGAACTTACACCAACAACGCCCTCTATTTACGCCATAATTTCTATAAAATACTTCTATAAAGAGAGGTTTTGACGATTGTTTTTCTATTTGAAGCCTCCATGAAGTGTTAAATTTTGCACAATAAACTTTACAGAATTACACGACAAACCCACACAACAAACAAGCTATCATGCCAATAAATATGCCGCAAAACCTAAGGCTATATTCCCTAAACTCGTAAACGTTTACGTAGAATTTCATTGAGGTTTATACCTATTCATATAGTATATATAAGAATAAACCAGTACATTTGTATACAAAAACTATCTATTTTACCTTACGAACAATGAAAAATCAACATTCTCGTAGACTGATTTTACTCGGTCTCTTCATGATGATTGCGTTACAATCTCTTTTCGCTCAAGCCCCAGCTTTCCCTGGAGCAGAAGGTCATGGACGCTATGTCACGGGCGGAAGAGGCGGAGAAGTTATCCACGTTACCAACCTTAATGACAGCGGAACAGGTTCTTTTCGCGCAGCAGTACAAGGGAATCGGAAGAAGATGATTGTCTTTGATGTCGGTGGAGTCATAGCTTTGGCTTCTGAACTAACCATTGGTCAGAACACAACCATACTCGGACAAACAGCCCCCTACCCTGGAATCACCATCAGATATTACACGGTTAAGCCGTCATCTAATAACATTATACGCTTCATTCGCTTTCGTCGTGGCCAGGAACGCGACGTCAATGATGGCGCAGATGCTATCTGGAATGCCCACCAAACGAGTATCATCATCGACCATTGCTCAATGAGTTGGAGTATTGATGAATTGGCCTCGTTTTATGATAACAATAATTTCACGATGCAATGGTGCATGCTTGGTGAGGCATTGACTAACGCAGGACATGATAAAGGAGCGCATGGTTATGGCGGAATATGGGGCGGAAAGTTAGCTTCTTTCCATCATAACTACGTGGGAAGTGTCGACAATCGAGCACCTCGTTTTAATGGTTCTCGCTACCAATGGGACGGATTTCGCAACAATATTCAATTCAATTCGTATCATTGGAACAATACTGTTACGGCAGAAAATGTAGACTTCCGCAACTGTGTTCTCTACAATTGGGGAGATGGAAACGGCTGTTATGGTGGACCAGGTGGTGGACAAATCAACATCATTAATAACTATTATAAGGCTGGACCGGCAACAAGAAACACACAAAGGGTTACAGAAGTCAGTGTAGGAAACAATGGAAACAGCACCCAAGGTGACATGATTGGCATGACAAGTCGATACTATATCCAAGGCAACTACGTTGCAGCCGCTGGGAAAAATGCAGCCAATTATGATTGGAAAGGGGTCACCTTTGATAATGGCGTGCAGCAAATCGACGCACAACCTTATACGCTTGATGGTGCAAACTACTATGAAGATGTGGCGCACAAAACACTAAATGGCAAGTCTTATGTACCTATCAAGCTCACAACTCCTGCGCCAACAGGAGACATTACGACACATTCGGCACAACAAGCCTATGAGAATGTGCTTCGACTATGCAGGCGCTTCGCTCTTCCGTGACAATGTAGACGTGCGCTATGCACATGAAACTCGCACCGGAACAACTACGTATGAAGGAAGCAAAACGCATCGACCGGGCATTATAGATATCGTGAAAGATGTCGATGGTTACACGGAAAACAACTTCCCAAAAGGGCAGAGATCACAAGCTTATGACAGTGACTTTGATGGATTACCTGACGCATGGGAGAAGGCAAACGGACTCAATCCAAACGATGCCAGCGATGCTTCTAAGTACTCACTCGACTCAAAAGGCTACTACACAAACCTCGAAGTGTTTGCTAATAGCTTGGTAGAGCCCTTAGTAAAGAAGCAGCAACAACAGGCTGAAACAGCTGTAAACGAATATTATCCAGAATGTAAGAATGCTGCAGGATTAGACTATTATAGTGGTAAAACGGTTGAACTCGTTTCACCAATCACACCAGAAAACCCGACAGCGGGTATTGAAAAGCCTCTTTATAGCACAAAGTTCACAGACTGGGAAGATGCAAAAGCTTCGTCAACAGCTGTCACAAAAGAGGCTCAAACGCTATATAGTCATGAGTCATTGCAGTTTTCTCTAACAGAGACGGAAGTGTGTTCGACAAATAAAAACAAGGCAAAGTTTCCGCAATGGCAGGGAGGTTATCTCATGGCTTCAAAGACTTCGGCTGCCCAAGTGACTACTTCTGTATTAAAAAACATCACGAAAGTACACTTTAAACACGGTGCAACGGGGAGCAAACGAGGCTGGAAACTCGAGGCAAAAGGCACTGGAGATGCCGATTGGGTAACGTTAAGTAACAGTGTGGCGGACCCCACTTCGGGAGCTGATGTGGATGTAGAGGTGAACAAAACAAACTGCCGTTTGCGCTTCACAAACCTCACTTCAAATCAAAACGCCTATCTCTTTGAATTGTCAATCTATGGCAAAGTAGACCAAAGTTCAAAGCCTTTACTAAGCTCATTCAAGGCAAATGGTAAGACCTTTTCAGCTGAAACATGCTGTAAAGAGCAGGCAGATGGCACCTTGAAAGCAACGATTGAACTGCCGAAAAGCCAAGAAATGATTTCTAAAGACAATCCTTTGACCGACCTTATTGCCGAGAATGGCACGATAGAAGACGTCAAATATACGGCTACAAGCGAGGGTACTTGCGCTACGATTAAAGTCGTTTTGGCAGGAAAAAGCACAGACTACGTAATCTATTTTGTACGGAAAGCCGACCTCACCCTTACCTATTATAATACTGATGGGACGATGATTGGAACGCAAAAGGTTGAAAAAGATGCGCCGATTACAGCCTTTGCCTTCAATGCTTCAAGGTTATCGTGGGCGAAGGAAAGGTCTTTCGCGGATGGTTTGCAGCTGCTTCAGGTCCTCACAACCGTAAGTTTGTGACCTCAGATAACATCACTTCAAACCGTAATCTCTATGCAGTTGCAACCGAAAAAGAAGTAAAGAGCGCCACGAAACGTTACACTTTTGAACTCACTGACAGTTGTTTCTACGACCAAGATCATGAAGCTTTCAACAGCAAAGGCCCTGCTCGGTTCCATGATCCGCAACATGGCTGGCTATTTGGCAAGTCAGATGACGTTGAACTTCTTGTCGGAGGAAATGCTTATCTGCTACTAAAAGGTTGCACATATTCGTCAGGCAACATCATCATTAAGGATAGTAAAGGTCGCCAATTGGCTTCACTTCCGGCAAAAGCCAATACTGATGGTGCCATCATCAGCTATGAATATAAAGGTAATCCAGATGTTCTTCACCTCTGTTTTGACCAGAATGCCTATCTGCATGAAGTCATTATAGCAAATATGCAGGCTGATCCTATCGTGCAAAATGAGGCTGGATACTATGTTGTTAAGGCTGGAGATGCGACTCATTTACTAAATACTTTGCTCATTGCAAACGTCAAATCAGGAGATCAACTGACAAAGATCTTTATTCCAAATGGCATATATGATCTGGGCGAAACAGTGCTTACACCCATCAATGGCAATAACATCTCCCTCATAGGAGCCTCTGCTGAGCACACCATCCTACGCAATCATCCGCATGAAAGCAATGAAGGCATTGCCACAACAGCAACACTTCTCATCACAGGAGATAACACTTATCTGCAAGATTTGACGTTAGAAACGCGCTCGATTACTACAAATGTGGGGCTGCCGGACGTGCCGTTGCCTTGCAAGATAAAGGTAATCACACCATTTGTAAACGTGTAAACTTGCGCTCATTCCAAGATACTTACTACAGCAATGGACTGGGACAATACTACTTTGAGGATGGAAACATACACGGAACTGTGGACTATCTCTGCGGAAGTGGAGACGTTTTCTTCCATAAAGTGAATTTCGTGAACGAACTACGAAGCTTGAACAATGGCGGAATGGATGTCATTGCAGCTCCTTATCCGACTGAAAACAACCGCTTTGGTTACGTGATGAAAGACTGTAAAATCACTAATCTTAACCCGGGAGGTTACTCACTTGGTCGCAGCTGGGGAGGCAAATCAAAGCTCGCTTGGGATTGAAACAACGATGTCAGAGCCACCTGTTGAAGACGGAAAGAGCGTCAAACGATTCACTGTTGGAGGTATGAACGTCGCAGCATATCAGTTTAAGGAGTATGGCTCGAAAGACAAAGAAGGAAACCTTTTGACGCCAACAACAAACATTGTTACGTTTACGCACGCCACGGGGAACTACACTTACAACACCACAATGCGTGAAGATTCAGTCAGTTTGTTCTCACTTGACAACGTATTCCCCAACTGGCGACCAGCTGAGTTGGCTGCACAAGCAACCTCACCAAACGTGAAACTCAATGGAAACATCCTCTCTTGGACTGACAATTCGCCTGTACAACCGGGACAATGTTATGCAGTTTTCAAAAATGATGAACTGATAACAATCACCCAAGCGCATCAAATCACACTGAACAATGTCGTAAGTAATGCTATATACAGTGTGCGTTCAGCCAATGCAAAGGGAGGATTCAGCGAACCATCTGCTACATCTTCTGTTGCAGGAATACACAAATTGCAAACTTCTGACAAAGCAATCATTCGCACAAAGTACTTTCGTCCCGATGGAACGGCATGCCAACAAGACACAAAAGGCCTTGTGCTCACAATGCAAACCTTTTCAGACGGCACAACAAAAACAATGAAAAGAATCGTCAAATAGTATAGATTTATTTTAGTTAACAAAGCACCTACGCTGCAGAAAAAGCCCAGATGAATTAGTCTCATCAAAGCATCTGCAGCGTAATTTTATATTCCTTATTTGATGAACATAAGGCTTTTTAACAATAAATATTTATATTTATCGAACAAAAATTCTTAATTTTGCACCATGAGATGTTATTGATAACATCACAACTTTTAAGAGAATTCACTATTATTTCAAATAAAAAGAGTTATAAAAATGAAAAAAATTAATTCTAAAAATGTTTGTAGTTGTGTTGGCACTTGCTGCTTTCAACACACTGATGAGTTGCAGTAGTAAAGACGACGAGGATTCAATTGCCGGCACATGGGGTATTAGTAGCGACGCCGTTATGAATGGTTCAAACTGGGGAAGAGCTCGAAGCTACGCAGGTTTTGAGCCAGAGTATTTCATTTATCAATTCAATGAGAACGGTACAGTGGACTATATCACCTTCACAGGAATAGAAAAAATCTCCGTTATTAAAATGGGAAAGGATCTTCAAAAGGTAGCAACGGGCCACTATCACCTATCAAAAGGCAAGCTATATATGCGTATAGGCAAGCAAGATTATGAAGGTCCTTACACCTTAAACAAAAAGGAGTTAGCACTTGAAATCAAAGGAAACGACGGAAACCTCCATCGTTATGTGTTCAAATTGCTTAACGATAGATACTAATTTTCCTATAGTATCATAAGATAAAATCATGATAAAGAAACTATTATTCACCCTCATGTGCTTGATGACGAGTGTTGGAGCATTCGCTCAAGCAAAGACTTTTGAGCTTGGAATAAAGTTGAATTGTGCCACAGAAGACCCTCATTTGGGATTCGGTGCAGTCGCACGATATAACATTGATGGTCATTTCAGACCCGAATTAGAAGCCAACTACTATCCCGAAGGCGACAAGAATATCAGAGCTTGGGATGTAAACATGAACTTACAATACTTGTTTCCTATCACTCATCGCTTCAAAGTATATCCTACTGCCGGTTTAACCATCGTGGGAGCCGACTTTGATGGTATAGGAATTAGCACCAGTGAAAGTCGTGTTGGCTTGAATCTTGGAGGCGGAGTTCAGTTTAACATCACACCAAAACTACATCTTCATGCCGAAACAGTCTATAAGATTGTCTCTGACATTGACCGAGGTGTACTGAGTGTTGGACTCTCTTATGCATTCTAACCCCTGCTTTTTGAAAGTCAAAACAAGGCTATATGCAAGCCGCATAAATTCAAACGGCAAGTAAGGTTGACACAAAACAAAGCATAACAACATAAAAGGAAGGCCCGAAAGTGGCCTTCCTTTTTTCATAGCCCCAAATGAATGATAAAATGATATGACGCGATTCACCGCCTAATTTGAGTCAAATTACTGGGTGAAAAGCGTCATTTTATGCGGTAAAATGACGCAAATCACGGGCTGTGTTGTATGGTTTTATTTTATATTCCTTATCAAAATGAGAAAAGGAAAAGTAGTGATGGGCTGCAATAATCTTATAAAACCAACGTTTAATTAAGTGATACTGATACACAATTTGAGGGGTGAGATCGCAGAATATGCGCCTACAAGGAAGAGAAATAGGCAGAAAAGTGCACATTTACCATGCCCGATGATTGTGCAAAGTCCCATGGGATACAATGTCTTGAGGGCTGAAACGATAGAAGAAATCATTTGAAAGCAATAATATTTATTAGCTAACAAACGGCTATGCAGATGCAAACAGCATAGCGAGTTCGGCAACATCATGAAAAGAAACAATCTTACAAACCGGCAGTTTGTAATGCCGTTTATCATCGTAACCTCACTCTTTTTCTTGTGGGGCTTTGCAAGAGCCATCCTCGATGTACTCAACAAGCATTTTCAAAACGCTTTAGATATCAGCATAACCCAGTCATCTTTGATTCAGGTGACTACCTATTTAGGTTATTTTTTGACGGCAATTCCTGCGGGATGGTTTATTAATCGTCATGGCTATCGACTTGGTGTAGTGCTTGGTTTGTTGCTTTTTGGCATAGGTTCTCTGTTATTTATCCCCTGTGCAGCAGTCGGAACGTTTTATGCTTTCCTTGGAGCGCTGTTTATTATAGGCTGTGGTTTAGTGTTTCTTGAAACCTCAGCAAATCCTTATGTGACCGAACTTGGCGAGAAAGAGACGGCAACAAGTAGGCTAAACTTTTCGCAATCGTTTAATGGTTTGGGTTGTCTCTTCGCAACATTTGTTGTTGGTCAGTTCTTTTTTAGTGGTCATTTTGAAGACAATCACGTGGCAGTTCCCTATACGATTTTAGGCATATTGGTGTTGGTTATCGCTTTAATCTTCTCACGAATTAACTTGCCTGAGATCAAACATGCAGAGACTGAAGAAGACAAAATCAAAGGAACTCGCATCATGAAGCTATTCCGTCATCACCCGATGTTTGTCTTTGGACTCTTTGCTTTGTTAGCTTATGAGGTGGCAGAGATATCAATCAACAGCTACTTTATTAACTTTGTTACGGGTCAAGGATGGTTAGATGACAACACAGCAAGTATCGTTTTGACCATTGCTTTGGGCTTCTTTATGGTGGGAAGGTTTGTAGGTAGCTGGCTCATGCGACGCATTCGAGCAGAAATAATGCTGTTTGTTTGTGCAGTAGCGAGCGTCATAAGTATGGTTGTTGTGCTATTAAACATTGGGCGATTCTCTATGGTTGCCATCATTATCAACTATCTTTTTGAAGCCATTATGTTTCCAACCATCTTCTCATTGGCCCTTAATGGTCTGGGAAATCTAAAGAAAAGTGCAGCTTCTTTGCTAATGATGACACCGATTGGGAGGCTGTGGTTTCTTGCTCATGGGCATCATTGCAGACAATGCAAACCTTGTGATTCCTTTCTTAATTCCTTTCTTTGGCTTCTTCGTTGTATTGCTTTATGCTTCTGAATTGATGCGAAAGAGATTGTAATCCAACAGAAGATAGGAGGTAACATTGCTATATCCATGTTGCAACTGACGCCATGTCGCTTGATTTAACGCAAAATTAAACTTTTTAACCTGCTTCGAATTGAAAAAAGAGAACCAACATTTTGCATCATCAAAAGATTATGTTAAATTTGCAATCAGAAAAAGATGAAGAGATAACATTCATTTAGTGATCTATTTATAAACATAATATTACAGATTATGGCAGTTAGTTTTAAAGAATTAGGTCTCGTTAATACACGCGAGATGTTTAAGAGAGCAGTGAATGGCGGCTATGCAATTCCTGCATTTAACTTCAACAATTTAGAGCAGCTTCAGGCTATTATTACGGCGTCATCTGAATTGAAATCACCGGTAATCTTACAGGTTTCAAAGGGTGCCCGCAATTATGCTAACCCGACATTACTACGTTATATGGCAGAAGGAGCAGTAGCTTTTGCAAAGGAACTTGGCTGTGCTCATCCTGAGATTGCACTTCACTTGGACCACGGAGACAGCTTCGAACTCGTGAAAGATTGTGTAGATATGGGCTTCTCTTCAGTCATGATAGATGCTTCTTCAAAACCTTTTGAAGAGAATATTGAGTTGACTAAGAAGTGCGTTGATTACGCTCATCAGTTCGATGTGACTGTAGAAGCAGAGTTAGGTGTACTTGCTGGTGTAGAAGATGAAGTTGCTTCAGAGGAATCTCACTACACTCGACCAGAAGAAGTGATTGAGTTCTCACAGCGTTCAGGCTGCGATAGTCTCGCCATTTCAATCGGTACATCTCATGGTGCTTATAAGTTTAAGCCAGAACAGTGTACTCGTGACCCGAAGACTGGCCGCTTAGTACCTCCTCCTTTGGCTTTCGATGTTCTCGCAGAGATAGAGAAGAAGCTTCCAGGATTCCCTATTGTACTTCATGGTTCGTCTTCAGTTCCACAGAAATATGTTGATATTATCAACCAGTATGGAGGCAAATTACCTGATGCAGTGGGTATACCTGAGGAACAATTACGTAGGGCTGCTAAGAGTGCTGTATGTAAGATTAACATCGATTCTGACTCTCGTTTGGCTTACACTGCAGGCGTAAGAGAGACTCTAGCGAACCATCCTGACTACTTTGATCCACGTCAATATGGTAAGGTTGCACGCGATTATATGATCGAAATGTATAAAGAGAAGATCACAGACGTGCTTGGTTCTGAGAACAAACTTGCTCAATTGTAAGCAAACTACGACTGAAAGGTCGAATAAAATAATAAAGGTGAGCACTTCATAGTGCCCACCTTTTTTCGTATATCATTATCTTTTGAGGTGTATATCAATACTTTTGAGGGTATATATCGATATATTTTGAGGTGTATATCAATATCTTTTATGAGGTATATCAATAGATTTGAGGGTATATATCAATATATTTGGCTGCGCAAACAGAAAGGGCTCTCTAATTCATTAGCCTACAATTGAGAGCCGATTTGCATCATTTTGCTGAACAACCATATTATAGTTGTTTGCCCAAATGCCACACAAGACCGAAATTAAGAATACCTTGCAGGCCGTAACCAAGTTCAGAAGTGAATCTCAAATGATTCGAACCAATCTCTATTCCCACAGGAGAAAGCTGATAAGCCACCCTCATTTTATTTTCTTTAATGTTAGGGAAACTGCTGCTATTTGACGACAGATGATAAGCACTTAGTCCCAAACCTCCTCTTGAATAAAGTGCAAAGTGCCCGTTGTCTAACCAAGAATAGCGCACTGAAGGCATGAAAGTAAAGGCCTTACTCGATAATTTCAATTCATCATTTGGGACGATTGAGTAGATGAGTCCAAGGTAAACGAGGCTAAAAGCGTCATTATTCACTTGCTTTTCTAATGGCACATGTGCTCCTTGTGCCACTGCTTCTGTATAACTAAGTCCTGCACCTACTGCCCATTTCTCATTCAAATGATAGAAATATTCCATATTTAATGAACAGGTAACGTTGCTGAGTGTCGAGAACAAAGAAGCGTCGTCTTCAAGCTCAAACAATTTAATATAGTCATTTCTCACGCTCTTTAAGTGCGGTTCATCACCGAATCCGATACTCCATCTCAATTCATGTTTGAAATGTTGTGCCTGTATTGTCAATGCAAAACAAGTCAGAAGTAAAGTTAGAAGTCCTTTTTCATGTTATCGTTTCTATTTAATTAGTTTGCTACAAAGATAAAGAAAAAATCCATAATCAAACATTTTTTCACAACTTTCTTTTCATTTTATTGAATCAAGTCAGTCTCATGAGAAATCATCGAGATAGTAAACGAAAGATGAGTTAAACGTTTTGAAAGTAATTTACAACATGAACAACAAAACCTTACAATATGAAAGCCCTTAGCACAACTATCCAACAGCGTGCTATTTTCTTGCATTTTACAAACTCCTTACAATCAATCAATTACGAAAAAGGCCTTAAAATTGATGATGATATCACATAAAAACAACGTGTAATCTCTATGGAATCATACGCTCATCTCTGTCATTTCATCGCATGAAATGAAGCATTTGTACGCGCCATTTGTACCGAATTAGAGATTCGAATGGCGCAAAACACCCAATTTTCTTATAGCCTTCGTTGATTAAACTCCGTTTTTCTATGATTTATTCTCTATTTCATCACTCCGTGAAGTGTTAAAAAACCATCATTAATCTTTACGATATAAGCCTCTGATTCTTGACTAAAACGAAGACAAGAACAAGAGTTTCAGCTAAAACTTTATATCATTTCGCTTTGTTTATCCCAGCATATTATCATCCCGAAGGCCAAATATTTTGTCGCTTTCCAACGTTTGTTGAACCCAAAGAGAAAGGCACTTTGCTCATGAAAACAAAGTGCCTTAGTCTTGATATGTTATAAACAGCGTTTACTTTATCGGGAAAAGACCATAGAGTTCGGCATCAATCTGGTCGGTAATCCTTTGAAAATCCTGAGGATTATTCTCGAAATCAGTGTGATCTCCATCAACAATGATGAGATGACCTTTATAGTCTTTAATCCAGTTTTCATAGCGATCGTTCAGTCCAGAGAGGTAATCGATGCGGATACTCTTTTCAAATTCGCGCCCACGTTTACCGATATGGTTAACCAAAGTCGGTATACTTGAACGGATATATATCATGAGATCGGGTAACTTTACGAGTGAAATCATGAGCTCAAACAAGTCTGAATAGTTAGCAAAGTCACGATCACTCATCATGCCCATACTATGTAAATTCGGCGCAAAGATACACGCATCTTCAAATATAGTGCGGTCTTGTATGATGGTATCTGCACTCTTTGATATCTCAACTACCTCCTTAAAACGTTTATTTAAGAAATAGATTTGAAGATTAAATGACCATCTTGCCATGTCAGCATAAAAGTCATCAAGATACGGATTGTTATCAACGGGTTCAAAACGGGGCGTCCAATGAAATCTCTTGGCAAGCATTTTGGTGAGTGTAGTCTTGCCACTTCCGATGTTTCCTGCAATTGCTATATGCATAATCTGAATATAATTCTGGGGTTAGAAAAGTCCAAACAGGTTGGCATCTATCTTATCTATGATGCCCGAAAAGTCCTTTTTGCTGTGTAAATAGTCGATATTATTCACATCGACAACAAGCACTTTACCTTTATATTTGTTATAGATGAAGTCGTCATATAGTTCATTCAAGCTCTCAAGATAAGCCAAAGGCATTTGCTGTTCGTAGTCACGCGCGCGGCTTTGGATATTCTTTACCAAGTGTGAAACGCCTGATTTTAAGTAGATCATCAAGTCAGGATAGTGCAAGATATGCGTCATTGAATCAAAGAGTTCCATGTAAGTATGGAAGTCTCTTTCAGTCATATTACCCATCTTGTAGTTGTTTTTTGTGAAGACATATACGCCTTCATAGATGGTGCGATCTTGCACTATGGTTTGCTGTTTGCTACAACGCGTGAGCTGAAGCAAGTCTTTGAAGCGTTCTTTTAAGAAGAAAACCTCCATGTTAAATGACCATCTTGGGATGTCTTTATAATAGTCTTCAAGATACGGATTGTAGTCTACTGCCTCGTATTTAGGCTCCCATCCATAGTGTTTGGCAAGCATTTCGGTGAGTGTAGTCTTTCCGCTTCCAATGTTTCCAGCGATAGCTATATGCACGATTATTATTGTTTTGGCTGCAAAATTACTGTTTTTTATCCGTTAAAACGAATAAAGCTGTATCAAAAGTAGGGTCATCCGGTTTTTGTTTGTACATTTGCATAGAAAGTAATTTGTTAAGTTTCACAATATGATATATACCCTATCAGGTCCTCAACATATTGATACGACGATTCAACTCCCACCAAGTAAGAGCATCAGTAATCGTGCCCTGATCATCCAAGCACTGGCAAATGGCAACCTTGTTCCACGTCATCTTAGTGACTGTGATGATACAAAAGTCATTGTCGAAGCCCTCAAAACAAGGAGCGAAACCATTGATATCAAGGCAGCAGGAACGGCAATGCGCTTTCTGACGGCCTATCTTTCAGTGCGCGAAGGCGAGCATGTGCTCACGGGGAACTGACCGCATGAAGCAGCGTCCGATAGGCGTTTTAGTAGATGCTTTGCGCTATCTTGGCGCCGACATTCAGTATGAAGGCGAGGCGGGTTACCCTCCTTTGCGTATTAAAGGGCATCCACTGGCAGGCGGATTCATTGAGATTCCGGGTAATGTTAGCTCGCAGTTTATCTCAGCATTACTATTGATTGGTCCGATGCTTGAAAAGGGATTAGAACTCAAACTGACTGATGAAATTATCTCTCGGCCTTATATTGACCTCACGTTATGCATGATGAGAGACTTCGGAGCAATAGCCGATTGGACGGATGTTGACACTATCCGTGTCGCTGCCAAAGCCTATTCAGCACGCGATTACTATATTGAAAGTGATTGGACAGCCAGCAGTTATTGGTATGAAATCATGGCATTAGCGGATGATTCAGAGGCCGTTGTGAGATTGGAAGGCCTGATGGATGGTTCGAAACAGGGCGATTCGGTCGTTAAATACATCTTTTCGCTCTTGGGAATAAAGACAAGTTTCGAGACCACTGCACCCGGTGTGCCCAATATAGTGACACTACATCGGCACAAATGTCTATTGCCTCGTTTAGAATATGACTTCACTGGGTCGCCAGACTTGGCACAAACTGTGGTGGTAACTTGTGTGAATATGAACATAAAGTTCCACTTTAAAGGGCTCCTCTACTCTACGAATTAAGGAGACAGATCGCATAGAAGCCTTGAAAACGGAGTTGAGAAAGTTGGGCTTTGTGCTTCAAAGTGTGGGCGATGATGAACTACTTTGGGATGGCGAACGATGCCAACCATCCGATGAACCCATTGAAACCTATGAGGATCATCGCATGGCTTTGGCCTTCGCTCCAGTGGCTTTGAAACGCCAAGGCTTGCAAATTAACAACCCAGAAGTAGTGAGTAAGTCGTATCCCGATTACTGGAAAGATCTTCAAACAGCAGGTTTCACGTTATGATATATTTGGTTTTTGCACTTGTTTTCTTAGGACTCATCACGGCATTAGGTTCATTTTTGGGGCGAAAGAAGGGCGAAGAAGAAACTCCTCTCATCGTAAACGACTCGTGTTCTACGTGTACAGGTGAGAACGATCAGTGCGAACAAGAGTGTATGATGGAGGCCGCCACCAAGGAAATTGAATATTATGACGATGAAGAACTTGACCGTTTCCCGAGGTCGTTTGTCGGAAGATTACACTGACGAAGAGGCCGAAGCGTTTGCAGAAGTGATGCTAACGATGCGCCCAGACGAGGTGAAGGGCTGGAACAGAAGCCTCATTTTACGTGGCATAAACATGCCAAATCAGATTAAAGATGACTTTATTGCATTAGTAAATGATTGACATTTTACATTATAGTTTCTTTCAAAATGCGTTGCTTGGCGCCTTACTTGCCAGTGTTGTTTGTGGCATAGTAGGCACTTATATCGTAACCCGTCGCTTGGTATTCATTAGTGGTGGCATCACACATGCATCGTTTGGAGGCATTGGTTTGGGTGTACTAATGGGCATAAATCCCATTCTTTCGGCCATGATTTTTGCCGTATTGAGCGCCTTTGGGGTTGAATGGATGTCACGAAAAGGTGCAGTTCGCGAGGACTCCGCTATTGCAATGTTCTGGACTTTCGGTATGAGTGTGGGCATCATTTGCTGCTTTTTATCTCCCGGTTTCATGCCCGATTTGCCGTCATTCCTGTTTGGGAGCATCCTGACAATAGGCACATTAGACCTTTGTTTGCTTGGCGTACTCTCGGTAATTGTTATCCTTTGCATGGTCTTCTTCTACAGAGAAGTGCTCAGTGTGGCTTTCGATCGCACGTTTGCAGAGTCACAAGGGCTGCCCGTTCGATGGATAGAATACGGCATGATGGCATTAATTGCATTGACGATAGTATCTACTTTGCGCATGGTGGGTATCGTCTTAGCCCTCAGTTTGCTTACAATTCCACAGATGACTGCCAATCTTTCACACTGAACTATAAGCGGATGATGTTCCTTTCGATTGTTATTGGGTGGGCAGATTGTTTATTTGGTCTTGCCATGAGCTATTGGTTGAATGTTCCTTCGGGTGCATCCATCATCTTTTTCAGTATCATTGTCTATGCCATTGCAAAGTTGTTGTTGAGAAAGTGAAGCATTTCGCACCATATTCCATTATCCTTTGTCTCGTTGTTACGATGCTTTGTTGTTGTTCAACGCCGCAAAACACGGCGCGAACCAGGTGGTGGCAGGCTTTCAACACACGCTATAATGTTTATTATAACGGTTCAATGGCTTACATAGATGGGGCATTAGAGCGTGAGAAAGGCAACAAAGATAACTTCACAGAGATGCTTCCTTTGTACACAATTGGCAACAAAACAAGTCGTGGTTTGGGGCAAGCTGGCTTTGAAAAAGCAATAGAAAAGTGTGAGAAAGCAATCAAACTGCACAGCATTAGGCGTCATCCCGTGTGGGATAAAGACCGAAAGAAGACCGCCGAAGATATTGAATGGCTCAACCGAAAGGAGTATAATCCGTTCATGTGGAAGGTCTGGTTGCTTATGGGTAGAGCCCAATTCCATGAAGGAAAGTTTGAAGATGCAATATCAACCTTTGCATATATGAGCCGACTTTACGCCACTCAACCTGCTATTTACCAACGAGCGCAGGCATGGTTAGCTAAGAGTTACATCGAAGCGGGATGGCAATATGAAGCTGAAGACGTGCTACGTAACATGCAACGAGATTCTATTTATTGGACGGCTAAAAAGGAATGGGATTATACTTACGCTGATTATTATATTCATATCGGGGACTATCATAAGGCCATCCCCTATCTTCAACGCGTCATTAGCCATGAGATGAGACGCATACAAAGGCGCGTGAGTGGTTTCTTTTAGGGCAATTGTTCAACGAAACAGGTCAAAAGGCAGAAGCTTATAAGGCATTTCAGCGTGTGGTTAGACTCAATCCACCTTATGATTTGGCTTTTAATGCACGCATAGCTATGACAGAAGTGGTCGACGGAAAACCCAAACAATTGATTGCAAAGCTTCGACACATGGCGTCATCTGACAATAACAAGGAATATTTAGACCAGGTTTATTACGCCATTGGCAATCTCTTCTTGTCACAAAATGACACACTTCATGCCATTGGAGCCTATGAAAAAGGCAGTGAACTCAGTACACGTAACGGCATAGAAAAAGGTGTTTTGCTGCTTAAACTCGGTGACCTCTACTGGCAACGGAATAAGTTTGGCGATGCAAAACGATGTTATGATGTGGCCATAGGACTATTGGATAAGGACCGGAAAGACTATCAACAATTGGCCGAAAGACAACAAGTGCTCGAACAACTTGTACCTTATACCGATGCCGTTGAACTGCAAGACTCTCTTCAACTGCTTGCAAAGATGTCGGAACACGACCGAAATGCAGCCATCGACCGCGTGATTTTAGCCCTTAAACGTAAGGAGAAAAAGGCACAAAATGGTGTTTCATCTATCGCTAATGGAGGTGAGATGACGGCACAAAATCCTACAAATGCAACCTTCAACACACCGACTTCGGCAGATAACAACAATCAACAAGCCACGTGGTATTTCTATAATCCCATGACCGTTGCACGTGGAAAGGAGATGTTTCAAAGGCGTTGGGGCAAGCGAGATAACATTGATAATTGGCAAAGAATCAATAAAACGGTCGTCGCGTTACCATCAAATGATACTGCGGATAGCCTCGAACAGCGAGATGAAACGCCACAAAAAGTGAACGACCCAGCGTCAGATCCTCACCAAAGAGAATACTATCTGCGCCAGATTCCGTTGACTTCTGCTCAGTTAGCTGCCAGTAACAAGGTGCTCGCTGATGGGCTTTTTCACAGCGGAATCATCTTTAAGGATCAGTTAGATAACCTTGATCTCAGTGAGAAAGCATTGCTTCGACTCATCCAACACTATCCAAACTTTGCGCACATTGACGAGGCTTTCTATCACCTTTACTTGCTTTATGCAAGGCGAAATGACTTTACACATGCCGAAGAATACCTCACTCGCCTGCGCCGAGAATGTCCAAAGAGCCAATGGACTGCCTTGCTTAACGACCCCTATTATCAGGAAAATGCGCGCTTTGGAAAGCATATCGAAGACTCACTCTATGCAGCTTCCTACACCGCTTTAACGAATCACGCTACCATGAGGTGTTGGCCAACGCCCAACTGTCGGCAAAACGTTTCCCCAAGGGAGCCAATCGCGATAAATTTTTGTTTCTTTCGGCGCTGAGCAAGCTTAATGATGGCGATGCAAAAGGATGCTTGCAAGACCTCAATACGCTGCTATCCACGCATCCAGAAAGCCGACTTGGCGAGATGGCGGGCATGATAATCAATGGTGTAAAGGCAGGAAAGACCTTGCATGGGGCTAAGTTTGACATGACAAATGTATGGAAACGACGCAGTGAAGTGCTCAACGATAGCGACTCGATTCAGTCGGTTAAGTTCAACACTGAACGCAATGTGGGCTTTGTTTACATGTTGGTTTACCATCCCGATTCCGTCAATGAGCATCAACTTCTCTTTGCTTTGGCAAAGTATAACTTTACGAGTTATCTTGTCAGAAACTTCGATATACAGATTGAAGACGCACAGGGCATGCACAGAATGATGGTGAAAGGGTTCCAAAACTATGACGAAGCATTGCAATATGCACGTCAGTTGCATCGCCAACAAAGCATCATGCAGCTCACGAAAAGGGCGCGACCATTTATCATTAGCGAACAAAACATGGAACTCTTAGGCCGACAATACAGCTACGATGACTATAGTTTGTTCTATCAAAAGCATTTCGCGCCACTGCGAATCAGTACGCTTCAGCTGCTAACGGAGCCTGTTCCATCGACAATAAAGGCGCCCGAAAAACCGCAAACTGCCGAGGAAATAGACCGCGAACTCGATCGAATCATTCAGCAGGATAAGGATGTTTATCCCATTGACACGGTGATAACGCCTGCTGTAAAGGGGCAAAATGCCGGACAAAGTCAGCCTCAAAAGCAGTCCACCAAGCCCGAAAAGGCACATAAACCAGCACCGGTGAAGAAGCCGGCGACACCAGTTAAGCCGGTTAAACCGCTTGACTTAGACGATGAATATTATGATTTAGATGGATTCTAACTATGAGTAATGGAAAATTATTGTGGGTAGATGACGAGATAGATCTATTGAAAGGTCATATCATCTTTCTCGAAAAGAAAGGTTATCACGTAGTAACGATGAGCAATGGTGTTGATGCTATTGAGCTTTGTCGTAAGGAATCGTTTGACCTTATCTTGCTCGATGAGATGATGCCAGGCCTTACTGGCATCGAAACGCTACAGAGAATAAAAGACATTCTGCCTGAAACGCCTGTGGTAATGGTAACAAAGAGCGAGGAAGAAGATATCATGAATCAGGCTATTGGGCGTAAGATTGCCGACTATTTAATAAAGCCTGTAAACCCTAATCAGATTCTAATTGCGTTGAAAAAGAATATTCATCATCGCGACATTATAAACGAAGTGACGCAAAGCGGCTATCAACAGGACTTTCAAAAGATTACACTTCAAATTGCAGCTTGCAAGAATTGGGGTGATTGGATGGCCGTTTATCGGAGATTAGTGAAGTGGGAATTAGAGCTAAGTACAGCCGAAAACCACATGACAGAGGTGCTACAGACACAAAAGGCTGACGCTAATCATGGCTTTGCCAAGTACATTAAACAGCATTACTTAGCTTGGATGAGTGGAGAAGAAGACCGTCCTTTGATGAGCAATGAGGTCTTTAAGCGTGTGGTTTCCCGCTCTTGGATAAGCAAGAAAAGGTGTTTTTGCTTGTGATTGATAACTTTAGGTATGACCAATGGCGTGTATTGGCTGCCGAACTTGCCGAGAGTTATGACATCGAAGAACAGCTTTACATGAGTATTTTGCCTACCGCTACCCAATATGCGCGCAACAGTTTATTCAGCGGTTTGATGCCCGACGAGATTCAACGGCTTTTCCCTGACCTTTGGGTGGATGAGGAAGAGGCCGATGGAAAAAATCTACATGAAGAGGCATTGATAGCGGGTTTGCTTGCACGTTACCGCAGAAAACATCGTTTTAGCTATCATAAGATTAGCGAATCTCAGTCGATTGATCAGCTATTGAGCCACTTTTCAGAACTTCAACACAATGATTTCAACGTGTTAGTCGTTAACTTTATTGACATGCTTTCACATGCACGCACCGAGTCACGCATGGTGCGTGAGTTGGCAAACAATGAGTGCGCATACCGCAGTATCACACAAAGTTGGTTGCGATATTCGGGAATTGCCGAGCTGTTTCGCCTGCTCAGCCGCACAGATTGCCGTGTGATTGTCACCACAGACCATGGGAGTATTCGCGCCAATCGGCCGATAAAGATTGTTGGAGACCGCAATACGAACACGAATTTACGCTATAAGTTGGGCAAGAATCTTAACTATGAATCACGTCAAGTGTTTGAAATCAGCAAACCACACGAGGCACATCTGCCTGCGCCCAACCTCTCAACATCGTATGTTTCGCCCTTGGCGATACGTTCTTTGCCTATCCCAACAACTACAACTATTATGTGTCATACTATAAAGACACGTTCCAACATGGTGGCGTTTCAATGGAAGAGATGCTTATTCCGATAGGCGTGATGCGGGGAAAAGCAACAGAAAATATTTAGAAATCAAATTCATGAGAATCTTCTCTGCATGCTTTGGCATGACAAAAGGAGATTATAAAGTAAACAATATGGAAATAAAAATCAAATCATTAGACAACATCCGTGAGGCTGCTAAAGCTTTTTTGGATGGTATGGGAACGGGTAAAGTCTTCGCGTTCTATGGCAAAATGGGCGCAGGAAAGACTACTTTCATCAAGGCAATCTGCGAAGAATTGGGAGTAACCGATGTGATTACATCGCCTACTTTCGCTCTTGTCAACGAGTATACTGCGGCAGATGGCAGTCCCATTTATCATTTCGACTTCTACCGAATCAAGAAACTTGACGAGGTGTATGACATGGGATATGAAGATTATTTCTATGGAGGTAGCCTCTGTTTCCTTGAATGGCCCGAGCTTATTGAAGAGATATTGCCCGAAGATGTGACCAAAGTTACGATTACAGAAGAGGCTGATGGCAGCCGAAAGGTAGTGTGGTAAGGCGCTATAATCATGTGCCCAACGCCATGATATGAGTGGACATGGGATGCAAATCTTTCTTGTTTGCATCCTGTGTCCTCTCGTCTTATAGCACAAGCTACGGCGTTTTTAACTGAGAAATACAGGCTGTGGAATCCTGTTCTTGTAAAGTTTATTCGTCGTTTTTTAACCTTTCAGGATACGACCAAATAGAAATTTGAACGCCCTTTGAACGCTTGCTTTTCATGTTTTTAAGATGATTGTAGCATGAAAACCAAGAGATTGCAATGTAATCTCATGCAGATTACACGATGAAGTCAGGCTTTTCGTCTCATGAAATAAAGCATATTATGGCCTTATTCCATACAGATTTCACGATATTTTTATACTATTTCACGACACATTTCGGTACTAAGCGCGTAAGGTTTTGATAGTCAATAATTTCAAACTGACAAAAAACAGCGCATTTTCGCCATCAGTTTGAACTTCGTTTCAAATAAGCCCGTATTCAGAAAGCATTTGTAATGATAATTCGTTACATTCAAAGCATAAAAAGAAGTGTGATTCATCTTGAGCATTTAGAATGCAAAAAGAGAGACTTTTCCTTATTGAAACCATTGGCAATCACCTCATATATGCAACTTTTCCACTAAGAAATATACGCTGAAAGCAAAGGGGTTGCACCACAAATATTACGCCTTAAGAAGTTGACTTCTTGAGGATGATAAGCTACTTTGCTTTCAACAATAATGGCAAAGCAGTGTTGTCACGATAAAAATCATATCAGTTGCCCGGCATGTCTCACGGCTTTTGGCTGCCGAAAACATTGACATAGCAATGAAAGGCGTGTCATGTGAAAGTGCCTTTTTAGGATAACAGAGCGTGCTGGGCAGCTGAATTATGTGTGATGTTGCGCGAATTTATCACGCAACATCATTCGTTATTCAATGGTCCACGTGTCGTTTGTTTCGAGTAACTCCGTGAAATTATGATATTTCTTTCGGCCTTTTACCTCGCCAATCTGGCTGTAAATGCACGACTCATAGGTAGGTGCTTCGACATCACGGATAACACCCAAGGCTACGGGAAAGCCGTGTTCATTGTCCATCATGGCAAGTTTCAGCTGCAAAGTATTGTCTTCACAATGGGCATCATGAATGAGAATATCTTCTTCTTTAACGCCATTTTCACCGATTTTCACTACTTTCAATCCGAAGCCTTCTTGCATAAGACCAAACTCTTTGTCTTTACCGAAGCGCATAGGTTTGCCATGTTCCAAATAGATGGCATGCTCACTACGACCTTCACGCGTATAGATGGGGGCGTAAGCGCCGTTGTTAAAGATCATACAATTCTGCAAAACTTCGCACACCGAGGCCCCTTTATGGCGCTGAGTTGCCTTGAGCATTTCGACAGTATGTGTGCCATCGTTAGCTACTGTGCGTGCAAGAAGCGACCACGAGCACCAAAAGACAGTTCAGCTGGACGGAAAGGGTCTTCTACAGTGCCGTAGGGACTCGACTTAGAAACAAAGCCTCGCGGTGAGGTTGGAGAGTACTGACCCTTTGTTAAGCCATAGATTCGGTTGTTAAGCAATACGATATTGATGTCAATATTACGTCTTAGTGCGTGTATAAAGTGGTTACCGCCGATGGCAAGTCCGTCACCATCGCCCGAGATTTGCCACACTGTGAGTTGCGGATTGGCTACTTTCACGCCCGTAGCTATGGCAGCTGCCCGCCCATGTATTGTCTGCATAGCGTATGTATTGACATAGTAAGAGAGACGACCACTACAACCTATGCCCGAGATAACAGCAGTTTCATGGGGTGGTATGCCCAATTCGACCATTGCTTTATGCATTGAAGCCAAGAAGAAATGGTCTCCACAACCAGGACACCAACGTGGCTTTCCTTTCTTAAAATCATTTATTTTGTATTCCATGGGATTCATTTATTCGTCTATAATCTGTTGAAAAGCTTTGGAAAGTGTGTCAACCATGAAAGGTTGTCCTTTCACTTCATTGTATTGTCTTGGGCAGAAGTTGTCTATTTTCATGCGTAAGTAGCCTGCAAACTGACCCGCATTTTGTTCTGCAACAACCACTTTTGGATAGGCTTTAAGTACAGTTGAGGTGTTCTTGGGTAGCGGATTGATGTATCGGAAGTGAGCAAGTGCGACCTTCTTTCCTTTCTTTCGCAGCTCCTCCATAGCCGTATAGAGATGTCCAAACGTACCCCCGAAGCCCACAATCAATAGGTCTGCATCGTCTTTATCACCCAAAACCTTGAGTTCAGGCACAGGAATGCGCGCCACTTTCTCGGCTCTTAACTTCGTCATGAGATGGTGGTTTTCGGCTTTATTCGATATAACTCCGGTGTCACTATCCTTTTCCAATCCGCCAATAACATGCTCATAGCCTTCCATTCCGGGTGTAGCCCAATAGCGAACAAGCGTTTCCGGGTCGCGCATATAAGGGGTATAGGCCTCTGAAGTGTCAGGTTTGACAAGGTGAGGATGTATCTCTGGCAAGTCGTTTACATTCGGAAGACGCCATGCTCCCGAACCATTTGCGATGTAAGCATCACTTAACACAACGACAGGTGTCATGTGTTCGACAGCCATCTGACAGGCATTATAAGCTGATTGGAAGCAATCGGTGGGCGAAATTGGGGCAATCACGGGCATGGGACTATCCCCATTGCGACCAAACAACACTTGAAGCAGGTCGCTTTGTTCGGTCTTTGTCGGCAAGCCTGTAGACGGTCCACCGCGTGTAACATCAATAACAACGAGCGGAAGTTCGTCCATTACCGCCAAGTTCATAGCCTCTGATTTAAGACAAATGCCTGGACCTGAGGTGGAAGTAACGCTTAGTGAGCCTGCAAAAGATGCTCCGATAGCCGTCGAACAGGCTGCTAACTCATCCTCACACTGCATGGTTACGATGCCAAGTGACTTGTGTTTGGACAGTTCAATGAGGATATCTGTGGCGGGAGTAATGGGATAACTGCCAAGAAAGAGTTGCATTTTAGCTTTCTCTGCGGCTGCAATGAGTCCATAAGCCATGGCTTTATTGCCCGTGATATCCATGTATCGGCCGGGCTTTTTGTGGATAGACTCAATGCGATATGTGGCAGGAACCGACGCATGTGTATTGTGTCCGTAGTCGTATCCAGCATGAAGTACACGGATGTTACACTCTGCAATCTGTGGCTTATCTTTGAATTTATGCGCAATATACTCTACAACTTTCGTGCGACTTCGATTGAATAACCAGCAAACGATGCCCAAAGCAAACATATTTCTGCATTTCAACACCGTCTTAGGATCAACATTTTCGCCCTTCAAACAAGCCTTTACCATCGATGTTATGGGGCAAGCTACAACGTGATCTGGGTTGATACCGAGTTCCTTTAGATAGTTATTCGTTTGGAATTCGGCTTTACGAAGGTCGTCTTCTCTAAACGAATCGATGTTCAAAATGATAGTAGCTGAGGGCGAAGTATACTGGATTTGCGTCTTCAAAGCAGCCGCATTCATAGCCACTAATACGTCACATTGGTCGCCAGGAGTAAGCACTTCATCGTCTCCAATCCTTACTTGATACCCACTAACTCCAGTCAAAGAGCCTTGTGGAGCGCGTATATCTGCGGGATAATCTTGAAGAGTTGAGATACTGTTTCCAGCCGTTGCTGACACTAAGGAGAATATGTTTCCGGCAAGTTGCATGCCATCTCCCGAGTCACCTGAAAAGCGGATGACTACTTGTTTGAGTTCTTTTATTTCGAGTCCTTTCATGGGTTAATAGATAATGTCGCATCAAATATATGGTAATTAAATTAAAAAAGCAAGAAAAAACACAAGAAAATGGAAAATATTTTCTTTGCGTTCATCTTGCCTTTTATAGGAGTATTGCATCTTATAGGATGCAAAGTGTAAGATTATATGCCTTTAATCGTCAAGTTACATGATTTCCATTGTCATGCTAATGCCGTTGATTGGTCGATCACTTCGATTAGTTTTAGCTTGTTGGATGCGTTCAACAACGTTTAAACCCTCAACAACTTCTCCGAAAACGGTATATTGATTGTCGAGAAAAGGAGTGCCCCCTATTGTGGAATATGTTTTGACTTGTTGGGCCGAAAACGTCAAAGGGTGTTGTTTATAATAATTTTTTGCATGATAAAATGAGGCATCTCTCGTTGTTTTAACAATCATTAATGCGTTCAAAGTAACAATTGTTACCAAGCCATTACAATCAGTTGATATACCTTTGCGCCAGAATTTAGGATATAAATAAATACAAACATTATGACAGAAAACAAGATGTTTTGTTTCCAATGCCAGGAAACAGCAAAAGGAACTGGGTGTACTATTCAAGGTGTTTGCGGCAAAACAGCCGATACAAGCATGTGGCAGGATCTGCTGTTAAGCGTAGTTCGCGGTATAGGAACAGTCGATCATTGTCTCAAAAAGGCTGGAAAAGAGAGCTTACCTGCTGTAGAAGGCTTTATCACAGATGCGCTTTTCACTACCATTACGAATGCAAACTTCGACGATGATGCAATCCTTCGTAAGGTTACGGATGGCATTGTATTGAAGAAACAGCTAATAGATAAGGCCAAAGCAGACGGCGTTTCTCTCCCCACCTGGCCTGAAGTAACGTGGGGAGGCGATGAAAATGATTATGAATCTGAAGGAAAACGTGAAGGCATTCTACGCACAGAGAACGCTGATGTGCGTTCTTTGAAAGAACTTACAATATTGGGTTTAAAGGGAATGGCAGCCTATTATGAGCATGCTTCACATCTTGGCGAGCATAGTTCTGCTATCATCGACTTCATGAGTGAAGCGCTTTATACGGTTACTGACCCTGATTCGAGCATGGAAACACTGCTCAATTGTGTGCTCACAACAGGCAAATTTGGAGTTGACGTCATGGCATTGCTTGACAAAGCCAATACAAAAGTCTACGGAAACCCAGAGCTTACAAAGGTCAATATCGGTGTAGGCAAGAACCCAGGTATCTTGATTAGCGGTCACGATCTTAAGGATATAGAAGACCTTTTGAAGCAAACCGAGGGCACAGGTATTGATGTTTATACCCATGGTGAAATGCTTCCAGCTCACTACTACCCACAATTGAAGAAGTATAAGCACTTGGTTGGTAACTATGGTAATGCCTGGTGGAAGCAAAAAGAGGAGTTCGATACCTTCAATGGACCAATTGTTTTCACTACGAACTGTATTGTTCCTCCCTCTCCAAAGGCTTCTTACAAGGATCGAGTATTTACTACTAACGCTGCAGGATACCCTGGATGGAAACATGTAGAGGCTGGACCTGACGGACACAAAGACTTTCTGAAGTTATCGCTATGGCCAAAACGTGCCAAGCTCCAACTGAGATTGAACACGGAGAGATTATTGGTGGCTTTGCACATGCACAGGTTTTTGCACTTGCCGACAAAGTAGTTGAGGCAGTAAAGAGTGGAGCTATCCGCAAGTTTGTAGTCATGAGTGGCTGTGATGGGCGTATGAAGAGCCGCAATTATTATGAAGAATTCGCCATGAAGTTACCGAAAGACGTCGTTATTTTGACAAGCGGTTGCGCGAAATTCAAGTATAACAAGCTCGCTCTTGGCGACATAAATGGCATCCCTCGCGTATTAGATGCAGGACAATGTAACGACTCTTACTCATGGGCTGTAGTCGCTTTGAAGCTTAAAGAGATATTCGGAGCGAACGATATCAACGACCTTCCTATCGTGTTTAACATCGCATGGTATGAGCAGAAGGCTGTAATTGTGTTACTTGCACTCTTGTCTTTGGGCGTAAAGAATATCCACATAGGCCCAACTCTGCCTGCTTTCGTTTCAGAAGGAGTATTAAAAGTACTTGTTGAGAACTTCGGTTTAGGTGGTATAACGACAGTAGATGAAGACATGAAGCGCATGATTGGCTAAGTTTTGTCACACATTATATAAGAAAAACCGCATCGAGTAAGCTGCCCGATGCGGTTTCTTTTTGTAGTAAAACATAATCATTTATGTTTTTTTCTCTTTCACTTTCCGTTCTTTTATGCCTCTTTATGCACCATGAAACAAGTACTCTTTCTGCGTGTCTAACGTCATTTGAGTGAACAAATCATTGAGTAATTGGTCGGCAACATCAAGTGCACGATGCAACAAATGGTCAGAGAATTGCTGCAACATTGTATTTGCTCGCTGTGGATTATCTTTATAAATAACGAGATATTGCGTTTCAAAGTCGTGCTGCAATCGGTCATTTTCTATCTCCAACTGCGCATAACGGTCTTTGATTATCGGTGCATACGCATTGTAATTCACCATACCTAACGTCATCACCTTACGGAATTTCCAATATGCAGACTCATGATCTGCTGTGTTACGACCACGAGTATAGGCCTCAGGTACATGCTTAACACCTTGATAAAGCGGTAAGAATACGCCGAGATCTGCCATGCCAAGAGCGACATAAGTGATATGACCTATCGCCTGAGGGAGGTTAGGTCGCACTTGGATTATATGCGTTTGAGTCGTTCGGAAGATAGAAACTGGGCGATAAGGTTCCTTGCCATTGTTGTGCAAATAAGGGTCATGTGCAGTACCATCATAATGGAATCTAAACGCATTTCGCAACGTTTGAAGACTTATTTCCTTGTCTGCTTTAGCGAAGACGGGGAAGGTATTACGGGCTACATCGTTTTTAATCGAGGGCGAAAGTAGCTTTTGTATGCCCCAAACACGTGGGTAGTTATAAGTAAAATCATCACGATCGGCATCCTTACAATCATGAGAATAGGCCTCATGGAAATCGAATTTACCTTGCTTTGGGTCGTAAAGTCCGTTCTTTTCTGCAAAAGAAATCAACCCTTCTGAAGCCAAATAGTTCTCTTTATCATTAGGATCATAGTCGCGAAGTCGGCTTTGATTGCCCGTAACAAAATACTTATCACGTGGCATTTTGCATGCTAACCAGTGATGACCACACGCGTTTTCAAGGTACCAAGTCTCTTTATCATCGATGAAACCGATACCGAAACCTTCGGCCGAACCATACTCTTCAATGAGTTTTCCAAGGCGTTCTACACCCTCACGTGCCGTGCGAACATAAGGCAATACGATGTTATACGTGCAGTTTTCTGCCAGTCCATTCTTCACATAAGGGTCGAATTCAAGCGCTTTATTGCTGCTAAATATAGTCTCAGTTGAACTCATTCCCACGCCAACGCTATTGAAACCAGCACTTCCCCACTCACCAGGGAACTGATAATCTGGCAGTGCTGTGTAGCCCAAAGCCGTCTTAGGAAGCGGACATCTAAATTCACTATCCTTGGCAACAAACTCAGATGGGCCATCGGTTGTATCTTCATGAAACTCATAATTGATAGCCATCATAGCGTCAAAATCACTTGATCGGCAAAGAAAATGCGAGCTGTCATTGCTCATTTGGTCACCAACGATGATGGTTGTACACTCAGAAGACAGTGTAGAAGCTCTCTTCATATTATTTTTTTTCATCTTTTCTATGTTATGTTTTTATTTATTTTGTCAGACACATTAACTGTTCTGGCAGTTGAAATTGCTCACAATTGAGGTGTTGCAACAGCTGTTTCCCTTCATCAGTGATATTGAATCGCATGCAACGCTTATCTTCTTTGCAGGTTTTCCGACGAATAAGATGCAGACTTTCCATTGAGGCAATAACCTTTGATGCATTAGAAGGTGTGAGATTTAGCTCGTCGGCAAGTTCTCCCGAGCTAATATTCTCGTGCTCAGCTACGATACATAGCAGCACAGCTTCATTCATATTCAAATGCAACTGCTTTTGAAGCGTAGCCTCAAAAGCAGTGATATTTCGGTAAATGTCTCTGATCTTACAAATACATTCCCTATTCATTGTCGTGTGATTATTGTTTAAGCAATGTTTTCTTGATAGCATCTTCCAACTGCTGTCGATTCATTGCACCTACTTGCATGCTTGGTTTCCCCTCCTGAGGAATAAAGAGTAAGGTTGGAATACTACGTATTCCGAAGAACGAAGCAAGTTCTTCTTGTGCATCAACATCAACCTTATAGAAGTCTACTTTGCCTGCATATACCTCGGCAAGTGCCTCTACTATGGGCGCCGTTGCCTTGCAAGGACCACACCAAGTAGCGTAGAAATCAATCACAGCGGGACGCTTTCCTTCGAATAACCACTCGTTAGGATGCTTATCAAAATCCATCACTTCTTTCTTGAATGCGGCTGTAGTTAGTTCTGTTACTTTCATTTTTTTCTCCTTTACTTGTTTGTTATTGTTTTGCTTGTCTCTGTAGTGGCCTTACTGTTCTTTTGAGAAGAACAAGCACTTAGCCCAACCAAAGCTGTTAAAGCCATTAAAAATATCGTTTTCTTCATACGCTTTTGTTATCGTTGAATATATCGTTTATGTCCAAATCTCAATGAATATGTTGCAAAGGTAGCATTTATTTTCCAAACAAACAAATTTCCATTGGAAAATAAATATTATTTAACGATTGATTGTTTTCACATTCCTTACAGCTTAGAATCATAGTTATCGCGCCGTATTTTCTTCGTCATTTTAACCTCGCAAAATAGCCGTTATCCTATGGAATAGCAAAAAAGAGCCAGTAAATGAAATGAAACTATAATCCTTTACGGCATCGTTTATTAAATGGTAAGAGTCGATTCATTGCCCCAATATCGTTCCATTAAAGGTCGTTTCCACTTCGTACATAAAATATTGGCTATCAAAAGGTTATATAAAAGATTTACTTTTATTCGCTATTCTATGTGGAAACAGCTTGCGAGATGCGTCATTTTACTGCATGAAATGACGCTAATCACAGCATGAAATGACGTAGATTGTAGCACAAAAAGCGTCATATTAGCGAGGTGAACCCATCAAATGATATTGTGCATTGCACCATTTTCCATCATGCAATCAAGCGTAACACGCCATAAACACATCACTTTATGGGATTACAACGATTGAGATTGAAAAATAAAAGGATAAACAAAGAGATAGAAAAACATGAGAAAAACACGCTGCAAGCATAAGAAATGCACTTTACTTCCTATTTAGTGCTTTCGCAACGTGTGGTGAACAGGCGATAGTTTCAAGCGAAATCACGCCTGCACTTTACACGTTTTTCTATCCCTTCTAAAACATATTGCGATGCCGCAAGCAACAAATCGTCTTGCTTAGTATGACATTGTCATATCTTCTGGCACACAAATATAATAGTCAGCAATACCCTTATAGTCGTCTTCCAAATGCGAAATATCTTCTTGTCTGACTGCTCTTACAACAGCATAAGTTACCTTTGGCTTATACTGTAATAAGTAAGGGATAATTCCATCGCGGCTATCGGTGTGAAAGTTTCCATTGAAATGAATAAACTTTCCTGGCAGATTCTGTGCAATTCGCCAAGCCATTGTGGCATCTTTAATTGCTTGTGCCTCAGCAATCTGCCGTGGGTTGGCATTCTTATTCTTACCCATGATGCCCATAAGTGCAAATCCTTGTTCCACGTTTTCATTTGTTTTGAACTGAATCGGCAATGGAGCCATGTAAGACTTTGCCTCTGTTGAAAGTGAATCCAAATAGGCAAGTCCATGCTCTTTCACTGCAGTGGCATAGCGACGTGGCACGTTTGTGGCTATCACGGGCATGTGATGTTCGCGTGCAAAGCTAATCAGTGGGGCATAATCCGTGCTGTAATTGGGCCAAAGTCGAGCCTCATCTTCGAAGCGTTCGCCTGAAATCTGGCTTGAAAGATATTCATTTAGGATGAGTTGGTTGTCACTTTCAAACATCTCTAAACCCATTTTTAAATGCTTTCGTTAGCCTTGTACAAACTTTCCAATAGCTTTAACTCCAACCAATGCGTGATAACACAGTTATGAATCTCACCAACAAAGACTACATCTACCTTAGAAAGTGCGCTCACCAGCTGGTCATAAGTGATTGCTTTGCCTTTATTGTCATACAAACGATAGGCTTCGGGCTGCTTCTCAGCCCACATATAAGTTGCCATGCACAGCATAACTGCACAGCAAACTAAACGTAAATTCTTTAATATTCTCATTATTTTTGTGATTTATATACAACGATTCGGTGATTCCAATCAAACATTTCATTCACCATTTGCTGTATCATTTCTGGCGTAATGCCATGTAAACATTCTGTATAGTCATTGAAATCTTGCAATGACTCACCATTTTTCACCAACGAAATCAAAGCCGTTTTCCATTCAGCGGGTGACTTATCATTTAGCACTTTGTCTTTCGTGACTAAGAAAGAACGCTTAGTTTGTTGAGCTCTCCAGTGCTTATAGGTCGCTCTTTGAGGTCTTTGACAATCTCTTGCAACAGCATTTCAGCCCTCTTTCGATTCTCGTCTTTCAGAGAAAGATTAATAACGAAGTGATATTTCTGCTGTGGAATGCCATCATATGATAGGTCTACATAGGGCGAATAAACTATATTTTCACGCTCGCGGAGCACTCTCAATACGCGGTCTTGCAACACATCGCGAATCAGTTTCATACCCAATGTGGCGTGAAGTGACGGCACATAGTTACCCGAAAAGATATAGTTGACAACCGTTTGATGGTCATTTCCGCCCTCAAAACCTTTGGAATAAGGCCGCTTATTGGGTATAAAAGGCGCATTGTTCAAAGGCAATGGCGTTGCTGGTGCTTGCAGTTGAGCAAACGTTGCAACAGCTTTTGGCACCACATGCCCTACATTGAAGTTACCCGTTAGAATGACAGTGAGTCCTGTTGGGTTACCAAACAACTGCTTATAATAGTGGGTTAAGCTGTCTATATTCAGTGCTTTCAGCGTGGCTTTTGTGAGCAATCGTTCACTATTGGCAGTTCCATTACCCACTAACGAGTCAATTGTGTTCGTCATTAATCGGTCAGAATCGTGCGCCAAGAGCTTGTCTAAGAGCGTCTCTTTGCCTAAATTCTCCTGCTCAGAAGCTATTGTTTCGGCGAAATCTTCATGGTTAACACCAGGGAAACACATCTTTTCGTAAACAAGATTCAATAGTGCCGTCGCATGCTTTTCAGGCGAAGAAGCCAACAACTGATGCCAATACGCATCCTCACCCACGGTCATCGACAACTGCTGTTGTGTCATAACAGTCAGCAAAGTGTCGCTCGGCACCTTGGAAAGTCCACCCATATCAACATAACTTACAGCGTCATGGAGTTTCAATTGCTGTTGCGTAGTGAGGTCTGCCGTGCCCCCTCGTCCTACAACAGCAAGGTAAAGAGTGGAATCTTCCTCTAAGGTTGGACGCACAATCAACTTCACTCCATTTGTCAGCTGTATCTCTTCAACACCAAGTTCCGGCCATTTCTTGCTGTATTTAATGCTTTCATTTGTCATCTTTGGTGTTTGCTTCAAACACAAAGGCAGGCTAATGGTGTCTTCTTTTACCTCTTTTTTCAGCTGAAAAGCATAAGGTTCTATGGAACGTTTCCAACCTTTTTTCCATGCACTATCAGCCTGTTTAGCGTCAAGAAGACCAGTTTTTGTATCATCAGCAGCGTAAGTATAGGCATACAACCGACTGCGTTTCATGGCTGAAAGAATGCTTTCCAAACACGCTTGCAGCTGTGCACTCGTTGTCATTTTCACCTGATTGCGCACCCACTCCACATCCTTTGGATGCCAAAGTGGACGATCTCCTGCCATGATATAATCGACAAAATCATCACATAAATCAGAAGAAAGCTGCTGTGTCGTATCGGGTTGTAGATGTGCAAGACGCATATCAATCAGCTGTTGCAGTTCATCTTTCCCCACACCACGCTGTAATAGTCGGCGACATTCATAGGAAGTAGCTTCCAACTGCTGTGCCAACTGACTTGAAGATGCACCGCGTAATGAGAAAACAAAATGGTCTTTGTCTGCCAAATACCAATCGTTTGACACATTACACCTTACACTATCAGCTGCAAGACGCTCTGAAAGACATTGCACCAACATGCGCATCTGTTGCTTTTTAACCACTTCTGGCAACACCCTTTCAACGATTGTAGCATGTGGAATGATGAGTTCCAGCTTGCTTTCACGCTGCATGCTGTCGGCCAACTGCATCCAAGCAGCTCCCTTAGCATAGGTCATTGGCAGCGGTTTGAAAGGCTTTTGATCTACCTTTGCAGGGATTGTGCTAACGTTTTACGTAGCTTTTCAACCACTTCTGCCACCTTCACCTGCCCCACGACAAGCACTGTAGCGTGAGAAGGCGTGTACCAGCGCTGATAGAAAGCCTTTAAGCGGTTGCTATCAATGCTGTTAATGTCTTGTTCTGTGCCTAAAGGTATGCGGTCAGCATAGCGATTTTGGCCCATTTTCAGCTTGTAGAAGTCGTCATTTTGCTGGTAACTTCTGAGCTCTTCTACTATGACTCCGCGTTCCTTTTTCACGCGTTCATCATCAAAAGTGAGGTCACACAGCCAATCACGAAGGGCCAAGAAGGTGGTGTCCAACACTGCTTTGTCCTGTGAATGATAAGGCAAAGAGAGCCAATAGATAGTGCGATCAAAGCCCGTAAAGGCGTTAATGTCTCGTCCAAACTTCATACCTTGGCGCTCAAAATAATCAATCAATGCCCGCTTTGGAAAGTGTTTACTTCCTATAAAGGCACTATGCTCTAAGAAATGTGCACCTCCTCGCTGGTCGTTTTCCTCTTGCAGAGAGCCCACATTCATGACCATTCTCACCTCAATATTATGCCTTGGCAATTCATTGGGCAAGATAATATAACGCAGTCCGTTATCCAAGCGTCCCTCAACAGTGCCATTGGGCAGAGTGATATAGGGATTAACGCGCAAACAAGGTATAGCAAAAGCTCTTCCAACAAATAGGAGTCCGAGCACAATGGCCCAGAAAAGAGTATGTCTAATCAGTTTTTTCTGCATGCTATTCCCTTGGTTTAACGATGTAAAGTGTAGACAACATGCACTTGCTCATAGCCACTTCCGTCAGCAAAGTCCCATGGGAACGTGAACGAAAGCGTACCCTTCGTGAAATCAAGTTTTGCTGAAGATGCCACCCAATCACTTGGATCGTTTCCAAATACATCACGACTAATATCGCTAACTCCTAAGAATCGGCTTGGATTTAAGGAGCCTCCCATAGACAAGAAGTCGTCATCAATGGTGTAACCCACTATCTTTCCCTCTTCTTCTATATTCACAATAGTTCCCTTTTCCTTTTCTTTCAGCAGCCGATTCCAAGCCGAATAGTCGTAAGTGAATGGAATTCCTGTGACCATATCACCATAAGCATTCTCTATTTGACCTGTAAACGTAACGTTATCATTAGTCGGATTGATACCGATACCATTCAAAGAAGCCGAGAAACTCTCTTTAGCTTCGTCATAGTTGATAGCCTTCACAGCAGCTTTTCCATAAGGAGTCTGCATAAAGAACTCGTTATCGTTTACTGTTTTGCGTTTCAACACATCATAAAGGAACGTTGTTAGTCCCATCGGATTCGTCACCATCTTGAGTGTTGGATGGTCAACAGTGGCATCATCTCCAAGCGTTATGATGCTATAGGCTTTGTAAACGCGTTGCGATTGGCCTTGAAAGAACGTCTCTTTGTCGCTACTATTAAATGTAATTGTAGTCTCTACAGGCACCTTTCCTATCAAACGAGTAAGATCTATGCCATATTTTGTCTTTACATCTGCAATCAATTGCAACTGCGTATCCGTCAGAACAGGAATGTCTGCATCAGGGTTTACCTTGATTTGAACGCCATTTCCAAAGCCCTTTATTAGCGGATTGGAAGACGATGCAACCTGAAGCCCGATGGTTTTACCAACAGAAAGAGAATGTTTTCCATTGGATTTAACACGGAAAACCACTTCTTTTTGCCCAGGTTCAAATACTATTTCATCACTGTCTACTTTCAAAACATGGTCGTCATTGCCTGTAAAAGCAAGCTTAACCGACTCCTTTTTTGAGGGTTCAAAAGCGATCATAGCGTGCACAAACACTGTAGTTGTGTCGTCTTCTGACAAGATTGCATTACCTGGAATGGTAAGTTCGACGCCATTAGTCATGGCTTCTTGCGGTGCATCTTGAGCCTGACAACCAACTAAGAAGAAGGTGGCAGCTATGAGAAAACTATTTAATAATTGTTTCATTCGTTTGTCGTTGAGTTTAATTAGATGGCCAACCAGCATTTTGTTCAACGCTGTTAAACCGATATTCTGACACAGGAATAGGGAAATTCCATCGATAATCAGTGGATGATATCGAGCTACTTGCACTCGTTCCCCATTGAGAATAACGTGGAAGTGATGCCAGATGAGTGCGCTTTAAGTCAAAGAAGTTAACCCCTTCACCTACAAATTCGCGTTGCTTATCTGTGAGAATAAGTTCTAAGAGCGCTTGATTCGTAATGCCAGCAGGTGCTTCTGAAACACCAATGCAATGCCAATAATGATTGATAAGCACTCGAGCAGCTTCGGTTTCTCCCTTTCGGCAGTAGGCTTCGGCTACGATATAATAAGCTCCTGCGTATCGCATTGTATTGATATATGCAGTTGTTTGATTAAGCTTATTGCATCGATTATACTTCCCAAGCAAGGTTCTGACCGTTCCATTCATTACAAATGGATAGGCAAAAGAAGTGTAACGGAGATCTGATGTACCGACATTTAACTTCGGATTTACACAGAAATAATCACCTTCTTGTATACTAAACTGAATATTAGAATAGTAAGTTGAGTGGGTGTTAAATGCGAAAATACGACCTGCATAACTATCCTTTGCCCAAAGATTACTGATTCCTTCGCTTGTAAAATAGGCATCATTAGCCTTTGCTATCACGGCATTTCCCGATGTAATTGCAGTCTCATAGTCTCCTGAATAGAGGGCAACGTCTGCCTGAAGATACTGAACTGCCGTCTTTGAAAGCCAGCCATTGTCTCTTGAAGTACCATCCATTTGCACAGCATCACTAAGCAAACCACGAATGGTTGAAACGCAATCACGAATTGAAGAGCGTTGTTTATCCTCTATACCAAGGTGAGTTTTCAAGATAACTCCAGGCGCATCAGGATTCAAATCATAAGCCGGTGCAAATACTTTCAACAACTGAAAATAACACAAAGCCTTTAATGTTTTAGCCTCAGCAGTTATCGTTTGTTTCTCGTTTTGCTCCTCAGTACTACTTGTTTTCACATTATCCATACGCTCAAGCAAGGCATCACATTGAGCAATTACATTATAATAACCCTGCCAAAGGCTTGGAGCGAGCTTGCTAATCTCGCGATCACTCCAGTTATATAAGTTCAAAGACGAGACATCTTTAATGGAAAGAGAAGTCGGAACGAAGTCGTTTCCAAGCAAAGAAAACTCATATTCTGGGTGGGGATAAGCCATATAAGCCGATGACAACAATGATCTTGCATTCGAAACATTATTGATTGCGTCGGGATCGGAGAACTGATCAAGCGGTGGAATGTTAAGATTGCATGAGGCAGGGCTACAGAAAGCAACCCCATTACAATGCTTTTAACTGAAAATATATATCGTTTCATACGCTAATATCAGAATGTTAAGTTGAGATGGAAAGTGAAAACAGGTTGCATTGTACCTGCTAAGGTTCCGCTTTCTGGGTCAGATTCCTTATAATTTGTCCATGTAAAGAGGTTTGATCCCTGTAAACCTACGTTGGCATATTGCACAAACGGCGCCACCTTATGAAGCAAGTTGGACGGGATTCGATAGCGCATAGAGAAACTTGAGAGCTTTAAGTAGTCGCTATTCCCTATAGTTCGTGAGTTAGGATAAAGCGAAAGGTTCTCTTCTGCGATGCTTTGTGTGTAGAACGGAGTTGGAAACTCCTTGTATTCATCACCTCGTTTAAACCACATCTTAGACGTTTGACCGGCCACTGCGTTATAGTTTGCCTTATCTTTATCACGTACATATTGATAGTTAAAACGCTGTTTGCCTCCTAAAACATAATAGAATGATATGTCAAAATCAAACTGCTTATAAGAGAAATTGGCATAGAAACTACCCGAATATGGCGGAGTTAAATGGCCAAGAGCAATGAAATCATTGCGTGTAAGCTTTTCCGTCCCCTGCTTTTCAACGCCATTCGGTGTTAAGAACACAGGGTAACCAGTCAATGGATTGATACCCAATGAATGCAAACCATATAGCATATCATAAGACTTTCCTACCTCGTAGTTCGGTATAAGGGTTTGTTCGTCCAAGTAAAGTTTATCAGTCCAGTATAAACTTACTACCTTATTATTATTATAAGCTATGTTTCCTCCCACTGCCAAACGACAGTCATAACCATCTAAAATCCTTGCATTGAGCCCGAGTTCTATACCCCGATTCTGCAAGACTCCAATGTTACGTTTCAATGAAGAGAATCCCGAACTTGTCGCAATAGGCACATCTAAGAGTGCCTGATCCGTGCGACGGTTATACCAATTCACGTCAAAGGTGATTCGTTTCAATAGTTCTATTGACACACCTAAGTCCGTTGATTTGTTTTGTTCGGCCTTTAAGTCTTTGTTATATAAGGATAACAACGACAAGACTCGACTGTTTTCATAAGCTTGTTCGCCGAACATGAACGTCCCAACAGTACTGGATACCGTCACACCATTAAGATTTGCCGTCACACCATAAGACGCTTTAAAGTTCAATTTCGATAGAATCTTATTGCCTTTTAACCAAGAATAGTTCGTTGGAGTCCATCCAATACCAGCTGCCCAGGCTGAATTCCAACGCTTATCTGAGGGCAATATTGACGAAGCATCAGCCTTATAAGTGAAATAAGCGTCGTAAATCGTGTTATAAGTATAGCCTGCAACCATACCAATTCCAAGCTGAGCATTCTTATCTCGAGGGTTTCTTACCGCGGGTTGTCTAAATCCTTGCAATGAGTTATTTATGGCAGAAGGAGCATCTACGTTACCAACGCCATAACCAGTAATGCCTACTGCATCGTAGTTATAAAGGTAATAATCGAGGTTTGCGCCTAAGGTCACATCATGAACATCGTCAAAAACATGATTATAAGTGGCTCGGAAGTTACTTGAAAGATTAGTCGTTGTCCCCTTACTACGGGCATAAATACCCCTCGCTATACTTACAACACCGCTGTTTGCTCTGAAAAGGCAGAAGCAGGAGTAAAGCGATGGTCATCATTCTGCAAGAAATCAAGACCTGCAACATAAGCCAACGTGAGGTCTTTCCAAGGAGACAGCGTGAGATTCACATCCACTCCACCATTCTTATCAGTAGCATCGCTCTCGTATTGATGCATTAAATCGTAATAGGTTTGATTGGGATAAGAAAAGAGTTCGCCTGTCTTTTGCTCATAAGGATTAAGATTATACACCATCGAAGAAGGGTCGTTAGTCGTTCCATTGGGTGACTTACTCTTAGAATAACCACCAGAAACACCTATCATCAGATAGCCAATCTTCCCCAATTGCTGGTCTATTCCCATACGAACATTGAAGCGTTGCTTGTTGTTTCCTTCGATACGACCTCCTTGATACGCATAGTTTCCTGAGAGATAATAGGTTGTTGAGCCATTACCTCCTTTGATACTAAGGTTATGTTTCTGATAGAAATTGTTATGAATCAGTTCTTTAAACCAATCCGTATGAATGTTTCTCAGTGCTGAAAGACGTTGTTCGCCCTCAGCAATCAACTGATCTTTGTTTGGATCTGAAGCGTAATTACGTTCTATATAATCACGACTGAAACGATAACCTGGTGCTGCCGGATTCTGCAACAGACGCTCCAACTCAAGCTTTTCGTCTGTATCCATGAGTCGAATACCGCGTCGTCCACGCAAGGTTAAGCCCAAATCCATACTATAATTGAGCGTCATCTTGCCCTTGATAACCATGTTGTGAGCTAATCTCCAATACGCCGTTAGCCGCCTTTATGCCATATAAGGCACAGGCAGCAGCGTCTTTCAACACCTTAATACTGGCTATATCTTGTGGATTTAAGTTATAGAATGTCTCGGCAGAGATTATCTTTCCGTCTAACACATACAATGGTTCATTGCTCGTGTTCCCATTCCGAAACGACGAGTTTCCACGTATTCTAATCTTTGGAGCACTACCCAAGTCACCCGTATTGATAACATTTAAGCCCGGAATCATCCCCTGAAGAGCCAGTCCCATGTCTATCATTGGCTTCTCTGTAAGCCGTTTTATATCCACGTTTTCAACGATTCCGGCTTTCGAACGCAAATCAATGGCGTTAATGTTACTCTTTGCTTTTACAACAATCTCACCGATTCCATTAGACGCTTCCTCCATCTTTACATCCATGCGCTCACGCCCGTTATCTTTCAAATGCTGGCGAGTGTAACCGATATAGGTAAAAGATATCGACGTGCCTACAGGCCAATGACCATTCAATTGATAGCGACCTTTCACATCAGTTACTGTCGTTACAGACGTTCCCATCACTCGAACAGTAACGCCAACCAAAGGTTCATCGCTGGCATCGGTTACGTAACCATAGAGTTTTCTCTCCTGAGCCATACTCTCTTGCGGAGCAAAAAAGAGGCCCAGAAGCATGAAAAGACTCAATAAAGTCAGGTTTTTCATGTGACGTTTGGTTTATCGTTTACTTTCAACCCATTGCTTTGTTTGGGCTACAATCCAATCAACAACGCGAGAAGTAGAGGCTGGAAGGATGCCATCAGGGCTGTAAACAATCTCCACACCAGTCTTCTTTACCAAGTCTTTCTGCACATCTTGCATCTTATGTCGGTCCGCCATACGCTTCACATCAGATGTAAGATAGACGCCTTGAACTATGATTCGTTTCTTCTTTTGAGCCGCTTTAGTCAGCAAAGGCATTAATTCCTTGCCGAAATCATGGCCCATTTCGATAAGCGCATGGTCAACATACGTTATCTTTGTATGCTCTTTGGTAAACTTATCGACATTATTGAGCATCTCTTTCCAAAAGCCTATGCGCTCATCATCACCGTGAGCGAGGTATATTACAGCCTCGTTTGCGTCATCCTTCGATAGGCTTTTAATGCGATCGAGCATGCTATTCTCCAACACATAGCTATAATAGAAGGTTGGACCAAGGATGATTGGTGTCTTTGTATGAACCATTTCAGTATTCTCTTCGGCCAATTCCTCACGCACATAAGGATTATATTTGTGGCCAAGAATATTGGGAAGATCTTCTTCTGAGTGCCCCGATGGAGCAATAAAGATAGGTAATGCGAATATAGTATCAGCGCCTTCAGCCTCACATACCTTTACCATTGAGGCAACAGATGGCTCAGTATACTCCATCAAAGCAACCTTAACGATATCGATTCCCTTTAGTTTTCCTGCTGCAACCTGCTGCTTAACAAGTGGCTCTAAGTCTAAAACGGGTTTGCGCCATGACTCCATTGGTGAGCCGTGGGCTACGATCATTAATGCTGTTTTTGCTTGAAGTGTTGGAAAAATGGTTAGCAACAACGCTAACAATAACATCATTTTCTTTTTCATTTTCATTCTTATGTTTTATTAATTTTAATCTAATGGTTTTATCTGAATACTTGAAAACACTCTTAATCAGGTGCAAAATTATAACATTTTAGTTAGTATGACAATACCTAATTGTAGTGATAAAGACTGGTTTTTAAGTCCATTCCCCCCTTATTTTGCATGAAAAGCCCATATTTAGGCATTCTGTTCGCTACCAAAAGTCATAAAAAAGGGAGTGGAACTTGTGTCAAATCGTCACATGAAACAATACAAAACAAGCCTCATCCCCAGTCCCTTCTCCAAAGAGGGAGAGGGTTATTCGTCTTGATAATGGAGGACTTTGTTTGAGGGTTAAATGATGATATTGAGATTATTACTATTAAAAGTCGAAATAAACTGAATCAAATGATTGTGCAAAATGCGTCACTTTAGCGTGTAAAATGACGCAAATTGTTCGATGAAATGACGCATTTTACTTTACAATATTACGCATTTTGGTTTATCAACTATGGTTTCCCATCAAAAGGAATCAGGCAAAACCTATTATTATTACATTTTGTTTTGCTTTCCAACAAAGCCTCTATGCCTTATTATAGCTATCTTTTTAACTCAAAAATGCTATTGAATGAACTCAAAAGCAGACATGGTTTTGCTCGCTAACAAACATAAAAAAAGGAGTACCGCCGTACTCCGACCTTGTTAACCTTAAATCTAATACTATGAAACACGCCACAAAGTTAGACAGATTGCATGGATTTTCCAAACAATCTGATTCATATAGTGTTACTTTTACAATTTATTAAAGTTTTGATTTGTGTCTTTTAACGATTTAAAAAATAAGGCATAAAAAAAGGAGTACCGCTGTACTCCAACCTTTGTTAACCTTAAATCTAATACCATGAAAAACACATTGCAAAGATAGAGGTAAATAACCATAGTTCCAAACAATTCGCTTCATGATTTAACTCCACGTGTAATTTATTGATTTATATCAACTAATCCCTCTTGCTTTTGGCCGTCAATCATAATCCGAAAGGCTTTATCGAAGCGCACATGCCTTACATATTGTGTCTCTTCTACAGCCGGCATAGCGTCTAAAAGGTCTTTTCTGACAAAGCCACCACGCGCTGAAGTATCGCCAATCGTAAAGTATCCAACACCAAATGAGGTGAGGTTTTGAAAGAAATGTGTGCCTTGTGAGGGGTCGACATGATAGTTTTTAAGGGCCACTTCAACGATAATTCGCGCGGCAGAGATAGCTGGCCATTTCACGGGAACACCGAGATAATGGTCACTGCTGCCCCATCTTCCGGGCCCGATGAGTACATAATGGCGGCCCTCGGCAAGGAATTTGCGGTTTAATCTCTCTATATCATCGGCCACAAAGTAATTGTTCATGGGCGAGAATTCATCGTTATACTTCACGTAAACTACGTCAGTTATATCATCAGAAATGCCGTGTCCGAGTGCTTGATATGAACGTAACAGGCACGCCTCATCAGGCACTTTAGACAGATCTTTGTCTAACATCTGCCGAGCATCTGCTATTGGTCGAATCTGCAACAGATAGAGTTCACCCGATCCATCGTCGTTAAGATTGCATGCAAACTCAATCTCTACAGGTCGTTTCATGGCTTCACTTCCGTGCTTCATTGCCATCTGTAACAACTCAGGAAGAGGGAAAACATCATGTTGAAGTACGCCTACAAATGAGATAATCTTACGCCCTCCATCATAGAATCCGTCGTTAATCACTTGGTCATAAGGGATCAAAAGTAGAGCAGATATAACGCAATGAACCATCCTTTTTCAGCCTCCTTGACCTTTAGTTTTCGGATATTAAAGCCGTCGTCTACCTTGAATTGTCGGCCAACGGGTGCCATATCAAGTGCATAGAACTGTGTTTGTGTGTCACGAAGTGCAATATCCCATTCGCTCATTTGCAACACCTGGTGAGGATGATAAGGCGAAACACGCAGCGTTTGACCGCCATCTACGATATATTTTCCTAAGCCTAAGGCCAACGAAGCAATGCCTTCTTCGGGCAATTCGTCGCCAATGGGATAATAATTCAACGAGCGAAGTACTCCACTAAACGTTGGATAGAAGTGGTCATCATATTGTTTTCCCACTACTTCTTGTAGGATAACAGCCATCTTTTCTTGGTCAATGACATTGCTGGTTGCCTTCATGTAGGCCTTGGAATCACGGAAATAAACCGATGCATAAACACTCTTGATAGCGCAAGCAAGCATTTCCAACATTGCATCTCGATTGTCCAAGCAAGGTATCATGTAGGTATTGTAGATGCCAGCAAAGGGTTGATAGTGGCTATCTTCAAGCAAACTTGACGACCGTATGGCTATAGGAGCCTTCACAGCATCAAAGAATGTGAGGAAAGTCGGCTATCATTGTGTCGGGCAATTGCGCTTGAAGAAAGTGCTGAAGAATATCTTCATCGCTTGCATCGCTTAGGGCAATAGGATAAAGATTGTTGGTCTCCATGAATTGATCAAACACATCTGTGCACAACACGAGCGTCTTTGGAATCTGCACTTTGACGCCTTCGAAAGCCATTAAACTCAGGATGTAACTTGATGATATTATCCAAAAAAAAGCCAGTCCTCTGCCTTTACCACCGAGCGAACCTTCGCCAATTCGTGCGAAGTGAGCATAGCGGTCATACTTCATTCTGTCAAAAACAGCGACGACACCAAGGTTCTTCATGTGGCGATATTGTACGATTGCATCGAAGGTTATCTGTCGATGTGCGTCAACATCTTGTAGCTTATGCCATGTGATTCCACGTAGAAACTGCGACACAGGGAATATTGCTCGTGCGCTCAACCAACGGCTCATGTGGTTCCGAGAGATATGATAGAGCATGGAATCATTAGGGATTTGGAAGATGTTATCTTGCAAATCTTTCAACGACTTGATACGAACAATCTCCTCATGTGTCTTTGGATTGCGGAAGATAAAGTCGCCAAAACCCATATGTTCCTCCATAATTCTACGCAAATCTAAGGACATTTGCTTAGAGTTTTTATCCACAAAGCGAAATCCTTCGGCTTCGGCCTTCTCGCGGTTTGCACTTTCCGAACTCTCCATTATCAATGGAACATATTCATCTTTGGCTCGGATTGCACGTAAAAGTTTTAGTCCTGCCTCTGGGTCTTTATACACATCAGTGTCTCGAAGCGGTGAAGGTAGCTTATCATTTTCGTCAGTTGAGGTCTCCTTCATAGGGAAACGTGCATCACAAATGACGCCAAGGCAGTTGTCAGAAAACTGATTATAGATGGTCATTGCCTCCTCATAAGTGCGTGCCAAGACTACTTTTGGCCTACCACGCATACGTAAAGTAGCCTGATGTTTGTTTAATGCTTCAGTGGAAAAGCGCTTACTTTGTGCGAGGATATAACTATAAAGGTTGGGCAGAATGGAAGAATAGAACCGAATACTATCCTCAACCAATAAGATCATTTGCACCCCACTCTCTCGTATATCGTGTGCAATGTTCATCTTATCCTCAATCAATTTGATGATGGAAAGAATGAGATTGGTGTTTCCTAACCAGCAAAACACATAGTCAAACATACGTAAATCCTCGTTCTTCATACGTTTGGTTATGCCGTGAGAAAAGGGAGTTAACACCACACATGGAATGTTTTTAAAGGCTTGTTTGATAGACCTTGCCACACTAAAAGCATCGTTATCAGCCGTTCCTGGCATACAAATAACGAGGTCGATGTTTGTAGTTTGCAATGTCACCATAGCCTCTTCGGTTGTCGAAACGCGTGTGAACATCGGCGGATAGCGTAGTCCCAACTCCATATATTCATTGTATACTTTCTCTTCTATGCGTCCATCGTCCTCCAACATAAAGGCATCATAGGGGTTGGCTACAATCAAAACATTGTAGATTCTGCGCATCATGAGGTTGGCAAAGGTCACATCTTGCAGATAAAACTGACTGAACTCGTGCGGTAGTTTCTCTTCCATGGTTCAACGTTTTCGTTACTTTGACACAAAAATAACACATTATTTTCAAAATCAAAGCAATTGAATCAATAAATCATGAAAAGCAAATTGCCCTTCAAAAGAATATCCGTAACTTTGCAAAAACCAACAAAGAATGATGTATGGAATTTAGAACAAAAGTCAATATTGAGCCATCTTCCTGGCAAATCAAACCTGCTCAACGCTTATTTTTCATTGGTTCTTGCTTTGCAGAAAGCATTGGAAGCAGGTTCAGAGATGAGCAATTCCCGACTATAATCAATCCTTATGGCGTGATGTATAACCCTGCAAGCATCCTTCATAGCATCGAACGACATTGCAAAACGGATGATTTCAAGCCCGATGTAGCCTTTATCACGCTCGGAACCAACCATGTTTATGTGCTGAAAGAGACGGGAGAGATTGTTGATAACTGTCAAAAGAGACCTCAATCACTATTTGATGAGCGCATGTTGAGCGTCGAAGCATGTACTGACTACCTACAACAAGCCGTGCAATGTCTGCTCCGTTGCAATCCAAACATGCACATTCTCGTCACTGTTAGCCCCATTCGATATGCCAAATACGGCTTTCATGGAAGCCAACTCAGCAAGGCTGTCCTACTATTGGCGGCTGATTCATTGGCACAAAGGCCTCAAGTAGACTACTTCCCTGCCTATGAACTTGTGATGGATGAACTGAGAGACTATCGCTTTTACAAAGAAGACATGTTGCATCCAAGCCCACAAGCCGTAGAATATATATGGGAACGATTTGCTGAAACCTATTTCCATAAAGATGTGTTCACTATGCTTAGCGAGTGGAAACCTATCAAAGAGGCGCTCCATCACACGCCTTTCAACCCTGACAGTGACACATATAAAGCTTTCATGGCACTCACAAAAGAGAAACTTCAGGCCTTTATGAAAAAATGGAAAGGGATTAACAGCCCAACATAACAGGGCTAAGAAAACTGCTGAAGCTAAGGAAACTGCACCTTGTTTCTTTCACGAAAACAGGCCTTACGAATGGTTTTACAACATTCATAAGGCCTGTTTGCATAGCGCAGGCTACGTTATTCATTAACGTAAAGCCTGAAAACGCAACTAAGCTTGTGCTTTCTTATCTTCTTTTCTCTTGAAGTAGACGGCGAAAAGCACTACTAACAACAGCACACCATAAGAGAGATAAGCTACTGTTTCGGTTTGTTTCACACTCTTAGGGTCAAAGGTCAACACCACCTTATGATGTCCTTTGTCAACATTAAGCGCACGAAGCACATAGTCAACACGCCCAATCTCTACCGGCTTTCCATCGACTGTAGCTGTCCATTCGGGGTAGAAAATCTCCGAAAAGACCACAATTCCTCCCGTAGCACTACGCACATCATACGTGAGTTGATTGGGTTCATAGGCCGTAAGCTTAACAATCGACGTACTATCTTGATTCTTTGACTCACCCAACTGGCTTTGGAAGCGTGCATCGGCAACGGCTTCATGGCGCAGATTGAGTTTACCCAACGCGTCAAGTTCTTCATTTGCATTCTTCACATACGTCACCTTATCTACAAACCAAGCATTCCCATAGACGTAAGGGTTCTCGATTGCCACCGTCTGATTAGCCTGAAGAGGCACTATAAAGTATTTAGCGTTCAGCATGTTCAATACAGGGAAGAGGCTATCTCCATTGACTTTAGTCATGTCTCCGCCTGCTTTGCGATGGCGGGCATCATCTTTTGCATCTCCGGACTAATGTAAGCATCTATCAATTCCTGGTATCTTCTGAGCTTAGCTGCATGATATCCGCCTATACTTTTATGGTAATAAGAGGTTTCATTCTCGTTGAAAGTGTTGCTGGCAAGATTCAAAACGCGATAGTCTAAGCTTTTATCTTGCAGAATCTGACGGTCGGTTTGTGTCATCGGTTGAGCCTGTTCGCGAACGCTCTTCTCCACAAACATCTCATCATTCAAATAGCGTTTGTTCACCTGCCACATGTCAATGAGACACAAAATGGCTATAGCGCCAACCATATATTCGGCTTTCAACTTCTTAAACTTATAGAGGAAGAGCAGCAGGTACCAATAACAATAATCCAGAATGAGCGCCAACAGTCGGCCGTAAAGATGCTTTCACGAATCGATCTCAAGTTAGATTCCAATGGAGAAAGATACTCCGCAGGGATTGATTTGAAGGCTTCCAGCTCCTGACTTGATATGAAATCCGAGAAGAACAGCGTGGGCATAAGGGCAAAAAGCAGGGCTATTCCACCCGTGAGTCCAAAGCTGATATAAACGAATTTAGCTTTCTTTGTCAGCAAATCTGGCTCATCTACGATCTTCTTTAACGCCATCATGGCCAATAAAGGAATTGTAAACTCGGCGATAACCAATATCGAAGCCACCGTTCTAAACTTGCTATACATCGGTATATAGTCAAGGAAGAAGTTGGTAAATGGCATAAAATTATGTCCCCATGAAAGCAAAATGCTTAATATCGTGGCTGCAAGTAAGGCCCATTTGATAGGACCTTTCACAATAAACAACCCAAGAATGAAAAGCATTAGCACAAAAGCACCAACATAAACTGGGCCACTTGTGCCTGGCTGGTCACCCCAATACTGTCCTAATTGCTGATAGATTTGCATGAAGTTTGGGTCTGCCTTTTTCATGGCTTCAGTGTTTGCAGCCAATGGAACCGAAGCCCCGCCCTTAGCATTTGGCACAAGCAACGTCCAGGTTTCATCCACTCCATAACTCCATTGCGTTATATAGTCGCGGTCAAGTCCGCTACTTGTTTGATTGGCAGCATCCTTTTTAACGAGTTCACTCTTGCCTCTCATGCTCTCTTGTGCGTATTGCCACGTATGATAGAGATTTGAAATATTCATCAATATGCCTATCAATGCCCCCGCAGCACACACAGCTGTGGCCTTAACGAATTGCGCCATACGCTTCTTTCGGATAGCATCGACAAGGTAGGCAATAATCATAAAGAGGATGATAAACAAATAATAATAGGTCATCTGCACGTGGTTGGCGTCGACTTCAAAGGCAGCAAAGATTGCCGTTACAATGAAACCCCATAGATATTTGCCACGATAGGCCAGCACTATTCCTGCAATCATCGGTGGAAGATAAGCCAAGCCATGACCTTCCAGATATGTCCGGCAGCAATAATAATAAAGAAATACGATGAGAATGCCCACACTATGGAACCTAATGCGGCAAGCGATTGTCGGAAATCAAAGGCTCGCAATAAGATGTAGAAGCCCAAAAGATAAGCAAAAACATACCAAACATTCTCAGGAAGCCATAGGTGATAAGCCTTCACGGCCTGGTTAAGTACGCTCACACTCTGGTAAGATGGTGCCGTCTGATAAGTCGGCATACCACTGAAAGTGGCATTAGACCAACGCGAAACCTTACCAGTTCGCTCGTGGTATTCAGCCGTTTCCTGACCTGCTCCACGTCCCGCCGACGAGTCATGTCGGTAGAGTATGCGGCCATCTAAGTCCGCAGGGAAGAAGTAAGCGAATGAGATTACTACGAAAATAATGACTACCAACACATCAGGTAGATATTTCTTCAAAGCTGTCATGATGATTTTTATAAACGTTTATCACGTGCAAAGATAGATATTTTTCATGATAAAACGAGAAAAAATCAATAATATCATGTGACGATATCATTGCCTCCACAAGGCAATCCCTTGCTTTTCGACCGCCATTGATATGGAAAACGATTGCAATTCGGTGCATTTTACTCGATAATTTGAGGCAAACGACCTTACAATCTGCGTCACTTCACAGCACGATTTGACGCAAACCGCAAACCTTTCTATCATGTAAGCACACGGGCTTTCCCAACAATCGTTTTATACTTAAGCTGCATTCATGTCATGAGATGAAATCCACGACGATTAAACTATTTTAATAAGTTATCGCAAGACGATTCAAAAGAATTCGCTTAACTTTGCAGGCGATGAACAGACAAAGGTATAAAAGAAGGATAACTGCACGACTGCTATTGTTGGTATTCGCGCCAATGTTATTGCTAACTTCGGTTCATGTGCATCGTGCTATGCCACAAATAACAACCGAATGTACGGCATGTCTGCATCATATTCACCACAATGGGCACATCAATTCCATTGACAACCAGGTTGACAATTGCCTGCTTTGCCAGTTTCTTTCACTGCCATTTCTCGGTGCAAAGACAATTGGTGTGAGCCTCTTCAACATCGTAAAGGCCAAAGCGCTTATTCTTTTACAGCAAGTCTTAACGTCCTTTACGGGTCAAATTCATTCTACACGTGCCCCACCCTTCATTCTTTTGCATCCATAAATGATTAAAAACGCGTCGCGACGTGCTTGTCGAGGCGTAATAAATAACCCTTAAATAGCATAAAAGAATGAAGAAATCAATACTATTAGCATTGCTCATGAGCCTGTGTCTCTGGGCAACTGCAGCGCCGTTGGGCACCAATGCATCACTCACAGGCAAGGTGATTGACGCGATAGACAATAGCCCGCTTGTCGGAGTTACCATTTATATTCCCGAACTTTCAGAGGGAACGACCACCGATGCCAATGGAAATTATGCCCTGCATGACTTGCCATCAAAGACAATTACCGTGCAAGTGAGCTACTTAGTCACCAAACAGAGATTCGCAAAATCAATCTAACAACAACATCAACTGCCGACTTTAAACTGCATGAATCGAATGCAATGATCAATGAAATTGTCGTGACAGGACTCACTGGAAAGACGCTAATGAAGGAGTCACCAACGCCAATTTCGGTTGTCACTCAACAGCAATTGCATGCCACATCGGCTACAAACATCATTGATGCCGTTAGTCATGAGCCTGGAGTTTCGCAGATAACAACAGGTGGAGGCATATCAAAGCCGGTCATTCGTGGCTTGGGTTTCAACCGATTGGCAGTCGTAAATGATGGTATTCGGCAAGAAGGCAACCAGTGGGGAGACGAACATGGCATTGAGATTGACCCTCAAAGTATCTCGTCAGTAGAGATACTTAAAGGCCCAGCTTCACTCATGTATGGCTCTGATGCGCTTGCCGGCGTGATGATTTTCCATGGAGATCCTGTCATGGGTAAAAACAAGATGCAGGCTAATGTGTCGTCAGAATACCAAACAAACAATGGGCTTTTTGGCTATTCTGCTAATTTCAGTGGCAACAAAAATGGCTTTGTTTGGGATGGAAGATGGTCGCAGAAACTTGCTCACGACTATAAGAATAAGGTAGACAATTACGTGGTTGGCACGCAGTTTCGCGAGAAAGCAGCCAATGCCATGCTTGGCTTGAACAAGCAATGGGGCTACAGCCATCTCATTCTTGACTATTATCATCTCACTCCCGGCATTGCAGAGGGCGAACGAAGCACGTCATTCCGCTATGGAAGAGCATTGCCGTTCCAACAGATTCACCATTATAAGGCAGTGCTCGACAACTCATTTTATATTGGAGAAGGAACGCTTCATGCCCTCGTTGGCTATCAACAGAATCGCCGACAAGAATTTGAAGACAGCGAAACCGAACCGGGATTAGACATGAAACTCCAAACGGTGAACTATGATTTTCATTATCTCTTCCCAGAGAAAGATGGTTGGAAACTCACTGTCGGAGCCAATGGTATGATACAAAACAATAAGAACCTTGGCGACGAATTCTTGATTCCAGACTATAATCTGTTTGATTTCGGTGCGTTTGCCACAACGTCTTACAAGATTAATCAACTGACCTTGAGCGGTGGTTTGCGCTTCGATAGCCGTCATCTCAACAGCAAAGAACTTAACACTCAATTCACTGCATTCAAGAGAAACTTTAGAAGTGTGTCAGGAAGTGTTGGAGCTGTTTATGCCCTGACCGACAAAATGAACATGCGTTTGAATGTGGCACGCGGCTTTCGCGCACCAAACCTCGGCGAACTTGCATGCAATGGTGTGCACGAAGGTACGCAACAATATATGCTCGGAAACGCAGATTTGAAGCCAGAACATAGCTGGCAGCTTGATGCCGGGTGGGATATGACCTCACAACTTGTGTCTGCACAAGTCTCTGTTTTCGCCAGTTTCATTGACAATTATATCTTTAGTCAGAAACTCAATGGCGTCATTACACAAAATTGTCCCACCTATAAATACACACAAGGTAACGCCAGATTAGTAGGTGGCGAGGCTATGGTCGACCTGCATCCGATTAGTCGTTTGCACTTCCAAAACAGCTTTTCATACGTCAATAGCATTCAGTTGAACCAACCACGTGAATCAAAGTATCTGCCTTGGACACCTGCTCCACGTTGGAATTCTGAACTCCGTTACGACCTCGTTCGCGATGGTCAGTTGCTGAACAACACGTATGTTTCTGCCTCGATGGAATGTAACCTGAGACAAAACCACTTCTATGCAGCCAATGATACAGAAACCGCAACTCCGTCATACACCCTCGTAAACTTCAGTGCGGGTACGGACTTGCGTTTCAATGGACATCGAAGAGCATCGCTCTATCTGACTGCCAACAACATCTTTAATCGTGCTTATCAAAACCATCTCAGCCGATTGAAGTATATAGGTGCCGACCCAACGACAGGTCAAAAAGGCCTTTTCAACATGGGAAGAAACTTTGGTGTGAAACTCGTTCTTTACGTTTATAATGACATTCAAGCCTCTCCTGCATCTACTTCGCCAGGAGGGGCTTTCTTTCTATAAAGAAAAAGCGCAATAACCACAATCCCACGATTTCTCTCATACATCCGTCTCTATGGCAGCCTTGCCACTACCTGTAAAAGCACAAAACTCTTCTTTAAAACTTTAGAAAGCTACTTTTCTACACATCTCCCCTCCCTCTTTGCGTTCAAAAAGCCACTTTGCAACATATCTCCCTCTCTCTTTGCGCTCAAAAAGCTACTTTCTTCTTCGTAATTCTTCTTTTTGACCTTTCTGAGTCACTCAGAAGCATTACTTTTCTCTTTTTAATCGTTCTGAGTCACTCAGAAACATGTTTTTTCACTTTTTAGCCTTTCTGAGTCACTCAGAAACATGTTTTTCCTCCTTTTGCCCTTTCTGAGTCGCTCAGAAACATGTTATTCCTCTTTTTGCCCTTTCTGAGTCACTCAGAAGTGTATTTTTCCTCCTTTTGCCCTTTCTGAGTCACTCAGAAGCGTATTTTTTCTCTTTTTGGCCTTTCTGCATCGTGCAGAAGCGTGTTTTTTCTCTTTTTAGCCTTTCTGCATCGTGCAGAAACATGTTTTTCCTCTTTTTAGCCCTTTCTGAGTCGCTCAGAAACGTGTTTTTCCTCCTTTTGGCCTTTCTGCACCGTGCAGAAGCGTGTTTTTTCTCTTTTTGGCCTTTCTGCATCGTGCAGAAGCGTGTTTTTTCTCTTTTTGGCCTTTCTGCATCGTGCAGAAGCGTGTTTTTGCTCTTTTTGACCTTTCTGCATCGTGCAGAAGCGTGTTTTTGCTCTTTTTGACCTTTCTGCATCGTGCAGAAGCATGTTTTTTCTCTTTTTGGCCTTTCTGCGCCGTGCAGAAACATGTTTTTTCTCTTTTTGACCTTAGAATCACATATTCCTAATTCAATTAAAAAGGAGAAACAATAGGGAAAAGTAAGAAACTATATAGTAAAACAAACAAAAGTGTAAGATTACTTGCAATATAACGATATTATATCTATTTTTTTGCAAAATAAAAACGATTATGAGATATTTAATTTTTATCCTTCATCTTGTTTATAACTACCAATTGTTTTTCTGCTCAAAAGGATAGTGAATGTTGGAAAACACATAATACGAATAATTCTTCAATAGCGGCGCAATCACTATCTTTCAAACATTCTCAAAAGAAAGGAGTAAGTTATTATTTGATGGAGAATGACACATTAATGCAGATGATAAGAATTAACTATCTTAGTCAAAGTGAAATCCTTTACAAAATATATGTAAAAAAATAAGAAGCGTGGGCTACAAGATAGCATATCAGGAATTGCAAAGGCTCATTTAGATTATGACCCAGAAATCGATGAAGATATAGATGGGACGGCCTATCCTGCAATTGAATTTAATGATAAACAGAAAGACTATATATATATCAGAATAGATGCTATTAAAAGAAACAAAATCCAAATCAATGCAAATGATTGTTTGCTTTCAAAGCATCCTTTATATTGTCCTTTTAGTTCTCAGGGTATACTTTTTAAAAGTAAATTAAAAAAGAAATGAATGTATTTACAAAGGTGCTCTATGGATATCAATGAGTGCATAAATGAACTTCTGAAGAATAAAGCTAACCTCATACACTCACATCACCTATCAAGACATAACCTTATCATGAACCTATGTTCTGCACTTACTACCTATTGCTCTTTTAACGATAAACCTGAGGCGGCACCTGATTATGTCGAAAAATAAAAGCAGTTAGAACTGTTTGCATACTAATCTTATCTCAAACTCAAGTTGGTTCTCGTACGACTCAAAAGCTTCAAGAATGGGAGTAGGTTTCAACGATTTTTTTATCATATAAATGAGATGCGTTTTATACTAAGTAATTTTTTCTCTTTTGAATTCTTCTGAATATTTGCTATATAATGCTCTCTATTATTTTTAAAATTACTCAGAGAATCTATCCAGGTATCTAACTTTCCATACCAATAATGAAAAAAATTTCTTCATCCCATAAACAGGATTCATACTTTAGGGTTGTATAGAGACTTTCTGCTAATTCCATTTTGTCAAGATACAAATATATGCCATATAATAGTCTGAAAAGTTTAATTTGCAACAGAAAATTGCTCTTAACATTTGGGGTATTGAAGTTTTTCTTTCAGATAAGAAATAAATGTTACTGAATGTATGTCTTTTTCCTAACTCAATTATCTTATTACAATACGCTGTTATTTGATGAACATTTTCTTCTTCTTCATCATACGAAATACATAAATCGATACCTTTATGTTTCATCGGAATTAATAGCAATGGGCTATCCATGCATTTATCAAATGTATTTTTCCCATAAAGGGTAAATAACAAGATGTGGTTTATGTTCAGACTTATTAGGCATTGGAATCATTTTCCATCCTATGATTATACATTCTAAAATATTATAAAATTGATTATTTGAGAAAGGAGACAGTCCTAAATCAGTACACCATATTTTTTTATATAATTCTTGTTCATAATTAATTTATAAGTGTTATACTGGAGGATTTTTTTCTTATAGTAAGAAGATGCCATTTTCGTTGTCGGTTATTACTATTTATTTTTGCAAAAAAATAGATATAATATCATTACATTGCAAGTGACTTACATTTTCTTTTGTTGTCTATTTATTCTTCAACCCTTTAACTTTCACATTGCATTATTGAGACCAACAAAGATACAATAGCTAATATACATAATAGAGCAACAAAGATTAAATATTTGAAGAAGATTAAGCATCTTAGTGGGAGAACTAAGCATGAATATCTACAATTCATTTAGTTATACGCTATAAAATATCTCATTACATATTATGAAAAGAAAAAGGGGTAACTCCCTCACGGAAGTCGCCCCTTACAACATTATGTACGAGAAAAAATTAATTATTTTCGGGTCTTAAAGTGCGCACGGTAACACCTGCTTTCCACATTTCTTTATTACGCATTGCTTCAAGCTCAGCGTTCAGTTTCTCACGATAGTCAGGCTTAGAGTTACTATCTATGGCAATCTGAGCTTCATTTCCAGACTTCACACTAAGGTAAAGCCATTCCATTACAGGTTTAATTGCTTCGCGGAAACGTGGTGCCCAATCTAAAGCTCCACGTTGAGCTGTTGTTGAACAATTGGCATACATCCAATCCATTCCTTTCTCTCCAAAGAGTGGCATTAGACTTTGTGTCATCTCTTCTACCGTTTCATTGAAGGCTTCTGAAGGTGAATGACCATGTTCACGAAGCACCTCATACTGCGCTTCAAAAAGTCCCTCCATCGCTCCCATGAGTGAACCACGCTCGCCAGTAAGGTCTGATGTAGCCTCACGCTGGAAGGTTGTCTTGAACAAATAACCTGAACCTATACCAATACCGATAGCCAATGTCTTCTCTTCAGCATGGCCAGAAACATCTTGATAGACTGCATACGAACAATTGATACCACGCCCTTCGCGGAACATTGTACGCAAAGACGTACCAGAACCCTTTGGAGCAACCATCACAACATCGATGTCTTTCGGAGGAACCACCCCTGTTCGGTCTTGCCAATTGATAGCAAAGCCATGAGAATAATATAGTGTTTTGCCAGGAGTCAAATATTGTTTAATCTTTGGCCACACAGCAATTTGCCCGGCATCAGAAAGCAACATACAAATAAATGTACCTTTTTGAACAGCCTCTTCAATAGAGAACAACGTCTCTCCTGGCACCCAACCATCAGCCTTTGCCTTTTCATAGGTCTTTCCTTCACGTTGACCCACAATGACATTAAAGCCATTGTCGCGTAGGTTACAAGCCTGTCCTGGTCCTTGAATACCATAGCCGATAACGGCAATTGTTTCGTTTTTCAATACTTCGCGAGCTTTCTCTACAGGAAACTCTTTACTTGTGACAACGGTTTCTATAACTCCACCGAAATTCATTTCTGCCATATCATCATAAAATGTGCATCCCGAAAAAGGGAAATGCGGTTCAAACTATTCGATATCTACGTGCAAAGGTAACGTTTTATTAAGATATAAACAAATTTAATTTCAGTTTTTTATGAAAACAAGCTTACATCTTACAACTTCAATTTCTTTTGTCGTTAATTTATTACTTTTTGTGATACGTACTGCGTATGTATACTCTTTCTCTTCTTCAAGATAGAAATTCAGCACGTCTCCACAATGACTTTCTGCCACATAAGCAATGTCAAAACGCTTAATACTATATTGTTTATACCAGTCAAGCGACCACAAATCAAGCACGTGCTCAATGTATTTTACACTATTGATATGCCCATTCATGTCAACATCGCTATAGGTTGTAGCGATTGAACGCACACATTTTGCATCGCCAGATATCTTCACTCTCGAACCTTTTTCAATAGGACAAGGGGTTAGAACATCAACATATTGCGAGATTAATCCATCGCGTATATTAAGGATATCAACAGGTTGTCGGGTGGCTGTATCTATCATTGCCCAAATACTCTTGCCGTAACCAATTACTCGATTGTCTTTAGAAATTCGGAAATTTCGACTCGTAAAGAAACGCACTACGGCATCAACCCAAGTATCAACCCTAAAGCGTTCATAGGCGATTGGCATCTCATTCATCTCTATAGTAAGCCGCGACAACACCCAAGTACGCTGAATGGTGTTGAGATAATGCATACCATAACCACGCTCATTGGAATGGAAGTCAGCAGCATTCAATAGGTGATTACCGAGGTTTCCCATGAAAAGATGGTGTGAGAAATCACAATGAAAAGGCTCGGCAAGCAGTTCATAACTGCCGATTTTACTCAGTTTCTCCATGATTGTTTTGTTCTTGATGATTTAGAAACACAGAAATCGGCTCATCATAACTTCTTGTTACAGCGATGCGCCCACTACGAGTATATTGTAAGATGCAGCCAAAAACATCAAGACTATCATAAAGACTGATAATATCTTCGGTCAGCCCATTCAACAACACAGTAGTATATGTAGGATTAACTTCCAGCATCCGCGCATTGTGTTTACGGATAGTGCGCGACACTTCAGGGGTTTTCATAAGCACAGGAGTAGCAATCTTATAAAGCGCTACTTCGTGAATAAAGAGTTGATCATCTGTATAGAAGTCGGCTTTCACAACATCTATCTTCTTCTCTATAGCCTTGTGATTTTTATTATCTGCTCTTCATCACTCCAAGCTGTTATCGTATACTTATGAACATTAGGAATAGTACTGGCCGAAGCATTGATACTTTCGATGTTAACTTGCCTTCGTGTGAATACGGCGGATATCTGAGAAAGCATTCCCGCGACATTTTCGGAATAGACAAGTAATGTATAGAGTTTCTTTTCTTGACTCATCTGATTACGCTTTATTACTATTAATAATGCAGTTCGAGTAGCATTTCATTGACACTTTTACCGGGAAGCGTCATGGGAACAATGTCTTCATCGGGCTTAATGGCACATTCAAGAAGATAAGGACCAGCTGTAGAAAGCATCTTGTCTACCTTTGCTTTGAGGTCTTTTCTATCAGTAACGAGATCATAGGCAATGCCATATCCGCGAGCAATATCGCCATAACGAGGATTCATCATCTCTGTAAACGAATGGCGATGGCCAAACATCAAGTCTTGCCACTGACGCACATTCCCTAAGAATGTGTTGTTTAAGAGAATCATCTTCACAGGGATTTGGTGCTCCATTATCGTGCCAAACTCTTGTATGCTCATTTGAATGCCACCATCTCCCATAAAGCAACACACTGTTCGATGGGGCGAACCATAGCATGCACCGATAGCAGCAGGGAGACCAAAGCCCATCGTTCCAAAGCCACCACTCGTCACAATAGAACGCTTTTGCTCAAACTTAAAGTAGCGACTCGATATCATTTGGTTCTGTCCTACATCGTTTACAAGAATCGCTTTACCATGGGTTGCCTCGGAAACAACGTGCGTAACCTCTCCCATCAGCAAAGGACCTTCGATTGGATGAATATCTTTCTCAATAACACGCTGTTGTTCTTGTTCGGCATATTCATTGAAGGAAGCAATCCATTCTTTATGCTCTGCCTTATTTAACAAAGCAGTTATAGCTGGAAGACTTTGCTTGCAATCTCCCAAAACAGCGACATCTGTTTTGATATTCTTGTCAAATTCAGATGCATCGATATCCAAATGAATTACCTTTGCCTGCTTTGCATAAGTCTCGGGAAGGCCTGTTACGCGGTCACTGAAACGCATTCCGATGGCTATTAACACATCACATTCCTGTGTCTTCATATTCGTTGCATAACTTCCATGCATACCCAACATACCCATGTTCAATGGGTGTTGTGAACTAAGCGCCGACAAACCAAGCAATGTTCTGCCAGCAGGAATATCTGCCTTTTCAAGGAATTGCAACAATTCTTCATGCGCGTTGCCCAGTTCAACACCTTGCCCTACGAGTGCAAATGGCCTTTTGGCTCCATTGATTAAGCGTGCTGCATCAGTTATCGCCTGCATATTTAGCTCTGGATAAGGCTGATAAGAGCGCACCTTTGTGGTCTTTGTAGGCTGCCATTCGCATGTATGTGTCTGTGCATTCTTTGGTAAGTCGAGCACAACAGGACCTGGTCGACCTGATTTTGCAATATAAAACGCACGACTAACCGCCCAAGAAATATCTTCTGGCCTACGTATTTGATAGGCCCACTTACATATTGGTTGTGCCACGCCTACTAAGTCAACTTCTTGAAAAGCATCTGAACCGAGGGCACCAATACTTACTTGTCCTGCAATCACAACTATCGGAGTGGAGTCCATCATAGCATCAGCAATGCCTGTTAATGTATTCGTTGCTCCAGGACCGCTTGTCACTAAACAAACTCCAACCCGTCCACTCACACGAGCATATCCTTCAGCTGCATGCGCGGCGGCTTGTTCATGACGCACCAAAATATGGTCAAACACCTTGTTTTCTCCTCTCGTATAGCCATAGAGTGCATCAAACACTGGCATGATTGCACCTCCGGGATACCCAAAAATGGTTTCAACGCCTTCTTCACGCAAGGCACGCATCAGTGCTTCTGAACCCGTAATAACTTCTTTAGTCATACTCTTGTCTATATATAATAAGGTGATGATGTGGCTTATTCTACCAAACGAACGCCTCCTTTGTCGGCCGAGGTGACACTTTGTGCATAAGCGCGCAACGCTTTGCTCACCACTCTGTGACGCCTCAACGGCTGTTGTGGGCGCGCATTAAGTTCGTCATCCGTCAGCTTTACATTAATACTGCGGTTTGGAATGTCTATTTCGATAATATCACCATCCTTAATCTTTCCGATATTTCCACCTGCAGCAGCCTCTGGAGAGATATGTCCTATACTCAAACCTGACGTGCCTCCAGAGAATCTTCCATCGGTAATCAAGGCGCATTCCTTACCCATATGCATGCTCTTAATATATGAGGTAGGATACAACATCTCTTGCATTCCAGGACCACCTTTAGGACCTTCATGGGTGATAACAACGCAATCGCCCTTCTTTACCTTTCCACTAAGAATGCCGTTGCAAGCATCTTCCTGACTATCGAACACCACTGCAGGCCCAGAGAACTTCCATAGCACAGGATCTACACCAGCAGTTTAACCACACACCCATTCAAAGCAATGTTTCCAAAGAGCACAGCGAGTCCGCCATCTTTAGTATAAGCATGCGCAAGGTCACGAATACACCCTGCTGTTCTGTCAGTATCGAGCTTCTCCCAACGTGCATCTTGACTTCCCATCTCTGTCGAAAAGCGTCGTCCGGGAGCACTATGATAGATGCGATCAGCATTTGGAGTAATCGTCGTCTTTGTGATATCATATTCTTTCATGGCTTCATCAAGTGTCAAACCATCTACGCGAAGCACATCTCCATGAATAAGATTACCTTTATTCAGCTCGTTCATGATACCAAGGATTCCGCCTGCTCGGTTGCACTCTTGCACACTATAACGTTGTGTATTCGGAGCCAACATACAAAGACAAGGTACTTTCCGACTCAAAAGATCGATATCGTTGAGAGTAAATTCAACTTCTCCCTCCTGCGCAATTGCCAACAAATGCAATATCGTATTCGTGCTTCCGCCCATGGCAATGTCTAAAGTCATGGCGTTAAGAAAAGCATCTCGTGTAGCAATATTACGTGGAAGCACACGCTCATCCCCATCTTCATAATAAGCTAAGGCATTCTTCACAATTAACCGAGCAGCATCTTTGAAAAGATGAATGCGGTTCTTATGCGTTGCAAGAACAGTCCCGTTACCCGGTAAACCAAGTCCAATTGCCTCGCAAAGTGAGTTCATTGAGTTGGCAGTAAACATCCCTGAACAACTTCCACAGCCTGGGCATGCATTCCTTTCGAGTTCTTTCATCTCCTCATCTGTGATAGAAGGGTCGGCGCCTTTAATCATAGCTGTGACCAAATCGGCATTCTCGCCACGCCATCTTCCTGCTTCCATGGGGCCACCTGAACAAAAAACAGTAGGAATATTTAACCTCATGGCAGCCATAAGCATGCCCGGTGTCACTTTATCACAATTAGAAATACAAATCATTGCATCGGCTTTGTGGGCATTAACCATATATTCCACTGAGTCGGCAATGATATCCCGTGAGGGTAAAGAATAGAGCATGCCATCGTGTCCCATAGCAATGCCATCATCAACAGCTATTGTATTAAACTCCGCTGCATAGCAACCAAGTTGCTCTATCTCTTGTTTCACTAACTGACCAACATCATGTAAGTGGGTATGTCCAGGCACAAACTGCGTGAAACTGTTTACAATAGCGATAATTGGTTTACCCATTTGCTCATGTTTCATGCCTGCTGCCACCCAAAGTGCCCTTGCTCCAGCCATTCTTCTGCCTTCCGTACAGACAGCACTCCTAAGTTGATGCTTCATAGTTCAATTCTGTTTGTTCTTGTAGGTTATTCTTTTTGAATAACATTTTCTGCAAAGGTAGTGAGAAAAAGCATAACAAACAACAAATTGTTTCATTATCTTTTAATTATGCAAGGCAATTATAAGGAAACCAAGCAAATTTTAATCAGTTTAAAACATGTCTGCTTTTAGATTTTGTAGGGTGCCACTTTTTCCTTACCTTTGTAATAATGCAGCGAGAAAGAACATACATAGCAATCGATTTAAAGTCTTTTTACGCATCAGTAGAATGCGTAGAACGTGGCTTAGATCCACTCAATACTAATCTTGTTGTGGCTGATGTGACACGCACTGAAAAAACAATCTGTTTAGCTGTTTCTCCATCATTGAAAGCTTATGACATAGCAGGAAGGGCGCGTCTCTTTGAGGTTGTCGAAAGGATTCATGAGTTAAACGACAATCGAAAGTATAATTCGACAGACCATCAACTACATGGAAAGAGCATCTACCACAACGAATTAGAAGCTCACAAGAATTGGGCTATTGACTACATTGCGGCTCCTCCTCACATGGCTCGCTACATTGATTACAGTACAAAGATATATGGCATATACTTAAAATACATCGCTCCCGAAGACATTCACATTTATTCGATTGATGAAGTGTTTATGGATGTGACGGATTATCTTAAAAGCTACCGCATGACAGCTCATCAGTTGGCAATTAAAATGATTCGAGATGTTCTGAAAAATACAGGGATTACAGCAACAGCTGGTATCGGAACAAATCTCTATCTCTGTAAAGTTGCAATGGATATTGTTGCGAAACATACCAACGCCGATACTGATGGAGTGCGCATTGCAGAACTGAACGAGATGACCTATCGCCGCAAATTATGGAATCATCGACCATTAACGGATTTCTGGCGTATAGGGAGAGGTACTGCAAGAAAACTGGAAACCTTTGGCATAGACACTATGGGTAAGCTGGCACGATTCTCACTTCATCACTCGCCCCTACTCTATAAGATGTTTGGAGTGAATGCCGAATTCCTCATAGATCACGCTTGGGGCTATGAAAGTTGCCTGATGAAAGACATTAAAGCCTATCGACCAAGAAACCATTCGCTTTGTTCTGGCCAGGTTCTCCAACATCCTTACACCTTTAAACAAGGACTTGTTGTCGCGCAAGAGATGGCAGATATGCTTGCATTAAGCCTCGTTGAGAAACGCAAAATGACTGATCACATCACACTTGCTGTGGGATATGACCGAACATCACTTGACAATCCAACAGTTCAAAAGCGTTACATAGGACCTACAACTAAGGATCGTTTTGGAAGAATTGTACCCAAAACGGCACACGGAAGCTATCCCTTAACACAATACACTTCGTCAGGAAGACTCATCATGGATGCTATTTCTAATTTATATGAGGATATTGTCAACCCCCTGTTAAAGGTTCGTCGCATAACGATTGTGGCCTCTCATGTGATTGATGAAACGCTTGCTAAACACCAGAATGAAACGCCTATACAACTTAATCTCTTTGAAAACAATGAAGAAAAAAGGCGAAATGCACTTCAAGAACGACATCAATTAGCCCGCGAACGCAAGCTACAAGAGGCAACACTTGACATCAAAAGACGATTCGGAAAGAATAGCCTTCTGCGCGGATTAAACTTTGATGAAGGAGCAACAGGACGTGAACGAAATAATCAAATCGGTGGACATCATGCATAAACGTAGTGAGCAGACGACATGATTGCATATTCAGCAATAGTTCGTATGGCTGTGTTTCGGTTTTTTATTACCTTTGCAGACAAACAAATAACAAGCATGAAGATAGGTATTATTGTTGCAATGGACAAAGAGTTCGAGCAACTTAAGAAAGTATTTCAAAATGATCAGGATATCATTTTGCAACAATGTGGTATCGGAAAGGTTAACTCTGCCGTCGGAACTACAATGATGATTGACGATCATCACCCTGATTTGATTATATCAACTGGCTGTGCTGGGGGTGCAGATACACGTTTAAACGTTGGCGATGTTGTCGTAGCAAATGCTTGCGTTTACCATGATGCTTACTGTGGAGAGAACTGTAACTATGGGCAGATTCTTGGCATGCCAGCCCGTTATATGGCTCCAAGGATTTAGTGGATAAGGCTATACACATGCAAGTTGAAGGCATCCAAGTCCGCGAAGGACTAACCGTGAGTGGCGAATGGTTTGTAGATTCACGCGAGAAGATGCGGGAAATTATGACTCATTTCCCCGAGGCTACCGCCGTAGACATGGAAAGTTGCAGCATCGCTCAAGCCTGCTATATCTTCAAAACCCCTTTCATCAGCTTTAGAGTTATCAGTGATGTACCACTGAAAGATAACAAAGCACAAATGTATTTTGATTTCTGGGACAAATTAGCTGAGGGGAGTTTTGAGGTTACCCGACATTTTATAGAACAAATTAAACAGCAAACAAACAATAAAAATGAATAAGATTCCAAGCTTTACGATTAATCATGAGCAACTGCTTCGTGGTATTTATGTAAGTAGAAAAGATACAGTTGGGGGCGAAACTGTTACCACTTTCGACATCAGAATGAAAGAGCCTAACCGCGAACCTGTACTCCATAATGGTGCAATTCATACGATAGAACATCTTGCTGCGACCTTTCTTCGCAACGATGATGAATGGAAAGATCGCGTCATCTATTGGGGACCAATGGGCTGCCTAACGGGTAATTATCTCATTCTTCGTGGCGACTTAGAGAGCAAAGACATTGTAGATCTCATGAAACGAACATTCCATTTCGTGGCTGAATACCAAGGAGAAATCCCTGGAGCTGCCCCTATGGACTGTGGAAACTATCTGCTTCACGACCTCCCTATGGCTCGTTTCGAATCCGCAAAGTATTTACATGAGGTCTTAGAATGTATCAAAGAAGTAAACCTAACCTATCCCGAGAAGAAATAAAGACGCACCACGTAAATGATATTCAAAGAAGTTTGTCGTTCGTCTAACGGCTTTTCTATCATAGAATGATAAAGAATTGAGGTGCTAAGGGTATTTTCTTATATATATAATAAGGTGGAAAGATTTGTGTAATCTTTCCACCTTATTATATATAGGAGCCTGAGAAAGTTCTTAATCCCAATCTACTGTATCAAAAGAGACAGCCCAAGCATCTTCTACTTTCACTTTGACTCCGCGTGCAGTAGGCTTTCCTCCACTGCTAAAGGTTAGCTCACGAACATGATTAATGCCATTCTTTACAATCTTCAATGCCGTGAATGTATGTTCAGCCAGTATGATTTCATTTGCACCCAAAGCCGTCATGGTGACCTTAAGCTTTCCTTCTTGTGTTTTAGGAAAGGTGTAAATGGAGAATGACGAGGCTGCTTGATGTGCAGCATTCTCAACGGTTCTCACTTCTGTCTGATGCGAATTAACACAACCTACCCCTTGAGTTGCATCTAAAGTACTGCTACCTCCTGTGTATGTAAAGCGCAAATGAGTAATCTTTCGGGGATAGGGTCATCGACATGAAACTCTACTTTGGCCACACATCGCTCCAGAGTTATCGACGTTTCCATATTACTATTCACATGCAAACTCTCATGATAGAGGAAAGTATCTGTTAATCCTCCTTCAAATTTCACTTTATCAGCATGCGCCAAAGAGACATTTTTAGTTCCACTATGACCGATAACAACCAGCAGATAGTCACCCTCCGGAAGATTAAAGTTAAGTGTTCCAAAGTTTTTATCACCCTTTTTTTGGTTGATTACATTTTGTTTTACTCCGTCCTTATATACAGCTGCATTCAAACATGAACACACCTCATCAATATCTACAAGTGCCCTTGACTTAGCACCAGCAACGGCTTTCTCACCAACTCCAACAGTTACACTCACTCGGAAGCCCTTTTTCTTGGTTTGTCCTCCGTCTAAAATAGGTTTTTCACAAGCCGATACGACCACCAAAAGGGCAAGAATAATGCCCCAGAACATTTCTTTTCTCATGGTAAATAAGGTTTTTATTTTAATAAATTCAATCTATATCCTACAGTAAAGGTAAAGCAACGATTTTTTGCATCCAAGGTCTTTTCTACTTTAGATAGGCTAAACAGGTAGCGCGCTTCCATCACAACATTGGCATATTCATACGAGATACCAACAGGAATCGCTACATCTGACGATGCGAAAAGGCCTTTAATACTCTTACTTACATGCTTGGCGGGATCATAAACGGCACCGCCATCTGCACCAACAACAAAGTTAGTGACATCATATTTCGCCCTTGCCCCTAATAGAAATGAAAGTTGTACTCCAGCCTTTACAGCCAATCCATCTGCCAAATAGATACCAACCAACACAGGAATCTGAATGTAATGTAACCCCAAAGCGGTGTTAGAAAAGCCTGAATATGAGCCTGCCTGACCATGCACTTCGTTACTAACATCTTTGTAATGGCAGCCTTGAAGGGAATAAAGAGCACCTAAAGAAAGACTACATTGTGACTGAAATTGATACTCAAACTCAGCTCCACCTGTGAATCCTGCCCTATAATTTGAAGGCACATCAAGGCTTGTTCCCGTTACATTAAAAAGCTTATTGCCATGAGAAATGTTGGCAAGCGAGAGACCAACCTTTGGCATAACTGTCAACGACCCAACTTTCTTTTGTGCAGAAACATTCAATACAAAGAAAGCCAATAAAGATAAAAAAAAGAGGCGTTTCATAATAATGAACTTTTATTATGTAACGCCCTAAGTTAGAATTTATTGTATAAAATTCTGTGATTTTAAGCCTTTATAATGATAAAAAGCCGCAGCTCTTAGATTGCATCATAACCTTTTGTACTGTTATGTGCCAAAAGGTCTTTTAGATTTTGCTCCTTGAAGCCATGCTCTTTCTGCTCATTATATAGCAGTTCTGCCTCTTCTCGCTCCTCTTCTGAATGCTCAAATGTGATGGAACGATTCTTTAATTCCGCAATTCCCCAACCGAGAAGAGCGACTACAATCAATGCAACAAAAATATATAATCCTGTCATAATGGTTATGATTTAATGGTTTAGTCCTTATTAGCACGCTTACGTTCGAGGTGATCGAGTAAGATTTTACGCATTCGCATGTTCTTCGGTGTCACCTCAACATATTCATCTTCCTTGATATATTCAAGGCATTCTTCAAGCGACATGACTGTCTTCGGAATCACACGAGCCTTTTCATCAGAGCCACTGGCACGCACATTCGTCAACTGCTTGGCCTTCGTCACATTGATAACAAGGTCATTGTCATGCACGTGTTCACCCACAACCTGACCAGCATAGACTTCTTCGCCCGGATCAATAAAGAACTTTCCACGATCCTGAAGCTTATCAATAGAGTATGCATAGGCTGTACCCGTCTCCATAACAATCATAGATCCGTTTGTACGGCGCGTGATTTCGCCCTTATAGGGCTGATATTCTTTATAACGATGAGCCATGATAGCCTCACCCTGTGACGCTGTAAGCACATTCGTTCTCAAGCCAATGATACCACGAGATGGAATCTCAAATGTGATGTTTACACGGTCACCTTCGGTATCCATGCCTGTAAGTTCGCCCTTACGACGGGTTACCATGTCGACCATCTTACTTGAATAGTCTTGCGGAACATTAATAGTTAACTCCTCTATAGGTTCACATTTCACACCATCTATCTCTTTATAGATAACCTGTGGCTGTCCAACTTGCAGCTCATACCCCTCGCGACGCATTGTTTCTACAAGCACAGAGAGATGCAAAACGCCTCGACCGCTGACAATCCATTTATCAGTTGAGTCTTCAAAAGGACGCACACGAAGTGCCAAGTTCTTTTCCAACTCCTTGTTCAATCGGTCATTGATGTGGCGAGAAGTACAGAATTTACCTTCCCGACCAAAGAAAGGTGAGTCGTTAATTGTAAAGAGCATGCTCATCGTTGGCTCGTCAACAGCAATTGGAGGAAGGGCTTCGGGGTTCTCATAATCAGCAATTGTGTCGCCAATCTCAAACTTTTCAAGTCCTACTACCGCACAAATATCACCACTTTCTACCGTCTCGGCAGGTTTACTTCCCATGCCTTCAAACGTACGAAGTTCCTTTATCTTTGTCTTCTCCTGACTGCCGTCACGATGACAAATCGTAATATTCTGACCATTCTTCAATACACCGCGGTGAACACGACCTACTGCAATACGTCCTGTATAACTTGAATAATCAAGTGAAGTAATCAGCATCTGCGGCGTACCATCAAGGTGTTTAGGTGCAGGAATGATTTCAACAATCTTGTCAAGCAAGTAATCTATGTTGTCCGTTGGCTTCTGCCAATCTCCTGACATCCATCCATTCTTAGCCGAACCATACACTACTTGGAAGTCTAATTGGTCTTCAGTGGCGTTGAGATCACACATCAAGTCGAACACCATCTCATACACTTCTTCTGGGCGACAATTAGGTTTGTCGACCTTGTTGACTACAACTATCGGCTTCAATCCAAGTTGTAAGGCCTTCTGAAGCACAAAACGAGTTTGTGGCATAGGTCCTTCAAAGGCATCAACCAACAGCAAGCAGCCGTCAGCCATATTGAGAACACGTTCTACTTCGCCTCCAAAGTCAGAGTGACCCGGCGTATCCAATATATTAATCTTAGTCCCTTTCCAATTAATAGAAACGTTTTTTGAGAGAATCGTTATACCGCGTTCGCGCTCCAAATCATTGGAATCGAGCACTTCTCCGCTGTTATCCTGCCCGTCACGGAATAGCTTTCCGGCCAACATCATCTTGTCAACCAGCGTCGTCTTACCGTGGTCTACGTGTGCAATTACTGCAATGTTTCTAATGTCTTGCATTTGTTTTACCTTAAATTTCCTTATTTCTAATTCGCTGCAAAATTACAAAAAATAACTGATGTAGGCTTCTATATTGATTATGAATAGGTTATGTTACGTGTTAAAAAACGTTACATCACAAAAAAGTTAGCTTCACCTCATCTGTTATCTAAACTTTTATTACTACCTTTGCACAGCATTTTCAGAAAATCTGATGCATTTGATCGTGTCACTGTTGTGATTAAGGCAGTACGACACTTGAAGGATGTAATGATGCAAACTCATTTAATCATTTATTTTAAGCTATGTATTTAGACAAAGCAAAAAAGGAAGAAATCTTCGGCCAATACGGCAAGTCAAACACTGACACAGGTTCTGCTGAGAGCCAAATCGCATTGTTCACTTACCGCATTAAGCACTTAACAGAGCATGTTAAGACTAATCGTAAAGACAATGTAACTACTCGTTCACTGACACAACTTGTTGGTAAGCGCCGTGCATTGCTTGATTATCTTTACAAGCGCGACATCAATCGTTATCGTGCTATTGTTAAGGCACTCGGTCTACGTAAGTAAATCGAATCACGAAAAGAAAGAATAAGTAATCCCGTAGCTCGCAAGAGTTGCGGGATTTTCTGTTATCTTCCCCCACCCTTACATTCTTTTCAAAAGGTAACTCCCTCCTAACTGCATCCAAACAACAAGGAAGTTTCACTCTCTTTTCGATCCTTATCACTCTTTCTTTGCATGAAAACACATCATACAACACATGATTATCATTGATGCTTACAACGAAAACAATATCCGTTTAATCATGAGAAATAACACAAAGCAAAGGAATTCATACTACCCTATTATTGACTTCCATGCAACTTTCAATACAAACGATTAAACAAAATGATAGAAACGACCCTGTAAAATGACGGGAATGACAATGTAAAATGATTGAAATCGTGTGGTAATCTCTATCTTTTCATTTTCCCATTTGCCCTCTTTTTCATAACAATCTAATAACCAGCAAATTACAAAATAAGCACAACCACAACCAACAAAGAGAAAAAACAGCTTACAATAAGCCTCAACCAACAAGCTTATCAACACCTTAATAGCGTTTCAATTGACGATAACGAATTTCCCAAATATGGTCGAACAGCGGTTGCCAAGCATTATATTCATTGTCATCGGCAGCCTTAATGCTCAGTCCATAGCACTTCATTCCCGTATCACGATAGCGTTTTAGCTGCGTCAGATAATGGTTTTCAGGCATAGGAATGAGAAAATCGCTCACCACAATCACGTCTGCATTGACATAGTTTCCACGCTCATCATCGAGCAATCTAAATAGTTCATCAAGCAGTTTTCGTGCACTTGTGCCGCCACCGATAAACGGAACATATCCCTTTTCGACCTTCGGTTGCTCGTGATTAGTCAGACCTGGCACTGATAACTGACGCTGACGACGCAACAGCATCAGGTCAATCGGGCGAATAGAAACACTGAAATCAATGAGAAAACAGTCACGATTGAGTTGCTCGGCAGTATCTTCTAACAGCGCAAGGAGCGACGAAGTGATGCGCTGAGGCAAACCATACATGCTGGCAGAGGTATCAATACATGCGATGATTGGACCGCGACGAGCCGCATGAGTGAAACTAAGTTTGCGTGAAGGATTAGCCATTTCGCTCTTATATCGAAACGTTTGGAGATGTTTTGTCACGTATTTATGCATGAACAAATCATTCATTTCATCGTCACTATACTGTGCAAGTTCGTGAGGAAGCAAGGCATTTAAGTCATTACCTACAGTGATTCCTTCGATATCACTGCCGTTAGAATGTTCCATTCTTAGCCTTACTCCAGAAGCTACAGCAAGCCTATCACGCCCATTGTTATCAGCAGTTCGCCCCATGCGTTCGGCGATTTCTTTGATTTGAGGATAGCGATCTTGCACACGAACAACATTCATTTGTCGTTCAAACTCGGTTTCGGTCCATTGTCCATCCATCATTTGCCAAGCCTGAACAGCCTGTTGTTCGACGATATCATGGGTGCGCATGTAACGGGTTACCTGGTCCATCACCAAACGAAGTCCCTTTTCGAAATCTTCTTTTCGGCGCTCTATGTAATCTTGACACGTATGAACAAGACTGCGTTCAAGTGCTTTTCGCCAGTCGCTTACAAGCTTTCCCAATATTCTTGCTGTTGTTTTTCATCAAACATCAGCCTTTCAAAATAGGTTTTATCAAAGCCAAAGTTAGCATATCGAGCCGAAATATCGTCAAGAAGATTAGGAACTGCTTTACTATCGGCCTTGCGGATAGCACTCCAATCGAGCACCTTCTCCATGCGGTTATATTCAGACCACGCGCGCTTTCGCTGGAAATCTTCATAATGAACACACTCCATTACAAACTTACCAACGGATGAATAAAACACCTTGGCACGCAAACGACTGTGCAACATCTGCTGTTGATAGTGACGCTCACGCATGAGTGACAACAGAAAATCAAGCAAAGGATCATCCTTTTTCAGCCACGGCTTATCATCATCTATGCCCTTTGAAACCACAGGCTCTTGCCCGTTTTGACAAAAATCATAGAGGAGTTTCAGATAGAATGAATGTGAAGCCATTGCTTTTCCGTTTTTATCTACTTGCTTGTTCTAATGCGTAATAAATGCTTGAGTGGTTCTTTTCTTAATGAATCAACCCTCTATCTTTGCTAAATCCTGGCGTGTGAATGCAATTTCTTTATAGAAATCGGCAAGATAGTGCTTGATTTCGTGTCGATCATCCTCACTAATAAAAAGACTATCCGACAGAGAACGCTCAACAGCGGCAACGTGTTCGCCGAGGGTTTCAAGTGCTGTGGCATAATCATCTTGTAACTCTTGCTCTTCCGTTAATGGTAGTTCAAACTCCTTTTCGACTTTACGAAGTTCGAGAGCATAGGCAACACCATCGATAAACAAATGGTCATCATCGCGTGAAAGGCTTACAGGCCGACTGCCAAGTGGCACTCGGTTGCCATCATTACAACGGATAATAGTTACCTCTTCGTTACGGGAGTCGGCATAAAGAACGCCAGATGCTGCGGTTGTTCCAATCTCTGGGAGTTGCTGAAAGTCGGAAAGCACAACGAAACTACGACCAGTTTCGTGTGTCGGAAGACGATAATAGAATTTGTTATACGCTTTTTTGTTTGCATCACGAGCACGCTGTGTTGTTGTAGAACGGCGGTGTTTGGCAATCATTCTATGGTTGCGTATATCTTCATCAAGCCGTTGTTTGAGCGTAGCAAGTTTCAAAGCGTCTTGCATAAAGATTGTTTTCACGACAAGATGTCGCACGGAATCACGCTCATCCGGCTCTTGCCAAAGGCAGTGATAAACAGGGAGTAAGTCTGTAAGAGAAGCCTCTTTACGATCATGCATAAAGGCAGATGTACGCACAAGTCGGGCGATTTTCTTCCATCTTCTATCGCTGATATAGATGTCACGACGCTCATCTGTGCCCTCAACGGCTATGGCATGTAAGGCACGGCGGATATCAACAAGGCATTGAAGTGCAGTGTCACAGATTGGAATTTCATTGATTTGGCGTGACCATTGTGCATATTCTTCGTTGCGAATAGCGATGCTTTCGTCAGAAAGATGAAAGTCGGTATCGATTGAAGTGCTTCGAAGCAGGTCAAGGAAGTGAGCTTCTTGTTTGATAGGTTGACACTCCAAACGCAAGAGAAAGCGGTCCCATAACGCCTCAAGTCCCTCGCCTCGAGCCGGTAATTCATTGCTTGCCGCAACGAGAAGTTTAAGTGGAAGCGGCAGTTCTCGATTGCCATTGCGAAAGAGTTTCTCATTGATGACCGTTAGAAGGGTGTTTTGTATGGCTGGCCCTGCTTTCCAAATCTCATCTAAAAAAACGACATCGGCAGTGGGAAGATAGCCAGTTGTGACACGCTCATAGGTGTCGTTAGCCTTCAACTTGGCAATAGAGACGGGACCAAAGATTTCATCTGGTGTAGAAAAACGTGACATCAGATATTCAAAAGTATGTGCATGAAGGAAAGCAGAAGCCAATCTTCGTGCCACAAAACTCTTCGCTACACCCGGTGGACCAAGCAGAATAATACTCTCACCTGAAAGGGCTGCGAGAAGTGAAAGACTCACTTCGGACTCTCTTTCATAAAGCCCCGTGCTTATTTGTAAAATTAGTTGTCGAAAACGTTGATTCATTTTATACACCTATCTATATCTATGACACTGCAAAGGTAAACAATTTCGTCTTATTGTCCAAATCAGTCATTATCCGTAAAAAATGCAAATCTTGTGGCAATATAGGTAATTAAAAAGTCAAATATAAGTCGTATATTTGCCGATGAAAGGAAAGATATTAGTTTTTTTAGTGGTTAATTTAGTTTTAGTAAGTAATGAAATAAGGTCTGTCGTGATGACAGGTCTTATTTTTTTTGTATAACTTTGTGAACTGAAATATAAGGGAAAAATGAAAAAGATAATATTCTTCATGATGCTTTTACTGCTCAGTAGCAGTATGAAGGCACAAAATGCAGTGAGTAGTACATGTATAAGATATGAGAAACGCCATATCGTTTGCACGAATGATAAAGGCGAAATGAATATCGTAGACTTGGACTTTGAGTGGCCGGAACGATTGTGTTATGTGCCACAACCTGTGCTTTTGCAATATATCAACACGCTTATAGGTGACAGTTGCACACAACTTGACGAGAAAATTCCAGCCATACTATCACGCTATGGTAAACCTTTGACAACGAAACTGGATACGATTCCTGACGATAGTAAGTTCTGTTATGCAACATATTCCGTGCATAATGTAGGATTTGATGAAGGTCGTTATATCTCAATGCGTGTAGAAAAGAATATTCAACCGGGAAGAAATTCATCGCAATCCAAGGAACATCAGTTGGAGTTATTTGTCTATGACATTCCCAACCAGCGTATTTTGAAAGGACAAGAACTTATGAAACTAAACAGCATTTTGGCTGATCCCACCGCATCTTATTATATGAGTAACGCGTTGACAGATGGCTTATTGAGCAATTATGCCATTTCTCTTGATGCACAAAAGCTCTATGGTCTGTGCCCGTTAATAATGGAACGCTCCTCATGGAAGTAGGCGGCGACAATCAAACAACTGTGCAATCAATGATTACTACAGCTCAATGGGCGAACTTTTTGACTTCGAAGATGAAGAAACTATTCAATAGTAAACCAGTCATTGGCACACCAATAATGACACAAGAAGATAATAACGAGGCTGAAGATAGCATGAAAGTATATCGTCAAACTGATGTGCCTGCATCGTTCTCTCTAAATGGTCAGTCACTCAGTCAATACATTTCATCTAATCTTCTGTTGCCACCTTATATAAATAAAGAGGTCACTTCGGGCCGTGCTTTGGTACAACTGATTATTGAAAAAGACGGAACTGTGAGTCACATTTCCATTGTAAAAGCAGTATCGCCAAGCTTAGATAGAAACATTGTTACTATGTTAAGACAGATGCCTAAATGGTCACCTGCAATGCAAAATGGAAAAGTTGTGAGAAGCTTCTATTTCATTCCTGTAAATGTAAGACTTCAATAAGTTTCATTATGTAACTTTATCTGCACTGTAATATCATAATTGACATAAATCAAGGCATTAACATTTACACTTTAATTAAATTGAATTTATATTACAAAACACAAGATTTTAGATTGTAAGGAGTTGTGTTCGATAACACAATCTGATTCAAATCATCACATAAAGACATTTGTCTAAATCTCCCTTTTAATAGGCATTACAAAACAATCACTTTTTTAAACTGAAAGTAAAAATACTTGATTTTAATCAAGTTTTAAATTAAAACCGCATCTTAATGTTACGACTATTTTAGCGCGAAAAAAATATGTATAAAAATAGTGTTAAAAGTTAGTTGGTATCACAATTCTTTTCTATATATTTGCAGCAGAAACAGAATAAACAACCTAAAAATATACAAATATGAAACGAATCCTTTTGATATCAGTAGTAGCAATGATGACTATTACAAGCTATGCTCGCAAACATGTGGCTGAGAATGCAGTCGTTGTAGCAGATACTATCTATTATGCTGCAGACAAAACTACCGTGAACAATAATGATCAAGCAAGTTATTACAGACTATTGATGAAGCAGAATCATGGAGTGACTCAACGCGATGTATTCCAAGATTTCTATATGGATGGAACGTTGAAAGCCGAAGGTGAGTACAGCTTTATAGACTTAGGAAACGATGCCAACACTGTTCTTAATGGTGAAGTAACAACATATTACCCTAATGGTAAAGAGAAATGGCATGGTAAATACATGCAAGGCAAGCGCGAAGGTTACTTTACTCTTCACATGCGTGAAGGCGGAATTGCTGTTGTTCAGTTCAAAAACGGAAAGTCTTTACATGACTATTTCACCATCACTCATGCGGATGGAACAATAGAAAAGCGTCCAATCGCAGAACTAAAAGTTTTGATGTAATTCATAAGATTTCTTCTCTTAAATTGTAATTAGATATAAAACAAAAGTCTCTATTTAAACAATAAACATTTTATTAAAGGTCTGCTTCGTGAGAAGCAGACTCTTTTTAATACCATATAAAAAGAAATAAGAAGATAGAGGGAAGGTAACTGCAAGATGATGAGTTTACAATTAAAAGATAAAGTTTGCTAAACAAACCAACATATAGCTTTATAAAACATTAGAACGTGCCCTATTTGAAGACACGCTCTATAATCTTTTTATTCAAGAATCTGGCGTAACGGAATCATCACAAAATCGCGTTCATGCATTAAAGGATGCGGAATAACAAGGTCGCCATCATTGATTTTCAAGTCATCATAAATCAAAATATCAATATCTATGATTCTATCCGCATACTCTCCAGCTTCAGATTTTGAGGTTCTTCCCATCTTCTTTTCTATCGATTGCGTTGCTTCCAACAACTGTCTCGGTGATAATGGCGTCTCCATACACACGCACATGTTAATGAAGAGATTGGGAGAATCAAATCCCCAAGGTTCCGTTTCAAACAAATCTGACTGACGCACCAACGTTCCTACTATTGATTCAAGATATTGAATAGCATCACGCATGTTGCGTTTCCGGTTACCTATGTTTGAGCCTAAACCCAAATAAATAGTATGTAAGCCTGTATTTAGCTCCTGATCAATCATCAACTATCAGTAAAGCATCACCATAACAGCCAAACATATAACCATTCTCGGATGCTAAATTATAACATTCCATAACAGCATCATAGCCTCCAAAGGCCGCTGTTGTCATCAAAAGAGTTGAATAAGGATGGTAGAAGTTCGCCACCATTGAGTCAGCTAAGTGGAAATCATAAGGCGGAAAGATGAACTTATTGGTCCATCCGTCATACTCTTTTAACATCCCATCTGTGCCAACAGCAGTCTCTGTAGCCTTCACAACGCTTACACCGACAGCCAAAACATGGTGTCCTTCGCGCTTTAGCTTGATTCACTTTAGCACAGGCTTCAGCATCAATCACCATCTGTTCTGAATCCATCTTGTGCTTCGTTAAGTCTTCAACTTCTATCGAATTGAAGTTACCTAAGCCGCAATGTAACGTAAGATAAGCATCATGAATGCCTCGAATCTCCATACGTTTCATTAGTTCTCGACTGAAATGTAGACCCGTTGCAGGGGCTGTAACAGCACCTTCTTTCTTCGCAAATACGGTTTGAAAGTCGACCAAATCGTCTGGAGTGGCGTGAGGTTCTGTACGATTATCAATCACATAACGAGGCAAAGGAGCCTCTCCTAAAGCAAAGAGTTCACGCTTAAATTCTTCGTGATCACAGTCATAAAGGAAGCGAAGCGTACGGCCACGACTTGTAGTATTGTCGATAACTTCAGCCACCATAGAACCTGTTTCATCAAAGAACAGTTTGTTACCAATACGAATTTTGCGTGCAGGTTCAACCAAAACATCCCAAAGTCGCATCTCCTGGTTAAGTTCTCTCAGTAAAAACACCTCTATCTTAGCATCCGTTTTCTCCTTCGTTCCATAGAGACGAGCCGGAAAAACCTTTGTATCATTGAAAATAAAAGTATCACCTTTATCGAAATAGTCAAGGATATTACGGAAATCAAGATATTCTCCTTCAATAGGATTTCCGTCAGCATCTTTCTTGAACATATCTATCTGACCCGACCGTTTGTGTAAAACCATCAGTCGACATTCGTCACGACGCGTTACTTGGAAACTTCCTTTGGTACCATCTTCGTTCTCAAACACACGCGTGAAACTATGAGGATAAAGGGCAACTTGCTCCTTAGCCAGATTAAATTTGAACTGTGATAACTTCATATATTATTTATCTAATGTTTTACTTTTATTCTATCCACTCCCTAATATGTTCGTAATCGAGACATCTATCAATTGTAAAGTCACCGACACGCGTGCGCCGTAATGCCGTAAGATAGGCCCCACTGTTAAGTGCCCGACCTAAATCACGCGCCAAAGCACGTATATATGTTCCCTTACCACACACCACTCGAAGGCTCAATTGCATCTTTTCTACGTCAAAATCAACAACTTCTATCTCGTCAATGTGAATGTGCTTCGGCTTTAACTTCACCTCTTCACCTGCACGACGCAACTCATAAGCCCGGTCACCATTCACCTTAACAGCACTATAAGTAGGTGGAATCTGCTCTATATCACCAATGAATTGTGGCAAAGTATCATTGATAAGTTCGCGTGTTATGTGTTCCGTTGGAAACGAAGCATTTACTTCGTGCTCCATATCATAACTTGCTGTAGTCGCTCCAAGCTGTAGCGTTGCCGTGTATTCTTTGGTTTGTCCCTGAAACTCCTCTATCCGCTTTGTCGCTTTCCAGAACAAAGAATGAGCACACCCGTAGCCAATGGGTCCAAAGTTCCAGCGTGTCCTATCTTCACTTTATAGCCTAATGTGCGCGAAAGCACATAGCGAACGTGAGCTAATGCACCGAAACTGGATATACGATAAGGCTTATCTATTGCAAAAATCTCTCCTGCTTTGAAATCCATTTAGTCAACCATTACGAGTGAATGTCCCGTGAAAAGAAGTATCAAAATCACTGTACCTACGATGATACGATACCATCCAAAGGCCTTAAATCCATACTTAGTAAGGAAACTTACAAACCATTTCATGGCAAAGATTGCCACAACAAAGGCCACAACACAGCCCAAAATGAGCATCTTTATGTTATCAGGAGTGGCCCAAGTTGTACCCTCTTTGAACATATCCAACAGGTCAAGTAGCGTGGCTCCTGCCATCGTTGGCACTGCAAGAAAGAACGAAAACTCAGCTGCACGCTTACGCGTTAGCTTCTGTTGCATACCTCCTACTATCGTAGACATACTGCGACTCATGCCTGGAATGACTGAAAGACATTGAAAACATCCTATTTTGAATGCCCGCTTCCAATCCACCTGATTCTCTTCTTTGCCTTGATTGAAAATGCGATCACAGAACAACATGAACACACCTCCTATTACTAAGGTCACAGCAACGACCTCAACACTGTCTAAAAGTTTATCTAACAAACCGCTTTTCTTTGCCAACAAACCAATTACTACAGCTGGAATCACGCCAACAATCAATAGTCCATAGAATTTCATCTTATTGAGAAATTCCTCCATTGTGCGCATTTGAAAGAAGTGTTTCCAATAAAGACACACCACCGAAAGAATGGCACCAAACTGTATAATGAATGTAAAGGCGTGTACAAAAGGGTCACCTTGTGGAACACCCAAAAGGTTTTGAGTGATAATCATGTGTCCCGTTGACGACACAGGAAGGAACTCTGTCAGTCCTTCCACAATCGAAATAATCAGTGTTTGAATGAAATCCATTATGCTTCTACACTGTTGTTATCTTTTGGTTTGCGAATAATGGCATAGATGATTGACACAAAACCCACGAAACATACCACGGGAGCTACCTTTATTCTCATTGTACTGAACACCTCTGGATTAAAGGTTTGCTCTGTAGAACCACCTCCACTCATGAGGATAAAGCCTAATATCACAACAGCCATTCCTACAGCCAACAAGATAAAGTTGACCTTATCAAATGGTAAATTCTTTTTATCCATAGATTATTTCTTATTTATTAATTCTTCGCTTCAAAGCTATCTGCAAAGCAAAACACGCTATGCAGACGCTAAACTCAAATATTATAGAGTTCGCTGGCCTTCATTTTCAAGAACTTATTGACTGAAAGACTCGAACAAATTGCCGTGATGATGATACCAAAAAAGAATACCGATGCTGCCGTAATAAACATTACTTGTGGCGTAACTACAGTCAAAATCTCAGGTTCTTTCGTGTAAAGCATATATACAAAACAACTCAAAGTAATCACTGCAATCAATGCCGCAATCAAACCAATCCCTACAGCTCGCCACACAAACGGACGACGAATGAAGCCCCAGGATGCACCAACAAGCTTCATCGTATGAATGGAGAAACGCCGTGCATAAATGCTCAAGCGCACCGTGTTATTAATGAGTGAGAACGACACAAACGTCAGCAGACACGCTAAAACCAAAAGAACAATACTGATTTTCTGTAGGAAAGTATTGACATCTTCTATCAAACCTTTCTGATAAGTGATATTTCCCACCTTGGGATAACGCTTGAGTTCGGTGGTAATCCACTTCAAAGAATCATTGTTTGCATAGTCACCTTTGAGCCTAATCTCTATCGAACCTTGATATGGATTCATGCCAACAAACTCTGAAGGATCAGTGCCTAAAGCCTTCGTTTGCTCTTGTAACACACGCTCTTTACTAATGAAATCCACATGCTTTATATATGGATATTGCTTCAAACGACTACAAAGTTGTTGCGCTTCTGGATTCGTCATATCATCTTGAAGCGTCATCGTTACGAGAAGATTCTCCTTTACATAGGTTGAAGTATTCCTGGCAGTAAGCACAGAAAAGACTACAATTCCTAACAAAATCAACACCATAGCCGTGCTGATACACAGAGTAACAGCCTGCAATCCATGGCGAGGACGGGCCGATTTACGATTTCTTTTCATTCTACAACAGCGTATAATACACCAAATATCATGCAAAGGTAATGTTTAATTTGCCCACATACAACAGTTTAACTCCCATTAACTATTAAATAAATCTAATCTTTACGGCTCATGATGGGTTAAGAGATATTTTACTATCTTTGCCATGTTTATGAGCACAATAATTTATCCTTCACCAATATTTGGTCCGGTTCACAGCCGACGATTGGGCATTTCGTTAGGCATAAACCTTATGCCAGCTGATGGAAAGATGTGTACTTTCGACTGCATCTATTGTGAATGTGGGTTTAACAACCAGCACATTCCGAGACAGAAAAGGCCTACACGCGAGCAAGTGGCATTGCGTTTAGAAGAGAAACTAAGGGAGATGCACGACCGAAATGAACTTCCCGATGTTCTAACCTTTGCCGGAAATGGCGAACCAACAGGGCATCCCGACTTCAAAGGCATTATTGAAGACACCATCAACTTACGCAATCGGTATTGTCCAAAGGCTAAGATTAGCGTGTTAAGTAATAGCACTTATATCTTCAACGAACGTGTACGCGAGGCATTGATGATGGTGGATAACAACATCTTAAAGGTCGATACAGTCGATATGGACTATATCCGTCTTGTAGATCGCCCATTGAAAGCTTCGTATGATATAGCCAAAATCATTGATGGTTTGAAACTTTTCAATGGCCATGTCATTATTCAAACCATGTTCATGAAAGGGAAAACAGAAGACGGAATCGATGTAGACAACACCCACGAGCACTTTATTGGTCCTTGGCTTGAAGCCGTTAAGCAAGTCAATCCCCAAGAAGTCATGATCTATACGATTGACCGCGAGACCCCAGACCATGAGCTATTAAAGGCTACTCCGGCTGAACTCGACGCCATTTGTGACCGCGTTCGCCAGATAGGAATACCCTGCACAGCGTCTTATTAAACAGAAAAAAGAGTGCACTCCTACCCTCTTCAAAAGATGAAATGTGAGTGCATACAACCAAAAAAACACCAGTTTTCGTTGTGCTTTGATTCTTATGGAAGCCTGATAAACAAAGGGAGCATCGTCCATAAGCTTCAAAGCTATTTTTAATATCCGGCAAATGACCTCACAATTTGCCTCACTTCACCGCACGATTTGACGCAAAACACACCACCATTTGACGCAAATTATCACATGAAATGACGCGAATCATAATGCATTTGTAGTTCAATGCTGAAGTCGTTGTACGTTTTATAGCTTAAGGTTGATGTTAGTCTACCTTGGGTTATGTGTGTAGTGAGGAGGTCAACGCCATAGGTGTTATACGTTTTCTATGCGCAATGCCGTGATAAAAACCCAAAGAATAAAAGGCACAACGCCCACTACATTGTCCAAAGAAAAGTGTCTTCGCAAAATAAAAAAGAGGAAATCGCCTTATGACAACCTCCTCTTCACATATATAAAACATATAGGTGTGTTTACATTTTGCTAATAATTCCGAGCTTTGATGCCTTGAGGAATTCAACAACAGCCTGTATTTCGGGGCTATCTGGAACCTGATCAATAATCTGATGTATGGCATCAAACAGACTGGTTTGACCATGAAACACGAGACGATATGCATTAGCTATGTGCCTCTGTACCTTCTCTTCAACGCCATTACTGCCCATAATCATCGTATTAGGTCCCGTGTAAGTAGCAGGCTTTCCGCCTACAATCACATAAGGAGGAACGTCTTTTGAGAACGTTGTTCCAGCCTGAATCATGGCCATATTACCAACGCGTGTCTTTGCATTCTCTATGACACTGGAACTGAATATGACGTTATCTCCGATGTGACAATCACCAGCTATCTTCGTACCATAACCCAAAACACAATGGTTTCCCACAACAGTATCATGAGAGATATGGGCTCCTTCCATAAGGAAATTGCCGTTACCGATGACGGTTTTACAGCCAGAATGCGTTGCGCGGTTAATGACTACATTCTCTCGAATGATGTTATCGTCGCCAATGATGAGTTCACTTTGCTCCCCACGGAAGTTGAAATCCTGAGGTATAGCAGCAAGCACCGAGCCCTGATGCACCTTATTGTTATTGCCCATCTTTGTACCATTGAGCACACTTGTGAAGGGAAAGAGCACACAATTGTCGCCAATCACTACGTCGTCTTCAATGTAGACAAACGGAAATATCTTGCAGTTGTCACCAATCTTTGCCTTTGGAGACACTTCTGCTCTTGGACTTATATCACTTGACATAGCTATTAATGTTAAATGTTGAATATTGAATGTGAAATTGCTTTCATGCTGAAAGATTCGTGCAGGATGTGGAGTTGACGTTATGTTTGAATGATAAATCTTGAACAAGCCACTGACATCTGTGGTTGAAATGACAGTAAAGTTTCTGCCTTTAACATCAGTCTGTGCAATATGAACGTTGTTCTTATGCCTTCATTCTGTTCATTTCCCCATTCCACACGATTCATTTCACACTACTTACTGCCTCCTCCTAAAGCACTATAGAGGTTGACTACGGCCTGCATCTTACTGAAATCATCGGCCACTTTAGATAGTTCGGTGTTGAGCAGACTACTTTGTGCGGTGATAACCTCAAGGTAAGTACTACCCGCACTGGCCATCAACTCCTTCGTATCGTCAACGTTTTTCTTCAGTACTTCAATTTGTTTGGCTTGAATTTTTTTGACTTTTTCTTCTGCACTATTATACTGCACAAGAGCGTTACTAACCTCGCTTCCTGCAGTGAGAACTGCGTTCTGCCATGTGTTGAAAGCCTGCTCATATTGTGCCTTAGCCACTTTAAGTCCGGCAACAAGTTTACCATTTTGGAAGATAGGTTGCGTCAAAGAACCTACTGCAGTGAGTAACCATTTACCGGGATTCACTATCCCCAAGCCCCCACTATTAGTGAAAGCGCCACTCGCATTGATATTCAACACAGGGTAAAAGCGGCTGCGTGCAGTCTCCACATTATAGAAACACTGCGCCAAAGCCATTTCAGCTGCGTGGACATCAGCACGATTTTGCAGTAATTGTAGCCCCACTCCGGTAGAGAAATTGGCTGGCAACTGCTGGTCGTCAAGGTTGCCCCGGCTGATAGTCTGTGCCTGTTGACCAACCAAAAGCGAAAGCGCATTCTCGGTTTCTCTTATCTGTCGTTTGATATCGGCTTTCTGTGTGAGCACCGAATAGTAGTTAGCCTCAGCGCGTTGTACGGCAGTTGAGCGCACACCTACAATGGCATCCTTTTGCAAAGTCATGATATCCCAAGTGTCTTTTGTAAGCTTTTCCATGTCATTTACAAGTTCCATCTGCTTGTCAAGCATTAGTAATGTATAGTACATGTTAGCGATATTGGCAATCAACTTGGTTTGAACAGAGACCTGATAATCCTTGCTTTGCAACAAAGCGACTTGGGTTGCACGCTTAGAAGAGAGCAATGTTCCAAACAAATCTACGTTCCAACTGGCGTTAATAGGCAAGCTATAAATCTTATTTGCCTTATTCCCGTCCCACGAAGATATGGTTCCTTGTGGCGTAAACGCAAACGAAGGAAGGAATGAAAGCTTAGCCGCCTGGAGCTGAGCCTCAGCCATTTCACGTTCAAAGCAGCGTTAAGAAGATTAGGATTGTGTGCCAATCCCTTCTCAATCAATGCTTGTAAGTGGCTATCGGTAAACACACTGCGCCATGGAATGTTTGCAAAGCTGGCCGTATCTGTTACTGCCAATGTATCGTTATCAGACGTTACGTCGCGGAAGATGCCGCTGGTCTTGACGTCTGGGCGTTCATATTTGCCGTAAAGGCTTTTGCAACCCGTCAATGAGACGGCTGCAAAGGCCATGAGCAATAATGTTTTATTTGTTTTCATCTTCATCTTGTTGATTAGAGTTTTGAACTGTAACAACGCTGTTAGAATGGGCATATTGCTCAAGTTCTGAAGCGGTTTCTTCGCTCAATTTGTCTTCAAACACTAATGGAGTAAGCTTCTCTTGCAACCATTGGAAAGCCACAAACAATGCCGGAACGACAAAGATCTGGCATAAAGTACCTATTAACATACCACCAACGGCAGCTGCACCGAGGGTCTGGTTGCCATTCTTTCCAACGCCACTTGCAAACATCAATGGCAGGAGTCCAATGACCATAGCCAACGAAGTCATCAAGATTGGACGCAAACGAGCGGCAGCTCCAAGGATGGCGCTATACTTAATGGCCATACCAGTGCGTCGTCTTTCGAGGGCAAATTGTACAATCAAGATTGCATTCTTAGCCAACAGACCGATCAACATGATAAGCGATATCTGCATATAGATATCATTGGAGTGTCCAAAGAGCATCGTAAAGAGGAATGCTCCGGCCAAACCGAACGGGATAGAAAGGATTACTGACAGTGGAAGGATATAGCTTTCATACTGTGCACTCAAGATTAAGTAGACGAAAACCAAGCAGAGTGCAAAGACGATTGCTGTGGTATTGCTACTCTCTGCCTCTGATCTTGTCAGACCAGAATACTCATATCCGTAGCCCTGTGGCATCGTATTCTTAGACACTTCGGCTATAGCCTGCATGACTTGTCCTGAAGAATAGTTCGAGTTTGGCGTCACACTGACGTTGATTGCAGTATATAAGTTGAAGCGGGCAATATTAGATGGGCCGTAAACACGCTTCAAAGTACAATACTCTGACACTGGAGACATCTGTCCACTTGCAGTGCGTACATAGATGTTTGATAGCTGATCTGGGCGCAAACGGTCTGTAGGAGCAGCCTGAATCATTACGCGGAAGAGCTTACCATAAGCGTTAAAGTTAGACGCATACATACCACCGAGATAACCTTGTAATGTAGATAACACCACAGCGGGAGAGATTCCAGCTTGCTTTGTCTTAGCAACGTCGACGTCAACCATATACTGAGGATAGTTCGGATTGTAGGTAGTCATAGCCTGCTTCACCTCAGGTCGTTGATTCAACTCTTTGAGGAAGTCCTGTGTTACGTTGAAGAACTTGTTCAAATCTCCACCAGTTTTATCCTGAAGCGTTAGGGTAACACCGTTCTGAACGGAGAATCCTGGCACCATAGGTGGGCCAAAAGCTAAGATCTGTGCATCCTTAATAGTAGCTGTTTGCTTATAGATCATACCCAGAACAGAGTTTGCTTCCAATGGATTAACTATCAAAGCCATCGGATCTCCGTGTGAGATTGCATTCTTGATTCGTGTAAGAAACCGCCCGAACGCTCTTCAAAAGGTTTCAGTTTGATAATAAACGTAGCCTGATCTGAGCCTTGTCCGGCAATGAAGTTATAGCCAGCAATACCTTCTCTGCGTTGAATGGCAGGATTACTTGCCAACATCTTGTCTACCTCTTCAAGGATTTCATGTGTCCGTTCCTGACTCGTTCCCGGGTTAGCTGATATCATCATGAACAAAGTTCCAGTGTCTTCATCAGGTATAAGACCTGTCTTTGTAACCTTCATTGAAATTACTAAGACGACAATTCCTATTATAACAGCAAGCGAAGTCCATAGCTTATGGTTGATAACTCGAGTGACTCCGTTCTTATATTTCTCTGTAGTCTTATCGAAAACTCGGTTGAAATTGCTATGGAAACGACTCACAAAGTTTTTATTTGTCTCATCTTTCTCCTCATCATGTGGCTTCAAGAAGATTGCACATAGCGCCGGAGAGAGCGTCAACGCATTAATAGCTGAGATGACAATTGATAGTGCCATCGTCACACCGAACTCTCTATAGAACGTTCCCGAGGTACCCCCGAGGAAGGAAACTGGTACGAACACGGCCGCCATTACAAGCGTAATAGAGATAATAGCGCCTGAAATCTCGTTCATCGCATCAATAGATGCCGTCATAGCGCTTTTGTAACCTTGGTCTAATTTGGCGTGAACGGCCTCAACAACCACAATGGCATCGTCCACAACAATAGCGATAGCAAGAAGTAAAGCCGATAAAACAAGCAGGTTAATTGAGAAGCCAAAGACCCAAAGGAAGAAGAAAGTACCTATCAAAGCCACAGGAACGGCAATCATAGGGATTAGTGTTGAGCGAATATCTTGTAGGAAAATATATACCACAATAAACACTAATGCCAACGTAATAAACAACGTCATAATAACTTCTTCGATAGAAGCAAAGAGGAACTCTGTGGTATCTTGCTCAATCGTATACTTCATTCCAGGAGGGAAACTCTTGCTGGCCTCCTCCAAAGCTGACTTCACTGCCTCTGCAATATCCGTAGCATTAGAACCTGCAATCTGCTTAACCATACCCATAACTGCGGGGTGTCCGTTGTTAATCAGCTTCACATTATACATCAATGCACCGAGTTCGACCTTGGCAACATCCTTTAATCGCAATGTCTCTCCAGTCAAAGAACTCTTCAACATGATGTTTTCAAACTCGGTCGTTGACTTCAAACGACCTCGATATCTCAAAGCATACTCATAGGCAACTGACCCATTTTCACCTAATGAACCTGGTGCAGCCTCGATGTTTTGTTCGGCTAAAACATTTGTAATATCCGAGGGAACGAGACCATATTGCTTCATTTTGTCAGGCTGAAGCCATATTCTCATTGAGTAAGTTTCAGTTCCAGGAGTCTGCACATCGCCTACACCTTTGATACGTTTCAGCAGAGGAACGATGTTGATATTGTTGTAGTTTGTCAGAAACTGACCATCATATCGACCATCATCTGTCGTCAACGAATACATGATTACATTCGAAGACTGACGCTTAGAGACTGTAACACCGGCGCGAGTAACCTCGGCTGGCAACAACGCCTGAGCCTGTTGAACGCGGTTTTGCACATTAACAGCCGCCATATCGGCGTTTGTTCCCTGCTTGAAATATACTGTTATCATCGCCATTCCCGAGTTGGTTGCGGTCGAAGACATATAAGTCATGTTCTCAACTCCATTGATACTCTCTTCCAAAGGCGTAATAACAGAGTTCAAAACTGTCTGTGCATCGGCACCCGTATAACTCGTCATCACCGATATTGTAGGGGGAGCGATGTCAGGATACTGCTCAATAGGCAGTGAAACCAGACCGATAGCACCCAACAATACGAGGAAGATTGAGATTACAGTAGATAGTACCGGACGTTTAATAAAACCTGTAAATGTCATACTTTCTATTATTATTTTCCTTTCATTACTTTGACAAAGCCACTCGCTGTGCCTTGTTTGGCACCTAATTTAGCGGCATCATCAATGCTCTTTTGATACTCAGCAAGTGTTACTGGCTTGATTTCCATCTTGTCTGAAAGCTTTGTTAAACCCTTAACAACAATGCGATCGCCAACCGAAAGCCCACTTGTCACAATATAAGTATTCCCATCATTCTGTGGGTTTACCTTGATTTCTGTGTAATGAACCTTATTATCCTTACCTACTTTATATACAAACAATTTGTCTTGTACTGACGAAGTAGCCTCTTGTGGGATAACAATTGCATGGTTGTTTGTACGAGGAATGATAATCTGTCCTGCGCCACCACTCTTCAATATGCGTTCGGGATTAGCGAAATGTGCTATCAATGAATAAGCACCAGTAGACTGATTGATTACTCCACTCATCTTAACCACCTTACCAGGATGGTTATATAGTGTGCCGTTTACAAGCTGAAGCTTCACTGAAGGAAGTTCTTTTAGCGCGGCAGATACGCTTCCTGAGGTCCTCGTCATATTGAGAATGTCGCCCTCAGACATAGAGAAGAACACCTCAACTGTACTGACATCAGAAACTGTTGTCAATGGATCGAGAGAGGAAGCACTAACTAAAGCGCCCGCTTTATAAGGCAAACTACCTACCACACCTGACGTTGGACTAACCACTCTACACCAGCTTAATGTCTCCTTGGCTGACGCTAAAGCTGCCTGCGCTTGAGCCAAAGCAGCTTGTGCTGTGGCATAACTGTTCTGCGCAGTAGATAGTTCATATTGGCCGATTACCTTTTTATCATACAACTTTTTGTTGTTTTCAAAGGTCAAACGTGCCGTATTCAATTGCGCACGTGCAGTGTTTACACTTGCTTGTGCCTGTCGAACGGCTGCCTGATAAGTCTCACTATCTATTGTAAAAAGCAACTGACCAGTCTTCACAGCCTGCCCTTCGTGCACATAAACTTTCGTGATAAAACCAGACACTTTGGGGCGAACCTCAACGTCTTGAATACCTTTTATCGTCGCCGGATAAGTGGATTGGAGCGATGCACTATTGCTTCCTATTGTCTCAACTGGGAATTCATTGTTCCCAAAGTTGGGCATTCCACCACCTCCACCACAGGCTACAAGCGAAACGCTTACAGCTGCAACTAACAAAGATTTAATACTTTTCATACCTATATATATGTTTAATGTTTTCTTGATTTCTTCCACTTCTTGACGGCTGACATTATCCTTTAATGAGTCGTTCACACACAACAGCTTAATGAAAACTCAAATTTAATAAATAGTTTTGTTGCTGCAAAGATACAAATTAAAATCAAATATGAGAATGTTATGACAAACGTTTTTTTAACAAAGATTATATCATCTATACAATAAATACCTTTTATATAAGATAAGGAATAAACCAAAAGTCAACAAGATGAACCAGAAACCACCAACAAAAAGATTTTGAAAGATTCATCTATTAGAATCAAAAAGAACTACACTTAGATTGTTATCAAAAGCCTTTACAATTCATTCTACAAAACACGCGTATTCAAAACAGAAATCATTTTGTTTGAGAATACGCGAGTTTTAAGGCAACTTCCTATCATGTTATCAATCAACATGTTAGGAAAAAGCATAGAAAAAGAAGGCTGAAAAACATAAAAATAGCGCACGAAATGAATGGAATCAGCGCGCAAAATGAACCATTTCATCGCTTAATCTCTATCATTTTACGGCATGATTCAGTGCATATCATTCTGCAATCTGCGTCAAACAACAGAATAAGTGTTAAAGAACCAGGGAACAAAACACACGAATTGATGAAGAAAAGTAGTTTTTTAAAGGATTTCATTCCTATTTCGTCACCATTCGATGTGCCTTATTTTGAATAATAATCTTTACATTATCACAACATTATATGATAAAAAAGGGGCCAAAAGCAGACCTATATAGCCATAAGATTCCACTTTATTTCTTCCACTACAAGACTACTATCGTGGTTCAAAAGAGCTTCGTTTGTCTCGCATTTCACTCCACCAATCCCATGCTTTTGGCTTTATCCATCAGCAGTTTCATCAGAGGTTCGCGCTCATTTTCAACCTTATTATCAAGCACAGCGTCTTTAAGTGTCTGCTTTAACTGGCCTACTTCACGGCAAGGTCCAAGGTGAAACATCTCCATTATCTCGTTACCATCAATGCAAGGTTGCAGTAATCGTTTATAATCTCGCACCTTTAAATCGGCTATTTTCTCACGAACAATGCGGAAGTTATCCAAGAAACGTTGTTTGCGCACTTGGTTTTTACTTGTAATATCGGCCTCACAAAGCATCATTAAAGCGTCAATATCGTCGCCCGCATCATTCATTAAGCGACGCACAGCACTATCAGTCACCTCTTCATCTGCTATGGCAATAGGTCGCATATGCAGGTCAACCATCTTCTGAACAAACCTCATTTTGTTGTCCATTGGTAGCTTCATGCGCCGGAATATGGCTGGAACCATCTTCGCACCCACGTAATTATGGTTGTGAAAAGTCCATCCGTTGAGGTTATCCCAGCGTTTACAACGGGGCTTACCAATGTCATGAAACAATGCCGCCCAACGCAACCAAAGTGACATTTCGTCGTGTTTTCCGCTTTCATCTTGTGCTCGACAGAGGTTATCGAGCACCTCTAAAGTGTGATAAAAGTTATTTTTGTGGGCACGACCATTGCGTATTTCTACGACATCTAAGGTCACAAGTTCGGGTATAATGAGTTGAAGCAGTCCACAACGATAAAGATCTATAAAGCCTTTGCTTGGCGTTTTTGTCAGCATTATCTTGTTCAACTCGTCGTCAATACGCTCTCCGCTGATAATCTTTATACGCTCGGCATTGCGTTGAAGCGCTTCAAACGTCTCGTCTTCTATAAAGAAATTCAACTGCGTTGCAAAGCGAATACACCGCAACATGCGCAAAGGATCGTCAGAAAACGTAACATCTGGGTCGAGCGGTGTACGGATAATACCGTCTTCCATGTCGTAAACGCCTTCGAAAGGATCAACCAATTGGCCAAACCTTTCTTTGTTCAGACACACCGCTAAGGCATTAATCGTGAAGTCACGGCGGTTTTGATCGTCCTCAAGTGTACCATCTTCAACATGCGGTTTGCGCGAATCGTGGCTGTAACTCTCCTTTCGTGCGCCCACAAACTCAATCTCCATGCCGTGAAATTTCACTTGCGCCGTGCCGAAATTACGGAATACTGAGAGATGAGCTCGCTTGCCTAACCGGCTCTTTAGCTCGCTTGCAACTTGTATTCCGCTACCAACGACAACGACATCAATATCATTAGACGGGCGCTCCAGAAACAAATCACGCACGTATCCGCCTACAACATAACACTCAAGTGATAGTTTGTCGGCAGCCTCTGAAATCAAATGGAATATATCTTTATTGAGTAGACGCGCCAAATCAGCGTCAGTTAGATTTCTCATTGTTGCTTAATTTCTCTTAACTTGCTATAAATTGCGTGCAAAGTTACTAAAAATTAGTGCAGAATATGACGTTTTACATAGTTTTTTATAATTTTGCAAACATGAAGAAATATATCTGGTTACTGGCCGTTAGCGCCTCTTTTTGCAGCTGTGCAGAGACACAAGACGAGAAGGCTGCACCTTTAATGGCGCAGATAGAAGCATTATATGATGCAGGAAACTACCGCCAAACGCTCGATTCTATCATGTCTTTGAGGAAGGATTTCCCTGAAGCTGTGGAGTCAAGGAAAGCCGCATTGAAGATTTGGCAGAATGCTTCCTTGAAGATGGCACAGGCAGATGTAGCCAAGACAGATTCCACTTTGCAAGCTACTTTACAGGCACTTCATGGCAAGGAAACAAACTTTCGATATAACAAACTGCGTGTAAAGTGCGATTCACTAAAGCAAGATATGAGGCCATGTGTGGCGTTGTACGCATGATTCGCTATCGTCAGCAACACCCATAAAGGTCAAGCGAGGCCTTAAAAATTTGGCTGTTTCATTATAAATAAGTACTTTTGCAATCGCAAGGTTTTTGAATTTATGAAACATTCTAACACAGAAGAACAGTTTAAAAACGTCCTAAAGGAGTGCCGAGAGCTATTCAGTAAGAAGCTGCATGACTACGGATCATCATGGCGTATACTACGTCCGTCTTCATTGACTGACCAACTTTTCATCAAAGCTAAACGCATAAGATCTCTTGAAATCAAAAAGAAATCGCTCGTTGGTGAAGGCATTCGTCCTGAGTTTATAGGGCTTATCAACTATGGAATCATTGGACTTATCCAATTAGACCATGGATATGCCGATGCCGTTGATATGACTCCCGAAGAAGCTTTGAGCCTATATGACAAATATGCTGAGGCAGCTTTATCGCTGATGCTTAAGAAAAACCACGATTATGACGAGGTTTGGAGAGACATGCGGGTTAGTAGTTATACCGACTTTATCCTCACAAAGCTCGTGAGAATCAAAGAGATTGAAGACATAAAAGGCCAAACTTTAGTGTCAGAAGGTATTGATTCGAACTATATGGACATTATAAACTATGCCGTGTTTGGTGTTATCAAACTGACAAAAGAAGACTAAATACGTTATTATTGTGAGCCAACGATTACTGAAAAATGATAGTCAACCTCTGCCGAATCATCGTGGCAGTGACGTTCATCTTCTCGGGTTTTGTGAAAGCAATAGACCCTATTGGTACGCAATATAAGTTGCAAGACTATCTCAGGGGCTATCGGAATGGCTGGTATTCTGCCCAATTGGACGTTGCTTGCCGTGGCAGTTTTCCTTGCAGCGATAGAGTTTTTGTATCGGCATTTTCTTGCTCTTTGCAATTCAACGCCGACTCATTTCGAAGCTGACAGTGGCCTTTATGGCGTTCATGACGATGGTAACCGTGTGGATAGTAGTGGCAGATCCAGTGAAAGACTGCGGCTGTTTTGGCGATGCTTTGCATCTAACAAACACAGAAACACTGATAAAAAACATCGTGCTTCTTGTCTGTTCACTCGCCATTATGTATAGACCTCTGGCGATGTTTCGATTCGTTTCGAAAAGCAATCAGTGGATTGTCACGAACTATACCATTGTATTTATCTTGGTGAGTAGTGGCTTAAGTCTATACTATCTGCCTATCTTTGACTTCCGACCTTACCATATTGGTGTGAACATTCCGCGCGGAATGGAGATTCCTAAAGGTGCAAAGTTGCCGCAATTCAAAACAACTTTCATCATGGAAAAGAACGGACAGCGCAAAGAATTCACGCTCGATAACTATCCAGATGCCTCTTGGAAGTTCATTGATAGTAAGACTGTGCAAACAAGTGAGGGGTATATTCCGCCGATACATGACTTTTCTATCACTGACAATAAAACGGGATTAGACCTCACTAACAGTGTACTTAGCCACAAAGGCTATACATTTCTGCTGATCGCTCCACATTTAGAGACGGCCGATGACAGCAACTTTGGCGACATAGATAGACTCTATGAATATGCTCAAAGCTATGACATTCCGTTCTATTGCCTAACAGCAAGCACGACAAAAGCTATCAAACGATGGATTGATCTAACGGGAGCTGAGTATTCATTTTGCATCACAGATGAAGCTGTTTTGAAGACAATCATCCGCAGTAATCCTGGACTTTTGTTACTAAAAGACGGCACAATCATCAACAAATGGAGTCATAACAACCTCCCCAATGAGGCCAAACTATCGCGTCCTATCAGCCAATCAAGCTTGGGAAAGATGCCAAAAGACAGCGTGCCGGCTAAGATATTAGAAATCGTTTTGTGGTTCATTCTCCCCCTAACGCTACTCACTTTAGCCGATCGTTTGTGGGCATGGAGCAAGTGGGTGAGACTAAAAGAGCAGAAAGATAAACAGAAATTATATCATCTATTCAATAAAAAGAAAAGTAAAATGAGAAAGAAAATCGTAGCAGGTAACTGGAAAATGAACCTCAACCTGCAAGAAGGTGTTGCACTCGCAAAGGAGATTAACGAGGCAATGACAGCTGAAAAGCCAAACTGTGACGTAGTAATCTGCACCCCATTTATCCACTTAGCAAGTGTTGCTAAGGAGCTAAATGCAAGCTTAGTAGGCCTTGGTGCTGAGAACTGTGCAGACAAAGAGAAGGGTGCTTACACTGGAGAGGTGTCAGCAGAGATGGTTAAGAGCACTGGCGCTCAATACGTAATACTCGGTCATTCAGAGCGTCGTCAGTACTATGGAGAGACAGCTGAGATCCTAAAAGAAAAGGTTTTGTTGGCTTTAAAGAATGGTTTGAAGGTAATCTTCTGCTGTGGTGAGACCCTCGAAGAGCGCGAATCAAACCGTCAGAACGCTGTTGTTAAGGCAGAACTTGAAGGTAGTGTGTTCAATCTTTCAGCTGAAGAATGGAAGAATATCATACTTGCTTATGAGCCAATCTGGGCTATTGGAACAGGTAAAACCGCTACATCTGACCAGGCAGAAGAGATGCTTTGCTACATCCGTTCTATCGTTGCAGAGAAATATGGCAAGGAAGTTGCAGAAGAAACTTCTATTCTTTATGGTGGAAGCTGCAAGGCTTCAAACGCTCCTGAGCTATTCTCTAAACCAAACATTGATGGTGGTTTGATTGGCGGTGCATCTTTGAAGGCTGCTGATTTCAAAGGAATCATCGACGCTTGGAAAAAGTAATATCACATAATTAATATTGGGAAACAGGACAACGAGTTTCATCTTATTGTCCTGATTTCCCCATATTGTAATCAATTCAATAGGAAATGAAGAAGTTCGCTTGGCTTTTAGTGTTATCATTTGCATGGCAATTCCATCTCATGCACAAACTTTCCTCGACTATTTGAAAAGGAATTCGGCCGGAAAAGGAGCCGTAACCATCACTCAAAGCAAAGAAATTGACGAACTCGTCAACGGCAGTAAACAGACAAAGCCACAAGTTACGAACGAACAAAAGAAAGAAGTTGTAAAGCCAACAGCTACAACGAACAAGACCGAACCTACCAAGAAAGAGACAAAAACGAATCAACGCGTCGTCACAGGTGACTCTGCCAAGCAGACAGAAAGCAAGAAAGAACCAGCCATAAAGCCTGTAGAGCGACGGGAAAAAATAACGCATCAGCGGACAGAATCCAACAATCAACAGCAAGAAGAGGATGAGATTACTATCCCAACTGTTGACATGCGGAGAAAAGTTATGCGTGGAAGTCGCAAGGTAACTGGCTACCGTGTACAAGCATTTTCAGGCGGAAACTCACGCATCGACAGGCAGAAAGCCGAACAAGCTTGCGCTGCTATCAAGATGAAATATCCCGATCAACCCATCTATGTGCATTTCTACTCACCACGATGGATATGCCGTGTGGGCAACTATAGAAGCTTTGAAGAGGCCAGCGACATGCTGCGCAAGGTGAAAGCCTTAGGCTATCGTCAAGCATGTATCGTCAAAGGGAAGATTACTGTGCAAGATTAAGTCTCACCAAGTGCTGTTTATCGCACGACACTTTGAGACAAACGAAATATCAATGACTATGAATCCAGAAACTGAATTCCGCGAAGGTCTCGACGATCTCGCCACACATTATAAAAGTATACTCACGCTTTAGGAGAAGACGCCTATCGCGAAGGCTTGGAAAAGACCCCAATGCGCGTGGCGAAAGCTATGCAGATACTGACAAGAGGATACAGCCAAGACCCTCATAAGGTGTTAACCGATGCCCTCTTCAAGGAAGATTACAACCAAATGGTTATCGTTAAAGACATCGATGTGTTCTCTCTTTGCGAACACCACATGTTGCCTTTCTACGGCAAATGCCATGTAGCATACATCCCCAACGGCTACATCACGGGATTAAGTAAGGTTGCACGCGTCGTAGATATCTTCAGTCATCGTCTTCAAGTGCAAGAAAGACTGACCCAACAGATTAAAGACTGCATCCAAGAAACCCTCAACCCACAAGGTGTTATGGTGGTCATTGAAGCCAACACATGTGTATGCAGATGAGAGGTGTAGAGAAACAAAACTCCATAACGACAACAAGCGACTTCAGTGGAGTATTCAATGACCTCAACACACGACAGGAATTTATGAGCCTATTGCGTGGAGAATCAAAACGAATTTAAGGGTATCACCCCACAATATACCTTTTTAAAAATAACCTTTCAATTTATTCAACATCAAAGAAAGAAACAGATTATATGAAAAACTTACGTAATTTCTTTGGCTATATGCTTTGTTTGGCAATAGCTTTAACGGCACTCTCATCATGTTTGAATGGCGATGATGAGAAAGAACTGACACTAACTGACGCAGATGTAAGAACAATCTTCGAGACGGGTCAAGGCACTTATGAAGGCAAAATCTATACGGTTACAGAGAATAATGCCGGTACTTTCCTTACCAAAGACTCTGTAAGAAATGTTCAACTAACCATCAATGCCGACTCCACCATACGCGTTAGTGGCATCCCCGACAGCCTTTATGCATCGCTACTCAATTCATATCATGCACAAAGTAAAGCCGTAAGTGAGGAGTTGGCAAAACGAACCACCGTACAACCCGTTAGGAGTAGGATTGGAGCACTTAGCTATTATGACCGCGATAAGACTATATATTCCTATCAAACACTGATATATCAGACAACATTTACAGTCACTTTAAACGGTCAAGCGCAGCAAGTTGTCTTCAAGAATAGCATGTTTGCACTCTACAATACACGTAACCGCGCACTACAAGTAGCGATGAAACCCGCTGAGATTAAAGCCGAAAAAGAATATCTTAGACCGTCAGGTAACTACTTCATCTTTGTCTCAACAGCTAAACATTAAATACAAAATGAAATTCATTTCATGGAATGTTAACGGCCTACGGGCCTGTGTTGGTAAGGACTTCTCACAATCATTTGAGTCCTTAAATGCCGATTTTTTCTGTCTGCAAGAAACCAAAATGCAAGCCGGACAGCTTGAACTTCAGTTCCCAGGATATACATCTTACTGGAACTATGCAGAGAAAAAAGGATATAGTGGCACTGCAATCTATACACGAAAAGAGCCACTCGCCGTTACCTATGGCATCGGAATAGATGAACACGACCATGAAGGTCGCGTCATAACACTTGAATATGACAAGTTCTTTCTCGTCACTGTATATACTCCTAACGCTCAAGAAGAACTGCGACGACTTGATTATCGCATGACATGGGAAGACGCTTTTCAGGCTTATCTGCATCAACTCGATGCGAAAAAGTCCGTGATTGTCTGCGGAGATATGAACGTTGCACACCAGGAAATAGACTTAAAGAATCCCAAAACTAACCGACGTAGTGCAGGCTTACTGACGAAGAACGAAGCAAAATGACGCAACTGCTGAACAATGGCTTTACAGATACGTTCAGAACGCTACACCCCGAACAGGTTACTTACAGCTATTGGAGCTACCGATTCCGTGCACGTGAGAAGAACGCCGGCTGGAGAATCGACTACTTTTTGATTTCCGACAGACTCAAACCTCAATTGAAAGGTGCGTCTATTCACACTGAAATCTATGGCAGCGACCATTGTCCTGTAGAGTTAGACATAGACATTTAAAACAGAAATTGAATGATATCAGCCCTTATCGCCTCAACAATCATTGTATTGTTGGGGCGATTTTGTTATATGAATTACCTGTGAATCCTTTCCGCGAAACCTTAATGATGCGCCTCAATACCCTTGCAACAACAAATGTGTTAAATCTAATCATTAAACTTTACAACTTCAACTAAATTACGAACGCTATTCAAAGGTTCTGTCAACAAGAACTAAAAATAGACGATTTTCAATGCTTTTATAAGGCGCTAACTATCAAAGGCTTGCAATATTCATAACAAAACAGAAGATAAAATAACGATAAATTTACGTGTAAAACAAGGCAGATTACAAGGCAATCTAAGCCACATCAGGCGATAAAAAGCATCATTTGAGTGTGTCATTCCAGTCAAATAACAACGCATATCGCCAAGAAACATGGTTAAAGAAGGATGAAACAATGATGAAGTTCCACAATTTAGACCTTATTCTTCCTATTTCAACCTCACTTAAAGTGTTAAAAAACGACCAATAAAACTTACAAAACAAACATCAAAAAGAAGCTTTGTTATGAAATAAAAAACGAGGCTTTAAGCCAAAGAATTATGCCAACAAAGCCATCACTGCTAAGTGATTTTACATACTATTCCTATTCATTCCACCATAAATGCCCTGACATTCCAACACAAACAAATATAGTCTGTCGTATTTTTCCTTGAGAAAAAAGAGATACAAAAATTGGGATTATCATTTCTTTTTCGTTACTTTGTAATCTAAACACATAAAAAAGAACAATGATGGGAAAAGGAAAAAAGGGCGGAAAGCGCATGTCCAAGAAGCAACTTAGTGAGCGTTTGCAAGACTTCTTCGCATCCCAGCCCGGCAAAACACTAAGCTTCAAGGAGATATTCCGAGCCCTGAAATTAGATACTCACCCTCTGAAGATGTTGGCCATCGACATCATGGAAGAGATGACTTGGGACGATTTTCTCACCCGAGTAACCGAAAGTTCATACAAACTCAACACAAAAGGTCAGGTGCAGGAGGGCACTTTCATTCGCAAATCGAATGGAAAGAACTCGTTCTTACCCGATGATGGCGGCACGCCTATCTTCGTTTCAGAACGCAATTCGATGTGGGCAACCAATGGAGATCGCGTCAAAGTGAGCTTCATGGCACGTCGAAAGAAGCATATAAAAGAGGCACAAGTCATAGAGATTCTACAACGAAGTAAGGACCAATTCGTAGGGCGTTTGCGCGTAGATCGCAACATGGCATATCTCATTACGCCTGAAAACACGTTCGTACATGACATTATCATCCCGAAGAGAAAACTCAAAGGAGGAAAAGATAACGATAAAGCCATTGTCAAAATCATGCAATGGCCCGACGCCGAACATAAGAATTTGATTGGCGAAGTGGTAGATGTACTGGGACAAACCGGTGACAACGACGTTGAGATGAACACTATCTTGGCACAATACGGCCTACCTTATGTCTATCCAAAAGCCGTAGAAGAAGCGGCCGAGAAAATCTCTGGAGAAATCACAAAGCAGGATGAAGCAGAGCGAGAAGACTTTCGAGAGGTCTTCACTTGTACGATTGACCCCCGTGATGCAAAAGACTTTGACGACGCACTCTCTATCAAACAGCTTGACAACGGGCAGTGGCAAGTGGGTGTACACATTGCAGATGTGAGCCATTATGTAACAGAAGGCAGTATCATTGACAAGGAAGCAGTAAAGAGAGCCACAAGTGTTTATCTCGTAGATCGAACCATTCCAATGCTTCCCGAGCGTCTATGTAACTATATATGTTCCCTCCGTCCCGATGAAGATAAGCTTGCTTATAGTGTTATTTTCAATTTAGATGATGAGGCAAATGTAAAAGATTACCGCATCGTTCATACGATTATCCGCAGTAACCGGCGTTATGCCTATGAGGAAGTGCAGGAGATTCTTGAAGCCAATGGCGTCATTGATGGAACTGGAGAGCCTGCACCAAAGGCACCGAAGGTGGATATAAGGGTGAGAATGCCGACAAATTGGTCACCTTAGACCGTCTTGCCAAGCTGTTACGTGCTAAGCGTTTCAAGGCAGGAGCAGTGAAGTTTGACCGCGAGGAGTTGCATTTCGACATTGATGAGCATGGAAAACCCATACGATGTTACTTCAAACGTTCCCGCGATGCTAACAAACTGATTGAAGAATTCATGCTCTTGGCCAACCGAACTGTGGCAGAAAGCATCGGAAAAATAAAGAAAGGACGCAAAGCAAAGACGCTGCCCTACCGCATACATGATAATCCTGACCCGCAAAAGATGGAGACTCTGCGCCAGTTTATCGTCAAGTTTGGTTATAAAGTGAAGACCGATGGCACGAAAGGAGCTATGGCTCGCAGCCTCAACAAACTCATGGATGACTGCGATGGAAGGCCCGAGGCAAAGATGATTCAGTCAGTTGCCTTGCGCGCTATGATGAAAGCGAAGTATAGTGTGCATAACATTGGGCACTTTGGACTGGCATTTGACTACTACACTCACTTCACAAGTCCAATCCGTCGCTATCCCGACACGATGGTACATCGCTTACTTACCCGATACGCTAATGGTGGACGGAGTGCTAACGAAAAGCATTATGAGGAACTATGCGAGCATTGTTCGGAGATGGAACTCGTGGCTCAGAATGCCGAACGCGATTCAATCAAGTACAAGATGGTTGAATTTATGGCCGAGAAATTAGGCGAAACATACGATGCCCACATTAGCGGTATCACGAGTTATGGCATATATGCCGAGATAGATGAGAACCATTGTGAAGGTATGATCCCTATGCGCGACTTGGGAGATGACTATTATGACTTTGACGAACGAAACTTCTGTCTTATTGGAAGGCGTCATCATCATAAGTATCAACTTGGAGATGCCATCCGAATTCAAGTCGCAAAAGCTAATCTTGAGAAGAAACAACTCGACTTTACTGTGGCAGAATAGTCGGTAAAGCCATATAAAGAAGGCGCTTTCTCCATGACTTAAATCTAAGAGGAAGCGCTTTCAATGAATAATCCCATAGGAATATAGAGTTAAAAGCGTTCATTACACGCAGCGATTTGCCTAAACCGGGAGGGTGATTTCTTTAAAATCGGCGATAAATTAGAAATAACTCACTCAAAAATTTGACACATTACCAACAAATAACTAACTTTGCCGAAAGTGCTAATTGTATGAAACTGAAAATCCATTTCAATCATCGTGAAGAACTATGGAACTCATGGAGTCATGCCGGAGGAATCATCTTGGGCATTGTTTTCGGTGTAATCTTTCTTATATGGTGCTTTCGTGAGCACAATGGTTGGGCCACAGCAGGAGTCATTCTCTATCTCTTTGGCATGCTATGTTCATATATTGCCTCCACGGTTTATCACGCATTGTCGGCTTGGAGCAAGTGGAAAGAGCGACTAAGGAAATGGGATCATGCCGCTATCTATTGGCATATAGCCGGCAGTTACTCCCCCATCACACTCATTGCACTGCGAGATCAAGGCTACTGGGGATTCACTTTGTTTTGCTTTATATGGGCATGTGCCATAGTGGGGACTATCATTAGTTTCGTCAATCTCAAGGACCATAGCAACTTAGAGACCATTGCTTTTGTCGGCATGGGACTGATTGTGTTAGTTGCTTTCAAACCACTTGCGAGCTCACTCACTACAAATGCGCTCATGTGGATTATCGGAGAAGGAGCTTGTTACATAACAGGTGCCGTCTTCTATAGCATCAACAAACGTAAGTATATGCATACCGTCTTCCACTTCTTTGTGCTTGCTGGTAGCGTTTGTCACATCATTGCGGTGTGGGATATACTACTGAAATACATATAAACAAAAAGAATAAAACACATTACCAAACAAAATGAAACATTTATTAGTAGCACTCACGCTGTCGTTACTATATACAACGCCAGCATGGTCAATGCCACGACACTGTGATTCATTGGCAAAAGACTCTACAGAAGTAAAGAAGAATGACGAGAAAAACAAGAAACAACCTGAGAAAAAGGAAACGGATTACGAGAAACTCATGAAGAAAGGCGGTTCTTTTCAACAGGGATTGTTTGGTGTAAGGCATATAGAGAAAGACTGGTTCTTTGAGATTCCAGAGGCAGCGCTTGGCAGATTGTTCCTCGCTGTGACTCGTTTTGTGTCGGTACCACAGGACTTTGGCTTGCTGAGTGGAGAGGAAGTAAACAACAATACGGTTTATTTCGAGCGCTATGATGACAAGACTTTGTTCCTCCGTTCATGGGCCCATACACAATCAGCTGACCCAAAAAGCAACATCGCTACACTCGTAAAGAAGTCTACTATCGACCCTATTGTCTATAAATTCGATATTATCGGTAAAGACAATAAAACGGGAAATATGCTCATTAACGTAACAAAGCTCTTCAAAGGTGACAATAAGATTGGCGGGTTTACAGCCTCAGATCGAACTGAAACGAAGTTAGGTGGACTGCAAGATGACCGCACTTTCATCGACACGATTAAGGCTTATCCCATTAATATAGAGGTATCGACATTGCGAACTTATGCTGCAACGCCTGGAAAATCAATGGCTTCACGTGATGGTTTCATGACATTGAGCCTCAACACCAGCATTGTTGAGCTGCCCGAAAGCCTATGCGACCTCGTTTAGGCGATGAACGTGTGGGCTATTTCAATAAACCTTTGGTCACATTCAGCGACAGAGAAACCAGCAAACACGATGCAATCATCTCACGTTATCGCTTAGTTCCTAAAGACAAAAAAGCTTATGCGAAAGGTAAACTCTCTGAACCTGAGCACCAAATCGTTTATTATATAGACCCAGCAACGCCAAAAGAGTGGGTGCCTTACCTCATTCAAGGCATCAACGACTGGAATAAAGCGTTCGAAGAAGCAGGCTTTAAGAATGCCATTGTAGGCAAAGAAGTCCCCGAAGGCAGTGACATCAGCCCCGATGATGCCCGTTATTCTTTCCTACGTTACCTGCCTTCAGAGAAAGAAAACGCTTATGGTCCGCGCATAGTTGACCCAAGAAGCGGCGAGATTATAGAGAGTCATATCTGTTGGTACCATAATGTTATGAACTTATTAACCAAATGGTACATGACACAATGTGGCCCATTAGACAAGAGAGCGCAAAAGATGACCTTCGACAAAGACTTGATGGGCAAGCTCATTCGCTTCGTTTCAAGTCATGAAGTGGGCCATACCTTGGGCTTACGTCACAACATGGTAGCCAGTCATGCGACGCCCGTTGAGAAGCTACGCGATAAGAATTGGGTCGAGAAATATGGCCATACAGCAAGTATAATGGACTATGCTCGCTTCAATTTGTTGCTCAACCAGAGGATAATATAGGTGAAGCTGGCCTCTTCCCCCGTATTAATGACTACGACAAATGGGCTATAAAATGGGGCTATCAGTATCGTCCGGAGTTCAAAGATGAGTTTGAAGAGAAGAAGGTTCTGCGCAGTGAGGTGACCAAAGCACTTACAGCGAATCACCGACTACGCTATAAAGGCGACGAAGGACGAGGCCAAGATCCTCGTTCTCAGATAGAAGATCTCAGCGATAATGACATTGTTGCCAACGAATATGGCATCAAAAACCTCAAGCGTGTGATGCAAAACATTGTGCAATGGACGGCACAACCTGATGGACAAACAGACGACTTGGAAACGATGTACAGTGCTGTGCGCTCACAATTCCAGCGTTATTGTGGGCACGTTGGACGCTATATCAATGGCGTTTACAGCGATAACTGGCCATCAACACGCAATAACGACATCGTTCCAGCAGCGCTTCAGAAAGATGCTATCGCCTGGCTTGGCCGCCACTTATTCACACTTCCTCATTGGCTTTACCCTGATAGTATTGTCAATAAGCTTGGTGTCAATGCCAACGATGACTTGACTCGCACTTCAACTTTATGGTTAAACTACTTCCTTTCGGCTAAAACACTCTATCGTTGTGCTACAAACAGTTTCACGGCAAGCAAGCCCTACCCTGTCAACGACTATCTAAACGACTTGTTCAAAGCCATTTGGAAGCCTATGAGTCAAACGAATCAACGCGACAATAACTATCGCCGTAAGTTGGAACAAAACTATGTTGACTGTATTGGGTTAGTCATTAATCCTGAAAAAACGGCTAAAGACAACACCAAAACAGAGCCTTCTGATGCGACACTTTATGCGCTGAAACATCTTGATATGATTGATAATTTCTGCCAACAGCAGTTGAAAAAGAGCAATGCCGACGGCATTAACGCACTTCATTACAAGAATATGATGCTGAAAACAAAGAAGATTCGCGACACCTATTCAAAGCCAACAGCTGAATAGTTCATACATTTTTACTAAAAAAAAGGTCTGAAAGTGAGCCCTAACTGCCACTTTCAGACCTTCTTTTATCATATAATAACATACTCGTTCCAGCCTATACTGCACAAAATCTATCACATTTTACGGCGTAACTCCCTCTCCCTTGCCCCTCAAATCACAACAATAACAATTTCAATCTTAGGCTCTTCTCCCTTTCAAACACAACTCTTTGCAACTTATTATACAAGAAAACCTTCACATCTTATGCTTAGAACACCAGCTTAAAACAAAAAAATGGCCGACCATTTTCAGGCCAGCCATCCTATTTTTAGAATTAAGTCATCAGCAAATATAAGCCTTTTACAGGCCTTAGGTGTACCAAACATCAGATTCAATAATGTGCACCTTGGTTGTTTCATTGTCGTCTTCTCTGCGTAAGTCCCGCGGAATCTGAGGAAGAACGGTCTTTTTGTGCTCATAATAGTCTTTCTATTAAAGTTGAATAACATTTGATTTATCGATGCAAATATATGAAATTATCAAATACGTGTCAATAGTTTGCACCCTAAAACGCATCACTTTTAATATAAATAACGTTAAACAAGCACCAAAACGCTTATTAAAAGACAGTAATAAATGCCTTTTCCTTACGATTTAATACTATTTAGTCAAATTACTGAACAGGTGTAGCTTGGTAGATAGTAAGCCCAAAGTCGGGCGTAACGGCATAGACATACTCCATGATTTCGGCTAATTGATGCTCATACTTTTCCCATTCCTTATCTCTCAAAAAGAAATAAAACTCAAGCGGAAGTCCTGTGTTTGTTGCTTCTTTTTGACATACAATATAAGCCATATCGGTGTTAACATAGGCATTATGGCTAAGATATTGTTCGATGAAACGACGATATAAAGCCATATTTACAATATTCCCGGTGAGTTCTTCTGCCTTGAAATAACCCTTATCCACTAACTTCTTACGCAGTGAATCATCTATAACCTTCACACTTCTAAAGTCATAATAGACCATTCTTTCACTCTTCTACCTGCACTTTGCTGCATCCCCAACCAGTTTTGGAACGAGTCTTCAACGAGTGTTTGCGGTGTAACCGTGACAATAGTATTATCAAAGTTCCTCACCTTTACAGTCGTAAGTGAGATCTCTTCCACGATACCATCCACGTTAGATTTAGGCACTGTAATCCAGTCTCCCTTATGAAGCATGTCATTACTCGTTAGTCGTATGCCGGCAACAAGGCCTGAAATCGTGTCTTGAAACACCAACATCAAAACGGCAGAAGTGGCACCCAGTCCGGCAAACAGCGTCATTGGGCTGCGTCCTATGCCTATCGCAATGATGAAAATAGCAGCCATAAAGATAGCCACAATCTTCAAAACTCCTCGCAAAGACTTGAGATATTGCTGCTTGGCCGACCGCTCTGAGGCCGTAATTTCATCGAAACTATCAAGCAAAGCTATGAAAGCTCGCGTCACCATCACCGTGATATAAATGGCTGTAACACGTGCCACAAGCTCACGCACCGTATGATATTGATAGAACACGAGCGGCAAAAGTTTCCATACAACGATAGCCGGAACAACACGACATACCGATACTAACAATGCATGATTCCATTTAAGACCCTTGCGAGAGACTACTTTCGTAATCAAAAGAATCACCCGTCGTGCCACAAAATAGCTCAACCAAGCCAGAAATACAACGGCAACAATTAGCAAAACATGGCGCAAAATAGGAACACCTGCACCATGAACACCACATCGAATGATGATTTCCTCAACAAAATATCTTATTGCTTCCATTTCTTTTTACTCTTTATTGGGCGTCACAAAGGTAGAACTTTTATCGAAGAATCTATCAGAAATTGACAGAAAATGTGTGTGTCCCCCAAGCGCCCCCACCCTTCCAAACTTACGTTCCGATAGCCTTCACAAAACGTGTCCATTCGAAAACAAATCCTATATCACTCCATATAACACTTTGTTTTCGGAACTTTATAAAACATTGACCATCAAACTATTATAAGAAACGAGCCATATCTTTAACAAAAATATATCCAATATATATGTAATTTGCATCAAATCGCACCACAATAACTATCAAATCATCGTGCAATTTGATGTAGAACACAAAGACGTTTGCGTCATTTTACTTTATGTGTTCTACTAATTTACAAAACATTCTCATAATAAAGAAGTTACAATCAAATTATAACTATCTCATTTCTTCTATTGTGTAAGTGTCAAGAAAACCAAAATAAAGAGATAAAGATTTGCAAACAACAACCCACAAAATCTTTTTATAATAGAATCATACCACAGAAAACGACTTTAGAATCATTAATATTTAAACAATGTATCATTATATTCTTATCCATTAAGAAATGCTAAGTAATAGATAAGAGCACACTTCACATATTATAATTATAAGCTATTTCAAGTAAAATAAAATAAAAAAAGAAAGTTTTTTTCCTCTATTTATTTTGATAATCAAAAGCCTTTTCTTACTTTTGTATTGAATTTGTTTTCGAAGACCTATTCTACAGACCAAACTGTTAAAAAGGAGTGTTGCCGAAAGGCATTATAAATAAAAATGACCTAATAAACAAAAGGATTTATGAAACGTATTCTTATAAATTTTTTTGTAATCATGTTAGGCTGCATGAGCACCTATGCAAAGCATGTTGACATCACCATTACTACTTCGTGTGGTTATGAATACCACGTAAGTGAAATCGGAGACAACGTAAATAGTAGACAGATAATTGATTTTGCGGAATATATAGAGTATGCATTCTGCGGATAATATAACAAAGTAAAAACCTAAAATTGCCATTCAATCCTGTATCAAAAGCAGGATTGGATGACATATTTATAATCTTATATGTATCAGAAACTTTTAGTTTTCATACTTACAATTATACCTAACTACTCCATAAAAGCTCAAAACTCATTAAAAGCAAGCAAAGAGATTAGATATTGTGTGACTTCTATCATTGACACGGTTACCAATCGCGTTGCTATAGATACCTGTCATTTAAGATTGAATCCAGACGTTTCACTTTTCTTCAATCAGGACGATTTCAAGTTAGATTCACTAAGACATAACGACTTTAGTAAATGGGCTGAAATGATGAGTAATAGTCTTTCGAAGAAAATAAGAAATGGAGATGGGAACTTTACTTGTATAGTTCAAAAAGACTTTAAACAGAGAAGATATACTTTTGAGGATAGAATATTTGCTGATAGATTCAGATATGTTGATAGTATTCCTACCTACAAATGGGAAATTATAAAGGAATTTAAACTTATAGCAGGGCGGAAATGTCAGAAAGCTATAATGACATATATGGGAAGAAACTATGTAGCATGGTTCGAAATTAATAGCAATCTGCATGATGGTCCTTGGAAATTGTGTGGTTTGCCAGGATTAATCCTTGAAGCTTATGATTTGAAACGCGAGTATGTTTTTACCTATATTGATGAATATTCGACTGACACCGAGATGTCACTCCCCACTTCCAAGCATTACAATATAGACAAATCAACGTTTCTCAAACAGCAAACTGAATTCTATAAGAACCCTATTTCATACATGGAACAAAATTCAACAATTAAAATAAAGTTTGGAAACTCACAGAATCCGATGAGAGATGAGTTATCAAACAACGACAGACATAAACCTTTAGAAATAACAACAAAATGAAAAAGATTATATCATTACTTATCCTAATATTAGGAACTATTACATGTATGGCCTCAACAGACAATGCATCTATAGAGTGTTTCTATCGATTAACATACCTTTCTGACACTGTCAATCAAGTAAAAAAGGAAGCTACAATGGTGCTGAGGGTCGGGAAAACTAAATCATTGTTTTATTCAGAAGCAGCATTTGAACGCGATTCTCTATTAAGAAAACAGTATTCAAGCATGGCAGAAATTAAAGCAATCAATGATAGTATAAAAAATAAATATGGAAGAATCAATGCGTCTTATTATGTATTAAAGGACTTCCATACAAAGAAATTAGAGTTCATCGACAAGGTAATTCAGACGTATGAGTATACGGAAAGTCTCCCACAAATAAAGTGGACACTCGTAAATCAGAAAAAGAAAATTGGCGCATATGAATGCCAGAAAGCTACATGCAGCTATGCAGGGAGGAACTATGAAGCATGGTTTACCACAGATATACCTCTTAGTGATGGCCCATGGAAATTCAATGGACTCCCAGGATTAATACTCGAAGTCTATGATACACAACACCATTACGAGTTTACTTTCCTTGGAATACAAAACTGTTCAGGTAAAATCTACATTCCAGTAGATGATTATGTAAAAACAACGAAAAACGATTATCTACATATAAAACAACGTTCTATTGATGATCCTAAGGCATTCCTTGCAGGATTGGCCACCACTCTTGGAATCAAAGGGAATGGAGATAAACTTCCACAGAAGCGTATTTTCTATGCAACAATGGAACGCTTACGTTAAACTATATGAGTGTTACCAAGGTTACTTGCCTAAGATTATGAAAAGAATTAAGTATTATTATACAATAGTTCCTACTTAAAGGAAAGACAAAACAAGCCTTTCTAATAAATGAACGCAACTAAATTGAAGGCTTGAGAAACTAATATAGAGATGAGATTTAAGGTTTTTCTCATATTATTATTACACTTTTTATCCCTAAGATGCCAGGAAATAACCCTTACAGGTATAGTTACTGACACTGAAAATAATGCTCCAATTGCTGGTGTAATGATAAGCCTTCAAAATAGTAATGGGTTTACATATAAGAATACGACTACTACACAAGAAGGATATTTTTAAGCTTAGTGTTTCAAAAAGAACTATTATCTAATAGTAAATTATATGCCAGTTGTATTGGCTATCAAACAGAATCTACATCTTTAACTGATAGGCTAAATTATAACTTTTCACTGAAATCAAAAGCATTTACCATAAAAGAAGTATACGTAAAATCATCCAAAATCACCCATAAAAACGACACAACAAGTTACCTTGTATCTTCTTTTGCTACAAAAAAAGACAGAACTATTGGTGAGGTTCTACGGAATATGCCGGGAATTGAAGTTAATAAAGATGGGAAAATTGCCTATAATGGTAAAGCGATTGATAACTTCTTTATAGAGGGGGTTGACCTTTTTGATGGCCAATATAACATTGCAACTCGAAATATCTCACATGAAATTATCTCTCGAGTCGATGTCATAGAGAATCATCAAACAGCAAAAGTATTACGGAATAGCAAGAATATAGGCGGAACTATCTTAAATCTTAGTCTTAAAAATAAGGTTAAAGGAAAATGGACGGGTAAGTTTAGACAAGCAGATGGATTACCCAAACTGTGGGAAAGCGAATTATTCGGAGCGAACCTTACAGCTAAAAGACAACATGCTATCACCATAAAGAGCAACAATAGTGGAAAGGATATATTGACAGAGAACAAGAGCCTAACACTTGAAGAATATCTTGAAAAGAGCAATAGGAATATACTCCAGCCTCTGATGTCGATTTCACAACCTATCCCCTACATGCTTTCTGAAGACCGAGTACGTAATGGTCGAACTCACTTATTAAACTTTGGTTCAATAAAACCCATCTCAAACTCAACCATACTACGTACGAAACTTTACTTCACGGATTATCGAAACAAAATCAGGCAGACTGAAAACGTGTCTTATTTCATGACAGACACGACATTAATCCGTTCAACAAAAGAAACTAATATACTCAATGATAAAGAGTTGGGTGCCTCAATCTTACTTAAAACCGATGGGGAAAAATATTTCTTTTCCAATGAGCTTAAGTATACTTCACAATGGCAACGTAGTAGAAATATCGTCAAAGGAGATTATAACAACAATTCAGATATTCATTCAGATATACATCATTTTGAGAACAAACTACGTTGGGTTAAACCCTGGAATAAAAATTACTTGCAGGTAATTTCAACTAATGAATTTACAATTATGCCTGAAAAGATTGACCTTTTTATATAAGTTTCAAAAAGAACAACATATTAACAGGCAACTCTTTTTTTCTCTTCTAATAAATTAAATTATACTTGCAATATCGCTCGGATAGCAGTGGCATTAGAAGCTGAAACACAAATATCAACTTTAGCTGCTAAATCTAAATACTTCCAGAGTGAGAATGATTCTATTCATAATGCAAACTTCAATTATAATTATTTTGCCGAAATTCTCAAAGCTATTTTTACCTACAAGTATCATGGAAAGCATATAGAGCTGCAACTCCCCTATAGTATCTATCATTATATTCATGCCGATAAGAATAATAAAATATATTGTGCACCAAAGTTAAAAATAGAATGGCAGTTCAATGCAAAATGGAAATCACGAGCTACTATGACATTGGGGACCAAAGAACCAATGGTAAACACTTTCTTTCCCATTAATGTAATGACTGATTATAAGACGCTCCACACGCGACCATCATTTATTCAAAGTAATGAGAATCAAAGTGCAAGTTTAGCTTTATTCTATACTGATTATCAACACATGCTCTTTGCTAATCTTAGTGTTGGTTATTATTTGAATAACAACAAACTTCAAATGATAAAACAGATTAACAGAGAACAAGTTCTTTATTCATGGATAAAAGGAGACAACAAAATCAAAATGAAGATTCTTATGGGGAATATTAGCAAACAAATTGACGCAATTCATGGATCAGTCAATGCTAAATGGAATATTACCAAAAGTGAAGCTGCAATATTACAAAATGGTAATGCTATTCCCTATAATACTATATCATCATTGACTTCACTTGAAATAAATGCGTCACCTTATTCATGGTGGGATATAAACTACAGCTTAGACTATAATAAAAAAACACTCTAAAGCTATTCAAATCTACAAGTACATCTAAAATATTTAAGATGAATTTGACTTCATCCTTCTATCCTATTGAATCATTAGAACTATCTACTAAAATTGAATATAATAAGTATCAATCTAATCACAACAAAGCACTCAATACGCTTCTTTGTGATATGAATATCATATATAAATATAAGAAGATAGATTTTTACACTTAGTTTCAGTAACCTATTTAATCAAAAGTTTTATTCAAACACTTCATTTAACGATATAAGCTATTTAGAACAATGCATATCTTTACGTAAAAAGAAATGTCTTACTTGGAGCAACTCTCTACTTCTGAACTGATAAATAATAACACCTTTTCCACCGAACAATAAGAAGTTTTATATTTACTTTCATCACATTCTTGATTGTTCTATGACTTTTTTATATCTTTGTCACAAACAAAATATATAAAAATGAGTTTATTTAGCAATGAAGTTGATGAATCAAAATTTGTGATTGATCAACAATTTGTAAGCACATTACCTAACATTATGGGTTATGAGATTAAGGAACAACGTGGGCTTTTCGTAGATTATAGTAGGAGAATCAATCCTGAACGCTGCTTAAGAAACGTGATACAAAAGGCTTATGACGCTGGCTGTAATGCCTTTGTAAACCTGCGAATCAGCGCTTCTGCAGACCAGACTGTTGTCTATGGTGACGGCGTAATTATCGAACGAAGATGAAGAAAGCCATTATCATGGGAGCCAGTAGTGGCATTGGCTATGAGCTTGCAAGGCTATTGATTGCACAAAACTGGGCAGTTGGCGTGGCCGCACGACGTGAAGACTGGTTGGAAAAGCTACGGAGTTTGGCACCAGAGCGTGTCTTTGTGGCTCGCATAGACATTCAAGAAGAACAGGCTGTAGACGCATTGCACAAGCTCATTGAACGCATGAAAGGAATGGATCTCTATCTCCATGTGTCGGGAATTGGGTGGCAAAACCCCGCATTGGATAGCGAAAGAGAACTACAAACCATGCAAACTAATGTCATTGGATTCACCAGAATGGTAGATGCCGCCTTTCATTTCTTTTCGTCAAAAGGCAGAGGTCACATTGCCTGTATCACGTCGATAGCCGGCACAATGGGGCTGGGTCCTGCACCAGCTTATAGTGCTTCGAAAGCAATGCAAAGCAAATATCTTCAAGCTTTGGAGCAACTTGCCGCCAATCGGAAGTTGAATATCCGCTTCACTGATATTCGTCCAGGCTTCGTTGACACGCCTTTATTAGGCGAAACAGCACATTTTCCGATGCTCATGAAGACAAAGATGTGGCAAAATCTATCCTTCGTGCGATTGAAAAGCAAAGACATTGCTATGTTGTTGACTGGCGTTGGCACATCGTCACGCTTTTATGGCAATGTATTCCTAATTGGTTATGGCGAAACATGCGCTTGATAAGGAAAACATAAGGGCTGAAAACAGAAAATGATTTGTGGCGAATCACGCTGTAAAATGAGGGAGATTACGACATCAACTGCGTCATTTTATCGCGTAAAGTCATAGTGTTCACAAAACAATAGATTTGGAACTTACGTAAAGTTTTTGTATATTTGCAGCATCGTTGAATTGCAATCAATTGATTACAAACGTATTGAGTGTGTAAATCATATTGGGATTTGTTTAATCCAATATGGCGAGTTACGAACGAAAAAACGGATTTGTGGACAATAAAAGATTTCTATTTATACTGATAAATCTGCTCTTATCGCTGTCACTATGTGCTCAACAACAGAGAGGAAAGGCCTCTTATTATTCAAAAAGAGCTACTGGAGCCAGAACCGCCAGCGGCGAACGACTGCATCATGACAGTTTAACGTGTGCGCATCGCACCTATCCTTTCGGCACGTTATTAAAAGTAACGAACCCTAATAATGGTAATAGCGTGGTCGTGAAAGTAACAGATCGCGGTCCGTTTGGTCATGGACGAATCATTGATTTGTCGTATGGTGCTGCCAAACAACTTGGCATTTTGTCGAATGGAGTAGCCACTGTGATGGTTGAAAAGATAGGAAAAGGCGTGCCTTATTTGGATGACGAGGCCGATGATCTACCCAGAATAGATTTTGAAGCATCATCCGTTAGATATAGTATTGTGGATGATTGGAAGAACAGACAAGGCATTGTGAACAAGACTATCAATCGCGATGCAAAGAAAATTGCCAGTCAACAGAAACCTCTTCAAACCAAAACGGCAAACAAACCGAAAGAAGACGCCACGAAAGACGAAAAGAACACTACAACGAAAAAAGACAAAGAGAATCGCTGGAACAGCGTATTTGAGAAAATAAAAGGAATGTTTTAAAAGATAAAACACCCACCCCTACCCTCCCAAAAGGAGGGAGTCATGGGCCGAGCAATATAAGATTGAGGAACCAAAGATGATGTCATTACCCACTGAGAAATAGGGATTATGTCATGAAATAAATGAGACAGAGCACTTTATTCGCTGTTATATATGCCTATCGACACCCAACAGACGATTGAAATCATTGCAAAATCAAGTACGCTGTCAGGAGTTTTAGCACATAAACAGCCTGCCTTCTCTCCCTTCTTTCGCGAGGGTTGTTGCGAGTAATGCCTACTTCCTTCTACTTCTTTGTAGGGATATTAAACTCAGTTACCTTTGAAATGGCCTTATTTCCTTGGAGAACAGAGACGCAAATCTTTGCATTTCCATCCTTCAACCGATTGTCAGCTTTGACAAGAGCAGTATAACGTATGCCCTTACCCGGCTCTATTTTCTCGATATGTATGCTTGGAGAGATTTGCAAATGGCGGTTCTTATTGGCCTCAATAACCACGGGAAGGACATCATATATGGGTTGATTACCACGATTCATGACTTCAAATATCACCTTAGAAAGCTCTCCGCGTTCTATCGTTCCGTCTTCATTTGCATCAAGAAAACGTGCATTTCGCACCTCAATATTAGGCGCATACTTCAATCTTTCAATACGATTGTCGGCATTACATGAGTCAGGAAGTCTTGTGGTTGCCGTGCGAGTAGTCACATCACTCTGGTAATCTTTGCCCGTGAAATCATAGATACGATCGTCTCCTGAGTTAGTTTCGTCGAAGCCACTATCCGTAGAAGGCGCCTCTTGATAACTACTTTCACCTGCTTGTTGCTGGCGTTCTTTCATCTTACGGTCATAGTTTCGCTTTGCACGTTCATACTGATATTGCTCTTGATCGGCTGCGCGTCGCTGGTCAGCTGCCTGACCTATCATTGCACCTACAGCGGCTCCGCTTGCCATTCCAATGATAGTTCCGATGTCAGACCCACGTGGGCCATCGGCAATTCCACCGATAGCACTACCCAAAATGGAACCCTAAGGAGACGCCAGCATAAGCACCTGACCCCGTATAACTATCGCAACTGCTGAACAACAGCGTTGCACATGCAGCATAAATCAACACTTTTTTTCATCTTCGATTCAATCTTATATGGAGACAAAGATAAATATAAAGCAACAATGTTAAAGGATGTTTTTCCCTATATATCAAGGGGAATTCCTAAAAAAACAAACAAGTTTTTAACATGTTGTCTAATACTTAGCACTAAGGAATTAAACATTACTTCGGATGGAACAACTGAAAAAAATCTATTTATTTTGTAATATATTCTAACCTATTATCAACTTTATCCATATTTGTTTTCAGCTTATGGATGAAAATAATAAAGCCATATTTCACATTTATCCATAGTTTTCAATAAGATACTTTACAAAGTCTGGCGAAGTAAAGTCTCTAAAACCAGCATCCGATTGATTCATCGTTGCAATCTTATCCATATCTTCTTTCGTAAGAGAGAAGTCGAAAATATCGAAGTTTTGCTGCATACGTTCTATGTGACTACTCTTTGGTATCGCCACAATACCACGCTGCGTAAGCCATCGAAGCGCTACTTGTGCTGCCGACTTACCATATTCTTGTCCGATGCTTGCAAGCAGTTCGCTCTTCACAATACCATCAACACCCTGTCCACCAAGTGGCCCCCAGGACATCGTTTTTGTGTTTGTTTCTTGTAAAATAGACTGTATGCCATTCTGTTGTGCCATTACATTGCACTGCAACTGATTGACCATAGGCTTTACATCGACAAAATGTGCGAAGTCAAAGAAGCGTCCTGCCTGGAAGTTTGATACTCCGATAGCTCGAACTTTGCCCTCTTTATAAGCCTTTTCCATAGCACGCCATGTTCCAAACACATCTCCATAAGCCTGATGAATAAGTAAAAGATCGACATAATCAGTATCAAGTTTACGAAGACTTTCATCTATACTTGCTGCAGCTTTCCTTTCTCCTGAGTTACTAATCCATATCTTTGTAACAAGGAAAAGGTCTTTACGCGCGAGGCCACTCTTACGCCATGCACGTCCAACTCCTTCTTCATTGCCATAAGCTTGCGCGGTATCTATCAAGCGATAACCTACTTTTAGTGCATCACTCACACAGCGTTCACACTCTTCTGGATTAACCCTGAACACACCATATCCCAATAATGGCATCTCAACACCATTCACTAATTTAATATTTTCCATATCCTTTATATTGTTGTTACAATTACAAAGATACGAAATCCATATGAGAATATAGTTTCACATAATAGAATTAATCTTTCACAAATATATGATTTGTTTTCTTTTCATGCACATCAAACGGAACTTCTACTAAGTACTGACTGACAGAGTTACGTCATAAAGGAATTACTTTAGACATACATAGCAGCACAAAAACAAAGTAAGGGCAAATAAAAAGCGTAGTGAAAAACTTCACTACGCTTTCATTATAGGTTTGAATATTAATCGTGAGATTACTCTGCTTTAGCCTCTTCAGCTGCTGGAGCTTCTGTAACAGGAGCCTCTGTAGCAGCTTCAGCCTTGGTAGACTTACGGCTACGACGAGTCTTCTTAGCAGCCTTCGGAGTCTTAGCCATGTTCTCATCGAAGTCAACGAGCTCGATGAAAGCAATTTCAGCAGCATCCCCCTGACGGGTACCCAACTTGATTACACGTGTGTAACCACCTGGACGATCAGCCACCTTGGCAGCAACCGTACTGAAGAGTTCCTTGATAGCCTCTTTCTTTTGAAGATAACGGAAAACTACACGGCGTGAGTTTGTTGTGTCTTCTTTAGAGCGAGTGATCAATGGTTCTACATACTTCTTCAAGGCTTTTGCCTTTGCAAGGGTCGTAGTGATTCTTTTGTGCATGATCAATGACACTGCCATATTTGCGAGCATAGCGTCACGATGAGATGCAGTACGACCCAGATGGTTGAATTTTTTATTATGTCTCATTTTATTCTTAACGTTTAAGAGGTAGAGAGTTTGTTTTACTCTCTATCTAATTTATACTTTGAAATATCGGTTCCAAACGACAGATTCAGACTTTCGAGCAAATCATCAAGCTCTGAAAGCGATTTCTTACCAAAATTGCGGAACTTCAAAAGGTCAGTCTTATTGTACTGAACGAGATCACCAAGTGTCTCAACATCAGCAGCCTTCAAGCAGTTAAGCGCACGAACACTGAGGTTCATATCAACTAATCTGGTCTTGAGCAATTGGCGCATATGAAGCACTTCTTCATCAAATTCTTGGTTACCATCTTGATCAGGAGATTCAAGAGTAATCTTCTCATCAGAGAATAACATGAAGTGATAAATAAGAATCTTCGCTGCCTCTTTAAGCGCATCTTTCGGATGAATGGAACCATCCGTAGAAACTTCAATAACTAACTTATCGTAATCGGTCTTCTGTTCAACACGATAAGGCTCTACTGAATATTTCACATTACGGATAGGGGTGTAGATAGAATCGATTGGAATAACGTTGACATCAGTGCAGAACTCACGATTCTCATCAGCCGGAATATAACCGCGTCCTTTGTTAATGGTGAGATCTATCTGCATTGAAGCTTTGGCATCTAAATGACAAATCACCAAATCAGGGTTTAACACTTCAAATCCAGTCAGATATTTACCAATATCACCAGCTTTGAATTCAGTGGAATTCTCTACGGTGATACTAACTTTCTCGTTCTCGAATTCTTCTACTACTTGCTTGAATCTGACTTGTTTCAAATTCAAGATAATGTTGGTTACATCTTCCTTTACACCAGGAACTGAAGAAAACTCATGCTCAACACCAGCAATACGGATAGTGTTGATAGCATAACCCTCCAGTGATGAAAGAAGAATGCGACGCAATGCATTACCAATGGTAACACCAAAGCCTGGCTCAAGAGGACGAAATTCGAACTTGCCGAACTTATCATTGGCCTCCAACATTACAACTTTATCAGGTTTTTGAAATGCTAATATCGCCATTAATTCAATGATTTATTTAGAGTACAACTCAACGATTAACTGTTCCTTAATATTCTCAGGGATGTCGGCACGCTCAGGCTTATGCAAGAACTTACCACACTTTGCATTATCGTCCCACTCAATCCAAGGGTATTTACTGTGATTGAAACCTGCAAGTGCAGCTTCGATAACCTCGAGAGACTTTGATTTCTCACGAACAGCAACAACCATTCCTGGCTTAACAGCGAAAGATGGGATGTTTACAACTTTACCGTCTACAGTAATATGCTTATGACCTACAAGCTGACGAGCAGCAGCACGCGTAGGAGCAATACCAAGACGATATACTACATTGTCAAGACGACATTCAAGATTCTGAAGTAGAACCTCACCAGTAATACCATCAGCCTTAGCTGCTTTCTCAAACATATTACGGAACTGACGCTCAAGTACACCATATGTATACTTAGCTTTCTGCTTCTCTGCCAACATGACTCCGTACTCAGACATCTTTCTGCGACGGTTATTGCCATGCTGTCCAGGAGGGAAGTTTCTCTTGGACAAAACTTTGTCGGCGCCGAAGATGGGCTCACCAAATCGACGTGCAATTTTAGATTTCGGACCTATATATCTTGCCATAATATAAAAATATGTGCTAAATTTATTATTGTATCAATGATTATACCTTGCGACGCTTTGGTGGACGGCAGCCATTATGTGGCAATGGAGTTACATCAACAATCTCTGTAACTTGAATACCAGCTGCGTTCACGGCACGAATAGCAGACTCACGACCATTACCTGGACCTTTTACGTAAGCCTTAACTTTGCGCAAACCGAGGTCAAATGCAACTTTCGCACAATCTTCACCTGCCATCTGAGCTGCATACGGAGTATTCTTCTTTGAACCACGGAAGCCCATCTTACCAGCAGAAGACCAAGAAATAACTTGTCCCTCGCTATTAGCTAATGATACAATGATATTATTGAATGAACTATGAACGTGAAGCTGACCGATTGCGTCAACTCTTACGTTTCTCTTCTTAGATGTTGCTTTTGTCTTTGCCATAATTAATTTACATTAAAATTACTTAGTAGCCTTCTTCTTATTAGCAACAGTCTTCTTTCTACCCTTACGAGTACGAGCATTGTTCTTAGTGCTCTGACCACGAACCGGAAGACCATTACGATGTCTAACTCCACGATAACAACCAATATCCATCAGTCGCTTGATGTTCATTTGGATCTCAGAACGGAGATCACCTTCTACCTTAAACTCAGCGCCGATAATTTCACGGATCTTGGCTGCTTGGTCATCAGTCCATTCACTGACTTTCAAGTCACGGTTCACACCAGCCTTATCCAATATCTTTGCTGAACTACTTCGACCTATACCATAGATATAAGTCAATGCGATTTCGCCACGCTTGTTTTGGGGCAAATCTACTCCAACAATTCTTATTGCCATTATTTAAATGATAAAAAATTAATAATTTAAATCTGTTTTCTCGTCAAAGAACGTGCAAAATTAGAAATAAAAATTGATTTATTTAACCTTTTACGATACTTTAACACTAACCCTGACGCAATTTGAACTTAGGGTTTTTCTTGTTAATAACGAACAAACGACCTTTGCGACGAACAATCTTACAGTCGGGTGTACGCTTCTTCAATGATGCTCTTGTTTTCATATCAGTTTATATATGAGTAATTATTTGTATCTGAAAACGATTCTGCCTTTTGTCAGATCATAAGGACTCATCTCTACCTTTACCTTGTCACCAGGAAGTATTTTGATATAATGCATACGCATTTTACCAGAGATGTGCGCAATAATCTGAACCCCATTCTCAAGTTCTACACGGAACATCGCATTAGACAGACTTTCTACAATTGTTCCATCCTGCTCAATAGCGGATTGTTTTGCCATAAAATATTCTTCTAACTTAATGATTTTCTATTTCTTCAAACGTTGATAAGATTTCTGCTTTACCTTTCCGGATAGCAATAGTATGCTCAAAATGTGCTGCAGGTTTACGATCACACGTAACAATACTCCACTTATCTGGTAACATTCCTATGTGATAATCACCCATTGTAATCATTGGTTCGATTGCAATACACATTCCAGCTTTAAGCATAACCCCATTACCATGACGCCCATAATTAGGAATCTTAGGCTCTTCATGCATTTCCTTACCTATTCCATGACCTGTAAGTTCTCTGACTACACCATAACCAAAGCTCTCACAATAATCTTGGATAGTAGCCCCGATATCTCCTACATGCTTCCCTGCAACGGCTTGTTCAATTCCTCTATACAAGGATTCTTTTGTGACATCCAGTAATTTTTTCACCTCAGGTGAAACTTCTCCCACAGCAAAAGAATAACAGGAATCTCCATTATATCCATCAAGAAGAGCTCCACAATCTATAGAGACAATATCTCCTTCATTCAGAACAACGTCGTCATTTGGAATCCCATGCACAACAACATCGTTTACAGAAGTACATATTGAAGCAGGGAAAGGCTCCCCATAAGGATTAGGGAAATTCTTAAAAGTTGGTATTGCACCATGATCTCTAATGAATTCCTCTGCTATCTTATCCAGCTGTAAGGTTGTTATACCAGGCTGAACATGTCGACCTAACTCTGCAAGAGTAGAACCAACAAGTTGGTTTGCCTTACGCATTAGGTCAATCTCATCTTCCGTCTTCAGAAATATTTTCATTGGACTTAATCTGATTAATAAACTGAGACACCACTATTACGTGTGTGTCCAGAGTTCAGAAGTCCATCATAATGACGCATCATCAAGTGACTCTCAATCTGTTGTAATGTATCAATAACAACTCCTACAAGAATCAACAACGAAGTACCACCAAAGAATTGTGAGAATCCTTGTTGTACATTCAGAAGTCCTGCGAGAGCTGGCATTATAGCAATAAACGCAATAAACAACGATCCTGGGAAAGTAATACGAGACATAATGGTGTCAATATACTCAGCAGTATCTTTTCCAGGTCTTACTCCTGGAATAAACCGTTATTACGTTTCATGTCCTCAGCCATCTGAGTTGCATTCAGTGTTATTGCTGTATAGAAATATGTAAACGCTATAATTAATATTACATAGATTACATTATACAATACACTACGATTGTCCATTAAAGACCGAACAACCCATGATGCATTCTCACTCTGGTATTTAACAAGAACCAGTGGAATAAACATCAATGCTTGAGCAAAGATGATTGGCATTACATTAGCGGCAAACAATTTCAGTGGAATGTATTGACGAGCGCCACCATATTGCTTATTACCAACAATACGCTTAGCATATTGTACAGGCACCTTACGAGTTCCCTGAACCAACAGAATTGAGGCACAAACTACTGCATATAAGATGAGCAACTCAACAATAAACATAACTATACCTCCACCAGAGATAGCAGTGAATCGCGAAGTTACCTCCTGTACGAAAGCCTGTGGGAGTCGAGCTATGATACCAATCATAATGATTAATGAGATACCATTCCCTACACCTTTATCCGTAATGCGCTCACCGAGCCACAAAATAAACATACTTCCCGCTGCGAGGATAACCGTTGCAGAAACTATAAAAGCAGTCCAAGAGACACCGCTGGCCAAAGCCTGGCCAGCTTGTGTCTTTAGATTCATGAGGTATGCGGGTCCCTGAAAAACCAGAATGGCAATTGTCAGTAGACGAGTATACCAGTTTATCTTCTTTCTGCCGCTTTCACCTTCACGCTGCATCTTTGGAAATAAGGTACAGCTACAGCAAGGAGCTGCATAACGATAGAAGCTGAGATGTAAGGCATAATTCCAAGTGCAAAGATAGATGCATTGGAAAATGCTCCACCAGAGAACATGTCCAAAAGTGACATTAAGCCACCTGCGGTTTGCGACTGAAGTGATTCCAACTTAGCCGGATTAATACCAGGAAGTACGACAAATGATCCAAAACGATATATTGCCGTGAAGAGTATTGTTATCAAAAGTCGCTGACGCAAGTCCTCAACCTTCCAACAGTTCTTTAGTGTCTCAATAAACTTTTTCATTTACTTAGATTATAGTTGCGTTACCACCTACTGCCTTTATAGCTTCTTCGGCAGTCTTAGAGAATGCATTTGCTTCAACATCTATTTTTGCTTTCAACTCACCATTGCCAAGAATCTTCACAAGCTTTTTACCATTAGTAAGACCTGCTTCTTGAAGTTCTGCAATACCAATCTTTGTGAGATTCTTTGCCTCTGCAAGAGATTGGAGTGTTGAAAGGTTTACAGCGAAGTACTCTTTATGGTTGATATTCTTAAAACCAGCCTTCGGTACACGACGCTGAAGTGGCATCTGACCACCTTCAAAACCAATCTTTTTCTTGTAACCAGAGCGAGCTTTAGCACCCTTATGTCCACGAGTAGATGTACCACTAAACCGGAACCAGGACCACGACCAATACGACGACGTGTATGTGTTGAGCCTTCTGCTGGTGTCAAATTATTTAATTTCATAATTGATTCAATATTAAAAGATTAATTATTCAACTACGCTTACCAGATGATGAACCTTACGGATCATACCGCGGATACTAGGAGTGTCTTCAACTTCAATAACTTGAGAGATCTTATGAAGGCCCAAAGCATGAAGCGTACGCTTCTGATCAACTGGATAACCGATTTTACTCTTAATCTGTTTGATTTTAATTGTTGCCATTATTTCTCCTATTAACCGTTAAAAACTCTATCCATACTGATACCACGTTCACCAGCTATCGTATAGGCATCACGCATTTGAGCTAATGCTGCAATTGTCGCCTTCACAAGGTTGTGAGGATTTGAAGACCCCTTTGACTTTGCAATCACGTCAGAAACACCAGCACTTTCAAGCACTGCACGCATAGCACCACCGGCCTTTAGACCAGTACCAGCTGCTGCTGGCTTAAGTAGTACTTGAGCACCACCAAAAGAAACTTCAATCTCATGAGGTACAGTTCCTTTTAATACAGGGACTTTCACGAGATTCTTTTTTTGCAGACTCAACACCCTTAGAGATTGCTGTTGTCACTTCACCAGCCTTACCAAGGCCCCAGCCGACAACACCTTTGCCATCACCTACAACGACGATAGCAGCGAATGTGAATGTACGACCACCCTTTGTAACCTTGGTTACACGGTTGATAGCAACCAGACGATCTTTCAGTTCTACGTCACTATTTACTTTAACTTTATTCATTGCCATAATCGTTTAGAATTTAAGTCCACCTTCACGAGCTGCATCTGCGAGAGCCTGTACACGGCCATGATACAAGTAACCGTTACGGTCGAACACTACTGACTCAATGCCGGCAGCCTTTGCTTTTTCTGCAACAAGTGCACCAACTTTCTTTGCTTGTTCTATCTTTGCCAACTTTTCAAGGCCTAAAGAACTTGCAGAAGCAAGCGTCTTGCCAGTCAAATCATTAATAACCTGAGCGTAAATCTGCTTGTTAGAGCGGAAAACACTTAGACGTGGACGCTCAGCTGTTCCGTTAACACTCTTACGAATGCGGAACTTTATCTTAATTCGTCTTTCTACTTTCTTTGTTGTCATAATCGTAAAATCAATTAAAATTACTTAGCTGCAGCGGTCTTACCAGACTTTCTACGAATAACTTCACCCTTGAACAGGATACCCTTACCCTTATAAGGCTCAGGCTTACGGAAAGAACGAATTTTTGCACAGATGAGACCAAGCAACTGCTTGTCACATGACTCGAGTGTAAGAATTGGGTTCTGGTTTCTTTCTGATTTAGACTCAACCTTGATTTCTTTTGGAAGTTCCATGAAAATAGGGTGAGTATAACCCAAAGAGAATTCAATGAGATTACCTTGATTAGAAACACGATAACCTACACCTACAAGTTCAAGTACTTTCTGATAGCCTTCGCTTACACCAACAACCATGTTGTTAACAAGTGAACGATAGAGACCATGGAAAGATTGTTTCTGCTTAATATCTACAGGGCTATTCTCATCTACGCTGAAAGTGATATGACCATCAGCAATTTCCATCTTGATAGAAGGGTCTACATACTGAGAGAGTTCGCCTTTAGGACCTTTAACTGTAACTACATTTGTCTTCTCATCGAAGTTTACTGTAACTCCTGCTGGAATACTAATTGGCAATTTACCTATTCTTGACATATTAAAATCCTCCAATTAATAAATGTAGCAAAGAACTTCACCACCGATCTTTAAATCAGAAGCTTCCTTGTCTGTCATTACACCTTGGGATGTAGATAAGATAGCAATACCTAATCCGTTAATTACTCTCGGCATGTCTTTATAACCGGTATACTTACGCAAACCTGGTGTAGACACACGCTTCAAACTCTTGATAGCGCTCTGCTTTGTTGATGGATCGTACTTCAGTGCGACCTTAATTGAACCCTGAGGACCATCTTCAATGAACTTGTAGTTCAAGATGTATCCCTTCTCGAAGAGGATCTTAGTGATCTCTTTCTTCAAGTTAGACGCAGGAACTTCAACTACACGGTGATGAGCCATGATTGCGTTTCTGAGTCTTGTCAGATAATCTGCTATTGGATCTGTCATAAAATATAAATGTCTAATTAATCGGGACAACCCCGACAATATTAAAAAAATCCGTTTAAGAACGATTAGAAGTAAAGTGACTGATGTTCGTCTGTAAAGCAAGCCGAGTAGATAAACTTTCCGATTCCAAAGAAATCATCGTATAAAAGCTATCAAATTGTAGCACATTATGACGCTTATTACCAAATGAAATATTATGAATCGTAAAGCTAATCAAAAGGAGCTTAATTACAGATGCTTAAACATCATTCACTTTGCTATTCCGAATTACCAGCTTGCTTTCTTCACACCAGGAATCAAACCAGCTGATGCCATCTCACGGAACTGAATACGAGACAAACCGAACTGGCGGATATAACCTTTAGGACGGCCCGTAATCTTGCAACGGTTGTGTAGACGGATAGGATTAGCATTCTTGGGGATAGCCTGAAGTTTGCGTGCAGCTTCATAAGCTTCAGCAACATCTTCAGACGTAGCGATAATCTTTTTCAGAGCTGCGCGCTTTTCAGCGTAACGAGCAACAAGCTTTGCACGCTTAACCTCGCGAGCTTTCATTGATTCTTTTGCCATATTCCTTAATCGTTTTTAGCGTTCTTGAATGGAAGTCCGAATGCCTTGAGAAGAGCAAAACCTTCTTCATCAGTTGCTGCTGAAGTAACGAAAGTGATGTTCATACCCTGGATACGGTCTATCTCATCGATATTAATCTCTGGGAAGATAATCTGTTCGGTAATACCTAAAGTGTAGTTACCGCGACCATCAAACTTTGTTGTGATACCCTTGAAGTCACGAATACGTGGAAGAGAAACACGAATAAGTCTTTCTAAGAACTCATACATGCGCTGACCACGAAGTGTTACCATGACGCCGATTGGCATCTTCTTACGCAGTTTGAAGTTTGCAATATCCTTCTTAGAATAGGTTGCAACAGCCTTCTGACCAGTGATAGCGGTAATCTCATTAACTGCAACATCGACAATCTTCTTGTCTTGTGTTGCATCACCGAGACCCTGATTAATCACAATCTTCTTCAAAACAGGAACCTGCATTGCTGAAGAATAGTTGAACTGCTTCTGAAGCTCAGGAGCTATAGTCTCCTTATATACTTTCTTTAACTGTGCTGTATCCATTATTTAATTTCCTCCCCCTGACTTTTTAGCGATACGAATCACATTCTTGCCTTCATGCTTGATGGCAACTCGAGTAGCTTTACCACTCTTGGGATCGATCAGACTCAGATTTGATACATGAATAGGAGCCTCCATCTTTACAATGCCCCCCTGAGGATTCTTTGCTGAAGGCTTAGTGCTCTTTGATACAAGGTTACGTCCCTCTACGATAGCACAATTCTTGCTAACTAACACCTTGAGCACTTTACCAGTCTTGCCCTTATCCCTTCCGGTAAGAACAACAACCTTATCGTCTTTTCTTATATGTAACTTACTCATTACTTACTTGTTTTATGATTAATTAAAGAACCTCAGGTGCTAAAGAAACGACCTTCATATTCACCGCACGGAGTTCACGAGCAACTGGACCAAAGATACGGCTACCACGGAGTTCTCCTGCATTGTTAAGCAATACACAAGCGTTATCGTCGAAACGGATATAAGAACCATCTGCACGACGGATTTCCTTCTTTGTGCGAACGATCAAAGCTTTTGATACTGCACCCTTTTTCAAATCACTTGATGGGATGACGTTCTGGACAGCTACCACAATAACGTCACCTACACTGGCATAACGACGGCCGGTACCACCGAGGACACGGATACATTTTGCTTCACGTGCGCCGCTGTTATCACATACTGTAAGTCTTGATTCTGCCTGTATCATAATTACTTAGCTTTTTCTACAATTTGTACTAATCTCCATCTCTTAGTCTTTGACAGAGGACGAGTTTCCATAATCTGAACTGTATCGCCTACATTTGCTTCATTCTTCTCGTCATGAGCGTGGTATTTCTTTGTCTTTTGAACAAACTTACCATAAATAGGGTGCTTCTCTTTGAACTTAGAGGCTATAACAATGGTTTTATCCATCTTGTTGCTGACAACAACACCCTGTCTTACTTTCTTAAATTTCTTGTTTCCATCTGGACCATTATTATTTATTAAGTTCTCTCTGACGAAGTTCTGTTTCGATACGTGCAACATTACGACGAGCCGCCTTAATCTGCGATGGATTTTCAAGAGGAGCAACTGAATGGTTCAGCTTTAACTGATTAAGCTGTGCCTTTTCACTCTCCAACTTCTCTGCCAATGCCTTGACATCGAGTTCTTTTAATTCTTTCATCTTCATAGCTTAAGCGTTTTTATCGAAATCACGTCTAACAACAAACTTAGTCTTTACAGGAAGCTTCTGTGCTGCAAGGCGCAAAGCCTCTTTGGCAATATCAAATGAAACTCCCTCTACTTCAAAGAGGATACGTCCCGGAGTTACCGGTGCAACCCAACCTGCAGGGTCACCTTTACCTTTACCCATGCGGACATCAGCAGGTTTGCGAGTGATTGGTTTATCAGGGAAAATGCGAATCCAAACCTGGCCTTGACGATTCATGTAGCGGTTTACGGCTACACGAGCAGCCTCTATCTGTCGGCTATTAATCCACTTTGGCTCAAGTGTCTTGATGCCGAAAGAACCAAAAGCCAGCTGTGTACCTCTGTGAGCATTGCCTTTATTACCACGCCCATCTTGAGGTCTTCTATATTTTACTCTTTTTGGCTGTAACATGATAGCTTTTTCTTTTAACGGTTATTGTTTCTCTTTCGACTACCGCGGCCATTACGGCTATTAGAACGGCCACCAACTTGTTTCTCCTGAGTAAAGTTAGGGGTCAATTCACGCTTCCCGTAAACTTCACCTCGACAAATCCATACTTTTATACCCAAAAGACCAACCTTTGTTAAGGCCTCAGTAGCACAGTAATCGATGTCTGCACGGAATGTATGCAAAGGAGTGCGACCTTCCTTAAACATTTCCTTACGTGCCATTTCAGCACCATTCAGACGACCTGTAATTTGAACTTTAATACCCTCAGCACCTGCACGCATCGTATTCTGAACAGCCATCTTAATGGCACGACGATATGAAATTTTGCCTTCCACTTGGCGAGCGATGTTGTTAGCAACGATATTTGCATCTAGTTCGGGTTTCTTAACCTCAAATATATTAATTTGGATGTCTTTTTTATAGAGTTTCTTTAATTCCTCTTTCAATTTATCAACATCCTGACCACCTTTACCAATGACGATGCCTGGACGGGCTGTGCAAATAGTGATGGTAACGAGTTTCAATGTACGTTCTATTACAATACGCGATACACTTGCCTTCGCCAAACGCTCATTGAGATACTTACGAATCTTACGATCCTCAACAAGGTTATCACCAAAATTCTTGCCACCAAACCAGTTTGAATCCCAACCACGGATTATACCAAGTCGGTTGCTTATCGGATTAACTTTTTGTCCCATTCTATTCTTTATTTTTCGTCGTTAGTTTTGGCATCAACAAACAAAGTCACATGATTAGAACGTTTACGAATCCTATAACCACGTCCCTGTGGCGCAGGTCTCATACGTTTCATTGTAACACCTTCATCTACGAAGACTTTGCTGATATACAATTCACCATCTTCAGCTTTGCGGCCATTTTTTGTTTCCCAGTTAGCAATTGCTGAGCGAAGTAATTTTTCAACGTCCAAAGCAGCTTGCTTCTTAGAGAACTTGAGTACTCCGAGAGCACGTCCTACTTCAAGACCACGAACCATATCTACGACATAGCGCATCTTACGTGGAGAAGAAGGAACCCCCTTGAGCTTTGCGAAGTACAGATTTTTGCGAGCTTCTTTATTTTTTTCAGCTGCGATATGTTTTCTTGCTCCCATTATTATTCTATTTTTAAATGGATTTAATCCCGCTTACTTCTTGTTATTACCAGAGTGACCGCCAAAACGACGTGTAGGTGCAAACTCACCGAGTTTATGACCAACCATATTCTCAGTAATATAAACAGGGATGAATTTATTTCCGTTATGAACTGCAACAGTGTGTCCCACAAAATCAGGGGAAATCATTGATGCTCTGGCCCAAGTCTTCACAACACTCGACTTACCACTCTCGTTCAAAGCGAGAATCTTCTTCTCGAGCGACACGTTGATATATGGACCCTTTTTTAATGAACGACTCATAATTTACTCTTTATTTTTTATTAGCTCTTTCGATAATATACTTGTTTGAAAGCTTCTTAGGTGCACGAGTCTTGAGACCCTTAGCGTAAAGACCTTTACGAGAACGTGGATGACCACCACTCTGACGACCTTCACCACCACCCATTGGGTGATCAACAGGATTCATAACAACACCACGGTTATGTGGTCGACGACCTAACCAACGTGAACGACCAGCCTTACCAGACTGCTCCAAAGCATGGTCAGAATTACCAACACTACCTACCGTAGCTTTACAAGCACTCAAAATCTGACGAGTTTCGCCAGAAGGGAGCTTAATAACACAATAACTACCCTCACGAGAAGTCAACTGAGCAAAGTTACCAGCCGAACGAACGAGCAAAGCACCCTGACCAGGACGCAATTCGATGTTATGAATTACCGTACCAACAGGAATGTTTGCAAGTGGAAGAGCATTACCAATTTCAGGAGCAGCATCTGCACCAGACATCAGTGTAGCACCTACCTGCAGTCCGTTAGGAGCAATAATGTAACGTTTTTCACCATCAGCGTAGAACAAAAGAGCTATACGAGCTGATCTATTAGGATCATACTCGATTGTCTTTACTACAGCTGGAACACCATCTTTCTCTCGCTTGAAGTCTATCAAACGATACTTCTGCTTATGGCCACCGCCAATGTAGCGAACGGTCATTTTACCAGTGTTATTTCGACCACCAGTAGAATGTTTGCCGTAAACGAGAGACTTCTCTGGCACGGATGCAGTAATATCTTCGAACGTGCCAATAACCTTGTGTCTTTGTCCCGGAGTAACCGGGTTTAATTTACGTACTGCCATTTTTTATTTAAATATTGCTGTAAAAATCAATTGTATCGCCATCCTTTACTGTAACGATAGCCTTCTTAAACGCATTCTTTTGGCCTTTAATAAGACCAGCCTTTGTATAACGACTTGAACGCTTGCCGGCATAACGAAGTGTATTCACTTCAACTACTGTAACATTGTACAAGGCTTCGACTTCCTTCTTAATCTGGAGCTTATTAGCCTCTGGACGAACGATAAAGCCATAGCGACTCGCGTTCTTCTCAGTAATCTTAGATTGCTTCTCAGTAACCAATGGTTTAATGATAAATGCCATAATCTAAACCTCCTTATTATTTATTTAAGATTCCGTCAATAGCCATAAGAGCACTTTCTGCAATTACAACAATGTCTGCATTCAAAACTTTATACGTATTGAGAGATGTTGCTGTCATTATTTCAGTCCCTTGAATATTACGAGCGGACAAATATACGTTTTTATTAACTTCTGACAAAAGAACTAAAGTTTTCTTCCCTTCTACTTTTATATTTTTTGCAAAATTTACAAATTCTTTAGTCTTTGGAGCTTCAAATTTTAAGTCCTCAACTACAATTATAGCATTATCTTGAACTTTGTAAGATAAAGCAGATTTACGTGCAAGAACTTTTACTTTTTTATTTAATTTGAAGTTATAATTACGAGGTTTCGGACCGAATACACGAGCACCACCAACTAATACAGGTGAATTAATATCACCACGACGTGCACCGCCACCGCCTTTTTGGCGACCGAGCTTACGAGTAGAGCCACTTAATTCACTTCTTTCTTTCGTTTTAGCTGTTCCTTGACGTTGCGCAGCAAGATACTGCTTAACATCTAAATAAAGCACGTGATCGTTAGGCTCTATTCCAAAGATAGCCTCATTAAGAGTCACCTTCCTTCCAGTCTCCTGACCTTTGATATTTAAAACACTAACTTCCATTACTTTTTGATTAAAACGGTTGAACCATTACATCCAGCAACAGAACCCTTAACGAGAAGGAGATTGTGCTCTGGAATTACCTTTAACACCTGAAGATTTTGAGTAGTAACACGATCACCACCCATTTGACCACCCATGCGCATGCCCTTAAAAACCTTTGCAGGATAAGAACAAGCACCAATTGATCCCGGTTTACGTGCGCGGTCATCTTGACCATGTGTACTTTGCCCTACACCACCAAAACCATGACGCTTAACAACACCTTGAAACCCCTTACCTTTAGAAGTACCAACGATGTCTACAAACTTAGCATCTGAGAAAATCTCAACGGTGAGTGTGTCGCCAAGGTTGTATTCCTCATTAAACTTGAACTCGGCCAAGTGCTTCTTTGGTGTTGTGCCTGCCTTCTTAAAAGTTCCCATCATTGGCTTAGAGGTACGATTCTCCTTAGCCTCTTCGAAACCCAACTGAAGTGCTTTGTAACCATCTTTTTCTTCTGTTTTAACTTGGGTTACAACACAAGGACCAGCTTCGATAACAGTGCACGGAACATTCTTACCGTCGGCACTGAAAACGGATGTCATTCCGATTTTTTTTCCAATTAATCCTGGCATTTCAATAAAAATTTATCAATTAATAATTTACTACTTTGAAATTAGACTTTGATCTCTACTTCTACACCTGAAGGCAATTCCAACTTCATCAATGCATCAACTGTCTTAGCAGTAGAACTATAAATGTCTATAAGACGTTTATAATCTGAAAGCTGAAACTGTTCACGAGCCTTCTTATTTACGAAAGTTGAACGGTTTACTGTGAAGATACGTTTGTGAGTTGGCAATGGAATAGGACCACTAACGATTGCACCTGTAGCCTTTACGGCTTTCACAATCTTTTCAGCTGACTTATCAACCAACATGTGATCGTAAGACTTCAGCTTAATTCTAATTTTCTGACTCATACTTTTTAAATTATAAAATTGTTAGTAAATGAAGTAAAGAGGTACGTTGTTTAAGAGTCATACGCTAAACAACGCCTCTCAACTTTTATAGTTTTCTCAATTAAAGGAGTTCTGCGTGACCATGAACTTCCTCAAGTACTTCCTTAGCTATGCTTGTAGAAAGTGCTGCGTGATGATCATACTCCATTGAAGAAGTAGCACGTCCAGAAGTAATAGTACGCAGTGCTGTTACATACCCGAACATCTCTGCTAATGGAACCATTGCTTTAACGATACGTGCACCGCTACGAGCTTCTTCCATACCTTGAACCAAACCACGACGTTTATTCAAGTCACCAATTACATCACCCATGTTTTCTTCTGGTGTAACAACCTCTACCTTCATGATAGGTTCCATCAAAACAGGACCTGCCTTCGGGCAAAGCACCTTGAAAGCTTGATGTGCAACTAATTCGAATGACAACTGATCAGAGTCTACAGGGTGGAAGCTACCATCCGTTAATGTAACTTTCAAGCCTGTCATTGGGAAGCCACCAAGAACACCATTGCTTAAACAATCTGCGAAACCTTTCTGTACAGAAGGGATAAACTCCTTTGGTACGTTACCACCTTTAACTTCATTGATGAACTGCAAGTCACCTTCTGTGTAGTCTTCATCTTTCGGACCGATAGTTACATCAATACAAGCAAACTTACCACGACCACCAGATTGTTTCTTATAAGTCTCACGGCTCTGTGCAGAACGAGTAATAGCCTCCTTATAGTTCACCTGAGGTTTACCTTGGTTACATTCAACCTTAAACTCACGTTTCAAACGATCGATGATGATGTCCAAGTGTAACTCACCCATACCTGAAATAATAGTCTGACCACTTTGCTCATCAGTACGAACAGTAAATGTTGGATCTTCTTCTGCAAGTTTAGCAAGACCATTATCCATCTTCGCAACATCTGCCTGGCTCTTTGGCTCAACAGCAATAGAAATCACCGTGTCAGGGAATGTCATTGACTCCAATACGATTGGTGCCTTCTCATCACAAAGTGTATCACCTGTACGGATATCTTTGAAACCTACACCTGCACCAATATCACCAGCATCAATAGATTCCATTGGGATTTCTTGCTTTGAATTCATCTGGAACAGACGACTGATGCGCTCACGCTTACCAGAACGTGGGTTATATACATAAGAACCAGCAACAACCTTACCTGAATAAACACGGAAGAACACAAGACGTCCCATGAAAGGATCGGTTGCAATCTTAAATGCAAGAGCTGAAGTTGGAGCATCCTCTGAAGGCATACGATCTTCTTCTTCATCTGTATCAGGATTCGTTCCTACGATAGCCTGTGTATCAACTGGTGAAGGAAGGAAGGCACAAACATAATCCAACAGAGGCTGAACACCTTTATTCTTATAAGAAGATCCTAACAACATAGGACAGCACTCCATAGCAATACAGCCTTTACGAATAGCACGAAGCAACATTTCTTCGCTAATCTCCTTACCTTCGAGATAAAGTTCCATCACCTCATCATCAAAGTTTGCAGCACCTTCTACAAGTTTCTCGCGCCATTCAGCAGCCTCATCAGCAAGTTCTGCAGGGATTTCTTCAACGTCGTATTCAGCACCCATGGTCTCATCGTGCCACAGGATAGCTTTCATTTTAATCAAATCGACAACACCTTTGAAGTTTTCTTCTGCGCCGATTGGAATCTGGATAGCGATAGGATTAGCACCAAGGATATCCTTCATCTGCTGAACTGTCTCGAAGAAGTTAGCGCCTGAGCGGTCCATCTTATTCACATAACCGATACGTGGCACGTTATACTTATCTGCCTGACGCCAAACAGTCTCAGACTGAGGCTGTACACCATCGGCAGCAGAATAGGTTGCAACAGCACCATCAAGTACACGTAGTGAACGTTCTACCTCAGCTGTAAAGTCAACGTGTCCCGGAGTATCAATCAAGTTGATTTTATATGATTTACCATCATAGTTCCAGTTACAAGTTGTTGCAGCCGAAGTAATTGTAATACCGCGTTCCTGCTCCTGGGCCATCCAGTCCATTGTAGCTGCACCATCATGCACCTCACCGATTTTATGCGTCTTACCTGTGTAGAACAAGATACGTTCTGAGGTAGTTGTTTTACCAGCATCGATGTGGGCCATGATACCGATGTTACGAGTCAAATGTAAATCGCGATTTGCCATTTTCTTTTTACCTTTATTAATTAGAATCTGAAATGAGCGAACGCACGGTTAGCCTCTGCCATACGATGCATATCTTCTTTACGCTTGAATGCACCACCCTGATTGTTGTATGCATCCATAATCTCAGCAGCAAGTTTCTCTGCCATTGACTTTCCTCCACGCTTACGTGCGAAAGCAATCAAATTCTTCATTGAAATACTTTTCCTTGCGATCTGGACGAATTTCTGTCGGAACCTGGAAAGTAGCACCACCAATTCGGCGGCTCTTTACCTCTACTTGAGGAGTAATATTATCCAAAGCTTGTTTCCAAATCTCAAGAGCTGGCTTCTCCTCTTTAGCCATCTTCTCTTTCACTGTATCAAGAGCTTTGTAGAAAATCTCGTATGAAATGGTCTTCTTACCATCATACATCAAATGGTTTACAAACTTAGAAACCTTCTGATCGTTGTAAACTGGATCCGGAAGGATCACGCGTTTCTTTTGGGTTTTGCTTTTTCTCATTTTGTTTTGAAAAAAATAAATTCTGCATGGGGTTGTCATTCATGTTCTTCAATATCCGCACTCGAATATTTACTCAACCTGCGTCCAACAATTCTCCAGCAAAACGTTTGAATAAAAAAAATCTTTAGCTCAGCAATTACTTCTTAGCTGCCTTTGGGCGTTTAGCACCATACTTAGAACGACGCTGTGTGCGGTTTGCAACACCAGCAGTATCAAGTGTTCCGCGAACAATGTGATAACGTACACCAGGAAGGTCCTTAACACGACCACCACGAACAAGTACAATACTATGCTCCTGAAGGTTGTGACCTTCTCCAGGGATGTATGAGTTTACTTCCTTCTGGTTTGTCAAACGCACACGAGCAACCTTACGCATTGCTGAATTAGGCTTCTTAGGAGTCGTAGTGTAAACACGAACACAAACGCCACGACGCTGAGGACAGTTATCCAAAGCTGGGGACTTACTCTTGTCTACGATGTCCTTTCTGCCCTTTCTTACTAATTGTGAAATAGTAGGCATAACTTAACTTTTTAATTTATATATTTATTTTATTTATTATCTACTTAGTACAGACAAGACACACGCTCTCTCATGAAAGTGTACAATCCGCCCTGTCATTTCGGAGTGCAAAGGTACAAAGTTTCCATTAAATGACCTAATAATATGGAAACGAATAGCTTACACAATACAAGTAATTAACAATAAATAACTATTTATTTATTATTTAACATCCATTATCCTACTCCAACGAGTGAATTTGCAATGATTACAAACAATACAATGCCTGTAATGACAACATACAACCAGTCTCGCTGAATGCCAAAATCTACCAATGAAAGCACAACGCGCATGACAGGGGTAAGCATTAAGACAACAACACTAAGCTGAACCCAGCCTATTGGTGAGAAGGTTAAAACCGAATGAATAATCCCACTGAATGTAGTGTAACTGGGATCTCCACCATCTTTAAAGACCGAATAGTCTGGTAAACCCATTCCTGAAGATGAAACGATATACCAAATACCACCTAACAACGCGATGACACAAGCCAGAAGAACTCCAATTCGCAAGGTATTGCCAATCAGAATGTTCATATTATTCTTAGAATTTGAATTGTTTTCCATATCAGAACTTACCTATAATACCATTATATATCATATTTAAAGCAACTAAAAAAATAGCAACAGCAAATATCTTTCTTAGGAGTTTAACATCCAAACGCTTCAAAAGTTTTGCTCCACTCATTGCCCCAGCCAACACACCTACCATAATTGGGAAGGCAATTCCTGGCTCAATATATCCTCGTTGCAGATAAACCACAGCCGAAGTCACTGCAGTTACACCTATCATAAAGTTACTTGTCGTGGTACTAACCTTAAACGGCACCTTCATACAACTGTCCATAGCCAACACTTTCAGCACTCCGCTGCCAATACCCAATAGTCCTGACAAGGCACCAGCAAGTACCATCACCAAGAATCCACCTGGAACGTTCTTGAGTTCGTAGTTTTGAAGCTTCCCTTCTTTATTCGGATAACTGCCAAAGAGCTTCAATTTCATCGCCAACTTGCTTCCTTTCACGTCCACATAATCCGTCTTTTGCTTGAATTGCATAGCCACTGTGAGGAGTAACACGCCTCCCAAAGATAATCGCAATGGCATTTGTTGGCATCCATAATGCCGCCGCTGCACCCAAGACTGCACCGAGACTGGTAGCTACTTCAAGGAACATTCCCAACCGAATATTAGTCATTCCTTCCTTAACATAAGCACTTGCCGACCCCGATGAGGTTGCTATCGATGCTACCAAGGCTGCACCGATGGCATAATGAAAGTCTATTCCGAAACACAAGGTAAGCAGAGGTATGACTACAACGCCTCCTCCCAAACCGGTTAATGAACCTAATAATCCTGCACAATAGGCTCCTAAAAACAATAAAATCGTGAAAACAATAATACTCATTGAGTTTTTTTTATTTGCAAAAATAGTCAAAATGTTAGAAACAAAAGGAGTATTTGCTATAAAAAAGGATGCTAACGATAGGAAAAATCGTCTTTCATCAGTCCCTAAGCTATCAATGAGTACAAATAAAAATGAGATGAATCACCGACTCATCTCATTCACTTATAGTTTTATTCAAAATCATATTATCTTCTTTCTAAAGAAGAATTGCCAAGTTAAGGCAAGCATAAAAGGCAGCGATTGCCACAGCTTTATGATTCCTTCTCCGGCACATTAAATGGTGTTGCCATGCGATCCATCTGCTCTGGAATCACAATCTTACCAAATTGTTGTTCGTACTTATAAATATTTTCTTGCAAAGCCTGCAACAAACGCTTGGCATGTTCAGGAGCCATTACTACGCGTGTGCACTCACCTCGGGCTTAGGCATTCCTGGCAACATCGTGGCGAAATCCAACACGAAGTCTGAGCTTGAATGAGTAATTAAGGCCAAGTTTGCATAAACACCTTTGGCAATTTCCGGTTTCAAATCTATTTGCAGGTTCTGCTGCTGATTGTTTTCATTTTCCATATATAATAATGTTTATAAAGGTTGTTAATTGAGTTATGACAAAGGTAAGCAAAATATTTGAATGTCACAAGAATTATATCTCATAACTGTTACAAATCTTTCACAACCCATTGCATCACAAAAAAATTCGTCAAGTGTAGGGATTCGCATCCACAAAAGAATATATTTCTATAAACATTTCGTAAATTTGCAACCATAGGCAGTTTTATTTATCGTGGTTCAACCTAACGAATGCCATGCTCCTTTGAAAGGAATAAGGAAGTCTTTTGTTTGTGTTGACCACTATCTCTGATTAAAAACTACACATAATAAACAATGGAAATAGCTATCATTGGTGGCGGGGCAGCGGGCTTTATGGCTGCCATCACCGCTCGAACGACCAACCCTGCAACAAAGGTAACTATCTTTGAGCGGTCACATAAGGTGTTGTCAAAAGTGGAAATCACAGGAGGCGGCCGGTGTAACCTAACAAACAGTTTTGCAAATATCACAGATATGCAGCAAGCTTACCCTCGAGGTGCAAGCTGATGAAGCGCTTAATGAAGACCTTTGACCATGAAGATACGATTCGTTGGTTTGAATCTCATGGCGTACCCGTCGTGATACAGGAAGATGAATGTGTCTTTCCAAAGGCTCAAGACGCTCATGCTGTCATGGATTGCCTGACAAATCAAGCCAAGAAATTGGGCATTACTATCTGTTGCCGACACCGACTCACCTCGCTTCAACCTACGGAAGACGGACACATTGCCCTAACCTTTGCTGACGATTCCTGTCGAATGTTCGACCGAGTTGTCGTGACTACGGGTGGAGCGCCCCAAGAAAAGCAACTTCATTACCTTGCTTTGCTGGGGCATAAGATAGCATCTCCCGTCCCATCCCTATTCACTTTTACCATCAACGACCATGCGTTTTGTAACCTCATGGGCACAGTTGTCGACTCGGTTGCAGTCACAATCCCAGGTACGAAAATGCGAGCAGAGGGACCACTCCTCGTGACGCACTGGGGAATGAGCGGTCCGGCAGTCTTGAAACTGTCTTCATACGCCGCCCGATGGCTGGCTGAACACGACTATAATTCACCGCTTTCGGTGAACTGGATTGGTAAAAGCTCGCGTACAGAAGTAGAAGATGTGCTCATAAAATTTCAGCTTCAACACGCCCGAAAACAACTCGGCACGCTCCATCCCCTGGCTATTCCAACGCGATTATGGCTCTACATCTTGGCTAAACTTGAGTTAGATGAGAGGAAACCTTGGGGAGAACTTGGGCGAAAAACGCTGAATCGACTCATTGAAGTCTTAACCAACGATCAATATACCATTGCGAGCAAGGGCACATTTCGCGCCGAATTTGTGACTTGTGGCGGTATAAGTTTGGAATCAATCCATGCAAAAACACTCGAAAGCAAAGTTTGTCCAGGTCTCTATTTCGCTGGCGAAGTCTTGGATATCGATGCAATTACAGGAGGATTTAACCTGCAAGCAGCTTGGACAACAGGGGTAGTGGCAGGACAAACAGCAGCAGAAAGTTGAAGAAAAGGAATGAGTGTACTAAACAATATCTCTTAAAACCAAAAGTGATTGCTACCTTTTTACACGATATTTTACGTCAAATCATACAACCATCTGACGCAGTTTACAATATATTTGCAGTTCAACGCTGAAGGCGTTGTACTTTTGATAGCCCAGGGTTGGCGTTAGCCTACCCTGGGTTGCGCATGTAATGAGGAGGTCAACGCCGTAGGTGTTGTACATTTTTTGTATGGAATGCCGCGATAAAAAGCTAATAAACAAAAGGTACAACGCCTACAGCGTTGTTCTCTCTAACGGCAAAGAACCCAGGGTAGACTGCGCTTTCGCTTGTCAACCCTGGGCTTTCAAAAGTACAACGCTTACAGCGTTGACTCTTAACACGATTTATGTTAGTGTATAATTTTAATGACGTTGATGTTTAAAATGACATTTACCAGCCATTCAACATTTATTGATGATAAAATGGTTTGACGCAAATCATCGTGTAATTTGCCGTATTATATACGATGAAATGACGCAAATTGTGCGGTCATCTGACGCAAATTAGAGTGTGAAATGCCTCAAATGATTTTATGATTCTAAAGTCCTATCAACATCCTCTCTTTTTCGTTGGTTTTCAGCTATAAAACAAACACAACACATTCTATAATCTTTAAGCTCACGACCTCCATATCAATATGAAATAAAAAAGGTCCACATTGGCGATAAAATGACCAATGTGGACCTTTGATTACTTTTTTGTAATAAGCCTATCTGTAGGAATACAGGGCTTTATCTTACTTGAAATTATACATCAAACCAATATTCAGGTTGTTTGTAAACGTACCATTCTTCGTGAAAGGTTGGCTATGTGGATAGCGACCATTAGGCATACGATAAACCGTATGGCTATAGAATAGCGAAAGGTTGCGGTTGATTGAGTAGCCCACTTGACCACCAATATTCAATGCTCCCTTAAATCCGCCAGTGCCCATCAACATCGTTGGACCTCCATAGAAATATACATTCCAACGGCGAGCAGGGTCAAATCCTGAGATGGCATTAAGCGCATTGATTTGATAATCGAATGAAACGAGCACATTGTTGAAGTGTTCTGTATAGATACCTGCACCTTCGTTGTTGTCCATTTTCTCTCTCATCCACTCGCCTTGTACACGAACTCCATGCACTGTTGAGAAGTTATAACCGGCAAAAGCCATTGCATTCTTCAGCAAATCTCCCTTTTGAGAGCTGAACTTCCAACGCCAAATGGTGTTATTCCAACCGAATCCACCGCCGACAAAGAAGCCTTGTAATGGTAAGTTATAACGCTTTTCTTCAGGAAGAGTCTCATCATAATCACGGAATTTCTTACTTCTCATTAGCATAGATACACCCACATTGAGTGCAAATTGATTATGACGATTGTCATCAGAAGCAGACAATTTGATTGCTGAGAAGGTTGGTTCGAAGGTCAAACGCAAGTCATTTGTCAACTTAGCCCATAACTGTCCACCTACTCGGAACGTATGATAGTTGCCCTCAAATGTATTGACAAAGCCTGCACTTGTCTTTTTTGCATGACCTATTTCATATCCACCAAAGACATTAAAGCCAAGGGGTGAGTTCCAATCATAATGCGAAACGAAGCCTAATGGATTAATCAACATGTCGAACAAAGCACCACGTGTACCAAAGAGCAAGGTGACATCATCACCCATAAAGCTACCTTTGTCCCAATTGGCATTGGTTACATGTGCACCGCCTCTAACGCCGACAGCAGAGTTTGCCCACCATCCAACGAGGAACTTTGAATCAAAGCCTGTGGTCTTGAAGCCTTTCAAAGGAGTCTTACTCATAAACGTTGGCCCAATACCATACTCTAAGAAGAGAGGACGACGCATCGGATTGCCTTCATCATCGCGGATAAGGAAGTTGCGGAAAGCATCAAACGAATACATCACACCAATGTTCAAGTTGTTCGTATACGTTCCATCTCGCGTATAAACAAGGCTCGTTGGATAATAATGTTTATTGAAACGATAAATCGTATGACTATAGAACAGAGAGACATCTGGCGTGAGATTATACGTAACCATACCGCCGACATTAGCTGCAAGCTTAGTTCCGCCGTCACCAACAGCAAGTGTTGGACCACCATAGAGATATACATTCCAGCGGCAAGATGGGTCATATCCTGCCATATAGTTATAGAGATTGAACTGATAGTCGAATGAAAGTAGATAATTATTTGGCTTCAGTTTTACTTGACTTGCATAGTTAGGGAAGGCTATCTTCTCGCGCATCCACTCACTCTGTAGACGTATACCATGAAGTTCATTGAAGTGATAACCACCAAAGATTGTAGCATTCTTCAACACACCATGCTGATATCCAGAGAATCGCCAATCCCAAATAGTGTTACTCCAACCCATACCTACGCCTAAGAAATAACCCTTCTTAGGAATATTCCGAACCTCATCTGAGGGGACATCTGGGTAGTTACGTTCTGCCTGACGCTTGAAAAGTACAGCTACTCCGGCCTTCAACGCATATTCGTTATAGTTATATCCATTTACACCTTTAAGCTTAACTGACGATACCATCGGTTCAAGGGTAAAGCGAAGTCCATTAGCAAGGCGTGCCCAAAGCTGTACACCACCACGCAAAGCAGTATAGTTTCCTTCAAAAGAATCAGCATAAGGTGTCATGGTTCGCTTGCCTTGACCAAACTCATAACCTCCAACAAGGTTGAATCCAAACGGCATTTCCCAATTATAATCCTTAACAAAGCCGAGGGGATTAATAAGTAAGTCGGCCGCAATTCCACGTGTACCAACGAGGAGTTTTGTATCTTCATTCGCGTACTGGGTAGTCTGCCAGTCTGCATTTGTGACGTGAACTCCACCGCGAAGTGCAAAGGCTGAGGAGAACCACCAGCCTATAGAAGCATTGGCATCAAAGCCTCTTGTGTTGCGGAAACGTAACGGAGTACGACCTGTATAGGCTGGACCAAGCCGTATTCAAAGAAGAAACGGCGTTGAGAAGCAGCTGCAAAGATATTGTTATCTCGGTCGAAATTATACATGATACCCACGTTAAGGTTGTTCGTAAAGATACCATCACGAGTATAAACCATATGGTGTGGGTAGCGTGTTTTTGGCATACGATAAACAGTATGGCTATAGAAGAGAGAGAGGTTTGGTGTTATATTATAGGTAACCATACCTCCAACATTAGCTGCAAAGGCTGCACCTCCATCGCCTAACAATAGCGTTGGGCCGGCATACATATATACATTCCAGCGACGAAGTGGGTCATATCCCGCCATCGCATTAAAGAGATTAATCTGGTAATCAGTTGATAACAGGTAGTTATTATAGGTAAACTTTTCTATACCTGAACCATAACTGTCAAAGAAAGCCTGTGCTTCCTTCATCCACTCTGCCTGTAAACGAATGCCATGTATCTTGTTGAAACGATATCCTCCAAAGAGAACCACATTCTTCAATAAGTCATGTTGGTAGCCTTTGAAACGCCATTCCCACACTGTATTGTTCCATCCTAAGCCCAAACCCAAGAAGTATCCGCGCTGAACGGTATTGAGAACAGAGTCTGATTCCACGTTACGATAGTTACGGATTCCTTTGTCTCGGAAGAGCAATGAGAGTCCAAGCTTGACAGCATATTCATCATAACGCTCACGATCGAGATTGCCATTATAATGCTCTATCTGCATATAAGTAGGCTCTAGTGTTAGGCGAAGATCATTTGTTAGCTTCATCCAAAGCTGTCCTCCAAATCTAAATGCAGTATAATTTCCTTCATAAGAACCTAACAAACTGGCTGCCGTCTTCTTCATTCCACCAAATTCATAGCCCGCAAGAAGATTCATTCCAACAGGTGCATCCCAATTATAATGGCGCTTAAATCCAAAGGGATTGAAGAGGAAGTCAACGTTTACACCACGTGTTCCGATAAGGGACTTCGTGTCATCATTGCCTATTGAGCCTTGCTTCCAGTCGCCGTTGGTCACATGAACGCCTGCACGCACACCAGCTGCAGGTGCTAACCACCAGCCCACTGCTGCCAAAGCATCGAATCCTCTTGTGTTACGCAGCGACAAATTGTATGATTTCCAACATACATTGGACCAAAACTATAGTCGAAGAACATCGGATAACGAAGATGTTGCAATTGACCATTGTCAAGCATATAGCGTTTTTGGTTGTTGAAATGCTTTTGGAATATACCTGCATTGGCCATATACGAGAGCTGTTTTGCAAAGTTCCACTGATAAGCGAAATTCACTCCATAACTAAAATCAGGGTCACTATAACCAGGATTAGCCAAGAGATTCAACTTCTTTGTAGCCACTTTGAAATAGGGTTCCAAGGCAATTGAAGTGTATGGACTTGCAAAGAACTTGAACTGTACACCCACATGACCATCTAATGCGGCTCCAGAAGTGCTGGCACCAACGGCAGTCATGTCTGCATTATTCCATGAATGAAGGCTTGCAGTCTGTACTCCTAAGCCCAAGATTCCTGACACATTGAAGGGGCGTTCAGGTCGATAGCCCAAGAGATAATTACTGAAATTATACAAGAAATCAACGTAACCGCCGTATGAATTGTATTGGTTTGTGTTGTAAACTGTCGTGGAAGCATGTGAGTAAGCCCATGCCTTTTCGAAGCCCAAACGGAAGGAAACCATCGGACTTACAACTTTACCTACGCCCAAACGCAAGCTGAGTGTTGGCGTGAAAGATGCGGCATTCGTATTATGATAGAATCCACCGACACCACCACCCATATCTATAAAGGTGTTGTTCCAAAAGTCTCCACGCACATAACGGTCACCTTTGAAACGATGACGGCTATCAAGAACGAATCTCAAAGCATTGAAATTCTTCTGTCGGGCAGCACCATAATATGCAGTATCTTGCGCTTGTGTGGTCGCAGATGCAGGGATTACATCTTCTAATTCGCTTAAATCGCGCGCAATAGTATCAGGATCTTGCACGGTAAGAGGATGCACATCCGCAGACAACATCTTTGTTGAGACAGAGGCCTTTGCACTTCCTCCTCCTACAAAGGCTACTGATACAGATAACAGTAACAAATATCTTTTTCATCTTCTTTCTGTTTTATCTATTTATTTGGCCACCTCAGCCTTTTCATCATCATTATCTTCCGTCTTCGTTATATACTTGAAACGTTTCCGATAGACTGGAATATTAGCCTCTTTATACGGATAACGTTTGCGAAGGTCATCGCTAACATTCGCATCTGTAGTATAGAACTTCTTGAAAGAAGGCTCCAAATCAAAGCTATGTTGGAAGTAAGCTAAGAAGTCCGGGCAATCAATGGCCTGGAGTTTCAAGGCTGTTTCCGAACCATACTTACTGATAAGGTCAGCCAAAGTGGCGTTATCCATGTCGGGATCATTTGCTGCAATGATTCCCTTTAGATACCATTTCTTTGCCAAGTTATCAGGCAACGAGTCTACAAGTGGCTCAACCTGTTTATAGGTATAGCCCAACTCAGGTGCAAGTTCAGTACTAAGCACAGCTCGATTGACTGGATTTGATTGCATTACATAGGCTAATGCCGTCTTCGCACGAGCCTCTTCTTCTGGTGTTTTGTTTTGTTTGAAGAACAATGTCTCAAGATCTATGAGCATCTTCAACTCATGGAACTTCTCTGTATCGGGCAACTTATTCGCCAAGAAGGCTGCCTCTCCCATCTTACGCTTACGAAGATACATCAACGCTTGATTGGCTACAATCTCTTTATAGTTAACCGTATAGGTGTAAGAGTTATCAAAAGCTATCGGACGCGTTACCTCAACACCAGACTGCATGTCTATAAATGGGGCGAGGATGCTAAGATCTATCGAGTCTTGTTCAAGCATATAACCAGCTACACGATTAGCAATGTAGGCTGCAAATGGACTATATTTCGCAGTTTTGCGCGCCATATTCTGACGATAAGCCCTGAAAACGAGCTTCCTTACTTCGGCAGAATCCTTTATCTGTTTCAACAAATTATAATAGTCTCCATTTGAAAACACCTCAGGACCATTCTCTGCATAGCGTGGATCATTATAGTAAGTCCAAACCGTTTCAACAGGATCTAAATCTTGTTACGACGAATAGTGTATGTACTTTGAATCTTTCGTTGATTCTCCATGATTCTAACCACGAGCGGATTGCTATCCATCATGCGGCGTAAAGCTGCTTTATCACCAGCTTTTCCATATTTACGCAGTTCGTCTGCCTCGGCAGTTTGTCCATGGGCAACCAACGAATCTGCTACATCATCCCATGTATACACACGAGGATCCTTAACAATCAGGTTTGCACTATTTATCTGAGAACCAACAATATTCAATATCTTTCGCGCACGACGAGCAGCTAAGTCCTTGTTGAAATTATAGCCACCCTCAGGTGAAGCACCTCCTTGAATGGTGAAACCAACAAGTGATCGTCCGTAAGAACGAAGCTCTCGAACAAGCATATCAAGTGTTTGTTGATTGATAGTATCAGGAGTTAACTCGTCTTTTGCTACGATAAAATACAACTGAAGCTCTCTTGGAACTTCCTGAAGACGTGCTCTCACTTGCTCAAAGAAACGCGGTCCAAGGTCCATATCGACTTTAGCTGTTGCCAAATCCAACATCTTCCATGGTTTACGGCTATGCGATGTACCCTCTTTAAACTCTTTATAATAAACATGAGTATAGTCTTCCAAGCTCAAAGTTCCTATCCACTTATAGCCTTTATCAGGGTCTGGTTTCGGATAAGTAATTTCCCAATCCATCTTCACGGGCATCGAACTTAGTCGTGGAGCTACTTTATAATAAGGATGAAGTGAGTCGTTGCGGTTATAATCATAACTCTTTCGACGAATCTGATTAGCGTGATATTGGAAACCCTCCAACACCACCGGCTCCAAATACTGCACCGTGTCTTTTGATTCTATGTCTATCGCTGCAGGCTGAAAAATCAGTCGTGAGTGCTTTGTTGCATAGTCTTCGGGCAATCCAATCGATACATTCCAATGGAGATTTGGTCCATCATCCAAAGGGGGTTGCTCTATAAAGTTCACTCCTTTGCGTTTAGCATAGACGCTTGTACCCTGTAACAAGATGGCATCATCAGTCCCCGAAGCAAAGGTTATGTCATAGTTTAGCTGCGTACCTTTTATATCTATCACCTTTACCTGTGCGCCATTGGTCACCAATAAGGCACCATTTGCAGAAACATCAGCTTCAAAGTGTCCTTCATAATCAGGTGTAATAACGTCATTACTCTTGATATTCACAACACTACCCAGCTCGCGTCCCTTTGTATTATATAGGTTTGCTTGCGCCCGAGCGTCCTTTTTGTTGTCGAAAATATATACGGGTGTCGACAAAGGTTCTTTCGCATTACCCTTTCCATCCAATGTTCTCATCATCTTTGAGACATTACCTGTGATATGAATCACCTGTGCATGTCCCATGAATACAAACAGACAAGAAAACAATAACAGAATTATGTGTTTACTATATGCTTTCATCTTCAACTTATTTTATCGTTTACCATATCGTATAAGATAGGGAAATACCAATCTTTGTCGGTAGAATGTGCCATGACTTAAAGCCTTCTCTCGTTAAGCCCGAACCATCATTGAGTTCTATAGCCTGCCCATCCATGCGTGTAACTGTATGACTATTCCCCACAAGTCCTACGCCGGCATGAGCGTCTAAGGCAAGTTTGTTGGACAAAGCAAAGACATAACCAAACGTAATTCCAGCGCCTAAGGCATATCCATCGTAACGAACATGCTTATGGATTACATTGTAATCGGCAGCCAAAAGACCTACACCAACGAAATGATGATATAGCGGACGTCCACCGAAATAATAGCGATATTCTGGCTGAACGCCTACAACTTTCATATCTTTGTGGATATATGGATTATGATTTCCAAAGACTGTAAGTCCTAAAGTCGAGCGATTGCCAATCGTCATCTCGGCACCTAAGTTATAAGTTTGTGTCGCAAGCATCATTACATCCGTATTAATGCTGAGCTTCTGTGCATGGGATACAATGGTTCCCAAAGCCATGATGAAAATCAAAATTATCTTTTTCATTTCTTATATAGCCTTATTATGCGTGTTTAGTTCTTTTCAAATACAACTGCCATTCGGGCAAAACAAAGTCTCGAGCAACCTCATGCAGCTTACTTTCTGCACGATGTTCTTTCGTCTGTAAGGGCAAGTAAGCCAGCGTTTTACGGCTTGGCATCGTTAAGTTTGAAGGCTTTGGAATCATCATTGAGACCACTGAGTCTTGTTCTTCCACTGACTTCACCTCATGATTTGCATCATTTTGCGGTGCAATCTCAGTCTTTTCACCGCCTAATTTGACTGCTTTTATCGAGTCATTTGCATAGCGTTTTTCGTTCTCTAAACGCTGTTGTTCAAATCGTTTCTCGTAGTCTACCTTCTCCAAAGAGTCTCGGCGGGCGCGCGCTGCAACCTTATTTGCCTCATTAATGCTATCGCGTTGCAACTTCAAATTAGCCAAAGTGATGCGATAGTTGTTGTCAACCATCATGCGTTTCTTATACTTATTGGCTACATTCGGTCCGAAATGATAAACCAATGAAGCACGGATTACGTCGGTAGATGCGGCATAAATCAATGGCTGGAAAGTCAGTTTGTAGCCATTTTCAGGCTTTGTAGTTTGATATTCATAACGATTTCCGTTAAGAACTCGCTTATATTCCTTGAACTTTGCAAACACTACACCGCCATTCAAGCCTAAATCAAGGTCGAGACGGCTGCCATTCATATAACCATAGAGTTGGTGAACATAGCCAAACATCAGGCCTCCGAAGACCGAATTCCCCTTTCGTCCTGTTGCATTCAACTTGATATCAAAGCTATTTGCGCCTGCATAGACACCCCAATAAAACACACTTGCGGGTTTCTTTCCATGCCAATATTTCCGCAACTGGAGTCTACCATCATAGAGATCATAGACATGATAGAGGGTTTCTTTTGACTGTTCTTTCCAATTCAAGCGTCCCTGCACACCCAAAGTCCACTTACTCCAGTTCTTGTTTCCTAACGTGAACTCTACTCCAATGTTAGGGGTTAGGGCCAGCCAGTCCACAGTATTGGTTCTGATATTAAATCTTTGACCAAACGTCAAAGTATCAACCTTGTTGTAGTATAGCTGTTGCGCGTCTGCAGGTACAATGAAAAGCATTTGTGCAAACAGGCAAACCAGCCATCTACATAGTTTAGAATGATTCATAAACTGCTATAAAATCGTTATCTTTTTACTTTTTTTCTTCGTAGCTGTTATCGAAAGCAATTGCTTTGCATAACTATCATTTGGGTCAAGATTTATAATCTTTTTCAGCATAGCTTATCGCCTCAGGCATCACCTTCTTTGTATAGTAATAATAAGAAAGTTGCTTGTAACATTCGATTAAATAATCTTTATCTCCACCTTCTTTTTTTCTAATAATTCGGCTGCACGTTTATAATAAGGTTTAGCCAATCCGCGTGCATTCTTGGGGTCCATCAAGGCATTTGCCTTAGCTCTCCAATAATAACCTACATAGCTATTAGGCTTCAAACGTGACACTTCTGCAAACACATTCTCAGCTTGTTTGAGTGTGTTGAGATCATAATCTGACGATGAAGCATCCGTAGAATTGGCTGTAGCCTTCTTCCAATAAAGCAGTCCCAATTGGAACAAATCATGCGAACGGTCGTATGTAGAGTCAGTAATTCGCGCTAAATTCTCACGTGTATATTTGATTGCATTATCGTAATCACCTATCTTATTATAGGCATTTGCGATGTCTTTATCAATGCCAGGAACGTCTTTTGCCAATGCTCTTGCCTGCTCAAACTTTTGAATTGCTTCAGGAGTTCGCTTCAAACCATTGAGCACATAGCCATAGTAAAGATAATCGGTATAGCGGAGTTTCGCCGAGTCTGTATGCATATCCATCAACTCTTTGGCGTTCTCCAACGCACGATCATAATGCTCTAAGTCGGTATTGCAATAGAGCATGAGTCGCACAAGGTCTGTATTGTGGGGATAGAACTCACTGCCTTCGGTGGCTACTTCCAATGCTTTCTTGTAGTTACCCGATAGTAAAACAGACTGCGCATAATGCACAAGTTCTTTCTCTGTGAGCTTCTTTAGTTCCTGCTTTTCATACAAAGCAATGGCTGCATCATAGCGTTGTGCATCATAATAGAGTTCAGCTATCCTTCCGTCAATAGACAAATCAGGACGCAACTGCTTAATCGTCTCCAACTTGCGCATGGCATCTGGCATATCCGTGAACCTTACTAATTCAGCATATTTGAAATAAGCTTCGGGATCATGGCGGTCAAAATACATTGCACGGCGATAGTAATACTTCGCTGAATCAATTTTTCCTTGGGCCTGTGCTATGTCTCCTCCTAAGCTAATTGCTAAAGGAGTAATCTTATAACACTTGCGAGTCAAGTAGAAATACTTCTCTGCTTCATCAATCTTTCCAGCCTGAAGATAAGCTAATCCTATTTTAGCAATAAGGTCAGTGTTATCCTTATCCGCCTTCATTGCAGTCTCTGCATACGATTGTGCCAGCCTTTCATTCGTCTTAATTAACTTTACCATTTCCTCAATCTGACCGTTTTTCATTGGGTTTTGAGCAATAGAAGACGTGACCATTAACCAGAGAACAATACCTAATAATCTTAATTTACACATAGCTATGATATTATTGTGTTACGCAACACGATAAAGAATATTTAATCTCTAATCCTTATAAATCACCACAAAGTTAACATATTTTTTTGTGAATAAACACATATTTAAGAAGAATCAGATTTTTATTATCTTTTATTAACGCTAAGTTTATTTACAGGTAAATAGCAGAAATAGAGTTCACTTCATGTCATTTGCAGGATGTTTCCCAGCACATTACATAAAAATGGCATGCAAAACAATAGCTAAAAATAAAATCTACATAATTATGACAGACTTTGTTTGAATCAATTCCTACATTGCATTTATTCACTTAAATACTATGAAAAACAATATAATTATAAAGGAAAATGGATGAAAAAAGACAGCTTCATCCATCTTTTTCCATCCACTATTTATATTAAACAATGCTTTTTAATGAATCACATTGCCTTGAAGTTATCAGTCATTTCCAATGTAGATTGGACGAATGCTATACATATTGGTCTTTGCAAGCATTGAACTCCTCGTATAACCTGGATAAACTTCCCCATCCTGATGAACATAAATATTGAACGCAGCAGCCTTTGTAGCATCGCTTGGATTAGCAGTTGCAAGCCAATAAGCGCCCGCACTACCAGGCTTTTCCATTGCTCCACTATATTCAAATGAACCAGCCATGGGGAAGAATACACCCATATCAAAGTCTGATTTGCTTAATTCTCTCAGTGGGAAGTACCCAGGAATACGTGTTGGGAACTTATTAATTTCTCGCACTTTTACTCCATTTGCCTTTACAATCCAACCTTTCAGATTATCAGGAACAGTCGGATCAAAGTATGCTCCATAAATAATATTACCAGAATCATCTTTATAATAGGCAATATATTCGGCTGTTTTAATAAATAATTTATTAAAATCATCAGCTGTTGGGATAGCCCAGTTGCCATTAGATGCATAATAAGCGATGTCACCCCGCTTCTTATCAGGACTTACTTGACGTTTAATATCCTGCTTAATATTCCAATAAGAAGACTTCTTATCATTCGAAAAGTTATGTGCATTCTCTATATCTCCCCAACGAAAATGGTCAAAAGCTACGCTGTTGGGGTCTCCACTTGGCAATGGTCCACGCAAATCATTCTCTCTAAGTGGGTAACTACAACGTGCAGTATAGAAGTAATCCCAAGGATTTTTGGCTAAATGATAACCATCATTCCAGCCATCAGCCTTCGCACCTGGAGTGTATTGCAAGTTAAATTTGCCCCACTTCACGCCATTAATTGGTACATAAGGTGAGAACTCTTTCACTGCAATAGTAAACGGAAGATAGTCTGCTCCATTTACCTTCAGTCCTGTTTTCACTTCAAATTTATAAGTTTTTCCTTCGTCGGTAACAACAGTAAACTCTGGCTTAAAGTTCTGATCAGGGAATACAGCAACATCAAACTCACTACGAGAACTTGCAGGTGTGATTGTAATTGCACCCATTGTAAGATCTTCAAACTGGCCAGTCAGAACATTGAAACGTGCTTCTTCAATGACATTTGACAGCGTAAGTTTCTTAATATTGTTCAGTTTTGCACCACTAGCTGTAAAATCTAAGTGCAACACGGCATACAACTTTTCCATTGCAACGCTACCCGATGCTGTGCTACCTCCCTGTGCAGCCTTCACCGTTGCAGTACCGTAGCTATAATCAAAATATTTTATTGTCTCAAGAGTTCCGTCTTGTTTTTTCTCCACTACTTGATGATTTTCAGTCACCACGCCATTAAGCATACTGACATGCACCTTATATTGAGCAGAACCATAACTCAGTTTATAAGGATAAAACACTCCTATTTTATCATTATCCTTACATTCTATATCACCTTTCAGCGTCGTTTCATTACCAGTACTCTTTGCTGTGAGCTGTTCAACACGATGAGGTTCTGAGATGTTATAAGCCAAAAAGACATCTCCATCCTCCCATTTATTTCCATCAACAAGGCTTACTATTGAACGAGACTTAGCATATGCACTCGTTTGTTCATCAGCATTGGTTGATATAGTCAATGTGCGTCTTACACTCTTCTCGGGGCTTATCACTGTGTTATCCTCGTTGTTCTGGTCACTTGCACACGAAAACAGCCCCAAAGCAGTAACTCCAAGAACAACACTTAAAATCTTTTTTAAAGTCATGTAGTTTCTTTTTGTAATGGGTTATTAATTTGTTTCTTCTTCATCAGCAGCGAAAGGATTCATCTTTGCAGGTGAACTTTGTTCGCCAAGTGTCTGATGCGGTTTCGGATTTAGATTTTGGTTAGAGACTCCAATACCACTCCCTGCCAACATAGCGTGGTCAAAATTGACTGCAACCGATAGGCTGCATGGCTTTACATAAACTTTTTTCATTGTTAACCGAATACTTTTTTGTTTCATTTATTAACTCTCTATCGTACATTCTCTGTACGCTGCTTTGATTCCCTGAAAATACAATTGTGCGATAAAGCCTTAATTTTCTTCACATGAAAAACATCAATGCGTCAATTAAAACAGCTGCACATCTTTGTCAAAATAGACAATTCTACCCCTTGATTCTATGGGACTGCAAAGGTATATATATTTATTTAAAATACAGAAATTCGTAAAAAGAAAAGCGGAGTCTATGCGTAAACAAACGTTAATATATAGAATCTTACCGTAAAATAGAACAATTATTATTGCAAGAAAACTGCATATAGTGAACAAATAAACACCACCCTTTGTTTAAAAAGAATCAAAGCCAAGACAACCCCCTCCCCCATCATTCCGCGTTTCCTATCATTTCATCGTATAAAGAGCATCAAAACATCAAACAAAATAAGCCATTTCATCGTGTAAAGTGCAGCAAATTATCAGCAGAAAAACAATGAGGATGCACCCCTTTAGTAGACCTCAACAACACAACCAAAACAGATGAGAGCCATCACCTCAAATCTATCACTTCTCCGTTTGCATGGTTCAACGCGATAACAACTGTATAGCACCATTCGCATTATCAAGCTAAAACCATTTGACTACAATTGAAAAGATTTATTGATAAACGCACTATCGGAGAAGACTAATAGCAAATGAGGATAGAGATTATAAAAAAAGGCCGTGACTTTTCAGCCACGGCCTTTCATTATTTCAAATAGAGGTTATTCAGAAACCACTTCATGCTCGGTAAAATCGAGTACATTCTTGCGGTTAGCCTGCATGCGCTCATATTCTTCTTTAGAACCAACAACAAGTTTATCCCACTGACGGAGTCCCGTACCTGCAGGGATTAAGTGACCGCAGATAACGTTCTCTTTCATGCCTTCGAGGCGATCTTGTTTACCACGGATAGCTGCTTCGTTGAGCACCTTCGTAGTTTCCTGGAATGAAGCTGCACTCATGAAGCTCTTTGTTGCAAGGGCTGCACGTGTGATACCTTGGAGAATCTGAGTAGATGTCGCTGCAACAGCGTCACGAACCTGCACAGGTTTCAAGTCACGACGCTTCAATGACGAGTTCTCATCACGGAGCTTACGTGCTGAAATGATTTGTCCTGGCTTCAAAACTTCAGAGTCTCCGGCGTCAACGACAACCTTCTTACCCCATATACGGTCGTTTTCTTCAGCGAAATCAAGCTTATCTACCATCTCCTGTTCAAGGAAAGAAGTATCTCCCGGGTCATCAATGCGCACCTTACGCATCATCTGACGGACGATAATCTCAAAGTGCTTGTCATTGATTTTCACACCTTGGAGACGATAAACGTCCTGTACCTCGTTGACAATATATTCTTGAACGGCCGTTGGACCCTTGATAGCAAGGATGTCACTTGGCGTGATTACACCATCAGAAAGTGGTGTACCAGCGCGTACAGCATCATGTTCTTGTACAAGAATCTGCTTAGACAAAGAGACGAGATATTTCTTTTGGTCACCTGTCTTAGAGGTAACGATGATCTCACGATTACCACGTTTCACCTTACCCATAGTCACCTCACCATCAATTTCAGAAACAACGGCAGGGTTAGATGGGTTGCGTGCTTCAAAGAGCTCGGTCACACGAGGAAGACCACCCGTGATATCTCCAGCACCACCTACGGCACGTGGAATCTTAACGAGGGTTGTACCAGTATTGACTTTTGCACCATCTTCAACAACAACGTGACCGCCTACAGGGAAGTTGTAAGTACCAACCACTTCACCATCTGCACCGATAATATCGCAAGTTGGAACCTTAGACTTGTCCTTAGAATCTGTGATAATCTTCTCAGTAAGACCTGTAGTATCGTCAGTTTCAGCATGGAAGGTAACACCTTCTACAACATCATGGAACTTCAACGTACCTGCATATTCAGACACAATGACTGCATTGAATGGGTCCCACTTAGCAATAAGGTCTCCCGGTTTAACGCGATTACCTTGTTTAAAGTAGAGAGATGAACCATAAGGAACGTTGAGTGTACTGAGCACGATCTCTGTATTAGGATCTACAAAGCGTATTTCGGCCAAACGACTCACTACCATCTGGCAGTCTTTATCATCGTCGTCTTTGAACGGAACCGTACGGAGTTCGTCGAATTCGACCTTAGCTTCGTTCTTCGCTACAATGCTTGCATTGGCTGCAGCATTACCAGCGACACCACCAGCGTGGAATGTTCGAAGAGTCAACTGAGTACCAGGCTCACCAATAGCCTGTGCAGCAATAACGCCGGCAGCCTCACCAAGTTGAACCATACGGGCTGTAGCAAGGTTTCGACCATAGCATTTCATACATACGCCATGCTTGCTTTCACAAGTTAATACGGAACGAATCTCAACCATCTCTATAGGAGATTCATCGATAATCTTAGCCTTAGCTTCGTTGATTTCCTCACCTGCTCTGACGATAACTTCACCCGTTGTAGGATGGATTACATCGTGAACAGAGACACGACCAAGGATGCGTTCATAGAGAGAAGAAATGATTTCGTCTCCATTCTTCAATGCACGACATTCAAGACCACGCAGTGTTCCACAGTCTTCTTCAGTAATAATGACGTCATGAGAAACGTCAACCAAACGACGTGTAAGATATCCGGCATCGGCTGTTTCATCGCCGTATCAGCCAAACCCTTACGAGCACCGTGAGAAGAAATAAAGTATTCGAGCACTGACATACCCTCCTTAAAGTTAGAAAGGATAGGGTTCTCAATAATCTGTTGACCTTCAGCACCGGCCTTCTGTGGCTTAGCCATCAGACCACGCATACCAGAAAGCTGTTTGATTTGGTCCTTAGAACCACGCGCACCAGAATCAAGCATCATGTAAACAGCATTGAAGCCTTGGTCAGCATCTGTCATTTGCTTCATCAAGACATTGCCAAGGTCGTTGTTTACATGGGTCCATGCATCAATAACCTGATTGTAACGCTCGGTATCTGTGATGAATCCCATCTCATAGTTGGCTTTAATCTGATCGACTTCTGCCTGACCTTTTCCAACGATTGCAGCCTTTTCTTCTGGAATAATGATATCATCAAGGTTGAAAGAAAGACCAGCTACATAGGCCATGCGATATCCCAAGTTCTTGATTCCGTCAAGGAACGAGCAAGCACGAGCCATTCCGACAGCCTTGATTACATCTGAAATAATGCCACGTAAGGTCTTCTTTGAAATAACATCATTGAAATATCCAACTTCATCGGGGATGATTTGATTGACAATAACACGTCCAACCGAAGTTTCAACCATGTGGCGTACAGGATTATCACCTACCAAATCATCAACAACACACTTAATCTTTGCGTGCAAATCACAGCGTCCTTCATTATGCGCAATAATGGCTTCTTCTGGTCCATAGAAGGTAAGTCCTTCGCCCTTTGCACCAGGACGAATCTTTGTAATATAGTAAAGACCAAGTACCATGTCCTGAGAAGGAACGGTAATCGAGGCACCATTGGCAGGATTCAGAATGTTATGACTCTGAAGCATCAGGATTTGTGCTTCGAGAACAGCCTCATTACTCAATGGAAGGTGTACAGCCATCTGGTCACCATCGAAGTCGGCATTGAACGCCGTACATGCCAATGGGTGAAGTTGAATAGCCTTACCTTCAATAAGTTTAGGTTGGAAAGCTTGAATACCAAGACGGTGAAGTGTCGGCGCACGGTTAAGCATGACAGGGTGACCCTTCATGACATTCTCAAGAATATCCCAAATAACAGGCTCACGACGGTCTACTATTTTCTTGGCACTCTTAACTGTTTAACGATACCGCGCTCAATAAGCTTACGGATTATAAATGGTTTGTAGAGCTCAGCAGCCATGAGTTTTGGCAAACCGCACTCTCCCATCTTCAGTTCTGGGCCTACAACGATTACTGAACGAGCAGAGTAGTCAACACGTTTACCAAGAAGGTTCTGACGGAAACGTCCCTGCTTACCCTTCAAAGAGTCTGAGAGAGACTTCAAAGGACGATTGCTTTCACTCTTTACTGCAGACGCTTTACGAGAATTATCGAATAGAGAGTCTACAGCTTCTTGCAGCATTCGTTTCTCATTACGCAAGATTACTTCAGGAGCTTTAATCTCCATGAGTCGTTTCAAACGATTATTACGAATGATAACACGACGATAGAGATCGTTCAAGTCTGATGTAGCGAAGCGGCCACCATCTAATGGTACGAGCGGACGAAGCTCTGGTGGGATGACAGGAACAATCTTTAAGATCATCCACTCAGGGCGATTGACACCCTTAGAAGCACGGAATGCTTCAACCACCTGCAAGCGTTTTAACGCTTCAGTCTTGCGTTGCTGACTGCTATCATTATTAGCACGGTCACGCAATTCATAGCTGAGACTATCGAGATCAATATCTGTCAAGAGGTCATAAATAGCCTCTGCACCCATCTTAGCTACGAACTTATTAGGATCTGTATCGTCAAGATAATCGTTGTTTGGGTCAACATAATTATCAAGAATGTCGAAATATTCTTCTTCTGACAAGAGATCCATCTTGTGAGAGCCGTTCATTTCTACACCATCAGCATCCTTCTTACCTTCCATTGCACCAGGCTTGATGACGATATACTTTTCATAATATACGACAGCATCAAGTTTCTTTGTTGGCAATCCAAGTAGATAACCAATCTTATTAGGCAATGAACGGAAGTACCAAATATGTGCAACAGGCACTACAAGTTCTATATGTCCTGAACGTTCACGGCGTACTTTCTTCTCTGTTACTTCTACACCACATCGATCACAGACGATACCTTTATAGCGAATGCGCTTATATTTTCCGCAGGCACATTCATAGTCTCGTGTAGGACCAAAGATGCGCTCGCAGAAAAGACCATCGCGCTCAGGCTTGTATGTACGATAATTTATGGTTTCGGGTTTGGTTACCTCACCATACGAATTCTCCAGGATCTCCTCAGGAGAGGCCAATCCGATGGTAATCTTCGTGAAATTATTCTTTACTTTGAATCTTTCTTAAAAGCCATATTTATCTTTTAATTAGGGTGTTCACATTAATCGAGTTTGATACTCAGTCCAAGACCACGGAGTTCATGCAGCAATACATTAAGAGACTCTGGGATACCTGGTGTAGGCATTGTGTCTCCTTTGACGATTGCTTCGTAAGCCTTACTGCGCCCTACTGTATCATCTGACTTGATGGTCAGAATCTCTTGGAGCACATGGCTCGCACCAAAGGCCTCGATAGCCCAGACTTCCATTTCTCCAAAACGCTGTCCACCAAACTGTGCTTTACCACCAAGTGGCTGCTGAGTGATAAGAGAGTACGGACCGATTGAACGAGCATGCATCTTGTCTTCAACCATGTGTCCTAACTTCAAGAAGTAGGTAACACCCACTGTTGCAGGTTGATCAAACTTCTCACCAGTCTCACCATCATATATATATGTAGAGCAAAGGTTAGGTAAACCTGCCTTATCGGTCCATTCTTTCAAATCATCCAACTTGGCACCATCAAAGATAGGTGTAGCAAACTTACATCCAAGTTTCTGTCCAGCAGCACCGAGAATTGCCTCAAATATCTGTCCAAGGTTCATACGAGAAGGCACACCCATAGGGTTAAGTACCAAGTCAACAGGACGTCCATCCTCAAGGAACGGCATATCTTCTGTACGTACAACCTTTGAAACGATACCCTTATTACCATGTCGACCAGCAAGTTTATCACCTACTTGAATCTTACGTTTCTTAGCAATATAAACCTTTGCCATCTGCAAAATGCCTGATGGGAGTTCATCACCAATAGAGATAGCAAACTTCTTACGCTTCATTTCCGCATCAAGTAACTTGTATTTGCGGATGTAATTCATAATAAGCTTCTGAATAAGTGCATTCGTATGGTCATCATCCGTCCAGTTGTTACTCTGAATTCCATCGAACTCAAGGTTCTTTAATGCAGGAACTGTGAACTTGCTTCCTTTGGTAATAATTTCAGCACCAGTGTAATCTTTCACACCCTGTGATGTCTTACCTTCAGTAAGTGTCATAAGTTTATCAACAAGAATATCTTTCAGATCGTTATTCTTTGCTTCATATTCTTCGTCAATCTTAGCTAAAAGCACCTTATCTTGCTTCTTAGAATCGCGTGTCTTAATAGCACGTGAGAAGAGTTTCTTATCGATAACGACACCACTCAAAGAAGGATTAGCCTTTAATGAAGAATCTTTCACATCGCCAGCCTTATCTCCAAAGATTGCACGGAGAAGCTTTTCTTCAGGCGAAGGATCACTTTCTCCCTTAGGAGAAATCTTTCCTATAAGGATATCACCTGGCTCTACACGCGCACCTACACGGATTACACCATTGTCATCAAGGTCTTTGGTAGCCTCTTCACTAACATTTGGTATATCAGAAGTGAACTCTTCTACACCACGTTTAGTTTCACGTACATCAAGAGAATATTCATCTACATGGACAGATGTGAGTACATCCTCGCGTACCATGCGCTCTGAAATAACGACAGCATCCTCATAGTTGTAACCTTTCCAAGGAATATAAGCTACAAGTAAGTTTCGACCAAGGGCTAATTCTCCATTTCTGTTGCATAACCTTCAGTCAAAATGTCTCCGGCCTTAACACGTTGACCTTTATTACAAATAGGACGAAGGTCTATTGTCATATTCTGATTGGTACGACGGAACTTTGGAATACGGTATTCTTTCAATGCAGGCTCAAAGCTAACAAATTCCTCTTCTTCCGTACGATCATAAAGAATACGAATAGTTGTTGCATCTACATATTCAATAACACCATCACCTTCAGCAGTAACCATCGTACGAGAATCCTCGCAAACTTGCTTCTCAAGACCTGTACCTACAATTGGTGCATCATTATGAATCAATGGAACGGCCTGACGCATCATGTTACAGCCCATCAGCGCACGGTGACCATCATCATGCTCTAAGAATGGAATCAACGATGCTGAAACTGAAGCTATCTGTTGCGGAGATACATCTACCAAATCAACTTCATCAGGAGTAACCACTGGATAGTCCGCATCCTGACGACATTTTACAGTTTCTTTAAGGAACTTACCATCGGTAGAGAGTGGTGCATTACCTTGACCAATAATCTTTTCTTCCTCTTCTTCTGCAGTAAGATAGACCACATCCTTATTGTCCATATCGACCTTATGGTCGTGAATTGTGCGATAAGGTGTTACGATAAAACCTAGGTCATTAATCTTTGCATAGATACAAAGTGAAGAAATCAAACCAATGTTAGGACCTTCTGGACTTTCAATTGGACAAAGACGACCATAGTGAGTGTAATGAACGTCACGAACTTCAAAACCAGCACGTTCACGTGACAAACCACCAGGACCGAGAGCAGAAAGTCGACGCTTATGAGTTACCTCGGCAAGTGGGTTAGTTTGGTCCATAAACTGACTCAAAGGATTCGTTCCAAAGAATGAGTTTATGACGCTGGAAATTGTCTTTGCATTTATAAGGTCAGTTGGCGTAAACACTTCATTGTCGCGAACATTCATACGTTCACGAATTGTACGACTCATACGAGCAAGCCCGATAGCAAACTGATTAGCTAATTGTTCACCAACAGTACGTACACGACGATTACTCAAGTGGTCAATATCATCAACTGTAACATTAGAATTGACAAGCTGAATAAGGTATTTGATAATCGCAATGACATCCTCTTTGGTCAACACGCGAACATCCATGTCGATATCAAGACCTAACTTTTTATTTATACGATAGCGTCCAACCTCTCCTAAGTCATAACGTTTGTCTGAGAAGAATAGGTTTTGGAACACCTCACGTGCACTGGCATCATCAGCAGGATCTGCATTACGAAGTTGTCGGTAAATATAGTTGACCGCTTCTTTTTCTGAATTACTGGGATCCTTTGATAGTGTATTAAAGATAATCGTATACTTATTTGCTGCCTCTGCGTCTTTATGAAGAAGTATGGTTGAAGCACCGCTATCAAGAATCTCACCGATATTATCCTCTGTAAGTTCTGTTTCGCGCTCCATGATTACTTCATTACGCTCAATAGAAACAACTTCGCCCGTATCCTCATCAACGAAATCTTCGTTCCAACTCTTCAATACGCGTGCAGCTAACTTGCGGCCGACAGCAGCCTTCATGTTCTTTTTGTTGACCTTGATTTCCTCTGCAAGATCAAAAATCTGCAGGATATCTTTATCCTGCTCAAAACCCATAGCACGAAGAAGTGTCGTTACAGGTAATTTCTTCTTACGATCAATGTAAGCATACATAACATTGTTAATGTCAGTAGCAAACTCTATCCAAGAACCTTTGAACGGAATAATACGTGCACTATAAAGAACTGTTCCATTCGCATGTACACCTTGTCCGAAGAAGACGCCTGGCGAACGATGTAATTGTGATACAACAACACGTTCAGCACCATTGATAACAAAGGTACCATTAGCAGTCATATAAGGAATTGTCCCCAAGAAAACATCCTGGATAAATGTACCGAAATCCTCATGATCGGGGTCAGTACAATACAGTTTCATCTTAGCCTTTAAAGGTACGCTATATGTCAAACCACGTTCTAAACATTCATCAATAGAATAGCGAGGTGGATCTATATAGTAATCCAAGAACTCAAGAACGAAATTATTACGAGTATCAGTGATTGGGAAATTCTCGGCAAACACTTTGTATAACCCGTCGTTCTTGCGTTCCTCAGGCGGAGTATCCAACTGTAGGAAGTCACGAAAAGACTTCAGCTGCACATCGAGGAAATCTGGATATGGCAGCGGATTATGCACGCTGGCAAAATTTACTCTGTTATCAACAACTTTTGTCATAAATTAAAATTTAATTGGCCCAACTGGGCTAATAAGCTTTATCAGCCTAAGTAGGCTAATTATTTGTAAAAGACACAAAAAGGTTAGGACCAACCTACTTGGAAGATCCTAACCATATTCTAAAGAAATCTGTAATTCTGAATTACTTCAGCTCTACCTTGGCACCAGCTTCTTCGATAACCTTCTTCAGGTTCTCTGCCTCGTCCTTAGCAACACCTTCCTTAATAGTTGAAGGAGCACCATCTACTAAGTCTTTAGCTTCTTTCAAACCAAGACCACAAGCCTCTTTAACAGCCTTAACAACCTGAAGCTTTGTTGCACCTACTTCAGCGAGGACAACGTCAAAAGAAGACTTCTCCTCAGCTGCAGCTGCACCACCAGCAGCAGGACCAGCAGCTACAGCAACAGCTGCAGCAGCAGGCTCAATACCATACTCGTCCTTCAGGACTGTTGCCAACTCATTTACTTCTTTAACAGTAAGATTTACTAATTCTTCTGCAATAGCTTTAATGTCTGCCATTTTATTCTAAAATTTAATTGTTCTTGTTAAAATTATATTACGACTTTATAATTGACATCATCAATTATTTATTCAGAACGCTCACCTAAAGTCTTAAGCACACCATGGATGGTATTTGCGCCTGATTGAAGAGCAGAAACAACGTTCTTTGCAGGAGACTGCAACAGAGATACAATCTCTGCGATAACTTCGTTCTTGCTCTTGAGAGCTGCAAGTTCTGCAAGTTTATCAGCACCTACATAGATGCTTTCTTCTGCATATGCAGCCTTGAGTGCAGGAATTCCTTCCTTTTCGTATTCCTTTAATAACTTAGCAGGAACATTAGCTGTTGTTGTAAACATAACAGCCGTAGTACCTTTCAATGTACCATATAAAGGTTCAAAATCAATATCCGAAGCCTCGAAAGCCTTGTGAAGAAGCTTATTCTTCACAACAACCATCTTGATTTCATTCTTGAAGCACTTGCGACGAAGCGAACTTGTAGCCTCAGCATTTAATCCAGTAAGATCTACTAGATAAATGAGGATACTCTTTTAGCTTCTCCCCAAGTTCAACAATAATAGTATCTTTTACTTCTTTCTTCATTATACAAAACTTTTAGAGTTATTCAACTGATTTAGGATCAATTTTGATACCCTTACTCATCGTGCTTGAAATAAAGATACTCTTGATATATGTACCTTTAGCAGCAGCAGGTTTCAACTTAATAACAGTCTGGATAAATTCCTTTGCGTTACCAAAAATCTGCTCAGGAGTCATAGAAATCTTACCGATTGAAGTGTGGATAATACCAGCTTTATCAACCTTGAAATCAATCTTACCCTGTTTTACTTCTTTTACCGCCTTAGCAACATCCATAGTTACAGTGCCACTCTTAGGATTAGGCATCAATCCGCGAGGACCAAGCACACGACCTAAAGGACCAATCTTACCCATACATGAAGGCATAGTTATGATGACATCAATGTCTGTCCAACCACCTTTGATTTTCTCGACATATTCATCAAGACCAACATAATCAGCACCAGCTTCTTTTGCAGAAGCTTCCTGATCAGGGGTGCAGAGTGCAAGCACTCGAACAGTTTTACCTGTTCCATTTGGCAGTGAAACAACTCCACGAACCATTTGATTTGCTTTACGTGGATCAACTCCCAGACGTACATCAATATCAAGGGATGCATCAAACTTTGTTGTGGTAATTTCCTTAACAAGTTCTGCAGCCTCTTTCAATGTGTATGCCTTCCCTGCTTCAACCTTATCAGCTACTGATTTTTGATTTTTTGTCAGTTTACTCATTTTCTTAATTGAAGTTTTAAATTATTCACCAGGGAAGTCCCCTTTTACTGTAATACCCATACTACGAGCAGTACCAGCAATCAGCTTCATAGCCGATTCTATTGTAAAGCAGTTGAGGTCATTCATCTTGTCTTCAGCAATAGCCTTAACTTGTTCCCAAGTTACACTAGCTACTTTCTGACGGTTAGGTTGAGCAGAGCCCGTCTTAACCTTGGCAACCTCTTTCAGCTGAACAGCTGCAGGAGGAGTCTTAATGATGAAGCTAAATGACTTATCTGTATAGTATGTGATAACAACAGGTAGAATCTTACCTGCTTTATCCTGGGTACGGGCGTTGAACTCTTTGCAGAATCCCATAATATTAATACCCTTAGAACCCAACGCTGGGCCTACTGGAGGTGAAGGATTCGCAGCGCCACCCTTAATCTGTAATTTGATTAAACCAGCAACTTCTTTAGCCATTTTTGTTAATATTAAAAATTGATTGTTATAAAAGGAAAATAAACTTCCGTAACGAAGATTATCCATCCTTCTCTACCTGCATAAAACTTAACTCTAACGGAGTTTTACGTCCAAAGATCTTAACCATCACCTTCAGCTTATGCTTCTCAGCATTTATCTCTTCGATAACGCCACTAAAACCACTGAATGGTCCGTCTATTACTTTTACTGTCTCATCTACAACATAGGGAACATCAACAGTACCTTCTATCTCCGTATTTTCGGCAGTACCTAACATCCTATTAATCTCTGATTGAAGGACGGGAGAAGGATTATCTAACCCTCCAAGAAAGCCTAAACAATTAGGCATAAAGCGCAGAGTATGCGCAACGTCCCCAACCAAGTTAGCCTCAACAAAAATATAGCCCGGGAGAGAGATTTTCTCCTTAACTACTCGTTTGCCATTACGCAAAGAAGCATGTTTCTCCATCGGTATAAGGACCTGAGATACATGTGTGCTAAGCAACTCGTTATGTTTCATCTCGGCATCAATATATTCTTTCAACTTTGCCTCTTTTCCACTAACAGCACGAAGCACATACCATTTATTTCCTGTTTCAGCCATCTCTTGAAGAATTAACGTGGATAAATCGTGCTCATCACGAACTTGAACAGACTGTCCATTCCGAACACTACTAATGCAATGACAAGGGAAGCAGATAATACAATCATTGCACTATGAGTAAGTTCGGCACGTGTTGGCCAAGTAGTTTTATGCACAAGCTCGTCATAACAAGCTTTACAGTAATTTACTATCTTACTAAACATATTATCTTCTAATTAGCACGGGAAGCAGGGCTCGAACCCACGACCCTCGGTTTTGGAGACCGATGCTCTACCAACTGAGCTATTCCCGTATATAAGTCCCCGCTACATATATAACGAGGACTCAATATATCCTAAGACTTATTTCGAATTACTTAACGTCAGGGAGAATCGCAGTAATCTGACCTGAACCTACTGTACGACCACCTTCACGGATAGCGAAACGTAAGCCTTCATTCAAAGCAACCTTATAAATAAGCTCTACTTCAATTTCAACATTATCACCAGGCATTACCATCTCAACGCCTTCTGGCAATTTAATTTCACCAGTACAATCCATTGTACGAAGATAGAACTGAGGACGATACTTATTACCAAATGGAGTATGACGACCACCTTCTTCTTTCTTCAATACATAAATAGAAGCCTTGAAGTGATCATGAGGAGTAATAGCACCCGGATGCACAACTACCATACCACGTTTAACTTCAGCCTTATCAATACCACGAAGCAACAAACCTACGTTATCACCAGCTTGACCTTCAGCAAGGTTCTTACGGAACATCTCAACACCTGTAATAACTGATTTCTTATCTTCACCAAGACCAAGAAGCTGAACTTCGTCACCTACTTTACAAACACCTGTTTCAATACGACCTGTAGCTACAGTACCACGACCTGTGATTGAGAATACATCCTCAACTGGCATCAAGAATGGTTTATCAACCTCACGCTCTGGTTCTTGAATCCATTCATCAACAGTATCCATCAACTTCATTACAGAGTCAACCCACTTTCAACACCATTCAATGCACCAAGTGCAGAACCGCGTATAATTGGAGTATCCTCTTCATAGCCATACTGCTCAAGGATTTCACGAACTTCCATTTCAACAAGGTCAAGCATCTCCTCATCATCAACCATGTCGCATTTATTCAAGAAAACAACCAAGCGAGGAACGTTTACCTGACGAGCCAAAAGGACGTGCTCACGTGTCTGAGGCATAGGACCATCAGTAGCAGCAACTACCAAGATAGCACCATCCATCTGAGCAGCACCAGTAACCATGTTCTTTACATAGTCAGCGTGACCCGGACAGTCTACGTGTGCATAGTGACGTTTTGCTGTTTCATATTCAATATGAGCAGAGTTAATGGTAATACCACGCTCTTTCTCTTCAGGAGCATTGTCAATCTGATCGAAAGACTTAACATCCTCTGTACCGAAGCCCTTCTCATGAAGAACCTTTGAGATTGCAGCAGTAAGAGTTGTCTTACCGTGGTCAACGTGACCGATTGTACCAATGTTTACGTGCGGTTTGGTACGTACGAATTCTTCTTTAGCCATAGCTTTTCTTTTTATTTATATAAATGTATAATCAATAATCTTGTTTTTCCCAGTGTCTATAGAAATAGAAACCGAAAAGAGCTGTAACTGAGAGTTGAACTCAGGACCTCTTCCTTACCAAGGAAGTGCTCTACCACTGAGCTATTACAGCGTCGCAATGAGAGCGGAAAACGGGGCTCAAACCCGCGACCCCCAGCTTGGAAGGCTAGTGCTCTATCAACTGAGCTATTTCCGCAAAAAACTCCTTTCGGATGTGGGTGGTGATGGATTCGAACCACCGAAGGCATAGCCAGCAGATTTACAGTCTGCCCCATTTGGCCACTCTGGTAACCACCCTGTTTAAGATATCCTTAGTAGGAGTCTTTTTCAACTTTCCGTTGAGCCTCTTGTCGGATTCGAACCAACGACCCCGAGATTACAAATCACGTGCTCTGGCCAACTGAGCTAAAGAGGCAATCCATGCAGCCGATACGACTTTACTAGGACGTGTTCTAAAACGGCTGCAAAGATACGATTTATTTTTTAATCACCAAAACTTTTAATCAGTTTTTTCAATGATTGCGGATTTTTTCCTTGAATTTAGTCAACTGCACCTTCATTGAATCTACTGCTTCATCAATTCCTTCCTCAAATGTATCACAGGTCTTTGCAACAAAGAGCTTTTGTCCTGGAACAGAAACCGTAATACTGGCTTCTTTATTGAGGGCGGTGGCAGGTTTGACTACTTTTAACTGCACCTCTACTTTCTGTATATCTTCGTAATTCTTTTCTAACTTGGCGATTTTCTTTTCAATAAACGCCTGTAACTTTTCGGTAGCATCGAAGTGAATCGACTGAATTTTTAGTTCCATAGTTAACTCCGTTTTTAAGGGTTAAGCCCGAGGATGGGCACTATAATATTCGCGTTTAAGCTGCTCAAAAGTCGTATGTGTATAGATTTCTGTCGTTGACAGACTCTCATGACCGAGCAACTTCTTTACACTTTCAATCCCAGCTTTATTATTAAGCATTGCTGTTGCAAACGTATGTCGCAGCACATGAGGCGTTCTTTTCTTCAGTGTACAAACCTTTGAAAGATTTTTTCTTACGGCTTCCCTCACTTGACTCGAAGTCATTCGCCGCCCTTTTGCTGAAACAAACAAGGCTTCAGACTGCCGATTCACCTCTTTATCACGACACTTCATATAATCACGAAGCGTCACCAAGAGTTCCTCACCAAAGGGAATCACACGCTGTTTATTCCTCTTTCCCGTCACTTTCAACTGCCGATTCGAAAGATCCACCATGCTATCATCCAGTCCTATCAGTTCTGAAAGTCGGATTCCTGTTTCATAGAAAGTCATGATTACCGTGCGATCACGCACATCTTCAAAACTCTCCGTCCAACTTTCTGTATCGAGCAACCTATCCATTTCATTCTCTTTCAAGAACTGAGGCAAAGGTCTACCCTTCTTTGGTCCCGTGACACCATGTACCGGATCTTTATCAACCAACTTCCTTGTAAGAGCAAAACGATAGAAAGAACGCAACGCACTCAACCTCCGATTGATTGAAGTTGCATTATTCCCTTTATCCATCATGCTCTCCATCCAGTCGCGGATAATATCCGAATCAACCGACTCCCAAGAGAGACGACTATCTAAGTTCCCATAGAATTCCTTAAAAACCCGTAGGTCTTCTCCGTAATTCTTTATCGTCAAATCAGAGCGATTACGCTCAAACTTCAGATAGTTTAGAAACTCATTAATCATCATAAAAGCGCCGCTGGCATATATGTTTACGGCAACGAATTTACGGAATTAAATTCAAACTACCAAATTTTTTAACGAGTTTTATTCCTCGTTAGTACGCAGTTTCTGTACATAGACAGCGTGTTCCATCTTGAGTCTCTTCAAAACAGAAGGCTTGTTGTACTGCTGACGAGCACGAAGCTCTTTAACAACACCTGTCTTTTCGAATTTTCTCTTGAACTTTTTCAAAGCTCTTTCGATGTTTTCACCATCTTTTACGGGTACAATAATCATGTTTGTTTGTTTTTATTAAATTGTTTATATGAAACTCATCTTCAAGTGGTTACGCCTTTTTTATAGACAGAATCCACTATTAGCGGGTGCAAAATTACATCTATTTTCCTAAAATTCCAAATAAAATCCCGTTTTTCTTTGAAAGTCAGCGAGTTCTTAACACATACAAACTGCATGCAAAATCCATACTCATCCACAAGTATCCCAATAATTACCATCAACAAATTTGATATAAAACACAACAAAGTTGCACTACAATCACCCCATATTCCAATATAAATCTAATCTCTTCTACAAACCCTACATCATATCATTCGCACAACCTTTTATTACCGCTTGCAATTCGACACATTCTATTTCCATTGCGTTCATTTTCCAAAGTCACTCATTTTGCACGCCCATTCCTATCATTTCATTCGGTAATTCAATAGCCTTTACACCATAAAACGGCACAGATTACTAACACGATAATTATCAATAATAATTCATTCTCCCATTCTGCTTACCATAATTCTTCAAAACTTACAACACAATTTCATAAAAATCAACTACCTTTGCACATATCTTATATATACACTGCTGGTTAGACATGCAACAATTGAAATGAGATAAAGTTGCCTTTTGCCGTAAAAGGAAAACAAAAGCAGTGATTTAATGACACAAAATTCAATTTATGCGCATCATTAAATTTATCAAACAATGGACACTATTGTGCTCCATCGTTTTCGGGAGTCTGGTATATTTGCTTTTCACCCATATTGAAGTATTGACCCCTTTCGGTGATTTCATCGGACCAAAGCTGGTAATGGTGCTCCCCATCAACATCTTTTTGATGCTCTATGTCACGTTCTGTAAGATCCAAATGAATGACCTTACACCACGCAAATGGCATTTTATTCTGCAAGGAATCCGCACACTTTTAGCTGCATTGAGTGTCTTATCAGCCAATCTTTGCACGAATCCTACCTATAAACTATTATGGGAAGGCGTCTTCATCTGTGCCATCTGCCCTACTGCTGCCGCAGCTCCCGTGATTGTAGATAAGTTGGGTGGCAACATCGCTTCATTGACAGTATATCTCCTTATCGCTAATGGCTTCACATCAATCATTATCCCTTTGTTCTTTCCACTTATGGAAAAGGGAGCTAATATCACTTTTGCGATGGCGGCATGGCTGGTGCTTCAGCGTGTGTTAATGGTGCTTATCATTCCTCTTTGCTTAGCTTGCTCTCGCGAAAATACCTTCCCAAGTTTGTCACCTGGCTGAAAACGAAACACAACCTCGCCTTTTATTTATGGAGTTTCAACCTTTCTATCATCATGGGACTTGCCATGCAGAACATCCTTCACGCTCCTGTTTCGGGATGGGTATTAACAGCTTTGTGCATCATTCCGCTGATATTGGCTGTAGTTCAGTTCTCCATTGGCAAACTTGTCGGCCACCGTTATGGCGACAGTATAGGCGCAGGACAAGCTTTAGGGCAAAAGAATACCGTCGTAGGAATATGGCTTACGCTCTCATTTCTTAATCCTTATGCAGCTATTGCGCCTTGCGTCTACGTGATTTGGCAGAACATTATCAATGCCGTTCAGCTGTGGTATAAAGATAAATATGGCTATTTGAAGTGGTAATCAGCTAAGAAGTCCATCACAATATGACAAATGTGTCAGTTTAAGACGAATGAAAATTTGGTATAGTTTTTGCGAATATATCGTGAAAGAGTTATTTTATTACATCACAAATCAAATCAAAACAGGTTAGAAAGAAATGGAAATTATCAAGGATAAAAGCTTTGGTGGAGAGCGTCCTCTCTTTGGATTAAAGGATGCAAGCTTAGAGAATATCACAATTACCGATGGTGAGTCGGGCATAAAATGTTGTCAGAACATAACTTGTAATGACTCAAAGTTTTATGGGAAATACCCTTGGTGGCATGTCGATGGGAGTGTTATTACGAATTGTTATTTTGCTCCTGAGAGTCGTTCTGCTATCTGGTATAGTGACAATATGACGATGAAAGACTCGGTCATTGATGGTCCAAAGTTCTTTCGTGAGATGCAAAACTTGGAGTTAGAAAACGTAAAGATCAACGACGCCGATGAGACTTTTTGGAAGGTTAACGGCCTAAAGTTGAAGAATGTCACGCTACATGAGGGGCACCTATCCATTCATGTTTTCTCGCAATATCTATGTAGACGGCTTGGTAAGTGATGCAAAGTATGTGTTTCAATATTGTAAGAACGTTGAGATTCACCACGCAAAGATCACTACAAAGGATAGTTTCTGGGAGTGTGAGAACGTGATTGTCTACGACTCTGAACTTGATGGAGAATACTTAGCATGGCATTCCAAGAACATAAAGCTTGTGCGTTGTCACATCAGTGGCGAGCAACCGCTTTGCTATCTCGATGGCATCACGCTTGAAGATTGTACCTTTGACGCTGCATGCGACCGCATTTTTGAAGATAGTCGCAATATCAATGCCACCATAAAAGGTGCAATCACCGAGGTCAAGAACCCTATTAGCGGACACATTGTGGCTGATAAGATTGGCCAAATCACATATAACGAGTTTGCCAAAGGTAATGATTGTGTGATTGAAACAAGAAAATAAACAACGATGAACAAATTCAATTTCGATGAGAAAGTAGTGCGTCGAGGCACTAATTCCATTAAATGGGACGAGCCAAAAGAAGATGGTGTGCTCCCCATGTGGGTGGCTGATATGGATTTTAAGACTGCACCTTGCATCCTTGAAGCCTTGAAACAGCGCCTCGATCATGGCGTTTTCGGTTACACCTACGTGCCCGACAGCTTCTATGAAGCTATTATCCATTGGTTCAGCAGACGCCACCAATGGCAAATTCAACGTGAAGACATCCTCTATACCTCGGGAGTTGTACCTGCCATTTCTTGCGCATTGAAGGCTATTACCATGCCAGGTGAGAAGGTGTTAATACAGACTCCCGTCTACAACTGCTTCTTTTCGTCTATCCGCAACAGCGGATGCGAAGTGTTAGAAAATCCACTTTGCCGACAGGGAGATAGCTATGTAATCGATTTTGAAGACTTCGAGAGCAAGTGTGCAGACGAGAAAACCACGGTATTTCTACTCTGTAATCCACACAATCCGGCTGGACGTGTATGGACAAAAGACGAACTTCAACGCATGAACGACATCTGCATGAAGCATAATGTAAAGGTGATTGCCGATGAAATCCATTGCGAAATCGTCATGCCGGGCTACACTTTCCAACCCTTTGCGGCTGTAAACGAGGCGTGTTGTAACAATAGTGTAGTGCTCAATTCGCCTACAAAGGCTTTCAATATTGCAGGACTTCAGATTGCAACTATCATCTGTCACGACGCTGAATTGCGTCGCCGCATCGACCGAGCGATAAACATCAACGAGGTCTGCGACGTCAATCCCTTTGGTGTTATCGCACTGCAAGCAGCATACAACCAAGGAGAAGAGTGGCTCGATGAGCTCAACTTATACATTCATGAGAATTATCTCACGCTGAAACAATACCTAAACGAGCACCTACCCAAAATCAAACTATGTCGCTTAGAAGGCACATATTTGGCATGGGCTGACTTGTCTCACACCACATTGACAGCCGATGAAGCGACCCAAAAGCTTTTAAGTCAAGCCAAAGTGATGTTCAATAGTGGCACCATGTATGGCCAACAAGCCGGCGCTCACTATCTGCGCATCAACCTTGCTTGCACCCGTGAGACGCTCATTGAAGCGTTAAAACGCGTTGAAAGCGTACTCCTTCCTTATATGGCTGACTAAGATTGGCTCATATCGCGGCTGAAACTGTTTCGCGCTTCACCTATGTATATAAGGTGAAATGTAGCGAATATTGAATATATATAACGAATTAGGAGAAAAGAACAAAGAGATTCTCCCTCCATCTACTAAGGTTGGCAAAGCATGCCAACCTTTTTTTATTTGCTTTCCAGTATGGCAGGGAACACCCTTTCATGGTAAATACAACTCCATACTACCCTATCTTTCAGTTTTTTAACCCTACGCCCTATTGTTTCTCTTGTCAAAACATTGTATCTTTGTCATGTAATACATATTCCATCTGTATGTGGAAATAACATGATTTAATAAAGAAAACTGATGAAAATCTTTCTTTTATTTCGTTCAAAAGCAACAAAGAGCATCACATTGTTGTTCTTTTTATTGGCATTTCTTCCCCTATCCGCCCAGCAAGTTAACATCCATCACCTCAGCAATGGCATGACTGTATGGCTCAATCCCGATTCCACAGCCTCTAAATTCATGGGTTATGTCGTCGTGAAAGCAGGTGCAAGAGATTGTCCTAACACAGGAATTGCCCACTATTTTGAACACATTATGTTCAAAGGAACACAACAAATCGGCACAACAAACTATGCTAAGGAGAAGCCATTGCTTGATGAAATCAGTCATCAATACAATCTTCTCTCTCAAACAACCGACCCAAAACAGCGCACTGCCATACAGCTACAAATCAACAAACTCAATCAGCAGGCAGCCAAATATGCCATTCCCAATGAGTTCTCTAAACTGCTTACACGCTATGGCTCAACTGCTATCAACGCCTATACCACCCTTGACGAGACCGTATATCATAGCGAGTGTGCCCCACAATATATAGCACAATGGTGCCAATTGAATAGTGAACGTTTCATCAACCCCGTGTTTCGACTCTTTCAAGGAGAACTGGAGACTGTCTATGAAGAGAAGAATCGCGGCGAGGATAACTTCGGAGTACAACTCATGGAGCATCTACAAGGTCAGGTGTTTAAGGGTAGTGACTATGAGTTTCCAGTCATTGGAAGCACTGAAAACCTGAAAAACCCAAGACTTTCTGACATGGAAGCGTTTTACCAGAAATACTATGTTGCCAATAACATGGCATTGATTCTTTGTGGGAAATTCAATGAAAAAGACGTTCTTCCGCTATTAGAAAAGACCTTTGGACGTATTCATAACGGCCCAATTCCACAGCGTCAACCTATCAATCTGGCTGACTTTTCACCCGAAAAAGACCATAAAAGTAAAGATACCTTTCCCTTTGATTAAGGTCTCAGCACTACTATTTCGTGGGCCAACTCCACGCAATCACGACTACACAGCCTTGCAAATTGCCATGCGATTACTTTCCAACAGCAACGAAAGTGGACTCATTGACTCACTCGTCAGCCACCATTCTATCATGTATGGCATGGCAGCGAGTGAACAAATCTCTATGATGCGCGAAGTTGGTTTGATTGGTTTAGCCGCCGTACCCAACCTTCCTTTTGGTTCAAAACGCAAGGCTGAACAACTCTTGTGGCAGCAAATTAACAAACTAAAAGAGGGAGATTTCTCTACCGAAAGCTTTGAAGCAGCGAAAACCGAATATCAAAAGGTGCAGGAACAACAGCTCGAAAACCTCCAGACACGCATCACCTTGATGACTAACTGCTATCTAAACGGAATGAATTGGAACGACTATTTGCATCAGATTTCCATGCTTGCGACCTTGCAAAAAGATGATGTTGTGGCAGCATGTCGCCATTACTTCAACCAACATTACTTACTCCTTCATAAGAAATTTGGTAAGTATAAGAAGGATAAAATCAGCAAACCACCTTACAAAGCAGTGGAAACCAACAACGGAAATAGCCAGTCTGACTATGCCAAAGCATTGGAAAAGACTCCTACTCCAACGCTAACTCCTCAGTTTGTAAGCCTTGGTAAGGAGGTTACAACATGTCATCTTGGTCAGCAAGCTGACTTATATGTGACGGCAAATCCACAGAATAACATCTTCCATTTGAGGCTTTCCTGGTTGCAAAATCACGTGAATCAACCGACTCATGGCATGTCTGATCTATTCAGTTTTTTAGGCACAACAACGCTCGACAAGCAAGCTTTTGCAAAAAGATTACAAGCCTTAGGCACAACACTTAGTGGCACTTACGACCTCAAAAGCATGCGCATTGAACTCTCAGGCTATGAAAAGAATCTCGCCCCCTCCATCCAATTGCTCGCCGATTTGCTGCAACATCCAAAGACAGACAAGAAATTTCTCTCGGTAATGCGAAAGGATGAACGTCTTGGAGACCAGTTCTTTGCTAAGGATATAAGCAGTGTCAGCAGTGCCGTTATGGACAAAATAGCGATGGGCAACAAAGCTTTTGGCTTGCAAGATATGTCAAGAAGTGAACTGAAGAAACTGCAAGTGGCCGACATAGAAGGCTATTTCAGGGCAGCACAAAAGGGGAAACTCATCGTCACTTATAGTGGAAAGGCCAATCCAGACAGTCTTATTCACCTGCTGAATCCTATTGTTCAAGAGACTAACAGAACAGATTTCACAGGCTATGATTACACAGTTCAGCAGCCCAAACGCCCCACTATATACCTCTATAACATGCCTGATGCACGCCAAACTATCGTTGGAACATACAATGTTTTGCCTGCACTTAACTCCGAAGAAAAGCGAGCTCAGTTTGTCATTTGGGCGCGTTATTTCAGTAATGGAGGCCTAAACAGCGTGCTCTTCCGCGAGCTTCGTGACCTTCGTTCCTTAGTTTATACCTGCGGAGGATTGGCATATCAACAGGAATTTAAGGCCTATCAAGACCGCCCTATCGGCTATTTTACAACGGCAGGAACGCAAGCTGACAAGGCATTGACAACGCTTTCGCTCATTGATAGCTTATTAAGTAACATGCCCATCCATGCACAAGACTTGCAAAACGCACGTCAATCGGCCATGAATAACATTAATAATTCGCGCCCCACTTTCCGCGATCAACCCGGTTATGTAGCTGGAAACATCATGCGAGGCTATGCAGACGACCCGAACAAAGCCTACGCTCAAGCCATTAATCACACGACAAATGAGCAAGTCATTGACTACTATCGCCAGCACATTCAGCATGCTCCACGCTCTTATTATGTCATTGGAAATTTGAAAGTTCTTGACAGAAAAGCACTCGAACGCTATGGAACGGTGGTGGAACTAAAGAAAGAAGATATTCACAAATAAAACAAATCCCACGATGGAAAATGAAGTAATCAAAGCCATTCGCGAGCGAAGAAGCATACGCCGCTTTACGAATGAGCAGATTAAAGACAACGAACTGCAAACCATTCTCGAAGCCGGCACGTGGGCACCCACAGGAAAAGGGTTGCAAGATCCATGGATTGTGGCTGTTCAAAACGAGCAACAATGTAACCAACTCCGCACAATGAACGCTACCATCATGGGCGTAAGTTCAGACCCTTACTATGGAGCACCGACCTTGATTCTTGTGTTTGCCTCGAAAGATTGGTACAATAACACCCGCGATGGCAGTTTAGTTCTCGCCAACATGATGCTTGCTGCCCACGCCATTGGACTTGGAAGTTGTTGGATAAACCGTGAAGATGAGATGTTTGCAACGGCAGAAGGCAAGCTACTCATGCAGGAATGGGGACTTCCCGAAGGCTTAATCGGCATTGGAGCACTGGCAGTTGGCTATCCCGCTTCATGGCCAAAGAAGGTTAAAGAGAGGAAAAAAGACTACTATCGCATAGTGAAATAAAACACGGAATAACGCCTATCATTGGCTATACTGCGCGCGCCTGCCACGCAAAAGAACTTATTGCTAAACTCAACGCTATTGTATGCCGCAAACGAAGTGTGGCAGATTATCGTGTGATTTGCCGTATTTGATGCGGTGAAATGAGGCACTTTATAGCCTAAAATGGCACAAATCACCTGATGAGTTGCATGCTTCAACACCATAGGGATTGTACTTTCCGAGTACAATCTACCCTAAGTGGTGTGTTGAGGCCTTCGTAAGAGCAGGCAATTTCATTAGGAGAAATATCATGATAGCAATGACACCACACACTGACAAAAGGAAGATGAAAAAAAGAAATGAATGTTTTGACCTTTCAAAAAAAATGGGTAATATTGCACATTCAATACTATAGACTTCAAAAAGACAACGATGAAAAAACGCGTGATAAGGTATTTTACTTGCCTCTTTATCACATTCATCCTCCTGATTCTTTGCACTGCACTCTGTAAAATATGGGAGGGAGAAGACTGGATTGGTACTTATTATGGTATCAATCTAAACGAACAATATACCCTTTGGACAGGAGATGCACAAGGAAAAGACTATAATATACAGGACAATGTGGCCTATGAAGAGATGCCTTTGGGTATAGACTCCGTGCAAGTTGTGGACAATTGTGTCATCGGTCATTGTTCAAAAGGATATTTCTATTGGACATGACTGCACAACGATTGGCCTATTTTGCTGCAAAGCCCATTGGAAAATACTGGAACAACGATTTAACCTTAATACCATCACACGCTTATTATCAACAACGCACAAGGAAAATTGACATCATTTGCGCTTTGTTGTTCTTAATTTCGACAGGAATGATATGGTGGTGGATGGCAAAGCCCCGCAAGCCTCAACACAATCTTGCATGAGAAAGCATTGAATGCTTACACCATTTAAGCTTTGTGTAAGCACCCAACACATGCTATGCGTCAAATCGCGGCAATGAGGTGACCTGCCGACGACATTGTGAAAAGCCCTTAATCTGTTTTCTCTTTTTCAGCAAGTTGAAGTTCGTTTCTTTGCTTTTCAGCAGCAGAAGGTTCATGAACATCAGCTTTTGCGCGTTGACTTAGTTCTGGATATTGGATTCGAGTGTGGTATATTGCCATCAAACGCGCAGTGATAAGTTTCTTCGCCAACGAGATATCACGGAACGTAATGGGGCAATCGGTGAAGAAACCAGAGGCAACTTGGCCGTCAATTAGTTTGTTGACGAGTTGACTAATGCTCTCTTCGGTGTATTCATTCAATGAGCGTGAGGCAGCTTCTACCGTGTCGGCCATCATCAAAATGGCTTGTTCGCGCGTGAAAGGATTAGGTCCTGGATATGTAAACTTCTCCATATCAATGTCTTCATCAGGATGTTCGTTCTTATATTTGATATAGAAATATTTTGTAACTCCACGCCCATGATGCGTCAATATGAAATCTTTGATGACGTTAGGCAAATTGTATTTCTCTGCCAACTTCACGCCTTCAGTGACATGACTGATAATAATCTTCGCACTTTCTTCGTATTTCATGTTGTCATGTGGATTCACTCCAGCTTGGTTTTCGGTAAAGAACACAGGGTTAGTCATCTTTCCTATGTCATGATATAGCGCCCCTGTACGTACTAACAAGCTATTAGCGCCGATGCAGTTGGCTATCTCTGCCGCCAAGTTTCCTACCGTAATAGAGTGTTGGAACGTGCCCGGCGCTATCTCACTTAGGTCGCGTAACAAACCAGTATTAGTATTTGAGAGTTCGATAAGCGTCACATTAGACACGAAACCAAAGGTTTTTTCGATGAGATACATCAGTGGATAGGCCAGCAACAGCAGCACTCCATTGACCAAGAAGTATATATACATGTCGCGATCAAGCTTCAACAGGTCATTGCTTTGCAGCAATTGGAGCGACACATAGACGGCAATGCTTCCGAGAGTAACCAGTAAACTGGTTTTAAACACCTGCGAACGACTTGACAATTCGCGCAGAGAGTAGATGGTAATCAAGCCTGCTACGAGTTGGATAATAATGAATTCATACTGATATCTGACTGTAGCGGCACAGATAAGAATCATCACTGCATGGGTGATAAAGGCCGTTCGGGAATCCATAAACACACGAACGAAGATAGGAACCATCGTAAACGGCAACACATATACACTGAAAATGCTGTGACTCATCATAAGCGATACGATGATAGGGAATACAGTCAGCATCGCATAGAGCATGAGAATGTTTCGCGATTTGAGGAAATAGTCCTTGCGGAATAAAGCAAGATAAATCGTGAAAAGCGTCACAAGTATGGTCACAAACAATAGTTGTCCGATGAGCGTATTAGTGATTTCAGCTTCTGAAGCGTTGCGTCTTTGCATCTCACGCTCAAAAGAATTCAACACACGATAGGTGTAATCGTTGACAATTTCGCCTCTATCAATGATCTTTTGTCCACTCATCACCATGCCACTTGCAAGCGGAATGCTACTCAAAAGATCAGATTTCTCCGTGTCACTACGTTGTTTGTCATAAATCAAATTAGGCAAAACATAGTCTGTTAGATTGCAACGTTGCAGGATGGAACGATAGGGAACTAAAGACGGATGGCGCAGAATTGCCTCATAAGCCGACATCGTTGAATAGAACTTTCCTGCGTTGGCACTCAACGCTTCCTTTCCATTCACAATGCGAATCATGTGTGTTGTGTCTGGAACGAGCCGGTTATATTCGGGTGTAGACATGATTCCATTGAGATAAAGTTCATGCAAGCGCATGGCAATCACATGCAACGTACCCGATGGTGTGCCTTCAATGCCAACACTAAAATCATGATAAAGCTGCTTGAGTACTTTCTTTCAACCGATGAATCATAATTATAATAGGGTTGGAAATACTTCAAAACAGAGTCTTGTTCGGCTTTAACTGCCTCGTCAGACTTATATACTGGGAAGTCAAACTTAGCGATAAAAGACCCATACATCCATGGTTTCCCAATGTCATAACGTAGTTGTACACCCTTGTTTCGAGGCATAAAAAACACGATAATCACTACCGTTATAGCGATTAGTGCCAGCCGAATGGCGATGTTTCGCCAGTTCTTATGTTTATATTTCTCTAATATCGTCATATCATTCAATTTGAGTTTACTACGCGAAAATACTAAAAATCTATCCAATACTCAAAAAAATATATTAAATTTGCACAAAAATTAAGTCTCAAGATATGTCAGAAAGAAAAGTAAGAGTGCGCTTTGCACCCAGTCCAACGGGTCCTTTGCACATCGGAGGAGTACGTACTGCCTTGTATAACTACCTCTTTGCACGTCAACACGGAGGTGATCTTGTCTTCAGAATCGAAGATACTGACTCGCATCGCTTTGTTCCTGGCGCCGAAGAATACATCATAGAGTCATTCCGTTGGCTTGGAATTAAGTTTGATGAAGGCGTTAGTTTCGGCGGCAATCATGGCCCTTATCGACAGAGTGAGCGTCGAGAGATTTACAAACAATACGTTAAACAGCTGCTTGATGCAGGCAAAGCATACATTGCTTTCGATACACCTGAGGAGTTGGAAGCTAAGCGTGGCGAGATAAAGAATTTCCAATATGATGCTCATACGCGTCTACAAATGCGCAATTCTCTTACACTTTCCAAGGCCGAAGTTGACCAACTTATTGCTGATGGCAGTCAATATACCGTGCGTTTCAAGGTAGAACCCGGCGTAGAAGTACACGTTTTCGATTTGATTCGCGGTGAAGTAATTGTCAAAAGTGACATCCTTGACGACAAGGTTCTATACAAAAGTGCAGACGAACTGCCTACTTATCACTTGGCAAACATCGTAGATGACCACCTAATGGAAATCACTCACGTCATCAGAGGCGAGGAATGGTTGCCCAGTGCGCCTTTACATGTGTTGCTTTATCAAGCATTTGGCTGGGAAGATACTATGCCTAAGTTTGCTCATCTGCCTCTACTTTTGAAACCAGAAGGCAAGGGTAAGCTCAGCAAACGTGATGGAGATCGACTCGGTTTCCCTGTATTCCCATTGGAATGGCATGATCCTAAGACCGCAGAAGTATCCTCTGGATATCGTGAAAGCGGTTATTTCCCAGAGGCAGTCGTTAACTTTTTGGCCCTGCTTGGATGGAATCCAGGTACCGAACAGGAACTATTCACCCTCGAAGAACTCGTAAAAGCTTTCGACATTAGTAAGTGTTCACTTCATGGAGCGAAGTTCGATTATCAGAAAGGAATATGGTTTAACCACGAGTATATCCTCAAAAAGAGTGATAAAGAGATAGCCGAACTCTTCGCACCTATCGTTGCTAACAACGGCGTTGATGAGTCAATGGACCGCATTACGCAAGTCGTTCACATGATGAAAGACCGAGTTAGCTTCGTCAAAGAACTTTGGGAGCTTTGTTCTTTCTTCTTCATCGCACCATTAACTTATGATGAAAAGACCGTAAAGAAACGCTGGAAAGAATATTCTGCACAACAAATGGCTGAATTGGCTGACGTACTTGAAGGTATAGAAGACTTCACTGTAGAAGGTCAAGAGCCTGTAGTCATGAACTGGGTAGAGCAAAAGGGCTACAAACTTGGTGATGTTATGAACGCATTCCGATTGACATTGGTCGGTATAGGCAAAGGACCTGGCATGTTTGACATCTCTGCTTTCCTTGGAAAAGAAGAGACTCTGAAACGCATACGCAGAGCCATTGAAGTGTTGAAATAAGTCCGGCACAGCAAAGAATGCATTAATTTTCTAAATATCGTGTATAATATTGTCATCTACATATACTTGATTGGTGTAGCCATTGCAAGCTGCTTCAACAAGAAAGTCAAGAAGATGTGGGCCGGAGAAAGGCAAGCTATCAAGGTTTTACGAGAAAAAGTAGACCCTAACGCTCGTTATATCTGGTTCCATGCTGCTTCACTTGGTGAGTTCGAACAGGGGCGTCCACTTATGGAATACCTGCGAAAGACTCACCCAGAATATAAGATTCTGCTCACATTCTTTTCGCCTTCAGGGTATGAAGTGCGTAAAAACTATGAAGGAGCTGACATCATCTGCTACCTTCCTTTAGACACAATACGCAATGCACGACGCTTTCTTCGCGCGATAAAGCCCGTGATGGCCTTCTTCATTAAATACGAATTCTGGTATAACTACTTACATATTCTGCAGCATCGCGGTGTTCCTACCTATAGTGTTAGCAGCATATTCCGTCCCGATCAGATTTTCTTCCAGTGGTATGGCAAGGGCTATGGCCGTGTTCTTAAATGCTTCACACACTTCTTTGTGCAGAATATTGAGAGCAAAAAAACCCTATTGGCCAAGCTTGATATTCACGATGTAGAAGTCGTTGGCGACACGCGTTTCGACCGCGTGTTGCAAATTAAAGAGGCCAGCAAACAACTGCCTATTGTCGAGAAATTCACTGAAAACACATCGAAAGTCTTTATCGCTGGCTCATCATGGCTACCCGATGAAGAGGTATTTTTGAAGTATTTCAATCTTCATAAAGACTGGAAACTCATCGTTGCCCCACACGTTATTGGTGAAGATCACCTTGCACAAATCTTTGAACTCCTAAAAGGTCGTCGTGTGGTTCGCTACACTGAAGCCACTGAAGAGAATGTAAAAGATGCCGAAGTACTCATCATCGACTGCTTCGGACTACTCTCTTCGATTTATCATTACGGCACAATTTCTTATGTAGGTGGTGGGTTCGGCGTCGGCATTCATAATGTCTTAGAGGCTGCCGTGTGGGATATTCCCGTGATTTTCGGTCCAAACAACAAACGATTCCAAGAGGCTCAAGGGTTAATAATGGCTGGGGGCGGCTTTGAAATCAATGATTATCAGAGCTTCCGTGACCTCATGATGCGCTTTGAAACCGATGAAATGTTCTTGCAAACTTCAAAGAAACATGCTGGAGAATTTGTGAAAGAGCGAGCTGGAGCAACTGAAAAAATTATGGGAAGCCTTCCTCTTTAAAGAGCTTCCCAACTTTTATTGAGTTGGTTTAGCAAAGACAAAGAACTGCAAACACAGGCACTCCAAGTGCCCTACCTACTTCTAATACAACGCAATCTTCCTCATCAAAGCATATACTATGAACCTTAAAAGCTGTTTTTTCATCCTTACTTTCATCCTCAGTCTTTGCACTTTGGCATGCAGTTCCACTGATACTCAATTCCAAGAAATCAGTAAACAAGAGTTTGACGAAGCCTTCAAGCAGTATCAAACCTATAACCTTGTGGCTGATACGATGGCAGTTGACAGTGCAACCCGTACTCAAATCGTCAACAAAGTCAAGCAACATTATCACCAATGGAAGGCGCTTATAGACGTTTTTCAAGTAGGAAAGGTTCACAAAACAGGTGAATATATGGCCATTGTTGTGGGAGTAACAGGCGAACTTTTCATTCATCTCTTCAACAAAAACGCACAACTTATCCCCGTCGATAGCGTGTTAAATGACCGTCTTCCCATGGAGTATCATGCCTATTCTAAGGATAGTCTTTGGGCAGGAGAAGACTGGTGGGAAGATGCAGGAGAGCCTCCGTTGAATATACTTGTACGGAAACACGAGGCCGGCAAACTGAAAACCATTCGTGTTATCAAAGATTCTACACTCTGTTTTCCACATGCTTGGGAGGCAAAAAGCATAGAAGAATTGCGACGTTTCATCTTTTGGGGCGCCGATAATACGCTTTATCTGATGTGCTATCGATATGAAAAACCGAATAAACAGCATTGCCAATCAACATCAAAAGATAGTCCTCGTCCTTATGTTTACCTGAAAATAAAGATAAACGAGAATACAAATGCGTTTGCATCTTACCATGAATATGGGGTAAAATGCAAACGCACATCATGAAAAAAATATGTTTTCAGCCTGTCATCCTGCTATAGTTGAACACTTACTTGCCTGGGATGATATTGGCTTCTGACTGCCATTGTTTTAATTCTTTATCCGACATACGCCGCATATAGGTGAAAAGCGTCTGACGAGAGCCGTCTGAATGCACGAAAGGTGACTCGTAAAAACAAAGTTGTTGACTGCTCAACCATTCGCAAGAAAGCAGAGGTTGCGTTTCTCCTTTTATATAAACTTCAAACCTTTTGCCGTCAGTCGACAGCTGTTTTGTATACGCTTTCGTCACTTTTCGGGGCCTTCCACCCAATGCATCGCTATAGAAATAGGTCGTAACAGAGTCATTTGTGAAGTATAAATCAACCGGACTGACGCCTATCATGCCGTCATAGAAATTGTGATTTGTGATTTTTCCATTCTCCACGACATAGCTTACAACATGTTTCCACCCATGACCAACAATGAGTTTCTGCCAAATCGCCTCGTTCACTTGATAGATAGGAGGCTCTATACACGTAGTGGGAACATTCTCATCATCATCACTTGAACAGGCCGTTAGTGCCAGCACACACACCAAAAGACCCAAAAAGAGAAGAAGAATCCTTTTATTTGTTTTCATTTGTAATATGGTTTTTGTTTATCTATAAAATGCAAAGATACGAATATCCTTGCCTCATCTCAACAAGTTTTTTTCTTTTTTTGCTTATCAGCGCATTAAATATGATGCTCAATGTGATATAATCCACGCAATAATGCAGCAGAAACAAGACCTTACGCCCTACCCCATGCCTTCCCCATTTCACAGCCTCAACAAACAGCTACCTATGGTTCCATGAAAAGAGAGCCAAGTAGTTAAACCTCACAATGGCGCAGGTTGTTTGAGGGCTGATTAGAGACAATGACTCGGTTAATAAAACAATGCAAAATGAATTAAAGCAAATGACCTCACAATTCATACCATTTCACCGCATGAAATGAGCCAGATTACCGCGTAAAATGAGGAAAATTGCAGCGTAAAATGAGCCAGATTATAACATGGCATAAACCCCATTAGTTTGCAACACACATGCATCAATGCCATCGGTGTTATGGTTTGGCACATAAGCGACCATTAAATCATATCGTATATTGATATAAATTACATTGTGAAATATACGGACCAACGCTGTAAGCGTTGTACTTTTGATAGCCCAGGGTTGTCAAACGATAGTGCAGGCTACCCTGGGTGAGCGTATGTTGTGCGGGGAACAACGCTGTAAGCGTTGTACCTTTTCGGCGCAATCCAATCTTTATTCATGCGTATATTGCTGTCAATCAAGCTATTATATGAATATTTCAACGCCGTAGGTGTTGCGTTTTTGATAGCCCAGGGTTGCCAAACGATAGTGCAGGCTACCCTGGGTTAGCGCATGGTTTGCGTGGAACAACGCCATCGGTGTTGCGGTCTCTTTGATTAATCCGCCATAAAATGTTTCATTGTAAGCGTACTTTCACAGAAAAAGCTCAACACTTACAGCGTTGAATCCCCTTGCGAACGTTTACCCAGGGTAGGCTCGTACCTCGCCAACCCTGGGCTATCAAAAGCACAACACCTACGGCGTTGCACCATGAGCGCATTTATATTACCAAATACATCCATTTGAATATTGGCATAACTAATATGACATTAAACCATAATGTATTTTCATCTATCACCATACTTGGATGAAAATAAATACCAACAATTACGGAATTGATTCATCATAAAACACCAATTATCCATCGAACATATTTGAAAACAACCATAACGCTCATGGCATGACACGATAACCACAATCGAATCACAAGAATACATATAAAAAATTGCAAGAGAATGAAATATTGATTAAATTTGCAATACATAGACTTTCTACGTCCATTCAATGCAAAATGTATTCACTTGGCTAACGATAAATCAACAAACAAAACGCTATTCAACGAACGAAGGATTTGTGATTTTCGCTGAGTAACAAGAGAATGACGACATAAAAAGAATGATAATTTGACACTCTAAACGTAAAAAGATTTATTCATCACCATTCAACCATAAGGATAAATATGAGAAAATGCCTGATTTCCTGCATGATGATAGTGTGTTCCACTATGCTAAATGCGCAAGAACAAGCACCAAAAACCAAGCGCATTACAAACATTGCAATTGGTCTAAACCATCATCAAGACTCATTACTCAATAGTCGTTTGAACGTTGGTCTTGTCAGTGAAGTGGACAGTTTGCGCGGATTGCAGGTGGGATTGCTTTATGGTGGTATTCGACATGACGCTCATGGAGCACTCATTTCAGGGCTTGCCAATGCCTCGCATGCCTTAAAGGGCGTTCAGATAGCAGGCTTTACGAATCTTGTTTTCACACCGCTTCGTGGATTGCAACTTAGTGCTTTCACCAATACGGCAATGGGAATGAATGGCGGCTTGCAGCTAACTGGATTATCAAACATTACCGCTGGTGATACACGCGGAGTGCAAATAGCCGCTTATAACTATGCCGACACACTACGAGGAACGCAGATTGGTTTCATCAACGCAGCGGCTTATCGGCCGAAAGGTGTGCAGATTGGCTTCTTAAACTATTCGCGTGATGCGCAAACGCGGCGCTACGGACTCATTAATCTCTCGCCCGAAACACGCGTAGATTACATGCTTTTTGGTGGTACTTCATCGAAAATCAACGCAGCATTAAGGTTTAAGAACAAGACAAGCTATCGCATTTTAGGCTTTGGTACGCATTATATGGGCTTCAACAGAGAGTTCTCTGGCGACATATTTTATCGTTTTGGACAATATATTCCCCTGTCATCTAAGTGGACGTTGAGTGGCGATTTGGGATTATATTTCATTGAGATTGCAAAGAAAAAGACCATTGAAGGACCGCGTCATCTCTATTCTTTGCAAGCACATCTCAACTTGGATTACCAAATCAACTCCGTGGTAGGAGCTTATGTTTCGACTGGTTATGGCACCACACGCTACTATGGTTCGCACGAAAACTACCGCAGTAGACCGATGATTGAGGCCGGAATTACATTACACTATGATCGTAACCATGAGGCCGAAACAAAGTGGATTGACGAGAAAATACGTGACTATAACTTCCAAATGCGCCTACTTGAGCAGGCAAAAAGTGATAGTTTGTTTCGCTTTTCCGACCATAACTATACGCAACAACGCTGGGGAAATGCACTCGCGGGCGTGGTGGGAATCAATGTTTTCGTGCATTGTTTTGACCGCTTTGTCTTGCGTCGCGACTTCGCCAAAACCACTTTGAATAGTACATGGAATAATTTTAGACACGCTTTTGTGTGGGATAACGATAACTTCAAAACGAATCTGTTTGCTCATCCCTATCATGGCAACCTCTATTTCAACTCGGCTCGCAGCAATGGATTTAGCTTTTGGCAGAGTGTTCCCTTTACCATTGGGGGCAGTATGATGTGGGAATTCTTCGGAGAAAAAGAGCCTCCAGCCCTCAACGACATGTTAGCCACGAGCTTTGGTGGCGTTGCAATAGGAGAAGTTTTCCATCGAGTTTCCGCCCTCATCCTTAATGATCGCGCCCACGGAACAAACAGATTGTTTCGCGAAATGGCTGCAACCATCATCAATCCTATGCAGGGATTGAAACGTATTCTCAATGGAGATGCATGGCGAACTCGCAATAAAAACTTCCTCTATCATGACTTTTCAGAGATTCCTGTAGAGCTTTTGATGAGTGTAGGTGACCGATATCTGGCTGACAATGGTACGATATTCCGCGGCGAACACCAACCTTTCGTGACGTTTAGTCTACGTTATGGTGATCCCTTTAACCAAAATACATCCTCTCCTTACGATTACTTCACTGCAAATATAGCAATGGGGTTCACAGGCAATCAACCTTTTGTGCATGGTTTTCACCTTACAGGCAGACTATGGAGCAAGCTGGTTTATGATGGGAAAGAAGGCCAAACACTTTGTGGAATCTTTCAACACTTCAACTATTATGACTCACAACCCGTGAAAGATGGTAGTTCTCAAACCCCTTATCGCATATCAGAAGCCGCTGCAATTGGACCGGGAATGATTTGGAGATTCCCTGAGATTGGCAATAAAAATAAGTTAGAACAGAGTGTATTTGCAGACTTAATACTCCTTGGTGGGACTAAAAGCGACTATTATTCTTTTATAGATCGCGACTATAATATGGGCTCGGGATATAGCTTTAAGAGTCGAACGGAGATGACTTTTCCTTATCTTGGTCGGCTAAGTCTAAACCTTGACTACTATAGAATCTATACATGGAAGGGCTATGAAAATAAGAATTACACGACAATAGACCCGCTCTATCTAAATGCACAGGGCGATAAGAGCAATGCAGAACTAATGGTTGTCAACCCCGTTCTATTGATTCAGATGAAACATAACTGGGGAATGGAACTGTCAAGTAACTTCTATATGCGCAAAACGCGCTATGCTTATCATGACAATGTGGCTACACGCACGTTTGAATTTAGGGCAGGTTTGGTCTATAGATTCTAAGAAACACAGACTGAAGATAGGCTTCGTGCGAGTGTCTTAGACTGCCAATAACAGTTCATTTCTTATGGATTGATTGCCTTTGTGTATGTAACAGCAAGACATAAGGACATTAAAAAAGTCGTTCATAAAGGGGTTTGCCTCTATGAACGACTTTTCATTAGAAAACTTTTCAGTTTTTTTGTGCTTCACTTTTGCAGGTGATAGCACAATCTTCTTTAGAAGTTGATGTCGACACCAGCACCAAACACGTTGTTGTTTCGTGTGAAATCAGCCTTATAAGGAAGTATCGTTCCGTTTAAGTTTTCAGTCTTATCACCATTGAAATGGCTATAGAAAGTGTGGAAATAAGCCACATTCAAGTCAATCTTTTTACTTAAATGAATACATGCACCCACACCAACTGAGTTTGAATTGGCCACAAATGACTTGTCATCCATATATTCTTTGGTCAATCCATAGCTTGTGTTCTGCCAGCCAGCACTAACCGTAATGGTCTTTGTTGCATCAAATTCAACGCCTGCATTCCATTCCATCGTACCGCGTTTGAGTTTATCCTCACGGTGTTGATAGGCAGTTGCCTGCTTGTCGAAATAGTAATGAAAGCCTGCATTGATGCGCAATGCATCAACAGGAGAATAACCTGCACCGATAGCGAGATAGGCTGGGATGTCTGCAGCGACCTTCTTTCCGTCGGCAAACTCACCAGTTGCCTCATCAATCTTTTGGTCGAATTGCTCCTTTATGCCTTTCATTGCACCTAAAACAGTAGGATTTGTGAGCACGGCTTGAGCCTGAGCAGGAGTCATTCCCTTTTGAACGAACATCACACCTAAGGTTTGTGGGAGGTTACCTATACTTGGAAGTTGATTCACTGCCTCATTCTTTAGGCGCATACGCGTTTTGAATTCATACTTCATTGCAAAGTTCCAACGACCCGTTTTATAGTCAATTCCCAACACAGGAGTAAAGCCAATACCAGATTGATCGCAGTTTAACCCAATGTCAGCAGAGCCAGTTTTCGTTGCATCGAGCATGGTATAAAGAGGTACATTGCCTACTTTGATGTTGCGAACGTAGCCATAATAGTTGCTCAAAGCATACACTCCACGTACTCCAGCAAAGGCACTTAACTCGGGCAATACACGGTAAGCAGCACCTAAAGAGAAGCTATAATAATACTGACGACCACGCATATAGCTGTCGAAGCTATAGCCTTTCTTACCAAACATGGCTGGCGAAGTGAGACCAAGTGCACCATGTGAGGCGCCATCTAAAGCCTGAGCTAAACCTGTTACGCCCATAGCGGTTTCACCAACTATCTTTTCAAACGAGCCAAGTCCATTGTCAAAGGTGCACTTTCCGCCTCCACCTGTGATGCCAAACATCGCTTGGAAAGAGAACTTTTTCCAGTTATAAGCGGCCTGAATTGATGGTAATACGGGGGCGAATGCTGTTCCTTTGAATTCTCGAATAGTAGAGTTGTTGTTCTGATTCAAGGCATAAAGCGGGAACTCATTATTGATAATACGACTCTGAAACACGAGTTGCCAGTTCAAAGAAAGATGCAAACCATCTTTTAAAAAGGCTACACCGGCTGGATTAGAATACACTCCATCGATGCCAATAGAAGCCTCACGACTTAACATTCTGTTGAAAGCAACATTCTGATTTGTGTTGGTCAGCAGTCCACCTGCCCATGATGCTTGCGATGAAAAGATAGCAAGCGCGATAAAACTAAATTTTAATTTATTCATCTTTATAAACCTTAATACAATTCGTCGCAAAGGTATTTAGATTGTTCTTTATGTCAACAAACCTCCTGATATATTTAATTTGTGTTAACATTAAAAGGCGAGTTTTCTGCACATTTCTTATTTTTTTGTGCAATAAAATTGCGCATTTCACGAAACTTTGTGCAATAAAAAGAACGAGAATCATATCAAATCAACAAGTCTTTTAATGCAATATTACTATAAATTTCTATTCTTTTTACTTGCTTTTAAAATAAAAATAATATAACTTTGCATTCAGACTATTCATTATAACTTATCAAACATATAACATGAAAAAGATAGTTTGGCTCATCATCTTTGTTGCAATACTTAGCCTTTCCGCCATGACGTCGTGCAAATCTAACAATAATAATAATCAAATGGCCTTAGATACGGTATGGAATGAAAGCATACAAGATGAATTCTTTGGCGTACATTTTGGAGCAACGAAAAAGGAATTATTGAATAATTTCGCCCAGCATGGCATAATATGTAATGATAACTTGAGCACCAATACTTCATTAAGTATGGTATCAAATCAAGGAGAATATATTTCATTTGGAGACATAAACTGGAATGGTTTGAATGTCTATTTCAATAAAAATAAATTTAACAGCATACAATTCTATTGTTCTTTCAAAGATAAGCAAGAGGCATTGCATTTGTATGAGAACTTGAAAAGCATGTTATCTCAAAAGTATAAATTCACCGAAATGCCTCCAAGTCAGGATTCAACTGTATATGAAAGAGCGATAGCATTAGGGAAAAATCAAAATAGAATGGGCATTAATTGCGCACATTGTGAATCTGTTGGGCACGAAATGTGGTATTACGTGTTTCTCGATTATCAAACGCTTGCACCAATAGATATCAGTAGTGATTTCTAACAAAAAGCTTAGGAGAGGCCTTTTACACTGGATCAACATCATAATAAATATGTAAGGCGGCATAACGCTTGTCTTGCATCATCTGCTTTTGAATGTAACGAAGCACTTCACGCACACGTTTTTGATCAATTCCATTCTCAAGTTTAATGATAATCTTACGGATATGCATTGTCTTTACGCGTGCAATCGCAGGCTTATCTGGCCCAAGTATACGGTCAGAAAAGTATTGACGCAGGCGACTTCCCATTTCTAATGCTGCTGTCTCTACTATCTCATTTTTGTTATGTTTAAGGTAAACATAAACCAAATGAAAGAAAGGTGGGTAATGGAACAGGGCACGTTCATCAAGTAAATCCGTGCAAAACGATTTGAAATCATGCGCTACAACCTGCCTGATTATAGGTAACTCAGCACTCTTTGTCTGTAAAATCACAAGTCCTTGTCGGCCCTTTCGGCCCGCACGACCACTCACTTGACTCATCATCATGAATGCATGCTCATAGGCACGAAAGTCAGGATAGTTCATCATTGCATCTGCATCAAGTATACCTACAACGCTAACATTGTCGAAATCAAGGCCTTTACTAATCATCTGAGTGCCTATAAGTATGTTCGTTCTTCCTGCTGAAAAGTCAGCAATAATACGCTCATAAGCATTCCGTGTGTGTGTGGTGTCGAGATCCATACGCGCCACCCGCGCTTCAGGAAAGAGCTCTCGAACCTGATTTTCAATCTTTTCTGTGCCATAACCCCTACTGACAAGTTTCTCACTTCCACACTGAGGGCATTTGTAGGCATGCTATATGTGAAGCCACAATAGTGACATGAGAGCAAATTTAGATTCTTATGAACCGTCAAAGTGACATCACAATTCGTGCACTTTGGCACCCAACCACACTCCGTACACTCTATTCTTGGTGCAAAACCACGCCGATTTTGAAACAAAATTACTTGCTTTCCATCTTGCAAAGCATTGCCAATCGCTTGCAAAAGTCGTGGCGAAAACAGACCTTGCATCATCTTTCTATGCTGCAAATCCTTTACATCTACCACATCAATCTGAGGCAGTTCTATCCCCTTAAAGCGTGTAGAAAGCGTCACGAGTCCATACTTTCCTTGCTGCGCATTGTAGTAACTTTCCATCGAAGGAGTGGCAGTTCCCAACAAGGTTTTAGCCTTATAAAGCGATGCTAACACGACAGCTGAGCTTCTGGCATGATAGCGCGGAGAGGGCTCTTGCTGCTTAAAACTCGTCTCATGTTCCTCATCTATGATAACCAATCCAAGCTTCTGAAAGGGCAGAAAGACAGCACTGCGCGCCCCAAGCACAACATCATAGGGAGCATTGGAAAGCTGTTTGTTCCATATTTCCACACGCTCGGCATCGCTATATTTAGAATGATAGATGCCCAATCGATTTCCAAAAACCTTCTTCAACCGGCTCGTTATCTGCACAGTTAAGGCGATTTCTGGCAAGAGATAAAGCACTTGCTCGCCCCGATCGAGTGCCTGCTGAATGAGATGAATATAGATTTCTGTCTTACCACTTGATGTTACACCATGCAAAAGCACTACATTCTTCTCAGCAAACTGCTCATTTATCGAGTTAAAAGCTTCTGTTTGAGCTTCGTTCAACGGCTTCATCAACTCTGGATGTGCCTCTTCTGAAGTATTCAAACGCCCCACCTCCTTCTGATAAAGCACAAGCATTCCGCGATCAACCAATGCTTTAATGACTGCCAACGATGTGTTTGTGGCGTTCATCAACTCTTCACGTGTCAGCTCAACCGGCTGTTGTTGAGGTGCATTGTCATGGAGTGTATCCCAACGTGAGAGTGAAAGAAACCCTCGAAAGCCTTTTGTTGTTTCGTGGCGCGCGCCAAAAGATTCAACGCAACATGCAATGTCTGCTCATTACGATAGGCAGACCCCAGCGTAATATACGTCTCTGTCTTCGGTCGATAGCCTTCTTCCGCCTTCAATCCCGAGGGCAATGCAGCCTTATAGATATCTCCCAACGGCGAGAGATAATAGTCTGAAATCCATTGCCAAAGCCTCATTTGCTGTGGAAGCAATATGGGACGCTGATCAACCACCTCTATGATAGGCTTCACTTCAAATGCCGGCGGCTCGTCAACAAGGTGCATCACGATGCCAATATAATGCTTTGATTTACCTAACGGCACGAGCACACGACCTCCCACCTGTACACTTGCCACTTGTTTTTCGGCAACTGAATAGGTGAACAGCCCGTCTAAGGGCAACGGAAGAACCACTTCTACGAATTTCATGCGCCTGCAAAGATAAATAAAATAATAGAGAATCTGATAAAACACCCAAGGAAAGCAAACCCTCACGGAGTTAACTCCAAAGGCAAAAAGTGCTCATAACACAAGCAGAGCAATCTATGAAGAAAACGCTTTCACACAACAGCCCAACCCCTTATTGTCAAAAGTATTCTTTAAAAAACGCCCTTAATTTTCTCTGAAATAGGAAAAATAGAGACTCAAAGTACCTCTTTCCACCACAAAACCAAGATAAAATCCAACTCCATAATATGATGTTGCTCAACAAAACATGCCAAATCACGCTGCAATCTCATGCAAACAGAAGCATAAAAAGCATGAAATCACAACGTCATTTAACACGAATAGCTCGCTATTTTAACCAATACTCTCATTAATATTGCACCTTATTGTCTCTCAATATTCGTAAATTACTGGCCTTCATAGCCTTATCCCTTATCAATATTCGCCCCCTGTAGGCTATAAAAACAAGTTTCATTAAAAACACATGAGCACTTTGTTAAGAAGTTTCAGGAAACTAACCTCTCAAAAATATCATTGATACTTTCCGCGATATTCACTCTCATATCATCTAAGCAAAAGACTAATTTCAAACTATTTTGGTGCAGCTAATATCGTCATCTATGGCAAATTGGCTAAAGTTAAGAACTGGGGTGTAGACTGAGCTATGGACTATGGCAAGAAGATTACATAACATTAGCCTCTCCTATTAATCTCATTAATTCCTTAACATGATGTTGAAGGCTCAAAGGAGTAAATAGTATGATGATATCCCTCCTTGTATCCTACACTCTATAATATAAAAAAGGAATAGGCTTTCACCTATTCCTTTTGATAATAGTACCAGTTTTGATTATTCCAAAACCATTCATTATTCATGTAAGTTTGCAAGAATGTTCACGATAAGAATAATTTAAGTGTACCTTTCTTTGCAAACCTATACCTTCATTCTCCAAAACAATGGTTAGCAATTTCACATCTAATCATTCAAAACTCGTATAGTATTTTACATTTCTTCTTTATGGTTTCAGGGTCGCTTTTGCCTCAATAGTCATACAAGCAGATGACTGAGCAGTTAGTTCATTTGTGCCTTGAATGACATCAGCCCAGTTGGGTCCCATCATGAAAGTCTTTTTGTTTGTCCCCTTTATCCATAATATCTCAGCGTTATGATTAAAGAATGTTAGGAACTTCCTTTTGTAACTGGCATCTAAATTTGGTTCCTTAATGAGTAAACGAAATAACGCATGAAGATTCCCTTAAACAAGCCAGCGTCTCCATTGCCTTCATCCTTCAAAAGATTATTGCCTATATCAAGCATAGATGCATCGGATATACAATAGTATGCAGCTTTACGAGAATCATTGAGAAAGGTTTTGTCGGCTGTCAGCTGATATAATTCATACGCTGCTCCCACAAAAGTTCCCTGATTATAGGTCCAGGTCTTCTTTTCAATTACATCCGTCTTACTATTAATATTGTCATAGATGGCTCCAGTGGATGCATTCATAAGCGTTGCTTTTTCCCAGAGATAGATCTTTGTAGCCCAATCCAAATACGCTTTATCCTTCGTGATTCGATACAAACGGGCAGCCATAATGGCAGCTGGACCATTAGAGCAGGCATTCTTGCTATGCAAGTTTTGAAAATATTCCCAAGCTATTCCGCCTCCCGCTTTGTTATTCCATCCTGTCTGAATCCATGTCCATAATTGTTTAGCAGCATTCAAATATTTCTCTTCTTTAGTCACTTCATAGAGACGAATCATGGTCAATCCTATCCACTCTGAATCGTCATAGAAATTATTTTCATAACCACTTGGCCCACGGAAATCATTTACCTTTTTAATACCTTCAAACCAAAGAGGGAACAATTTGGCATATTTCTGATCGTGTGTACGAAGATATGCATCAATAACAACATCCATTGCATGTGCCTGAGGCCAATAACCAGGATGCTTACGATCATAAAATGCATCAGAATTATACACAAAATAGTGTTTATCTTTATGCCAAAGTGTTCTATCAATGCATTTGTTGTACTATCGGCAACATCATTCCATTTTATATCCGAAGTATTGTTTTCATATATATCGACATCATCAATCTTATTACAAGCTGTCAAGTTAGAGGTGACTACTACGAAACCACATACTAACAATAAATGACTAATTCTTTTCATAGTGTTGAAGCTTTTTACGTTAATTTGCAATTTCTGTAGTGTGATGATAAGGAGCATCTCCATTTAGATAAAGTGTGAACTTTGTTTTATTGCCAGTTTTCTCTGTGTCAAAAATGCCATGTAGCTTCCATTTGTTGTCCCACTGACTCGGACTCCATTGTTTTACTAAGAAATAATCAGGACTTTCATTGTCACTGGGGCGACTATCTAAGTTACTATTTGTTGGTCCCCAATGAATAACTTTCCGTGATCCACCATTTTCAACAACCATTTCAAACTTGTAACGCTCATCTCTTCCCCATCCTTCTTGCTTGAAAGGAGTGGCCCCACTGCCTTGCCATGTTCCATTACCTATATAGCTTAATGGGATATCTACTTTGTCACTTGGGCAGAAATACCAGCCAACACTCAGTACTTTTTCGATTGAACAAACGGCAATATTGAAATCAAGTGTAAGATGATATATCCCACTTTCTCCAATAGTTGCATTTGGAGCACCTTCTACCTGCTCTTTTATAGATGTGCCAGAAATAAAGAATTTGCGAGAATTCCCATCCTTATTATCAATGAAATAATAATTTTTTCCTGCCTCTAAATGAGTGAAAAGCTCAAACACACCATTCTCAACAGAAGTTAATCGAAGTGCCTTCTGTGTATTTAGACCTTCTTCTGAGCCTTCACCTGTAATAAATAATTGCGTTGGTAGTTCTGAAAATCCAGCCAAACGAGTTATTGATAAGGTTCTAAATTCAGAGCTTTTAGCTTGTCGAATACCTCTGGAAGTCACTACAGTCCATATTACACTACCAGTTTCTGCATTGGCAATACCGGCTTTTTGTGCAATCTTATCCAATATTTTATGAGTAATTGTCACATGATGACGAGCTCCATTATCATCAGAAGTCATGACATACAAAGGATGAGAAAAGTCACCATTGGGTAAATCGAATAACACTTCATAGATAGGTTCGTATCCATCAGCACAAAAAGCTGACGTCCATTCAAAGAATAAGGAAGCTGTTGCGGAAGGTACAAGGGTTACATGTTGTTGTTGATTAGGAGAAAGAAGTTGGGTAACAGCTGTTACCTCAGGTTCTTTATATTGAAGATCATTATTGCAACCTGCATTTATAAATGCAAAGCAAATAGACAGAATAAGAAATAAAAATTTTGTTTTCATATAATGATTTCTATAAGATGATTATTGTTTTTAATTTGCATAACCGAGATTATTCGGTTTTAGATTCTTGTTTATATCCATTTGTGATTGTGGAATTGACCACAAATAATCACGTGATTCAACGAATTTATACACATCTAATTGTATATTATGATTGTCAGGAGCAAAGCGAGCACCATACACCATACCATTAAGATATTCAGAACCAGCCTTCCAACGTTTAATATCATACCATCTAAGACCTTCTAAAGCGAGTTCAGAGCGACGCTCAATACGTAGCAACTTGCGCATCTGTTGTTGAGTTAGATTGCTTGGAAAGTTTAAGGCTTGTGGCTCTGTAAAGCCAGCTCGCTGACGAATGGGGCGAATTGTAGCATTCCATACCGCTTCATTCATCTTATTCAACTCATTCATTGCTTCTGCATACATCAATAGAACATCTGCATAACGCATACATATAATGTTTGTGCTGAGAGCCATTTGCGCTTCATGATGAGGGTCATAATACTTCCTAATATAATATCCCGTGGCTGAAGAATTTGCATTTATCCCTTTATATGCATCGGGAGTATTATTTGAAGGATTGGTATAAATTACCTCATTCACACTTCCATCGTCTACGTTTTCACTCCATTTATAACCATCATAAATAACAGTTGCTGTTAAACGAGGGTCACGATGCTGATAAGGATGTGCAGGATCATACTCAGAAGATTCATGGATAGACTTTCCATCAAGCATAATATAATTGTCCACCAAACTCTGTGTTGGAGCTGTATTTATTAATCTTCCTCCCTTAGACAAGGGTACCATATCCCATAATTCTCCCCATGTACGGAGTGAAGGGACATAGGCATAATCAAAGATTACCTCATTATTGTATTCATTTAATTTCAAATAATCCAGAATAACTTGGGAATAATTCATACTTTCCATATTGCCCACTCATCAGTTCTTGGCAACATTGTGCTGTTTTCTGCCAGTTTGATTCATAAAGATAAACTCTTGCCATGAGCATCAAAGCAGCACCACGAGTAATCTTACCACGTTCGTCTAAAGTAAGTTCCTCTTTCTTGGGTAAATCTCCCATGATTTCCTGTAGCTCTTTCAATATAAATGCAACAACAGCTTCATGTGATGTTCTCCCTATTGTGTTTGATTCTGCCAAACTAATATCTTTATCGAAAAATGGGATTGCACCATAAAAATTTGTCAACCGAAAATAAAGAGCAGCACGTATGAAACGAGCTTGTGCTTTCATATTCTGTTTTATATTATCCGAAGCCTCCAGTTTATCGATATGTTCAAGGATAATATTACAGGTTTTCACCCCTTCATACATTCCCTTCCACTCGTCTGCAAAGATATTAGTACTGGGATCAGCTAAGCCATTTCTAATAGTTCGTTGATCAGTAAAACTTCGAGCTTGGAACACATTGTCTGTTAATCGCTCGTCATTCCACATTTTTCCAGCACCATAAAGCTGATGATAAGCCATATTCAACATATTTTGTGCCTTGTCTATTGAGGTCCAAAAATTATTATCTGTATACTTATCTGTAGGTGGATTATCCATTGCATTACAAGCAAAGAATAGCATTACAAAACAAAACCAAAAGGATTTATTTATCATCTTTTTCATTTTACATTTCATTTTAATGTATATTTCATTGAATATCATAATCATCATCAGAATTGAACGTCAATTCCCATTCCAAAATAGCGGAGTGTTGGGTAATTACGTGCACTATTAGCACCATTATTTCCCATCTGATTATTGAATTCAGAAGATTCTGGATCTATGAAAGAATTATGACTAAAGGTAAATAGATTCTGTGCCGTTACATAGATTCTTGCTTTATTAATGCCCAAAGGATGTAATATCTTTTGGGGCAAAGAATAACCTATCGTGATATTCTTAATACGCAAATAAGCTGCATTTAACATATACATATCTGATGCTTGCCGGTAATTGTTGGCTGTAGAACTTGAACCTGGTGCTGTCAATCGAGGATATTTAGCATTCGTATTTGTAGGTGTCCAGAAGTCTAATTGATGCTTGTAAATCACATAAGAATAGTTTTCATGAAATGGTTCAATTAACTCTCCACGAATCATCATGTCTCTTTTCCCTACACCTTGTGCAAAAACACTGAAATCTATGCCTTTCCACTCTAACGAATATGTTAGTCCAAACGTATAACGAGGAAACGCATTACCCAGAATAAAACGGTCTCTTGAATCTATAATTCCATCATTATTACGATCAACATATTTGTTATCACCTGGCTGAACACTAACACCTACGGGCAAAGCAGAAGTTTCAATCTCTCGATAACTTTGAAAGTGCCCCGCTTTTTTATACCCATAATAAGATCCAAGAGGCACTCCTATTCTCCTAATAAAACGTATTTCATCAGAACTTGTAATCTCCTCACGACGTGGAAACTTCTTTAATTTATTAAAAGTATCACCAATATTCCCTATAATCTGATGATTTACTTTTCCTGTTTTGAAACGATAGTTTAACGATAGTTCCCATCCTTCATTACTCATTTCACCGATATTGTCCATGTTTTGTACTGTTCCAAACACTGAAGGTACTACTGGATGCATGAGAATTCCGCTTGTATATTTATAATAATAGTCAAAAGCAATATTCAAACAATTCTTCAATATAGAGGCATCTACACCGAGGTTTAGAGTCTTCGTCTTTTCCCATTGTAAATCTTCACTACCTAATGTGAACCCAGCTCCTGTCACTGCAACATTATTATAAGCATAAGTATTAGGGTAAAGGCTATAAGTTGTGTAACGATCATAAATACCAATCGTTTGATTTCCCAATACACCATAAGAGCCTCTCAACTTGATTTCACCTACCTTGTCAGCGAAATAATGCATCCAAGGTTCACTTGTTAGTCGCCATGCTAAAGATAATGATGGGAAAAATCCCCATCTGTGTTTCTTTGAAAACTTTGAAGATGCATCATTACGAAAATTGAACTCTGCATAATATCGTTCAGAATAATTATATGCCAAACGCCCTAATACCGAAGTAATACTGGTCCGAATAGTATTCTCTGGATATACTGTAGATCCCTCACCAATAGGAATAATAGCCTTATCGTAGGCTTGTGTTCCAAGATCTGGATTCGTATAATAAATCTTTATCTCGCTACCTTTTCCTGTATAAGACTCATTTGTTACACCAAACAAACCACTGAAATTGTGTTGGTGAATACTTTTATTATAGTCTAAGAGTAATTGTGAATTAATGAGATGAGAATTATAATTCCAGTTATCCGTATAGTTCTTTTCATTTGATATATGAGAAGGTTTTGTATCTTCTACGTGATAATAATAAGGAACACGCAAGGTCCGTGTGTAACGCGTTTGATTTCCCACATCAACACCCAAAACTCCACGCAACGATAAACCTTCCATTAAATTTATCTGAACATTGAGGTTACCTACAAAATTATGATTTCTATATTTATTCCTACCTGCAGCCTCAAGGGTCCCCAATGGATTAAACTCAGAAAGTACATTATTAAGTAAATACTTTCCTTGGTCTTTCATCTTATAATAATAATAAGGTGGAGTTCTCGAAGCATCTATTTCATAGGCTCCTCCAGTAGGAGATATAGCATTATTTTGTGTAAAAGAGAGAAGTGCTTGTAGTTTTATACGTTTCAAATTTGCAGTTAAATTAGAACGGAGATTATATCGTTGCATGCCAAATGTCTTATTTCCTACGTAATTACTCTCTTGGTTATAATAACCTAAACTAATCATATAAGTTGTTGATGCAGTTCCACCCGACACGCTAAGATTATGATTTTGTTGTAAAGCTGAACGGAATATTTGATCCATAAACCAAGATTCTTCGTGACGATGAGCATAAAGATCTTGAATTTGTGTAGGTGTAAATTCGGCTGGACGATTACTATTTACAAGCGCAAGATTCTTTAATGTTGCATTTTGATACCCTTCAACAGGATGAAATAACAAATGGGGAATCTCGTAACCAACGCCAGAAGACAGCCTAATTTGAGTTGGATTATTGAGTAATCCCTTTTTAGTTGTTACGAGAATCACACCATTTGACGATCGAGAGCCATATATACTGGCAGCACCCGCATCCTTTAATATTGATATATTTTCGATATCATTTGGATTCAAATCATTCAAACTACCATCTGAAGAAACGAGCCCATCAATGACTATTAATGGAGCATTACTATTAATAGTACTGATTCCTCGAATATTAATATTTGTATTTTCCCCTGTAGGATTATAGCTTTTACGCTGAATTATAAGGTTAGGAGCAACACCTTGTAATGCTTGTGTAACATTTGCTACAGGCTTATCTTCAAGTAATTCTTGCTTAACTTGATCAACTGCTCCCGTTATACTTCGTCTTTTTACAGCTCCATATCCTATAACAACAAGCTCTTCTAATAATTTTGTGTCTTCATATAGTACTACATTAACAATACTTCGCCCTTTAATGCTCAGTTCTTTTGTTGTATAACCAACATAAGAGACTTGAAGCTGAGAATTAGGAGGTGCGCTTAATTGATAGTTTCCATCTGCATCACTGACTGTTCCGGCTCTACCTCCAAGGACTTTAATGGTTGCACCAATAATTGGATTACCTTTGGAATCAGTAATTTTTCCCGCAATTTTACTTTCTTTCTTTTCGCGTTCAGAAAGAGATGACTCTATCTTATTAATAGAAGTATTCACAAAACGAATGTCCTCCAAATCTAACTGTTTAGCAAATACAGAATTATGATTTACTAAACATGTCAGACATACAAACAAATAGAGTGTTGATTTTCTTTTGCCTTTCATTTTATATACAGTAGATTAAAATTGAATTGTTTCATAATTGTTCTTTGTATTAATATTTTTATACATCTTACATATGTATCAAAAGATAATTAAAAAGACCTACAATTTATTGTACTACAATTAAGTTCTATTCACATTTACAAAAAAACAAACAAAAGAAGAGTGAGATATATCACTTAGGAAACATCTCACTTCTCCTTATTTCTTAATTTAGTTCAATTGGAAAGTTATCATTTCCAACCAGGGTTTTGTACGAGTTCCTTGTTAAGCACTAACTCCTGTGTCGGAAGTGGATACAGAAAACGTCGATCATTAGCCTTCCATTTTCGCCCGGCATCATTAAGTTGCTTAGCAGCTTTATATTGATAGAGATACGTAGCACCGTCATAGTTTATCGTAGGACGCCCTGTTTTACTATCAAATGTGCCTGCAGGGAACTCACTGATTGATTGTGGAGTTATCTTAATTCCCAGCATTGTTTTAGGGTTTTCTAATAATTTCATCGCATTCCAACGCTTTAGATCGTCTAAGCGGAAGCCCTCTGCGACTAACTCTATACGTCTCTCACGGCGAATTTCATATAGTAAATTCGATAATGTATAACCATAATTAATTGGCTTTTCATCAGTAACCGGCGAGATTGTTAGGTGAGGCATTTCTACGCGATCACGCAATTTATTTATCGTTCTGTCTAAAACTGTTTGTGTACACGTATTTAATTCGGCATTAGCTTCTGCATTAATGAGTAAAACTTCTGCGTAACGATAGACAAACCAATCAAAGGTTGAATTGCGAGCTTCCTGTTGTGTTGTATTCGCATGATGGAATTTTACGCAATCATAACCTGTAACACTCTTACTAGAACCAACTCTATTTGCTGCTTCATTAAGGATTCTTTCTCCATTTCGGATATAATATGGTTTATGGTTATTGTCGACTATCTGGTAAAGACGGGGGTCGCGATTTCTAAATTCGTTTTCCATATCATCATCACCAAAATAACCTGAGCCATGATTATAAATAGGTGTACCATCTTTCATTAGGAAAGATTCAACGAAATCTTTTGATAATCCCATTCCACCATTTGCACTTGACGCCCAAGTTCGTGTGTCAAAACAGAGGGTTCATAGAATCGTGCAAGAATACATTCCTTGTTTGTTGAAAGATCTTCCTGGGTAAATTGATTTGAATAATAAAGTGGATAGCCAGGGAAAGGCATCTGATCGCATCCTGTATCAGAACCCTTTACGATTTCAAATCTTCCACTATTCATAAGCGTATCAGTTTGATTAACCGCCTCTTTTAACAAAGCATCAGCCGAAAGATTACCAGTACTCGATTGATTATGATACTTTTTATAAGTTCCAAAATAAAGATATATGCGTGCTAACTGCGTTCTTGCAGCCTCTTTATTTAAGCGTCCTGATTCAGACAAAGCCTTTTCAGGTAGCCATCTTATAGCAAATAAGAAATCTTCAATTACATGCTGTAGTACAACATCTTGCGGATCACGTGGCTTAAAGAGTTCATTGGTATCATCGGTTTGAAGATCTTGACTATAATAAGGTACGTCTCCGAACATCTTAATCTTATTAAAATAGAGTAGCCCCCGGAAGAATCTTACTTCAGCTACATATTTATTAATTTCATCTTGATTACCAACAACTTTCTTGTAGCGCTTAAGAAATAATTACAGTCACGGACATCATTCCAGTACCAGCCATTCCCAGCAGACGCTTCTGTCGGAACTGTCATCTCATCAAAAAGGTAAGGACTATAATTAGACGTTACAAAATTATCACTAACGTTATCAAGTGTTGCCGAAGGACTACTCAAAAAACCATACAACCCATTTGCATATAGCTTTAAATCTTTAGTTGAATTCCAATAGGTTTGGTCTGTAAAAGAATCTCTCGGCGATAAATCCGTATAATCACATGCCGCAGTCAGTCCAGCAAGTAACGATAATGCAATATAGTTTCTAAATCTCATAATTTTAGATTTTTAATTGATAAAACATTAGAAAGTTAAGTTCAATCCTACCGCAACCTTCTTATTAATAGGATAAGTCATATTGTTTAAGGTCTCAGGATCAAAGGATTTTATAAGTGATGTAAATGTGAAAAGATTCTCACCTGTAACATAAATCCTTAGACGTGATATTCCAATTTTGTTCAAGATAGCCTTAGGAATAGTATATCCTAAGGTAACATTCTTAAGACGACAATAGCTTGCATTCTGTAAATAGCGAGAACTTACTACACGATTACCTCTATTAGACCAACCTAATTTCGGGAAATAAGCATTTGTTTTCTCTGGCGTCCAGTAATCGAGTGATGTTGTTAATGGCGTTTGCCACTCATCTGTAAAACCCCAATAAGCAGAATTTCCAGAGCCAGGGAACCAGTCTCGTTTTCCAATTCCTTGCCAAAACATTTCGAAATCAAACCCTTTATATTCACATCCCGCAGTAATACCATACGCATATCGTGGTGTTGAGTTACCAATTATTTTCCTATCACCAGGTTTCTTTAGCGTATTATCTCCTATATCAATTTTCTTATCATCATTTAAATCTTCAAAACACACATCTCCGGCGCCCCATTTACCACCATAAAGATAAGACTGATTTGGATGAGAGGAAGCCTCTTGATCCGTCTGGAAAAGTCCTTTAGAAACAAATCCCCATATTTCATTCAATTTACGACCTTCATAATATTGACTAATAAGCCCTGTTGGATTATTGAATTTGGTTATAGTTGATTGGTAATCTGAAAGGACTCCCTTAACATGATAAGTTAAACCACAAGCCAATTTGTCATTCCATTCTAATGTAAATTCCCAACCTACAGTTTTCAAATCGGCCGCATTTTGACGAGGAACTTTTGCTCCTAACACAGCAGGAAGTACTTCTCCATCAACAAGCATATCCTTTGTATTACGACGATACCAATCAAATGATAAATATAAACGATTACGAAGGAAATTTGCATCAAATCCAAAGTCTACCTGATTAACTGTCTCCCAAGTAAACGATGGACTTACAAGTCCAGGTGCAGTGATAGCGACAGGACGCTTTCCACCTAATAAAGCAGCGTATTTACTATTAATACCATAAGTTGCTAAATAAGGGAAGTTACCATCAACAACTTGATTTCCCAAAGAGCCATACGACACACGTAACTTAAAATTATCACACCACGTCTTCATATTCTCCCAAAATCTTTCTTCAGATAAACGCCAAGCAGCCGATACAGATGGGAAGAACTGGTATCTATTCCCCTTTTTAAATTTTGAAGAACCATCATAACGACCATTAAGTTCAAGAAGATATCGTCCAAGAAAATCATAGTTTATACGTGCGAAAAGACCATTAACAGCCCATTGTCCCATATTACCATTAATGCTCATATCACCTGTTGCCTGATTAATAGCAGCATTATTAGAATCTATTAAATCCTTTCTGCCGGCATAATAATATTGAGTTCGTTTCTTTTCTTGATTATAACCCATCATAAATTTGAAATTATGTAGCTTGTTAGCTAAAGACAAACTATACTCTGCAAAAGCATTAAACGAAGAGTAATAATCATCGCTATTCGCATTTGTTACACTACTTGGATTTGTCCATGGATAAAAGTTTTCTGTACCAGGAACAGCAGTATAATCATAAAAATTACGCACATGTTGAGTTGAAGACAAGCCATAATAATTCCAAGTATAGTCTGCATTGATAATAAGTCTTTTGACAGGAATAAGTTTTATCGCAGCGGTCATCCACAAATCATTTTGTTTATAGTGTGCATTTCCACCCTGAGCTTGGATTGCAACAGGGTTAGTAAAGTTACCTTGTCCTGCATAATGACCATCAGGATGCTTTACCGGCATCAGAGGACTTAAATCTGATTTCATCATACCACTATAAGCAGATAGTCCTGAATACGCAGTAGAATTCATTGCAGTAGTACCACCTGTTGGATGCATTTCAGTGGTATAGGTATGTGAAATCTTAGCAGAGACCTCCATCCAAGGTGTTAGTTCTGATGTAATATTGATGTTTGCATTATATTTATTGTATTTTTCGTCTGTTGCTTTCAATATACCACCTTGCTTGTTTGCTCCTAAAGAAGCATAATATCGTGTCTTTTGACTTCCTCCACTGATGCTTGCATTGTAAATTTGTGAAAAAGATGTCTTGTATAACTCTTTCCACCAATCCGTATTTCCGCAATAACCATATTTAAAAGCACTATAACTCTTATCAAAGAATACAGGGCTATCATACTCTCCCTTTGCATATTTCTCGGTATAGGTATATACAAGAGGATTGAAGTAGTGACCACTTCCACCGCTATTCTGATAAGCTAAGTCTATCATTTTTAAGTAATCTGTAGAATTCACATTATGCATTTCTACAGCAGGTTTCTGCCAATATCCAGATGCAGAGAACTGAACTACTGGACGAGAATTAAGCTTACCTTTCTTTGTAGTAATTAAAATTACACCATAAGCTGCACGAGCACCATAAATGGCGGATGATGCAGCATCTTTCAAAACAGAAATAGATTCGATATCATCAGGATTTACTAAGTTCGGATCCATTTGCACATTATCAACTAAGACTAATGGCTCACCACCATTAAGAGATGTCGTACCTCTGACATTAAAAGTCGAATTAGCCCCCGGTGCGCCACCTCTACTCATTGATACATTAAGATTAGGAACAACACCCTGTAGTCCTTGTCCAATATTGCTTATAGGACGGTTTTCTAAAACATCTCCATTGACAGATGCAACTGCACCTGTTAAATTTGCCTTTTTCTGAGTTCCATAGCCTACAACAACGACTTCATCCAATGCTTTTGAGTCTTCATCTAAGACTATCTTTATTGCATTGCCATCCCATTTCTTTTCTTGGTTCAAATAACCAATATAAGAAACAACTATGGTACAACCTTTAGGAGCATTGCTAATACTAAATTTGCCATCGAAATCTGTAATTGTTCCCTTTGGCGTTCCTTTTATTACAACTGATGCACCAATAATTGGTTCGCCCTTTTGGTCTACAACTAAACCTTTACAAACATTGTCCTGTTGTTGTACATTAACATTGTTTGCACTTGCTTTCGCTAACAAAGGACAAATAACTGCAGTCCCGGCATATAAACACAGGGCTGCAACTAATTTAGTTCTTACTTTCCTCATAAATTAAAAGTTAATAGAAATTGTTAGATTATTAAATTCTTTATATGATGTTTCTCCAATATAGATATTATATACTATAATGAAATTACAATAGATTCAGGTTTATCATAAAAAATGATTTATTGGTTACGTAACAGATTAATAGTTGAAATAAGGCTACGGCTATCATTTCTTTTATAAACAAAAGAGGGGCTATTCTCTTGAGAAAGAGTAAGGAGCCGCATTTATCGTATTTCCACGCGAGAGATTAGGCTGAGCCGAAAGATTGAACACGATGCTTGTACCCTGTTTTAAGTCACTGATCTTGAGATAATTTTTATCCCACGGCTGGCCATTTAGCGTCATCGAAGAGATATATTTATTCGCAGAAGAACATTGAGGAGCATCAATTGATATGATCTTTCCATCGTATAGATGCAACTTTACCTGCTTAAAATAGGGCGTTCCGATGGCATATTCGCCGCTTCCTGGGCACACTGGATAGAATCCCAAGCGCTGAGAACACATACCAAGCTGACGTTTGTCCATTGTCTTCATCGCCACAATACCCGTCAGGATTTGCCGTATAAAGTCGATCCATTATATTGCGAACATGAAGTTGAGTCTTCCAAGGCTGACCCGACCAATCATAGAGATAGGGCATGTGTTGAATCGGTTGATTGCCATGTGCATAGTTTCCCATGTCCATAACTTGCATTTCTCGTATCTCATGTATCACTGATCCATAATAACTATCATCAAAGATTGGCGGAACAATAAACACTGAATCCATCATCTGATTAAACACTTCATTGCCTCCCATGAGGTTAATGAGCCCTTGGGGGTCATGAAATACGCACCAAGTCCAATGCCATGAGTTGCCTTCGGTAAAGGCATCCCCCCACTTATAGGGTGAGAATGGTGACTGAAACTGTCCGTCTTTCAGTCTTCCACGCATCATTTTAACCGATGAATCGAATACATTACGATAGTTTAATGCACGCTTTTTAAACGGCGCTAATTCCTTTTTAGACTTCCCCATGGCCTTACCTAATTCATAAATACACCAATCATCATAGGCATATTCAAGCGTACGAGCCACATTTTCGTTGATTTTCACATCGTAAGGCACATAGCCTAAGCGATTATAATAGTCGAAACCTTTTCTTCCAGAAGAACTAACCTTCGGATGAACAGCCGATGCTCCATGCACAACGGCTTCCCAAAGTGTCTCTGCATCTTTTGTCTTCACTCCCGACAACCAGGCATCTGCCACCACAGAAGCAGAGTTGTTGCCCACCATACAATCACGATGACCGGGCGATTGCCACTCAGGTAAGAAGCCCGATTCACGATAGGCATTGGCAAGTCCTTGTTGAATTTGGAGATTAACTTCTGGATAAAGCAGGTTCAACAAAGGAAATAATGCACGGAAAGTGTCCCAAAAGCCCGTGTCAGTATACATATATCCCGGCAACACTTTACCATTATAAGGACTATAATGAATGATATTGCCATTGACATCTCGCTCCCAAAGCATGCGTGGGAATAACAAACAACGATATAAACACGAATAGAAAGTGCGCTTATGGTCTATATTTTCATCGTTCACTTCTACTCTTCCAAGCACCTCATTCCATTGTTTTTGACCATGAACTGCTATATTTTCCAAGGTCTCACCAGCCTGTTGGAGTTCTTTGAGATTCAACATGGCTTGGTCATAGCTCACAAACGAAGACGCCACACGGGCTGTTACCTGTTCATTTCTGTGTGAAGTCTTGAAACCAACAATACACCCACGTTTCACCTTCTCAGTTAATTTTATTGCCTTTCCTTCGGGATTGAGCATGTAAGCAATAGGATGAGAAAACTGAATGACAAAGTAATTTCGGAAATTTTCGGGTACTCCGCCGTTATTCTTCGTTGTATATCCCATCACCATATTCAGCTCGGGAAGCACTACAACCTCTGAATTGTCGTCGAAAGCATCAATGACTATGCTGGCACTATCAGTCTTAGGATAAGTAAAACGCATTATACATGCACGCTGTGTTGGTGCTATTTCGGCCCTGATATCATAATCGGCAAGATACACTTTGTAATAATAGGGTTTCACATCTTCGGCCATATGCGAGAACCATGAGGCTCGTTTATCCTCATCAAAGACAGGTTTTCCGGTCTCAGGCATAAGAGAAAACATGCCATAATCGTTTATCCAGGGGCTGGGTTGATGGGTTTGTTTCAGTCCTCTGATTTTATGTGCAGTATAAACATACTGCCAACCATCGCCATTTCTACCTGTTTGAGGCGTCCAAAAGTTCATTCCCCAAGGCAAAGCAATAGCGGGATAGGTGTTACCTGCAGAGAGTTCAAAGGATGATTCCGTGCCCACCAGGGGATTGACAAACGCTGTATAATCGCATGCTTTGTTAGCCGACTTAATGTCTGTAACATATAACAACGCTATCAGCAAAAGGAGAAAACCAAATCGTTTATTCATAGTTTAAGGTCTTAATATTGAAGTTAATCAATAACACAACATCGTTCTTATCAATCTGTAGAACGATGTTATGCTATCATCACACATTTTATTTCAAACTGTTTAATAAAGGTGCCTTTCCATCGGCAATGAGTTTTATCACCAGTTCACCGAAAAGTCCATTCTGCCATGCAAACCATGGGCGCGTGTAATGATTTGGGTCATTCACATCAAAGCTTTCATGCATGAAACCTGTTCCGTCATCTGTGTGCATAAGCATCTTCATATACTTGGCTATTTCCTGGTCATCCTTTGAAACAAACAACTTCATCATAATACTCATTGGCCATGCCATTTTATATCCAATATGTGGACCACCAATACCTTCTCCTGCTTTTCCGCGGAAGAACCAGGGGTTATCTTCACTCCAAACGAAGCGTAAGGTGTTCTGATAGATAGGATCATCGAGCGAAACATCACCCAAATAGCCCATGCCCAACAATGAAGGAACGTTTGCATCGTCAGCAAGTAGGTGATTGCCAAAGCCATCTACCTCAAGCGCATATATCTTTCCATATTTAGGATGGTCATAGACCGCATATTTTTTCAATGCAGCTTCCACTTCATCGGCCAAGTCATTGCATTGCTTAGCAAGTGCAGGCTTGTGATTAACCACATTGAGAATCTCTGCAGCTTTGCGCAAACTGGAAACTACCATAAAGTTAGAAGGGATGAGAAATTGGAAGATTGTGGCATCATCCGAAGGTCGGAAGTCGACACAATCAGTCCACATGGCTTCACAGGTGCCCCATAACCACCCCAGCCTACAGTGTCATAAGCGCGGTCTGTCACACGAAGGAAATGATAAGGTCCCATTCCTTCTTTGCGCTGTTGCTCATGAAAAGTGAGCAAAGTGTTTTCAATTGCCTGCAACCAAGCCTCTCCAAAGATAGAAGCATCACCCGAAACTTTCCAATATTCATAGGCCAATCGAATGGGATAACATTCACTGTCTATCTCATATTTACGCTCATGAACTTCTGGTTTCATAGCCGTGTTGTCGCTTTGCCATTCACCTCCCGTTGGACCATCATTGAAGGCATTGGCATATCTATCGATATTTGTATTCTTAAACTCCCTGAGAATAACGCCCCGAAGCATTTTCTTCAGCTGTGGATCTTCATTAACCAAACGCACATAAGGCCACACCTGAGCTCCCGAATCGCGTTGCCACATGGCGGGAATATCTCCTGTATAGACAAATGTATCGTCGTCTCCATCCTTCACCCGATAATGAACAGTCGTCTCAAGTGTATTCGGATAACAGTTTTCAAACATCCAAGCAAGTCGTGGATTGCCCTTCAATATAGCTTTAACGCGCTTAATTTCTTTCTCTATTGCTTTCGACTTGAAAAGCCGTTCGGCCATAGGCGGACGCTTACTCACAAAAGTTGTGGCATCACTTGCAACCTTATCGGTATAACGTTGTGACACTTGAGCAAACACTCCCGCAGTGGAGCACATGAAAAGACAAACCAAAGTAAATGTTGATAATCTCATAGTATAAAATCTTAGATATTTTCTCGTAGAATCACTCACCATGAAAGATGCCATAAAATAATTCCAACTTTTTTATAGTATTAAATTAAAGCTCAAACAAGATAAGACAATCAATTACGCTTACAAAAGTAAATTAAAGAAATGATTTCACCAAATTTTTTGTTCATAAAACTTAACTAACACCGCCTACTATTTCTGATCGACAGAAAAAAATAACTCATTTTACTCGCCAAGATCTGTCAAATTGCACCCTAAAAAGAATCAAATCACAACACCAAATCAGGCATTTCTCAAGAACATAAAAATAGTATTATTTCACCACCTCTTACCGATAGAAACAAGATTAATCACAAACAGCATCACAAACAGACTAAGACTCACCCAAATAATGGTTTTAGGTGATTAAAGCAAGCAAACGGACAGCGTTGTAGATGAACTTAAAAAAAGATTATATTGACATGAACTACTAAAAATCTTTGCGTAACTTTATAAATAAAACTATAGTCATTGAAATGAGAAATAAAGGAAAAAGGTGGAAAAAAATCTATCAAGAATGTTAATTATATATTTAATACCTCACGTTAAGAAAAACATGATTCAGACTTAGAGGTGTAAAAAAACATAAATTAAAAATCCGTTATCTTTTTTTCAACATTACGCTTACATTTAATAAGTATCTTTATTATTTTTAGCGAACGAATAATGTTAATATTGTTGATAAAATATTAAAAAAATCAAACTAAAGATTACAATCAACAAGAGAAAAGTTGTATATTTGACTCATTGGAATAGAAAGCTTTTGTAAGTGAATATCCATATTATCGACCGACAATTAAGATAGACTGTAAGTATTTAGATACTTAAAAAAATAAAATATGCCATGGCAAATGTTTTCATGAAAGAGTTTCCTGTGATTGTACTGAAAAAGAGAGTTATTATTGTAATATCGTTATGTGTCACTATGATATTACTTTTCTTACAACCTTTTTCATTTGGTGTTTATCGCCATTATGCCATATTTCCGGCATTAGGATACGGAGGTGTGACCTTTATTAGCATGCATGTATTCAATAGTTTGATTAAAAAGCTATCCTTGAAGTGGATTAGTCACTGGAATGTCTTATACGAGATAGGGTTTATCTTCGCTCTGCTGTTGTTTATTGCGACATTAAACTTTCTGTTTACTGTGTTTATTGGTGCTATTACCTTAAACGGAGATGCTTATCTTTCATGGTTAAAGATTACGCTTTGTGTAGGCCTCTTCCCCACATTCACTGCAATTATGTATGTTCAACTCAAATCGAAGATAGACAAATATGACATAGAAGCAAAACCAAAAGCAGAACAACGCATGATCACTATCAAGGATATGGTAGGTAATTCGAAACTAACCATATCCTCAAATGATTTTGTTTATGCTGAGATAAGATGCAGTACACTTTATATTTACTTTATGCATGACGAACTGTTACGTGAAAAACATTTGCGTGCAACCATAAGTAGTATAGAGAATAATGTATGTGATGAGAGCATTGTTAGATGTCATCGTTCGTTCATTATCAACATTAAATACATTGACGCTATAGAGGGAAATTCTAATGGTTACAAGCTATACTTGAAATGTTGTAATGCAGTTATACCTGTATCTCGGCAGTATACGCTAAAGATGAAGAATCTACTCGACGAGTATACCATTTCGATATAAGACACGAAGGTCGTCATTAGGCAGCGTGTCAAACTGCTTTTGCTGTAGCTTATCAAACATATCTGCATCGAGTTCTATTATCTTTCCCGACACTCTATTCATCACAAAATGATTATTGTTAAAGTTAAACAGGCAGGTGTTGATATTATATTTGTGCCCGTTCTTATGATTTAATTCCGGAATAGCGTAATCATACACCGTCTCTTTCCCTGTGGTAAACCGATGAATATTAAACCATCCTTCCCAGTGATCATAGTGTTGTGCTAAATTGTTTTCAAGCTGCTCATATAATTTTTGCGTTGCAGTGACGATATACTCTTTTAGCATTGTGCCTGTTGGTTGAATAATATCGCCGATCACACACTCAGGTTGCATCTCTTCATCATAGAAAGAGAAGAGAGGAATGATTGGTCGCTTGGACATCAAAGAGAAGAGCGCCAAACCTTTAGGAATATAGATTTGTCTTCCTAAGAATGATACTTCTACACACTCTTCAGGATTTACGTATTTATCAGTCCAGTCAGGGAACCACATGATAGAATAACCTTCATTGATCTTTTTAATCATATCAAAGAACAAAGTCTTACTGGTGTATGACAATAACTCTATCTTTGTAGTGCTCTGAGGATAGAATCTTTTTGTAAACGCAACTTGTTTGTCGGTCTCTTCTTGTTTCTTCATCAATCCTTCGCCCGCATATCCAGACAGTAAAGCGACATTAAGATTTTCACGAATGATAGGAAAAAAATATCCCGTACGGTCTCCGAAATGAAACGATGCAATAATTGCTGGTAGATAAGGAGAAAGAGACTCTTTACTAAGATTCCTCATCATCGCCTGATAATTGAAAGTAAGGAAGTAGTCGTTGTTCATAGATAAAATTCTATCTCGTAGAATTCGTTTATAAATAGACCAATGTTCACTCCCCGGTAACTTAGGCATGAAGTTAAAAAGATTATGAGACATCGTGGCGAAATGCAACAATTTATACTTTGCTTTCTCTTCATGAACGATTTTATCTACCTGTTCTTCAACGAACTCTACAACTTGTTTTCTGATTTCAACGATATTCATAAGGTTTGTTTCTTTGTTTTTTTGTATTTAAAATAAAGTCTTGAGTATCTCACACCCGCCGTGATTGCCAGTGCAATAAGGCATAAATCAGGGATTAACGAATATAAAGTTTCAACATTCATCTCCATATAATTAAGATTGGAAACAACATAAAAACTATGGAAAGAGATGTAAGTGATGAAGATAATTCCCCATAATGAGAGCATGATGATAAATAAAGGCTTACACAAACAATAAATAACGAAGATGAATTTCTTAAATCCTTGAACTTCTATTCCTTTTGAAGCAAAGGGACTTGGCTTAACAAAGAAAGACTTCAACCAGTTATTAGACTCCTGAATGAGGTTGGGAATATTGAGCAAATCAGATAAAATCCAATAACCATCGAACTTCATGAAGGGAATTAAATTAAATACAATGGTAGCTATATTCATTAAGAACGAGATGTATAAAATCTGCGTTAAGACCAGATTTCCCTTGAATATAAGAATCAAACCTAAGATAGGGAGGTTTAACAACAGCTGTATCATAATGCCAGCTAAGTTAATCTTCGTGCGACTCTTTAGATCTATTGTCCAGGTATCATCCAATTTAACGTATAAAACAGGGAAGACATAATACATTGCAAAGTTTACACACCGCTCTTTCAATCCTGCTTTGAGCGCTGCAGCAATATGTCCGAACTCATGAAAGAACAGAATCATCAGATAGATTACATATACTGCGACAATGTCAACAATAATATTATAGGTTCTACCTTCTAATGAAACCTTTGGTAAAAACGCATACAATATTATATTAAGGATTATCGACAATCCGAGAATATAACTAAATAGCTGGCCAAAAAGAGGCTTCAACCATGTAATAAGCCAATGAATTTTACCCGTAGAAGCAATTTCATAACGACACCAATAATTCTTTTTGCTCTCTTCATTCTTCTTTTTCGAGGTTTCGTCTACATGAAAAGTAGGGATGATAGAAGCGTCAATGATGTTCTTAAGCTTGGCGATGGTGAGATCATCTCTATGAAGGTGAGAGATTATCTCCTCTAAAGAATTAGACTTTTTGCCATATAACAGAATCAGATATACAAGAGAACCTACCTGATAATATTCCTCTTGATAACACAAGATATATTCATCCTTCTGTCGTTGGATGATATGGTAATCATAATTTCTAAGGATATTTTCCATACTTAAACTTATTATAGCCAAAAGGGTAAGGCTACCCCTTTGGCTGAAAACTTTGATACGATCAATCTACTACGTGCAATTAGCAGTTAATTGTAATTAAGGAAACGTGCACAACATTAGCTGGCTCGAAACGCTCTTCTAAGTTCTTAATATCAATTTCTTTCATAATTGTTGTTATTAAAATTGTTATACATGTGATATATTACTCGTTCCATTTCATCAAAAGGAACATTCACGCTATCAAAAAGAATTACTTATACAAGCTTGTCCTCTTGTTTAGCTGTTTACAATAGCTGAATCAGAAGCATCAACTGTAATAGAAGCAGGCTCGAAACGCTCCTCTAAATTCTTAACATCAGATTCTTTCATAATTATTGTTATTAAGTTTTGTTATACACACTGTTTACTATTGCCCTTACTTTAGCGTAAGGGAAGTTTGTGTGGACAAAAAGATTTGTCCTATACAAGCATTTTATCGCTTAGCATGAAACGTTGATTACATCAATCTTACTAACTGCAACAGAAGCAGGTTCGAAACGCTCTTCTAAGTTCTTAATATCGGTTTCTTTCATAATTGTTGTTATTAAGTTTTATTATACATGTTATTTTCCAAATCTCCTTGTGACCAGGATCATGGCAATTAGCAAAGAATTTTGCTATCACTCACGTCTTAGCAACTAAAAGATATAGAGTGAGCAGCTCCAGTAACAGCTGGTTCTAAGCGCACTTCCAAGTTTTTGATGTCTGTTTCTTTCATAATTTTAAAAATTAAAGGGTTATTATACTTGTATCAAAGTTTTTTATTTCTTACTCAATGCTTCTTCAATGGTGTCAACCAATGTAGCCACATTCTTAAACGATTCCTTCTTGAATATAGCGGGATCAACTTCAAATTCTGTCACCAATCCCGATGTTACTTCAAGAACACATAATGAATTGTCGAACAATCCAGTCTCTCCATCCTCTGCTATCAATGGAGTGTCGTCATTAAGTTCGTCAACTGCCTTAACATCTGAAAGACTTGACTTAATACACTCTTTCACTTTTTCAGTTAGTTCTTTTCTTTCCATAACTAATTACATTTTAGATTTAATTGGGTTTTTATATTTTTGATAAAACGATACTTGACATATTTCCGGCAAAAGCAAATGAGTTCGATACACATACATTTACAGATATGTCGTTAAGATTTTGATTTATATAATCAACTTTCGATGAGCAAAGCGTCTCATAGTCCCTTCCATCTCCATAGATTATATTGTTTTTCATACTCAATATGCAAAGCAATGCCTCCATACTTCCAGCTGCTCCAAGCGTATGCCCCGTAAGACCTTTGGTTGAATTGACCCAACAGGAACCCTGACGATTGACTAAGAAATCGTTGATAGCCTTAAATTCAGAAGAGTCATTAATTTGTTCCTGTCCCATGAGCATTGATATAATCGACATCTTCAATGTTAAGGTGGGCCATCTCAAGTGCAGATTTCATACAACTCAATGCATAGATACCATCCGGATGAGGTGATGTAGGGTGATAAGTCTCATTAAGAATATGATAACCTCCAACTTCTGCATAAACCGTTGCGCCTCGTTGCTTCGCCGATTCAAAGGATTCGAGTACAAACATCGCACATCCGTCGCCCAAAGACATTCCATCTCGTTCAATCCCGAAAGGCTTGCATCTTTCTCGAGAAAGTGCTAATAGCGAATTAAATCCATTAAACGCCAATTCACTCACAAGGTCAATCCCCCCACAAATGACATAATCTGCCCTACCACTCCGTATTAAATCAAAAGCTCTTCCTATGGAATTGGTTCCTGAAGCACAAGCCGTTGAAATGACAGACACTACTCCATTGACTCCAAAGTCTTTCGCCATCTTTGATGCTAAGACTGGCGTCGTATATCGAATCTCGTCCCAAGCCTCCGAATTATTCATAAATCTTTCGTAAATTACCTTTTCTCTGACGAAGGTAGTACTTACAGACATACCGATGCAAAAGGATGTTTTAGCTTCTTGTAAAATTGACTTTGTTAGCCCAGCAGAGGAGACTGCCTGCTGAATACAGTCCTTTGCCATAGGATACATCACTGAAAGATCTTCTGCCTTATAAGCTAAATAGGACTCTTCGGGTATCTGAAAACACTTTCTTATCCTAAGAATTGGATTCTCTGTCTTAAATCTAAATTCAGGAATATCCTTGAAGTTAACCCTATTTAGAGCAAGATTCTCCTCAGTCTCTGTTACATTACGTCCCAAAGAAGAACAGGTCCCTATGCCCGTAACGACAACTTTTGTCGAATCATTGATACTTGTACTATTCATTTTATACTACGATTTATAAACCTCCGGATATGGAAATATTTTGATTCATGAGATAAGAGGGGGCGTCAAGTGCCAGATAAGTAATCAAAGACGCAACCTCTGAAGGTTTCCCCGAACGTTTAAGAAGCGTCCCATCGACCACAAGTTTCCGGAATTCGGGCGTTATCTCTTCAGCCATCTTGGTTTCAATTAGTCCAGGAGATATGCTATTTGCAATAATACCGAAACTCGAAAGTTCTTTATTTATCGACTTCGTAAGATTGGCTATTGCTGCCTTTGAAGCTGCATAAGCAGACTGTCCGGGATCTCCACCTTGTCCTGAAATCGATGAAACATTAATGATTCGTCCACTTTTCCTTCGTATCATAAAAGGAGCAATGATGCGAATGGGATTCATAACACATGCAATATTATTACGCAATACATTCCACCAATTATCCATATCGGCCATAATGAGAAACTCAGGCTCGTGAGAAATCATCCCAGCGTTATTGACAATAACCTCTATTTGCGAAAAGAGTTCCTTATTCTCCCTTACCATTTGTTGCACATTTTCCATCTCAGCAAGATTACATTGAAAACCCCTCACCCAATGTGTCTCGTTCATTTGACCGCTGAGTTCATGGCAAAGGCGTGCTGCCTCCTCTGAAGAATGGTTGTATGTAAATATTACATTAGAGCCACAATGAAACAATTGCTTTACCGCTTCACTTCCAATTCCTCTGGCTCCTCCCGTAACTAATATTATCTTTCTCATAGTTTTAATTTATTTATTGTCGATGATAAATAAGGAACTCATGTCGCCATCTCGTTTGGAATAGACCTCTACTTCTTGACTTTTAACCTTATGACTCTTCTCTCCGACGTGATATGATTCTCCATTTTTTACCGATAAGGAGGCTACAGCAAGTCCGAATAGTGTGCTTGCATAAAACATATTCCCACTAAACTGCTTATAATCGTTGATGATTTTTGGGGGAGCACATACACTATCAACTTCAAGCCTTTCCTGACAAGATACTAATCGTGCATAAGCTTTAGTTCCTCTTCGTTGCAAACTCTCTTCTGACTCAAGAACAACTGCACAACAACCCGATGCCCAAGCACCGAAACCATGATTAGTATCTTCATGAATCTTGTCGATATCATGCGCATTGTACAGCAGTTTCCCGTCATGATCTTTCAGTAATATGACTTCTTGAGTAACAACATCGATGGCACTACAAATAATGATATCAGCCATTCCGAGTTTTATCAAGTCGTATGCGTAGCTCACAGACGACTCCGTCAACAGAATACAACTGGGTCCTTTGAGTTTGAAATATCGAGAAACATCCCCTAAAGCCGTGTTTGACACAGTGCGTGTGAACTTCATGGGGCTAATGATTCCCTTTCTTTTGAACAGAAGTTCTTTCATATAATCATTCACACTTTCTGAAGGACCTAAGCAGGTTTCCATGATACAGCCCGTAGATTCTAAATCTTTTTCATCAATTTGAGCATCTTTAATGGCATCTAAACAGCCTAAAATAAAGAGTTGACTATAAGGAGTTGGGCGGAAAGGTTCTTTCCAATCAATATATTGATCGAATGAAACCTCTGGCAATTCGCCTATAAGGCATGGAGGAATGCCCTCCCAAAGACTCTTCACCTTTAATCCACTTTCGCCTTGACGCAGTTTCTTCAGCGTGTCATCTTTGCCATATCCGAGCGGAGTATAAAGCCCTAATCCTGTGATATAAATATTCTGTTTCATACAGCAAGAACAAATTTAGATTTACCTACTAACACATTATCAACTGTTGCAACTACACTGAATTCGGCAAAGTTCATGATTACTGACTCCATATAACACTTAAAGCGAATGGTACAATTAGGAGCTATCTCACGAAAGAACGTTGCTGAGAGAATCTTTGCAACATGTCCAATTCCAGGTTTGACATAATCAACATTGAGACGCTTTTTATTTCGCAGTGTCAAGAGCACGCCACAAGACTGAAGCATCATTTCAATGAGACATGTTCCGGGAACAACGGGATGGTTAGGAAAGTGTCCTTGGAAAAAGATATCATCCAATGTAACACACTTTTCGGTGATAATGTTTCTCTCAATATCCGATTCTATCACCCTGTCTATCATCATCATGGGTTTTGCTTGTGGCAGATACTGCGCGGCATTTTCATTATACTGTTTCATCTTTACATTTTTTGAATAAGACTTTTTGAGTCTTAATGTTATTCATTGTTGATGTTATTGCGATTAAATTTCCCTCATATATTACATGAAGGGTTTGCAGAGCATGATTCTTTTTCAATTTTCCCGTGAGTGCATCAAACAGCCCTTTGTCATCATAATACTTTATTTCAGACTCCATAGCAGTCCATGCCATATAAAATTCCCAATCATTTGATATGCTGATCGATAACAAGTTTGACAACAACAACCTTACTTGTGTACTTACAGGTTTTAGTGTTTCGGCATCAATTCCAAAGGATTGTTCTGTGATCATAATGAAAGCAAACGAATCAGCATAGGTTATGTTAATGTAATGTTTGCCTGCCAATAGTTTTCCGCCACGTGTTCGCTTTGCCGATTGCAGCAGATTTTCAGAGAGGTTGCTTAAAGTAAGCACCTGTTTCAGCAGTCTGTGAGCTATGATGTGCTTCGACTTGCTGTCTTGAATATCTATGGTATAAATGGTCAACATTGGTTATCTGCATTATGAATTCATATCTTTTATGGCATAATCTGCCAACTGCTTATATCCACCTTCTACCTTCTTGGAATAAGAAGAAAGGAATAAAGCATCATCATCAATATGACTTACAAACGTAGCATCATGCATATTCTTTTCTATCAATATTCTAATGAGACGACAAACATACGACTGAGCATCTACAGCAAAAGCTTTATTCAAATATTCACAACATTCATTCAAGTATTGTTTAATCTGCATAAAGTTTTTTGAAGTATCGGCCATCAGCGCACAACAAAAAGCTTGCAAAGCCAATTTTTCAGCCGGAGCAATTTCTTCTGCCTCTGTAGATAATAACTTGTTAATTAGTATTTCTACCTTTACTTGTTTGTTTGCGACCTTTAATAAGGTGTCTGAAAATCGTTCTTTTTCCATATTTCTAATTTTGTTTGCCGTAAAGATAAAATAAAAAATAAATGTCATGCAAGGCTTTTTTTATTTGTCTAAGCAACTTGTTTTATTTGATTAGAAAACGCATTGAGCGTCGTTCACAAACTGCTTTCGGCGTTCGCAACAAAGGAGATAACAGAGGTTATCCATTGACTACATTTTTTAGTCATTCACAAACGACCTTGGTTATTCGCTGACAAATATGGACGTATAATACATATATTTTGAAGTGCTTTTTTTTTATATACTTTTGTAGTGGGTTCAACAATCAAAATAAAATGTATATGACAAAAAATTATTTATTAACCATACTTATTTCTTGGGTTTGTTTCGGTGTTATGGCTCAAGAACTAAACATTATTCGTGGCCATGTTTGCGACGAAGAAGGAGAACCTTTAGTTGGAGCCAACGTATATATCTATGGTACTATTGAAGGTTGTATGTGTGACAGCATAGGGAACTTCACCTTTGAGACTACCATGAAAGGTACTGCTACATTAAAATGTTCTTATGTAGGCTATACAGATTGTATGGTGAAGATTAGCATCCCTACAAACAAAAATATAACCATAAAGATGAAACCTCAGTCCTTTACACTTGACAACGTGGATATCGTTGCCAGCAGTTTTAATTTTGGAATGACTGAAAAGGTGAAGTCAATCAAGCCACTTGACGTTGTAATGTCAGGCAATTCGTGCGGTGATATCATAGCTTCTCTTCACGCATTGCCGGGGGTTCAAACTGTCGGTGAAAATGGAAAGTTATATGTTCGCGGTGGTGAGAGCTCTGAAAGTCAGGTGTTCATCAATGGAATGCACGTTTTACAGCCTTATGATGCAGAACCCAACAATACAGTTACCAGAAGTAGATTCTCACCATTCTTATTTAAAGGCATTAACTTTTCACTTGGTGGATATGACAGTGAGTATGGACAGGCATTATCTTCAGTCTTACCAATGGAAACAACAGATGTACAAACACATGATAAATTTGGATTAAACTTTTCGCCATTGAGTATGGCTGCAGGTGGAACAAAAAAAGCTTTCAGGGCCAGTTCGTTATCTTTTAATGCTGAATATATGGATTTGAAATTATACGATAAACTCTTTTCCTGACAAATATGATTGGACCACACCTTTCAGGAAGATTTCAGGTGAAGCACAATACAAGGTTGAACCATCGTCATCGTGTAATATTAAGACTTATGTTGGATTTGATCACACAGAATTCAGCTATAACATACCATTTTCTGACTTCAACATCTATGAACGTAGGCTCGGAATGCACGAAAACAACTTGTATATCAATAGTGTATATCGACAAAATTTCAGTCATGGTTGGAGTCTTTTTACTGGAGTAGCAGGGTCTTGGATTCGAAAGGTGATTCAAGGTGCAATGATTGCCCATGATGAATATGTAGACAGAAAGTTAGAAACACATCTTAAAGCTCGTCTTTCCAAGACCTTCTCAGACAGATACAGATTTGCTTTTGGTGCTGAAAACTATATACGTTCGTATAAAAAAAGTTCAAACAGCATGAGCATAAGTAACGTATTAGGGATGGATTATAATTCGTTTGGGACATTTGTCGACAATCAACTGAAGATTAGTTCGACCTTTTTCCTCAAAGCTTCGTTGAGAATGGAAAACAAAGTAGGCGGAAACGGAGTGTTCTTTATGCCAAGAGCCTCTCTCAGTTACATTCCCAACAAGCAACTACAGATGTCGTTGCTCTACGGACGTTATAGCCAAGTGATTGGCGATGACTACAATCTGTATGGCAATTATACGAAAGCGCAAAGCTTTTCAAACCATTATGTGATGAGTTTTCAATATAAATTTCCTAAAACAACCATTCGACTGGAATCTTATCTGAAACAATATACCCAGCTTCCTCTATTGGAAAATCAAAAGATCACATTAAAAGGAAGGGGAAAGAGTTGTGGAATAGACTTCTTCTTAGAGGATGGTTCAATATCGAATAATCTCATAACGACCTTAGCTTATTCGTATAATCACTCTCGACGCCGTTATATGGAATATGTGGATGAAGTACAACCACAATATGCTACAGCCCATAACCTGTCGATTTCTCTGAAATATAGTATTCCACAAATCAAGTGTATATTTGGACTTTCAGAGAACATTGCAAGTGGAAGGCCTTATACGAACCCTACCGAACCAGGCAAACTGCAATGTTTAACAAAGCCTTATCTCAGCACAGGTGTCAATGTTAGCTATTTAGCCAGCCCCAATGTGATTATCTATGCATCAGTAACAAATCTGTTTAACAGACATAATATCTTTAATTATACCTACGTAACAAATCCCCATCTCTCGGGTGGATATCTCAGAAAGCCTATAGAATCATCGCGTGATAGATTCTTTTATGTGGGAATATTCATTTCATTAAAAAAATCACATGCCTATGAAATCTCTAATTTCTAAATTATTGTTAGTCGCAATTTTTAATCTGTTGTGCATTAATTCTCATGCAGTAAGGCCGCGTTATTACCTGACAATAGATGTCAATAACATCTTAATTCTAAAGGGTAAGATGTATATCGGTATATATAATAATGAGAAAGACTTCAAGAATAAGAAATATTACACGGGAATGGTTACTGATGTGAAAAGTAAGACCATAAGAATCGTGTTCAGACTGCCTAAAGGGACATACTCTGTGCAGATGTTTCAAGACACAAACGGTGACGAAACGATGAACAGTCTTTTTGGAGTCCCCTTAGAGCCTTATGGAGTTTCGCGTAACGCCAAGGGCTTTCCATCATTTTCAAACACTCGTTTTACATTGGATAAGAATAAGAAAATAAATATCAAACTTAAAAATTAGAAACATGAAAAGATTATTTATTTGGGGTATGTTTGCCCTTTGTATGCCACAAGCTTATGCTGCAGAATGTATTTCTTCAAGAGAAGTCATCGCTGCAGACAGTTTAGTTGCAAGTTCGTTAAGCAAACTCAATGGCCAAATTTCAATCGATTTGCTGATAAAAGTAAGGGGAGAAATGGCACGCATTAGTGATGTGTATCCAAACAATTGGATTCCTTATTATTATCAAGCGTGGCTTGGCATTCAGACATGTCTGTTCACAAGAAACAACAAGAATGACATGATGGAAGATTGTTTCAAACAAATAGAAAAAGCAGAGAAACTGAAAGAGGTAGACTTGTCTGAGATATATGCGCTGAAAGCGTATTATTATTATGTGCTGATTGCGCTTAACTCAAAAGTCAATGGTCCGAAGTATTATAGCAATGTGTTCAGAAATTGTGAGAAAGCGCTTGAAATCAATGCCAAAAACCCACGTGCATTAGCTATCCAGTATGTTTTTAAGATGCAGATGGGCAAATTCCTTCATGCGAAAACTGATAACCAACAGCAAGAGCAAGAACGCATCATGACGCTATTTAATGAGGAAAACAAAAACACCATTCTACCTCGATGGGGAAAGGAACTACTTTCATATATCAACCGAAATTCATGAAATTATGTCGTTTTTAAGAATAAAGAATATAAAGGTTGCGGGCATATCGGCGTGTGTACCCGAAACCATTGTTAGAAATACAAACAGCGTTGTAAATAACATTCATTATGATGCGGAGTCTTTTGTAAAGAGCAGCGGTGTCGCACAAAGGCACATGTCAGAGGAACTTACAACGTCTGATCTATGCTATAAAGCAACAAACAAATTGTTGGATGATTTGGGATGGGAACGTGAAAGCATTGATGTGATGCTATTCGTTTCACAATCACAGGATTTCATCCTCCCTGCAACATCATGTATTCTCCAAGATCGCTTGAAACTAAGTAAAAATTGTTTCTGCGAAGATATATCCTTAGGATGTTCTGGTTGGACCTATGGCATGGCAACACTCGCCTCACTAATGTCTTCGGGAGAAATGAAAAGAGGACTTCTACTTGCGGGGGATGCTAAGAAACATTATCCGGCCGACGACCCGCTTTTTGGGTATGCAGGCACTGCCACGGCTATAGAATATATAGAAGGTGAAAGGGGCTTTTATTTCAATTTTGGCACTGATGGCAGTGGCTATGCAGATATCATTGTTCCAGAAGGAGGAAGTAGGAATCCTTTGTCGCCTGACTCTTTTAGAAAGGAAACTGTGGATGGAAAGGAATATTCACGACTTGAAACAAGGATGAAAGGGATGAATGTCTTTCTTTTCGCCACAAGCAAAGTACCACTTTCCGTAAAACATTTATATGAACACTATAAATTAGACTTAAATTCCATAGATTATCTTGTGCTTCATCAGTCTAATTTGAAAATATTGAACCTCATTCAAAGGATTCTTAAACTGCCAAAAGAGAAAGTTCCAACATGTCTTGATGAATTTGGGAATACCTCGTCGGCCTCTATTCCCATAACAATTGTATCACGATTATCTGAAAAATTAAATGGAAACAAGAAGGATATTACATGTTGTGGCTATGGAGTTGGATTATCTTGGGCAACATTAAACATGCAGGTTTCGAACATCAAAATTCCTAAAGTTATTTTTATGGCAAATGAGGAAAAGGATATGAATCATCTTGCATAAAGAAAAATAAATCGTACCTTTACAGCGAATCTAAACCATATACCATTGAATATGAATACAACAAAGAGAAACAAACCCATAAAGATAGAGGCCTACTTACCCCTTTTCATTTTCTATCTCGTTGCTGTTGCTTGCAGGATTGTCTCCGTTTGCATATTACCCACAATAGTTGAAGGGAGTAAACACACGATATGGTTACAACTTTGCGAAGGTATTGGCCCAGCCTTAGGTGCAGTTATCGTGACCTGTTGTTTCAAAAGGAAATGGACTTGCACCATCGCTGGGAAATCATGGCGACGCAGTGTCTTTTGTCTTACCTTTCCCATAGCCTTATTTCTCATTTTCGATAGAGCGAATGGACTGAAAACAACATTGTTATTTTTGGGCTGCACACTTTATGCCTTCTTTGAAGAAGTGGGCTGGCGTGGCTATCTGACAGGTGAATTCTCAAAGTTGAATCAATTAAAACGAGTCATAATTATCACCACATTCTGGTTCATTTGGCATATCAATTTCCCATTAGGTATGCATGGACTCATCTTCTTTGCTATTCTTTTATTGGCTTCATGGGGCTTAGACCAAGTGGCACACGACACACACGCACTCATCTTATGTGCCTGCCTACATGGCATTTTCAATCTTTTCAAACACAACAATGGAATACTCAATAATTATCTTACGATCTCTCTCCTCATCCTTTCTATCGCCTCATGGTTCATCGTTTGGTACTATCCATGCAACAAAAAGTCTTCTACCAAATAAATGGATGCCATTATAAAGCAAGAAATATTATAGGTAATCAGAGATAAACAGCAACATACAGACCAACTTCTCACAAATGTTTCTGCGTACGGCGAAAGCTTCAAACCATTCGGGAAACGACTTTCGCCACGCACGGAAACGTCAAACCATTCGGGAAATAGCTTTCGCCATGCGCGGAAATCATAAACTATTCGGGAAATGACTTTCGCCATGCGCGGATACTCCAAACCTTTTGCGGAGGGATTTGCGGGAGGCCCACAAAGTATATAAACAAAAAAAGCACTCTGAAGAAATGAATCTTCAAAGTGCTTTATAAAAGGAGGCGGCTACCTACTCTCCCGCATTGCATTGCAGTACCATCGGCGCAAGTGGGCTTAACTTCTCTGTTCGGAATGGGAAGAGGTGGGACCCCACCGCAATAACCACCTGATAAAGGGGTTGACATGATTTACACAAGCCATAAACTATGAGTTAAACTTTATAGAGTTCAAACCTCTTTGTCTTGAACAACTCAAAGTGTGAGCCCGAAAAGAAGAAAGTTTCGGGCAATTAGTAGTGCTCGGCTTTGACATCGCTGTCTTTACACCTGCACCCTATCAACGTCGTCGTCTACAACGACCCTCAATGGAGTTCTCATCTTGCGGCTGGCTTCGCACTTAGATGCTTTCAGCGCTTATCCATTCCAGACTCAGATACCCAGCGGTGCACCTGGCGGCACAACTGGTAAACCGGAGGTCTGTCCATCACGGTCCTCTCGTACTAGTGACGGCACCACGCAAAACTCCCGCGCCCACGATAGATAGAGACCGAACTGTCTCACGACGTTCTGAACCCAGCTCGCGTGCCACTTTAATGGGCGAACAGCCCAACCCTTGGGACCTTCTCCAGCCCCAGGATGTGACGAGCCGACATCGAGGTGCCAAACCACCCCGTCGATATGAGGCTCTTGGGGGGGATCAGCCTGTTATCCCCGGAGTACCTTTTATCCTTTGAGCGACGGAGTTTCCATACACATCCGCCGGATCACTATGCCCCAGTTTCCTGCCTGCTCGGCATGTCTGCCTCCCAGTCAAGCGCCCTTATGCCATTGCACTCTATAAGGCCGGTTACCAATCGGCCCGAGGGCACCTTTGGAAGCCTCCGTTACGCTTTTGGAGGCGACCACCCCAGTCAAACTACCCACCAAGCAGTGTCCCCACATATCGCGGGTTAGACCTCAGACAGCCAAAGGGCCGTATTTCAAGGATGGCTCCACATAGGCTGGCGCCCATGCTTCGAAGCCTCCGGCCTATCCTACATCGGATGACCAAGGTCAGTGCTAAGCTATAGTAAAGGTTCACGGGGTCTTTTTCGTCCCATCGCGGGTAATCGGCATCTTCACCGATACTACAATTTCACTGAGAACCATGGTTGAGACAGCGTCCGGATCATTACACCATTCGTGCAGGTCGGAACTTACCCGACAAGGAATTTCGCTACCTTAGGACCGTTATAGTTACGGCCGCCGTTTACTGGGGCTTCAATTCAATGCTTCCTACTGAAGTAGTGACATCTCCTCTTAACCTTCCAGCACCGGGCAGGTGTCAGGCTGTATACGTCATCTTTCGAGTTTGCACAGCCCTGTGTTTGTTAAACAGTTGCCTGGACCTATTCTCTGCGCCTCATATTGCTATGAGGACCCCTTATCCCGAAGTTACGGGGTCAATTTGCCTAGTTCCTTAACCATGAATCTCTCAACGCCTTAGTATGTTCTACCCGTCTACCTGTGTCGGATTGCGGTACGGGTACCTTCAGGATATGCTTAGCGGATTTTCTCGGGAGTTTGTTTACCTGCGCTATCAACTTCCCCCGAAGGGGAGGTCGTACTTTCAAGGTCGGCTCTTGGAGTGGATTTGCCTGCTCCAATCGACGCCTACACTCTTTAACGGGGACTTCCGTCGCCCCGCGGCAGTGTCACTGCTCCGTCTCCACATCGCTCCTGAAGGTAGTAACGGAATATTAACCGTTTCTGCCATCGCCTTCGCCGTTCGGCTGAGACTTAGGACCCGACTTACCCCGGGCTGATTGGCATTGCCCGGGAAACCTTAGACTTATGGCGGAGGGGGAATCTCACCCCTCTTATCGTTACTTATACCTACATTTGCTTTACCATGCGCTCCAGGATCAGTTATCTTCACCATTCTACGCACATGGTATGCTCCCCTACCGATACTTTTATTATTACTATCCCGCGCCTTCGGCATCTGCCTTATACCCGATTATTATCCATGCCCGGACCCTCGACTAGTGAGCTGTTACGCACTCTTTGAATGAATGGCTGCTTCCAAGCCAACATCCTAGCTGTCATAGGGACCAGACTTCGTTAGACTAACTCAGACAGAATTTCGGGGCCTTAGACGGCGGTCTGGATTCTTCTCCTCTCGGGGACGGACCTTAGCACCCGCCCCCTTACTGCATGGCTGCAATCCGTAAGCATTCGGAGTTCGTCAGGTCTCGATAGGCGGTGAAGCCCTCTTGACCTATCGGTCGCTCTACCTCTTACGGAGATCACCACACGCGGCACTAAATGCCTTTCGGGGAGTACGAGCTATCTCCAAGTTTGATTGGCCTTTCACTCCTACACTCAACTCATCCAGAAGCTTTTCAACGCTTATTGGTGCGGTCCTCCATTCCGTGTTACCGGAACTTCAACCTGGTCAAGTGTAGATCACTTGGTTTCGCGTCTACCCCCACCAACTATACGCCCTATTCAGGCTCGCTTTCACTGCGGCTTGGGGACTAATGGCCCTTAACCTTGCTGGTGATGGTAACTCGTAGGTTCATTATGCAAAAGGCACGCCGTCACTGCATAAAGCAGCTCCGACCGCTTGTAGGCGTATGGTTTCAGGAACTATTTCACTCTTCTTATCGAAGTGCTTTTCACCTTTCCCTCACGGTACTGGTTCACTATCGGTCTCACAGGAGTATTTAGCCTTACCGGATGGTCCCGGCGGATTCGCGCAGAATTCCTCGTGTTCCGCGTTACTCAGGATACCGCTATGTTGCAATTAGCTTCGCATACTGGACTTTCACCATCTGCGGTTCTTCTTTCCAGAAGATTCTGCTCACTGCATGCATACAATGTCGCGGTCCTACTACCCCGCAGCTGCGTTGCCACAGTCACGGTTTGGGCTGTTCCCCGTTCGCTCGCCACTACTAAGGGAATCATTATTTATTTCTCTTCCTACAGGTACTAAGATGTTTCAGTTCCCTGCGTTAGCTCTCACGCTTAGCGTGAGTGACCGTCCTTCAGACGGCCGGGTTGTCCCATTCGGAAATCTTCGGATCAAAGGTTATTTGCACCTACCCGAAGCTTATCGCAGCTTATCACGTCCTTCATCGCCTCTGTGAGCCTAGGCATCCACCATACGCCCTTTCTTACTTTCTTCTTAAAAGGATAAAGCGAGAATATATAAAGCAACATTCATTGCCTTTATTCTTACTGCTTCACCTTTTGAAGCTCATACTTTCAGCTGTCAAGTGAAATCATATCTTGCGATTTGATTTCTAAGATTGAACTTAGTTTACTTTACAGTTTTTGCTTGTGTCAATATGTCAAAGATCGTTTGGACAATCAAAAGGCTTAAAGCCTTCTCATGTCACTTATGTGGAGAATAACGGATTCGAACCGTTGACCCCCTGCTTGCAAAGCAGGTGCTCTAGCCAGCTGAGCTAATCCCCCAAGGTAGTAATTCATAATGATTAATGCATAATGCATAATTACGCTACGCTTTATTTGCATCATCTTAGGAGAAGTTCAAAAGACTCTAATGCAGTCATCAATTATGAATTATGCATTATGAATTATGAATTAAAGAAGTAGTCCCAGGCAGACTTGAACTGCCGACCTCCACATTATCAGTGTGGCGCTCTAACCAACTGAGCTATAGGACTATTGTCAATTCATAACATGAAAGACATAACATTTATGTTTCATTCTTATGAATCCCGGTTGGTTGCTGTCCAAGACCTGGGCTTCAATCGCCCGGCTTCCTTTTCTCTATATCTTAAACAGTTCCGTGAGTACAAGAAGAACAGTAGAAAGCGTTTCCTATCTTTCTCTTTTATTTACCCTATTGTCATTACTATTAACTTGTCTACTCGTAAACCCGTTAACTTGTCAACTCGTCAACCTGTCTACTCGTCAACTTTGAAATCCGTCTCCAGAAAGGAGGTGTTCCAGCCGCACCTTCCGGTACGGCTACCTTGTTACGACTTAGCCCCAATCACCAGTTTTGCCCTAGGCCGTTCCTTGCGGTCACAGACTTCAGGCACCCCCGGCTTTCATGGCTTGACGGGCGGTGTGTACAAGGCCCGGGAACGTATTCACCGCGCCATGGCTGATGCGCGATTACTAGCGAATCCAGCTTCGTGGGGTCGGGTTGCAGACCCCAGTCCGAACTGGGACCGGCTTTAAGGATTAGATCGTATTTGCACACGACCAACTCTCTGTACCGGCCATTGTAACACGTGTGTAGCCCCGGACGTAAGGGCCGTGCTGATTTGACGTCATCCCCACCTTCCTCACACCTTACGGTGGCAGTATCTCCAGAGTGCCCAGCATTACCTGATGGCAACTGAAAAAAGGGGTTGCGCTCGTTATGGCACTTTAAGCCGACACCTCACGGCACGAGCTGACGACAACCATGCAGCACCTTCACAGACGCCCCGAAGGGCCTCATCATCTCTGAATCGTTCGTCTGCAATTCAAGCCCGGGTAAGGTTCCTCGCGTATCATCGAATTAAACCACATGTTCCTCCGCTTGTGCAGTACTCGTCAATTCCTTTTGAGTTTCACCGTTGCCGGCGTACTCCCCAGGTGGGATGCTTAATGCTTTCGCTTGGTCGCTAATTCGTAAGTGAACTAACAACGGGCATCCATCGTTTACTGTGCGGACTACCAGGGGTATCTAATCCTGTTTGATACCCGCACCTTCGAGCTTCAGCGTCAGTTGTCTCCCGTAAGCTGCCTTCGCAATCGGAGTTCTTCGTCATATCTAAGCATTTCACCGCTACGACGAATTCCGCCTACGTTGCGCATACTCAAGTGAACCAGTTCGCGCTGCAATTCAGACGTTGAGCGTCTACATTTCACAACACGCTTAATCCACGGCCTACGCTCCCTTTAAACCCAATAAATCCGGATAACGCCTGGACCTTCCGTATTACCGCGGCTGCTGGCACGGAATTAGCCGGTCCTTATTCATGTGGTACCTGCAATAAACTACACGTAGCTCACTTTATCCCCACATAAAAGCAGTTTACAACCCATAGGGCCGTCATCCTGCACGCTACTTGGCTGGTTCAGGCTCTCGCCCATTGACCAATATTCCTCACTGCTGCCTCCCGTAGGAGTTTGGACCGTGTCTCAGTTCCAATGTGGGGGACCTTCCTCTCAGAACCCCTACTGATCGTTGCCTTGGTGGGCCGTTACCCCGCCAACAAGCTAATCAGACGCATCCCCATCACTGACCGATAAATCTTTCGTTTTCTTTAGATGTCTGCTGAAAACCTCATAAGGTATTAGTCCGACTTTCGCCGGGTTATCCCTTAGTCAGAGGCAGGTTGGATACGCGTTACTCACCCGTGCGCCGGTCGACGCCCATCGAAGCAAGCTTCAATGTCGTTTCCCCTCGACTTGCATGTGTTAAGCCTGTAGCTAGCGTTCATCCTGAGCCAGGATCAAACTCTCCATTGTAAAGTTCCTTCACATTCTCTTTCGTGACTCGGAAAAGAATAAATTCTCTTCTCTCGCTACTAAGAGAATTGTAAAATAAGTTTGAAAGGTTAATAAGCAATAAATCAAAATGCTAAAAGCTTTTAATCAATCACTCATACCTTGAATAATCTGTTCAGAACGAATCTCCTTGATTTAATAGTAAAAAAGTAAATTGAAAGTAACAAAACAAAAAGGCAAAAAAGTAAAAACTTCACTCCTTAAACCCCTCATTTACATTACTCGAATTGATCGGTTCGTTTCTTCTACCCAAGACACATATTGCTATATGTCTCGCTTCTTGTACTACTTCTCTGTTTATGTAAATCTTTTCAAAGAACTCTTTCTTTTGGTGGCAAAAGTCTTTTGCAAGACTCCGGCCTTGCTTCTGGAATTTAGCAATCAATAACTCGATTTCTCCCTGAAAGCGTTTGCAAAGGTAACACATTTAAAGCCCTAATCCAAATGTTTTTAAAGAAAAGTTTGAAAACTTGTGAAAATTTTCGCGTTGTTTGACAAAATAAGGCAGAAAGCATAACCAAATGCATGACTTCATACGACAATTCCACACAAAGCACACTGCAATATCAGGCAAAGAAAAACCCATAAAAGAATCCTCAACAATAAAACGACGACGGCGGCGATCTTTTCTTTCTTTCTTTTCGTCGTTCTTGTTCTTAGTTCTTGTTCTTAGTTCTTAGGCAACTTAACTCCTTGATTATCAATAGCTCCATTTGTTAATTTATCTAAACCATTGAACACTCGCTGAAAAATGGGAGAAGATTGGAGTGAAAACCGAGCAAGAATTAAGGAAAATTACACCACGAAAAAGGTGGAATTAGACTGCCGAATGATTTGGCCGATCCCATCCCACCTTATTATATATAATACAAATTCAGAGTTTACGACTTAAACACACTATCCAAGAATGTTTCCATCTCACCCGCTTTGCAGCCGGAAGGCTATCAGCAAAGCGCAAATGATGTTCATTTTCTGCAATATGAATCGTGTCATCGAAGCCCAGAATATAACGCAAAGCAATGCGATAGATACACTCCGTCGGTGCAAGTCCATAGACCTGATGTTTGAAAATATGGCGCAATCGCTCTTCATCATCAGGAAAAGCACGACGCATACCCTTGCTATTATACAGGCGTTTCACGATTTCCGTAATGTATTGTCCCGATTTCATATACAAATCAGCAAACGTTTTATCAGGGTCATCAAAGCAACCGGGATTCTCTTCTTCCAGTAAATCCACCATCTTTCTTACCACTTTTTTCGGTGTAAAAATCTGATTTGTCTTCTGTGGAGGAATATAATTGAAGATATCTTCATCAGATGTAGCCTCAAAATAGTTTGCCAACCGCCGCCGAAGTTTCATAAACTCTTTCACCGAATCATTGAAAACCACCTCATCAAAGAAATGTCCGGCGCTGTGTTCCAATTCTCCTGTTTCCTCATTCACAAAGTCGCCACCATCACGAAGCAAATGAAACTGCTCTTTTGTCACGCTGGTTACCTCCAAGAAAACCTCGTCGGGAACTCGACTATCGAAGTTCTGCAGCGTGGTATCATCATCTCCATAGCCCATCAAGAACGAAGGAATTGTACGCGAAAAGCCTCGCAAATGATCACGCACCTGCTCATTTGTCTCACCTTTCTTTTTATCAATGCGTTGCTGTTCTATTGTGTCAGCCAAGATTTCCGTACCTTTTTCCAATAAATTTTTCGCCTTCTCGCACAAGGTTTCAGACAGCTTTTCATCGATAACACGCTTCTTCTCTTCAGCCTTCTGATGAAGTTCTCTTTGTTGTTGCGTTGTTTTGCCCTGACAATCGTGCTGACATTGCAAATCTATTTGCTTCTTTTCAATCGAAGCCTGATAGCAGTGTGCCCCAAATTGCTCATTTACTTCCTTCTTGATTCTCACCGAAGCAGCGTTCTGATTACGCTTTGTCAGCAAGTCGGCGGTTGTCTCCGAATGTTCGTTTGCATAAGAAAGCAGAGACGAAGTCAATTGACTACTCACGTGATCAATCAGCTGTTCTTCGGCACTCTTTCCTTGTTTTTCTTTCTTTTCACTATATTTTTCTATGCTTTGGGCTATCAAATCACCGAGTTCCTCCTCCTTATCTCCATAGATTTTTGGGCCAAACAACGCCGCTTGCACCTCTTTAACCATAGCTTGATTGGGCCGAGTGTTGCTATCTTCATCAACAACTCCCGACAATTCTTCAACGCTTTCAGCATCTACCATGCCGTTTTTCGGAGCCGACACTGCATCAAATTGATTGATGATATTGATGATTCCAGCCGAACAACCATAAATACTACTGATGTTAGCGAAAAGGAAATTGCTCATAAACCCACTACGAACCACCTCTTGAGATCGAATCTTTCGCGGAATCAACATCACTTGTTCAGCATCAAGTTCCATCATTTCTCCGTCCTCATCTTCGCCAATAACAGGAAAGAAATTCAGCAGTTCGCGAACATGTTGCTTGCGCGTGTCAGCGTCACCTCCGCCCGAAGCCGTATCAGCCGAAAGCCCATTGGCCATTTCTTCATAATTGGTCAGTGTGCGTGCCGGGTCAAAGTCGAAGATATAGGCATTCTCTTTACGATGAAACTGCCCATCACTCCCTTTATATAAATAAGGTGTTTGTGCACGAAAAGCAGCCTGCATATACTGCGCTGGGCTTTTCATGTTACTTAAAATCAGCACTCCTGTCCACTCCCGAACACTCACTCCTGTGGTGAGTTGACCGACAGATAGTGTTATGGTTCCTTGCGGATGTTCGGCTATAGCCTTACGAACACGACGCAAGCTCCCTCATCTTCTATCACCTCATCATTGTCGGTTTTACCATCTCCGGCTGCAACCACAATCTCAAAGTCGGCAAATTCGGGATGACGCTGTATGTCTCTGAGTTTCTCTGCAAGTTTCTTTGCAGCATCAACACGATTCAACAACCAAAACGTGTGACGTAATTCATGACGCAATTCGGGCGTAGAAAAGGGATAACGTGGCTGCCGCGACAACGCATCCAACCATTTGTCAATGGCCTCATCATGTACAAACTTGCCACGATCAACACGAAAAAACTCATTCAAGTCAAAGGCATAGGCCTCTGTATCGCCATCAATCTCAACACCTTCTCTCACCTTTGCCATGACAATATCACCCATTCGATAGGTAAACATGTTGAGTTTCGGCATCTCTTCATAAGGATTTAGCCCCCTTTCTTCATCCCAATCATCCTTTGCCTTACATTCATCGGCATAGGTCCAATTAAAGATTGCCTCGGCAGGAAACTTCTCATTGGCCAACGCTTTGAATGGCGTGCCACTCAAATGTAGCGTAAACAGGCGTTTGATATTGCTAAAGGCCTGGTCTGTTTTAAACGTGTCTACCCCCTCATGTGCCTCGTCTATCACGAGCAAGTCCCACTGAAGCTTAGCCACTTCGTGCAATTTATCAAAGTTTCCACCAAAATATCGTGAACCTTTTAGGTCTTGCAAACTCACAAATTCGATGCAGTTTTTCACGCTATTAGGCTGTTTGATGCGTGCAAGATATTGGTCTCTTGTCAGACAAGGCGTTGTTTCGTGGTCGACTAATGCCCTAACCGAACTCACAAAGAGATATTTGTCTTGGCCTACAAACCTTAGATAGTCACTATACCAAGCGTCAGCTATGGCAGGACGATTGGTCACTACGAGCACACTTTTGAACTTCATGCGCAAACAAAGGTCATAGACTGCCAGGGTCTTTCCAAAGCGAGGTTTCGCATTCCAAAGATATTCGGCCCCAGGATGCGCGTTGAAATAATTGGCCGTTCGCTCCACAGCATCAGCCTGACTGTCACGAAGCCGATAGCTTTGTGTGGGTTTTCCTTTTACAACGCCATGGTTTTCGCGAAACTCATAGAAGTGAAGTTTCGACTCAGTGGGGCTGATATGAAACCATTCTGTACCTGTTTGTTGCGCATATCCCAATTTATTTAGATAGGCATGAAAGGCTTTATCGGTGAAGGTTTCATTCGAACCTTCAAACACAGCATTACCATTCCATTGCAACATCCAGGCAATATCCGCTGTGTGGCATTGCTGTTTGATGCGGTCTTCAACTTTCGTTTGCTCCGTATATCCTATTTTTACCATCCCGTCATGGTCGGGAACTCTCGGTGTAGTGTAGGCATAGATTTGCGGTAGTGCCACACGTGTGGTCTTTATCTGTGGTGTTTTCATTCGTCCATTGCTTTTACATGGGTCTCAATAAAGTTGCGTTCGTCGGCTGATAAGCCATATTTGTCGTAGAGTTGTAAGTCTATTTCGTGTACAGACTTCGTCCAATCAATGTCAGAATGGTTGGTAAAGTCTTGAAGAGGGACGTACTTCCATTTCTCAGGTGGATTGTCTTGAGTTATCTTTAGAACTCCTAACATCGTACGGGCAAACTTACTTATGATATATTTATATGCAGCTTGTGCCTCACTTTCATTATCAAATGCGCCAATACCAAGGAAAGTTTGAGTATAACCCATTGTTGGTTCAGCTATCAAAGGCGTAGACAAGACTTCACCTAACACACCAGAACCATTTGATTTCGGCACAAGTATCTTCCATGCGCCTATTTGATTATTATAATCATCCAAATAGTATCTGTCCACATATCGCCAACTTCTCTTTCCATCAACTAACCCCAAGATAGCTATATCGTTTTCTTTCTCTTTCTCTTTATGGAATATTGACAATCTATTAAATATATTAGTACGAAGTAATTTATCTTTCCCTTCCGACTTTATCAAAGGTTTAAACTCGGCATGATGTTCATACAAATGTTCTAAATTGAACTTAGTCGGTGCATAAATAATTTCTGAAAGAGACTTACTTTGTTCTCCTTTCACTTTATGTAAAATGCTATTTAGCTCTGGAATTGGAGTAAACACTCCTATCGGTTCAAACTTATCATCTTGACTATGATAAGTAATTACCACACCTCCCTTTATGTCTGTATTTGGAAAAATCTTACTACTATCTTGTTCATAAGATAGGGACTTTTTAACCTCGAATCATTCAACATCTTTCTATTCCACTCTTTAGTTGTCTGCCCAGCATTAAAAAAAGAAATCGTGCCGGTGATATCAAAACAACTTTACGAGCAATTTGATATGTTGAATCCATAAACTTATCATAGACAGGTGGCTGACGCCCATTGTCTTCTTTTTCCTCTTGATATGGCGGGTTACCAATCACAAAATCGAATTTCATAAGGTATTTATTTTTATGGTATGTCTTATATTTCTTAGTAATGATTTCAGTGTAATTGTAGTCGAAATGGTTAGGAGTCATGGTCTCGGAGGGCAGCCATCGACGCAAGCAGCAACGCATTCCGTTGTGCAAAGTGATATCATCGTGCTCACAACCAGGGCAAGGTGAGACGCTCGTTACCTTTGTTTCACCAAAGAAATCAGTCTCCATGATGCGCGTTTCTCTACACGAATCAGGCACAACGCCCTTCAATCCATCCATCTGCCACACGTTCCACGCGATGATTTCTGCAGCAAGCATGAGCGTTGTGCGGTCGGCTTTATGTCCAAACTGCTGCTCATAGCTTTCACTGAACGATGCCAATAGCGACTCACGGGCCAACAAAAGATTGTCTCCTTGCCATTCAAAGCCATACACACTCCCTAAGGCCAATAAGGCCCAGCGCGTCCATTCGTCGCCTGTACAATGTTCATTCACGATGCGGAGCTTGCGATCAAGCATTCCCATACGTGTCTTTATCGCAATCGAAACACCCGAAATCATGTCATAACGCGAGGTCAAAAACGGCGCTTCTCCACACGTAATCTCTAACCGAGTGGCCAAAACATAGTCGTGCCACGACTTTCCTTTGGGCATCATGACAGGCTCTTCAGTGGGTCTCCACCCCTCTTCGGTCGGCACATTAAAAACATTTTGTCGACCAAACCACACCTCATCAGCAGCGTTATTCATCTTGTTGACAAGCCAAGCTGGCGTGAATACTTCGGCCATCTGCTTCACACGACGTTGTTGTTCGTCGCGCGTCTTCATCACACGAGGCATGATTACATCACCATGTTCACCCGTAATGGCGGCTACAGTGATACTATCGTGCCACCTAAAGCCGTCACCCAACTCGGCATAACTATCCGTTGCCCAGAAGATATTCTGTTGTGTGGTGTGGTCTTTCAATAGTACTTCGAGCAGGCCTGGCGTCTCCTTAAGCACTCTATTCTCAAGAATATCTATTGGTTCTGACATGATTTAATCGGGTTAGTGAATGCACAGTAACAAAAAAATAATGAACAAAAGGAATGAATCTCTAAGAAAAAGTGATTTGTTTATTGATTCTTTGCGTCGCCAAGCCCCTTGTTTGGTTTCATTTTCTCACAGCCTGTTTCTTTCAAATAAGGTTTCCATAGCCTATGCTTTATCTCAACACAACCGACAATCAGCTTACAATGCGCCCTCACCCCATGATGTCTTCAATAGAAAGAATTTAAAGATTACTAAACTAAAGACAAAAAATGGCATTACATTTGTAAGGAGACAAAGAAAGAAGTATATTTGCAAAGTGCTGTAAGAGAATGTTATGCAATGCCGCACAACCTTCGGTTTGCACCACAAACACAAACAAAATTATTATTAAACAAAGAGAATATGGATTTCAAAGAATTTAATGACAGAGTGCGAGACATAGAATATGGCAACTCTGGACCATCTTATTCAGCTGCCTTTCCGGCACTGATTCGCAAAGTATATCTATGGATGACCTTTGCATTGGCTATCAGTGGCATCGTTGCTTACGGCGTAGCGACATCACCCAATCTATTGATGCTCATCTATTCTAACAAGCTTGTATTCTGGGGAATCATAGCCGTTAATTTCCTATTGGTATGGAAGATTAGTGGAAGTACAATGAAACCCAACCGCTCGTTGGCTACCACGACGTTGATGTTTGCCCTTTATTCGGTACTCACGGGTGCCATATTGTCATTCATCTTCGTTGTCTATGCACCGACCGCCATCATCAAAACATTCTTTATTACGGCTGGAATGTTTGTATCAACTGCGGCTTATGGCTACTTCACAAAGAAGGACTTGTCTAACTGGGGCGGTTTCCTCACAATGGCTTTACTTGGTCTTATCCTTGCATTTGTAGTCAATATCTTCCTAAAGAGCAGTTCATTAGACTTTATTATCAGTATTGTTGGCGTGATTGTTTTCGTGGGACTAACCATCTGGGACAGCCAAACCATCAAACGCCAACTGGCAGAAATGCCCGACGTTAGTGAGGCTTCACAGAAGCTTGCCGTATGCGGTGCACTCAGCTTGTACTTGGATTTCATCAACTTGTTCCTCTACTTGCTGCGCATTTTCAGTCGCGACAGATAATCATTAATTATATTCGACATCGTAATGAAGAAAAGAAACTTAGTGGCAGCAGGTGTGCTGACCACCTCTCTCGTGCTGAGTAGCTGTGGCATTACAGCCAATGGCTCGGGCAATAACAATGGAGGCAACATCTTAAGTGAAGTACTTGGCAACATGGGAAACGTCGGTACGGTGGGCAATGTGTTAGGCAGTGTGCTTGGTATTGACAAGCCTTCGGAACGCGATATCATTGGAAGTTGGCACTATAGTGAACCAGGTGTGGCCTTCACCAGTAAGAATGCCTTGGCCAAAGCCGGTGGCGAAGTCGCTGCAGCTCAGGCAAAGCAAAGTTGGAAGAAAGCTATCGGTCGGTTGGTTTCAGACGCGATAACACGCAACTAACGTTCAACAGCAACAAAACTTTCAATGCTCGACTGCTTGGAAAGACCTTTAATGGCACATGGACTTACGACAATAATGAGCAGAAAATCACACTAAAGACGCTGCTCTTCACTATCCCCGTCTATGCAAAGCGCACCACTTCGGGAATGAGTTACCTCATGGAGTCCAAGAAACTATTAACCATTTTGCAGACGGTTTCAGCCCTCAGTGGCAACAACACCTTGCAAACGGTTGGCGACTTGAGCAAAAACTATGACGGAATACGCATGGGATTTGAAATGAAGAAATAAGCTTTTGTGCTTTCATCACGTGGACATCAGCCGATTGAAACGTGATAACAATCATAAACTGAAATGGAGAATATCAAAGACTTTGGCTGAGATATTCTCCATTTTGTTTTCAATCAGCGTTATAAATACCCTCTAACGCTCCAACTTCTCACCACGTTTTTCTCAAGAAAGAAGAAAGAAAACAAGGTAACAAACTACTCTTTGTTATGGCTTTAGAAACTTATTGTCTTTGATAGTCACCCTACTACATCCTTCAAGAATCCTCCATTTATTCCCAACCCATGAGGAAGGCGCTTCAACTTTCACCTCATTTCCCTTGAAAACCAACTGCGATGTGCTCTTGGCATAAAGCAAAGGATTCCCCAAAGTAACAAAGAAGTTATTGAGGATACGCACATTTTGATGCACAGGTCGACGTGCATCAACCTCCGTGTTCGAAGGATTTAAGGCAATAACGGCATGCGAAGGACCACCATTATAGGCACAATCTATAAACTTGTTGTTCTCAATCAGCACATCCTTTACAGGCCCAGATTCATACCATCCGGCAGCATCGCCCTCAATAAGAATGGCACTCATGCCCGTATAACAATAGGTGTTGTCACGGATAATCACTCTCCGCGGTGTGGTAACAAGCGTGCCACGCGTGCTGGTTCGAGAGGAAAAAACAATGCCGAATGTCTACTTCGGGCGTACAACTAAGGTTCTCTACACAATCACTTTGCAAGCGAACATCACCTAGAATGGGCCGCATGAACGTCACTTCTACTATCCGCGGTGACTCCATTCGCACTGCTTTTATGGTGTTTTCTGCATAGCGTTGCATGGTAGAAGGACGCACAAAAGCCACTGTATCGCCAATAAAATAGGCACGAAAGCCATAGCTTTGAGGGTGCATGAAGCGTAATTTGAGCGTATAATCATCAACCTTTTCTACGGCTTGTAAATTGGTTCCATGCACATTAATGCAATCATCTTGCGCACCAAGAAACCTACAACTGTCAATCACAACCTTGCCACTACAACCCGAAAAATGCATAAAGTCGGCCGAAGAAGCCAATATTCGTGTGCTGTTTTGACGCGGTTCACATCTCACCCGAAGCATCTTGACGTTTCGACAATACTGACTCACAATGCCTAATCCGTGCATATAGTGCACGCCTACATTGCAAAACGTGATATTTTGGCTTTCAAACAAGAACATTCCCACCTGATCTCGGATGATATCGCGCACCGTAATGGTATGGTTTCCCTTAAAATCCTTCGCTAAATCTGTTGCAAAATGTACCACGTTTGGTGCCACTTCAACCGCCTTAGCCTGTGAGAGAATGTCCCAACCACGGCTATAATAAAAGTGCTTATTAGTGGGATCATACTCTATGCAATGGGGGTTGTTCGTCCGCCAACCCTCTCCTATCCACATCATCTTCCCTTCGACAATCGCAAATTTGGAGTCGGAATGCACACGAGCCGTTACTCCATGCGCATCAACTTTAAGGTAAGTGAGTTCCGAACCGCCAGGTCTTTCAAAGTCAAAATGAATATTTTGCAGCCTCATCCCCTTGCAATGGGCAAAAGAAAGCATCGTCATCTTGCCATGAAACATCAGCGTTGCGTCATTTCCTTCAATGGTTAGGCCGCTCATCTCTTCGAACAACAGACCTATTGTCTTTACTTTTGAGGGACATTCTGTTTCAGACGAGGTGTTGGAAATATAGTATTCACGCCGCGAAGCATCGGTAGGCCACAGGTCATAACGCCCAGATTGAAACACAACAACCTTGCTTTTCCAACGCTTGCAGTCGGCAATCAAGGTCTGCAAACGAGCCGTTTGGTCTTCGTAAGTGTTAGGATGCACCCCATAGTCGGCCACAAACAGCGTATCATGGAGGGCCGCTTGTGCAGACAACGTGACAAAAAACAAGCATACATTCAGCAACAACCGCAATTTATTTTCTTTCATCATTTGTGAATTTTCATATCTACATGTAAGGTTCATCGCTCCAAAAAACGCGACGATATTTGGCAAAGATAAGCATTATCTCTGATAACTCACCCCCTTTAATGAGATATATTCCATGAAAAACAAATCTCCTGCGGTGAAGAACATCCGCCGAATGAAACCCCAACAGCCATTAACCCACTTTTCCATTGCCCATCCATCTGATTGAAAGGCACTTAACTCGGGAAAACAATTTGGCTGAGATGACGCGATAAAAGCACTCAGATGGTGGCACCATCTGAGTCAAATGGGCCGACAATTTGACGCTGTTTGCAAGCCTTTTTCTACACACAAAACTTGACTGTTTCCAAAAGAACATTTTAAAAGAGAAGTCGCTTCTCTACATGCCCTGGGGTTAGTTGGTTTGCAAGCCACCACCCAGTATGACTTAATGCAACAAGGCATTTACTCCATTTGACAATAGAAACAACGCTCATTTCATTAAATCGGGTGGACAATCTTCAGCTCTGCTCCCCCAGGTTTTATTTGGTTCTGGTCCCATTTGAAAAGTCAACACGCCATCTTCTGTCAGCATAGAATGGGTGATATAATTGCGCGTATAGGGTTTCCCATTATATTTTGCCGACTGAATATAATAGTTTTTGCGCGAAACATCTTTTGCCTTAATAACCAACTTACCGATATGCAGCTCCTCAAATGTCGGTGTCCCTATAATATAATAAGGTGAAACTGGACATACAGGATAACACCCCACAGCCGAAAATACGTACCATGCACTCATCTGTCCAGCGTCGTCATTGCCACAAAGGCCTCCCGGCACATCAAGATATTCGTTATCAAGAATCGTTCTTACAGCTTGTTGAGTCTTCCACGGCTGGCCAACGTAGGCATAAAGATAAGGTATTTGCTGACATGGTTCATTGCCATGCCAATACATGCTGTCTCTAAACATGCGATCGAGCCGTGCTGTGAACGTTGCCTTTCCACCCATTACATCAATCAACCCATAGACATCATGCGGTACATACCAAGTGTATTGTGCGGGTGTTCCCTCTGTAATGAAAGGCTCACGCGTATCAATATTGCTATTGTTTAACCATCTACCATTGGCCCATCTGCCGTCAGCCCATCCTGTTTTTGGATTGATAACATTGCGCCAATTGCGTGCACGTGCCATCAAACGCCTATAATCTTCTGTCTTTCCTAAAGCCTTGGCAGCCTGTGCAACAGCGTAATCATCGTAGGCATATTCAAGCGTTCGACTCACTTGTTCACGCGTATGAAAAGCCTCTTTAACACTATCATTTAGTGGGATATAGCCATATTTCAGATAACTTTGCAACGCCCGACGTCCTTTTCCGTCTTTATAATCATTTGAATTTGCTATTTCAAAGGCGTTTTTGCGCATGGCTTCATAAGCCTTTTCCTTATTCAGATTGTGGCCACCCTTTACAATTGATTCGGCCAAAGCCGCTGCTGCATGGTCTCCTATCATTGCAGCGGTATAACTATTCCAGCAAGGAAAGATAGGAAACCAGCCCCCTTCCTCATACATATCTACCAAACTCTGTAACATTTCATTGGCCTTTGGTTCGATAATCAGGTTGAGTGGCAGCAATGTTCGATAGATGTCCCACATCGAGAAGTCCATATATGAATGTCGAAAAAGAGGAGTTTTCCCGAGCTTTCCCATGGAATGTTGCATGATTTGTGTTCCTCCGGCAAACGAAGGATAACGCCCGTCCGCGTCACTAAAGTTACGTGGCAGGAAACTGGCACGATAAAGTGCACCATAAAACTTGGCTACTGCAGCCGTATCAGAAGAAGAAACACGTAGCTGATTGACTTTTGCTTTCCAACTATCTATTGTTTGTGAACGGGCGTTATTAAACTCCCAATGCGGCATTTCTTGTTGAATATTGTTGAAAACACCGTTCATATCAACAAAACTACTGGCCATTTTAACCAAGATTCTATCACCCTTTGACACATCAAAGGCTGCCCATGCCACCCCATCCTTTATGCCATAATCACGCAAGGGCTTTTGAAATACCACGGCAAACCAGCCTTTAAAGCCAGCCTTCTCGCCCCATCCCTGATAGATTCTGTGTACAGGATTATAGCCATAAATGCAATTTCGTGAAGTATCAACAGCCACAAAGCCCTCTCCATAGTCGCTGTTGGGATTGACAACAATATAGGTACGTCCTCCCTTCTGATAGCAGAAACGAAGCATAGCCACATGACTTCTCCCTGTCATTTCAGCCTTTAAATGCTCGTTGGGCAATGAAACAGCATAGTAATCTGGGTGAGATTGCTCACTTATATGACTGAAACGCGAGGCTCGCTCAACAGGTTTCAAGCGCAGACTATCCATTAATGGCATCACCGTAAACGAGCCATAATCTTGTGTGCAGCCTCCCACGAGCCAATGACTTCCACGAAAGCCCTGCAGCTTTCATCGCGATAGTAATATGGTGCAATGCATTTCTGCTCTCCATCTTGTGTCTGTGGTGTCCAGAAAGTCATACCATTAGGTTCTAATACAGCGGGAAGCGTCTGCCCATGTTCTTCACTTCCTTTGCCATAACGACTCAACGAGGGTGTAACAGCATAGTCAGTACCCACGAGAGTGTTGATAGTTGCCATATTTTTCAATGCCTCTGCATTGGCAATACGATTTTCCACATAGTTCAACACATGGTCCCAACGATAATAATAGCCCGTTTTTCCATCAGGGCCTACATCCAATGAACGCACCTTGGAAAGTCGGATTTCACGCTCATTGAGCATGAATTTCACAATAACCTGTTGTGGCTTTAATGGCTTCTGTGCCTTATCCGGGTTATAATAAAAGACGATTTGCAAGTTAGCCGCCATAGGAATAAGCTGATCCATCTGGTCTTTTTGCTCATCAGAAAGGTTATCTGGCCCCAATAAAGCCAGTAAACGATAAAGTGGAGTGTCGTGACCAAAGCGCAATGTGGCTGTCAGTTCGCTCTGCAAGGCATGGTTAACTTCGGCCACAATATTATGCCAAAGGCTCACGGCCGAACGCTGAGTAACTCCATAATTGTCGGGAGCCAGTCCATTACAAAGCCACATCCGCTCATTGTTCTGCTCGTAAATATCACGCAATTCCGCTTCCGTAAAAAACTGATAAAAATTGAGTTTCAGTCCCACATCTTGCATATCTGAGGCAACAGCGTGCAACTCCGTCATCAATTTTTCGGCATTTTCAACCTTTGTTGGGTCTTTGAAAAGAGCAGAAATAAAACGTTCATTACCCAAATGACGTTGTGGATTGACCATCTTCTGCCATGCATCAAGTTCAGAACTCTTATAAGCTATCCACGCCATATCTGCCGAATCAGAATGCTGTTCCACCTTTTCTTTCCGCACATTCCTATTTTCAAGTACACTGCAAAAAGCCTGCATGCTCTTCACACAGCGGTCTGAAACACTCGAAAAAGCCTCAATACTGCCACCAGGAGAAAACAATTCAGGAAAGCGAAGCACCATATTTTTGGCGATTTCTTCATGCTGATGTACACCTATCGGAGAGAGTTTTCCACCATTTCCACGTGCTTGTTTCCACACAATCTGCATCATCTTTTCAGCCTTTTTACCCAATTTCGTAAGGTTTTCTTTGTCGGCAAACTGGCTAATTATCCATTCATAACGGGCATCAGAGGTCATCCATCGGCTGCCATGTCGCCCGTAATGACTCATGTAAAATGGTATAAAGTCCTCGGGAACAGCCGTATATTTCGCAGCCTTATATTCTGGATAGGCATAATAAATGCCCCCCATCTGCTCATTACTCTTTTGGGCAAAGGATGTAAGAACAAGGGAAAGGAGAAGTGTTATTACAATTGTTTTGCGTATCATTAATCTTATTTTATAGCTTATAAAGAGACAGAAAACCAAATAAATTAAGAATTATACTTTTGAGAGAAGTAAGTTATCACACAAATAAAGCCATAAAGTATGACACAACTCCTTACTAATTCTTTATAAACAAACCTCATCTCAGTAAAAGACGAGGCTTGTCTTTAGTTCTATTTTATTTTATTCTTGGATCCGGATAACCGGGATTCTGCTTCCATTCAGTATTATTATCGAGCATATCTTTATGGATAGGGAAGATACGTCGCGTCTTCTCGAAGTTGGCATATGGGTTACTATGATAGTGGGGGAAGAACTCATCCTCAAAGTGTCCGAAGCGAATCATATCGTTACGACGCCAGTTTTCGTTCATGAACTCACGGCCACGCTCTTCATAAATGTCCTGCAAAGTGGGCACATGCGTAAGAGACGGAGCATGAACATAGGTGCGAATTTGATTGAACAGCGACTGCGCTACCGTGCCACCCGTACCTTTCGTGTCAGCGCTTCAGCCTTCATCAACAGAATATCGGCATAACGGAAGATGGGAACATCGTTACTTTGGTTGCGCCCATTCTTGTAATCGTCATTAATAACGAAGAACTTTACTGAGCGATAACCTTGTCGCCATCCATCGAGGTCATCACCAACATCAAGGTTTTGCCAATCAAGTATTGTATGATTTGCATCCGTATAGCGTAGCGTTATATTCTTTGTGAGTATCAACGGATTTCCTTTCCTATCCTTGGCAACCTCTGTTGTGGGTAACAAGGTAGTTGGATCATAAACATAAACTTGACCACCTATCACACAATTATTACGTTCATCGCCTGCAAGTGTAAAGAGATTGGCAAATTCAGGAGTCATAGTCATATATCCACCACCTGAGTTTGAGAGTTTCATACCAAAGTAACTGGGATTCATACTCTTAATATCCTTATAGCTGTTGGCACGACCATACTGCATGCCTGTTGCTGTATACGTGTCGTAAGGCATAGCATAGATAAAGTCTTCCACGTTTAACGCACTATTGTTAGGACCGAACTTAAAGCGATAAGCCATAGAGCCAAGATTAAACTTACCACTATTTATGATGTCATCGCATATACTAATGCATGCATCAAGCTTTTCATTTGTTGCTGAAGAAGCATCATATTTATCAACAGATGCTGCCATATAGACAGGCCAATTGATATAAAGTTTAGCCAATAAAGCCTGTGCCATGTACTTATTGGGTATGCCATTGCGTCCTTCACTCGCATCCGTTGAAAGATGAGGAATAATCTCAAGTAATTCCTTTTCAAGGTATTTGGCAACTATTGCACGTGGTTGGCGTTTATTCATATCATTACCTTCTACTGTCACATCAAGGATAGGAGCATCTCCCCAGCAATCCATCATGAGGAATTCAAAGTAAGCACGCATTGCACGAGCAGGCATTTTATACTTATCATCAACGTCACTATTGATGACCTCATTAGCCTTTACACAGCCCTTTCCGAGTTCACCCATCCAATCAATGGTATTGTCTTCATAACTGAAGTCATGCAAACTTGGATGCGAATAAGTACCGCCATCAATCCAACCTCCTGAATAAGAAACTGCTGTTTGCTCATCACTTGAGAGCGACATTGCCTCAAAAAGCGACGACCTAAAGTGCCACGGAAGTGGCTGTAGATACTATTTAGCTGGGCATTGAGTGCGACCTCTGAATTAGGATAACTGGGATATTGAGACTTCAAAGGTACATCCAAGTCTGTACAACCTGTTGCTAACAGCATCATACCAGCTGCAAACATTAATTTTATATTTGATTTCATCTTACTTTTCCTTTCTTTATTTTAGAAATTTACTTTTGCACCTATCATAAATGTGCGTGTATGAGGATAATGACTCCAACGATAATCAACTCCAGGATCTATGCCACCAAGATTCACTTCGGGGTCAAGCCCCTTATAACCTGTAATAGTCAACAGATTGTTACAGGTCATATAGAGCTGTAACGACTGTAACCAGCCATTGAAATGCTTAAAGGTATAGCCTAAAGTTAGACTCTGCAAACGTAGATAGTCGCCTTTTTCAAGGAAACGAGTTGATGGGACATTCGAATAAGTATCGGTGTAAGGACGCTCGTAAATATATTCTTTCAACACATTCCTACCACTTGAAAATCCGTCAGGAGCTGTATATTGAGCACGCAAACTGTTATAGATTTTATTGCCAAATACACCTGTAATAAACATCGTTAATGTCCAATCTTTATAATTTAGGGTATTGTTCCAACCAAGATTTAATTTGGGTTGTGCATTACCTACTATTGTTCTGTCTTTATAAACTGGGGTTTCGGTTACCTCACCTGTACGTGCATTCGTCACGTCATCATGCACATAATAGGTTGCTTTGCCTGCATCGTTGTAGCCAGCAAACTCATACATATAGAAAGTTCCTATGGGTTGACCCTCTATAACACGTTGTGTATAGCCGTTAGCTGATACTCCAGCGACCATCGGATCGCCTTGAGAGAAGGTGCCAGTATGGTATAATTCGTTCGAAAGACGATTCACTTTATTATCGTTATGCGAAAGATTCAGCGTTGTGTTCCATTCAAAGAGTTTCGTCTTTACAGGGATAGCATTAAGCGTAAACTCGATACCTTTGTTCGTAATCTCACCTACATTAGCTTGTATAAAGCCAAAAGGATAAACGAAAGATGACACAGGATAACTCCATATTAGGTCTTTAGTCTTCTTATGATAGAACTCTAATGAGCCATTGATTCGACCTCCAATGATAGCATAATCTACGCCAATATTAAACATGCCTGTAGTCTCCCACTTCAATGATTTGTTGGCTAACTTCGTGGCACCTAACGACACATAAGTAGATCCATTACTCTGGAAATAAGAGCCAGTAGAGCCATAAGTAGAAACCGCAGAATAGGCACCAAAGCCCAAAGCATTACCGCTTACGCCATATCCCATGCGGAGTTTCAAGTTAGAGAATAAGCTCTGAGCTTTCATAAAAGGTTCTTCGGTGATATTCCATGCCACACTCACGGATGGGAATGTACCCCAACGATGGTCTTTTCCAAATACCGACGAACCATCACGACGCATAGTTGCCTGCAACATATAACGGCTATTATAAGAATACCCCACACGACCATAGAACGAAATATTACGTACTGTTTCTCTCGTTCCACTATTGACTGCCGGCATTCCGTCTATCATTCCAGCATAAGTGAGGTTATACCATTTCAAAGTGTCATCGAAAAAACTATGCACACTGAGTCCAAAGCCATCGTTACTATTGCGTTCTTCCCATGAATATCCAGCCATTAATGCCAACTTTTGAACTTTATCGAAAGTCTTATCATAGTTAGCATAGGTTTCAAAAGTCTGCGAATGACCAAAATAAGTATTGCGATCGGCTTTACCATTATACGCACTCAGGCCTGGTAACTGCGACTTATGAGAGTCATAACCGCTATAGGTATGCTGGAAGTTATCGTATGAATAGTTCATATTTAACAGCAATCCATCGATGACATGCAAGGTAGCTTTACCTATAAACTGATTGCGTTTCCAAAATGTTTCAGAAGTATCTTCGGCAATAAGTGATATCGGATTGAAGTTGTGAGAGCCTGAACCCCATGACCATTCTCCTTTATTGTCTGTGACCTTATTCGTTGGATTAAAGTAGTTCATAGCATCAAGCACCGAGGCACCTTCGTTATCCATCTTCACTCCGCGATGCATTCCATACATCATATTAGCTCCCAAGGAGAGATCAAGATGGTCTTTAAGCACTTTAGTTGATAACAAAGAGCGAACATTCAAACGATACATGTTACTGCCTTTAATAATTCCTTCCCGATTCATATAGTTCACACTGGCCATATAATTGGTCTTCTTGGCAGCACCATTAACAGCAATATTATGGTTATGACTGATGCCCGTGCGCAGCACTTCTCGCTGCCAATCCGTGTCACCTCCACCATCATAAGCATAGTTTATGTTATGTTTGGTGACGAATTCACGAATATCTTGTGCCGTAGCCATATCCAAAGTCTTGGATATATTGTCAAATCCCACATAACCATTATAGCTGACATTCGTGCGTTCTCCGCCGTTCTTGCCACTCTTTGTGGTAATAATGATGACGCCATTTGCCGCTTTTGAACCATAGATTGCCGTTGCAGTGGCATCTCGAAGCACATCAATACTCTCAATATCATCAGGCGAAACCATTGATATATCTACACCGGGAATGCCATCAATCACGTAATATGGCTGCATGGCGGCACCGCTTCGAAGTGATGAAGTACCACGAAGAGTGATGCTGGGACTACCATTTGGATCACCTGAAGTGGTAACAACAAGCCCGGCAACCTTGCCTTGTAACATGCTCGCTGCATCGGTAAAGACTCCTTTATTGAGGTCTTCCGACTTGATAGTAGTAATAGATGAGGTCACATCCTTAAGTCGCATTGTTCCATAACAAACAAGAACCACCTCATTTAATACCTTGTTGTCTTCTTCAAGAATAACTTTCGTTTTGTCGCCAGCCTTAATCTCTTTGGGATTAAACCCTACGTAAGAAATCTTCAACCGAGCACCCGGCTTCACGCTAAGTGTGTAGTTTCCATCAGCATCGGTAATGGTTCCATTGTTCGTCCCCACTTCAACAACACTCACACCAACCATTGGATCTCCCATGGCATCCTTGACATTACCTGTAACTTTACTTTGTGCAAAGCCTGCAGTGCAGGCAAACAACAGACAACCCACTATGAATGAACGCCTGTAGTTAACCCGAATTAAATCATGTTTTTTATGCATAAGTTTTAGTTATTAGATGATATTATTCTATTATCTTATTTCATTAACTTCCAATTTACTATCCCAAATTCGGCTATACCACACGGCCATACCATGATTTTTGATAAAGGGTTCGTCGCGACATGGCCTAAGATCGGCCACACGTCCATTATACTCCGTTTGTTTTTTCAGTCGAATATTCACATTATTAAAATAGATATAGCGTACTTTCCCCCACTCATCACCGCCTACAAAGCATCCATTCTCGCTCGTAGCTGTAATATTATTGAAGAAGATTCGCTCCACTTTACCACATCGCCCCTTTGTTTCACCTTTGGGAAAGCGCCAGTTTGCATCCTTATGATTACCATTAGCACGTGGATAAGAGGTTACATATATAGGCTCAGCCTTACCCCACCACACATCACTCCACATGTGAAGATCCATCTGAATGTTACTAAAGGTAATGTCACTCACACTACCTTCATCGCGGTTCTGAATGCCCAAACCACGATTGCTCTTTGTAATGATACAGTTATTGAAGTTTACATTATAGATAGAATCCATGTTCTCACTCCCTATTTTAATAGCACATGAACGCGAAGTCATTACACAATTGGTCACAACAATATCGTGACAGCTTCCATATTCTGCATATTCGCGGCGGTTTTTCAAGCAAATGCAATCGTCACCCGATGTGATATAACAATTAGATATCCGCACATTGCGTGAATGATCAAGGTCAATGCCATCGCCATTCCTTATTTTCAGGTGGTTTAAAAGATTGATTCCATCAATCACAACGCCGTCACAACCCACGAGATGCAACGTCCAATAGGCTCCTTCTCGTATGGTAACATCACGTATAATGACATTGTTTACATCTATCAGCGTTAGCACATGAGGACGCGGATCAAATGTAGTAACAGGCTTAAGTTCGTAACTATCCAACAGCTCTTGCCCCATAAAACGAACACCATTGCCATGAATCATACCTTTACCTGTAACAGATATATGCGTTGCATGCTTTGACCAAAGCCACAACATGCCCTCACCTCGGTTCTCGCCAAAGGCACTTTGCTGATAAACTTGCTCATCGGGATTGGCCTTTAGCACGGCCGTTGCCTCAAGATGTAAGTCTATATTTGACTTCAACTCTAATGGTCCAGATAGGAAAACATGGTTATTTGGGAGCACCACTTGCCCTCCACCACGATGCGAACAGGCATCTATAGCTTGCTGAATTGACATGGCATCGTCGGTAATTCCATCACCTTTCGCTCCATAATCCATCACATTAAACACTTGTGCTCTTAGGATTAGTGCCAGAAATAGCATGGTTAGTAATAACACACTACGTCTTTTGTTCATCATGGGCTGTATGAGATTGTTTCACCACAAAGATAATATTATTTTGAAACAGCAAGCAATTTTTCGTGAGAAAACTACACTTATTTACAAAAAACAGATAGAAAAGATAACTTGAAGTAATCTCTTTCACTCGCTGAAACACCTCTATATTAAACCGAAAGACTTTTGATTAATCTTCATAAATGTAGCGAGAGCCTTTCATATTTAATAGAAAGAGTAGTACAAAACCATACACTGCATATTATTGTATAACCACTATTCATAGAAATTTTATAACGAGCGGAATCAAGATGGGCAAGCTACCTGCAAACTCATCAAATCATTCGGGAAAACAATTTGGCTGAGATGACGCGATAAAAGCACTCAGATGGTGGCACCATCTGAGTCAAATGGCATGGTAATTTGACGCTGTTTGCAAAATCGGTGACAAAGAAAGAGGAAATGCCCTGTAAATAGGCATTGGCAGAAAGGAGGCGAATCGCTGCACGACGGGACACAAAGAGTGGAACAGCTGCATTGTCAAGAAGAATTAAAATGAAACGATTTTACAACTAAATCTATTCTTTTGAGGATAGAACAAGACCGAGCGTTTGCGCTTGTTTGCATGGATATAGTATTAGAAAGAATAAATATGTTGGCTCAATACAAGAAAGATGAGCTTCCAATTTATTATCATGTGCGAGCCAATAAGCATTCAACAAGGAATAAAAGCATGATTTGTTGAACGTTATTTTCTATGAAAAAGACAGATTATTTGTATTTTTATTTGGTTCAACTGCTGTTTATTCGTACCTTTGCAGGCCTAAAACGAATAAACATACAAACTGATGAAAGTAAAGACAAACCGATTAGAAACGTTGAAACTCCTTATCTCCAGCGGTGAATATGGTAGCCAAGAAGAAGTACTTACAGCACTAAAGAAAGAAGGATTCACTTTGACTCAGGCCACACTTAGTCGTGACTTGAAGCAGCTGAAAGTAGCAAAAGCCGCAAGTATGAACGGCAAATATGTTTACGTTTTGCCTAATGAGACCATGTATAAACGCATTCATAAGCCACTTTCTGCGGCTGAGATGATGATGACACCAGGCTTTATTTCCATTAACTTTTCAGGCAATATAGCTGTCATTAAGACGCGACCGGGTTATGCAAGTAGCATCGCTTATAACATTGACACCAGCGAAATGCCTGAAATATTGGGTACAATTGCGGGCGATGACACGATTATTGTTGTGATCAAAGAAGGCGTAAGTCATGAAGAAGTGACTGAAAGTTTGAGTCAACTGATGCCGGGATTCTAAAGCATTACGCCTAAGGTTTCGTGTCTTATCTATGATTTTGGAGTGTAAGAAATAAGGATTTGAACATCAATTCTTATAGAAGAAGAAAATAATTTGAGTTATTTTTTTGCCCCAACTGCAACTTTTCCATCATCAAAATGCGTCTAACGCATGAATGACAAATAAAGAAACAAAACATAAAAGGAAAGAATATGGAAGATAAAAAGAAATTAATGCGCTCCTCATCAGACAAATGGCTTGCAGGAGTTTTAGGTGGAATAGCCAATTATTTGGGTTGGGATCCAGCCTTGCTACGCCTCTGTTATCTGCTATTGACCCTTTGCAGTGTGGGCTTCCCCGGTGTTATTGCATATATCATTCTATGGATGTGCATGCCCCAAGACATCAACACGCAACCTTAGAACAGGGAAACGAGAACGTCGTTACAAACAAAGCATAAGATGCTGCACAAACCATTAGGGTGTGTGCAGCATTTTTTGGTTTATTAATGTTATATTGAAATTAAAAGCAAACCAAAAGTAACTATTCGACAACTTTTTGTATCTTTGGCAATGAAATAAAACAAAAAAGATTGAAAATGGAAGAATCTATCAAACAAATTGGCGAGCGCTTGCGTGGCCTTCGCGATGTACTTGACATCCCGGCAGAGGAAGTTGCTGAGCTTTGTGGCATCACTTTAGAGCACTATCTCAAGATAGAAGCTGGAGAAGCAGACCCTTCTGTATATCGACTTTCTAAGATTTCAAACGCTATGGCATTTCACTTGACGTGTTGCTCTTTGGAGAAGAGCCGCGCATGAGTAGCTATTATCTCACCCGAGACGGGCAAGGTCAGGAGATAGACCGTGGAGATAAGTATCAATATCAAACGTTGGCAGGAGGTTTTAGAGGTCGGAAAATGGATCCATTCCTTGTAGTTGTTGACCCGCTTCCAGCCGGAAAACGATATAGTAAGAATACACATGACGGACAAGTTGTTGACTATATTCTTGAAGGAACATTGGAATTGACGATTGAAGACAAAGTATTGGTGTTGGAAAAAGGCGATTGTGTCTATTTCGATGCAACCCTTCCACACTGCATGAACGCACTAAACGGAGAACCAGCTAAGTTTTTATGTGTCGTAAACTAAACGAAAGACTATGATAGAACGTTTTTTAACGCAAACAAAATTCACTTCAGAAGATGACTATGCAAAGCATCTTCATTTCATTGTTCCAGAGAATTTTAACTTCGCCTACGATGTAATGGATGCGTGGGCAGAGGAAAAGCCTGATAAGGTTGCCTTGCTTTGGACGAGTGAAAGAGGCGAAGAGGTGAGCACAACTTTTAGAGAGTTTAAGGAACAAACAGACAGAACAGCCGCCTATTTCATGCAATTGGGCATCAAACATGGCGACAAAGTGATGCTTATTCTCAAGCGACATTATCAGTGGTGGCTATCAATGATGGCGCTATGTAAAGTCGGAGCGATAGCTATTCCGGCTACACACATGCTGACAGTACACGACATTGTATATCGCAATCAGAGTGCAAGTGTGAAGTATATCATTTGTGCTAACGATGAATATATCACCGAACAAATCGCTAAAGCCATGCCCGATAGCCCAACAGTAAAGGCATTAGTGGCTGTAAATGCACTCTCAGAACTTGACAAGCCCATACCAGAAGGTTTCCACGATTGGCGCAAAGAGTGGGCTGAAGCGCCAGCCTTTGTGCGACCAGACAACGTGAATACCAACGAAGATACAATGTTAATGTACTTCACAAGCGGTACAAGTGGTGAACCAAAGATGGTGGCTCATGACTTCCTTTATGCCTTGGGACATCTCACAACGGGTGTATATTGGCACAATCTCCATGCAAATAGTCTGCATCTTACTGTGGCAGATACGGGTTGGGGCAAAGCCGTTTGGGGCAAACTCTATGGACAATGGTTTGCAGGTGCAACCGTATTTGTATATGATCACGAGAAGTTTACGGCCGAAAAGATTATGCGCCAGATGGAGAAATACCACATTACATCGTTCTGTGCGCCTCCAACCATCTATCGTTTTATGATTCGTGAGGACTTCTCTAAATATGATTTGAGCAGTCTTGAATGGTGTACCACGGCCGGAGAAGCCATGAATCCTTCAGTAGCGAATAGGTTTAAAGAGCTTACAGGCGTTACAATTTACGAAGGATTTGGCCAGACTGAGACCACAATGACACTTGGAACCTTCCCCTGGGTGAAGCCAAAACCGGGCTCAATGGGTAAGCCAAACCCTCAATACGACGTTCAGTTGCTACGCCAAGATGGTACAGAATGTGAGGACGGAGAAAAGGGAGAGATTTGTATTCGCATAGGAGATAAGAAACCCTTAGGCTTGTTCAAAGGCTATTATCGCGATGAAGAACGAACAAAGGAGACTTGGCACGATGGCATATATCACACTGGTGACATGGCATGGCGCGACGAAGAAGGGTATTATTGGTTTGTAGGAAGGACGGATGATGTTATCAAAAGCTCAGGCTATCGCATTGGTCCGTTTGAAGTAGAGAATGCCTTGATGACCCATCCAGCCGTTGTTGAGTGTGCCATAACAGGCGTTCCCGACCCGATTCGAGGGATGATTGTTAAGGCAACTGTAGTACTTGCGCCGGAATATAAAGCCAAAGCAGGCGATGAACTGATTAAAGAGTTGCAGAATCATGTTAAGCATGAGACGGCGCCTTATAAGTACCCACGCCTCATTGAGTTTGTAAATGAACTGCCAAAGACTATTTCCGGTAAGATAAGACGAGTGGAAATACGAGAAAAAGACAATCAAAAGAAGTCTTAATGAAACAGAAAATGTGGAACGAAAGCTTATGCTTTGCTCCACATTTTTATTGTATCTCCTTTTCATGAAACGATAATGAGAAACTTATTTCTTAAAGGTTTTAAAGATAACTCCTTTATAACTGTTGATGCGGAGATTGATTAAGCAACCTGAAGGCAGTCGAGTAAGCGGCACACTAATATACCCTCGGCTCGAATAATATTGCGGAACACCTCCTTGATCGTGGTAGAGTGTGAGGTCAATACGGCGTAACTTACCCCCAACAACAAGGCTATCGGTGGCTATTAAGCCCAAAGTCTGTCCCTTCATCTCACTGGTTTGCTCGCCCGTTAATACCGAAAAACCAATATTCAGATAGCGATTATTCTTGCTTATCCAGGCACTTTCAAACGTAATGGGATCGACATGAAGACTACGAAACCAAGTTGTTGGATGCCAATCTACCACTGGAACAGCCACCAATCGAAGGCCTTCTGTCGATGAATCCACCACCTTATTATAATAGAGTAAGCCTCTCACCTTCGCATTGGCTTGCTTTATCCATGACACTTTCAATCGAGGCGCGAGCAGAAGTGAATCTCCTTCATCCGTAACGGCACTATAAACAGCGTTGTCAGATGCCGTATAAGCCTCGACGAAGTCAGCCTGAACATAAGAGTCTTTGCCATCGCCGACCTCATATCCCCCATGAGAACATGCACTCGCCACAAACAATATGACGAGTGCAATACTTAAAATTGTCCAACGATAACCATGCACCATGCCTATCTTATTTAGGAATGGCAGATGATTCAGAAACGATTTAAACTTACGATTGCCGTTAGTTGCAGACAGATAGTTCTTTGCTGGGTAAGCATATTGACTCAACAAGCAAGCCCGAAGATAACGTTCGTCCTTGTTCTCTATATCAATCTTCTCCAACTGTCCCATCATATAATCTTCGAAATCGTTTCGTTCGGCGTCGGTATAATGGTCAGAATACATTCTCGTATCCTGTATCATGTCGAGTGCAATGTAGTTACATGGGTAGAGACGATAGTTCCGATGGATCTCTAAATCGATATGCGTTGCAATCTCATCAAATAGTTTATTCTTCGGCTGTTCTTGGTCAACACCTTGTAACCAGTCGTCAATACATGGCGCACATTTATAGTGAATGTGACCTTTAAAGCCTTTAATGCCGGTCAACATGCTTTCAATATCATCCTCAGCTGTCTTCTTCCAGAACGGTACATCGCGTCTTAACTGGTACTCACGAGCCTTTAAGTAGTCACATGGATCGTATTCATAAGAGATTGAAAGTGGAACAATATGCAACTGCGTTAGACGCTCAACGATAGATCCTTCGCCTCCCATGGCCATCATCTTCAATATTGCAGGCTGTGTAAGGTCATTCGAGTTTTTAGCCCGTCCCTGTCGTTGTGCTATCCAAACATTCTCTCTTTTCACGTTAACGGCAAAGTGAATATACTCCGACATGCGCTTACTTGCCTTCAACATCTCTACCGAATGGAGAGCCCGTTCGACTGTAAACGACTTGTTTACACGCACGAGATCTTTCACCCAAGGCAGGGTCAACAGGTTATCTCCTATGGCGATTTCGCACGTAGTATCAAAGCCAACATCGATTAAAGCTTATCAAGAAAAGCCGAATCAAGCACAATGTCGCGGTGATTGCTTACGAAAGTATATCGATTTTTGATGTTAATGTTATAAGCATCCATATCACATCCCAAGCTCTCCTTTACGATTAGTTGCTGTAAGAAGGGATAACAGAAAGCCTTTTGAAACTCGACATTCGTCTTACATGCACGCATCTTGGCAGCTATATCGTCAAGAGCAACGCCGGGATATAAGTAAGCCAAGACCTTTTGGAATTGGGAATCACTCAATAATCTGTCGAAAACCTCGGGCAGTTCCTCGGGTTCAAACGGTCTGATACAATCAAACTCAGCTGGAATTTTCATATCATGTGGTTTTAAAATTAATTTTCATTGTATTACAATAGGGCTGAACTTGCTCCATGAGCAACAATAAGTTCGATGCCCAACTCTTCTATTTCGCGCACCAATTGAGCCGAAATATGACTATCAGTGATAATCATGTCGATGTCATCCATACTACAAATGCGCGCAAACCCACGTCTTCCAAACTTACTTGAGTCTGCAAGAACAATGGTTTTCTGTGCAGTTCGAATCATCGACCGATTGAGTTCAGCCTCATTCATGTCGGTTGTTGAGATGCCAAAGTCAAGGTCTATGCCATCAACGCCTAAGTAAAGCTTACTAAACGAGCATCCTTTGAGAATCATATCTGCATATTGTCCCACAACCGAAAGACTGCTGTGGCGCACCACTCCGCCCAATTGGATAATGTCAACATTGTCATTTTGCGCCAATAACTCAGTGGCTTGCAGTGATGCCGAGACCACCGTTAGCTTGTCTGTCGTATGCAGATTGCGCGCCAAAGCATGAATAGTAGTCCCCGAAGCCAATAGAATGGAGTCATTAGGAGACACAAGTTTGGCCGCTTCTAAGCCTATTTGCTGCTTCTCTTCAGCGTTAAGACCCTCCTTTTCATTAACCGACCGGTTGTTGGCAAAGGGATTTATGAGGATAGCCTTCCCATGACTGCGGTACAATTTGCCTGCACGCTCCAGCTCTGTAAGGTCTTTACGAATCGTTACTGAAGACACATCAAGTCGCTCTGCCAGTTCAGAAACAAGCAGAGAACCCTGCTTCAGCAGCTCCTCTAATATAAAAGTATGGCGTTCTAACTTAGTCATTGGTTAGGATTTTAATGAGACTATCCGTTTAAAGTAACTACACAAAGATAGGTCTTTTATTCTACATTCGCCAAGAAAAGCCTCTGTTTTAAATAATTATTAACAACACACACGCGCGCGAACAAATCAAACAACGAGCCACATCGCTTAATATGACAAACTCAATCGCCTAACATTCAGAACCTTTTTCATTCGAATGCGGTTAAAGAATAACATGAAACCCGACAGCAACAGCCTTAAATGCATCTGTTTTCTTGTAAAGATGATTCATCATTTTTTAACAGTTCATCATACGATCAAATAGCAGAAACAGGATGCTTCATAGCCGCCTGAAAGGCGAAAAGCAACGAAAAAACATAAGTTCCCATTCCAAAATCATTAAGAATTGGGGCAAATCACACTGCTAAGTCCCTCATTTCACGACACTTTTTCACTCATATCATCTCACGTTTTGACGCAAAACGCCATCATTTTTCATGTTATTTCACGCTTCTTTTTGCTATCAAACTTGAAATGCTTTGATGCTCAGCAGATTATCAAATGCCTAAACAGCCTTTATTTTCCAACAAACATTCACGCCAACAAATGCTTCTCGTTTTATAAAGCCTTTTGTAAAATTCCCTCTTTTCTATTCCTTTTTAATGTTTCTACAGCAACTTCATTCCAAGTAACACCACAAAAAATTAACCTAAACATCGCTGAAAAGCGCCACATAACAGCCTCTTCTTCCCATAAAACACCACATCCCAGCAGGTAAACTCCTTACCATGAGCCCCTAAAATGGAACAAAATTCACGCCGAATGTTTCAAAACGAAAGCAACAAGACATAACCATCACTCGTTCATCTCTTCTACTTTCGTTTCAAAATCAAAACAACCCTCCTTCTAATTCGCCTTTAGCCGCCACACCTATCCTGTTTAACAGGCTTACAAATACACCCACAAGAGTACGAATAAAAACGGCTTTTGTTTCAAAATAAAAGTTAAAATCAAAACAAATCTCCCTATAAATTTTGAATTATCAGAAATAAAATCTACTTTTGTTGCGTAATGAAACCATAATAATATCATTCAAAACATCTAATGGTTCAACATTCATTGTTATAACACCATTAACAACAAAGCAGCAATTTGAAATCTAAAGTAATGAATAAAAATCAGCGTACAACTTATGACATCATCGTGATTGGTGGAGGAATCACGGGAGCCGGCATCGCGAGAGACTGCGCATTGCGTGGCCTAAAGGTGCTACTGGTTGAGAAATTCGACATGACCAACGGCGCAACTGGGCGTAATCACGGCCTACTTCATAGTGGAGCACGCTATGCAGTGACCGATAACGAGTCGGCAACAGAGTGTATTCAAGAGAACATGATTCTCAGAAAGATTGCTCGCCACTGCGTAGAAGAGACCGATGGACTATTCATTACGCTGCCCGAAGACGACCTTTCCTATCAGAAAACATTTGTAACGGCCTGCCAAAATGCTGGTATCCGCGCCGATATCATAGCCCCTGAGGAGGCCATTCGATTGGAACCGTCAGTAAATCCGACCCTCATTGGTGCGGTTCGCGTGCCTGATGCCTCAATCGATCCCTTCAGACTGACCACTGCCAACGTGCTCGATGCGCGCTTGCATGGGGCAGAAATATTGACCTATCACGAGGTTACATCGTTTATTATCAATCAAACGCGCATGGAAGGTGTCGTTATGCGCGACAACCTTACAGGCGAAACACGCGAAGCTTACGCAAAGATTATCGTCAATGCAGCAGGCATTTGGGGCCACCTTGTAGCCGAAAAAGCCGGAGTTTCGATTAATATGTTCCCCGCAAAAGGTTCATTATTGATCTTCGGTCACCGTGTAAACCAAATGGTAATCAATAGATGTCGCAAGCCAGCCAATGCCGATATACTCGTTCCCGACGATGCCGTTTGTGTGATAGGAACAACAAGTGACCGCGTGGGTTATGACGAAATAGACCATCTTAAGGTTACAAACGAAGAAGTAGATATATTGATTCGCGAAGGCGAAAAACTGGCTCCAGCACTTGCTTCAACACGAATCTTGCGCGCTTATGCCGGTGTTCGTCCACTCGTTGCAGCCGATAATGACCCTTCAGGGCGTAGTATCAGCCGCGGAATTGTGTTGCTCGACCACGAGAAACGTGACGGATTATCGGGCTTTATCACGATAACGGGTGGTAAGATGATGACTTATCGCTTGATGGCCGAACTTGCAACAGACCTCGTTTGCAGCAAATTGGGCATCGACAAGCCATGTATGACTGCCAAGATTCCATTGCCTGGTTCAGAAGAACCTATGGAAAGAAAGGTCTTTCAACTGAACGCCTTGCCGAAGAAGGCCGTCATGGCACACGAACCTCTTTCATTCCAGCGAACAACAGCTTAGAAAAAGCGATGGTTTGTGAGTGTGAAGAGGTTAGCATTGGTGAGATGAAATACGCTGTTGAAAAGCTACATGTGAAGCAACTCATTAATATGCGTCGCCGCACTCGTGTCAGTATGGGCACTTGTCAAGGTACACTTTGTGCGTGTAGAGCTGCATGTGTGCTCTCAGAACTCACGAAAACAGATGCCAAGAAGAGTCAAGCCGACTTAGCATCTGTAATGAACGAGCGCTGGAAAGGTATGCGACCAGTGGCTTGGGGAGATACTTTGAAGGAGTCACAACTCATGTCTATGGTCTACGAAGGACTCTGTGGACTGAACGAACGCACTGAAAACAGAAAGGAGATTGCACAATGAGATTTGATACTATCATAATAGGTGGCGGACTGAGTGGTATGACTTGTGCCGCAATGTTAGCCAAAGGCGGCCACAAGGTGGGCTTAGTGACTACCGGAAAGAGTACGCTTCAATTCAATTCTGGGTCATTTGACTTGATGGGATACGTCGAAGGACAAGCTGTTGAGCATCCTTTGGAGGCATTAAAGCAGTTGCCTGAGGGACACCCCTATCACAAATAGGCGATGACAAGATAGATTCCTATATAGAAGAAGCCAAGAAACTGCTCGAAGAAGCAGGCTTAACATTCAAAGGAACCGCTGAGAAAAACCATTTCAGACTATCTCCTATCGGTGTTTTGAAACCTACTTGGTTGACCCTTGACACGCTATTTACGGTTGAAAATACCGAAGAACTGAAAGAAAAAAAACTGCTTTTAGCCAATATAGAAGGCTTTCTTGACTGGCCAATGCCTTATCTTTCAGACAGTCTTTTAACGTTGGGTGCTGAGGTAAGAAGTGTCACTTTTACGACTGATATCCTTGAGTTTGCGCGGACAAGTACAACAGAAATGCGTGCAACAAACATCGCAAAGTATCTTCAAAAGCCTGAACGCGTAAAGGAAATTGCCCAGAAACTCAATGCCATTGCAGAAGATTGCGACTGCATTTTGATGCCAGCGGTGCTGGGATTACACAATGAAAAAGAACTTCGTTTGTTGCAGAATGAAGTGCAAAAGCCCATTCAATTTGTGGCAACGATGCCTCCTTCAGTGCCTGGCAACTATATACAAAATCGCCTGACCGACTTACTTCATCAGTTAGGTGTAGTGATATTCAACAGTGATACCGTTGAAAGTGGGCAACTCAAAGATAATCGTCTTGTAGCCGTTACTACGGAGAAATTGGAGGAAACCCTACTTGAGGCCGACCAATTTGTGTTTGCTACAGGCTCATTTATCAGCGGAGGACTCGTTTCAAACTATGAAACCATTTGTGAACCGATATTGAATTGTGACATCAACACACTTCAACAACGTGATCAATGGACGTCAGAATATCTCTTCGATGAACATGCTTATATGGGCTTTGGCATACAAACTGATAACAAATTCCATGTGATAAAAGAAGGCAAAACAATAGAAAACGTCTTCGCAGTAGGTTCAGTTTTAAGTGGAAACAACAGCATTCGACAGGCCAATGGCACAGGACTTTCAATGCTTACGGCTATCAATGTAGCCCACAATATCCTAAATATTAAAGATCATGCAAGCTAAAATACAATTACGAAATATAAGTAGTCACGAGCTGGAACAGTGCATGAAATGTTCCATTTGCACAGTATATTGCCCTGTATCGGCCGTCGAACCACAGTATCCCGGACCTAAACATGCGGGCCCAGATCTTATGCGTTATCGCATGAAAGATGAGCATTTCTTCAATGAAAACTTAAAGATGTGCTTGAATTGTAAGCGTTGTGAGGTCGCATGTCCTAATGGGGTGAAGATTGGAGACATTATACAAGAGGCGCGAATTAAATACAGTTCACACGGTCCTTCGCTACGAGATCGCATGTTAGCCAATACTGATTTCGTTGGAACGATGGCCACATTAGCTGCTCCCTTGGTAAACTTCTCATTGGGATTAAAGCCAGCTAAGGCTGTATTACATACGGTAATGGGCATTGATAAGCATCGTACCTTCCCGTCATATAGTTCACAAAAGTTTGAAACTTGGTTCAAAGGAAGCTGCTGAAAAGCAAAAGAACTTCTCAAGATTCGTTAGTTACTTCCACGGATGTTACGTTAACTACAACTATCCCCAATTAGGTAAGGACTTAGTCAAGATACTTAATGCCGTAGGATATGGCGTTCATCTGCTTGAAAAGGAGCAATGTTGCGGCGTAGCCCTTATCGCTAACGGCCTATCGGGGCAGGCAAAGCGACAAGGAGAGGTTAATATGAAGTCGATGAGGCAGGCTATTCAAAACAAGGATGAAGCCATTGTAACGACCAGTTCGACTTGTACGTTCACCATGAGAGATGAATATAAGCACCTACTTGAAATCAAAAACGAAGACGTTAGAAGTAGTTTGATGTTGGCAACACGCTTCCTTTATAACCTCATTCATGAGAAAAAGATTCGTCTTGTCTTTAGAAACGACTTCCAAAGAAAGGTTGCTTACCACACAGCATGCCACATGGAGCGTATGGGATGGGTCGTATATAGCACCGAACTGATGCGAATGATTCCGGGACTTGACTTAATTATGCTTGAAAGTCAATGTTGTGGAATCGCCGGAACGTATGGTTTCAAGAAGGAAAACTACGAGCGTTCTCAAAAGATTGGAGAGTCTTTATTCGATCATATCAATGAAATTGACCCCGATTGTGTGTCTACTGACTGCGAGACTTGCAAGTGGCAGATAGAAATGTCGACCCGATATAAGGTCATAAATCCTATTTCTCTCATTGCCGAAGCACTCGATGTTGAAGCTACAAAACAAGCAAACGCCTAACGACGTTAGTCACTCAGAACCGTTTATCTTTTTATATTATCTATTAACTAAAACCTTATTTAAAGATGAAAAAGTATATTTTAGCCCTTGATCAGGGCACAACCAGCTCACGAGCTATCGTCTTTGACCACGATGGAAAGATTTGTTCTGTAGCACAAAAAGAGTTTACTCAGTACTTCCCTAAACCGGGATGGGTAGAACACAACCCTAATGAGATTTGGTCTTCTCAGGCATCTGTGATTGCCGAATCAATCTCCGCAATCGACATTAATGGTCTCGACATTGCGGGAATTGGTATCACCAACCAGAGAGAAACAACCATTGTATGGGATGTTGACACAGATGAACCCATCTACAATGCCATTGTTTGGCAAGACAGACGCACTGCAGACTACTGTGATAAGCTTAGAGCTGAAGGCCTGATTGACACAATTCGTGAAAAGACTGGCTTGATTATTGATGCTTATTTCAGTGGAACAAAGATTAAATGGATATTGGATAACGTACCAGGGCACGTCAACGCGCAGAGCAAGGTAAGTTGCGTTTCGGCAACGTTGATAGCTGGTTGGTTTGGCGTTTGACTCGAGGCGAGGTGCATGTTACCGATGTTACCAACGCAAGTAGAACCATGTTGTTCAATATTAACACGTTAAAATGGGATGCAGACTTACTGAAACTACTTGATATACCCGTTAGCATGTTGCCAGAAGTGAAGTCATCTTCCGAGGTGTATGGCCACACAAAGACTACCATTTTCGCCCATGAGGTGCCCATTTCTGGCATTGCTGGCGACCAACAAGCAGCTCTTTTTGGTCAGATGTGCATTGAACCGGGAGCAATAAAAAACACATATGGCACCGGATGTTTCGTCATGTTGAACACTGGAGAGAAGCCCGTCAAGTCAGAAAACAACCTACTTACCACGATAGCTTGGAAGATAGGAGACAAGATTAACTATGCTCTTGAAGGCTCAATCTACGTTGGTGGTTCAGTAGTTCAATGGCTTCGAGACGGTCTTTGCTGTATAAAGTCATCGTCAGAAATAGAAGAATTAGCTGCTTCTGTGCCTGATAGTGGAGGAGTTTCTTTGTTCCTGCCCTCACAGGTTTAGCCGCTCCATACTGGGATCAGCATGCAAGAGGAACGATAATTGGTATTACTCGCGGCACAACTACAGCCCACATAGCCCGTGCAGCGCTTGATGGTATAGCCTTCCAAACCTATGATATAGCCCGTGCAATGGCTAAAGACATGGGCGCTCCACTAACAGAACTCAAGGTAGACGGAGGTGCTTCACGCAACAATCTGCTGATGCAGTATCAAGCAAATCTATTGGGTATCAAGGTGGTTAGACCCAAAATCACTGAGACTACGGCTTTAGGTGCGGCCTATCTGGCTGGACTCGCAGTAGGTTTCTGGAAAGATCTCGACGAAATTAAACAGCAATGGCAAGTTGAACGCACGTTTGAACCCGTGCCAGACAACAAAGAAATCGCTGCCGCTAAACAGGGTTGGGCCGATGCTATCCGTCGAACACTGACGAAATAAGAATGTAACACCTTAATGAATAATCAAATATCAGAAAATTATGGAATACTCAATGATGACCCAATTCATGATGGAATTGGTAGGAACTCTTGTACTTGTGCTCTTCGGAGATGGCGTTTGTGCTTGTGTAACGCTTAATAAGAGCAAGGGACAAAATGCAGGTTGGATTGTAATTACTATCGCTTGGGGCCTTGCAGTGTGTATGGGTGTACTCGTCGCTGGACCTTATACAGGAGCTCATCTCAATCCAGCGGTGTCTGTAGGTTTGGCAGTTGCCGGCATGTTTCCATGGGCTTCAGTGCCTTATTACATTGCAGCGCAGATGATAGGTGGCGTTCTTGGCGGTCTACTTGTATGGTTATTCTACAAGAACCACTATGATGCTACAGACGACGAAGCTGCAAACTCGGCACCTTTGCTACTGCTCCAGCCATTCGAAACTATCCCATGAACTTGTTAAGTGAGGTGATTGCAACGATAGCCTTAGTGTTTATCATCATCTGTTTCAGTACAGATGGCAACGCAGGTAACTTAACCGACGTCTTCGGAAGCCTCGGAAATGTTGGTGCAGGCCAACTAAATGTAAAAATAGGTCTGGCTGCTCTCGGTCCAATTCCAGTGACCTTGCTTATCATTGCCTTAGGAATGTCGCTCGGAGGAACCACTGGTTACGCCATGAATCCAGCCCGCGATCTATCCCCACGCATAGCACATGCGCTCGTGATGAAAGGCAATAACGACTGGGGTTACTCTTGGGTTCCCGTCGTAGGTCCTATGATTGGCGGCGCAATTGCAGGCTTCCTCGGCACGCTTTTGCCTACGCTCTAAACTCAAACACAGTTATATCTTAACTCAAAAAACACATATCATGAGAAAGAATCTATATCGCCTTGGTGCTCTTTTGGCTGCAATGGCCATGAGTTTCAGTGCAAATGCACAGAAACTGCACTACAATGCAGGTATCGAAACAACTCACCTTTGGCGCGGACTTGAGGTTTCCAAGGGACTAACTTTCAACAATGAATTTAGTCTTTCAGATAATAACAACCACTTCAGAGTAGGACTTTGGGGCGGAATGCAAATCAATGGAAACTACAAAGAGTTTGATTACTACTTGAATTATAACAATAGTGGCTTCAATGTTGCAGTCTGGGACATCTACAATTTCTCTGATGGCATCTATTCAACCGATAAGGCTTATCGCATCGGTAACTACAACTGCCACAACACTGGCCATTTTATTGATGCAGCAATCAGCTATGATTTCGGTGCAAAATGTAACTTCCCATTGACACTTACATGGTCAACCGTCGTTGCAGGTCGCGACCGTGGCAACATCAACAAACAGAATATATATTCAAGTTGGGTTCAAGCGGGCTACACACTCTATAATGATGACAAGTTCAAAGTTGACGCTTCAGTGGCTGGAGCCTTTGCACTTAACAACTATAAAGAGAATGATGGTGCCAACTTTTACGGCAAAACAACCGGCATCAATGACGTTCGACTAAGTTGTACGTATAAGTTGAAGATTGGAAATCACCCACTTCCCATCACCTCTCAAGCCATGTGGAATCCTGAAGCAAATAAAGGTTACTTCCGTGTAGCCGTAAATCTGCTTGATTTATAAATAGAAATAGCGTAGTAAACAACAAAGAGAATGAATCAAATGGGTTCATTCTCTTTTTTTGTAAATAAGCAACTGACCCAATACAAAGGCAAATAACAGAACATCAAAAGCCTCATTTTGCGACTGAATAATTTAGTAAACATAAGTCGAGGTTTATCCTTTTGACAATCAACCACTTGCGATCTGTGATGTGATTCCACTCATTTTGCGCCGTCATCTGCGTCATATCACACTACAATCTCAGTCATTTTAGGCCATAATCTGCACCATTTCTATTTTCAAATCAAGGCACAGGCCTAAGCAACTGATTATCAACGAAGCTGAGAAAGAGGGCAAACACCGACACCATGGTATAGAAAACAAGAAAAGAAAAAAGGCAACAAGCATTACTACTTGTTGCCTTATATCTTTGAAACCTATTGAGATTGGCCTTTGAAAGACTTAAAATTGGTTCTCAACGATATCGCTTAGCACGTCTTTAATGTCAAGACCTGCGGCGCGAACCTGCTGAGGAATAAAGCTCGTTACGGTCATTCCCGGTGTCGTATTGATTTCAAGCATGTTGACAACATCGTTTCCTTCGGCATCCTTTGAAATGATATAGTCAATGCGAATGATGCCATTGGCGTGCAGAATATCATAGATACGGCTGGTTTCGGCAGCCACTTTATCGGCCGTTTCCTTACTAAGTCGAGCCGGAGTAATCTCTTGTACCTGACCATTATACTTGGCATCATAGTCGAAGAACTCATTCTTTGTCACGACTTCTGTAGCTGGGAACACCACCATTTTCTCTCTTGTTTTATAGATTCCCTGTGAGATTTCAACGCCATTCAAGAACCCTTCAATCATGACTTCATCGCTTTCCATGAATGCTTTGCGCAATGCAGGCGCGAGCTGGTCGGCATTTTTCACCTTTGAAACACCAAAACTACTTCCGTCGGCAGCAGGTTTCACAAAGCAAGGCATACCGAAACGTGCCTCTATCTTAGCCTCATCATACTCTTCACCACGGCGAAGCAGCATACTATCTGCCACGCGCACGCCAAAGCCACGAAGGTAGTTGTTGAGCACATACTTATCAAAGGTCATGGCTTCTACAAGAACTCCGCTTGTAGAATAAGGCAGATGAATAAGATCAAAATAGCCCTGCATCACACCATTCTCACCAGGTTGGCCATGGATTGTAATATAGGCATAATCAAAAAAGACTGATTTTCCATTGAGTTTAAACGAGAAATCATTCTTATCAATGGCTGCAGTTGCACCGCTGTCAAGGTGTACATGCCAGTCAGTTCCTTTCACATCAACGATAAAAACATTATATTTCTGCTTATCGAAAGGAATAAAGTCCTTGTGCTGAACGCAAAGAAACGTCGTGTTCAGATGAATCGCCACCGCAAACGATGGCTATGTTTCTCTTTGAACTATCCATAATTATATTGATTTACTTATTATTCTACAAATGTATTCTGTGTTGTTCCGTGAATATATCCACGCCATTTCTCTATGAGTTGGTGGAAATCATCGGGCCACTCGGAATCGAAGTCCATCTGAACTCCTGTTATGGGATGGATGAATCCTAAGGTTTTAGCGTGCAAAGCCTGTCGCGGACAGCACTTGAAACAATTATTTATAAACGCCTTATACGTGCTACTGCGTTGTCCTCTCAGCACTTCCTCGCCACCGTATGTGGCATCTGCGAAGAGCGGATGACCGATATGTTTCATATGAACGCGTATCTGATGCGTGCGACCTGTTTCAAGTATGCACTCAACGAGCGTCGTATAACCATATCGTTCGATAACGCGATAATGGGTAACCGCATTCTTTCCGATGCCACTTTCAGGCGAAAACACCTTCATTCTCAGTCGATTCTTGGGGTCACGGGCAACGTTTCCCTCAATGGTTCCTTCGTCTTCAACAAGGTTTCCCCATACCAAGGCGTTGTAACTGCGATGCGTTGTCTTATTAAAAAATTGTTTTCCAAGTGCCGTTTTGGCTTCGGGTGTCTTCGCAACCACAAGGAGTCCACTCGTGTCTTTATCGATTCTATGAACCAATCCCACTTCAGGGTCGTTGGCATCAAAGCCTTTCAGGTCTTTCAAATGCCACGCAACAGCATTGATAAGCGTACCCGTGAAGTTGCCAGCACCAGGGTGTACCACCATGCCTGCAGGCTTATTGACAACCATCAACACGTCGTCTTCATAGACAATATCAAGCGGAATATCTTCTGCAATGATACTCGTGTCGTGCTTAGGTCGGTCAAGCATGAGTGTGATAACATCGCCCGGACGAACTTTATAGTTGCTTTTCACGGGCTGGTTATTAACGCGTATACAGCCCGAATCAGCCGCTTGTTGAATACGATTGCGGCTTTGATAAGGATTCTTTTCGGCTAAGAACTTATCAATACGCACGGGAGTTTGTCCCTTGTCGACCTCAATCTTCCAATGTTCAAAGAGCTGTTGCTCTTCGTTCTCAAGGTCTTCAATATCGTAAATCAAGTCTTCTGCCATATCTTTTCAAGCTGTCTATGGTGTTTATTCACTCTGGCTGTGCCCTTTTGTGGGTTCATTGCTTTCGGTTTCAGGCACAACTTCAAACTCGTCTACATCGCCATTATCCTCTGTTTTGCTGTTAACTTCAGGATCAACATAGTCGACAGAGTCGTCGGCACTACGCATTCCGTTGCCCACTTGGATAATCAGTGTGTCATCAATGGATACTTTGTCGCCCGTAACAACATGCCTTCCATTCACAAGAATGCCATAAACCCAATCCTTTCTCCAGGGATATACTGCGGCGTTCCAAGCTTAAAGCCCATTGCAGTGAGCTTAGCCATGGCCTCACGTAACGAGCAATTATCAATTACATCGGGTAGAGTTATCTTGGGAGAATGCGTAGAATTGATTGTCAAATAAATGATATGACCAGACTTAACACACTCTCCTGGCGCAGGAGATTGCTCCAAAACACAATCTGCCGGAAGCCCTTTGACGTAACCAGTATCAACAACTTGCACCTCAAGTCCAAGCGTTTCAAGAATATGTTGGGCATCAACAAGCTGCTTATGCTTTAGATTTGGAATCGCAATTGATTCCCCATGATGCGTATAAAGGTCAAGTCCGAACTTCACACTAAGGCAAAGTAAGGCCACAACGGCACCCATAGCAATAAGGTTTTTCCATAGATACCAGTCCTTAAACTTACTGACGAATTCCGACGACTTCATCTTTATTACATTATAAACTTATACTGCAAAGGTAAGATAATCCCACTGAAAAACAAAATAAAAAACACAAAAAGCAGCAAGGAAAGCTTCTCCTTGCTGCTTTTTATCGTCCTCTTTATATCCTAATATGGATTATTTTCCGTGGTTTTCATCAGATACTGTCAACTTCTTTCGACCGTGAGCGCGACGCGAAGCGAGTACACGACGACCATTCTTTGTTGCCATTCTTTCACGGAAACCGTGCTTGTTTACACGACGACGGTTGTGAGGCTGAAATGTTCTTTTCATCTTTTTACGTATTTATTTTTGTTATTGATTCGCTGATAATGTAGCAGATGAGACCCTAAGTTGAATCATATAATCTCTCCACTTTGGGCTGCAAAATTACTCATAATTTTCGAAATACCAAAGAATTAAATGAATTTTCAGCAATGATTTGATGTTTTTTTATAAAAATATAGTAACTTTGCATGCGTAGAATTCAGGCATTCTGGATTCGTTTTTCAAAGAGATAACAATAAACATTCAATTCAATAACAATGATTAATTCACAGGAAATCAAAATTGGCACATGCATCCGAATGGACGGAGGCATTTGGAAGTGCATCGACTTTCAGCATCGTAAGCCCGGAAAAGGCAACACTGTAATGAACACAAAGCTGAAAAACGTTGCCGATGGACGCGTACTTGAGCGCACATTCCAAGTCGGTTTTAAGCTTGATGACGTTCGAGTTGAGCACCGTCCTTACCAGTATTTGTATGAAGATCCGACTGGATACATCTTCATGAATCAAGAGACTTTCGAGCAGATTCCAATCAATAAAGACCAAATTACGGGTGTAGAGTTCATGAAAGAAAGCGACATTGTTGACGTTGTTACAGACACAACAGATGGTACTATCCTTTCTGCTGAGATGCCGGTAAAGACTACTTTGAAGGTTACTCATAGCGAACCAGGCATCAAAGGCAATACAGCTACAAACGCAACTAAGCCTGCGACTTTGGAAACGGGAGTTGAAATCCGCGTTCCTCTCTTTATAAATGAAGGAGAAACTATCCAGGTTGACACCCGCGATGGTAGCTATTTAGGTCGTATTTCAGAATAAAAGATATTATGACTACACAAGTCTATCTGCGTGAAATCCGCGGGTAGGCTTTTTCATTTCTATTAAATTATTACTACTATGAAATACTCTATCATCGTTCCTGTATTCAATCGACCTGACGAAGTGGCTGAACTCTTGGAGAGTCTCACCATGCAAACGTTTCATGATTTCGAAGTAATCATCGTCGAAGATGGTTCAAAAGTCACATGCGAAGCTGTGTGCAGACAATACAAAGAGCGTCTTGATATTAAGTATTTCATGAAAGATAACAGCGGACCGGGGCAGAGTCGGAACTACGGAGCGGCTCATTCTACGGGCGAATATCTATTGATTCTCGATAGTGATGTGGTGCTTCCTACGCGCTATCTCGCAGCAATTGAAGACGAGTTAAGACGCGAACCTGCGGATGCTTTCGGTGGTCCTGACTGCGCACACGAGTCTTTTACCGACAAGCAAAGCCATTTCGTATGCCATGACAAGCTTTTTCACGACAGGAGGTATACGTGGTGGCAAGAAGAAATTAGACAAGTTTTATCCTCGTTCGTTTAATATGGGCATCCGACGCGATGTATATGAGACACTCGGGGGCTTCAGTAAGATGCGCTTCGGAGAGGATATCGACTTCAGTATCCGTATCTTTAAGGCAGGCTATTCATGCAGATTATTTCCTAAAGCATGGGTATGGCACAAACGAAGAACTGACTTTCGCAAGTTCTGGAGACAGGTATATAACAGCGGAATCGCACGTATCAACCTCTATAAGAAGTATCCTGACAGCCTAAAACTTGTCCACTTGCTTCCTATGGTGTTTACTTTGGGCTGTGCATTCCTTGCCTTTCTATTCCTCTTAGGCATCATCTTATTCTTTGTTTTACCGGCAGGCATGCCACAAGCAACAGGTCTTGGGCTTTCGATTCTTGCTCTCCAACCGCTCATTCTCTATAGTTTCTTAATCTTTGCTGACGCTACTTCCAAGAACAATAGTGCGAAAATAGGAATATTAAGCATAGCCGCTGCCTTCATACAACTTACTGGTTACGGCTGCGGTTTCCTCGAAGCATGGTGGAAACGCTGTGTTTTAGGCAAAGATATCTTTAGTGCTTACGAGAAGAACTTCTATAAATAAGCGCCTCAACCAGTCTTCTTAGGAGGGAACCAACTACAAATGGTTCTACCTATCACGCTATATCGCCTTTTAAAAAGGTGAGAAAACCTAAATAAAATAACCATGGAAACAGAATTAAACAACACCTATAAGAGTATTGTTAATTGGGCAAAAGAAGACCGACCACGTGAAAAGCTTGAGCGACTTGGCCCATCTGCTTTGAGCAATGCCGAGCTTTTAGGAATCCTTATCGGTAGCGGCACACAAAAAGAGAGTGCTGTTGACCTGATGAAACGCATCTTGATAGATTGCAATAACAATCTAAACACCCTCGGAAAACTAAGCATTCGTGAGTTAGAACAATATAAAGGAGTAGGACCAGCAAAGGCTATTTCTATCCTCGCGGCATGCGAATTAGGAAAACGAAGGGCCATGGAGAAGGCACAAGAACGTACATCTATCGACTCCTCTAAAGCCATTTATGAGTATCTTCACCCACGAATGCAAGACTTAGATGTAGAAGAAGCCTGGATAATGCTACTCAATCAGCATTATAAACTCATTAAGGCCATGGCCATTAGTCATGGAGGAATCACCGAAACGGCAGTCGATGTGCGCGTTATTCTCAAAGAAGCCTTACTCTGTAATGCCACTGTTCTCGTCTTAGCTCATAACCATCCGAGCAATCATATACAGCCAAGCAAGTCCGATGATCAATTAACTCAGCGCGTAAAGAAAGCCTGCGAAGCCGTCAGAATCTATTTTCTTGATCATGTTATCGTTACAGATGGCACCTATTATTCATATCATGACAGTGGAAGACTATAAACTATTCTATACTCCAAAAACAAAGGAATATATCTTTTCGAGTTAGTTATTGCTTGATAAAACGGGCGATATCTTCCAGCACTTCAGGAGAAATAGTTTCTTCTATCATGCGATATTCCGACACATTTCCTGTCGTACAATGCTGGAAAAGATGATTAAGAGCCGGATATTCCTTAACGAAATTCTTCGGATTTTCAGTCAGATGACCCTTAATTCCAATAAGGTTAAGCGATGAAATCACCTGAACATCACGCTCACCATTTATGGCCATGACAGGACAAAGCGTTTTAGTTATATCGCCGGAAGGGTCATAATCCATGAAGAAATTCAGCCAAGGAGACTTCTTCATATAGGCATTCACATGGTATTGCAAGGTAGATAATCGCATCGGTTGCCCCGAAAGTTCCAGCAATCTGTTGGCCTGTGCCGTGAGTGCAGTATCACCTCGCACTCCAATTCCAGCCATACTGATGACAAAGTCAACCTTCCCTTTCGCACCAAGCATGAAGGCTATCGAGCCACCTTCACTATGTCCGAGCACACCTACTTTGCTAAAGCACTTTAATATGCGTAGAAATTCAATGCCACTTGCAGCATCCCGCGCGAAATCGGCAGTCGTTGCATGCTTCACATCGCCCCCTGTTGACTTACCAAAACCACGATCATCGTAGCGCAAAGAGGCCACACCATGCCGTGCTAAATAATCGGCTATCACTAGAAATGGCTTATGTCCGAAGACTTCCTCATCGCGGTTTTCCTGTCCGCTGCCTGTAACCATCAACACAACAGGTGTTTTTCCCTTCTTATAATCTGTTGGATACGACAGTGTTCCGACAAGCGTTGCCTTATCAGTCGCATTTGTAAACGTCACTTCTTCTGTCTTATAAGGGAATGGTTCCATTGGATTTTGCGGACGTTTCAACGTTTCTTCGCCACGCTTCAACGTCAATGGAAACGCCGCCCCCTGCGTAAACGTTCCGACAATCTCGTCACCTTTCAACCTGCCTTGATAGCTAAGGCCTAACTGTTCAAGGCTGATACTGATAGAATCTGCCGAGCAATAATCGCTCTTTACAGGTATATTCATGACTCCTTGGTCTGGACTGTCGAGCGAACACACCGCATTTCCCGAAGCCTCATGCGCTACATGCAACACGAGAGTCAATGTCTGCGGCCCGACATTCAGCTTGCCTGTCCACACACCATCCATGGCATGCTGGGCTGAAACACCGAAAAACGAGCATAAAAAACAAAGCAAGAGAAGCGTCTTCTTCATCATATTAAAGTTTAATTACAAATAAATACCGCTGAAACCACCCTATCAACACGATAAAGTTCTATACATACAGAGCACTCTAAAAGTTCAATTTTAGCCGTCAAAACTTTGATTCTCCCTCCACATATTCACCCAAAAACAGATGTTCTCCATCGAAAACAGCATACGTAAACTGCCAAATCCAATCACCAAGAATCAGCATCCGTGTCGTTTTATCAATGGGAAGGTCGAGCTCTATGTGCCGATGTCCAAAGAGAAAGAAGTCGATATTGGGATGAGAATGTTTGTATTCACGAGCAAATCTCACAAGATATTCCTTGTCTTCTCCCATGAAAGGAGCTTCTTTTCCGTCTGCTCTCTTCAAGCGACTATGCTTAGCCCAGTTCAAGCCTAAAGCCATTCCCCAACGTGGATGAACAAAGTTTAGAAGACGTTGGCACGTGCGATTGTGAAACACTTTGCGCAGAAACTTAAACTTGTTATCAGGATCTCCCAACCCATCTCCATGGGCTAAATAGAACACTTTGCCGTAAATCTCAGTCGTAACAGGGGCTTTATGTACCATAACGCCACACTCTTCTTCAAGATAACCATAGGTCCACAGGTCGTGATTTCCTGTAAAGAAGTGCACCTCTACCCCACTATCAGTGAGTTCACTGAGCTTTCCGAGGAAACGAGTGAAGCCTTTTGGCACAACATAACGATACTCATCCCAAAAGTCAAACATATCTCCGAGCAGGTAAATTGCCGAAGCTTTGTCCTTGATACTATCGAGAAAACGCACCAACCGACGCTCTTGCGTGCGGCCATGTGCTATCGCCAATGAGCCCAAATGGGCGTCACTCAAGAAATAAATGTTCTTTCCCATTTAGTCAAATCCTAATTCTACGCGCGCCTCTTCAGTCATCATGCTCTGATCCCAGGCTGGTTCGAACACTAAATTCACGTTTGCTGAGGTCACGCCTTCAACGCTATCAACCTTTGTTCTGACGTCTTCCAAGATGAAATCTGCCGCTGGACAGTTTGGTGCTGTGAATGTCATGTCGAGGTCAACACTGCCGTCTTCCTTTACATCTATCTTGTAAATCATGCCCAAATCCCATATATTCACAGGTATTTCTGGGTCATAAACGGTCTTCAATACATCGACTATACGCTCTTCTATCTGTGTTTTTCTTCTTGTGTCATATCATTTTGTTTATATTGCAAAGATAGTAAATAAAATGAAACAAAAGGAGTTAGCGCATAGAAAAATACAGAAAACGAATAAACCAGCTTGAAACTGGCCGCTCTGATGAATAAGATAACCAGACAAAACGGCGTTATTCGCCAACTCTTGGCCTCCTATTCACGCCATAATAAAACAAAAAAGGGAAAGCCTTTTCGCTTTCCTCTCCTCTAAAAGTGTCGGGATTAGGCGACTCGAACGCCCGACCCCTACGTCCCGAACGTAGTGCGCTACCAACTGCGCTAAATCCCGTAACCTTGCAATTTGCACGTGCAAAGTTACACAAAAATCTGCAACTATGATATTTTTTGATTGAAAAATTTGTGTGTTTACAGAAAAAAAACTACCTTTGCAGACACAAATCAAGAAGTAAAGGTGCCATAGCTCAGTTGGTAGAGCAAAGGACTGAAAATCCTTGTGTCCCCGGTTCGATTCCTGGTGGTACCACTTCCTCCTTTCATTAAGCCGTTTGTACTCAGCTGAGACAAGCGGCTTTCTCTTTTCCTTTGCCTCAACAAATAAGACGCTTTCGATGTAAACATATCGCACTGCACCGAAAAACTTACGACCAATAGCCCTAATTCGCTTTACATCCGCCCATCACTTGGAAGCAAAAGCAAAGGACATCACCCAGCAACCATGTAAAGATTATTATCCGAAATTTAACACTTCATTCCATGCCCATTTAGAAAAGGTAAAGGAGAAAAACGGCCTTTATGGTGTTCAATCCACCCAACTTACAGGTAAATTATGTATAGGTGTATCGCAACTTCTATCAAATCAGCTCACTATTTGCATCAAATGGTCGAGTCAAATACATCAAATTGCACGATGAAATGGGGCAAAATGTAAGCTGATTTGCGCCTTTTCGCAATACATTCAGGACTTAACCTCACCACCTTCCGGCTGATTTTTCATAACCTTTTCATTCTCAACAGGTTAGAAAACGGTGAAAAATACGGCGTATTTCAACCGAAAACTTATCTCGTTTCGAATCCACGAGTTTTGCGAAAGAGATTGTAAAAAGAAATCAAATGCCTCCCTCCTTTCAACAGAAAAGAGGGAGGCATAAAATAGATGCATATATCCTACAGGTCAAAGGCCGTGCAACAATCTTAGGTTACAAGCCTTCATCGAACATGATGACCAACACACTATAAAGTCATTTAGAGCAATTCGGGCAATTCAAAGAGTTTAATTCCATTGCTACCCTTTATCAATATGTAGTAGTTTCAGGGCAATGTGCGGCGATTTCGGCTTTCACCTCATCAACATTCTTAAACTTTCGGAAGGCCGTTTGCGTCTTTCCAAACTCTTCTCCAACAAGCCACACCTCCTTAAATCCATCTTCTGCGAGCTTGTCTACAAGCTTTTGATGTTCCAAAGCCGATACTTCTCCAAGCTCACGCATATCTCCCAAGATAGCCATTTTATGCTCTACATTCATCAATTTGAAGTTTTCGACTGCGGCAGCCATGCTTGATGGGTTTGCATTATAGGCGTCGACGATGAGTTTATTCTTTGCCGTTACCTCCAATTGACTACGATTGTTGGCTGGAATATAGTGCGAAAGAGCATGGTTTATCTGTTCAGGCGTAACACCAAAATGCAGTCCTATCGTAATGGCTGCAAGCATATTGTCGATGTTATAGGCACCAATCAGGTGGGTTTGAACGTCATAAGTACGCGCCTTTGATTCCGTTGTGGCCATATTTCTCCATGTAAACCTCAGGAAAGGAGCACAATCTAAGACCTCGCCTTGCACGTTTGCATCGTCACTTTGCCCATAAGTCATGATGCGATTCATTTCACGCTGGCGTGCCATCTCTACGAGATCAGCATTACTTTCGTTGAGAAACAGCAGTCCATCATGGGCTTTCAAGTAGTCATAGAGTTCGCCTTTGGTTCGCTTTACGCCTTCAAAGCTACCGAAACCCAACAGGTGTGCCCGACCAACATTCGTAATCATACCGCATGTTGGCTCTACATACGTGACGAGTTTCTCTATATCTCCCGGATGACTTGCACCCATTTCGACCACTGCTATCTCATGCGTTGCATCAAGACGCAACAGTGTTTTAGGAACGCCTACATCGTTATTGAAGTTTCCTTCGGTGTGCATCACGTGATAACGCTCGGCCAAAACAGCAGAAACAAGCTCTTTGGTAGTTGTCTTTCCGTTAGTACCTGTAATGCCAATCACTGGGATTTGAAAGCTGCGACGATGCTCACGAGCAATCTCTTTGAATGTTTTGAGGCAATCGTCTACAAGAATCAGTCGGTCATTATCGGCCTCAGCATAAGATGGTTCGTCTATAATGGCATAGGCACACCCCTTTTCCAATGCTGCTTTTGCAAACTTATTACCATCGAAAGAAGCACCTTTCAACGCTAAAAAAATACTGTCTTTGGGGCAGTTTCGACTATCCGTAGTAATACAAGGATGCTGCAGATAGAGGTCATAGAGTTCTTTTATATCCATAGAATCAATGATGTTACACTGCAAAGTTACGCTTTTTTTGAATATGAACCATCGGTGTCGCCAAATAATTGACAATATATTTAAGTATCATGACATTGCTATGAGGCTACCTTTCAATGGTAATGGCATAACAAAAGCAATAAAAAAGCATTGTGCATGCAGCCTTTTCATCGAATGCTTTTCTATATAATGTTAATGAATTGCGGTTAGACCATGATTTAATTTGGATTATAACATGAAATATAATAACTTTGCACAATATGAAACCAATAAGCTATACCCTCAACATTAGAGGCAAATTGATAGATCTCGCCACGCCAAAAGTGATGGGAATCCTCAACTGCACACCCGATAGTTTCTATGTGGGCAGTCGCAAACAAACCGAACATGACATTGCCGAACGCGCCAATCAGATTATTCAAGAAGGTGGAACGATGATTGATGTTGGTGCATTTTCTACGCGCCCGGGAGCCAAAGAGGTGAGTGAAGAGGAAGAGATGGCACGACTGAAAGCTGCGTTGCAAGTTGTAAGACGTGAGCAACCAGACGCCGTTGTGTCTGTAGATACCTATCGACCCAACGTAGCTCGTCACTGCATTGAAGACTGGGGAGCTGATATTATCAATGATGTGAGTGAGGGAGGACTTACGGGTATCGTCAACACGCCTATCCATGAAGCCGAAAATATGTTTGACATCATCGGACAGTTAAAGGTTCCCTACATCCTGATGTCTGTCAAATCAAACCTTCACGACATGATGATTTCGTTTGCAGATGAGGTGCAACAACTGCGCAATCGCGGTGTAAAAGACATCATACTTGACCCAGGTTTCGGCTTCGGAAAGACGCTTCAACAGAACTATGAGATATATAATGACATGGAAAGATTAGGCACTTTACAACTTCCTTTGCTTGTTGGTATCTCGCGAAAGACAATGATTTATAAACTCGTTGGAGGTGAGCCGACAACCGCCTTGAATGGAACGACTGTGCTCAACACGGCAGCTTTGCTTAAAGGTGCAGGCATTCTGCGCGTTCATGACGTGCAAGAAGCCGTAGAATCAGTAAAGATTGTGTCGGCAATTCAGTCGCCTTCAGAGATTCAACTGCCATAGTCGATGCGTAGAAAAGTAGGCAAAGAAGAGAAAAAATCAGTCATTCAGTCTCAAATGTAGAATCAAATTATACAGTAAACACTATACATTAAATATATAAACAATGCCTTTTAGCTTCGGAATAAAAGATGTAATCGATATCTTTTTGGTTGCATTGATTCTCTATTATCTATATCGTTTGATGAAAGAAAGCCGTTCATTGAACATCTTTATCGGTGTAATGGTGTTCGTGTTGGTATGGCTTTTCGTGAGTCAAGTACTCGAAATGCGCCTCCTTGGGTCTATACTTGATAAGTTAGTTGGCGTGGGTGCCATCGCCTTGATAGTGCTTTTCCAAGAAGAAATCCGTCGTTTCCTCTACTCACTCGGTGCACATCAGCGCATTAAACAACTCAGTAGGTTCTTTGGACAGCGTCGGGATGAGAAGAGTCGCGAGGCAACTCGTCAGATGATTATGCCGATTGTAATGGCTTGTATGAATATGGCTAAGGGCAAAGTTGGGGCATTAATTGTCATCGAACGAAGCGCTCCACTTGACGATATCGTTGAAACGGGCGATACTATTGACGCCAATATAAACCAAAGACTCATTGAAAACATCTTCTTTAAGAACTCTCCTTTGCACGACGGGGCTATGATAATATCTCGCAAACGCATTAAAGCTGCAGGCTGTATCCTACCAGTTAGTCACAACTTTGATATCCCAAAAGAACTTGGTTTGCGTCATCGTGCGGCAATGGGAATAAGCCAAGACAGCGACGCTATAGCCATTGTAGTAAGTGAAGAGACTGGACGCATCAGCGTAGCCATAAAGGGTCAGTTCAAACTTAGACTTTCGGCAGAAGAACTTGAAAGTATATTGACGAACGAACTTGAGTGATTTTTTAGGCTTTTTTAGCCTATACAGCCACACTATTTCATTTATTTTTGCTATTTTTGCAAAGTAGAAGTGACAATTATCACTATCGAAATAACTCTAAATATTTATCGAAAATATAGCAAACTATGGATTTATTACAGCAAATTGTGGCGCGCGCTAAGGCAGAAAAGCAGCGCATTGTGCTCCCCGAAGCAGAGGAAGAGCGCACTCTGAAGGCTGCCGATAGAGTGTTAGCTGACGGAATCGCTGAGCTGATTTTAATTGGAAACCCTGCCCATATCAAGGAGTTGGCAACACAATGGGAATTGAAAAACATCGACAAAGCAACCATTCTTGATCCCCAGAACAATCCAAAGAGCGAGGAATATGCCGAGAAACTGGCCGAACTTCGCAAGAAAAAAGGTATGACATTAGACCAAGCTCGCGAGCTGGTTACTAAGAATAATCTCTACTTAGGCTGTATGATTATCAAGACAGAAGGTGCAGATGGCCAGATCAGTGGAGCCTTAAGTACGACCGGAGACACGCTACGTCCGGCGTTACAGATTATTAAATGTGCGCCAGGTATTAGCTGTGTGAGCGGTGGTTTGCTATTAATCACAAAACAAAAGCAATATGGCGAGGATGGTGTTGTAGTCATTGGAGACGTTGCTGTGACGCCCGTTCCCGATGCAAGTCAGTTAGCTCAGATTGCAGTTTGTACCGCAGAGACAGCTAAAAGCGTTGCCGGCTTCACACAACCACGCGTGGCAATGTTAAGCTTTTCGACTAAAGGTAGCGCCTCACATGAGGTAGTTGACAAGGTGGTTGAAGCTACAAAGCTCGCTCATGAGCTTGATCCTAACTTATTGATTGACGGAGAACTTCAGGCCGATGCAGCGCTTGTACCTGATGTTGCCGCAAAGAAAGCACCAGAAAGTGACATCGCTGGTCATGCCAACGTACTCATTGTTCCTAATCTTGAGGTAGGAAACATCGGCTATAAGCTTGTTCAACGCCTCGGAGATGCAATCGCAATAGGTCCTATTCTCCAGGGAATTGCACGCCCAGTTAACGACCTTAGTCGTGGATGTTCAATCGAAGACATCTATTATATGGTTGCTATCACGGCATGTCAAGCCCAAGAAGCAAAGGCAAACGAAAAGTAAAGTGACGGAGAACTGAAAAGTTTCGCACGGAGAATCCTTATTGATAAACGAGCAATGACCCATGAATCGTTGTATCGTTTATCAATGAAAATTCAAAAATGTTAAATCTATTACATGATTATCTGAAACAAACCATTAAATCAATGCGTGCTGTTTTGGTTATTAAAACATTCAACATTCATCGCAAACCTACAGTCTACATTCAACCAACTACCCTTATTTTACCCCACATTCAAAATTAATTATTCAACATATTCATTATGAAGATCTTAGTATTAAACTCCGGAAGCAGTTCGATTAAGTACAAACTCTACGACATGGACAATGAGTCTGTGTTGGCACAAGGCGGAGTTGAGCGCATCGGTTTAGACAAAGCGTTCATCAAAGTGAAGTTACCTAATGGTGAGAAGAAGCAGATTATGGCCGACCTTCCCACACATAAGGAAGGCGTAAGCTTAGTATTTAACTGCCTGCTTGACCCCGAATTCGGAGCAATTAAGAGCCTCGATGACATCGAAGCCGTAGGACATCGCATCGTGCAGGGAGGTGACAAATACGACAAGAGCGTTATTCTCACAAAGCAAGTAGAGAAAGATATCGAAGAGCTTTGCGACCTTGCACCCGTTCATAACGCTGGACACTTGAAAGGAATCCGTGCAGTTAACGAGCTCATGCCTAACACTCCACAGGTTTGTGTCTTTGATAATGCGTTCCATAGCACTATGCCTGACTACGCATATCTATACGCTATACCTTATGATCTCTATGAAAACTACCATGTGCGTCGCTATGGATTTCATGGTACAAGCCATCGATATGTTTCGCATCGCGTATGTGAAATGCTCGGACTTGACTTCAATAAGGCAAAGATTATCACTTGCCACATCGGCAATGGAGCCAGTGTTGCTGCCATCACTAACGGCAAAGTACTCGATACTTCAATGGGACTTACCCCCCTCGAAGGCTTGATGATGGGAACTCGTTGCGGTGACATTGACCCATCAGCGGTTACCTATCTCATGGACAAATTGGGCAAAAAGCCACAAGAAATGTGTGACTATCTCAACAAAAAGAGTGGTGTTATCGGCATAACGGGTATCTCAAGTGACATGCGCGACATTGAAAACGCAGCGAAAGAAGGCAATGAACGTGCGCAGTTAGCACTGAAAATGTATGACTATCGCATTAAGAAATACATCGGCGCTTATGCCGCAGCATTAGGCGGAGTCGATGTAGTGGTGTTCACAGCTGGCGTTGGTGAGAACCAAACGGGCACCAGAGCACAAGCTTGTAAAGGCTTAGAGTTCATGGGAATCAAGATTGATGAGGCCAAGAATGCTACCATTCATGGAGAAGAAGCCATTATCTCTACGCCTGATAGTAAGGTGAAAGTGGTTGTCGTTCCTACGGATGAAGAAATCGTTATCGCACGAGACACAAAAGAACTGATTAAGAAATAAAGGCTCGTTTGACGTGTCTGATGACACGATATGATAGAGGAACAATATCAAAAGCAAAGACATTCGCTCGGAATGTCTGTCATTTCATGCTCTTGTATGGCACGAAACATGAGCGTTTCTGCCCTATACAACATGATTGTCTTTTGATATTGTTCCCTTTTTTTGTTCCAAAACATCCTATTTGTTGACCTAAAATATTTTGTAAAAGCCAATTAATACATGAATAAAAAGATAGTAACCTTCGGAGAAATCCTATTCCGTTTGTCAAAAGAAAACCATTATCGGCTGACACAAGGCCACGTCTTCAACGGCGATTACGGTGGTTCCGAGGCCAATGTTGCCGTATCTTTGGCCGTCATGAACGACGAAGTGGAATATGTTACGCGTGTTCCTGACAACACAATAGGCCATGCTGCCCTCATGCACCTACGCGAGTTTGGCCTTGATGTCAGCCACGTTGTTTACGGAGGTGACCGACTTGGCAGTTATTTCTTTGAGCCTGCAGCCGCTATGCGCAATTCAATGGTTGTCTATGATCGGGCAAACAGCTCGTTCTTTACACTCAAACATGGAGATATCGACTGGCAACCCATCTTCCAAAATGCCATGCTTTTCCACTGCTCGGGCATCACTTGTGCCATGAGTAAAGACGCACTTGACACCACGTTTGATGCCTTAGAGACGGCTAAAAGCATGGGCGTTGAGATTACATGTGACATCAACTATCGCGCCAATCTATGGCATTATGAGGGGGCAAATGCGGCAAAAACCATCCATAAACTCATGGAATACAGCAGCTTTATCTTTGGTGATCAGAACGAATGGGAAGTCGGAAGTGGACTCAAACACATTCCTTTTGAAGCACAAGATGCTGACTATGAGATTGACGAAGCTGCCTATCTCGACTACTTTCACCAACTAAAGCGCCAGTTTCCAAACTGCAAACGCATGCTGATTGCACTGAGAAACCAACTTGCTTCGACGCATCACATCCTCACAGGTGTGCTCTTTTCGGAAGGAAAACTCTACAAAACACGCCTCTATGACATTCAACCTGTCGTCGACCCCATGGGATGTGGTGATGCGTTTGTGGCTGCTTTCATCCACGCCCGACTGAAATGGCCTGATGACGACCAGCATTGTCTCGACTTTGCCCTATCGGCTTCGGCATTAAAGAACACGATAATCGGTGACCAAAACCTTGTGAGTGAGGCAGAAATCATAGCAAACATGCAAGGCAAAGGTGGGAGAATAGAACGCTGATTGAGTGAGAGTGAGGAGTGATTGGAGGGAAATAAAGCCTCTCCCCCAGCCCTTTGCTTTCCTCGTTTCGCAGGCTTCACGAACAGCGACCTATGGTTCCCCGAAGAGGGAGGGGAGTAGTTAGTCGTGGAAATGGAGGAAGTTATTTTGGGGGTAATTAGTGATGGCGCCATTGTTGATAATAAAAAGCAAAATGAATTGATGCAAATGGTCGTGTAATTAGCCTTATTTTATGCGATGAAATGACGCAGTTTATTGCATAAAATGACGCAAATTGTATGATGAATTTTATTCTTCAACGCCATAGGTGTTGTACTTTTGATAGCCCAGGGGTGCCAAACGATAGTGCGGACTACCCTGGATTAACGTATGGTTTGCGTGGACCAACGCCGTAGGTGTTACGCTTTCTAAGCGTAATCCGTCATGAATCTCCTCGCTATCCCCATGTTTTCTCAAAAAAAGCTCAACACTTACAGCGTTGAATCTCCTTGCGAACGTTGACCCGGGGTAGGCTCGTTCCTCGCCAACCCCGGGCTATCAAAAGAACAACACCTACGGCGTTGCACCATGAGGGCATTTATATTGCAAAATATATTTATTGGAATACCGGCATAAAACCTACGGCGTTGCGTGGTTATAACATTTACAAAGGCAGATGCATTCATCGAAATATTGGCGTAACACCTACGGCGTTATATAGTTGTAATATCCACATTGACGGATACATCCATTGAAATATTGACATAAAACCTACGGCGTTGCTCCATTACAACATTCGCATTGGCGGATACATCCAATGGAATACCGCCGTAATACCTACGGCGTTGCGTGCTTGCTACATCCGTAATATCCTACATATCCATGACCGTTTCGACCATAGCACTAATATCTTTGGGGTTCATTTCACCCGTTATCTGTGCAAATTTACAGCCTTTCTCGCCCGTCATTAATACACCTATCTCCGTGATGAGCTTCTCGTCACCCTTTGCAAGCACAAGGATGTCGTTGTCGGCATCCTTGAGTTTAGCAAACTCTTGATAGCCTTTTGTGAGCAAGTTATTAACATCTTTGCGGAAAGAATTACGCTTATGACGACCACAATTGTCGAGCATCAGAATGCGAACCCCTTTTACTTGTTGTGCGAGTTCAATGGCGTCGGCACTCTTTAACTTTGTCAATGCTGCTTTAAGTAGGAATTGTGGCACGCGGAGATACTGCACATGCTTATCTTTACTATATTGACTGATGAGTTCGTCTGTATTGTTTTGAGCGAACATTGCACTGCAAGTGAAGGCTACCAAGGCCAACATTAACCATCTTTTCATTTCTTTTTAATTTAAAATACGACATAAGCACGCAAGCGATCAATAGCTTCTGGCGTGAAGCTTTTCAGCAGTTTGAGGTCGTTAATGCTTCGTAATGGTCCTCGAAGTCGCCGATAATCCATGATGTCGCGAGCCCGATAAAAGCCTATGTAAGGATGATGTTGCAAGTCAGCAAACGTCATTCGATTTACATTTAGCTTTGTAATATGAACGCAATCTGCCTTGAAATATTTTATAGCTTCGGTCGGAAAACCATTTATTTCCTGTAATTGATTGACGTCATTGAAGCCTCCAAGCCGACCACGATAATACACAATGCGCTGCGCATAATAGTGTCCGATGCCGGGAACACGCTGCAATTGGGTTGTATCGGCCGTGTTAAGGTCTATGGTTTCGCCCAATTTTAACTTCTGTATTGTGTGAGGATAAAGGCTGTCGGCTGTTGTTTTGCGTCTTTGCGCCTCAGGTAACAGAGCGGCAGGTTGGTAATCTTGTCCTATGCGGATATAGGGTTTAAGTTGCCGATAGTGTTGTTGCGTCAGTCCATAAAGGCGTGCAAAGTCTGAAGGTTGACGATAAACTCCTCCTCGAGCGCGGTATTTGTAGATGGCTCTTACCTGCCATGGCTGCAAGCCAAGACGCAAAAGAGCCGTACTATCGGCTGTGTTTGGATCAAAAGAAAATAGTTCATGCGGGTGCGTTTCTACATCATAATAAGATGACGACTGGCTTTTTGAAAAATGTTTCTGAGGGAATTGCTGTGTTTGTGTATAGCCTTCGCTCAATGTTTCGTCGTTATTGTCGAACAGAAAACAAACTAAAAGGGCCGCAACAGCTATGCCAAGCAACACTAAAATCGTATTGCGGTCAGACTTATTATAATACAAAAAGTCGTGAATGTTCATGGAATCAGTAAATGTTAAAGGTATATTCAGGTGATGAAGACATGGCAACCAAGGCCCCAACCAGCAGCTATGGCATTGGGTTTAGCCAGGTTTCGTAGTGTTATCAGCAGGGAATGAGGGCATATAAACAGGGATGCTATCGATTAGATAAGATGAAACTGATGTAACATAATTGCCAGAATGCAAAGTGGACAAACAAAGCGCATGGTGAAGAGAAACAGCTTATAGAAGCTGAAACGCAGTGTTCCCCAGTTTGAAAGTTCGTCTTTCACAATCTGTTTAGGTACAACCCAGCCCACAAAAAGACACATTAACAAGCCACAAATGGGTAGCATCAGCTGCCCAGTAACAAAGTCGAAGAGATCGAAGAGGTCCATTCCAAAGAGTGACATGCTTGATTTCTGTCCAATAGATATTGAACATATTGCACCAATCAGACAGCAAGCAATCGTCACTATCCATGCACCAGCCTTACGAGTGATGTGGAGTTCTTCATAGAAGAAGGCCGTGTTGACCTCATGAAGGGATATTAATGAGGTCAAAGCTGCCAGAGATAACAATGCATAGAACAGCAAAGCAACACCCCATCCAATGACAGGAACACTTGAAAATGCCTGATTAAACACATTGGGAAGCGTGATAAAGATGAGCGAAGGGCCACTATCGGGACTTATTCCGACTGAAAAGGCAGCGGGAAATATCATTAATCCTGCCAAGATGGCTACGAGAAGATCGATTAATCCAATCTGAATCGCCGAAGTCTTGATATTGGTTTGTCGGCTGAAATAACTTGCATAGGTGCACAAACAGCCCATGCCGATGCTCAAAGAATAAAAACATTGGCCCAAGGCACCAAGGAAAACATCACGCGTTACCTTTGAAAAGTCGGGCTTAAACAAGAAGTCTATGCCCTTAGTTGCACCTGGAAGCAGACACGCTGCAACAACAATGACGAGCAAAAGGATAAAAAGTGTGGGCATCATCAGCTTAGAAGCCTTCTCTATTCCATTGCGAACACCATGTACAATGATAAAATGTGTGATGCCAAAGATAACGATAGTCCAAAAGACGGGACGTATAGGATCGTTTGAAAATGCCATGAAATATGAGGTGATATAGGCTGGATCGCCTTTTAATTCGCCCATGATTGAGGCGTAAATATAGTTGAGACACCAACCCGATACAACGGCATAGTAACCCGTTATGAGGAAACCTGTGAGCACTTCTAAGTAGCCTATCCACCTCCAATTGCTTCCTTTTGCGAGACGAGTATAGGCTCTTGCTGTGTTAGAAGCACCGTGTCTACCTATCAAGAACTCACCAATCATGCAAGGAATACCTAAGATAAAGACGCAAGCTACATATATAAGTATGAAGGCAGCACCGCCATTTTCTCCCGTCATATAGGGGAAACGCCAAATATTTCCAAGGCCAACGGCTGAACCAGCTGTGGCAAGTATAACACCAATCTTACTTCCGAAGTTTACTCTTTCTTCTGCCATTACATCTTATTTTGATGATATTTTGGAAGCAAAACTATAAAAAATATTTCAAAATCAGTATTATTTTAAAAGGTAATTTGCAATTATCGTGTTGATATACTGCATTTAACCAACTTATTGTTATAATTTCTTTATATCACGAAGTGTAGGATGTTAAGGATTGAGTGCAAGTGAAGCATGATATTTCTTAGGCAGTTTTTGAACAATATTTGAATACGATTGGCGAATGAGTTGCTTGATAACGTGGTCGTCAAGTCGTTCGATGAAGAGGTCGCTCCAATGTTCTTTATTCATATGATAGGCCGGACGGATGGCATCATAGCGTTCTCTCAGTTCACGAGCCACATCGGGTTGCATGTTGACGGCTATGTTCGGCTCGTCTGTTTCGAGCCGGATGAGCACGAACCATTTGTCATGTATGCGGATGGAAAGCACGGTTTCGATAAACAAATCCTCGGTAACTTCGGGGTGAAGTGACAGTGCGAATGTGCGTATTTCTTCGATGTTCATAGGTTTATCGATATTCTTCAGGCAGTGTATCGCGCCAAAGTTTGAAGGGATATTGTAGCATGTGCGAGTTATAGAAACGTTTATCACCAGTTACTTCCATACCAATGAAGTCGGGTTTAACGTATGATTCGTTTTCATTTTGCAACTCTACTTCTGCCATAATGAGTCCTTCGTTGTCGCCATGAAACTCATCTATTTCGAAAGTATGACTGCCACTTTTGACTAAATAGCGGTGTTTATCGATGACACCACCCTTGCAAAGCGTCATGAGATGCTCGGCTTCGTCGAGTGATATCTCTTTTTCGAACTCATAACGAGATAGACCATGATTCGTAGAACGACCCTTGATGGTCAGGAAAGCATGGTCATCACGCTGACGAATACGTACAGTTGCCCCGTCAGCGGGAATGTAACCTTGCTTTATATGCGTACAGTTGAAAGCCTGATCTCTATATGTTCTGCCTTTCTTTACAAGGAATTTGCGTTCTATTTCCAATCCACTGCTCATTGCATGGCAACCATAAAGACGAGATATAAGACTGCAAGGACAATCAAACCAACAAAGATATAGTTCACGACATTCTTGCCTTTAGCTTCTTGTTTCTTTTCATAGGCTTCATGCTTAGCCTTTCTTAACGCTTTGTTACTGCTCATAGTTTAGGGTTTTTAGATTATTTATAATGTTTATTTACTTGTGATTATTCTTCCTTTTCGGCATCGGTGGCGGCAAATTCCATTAGATATGCTTTGATAAAACCATCGAGTTTACCATCCATAACGGCATCAACATCGGAGGTTTGAAACCCTGTTCGATGGTCCTTTACACGGCGATCATCAAATACATAGCTTCGAATCTGGCTGCCCCATTCAATCTTTTTCTTACCCGCTTCTATCTTAGCTTGCTCTGCTTGCTTTTTCTTTAAAGCACGATCATAAAGTTGTGACTTCAAAAGGAGCATCGCTTTAGCTCGGTTTTTGGGCTGATCTCGGGTCTCAGTATTCTCGATTAAGATCTCTTCTTGCTCTCCAGTATCTGGGTCTTCATACTGATATCGCAAGCGAACTCCTGACTCAACTTTGTTCACATTCTGTCCTCCTGCACCGCTAGATCTAAAGGTATCCCAGCTAACTTTAGCCGGATCAACGTACACTTCGATAGTATCATCGACCAAAGGAGTAACAAACACGCTCGCAAAACTCGTCATTCTTTTCCCTTGAGCATTGTAAGGTGACACCCTAACTAAACGGTGAACACCATTCTCACTCTTTAGATATCCATAGGCATAATCACCTCCTTCAATCGTCATAGTGACGCTCTTTATGCCGGCTTCATCACCATCTTGTATGTCGGTTACCTTCACATTGTATCCATGAGACTCACTCCATCGCTGATACATACGCATTAACATCTGTGCCCAATCTTGGCTTTCAGTACCTCCTGCGCCTGAGTTAATCTTCAGAACTGCATCCATTGCATCTTCCTCTTGACGCAACATATTCTTTAATTCCAAGTCTTCTACGGCCTTAACTGCCTTGCATAGTCAGTATCAACTTCCTCTTCAGTTACCATATTGTCTTTATAGAAGTCGAAAGCCAATTGGAGTTCATCTGCCAACTCACGGCAAGCGTTATAGCCTTTGAGCCATTTCTCAATGCCTTTTACCTTTTTCATCTGTGCTTCTGCACGTTTAGGATCGTCCCAAAAGTCAGGAGCTTGCGTGCGCAACTGCTCCTCTTCAAACTCTATTTTCTTTTGGTCTATGCCCAAATATCGATGAAGTGCATCGGTACGCTCAATGATATCTTTTAGTTGTTCGGCTGTAATCATATTATTCTTCGTACATTTTGTCAATACAATCTCTGTAGTTTTTATAGATTACAGAACGTCTTAACTTCAACGTATTTGTTAGTTCTCCGCTCTCCATTGAGAAGTGGTGAGCCAACAAAGTGAATCTCTTTATCTGCTCATATACTGCTAATTGTTGTTGCAAAGTCTCTATTCTTTCGCGCATCATTGCATGCACTTCTTCGTTGTTACAAAGGTCTTCACGACTTGAATAGACGATATTGTGCTCCTTAGCCCATGCTTCTAACATAGGGAACTCAGGCACAATGAGAGCTGAAACGAATTTTCTTTGGTCAGCAATGATAGCCACCTGATCGATGAACTTATCCACTAAGAGCAATGATTCAACCATCTGTGGTGCCACATATTTACCATTTGAGGTCTTGAAAAGGTCTTTTATGCGTTCCTTTAAGAATAGTTCTCCATTCTGAAGATAGCCTGCATCGCCCGTGTGGAAAAAGCCGTCAGCATCAAACGCCTCTGCATTTATCTGATCACGATGGTAATATCCTGGCGTGATTGTAGGGCCTTTGAGCAGTATTTCATCGTTTTCTCCTATCTTGATTTCAAGGTTATCAATCGGTCGTCCGACTGAACCTATCGTGTAAGGTTCATCTTTGTGGTCGCAAGAAACCGTTGCTAAGCTTTCCGTTAAGCCATAGCCGACAATCATACAAATGCCAATCGAATGCACAAACTCTTCTACTTCTGGCGACACATAGGCTCCAGCTGTGGGGAAGATATTGGGATTTTCAAGTCCAATCTGTTTGCGAACAAGACTCAATATCGTTCTGTTTACAACCTGATATTCAAGTTCTACATTCATCGGAACACGCTTTCCACGACTCAAATACTCTACATTTCGCTTCCGTCCTACGGCTAATGCATGATTGAAAAGCTTGCGTTGAATAGCATTCGACTCATCCATCTTCGTCTTAACTGCTATGAACACCTTCTCCCAAAAACGCGGAACAGCACTCATACACGTTGGATGTGTCTCGCGCATGCTTTGTTGTATCTCCTTAGGATAAGTGTTTATAATCAGTTGAGCGCCTTCCGTCAGCGCCAAATATGCCCAACCTCGTTCAAAGACATGCGTGAAAGGCAAGAAGTTTATGACGCGATCTTTTTCACCAATGGGCACACATTTGTCGTTCGCATCCATCGCAGCACGATATTGTCCGTGCGTAAGCATCACGCCTTTACTTTCTCCTGTCGTGCCACTGGTATAGAGAATGTTACAAAGATCCGTATCGTTTGCCTGATGCCAAAGCCTTTCTACCTCACTCTGTCGAGGCAGTTGTTCGCCTAAAGCAATGAAATCTTCGAAATAAAGTGCATTGGGGTCGTGTGTACTTATACGCACACTGGGGTCAAATATGATAATGCGTTCAAGCGAAGGGCATAGCGGAAACACACGATGGGCTTTGTCATATTGCTCTTGTTCGCCTACAAACAGGAAACGAACCTGGGCATCATTGACCATGTATTGAATCTGTTGTTCACTTGATGTGGCATAGAATGGAATCGAAACCAAGCGTATTCCATAAGCGCCGAAGTCCGTATAGAGATATTGAATGCAGTTCTGTGAGAAGACAGCAATGCTTTCTTGTGGCTTAGCTCCAAGGTTAAGAAGGGCATTACTGACTTGTTTTACACGCAGAGAGAACTGATTCCATGAGATGGAACGCCACTCTAAACTGCCAAATTTGCGGAAGGTGATCGCGTCACGGTCACCATATTTCTCGGCCTGCTTATGTATTAATACCGAAAGATGACATTTCGTTTGCATAGTTTTTTCTTTGTTGATACTTGCAAAGATAGTAGAATTGAGCGATACTGCAAAGGAAAACAAGGATTGATTTTGCCTGCAAACCCATTTTCAGGCAATTCGTTTTTAGGAGTCACCGATAGGATTTCCAACGCTATTTAACGAGGAATATACTGAAAAGGACCTTCATATCCATTCATGCGCAGCTCTCTTTCAAGGCGCTCTCGCTCTGCTGTCTTATGCAAATCAATACTGAATTTCACCACGTTTCCATTCGATGTATAAATTGAAAACCAAAAAGCGCCGAAAGAACGAGGTGGTATCGAGTATTCAACCTTTGTTATTTCATGAATCAAAATCGGTTTATACTTCGGAAAAGAATGCACAATCAACACGCCAGGTATAGTGCGAAATTCCCCATATTTCATGTTATGCAGCATGTGAGGTACAATCAAAGACAAGATTGATGCAATGCAAACCATGACCAAAATGGGAGTAATTATATTGTAACTAAACATTTCTTCTTTCCTTGTTTGATGTTAGTCGGTTTTGTTGTTGATTCATATTTGTGGGCATAGTTTATCGTTTTTATAAATTTACACAGGGACTTTTCATGATTGTTTTCATGCTTTCCCATTATAGAACTATTGCGAAAATAAGACATTCCGAGTGAATGTGCAAATCTTTCTCTATCTTTTTCATCGTTCAGTAATTGAATAAGGTGCTCTAAATAAAACCAAAACACATCATGAAAGTATGGTTATAATGAGGGGATTAATGACGGATTACGCTTAGAATGCGTAACACCTACGGCGTTGTTCCCCACACAACATACATAAACCCAGGGTAGCCTGCACTATCGTTTGGCAACCCTGGATTATCAAAAACTCAACACCTATGGTGTTGAAGAATATAATTCATCATACAATTTGCGTCATTTTATGCAATAAACCACGTCATTTTATGCTACAAACTGCGTCATTTCGCGACACAATTTGCGTCATTTCATCGCATAAAACAAGCCTAATTGAATTGCCTTTTACATCAATTCATTTTGCTTTTTGTTATCACTAACATCAAAACATCCAATCAACTACAAAACAACCCCCTCTATCTTCAAAACTAACTACTCCCCTCTCTCTTCGGAGAGGGGCTGGGGGTGAGGCTTTGTCTACCTCATTTACCAATCTAAAAGATCACACTTAATCGAAGCGAATGACCGATTGTTCGGGCTCTTCACTATTCTTATCGTCGTTCTTCACCAAGTGAGCACCCGATGCCATATTGCGAATTTCCTCTAACATCTGGCGTGTTCGTTTATAAGTTGGAGTGTTTTCAACCGCCAAGATGACGTCTTCGTTGTCAAGATCTTCAGGTCGGAACAAGAAGATATGAGGTCTACGCTTGTATTGATTGGTCTTACCGATGTTGCCATAGTAGTGTCCTCGCCGTTCATCTCGCTCTGCTCTGCGTTCCTCTTCCTGTGCAATGCGGTCGGCTTCTTCTTGAGTATGTTTCTTAAGATGGCTGTTCATGCCGTCTACATCCTCTATACCGAAGCCCGTAGCAAGTATAGTTACCTTGACGCGTTTACCGAGTTCAGGGTCTAAAGCAAGTCCCCATTTGATCTCAAAGTCACTTCCAAACTTCGCCATGAAGTCGTTAACATCGTTCATTTCCTCCATCATGAGGCCCGAGTTATCGTTCTTTTCATTGCAGAAGTTAATGCTTAAGAGAATCTTTTTGGCATTAAAGATATCGTTATCATTAAGTAATGGCGAGTTCAAAGCATCGTCAATGGCTTTCTTTACACGTCCATCGCCCTCGCCATATCCCGTACTCATGATTGCCACACCACCATCTTTAAGTACGGTTTTGACATCATTGAAGTCGAGATTAATAAGTCCGTGGTTCGTGATTATTTCCGCAATACTCTTTGCTGCAATGCTAAGCGTGTCGTCAGCCTTGCCGAAAGCATCGAGAACGGTAAGGTCAGGATAGATCTCTCTGAGGCGTTCGTTGTTGATAACCAATAGTGCATCGACATGCTTTGACATCTCTTCAACACCATCTAAGGCTTGATCTATCTTGCGATCACCCTCAAAACGGAAAGGAATTGTAACGATTCCGACTGTCAGAATGCCAAGTTCCTTAGACACACGAGCAATGACTGGCGCCGCACCTGTACCTGTTCCACCACCCATTCCGGCAGTGATGAATGCCATCTTTGTGCCATCACTCAACGCATATTTAATGTCGTCAAGTGTTTCTTCGGCTGCCTGACGCGCCTTTCTGGCTTATTTCCTGCGCCAAGTCCCTCCTTTCCAAGTTGTAAGTGCACGGGTACAGGCGAGTCGTTTAGCGCCTGATTGTCCGTATTACAGAGTACAAACGTGACGTCATGTATGCCTTCTCGATACATGTGGTTAACGGCGTTACCGCCTCCTCCGCCTACACCAATGACCTTGATGATGCTATCTGCCTTATCGGGTTCACCGAAATCTAAGATCGAAGTTTTATGATTATTGTCAGCCATATTGTCTATTTATGATGTCAGAATTATGTATTTATGCTGTTATTCGTCTTCAGAAATCATCTTACCAAAGAAGCTTTTCAACTCCTTGAATAGCTTATGAGACGTACTATTCTCTTTCTTCTCTTTGGCAAGTCGCTCTTCTTCCTGACGTTTTACCTCGAGTTCAGCCTGCAATTCGGCTTCCTTACGACGGCGTTCTTCCTCTTCAGCCTTTTGCTTTTCAGCCTCTGTACGCACTACTCCACTACCAGTTGTCTCATTAAGTGTACGTGGTTTCTGGTGTAAATCCACTGTTGTTGTGGTGGTTTTAGCATCAGGTGTTGTTCCAAAGAGATCGCTCTTGATTTCTGGTCCGGCACAATTCATGTCACCTTTTGCCAGGATACCCAAGATGGTATTCATCATTCCATCGTGTGCATTGATGCTTTCGTTGGTAGAATTTATCGTTTGTGAGACGAACTTTGCAGTACGAATCTTGTCAATATGTGTATGATTTCGGAAAGCCGTTTCAATGTTTCTGAGGTTAGAACCACCACCGGTTAGGATGATACCTCCTAAGAGATTGTTGGCATATTCGGCTGGAACCTGGAACCAAACATTCTCGATAATCTCTTCAACACGAGCCTCAACGACCTCTATAAACTTACGACTTTCAATCTGACGCTCGGCATCTATGGAGAGCATTAGACTGTTATCGATGTCACTATTGTCTGTAAAAGCACTGGCATACTTTATCTTCATCTTCTCAGCATCAGCCTCTTCCATCTGTAAAGAAGCTATATCCTTGGTGATGTTATTGCTTCCAAGTGGAATAACGGCTAAGTGACGGAGAATGTTTTTGTAGTAAACGGAGACAGTAGTTGTCTCTGCTCCCAAGTCAACGAGCACGCAACCAGCTCGCTTTTCGGCTTCGGTCAACACGCTATCAGCCAGAACCATTGGTGCAAGATACATCTCGGCAATGGCTATTCCAGCCTGATCGAAACACTTATTAAGGTTGCGATAGTAGGTGCGCAACCAGAGAATGTTCAAGAAGTTGCCTTCAAGACGCGTGCATTGAATGCCTACTGGGTCAAGCTGATATTGCTGATCAACTTTATATTCCTGTGTAGCGGCTTCAAGAATCTCACGATCTGGGTAGCTCATTGTACGGTTAGCATCCATTAATTGGTTAACCATCTCTTGAGAAACAATGGTATCTGAGGGAAGATCTTTAACGATAACATTACGTACACTGCGCATAGACTGCCCACCAACTCCTACATATACGTGGGCGATATCCGTCTTAAGCGCTGTCTTTAGCTTTGTAACAATATTGGTAAGACACTGTACCGTCTTGTCAATATTATACACAACACCCTTTCGGATGCATTGCGTTGAGTTCTCTCTGACCACAGCAAGCACGGTAATACTGCCGTCGAGGTTCTTCTTTCCAGCGATACCGGTGATCTTAGTTGACCCCAGTTCTATTGCAACGATAAATTCTGCCATGCGTAATTCTTTATCTATTCTACTTCTGTTTCTTTATCTTTCGACTTCGGAGCGTCTTTTGATGATTTATCCTTAGGCTTTTGTTCCTTTACTTCGGCTTTATCGGTCTTTTTATCTGTATGATTCTCCGACTTCTTTGTCGTTTTTTTCTTTGGTTCCTCCTTGTCTTTCGAAGAAGAGGTTGAGCTTTTCTCCGATTTCTTTTCGGTCTTCTTCTTCGGTTCTTCCTTAGCCTTTGGTGAAGAAGTTGAAGGCTTTTCTGATTTCTTTTCAGCTACTTTCTTCGGTTCTTCCTTAGCCTTTGTGGGCGATTCTGCCGCAGAAGATTCAGGCTTTTCTTCCTTTTTAGGTTCAGCTTCGACGTTTCCGATGACATCACTTGCTGCTAACGCCTCACCAAGACTCTCATTATCATCACGTCGTTTGTCGCGTCGTTTGCAGATGATTTGATTGTCAAATTCAAGGTTTATGTAGCTATATCTATTCCAACCAGCCTGAGAAAGTCCATACTTATAAAACTTTTCAAGTCGGTTCATCTTTCTGTTTACAAAGTCAACTACGGCAGCTTTGCGCTTCTCCTTATTCTTATAGAAAGGCATTTGACCAAGATAAACAATGTGATTTCCTACGCGTGGAATAAGCTCTACACCGAGATCGGGTAACACATTGATTTGTTCTATCTGATTACGCCATAGTTCATTGCCCATCAAAGCTTTGCTTAGAGGCGAAATATAATTGGATGCGAACCACTTATTGATATTACCCGTGGCGATAATCAAGTCAGATGTGTAATGAGAATTAGGCATAATGCAGTCATTATCGTCAAGATAATAATCATCACCATTGGCAGCTTTGATCCTGACAACAGGCATTCGCTGAGTCAAAGAGATGTTAACCTCGCCATCTTCTGTTTTATAACATTCGGCGGTTTTAACGAAAGGACTGGCTTTCAACGCCTCTTCCATCTTGCGAAGATTGACATATTTCATTGGTTTCTCCAATGGATAAAGCTGTTCTTTCTCTAATCTTGCCTTAATTTCTCGCGCATCTATGAAGCCATTTGTAGCCTCATCTTGAATATTTATGTTTACTTTCGTGCACAAACGAGCTGCTTCATCGGGCTTATTAAAAGCCGTAAATGCTAACAAAAGATATATTGCTATCAATACATCTGATGTTACAATGAAGGTCTTTTTCCAGCTGATGCGCATCCGTTAGTTTCGTTTTATTTCTTATTTTCAATGATTTTGGCAATCTGAGGAACGTAGTTGTTGAGATCACCTGCACCAAGAACGACAAGAACATCAAAGTCTCGACCTTTCACATAGTCAAGAACTTCGTCCTTCTTAATCATCGTTTTTTCTACGTTTGGTTTCAGATGATCATAAATCAACTTACTCGTTACCCCTTCGATAGGCTCTTCTCGTGCCGGATATATCTCTGTAAGAATGACTTCATCAAAGTTACTTAGTGCGTCAGCAAACTCAAGATAGAAGTCACGTGTACGCGAATAGAGGTGTGGTTGGAACATAACCGTAATCTTACGGCCCTTGAATAGTTCTTTAAGACTCCTCGCACTTTGAAGTACTTCCTTTGGATGATGACCATAATCAGACAAGAACACATGTCTATTATCCTTGATTTTGAAGTCGAATCTGCGGTCAACACCAGCATAAGTTCTCATGCCATAACGTAGTTCTTCGGCTGTACATCCATTCAATTGTGCCATTGCCATGGCGGCGATGGCATTCTCAATATTGATTGGAATGGGCTGACCGAGATTAACACGCGCTACATTTTCAATCGGAGAAACAAAGTCGAAACAAATTTCTCCATTATCAATCACTACATTCTCTGCATGGAAGTCGCCTGCTTCACGACTGTAATCATATACTTTTACGCCTTCTTGCACATGCTGTTTCATCTCAAGATTGCGATGGATTATCAATGCTCCACCCGGTTGAATGAGTTCCGTATAGTGGCGAAAACTTTCAAGATAAGCTTCTTTTGTACCATAGATATCAAGATGATCGGGGTCGGTTGAAGTGATAACACTCATCCATGGCCTCAACCAATGAAAGCTTCTATCAAACTCATCGGCTTCAATAACGATGTAATCACTATTCTTTGACAAGATATAATTAGTGCCATAGTTCTTTGAAATGCCTCCCAAGAAGGCATTACAATCCATGTGACTCTGATGCATTATGTGTGCACACATCGTCGAAGTAGTGGTCTTTCCATGCGTGCCTGCAAAGCAAAGACCTTTATGACTGCGTGTAAGCGTTCCAAAACTTGGGCCCGTTTCTGGATTTCAAAGCCCTTTTCACGGAAGAATTGCAGTTCTTTGTGCGTGTCAGGAATGGCAGGTGTGTAGATGACTAACGTCGATTGAGGATTCTTACACACGTGAGGAATCTCTTCAATATCCTCTTCGTAATGAATCAACATGCCTTCTTTCTCAAGTTGATGTGTTAGGGTTGATGGTGTCTTATCATAGCCTGCAACAACCAAACCACGATGAATGAAGTAACGAGCTAAGGCACTCATGCCAATACCTCCAGCCCCAATGAAGTACACAGCCTTAATATCTTTCAGTTCCATTTACTTTAATGCTAACTTTATTACCTGGTCGGCGATGACGTCGGCCGAGTTCTTTTTTCCGAGTTTTAATATGTTTTCTTTTAATGATTCGAGTGTAGAAGCGTTGCCAACTGTTTGGATTGCAGTCTTCAGTAGTACGTTAACAGCCTCACTGTCCTTTACATATATGGCGGCATTCTTATTGACTAAGGCCATCGCATTCTTTGTTTGATGGTCCTCTGCAACGTTAGGTGAGGGCACAAGGATTACGGGTTTGCCTATCAAACAAAATTCACTGATACTGCTTGCGCCTGCTCTACTAATGACCAAATCGGCTGCTTTGTAAGCTGCTCCCATATCACTGATAAAGTCAGTAACCTTTAGATTTGGCAACTCTTCATTCTGAAGTTGTTGTTGAATGCCTTCATAATAGGCCTTACCTGTTTGCCAAATGAACTGAACATCAGTCTTTCCGATGATATCAAGATGTTGCAACATACTATCGTTGATAGTCTTTGCGCCCAAGCTTCCACCCACTAAGAGAACTGTTTTCATGTTCGGATTGAGACCAAATGACTCTCGTGCTTCCTCAACAGTAAGCTTTGAATCAAGCACATTCTGCCGAACGGGATTACCCGTCATGATGATTTTGTCTGCAGGAAAGAAGCGTTCCATGCCTTCATAGGCTACACATATCTTGTCAGCTTTCTTAGAAAGCAACTTGTTTGTTACTCCGGCATAAGAGTTTTGCTCTTGAATCAGACAAGGAATTCCTTCTTTTGCACACACGTTTAGTGTTGGTCCACTGGCATATCCACTACACCTACGGCAACCATTGGCTTGAATTGTTTCACAATCTGACGTGCCATGCGCTCGCTTTTCCATATTTTGAAGAGCACAGCGATATTCTTCCACAGATGTTTGCGGTCGAAACCACAGATGGGAAGGCCCTTAATCTCATATCCTGCGGCAGGAACACGCTGCATTTCCATGCGTCCCAAGGCCCCAACGAAAAGGATCTTAGCCTCTGGGTGCTTTGCTTTGATAGCATTAGCAATAGATACTGCCGGGAAGATATGCCCTCCAGTACCTCCACCACTGATGATTATTCTCAATTCCTTATCCATGTTTTACGAATTACTATGATATTGCAAAAGTAATCAAAAAAATTAGTTTTATACCATTTTACTTTCTTTTTTCACTCCTTTTACAATGCGTTTTACTGACGTTTCAATACAGAAGCTCACTCCGTTATGCTTACTTCTGTTTTTGTCTCGCCCTGACCTGGTTCACCTTTCTTCTTTGCCGAGCGACTAACACTCAGGATTACACCGACATAGATGCAATTAATCATCGTCGAAGTTCCACCCTTACTGATGAGCGGTAAAGGCTGACCGGTGACTGGAGCAAGTCCCACGGCGACACACATATTAAACAATGCCTGCGTGACAAGCAGCAAAGCGAGGCCCATAGCCAGTAAAGCGGGGAAGTTATTCTCGCATCGGCTGGCAATGCGCCCAGTGCGAAAGAGCAGCATAATGTAAAGCACTGCAACGGCAACTGCCCCTTCTACGCCCAACTCTTCAATGATAATAGCATAGATAAAGTCTGAAAAGGCCTGCGAAAGGAAGTCTCGTTCGACGCTGTTTCCTGGTCCTTTACCCACCACATTCGATGAAGCGATGGCGATATTGGCATGAGCCACCTGAGCATCTGTATCTAAGTCGACCTCAGCCGGCGTGACTTCTTTTGAAGAAGTGAACTTATCAATGCGCGATTTCCACGTGTCGGCACGGTGGAAAATCTTACCCAACAGCCCCTCATCTTTCTTTTGTTGCGCCACCTGTTCAGTCATATTCTTTGATGTTTCAACGTCACCTCGGTCTGTGCCGAGCAACATCACACCGGCAAAAATGACTAAGATTAGCGCAAGCGTTACGCCCATTAGTTTCCCCAACTGACGCATAGGCACACGGCCAATGACCATCATCAGTAAGATAACTAAACACAAAAGTGCCGCCGTTGAAAGGTTTTCCAATCCGATAAGGGGCACGATAAAGGCACACACTATGAGGATAAACTTAAAGGCATTCTTATCTGCTCCATGATCCGTTTGTAGCGCACTAAGTATCTGAGCCGTAGCCAACACAAGAGTACCTTGGCAATTTCCGACGGCTGGAATTGTATTCCGATGAAACTTACCCATCGTTGTGCGCCGTTGGTAGACTGACCTGCGAAGAAAACCCAAATCAAAGTGATGAACGAAATGACTAACATGAAGGGCGTAAGTATCTTGAAATACTTACACTTTATGTTAAGGGTGATGACCATACAGAATATGCCCATCAACAAGATTCCAAGGTGTTTGATCAATGGAGAGAAATAACTTCCACTCTTATAAGTTAGTCCTGAAGAGGCCGAAAACACCTCTACAACACTAATAATGCACAGGAAGAAGAAGATCATCCAAATGACCTTATCGCCCTTAAAAATGTTACTAAGTGTCTTTTTGTCCATAACTATTCGAAAAAGAGAGTCTTATCCGCGCCATCATTGCCTAACATTGTCTTTTATTTACCCTGTAATACCAACTAAACACGCGATGTTTCCCATTACAATAAGTGCCACATCGCATGCTGAGGAAGGTTTTGGCAATAGAGGATTGGCGTCAGAAGCCATCACCGTCTACCAAATATTATTTTATATTTTCTTTATTCTAAAAGCATCGCTCGCTATGCGTCAATGCTCATTTTCATTTCATGCGAGAGTCAACCGCTAACCTATTGACTCTCAATATCCTACGCCCCATCTTCTGATTTGAGCCTTTTCATGCTACCATTTGGGGCATTTCATGCCGCTTTTTGAGCCATATTGCACACTAAAACGGCCTATATTGTGTGCCGCTTTGACTATGGGATTATCCCTCATGCATTAAACACGACTCATCATCTAAGTTTCATGAAATCATGTGTTCCACCTAAAAGAGGGGTTAAACTGCTTTCAAGGAATCACACTTTCTTGCTTTCAGCGAGCTTAAAGGAGCCTATAAATTGAGTTTATAAAGCTTTCTTTGCCCTCGCTTCTATAGCTTTTTTACCATATCCTTAAACATATTGCCCCGCTCTTCCATGTTGTGGAACAAGTCAAAGCTGGCGCAACATGGGCTTAACAGCACAGTATCGCCGGGCTGTGCCAAGGTATGACAAGCCTCAACACAATCTTTCATGCTGTGGGTATCCTTGATAGTGACGCCCAAGTCATCGAAGTTATCATGCAATTTCTTGTTGTCTGCACCAAGATAAACGATTGCTCGACACTTCTTCTTCACGAGTTCTTTAATCGGAGTGTAGTCATTGCCCTTGTCCTTTCCCCCGAGAATGAGAACCGTTGGCGTGGTCATGCTGTCTAAAGCATACCAACAGGCGTCTACATTTGTAGCCTTCGAGTCATTGATATATTGCACTCCATTGACCTTACAAACCTTTTCCAAACGATGTTCTACACCGGGGAAGTCACCTAATCCCTTACGAATTACCTCGCTCTTTATGCCTGCAATGTTAGCTGCTAAGCCTGCCGCGAGACTGTTATGAAGGTTATGTTTGCCGGTCAACGAAAGCTCTTCTTGCTTCATATTGAATGGCGTGGGATAATCAGCTTATAGTTTCCATCTTCAATATAGCCGAAAGCGCCTTGCTCTTTGTGCTCAGAGAACGGACAAACAAAGGCTTTGGTTTCAAACTTTTCAAGCTCTTTCTGAATCACTGGGTCATCATTCCAATAGATAAAGCTATCTTCCTGCCTTTGGTTTTGAAGGATTCTCATCTTCGCATCGGCATAGTTCTCGAACTTAAAGTCGTAGCGATCCAAGTGATCGGGAGTGATATTGAGGAGTACTGCGATATTAGCACGGAAGTCATACATGTTATCTAACTGGAAACTACTAAGCTCAATAACGTAGTATTCGTGTGGATCCTCGGCTACTTGTAACGCCAAACTCTTCCCTATATTGCCTGCTAAACCAACGTCATAACCTGCAGTTTTGAAGATATGATAAATCAAAGAGGTCGTTGTAGTCTTGCCATTACTGCCCGTGATACATACCATTTTAGACTGTGTATAGCGTCCCGCGAACTCGATTTCACTAATGATATGTGTGCCCTGAGCCATGAGTTTCTGAATCATCGGCGCCTCTTTTGGAATGCCGGGGCTTTTGATTATTTCATCGGCATTAAGGATTTTATCAGCCGTGTGATGTCCTTCTTCCCACTCAATGCCATGCTTGTCAAGCAAGTTTTTATACTTATCTTGGATTGAAGACATGTCGGAAACAAACACATCAAAACCCTTTTGCTTTGCCAAAACAGCTGCTCCGGCACCACTTTCGCCGGCTCCTAATATAACGATTCTACTCATCTTATCTAATCTTTAATGTGATAATGGTTAACGCTGCAAGGATAATCGTGATAATCCAAAGCGTATTGTAATCTTGGCTTCATGCTTAGGACTGTGTGGAGCCTTAAGAAGATACTTGCAATCAGGGTCAAGCTGGTCGTCGGTGACACGGAAATTATCATGAATTGGCGTGCGTTTGAAGATGCGTTGCTTGATGCCTCGCCGCTTACCCAGCTTGAAATAGTAAACTTGAATGATGACACTTAAGCTCTCAACGAAAAAGATTCCACAAAGTATCGGAAGTAAAAGCTCCTTGTGAATGATAATAGCACACACGGCTATAATGCCGCCAATTGTGAGCGAACCAGTGTCTCCCATGAACACTTGTGCAGGGTAAGCATTGTACCAAAGGAAACCAATGAGCGCACCAATAAAGGCACACATGAAGACCACAAGCTCCTCGCTTTGAGGTATATACATGATGTTTAAATAGGCGGCAAACTGCAAGTGGCTGCTCACATAAGCCAGAATACCAAGCGCAACACCTATAATCGCGGAGTTTCCAGCACACATCCCATCCATACCATCATTGAGATTAGCCCCATTACTGACTGCCGTCACGACTAAAATCGTCATAATTACAAAGAGAATCCAGCCTGCTGCAACCTTATGTTTGCCGCAAAAACTCATCAAATTGCTATAACTTAGATTATGACCCTTAACAAATGGGATGGTAGTCTTTAACGATTTATGGGCCTGAGTACGGTGTTTCACCACCATTTCTTTGCCTTGTCGCTCTATGGCTATATTCTCATTTATCTTCACATCGGGCGACATCCAAAGCACAAGTCCTACGATTAAGCCAATACCGATTTGCCCAACGATTTTATATTTGCCTTTAAGTCCCTCTTTATCACGGCGGAAAATCTTAATATAATCATCCATTCCACCTAAGAATCCTAACCAAACAGTGGTGATAATCATTAAGATAAGATAGACATTACGCAGCCTTCCAAGCAGGAGAACTGGTACAAGAATGGACAGAATAATAATCACTCCACCCATCGAAGGAACGCCAATCTTCTTCACACCAAAGGGATCTATTGATGCGTCCCGTTGTGTTTCAGTAATCTGTTTACGCTTTAAGAACTTGATAAACCGCTCTCCTGCCCATGCTGAAATGATTAAGGAGAGAATCAAAGCCAATAGGGCACGGAATGAGATATACCCCCAAATACGTGACCCACTGATGCCATATTGCTCAAGAAATCTAAAGAGATAGTATAACATTTGCTTTTATTTTAACCCTTATTTTTATGCTTTGAAAATCTCATGAAGCACCTCTTTATCATCAAAATGATGTTTCACGCCCTTTATTTCCTGGTAGTTCTCGTGGCCTTTTCCGGCAACAAGCACAACATCTCCCTTTTGGGCCATCATGCAAGCAGTGCGAATGGCTTCCTTACGGTCAACAATTGATATCACCTTTCGCATCTGTTGTTCATTCAATCCTGCAAGCATTTCATTGATAATCTCTTGTGGATCTTCGAATCGGGGATTATCACTTGTGATGATAACCTTGTCACTTTGGCGCACCGCCTCTTGTGCCATAAGGGGTCGTTTGCCTTTATCGCGGTTACCACCAGCACCACATACGGTAATCACATGGCCTTTCCGTCGAGCACTTCGTGAATAGCGTTGAGCACATTTGCCAGTGCATCAGGCGTATGTGCATAGTCAACAATCGCCGTAAAGCCTTCAGGTGAGTGGATAGGTTCAAGTCGTCCGCTGACACTATGAAGTGTACTGAGCACTAAAAGGATATCTTCGGGCTTCTTACCCAACATAATTGCAGCACCATAAACAGCCAAAAGATTGCTGACATTAAACTTACCAATAAACTGAACGCCTACTTCTCGGCCGTCAATCTCAAGATACATGCCTTCAAAATGGCATTCAAGAATACGTGCACGGAAGTCTGCCATCGAACGGATAGAATAGGTTTTAACGGTTGCTTTGGTATTCTGCACCATGATCATTCCATTCTTATCGTCGGCATTTGTTATGGCAAAAGCATCCTTAGGCAAGCCATCGAAGAAAGCTTTCTTGGCATTTCGGTAGTTCTCAAACGTCTTATGATAATCCAAATGATCGCGAGTGAGATTGGTAAACAAGCCTCCTGCAAACTTCAAACCGCCGATACGCTTCTGATGAATGGCATGACTTGAACACTCCATAAAGGCATATTCACATCCAGCTTCAACCATTTTAGCCAATAACTCATTAAGTTCTATGGGGTCAGGTGTCGTGTGATCGGCTGGTACTTCCACGTCATCTATATAGTTACATACCGTCGAAAGAAGTCCTACTTTGTAGCCAAACTTGCGGAACATATTATATAATAAGGTGGCAATGGTAGTCTTTCCATTGGTTCCTGTCACGCCAACTAACTTCAACTTATGCGATGGATTACCATAGAATAAGGTAGCAACCTTGCCAACAGCATCCTCAGTTGACTCCACCTGTACATAGGTTACGTGGTCTGAAAGCTTTTCAGGCAGCTCCTCACAAAGTACAGCGTCTGCGCCAAGTTCAATGGCCTTATCGATAAACTGATGTCCATCAACCTGCGTTCCCCTTATGGCAACGAAGAGATGTCCAGCCTTAATGCGGCGTGAATCAATATTAACACCCGTGATTTCTACATTATCATTTCCGACAATCTTTATCGGAGTGATGTTCTTGAGAACTTCGTTTAATTTCATATTGTATGTATTTCAGTTTCTCTTTTATTCCAAAACAAGCGTGATACGCTCACCTTTCTTTATATAATGTCCTGGTTCTAAGCTTTGCTTAACAACCTTTCCTCGTCCCGAAACAATGGTCTTCACACCGCGGCGCTCTAATAAAAAGACTGCGTCTCGTGCTCCCATACCAACCACATTAGGGATATACTTTCCATTATTTATGGTCTCTCGTTCCAAGAGTATAGTCTTATTACCATTCTTTTTCTCTGCTTTTCCCCAGATAGGATTGCCATCTGCATAACTGCCGCTCCAGCTTTTATTTGTATTTATGCCTAAATGTGTGAGCACATAGTCGGCAGCTAAGATGTTACCGGCTTTCACATCAGGAATCAATACCGATGAAGAGTCACGCGCATCTTTAACATCTAACTTCAAGCTCTGTGCCATAATGCCTTCTGCAATGTTATGAAAGACAACACCACTCATGCCACCTCCACTTGCAGGAAGGCCTGATTTCTGAATACAAACAATACAACTATAGCGGGGAGCATCGTCAGGAAAGTAACCCGCAAAGCTCAACAAATAGTTCGTTCCGCCATTCTTGTATCCCTGAGCACCTTTAGACATCTGGGCCGTTCCAGTCTTTCCTGCAACTCTAAACGATGGAGAGCCAGCCTTCTTACCAAGTCCTTGACTGACCACATGGTCGAGAATCGTTTGTATTTCACGTAAAGTTTTTTCCTTACATATATGTGCTCGCATCACCTCTGGAGGGAATTCCATGATGACTTCGCCATTCTTTACCACCTCTTTCACAAAGCGTGGACGCATCATTTTGCCATTATTTGCAATCGCATTATAAAAGGTTAGCGTCGAGATTGGAGGCACTTGAGTCTCATATCCAATACTCATCCAAGGCAAAGCTGTATGACTCCAGTTCACCCATTCACCTCTTTCATTCTTCTTTGGCATGCGAATTCGTGCCGGAGAAGCACCCACTAAAGGAATCCGAAGGTTATCCGCGAGGCCCGTACGGTATATTCCTCGTATGAACTTTTCAGGGTCATTACGATAATGATCATCAATAATTCGGCTCACACCTATATTCGAACTCACCATCAAAGTCTGTGGTAAAGTAAGCACACCATAGCCACCTCGTCTCCAGTTATGGTCTTTCATTTCACGTCCATACATAGGCCACACACCGGATCCCGTATTGACTTGATAGTTTGTATCAACCACTCCATCATCTAATGCCGTCATGATTGAGGCTGTCTTAAATACAGATCCTGGCTCAAGAAGGTCGCTTACAGCATGATTATGGATTTCTCTATACTCGCCATCTACACACTTTTCCATGTTGACTATAGCCTTAATATCTCCTGTTGCGACTTCCATTACTATAGCAACGCCTACGTTTCCATTTATCAATTTCAGTTCATCAATGACGGAACGCTCAGCTAAATCCTGCATGCCTACATCTATAGTTGTGACGATATCTGCACCATCTATTGGCGGAGTATCCATGATATCAAGGAATCGATTGAGTACTTTTCGGCGATGAATGATTCCATTTGATCCTCTAAGTATAGAGTCGTAAGATAGTTCCAAGCCAAAGCGCGCCGTATCTTTCGCACCAAACATTGCCCCAATTGTACGTCCAGCCAAAGAACCATAACTACGTTTTCGCGCGTTATACTCCTCAACATGAAAGCCACTTTTGTTTTGAGAGAGGTTAAAAACAGGCAGTGCTTTCACCTCCGTATACGTGTTATAGTCTACACGTTTATTCCATATCGCCCAATGACGACTTTGCTTTTTCCGTCCCTCAGCAAGCTCTTGCTTGAATGCAGCAGCTGATTTCTCGGGAAAGATATGGTTCAACCCCATACAGACAGAATCGATTTTAACATCCCAAAGCGAATCACTCTTGGCGTCATGCAAGGCCTTAAAGTCCATGAACAGCTTGAATTCAGGTAATGAACTCGCCATTAATTGTCCATCACAACTTAAGATATTGCCTCGCATCGGCTTTACACTGACACTATCTCTCTTTACTCTATCTGCCACCTTCATCCAGTAATCACGCTTCGCAGTCATTAAGAACAACATCTTACCTACGACTAATACAGCAATCACCGTCATCAAAATGGCGATGGCACTGTATCTCGGCATTACTTTGTTACTATCAAACTTACTCATTCTTCGGGTACATTTATAATATAAGGTGGCTGACTTGCTATCTTCAATACACTGTCTTTATTGTTCTTCAACAGCTCGAGCACGTGACTTTCCCTACTCTTTTCAGTCAACGAACTGCTGCTTGAAAGCGCTTTATATCGGGCATCTTGCAATTCATCTTGTAGCTTATCAATCTCTATAAGGTCGTTCTGCACACTATAACGATTCGCAATATACACTATCAAGAAACCCGTAATAAGCAGAAACACACCTATCTGATGACGTATTGTCTGTGTGGTTAGCACGTCACCACCAAGGATTTCTTCAACGTGAAATGCGAAGCAAGCGGCGATTCATCTTCTGTGGCCTGCTTTTCTATCACTTCTTTCAGCGTAGGACCATCGTCATCAACCGAAGTTGTGACCTCACTTTTTACAGCTTCCGATTCTTTCTTCGTGCTGTTCTCTTGGCCTTTTTCCTTTTCCTTCGCTGTATTTGACACTTCAGCCGTTTCACTTTTCAGCTTATTTAGTCCTTCATCATTCATTCTTTTCTGCTATTCTTAGTTTCGCACTGCGGCTTCTGGGATTCTCCTGTTGTTCATTTTCAGAAGGCACTATCACCTTATTGTTTATGAGAGTGAAAGGAGTCTCAATCCTTCCATAAAAGTCTTGTATCCTTTTTCCTTCCACATTACCAGTCTTCATTATATTTTTTACAATGCGGTCTTCAAGTGAATGATAGGTAATCACACTCAATCTACCTCCTGGTTTCAGCAGTTCTGTTGCCGACTTTAACATCTCTTTCAGTGCATCCATCTCATGATTGACTTCTATTCTCAAGGCTTGAAACACCTTTGCCAAGTCTTTTTTTTCACGTTCTCTCTTGAATATTGGCTCCAATATTCCAAGTAAATCTTGCGTCGTTGCTATGCGTTGCTGCGACCGAGCCTTTACAATAGCGGCTGCAAGACGCCGAGATTGTTTTATTTCTCCATAGAGATAGAATAGATTTGCAAGTGCTTCTTCGTCATAATCATTCACGATATCAGCCGCCGTTTTGCCTGCTCTCTTATTCATACGCATATCTAATTGCGCATCAAAACGAAACGAAAAACCACGACTTTCGTCGTCAAAATGATGACTCGAAACCCCCAAATCAGCCAGCAACCCATCTATACTCTCAACGCCATAATAGCGCATCCAGTTTTTCAAATAACGGAAATTGCTACGCACAAACGTAAATCTTGAATCATCAACAAACCGGCGTTCTGCACCAACTTCACTACGCATCACATTCTGTTCTGCGTCAGCATCTTGATCAAAACTATACAAATGAGCCTGTTCATCCAGCCGAGACAAGATCTCACTACTATGCCCGCCACCACCAAAAGTGACGTCAACATAGACACCCCCAGACTGAATGTTCAGTCCATCTACACTCTCTTTCAAGAGCACAGGCACGTGATAGGTCTCTGCTTTTTTTACCATAACCAAGGTGTTTTGTGCTTACGCACTATCTTTTTTCGTTTATTACTTTTCTTCTTTCAATTCCATCAGTGACTGCAAAGCACTGCCAAAATTTTGTGGATTAACGAAAGGAGTCTCGCTGTTATCCTTACTCCATATCTCAATCGTATCGTCGACACCAATGAATTTCAATTCTTGTTCTATACCAGCAAACTTCAAATAGCGCTTAGGAATCAAGAAACGACCATTGCCATCAAGCGAAATCACCTCGGCATCCGACACAAACTGGCGAAAGATTTGCCATTGTTCTTTATCCCACCGGTTTAGCCGTTGCCTCAGAATATCAAGTTGTTCATTCCACACACGCTCAGGATAGAGCACCAAACAAGACTCAAATACGTCCTTGCGAAGCACAAGATTATCCTCGCCTGAAGCTTGAAGCACCTTGCGAAATATGGCCGGAAGGAAAGCTCTTCCTTTGGCATCGGCCTTAGCTTCTATGTTACCTAAAAAGCGCATGCGTACCTAAATATAGGGTATTCGGGGTCAAAGATACATAAAATTCTCCACACTTCCCCACTTTCTCCACTTATTTTAATTTTCTTCTCAAATGTAACAACATCTTCACAGATGATTAACATCATCCTCCATCGCATTTAATTACAAAACGAAAGAAAATCAATCATCAAACGGGAAAAATGAATATTTTTGGTTGAAAAAGTAACTTTTTAGAAAAACTTATGTTATTTTTGCATGATGTTAGTAGGAAACGAGGATGAAAGAAAGTGTAGAGAAGACCATAGACATCAAAAGAATTCTTAAAGACAAGATGGGTAGTAAGGCACGCTTTGTGCCTTGTTTTCTTGTTGCTTGGCTGAAAAAGATTATTCACGAAGATGAAGTTAATCGCTTTCTTTGGGAGAATCGCAACCTAAAAGGCACTGAATGGCTTACTGCTTGCGTGCAATATCTCGATATGACGCTTGACATTGTAGGAGCTGAAAACCTACCCGATAAGAACGATGGAAAGCTATATACCTTCGTCTCTAACCACCCATTAGGAGGTCAAGACGGCGTTTCTTTAGGCTCAATCATCGGCCGTCACTATGATGGTAAGTTCAGATATCTGGTTAATGACCTATTATTGAACCTTCCAGGACTAAAGCCTGTCAGCATAGGAATCAACAAAACAGGCAAGCAAAGCCGTGACTTTCCACGCATGGTAGAGGCAGGTTTCAACAGCGATAATCACTTATTGATGTTTCCTGCAGGGTTAAATAGCCGTAGAATCAATGGAGAAATCCACGATCTTCCATGGAAAAAGACGTTCATAACCAAAGCGTTGAGACCCACAGAGACGTGGTTCCTATCCACTTTAGCGGTCAAAACTCAAAACGATTCTACCGCATTGCCAAGTTCAGTGACCGCTATTTACCCTTCAATTTAGCCATGCTTTTCCTCGTGGATGAGATGTATCGGAATGTTGGAAAGACGTTTCGCATCACCATTGGTAAACCTATTCCATGGCAGACTTTCAATAAAACGAAAACACCGATGGAATGGGCTAATTTCGTAGAAGAACGCGTTTATGCACTTTCATCGAATGACAATAAAGAATAACGATCCTAATAAGAGAAGATAAGAAATGGAAGAAGAGATTATCCAACCCATTGACCGAGCTCTCCTAAAGCGTGAACTCACTCTTGAACGACAGCTTCGTATGACAAACAAAAGCAACAATGAGATTTATGTTGTGACGTCACACGAGGCACCAAATGTCATGAAAGAGATAGGCAGACTGCGTGAGATTGCGTTCCGAAGTGCAGGAGGAGGCACTGGAAAAGCTATGGATATCGACGAATTCGACACGATGGATAACTGTTGCAAACAACTCATTGTGTGGAACCCCGAGGCTGAAGAAATCATCGGAGGATATCGTTATCTCTTCGGATCGGATTGGAAAATAGACGACAAAGGCCAACCCATTCTTGCCACAAGTCACATGTTTCATTTCTCCGAAAAGTTCATGAAAGAGTATGCTCCCTATACCGTTGAATTAGGAAGAAGCTTTGTTTCTCTCGAATATCAAAACGCTCGAACTAATAGTAAGAGTATCTTTGCACTCGACAATCTATGGGATGGACTCGGAGCGCTTACCGTAATAAACCCTAATTGCAAATATTTCTTTGGCAAAATGACGATGTATCCGTCATATATTCGTAAGGGAAGAGACATGATTCTCTATTTCTTGAAGAAGCATTTTGACGACAAAGAACATCTCATTATGCCGATAAAACCACTGAAAATTGAAACTCCTGAGCAAGAGTTATCAGCCTTATTCTGCAAAGACAACTTTAAGGAAGACTACCGAATCCTAAATAAACATATACGTGAATTCGGTTATAACATACCGCCGTTGATTAATGCTTACATGGGCCTTAGCCCTACAATGAAACTCTTTGGCACTGCCATCAACTACGGATTTGGCGAAGTTGAGGAGACCGGTATCCTCATTGCTGTCGACGAAATCCTTGAAGATAAACGCGTTCGCCACATTGATAGCTATGTCAAAGAGCATCCAGAGGCAATGCATATCACAAGCGGTGCAAACCAAGTGATTTATAAAAATCAGTAGATTTGCCCTACTTGCTCAACCATTGCAAGCGCATTTGCAATAAAAGAATGGATTAACACGTCCTAAAACACACTTTGCTCACACTCAAAAAACTACCTTTACAACGCAAAGACTCAAATTAACAGCATTATAATCCACATTATTCCATAATGCAATTCATGCCATTTCATCGAGTAATTTACATCATTTCATCGTGTGAAATGAATCTAATTACACGACCATTTGGGTCAAATCATTTGTCTTTCATTATCAACAATCTCGACACTTTTAAATAACCCTCAAACGATTTCCATAATTTTAAGGAGTAACTACTCCCCTCTCTCTTCGGAGAGGGGCCGGGGGTGAGGCTGAAAGGGGCTGGAGTTGAGGCTTCTTCTCCCCCATTTCATCGAACATTATAGGCTCCGATGATTAATTCCTTGCCTTTAATGGTGCGCTGTTTCGTTTTGATTCTTCAACCATCTATAATATTCACACGCAGCAAGCAGAAAGGCACCAACGCCAAAGTTGGCTTCAGAAGCAGCATTAACCATTTGTCCAGGAATGGCCTTTTCACCGATAGGTTGGACATATCCCACATGACCATCGGGCTGAAGTGCCTTTGTACTGAGATAGTTCCAAGCGCGTTGAATAGTCTTTTTATACGATTTCATCGGCAAAACTCCATTATTTACGCCCCAAAGTAGACCATAAGTAAAGAAAGCAGTGCCACTCGTTTCGGGACCAGGTGCCTGTCTTGGGTCCATCATCGAACGTGTCCAATAGCCCTCATTTTGCTGGAGTTTCGAGACCGCTTGAGCCAAACGGCGATACTTTTCCACGAAAAAGGCGTAGTGACGATAATCTTTTGGCATATCCTGTAGCACCTTTGCAAGACCTGCCAAGACCCATCCGTCACCGCGAGCCCAAAAGTCTTTGCGCCCACGTAGCGTCTTATGTTTGGGATAAACATACTTTGCATCGCGGAAATATAGGCCTGTTTCAGGGTCTAACATAATGCTATCGGCATAGCCAATGCAGTCATAAAGCTTATCAAGATATTTCGTTTCACCCGTTAAACGATACATCTTTGTCATCACAGGCATAACCATATAGAGTGCATCGGCCCACCACCAATAGTCGTTTTCCTTTGAGTTTACCATGTAATTCATCACCTCTTTAGCGCGTGAAATCATGTGTTCTGATGGTGCAATATGATAGAGATCAATGTATGTTTGGAAACAAATCTGCCAGTCACCAAATAGTACATGGTATTGATCTTCGCCGTAAAGTTTGTACTTCCAAAGCCTTGAATCTTTCTCTGTTGCACCCTCCCAATGATTAAAATTGGCCCATTTCATCGAATAATCAATATAATCTTGTTGTGGGATTAGCTTCACAACTTCCATATTTCCGGTATGATATGCTGCATCATCCCAAAAGGCTCGCGTCTCAGGTTTATGTCGTTTCTGCCAGTTGTTATTTACGCGTTGGATGATCTCAAGAACGTTCTCAGCTGTCATTTGCTTGGCTTTCAGGGGTACAACCGCCAGCAAAATTGCAAATAAAATAATAGATTTTTTCATGTTTTATCGTATCGTTAGGATTAGTGGATGTTTGAGATTGTCGAGCGATTCTTGGCATTCGAGCGTCCAATGTGCAAACGTTGGCATGTCATAAGCACTCCAAGCTGAACCAAAATAATAGGTAAAGGGCTCACCATGATAGTTCTTTTTTAAGCCAAGAGCATGGTTAATGGTTTCAAATTTACCGGTTTCATCGACACCATTAGGGTATAACAAGCCCACAAAGATTGTTGAACCCCAAGCCTTTTGATTGTCAGTTGGGTCGGCATAGGCAATGAAATCTTTGTCTATTTTGAGTTTATTCTCCCCATGAAGTACAAGACCTGTGGCTAAAGTTTCAGGTGTATTGAGCTGGTCATACCATACCGTCATACGATTGAAATGTGTTGCTTTATCAAGGGAAATCAAGCGATGTTCTATCACACCATCGGCATTTGGCGCAAAGTTTAATAGCAAAGTAAATCGTAAAGGCCCATTGTCCAGTATCTTAAAATCATGGTAACAATAAGGAAAAATAAGTTTATTGTGTCTCATGATTGCAGGCGTTCCACAGCCTAAAGTGGGGCCAACGCCATAAGCATCCATGCCAGTTCCGTGGTCAAGATGAAAGGAAGTGTGCCGCTCAATGACTGCTGCTTCATCACGTTTTCCGGCTTTTTGGAGAGAGTCTTCTTTTAGATTGCCTTGATAATCGTCTGTATAGCGACGCTGAAGTACAAGTTCTGGTGTATTTTTTATCCATACATCAATACCGAAAGAGCGTTCACCCGTTTTCTGAAGTGCCGGTCCATAAACACGGAATCCACATCGATCATTCTCCCAAGCGATGTCGTCTTTTCTAATTTATATTGCTTTCCATAAACCCAAGTGCGTGTAGTTGCAGGCTGTTTTGATTCTATCACATAGGTCATTTGCCCAGAAGGAGGGATATTTACCTCAAAGATTAACTTGCCATCATACGTGAGTTGACAAGGTTGTTCAAGTCCGGCTGCATTGAGAACCCGCAGAGGTGACGTCACTTTGACATTCATTTTAGCGCTGATAGTGTCGACAGATAAGTCCACCAATTGATGCCGTTCATGAGCCAAGGGGTTGGTAATTGTGACATAAATATCCTTTGCTTGAGCCGTACATAGACTGAAAAGCAAGAATAATAAAGACGTTGTTTTTATCGATTTCATCGGATTTTTATCTATGTTTTACCACTTATCACGCGTTTGAATATTATCACCCCAACGATGATCTTTTGGGAAAGGCTTCCCATTCCAAGCCTTTACTTGTGTCCAAGGCTGTGGAGCGTCTGTCCAAAATGGATGATTAGCCGGGAGACCTAAAGGCATAAAGGAGAGCGAAGTCATGTAGAGTGAGCCATTGTTTGTATACCAATCGGCTGTCTCGGGTTGCGAACCACAGAATCCTATCGTAAGAAATCCTTTCTGATTATAGTTATTTTGATGGTCAAACATGCGGTGCATTACTTGTGTTAAGGCCGCTCTGACCTGACCGTTGGAGAGTTCTTTCGGCATCTTTTGATACCAAGCTAAGAGTGCTAAGGGTTGCATGGCAGCAAGACGATAGGGAGTTGAGCGTCCAATTACAGGGAAAGTACCTTCTGGAGAGATAAACCTTTCTAAGATAATAGCATACTTTTGAACTCGCTTTAAGGCACGATCGAAGTACTTATTATAGTCTATTCTGGTATTTACTTTGGCATCAATCATAGCCTGAAGTGTCTCAAGATACATCGCATGAAACACGTAACTACTATAGTAATCAAAGGCAAAGACTGGGCCATCTGCATACCAACCATCTCCAACATACCATTCTTCGACCTTGCGACATGCCATATTTACGCGGAAGTTATCACATCCTCCACCCGCCTTTGCAAGGAAGCTTTCTATGGTAGAAGCAAAGAGAAGCCAGTTCGTATAGGGTGGATCTATGCGACGAAGTCTTTGAAATTCCTGAAAGTATCGACGTTTAGTTAGGGTGTCAAGTGGCTGCCATAGTGTGTCATAGGCACGCAGAAAGCTCTCTGCAATGTATGCCGCGTCAACGAGATTCTGGTCAGAAACGCCCCAACATAGATAGTCGGGAGAAGATGGATCAACGGCATTTCGGTAGCTTGCTAAAGCCCAATCACGAAGCTGTTTGCGTTGTTTGGCCTCGTCAGAACCATCATCTGGCAGTGCTAACCAGGGTGCAATTCCGGCCATAAGTCGTCCAAAAGTCTCCATGAAGACTACCTTTCGGTTTCGATTATCGAAGCTGGGACTGAACTCAGTCAGCATGTTTGTTGCAACTTTCCATAGGCCATATTCTCTAAAACGGGTCGAGCCATCTTGTAAGCTTGGCCTACCCAGTAGTCGCGGTCACATGACTTTGGTTTCTTTGCAAAGCCTTCTATGCATGCGAAAAGCATGAGAAGAACGATTAATCTCTGTTTCATTTCAAGGTATATTTAATGTTATTTGTCAGTTGTTTTGAATCGATTGTCATCACAATACGATAGAGATTGTTTCCCCAAACCTTGTGTAAAAGGGAGTCCATCTTACTGCTAATGTCTTCTATTTTGACGGTAACTTGTTGGTGAGGATAAAGGAGTTGATTGTTTCCAAGCTGCAAAACACCACGTCGAATCATGACAGGTTGCACTGGCGTTAAAAGCATAATGCGTTGTGGTTGCATCCATTTGTCAAGCTGATAATGCTCATTTATCTCGATGAAATCGCCTCTTTTTAAAGACAAACTGCGTTCCCACGACTTTACTTTTGCCTCTTTTGGATAGGCTGAAGCAATATCCATTGCAAGCGAAAATGGCTCATATTGCACCTTAGTTGCATGGTAATTAGCACCCTCATGTTGGTCAAAACCATTTATTTGTGGTAGGTTATGATAGGCCGATTGCATTGTCCATATCTCGTAACGCTTAGCAGAAAAGGTAGCTGAAGTGTATTCGCCCACTCCGGGATCAATAAGTAATGGTCTTGCATTGGCATAGACAATAAACGATCCAATGTCGTTATGATTATGGCTCTCTCCATTTGTTCCACCCTTCATTGCGACATAAAACGTCTTATGATTCTTAAGCTTTCGCCGCGCCGTCATTATCTGAAGATTAGGTAACCAGACGCTTTCGAGCTTGGGTTCACACGGCTTTTCACTTTGCAGTTGATGTAGTTTTGTGAGCAGAAATAACTCACGTCCGAGTGTAGGAAAGTTGCCACTACCTGCAAAAAGCTTTGCCGGCTGTCGGAAAAAGCCTTGTTGTTGCGCTATCCATGCAGCGTAACGGCGCATAGTTATGTCGTCAGTCCACAAAGCAAAAGGATAGAGAACGTTGAGTTGAACGACTGCATGATTGTCGTGAGCATCGGCAAAGTTCACGCAGAAACCATTGCCTATATACATCTTATATATGTAGGATGCCATCGCCTTTACTTTCAAATTAGAGGCAAACTCCTTAGTCGTTAGTCCGAAACTTTCCATCAATTCGATGCAATCAAAGAGTGAACCTGCAGCACGATCCCAATAGAAAGTGCCTTCATCGCAACCTCCATCATTCGGATATCCGTCTATAAACGTCTGCAAAGCTGCCTTAATTTGTCGGATGGCTTCACGTTTCTTTGTCTCGTCTTTCTCACTTATCAACACTGCAGTTAGCCAGTTAGAACAAATCCAAGGCGTCCAGTTCATGCGACTATGTTTCCACCAATAGTTTGTGTTTAGTGCGGGATTAAGCAGTCGTTTGTCGATTTCTTTATCAATCCTTTGCTGCATTTCGTCTCCTAATCTGTCTGCCAACATGTAACGAATCCACGCAACCAACCCTGCTGTTTCGGCATTAAAGAGGTCAACAGTCTGGTCACTTTCCTTTGGATAATCAGGCCCGTAATGTGCCGGAATGCCCCACCATGGTTCACCAAGAAGGTTATTCAAACCTGCAATTAAATCGGGAATAAAGCGCCCTTTGCCTTCAATAATCTCACCCATTGCTATTGCTGCAAGTTGTGTTCGCTTTTGAAAACAAAGTTGTTCATAGTGTGTTCGGTTTCCCTTATGCCTAAACTCACCGAAAACAGAGTCTGGAATTGAGGCCCAAGGTCTACCCAAATATTCATTGGCATAGGCGATATAGCTTTGTCGCATGGCCTCAGGAACAGCATCTTTCCAATAGTTTGACGTGCCCGTTGGCAGCATTGTCTGCGCATGAATCATAGAACTCGACAGACAAACAATAGTTAGTAGTATCTTTTTTAGTGTTATCATGTTTGATGATTTGAAGTCGTTTAAGCATCAAAGACTAAGGTATTAGCGTCCAACGCTCTATCCAATGGATAACAGGTTGTTGCTTTTCAAACGTTATTGGCAGCCAAATATATCGGCCATCACTTGGGTGATTAGGTCGCCAAACGTCTGCCATGAAGACATAACGAGGCTTCTTTCGTGTGCCCAATGAGATGACATAAGTTCCTTGTCCGCCAAAAGTGATGTTGGCTTTCGGCCCACGGCATGGGCTACTTACTTGTGTCCAAGGCCCTTCTATGCTATGCGCGAAGAACATACGCGCCTTATTTGGTCCCCAACCTGTACATCCGCTGGTAATCAACCAGTATGTATCTTCGTGCTTAAATAAGGCTGGTGCTTCGTTCTGTCCACCCGGATCAACGCGCCAATAGCGGCCCGTGTGATGAAGATAATCGTCAGTAAGTTCTGCAATTTGAATCGTAAGGTTGTCTTCCGAAGCATAGATGTGATAGGCCTTTTGATTGTCGTCTACGAACAAGGTCTGGTCTCTTGCCATCTGACCATGGGCTAAATCGCGGTCAACAAAAAGCCCTTTGCTGATGAGTTCGCGCCATTCGGGAGTCCACCAAGCCATTTTTAGGCCCGCGTCATAGGTCGAACAATCAAGTGATTCGGGGAGATTCACAGGGCGAATGCCGGGACATGAACGCGAAGAATAGAGGAAAGTATAAGGTCCTTCGGGCCGTTTGCTCACAGCAACTCCATAGCGTGCTGCCGCATAGCCATGCCCTTTGCATTCCAAATGAAACCACATGACGAATTGTTTTGACTTGGCATTATAGATCACTTTGGTCGTTCGATGATGCAACCACGCTCAATGTCACTACCTTTTTCGTCAGATACGGCCAACGCCACACCGCAATAAGTCCATGAGTTGAGGTCTTTCGAGCGATAACAAGTAACCCCCACCCTCGCAGAATTAGTCGAATCGGCCTTATGTTCACCGAACCAATAGTATGTTTTCTGATATTTCATAACACCACCACCATGTGCATTGATGTGAATACCACGGTTGTCGGGCCATAATTTTCCTGGAAAGATATCGGCTTTTGCTCGTAAACATCCAATGATAGAGAGCAGAAGGGTTAATGATATGAGACAGGTTTTTGGCATATAGGTTTGTTTTGGTAGATGCTTTTATGGGGGCTTAGACGCTGATGCGTGAGGAACGACAAAATCGCTCAATGGATATGGTGCGAGGTCTTAGGTTTACTGGCAAAATGATTTCAGGCATGTTAGTCGATGATTTGAGCCTCTTTACCTCATGTTTCCTATGGTTTTACCGTGTCATTCCATTCAGTTTAAAAAGTCGTGTGTAGCAAACAAGCTGCCACCCTTAGTGAAAGGGGGGCAGCAAGTGCTTTTATCTTCCTAACCAAACTTCAGGATTTAACTTTGCGGTTTCCTTGCGAAGTTGGAATTGAAGGATATTATCTGAGCCAACAACACCAAGTGTTTGTCGGGTACTTACCTTCTGTCCGCGACTCACACTGACTGAACGCAGGTTGCAATATACCGAGATGAAGGCGCCATGTCGCACCATAACAACCATACTTCCGGCATAACCGAAGACGGCACTAACCTCTCCATCATAGATGGAACGAGCCACACAACCCGGATTTCCCTTTATGTTTATACCCTTATTGTCAAGGGTCACGCCGTTCAGTCCCGTCACATTATATTGTCCGAAGTGGCTAACAACCTTATAGCTTCCAGAGATTGGCATTGGCAACCGACCGCGGTTAGCCTCGAAACCACCGCTAATCATGCGGTCAACGGTAGATAAGTGTTCGGCGTCATCAGCCTGTTTCTTGACCTCCGCGAGTTCCTTCTTTTGTCGATCAGCCTCAACCTTTGCCTTTCTTTCAGCTGCTTGGCGCTGTGCTTCCGCCTCTCTTGCAGCCTGTTCTGCACGTTCTTTCTTCTCCGTTGCAGCCCTTGCAGCAGCTTCTGCGGCAGCTTTCTTCTTTGGCTTCATCGGCAGCTTGCTGTGCCTGTCGAGCCGCTTCAGCCGCTCTTGCAGCCGCTTCGGCTTCAGCTTTCAAGCGTGCTTCCCGCTCTTTTGCTTCCGCAATGCGTCGTGCATTCTCTCTTGCTGCGGCCTCGGCAGCAGCTTTTTTCTTGGCCAACTCAGCTGCTCGGCGTTGTGCGGCGGCTTTAGCGGCGGCCTGACGCTTAGCTTCTTCTGCGGCACGTGCACGTGCTTTCGCCACCTCTTGTGCCACTAACCGGTCGATCTGTGCATTGAGAGCAGCATCCTTTTGGCGTTGTTCGGTGATGATTTTCTGTATCGTTTTCTGTTGATTTTGCAATGAAGCAACCACCTTTTTCTGTTCATCCTGCTGGCCTTCAAGTGCTTCTTTCTCTTTCTTTCCTTTGTAAAGAAGATTACTTTTCTGTCCCTTCACCTGCTGAAGTTGCTTGTGTTTGCCATCCACTTGCGCCTGTTTCAGTTGCACCATCTGTCCTTGTGCCTTCTGAAAGTCGGCATATTCGCGCACAAAACGCAAGCGGCGGTACATCTGAGTGAAGGTTTCGCCGAGAAGATAAACATCAATTTGTCTTGAACTGTCCTGTTATGAGCAAGATAACGCATAGACTTTATATACTTAGTCCTGCGATCTTGCAGTTGCTGTTCAAGCGTTTGGAGTTGTGCTTTGAGGATATTGATGTTCCCATTGATATGGTTTATGTCGCTTTCTATACCGTTAATGTTCTTCTGTCGCTCATCAATCTGCGAGTTAAGTGTAAGCAAAGTGTTAAGCCTTTCTTTCACATCAGCTTGATTTTTGCGTAAAGCCTGCTCTTGTTCCTTTATCTTTTTCTGGATGAGAGAGCGTTGTCCTTGCAGTCCTCGGATAGAGGCGTTGGTATAAACAACAGCGTTTTTAGTGGTCTTTGCTTTTGTTTTTGCCGTTTTTTTTGAAGGTTTTGCTTTCTGTTCCTGCGTGGGACGTTGCTTAACGGCAGTCTTTTTCTGTGCCGACACATTACATGTCAGCAGACCAATCAATAGGATGAATACAATCTTTTTCATTTAAAACGTCATAATTTTGCCCAAGATATCGTTGGTTTCTATCTTTTTATATTTGCTCGATACGGTCGAGTTGGCATCCCAGTTGTCTTTCGTTGTCACCTCGTCCATGTCGAGTGTCACGCGAACAGTCTTCTTTTGACGCGTTGCAGTGGTAGTAAACGTGAAACTTTGTTTGGCAGGAAACCGCTTAACGCCTACGTTCATGAAGTTTGAATAGTCCCAAATGAGCGTAGAATTACCATGTTGTTGACTTCTATATGCTACCTTTGTTTGGTCTATAATGCCACTCTGCTTATTGGCATTCCACACAAAATCCATGTTGCCTTGATGCAGTGTGATAGGCGTTGTGGTGCCGGTGGTCTGCAAATTGGTTTCAAATTGGTGCAAGGAAACCTCGCTTAGACGGTCTGTTCCCGGTAGAAAGAGCTGATTCCAAAATAGCGCTTGCAGACTATAGAAGTTCAATCCGTTGTTCTTTAAGAAGTCTAATTGGTTATAATCTGCCTTGACATATTCCTTATGTAGCCTGTCAATGACAAGTACATAGTTAGGAGTGAACTCCAATCTACCTACTTCTGTGCCCAACAAAGGAATGAAAAGTTGAATCCGAATAACCTCATTCTTGCGCATACGAAGTGCTCCTGTCGCTGTGATATTCTTGTCTCCAATCACCAAATTGAACTTCATGTCACCCACAATATTCTTTGCATACACGGAGTTATCAGCCACTTTCTGTAAGAAAGCAAGCTTTTGCATTTCCGTGTTTGTGCCTGTTCTTGACGTCGTTACAGTCGTTGTGGTCGTGGCATTCGTTGTTTTCACAAGATTTTTCTTGGCTCCACATGCCGCAAGTAACATTGGTAAAGCCAATAAAACAAGTTTATTGTATTTGAATTTTGTTTTCATCTGTTATTTGATATATTTCTTTAAACGAATCTTTTTCTCAAGGATTGCTGTGTTTCCACTTCCAATTTTGAGTGCTTTATGCCAGTAATCAAGTGCTGTTTTTATGTCACCTAACTTCGCATATACATCGCCAGCATGTTCCCAAATGACTGAATTCTGGATGGAATCTGTATCGTTTTTAATAGCTAAATCGATATAAATCTGGGCCTCAGTATAGCGCTTTTGCAGGAACAATATCCATGCATACGTGTCGAGATATGTGGCATTTTTCGGCTCAGCTTGTACCGTTTTATAACTCATTTGCTCAGCTTTTTGCAAGTCATCTCCATTGATACTAAGGTAATAAGCATAGTTGTTCATGCAGTAAATGTTATCACTTTTGTACACCAAACAACTGTCATAAGCTGCATAAGCCTCCTTAAACTTATTCTCTTTCTGTAGATAATCGCCCATGATTGCATAGAGTTCTGCCACCATATTCCTATTGGATTGGTCGGTCACATGCCTCATTCCTTTGCGTATAGTCGCGACAACTTGCTTCGTGTTTTCAAGCTGAATATAAGCTAAACTCATGAAATAATAGTAGCTCATTTCATTCGGATCATAAGCCAATCCCATGTTACTTAGTTGGATAACTCGCGTGTAATCTTTCGATGACCACACGTCTTGTAACAACTGAATTCGAGCCCCTTTGTTGTCTGGATCAATGCTTAAGAGTTCGACAAGTGCACTATCTACTTGTGCCGTTGGCATCTTTTTTAAAGACATATAGGCTGCTTTCAGTTCGGCAATCGCTGCATCTTTGGGGCTAACCTTCAGCACTTCATCAAACATTTTCAGCACTTTCAGACTATCACCTCCCGTTTGTTCATTCGACTGAATGAATTGTCTTATCATGCTTTGCTTTGTCTTTGAGTCACTCTTATCACTCAAAAGGATGCGGTTCATGATAGTCTTTGCCTGCAAACTATCATTTACTGACACGTAATAATCATACATTGCAGCGAGTGCCATGGCATTATTTGGCTCCTCTTTCAATACCCCTTGGTATAGTGAAAAGGCTTCTTTCTTGCGGTCATTCTGCATGAGCCAATTGCCTGTCATGACTCGAAAGTTCGGGTCGTTAGGGTAAGTTTCGCACAAGTTTTGTAGCGCTTTATAAGCTTGTTTCTTGTCACCTTTGAGCTCATATACACGCACTTTAGACAATGTTATGCCTTCACTATTACCCTCGTTTTGCTCTAATCGTTCAATCGTACGCAGCATATTATCGTAGTCTTTCTGCTGATTGTAGAGCTGAAGTAGCACTTGAAGCACATCCGAACGGTCGCCATGACGCTTCACTAACGCTTCATATACATCGATAGCCTTAGCATATTGCTGTGCATTAATATAGTTTTCAGCCAATTGTTCCTGATAGTCTTCATTGTCAGGAGATAGCGCATGAGCCTTAATCAAATAGGAAAGGGCCAACGAATCGTTTCTTTTCCGACTCAAATGATGCCAAATAATAATAGGCTTCAGCGGCATCAGGATTGAGTTTGATGCATTTTTGCAATAAACTATAGGCAGAATCATTCTTGCCGGCAGCCTCTGCAAGTATCGCATCCAAGAACATTGTGTTGTAACGCACGCTGTCTTCATAGCTCAATGAAGTCGTTTTATCCGATTGAATCGGCTTAATTGCTTGCTTTTCGCGGTTAGCAAACGACGGGATTACTGCTGTTGCAGCCACCAAAACGATAGCTGTTACGACTATAAAATTATTGAATGACGATTTCAAAGCAATGTAGTTTTATTTTTATTTCACTCCAGTATGACCGTAACCTCCTGCTCCTCGCTCGGTCTCATCTAATATATCTACCGGCTCAAATGTGCCTTGTTCATGGCGCGCTATAACCATTTGAGCAATACGTTCGCCATCGTTGATGACAAAATCTGTATCAGAGAAGTTCACAAGTAGCACCATAAGTTCTCCACGATAGTCTGCATCAATGGTACCAGGAGTATTGAGTACGGTGATACCATGCTTCAAAGCGAGTCCACTTCTCGGTCGAATCTGCGCCTCAAATCCTGCTGGTAGGGCGATATACAAGCCTGTAGGAACGAGCTGACGTGCCATAGGTTTGAGCGTAATGGGACTGTCGATGTTGGCTCTAAGGTCCATGCCTGCACTCTGAGGTGTGGCATATTCGGGCAAAGGTTGATGTCCTTTGTTTACTACTTTTATTTTCATTATTATTCCTTATAAGCCACAAAAATACGCAATTCTATGCAGATAATGTTATTTTTCGGCTTAAAAAGAAAGAAAATCCATGTTTTTACATTATATTTGTCGCATGAACTGGCTACAACTTATCAGTAATAAGAGACTCGGACAAGAGCACCGTCATGCCGAAAGACATGACGATCGATCAGAATTTAAGCGTGATTATGATCGGTTAATCTATTCAGCTCCCTTCAGAAGATTACAGAATAAGACGCAGGTTTTCCCTCTTCCGGGCAGCATCTTTGTACATAATCGGCTCACACATAGCTTAGAAGTGTCGAGTCTCGGGCAGTCTTTGGGAAATGATGTATGCAAGCGTTTGAAGCAGAAACATCCTGAATTGCAAAACACTTTGTTTGAAGAGATTGGCACAATCGTTAGTGCTGCCTGCCTCGCTCACGACATGGGGAACCCTCCTTTCGGTCATTCGGGCGAGAAAGCCATACAGACTTTCTTCACCGAAGGAGACGGAAAGCAACTTAAAACCATAGTTTCCTCGCAGTTTTGGAACGACATTTCACACTTTGAAGGCAATGCAAACGCGTTTCGATTACTAACACATCGTTTCTTTGGAAGACGTCAAGGAGGTTTCGTTATGACTTATTCCATGTTGGCAAGTATCGTGAAATATCCCTTTTCAAGCACTCTTGCGGGGACGCATGGAAAGTTTGGTTTCTTCGAAAGTGAAGCCAAAGATTATTGCAAAATCGCCGATGAATTGGGCTTAATTCGCTTATCTGAGCCCGGAGAACCATTGAAATTTGCTCGTCATCCGTTAGTTTATCTCGTTGAAGCTGCCGATGATATCTGCTACGAAATCATGGATATAGAAGACGCCCACAAGCTAAAGATCTTATCGTTTGAGGAAACTGCCAACCTGTTATTAGGCTTCTTTGATGACGAAATGCGTGGAGAGATAACGAAACGCATACGGGAAGAGGAACTAACGGATGCCAATGAACAGGTTGTTTACATGCGTGCAAGCGTCATCGGTAAACTTGAAAATGAATGCGTTAAGACCTTTGTTGAACACGAAGATGAAATCCTTCATGGCACGTTTAAAGGCAGTTTGATTGATAATATCGCACCACTTCAGCGTGAAGCCTATCATCGTTGTACGCAAATTTCATATCAAAAAATCTATCATAGTAAGCCTGTTCTCGACATAGAACTATCGGGTTATAAGATTATGGAGACGCTAATGCGCGTGTTTGTTGAGGCGGCTGTCAACCCCAAACGATTCTACTCTCAACAACTTATCCGTCGTGTCAGCAGCCAATATGATATCCATAGCGATAATCTTGAAACGAGAATCATGGCTGTTATCGACTTTATCAGTGGCATGACTGATGTATATGCGCTCGATATCTACCAGAAAATTAATGGCGTTGCGCTCCCCATCGTGTAGTGGATAGACGCTGATAGCGGGGTGGGTAAGTAGAGATAAAGCCTCACCCCCAGCCCCTCTCCGAAGAGAGAGGGGAGTAATTACCCTTAGAAATGGAGGAAGTTGTTTTAGGGGTAATTAGTAGTGGCGCCATCGTTAATATTAAAAGGCAAAATGATTTGAGGCAAATGAGCGTGTAATTTGACTCATTTCACACGATGAAATGGTGCAAATTACTCGATGAAATGGCGCATTTTGTTTTATCAGGTGGCGCAAATAACAAAATGAAGAAAAAGCGAAGAAAAGAAAATGGCAGGCAAAAGGAACGATGAAATCGGCCTTTTTAACTGACAAGAGCCATCTTTTTAAGATGCAAGAACTATCCCTTCAACCTGCAAGTTCTATCCCTTCAGCATGCAAGCGCTATCCCTTCAACAGATAAATCTCATCATTTCATCGATTTACTGATAGCAATAGCAAACGCCTATCGACACTCTTCAAGTTGCCCTGTGACCGAATTGATAATGAAACCACGCACAATCACATCGGTGGGAACAAGTGGATGGCGACGTATAGTGTCAACCGTTTGCCGTACAGAAGAGGCGGTATCATGGAATCCTTCAAGCCATTTGTTTAGGTCAATCCCGCAATGTTGGATGGTTTCAAGCGTCTTTCATCGATTCCTCTCGCAAGAATGTGTTCACGAAAGGCCTCAAAACTCATGTGACATGCACCGCATTCAGTGTGTGCAATGACCATAATCTCGCGCACATCCAATTCATAAATGGCCACCAACAGACTGCGCATGGCCGAATCAAAGGGAGAGATAACAAGTCCACCTGCATTCTTTATCAGCTTCGCATCACCATTTTTAAGTCCTAAAGCAGCAGGAAGGAGTTCGGTAAGTCGCGTATCCATGCACGACAACACAGCCAAATGTTTATCTGGATACTTTGAAGTAATAAACTGCTCATAGCCTTTTTGCTCAACAAACGTTGCGTTGTAGTTTAGAATTTCATCAATCATCATCTTGCATTTTGGGTATAACAATGTTGCAAAGATAAGGATTAAATTCTGAAATCAAAACTTTCTTTCGTTCTCAAATAAGCGTTTTATTGTTATGAATTCATATTGTTTGTGACATTTTATTTTGCATTTTGTATAGAAAACGCTATTTTTGTAACCGATAACATGAAATTAATCTCAAAAGAAATAGACAATGAAAAAGATCCAAGCAGCCCTCAAACACACGCTATTAACAGCTGGTTTGGCCTCTACCATGACTCTTTCAGCCTCAGCACAACAGGCAAATGAAGACGCAAGGCCCAATCCTCTGTTGGTTTATAGCGACTTAACTTTCAAAGCACCAAAGTTTGATTGGATTGAAGAAACCGACTATCAGCCAGCACTTTTAGAAGCCATCAGTATGCAACGCTATGCAATCAACAAGATTGTTAACAACAAAGCGAAGCCCACTTTCCTGAATACCATTGTGGCTTTTGAAGAAAGTGGTAAGATGCTTGACCACGTTTCAAGTGTGTTTTATTGCTTAACGAGCGCTGATAAGACGCCTATTATAGCACAAACCGAAAAGGAAATGACGCCCGTTCTTACCGATTGGGAGAACAAGATTACGTTTAACACAAAGCTGTTCAACCGCATCAAGTACGTCTACGACCACGAACGAAGCAAACTTAAAGGTGAGAACTTGAAACTGTTAGACGAAACTTATAAACATTTTGTACGTTCTGGCGCCCTGCTTTCACCCGAAAAGAAGGCAAGAATGGAGCAAATCAACAAACGCATTGCCGAACTTCAACAGCAATGGGGCACGACTTTGACCGATGCAACCAATCATGCGGTGGTATGGGTGAACAGCAAAGACGAGCTGAAAGGACTCAGTGAGGCAGACATTGCGCAATGTAAGAAAGACGCAGAAAGCCGTGGTGGCAAGGCGCCTTATTGCATTGTGATTGTCAATACCACTCAACAGGCCATACTAACAAACTTGGAGAACCGCGACTTACGCCGCAGAGTGTTTGAAGCTTCAGTGCATCGTGCCGACGGAACAGGTGAGTTTAACACCTATCCCCTTGTAGTTGAGATTGCAAAACTACGCGCAGAGAAGGCTAAACTCATGGGATATAACAACTATGCAGCCTATTCTTTGGAGAAGACCATGGCCAAAACGCCAGAAAATGTTTATGCTTTCTTGAAACAACTGATTGCATCTTATAAGCCAAAAGCCGATGAAGAGACGCGTGAAATTCAGGAGTTTGCACGTGAAACCGAAGGTAAAGACTTCACGCTTCAACCCTATGACCGCTTCTATTACTCGGCAAAGATGAAGAAAGCGAAGTATAACTTCTCCGAAGACGACGTCAAACCTTACTTCAATATCGATAGCGTTCTCGTCAATGGAGTGTTCTATGCCGCACACAGAGCCTATGGATTGTCGTTCAAAGAGCGTAGAGACATCCCCACATATCATAAGGATATGCGCGTGTTTGAAGTCATAGACAAAGACGGAAAGCCTTTAGCCTTGTGGTATTGTGATTACTTCCGTCGCCCCACTAAACGTGGAGGAGCATGGATGAGCAGCTTTGCTAAGCAGAGCAAATACCGCAAACAACAACCTATTATATATAATGTGTGCAACTATGCAAAGGCACCTGAGGGGCAACCTACACTCGTAACATGGGACGAAGTGACTACAATGTTCCATGAATTTGGCCATGCTTTGCACGGGATTCTATCCAATTGCGAGTATAATTCGCTAAGCGGCACGGCCGTAGCACGTGACTTTGTCGAGATGCCTTCACAGTTTAATGAAAGCTTTGCGAGTCTACCTGAAGTGTTTAATCACTTTGCTCGCCATACTAAAACAGGTGAACCGATGCCCGAAACCCTAAAAGAAAAGATGCAGAACTCTATCAATTTCCAACCTGCTTACGCACTCGGTGAGAACTTAGGAGCCACATGTATTGACATGGCTTGGGCCATGTTGCCAGAAAAAGACATTCCAACGGCCGATAAAGCTGACGCTTTCCAGCAGCAAGCGCTTAAGGAAGTAGGACTATTAGACACACAGATTCCGCCACGATATGCAACTTCTTACTTCAATCATGTATGGGGAGGAGGCTATGCAGCGGGTTATTATAGCTACTTATGGACTGAAGTTCTCGCTGACAATATAGCCACTTGCTTTGCTAAACGCGGTGCACTTGACCCAAGAACAGGCCAAGATTTCCGAGACAAAGTACTCAGTCGAGGCAATACAAAGGACCTCATGCAGACGTTTACTGACTTTACTGGTCTTAAATCTCCCGACACTTCAGCCCTTCTAAAGGCAAGAGGAATGTAACAACGAGCATTAGTTGAACGATTAGTTAAGATTGAAGATGCTGAAGATTCTTCTCAAATTATGGTGGATACAGAAGCGAAGAACGTTTGATTGGAAGCGTTTAGGGCTCTTTATCTACATGATGTTGTGTGTTATTGTGGGCCTATGTGCAGGCTATTGGCAGGCAGGAGGTGAGCTTGACCAACTCACTTTCGCGAGGCGAGATGGGGCTAATCATAGTTCCATTTGTCGTGATTTTGTCTCCTTTTGAGCTATGGATGAAGTTGCTCTTAAAGACAGATGCCGCAGGAATGGATGACTATTTGCGCTCCAAACCCATTCCAAAGGCCACATGGAATCACTTTCTGCTCGTGACGAATCTTGTTGATTATCTCAATTGGTTCATTCCCGTCATGGTGCTGATCATAGGCAAGATGCTCATGCCGATAGGCTATGCACTTCTTGCTTTCTGCCTATCTCTGACACAAAACTTTGTAGATGGCCTGATGATTACAGGCGTTAGAAAGGCTCAAGGATGGGAATACAAGCTGCCATTATGGTTGATGCTGCTCTTCTACTATTGCATTTCAGCGCTCTTTATGATATTTTTCATGCACTGGTTAGGCGCCATCGGCAGCACCATTGCATGGTTTTTTATCACATTAGGCTTTGGAATTAGCGTCTATGCCTACCTTTGTTATGTCAAACATTACAACGAACAACGCAGTCAAACATCAAAGGTGGGCCGTATCGGAGGCTCATCTCTCTTCAGTATGGAGTATATTTCACTGCTTCGTTCAAAGCGGTTGCTCAGGGGAGAACTACTACTTTTGGGCGTCATGTCACTGCAAGCATACATAAGAAGCATGGGAATAGACCCTGATAATGACTTAAATGGGGTCGAAGGCATATATGTTTTTATGACTATTATGTTCTCTTCGCTCGTCTTAGGACAATGGGTTTTCGCCATAGAGGGGAAACTTCTTTCACGGACTTATGACGAAACCTATCTCGGTTTTCGACATGCTTTGGCGGAAGTTCTGGTTCTTTATACTCTTAAATCTAACGGCAACTCTGCTGCTTGTTCCAGGCATATTCTTAGGTTATTGGTCACCACTGATGGTGTTATCTACTTTTATTTTATGTGCAGGAGCAAACCTTTTATACATGCCAACAAGTCTTTTTTCGAAGCGAATAGACCTTTTTAGCTCGGCATTCTTCAACAATCAAGGACACAGTATGGGTGTAAATGTCTATGCGTTTGTTTTCATCATTCCGATGATTATCTATATTTGTCTCATCGTTTTCATTGACAACATGCTCGTTGTTGACGCAATTCTCTCGGCTATCGGTTTGACAATGCTGGCTTTTTCGCGCCCATTCATTCAATGGGTAGCCCATCGTTTCATGGCTAAAAAATACAAACGAATGGAGGATTTCATGAAGTAAACAGCACAATCTGTCCTTTTCCAGGAGAGAAGAAGTGCCTTATGGTATTCCCAAAAGAAGGAGAACAGACTCCAAAGTCTATCCTCTTTTTAAAGCGTTTGCATGAGTTGAGGTTATTATAAACTACAAAATATGAATTAAACAACATGGATATAGAAATCAAAGACCTTAAAAAGGTGTATGGAACTCACACCGTTGTCGACATTCCTACACTCGACATACACAGCGGAGAGCTTGTAGGTCTCGTTGGAAACAATGGGGCTGGCAAGACAACCCTCATGCGATTGATACTCGACTTGATTCAAGCCACCGAAGGATATGTTATGAGCAATGGCATGAAAGTAAACGAAAGTGAAGCTTGGAAGCAATATACGGGCTCGTTTATTGACGGCCGTTTCCTCATCGACTTCTACACTCCAGAGGAATATTTCACCTTTATTGGCAATGTATATGGCTTGAGTAAGGACACGGTTGATGAGCGGTTGGCAGCTTATAACATTCTGATGCACGATGAAATCCTGGGTACTAAGAAGTATATTCGTGACTTTTCAGAAGGCAACCGACAAAAGATTGGCATCATAGGTGCAATGCTTATCCACCCGAAAATACTTATTTTGGATGAGCCTTTCAATTATCTTGACCCGTCATCTCAAATCCATATTGCCAAGATGATACATACTTTCTGTCAAGAAACGGGGGCAACCGTCATCCTGTCAAGCCATAATCTAAACTTTGTTTCAGACATTTCGTCTCGTATTCTGCTATTGGAAAAGGGACAACTCATCAAGGATTTGAACAACAAAGAAGGTGAAGCTATGACCGAACTTGAAGCTTATTTCGGTGCCTAAAAAGCGAGATTATTGAACAATGTGCTGCACATCGTTGCTCAAAAAGCTACAGCAATTAATACAATTCCTTTAATACCTGCAAGGATTTCAGTTCAGGAAACTTTGGAATATGCAGTTGATAATAGGTTAAAACGATATCACAAAAGCGGTTTCTATCGGCACGTGACATCTTAAAGAGGTGCATATTGGCATAGTCCATGCGTGAAAATGTAGCAACAAGTGAGGCATCTTGCGAAGAAAGAAAATCGTGATGAGACGGCAATGTGCTTGAAAAACAACCATTACGCATATCAAAACAACACCCTTCTTCATAATCTTCGAGGTTGGGATAAAAGCCAAGAAAGCGCAATAAATGAACGATATATACGAGGTGAAAGTTAGAAAAACCCGTGTCACATCGGTCAAGCCATTCGATGCTTGAAACGATATAATTAAACAGATGAGCATTTTCCTGCTCGCCATGTGTGGCATAAGAAGTCAGTTCGGCAAGGAAAAAACAAATCGAAAGCTTAAGCGGTTCAAAAGGTATTGAGCCAAACGGATAGGCAATCCCTACGTTGTTGAACGTCTGAATGTTTGTCTTTTGCCGATAATCATATTCTATTTCAAGCACAGAAAAAGGCTGAAAATATTGCTTTTTAATCTTTGCTTTCGGTGAGTTTACAATGCGAACAGCAAACGATATACGCCCCTGTTGCTCGGTAAATACATCAACCATCAGCTTGTTTTCACCGAATTTAAATGCATGAAGCACTATAGCCTTCGTTTTCATCAACATAGATGACAAAGTTACATGAAAAAGATGAAAAAACAACCCCATTTGAAAAATATTTCAAGAAAAGTTTGGTTGATTCGAAAATTAACGCTAACTTTGCACCCGCAAAATAGCCACATGGTCCCTTCGTCTATCGGTTAGGACGAGAGATTTTCATTCTCTAAAGAGCAGTTCGACTCTGCTAGGGACTACAAGTAAAATAAAATAGAAGGAAACAGAAGATGGCAAATCACAAATCATCAGTCAAAAGAATACGTCAGACAAAGACAAGAACGTTGCATAATAAGTACTATGCTAAGACGATGCGTAACGCTCTTCGTAAGCTTCGCACGCTTTCTGACAAGGAAGAAGCACTTAAGTTGTACCCAGTTGTACAGAAGATGCTTGATAAGTTGGCAAAGAACAACATCATTCATGCAAATAAAGCTGCTAACCTTAAGTCTGGTTTAGCTCTACATATCAATAAGCTCGGCTAATCAAGCAAGGCTTATTTATAGATAAAGGTCGTAATTCCAAGGGGAATTGCGACCTTTATTTGTTTATAAAAGTATAGTGTTGGGACAACAAAAGACTGAAAAACACGATAGAAAGCATATCAAAATCGACTTCTGTAAGCACGCTATTGCATAGCAATATCATCTCATTAACGCTATAAAGGGAGAGAAACAAAGCCTCTCCCCCAGCCCTTTGCTTTCCTCGTTTCGCAGGCTTCACGAACAGCGACCTATGGTTCCCCGAAAAGGGAAGGGAGTGGTTAGTTGTGGAAATGAAGGGGATTGTTTGTAGCTTAATTAGAAGTGTTGACATTGTTAATAATTAAGAGCAAACTGATTTGAGGCAAATCATCGTATGAAACAAGGCATTTTACCATATGAAATAAGGCACTTTATCGCGTAATATGACGCATTTTGCATTGCGATTCAACACTTTTTTGCAGTAGTTTTCATTCATCATGAAATTCAACTTATAACACCTTATCCATTAAAATATTTTAGCGTATAAAAGTTTCTCTATCTCTTAGTTTTTTAGTATCTTTGCAATTAAATCACATTCTAAGAATAAATGGCAGAAAATCAAAACTCCGAGGCAAATTATTCCGCCTCGAATATCCAAGTCCTTGAAGGTCTTGAAGCTGTTCGAAAGCGTCCAGCCATGTACATTGGCGACATTAGTGAGAAGGGACTTCACCATCTTATTAACGAGACAGTGGATAACTCTATCGACGAAGCAATGGCAGGTTACTGCACAGATGTTGAGATTACGCTCAACGAAGACGGTTCCGTCACGGTAGAAGACAATGGTCGTGGTATCCCCGTTGATGAGCATAAGAAACTCCATAAGTCTGCACTTGAGGTGGTAATGACCGTACTTCACGCTGGAGGTAAGTTCGATAAAGGCTCTTATAAGGTAAGCGGTGGTCTGCATGGTGTGGGTGTTAGTTGTGTGAACGCACTTTCTACTCACATGCTTTCTCAGGTATTTCGCGACGGAAAGATATATCAACAAGAATACGAAAAGGGTAAACCGCTCTACCCAGTAAAGGTGGTTGGCGAGACAACTAAACGCGGAACACGCCAACAATTCTGGCCCGATCCCACCATTTTCACTACAACGACTTACAAATGGGATATAGTTGCCAGCCGAATGAGAGAGCTTGCATATCTTAATGCGGGTATACGCATCACACTAACAGATATGCGTCATGACGAAGAAGGCAAGATTCGACAGGAGGTTTTCCATGCAAAAGACGGACTGAAAGAGTTTGTTCGCTACGTAGATCGCCATCGCACACACCTCTTTGACGATGTGATTTATCTGAAAACTGAAAAGCAAGGCATCCCAATTGAAGTGGCAATTATGTATAACACAGACTATTCGGAGAACATCCATAGCTATGTTAACAACATCAATACCATTGAAGGAGGTACCCATTTGACTGGTTTCCGCGCTGCTTTAACACGTACTTTGAAAGCATATGCAGACGCAGAACCAACTATTGCAAAGCAGATTGAGAAGGCAAAGATAGAGATTGCCGGTGAAGACTTCCGCGAAGGACTCACTGCAGTGATATCCATTAAGGTGGCAGAGCCCCAGTTTGAAGGACAAACTAAAACCAAATTGGGTAATAGTGAGGTTTCAGGTGCCGTACAACAAGCCGTTGGTGAGGCGCTGTCAAACTACTTAGAGGAACATCCTATCGAAGCAAAGAAGATATGCGAAAAGGTAGTTTTGGCCGCCACTGCACGCATTGCAGCTCGCAAAGCACGTGAAAGCGTTCAGCGAAAGAACGTCATGACAGGTGGTGGTTTGCCTGGAAAGCTGGCCGATTGCTCTAATAAAGACCCCAAGGAATGTGAGATATTCCTCGTCGAGGGAGATTCAGCGGGAGGGTCAGCAAAGCAAGGTCGTGACCGTTATACACAAGCAATCCTTCCATTAAGAGGTAAGATTCTCAACGTGGAGAAAGTGCAATGGCATCGTGTTTTCGAAGCAGAATCTGTGATGAATATCATCCAAAGTATCGGCGTTCGCTTTGGAGTTGAGGGCGAAGATGACCGAGAAGCCAACATTGATAAACTGCGTTATGACAAGATTATCATTATGACCGATGCCGATGTCGATGGTTCTCACATCGACACGCTTATCATGACACTCTTCTATCGCTTTATGCCGAAGGTAATAGAAGACGGACATCTCTACATCGCTACACCTCCTTTATATAAGTGTACCTATAAGAAAGTCAGTGAATATTGCTACACAGAACAGCAACGTCAGGCTTTCATTGATAAGTATGTTGACGGAAAGAGGACGACAAGGGACTGCACACACAACGTTATAAAGGTTTAGGTGAGATGAATCCTGAGCAACTTTGGGAGACAACTATGGACCCAAAATCACGTCTGTTGAAACAAGTGACCATTCAAAATGCAGCAGAGGCTGATGAAATCTTCTCCATGTTAATGGGTGACGACGTTGAACCTCGCCGCGAATTCATAGAACAAAACGCTACGTATGCAAACATTGATGCTTAACATTTGATAGGTATCAACAACTCATAGCTCCCTCTCCTCCTTGCAGGAGGGGGATTTTTAATTTCTGATATGGCAAAATTCGTATTAGGTTTCCTCTTGTTTTTGCAGACGCTTTGCCTGCAAGCACAAGACTTTCTGCCACGATGGATTGGCACACCTGTACCTGATTCCACCTCACAAGTGTGGTTTCGGCAGACCTATCATTATGCCATCAGGCCACGGTTCGCAATGCTTGAGGTCACAACGACAGGCTATTTTGACCTCTATATCAATGGTTATAATGTGTCGACTGACGTCAGAATGCCTTATCGTGAGCATCAAAATGACGACCATCCTATTAGCCTTTGTTTCAATGTTACACGCTTTTTGCAGAATGGAGACAATACGATTGGCGTGTGGTTTAGTCCCACCTATCCCCATATCCAGCCCAAACAGATAGCAGTTTCCCTTTATGGAAGAACATCAGACGGCCAACCTTTCAGTCTCGTTGCAGACAGTAGTTGGCTCTGTCGAAAGGCAAACGTGAGCTTAGATACAACACTTGATGAAGTGTTTGATGCGCCTGATGAGAGTCAATCGCAATGGAACATGGATGATTTTGCACCTGCTTGCTGGACCGGAGCTATTGAAACAAAGCCCGAAGGATATCAACCCGTTGAACAAAGAAAAATTGCTTATCAAGCCGAATGTATCAAAAAGATTCTACTTCCAGCCTATTATGTGGTAGAAGGTGACACTACTTGTTATGAGTTTAACACCGGATTCGAGGGCTATGTGCGTGTAACCATGCGCGATGCTCACGTGAAAGAACAACTCAATATCAATGGGTTGGGCTATCAATGTGACGGAAAAATGGATGAACAAGCCTATAGAAAATTCACCCGCCGCACGTTTAGAAACGTTTGGATTACAGGCAATTCATGGTTTCAAAACAGTCAGATTCAACGCTTAGAAGGCATTGAAACCGGCACACATCTACACCAAAGTTGGAGTGAATAGATGCCTTTCTTGTAAAAATTGATAGTATTCACCACTTTTTCCTTATCTTTGCAGCAAATGATTTAACTATAAAGGCCTTGTATGATAGATTTAAGCATCGGCTTCTTGCTAAGCTATAACGAAGGAAGCCATATCAATGAAGATCTTCTTTTGGTTAATAACATCGCCGACATGCCATTACCTAACGAGCCAGGTAAAGTCGATTGTCTCTTCCTTGGCATGTGTACTTCGGGTGTTGGTAAATACACTTTGAACACTGTTGAGTATGTACTTCAGCCACGAGATCTATTGATTGTCAACCCCGGAGAAGTCACAGATAACTATGAATGGAGTACAGATTTCAAGGGAGTTGGTATCATTATGTCTCGCGATTTCTATCGAGAGGTGATCTCAAATATACACGAATTGTCTTCTCTTTTCCTATTCGCGAGGAATCATCCTGTATGCGAACTTGAGATTGATGAAGTTGATACAGTCGGTAAATACTTTAGTATCATTAAGCAAAAGCTTGATAACATCGACCATCATTTCCGCGAAGAGACAGTTAAACAGTTGCTCCAGGCGCTCATCTTTGACCTTAGTAACGCCATATTCCGTATTCAAAAATACGATAAACACATTCCAACGCGCATGGAAAAGATATTCTTTGACTATGTAAAAATGGTCGAAGCGAACTTCCGTTCAGAGCGTCGTGTCAACTGGTATGCTAAGCAAATGAACATCACTCCTAAGTATTTGTTGGAAGCAGTAAAGACAATTAGTCACCAAACTCCTAACGAATGGATTGATTATTACATGGTACAAGAACTGCGAGTGGTATTAAAGAATTCCGTGAAGAGCATCAAAGAGATTGCTGCTGAGCTTAATTTCCCCAACCAAAGTTTCATGGGAAAATACTTTAAAGACCATGTAGGTGTATCGCCTTCTGCTTATAGAAAACGATAGGGACAACCCAAAAGAAAGAATAGAACTATAGAAATTTAATCAATTTATAATAGCAACGGAAGAGCAAACAATGATATTCAGGACACCAGCTACCGCATATTATAACCTACTTAACCATCGATCAATGATAAGAAGGTCGTTTTTCATGCTCTTTATTCTCATGGTTTGCACGACAACAAAAGCGCAAATGCTTTTCTCTGAGAACCTAACGATGAATATAGATAGCACAAAGACCATACAAGGTTCATTGCAACCAGACCTCGATTTCAAAACAGAAAAGGAGAATGTACTAACAGTTAAGAACACGGCTAACCTCAATGTACTAATTAAAAAGAGCCATATCATCAACTTTATCAACAAGTTAGAAGTCTCTACTTACGGGCGAAAAGTCACCGTAAGTGGTGGTTATGTGCACATGGAATACCGCTACTTACTGGATCAAGCCTTTGAAGTTTATCCCTATGCAGAATCACAATGGGCGGAAAGTAGAGGCATGACGTTCAAACTTTCGTCAGGAATTCAGTCACGCTATCGGTTTATTCATTCCGACCATTGCCTGTTGTTTGCAGCTGTTGCCCTCTTTTATGAGTTCGAAAAGTGGCAATATCCCGACCCTCCTGCAGGCATAAGTGCCAACGCTTACAGCCGAAGCATCAAGAGTCATCTTTCATTTAGCTTCAAACATACTATCAATGAACACTGGGATTTGACGACAACCGTAATCCACCAAGCTAAGCCTGACAGCTATTTCAAAAGCGCTCGATTCGGTGGAGCCGTTGATTTGGCCTACCATATCACGCCACATATCGGCATCAGAGGAAGCTATCGACTCATCTATGACACAGCTCCCATCGTACCAGTACGCAAAGATTATACGAACGTTGATGCGGGAATAGACATCAACTTCTAAGCGAAAATCAGAAGAAAGAATTAAAAAGGAAGAGAGAGATAAATAAAAAGAAAGAATAATATGCGTTTAGCTTTCTACTAAACGCTCTATTTCTTCCGCGGCATTACATAGTTCTTGATACCATTCTTCACCGAATTTGCGAATCAAAGGGCCTTTCAAAAACTTATAAACAGGCAGATTCAACGCCTCACCTTTCGTCACTGCATCTTTACAAATGGCCCATTTATGGTAGTTTATGCCTACAAGTCCATGCCCAAACTCCTTTGCTCTAACGGGATAAAGGGCACAAGAAATGGGCTTAACAAAATGAGTTTTCCCCGCACGATAAGCGCGTTCGAGGGCACAAAGGCAACAATCTTTCTCATAACATGTAAAGACACAGTCCTTTCCTCCAACGATACTTGTCACTAAATCGCCTTCAACATCAGTATAAGCCACGCCTTGTTTGTCGACAATGGCTTGCGCTGAAGCACTCATATCGCCCCAAACAGCATCCAAAGCATCCTCTATCCGTCCTATCTCTTCAAGCGAAACAGGCGCTCCTGCATCCCCTTCCACACAACAAACTCCCTTGCATTGTTCTAAATCGCAACAGAATTTCTCGGTGATTATATCGGGAGAAACCAACACGTTTCCCACTTGAATAATATGTAAATCCTCTTTATTCATAATGTTGTTTGCAGTAGATGTCAGCCTCTGGCATTAGTAAAGATACCCAAAAATGACATTCAAATATGATAAAAGAACGATAAACCTCCACTCCTTTCCCTTTAAAGTACGTCTGAGGAAAGTCTCTTACCAGTCTATTTCCTTTTTCTCAGTCTTCTTTAAATAGGCATTACACTGAGAAAACTGATGGTTTCCAAACCATCCTCCGCGGTTCGCTGAGAGCGGAGATGGGTGTACTGATTCTAAAATTAGATGGCGACGAGCGTCTATTAAGTATTTCTTACTGCGCGCAAATCCACCCCATAACATAAAGACAAGCCCCTCTCGGTTGTCACTTAAGGCTTTAATTGCAGCATCAGTAAACGTTGACCAACCGAGCCGTTGATGGCTATTGGCCTCATGGGCCACGCACCGTTAGTGTGGCATTCAGCAACAAAACTCCCTGTTTAGCCCAACGAGTGAGATCTCCATTCATGGGGATTGGTTTGCCTAAATCTTGCTGAATCTCCTTGAAAATATTAACAAGTGAAGGAGGAATCATTACCCCTTCGGGCACAGAGAAACTCAAACCCATGGCTTGTCCCTGCTCATGATAAGGGTCTTGCCCTATAATTACCACCTTCACTTGATGGAAGGGGCAAAGGTTGAAGGCGTTAAAAACCAAATTCCCAGGAGGGAAACATGTTGCATGTTGATATTCTTCATGCACTCGTTTGGACAATTCCACAAAATAAGGCTTGTCAAATTCCGACTCAAGATAAGGCTTCCAACTTTCTTCAATCTTTACCATCACGCATTATTTATTGTCTGAAATCAAGCACTCTCCAGTCATATCATCTGGTTGTTCAAGTCCCATGATGTGTAGAATTGACGGAGCAACATCTGCCAATCGGCCATTCTTTACCGTCGCAGAGTTATTGTTTGTGACGTAGATAAAAGGCACTGGATTAAGTGAATGGGCTGTGTTTGGCGTGCCATCTTCATTGATTGCATTATCTGCATTGCCGTGATCGGCGATAATAATCACCTCATAATCGCTTGCTTTTGCAGCCTCAACAACGTCTCTTACGCATCCATCGATAGCCCAAACTGCCTTTGCTATGGCGTTATAAATACCCGTATGACCTACCATATCACCATTGGCAAAGTTAACAACGATAAAGTCGTAGAGGTTCTCTTTGATTGCACCTACAAGCTTATCTTTAACTTCAAACGCGCTCATCTCAGGCTTTAAGTCGTATGTTGCCACCTTAGGAGAAGCGACAAGTATGCGATCTTCGCCTTCAAACGGAGCCTCACGACCACCATTAAAGAAGAAGGTTACGTGGGCATACTTTTCAGTTTCCGCCGTGTGTAGCTGCTTTTTACCAAGTCGAGAGAGGTATTCTCCGAGCGTATCCTTTACGTTTTCCTTAGGGAAAAGCACTTTAACGTCCTTGAAATTTGGGTCATAAGGCGTCATACAATAATAGTGAAGATCCTTCACTGTAGCCATTCCTTCCTCTGGCATATCCTGCTGAGTGAGCACCTCTGTGAGTTCTTTCGCGCGATCGTTACGATAGTTAATGAAGATAACTACATCGCCTTCTTCGATAACTCCGTTTACTTTGCTGTTGTTGATTGGCTTGATAAACTCGTCGGTTACGCCTTCATCATAACTTTCTTGCATAGCCTTCACCATGTCATCAGCCTGCTTTCCTTCGCCCTTTACAAGCAAATCATAGGCCTCTTTCACACGATTCCATCGCTTATCGCGGTCCATTGCATAGAATCTTCCAACAATACTTGCGATGTGAGCACCATTGTTTTGGCAGCAGTTTTGAACCTCTTCTATAAAGCCTTTACCACTCTTTGGGTCGGTATCTCGGCCGTCCATAAAGCAATGAACATATACATCTTTGAGTCCGTATTCCTTGCCAATTTCAATCAATTTGAATAGATGTGCGAGCGAAGAGTGTACACCTCCCGTCGAAGTTAAACCCATCAAATGAAGTTTTTTGCCTGACTTCTGCGCATAAGAATAGGCTTCTACGATGCCAGGATTCTTCAAAATATCTCCTGTTTCGCATGCTTTGTTAATCTTAACCAAGTCTTGATAGACGATTCTTCCAGCGCCGATATTGAGGTGTCCTACCTCAGAATTGCCCATCTGTCCAGCGGGAAGACCAACGTCTTCGCCTGAAGTCAGAAGCTGAGCATGCGGAGATACTGCATTCAAATAATCCAAATAAGGAGTTGGTGTGTTATAAATCACATCACCTTTACCATGTTTACCGATTCCCCATCCATCGAGAATCATCAATAAAGCTTTCTTTGCCATAATCTATAATAACTTAAATTCTTGTTTCCTGTACGCTGCAAAGTTACTGCAAACGAGTGAGATTACAAAACAGAATCTATCGTTTTTTTCATTAATCCCATCTCATTTATAGCTGGTTAAACTGAACACGTAACGCAGAATGACGTTATACATCCCATTATTGCAGTTTACTTACGTATAAACAACTTCAAAAGGCGTGCCAAACTGCCTAAAAACAGATACTAAAAAAAGGTATTTTATCAAGTAAAGTGCCTCACTTTACATCCTAAAATGCATCATTTCACACGACAATCTGCGTCATTTCATCCGGTAAAATACGGCAGATTACGCGATGATTTGCACTAACCCATTTTACCATTAGTTATTAACAACGCCACCCTGACAATTAGTTCACCACGCAACTCGGTACAAGTTGTGCTTTTGATAGCCCGGGGTTGGCGAGGAACGAGCCTACCCCGGGTCAACGTTCGCAAGGAGATTCAACGCCATAGGTGTTGAGTTTTTTTAAGAAAACATGGTTATAGCGAGGAGATTTATGGCGGATTAATCAAAGAAACCGCAACACCTATGGCGTTGTTCCCCACAAACCATACATTAACCCAGGGTAGCCTGCACTATCGTTTGGCAACCCTGGGCTATCAAAAACGCAACACCTACGGCGTTGATACGTTCATTTTATAATACAATTAATACCAACATATGAATAAATAAATAGTAAAATGCACCAATATCCTAATGAACACATCGCTCATGATGAATGTTATAACGATGCAACGCCATATATTTAATGCTAATACTTCTATGGATATATCTACCATGATGAAAATTCTCACCACGCAACTCGGTACGAGTTGTTCTTTTGATAGCCCGGGGTTGGCGAGGAACGAGCCTACCCCGGGTAAACATTCGCAAGGAGATTCAACGCCGTAGGTGTTGAGCTTTTTCCGAGAAGGCACGCTTATAATGAAACATTTTATGGCAAATTAATCAAAAAAAGCACAACACCTACGGCATTGTTCCCCACAAACCATACATTAACCCAGGGTAGCCTGCACTATCGTTTGGCAACCCTGGGCTATCAAAAGTACAACGCTTACAGCGTTGCGAAATGCATATTGATTTATTATTTGCGGCATGATTCATTAGAATATCATTGATAGCGTATTATAATAGCTACATTAATATAACCCAATAAATTGTTTGTTAATCACCGACGCTGTTGGTGTTATGCCGGTGTTACAATGGATGTGTTTGCCATTGCGAATGTCACAACAATGCAACGCCGTAGGTTGTAAGCCGGTATTCCAATGATTGTATTTGACATTATAAATGCCCTCATGGTGCAACGCCGTAGGTGTTATGCCACATTGCAATGAATATATTTTCCATTATGAATGTTATAACGACGTAACGCCGAATGTGTTATGTCGGTATTCCAATGAATGTATTTCGCAATAAAAATGCTCTCACCACGCAACTCGGTACGAGTTGTGCTTTTGATAGCCCGGGGTTGGCGAGGAACGAGCCTACCCCGTGTAAACATTCGCAAGGAGATTCAACGCCATAGGTGTTGAGCTTTTTCTGTGAAGTCATGCTTATAATGAAACCTTTTATGGCGGATTAATCAGAAAAAGCACAACACCTACGGCGTTGTTCCACACAAACCATGCATTAACCCAGGGTAGCCTACACTATCGTTTGGCAACCCTGGGCTATCAAAAGCGCAACACCTACGGCGTTGAAACGTTTATTTTACAATATAATTAATGCCAACATCCGAATAAATAAATAGCAAAATGTGCCAAGATTCAAATGGAATTAGCCAGCATTATGAATTAATTCAACTTTTATTTTGCTTTCATTATCACCTCCGCGGCATACTCTCCCATAGCCCGATAGCCTTCAGGATTAGGATGCAACCAGTCACTTTGCCATTGTTTTTGCAGCCGTTCAGGCTCATTAGGGTCACGAAGTAGTTCGTCAAAATCAAGGATTCCATCAACCTTTTCGCGTTGACTTCTTATCCATTGGTTAAGCTTTTGGCGCATTGCTTCATGCGAAACAGAGTAGTATCCGGCACCTTTGAATGGCGAAATTGTACCGAGAAAGACGCGGAGATTACGCTCTTTAGCTTTCCGAATCATCTCTTCATACGACTGAATCAGGTCATTTGTCACCACTTCTACCTTGTTATTGGGCGTTGCTCCAATGTCGTTCACGCCTTCAAAGATAACGACTGTGCGCACACCACGCTGCAAAAGGATGTCGTGATCAAAGCGTTTTCGCGCCATAAAGCCAAAGCCTCCGGTCAAGGTTACACGGTTATTACCAATTCCAAGGTTTAGAATTCCAACGTCAGTAACCCCATGTTTCTTCTGCAAAGACTCCGAAAGAATGTCTGGCCAGCGGTTTTGCGCATTGTTGGTAGAGTTCTTTCCGTCGGTGATTGAATTTCCGATGATAGCTATACTCTTAGCCGTGAGGTCGAAAACATCAATTGCTGAGATATTAAACCAATGGTCTTCGCGAAATGCTTTGTCAAAACTTGTCTTCGGTGTAGACACACCTCGCAAGATATAAGAAGTCGTTCGAGAGCCCATGTGCACTGTAGGAACGCGAGGAGCCTTATCATAATTAATGGTGATAGCAAGTCTTTCAAGTGGTTGGAGATCGAAAGTTAGCGCATCACTAAAACGCGATTTACCAGCAGGAATGACGGTGTTGTAATTGCCATTAAACTTGAGATACTTAGCCGAAGAAGGCTCTATGGCGCAACTATCGGTAGCATGTGCAATGTAAACAGACCGAATTACGAGCGGTTCTCGGGAGAGTTCGTTACTGAGTTCAAGTCGAAGCTGCTTGCCACCAATAGATACTTCACAATCTGTCGCACCGAACGTCCCGACATATTGTTGTTATAGGGCATGAAACTCCGCACAACAGGCTGTTGCGCTGTAGCCCAAGTACCCACCCAATGATTACCCGTCACAGCACCTTCTATTTGAGCATGTGTTGTAACAGCTATGAAAAACAAAATTAATCCTACGAATCTTTTCATCTTTTTACCTTGTTGTTATCAGCCTGCAAAAGTAATATAATTTTTTAATTTGTATGTGATTATCATCGATTTATAGTCAGATTTAAGGCATACTTAACAGAAAAGGGACTGGCAAATGCCAGTCCCCACGTGAGAGAGAAATTACAAAGTCCTCGCACGGACATTGCTTTTCTAATATTGAGGGTGTCTTTTCACGACATCATACAACAGGTTTTATTGCCCACCGGCCCACCAAACATTGTTTGTGTAGATATACATTCCGGCATCATTACCCGTGCCAAAGGCCTTAGCCACATTCGGATTAGACTTTACATCGCTATCACCATAAGGCAAACATAGTGGCCAACGATTAGCACCTCCAGCCGTATTGTTAGGGTTAGTCATTGCAACTGGGTAACTGCCATCAATGAAACGACAACGCCGAATGTCTGCATAAGTCTCCAATTGTTCGTCACGTGTCTGGGCAATATACTTCTGAATGAGAATCTCTTTCAACGGATTTGCAGTATAACGAGCCTGAATTGCAGTCAGATAGTCACTGATTTGAGTCGCTGAAATGGTTTGCTCGATAACACTTCCTCCAGCTGCAAAGAAGTCTTTTACAGACGCTTCGACCCCTGCTTTGAAGTTATCTTCAGCGTTTTCTCCTAAGCGTGCCTTTGCTTCTGCCATGACAAAGTGGAGTTCAGAAAGGCTCATTAAGTGCAAAGATGCAGCGCCATTATCCAAATAAGCAGGCCAATTGACGTATTCTGACTCTGAAGCTAAGGCGTCATCTCCTGGATTTGCCACAACATTCTTTCCCCATTTATCGTAATTGTAGATAGGTTCACGGGGGTCATTACGTTCAGTTAGCAACTTCTCTACAGTTGAAGAGCAACCCGTATACTCACGACTTTGTGCATAAGCATACCAAGAGTTGTCGGCTGTTTGACCATTGAAGACAGACATTTCACAACCTGTAAAACCACCATCTAAGGCAGCTTGGCCTTCGGAAACTACCTTTTGGAGCTGAGCATTGGTCTTATTCACCCCATAGGTGCGCAGCAAATAGCGTGCTTTTAGTGCGTGAGCAAGTGCTGACCACTTAGCCGCCTTGCCACCATAGATAATATCATTTGAGCTAAAGTCATCCGTTCCGCGTGCAAAATTGATTTGAGCGCTGTCGAGAAGTTCAAAGACACGATCGTAAACCACCTTCTGTTTATCAATCTGTGGGTTAGCCTTTACGAAGCATTCCTTAAAGGGAACGTCTCCATGAAGGTCTGTAAGAGTGGCCCAATTTACGGCTTCTAACGTTTGCGTTACACCCAAAAGATTATATTGTTTGGCATTAACCCCACCCTCTTGACACTTGTTTCGCATCAATTGTAGATTGTGAAGATTGAGATAAGTGCTATTCCACTGGTTATCAAATACCGAACTTCCCGCCACTTCTGAAGTGTTTCGGTGTTCTACCATGCGTAATTGATTGTTGCCAGTTCCAAAGAGTTGCTCAGTATAGGAACTCACATACCAGGCATAATTGCCACAAAGTGTGCTATAGATAGTAGAGACTTCAGCTTCCGTTAGTTGGAGTTTGGCATTGATATTGATACCAGGATGCGCTTCGTCTTTATTGATACGGTCCATCATGTCTTCTGAACAAGAAGCCAACATCATAGTAGCGAGAGCCGCACTAAATATATATTTCATTTTCATAATCAATTCTCTTTACGTTAATATCATGTTAATTGGCCCTTAGAATGCAATCTTAAAGCCGCCACCGAAACTTGAACTATTCGGTATTGAGTAACGTTCGAAGTAGCCACTCATATTGCCATTACCTTGTGAACTCTCTGGATCGAGGCCGGGAAGTTTAGCCCAAAGCAAGATGTTGCGAGCGAAACCATAGACTGAAAGATTAATACCGGCAAACTTAGGGAACTGATAACTCAACGTCACATCGCGCAGTTTAAGGAAACTTGTGTCAAAGATTCCAGCCTCAGTCACATCATTGTAAGCCATATAATACTGCTGTTTGCTCACTTGAACCGTATTCTTCTGACCAGTAGCCTCATTGATTCCCTCAGCAACCATAGTTCCTTCGTGATATGGAAGCGATGCTTTGGAAGCACCAAAGTAATTCATTGTGAGCAGAGTTCCATTGTACATGCATCCTCCTTTCTGCCAATCCATCGTTGCAGAGAGTGAGAGTTGCTTATAATGTGCACGTAGATTGAAGCCCATATTAAAGTCAGGAGTACACTCACCAAGATTCACACTGGCTGCTGTTCCCTGTGGAAGACCATTGGCATTCAATAGTAATTGTCCATCTTCTGTACGCTTAAAAGCTTTACCATAGATGTTAGGATAGGTGTAACCTGCCTGTGCACGCACCTGAGGTTCAACGAAACCACCGAGCATAATGCTTTCAACACCATCGGCAAGTTTCTTTACCTTGTTGGTAATCTTTGTGAAGTTTACTCCCAAGTCAAGCCCATAATTAGCATGATCTATTACAGAAGCATTCACAGAAAGCTCGTGAGAGAGCGTTGTCATCTGTCCCGCATTCGTGCGAAGTGCCTGATAACCTGTCGTTCCTGCTGTTGGAACATCGAATATTTGGTTTCTAACATCCTGATAACTCAAGGTATATTCAACCCTAACTCGATTCTTAAAGAGTCCTAAGTCGATACCCGTCTCCCAGTTAGATGTATTCTGTGGCTTAAGGTTTTCATCGAACTTCACATAGTAAGGAGCGTAACCTTTCGCACCGCCGAGAGGGTAACTGATAGGTGTGTAGACATACATTCCACCAGTATATGAAGGAACATACATATAGTTATTATAGAACTGACCAGCTTGACCAACTTGCGCATAAGACAAACGGAGCTTTCCATAAGAGAGCACATGATTCTCTTTTAAAGCTGGAAGTTCTGTAAAGATCCAACCTAATGACACAGAAGGATAGAAGAATGAACGATTACCACGTGGCATTGTGGATACAACGTCGTTACGACCTGTTACAGTTAGGAACAACATATCCATCCAAGAGAGAGACATTTGGCCAAAAACTCCGACGGTACGCTCCTGTATATGGTAGTCAGAATGGGCGTCCATAGACGATGTATTGCCTATCGTTGGCTGACCATAAAAGGCTAATCCCGTGCCATCATAATCCCACTTGCGACGATATTGATGGTTAAATTCATTACCAAGTACAAAGCCAAAGTCCCACTCTTCGTTAGCTCCCCACTTGGCAGTAAAGTTTGCTGTGAGCAAGTTATTAAAGATATTATTTTGCGTACCAATGTTTTCCACCTCGCCTTTTGTGTTCTTTGCAGAGCCAACTTCAGCGATTTCAGAATTATTAGAGGTATACATGTCGATACCAGCTTGCTCGCGGAAGACAATCTTATAATTCTTTCCCCAGTTCAATTTCGGGCTAAATTCGGCATAAGCATTACCAAACACGCGGTTCGTATGCTGTGAATATTCGTCATTATCAGCCCACCAATAGGGGTTATTAAAGTTTGTTGCACGGAAAAGTATTTGCGAAGTAGGGTCTCCGGGCTTATGATAGGGCGTACCTTTAAGGTCATATTCTGCTGGAGCGGAATACACTACATTGACTATTCCGCTATTCGCGCCGGGGGCAGACTTAATCTTTACCGAGCTGTAATTAGCCGAAAAACCTGTCTTCCACTGATCGTTTACCTTCCAATCTACAGCACCACGTGCGCCCGTTCTGGTCATTCCGGTTGATGGGATGACACCTTTCTGATAGGTATCACTAACACTAAACGAGTAACTTACATCGTTTGCGTTGTGAAATATTGAACGTTGAATTCTGAGTAAAGCCTGTTTTGAAGAAATCTCCTACGTTATCATGCGTCTGAGGCGTAGCCCATCCACTGAGACCAGCAGCTGCATACTTTGGATTATAGTACATTCCAGCATGTGAAGTGAGGTCACCATTGGTGTATTTATTATTCGTATTGCCTCCATAAGTTGCATCATTGGCGAGGTCAGCTATCTTTGGTCCCCACGACATTGAAGTGTTAGGGTTATACTTTGAGAGTGTTGTTCCCTGCGCATATACGTCTTGATGTTCAAACTTTCGACTCAAAGTCTGAGCACTTAAGTCTGTAGAGAAGGTGATAACTGGCTTCGTTGAAGCCCTTGCTTCCACGCTTTGTGGTAATCAATATCACACCATTCGAGGCACGGATACCATAGAGTGCAGAGGCTGCTTGGCCTTTCAACACGTTGATAGACTCTATATCATCGGGGTTAAGGTCAATCGTTCTACTGGCATTATCGGCACCCGTTACTGATTCCTTCGTGTCGAAATCGGGCGTAGAAGAAATGGGCATACCGTCTACAACATAAAGCGGTGTGTTGTTACCATCAAAAGAACGCGCGCCACGGATAACGATTTGAGCCGATGCACCAGGTGCTCCTGATGAGGTTCTAATGTCTACACCCGTCAACTTTCCTTGCATAGCACTGGCCAAAGAGGATGTTCCTGAAGTGTTTAAGTCCTTGGCATCCAACACCTGTGAAGCGTAACCGAGAGCCTTTCTCACGTGTTATACCCATAGCGGTTACTACTACCTCGTCAAGTACCTTGTTGTCAGGGTCTAATTTGATTTTCATTGCACCCGAAACAGAAGCATTCACCGTCTTTGGAAGCATGCCTAAATAGGTCACTACAAGCTTTGTTCCTTCTGGAACATTAAGAGCGAACTTACCATCTACGTCGGTAATCGTTCCCGTTTTGGTTCCCGAAACCTTTACAGAAGCACCAACGATGGGCTCACCATCCTCACCTGAAACCACGGTTCCAGTCACTTGTGTCTGTGCTACGGCCATTCCTATGCTCAGAAACAGCCCTGCAAGAAACATAAAAAGTCTCTTTTCCATAAATTTCTCTCTTTAAGTTAAAACATAAAAGTCATCTCTGCACGTAACAAAACTCTATGACTCCCTCTTAAACAATATTAAAATCATTAACGAATGCAAAGTTAATGATTATGTAATATAACACCAAATATTTTTGCAGTTTATTTTTTTCATTTAATCGCTATATTAGGTGTTTTATCTTATTATTTGTTACTTATATGCATATTATATGTATTATTCTAAAAAGACGATATTGTATAATTAATGAATAAAACAGGCTCAAAACAAACGCAAACCAATAAATAATTATGTTAAGAAGTAAAAGTATATGCAATAAAATTAGTTTCTTTTTTCATTCTTATTTTTTATTTAGCAAGACATTGTTTACATGTAAGCGGCATAAAGTGAACATGAGTTGATATAAAGAATTGCGAGAGAAAAGCCCATACATCAACAAAGATATTCATGTTTTTCAAATGAAGACAGCCGATATTGAGAGTGTTGCCAATAGGCAAAGCCGTAGGTGTTGTGTCGGTATTCCAATGGATATATCCACAATTTTGTATGTTGTAAAGACGCAACGCTGTAAGCGTTGTACGTTTGATAGCCCAGGGTTGGCGAGCGATAGCGAAGTCTACCCTGGGTCATTTGTCGTGAGTGGCGACAACGCTGTAGGCGTTGTACCTTTTATTCCTCAATGTTTTATCGCGGCATTCCACACAGAAAACGTACAACACCTACGGCGTTGACATCCTCACTACATGCATAACCCAGGGTAGGCTGACGCCAACCCTGGGCTATAAAACGTACAACGCCTTCAGCGTTGAACTAAAATGGAATTATAAACAGCGTCATCTTACACGCTAAAATGACGCAAATCATTTGACGTTTTATTATCAACATTATCGTCACTACAATTGTTTCATTTCGCAACTCGGTACGAGTTGTTCTTTTGATAGCCCGGGGTTGGCGAGGAACGAGCCTACCCCGGGTAAACGTTCGCAAGGGGGATTCAACGCCATAGGTGTTGAGCTTTTTCTGAGAAAGCATGGGTATAGCAAGGGCATTCATGGCGGATTGCGCTTAGAAAGCGCAACACCAATGGCGTTGAAACATTTATTCCATTACGCGATTAATATCATTTCGCATCACAATTTGCGTCATTTTATCTGGTATTTTGCATCATTTCATCGCATGATTTGCGGCAAATTACAACGGCGACTCATGCCAACAACGAAATGATGCACTTTACCCCACAAAACAAAGGAAAATGGATTGCACCCCTTCCCCCAACAAATCGAATAAACAATAGGGGCAAAGGGAAAGAGCAATATAAATGATTTAACTCTCGAAATGGCATAAAACAAAACAGGAAATGGCATAAAACAAAACACGAAATGGAATGCCACAAAACAGAAAATGACACAACAAAAAAAGCGCATCAGCTTTACTGACGCGCTTTCTTTTATCGTTATGCGATGTGATTAGTTGAATTTCAACACATCGGCCCTATTTCCAAATGCACCACGACCTGGCACTGCATGATATACTTTCAATGAAGCTACGTGCGTAGTAGCATCCATTGTGCCGGCAACTCCACTACCTGAGATGCCATCTGCAGTGAGAGCAGCGTCTCCATTGGCATTACCGCAGATGTAAACATCACCATATCTCGGATGAATCATTGCGCGTTGGCCAGGAATAATGACTGAACCATTGGTCACTTTGAACTCTACATCATAGTCAAAACCATTCTTGTTTGCAGGCAAGAAATAGGTTCCATCAGCGAGTTTATAGGCATCTGTTGTCAACACAAAGCCGCCAAGTGCAGACGTATAGGTGATACTTTGTGTACTAACTACATTCAAACGACTTACTTGATAGACTATAGATGTCACACGATATTCATAAGCTTGGTCAGCAGCTACAGAGATTGTAGCCGATTCAGTGCTACCACCTGCAACGTTATAGGTTACAGTTACCTTCTTCGTTCCCTCGTTTACAGCAAACGAAACCGTAGCAGGAACAGAGAACTTACTATTAGAAGACTCCAATTTTACTTCTCCGGCTTGTGTTGAATCAATGCGTTGTACAACGATATCAAAGCTATTTTCTGATGGGTTTACAACCGTTAAGGAAGTTTTTCCATCAGCCTTTATCGCAGCATTCTTTGTTGACAAGCTTGCGCCTTCATATTCATAAGAGTCACTACAAGCACTGAGTGTGGCTGCAGCAAAGGCAACCAACAAACTCATTTGAAATATTTTATTCTTCATTTTCTGTTTATCTTACAGGTTCATAAAGTCCAGATGGGTCTGGATTATTGGTTGTTAACAACACATCATTATTGTTTCCTTCGTTTCTAACGATACATAAGTTCATCCAAGCAGGGCGACCATTGGTGTTGTAACGCGCCGTTTCCTTGAAGTTAGTGCCTGTATAAGCACGCTTAACCGAGTAGTTCAGACGCTTGATGTCATAGAAAGTCTGACCTTCACCCCATAGTTCTACACGCTTTTGGAATACAATTTCTTCAACCACAGCATCCTTTGTAGAAGCCGTTGTGCTATAGTTTGCATCACGATAAGCTCTCATGAAGTTCACCAAGAGTGTCTTTCCTTGAGTTGGATTCTGATGTGCGGCAGCCTCAGCCTCAATGAAATACATTTCTTCTACACGCATAATAGGGAATGCGGTGGCTGCACCAACAGTGCTATTCTTTACATCTCCACCGCCCGGACGGAACTTAAAAGAAGCATATTTGGGTAATTCCTGATTGCCACCCGTTTTGAATTGATCATCGCAATAAGTGTTTTGATCAGCCAAAGCAGACCCATCGGGAGCCCTAAACTCTAACTTACGCCAGTCTGTATCAGACAAACGGTCGTACATGTCGCGGCTAATCATAATCACAGGACCACCATCAGGGGTGTAACCCCATTCGGTTTCATTAGACAAGTACGATGTCCAGTTGCTGAGTTTAGACTTTACAGTTGCATCGTCAGCAGTCTGTGAAGACGCCCACATCCATGGATCTGCCTGATTAAAACCACTTCGTGTATCCAAAGCTTGCACCTTTGTCATCGGTGTTGCGTGGCTTTCGTCAATGGCTTTACGTGCATAAATCTGTGCACTATCATACTTTCAACCCACATATAAAGGCGAGCTTTCAAACCATATACGCAAGCTAAGTTAGGCATCCACTTTTTATTGTTCTTATAATAAGGGATAAGCGTCTCAGCTTTATTTAAGTCTGACTTAATGAACTCAAACATCTTTTCACGCGTAACCCTTGGATTTTTGCGAGAAGATTCTTGCGAAGTAGTATCTGTTACAATAGGAACGGTGAGGTTAGTAACCTCTACTCCCTCGGCATTCTTACCTGAAGGAAACTTCTCATTGGGCAGGAACTCGAACATACGAGCCATATCCAAATAGCAAAGTGCACGGAAAGTATAACCCAATCCCAAATTTCCTTTTTCAGAATCTTTATCTGATGATGATTTGAATTTCTTGATTACGTTATTCGTTGTAAGTATAAACTTCGTGTAATAGTTCCATACATACTGCATGTATACATACTTCGGACCCATATTTCTCACACGAGCAAAGGCGTCAAAAGTGTCATAATTGCTCGTCACCGTAGCCATATCACCCGTCATAACGTCACGAATATGCATGATACCTCCATAGCCAAAGGAGTAGTGAGCGCCTCTTGAGAAGATATAATTAAACATTGCTGGCATGCCATTAACCATGGCATCCTGAGCTTGCTCATTACCCTCTATTTGATACAACGTTGCATTTCCGTTCATTGGTTCAGTCTCTTCAATACATCCAGTGAGCAGGAAGGGAGTAGAAACCAATAGTGTCTTTACTATATTTTTATATAAATTTCTCATAATACAAACATTAGAATGTTACTGTTAAACCACCAGAGACCGTACGAATTGGTGAATAATACTCTGTCGAAACAGCTCCTGTGACACTCTGTCGAGGGTCTAAGCCACGACGTTTTGCAAATAATGCGAGGTTATCGCCTACGACATAGAAGCGTACATTGGCTACACCAATCTTGCTAACGACTTGTCTTGGCAATGTATAACCAAAGCTTACGTTCTGCAAACTCAAATAAGATGCACTGGTAAGCCAGCGATCACTCGAAGAAGCGGTATATTGGTCATTATACTGAAGACGTGGAATGGAAGAGTTCTTATTGGTTGCACTCCATGCGCCAAGAATGTCTTTGTGGAGGTTTCCACCACGATTTAGATACATCATACTTTGATAATTGCCATCAAACACTTGGCCTCCTAACTGATAAGCGAAATCAACTGAGAAGTCAAAGCCCTTCCAAGTGAGCGACGTTCCAAAGCCACCATAGGCATCAGGAAGTGCAGTTCCACAAAGATATTCGGTTGCTTCCGAAGGATTCTTCACTGTTGTACGACCTGAAACAACAGGCTGTCCATTGTCATCCAACTTTGGTGTGCCCGCAGCAGTCATCTCATAAGTGTCTTTATAATAAAGGGCCTCACCAGTGTTAGCATCTACTCCTGCATACTTAGGCAACAGATAGGTGTACATAGAGAGGTTCTCTGCATAAAACTTATCACCACTTGTATAACCTTTATAGCCCTCTACGACACGGCTTTTGTTTTTATCTGCAAGACGAGTGATGCGGTTGCTATAAGAAGAGAGATTGAATTTAGCAGACCAAACGAAGTCCTTTGTGCGAATGATATCGCCATTAAGTTCGACTTCGATACCCGCATTGCGCATATCTCCAATATTAGAGTAGAAACCAGTCCAGCCATAAGATGGAGGAAGAGCTACCCAAGCGAGCATATCTTTCGTTGTTCTGTAGAAGAAAACAAAGCTTCCTGACAAGCGCTGACGGAACAAAGAGAAATCAAATCCGGTATTGAACATCCCCTGTTTTTCCCAAGAAACATTCTGGTTTCCAAGTGTTCCAGGCAATAAAGCAACGTCTGTTGCTGACGAAGTAATCGTATAAGTATCAACATAACGATAGCTACCAATGCCATCATTGCCTTGAGAACCATAAGAAAGTTTGAACTTTAACTCATCAACAAACTTCGCATTGAACCATTTTTCCTTAGAGATAATCCAGGCACCACCAAGAGACCAGAAGTTACCCCAACGGTATTTAGGATCAAAAGTAGAGGAAGCATCGCGACGATAAGAAAGTTCTCCGAAGTACTTATTAGCGTAACTATAGTTTACTCTGCCGAAATAACCTTCGGTGTTATAGTCAGAACGTGTCGAGTTTACATTTTGCATTGTGACAGCACCAGATAGTTCTGTGTAGCTGTTTGAGAACATATTCTTCTTTGATCCCACAAGAGCATAGCCGCGAGTACGGTAATATTCATGACCAAGCATAGCGTCTATTTCGTGCAATCCGAATGTACGGTGCCAGTTAAGTAACTGCTGATAGTTGTAAGACCAACGGCGATTGTGTTGTATATTGGATATACCATTCGAGCTGGCAAACTGCCCATACCATGGGTTTCGAACGAAAATGTCTCGGTCTTCGTCTAAATATACACTGTTGGTTGATGTGAACTTGAAGTCTTTTAAGAATCTAATCTCGACCGTACCAACGCCATTAAAGGTGTTACCATTAACGTTATTGGTGTTTGCATAGATATCAGAAAGTGGGTTAGCTTGAGCCAAAATAGGACGTGTCAAGCCTGCAAAGCCTTTATCACCATAGTCTAAGCGCTGCAAGCCATTACGGCTATCAATCAATATTTTGCCGTCTCCATCACGCATATATAAAGGATAGATTGGAGCAAGTTGAAGCAAAGTAAAGAGGTTTCCAGAGTTACCTGCCTCACCATCATCACTAACTTGGTTGTTATCATAATGCGCATAGTTCATGTTTACGGCTATCTTCATCCAAGGTTTAACCTGATAGTCGGCCTTCAAACGGCTTGTAAAGCGCTTCATACTTGAACCCGCCGTGATACCTTTCATGTTCAGATAGTTGGCAGAAGCATAGAAAGTAGACTTGTCTGTGCTACCCGTTGCAGAGACAGTATACTCTTGGCGGAGTGCATTGCGATAGGTTGCATTAATCCAATTGTCTGGACGAAGCAGATAATTCTCTCCCTTATAGGTTACCACATTACCCAAAGTGGCACGTGGATTCAATTTACCATTGCTACCAATAAGCATATCTCCTGTCGGAACGGTATAGACATTGTAGCCCAAACCATAGTCAGAAGAGTCTGTAAGATGTCCGTTTGCAAACTGGAATGCCTGCAAATCCGTCATATTCTGCTTGTCGCGAGCATAATTATAAAGTCCTTTGTACCATGTTTCATAGTAACCTGCTGGGCTATTTATATAGTCATAATTGCGAAGCGCACGAGAGTTTACGCCCCACTTAGCATCAACTGTCACAGTTGCATGATTGGTTCTACCAACCTTTGTGGTAATCAAGATGACACCATTTGCACCTCTTGATCCGTAAAGTGCAGCTGAAGCAGCGTCCTTAAGCACTGTAATGTCAGCAATATCCTGGGGATTTATCGTATTCAAATCACCGTCGAAAGGAGATCCATCGACTACATACAGCGGAGATTGTCCACTACTTATGGAGCTAATACCACGGATTCGAATAGATGAAGTCTGTCCCGGCTGGCCTGAACTCTGTTGCATCTGAACACCAGATACCTTACCTTTCAATGCCTCTACAGGGCTTGCAACCTGTACTTTGCTAATATCATCAGACTTAACTGTTGCTGCAGAACCTGTAAAAGCAGACTTTTTCTGAGTTCCATAAGCAACGACCATCACCTCATCCAAGGTCTTATTGTCGCCTTCCAAGGTGACTTTCATATTTGGTCCGGCTTTCACTGTCTTGCTTTGCATGCCGATATACGAAATCTCTAAACGCGAACCGGCTGGTGTAGAAAGCGAGAACTTACCATCGGTATCAGTCACTGTACCCGTATTTGTGCCCAAAACCTTAATTGAAGCACCAATAATAGGCTCACCATCTTCACCAGAGACAACTGTACCTGAAACCTGTGTTTGTGCCAAAGCCATTCCAACACTGAGGAAAAGGCCTACCAAAAACATCATTAGTCTTTTTTCCATAAAATCTCTCTCTTTAAGTTATAATTAATTATTTGTTTGTTTTCTTATCCTTATACCTTATTATATATAGTACGTATATCATCTAAAACTACCCCACACAGATAGCGTCAGCGTCACAAAAGGTACGTATTCCGGACCTTGTAACTATTTTTTCTTAACCAAAAGAATTATTAGACACAACCCTTTTTCTCGTAGTCTCTTCTATTAATTAACTTTTATAAAAGTATATTTATGGTTACAAAAATTAAGAAATGTTTAGATTACTTCCAAACGTTTTTCTGCAAAAAGTTACTTTTAAGTGCTACTTTTAACATAATTAGTTCCGTTTTCTTATGTTTTCGTTACAAATTAAAAGTAACAAAGTTCCAAATCGTTAAATCACAAGAGACAAACAGATGAGAAAGTGGATAGACGCACAGGTAGACACGAAACGAATCATAAAACTCGCCTGTAAAACCTAAAAATAAGAGCCAATAGACACCAAACAAGAACGGAAGAAAAGGAAAAAGAATCGTTAAAAGATAGGGGTTAATGATAGAAGAGAAAGAGAAAGTAAAACGTTTTAACCAATTTTACCACACAATCTGAAACAACTAATCATGTAATTCCTTATATTTGCACCCGATATTTAATTATTAACAAACACAAGAGTTATGAAGAATTTAAGAAATGTAATGTTGCTTTTTGCTGCAAGTGCAGCAATGATAGCATGCCAAAACAATGGTAAGACTGCTGCAAATGCAGCTGGTAATGACTCAGCTGCAACCGATACAGTTGCTGTTGATACTTTGTTTACGAGGGAGAAATCCCTGGTGCTGACGCAAGTTCAGTTTACACATTGAAACTCGCCAATGATTCTACTGATGGTTTCGCACTACACATCCAATCTTCAAAAGCCCAAGCAAAGCCTGAAGACTATACAGGTAAGAAGGTTGTTGAAACAAAGAAGGTTGATGGTAAAGACGTAACAGTTTATAAGTTCGCTTTAGGTAAGGACACAACTTACTTCAAAGTTGTTAACGACTCTACGCTTCGCATGGTTAACGACCAAGCTGAAGAGGCAGCTTCTAAGCTCAGCTACGACTTGAAGTTGAAGAAATAAGCACGCTGAATAAAGCAAATTAAAAAGAAGCGGAGGTGCTCTGACAGCATCTCCGCTTTTATTTTATTCTCTCCTTAAAGACTATTAACGACTTCCTTCAAGACTATTTTTGATTTCCTTAATCCTCTTTCGGCTAATGATATAACCGCCGTCGACAAACAATTAAAACTTTTCTACTTACGATTTCGGCTCACTACACTTTTTGAAACCACACGAGGCGCAAGCAGTTCTTTATATTCTTTGGAGTCATCCAACAGCTTTTCAGCCGCCTTTACCTGCCTATCATGCTTCAAAGTATATTCAATTGTGCCACGCTGATAATAGTAAATACCGATTATATCGCTTGCCAATGCCTGCATAATTCGCTCACGATTATAATCCAAATCCTTAGCAACATTATGCTTTAACTTGCTTTCTATTGCATCAAATTCAGGCTTTGCATCATCATAATAACCTTCAAACTTTGCCGTTTTTACAAGCTCTTTCAAGATCTTTTCACTCACACCATCATATTTAAAGCCACTTTTCAGCACGTGTTGCTTAAAGGCTTCGTAGTCAGCATTGGTGAGTTCAAACTTCGATGGATTGTCAATCGTGGGATGTTTTGCCACATAGTCAATCACGAAATCAAGCACTGTTTCCGTCGAATCAATCACCGACATCAGGTAAGACTGGATATTTGACGCCGTATCGGGCTTGATTTCAACATCTGGTTTGATGCCACCGCCGTCACGAACTTCACGTCCATGCAGCGTATGGAATACCTTACTAAGTGAATCGGGCACGTGTTCTGTCGAACCAACTCGGTCGTGTCGGTAGTTAATTGCTTGTATACAACGACCACTTGGAATGTAATATTTATGTGTCGTTAGCTTCATCTTTCCATTATAGGGCAAGTCAATCGTTGTCTGAACAAGGCCTTTCCCGTAGGTACGCGTACCCATTACAACCGCCCGATCAAGGTCTTGCAGCGCGCCAGCAGTAATCTCACTTGAGCTTGCGGTATTGCCATTGACGAGCACAACAATAGGCATCACGGTGTCGATTGGTTCTGATGTCGTCTTAAAATCATGGTCAAGTCGTTTCACTTTGCCTCTATTGGAAACAACAGTCACATCTTTTGGTACAAAAAGATTCACGATATTAACGGCTTCACTCTCTAATCCTCCACCATTATTCCTTAGGTCTATGATGAGCTTTTGCATGCCGTCTTTCTTCATTTCGACAAAAGCGCGGCGGAAATCTTTGGCACATCCCTCGGTGAATTGATTCAAATTGATATACCCAACGCCATGATTTAACAACCCAAAATAAGGCACTGCAGGCATCTTAATTGCACCTCGTGTGATCTTCATCTTCATGATTTTACCCGTTGAAGGGCGTCGAATCTTAATGACAAATGTCGTGCCGGCATCTCCTCGAAGATGGTCACTTACAAACTGAGTTGACTTGCCTTCCATCGACAAATCATCGATTGCAAGTATGAAATCTCCCTTTCTTAATCCCGCGTTTGCAGCCGGCATGTTCTCATAAGGCTCATCAATGAACACATTCTTATATTTCGGACTGTAACGTATTAAGGCTCCAACACCGGCATATTTACCTGTCATCATCATCTTAAGGTCATTGCCTTTCGCCTGTGGATAATATTCAGTGTAAGGGTCAAGGGCGTCAAGCATCGACTCAATAGCAGTCCCAATAACGGTATCAGCAGGTAACTTGTCGACATAAAGTAAGTCGAGATTCTTGTAAATGGCATTGAACACCTCAAGATTTGGCCACATTGAAGTTATGGTCCTTATCGTTTTGTGCTGCAACAGGCAAGGAAAGCAACACTAAAATGTATAGCAACAGTTTTTTCATAATTGTACAAAAGTAATATATATCAATGTAAAACCACTACTCTCTCCATTAAATTTCATGAAAACAAGCATAAAATGATTTTTTTTCTAAAATTATTTGGCGGTTCAAAAAGAATGTCTTATCTTTGCAACCGCAATTCAGAAATGAACTTTGCAACAATGCTTCAATAGCTCAGTTGGTTAGAGCACCTGACTGTTAATCAGGGGGTCGTTGGTTCAAGCCCATCTTGAAGCGCCATAAAAAGGAATCCTTCACAAGAGGATTCCTTTTTTGTTTTATGTCCGTTTGAAAATAACGAGGGAGCAATCTGACTCATTTTACACGACAAAATGATGCAAAACACACGATGAAATGGGGCATTTTGCGCGATGAAATGGCACAGATGACGAGCCACTTTCGATGATATGAAACGCGAAGCTGCCTCTTTTTGTGCTCACATCTCTTTGCAACTAAAAAATAAAGTCTTATCTTTGTGACGTGATTTATGATGCACTGGCCACTTCATAGCGATGTGTTTTTATCATCACATCGCCCGAATGGTGAAAACATTTCATTCAACCCAGCACACCAAACAAAACATCTGGTTACTCATCTACTAAAGAATAACGCATAACAATGAAAGTCACACTTCAATTTATTCTAAGTAATTGGGGGCTATGGCCACTGCTTACAGCGCTCTTTAGCTTAGTCTTCGGCGTTGGTTTAACAAGAAATTGGGGCAATGCAGCATTGTGGTTATGGTTCTGTTTAATCATTGTGACACTGATAACCCAGCTTTATGTCATGCTGCAATACGTTAAAGCACGCAAATGGATGAGTGCTTTCATGCTGCTTCTGCTCATGGTTGTGTCAATGATGTCGTTCTTTCTGTTCTTTGCCATCGCAGTAATGAGCGACGGAAAAGGCTTGCCCATGCAAGCCGTTTGACGATGAAAAAGCAAAAAGAACAATGCTTTTACAAACATTGTTCTTTCATTTCTTATGGAAAATCAACAGCATCATATAGTCGTTTTCTATCGGATTTGACTACGATTCATTAAATTTCAACCGACCTTTTTATATAAAGCAGTTCCTCTCCCCTATTGATACGCCACGCAGGAAACTCCTTATCATCATAGAAAAGGAGTCTCGCCATGGCATCATTTTTTAGAAATAATAGGTCAATCCCACTTGCCAAGCATTGGCACGAGCATTGGTTGACTTGCCGGCTAAGGCGTCCAGCCCCGATTCAACCGCTTGACTGGCGGTCATCTCTGCCGTCTTTCCGCACGCAACATTATAGTTGGCACTAAGTTGGAAGTGCTGAAGCAGCATGACTCCAAAGCCTAAGTTCACGCTGAAATTAGACTTTTTTACCTGCCATTGCGCTCTATCGTCGACAATAGAATGGTCTTTTTTGCCCACAGGGAAACCGATTTGGGGGCCTGCAAAGAAGAAAACGCTGGCATTATCTCCTAAGCCTACGCTATAACGGGCATTGATTGGAACAATGATTTGCTGCTGAACAAGCGCCTCATCTGCCACAGTTAGCTTTGCCTGTCGCTTGTCATAGAGAGCTGAAATATCTACAGCGAGCCCCGTAGGTGGCAAGCCAAACTTCACCGTTGGACCGAAAAAGAATCCACATTGATTACTCCTGTCAAAGACATGCTTATCAAAAGTCATGTTTGTGACATTCAATCCGCCCTTTAAACCGAAACGAATCTTTGCCTCAGCTGTGATGCAACAAAGCATCAGTAAGGCCATAACAAAAGCTACTCTAATTTTTTTCATACTCTAATTCTTTTAATCTATTAATGTTATGTGGTTTTAATGACGCTGCCGACGCACAGTAACGCGTGCCTGACCTGACACAGAAGAGCCACCATCTGACGAAGATCTACGATTGCGACGCACGCTGGTTGGCGCACTGTTTGTTGCTCGGCGGTTTGTCAATCGCTTGTTTTTAGATGTTTTTGTATCAGCCTTTGCAACGCTATCCAACGAGTCTTTACGCGACGAATCGCCCCATATATTCTTTTCAAAAGTAGCAATCTCGCGCTCAATTCGACGCTGTTCTTGATTCAATGCACTATCATTCTTGCAATATTGTGATAGCGTCTGGCCCAACATATTTGTCGTTTTATAGATCTTTCCCTTGTAAAGATTCATGGTAAAATAGTCTGCAAGACTCATCACTGCGGCATTATTTAGGTTACTTGTCATAACAGTTTGTTTGGCAAGTGCAGACGCAATATCGTCATATTTCACCCAAAACAGGGGATATTTTGTCGTGCCATCACCGAAATCATCCAGTCGTTCCATGATGGGACATAAGGCAAGTACCTTCGTGTGGAACGTCCCAGTAGCCTGATCAAAGTATGAACTCTCTTTGAGATAATAGCCTTTTACTTCGGCCGATGGTATGTCGCTGTTGTCTATATGCACGCCTTTGTCCGTGCGTTCAAAATAGATATGGTGGTCATTTAAGAATGTAAGTGGCTGCACTTTCGAGTCATCTGAGAACCTCTCATTACCGTCAAGACGATATTGATAGACGTTAATTCCGCCACGACTTGGGCCTGCCATCATCAACTTAAAGCAAAGTAAAGAGATTCATGCGTCCATCCGTAGGCTCAACAGGGTAGTATAAGGCCGCATTGGCATTATCGTTGAGATTCAGTTCGCGGTAAACGTCACGACGCCAGACCACATCTTCGTTCATCGGTTCTTGCGTTGGATACATCAGTTTGGCTCTCAATGTCAAGTTATTGGCATTGCTTTTCTTCACCTTTGCAGCTGCTTCAGCCTGTCGAAGCGGTGACTGTGCCCTGCCATTCATACAGCAGAGGGCTGCCAACAGCATTACATATAGTCTTTCTTTCTTTATCATCATCTTACAATTACTTCCAAAGCCCCTGTCAAAGTGCGTGTGATTCCGTCAGGACCAACGGCTTTAACATGGCTGATATAAAATCTTTTGTTTCGTGATAGGCTGCGGAAGGTCTCACGTTGGCGGTCAGAGAAGTTTGCTCCTGCTGATGCAACAGGGACCGCATTGCCCATATTATCAAAGAAAACGGTTTCAAAACTCAACACGCGGAAAGGGATATCGAGGAGTCCATCATCAATAGCGGCATGGATACCCGACGCTCCCATCAACGCAGCTTTAGCCATTGCACCTCCTTTAAAGCGGTTTGTTCCAAGAGCGATATAGGCAGATGGGTCGGGCAACTTACGCACATGAAAGACAAAAGGAGGAAGCGTTCTGACCTGACCATTATCTCGTGCCGTGACATGTATCGTGACATCACGACCAACTGCGGCTGGAGTGGCGATAAAATGTCCATTGCCTTTCGCTGTCAATCCCCCTCCTGTCATTGATATTGAGACTGCATTGGCTGGCACACCCGGCACACTTACGCTCATCGGATTAGGGTAACCAGCATATAAAACATTCATCATGTCGGCGGCAACGGTGGCACTTGTGGGTGCAGGAACAACGTTATATTTCTGTAAGAAGTTACGACGTATGAGGTCACCCCTACGATTTTGCATCAAGATGTAACCGCTAAGGCTATGTTCTCCAACGCCCGATGCCGTGAAACTATATTGTCCATTGCGCGACATTACACGCTGTCCGTTGACAAATATCTGGGGTTGTAGCGTCGTATCTACGGCTGCCATGACGATGGAAGCATTGAAACGTTCGCCCGGATAGAGCGTCGTTTCTCGGGAATCACGTAGGCATTGAGCTTGTTTACACGGATATCTTTCACATCAATGTTTGAAACGAGCGTGTGAAGTACCTCACCTTCGGCGTAACGTACATCGCTTTGAAGCTTTGAAAGTAAGGTAACTGCGGCGGCAACTGGCATATTTTCAAACATATACTCCTGCCAGTTCTTGCCCTGAAGGCGTGCTTTTTGAGGAACAGTTGTAGAGAGATTGTCTGCTATAATGCGCTTCTGATGTGGGTCATCTATAAGATTCAAGATGCGCTCTCGATAGGCATTAACACGCAAGAAGAGTGCCTTTCCCTTCCCAGTCAATGGTGCTAACATCACCTCTCCAGCCGCATCAAGGTTATCTTTGTTCTTAATCTGATTGGCATCTCCGTCTTTTCCATCTGCATTCTTTACGATAGCGACTTTCAATTGCTGTGCAAAGTCGAAGAGAGAATCGCTCATTTGCTTCACCGCTGTAGCCTTTTCAAACCACGCTTTCACCTTTTCGGGGTTCTGTTTCATCTGCATTTCAAAGTCCCGATACAATGAAATGTTCTCTTGAGTAGCGTTGCCTGTTGTGCGGTTTAGACTGTCTTCTACGATTGAAAAGCCATCCAACACCTCGGTAGAGATATTGAGTGCGAGCATGGCCAACAAGACTATATACATCAAGTTGATCATTTTCTGACGCGGAGATACCAGTCTTTTCTTAATAGCCATTAGAGCGTTGGGGTTTGATTTGGTGCAGCTGCACGCATGTTTGTCGTCATTGCTTCAATCATCCGGGCATAGATTGCATTGAGTTGTTCAATATGTCGCGCCAAAAGACGACTCTGTTCATTAATCTGATCGATAGTTCCAATCTGCTGACTGGCACTCTTCAACTGCATCTCATACACCTTTGTGATGCCTGTAAGCGTTCGATTGAGGTTCTCCATCTCCTCACTATCGCGTGTGAGACGAGTGCTTTGCGCCCCTACTTTGCCAAGAATCTCGGTGAGTTTCGTTAGTTCTTCAACATAGTTTTGTTGGGCTTCAGCCATTGCAGGGTCTACTTTCGGAAGCGCTATTGAAGCTACTTGTTCCGTCAGCGACGCTGTCTTTGCCACTGCGGGGGCTGTCGTCGTCATTGGTTGAGCCTGTATCTGCGGTGTAACCGAAGGCTTCATATTAGCCGAAACCTCATCTGTTCGGGTGAGATATTCATCCGTTAGATGAGTGGGGAGTTCCATTCCATCTGTTGTTTTGTCAAAAGGACGGTCGAAAGCAGATAGGAAGAACACCACAACTTCAGTGCCCATACCAAAGATAAGCCAAAGGTCTGCCCCCTCAATATGAATCAACTTAAGGAGTGCTCCGAGTACAACGATAGAGGCACCCCAGCTATATGCATAGTTCAAAAAGGTCTGACCGGGCACACTGTCCATCCACTTTTGCAGACGATAGACGATGTTTAATTTACTATATCTTGTCATTTTTTCTTGCTTTTATTACTACTTGTTGACGTGGCGAGGCTTCGAACACAACGAAATCCAATATAACAACGCGGATGGTTTTGATACTCCCAAGAACGCCAAGCCGAACGAATCAGGCTCTCTGGGTCCTTCCATGAGCCACCGCGCACACTCTTTTTCTTCAATGCATAGGGGTCTTCTTTGGCGGCATTATAAGCAAGTTGCGGGTTAATATCATTCATTGCATCTACGCCCGAAGCCGTATATGCCGTACTTGTCCATTCCGCCACGTTGCCAGCCATATCAAAAAGTCCATTAGAATTAGCCCCATAGATGCCCACTTTGCTTGTAATGAGATTGCCATCTTCGGTATAATTGCCACGATCGGGCTTGAAGTTAGCATAGAAACAGCCATTACCATTCTTCATATCTCTATTTTCCCATGGAAACTCATTACCGCTTTTACCACGTGCTGCATACTCCCATTCGGCCTCAGTAGGTAGGCGATAGCGCTGAACATAACGTGCTTCACCGCCTAATCCCTTAAGTAAATAGTCCGTACGCCATGCGCAAAAGGCATTCGCTTGCTCCCAAGTGACGCCCACAACTGGGTAATCATTATAGGCAGGATTACTGAAATAGTTACGCAAATACATTTCATTGTCAGCGTTCTTAAAGTCATTTACCCAGCACGTTGTATCGGGATAGATGTTCACAATGTATGTGTTTAGGAAGTCCCAAGGCCCAGTTCGTGGTCTATCTATCGTCTGTCTGACAATCTTTCCCTCGTCATTTATATAGGCGGTATCCTTCGAAATCATCACCGGTTCGTCGTCATTTGTAAGCACATCGGTGTTAAACGACCGCTCTTCGGGATTCATACGATTGCGCCGAAGGGCTGCAGCCGAGTAATCATAAATCTCATAACGATAGTTCATTTGACGCCAATCAAGCAGTTTCGCCTGTAACAGGGTTCGTAACATAAAGACTTTCTATGGCACGCTGCTCATCTTCATTAGGCTTTCGAGGCAAAGGCTTCTTCCAGTTGACGCGCGGCGTGATGGCGTTTCCATCTTTATCTTCCGTAATCATATAGCTTTCGTCGCCTGCATAGGCTGGGTCGGCCAAACGAGTACGCAGAATACTATCGCGAACCCACATCACAAACTGTTTATATTTGGAGTTTGTTACCTCGGTTTCATCCATCCAAAAGCCATCCACGGAGATGTCTTTCTTCGGTGTTTTCTCTCTCCCCAGAGCGAGTCTTGCTTATCAAGTCCCATGTGCAAGAAGCCTCGTTCAACCTTTACCATGCCATAAGGTGTAGGCTCAGAAAAGGCTCTTCCGCCACCTACTCCCACGACTTCGCCCCCTTTTCCGGCCATAGACAGGCCCTTACCACTAAAGCAACCTGTCATCATACAACCTGTTATGAGGAGCCATAACCCTATCTTTATCTTATGTTTCATTGTCTGTTGTTATAAGATTCTAACGCTTTGATGTTTGTTTTTGCCTTTCTTTGCGAGGTTTAGTTCCGTTTGATAACCCACAAAAAGCTCATGACTTCCATTGCCAAGGCTTAGTCCTGAGGTATAAACTTCATAGCTATAACCTACCACAACACCATGGAAAGTTCCGCCAATCAGAGCCGTAACAGAGTTTGTCGGACTATAACTGATGCCGCCATAAAGCATTTTTCCTTCGTGCGAATAAACCAATCTTCCGGTTACATCCGCCCGATAGGCCTTACCATCTGTGCGTAAAAGCACCGAAGGTTTTATTTTCAAGAACGGATTTCTAAGTTGAATATTGTATCCACCCGTCAGATAATACGTGGGAGAAACCGGCAATTCATTGACATCCCCCATACGAATCTTGGGGCGATTCAAATGTTGCACCGATGCACCGGCATACCAATGGCGCTGCAAATAGTAAAGTCCCGCACCAACATCTATGCCATTTCCGTTGACATCTGTAGTCGCAAAGGCCGGATCTCCGGGTGTAGAGAGGTCGACTTTTGAGCCATCAAAGCTCTCATTTAGTAGTGAAACCTGCAGACCAACACGTAGCTTTCCCCCCATAAACTTCGTTTGAGCAGCATATAACAAGCTAATTTCTGATGCGTAAAAAGTCCTATTTTCTCATTAATGAATTGCACTCCGGCACCTTGATAGCACCTCATGGCATAAAAAGGCAGGTCGGCAGAGGCATACATCGTACGCGGATGATTCTCAAAACCCGTAAAATTCAGCGCATAAGCCAAGTTGACATTGAGCTTGTTTTCCTTTCCGGCAGCAGCTGGATTGAATGAAGTCTCCATGTCAAAATAATGACTGAAGGCCGCATCATACTGCGCTTTGGCTGTCACAGCAACCCAAACGAGCATCACTGACAAAAGAAATCTAATCGTTTTATGCACGCTTATATAACGCGAATCCTTATATATTATTGCACGAAATTTATTGCATAAAAACATATTCGCCCACCTATTATTATCTCATCTGCGGCAAATCGTCTCGTAAACAGCACCATTTCACCCTATCATTTCAATCATTTTACAACGTAAAATCATAGTAATCAGATTTCGTATCATAACACATTGAGCATCAGAAAGATATTAACGAAGTTGAGATAAAAATAAAATAAGACTTTCATTCGACAGAAACAAGCTGAACCTTATCCATTTATGCCGACATGAAACACCCTAAATAATAGAAAAAGGTCATAAAAAAACATCTCCCAAACAAGGATGTTTCGAGAAACAAACCCTTTGAGAGATATTCTTTTCCATTGCACGCCGTCTTATGAAAACACAAGCACAGCAATATCAAGAAACCTATGCCAAACAACAACTCCACTTGTTGGAGCGGCCCAACAGAAGCTACTTATTTAATATTCATCGTCATTCCACAAGAAATCATCCTTTGAAGGATAGTCTGGCCAGATGTCTTCGATGCTTTCATAAACATCACCTTCGTCTTCTATTTCTTGCAGATTTTCTAATACTTCTAATGGAGCGCCCGAACGAATAGCATAGTCTATCAACTCTTCTTTAGTCGCGGGCCAAGGTGCATCTTCAAGTTTTGAGGCTAATTCTAGTGTCCAATACATAGTCTTATCATTTTAATTCATTCACAATTATGCGTGCAAAAATAGCAAAATAAATCTTATCCACAAGAAAAGATGAAAGTTTTTTCGATGAAAATGCCAATAAAGATTAAAACAAAGAATTACACTTCTAAGAGTAACCAGCAGCCAATCTTGAAAAGAACGCCCTGCATCTGCGCTATGACAATATAAGAAGAATGGTATCACAAGACATAAGAATTGGGGTTAAGTCTAATTTTCAGCATAGAAAAATAAGTTGTTTTATATCATGAAAAGGAAAAAGGAAAAACCAGAAAAATAAGACATTGACTCGTGTTTTGCCTTAAAAAGAAAACCAACCATCCTAAATAAAAAACACGAATTAGTTGCATATTACAGATATTATTCGTAATTTTGCAGCGTTCAGTGGAATGAGGGACTCCAAAGAGAGTTCCTCATTTTATTTTAATAAGACATATATGATTGACAAAAACGTCGTAAAAAAGTTAGTAGAAGAATGGCTGGCAGGCAAGGAATACTTTCTTGTGGGCATAGAAATCAGCCAAGATGACAAGATTGTTGTTGAGATTGACCACGCTGATGGCGTTTGGATTGAAGACTGTGTGGACTTGAGTAAGTATATAGAAGACCATCTCAGTCGTGACGAAGAAGACTATGAACTCGAGGTAGGTTCAGCTGGTTTAGGTCAGCCTTTCAAGGTACTTCAGCAATATATCAACTTCATTGGTAAGGAGGTTGAAGTGTTGGATGCCGATGGAAAGAAGTATCAAGGCGTGCTAAAGAGCGTTGATGGTAACGACTTTACAGTGACCGTAAACGAGAAAGTGAAAGTGGAAGGAAAGAAACGCCCCCAGAAAATGGACGTAGATCACACTTTCAATATGGATAATGTAAATATACTAAATACTTAATAAGTTTCAAATAAAGCTATGGCAGCAAGAAAAATTGAAGAAGATTCAATCAGTTTGATTGACACCTTCCGTGAGTTTAAGGAGACGAAGAATATCGACCGCACAACGTTAGTGAGCGTTTTGGAAGAAAGTTTCCGCAATGTGCTCGCTAAAATCTTTGGTAGTGACGAGAATTTCGACGTTATCGTGAACCCAGACAAAGGCGACTTTGAGATTTATCGCAACCGAATTGTAGTGGCAGATGGTGAGGTTGAAGACGAGAATAAGCAGGTTGCATTGACCGAAGCCCGTAAGATTGAGCCCGATTATGAGGTGGGTGAAGAGGTTTCGGAACAAGTAAACTTTGCGAAATTCGGCCGTCGTGCCATCCTGAATCTACGTCAAACCTTGGCGTCAAAGATATTAGAATTAGAGCACGATACACTCTACAATAAATATAAAGACCGCGTAGGTCAGATTATATCTGGTGAGGTTTACCAGATTTGGAAACGTGAAGTGTTGGTCGTAGATGACGAAAACAATGAGCTAATTCTACCGAAAAGTGAACAGATTCCGGCTGATGTTTATCGCAAAGGCGAGACAGTTCGCGCTGTCATTTTACGCGTAGACAACGAAAACAACAATCCAAAGATTATCCTTTCACGCACAAGTCCGCTCTTCTTGGAGCGCTTGCTTGAGGCAGAGGTACCTGAAATTAACGACGGACTTATTGCTATCCGCAAGATTGCTCGCATGCCGGGAGAGCGTGCAAAGATTGCCGTTGAGAGCTTTGACGACCGCATTGACCCAGTTGGTGCATGTGTAGGTGTGAAGGGAAGTCGCGTACATGGCATCGTACGTGAACTCTGTAATGAGAATCTTGACGTTGTAAACTATACGTCGAACATCAACCTCTTTATCCAAAGAGCCTTGAGTCCGGCACGTGTAAGCAGCATAAACATTGATCAAGAAAACCATAAAGCAGAGGTATATCTACAGCCAGAAGAAGTTAGTTTGGCTATCGGTCGCGGTGGATTAAACATTAAATTGGCATCCATGCTAACCGAATTTACGATTGATGTGTTCCGTGAGGTTCCAGACGGTGAAGCAGATGAGGACATCTACTTGGATGAATTCTCTGACGAAATCGACCAATGGGTGATAGAAGCCATTAAGAGTATCGGCTTGGATACAGCTAAAGCAGTGCTCAATGCACCACGCGAAATGCTCGTAGAAAAGGCCGACCTCGAAGAAGAAACCGTGGATCATGTCATCAATGTGCTGCGTGCTGAGTTTGAACAATAATCAAATGATTTGATAAGTTGCAATAAACCCTATCAACACGCAACAGGAAAAAGAGTACGTCTTCTCTTGATTTCCACTTCAATAGGAAATGATTTTGAATGACAACTCAATGAGAAGACAACCTTTTTAGAAGACGTTCTCTCTAAATAGAGACAGCAAATGGAATACCTTCTGCATGCAATCAGCCTGAGAGAACATTATATTTGAGGAACGAGATAAAACGAAAAAAAGAAGTAAACAATTACATGAGCATCAGATTAAACAAAGCATTACGTGAATTAAACATAGGACGTCAAACGGCAGTTGACTTCCTTACGAAGAAAGCAGAACTTGGAGAGGTGAAAGACGACTTGAGTTTTAAGCTCAATGACGCACAATATCAGGCTCTCGTTGAGCGTTCAAACAAGATGCCGCAGTACGAAGTGAGGCTGAAAAGCTCTTCCAAAAGAAACCAAAAGAAAAGAAACATGCGACTGAAGCGAAAGACAATCGTGCCGAGAACCTGCTGAAATCATCTAATCAACAGGTATATACGCCGAAGGGAAAGATAAACCTTGACGAGGTAGGAAAAAAGCCTTCGCCAAAGAAGTCTGCTGCTCCTGAAGTGAAAAAAGCTCCAGAAAAAAAGGTTGCTGCCGTCAACCCAGAGCCTGAAAAGAAAGTAATAAAGCCACAACCTGAGGCTCCCAAACCACAAGTAAAGGTTGAAAAGCCTGTCAAAGTGCAAAAGACAGAGGCTCCTCAAAAGCCTGTCACCGAGGAAAAGAACGAAGAAGGAATCTTCACTTTGAATAGCGAGAAGAAGATTCTCAATACTCCTAAGGTGAACGTCTTAGGCAAAATAGACCTCGATGCAATAAATCAGAGCACGCGTCCGAAGAAGAAGTCTAAGGAGGAAAAACGCAAAGAGCGTGAAGAAAAGGCAGGAACACAGCATGGTGGCGAGCGTAAAAAGCGTGTGCGCATCAACAAAGAACGCGTAGACATCAATGCAGAGGCGAAACAAAACAATGGTGGTGGTAACGGCGGAAACGGCGGAAAGAACAAGAATAAGAAGAACCGCAACAAGCGAAATCAAAAACCTTTGGAGGTAGATGATGAGGCTGTGGCACGCCAAGTAAAAGAAACGCTGGCACGATTGACAAGCAAGAGCCAAAACAAGAAAGGCGCTAAGTATCGTAAAGAGAAACGTGAGGCCGTTCAAGAAAAGCTGCAACAGGAGGCAAACGCAGAGCGCAAGGAAGCCAAAATCCTAAAGCTCACCGAGTTTGTTACCGTCAGTGAATTGGCTACAATGATGGATATCAGCGTGACACAAGTTATCTCTACGCTGATGAGTGTAGGCATAATGGTGTCTATAAACCAGCGACTTGACGCGGAAACTATTAACATGGTAGCCGATGAATTCGGTTTCAAGACTGAGTATGTCAGTGCAGAAGTGCAGGAAGCTGTAAGCGAAGACGTAGACGACGAGAATGACCTTGTGCCACGTGCACCAATCGTTACCGTCATGGGACACGTCGATCATGGTAAGACTTCACTGCTTGACCATATCCGAAACACTAACGTAATTGCCGGTGAAGCAGGTGGTATCACCCAGCACATCGGTGCCTATGGTGTTACACTTAAGAATGGACAGAAGGTTACTTTCCTTGATACTCCAGGACATGAAGCCTTTACTGCCATGCGTGCTCGTGGCGCTCAGGTAACTGATATCGCTATTATCATCATTGCAGCAGATGACTCTGTGATGCCAACAACAAAGGAAGCAATCGCTCATGCACAAGCAGCGGGCGTGCCGATGGTATTTGCAATCAACAAGATTGATAAGCCGGGAGCGAACCCAGACAGGATTCGTGAGGACTTAGCCAACATGAATTTGCTCGTTGAAGAATGGGGAGGTAAATACCAATGCCAAGAGATTAGTGCAAAGAAAGGTGTCGGAGTAGACGCTCTTCTCGATAAAGTGCTGCTCGAAGCAGAGATGCTTGACCTCAAAGCGAACCCCAATCGGAAGGCTACCGGAACTATTATTGAGTCGTCACTTGACAAGGGTCGCGGTTATGTTAGTACGGTTCTTGTGAGCAATGGCACACTAAAGATTGGAGATATTGTTATTGCAGGAACCAGTTGGGGACGTATAAAGGCGATGTTTAATGAACGTAATCAGCGCATCACTGAAGCCGGGCCATCTGAACCAGCCATTATACTTGGTCTCAATGGAGCACCTACTGCAGGAGACTTATTCCATGTATTGGAGTCTGAACAAGAGGCTCGTGAGATTGCAAACAAACGCGAACAATTGCAGCGAGAGCAAGGATTGAGAACGCAGAAGCGCCTGACACTTGGTGACATCTCACACAGAATTGCCCGCGGCGAGTTCCATGAGTTGAACATTATTGTTAAGGGTGACACCGATGGTTCTATCGAAGCATTGAGCGATTCGTTTATAAAGCTCTCAACAGAAAAGGTACAAGTGAATGTCATTAGCAAGGCAGTAGGACAAATAAGCGAGAACGATGTCATGTTAGCCAGTGCTTCTGACGCTGTCATCGTAGGCTTCCAGGTTCGTCCTTCGTCTGATGCACGCCGCTTAGCTGACCGAGAAGGTGTTGAGATTAACACCTATTCAATCATCTACGACGCTATCGATGATATCAAGAGTGCCATGGTTGGTATGCTCGATAAGGTGAAGAAAGAGATTGTTACCGGCCAAGTTGAAGTACAACAAGTATTCAAGATTTCCAAAGTTGGAACGATTGCAGGTGGCTTAGTGACTGAAGGTAAGGTGCATGCCAAGGATAAAGCCCGCGTGGTTCGCGATGGAATTGTAATCCGTACGGCTGAAATCAATGCCCTGAAACGTTATAAAGACGACGTGAAAGAAGTTCCAATGGGCATGGAATGTGGCTTGAGTCTTGTCAACTTTAACGACATCATGGAGGGTGATATTATTGAAACCTTTACTGAAATTGAGGTAGAACAGAAACTGTAAACATTGTAGAGAGGTCATGTCAAACTTGAGATGACCTCCTCTCTACATATATATAATAAGGTAGTGACACTCTCCATTAAAGACAGGGTGTCACTATTGTGGTTAATAACAAATGTTACCAATTCAATAATGGTATACATTTTGTTGTACCATTCCATAAATTCAGGAATTTAGAAATGGCAGAAAAAGAGAAAAATAAGTTTGTAAAACAGGTGGCAGAAAAGAAATATGAGTTCGGCTTTACCACTGATGTACAAACTGATATCATAGAAAAGGGACTCAACGAAGACGTTGTTCGTCTCATCTCTAAGAAGAAAGGAGAGCCCGAATGGTTGTTAGATTTCCGCCTGAAAGCTTATGAATATTGGAAAGATCTCAAGCAACCCACATGGGGACATGTGCATCTTCCCGAGATTGACTACCAGGCAATATCTTACTATGCAGACCCATTGGCCAAGAAACCCAAGAATAAAGAGATTGATCCTGAACTCGAAAAGACTTTCGACAAGTTAGGAATCCCACTCGAAGAGCGGTTGGCTCTTAGTGGAACGGCTGTTGATGCTATCATGGATTCAGTATCTGTGAAGACAACATTCAAAGAAAAACTCCGCGAAAAAGGAATCATCTTCTGTAGCATTGGAGAGGCCGTTAAGGAACATGCAGACTTGGTTAAGGAATATTTGGGTAGCGTAGTCCCCTATCGCGACAACTATTTTGCAGCGCTTAACAGTGCAGTTTTCAGCGATGGTTCATTCGTTTATATCCCTAAAGGCATTCGTTGTCCAATGGAACTCAGCAGTTATTTCCGCATCAACGCACGTAACACGGGACAATTTGAACGTACACTTATTGTCGCAGAAGATAACGCTTATGTAAGTTATCTCGAAGGATGCACCGCACCAATGCGTGATGAGAATCAGCTTCATGCAGCCATTGTTGAAATCATTGTGAAAGACAATGCAGAGGTAAAATACTCTACTGTGCAGAACTGGTACCCCGGAGATGAGCACGGAAAGGGTGGAGTGTTGAACTTAGTCACAAAGCGTGGCGACCTACGTGGCGTCAACTCTAAACTGAGTTGGACTCAAGTGGAAACGGGTTCTGCTATCACCTGGAAATATCCTTCTTGCATCTTACGTGGTGATAACGCTGTTGCCGAATTCTATAGTGTGGCAGTCACAAACAACTTTCAAGAGGCAGATACTGGTACAAAGATGATACACATGGGAAAAAACACCAAGTCTACCATCATCTCTAAAGGCATCTCAGCCGGTCATAGCCAAAATTCCTACCGAGGACTTGTACGTGCTACGGCCAACGCGGATAACGCTCGAAACTACAGTTCGTGTGACTCTCTGCTGTTAGGAAGTAATTGTGGTGCCCACACCTTCCCTTATATGGACATTCATAACGATACCGCTGTCATTGAACATGAAGCAACTACCTCCAAGATATCCGAAGAACAACTTTTCTATTGCAATCAACGTGGCATACCAACAGAGCAGGCTGTAGGCCTCATCGTCAATGGATATGCCAAAGAAGTACTTAATAAGTTGCCAATGGAGTTTGCTGTTGAGGCACAAAAACTATTGAGTGTAAGTCTTGAAGGAACTGTAGGATAAACGATAATAACAACAATTTTTGATTTAAAAAGAATGTTAGAAGTAAGAAATTTACATGCCACCATTGCTGGCAAAGAGATATTAAAGGGCATCAACCTCACCGTTAAAGATGGTGAAACCCATGCTATCATGGGACCAAATGGCTCTGGTAAGTCAACCTTAAGCGCTGTTTTAACGGGCAATCCACTATATACTGTCACTGCAGGTGAAGCTATTTTCAATGGTCAAGACCTACTACAAATGAAACCAGAGGACCGAGCTCGCGCCGGAATCTTCCTCTCTTTCCAATATCCAGTGGAGATACCTGGCGTGTCAATGACCAACTTTATGCGCGCCGCCATTAATGCAAAGCGCGAATATTTGGGTCAAGAGCCGTTGAATACTGCCGACTTTATGAAGCTCATGCGAGAGAAACGGAAGCTTGTTGACTTAGATAGTAAGTTGTCACATCGTTCAGTTAATGAAGGTTTTTCTGGTGGAGAAAAGAAGCGAAATGAAATCTTTCAGATGGCAATGTTAGAGCCAACGCTGAGCATACTCGATGAAACCGACTCTGGCCTTGACGTAGATGCCATGCGCATCGTAGCCGATGGAGTAAACAAAATGCATACCGATAAGACCTCAGCTATCGTGATTACACACTATGAACGCCTGTTGGATATGATCAAACCGAATTTCGTTCATGTGCTTTATAATGGTCGTATCGTCAAAACTGCAGGCCATGAACTGGCTAAAGAGATTGAGCAGCACGGCTATGATTGGATTAAAGAGGAAGCCGATGCACAGTATGGAGAATAACAAAGGAGGAGAATCATGAACAGTGAACAGCAATATATCGACCTCTATCAAGAGCAATCAGATGCCATCAAGCGTCATTCTGCCGAACCACTCAACGCTGTGCGCGACCGTGCTTTCAATGATTTCAAAGCACAAGGATTCCCCACACGCAAGGTAGAACGATACAAATATACCGACATGGCGGCTCTGTTTGCCCCCAACTATGGGCTCAACCTCAACCGCCTTGCTATCCCCGTAGACCCTTACGAGGCTTTCAAATGCGACGTACCCAACTTGAGTACCTCGCTCTATTTCATCATTAATGACACCTTTTACACAAAAATGCTTCCCTCGGCTCACCTGCCCGAGGGCGTTATCATTGATTCATTGTGTCATGTAGCGACTGAAAAGCCTGATTTCATTGCTAAATATTACGCCAAACTTGCAAACACTCAAGAAGACGGGATCACGGCGTTGAACACGATGTTAGCCCAAGATGGTCTGCTCGTATATGTTCCGAAGAATGTCAAAATAGACCGACCGATTCAGGTCATCAACATGCTTCGTGCTGATGTTGACCTCATGGTAAACCGCCGTGTGCTGATTATCATGGAGCAAAATGCCGAAGCGAAGTTCCTGTTTTGTGACCATGCTGCCGATGATCGCCGGTTTCTTTCAACCCAAGTTATTGAGTTTATGTGGGCGAAAATGCTCACTTAGAACTCAACTGCCTTGAAGAGACTCACTTTAAGAACACCCGTGTCAGCAATGTTTACATCGAACAACAGGCCAACAGCCGTGTAAACCACAATGTAATCACCCTACACAATGGAGTAACGCGCAATCGCCTTGACCTTGTTTTCAAAGGAGAAGGCGCCGAATGTCATTGCAATGGTTGTGTGGTTGCCGACAAACAGCAACACGTTGACAATAATACGCTCATCGATCATCAGGTTCCTCACTGCACAAGTAACGAACTTTATAAGTATGTTCTCGATGACCACGCTGTTGGAGCCTTTGCCGGTCGTGTGCTTGTTCGCCAGGAAGCACAGAAAACAAGCAGTCAAGAGACCAATCAAAACCTTTGTGCTGCTAAGACAGCTCGCATGTACACACAGCCTATGCTCGAGATATATGCCGACGATGTCAAGTGTGCTCATGGTTCAACGGTAGGCCAATTGAACGATGCTGCCTTATTCTATATGCAGCAACGCGGTATCAGTCTCAAAGAGGCTAAGCTGCTTTTGGAGTTCGCTTTCGTCAATGAAGTCATCGATAAAATGGAACTTGAACCATTGCGCGACAGACTTCATCACCTCGTTGAAAAGCGTTTCCGCGGAGAATTGAATAAATGTGAGGGATGCCAGCTGTGTAAGTAGGCCGTCAAAAGCCTACCTCTACGCACTGAAAGAAAGGGCTTCATCATTTCAATTTGAATCGTTCACTCCCTCAAACAGCCTTTGATGTTTCGCATGGGGTAAAGAGTAAGCCCGCAATCACTATTAAATTTGCATTATGGATTATGATTTAAATAAGATAAGAAAGGACTTTCCAATCCTTTCGCGCATGGTTTACGACCGACCACTTGTCTATCTTGACAATGCCGCAACTACGCAAAAGCCACTTTGTGTGCTTGACAAGATGCGCGAAGAATACTTGAATGTCAACGCCAATGTACATCGCGGTGTGCACTGGCTCAGCCAACAAGCAACCGAACTCCATGAAGGTGCGCGCGAAACCGTACGCAAATTCATCAATGCAAAGAGTGTAAACGAGATTGTTTTCACACGTGGAACCACCGAAGGATTAAACCTAATAGCCTCAAGTTTCAGTGAAACTTTCATGCAAGAAGGCGATGAAGTCATCGTCTCTACCGTCGAACACCATTCCAATATCGTGCCCTGGCAACTCCAACAACCCCGAAAAGGCATTGTATTGAAAGTCATTCCTATGGATGATAACGGTGCAATGGACTTGCAAGCCTTCGAGAAAATGATTAGTCAGAAGACTAAGATTGTCAGCATTTCTCACGTTAGCAACGTACTCGGTACAATCAATCCTGTCGAAGAAGTTATACGCATTGCCCACGAACACAACATTCCCGTCGTTGTAGATGGGGCCCAAAGTACTCCTCATTTCAAGGTCGACATGCAACAGTTGGACTGCGATTTCTTTGTGTTTAGCGGGCATAAGGTTTATGGTCCAACAGGAATTGGCGTACTCTATGGCAAAGAAGCGTGGCTCGATAAACTCCCGCCATACCAAGGAGGAGGCGAAATGATTGAACATGTGAGCTTTGAAAAGTCGACTTTTGAACGCCCACCATTGAAGTTTGAGGCTGGAACACCCGACTACATTGCCACTACCGGCCTTGCCACAGCCCTCGATTATGTTTCAGCTTTGGGTATGGACGCTATACAAAGGCATGAAGAAGAGCTCACACGTTATGCCATTTCACAACTCCAAATGATTGAAGGCATGAAGCTCTTTGGCGTGCCTTCACACGCTGATGTGACGCGACTTCACCACGACGCGGTTATCAGTTTCCAACTCCGTGACATTCATCACATGGACATGGGAACCTTACTTGACCGCTTAGGTATAGCCATTCGAACGGGTCATCACTGTGCACAACCACTCATGAATCGCTTGGGTGTGCTCGGAACCTCACGTGCAAGTTTCGCCCTCTACAATACAAAAGAAGAGGTCGATGCACTCGTTGCAGGCATTAAGCGCATCTCAACCATGTTCTAAAGTGACTTGCGACACGCCATGACAGCCTTCAACAGCCAACCACAACAAACGGCTCTGGCCACAAAACTGATGTCTGCTGGCAACACAACAAACACGAAAGCCAACTGCGCATTGAGCAGATGCAGGGTCTGACGCATGCTGATTTCTCGCCCGAGCACAGCCGAATAATACGCTGAAAACCACCTAACGGGGCGACAAACTGTGTCTTTCAGGCGCACAATAAATTGGCGTAGACTTTGTGATGACTGATGTTGTTCACACTCAAGATAGATATTCTTTTCCATATTTTCAGTTGTTTTTTGTTCATCTTCAATTACGATTGCAAAGTTAAATGGAAGCATGGAAGTATCTTTTCACACCAAATCTACACCTGTTAAAAGTGTTAACACATAACAATTATTAACAATATAATGCTCCTTCCCTATCTCAATAGTGGGTTGATTGAAGCGGGTTGCGACGAAGCAGGCCGTGGATGCTTAGCCGGAAACGTTGTCGCTGCGGCCGTTATCCTGCCCACTGACTATGTGAATCCTTTGTTAAACGACAGTAAAGCTTACCGCCAAACAACGTTATGCCTTGCGCGAGCAGATAGAACATGAGGCGTTAGCTTGGGCAGTGGGTGTAGCCACACCCGAAGAGATTGATAACATCAACATTCTTCACGCCAGTTTCTTAGCCATGCACCGTGCCTTAGACCAACTAAAGCTACGCCCTGAAGCTGTCATTGTCGACGGAAACCACTTCGATCCCTATGTCGTTGGCAAGGGATTACCCAATGAAGGTAAGCTTCTTCCTCACACTTGTATTGTCAAAGGCGATGGAAAATATCTGAGTATTGCAGCAGCCAGCATCCTCGCAAAAACCTATCGAGACGACTATATGACTGAACAGGCCCTGCGTTTCCCCTTCTATGGCTGGGAGAAAAACAAGGGATATCCCACTAAAACGCATTATCAGGGCATAGAGAAGCATGGACTTTGCGCATTACATCGCAAGAGTTTTAACACCCAGCCTAACCTTTCCAAAGGGAGAAAGCACGAAGTTGACGAAGGAGAATTGGTGTTTAAATAGCATTTTTTCTCTTCTTTCATGTAATGGAAAGTATTGAAACAATATAGCAATATCAAGCGAACCCCCCACCCTTTCCGTGAGGTTGGGTAAGGAATCAACTCTATGAAGAAACTTGGCAACGAGCTTACGCTCATCCTTTTGATGACCGATGGCACAGATTATACAGCAAATGATTTGTGTGAACATTTGCAATGCACGCGTCGTAACCTTTATTACTATCTGCAATTTCTACGCGATTATGGGTTTAATGTCGTTAGAAATGGCAATTATTATCGTCTTGATCCACACTCACCCTTCTTCCGTCGCATCACGACTGCCGTCAATTTCACGAAGGCAGAGGCTGCTTTACTGCATCAGTTAGCCTCGGGTGCCGACACCAAGAGCCCCACCATAGCGTCTATAAAGAATAAGTTGGAGCGCACGTATGACTTGCGTCTTGTCACGGATTCACGCTATAAGAAGAAACAAATGCAAAACCTTAGCGACCTGACAACGGCTATCAACAGCAAACATATTGTTTGTTTGCATCATTATTCCTCACCCCACAGCCACTCATTCAGTGACCGTGTCGTTGAGCCTTTCCTCTTTTTAAATGATCATCAGGATGTACGTTGCTATGAATTGGCCTCTGGAACGAACAAGACTTTTAAGTTGGCACGCATCGGAAAGGTTGAAATCTACGACGCACCATGGATACATTCCGACAAACATAAAAGCGTTTTTACCGATATGTTTGGCTTTTCGGGAGAGCAACGCTACACCATTCGGCTCCGACTGGGACAGCTTTCCTATAACCTTATGCTTGAAGAATATCCCATTTCATCGGCATTTTTCACCCCAGAAGATGACTATCATTGGATTCTTGAGACCGATGTGATGAGCTATCTTGGCATTGGTCGCTTCATTCTTGGCCTCTATGATGACATTGATGTGCTGGGGGATGAAGGCTTGAAAGCCTATATTGCACAGAAAAGGGCATTGTAAAGTGAAGACCATCAACTTGGAAACAAATGAGCAAGCCCCTGCACCTACAGGCATCGGCCCATCTTTTCATCACGCAATCTACGGCAAATGACCTGGCGTTTTCCCCCCATTTCATCGCCTAAAATGAGGGAAATCATGCCATGAAATGACGCAAATCATTTTCAAAAGAAAAGGCTTTATTTATGTTGTGGCTTTGGGTCTAACTGATAACCAAATGAGATTGAGATATAGCGATGATTCGTATCATGCCACTTTTCCGTGCGACTATAGGCCTCAGACACATTGGAGAAAGACGTGTCACGATTGAAAATATCAGCCACTTTCAATATGATAGCTGCCTTGTTTTTCAGCATTTTATACACCACATCAATATCCCATAGCCAGCGATGACCATTAAATTCGCGCATCAGATAACCCGAACGGAACAGGTCATGCACGTTAGATACAAACTCAAAATGGTCCTTTGTATAGACTGTTTTCAAGCCAAAGTCACACCTGATGAGGTCAGAATTGTTGATGGTTGAAGCCTGATAACGATAGCAATTGTAAGTAAACTCTACATAAGGTTTCACCGAAAGACTCTGCTTTTCATAGCTAAGTTCCATGTTATCTTTATAGGTAAAGCGGCTAAGAGGATTGAGGTGAAGCGGTTGATTGAAGTCCGTGGCGAGCAGATAACCATAAGAACGTGCCCATTCAGCCGTCATCTTATTATGCAAACGCCATGAGATGCCAAGCCCTTGGTCATAGTCAAGCTCTGCATTATAGCGGTTATGGCTGGGCGTATTCATGGGTTTTGTGCGATAAACTCCCGTGGAAGGATTGTAGCAAAAGGCTGAAACTACAGGATTAATCGTGTGTCCATAGCTCACCTTTAGCATCAAATTGAGCTGCAATCTTGGGAAAAGTCGATGATGACGGAGTTCAAACAAATAGTCGTGTTCGCGTTTAAGGCGAGCATTTCCCATGGTGATATACAAGGGATCGGTGCTGTCTTCATAGTCTAAAGTGGATAATAACTCCGGCAGCTTTGTTTCATAAAGCCAAGACAAATCAAACGAAGCACGACGTCCATTCTTCCATTGCAGCTTCACTTCTGGGTTGAAAATATTGCTCACCCGACGTGCCACCGTGTCCAAACGACCCACGAAGATAGTTGGTGGTTTCACGCTGACTAATCCATGAGAGATTAGACTTGAGCATGAGTTTTTTATTGAATTTCAACAGCGTTCCCAACGTAACATTATTTTTCCACAGGCGAGTGTGCTCAAGAAGTGAGTTTGCTGGGTCGAGGGTTGTAGGCCGATCGCCAACCACATAGAAGGCATCGGTGTCTGCATAAAAATGATTTCGATGGCGCAGATATTTGTATTCGGTTTCATTTGTGACCTCAACCATGAAGTTTTTATCAAACCAATACGAAAGGTTTTCACTCAAAGAAGACTGCCAGTCGACGCCAGAATTGTGGCCATATTGCCACATTTGATAGTTTAATCCGTGTGGACTTGAAACATCTCTACGGCTGTTCATGCGACTGAAATCATCTTTATAGGTCGTTGAAGTGCCAAGACCATAACGTCCCTTTCTCCCCTAAGAAGTGTGCCCAATGCATGTCGAGATGCAGGCTTGTCTGCTTAGTTTCTCGTGTCAACGTGGCTATCATCGCGCATCGTTAGGTGCTGATAGAGCGGCGAACCAAATGGTGCTGTCGCACTTTCTGCCAGTGGATTGTCGGCAAACTGATAGGGGTCATCGTCAAACTGAGCACGATGGGTCTCATTATGCCTATTGCCTTTTGTGAATTCTAACATCAAATTATAGGAGAACTGATTCTTTTCATCCGTATAAAATGAGCCTTCAGAGTTGAATGACGGTACGAGTTCATGGTTTTTATGCGCAGTGTTCATGAGCGAAAACGAGCGTTGTTGTCCCGGAAGGAAATAGTCGGTGCTCTCTACATCCGTCCCCAGCCATCACGATGAGCCATACTTGGGCCAAAGTTTATATAGTTTTCGGTGCCTTCTTTCGCGCCCTTCAGCTCCCAGTTATGCTGATAATTCACTGTTCCATATTGGTTTCGACCATAATAATCAATAGGCCACATCGTAGCCCATGACTGCCCATAGGCGGTGGCATAGTTCTCATTGTTGAGGTTTCCATAGGCCATTACGGGATTTTTATCACTCAATCGCGAGGCACGTAGCTGCACTTGATACTCCCGTTTCGTGCGAAGATCGGCACTGGCAAAGCCAAACCATTTATCAAGGAAATTGGGTTTCACTTGTATATCCAGTACTTGCTGGCCATCACCATCGTCATTTCCCGTATGTTTTGCAAGCTCAGATTGCTTCTCATAGAGTTTAATCTTGTCGGCAGCTACTACAGGAAGCTGACCAAGAATGCTTCCTCCACCAAAGACATCCTTACCATTCATCTTGAGCCGAATGGGCTTTCCGTTCCAAAAGAGCTGCCCATTACGCTGTTCAACGCCAGGAAGTTTGCGGATAAGCACGTCAAGTCGGTCGCCCTCTTCTAACTTAAAAGCCTCTGGATGGAACACAACAGTGTCGCCACTCATGGTGATACGCGGCATCTTTGCACTCACCTGAACCTTTTGAAGCATGATGGCTGTGGGATGAAGTGCTATTGTACCCATATCAACGGAATCCGAACTTTCCATACCATAGCTATAATCCACGATACGAGTAGAGTGATAACCAATGCTTGAAAACGTGAAAGCGATTCGCCCTTCCATCCATACATCTGCTACAAAATGACCGAGACTGTCGCTTGTATAATCGTTAGTTATGGTCCAATTATCACTGCCTTGACCACTCTGAATGGCTTTAATGGTGACACCACTCAAGGGTTGTCGTGTCTCAGCATCTATGACAATACCTTTAAAAACGTCAGCATGTAGGGATAAACTCCACACACATAAAAGGACAAGGAACAAGGGTTTTAACAACTGTTTCATTGGTTTTCTCATTGATATTCAACGATTTCTATATCTATAGTCAATGCCAATTTTTAGGTATTAGAAACATAAAAGCATGGCACTTGCTTGCAAATATAAAACTTTTTCATCATAATAACAAGTGATTTCTTAGCTAATTACAGAATTAATTGCATCATTTGGTTTCAAGTTTCCCTTTCTTATCGTATCTTTGTCGTAACAGATTAAAGAAAGAAAACAAAGAAAAATGAAGAATATTATCAAAGAATTACGTCGCAAGGACCACCCACATGTGCTGGGAGCCTTAGACATTTTCAAATATATTGGACCGGGATTACTCGTTACTGTGGGCTTTATCGACCCGGGAAACTGGGCAAGTAACTTTGCCGCGGGGTCGGAATATGGCTACACTTTGCTTTGGGTGGTGACACTATCAACGATTATGCTCATCGCCCTTCAACACAATGTGGCCCATCTTGGCATTGTAACCGGCCTGTGTTTAAGTGAAGCTGCCGTTAAATATTCACCCAAATGGGCAGGTCGTCCCATTGTAGTGAGCGCGATTTTAGCCAGCATTTCGACCTCACTTGCAGAGATATTAGGCGGTGCCATCGCGTTACAAATGCTCTTCGGTATAATCATTCCGACGGGTGCAGTGCTTACAACGGTGGCCACACTCATTATGCTTTTCACGAACAGTTATAAGAAAATGGAACGCGCTATCATAGGATTTGTATCGATGATTGGCCTGTCGTTTATCTATGAACTCTTTTTAGTTGACGTGCATTGGCCGTCAGCTTTGGAGGGCGCTTTTGTGCCTTCAGTTCCTGAAGGGTCGCTAATGATCATCATGAGTGTATTGGGTGCCGTCGTGATGCCACATAATCTCTTCTTGCATTCTGAGATAGTTCAGAGCCGAGAAATACACTTAGAAGGAGACGAACGCATTCAACACATGTTGAAATATGAATTCTTTGACACGCTGTTTTCTATGATTGTGGGGTGGGCAATCAATTCCGCCATGATCTTACTTGCGGCAACTACGTTCTTCGCTCATGGCCAACATGTCGAAGAACTGGCTCAAGCGCAGGCCATGCTCCACCCACTTCTCGGGCACAATGCAGCCAATATCTTTGCTATTGCCTTACTCCTTGCCGGCATATCCAGCACAATCACGAGTGGAATGGCAGCCGGAAGTATCTTCTCTGGGCTATTCGGCGAGTCGTATAATGCCAAAGATACGCACTCCATTGTAGGCATTGTGTTGTCTCTTGGCATAGCTTTGCTGTTGATATTCTTTATTGGTGACCCGTTCAAAGGACTGATTGTATCGCAAATGTTCCTATCAATTCAGTTGCCTTTTCACGATGTTTTTGCAGATAAGTTTAACCTCTTCACCCCGCGTTATGGGCAAATATGCCAACAGTTTGCCCTAATAAGCTCTTCCTTTATGGCTTAGCTGGCATCGTAACGCTGCTGAATATATGGCTCCTTATCGAGAGTTTTACATAGAGAAAAGCTACAAAAGACCATGCGTTTTCATTGCAAACAGTCTATGATTAGAAGTTAACAATGTAATGATGTTTATGCTTTGACGTGTCGAAAACAATGATTCCACACAGAAAAAGATCGTAAGTTCGCGTGGCCTTTTGACTCTCTTGCACACGTTTCCAGAATGCTTTTGTGTCCTTGTTATCGTTGATTCCCTCTAAAATGAGAATGGAATCATCTGTCGCCACCTTGCAAAGTGCCTCATAAACAGCCTGATAATCCTCGGTCATCGATAGCCTTGCGATACGAAACGCGTTGGGAATCGTCTTGCTATCTATCGCTTGAAAGACTGTCTTTCGACATCCTTCATGCACATAAACAGCATAAGGTTGTCCTGCCGAATGATAGTCAAACCAATGCGAAGCCTGTGCATAGTTGGCCAAACGGAAATAGAGTCGCCCCTTCTTCTTCGTGGCATGATCGAATGATTTGAATCTCATTTTCAGCTCATCATAGGCATAATAGGGATAATGTTCCGTCAAAACATAGCGTATAAAGCTATAGGCTGAGGGAGATTGAACGCCAAATCCACGCGAATATCCCATGCGATGAATCCAGTTCCAAACCCATTTGACGCGGTATTTCAAAGCTTTTACGAACATCTATTGATAGTGCTTATGATACTGAAAATTTGATTTTATAGTGCAATATTCGTCATTTTTTGCGATATATGCAAGAAAATTATGCACGAAAATCTATCAGAAAGGCTTACGACAAAGCCGCTTTTTCTTAGAAAACTCACTCCCTTCATCTCATTTTTTCATTCAAAAAATTTCCTTTTTACTTTGAGATTGTTTATCTTTGTCTGCAAAATAAAACGTCAAAACGTATGAAAAGACAACTCAACTTTATTCTTTTATGCCTGTGTTTTGCCTTGACTTCGCATGCACAACAACAGTTTTCAATTCCTAATGCAGATGCTATAGGGTTTAGTAGGAACCGTTATGAGGTGATGGTTTATACGAAAATAGGTGAGCAACGCTATATACAAAAGCGATTAAATATAGACATAAAGAAGACCAAAGACAATGATTATCCTAATAAGTTGCTGGTGAATTGGAAACTCTTTTCTGACGAAGATACGCTTACACTCAATAATATTGAAGCCCAAAATGAAGTGTTTTACGAGGTAAACGACTTGCAGTCAACGCCTCTGAACACCTTTATGGGGAAGTCGTTTGTGGTGCACGACAATAAGAAATGGCGTCGTGATGCCGACAGGGTCACCTATATGCTGAAATTCTTAAGACCGGATCTCAGCATCGTTCAACAGCTTTTCTATGGTGAAAAAGAGCGATATAACCATCAATTTACACTATCTAAGGCCGTTCCTGATACGCTTAAAACCTGGCGTTCGGTGCGTTCTGATTTCCTCTTACCATTGGTTTTGACGCTTAAAAATGGCAAATGTCTTCATTTTCTATGATAGAGGAGTCTCCTATATCATGTTTCCAGACGCCAAAGGAGGCCTTTTGTATAAGGTTCACTCTGAAACAACCGCTGCAAAACTATCTCCTGCCCCTGCGGAATATGCCGAAGCAAGTCCTTATGACTTCCTATATTTCTCCTTAAATAGCAAATATGTCCAAACGGAAACAGCCCAAGGAAAATATAATCTGCTGAACTTATTGGGGCAAAATGTTTTGAAAGAGACATACGATTCTATCCGTTGTGACAGCCGTTTCATTGTCGCCACACGCGGAAATGATATCGATGTGTTCAATCTCTACTTAGAAAAACTTCAACTTGGAAAGCCAAGAATGGTGCATGAGATTGCAGAATGCAAAGTGGGATGTATTGAAGTGCTAAACCAACAGGGTGCAGCCTACTACAATGAGATGGGAGAACAGATTAAAGAACCCACGAAATATCCAATCTTTGTGTGTGGAACAGTAGAGAAATGGACGTATTCTCTTATCAAGAAGAAGGGCGAACACCTCATGAAACACTATACTTTTGGTCCTGGAACTCGGGAAGAAGAGGACAAACGCTACCTGCTTTCAGGCTGCCTTTCAACAGACTCTGTGACCTTCCTTAACTGGAGTAAGGAGTTCACACGCAGTGAAAACAGCGCCATTCTCCATCAACTCAATATCCATCCACAGTGGATTCGTGTAGGCAGGAAGGGCAAATTTGGTATTATTGCCTATGATTATGTCCAACCAAAATACGTAGAACCCAAGTGCATTATGCCGAAAAAGGATGATTGGAAGGATCCCGTTTACCTCTACCCTGTCGTGAAATGCACGGGGAAAGTATTGCTTCCAATAGACAATGACCAAGTAATTCTTAAAGAAGATGGACTGATTTATTTCTATAAAGACCATAAAATAGGACTCTTTCCACGCGACACAACACCCGTTTATGATAGCATTGAGCGTGTAACGAAGTCTTTCTATGCCATCAAAAAGGATGGCATTGCAGGATGGTATGACGTAAAGACCAACCGAGAATTTTTTGAATAACACCGCTCTTGAAGTCTAAAAAGATTTGCATTCACATTATCTTTAAGACAAACTATAAAGAAAAAGGCTCACATTTCCCAATAAAATAAGGAAGCGTGAGCCTTTGAAATAATATTAAACTCGCTGTCGACGGTTTCTCTCTGCTATGGCACCGTCAAACCATTGCTGAATGCTCAGCCTATAAAATCAATATCTAAAGCCCACGGTAAGAGTGATGTTACGGCCGTCGGCATGTGCATATTCGGCGTTACGTGCCATCAACATCGAAGCAGGCGTATAGTAAGTATAGTTCAATAAGTTGGAAACAGCCAGACTGAAATCCCATGATTTCACCTTCACACCAGCCATAAGGTTCAACAGATTGATACGTCTCACAATACCTTCTCCTTCATTATATACGCCCGAAGCATTCGGAGCAAAGCGGTTTCGCTTACCCGTGTGCACATATTGCAACTGCAAATAGGTGTTTTCTATAGGCGAATAGTTGACATACATGCCCAACTTTGCGGCAGGGATTGAGATATTCGACATATACGTATCCCACTTTCCAGTAGACGATTTGAGCTTTCCTTCAAACCAAGAGAAGTTTGCTCCTGCCTTAAGATTAGGCAAGATGCGCGCGTCGGCACTGAGTTCAACACCATAAACCTTTTGAGGTGTGCGGTTAACTACCCAGAAACCATTCTCAATCTTAAGGTCGCTGCCAAGTTTTGAATAGGTATAGAAGAATGATCCGCTTAATTGCAGCCAATGGTTGATATCAGAATAAGCACCAATCTCATAGTTATTTGTCTTCACTGGGGCTGTAGAAATCTTCGATAACACGTCAGCTTTGGCTGCACGAAGCGTGCGTCCTAAGTCAAAAATAGAGAATCCTTGTGAGTAAGCAACAAAGGGTTGGAAGGCAGCTACCTTGTTATAAGAGACTCCTACGTTAAAGGATACATTGTTATATCTTAGTGATCCGCCTGCCACATGCACCACAGGATCGGTCACTTTGTTGCGAAGCACGTCATAACTTGGCACGCGAACATTAATGAAATCATAGCGTGCACCAAACTTAACATTAAGCCATTGCCACAGCGTTGTCTTCGTTTGGAGGAATGGAGCATGGTTGTTGCTCGTCAGCCAAGGCACCCAATAGCGACCATCTACAAGCGGTTGAGCTGTCTTGTTGAATAGATAGTCGTAGCCATAAACAAGATGTGTGAAGGCGTTATCAGAGAAAATAAGACGCGAACTGAATTGAGTTCTGAAACCAAACTTACGATCTTTCACTGCCGATTGACCGCTTGTACCTTCCCAACGCGGCTGAGCGGGGTTCGCTTTGCGGAAATCGAAGATGGTATATAAGCTTGATCCAAAGATGGATGCTTCGAAATCAGTGTGTGAAAAGAGTTCACGTGAGGTGAATTTCAAGTAAGAATTGTGATTATAACGAGTGCCTTCGTCTACGGCTTGAGGGTCTTTATTGCCCAAAATGCCTATAGCTGGCTTCTGAAGATACTTACCTGCTGAGGGAATTAGCTTTGTATCTTGCAGACTACGATAGAAATTATACATGAACTCCAATCGATTCTTGGGCGAAAGTGCATAGCCTAACTTCACAAGTGCATTCGTTGTATAGGTATCTCCAAGGCCATAGCGCGGAGAAATAAACTGTCCTGAGCCGTCAATGCTACTTCCTGTGCGACCGAAAGCACCATTAACAAGGTAGTCAAATTTGCCTACTGTGCCATACAACTGCTGGTTCAGACGATATCCCTGACCGCGTTTCTGACGGAAAAAGTTATAGGTTGACCCCGAGAGCGATGTTTGTCCGGCAATAGATTTGCCTGTAACATCTTTCTTGGTAATAATGTTTATGAGTCCGCCGATAGCCCCATTGCCATATAAAGCCGTTGAACCCTTCACCACTTCTATATGGTCTATGGCCGAGACATCAATGGTTCGGATGTCTCTATCCGTAGATCTTAGTGGGGTCGACTGTGGGATTCCATCAATCAAAATCAAGGCACTGCGACCACGAAGTGACTGCGAGCGTGAACTCGTTGTATTGCTTGAGAGGGCCATTCCCGGTGTAAGCAAACCAAGAAGTTTAGACATATCCGGAGCAATCTTAGCCATTGCAGCAATCTGATTATGGTCGATTATCGTCACAGAAGCAGCAGCATTCGACTTCATCTCAGGTATACGAGTCGTACTAATGACAACTTCCTTAATCTGTTGTACGGAGTCAAACGGACTCTCTGTTTGCGCTTCACTCGGCGATACCACGGCAAACAGCATCGCAACAGGCAATAAAAATAACTTCATTTTCATCTTAATACAATCTTATTAAATAAATCTAACGTTTGCAAAGTTATAAAAAAGCGACGCAAAAGACAATACCTAAAATCAAGTAAAAGTTAATTTCGCATGACCTCTTGCCTTAAAAATCTACCTAAGCATAAGGATTTTCCTTGTCAATCTTGGGTGAAATAATGACCAATACAACACATCATCTGTAAGCAACACACGATTATGACAATTCTTTATGGTATACTTCATCATTTCTATGATAATCAATGGAAAAATGATTCGATACAAATAAGCCTGTCATTAGCCCCATTTTACACGATGAAATGACATCTTTTAGAGACCAAAAAGGCATCTTTTACAATGTAAAAGATGCTCAATTGAGTTATCACAAAACGTCTATTGAAGAAAAAAGAAATGGTTGTTTTAAGATAAATCTTTATTCGTTGAATCCTCTTTCAATTTCAATGAATACAAGATTCCGAGGTAAATATCTCACCATCACCAAGAATCATCCTCGTCATCAAACTCTCCAAACCAACCAGGCTTAGCGCCAACACCACCATCTGGGTCTCCTTCATTGATAGGGCGCTGGTCTGTTGTACCATCACCATCATTGTCTACCTGTGAGAAAGACAACAAGAAAGAATGTTCAACACATAGTTTTAACTCTTCCGTTTAGGTTGAATATAGTTCTTTTTCATATATAACTCTCCTTATTTTACAACCACTTTTGTTCTATTAACAATATAAACTCCCGCAGGAAGAGTATTTATTTGCGATGCATCAGCAGCCACACACTGTCCTTGAAGATTATATACTGGACCATGCATAGGTTGTTTTGTTTTTACGCTTTGTATGCTTTCTATACCCATCACATTATCATAGGCTACACCATCAATCATGAACGTGAGAGGCTTAGCTGGGCTCGAAGTATTTACATTTGTAGCTATCCAACAACGGAATCCCTTTACTGGTAAAGCATTCTCTGTGTGATACCACTTCCCATCCTTTGCACCGAGCACATAAGAACGAGCAGGAACAACATTTGTTGTTTGGTTTATTTGTGTTCCACAGAATTGAATATCACCTGCATCTGTAGTTGTCGACTTAGCATTTTCCCGGAAAATTGGAACTGGGGCAGTTGGGAGTACAACGTTATTAATTGTATAATAAGGTGCCTGCACTACCACTTGCGAACCATCATTGAGTATTTTCGTATAAGAACCTGTTTGAACATTTGCACCTCTTGTAGTGCGCATAATATAAAGTTTTCCGGGTTCTATGACTATATCTCTATCGTTTGTGAGATCTACTTTCTCAAAATCGATACGTGTTGGGATAGCAGTATCCTGTCCTTTCAAACGAGCCAACTTAGCCTGATCACCAAAAGCAGTCTTGAATTGGGCTGCCGTAAGCGATACAGGTAACGTAATAGAACTCCATACTCCTACTTTGAAAGTACGTTTCAAGATAAGCGTATAGGCATTGGTAGGTACAAGCGACTGCTTCGTTAAATAGTCAAGTGATGTTTGCATCTCATCAAGTACCATATCTTCATCCCCACAATACTTCAATTGGAAGTTGTCAAAAGCAGTCCAATCAAGTTCCTTATCCGAGCCTTCAACCTTAATTCCTACATTAAGTTGGTCGCCATTAGTTGGTACATACACAAGGATTGAATTATTATATCTTCCTGTTTCAAAGAGTTTTGCGGCCTTAATATAAGGACTTTCCACTGCAACATCAACAGCTGTATACACCTTTGTCAACTCTTCTTTAGTATAATTGAACTCCTTCCCAAATACATTCAGCTCTGTAGATACATCAGAACGACCATCTGTAACACCCTCTACATTTGCTATAAGATTTGCCTTCATGGTGCTTCCTGCACCTGGACTATAAAAACCATCACATGAAACCTTATACCAGCCTTTCTTCAATACATTTACTTTTTGCATTACAGAACCATTAGCTTTAGCATTATTACCAAGGTTTCGAATAGAAGCTATCCAGTAACTTCCGTATGAACGTGTGTATTTATCAGGCCAATTATTCATCTGTCCCATACCCACATAGAAAGTATTAGGTGCCTCTTGATTGAAAGCATACTTAGAAGGAATCATAGATTCCTGTAAACCGGACACTACCCACTTACCAATTTTTTTGTGACTTCTCATAAAATCGGGATCATTCAGTAGAAAGGTAGCGTCAGCGGGCGACTCTGTAGAAGCAAACTGGGACTTAAACTCATCTTTGAGGTCCTTTAATGTAATAAATTTCCATTGCGCATTAGCCCCATAAGTAGTAGGATCAGTAGGATAAATGAAATTTAATCTATTTGAACCTGATACCATTGGATCAACAACAAGATAGCGATTTCCATGCACAATTGCAGGTGTCGCATCGTTTTTGCAGTATAAAGTATAAGTTTTACTTCCTGACGCAGTCTCTTCAATGGTCCAATCGACATAGGCATTTGTGGGCAATCGGTCACAAAACACTCTATCCCAACTCGATTGTTGATCTGGGTTAATATCACCATGTGGCACATGTGGAAAGCCAATCATGTGACCATCATCAGTAGCCAACACACCCTCCAGATGATAGGTGTTAGTTACTTGCTTCGTCAAGTGCAACTGCATACCCACTTCATAGGCTGAAATACTCGTCCCCCAAATAGAACCTACGTTCAGATATTTACCAGTTCCTACATTATAAAGATACACAACATTCATGTCTGCATCGCTATTTCCAATCACAGTTGACAACTCATTGCCAACCCATTTGAAGTTACCATCTTGTCCCTGAGCAAATAGTTGCAACGGAACAAATAGCAGAATAAGTGCACAGAACCTACATAACTGTCTAATTTTTCTCATTTTTGTATCTGTTGTTTTTGAAGTAATTGAAATATTTTACACACAATCAGCCATCTCTAACGATTAAAACCTATAAACGATAGCTATTATGTAAAAGAACATGCTGTATCACGTCTTTTATCGGGAAGTTTCTACTTTAGTTTTTGATATAATCTTATTAAAATGCAAATATAAAGAGAATAGACGAAAAAAACAAGAAACATCTAAATTATTTTTAATTATTATCAGATATCGGAGAGAACTATACTGATTCATCTAAACGTTTCATTTAAATATAGATATAAGGTTTTTATTCTGTATATTTTCAAAGAAAAAAAATAACAAAAAAATGTATATATAAAAACATCAAGAATGCTGAATCAGAACTTTATTCTCTCACAATTGGAAGCCATTACACTTCAAAACATTATATTATGCATTAAACTATTGTAAGGACTTTGATGAAGAAGATTAAGTAAAAAAGGCTGAACTTCTCTCAAAGTTCAGCCTTAACCACATATTTATGAAAGTGAATTACCATTCACTATCTGCTTACTGATGTTTTATCTTCATCATCCCAGTTAAACCAATTATAATCTTCGTCCTCATCAAACGGGTTTGGTTTACTCTCAGCATGATCTCCCTGGTCGGATGCCTCAATCATAATAGCACCGATTTCTAACTCATGTATAGTTACCAATGGTTGTATATAGTTTTTGTTCATATAGCAATTTATTTTACCGTTATTTTCTTTCCGTTAACAAGATAAATACCTGTGGAAACTCTAAAAATACGAGATTCTCCAGCTTTTATGATTGTATTGGCTATCACCTGCCCCGACATATTATATATTCTCAAAGACGTATCCTGTTTACTTATAGCAATAATATTATTGCCGATAGTCGTAACAGCAAGTGTGGGTTGATCATCCACAACTTGAATACCATTCGTTAATGATTGGTTTTCCCATTCATCAAATGATATATTGATTGCATTAAGCATTTTAGCTTCCGCAGTTGGCGAACCATTAAATCTATAAACAGCACGGAATGGCCATTGATAAAGCATATTTTTACGGAGGTTTCGCAGTGCAACAAACTTATTATAAGAGAAGTAGAACACATTTTTGATTCATTGTTTTCTCCATCCTTACACCAGAATAAGTATGATAACTTGTAAAGTTAGCAGCAGCACCATCAAGTGTATTTTGAACTGTCTCACCTTCTAAGAGTTGGTCTTTTGATGTTGTTTTCTCAATGAGTGCAGCCTTCTGTCGTATGGTAAAAAGTACTTGTGACGTAGCATTCGCGCGTGGGAGACGTACAATATAATCCGTATTTGCTGTAGCATCAGCTGATAGTTTACTAAATTGTGCCGTAGCTTGATAGTCAGTCCCCTGCAGCTGTGGCGTGTTATTATATGTCAATCCATTATTCTTCATCTTGCCAATTGTAAACTCATAGAAACCTCCAAGGTCGTCTTTATGTTCACCATTACCATCAACAGACAAGGCGAAAGGTAATACGATAGAGGCATAAGTGTCTGTACCATATCCATTATATGTAACTTTTCGTTCATAGATTGCATAATTATTAGCCGACAATTGAATATTAAATGGTGCATAGAAAGGAGTTTTATCAATGAGTTTAAAGTCTACAGAAGATGTGAAATCATCCGTAGATTCCTCCTTTGCTACAGCCACATTATTTGTTGTTGCTTGTGCCTCTGAACGATAAGGTAGATAGATTATAGCATTCTTGGCGAGCAAATCCTTAAACGAAGTCATATTCATCATGCTTCCTGCCAATGTTCCTATACTACCCACAACACTGAAAAGCTCAGCACAATTGACATAAAGTACTTGGTCAAGTGATGTCGGAGCATTACTCCCACCAAGTGCTGTTGTCATGGCATCTTTAATCTGTGATATTGTCAAATAACCATAAGAAGAGTTCTCTTCAGTGTCAAATCCAGCATCTGTTGTAGTGATTTTTGCCCCGTACATAGCTTCTTGGTTATCTTGGTCAGTAGGCGTCTTATAATAATTTGTCTTATCATAGATTTTCGTCCACTCCACCTTAGGCGTATAGTTGCCTGAAGCCAACTTAATAGTTGTAGTATAGTAGGCAAAAGCCTCATGTTGTTCCTTGGTTGTTGGCGCTATGTTATACCGCGTTTCATCCTTAGTAAAGAGATAAAGCGTCTTTATTTCACCTATCTGTACTACAGAGTTTGCTTCGTCGAAGTTACCCCCTTGTGTTGTATAAGCAGCTGCACTATATGGAGTTTCAGTGAGATATAGCGTTGCACGCGTATTTCTATTGCGGTCAAGTTCAGCTGAATTGTTGAACACGAAAGCCTTATTTCCAGCCACCTTAACTTCAATTTTATCAAGATATGTATGGTTAGGATCATAGCTATTGCTATAAAGATCAGTACCATTTACGGGGGTATACTTCGAACCTACAAAGCTATAGCGTGCTGTTCCGTCACGAGGATCACAGTTCAGATATGTGTCATCAGCAAAGAGCGACTTCAAATTACGGAAAGAGAACTTACCTTGTAAAGGAGAAGAGAAGCCAAGTGGCACCTTATATACAAAGAGATCGCCACCCATTTTGAAGTCTGTTGCATTCGTAAACGTACGTGTCATCTCCTCACCTTGCGCTCCTGTGCACACGATATCAGCCGTACTGACATACGGATTCAATGGTTCCATCTTCACATCTACGTTCACTAACGCCATACCCGTAGTATTTTCAATCGCAAACTTCACCGCATCGTTGTTCAGACCAGTAAGGTCGAAAGAGCCATCACGATTGGTTGTCGATACGTTTACAGTCTTTTCAACCGTTGTACCCGTCTTATCATATACCTTCAAGGTGAAGTTCTGTGGCACAAAAGCAGAACCTGACGACTCACGTTTCGGGATTTCGCCATACGAATAGTAAGACAATGCAGTTCGTGCATAAGGATATGAGGTTGTAGGTATATATTGCAAATAATATCTATAACCATAAATGAGGTTATAAAGTCTACCTTCTGAATCAAAGAACCAGTTCATACTGGCATCGGAACTATTTGTCGTCGTTGTGATAGGGTAGTCGTAAGAGTTTGTGGGTGCTCCTACTTTAAGATAAGTTTTGCTACCACCCGCACCCTGCATATAAATTCGTCCTGAAGCATCTTGTTGCCAACTGGAGGACGAAGAACTCCATTGTAGCGACTCATTTAGATAGGCATCCGTCCCACTTTTCTTAATTCTGAAGCCCTGCTGACTGGCAGATTGGTTCGCACCATACGTATATTTAAAGGTTGCACCAGTAATACGATAGCCCACGGGAACAGTGTTTGAGGTTCCATCAGAGTAAGTGTTTACAACTTTAGTAGGGGCTTCTATGTAGTAAGTTCCACTCTTCAATGCATTCCAATTCGCACCTCCAACCTGTAAAGCTGAGATGTATTGATTGCTGCCTGTAGTCTTTTTCCATGTTCCATTCTCAACAGCTGACTCGTGGAAGAGCTTCACTGTAGCTTCCATCTGCTTAATATTGCTCGGTTCATAAGCTAAGAATTTCTTACCATTCTTCTCTATTCGCTTAATTTCTCCCACATCAATCTTACGCGTTTCAAAACCACTCTCCACCAAGTTAGTATTCTCTTCAGAAGCATTCGAAGGCGCCAGTGACACAGGGAACTCCACATCCGGAGCGATATCAACCTCGAATGATTCGTATTCAAAGCCCGAGAGTGTGTTGGTATTTTGGTGATCACCTATAAAAGTGAAGTAAATCACGTTACCAAGGTTAGCTGTTGTGCCGTTACCACGCGTCAGTTCGTAGGTCTTTGTCTTCCCGTCACCCGAGTGATAGATTCTGACTGGCGTACCAATCCAATGCATATCGGAATTGCCTTTACGTGCATTCTCCGCCGCAACATCCGACTTTGGGATTTCACCAAAGTACCAATCCACCCATTGTCTCCATGTTAGCTTCTGTGTACCATTGGTGCGTTGAAAGGCTTTATTTAAGATATCATAGTCAGCCTGTCCATAACTTCCCTGCAGATTATTCTTAATGCGGATGGTGTATTTCGTGATGCGGTATCCTTTTGGCACTGCCAGAGCAGCGTAAGAGTTAAAGATACCCGTAATATGTACAACCCTATCATCATCAGGATTAGGAGTATTATGATCATAGAAACGAATGTTTCCTGTGTGGTTACGCATCAATCCATCGGCCGAAAACACTGGTTGGTCGGTTGTTGTGTACGTAAGTGGGGCTTGATTGTGGATAAAAAGCGATCCATAGCCACCCTCCGAACCAGCCTCAAGTGCACTTTCTGAGCGCGTCGAGATGATATTTCCTGACTTAGGACTTATGGTAACCTTCACAGCTTTGCTACCTGCCTGTGCTAAGACTGTTAGATTTCCTACAAACAATAATAACAAAAGGGCAAACGACTTACGAGTAAATACACAGCGTGATGTCCAGTTTAATTTCATTTCTTTCTCTTATTAATGAATGAATAGTTTATAGAATAACTCTTTTCAAAGTTGAGATAATTGCTTTCCGGTGCAAAGTTACGCATTCTTTTGCATAAAACACCGATAAAATTAATATTTTTCCATACTAACAATCTCATTATACTGATTATAAATACGTAACATTCAGTTTCATAATACATCAGAATAAATTTGTTAAATTATATTTTATAGTATTTAGAAACGGATTAAACATGCAATTAATGAATGTAAAAAAGCCTGCCTTTCACTAAGGAAAGACAGGCCTTAAAGTTATGTTCAATTGCGCCTATTGAGGCACACTACGTTTATTCGGCTACGGGTCGAACTGCAAAACCATATGTACGGATGTTACGATAAAGCGGATAAACCTTGTCTACTTGCAGGCCCATGACACAACCATTATTAACATCATTCGGGTCGGCCGACCAATAATCACCGAATTTTCCACCATAGAACCAAGCGCCATTCTTTGAATCTCGATAGCCAGCTGCAGGGAAAGCGATAGTGGATGTCTTTGTGCTATTGGTCCAGAACACATGCCCATATTGCGTAGCATACGATGTTTGATTGTCTGTTCCGTCTACATTCATCGTACCTTCGTTTAGTCCATTGGCTGTGAAACCCGTGAAAGCGGCATTTGAAGGAACACTAAATCCAACAGGAGAAGGGTCGTAGATGGTCTTGACAACAGGAGTATTGTTTATTTGATTCAGTCCACTGGCGGTCCTGTTATTAATAGACCATAAGTTATAGAAATAGTAATACTTCGTCAATCCGGCATCCGTATTAATGATTCCTGCAGCATTTGTTCCTGTTATATAGAAGAAACCAGGGTTCTGAATGACGTTCTGCATATAGATTTGATCGCCTGCATTCCTATTGATTGAGCCTTGTTTAACCAGCGCATTCGAACCTGGGAAGGGGTCTTTTCGTCCCCACTGATACATCGTTGCGGCGCCACTATTCTTCTCGATACCTGCATTTTGCGTGATTGTAACCACTGCTTGCTGCTTTACACCAGCATTGGCAATCTCCTGTTCAACCTTTATCTTCACGCTGCGTGGACTTGAATAAGGCGTACCTCTCCATACATTGGGTTTCCAACCAAGCGGCTCACTCGCAAAGTTATATACCTTTCCTTGCTTGTTTGTGACAGGAATCTTATTCAGAACATCCGCTGGTGCGAACCATAAATGCCATGACCAGAGTGTAGTATCGCCCTTTTTCACAGCAAGAACTGCGTTGCCACTCTTGATATCTTCTTTCTTAACTTCAAACTTAACGAAAGCATTGCCATTGCCATCACGATAGATTGAAGCTGTAGGAAGCGTCACAAGATTGGCTTCATCAGCCCAAACCACCTCTGCCTTATCTATGCCATTATTGGCCTTATTATTAGTTTCTCTATCCAAGGGTCGGTGATAGGTTTGCCATCATGGTCTACAAGTGTGTGGAGAATAACATCCTTGGCTGCAGCAGGACTACCAAACGTTACGTTTGTTACAGGTGCACTACTCTTGTAAGCGCTGGTGTTGGTAGTTCCATTCTTAATGGCATTGCCATAGACAAGCGGAATACAATAAAATCCCGGGGCTGAGATGACATAACAATTTGCCGTATTTTGCACGGTAATCTCACCCTTATTGTTCGATAAATTATAGGGCGTTGCAGCAGTACCCAATGGCGTTGACTCCTGCAATTGTTTGTTGCGTTTTGCTGTAAGGTCTACAATCTCCGGAACTAAGGTAGCCGTTCCCTGTTCGGCTGCAGGTCCACCACTACCCGATGTCTTGCTGATAGCCATCAACCAAGCAGGTTTATTCTCTGTCCATGTGGCTCCATCGTCTACACTATAGCCCACAACCTTCCAAGCAACAGGCTTCTTTGTGCCATCGGGAGCAGTGCGATAACTCGTTATACTATATTTATCTGACTGAGCAGTTTTATAGCCTACAGCCGCAGGACTCGTTGCTTCAAGCGTATAATTCCACGTAGAAGTTTTCTGGCTTAGCTTGTAAGTGCGTGTTGTTCCAGCCTCCCACGAACCTTTGAGCGGTACAGTAATATCCGTATTATCCGTAAATGTAATTACAGCAGTGACCTTATTCGTCAGCTCTTGGGGAATCATATAGAACGTGTAATTATCCTTTAGATTAGCTAAAGCTACACCCGAAGGAAACTTCGTTACATCTCTTACAATGCTGTTTGGGTTTTCGTTGGTCTTGTAATTCAAGCCATCAAGCGTAACATCTCCACGCGTGTTATAGCCCGCAGAAACCCATTGCGCACCAGAACCATCATAGGATTTGGATAAAACGAATTTGCTTTTGAGCAACACATTCTTAAGCGTTATTTGCTTGATTGTCTTATCAAACGACAGATTCTGACCCACAGCAAAGCGAATAGCCGTTAAGGCATGGCGGAAATTCAAGCTTGTTACTGGTGCTTGCAGACGTGTGACATAGTGCACATCGCCTGAACATGCAGTCATAAGGTCGACTTGTTTCCGAACATCCGTATTCAAGGTAAATTCAACACTGGCGCTGTTTGTGGCATCGGGTGCATTGATAGTCATCACAGGATATACGGCGAAGAATCGGCCGAAAGGTTTATTCCACGACCAAAATAAGGGGGAATAGAGCTCACCATTATTCTTTGTCCTTGCACTGTTAAACCAACTCTCCGTAATATTGGCTGCAGATGTGCCACGAACGCCCGTTGACGAGAAGTCACCGAGTGACATTCTGTCAATAACATTGGCACGTGTGGCAGCGTCGTGCTTCACTGGATTAACGCCATCAACAGTGGTTTCAATCAAACATAGATTGAGATTTGCGCTGTTATTCGGCACCAACTTTTGACCGATGAAACGCTGTTCGTTGGCTTCTTGCACGCTTGCAGTGCGACTGAAAGGATTCTGTCGTGCACTGGCTGCTTCATTATCTTCGTTAATATCGAAACGAACCATAGTGCTTTTATCGCCATTATCCGAATCGTCTTGTAGGTCATTGTCAGCACAAGAAACTGCAAATAAAGCCAAAGCGGCTGCAAGAAACGTCTGTAAGTCTGCTAAGAAATATCTTTTTCTCATCTTTAATTCATCATTCTTTAAGTTTCTACATTATCCTACAAGATTATCGTCATCGCCTCCATCAACAGGAACGAGTGGCTCAATGGTCACACTTCCTGGTGGGTTACCACCGCCTCCGGGGCGCACATTAGGACTCGCTGCTAAAAGATATTCTTCATTGCTCATAGCAAACATAACAATACTCGGCTTGATATACTCTCTCTTAAATCCTTTTTTAATGATATTCATTTTTTTAATGATTGTATTAAGATATATGGCCTGAGGCTCACGCGAGCTTAGAATGTGCCATTATCTTGTGTTGGTGAATTGGCATGACACGTTATCATGCACGTTTATCAAAGAATAGTTTCCTGAATTCACGTTGATTCGGATGCAAAAGTATAAAGAAAAATCGATTGCGCCATATTTTAATCTATTTTATTTTAAATAAAATAACGCCACACGTGAATGATTAATTTGAATGAGTTGACGCCCCATCATCCTGCATTTCACAACATTGTCGCCTCCCACTTGCCCCACTATTTTGCGGGAGGCCCGCAAACTTCAAACCATTCGGGAAACAACTTTCGCCATGCGCGGAAACGCCAAACCATTCGGGAAACGACTTTCGCCATGCGCGGAAACTCCAAACCTTTCGGGAAACGACTTTCGCCATGCGCGGAAATGTCAAACCATTCGGGAAACGACTTTCGCCGAGCGCGGAAACATCAAACCATTCGGGAAACGACTTTCGCCAAGCGCGGAAATGCCAAACCATTCGGGAAATGACTTTCGCCAAGCGCGGAGAAACACGAATTTATATACTTGTAGTATAACAAAAAAATGGTATGCACTAAAAACTGCATACCATTTTCTATTTTAAAGTGATGTTCTTCTATCGTCTTACCAAATCTTTAACGTGTTCTGAAGGTTCTTATAATCCTGGTCAAGTACTGGTTTGTGGTTTGAATCTTCCTCACCAGATATCCAAACAGGGCGGATAGCCTTAGCCTGACCCTTACCATTTGCAGACAAGTTCCATTCTGTTGGACCGAAGAGGAAGTCTCTTGACAGACCCAACGTTCTGCAGGTTGAGGTCATATACTGTCCATATGCACCTGCTCCATACGTCATATCTCTATATCCCATTGTAGGAGATGAGATTACACGTCTACCCGTAATAGGCAAGAACAAGCCTTTGTTTGCACGTACAAGTGCCGTAACATTGGTGTACTTATAGAGCGATTTAACCTTTGTTGGGAACGACTTTACTCGTACGGCACCAGCCGTTGTGAAGTATGCACCATATACAAATGTACCTTGTTCTGTCATACAGTAAGCCGGGATAGCATTGGCTTTGGTGTACAAGGTAGTGATGTCATCTTCGGTTGGCATACGATATTTCTGTTTTTTATCCGTTGTATAATAACGTACAATGTCACCAAACTCAGCACTACTTCTGTCTACTTCTTGATGTATACCAAACACCCCCTTAGGAGCATAGTATTTATCTATAGTAATATCCCTATCAGTGTATGTACCCCTATGCAGATCGAGGGCATTTTTAATGTCACCAAAGCGGAAAAGGTCTACATCATCAGTTGTTTGTGTAGGTGAAGTTTCGAACTGTGAAGACTGAAGTATACCATTTGCTGCTGGTTTACGGTCGCTTCCGAGCTTCACCGCACGGCGTGAAATCCACCATTGTGATGGTGCTATACCCCAGTAACCACCGTTCTCTGGACCGTAATGGATGAAGTTTCCAGTTGCCCATTTGATGCCTTGCACCTCCACATAAGGCTCTGGCAACACCTCAGGCATACTCAGAAGGTCAGAGTGATATACCTTTCCTTCATCGAAAGTGAGGCTTGCATACTCCTTCTTATAGCATTTATTACCCACATAAACCATGATGAGTACATCGGTATAAGTGCCGGGGAGGAGCGAAATGTATGTATATTTACCACCTGCAGACGATACCTTCTGACCCGTAGGAGGAGTAACAACGATGTTCATACTCTCATCTGTTGGGTTGTCCGTAACGAAGCTTCCCGTTGAGAGATCGAACACATCAGATCCCTTTATATTTGAGATATAAACAGAATCGATGTTGGTTAGAATATTATTCTTATTGTCTGTGAAACGCAAACCCCACAAAGAGACGATGCGTTTCATATCTCCAATCTTCGCATCAATAGTCGAACCATTGACGCTTGTCGGCTTAACCTGCTTGTATTGGAAGTCATATAACTTGCCAATTGTCTCTGCTGTACCATCCTGAAGGGTCAGGTTCAACGCAAGAAGGTTTGATATATGGTCAACCTCATCATGATAAGGTTTATCGTTATCCTTGCCCGTTTCCGTAACAGGTGCGATGCTTTTACCGACTGCAGCACCTGGATAGAAGAAGCAAAGGTCGTCAGTTGCTTGCACTTTTGCATTGCCCTTGGCTGCTATCTGACCTGTAAATGTACTACCTTTACCGCTCTTATCGGCTGCAATAGTCCAGTAAGAAGTACGCGTATTGCTTGTTCCGTCACTTGAAACGAAGGCAATCAGCTTGTCACCTGCAGCCCATGTAGAGTGCAACACTTTCTTATTATTTGCATCAACAGCAAGAGCTCTGCTGACTTCCGCACTATCTTGTGCTGCTGTCGACTCCGCCTTAATCGTATAAATATGCTGGGCAGTATTGTTATCCTTATCATTATCCACATCATTCGATTGGCATGCTGTAAACACACTCATCGCGATACTGCAGAATACTAAAAGTTTTATACTCGTTCTATTCATAAGATAAATTCGTTCTTTGTTTGTTATTAACTTCCCATTTCCTCGTCATCATCGTCCCAAATCTGTCGTTTTGCATTGCCAAAAGCAGCAAATGGGTTGGGAGCATTACCATTACCACCTGTTGGGTCGCCTCCCTCTACTGGGTCTGTCGTTCCTGCACTAATCACCAGCAACTTCTCTTCTGCTTCAAAAACGATTAATGTCGTGACAGGGCTACAATAAATCTTCTTCATTGCCATAAACATCCTAATTAAATCTTTTATGCTTTATAAATCCTAATAATAATTGATTCTATTCTGAATACAAGCTTCTAAATAATAAAAAATCAACCACTCAATTTGTAAGTCGTGTGCAAAATTACGAAAAATTTAATGAATTATAAATACAATTAGTCTCCATATTTTTTTCTATTAAAGCAGAAAAAAAGATTAAGAAATGTTGCGTGCATGCTATCAATAATGCAAATTGATAATAGTTTGAAATAGAAAAAGATAAACTTTCAACTTGCAAACTTATAATAAGACATGTGGAATAAGTCACTACACTCTGGAAATTATATGTTTATAATACAGATATACAAAAACAGCCCCTCAAACTTGCGTCTGAGAGGCTGTAATTATATAATTTAAAAGTCAGTTTACTCTGCTACTGGGCGCATACCATAACCATATGCGCGGTTACCATAATCATCGGAAGGATTGATAGGCGCACTTAGAGTACCATTCGCCATCTTAATACGTAATCCATAACCAGGACCACCTGTATTACCCCCTTTTACTTGCACTACCTACCCAATAAAAAGCATAGCTACCTACTAATTTAAGTTTTCCATCGTTACCATCACGGTATCCACCTGCCTGGAAGTAGATTTCCTTGTCATTATCCGCTTTGAGTGTATAACCATTGCTCCATACAGCTCCAGTTCGACTAAAGTCTTTGAATGCATACGCATCTGGCACTTTAAAGCCTACTGGTGATGGGTCGTAGATAGTCTTTTTACCATTGCGTAAAGTACCATCGTAGCTATCGTTATCAGCTGACCATAAGTTTATATATTGACGGTATGACCAGCTCAACTTACCACCACCTACTTTTGGTAGCATTATACCTGGTTCACGAATACTAAGTCCGATGGTACGTTCCTCCATTCTCTGTTTATTTGCAGGGTTAGTGTAATCTGCAGGCTGTTCACCAACTATAGTATAACCATCGTTGAATTTGTAACCAATATTAGGAGCAGTATTAGGATAGAAGGTATCCGTTCCAGGGAGCGGATCCTTACGTCCCCACTGATAAAGATTTCCATATCCTTCGCGAACATTATTGCCTGGAGCTTGCTTAAGCGTAATAGTAGCAGTCTTCTTTTCGCCTGTTTCAGCCTGTTGTTCTATCTTAACAACAACTTCACGCTTAAGTCCGCCTGTCCATTTGGTGTATTTCCAACCAAGGTTATCAGTCATAAAGTTATATGTAGAGCCGACACTGGTAAATGGTATCGTCTTAAGAGAACTCTTTGGAGTAAACCATAAGTGCCATGACCACATAACCTTACCAGCTGTATTTGTAACCGCAACAACGGCATTTCCATTCTGCAGGTTATCTTTCTTAATTGTAAAGTGAGATAAGAGTCTGCGCCACTTCCTGTAACTGCAGGGGCTGTAACGATATCTTTACAATCTTCCCAGATGACTTCAGCTTTTGTTGCTTGGTCTCCAGCGTTCTGTACATTGATATATGGAGAAGTAATCTTGTGGTCGTTATGATCAACGAAGTCCTGCAATACGAACTCTTCATTATCCACTATGCAAGATTTAGAACTTTTATATGCTGAAGAGTTAGTAGTCCCTCTCTCAATAGCATTACCATAAACCAAAGGAATACGGTATGTACCAGGTGCACTGATAATGTAACAGTTTGCAGTATTCTCTATTGCAGCTGCACCTGTAGCATTAGCAAGATTGTAGTTTGTAACAGGATCTGCAGTCTTCATTGCATTGTTGAAGTCAGCCAAAACATCACGTTGGTTGGCGTTGAAGGTAGCAGTATATTGCTCAACATCTTGTGTTGTTGTTCTGCCTTCATTAGGAATAGTCAGCCAATCAGGCTTCTCACTCATAGAGAAGGTACCATCTCCATCAGCGTCATAGCTAATTACCTTCCATTTAACAGGACGATGCTGCTTGTCATCGTCTACGTATGATGTAATCTGATATGATGTAGTTGCACCTTCTGTGTTTGCTGCTTCGGTTGGATTAGGAGTAGCTTCGAAGGTGTATTTGAGATTATTAGCAGACTGTGACAATGCGTATGTCTTTGTTGTACCAGCCTTCCAAGTACCAGCAAGCGGTGCTACGATAGCTGGATTAAGCTGATTGTCGAAATAAACCTTAACCTTGATACCTGTTACACTCTGTGGAATCATGTAGAATGTGAAGTTATCATCATCCTTACCAACGATAGTCTCGTTGACATGACCAGATGTGTTTACGCTGATACCATCGAGTGTGAAGGTAGCTGGAGTGCTTACGTCAGACCATGCACTATTGAAAGATGCACCAGAAGTAGCCTGTACTGATGAAGGCAAAGTGAACTTACCCTTGCTCTTTGCACCAACAATCTCAATCTAGTGATCGTATGGGTACCAGACAAGCGGTCGCCAATTTTGAAGCGAATAGCTGTCATTGCGTGCTGGAACTGCAAAGGAACAGCAGGGGCAGTCCCAAATGTAGTATATTGAATAGGTGCTGTACCAGAACAAGCTGTCATCAAATCTTTCTGGTTTTGTACAGTTGGTTCAACCTCAATGTTCACGTATGGAGTTGAAGTGTTGCTTGATGGAGCAAGTGTTAGCCTGTGGTCAGTAGTTGTAACCTGTGGATAAACAGCATAGAAACGTGCGTATGGCTCGCTCCATGACCAAAGCTGTGTATTAGCAAGAGTACCATCTGCATTTGTTTCTGCATTATAGAACCAAGGAGTAGTGCTGATGCTTGTTGCTGAACTACCACGATAAGCAATGGTAGAAAACTTACCCAGCGTTGCAGTTGTGGTAATTTTAGCACGAGTAGCTACTGCATCGGTGTTCGTTAAATCATTGTCAATACCAGCAACAGTGCTCTCTATAATACAATACTTACTATTTCCAGGAATATCAATCTTGCGTGTTGCAAGGTCTTCAGTTGTCAGTCCTTGTTCATTCAAATGCTCAACATAAGCAGCACGTGTCATAACAAGAGACTGGTTAACCTTTGCTTGTTGTGTCTGCTCATTAGCCGTTGTTATTTGAAATCTTACAGATGTTCCATCCTGATTCTTATCTGCTGAATTAAATTCATTATCTGAACAGGAAGTCAAACTTGAGATTGCCAACCCGCTAAGACATACAAACGTGAATGCCACTGTTGATTTACGACCAACATTGCACTTGCGAATTTTATTAAACTTCATGAATTCGTAATTATTTTGTTTTTACCTTAAAATGGAAAGTAACACCAACTTAATTCTCTGGTACGAGGTCTGTATCATCATCGTCCTCTGTAGGAGGAATTACACTTGGATTTGTATTAACAGGAGGACTACCAGCCAAAATAAGACTTTCAACTATAACTGTATGCAATTTTATTTGTGGCTCTATATAAGCCTTCCTTTCTTTGTTGAGTTCCATTCTTTATGATCTTTTATTAAATAGCTATTTGTAAATCTCGACTTGGATAAAAGTACAGCATACCCCTTTATTGATAATGATGAAAATGTATATTCCAAACACCACTTAAAATGTAACAATGCCATAAATATCCCAAATCTGGGTGCAAGTTAATCAAAAAGTAAAAATTATGCAAGATAATAGATTAAAATATTCAAATCATAGATAGATATTATAGCTTTTAACATGAACGTTGCGAGAGGCCCGCAAGCATCAAAACCTTTAAAAAGTTATTTGCGGGAGGCCCGCAAGCGTCAAATCCTTTAAAAAGTAATTTGCGGGAGCCCCGCAAGCGTCAAACTATTCGGGAAACAACTTTCGCCAAGCGCGGAAACATCAAACCATTCAGGAAATGACTTTCGCCATGCGCGGAAACGCCAAACCATTCGGGAAACAACTTTCGCCATGCGCGGAAATACCAAACCATTCGGGAAAATACTTTCGCCATGCGCGGAAACTTCAAACCTTTTGCGGAATGAGTTGCGGGAGGCCCATAAGGGATATAAACGAAAAAAGCACTCTGAAGAAATGAATCTTCAAAGTGCTTTGTAAAAGGAGGCGGCTACCTACTCTCCCGCATTGCATTGCAGTACCATCGGCGCAAGTGGGCTTAACTTCTCTGTTCGGAATGGGAAGAGGTGGGACCCCACCGCAATAACCACCTGATGTATCTTTTTAGTTGACAGGTTTTAAGTTGACATGTTGACAAGTTATTTGTCTTATTTTGTTGACGAGTTTGAAGTTGACAGGTTGACAAGTTATTTGTTTTCTTGTCCATTCTCCTGTTTGTCTTATTGTCGCTTTTATTTTATCAAGCAACTCGTCTACTATTAACTCGTCTACTTGTCTACTATAGACTTGTCTACTAATCAAACAATATCTCCACAAGCAAAGCTATAAAGGACTTTTTCAATCCGTTGTCTTGAACAACTCAAAGTGTGAGCCCGAAAAGAAGAAAGTTTCGGGCAATTAGTAGTGCTCGGCTTTGACATCGCTGTCTTTACACCTGCACCCTATCAACGTCGTCGTCTACAACGACCCTCAATGGAGTTCTCATCTTGCGGCTGGCTTCGCACTTAGATGCTTTCAGCGCTTATCCATTCCAGACTCAGATACCCAGCGGTGCACCTGGCGGCACAACTGGTAAACCGGAGGTCTGTCCATCACGGTCCTCTCGTACTAGTGACGGCACCACGCAAAACTCCCGCGCCCACGATAGATAGAGACCGAACTGTCTCACGACGTTCTGAACCCAGCTCGCGTGCCACTTTAATGGGCGAACAGCCCAACCCTTGGGACCTTCTCCAGCCCCAGGATGTGACGAGCCGACATCGAGGTGCCAAACCACCCCGTCGATATGAGCTCTTGGGGGGGATCAGCCTGTTATCCCCGGAGTACCTTTTATCCTTTGAGCGACGGAGTTTCCATACACATCCGCCGGATCACTATGCCCCAGTTTCCTGCCTGCTCGGCATGTCTGCCTCCCAGTCAAGCGCCCTTATACCATTGCACTCTATAAGGCCGGTTACCAATCGGCCCGAGGGCACCTTTGGAAGCCTCCGTTACGCTTTTGGAGGCGACCACCCCAGTCAAACTACCCACCAAGCAGTGTCCCCACATATCGCGGGTTAGACCTCAGACAGCCAAAGGGCCGTATTTCAAGGATGGCTCCACATAGGCTGGCGCCCATGCTTCGAAGCCTCCGGCCTATCCTACACATCGGATGACCAAGGTCAGTGCTAAGCTATAGTAAAGGTTCACGGGGTCTTTTCGTCCCATCGCGGGTAATCGGCATCTTCACCGATACTACAATTTCACTGAGCTCATGGTTGAGACAGCGTCCGGATCATTACACCATTCGTGCAGGTCGGAACTTACCCGACAAGGAATTTCGCTACCTTAGGACCGTTATAGTTACGGCCGCCGTTTACTGGGGCTTCAATTCAATGCTTCCTACTGAAGTAGTGACATCTCCTCTTAACCTTCCAGCACCGGGCAGGTGTCAGGCTGTATACGTCATCTTTCGAGTTTGCACAGCCCTGTGTTTTTGTTAAACAGTTGCCTGGACCTATTCTCTGCGCCTCATATTGCTATGAGGACCCCTTATCCCGAAGTTACGGGGTCAATTTGCCTAGTTCCTTAACCATGAATCTCTCAACGCCTTAGTATGTTCTACCCGTCTACCTGTGTCGGATTGCGGTACGGGTACCTTCAGGATATGCTTAGCGGATTTTCTCGGGAGTTTGTTTACCTGCGCTATCAACTTCCCCCGAAGGGGAGGTCGTACTTTCAAGGTCGGCTCTTGGAGTGGATTTGCCTGCTCCAATCGACGCCTACACTCTTTAACGGGGACTTCCGTCGCCCCGCGGCAGTGTCACTGCTCCGTCTCCACATCGCTCCTGAAGGTAGTAACGGAATATTAACCGTTTCTGCCATCGCCCTCGCCCTTCGGCTGAGACTTAGGACCCGACTTACCCCGGGCTGATTGGCATTGCCCGGGAAACCTTAGACTTATGGCGGAGGGGAATCTCACCCCTCTTATCGTTACTTATACCTACATTTGCTTTACCATGCGCTCCAGGATCAGTTATCTTCACCATTCTACGCACATGGTATGCTCCCCTACCGATACTTTTATTATTACTATCCCGCGCCTTCGGCATCTGCCTTATACCCGATTATTATCCATGCCCGGACCCTCGACTAGTGAGCTGTTACGCACTCTTTGAATGAATGGCTGCTTCCAAGCCAACATCCTAGCTGTCATAGGGACCAGACTTCGTTAGACTAACTCAGACAGAATTTCGGGGCCTTAGACGGCGGTCTGGATTCTTCTCCTCTCGGGGACGGACCTTAGCACCCGCCCCCTTACTGCATGGCTGCAATCCGTAAGCATTCGGAGTTCGTCAGGTCTCGATAGGCGGTGAAGCCCTCTTGACCTATCGGTCGCTCTACCTCTTACGGAGATCACCACACGCGGCACCTAAATGCCTTTCGGGGAGTACGAGCTATCTCCAAGTTTGATTGGCCTTTCACTCCTACACTCAACTCATCCAGAAGCTTTTCAACGCTTATTGGTGCGGTCCTCCATTCCGTGTTACCGGAACTTCAACCTGGTCAAGTGTAGATCACTTGGTTTCGCGTCTACCCCCACCAACTATACGCCCTATTCAGGCTCGCTTTCACTGCGGCTTGGGGACTAATGGCCCTTAACCTTGCTGGTGATGGTAACTCGTAGGTTCATTATGCAAAAGGCACGCCGTCACTGCATAAAAGCAGCTCCGACCGCTTGTAGGCGTATGGTTTCAGGAACTATTTCACTCTTCTTATCGAAGTGCTTTTTCACCTTTTCCCTCACGGTACTGGTTCACTATCGGTCTCACAGGAGTATTTAGCCTTACCGGATGGTCCCGGCGGATTCGCGCAGAATTCCTCGTGTTCCGCGTTACTCAGGATACCGCTATGTTGCAATTAGCTTCGCATACTGGACTTTCACCATCTGCGGTTCTTCTTTCCAGAAGATTCTGCTCACTGCATGCATACAATGTCGCGGTCCTACTACCCCGCAGCTGCGTTGCCACAGTCACGGTTTGGGCTGTTCCCCGTTCGCTCGCCACTACTAAGGGAATCATTATTTATTTTCTCTTCCTACAGGTACTAAGATGTTTCAGTTCCCTGCGTTAGCTCTCACGCTTAGCGTGAGTGACCGTCCTTCAGACGGCCGGGTTGTCCCATTCGGAAATCTTCGGATCAAAGGTTATTTGCACCTACCCGAAGCTTATCGCAGCTTATCACGTCCTTCATCGCCTCTGTGAGCTAGGCATCCACCATACGCCCTTTCTTACTTTCTTCTTAAAAGGATAAAGCGAGAATATATAAAGCAACATTCATTGCCTTTATTCTTACTGCTTCACCTTTTGAAGCTCATACTTTCAGCTGTCAAGTGAAATCATATCTTGCGATTTGATTTCTAAGATTGAACTTAGTTTACTTTACAGTTTTTGCTTGTGTCAATATGTCAAAGATCGTTTGGACAATCAAAAGGCTTAAAGCCTTCTCATGTCACTTATGTGGAGAATAACGGATTCGAACCGTTGACCCCCTGCTTGCAAAGCAGGTGCTCTAGCCAGCTGAGCTAATCCCCCAAGGTAGTAATTCATAATGATTAATGCATAATGCATAATTACGCTACGCTTTATTTGCATCATCTTAGGAGAAGTTCAAAAGACTCTAATGCAGTCATCAATTATGAATTATGCATTATGAATTATGAATTAAAGAAGTAGTCCCAGGCAGACTTGAACTGCCGACCTCCACATTATCAGTGTGGCGCTCTAACCAACTGAGCTATAGGACTATTGTCAATTCATAATATAAAAGACATAACATTTATGTTTCATACTTATGAATCCCGGTTGGTTGCTGTCCAAGACCTGGGCTTCAATCGCCCGGCTTCCTTTTTCTCTATATCTTAAACAGTTCCGTGAGTACAAGAAGAACGATAGAAAGCGTTTCCTATCTTTCTCTTTTATTTACCCTATTGTCATTACTATTAACTTGTCTACTCGTAAACCCGTTAACTTGTCAACTCGTCAACCTGTCTACTCGTCAACTTTGAAATCCGTCTCCAGAAAGGAGGTGTTCCAGCCGCACCTTCCGGTACGGCTACCTTGTTACGACTTAGCCCCAATCACCAGTTTTGCCCTAGGCCGTTCCTTGCGGTCACAGACTTCAGGCACCCCCGGCTTTCATGGCTTGACGGGCGGTGTGTACAAGGCCCGGGAACGTATTCACCGCGCCATGGCTGATGCGCGATTACTAGCGAATCCAGCTTCGTGGGGTCGGGTTGCAGACCCCAGTCCGAACTGGGACCGGCTTTAAAGGATTAGATCGTATTTGCACACGACCAACTCTCTGTACCGGCCATTGTAACACGTGTGTAGCCCCGGACGTAAGGGCCGTGCTGATTTGACGTCATCCCCACCTTCCTCACACCTTACGGTGGCAGTATCTCCAGAGTGCCCAGCATTACCTGATGGCAACTGAAAAAAGGGGTTGCGCTCGTTATGGCACTTAAGCCGACACCTCACGGCACGAGCTGACGACAACCATGCAGCACCTTCACAGACGCCCCGAAGGGCCTCATCATCTCTGAATCGTTCGTCTGCAATTCAAGCCCGGGTAAGGTTCCTCGCGTATCATCGAATTAAACCACATGTTCCTCCGCTTGTGCGGGCCCCCGTCAATTCCTTTGAGTTTCACCGTTGCCGGCGTACTCCCCAGGTGGGATGCTTAATGCTTTCGCTTGGTCGCTAATTCGTAAGTGAACTAACAACGGGCATCCATCGTTTACTGTGCGGACTACCAGGGTATCTAATCCTGTTTGATACCCGCACCTTCGAGCTTCAGCGTCAGTTGTGCTCCCGTAAGCTGCCTTCGCAATCGGAGTTCTTCGTCATATCTAAGCATTTCACCGCTACACGACGAATTCCGCCTACGTTGCGCATACTCAAGTGAACCAGTTCGCGCTGCAATTCAGACGTTGAGCGTCTACATTTCACAACACGCTTAATCCACGGCCTACGCTCCCTTTAAACCCAATAAATCCGGATAACGCCTGGACCTTCCGTATTACCGCGGCTGCTGGCACGGAATTAGCCGGTCCTTATTCATGTGGTACCTGCAATAAACTACACGTAGCTCACTTTATCCCCACATAAAAGCAGTTTACAACCCATAGGGCCGTCATCCTGCACGCTACTTGGCTGGTTCAGGCTCTCGCCCATTGACCAATATTCCTCACTGCTGCCTCCCGTAGGAGTTTGGACCGTGTCTCAGTTCCAATGTGGGGGGACCTTCCTCTCAGAACCCCTACTGATCGTTGCCTTGGTGGGCCGTTACCCCGCCAACAAGCTAATCAGACGCATCCCCATCACTGACCGATAAATCTTTCGTTTTCTTTAGATGTCTGCTGAAAACCTCATAAGGTATTAGTCCGACTTTCGCCGGGTTATCCCTTAGTCAGAGGCAGGTTGGATACGCGTTACTCACCCGTGCGCCGGTCGACGCCCATCGAAGCAAGCTTCAATGTCGTTTCCCCTCGACTTGCATGTGTTAAGCCTGTAGCTAGCGTTCATCCTGAGCCAGGATCAAACTCTCCATTGTAAAATAAGTTTGAAAAGGTAATAAGCAATAAATCAAAATGCTAAAAGGCATTCAATCAACCACTCATACCTTGAATAATCTGTTCAGAACGAATCTCCTTGATTTAATAGTAAAAAAGTAAATTAAAAGTAACAAAACAAAAAGGCAAAAAAGTAAAAACTTCACTCCTTAAACCCCTCATTTACATTACTCGAATTGATCGGTTCGTTTCTTCTACCCAAGACACATATTGCTATATGTCTCGCTTCTTGTACTACTTCTCTGTTTATGTAAATCTTTTCAAAGAACTCTTTCTTTTGGTGGCAAAAGTCTTTTGCAAGACTCCGGCCTTGCTTCTGGAATTTAGCAATCAATAACTCGATTTCTCCCTGAAAGCGTTTGCAAAGGTAATACATTTACAGCCCCAATCCAAATGTTTTTAAAGAAAAGTTTGAAAACTTGTGAAAATTTTCGCGTTGTTTGACAAAACAAGGCAAAAAGCATAACCAAATGCATGACTTCATACGACAACTCCACACAAAGCACAATGCAATATCAGGCAAAGAAAAACCCATAAATAAATCCTCGACAATAAAACGACGACGGCGGCGAACTTTTCTTTCTTTCTTTTCGTCGTTCTTGTTCTTAGTTCTTGTTCTTAGTTCTTAGGCAACTTAACTCCTTGATTATCAGTAATCCCATTTGTTAATTTATCTAAACCATTGAATGTTCGCTGAGAAATGGGAGAAGATTGGAGTGGAAACCGAGCAAGAATTAAGGAAAATTCACAAAGTTTGGGAATGACTTTACGCTATAGAATCAGAGTTATGCCATTAAAGAATACACCTATAATATATATAAGGTGAAGACAAGAATAAAATGACGGACTTTACCTCATCTTTCTTCTCCTCATTACTCACACCGAGAAATCATTTATTTCAGTCAACAAAAGCATTGAAGTTACAGCGTAAACACCCCCCATAAACAACGATTATATGCCCTATTTTACTTTAGACCTTGAAGAAAACATTTTTTTGACTCGCCATAAAAAGTCTCAAATCCAAATATAATGATTTTTCCCGATTGCTTTGTATGGTTTTACGGAAAATATTAATTATCTTTGCACACAGAATAAAACTTTATGTCAAATACCAACCTGACTAAAACCTTTGTTCTATCAACAACAACTAACCTAACAGGAAAATGCAGAGAAAAAATTATGCACTGCTGCCACAAATAAACAGGGCAGCATTGGTGGCCTGTTTAACTTTCACGTCTATAGCGTGGGGGCCAACGGCTAAAAGTTCAACTAACCTTCATTCAATGGCATTGCAACAAGCAACGCGCAAAACCATTACTGGTACTGTAACAGATGCTCATGGCGACCCACTTATTGGCGTGAGCATAAGAATTAAGAATGCACAGGGCGGTACTATCACCGACATTGATGGAAAATTCACCATTCAAGCGCCCGAAAATGCAACCATCGACGTATCTTATGTGGGATATGTTACAAATCAATAAAGATTAATTCGGCGACTCCTTTAACGATAGTATTGGAAGAAGACAAGAAACAACTTAGCGAAGTCGTTGTAACCGCTTTGGGTATAAAGCGTGAATCCAAGGCCCTTACCTATAATGTACAAGACCTTAAGGGCAGCGAAGTAACGAAAATCAAAGACGCTAACTTCATCAATGTACTTGCAGGAAAGGTTGCAGGCGTTACGATTAATCAGAATGCTTCAGGAGTTGGTGGTTCATCTCGTGTCGTAATGCGTGGAACAAAATCACTTTTTGGTGAAAACAATGCGTTATATGTATTGGACGGAATACCCATGCAAGGCCTACGTACAAAGCAAAGCGACAACTTTTATGAGTCAGTTGAAGTTGCCGATGGCGATGGAATTTCCAACATAAACCCTGATGACATCGAAAACATGTCAGTACTTACCGGTGCCTCAGCAGCCGCACTATATGGTAACCGCGGTGCAAACGGAGTAATTTTGATTACAACCAAGAAAGGAACTGTAGGCAAACCACGCGTATCTTTCTCTAACAACACAACCTTCTCAAGCCCATTTGTGACTCCAAAATTCCAAACACTTATGGTCGTAAAGAAGGAGAGTTTGCCAGTTGGGGTGAGAAGTTGGAGCATCCCTCAAGCTATAATCCGCTCGATTTCTTCAATACAGGTTACAATGTCATGAATTCTGTGGCACTATCAACAGGTAGTGAAACCAATCAAACCCACATATCTATAGGTTCTGTGAATGCAGGCGGCATCATTCCCAAGAATAAATACAACCGCTATAACTTCACTTTCCGCAATTCATGGGATGTCATAAAAGACAAATTACAGTTTGATTTTAGCCTACTTTATGTAAGACAGAACACCAAAAACGGTATAGGCCAAGGTATGTATTATAATCCTTTGGTTCCAATATACCTTTTCCCACCCAGTGATGACATTCAACGTTATGCCGTTTATGAAATGTATAATGCCACACGTAAGTTCAAGACACAGAACTGGCCATACGGAAACTTAGGCCTTGGCATACAAAACCCCTTCTGGATTGTCAATCGTAACAACTTCGATACAAAGCGAGAGCGTTATATTGGCAGTTTCTCTGCAAAGTGGAAGATCACATCATGGATGAACATTTTAGGCAGAGCGCGCATGGATAATGCTTATACAGATTTCGAACGCAAGCTATATGCCTCTACAGATGGACTATTTGCCAATCCATCGGGTAACTGGATGACGCAAGAAGATAAGAATACATCTACCTATTTGGATTTCTTAGTCAACATAGACAAGCAGTTGAATGAAGACGTTAGACTCTTAGCGAACATTGGCGGAAGCTATTTTGATGAGAAATATAAGAGTCATGTGTTTGAAGGAAACCTTACACGAGTGCCCAATTTCTTCCATCCCTCTAACATGACGCCATCAGAGAGCAGTACAGTTTATTCGAATCTACACACACAAACCCAATCGTTCTATGGCAAGGTAGAAGTGGGTTATCGCAATTTCCTATTTGCTGATGCAACAGGTCGTATCGACTACTTCTCTACTTTGTTAGGCACAAGCAAAGATTATGTGTTCTATCCTTCTGTAGGTGCATCAATCCTTCTTTCTGAAGTATTGCCACTTCCAAAGAAGATTGTTTCTCTATGGAAACTACGTGGCAGTTATGCGCAGGTAGGTAATCCTCCTTCACCTTATCTTACACGTGAAGCCATTGCACTATCTAATGGTAATCCCGTAAGCGAAGCACACACACCAGCCGATCATTTGAAACCAGAAATGACCAAAGCATTTGAATTAGGTATGGATCTTCGCTTGTTTGAAAACAAATTAAACATTGCAGCGACCTACTATAATAGCAACACTTACAACCAGTTGTTCCGCTATAAACTTCCACCAAGCTCTGGATATGAATATGCATTTGAGAATGCTGGTAAGGTGAATAACTGGGGTATTGAGCTCAGTGCATCTTATAACCAAAAGATTGGACCTGTTGATTGGACCGCAAACCTCATCTACTCATTAAACCGTAACAAGATTAAGGAGCTGTTACCAGAGTTTGTAACCGACCGCACAACAAACACTACGGTAAAAGCACCAACAGAGTTTGAGGTGTCTTCTGCTGAATCCTATAAGATGATATTACGCAAAGGAGGTACCATGTCTGACATCTATGCCACACACTTAAAACAAGACTATCAAGGCAATATCCTTGTTGATGGCAATGTACAAAAGGATGATAACGACTTTATCAAGGTGGGCTCTGCAGCTCCCCGCTATAATTTATCCCTTCGCAACAGCTTTGCTTGGAAAGGAATAGAGTTCGGATTTATGATTGACGCACGTGTAGGTGGCGTCGTTGTTTCAGCAACACAGGCACTCATGGACCAGTTTGGAGTTTCTAAACAGACTGCAGACGCACGCGATGCAGGAGGAGTCAACGTAAACAATGGCAAGGTAAATGCAGAACAATACTATGCCGTTGTGGCAGGAGGACGCACCGGTCTGCTTGCACATTATGCTTATAGTGCAACCAATGTACGACTACGCGAGATGTCACTTTCGTATGATCTTCCCGAGAAATGGTTTACAAACAAACTAAAAGTAAACCTCTCACTTACTGCACACAATCTACTGATGCTCTATAACAAAGCTCCTTTCGACCCAGAACTAACTGCCAATACCGGCACTTACTATCAGGGCTTTGACTATTTCATGCCACCCAGCCAGCGAAATATTGGCTTCAGTGTAAAAGTGAACTTCTAATTGCCAAAACAAGAACCATACTATAATGAAAGATAATTATAACATTACTGACATCCTCAGTATTCTGCATAACAATGAATAGTTGTTTAGATTCTAATCTGAATGACGACCCAGACAAAATTGCTCCAAAAGAATTAAACAAAGATAACCTTTGGGGCACTTACCTAACCTCGTTGCAACGTCATGTAGCCCCAGAAGACCAGAACGACTTCCAGCTTTGCGAAGATCTTGTAGGCAATATGTATGCAGGATATTATGCCGGCACCCAGAATTGGGAAGGCGGTTATAATGGAACCACCTATGCTTTCCCCGACGCTTGGAAAGACCGTCCGTTCTCGGTTGCCTTTACCAAGTTTATGAGTACCTGGGAAAACCTTCGTCATAAAACAGATTCTACCAGCGTGCTCTTTGCTGTCAGCGAAGTGGTTAAAGTTGAAGCAATGCACAAGACAACGGATATTTATGGCCCAATACCTTATACTCGTTTTGGTCTTCAGAATCCAGTACCTTATGATTCCCAAGAAACCGTCTACAAACGCTTCTTCCAAGAACTCAATCATGCCATTGCTATTCTAACACGCTTCGATACTCAGAATGAAGGACAGAAGCCCTTAGCAAAGTTCGATCTCATTTATGGTAGTGACCTGAAGAAATGGATACGCTTTGCCAATTCACTCAAACTTCGCTTAGCAATGCGTTGTCATGCAGTCTATGATGACGCAAAAACCTTAGCCGAGGAAGCTGTAAATAATCCTTATGGCGTACTTGAAGATTATCAAGATAACGCACAGATGCAGACAAACAATGCGCTGTCGTTCACTTATTTTAATCCTTCTACAATCTTTATAGCCCAGAAGGCTACAACGAAGACCGCATGGGAGCCTCTATGGACGCCTATCTCAATGGCTTTGAAGACCCTCGTCTGCCTAAATTCTTTAAGACTACAGAAGATGGTTACTATCGTGGACTGCGCAATGGACTACGCAATGGTAACAAATTCCAAGGCGATCCCTATCTCTCAATGCCTACCATCACACGTGGCACACCTTATGTTTGGATGACCGCAGCAGAGATTTGGCTACTCAGAGCAGAAGGCGCGCTGTTGGGTTGGAACATGGGTGGCGATGCAAAAACATTGTATGAAAAAGGCATCCGCTCTTCATTTGCTCAATATGGACTATCTACAGAGGCCGACAACTATCTTGCAAGTACAAACACTCCCGCTGCTTATCAAGGATTAGATGGAAGTCCTTCGGCTGAAGCGCCCTCGGATATTACTCCTGCATGGGATGACAATGCAACATTAGAGAAAAAGCTTGAGCGCATCATCACTCAGAAATGGATAGCTATATACCCATTAGGACAAGAGGCATGGAGTGAATTCCGCAGAACAGGATACCCCAAAATCTATCCTATTGTGAATAATCTCAGCAACGGAAAAGTTAGTACCACTGAACAAGTGAGACGCGTTCCCTTCCCTGCAAGCGAATATTCTGGCAACATGGGTGAAGTAGAAAAAGCCATCAAACTACTTGGAGGAGAAGATACTGGAGGCACAAAGCTCTGGTGGGATAAGCATTAATCTCATCCAACTCATATTTTTATTCATTCTCAAATCACACATTGTACAACATGTATACAAAGAATATAATAAAATCATTTGTAGCCTTTACAGTGGCAACAATATCACTTGCCTCATGTAATACAGAGGTAGAACCTTTGGAAATCGTAAAACCCGAGGCTAAAAGTGAGCAATATTATGCAGACCTTCGCGCTTACAAACAACGCAACGACCACGAAGTCTTTTTTGGATGGTTTGGTGGTTGGAACACAAAGTCAGCCAACATGCGTGGCTCTCTCCGAAGTGTTCCCGACAGTGTTGACATCATTTCTATTTGGAGTGGCACTTATGACAGAGAGGATCTTGAATATGTTCAGAAAGTAAAAGGTACGCGCGTAACCTTCACTATCTTTGCCCATAAGATTCCAAAAGCCTTCATGGGCGGTGAGAACAAAGACCAAGTCACCCGCGAAGGCATTGAGCGTTACGCCGTTTCTTTGGTAGATACCATGAAGGCTTATGGCTATCAAGGCATCGATTTAGACTATGAGCCAGGCTATCAAGACCCTGCAGGTGGCCCATTTACGGGTCCGTTGGTTGGCCCTTCCTATGTTTATCCAGACTATCGAGACAACATGGAGATCTTCGTTAAGAAGTTAGGAGAGTTCATTGGCCCCAAAAGCGGAACGCAATATCTGCTCATCATCGACGGCGTTCCTTACGATGTAAAACCTGAATTGGCTGAATATTTCAACTATGGTGTCGTTCAAGCTTACAACAGTTCAAGTGCATCCAACCTACAAAGCCGTTTCAATCGTGCCGCATCTCGTGGTTGGAAGCCCGAACAATACATCTTTGCAGAGACTTTTGAAGGTCCAAATGCGGCAACAGGTGGCGTCAGACATCGATTAGAAGATGGCACCTATGTACCTTCTCTCAAGGGTATGGCTGAATTCCTACCTATATATAATGGTAAGAAAGCTACTCGAAAGGTGGCTGTGGCACATACCACATGGAGAATGATTACTACAATTGGCCTAACTATAAGTTCACTCGCCAAGCCATTCAGATAATGCAAAACCATCGTTGATATTGTAACAACCGAATAGATACTAACAGAAAAGAATTAAAATTATGAAACATATTATTAGACTTATACCCATTCTTATGACCTTATTGCTCATAAGTGCATGCAAAGAGGGTATTGAAAGCTACGATGGACTATACATTGTAGGCACTCAAGGCAAAGAGGTCACAGCCACACTCACCGTTGATGATGTTCCATCGGCTATCGCTGTAAACGTTGCAGCCAGTGAACCTACACATAGTGATGTTACGATTGACATGAAGGTCGAGCCTCAGTTGGTAGAGTCTTTCAATAAAACACATAACAAAAACTATGAACTTCTGCCCCAGGCTGCTTATAAATTAGAAAACACTACCCTGCATATTGCGTCAGGAAGTCACGTGACTGAAACGGGTCTAAAGCTGAGCATCATCGACCGAGATGCGATGAAATTCGGTACAACCTACGTTCTTCCAGTGAGCATCGACCGTGTAACAGGAACAAGCATGCCCGTGATTGAGGCTTCACGTACTATTTATTTGGTCGTCAATCAGGTTATCATTACCAAGGCAGCTAACCTTGAAGGAGGATGGCGTTACTATTATGCGGACTTCAGTAATAACAGCGGAAAGTTTGATACTCACGCCATGAAGAGCGTAACGTTTGAAGCACGTGTCAGATTCAGACAAATGAATTCATCCAGCACTAAGTGGTGTTATTCAGTCATGGGACTTGAAGAAAACCTCTGCTTACGTACTGCAGGAAGTGCAAAAACAGGTTGGAGACTGCAATTAGGCGACCCCCAATGCCATGAGCTCAAGAGATGTTTTTGCCAAATGATAAGTGGGTACATTTAGCATGTGTATATAATGGTGAAACAGGAAAGAAATACATCTATATCAATGGTGAGCTTCAAGGTGAGACCACAGACAGCCGACATACCATCAGTTTAGCAAACGCTTATGGCCAAGACGACCTCTTCTATATAGGGCAATCTGCTGCCGACGACCGCCTCATGGAAGGCTGGGTGTGCGAAGCTCGCGTGTGGGCAACAGCCAGAACAGCTGCAGAATTGAAGAATAATGTTTGCTGGGTCGACCCAACTTCAAAAGACCTTGTGGCTTATTGGCGCTTCAATGAGGCACAGCAACAGGGCAACCACTGGGTTGTAACAGACCTTACAGGAAATGGTTACAATGCTTATTATTTCAGTTGGGGTGACAATGGCGTTCCTTCATTTGTCGATGGAGTGAGATGTCCCGAGTAATTCGCAACAGGAACAATAACAAGCTATAATGTCTCAAAAGGGGATGCATTTCACGTGCATCCCTTGTTTGGTGACAGAAAGCCCACATTTTGAAGCACAAAAGCAGCCATTTAAGCGACTAAAAGCCTTCATTTTGCAGTGCCAAACGCCTCATTTCGCAAATGAAGAGTTGCAAGCCTGCACGCCGTCTGCCTATGTTGCATCCCTAAAACAAGATAGAATATCAGAAAAAGCCTTTCTATACTAAGGCCAAAAAGAATATCATTCACTAACCTTTTACCCATTATGTATACACAAAAAGTAATTGCACTATTGCTAACAAGCTTGATGGCGATTCCCAGCATGGCCGATCAGACGCCCACACGTGGCTATCTTTATGGCCAGGCAACAGCTCCCACAGGCAACGAATGGCAGGCACCCGAGTTGTTAGGATACAATAAACTTCCGGCTCGAGCCTTGTTTTCATCATTTTCTTCGGTGAATGATGCAAGAAAGGTATTGCCCGAATACGCCAAAGACTATATCTCGCTTGACGGCGAATGGCGTTTCCACTTCGCAAAGAATCCCGATGAACGCCCCAAGAACTTCTTTGAAAAAGGATATGACTATAGTAAATGGGACCTGCTTCAAGTGCCTGTGAGCTGGAACATGGCAGGCATTCAAAAGGATGGAACATTGAAATATGGTGTGCCCATCTACGTCAACCAGTGGGTTATTTTCAAATATAACATCGAACCAGGTGACTGGAAGAAAGGTGTGATGCGTGTTCCTCCAAAGAACTATACTACCTATGAATACCGCAATGAGGTAGGATCTTTCAAGCGAAACTTTGATATTCCTGCCGACTGGAAAGGCAAAGAGGTGTTCCTAAGCTTTGATGGTGTAGACTCATTCTTCTATCTTTGGGTGAATGGTCAATATGTTGGATTCTCTAAGAACTCTCGAAACACGGCACGTTTCGATGTAACCAAGTATATACATGCAGGCAAAAACGACGTGTCTGTTGAGGTTTATCGCTCTTCAGACGGTAGTTTCCTTGAGGCACAAGACATGTTTCGTCTGCCCGGTATATTCAGAAACGTAAACATTACGGCTACTCCGAAGGTGCATATTGCCGATGTTAGGCCATTCCTACCTACGACAATGGACAAGGAACCATTGCACTCAGCACCACACTACAAAACCTTACGACCAAAAAGGCTAAGGACTTATCTATCCGTTGGAGTCTTTATAAAAACAAGGTGTTTAGTGATGACAACGAGTTGGTGGCCACTTTCAATGACAAAAATGCTCAAACCGCCTGCAATGGCAATGCTAACAGTGAGCTGCGCCAAACCATTATGGTCAACCATGTGGCGCCATGGACTGCCGAAGAACCTAATGTTTATGTGTTGGTGGGTGAATTGATGCAAGGCAAAAAGGTGGTGGAGACCATCAGTTTCCAAACAGGTTTCCGCACAGTTGAAATCAAAGATACTCCTGCTCAGCAAGACGAATTCGGCTTGGCAGGCAGATATTACTACGTCAATGGTAAGGCTTTGAAGCTCAAAGGCGTTAATCGTCACGACACAAATCCTTTGACTGGTAAGGTGATTTCGCGTAAACAGATGGAACATGAGATTATGCTCATGAAACAAGCCAACATCAACCACATCCGAACTTCCCACTATCCTAACGATCCTTACTTTTATTATCTCTGCAATAAATATGGCATCTATCTTGAGAGTGAAGCCAACATAGAGAGTCATGAATATTTCTATGGCAAGGCATCGCTTTCACATGTTCCCGAGTTTGAGCCTGCTCACGTAGACCGAGTGATGACGATGGCCCACCAGTTAGTTAACCAGCCCAGCATTGTGATTTGGAGTTTAGGCAATGAAGCAGGTCCGGGCAAGAACTTTGTTGTGGCATACGACTCGCTGAAAGCCTTCGATGCGTCGCGCCCTGTGCAGTATGAACGCAACAACGACATTGTAGACATGGGCTCAAATCAATATCCCAGCATCGCATGGACACGCGAAGCAGTGAAAGGAAAGATGAATATCAAATACCCTTTCCACATCTCTGAATACGCTCATTCCATGGGAAATGCTGTTGGAAACCTTGTTGATTATTGGAAAGCTATTGAGTCTTCAAACTACTTTATGGGTGGAGCCATCTGGGATTGGATAGACCAAAGCATGTACAACTATACCAAAGAAGGCAAGCGTTACGCTGCTTATGGCGGCGATTTCGGAGATACTCCCAACGACGGACAATTTGTTATGAATGGTATTATCTTTGGAGATGAGACGCCGAAACCTCAATATTACGAGGTAAAGAAAGTATATCAGTATATCGAAACAACTTGGAAGGATGCAAAAACTGCCATGTTGGATGTCTTCAACAAGAACTATTATGCAGACAATCTCAGTGATTATGAGATGTCTTATACCCTTACTGCCGACGGCTTAAACGTAAAACAGGGGCACCATTGCGCTTGGAACGGTTGCACCACGCACGCATAAGACGCTGCAGATTGAAGGCCTCAACACCAACCTTGACCCCAACAAAGAGTATCTTTTGCATGTAACCTATCGATTGAAACACGATAAACCCTGGGCAAAGGCTGGCTTTATACAGGCTGAAGAGCAACTGCAGGTGCAGCCAGCAGCATCACGCCCCGTGCTCACGGCAAGCGGAAAACTGCGCACATCAACAGCCAACAACCGACTCATCGTGTCGGGCGACCGCTTCATCTCTACGTTTGATTTAGCCAAAGGTACGCTTTACAACCTGCAATATGGTGGAAAAACCATCATCGCTGATGGCTGCGGACCTGAACTAAACGCTTTCCGCGCATGGGTAAACAATGATAATTGGGCTTATGATGCATGGTATGCAAATGGTCTAAACAATCTTCTGCACAAATGCAATGCCTATACTACGCACACCAATCCTAACGGATCAATCTCGATTGTCTTTAACATCACCTCGCAAGCTCCATGTGGTTATCGCCTTGAAGGAGGAAATGCCAACTGGAAAAAGCTGATAACCTTTAACGATAAGCCTTTCGGCAAAGACGATTTCCACTTCAATAGCCAGGTGGTTTACACCATTTTCCCTGACGGAAGCATCGAAAGTGAGAGCTCAATAACCAGTAATAAGCCGACGCTGACACTTGCAAAACTCGGTTATACGCTGCGCATTCCGAAACAACTCCACGCACTCACCTACTACGGACGTGGCCCAATAGACAATTATCCCGACCGAAAGACTGGACAGATGATTGGTATCTATCAGCAAAATCAGGTTGAAAATGAATTTGTTCCGTTCCCAAAACCACAGGATACAGGCAATCATCAGGACACACGCTGGCTTTCGTTGACCGATGACAGCGGTGCCGGTGCGCTGTTCATTGCCAAAGACCGAATGAGTTTTTCAGCCCTTCCATGGTCTGACAACGCCCTTGCGATGGCCAATCACCCCTACGAATTGCCCAAGAGTGAACACACTTATCTGCATCTTGACATGGCTATCACGGGATTGGGAGGTAACAGTTGCGGACAAGGTGGCCCGCTAATGCAAGACCGAGTGATGGCAACGCCTCACACGTTTGGCTATATCATTCGCCCCGTAAACACGAAAGCGCCTCAGGAACTCACCCAACAGGCCAACGTAAGTGCCGCTGGAGTGACTCCACTTACCATTGTGCGCGATGCCGAGGGATATGTTACCATTGAGGCAAATGCACCAAACGCGGACATCTTCTATACTACAAATGCGGCAAAAAAGCCTGTAAAATATACCGGAAAGATAAAGTTCCGCAATGGAGGAACTATCACTGCATGGACCAAAAACAATGACTGGATGAAAGCTTCTCAAACATTCTCACGCATAGAGAGCATTCCTCTTTCGGTTGTTTTCGCTTCAAGTCAGGAGAATGGTGAGGGAGATGCCACCCTTCTTACAGACGGAAATCCCGACACTTACTGGCATACGATGTACTCGGTCACGGTAGCTAACTATCCGCATTGGGTTGACTTTGACTGTGGAGAGACAAAAACCATCAAGGGTTTCACCTATCTGCCAAGACAAGATAGCGACAATGGCAACATCAAGGGCTATCGAATCCTTGTCAGCAACGATGGAAAGACCTGGAGTAAGCCTGTTGCAGAGGGTGCATTTGAGCACAACCGAAAGGAGAAATCCATTCTCCTTAGCAAGCCGATCAAGGCTCGTTTCGTCAGATTTATGGCGCTTAGTGAACAAAACGGCCAAGACTTTGCCACCGGAGCTGAGTTCAAAGTGCTTGAACAATAGGCCTTCTCACACGATAAAACCATAAAAAGAGAGCGGACTATTATTGCAAACCAACTGCAATGATGGTCCGCTTTTTGATGAAGTATGATTGAGGTGTTTTCGCATATTCATGGATATCCTTTTTCAAAGAAAGGCATTTCACACGGAGAAATCAGTCAAATCATCAAGCAATTCCATTCAAAAGACAGCACCATTCGACCCAAATTATAATGCCGTGAACACCAATGAAATACGAGGTTTGCGCCATTTATGGATAAAATTAAAGCTTTGTGTAAACCTGTGTAACGTTTTATTTGATAATCAAAAAAGGTTTTTCTACTTTTGTATCGTCATGACAAACGTTAATATTACAAACCCTTTAATTTGAAACAAAAATGAAAACAAGAAAGAATGTGAGTTTGAAGGTGGCACTGATGATGCTTGTGCTGCTCTTCAGTTTTATGACTTCAACGGCTCAAACGAAAGAACGATATGTTGTTTAGCGTGGTTGAAGTGATGCCTCAATATCCGGGAGGCCAAATAGCAATGATGAAATACATCATGGAAAACATGAAATATCCCGAACAAGCAATGAAAAAAGGGATTCAAGGACGCGTAGCGGTGAGCTTCATCGTTGAGAAAGATGGCAGCATCAGTAATGTAAGACCTGTCCATTCTGTGCATTCCTTATTAGATAAAGAGGCTGTTCGTGTGGTAAAAAGCATGCCTAAATGGAGTCCCGGCAAGCATAATGGCAAGCCAGTACGCGTGCGATTCAACCTACCTGTAATGTTTAAGCTCTAGTAAAAGGATGCAAAGGCACTGCCTTTTTAGCTTAATATTCATCTTCTTTGTTGCGGGATGCCAGGTGAAGCAGCCCCGCAACAATCACCTTTTGCAGATAGACAGTCTGCAAAGAATTGCTCCCGACTCAGCATTCAACCTGCTCAACGAAAGTAATTCTTTATGTTTGACCATAGAAGATAAGGCCTATTACAGCCTGCTCTATTGTGAAACATTCCTGAAAAAGCCACTGTCCTTCGGAACAAACCAACGTATTGATACGCTGATTCAATACTTTCAACAACAAAACGAACCTGAGTTCTATGCGCGGGCCTTGCTTTGTAAAAGCCTAAATCAATATAAACAAGGTGCATATAAAGAGGCATTGAGCAATGCCATTGCAGCCGAACAAGCTACTGAAAGCAATGACAATTATCAGCAATGTTTGGCCAACCAGAACTTGGGGCGCATCAATCTTGACAATGGTTGCTATGAGCGCGCCTTGCAACAATTCATGAAAGCCACTGCCAACGCACAGCATGTAAAGGGAAACAAAGCCCTCGTTGCCGAATGTTATCTATTGGAAGGTAGAGCATATAAACGACTTCGAAACAATAAAAAGGCTATGCAATGCCTGCAACAAGCCTTAAACAAGGTGGACAAACGAGAGCAACATCTCTATGCCGAGATACTAACGAACTTGGCAAAATGCTTTCTTGACAACCACAACAGCAAGAAAGCACGCCAGCTTCTCATTGCAGCCTACGCCATTGATGACACGAATAACGCGGCAATGCTCATTGGAAATCTGTGGCAAGCCAAAGGAAAGTCCTCTATTGCAAAGGATTATTGGTATCAGGCGGCTAATAGTAATGACTATGAAACGCAACTTGCGGCACTTGATTCTCTATTGAAACTCGACCCAAAAATGTCTTTCTGTTACAACTCTACCAACAAACAACGCGCAATGCACCACGATTGAATACGGACGAAATAGCCCAGTTGCAAACTGATTTCGAACAAGCCATCCTGCAAAAGAAAGCTTATGAGCGCATCAACTTCTTGTTGGTGGCCCTGATAGTGTTGATTCTCTCCGCGTTTTTTGGCTACCATTATTATAAACGTAAACTCAAAAAACTCCGCCAACACCTAAGCAGTATCAACGCACGCTACTTGAATGACCTTGAGCAATATCAGCAAACACGTGCAGAAATCAAGCACCTTGAACAACGCATTGCGGCTTATCAGGAAGACAAACAACAGCCTGAGCAATGGAATTTGAATCCCGCAATGGTCACAAGTGACTGCGTTTTCACCCTACATCGACAGGCAGCGCGAGGCGAAATGGCAACAGACAGCCTCTGGCAAGCCCTCAATCAGCTCATGGCAAGCCACGACCCACACCTGTTTAACTTGCTTATTACACACAATCTCAACGACAAAGAACGCCACATTTGCATGCTCATTAGGCTGAGATTCATCCCAAGTGAGCTTTCAACCTTATTGGGAATAAGTCCACAAAACGCTACAAACCTGCGCCAACGCCTATTGGTTAAACTCTTCAATGCAAAGGGTGGAGCCCGTGATTTCGATGAAAAATAAGAGCGGTTGAATAAAAGGAGCGAGTAGATAGAATGGATTTCGAGCACATTTCGTAAGTGTTTCGATAGCCACTTACAGGTGATTCCACAACCTTCTGTAAGGCTTCGTGACTAAAAACGTTTCTTTTTCTATCAGCCATTCACGCACTCCACATTCTTCTTTCAGCTTTTATTCGCGATTTTCTCCTTTTATTCTTAAAAGTTTTCCATTCGTTTTTACTCTTAAAACTTTTTGTGTATTTTTGCAATCAGAAACAAATGAGCGTCGGATTACAATTCCGATGCAGAAATAAAAGATTAAAACATGGCTTTGAAATGTGGAATTGTAGGTCTTCCAAACGTAGGAAAGTCTACACTATTCAATTGTTTGTCGAGTGCAAAGGCGCAGTCGGCAAACTTCCCTTTTTGTACAATTGAACCGAATTTAGGGGTGATTACCGTTCCCGATGAACGGCTAAATAAGCTTGCAGAGATAGTACATCCGGGACGAATTGTACCAGCTACCTGTGAGATTGTAGACATAGCAGGACTTGTTAAGGGTGCTTCGAAGGGCGAAGGACTTGGGAATAAGTTTCTCGGAAACATCAGAGAGTGTGATGCTATCATTCATGTCATCCGCTGTTTTGACGATGATAACATCGTGCGCGAAGGCGGAATGGCCGTTGATCCATTGGAAGATAAGAGCATCATTGATACCGAATTGCAACTCAAAGACCTTGAAACCATCGACGCACAACTTAGTAAACAGCAGAAGGCGGCAGCCGCAGGAAACAAAGATGCGAAGCTAATGTGCACGGTGTTAGAGGCATACAAAGCTGTGCTTGAACAGGGAAAGAATGCTCGTGAGGTGACTTTTGAGAGCAAAGATGAGCTACAAGCTGCCCACGATTTATTCTTGTTGACCACCAAACCAGTGCTCTATGTCTGCAATGTAGACGAAACCAGTGCCAAAACGGGCAACGAATATTCGCGCCGAGTAGAGGAAATGGCAGCGCAAGAAGGTGCAGAAGCCATGATAATTGCAGCCAAGACAGAAGAAGATATAGCCTCTTTGGAGACCTATGAAGATAAGAAAATGTTCCTCGAAGAACTTGGTTTGGAGCAAAGTGGAGTCAATCGACTGATTAAAAAGGCTTATGCACTGCTGAATCTTGAAACATTTATCACCGCAGGTGAAATGGAAGTGAAGGCTTGGACCTATCATAAAGGTTGGAAAGCACCCCAATGTGCGGGCGTCATTCATACCGATTTTGAGAAAGGTTTCATTCGTGCTGAGGTCATAAAATACGAAGATTACATCAAGTATGGCTCTGAATCAGCCGTTAGAGAGGCTGGAAAGCTCGGCATAGAAGGTAAAGACTATGTTGTGCAGGATGGCGATATTATGCACTTTAGGTTTAATGTGTGATCGCGATTCAACAGCATCTTGAAGCTGACAGAATACAAATCGTTAAATAAATACCGCAAACACTCTCGCCCTTCCTATGTGGAGAGCCTGAGAAATAGGTGACATCTTATGCTAAACTACATCATTTGGAATCCCGATGTCTATCTTTTTCAGATAGGAAACTGGGGCATACGCTGGTATTCAATGTGCTGGCTGATTGGACTTGTTGGTGCTTATTTCATGGTACGTTGGTTGTTTTTCCATCAAAATATCGCTGTAAAGACAGTCGTTATTGACGGAAAGAAACAAGAGGTTAACGTCTTCGATCCCCTCTTTCTCTATTGCTTCCTGGGCATATTGATAGGTGCTCGCTTAGGACATTGCCTCTTTTATCAACCCGATTACTTTCTTTCTTCAGGCACACACTTTATAGAAATGATTGTGCCTTTCAAGAATTTGCCCGATGGTTCGTGGCATTTCGTGGGCTATGAAGGCTTGGCAAGTCACGGCGGTACACTCGGATTGATGTTTAGTTTGTGGCTCTATTGTCGCAAATATCAAGTCAAAATGTGGCAGGTTTTGGATGATATTGCCATCGCAACTCCTATTACTGCCTGCTTCATTCGATTGGGAAACCTAATGAATAGTGAGATTATTGGCAAGGTAACAGATGTGCCTTGGGCCTTCATTTTCGAGAAAGTTGATAAGTATCCACGCCATCCTGGCCAGCTCTATGAAGCCATTGCATACGCCGTTATCTTCTTTGTGGGCTGGTATTTCTATAAGAAAGGCAAGCAACCCATAGGCAAGGATTTTATTTTGGCCTGTGCATCACGCTGATATTCGCCTTCCGTTTCTTCATCGAATACACCAAAGACATTCAAGTTAACTTTGAGTCGGGCATGCTCTTCAACATGGGGCAGCTGCTCAGTATTCCCTTTGTACTTCTCGGAATCTACTGCATGATTAGAGCAAACAAGTCAAATTAGGATGATAAATCAGTCTACGCTCTACGTGTTTTTGGGCATCTCTGGATTTATTCTGATGTTCGTTGCCCTGTTTTATCCACGTAAGAAAGAGAAAGAAGAGCAGGCCAAAAGCGACTTAGCAACGCTCCTTGAGCAATTAGACTGGCCTGGTGTGCGCCGTTTTATATTCAAAGAACTGCGGGGTTGGATTGCCCTTGCCCTGTTGGCAACGGCCTTTCTTATCGTGTGTATCATCAAAAACTACAGAGTTATCTTTGCAGTGAGCATCGTAGCAGTCTTCTATTACCGCCTGTATAAGTATATACGACTCCTTATTCTCGTAAAACATAACATGCAAAAGACGGCAGACTATAGAGACGTTACAGCCCACAGCGAGACCATGCTCAATGACTTTACGACATTCATAGACTGCCCTTATACCATACTCTCAGCCAAAACAGCCGGTGAAGAGATAATGAAAACCTATGTGCAATGCCTTGAACGAGGACGCAAAGAGGGCTTCTGGCCACTGCTCATCTATGTGAGACAAGAAAACCTTGAGGCTATGCTGACACAGATGAAGGCTGCAAATGGCGACATCGAACGCGTCAGAACATATCGTAATGAGATGATGAACTATCCCCTACCCGATGCCAAAGTGCTCTTCGATCAGTGGCTAAACGAGTGCATAAATGTAAATAAAGACCTGGGTAAAGACTGGCTAAAGGAGTTGATGGGAGAGCCAACTGAGGTCGAACTTTCCACCACTTTCCTCATTGATGACACGTTTGAAGGCCGGCTGCTTCTTTGCGAAGTACCCGTTAAAGAGCCTTGGCAGTTGCTGGCATGGTGCCCAATAGACATCGTGAGTCCCGCCATTTCAGCCACACAGAACATGGCTGTTGCGAAATATCTCTACGAACGTCATCGGGTGATTCCTGCCTTCATAGACTACCAGTTGATAGACTTCCTTCCACAAGAGCCAATTCCCGACGACGAGATTGAGCCGCTCGCACTCAATCTTTTCAGCTATTGTCCCGACTGGATTTACCAGGATTTCTTCAATTTGGCTAACGGAAAGCAGATGATTAAAGATGCAAAGGTGTGGACAATGCTATGGAGTGTTGAACCCATCGAACCCTATGGAAATTCTACTTAAAACCCCAATAGAATGAAAAAGAAAGCACTTATCTTCATCTTCTTACTTCTTGCAATAAGCATGCAGGCACAAAAACCTATTGAAATCGTGCCCCAATGGAAAGTGGGCGATGTGTTTACCTATCAATATAATGGCTATGTAAACCTCTCTGCATTGGAATTTCCCGAGCAAGAACAGAACGAACAGCCCTTGAAAACGACCTTCAGCATCGAAGTCATGCAGAAGAACAACGAGGGGTTCCTATTGAGCTATCGCATCACAGACTTCAAACTCGATTTTGCAACCACGGAAGGTTTAGCCTTGAATAAAGACTCCCTGAAAGACGACATGCTGTTTATCAACAGGAAAGCCATTCCAGACAGCTTGTCGAAAAGCATAACCATGGGCATTCATCAGTTCCTGAACGGAATGAAACAGCAACGACTCCTCTTGACTACCAATGAAAAAGGCCATGTGCTACGCTATGAAACAGTGGCGAAATCAACAGTCTTTTCATTGAGAGCATGAAGCCGTTTATCTATAAAGCCGCTGAAATTCTGCTCCAATTATTTAACATGGGGAAGAAAAATCACGATGAGATGAAAGAAAAAATAGAGCAGGAGCTTTGCCAGAGCATAACTGCCCGAGACCTCACCGAGAGTCTTTTTCCCGAAATCAAGTGGCTCTTTGCCTACAATGGGAAGCCTCTCCAAACTGGCAAATGGACAGTCAGAGAGTCTACGCAGTCTGATTTTGAGGCACAACAACATGCAGACAATTCTGTCACGTTGCTGGTAAAAAACAATCTCTTCACCCCTACCGACTACAAAACAATGCTGGAAGAAACCAACGATTCCAACGACATTGCAATTCCACAACGCTGTGACACGCACATAGACATGGCGGAAGATACTGACGACAGCACCGATACTGCCAACAGCAGCATTGCTTATGGTGGTTCTCAAATCATCAATTACCAATTCTCGCCCATGGGAATCGTTGACGAAATCACCTATAATCTTAAGTTAAAATTAGGCAACTATAAGAACAACCCCAACTTTACTATCCGAAGGATTAAAGGTCTGGAGAAGAAGAAATAAAGTGAGAGAGTTGTAAATTAAATTCACATTGAATTTGCATTCACCTCAAAAAATGATTATCTTTGTGTAGGGGAAAGTCTATTGTGCCTTTCCCCTTTTTCATATCCCTTTGCAAAAGGGCCTGTAATCTGACTCAAATGAGATTGTAATATGACTTGAATTAGCATGTAATCTGCGGCATATTACAAACTAATCTGCATCAAAACATACGATGAAATCATGCAAATTAGAAACCTATTAAAACCCTACGGCCTTTCAATAGCAGTTGCATTGAAAGGCCGTAGGAATGGATAGCGTTTGTGCTATCCCTTATTTATGCTTTTGAAATGTTCAGAAACATCGCTTAAAGCAAGCTCTTAATGGCTGCATCGATATCCTTAACCTGCACATCTCTCATTCTAACGCTGTTGTCTTTTCCAATAAGGAAGTAGGTGGGGATTTGCTGAACATTATACTGAGAGAGCGTAGGCGAGTTGACACCTGCGTCATCATGCACGCTAATCCAAGGCAAAGCAGCCGTTTGAGTCTTCCAGAAGTGCTCATCGGGATCTATAGAAACCTGATAGATTTCAAAGCCCTGAGCATGATATTTGTTATAAAGTTCGCGCAACATCATGATGCGTTTCAAACTGTTTTCATTGGCAAAGACATGGAAATCGAGCATCACCACCTTACCGGCAAGGTCAGACAATCGTCGCACATGACCTTTATTGTCAGGCAATGCAATGTCGATGATGCCGCTTTCTTTAACTTTGCTGGCATCGATTTGAGCCTTTTGTTGCTCTGCTTGGATAATACGCACATCCTTCATTCCTTGTATTGCGATGTTATGTAGATTCAATCCGCGTTCTGCTTTGGGGTAATACGTGTCCCAACTTGTCGCCACAGCAGCATACACTTTGTTATCTTCCTTGTTATTACGAGGGTTGAAAATCAAGGTCTCTTGATTACCAATTACGACGGTTTGGAATAGTGCAAAGTAGGCAAAAGCCTTCATTGGAGCCTTATAAATGAAGTCATATTTCACCCTGTTTTTATAGCTTTCGAGCAATAGATTGATGTTACTTTCCACAGAATCTACACCGAGAGTAGGACTTGAAATGATGTCATTGATCTGGTGTTGCAAGCCTTGTTGCATGAGCGCGAGCGTCTTAATCTGACTACAATCCTCACTACCTGTAACCTCATATCTTGAAGACATACGTGGATAAGCAGCCTTAATAGTGACTGTTTCCGTAGAGTCGATGCTCACATTGATGATTTGTCCGGCGATGCGCAGACGATAAAAGTCGGGTGCTTCGGGTGCTTTCTCGCTGAAAGAAAAGGCTCCATCCTCTCCAAGCTTTACCGAATCAACGACCACAGGGCCATTAAGACTCATGTTTTCAAAGTAAAGTGTGGAGTCTTTAGCGTTCGAAATCTCACCATTTACATGGAATTTCTTGTTGTTGCAAGATGCAAAACTCAATGCCACAAGTGTCAATACTGCAACAGAGAAAAGGCTTTTTATCTTCATGATTGTTGTTTTTTCAAGTTCTATATGCAAAAGTACACAAAATTTAGAAAAGTAAAACAGTAAATAGATAAAAAGGTAATAAATCGTGAAGTTTTTTATATCACGCGGGCAAGTGACATCCCTATATAAACGGCTACAATGCCAAGGACGACACTTCCGCCAGAATATGCGGCGGCTTGCCATAGCTGTTGAGTGCGAAGAAGGGTCAATGTTTCGTTGCAAAACGTAGAAAAGGTGGTGAAACCACCACAGAATCCCACCGTAAGAAAGAGTTTCCAACTCTCTGACATGCCTGTACCTCGGTCGGCAATACCATAGAAAAATCCGATAAGCAAACAGCCCAAGAGGTTTACAGTCATTGTACCCATCGGGAAAACGGCAAGGAAAGTGCCCTGCAAAAGCTTTGGGAGAAGCCATCGAGAGACTGATCCCAAGGCACCTCCAATGGCAATATAGAAAATCGATTGCAACATATCTTTGGCAAAGATACACATTTTCATGCTTTTATTGCATAAGAAACGCGAAGAAATATCATTCTATTCAGGAAATTTCTCCCTGCAAACAACACAACAAGAAAATAGTATATACCATTGATTTCCAACGATATAAGCCAACAATAAACCTCATATACCACTTAAATTCCATGCCATTGATAGGGAAATCCCCCTTTAGAAATAGGAAAATTCCTCTTGAACGACACAATAAAAAGCTATACCTTTGCAAACAGAAAAAAGGAGAGAGTTATTCGATTTCTCAATAGGTAGAGCTTTTAAATAGGTAAATTGATTTCAGGCTAATGTGAGTAAGGCTCATTCTTTGCATGACTTTCTGCAATGATTGATTGCTGCAAACATGATAAACGAAATGAGTTTTCACAAACATTTCTTTCAAATTAGCTTGATGAAAGACGGCAGTCGCCCCTGAAAGAGAAGGCTGCTGTCTTCTTTTATATTTAAAAATGCTGAAAACTTACATTCGTTTTCTTTTGTTTAATATATAATAGGTAACTTTGCAAAGAATATAGATGTTTGACAAAACAATAAGTTATTAAATTTTAGATGAACGTTATTACAAAATCAGTTCAATTGCCTGATGGAAGAACCATCACAATTGAGACCGGAAAAGTTGCAAAACAAGCTGATGGAGCTGCGGTACTTCGCATGGGCAACACAGTGCTATTGGCAACTGTTTGTGCAGCAAAGGATGCAGTTCCGGGTACAGATTTCATGCCTTTGCAGGTTGATTATCGCGAGCAGTACAGTGCTGCTGGTCGATTCCCTGGTGGTTTTACCAAGCGCGAAGGCAAGGCGAGTGACAATGAAATCCTAACATCTCGCCTCGTGGACCGTGCACTTCGTCCACTCTTCCCTTCCAATTATCACGCTGAAGTGTATGTACAAGTGATGCTTCTTTCAGCCGATGGCGTTGACCAGCCTGATGCTTTGGCCGGTTTTGCAGCCTCTGCAGCCATGGCTTGTTCAGATATTCCATTCGAATATGCTATTTCTGAGGTTCGCGTTGCACGCATTAATGGTGAATTTGTCATTGATCCAACGTACCAACAGATGGCAGATGCAGACATGGATTTAATGGTTGCTGCAACCAAAGACAATATAATGATGGTCGAAGGTGAGATGAAAGAAGTCTCAGAACAAGACCTTATCGATGCTCTCAAGGCTGCTTCCGAGGCAATAAAGCCTATGTGTGAGCTTCAGGAAGAACTCTCAAAAGAGCTCGGAACCAATGTAAAACGTGAATATGATCACGAGATTAACGACGAGGAACTACGCGAACAAATCAAGAACGAGCTTTATCAGCCTGTCTATGATGTAAATAAGCAGGCGCTTGAAAAGCACGCTCGTCACGATGCTTTCGATAAAATCTTGGCCGATTTCCTTGAGAAATACGATGCCGCTCATAGCGATTTGTCTGAAGAAGACCTTGAAGAGAAGCACGCAGAGGCTACCCGTTACTACGAAGATGTTATGCGTGACGCCATGCGTCGTTGCATCTTAGACGAAGGACAGCGTCTTGATGGCCGCAAAACTACCGATATCCGTCCTATCTGGTGTGAGGTTTCACCTCTCCCAATGCCTCATGGTAGCGCTATATTCCAGCGTGGTGAGACGATGTCTTTGTCCACATGTACACTGGGAACAAAGCTTGATGAGAAGATGGTTGATGACGTAATGGAAAGAGTTACCAACGTTTCTTGTTGCATTATAACTTCCCTCCATTCTCTACCGGCGAAGCAAAAGCACAACGTGGTGTAGGCCGTCGCGAGATAGGTCATGGTCATTTGGCATGGCGAGGCCTTAAAGGTCAGATCCCAGAAGACTATCCTTACACTGTACGTTTAGTCAGTCAGATTCTCGAATCGAATGGATCTTCATCAATGGCAACCGTTTGTGCCGGTACATTAGCACTCATGGATGCCGGTGTTCCCATGAAGAAGCCAGTCAGTGGTATAGCAATGGGCCTCATCAAGAACCCCGGAGAAGACAAGTATGCCATACTAAGTGACATCCTTGGTGACGAAGATCACTTAGGTGATATGGACTTCAAGACGACCGGAACACGTGATGGTTTGACCGCAACTCAAATGGATATCAAGTGTGACGGACTATCTTTCGAAATCCTTGAACAGGCATTAATGCAGGCAAAAGCAGGCCGTGAGCACATCCTCAACTGCATGCTTGAGACGATATCTGAGCCTCGTGCAGAGCTCAAACCACAGGTTCCACGCATCGAAGCCTTTGACATTCCTAAGGAATTCATTGGTGCAATCATTGGCCCTGGTGGCAAAATTATCCAGCAAATGCAGGAAGAGACTGGCGCAACCATTACTATCGACGAAGCTGATGGTAAGGGACATGTCACTGTTTCAGCCCCCAACAAGGAGAGCATTGATGCTGCGATGGGCAAGATTAAAGCCATTGTGGCTGTTCCTGAGGTAGGCGAAGTCTACGAAGGTGTTGTCCGTAGCATCATGCCTTATGGCTGTTTCGTAGAGATTCTGCCTGGAAAGGATGGCTTACTCCATATCTCTGAGATTGACTGGAAGCGTCTTGAAACCGTTGAAGAGGCTGGAATCAAAGAGGGAGACAAGGTGAAAGTGAAACTCATGGAGATTGATCCAAAGACTGGTAAGTATAAACTCTCTCGCCGAGTACTGCTTGAAAGCCTGAAGGCTATGTTGAACGCGAACGCCGTCCACGTCCAGATCGTGGCGAACGCCGCCCTCGTCGCGACGGAGATAACCGCGAAAACCATCGTGGTCGCCGTTTCGAGCATCATGAAAATGAGGAAAACAACAATACCGCTGAATAGTTTCTAACGAATTATTACATAAGTATTATTTAAAGTAGTGCCCTTGCAAATGGTGAAAACCAAATGCGAGGGCATTTTTGTTATATACCCATTAAGAGCAAATCGACGTCTAAAAAGAATGAACAACACAACAAAACTTTCCGCAAAACAACGGACCTTTTCCCGACGATAACAGCCAAACACAACCCAACCTCATACAACCCATTTCCTTGCGCCAGACAGGTTGCAACCCCATCTGCCTTTATCCCTATTGCAAACACACGCATTTCGCGCCACAAAACGCCCCATTTCATCGAGTGAAATGAATCAAATCATTCCATAAAATCACTGAGATTACGACCACTTGTGAATCAAACCCTTAGACAACAAGTTTATAAACGCGAGAAGCAGGGATTCAGATGACACACCTGATCCCCGCTTCTTCATGATTCACTCAAATTTACAAAAGTCCTATTTATCTGCTATCAAACTAACAGCAAAGCCTCCACCGCGAGCCATTGTGAGTTTCAACGTGTCGCCACGCTTCACGATTTTCTTTGTAATACGATAGGCTGCAGGGTTCTTTTCATAGTCGGCATTGGGCGCATCTGCATAGATTGTACATGCATAGTTACGGCCTTTATCCAAGAAGTCGAGTTTAATCGTACTCTGATGTCCGTTCTGATCGCACTTACCTCCAATGAACCAGTTGTTCGTTCCCTTTGCTTTTCGGGCCACAGTAATATATTGTGCCGGCTCAGCTTCAAGGTATTTAGAGTCATCCCAGTCACAAGCTACGTCGCGAATAAACTGAAATGCATCATCATATTTCTCGTAATTCTCAGGCAAGTCGGCTGCCATCTGGAGCGGACTATACATCGTTAGGTAGAGCGCGAGTTGCCCAACAAGCGTTGTATGCACATAACTTTGGTTGTTACACCACTTGTTTAACTTCGTCTCTAATATGCCGGGAGTGTAATCCATGGGTCCCCCTTGCAAACGAGTAAAGGGTAATATCACCGTGTGATAAGGCTCACTACCGCCAAACGCCTCATATTCCGTGCCACGGGCACTTTCATTTCCGACAAGGTTTGGATAGGTACGGCACAGTCCTGTGGGTCGAACCGCCTCGTGAGCATTGACCATGATGTGATGTTTTGCAGCCTCTTTAACGCAATGAAGATAGTGGTTAATCATGCTTTGGCTGTAATGATATTCGCCACGTGGAATGATATCGCCTACATATCCGCTTTTAACGGCGTCATAACCATACTTATTCATGAGCTCATAGGCTTTCTCCATGCGACGTTCATAGTTTGCAGTGCTGGCTGAGGTCTCATGATGCATCATGAGTTTTACACCTTTTTTATGTGCATATTCATTAAGATATTTGATATCAAAGTCAGGATATGGCGTCACAAAATCAAACACATCTTCTTTCCAATGGCCAAACCAGTCTTCCCAACCGATGTTCCATCCTTCGACAAGTACTTGCTGAAGTCCGTTCTTTGCGGCAAAATCGATGTAACGTTTCACGTTGGCTGTGTTCGCCGGATGAAGTCCATTAGGCTTCACTTTCGTGTAATCTGTCTCACCAATATGCACCGAAGGGAGGTCAAAAGTGTAACTCCATGGCTTACCACCTGCTATCATTTCCCACCAAACTCCACAATATTTTGTTGGGTGAATCCAGCTGGTATCGGTCAACTTACAAGGCTCGTTGAGATTCAAAATAAGATTACTTGCCAACATTTGGCGGGCATCATCGCTGACAATCACCGTGCGCCAAGGCGTATTAAAAGGTGTTTGTACATAGGCTTTATTGCCTACTGCGTCGGGCGTTAGCCAGCTTTCAAACACCATATTCTTATCATCGAGGTCAAGATGCATGGCAGGATAGTTTACCAAAGCAGCCTCATGAAGATTGATATAGAGTCCATCGGCCGTCTTCATCTGTAAAGAAGTCTGTACGCCTGTAGGCGAAAATTGAGTCTGAGAGGAGTTATCGGTGATGGCAGCCTTCATCCTTTGGCGAATCTCCGATAGCTTACTGATTTGTGTTTCGTATTCCTGTGTGTCATAATCTCCAGGAATCCAGTAGGCAGTATGGTCTCCTGCCATGGCAAACTGCGTGTGTTCACGCTTCACAATGAAATAGTTTAGCTCGTTTTGCTGTGGAAATTCATAGCGCAATCCCATGCCATCATTGTATACACGGAATCGAATCACGATGTTCCGCTTGCTACTTGGCTGGTTAAGATCTACTTCTAATTCGTTATAATGATTGCGAATCGTGGCTGTTTCGCCCCAAACGGGCTTCCAAGTTTCGTCAAATGTCGACACCTTATGACTGGTTTCGTTAAATCCTGCCAATAGATCGGTTTCGTTCATCCCCTTACTTGCGTGCTTATCGCGCTTGAGTTCGAGTCCTAATTCCGATTGCTTTATAACGGGTTTACGCTTATAATCTAACGTATACGTAGGCACACCGCCCTCTTTTAAGGCAAAAGTGAGGACTACATTCCCATCGGGTGATTTCACCATTTGTGCCTTAACGCTCGGTGAAAGTATGAGGAGGATTGCTCCAAGAGCAATGCTATTCTTGATTCGTTTCATATCTTTTGATTACTGTTTCCTAATTAAATTTCAGTAAGTTCAACTCTCTTTTGCAAAGCACAACACTGGCTTTACATTGAAAATGAACAATCTTTTATCCTTTATCGTAGGCAGAAGATGCCATAACAAGCCTATGGCTATCTCTGCTATTGAGTGATAACTATATTATTTTCTATTGAGATGTCAACGACTTTTCATTGCTTTCGTCAGATGAATCACCTTGCATGCATGTGGCGCAAGCGTCACTTGATAGGCCTCATCGGGGCGTTCGTCAGTGTGTTTCCACATGTCTCTGATGTGCCATTTGCCTTTTAAGCCGAGCTGACGAAAGTCTATTTGTCTTACTTGGGGCGTGTCTTCGCGATTGAAAAAGCCTATAATCCAACTGCCATCTGTAAGCTTTCCAGCCCAAATCTGACTGCGAACATCGTGGTGATCAACAGATAAAGGTTTGCCAACAAAACGCTCTTTGTTGAGTCGAAGCAGTTCTTTATTCTGATAAAACGACACGCGATTGCCTATCGACGAAGGGCGATCAGCCACTGCAATGGGGCCACCGGCGAGCAATTGTAACGAGATTACGCTCTCCATTTCATTGGCATTGGCAAACGTATTGAGCCGAGTGAAATCACCATCTAAGATGATTTTGTCCCTGCCTGATAGCGAAGACCAATAGATAAAGCCATCAAACATGTTGTCATAATTGGGCCATGTGGGAAAGAACTGACCGCGATGAGCTGCTGAAAAGTGCTTCCAGCCACCATCACCTGTGTCGGCTACCACCCTAATCATATTGCCATAGCGTGCTTCAAGCATAGCTTTCTCATAGAGATGTGGCATCACCAACGACGTGAAAACACCGTATTTACGGGCTGCTTCACAGATATATTGCAACGCCAACTGATAGGAATCACGACCATATCCACGGCCAACGCGACCCATATTTCGGTCAAACCATCTTCATACCAACTCAGAAAATCCATCCGAATGAAGTCAACACCAAGGTCATGATAGTGTTTGAAGAAGCCATCTATATAGGCTTTGGCTCCCGGACGCGTAGCAACGACCCACGAAAACCAGCGATCTGTTGTGTCTTTATGAAGCACCTTGTCGCTCGAACGATAACGAAGATTGCCGATGGTAACATCTTTTGTTCCCCTGACATGAACCGAATCATCGCCATGAATCCATAGAGGATTGTCATAAACACCCACTTTCAACCCCTTAGCCTTACACTTCTTGATGAGCTCTTTGAGTGTAATGCTGCCGTAACGCGTCATATATGGCGCGCCGCTTTCAGCCAACATAGGGATAAAACCATCGGTACATATCATCTCATAACCATAGGGTTTGAGGTTCGTTGCGACCCAGTTTATAATGGAATCCCATTGAGCTTGCGTGATGTCTATATGCTGTTCACCCGCCTTTTCCTTTAACCAGCAGTGCTCATATACGCTCCAATAGAGGGGCGCTCGAAGCGAATGGTTGGCCGATAGCCTTTGATTTGTTGACGAGGAAGGCGCTCCTTCCCCGTCAATCACGTGGCCTTTAGCAGGCAAGACCACGAGAATCAAAGCAATCAATAATAACAGGTTGTATTTCATTACTATGCACCCAAGTCGTAATCTCTAAGCCTTATCAGTTTGCTTTCGTTAACTTCACAATCTTACAACCATGAGAAGGCACTGAAGCTTCTATCTTTTCACTGACCTTTCCCTCGTCTGCATGCTTCCAAAGATCACGTACTTTCCAAGTTCCTGTGAGTCCAATCTTTGAGAGTTCTAAGCTGCGTAAGGCTGTATCTGCACTGCGGTTGAAGAGTCCTATGACCCAACTTCCGTCCTTCATCTGGCCATACCACATCTCACCATCAGTGTTCCAAAGGTCTCGAGCGACTGGTTGTCCGACGAAACCATCCTTTTGTAACGCCAAGAGTTCAGCGTTTTGGAAGAATGAAAGGTCATGACCTGTCGGCATATCTGTAGCTGCAACTGGGCCACCGGCCATCAAAGGAAGTGATACAACGCTCATCTTCTCATCGTCGTTTGCATAAGAACCTATGCGAATGAAGTCGCCATCAAGACGTATTTTCTTGCGACCTGAGATCTTAGACCAGTTGACAAAGCCGTCGAAAGCAGTCTCTGAGTTTGGCCAACCGCCACGAATATTACCGCGATTGTTTTCAGAGAAGCGGAACCATCCACCCTTTAAAGCGTCTGCATCAATACGAACCATGTTGCCGGCATACTTTTCTATGATGGCATTATCCTTCAAATGAGGCATTACAAGCGATACATATACACCATATTTCTGGGCATATTTGCAAATCCATTGCATGCCACGAACATAGTTTTCGCGTCCATATCCCTTATCAATCACGTCAGTATAGTTCATGCCATCCTCGTACCAAGAGAGGAAGTCCATACGAACGAAGTGCACACCTAAGTCTGCATAGTGCTTAAAGAAGCCCTCAAAGAACTGTTCTGCGCCTGGATGTGAGGTGTTAACCCACCAAAAGTAGTCTTCTTTTTCAGGGTGAAGAACCTTGTCTGTCTTAGGATTGAAGCGCAAACTACTAACCTTTATCCCGTCTGTTCCAGGGATAACAGCGTCTCCATTGTCGTAATGCAGCCAGAAAGGACTATCATAAACGCCGAGCTTAAGCCTTTGGCACTCAACTTTGCAACGATATCTGAGAGACGAACTTCAGGAGAATTGTTGTCTTTCTGGGTGTGACTATAACGTGTCATATAGCCATTCTCACCACTCATCGATGCAAAACCATCGGTCACAAGCATGTCATAACCATAAGGTTTGAGGTTAGTGGCTACATAATCAATGGCTGTATCCCAATCGTCGGGGGTGAAAATGTTAGGGAAAGACCTTGCTTGTTCCTGGTCATACAGGTTGCCATAGAGACTCCAATAAAGCGGAGCATAGTCCATTCCGGGTTTTTCGGCAACAGGAGTAAGCCCAATTGTCGGATCAGTTTTATCCACTGAAAGGTCACTTGTGACGTCCCATTCGTTGCTGTTACAGCCAGAAAGCAATGTTGCGAAAGCCAAACTGGCAAGAATATACTTTTTCATTTCTTTTCGTTTTGTTTGAATTGTAAGGGAGAGAGGCTGTGCTGTGTCTTATGAAAAGGGGGCAAAACCTCTCTCTACTAAATACGTTCTGTATATCAAGCACCAAGATATTCAACCTTAATCTTATGCGTTGTCATGTCTACAGTGACCTTATACTTACCGGCTTTCTCTACCTTCCACTTGTTATCGGGTGTGCCTTTGTCTTCACTTCCATAAACAATGTCGGCAACAGAAGCACCATGTTCGTTGATGACAGCACCGCTTTCTTTAGCCAAGAACCAAGGCTTTGAACCACTGAAGCCGTCTTTGTTGGGGGTGAACTTCAGCTCACCAACCTTCAATTCGCCTTCAAACGTAAACAGATGATCACCAGACTTTGTCACGGTTACAGGGTTTTCAGCCGACCATCCGGCACTCGTTGCATCACCAACCATATAGAGAACTTTCGTATCCCATTCAGTAACAACAGGAATGTTTGGGTCAAAGTGAGCCACGGTTATCTTCTTATTGGTCAGGTCGAAGACAAGTTTATAGACACCAGCTTCGGTTACTTTCCACTTATTATCCTCGCCGCCTTTCACCATTCCGTCTTTAGAAACGCCCTCATGGTTAAGGGTTACGCCTGCTTCGGGAGCTTGAAGATAGTTAGACCAGGCAGGAATGTCGGTCTGATCAAAGGCAACTTTGAACTCGCCTTCTTTCAAAACGCCTTCATAAGTGAATTGAAGTGGATTGTCAGAAGTCTTTTGGAACTTCTCCATCACCGCCGGGTCATTGTTCCATCCCCATGGCGTTGCATCACCAATAAACGTGAGCCATGCTGAAGTGAGAGGCTTTTCAGGTTCTGCACCCTCATATTTTACCTCAATCTTTCGTGTCTTTAAGTCGAGTGAAAGCTGATAGATTCCAGCCTTAGTCACCTTCCATTTCAAATCGTCTCCACCCTTACGGATATCTATTCCGTCTTTAGCTACACCATCAGCATTAATCTCTGTGTTGGCAGCCGGAGCGTAAATGAACAGTCCTCCCCAATCACCTTTAGCCAAAGGGAACTTCATTTCGCCCGTCTTTAACACGCCATGATAAGTGAAACATATTTATTTGAAGCGTCACGAGTTAGTTCAAACGGGTCGCTTATATTCCAACCTACGGGCGAAGCATCGCCAACCATGTAGACATGGTCAACCTTTAACGGCAACTCTTCATCGATAATGACGATATCTTTGTCGTCTTTGCATGACTGAAACAGCATTGGCATGAAGACCGCTGCAAACAGAATCAATCCATATTTGAATAGTTTTTTCATATCACAAAAGTTTAGTTGTTTTTATTTCTTAGTGAAGTAGTGAAGTGATTTAGGTCATTTTATCGTGTGATTTGCACCATTTCATCGCGCAATTTGCGCCATTTCATCGTACAATTTGCATGAAATCATAGTCTCGTTGACGAGGGATTGGCTCACAAAGAGCCTACCTCCCTCTGTCTCAGAAACTTACTTCAAAACATCATGTGTGTGTTTTTATTATCTGCCGGATTCGTAACCGGGATTCTGAACAAGGTGTTTGTTGGCACCAAGGATATCAGGATGCAATGGGAAAATCAGCGTGTGATTGTCTGCATCAGCATCTTTGTCCCACCAAGAGTCAAGGAATTTGCCGAAGCGGATAAGGTCAACACGGCGTCGTCCCTCTGCAAAGAACTCACGACCCCATTCATTCAACATCTCTTTCATATCGAGATGAGCACTTCCTTCGGGTGCATAGAGCGCCGTTGCCCAGTCGGTTGACGGATAGTTGCGCTTGCGAACACTGTTCAAAAGCTTAGCAGCTGTGACCGCATCTCCCTTGCGAAGTTTGCACTCTGCAAGGCTATAGATAATTTCTGGCAGGCGAATCTCGGCATAATCTGCTTGCGTCTGGCCTGCATCTCCATCGGGATAGAGAGGATATTTCACGAACATCCACCCGGAGTTATCATCCCCGTTTTCGAGTTTACTGTCGCCCGATGCGAGCCATCTATCACCATCCATGCCACCAAAACGACCCACAGCATCGCGCAAGTCGAGTACAAACTTGCTGTTATGATCCATTAAATACTGAGTATGTCCCTCATCATCGGTGTACTGAATCTTGCCATATACGAACATACCTTCACGCTGACTATTGCCTAAGTTGCGGTATTTCTTCAGACGAACATCTGATGGATAGTCCTTGAAACGGGCGATAGGCATACCCAATTCGAAATGATATGGAGTGCCATCTGAATTGATACTGGGTGAACAAGAGTATTTAATGTTGTGGCCACCAGCCTTGTTTTTCTTGTCATGTAGCCACTCGTTAGACTTTGCAGGGACTGTCCACATGTACATATCTGCCGAATAATGCCAGTGAGAATAACCCGGAGCACCTGGGAAAGCAAAGATAACTTCATCGCAAGTTTCGTTGTTCCAGTCGAAAGCGGCATCCCAACGATCGGCTACTTTGTAAACACCATATTTGCCATCAAGGATATCTTGTGCCACCTTTTCACAGTCGTTGAAACGCTCTCTGCCTATATAGGTCTTTGAATTGAGGTAAAGACGCACAAGCAACGAAGCCGCACCAGCTTGTGTCCACTCGCCTTCGAGATTCTGATTACCGCCGAGTGAGGTCTTCTTTGATAACTCAGGAATAGCTTCTTTGAGTTCTGTTTCAATGAAATCGTAAACTTTTTGAGGTTCAACCTGACCCTCAGAATTCTTTGAAGTGTCATAATAGCTAACCGCAAGTGGCACATTTCTGAACGCATCGAGCAATCGAAGATAGAACCAAGCACGCAGAACGCGGTTCTGAGCCTTTAGGTTATTGAACTCAGCTTCACTGAAACCAAACTGCCGGGCAGAGCGTTTCTCCAAGTCTTCTATCACGAGATTAGCTTGCATTATGCCTTGAAAGCAGCCGTTATATTCACTTTGTGCCTCTCCGTTTGTAGTCAACCACTTGTGTCGATGCAGTCGAGCCCAGCGGCCACCATCGTCCCACCAGTCCTCACGTGTAGGCGTTATGAGCTGATCGGCAGTCTCTTCATTGAGTACTTGACGGCTTTGTATGCTCCAATATCCATGCTCAAAAGGACGTAAGACGGCACGAATAACATCTTCCTTTGTATTATAATAGTTGCCAGAGGCTACCTGGTCGTAAAGTGTTTCGTCCAGATTGGTGCAACTGGATAGGCCAGAAGCCGCCAGTAAAGCACTTGCCACATAAATAAAAGTCTTTCTCATATTGAAATGAAAATAATAGGTTCGTAGTTTATTAGAAATCAATTTGCATACCAATCATAAACTGACGGGTAGATGGGAAGTAAGTACGTGAACCCGTAGCACCAGGATTTAACCCGTTCAACTGATAGTTAGAAGGGTCTATTCCCGAGAACTTTGTGATGGTGAATAGATTGCTTGCCGTTGCATAAAGACGTATAGCATCAACGTATTTCTTATTCAAATTCAACGTATATCCAAGGTTTATAGACGATAATTTGAGGTAATCGCCCGGCTCAAGGAAGTAATCACAGACGATAGGATTCTGCGAAATGATCTTGTTTTTGCTATAAGCCTTGTCCATAACATTGCCTTGGAAGTTCTTCGTTCCATAGTAGAAATCGTGAATATTGAAGATATCAAAGCCCAAAGCTGTTTGGAAGAACAACGAAAGGTCAATGTTTGTAACGGAAAGTGTGGGTCATTGAACCTGTAAACTTAGGAAGTCCGTTGCCAAGGAACTGGCGATCATCGTCTGTTGCATTATCTGCGAGCACCTTATCTCCTTCTTTGTCATAGACAATCCATCGGCCTTGTGGGTCTACTCCGGCATACTTTAGCATATAGAAACTACCGATACGACGTCCCTTTTCGATACGTTGTAGCGTGTGGAATGGGTATGGATCCTGTGGACTTACTACGTCATAATAGTCTTGTCCCTCAAAGTTGTTGTTGCTAAAGCTAACAAACTTGTTGCTCATTGTAGCGCCAATGACATTCAAAGAGTAACTGAAGTCCTTGGTCTTTACTGCATTCCATGTGATATCGAACTCGAAACCACTGTTGCGCATGGTACCAACGTTGACAAAAGTCTGGTCAAACAAGTAAGGAGGAATAGACACTTTGTAGTCTCCCAAGAGGTCTTGTTGCTTACGATTATAGTAGTTGAACGAACCAAAAAGCTTGCCACCGAAGAGTGTCCAGTCAAGACCAATGTTCCAGTTCTTGCCTTTCTCCCAACGAAGATTAGGGTTAACATTCTTTCCTGGGCCCCAAACCTGGTAATACTTACCATTATATATATAGTAGCCGAAGCCCGACATAGTGTTCAAAGACTTATAACTGTCGAAGTTTTGGTTACCAGTTACGCCGTAGTCTGCACGCAGTTTAAGGTCTGTAAGCCAGCTCTTTGTCTCCTGCATAAAGGGTTCATCCGAGATGCGCCAACCGAAAGAAACAGCTGGAAAGTTACCCCACTTGTAGTTCTTACCAAACTTTGATGAGCCCTCATGACGCAAAGAAGCTGTCATCATGTAGCGACCTTTCCAGTCATAGCTAACGCGTCCGAAGAAAGCGATAAGCTTATTGTCGTTCATATAAGAGCCCATGTCGACCTCACCCTCGTCTTTTGCAAACGTACCTGAACCGAGATTGTTGTCTTCCAAAGCGTCATTGGGGAAGTCTTTATTGCTTGCATTCAACCCCGAATACTTGTTATATTGGTATGAGTAACCTGCCATGACCTTAAATTATGGTCACCAAACGAATTACTATAATTCGTTATCCACTCTAAACTGTGTAAAGAAGATTTGGAGTAATCCTGAGATGCCTCACCCGTTCGACCTGATTCAATAGCTAAAGTGCTGGTAGAAGGGCGGAACCATTGATTGTAATTGTCATACTGATGGTCTGCAAACGTGAGCTGAGTTGTCAGTACTTGTTTACCGGGATTGGTCAAAAGAAGTGGGAAAAGGTTGAGTTTTATCGTACCATCCCAGTCTAACAGCTTCGTCGTTCCCGTATGCTTTTCTAACTTTTCCATTTCAACAGGGTTGTAACCTGCCATCTGTCCTTTGAAGTTATAATATAAGTTTGGCTGACGAGGGTCCATGATTGGCGTCGTAGGATTAGCCTCAATAGCGTTCCGAAAGACGTCCCATTGCGCACCTTTTCTATATGCTATACGTGGCGCTACATTGGCATTGAAGGTAAACAAGCCACTCTTCGTGGTATGGTTTATAGAGAAACGTGCGCCATACTCTTGGCGACCAGAGTATCTATCAACACCCTTTGCATCACGATAATCAATAGAAGCGCGATAGTTTGAACGTGCGTTTCCACCGCTTAATGTTAGTGTATGCTGCGTGCGTACACCCACTCTACTTACTTCTTTCAGCCAATCTGTCGAAGCACCAAGGTCATAACCAGTACCAGAAGCCAATCGATTCGCACGGTATTCATCGGCATTTAACATGTCAAGTTCATGCTTAATAACATCAAAAGACACGTTACCATTGTAAGAAGTATGCAGCACTCCATCACGTTCTCCCTTTTTAGTTGTGACAAGAATCACACCATTTGAACCACGCGTTCCATAGATAGCACTGGCTGCTCCGTCCTTAAGTATGTCGAAACTCTCAATGTCATTGGGGTTAAGATTCGTCAAATTACCCCCTACAACACCGTCAATTACGATCAAAGGACCAAGCCCTGCAGCACGTGAAGAGACTCCACGTATCTGAATACTTGCCTCATTATTCGGGTCACCTGCACCCGTATTGGTAATTGAAACGCCAGGAACCTTACCCTGAATCATCATGGAAGGGTCTACACTTGCCACACGAGTGAAGTCCTTAGATGACACATGTGACACCGCAGAAGTAAGCTCTTTCTTGTCCATAGTGCCATAACCTATCACGACAACTTCACCGAGATTAGCAGCATCATCGATAAGTTTCACGTCGAGTTTTCCACGTCCATTCAACGCAATTGTCTGTGTTTTATACCCTAAATATGAAATCTTAAGGCGGCGTTTCCATTCTTAACTTTCAACTTGTAAGCACCTTCGATGTCGGTAACCGTACCATTTTGTGTACCGTTCTCTACAACGCTGGCACCGATAATAGGCTCTCCGTTGGCGTCTTTCACAACACCTTCAACAGAGAATGCATTCTGTGCAACTCCTATAAGAGGTATGCACATCATGAAAAGAATAACAAGAAGTCTACTTGTTAATCGGTTGTTAGAATTCAGCATAATCTTAAATTTAGGTTTCTTTTAATTTACTTTTTCGCAAAGGTAATGTATTTTGAACCTCAATCTGCTTGTTAGTAGGGTGTAAGTAGATTGTAACGAAATCATTATTTACGTAAAGTATTGATTCTCTTGATATTATAAAATTTATTAAATTCATTCAAGTAGAACAACAGAATATAATAGATTTCATTACTTTTGCTATAAAATGACCAAATCATTTGTTTGAATAACAAATAAGAGACATTATATAATGCACAACAAACTAATGCTATTGACATGCTTACTCATGGGATTTCTTCCCATGAAGGCAGTAGTTAATGACCATCTTATCGACCGATTGGATAGCATATTAAAGCTCCAATCTCTGCAAATTGAAGGCAAAGAACGAGAAATAAAGACGCTAAAGACAAGATTAAATCACGAGAGAAATGGACTCCAAAAGCTTCAACTCTGCGACCAACTTTACGAAGCTTACCATGTGTTTCAATTTGATTCAGCCATGACTTACGTAGAGAAGGGACTGCAACTTGCCAATAATTTACATAATAAAACCTATTATGCCGACAACCTTATTCATAAGGCTGAGCTGCTGGCTATCGGCGGATTATACAGTGAGGCGCTGCAAACCATCGAACTTGTAGACACAACAGACCTCAGCAGACGACAGTTTTTCAACTATTATTTGACACATTTCCGCATCTATTCCTACTGGAGTGACTTCTGCAACGATGCCATCTATGCTCCTCGTTACCGCGAGTATGCACGCACAAATCTTAGTCTTGCCATGCCTTTTCTCGATAAAACAGACCGCACTTATGAGTATTATCAGGGCGAGTATTGTGGCTATATTCTCAATGATCCAATAGAGGCGCAGCAACATTATCTTAAGGCTATTGCCATGACTCCAGAGAATTCACGTGTTCATGCCATGGCATGTTTCGCCTTAGCCTGTACATATTCGGCCCCAAATGAAATCTCTCTTTACGAACGTTACATTGTAATGGCGTGCATTAGTGATGCTCGTAGTCTGACCATGGAGAACCTTGCACTGCAAGTTTGGCCATGTATATCCTCGAACACGGCCATGGTAATCTCGACATTGCAGCCGCACAACGTTATATTAACATCTCTCTTGAGAACGCAAAGTTCTATAACAACCGCCTACGTATCCTCGAAATATCCGACCGTTTGCCTGCCATTGTCGACAGTTATCAGGCACAACTCAGTGAACGCAACACCAACTTACGCAACACTCTCTTTGCCATTTCGCTGTTGGCTGTATTCCTTATCGCCGCCATTGGATTCATTTTCAAACAAAACAGCCGTCTAACCCAAAGCCGACAAAAGTTACAAGAGTCCAACAACCGACTCTCTGAAATGAATAAAAGACAAGGAAGCCTCAACGAACAACTGCATGATCTCAACGAACAATTAGTCAAAACGAATAAGAAACGCGAAGGACTCGTGCGCTTATATATTGACCTTTGCTCTCGATATATCAACAGATTAAAGAAGCAACAGACGCTCGTGAAGCGAAAAATCAAAGCTCATCAGGCTCAAGAACTACTCAGTCAGTTGTCTTCCGAGCGTCTTTCCGAAGAGGATGCAGCTACATTTCTCTCACGCTTTGACCGCGCTTTCCTCGACCTCTACCCTACCTTTCCACAAGAACTCAACGCACTTCTGCTGCCCGATTGCCAGATAATACAACCCAGTTCGCATGCAATGACAACCGAACAACGCATCATGGCACTCGTCCGTTTGGGTGTAAACGAAAGCGCAGAAATAGCAAACCTGCTATTCTACTCCCCACAAACCATTTATAATTACAGGTCGGCTATCAAGGCAAAGGCTACAATCAAAGAGTCGTTTGAAAGCGAAGTGACTAAGTTATGCACAGTGATTGGATAGTATTTTCGCACCAAACATCACCAAATACCTATCACTTTTCTTCATGATATAGGGCTATAAAATGCAGACAGCATAAGCCCTTAGCGAATGATTTCTTTGCTTTTAAACACGATGAAATGGCGATATTTTGCACAAAACACGGCAAAACTCATCAACATTGCATACAACAAAGGTCAGCATCAGCAAGCAAATGATTACTCATTTGCTCCACAACAAACAACAGCTTCAGCCCCGTTTCAACCTATTTCCTTTCGATAGCAGCGGTGTCTACGGTGTTGTTCGGCATCAAAATATTGCCATTCACTTTGCACAGCGGTATTCGTTTCCATCTGAGGCATGGCTTCTGCCCACTTAAAACCATAGGAATGAACACACTGAATGAGGTCTTTAAAGATGAGCGCATTAGCTCCTTTGCGCCGATATTCAGGCAAAACACCAATGAGAAGTAAGTCTACTGTGTCGGTCTTATGCCACTTTAATACACGCAACAACGGCCACCAGCCAAAGGGAAATAACCTCCCATCGCGTGTCTTTTGCAAGGCTTTAGAGAACGAAGGGAATGAAATTCCAAAGCCAATCATCTTGTTATCACGCTCTTCATCGACAACCGCCGTGATGAGATTTAAGTCGGCTTTCTTGATGTATTCATTCACTAAGCCACTTATTTGCCTATCAGAAAGCTCCGAAAAGCCATATAAATCCTTATAGGTTGCATTGAGAATCTCAAACAATTCGCGTCCCTTTCCGCCACGAACCAACTCTTCTCGTGTGAACTTATGGGTGCGCAGATGATATCGCGAGGCTATCATCTCTGCCACTTTCTGCATCTTTGGTGGCACAACTTCTGGGATTTTAATGCGATATTCCAAATAATCGTTGTCCTTACGGAAGCCTCCATATTGCTCAATATGACGCGGATAATACGGGAAATTGTAGTTAATATACATCGTAGAAAGGTGATTAAACCCTTCAATAAGCATGCCTTCGCGATCCATATCCGTGAAACCGAGTGGTCCTGCAATCTCTGTCATGCCCCGCTTACGCCCCCATTGTTCTGCCACATGCAACAAAGCAGCCGATACTTCCTCATCATCAATGAAGTCAAACCAAGCAAAACGCACCACCTTACTATGCCATTTCTCATTGGCACGATGGTTGATAATGGCTGCAATTCGGCCCACCATACGCCCTGATTTGAATGCCATGAAATAGCAAGCATCGCAACATTCAAACGAGGGATTGCGGTCTTTGCGCAGTGTTTCATTTCATCACCGTACAAAAATGGCACAGCCTGTTTGCAATCGCGATACAAATCATAATAGAATTGAACGAATTTCCTCAAATCATTCAAGTTCCTTACTTCTTTAATCTTTATCATAGCACGCCTTTGTTACATCTATATTTTAGACCACAAAAATACCAATTATTTCTGAATTAATATTTATCTTTGCCGCAAGAATCTTCATTTTGAAGGTAAAAGATACGGATATGACAACAACAAATGATGCAAAAATAAAAACAGGTCTTGTGTTAGAAGGAGGTGCTTTGCGTGGACTCTACACGATGGGCATTGTAGATGTGCTCATCGAAAACCAGCTTCACTTCGATGGTTTGATTGGCGTTTCGGCGGGAGCAGCCTTTGGTTGCAACTACTTGAGCCGCCAACCGGGTCGTGTTTTGCGTTATAACCAGCGCTTTTCTCATGATTGGCGCTATTGCAGTCTACGCTCTTGGCTACGCACAGGCGACCTTTTCGGGGCCGAATTTGCCTATCATCACGTGCCACAACAGCTGGACCGATTCGACTTTGAGACGTTCAAGGCCAGCCCAACCGACTTTTATATGGTCTGCACGGATGTCGAAACAGGTCGTGCGGTCTATCAAAAGGCCGAACAAGAGATGTCTATCGACGAGCTATGCGAATGGATTCGAGCCTCAGCTTCCATGCCTTTAGTGTCACGAATCGTTGAGATTGGTGGGCGAAAGCTGCTCGATGGCGGTGTTTCTGATTCGATTCCTTTGCGCTATTTCCAAGAAATAGGCTTCCAACGCAACGTGGTTATTCTCACACAACCACGCAATTACGTGAAACAGCCAACATCGTTCATGCCCTTAATGCGCCTTGCTCTGCGCAAATACCCCCACATGTTATCAGCCCTAATGCATCGACATGTGATGTATAATGCCCAACTCCGTTATCTCGAAGAGCAGGAAAAACTCGGGCAAACGCTTGTTATTGCACCAGAAAGGAAGTTGAAAATCAACCATACTTCGCATGATCCTGCAACAATGCAAGAGGTATATGACATGGGAAAACAGCAGGGATTGGCCGAGCTCAACCGCATAAAAGCCTTCCTCTTCGCATAAACTTGTGTTGCTCTTTGCCTTGTTTCGTGTGCCCTTTGCAATCAAACGCATGACAACCCCACAGCTATTACGCGCTTAAAGCACAACGCCAACGGCATAAAAACGCACAACTCACCCAATGCCCCCGCTCACGCCATGCGATTTACCAAATCACTTCTCAAACAAAATAAAATTGAATGACGACATGAAATCATTGCGTTAATAATTCAAAAAAGCAGGAAAAGGGATAAAAAATAAAGGTTCAGAATTAGTTTAACAAAAGCCTTTGCACAACGAGCGTATTTGAAACGCAAAGTCCTCTCCCTCAAAATACCCCATGATTTTCGCGGTTTTACAACCTTCTATCAATCAAACACTTATACATATTGACTAAAAACATCGTGCAATATTACATACATTTAAGTTGTAAACTGAGTCATTTCATCGTGCGAAATGACTCATTTCATACGACAACAAACGTCATTTCATAACACAATATGAACGATTTTATTTCTAAAAACATGCAAATGAGGAAACAAAACGACGAAAATCACAACTTCTTTCACCCTAAATTGTGATTTCTTTACAATGAAATGGGCCAACCAAGAGACTTTCATGAACCCATCATTTCTATTTGGCGATTTCCCAACCCCCTGTTTTTCGGCCAATAAACTTTACATCTCCACACCACACTTCCCTTCGCATTAAACTACATTTTAGGCTTAAGAAATTGTACTTCTGACACTACGCATTTTACAAAAGTTATCCAACCGCAGTAAAATCCCCTATAAATAAGGGATAAAACCGAGTGCTGAAAAAAGACTACAAGGCCCAAAAAGGCCTGTAATAAAAGCCGAAAACTTTATCTATAGACCCTATTTTTATATGGATAACATGCGTTGTTATCTCGAAATTTATCTTATATTTGCATACAAGACAACATTTATTTTTGTGCATATGGGCAGGAAGTACTTCATAAATTACACCACTGACCTGTTCGACTTCATAGAGAAGAACCGTTCAGAACTCATTAAAGAGAAATTGTTGTCTGCCTCAAAAGCACGTGAATACAGCGAGTTTGTCATCAATTATGCAGCAGCCAACGCCGCAGCTGATGTGCTTCGGTTGCGTCTTTCGCTTGAAGACATTTGGCATTGCAACCTTTCTATGTCGCGAAAGTTGGCTAAACGATTGGCCGAAGCGCCCGAGTTGAAGGCAAACAAGATTGCAAAACATTTTCAGAAACTTTGTGAAATAGTGCAGGTTCAGGCCGAAAAGGCCATGAAAGAAGACATCAAGAAGGCTGTGAAGACACGCCCTGTGCAAGACTTTTTCAAGTTAGTGGCCAAGCAAGCTGGGGGTGAGCAGCTCACAACGGCTGATATAGAGTCGGTGCTTTCGATGCTTCACGACGCGTCTTCCAACAACAATGAAGAGCTTAGGATAGCCAAAGAGCGTCCCTTCCATGGGCAAACCATAGGCCAAGACACCTCTTCTCATCCCCTTTTGGGCAAGCCTTTGTCTTATTTTTCGCACCCCGACATTGATGAAGAAGACGAAGAATGGTGGACCAAAGAACTTACACCTGAGCATGAAGACACTGAAAACACCGATGAAATCGTTGAAAATCTCAACGTCGATGATTATGATTGGCAGAATTTTGACGGCTGGGTAGAGCACCCGATGGCCATATATAAGCCCGTGATGCACGTGTGGAAATATCGCCTTCGCATTGTTCTTGACACGATAAAACCACCGATATGGCGCGAAATTGAAGTCCCTTCGTCGATTACCTTGACTTCCATTGCGTCAATAATCCTGCTTTCTATGGGCTGGGCTGAAGAGCATTTACATCAGTTTATCATGCGAAATGGACGACAATCTACGTTTTATGCCACTTCGATTCATGAGATAATGGAAAGCCGAATGCAACCCGAAACAAAGGATGGACGCCAATATTGCATTGCCGATCTGCTGAAACAAAAGGGCGATTCGGTTACCTTTGAATATGATTATGGCGATTGTTGGTTGCACACGGTAACGCTTTTGGCCGTCAACGAATATGGAGACGAGAAGAAAGAAGTGAGTCTTCTCGGTGGCGAACGTGCGTGTCCGCCAAACGATTGCGGTGGAGTGCCGGGCTATCAACGCCTTTGTATGCTCATGGCAAAACCTGCTTCGCCCGATGCTTTGAATGAAATGGAGTGGTTGGGCTTTAGATATGACCCCGAATTATTCCCGCTAAAAGAAGCTCAAAAGATAGTAAAGCGCTGCAACCGATAGGCCTTCTGAATCACGATTCTTATTTTATCAGGCTTTATAATAAGGTAGATTATGTGATGAAGACCTTCATTTATAGACCTTATTGATAGCATTATTTCAGATAAAACCGCTCGCGTGAAGCGATAATATCCTCCATATTATTTGATGCCCAGGTAAGAAGATTATCGATAAGTGGCAGAAGCGACTTCCCTTTTTCCGTCAATGCATACTCCACCCGAGGCGGAACTTCGGGGAAAACCTCACGACTTATCAACCCATCTGCCTCTAATGCCTTCAACGTTGCAGTGAGCATCTTCTGCGAAATGTCAGGAATATTGCGCTGGAGTTCCTTAAATCGAATCGTGGGATGATTCTCTAAAGTAAATAATATCAGCATAGACCACTTGTCACCAACGCGAGAAAGCACGTTGCGGATAGGGCAATTAGGGTATAAAGCATTGCGGATTTCATTAGTTTTCATATGCCTTCCTATTCTATTTTCTATTACAAAGATAGAAACCGAGCCATTGATTACGAAAGTTTTAGTGTTAAACAATGTAAAACTTCAATTCTACTTACCTTTTCAACACACATTACTTACCTCGCCGTAACTATCCAACCTTCTCGTACCTACTTGTATAATCTATTGATAACAAATACCTTTGCACAAGAAATAACAAACATATCAAACAATAAATTAAAAGAACAAGATGATGAAAACAATTGAAACAACGAAACAAGGAAAGAACTTACGGTAGTAAATGTAGGCAAATTGAGCGATATTAAGGACTATTTGCTGACATTAGGTGACATCAAAATACCAGGTAAAGTGTTTGTAGGTCAGGCCTTAAATGCCACAGGAAGTGAGCTCTCCTTTCAGAGTTTAGCACCTAACCAGGATAGCGGCTTCTTGCATACTCATAAGAATCACGAGGAACTTTATTTCATTCTTAAAGGTAAAGGCCTTTATCAAGTGGACGGAGAAGAGGTTCCTGTGACCGAAGGAAGCATCATTCGAGTAGCTCCAGAGGGTCGACGTGCACTCAAAAATACGGGAGATGACGAGCTATTAATGCTTTGTGTACAATACAAGGGCAATACTTTCACTGCAGAAGATGCTTCAGATGGCGTTATATTAAACGATGAATTGAAATGGTAGTTGACGTGCAATTTCCCACTTGTCCGGTTCGTAATGTCCTCTCAAGGCTTTGCGAACCCGACGCATTATGGGTCATTCAATTGCTTGGAAAAAGCCAAACGCTGACACAAAATGATTTCAAAAGGGAATTCAAGGGACTCGAAGTTCAAAAAATTATAACTACTTTAACCCACTTAAAAGAAGATAACATCATCGTGGAAGACCACGAATGTTATCGGCTTTCAAGCTTAGGCATTTCACTTTTACCTGCTATTCAAGAGCTAATCACTTGGTGTAAAAATCATCAAGACAGTTTCCAGTCATGGTAATTACTTTTTGATTGCTATGGCTTTCACATATCGTTCTATTCCTTTTCGAATGGAATCGAGTCCAAATTCATTAGGATTGATTCTATCTAATGCCACCCAAAAGGCCTCAGAAGCATCGTCAGAAGCTTGTAATTTGCTATCATCGGCCACCTCACAAGCAAAGAAAAGGTCAAGCGTTGGTAGCACTACACCACTGAATTTATACCGATTGGGCAGACTAAACAAGTAGCGTAGCGAGGTCACTTCAAGCCCGGTTTCCTCTTTTACCTCACGAATGACTCCCTCTTCTGCCGTTTCTTGCATATCAGCGAAGCCTCCAGGAAGGTCTAAAGTGCCACGGGCGGGGTCGTTCTTACGCCTTACCACGAGCATTTCTTGACGCTGATTGAAGATCAAAGCCACATTCGCGCTGCTGGGATTCATAAAGTATTCGAAGCCACAATCCTTGCATCGGCGACTCTTTTCGCTATTAACCACAAAATGAGATGAGCCACATAGTGGGCAAAGGCCATTCTTTCTAAGAGTAACATCGTTTTGGTTATTCATTGATTAATACTGCAATATTACGATTTTTTCGTTATCTTTGCAACTACAATGACGAAAATCATCGGAAAAATTAAATATAATCATATGAAAACAAAACACTTAATGCTCTCACTTTTGGCTTGTTTCTGTCTAACAAATGCCAAGGCTCAAACTCCCATGGAAATCAATTTGTGGCAAGGAAAGCCTGCCGTGAGCAATGGAAATGATGCAGACACGGCGAAGGTTTATGTCTACTTGCCCGATGCAAAGACTGCAACGGGGCGCGCAATTGTTATCTGTCCCGGTGGCGCTTACGCCAGATTGGCCATGAATCACGAAGGAAAAGACTGGTCAGGTTACTTAAACAACCTCGGCATTGCAGCCATTGTATTGAAATATCGCATGCCAAATGGCAACTTAGAAGTACCTATTGCCGATGCCGAAGCAGCCATTAAGCTCGTTCGCGACAATGCTTCTTCATGGCATATCAACCGAAACGATATTGGCATCATGGGCTTTTCGGCTGGTGGCCACTTAGCTTCGGTCATAGCAACACATAGTAAAGGCGATGCAAAACCAAACTTTCAGATTCTCTTCTACCCTGTCATTACGATGTTACCTGGCTATACTCATCAGCAAAGTCACGACAATTTATTAGGGAAAGATGCCCGAAAGAAGGACGAGAAAGACTACAGTAGTGACCTCCAAGTGACTCGAGTTACACCACGAGCTTTCATTGCTTTAAGTGATGATGACAAAGCCGTTATGCCTGCAAATGGCGTAAATTACTACTTAGAACTATACAGACATGACGTTCCTGCGACGCTACATGTCTTCCCAAGTGGCGGACATGGCTGGGGCATTCGACCGAATTTCAAGTTCCATACGACTATGCTTCAGGAACTGAAAGACTGGTTACAGGAGAAATAATGTTATCTTTTGCATTCTGAATCAACTCTATTCTCATCCTAATACATAAAAAGGGACACCATCAATTGGTGTCCCTTTCTTTGTCAAATGAAACTTAACCGCGAATGTTTCAATGCATTACAGCCCATAAGAACTTAGCGAACAACCTTCTTTCCACCTATAATATACACGCCATGAGGCAGACTTTCAACCCCTTTTCCATGCATATTAACTGCTCTTCCGTCTATAGTAAACACCCTATCTGAAACACTTTGCGCCTGCATCTGTACCTTTTTTACGGGCATAACCTCGTCAAACGGCATGTTACCAAAGTAATATAACCTGAAATTATCAAAGATACTCCAATACATATTGTCGCTAAACGTACAACGAATACCAAGTTTCAAACTTGCGTTTTCAATCTCTACCCGAGCCGAAACATTGTTTTCATAGAGCCCATTTGCAAAATATTCACTCGCCGAAAGCATGTCGTTGGGAATATATTTGACTGGATTGCTCGGCAACATTGACTCATTTCCAACCCCAATTGGCGTCTCACGAGCCTCAGTTACCGCCTGTTTCACCTTACGAGAGCGGTCACCAAGATAGATTTCTGTAGTCACTTTATCGTCTCCTGACATGTGTGCTTGGTAAGCCGTTTCTGCTGAACCAGGACGTTGAAAGGCTTGAACATGCAGCTGATAACTGCCTACTGGCAAATTCGAAACCGTCTGATTGAAGTCAAAAGTGGCTTGATAGAACTCACCAGAAGAGTGATTTAAGGCTGGCTTTCCAGTCCAACCATTCAGTTGATCCATGCCGGGATTCATCACCATAAACGTCAAATCAAAAGGTTCATACTTACTCAATGGCGTCACATGTGACAGGAAATTATAGGCCAAAGCATGTGCTTCGGCTACTAAACTTGATAGCTTTCCCGCACTCGTTGCCGTCAAACGACGAGATTTATGGCTTCCAACCCATCGTCAAAGGTCTTATCTGTGCCTGCAACATCTTCGCGATGAGGGGTAGAACGCAGTTTCTTCACAAGGTCAAGATAGTCATCTAATTGTTTAGAATAATCCTTCTTAGCTTGCATTTCTATCGATTCCATCGTGTTTTTATCAAGGATTAACCAGCGTTGTGCTGTGGCATCATTCCCCAAATTATAAGTGGCTGTCGTGAGTGTCGAACCATTTTCCGCACTCATTACCTTCGGATTCTCCGACCCATCGTTATGAATCATCCAATAACCTCTCACACTACTGCCCTCAACAACATCCTTTCGCCCGCGCATCAAATGGAAAAGCGCATCATCGGTAGCCCCACTTGCTTCGCCTGTTCGCATCGAAGAAGTGTGCGTATCATAGGTAATCACATGACCAGTTGCCACATTTTTGAATCTATAAAGACTCTTTTCGGCGTTAAAAATGACGTGCCATGTCGCACTGTCATTCGTCAAAACATCTTCTGAAGAGAGTTCTTTCAGCGCCAAACGCCCATCTTTTTGTTCGGTAACAAACGTCGAATAACGCCCATTTTCTATGGCTTCATTCTTCAAATAATAACGCTGATTATTCTCTTGTTCGAAGCTATACGCCGGCGTTGCAAAGCCTCCTGACGGTGGAAGTCCATCCTCTCCGAGTGCTTGAACGATAAGCGATTGAATGATATATAAGGCATCTGACCCATCATCTTCATGTGCTCCATTGATGCCATAAGGCCAAAAATGGATGTGATCTCCTGTTAATGTTGCCGTGTTATCATCCTCCCAGAAGCGCAAAACGGCTGTAGCGCGGTCGCCAAGCCATAGTCCGCGATTTCCATTTGAACGCATTCGACCATCCCACCAAGGGTTATGTGATAAACACCCGCTATCGTATAATTTACTGAAAAGTCTTTGTTCCAACCGGGAAGTTCGCAAATTTGTTGCGCAACATTACCCGTTTCACCGACCGCATGGTTATAATTCGCGTTGAAATCGGCATTTTTTAAGTAAACATCGGATAGGTCATAAAGGGTCTGTCCATGGCAAACAACGCTGCCAAATGCACAGCACAAACTGATAAGAAATGGTTTAATAGACATGTTATTGATAGGTTAAATTGGATTGTTACAAAGGTTTTGCATGGCATCATGCCCTATTATGGGGCACAACACGAATGAGATTGCGTGGCAAATATACAATAAAAACAATCAAGATGCAAGCATCTGACAATATTTTTCGATTTATTTTTCCTCACACTTGCATAAAAATGATTTTGCCGTGTGCCATAAAACAAAGAATAAGGAAAGCGGAATAGTAAGATTACAAGACGCTATTCATAGCATCGAAAAAGCACCATCAGAAATTAAACTCATTCATTTTCGCGTATAAAATTCAGGGAAAAGCGTGGTGAAATATGATGAAGCAAAAGTCCCCTCATATGATTTTATAAGCTGTTGTGAATCAAGTGATTCAACCAATCAATAAGGAGCCACGCGGCAATAGCTAACAAACGATAAAACGATTTGCGCCAAATCATGTCACATTTTGCGTCATTTCATCGTGTAAAACACGGCAAATTGCACGATGATTTGGCACAAATCATTTTACCCATCATTATCCACGACATCACCGCCTCTAATTAACCCTTTTGCCGTTACAAATATCCTAACACGCAACGCTGTAAGCGTTGTACCTTTGATAGCCCAGGGTTGACAAGCGAAAGCGAAGTCTACCCTGGGTCCTTTGCCGTTAGTGGTAACAACGCTGTAGGCGTTGTACCTTTTATTTATTAGCTTTTTATCGCGACATTCCACGCAGAAAACGTACAACACCTACGGCGTTGACCTCCACACTACATGCATAACCCAGGGTAGGCTGACGCCAACCCTGGGCTATCAAAGGTACAACGCCTTCAGCGTTGAACTTAAATGGCATTATAATTTGCGTCATTTTACGCGCTAATTTGCATCAAATAGTCGTGTAATTTGCCATATTTTACACGATGAAATAACGCAAATTGTTTTATATTTTATAATTAATATCATCGCCACCCCTAATTAATCTTCAAATAACTCCCTCCATTTCCATGGCTAACTACTCCCCTCTCTCTTCGGAGAACCATAGGTCGCTGTTCGTGAAGCCTGCGAAACGAGGAAAGCAAAGGGCTGGGGGTGGGGCTTTGTCTCCCTTTCACTATTTCCCCTTTTATTATCAACCACGCCACCCTCACAATTATTTCATCTCGCAACTGCGTTGGTATTGCGCTATTATCTCAATGGATGAATTTCGCAATATAAATGCCCTCATTGTGCAACGCCGTAGGTGTTGTTCTTTTGATAGCCCGGGGTTGGCAAGGGACGAGCCTACCCCGGGCAAACGTTCACAAGGAGATTCAACGCCATAGGTGTTGAGCTTTTTCTGTGAAGTCATGCTTATAATGAAACCTTTTATGGCGGATGAATCCAAAAAAGCACAACACCTACGGCGTTGAAACATTCAATCCGTAACATGAATTGCGTTATCTTACGCTAAAATTTATATCGGATTGCGCTTAAAAAACGCAACATCTACGGCGTTGAAAAATATAATTTATAAAACAATTCCCCAATAACCCCAAACCAATTTCCTATGTTTTCAAGGCTAACTACTCTCTGCTCTCTTCGGAGAACCATAGGTCGCTGTTCGTGAAGCCTGCGAAACGAGGAAAGCAAAGGGCTGGGGTGAGGCTTTAAAACAAAAGCTTTACTTCCGTTTTAAGATGCGTTGTGCACAGTCAGACAGCACAACTAACGCACCGGCGAGAATCGCTGTATCTTTAATAACGAGTCTACCTGCGCCAGAAAGTAACGGGAATCCATGTTCGCCACTACCCAAATCGGGCACCCAACACTCGGGTGTCGTGACAAGGAATGACAGCGTTCCAAACGTCATAAGAATGACAAGACCAGATCCAACGAAGCCAATCTTGGGGAACCAAATGCCTAAGAGCGTCAACACTCCAAACGACATGATGAGCAATCCCAAGCCATGTGAGAAACCATAAGTGTTATTTTCCACGTGCCACTCATGCTTTTTCTTATCAAACTCACCTTCTTTGAGCTTATTATCCTTGTATTCCGGAGCCTTCTTTTCATAGAAGAAGCTCATGAAAGGACTATTAGCAACAAACGGAACGATGCCTTCGGCCTCATAATTCCAAAACTTTAAGCCGCCAATCCAAATAAAAATAATGAAGATTGCAACGCGTATGAGGTGCACACCCAAGCCGTTTAGTGAGGCTGTTAAATGGAGAACTGACTCTACAAACTTTGTTATTCTTTCCATTGTTTAATCATTTTTTTTCGTTAATAATGTTGTTAAGTCTTGTGATGTCAAATCAACGACATCAAAAAGTACGCTGCAAATATAAGCAATTTAATTAATATTTTCCAATAGAAAGTATTATATTTTTTTGAAAAATGCCACATTCGTGGTATGGTTTTGATTTCAATGGCGTCTGAAGTGCTTGCGTTCATTTCTTAAAAAAGTAGAAAAAACATCATATAATAAGGTATAGCGTGAAAGTTTTCATTACTTTTGCGCACCAAGATAAAAGTTCATTAATGAGTATGCAAGAGAATTTAGTTATCGTAGAGAGCCCTGCAAAGGCGAAGACTATAGAGAAGTTTTTGGGTGACGACTATAAGGTGATGTCATCATATGGTCATATTCGTGACTTAAAGAAAAAGGAACTTAGTATTAATCCTAAGACTTTAGAACCAGACTATGAAATCCCTGACGAGAAGAAAAAACTCGTTTCAGAACTCAAAGCAAATGCCAAGAAGGCAAAAAAAATATGGCTCGCTTCCGATGAAGACCGCGAAGGAGAAGCCATTTCGTGGCACCTTTGCGAAGTGTTAGGCTTAGACGAGGCTAAGACAAGCCGTATTGTGTTTCATGAAATCACGAAATCTGCCATCCTCGATGCTATCAAATCGCCTCGCCATTTGAATATGAACTTGGTCAATGCACAGCAAGCTCGTCGTGTACTTGATCGTTTAGTTGGCTTCAAATTATCCCCAGTTCTCTGGCGAAAAGTAAAGCCGGCACTCAGTGCCGGGCGTGTACAGAGCGTGGCAGTAAGGCTTATTGTAGAGCGTGAAAGAGAGATACAAGCATTCCATTCTGAACCATATTACCGCATCAACGCAGTGTTTAGTATCACCAATTCTGACGGTAGTCAGGGAGAGGTTAAAACCGAATTAGACACTCGTTTCAAAACACATAAAGAAGCAATTGACTTTCTTGAGCAGTGTAAGGATGCCAAATTTAGCGTTGGAAGCATAACCAAGAAGCCATTACACCGCACTCCTGCCCCTCCTTTTACTACCTCAACACTGCAACAAGAGGCTGCACGTAAGTTGGGATTCACGGTGAGTCAGACCATGATGGTGGCTCAACGGCTTTACGAGAACGGTCATATCACGTATATGAGAACGGACTCTGTGAACCTCTCTTCACTTGCAATAAACACCAGTAAGGATGAGATCATTAAATTATGGGGAAAGGAATACAGCAAAGTTAGAAACTATCATACGCATTCAAAGGGTGCACAAGAGGCGCATGAAGCTATCCGTCCCACGTATATGAGTAACACTCAGATTGACGGAACGGCTCAAGAGAAACGACTTTATGAACTGATTTGGAAGAGAACGGCAGCCAGTCAGATGGCTGATGCATTGATAGACAAGACAACAATAACAATAGATATCGCCGGCAGTCAAGCCAAGTTTATTGCCAACGGAGAAGTCATTACGTTTGATGGCTTCTTGAAAGTCTACCGAGAATCAACCGATGAGGAAGACAACAACACGGAAGAGACTGCACATATCCTACCCGTTATGAAGGTGGGCGATATGCTTGAACGTCATGAAATCACATCAACTGAGCGATTCAGCATGGGTCCTATCCGTTACACGGAAGCCAGTTTGGTGCACAAACTCGAAGAGTTGGGCATTGGACGCCCATCTACTTATGCTCCAACCATATCGACAATACAACAAAGAGAGTATGTACAGAAGGGCGACAAGAAAGGAGAAGAGCGCACCTATACTATTGATACGCTGAAAGGAACAAAGGTAACGAGCCGTGAACGCAAAGAGATGGTGGGCAATGAAAAGGGAAAACTGCTGCCCACAGATATCGGAATCGTTGTTAATGACTTTCTGATGGAAAACTTCCCAGACATCATGGACTACAACTTTACAGCCAAAGTAGAACAGCAGTTCGACCAGATTGCCGAGGGAAATGAAGAGTGGAACTCCATGATGAAGCTCTTTGATAAAAGCTTTGAGCCTACCGTTGACAAGGTAATGAATGCTCGTTCGGAGCACAAAGCAGGCGAAAGACAACTTGGAGAAGAGCCAGGCACGGGCAAACCCGTGTTTGTTAAGATAGGAAGATTTGGCCCAGTAGTCCAGATTGGGTCTGCAGATGATGCGGAAAAGCCACGCTTTTCCCAACTGCCGAGCGACAAAAGTATTGAGACAATCACTTTAAACGAGGCGTTAGAGCTATTCAAACTCCCCCGCACAATAGGCGAATTCGAAGGCAGTGAGGTAGTGATTGGCGCCGGACGCTTTGGTCCTTACGTCATGCATAACAAGAAATATGTGTCTCTTCCAAAAGGAACAGACCCAATGAAAGTAACACTTGACGAGGCTATCCAACTCATTACAGAGAAAAGAGAGCTGGAACAAAAACGCCACATCAAAACATTTGAGGAAGATCCTAAACTCGAAGTGCTCAATGGTCGCTATGGTCCTTACATAGCTTATGATGGGAAAAACTATCGCATGCCTAAGACTTTACACGAAAAGGCCGCTGAACTGAGCTTTGAAGAGTGTATGAACATTGTGAACAATGCACCCGAACCAAAGAGCAGAAAGAAGAAATAAATGAGACGAATCATCTTCATCGGATACATGGGAGCCGGCAAAACTACAATTGGAAAGGCTCTCTCCAACGCAACAGGTATGGCTTTCTATGACCTCGATTGGTACATAGAAAGTCGTATGCACAAATCAGTGAAGGAACTATTCGATGAAAATGGCGAGACAGGATTTCGCAAAATAGAGTATAATATGCTGCATGAAGTGGCCGAATTTGAGGACGTTATCATCAGTTGTGGAGGCGGAACACCATGCTTTTTCGATAATATCGACTACATGAATCAACAGGGAGAGACCGTATATTTGAAAGCAAACCCTGAGGTTCTCTATGGACATCTGAAGATGAGTAAAGTCATAAGACCTTTACTTTTGAATAAAACTGCCGAGGAGGTTAAGGTGTTTATACAAGATCAACTGACACAACGTGAACCCTATTATGCCAAAGCTAAGTATGTGCATCATGTGGATTTGCTTGATAACTACGATAAAATTGAACGCTCTATTGAGCAATTAAAAACAATGCTAAGACTCTAAGGTCAAGGCAACCATACATAAACGACTTTAATAATTACGTTTTTTTGACTGATAATGAAAAAGTGGACGATTGACGATTCAAAGGAACTCTACAACATTAATGGCTGGGGAACCTCTTATTTTGGCATCAATGAGAATGGCGATGTCTATGTAACACCCTGTAAAGACAATACAGAAGTCGACCTGCGCGACGTCATGGATGAACTTGCCTTGCGTGATGTCACGGCACCAGTACTATTGCGTTTCCCCGACATCTTAGACAATCGGATAGAGAAAACCTTTAGTTGTTTCCAGAAAGCAAAGCGAGAATACGACTATAAAGCAGAGAACTTTATCATCTATCCGATTAAAGTGAATCAGATGCAACCCGTAGTTGAGGAGATTATCTCACACGGACAGAAGTTTAATCTCGGTCTTGAGGCAGGCTCAAAACCTGAACTTCATGCCGTCATTGCTGTGCAGTGTAAGAGCGATTCGCTTATCATCTGCAACGGATATAAGGATGAAAGCTACATCGAATTGGCTATGTTGGCCCAGAAAATGGGTAAACGTATCTTCATTGTCGTAGAGAAACTCAACGAACTTGATATCATTGCACGCGCTGCCAAGAAACTAAATGTGAAACCAAATCTTGGTATTCGCATCAAACTTGCATCGTCGGGATCGGGTAAATGGGCTGAAAGCGGAGGCGATGCCTCTAAGTTTGGGCTCACCAGTTCAGAGCTTTTAGAAGCCCTCGACAAGCTCGATGCAATGGGAATGCACGATTGTTTACGCCTCATTCATTTTCATATAGGCAGCCAAATCACAAAGATTAGACGTATACAGACAGCACTTCGTGAAGCTGCTCAATTCTATGTGAACCTTCATAAGATGGGATTCAACATCGATTTTGTGGATTGTGGTGGCGGACTTGGTGTCGATTATGATGGTACAAGGTCATCAAGCAGCGAGAGTTCTGTTAACTATTCCATCCAAGAATACGTCAATGATTGCGTCTATATGTTTGTAGATGCAGCGAATAAGAACGACATTCAACATCCTAATATCATTACAGAGAGCGGCCGAAGTCTTGCTGCTCATCACTCCGTTTTAGTCATTGACGTCCTTGAAGCGGCCAGTCTTCCAGAGATGAATGAGGACTTTGAGCCTAAGGAAAGCGACCATCAACTCGTCAAAGACCTTATGATATATGGGATAATCTTGATTCTCGCTCGATGTTAGAGGACTGGCATGACGCTGAACAGATACGAGAAGAAGCATTAGAGCTTTTCTCTCATGGCATCGTTGATTTGAAAACACGAGCTGAAATCGAAGCAATGTATTGGAGTGTATGCCATGAAATCAACATGCTTACAAAGACAATGAAGCATATTCCCGAGGAACTTAGGAACTTAGATAAGCTACTTGCCGACAAATACTTCTGTAATTTCTCTCTCTTTCAGAGTCTACCTGACAGCTGGGCTATCGATCAATTGTTCCCTATTATGCCTATACAGAGACTTACAGAACGCCCAACACGCAACGCAACCCTACAGGATATCACGTGCGATAGCGATGGAAAGATAGCCAACTTCGTTACAGATGGTCATGTCGGCCACGTCCTTCCACTCCACCCTTTGAAGAAAAACGAGCCCTATTATCTGGGTGTTTTCCTCATTGGGGCCTATCAAGAAATTCTTGGAGACATGCATAATCTCTTCGGAGATACCAATGCTGCCCACGTATCGGTTAAGGATGGGAAGTACCATATCGACCAAATCTTCGACGGAGAGACTGTAGAAGAGGTGCTCGATTACGTGCAATATAATCCTAAAAAGCTTGTACGTCAGCTCGAACAATGGGTTACTAAGAGCGTAAAACAAGGCAAAATATCGCTCGAAGAAGGCAAAGAGTTCCTCAACAACTATCGATCGGGACTCTACGGATATACCTATCTTGAATAGAACACCATTAAAATAAGGTAAGAAATCCCTGACTTCAAAACTTAAAAGACGTTAAAGCATAACATTTGCTGTAACAAAACCATTCACCAATCGTCATCAATATAGAGCGCAGATGAAGAATATCAGTTTCCGAAACGATGTATTGCCGCTGAAGAATAAACTCTACCGGCTTGCGCTTCGCATTACAATGAACAGCGCAGAAGCCGAAGACATTGTGCAGGAAACACTGATAAAAGTCTGGAACAAACGTGATATTTGGACCGAGTTAGAATCGATAGAGGCCTTCAGTCTCACGATATGTCGAAATCTTTCCCTTGATTCGCTCAAGAAGTACGACAACAACAACGACTCACTCGACAACAAAACTGCTCCAGAAAGCGCCTATAACCCCTACGAAGAGATTATCCATCGCGACAAGATTAGCGTGGTAAAGCAAATCGTAGACAGCCTGCCCGAGAAACAACGAAGCTGTATGCAGCTGAGAGATTTTGAGGGAAAGAGCTACAAAGACATTGCTGACGTGCTCGGAATTACCGAGGAACAAGTGAAGGTTAATATCTACCGAGCGCGTCAGACGGTTAAAATTAAGTTTCAAGAAATAGAAGATTATGGATTATAAATACATTACTCAATTACTCGAACGCTATTGGAACTGCACGACTTCTCTTGAAGAAGAGCAGATTCTTAAAGCCTTTTTCAGTCAAGACGACATACCCGCCGAATTGCTGAAATACAAGCCTTTGTTCGACTATCAGACTGCCGAGCCGAGACAAGATGTATTGGGTAATGACTTCGACGAGCGTATACTGTCTCTCATCAACGAACCTGCGCCTGTCAAAGTCCGTATTATCACACTGCAACAAAAACTCAAACCGCTTTTCAAAGCAGCAGCAGTGGTGGCAATCATGCTTACATTGGGCAATGCGGCGCAGGTTTCTATGAACAATGATTCAGAGGTAACAACACCCTCAATGCAATTGAATTCTGCCACACATAAAGGCAATTCAGTCGCACTAAGCGATTCCGCCGTCATCGATACGATGCATCATAGCAGCATCGAAGCAGTCGAAACGCCGGCCGAACCGATTCTAAGTAGATATTTCTATGCTTTCTCTATAAATCATGTTTAGTTAAAACAACCAATGAAACTGTGAAGTTTCTATTCTCTCAAATTTTTCATAACATACTAACGACAGAGGGCCTGCACTCCATAATGAGTCGCAGGCCCTCTCGATTTTAAATAAATTACGCATTCAATCCAAACAGATTGCAAGACGTTTCCCCCTAAAACTTAACCTTATTTGCCGAATTTTTCTTCCACAGAACAGGCATAATCCATCAACAACAAACTCTTCTTAAATGATGCTTCCTATCCGCTTTGTAAATTGTCTCTATTCGTTTGAAAAATAAAAGCTATCACTTTATCGTGTAAAATGACCGATTTCATCGCATAAAATGATGCAAATCACGATGCAAAATGACCTAAAACACAACGCCTTTTCTTTCATAATACAAAAAGGAACCACACATTTCGCATAACCTTTTGGTCGTCAATAGTTTACGAACACCATAAAGACGTCTTGTCTTATGCTGTAAATTAATCTATCACCAACGTCGTTAGTCGCTCCTGTTGCATGAGTTCTGCAGCCACTTGCTGCATACTTTCCGCCGTCACTTCATCGATATGACGGAACAATGAGTTAAGATCGCGCTCCCAACCATAGTGCAAATAGCTCTTGCCAAAGTCCAAAGCGAAGCTCTCTCTGTTGTCACATGCCACACCAATCTGACCCTTTATCTGTTTCTTTACGGCTCTAAGCTGGGTGTCAGATAGGGGCTTTTGGATGACACGATCAAGCTCTTTGTGCACCAATTTCAGGCAACGACCGACGTCTTTTGGGTCACATCCAAAGTAAATTGCCCATACACCGGTGTCACAATAACTAACCATTGAGCTCTCAACCGTATAGACTAAACCATGTCGTTCGCGTAGAGAGAGATTCAAACGCGCATTCATTCCCGGCCCGCCTAATAAGTTATTGAGCAGATAAAGGCTCATTCTTCGCTTGTCATGAATGTCATATCCGCGTGTGCCTACCATCACATGAGCTTGATGAGTGCCATGATTTCTCGATGAAATCGGGCATATTTGGAGGTAATGGCTGATTTAATGCAGGCTCAATGATAGGTTTTGATGGGGCAAAATCACTCGTTGCACGCTCCAAAAGCCTAACAACGCGCTTGAAATCTACGTCACCATAGAGAAAGAAAATGCTGTTTTCAGGACGATAATAGCGTTGAGTGAAACGCTGTGCATCGGCAGTTTTAAAGCTTCTTACACGTTCCGCTGTACCAAGAATATTATGTCCTAAGGCATGATTGGCAAAGAGAAGATTCTCAAATTCATCATAGATAAGCTCGGCAGGAGAGTCATTATAGCTCTCAATCTCATCACAAATAACTTCTACTTCCTTATCTATCTCGGCCTGAGGATAGGTACTATAAAACACAATATCCGTCAAAAGGTCTATCGCTCTCGCTGTATGCTCCTTCAAAACTGCCGCATAATAGACCGTATCTTCTTTGTTTGTATACGCATTTAAGTCGCCTCCCACACTCTCAAGTGCATTGCTGATATGCCATGATTTGCGTCGTTTCGTGCCCTTGAACGACACATGTTCGCAGAAGTGGGCCATGCCTTCATAGCCTGGTTCCTCGTTTCTCGTACCAACGTTGAGTTCATATCCGCAATAAACGACATTCGAATCAGACGATTGATGAATGACACGTAAGCCGTTAGAAAGCGTCATTGTATTATATAAATTCATGGTGCAAAGTTACTTAAATTTGCATTTGCGCGTGGAATCGTTTACTTTTGCAATAAAATATAACGGCAGTTATCCTGTCTTGACCGCCTTATGAGGGAATGGCAAGCTTCATTTCTGCAAACAAAACTCAAAGACTGACATCATTATGCGTAAGGTAATAGGAATCGGAGAGACCACTTTTGACATCATTTTCAAAGACAACAAGCCCATCAATGCAGTGCCGGGAGGCTCGGCTTTCAATGCCATCATCTCGCTGGGACGCTCGGGTGTTGACACCACTTTTATTGGAGAAGCCGGCAACGACCGCGTAGGCAAGGCCGTTATTGACTTTCTTCATGACAATGGTGTACACACAGAATACGTCAATTGCTATCCCGATAGCAAATCATCGCTGTCACTTGCCTTCCTCGATGAGCACAACAATGCCGATTATCTCTTTTATAAGAGTGACCCACACGACCAGTTTGACTTCACTTATCCAGAGATAAACCGCGATGATATCGTGCTTTTCAGTTCGTTTTTCGCCATTAATCCCATCGTACGTCCACAGATGTTAGCCTTCTTAGAGCATGCTCATAGTCGTGGAGCAATACTCTATTACGACGTGAACTATCGTGCTTCACACCGCAATGAGGTGATGAGAATCACGCCAAATCTTATAGAAAACCTTGAGTTTGCAGACATAGTACGAGGCAGTAACGAAGACTTTGAGGTGATATATAAGCTGAATGATGCGGATAAAGTGTATCATTCTGAGATTAGTTTCTATTGCAAGAACTTCATCTGTACACGCGGAAAAGATCCTATTTCGGTGCATGCCGAGGGCAACTTCCATAAAGATTACGACATTGAAAGCCTCAAAACAGTGAGCACAATTGGGGCTGGTGACACCTTTAATGCAGGCATTATCTATGGTCTTCTCCGTCAACACATCACGCGAGATGATATTCAAAACGGACTGACCGAAGCGCAATGGGACCGCCTTATCGCTTCAGGCAAGGCCTTTTCTGCCGAATGTTGTAAAGATATCTATAACTATGTAGGCAAGGAATTCGGTTTGTTGAAGAAACAAGAACTTTGATTATACGGCGATAACTTCGGCAAAATTCAACGCCTTTCATCTGTTTTGAGGAGTGAAAAGCACCTCTTTGAAGAGATGAACACCATGCTTTGAAGCGTTAAACCGGTTCAATACAACGGCAAAGCACTAATCTTCAAGACGCTATCCCGTGAGAGTTGACCGGGATTTGTGCCCGACATTCCCTCTGGAACAGTCTTGTGTCGCTGTGCATAAAAAGCCTTCCAATAAGGCGTAATCTGCCCACTCGCATCATGAAATGACATGGGAATTGTCGGAAACACAGCCTTTCCACCCTTTGAAACATAACATTTCTGCACGAGTTCACTACAATACATCGCACTATCATCAGGCATATAGAGCGAATCATAGGGTAATCCGAGGTAATGGTTCACGCGTGTTCGCAACACAGCCTCATCGAAATTCGTCTTTAATCGACCACGAACCACCGACGGATAGCGGTCTCCTGGTATCGTGTTATGCGTCAGAAATTCGGCCAAAGGCGTAAGTATCACGCCCTTTCTTGACGTTGCTTCGGCCACAACCACTTGCTTTTTATCCTTTAAAACAATACCAACATGGTCTATTTTTAGGCCTTGAACTCCACTTGTTACGGCTGTAATTGCATTGCCACGAGGGTCGAAAGCAAACAAGAGATCACCCGTTTTGAGGTGTCGTTCCGTAGCTATCAGCGTGCCGTCAGCAGCACGTTGTCTTGTTATTTGACAGCCACAAAACAAGTTTATGACACCCACCACAAGGCAAACCACGATGTGTTTACAACTCTTTTCCATCTATACTTGAGCTACATAGACTGCAATTTCGTCAAGATTTGAGGCTACTTGAATATAATCAGACCACAATCCACGAATCATTCCCTGTGCTTGCAACGCGTCAAGTAAGGCGATGAGTGGATTGAAAAAGCCTTTCATGTTATACAAAATCACTTTCTTGGAGTGATAACCAATGGTGTTACTGGCTGCAATTGTAAACACTTCATCGAGTGTTCCTATGCCACCTGGCAATGCAACGAATATGTCGCTTTGCGCTAACATCAGGTCTTTTCGGTCGCTAAGATTGTCACATGCGATGTTGATATCTACCGACTTGCTCACCTTCCCGCCTTTTTCAATGATGCGAGGAATAACTCCTATGGCTCTCTGCCCACCCTCATGAACGGCTGTTCCGATAGCTTCCATCAGCCCAGTGTTGGTTCCTCCGAAGACAACGGAATGGCCTTCGCGGGCTATCCAAGCTCCAAACTCCTTGGTTAATCTAAAGTATTCTGCATCAATCTGATTGTTTGCAGAACAAAAAACACCTATTTTCATACGTGCAAAATTATTAAAAAAAACGACAGAAAGATAGGATGCAGCCCACTTTTTTATTACTTTTACACGACGAAATCATTCAAAGAAACGAAACAATCAAAAGAAACATAAACACAATCAAAATCAAAAAATATGAAAAAACAATTGATTACACTCTGTCTTATGAGTGTTTCGACAGGCTGTTTTGCCCAACAAAACATCTTCAATGCACAAGGTTCCATGTCGCCAGAAGTGCACAACGACAAAACGGTTACTTTCAGAATCAATGCTCCCGAGGCTCAAAAGGTGCAGATAACAGGTGACTTTCTGCCAGCACAAAAGGTGAAAACGCCTCAAGGAGAATATGAAATTGCAGGCACAACAGACCTCAACAAAGACGCAAACGGCGTATGGACATACACCACAAAGACTCCTTTGGCGCCCGAACTCTACCAATATAATATGGTCATTGATGGCGTAAAGGTGGCTGATCCGTCAAATGTCTATGTGTTGAGAGACGTTGCCAACGTTGCAAGTATATTCTTAATAGACGGCGGAAGAGCCAATCTCTATAAGGTGAACAATGTTCCTCATGGCACAGTTTCAAAGATATGGTATAACAGTCCGACGGCAGGAATGACACGACGCTGCACTGTTTATACCCCCGCTGGCTATGAAACGAGCCGCGAAAAATATCCCGTGCTCTACCTGTTACATGGTATGGGCGGTGACGAACAAGCCTGGTCAGAACTCGGAAGAGCCGTACAAATCCTCGATAACCTTATTGCTGAGGGCAAAGCTAAGCCCATGATAGTCGTCATGCCGAATGGAAACATCTCGCAAGTTGCCTGCCCTGGCGAAACGCCCGAAGGCTTTAAACTTCCTACAATGCACCTACCGAAGACAATGGATGGCTATTTTGAGCAGGCATTTCCTGACTTAATGCGCTTTGTTGAGCATACTTATCGCACCCAAAACGACAAGGCTCATCGCGCCATTGCAGGCCTTTCGATGGGTGGTTTCCATTCACTCTATCTCTCCATCAACCATCCTGACACCTTCGATTACATCGGATTGTTCTCTGCTGCCATTGATAAAGAGCAGAAAGGAGGCATAGAAGAGATCTACACTCAACGCAATGAGAAGCTCAACACGCTATTCATGAAGCACCCAAAGCTATTTTGGATAGGCATAGGTAGCACCGATTTCCTCTATCAAAGCAATGCCAATTTGCGCCATTATCTTGATAGTAAGGGCTTCAAATACACCTATTTAGAGACTGAAGGAGGGCATATTTGGCGTAATTGGCGCATCTATTTGAGTGAGTTTGTGCCCAAATTGTTCAAATAATTGGGCGTATCCGTCATCCGTTTTGCCCCAAATCATTGCATGTTCTGAGATAAATTGCAGTACAAAATAAGAAGTATCGCATTGTATCTCTACACATCTTGCTTTGTCATTCGACTCATTTTAGCGTGTAAATAATTTGAATCAACGCCGTAGGTGTTGCGCTTTCTAAGCGTAATCCGCCATGAAAGGTTTCATTGTTAGCGTGCCTTCATAGAAAAAGCTCAACACCTACGGCGTTGAATCTCCTTGCAAATGTTGACCCGGGGTAGGCTCATTCCTCGCCAACCCCGGGCTATCAGAAACACAACTCGTACCGAGTTGCGTCGTTATAACATTCAAAATGGGTGATATGTTCATTGAAATATTGGCATAAAACCTACGGCATTGTGTGGTTATAACATTCAAAATGGTCGATGTGTTCATTGAAATACTAAAGCATTTTGCTATTTATTTATTCGTATGTTGGTATTAATTGTATTATAAAATGTACGTTTCAACGCCGTAGGTGTTGCGCTTTTTTTGATTAATCCGCCATTAATCTCCTCGTTATAAGCATGCCTTCACAGAAAAAGCTCAACACCTATGGCGTTGAATCTCCTTGCGAACGTTTACCCGGGGTAGGCTCGTTCCTCGCCAACCCCGGGCTATCAAAAGAACAACTCGTACCGAGTTGCACCATGAGGGCATGTATATTGTAAAATACATTCATTGGAATACCGACATAAAACCTACGGCGTTGCACCATTATAACATTCGCAATGGCGGACGTATTCATTGAAACGCTGGCATAACACCTACGGCGTTGCATCGTTGTAACATTCACAATGGTTGATGTATTCATTGGAATTTTGACATAAAATCTATGGCATCGGTGATTAACAACCAATTTATTGGATTGTATTAATGATTAAATTGTGGTACGTTTTCGTTGAAATCTAAATAAATCACGCTACAAATAATAAATCAATACGCATGTTTCAACGCCGTAGGTGTTGCGCTTTTGATAGCCCAGGGTTGCCAAACGATAGTGCAGGCTACCCTGGGTTAGCTTATGGTGTGTGGGGAACAACGCCGTAGGTGTTGCGCTTTTTCGGCGTAATCTGCCATAAAAGGTTTCATTGTAAGCGTGCCTTTGCAGAAAAAGCTCAACACCGATGGCGTTGAATCTCCTTGCGAACGTTGACCCGGGGTAGGCTCGTTCCTCGCCAACCCCGGGCTATCAAAAACACAACACCTACGGCGTTGCCTCGTTGTTAAATAAAAATTGACAATCGATTTGAGGCATTTCATGCGATGAAATGCCTCAAATCATCGCGTGTTTTGATGCAAATTATAGGCTGATTTGGTGCAAACTACAAAACCATTTTTATGAAATGAGATAACATTTTGATTATCATTGGCTTATGGTTTATAACCCACGAAAAGATGGGCTGCGGCATTTTATATCCGAAAAGCAGCTGTTTTTTGCGATTTTATGTGTAACTTCGCGAGCAAAACTGCAACGAAGATGAAGACAAAGATTGTGATTTTGGACTTCGATGGAACGCTCGGCGACTCGCAAGCACTCATCACCCGCACGATGAAAGCAACGCTCAAACAACTCGGTTTGCCTGAACGCACGACCGGAGAATGTGCGAAAACCATCGGACTTCCATTGAAAGAATGTTTCAAAGCTTTGCAAAACATGACTGAAGAACAGGCCGAAGCATGTGCTCATCTCTATCATAAATTGTTCATGGAAAACAATATTCCCGGCGCCGTTCCAGCCTTTCCGGGGGTTGTTGAGACGATAAAACAATTGCATAATGAAGGACTTATCGTGACGATTGCAAGTAGTCGAGGCCATCAATCGTTAGTAGCTTTCGTTCAAGAACTGCATTTAGAGCCCTATATTCGTTTGATTTTGGGGGCTGACGACGTTGAAAATGCAAAGCCAAATGCTGAGCCTGTGCTCAACACTTTGCATCATTTCGGGTTGCAACCTGCCGAGGCTCTGGTGGTCGGCGACACCATTTTTGACATTCAGATGGGGCGAAATGCGGGGGCAAAGACCTGCGGTGTGACCTATGGAAATGGCAAAAGAGAAGACCTTGAGGCTGCATTTGCCGACTATATCATTGATAATTTTGCTGAGATTAAGCAGTGTTTGGAACCATAAAACAGCGATAACACACGCCAAAAGGCAGTAAAGCACGAAACATAATCTAATGTGTATCAACGCGAACAGCCCCATTCCGCTGTTTTGTTAGCTGCACTTGGCAATCTTTTTCCTTATTTATTATTTACAAATTTCTATCATTTCTACTCCTTATTTCATTTATTTTTACTAATTTTGCCATCGTTTTTGCAGTTGCATAAACGTTAATAAATAATTTAAACGTGAACAAAACAGTTTTCAACGAGCGCCGTTGTATCCGTTTTAATCACTTTACCAACAAGGGCTTTGCACTCTTTTCATGCCTTGGTAAAGAGGTAATTATCGGTATACTTAGCGTGGCAACACTCTCTAATGCGCAAGCAAAAGGCATTAGCACTGACGTGCAAAAGGCCGACACTTCGCTTTATAAGAGCGGACAACCCACGTTGCTTGACGAGGTGAAAGTCACCGGATCAAGGGCGCCTCTGACGCAAAGTCAGCAGTCGAGAATGGTAACTGTACTGAGTCGAAAGGATGTAAACGCGGCGCCAGTACATAGTGTTAACGACCTATTGAAATTGGTTTCAGGCGTCGATGTGCGTCAGCGTGGCCCATTGGGAGCGCAGACTGACGTGAGCATTCGAGGCGGAAACTATGAGCAGATGACGGTGCTTCTCAATGGAATCAACATTGGTGATCCGCAAACGGGACACAATGCATTTGATTTCCCGTGGATATCAGTGAGATAGAACGCATTGAAATACTCGAAGGACCGGCTGCAAGTGTTTATGGAACATCGTCACTTCTTGGTGCCATAAACATCGTTACAAAAGCCAATCGAACTTCAAGTGTCACCCTACATGCGGCAAGTGGCAGCTTCGGCTCAGTCACTTCGGGAGGAAGAATCAATGTAGCGAGGGGCAAATGGAACAATCAATTATCGGGCAGTTTCATGCGAACCGATGGCTATAATCGCAATAAAGCCGGCGCGTTAAATACTGATTTCCGAAGTCAGAAGGCTTTTTATCAAGGCTTTTATGATGATGATGACCTCTCCATTAGTTGGCATGCAGGCCTTAGTAACAAAGACTTTGGCTCGAGTACTAACTATAGTTCCAAGTATGATGACCAGTTTGAACATACCTTTAAGACCTATACGGCGGTGCAAGCTGAAACAAGAAAGGGTGCTGTTAAATGGCGTCCGGCTATCTATTGGAATCATAACTACGACCGCTTTGAACTCTTTCGCGACCATGCGGAACGTTATCCTTTCAACTATCATCGTACAGATGTCTACGGCGTTAACGTCAATGCATACTTTGATTGGACGTTAGGTCGCACGGCGTTTGGTGCTGAATTGCGAAACGAAGACTTAGTAAGTACGAACCTTGGCAACCCACTTTCCAAGCCCAAACATGTGAAAGGAACCGACAATGTGATGTATAAGATGGGACTTAATCGCACAAACATCCAGTTCGTTGCAGAGCATAACCTTCTCATTGGGCGTCTAACGATGTCGGCAGGAGTAGTGGGTGTGAAGAACAGTTGGGCCGAAATGAATGTAAAGTCTATCCAAGCATCAACGCAAGTTATAGATTTGGCGATGCATGGAAAGTCTATGCGAGTTATAATACGTCGCTACGCATGCCATCAGTAACCGAACTTTTCTACTCGGTTGGAGGCCATAAAGCCGATCCAAACCTTAAACCTGAAGAACTTTCTGCCGTAGAAGTCGGAGTGAAATATAACAAAAGAGGACTTTCAGGCACTGTAAGTAGCTTCTATAATCACCATACTAACCTCATCGATTGGATTGATGATGGCGAAAAAGACGCTGCAGGAGCAATACTTTGGAAGTCAGTTAACTTCGGAACGATTAACGCTTTAGGCTTTGAAACGACACTAAATGCAGACTTCCGCCAGTTACTTCCAAGTCAGAAGTTATTGAAATCATTTAGTGTTGGCTATTGTTTCATTCAGCAACATCAAATAGAAGCAGCCGGTATTCACAGCCTTTACGCGTTGGAATATCTAAAGAATAAGGTGACAAGTAGCCTGCAATTGAACCTTTGGAAAGCGTTAGATCTTAACGTAAACTACCGCTTTCAGCATCGCATGGGCACTTATAAGGATCCGTCAGGAGCACTACATCGTTATGGCTCTTACGGCATATTGGATGCTCGATTGGCGTGGAACATGCCGAAATATAGCCTCTATCTCGAAGGAAACAACCTTCTAAACCGAAGCTATGTGGATGTAGGTAACGTGAAACAACCAGGCTGTTGGGTCATGGCTGGAGGCTCTTTAACCCTCCATTTATAAGAAATAACGGAAACAGGCAAGCGAAATCACTTGCCTGTTTCTTCTTTTTCATCTCGTTTCGCGCCTCTTCGAAGCACTGATTCAGCCGATGTGTAAACTCAAGAAAGGCCGGTGAGTACTTAATCTTAGTGGATGTGGAATACACTATGCCATTCTTTTCCTCGCCAGTATCATAATAATAGGCGCCTTCTTTCCCCTTTTTAAACACATGAACGGAAAGAATTGGCATATCAGTAGCACCATATTTATAGGGCTTTACCCACAAAGTATCAGGCTCTGAGCGTTCAACAAAGAGCTGACGCGCCAGACTTTTAATCACCAATACATCGTCAGGAGCAAGTTTTTTGACTGGTTCAAAGAGAACAGGGCTATCATTTCCAAGGGTATCACGACAGAAAACACCTTTCAATATCGTGAGCGTGTCACTGTGGTTGATAACAAATCGTGTTGTTCCTGCCATCCCTGTATATTGTACATGAATAGAATCGGCATCACCAAGTCCACCTGAACGCAACACGCAATGACTGCAACTCGTCAATAATCCCATTAGGATTATCCAACAAAAGAGCATTCTTTTCATAGGCATAACTATTTAAAAAGATGATATAAAGCTTTGAATCTGACCTTCAAATCACTCATATTACAGCGCAACAGACGCTCCTCTTCTTCATAGAAAAAGGCCTGTTGTGAGACCCTCTCTATTCAAACAGCCCAGGTTCCATTACATTTCCCATATAAGGATTACGCCCTAAATGTTCATAAGCCAATGGAGTTGCCATGCGACCACGGGGCGTTCGTTTGATGAAACCTTCCATAATCAAGAATGGTTCATAGACATCTTCCACCGTACCAGCGTCTTCTCCTATCGCCGTTGCTATCGTACTAACACCCACAGGGCCTCCTTTGAACTTGTCAATTATAGTGAGTAATATCTTATTATCAATCTCGTCAAGTCCATATTGGTCAATGTTGAGCGACTGAAGTCCTATATGTGCTATCTCGTTTGTTATTGTTCCGTTTCCCTTTACCTGTGCAAAGTCACGCACACGACGCAGTAACGCATTGGCAATACGAGGCGTTCCACGACTTCTTCTACTGATTTCGATAGCGGCTTCATCGTCAATTGGCACCTTCAACAGCATGGCAGAACGACGTATAATGCGTTTTAAGGTCTCGGGATCATAGTATTCTAAGTGCATGTTAATACCGAAACGAGCACGTAAAGGGGCTGTAAGCATACCGCTACGTGTCGTTGCTCCAACGAGTGTAAAGGGGTTAAGATCGAGCTGAATCGAACGTGCTGATGGGCCCTTATCAATCATAATATCGATGCGATAGTCTTCCATTGCCGAGTAAAGATACTCTTCTACTACGGGCGAAAGACGGTGAATCTCGTCTATAAAGAGTACATCGTTGGGCTCAAGTGACGTCAATATGCCCGCCAAGTCACCGGGTTTGTCAAGCACAGGGCCACTGGTTATCTTGAAACCCACGCCAAGTTCGTTTGCAATAATATTGCTTAGGGTCGTCTTTCCCAGTCCCGGTGGACCGTAAAGTAACGTGTGATCAAGTGGCTCTCCACGATATTTCGCAGCCTCAACAAATATCTCTAAGTTCTCAACCACCTTCTTTTGGCCGTTGAAATCAACAAATCTTAGCGGGCGAAGTGCGTTTTCAAAGTCCTTCTCTTCCGTCGAAATACGCTCTTCTCTTATGTCGAAATCTTCTGTCATGCTTAACAAATTATTTGATGTAAAGATAGTGCAAACGAGCGTAATGCAAACATGTTTGTAGATTACCGAGTGCAGCCTATCTTCTGCAAAGATAGTGCAAACGAGCGTAATGCAAACTCATTTGTAGATTACCGAGTGTAGCCTATCTTCTGCAAAGATAGTGCAAACGAGCGTAATGCAAACTCATTTGTAGATTACCGAGTGCAGCCTATCTTCTGCAAAGATAGTGCAAACGAGCGTAATGCAAACTCATTTGTAGATTACCGAGTGCAGCCTATCTTCTGCAAAGATAGTGCAAACGAGCGTAATGCAAACTCATTTGTAGATTACCGAGTGCAGCCTATCTTCTGCAAAGATAGTGCAAATAAGGCGAATAGGCAAGAGATAAAAGGAGAATACTTAGGAAATAAAGACTCAAATGACTATAACACAAATGTATATGCAGTGTTTGCATAAGACAATTTTATGGTTTTAAGATTGTAGTTCACCATTTATTCATGCATATATTGCCGTCCATCACGCGATGATATGAATGTTTCAACGCCGTAGGTGTTGCGTTTTTGATAGCCCAGGGTTGCCAAACGATAGTGCAGGCTACCCTGGGTTAGCATACGGTTTGTGGGAAACAACGCCGTAGGTGTTGCGCTTTTTCGGCGTTATCCGCCATAAAAGGTTTCATAGTAAGCGTGACTTCACAGAAAAAGCTCAACACCTACGGCGTTGAATCCCAATGCGAATGTTTAGCCGGGGTAGGCTCGTCCCTCGCCAACCCCGGGCTATCAAAAGAACAACTCGTACCGAGTTGCACCATGAGGGCATTCATCATGGTAGATGTGTTTATTGAAATACTGACGCATTTTGCTATTTATTTATTCGTATGTTGGTATTAATTGTATTATAAAATAAATGTTTCAACGCCGTAGGTGTTGCGCTTTTGATAGCCCAGGGTTGCCAAACGATAGTGCAGGCTACCCTGGGTTAACGTATGGTTTGTGGGGAACAACGCCGTAGGTGTTGCGCTTTTTCGGCGTTATCCGCCATAAATCCTCTCGTTATAACCATGTCTCCACAAAGAAAACTCAACACTTACAGCGTTGAATCCCCTTGCAAACGTTGACCCGGGGTAGGCTCGTTCCTCGCCAACCCCGGGCTATCAAAAGAACAACTCGTACCGAGTTGCGTCGTTATAACATTCAAAATGGGTGATATGTTCATTGAAATATTGGCATAAAACCTACGGCATTGTGTGGTTATAACATTCAAAATGGTCGATGTGTTCATTGGAATATTAGCACATTTTGCAATTTATTTATTCGAATGTTGCCATCAATTGTATTATAAAATGCACGTTTCAACGCCGTAGGTGTTGTGCTTTTGATAGCCCAGGGTTGCCAAACGATAGTGCAGGCTACCCTGGGTTAGGGTATGGTGTGTGGGAAACAACGCCGTAGGTGTTGCGCTTTTTTTGATTAATTTGCCATAAAAGGTTTCATTATAAGCGTGACTTCATAGAAAAAGCTCAACACCTACGGCGTTGCATCTCCTTGCGAACGTTGACCCGGGGTAGGCTCGTTCCTCGCCAACCCCGGGCTATCAAAGGAACAACTCGTACCGAGTTGCACCATGAGGGCATTTATAATTTAGAGCAGCTTTATCGAGAAAATATCACAATACCAACGCAGTTGCGAGATGAAACAAGTGTGAGGGTGACGTGGTTGATAATTAAAAGGGAAATAGTGAAAGGCATACAAAGCCTCACCCCCAGCCCCTCCCCGAAGAGGGAGGGGAGTAGTTAGCCATGAAATTGGAGGAGGTTGTTTTGGGATTAATTGGAGATGATGATGTTGTGGATAATGAAAGGTGAAGTAGTGTGAGGCATACAAAGCCTCACTCCCAGCCCTTTGCTTTCCTCGTTTCGCAGGCTTCACGAACAGCGGCCTATGGTTCCCCGAAGAGGGAGGGGAGTGGTTAGCCATGAAAATGGAGGGAGTTATTTTGGGGTTAATTGGAGATGGTGATGTTGTTGATAATGAAGCGTAAAATGATTTGCGGCAAATGGGCGTATGATCTGTGGCATTTTACCCGATGAAATGAGGCTAAACACGGCACGAAATGACGCAAAGTGCAGGGAGAACGAAGGTTAAACGATAACTCATTCATAATGAACCATTTAACCAAACCATAGACTTCGTTCCGCACATGCCATTTCTTTCGTAAATCGTTAGCCCTAAAACGGTTGGTATGTCAACGATGTGTGCATCGGCAAACAAATTTCTTTCGTAAATCGTTAGCACCAAAACCCGATGCGATTTGAATAGACAGACACCATATTCTCGCCTGAACAAAAAAATTATACAGCCCACTCCACTTTGCAACGCGGTTGCAAAACCTTTGCTTTATCTTTGCAAGCAGAAATCAAAACAAATTAAATATGGCACACGAAACACATCAACACGAAGAAGAAGAAGAAGGTATGAACTGGGGATTAATTATAGCCTCGGCGATATTCTTAGTCATTGGCTTAGCACTTGACAAACTAAACATGGGATGGTTTGTTCATCCTCGCATCATCTTTTGTATTTATGTCGTGGCCTTTGTGCCTGTAGGCTTGCCCGTAATGCGTGAAGCTTGGGAGTCGATTCGGCGAGAACACGACTTCTTTAGTGAGTTTATGTTGATGTCTGTGGCTTCGATTGGGGCGTTCTTCTTAGGAGAATATCCCGAAGCCGTAGCCGTTATGTTGCTCTATTGCATAGGCGAAGGGTTGCAAGACAAGGCTGTTGACCGTGCACGCGACAACATAAAGAGTCTTCTTTCCTTTCGACCTGACTTTGCACGCTTGGCAGATGGCCGCAAAGAAAAGCCAGAATCAGTAGAGATAGGGGCTGTTATTGAGGTGCAACCAGGTGAGCGTGTGCCCCTCGATGGACGTTTGTTGGAGGCTCCGGCAACGTTTAACACCGCCGCCCTTACAGGCGAATCAGTGCCACGATTGATAGAAACGAATCAGGAAGTCATGGCAGGAATGATTGCAACGGATAGCGTTGTGCGACTCAATGTTGTGCGAAAGGCAGGCGAAAGTGCCATCAGCCGCATACTGAAAATGGTTGAAGAGGCTGCCGAACGCAAGTCGGCTACCGAGACATTCATTCATCGTTTCGCCCATGTTTATACGCCAACAGTGATTGTTCTGGCTGCACTGACAGTTGTTTTGCCTTGGATTGTGTCGCTGTTCACCTCATTTGACTATCAGTTTACAACGTGGATGCAACGCGCTTTGGTCTTCCTTGTCATTAGTTGTCCCTGTGCTTTGGTCATCAGTGTACCCTTAGGATACTTCGCTGGCATTGGCGCTGCGAGCCGACAAGGCATACTTTTCAAGGGAAGTAATAGTCTTGATGCCGTTACAAAGCTTGATATGGCGGTGTTTGATAAGACAGGTACGCTGACAACGGGAGTGTTTCGGGTGGAGAAAACCATAGGGCTTAGCGAAGAAGACCTATCACTTGTGGCAGCTGTTGAAGCCGTAAGTAGTCATCCTATCGCACGGGCTATCGTGTCATCTCTACAACATCAGCCCCTCGAAACCATTGACAAGTTAGCTATTGAGAATGTTCCGGGCTATGGAATGAAGTATAAATCATGGGTGATGGGCACGTTGAAATTCATGGAAAAGGAGGGAGTGAGCTATGACAAAGCCTTGAAACACACGACCGAAACCATTGTTGCAGTGGCCGAAAACCATGTTTTCAAAGGATATATTCTATTGAGTGACACCCCAAAAGAAGGTGTTTTTGCCCTTCCTAAACGGCTAAAAGCACAAGGAATCAAGGCTATGCAGGTGCTTAGCGGCGACAAACAAGCCCTCATCGACAAACTCATTGCGCACTTTGAAGATGGCAAAGGTTTTGTGAAAGGCTATGGAGACCTGCTCCCCGAGGGTAAGGTGGCTCACCTTGAAGCCTTGAAACAAGAAGGGAAAAGCGTGGCCTTTGTCGGTGACGGCATTAATGATGCCCCTGTGTTAGCCCTGAGTGACGTTGGTGTTGCTATGGGAAAGATGGGTGCCGACATGGCTATTGAGACGGCAGATGTCGTTATTCAAACCGATGATCCGACGAAGGTTGCGACGGCAATCGCCATTGGTAAGCGTACGCATCGCATCGTTTTGCAGAACATTATCTTTGCTATTGGCGTGAAAGTAGCAGTGATGTTGCTCGGCATTCTTGGCATGGCAAACCTTTGGGAGGCTGTGTTTGCCGATAGTGGTGTGGCATTATTGGCCGTGATGAATAGCATGAGAGTGATGAAGAAGTAAGGGGAAGCCTCACCCCCAGCCCCTCTCCGAAGAGAGAGGGGAGTAAAGTGACTTGGAAATGGAGTCTTTATGCGGTACAATTGGAGGACATATCACTCCCCTCTCTCTTCGGAGAGGGGCCGGGGGTGAGGCTTTATTTCCCCCTTATTTCTTTTTCTTGAGATTGCGGGTGAAGCCTTATTTCCCCCTATTCTCCCCCATTCTCATGTTTAACTGCACCAAAGCGGGCATAAGAATACATAGAGAAAAGACGATGTAAAGGGCGATAACTATCGGTCGTCCATTGGAAAGCTGGCTTAGACTTGCATCTTCAAAGCCCGGCATGAGATTGGCTACAACATATACAACGGTGTTGTTGACCCAATGAAGTACAAAGCCTGGAATGATACTCCCCGTGCGATAGAACATCCAACCTAATAAAATTCCGAGCAAAGAAGCATTTAAGAACTGGGCAGAATTACCATGAACGAGGCCGAAAATGATTGCCGAAATAAGGATAGCTGCCCAAGGTTTGCCATCGAAAAGACGGAGAAGGTTACGCAAAATGGCTCCACGGAACACGATTTCTTCAGCAAAGGGTACGATGACGCCTATGGCAACATAACCAAAAGGATTATGCATCATGCGCACAAACATCATTTGTAACTCACCGGGCATATCGACTTTAAACAATTCTCCAAGTCCCATTGAGGGGATGATAATGCCTATCGCTGCGACAACTACCCACAAAAGAGTGGCCCAGGGACGTGAAGCAAGGTAGTCACGAGAGTGCGACGCCCAACCTTTTTTCAAGAAAACAAATATTGTTATAAGGCTTGAGACGATGGTAGAAGCTATCGTTAACGTAACGTTGCTCATGAGAAGGTTACGCAAATTGGCCAAAGGCATCTTATAATATACAAGATATCCACCAGCAAAAGCAAACTGAATGACCAACTGTATCAATATAAACACGACGATATATAAGCCTATCCAGGCAATTTCTTTCCCTATTTTATTCATAAATCTATGTCTTTATTAAATTGTTCTTCTATCATTGTGCGATCTTGTTGCAGCTGTTCGGCCAACTCAGCAGCACTATTAAACTTGCGCTCTTTACGGATATGACGAATGAAACTCACCTCAATCAGCTCGCCATAGAGGTCGCCTCGGAAGTTGAAAATATTGACTTCAAGAGACAATGCCGTGCCGTTGAACGTGGGTCGGCTGCCAATGTTCATCATGCCATGAAGCAGATGGAGTTGGTTTTTGAGTTTAACATTCACGGCATATACTCCAGTTGCCGGAATCAACTGACCACTTTCAGCCACATCCATGTTAGCCGTTGGGAAGCCCATGAGCCGACCTTGTGCAAAACCATGAACCACTTTGCCTATCAAGGTGTAAGGATAGCCGAGACAAAGTGTGGCCATTTCGACCTCACCCTCTTGCAAAAAGCCGCGTATTACCGATGAACTGATGTTCACACCATGCAGCTCAAAGGCGGTGTGATGAATGACTTCGATTCCTAATTCATGGCCATAACGCACATAATCTTCAAAAGTTTCTGTGCGGTTATGCCCGAAACGATTGTCATATCCGATAACAAGCTTCTTGACATTCAAACGATTTCGCAACACTTCTTTCATGAAATCATAGGCCGAAAGTTGTGCCACCGACGCATCGAATGGCAGAACCACCGCATTGTCTATGCCCGTTTTAGAGAGCAAAAGCAGTTTTCTGTCAAGCGGATTCAGCAGTTGTGGCACATAATCGCTTTGCAAAACCTGACGCGGATGACGGTCAAACGTAATCACAGTCGATGCCAATCCGCACGCCTTAGCTATGCTATTCACCTGTTGAATGAGGTATTTGTGCCCACGATGTACCCCATCAAAGAAGCCAATCGTAGCCACACAAGGCGCCACAGCATTATTTTCTTTCCCTAAATATATTGTATTCATATACTCAAACTACAGCTTGTGTTATGCTAAGATATTGCAAACGAGCACAAAGAAAGGGACTTTCAGTTTGTCGAGTGCAGCTATATCTTATGCAAAGATATTGCAAACGAACACAAAGAAAGGAACTTTCAGTTTGTCGAGTGCAGCTATATCTTATGCAAAGATATTGCAAACGAGCACAAAGAAAGGAACTTTCAGTTTGTCGAGTGCAGCTATATCTTATGCAAAGATAGTCTTTTTCCATTGTTGTACAATCAATATCACCAAATAATCTACCAGAAACAAGCAACTAAAGCAATAGACTTGACCGCAAGAAAGCAATCAATTCACACAATGAAAACTATCACTTTACACGATGAAAACTGCCACTTTATGTATTCAAGTCACACACTAAGCAAACCCAACTGCATGGAATTGCACGATAAGAAAAACAAGACAGCAAGCCCAACTGCATGGATTTATACGATAAGAAAAACAAGACAGCAAGTCCAACTGCATGGATTTATACGATAAGAAAAACAAGATAATTTCCCATTCTCCTTCGTTTTTTTCCGCTTTTATTTGGTTTTTTCCACAAAACCCACTACCTTTGCACGCACAAACTTAGTTTATCGGACTTGTAGCTCAGTTGGTTAGAGCAACAGACTCATAATCTGGAGGTCATAGGTTCAAGCCCTATCTGGTCCACAACTGAAAATCAAGCACTTGCAAATTTATTGCAAGTGCTTTTGCTTTTCAAGGTGACCTTTAGGTGACCTTTTTAAAGGGAAACTTTGGCTCAGTAGAAAAGAGATGGGGAAATTTCCTTAGTTAATATATTTTTCTTTCCTTTGCAACGTGTTTTTCATAGTATTAGATTTAAGGTTAACAAAAGGTTGGGACTCAGCGGAGCCCCTTTTTTTATATCCATACGTTAACCAACCTCTATTAAATACACAGCATTTTCCTCATCATATCTTTTCTTATACTCATATTTTTTATTTTTCTCACTCTCTATTTTCTATGAGTTTGCATATACTCTCGTGGCGACACTCCATAAAAGTTCTTAAAGATGGTAGAAAATGAGGTAGCATTAGGAAATCCGCATACATACATCACTTCGGTTACATTACGATTAGAGGTGGCCAGCAAATGGGCTGCCTGCTTGAGGCGGATATTACGGATAAAGGCATGTGGCGTCTGATTGGTGAGTTCTTTCATCTTTCGATAGAGATGCACACGACTGATGCCCACCTCCTTGGCTATGTCATCTACACTTAAGTCACTATTACTCAGGTTATCATTAATAACTTTCATTACCTTTTCCAAGAGTTTCATCCAGAGATTCCATTTTTACTTTCATTACTTTTTCATCTTGCGATTCGTTACCGTTAAACTTATTGCGCAATAATTCGCGTTGGTGCAATAGGTTCATCATAACCCTACGAAGTATATCCATATTAAACGGCTTCACCAAATAAGCATCGGCACCGCTTTCCAATCCTTCTAATCTATCCTCATCGCGGTTCTTTGCCGTAAGCAAAATTACTGGTATATGGTTGGTATTAATATTATTCTTCATTCTTAAACACAGTGTATTACCATCCATTCGTGGCATCATAATGTCACTGATAACGAGCGATGGTATTTCTTTCAGCACCGTTTTCAAAGCTTCCTCGCCATTGGGACACACTGTTACTTCGAAATCGCGTTCTAACTCCGATTTTAAATATTGGCATATATTATCATCATCCTCGGCTATGACAATATGTTGCCGCTTACGATTAGACAGTTTTTCGTTAATATTTCCCTGCTTCACCTCTGTTTCAACTAGCCGCTCTCCCGGTGTCAGCAGGGCTTCATCGGCCTGTTCCAAGCTAAGCGTTTCTTCCTCGTTCAGCATTTCTTCCGACTTGAGATGCTTACACCCCAATGGCAGTGTTACCACCATTTCGCAGCCCTTACCATCGGGCAGGTTACGTGCCTCTATATTTCCATAATGCAGCTCTACTATAGAGCGAGCCAAGTCGAGCCCTATACCGGTACCCACATTGCGGTCATTCAGCCTTGCCGGCATTTGGTAGAAGCGTTCAAAGATACGTCCTAACTTTTCCTCAGGTATCGTATCACCATCGTTGGCTATCGTTATACGCGCCATAGTTGTATCCTGCGTTAGTTTTATGGTGACGTTCCCACCGGTATTACAGAATTTGAAAGCATTGGAAGTAAATTCATCAGCACTTTGTCAAAGTTAGTGCGGTCTATCCATACTGGTAGCAGTTCGGTGTCGTGCTCAAAGTTAAACTTCACATTTTTTGCCTTAGCTTGATAAAGAAAGAGCGAATAAATATCTTTAATAAAGTCTACCATATTGGTTTTGCTCATCCGCATTACCATCTGTCCCTTGTCTATCTTACGCAAATCCATCATTTGGTTGATGAGCGAAAGTATGCGTTCGGCATTTCGATGTATGGTTTCATAAATGCTACGGCGATGTGCATCAGTATCTTCTTTGATAAGCTGTAGTAGCGGGGTTACGATAAGTGTCATAGGTGTACGTATCTCATGACTCATATTTACAAAGAAACGCAACTTGGCCTCGCTCAGTTCCTCCACATGGATATAGGCCTGCAGACGCAGGCGATCAGCTTCTTTGCGTTGGCGATAGGCCCAATAAAGCCATGCCAAGGCCACTAACAACAATAGGTAGCATCCATAGGCTATGTCAGAGCGATACCAAGGAGCCCTTACCTTCACTGTAAATACTTTTTCGGCCGATAGCATATTGTTACAGCTAGCCCTCACCTTAAATTTATAGGTACCCGGTGAAAGGTGAGTAAAGGCTATTTCATTGCTGCCCGGAGTAAGTCTTATCCATTTCTCTCCATTGATGCTGTATTGGTACACTACGTTGTCGGGGTCATCGTAAGTCAGTGTAGACAAATGTATGCTAAACGAATTATCCTCATAGTCCATCACCAATTCATTGGCATCAGGAGAAACATTCATCTCCTGACTGCCCACAGTAAGACCGGTTATCTTTACCGTTGCTTTCCAATGGGGTACTTGCACACGGCTCGTTATTAGCCAAGTAATGCCACCCGTACCACCAAGCAACAACTCTCGGCCATCTTCCGACATGAATGAAGCGCCATCGGTAAACTCATTGCTCTGCAACCCCCTATCCACATAAAAGCACATTACTCTGCCGGTTGTTGTGTTCAAGCAGCCCAACCCATGGTCGGTACCTATCCACAGCCGTCCTTGCGCATCGTTCTCTATGCTGGCTATACCGTTATCGGGCAGTCCATCTTTAATTGTCAGCATCTGTGCAGAGTGTTTTTTAAGATCGTAAACATATAGGCCATCATTGGTACCAAGATACACTTTACCATCTTTTCCTTCACGTACCACTCTCGAAAAAATACCATATTTCGGACAATTTACTCCAAAGGTCGACAGCCAACTCTGAGTCTTTAGTTCCAAGCAGCACAACCCTACCGATGTAGCTACATACAGTCGACGCCTATCGTGCGAAAAGGCCATTTTAAAAATAAAGTCGTTAACCAAGCTATTCACCTTATTATTAGCCTCGGCATGGGGCTTCATACGGTACATACGTAGGTCACCACTACGTGTATTCAGGCGCACTATGCCTTGTCCCATGGTGCCGAACCACATACAACCGGTTTTGTCGGATACGATACTAAACACACTTGTTTGACTTCCCAATCCAAAATCTTTCGGATGGTATGTTTCCGACTCGGCCGACACCCAGCCACAGCCTTCCTCGTAAGAACCCAGCCATATATGTCCTTCGTTGTCCTCGGCCATGCTCAATATAGTTCCCGGCACATGGGTATAGTGTCTTAACAGCTTACGATGACTATCGAGTAGATACAGCCCATTTTTATCGGTACCTACCCACAGTCGATGTTTGCTATCTACCAACACGCTCGACACGCAATTGCTCCCTATCACATTAGACGGCCCCATTTTTGCACCCATATATCCAAATGTAGATTGGGCCACCGGTTGTTTAAATACTCCCTTTTGCAGTAGGCCCAGCCATAAGTTGTCATTGCGATCTTCCAATATAGCATATACCTTGGTATGCCCCAAATCTACATCTTTAGAGAAGTATGGATTTGACACCAACACATCGTGCTGAGGGTCGTACACATAGAGTCCGGTACCATCGCAGCCCAACATAAGCTTTCCTTGCTTGTTCACATACAGCTTGTTTATGGGCAGGTTGCCCACGCTCTCTACCCTGAAAAAATGCTTTTGCTCACTATCAAGGTGCCACAATCCATGCCCAAACACAGCCAACCAGATATGTCCCTTCCTATCTATGCTAATATCACGCAGAGCATTGCTCATCTGCTTGTTGTAGAAATAGTGTCCCACCACTTTCTTTCCCTTTAAACAGTATAAGCCATGGAAAGCCGTTATTACCCATAGTCGGCCCTGCTTATCTTCTAAAATACGTTTAATGTGTAGCAATGCCGAAGGCAAACCTGCTATAGTATGGGCTGTGCATTCTCCCTCTACTCGCATCAAGCCTGAGCCCGATGTACCAATGAGTAGGTCACCATTACGGCATTGCTGTATATCGTTAATATAAGAATGTACCGGTTGACCGGTAGGACCAATGAGTCGCAGTGTGTCGAAACTCTCACCATTGTATTTCTGCACTGTTAGATTGGTTCCTATATACAAGGTATGTGCCTTATCTTCAAATAGGCAGTTGATAAAATTACTCGTCAGTCCACTTTTGCCGTCTTCACGCTTATATATTTTGAATCTATAACCATCGTATCTGTCCAATCCGTTACGTGTTGCCACCCACATAAAGCCATCATGATCTTGGAAAACTTGGCTCACGAAACTGTTCGACAGTTGATTATCGGCCGTATATAGCTTACCCATCTGAGCCTTACCGGCCAATGGCAACAGCAGGCCAATGAGCAGGCAGAATATTCTTGTTAACATGATTGTTGAGATCTTGATTTTTTAGTTAGCTGCAAAGATAATAAAAAAACAGGAATAGTGTACACTTTGTATTGAATTTAATATCGTTACAGTGTAAATCTACATCTCGTTACCAAAACCAAAGTTTATGCAACAAGTCATATATAAATACGCCAGTTCGGGATAAGAAAGTTCTCTGAAAAGTTGGTAATCTCGCTATTATTTTGTAACTTTATAGTTGAAAATCAATCACTTACAAAACATATATAGCGATGATTACCACAGACAAAGTTACAGAAATATTTTGTATATTGGATGAGTTCTGCAAGAATTTAGATGCAGAGTTAACTAAAAACCTACATATCGCCCCCATAGACGAGGGATATAAGCGCATGCGAAACCGTAAAGGACAGATGTCCAAGAGCGAAATCATGACCATCTTGTTGTGCTATCATTTTGGCTCTTTCCGCAACTTCAAGCACTATTACCTCTTCTTCATCAAGGAGCATCTGGCAAGCTACTTCCCTAAGGCCGTGTCCTACACGCGTTTCGTGGAACTCATGCCTCGCGTGTTCTTCGAGCTGATGGCCTTCATGCGCATCCAAGGTTTTGGAAAGTGCACGGGCATTAGTTTCGTGGACAGCACGATGATTCCCGTATGCCACAACATGAGAAGGAATTTCAACAAGGTGTTTGATGGACTTGCTAAGAACGGAAAGGAAACAATGGGGTGGTGTCATGGTTTCAAGCTTCATCTGCTGTGCAACGAGATGGGCGATGTACTCACGTTCTGCCTAACTCCCGCAAACGTGGACGACAGGGACCCTAGGGTGTGGCAGGTCTTCACCAAGGTGCTCTACGGCAAAGTATTTGCCGATAAGGGCTACATCAAGCAAGAGTTCTTTGAGAACCGCTTCAACCAAGGCATCCATCTCGTTCACGGGATCAAATCAAACATGAAAAACAAGCTTATGCCCTTGTGGGACAAGATGATGCTGCGCAAGCGATATATAATAGAATGCATCAACGAACTGCTCAAGAACAAGGCCAACCTTGTTCATTCACGCCATCGCTCCGTACATAACTTCCTCATGAATCTCTGTGCGGCATTGGTTGCATACTGTTTCTTCGAGAATAAGCCAGAGGCACTGCCCGTGCGCATTGAAAAGAGTAGGAAATTGGAACTTTTCTAAGCAAATCCTTATCCCGAACTAGCGTATAAATATTTCTATAATTGCACTACCTTTGCCAACAACAATCAATATTCTACCTCATGAAAATATTTTTTCAACACTTCAAGGCCACTCTATTCATAACCTTGTTGCTTTTTTCGGCCACCCATTCTCAGGCGGCTGTCGATCCTAACTTTTACATTTTTCTATGCTTTGGCCAATCCAATATGGAAGGTAATGCCAAGATAGAACCAGAAGACTTAACTGGAGTAGATGCCCGCTTCCGCATGATGGCAGCCGTCGACGACCCCTCACGCGGTCGCATCATGGGTCAGTGGTACACAGCCTTACCACCGCTCTGTCGTCCAAATACCGGTCTCACACCTATCGACTACTTTGGGCGCACCATGGTAAAGTATCTACCTAAGCAAGTACGCATAGGCATTATCAATGTGGCCGTAGGTGGTTGTCACATCGAAACTTTTATGCGCGATTCTGTAGACAACTACGTTCGTACCCGTGCCCCACAATGGATGGCGAACATGCTCAAGGCTTACAACAATAACCCCTACCAACGATTGGTAGAGTTGGCTCGTAAGGCCCAGCGCGATGGTGTTATTAAAGGCATATTGCTACACCAAGGCGAGTCGAATACCGGTGATCAACGCTGGCCCGAAAAAGTTGCTTTTGTTTACAACCAGCTCATTGCCGACCTGCACCTCAAATCAGAAGAGGTACCACTATTGGCAGGCGAGGTGGTACGAGCCAATGGGCATGGTCGGTGTGCATCTATGAATACCATTATCGACGCTCTCCCACAAACGGTACATACAGCCCATGTTATCTCATCGGAGGGCTGTACAAGTGGCCCAGACGATCTACATTTCGATGCAGAAGGTTATCGCGAATTGGGCCGTCGATATGCTTACAAATGCTGTCGCTCCTTGGAATAGAAGTAGCCAAACCCTTTATTGTACCTACCGATGCCGTCACTGCTCCTACTACCATTCCCGGCAATGATTTTCCTCAAGTAGATTCACAGCACAAAGCCTACTTCCGCCTTCATGCCCCACAAGCCAAACGGGTACAACTCGATATATGTGGCAAAAAGTACGATATGCAGCGCGATGAACACGGCACATGGTCGGTTAACAGCGATATATTAGTGGTGGGCTTTCACTACTACTCATTTATCGTAGATGGTATACAAGTAACCGACCCAGCCAATGACACCTACTTTGGCTGCTGTCGACAGAGTAGTGGCATAGAAATTCCAGAGGGGGGCCGAAGGCAACTACTATCGTCCACAGCAGGGTGTGGCCCAAGGGCAGGTGCGCTCGTTCTACTATTATGCCTCTTCTACCCACGAGTGGCGACATGCCATGGTCTATACCCCGGCCGAATACGAACATGGCAAAAGACGCTACCCTGTGCTGTACCTACAGCATGGTATGGGCGAAGACGAAACGGGCTGGAGTAAGCAGGCCACATGCAACACATCATGGACAACCTCGTTGCACAAGGTAAAGCACTGCCCATGATTGTGGTGATGGAGAGTGGAGATGTGAAAGCTCCTTTCCGTGGTGGTTCTAACGAAGCTGGTCGAAGTGCCTACGGAGCCAGCTTCTACCAAGTACTCGTTGGCGACCTTATCCCTACCATAGACAAAACTTTCCGCACGCTGACCGACCGCGACCATCGGGCCATGGCAGGCCTATCGTGGGGTGGACATCAGGCTTTCGACATGGTATTTACACATCTCAACCTTTTCTCATACGTTGGTGGATTCAGTGGGGCCATTTTCGGAGTAGACTTACAAAAAACATATGGTGGCATCTTCTCACGGCCCAATGAGGTGAACAGCCAGCTACATACACTATTCTTAGGCTGTGGCAGCGAAGAAAATATGGGTACCGCCCAACTTATTGATAAGCTGCGTAATGCCGGCATCAAGGTACAGAGCTATGTGTCTAAGGGCACTCACCACGAATGGCTCACATGGCGACGCTGCCTAAAGGAGTTCGTTCCACTGCTCTTCAGGAAATAAAATCTACCCACTAAAGCCTATCCTTCATTTATTCTATATATCCACATCTCTCCCCAGTGCTAACAACTTTGTGACAAAACTGTTAGCACTGGGGAGACTTTTTATACAGAAAACTTGCCCCTAAAAACGCGCTCATAGCTTAAGTATTTTGAAACGAACAGAGACTCGCACACAAATAAGGCCAAAATGAGATAAATAGCAACATATTGATATTCAATAATTTACATTAAAATCAACCTTTATTTATTCATTAATATGGCTAAAACTACCCTTTATTAGCATGCTTTTAGGTTGTATCTAAGCGTTTTTTATGTATCAATAAGTATCTACCAACGAGCTAAAAAAACTTTTGTTATCAACAAAAGAGTCTCTACGGCCTCATTTTCTACTATTTTTCTTATCGCTCATGGTCTAAAAGTACAGAAAACTCAGTCTGTTTTTTAATGCCCCCAACAACTGTAATCACTATCTCTACACGCATGTCATACCTATATACCAACACGTACCGTAACAGCAGCAAGCACTTAGATAAAAACTTTATGCTGTTTTATTCTCTTCTTTCCATTTTAGCTTGAATGATACTACAAAGTAAGAAAGTGTTACAAGTAGCAAAGTATTTCATTGTGCTTTTATTTATCTTTGCACAATCATTTATTCTTAAACTCATGAAAACAATACTAAAAGCCACCATCTTAGCTCTTACCAGCTTCTCTGGCATGGAATCTCCCATGGTAGCCGCTTCCCTCATAGCCAACCAGAGCTCTTCTACAGATACTACCCTCATGGCCAACCCCATGCTTTGGGCCGATGTTCCCGACCCCGATGTTATTAGGGTGGGCCATACTTTTTACATGGTGAGCACAACAATGCACCTTATGCCGGGTGCCCCCATCATGCAATCGCCCGACTTGGTGAGCTGGACCACTGCCGGTTACATTTTTAACAAGCTCACCGACTCTCCCCGATACAACCTGCACCAAGGCACCGTTTACGGCCGTGGACAATGGGCTACTTCGCTCAAATATTACAAAGGCCGTTTCTATGCCCTGTTCGCTCCCAACGACCAGCCCGGTGGCGATAGCTATATTTACACTACCGATAACCCATCGCACCCATGGACTTTGGTATCGCGGCTGCGTCATTTTCACGATGCCTCGCTCTTCTTCGATGACGATGATAAAGTTTATGTTATCTACGGCACCGGGCAGATGTGCCAACTTACCCCCAACCTCAAGTCGATAGTCGAAGGCAGTGACAGGCAGCTCTTTAAGCGTGAGGCCGATGAAACCGGTCTACTTGAGGGCAGCCGCATGATAAACATGATGGGCAATACTACCTGCTCATGATATCATGGCCACAAGGACAACCTCGCAGGCAAGTTTGCTACCGAGCCAACAGCATTACTGGGCCTTACCAAAAAAAGGTTATTCTACAAAGCACCTTTGGGGGCTTCCCCTATGTGGGCCAAGGCACCATTGTAGATGCTCAAGATGGCAAGTGGTACGGTATTATTTTTCAAGATCGTAACGCTGTAGGGCGCGTACTTACCCTCATGCCATGCCAATGGAAAGACGGCTGGCCTATGTTGGGCGACGAACAGGGACGTGTACCCGACACCATGATAAAGCCCGTACAAGGATACCGCCCACGCTCGCTCACTCGTAGCGATGACTTCTCGACTCCACAATTGGCCTTGGAATGGCAGTGGAACCATAATCCCGATAGTTTATCGTTTTCCCTCACCGAACGGCCGGGGTGGTTACGTCTTAAAACAAGTAGAATTGTGCCTAACTTGTACTTGGCACCCAACACGCTAACCCAGCGCATGGAAGGACCCGTATGTCAAGCTACCGTATGCTTCGATGTGAGTCATCTAAAAGGAGGAGATAGAGCCGGGCTGGCCGCTTTTAATGGTGACTCTGGAGTGCTCACGTTGCAACGTAAGGGTGGTAAAGCGCTCATTACCATGAGCGAACAAGAAGTAAGTCTCACTGAAAAAGAAAAGTTTGTAAGCGAGGTTAAAGATACCACCATGGCACAAGCATTGGTGAATGGGCACAAGGTATATCTTCGCATAGAGGCCGACTTTAGACCGGGCACCGACTTGGCTACCTTCAGCTACTCTACCGATGGGCACCATTGGCAGCATTTAGGTGGCAAATACCACATGCGTTTCGACTACCGAAGATTTTTTATGGGTACCCGCTTTGCCCTCTTCTGCTATGCTACCGAGAAGTTAGGAGGCTATGTAGACATCGACAGTTTCGACTATCAGCACCCCCTTTTATCTACCAATAAATAAATCTGTACCAATGAGATCTTTACTGCTGAGCATAGCCTCACCAACCACCAGTGGCCAAATATTGGTGGAAAATGCTGCCAGCCCGGCCGTCAACCTAAAAAACATTATACTGCAAGGAGTTTATGTGTTTTACTTAACCTCATAACAAGTTCGTGAAACCTAACACAAAGTAGACCTGAAAGAAAACAAATATTTTTGTAATCGGCAGTAACCAACGATAAGTTGGTTACTGCCGACCATCTATCCAACATCATTTCAACATTACTTTACCATGCTTTCTAAACGCAACCTTACACTATTACTAACCTCAATGGCTTCAACTGCTCTGCTGGCTTGGGAAGGCATGAATATGCCTGCCCTACATGTAGAGGGGCGATATCTAAAAGATGCAGCAGGCAACACTGTGCTATTACACGGCTATGCACAAACTTTCAGCCCATGGTTTAATGAGCGAGGAACCCAATGGAATAACTACGATGTTGATAAATGCTTGAGCTATAACCAAGGCATTATCGACAAGATAATGGCCGCAGGGTGGAAAATGAACTTTGTGCGCATGCACATGGACCCCTATTGGAGTAACACACCCAGCTCGCGTATCATTCCTGAGAGCGACATTTCGGCTTTCAGCTTTGACCGATTTAAGAAATACCTATCCCAAGTTTTTATCCCCATGGCCCAATATGCCGCCAGCAAAGGCATGTATGTAGTCATGCGTCCACCCGGAGTATGCCCCGACAGTATATGTGTGGGCGATGCCTATCAGCAATATCTCATCAAGGTATGGGACTATGTGGCCCGGCAACCAGAGCTAAGGAATAATCCGGCCATACTCTATGAATTGGCCAACGAACCAATAGGTATTTACCACGCTGACCACACACGGGCCGGAGACAAAGAGATGACCGCCTACATGCAACCAGTAGTAGATGCCGTGCGAAAGCACTGCAACAATATTGTATTGGTACCCGGACTGGGCTACCAATCGCACTATGCTGGCTATGCCGACTATCCCCTACAAGGCAGTAACATTGGATTTGCTGTGCACTGCTACCCCGGATGGTACAATGGGGCACACGATGGCAGCAAAGAGGTTACCATAGACTATGCTAACTTTCGTAAAAGCTGGCACGAACAGATATCTACCATCGCTAATATCGCTCCAGTGGTAGTAACCGAAATGGACTGGGCACCGGTAAAATATAATGCTTCCTTTGGCAAGTCGACAACCGGCACCATGGGAGGTACTGGCTTTGGTGCCAACTTTAAGCAAATAGTCGATGATGATGGCAATATAAGCTGGCTCATCTTTACTCCCCCTGAGCTATTGGCTCGCTACGAGGAGAAAGCTGCTACGGGCACTGCCGACCTCACGGTACTTAACGATCCGGAGGCTTGTATATGGCCGGCATACCATTGGTATCAAGAGTATGCCACCCACAACTACCCCTCGGATAAAGCTTATGGCTCTACCATAAGTCGTGGTCAGGCGGTAAGCATACAACCAAACCATACCTACCAGCTACTCTTACCTTCATCGGGCCATAATTTTACGATAACAGCCACCTACGAAGACGGGAGCACAGACAACGTTACCGGACAAATTGATTTGATCAGTAGCTCGGCAGCCGTACACGCCCTCAAAGGGCGACTACAAGGTATAAAGGAAGGAAAAAGTACCATTGAGGTAACCTACCGCAACGCCAATGGCAGTACTTGTCGCACCCAAATGCAAGCCGAGGTGAAAACTTTCCCTCTGCACGAAGGTATTTCAACCCCAGCATCTGGGAAAAAGGAACATTCGATGAGTCGACGGGAAGATTGCAGACCGGACGTTGGGGCTTTGGTGGCTGGCAATATAACATGGGTATAGACCTTTCGGCCTATCACTATCTCATCGTCGAACTAAAAGAGAAGCAACAGTGTAGTGCTTCTTTTCGCCTCTTCGATACCAACAATTATTGGACAAAACCGGCAGCCTACAATTTTGATAACAACACCCGGTTAGTTATAGACCTACAAAATATGAAGAAAAATGATACATCAGAAAAATGCCAACCCTCACATATTTATATTGCCGGATTCTGGACCACGGGGAGTAGCCCTATCAAGATAAAAGATATTTTCTTGAGTAATGATGCCAATGCCACCTCTGGAATACAACATACCATGAAGCCTGAGAAAAACTATCATAGAAATATTTATTCTATAACAGGCCAGTTGCTGCGTACCGATGGACAACAAAGCCTATTACCAAAGGGAATCTATATCGTGAATGGCAAAAAGATAAAGATGTAACATTTCGCAAAATCCATGTAACAAAAAAATAAATAACCTTTAGAAAAGTCCAAATACCTTTGCATTTGCAATTATCTATCTTAATCTATTAAAAAAACACATGAAACAAACAATTAGCCTTTTACACGTCGTCTTACTGACTGTGGCATTTCTGTCAATGGGTTCGACTACGGTCTTAGCACAGAACTACACGTATCGGGGAAATGTAACCGATGAAAGTGGCGAGCCGTTAATCGGAGCAACCATAGCGATGAAAGGCCAGGCCAACGTGGCCACTGTTACCGATATCGACGGCAACTTTACCCTACATGCTCCTGAAAAACAAATCACCCTCATGGTGACTTACGTTGGTATGGAGTCGAAAAACATAAAGGCGACACAAGGACAAACTATCCGCATACAAATGAAAAACGATGAGCACACCCTCGGTGAAACCGTGGTGGTGGGCTACGGACAGCAGAAAAAAGTAAGCGTGGTAGGTTCCATTACACAAACTACCGGTAAAGTGCTGGAACGAGCCGGTGGTGTGAGCAACATCGGGGCTGCCCTGACAGGTAATCTGCCGGGCGTTGTCACTATGTCATCAACCGGTATGCCGGGCGATGAGGACCCCATAATAGTGATTCGTGGCGTATCGAGTTGGACCGGTAGCGACCCCTTAGTACTCGTCGATGGCATTCAGCGCCCTATGAGCAGTGTAGACATAGGGTCGGTGAAAAGCATTTCTGTATTGAAAGATGCCAGTGCTACAGCTGTCTATGGAAGCAAGGGAGCCAACGGTGTTATTCTTATTACGATCAAGCGGGGCGATGATGGCAAAGCTAAATCGAAGTAAGTCTCAACATGACTGCCAAAGTGGTAAGTAAGCTACCGGGGACTAAGAGCAGTGCCGATGCCCTATACGTGCGTAATCAGGCCATAGAGCACGAGTTAGGACTATATCCCGACTCTTGGGGAAAAATAACTCCGGCAGAGATATTGGAACGCTATAGGCACCCAGCCAATCTGACCGAGGCCGAGCGCTATCCCAATGTAGACTGGCAACACGAGGTCTTCCGCAACTATGCCATGGCCTATAACCCCAATATCAATATTTCGGGTGGTACCCAAGCCGTGAAATACTTTGCCTCGGTAGACTTTCTGCACGAGGGCGACCTCTTCCGTCAGTGGGATAATAATCGAGGTTACAAGGCCGGCTATGGATTTAATCGCATCAATGTTCGCTCTAACCTTGACTTTAAACTCACCAAGACCACACTGTTAAAAGCCAATATATCGGGCTCTCATGGGGTTAAACAAGGTCCTTGGAACATTGCTGCTAACTCGTGGGCAGAAACACAACTTTGGCAAGCCGCATACAGTGCACCAAGCGACTGCTTCCTGCCACGCTACAGCGATGGTACATGGGGCTATTACCCTGCCGACACACAAGGTGCCCCCAACTCGGTGGTAAACCTTGCCATATCGGGCGTGGGCAAAATAACAAAAACCCGTATCAATACCGACTTTACCTTGGAACAAGACTTAGGCTTTACGCCAGTTCGGGATAAGGATTTGCTTAGAAAAGTTCCAATTTCCTACTCTTTTCAATGCGCACGGGCAGTGCCTCTGGCTTATTCTCGAAGAAACAGTATGCAGCCAATGCCGCACAGAGATTCATGAGGAAGTTATGTACGGAGCGATGGCGTGAATGAACAAGGTTGGCCTTGTTCATGAGCAGTTCGTTGATGCATTCTATTATATATCGCTTGTGCAGCATCATCTTGTCCCACAAGGGCATAAGCTTGTTTTTCATGTTTGATTTGATCCCGTAAACGAGATGGATGCCTTGGTTGAAGCGGTTCTCAAAGAACTCTTGCTTGATGTAGCCCTTATCGGCAAATACTTTGCCGTAGAGTACCTTGGTGAAGACCTGCCACACCCTAGGGTCCCTGTCGTCCACGTTTGCGGGAGTTAGGCAGAACGTGAGTACATCGCCCATCTCGTTGCACAGCAGATGAAGCTTGAAACCATGACACCACCCCATTGTTCCCTTTCCGTTCTTAGCAAGTCCATCAAACACCTTGTTGAAATTCCTTCTCATGTTGTGGCATACGGGAATCATCGTGCTGTCCACGAAACTAATGCCCGTGCACTTTCCAAAACCTTGGATGCGCATGAAGGCCATCAGCTCGAAGAACACGCGAGGCATGAGTTCCACGAAACGCGTGTAGGACACGGCCTTAGGGAAGTAGCTTGCCAGATGCTCCTTGATGAAGAAGAGGTAATAGTGCTTGAAGTTGCGGAAAGAGCCAAAATGATAGCACAACAGGATGGTCATGATTTCGCTCTTGGACATCTGTCCTTTACGGTTTCGCATGCGCTTATATCCCTCGTCTATGGGGGCGATATGTAGGTTTTTAGTTAACTCTGCATCTAAATTCTTGCAGAACTCATCCAATATACAAAATATTTCTGTAACTTTGTCTGTGGTAATCATCGCTATATATGTTTTGTAAGTGATTGATTTTCAACTATAAAGTTACAAAATAATAGCGAGATTACCAACTTTTTAGAGAACTTTCTTATCCCGAACTGGCGTATAGGTCTATGGGATGCCAACTACCATCGCAAGCCGGCTTATGGTGGCTTTGCCGATGCCCTGCAAGGCAAGTAATGCAACCTTGCCACAGTGCTATATTGTAAATGTTTATTGCCATTTTTAAGCTCCTTTCAAATGCACCATCTACACAGATGGGAGTACCGAAAGGAGCTTTTTCTATGCCTCTTTTTCAGTATCTGCGCCCCCTCTTGGCCACAAATTCTCATAACTAACACGCTTCTAACTCACAACTACACTGCAACAACCTTCTTATTTGGCCCCAGCAACCACTTAACTAACGCTGAGTTACACCACTTTTATGGCTATTTCGCCATATTTCCTACCCATTAATAATCATAAAACTCTAATTATCAATACTTTATCTATACTACCCATTTATCGCGTATATCACATTCTTCTATTGGTTCTTGCCCACGACAAAAGTTTTCAGAGGTATTTTGTTAATATTTTTCATAAAAAGGTTATCACCTAAACTCTTTCCTATAATAGTGGAAAAAAGAAGATGTATATCTGGGGAAAAACGAAATCTTTTCCTCATGTTTACTAACATCGTTTGTAAAACAAAGCAATTTTATTTTCTACCTGCCATATTCAAGAATTGGAACTACGCCATGACCTCGCCAAAACCATATTTCATAGGCCTAAAATGTAACAAAAATACCATTAAAAGTACTGCTATATGGCATAAACACGGGATGTGAAACAAAAAAGAAAGTTTTAGAAACACCAACGAAAATGTCTCATATGGCATTAATGTATATTTGCAATCACTTAACAACACCTACTCTCCATGGGTTGGAAAGGTATCTAATAACAATTACCATACATCAAAACAAACTTCCTCATCATGAGAAAATTGCCCATTAAATTACTACTCTCGTTGTCGGTCTGTTTATCGGCCCATGCCCAAACAGCCCACTTCAAGAGTTTCGATTACCAAGGAAACGATACACGATTCAGTCAACCCATCAATCCCACCAAGCAATATTACAACCCTATATTGGCCGGCTTTTACCCCGACCCCTCAATCTGCCGTGCCGGTGATACCTATTATTTGGTTAACTCGTCGTTCAGTTTCTATCCCGGTGTACCTCTACACAAGAGCAAGGATTTAGTGCATTGGCAATTGGTAGGGCATGTACTCAATAGGCCCTCACAGCTACCATTAGAACACCAAAGGGTATCGGGAGGCATATTTGCTCCTGCCATTACCTATAACGAGAACAACAAAACTTTCTACATGATTACCACCAATGTGGGACGTGGTAACTTTTTCGTGAAGAGCAAGAATCCAGAAAAAGGCTGGAGCGACCCTATCTACTTACCAAAAATAAATGGTATAGATCCCTCCTTCTTCTTCGACAAAAATGGGCAGGGCTACATTGTACACAACGGCCCGGTAGATGGTACCACCGAGTACAATGGTCAACGGGCTATTCGTATTTTCAAGTTCGATGTTAAGGGCGATAGCATTGTGGGCCATCATAAGGAGATAGTACGCGGTGGCACCCATGTAGAGTCCCCACCCCATTTGGATAGAAGGGCCACATCTGTACCGCATAGGCAAATATTACTATCTCATGTGTGCAGAGGGTGGCACCGGCGGCTGGCACAGCGAAGTTATATTGCGAGCCCCAACCCCCATGGGACCATGGGAGGAGAATCCTCATAACCCCATTCTTACTCAACGCACAGGTCTATCGCCTCAACGCCCCAATGTGGTAACGAGTGCTGGGCATGCCGATATGGTACAGAGCAAAACGGGAGATTGGTGGGCCGTATTCTTGGCTTGTAGACCCCTACGAGGACGACTTTTTACAATACCGGTCGCGACACTTATTTGCTGCCGGTAACATGGAAGGACGGCTGGCCCAAAATTTTAGAAAAAGGTAAGGCCATTAGTCCCATTGGCGAGAAAGCTAATCTGTGCCCCAATGGCGAACAACCCATGAGTGGTAATTTTTGTTATCACGATAGCTTCGACGGTCAGCAGCTCAACAGTCGCTGGATGTTCCTGCGCAACCCCTCTGCTTTCTGGTCGGTAGCTCATCATCAACTCCACATCACCCCCCTACCTGTCAACATTTATCAGTTGGAATCTCCATCGGCCGTATGGACACGACAACAGCACGAAAACTTCTGTGCCGAAACTGTTGTCGACTTCAGTCCACGCACCGAACAAGAGTTAGCCGGTATGGCTTTATTGCAAAACGAAGACTACAACTTTGTCTTTGGTAAAACTCTGCTCAACGGTCGGCCCACCTTAACGCTGGTAAGAGCCGAAAAACAACACACCATCATAGCCTCGACACCAATACCTGATGGTGATTTACATCTAAAAATAGAAGGCCGTGGTCGTTACTACAATTTCTTGTATGCTGTAGCTAATGAACCTTGGCAGGTGCTCTGCAAAGGGGTAGATGCCATCAATCTGAGTACCGGTCGCAGTGGTGGTTTCATTGGAGCCTGCATAGGTTTATATGCCACCACACAGAAAGACGATGTAAAAAGGTAACTACAAACGGCATATTCTTCTCAAAAATAGCTATATTTGCAGATTACCTAAAACATAATAACCTACTACATTAATATTACGCCAACATGAACATCTATTCATCAACCCATCAATACTTGCTGGGGCTCGATGTGGGCAGCAGCTCCGTAAAAGCCTCGCTGGTAGATATAGAAAGTGGCAACTGTGTAGCTACCGCATTCTACCCCGAACACGAAGCCCCCATTAAAGCCATCAAGACCGGTTGGGCCGAACAAGCCCCACAGATGTGGTGGGATAATGCCTGTCTCGCCTTAAAAAAAGTCAAAGCCAGTGCCCACGTTCAAGGTCAACAAATTAAGGCCATAGGCCTATCTTACCAAATGCACGGGCTTAGTGTGTGTAGACAAGGAGCAAAAGGTGCTTCGCGATGCCATTATATGGTGCGACTCACGAGCCGTACCTTATGGAGAACGCGCTTTCAATGAGCTGTCGGCCAACCGATGCCTCGCTCACCTACTTAACTCACCGGGCAATTTTACCGCTGCCAAGCTGGCTTGGGTCAAAGAGAATGAACCCCACATCTACGAGCGTATCTATAAAGTCATGCTTCCCGGTGACTACATCGCCATGAAGTTGAGTGGCGACATAAACACCACCATAGGTGGCTTGTCGGAGGGTATATTTTGGGACTTCAAAGAGAAACGCGTAGCCCAATTCCTACTCGACTACTACGGCATAGATGCCACTCTATTACCCCATGTGGTACCCACTTTCGACATACAGAGCAGGGTAAGCCCACAAGTGGCCCAAGAGTTAGGATTAGAACCGGGTACCCCTATTGCTTACCGAGCCGGTGACCAACCCAATAATGCTTTGAGCCTCAACGTATTCAACCCCGGTGAAATAGCCTCTACTGCCGGCACGTCGGGGGTGGTGTACGGTGTATTGGGAGAGGTAGGCTACGACAAGAAGAGCCGTGTCAATACCTTTGCTCATGTTAACTACACTCCCGACATCGACCGCTTAGGAGTGCTGCTTTGTATCAACGGCACTGGAATACTCAATGCGTGGGTACGTCGCAACATTGCCTTAGAGGGTATAGACTACCAAGATATGAACCAACTCTGTGCCCAAGTGCCTATTGGCAGCGATGGCGTATCGGTTATTCCCTTTGGTAATGGTGCCGAGCGAGTATTAGAAAACCAAGAGATAGGATGCTCCATCAGTGGGCTTAATTTTAACCACCATACTCGCAACCATCTCATTAGGGCCGCACAAGAAGGTATTGTATTCTCGTTCTGTTATGGTATGGAGGTGATGCAAACCATGGGCATGAACATACAGCACATTCATGCCGGAAGGGCCAACATGTTTCTTAGTCCCATTTTCAGAGAAACGCTATCCTCTACCAGTGGTGCCAGCATAGAACTATACGATACCGATGGCAGCATAGGTGCTGCCCGCGGTGCAGGTATAGGCTGTGGCATTTACCATGACCATACCGAAGCCTTTGCTACTTTGAAACGATTGGCAGTGATAGAACCCGACAGCAAAAATGCCAACCAATACCAAGAAGCCTACGAACGTTGGAAAACTACCCTAAAAAAGTACATCAAACAATAACTTATATACACATAACACATCTAAAAACAAATAACAATGACAAAAGAATTTTTCCCTCAAATTGGTAAGATTCCTTTCGAAGGAAAGGATAGTAAAAATGTCATGGCCTTTCACTACTACCAGCCCGATAAGGTGGTCATGGGCAAAACCATGAAAGAATGGCTAAAATTTGCTATGGCCTGGTGGCACACCCTTGGCGATGCCAGTGGTGACCAATTTGGAGGCAGCACCCGTACTTACGAGTGGAACAAAGCCAACGATGCTATACAACGGGCCAAAGACAAAATGGATGCCGGCTTCGAAATCATGAAAAAGTTGGGCATCGAGTACTTCTGTTTTCACGATATAGACCTTATAGAAGAAGGAGATACCATTGAGGAATATGAGGCTCGCATGAAAGCTATTACCGACTATGCCCTTGAGAAGATGAAAGAAGCTCATGTAAAGCTGCTTTGGGGCACAGCCAACGTATTTAGCAACAAACGCTACATGAACGGAGCTGCCACCAACCCCAACTTTGATGTTGTGGCCAGAGCTGCCGTACAGATAAAAATGCCATTGATGCCACCATCAAGTTGGGTGGTACCAACTATGTGTTCTGGGGCGGTCGAGAAGGCTATATGAGCTTACTTAATACCGACCAAAAGCGCGAAAAAGAGCACTTGGCCCAAATGCTGACAGCTGCCCGCGACTATGCCCGTAGCAAAGGGTTTACCGGCACTTTCTTAATTGAGCCTAAGCCCATGGAGCCCACCAAGCACCAATACGATGTAGATACCGAGACGGTTATCGGCTTCTTAAGAGCACATGGTTTAGACAAAGACTTTAAAGTAAACATCGAAGTGAACCATGCTACATTAGCCGGCCACACCTTTGAGCACGAGTTGGCTGTAGCTGTAGACAATGGTATGCTGGGTAGCATAGATGCCAACCGTGGCGATGAGCAAAACGGCTGGGATACCGACCAATTCCCCATAGATAACTTCCAACTGACACAAGCCATGATGGAGATTATACGCAATGGTGGATTGGGCAATGGCGGTAGCAACTTCGATGCAAAGATACGTCGTAACTCTACCGATGCCGAAGACATCTTCATTGCTCACATTAGTGGCATGGATGCCATGGCCCGTGCCCTGGAGAATGCAGCTGCCATATTGGAACAGAGTGAGCTGCCAGCCATGAAGAAAGAACGTTATGCCAGCTTCGATACCGGCCAAGGCAAAGTTTTCGAAGAGGGCAGAATGTCGCTGCAACAGCTGGTAGACTATGCCAAGAAGAATGGTGAGCCCACACCTGTATCGGGCAAGCAAGAAAAATACGAAACAATCGTTGCACTATATACAAAGTAATAAATAAAGTTAATGTAAGAATCCTTGGAGGGCAGTCTTTGTGAAAAGGCTGCTTTCTTTTATTTTGCTCATTGCTCATCTACTTTTGTCACCTAAAAAGGTATAAAGTCTCTAAAATAACTACTAAAAAGGAGACGAACCTCAGCCCGTCTCCCAAAGTGGCAGACGGACTGTAAGACAGTCTGCCTACCTCGTCACACCAACTTTTATATGCCTATTCTCCTCTACTGCTACGAGGGGTAAAGGCCTTTTTTCTATTCGCTCTTCATGGTTACTATGGTGCCATCCTCACGATACGCTAATGGCATTACTTTCATACTGCGCAACCAAGTACAGTCATTGGAGGGTACACAGTCGTGATGAAAAAGATACCAGCACCCCTTAAACGCTACGATGCTATGATGTGTAGTCCAGCCTACTACGGGTTCCAAAATAACACCTTGGTAGGTAAAAGGTCCATAAGGGTTGTTACCTACTGCATAGCATAGCAGATGGCTGTCGCCTGTAGAGTAAGAAAAGTAGTAACGACCACGATATTTGTGCATCCACGATGCTTCGAAAAAACGATGTGGGTTATCAGCCGATAGAGGCTTGCCAGCTTCATCGAGGATTTCTATTTCGCGTGGAGACTCGGCAAATTGTAACACATCATCGGTCATACGGGCCACTCGTGGTGGTAATGCCGGCTCACAGCCTTGTGGTAAGTGCTCCACAGCCAACGATTTATTGCCGGCATAGCGCTGCAACTGTCCACCCCATATCCCTCCGAAATAGACGTAAATCTGCCCATCGTCGTCTTTGAAAGTACAGGGGTCTATACTATAAGAGCCTCGTATGGGGTCGGGTTGTGGAACGAACGGCCCTTCTGGACGGTTAGCCACGGCCACTCCCAAACGGAATGTCTGAGTTTTATCCTTAGCACAGAAAATAAGATAATATTTGCCACCTCGTTCTACTACATCGTTGTCCCAAAGTTGCTGCGAAGCCCATGGAATATGGGGTAGGTCGAGAATAATACCGTGGTCGGTCACCACTCCATTTTCTATATCATCAAGTGAAAAGGCATGGTAGTCTTTCATTTGAAAATGGCCACCATCATCATCGAAGGCGGCCCCACTATCCCAATCGTGCGAGGGATAGATGTAAACACGGTTGTTGAACACATGGGCAGAAGGGTCTGCCATGTAATCGTTGGGGAATAAATATCTGGCTTTCATACAAAGAAATGATGAATGGGCAGCCTAATGCCTATAAATGGTAAGGCTGCCACATATGTTATTTAAATAATTGGATAATTTTCTGTACTACTGGCTTTCTTTCCAAGCCCTATCAAAGAGCAAAGGATAGTTAGTGCGGCCTTTTACAGGCCAATCGTTAAGCCACGAGTCGCGGTCGGTAACGCCCCAAAAGGTTACTCGTTCTATTTTGTCTTGCTGTCGATGAATAATGGAGAAGAAGTCGAGGTATCGCTGTTCGAAGAGTTGCCGCATCTTTCGAGGAAGCCCATTAGGATATGGATTTAACCGCTTTTGGTAAGCAAAATCTTGACTCACTTCAGCTCCAGAAAAATACTGCGGACGTGGCAGCATGTCGATATCGAACTCTGTCATTTGCACTTTTACACCCTCTTTGGCAAAAGCCTCTATACTCTTCTCATATTCTGTTAAATCTGGGAAGTTGGTACCATTATGACTCTGCATACCCACAGCGTCTATACGGCAGCCTTTAGCTTTGAGCGAGCGAACGAGTCGGCACACAGCATTGCGCTTAGCCGGCATAGACAAAGAATAATCGTTATAGTATAGTTCGGCATCGGGGTCGGCTTCGTGGGCAAAGCGGAAAGCCAGCTCAAAGTATTCGGGACCTATGATTTTGTAATAAGGGGTAGATCGGAAAGTACCATCATCATTAAAAGCCTCGTTTATCACGTCCCAACCTTTAATGCGACCTTTATAACGGCTTACTACTGTAGTAATGTGGTGGTACATGCGGTCTATAAGTACCGACTTACTGACAGTTTTTCCATCCTTATCGGTAAACATCCAATGGGGGGCCTGCGAGTGCCATATCAGACAATGGCCTATAACAGCCATGCCATTCTCGGTTCCAAACTGCACCAATCGGTCGGCATCGGTCCAGTTATAAACACTTTCTTCGGGATGTATGCGCTCACCTTTCATACAGTTTTCGGCAACAATTGAGTTGAATTGCTGCTTCACCAACTCGGCCGATCGCAGATCGTTGCCATCGGGTACATTGGTATTGAGTGCCGCACCTATAAGGAAATGCTGTCCCAATGTGGTTTTTAGGGTAGCATGCTGTGCCAGCGCAGTCGAAGGTACTAATAGGGTGGCAGCGCAAAGAATAGCTAAAGTTTTTTTCATTATAGTTATTGATGATTAGTTATTGACGTAACTCTATTTTCCGGTTGATGTCATCAATGACTTCATCAGTCAGCTCATAACGAGAAATTATAAAGATGCTTACAACCAAAAGTAATGCTGGGATAACACATACCAACCACAGAATGCCCTGTTGGGCCAGTTCTGTTTGCATCACTGCATTCTTCTGGTCGAAATGAACCAAAGAGAGTACCAATCCCGGAACAATACCACCAAGAGCCATACCTGCCTTATAGAAAATACCGGTAAGCGCATTTACAATGCCCGATATACGTCTACCGGTGGTATACTCGCCATACGAAATAACCTCTGGTACCAATGCCCACATATAACCTGTAGCCACAATAACACCTGTAGATTTGATGAACTGGGCTACATCAACCAACCATATTTGGTGGTTTAACACCGGGATGACAGAGATGACATAGAGCAGAGCCATACCGAAAATAGCAATACCAAGGAAAGTGTAGAACATGCCCCGCTTGCCGATGAACCGCTTTATGGCCGGTACCATAGGCATAAAGATAAAAGCCGGCACTGAGCCTAAGCCCATGAAAATGGCCGTTTGCTGTGGCGTTGCATTAATATTATACAACATGTAGTAAGAGCCGGCCGAATTGCCTATGGCCATCATGGCAAAAGATGTGATAAAGAAGAAAGCTAAAATACGCAAAGGCTTATTGCGCAAAAACTCTATCCATAGGTCAGAGACCTTGACATTGGCCGTTTGCTTGACGTCCATCACCACCCTCTCTTTGGTCTGCGTAAAGCAAAAGACCAACAATAGCCAGCCAATAATAGCATACAGCCCCATTGTCATGAACCATGCACCAGCATCGTCCACGGTATTCATCTTGCCATCGGGTGATAACAGCGCCACAATAATAGGAATGCCGAGCGAAACAGACAGTCCACCAATATTGGCAAATAACATACGGACAGAAGTAAGGATAGTTATCTCGTTGGTGTCGCGCGTGAGGCTGGCATTCAACGCCCCATAAGGAACATTGACAAGTGTGTAGCACATCGACATGCCTACATAGGTAACATAAGCGTAGAGCAATGAGCCTGAAAGCCGTTCCAAAAGCATAAGACGGCAAAGCCTGTGAGGGGTACACCACCCAAAAGCAAGTACGACCGGTATTTACCCCATCGAGGATTGTTCTTATCGACGTAGGTGCCCACGATGGGGTCCCAAATAACATCGATAATGCGAACAATGCCGAACATCAGCGATACTGATACGGGATGAAGTCCATAAACATTGGTATAAAACAGCAGCAAGTACATACCCACTGTTTGGTAAATGAGATTCTGAGCTAAATCACCGGAGGCAAAACCTATACGCTGAATCCAATTCAGCCGATAGAACCCGGCAACGGTTGTAGGGATAGATGGCATATTTGTTTAATATTAGTAGTTGTTGGAGTTGATATGATTTCAGTATTTATCAGGAATTGTTTTGGCACCATGTAACAGTTGGTGGGCTGCATATTGTCCCATAACCCTATACCCTGTGGGGTTAAGGTGTAACCAATCATCGGAGTATTCTGGTTTTAGTCTTTGAGTATCTTGTGGCTGACGCACCAATACATCAAAGTCGAGCACCCCATCGAAAGTACCACTATGGCGTATCCATGTATTCACCATCTGCCGTGCAGTTTCGTGTTCTGCCGTATACCACGCATTGCCTTTGAATGGGGTTATAGTGCCACCATATACTTTTATTCCTTTTTTATGGGCCTCACCGATAAGTATTCGGTAAGCTTCGATGAGGCGGCTGGCCGTTTCTTCAGCCGAAATTCGGCTTGTTCCAATATCATTGGTTCCTTGAAACAGAATGAGTTGGTTAACTCGTACCTGCCCCAATATATCGCGTTCAAATCGTTTTAAGGCTGGCTGGCTGATACCACCACTCACTACACAGTTTCCACCTATACCCAAGTTGAGTACAGCCGTAGGTTGAATTGTTTGCAAGACACGCGACATTTCATCGGGCCAACGGTTCTGCGCATTGGTGGTTGAGCCTCGCCCATCGGTTAAAGAATTACCCAGCACAGCTACCACCGGGACTTGACTTACCACATTGAGCTGGCAGATGTTATACCAATGGTCTACTTTTTCTACCGTTTTAAAACATTCTTTGGCACCTACTAATCCTGCTGCTATGTAGGAAGTGGTACGTGACCCTCGGTGCGAAGTCATGTTTTTAGGAATCTGCCGTCCATAGCAAATAGTAACAGCGAGCTTCTGCAATGGTCGAAGTTCGTACTTCAACCAGTCGGACGAAACCTTAGTACCGGCCTCGATACAAATTTTACGATGGCCTTTAAAAGTAAGGTAGCGTGCCGTAGAACGGTGAATATCGCACGAGTCAAGGGCATCGGCCACATATACAGCCTCTATCTCCAAGGGTTCTTTACTGAATTCATTACTCAAACATAAAGACAGTTGCTGGCTGCCTACACTCACCTTCAGCACCTGCCGTAAACTATATCCGGCAAATGCAGTATACCGAGGCATGTCGGCAGACCCAGTCCACTCAGCAGCGGCAGCCCACGTACCGGCCAGCTCGGATGCCGACCTACTAACAACGGATGGATTCGAGAAACTCTGTGCCCCTCCCTACGAGGACGGACAGCAGGGCCACGCAAATATTGAAAAAGAGCCGTTGTTTCATGTTAAGCAAAATCGTTATAAAACATTATGCAAAAGTACAAATCAATTTTTATAGCTACTTACGCCATCGTTACATGTTTCTTGCATTGTGTATCATTTTATGTCTTTTATTTCCTTTCCCATTTGCTACACCATAAAATCTTTATCCATTGGAACATAGGGCGAACAGTCGCATACCACAGATAAGGATTATTTTAAAGAGAAAAAAAAGTACCTTTGTCATCAACAACAACTTTAACAGATCTATCACTCCATATGTACAGACATGAAATACGTTCTATTTTATCTTTCATTCCTGCTATGCGCTGTCACTGCCAAAGCCAACAATGGTGAGCATCTTTGGCTCGACTGCCATTGGTCGGCTAATCCTTGCCAAGTTGTAGGACCTTTAAAAGCCTCTCCTACTATTGGTATTGCAGCCGAAGAGTTGCGCCAACATTGGACTTTAGGACCACAAGTACGGCTCAGCCTGCGCTCCATGCTACAGTTGGGTGAGGGCTACCACATTACTGTACGCCAAATAGACTCTTCAAAGTGCCCACAGCTCAAGGCCACGATAGTTGCATCATCGGCAGCCGGACTACTATATGGAGCCTACCAACTACTCCGACTTCAAAACACCGGAGGATTAGACAGCCTCCTTACCTCTGCCCCTAAAGACCATGGCCAATCTCTATTCGTCATGACCGAGCAACCGGTTTGGAAACTACGTATGCTCAACCATTGGGATAACCGCGATGGGTCTGTGGAGCGTGGCTATGCTGGCAACAGTATTTGGAAGTGGGAACAGATATTAGGGCACGAACTTACACCACAACTACGTCGACGCCTCACCATCTATGCTAGAGCCAATGCCTCGATAGGTATCAATGCCACCGTACTCAACAACGTCAATGCCTCGCCCCTTATACTAACACGCCCCTACCTCGAAAAGGTGCAAGCCATAGCTCAACTACTGCGACCTTATCATATTAAGGTCTATCTATCGGTAAACTTCGGCACACCAAAAGCTCTTGGAGCCACCTCTACAGCCGATCCTCTCTGCCCCGATGTAGCCATGTGGTGGCAACGGAAAGCGAAAGAAATCTATGCACTCATCCCCGATTTTGGCGGGTTCTTGGTAAAAGCCAACTCCGAGGGACAACCCGGACCGGGTGACTATGGGCGCTCACATGCCGATGGAGCCAATATGCTGGCCAACGCTCTAAAACCTTTCGGAGGTAGTGTCATCTGGAGATCGTTTGTGTATGGTGCCCATCATAAAGGGGAAGACCGTGTAAAACAAGCTGTATCGGAATTTGAACCGATGGATGGTCTAATGGCGGATAACGTGATATTACAGTCTAAAAACGGACCGCTCGACTTTCAACCACGCGAACCCTTTGCCCCCATCTTCTACCGCATGCACCATACCCCACAGATGGGCGAGTTGCAAATCACGCAAGAATACTTAGGGCAAAGCAAACACTTGGTATATTTAGCCCCTATGTGGAAAGAGTTTCTAAGCTATGTGAGGCCCTCTATGCTTGTGGGAATAGCCGGTGTGGCTAATACCGGTGATACCGACAATTGGTGCGGTCATCCTTTTTCACAAGCCAATTGGTATGCCTTTGGCAGGCTGGCTTGGAATCCACAACTATCGGCCGAGAATATTGCCTTAGAGTGGAGCCGACAAACCTTCAAACTTCCTACCGAACAAGAGCAGCAGCTCTGCCATGTTATGTTGTCGAGCCACGAAACCTGCACCGATTATATGATGCCCTTAGGACTGCACCACATCTTCCGATTCGACCATCACTACGGTCCCGAACCGGGAGGGTTTAATCCAAAATATCCTTTGGAATGGTACCCTACCTACTATCACCGGGCCGATACCTTGGGGTTGGGGTTCGACCGTACTGTAGCTACCGGCAGCGGTGCCACGGCCCAATATCCACCCCACTATGCTGCACTCTATGAGCAGTTAGACAGCTGTCCGGAGAGATACCTCCTATGGTTTCACCATGTGGCGTGGACACACCGCATGTTATCGGGGCGTACACTGTGGCAAGAGCTGTGCCACCATTATAACAGTGGAGTGGCGCAAGTGGCACAATACCGCAGCTGGTGGCATAACGACATGCACCCTTACATAGATAACATGCGTTGGCAACAAGTAGACACACTGCTGACACACCAACTTGCTAATGCTCAAGAGTGGCGCGACAGCTGCCTCAACTACTTCAGCCGGTTTGCCCGGCAGCCCATTATAAGACCATCAACACACACTATACGCCAATAAAATAGAAAGCGCTGAATCATTCTATTCAACAGATGAACAACAATGATTCAGCGCTTGTAGTGATTAAGTAGGTGATGATTAGCACCCTGAGCCATCGAGTCTGCACGATGGTGCCTCGTGCTGCTCACTCCCCAACCCAGCCTTTTCGGGGTCGAGGGTCACAGTACCATCTTCTAACACAAAGCAGGGTATACCAATATACCCCTTTTCGCGAGCCTCAGCAAAAGCCGGAGAGTTATCGCGCAAATACAAAAACTCTTTTAAATATTTTACGTGGTCACCAATATCTATTACCTCGTAACGGTTGTTGCCCTCTGCTTGCTTATCTACTGCCATGCAGTCTGGGCAGGTTTTCATTCCATAAATTTTAATCATAGCTTATTTGTTTCTTTATTAGTGATTACAAATTTTACCCGTATCTACCGTAAAGCCATTCTTTGCAGTAGGTATAAACTTGCCTCTTTCGGCTAAGAAATCGACCAATTCGGCAGCATCCATACCTTCAGCAGAGCAAGTATGGAAACGTTCATCGCTACCAAATTTTTCGATAATAGCCTCTACAAGACTCTCTTTCGTGGGATAACTGTGGCCCTCCATCATGTGGAGAACATCGTGTCCATGTGCCATATCGTGTTGTTTTTATTTAAAATAGTACCATCGGGTAAGGCCACCTACATGTAAGGTTTGGTCTTATCACCCGGTTGTTGTAAGTACAAAGATAGTGCCCACCATGCACCGCCATGGTCACAAATGTGACTCATCTCATTATTTTAACCTCTTTTATTACTTCATCTCCACGTTTATGCCCTTTTGGCACCTTATTCTGTTAGGTGCAATCGTTTATAAGCTCACCATTTATGCTTACCTTTGTCATCTATCATTATACTGTTTGCAGCCCATGTACTACCTCTATCTTTACCATTCGCCACTCGGCCCCATCACCCTATGTGGCAACGATCGTGCGCTTACCGGACTATGGTTTAACGGCCAACAGCATTTTGGCTCAACCATACCCCCTAATACCCATTTTGGTAATACCCCCATACTGCAAGATGCTTGTCGGTGGCTCGATAGTTACTTCTTGGGACAGAGGCCTTTGCACATGCCTCCTCTTGCCCCGGAGGGTACTCTATTCAGGCAGCAGATATGGCAACTTTTAAGCCATATCAACTACGGCTGTACTACCACTTATGGGGCCTTGGGCATTAAGCTGGAAAGAGCCGTCTTGTAACTAACATGTACTAAGTTGATAACTAAGCGTTAGTAACCACACAACTAAGCGTTAATTAAAACATAAAAAGCCGTTAGTAACTGTGTGCGTTAACCAAAGGTCAATAAGCTACAAGCAAACACGTTTGGGGAAGATCTTTATACTTACCCTTATGTTACTTTTAGGGGAAACCCTACTATTTCATAGGGAAAAAACAAATTTATTAACACATAATACTGTAACATCCACAACTCCCCTTACGTTAGCCCTAAATAGTTTTATTTTTGCGTTAAAGGATTCAGCAGCCGCGTTTGTAGCTCTGTTAATATAGAAGTTTAGTATGTCATCGTAATGTTCGTAGATAGTTGCTGCAATGACATTAAAGGAATGAAAGTTAGCTTCTTCAACCTTATTATACCACTTGGCCAATGATAGTCTAGCTGCGTCTTTGACGGTGTTCTTTGCAAAAATCATTCTTAGCGAATGTGATAAGCCGTAAGCCTTCTTGATGTCAGGATATTCTCTAAATAGTATCTTGGCTCTTAGCTTCTGCTCATCAGTCCATTTCTCCGATGATTTGAATAACAGGTACCTGCTTCTTACCAGCAGTTCACTACGTGTATCTCCATTCTCAAAAGTCACAGATTGATATGCTCGCTTTTCTAACTTCGCATTCTCTTTCTCCTCATTTGCTTCCTGTAAGGCAGCCCAGCGATGCTCTATTCTCATCTGTTGCACGGCATCAATTGCAAGTTTCTGTATATGAAAACGATCGATCACTCGTTTAGCCTTAGGAAAGCAATGTCTCACTATCTTACGCATACTGTCGGACAAGTCCAAGGTAACCTCTTCTACGTCTTCCCGCTTCTTTTCATCTATCTCATCCAGTACCTTGCAGACATCCAAGGACTTTGTACCCGCAATAATAGCGATAAGACATCCCTCCCTACCGTGTCTGTCCCTATTGGTTACTATCGTGTAGAGCTCGCCATTGGACAAGGATGTTTCATCTATTGCTATGCTCTTGCCGATATTATTCTCAAATAGAAACCACTTCTGTGCATGAGCCAACTGTTCCCATGACCTGTAACCACTTAATATTTCCTTATACTGTTTCTCAAAACTATGTCCATTGATATGATAGAATTCCTCAAGCGTACGGCAGGTCACTGGGGACGTCTCCATACGTCTCTCTTAAAAAAGCTCCGAACTCTTTGGAATAACGAGTGCCGGAGGCGGTAATGTCAATCTGCAGGGGAAGGGAGAAACTCTTACCTGTACGGGTATCTATCCACCGACGTCTACGAAGAACCAAAATTACCTTATGGTCCCGAATCGGGAAGTCTGTCACCTCGACAGCATCCATAAAGCCTTGGGATTCAAAATGAAGATCTTCTGAAAGTTCTTTCTCCATTTTCTCATCAAGGTAAATGCGCAACAAAGAAGAATCAGGCTCTATCTTGACAATAGAGAAATAATGTAATATATCGCTTGGTAAAACGAACTCGGCTAATTGATATAGATTTTTTTCTTCCATGATACAAAGGAAAGAAAAATATATTAACTAAGGAAATTTCCCCATCTCTTTTCTACTGAGCCGATGTAAGACTTATGTTTAAGTGGCTGAAAAAAATATTGGGAATGCAAAAGAATCTCCCTTCATCAAAACCGGATGATGGAGGGAGAAAAAATCCTATATCTACGCCAGTTCGGGATAAGAAAGTTCTCTAAAAAGTTGGTAATCTCGCTATTATTTTGTAACTTTATAGTTGAAAATCAATCACTTACAAAACATATATAGCGATGATTACCACAGACAAAGTTACAGAAATATTTTGTATATTGGATGAGTTCTGCAAGAATTTAGATGCAGAGTTAACTAAAAACCTACATATCGCCCCCATAGACGAGGGATATAAGCGCATGCGAAACCGTAAAGGACAGATGTCCAAGAGCGAAATCATGACCATCCTGTTGTGCTATCATTTTGGCTCTTTCCGCAACTTCAAGCACTATTACCTCTTCTTCATCAAGGAGCATCTGGCAAGCTACTTCCCTAAGGCCGTGTCCTACACGCGTTTCGTGGAACTCATGCCTCGCGTGTTCTTCGAGCTGATGGCCTTCATGCGCATCCAAGGTTTTGGAAAGTGCCACGGGCATTAGTTTCGTGGACAGCACGATGATTCCCGTATGCCACAACATGAGAAGGAATTTCAACAAGGTGTTTGATGGACTTGCTAAGAACGGAAAGGAAACAATGGGGTGGTGTCATGGTTTCAAGCTTCATCTGCTGTGCAACGAGATGGGCGATGTACTCACGTTCTGCCTAACTCCCGCAAACGTGGACGACAGGGACCCTAGGGTGTGGCAGGTCTTCACCAAGGTGCTCTACGGCAAAGTATTTGCCGATAAGGGCTACATCAAGCAAGAGTTCTTTGAGAACCGCTTCAACCAAGGCATCCATCTCGTTCACGGGATCAAATCAAACATGAAAAACAAGCTTATGCCCTTGTGGGACAAGATGATGCTGCGCAAGCGATATATAATAGAATGCATCAACGAACTGCTCAAGAACAAGGCCAACCTTGTTCATTCACGCCATCGCTCCGTACATAACTTCCTCATGAATCTCTGTGCGGCATTGGCTGCATACTGTTTCTTCGAGAATAAGCCAGAGGCACTGCCCGTGCGCATTGAAAAGAGTAGGAAATTGGAACTTTTCTAAGCAAATCCTTATCCCGAACTGGCGTAAGTCATTGATTATCAGCGAAGCTGGCATCACAATCTGTTTATGCGCATGTAGGGAGGCACGGTTCGTGCGTCCGTTCAACACGGCCTGTTTACAGCCCGATTACTGTCCACTTGTTAACCCGTTTATTCGTCCATTTGTCGACTCACTCCGCTTGAGCGGACGCACGAACCGTGCCTCCCTACATGCGCATAAATAATTAATTTGTCCACCCGTTTACGCATCAATTGTCAACTGAAACAATGGGTTTCACGTGTTCCTTGGCTGTCTATGGCTCCGGCGCAACGAATTTTACGGGGCGAATAAGCTCACGTAACGGCTTGATATTGAGCTTGAAGAGGTCAAAAGCAAAGCGGGTTTGGTCTTGTTTGTGCTCAACCATGATGCGAACCACGTTTTTCTCTTCGAGAACACCAGTGTTGGGAACAAGCTGTTGATAGACTTTCTTGTAGTATCCTTGTTGATTGCAAGCGTCCATACGCAAGCAAACGAAGACGATTTTGCCATCAATCAGGAAGTAATGATTAGGATATATGTTATCAATCGACCATTCTCCACCCTCGAAAGCCTCGCGATAAGCGGGGTGAAAATAGAACACATCGTTGTTAATGCTCACGCCGTTTGTCAGCGTTCCCCGGTCTTCATACAAGTAAGAACAACTCAATATGAATGCCTTTTGCTTGGGAAAGAAACCTACAGCTTGATGAATGAGTTTCAGAAAAGCAGGCTTCATGTGCGTGGTGTCCATGCGTTCCAAGCTGTCCAACAAGCTCTTTTGCTGGGTTTCTTGCGTGTCAGCCTTACAAGCCACCCACAATAGAATGGAAAAAAGACCGATGAAAAGGGCGAAAATGGCAGTTTTGTGTCGTTTCATAAGCATCACGGTTTAGTGATGTAACAAAGATAAGTTTTCTTTCTGACAAATCCAAATCGGTCGTATGGTTTGTTTTGTGGCAGAAGGCTCGCTTTCTTCTTGCATCATCGGGCGCATCCTGCACGCAACTTTCGTTCATTCTCTTTCCCCCGATGATGTTACAAACAAAAAAGAATGTGTTACATCAGGGCTTGACAGATTGGAAAATAAAATCTATTTTTGCAAAATGAAGGTTTAATAATCCTAATATGAAAAGAAAAGCATTCTCTTTACGGCGCATGTTGGTTTGCGTTTTGTTGTCAATCACGGCTTTGACCGCACGTGCGGCAGCCGATCCCGACTTCTACATCTTCCTTTGTTTCGGACAATCCAACATGGAAGGCGCGGCAAAAATCGAGCCGCAAGACCTTGTGGGCATCGACAGTCGCTTTCAAATGATGGCGGCAGTGGACAACAATCGGTTGGGTAGGAAAATGGGTCAGTGGTATACGGCCGTTCCACCGCTTTGTCGGGAAAACACGGGACTGACTCCGATAGACTATTTCGGCCGGACGATGGTGGAACATCTGCCAAAAAATATCCGAATAGGCGTTATCAACGTAGCAATCGGCGGATGTCATATCGAAACATTCATGCGCGACTCCGTTGCCAACTATGTTCGAACCCGTGCACCGCAATGGATGAAGGGCATGCTCAAGGCTTATGGCGACAATCCATACGACAGATTGGTCGAACTTGCACGTAAAGCACAGCAAGTTGGCGTCATTAAAGGGATTCTTTTGCATCAGGGAGAGTCGAACACAGGCGATAAAACGTGGCCCGGAAAGGTGGCTTTCGTCTATCATCAGCTCATTGCCGACCTGCAACTCAAGGCGGAAGATGTGCCATTGTTGGCCGGAGAAGTGGTCAGAGCCGATGGTCGGGCAAGTGTATTGCCATGAATCCCATCATTGATGCGCTGCCCCAGACCATTCATACGGCCCATGTCATCTCTTCCGAAGGCTGCACCAGCGGCCCCGATGACTTGCATTTCGATGCCGAAGGCTATCGGGAACTGGGCAGACGCTATGCTTCGAAGATGCTTTCGCTCTTGGGTTATCCGATATATAAGGCTGTCGACATCCCGAAAGATGCCGTTGTGGCTGCTACGGCCGTGCTGGGAAACGACTTTCCGAAGCTGGATACGGCGCGACGTGGCTATTTTTGGCTGAATGCCCCATCGGCAAAAAGCGTGAAAGTGGACATCTGCGGCAAGAAATATGACCTGCAACGCGATGAAAAGGGCGTCTGGACAGGGGTTACCGAACCGCTTGTCGTGGGCTTCCATTACTATTTCTTCTGGGTAGATGGCGTGCAAGTGACCGATCCGGCAAGTGAAACTTTCTTCGGATGTTGCCGCCAGTCGAGTGGAATAGAGGTTCCCGAAGGCCGTGAAGGCGACTATTATCGTCCGCAACAAGGCGTTGCCAAGGGGCAAGTTCGGTCGGTGCAATATTTTGCTACGTCCACTCAAGCGTGGCGAAGGGCGATGGTTTACACGCCGGCCGACTATGAAAAAGGCAAAAAGCGTTATCCTGTTCTTTATCTGCAGCATGGAATGGGTGAAGATGAGACAGGTTGGAGTCGTCAAGGGCTGATGCAAAACATCATGGACAATATGATCGCAAAAGGAGAAGCCGTTCCGATGATTGTTGTCATGGAAAGTGGCGACCTGAAAGCGCCTTTCCGCGGCGGAAGCAGGGATGTGGAACACAGTACTTACGGCGCATCGTTCTATAAAGTGTTGCTTTCCGACCTCATTCCCATGATAGATAACACGTTCCGCACCCAATCCGACCGCGAACATCGAGCCATGGCAGGACTTTCGTGGGGTGGACATCAGACCTTTGATGTGGTTTTCACCAACCTTGACAAGTTCGCTTATGCCGGTAGTTTCAGCGGCGCCATCTTCGGATTGGACGTCAACAAGACCTATAATGGCATTTTTCACGGCCGAATGAGGTGAACAGCAAGCTGCACTGCCTTTTCTTGGGCTGCGGAACAGATGAAAACATGGGTACGGCCAAACTGATTGACGACTTGGGGGCGGCTGGAATAAAGGTCGACAGCTATGTTTCCAAGGGTACCGGCCACGAATGGTTGACATGGAGAAGGTGCTTGAAAGCATTTGCAGGCAAGCTATTTAAATAGGGAAAAAAAACGATTTCATCGTAAATATTTGCAGAAAAATCTGCAGCATGAGGCGTTTTGAACAGCAATGGCTATTAAATAAAAACATATGAAGCAACTTAAACAACAATATTTCAGGCCAGTTCTCCCTCTTTTTCGGGAGCATCGGGCCGGACTTCTGGCTTGTCTTGGCTGCCTGTGCCTTCTTTTTTCAGCGCTTCCGCTTGCTGCTGCCGACCGCTTTGTCAGCTTTTCAAATGGTGACTTCCTATTGAACGAAGGCGGGAAAGTAGGCATTTTTGTCGATGAAACCGATCAAAAAGGCATTTCTTTGGCGGCACATAACCTCGCAGAAGACCTGAAAAAGGTGTGTGGAGTACAGGTTGTTTTCACCGAAGCAGCGGCTGCCCGCATCGTCATCGGCTCCATCGGACACTCCAAAGCCATCGATAAACTCACCAAAGAAAAGCGACTGAATGGGGCTTTATTGCGTGGAAAACGGGAGAAATTTATACTGCAACGCATCGGAAAACAACTGATCATAGCCGGTAGCGACCGTCGTGGAACGATCTATGGTATCTATGAATTGTCGCAACAAATGGGTGTTTCTCCGTGGTATGATTGGGCAGATGTGCCCATAGAAAGGCATGATAAAATATATATTTCGGCCGGGATTTATACGGACGGAGAGCCTGCCGTGCGCTATCGCGGCCTCTTTTTAAATGACGAAGCGCCCTGTCTGACCTCGTGGGTGAAGCATACTTACGGCACCGACTATGGCGATCATCGCTTCTATGCACGCGTGTTTGAGCTCCTGCTGCGGTTGAAAGGCAACATGCTTTGGCCTGCCATGTGGGGTTGGGCATTCTATGCCGACGACCCGGAAAACAGCAAAACGGCCGATGAAATGGGCATTATCATCGGTACATCGCACCATGAACCGATGGCACGCAACCATCAGGAATGGGCTAGAAAACGCAAAGAATACGGTGCATGGAACTACCAAACGAATCAAAACGTGCTGGATCAGTTTTTCCGCGAAGGCATCCGGCGCAAGGGAAAAGAGGATATCGTGACGATAGGCATGCGGGGTGACGGCGACGAAGCGATGAGTGCAGCGGCCGATACAAGGCTTCTTGAACGCATCGTCAGTAATCAACGCCGCATCATCAGGGAGGTTTCGGGGCGTCTGGCCGGTGAAACACCGCAGGTGTGGGCCTTATATAAAGAGGTATTGGAGTATTATGATAAGGGCATGCGCGTGCCGGATGACGTCACTATCATGCTGTGTGACGACAATTGGGGCAACGTGCGCAGGGTGCCAAATGAACGGGAACGCAAGCACAAAGGAGGCTGGGGACTCTATTATCACGTTGATTATGTGGGTGCACCCCGCAATACCAAGTGGCTCAATGTGACCCCGACACAGCACATGTTTGAGCAACTTCAGCTCGCTTATCAGTACGGATTGGACCGCATTTGGATATTGAATGTGGGCGACTTGAAGCCTATGGAGTATCCCATTTCACTATTCATGGACATGGCATGGAACCCAAATGAATTTGCCATTTCGGCCATTACCGACCACACTTTGCGCTTTTGTGCAGAGCAATTCGGCGACAGTCAGGCCCCTGAAGCGGCCCGCATTCTGAACCTGTTGAACAAATATAACGGGCGCATCACGGCCGAAATGCTCGATAAAGACACTTATAATCTGGCCACGGGTGAGTGGAAAACGGTCGTCGGTCAGTACGAACAATTGGAGATGGAAGCCCTGCGTCAGTTCATCACTTTGCGTCCCGAGCAGCGAGATGCCTATCAACAATTGATTTTGTTTCCGCTGCAAGCGATGGGAAACCTCTATAACATGTACTATGCACAAGCCATGAATCATCGGCTTTATGCACATAACGACCCCGACGCAAACCTTTGGGCCGATCGTTGCGAGGCTGCTTTCAAGCGTGATTCCATGCTTTGCCGGGCTTACAATCGGGATATTTCGGGCGGCAAATGGAACGGAATGATGACGCAGAAACATATCGGTTACACGAGTTGGAACGATGATTTCGCCCACGACATGCAGCCGAAACTCTACCGCATCAGCGACACTTCGGCCGGTGGTTTCAGCTTTGTCGGCCGGCAAGGTGTCGTTTCGATGGAGGCCGAACACTATCATACTGCCACCGATGCAGCACGGGCCAAATGGGCAATTATTCCCTTTATGGGGCGCACTTGCAGTGGAATTACGCTCACGCCTTACACGGAAAGCGTTGCCGGTGCACGGCTTTCTTATCGTTTCTCGATGCCTGATTGCACCACCGACAGCGTGAAGATACACGTCGTTGTGAAGTCTACTTTGGACTATCTGAACAAAGGCAGCCTCACGTATACCGTGAAATTAGACGATGAAATGGGCGAAAACGTGCGGTTCAATGCCCGCCTGAACGAGAAGCCGGAGAATATCTACAGCATCTATTATCCCACGGTTGCCCGTCGGGTTATCGAACATGTTGTGACACTTCCCGTCAAAAAGGCCGATTGGCACACGCTGACGCTTGAGCCGTCAGATCCAGCCATCGTGTTTGAAAAGGTGATCGTAGACTACGGAGGCTATCAGACTTCCTATCTCTTCATGGAAGAAAGTGACCACAGACGCTGAAAATGCTTGACGGAACAGAATGCGAGAACGCACAAAATCCATGGGGCGCAGCATCCGGTTCAAGTCGTATGAGCGCCGTCAGGGGAGCCGGTTTGTATCGTTTCGGGCTTTCTTTTCAATGATAACTTTGATGAAATACCAATGGTTTATGACGCATCGTAGATTTCTGATGGCGGTGGTTTTTATCGGTTTCACCGCTTTTCCATCGGTTGCACAAATGCCTCGACCGCTGCCTTCGCTCCATGTTGAGGGCCGAAACATGGTCGACAGACATGGCAATAAAGTGTTGCTTCATGGCGTGATGGATACACCTCATCCCTATTTCAATGGCGGAAGATGGGGTTGGAATATTGATGACAGCAGCGTTCCGGCCTGTCTGAACTATTTTGAAAAGCTCTTTCGGGGACTGACCGATGCTTCGCAGGGCGCTTATTGCAATGTGTTCCGCCTGCATCTCGATCCTTGTTGGACCAATGATCCGACCAAACCGCTTGTCGGAAAAAAGGGCGAAGAGAACATTTCGCAGTTCAGTGCCGACCGACTCCGGCGCTATTTGCAATCGCTTTATATCCCCTTGATGCAGAAAGCCATGGCGCATGGGCTCTATGTCGTGGTGCGTCCGCCGGGCGTCTGCCCTCATGAAATCCGTGTAGGCGATGCTTATCAGCAATATCTAACGACGGTTTGGGACATCGTTTCGCGTGAAGCTGTCGTTCAGCAATATGCCGGTCAGATTTCATTAGAGCTGGCCAATGAGCCCGTAGTCGTTAAGGATGCGACGGGAAAAGCGTCGGATCATGCGCTGCGCGACTTCTTTCAACCCATCGTTGACAAGATTCGCGGCAACGGATTTAAGGGTATTCTTTGGGATTCCCGGCAGCAGTTGGCAGGGCAATTACGTGGGTTATGCCCGCCATCCCATCACGGATGACAACTTTGGCTATGCCGTTCACGACTATCCCGGCTGGTATGGTATGAGCGACGAACGGCCAAATGCCGAAGAAGGTATACGCCGGTTTAAAGGTCTTGTGCCCGTTGTCGAGCCCCGACCTGTCATGATTACAGAGGTGGATTGGAGCCCCGAAAAGGCGGGAGAAGGCCATTATGACGAGCATGGAAAATGGGTGAAGGCCAATTACGGCACGTGGGCTACGGCCTCAACAAGCAAATGGGGCGTTGCTTATAAGCGCATGATCGACCATTATGGCAACATATCCATGACGCTTTCGGGCACGGGTTGCTATCTCGATATTGATGAATTGGTTGGCAAAGGACGTGTGGTTGCAGCCTTTGGCGAACTGAAAGAAGCCTGCGGTGCGGCTTGCATGGGGTGGTATAAAGCCTACAACACCACCGCAAGACCCTATCCCGACGACTATGTGTTCAGTGCTGCCGAACGCCGAATCGACAGTATATGCTGGGCATTGAAAGACACCTTGCTCATGCCGGGCGATTCCTATCATGCACCGCTTACGCTTTCTTCCCCGGCGGAAGAAGCGTGGAAGTATTGCCGAAAGCCATTCAATATACCGTTTCGGCACCCGATGTCGTGGGGATAACGGATGGGGTAATCCATGCAAAAAGCGATGGAACCGCACAAATCACGGCCGTTTATACGACCGAAACCGGTGAGACGTTATCGCGAAAGATAACCGTTCGGGTGCAGATATTCTCGTTTGAAGCCTCGGCCATAAGGACGGATATTTTCGATCATGGCACGTATGACGAGACCAAACGAGTCTTCCAGCCCGGCAAATGGAGGCAGATGGGGTGGCAGTTCGATGGCGGCATCGGGCTTTCGAAGCATTATCTGGTGTTGAAACTCGACAAACCGCAGACCTGCGGCGCCAAATTGATGCTGTTCCCTCAACAAAGTATTTGGGGAGACAGCTATGAGATTGCGTTGGAAAACAAGACGACTATCGTTGTAGACCTGACCAAGGAAAAGACCAAACAGGGCAAGGTGCTTGGCCACACACCTATTTATATCGTGAGCTTATGGGGCAACGGAGCAGGAGAAATAGACGTAAACAACCTCTATCTGACCGATAATGCCGACGATATGCCCACGGCTATCACCCCCATTGTCAATGCAAATCCCGACTTCACCGACGTTTATAACCTTTATGGAATACGTGTGCGCTCGCACGTTTCCACCGAGATTGCCACCGCGGGGCTTCCTCCCGGCATCTATATTGCAGGCGGGAAGAAAGTGGTGGTGAGGTAAATCAGGGTGCAGTTGCCTTCCCTTTCGTTCGTTCGATTATGCAAACAAGGTGCGACAAAGGGTGATGGCGACACGAAGGAAAATTCAACTTTTCGTATTCAATCATTATTTTCATAGCAACCATGAACAAAATCAAGACCATTCTTTTGTCGTTCGTGACCGTGATGACGGCATCATCGGCATTGGCGCAGCCGTCGCTAACCGGCATGGCGTATCCGTATCAGAATCCAAACCTTAGCGCCTTGACACGCGCACAGGATTTGTTGAGTCGCTTAACCCTTGAAGAAAAAGCCCTGTTGATGCTTGATGAGTCGCCGGCCATACCGCGGTTGGGCATCAAGAAATTCTTTTGGTGGAGCGAAGCCTTGCATGGTGCGGCCAACATGGGCAACGTGACCGTGTTTCCCGAGCCCATTGCGATGGCGGCTTCGTTCAATGATGCACTGTTATATGAGGTGTTTAGCGCAGCAAGTGATGAGATGCGGGCTCAGTATCATCATCGAATAAGGAACGGAGGCGAGGATGAAAAGTTCCATAGTCTGTCGGTTTGGACACCCAATGTGAATATTTTTCGCGACCCACGATGGGGACGTGGACAGGAAACCTACGGTGAAGATCCCTATCTGACGGCTGTGATGGGAACGGCGGTTGTGCGTGGTTTGCAAGGACCTGAAGACAGTAAGTATCGCAAACTGTGGGCTTGTGCAAAGCATTATGCCGTGCACAGCGGGCCCGAATATACGCGTCACACGGCCAATCTGAACAATGTGTCGCCGCGTGATCTGTGGGAAACCTATCTTCCCGCATTCAAAACGCTCGTTGAGGAAGCCAAGGTGCGCGAGGTGATGTGTGCTTATCAGGCGCTCGATGACGAACCTTGTTGCGGAAACAGCCGACTGCTGCAGCAAATTCTGCGCGACGAGTGGGGCTTTCAGTACTTGGTAGTGAGCGATTGCGGTGCCGTGAGTGACATTTGGCAGAACCACAAGACCTCAAGTGATGCTGTTCATGCCACAGCCAAGGCCGCGCTGGCCGGAACCGATGTGGAATGCGGTTTCAACTACACCTATAAGTGTATTCCCGAAGCTGTGCAGCGCGGCCTGATCAGCGAGAAGGAGGTCGACAAACATGTGCTTCGTCTGCTTGAAGGGCGTTTCGACCTTGGCGAAATGGACGACCCGGCGCTTGTTCCATGGTCGAAAATCCCTTATTCTGTAATGGATAGCAAGGCTCACCGCCAACTTTCGCTCGATATGGCACGCCAATCTATCGTGCTGTTGCAGAACAAGCAAAACATGCTTCCACTGAAGAAAAACAACGAACGCATCGCTGTGATCGGCCCGAATGCCGATAATGTGCCGATGATGTGGGGCAATTACAACGGTACCCCCAACCGTACGGTGACCATCCTTGACGGTATACGGGCCAAGCATAAGAACGTGAAATACATCAAAGGCTGCAATCTTACCGACACAATGGTGGTCGATCCGTTGTTTGATGCATGCATGATAGCCGGCAAACGCGGGCTACGTGGTACCTTTTGGAACAATACAACGATGACCGGGAAACCTGTTACGACACAATATTATCATGGTGAAGTGGCTGCAACGACAGCCGGTATGCACAGCTTTGCGCCCGGTGTAAAAGTAGAAGGCTTCTCGGCCAAATATGAAACCGTGCTGCGATCAAAGCGTGATGGCGAGGCCGTTTTGAAAGTAGAAGGGTGTGGCGACTTTGAAGTATGGGTCAATGGCAAGCAGATGCAGCACCAACACACATGGCGAACAACACCGACTCGTATACCTATTCGGCTTGAGGCCGGCAAAGACTATCGCATAGAAGTGCGCTTTACCTATGTGAATACATGGGGTGCAAACATTCGAATCAATATCGGAACCGAGCGACTATTGACTACCAGGAAGTCATTCGGGCATTGAAGGGCATTGAAAAAGTGGTCTTTGTAGGTGGTATCTCACCTGCTTTGGAAGGCGAAGAAATGCCTGTGGACATACCGGGGTTCAAGGGAGGAGACCGAACAGACATCGAACTTCCACGTGTTCAGCGGGATTTCATCAAGGCCCTTCACGCTGCAGGCAAGCAGCTTGTCTATGTGAACTGTTCGGGGTCGGCTATTGCTCTGGAGCCGGAAACCACTGCCTGCGACGCCATTGTACAGGCATGGTATGCCGGGCAAGAGGGCGGAACGGCCGTTGCCGATGTGCTCTTCGGCGATTATAATCCTTCGGGAAAACTGCCCGTCACCTTCTATAAGAACAGTAATCAGCTGCCCGATTACGGGAATTACAGCATGAAAGGGCGCACTTATCGTTATTTCTCCGACCCGCTCTTTGCTTTTGGTCATGGCCTTAGCTATACAACGTTCAATATGGGAACGGCTGAAATCATCAAAAAGGCTGATTCCATCGTGGTGCGTATTCCCGTAGAAAACGTTGGCAGTAAGGACGGAACAGAGACCGTTTTACTGTATATCAAGAACCATCAGGACCCGAACGGGCCGATAAAATCACTGCGCGGCTTCAGTCGTGTCTTTGTGAAAGCCGGACATCAGGCCGTAGCAGAGCTTGTATTGACACGTAAGTCGTTTGAGTTCTTTGACGAAAACACAAATACCGTGCATTTCAAGGAAGGAAATTACGATTTGCTGTATGGTGACAAACGCGTCGAAATAAGAATGTAGTGACCCTAAACCCTTGCATAACATTCACTTTGGTACATGGTGCAAAATGAATGTTACAATATCATGTACGCCGTTAAAAAGTATTGAATATCTTTGCAAATGTAAAGTCAAATTCTAACCTAATAATTAAAAAATGAGACAAGTACACAGACTTTTTCAACGCTTTTCGCTGATCGTGGCCATGCTTTTCGCGTCGATTGTGGCTTTGGCGCAAAACACCATTCGCGGAACGATTTTAGACGCCGGAGGTGAGCCGTTGATCGGGGCTACTGTCGTCATGAAAGGAAAGCCTTCTGTTGCCGCTGTCACCGATTTTGACGGTAATTTCGAACTGAAGACGCCGGCTAAAAAGGTCACACTCGTTGTTTCTTACGTGGGAATGGTCACCAAGGAGGTTGTCGTTGTCGAGGGACATGCGGCAAAAATCGTCCTGAAAGACGACGATCACACCCTTCAAGAGACCGTTATCGTGGGCTACGGCCAGCAGAAGAAGGCCAGTGTCGTGGGTTCTATAACCCAAACAACGGGGGCTGTGTTGGAACGTGCGGCAGGTGTGAGCGACATCGGAGCCGCTTTGACGGGCAATCTTCCCGGCGTGGTGACCATTCAAGGCAACGGTATGCCGGGCGAAGAAGAACCCCAAATCATCATTCGCGGCGCCAGCACGTGGAACGGAAGCGACCCATTGGTATTGGTTGACGGTATCGAACGCCCGATGAGCAGTGTCGATATCGCTTCGGTGGCCAACATTTCCGTACTGAAAGACGCTTCGGCAACGGCCGTTTACGGTGTGAAAGGCGCCAATGGTGTCATTCTGATTACGACAAAACGTGGTACGGAAGGCAAGGCGAAGATCGACGTGGGCTTCAATGCAACGATGAAAGCACCCTCGAAGTTGCCGAACAAATATGACTCGTACGATGCTTTAAGACTGCGCAATCAGGCTGTAGAGCACGAACTTGGCATTGCGCCCGACTCATGGTCGTATGTTCGTCCGCAGTCTTTTATCGACAATTATCGCAACCAGAACACCTTGGAACAGCGTGAACGCTATGCGAATGTGGACTGGCAGGATGCGCTGTTCAAGAAGTCGACCATGTCTTACAATGCCAATGTGAACATCAGCGGTGGTACAAAGTTCGTGAAATATTTGCGTCAGCCGACTTCGTACATGAGGGAGATTTGTTCCGAGAATACGACAACGGACGCAACTATAAGGCGGGTTACGGTTACAACCGCATCAATGTTCGCAGCAATCTGGACTTTCAAATCACGAACACTACAACGCTGCGGGCCAACATCTCAGGCTCGAACGGCGTGAAGAAGTCGCCTTGGAGCAACTCCGTGCACAGTGAATGGCAGATCGGACAGCAGTGGGCAGGCGCTTACAACATTGCCCCCGACGTGTTCCTGCCCAAATATTCCGACGGCTCTTGGGGCTTTTATCCCAATGCTTCGAACGTTTCAAACTCTGCACAGAACCTCGCCATCGGCGGTGTGCGCCAGATTACGACGACGCGCATCAACACCGACTTCACACTGGAACAGAAATTGGATTTCATTACCAAGGGACTGAATGCCCGCGGAACGGTTTCCTGGGATAATATCTTTATGGAAAGCGGTCGCGGAATCAACGACCTTTACAACGCTTCGCCGACGAAATATATCGATCCGGAGACCGGAAAGGTGACTTTGGGACAAGAACTTGAAGGCAACAACAAGTTTGATTGGCAGCAAGGTGTGAACTGGACCACCGAAGGAGGCGCCGTAGATAACAACGCAACCGTGCGCAATCTCTATTACCAGTTGCAATTGAACTGGGGCCCGTCAGTTCAGACACCACGACGTTTCGGCCATGGGACTCTTCTCCCGACAGGAGAATGCCCGCGGAAGCGTGATGCCTACCTATCGCGAAGACTGGGCGTTCCGTGCCACCTATAACTATGCGGGCCGCTATTTCATCGAGTATAATGGCGCTTACAACGGTTCTGAGAAATTCGGCAAGGCCCATCGCTTTGCTTTCTTCAACTCCGGCGCCCTTGGATGGACCGTTACGGAAGAGAAATTCATGGACCGCCTGCGCGAGAAAGGCATCATCGACCTGTTGAAGCTGCGCGCTTCTTACGGTGAAATCGGCGACGACAACATGGGCGACCCGTTTGATTCGGCCCGTCGCTGGCTGTACATGAGCCAGTGGGCTTATGGCGGTCAGACCACAATGGACCTGGATCATACCGCAAGTATCTATTCATGGTATCGCCAAAGTGCCCTGGGCAATGAGAATGTAAAATGGGAAACCGTGCGCAAAACGAACTTTGGCGTCGACTATGGTTTCCTTGGCGGACTGGTTACAGGCTCCATAGACTTCTTCCATGACCGCCGAAACGATATCCTGATCTTTGGCAGCGGACGCTCCGTTCCGGCTTACTTTGGCACCACAGCGCCTACGATCAATAAAGGAAAGGTGCGCACGACAGGTTATGAATTCGAGGTGCGACTCAACAAAAAGTGGGCAAACGGCCTGCGCCTGTGGGCCAACTTCAACATGACCCACGCCAAGAACAAGGTGCTGCTCAAGGACGACCCCGTCCTTCGTCCGGCTTATCAGAAGGATGCCGGCTTCTCCATGGGGCAATACAGATCGTATCTTGACCGCGGCTTCATCAACAACATCGACGACCTGATTGGTTCGCCGGCCCATGAATCCAACGACAACCATCGCCTCGTGGGCGACTACTACATCGTTGATTTCAACGGCGATGGCGTGATCGACAGCAAAGATGCGGCACCCGTAGGCTACAGCGGCTCGCCGATGAACACCTACAATGCAACGCTGGGCGTTGAGTGGAAAGGCTTCTCGGCCATGGCGCAGTTCTACGGTGTGACCGATGTGACCCGCGACGTCACGCTGAGCAGCTTCGGCAACAAGCTCAACAATGTCTATGATGCAGGCACATGGTGGGACAAAAGTGCGCCCGACGCCGACGTCATCGTGCCCAGATGGGGCGCCAACCAATCCAGCTACAGCAACGGAACCCAATTCTTTACGACGGTTCCTACATCCGATTGAAGAACGTCGAGGTGGCTTACACCTGGACAAGCGGTTGGATCAAGCATCTGGGCATCACCTATCTCAAGCTCTATCTCAACGGCAACAACCTCTGGCTGTGGACACGTATGCCCGACGACCGCGAAGCCAACCTCGGCGGCGGCGGTTTTCTCGGCGCCTACCCTACCGTGAGACGCTTCAATATCGGTGTTAAATTCTCATTGTAGTATTAAACAAAACAGACAAATGAAAACGAACATAAAAACCATTTTGATGTTGATATGCGCCTTGTTTGCACTCAACACGGCGTTGGTTTCTTGCGAAGACTACTTGGATAAGGAGCCCGACTCAACCGTTTCGCCCGACGATGCCTTTGTCAACTTCCGCAATTTCCAGGGTTTCGTGGAAGAAATCTACAATTGTATCCCCGATAAAGAGAAATGTAACTGGTGTCCGTCGTGGAATTGGGGCGATGATGAGGTCTTTAATCCCGAGGCCGACAACCGAATGACGCATCAAGTTGACCTTGGTAACTTCCGTGCATGGGAGACTACGGGCAACTGGCTCTATAAGACAGGGAGCAATCCCACCTCAACCAACAAGTTTGAACACTCGCTTTGGCCACACGCCTGGTATTGTATCCGCAAGGCTAACTTGGGCCTGACCAACCTTGACAAGATGGTTGCTGCATCCAAAGAAGAGAAAGACATGATTGCCGGTCAGCTCTATTTCTTCCGTGCCTGGTGGCACACCGAGCTGATGCAGTTCTTCGGCGGGTTGCCCTACGTGGACACTTACCTCGACAGCAAGTCCGAACTCAACCTGCCCCGCCTCTCCTATCAGGCGTGTGCAGACAAGGCGGCGGCCGACTTCCGCAAGGCGGCCGACCTGTTGCCCGTCAACTGGGACCGCACGAGTGCCGGAGCCGCAACGCAGGGAAAGAACGACCTGCGTATCAATAAGATCATGGCTTTGGGCTATCTGGGCAAGACTTACCTGTGGGCGGCAAGTCCGTTGATGAAGAATGGTGCCCGGCTCGGCGCCTCGAAGGACGGTAAGACCTATGACTATGACGGCGAATATGCCAAGAAGGCGGCCGAAGCCTTCGGAGAGTTGCTCCGTTTGGTGGAGTCGGGACAGACGCAATACGCGTTGGCCGAGTTCAAGTATAAGGATGTTTACAATCACGAAAAGGCTGCCAATGCCACCACATGCTTCTCGGACATCTTCTATACCAGCAAGCAGAACTGGAAGATGCCGGGCTCTGTAGAAGCCATCTTCCGTGGTCCGTCTGCCGATTACAACGGCTCGAACTGGAACACCTCGAAGGTATTCGGTCCGAAGGTCGATAAGGTAGTGGCCCACGACAACGTGATTCACCAGCCGACAGCCAATCTCGTGGAGATGTATGGCATGGCCAACGGGCTTCCCATCACCGACCCCGGTTCGGGCTTCGACCCCAATCATCCTTTCAAAGACCGCGACCCGCGTTTCTATCACGACATCGTGTTCGACGGTTTCAAATACCTGAACGGCACGCCCGGCCAATATGCCCACCTGCAATACTGCGAACTCTTCACGGGCGGCAACATGCGGCCGGTGGCAAACGGCAGTCGCACGGGCTATTTCATTCAGAAGCTGGTGCCCCATACCTGTAACGAGGTAGACAGAACGTACGACTGGGGCGGCAACCTGCATTGCTATCTGCCCTATATGCGCTTGGCCGATATCTATCTGATGTATGCCGAGGCATGTGCGGCCATAGGTGGGGCAACAGGCAAGGCCTCGAACTTTGGCAAAACGGCTGCCGATGCCCTCAACACGCTGCGCGATCGCGTGGGTGCGGGCCATGTCGGGAGTGCTTATCTGTCGGACAAGAACAAGTTCATGGACGAAGTTCGCCGCGAACGTGCCGTGGAATTGTCTTTCGAAGGATTCCGCTTCAACGACCTGCAGCGTTGGTTGCTCCTCACCGAAGCACCCTACAACGAAAAATATTCGCAGGAGTTTGACCGCGTGGAAAACGCCAACTTCTACAGAAACAACGACCCGAAAGATGCCCGGGTGGCCAATTATCGAAAGGAATTGATACTGACCCGCAGTTTTAATACAAAGCACTATTGGTTCCCGTTGCCTATCAATGAGGTTTATCTCTATCCGGAGTATTATCAGAATCCGGGCTGGTAAAGAATGTTTTAAGTGATACTAAATAGAAATAATCGTATGAATACGAAATTCAAATCCTATAAATCAAAACTTCTTCTGGCAGGCCTTGTCGTGTTGGCTCCTGTCGGTGTCGATGCAAAGGCAGCTGTTGAGCAAGCGACCGACACTGCTGGTGCGGAGAAGGAAATGGTGCAGGTGGCCTATCGCAAGGTGGCCAAGAAGGATATCCTCGGCGGTGTGTCCGTTGTCGACGTGGCCGACTTGATGAAAAAGAACTATAATACCTACAGCCTTGACTATATGCAGGGGTATGTCGGTGGCTTTAACGGTAATTCGCTTTGGGGAATGGACAGCAACAATGCCGGTTATCTGGTCATGGTAGACGGTGTGCCGCGTGATGCAACCAATGTCATGCCGAGCGAAATCGACCAAATCACCTTCTTGAAAGGTGCACAGGCCGTTGTACTCTATGGCAGCAAGGCCGCAAAGGGCGCCGTGCTCATCACGACCAAACGCGGAAAGAACGACGGACTGAAGGTTGAGGTGCGGGCCAACACGGGCTTGCATGTGGCAAAGTCATTCCCCGAATACCTCAGTTCGGCCGAATATATGACGCTTTATAACGAGGCACGTGCGAATGACGGGCTGACACCGCTTTATTCAGCGGCCGACATTTACAATCACGGGTCGGGGCTGAACCCTTATCGTTATCCTAATATCGATTATTATTCATCCGACTACATCCGCAAGATGTATTCGCGCCATGAGGCAACAGCCGAAATCAGCGGTGGCGGAGAGCGTGCGCACTTCTACAGCAACATCAATTACTATCGCAGCGGAGACTATTTCAAGTTTGGTGAGGCCAAGAACAACCATATTTCGCGGTTCAGTGTGCGTGGTAATGTCGATGTGAACATCAGTGAAGACATCAAGGCGTGGGTGAACTCAAGCGCCACATTCTACGATTCAAATACGGCCAAGGGAAACTATTGGAACGTGGCAGCAACGATGCGGCCCAATTTCCCGCAGTATGCCAATCCGTTGATACCTGTGGATATGGTCGACCCGCATGCAAAGGCAGCCTTGGAATTGCTGAGTGTAGCCAAGCTGATTGACGGTAAATATTTCCTTGCCGGCTCACAAGCAAACTCATCTTCTTTGTTCGGCGATGTTTATGCAGCCGGCAAGAGTAAGTGGACGAGTCGTCAATTCCAGTTTGACACGGGTGTCAACATCGGACTTGGAAAGCTGTTGACGGGTCTTTCTTTTGAAACGCGCTTCGCCGTGGACTATTCCACCTCCTACACGACATCGTTCGATAACAGCTATGCCGTCTATATCCCGACTTGGTCGAACTATAACGGCAAGGACGTTATCGTGGGATTAAAGAAAGAAGGTGAAGACAAACGTTCGGGCAATCAGAACATCAGCGGCAGTACGGACAACCAGACCATGCTGTTCTCCGCGCAGTTCAACTACAACAACTCGTTCAACAACGTGCACAACCTGTCTGCCATGCTGATTGCTTCGGGCTATCAGCAGTCAAGGTCGGGACAGTATCATAAGACGTCGAGTGCCAATCTTGCCCTTGGAGCCTCTTACAATTTCATGCAGAAGTATTATGCCGACTTGGGATTGGCCGTTATTCATTCCGCACAATTGGCCCCCGGCCATCGTGAAGCGCTCTCTCCATCACTGACTTTGGGTTGGCGACTCAAGAATGAAAGTTTTCTGAAAGATGTCGATGCTGTCGACAATATGCTGTTGAGCGTTTCGGGAAGCATCATCAACGAGGATATCGACCTTGCCCGCGGAGATGTTCGTTACTATCTTTATAAAGGTTTTTGGACTTCGGACAACGGTTATGGCTGGTATGATGGCTCGAACGATAAGTACACGTATTCGAAAAGAGGCGAGAACGAAGACCTTGGCTTTATCAAGCGCAAAGAGCTTTCTTTGAGTTTCAAAACCTCGTTGTGGAAGCACTTTGTTACGCTTGATGCCAACTTCTTCATCAATTCCATGGAGGGCTATCTCATTGATTCGCCCACCTTCTTCCCCTCACATTTGAACACAAGTTACCCCCAAGGGTCTTTCATGCCCGTGCTGAACTACAACAATGATCGCCGCGTTGGCTTTGATTTCGCCCTGAACTTCAACCGGAAGTTCGGCGAAACGGATCTCCTCACTCGGCCTTACCGGCACCTATTATAATACGAAGGCGACAAAGGTTGACGAGAATAATGTTGAAGCCTATCAGAACCGACAGGGAAAGGCTATTGATGGCATTTGGGGTTATAAGAGTGCGGGCTTCTTCCAAAGCGAAGCCGAGATTACAGCCTCTCCCGACCAAAGCAGTCTTGGCAGTACGGTAAGGCCCGGCGACATCAAGTATGTGGACGTTAACCATGATGGCAAGATCGATAACTACGACCAAGTGTATCTTGGTAAAGGGGGATGGTATGGTGCCCCGTTTACGATGGGTGTGAACTTCACTGCCAAGTGGAGAGGTTTCACGTTCTTTGCCCTCGGTGTGGGCAACTTCGGCGCGCATGGTGTGAAGAACTCCTCCTATTATTGGGTGCGTGAGGCCGGCAAGTACTCTGCCGTCGTTCGCAACCGTTGGACTCCTGAAACCGCAGCTACGGCAACTTACCCCCGACTATCGACACTTTCGGGTAGCAATAACTTTGTAACTTCCGACTTTTGGCTGTATAAAACCGATGCATTCCGCTTGGCGAAGGTTCAAATCACCTATGATTTGCCACGCCGTTTGTTTGGTTCGACATGGGTGAAAGGCTTGTCTGCATTCGTCAGTGGGGCCAATCTGCTCACCATTTCGGGCGAGCGTGAGGTGCTGGAGCTGAATGTTGGCAGCGCACCACAGACACGTTACTACAATATCGGGGTGAAAGCGACTTTCTGATGAAATGAAATTAAAAACAAAGCTATGAAAATAAAGAAGCTATTCCTATTGACGGCATTGGCATTCAGCTTGGTTTCGTGTTCCGATTTGTTTGAGCCTGCACAGGAAAACAACCGGGGTTTGGACGAAATCTACAACGAACCGACTTATGCCCAAGGGCTGTTGGGCTACGGATACGCTATGTTGCCCTACAATACCAAGAGCGTGACGGACGTTGCCACTGATGATGCGGTGAGTAATGATCTGTCTAACGGTTATTTGAAGATGGCCACGGGTGCTTGGGCAGCCAATAACGACCCGATGTCTCAATGGACCAATCGCCGGGCCTGCATACAATACCTGAATATTTTCTTGGAACAGGCAGACAAAGTGAACTGGGCTAAAGACGAAAAAGCCCGAAAAATGTACTGTGATAGCCGTAAAGGCGAGGCTTATGCCTTGAGAGCGCTCAACATGTACTTCTTGTTAATGAACCATGGTGGCTGGGATGCCGATGGGAAACTGCTCGGTGTGCCGAACTTAACGGCCTCAGAGAAACCCTCGGATGACTTCAATAAGGCGCGTAACACGTTCCAAGAGTGTCTCAATCAGATTTATAACGACTTGGAAGAAGCCGAGAAATTGCTCCCACTCGACTATAACGACCTGACGAACGACGCCGATGTTCCGGCCAAATATAAGGCCATCGGCGTTCAGACGGCAGGCGAATACAATCGCGTTTTCGGCGCAATCATGCGCGGACGTATCAGTGGTCGCATTGCAGAAGCCATTTGTTCGCAGGCCTCTTTGCTTGCTGCCAGTCCGGCATTTGCAGCAGGTACGACCGTCAACTACGCCAAAGCGGCCGACGATGCAGCCAAAGTGCTTGACCGTATAGGCGGCGTGAGCGGCATATCGCCCACGGGTAACAAATGGTTTGCACAGACTTCGGAGATTGATAACCTTGGATCGGGTGCCGTTCCACAGGAGATTCTTTGGCGAGGAAGCCGTACAAACGGTGATGAAGACTGGAACCTTGGTCTGAATCAAGAGGCCGATAACTTTCCACCAAGCCTTTATGGCAAGGGAAGAATCAATCCGACGCAGAACTTGGTTGATGCTTTTCCGACCGTTACGGGCTATCCCATCGCCGATAGTCGTGGAGGCTATGATGCCGGTAAGCCTTATGAGAACCGCGATCCACGCCTCGATATGTACGTTATCCATGATGGCAGCAAGTATAAAGGAAAGGAAATCAAAACCGATATCACGACCACTGGCAACGATGATGGCTGAACAAGGTGAGTAATTCCACGCGAACGGGTTACTATATGAAGAAACTTCTGCGTGAAGATTGCGACCCTAACCCGAATTCCAAGAACGCTAAGTATCACTATCCCGTGTATATTCGCTACACAGAGCTGTTCCTTAACTATGCCGAAGCAGCCAATGAGGCGTGGGGTCCCAAGGGTTCGGGGTCGCATGGTTATTCTGCTTACGATGTCATCAAGGCCATTCGCGACCGCGCAGGAATTACCGATGTAGCCTATCTCAATGAGTGTGCGTCCGATAAAGGCAAGATGCGCGAACTGATTCGCAATGAACGACGTCTCGAACTCTGCTTTGAAAACAAGCGATTTGCCGACCTTCGCCGTTGGAAAGCACCCATCGACGTGGCTGCCGGTGGCGTGCAAATCAAGAAAGATGGCGGAACAACGACGTATAAAGCCTTCAAAGTGGAAGACAGAAACTATAAGGAGTATATGTATTATGGACCGATACCGCAGAGCGAAATACAAAAATGGACGGAGCTCAAGCAGAATAAAGGCTGGGAATTAAACAACAAATAACGCTAAAACTTCAATAAAATGAAAGTAACAAAATATATCTCGATAGCATTGATGGCGGCTTTCGCTTTCGCTCTTGACTCCTGCAAGAATGGAAATCCCGAGTTCTCGGATTACGAAGGCGGCTCATCCGTATATTTCGCTCGCCAGCATGTTGTGCGAAATGTCGTGCTGGGCAATGATGAAACCAGAGACAACACCGATGACAACAACCATGTCTTCTATATTGTCTCCACGATGGGCGGGACCTATCATGGCAGAGACATCACATTAGAGACTGCTGTGGACAATTCGCTATGCGATCGTCTCTACTTTGAAGACGGAGTGACGCCCGTGAAGCCGATGCCGGCAAACTATTATTCGATACCTTCGACCACCGTTTCTTACAATGGAAGTTTCCAAGGACGTTTGCAGGTAAAGTTGGAGGATGCGTTCTTTAATGATCCGGCTTCTGTGACGGGTACTTATGTCATCCCAATCGTCATCAAGGGTCAGGTTGGTGCTGACCGCATCCTGTCGGGTACGCCTGCCATTGAAGGTTCTACACCCTCAAGAACGAACGCAGCTGCCTGGAATGTCGCCCCAAAAGACTATGTGCTTTACTGCGTGAAGTACATGAATCCGTGGTCGGGCTATTATCTTCGTAGCGGAGAAGATAAGATAACCCATAACGGAAATACAGAGACAAAGATACGCAAGGGAGCATCCGTAGAGAAGAATGAGGTATGCCAAATCACGACAAAGTCGTTGAAAGAGTGCATATTCCCCGTTTCCATCAACAAGACGGTCAAGGATGCGCACGGAAATGATGTCGTCCAGGCTGTCACATGCAGACTGAAACTCTCGTTTGATGACAACGGAAACTGCGCCGTGTCTTCCGAAACATCGGGCATGACGGCCACGGGTACGGGCAAGTTCACTTCGAAAGGAGCCACCAATGAGAAAGCCTGGGGCGGCAAGAACCGCGATTTGCTCACCCTTGAATACCGCATTGACTTCGGTGGTGGGCTCACAATGGAAAGCAAAGACGAATTTGTGGCGCAGACACGTGGCAACACGAATGGCGTGGTTGAGTTCAAGCCGCAGTATAAGTAAGTTCCGCTCGAAAGTTATAAGTGTCATATAATTAAGACGAAGAATATGAAATTAAGCAAATTAAATATAGGATTGGGTCTGGCTGTGCTGGCAGCTTTGTCTTCATGTGCCGATGACAAGTTCTCCGAATACAAAACAGACATGACCAAGGACTTGGCAGAATACCAGTACCTGAACGACTACGAGCCATTGAAGAACTATGTCGAGCAGTTGAAGTCAGCCGGCAAGTGCAATCCCGACTTCAAGTTGGGTGTTGCCCTGGGGGCTTCCGACTTCAACAAGCGCGAGTTGGTTTATAGTTTGGCCGGTAGCAACTTCATGGAGATGACTGCCGGAAACGCAATGAAATATGCGTCTTGCGTAAAGGACGACGGGCGCATGGACTTCTCTACCGTGAAAGAGTTTGTTTCCAACGCCAAGGAGGGCGGAATCACCATCTACGGACACACGCTGGCATGGCACTCGCAGCAGAACAATAAATACCTCAACGGCTTGATTGCCGACAGAGAACTTCAGGTTGACCCCAACGCAAAGGTAGAGAAGACCGACTTTGAAAAGGATTGGACGACAGCCGGCAGCTACACCTATTGGGCGCCGAATGAAGTGAAGGCCAACATCACGGTCAATGGCGACGGCTTCAAACTGGTGAATGCTGCCGCAACCGACAACTGGCGCGTGCAATATCACATTGCCGACGGACTGCCGCTGAAGAAAGACAGCGAGTATATCTTGAAAATGACGGTCAAAGGTTCCGGCGAAGGCACGCTTGCCGTCGGTATCGGCGACTGGGGAGGAAGAGCCAACGGATCGATTGCGTTCAACACCGATTGGAAAGAATATGCCGTGCCGTTCAAGGCTGTTGCCAACGGCGGCTTTGTCATTTGTCAGTCGGGTGCTTTTGTTGGAACGCTACAGATTCGGAATGTGAAAATCGTCCACATGGAGTCGCCTATGGTTGAGATTCCGAAATATGTCTATGAGAACAACTTCGATGGCAGCGATGTGCTTAGCGGTTGGGGCAATGGTTCCACTGCCGAGTTGGCTTCCGGTTCGCACGACGGCAGCAAGTGCATGGTGGTCACCAACCCCGGCGCAACCAATTCGTGGAGTGTGCAGCGGGCTGTCGACCAGGAGTTTGAAAACGGCAAGACCTACTATCTCCACTTTGGGGCAAGGCCGACAACCCCGGCAACATTGACGCAGGTTTCCAAAAGACCGACGGCTATCAGGGGCGCGGCGATTTCCCGGCAATGAGTCTCACGACGACTTGGAAGGAGTTTACCGTTCAAACCACGGTCACCGGCGAGGGCTGTAACCGCTTCCTCTTCAACCTTGGTGCTGTGGCGGGCAAAATCTATATCGACGACGTTCAGCTCTACTACATGGAGAAGAGCAACAAGATTCCCTTGAGCGACAGCGAGAAGAAAACCATCCTGACAACAGCCATGGCAACATGGGTCGATGGAATGATGGAAGCCTGCGACGGCTACGTGACATCGTGGGATGTGGTCAACGAACCCATTTCGGGACGAGACAAAGATGGCGACGGTTACTACGACCTGCAGTCGGCCACGCGCGGTACGGTTTCCGAAGATGATGCCAAAAAGAACTTCTACTGGCAAGACTATCTGGGCGACCTCGACTACGTGCGCACAGCCGTTGCCGAGGCGCGCAAGGGCTTTGCAGCCCACAACGGCGATGCTGCCAAGCTGAAACTCTTCATCAACGACTACAATCTGGAGTCGGATTGGGACGACAACAAGAAACTCAAGAGCCTCATCCACTGGATTGGTGAATGGGAGAAAGACGGCGTGACACGGATTGACGGTATCGGCAGTCAGATGCACGTGTCGTTCTCGGCCAATCCGACAGTTCAGAAGAGCAAGGAGGAACATGTCGTGAAGATGCTTCAACTGATGGCTGCAACGGGCAAACTCGTGAAGATTTCCGAGCTTGACATGGGCTACAACGACGCTGCGGGCAATGCTGTCATGACCGAGAACCTGACCGAAGCGCAGCACAAGCAGATGAGCGATTACTATCGGTTCATCGTCGGCCAGTACTTCAAAATCATTCCTGCGTCCCAGCAGTATGGCATCACGCAGTGGTGTATCACCGACTCGCCGAAAGATTCCGGCTGGCGAGGCGGTGAGCCTACCGGCCTTTGGGATGCCAACTTCCTCCGCAAACACACCTATGCCGGCTTCGCAGACGGCTTGCGTGGGGAATGAAAAGCCCACCCCCTGCCCCTCCCAAGGGAGGGGAGTGCGGGCTTGCGGAGGTTTCCAAACAACATAACCTATGTCATTCTATGCAGGAAAGTGATGTCCGTGACTGCCAAACGCACAATGCGAAGGGCCTCGGTCACCCATAACAACAAAATCTTTTTAAGGCATACCGACGTCAGTTTCCTGCTTCCAATCCCGTTTTTTCTTTGATTGGGTCCTGTTGTTCTTCAAATAAAAGTCGTAATTTTGCGGTTATAAACATCGTAACCTATGTATGGAAAAGCCACACTAATTTGACCCACCCTAGCAAGTATTTTAGACCCAGTAAGGTTAAAATAATGAGACCCACCTCGCCAAAATAAGAATGACCCTTTGAAACGCTAGTTTTTTAGGGTCATTTTGTAGTTTTGTGTTACTGCCCTGGCCGGCATTAAAAACATAAAACTATTATTTATATGACAAAATTAAAGAATTTATTGCGTTGTTACGCATCTAGTATGGGAATAAGAAGTATTTCTAGTACTTTCCATATATCTCGTAACACCCTCCGCAAGTATGTCCGTAAATTCCAAGAAAGTGGCTTTGTCCATGGAGCAAATTCTGTCGCTTTCAGATGATAAGCTAGCGGACTTGTTTTCAGATGGGCATTCTCGTAACCGTCCGCCTTCTGCTCGTAAGTTGGAGTTAGAGGCACTTGTTCCTGATTATGTGAAACAGCTTAGCAAGAAGGGTGTTTCTATCTTATCTCTTCACGCGGAGTATCTCAAAACTCATCCTAATGGTTACCAGTATTCTACTTTCAAACACGCAATCCATGCCTACAGATGTCAAACACAAGCCGTAGGACATGTAGAGCACCTTGCTGGCGATCAGATGTATATTGATTATGCGGGTGATAAACTGAGATAGTCGAAGAACAGACGGGTGAGGTGCGGAAGGTAGAGGTTTTTGTGGCTACCCTTCCATGCAGTCATTACACCTATTGCGAGGCAATGTGGTCGCAGAAGAAGGAAGACCTTATCGTTGCTTGCGAGAATGCTCTTCATTTCTTTGGTGGTGTACCCAAGGCTGTTGTGCCTGACAACTTAAAATCAGCCGTTATCCGCAGTGATCGTAATGAGCCTGTTATCAATGACGACTTCGCTGCTATGGCTGAATTTTATGATATGGCTGTTTATCCAGCTAGGGTGCGCCGTCCCAAGGACAAGGCACTGGTTGAGAATGCTGTAAAAGCTAATGTATCGGTCGGTATATGTAGATATTGAAGGGCAAATTTTCCATAATATAGAATCACTTAATGTTGCTATACGCACATCTTTAGAAGCATTTAACAGCCGTAGATTGAGTGGGCGTAAGGAATCCCGCCAAGAACTATTTGAGGAAATGGAAAAAGATTTTCTTCGTCCTCTTCCTACCGCTCGCTATCAGATGAAGTCTAGAAAGTCTGCTACTGTCATGGCTAATAGCTTCGTTATGCTAAAAAAAGCATAGTTATAGTGTTCCAACAGAGTATATCGGCAAACGTATGGAGCTTATTTACGATAATGACAATGTTCAAATCTACTATGGGTTAAAGTTAGTTACCATCCATCAGCGAGATGATACTCCCTATACCTACTCACAGAAAGATGCACATAATCTTCCTGGTCATCATGGTAGCTTTGAAAAAGGATTTGGAGGAAATATATCAACGGGCAGGGCAAATAGACAACATCCTTCTGCTTTATCTCAAGGAAGTCGCTACGCAGATGAAATATCCACCAAAAAGCCTTCCGCTCTTGCCGTGGTATCATGTCGCTGGAGAAGAAGTATGGCATGGCTCGTCAGTAGCAGCTTGTAACTGTGCCTCGGAAGGACGACGCTATGGCTATAATGAGATAAAGGATATACTACAGAAGGGTGATGATGCTTCCTATATATCTATGGATGAAGATAATATGGAGCTATCTCCTGAATATAAATCAAAAACTCATAAGAACATACGAGGCAAGGATTATTTTTCAAAGCAATTATCCAATAATAACAATAATAGCAAACAATTAAAGTAAACAACTATGGAACTAAATAATAATAAGACAGCACCTATTGTGCAAGAAATGGATAAGAATCAGTTATCTCTTGATTTAATGCATAGAATGAAGCTTACGGGTATGGTAACTGCCTTTGAAGAAAGTCTAACAACTACAATTGCAGATACTATGACACCAGATGCCTTTTTATCATGGCTCTTATCTCGCGAGTGGGACTATCGTTCTGCAGCAGCCATTGAAAGGCTCATAAAATCAGCAGGATTTAGATATAAAGCCTATCCTGAGCAAATAGATTATAATATCAATCGCAACCTTAGCCAAAACAAAATGGAGAGAATACTCACTTGATTTTATCAAGCAAGGACGCAATATATTTATTACTGGTTCATCAGGGACTGGTAAAAGTTTTATCGCTACAGCTATAGGCTATCATGCTTGTAAAAATGGTATTAGAACGATGTATGCTAATATGTCAAAATTACTAGGGATACTTAAAGTCGCCAAGAATAAAGGAACGTTAGAAACAGAGCTAAAGAAGATAGAGCGATGTCGCTTGTTAATCCTCGATGATGCCTTCCTTGTACCTGTAGATGCAAAAGAGCGTCCTATATTACTTGATATTATAGAAGATAGGCATGAAAGGAAGTCGATTATCATATCTTCTCAACTTCCTGTAGACAACTGGTATGATGCAATAGGCGACCCTACCGTGGCAGATGCTGTACTAGATAGAATTGTGCATACCTCATATCAAATAGAACTAACTGGAGAGAGTCTTAGAAAGATAAAAGCAAAGAATATTACCAAGTAATAGCGAAATAAAATGACCCACCTGGCCAGGGCATTTAGTGGGTCAATAATAAATCGTTTTACTGGGTCTAAAATACTTGCTAGGGTGGGTCAAATTAGTGTGGCTTTTCCAGCAGGCATCCGTCCACCATAAAGAAAGCGGATTTTTGGACTGTGAGGTCGGTATATCTTTACATAGCCGTTTTCGATATAGGCAAACATAGGTTCCGTAGGTGATCCATAAAGTTCAAACTTCTTGCCTTCAGCAGATACACTTTCGTAGCGTTTAAGACTCCGTACACGAAAGCGACGGAGTGTATCCTCATGGATGCCATAATGTGCCCAATAGTTCAGCAGACCATCGTCAAATGGCTGTATCTCAAAACTATATGGATGTTCTTCCGTACACTTGGTTATATCAGCCTTAGGAGTGGGAACAATAGTTTTTTTATATGCTGACGTGATATGGCTGCTATGCTTTCACCATTACATAAAGAATACAATCCAAGTTCTTGTACAATCGTTTCCAATACTTCGGGAAAACTTGTTTTCAGGTTCAAATTACGGAGGGTTGCCACAAACCAGAAGCAATCCCCTGAATAGGTGGTATCTCCATGATCATAGAATTTGTAAGAAGAAGTTTTCCTGTCGTAGTAGATATGGCAGGAAGCCCGCCTGTCGTCATAGAAAGGACTGCGGAAGTTACGGTGCAGGTTCACCTCAAAGCCAAGGAAATGGGAGAACACGTTCAACCCTCCTTGTGTAAGCAAAAGTATTTGTTCTTTATCTATCATATTTATCTGTTTTTAGAATTAAGGCAAGAACTCATAATAAGGTTGTCCTTAAAGCGGTTGAGTCGTCCTAGAACCTCATCATTCCTCATCCCTGATACACGGAGCCGGTTACATTTCACGGCAATAATGATTGACTTGAAAAAGTAGCGCACATCACCACTCTCCGTGTAGCGGTAACGTAGCAACTGCTTTTTGCGCCAGCGGTAAAGGGTAGACTCTGAAACATTCAAAGTCTCGATTAGGTCTTTCGTGGTCATTTCCAGCTCGTCATCTATATCCTGTATAAGGTGAGAGGTTCTCTCGACGTACTGCTCTATTCGATTGAGCCTATCTATCAGTTCCTGATAGACTTGGCTTTCTACTGCGATTATTTCCATCTTTTCAAATTGGTGTTTTTAATTGCTACATCCATTCCAGAATCCGTAAGATATTGCATAAGAGAATTGTAGGCACCTTGTGTATACACTTCAATGTGTACTTCCGCGATAGGTTTGGGGAAATCTTCTCCATTACTTGCGAGGAATGCAAACATCTCATAGACATCTATCTCCAATGCAGACGCATAGTTCTCTATTTGGAGGAATGTCATTACAGTCTGTCCAGATTCCCATCGGGATATTGTACTTTCGTCAACTCCCAACTTTTCAGCTATATACGCTTGTTTCAGACATTTGTTCAATCTCTCATTTCTAAGAAATTCCAATAATTTTTTCATAACTATAAAGTTATTAAAACACTACCGCAAGAGCAACCCGCCACATGCAACTTTTTGCAATCTATGCAATATGTCTTGCAAATAGCGCAAAATCAATAATCAGTAGCGGAAGCATAGAAACAAAGGATAAAACAACAGAAATACTTCTAAAAAAACGAAGGTAAATATATTTTATATAATGTATTGTACTTATAATAAATTGTGATGTTACAATAAACCTATATCGGTTATAAAAACTGTCAGATTTCATTTGGGTTGAGATTATAAAAAGTACAACAAGGAGCAAATTTGTTATGCCCCAGTGCAAGGTGCAAGTCCCTTTATATATAAGGGCTTGCACCTTGCACTGGAAAATGTAGCAGTAAAATCTCTAAATATTTATAGCACAAAGATTTGGAGATATAAACAAAAAGATCTAACTTTGTACTCCGAGAATGGGAGTGAGCGTGCTTTCAACAGATAGTCAAAATAGCGGTCATAAACCAGTCAGTTTGCTGCTACATTTCTGCTACAGAGACTGTCAGTACAAAAAGGTAAATATTTAGCTAACAGCGATAAGGACATATTGTGGATTAGCCCTATCTGGTCCACAACTGAAAATCAAGCACTTGCAAATTTATTGCAAGTGCTTTTTCTTTTAAAGGTGACCTTTTTAAAAGAAAACTCTTCATCCGTGCCCTTTTGAAATTTCGGGAAATGGTATATGAATGACAGAGATTTCATGACGAAGCTTTTCTGCTATTACAACGAAATAACACTCGTATTATTTGTAAATAAATAACTTGGGCTTACGGACTATTGTATATGAGTTGTCAAGAGATGATCCGTTTGAGAAAATAATCCCGTCCCTGTTTTCTGTGCCGTAGTTTTCATGAGCATGACCAAACAGATGATAGCGTGGTTTGATTTCCAATACTTTGTTGCGAAGAGACATGTTGCCCCAATGAGTATTGTTGCTTTCATCAAGTATCATTGCTGGCGGTTCGTGGGTAACAAGTACATCCACATTATAAGGTATCAGGCTTTCGGGATGATTGTAGCCTAATCCGAAGAATTTTATACCCTCAATTTCGCACCCCCTGTCTTGGAGGAAGTGAACGCTGTCAGGTAGACCTTCTATATCGTCTGCTTCCCATAAACAGAGATCATGGTTGCCGGTAACAAATATCTTATGAGGGTAAGGCAACTCTATGAACCAGTTAAGGAATTCAAGTACCTCGTCTTCGGTTCCCATATCAGCAAAATCACCACAATGCACGATAACATCAGCATCTGGTAAGTTTGTCAGTTGCTGGTGTCGGTTGTGGGTATCTGAGATTTGAAGGATTTTCATTTAATAAAGTATCTTTTTTTGAAACCTTCGTGGTTATCAATCAAATCTATAACATTGTTGTACCTTGAGGTCTCAAATAAAAGGGTAAGATTATTTGGGATAACATCAGAAACATAATCCTCAATAATTTTTTTGAACATATCCTTAACTATGAGTTCCTCTTCTTTTAATATCTTGAATCGATTAATAGCATAACTTTTTGATCTACTTGTCAATCTCAGAAGATCTATGAATTCATTTTCCATTTCCCATGAGATGCTATTGAGTTCAACGATAGAAACGTTCTCATACTCATCTTTATTATGAATTATATGATTGACAATAGCAAGCAAATGCCGGAACAACTGAGAAGCATTATAATAAGTAAACGACTGAAACCTTCTTAATATATCAGTCAGCTTGTCTTCTGTGAATTTCCAGTGGTCATAATAGTTCTCTATCATAAAGTACGATTCCGTAAAACGAGAATTGCTCATATAATATGGCTCAAGGAATTTTGACTCATAGTAAATGACTTTCTTGCCTTTATCGACTTTAATGTCAAGATTCGATTTACCACCGACCTTCAATGGTGAACTCTTATCCCATTCAAATATGACAGTTGCTTCTGGATGTAATTTCTCATAAAGAAGAAAGAAATTAACACCCAAAGCGGTTGAAGAGTCAATAAAGTGACATTCTTTTAATGCATTCCCACTTCCATTTTCAAGTTCATCACAATGTTGTTTAGACAAACTGACCAATAAGTCCACATCTCGGTTTCCGTTTACACCTACTAACGCTTCCTTTAGAATTTTTCTGTCCATATATACTTATAGTTTAACGTGAGTTCGACGAATTATAAGTGTCTATAAATTTGGTGATTAGCGAAATTTGTTGTAACTTTAAGGTGTTAACATACAAATAATTACAAACAAAAATCGCTATAATCACCGAGGACAAAGTTACTGAAATATTTTGTATGGCAGATGACTTCTGCAAGTTTTTTGATGCAATGACAGCAAAATATACGCTAAAACCTACAGGAAAAAGGAAATATCATCAAAATTCTACAATGTCAAAGGCAGAAGTTATGCTGATAATGATTTTTTTCCACGATTCTGGTTATCGTTGCTTCAACATTTCTATCTTGAAAAAGTATGCAAGCAGCTTCGCCATCTGTTTCCAAAAGTTGTTTCTTATAACCGTATAGTAGAATTGGAAAGGGATGCAGCCGTACCCTTAACCTTGTTTATCAAGAAGTTCCTGTTGGGCAGATGCACGGGTATAAGTTTCGTTGACAGCACACCACTGCGTGTCTGCAAAAACCAAAGAATACATATTCATAAGGTTTTCAAAGGCATAGCTCAAAGAGGAAAATGCTCTATGGGTTGGTTCTTTGGCTTCAAGTTGCATTTGATTTGCAATGAGAAAGGAGAACTTCTCAACTTTATGATAACGCCAGGAGATATTGATGACCGTAAGCCTTTGGAGTACAAAGCATTCATAGATTTTATATATGGTAAGCTATTCGGTGACAAGGGCTACATCAGCAAGAACCTCTTTCAAAGGCTTTTTGTTGACGGAATACAACTTATTACCAAATTGAAAAGTAACATGAAAGGAGCGTTAATGAGTGTTTCAGACAGACTTTTACTCAGAAAAAGAGCCATTATAGAGGCGGTGAATGATGAACTTAAGAACATTGCGCAGGTGGAACATTCCAGACATAGATGCTTTGACAATTTCATCGTCAACTTATTAGGGGCAATTGCTACCTATTGCCTGTTTCCAAAGAAGCCGTGCATCAATGTACAAAGGACCATTGACACACAACTCGTATTATTCTGAATTCGTCGAACTCACGTTAGTTTAGCACCTGCCTCTTTATGAATGCAGATAACCTTCTTTGGTTTGATAGTTTCTATAACCTTCTTTATTGTTGTTTTGTCCGCATGGCCAGAGGTGTGAATGTCCACAACATTGTGGAACAGTTCACGAAACTCCTTGTATTTCGGGTTGGCTTTCACTTGTTCAGGAATCTTGTAATATCCATCCCAAGATGAGAATATCAATAAGGTCTCCTCCTGCGGAAGTTTACTGATAAGGCCTTTGACTCTATCTATTTGTGATGTTCCAACAATCATGGTAAGCCTCTGCGCTTCAACTTGCCATAAAGTCTTTCACTATAGAACAGAGGGTTAAAGGAAAACAAACCTCGCGAGCGTTTTGATTCCCTTTCCGTAAAGAGTTCCATCGTTCTTTTCATGAACAAAGACCAGATGCACAAAGGCTTCTGTGCGCTTATTGCTGCTCCTTTTATTGCTGCCAGTCGTTCAATATCTGTAGCTGATGCCAAGACAAAGACGTATTTGAACGCCTGCATCACACTTGCCATCTTCCTTGACACCTCACGTTCATGGATACATCTGCCCTCACGCTTCAGCATCGTGCCTTCAGTGATTAGCACGTCAATATTTGTGGCATATTTCTTCAGTGTCGGGAAAAGTCCCTTGCCCAGATAGCCGTGCTCGCGATAGTCTCCTGTGTGCCAGATGCGTTTGCCATCAGCCTCTATAAGAAACATGTAGGAATCATAAATGCTATGACAATTATAGAACGGAGTAACCTTTATGTCACCTACTGTTATGGGTGCAGGAGCCTTCTTTGCTTCTGTTCGCGTCCATGTTTTAAATTCTCTCACTTCATCTGCATGAGCAATTGCAGAGACATATTTCATTTCAAGCATGATTTCCTTGTGAAAATCACGTTCTGGCTGCTGGCTGTACTGTTCTTTCTCTTTTTTAATGACCTCTTCGAGTATCCTATACTTAATTAGCAGCAGTTCTTTGCTTCCTTCTCCAATATACTGATCAATAGGGATGTACCAGAACAAGCCGACATGATCTTCGTGGACATGGGTGTAGAACACAGCTTCGTGTTCTTTCATGTTTTTATCAATAATATCAGTGACCATATCAAAGTCTTGCTCTGAAGTTGTTGATTCACCATTACCTGGAAGATTCTGCCCAAAATCGATGAAGACTCTGGATGTATTTGTCCATATTTCAGTGATGCAACCACCTATCTGATTAAGACCTCTGTGTATCTTGATATTTGCCATATTTTTACTCTATTTGTCGTATGGATATGAGTGTATTATATTGTAATTATCAAAATCCAAGATGTCTTGAATATTAATGTTTGGTAATGTCGCAGAAGAGAATAGGAATATTGGCTTGAAGTCTTTGTCGTTCTCCGTTAGTGTAAAATAATCTCCCCCTTCAATAACAGACTTTGAGATTTTCTTACAATTCCATCTCTTATCTTTAAACAGGTAACCACTCATTGTTTGTTCTGGAGTAGAAGTCCCTGCTTCCGCTTTGTTGTTAATCGTAATGAAATAGAATTCGGGATGGTTAGTAAATTCGTTGGTTTTTATTTCCGCAAAATTATATGGTACATCTACACCGATTTCTTGTAGTGATTTAACTATGCTTACTATTTCATCTTTTAAGTTTATGTACCTATTGTCTTTATAGAAAGCATAGAAATCCCTAACATGGGTGCGTATTCCAGACTTCCCCCAAATAGCTTTTTTCCCATATTTTAGTTCAATAAGCGCAACTCTATATGGTGCAGTCTTGGAGATAGCAATAATATCAAATCTCCAATCTCCGGCAGTATTTTTCCCTTTTAAAGATTTTGTAAATTCTACGTCAATACAAAACCATCCAGATGAAGGGTTGCTATTATTGTCGATAAAGAGTCGTTCCTGCGCCTGTTTCTCCTTTTTATCTCTACGATCACTTTTCTCCTTAATATTATTATAAAGTGAAACATATTCTTCGTCAGATAAACTACGCGTTTTTTTATCAGTGTAATAAGATGCAAGTAGGGCTTTAGAGGGCTGCCCAACTCTAATCTTTGCAATACTATCGCAATTGTAGTAGAGATTTATATATCCATCCCTTATGCCAATGATGATTTCGTCTTTATGCTTCTGATAGATTTCTGTATAAAACTTTGTTCTTTTAAAAGCCTCACAGAACGCTTTATCTATCGCTGTACCTCTGAATGAATCTCTGTCTTTCATATTTGATAATTTGAATAACGTTTTATAGTATTGGAAAGTCGTTTAAGAACTTGTTTTTTAAGAATATCTGGTTCAAGCACCTCCACCTTTTCACCCATTGATAAAATTTTTGTAGTCAGTTCTGGCGTAAGACAAAGCCTATACTGAAAGTCGCTATACTCCCCATCACTGGTTTTGATTTCCTCTTGCGAGGAATGAAGGGGAAGCGAGCGCATATATTCAACATACACCCCATATACTCGCAGAACCACTTTCTGAGGCTTCAGTTCTTCATTCACAAAGATGCCAACCGTATTGGCATAGTATTCCTCTGCGTCAAAATCCTTTGGCACCACAAAGGGTTTATCCGTTAGTTCCATTTCGATCATTCGGTCAAGAGCAACGTTACGTAGGCCTTCGTACTCGTTCAGATAACCGACAATGTACCACCTTTGGTTATAGACCTTCATAGCATAAGGTTGAAGATGGTAGGTTGCACGCTGCCCCTCGAAAGGCTGATAGACTATCTGCAATTCTTTCTTCGCTGCATAGCATCAATAACCGTCTGGAGATATTCTGTTCCATGAGGGATGTCTTCAAACAAAATTCTGTCTTTCATATTGCGACCAGCCTCAATCATATTGGATATGGTGAAGGAGTTGAGCAACCACTCGCGGATTCTGTCACTTCGCAACTCATTCGGTGATGAGATGTAATATTCGTATGTAGCGGAATCGCATTTCACTTCAACCCCAAATAATTCCGCTATTGCCTCCCTATGTACATGAAATGTACGCAGAGCAAGGGGCTTTCCATCGCCAAGATAACTGTCCTTCCATCGATAGCTTATCTCTTCAAAGGTAAGTCGTCGCTGTTGCAGCAACGTGTTAAGAAGCCAGATGTATCGGTTGAATGTCTTGCTGATCATCTTTATTTCATTCCTTATTCGTATTATATAGTATGATGAGTTGTGGAACTTTGTCCGTAGACTACAATGCAAAGATACTCATCGTATCTGCAACATCACTGCATACCTCTTAAAATTTTTATAAAACATATTATTTCTTTTGTTCTATGCAGCACTTTTGCATACTCTGATGATAATTTTATATCCAAATTCTAAAATAGATAAGTTATGACAAAGAAAAGAAAACAGAATCGCAAGAATGAGCTTTCTGAGAAGAGAGCCGTTGAGTCTATCAGATTTCAAACACATTTTGGACTCAAACAAATAGGGCGTAAAGATACCGATATGTTCCATCGGCTTGCAGATGCAGAAATAAATGTTATTGAAGAGTTAGATCTCACCGATGATATCCTTGGCATAAAAATCTTGTAGAAGGTGTAAAAAGAGAACTGAATGTAGAACCAGCATTGGAAAAAGGTGACTTCTGTACCAGCATAGTAGCAATAGCCCTCGGCATTTCCAAGATACCTGTATTGGATGATATGCAGATGCCTGTTGTGAACTGGCCAGACCAAATCAACAAGAAGCTTCTGACACTTTATTATCCAGAGGAATCTCGAAACGCTGTGGCTGAATGGGCAAAAGCTAACGACTATAACACTTCCACTTACCTCGGACGACCTGTGGTCAAATTCAAACAGTTGTTTATAATCATAGAAAGAACACGCACATAGACAAAATAGCAGAGAGAAGGCTGGGCGAATGCTCGCCTTTTCGTTTCCAGTGATGGTTGAGCCTGAGATTCTTCTTGACGATGATATGCTTCGACAGATGTTCGCATTTCGTGGGAAAATCATTTTCGGCCGTGGCCGAAGATGGGAATAAACTGAAAAGGAAGTTTCGGCCGTGGCCGAAAAGGTGAAATGTGTATGAAAGGGAATTTCGGCCGCGGCCGAAGAAGAAAAAACGATAAAAAGAGAGTTTCGGCCGTGGCCGAAAATATAAATATCGCGCAATTCTGAGTTTCGGCCACGGCCGAAAGAGTTTAAAACAACGATAGAGAGGCTCGGCTTGCGCGACAAATGCAAGCGTGGAAACGTTTTAATTGTCTACGGGAGGATAAGATTAAAACGCGTGGGGTCTATCTGACGAAGCCTGCGCCACGCGTGAAATCGGGAATCATTACAGGTGTTGAGCCATGTTCGATAGAAAGTTTTGAGAGTTCTGCGATGCTACACCATTCCGCCAAATCATAAACATCCATATCTAAGGGAAGTCCCTGTTGCAGACAATGAGCCAATCGCAAATCCATGAAATAAGACATGCCGCCACGTGGATCAAGCTGCTTGGCTAAGTTTATTGTCTCGGGGCGAAAGTCGGGAGCATAGCTACGGAGCAGCGTTTCTATCTGCGAAGCACTCAACAACACACTATTCTCATCAATGTCTATGCCCACTTTAGCGGCCGATTCGCGACTGAGCATAATTTCCGGAGTTGGATATTTGGCTGCGTAACCCTGCGTTCCGATAACCTGGAACATACGGTTATATGGGCGTGGGCTCATCACATTGTGCTGGATAAGAATAGTTTTACCCTTCAATGTGCGTATCGTCGTTGACGTTTGGTCACCATTGGCAAAGAAACTGCAAGGTGTCTGCATCACCTTTTGATAAATTTGTGTTCCTATGAAGGCATCCGTCTGCATCGATGTAAGATAGTGCATGCGGTCGGTTTTATGCATGTTTAGAAGTTTACAAGCTGGTCCGATGCTGTGTGTGGGATAAACATCGCCACTATTCTGCTGGGCATAAGCCATGCGCCACGGCGTCCAACGGTCTCCAATGGGGTGCGCGTAGCCGCCTTCCGCATGAATCAATTCACCAAACAGGCCTTTTTGAGCCATTTTCTCGACCGTCATTTCAAAATCATCATACACGGTGTTTTCTAACATCATACAATGTTGTTGCGTGCGTTCGGCTGTGTCTATCAGCTGCCAGATATCTTTTAAGGAGAGCGCAGCAGGCACTTCAACGGCCACATTCTTTCTGTTTTGCATGGCATGGACGGCAATCGGCGCATGCGAAAGCCAGTCTGTGCAGACATAGATGAGGTTAACGGCGGGCAGTTGACACAATTCGATGTAGGCTGATTCGCCACTAAAGACGGCGGGGCGCGGCTTGCCTAATTGTGCAACTTGCCTCGAAACTTCCTCTGCAGTAGACTTAACGCTGTCGCAAACTGCCACGATTTCGACGCCGGGGATGTGGCACCAGCGCATCACCGCTTGCCGACCACGAGCGCCGACGCCTATAAAGGCCACACGCAACAGGCGCAATGGCGGGAGCGTTAGCGAGAGAACATCGCGCTGATTCGCTGCGCGAACTGGGGTGAAAGTCTCTATTGGATGCATCGTAGATGTCATTTCGATTGTGATTTTGTTTTAATTGCTGTGCAAATATACCCAAAAAAGTGAGAAGAAGAAAGGCAAACGGATGAAATGAATGCCGAAAAGGCTGCGATTCTTCCTATTGAAAGAGGGAGAAAGGGAGAGGAAAGCCTGAAAGAGAGGGTTGGCCATGGCCGAACGACAGGCCACGATGTGAAACACAAAGTAAAGTAAGCCGACAAAGATTAATTTGAAATATATTGCTCATCGTTTGCATAATTCAAGATATATTTCGTAAATTTGCGATGTGATAACGAGTTGATTTATACGCAATTTCAATGGAATCAACATTCAGCTACAAGCCGAAAGGCGCGCACTCCGCACCGCTGATTAACGAGCTTCGATTCTAAGCGCAAGCAGATTCAAATTTGAAGAGAGGCACAAACAGCGCGCCATATCACGCAAAGCGTAGGTTGCCGACAGCTAACGCAAAACAGAATGCAACAACAATGCGTTCGTTTCTATCAGCAGCGGAGGTGATATTCGGGAGAAATTGATAACATTCTTATTTTTATAAGCACAAGGGCTGCGGTGTTGACAATAACTCGTTGCCGAATAATTCATTAAAGTTTAAAGACTATGACAAAAGAAAAGTTCTTCACAAACTTAGGTTGGGTGGGTATGGCGACATCGGTTTTGATGTATGTTTTCTATATCGCTCAGATTGATAACAACCTCCATGGTCAGAAAGGCACCTTCATTCAACCATTTATGGCGGCCATAAACTGCACATTGTGGGTTGGTTATGGTCTCTTCAAAGAGAAGCGCGATTGGGCTCTTGCCTTAGCAAATGCACCGGGTATTATCTTTGGTTTGATCACCGCTTTCACCTCTTTGTAAGTCAAGCGGAAAGAAATTAGACGAAAAATAGCATAAAATCTATGTACGAAGTCCCTCGACAGGCACAATGACTGCTTTGTTGAGGGACATTTGTTTGAATGAGCTTACAGGCTCATCTCGCCTACTCGCCGCTGCTCAGTCAGTGTGGCTGTTGTGTCATTCGGCCCTATCTGCTCAGTCAAAACAAGCCGTTTTTCTGCCCATTACTATTCGGTTATCCTCTAAAAGAGACTGAAAAACAAACGTTTACATGAGGCTTTGTCAAAAGAAAGACCTATCTTTGCAGTGATACTTCATTATAACGGACGAAAAAAAGATATAACAACACATCATGCTAAGACGCTTGAAAGCTTTCGTTGAGCCTCGACAAACGCCTCGTTTCACGGCTCTTTTATTTGCATTGCTATGCTCTTCTGCCTATGGTTTCGCCAAAGAAATTACGCCAAACAAGGCATTGGAGATTGCCAAACGATACATTACTCCCGCTGTTGTGACACAAAAGTCACGCGCAACTCGCGCTACCTCTGCGGCTGCTTCCACCCCTTTTTATCTCTATAACGACAAGCGTGGGCAGGGCTTTGTCATCGTTTCGGCCGATGATGTTATGGGCGAGGTGTTAGCTTACAGCACAAAAGGTTCACTCGATACCACCAAACTGAATCCTGAAGCGCGGTTCTTGTTACAACAATATCGCGAAGTCTATCGCGCCCTTCAACAATATCCACAAACGAAGTCGCGTGCCCTCGTCGCCTCATCTCAAACAGATGAAGTTGCGCCATTGCTGAAATCACACTGGGGACAGGGTGAACCCTATAACCAACAGACCCAATATGTCACGGGATGTGTAGCCACTGCAATGGCTCAACTCATGTATTTTCATCAATGGCCTAAGCGCGGTCAGGGAGAGAACTCTTATACTGTGGCCTTTGATCACACGCAACGCACGGCCAACTTTGCGGCCTCTGAATATGCTTGGAAACAGATGTTGCCCGACTATCTGCACGGGTCTTACACACAACAACAGGCCAATGCCGTTGCAAAACTCATGAATGATGTCGGCATTTCGGTATTTATGCAATACACCTCTGGTGCAAGCAGTGCCTCAAACTATGCTGCGGCGCAAGCCTTTCGCAATCATTTCGACTATGATGTAGCCATGATTACGAAGCAGGATGAAGGCACTTCACACTTCTTGGAGATTGTACAGAGTGAGCTACGGAAAGGTTTCCGCTCTATATCTCTGGCAATTCAAAGAACAATGCAGCTGGACACGCGTGGGTAGCAGACGGCTTTGACCGCAACGGAATGGTGCACATGAACTTCGGTTGGGATGGACAGGCCGACGGATTTTATTCACTTTCGGCGCTCAACCTCAGCACTTCAGGAAAAGAATTCAATGGGAGACCATTGGCGTTCAACAGACAACTCATGGTCATGGCAGTGCATCCAAATCGCCAAGGCACACCTCCCATTGACGAACAACTGCGTGAAGGTGCGCCAAACTTAGCCTTTACCATCGAAGGAGACATGCACTTCACGGAGACACCTCCCACAACTACGGGCACCGAAGCCCATATTACGATTAATCATTTCACAAATCAAAGCAGCCAATTCTTTTGTGGTGACCTCGGCATCGGCATCTTTTCGGCCGACGATTCGCCTGTGCACATCTGCCCATCAACCTTTCATGAGGCAGGCGGATACACCGTTTCGCGCTTTGCCGACTATGGAGGCAAGATGTCACCCAGCGCACTTATCAACGAGGATGTGACGATTCCACTCAAACTTTCGGGTCTTGCCGACGGACAATATACGCTTTCTGCCGTTGCCTGCGAACGCCACGCGTCGGGTGATTTCGGTTCATGGACAAAGCTGAAAAAGGCACCACGCATCGTCTTTAAGGTTGAAGCGGGCCACATTTCTTATCTCGAAATGCCGTCAACTGCCCCGGCTTCCAACTCATGGCTGCCCCAACGTTTGACAAGCCCCTTTATTCGGGTGCGAAGAACACGGCCCATGTCATGCTGCGCAAACTCAATGCACTGCCTTTTGACGGTGTGGTTAGGCTCGAATTTATCGGTAGCGATGGGCTGCCGGCTGCCACTTTCACCAACGAAAAGAGTGTAGACTTTGAGATGTTTGCCACAACGCGCGTAACGATTCCTTTGTCGTTGCCTGAACATCTCACGCCGGGGGATTATGAATTGCGCCTTAGTGTCATCAAAGATTATACTCAAGAGACTTGTATTGTGCGTTCCGTCAACATGCAAGCACCTACGCATGTGAACGTAGAACAACGCGACCAGCGCGACGTTTTGTTTAACAATGTCTTGGGAATTGTGCAGGATAACTCGGGAGAAAGTATTCCGGCTGACAGAATTGACCAGAGAACAACGCCACTGTTCAAGCTTGGATGTATCGCATTCAGCCGTGAACAAGCCGAATATACTGGCCCCATCACGCTGCAACTTGTAGATGACGAGGAGAAACGGAGCATCGATCTCAAGACCATTCCGAATGCAATCAGCCTCAACCATGAGGCGAACACCTTGCAAATCATGAGCGGATGGTTGCGTGCAAGCGACCTAAAAATCATCAATAACCGTGACTATCGCCTTACATTGACAGGCAAACAAGGCGATAAAGTCATTGACCTCTGGCCCGAAGACGTAGCGCCTTTCATCGTGTCTATTGTCAATGGGCCTTACAATCAATATCCTGATAATGGGCCAGACGGCATTGAGAAGGTGGCGCAGGCAGCCGATGTGCGCTTCAATGGCAGTCTGCTTGAGGTGAGTCAAGAGGGATTGCAGCGTGTCAGTGTATATCATCCGAGCGGCATCCTGGTAGCAAACAAAGACACAAAAGACCAAAACCATGTGGCCATTACCCTTCCGCGTGGCCTATATCTCGTGAAAATCACGACACAAAAAGGCAGCTTTACGAAGGTGGTTAGATAGCAGGTGTGGCATGGCAAAGGCTGCCTTGTGACCTAAGAAAAAACAAGGCAAACGCAGTTGGCAGCCTGTTGGCAAGCTGTTGTCTTTCAAGGTGTTATCCTGTTCCTTATGAACATCATCGCCATTTGCGGCATTTCATCGCACAAAATGACGCAAATCACGGCGTAAAATAAAGTAGATTAGCGCGCTATTTGGCGCAAATCATGGCATCGAAGCCATGGAATGGCTTCACACATCCCCAAAGCTTGCCCCCAAGTTGCGCCCCTTTTACCCTACATTTCCTAAGCATTCTACTCCCCTCTCTTTGGAGAGGGGTCGGGGGTGAGGCTGAATGGGCCTAAGGCTTTGCCTTTCTTTTCATTTCCAAACCAAAACATTTGCATTTGAAGTAAGAATATATTAATTTTGCAAATGATGGAAAAAGAAAAGCGGATAGCACTCTTTACGGGCACGTTTGACCCCTTTACAATCGGTCATCAGAACATTGTTGACCGAGCACTCCCCCTATTCGACCACCTCGTTATTGCCGTTGCAGTCAGCAAACTAAAGCATACGAGCGAAGAGATTGAGGCACGTGTGGCAGCTATTAAAGCCATTTATGCCGACGAAGAGCGCATCACGGTGAAGTCATACGACGACCTTACGGTTGACATGGCACACAGAGAAGGCGCACATTTCATTGTGCGTGGCGTGCGATCGGTAAAGGATTATGAGTATGAACGCGAGCAAGCGGACGTCAATCGGCAGTTGAGTGGTGTTGAAACCATACTGTTGTTTGCCGACCCTTCGCTATCAAGCATCAGCAGTTCCTTGGTGAGAGAGCTACGCTTCTTTGGCAAAGATGCCGACGAATGGGTGGCAAAACCAAAACGAAAATAAGGTAAATAAGGATAAACAAGTTCAATGTTATGATTACATACAACACAGATGGCGTCGCAATGCCTAAGCTAAAGAAACGCATTATCAACCGATGGATAAAGCAGGTTGCAGCAACCTATGGGCGAAAGTGGGCGATATAGGCTATATGTTCGTTGACGATGCAAAGATACTACAGGTGAACAACGAGTATCTTGGCCACGATTATTACACCGACATCATTACATTTGACTATGACGAAGACGACATTGTGAGTGGCGATCTCGTGATAAGCATAGACACAGTGAAGTCGAATGCCGAATTGTTTGGAAAGGAATATGAAGACGAACTCCATCGTGTCATCATCCATGGCATATTACATCTTTGTGGCATTAACGACAAAGGACCGGGTGAACGCGAAATAATGGAGGCCAATGAAAACAAAGCTTTGGCAATGTTGAAAGCCTTAGAAGAAAAATAATAAGAAGAAAACACACTTTTGTTTGAATGAGGTGAGCCTACGTGTTGTGGCTTGTCATCTTATCATTCAGCACAACCAAGCTTTAAAAACAAAAAATATGCGACCTTCAACAGGCCGCATATTTTTTATAATGTCCATCATGTTGCTCTTTCAGAAGTTTTTGGTTTTGAAACCAAAATCATCATGATGGAACCTGATTCATTATAACTCTCTAAACAAATAATTTTTGAATGCGAAAAATGAAATAACATTTGCCCTCACGGGTTGTTGCAATTTACAAAGTTGAGTACTTAATAGTCTAAAACTTAAACCTTCGATGCAAAGGTATAAATAACTGCAACTATAAAGTATCACAAATGTTCACATGTTCTCACAAATCTTCATTTTCCCCTTGTTTAGAGGGTTTTTTGTTCTCACAATTTTTCATTTCTCCTGGTTTTCCCTATCTTTTTTCTGTGAAAGCGTACGGAAATCAGATGGTGTTACACCAAATTTATCAGAGAAATTTCTATAGAACGTTTGGGCAATAGGCATGCCACACTCTTCTCCAATGGCTTCAATGGTGTAGTCGGGACTATCTCGAAGCAACTGCGCGGCATACTCCAAACGAAGATCATTGATGAACTTCGTGAAGCTCATTCCGGCATATCGGGTAAAGAGTTGAGCGAACTTATTGTGTGGAACATATACTTCTTTGATGATATCTTCACGAGTTAGTTTCGGTTTCAGGAATAGTTTGCGACTCATGATGACATTGGAAATGCGACTGAAAAGCTCGCGGTCAGCATCTATTTCGGGTTCTTCCTTCTCCTCAACTGGCTGCGTTGTGTCAGTTTCTTCTTTCACTTCGGCCTGTGTTTCGACCTTTTGCTCGTGCTGACTACGTTCAGTTATCAATGCCTGTCGATATTGAAGCAGTCGATTGATTGTATCTACTGCCGACTCATTCTTACGTGTGATGATGCGGTTATAACGTGCAATTCTGAACACAATAAAGATGAGAAGCAACAAGATAACGACACCCATGATGAGGGCAATACGCATGGTTTTCAGCTCGGCTTGCTGCTGTCGTTGTTGCAATTCAAGGATAGTTGTCTCACTGGACTTCGCTAATTTGAACGCCGAACGAGGCATAAAGCCAAAGGTACTGTTAGCCCCAGCCTTTACAGATGCCGTATCTGGGCACTCCGCCAATAGCCGAAAGAACGGTTTAAGTCGGGAAGCATGCGCAAAGCCTCATCATATTTGCCCGCGTTTTGCATCACAAGCTCTGTATTGAGCAGTGTGTACACCTTTTGATATAAGCCATTCCATTGGTTCTTTGGTGTGGGCATAGAGTTGAAAATGCTTATAGCTCTGCGGAAATATGGCATGGCATCATCGTATTCTCCAATGTTAGCTTTGTTGATACCAATAAGGAAAGCCAACGTCGCTTCATAGTTTTGGAATCGCTCTTCGATAGAACGTCCGAGGGCAATATAGGCATATTCCAAGCTCGATTGCGTCTCACCTTTAAGGTATTTTGCATAAGCTATCTTGGTCATCGTACGGAAATAAGCTTCCTTACTCGATGCCGTGTCCTCGATAGCATCGGCAGTTTGCCGTGCGTTCTGCTGCCCTGAGTGACACGAAGAGAATATCGTTACCGAAAAAGCGGTAATGAACAGCAGATGATAAAACTTGAATTTGAGCTTCATTGCTATAGAAATAGAGCGTTATAAATATTGAATCATGTTTATTTTAGCAGTCCGACAGCCTTTACCACGATGGGGTTTGTTTCATTGATTACCTGGAAATATTCACTCATATCCCATAAATCTCGGGCGATAAGTGCCTTGAGTTGCCGTCGAAGTTGAGGCAATGTGGCCTGCAACTCCTGCTGATCCTTAGGCTTAATCTTGTCTTTTTCTGCCGCCTGGACTACGTCGTCAATCAACGATTGGGGTACTTCAAAGCGTGCATTAAAGTCATTAAAGGTTGCAAACTGCTTCTTCAGCTGTTTCCGATTGACGTCAATGTATTTGAGATTAGCGTTGATGATATAGCTGCGTGCAGCCATCTGACGCAAGAATTTTGTGTATTGCGTCGTGTCAAGTGGCACGAAAACATCTGGCATAATGCCTCCACCGCCATAAACAACGCGGTGCTTTCGCAACGTGTAATACTTCAAAGAATCAGCAAAGTGGATGCTATCGGCACTGTAAAGTTCGCCATGTTCGAAGCGTTTTTCAATGTCCATAGCGTAGTCAATAGCATCCCCCTTCTTGTAAGGCTTTTGTATGCAGCGGCCAGAAGGAGTGAAATAATGTGCTATGGTGAGCCGAATCATGCTGCCATCAGGGAGGTCTATGGGACGCTGTACAAGGCCTTTACCAAACGAACGGCGGCCAACCACGGTGCCACGGTCTTGATCTTGTATTGCACCCGTAACGATTTCAGCCGCTGAAGCAGTATATTCATTGATAAGAACAAACACCTTTCCATCAAGTAATCTGCCACTACCATCGGCACAATAGTCCTGTCTTGGCACCTTACGTCCTTGTGTATAGACTATCAAATCGCTATTATGCAGGAACTCGTTTGCAATCTGTACGGCTGCCATCAGATAGCCTCCGCCATTCTCTTGAAGGTCAAGAATGAGATCTTTCATGCCTGAAGCCTTCAATGTTTCGACTGCTTTCATAAACTCATTATACGTGGTTACGCCGAAACTTCCTATGCGGATATAACCCACATGAGGACGAATCATGTAAGCAGCATCAAGAGTTTTCACTGGAATCTTATCGCGAACAACGGTAAATTTGAGTATGCCGGCTATACCACGGCGTACAACTCCCAGTCTGACTTTGACCCCTTAGCCCCACGAAGGCGTTTCATGATGTCTTCTTTTGACATCTTTACGCCTGCAATGGCAGTGTCGTTGACACTCACAATGCGGTCGCCGGCCAAGATTCCGACACGTTCTGATGGACCATTTACTACGGGTTGAATGACTAAAAGCGTATCTTTCACCATATTAAACTGCACGCCAATGCCTTCAAACGACCCTTGAAGTGGCTCGTTCATTTCCTTAGTTTCTTTCGCCGTTGAATAGGAAGAATGAGGATCTAACTGCTCAATCATGCCACGGATACCATCTTCTACAAGCTTCTTTTCATCGACACTGTCGACATAAAGATTTGTAATGGCCATCTCGGCAAGCACCATTTTGCGCATCGGTGAATTGTATCCAAAATTCAATTGCTGTGCCTTTATCGCTTGAGGAAACGATAAAAGTAAAAACAAAATCACCCATGTCATTCCATAAAGGAATGCATGAGTGCGGTCGGTTTTATATAGTTCTTTCTTCATTATGATTTATTTTTTATTCTACTTCATGGCTTTTCACGACACAAGAACTTTATTCCAAGGGTTCAGAATCAATGTCGGGAAGATCTTCTTCAATAACAAGATTGTCGATGATAAAGTTCTGTCGCTCCATCGTATTCTTGCCCATGTAATACTCTAAGAGTTTCCCCACCTGATCGTTCTTGTGCAAAGTCACCTGCTCTAAACGCATATCAGGACCTATAAAGTGTGCAAACTCGTCGGGACTAATCTCTCCCAATCCCTTAAAACGCGTAATCTCAGGATCTGGACCGAGGTCTTTGATAGCCTTAAGTCGTTCTTCTTCCGTATAGCAATACAGCGTAATAAAGTCTGATTTCTTTTCTTTCTTATCCATACGCGCGTCAGCTTCGGCTATCACTTGTTTGTTTTTAATCTTTGTTCTCTTATTCCTTACGCGGAAAAGTGGCGTTTGAAGTACGTATACATGGCCTTTCTTTATGAGCTCAGGAAAGAATTGTAGGAAGAAAGTTATTATCAATAAACGAATATGCATGCCATCAACGTCGGCATCAGTAGCTACTATCACCTTATTATATCTAAGGCTGTCGAGTCCATCTTCGATATCAAGTGCGGCCTGAAGCAAGTTGAACTCTTCGTTCTCATAAACCACTTTCTTCGTTAATCCAAATGAATTCAGCGGCTTACCACGTAGTGAGAACACCGCTTGTGTATTCACATCGCGACTCTTTGTAATGCTTCCACTGGCCGAATCTCCCTCAGTAATGAAGATTGAACTATCCTCTTTACGATCGTTTTTGGCATCACAGAAATGGATACGGCAGTCTCTTAACTTCCTATTATGAAGGTTAGCTTTCTTCGCTCTCTCGCGTGCTAACTTCGTAACTCCAGCCATTGCTTTGCGCTCTTTCTCGCTTTCCTTGATCTTGTTCTCAATGACTTCCGCCACGTCTGGATGGATATGAAGATAATTATCGACATTCTGCTTAACGAAATCTCCTACATATTTATTGATACTTTCGCCATCAGGAGCCATCTGAGTTGAACCAAGTTTAATCTTCGTTTGGCTTTCAAATACGGGTTCTTCGACATTAATGGCAATGGCAGCAACAAGTCCATTGCGCACATCGGTATACTCATAATTCTTATTATAGAACTCCTTTATCGTCTTAGCTATATGTTCTTTGAATGCGCTTTGATGCGTTCCACCTTGTGTAGTGTGCTGACCATTCACGAAACTATGATACTCTTCACCATATTGATTGGTATGAGTGAAGGCGATTTCTATATCTTCTCCCACGATATGAACAATAGGATACAGGCCATCATTCGTCATCGTATCGTTCAACAAATCAGCCAAACCATTCCGACTTTGATGCGACGTCCGTTGTACATGATGGTTAATCCACTGTTCAAATAGGTGTAATTGCGCAGCATAGTCTCAACAATATCGTTGTGGAAACTATAGTCTTTAAAGAGTGATTTGTCAGGTTCGAAGTAGATAAAAGTACCGTTTTCGTCGTCTGTTTCGAGTGTAACATCATTGAGTTTCACGCCTTTTTCAAAGGTCAACTCACGTACTTTCCCATCACGAAATGACTTTACTTCAAAGTGTGAACTCAATGCGTTCACCGCCTTAATACCTACACCATTCAGACCAACGCTTTTCTTAAAAGCCTTCGAATCATACTTACCACCGGTGTTAAGCATGCTTACTGCCTCAACCAACTTCCCTTGAGGAATGCCTCGTCCGTAGTCACGCACACTCACACGCAAGTTATCTTCCACCTCAATCTCAATGCGATCGCCGGCTTTCATCTTAAATTCGTCGATTGAATTATCAACAACTTCCTTCAACAATACATAGATTCCATCTTCCGGAAGATTACCATCGCCGAGACGACCGATATACATTCCCGGGCGTGTTCGCACGTGTTCCATATCCGAAAGATGTCGGATATTATCGTCTGTATAGGCTACCGTCGGCTCTTGTTGACGGCTTTGAGCTTCATTTATCGTTTCGTTTTCAGGCATATTTGTTTTTCTTTATTTCATAAAAGGGCTGGCGCAGCAACACTTAAATCAGCTTTTTATAGCATCGACGACGCTTATGTTGCACGGTTTCTAAGTATTGCCACTGCGATTGTACTTTGCCATTGGTTTCCATTTCCACATGGGTTTCACCCCACTCTATTCCATATTTCTGATAAATAGGAATGAGATGAGAGAACAAAAGGGCATTAGCGCCTTTCACACGATACTCAGGAAGAACGCCTATCAGCAACAAATCGACTATCTTTGTCTTATGAAACTTCAACACACGAAGCATATCCCACCAACCAAACGGCCACAATCTGCCTCTGTGTAGCTTCTGCAATGCACGTGACAACGAAGGAATCGTGATGCCAACTCCCACTAATTTATGGGGCGTTACACTCCAATCTTCAACTATTGGCACCCAGTTTAAATCAACAAAGGGCAGATACATCTTCACATATTGGTCGATCTGACGATCTGAAAGCTCTGAATAGCCATAGAGATGCTTAAATGTTTCGTTGATGACTTCAAACACTTTATGACCATATCCATCCTTAAAGATCTCGCGTCTTGTCATTGCTCGCACATGAAGATCATAGCGTTTTTCTATCATCTGAGCTACTTTCATATACTTTTCTGGCATTTCTTTCGGCACAATGAGTTTGTATTCTACATAATCATTGTCCTTTTCCCAGCCACCAAGTTCCTGCATGTGGCGCGGATAATAAGGGTAGTTATAGAGTGTTGCCATAGTTCCGAGCTGGTCAAAACCATCTGTCAACATTCCCTCTGGGTCCATATCAGTAAACCCAAGCGGCCCAATGATGTTGTCCATACCATGGGCTTTGCCATAGTTTCCTACCGCATCAAGCAATGCGCGGCTCACTTCTATGTCGTCAATAAAGTCTATCCAGCCAAACCTTACAGCCTTTGTATCCCACTGTTTGTTTGCTTTGTGGTTAATGATGGCAGCCACACGGCCCACCAATTTGCCTTCTTTATAAGCTAAATATAACTCTGCTTCACAGAACTCAAAAGCCGCATTCTTCTTTGGATCAAGCACATGCATATCGTCACTAAATAGTGTCGGTGCATCATATTCATTTCCTTCGTAAAGATCATAATGGAAATCGATGAAGGTTTTTAAATCTTTTTTGTTCTCTACCTTCTTTATTTCAACTGATGACATTGTATCTATCATTTTATTTCTAAACATGCAAAATTAGCCAAAATTGGTCATAATTCCAAATTTACATTTGTTTTTTGCATAATATTAAGGTATGTGTTGTCCCCACAGTCGTGGCAAATAAATAATCATTTCCCCCCTTCTTTCAAGTGCAAACGCCGCCGAAGTTCGACAACTGTCAACGGAAAATTCCTCACCGCCACATTGGCTTTTGTTAGTCCGCCAAGCTTTGTTTTCACCTCTTTTCGGTTCATCGACATGATGCTTTGAATCTCAAAACTTCGCCCCGGAAAGCCTTCCACACGCTTATCCGACACAAACAGATGGGAATTCTGCCCCACTCCTTTCACTCCATAGCGTTCAGCCAGCTCGCCAAAACAGCCTCCTTTCATCAGTGAAGCATGGGGTTCATAGAGCCAACGAGCCGAACTGAGGTTGTCAACCATGTTTACTGGAATAGCAATTTGATTGAAAGCACACGCAAAAACATCGTCATCATTCACACAATACAGGCGCTTTTCATCACATGATTCCTGTCGTAGAATGAGCAAAAGTTCCTTACATTCGCCTCCAACACTCACGATATGAACCTCTGAAACATATTTCATTTCCTCCACAGCTGCATGCCAATCGAGCATCGGCGATAGCTTAATCATAACCCATTGCGCCTTTTCCACAAGTTCATCACTAAGTGTTGCCACATCGGGCGAGCAGTCTTTAATGGCATAAGTCTTACTCCCGTACGCATCACGACGCGCAGGATCCAAGTAAACGAGTGCGACTTGGTCTTGCTGTTCGCGAAGATAGGCAACACCATCACCCTCTACTATCTCTGCCTGCTGTAGTCCGAAACACGCTGCGTTGTGGCGCATCACCTCACAAAGGCGCTCTTGTTGCTCCACATATACAGCCTTTTCAAACAGCCGAGCCATGTAAGAAAAGTCCACGCCGAAGCCTCCAGTGAGGTCTACTAACGTGCCTTTCTGCCGCTCATCTGCTGCTAACAACCGCTCCACTACCTTGCATTTATAACGCGCAGTGGCTTCACTTGAGCATTGTTCTAACGACAAATGAGGAGGAAACCACACGTCATCTCGCCTTGCCCATTCAGGTAGTTTCTGACGCGCTGTCTGCCATCCCTGTATCTGAGAAAGGGCAAAAGCCATGTCAACTTCAGGCCATCGACGAGCTTGAAGGGCTAAGATGCGCACATCGTCTGTGCGGTGTTGGCGTATAAACGTGGCTGTATTCATTGCTAAGCGATAACATTCCGCGACACAAGGCAAACTGCTTTGTGCTGCCTTTGTCGTGCATCATAAACTTATGGGATGACTTTATAATACTTCTTTGCCGTTGCACGCGAACATTTATTAAAGTGCCACCACTCTGTTCTGAGTGGAATGAATCCGCCATATCGCATGACTTTGCGCAACAACTGACGGTTTTCACGCGCTTTCTTGCTGATTTTCTTCTCCTCAACCAAGCGGTCTTCATGGTCGATATGGGCGGCACGGCCCATATAATCGATTTTTGTTCCCATGTCGAGTGTGTCACCTTTCAGCGTACAAAGTGTGATGTCAACTGCCATTCCATAATTATGCATGCCACCACCATGGGCTGGATTCGACACATAGATATCCTTTTCGGTGTGTTTCACCTTATCCCACATCTTCTGTTGGATGTGCATCGGGCGAGCCGCATCATAGACTTTCAGACTCAAATCGGGGCGTAACTGCTTCAAATATGCCTGTGCTTTCTTCAATGCGGCCATGGCTTCGGGATGCAAAAAGGCTTCTTTGAGATCGTCATATAGCACTACTCCACAGAAGTTATCAGCCCTTCCATACATCAAACTCACATGGATTGACGGATCAACCTCACGGATGTTCATATAGCCTTCGCGCGCTAATTTCCGCGCCGTCTGACTTTCTTTCTGCGCAGCTTCGACCGAAATCACACTGCATGACAACAGCAACAGGCACGCAAGGCGACTCACAAGTCGTTGTCTTTTCATTTTCATTGTTTATTGTTTGTGGCGTTTCGTCTGCCAACGCCTTGTCTTCATTCTGCGCATGATGGTGTTCGAGATGACGAAGCACATAGTTGAACGCTTCCATTCCCATGAGAACAAGCACCGTTGCCACTGCCGAGAGCACGTAAAGTCCGGCTCCACAGCCCAAGCCTATTGCCGCAGTAACCCACACTCCGGCTGCCGTGGTCAGTCCACGCACCACATTTTTCTGAAAGATTATCGTCCCGGCACCAATAAAACCAATGCCCGACACTACCTGAGCAGCTATGCGTGACACATCAAGACGCATGTTAGGATCCTTCAATATGCCGTCAAAACCATGGGCCGATATAATCATAAAGAGGGCCGATCCGAGTGCAACCAAGAAATGAGTACGTAGTCCTGCCGCCTTCTCGCGATACTCGCGTTCGAGTCCAATGAGTCCTCCTAACACGGCAGCAACAAAGATTCGTAAGATAAACTCTAATGTCATCATAAGTGAGAAAAATGATATCGTGTTGCAAACTTACACAAAAATTGTAACATTCCCATGCTTTCTTATGGTTTTTCGCTCATCCTTTCGCGTATAAATCACCTCACTTCAAGAGCTAAAACGAAGGGAAAATGCTCGCATAGGCACACGCTCATAAGCCTCAACCTTCACTCTTTACCTGCTGTTTTGACACATTAAACGAGAAAAATCGGCCTCATCCAATAGGGAATAAATCGCAAACAACAAGTTGAAGTAATCAAGAAAAACCAATTTTTTTATAGAAATATACCACTACTCCAATCATGATTACCAACTGATTTACAACACTTTATCATATAGTTATAGTTTTTATCAATGATTTAATATATTTTTTCGATTGCTAAAGGGATAGAGATTTTCTATCTTTGCAATGTCTTTCACGATAAACATCAAGTGAAAGGAGTAAGAAAGGAGCGCCTTGATACTCAATAACATTTGGACTATATTAGTATAATTCAGCCAAAGTCGGCTCTTACAACATTATGAGTGATGAGCAGCGGAGTGATCCGCTGCATCGTCTTTTATAACAATTTGACACTGCATTAGCTACCATAACACATATATTTGAAGCGTAAAAGGACATCTGTTTGTAACAGATGTCCTTGTTTTTTGTGGAAAAAGATGCCGTGTCCATCCCCATTTCGTGCTGGATTCTTCGCCTTTTCGCCTCCCGTTTCCTACCTCTTACGCTTCCCGTTTTATAGGTTTCACAAACAGCAACCTATGATTCATCAAAGAAGGGGTAAAGCAGTTAGCCCCAGAAACAAAAGGGATGGTATTGGATTTCATTAGAAGTGCACATGCTGTTTATCGGTGAATCTAACGTGCATGTTTTGTGATGATATTGTATTTCATTAGAAGTGTCCATGCAGTGTGCAATCTTAGTCTGTGCGATATCTTTCTAATGATTTTAGATTTCATCAGAGCTGCCCACACACTTGATTTTAGAAGACAAAATGATTTGAGTCATATTATCGTGTGATTTGATGTATTTTGTATGGTGAAATGACGCAGATTGTTCAATCATTTGCACCAAACGATTTTATAATGAATTATCATTGAATGAATAATAAAAATCATTTGGAATAGTCATGCAATAAAAATTTTATGCCAATGAATAGTGTTATAGCGAGTAACACCACAGGTGCAATGCCAATATATCAATGAATACATCGCTCATGATGAATGTTATAACGATGCAACGCCATATATTTAATGCTAATACTTCTATGGATATATCTACCATGATGAAAATTCTCACCACGCAACTCGGTACGAGTTGTTCTTTTGATAGCCCAGGGTTGGCGAGGAACGAGCCTACCCCGGGTGAGCATCCACAAGGAGATTCAACGCCATCGGTGTTGAGCTTTTTCTATGAAGGCACGCCTACGATGAAACCTTTTATGGCAAATTAATCAAAAAAAGCACAACACCTACGGCGTTGTTTCCCACAAACCATACCCTAACCCAGGGTAGCCTGCACTATCGTTTGGCAACCCTGGGCTATCAAAAGCGCAACACCTACGGCGTTGAAACACGCATTTTGTAACACCATTTCTGTTGTTTCATATGGTAAAATACGGAAAATCATCATATGAAATGTCCCAACTCATTTTACGCTTTATTATCAACATCATCAATGTTTTCAATTACCTCTCAAATAACTCCCTTCATTTTCATGGCTAACTACTCCCCTCCCTCTTTGGGGAGGGGCTGGGGGTGATGCTTTGTTTCCCTTACACTATTTTACATTTTATTATCAATCATGTCACTCTCACAATTGTTTCACCACGCAACTCGGTACGAGTTGTTCTTTTGATAGCCCGGGGTTGGCGAGGAACGAGCCTACCCCGGGTAAACGTTCGCAAGGAGATTCAACGCCATAGGTGTTGAACTTTTTCCGAGAAAGCATGCTTATAATGAATCTTTTTATGGCAAATTAATCAAAAAAAAAGCACAACACCTACGGCGTTGTTCCATACAAACCATGCATTAACCCAGGGTAGCCTGCACTATCGTTTGGCAACCCTGGGCTATCAAACGTACAACGCTTACAGCGTTGCTAAATGCGTATTGATTTATTATTTGCGGCATGATTCATTGGAATATCATTGATAGAATATTATAATAGCTACATTAATATAACCCTATAAATTGTTTATTAATCACCGGCGCTGTTGGTGTTATGCCGGTGTTACAATGGATGTGTTTGCCATTGCGAATCTCACAAAAATGCAACGCTGTAGGTGTCATGTCGGTATTCCAATGAATGTATTTGGTAATATAAATACTCTCATGGTGCAACGCCGTAGGTGTTGTTCTTTTGATAGCCCAGGGTTGGCGAGGAACGAGCCTACCCCGGGTAAACGTTCGCATGGAGATGCAACGCCATAGGTGTTGAGCTTTTTCCACGAAGGCATGGTTATAGCGAAGAGATTCATGGCGGATTACGCTTAGAAAGCGTAACACCTATGGCGTTGAAAAGAATCAGTTACAAAATGAGATGGAGGAAACACGGCGTGATATGTGGGGAAACACAACGCGATATTTGTTATTTTAAGAAGCAAGTTGCACCAAATCATGAAATGAAATGATACAAACAAAATCGCACTTCCAACCCCTTGCTCTCCTCGTTTCGCAAGCTCCACGGACAACGACCTATGGGTTTTCAACAAGGGAGGATAGGACTTAGCCTCAGATATAACAGAAGCTTGTTTGAGAATAAATTAGTATTTATGACGTTGTTGATACCAAACCATAAAATAATATCAATTACCACAAATCAGTTTTTGCCTATAACGACACACCAATCGCGAACATATCACTCCCGATTGGTTTCCATTTATTAGAAAAATTACACTATAATCACACTCCAATAGCAGACATATCACTCCCCTCTCTCTCTTCGGAGAGGGGTTGGGGGTGAGGCTTTCCCGCTCTATTGTCTATTGCAAGTGGCGTCGTGGTTGAGGCTTTATTCCCTCCTACTTCCCCCTTCCTACAACCACAACACGGCCTCATTGCCTTCATTAAATAGCAGGTCGAGGATGCTCATATTGGCTTGAAAGCCGTGCTTTTGCTGGTAAACTTGATAGTAAGGACGAGGAGAAAAGTGGGTATCGGGACCGGGATGCTTCGGTCGTATGACATCGCGGAAGTCGTCGAAGACGTGGGAAGCAGCGCTATTGTCAGTGGAAGGAGTCAGTGGAACAAAAGAATCGGTTAGGCGGATAGAGGGTTGAATATCCAACAACTCAATCATTTTTTCCGTAATAGCCATATTAAAGTCGATGAGAAACGTCCATTTTTGTTCAAAGAAAGGGCGCAGATCATCTTCATAATACATAAAAAAAGGACTCTCTCCATAGGCAGAACAAAGCGCATTCCAATGCACATGGCGCCAGTTTCCATGGTCCGAGATGCGGATATCTTGCATCGGTGTCTTTGAAAGTTGATAGCCATCAGGGCAAGTTACAGGGATAGAGAGCGCCTGAACGCCATTGGTTGTTGGGATGACACAGCGGTTGCGATAAGTTTGTTTGACAAAGTTATCGTGACATTCGATAAGACATTGGTCATAACGATGCAGCTTTGATACCATTGAATGGGTCCGAAATATGTAGAAGAAAGTAGGGCTGTTTTCACTGTTCGAGTGCTTTTGAGCGTTAATGTGTGGGGCGTTTGTCAGAAGGGGAGGTAGAATAATCGCATGGCGGGGCCGATAATATCGTGATAAGGCACAAGCTTTTGTCCGTCACCCGTGTTTACAAGATAGGCAAAACAATGCTCACAGCGGCATTTTTTGCAACAAACCATAGGGATAACAAATTGCTTTTTGCTCACGATTATAGTGTCTCCGGGCACAGCTTTGATGCGTCCTAACCGCTTCATCTGCTTGCCAAAGACCACCAATTCGCCCCGTTTATAATCACCATGTGCCAGCATGTTCACCATGATTCGGTCGCCTTGACGCAGCACCGAGGCTGCCGGGACACGATAGATGGCAAAGACATAGGTGCGCACGGCTATCACTATAAGCAGCGCAACCCCAAGCGTTATGAACCAAGCACGTAGTTGCCGCATGTTAAAAGCCCCTTTCTGCAAGGCCGACTGCAAGGCCGGCATCATGCGAAAAGGGGTTTTTTATGATTTGATTTTATTTGATATGATCGACAATATTAAAGAGACGATGCCAACGGATGCCACTAAAGCCCGGATGATCAGGGTTGTGACTCCACCAGATGAAGATTGGTTTGCCGACCACATGGTCTTCAGGCACGAAGCCCCAATAGCGAGAATCGGCGCTGTTATGACGGTTATCGCCCATCATCCAGTAGTAGTTCATCTTGAAAGTATACGTGTGAGCGAGTCGTCCATTGATATAGATTTGTCCGTTCTTTACCTTCAAATCGTTGTGCTCATAGACTTGAATTGGTCGCTCATAGATAGCGATATTCTTCATGTTTAGTTGCACAATAGCTCCCTTTTTCGGTATCCATATCGGACCATAGTTGTCGCGTGTCCAACCCGTATAAGCGTCGAGAGGATACAAGTCGCCTGTTTGCGCGTCGGTGTTGAGGCGTATGCTTGCCACAAGTTCTTTGTGTTTAGCAAGTGCTTGGGCAGCCTTCTTTGTCAAAGGGAGGTAGCCATTCTGGTTCAAGCTGGCCATATCCTCATTCGATATGCCTAATTCGTCCATGAGTTCTGTAGGCATTTGGCTCTTGAGTTTAACGTAATAGGTGTATTGAACGTTATCAGGCTCTTTGTTGGGCTTGCCATCTAAGTAGACGATTCGATTCTTGATTTGCAGCGTTTGGCCAGGAAGTCCCACGCAACGCTTTACATAATTCTCTCTGCGGTCGGTCGGTCGGGTAATGACTTCGCCATATTCTCCGGGATTGTTTCTAATGTATTTGCGTCCCATAGCGATAACTTTCTCAAGATAATCTCGCTGTTCTATGGGGGTCATTGCTTTGAGATTGGGTTGCTGAAAGCCTTGAGCCGTCATCAAACTCTTGCCGATATACGAGCAAAGTGCATAATAATCTTGCTCCTGATATGCGTCAGCTGAGCAGAGAGAATCACCCGCAGGATAGTTGAAAACGACTATATCGTTGAGCTTAACATTGCCTAATCCCTTCACACGTCGATAGTCCCAATGCGGCCAATCGAGGTAACTCTTCGTGTTAACCACAGGGAGTGTGTGCTGGGTTAGCGGCATTGTGAGTGGTGTTTCGGGGATACGTGGGCCATAACTTAACTTACTTACGAAGAGATAATCACCCGTAAGGAGACTCTTTTCGAGTGAACTTGATGGGATAACAAAGTTCTGGAAGAAGAATAAGTTAATGAAATAAACGGCTACTAAGGCAAACGAGAGCGTCAACCCAGCCCATAATGAAGCGTGTTGGACCCTCGGCATCTTTCCACCACTGCCATTTGATCTTCTTAGATATATAGACATCGTAAATGAAAGGCACTATAATTAGTCCCCACCAGCTGCCAACCCAAAAGAGAAACAGCAGATAGCAGACCATCACAGCAATAAACTTAGCCCACTGTACGCGTGGGTTGATCTTGGCTTTTTCCTTATCTATCATCGTATTTAGAATTTAAAGAGGTCGCTTGTGGTTAGCAATCCCGAGTGATTTTTTGTGTATTCAGCCGCTAAGACCGCTCCAAGTGCGAATCCTTTTCGGCTGTGTGCATCGTGTGTTATTGTGATTTTATCGGCTTCACTGTCGTAACTGATGCTATGAATGCCTGGTACTTCATCGCGACGTATGCTTGAAATAGGAAGTTCATCGGCTGCAACGGCATTGCTTCCCTCCTCAGTTCCGTCGGCATGATGCTGCAATCCTTTCACCCATTTGTCTTTTCTGTCAAGATGATCAATAATCTCTTCGGCCAAAGTTATAGCCGTTCCAGAGGGTGCATCAAGTTTATGCACGTGGTGAACCTCCTCCATCGTAACGTCATATTGGGGAAATTGGTTCATAATCTTAGCCAAATAGCGGTTTACTGCGCTAAAGATTGCCACGCCAATCGAGAAGTTACTGGCCCAAAAAAGCGTTTGCTTACCATCTTTTGTCAATGCTTCAACGTCGGCTTTATGGTCTTTCAACCACCCCGTTGAACCGCTGACAACCTTTACATTGTGGCTAAACGCCTTGAGATAATTGCCGTATGCTGCCGTGGGATTAGTGAATTCGATGGCTACATCGGCTGAAGCGAAGGCGTCAGAATCAAAGTCTTGTTGGTTGTCGGCATCGATTTTACATACAATTTCGTGGCCACGTTGTAGGGCAATCTCCTCGATCATATGTCCCATTTTGCCGTAACCAATCAATGCTATTCTCATGTTTTACTGTGTTAAATGTTTCTTTTATTGATGCAAAAAGCCTATCCTTTTTCGTCAATACAGGGCAAAGAATTTGATGATTCCCACTGCAAAGTAGAACGAAGGGATTCTTTTCACATTGTTATATATGCGGCAAAGTTAATAATTTATCTGCTGATTTTATAGTTATTTGACGCATAATCTCTGAAAAAGTCTATGGTTTTATTAGTTTTTTTGTATTTTTGTAGAAAAATAAATGGTGTGTATGAGCTTGTGGATTCATTCACTTTTGCTCCTCTTCACAGGCATTTTAGCAAACCATTAACCTGAAAGTATCATGGAACAACTCCTGCATTACGTATGGAAACACAAGATGTTCCCGCTAAAACCACTAAAAACAGCCGACGGAGAGGCTGTAGAAGTAATTGATTCTGGCTTGCATAACCACAATGCTGGCCCCGATTTTTTCAATGCCAAGGTAAAGATTGGAGGCACATTATGGGTTGGTAACGTCGAGATTCACAATAAAGCGAGTGATTGGTACGTTCATAAACATGAACAAGATGCCCGTTATAACAACGTCATCCTGCACGTATGTGGTTGCATTGACACTGTAGTGGCGACGCAAAAAGGTGACATCTTGCCCCAAATAGAACTCGAAGTACCGCCTCATGTCATGCAACATTACGAGGAGTTATTGGCCTCTGATGCCTATCCTCCATGTCATAAGATTATCCCAGGACTAAGTCGTTTGACAGTGACTTCATGGCTTTCAGCCTTGCAAACTGAGCGACTTGAGCAGAAGACTAAAGCCATTGCACAACGTGCTGAGGCTTGCGATGGCTCGTGGGAAGCAGCGTTTCGTTACGTTGGCACGCAATTATGGGTTTGGAATCAATGGAGATGCCTTCGAACAATGGGCAATGTGTCTGCCACTTCAAGCGGTTGCGCACCATAGGGACAATCTTTTTCAGGTTGAAGCGATGTTCTTGGGGCAGGCAGGACTACTTAATCTTGATGCCATTTCAGCGTGTCACCGAGACGAAGTGCTTGCCGACGGATACTTTTCTAAGTTGCAACACGAGTATCTTTACCTGAAACATAAGTTCGGTTTGAATCCTATTGACCACCATTTATGGCGTTTTTTGCGGCTCAGACCACAGAACTTTCCCCATATTCGCATAGTACAGTTGGCACGACTCTATGCTACTGGGCAAATCAGTTTAAGCCATGTGCTCGATTGTCTGACTGTAAAGGAGGCCATGAAGTGCTTGAAAAGTTGCGTAACGCTTTATTGGCAAACGCATTATAGCTTTGGGGTTGCGAGCGAAGTTAGCGAGAAACAGCTGTCAACGGCTTCGCTTCAACTGTTGGTTATCAATACCGTTATCCCAATGTTGTTTGCCTATGGTCGCCACATCTGCAAGGAGTCACTCTGCGAAAGGGCTTTCGACTTCCTCGAACAACTGCGTCCTGAGAACAATCATATCGTCAGAATGTGGCGCGATTGCAGTTTAGAGGTGGCGCATGCAGGCGACTCTCAGGCACTGATACAACTGAAAAATGAATACTGCGACAGGAAGAATTGCCTGAGATGCAGGATTGGTTATGAATACTTAAAACGAAAACAATGAGCAAATACATCTTTGAAACGCGCATGGAAGTACGCGATTATGAGTGTGATATCGAAGGAATTGTCAACAATGCCAACTATCTTCACTACACGGAACATACCAGACACCGCTTCTTAAAGCATGCCGGCTTGAGCTTTGTAGAGATGCATGAGAAGGGCGTTGATGCCGTTGTGGCTCGCATGCAGTTAGCTTATAAGACGCCACTACGCTGTGATGACGAGTTCATCTCACGTATGAACTTGCGCAAACAAGGCGTGCGTTACATCTTCACACATGACATTTTCCGAGCTAACGACGAGCGACTTTGCTTCCATGCTGACGTAGAACTTGTTTGTTTAATCAATGGACGACTCGGCAATAGCGAAGACTATGACCGAGCATTTGCACCTTTCCTGCAATCCGAAGAATAGAAAAGCCTTTACCATGATTGACAGAACAGAACAACGAAACATGCTAATGCTCTCACGCATTGGCTTCTATCATCTTGCAGGAACCCTCGAAGTGTATCGCCGAGTGGGTGAAGCGACTCCCATCATCGCACAACATCGCAACATACGTACACTCATCCCGGATGCCTCACAGCGTCTTGTTGAAGCCTTCCAAGACCTTAGTGGCTTGCAGAAATGGGCCGATGCCGAGCTTGATTGGGCTGAAACGCACGGCATAGATGTGCTTTGTTTAGGCGATGAACGATATCCACGACGCCTCAGTGAGTGCTGCGACGCACCGCTTGTGCTATTCTATCAGGGCACAGCCAACCTCAATGCAGCCCACGTTGTCAGTGTTGTTGGCACGCGAAGAGCCACCCTCTATGGCCAAGATCTTATCCGCCGGTTCATGAACGACCTACGAACCCTCTGCCCAGACACATTGATTGTGAGCGGACTTGCTTATGGTATAGACATCAATGCCCATCGAATGGCACTCGAAAATGGCTTTGAAACCATCGCTGTTTTAGCCCATGGACTCGATACACTCTATCCTAATGCCCACCGAGACACGGCAAAACAGATGCTCATTCAAGGTGGATTACTCACTGAATATGCCACAAATACCAACGCCGATAAACAGAATTTTGTGCGCCGAAACCGTATCGTTGCCGGCATGAGTGACGCTTGTGTTGTCGTGGAAAGTGCCTCTCATGGCGGTGCTTTGATAACCGCTCGTCTGTCAAATGAATATAATCGTGACGTGTTTGCCTTTCCCGGAGCCGTCGGAGCGACTGCAAGTGAGGGCTGTAATCACCTCATTCGTGACAATAAAGCCATGCTCATCACGTCGGCATTTCGACTTTGTCAATGCCATGGGATGGCAGGATAATATGCTCAATCGCGCCCGAAACGAAGGCATTGAACGCCAACTTTTCCCCGAACTTAGCAATGAAGAACAACTTGTAGTGACTGCACTCCAACAAGAAAATGACCAACAAATCAATCTTCTTGCCGTCAAAACCAATCTTCCTATCGCCCGACTCACCGCCCTTCTCTTTACCCTTGAGATGAAAGGTGTAGTCAAAGCATTGGCCGGAGGCAGCTATCATTTGCTGGGATAGAATATATTTTGTAACTTTGCCGGCGTATGAAGATAGGCAAATTAGACTTTGGTGAGCGTCCACTTTTCCTCGCTCCAATGGAAGATGTGACGGATATTGGCTTCCGAATGCTATGCAAACGCTATGGTGCAGCCATGGTATATACCGAGTTTGTATCGGCAGATGCCATCATAAGAAGCATCAAATCAACCCTTGATAAGATGTCAATCAACGACGCCGAACGACCCGTTGGAGTTCAAATTTACGGCCGAGATGTGGAGTCAATGGTTGAGGCTGCGCGCATCGTTGAACGTGTAAACCCCGACTTGATTGACTTGAATTTCGGCTGTCCTGTTAAGAAAGTAGCCGGTAAAGGGGCTGGTTCTGGTATGTTGCGCAACATCCCTTTATTACTTGATATCACTCGAAACGTGGTGCAAGCTGTTAGTACTCCAGTGACTGTAAAGACGCGTTTGGGCTGGGATAATGATAGTCTTGTTATCACCGAACTGGCCGAACAACTACAGGATTGTGGTATTAAAGCCCTCACGATTCATGGCCGCACACGAGCCCAAATGTATACAGGTGAAGCCGATTGGCGCTTGATTGGTGAGGTGAAACGCAATCCACGAATCCATATTCCCATAATTGGCAATGGCGATATCACCACACCTGAGGAGGCCAAACGCGCCTTTGATGACTATGGAGTCGATGCCGTCATGGTGGGACGTGCCACCTTTGGCCGCCCATGGGTATTCAAAGAGATGCGTGATTACATTGATAACACGCCGTCAACTGCCCTTACTCTTGATGATAAAATCGATATTCTTGAAGAGCAACTCCGCATTAATGTTGAGCGCATTGATGAGTATCGGGGCATCATTCACACGCGCCGTCACCTCGCCTCCAGCCCCATTTTCAAAGGTATTCCCGACTTTAAGTCAACACGCATTGCCATGCTTCGCGCCACGAAAGTTGATGAATTGATAGAGATATTGGAGGAATGTAGGAGGAATGGAAACCTTAATCCCGATGCCACTTGCAATAGACAATAGAGCGGGAAAGCCTCACCCCCAGCCCCTCTCCGAAGAGAGAGGGGAGTGATATGTTCGCGATTGGCGTGTGATTATAGCGTAATTTTTCTAATAAATGAAAACTAATCGGGAGCGAAATGTTCGTGATTGGCGTGTCGTTATAGGCAAAACCTGATTTATGGTGATTAATATTATTTTATGGTTTGGTATCAACAACGTCATAAATCCTAATTTATTCTCAAACAAACTCCTGTTATTTCTGAGGCTAAGTCCTATCCTCCCTCTTCGGAAACTCATAGGTCATTGTCCGTAGAACTTGCGAAACGAGGAGAGCAAGGGGGTGAAAGTATGACCCCGTTTGCGTCATTTTACTGCGTAATTTGCTGTAAATTACTTCTTAAAATAATAAATATCGCGTTGCGTTTCCCCACATATCACGCCGTGTTTCCTCCCATCTCATTTTGTAATTGATTCCTTTCAACGCCATAGGTGTTACGCTTTCTAAGCGTAATCCGCTAATAATCTCCTCGCTATAACCATGCCTTTCTCGGAAAAAGCTCAACACCGATGGCGTTGAATCTCCTTGCGAATCGTTTCCGGGGTAGGCTCGTTCCTCGCCAACCCCGGGCTATCAAAAGAACAACTCGTACCGAGTTGCGAGATGAGAACATTCATCATGGGTGATGTGTTCATTGAACTACTGGCATAATACCTATGGTCGTTACTGCGCTATAACACTATTCATTGGCATAAAATTTTTATTGCGTGACTATTCCAAATCATATTTTTATTATTCATTCAACGATAATTCATGATAAAATAATTTGGCGCAAATGGTTGAACAATCTGCGGCATTTCACCGCATAAAATACATCAAATCATACGATAATATGGCGCAAATCATTTTGCTTTCTAAAATCAACGGCATGGATACTTCTAATGAAATCCAAAATCATCCCTTTATCTATGGGGCCAACTCCTCTCCTCCCTCTTCGAGAAACCATTGGTTGCCGTTTGTGAAACCTATAAAACAAGGAGAGCAAGGGACTGGAAACGGGATGCGAAAAGGCGAAGAATCCAGCACGAAATGGGGGTGGGCGCGGCTACTTTTTCCTTCTTCCATTATGCTTTTTTACGCTTTTCTTTTCGTGTTATTCATTGATTATCATTACCTTTGCAGGCAACTTTGAGGGAGTTGGGGTTAAATATAGATAATCAACTCCCATGTATTTAGGAGGAATTGCGCCCAAATTAAATGGCTGGGAGGGCGTTGTATCTCCACATTTAATAAGGAAAAAGATTGAAAACATTTGAAGAATTAGGCGTAAACGAGAACATTCGACGCGCCATTGAGGAATTAGGCTTCGAACATCCGATGCCTGTTCAAGAAGAAGTTATCCCCTATTTGTTGGGTAACAAAAATGATGTTATCGCATTAGCACAGACGGGTACGGGCAAGACGGCAGCCTTTGGACTTCCCCTTTTGCAGAAGGTCAACGCACAAGATCGTGCCACCCAGGCTATTGTTCTTAGTCCGACACGCGAACTTTGTGTTCAGATTGCCGACGACTTGAAAGACTTTAGCAAATATATCGACGGCATGCACATCGTGCCTGTATATGGAGGTGCAGACATACGGCCGCAGATTCGTGCGATAAAACATGGCACTCAAGTCATTGTTGCGACGCCCGGCAGACTCGTAGATCTAATTAATCGCGGTGTGATGGAACTCGAAAAGGTCAACAATGTCGTTCTTGACGAGGCCGATGAGATGCTAAACATGGGATTTTCTGATAGTATCAACGCCATCTTTGAACAGCTTCCAGAAGACCGTAACACCCTACTCTTCTCGGCAACGATGAGCCGTGAGGTGGAGAAAGTGGCCAAAAGCTATCTTCACGACTATAAGGAGATGGTTGTAGGAAGCCGTAATGAGGGTGCCGAACACGTCAACCACATTTATTATCTCGTACATTCTAAGGACAAATATCTGGCACTTAAGCGCATCGTTGATTTCCATCCACGCATCTTTGCCATTATCTTCTGCCGCACAAAAGCCGAAACTCAGGAGGTGGCCGATAAGCTAATCAAAGATGGTTATAATGCCGAAGCCTTGCATGGCGACTTGAGTCAGCAGCAGCGCGACCTCACTATGCAGAAGTTTCGCCAGCATACGGTGCAATTACTTGTAGCTACTGACGTTGCCGCTCGTGGGCTTGACGTAGACGATTTGACGCATGTCATCAACTATGGACTGCCTGACGACATCGAAAGCTATACGCATCGAAGTGGTAGAACGGGTCGCGCGGGGAAGAAAGGAACTTCAATCAGCATCATACATATAAAGGAAAAGTGGAAGGTTAGACAGATAGAGAAGCAAATAGGCAAAGACTTTATCGACGGAGAACTGCCAAAGTCTGAAGAGATTTGCAAGAAACAGCTTTTCAAAGTGATGGACGACATCATGAAAACCGATGTTGACGAGGACCAGATTGCCCCCTACATGGCCGATATTATGCGTCAGTTTGAGTATGTAGATAAGGAGGATATTATCAAGAAAATGGTAACCGTTACCTTCGGACGCTTCTTAGATTACTATCAGCATGCACCCGAAATAGAGAAACCTGTGGCTGGAAAAGGAAGCCGAAGTGAGCGTGGTGAGCGCAACACACGGGGCAAAGTGAGCAACGGACGCCGTCAACACGTGGCCGAAGAAGGCTTCCGTCGTCTCTTCATTAACCTTGGAAAGAGTGATGGTTTCTATCCCGGTGAGATCATGCAATACCTTAACAAGCACGTTCATGGACGTCAAGAGGTGGGACACATCGACTTATTGCAGAAGTTCTCTTATATCGAAGTGCCCGAAGACGACGCACAAAAGGTGATGAAAGCCCTTAATGGTACCACGTATAAAGGACGCGAAGTGAGATGTAACGACGCTGAAGAAACCGGACACGGACGCAGTAACGGCCGCACGGGTAGAGGCGAACGCGGAGGTAAAACAACGCGAACAAGCCGCAGAGATAACGGAGAACGACAAGGTCGAGGACGTCGAAACACACACGAAGATGAAACCGATTGGCGCAGTCTTATTGGCGGAAAACCATTTAAATTCAAAGGAGAAGAGCCCGATTTCAACGAAGAAGGCTGGGCAAGAAGACGCCCGAAGAAGAAATAAAAATACTTAAAATAAAGGTGAAGGATAACATTTCTAACACCTTTATTTTATATTTTTGCGTAAGATATGCCTCATCCTCGGCGATGAAGGCTTTCGTTTGGACAACATAACAACATTAAACAAAGAGATATGAAGAAAACAATTGCAGCATTATCACTATTGTTTGCCGCGCAAGGAGCCTTTGCAGCAGACGATGTTTTCACGCTGAAGGGCGAACTGAAAAGACTTTGGTGACACAGTAGTGGCCATGATTCCAAATGGTTTTGAGTTTCAACGCGACACAATACTCGTAAAGAATGGTAAGTTCACTACTACGATTAAGGTAGACGAACCGAAAGATATCTACTTGGTATCTATGAGCACTTTGCACCGGAAAGACAACAAACAACTCAAGATTGTGGCTGTACCGGGAGAGACAGCTGAACTGAAAGGCGACGCCGTTACAGACTATCAGATAAGTGGAACAAAGTTCTATCAGCAGCTCGGTCAACTCAATCGACAGCTCGCATCGACTCAAAAGGAGTTGGATACCTTTACAGAAAGTCTTTCAAAACGCCTCAAAGCAGGTGAAGAACGCTCAAAGGTGATGGACGAATATGAGGCAAAAGCGCCTGTATATGAAAAGAAAATCAACGACGCTATCTTTGACTTCATCAAGAAACATGCCAGTTGGGAGGCCAGCGCTGTAGCCGCTGTGTCGCTCGGAAAGGACCAGATTGAAGAGGGAATCTCCTATCTTTCCAACACCGTTAAGAACGGACGAATGAAGAACTACTATCAAAAGGTGGTCAAAGCCTATAAAGGATGAGGCTGAGGCTGAAGCCAAATCAAAGGCTGCTCAGGCTGCAGGTGTCGTGGCACCTAACTTTACCCTCAACGACATCAACGGCAAACCGCTCTCTTTGGCAAGTCTAAAAGGCAAATATGTGCTATTGGATTTCTGGGGCTCATGGTGCATTTGGTGCATCCGTGGCATTCCAAAGATGAAGGAATATTATAAGAAATATGACGGAAAGTTTGAGATTTTAGGCATCGATTGCAATGATACTGAAGCCAAATGGAAAGAGGCTGTGAAGAAATATGAGTTGCCTTGGCTCCACGTTTATAACCCAAGAGGTGGTAAAGTGCTTGCCGACTATGGCATACAAGGCTTCCCCACCAAGATACTTATAGGCCCTGATGGCAAGATTGTGAAGACAATCGTTGGCGAAGATGAATCATTCTATAAGTTCTTGGATGATACTTTTGGAAAAAAATAAGTTTGCATCATAATCTTTTTTGATTGTAAACAAGACATAAAATCAAAGCGAAAACCTCGGCTACACACGTTGTAGTCGGGGTTTTCTGCATTTTTTAGCACCATCATCAGCCCTACATCGTGAGTCAAAAACGGCCTTTATCTATTGCTTAATAAATTTTTTCGATTGGAGAAATCATTCTAATTCACTAACTTTGCAAATGAAAAAGAATCCCAAACGGGATGATGAAAGGAGATTATTAATAGTAAGAAACATTTAAAAGACAAAGACATGATGAAAATAGAAATGCCAAAATTGGCGTATGCAACAACGGCTTTAGAGCCTGTTATCAGCGAACAAACAATTAATTTCCACTATGGTAAGCACCTGCAGAACTACGTAAATACACTTGGTTCGCTTGTAAAGGACACCGAATGGGAAGGTAAGAGTGTTGAAGAAATCGTTGAAGGAGCCCCTGAAGGCCCTCTATTCAACAATGCAGGACAGGTATTAAACCACGCCCTCTATTTCGATCAGTTCCGTGCACCACGTCAAAACAACTTGCCAACAGGTAAGATTCTCGACGCTATCAACGACACTTTCGGTAGCTTCGACAACTTCAAGGCACAGTTTACTCAGGCAGCTACAACGCTGTTTGGTTCGGGTTGGGCTTGGCTTTCACAGCAAACGAACGGCAAACTCGTTATCACCAAGGAGGCAAACGGCAGCAATCCATTGCGCCAAGGCCTTACACCTCTCTATGGACTTGACGTGTGGGAACATGCTTATTACCTTGATTTCCAGAACCGACGCGTTGATCATATCGCTGCAAGTTGGGACATTATAGACTGGGAAAAGGTTGAGGCAAGGTTGAAATAAAGCCTCACCCCCTGCCCCTCTCCAAGGAGAGGGGAGCGCTGAAAGCGAGGAAATGAAGGAGGAATCATAATTCATGATGAGGAAAAAAGATATTGATTTTTGTATAGAAAAATAGATTAGGAGAGTTATCTTGCTTTAAGTTATTTCATAAAAACATAGTTACTGAAGTTGATATAGACCGAGAAGGGGAACCATTTTCAATGGTTTCCCTCTCTTGTTTTTTATAGATGGCATGAAAAAAAGTAGGAAAAAGTGGAACTGTTCAGTCACTTTTTCATCATGAAAAGCGTTATATCTATGAACCGGCTCAATGAAAACAGAATGTATAACAATTAAAACATAAAACTATGAACAATGTAACTGCAGCTTATCAGTTGATATTTATCATCGCGATTTGCGTCTTGCTGCCTATCAAAATGGCCTCTCTTCTTTATAAAAACAAGCAATATGAAACGCAAAAGAAAAGCGATATACTCATGGCAGCCATAGAGAAGAATGCGGATATCAACGTGCAAGACTTCCTTAACAAGTTTAATCCACCACGCAAACCCTTTGAAGAGAAAATGAAAACAATGCTGCATCTCGAACTACTTTGGGGCGCAATACTCCTCATTGTGGGACTACTTTGCATGCTTTGTTTCATCGGATTATGCAGCTTTGAAGGCTTCGACACGGAGTATATGACGCTTGGAATTATCTTCGGTATTATTCCAATAGGCATAGGAGCAGGCCTACTCGTAGCCCATTCCAACGGGAAGAAGAACATGGAAAAGAACAAAGCGCAGTCATAAGATGATGACAAGAGACCAATTCGTCAGGCAAATCAGTCAGGAACAAGCTGCATTGCGGCGGTTCCTAACAGCCTTATGTTGTGGTAACAGCACGACAGCTGACGACATGGCTCAAGACACATTGCTGAAAGCCTACATGCAGTTGTCACAATATGATGAACGCAAACGGTTTGCTTCGTGGCTGATGAAGATAGCCTACCACGTATTCATTGACGATCGGCGAAAGCTGAAAAAGCCATGCAGAAGAACCGATAACAAGTGCTAAATTCATTCAAGATGCGCAGCAAACCGACAACACCTTTCGCTATCAAGCCCTATACCTTGCGTTAGAATCCCTATCAGAAAAGGTGCGGATAACAATGCTATTACATTACATGCAAGGCTATCAAGTGAAAGAAATAGCCGAAATAACCGATGCCACAGAGAGTGCAGTCAAGAAGCAACTCTCACGGGGTCGCGAGGAACTTAAAAAGAGATTGAAAGATGAATGAGGATAAGTTTTTCAAAGATATGTTAGCAAATTATCGTCCACAACTGTCAGACGACAACGCTTTCATGCAGAAACTGCAACGGCAGATGACGCTTATCGACGAGGTGAAAGCCTATCAGCAGGCACAGAAACAAAAGAACAAGCGCATAGCCTCCTTTACATTCGCTGTGGGCTTGTTATTGGGTTGCATCGCAACATTAGTCATCTTTGCACTTCCAATGCCTGTAGAGGGCCTTATTTTCAGTGCAAAAACAACGCTGATGACATTCTTGTTACAGAACATTCTGTATATAGGTTTGGCTATCGGTGCTATCACAATAGGTGGCTCCTGGTGGCTTTCCAAGAGAGCAGAAGCCTGGAGTTTCAGCTTCTGAACATTGAGATTTAGGAATGTGTTGATGCTCGTCTACAGTCTTTACAAATGCCCTTACACAACTCGCAAATTCAAAAATAGTTCTCCCTTAGTCCGAAATACGCGAGTTTTGAGGATGTTTTGCAATGCGTTGACTATCAAATGATTATCTCATTTGCTTGGAATGAATGTGCATTTTGACGTTAAAGATATTGTCATTTGTATCAGATGCGTTGTGTTTCCACATATATCAGGCAGTGATTTAAGTCATTTTGCAGTGTGATTCCATTCACTTTACGCGGTCATTTGGTGCAAATGGCACGGTAAAGTGGCGTGGATTGCGCGACTGAGGAGTACAAACGCCAATGGACATTCATTCGCACTAAAAAACAAAAAGAGGGAACCCATGTGTGGATTCCCTCTTTTTTATGCTTTATTTTGCCTCAGAACATGAGGCAGAAAACACTTAATCACTGAGTTTTGCCTTGATAAACTCGCGGTTCAGACGAGCAATGTTGGCAATCTTTTCATTCTTAGGACAAACTGCTTCGCATGCACGTGTGTTCGTACAGTTACCAAATCCGAGTTCATCCATACGCAAAACCATAGCTTTAGCGCGGCGAGCTGCCTCAGGTTTACCTTGTGGAAGCAAAGCCAACTGGCTCACCTTAGAGCTTACAAACAGCATTGCTGAGCCGTTCTTGCAGGCAGCTACGCAGGCACCGCAACCGATACAAGTAGCACAGTCCATAGCTTCGTCGGCATTATCCTTAGCGATGAGGATTGCGTTTGCATCCTGAGCCTGACCTGTTCTGATGGAAGTATAGCCGCCCGCTTGAATGATTTTATCGAATGCAGAGCGGTCAACCATGCAGTCTTTAATTACAGGGAAGCCTGCAGAACGCCAGGGTTCAACGGTGATAATGTCGCCATCGTTGAAACGACGCATGTAAAGTTGGCAGGTTGTTGCACCTCGTTCGGTCTTTCCATGAGGTGTTCCGTTGATGTAAAGTGAACACATACCGCAGATGCCTTCGCGGCAATCGTGGTCGAAAACGAAGGGTTCTTCACCGCCAGCGATAAGTTCTTCATTCAGAATATCAAGCATTTCAAGGAATGAAGTATCATCTGGAATGTTCTTCATCTCGTGTGTATCGAAATGTCCTTGGTCTTGAGGACCATTCTGTTTCCAATACTTTATTGTGAAAGATATACTCTTTGCCATGATGTTTTATTTTAGTTGACAAGTAAACGAGTGGACGAGTAGACGGTTATTTGCCTAAAGATTTGATTAAACCAGTTAGCATTTTGATAATACTTTGAATATCAATCATTAACTGTTCTACCTCATCTAAAGAAATATAACCTAAGTCCTTGGAAAGAATTAACTGAGTTTCAAGCTCACAAGCAGACCCTAATGATATGCTGAGAAAGTTCTCTCTTTCACGCAAATGAAGTCTACCAAACCCCTCGGCAATATTAGAAGGAATTGAGACTGCAGCCCGGCGCATTTGAGAAGTGAGTCCAAACACCTCATCATTTGGGAATAACTTAGTGGCTTTATAGATAGCCAAGACAAAGTTCATCGCCTTTTGCCATACAATCAAATCCTTGTGGGTTGTCATGCCTTCCTACTACTTTTCCTTGTCTTTAATTAATAAATTATTTATTAAATAAGTTGAGCAAGCTGATGAGTAGATGAGTTATTCATTAATGATTGAATCAATTAACTCGTCAACTTGTCAACTTCCCACTCGTTAACTAATTTTTATAGTTACGTGTTTGAACTTTAATAGCCTCGTATTCGAGAGGTTCTTTGATCAACTCTGGAGCCTTAGTATCGTCTCCTTGGTATTCCCAGCAGCCGACATAGAAGAAGTTTTGGTCATCACGTTTAGCCTCTCCTTCTTCTGTTTGATGCTCTTCGCGGAAGTGACCACCACAACTTTCCTCACGATGTAGGGCGTCATAAGCGATAAGTTCGCCCATCAAGATGAAGTCACGCAAGTGGATTGCCTTGTCAAGCTCAATGTTAAGACCCTCTTTCTTGCCTGGAATAAAGAGGTTGGTATTAAACTCTTCACGAATCTGTTTGAGTTGTTTCAGACCCTCTTCAAGGCCTTCTTTCGTGCGACCCATACCCACATGTTCCCACATAATGTGGCCAAGTTCTTTGTGAATAGAGTCAACAGAGCGCTTACCTTGAATGCCCATGAGGCGATCAATCTCTTTCTTTACACCCTCTTCTGCCTCAGCAAATTCAGCGCGGTCGGTTGAAACCTTACCCCATAGCGACTGATCTGCGAGATAATTCTGAATGGTATATGGCAAAACGAAATAGCCGTCAGCCAATCCTTGCATCAAAGCAGAAGCACCAAGTCGGTTAGCTCCGTGGTCAGAGAAGTTGCACTCACCGATAGAGAACAAGCCCGGCACGGTGGTCATCAACTCATAGTCTACCCAGATACCACCCATTGTATAGTGGATAGCAGGGAAGATCATCATTGGATTATAGTATTTCACGCCGTTAATCTCATTGGCAATTTCGCCAGGATTGACGTCGGTAATCTCTTCATACATGTCGAAGAGGTTTCCATAACGCTGGAGAATCGTGTCGATTCCGAGGCGATTGATTGACTCAGAGAAGTCGAGGAATACCGCTAATCCCGTATTGTTTACGCCGTAACCCTTGTCACATCGTTCCTTAGCTGCACGTGAAGCGACGTCGCGAGGAACAAGATTTCCGAAGGCAGGATAACGTCTTTCGAGGTAGTAATCACGGTCTTCTTCTGGGATATCTGAACCCTTTTTAGTTCCTTCTTGCAGTGCTTTTGCGTCCTCAAGTTTCTTTGGAACCCAGATGCGTCCATCGTTACGGAGAGACTCTGACATAAGGGTTAGCTTAGATTGCTTGTCACCATGCACTGGAATACAGGTCGGGTGGATCTGCACATAAGAAGGATTGGCCATGTAAGCACCCTTACGATAGCACTGAACGGCTGCGGTACAATTACATCCCATAGCATTGGTTGAGAGGAAATATGTGTTTCCGTAACCACCCGTTGCAATGACAACAGCATTTGCAGTGAAGCGTTCGAGCTCACCGGTAATTAGGTTTTTCGCAATGATTCCACGTGCATGTCCGTCGACAATCACTACATCTTCCATCTCATAACGCGTGTAAAGCTTCACCTTTCCAGTTTGAATTTGGCGGCTTAATGAAGAGTATGCGCCAAGAAGTAGCTGCTGACCAGTCTGTCCTTTGGCATAGAATGTACGGCTAACTTGCGCTCCTCCGAATGAGCGATTGGCCAACATACCACCATATTCACGTGCAAAAGGAACACCTTGTGCCACACACTGGTCGATGATATCATTTGAAACCTCGGCTAAACGATAAACGTTGGCCTCGCGAGCACGGTAATCTCCGCCCTTAACGGTATCGTAAAAGAGACGATAAACAGAGTCGCCGTCGTTCTGATAGTTCTTTGCTGCGTTAATACCTCCTTGCGCAGCAATAGAGTGAGCGCGTCGAGGTGAGTCTTGAATACAGAAGTTTAACACGTTGAAACCCATCTCACCAAGAGATGCAGCAGCACTGGCGCCGGCCAAACCTGTACCAACAACGATCACGTCTAATTTCAATTTATTCTTTGGATTGACCAAACGCTGGTGAGCCTTATAGTTGGTCCACTTCTCAGCTACTGGTCCTTCAGGTATTCTGGAGTTTAATGTCTTCGTCATGATTGTTCTTAATTAAATATTCATTTGAAATCACTAATAATGCAAAATCAGTTTATGCAGCACAATGAAGGCTTGGCGCACAACCGAAAGCAAAGGCTAATACTACGACAAGGAAAGCCAACATCAACAATGTTACATAAATAGTGCCGATAACTTTCCAGCGATTAAACCACACCTTACCATTGATTCCGATTGTCTGCATAGCGCTCCAGAAACCGTGAGAGAGGTGATACCACAACGCAACTATCCAAATAACATAGAGTATAACGTACACTTTGGTCTGGAAAGTTGCACGGATCAAGCCGAAGCCATCTGTTGGTTCAAGCACTGTACGCATGCCAACGAGCTCGGCAAACATCATGTTATACCAGAAGTTAAACAAGTGAAGAGCAAGTCCTAAGAGCACGATGATACCAAGAACCAACATGTTTTGGCTGGCCCACTCTACCTTTTCAGGCTTCGCAGTGACCTCATAACGATTGGCACCACGGGCACTTCGGTTCTGTGCGGTAAGGATAAAAGCATAAACAATGTGGCAAACTGCCAAAGCACCAAGTGCTACAGTTGCCGCAACAGCATACCAGTTAGACCCCAAAAGCTCACAAATGATATTGTAAGCTCTTCCAGAGAAGAGCGCAACAACATTCATACAGCAGTGGAAAGTCATGAATAGAATCAATGCAATGCCCGTTAAAGACATCACAACCTTTCTACCAATAGATGAGTTGATTAACCACATAAATGATTGATTTTTAATTATTTAATATTTGATAATGTACAATCGACACCGCATAACAGAACAAATCATGCCCTCAAAGAGCACGCTCACTACCTCATATTAGGTAGTATTACCCCATATTTTTAGTGAGTTACCCTTTAAAATGCAGTGCAAAAATACTATATTTTGATGATAAATCAAAGCTAATCCATAAAAAAACCAATTTTATTTCTTACTTTTGCGAAAAATAAAAAGATTCTCAATGTATTTTAATTATGACGTAATTGTTATCGGAGGTGGCCATGCTGGTTGTGAAGCCGCTGTGGCATCAGCCCGCATGGGGGCTAAAACCTGCCTGATAACAATGGATATGAACAAGGTTGGTCAAATGAGTTGTAATCCTGCTGTGGGTGGAATTGCAAAGGGACAAATCGTTAGAGAAATCGATGCTTTGGGTGGACAGATGGGCAGAGTAACTGATAAAACCGCCATACAATTCCGCATGTTGAACATCGGAAAGGGTCCCGCGGTGTGGAGTCCACGGGCACAATGCGACCGAGGTAAGTTCATTTGGGAGTGGAGAACAACGCTCGACAACACTGACAATCTTGACATTTGGCAAGACGAAGTCAATGAACTCATCGTTCAAAATCACGAGGCAATTGGAGTTAAAACAATATGGGACGTGGAGTTTTTATGCCAAGAGTATTGTCGTCACCGCAGGTACTTTTTCTTAATGGATTGATGCACATCGGCCACAAAATGATAGAAGGTGGCCGTTGCGCCGAACCCGCTGTGCACCACTTTACGGAAAGTATCACCCGATGGGGCATTACATCTTCGCGCATGAAAACAGGCACTCCAGTGAGAATTGACAAGCGAAGTGTTGACTTCAATGCCATGGAAGAGCAGCAAGGCGACCATGATTTTCATCAGTTTAGTTACTTAAACGAGCACCGAACCTTACGCCAATTGCCGTGTTGGACAACGTATACCAACGCTGCCGTTCATGAAGAATTGCAAAAAGGATTGGCTGATTCTCCTTTATTTAATGGACAGATTCAGAGCACAGGACCACGCTATTGTCCGTCGATTGAGACTAAACTTGTCACCTTCCCCGACAAACATCAGCATCCGCTCTTCCTCGAACCAGAAGGAGAAAACACTAACGAGATGTACTTAAATGGGTTTTCTTCAAGCATGCCTATGGACATTCAGTTGGCTGCTTTGCATAAGATTCCAGCGTTAAGAGAGGCAAAAATATACCGACCGGGCTATGCAATAGAATATGATTACTTTGATCCTACCCAACTAAAACACTCGTTGGAATCGAAGATTCTTAGTGGTTTGTTCTTTGCCGGACAAGTAAACGGAACGACAGGTTACGAGGAAGCAGGAGGTCAAGGCATAGTAGCGGGCATCAATGCTGCCTTGAAATGTAGCGGAAGTGAACCCTTTGTGATGCAAAGAGACCAAAGCTATATCGGCGTACTCATCGATGATTTGACCACAAAAGGCGTCGATGAACCCTACCGAATGTTTACTTCTCGTGCGGAATATCGCATTCTATTACGCCAAGATGACGCCGATGCGCGCCTCACAGAAAAGGCATACGAGTTGGGCATTGCAAGCAGAGCGCGTTACGATTGGTGGCTACAGAAGAAAGAAGCTATCCAGCGTTTGATTGATTTTTGCAAGGAGTTTCCGATTAAAGCGCAAGAAATCAATCCAAAACTTGAAGCCTTAGGCACCACTCCCCTACGCGCTGGATGCAAACTTTCCGATTTAATCGCGCGACCACATCTAACACTTCAAAACCTTTCTGAAATCATTCCTGCACTCAAAGAGGCTATAAACCTGCCCGAAAACAGGAAAGAAGAAATTGCCGAAGCTGCCGAAATACAACTCAAATATCAAGGATATATCGAACGAGAAAAGTTGATTGCCGACAAGATGCACCGCTTAGAGAATATCAAAATCAAAGGAAGATTCAAGTATAGTGAACTTCATGAGATTTCAACGGAAGGCCGCCAAAAGCTCGAAAAGATTAATCCTGAGACCTTAGCACAGGCAAGTAGAATACCAGGAGTATCTCCGAGTGACATCAATGTATTGCTTGTTTTACTCGGAAGATAAACCTTTCGCGAGCAAGAAGGAATTGATTCATAAAGGAAACCAATGTTTCACGTGAAACAGAAGCATACATATCTTATTGGTTTTTAGCCCATTAGGTGTTAAACAAAAACGTGAAACTGAAAATAAAATGAATGGAATCATCGAACGATTTGCGTCATTTCGTCTTGCAATATGAGTCAAATTGCGCGGTAAAACCATACAAATGAAAACGAATAAAAACATAACATACAACATGAACAAACAAGTATTATTAGACAATCTGCGTTGCATCCCCGACTGGCCCATTCAAGGTGTGAACTTCAGAGACGTGACTACCCTATTCAAAAGCGCCGAAGCACTCAAAGAAATCACTGAAGAGATGTGCGATATCTACGCAGATAAGGGAATAACTAAAATCGTAGGAATCGAAAGCCGAGGCTTTGTGATGTCGTCAGCTGTTGCTGTTCGTTTGGGCGCCGGCGTTGTTTTATGCCGCAAACCCGGTAAACTCCCTTGCGAAACCGTACAGGAAAGTTACGCAAAAGAATACGGCATAGACACCATAGAGATTCATAAGGATGCCATAAACGAAAACGATGTCGTGCTGCTTCACGACGATTTACTCGCTACAGGAGGCACAATGAAGGCAGCTTGTAACTTAGTAAAGAAATTCAAACCAAAGAAAATATATTGTAATTTCATTATAGAATTGAGCTCAGAGTTCCCTAACAGTCGTGCACTTTTCGACAAAGATATAGAGATTTCCTCTTTACTTCAATTCTAAAATCAATGGAGAAGATTTATGTTTCACGTGAAACAAGAATCTTCTCTTTTACTTTATATAAAGGGAGTTCACGCCTATGACACACGAAGAAAACGAGAAGCGTCTGGCCTATCTTAAGAACATAGTTCTCAACATGCCTGAGAAGCCAGGCAGTTATCAGTTCTATGATGAAAACCATACTATTATTTATGTGGGTAAGGCCAAGCGACTCAAGCAACGTGTTTCTTCATATTTCCACAAAGAAGTAGACAGATTCAAGACTAAGGTGTTGGTATCTAAGATAAGAGATATCAGTTATACAGTGGTCAATACGGAGGAAGATGCGCTGTTATTAGAGAATAGTCTCATCAAGAAATATAATCCCCGATACAATGTTTTGTTGAAAGATGGGAAGACTTATCCAAGTATTTGCATCACCAACGAATATTTTCCACGCATCTTTAAGACGCGAACCATCAACAAACACTACGGCACTTTCTATGGTCCCTACCCTCATGTGGGCAGCATAAACGCTATCCTCGACATCATCAAACGCCTTTACAAGCCTCGCACTTGCCGTCTGCCTTTGACAAAAGAAGGTATCGCTCAAGGAAAGTTTAAGCCTTGCTTGGAATACCATATCCATAATTGCGGTGGACCATGCATCAATAAACAGAGCTACGATGAGTATCAAGAGAACATGAATCAAGCGCGAGAGATTCTGAAAGGCAACACGCGTGAGGTCTCAAAGCGACTCTACCGATTGATGATGAAGAATGCAGAGATGTTGAAATTTGAGGTTGCCGAAGATCTCAAAAACAAGATTTCATTGCTCAACGACTTTGTAAGTAAGAGCGAAGTTGTTAGTTATACTATCGACGATGTGGATGTATTTACCATCATAGATGACGATAACAACCGCAACGCTTACATCAATTATATACACGTGCGCAAGGGAACCATCAATCAAAGTTTTACGTTTGAGTACAAGCGTAAACTTGATGAGCGTGATGAAGAGCTGCTTATCACGGCCATTCCTGACATTCGTGAGCGCTTCAAGAGCCATGCAAAAGAGATTATTGTGCCTTTGAGATGGAGTGGAAGATGAAGGGAGCCACGTTCGTTATACCGCAACGAGGGGATAAAAAGCATCTTCTTGAGTTGTCAGAAATGAACGGAAAGCAGTATAAATTCGATCGTTTGAAGCAGGCAGAGAAGCTAAATCCTGAGCAAAAACAAACGCGATTGATGAAAGAATTGCAAGAGAAATTAAGACTACCTAAGCTACCTTATCAGATAGAATGCTTCGATAACAGTAACATTTCGGGTACGGATGCCGTAGCAGGATGTATCGTTTACAAGGGCATGAAACCCTCACGGAAAGACTATCGCAAGTATAACATCAAGACGGTTGAGGGACCTGACGACTACGCCTCTATGCAAGAGGTGGTTCGTCGACGTTATTCGCGCATGAAAGAAGAGCATCTTCCCCTGCCCGATCTCATCATTACAGATGGTGGAAAAGGGCAAATGGATGTCGTAAAAGAGGTGGTTGTCGATGAACTTCAACTTGATATACCGATTGCCGGCCTTGCAAAAGACGACCGACATCGCACCAACGAGCTGCTCTATGGCTTTCCCCCACAAACCGTTGGCCTTGATATAAAGAGTGAACTCTTTAAGGTGTTGACACAAATACAGGATGAAGTTCACCGCTTTGCTATCACTTTCCATCGCGATAAGCGTTCAAAGCACGCCCTACATAGCGAACTTGACGACATCAAAGGACTCGGACCGAAGGGTAAAGAGGCTTTACTGAAGCGCCTAAAGACTGTAAAAGGCATCAAAGATGCTGATTATCAGGAGATTGTTAGCATTCTTGGACAAGCAAAAGGGACTTTAGTTTATAAACATTTTCACCCAGATTCGACCACAACAGAATAAATTTTAGTATATTTGCCCTATGAGAATTATCATTCAACGCTGTGCAAACGCCTCAGTAACGATTAATGATTGCGTGAAAGCCGCTATCAATAAGGGTTATCTTATCCTGTTAGGCATTGAAGAAAGTGACACAAAAGATGATGCCAATTGGCTGATACACAAGGCAATAAACCTAAGAATCTTTGATGATGAACAAGGAGTTATGAACAAATCTATCATGGAAATAGGAGGTGAAATCCTTGTTATCTCGCAGTTTACGCTTTTTGCAAGCTATAAGAAAGGCAATAGACCATCATGGCTTCGGGCTGCAAAACATGAGATATCTGTGCCTCTCTACGAGTATTTTTGCAACGAATTGTCGAATAAACTCGGTCGACCAGTAGGCACAGGTGAGTTTGGTGCCGACATGAAAGTGGCGCTTGTAAACGATGGACCGGTAACGATTTGCATGGATAGTAAGGCAAAAGAGTAAGGTATCTCCCACAAACCACTTCATCAAAAGCCTCATCCCTATCCGTGAAAAGATTTAGAGCATAAAGCGCTTTCATTCAAACAATTAGATAATATACTACAATGACCCTTCAAGAAGCACAGCAATCCGTAGACGAATGGATTAAAACTTATGGCGTTCGCTACTTTAACGAACTCACGAATATGGCCTGTCTCACCGAAGAAGTGGGTGAGTTGGCGCGCGTCATTGCCCGCAAATACGGCGAGCAGAGTTTCAAACCGGGTGATAAAGCCAATCTTGGTGAGGAGATGGCCGACGTACTTTGGGTGCTCCTTTGCCTTGCCAATCAAACCGGAGTGGACCTCACGACTGAGTTACAAAAGAGTTTTGACAAGAAAACTCGCCGTGATCACGACCGCCATTTGAATAATAACAAACTGAAATAAGTAGCTTTTCTTGCGCTGAGAGCACTTGAGAAGCGAAAACAGCTGAATCATTATAAACTGGAAATAAATCCTTAACAAAGCAACATTATGGCATATACAAAGACCATTTTGCCTGAAAACGGAGGCAAAAACATGAAGAATGACGACAAGAGTAAATATGAAGAAGCTCTTGAACAGTATGACACTACCCTCAACGATGCCGATGTTCAGGCTGCAGTAAAGCAGATTATCGAAGAGAAAGTGCCTCAAAATGACACACGAGACATCAAGAAATTCCTCTTCGGAAGCATCGAACTCACCACCCTTAGCACCACCGACACCGAGGAAAAGGTGCTGCGTATGGTGGAGAAAGTTAACCAATTCGACCGCGAATACCCTGATATCCCCCACGTAGCTGCCGTTTGTGTCTATCCCGTCTTTACCGAACTCGTGGCCAATAGCCTTGAAGTTGACGGCGTACAGATTACTAATGTCTGCGGCAATTTCCCCTCTTCACAGGCCCGAATGGAAGTAAAAGTGGCCGAAACTCAGCTTGCTGTGGCCGACGGCGCTACCGAAATAGACATCGTTATGCCTGTAGGCAAGTTCCTAAGTGACGATTATGAGGGCATGTGCGACGATATTTCAGAGATGAAACAGGCTTGCGGAAACGTGCCAATGAAGGTGATTTTGGAGACTGGCGACCTGCAATCATGCAGTAATATCAAGAAAGCTGCCCTGCTCTCTATGTATGCCGGTGCCGACTATATCAAGACTTCTACGGGCAAAGAAAAGGTAAGCGCCACGCCAGAAGCAGCATACGTGATGTGTAAAGCCATCAAGGAATACTATGATAAGACTGGCATACAGATAGGTTTAAGCCCGCTGGCGGCATTAATTCGGTCATGGATGCCATTATCTACTATACAATCGTTAAAGAGGTCTTAGGCGAAAAATGGCTCACTAATCAGTGGTTCCGCATGGGAACAAGTCGATTGGCTAACCTCTTGCTTAGTGAAATTCTCGAAAAAGAGACCAAATTCTTCTAAGACATCGTTCAAAACGCCTTACTTTCTGTAATGAGAAAGCAAGGCGTTTGCGTTTAATATCGTCATCTAACACCCCACTCTATTCCTCGTTTTCAATTAATGAGAAAGACAACCGCCCTCTTTTTGTTGCTTTTCACCCTATCGACGATGAGTCTAAATGCCCAGATTGGCGCTGCACTCTACCTTGAAAAAGCCAGTATCTGCAAACAAACCAATGGTAAATTCAGCCTCAACGACTTCCACAAGAAGCCCATTATCGCCGATGCCGACACTATATATAGCACCCATTTCGATTGCTTTGTAGTAAGTAAAGCGGGGCAAAAAGGGCTATACGATGCTGAAGGAAAGTGCATGCTTCCTATCACATTTAATAACATTTCCTTCGATAACGGCCGCTATTGGCTCGTCAACAAGGACGGGAAACAAGGTCTTTATTCGCACATGGGCAAGGAAATCATGCCGCCGCGCTATGATAGTATAGAGGCAGTCTGTAACTATCGTACCACTGCAAGCAACTATTTCATCGTGAAAAAAGGCTTATATGGGCTCTGTAATAAAGAGGGAAAATTTATTGTCGACCCACAATACACCGCCATAAAATATAGATATTTGAGGTTTTTTAAGCTGACAAAAGGGGACAGTTGCCATTATCTCTTCAACTATAAAGACATCATTAAAGACATCACATTAGACGATGCTATGCCTATTACAATGCAAAGAAACGAACAAAAACTCTTCTATTTCAATTATAAACAGGGCAAAGCATGGGGACTTCTACGTGAAAATGGACAGCCGATTATCGCTGTTCAATATGATAAACCCCTACAAAAAGTTGGCTATATCCACTCAGACAGCACCGCTTATTTCATTGCTTGTAAAGACAATCTATTTGGATTGATTGACATAGACAATAAGATTGTACTCCCCTTTCAATACAAAAACATCCAACCAACCTATCTTTATAACACCATAGAACTCACTACCAACGAGGGGAAACAACTCTATAACATGACTAAAAAGCAATTAGTGCTCAACCTTTTCTATGACAAGAGCAGTGTTTCTGACCACTATCTATACCTCAAAAGGAATGGCCTTGAAACAGCTGTTGACTGCAAGCACATGCAAATTCTCTTCCCTTTTAAATACAATTCCATATTAGCTCTCAACGATAATGAGCACTTTATCGTCACCACAGAGGGCAAAACAGCAGTCGTCAACCGCCAAGATAAGCAGCTGATCCCCTATGGTTACGATGAAATTAAAGTCACAAGCCAGCCCAATTTCTTTATCATCAAGAAAGAAAATCAATATGGTATCGTCAACTTAAAGAACGAATTAGTCTATGGAATGACGCCTTACCATATAGAAGCTTATAATGATCACATAGAACTCACCAACATTTCAACGTGGGAAACCATTAAGAAATTGGACTATAACCTCAAAGAAATCAAATAAAAATCATACATTATAAAACCATATCCTTATGAAAAAACTTACATTCCTCCTACTCTTCATGGCATGTTCAACCATGATTGGTCATGCAATATCCGATATAAGCTAAGTACAATAGCCCCAAAAAATAGCCGTCAAAGGCTAAAATGAAGCATAGGAAAAGGCTATACAATATCCTAAAATGCGCTGTATAGCGTTGCAACTCGGTACGAGTTGTGCCTCTGATAGCCCCACGTTGGTGAATGAAATGAGCCTACGTGGGGAATAAATAGGCAAAAGATTGTCTTACGATTCGCACTATATTGCATTATAAACGCATTGTGTGGCATCGCAACTCGGTACGAGTTGTGCTTTTGATAGCCCCACGTTGGCGAATGAAATGAGTCTACGTGGGGAATAAATAAGCGAAAGATTGTCAGCAAAATCCGTGTTATACAACATCACAAACGCATTATGTACCATCGCAACTCGGTACGAGTTGTGCTTTTGATAGCCCCACGTTGGCGAATGGAATGAGCCTACGTGGGGATTAAATGAACGCATGAAATGAACCCGGAACGGGTTCAGCTTTTTCCAAATAAAAGGAGTTTTGCTCCATAAATCTCTGATTTCGCGTAACAAAATCGCAAAAACATGGGGACGAAAAGCATCAACAACTGAAGATTTCGCTATCTTTGCAAAAACCAATTCATAATCTTATGCCACAATATCTCAATCAAATCCTTGTGCATTGCGTATTTCACAAACACGCAAAAGCCGTCAATATTCAAGCACAAGACCAATTACCGCTGAATCAGTTTGTTATGCAAACTTGTCACTTCTTACATTGTCCATGTCTCATTGCCAATGGTGTTGCCGACCATCTGCACGTCTTATTGGTGCTTGCCACAAACACATCAGTAGCTGATGTGATGAAAGAGGTGAAACGAAAAGCCACACTCTTCCTGAAAGAACGCAATCCATCTTATTACCATTCCTTTTGTTGGCAAGGCGGATATGGTGCATTCAGCGTTTCAATAAGGCACAAAGATAGTGTGTATCAATATATTTATCAACAGCAAGAACACCATAAAAAGGTTTCAGCAAAAGATGAGTTTGAGGCATTGTTACGCAATGCAGGCATCACAAAATACGATGAAAAATTTTATTGGAGCACGTGAATGGGGAAAAGGCTAAACCCATACTGGGTTTATTCGGCACACACATTTTACCCCACGTAGGCTCATTTCATTCGCCAACGTGGGGCTTTCAAAAGCACAACTCGTACCGAGTTGCGATGTATATAATGCGTTTGTGATGTTGTATAACACGAATTATGTTGCCAATTTTCGTTCATTTATCCCCCACGTAGGCTCATTCCATTCACCAGATGAGGGCGGGTATATAGTAACTGCGTAGCAGTTATGCTTTTGAAAGCCCGTGGTTGGCGAGGAACGAGCCTACCTCGGGTGAGCGATAACAAGTGGTTTTCAAACCCGGTACGGGTTTTGCTTCTTCCCAATTACGTGGCAAATGTGAAAAAGCTGAACCCGTTCCGGGTTCATTTCATGCGTTCATTTATTCCCCACGTAGGCTCATTTTATTCGCCAACATGGGGCTATCAGAAACACAACTCGTACCGAGTTGTCTGTACTCCCCGCCTTCAAAAAGAAACACAACACCCATTATCACCATATGATAACAGAGAATCCGTAGAACAATATATACCCAATCAGCCGACTATCTCTATTAAATCATAGGGTAATTTGACATACGTTGCAAGGTAAAACAAGGCATTTTGTAACGCTACTCCATAGTATACACCAAGATATTGATAATCAATGGATTATCAAAATATTATATTCTGCTTTGAAAGAAAATGCTCAAGGAGGCGTTCCCTTCCTTTAAGAAGAGACTGGGATGGGGTTAGATAGGGCCTCTTCACTAACTCTTTCGCTCTATCACAAAGTCAAGATAGGCTTTCAATGCTGCTTTTATGGTGCTATCCCCTACCTTTTCATCTATAAACTGCATGCAAGCGGCATGGAATTTCCACATTTGTTGCTCGGCATACTCAATGCCACCGCTTTCCTTTGTGAAGGCCACAAGCTGATTGATTTCACTCTGTTTCACCTCGCGGGCTTTCACTTTGCGGGCAAGAGTCATCATCTCTGCGTTGCCGGTAGACTTTAATGCATAGATGACGGGCAGCGTTAGTTTGCCTTCAAGCATATCATTGCCCGTAGGTTTCCCTATCTCTTTTGAGTCGTAATAGTCGAAAATATCATCACGAATCTGGAAGATGATGCCAAGATTTTGGCCAAACAATCGCGCGGCTTCTACATCGTCATCGCTCGCTCCAGCACTTTCTGCACCAATAGCAGCACAAGATTCGAAGAGCGCGGCAGTCTTTCGCTTGATGATTTCGTAATAGGCTGTCTCAGAAATTGCTTCTTTTTGGATGTTCGTGAGTTGTAGAATCTCGCCATCAGAGAGTGTGCGTCCGAGTTCAGAAAGCCTTCTAACAATCACTTCCGAGTGGGTTTTTGAAACGTAAGCAGGGCAGTAGAAAGAATGAAATCGCCCACTAATACACTCACTTTATTGTCATATAAGGCATTAACGCTGGCCTGTCCACGCCGCTCACTGCTTTCATCTACGACATCATCATGCACAAGGCTCGCCGTGTGGAGCAACTCAAGACCTACCGCTGCATGCTGGGTTACGGAAGAAACACAACCGAAATTTTTCGCCATTAGAAGAATAAGTATCGGTCGCATGCGTTTACCTCCGCGCTGACGAATGTGCATCAGCACCTGAGCCAACAATCCGTTATCGTGTGATAACGACTGATTAAAGAGAGAGATAAAATCGTCTAATTCAGCAGAAATCGGCTGTTTGATAAGTGATAAATAGTCCATTCTTCCTTGTATTTGTTACAAAAATAAGCATTTTTTATGGTAATGATAGTATAAAATAAGGATTAATGCTTATTTTTTTGTAATTTTACAGCAAATAAAACAACTATGAACAAATTATTTCTCTTAGATGCTTTCGCGTTGATATTTAGGTCGTATTATGCTCTTATCCGTGCTCCGCGCATTAATTCAAAGGGACTTAACACGTCGGCTATCCTTGGATTTGTCAACACGCTGCATGAGATTATCACGAAAGAAAACCCCGAATATCTCGGTGTTGCATTCGATGCTGGCAAGACTTTCCGTCATGAGGCCTTCCCACCCTATAAGGCTCAACGCCAAGAACCGCCTGAAGATATCGCGCTAAGTGTGCCTATCATCAAGGAAATTCTACATGCGTTTCACATCCCTATCCTTGAAGTTGAGGGCTTTGAAGCCGATGATGTCATTGGAACTTTAGCCACAAAGGCTGGTAATGAGGGTGTTGAGACCTATATGCTCACGCCTGATAAGGACTATGGTCAACTCATTCGAAAGAATGTTTTCATGTATCGTCCGCGCCATGGAGGCGGATATGACATTGTGGGCGAACAGGAGATTGCTGAGAAATATGGTATCAACAAGCCCGAGCAAGTTATCGACTTACTGGCTCTAATGGGTGACTCGGCCGACAATTTCCCTGGTTGTCCCGGCGTAGGAGAGAAGACAGCAGTGAAACTTATCAATGAGTTTGGCTCGATAGATGGACTTCTTGAGCACACCGATCAACTGAAAGGTAAGATGAGAGAAAAGGTAGAAGGTGCTGTCGAAGATATCAAAATGTCGAAGTTTCTCGCAACAATTCGTACCGACGTTCCTATCGAATTAAATCTTGAAGCATTGCGATTGCAACAACCAGATGAACAAAAACTCTCTGAAATCTTGCCGACTTGGAATTTAAAACGCTTGCAAACAAGATTCTGAACAAAACAGAACAAAAGCAAAAAAGCGTTAATGTAGAACGCGATTTATTTGCCGATATTCCGAGCAACAGCCAAGTTAGTTCAGAAAACGCGAGTTTTGAGAGCCTTAAAACTATCAAACATGAATATAAACTGATTGATAATCAAGAGGAAGCACAAAGAATTTGTGACTTTTTCAAGACAAAACAATTTCTCAGTTTAGATACAGAGACAACATCAACTGATGCAATCGAGGCAGAATTGGTAGGCTTATGCTTCGCTGTTGAGGAACATAAAGCGTTTTATGTAGCAATCCCTAACGACCGTGAACAAGCCTTGCAATATGTTAATATCTTTAAGTCGGTCTATGAAGACCCGTCAATTTTGAAGATTGGTCAAAACATTAAATACGACTATGAGGTGCTAAAGAACTATGGAGTAACCCTCCAAGGCAAGATGTTTGACACCATGTTAGCACATTATGTGCTTCAACCCGAGTTGCGACATAACATGGACTATATGGCCGAAACATTGCTAAACTATAAGACAATCCATATAGAAGAGCTTATCGGTGCACCCGGAAAACATCAAAAGTCGATGCGCGACATTGCCCCAGAAGACGCTTATGAGTATGGCGCGGAGGATGCAGATATCACCCTTCAGCTACGAAACGTGCTCGAACCAAAGTTAAAAGAGGTCGCCATGGAAGCCCTTTTCTGGGACATTGAGACGCCACTTATCCCCGTACTTGCCGACATGGAACTCAATGGAGTGCGTGTAGACACGGCCACACTCCATGATACTGCCGAGATCTTTACAGAGCGAATGAACCGCCTTGAGCGTCATATCTACGAAGAAGCAGGCGAGACTTTCAACATCGCCAGCCCCAAACAAGTGGGTGATATCCTTTTCGGTAAGCTGCAAATCATGGAGAAACCGAAGAAAACTAAGACCGGACAATATGTCACTAACGAGGAAGTGTTGCAGTCACTACGGGCAAAGAATCCCATTGTTGAAGACATTTAGCCCACCGAGGACTAAAGAAACTACTCGGCACTTATGTCGAAGCACTCCCCAAACTGATTCATAAGCGCACACAACATATACACACTTCGTTCAACCAAGCCCTTACGGCCACAGGACGATTATCGTCGAGTGACCCCAACTTACAAAACATTCCAGTGAGAAGTGAGGACGGAAAAGAGATACGAAAGTGCTTTGTTCCCGAGCCTGGATGCCTGTTTTTCTCTGCCGATTACTCACAGATTGAGCTACGAATCATGGCCCATCTCAGTGGTGATGAGAATATGATTGAGGCCTTCCGCGAGGGCTTTGACATCCACGCGGCTACCGCAGCGAAGATATGGCACAAAGAGATTGCCAACGTAACTCCTGAAGAACGCAAGAAGGCTAAGCAGGCAAACTTCGGTATTATCTATGGCATCACCACCTATGGACTGGCACAACGTATGGGAATTGATAACAAAGAAGCGCGTATGCTCATAGAAGATTACTTCACAACCTTCCCCAAAGTGAAGGCTTATATGGAACAAGCGAAAGAAGAAGCACGCCAAAAAGGTTACGCCGTAACCCTCTTTGGGCGTCGTCGTTACCTGCCAGATATCAACTCAAAGAATGGTACTGTGCGTGGCTTTGCAGAACGAAATGCCATCAATGCGCCTATACAAGGCTCGGAAGCCGATATCATCAAGATTGCCATGATACGCATCTGGCAACGCTTTAAGGCTGAAAACATCCGTTCAAAAATGATTCTTCAAGTGCACGATGAACTCAACTTCTCCGTCTATCCAGAGGAAAAAGAGCGCGTAGAAAAGATTGTTCTCGAAGAAATGCAAGGCGCATGCCAGCTGAAAGTGCCTCTAACAGCCGATGCAGGTTGGGGAAACAACTGGCTCGAAGCACACTAAAAGGGGAGAGAAATTACTATCCTCCCCCTTCAATCTCTATAAATTATCCAACGTAACAGGGATTTCTTTGCGCTTTTTCTGCGCCATTTGTTTCCCTTTCATCGCCTTTATCGCGGTAGAATCTACTTGTGCCGGCGGTTCAATGGCATAGCTCTGCCACTTCTTTACATGGCGTTCGCTGCGGTCAGAGAGCTTTCCTGTGAGGTATTTTTCAAGGATAATAGCGGCGAGAGGAGCGGCAAGATCGGCGCCAAATCCACCGTTATCAATATACACAGAGATAGCAATCTTTGGATTGTTCATAGGGGCAAAGCCAATAAACACCGAGTGATCATCTCCTGTATTCTCTGCCGTTCCCGTCTTACCACATATCTGATAGGTTGGTGTATTAATGCTTGCGCACGTGCCATTTGTTACCGCTGAGCGCATGCCGGCAATGACTTCTTCAATCGCTTTCGGTGTACCTTTGATGTTATGACGCACGGTGAACCGCTCATCGAGTGGCTTTAGCCGTAGGTTTGTGCACATGCGGCGTATAGAAAAACCCGCGATTGGCTATGATAGCCGCGAGATTGCAGAGTTGCAGCGGTGTTGTCATCACCTCACCCTGCCCCATTCCAAGCCACATTATCGTCTGGGCATTCCACCGATTGCCAAAAGTGCGCTGACAATAAGAGGCATCTGGAACAAAACCTCCTTGCTCATTGGGGAGATCTATGCCAAGCGGCATCCCGAGACCCATGCTGGTCATGTAGTCATACCAAGTGTTCAGTGCCTGCGACTGGCCTTTATACCGCGTGCGGTTCTCTATCATTGCCATGAAAGCTTTGCAGAAATAAGCGTTACACGAGGTGCTAAGTGCGCCCGTAAGTGCACGTGGTGAGCTATGTTTATGACATCCGATGTGAATCTTATCACGCCAAAAGCCCTCATTACACGTGTATTTTGTGTTATGGTTGATGATATTTTCGGAGACGAAAGCAATGGTATTGGCGACCTTAAACGTAGAACCAGGCGAATAAACGGTTTCGATAGCGTGGTTGACCCCATCGTTTTCGTGAGACGAACTCGCCATACACAGCACCTCACCCGTAGCCGGTTCGATGGCCACAATACTCCCTTGCTTGCCCTCTAAAAGCTTATTGGCTAACTTTTGCAAGCCCTGATTAACCGTGAGATGCTTATCTTTCGGCAGAATATGACCTTGAATGGTCAGCGAAAATACAAATAAAGAGACGATTATCCCTAATTTTCTCATGTTTCGTTTTGATTATTTTGCAAACAGACACATCGCCTTTTGCCACATATTCTCTAATTTTTTGTTGTGCCCCATGCACCTTCTCTCCTTGTGAAAGGCATGCTTTAACGTGCACAAACTTACTGATTTAGCGCTATGAAAACGCCCTTTTACACCATAAAAAGAAGCCGTTTCTCAGCTATTACTTGCAAACTTACGAAAAAAAACTAAGAATTGGGGTAGAAAAACAAAAATAAACGAGGACCTCCCCCAGCCGATTGCCGTCCCCGTTTCATAAACATCATGAAGCGCTACCAATGATTTGAAGGTAGGAAAAACGCCATCCCACAGATGAATTAAACGTCATCCGCAGATAGATTAAACCTCATCCGCCACACCTCTCCCCCTTTTTTCATTCGCGATTCAGCCCATTTCATGCGATAATTTGAGGCGAAAGGCATCACGAAGTGAATGACCTTACCGCACGATTCAATAGCCGTTGTAGGGCCTTAAAATCCCCCTCTCTCGCCTATTCATTTCGCTTCATGCGATAGCTTCGGGCAGTGTGCCCCGTTTTCCGCTTATAAAATTTGCAAAAAGCACTAAGCGAAATAAAGTCAAAGTCGCTGGCTATCACCTTCAACGAATTGTTGGTATACTTCAATTCCGACTGAATCTGCACGATAAGCGTATTATCTATCCACTCTTTTGCCGTGAAATTGGTTTCGCGTTTCACTATCATCCCCAAATAATGTGGGGTGAGACAGAGTTTCGAAGCATAGAAATCAAGCTCATGTTGGTGCTTTGCGTGGTTGTTTACCAACTTAATAAACTGCTCAGCCACTAACTTATTGCGCGACTTATACATGCCATCGAGGTTGAAATTTTGCTTATGAAGCGCCTCCACGAAGCAATAAGCCGACACTATCAGCGAACAAATTGCCTCGTTCGTAGCTCAGAGAGTTGAGAAAGCGAATAAAGTGTGTGGAAAATCTGCTTCAAAACATGACGTTCTTTGCTGTTAGGATGCACACAAAAGCACATATCCGGAGCAAGAAGTAGTTCGGGAAGGCGGCCTCCAAAAGACTTTATCAATAAAGATTTTGACACGGCAAAGCCTTCGAGTTTTGTGTTTTTGTCTACTGCGTCGTCGTTGATTACTACGCCACTATTAATAAACACGATGTCACCCGGACGGCAGTTGAACTTCATTGGGCCAATGGTGATATCACAAGAACCCTTTCTGATGAGCACCAAGCGTGCTGCATCAAAGCTTACATTATGGGGATTGTTGGGAATAAGTCTAAAGAATGGAGCACTGTCGAGCGCCACAATATGGTCTGAACCAACATAGAGTTCACCCTCTACAATGTCTTTGTGACTCCTAAGATAAGTGGAGATTTCGCGAAAAGACATCATCGTTCCATCTTCAGAAGCTTTGTTTTGCATAATGAGTTGAGTTATTGCAAAGATAGACTTAAATCTTGAATTATTCACATTACATGGGAATAATGACGGATTTATATGCATTATTTATCTAATTTCTAAATCGTGAAAGAAGCAGATACCATGAATCGGCATCTGCTTCCGTGCTATTTTATTAATCATCCCATGGAGAATAACCAGGCCATTCATCGTCAGCCCAGAAAGGATTATCCTTTGCTCCCACATCGTCGGGGTCGAGTTCGTGACTTGGATCAATAGGGACTGAAACATGAACAATTTGAGAGTCGTCCATCAGATGTTCGGCAACAAGATCAAAATAGTGTGTAACCGGACGTGTATATGCTTTTCTTTTCATAGTTTTGTTTTTGTGAAGTTGTTGTTATGTTATCTTAAATTCGTGATGAATAAGGTTGCCTTAGGGCAAGACAACCTTTTTACCATTCTGAATAAAGATACCATGTTGAGGGTTAGAAACACGTTGTCCCTGTAGGTTATAGTACACACCATCTTGCTTTTTAGTGTTGCTTTCTACGTCAGAGATACCAGCTGTATTGCCTGTTCCATCGTGAATGTTGCCATTCATCCATTCATCGTCAAAGACAAGTGAAACCTTTGCACTGCCAACCGCACCTGTAATGCCTTTGACAAAGGCTTTATGCACCTTCATATTAAATGGAGTTGCAGGAATTTAGCAGCGTTCCTTTGCTTGCAGACATACCAAAGAGGGGTGCAGCAGCCGTAGATTGGATGCTCTTGTCTTTCACTGTAACCCCTTCAACGATATTTTGCTCGCCAGCATTTGGCGTATATTTCGCATTATCTTCCTCGCCAATAGCGTAGTAAAAGTCTGCAGGTGTGGCGCTACCATTCAGTGTTGCCAAGATAACTCCATTGTTAGCAGGCACATAGTTATAACGATTCACATTGCTTCCTGTGCCATTGATACTCGTCATCTTAAACAGAGCAGTACCATTATTCAAGACAAACACGTTGCTACTCTTTACAATAAAGGCACCAATATCACTTCCTGAACCGCCTTTTTCACGCTTATATATACCAAGATCTGCATCAAATTCGCGAGCGAAAGTAGCGAAAGCATGCTGTACTTTCACGTCATTTGGAATCTTATAATCAATCTGATTAGCATATCGTCCCCATCCAGCGTGCTCATGACCAGTAGCACTTTTATAGTCATCTAAGACGCTTTTCTTGACGTAAATCTTTAGTGTTGAGTTGAACTCATGCTGCGTATTACCATATTCCCACTTAGTGGCACTCATGTCTTTTGTTGGATTGTTGCTCGTGAAGAAAATGCGTTTCACAGACGAACTGCCATCCGCTTTATCAAAAGCATTAAGTCCCATATAGTCGAGTTGGTTCTTAAATACCACCTCTTCAAACTTACTTGTGGCAGGAGAATCCTTCAAAGCATAGTCTCCCCAAAGGCGAATCTCGTAGACATGATTATCAGTTGAGTTCGTAACAGTCTTTGGAACAACATACGTAAAGACATCGGCTTTGGTGTCAACGATCATTACTGCCTTCTGAGAAAGCGGGAAAAACTCAGTTTCTCCGTTGCCAGTTCCGTTGACTTCTTCAAAGAATGATATACCCACCTGTTTGAAATTGTTCCAAAAAGCATTGCCGGCGAAAGCAGCTTGTGCATTCTTTCGGATACTGATTTGAATGTCGTGGGTATTGACATTAGCTGGATTGAAAGCAGAAGGGTCTACATTTGTGATTGGTGTTTGACCCAAGAAAGCAATTGTGTTGAGCTTAGCCGTGCGGTCAAATGCAAACTTATCAATCTTCGTTACCTTCTCAGGAATCGTCACATTCTCAAGTTCTTGAACGTAATAGAAGGCTTGTGCGCCAATCTCTTCAATCGTTGGAGGAAGTAAGGTATAATAAGTGTTGGCCTTTGCAGGTGGGAAAGCCTTCAACACCTTTTTGTCTTTGCTCAACAAGAAACCATCAACACTTGAATAAACAGAATTGTTTTGGTCGACGGTAAACTTCTCAAAGCTTACCACATTCTTGGAATCCTGTGGGGTCAATACTGGTTACACTTGAAGGAATTACAATCTCGGTGAGGCTCTTACACGTATTAAAGGCGTCCTTAGAGATAGTAGTTACCGTGTTAGGTAGTTCTATTCTCTTCAATGCTTGAGCACCTTGGAACGCACCTTCTCCAATCGTTTGTATCTTCGCGGGCTGGTCGAAAGTAACTTTTTCCATTGCAGAATTGCCATCGAAAGCACCGCGTTCTATCGTTGTTACATTTTTGGGTATCGTAAATTCCTTTAACTTTGTATTGCCTTTGAAGGCACCTTGTTCTATTTTTTCAAGGTCAGAAGAACCCAAGAACTTAAATTCTTCGAGGTCAGTATTGTTTGCAAATGCATCTCTTGCAATCGTCTTTAGCTTTGATCCATTTTCAACTTCAACCGTTTTCAACTTTGTTGGGCTGAAAGAATTCCATCCGATGTTTTCTACTGAGGCAGGAATTGTGAGATGTTCCAAGCCAGTTCCATAGAAAGAGAAAGTTCCAATGTTCTTTAATGTGCTGGGAGCTGTGAAGGTAATCTCTTTCAATGCAGCAGCTGCTTGAAAGCAATCGTTCCCAATATCCGTAAGTCCTGAGTTGAAGTTTACCTTTGTAACCTTCTGCGCATAATAGAAAGCTCTCTTATGAATCATTTGTGTTGTGGGCAGCGTTGTATACTCTCCGGCTCTTCCTGCAGGGTAAAGCACGAGCTCAGTACCTGCTTTATTGTAAATAACACCCTCTGAATCAAGCTTGTAATTAGGATTACCTGCATCTACCTTAAAGCTAAGTAGGTCGGGCGAACCCGTGATAGCACCATCTTCAATCGATGTAACTGAAGATGAAATCTCAATATTTCGCAAGTTACGTACAGAGTAAAAAGCACCTTCTTTAATTGTCTTTACATCATTAAGTTTAACAGCTGTAATGGTCTGTACTTGTGCAAAAGCACCATCTTTAATAGTTTCTACACCAGCAGGAATCTCATAATACTCCCCAGGACGCTTTGCATGAGTAGGGTCAATGGATAGAGGTGCATCGTAATTTGTGTCTATTATACCTCCCTTATTATTCGGATAAGATACTAAAGTCTTGCCATCTTTCGTAACAACTACCCCATCTATGTCTTGAAAATTAGGGTTTGTAGCGGCTACTTTGATTTCTTTCAAGTTGGTTGCTGACGTGAAACCATTTCCTTCTTGATTAGTCGGGAGATACTTTAATGACGCAGGAAGATTGATGCGTGAAAGCTTTCCTGCCTTTTGAAAGCCATTCGTGGACACACCGACAACGCCTTCTGGCACCGTAAATTCAAGTCCACCGACACCGAAAGGTGTACCATCTTTGGCGACAGGATAAGCGGAAAGATATTTTCCTTCAGTCTTATTCTCATAGAGCACACCATCAGTTGCTGAATACTTTGAATTTCCGGCGTCGACTGTAATGGCTTTAAGTCCTTCCATATATGAAAAGGCTCCGTCCTTGATTTCAGTCACTGTGGCAGGGATATTGATGTTCGTGATATTATTCCCCTTAAAAGAATTGGCATTAATCGTTGTGACATTACTCGGAATCGTGACCGAAGTTGCATTCGGAACTGTACTATTTGCAGCAATAGCGGTTACCTTAAAAGTGTACTGATTGTTAAGATCTGCAACGGTTCCAGGGATATTTAGCGCTCCCGCTAAATTGGAAGAAACGAATTTTACCTCATACCTTGCAGGATGACCATCATGGGCTACGTCCATATAAGTAACCTCATAGGTAATCCCATCCCTTGTAAACTGATTACCTACAATAATTGCGCTCACAGTGTTCGCATAAAAAAGAGCGAGCAAAATGAACAATAAGAATCTACTTGTTCTCATAAGTCTAATATTAGTATGTTTGTATTGTCGAGTTATAATCTATGACATCGAACTACATATCCCATGCAGTTTTACACTATGATGTACCATCTTTGGGTATCAAAGAATTGCATTAGTGGCAGCTTTACCAAGTGAATACAATCAAGATCCGGCCGAATCTGAGTACGTTTTATAGTTTAATTTTTGTGTTGGCCTGATTACTTATCAAGCATTTGTATTGTGAGCACAAAGATAAATAGAAAAAAATTATTAAATTTTTCTCTTTTGATATAGAAAAAGTTTCCATTGAAGCTAAATAGTTTTTCCCATTCGTAAATATCCATTCTTCAAAAGTAACCATATTCTCTTTTATTATAAAAGTATCACACGCGTGCAAACATTTTTTATTATAGAAAATTACTTTTTATCTGTAAACATGAGTTTTTTGTTTTCCTTTCCACCTTTATATTAATATATGCTTATAAATAGAAAGGAAAGAGGAAGCTGCTGAAAAGTAACATCATTGGCATCATCTTGACTCGTTCGCCCTTAAAGAACATAAAAAAGGATAATTCTTTCGGGTATTCCAAAAGATTGCGTTAATTTTGCAAGAACAACTGAATGAGAAGACAATGAGTTTGACAAGCATCGCAGGAAAGTTGTTCCTGCCACGACAAAAAGATTTGGAACGCTATGCCACAGAGGCCGTGAAGATGCAGCAAAAGGTGCTAAAGCGTCTTGTTGAACATGGCCGTCATACCGAGTATGGACGCAGGTTTGGCATGCAAAGCAGTCGTTATGAAGACTTTGCACAAGGTATTCCTGTTGTCAGCTACGAGGAACTGAAAGGCGATATCGACCGCATGCGCCACGGAGAAGCCAATGTTCTATGGCCCGGTCGTGTCAAATGGTATGCAAAATCATCAGGAACAACCAACGACAAGAGCAAGTTTATCCCCGTCTCTAAAGACGGATTGAACCATATTCACTATGCCGGTGGCGCAGATGTTGTAGCACTTTACCTGCGTAATAACCCTCAAAGCAGACTCTTTGATGGCCGTAGTCTCATCCTCGGAGGTAGTCATTCACCCAACTATAATGTGGCAAATTCTCTCGTCGGAGACCTCAGTGCAATCCTCATTGAGAATATAAACCCATTGGCAAATCTCGTCAGAGTGCCTAAGAAATCGACTGCTTTGTTGAGCGATTTTGAATTAAAACGCGACCTCATTGCACGTGAATGTCTTCATAAAAATGTAACAAACATCTCTGGAGTTCCAAGCTGGATGTTAAGCGTTTTGGTGCGTGTTATGGAACTATCGGGCAAGGAACACCTTGAAGAAGTGTGGCCAAACCTCGAAGTTTTCTTTCATGGTGGCATTGCGTTTACACCTTATCGGCCGCAATATGAGATGCTCATCACGAACCCAAAGATGCACTACATGGAGACGTATAATGCCAGCGAAGGCTTCTTTGGCATTCAAAGCGATTTCCAAGATAAGAGTCTTTTGCTGATGACCGACTATGATGTGTTCTATGAATTCATTCCAATGGATGAGTTTGGCACCGACAATCCAACGATTATTCCACTCGAAGGAGTGCAAACAGGCATTAACTATGCTATGGTAATCACCACGAGTTGCGGCCTATGGCGCTATGTTATTGGCGACACTGTGAGCTTCACGAGCACGAATCCCTATAAGTTTGTCATCACCGGTCGCACCAAATACTTCATCAATGCCTTTGGCGAAGAGCTCATCATGGACAATGCTGAGAAGGGTTTGGCTTATGCTTGTGCGCAGACTGGGGCTGAAATCAGCGAATACACTGCCGCACCTGTCTTCATGGATAGCAAGGCAAAGTGTCGCCATCAGTGGCTCATCGAGTTTGCAAAAGCACCTGATTCTCTTGAACGCTTTGCCACTTTGCTTGACAAAAAGCTACAAGAAATCAACAGCGACTATGAGGCTAAGCGCTTTCATGACATCACTTTGCAACCGCTTGAAGTGGTTCTTGCACGCCCAGGACAATTCAACGACTGGCTCAAGGCAAAGGGAAAGCTTGGCGGACAACATAAAATTCCGAGATTAAGCAATAGCAGAAAGGTTATCGAAGAGGTGATGAACATCTCTCCTTCGCCCTCCCAGGGAGAGGAATGCCTATCCAATTGAGCCTTATCTCATGAAAGAAAACAAGAGCGCTATGTGGAAATATATCAAGAAATCAAGCTGTTCACAAATCGTTTACAGCTTGGATATCCTGGTTTAACAAAAGAAAAGAGGAGTCAAAATACAGCTCAAGTTAGCCCATCTCTATGGGTTCTCCCCTCCTTGAAAGGGATAGGGGGAGGTATCTCCCTGCTGTTGACGGTTATTATCGGGGGAGTTTTCACCTCGTGTGCACGCATGGGAAACCCTGATGGAGGCTGGTATGACGAGACACCCCCTAAGGTTTTGGGGGCCACGCCTGCCGACAAAGCCACTGATGTGAAGGCACAGAAGGTGAAAATCAGCTTTGATGAGTTTGTAAAAATCGACAATCCAACAGAAAATGTGATTGTCTCTCCACCCCAATTACAGGCTCCTGAGATTAAGGCTACAGGCAAATCTATCGAAGTTAAGCTGCTCGATTCGCTGAAAGCCAACACCACTTATACCATTGATTTCAGTGATGCCATCAGCGATAACAACGAGGGTAACCCCCTTGGTAACTACACTTATAGCTTCTCTACGGGTGCAGAAATCGACACGATGGAGGTCTCTGGCTATGTCGTTGCAGCCGAAAACCTCGAACCTGTGAAAGGAATCCTTGTCGGTCTCTATGCAAATCTGGCTGACTCGGCCTTTGAAAAACAACCCATGTTGCGTGTAAGTCGCACGGATAGTCGTGGTCATTTCGTCATCAAAGGCGTCAAACGTGGCACCTATCGCGTATATGCCTTGCAGGATGTTGACGGAAACTATCAGTTCAATCAAAAGAGTGAGATGATTGCTTTCAATCATGAGCTCATCAAACCCTCGGTGATGGACGACACCAGACAAGACACTTTATGGTCTGATTCCCTGCATATTGCCGACATCAAACGCGTGGGATATGCCCATTTTCTGCCCGATAATATCACGCTGTGTGCCTTTCATGAGGTGCTCACAAGCCGCTATCTGCTAAGTGTTACGCGCAATGAAGCCAACCATTTTGCCGTGAATTTCAGTTATGGTAATCCCAAATTGCCTCAAATAAAAGGCCTGAATTTCAACGCACATGATGCCTTTATCGCCATTCCTAACGCCAAACGCGACACCATCGACTATTGGTTGCGCGACACAGCCTTGGTCAATCAAGACACGTTGCGCATGGAAATGACTTATCTCATGACCGATTCGGCGGGCCAACTCGTCAGTCAAACCGACACCCTTGAGGTGTTGTCGAAACAGCCTTACGAGCGAAGAATGAAACAACTCAAGGCTACCTACGAGAAATGGCAAAAGCAACAGGAGAAGTTGAAAAAGAAAGGAGAGCCTTATCAGACGGAGATGCCACGACCAACGCTGGCTATCCGCATGCAAAACGCCAATGAGATAGATCCCGAAAAGCGATTGCAGTTGCAGTTTGAAACGCCAATTTCTACCATCGACACCACGAAAATACACCTCTATACAAAGGTAGACTCGCTGTGGTATCGTGCCAACTACCAACTGCTGCCTGCCGCCCGACGCAATGCCGAGGGGCACTTTGTGCGGCCTGACTCGCTGAAATATGGCATGAACTATGAGATTTCGGCCGATTGGAAGCCCGGACAAGACTATAGTTTTGAAACCGACAGCACAGCCTTTACCGACATCTATGGGGCTGTTACGCCGAAATATAAACAAGGATTCAAGGTGAAGGGCGACGACGAATCTGGCTCTTTGGTCATCACGCTAACGGGCTTGGATGGCCAACCCTGCATCGTTCAACTGCTCGACCGCAACGACAAAGTGATTAAAGAGGTTGCAGCCGAACACCAACAGGCCGAATTCTATTATCTCAAACCCGAGACTTACTACCTGCGTCTCTTTGTAGACAGTAACCACAATGGCATCTGGGACACGGGCGACTATGCCAAAGACCGCCAGCCTGAAGCTGTATACTACTACCCGGGAAAGATTGAATGTAAGGCGAAATGGGACTTGACGGAAAGTTGGAACCCCACTTCCACCCCACTCTATCAGCAAAAACCTGGCGCTATCACAAAGCAAAAGGCCGACAAACAAAAGACTATCAGACGACGGAATGCCGAGCGTGCCAAGCAAATGGGCCTTCCCTATACGCCTGAAACCAACCCACGCTAAGTAAAAAAAAAGATAGGAAAGAAAGGAAAGAAAAGATGAAACAACAACGTAAACTCCTAATGCAAGCAGCCTCAACACTGCGCCGCTGTGCCCTCGTGGCCTTGCTTTTGTGCAGTGCAACGATAATGGCCAATGCCCAAGAAGGGCCATGTGCCTTCCGAAACACAGCGTTTAAATCGGGCGAATTCCTCACCTACAACCTCTATTACAACTGGAAATTCGTGTGGGTGAAAGCCGGAACAGCCAGTATGTACACTGTGCAGAGCCGCTATGAAGGCAAGAATGCCTATCGCTGTAGCCTCACTACACGCGGCAATGGCAAGCTCGATAACTTCTTTGTACTGCGAGATACGCTGCTCTGTTATAACAGTTTGAACATGGAACCGCTGTATTTTCGCAAGGGCGCACGCGAGGGAAAGCGCTACACAGTGGATGAAGTCTTCTACAATTACAACGGAGGAAAGGCCAATGTTCGCCAGCACCGACTCCACAACGACGGCTCAAACACGTGGGTGAAACATAGTTATAGCGACTGCGTCTACGACATGTTGAGCATCTTTATGCGTGCCCGCTCCTTTGATCCGATAAACTGGAAGAAGGGAACGGCTATCAGTTTCCCTATCGTTGACGGCGATGATCGCACCCCAGCTGAATTGCGTTTCGACGGAAAGGCTACGATAAAGGCGGATAATGACGTTAAATACAACTGCTTGAAATTGGCTTATCTCGAACTCGATGACGGCAAATATAAACGTATTGTCGACTTCTATGTGACCGATGATGCCAATCATGTGCCTGTGCGTCTTGACATGTATCTGCGCTTTGGGGCTGCAAAGGCATTCTTGGTCGGTGCAAAAGGACTCAGAAATTAACGCTATGGCGCGTTTGCATCCATAGCAACGATTTATATAACTATACAAAATAAGCCGCTTATACGCAACGATAAGCGGCTTATTTTGATTCTTTTCATGTACAAGGCTGCCGAACTTTGTCAACCGAGCGAAAACGCGTTGCAATATCTTTTCACGCAAATCAGCTTTTGAACTGCCGTTAATCAGGCGGTGATTCCTCTCATTTCATCGCGCAATGTTCGTTACATTGCAACACCTTTTGCACCAAATTTCAAACCTCCTCTATATCAAGCGCTTAGCCACACACGGCCACACGTTCCATCTCCGCATCTATTCTTTGCACCATGCACATAGCCTTGGCGAACCGTTTAGTCCATGATTTAGCGACCGGCATAGCCCAACGAGAGCACACTGATTGTCACCTCGCCTGCCCGCGCCAATTCTTTCGCACAGGCAAGCATTGTGGCTCCTGTCGTAATTACATCGTCGATGAGCAACACATGATGTCCGCGCACTCGTTCAGGATGATGTAATTGAAATGCGCCCTTAACGTTTTCGCGCCGCCGTTCAATGGTTTGCTGCGTCTGACTGCCCTTATAATGAAGACGGGTTAAAATGTGTTCGTCAATCGCTATGGAAGTAACGTGGGCAATTCCCTCGGCAATCAACAGACTCTGATTATAGCCACGCTCACGACATCTGCCGCGGGTCAGTGGCACAGGCACGATAAAATCGATGCCTTCAAAAAAGCCTTCAGCCTTCAATTCAGTGGCCATGAGTTCGCCAAGTTGCTGTCCGATGGTGGCCTGATGCCTGTATTTCAGTGCATAAATGGCCTTACTGATAGGGGCATGCGCGGCATAAACAACCCAGGAGGCACCACGTTCAATCGGCACCTGCTTCCAAAACAGGCGACAAACGGGATTGTCGCGCGCCTCAACGGCATAGTGAGTGCGTGGCAGATGACGGTTGCAGGTGGTGCAAACCGCGTGTTCGGTGGGCGCCAACCGATGCTGACAAATCACACAGGCGCGTGGTTTGACAACCTCTTTCACATGCCGTAACAGGCTAATCATCCAAGCTTTCGCCAATTTCTTCTATGCAAAGTCGAACCAATCGCATGTCAAATCCCCGCCCCAAAGCATACTTCATGAGCTTCATTGAGCGTTCATAGTCGTTACGACCCTTTATCGTTGGCCACTTATGTTGAATGAGAGGGCGAAGTTTTTCTAAATACATCTCGTCGGGAATCTCCTCAAAGAAGGGGTCGGAAAGACTTCGCGGAATGCCTTTTAGATAAAGCGCCTGCTCTACTTTTCGCCGTCCCCAGCCATTAAATTCTATCTTGTCTTTGATAAAAGCCTCACAAAAGCGGGCATCATCCACAAAGTGATGGGTTGTGAGATAGGCCATAATACGCGCTTGCGCCTCATCATCAATCTCCCACTTTCGAAGTTTTTCGAGCATCTCTTGTGTACAATGTTCTCCTTTTGCACATAGCGTTGCCAATCTATTTTGAGCTTGTTGTTCTGTCATAAGAAGAAAATAAAGCCTCACCCCCACCCCCTCTCCAAGGAGAGGGGAGCCGCTGAATGAGGCTACTTGTATTTTGTTTATGAATAATTATTTATATGTTGTTACGTAATAAGATTGAAAAGAGCCTTTCTGTGCATCCTTTTCTCAAGCTCAAACTCCCTCCCTTGGGGAGGGTCAGGGGTGGTATCAGTCTTTTCGGGCTATCACTATCCTCTCCTTTCCATACTGATCTTCCTTGCTTTCGATTTGTTCATAGCCCATATGCTCCAACATCTTGCATGTCTCTTCGGCATAAATGGGATTGATTTCAAACGCCAAAAGACCATGCGGATTGAGGTGGGTTACGCCATAATCTGCAATGGCACGATAGAACAACAGCGGGTCGTTGTCGGGCACAAAAAGGGCCGTGTGAGGCTCATGTGCCAAGACCTGTTCGGTCATGTCCTTGCGCTCGCAGTCACAAACATACGGAGGATTGGACACGATGATGTCAAATGGCACGGCCGCGAGTGCTGCTTCGTCGAGCGAAAGCACGTCATGCCACTCAAAATTCACCTGAGCTTGCAGGCGATGTGCATTCTCTCGTGCCGTGAGTAGGGCCTCGCCACTGACATCCCAGGCTGAAACACTGCTGTTCCAAAGGTCGAGTGCGAGGGTGACGGCAATACATCCACTACCTGTTCCAATGTCTAACACACGCAGGGGCACGGGCGGTTGCAACGCACAATAAGGTTGGTTATATGCCGAAAGAATTGTTTCGCAGAGCACTTCTGTTTCAGGTCGTGGGATAAGTACATGGGGATTGACCACGTAATCACGCCCAAAGAAGCGTGCCGTTCCCGTGACATATTGCACCGGAATGCCTGCCTCCAACTGCTGAAGTGACGTTTCCAAACGCTGTTGTTCGGCAGTAGTGAGGTTGTCAAGACCGCCAGCATAGAGGTCGGTCAGCGTCAGTTGGAACAATTCTTCCACGAGCGTTCTGACAACAGCTTTGGCTTCTCGCTCATCATAATGAGGCAACAAACGCTGCCATAAGTCACTATAAGTCATTGATTTCATTAAGTTTGAATAAAATCCATGCGTGCCTGTCTCACCTCTTCTTTCGCTTTGTCGTCAAACATCGCATTAAGGTCGAGATAATTATTCTTATGTCGGTCGGCCGAAGCATTATCCAAGAGTTCTACAATGTGGCCCATGCGCAGATGATCTAAGCTTAGTGCCGGCTGATAACGCTCGTCTTCATCCTTAGAAGTGGAAACCATCGTAACGAGTTTCACACGTTCCAACCGCATCAAAGCATCGCTAATAAGGCGCACAGGGACTCCCGTGAGCTGCTTTAAAGCTAAGACTGTCAGTGCAGGCTGGCCCTCGCTGAATCGCTTTGTGATATGTTTCATCACGAGCAAAGCAATCTTTCGTCGGTTGGCCTCACTGATATCGTGTGGACTTATCATGTATTCGTAGTAGTCAAAATACTGGTTCATGTAACACAATTCGGCACAAAACAGGCAGATATACCACGATATTTGCATCCATAACATGAATAGAGGCAGCGCGGCAAGTGACCCATATACCGCGTTATATCCAGAGAGAAAGAGTTGTCCATGCACGTAACCCCACTGCACAAGAAGCATGGCAATAGCGGCCAAGATGGCTGGACCGACAACGGCAGTGAACTTCACTCGCGTGTTGGGCATCACCATAAAGAGTGCCACAAAGATAAGCGTCAGCACAACAAATGGCAGTAAGCTCACCACAACGCGGGCGATTGGACCCAGAAGAAAGAAGGTTTGCAGGTGCTCAGTAGTAGTGTTTGCAATGATACTTACGCCTGACATGACGATGATAATCACGGGTACAAGGAACATCATTGCAAGGTTATCAGAGAGGAATCTGCCGATAGATCGCTTCGTGTTTACTTGCCAAATGATGTTGAAAACGCTTTCAACATTGTAGATAAGACTTAGTACACTGTAGAGCATAAATAGCAAACCAATGCCTATAAACAAGCCTGTTTGCGCGTGCTGTAAATAGGAATCAGCCAAAGCAATGATAGAGTTGGCGGCCTCGGGCTGGCTATCTAACGACGTGCGCAGCCACGTTTCGATGTATTGAGAGAGAGGCCAAAGCCGCGACCAATCGCAAAGATAAGGGCGAAGATGGGCACGATAGCAAGAATCGTACTGAATGAAAGTTGGGTGGCATAGTCCACATGTCCGCGCTCAATAAATAGCTTGACAGCCATATAAATCTTGCGAATGACATTCATTCCGATGCGTTTCCATCGGCTATTTTCATGGTCATCCTGTCGCCAGATGCCAAAAACCATGAAATATTTGAGTTTAGATCGTTTATTCATGCAGTTGCAAATTTAAGGAAATAAAGTTAGGTTTGCAATGAAATGGGATTCAAATTTTTCGTTCTTCTGCCTCAACCTCGCTGATGAAACCATGCGCTACGGCCCACGTAAGCATGCTTTTGGCGCACTATTCCGCCTGCTTTTTCATGTTGCGTGGGTGGTGGTTGAGAATCTCTTCGCGCAAGGTGGTTGTGTCGATATGCGTATAGATTTCGGTTGTTCCAATGTGCTCATGACCGAGCATCGCCTGAATGGCACGCAAGTCTGCCCCACCCTGCAACAACGCCGTAGCGAAACTATGGCGCAAGGTGTGGGGAGAAATGGTCTTCTTGATGCCTGCTTCCTCAGCCTGTCGCTTGATCATGATGAGTATCATCGTGCGAGTGAGGTGATGACCACGGCGATTGAGGAACACAAAGTCTTCCTCTCCGGGTTTGATATCAAGGTGAACGCGGTCAGCAAACCATAGGCGTAACTCTTTGATGGCACGTGGAGAAATGGGCACAAGTCGCTCTTTCGACCCCTTGCCGAGCACGCGAATGAAGCCATCATCAAGGTAAAGTTCGGAGAGTTTCAGGTGGACCAATTCGCTCACCCGCAGCCCACAAGAGAACAACACCTCAATAATTGTGCGGTTGCGCTGGCCTTCTGGTTTGCTGAGGTCTATGCTTTCTTCCAAGCGGTCGACCTCTTCGGTGGACAGCACCTCGGGTAAGTGTTGGCCCAAGACCGGCGATTCGAGCAATTCAGTAGGGTCAGTGTCGATATAACCATCCAATAACAGGAAGCGAAAGAACGAGCGAATGCCACTCAATATGCGTGACTGCGAGCGCGGACCGATATGAAACTCGTGCAGAGAAGCGGCAAAATGCTGCAAGTCTTCAAGCTGCAGACGCAGCAAATCGCGTTCTTCACGCTTGCAATAATCAATGAGCCACGTGATGTCATGACTATAGGCATCGAGCGTATTGGGCGAATAATTGCGCTCTAACTTTAGATAACGCAGATAGGCCTTTAAGATATTGGCACTGCTTTTCTTGTCGGTTTCCATTTATTTTATTATTTTTGCTGCTGCAGCCTTTGTCCAACAATGAAGTGTTATGACTGCATGTCTGTCACCATTGCTGCAAAGATAAACAAAAAAACCGAATATATGAAGATACAAATCATCAATGGTCCCAATCTAAACTTATTGGGAACACGCGAGCCCGGCATCTATGGCAGCAGCTCGTTTGAGGCTTTCCTGCCGAAACTTCAAGCGCAGTTTCCCGATGTTGAGCTTCATTATTTCCAGAGTAATGTAGAGGGTGAGCTCATCAATCAAATGCAAGCGGTGGGCTTCGACGCTGATGGCATCGTGTTGAACGCCGGCGCCTACACCCACACGAGCATTGCCCTGCACGATTGTATCCGTGCGATTGCGTGTCCTGTTGTTGAGGTTCACATCAGCAATGTGTTCAAACGAGAGGATTTCCGCCATCATTCTTTCTTGAGTCCAGCCTGTCTTGGTGTCATCTGTGGCTTCGGTCTGCACGGCTATGCCATGGCCATTGACGCACTGATTGACCACCATTCAAACGCAAAATAGGGTATGAGCAGACACGGAGACGCTCAGGTTGACGCACTGCAACACGTGGAAGACCCTATCAACGACTATATTGCACAGCACATCGACGCAGAAGACGACTATCTTTATCGCCTTTATCGCGCCACAAACATCCACACCATACACGGTCGAATGGCCAGCGGACACATCCAAGGTAGGTTGTTAAAGATGCTCGTCACCATGATTCAGCCTCGCAATGTGCTTGAAGTGGGCACGTTTAGTGGCTATAGTGCCCCTCTGCTTAGCCGAGGGATTGCCGCCCGAAGGCAAACTCTATACGTTTGAAATCAACGACGAAATGGAAGACTTTACGCGTCCATGGATAGCGCAATCTGCCGTGGCCGACAAGATTGTTTTCACCATTGGAGACGCTAATGTGCTGGCTCCGAGGCTCGGAATCACGTTTGATCTGGCCTTCATTGACGGCGATAAACGCACCTATATCGAGACTTATGAGATGACAATGCGCCTGCTTCGAACGGGCGGTTACATTCTTGCCGACAACACCTTGTGGGATGGTCATGTCATCGACCCAGCCTATGACCACGACCAACAGACGATAGGCATACGCGCATTCAACGACCATGTCAAGGCCGATTCACGTGTAGAAAAGGTTATTCTGCCGCTGCGCGATGGACTTTCTCTCATCCGAAAGATTAAAGACTAAATCCATTTTAAACCCAAACACTGATGGGAAGGAACAAATTTTCACAACAAGAGATTCACGAAATCGGTAGGTTGCTGCGACTAAAAAATGCGGGCAACCGACTGAAACAAAAGATGATACGACACGATTTGCGTGTAGACTATGAATTTAACATCTCTGATTTCAACGAACCCGGTAAGGCTTTTGGAGAAGAAGAACTGCAACAAGCCATTCAACGCGGTGCAATCCAAGTCCTCGACGATGCCACGATTGCGGCCATGAAGGCTAAACGGGCACGCGACAAGGCACGGGATGAGGCTGAAAGCAACAGGAAGCAAAGGCCGAAGGAGCCGTAGACTGGAAGGAAGCCATGAAAGAATGGGAGGCATGGCAACAGGAAGAGGACCGCAATGAGGGTGTATAAACACGCTGATTGCAGTCTTTTTATGCCATCAACGCTATGACTTCACACGATAAAATGCCACGAATCAGCGCATGACCTCACCGCCAATCGCTGCACAAGGCACGATATTGGCGGTGAGCGCACTTATATTTCTTTCGTAAAACGCTTAGTTTTCTTCCGTAAAAAACTTAGATTTCTTCCGTAAAACGCTCGGGAATCACGGGCATCGCACCGGCTTGTGTGCACACATAAGCACTCACATTGACGGCCAACTGATGAGCCTCTTCAAGGGTTTTCCCTGCGAGTAAGGCTGCACAGAACGACGCTGTGAAGCTATCTCCAGCCCCAACGGTGTCGGCAACCTCAACTTTGTGGGGTCTCAATAAACGACTTAACAGCCGGTCCAAAGACATAGCTGCCGTTGATACCACAGGTGACAATGAGCATCTTTAGATTGTATTTACCGAGTATCAGCCAGCATTTGTTTTCAATATCCAAGCCGGGATAGCCAAAGAGTCGACCGATGGTGATGAGTTCTTCGTCGTTGATTTTCAGAATATCACACGCTGCCACCGACTCACGAATAATGTCTTTGGTGTAGAAATTCTGTCGAAGATTGATGTCAAGCACCTTTAAGCAGTCTTTCGGAGTAGCCTTGAGAAACTGTTGAATGGTGTTGCGTGAAACACTATTACGCTGTGCCAATGTGCCGAAACACACCACTTGCGCACGCTTTGCAGCAGCTTCAATCTCCTCATTAAAAGGAATATTGTCCCACGCCACATCCTGTTTGATGTCATAAGTGGGCACTCCCTCTTCGTCAAGTGTCACTTGTACGGTGCCCGTTGGCTCTGCAACAATCGGCATGATATAAGGAAGTTTGACGGCATCGAGTTCTTTTCGTGTCTGATCGCCAAGGATATCATTGCCCAACGCACTGATGGCTACGGCGTCATAACCAAACTGATGTACGTGATAAGCAAAGTTAACGGGGGCTCCTCCAAGCTTAGTGCCTTGAGGAAGGCAGTCCCATAACGACTCTCCGATACCCACAATCGTTCTTTTTTCCATAGGAATTTTGTTTTATAGTCCCCCAAACGCTTCCTCCTTCTGAATGAAAGAAGTAGGGTGGTGAGGCCTGTTGGTTAATAATTGTGTTTTATGTTATTTTCTCTTTTCGTGCATCTTGCGGGCTGAACGCCCTCTTCTTGCACGCCGATGTGCTTCATTTGATGTGCTCGGGGCTGTCCCCTTATCGGCTAAGTCTGCCCTTATGCCAGCCCCATGACAGGCCAGCGACGCTTTATTTCAAGTCATAAATCGTTACGCGCGCACCCTTACTGACCGTCAATTTATCGTAAGGCACCCTGGGAAACACCAGATTTGTCATCGCCATTCGACCGCTTGCATCGAAGGCTTCAACGCTACATTTGTCGATGAAGAGACGCAATTGCGTGAGCTTTCCGTGTGTCGGTGCGATGGTAATGGCCTTGAAATGGTTGCTGAAATCAGTGATTCCGCTCGCCGTTCTGTCCATGCTGAACGTGTGATCTTTGGGCTGATAGGTCATCACCACCTGCTCGTGGTGGGCATTGCTGAGGGTAATCGTGGTAGGTTGTGCCTGCGAACGAAGGTCGATGAGTATCTCACAAGCTGCTGTGGGATGGCTCACCTTGTCACCACGCAAGGCCAACAGCTCTCTTGAAGGCGTGACACTGACGTAGGTTTCGCCTTGATCGACAAACAAACCGAGGTCGCGTGGCACGCTATTGGCACTGCGAAACTGCTGTGTCGGCACCTGATTGCCATACTGCCAGTTGCTCATCCATGCCAAGGCCACACGCCGATTGTCGGGTGCATTGTCAAAGGTCACGGTGGCATAATGGTCTTTCCATAGTCCATCCATTTCGTTACCTTGGGCTGACTCTCACAAACAAACTTATGACCATCAAAAGATCCCACGAAGTATTGCGTCGCACTGCCTCCAAAAGGGCCTCCGGGATTGATGTTACAAAGCAGCAACCACTTCGCCTCTTTCGTGCCTTCGACAGGTAGTTTCATGAGATCGGGGCACTCCCAAACGCCATCATGGTTGCCATATTCACGTCCAAACGCACTCTCAAAGGTCCAGTTTTTCAAGTCCTTTGAACTGTAGATGTTCATCTGTTGGCCTGCCGCGAGGATAAGATTCCAGGCATTGAGGTCTGCATTCCAAAACACTTTAGGATCTCGAAAATCGGGAATTCTATCGGTCAATATAGGGTTTCCATCGTATTTTGTGAAGCTCATTCCGTTGTCACTACTATGGGCTAAGCTCTGCACCTGACTTGTTCCAGCCGATGTATAGAAGGCAACAACGGCGTCTTTTCCCATGCCGGCACTATTGGTTTTGTCTACAACTGCCGACCCACTAAAGATAGTTCCCAACCCATCGGGACGGATAGGACAACCTTCAAAGGTCCAATGCACGAGGTCTTTCGACGTGGAATGACCCCATGTCATGTTCTCCCATTGCGAGCCATAAGGGTTGTATTGGAAATAGAGATGCCACACGCCATCTTTATAAAACATGCCATTGGGGTCGTTCATCCAGCCCCAGAGTGGGGTGTGATGATAGAGAGGACGATATTTTTCGCGGTTTTTCGTGTCAAAATGTGCCACACTTTGCATGGCTTTCCAAGCCGTAAAGTCCTTGACATCGCCTGTAGAATGTCGCTCGTTATGAAACGTTACATCGAGCAACACAGGTTTATTTGTGTAGCGACCCAGGTCCAACGGCACGCTATAATCAACGTGGTCGGCAGCCAACTTCACGTTGAGTGTCTCAACAACCTCATTGTCTACAATCACTTTTAGCGCCGCCTGGGCTTCATCTTCCTCAATAGGGAGCAGCAGATAGCGTTGCTCTGGGGTGAGACTTACTAACACATGATTGTCACTGAGTGCTGAGATTTTCATCGGCACTGACTGAGAAAATGCTTGAGTTATCATCATCCAGCAAATTAATAAACATAACATTCGGGGATGACGAAACTGCCTTCGCACCCACGTTAACTTCATTTTAGCGTGTACTTGCATTTTATTTCTTGTTTAAGTTACTTTTTTCTGAAACCTCTCCATTGTGCTTTTCTGCATCAACGAGCACCACAAAAGAGTAGGGGAGAAGGCAAACGGAAGACTGCCATGGGGCATCACAAGACCACATAAGACCGAAACACGCACACAACTCATGAGAACATGGATTGCACGCCCACCTGAATACCCTCTACAACTGCCGTTGTTGAGCGTGCTCCTGTCGGTGTCTGACACGCTGATTGCTTTCGGGGAGGTGTCTGAAGAACAGCCAACAGGAACACAAATAGAGTTGGTTCAAAGATAGAAAAGAATCGATGAAAGTCCAAACAAAACCTCATTTATTTTTTCTTTTTCATCAAACATCTTCGTTTTGTCCCCGTTCTTGTTTCTTTTTTCCGCTTTCACGCCATGCCTCAGGCAGCCAAACTGCCCACTGAACTCATCGAAACAGAAAGATAAAGCCATCGAAACGAAAAGAAGACAGAGTAATCATCACGATCACTCTGCCCCTGTTTCAAAACAAAAAAATATAACCTTTAACATGACCAAACATTCTTTTCTCATCGCATGCTTGTAGGCCTTACCGAGCCACGGCTATTGCACACGCGCCACAACTCGCGCCCTTTGCAGCCTAATTATCCAACACCTTCGTGCTGTTTTCTTTCCGAGCTTGGCGCGATAAGCCTTCCGAATCGGGAGAAGCGATGGCGCCCAACAGCGCAGTGGCTAACGCGATAATGATTTTAATGACTAACTTCCATTGGTTACTTCTTATTTTATCCATGATGTTTTTTGTGTTTTAATGTGATTTGTAGCGATTGTTTTACTCTATTTTCGGTGTTGTCTGCGGCATAAAACCATAGCATTGGAGGCGCAATCATCTGTTTTCCGTCCGCCCTTCCGCCTGCAAGAGCAGGGTGGGAGAGGGCAGAGGCTGTTGTCGGGTGACGCGATGAGGCCCCTGCTTAGCAAGCCTTCATGCCAGCAGACCGATGCACTCAAACAGCGTTAAGCCTGAGGCTGCGTCTTTTTCTTTTTCTCAATGGTATACTGAGTGCTTTCCTGCACCACCGCACCACTAAGCATTGGTTTGATCAACTTACGCGAATCACCGTCTTTATGCGACTCAGGCATGAAGATGACACGCATGTTCTTGACGTGCTTCAAGGGGTTAAAACCCTTGGCAGTCTCGGCACCTTTCGTGCTGATTCCAATCTTAAACGTGCCAAAACCATCGAGTTTCACACGCTTAGAGTCCTGAATCTGCATCGTCATCACCTCGACAAGTTCGGTCAAAACGGCCTTCACGTCGCTCTTCTTCATAGAGCAGTTGCGCTCGATGATAGCCGAAATGTCGTCAAGGTTGGCTGTACCATTATGGATAGCACGTGCATAATACTTGCCGAAACCAGCGTTTTTCTTGTTGTTGTTCTTGTAAATCTTGTAAATAACTGCCATAATTGTTACCCTTTCTTTGGTTTAGTTTGTTAATAATTTTACGATAGTTTTTCCGTACGGAATATTGCGAAACGTTTGCTTTCAAATGGATAGTTCCTTCGCTTTGTGTCGGTTGCGGCTGCTATCTCTGCAATAACTCACATGGAGCCACATGCAACCATTGTTCATGACGTGCTCGAAGAGCAGCTGATCGAAGTCCAACACATGCTTGATATAACGAAAATAGCGCCGTCCCATCTCCTCATTGGAGACATGAATGTCGGCGGCTTCGCCTTTGAGATGCTGCGAGTGAGGCTCTCCGAAAAGTGCCTCGTTAACGGCTTTTGAGCGATAAGCACTCGTCACAATGATGCGACCGAAACGCTCACGCAAAGGTTCGAGCACATGAGTGCAAGCGCCTGAAGATTTGCTTCGGCTTCAGCGTCGGGTGTATTGTCTAAACCGAGCCTTATCGCCGTGGCCGATCGTTGCATCTCTTGCTTTGAGAAATGAGGCGAATACATTTCTATGGGTTCATTTTTCATCTTTTTCGAAGTTTTGAGGTTAAAGAAAATGGTTATCCTGAACACGTTGCAAAGATACAAAATTAAGCCCCCCTTTGTCAAGTTTTATGTGATACAAAAAAGTGATACATGCTGAAAATCGTCAAGATTTAATCTCCGTTAACCATGATAGCGCTACGAGTGAAGAAATACTTCCATATTAATCACTAACTTTGTAGCCGCAAATCACCTGGTAATTAGGGGCAAAACACTGCGTAACCCCATAGAAAAACTAACGGATGTAGCCTGAGATTGACAGCGTAATTAAATGGAAATCAAGTTGTTATCCTCTCACTGCATCAAGAAAAAAACAGTAAAATGAACGAAAAAGAATGTATGTTTGAAACCATGAAGAGCGAGATTCTTGCAATTCTTGCCCTCCCACCATCGGCAGGTTACACCTGGAAAGGCACAACGACCGACCTGCTTGAAGTGATCAATGCCGTAGTCATGCGCTATGAACTCATTGACGACATGGGCCAATGTTACACCTTCGGCCGACTGACCCACGACATTTGTCTGCGTCTCAACCGCCGTGAGCCTCACAATCCACGTGCATATCTGGCCAAAGCGCGCCTAAGAAAGAACCTTCGTCGACCTCCACTCATGTTGCGTTATGAAGCTGCTTACACCACACGGCAAGTCCGTTATTCAACCAAATTGTCAAGAAATAGTTTTGTTTATCGGGTATTATCGACGAAATATCCGCAAAATCGTCAAATTTGTCCGCAAAATGTGTAACGCAACTCATAGGGGATTTCGTAACTTTGCAGCAGAATCAAGAATATCAACGGCGGCAACGCTTGAAAAAACAAGATTCTATAGGCCTTGCCTTTACAGGGAATCAGTATTCCAAGACATAAAAAAGAGTAACGACAGAAAACAAAACATAAGGATTAATGAAAGGAGAGACCCAACTGGATGTGATATCCGGTAATTAGTCTATCTCTGTAGTTATTAGCATTTGATTTAGCAAGTAAAAAGACATTCAGGTTAGACTAGCCCCCTCGCATATGTGAGGGGGCAACTTTTTTAAATAGCCTTCATGACAGGTTTCCACAAATTTCATGCCACAGGCACTATGCTTTCGATAAATTTTTGCAGCCATTTCATGGGGTCAAGGCACACAAAAGTCTCGACAAAGCCACTCCCCACTGGCGGAATCATAAAACTAACGGCGACAGCGATGCAAGCAAGTGAGCTGCCAAGAAAAATCATTTGTTGCCAGCAGCGCTTTGTTTTGGTGGCGGAAACGCAAGCAAGTTATCTGCCAAAGAAAAACATCTTTTGCCAGCAGCGCATTGTTTCGGCGGCGGCAACGCAAGTAAGTAAGCCTCGAAAGGAATTAAAAACATGCGACCTAAACAAAGCATCGACGGCGACGAAAACGCTACTATGTGAAATTATTTAATTGTAAATAAAAATCCGACGACGACGAAACACTTCGGCATTGCAGTCTTTTTCTTTTTCGACGTCTTTTTCTTTATCTTGTTCTTGTTATTGTTCTTAAGGAGCGCTAACGCCTTGATACTCAATGGTCTCATTTGTTAATTCCTGTAAAAAAATAATATTTTTTTGGAGAAAAACAAAATTAAAAAAACTCTTAATATTTATTTATTTCGCTTCGTTTTTTACTTCATTTTTCGCCATGTTTGTTTATATTTTTCATCGTTTTTTACCTCATTTTTCCCTCCATTTTGTACGTTCTCATCCACCAAAATAACAATATAAGAGCTTAGAATGACAGCATGTAAACACTACACAAATAAGAGACATCAAGACCCCCTGGGGACTTATTGCTGCCAACCATTTGGAAGAAAGAAGAAAAGAGGCATCTTATAGCGCTAAAAATTAGTCACATTATGCCCCTTTTCCCTTATTTATTAATTACAATCTGTATGAAATCATACTTTGGTAAACTCTTTTTATAGCGAAATCAATGTTACATTATACCTTTAATCGTTCTATTTCAGCCCTGATTTCATCTATAACCTCTTTATTAGCAATATCACCATCTAAGCTCAACACAATGAAAACTTTTCCGCTGTACTGCGCTTTGAAAGCTTCAAAATTAGCTTTCATCCGTTCAGATACAGAGTAATTCCCAAAATTTGACTGTATAGTTACAGGCTTTATTTGTAGCCCAAACGCTTTGTTTTCAGTAACATAACCTAAATAATCTATGTCTCCGGCATGATCAAGTGTTTCAGAACTTTCTTCAAAATGAATTTCAGGGAATCGCTTAGAGAGTTCATCGTTGACCACAGACTTCTCTCTCAGATAACCATCATAAGTGCGATTGATGGTCAAATTATAGATATAGTCAATGCAATCCTCTCTACGTAGGTTGCGAAAAGCTTCTTCCCACTCGGGGATTACTACTTCTACTATCTTTGCATAGAGCCTTTCTCCGAGCTCTTGTAGGCTTTCACGCGTAATCTTAAAATTAGTTTTACCAGCCGTTTTCGCATGTTCGAAATACCATTTTTCCCATTGTTCGATAGTTCTTGGCTGACATTCTCGGATAAGAGCCATTACTGCACCTACCTTGTTGGGTCGTGATAGCTGATAAGTCTGTGTTGCATAGTTCAAGACTCGCTCCTTTTTACCGAAATCTAAGGAGTATCTTTTGCTTTCTTTTCGTGTCATTTTATGATAAAATTAAGTTTATTATTAAGGGTATTATATTTAGAATACGATCATATCTGCAACATTCATTTCGTATTTATGAGTTTTAAGAACTTCGTTTTATACTTAAAATCTAATGCACAATCAACCAAAGCTAAACCTTCTTTCAGTAGATGTGCGTTAACAAAGCTTTTATTTTCAAGATATAGATAAGCCATGAGATGATTGTCTTTATCGTGTTTCATATCATCATGCCTTAGAAAAACTTTCTTTCCAAGTATTGTTCGATCTAAATATTCGGTAGCTTTTCCATTAATAACAGGACTTTGTTTGATACCAATTAAACGGACTATTAAGTCATTGTTGAGCCGAACTAACTCGGGACTAAGTATCTCTTTCACGATGAAGTATTCTTCTCGCTTACCTGTACTATCTTTGTCTATCTTCGAACCGTATTGGATTTTCTTCACATCCACCTTCTTATCCAACCGATGAGTGTCTACAAATTGATAAGGAAGTGCTTTGATGCGCTGATCAAAATCAATCTTTAAATCAGTCTGTTTAAGAATATTTGTCTCTACTTTCATAAAGACATCATCTGTGCCTATTCGTTCTTTAATCAGTGGAATAAAGTCTGGATTGATTTCATAACCTACAGAGTTTCGACCAAGATTTCTCGCAGCAAGCGCTGTTGTACCACTTCCCATAAACGGATCTAAGACAGTTTCACCTGGAAATGAAAACATTTTGATTAGCCGATGAGGTAACTCTTCAGGAAACATCGCTAAATGTTTATCTTGTTTTGCACCAGGGAATGTCCAATGTCCATTGAAATAAGTATTCCATTCCTTATTTGTCATGATAGCATTGGCCTTCTGTTCCGCAGTAGGCTTAGGCGCATTGCCTTGTTTCTTGAATAATAATATATACTCAAAGTCTAACTTCACTATTCCATTTCGTGGATAAGGATAGCTGCCCATTATATTTGCACCGCCAGAAGTATTCATTGTCGTGACCTTCTGCCATATAATCTGTCCCATAAAATCAAAGCCGATAGTTTCACAAAATTTAATAATCTCAGTGTGAATCGGTATGATTTTATAGCGTCCATAATAGGTTGAGCGTGCAAACTGGTCTCCTATATTAATACAAAGACGGCACCCTTTGTGTAAAACTCTGAAACATTCCTGCCATGTCAGATTGAGATGATTGATATAGGTCTCGTAATCATCATGAAAACCAATTTGATTTTCTGTCCCATAATCTTTCAACTGCCAATAAGGTGGAGAAGTAACCACCAAATGAACGCTCTCATCTGAGAGTTCACTCATTTGTCTACTATCGCCATTTATGACAAGATGTTTTGTTGAATCACACATTATTTCAGAGATATTTTTATAATTGCAAAGTTACAATTTCTTTTTTGAAATCCAATGATTACTCACATTCTTGTGAATATTGTGTTTAATTTCGTAGTTGAAACAAAAAAGAAAAACTTACACCTTACATACATATCCAAAGAGATATACACTTTTATTAGCACACTTTTCTACATCCTACAACTTTGAAATAATAGAACCTTACTCTCCCACCACACTGAAATCAGGAGAGAAAGAGGTACTGTTCATGCAGTCATCTGGGCCTCCTCGTCCACCAAAATAAGGGAGAAAAGAAAGTGGGGGAAACGGATTGAGCAGCAGAGGGTTGGGAGGTTGCGGTGAGAAGGAATTGGAAGGAGAGAGAAAAAGGACAGCAAACGCGGCCGAAGGAGGCATGAACCATGCACGCGCGAAAAGAAATTGGTTGAACTATCAGCTGCCTGACCATCAGAAGGAGGCATAAACCATGCATGCACGAAAAGCGAACAATAAGGAAAAAAGGATGCGAAAAAGCCACGATTTATTTTGTATTTTACTTTGTATTGTCTGTGATAATCTTTATCTTTGCAGAAAGTAAATTCATCATGGCAAATCAATCTCAGTGGCAAGAGGATTATTGGTTGCCGCTGTTGCAACTGTATCTCAGGAAACCCGTGGGCATTAAACCTGCTTACTCACGGCCAATGGTGTTGCTTGCCCTTGAACTTAACATTCCACCGAAACAGCTTTCAGAACAGATGGTGACGCTCGACAAACGCGAATCGGCCTCACTTCAGCAGTTGTGGAAACGTTTTGCCACACACCAAAAACAGCTTTCACACGAGGTGCAAACCATGCGAGAGATGCGTGGTTTCAATCATCCCGAACAATTTTATGAGGGCGTCAGTAAGGCCGAGACATGGCAAACAGACTTCCGACCGCTTGAGGTTGACAGCACGCTGACCCCACTTCATCTCATCATTATCCTTGATCTTTATTTTCGGCTAACGCCTATCACGATGGTGAGTGACACACCCGAAATCAAGGAGTTGGCCTCGTTGCTGAGCCTCAAGCCAGAGAAGGTGGCCGAAGTGATGTGTGTGTTTCAGCTGTGTGACCCCTATTTGAATCGTATGGCCTTTGAGGTGAGCAACCTTTTTGCCGCTTGTCACGATGTGTGGCAACGCTATGGCAACCTCGAACCCAATGTGTTGGCGCGTGAAGCAGCATTGATGAAAGAATATTTTAAGACAGCATGGCACAAAAACTAATACAAACTCAGGAACAGAAGCTCACGCAGCAGATGAAACTCTCACAGCAACAGATGCTGCAAGTGCATTTGTTGGAGATGCCATTGACCGAACTTGAAGAGAACATCAATGCTGAACTCGACGATAATCCCGCCCTCGAAAAAGACGATTCTGCCATGGGATTGACCGACAATGAGGGGGAGGATGGATATTCAGACAACGAAGATGGCGACGACTTTGACACCATAAACGAGAGAGAAGAGCGTCAGGATGCACTGGATGCTGCCTTGGAAAATATTGGGAAAGACGACATTATGCCGCAAACTCCCTATGCAAACAATCACGATAATGCCGACTATGAAGAGACGGTTTATGGTGACACGACCTCGTTTTATGACAAGCTGAAGGAGCAAATGGACATGCTCACACTGACTGAAAAGGAGTATGCTGTGATGGAATATCTCATTGGAAGTCTTGACGATGACGGCCTCTTGCGCAAAGATTTGAATACCATCAGCGACGAATTGGCTATCTATCATAACCTCGATGTGAGCGAAGCGGAGATTGAACACGTGCTCAAGATGCTGCAAAACATGGACCCTGCCGGCATTGGTGCACGCTCGTTGCAAGAATGTTTGTTGCTGCAGGTGGAACGAATGCGCGAAGAAGGCACGCAAAACACACGTCTTTTAGATGCTATGGAGCGTGTGTTCAAAGAGTGTTTTGATGCTTTTACAAAGAAACATTGGGACAAAATAAAACAGCAACTCGGTCTTAGTGACCTCCAGGTAGAGACACTTCAGCGCGAGATTCGCAAACTAAATCCGAAGCCCGGCGCCTCACTTGGCGAGACAGAAGGCCGAAACATGCAGCAGATTACACCTGACTTTATTGTCGATACGGCTGACGATGGCACCGTAACCTTTAGTCTTAATCAAGGACATATCCCCGATTTGAAGGTTTCTCCATCGTTTACGGAGATGATAGATGCCTATCGCAACAACAAGGAGGGCATGAGTAGGCAAACCAAAGAGGCGCTGCTCTACGTCAAAGAAAAGGTGGCTAAGGCCCAGGGATTCATCGAAGCGGTGAAACAACGCCGTCAAACGCTCATCCTAACGATGCAGGCTATCATCGCATGGCAAAAGAAATTCTTTCAAGACGGAGATGAAAGTGACCTGCGACCCATGATATTAAAGGACATCGCCGACAAGACTGGGCTCGACATTTCGACCATAAGCCGAGTGAGTAATGTGAAATATGCCCAGACAAAATGGGGCACCTTTCCTCTTCGTTTCTTCTTCGCCGACGCATATACTACGGATGAAGGTGAGGAGATGTCTACGCGAAAGATTAAAATTGCGCTGAAAAACGTCATCGAAAAGGAAGATAAACGCAAGCCACTCAGCGACGAAGCACTGACCAAACTCATGAAAGAAAAGGGGTTTCCGATTGCCCGGCGCACGATTGCCAAATACAGAGAGCAACTCAATATCCCTGTGGCGAGGTTGAGAAAGGCATAGAAGAAGTAAAAAACAACAATGATATAAAGATGCACACTTCCGCATTTTAAGAAAGAGAAAGACGCACACGAGGTTGCACTTCCTTTCTTAGTAAGGGCAGAAGTAGGCTTATTCTTATGAACGAAAAAAACATTATATGGACAGCACGCATATTTAGTTTGGTCTTTACACCATTCTATCTCCCCATTGTGGGCCTTGCTTCGCTGTTTCTTTTCAGTTATCTGAGCCTCATACCGTTAGGATATAAGCTCATGGTTTTGGGCCTTGTCTACGTGTTTACCATTCTTATGCCCACCTATCTGATTCGACTCTATCGACACTATCAAGGTTGGCGCCCCTTCGATTTCATCGTTCGTGAGCGTCGCATGGTGCCCTATGTCATCTCGATTGTGTGCTATTCGGTGTGCTACTATCTCATGAGTATAGCTCATATCCCTCATTTCATGGGCAGTATCCTTGTGGCGGCGGTACTGATACAGGTGGTTTGTGCGCTGATTAATGTGTGGTGGAAGGTCTCTATGCACGAAACGGCCATCGGAGGCGTATCAGGGTGCCCTGTTAGCCTTTTGCCATTATCTTCACGTTTAACCCTATATGGTGGTTCTGTCTCGTGATGCTCATCTCGGGAATCGTGGGTTCCAGTCGCATGATATTGCGCCAACACTCGCTCTCTCAGATTGTAGCGGGCTGGTTTCTTGGCTTTATTCTTGCCTATCTTACCATTGCCTATGTGTGACATCAATCCTTGTTTGAAACATTAAATACTTAAAAATATACAGTTATGACACCAATTATCAGTATTATTATGGGTAGCACAAGCGACTTACCCGTAATGGAAAAGGCCTGCAAATGGCTCAATGACAATGAAATTCCATTTGAAGTGAACGCGCTTTCTGCCCATCGCACCCCCGAGGCTGTAGAGACTTTTGCCCGCAATGCCAAACAAAGGGGCATCAAAGTGATTATCGCTGCCGCAGGAATGGCTGCCGCCTTACCTGGCGTAATCGCTGCCTCGACACCACTGCCAGTGATTGGTGTGCCCATCAAAGGCATGCTCGATGGTCTTGATGCCATGCTTTCTATCATCCAGATGCCACCCGGAATCCCTGTGGCTACAGTTGGAGTGAATGCTGCTCAGAATGCCGCTATCCTCGCAACTGAAATGATTGCCCTCTCTGATGAAGCCATTGCAGCAAAGGTTGACGCCTGGAAAGCTGGACTCGGAAAGAAGATTGAGAAGGCAAACGAAGACCTGAAAGAGGTTAAATACGAGTATAAGTGTAATTAAATACCCAGCCCCGACCTCTCTCCAAGGGTGGAGAGAGGTTAAAGGTAGGCTTTTGTTGGACTTCTTATCATTATGAATATCGATTTATTTCAATATAAACGGCGTGAGACTTCGACTGTACATATCGGCGCAATAGACATGGGAAGTGACTTCCCTGTGCGTGTACAGAGCATGACAACCACAAATACTAACGACACGGAAGCATGCGTTCGGCAGGCTGAAGAGATTATCAAGGCAGGCGGAGAATTGGTGCGTTTGACGACACAAGGAAAGCGAGAAGCTGAAAATCTCAAAAATATCAATGCCCAACTGCGCTCAGAAGGCTATACCACACCCCTCGTTGCCGACGTACATTTCAATCCAAACGTGGCCGATGTCGCTGCACTCTACGCTGAGAAAGTACGCATAAACCCCGGTAACTACGTTGATCCTGCACGCAAATTCATCAAGCAAGAATACACTGATGAGGAGTATGCGGCAGAGTTAAAGAAGATAGAAGACCGCCTCATTCCGTTCTTAAACATCTGTAAAGCCAATCACACGGCTGTGCGCATTGGTGTCAACCACGGCAGTCTGAGCGACAGAATACGCAACCGTTACGGCGATACGCCCGAAGGAATTGTAGAGAGTTGCATGGAGTTTCTACGTGTATGTAAACGCGAAAACTTTACAGATGTGGTCATCTCTATTAAGTCTTCAAACACTGTAGTCATGGTGCGCTCGGTGCGATTACTTGTTCATCAGATGGATAAAGAGGGCATGAACTATCCACTTCACCTTGGAGTTACCGAGGCAGGAGAGGGCGAAGACGGACGCATTAAGAGTGCCGTGGGCATTGGAGCACTGCTATCTGACGGCATCGGAGACACCATTCGTGTGAGTCTGAGCGAAGAACCGGCTGCCGAAATTCCTGTTGCCCGCCACTTGGTTGACTACATCCGCCAGCGCGAAGGCCATCTGATTGTGCCTGGAACGCAAGCAAAAGCCTTTAACTGGTTGCGCCCGGAACGTCGCTTTACGCGTGCCGTTGCAGGTATAGGAGGCAGCAACGCCCCGATAGTGATTGCTTCGGCACTCAGCGGAAACGAACAAGAGGCCGACTATATCTATGCCGGACAGGAGATTAAAGACCGCAAGGAAGGACAAAAATACATTGTCGACTACAACCAGTTTATGTCTCTCGAAGACAAAACAGGCGTTTATCCTATCTTCCCTGTGACGGCCATTCCGTTCATAGCCATGGTGAAAGCCGACGTGAAATTCCTCGTTTTGCAGTTTGGTGCACCGACAGAAGAGTATCTCACTTGCCTCAAATTGCATCCTGAAATCGTAGTCGTTAGCATGAGTAATCACCCAAATCGCTTGGCCGAACAACGCGCTTTGGTGCACGAAATGTGGGAGAATGGTGCCTATAATCCTGTGGTCTTCGCTGAGATGTATCATCATTCCGCAGCCGAAAAAAGTGAGTTCCAACTCGAATCGGCGGCAGACATGGGCGCCTTGATGATTGATGGACTGACCGACGGACTATGGCTCATGAACGAAGGGGATATTCCGCAAAGTGTCATCACCGACACGGCATTCGGCATTTTGCAGGCTGCTCGTCTTCGTACAAGCAAGACTGAATATATCAGTTGTCCGGGTTGTGGTCGCACGCTCTATGATCTTCGCGAAACGATTGCCCGCATCCGTGAAGCCACAAAAGGCATGAAGGGACTTAAAATCGGCATCATGGGCTGCATAGTCAATGGTCCCGGTGAGATGGCTGATGCTGATTATGGTTATGTTGGCGCAGGAATCAACCATGTAAGTCTCTACAGAAAACAGGTTTGTGTGGAGAAAAATATCCCCCAGGAAGTGGCTGTTGAGCATCTGCTGGCACTGATACGGAAGGATAAGGAGGGGGAGAGATAGTTAACAAGTAAACGAGTTGACAGGTTGACGAGTTGCTTGTTTTATTGATGAATAAAAGGGGTGATGAGATGACGAGTTATCCGAGGGATAATAATACCTTGTTGGATAACGGAGGATATCGGATAGTTGTAGCGCAACATAACGTTTATAGATGATTTTTTTCATCTCAAAACAAAAGATTATTAAATAGTAAAAGACGATGAGTTTACGAGAGTTTTTGAATCATAGAAGGGCGGTTCGGCATTTTGATCCAACCAAATCATTAGATGCTGAGATCGTGAAAGATTGTATAGAACAGGCAACATTGGCGCCAACGAGTTCGAATTTGCAACTCTGGGAGGCTTATCATGTCACGGATAAAAAGGTGATGGAGGCGCTGAGCAAGGCATGTTTAGACCAGTTGTCAACACGTTCGGCCCAACAAATCGTCGTGTTTGTGACACGACAAAACCTGTATAAGCAACATGCAAAGCGGTACTTGCCGAGGGTATTGAGGAAATCAAGCGTAATAGTCCGGCTGAAAAACAGGAGAAACGCATTAAAAAACAAACGCTATACTATGCCAAACTCATCCCCTTTATTTATTCGCGGGGCTTCGGTTTGTGGGGCCTTATGCGCAAAGTATTGGCCCAAGGTGTCGGTCTTTTCCGTCCTATCACGCGTCAAGTGAGTGAAAGCGACATGCAAGTTGTCGTGCACAAGAGCTGTGCTTTGGCTGCACAAACGTTTATGTTGGCCATGAGTGAGGCCGGATATGACACGTGTCCGCTCGAAGGTTTCGATAGTTTGTTGGTGAAAAAGGCCCTGCATCTGCCCCATGATTGCGGAATAAATATGGTGATTCCGTGTGGAATCCGTTTACCAGATGGCGTTAGAGGTGAGCGTTTCAGACTCCCATTTGAGGAACAATATCATCAGATTTAAACATTAGTTCTGCCAAATAATAATCCTTTTTACGGAAGAACTAATCATAATTATACAAGATGAATGATGCATTATGCATTAATCAAGTCAACAATTATGCATTATGAATAATGAATTATGCATTAACCAAGCTCATCATGATGCATTATGAATTATGCATTATGCATTAAAAATCACTTTCCTTTCAGCAGTTTTTTGATGTCATTGAGCTTATTGAGTGCTTCAACAGGCGTGAGATTATTCACATCAAGCTCAAGGATTTCATCGCGAATCTGGGCCAACAAGGGGTCATCGAGCTGGAAAAAGCTGAGTTCCATGCCGTCTCTGTGCTCAGCAATCTTATTGGTATTAGGCTTACCTGCACGCCCTACACCCGAATTATCGGCCTCCAACTCCTTCAGAATAGTGTTGGCACGCTTGACAATTGAACGTGGCATACCGGCTATTTCAGCCACATGTATACCGAAACTATGCTCACTTCCGCCCCGCATTAGCTTGCGAAGGAAGATCACTTTGCCGTCAACTTCCTTCACACTTACATTGTAATTCTTGATGCGAACGAAGTTTTTCTCCATCTCATTTAGCTCGTGATAGTGGGTTGCAAAGAGTGTTCTTGCACGGGCTTTTGCCTGTTCATGCAAGTATTCTACTATGGCCCAAGCGATACTTATGCCGTCATAAGTGCTCGTGCCTCGACCGAGTTCATCAAACAATACGAGGCTACGTGGTGACACATTATTTAGGATATTGGCGGCTTCTGTCATCTCAACCATGAACGTAGACTCGCCTAATGAGAGGTTATCGCTGGCCCCAACGCGCGTAAATATCTTATCAACGAGCCCAATACTTGCCCGCTCTGCCGGTACGAAACACCCCACTTGAGCCAATAAAACAATAAGGGCCGTCTGCCGAAGCAACGCCGATTTACCAGCCATATTCGGTCCAGTGATCATCATTACCTGCTGCTTTTGCGTGTCAAGATATACGTCGTTAGGCACATAATGCTCGCCTATCGGCAGCTGAGTTTCAATCACTGGGTGACGTCCTTGGCGTATATCGAGCACATCACTATCGTCAATTTGGGGCCTGATATAAGTGTTTTCTTCCGATATTTTAGCGAAGCTTAACAAGCAGTCCACACGTGCCAAAAGGGTGGCATTGATTTGAATTTGTGGGATAAAGTCTTGCATAGCCAACACCAATTCATTGAAAAGTCGGGCCTCTAATGCCATGATTTTCTCGTCAGCGCCAAGGATTTTCTCCTCATATTCTTTTAGTTCTGGGGTGATATATCGCTCTGCCTGTGCCAGTGTTTGCTTGCGAATCCATGTCTCAGGAACCTTATTTTTGAAGGTGTTTCTCACCTCAAGATAATACCCAAAGACGTTATTAAAGCCCACCTTCAAACTTAAAATGCCTGTTGCTTCGGCCTCGTCCTCTTGGATTTTCAACAGATAATCCTTTCCGTTTCTACGCATTGTGCGCAGCTCATCGAGTTCTTTGTTGTAGCCATCTGCTATGACATCACCTTTCGCAACAAGCTGAGGTGGGTCGGGTTGTATCTCTTTTTCGATGCGTGTTTTTATGCTTTCACAAAGGTTTAGCTGTTCACCAACACGCTTCAATGCCTCATTTTCTGAATAAAGACAAGCCTCTTTAATCGGTCTTACCGCGTCAAGTGCGTTCTTGAGTTGCACGATTTCACGAGGCGAAACACGCCCAACGGCCACCTTAGAAATAATGCGTTCAAGGTCGCCCACACGATGAAGTTGCTCGTCAACAAGCTGTCTGAACGATGGCTTTTGAAAGAAATAATCTACTATATCAAGGCGTTCCTTGATGGGAGCAACGTCTTTTAATGGGAACACAAGCCATCGTCTGAGCATGCGACCCCCCCATTGCTGTTACCGTGCGATCAATGACATTCAGCAGCGAACTGCCGTCTTCCTGCATCGGAGCAATGAGTTCCAACGACCTGATTGTAAACCGATCTAAGCGCACATACTTATCTTCTTCGATGCGAGAAAGCGAAGTTATGTGGTTGATTTGCGTGTGCTGAGTCAGTTCCAAATATTGAAGAATGGCACCACCCGCAATGATTCCGTTCTTCATGTGCTCTACACCAAAGCCTTTAAGCGACTTTGTGCCGAAGTGTTTCAATAGTTTTTGCCGTGCATTCTGCTCGGAAAACACCCACTCATCCATTTCAAACACACAATGTTTTGAACCAAAATAGCGTTCAAAATCTTGCTTATGGTCGCGGTTATACAGCACTTCTTTCGGCGAAAAGTTGCCCAACAGCTTCTCAACATAGTCGTATGTGCCCTCGCCTGTAAGGAATTCACCGGTCGAAATATCCAAAAAGCTGATGCCACAAGAGGCCTTTCCAAAGTGCACGGCAGCCAAGAAATTGTTTTCTTTGTAGTTCAACACCGTGTCGGTCATGGCTACTCCCGGCGTAACGAGTTCGGTTATGCCTCGTTTCACCATCTTATCCATCTCGGTAAGCCCCTTCTTTCCCTTAATCTGCTCACGCTTTTTCTTCGGATCTTCCAATTGATCGCAGATGGCAACACGCTTTCCTGCACGAATGAGTTTCGGCAGATAGGTGTCTAAAGCATGATGAGGAAAGCCGGCCATCTCAACAGAATTTTCGGCCGAATTATTGCGTTTGGTTAGTGTGATGCCTAAGATTCCGGCAGCAATAACGGCATCTTCACCATAGGTTTCATAGAAATCGCCACAACGAAACAGCATCAACGCCTCGGGATGCTTTGCTTTCATCGAGAAAAACTGCTTCATCATAGGGGTCAAACCCTTGTCTTGTACTGCCATCTTTATTCTTTCTTTTCTATCAAAACCTTTAATTATACAAAGTTACAGAAATCTCATGAGACAAAGAAACCAATTAGGAAGCATTAACGTTAAGTTTGAAGAAAGGGGAGTAAAGAGGGTACTAATGCGCTTCTTTCTAACAATCCAAACAATAAAAACAAGCCTTCTTGAATCTAATTTTCTATTGTTCGATTTACAAATCAATGCTTCCTAATTTCAAAATTCATTGCCCGAATCTAATAAATAAAAAGAATCAACCCACTACCATGGCAAATTTCAGGCCCAAAGCATTAGCAATTTGCAAGAAGGTTGATAGTTGCATATCACTGTTACCACGCTCTATCTGCGAGATATATTCACGCTTTTTACCTATCATTTCTGCCAATTGTTGTTGGGTGAGTTTTTGCATCTTGCGCTGCGTTTTCAATAGTTCTGCATAGTAATATGCATTGGCACGTGCCTCAAAAGCCTTGCGTTCAGGACTATCTATTGGGCCATATTTCTCATTAAAATGCTCACTCGAAGTATGCAATTGAGCCAATTTTTCTGCATCAAGTTTCTTCATATATCAATCCTCCAAATATTTTTCAATTAGTTTTTCAGCCTTCCTAACCTCTTTCTTATATTGCTTTTTATCCTTCTTAAGAAAGGAATTTAAGAACAAAACTTGTGAACAGTCAACAAAATTACTTGCATTTATTGCAAAGACTATCGTTCTATATTCATCACTACCCACTGAAATTCTTGCCTCATAAAACTCACTTCCTTCTATCTTTTTAATGAATTTACTATTCACAATACGCTGTGTTTTGATGATATGTTCTACATAATCATACTTTTCTTGCTGTCTAACATTCAGCATACTATAAAAAGGATTCATAGTCTTCTGAATAGAAAATTTCTCTTATTTGTTCATCCATGGCAAAAAGTAATTTATTTATTCTATATTTCCAAATAAATGGAATATATTTATTACATATTATATTTTTCCAAGCTATATTATTATTAATCATGACATCAAATGTTTAAGATTACAAATATACAACTTTCAACTTAAAAAAACAATTTTTCTTGTGAAATGAAAATGACAAATTAGCCTTTATATTCCTTACATACAATAATGTTATTTCAAACCCATTTATTTAACAAAATTATTTGATTCAGATGGGGCGATGATTCTACTCAAATCGGCCCATGATTTGACGGCTATTGGAGAACAAAAAGAAACATATTTCTAACTAACTGAACCTCAAATAGTTATAAATTAAAAAGAAAGAATAAAAAAGCTGATTTGAAATCATGTGATAAAAATAGTTATCAAGGGTAGGAATAAATAGCACAAGCATTCAAAATTAAATGATTTTTATGGTGCAAACCATTTTGAATAGCAACCTCAAAAATATCTGATGTCCAATCCTCACTCATCAAAAAATGCAATGAAACGAGTCTTGTTTCATTGCATTTCTTTTTCGTCTAACAGATGTTTCCTTAGGATAAGCACAAAGGAAGCATCGTTATTGTTTTGTGGTTTCATCAAAGGCAGCGGCTTCGGCAGCAGCAATGATTTCTTCATCACTTTGCATGCGTGCGCTGATATTGCTCAAATCAAATTCTGACGGCTTATCTTTTTGCTCACGTTCTGCCACTTCATTGTCGCTTCTATACATGGGTGAGCGGCGCCGTTTCTTTGCCGGACGGTCCTCATACACCTTTTCATGGAACGCATTCTTATGTTTCTCTGCATCAGGGATAGTGTCATTTCCATTCTGCGAAATAATGAAACTATCGGCTGCATCGGTACTCGGCACATTCTCCACCGGCTCTTCTTCCATCTTTGTGCGATTGGCTTTTGCTGTGAAAACAGCATCGATGAACTGAGGTTCTTTGCGCAATCGCTCTAAGGTTAGTTTGCTGGCAAGCTGCTGACTCTCCTTTTTGCTGTAACCAACTCCGTTACATCCATCAATGCCTTCAATGACAACCTTGTAGTTAAACACAGGACTTCCGTTATTATCCTTGCTTTGTTCGAGGATATCAAACGTCAGACGAACGCGGTTTTTCTGGCTCCATTCGATGAGTTTACTTTTGAAATTCACCTCCTTATAAGCCACTTTGTCGATGTTTATCATCTGTGCTAAGATGCGATTTTTCATGAAATTCATACATGCATCATAGCCTCTGTCTAAATAAACAGCGCCTACAAGGGCTTCAAAGGCATTGCCTCCCATATAACTATTGTGCGAAGAGCTGCGCCCGTTACTAAGGATGAGTTGGTTGATTCCCAATTCATTGGCTAATTTATTGAGCGTTTCGCGCTGCACAAGTTTAGAGCGTGTGTTTGTCAGAAAGCCCTCGCGTTTTCCTGGAAAGTGTTGATAGACAATGTGACCAACAATGGCATCAAGGATGGCATCGCCCAAAAATTCGAGTCGTTCGTTGTTAACGGGCTTACCTTTTGCATTGCGTTTCATGATGCTTTTATGCATTAACGCAAGCTTATAATAGCTGATGTCGCGTGGATAAAAGCCTAAAATAGTGTATAAAGACGAATAAAGCTCCTTCTCCTTACGGAAAGGAAGCTTTATTCTATCAATGATTTTATTCAGCATACTTCTTGAAAACAACGCAGCAGTTGTGTCCACCAAAGCCGAAAGTGTTGCTTAATGCGGCACGCACTTCGCGCTTCTGAGCTTTGTTAAACGTGAAGTTCATCTTGTAATCCAATGCTTCATCGTTGTCACCTTCAGTGTGGTTGATGGTTGGAGGAACGATATCGTTCTTCACACTCAGCACACAAGCCAAGGCTTCTACAGCTCCGGCAGCACCAAGAAGGTGGCCCGTCATACTCTTTGTTGAGCTGATATTGAGCTTATAAGCATGTTCACCAAAGACGTCCTTAATAGCTTTTGCCTCTGAAATATCACCCACTGGAGTAGATGTTCCGTGTACGTTGATGTAGTCAATATCCTCAGGTTTGAGGCCGGCATCCTCCAAAGCGCGTTGCATTACGAGTTTAGCGCCAAGACCTTCTGGGTGAGAAGCGGTGATATGATGTGCGTCGGCACTTGCTCCTTCGCCTACCATCTCTGCATAGATCTTAGCCCCACGAGCCTTTGCATGCTCTAATTCTTCGAGCACAAGACAGCCAGCTCCCTCGCCCATTACAAAGCCATCACGACTCGCACTGAATGGACGGCTTGCATGTTCTGGGTCATCATTGCGGGTAGAAAGGGCGTGCATGGCGTTGAAACCACCGACACCAGTCTCACAAATGGCTGCTTCGGCACCACCACTAACAATGATATTGGCCTTACCAAGACGGATAAGATTGAATGCATCAGCCAAAGCGTTGCTTGAAGATGCACATGCACTCGTCGTGGTATAGTTTGGTCCGTGGAATCCATACTGTATACTAATCTGACCAGATGCTATATCTGCTATCATCTTTGGAATGAAGAAAGGATTGAATTTAGGTCCTTGATCTTCATGTTGTCCATAATATACCACTTCATCCTGGAACGTTTTGATTCCTCCAATGCCTACACCATAACCACACCAATGCGGTTTAGGTCTTCTTTCTCAAGGTCAAGACCAGCATCTTTGATGCCTTGCGCAGCACTAACCATAGCCAACTGGCAATAACGGTCCATCTTTCGTGCTTCTTTACGATCGATATAATCGTTCAAATTCAAATCTTTTACCTCGCAGGCAAACTTTGTTTTGAACAGCGTTGTATCGAAATGAGTAATTGGTGCAGCACCACTCTTGCCCTCAAGCAAGTTTTTCCAGGTTTCTTCGGGAGTGTTTCCAACAGGTGTAACAGCACCGAGGCCTGTTACTACTACTCTCTTTAATTCCATAATATAAATAAAAAAGATTAGGGATTAGGGATTAGTGACTGGGCACAACAGGTTGTAACCCAATCCTTAATCACTAATCCCTAATCGTATTATTTGCAAAATAACTTAAGTAAAGCTATTACTTTGCGTTCTCTTCGATGTACTTAATGGCGTCACCTACAGTCTGAATGGTCTCTGCTTTGTCGTCTGGAATAGAGATACCAAACTCTTTTTCAAATTCCATAATCAGCTCTACAGTGTCCAAAGAGTCAGCACCAAGATCGTTAGTGAAGCTTGCTTCTGGCTTAACTTCAGCCTCGTCAACACCAAGTTTGTCTACGATAATAGCCTTTACCTTGCTTTCAATTTCTGACATAATAGTTACTTTTTAAAATGTTTATAATTAATTTCTAAATGAAAAACTGGGTGCAAAGGAACTAATTTATTTTCAATTTCCCAAACTTTTCATACAAAAAAGCGTCAAACGCTGCACAAACACCCCCTAAGTGTGTAATAAATTGACGTGTGTTAACAATTAAATTCGCTCTTTACTCCACTTTTTTTCATTTACGTTTTCTTTTATTACATCAATTCATCTTATCTTTGCAACCGATAATTTTGATGCTAAAAAGAGGTTTCTTATACCTCTTTTATAATAAATATCAACACTAAACGAAATGAAAAAAATAACATTTATTGCTATCACACTGATGCTTTCAGTCTTGAACTTGAATGCACAGACGCCTTCAGACTCATTGAACAAGCCCGTAAAAAACCTCTCTGTTGAACTCATGGGACCTTCAAACATGCTGGGTATTCACTTTGATTCGCGCTTTAAGGCCAACAAAGGATTTGGCTATTCGGTAGGATTGGCATGGGCATATCTGTCATCTGATAACTTCATCAACGACATTAATCACTTTAATATCGTTTCTTTCGTGCCACGATTAAACTATCTTATTGGTCGTAAAAACAAGAAATTAGAGCTTGGTGTAGGTGCAAATCTCAGCTTGGTTTCGGCAGATACGAGTATGATTCGTATAATTTAGTACAACAACCCGATAATTCTTATAAGTTAGTTTTTGACAAACATATCAAAGAAAACCGCAGTTTTGGCTTCTATTATCTCTTTACTAACATTGGTTATCGCCGTCAAGCACCCCATGGTTTCATGTTCCGTGCAGGCATCTCTCCTATCTTTGGATTCAGCGAAAGCTACTCGGTTAAAAAGGTATTTGTGTTTCCTTATTTAGGATTTGGAAAGTCTTTCTAAGCTGTTTCAATTGAAAAGCTGTTTGATTTTCGCTACAATCATCTCTGGACGAATGTCGTTCATGCAGGCATAATCACCGCGCAAACAGGGTTTATTGCCATAAACCGAGCATGGACGACACGCCATATCCAACTGAACGGCATTCTCCTCACTTTGATTCCAGCCCATAAACCCTGCGTAAGGATGCGTGGCTCCCCAGATGCTTACAACCTTTGTGCCCACCAACGAGGCCAAATGCATGTTGCCACTATCCATACTTATCATCACATCTAAATGGCTCATGAGTATCAATTCGTTGCGCATTCCACCGAGAACTGCCGAAGCATTCGTGCAATTAGCATAGCGTTTGGCCCATGAGTCGAGTGTTTCGCGCTCCTTTCCACTGCCTCCAAAGAAGAAATGCGGCATGAGGGATAGGCCTTTATCAGTTGTTCAATGGTTTGTTCCATCTTCTCTAACGGATAAATCTTCCCCTTATGAGCTGCAAAGGGGGCTATTCCTATCCAACGCTGAAACTTCTTTTTCTCACCGATGAGGGGCATAAGCTGACGCAGATTCCCCCCTTTCTCACCAAAAATAGAGTGAAATTCAAGGCTCACGGGATAGCCTAACTTCGCTAAAACGGCTGCATAATTCTCAAAAGAAGTGGGTTGTTGCACCCTCACCTTATTCTTTTCACTACACAATAACTGCTTTCCTTTGCGGTGTTTATCAATATGTGCGACATGAAATCCACACAAATGGAATCGTAAACGCAGGTATTTTGTTCTAAGCACATCATGCATATCGGCCACCGCAGTAAAGTTTTTGGCAGCCAATCTGCGATAGAGTGCATTCAAACCTGATAGTCCTTGATAATCTTTTTTAAGGTCGGCACTCATAAAACTCACGTTAGGAGAGAGTCCTTCAAACAGCGAACGGGCAAAGGGTTTGCTTAACACCGTCACATGAATATAAGGATATTGTTTCATCAACGAGGCCACAACAGGCACCAACATGGCTACATCACCAAGGGCAGAAAAGCGGATAAGGAGAAGATGTTTCATGAAAACACTGGGCCGAAGGTTTCATTTCTTCTTTCCAACGGCCTTTTCTAATAAGCAGTTTGTATTTAGTTTATCGTCTTTTATTTCTTATATAACACAGGGTTTGTATCTGCATCATTATACATTTTCATTTGACGATACACCTTCATATACTTCTTTCCGTCGGCTATATCCTCAAGCAACTGGTCGACAGCTGTATCTAAATCGCGTTGCTGTTCAAGCAAAACGTCTAACTTAGCGCGACACTTTGCAAGATGTTCTGGTGTGGCATCATTGCGCTCTGCCTGCTCTTTCATGTGATAAATCTTTAGTGCCAAGATGCTCAAACGGTCCACAGCCCAAGCCGGACTCTCGGTGTTGATGCGTGCATCTGGCTTTACTTTCACCTCTTTATAATAGTCGCGGAAGTATGAATCAATCTGTTCTACAAGGTCAGTGCGGTCTTGATTGCTCTTGTCTATACGGCGTTTGAGCGTCAAAGCCTCTACTGGATCAATCGCAGGATCACGGATAATATCTTCAAAATGCCATTGAACGGTATCTATCCAACACTTCTTATAGAGTTTGTTTTCGATTGTTCCTTCTTCAAAAGGATTACAAATGGGTGTGTCAATGTTGTCGTTTACATGGTAATCATGAATTGCTTTACCGAAGATTTCATTGCAATGTTGTGTGAAAGACATATCTTATAATTTATAGGTTATGCATATATTGAATTGGTTCTCGATGGATTAGGTCTGCCGGTCTGCAAGCAAACGATGATGAATGGCAAGGCCAAACCATGAACGTCTATATTGCAAAAGTAAATATTTAATTTCAAAATAGCAAACATTTATCCACAATATGTGTTGATAAGTGGGTGGAAAAGGCGTTCAAAACCCCTTTCTTTCTTTTCCACTTATCCACAGCCCACGACCCACTCCCACGCAGCTGTGGATATCAACAGGCTTATACCGCCACAATATTCCACTTATCCACGCTTTTTCTTTCAGTCAAGTTATAAACTTATGAAATATCATGTCATCTCATCATTTGTGGATAACCTTCTATCTCTTTGAATCTCAACAGAAAGTAATCCCACGTGATGTTTATAAACAAACGCTATTTGTGGATATCGCTATCCCGCTGATTTCATGACTTAAACTATCAACTTTTCAACAACCATTATTATTTCTCTTCATTCTTTTTCTTTAAAATTTAAAGTATAGAATAAAAAGAAACAAAAGGGAAAAAACGTTCATCAGTGATTTTAACCTCAATGAACCATAACGCATAAAAGGCTTCATGAAATTTATTTCATGAAGTAAGTTTCTCATCATTCGTCTTTACACAAAGGCTGTTGTCCAACAAGCCTGTTTATGGTTTGCAGCAAATCACCGCGCCATTCACATGATTTCATGGCCTCATTTGATTCTGATTTCAGCTCAATTTGACGCAGATGTTGAAACAATGGTGGATAAACGGAGTAAGCGTTTCATTCTCAGAAGGTTATAAGCAAGTGGGCAGGGAGGGATAAAACGCATGGGTAGGCGAGGCAATGGCAATTCAGGTGCGTGAGAAAGAAATCGTGAAGGTTAAGTCATTAAACCTATACTTTCATGTGTAGTCTGGGCAGGCACACGCTTCCTTTAATGATGTTGTTTAACATAAACATAGGTTGAGCGAAACGGCGTAACTCGCTTTGCAGTAAGTTCTTGGGGAATCTATTCGCTTAATCATTACTAATGAGTATTTATGTTCATCGGTCGCATTTGTTACTTCCATTCATTTAACATTGCTTTAACTTTGTAACTCAATAGAATGTTAACATTGATGAGGTCGTTGAATCTCTGATAATTATCTTTAACTCTTGGACTTTCGCAAACATTTTTTGCCTTGTTATGCCTCGCAAGCATTTTCTCCACTGTTCAAGCACAGAGAAAAGCTAACTTGAAAGATACCGTTATTCAGTTGAAAGTGGTATCGGTCATGCCCAATTACAGCCTTACCTCGCCCACGATGCTACAGGCATTGTCGAGTCAACGCCGCATTGCGGGCAGCACTTCGCTTGTAGAAATCAAAGCCGATAACCAGCATCTCGCAACAATGAAAGACGCTTTGCGCCTTCAACCCGGTGTAATTATCCAGGATATGTTTGGTGGTAACGACCAGCCGAGGCTCAACATACGAGGTTCTGGCATTCAAAGCAATCCACAACGGCGTGGCGTTTACCTTCTTCAAGACGGCATACCTGTTAACTTTTCTGACGGTTCTTACGTCGTAGGTATTATGGATGCGATGACCGCCCAATATATAGAGGTGTTCAAAGGAGCCAATGCTTTGCGCTTTGGTGCAGGCACCTTGGGTGGCGCTTTGAACTTTGTGAGTCGCACAGCCCTTAGTGATACCACAACAAGCATAAAGCTTGAAGGAGGTTCTTTTATGGCAGTTTTGGCCTCACTTTTACTACTGGTCGCCGCATGGGAGCCTGGGATGTGTTTGCTGCTTCAACCTATAATCGGCAGGATGGCTACCGCATTTACAATCAAAACAGACGCTTAACGGCTTCACTCAACATAGGATGGAGGAATAAAAATAAAACTCTTGAGAATAGAACCTTTATGCATTTCACTCATCTTTTCTTTGAGATGCCGGGTCCACTGACGCTCGATCAGCTGATGAAAGACCCCAAACAGGTGAGTGCCGGCGTAGACCTTCCTTTCTCGATGGGGCCAAACATTCTTCGCGATAAACCCTATCGCAGCGTAGACATGGTGCGCATTGCCAATCAAACAGGTATTCATCTCAGCAACACGAGCAATCTTTCGGCTGCTGTTTACTATCAATATGCCAACGATTGGTTTGCATTTCCCATCACCATTTCAATCCCTCATTCTTATAATAACGATGTAGGCATGACCTTGTTTTATAATTATTCCCACGCGCGGATACAGCTTTCATCAGGACTTTTGGGTTCATGGGGCTGGATAGATCGGCGCACTCATATCAACAAAGACGGCAAAGCATCGTTTATGTTCGCCCATGACAGACTGCAAGCTGCCAATCTTACAGGCTTCGTTGAAGTCGACTATGCCCTTAAAGACCGTCTACATGTGGTCTTAGATGTGCATGGTGTGCTCAACAAACGCAACAGTCGAGACGTCTTTTCCGACCCTTCTTTGCGCCCATGGTATAGTCATATGTCGGGCAAATACCGCTATTTCTATTCCAACAACAGTTCACAGCGCCGCCAATATGCAGCTTTCAATCCGCGCATGGGCATGGTTTTCAACGCTGTAAAGCATAAAGACATCCAACTCTTTGCCAATATCAGTCGCAGCTATGAGCCTCCAACCTTCGATGAACTCGTGGGAACGGAGGTGACTTCAAACATCAATACGAGTCCGAAAAAACTATTTTCTATCGGTTTGGAGAAACAAACAGCCACAACTTTTGAGGTAGGAAGTAAGGGACGTTTACGCCAATTGTCGTGGAATTTGGCTTATTATCACTCGTGGGTAAACCATGAAATCCTTGAAGTTAAAGACTATGTGCGGGGTCTAAAGCGTACAGAGAACTATCCACACACCTTGCATCAGGGGCTGGAAATAGGCATTCAGGCAGCAAGTAAGCCTCATTTCTTTGGTCGAAACATTGGTACTTTCACGCTCGGTGCAGTCTATGATTACAGTCGATTCATCTTCAAAGGTGGAAAATATGATGGAAAATATCTTGCAGGTATACCTAAACATTACGTCAATGCCTCGTTAGACTATCGCCATTCTTCAGGATTTAACGGTTCGGTTGCATTGGAACTTAAACCCGGAAAGACGCCGATTGACCACACCAACACCATGTTTCAGCCTGCCTATCATGTGTGGAATGCCCGCCTGGGCTATCAGTTGAGCAAGCATATCAATGTATATGCCGAGATGAAGAACATCGCTAATCGACGTTATGCATCAAGTTATATCGTCAGTGATGAGATACATCAGCCGGCCATTCCATTCCCCAATTTCACTGCCCACCAGCTAACCTTCTTCATTCCCGGCCCTGTTCGTAGTGTCTATGCAGGCCTTACATGGCGTTGGTAGAAAGAAATCAATTTACAATAAACATAAAATAATCATGAATAATAACAATAATAAAAACGAAAAGACTATGGTAGAAAAACGCATGAACATGGAACAAGGGCACTGGGTACTGGCAAAACTCGGAAAAAAAGTATTGCGCCCAGGAGGTAAAGCCTTAACACAGGCAATGCTTAATGCCATGAATATCACGCCCGATGACGACGTTGTAGAGTTTGCTCCGGGTCTTGGCTACACGGCAAAGCTGGCACTTTCCCGCCATCCTCATAGCTATACAGCGGTTGAACTCAATGCCGAAGCGGCGCAACGCGTTAGAGATAACGTGCAGGATGACACGATAAATATTGTCATTGGCAATGCTTCAGAGACAGGTTTGCCTGATAAGAGCGCATCAAAGGTGTATGGTGAGGCCATGCTTACCATGCAAAGTAAACAACAAAAGCAAGCCATCATCGGCGAAGCAGCACGCTTGTTGCGCCCGGGAGGCTTATATGGCATCCACGAAATAGGCATCTTTCCTGATGATACGCCACAAGAGGTGCGCCGAGAGATAGAGAGTGATCTTGCAAAAGGCATCAAAACCAATGTCCGTCCGCTTACCGTTGCCGACTGGAAGCAGTTGTTAGAGGACAATGGATTTGACATTTCATTCATTGAAAGCAAGCCCATGCATCTGTTAGAACGTAGGCGTGTGATTGCCGATGAAGGCCTTGGAGTTTCATTTGCATTGTGTTTAGAATGTTGAAAAACCCTGTTGCCCGCAAGAGAGTGTTGGAAATGCGCAGCATCTTCCGTAAACATGCCCACCACATCAATGCAATTTGTATTGTGGCACGCAAGCGATAGGGATATAAAAGCAAATCAATGAAGAAAAGAAAACATTGTTTTAAGGTGGCATCGAGGCTGCAATTATGGCTGAAAATGCTTTGTTTTTGCCTGGCATTGGGCTTGATGTCATGTGAGAAAGAATCGTTTTTATCAGATGATTTGCGTCAGGGCGACAAACTCTTACCCAATAAGAAAGACTATGTGGATAAGGATTTAGGCACTCGTTCATTAGCCGAAGCCATACAAGGTGACTTTAATTCGCGACTGTCGATGATATATTATGATGCCGCACGCAAGGAACCATTGCTCTATTTCACTACCGGCAAGCACCAAGTGCAGTGTAGTGTCAATGCAAATGGGTCGTTACATGTCAGCATTCACAAGTTCCACACGAACTTTATGCCGTTATATATCAGCGTCGAAATGGACGTATTGCTCACCGAAACCCAAGGCGACACGATTCGTTTGCAGGGACATGACGGCATTGTTCGCACTTCGGATGAGGGTAAACAGATTGGCTTGGAACTGCCTGAAAGCGATGATGCCGAGCTCGAGGGCTACTATCTGCGTTCTAAAAAGGAGGTTTCGGCATTGATAGACCTTATGTTACCCATCGCCATGAAGATGCAATGGCAGGGCGCAAAGCCATAAAAAAGAAGATAAGTTAACATTAGTAATTGATAAATTAAATTTAGAATAAGATGAAAATAAAACAATTTCAACAAATGATGAGCATGGTTGCAATGCTCGTTTTGGTGGCATTCATGACAACATCATGCAATAAGAGTGATGAAGATACCAATGTTTCGGCGGCTGTTGCCAAGGTTGTTGGCACCTATCGCGCCACAATCACGCCGACAATGGGCACTCAGGCAATGGCTATGGGCACTCATTCGGTGAAATGTGAAGCCATTGACGGCGGCAAAAAACTGCACTTCTTTTTCGATAATTTCAATGCACCAATGGTGGATGAAAACGGAAAAGTAAGTAAAGAAAAGTTCATGCCATTCGTGGTTTCGGTAGATGTGGTCATGAATGTAAAGGATAATAAGGACGGAAGTTTAAGTCTTTTATCGGAAAAAGGTACTTTCAAGGCTAAGCCAAAAGATGGAAAACCCATCGACATGAGCAAGCTTCCAGAGGGTATTTTGCCTCCAAGTTTGAATGGATTTGAAACCGATAAGTTGCAGGCGGAAGGCACTTTCAAGGACGGAAAACTGCAACTGAATCTCTTACCCAACATTCTTCCTGTGAAGATTGTTATTGAAGGAGTGCGCGAGTAGTGTCATCTCATGGCATAAATCGTGCGGAGAAATGAGATAAAACGCTAAATTTTTATTTACAAAACAGCTATAAACAACATGAAATTACCTATACATCATAAGCAAAATAGCATGGCGGCTATCGTCGGTGGCATGCTCATAGCGTTTAGTTTTGTCGTCAGTGGTTGCACAAAGACAGAGTTAAACGAGACTGAAAGAGGATTGGTAGCTAAACAAGAATTGGCTGATCGCTTCGACAAACTCTTCTATGAAGGTTTTGAAAACCCTGATGAGACGGAGAAAAAGCTAAGAGAATTTGAACTCAATGATTTGGTTTCAAACGATAAAAACCTGCTGACCGACCAGGATATTCGTGTCGATAAGTCGATGATTGAAATGACTATTCGGTTGAGAAGAATACAAAACACGTTGGAAACTGAGCTTAACAAGGCACAATCTTCGACGGATTTATTCAGAAAAAAACAGGGTGTTGCTCAACTGCAAGAGCGTGCTTCAAGAACTGCCTTATCGTGCAAGAAAGGGCAAAAAGTATGAATATTTGGAGACGAAAGTGGCCGATATAGAACGTCTAATCAATGAAACATTGACGAAGAAAGAAAGAAGTTTAGGCCCAATTCCTAACGAGTTGTTGGGAAAACAATGGAAATGGAAGATAGATTTCGACCCCTATCAGTTCAATTCTGCCGACCTTTTTTCGGATATTTTCAAGAAATTGAAAGACTTTAGCTTTGATTTTCATTTCAATAACGACAATACCATCACGGCAAAACGTTTCTTCTTGGCCCCTGTTATCATAGAGGGTTCAGCGAGTTTTGATGCAGCCGGCGACTGGACTCCAGCGTTAATGGGAGATAAAAAGATAGAATGCTATGCATACAATCATAAGCTATTCTTCTATGTTCCGATGATAGACAACGCCGATTTCAATACAGGTCGGGGCAATGTTGCACATGCTTGGTACTATGAATACGATTATAAGGTTGAGGGAAATGAATTGATACTCACGATGAATCGTGTGGGGCTGTACACCATGGTCAATCAGTTTATCACCACAAAGAATGACAATGAAATGGAATATAGTTATGCTGCGGCTTTCAAGTCATTCACTTTATCGAGTAATTCGCTATGAATCACGCAGTAAAATCAATGCTATCGTTGTGTGTTTTCATGCTAACGGTTTTTGCAAGTTGCATCAATCGTGAGTTTGATAGTAACGATGAGTTTAAGCATAGCAAATCCATTGCGCTCAATGCAGACAATGATCGGCTGCTCTCTCGCATCTTTATTATCAATGAAAACAAGTCTTATTTGTGGTTTGACCTCAATAATGAGGTGGCAAACTTCTCTAAACCTCAGTTCACTTTGCCTATCATTGAAGGCGGAAAAAACAGTTTTCGCAATCTTCCCTTGCGTGGATTGATTTATGAATACAAGGCTTCGGAGAATGAACTCACATTTAAGAATGTGCCCGAACAATTCGTTCAGATGGGCAACGACCAACTATCGTTGACGTTTAAGCTGTCAATGACCGATGGAAAAGAGGTGGTTCTACCCAATAAGAAAGTGGTAGAGACCTCGAAAAAGCAATATCTTCTGACCTTGGTTCGCCTTCAGTTTGCCTCTGATAATGCCACTTTCAATGTGGGAGAGAAGATAAAACGAGGGGGGAGAACCTATGAATTTCTTCCGTTTAAGACCGAACTCACGCTGATAAATTAATGAAAATGAACCATAAACTATATAGGTTGATACCATTGTTGTTGTTGATTGGCGTGATTAAAGGTCATGCACAACAAACACGATTGGACACAACGAAGACGCAACAGATTAAGGAAGTCGTTGTGACGGCCGACAAACACAATAAGAATGTGGGTGAAATCAAACGCACAGCCGAGCAACTTCGGGTGGAGATGCCTGTTGATATGAACGACTTAGTGCGTTATATTCCGTCGGTAGGAGTGTCGGTTTCGGGTTCAAGAGGAGGCATGCGAGGCTTTGCTATCCGTGGAGTTGAGGCCAATAGAGTGGCAATCAGCATTGATGGTATACTGCAACCAGAGATTCAAGACAATATCGTCTTCAGCTCGTATGGCCTTTCTAACGCCTCAAGAATAGACTTTGATCCCTACTTTGCAATGTCAGTTGAGATTCAGAAAGGAGCCAATTCGTTTGTCAGTGGGACTGGAGCCTTGGGCGGAACTGTTAACTATTCGACGAAGGAAGCACACGATTTGATTGGTGAAGGCAAGTCATGGGGCGTGTTGTCGACAATTAATTATAATGGGAAAGAGAACCTACGAACCTATCTTTTGGGTGGGGCTGCGCGCTGGAATCATTTGATGTGCTGCTGATGGGTGCGCGTCGGGATGGCAATGCGCTTAGAAACTTCTCGCATGGAAAGTATACCCGCAACATCACTTCTACGCAAATAGACCCTATGGACTTTCATCAGAATACGTGGTTAGGTAAACTTTCCTATGCGCCGAGCGACAATCATAAGTTTGTTTTGTCGTTTTATGCGATGAATCGTAAGACAAATGCCGATATTTGGACCCTCGAACCGATAGATGCTTTCACTGCCGATGGGAAACCTTATTACTATTCTCATGACCAATCGCTTTGTCGTTCACTCTCGTTTTCCTATCGATACCTGAACGAAAAAGGCTTTGTTCGTAAGCTGATGGCAAAGGCTCATCTGCAAAATTCCTATTTGGATGCCACCACATGGACCGACTTTTATCGTCCAAACTTCGACCTTGTGAATAGTGATATGACCCTCATCTACGAGGGAAAGCACACGAAGTATCGCGGACAAGCTACAAAAGACAAGCTCATTCAATTGAATATAGACAGCAAACGCTTTGATTTGGGCAACTTAGGAAGCCATATTTTCAACCTCTCTACATTGATAATGCAGCGTAACAGCGATGCAAGAAACGTGGATATTGAAGCTCCTTTGGCCTCAGATCCAGTCACTGGATACACGGTTAGAATGGGAAAGGTTTATAAATACGGTGAAGCCATGGGGGTGTTTGCCCAAACTTATTCGTTCTTAAACCCCATAACACGATTCAATTGCGGGCTTTCTTTGATGGATGATATTGCGTTTGGCAAGAAGTTCACAATGAAATTGGGTGTGAGATACGACTATTTCTTGACGAAAGACAAGGCAGACGAGGGCGAACAAAACATGGGATATATTCGCTATCTCTTGCAAAACATGCAGGGAGCAGCCATGAATTTCGACCCCATTCACGACAAAGAATCGGGCTTTTCGTTCTTAACGTCGGTGTCTTATGCCTTCCATCCGCTGCTGAACACATCCTATCGGTTCTCTACAGGCTTTCGAGTTCCGAACACAGAAGAGAAGTATTTCCAGTTCTATAGCCTTTGGCCATCGTTTGTTGTGTTATCAAACAGGGGCTTAAAAGCCGAGAAATCTTTCAATCATGAAGTCGAATTAAATGGTCGGGGCAAAGGTTTTGGCTATTTGTTGAGCCTGTATTATAACCAATATTCAGACTTTATAGAGCTGAAACAAGGCACATTGACGATTGAAGAGCCTTTAATGCAGCGGTCAAAAAGCATTTCTTATGCCAAGAATGTCAATCAATCGTCGGCCCATCTGATGGGATTTGATGCCGCTTTGCAGGTATATCCCGGTGAGTGGATAGACAGATTACAAGGCTTTATGCTTTCATCGGCCTTTAGTTATGCCGAAGGAGAGTCGTCATCGGGAATGAGTATGCTTGGCATTCAGCCTTTAACGGGAAACGTCGGCATTGAATATACGTCGCCAAATGGGCGTTGGCAGGCCAACGTTAAAGCCAATTTATTCTTTGCAAAGCCTGTATCTCAAACTACTTTCTGGGATAAAGACGCCGCAGGAAAAGAGCTTATACGCCGTTATCCGGCTTCATTCATGAGCAATGCCTATACATTTGATGTCTACGGATATTACAAACTGACACGCAATCTCACGCTAAGGGCAGGCATATATAACCTGTTAAACAATGAGTATCTACGTTGGGATGACTTGCGACAACTAACAAATCCCGCGCTGCTTTCAAACATAAACTACTTCTTTCAGGATGGAAAGAAGTCATTGAGCAGGTTTACTCGTCCTAAGAGATATATCTCTATAGCTCTTGAATACAAACTTTAAACGAAATAAAACAGATATGAAAAGAACATTAATTATTGTCAGTCTGCTCGCAACCCTACTCTTTTCGGCTTGTGATCAGCGCAATACGATAGACGTATATGAAACAAACAGTACGCCAGACCTAAGTAATCCTGTCATACAAAAGCTGACAAATGTCAGTTGGTATAAGGGAGGTAGCTTAGAAAACACAACAGTTTGGACCACCACTAAGTTCAAAGATAAAGCTTCTTCGCCTTTTGAGAGCATGCTTTATTCTATGGCTTGGGTAGGAATGGAACTTCATCGGGATGGCACTTCCACGCTATTGTTCCGCCCACCCTTTGGAGAAAGCACTTACATCTTTTGCCAAGGGAAGTGGAAAGTGTCTGAAACCGAGAAGAATACTGTTATCATCGACACGAAAATTCCAGTGGGATATACTAATATTAAGCTTAAAGTGAAGAATATAGAAGCTAAAGATAACGTCAGCATTCTTACCGCTTCATTGGACTTTGGCGACCGAATCTTGATGTTAGACTTTTATAATAGCACTTCGATTTATGGGGATGAACCTGATAAAGACTATCCTGATATCGGCAAATCTACAAGTCAAGATTGGTTCTCTACAATGAAAGTGCAGCACGATAAGCTTGCAGAGAGCGACTTTCTCAACACTTCTTGGGAGACCATAGGCTATAAAACAGAGAATAAAGACGAGGTAGATGATAAGTCGGAACTATCTATGCGCACGCTGTATATAGACGATTTGCTGACTAAACGCCTGCTTTCTTCTTTGGTTTGAAGTTCTCTTTCGCAGAGAATCATAAGGCTTTTATCCAATCTCCAACGCTAATGAAAGACTTGTATCATACAAATTGGAGTGAGATTGAAGAGGAAAAATATCCTGTTGTGACGGCAAATTGGAGAATTGATGGTAGCCGTCTCATTGTTGAAACAGACGAATTGCCTTATACAAGCTTTGGAGAAACGATGTTTAACCTTATCACTGACAAGACACAGGCTGTCTTTTGGCCTTCTAAAACGCCTGATAAGGGAGTGTATTTATGGCGACATTTCTACTATATCTTTGAGGTTATAAAGCATACCGACAAAGGAAACTGGTATCGAATTACGTCACCTGAGGAGACACACTACGTGTTTATGTTGAAGACTTCGATGCCCGATGTCTCTAAATTTGTAGGAGTTAAGAACGCGGTTAGTAAATTAAATTAAGATAATGAAAGGCATATTGAAAATGAAAAAGTATCTATATACGTTGTTGTCCCTATTGTTTGTGGCTACCATTTCATCGTGTGAGAAGGGCGATTTGCTGAACATCATCACGCAAGATATTGACTTAAACGAGAACTCTAAAGAGTATCAACAATATCTAAAGGAGCGAATTGAGTCGTATTTGAAGACTTATCGTTTTGAAGAAGCAAAGAAATTAGTGCCTAAACTCACTGAAGAGGAGACGCAAAAGCGGTTTTGGGTCTTATATAATAAGTATCATCAAGAGGCTCTAACGCAAGGATGTGGCTATATCTTAGCGTCAGGTGACACGCTGTTTCTAAAGGTAATGAACAAAGACGAGATAGCCCCGAGTCAGTTAAAAGCGTTGACTTCGTTTTATGATTACCTCGAATTGAAGGGCACAAACCAAGAAACAACGCTGTGGGGCTTAGGAAATTATCCTGCATTGGAAACGCTTTCGTTCCCTTCTTGCTTTGTTTCTAAGGTGAAAGATCTTGATAAACTCAAGCAACTTAGAGTCTTTTCGCTCACTGCCGACAAAGAGAAATATGAGTGGTGGTTTACTTCTAAGGCTTTCAAACCTATTGATATGGCGGGTTATGACCTATCAAAGAATGATAAGTTAGATTCACTTCTGTTCGATGGTGTAGACATTTCGAATCTCAAAGTGACTCCAAACACAATGCGGTTATTGTCATTGAAGCACGGCATTTATACCAATGCAAGCCTCAATAGCATTCATGCAAGGAACATAGATATAGAGAATTCGGACGCAGCCGATGACGAATTGATTATCAATAACAAGGCCATTCAGCACCTATCTATTGTGACTAATGCCGACAATAATAAGCCGTTTAAGCTTATAAACGTAGCAAACTCGTCGTTACATAAGCTTTATGTGGTGGAAACTTCAATGGAACAGCGCACACTAAAGAAGGTAATCTTGAATGAAAATATAGATACTTTGACTATTGGTGGCTATATTTCGCGCGGCGATGTGCCACAACAAAGCGTGGAACTCGTTGGACTTTCAAGGCTCAATCGACTCAAACGTTTATCTTATAACCCTGATTTCAGCCCCATAGCTACTAAGGATTTGCCGAAGAACATAGAGGGATTGTATATCGGTGGCTCTGGAAATGTGCCCTATAAAGACGGAGATTCGTTTGACTATAGCCACCTTTCAAAGCTTAAAATCTATTCAAACGGAAAGTTTATTTCGGCAAATATGAAGCTATCTACATCCATAGATTCGATTTATTTGTTTCCTTCTCAGGTATTTGGTGACTTAAAAGAGCTTGACTTTTCAAGCTTAAAATTCACCAAAGCCGATATTTATATAGGCTGGTTAACGCGAAATGATGTGGAGTTGCCTATACTTAAGCGCTTCGTTTTCCCCTGCAACTCTGAGACAACTCAAGTTGAGTAATGCTCAAAGTGAAGTCGTTGATCTGAGTCGTTGCACGCATTTGAAAGACCTTTATGTCGATGATTCACGTACAGGAGAGAGGGCAATTAAGAAACTGATACTACCAAAGAATCTCAAGAAAAGTGACTTTAAGCGACAGCATAAGAGTGAGTTTGAAAACGATTATGCCTTTAAGTTGTCGGATATTAATAATGAAACAGTGATTGAAAACCTGCCTTCGTGGGTTGAAAATGACGGAAACGGAACGTATAGTGTACCGAATGATTAGTGAATTTAATATGGTTTTAACTCTAAAATAAATTGTAAAATGAAAAAGATATGTAGTAATCTATTCGCTGTTCTCTGTCTGATGATGGGAACAATGATGATGTTTTCGTGCTCAAAGAGTGAGGATACGCCCAATGAAAAGGGTAATCCTGAGGCACAAGTAAAGGTGAAAGAAGAAACGAAATCGGCCATTATCAGCGTTAAAAACCTACCCGCAAAGAGCGAAGTGCTGTTGGTTTATGCTGACGATCGGGGGCAGATGCTCACCAAAGGCCTTACCGATGCACAGGGGAAACTGGCAGTTTGATGCCGACCAATTGGTGGGATTTGAACAGCATTTGAAGGTAATGGTGAAAGAAAATGACCAAAACAAACTGATTCAAACCCTCACTATTCCGGCTGCAAAGCAGACTCTCACACAGCAACAGATTGAGAATTTGCTGATGAAACACACCTGGAATTCGGTTGTTTACACTTCACGCATGCTCATAAAGCATAAGGGAAACCTGCCTTTGGATATGTTTATAGGGGTTGCACAAAAGCAGTTTAAGTTTGAAAATCATGGTAAGTTTGTCTTCAAGGTAACCTCTCCATTGAACTTTACCGATAATAATGGCTCATGGAGCCTTAGCAATCAGCAGCTGAATATAAAGACAAAGATTCCTCTTGGGCCTTTAGAGATAAAGAATATCCGTATCAACAAGCTCACCGATGATGAGCTTTCGCTGTTGGCAGAGATATCCGATGGCTTGTTCTTAATAGGTTTTAAGCCACTGAGTTAAGATTCATTATTGGGGCGGAAGCGTGAGTTTCTGCTCCATTTTTTGCTTTTTGAAGTCCTGATATGCTATAAAATACATAAAAATAGGTATGCCATAGTTTTGAGAAAGTGTGTACTTTTGTAGGCGAAAGGTTATCATTTACATGGAAGAAACGCTCTACTCAAAACTCGAAACCACTGCACTCTTCTCGGGTTTAACTGCAAATGCCATTGAAGAACAATTGAAATCATTGCATTACAGCCTTCAAAAGGTGCCTGCAAAGACGCTGTTCATGGCTGAACATCAACCACTTCACGAGATGATATTGGTGCTTGAAGGAAAGGTTTCGGCAAGAATGGGGTCGTCGCGCAGCAAGTCTTTGATGGTAGACTACCTCAAACCAGGATTTATGTTGGCTCCGGCCTTCATACTTTCTGACCATAACCAGCTGCCTGTTGAAGTCAGAGCGGTTGAAGAGAGCACGCTCTTTTGTATGCCGAAAGCTGATTTTTCGCAGCTGATTAACACCAATAGTCTTGTCTTATTCAATTTTTTGGATATCCTTTCCAATATCAATTGTTTCTTGATGAATAAGATTCGGATGAATTATATGGCTTCCATCAAAGAGAAAATAGCCTCATTTCTGCTCCATAATGTTGAGGCTTCACACACTAATATCGTACCATTGAGGTTGTCAAGAAAGCAACTTGCCGATAGGTTTGGTGTGCAAAAGAGTTCGCTTATCCGTACACTTAACGATTTAGAACATTCAAATCTTATTTTCGTTCGTGAGAAAGAAATCGTTGTTCTCAATGTCGTCGGACTCAAAAATGTGTTGAAAGGAAAGTAATATCGTAATTTCCCATTCGCCGTTTCCCGCGCAATACATGCAAGTTTTGTATTTATCAATTTAGCAAAGCCGTAGGGGTTGTAGCAATGTTTCCATAAAAGTGTCCGTTATTGTGAATGTGGTGATTGTGTAATGCCGTGGGTGTTGTGGTAATATTACAATGAAACCTCTCCACATTACAAATGCGCTCATTACGCAACTCGGTACGAGTTGTTCCTTTGATAGCCCGGGGTTGGCGAGGAACGAGCCTACCCCCGGGTAAACGTTTGCATGGAGATTCAACGCCGTAGGTGTTGAGCTTTTTCTGTGAAAGCACACTTACAATGAAACCTTTGATGACGAATTAATCAAAAAAAGCGCAACACCTATGGCGTTGTTCCACGCACACCATACGTTAACCCAGGGTAGCCTGCACTATCGTTTGGCAACCCTGGGCTATCAAAAGCGTAACACCTACGGCGTTGAAACATTCATTTTATAATACAATTAAGGACAACATACGAATAAATAAATGGCAAAATGTGGAAACATTCCAATGAATACATCCGCCATGATGAATATTTTCACCACGTAACGCCGTAGGTATTATAGTAAATTCCCAATGAAATTTCCCCTCATTACAAATGTGCTCACGATGTAACGCCGTAAGCGTTGTACATTTGATAGCCCAGGGTTGACGAGCGAAAGTGAAGACTACCCTGGGTCATTTGCCGTGAGCAAGAACAACGCTGTAGGCGTTGTACCTTTTATTCCTCGGTATTTTATTGCAGCATTCCACGCAGAAAAAGCACAACACCTACGGCGTTGACCTTCTCACTACATACATAACCCTGGGTAGGCTGACGCCAACCCATGGCTATCAAAAGCACAACGCCTACAGCGTTGATTATCAATGACATTACAAAATGCGTCGAAAGGCCATACAATTTGCATTATTTCATAGCATAAAACACGGCAAATTACGCGCTGATTTGCACTAAATTATTTCACCCTTCATTAGTAACAATATTACCACCCCTAATTAACCCCAAAATAACGCCCTTCATTTCCACAACTAACCACTCTCCTCCCTCTTCGGGGAACCATAGGTCGCTGTTCGTGAAGCCTGCGAAACGAGGAAAGCAAAGGGCAGGGGGTGAGGCTTTGTCCGCCTAACATCATTTCACCTTCTCTTATCAACACCATCGCCACCCCAAATTAATCCACAACTAACTACTCCCCTCTCTCTTCGGAGAGGGGCTGGGGGAGAGGCTTTGTTTCCCTTCCCCCACCAAACAAAAAGTAGGATAACTCTACTTTTTTAACATCTTTTTTGCACTGAATATCAATTATTTCACCTATATTTGAGACGTGAATCATCCACCTTTTTAGAATGAGGTGGAAACGCATGGAACATTGTTTGCAGACTGCATTGATAGCCCATGTTTTGGAAGTTCACTTTAGTGTGTACGTGCTTACACCTGCTTGGAAAACTTTTTGGCTGTGAAAGGACTTGTTGCTAACGGGTTTTGGGCCTTAAAAAACATAGAAAACACGATTATATTTAACTTTAATAAGCTTATGATATATGCAAAATTGACAGCTGCAGAAGCTGCGGCCATGATTCAAAATGATGAAACTGTGGCGCTATCGGGCTTCACTCCGAATGGTGTTGCCAAAGCCGTTTTTCGCGAACTCTCTAAGCGTGCCTTGCACGAACATGCCGAAGGACGCCCCTTTAAGGTTGGAATCATCACGGGAGCCTCTACGGGTCAGAGTGTAGAAGGCGACATGGCAGCTGCTAACGCCATTAAGTTTCGCACGCCATTCTCAACAAACAAGGACTTTAGAGAACACGTAAATGCCGGTGAAATAGACTTTGAAGATATGCATTTAGGCCATGTTGCCGAGCGACTTCGCCGTGGTTTCTATGGTGAAATCGATTGGGCTATCATCGAAGTAAGCGGATTTATGCAGGCTGGAAGCACGTGTCGAGGCTATCTTACGAGTGCAGGCGGCGTGGTTCCAACGATTGTTCGCATGGCCAAACATGTGATTTTAGAACTCAATACGTTTCATAGTCTGCAGTCACGCCTGTTGCATGATGTCTACGAACCTGCTCGTTGTCTCATCGTTTGCCGATATTGATTAATCAAGTGACCGATAGAATAGGAAAAGAATTTGTCGAAATAGATGGTCATAAGATTGTGGGTGTGGTGGAATGTTGTATTCCTGAGGAAGCAAGAGCCTTCAAACCTGTTGATGAAGTGACGAGTAGGATGGGAAATTTTGTGGCAGATTTTTTGGTTTCCGACCTGAAACGAGGTCTTCTTCCGAAAGAGTTTCTCCCCGTACAGAGTGGTGTTGGTGTCATCAGTAATGCCGTTTTAGAGGCTTTGGGGCATCATCCTGGCATTCCAAATTTCTCTGTTTATACCGAAGTTGTACAGGATGCGGTGATTAAACACATGAAAAACGGGAAGATTATAGATGCGAGTTGTTCGTCATTAACAGTGACAAATGAGACTCTTATGGATATTTATAGTAACATGGACTTCTTTTATCGTCACGTGGTTATACGCCCAAGTGAGATCAGTAACTCACCCGAGGTGATACGACGGCTTGGAGTTATTGCTATGAATACAGCCATGGAGTGTGACATTTACGGTCATGAGAACTCGAGTCATGTGTGTGGTAGTCAGCTGATGAATGGCATTGGAGGCTCATGTGACTATGAACGTAATGGTTATTTGAGTATCTTCACGATGCCAAGTACAACAAAGATGGTCGAATCAGTACGATTGTACCGATGTGTAGCCATGTAGACTCAACGGAACATGACGTAGATGTGATTGTGACGGAACAGGGAGTAGCTGATCTTCGCGGTAAAGGGCCGCAGCGAAGAGCTATAGAAATCATTGAAAACTGTGCGCATCCAGACTATCGTCCGTTGTTACGTGAGTATCTACGCAAAGCAGGTTGCGGGCACGAACCTCATTGTTTATCTTCTGCTTTGGCTTTCCATGAGGCCTATTTAACAAAGGGTGACATGCGATTGGCTTCATTTTAAGGAGAAAACAGAATCATTATAATAAATCAATCTATACAAATTAAGCGATATCAAAAGGCAATGGATAAAAAGATGATTATGCAATATAAGGCCTCTTTCGATAGCATTGTTCAGTATATTGAAAGCGATGACGCCAAAGAACAAATCGAAGTGTGGTTTGCACGCGAGCTACAAAGTATATTAGGTTATGCCCGTTGGGAGAACTTTCTGGTCGCTATACATCGTGCAATGGATTCATGTAAGTCGCAGAATATCAGCGTTGATGACCATTTTCGTGAGGTCACGAAAATGGTTGGATTAGGGAAGTGGAGCAAAAAGAGAAGTATCTGACTTCATGCTTACACGTTATGCGTGTTATCTTATCGCTCAAAATGGCGATCCAAAGAAAGAAGAAATAGCGTTCGCTCAAAGCTACTTTGCCTTACAAACGCGTAAGGCTGAACTGATAGAAGAGCGATTAAACCTACTTTCTCGCTTGGAAACACGGGATAAACTGAAAGTATCTGAAAAGCAATTGTCACAGAATATATTCCAACGAGGGGTTGATGATAAAGGGTTTGGACGCATACGGTCCAAAGGAGACACTGCTCTTTTCGGCGGATATAGTACAGAAGAGATGAAGATTCGATTGGGTGTGAAGTCTAAAAGACCATTAGCTGACTTCCTTCCCACGCTTACTATCGCAGCAAAGAACCTTGCTACAGAGATGACTAACTACAATGTAGAAAGTAAAGACCTGCAAGGTGAACGCCCTATTACAAGAGAACACATACAAAATAATAAGAGTGTGCGTGACATGTTAGGGCAACGGGGCATTAAACCAGAAGATCTTCCACCCGCAGAAGATATTAAGAAGATAGAGCGTAAAGTCGTTCGAGATGAGAAAAAGATAGAACAAGCATCATTAAAGTTACCAAAGATAAGAATGGATAATAATAATCTATTAAATAGAATATTGCAAATAGAGCATGGTTTTCAGCACATCATTGAGGGAACTGACGAAATCTTTGCTGCGTATGCTAAGGAACAGTGTTATGATTTAGCACTAACATGGTCAAAACATGAAGCTTATCAAGTACGAATGTTGGCTACTTCCGTGTTAGGTAGATTGGCAACAGAGGATGATAATGTGCTTTCCATTTTGAGAAAACAAATAAGTAACGATACAAATTGGAGGGTACAAGAAATGCTTGCAAAGGCTTTGATGAAGTATGTAAGTGTAGAGGCTATGAAACTTCATTGCCTCTTATAGATGAATGGCTTAATGATAGTAACCCAAATGTTATTCGTGCTGTAACAGAGGGATTGAGAATATGGACAAGTCGCCCTTTCTTTAAGGAACATCCATTAATAGCTGTTGCGTTAATTAGTAAGCATAAGGCGCACGAAAGCGAATATCTTAGAAAGTCAGTAGGTAATGCTTTGAAAGATATAAGCAAGAAACACCATGATTTAATACAGCAAGAAGTACAGCAATGGGATTTATCTAATCCAAGGATTCAATTCACTTATAAATATGCAACGAAGCTGTTTAAATAAAGATTACAATAGATAGTTATTCTTTTTAGACGCTCTTGACATGCGATTGGCAGTGCTTTAAAGGCATAACGCCCAATAGTTTATAGGATTAACTATTGGGCGTTATAATGCAATATCAATGACAATTAAATGAGAATGACGTCTTTTTGTGCATAAAAGTCTTTGATAGTCTTCACAATAGCCTTTGAAACAGCGGTATCAATATAGTTATATGGGCGTTGTGTTTGAATGGATTTAACAAACGAAACAAGTTCGTAGCGGATACCTTCGCCATCGAGTTGATAGAAATAACGCTTGTTATTGGCGGGATTTTCTTTTCTGATTTCAAAATAATCTGTTTCCACCATGGTGAAGGTACATAGAGATAACCTTCTGTTCCCGATATAATCAACTCACCTTCTGACTTCACTCCTTGCCCTACTTTCATAGAGGCCACGGCATGATTATATGTGAAAGATATCTTTGTAAAGGTATCAAATAGGTTCTTATCATCCTCAAGTCGTGTTACAATTTGACGTTGATGATAATCTGTTCCGAGTAATTGGAAGATGGGAAGTAGGGCAGTTGGTCCCCAGGCGCATATGCTATTCCACTCTTTTTGCACATTAGAAAGGCTCGTACATGTGGCATCTACCGAGACAATATCGCCGATAACGCCAGTTTTTGCCAATAGAATCAGCCGATAATACGCCATTGAAAAGGCTGTTTTCAGTGCGTCGGCGAGGATACATCCGTGCTGTTTGGCCAGCTTACGGAGTTCTTCATATTGCACAATATCAATCGTTATGGGTGACTCACAAAGTACATTCAGCCCATGATTCAAAGCTTTTTTGATGTCTTCATAATGCGAAACAGGACTTGAAATGATGTATACGGCATTGCAATTATCAAGTAATTCGTCGATGGTTTCATACGAAGGAATGTCTTTTATATTGCTGTTGAGCTTGAAATGTGAACGCGAATAGATGCCCGAAACATGTAGTCCGTTGACATAATTGGCTTCTTTTACAATCTTATTCAATATGGGCGACTCACCGATGAGCCCCAAGTGAATATCACATTTCTCTGCTCTTAGCTCCGAACTTGATATGCCTTGCGTTCTATCTAAATAGACAACCTTACAATATTCGTTAAGATAGTCGAAGTGACCTTTCCAATCTGACCCCACCGTAAAGATGTCTATACCTAATCGTTTGATGTCATCTATCTTCTGACCCTCATATTCTTCGACGATGATTTCATCGGCAAGACCAGTTTGTCTGACGTTTTCTATGCGCTCAATGAGTGATTGTTGCACGTTAATCTTACCTCGGGCGCGGTCGAAATTGTCTGCCGTTACACCGACAACAAGGTAATCTCCCAATGCCTTTGCACGCTCTAAGAGTCGAATATGACCTTTATGTATGAGGTCATAAGTGCCATAAGTGATAACTTTTTTCATGTAATGGTTTATAGAAGTCCGCGTTTCTGCATATCTTTCAAAGCCTCAAGTAGACGCGTATTGTCTTCAATGGTTAGTGCACCAATATGACCTACGCGGAAGATTCTATCCCGCATATCGCCTCCATTGGGGCAAATCCAAATGTGATATTCGTCTTTCAATGTCGTAAACACATCGTAAGCAGACACGTTTCGAGGGTGAAGAGGAGTTACTGCGTTGCCCGGTGAGTGAGAAACAAAGTCAAAAGGCAACGCCTTTACACGCTGACGGAAGTCATCTGCAAGCGCTTTTATCTTACCTCTTTCGGCTTCTTCGCCTCCCCGCTTCATTGATTTCGTGCAGTCGTTTATTGATTTGTCTGAGGATGCCTACAGCCGGAGTGAAGGGTGTTTGGCCTCGTTCTCCGTTCTTTAATGCATCTTTTAAGTCGAAATACATACAGCCGGCATCGTGTTGATAAACACGTTCTACGCCACGAGACGATAGGGTTATGATTGAGATTCCCGGCGGACAAGCCAACGCTTTCTGTGAACCTGTGATCATTACATCGGCACCTAAGGCTTCCATATCAAACGCATCGGCGAGAAAAGAGCTTATAGCGTCGACAACAAGAAACAGATTATTGCGCTTACAAAAGGCGCTAATGCGTTCTATATTGTAGTGAACGCCTGTGGAAGTTTCGTTTACATTGACCAAGAAACCGGTGTAACCTTGCTGCTCATAGGGTGCAAGCATCTCATCGGTGATGTCATATCCAAACTCAGGTACAAGCTCTGTATAAGGTATATGATGTACTTTGCAGAGCTGAACAAAGCGTTCTCCAAAGCTACCTCCATTGATAACAAGCACCTTATCCTGTGGAGTGAAGGTGTTAATCAAGGTTGCTTCCATTGCCGCTGAACCCGAACCAGTAATAAAAACGACTCTTGCGTCTTTGTCAGCCTTAGCAAATTTCTTGATAAGGGCTTCGTTTTCAAACATCACTTGTGAGAATTCAGGAGTTCGAAAGTATGGAACTTGCTCACTACCTATGGCTCTTACGCCCTCACTTGACATCACCGGACCAACGGTGAAGTTTAACATTATGTCCTGATCTTGCATCATTAACAATACTATTATAACCTATTTGCATACAAAAATAATAAAAATAATTCGTTATAAAGGCAGAAATTCGTTATTTATCCTTACCTTTACTCAAAATTATTACATTCAATATGAGAATCGTTTTGTTTTGCGAGAATAAGTATGCCATAGATATTTTGCATCCCATTCAATTGGAAGCAGACCGCGAAGGAGGGAATGAGGTGCTGTGGTATGTGCATGAAAAGAAGATTCCTGACTTTCCTTTGAAGCATGAAGTGCGTTGGACGGCGAGCATGCAAGAGACTTATGACTTCATGCCCGAAGCCATTTTCGTGCCTGGAAACATTGTTCCCTACTACTTTTCTGGTGTGAAAATACAAATTTTCCATGGCTATGCAGCTGAGAAAAAAGACCATTGGATTATCCGAAGATACTTTGATTGTTACTTCACACAAGGCCCTTACTTCACTAAAGTTTATGGAGTTGTCGCTGAAATACGGAGATTTTGAAGTGTTGGAAACGGGTTGGCCACGCCAAGACTGGATAGCTGAACACCGAAATGACTTTAATCAAGAGCGCGAACAGCTGTTAAAGCAGTATGGAAAGCAGCAAATTGTGCTCTATGCACCTACGTTTTCGCCAAAACTCACGTCACTTCCGCTCATCAAAGATAACTTAGTGAAGCTTAGTAAGCAAAAGGATGTGTTGCTGTTGATGAAGTTTCATCCGCTGACACGCCAGGAATGGGTGGATGAATACAAGGATTTGGCGGCACAATATGACAATATTGTGTATGTCGATGACTACAGTGTGACGAAATATATGCTAATGGCTGATGTGATGATCAGCGATACTTCGTCAACGATTTATGAGTTCTTGTTGCTCGATAAGCCTGTGGTGACGCTCAATGCCATATCGAAAGACATCTATTGGAAGAACATAACAGACCCTAATCTCCTATGCGATGCCGTGGAAGATGTCGTGGAAAATGAGGACTATGTGCGCCTTCGCAGGTGGGTGATTGACAATTACGACCCCTATACCGATGGCAAAGTAGCCCACAGAATGCTTGAGGGAGCACGCGATTATATCCGCAGAAAGGGTGTGCCCGAGAAGAGAAAACTCAATTTGTGGCGTCAGTACACAAGCATCAAAACGTTTGGTCGCATCAAGAAGAAAGATTAACTACCGATTGATAATGCAGAAATGGAGATGTAAGTTGGTAAAAGGCGTCTCATGATTTACACCATTCCACGGCATGGATTAATGGAAATAGTATAACAAAATACATGTTTCAACGCCATAGGTGTTGCGTTTTTTCAGCGCAATTTGCCATTTATTCATGTGTGTATTGCCGTCAATCACACCATGATATGAATATTTCAATGCCATAAGTGTTACGCTTTCTAAGCGTAATCCGCTATTAATCCATTTGTGTATAGACGTTAATCACGGCATGAAACACACGTACCAACGCCGTAGGTGTTGCGTTTTTGATAGCCCAGGGTTGCCAAGCGATAGTGCAGGCTACCCTGGGTTAGTGTATGTTGTGCGTGGAACAACGCCGTAGGTGTTGCGCTTTCTTTGATTAATCCACCATGAAATGTTTCATTGTAAGCGTGCCTTCACAGAAAAAGCTCAACACCTACGGCGTTGAATCTCCTTGTGGATGCTCACCCGGGGTAGGCTCGTTCCTCGCCAACCCCGGGCTATCAAAGGAACAACTCGTACCGAGTTGCACCATGAGGGCATTTATATTGCGAAATTCATCCATTGGGATAATAGCGCAATTCCAACGCAGTTGCGAGATGAAATAATTGTAGGTGTGGCGTTGTGGATAATGAAAGGGGAAATAGTATAAGGCAAACAAAGCCCCACCTCCAGCCCCTCCCCGAAAAGGGAGGGGAGTAGTTAGCCATGGAAATGGGGGAGTTATTTGAAGGTTGATTAGAGGTGGTGATGTCGTTGATAATGAAAGGTAAAATGGTTTGCGTCATTTCATCGTGTAAAATACGGCAAAACATGCAACCATTTGATGCAAATTAGTGCGTAAAATGATGCAGATTATAATATCATTTAAGTTCAACGCTGTAGGCGTTGTACCTTTGATAGCCCAGGGTTGGCGTCAGCCTACCCTGGGTTATGCATGTAGTGAGGAGGTCAACGCCGTAGGTGTTGTACGTTTTCTGCGTGGAATGCCGCGATAAAAAGCCAATATATAAAAAGGTACAACGCCTACAGCGTTGTTACCACTCACGGCAAATAACCCAGGGTAGCCTTCGCTTTCGCTTGTCAACCCTGGGCTATCAAAAGTACAACGCTTACAGCGTTGCGTCGTTGTGACATTCGCAATGGCGGGTATATTCATTTAATTATTGGCATAACACCCATAGCGTTGCATGATGAGCGCATTCATTATGGAGGATATATCCATTGAAATATTGGCACATTTTGCTATTTATTAATTCGGATGTTGACATCAATTGTATTATAAAATGAACGTATCAACGCCGTAGGTGTTGCGGTTTTTCGGCACAATTTGCCATTTATTCATCACCCGATTTACGCCATACCACAGCATGAATGAATAGCACACTATACGGAAATGTATAGCATTTATGGCATTACATCGTTTGTTTCATCACCCAATTTACGCCACCCCACGGGATGAATGAATGAAGAATTATGGGAAAACATATAATGTTAATGGCATTGGATGATTCACATCGTGTTTTGCCTCATATTATTACGTTTCGCAATTCACGGCAAATTGGCGTGTGATTTGAGTCATATTACACGCCAATTTGTAGTATTTCATCGCGCAAAGTGAATGGGTTGATGAAATACTTTCAGCCGTTCTTAGAAATCTTTACTTTTGGTTTGCCTGCTGCTTCAAATAAGTGCGATAGGGCATTTGCAAGTCGAGGTATCTGAAATTCTGTGGAGGCATTTCGTCAGGCAACTGCATGTAGTTGCCGTAACAATACTTTAGATAAGCATCGGGCTTAGCAACGCCCATGAAACTATGGCCTTCAAACGAGATGGGTGTAGGCTCTCCATAGACCTCACGCGGTAAGATTCCGCGCTCTGGAGCGTTGTCATGGTCGGCCACGAGCGTTGAATGGTCGAAGTCATACTCGCTTTGTATCTTGTCAAGTTTGCGATGTAACCACGCCGAAGAAAACAGTTTGTGACACATTTTGATGAAAAGGCAGTCGAGACCACGCCCATGTTTGTAAGGATCGCGTAGGTTATAATACATCAATCTCACGTAGAAATCATATCTCATATAATGCCACTTGCGTTTCAATGGGTTTGTAGTCATGCCGTCAAGTGGAAAGATATCCACGGGCAATCCGCCTATAAAGTTGAAGCTTCTGCGCAGAATATAAGTGGTGTTTGCGTCTTGAATGCGTGCAAAGGCATAGGGATAATGTGGGTTTTGGATGCCACTGACGAGCTCGATGTGCTTGGGTAACCACTCATTGGCATGTGCAATGAGGATGTTATAGTCCTTTCTTGGCAGGGCAATGTCAGCGTCGTCATCCCATGGAACAAAGCCTTTGTGGCGCACAGCACCCAGCATTGTGCCCGCTAAAAGATAGTAACGCAGATGGTGTTCACGGCAAACGCGGTCGATATTCACCATAAGTTCAAGGATGCAGGCTTGCAGTTTCTTGGTTTCTTCGTCTGAAATCCTTCCCTTTTGTTCTTTCATTTTATAATGGTTTTAAGAGTTTTATATAAATTATTTCGCACTGATTGGGGTTTAAGTGACCTTATCTTTAAGTTTCAGAAGACGCCTTTTGGGAGGTCATTCGGAAATATTTATCTAACACAAGCAGTGAAATGATGCATTCACGACGAGCATTTCTAAACCTGTTTACATGTTCATGGGCGTGATTGATAATGGCTTGTGCCTCGTCGGGATGACTGATATAATAGTCTATTCTGTCTTCTAAGTCGCTGTAATCAGGCTTTACTTCTATGTAATGATAATTGGGAATGAGCGTTCCTTCCATAAACCATGTTTCATACTTTGGGCGTGGCATGACGGCGATTGAATTTGAAGACATAATCCATTTGAGGTTGCTCGCCACATCATTACCCTCTAAGGCCATGATAAACTTATAGTCGAGATGCTCCCGAATGGTCATTTCTCGGTGTACCATTCCGTTAAATACTTGTCGATAACACCGATATTGAAGCGTGGATTACCGAAGAATTTCTTGACGAAATCATAGCGGTTCTGCTTTAAAGTGTTGCTATCGAACTGGCCAATCAAGCCCCGAAAGACCACTTTATTGGCTTTTTCGGCGAAGCGAAGTGGGTCGTTTACGAAGAGGAAATGACGCACACGGTCGAGTTTCATCAGTACAGCGTTGGCATTGTTTGCATCAATTGGTCGGCTCTTTACAATTGAAGGAACCTCTGGAATAGCGGTGATGTCACCAGGAAGTAACTTCCATTTGTTGTTCAAAGGAAAGGCCTTTGCATAGCGAAATGAGTCAAGATAGTAAACCGATTGCCCTGTTTTCTTTTGCTTTGCGAGGCAGATGGCCTGCTGTTGAAAGGCAGAATGGTCGATGGTTGAACGTTGAAGCTTGTTATAATAGTCCACGCGTTGCGAAATCTCTTCCCAGTCGTCACGTTGTGAAACCTTTGAAAGCACCATCTTGCGAAATAGGGATAGCAGGCAGTGGGGCGTCAGAATCCAAAGATAAGACGTGATATAATAGCGCAGCTTTGAGTTCTTTCCGCTGTGCAACATATAGTAAAGTTTGCGTGGAATCATCATGATGATCATGTGTTATAGGTGAATAGATCTCGACTTTTGACAAGAAGTAAACAACAGATAGCAGGGTTTAGCCTTGCGGTTGAGGCTGTTCCTTTTTGCGTTTCACAACCTTTCCATTCTTCACCTCCCAGTTTTTATTAAATTCTTCGCGTGTTCTTTTCCAGCGATTGTGGCTCCATAAGTAGAGTTCGGGCTGGTTTTTAATAGACCTTTCCAATTCTTTATAGTAGAGATCTGTTATTTCAAAGTCGGCCATCTCTTTGGTTTTGCGACTGATGAGACGCATTTCGCAGTTATAGTGGCCTCTTTTCACGCGTGTAACATGGCCATAAAAGAAGGCCTGTCCAGTGTGTTTGACAATTCGTTCGGCTCCGGTGAGCACTGGAGTGTCGTGGTTTAGGAAGTCAACCCAATGATGTATGTTCCACCATAGTGGCACTTGATCGGATATATAGCCAACAATGAGCGGCTTTCCTTCGCGAGAAAGCGTGATAATCTTGCGCAAAGACTCTTGCATGGGGATGCATAAGGCGCCGTGAAGTTCGCGTACATACTTAAACAAACGGTCGAAATATTCGTTTCAAGAGGGTGATAGAGCTGACAACAAAGGCCGTTTGATGTCCAATAGGGAAGCGAAGTAATCCATTCCCAGTTGCCTAAGTGTCCGAGATATACACCTATCGACTGGCCTTCGGAGAGGATTTCATGAATCTGTTCCATACCCGTGAACGTCATTCTCTGCATGAGTTGTCGTTTACTTATAGACATAAGCTTGACTGTTTCGACAAGATAGTCGCAGAACCAATGGTAGAATTGGTGCTCAATCTCACGCAGTTCGGCCTTTGATTTCTCTGGAAACGAGGTGGAAAGATTGTTCCAAATCACGTCATGTCGATAGCGAACAACATAGGTTATGACGTAATAGAGTAGGTCGGAGAGGCGATAAAGCACCCATAAGGGCAACAAAGACATCACCCACCAAAAGCCATAAGCGAGGGTATAAGCTATATATAACAGTGCTTTCTTCATTTTGTTTAGGGCTGAACTTTGAGTTTATCCTTCACCATTCGGTACATATATTGATAGATAATGGCCTTAAGCTCGGTCTCCATCTGGTGTTGTTCTTTCACTTTTCCTACGAGGTTATGCTCCATAAGCAGGTCGGTGAGTTTGTAAATGGCTTTGGTTTGTTTGCCATCCCATTGCAAAACATAACCATATTTCACGTATTGATAGATGCCATTTAGATAGTTTACAGCCCACGTTTCGCTTGCAGGCGTGCCGAGAAGGTCGTCACCAAAGGCCAGATAAGGAGTGGGATAGCGGATGTAGTTGAGTAGCGTTGGCATGATATCTATTTGTTGTGCGATGCCATTTACACGTTGAGGCATGATGTCACCTGACGGATCATATATAATAATAGGTGAGCAAAAGCCGCCTATATCGGTTTTATATTGTGCATGATCACTTTGATTTGTGTGGTCGCTTGTAAGCACAAAGATAGTGTTTTTGAACCATTTCTGCTTGCTTGCTGAGGCAAAGAACTTTCCAATGGCCATGTCGGTGTAGCGTATGCACTTTTGAATGGGCAGATGTTCTTCCTTATAAATGTTCTTATATTTACTGGGAACAACGAATGGGTCGTGGCTCGACACGGTGAAAAGTGCCGTCATGAATGGCTCTTTTAGCTCGCCCATTTTCGCACAATAGTATTGAAGGAAGGGCTCATCCCATATTCCCCAGTTGCCATCGAAGTCCTTATCGCCACCAAAACGAGGGTCATTGTCATAGTCTTGGCGGCCATAATAGTTTTGGAATCCAATCTTTTTAGAGAATGCCAAAAAGCCCATTGAACCCCGGTTTGCCCCATGGAAGAAGGCCGTTTGATAGCCCCAATGGCTTAAAGGCCTGGTAAGCCGGTGTAATCATTCATTGAAGCGGGCGTGAGAATAAAGGGTTCACCGAATCGAGGAATGCTACAAAGGATGGAAGGCATGCCATCAATGCTCTTTCTTCCATTGCAAAATGAATAGCGATAAACAAGACTTTTCTCGATCAATCGGTCTACATTAGGCGTATATCCCTTATATTTCCCATCGAAAAAGTCCTTATTAAAGCCGCCGATATATTCTCTTCCGAAGCTCTCAACGATAAGGATGACGATGTTCTTCTTGTTGAAATTCCCCTTCGGGACAATCATGTGGACGGGCGAATAGACCTTTGCGGCCTCATTGAGTGATGTGTAATAACGAGGTATTTCGAAGTCGGATTTGCCAATAGTACGTATTAATGCGAACGGCGTATTAAGCACAACAGCGCAGTCAGTGGGTCGTTCTACAAACTGATTCGCATTGCTTATGGTGATGGGTCGCACGCCAGATTGAAGTCCTCCGCGGCATCCTGCCACAGTAGCGATGCCTGCTAACACGAAGCATACAAGGAGTTTGAGCGTGAAAGCCCATCTTTCCTTCGGACGCTTATAGTCACGATAGTCGGTGTGTGGCATGAGATAACATTTCCAGATGGCCCAAACGATGAGTCCAAAGATAAGTAAAAGATACCAGTGGGTCAGCGTATTATGAAGGATAATGCCTGTAATGTTGTTCTCATTACCAAACTCTCTAAACACGCTTGTTGTCGTTCGGCGCAGTGTAAAGGGGAAGTAGACAGCGTCAGCAAGGTTGATGGCCAACGCAAAGGCATTGACAACAACAAACAACCACTTGCAGATGCGGTGATAAATCGGGTTTTCTTTGCGCCAAAAAGGAATGAGCATGAGAACCATGTAAAGGCTGTTTGTGTAGAGAATTGCCGTGGTATCAAACATCAAACTGCCTTTAATCCAGGGACCGATAGTGCTGAGTTTGATTCCTTCGGCAAAGTAACTGTAGTTCACAAACACGTAAGTGACGCGTGCAAGAAGGTAGATGAGGTAGGCCAATAGCAAGTTAACAAGCAATGCTATGGGCGAACCGAATGATGATTTTAATAGGCGTTTCATGCTATTCCGTCCTTTCTTTAGTTTACACTTGTTGCATTTCGTGCAGCTTTTTGTAGTATCCGTTATTGCCAATGAGTTCATCATGCGTGCCACGTTCAATGATTCGGCCTTCATGGAGCACGCAGATCTCGTCGGCATTACGTATGGTTGACAGTCTATGGGCTACCGCAATGGTCGTTCGAGTCTTCATTAATTTCGCCAAAGCATCCTGTACTAACCGTTCACTTTCAGTGTCGAGAGCCGACGTTGCCTCATCAAGTATAAGGATAGGTGGGTTCTTTAAGATGGCACGCGCTATGCTAACACGCTGCCGTTGGCCTCCCGATAGCCTACCACCACGGTCACCTATGCTCGTGTTGAAGCCCTCTTCACTCTGCATAATAAAGTCAAAAGCGTTCGCAATTCGAGCCGCTTCAGCCACTTGTTCATCGGTAGCTTCCGAGGTGCCGAACTTGATATTGTTCTTGAAAGTGTCGTTAAACAGGATGGCTTCTTGGTTTACATTGCCGATGAGGCGACGCAAATCATGAATCTTTAAGTCTTTAATGTTGATGCCATCAATAAGTATTTCTCCTTCTTGTACATCGTAATAACGAGGAATAAGGTCTACAAGTGTGGACTTTCCTGAGCCACTTTGACCAACAAGTGCAACCATCTTGCCTTTCGGAATCGTGAGGTTGATGTCGCGAAGCACCCATTTTTGTTCATATTTGAATGACACATGACGGAACTCTATGTCGTGTTCAAAGGCAACGATTGACTTTGGATTAGCACTCTCTTTGATGCTAATCTCGGCTTTAAGTATCTTATCTACGCGCTCCATACTGGCCAATCCTTCGGTATATTGTAGCCCGCCTTCGAGAATTCTTTTAGGGGATTGATGATAGAATAGAGCATTACAAGATAATAAATGAACTTAGGGCCAGTCAAAGTATGGTTGTTTAACACGAGCATTCCACCCACCCAAAGCACTATAATAATCATAACCGTGCCAAGAAACTCACTCATTGGGTGGGCCATCTGTTGGCGAATGTTCACTCGCATGACATTCTTTCGGTAGCAACTATTTACTTTATCAAACCTTTCATTCATCAGTTTTTCTGCACAAAAGGCTTTAATGATGCGCAGACCACCAAGTGTTTCTTCCACCTGACTCATCGTATCGCTCCATAAACTCTGGGCTTCTATGCTTTGAGCCTTGAGCTTTCGCCCAACGATTCCCATGAACCAACCGAAGATTGGCACAAAGATTATCGTGAAAAGTGTAAGTTGCCACGATGTAATCACTAAGGCTGCAAAGTAGCTAATGATGAGAATTGGGTTCTTGAAAAGCATATCTAAGCTCGCCATGATAGAGCTTTCAATCTCTTGAACATCACCACTCATGCGGGCAATGATGTCACCTTTGCGCTCTTCGCTAAAGAAACCGAGCGACAACGCATTGATTTTCTGGTAGAGTTGGTTGCGGATGTCGCGCACAACTCCTGTGCGAATAGGAATGATTGTGGCTGAAGAGAGAAAGTAAGCTCCTGTTTTCAACATGGTCATGAAAGCCAAAAGCAGACCTATTATCAATAAGGTGTTGGCCGGACCTAACGTGAAAATATAGTGCTGAATGTAATAGTTGGCGTTGTTAACCAACAGATCTACGAAGCTTTCTAAACTATGAACATTGTCCCATGTGATGAGTTTCGTGACAGGTTTAACGTCACTTGTCTTAACAAAATCTGCAAAATAGGAATCAAAGTCATGAAAGAAAAGATATTCAGCACCGCTGAAAGGATGTTGAATATGATGCTCCACACGAGATATTTCTTATAAGGTGGAACGAAGCGTCGAAGCACTTGCAAGAACTCTTTCATACGTTTTCGGTCTTGATTTATTTGATTTCTTCGCCAAAGAGCGTTGCACTCGTCGAACCAGTGATACGCACTTTGATAAACTCGCCTATGTGGTGATTACCTTTTTCGACAATAACGGCTTTGTTTTGTTCGGTTCTTCCCATGAGATGATTACGGTCTTTCTTACTGAATCTCTCTGTAAGAATCACAAATTCTCGGCCTTCATCCTTCTTGTTTTGTTCGGCACTGATGGCTGTTTGCAAATGAATGAGCTGATTGAGTCGGGCAATCTTCACTTCTTCGGGCACGTTGTCGGCCAGATGTTTGGCTGCATAGGTGCCGGGACGTTCACTGTATTTGAACATGAAAGCACTGTCATAGCCCACCTCTTTGACCAAAGAGAGCGTCTGTTCTTGGTCTTCTTCCGTCTCATTATGATAGCCAACGAAGATATCGGTAGTCAAACCACAGTCTGGAATGATGCGTTTTATGGCAGCAACTTTATCGAGATAGTCCTCCCGTGTGTACTTTCTGTTCATCAGTTTCAGTATCTTATTGCTGCCACTTTGAGCGGGAAAGTGAATGTGTTTGCAAAGGTTTGGCTCGTCGGCAATGGCATGTAGGATATCTTCTGACATGTCTTCAGGATTCGAAGTGGTGAATCTCACACGCATATCAGGCACACTTTGCGCCACCTTCGAAGCAGTTCGGCAAACGAAGTGCCGTTTTCGGGGCGCTTACCATTCGGCAAAAGACCATACGAATTGACGTTCTGGCCAAGCAATGTAACCTCTTTAAACCCTTTGTCATGCAAGTCTTTGACCTCCGCCAAGATGCTTTCCACATCACGACTACGCTCTCTTCCGCGTGTATAAGGCACGATACAATAGTGGCAAAAGTTGTTACATCCGCGCATGATACTAACGAAACCACTCACCCGATTGCCTCCAATGCGTTGCGGAAGCACGTCACGATAGGTCTCTGTTGTAGAGAGATCGGTGTCTACTGCGGCATGACCAAGCTCGCATTCTGCTATCATTGTTGGCAAGTTTAGATAGGAATCAGGACCACAAACAAGGCTTGCGTGGTGGTTCTTTATAAGGTCGTCTTTCACTCGTTCGGCCATACAGCCGAGCACACCAAGGATGAGTTGGCGTCCTTTCTTTTGCTCGGCATGCAGTGTATCAAGTCGATTGTATATCTTGTTTTCGGCATTTTCGCGTACACTGCAAGTATTAAGAAAGATGGCATCTGCCTCTTCTTCGTTCTCACATACGTCGTATCCGGCCATCTTCATGACTGAAGCGATGACCTCACTATCGGCTACATTCATCTGACAGCCATAGGTTTCGATGTATAATTTCTTGTCCATAAATGATAAAAAAGCCTGAAATCAGCCCATGACTCCCTCCCCAACGAAGGGGAGAAAAAGCTTAAAAGGCTTGTGAAGGCTTATATGTTGTTTGCTTTATTGTCTTTATATATAATTTAATTGTATGTTATCAATATTGAAAAGTCTATCGTAATTTCTGCTTTTTACAGCTTTCTTTCTTCTGAAAATCAGTGGTCTCTTTTCTTTTAATGCGTTCAACGGAGGATACAAAAGACTTTAACCATGTGTCATCTCCCATTTCTTCGAGAGACTCCGGGAGTGGATATGCGGTTTGAAATGAAATTCAACACGGCATAAAGTGCCACACCTGTAATCAAGCCTGCTATGGCATCAATGGCATAATGCGCCTGAATGTAGACGGTAGCCATGCATAAGAACACGTAGAAGGGTAGCAAAGTAAACAGCAGTTTGCGGTTACCACTGCGCCAAGCCAATAGTATGCAGATGGTGCTTACACCGACATGACTGCTCGGAAAGGCTGCCGTGGGGCGCTCACCTGCGGCTTTTGCATCTTCAACGAGATTGTAAAAGATGCCATGAACATCACCCGGACTCGGCAAACAAGCTTGATGTGAGTTGAAATAATCACCCACATTGGGAAATATTCCGTGTGCAGCATTGTGCAAACCAATGGCTTTATAATAAAAGGTTGGCCCTGCAACAGGCAGTAAATCAAAGATAACGTAATAGCTGAAAAAGGCTCCCAAGATGATGAAAGCAGCCTTTCCAAAGTCTTCATAGCGTTTGAAGAAATAGTAAAGTGTTACTACTGCTATCATCGGAAATAGGAAACATAACCACAATCCATGAGTTCACTCACAATGGGTGAAGGGAAAGCACGGGCAAATTCGAGTGCAGGTTGGAAACCAAAGAGCTGTTGTTCCCAGGTGGCAAACACGTGATCGAGGTTCGGAAACATGCGATTGATTTCGTAGGTATCGGGATACCACCATGCCAACATACCCATTTGAGCTGCCACACGGACAAACATTGTAAACCGACAAGGCAGTAATCGATAGACAATCCATAGGGCAATGATAGTTGCTCCCACGCGAACTCGCTCCCAAATCATCGTCTCGGGATTCGTTAATTTGGTAGAAGTGAACAGCACAATCAATAGGGTAAATGCGATATAAGCAATCACAACCCACTCAAAAGGCATGAGACTTTTGTGCTCAGCCTGCCATCCTTCGCCCTGCCAAGGCCATGTAAAAGTGTTCTTGTTTCTTCTTTTTACCATTTACAACCATTTGTTCTCGCGATACCATTCGATAGTTCTTCGCGTACCTTCTGCAAGGTCTACCTGCGGATGAAAGCCCAATTCATCTACAGCAGGCTCTATATCGCAACGCCAATTACGCTGCTTTAATATGTTATATTTATCGTTGTTGAGCGCTGAAATCTTACCCGTCATGTGAGCAATGCGCTCACCAAAGAACGTCACAACACGCAAAACCCAAACCGGAGCCTTAATTCTTATCCACCAAGGATTGCCAAGGCATTTATGAATCAGATTGCTAAAGTCTGACGATTGGTATACATTGCCGTCACTGAGAAAGTATTTTCGTCCGTCACGTCCATGGTCGAAAGCCTGGAAAACGGCTTGAACCACGTCGGTAACATAAACAAATGTGATGTCCTGACGCTTGAAACCAACAGAGAAATCAACGTGCCCTTTGATGCTTTTTGCCATTAAGAAGTAGTCGCGTTCACGCGGTCCATAGACTCCTGTGGGCCTTAAAATGATGTAAGGGAAATCGTTTCCCACACGCTCCAAATACGCTTCGGCCATGAGTTTGCTTTTCCCATACGCCGTGTTTGGCTTCGGATGGTCGTCTTCTGTAATCTCGTGATAAGGTTGTTGCTCTTTGATTGCGCCATAAACACTAAGACTACTCAAGTAGATGAAACGTCGGATGGGCATGTGTAATGCCAGCAACGCTTCAACAAGATGACGCGTTCCGTCTGTATTTATCTTGTAAAAGTCGTCGGCATGTAGGCACTTTGTCACGCCAGCAGCATGCACAACATAGTCGAACTCGTGTCCGGCAAGTTGCTTTTCCAAGTCTTTTTCAGAGGATAAGTTGAGCTCAATGAAGTGTATTCGCTTATCGGTGAGATACTTTTTTGAACTGCTTTTCCTCACAGCAGCCCACACTTCCATCTCCCGACGCAGCGCTTCTTCTACGATAAAGCTGCCAATGAATCCACTGGCACCAGTCACTAATATTTTCATTAAATAGCTATTTACGGGGCAAAATTAATGGATTTTCCATGAATGGCAAAGGATTTCTCTGAATATTTAAGGTGAACTCACGGCATAAACGCTATCCCATTGGCCGATAATCATGTGAAACCAAACGGCAAACTACATTCACAATGAAGGATATGCAAGCCTTATGACGTCTGCATCCCAACCCCCTTTTTTGATAGAAAGTCCTTCCATGCGCTCTTTTCAAAGCCTCCTGTGAATAGAATGTAAGTCAATGAACCTCAGCATTTTATGCAAACGATGAGCAAAAGTGAAGTGAGTCGTCATGCTATCTGCATCATTTCGTGGTGTAATCTGCGTTATTTTAGCGTGTCATTTGACTCATTTTATAATGCAAAGCATGGCAGATTACGCGTCTATCTGCCCCAAATCATAAAACAGCATAGGGCAGGATAAATCGCTTTTTGCATCATCAGCCCTCGACTTTCTTTCGCCTTTGCAGAATGATATGTTCGCAATTATTTTCAAATATCCTTGCCATAAAATTTGGTTATGTCGTGATTGATGATTATCTTTGCATGCGAATTCGGGATGTAGCGCAGTTGGTAGCGCACACGTCTGGGGGGCGCGAGGTCGCCAGTTCGAGTCTGGTCATCCCGACAATTCAGTCAAAAGGAAAGCTAACGGCTTTCCTTTTTTCGTTTGAATCGAATCAAAAAAAGTTGTAGCATTAGGCTCATTCAAGCATAAAATTTGGGCTATCGTCACACGTAATCAAAGATTTTTGTGTAAGTTTGCAGTCTATGGAGCACGAATATTACATGAAACGGTGCCTGCAATTGGCTGAGAATGGACGGCAAAATGCCAAGCCTAATCCCATGGTTGGGGCTGTAATTGTGGCGCAAAATCGTATCATTGGCGAGGGATATCACGTCAGATTTGGTGAAGGACACGCTGAAGTTAATGCCTTTTTAAGCGTCAAACCAGAGGATGAAATGCTGTTAAACGAGGCCACAATCTACGTGTCGTTAGAGCCTTGTTCGCATTATGGGAAGACGCCACCTTGTGCAGATCTCATCATCAGTAAAGGCATAAAGCGTTGCGTTTGCGGTTGTGTTGACCCCTTTGCAAAGGTGCAAGGACGAGGTATTCAGCGTATGCGCGACGCAGGAATTGAGGTGATTGTCGGAGTAATGGAAAAGGAATGTCTGGCGCTGAACCGTCGTTTCATCACATTTAATGCCAAACATCGGCCTTATATTCTATTGAAATGGGCGCAAACACTCAATGGTTTTATCAGTCGAAAAGGTGGTCCATTGCAACTCTCTACACCCAAAACACAGATGCTTGTGCACCAGTTGCGGGCCGAAAACGATGCGATTCTCGTGGGACATACCACCTTTTTAACAGATCATCCGAGGCTTGATGTGCGACAATGGAGTGGGCAAAACCCCGAACGCATTGTGCTTTCGCCGACGATGGCAGCACAAAACGCACGGCCATCCAATTGGACTGTCGCTGCAACCATTGACGAAGTGATTGCTCATCTCTATGCAATAAAGAAACAAAGTCTTGTGGTTGAGGGGGGTAGAATGACGCTCCAAGCCTTTATAGATCGCGGACTTTGGGATGAGATTCGAATCGAAACAGCGCCTGTTTTGATAACAGATGGCGTGCCAGCTCCACACATTCCATCTGATGCGCACATAGAAAAGACGGAATCAATCGACGGAAACCAAATCATCACACTATGCAGATAATTCTCGCTTCTGCCAAGATTATGAACTCCAAAACGGCCGTTTCTGTGCCCGAGAAGACTGTACCTGTATTCTCATCTGAGGCAGAAAGGTTTGCATTAGAGATGAGTTCATGGGATGTAGAAACGCTTGCCAAGCGCTTGAATTGCTGCAATTCTATCGCCTTAGAGAATCAGTTGAGGTTTCAAAGTTTCTTTAATGACGACGAGAAACTGCCTGCTTTGTTGGCTTATAACGGTCATGCTTATAAACATCTTCAGGCATCTTCGTTCACCGAATCAGACTTTCGGTTTGCTCAACACCATCTTTTCATCACGTCATTCCTCTATGGATTGCTTCGTCCTTTAGACCAAATTCATCCCTATCGCATGGAGGCTAAGGTGACGCTTAAAGCCACACAACATCATAATATGTTTGCTTTCTGGCGCCCACTCCTTACAGATATGCTCATTGATGCAGTCAAACAAGACGATGGAATATTGATACATTTGGCCACCGAAGAGTATGAACATCTCTTCGATTGGAAGCGCATTTGCCGTGAAGTCAAGGTTATTCAGCCGCTATTCTATGTGGAAAAAGGGGATAAAATGAAAGTTGTTTCCGTCTATGCCAAGCAATGTCGCGGTGCAATGACAGGCTGTATTATCCGTCATCAGTGGCATTCTCCCCAACAACTCCTCACATTCAATGAAGCCAACTTCGTCTATCAACCGAATTATGGCGATGAACTTCACCCGCATTTTATATTAAACCAAACATAAAACGATAGGGAATAATTAGATTATTCAAGTAATATGGTTTCTTTGTTATATGCTTTTCTTAAATAGAAAGCTAAAGAAAAGTTACACAACTAACTATCCTTGATTATGAATTATAAGCCTTCTAAGATCGTCATAAAATTCTGAATAGAAATAATTTCCACTTTAGGGAATGGGATTTCTCTTAGGATATTGTAATGATGATCATTGGTTACGATATACTTTGCGTGTGCAACGATAGCGCAATCAACAAATTTATTGTCGTCAGGATCAGCCTTAATGAGTTCAAAATGATAATAAGGCGTGAAGAAATCTGTAAAGGGGCTGTTGATAATTACCTTCACAATATACTCTGAAACCTCATGACCTATAAGCTTCTGGAGTATCTCTATATACTCTTCTATGATTTCATTTGTTACGCAAAGTCTGTTTTTTCCTGACACAAAAGACTGCCACACAGCGTGGTATTTGCTGCGAGGTGAAACACTTTGTATTAGACAATTGGTATCAAGTACTATGCGCATGTCTCTTACAATGCATGAAGATCGGTTTCATTTAGCATGTCCAAACGCGCTTGATTCAGTTCTCCCGAGTCCCATAATCTATCGAGTGCCTTATTCATCTTTTTGGAATAATAATGATAAAGCACTTCTTTCAGCTCTTCAAGTCCCTTTTCTGACTTATCAATTTCAAACATCTTTAGCAGATGAATCTGGGTTGGATTGAATACTGTTGTTTCCATAATAGTAACCTTTCTCAATCACAAAGATAAGTAATTTTTTTAATTTTGCATCCTATTATGCTGTCTTTTTTCTGATATTCACCATTGTTCTATTTCATGAGATAATTTATTTTAGAAAAGCATAAAAGTGTCATTGATAAATCGTATCTTTGTCTTTGAATGATGAACGGCCATCTTTTGTAATGGCTTATCATAGAAACCAAACATAAAAAAATAACGTATGATTGAAGTAGGACAAAGACTTCCCGAGGTCTTAGGCATCGACCAAGACGGTAAGGAATGGAAAATCAGTGACTTTAAAGGCAAGAAATTAGTGCTATATATCTATCCAAAGGACTCTACTCCGGGTTGTACTAACGAGGCATGTAACCTCCGTGACAACTACGAACGATTCATTTCACAGGGTTATTCCGTGTTAGTTGCAGCACACAGGACGCCAAATCGCATCATAAGTTCATAGAGAAGCATCAGCTTCCCTTCCCACTTCTCTGCGACACCGACCTCAAACTCGTGAAAGAACTCGGTGTATATGGCGAGAAGAAAATGGCTGGTCGCACGTATATGGGCGTCTTCCGCACAACCTTTATCACGGATACTGAGGGCGTAGTAACGCGTATCATTGGACCAAAGGAAATCAAAGTGAAAGACCACGCCAATCAAATCTTGTAATGGAACCATAGGGGTTGAAAGAAGGGTGGATAGGGATAATCCAATCAGCAAATAGTAAGCGACTTATAGGTTAAATCTTTTGAAACCCTTTTACAAATCTGTTTAATAGATTGGCAGCTTCAAAACGCGCGATGGTTTTTATCCCGTTTTCGTTTGATTTTTATTATTTCATAATGCGCTGACTATGAGATGGTTAAGCGATTCTTATGGAATGACAGAGCTTTTAAACGACAGAAACGCACATGATTTGCGGCAGATTGGGCAGTAAAATGCATCGATTCACCGCTTCGTATGGTGCAAATCATCGTGTGATTTGGCGCAAATGATGATGCAAAACGGGTTGAAAGGCGAAGCCGAGAGACGAAATTCATGGAATCAAAGCCATGAAAGAAGGGTGTGTTTATACTTTTTTCGTGTCTTCGTTTCTATTTCGTGGTGCAGTGGAGTGTTAAAAACAAAGAAATCATTTGACAAGATTTTCATCGTCCTTTTGTGCATATCCGTCGCTCTTTTCCTATCCATCGTCCCCTTGTTTGAGTTCATGAGGGTCCTCTCCAGACCGAGAATCCCTGTTCACATAAAACATTTTTCTTTGATAATCATTTTCATTTACAAATAAAAATAGCTATCTTTGTAACATTATGAAACGCAAAATAGTTTTTATTTCATTGCTAACGCTCTGCCTAAGTGTATCGGCACAGCAGGCAAAAGAAGACATTAGGTTAAACAGACTGTTAGTGACTGGAAACAATCTGGTAGTGGCTGGAAACTATCTGGCTTATCCTGGCCCATTACAAAAGTCACTTACGCGTGCGCCTAAAGGCTACAAACCTTTTTATCTCAGTCATTATGGACGACACGGAAGCCGTTGGCTCATCGGAGATCGCGACTATAATCAGCCTGTTCTCATGTTAGAGAGGGCCGATTCATTAGGAAAACTAACGCCGAAAGGGCAGGAAGTGCTTCGCGATTTGCGTCTGCTTCGAGATGCAGCCAAGGGGCGTGACGGCGAACTTACACCGCTTGGAGCTGAACAACACCGTCAGATTGCAGAACGTATGGTGCGGAATTTCCCCGAAATCTTTAGGGGAAAGACTCATGTTGACGCTAAAGCACGGTGGTTATCCGCTGTATTCTGAGCATGGAAAACGCGCTTCAGCAGCTCGTTCGCATGAATCCAAATCTCGAAATCACGCATGATGCAAGCTATCATGACATGTATTACATGAATCATAACGACACTTCGCTCTTCAAACAGCGTATGCCAAAGGCCGCACGTGAGGCATTTGACAACTTCAGTAAACGTCATATTCATCCCGAACGACTAATGAATGAGCTCTTCAATGATAGCACTTATTGGCAAAAAGAGATTAATTTCAAACAACTATATAGCACACTTTTCAAGCAGGCTTCTAATGTTCAGAGTACTGAACTGCGTCATGAGCTCTCATTGTTTAACCTTTTTACAGACAAAGAACTCTATGATCTTTGGACCACAAACAATGCTTGGTGGTATATCAACTATGGCCCTTCACCCCTCAATGGCGGTCAACAGCCAACGTCACAACGCTTTCTTTTGCGCAAGATTGTTAGTGAAGCAGACAGCTGTTTGATGTTGAATCATCCCAGTGTTACACTGCGTTATGGACACGATACGATGGTAATGCCGTTGACTTGCCTATTAGATCTCGACGGCATGGGTGTGCAAGTAGCCGACCTTGAGCAAGTAACGATGAAGGGATGGAATAATTATCGCATCTTCCCTATGGCCTGTAATCTTCAATTTGTGTACTATCGTAAGCCGGGAAGTGACGATATTCTCGTCAAGATTCTACGCAATGAGAATGAAGCTAAGCTACCCATTGCAACCGATGTCTACCCATATTATCATTGGAAGGACGTCAGAGCGTATTGTCTAAAGGTAGCCGCTGACAGGCCATTGGTGAAAGTTGACGACCCAACAAACACTAATGACGATACAAAGAACAAAGAAAGAAACAGAAAACTAACTTTAATAAACTCAAATAATAACACTAAACCAAAACCAGAATGAAAAGAAAGTTTTTGATATTAATGCTTTTAGCCTGCACGTTTTTAGGCCATGCACAAGTTAATCGGCCTAAGTTGGTTGTAGGAATTGTAGTAGATCAGATGCGCTGGGATTATCTTTACTTCTATAATAAGGAGTATGTTAGCGACGGATTCAAGCGACTTTTGTCAGAAGGATATAGCTGTCAGAACACTATGGTGCCTTATATTCCAACCGTAACTGCTATTGGTCACTCTTGTGTTTATACGGGAAGTGTGCCTGCTTTGATGGGAATCCTCGGCAATAACTTCTATATTAACGGCAAGGATACCTATTGTTGTGGTGATGAAACGGTGCAAAGCGTAGGCAGTGATTCAAAAGAAGGTAAGATGTCTCCACGCAATTTGTTGGCTTCAACGATAGGAGATGAGTTGAAATTGGCTACAAACTATAAGTCAAAGTCTTCGGAGTAGCACTCAAAGACCGTGCTTCAATCTTGCCAGCAGGCCATAGTGCCGATGCAGCTTATTGGTGGGATACGAGTGCCGGCCATTTCGTTACGAGCACTTATTATATGAATCAGCTGCCAACATGGGTCAACGACTTCAACAAAGCTCATCAACAGAAGCCGGGTTATGACATCAAACTCGATGTGAAAGGCATCACCGTAACCTTTGATATGGCTGAGGCTATCTTGAAAAATGAGAATCTTGGTCAGGGAACTGAAACCGATATGCTCACTGTAAGCATATCTCCCACCGATGCAATTGGCCATAAGTTCAGCACACGTGGACCCGAAAACCACGATGCTTACATTCAACTCGACCGCGATCTTGCCCGTTTCTTCAAGACATTGGATGCCCAAGTGGGGCGCGGAAACTATCTCGTGTTCCTTACAGCTGACCATGGTGGCTCTCACAATCCTAACTTTATGCGCAGTCATAAGATGCCCGCCGGTGGCTTTGAATGCTGGAATGTGGTGAAAGAACTTAACCAACAGCTGCAACAAGCGTTTGGAACAACAACCAATTTTGTGTTGGGTGAGAATGCTCTCCGCGTTTTCTTAGACCATAAGAGCATTGCTTCGGCCAACTTAAACCTCAAGGATGTGAAGGTAAAAGCAAAGGAATTGTTAGAGAAAAAGCCTAATGTCACCTATGTTGTTGACTATGATGAGGTGGCAACGATGCCTATTGCACAGCCTATTCGCGAGCGAATCATCAACGGATATAGTCGTGAACGTGGTGGAGATCTACTCATTGTGACAAATCCCGGATGGATAAACAGCTCGGCAAATCCTACATATAAGGGCACAAGTCATAGTCTTTGGAATCCAGACGATAGTCATATCCCATTGATTTTCATGGGTTGGGGCGTTAAACCGGGTGAGACTTCACGTCCTACTTTCATGACCGACATCGCACCGAGTGTATGTAGTCTGCTCCACATTCAAATGCCGAATGCCTGTGTAGGCAATCCTGTTTTTTAATATTTTTAAGTTCTTGGAAGCGCCATAATCTTGCATTTTGATGTAACTTTGCATTTACTTTATAATCAAGGAAATGAGCAAAGAAAGCCAAAATGCACAGCTTGTGGCGCTTCTTCATGACAGTCTGTTGGCCCATACATCGCAGAATGCCTTTTGCATTGACGATAAAATGTGGACTTACGGACAGCTGATGAAGCGTGTTGCAGCTATTCGTTGTGCGGTAAGAGAATGCGAAAGTATCATCGGTTTGGTGGCCAACGACGACTTAAACACCTATGCTTCCATACTCGCTTTATGGATGGAAGGCCGTTGCTACGTGCCTCTTCATCCGCTTCAACCCCTGCAACGTTGTAATGATATCATCAGTCAGGTAGATATCAAGACCATTCTTGACTCGGGTGAAAGCACACGTTACGACAGCAAGGGGGTCATCATGACGGCCCAACTGCCTGATGCTGAAAAATTAGATGCCCCTTGCGAGGTGGGCAAAGATGCTCCGGCATATATCCTTTTCACTTCTGGAACAACAGGACGGCCCAAGGGTGTGCCTGTCACTTTCGGCAATGTGGAAGCTTTTTTGGAGGCTTTTGCCCTGTTAGGGATTAGTCTTTTGCCAGAAGATCGCTGCTTGCAGATGTTTGAATTGACTTTCGATCTTTCGGTGGGCAGCTATCTTCCACCGCTGATAGCAGGTGCTTGTGTCTACACGGTGCGTCTTGGCAGCATTAAATGGCAAGAGGTTTTCCGCCTAATGGACGACTACCGACTCACCGTTACGCTTATGGTTCCCTCGGTTATCCATTATCTTCGTCCTTATCTCAGTGAGCTTTCGGCTCCCGACTTGCGCTATTCTCTCTTCTGTGGTGAGGCATTAATGGTTGATGATGTGGTGCCATGGAAGCAGGTGGCAAGTCATGCTACGGTGTGGAATGTGTACGGGCCGACTGAAAACACCATTTACTGTACGGCCTATCGTGTGGGCAGTCACAACATCAAACAGCACAATGGCGTGGTCAGTATCGGTAAAGCGATGTTGCATACCCACACGATGATTGTCGACAGCGAGCATCAGAAAGTGACGCAAGGTGAAACAGGTGAGCTTTGCCTGGCAGGCGATATGCTCACTCCGGGCTATTGGAATGATGATGAAAAGAACCGTCAGGCTTTCTTCTCTGACGGCAAACGCCGCTGGTATCTGACGGGTGACATCTGCCGTGAAGATGAAAATGGCGACATCGAATACGTGGGACGCAGCGACTCTCAGGTAAAGATACAGGGCTATCGCATTGAACTCAGCGAGATAGAAAGCGTGGCCCGGCGTTATTATGAACAGCAAACGGCTGTGGTTGCTGTTGTGTTGGAAGAACAGAACAACCAAACGATTAACTTGGTTGTAGAGTGCAATGATGACGGAAGCAGTGAGGAGTTGCAAGATTTTCTGCGTCAATATCTGCCCGCTTACATGCTGCCTTCGCGCGTGGTCTTCATGCCGGTTTTCCCGCAGAATGCCAATAATAAAATCGACAGAAAGCGCATCAAGGAAAGCATTTAGTAAAGAAACACATTTTTGAAAAAACTAAAAAAGAACTTATATAATAAAGGAAAAGAATGGGAAAAAACGAAATCATGCAGGCTTTGAATGGTATTTTCTCTGCCGTGTTGAATCAAAGTAACTTGCAACTTTCTGAAAACATGACCACCGATGATATCGAGAACTGGGATTCTCTGACGAATATGACCATCATCAGTGAGATAGAAAAGCGCTGGGATATTCACTTCAAGCTGCGCGATATCATTCGTATGAAGAATATTGGCGACATGGCTGATGCAATCATCAGCAAGAGCCAGCAATAAAGTGACAGACAGATTGCATCATGGAGTTTATCTCAATACCGTTTGTCACCTGCATGCTGGTGACATTTATCCTGTATTATGCCTTTAGAAAACGACGCCAGCAACATGCTGTTCTGCTCTTGGCGAGCGTGGTTTTCATTGGCTATTACCACCTTGCCTATCTGCTGACGGCCGTTGGCATCACGCTTTTCACCTTCTATGCAGGCCGTCGTATTCATGCCAATGTCAACACTCCGAAGGCCGGTTTATGGCTATGGGGGTCGCTTGTGGCCTTGATAGGCTTCTGGCTTGTGGCCAGATACTACTTCGATTTGTTTCCACTTGGCATCTCTTTCTACACATTCCAGGCCCTTTCCTACCTCATAGAAATCTATTGGGAAGAGGATCCCGAGGACAATTTCATCGACTTTTCACTCTACATGTTGCTCTTCGTGAAGTTTCTTTCCGGCCCGATTGAGCGTGCTTACGACCTGCTGCCACAGTTTAAGAAAGCACGTGCGTTCGACTATCAGCAGGTGGTTGGCGGACTGAAACTCGTGGCATGGGGAGTCTTCTTGAAGCTTGTCATTGCCGACCGCATAGGACCTTCGCTCGACAGTGTACTCAATGATGTGCGTCAGGCATCGGGAATGCAGCTGCTGCTCGCCACGCTTCTCTATCCCATTCAACTCTATGCCGACTTTGCCGGCTATACGGCTATGGCGCTTGGACTGGGCCGAATGCTCGGTTTCAAGCTGCAACCCAACTTCAACCGACCGTTTATTTCAACGTCTACGGGCGAACTTTGGCGCCGTTGGCATATCTCATTGTCAGCGTGGGTGTGCGATTATGTGTTCACTCCACTGAATGCTTCGCTGCGATCATGGCATCGCTGGGGTATCTATGTGTCGCTGTTGGTGACGTTTGTCAGTATCGGTGTGTGGCATGGAGCAGGGTGTACATTTGCTTGCTACGGTCTTTTTCAGGGCATTCTAATCATCATCGAGACCCTTTTGGGCAAACGCAGAGAGCGCCTTTACAATGTTTTCGGACAGCGTGTAGGGCACGTGTTGATGATTATTCGCACCTATCTGTTCTTTGCCTTGTCGCTGCTTTTCTTCCGTATAAGTTCGGTTTCCGACGTGCTCTATACCTATCGTCACCTCTTCGATGGTTATCTTTCATCGGTGAAAGAGTTGCGTCTTGGGCTTTCCGACTATTATTGGATTGTCTTTGCGGTGGCTGTTGTATTGATGTTTGTCATCGAAGCAGTCAATGCCCGACGTGACCTCATCGAGTCGAGCAGCCGTTGGCGTGCGCCCATTCGCTGGACTTGTTATTTCGCAGTGGTGCTGATAGTGCTGTTCTATGGTGCTTTCGGCGTTGAAAACTTTATTTATATTCAGTTCTAAGCCATGGAAAAGAAGCATAAACTATTGACATTCTATGTGAAATGCCTTGTCATCAGCCTGCCTGTACTATTGCTCGTGGCCTTCTATGCCTATAAGGATCCGTTCATGGTGTTGCACAGTTATACGGATTACGACCATTCTTGGGTGGTGCAGGATGAGGGTGCCGTGGCTTGGGAAAAATATAAACAGCAACGCCAAAGCTATCATTACGACTCGTTTGTGATGGGTACTTCGTGCACAAAAGCCTTTCCATGCTCCATTTGGCAGCGCCATATCAATGGGCATCCTTTCCACTTTTTCAGCAATGCAGAAGGCTTGGGAGACGTCAGTCTGAAGCTCGAAGCACTCGAAGAACAGCCGGGACAGAAGATTGAAAACCTGTTGTTGGTCGTTGAACGCAGTTTCTTTGAGAAAGAAAGTGCCCAGGGCGGCATCATGCATCTTATGCCTCCGGAGGTGACGGGCAAGAGTTGGGCAAGCTATCAGACGGAGTTTCTGCAGAGTTTCTTCTATCCGAAGTTCCTCGTTCCCTATCTGAAATATGCCTTTACAGGCTATCGCGACCCCAAGGCCTCAGGCGTATTCTATGACGATTTGCCGTCACGCGACCGCGTCACCAACGAGGCTTTGTTGCCCGAGGAGGCCGAAATCAAGCGTTTAGGTGAGCGTTATTGGCAGCAGGGCGAATGGAATTCGGAGAGCCGAAAGCCGCGTGAGACCTCGCTTGCACCGCGTGTCTTGGGCGAAAGACAAATCAGAATGCTGGCTGATTTGCAGAATTTCTGCGAACGCCACCACACGAATTTGAAGATGGTTATCGGCCCAAACTATCAGCGGGAGCGCTTCAATCCAGATGATTTAGACATACTTCTGCATATTTTCGGCCCGCAGTGCGTCTATGACTACTCACACGACGACCGCTTCATTGACTTCCATGACTATTATGACATGAGTCATTATCGGGCTAAGGTGGGCGAAGCCATCATGAAAGAGATATATGGGAAAAGGTAGCTTTGCAGCAAAGGCCTTTGCAATCTGCATGAAATCGCATTGTAACTTGCCTTAAATCGTCGTGTGATTTGCCGTATTTTACACGATGAAATGACGCAAATCGTTTTACCTTTAATTATCAACAATATCGATACCCCCAATTAACCCTCAAACAATCTCCTCCATTTTTATGGCTAACTACTCCCCTCTCTCTTCGGAGAGGGGCAGGGGGTGAGGCTGAAAGGGGCTGAGGGTGAGGCTTTGTTTGCCTCACACTATTTCACACTTTATTATCAATTACGTCACCCTCACAATTGTTTTGTCTCGCAACTGCGTTGGTATTGCGCTATTATTCCAATGGATGAATTTCGCAATATAAATGTTCTCATGGTGCAACGCCGTAGGTGTTATGTCGGTATTTCAATGAATGTATTTTACAATATAAATTCCCTCACCACGCAACTCGGTACGAGTTGTGCTTTTGATAGCCCGGGGTTGGCGAGGAACGAGCCTACCCCGGGTAAACGTTCGCAAGGAGATTCAACGCCATAGGTGTTGAGCTTTTTCTATGAGGGCACTCTTACAATGAAACCTTTTATGGCAAATTAATCCAAAAAAGCTCAACACCTACGGCGTTGTTCCACGCACAACCTACGCTAACCCAGGGTAGCCTGCACTATCGTTTGGCAACCCTGGGCTATCAAAAGCGCAACACCTACGGCGTTGAAACATTTATTTTTCGATACGATTTGTTTCGTTTCATGTGGTAAAATTCAGCAAATTATGCACCTATTTACCACAGCTCATTTTACACTTTATTATCAACCACGTTAACATCTCTAATTAACCCATTTGTCGTTACAAATATCCTAATATGCAACGCTGTAAGCGTTGTACCTTTGATAGCCCAAGGTTGACAAGCGAAAGCGTAGTCTACCCTGGGTTATTTGCCATTAGTGAGAACAACGCTGTAGGCGTTGTACCTTTTATTCTTTGGTGTTTTATCATGGCATTCCACACAGAAAACGTACAACACCTACGGCGTTGACCTCCTTACTACATGCATAACCCAGGGTAGGCTGACGCCAACCCTGGGCTATAAAACGTACAACGCCTTCAGCGTTGAACTTAAATGGTATTATAAACTGCGTCATTTTACGCGCTAATTTGCATCAAATGGCCGCATGTTTTGCCGTATTTTACACGATGAAATGACGCAAACCATTTTACCTTCACATATCAACAACGACGCCACCCCTAATTAACCCTCAAACAATCTCCTCCTTTTTTATGGCTAACTACTCCCCTCTCTCTTCGGAGAGGGGCCGGGGGAGAGGCTTCGTTTCCCTTACACCATTTCACCTTTCATTATCAACCATGTCACCTTCATACTTGTTTCACCACGCAACTCGGTACGAGTTGTGCTTTTGATAGCCCGGGGTTGGCGAGGAACGAGCCTACCCCGGGTAAGCATCCGCAAGGAGATTCAACGCCGTAGGTGTTGAGCTTTTTCTATGAAGGCATGCTTACAATAAACCCTTTCATGGCGGATTAATCAAAAAAAGCACAACACCTACGGCGTTGAAACGTTCATTTTATATCCTTGTTCACATTTTCTCGCGTTTGAATTCATGGCGGATTGCGCCGAAAAAGCGCAACACCTACGGCGTTGTTCCACATACAACATATATTAACCCAGGGTAGCCTGCACTATCGTTTGGCAACCCTGGGCTATCAAAAACGCAACACCTACGGCGTTGAAACGTTCTTTTTATATCCTTGTTTACGTTTTCTCGCGTTTGAATTCATGGCGGATTGCGCTTAGAAAGCGCAACACCGATGGCGTTGTTCCACACAAAACATACACGAACCCAGGGTAGCCTGCACTATCGTTTGACAACCCTGGGCTATCAAAAGCACAACACCTACGGCGTTGAAACGTGCATTTTATATCCTTGTTCACGTTTTCTTGTGTTTGAATTCATGGCGGTTTGTGCTTAGAAAGCGCAACACCTACGGCGTTGATATGTACATTTCTCAATGTGTTTTATGTAAAAACATAATGTGATGGTTCTTGTTTATAAGTATACCTAAATCAAAATCACAATATGTTTGGCGCTGAAAAATTTCGTGATTACGAATAAATTATTTCAAAAAATCATTTGCTTTTGAGTTTGATGAGCCTTATTCTCCGAGACTTCTATATAGGTCTACGACACAAGAAAGCTGCTGTTGGCGTGTTTCAAGCAGTTCCATTTGGGCATCAAGTGCATCGCGTTCGGCCCCAAGTACATCGAGATATGTAGCTCGTCCGTTCATATAGAGTTGACGAGATACCTCAACCGAGTGTTCCAAAGTCTTCACTTCTTCCTCTTTTAACGCATAATAGGCGGCGAGATTCTTATGCTTTGACAGCAGCGTACATACCTCAGAATAAGCTGTGAGCAGTGTTTTGTCATATTCATATAAGGCTTGTAGCTGTGCGGCGTCAGCCTGTTGGAAGTTTGCTTCGATAGCTTTTCGGTTGATAAGTGGTGCAGTTAATCCTCCCACAACACTATAAGCGAGCGACTTTGGCATACGCGTTAGGTAGGTAGGATTAAAGGCTTCAAGTCCTAAAGTGGCACTAATGTTCACCGAAGGCAAGAAGGCTTTGCGCGCCGTTTCAATGTCCCAATGCGCTGCAGCGAGTTCATGTTCAGCCTGACGGATATCGGGTCGGTGGCTCAGGAGATTGGAAGGAAGTCCTGTAACGATTGTTTTCACGTCTTCATTCAACAACTGTTTGGCGTCTCGTTGAATAGGGGTTGGGTAACGACCGAGCAGTAAGTTGAGTGCATTTTCACATTCAGTAATCTCTTGTTTCAATGCAAACTCCTGCGAACGTGCCTTTGCAAGCTCTGCTTTGAACTTCTCAACAGCCAGTTCAGTGTCGCTATCGGCCTCCTTTTGTATCTCTGCTATCTTCACTGCCTGACGCTGAAGATCGATGTATTTGCGTATAAGTGTGAGCTTGTTATCTAAGGCCAACAAGGTATAATAATTGCTTGCGACCTGTGAAATCAATGAAGCGCGCACGGCGTTCTGGCCTTCTAAGGTTGCCAAATAACGCTCGACAGCCGCTTTTTTGCTTGACTTCAACTTGCCAAAGAGGTCGAGTTCCCAGTCAAAGGCAAAGCCAGGGTGATAGTTCATGAGTGGATCGGGGATGAGTTTCCAGGAGTCATCTCGGTAGAAGCATTGCCGGCACCCTCACTTGTGTATCGTCCGGCCTTGCTAACTCCTACTTCAGCCCCCACGGAAAGCGATGGAAGCATGGCTCCTTTGGCTGCAATCATTCCGCTTTTTGCCACAGCTATCTGCTGCAATGTTATCTTTAAGTCTTGATTATTGACTAAAGCGGAGTCGATAAGTGCCTTGAGTTGTGGGTCGGTGAAAAACATTTTCCATGACGTAGGCGTAGTCTTCGCCGTTAGCGTATCACCATTATATTGCGTGGGTAGCTGCAAACGTGTGCGGCTATTGACTTGCGTCGCTTGGGGAGTCTTGCAAGATGACACTCCGATGGCAAGCAGAATAAGAAGGAAAATATTATTTCTTTTCATCATTTTCAAGTTTATATCGTTTGTCTTCTCCTCAGTCAATGGCTTGTTTCGTTGGTAACGAACCATCTTTACATGGTCGGCCATGCGCCCAAAGATATAATATAATCCCGGAACAAGAATGAGTCCGAAGCATGTTCCGAATAGCATTCCACCCGCAGCTGCCGTGCCAATGGTTCGGTTTCCAATAGCCCCTGCACCATGAGCAAATACTAATGGCAGCAAGCCGGCTATGAAAGCGAACGATGTCATGAGTATAGGACGGAAGCGAGCAGCCGCACCTTCGATGGCCGCTGCACGTATACTCTTGCCTAAGTTGTGGCGTTGCACGGCATATTCTACCATTAACACGGCATTCTTTCCAAGCAAACCAATCAGCATTACCATAGCAACTTGGGCGTAGATGTTGTTTTCCAATCCCGTGAGTTTTAGGAAAATGAACGTTCCGCAGATACCCGCGGGCAGACAAGTAATGATTGGAAGTGGCAAAAGGAAGTTCTCATATTGTGCTGAAAGGATGAGATAGACGAACGTTAGACATACAATAAAGATGATCAACGCTTGGTTTCCTTGGTCTACTTCGTCTTTAGTGATGCCGGCAAAGTCGTAATCATAGCCGTGAGGTAGCGTCGAAGCAGCCACCTCTTCGATAGCTTTGATGGCCTGACCACTACTGTATCCAGCTGCTGCTGAGCCTGTAACTTCAGCAGAATTATATAGATTATGACGCGTCATCTCACTCATTCCATATACCTTTTCCATGTGTAAGAAGTCGGCATAAGGCACCATTTCACCTTGGTTGTTCTTAACATTTAACTGCATCAAGTCTTGTGGAAAAGCACGATATTTTGGGTCGGCTTGCACGATGACCTTATAGGGCTTACCAAATCGAACGAAGCCCGTTTCGTAGTCAGAACCAATCAATGTAGAGAGATTATCCATGGCTGTACCAAGTGTAATGCCTTTTTGTGCGGCGATATTATTATCTACTCGAAGCATGTATTGAGGGAAACTGGCCGAGTAAAAGGTAAAGGCTGAGCCTATCTCTGGACGCTTATTAAGAGCTGAAACGAAGCTCTTGCTGACCTTTCCATAGCATGATAGTCGTTACTTCCAGTCTTATCGAGAAGTCGAAGCTCGAAACCTGACGCCGCACCATAGCCTGGAATAGAAGGTGGTTCGAAGAATTCTATGTTGGCATCTGTTATCTGTTGGCACTTGTTTTCAAGGTCATTGATGATCTCTTTTGCCGTCCGACTGCGTTCCTTCCAAGGCTTAAGATTAATCAAACACGAACCAGAGTTAGCACTGGTTCCTTCAGAAAGGATCTCATATCCAGCCAAAGAAGACACACTTTCTACGCCATCTTCCTTTGCAATTATACTCGCAAGTTGATGTGCAACCTTATTCGTTCGCTCAATAGTAGCACCAGGTGGTGTCTCAATTACAGCGTAAATCATGCCCTGATCTTCTTGAGGAATAAAGCCCGAAGGTAACGAGTTGTTGATAAAGAAGGCTCCAATGCAGAACAAAAGTAATAGTGGAAGCGTGATAATCTTCCTCGAAACAGTGCGTTGAAGCACGTTGCGATAGCCGCCGATTCCTTTGTCAAAGCCCGCATTAAACTTATCAAGTACACGATTAAGCCACGTCTTTTTGATGTGGTTATCACGCTCCCGAGTCAATATTAGCGCACAAAGCGAGGGCGTAAGTGTTAGGGCTGTGAAGCCCGAAAGCACGATTCCAGAAGCTATTGTGATTGAAAACTGCCGATAAAACATGCCTTCTGGGCCACCCATAAAGGCTACAGGAATGAACACAGATGCCATAACTAATGTCACGGCTACTATGGCTCCACTGATTTCTTTCATTGCCTTTTGCGTGGCTTCCAAAGGTTCTAAGCCTTCTTGAGCTATCTTCACATTGACCGCTTCGATTACCACGATGGCATCATCGACCACGATTCCTATCGCCATTACTAAGGCAAAGAGCGATATCATGTTAAGCGTTATGCCGAAAGCATTCATGACTGCGAAGCTACCTATTAGCGAAACAGGGACTGCAAGACATGGAATGAGGGCAGAACGCCAGTCTCCAAGGAACAAGAATACAACGAAACCAACGAGTATAAAGGCTTCAAACAGCGTGTGAATTACCTTTTCTATAGAGGCATCAAGGAATCTACTGATGTCATAACTCAACTCATAATGCATGCCCTTTGGCATGTCTTTTTGAAGATGAGCCATAGTTTTCTTGACGTTCTGAATAACTTGTCGCGCGTTCGATCCATAGGCTTGTTTCAGTGTTATGGCTGCAGACGGGTGACCATTCAACGTAGAATATATGTCATAAACCTCACTCCCGAGGCTCACATCTGCTACATCTTTGAGTCTAATAAATTGCCCATCAGGCGTTGATTTCACGACAATATTGCTATACTCTTCAGGCGTTGTATAACGTCCCGGATACTTCAACACATACTCAAAGCTTTGTGCATGCTTGCCCGAACTTTCCCCAAGCTTGCCTGGAGAGGCTTCAATGCTCTGCTGTTGTAAGGCATCTGTGATGTCGCTTGCAGACAAACCATAGGCCGTAAGCTTATCAGGCTTGAGCCAAACACGCATGGCAAAGCTCCTCGTTCCAAGGATATCAAGATCTCCAACGCCATCAACGCGGGCGAGTTCTGGGGAGATATTGATGTCCGCATAATTGAAAAGGAAGTTCTGATCGACTTTAGGATCATCGCTATATAGGTTGATATACATGAGGATATTAGGCTCCTCACGAGATATTTTCACACCTTCGCGCACAACAGCTGGCGGTAGTTTGTTGGTCGCTGCCGACACTCGGTTTTGCACATTGATGGCATCCACGTTTGGATCTGTACCGAGTTTGAAGACAATGTTTATCTCTCCTTCGCCGTCATTGCCTGCATCCGACTCGATATACTTCATTCCCGGCACACCATTCAGTGCCTGTTCAAGAGGTATAAGCACTGACTTTATCATCAGTTCATTGTTGGCTCCCGGATAATCGGCTACCACATTAACCTTTGGAGGGGGATATAGATGGGAACTGAGTAATGGGTAAATTGAACAGCGAAAGAATGCCAATGAAGACGATTACCAATGAAACAACGATGGCAAGTACTGGTCTTCGAATAAACTTTTGAAACATATTGACTGTTTATTAGCGTCTTTTTTTCTTCTTATATATGGTTGTTCTCATCATGAAATAATATGGTATGAGAACTTTTTTCGGTTGTAAAGCGTGATGAAAAGCCACCTGAAAGCCTTAGTCGGCATTCAGTTGAACACGCTTCATGGCTTTACTTGGTGTGTAATAACGCGTCTTTACGTGTTGACCATCATGCACTTTCTGCACTCCACTCAATAGAATCTTATCGTTGGCAGTTAGCCCTTCGGCGATAATAAACACCTCTGGTTGTTCAAATGCCACTTTAATCTCACGTGAATGTGCATAGCCTGCGCCATCAACAACAAACACATAGCGGCGGTCTTCCTCTTCATACGTGGCCTGTTGTGGGATTACCAACACGTTGTGTAAAGGCATATTGATGCGCACTATGCCTGTTTCGCCATTGCGAAGCAAGCCTTTCGGATTGGCAAAGTGGGCGCGAAGAGCTATATTTCCAGAGCTACTATCAAACTCACCAGCTATATTTTGGATGTAGCCTTTAGCCGAAAAGGCGCTTCCATTGGCAAGAATCAGCGTCAAAGGAAGTTTGTTTCGTTCGGCAGAATGTTGCTGATAGTCTATATATTCGGGTTCAGAGATGTTGAAATATACGTTGAGTGACGAGTTGTCGGATAGTGTAGTGAGCAAGTCACCTCCCTGCACTAAGCTCCCAATCTTTTTCGGAAGACTTCCTATAACGCCTGTAAATGGGGCGCTGATTAAGCATAATCGTGCTTGAATCTGGGCCAATTTATAATCTGCTAAGGCTGCATTGAGCTTCGCTTTAGCCATCTTTTGTGCGTTGGGCGAAACAATTTGCCCCCTCGTTAGTGTTGTTGTGTTTTGCAGTTCAATGCGTGCTTGCTCGGCTTCTGCCTTTGCCCGCGCCACATTCTGTTGCGCTCCAACAATCGAAATGCGGAAAAGCGGCTGACCGGCTCGCACCTGTTGCCCTTCAGTGACATAGACTTGCTGCAAGATTCCCTCTTGCTGCGCGCGTACTTCTATGTTTTTTCGCGATTCAATATTGGCCACATAGTTCTTTGAAACTTGTGTATTGGTTACCCAAGGAGACGTCACTGCGTAGACCGTTTGGTCGCTGTTTTCCTTGTTTTTGCGGCATCCTGTGACTACAATCAACGTGATGATAGCCATCAACAGCATCTCTTTCTTCATACCTAACTAATGGGTTATCCGATTATCTTTTACTAATGATTCAAGAATTAAATACAAATTTATGGATTTTTTAAGTAGCATGCTGTAAATCTATCATTAAAAAGACTTAATAGATAGGAATTAATTGCTTCTTTAACTCTATTTTCATATAATGTAAAGTGAGGTTAATCATCTTGCAATCTACCTCATTTCGTCGTGCGTTTTGCCTCAGATTACGCTACAAAATCATAGGAATTGTGAGCGCATTTCACTTGTTGTGTTTTTTAATCCTCCTTTATGGTCTTTGCCTTTGAATGCAGTGTGGGTTATCATTTGGCTTTCAGCATACTGAAATAAAACACTATGCGGTGCATCATACAACCGAAACGTCTCAATAACTCCTTTGAAAAGACAAGATGATTTGTTTGCTTTTTTACAAAAACAATGCAGGATTTTGTAAATAAGTTATGACATTTTTCATTTATCTTTGTATTCAAGAACGAGACAAAAAGTTTGTTTCTATAAAACGTTATCATTGCTTATATGGCATCATCTCAGTTGATTTCTCTGCCGAATGCGTTGTCGGTGTCGTCCCTTCTCACGATAGAAAAGGGCGCTTTTCAACGTGAATCGTGCTGTGCATCAGCGCTGAGTAGCGCGTCAATCAAAGCAAAACGTCTATACCTTATATATAATAGGGGCTTTCATTTTCATCAACTTGTCGGCCCCTATGCCTCACTTTTTCTCGCGAAGGGGCAGGATAGGCGTGACAAACTGCGGCAAGAGCCGACTTCTTAGCAATCAAAAGAATTTATTTATTTACCGGAATCGGAGCACCTTTCGATAGTAAAGAGATCTCTATTCCATAGTAAACACTTCAAACAACACCTATGTCAGAAGAAAAATTTAGAGTAGAGTCCGATCTTTTGGGCGAACTTAAAGTGCCAATCGATGCTTATTATGGCGTACAAACACAGCGTGGAATCAACAACTACCACATTTCACGAAAGAAAATGCGTGATTATCCCGACTATGTTGTGGCAATTGCCTACGTGAAATTAGCTGCAGTGCAAACCAATCACAGCTTAGGCGTAATCAATGATGAGATATCTGGTGCCATAAGTCAAGCCTGTCAAGAGATTATTGACGGTAAGTTTCACGAGGATTTTCCTATAGATATGATGCAAGGTGGAGCCGGAACATCGGTTAATATGAATGCCAATGAGGTGATAGCCAACCGAGCTCTTGAGATAATGGGACACAAAAAGGGAGAATATCAGTATTGTTATCCTAACGATCATGTTAATTGTGGTCAGAGCACTAATGATGTTTATCCCACTACTATACGTCTTGCGCTCATCCGAATGAATAAGAGTCTTGTGGCCAGTCTAACGGGATTAATCAGCGCTTTGCGTTATAAGGGCGAAGAGTTCAAGGATGTTTGAAGATGGGACGCACCCAGTTGCAGGATGCAGTGCCTATGACGGCGGGCCAAGAGTTTAATGCTTATGCCAACAATCTTGAGGAAGAGATTCTCAATCTGGAACGAAACATCAAACTCTTACATGAGATTAACATGGGCGGTACAGCCATTGGAACAGGTCTTAACGCTGTACCGGGCTTTGCAAAGCTATGTGCTGCCAACCTAAGTAAACTCACAGGAGAACCTTTTGTGTCTGCAATCGACCTCGTAGAAGCTACTCCTGATACCGGCGCTTACGTCAGTTTCAGTGGTGCTTTGAAGCGTTTGGCAGTGAAACTCTCTAAGATTTGCAACGACTTCCGCCTCATGGCATCTGGTCCTCGCTGTGGTCTTAACGAGATAAATCTTCCTCCTAAGGCTCCAGGTTCATCGATTATGCCAGGTAAAGTCAATCCCGTTATCCCAGAAGTTACTAATCAAGTATGCTTCAAAGTCATAGGAAACGACACCACAGTAACGTTTGCTGCCGAGGCAGGTCAACTTGAATTAAACGTTATGGAGCCTGTAATCACCGAGTGTCTCTTCGAGAGTTTATGGTGGCTTCACAATGCTATTGACACGTTAACTGAGGAATGTGTGTGTGCTCGGCATTACAGTCAACAAAGAACGTTGTTACGAAATGGTTAAGAACTCAATCGGCATCGTTACCGCGCTCAATCCATACATTGGATACAAGAATAGCACAAAGGTTGCGAAGGAAGCCCTTGAGACTAACCGCTCCGTTTATGACATTGTACTCGAAAAAGGCTTGCTAACGAAAGAAGAACTTGACGAAGCTCTCGATCCAAAGAATATGCTTGCATCGCATAAGTTCATTAAATAAATCATCTACTTCAAAAGAAAAGAGGCTGCAAGGAATTATCCCTGCAGCCTCTTTTTTATGCTTATAGCCTCGTCCCTTTAACCAAATCATCTCCTTATGTTGTATAAGTCTGAATGTCTGTTTTAATTAGTCGGCTGGTGAACGCAATGGAAACTAAGCCCAGAGAGCCTGACTTTGTTTCTGAATATACATGAAATTTTATTGTGAAATAAATGAAAGAAAGTCAATGGGTTACGGAGTTTATTCCATTGCTCTTTTGAAAGGAGATAATAATCTGCGTCATTTCATCGTGTAAAATAGGGCAAATTATACGATGATTTGTGTCATTTCATGCGGTAAAATACGGCAAATCACACGACGATTTTCATAAATCCACGACATCACTATCCGCACATAGCGAGGGGATAGCATTGTCGTGGTTCTATGTTTACCTTATACATCGTGTTGTTTTGTATTCATTCTGGCTTCTACAACGTTAACAACGTAGTCGCCAAGTTTCTCACATTCCTGAATCAAGTCCATGTACATCGTTCCTATAGTATAGGTATAGGTGTGTGAGTTCACGTCATTGATGTTCTCGGTTCTCAACTGATTGCGGAAGTTATTGATTTCATTCTCGATGTTGAATGACTTGTTCACGTCTACCGTTTCACGGCTATGATTGAACATATAGTTCATTTGTTCGAGCGCATTATTAGTTAAGTTGAACATCTGATGAATGTGATCGTATTGTTGAGCGGTAAAGTCTTCCTTGCTGGTAAAGCGTCGATTGATGGTGCGGGCCATGTTATAACAGCTATCTCCGATGCTTTCTATCTCGCTAATCTCACGTAACATTGCGCGAATCTTAGCCTTAGTGTCGTCACTTAAGTGTGAGTCGCTGACCTCATTCAGGTAGTTTGCAATCTCCACTTCCATGTTATCACTGATTCCTTCGTATTTCGATGCGCGTATATGTCTTTAAGAACTCCTTCTCATCTTTCTCTTCGAGCAGCGAACGAACCATTCCGAACATTCGTTGGATGCGTTCTGCGAAACTGGTAATCTCTTTTTGCGCTTCAAGTACAGAGAGTTCAGGAGTCTTCATGATACCCGATTGGATGAAACGCAAGCGGAATTCGTCCTCGTCGGCTTGCTTCTTAGGTTTGATAACCAAGCAAACTATCTTCTCAATCTGCTTGATAAAGCCCACCAAAATACATGTGTTTGCGAGGTTAAATGTGGTGTGGAATGCCGCAAGTACAAAGCTTAACTTCGCTGCATTGGCTAAGAAGTGGGGGGTCACCTTTGGTCATGTATTCGTCGAAACCAACGAAACCACAGACCATATTGATGAAAGGTTTGAAGATCATTAGCACCCAAATAACTCCAAAAACATTAAAGAACATGTGGGCAAATGCCGCTCTTCGTGCCTGCGTATTAGCCGTTAGAGCCGCTATATTGGATGTAACCGTCGTACCAATGTTCTCTCCCATCACCAAAGCTATACCCTGATAGATAGGTAAAACGCCACTCGAGCAGAGGATCATTGTTATCGCCATGATGGCGGCGGAACTCTGAACACACATCGTTAGCAAGCTACCTATGAGCAAAAATACAATAGTTGTGACGAAGCTATTAGGGTCAAAGGAAGCAAAGAAGGCTAAAACGGGCTGGTTATGTGCCAGATCCATGTCGATGCCTGTTTGCCTTAGAGTTCCTAATCCGAGGAACATGAACGAGACACCAAAGATGAAATCGCCGATGATCTTACGCTTTTTAGAGTATATAAGGATAATAGCGATGAAGAAAGCAGGCCAAACAAAGTCGGTAATATTAAACGAAAAGCCTGCACTCATAATCCAAGCTGTGAGCGTAGTACCTATGTTTGCGCCCATGATTACAGAGATTGCTTGCGCTAAAGTGAGTAGACCGGCATTAACAAATGACACAGTCATGACCGTCGTTGCAGTCGAACTTTGCACTGCTGCAGTGATAAATGTACCGGTAAGAATACCTGTAAAGCGGTTTGTTGTCATTGCTCCGAGGACATGACGAAGCTGAGGTCCCGCCATCTTCTGTAAGCTATCGCTCATTGATTTCATACCAAACATTAGTAAAGCTAATGCACCTATGAGCCTAAAAATTATCCAAATCGACATATTTTAATTTAATTTGTAATGCCAGAATTATACAATCTGCCAACTTTTTCCTACCTTTGAACAGCCTGATATGCCTCCCGCTTAGGCAAACTCAAACACATATTGTATCACAGATAAATATTAACGATATGAAACAAGAAGTGCAAATACGTTGCAAAAATAATAAAAAAACGGAGAAAGTTGCTATTGGAAGCACACTTTCTGATGTTTTTTCACAATTTAAACTGACTCTACCTTATGGCCCTATTTGCGCCAAAGTAAATAACAAAGTGGAGGGAATGCATTATCGAGTATACCATAGTAAGGACGTGGAATTCTTGAATATGCAAGCTCCTTCGGCTTCACGCAACTACACACGGACTTTGTTTTTCGTGCTCTGTAAAGCCGTTCATGATCTTTATCCCAAAAGTTATGTCATCATAGATATACCTGTTTCCAACGGCTATTACGTCAATTTGCAACTCGGACACCCTGTAACGCCAACCGATGTTGAACGCATTCATCAGCGCATTCAAGAGATTATAGACGCTCATTTGCCTATAAAGCGCTTTGAAGTTCCTACAGAACAGGCGATAACGATGTTCAGAGAACGCGGTGACGAGGCTAAAGCGAAGCTCTTGGAGAGTGCTGGTCGGCTCTACACTACTTATTATGAGATTGACGATTACATTGACTTTTATTACGGATCGCTGTTGACCAACACGAAGAAACTTTATCTTTTCGGCCTTGATAAATATTATGATGGCTTGCTCTTACGCGTCCCTTCTATTGAAAATCCAGCCGTTTTGCCTGATATTATCCCTCAAGACAAGATGTTTGAGATATTCAAAGAGCATCACAAGTGGCAGGAGATACTCGGTGTTCGCACTGTAGGCGATTTCAATGAAGCCGTTACTTTGGGCTACGCTACTGACTTAATAAACGTCAGTGAGGCTTTACAGGAGAAGAAAATTGCCCAGATTGCCGACGAGATTGCAAGCAGAAAGGGAGTCAAACTCGTGCTGCTTGCAGGCCCGTCTTCGTCAGGAAAGACCACCACTTGCAAGCGCTTGTCTGTTCAACTGCTTGCCAATGGGCTCAAACCCCTACAGATTAGTCTTGACGATTACTTCATAAACCGAGATGAAACGCCTAAGGATGCTTCGGGAGAATATGATTATGAGAGCATCTATGCACTCAATTTAGACCTCATTAACAAGCAGTTTAATGCACTGTTTCGAGGCGAAGAGGTTGAACTTCCCAAGTATAACTTCCAGCAAGGAAAGAGTGAAAAGAGTGGAAAACGACTGAAAATGACGGATAATAACGTGCTGGTTGTTGAGGGAATCCATGCGTTGAATCCCGAACTTACGGCTCAAATTCCAGAACAACAGAAGTTCCGTGTCTACGCATCGGCATTGACAACGATTCTCCTTGACGACCATAACTATATTCCAACTACTGATAACCGTCTGCTGCGTCGCATCGTTCGAGACAATAAGTATCGTGGAATTTCGGCGCAAGATACTATTCATCGCTGGCCATCGGTACGCGCTGGAGAGAACAAATGGATATTCCCCTACCAGGAAATGCCGATGCTGTCTTCAACACGGCTATGCTTTTTGAACTTGCTGTGCTTAAAACGCAGGCCGAACCACTATTGGAACAGGTGCCCGAAACATCCCCAGAATACAGCGAAGCCTATCGATTGCTGAAGTTCTTAAAGTACTTTAAGCCTATCAGTAACCGCGATATACCCCCCACTTCTCTATTGAGAGAGTTTCTCGGTGGTAGCTCGTTTAAGTATTGAAAACGCGAACTAAGCCCCTATTTGCAAAGCTATTAGTTCACGTTTTAGGCCCTTTTCTGTGTCCAAAAGAAGGTAAGCGGAATATGGGTTAAAGCAAAGCAAAACCCTTTACAAATGACTTCTCATAATGAATGCATTTGAAACGCCTCAGGCTTTCGCGCTGAACACGCGTAGTTTTGAATGAGTTTATAACTTGTTGTGAGTCAATTTGTTTCATGAAAGAGATCAAAAGAGTGGGTGAAATCACGTGGAAAAATCATGCAATCTGCCTCAAATCATGGCCTGTTTTGACGCAAAGAATGAGACAAAGCGCGTCATTTTGCGACCTAAAATGATAGGAATGACTTAGAAAAATGGTAGGAATGTTGGGTTGAGATACAGGAAAGGGGCAGAAGAGGGCACTAAAATGGTCGTCTTGTTTCTATTTGATGACGCGGTGAAGTGTTAAAAAGCGGATAATAATCTTTACAAGACGGCAGGTCTAACAAAGCGTGTTTTTCGTGCAACAACATTCAAGGCGTTTCAAAATAAGATAAAAAACAGCGCGTATTTGAATCCAAAATATCAATGGTTTCAAATACGCGCCCTTTGTTTTTGCTTTCAAAATATGTTGTGATGCCTATTTATATAAGGTTTGTTTCGACTAAAAAAATCGGGTTTTCGCAGCTGAACAATACCCTTTGTAGCGTCAGGGCATCACGGCATTGAGGCTTTATTTTGCCCCAATCTCCTTGATTAAGCGGTCGGCATGGCCCCATTTGTCAATCATATAGAGCACATAACGGATGTCAACACCAATGCAACGAGCCAGTCGGTTGTCGAAGTTGAGGTCGCTACTCAAGCTATCCCAGTTGCCATCGAAAGCCAAACCAATGAGCTCTCCCTTGCCATTAAACATCGGAGAACCAGAGTTTCCGCCCGTAATATCATTATTAGTTAGGAAGCAAAGTTGCATCTTTCCCGTCGTCTTGTCTTGGTATTTACCGAATGATTTCTCACTCATCAGCTGCTGCATAATAGGTTCTGCCTTATAATCGAATAGCCCGTTATCTCCCCGTTTCATCTTTTCGACGATACTTTCTGCCGTGGTATAGTACCCTGAAGGACGTCCACCGAGGTCGAAACCACCTACTTGTCCATAGGATAAACGCATAGTAAAGTTGGCATCACTATAGTGAGGTAAGTCTTCCTCCATACGCAGTTTAGCCGCACAAAGCATTCGTTCTTGGTTGTCAATGCTATCTCGTGTCGCATCAAGGGCACGGTTAAACACCTCGCGCATTGCCTTGAGTTGCTCGCCATATTGTAGGCCGGCATCTTTCTTAATGGCTTTCTTTGTGACATAAACCTTGGCATCTTTCTTCATCAAAGCAGAGGTTTCCCAAAGATAGTTGACATATTTTTGATAGTCACCACCAAACTTTTTGTCGATGATTTGATAGAAAGCAGGGAGATATTTAGCATCAACATGCTCGCGATAGTTCTTTAACAACACGGCCTGTACATCCTTATCAAGAGACGCATCCCATGTGTTGCTGTTGTCAGCAAACGTCACATAATCGCCCTTTTTGTCTTTCTTTGTCATGCTGGTCAAGGCTTTCAATGCCCTATCGGTAAGCTCGTTGGTGCGCAAGAAGGTTTCTTGGAAGTACATAGCTGCCTTTCTTGGTTCAAAGCGTTCATTGTAAAGGCGAGCCATTTTGTCGAAATCTAACTGTCCTTTTAGATAGCTTGTAGAGTCTTGCCAGTGGCGAATGATGTCCTCATAACGTTGCTTTTGTGCAATGAGTCCAATCGAATCAATGCACTTGTTCATGCCAATTGAGTTCTTCCAATAGTTCGCACTCTGGGCAAACTTAGAGTCATACTTGATGCGAACAGCCTCACTTGCCCGCATGTGTCGCGTCATAACATCTTGCTTAACGCCACGAACCTGCGCGCGAGGAGCATTTAATGCATCGCGACGTTCACGTATTCCATAACTTGAAAGATAGCGACTTGTGCTGCCGGGATAGCCCATTGTCATCGAGAAGTCACCCTGTTTATACCCTTGAAGGCTTACAGGCGCCCAATGTTTTGGATGATAAGGCACATTGTCTTTATTGTAAGCAGCCGGTCGGTTGTTCTTATCGGCGTAGATTCTAAACACACTAAAGTCGCAAGTTTGACGCGGCCACATCCAATTATCGGTCTCTCCTCCGAACTTACCCATGGACTTTGGCACGGTGAACACAAGCCTTAGGTCGGTAAAGTCCTGATAGGTTGTGGCGTAATATCGGTTTCCTTCATAGAAAGCATCAATGTCAACGTGGAGTGTTGAGTCTTGTTTCTTGGCCTCAGCACTAAGTACATTCTGCAAGGAATCAAGGAGTTTGGCTTGATGATGGCGGTCCATTGCGGCGAAACCCAACTTCATTACCTCGGGAGTTACATCCTTTTGGCTCACCATAAAGCTTACAAACATGTTCTTGTTAGGTAGTTCTTCGGCGTAGTTTTGAGCCACAAAACCATTCAACATGTAGTCATGTTCGACGGAAGAGTGGCTTCTTATGGCTTCAAAACCACAGTGATGGTTTGTGAAAACGAGTCCATCGGGGCTGACAACCACGCCAGAACAGAAGCCCGAAAAGTTCACAACGCTATTCTTTATGGCATCATCGTTGTTGTAAAGTGCACCATAAGGCAGTGCAAATCCCTCGCCTTTCATCTGATTAAAGACTGCAGTTGGGAGGTTATAAAGCGTCCACATGCCTTCATCTGCACGTGAAGTGATGCATGTAAAGAGGCATAAGGGGATAAGAATCCCAAGTAGTTTCTTTCTCATGTGATTCAATTTTATTGATTTATTTCTTGAATTTATCTTTTAATTTGACTAAACTTGACAGCGGAAGGTCACGCTTTATGATCACAAAGGCAAAGCAAAGGATGAGTAAAGTGTTGACCGCAAGGGCCGCAATCATTGGGAGTTGGGCGTTGGAAAGCGTGATAAGTGCGAACAAGACGAGGGCAACAAGGGTGTAAATTGCAATGTCTTTGAGTGGATAACGAATGGGATAATACTTCTGTCCCAGTCGATAACTGAGCAACATACTAACTGCATACGACGCGAAACCGGCCCAAGCGCAGGCCCAATAGCCAAACTTTGGAATGAGAAGCACGTCTACTCCAATCAAGATTACAGCCCCAATGCCACTGAAATAGGCTCCCCAAATGGTCTTATCTATTAGCTTATACCAGAAACTTAGATTGAAAAAGATGCCAAACATGATTTCCGCTGCCATGACAATCGGTACAATTTGCAGTCCTTCCCAATAGCTTTTACCCACAATATAGCGTAGAATGTCCATATAACCCATGACACAAAGGAAGGCCAAAAGCGTGAAAATGATGTAGAACTTCATGGCTTTGGCATAGGTTTTCTTGTTGTCTTGCTCTTTCGTCTGACTGAAAACGAAAGGTTCATAGGCATATCTGAACGCCTGAGTAATAATGACCATGATCATCGCGAGCTTGATACAAGCTCCATAAATGCCTAATTCCGTGCGGGCATCTTGGGCACTTCCGTCGTACATCCAAGGGAAAATAATCTGTGATGCGGATTGATTTAGCTGCCCAGCAACACCCATAACAAGGAGTGGCCAGGTATATTTCAGCATACGTTTACAAGTGGCTTTGTCGAAAGGATTACGGAAACCACTCAATTCTTTGCCTAAGAAGAAGAGCGTAAGTACGCTTCCTGCCAGCTCAATCCAAAACACTCCAACAACATTTAAGCTAAAGTTTGCATCGTAAATCCCAAAGAGATTCAACCTGAAATAAGGCAAAACAACAAGGTAAAGCAACACTCCTACGATGTTAACTACTATGCTTATCATGCGTAAAGTGACAAACTTTATCGGACGATGTGCATAGCGAAGATAAGCCATTGGGATATTAATGAAGGCATCAACTGCCACACAAGTCGCCATAATCATAATGAATTCATGATGGTCGGGATAGCCAACGACATCGGAAATTGGACTTAAAAAGAGGGCAACCAAGGCGACAAAGCACACCGAAGTGAGGGCAACCATGCGCAAAGCTGTGGCATATACCTTCTCGGGTTGCTCTCCGGGACGGTTCATAAAGCGGAAGAACGTCGTCTCCATCCCATAAGTTAGCACGATAATCAGTAAGGCAACATAGGCATAGATGTTAGTAATGATGCCGTATTGTCCCCCTGCTGAATTGAACTTTATCGTCTCAATGGGCACTAAAAGATAACCAACGAAGCGGGCTGCAATTGAACTTAGTCCGTAGATTGCAGTGTCCTTAGCTAATGATTTTAAGTTTGCCATAACATAAACAAATTAATTTCCACTCCCCACTCCTCCCCAAGAAAGGAGAAATCTAAATGGCGTGGCCTTCTTATTTCTTATAGTTCTAATTTTATTCTTATCCTTATCGGTGTCTCGTTGTATTCCAATCACTCCGCCATTCAAAAGAACATATATGCCAATCCGATGGCCGCAATCACGCCAGCTAAGTCTGCAAGCAAGCCACAAGCTACCGCATGACGCGTATATTTGATGTTTACACAGCCGAAGTATACAGCCAAAATATAAAACGTTGTGTCTGTACTGCCTTGGAACATACAACTCAATCGGCCCACAAAACTATCTGGTCCATAGGTCTTCATGGCTTCAAGCATAAGCCCACGAGCACCACTTCCGCTCAGCGGTTTCATGAAAGCGGTCGGTAAAGCGCCTACAAAGTCGGTGTTAAGTCCGCACTTTTCCACACACCATGCAATGCCATTGATGAGCATATCCATAGCTCCTGAAGCACGAAACACACCAATGCCCACCAAGATGGCAACCAAATAGGGAATGATTTTGATTGCCGTTGTAAAGCCTTCTTTGGCACCTTCAATAAAGGAATCATAGACATTAATCTTCTTGATGACGCCCGCCACAATGAAAGCCATGATGATTGAGAAGAGAATCAGACTTCCGCTGAGGTTTGCAATGGTGTCCATCGTCTTCTGATCTAACTGCCCAAAGCCCCAAATAACAAGGCAAACAAAGGCTGTCATGCCTCCAATGAACGCCAGAAGTGCGGGTTGAAACAGATTGATATGTTGCCAAAGAGCGGTTATAATGATGCCCACGAGCGTGGCAATTGTCGTAGCTAACAAGATGGGAATAAACACATCAGTCGGCATTGCGGCCCCATTCGAGGCACGAAATGCCAGTATTGTCGTTGGGATTATCGTCAAACCACTCGTGTTAAGCACAAGGAACATAATCATCGGATTAGTCGCTGTGTCTTTCTTGGGTTTAATTCCTGCATCTGTTGCATGGCTTTTAGTCCCGTCGGCGTGGCCGCATTGTCGAGTCCAAGCATATTAGAAGCGATGTTCATAAAGATACTTCCCATCACGGGATGGTTCTTTGGGATGTCTGGAAAGAGTTTAGTGAAGATAGGACTCAAGGCTTTTGCCAACACGTTTACGATGCCGGCACGCTCTCCAATCTTCATAATTCCGAGCCAAAGTGATAGCACTCCCGTCAAGCCCAACGATATTTCGAAGGCATTTTTCGATGAATCGGTGGTTGCTTGCACTATCTTTTGGAAGACGGTTGTATCTCCCAAACACAATGAAACGAGTGCAAACAGAAAGGCAATGGCAAAGAATGCCACCCAAATATAATTCAAAACCATACAAGATGCAAAGTTAACGGAAAACCATTATATATAAAAGAAAATCACGAAAAAACATGAAACTCAGCGTGATTTCAATCGTTAAACGATGTGGGGCATAAAGGATAAAGCGCTGGTTTTTGGCGCATAATGATGTGAAATGATGTAAATAAGCCTCCTCTTCCCCTTCCTTCATGTTGTCATCTGCGTCATTTCACCGCGTGAAATGACGCAGATTGTCGTGTGAAATGCCTTGTTTTACACGATGAAATGACGCAGATTGTGCGGTCATCCAATCACTAATATTGTGTTCATGCGCACATAGTCTTCGCTAAGATAAAAGAAACCACCAAATCCACAGGCTGTTCCCCACGAGTTTTTCGCAATGAAATAGCGCCTGCCTTGGCGGTCATGGGCCAGTCCGATGAGTTCAAGTGCGTGGTCGTCTGTGGTTTCTCGCCGTTCGAACGCACGCTGACGCTGTTGCTGGGTGACGTGCTTTTGCGCTAAGTTTGCTATTCCTGAGTTGGCATGAAAACCCGAAGAAGAGACATCTCCTTCCCAAAACACGGCGCGACCACTGCGTATTCGGCTGACGATAAAGTGCATCATGGTGTCTAAGGGCACATTAAGTACGCGGTCGTCATTGACATTATCGGGCACTTCGAGAATGAAACGACTGCCAAAAGGATGATGAGTGAAGCTCGTAATTGCCTGATATTCGTCGTCACGGCATACGCTATGAGCAAACTCTAAGGGCGTATATTCGGCACCAAGCATGTGGACTTTCGGGCCGGGGAGATAGCCGATGGCTGCATCAAGCACACGATTCATGCGGTCGTCAAGGGCAGGGAAGTCGGTTGTTGAACGCGTACAAAGTTGCAATTTGCGTGCAACGACGTTATAATTCACGGGGTTTTGGGCATGATATGAATCGAAAGGAACGACTCCATAGGTTTGAATCAGCGTGAGAAGTCGTGTGCCCATGCCTCGCAAATTGGCTGGAACAGCGCCGCGAGAAAGGTAGTATCGGCGCGTTGTTTCAGCGAGAAGGCAACGTGCAACGTAATCGGTGCTGAGGTTAACAGAGTCACCTTGCATGAGATGATTAGTCTCTATGGTGGCCAACATGGCATAAACCCAGCAGAGACTGCTACGCCCTTGGTCTTTCACGGGAGTCGTTTTGAGACATATCTCCGTGGTAAACGGGTTATGTTTTGTTGTGTGCTGAGGTCGCGAACAGGCTGAAACCATCAGCACAAGACTTATGATATAAACATTAATTTTATTCATATTCCGCAAAGTTACAAAGAAAATGATTAAATTTGCAGGCATGAAAGGGAAAATAACTGATTATGAAGTAATGGCTCCAGTAGGCTCACGTGAGAGCTTAGTTGCAGCAATTCAGGCTGGAGCGGATTCTGTTTATTTCGGTATAGGCAAGCTGAACATGCGGTCACATTCGGCCAATCATTTCACCATAGACGACTTACGAGAGATTGCTTCCACGTGTAATGCGCATGGAATCAAGACCTATTTGACTGTAAACACGGTCATTTATGATGAAGATTTGCCTACAATGCGCGAGATTATTGACGCTGCAAAGGACGCAGGTATAAGCGCAGTGATAGCCAGTGACGTAGCCGTTATGGCGTATTGTAATGAGGTTGGTGAGGAAGTTCACCTCTCAACACAACTCAATATATCGAACATTGAGGCGCTAAAGTTCTACAGTCGGTTCGCTGATGTGAGTGTACTTGCGCGCGAATTAAACATGGAACAAGTTCGTAAAATCTATGATTCCATCCTCCAAGAACATATTACTGGGCCGATGGGTAGACTTGTTCGGATTGAAATGTTCTGTCATGGTGCGTTGTGTATGGCCGTTAGTGGCAAGTGTTATCTAAGCCTTTCGGATACCAATCGGTCGGCAAATCGTGGGGAATGTGTACAGATATGTCGGCGTTCTTACACTGTAACGGATAAGGAAACTGGCAACCAATTGGAGATAGATAATAAGTATATTATGAGTCCTAAGGACCTAAAGACCGTGCGATTCATTGATAAAATGATGGAGGCGGGCGTCAGAGTGTTTAAGATAGAGGGTCGAGCCAGAGGACCAGAATACGTATATACTGTCGTGAAATGTTATAAAGAGGCCATAGAGTCGGTTCTAAACGGCACGTGTTCAGAAGCGAAGAAGGACGAATGGGATAAGCGATTGGCTACTGTTTTCAATCGAGGTTTCTGGGATGGATACTATCAAGGCCAGACACTTGGAGAGTGGAATCGAAACTATGGCAGTGCCGCGACGGAGAAGAAGGTGCTTATCGGTAAGGTGATGAAATACTTTTCAAAGCTCAATGTGGCTGAAATTGCCGTGGAAGCTACCGACTTTAAGCATGGTGATAAGCTATTAATCACGGGACCAACCACGGGAGTTATGTATCTCACGGCAGATGAAATACGCTATGATCTCAATCCTGTTGAGAAGGCAGAACAAGGAACTCGTGTCTCAATTCCCGTCACAGGGAAGGTTCGTCCCAATGATAAAATCTTCAAATTAGTAAAGACTCAGCCTTCCACAACGCACTAATCAACCTGTAAGAAGCGTGTAGCTTGTTGGAAAAGAGAACGAAAGCTTTCGATGTAAAGCTAAGGATTATATTGATAAATGATTAATTATGACAATCAACGAAGCTCAAGATGAAGTGATTGAAGAGTTTAATGACTTCACCGATTGGATGGATAAATATCAACTGCTCATTGACTTGGGCGGCGAATTGAATGCGCTTGGTGAGCAATATAAGAACGATGACAACCTCATTGATGGCTGCCAGAGTCGTGTTTGGATTCAATGTGACGTGAAAGATGGCCGGCTTTTCTTCACGGCTGATAGCGATGCACTCATCGTAAAAGGCATTATTGCATTACTGATTAAGGTACTTAGTGGGCACACTGCAAAGGAAATCCTCGATGCAGACCTTTATTTCATCGATCGAATTGGCTTGAAAGACCATCTAAGTCCGACGCGAAGTAACGGCTTACTCGCCATGGTTAAGCGCATAAAGTCATACGCTTTAGTATATGCAAATGCATAGAAAGTTGCGCACAATAGAGATGAATCGTCTCTCAATTGACGAGTTTAAGGAGGCTAAAAAGCTTCCTTTGATCGTTGTTTTAGATGATGTTCGTAGCCTATATAACGTGGGAAGTGTCTTCCGTTCGGGTGATGCTTTCCGCATAGAAGGCATATATCTCTGCGGTATTACAGCCACTCCGCCGAATGCCGAGATTCATAAGACGGCGCTTGGAGGCGAAGATAGTGTTGCTTGGAGATACTTTCACGTGCTGAAGACGCTGTAACGGAGTTGCAAAGTCACGATTACTTTGTCTATAGTATAGAGCAAGTTGAGGGCAGTATAAAGCTACAAGACCTCACGATAGATAAGACTTCTGAGGCTAAGGGCTATGCCGTTGTCTTTGGAAATGAGGTGAAGGGTGTCAAACAAGAGGTCGTTAATATGAGTGACGGCTGCCTTGAAATTCCTCAATTTGGTACAAAGCATAGTCTCAATGTAAGCACAACAGCCGGTATTGTGATGTGGGAATTTACGCGAAAACTGTTGTTTGAATAGGAGAAATCAAGAAAAATATTTGGTTTTAGTTATCAAATTAGTTATCTTTGTGGCATAAGTTGTTGGCACATTGAATAAGATTCGTACAATAAAATTATACAAATCGTATTTTAAGGAGTTTTATATTGCCCAACCTAAAGGAGTGCGTGACAAGATAAACTATTCCTTATATATGGTTGAAACCATGAAGATTATCCCGTCAAAGTTCTTTAAGAACATTGTAGGTTCTAATGGTCTTTATGAGATAAGAAGTGAATATTGCGGCAATATCTATAGGATATTATGTTGTATGGATAATGATTTTATAGTTGTTTTGCTACAGGGTTTCCAAAAGAAATCAAGAAAACACCTCTTAAAGAAATTCAATTAGCAGAACGACTTAGAAAAGAATATTTCAAAGAGAAAAAGGGTTTGTAATATGGAAACGGGGAAAAAAGAAAGAATTTTGAGGTGTTCTACGTTTGAAGAACTATTGAACGAAGAATACGGATGTAAGGGAACACCTGACAGAGAGGCCTTTGATAGTAAGGCACAAGCCTTTTGTCTTGCCGAACAGCTTAAGGAAGAACGGCGCAAAGTAGGCTTAACGCAGGAACAATTAGCCAAGAGAATTGGTACAAAGAAAAGCTATATATCGCGTATAGATAATGGACATACTGACATACAGCTATCAACTTTGTTTAGAATCTTTGCTGGGTTAGGTCGCCGAATAACGTTTAACGTGTTTTGATGTGAACTTATTTAGGTTTGAAAGTGTACTACATAATGTTATAAGATAAATGAACAGGACTTATAAAAGCAAGATATTCACTTGCAAACAGATATGTGTTTTCTTTATTGGAACATGCTTTTCATTGCTCTTTTCTTGTCAGAATATGAGTAAAAATCAAACAAATGAACATGCAAAGTTTATGGAAATTAACGACACAAACCATTATAGTAAGCCGAGTGAAGAGCTACTTCGGAAGACGCTTACGCCCGAACAATTTGCTATAACGCAACAAGCGGCGACCGAACGCCCCTTTGTTAATGCCTATGACCATGAGTTTCGACCAGGCATTTACGTAGATATTACCACAGGACAACCTTTGTTTCTCTCATCCGATAAATATGATTCAGGTTGTGGATGGCCAGCGTTCTCGCGCCCAATTGACGAACATTTGATTGTCAAAAACACCGATTTGTCTCACGGAATGACGCGCACCGAGGTAAAAAGTAAGCTTGGTGACGCCCACTTAGGACATGTTTTTAACGATGGACCACGTGAAAAGGGCGGCCAACGCTACTGCATTAATAGTGGTGCTTTGCGTTTCATTCCCGAACAAGACATGGCAAAAGAGGGCTACGGAGCTTATCTCTCGCTGCTTCATCCGTTGCAAACCATCTATCTTGCAGGCGGTTGTTTCTGGGGAACAGAGCACTTTTTTAAACAGGTTCACGGGGTAAAGGCAACGCAGGTTGGCTATGCCAATGGGCGCACGCCACATCCTTCATACCACGAAGTGTGTACCGATACAACGGGATTTGCCGAAACTGTAAAGGTGGAATACGACCCTTCAGAAGTTAGTTTGGCATTTTTGTTAGACTTATACTTTAGGGCTATCGACCCCACTTCAGTCAATCAGCAGGGCAACGACCGCGGAACGCAATACCGAACAGGCATATACTACACCAACAAAGCTGACCTTTCGACGATTGAAGCCGTTGTAAAGGCGCAACAAAAGCATTACAAACAGCCTATCAGAGTGGAGGTTTCGCCGCTGAAAAACTTTTATTCGGCTGAGGAATATCATCAAGATTATCTCGACAAGAACCCCACAGGATATTGTCATCTGCCACAAAGTTTGTTTGAAATGGCACGAAAAGCACGCATGAAATAACCATAGGCGGCAGGCATCATCAGCCACCTTGTCTTGTTTTCCGATAGTGTTTTCCAAATCTATGCAATGTAGTGATTCGACCACTACATTGCCGATAGAACACAAGTTCTTAGACTTCTTTCTTTAAAGACTTTGCAGGCGCAAGGATTTTCCTTACAGGATACCACACCGCCAGCCAGCCAACGATGAGCACAGTGACGAAAATCAGTGACACATCTATATAATGTACGCTCACAGGATAGGCGTTTACGATGAAGGTTCCGCTACTGTTTCCGAGCGAAACAAAACCATATTGCTGTTGCAACCAACACAACAGAAGTCCCAATCCAATACCGATAATCGCACCAAATGCCGAAATTAACCAGCCTTCGAATAGGAAAATTTGAGATATTTGGTGCTCGTTTGCACCGAGATTCCGCAGTGTTGTCACATCGTTTTTCTTGTCGATGATCAACATTGAGAGTGAACCTATGATGTTAAAGCATGCTACTATGAGGATGAAAGTAAGGAAAATATAAGCTATATACTTTTCAATCTGCATGATCTTAAACGTGTCGGCTTGTTGTTCAAAGCGGTCCATTACCTTGTATTTTGACCCACCTATTGACTGCATCTCTTTCTTAACAGCATCTAAATCGCTGCCATTTTTCAGTCTGAACTCAAGCGAAGACAATCGTCCTTGCTGTCCAAACAGGTTACGGGCAAAGGCAATTGGCGCGATGATATAGTTCTTGTCGTATTTGCTTTGATTGACTGCAAACACCACTCCGGGGGATAAGAGCGAGTCAACCACAAAGGCTTGGGTTGGGTTTGCTGCGTCAAATTGTCCTTCTTTCTGTGGAGCGTAGATGCGAAGATAGTCTCCAAAGCGCGCACCTGTACCCAAAGCAGCCGCTAATCTGATGCCCATGATGCCGTATTGCAGGTTTCCTGCGTGCAAACTATACGTGCCGTCACCAAACAATATGTCTTTAACGTGCGTCAACTGGTCAAAGTTGTCGTCGACACCCTTTACAATTACCATCGCCTGTTGACCTTTATATAGCGCTAAAGCCTGGTCTTCCACGCTCTCGGTGGCTACATCTACCGCCGGCAAAGCCTTCATCTTTGCCAATAAAGGGTCATCACTCGGAGCTGTCTTTCCTTGGGTTGGCACCACTTCGAGTTGTGGATCAAAGTTCGTAAAGAATGTAGCCACGAGGTCATGAAAGCCATTGAAGACACTCAACACTATCACAAGGGCCATCGTTGCCACGGCAACGCCAATCACCGAGATAACAGATATCACGTTGATTGCATTCGTACTCTTCTTTGAAAAGAGGTAACGCTTGGCAATATATAAAGGAAAATTCATAAAAGAAAAACTCACTTCGTCTCCTCACTCCTTTGTTCTAATGACATAAAACAGCGGTTGTTTTGACTTAAAACAGCTTGTTGGGTAGAACAGCCGACCTTCATTTGCCTCGCTTGTACACAGCAGTGACACAATGGTTTAGGGGCGGCGGCGAGGAGGTTACACTTGGATTTATTTCTTCAAAAGCTCGTCTATGCGCTCAATGTAGTCCAAACTATCGTCTATAAAGAATCGAAGTTCGGGGATAATACGCAGTTGATTACGCACACGGCACCCCAAATCATAACGTATAGTCTTTGTGTTTGCGGTGACATTCTTTAGAATTTCCTCGCTCTTCTCACTTGGAAATATACTCAGATATGCCGTGCAAATGCTCAAATCGGGACTGATTTTAACGCGCGTAACACTAACCATCACGCCATGCATCTGGCGAGTTTGCTCTTGAAAGATAGTCGCAAGTTCTTTCTGTAACAGTCTTGATATGCGGTTTTGTCTTGTTTCTTGCATAATAATTCGAATTAATCTTTGTTGCAAAGATACTTATTTTTCTGCTCATCGGGCAGCAATCCACAAGATTTTTACGTATGAAGCGCGAAATATAATGGTGCTGAAGGCTTTGCGTATAGCCGTGAGACAATTGCCTATTTTAGTCGAATGTTCTTATACTCCCCATTACCCTATGAGCCATGATGCATGGTTTTATCTGCCATGTCGAATGTTACAACGATGCAACGCTGTAGCTATTGCGCCATTGTTCTAATGAATGAATTTTACAATATAAATGCCCTCATGGTGCAACGCTGTAAGCGTTGTACTTTTGATAGGCCAGGGTTGGCGAGGAACGAGCCTACCCTGGGTAAACGTTTGCAAGGAGATTCAACGCCATAGGTGTTGAGCTTTTTTTGAGAAAACATGGTTATAATGAGGAGATTAATGGCGGATTGCGCCGAAAAAGCGCAACACCTACGGCGTTGTTCCCCACAAACCATACGCTAACCCAGGATAGCCTGCACTATCGTTTGGCAACCCTGGGCTATCAAAAACGTAACACCTACGGCGTTGAAGCATTCATTTTATAATACAATTGATGCCAACATGCGAATAAATAAACGTCAAAATGCACCATTATTTCAATGGATACATCTACCATGATGAATGCGCTCATCACGCAACGCCGTAGGTATTGCGCCATTATTCAAATGAATGAATTTTGCAATATAAACGCTCTCATGGTGCAACGCTGTAAGCGTTGTACGTTTGATAGCCCAGGGTTGGCGAGCGAAAGCGAAGGCTACCCTGGGTCAATTTGCCGCGAGTGGCAACAACGCTGTAGGCGTTGTACCTTTTATTCTTTGTCGTTTTATCGCGGCATTCCACGCAGAAAACGTACAACACCTACGGCGTTGACCTCCTCACTACATGCATAACCCAGGGTTGGCTGACGCCAACCCAGGGCTATCAAAGGTACAACGCCTACAGCGTTGAACTACAAACACATCGCAAACTGCGTTAAATGGCTGTACAATCTGCGTCATTTTATCGTTTAAAATAAGGCATTTCACGCGGTAATTTGCGTCATTTCATCGTGTGAAATGCGTCACTTTGCGCATGCATTATGGGCTGATGATGTTTAAAAAGGTGGTTTGTCATGGCGTGATGCTTCCGATAGTAGCTCGCAAAGAGGTTATCGGGAGCAGGTTGTAGAGTGGTAATGGGGTTATAGTTTCTCCCCATAACAGAGGTCACCAGCGTCACCAAATCCCGGGACGATATACTTATGTTCATTCATTCCAGGGTCAATGGCAGCACACCATATTGTGGTTTTATCTTCTGGGAAGGTCTTTTTGATGTGGTCAATGCCCTCAGGTGAGGCGATGACACAGCACACATGAATCTGTTTAGGCGTGCCCTTTGTGAGGAAAGCCTTATAGCCTAACTCCATGCTTCCACCTGTTGCAAGCATTGGATCGGCAATAATCAGCGTCTTTCCATCAATATTTGGTGTGGCAAGATATTCGATATGAATACCCACTTCGTGGTGTTCGGCGTCCTTATATTCGCGATATGCACTCACGAAAGCATTGCCAGCATGGTCGAAGATGTTGAGAAACCCATTATGAAAGGTAGGCCGGCACGAAAGATAGTGGCTAAAACAATCTTGTCAGTAGGCACATTTATGCGTGAGATTCCTAATGGAGTAGTGATGTCTTTTGCCTCATAATGCAACGTCTTTGATATCTCGAAAGCTTCAAATTCGCCTATACGCATGATGTTGTTCCTAAAGAGTAGTCGATTGTTTTGATAGTCAACGTCTCTCATTTCGGCCAGATACTGGTTAATAATACTATTTTTCTCGGAGAAGTTTACAATTTTCATAGGTTGTTTCGAATTAATTTTTGCAAAGGTATTTAATTCTATCTTCTTTTGCAAAGTGAGTCTTACAAATGTGTTTATTGACTGATTCTTTTTAACAACTTTAACTAAGAAACGACCTAAATCGACTTAATTTTAGAGCTCGAAAGTTGGGATATATATATTTTTTTCCTTAACTTTGCCGTCAAGAAATTCAAGAATAACATAACGACAAATTTAATTTCACAACTTAAATACATTTAAGAAATGGCAAAGTTTGACAAATCAGTACTTGAGAAGTACGGCATTACAGGTACTACAGAAGTACTTTACAACCCTACGTATGAGGTGTTGTTTAATGAAGAGACAAAGAAGGTCTCGAAGGTTTTGAGGTAGGTCAGGAGACAGAACTTGGCGCTATCAACGTTAAGACAGGTATCTATACCGGCCGTTCTCCTAAGGATAAGTTCATCGTTGATGATGAAACATCTCATAATACAGTGTGGTGGGACTCAGAGGAATACCACAATGATAACCACCGTGCAAGTCAAGAAGCATGGAAAGCTGTTAAGGAAATAGCTAAGAAAGAGCTTTCAAACAAGCGCTTGTTTGTAGTAGATGGTTTCTGCGGTACACACAAAGATACTCGCATGAAGATTCGTTTCATCGTTGAGGTTGCATGGCAAGCTCACTTTGTTACAAACATGTTCATCCGTCCAAAGAATGAAGCTGACTTCGATCAAGAGCCAGATTTCATCGTATACAATGCTTCTAAGGCAAAGGTTGAGAACTATAAGGAACTCGGCTTGCACTCAGAAACTTGTGTAATGTTCAACGTAACATCTAAAGAGCAGGTTATCGTTAACACATGGTATGGTGGTGAAATGAAGAAAGGTATGTTCTCAATGATGAACTACTTCTTGCCACTTAAGGGCATGGCTTCTATGCACTGCTCTGCTAATACAGACCTCAACGGCGAGAATACTGCTATCTTCTTCGGCCTTTCTGGTACGGGTAAGACAACTCTTTCAACTGATCCTAAGCGCAAACTCATCGGTGATGACGAGCACGGATGGGACGACAAGGGCGTATTTAACTTTGAAGGTGGTTGCTATGCAAAGGTTATCAACCTTGACAAAGAGTCTGAACCAGACATCTATGGCGCTATTACTCGCGATGCTCTTCTTGAGAATGTAACCGTAGATAAGGATGGAAAGATTGACTTCAATGATAAGAGTATCACTGAGAACACACGTGTTTCTTATCCTATTTACCACATTAAGAACATCCAACGTCCTGAATCTCAGGGTCCAGCTGCTAAGCAAGTAATCTTCCTTTCAGCTGATGCTTTCGGTGTACTTCCTCCTGTTTCTATCCTCAATGCAGAGCAAACGAAGTACTACTTCCTCTCCGGTTTCACCGCTAAGTTGGCTGGTACAGAGCGTGGTATCACTGAACCTACTCCAACATTCTCAGCTTGTTTCGGTCAGGCATTCCTCGAATTGCACCCAACTAAGTATGCAGAGGAGTTGGTAAAGAAGATGGATAAGAGTGGCGCTAAGGCTTACTTGGTTAACACTGGATGGAATGGTACAGGCAAACGCATCTCAATTCGTGACACACGTGGTATCATTGATGCTATCTTAAATCACTCAATTGACAACGCTCCTACAAAGACTATTCCTTACTTTAACTTTGTTGTTCCAACGAAGTTGGAGGGTGTTGCTACAGAGATTCTTGATCCTCGTGACACTTATAAGAATGCTTCTGAGTGGGAAGAGAAAGCTAAGGATTTGGCTGCTCGCTTCATTAAGAACTTCAAGAAGTATGAAAGCAATGAGGCTGGTAAGGCACTTGTTGCTGCTGGTCCACAGCTTTAATCATCGCATCCGACTCGACTCTCTCCTTATATATATAAGGTGTATGAGTCGGAAGAATATAATAAACCTTGCAATGCAAATGCGTTGCAAGGTTTTTTTATGCCATTTTGTGAGGACTTTGGTCGTTTTTATTTATCTTTCTTCATCTACATTGTGTTCTATTTTAATAGCATAGGATGAGAAGTCTTTATTCTTCTAAAGAAAAAAGTGAGGGAAAAGCATAAATCTTCCCAAATATTTCAGTAACTTTGCCTATGGTCTTTACCTCATAAATGGTATTATTTTATGTCATTTATTCTGGGTTTTGACATCGCAGAATAATTTAAGTCATCTGCTTAGTAGGAACAAAACATTTACGAGTTACACCTATTTATATATATGAAAGAAAAGAAATTAATAGACGAATATCGCGAGGCGGTGAGACAATGCATGTTGTCTGCAACGAAGGATAATGGTGAATTGCAGCTTACAGAAAAGGAAGTTAACGCGCGGTTGGCCTCATTTTCAGATGACGATTTAGCCTTTGGGATGCCTTTTAACACCCCCGAAGAAACGGCAAATATGTTACTTTCTGAGTAGGACGCAGACTTTTTTGCGCACTATTACAAACATAACCTTCTATAAAATGAAAAAATCGGAGTTGATTTCTCACCCCGATTGTCATTGGTGGGCCGACTTTCGATACCACCTTTCTTGTCATTACAAACAACCTTTAACCTAAATTCAATAACTAAAAACCTAAAACTTTAAATAGATTATCCTTTAAAACAATCTTACTTTCACCTTTGACTAATCCTACTTTCAAATCGTTTTACCTGAACACTAATCCTTTTCCTTTCGTTAGCTAAACCTATTTCGTTTCTTAAAATAAATCTTGCTTACCTAAAAACCTATTGTTGTTTGTGGGCGCGAAAGTATAAATTATTTCAAAAACAGATTGTAACGACATGACTTTTCAATAAAAATCTTCGCGAATTTTTGATATAAATCAATCTTCTTTTCATAGAAAGAAGTTTCTAACTTTCTGCCATAGACGAGTTGATAAGATGCTTTTCTCATCACCATTATTTGCAAGGTATGTTTTTTTTACGTATCTTTGAGCACATAACCAAATACCTAAGAACTTCAAACCATAAAGATATGAATACAAAACTAATGTTTGCACTGGTGGCGATGGCAAGTCCATTATGCAGCCATGCACAACAACAACCAACCTTTACAGAATGGCATGACTGTGCCGTTAATGAGGTAAATCGTTTCCTTTGCATACAAACTTCTTCGCTTTTGAGTCTAATGACAAAGCAATGAAGGGTGATAAGAAGCAATCAAACAACTACTTCTCGCTCGAAGGTGACTGGAAATTCAATTGGGTTCCTAATGCCGATGAACGCCCAACCGACTTCTTTAAGACGACGTTTAACGACGCTTCATGGGGCAAGTTGGCTGTACCTGGTATATGGGAAGTCAATGGTTACGGAGATCCTGTATACTTAAATGTCGGTTATGCATGGCGAGGACACTTCAAAAATAATCCTCCTCAGGTGCCCATTAAAGACAACCATGTTGGTAGTTACCGTCGAACCATAACGCTTCCTGACACGTGGAAAGGACGTCAAGTGATAGCCCACTTCGGCTCAGTAACGTCAAATATGTACCTATGGGTAAACGGACAATACGTTGGTTACACTGAAGATAGTAAGGTAGCTGCCGAATATGACATTACAAAATACCTCAAACCTGGAGAGAATCTCATAGCATTTCAGACCTTCAGATGGTGTGATGGATCGTATAGTGAGGACCAAGACTTCTGGCGTTTAAGTGGAGTTGCACGCGAATGTTACTTGTATTCTCGTGATGCAAACGTGCATATTGATGATATTCGCATTACTCCTGATCTCACAAATAACTACACAGATGGAGACGCTATGATAGCGGTTACTGCGAAAGGAAACCCAATTATAGACTTCGAATTGCTCAATGCGAATGGTAAAACTGTGGTAAAGAGCGAGTCAAACTTTAAGGGAAGGCAACGCGGAAACGTGCATTTCATGGTGCGCAACGTAAAGAAATGGTCAGCAGAGACACCTTATTTATATACTCTTGTGGCTACGGTGAAAGACCAAAAACGCCAGGTAAAAGAGGTTATCACACAGAAGGTGGGCTTCAGAAAGGTTGAAATCAAAGGCTCGCAAATGCTTGTTAATGGTATGCCTATCCTCATAAAGGGTGCCAACCGCCATGAAGTTGACCCCGATGGAGGCTATGTTGTGACGCTCGAACGCATGATTCAAGACATCAAAATCATGAAGCGTTTGAACATCAATGCCGTCAGAACGTGCCACTATCCCGATGATCCTCGCTGGTATGACCTTTGTGATGAGTACGGCCTTTATGTCGTTGCTGAGGCTAATCAAGAAAGCCATGGCCTCGGATATGATGATAATTCGTTGATGATACAGGCTCAGTTTGCTACTCCTGTGATGCAACGCAATCAGCATAATGTAGCGATGCAGTTCAATCATCCAAGCATTATCACGTGGAGTTTGGGTAATGAGAGTAGGTATTGTGACCATTTCGACAAGGCGTATGATTGGATAAGCAATATGATCCCTCGCGTCCTGTGCAGTATGAACAGGCTGCTTGGAAGGGTTCAAGAGCTTCAGATATCTTCTGTCCGATGTATTATTCTGTTGCAAACTGCGAGAAATATTGTCTTGATTCGACTAAAACCATGCCGCTTATCCAGTGTGAATACAACCATACAATGGGTAATTCGGGAGGAAATCTTGCCGAATATTGGCGCCTAATTCGCAAGTATCCTAAGTATCAAGGAGGCTTTGATTGGGACTTCGTTGACCAGGGATTGCACAAGAATCTCAATTTTAAGGCGTCACGAACCTTGGCTGATTATGAGGCTAAAGCTGCTTCATTAGAGCCTGGAACGGGTAATCAAGAGGAGTATTGCTATGGTGGTGACTACAACAACTATGACCCTTCAGACAACAACTTCAACTGCAACGGCATCATAGGGCCTGACCGTCAGCTCAATCCTCATGCCTATGAACTGGCTTATCAGTATCAAAATTATATGGACAGAACCCGTAGACTTGGATGCTGGAAAGATACGAATCAAGAACGAATACTTCTTCCGTGACCTCAGCAACTACCGCTTGAAGTGGACTGCCTTGGATGAATACGGCTATGAGCTTGCATCAGGAAATATCGACAATCTGAATGTTCAGCCACAGCAGACGGCTGAAATTCAGTTGCCATTAGATGAAGAGTCAAGCCGATTCATGTACTTAAATGTGGATTATCAGCTAAAAGAAACCGAGCCACTCATGGCTAAAGGACAGGTTGTTGCACATCAACAATTCATGTCAGATGCGTCTGTTGCACATGCCATTTACGAGCCATCACCCGTGAAAGTGAAGTTCATCAACAAGAAGAATGAGCCGGTTCTCCGCGTTGTAGGCGACAATTTCGCCCTTGGTTTCGACCGAACAACAGGCTGGTTGACCCAATATGAGGTTGGCGGAACTAACATGTTAGGCAATGGTGGCACGTTGAAAGCCAACTTCTGGCGTGCTTTGACAGACAACGATATGGGTGCCGATTTCCAGCATAAGCTTGGTGTTTGGCGCAATCCTGAAATGAAATTGATTTCGTTAACCACTCAAACGGTAGCTAATGGAACCATGAAAGCGCATCCAACTGTCATTGCATGCTATGACATGCCGACAGTGAAAGCGCAGTTAAAGCTGACCTATACCATCTTCGAGAAAGGCGAATTGAACGTCAAGATGCAAATGACCACTGACAAGAATGCCAAGGTGAGCGACATGCTTCGCTTCGGAATGGTGATGCAAATGCCGTATAACATGGATCAGATTCGATACTTTGGACGTGGCCCGATAGAGAATTATAGCGACCGAAAAGCTTCAGAACGCATCGGTATCTATAAGCAAACAGCCGACAATCAGTTCTTCCCTTACATCCGTCCACAGGAAAATGGCACGAAACAAGATGTTAAATGGTGGCAACAGACCAATGCTTCGGGCACAGGACTTGAAATACATGGTGAACTTGGTGACCTCTCGATGTCTGCCCTCCACTATGCAATTGCTGACCTTGATGATGGACTTGAGAAGGGACAACGCCATAGTTATCAAGTTAAAAAGTCACCATTCACCAACCTTTGTATCGATAAAGAACAGACCGGAGTGGGTGGAACCAACAGCTGGGGTGAGTGGCCTTTGGAGCGCTATCGCCTGCACTATGGTGACAGAACTTATGAGTTCTTGTTGCGTCCGATTGTGAAATAACGTGGTTTATCCACCTTTTAACCCATAAAATCCACCTCCAAAGAGGTGGATTTTCTTATTTTTGCGACTATAAAAACCATTGATAATGCAACAATAACCTAATATGAAGACAAAGAAAATCTTATCCACCTTATTGATGACGGCACTAACATCTGTCAGCATCAACGCACAACATCAGTTCACTGTCAACACTAAACCCGGCGCAACTATACAGCCAACAATGTATGGTATCTTTTTTTCGAAGATATCAATTTTTGCGGCAGATGGCGGCCTCTATGCCGAGATGATAGAGAATCGTTCGTTTGAGTTTCCCGACCGATTAATGGGTTGGAACACCTTCGGTAATGTCACTGTGAACGACCAAAAGCCTGCCTTTGCGCACAATCCTCACTACATAACACTCTCTGATGCGGGGCATCGTGAGAAGCGAACTGGCTTGGAAAATCGTGGCTTTTTCGGCATGGGACTGAAGAAAGGCATGTGTTATGACTTCTCTGTACATGCTCGTTTGCACATGTTGCAAGGTGATTCAGCAAAATTTCGCGTTGAACTTGTTGATGAAGAAGACCGACCTATTGTCGCAACAAGAATCACTGTGAAGAGCAATCAGTGGCAGAAATATACCTCAACACTGACGGTTGATAAGACCGTTGAAAAGGGATTGCTTCGCATTTTCCTTGAAAAAGGTGGGGCAGTAGACCTTGATCATGTGAGTCTTTTCCCTGAAGATAGCTGGCATGGGATGCGTGCTGACCTTGTAAAAGACCTCGCAGAACTCCACCCAGGGATATTCCGTTTCCCCGGAGGTTGTATCGTTGAAGGAACTGATTTGGCTACACGCTATCAGTGGAAGAACACAGTTGGGCCCGTAGAAGAGCGTCCTTTGAATGAGAATAGATGGAATTATACCTTCCCACATCGACTCTTTCCAAACTACTATCAGACGTTAGGCATGGGCTTCTTTGAGTTCTTTCTCCTATCTGAAAAGATAGGAGCCGAACCGCTTCCTGTATTGAGTTGTGGACTCGCTTGCCAGTATCAGAATGATGATAACGACCGAAATGCACACACCGCTATGGCCGACTTGCAACCTTATATCGATGATGCGCTCGACTTGATTGAGTTTGCCAATGGTCCCGTTACAAGCAAATGGGGACGCATCCGCGCTGACATGGGCCACCCAGCTCCATTTAATCTCAAGCAGATTGGTATCGGAAATGAGCAATGGGGACCTTTATATCCCGAACGTTTAGAGGCATTTATGAAGCAGATTCGTGCCAAATATCCAAACATAAAGATATGCGGCTCATCAGGACCTTCGGCAAGTGGCAAGGAGTTTGACTATGGATGGCAACAAATGCGCAAGCTCGGTGTCGACCTTGTTGACGAACATTACTACATGTCTCCTGATTGGTTCTTGAACAATGCAGGTCGATATGATCACTATAATCGTAAGGGTCCGAAGGTGTTTGCAGGCGAATATGCAGCTCATGTGCGTGGACTTGACAAGCAACCAAATGTAGCGATGAACAATTTTGAGGCAGCTTTGTCCGAGGCAGCCTTCATGACAGGACTTGAACGCAATGCCGATGTCGTGTGGCAAGCTACATATGCCCCTCTGTTTGCACACGTTGAGGGTTGGCAATGGCGTCCCGATCTCATCTGGTTTGACAATCTTCAGAGCGTGCGTACAGTCAATTGGTATGTGCAAATGCTTATGCCACAAACCGAGGTACGAATGTTCTTCGTCTGACTGAAGGCGGAAAGCCTGTTGAAGGCAAAGAAAAGATCTATGCCAGTGCCGTATATGATAAGGCAGAAAAGGCGTATGTCGTGAAGATTGTCAATGTAGATGACCGCGAAAAGCAGGTGAATGTCACGTTCGAAGGATTGAAAACGCTTGGCAAAGGAAAGTGTATCACCCTGCACAGTGACAATCCACGTGCCGTGAACTCATTGGAAAATAAAACCAATGTCGTACCTCAAACAAGTGAGATAGAAGCAAATGGCAATGTCGTTTCAATGAAAGTGCCAGCAAAATCGTTTGTCGTCTATCGCTTTTAAGATGGTTATAGCCCAGGGTAGCCTGCACTTTCGCTCGCCAACCCCGGGCTATCAAAAACACAACTCGTACCGAGTTGCGAGATGAGGGCATTTATATTACAAAATTCATTCATTTGAATAATGGCGCAACACCTACGGCGTTGCGAGATGAAACAATTGTATGGGTGATATGGTTGATAAGAAAGCGTGAAATGATTTGGTGCATTTCATTGTGTAAATACGGCAAAACACACGACCATTTGACGCATTTTAGCGCGTGAAATCTTTTATTATATACATTACTTTCATTTAGATGATGTGAAGAAGGATTTCAAGAGGGTTGCGAACCACCTTAAAATGGTGTTATCTGTTGTTGGGATTTATTGCATTTATAGACACATTCTAAAACGGCAAGCGAACGAAAGAATAAGGCATAAAAATTTGTTTTATAAGATAAAAAACCTAACTTTGCAATACGATATCATTAATTTTTCAACATAATGGACAACTTAAAGAGAGATTTTGCATCAAGATTGCTGCAGGTAAAAGCCATTAAACTTCAGCCAAACAATCCTTTCACATGGGCTTCAGGATGGCTTTCGCCGTTCTATTGTGACAATCGTAAGACGCTGTCTTACCCTGAATTGCGCAATTATGTGAAGTTAGAGCTTGTGCATAAAGTGCTGGAATGTTTCCCCGAAGCAGAGGTTGTAGCTGGTGTTGCGACTGGGGCTATCGCTCAAGGCGCTTTAGTGGCCGACGAACTCAACTTGCCTTTCGTTTATGTTCGGTCGAAACCAAAAGATCACGGCTTAGAGAACTTGATAGAAGGTGACTTGAAACCCGGCATGAAAGTCGTCGTTATAGAAGACCTTATCTCTACAGGTGGCAGCAGTTTGAAGGCTGTTGAGGCCATCAGAAGCAATGCGTGTGAGGTTATTGGCATGGTAGCGAGCTACACTTATGGTTTCCCTGTGGCAGAAAATGCCTTTCGTGAGGCCAATGTTAGACTTGAAACACTGACCGACTACGAGCATGTGGTGGCAGAAGCATTAGCTACTGGCTACATCCGTGAACATGATGTTGAGGTGTTACATGACTGGCGTCAGGCTCCCGATAAGTGGAAAAAATAAGATAAAATAAAACTTCTTATAAGGTAAAAGCCTCTCCCAGGCCATCCAAACTGGGGTGAAATAGCGCGTGATATGCAATGAAATGTTGTGTGAAAGCATGCGTTGAAGGCTTTGAAGTGAGAGGAAGTGACGCGTGATATGCAATGATGCATTGTGTAATCCCATGCGTTGAAGGCTTTAAAACGAGAGGAAGCAAAGTATGATATGCAATGATGCATTGTGAATTATGAATTATGAATTAAACTAAATGGCAACATTTGAAAGTAGTATTCGACAGATAGACTATCCTCAAGAGCGTGTTTATGCCCTGTTGAGTGACATGAATAATATAGATAAAGTGAAGGATCGTATCCCCGAAGATAAGGCAAACGGTCTTACATTTGATGCCAATTCGATAGGTATCAACACGCCAATGGGTGCTGTGAAATTAGTCATTGTGGAGCGTGAAGCCCCTAAATGTATTAAGTTTGAAACAGCAGAAAGTCCGCTGCCTTTTAACTTTTGGATTCAGATTTTGCCCGTATCCGAACCACAAGTAAGATGAAACTCACCATCAAGGCCGAGTTAAATCCATTCATTAAGGGGATGGTTTCAAAACCATTAACCGAAGGTATCGAGAAGATAGCTGATGCTTTGCAAGCTATTCACTATGAGTAAGCCAGGCGGTTTGAGGCTTGTTTTTGACAATTTGAAAAGAATTCGAATGATTAAGCCTAATCAATGGCGAGGCATTTGGATAGTATTCACCCTGCTGTTGGTTTGCTCTTGTGGTAAGATTCAAAACGAATATAGTGACTTTCGTCCTTATTTCGTGTATAATAATAACGTGCGACAATGTGCTCGTTTGGCTGAAGCCATGACGCCAAATAGTGGAATCTTTTGCATCATTCAACAGCAATTTATCAGTGGAGTCACATATTATGTGTTCACAAATAGTGATGGATTGAGTCAGAAAATCATTCAAAACGACCGCGAAAGACAAGGACATTATGTGCTTCGGATATAACAATGGACTTATTGTTGGCTATGGAAACCTGAGTGATCCTCAAGTGTTTTATGCCTATGATTTGGAGTGTCCTAACTGCTTTGATGCCTCATCTTTGCCAGTGCGTAGTAAGCCTTTGCATTTAGCTTCGGGTGGGATTGCAATTTGCAACGTGTGCCATCGTCACTACAATCTTAACAATAATGGAGTTATCATCAGTGGAGAGCGTGGCAAAAAACTAACGCGTTATCGTGCATCTTCTACGGGACCATACGGCATTTTAAGCGTAAATTAATTGTAATCAGATATTCATTGTCTTACAAAATGAAAAGAATTGCCTCACTTTTACACCTTAAAAGGGAAAGGTTTTGAACCGATTCACGAAAGGTTTTGCTTTTTTTCATGAACAAAAATGAAGAATTATTTGGCGGTTTCGATAAAAGAATATACCTTTGCAAAACCTGAATTGCGGAAATAGCTCAGTTGGTAGAGCACGACCTTGCCAAGGTCGGGGTCGCGGGTTCGAGTCCCGTTTTCCGCTCAATAGTTACAAACTATTTCTTATTTCCAAAGCCGCAATGGTGGAATTGGTAGACACGAGGGACTTAAAATCCCTTGGCCAGTAATGGCTGTGCGGGTTCGAGTCCCGCTCGCGGCACACCCTTAATTTAATTCATAGATATGCGCAACAATCTTATTCTTACTCTTTCAGTGTGCTCATTGGCTTTAATGACATCATGTTCTAAGTTAGGTAAGCTCACTTCTGATTGCTTTTCAGTTAGTCCAAACCCTTTAGAGACGATTGGAGGAAAGGTTCCTGCAACAGTGGAAGGACAGTTTCCAGAGAAATTTATGAATAAAAAGGCCACAGTAACTGTGGTTCCTGAGCTCAGATATGCAGGCGGAGAAGTAGCCAAAGGACAGCCAATGACATTCCAAGGAGAGAAAGTTATGGGCAACGATAAGGTGATTTCTTATCGTCTTGGCGGTCGTTACACGATGAAAACTTCGTTTGATTATGTGCCAGCCATGCAGAAAAGCGACATGTATTTGACGTTCAATGCACGCATAGGAAATTCAAAAGTCAATGTTCCGGCAATCAAAGTTGCCACTGGAGTCATTGCAACAGCAGAGCTTTATCGTAAGGCTATGCTCCAAGGCGGTGCTTGTTTGGCGCTCGATTCGTTTCAAAGAGTGATAGATCGCAAGCAAGAAGCCAACGTAAAATTCCTCATAAACCAAGCTAATTTACGTAGCAATGAGTTGAAAAACAATAGTGTTCGCGAGTTTGTTAGCATGCTTAAGCGCATCAATTCAGACCGAGAGGGACTGGCAATCAAGAATGTTGAGGTGAAAGCTTATGCCTCTCCAGAAGGTGGTTTCAGCTTTAACGATAAGTTAGCCAATAAGCGTCAGAACGTCAGTGAAGGCTATGTGAAGCAACAACTCAAAGGAACGAAACTAAAAACAGACATAGATGCCCACTATACCGCACAGGATTGGGATGGTTTTATGAAGCTCGTTCAGGCGAGTAAGATACAAGATAAGGACGTAATCTTACGCGTTCTGTCCATGTATAAAGACCCACAAGAGCGTGAAAAGCAAATACGTAATATGAGTGAAGGCTTCCGTGAGCTCGCCGATGGCATCCTTCCAGAACTCCGTCGCAGTCGTTTGATTATCAATTATCAAACAATTGGTCGCAGCGATGACCAGATTCAACAGCAATATGCGGCTGATCCTACGAAGTTAAGTCTTGAGGAATTGCTCTATGCGGCATCGTTAACAAACGACAAACGCTAAGAAGGCAATCTATAAAAAGACTACTGAGCTCTATGATCGCGATTACCGAGCTTATAACAACCTTGCTGCCTTGGCATTAAACGATGGTGATGAGCAGACGGCTCAAAGCTATTTGGAGAAAGCTTTGCAAGTAAACCGCAAAGCACCAGAGGCATTTGCCAACAAGGCTTATATTGATTTGACACACGGAAGAATTGCCGATGCAGAACGACATCTATCAGATGCCACTGAAGCGAACGGCTTTAATGAGGTTCTTGGCAATCTACATATCGCACGAGGAAACTATGCTAACGCTTCGGATGAACTCTTTAATAACAACAATAGCGCTGCACTTGCGCAGTTGATGAACAAGAATTATGTCGCAGCTGAACAGACTTTGAAGGCTATTCAGCAGCCAAATGGACTGACATATTATCTCTTTGCCGTGCTCAATGCACGCCAAGGAAAGAATGATGCGGCTGCAACCTACTTGAAAGATGCATTGCAAAAGGATCCCTCTTTGGCCGAATATGCCAAGAACGACCTTGAATTTGCTAAAGTAAATCGATGAAAAAACTCTGTATTCTCATAGTACTCACGTTGGTGTTGGCAGCCTGTGGAACCGATAAACACCATTTCGAAATCGACGGAAGACTAACTAATCTCAACCAAGGTGAGTTCTATGTATACAGTCCCGACGGCCTAATTACAGGCTTAGATACCATAAAAGTAGAGGGTGGACGCTTCTCTTATGAGCTTCCATGTGAAGAGAATGGCGTGCTCGTTATAGTCTTTCCAAACTTCTCTGAGCAACCCATCTTTGCACAACCTGGTGGTTCTGTCGACGTAGAAGGTGATGCTTCACACCTCAAAGAACTTGAAATCACGGGAACAGATGATAATAAACTGATGACAAAGTTCCGTCATCAGATTGCTAATTCATCGCCCCCCGAGATTGAAAAAGACGTGAAATATTTCGTCAACGATCATCCTGAATCGGCTGTTGGGCCTTATCTCATTGACAAATATCTACTTCGTAAGCCCCAGCCCAATTACAAACAAGCCTATCGTTTGTTGCTTTCATTGCAAAAAGAACAGGCTCGCAATGGCTATTTGAACCATCTTTTAGCTCAAATAAAGCCGCTTGCCGATGCCTCTTCTGATAGATTTCCTGCATTCTCGGCTATGGATATACAGGGCAAATCCATTTCTTCCACAACTATTCTTCGGCTCCTGTTGCCATCATCTATACGTGGGCATCGTGGAGTTATGAGAGTTCCACACTGCAACAGCGCTTGCTTGATATGCAAACGCGTGCCAATGGAAAACTCCAATTGCTTGGAATCAACCTCGATGCAAGCCGAAAAGCTTGCAAAGATAACCTTGAAAGTCAGGGTGTTCGATGGCCCGTTGTCTGCGATGAACAGTTGTTTAAGGGACCATTGGTGCTCAAATTAGGACTCACTTCCGTACCAGATAACCTCTTGTTACAGCGTGGTCGCATCATTGCTCGTGGGCTTTCGACCGATGATCTTATAGCCCGCATCGAAAAGATGATTTGATTTTTAGTGGACATTCCACTCCTACAATAACCTTAACTCTTTCTAATCATGCTTGTAAAAACCTATTGTGCCGCTGTCAACGGACTCGAAGTAACCACTGTAACGATTGAAGTGAGCATGAATCCTGGCGTTGTTTACCACCTCACTGGACTTGGAGATAAGGCCGTTCAAGAGGGCCGTGACCGCATCGCTGCAGCTCTTTTATATTGTGGTTACAAGTTTCCCAAAGCCGATATCACCGTGAATATGGCTCCCGCAGACCTCAAAAAGGAAGGCAGTAGCTTTGATTTGCCGTTGGCAATTGCCTTACTTGCCGCCAATGGAAGCATCCAAACAGCTTGTCTTGACCAATATATGATGGTGGGAGAACTAAGCCTTGACGGCCAACTGCAACCTATCAAGGGCGCACTTCCTATTGCTATCAAAGCTCGTTCAGAGCATTTCAAAGGACTCATCGTACCCAAAAGTAATGTCAGAGAGGCCGCCGTGGTCAATAATCTCGATGTTTATGGCATGGAAAACATCGTAGAAGTCATCAAGTTTCTTACGGGGGCAGCCCACTTTGAGCCTGTAATCATCGACACACGAAAGGAGTTTTATGCACAACAAACGCAGTTTGATCTCGACTTTAGTGATGTTCGGGGACAAGAAAGCGTTAAACGTGCGCTCGAAGTTGCCGCAGCTGGTGGCCACAATCTTATCATGATAGGTCCTCCCGGCAGTGGAAAGTCGATGATGGCCAAGCGACTTCCTTCCATACTTCCACCGCTCTCATTGTCCGAAAGCCTTGAAACAACGCAGCTACATAGCATCGCTGGTAAGTTGGGTTGTGGCACATCGCTCATCAGTCAGCGTCCTTTTAGGTCACCACATCACACCATTTCCGAGGTAGCGCTTGTCGGAGGAGGCACAAATCCCATGCCCGGTGAGATCTCGTTAGCCCATAATGGTGTCTTGTTTTGTGATGAATTACCTGAGTTTAATAAGCATACTCTCGAAGTACTTCGACAGCCTTTAGAAGACCGAAAGATAACCATTAGTAGGGCAAAATACAACATAGAGTTTCCTTGTTCGTTTATGTTTGTGGCCAGTATGAACCCTTGTCCCTGCGGCTACTATGGCGATCCGACGCACCATTGCGTATGTACGCCGGGACAAATCCAGCACTATATGAACAAGATTTCAGGCCCCTTACTCGATAGAATAGATATACAATGCGAGATAACTCCAGTTCCTTTTAAGGATATCAGTCGCGGAAAGCCGGGCGAAAGCAGCGAAACCATTCGCCAACGTGTTATCCGTGCGCGTGAAATTCAAACCGAACGTTTTCGCGAAATCAAGGGTGTGCATTGCAATGCACAAATGTCTGAGCGCATGATACATACGTATGCAGAACCCGACGACGCAGGAATAGCGATGCTACGAATGGCCATGGAGCGACTAAGTCTATCGGCCCGAGCCTATAGTCGCATTCTAAAGGTGGCGCGAACAATCGCCGATTTGGCAGGAGCACCACACGTTGAAACCGACCACCTGGCTGAAGCCATAAGCTATCGCCAGCTTGATCGCGGCGATTGGGGAGAGCGATGAGGGCGTGATGCGAGGGGAAGGAAGCCTCACCCCCAGCCCCTCTCCGAAGAGAGAGGGGAGTAGTTACTCTTTGAAATGGAGGGAGTTATTTTGGGATTAATTAGGGATGGTAGCGTTGTTGATAATTAAATGTAAAATGATTTGAGGCAAACAAAGCCTCATCCCCAGCCCTTTGCTTTCCTCGTTTCGCAGGCTTCACGAACAGCGACCTATGGTTCCCCGAAGAGAGAGGGGAGTAGTTACTCTTTGAAATGGAGGGAATTGTTTGAAGGTTAATTAAAGGTGACGACATGATTGATAATTAAAGGTTAAATAATGTAAGGCAAATCATCACGTAATCTGCCGCATTTTACTGCATAAGATGACGCGAATTGCGCGGTGAATTGCCTTATTTTACACGATGAAATGGCGCAAATCATTTTACGCTTCATTATCCACAACATTATCACCCCCTATTAACTTTCAAGCAAGCCCCTTCATTTCCACGGCTAATCACTCCCCTCCCTCTTCGGGGAACCATAGGTCGCTGTTCGTGAAGCCTGCGAAACGAGGAAAGCAAAGGGCTGGGGGTGAGGCTTTGTTTGCCCCAAATCATTTCACCCTTAATTCTCAACCATGTCGCCCTCATAATTGTTTCACCACGCAACTCGGTACGAGTTGTTCTTTTGATAGCCCGGGGTTGGCGAGGAACGAGCCTACCCCGTGTAAACGTTTGCAAGGAGATTCAACGCCATAGGTGTTGAGCTTTTTCTGTGAAGGCATGGTTATAATGAAACATTTTATGGCGGATAACGCCGAAAGAGCGCAACACCTACGGCGTTGTTCCATGCAAACCATACGTTAACCCAGGGTAGCCTGCACTATCGTTTGGCAACCCTGGGCTATCAAAAACACAACACCTACGGCGTTGAAACATGCATTTTTCGATACGATTTGTTTCGTCTTACAACATGATTCAATGGCTTGTCACACGGAAATAACCACTATCTACGACATTGATTCAAATAATTTGTGAAATGATATGTATTGAGGAATAATTCAATATCCAATATTTTATGCAACAATTTGCACCATTTCACGCGATAATCTGCGTCAAATGGTCGTGTGTTTTGCCGTATTTTACACGATGAAATGACGCAAACCATTTTACGCTTTATTATCAACCACGCCACTCTCACAATTGTTTCACCTCGCAACTCGGTACGAGTTGTTCTTTTGATAGCCCGGGGTTGGCGAGGGAAGAGCCTACCCCGGGTAAACATTCGCAAGGAGATTCAACGCCATCGGTGTTGAGCTTTTTCTATGAAAACATGGGTATAGCGAGGGGATTCATGGCGGATTACGCTGAAAAAGCGCAACACCTACGGCGTTGTTTCCCACAAACCATACATTAACCCAGGGTAGCCTGCACTATCGTTTGGCAACCCTGGGCTATCAAAAGCGCAACACCTATGGCGTTGAAACATGTATTTTGTAATACCATTTCCATCATTTCACACCATGGTTTTATGATGATTTTCAAGGGAAAGCGCAACACCGGTGGTGTTGAAACATGTATTTTATAATGCCACTAACAACAAACTTGGCTTTCATTCGCCGTGTTTCATGCGATGATATGCATGTTTCATTTCCTAATAAATGATGATTGTGAAATTTGTTAAAAGCTTGTAACTTTGCAAAATATTTCATATAAAACAAAAACATGAAGTCATTTCTTTTCCTATGTGCGGCATTTCTTCCCTTAAATGCGCTGGCAGAAACAGCTGATTCGACTATAGCTCAACACCACACGCTATCAGAAGTGGTTGTAAAGGGATTCAAACAAGACAATCTGAACAATGCTCCCATGTCGGTTTCTGTGGCAGGAAGTAACTTTCTTCAACACAATGAGCTGAATGGTTTGCGTGACATGAGCTGTGTTTTTCCTAATCTTTTCATCGCCGATTATGGCACTCGACAGAACACTCCGATTTATATTCGTGGCATAGGCTCAAAGACTAACGCGCCATCTGTAGGCTTATATGTCGATGGTATGCCTTATTTCGACCGGTCAGTTGTCGACTTAGAACTCGCTGGAATCAGTGGAATTGAAGTGTTGAGAGGCCCACAAGGCACGCTCTATGGACGCAATTCAACAGGTGGACTCATTAATATCTACACCTATTCGCCTTTAGATTACCAGAACACTATAGGCAAAATCAGTTATGGTTCGCGTAATGATGTGCGCTTGGGTGTGGCACATTATCAAAAGATTGCATCGCGTTTAGGACTTCATGTGGCTGGAAACTACCACCACAACGATGGATTTTTTCGCAACCTTTATACGAGAAAGAAGGCTGACGACTTGCAAGATGCAAACGCAAAGATAGGACTTGCCTGGCAGGCGGCACCGCTTTGGACGATGCGTTTGAATGTGCTTTTCGACCATTCTACCCAAGGTGGCTACCCATATGGCGTCTATCATGCCAATGATAACACTGCCGATGCCGTGAATTATAACCGCAACAGCGACTACAGACGCAATGTGTTGTCGGCTGGAATGAACTGGCTTTATCGCGGAAATGTCTTCCGTTTTAATGCGCAGACATCGTTTCAACACAGCAATGACAAACAACACATCGACCAAGACTTCACTCCCCAGGACCTTTTTTTCGTCACAACACAACTGAAACAAACGCTCGTGAGCCAGGAATTTACGTTGCGTTCGGCCGACATTCAAGGCAGATATCACTGGATTGTGGGTGCATTTGGCTTCTATCAAAAGGCGAATAACTCGGTAGAAACACAATTCATTACACGCAATTTAGCTACACCAAAGTACTATAACAACCCCACTTGGGCAGCTGCTTTATATCATCAGTCAACATATGACCTAACAAAGAGCACGCACATTGCAGTGGGATTGCGTTATGACTACGAGCGTGTTGGCGAAAACTATGAAGCAAACAAATATACATTGACTGCCGGACCATCGAGTAAAGTACAGACAGCGACGTTCGAAGCACATAAATATTTCAGGCAGTTTACACCGAAATTTACACTTAGTCAGCAGCTTTCGGCCGACAAAATGGTGTATGCTTCAATTGCAAGAGGATATAAAGCAGGAGGTTATAACCTTACTTCGACAACGAATGAACTACCAGCTTATGACCCCGAATATAACTGGAACTATGAGATTGGGACAAAGATGGCTTTCTTGAATGGTACACTTCAAACCGAAATGGCGCTCTTCTATATTGATTGGAAGCATCAACAGGTGACCTCAACTGTACCAGGTTTGGGCAACATTATCAACAATGCAGGCCACTCTAACAGTAAAGGTGTGGAGCTTTCTGCCACATGGCGCCCGACAACACAATTCGAACTGCAAGCCAACTACGGGTATACCTATGCAAAGTTCCTACGTTATGAAAAGAGCAACACCATTAGTTTTACAGGCAAGATGTTGCCCATGGTGCCACGACAAACCATGGCTTTGGTGGCCAACTATACCATTCCGCACATCATTGGCTTAGACAAACTCATGCTGAATGCAACACTTCTCGGCACAGGTAAGATTTATTGGACCGAAGATAACCGTCTGATGCAACCCTCTTATGCCCTACTTCATCTCAAGGTTGCAGCCACTAAGGGATGTTTTACATGGGAGATTTGGAGTAAAAACACCACAAACACGCACTACATGAGCTATGCTTTTGCCTCTTCAGCAACGTATGCTCAGCGTGGAAAACCATTCATGTTGGGAACTTCTTTAATCTTCAAACTCCACCCATAAGCTTCAAATCATTCAATACATGCATCAAGAAAACGTCAAGAAGACAGCCTATTTGACTGTCTTCTTTAGTCTATATATCGCGCAAGCTGTGCCGATGAGCTTCTTCACTACAGCCCTTCAAGTCATCCTGCGCGAGCAAGCTGTGCCGCTTTCTATTATTGGTTTGCTGCAAGTTATTAAGCTTCCGTGGATATTAAAGGTGTTTTGGGCACCAGCAGTAGACCGCCATTGCAACACGATTCGTGACTACAAACGCACTATTGTCGGTGTAGAGATTGTCTATGCCCTATTGGTTTGCTGACGAGTATCTTCAATTTGGGAGCTATAGTGCCGTCATCTTTCCACTTCTTAATCGTCATTATTCTACTCGCTTTAATGGCTTCTGCAACGCAAGACATTGCTACTGACGCCTTGGCCATACGCACTTCATCGCATAAACAGCGTGGATTGTTGAACAGCATGCAGTCCATGGGCAGCTTCGGGGGTAGCCTTTTAGGAAGTGGGGTGTTGCTCATGGTGCTCCATAAGTATGGTTGGAGTCGTGTGGCGCAATGCTTAAGTGTGTTTGTTCTCATAGCCCTGATTCCGTTGTTACTGCATAAGAAGCTTGCATTTCAGCAGGAAAGCAAGGTCAAGCAGCGTGCTACGTGGAAGGATTTTGGGCTGTTTTTCCGTCAGAAAGGAATCTCTCGACAAGTCATTTTCTTAGTACTTTATTACACAGGAATTATCGGTGTCATGTCAATGTTAAAGCCTTTTATGGTCGATTTGGGTTATTCGATGAAGGAGATAGGCTTTCTTTGTGGCATCGTTGGCATTGGTTCGGCCTTTGTAATGGCCTATCCGGCAGGACTCTTTGTGCGTCGTTGGGGGTATAAACGCATGCGAGTGATCTTTGCTTTCATTATGTTTCTCGCAACAATATCCTTTGTATTGCTGTCCTTATCCCATCCAACAACCTTGCTGTTAACGCTTGCCATTGTTGTGCTTTGGGGCAGTTATGGCATGGGAACAGTAGTCGTTTACACGTCATCTATGCAACATGTGCGTGCAGGAAGGGAGGGAACAGACTTCACAGTGCAAACCGTTATCACACATCTCATGGGGATTCTCATCTCCATTATTTGCGGAATCATCGCCAATAGCATAGGCTACACCGGCATGTTTGCCCTACAAGGCGCCATCGCTTTAGCCTCTTTCTTTTATACAATGTACATGAATGAACAATCAAAAGACAATGAGCGAAACACTATTCAAGAAATATAACGTTCCCGTTCCACGCTATACAAGTTATCCAACGGCCAATTCTTTCGGCCCGTTTGATGAGACTGACTATTTGAAGGCTGTTGAAACTTCTAATGATGCCACTGCAGACAACATCTCATTCTATATCCATGTGCCGTTTTGTAGGCATCTTTGTCATTATTGTGGGTGTAATTCCGTGGCCATGGCAAAGCCAGATTGCATCACAGAATATTTTGAAACACTGCACAAAGAGATTGATTTGCTGTTGCCACATCTAAGAAAAGACCGCCGAATCAGTCAGATTCATTATGGTGGAGGCAGTCCCTCTTCAATGCCGTTGCATTTCATTCGTAGCATCAACGAACATTTGTTGTCGGCTTTTGAGACAATAGATAGGCCAGAAATCGCCATAGAATGTCACCCAGGATACCTGAAAGAAGAGGACTGGAACTATCTACTTGACAGCGGATTTAACCGCTTTAGTCTTGGAATTCAAGACTTTAATGACGAGGTTTTGCGTTGTGTGAATCGACAACCGGCCTTACTTCCTGTTGAAACCATCATGAAAATACTGCGTGAAGGCGGTGCAAAGGTGAACTTTGACTTTATCTATGGCTTGCCAAAACAATCCGTATCAGCGTTTGTTTCGACAATAAAGAAGGCGATATCTCTTCGTCCAGACCGCTTAGTTACTTTAGTTATGCGCATCTTCCAAGCCTTTTTAAACGACAAATGATATTGGAAAAGGCAGGTCTTCCGAGTCAAAACGAGAAGTTAAAGATGTTTGAAGAGGCCTCAAAAACATTGCAGGCAGCGGGTTATGTGCCTATCGGCATGGACCACTTTGTGTTGCCCGACGACGACTTGAGTGTGGCTTTACAACACCATTCGCTTCATCGTAACTTCCAAGGATACTGCCCTCGCCGCATCACGGCACAGGTATATGCCTTTGGAGTGTCGGGAATCAGCCAGTTGGATGAGGCTTATGCACAAAACACGAAAGACATTTCAGAATATGTTTCGCGTGTCAATGCAGGACAATTGCCTATTCATCGTGGCTATGCTTTAATGGAATGGCAGCGCATAACGCGTGAAGTCATCGAATGTATCATGTGTAACAACAGCATCAACTGGCGTGACATGGCAACGCGATTGCAGTGTAGTGTTGAGACGATTAAGCAGGCAATTCATTATGATGAGCAACAATTGACGACGCTTCAAGACGATGGTTTGATTGTGTTTGATGATGAATCATTGCACGTTTTGCCAGAAGGCATGCCGTTTGTACGCAATGTTGCCGCTGCGTTTGACCCCATGATGCGAGACAATCACAAACAATTCTCAACCCCAGTTTAATGAATTTACCCAAAGTTTACATGCAAAACGAAATACAAACAGAGCTTGATGCCATTGTCATTGGTGCTGGATTGACGGGCTTAACGACTGCACACACGTTGAAAAACGTGGAAAACGTGTCGTTGTTATCGAGAAAGAGCAACGTGTTGGCGGTCAGATTCACACCTACCAACAAGGAGATTACACGTTCGAAAGCGGCCCAAATACGGGTGTTGTGAGTTATCCTGAGGTGGCAGAACTATTCCATGACCTTGCCCAATGGGGCTGTTCACTCGAAGAAGCGCATGAAGAGGCACGGCAAAGATGGATATGGAAGGGCACAAAGTTCCACGCTATACCTTCTTCTTTGATAGGGGCCGTGCGCACTCCACTATTTACTTGGCGTGACAAATTCGGCATCTTGGGAGAGCCTTTCCGTCGAAAGGGGACGAATCCTGATGAAGATGTGGCCTCAATGGTAGTCAGAAGACTCGGCAAAAGCTATTTAGACTATGCCGTAGATCCCTTTGTTTCGGGCGTATATGCAGGCAATCCACACACACTTATCACGCGTTTTGCATTGCCAAAGCTATATAACTTAGAGCAAAACTATGGCAGTTTTATCCGTGGAGGGATAGCAAAGAGCAAGGAAAAGAAGTCAGAGCGCGAGCGGTTAGCTACAAAGAATGTCTTTTCTGCAGTGGGAGGACTGAGCCGTTTGACTGAAGCACTGGCACAATCAGTAGGAGAATCAAACATCATCTTGGGCGCAAAAGAGGTTGTTGTGATGCCTATGAACGGCCAATGGCAGGTAAGTTATAAGACAGCTACGGGCGAAACGATCAGTCTTTGCAGCCAACACGTCATCACTACTGTGGGAGCTTATGCGCTGAAAACAATGCTTCCATTTGTTGAAGAGGCTGATATGGCAGCGATATCTGCCTTGCGTTATGCCCCAATTATACAGGTAAGTGTCGGCCTTTCTGACGCACATGGGGTGGAGAATAAAGCCTTTGGAGGACTCATTCCGACGTGTGAGAAACAACCATTCTTGGGGATTCTTTTCCCTTCGGCTTGCTTTTCACAACGTTGTCCAACTGCAGGCGCACTCTATTCTTTCTTTATCGGCGGCACGAATCACACCGAAATGCTCGATAAAACCGATGCCGAACTCCAACAAATGGTTTGTAAAGGTTTGACAACAATGCTTGGTTTGCCAGCTAATGTGCAACCCGATATGATACGAATCTTCCGCCATGAGCGTGCCATTCCACAGTATGAGTTGTCAAGTGGGGCACGATTTGAGGCAGTAAATCGTATAGAACAGGCATACAAAGGCCTCATTATCGGAGGTAATCTGCGTGATGGTATCGGCATGGCCGACCGCATTCGTCAGGCCGTTCGCATGGGTTCACAGCTTGCATAAAGCCTTTTTATCGCACGATAACATCTCAAAAAGTTGTAAATAACATAGGTCTGACCTTGTCAAGAGCCTTTGATAATTTCGTTTAATTTCTTTGATTTACGCATGATTTATTGTAATTTTGCAAGCAAAGAAATCATAACCAACGATTGAGATGGAACAAAAGAAATTCAAACGCACAACAGTTACCGCGGCATTGCCTTATGCAAATGGAGGTGTTCACATAGGACATCTCGCGGGAGTATACGTTCCTGCCGACATCTATGTACGCTATTTGCGACTTAAAGCAAGAGGTGGTCTTCATTGGCGGTAGTGATGAGCACGGCGTGCCAATCACTTTGCGTGCCAAAAAAGAAGGAATCACGCCACAGGATGTTTGTGACCGCTATCATAAACTCATCAAAGAATCTTTCAAAGAGTTTGGAATCAGCTTTGATGTCTATAGCCGTACGACGAGCAAAACCCACAGTTTGATGGCCAGCGACTTCTTTAAGAAGCTCTATGATGACGGGAAACTCGTTGAGAAAGAAAGCGAACAATATTATGATGAGGAAGCAAAACAGTTCCTTGCTGACCGATATATCATGGGCGAATGCCCGCATTGTCACAATCAAAACGCTTATGGCGACCAGTGTGAAAAGTGTGGAAGCGACCTTAGTCCAATGGAATTAATCAATCCCCACTCTACAATCTCTGGGTCAAAGCCTGTGATTCGTAAGACAAAGAATTGGTATTTACCTCTCAACGAATATCAAACCTGGCTCAAGAAGTGGATACTTGACGAGCATAAAGAGTGGCGTCCCAATGTATATGGGCAGTGTAAGAGCTGGCTTGACATGGATCTTCAGCCACGAGCAATGACCCGTGACCTTGACTGGGGAATCCCAGTACCGGTTAAAGGGGCTGAAGGCAAAGTGCTTTATGTTTGGTTTGACGCCCCCATTGGATACATAAGTAACACTAAAGAGCTATGCGATAAAGAACCAAATAAGTTTGGTTCGTGGGAGAAATGGTGGAAAGAACCCGACACACGCTTAGTACATTTCATCGGAAAAGATAACATTGTGTTCCATTGTATCATATTCCCGACGATGTTAAAAGCCCATGGTGGTTACATACTTCCAGACAATGTACCCGCAAATGAGTTCTTAAACCTTGAAGACGACAAGATATCGACGAGCCGAAACTGGGCAGTATGGCTCCACGAATACCTGAAAGAACTTCCTGGAAAGCAAGATGTGTTGCGCTATGTACTTACTGCCAATGCGCCAGAAACTAAGGATAATAACTTCACTTGGAAAGACTTTCAAGAGCGCAATAACTCAGAACTTGTCGCCATTTATGGCAACTTCGTTAATCGCGCCTTACAGTTGACTAAGAAATATTGGGCAGGTGTGGTTCCGGCTTGTGGCGAATTGCAAGACGTTGACCGTGCAACCCTCGAAGAGTTTGAGGGAGTTAAGGACAAGTTGGAAGCCTATTTGGATGCCTTTAAGTTTAGAGAAGCCCAGAAAGAAGCCATGAACTTGGCACGCATTGGCAATAAATATATCACCGAATGTGAGCCTTGGAAGGTATGGAAACAGACCCAAAGCGCGTTGAAACGATTCTATATATATCGCTACAATTAGTTGCTAACCTTGCCATTGCATTCGAACCATTCCTTCCTTTCTCTTCAGAGAAGCTCAGAAAGCTTATCAACATGGAGTCGTTTGACTGGAACGAGCTTGGCAGTACAAACCTTTTGAAGGCTGGACACCAACTCGCTGAGCCCGAGTTACTATTTGATAAGATTGAAGATGACGTCATTCAGTATCAACTCGACAAGCTTGCGGCGACCAAAAAAGCTAATGAAGCCGCTGCATTCAAAGCCGAACCAATTAAAAAAGAGGTGGCTTTCGAAGACTTTGAAAAGTTAGATATTCGCGTGGGACATATCAAAGACTGTCAAAAAGTGAAGAAAAGTAAGAAGCTGTTGCAGTTTACTATCGACGATGGTAGTGGCGAAGACCGCACCATTCTCAGTGGAATTGCAGCCTATTATGAGCCAGAACAACTGATAGGAAAGGATGTACTCTTCGTGGCAAACTTTGCTCCTCGCAAGATGATGGGCATCGAAAGTCAAGGTATGATCCTAAGCGCGGTGAACTTTGATGGTAGTCTTAGCGTCACAACAACACTCGGAGAGGTAAAAGCTGGAAGTCAGGTGGGCTAAGACTTTGAGGCTCCAAATGATGAAGTTTCAAAGTAAACAGCATTGCATCTGAACTATTTCTGTTCTACATTTGGTGCAATCTTGACGCACCTTTGATTCAAATTTGATTGACATTCCGTTCAATCATCCCTCGGATTCAATTTGATGTAGATGAATGTTCGATTCAGTTTAGATTCACATTCGACATTAAAAGTCATGATATACCTAAAAAGGAAGGTCTTAACGAGCCTTCCTTTTTTTCGTCCTCCCTGCTTACTGATGTAATGCTTCATTAATTATCGTAATGTAATTTGCATTAAACGACCGCGCAATCTGCGTCATTTCACAGCGTAAAATGACGCAGATTGTATGGTCATTCGACGTGTTTTATAATGCATTTGCAGTTCAACGCTGAAGGCGTTGTACGTTTGATAGCCCAGGGTTGGCGTCAGTCTACCCTGGGTTATGTATGTAGTGTGGAGGTCAACGCCGTAGGTGTTGTACGTTTTCTGCGTGGAATGCTTCGATAAAATACCAATAAATAAAAGGTACAACGCCTACAGCGTTGTTCTCGCTAATGGCTAATAACCCAGGGTAGACTTCGCTTTCGCTCGTCAACCCTGGGCTGTCAAACGTACAACGCTTACAGCGTTGCATAGTGAGAACATTCATGGTAACAGATGTATTTATTGGAATATTAGCGCGACACCTATGGTGTTGCATCGTTATAACATTCATAATGGAAAATATATCCATTGGGATATTGACACATTTTGCGATTCTTTTATTTGTATGTTGGCATTAATTGTGTTATAAAATGAACGTTTCAACGCCGTAGGTGTTGCGTTTTTGATAGCCCAGGGTTGCCAAACGATAGTGTAGGCTACCCTGGGTTAGCGTATGTTGTGCGTGGAACAACGCCATAGGTGTTGTGCTTTTTCGGCGTAATCTGCCATAAAAGGTTTCATTATAAGCGTGTCTTTATAGAAAAAGCTCAACACCTACGGCGTTGAATCTCCTTGTGGATGCTCACCCGGGGTAGGCGAGGAACGAGCCTACCCCGGGCTATCAGAAGAACAACTCGTACCGAGTTGCGAGATGAGAGTATTCATGGTGGCAAATACATTCATTAGAATATTAATACAACACCGACGGAGTTGCGTGGTGAGAGCATTCATCATAGTAGATGTATCCATTGAAATATTGGTGCATTTTGGCGTTAATTTATTTACATGTTGGCGTTAATTGTATTATGAAATGAACGTTTCAACACCATAGGTGTTGCGTTTTTGATAGCCCAGGGTTGCCAAACGATAGTGTAGGCTACCCTGGGTTAACGTATGGTTTGTGGGGAACAACGCCGTAGGTGTTGTGCTTTTTCGGCGTAATCCGCCATCAAAGGTTTTATGGTAAGCATGCCTTCATAGAAAAAGCTCAACACCTACGGCGTTGAATCTCCTTGTGGATGCTCACCCGGGGTAGGCTCGTTCCTCGCCAACCCCGGGCTATCAAAAGAACAACTCGTACCGAGTTGCACCATGAGGGCATGTATATTGTAAAATACATTCATTGGAATACCGACATAAAACCTACGGCATTGCGTCGTTACAATATTTATAATGGTGGATATATCCATTGAAATATTAGTGCATTTTGGCGTTTATTTATTTGCATGTTGGCATCAATTATATTATAAAATAAACGTATCAACGCCGTAGGTGTTGAGCTTTTGATAGCCCAGGGTTGCCAAACGATAGTGTAGGCTACCCTGGGTTAACGTATGTTGTGTGGGGAACAACGCCGTAGGTGTTGTGCTTTTTCGGCGTAATCCGCCATAAAAGGTTTCATTATAAGCGTGTCTTTATAGAAAAAGCTCAACACCTACGGCGTTGAATCTCCTTGCGAACGTTTACCCGGGGTAGGCTCGTTCCTCGCCAACCCCGGGCTATCAGAAGAACAACTCGTACCGAGTTGTGAGATGAAACAATTGTGAGCATGGCGTGGTTAATAATTAAAGGTGAAATAGTGCAAGGCAAACAAAGCCGAGACACCAGCGCCTTCTGCCTCACCCCCAGCCCTTTGCTTTCCTCGTTTCGCAGGCTTCACGAACAGCGACCTATGGTTCTCCGAAGAGGGAGGGGAGTAGTTAGCCATGGAAATGGAGGGAGTTGTTTGAAGGTAAATTAGAGGTGGTGATGATGTTGATAATAAAGCGTAAAACGATTTGATGCAAATCATCGCATAATATGCCGCGTTTCACACGATGAAATGGCGCTAATTACCGCGTGATTTGTATCATTTCACAACACCATTTGTATCACTTTGAAAAATGAGGGTTGGGATATGAAAGAATGTTTTTAGGGAAAGCATTTCATGGAAACATTCAGGTAACGTTTTAATATCGTGCTTGTTAACGGACAAGATGGAGGTGTTTTATGTGCGTTTATCTCTGAAAGAAAAGGTGAAAATAGCCTACTTACATTACGAAAGTAATGAAATTGTGTACAATTTGGAAATTTATTTGTGCAAAAAGAACAATATATTCTTTTATTTTATATATCTTTGTGGTCGATGCTTATTTGTAAACCTAAACATGAAACCTAAGAGGTGAAGTTCCGCTTTGTATGAAACCATGATGAAAACGTATTCTTCGGACGAGTCACCGCGAATCAGATGGCATTGCGAAAGGCTGTAGAGGGTGGGTTAACCTCACACAAACGATGCAGCATTGGCGTGGAAAACGAGCGTTCACTGACATTGAAAAACAAGACACACTGACGTTGGTCGGCTAATGACAAAGCGCAGGAAAGGTGCTGCTTTATGGTTCATCGGCTCACGTTTTGTCTCAATACGCGTAGGAATGTTAAGCCTAAAATTTATAAATTAAAATCTAAACGAATGGAAAAGGAAAAAACACTACTGGGTTGCAGATACCGAATCATGACGGTAGCAGCCTTATCTGCTTTGTCTTTTTGGTTCCTTCACCTGTAATGGGAGGCATTTCAGGAGCTGAAGTCTCGGGAATTGTGCAGCAAAACAAGGTGAAAGTAACAGGAAGGGTTGTTGATGTTGACGATAATCCGATTCTAAATGCAACAGTAAGAGAGTTGGGTTCGAGCAATGGTACAGTCACTGATTTAGACGGAAACTATGTGTTGATGATATCACCAGGCAGTACTTTGCAGATTTCATCAATCGGTTATAAGAATATAACGAAAAAGATTGAGAAGGGAGGAAAGCTTAATTTCACGATGGAAGAAGACGCTTCGTTGCTTGGCGAGGTAGTAGCCATTGGCTATGGCAAGGCAAAGAAGGGCGATCTTTCAGCCGCTGTAGCGACTGTTGACAATGTAGATAAACTGCAAAAACGCCCAGTAAGCAACGTGTCTCAAATGCTTCAAGGTCAGATTCCGGGGGTTTCGGTTGTTGCAAATGGTGGTCATCCCAGCGCCGAACCAACGATTACGATTCGTGGAATGGGCTCACCCAACGGCGAATCTCCCTTATATGTGGTTGATGGTGTACCCGGTGCACCTTTTAATATGAGTGATGTTGTATCGATAACCGTATTGAAAGATGCCGCCTCGGCAGCCATTTATGGTGCTTATGCGGGTTCGGCGGGTGTCATACTCGTAACCACCAAGCAGGCCACGGCAGGCAAACCCTCTATAGAATACAATGGAGTATTTGGCTATTCTACCGCACAGCATCTGCCTAAGTCACTCGGGTGGGAAGACGAAAAGCGTGTGCGTGCCTTCTCTTATCAGCAAGCTGGCAGCACCCTTCCAGCCGGTTGGGATGTTATTAGCCGTGATCCTGTCTATGGAAAGACCAATACCGACTGGGTGAAACAAGTCTTCAGAACAGCTGCTTTCAATCGACATAACATAGCAGTATCAGGAGGTAACGCCGAGTTTTCTAATCGTTTGTCATTAGAAATCAATAATGCTGACGGCACACTCGTTAATACTTACAACCGACAAGTTACCGCACGACTGAACTCTTTGTGGAATATCACGAAGTTCTTACGTATCCGTGAGGACCTAAGTTGGAAGGATCGACGCGTTAGAGACGTTAATACGACGAGTGCAGAATCAGGAGTTATCCTCGCCGCTATTATGTTTCCACGAAACACTTTCCCTTATGAGGGCGGCGGATATATGGGTACTGTGCCGACGAAGTATGCTGAATATGCCAATATTCATGGTGATGCCATTAATCCAATGCGTATCCTTCAGGCCGCGTATGATAACAATCACGCCTCTACTTTCACTTCAACAACGTTCTTAGATGTCGTGCAACCAGTCAATGGTTTGAATGTAACTTCACGCTTTACCTGGATGCAAACCAACTATATGCAACGCTATTGGCGTCCTCAACGCACAGAGATTGGGAAGCCAAATCTAACGAACGAGCTCTATTATCGTAACTATCGGGAGCCTCAATGGGATTGGGAGAATACCTTAACTTACGACCGTATCTTCGGAAAACATACCTTAGGACTGATGGTTTCGACTACCGCCTCGCAATATAGTTACCGATTTAACGACGCAACTATGCGCGGATTCGAAGACGAAATCAATTCAATGATGTACTTTTCTAATGGAACCCAGGTCATTAATCCAAACGATTTGTACTACAAAGACCGCAATGTGTCGTATGTAGCACGTGGAGCTTACAGCTATTCTGACCGATATTTCTTCACAGCTTCAATGAGAAGAGACTATGCAAGCCGTCTACCGAGGGGCAAGAAGTATGGAGATTTCCCGTCAGTAACGGCAGCTTGGAAGATAACTTCAGAGCCATGGTTTAAGAAAAACAATGTAGTGAGCATGTTAAAGCTACGTGCCAGCTGGGGAAAAATAGGCAACTTAGGGTCTATTGGCTATGGATATGGTGTGGCAACACTATCGACTCGCTATCCAAACGATTCGCCTGATGTGGGCAGTCAGATAGGAATTGACAACCGAGTGATGGCAGGAATCTTCCTCGCTAATGCCTTTAATCCCAATCTTACATGGGAAACCTCAGAGCAAGTAGACGTTGGTTTGGATGCCGTTTTATTCAATAACCGACTGAATTTGAGTGTAGACTTCTTCAATAAGAATACAAAGAATCTCATCAAGACACAGGATGTGAACTGGCCAACGACTATAGGCATCGCGTCACCACTTATCAACGACGGACAAGTAAATAACCGTGGCCTTGAGATTTCAGCCTTGTGGAAAGACCGAATAGGTAAAGACATCGGCTATTATGTAAGTGCTAATGTTGCAACCCTACGCAATAGACTCACTAATATCGGTGCCGCCAACCCTGACGGCAGTAAACCTGTGTGGACATATGAGGATGATTATCACTACAAAGAACTCACTCCGTATCGCAGTTCGGAAGGAAAGCCACTCTATTCTTATTATCTTTTGCGCACGGATGGCGTCTTTCAAACAGATGCAGAGGCTGCCGCTTACGTGAATTCTAACGGACAACGTCTGCAGCCTAAAGCCAAAGCAGGAGACTTAAAGTTTGTAGATATCGACCAAAATGGTTCAATCGGTGAGGGAGACTATGAGTTCCGAGGCAATGCAATGCCTAAAATGACCTACGCTTTCAGTGCAGGTCTCAGCTACAAGAAGTTCTCTTTCGACTTCATGTTCCAGGGATCGTATGGTGCAAAGCTATTCAATGCCTATAAATATACCACATTAAATGAAGCCGTTGGAAGCTTTAATCGCTCTGAAAAGATTCTAAAGGCGTTGGAAGGTCCTACATATGACGTGCCACGTATATCCATGACAGACGATAACGACAACTTCGGCAGGATATCAGATTGGTATCTTGAGAGTGGTTCTTACCTTAGAATGAAGAACATTTCCATTAGTTATTCGTTCTCAGACCTATTGCGTAAGCTCGCGTTCTTTAACCAACGACAGAGCACACTCGACCTAACCTTGAGCTGTGATAACCTATTTACCATCACGCCTTATAGCGGAATAGATCCCGAAGTAGGTGGAGTGGGATTGGACTGTGGCCAATATCCTGTTTCAAGAACTATCTCGTTGGGCGTTAAATCAAATTCTAAGAATCGAAAACTCAGACAACTATGAAGATAAATAAAATATTCTTTTCTCTCCTTTTGATTGCAGGAACGCTCTCTTCCTGTACAGGTGACTGGTTAGAAACTACGAAAGAAGGAACTCCTAACGAGGGAAACTTCTGGAAAAATGATGCAGATTACATCAAAGCTGTAACCACTTTATATGATTGTTACGCTTATGAAGAGACTTGGGGACGTGATTTGTTCTACGAACAAGGTGCTGGTGACGACATCGTTTACGGCAGAAACCGAGGCAATAGCCAAATGAACTTGGCGAAACTCAAGATGGATGGCTCCTCAGAAGGCTCCATAAAGTGGTTCTATAAGCAAATGTATGAGACGATGTCTGCCGCAAACAACATCATCTATCACGCGCTTTTGATTCCTGAAAACGAACGAACAGCGGTGCAAAAGCGGTCGTTGGGCGAGGCATATTTCATGAGAGCATTCACCCACTACATGATAGCCTATCGCTATGGACGCCCAGATAACGGCGTGCCTTTCGTGAAATATGAAGACTTTTCGGACTATGAGAGGCAGATAAATGAGGTTCCTCAGCAGCAAAACACCGTCATGGATAACTATCGTTTGATTGTAGAAGACTTGCAGAAAGCGGCTGATTGTCTTGACTGGTTTAAGAATTATACGGCTGATAACTATGGAAGAGCCACACGAGATGCGGCATTAGGTTTCATGGTTAAAACCTATGCATACTGGGCACAGCATGATAACAGCCAGTGGGCAAAGATACCTGCGCTCGTGGATAAAATCGAAAATGAAGGCGGAAGAGGCTTGCTCAACAGCTATGCTGACGTGTTTAAGGCCGAGAATGAATGGAGTAAAGAGTATATTTGGTCTATAAACTCAAGAGGAAGTAACTATGCTGGCAGCATCTTTCCAGGCATTTCATTAGAGAATAAAGGCTGGGGTGTGTTCAACGGATGGGGCTATATGAAGCCTACTTTGGAGCTTTATGCGGAATACAATGACCAAGATCAGCGCCGCGATGCTACCTTATTGGCTTATGGAGACAGCTTCAAATACTTCGGAGAAAACTGGAAATGGTATTCAAACTCTGACATTGAAGTGGGCTTTGCCTTTAAGAAGTATATGGAACCATTCTCATATGGCAAGATTATTCGCGACGGAAATGGAAAGATTACGGGTTATGAGAACAGCCATATCTCAACAAACGGCGACCGTCCTACAACCGATTTGAATGTTCCTTTGATGCGTTTCTCGGAGTTGTTGCTATTCAAAGCCGAGGCATTAATTATGCAAGGACAGAACAATGCGGCTGCCGTTGTGCTCAACAGGATTGCAAACCGCGCCCAGGAAGGCGTTACTTACACTGCACCTACAATGATAGAACTCATGCATGAGCGTCGTTGTGAGTTGGCATTTGAATGGACCGACCGACTGATGGACCTCAAACGATGGGCAGCAGGAGGCAATGCGGCTTGGAATCTCGATGCACTTGCAAAGATAAGAGGGGCAAAACACGGCATCAAGCACGTGGATAGAACTAATCCCGACTCGCCCGTTGACGTGACAAATGGCACTACGCTCACGATAAACGGCAAGACTTATCATGGTGTTATCACCATAGGGGCGGGGCAAGGTGATGCCAAAGACTATGAACCAGGAGGCATTTACAGCGTTTTGCCGTATGAAATCAACCAGGTGATTAAGTCGAATGGCAAGTTAAAACAAAACAAAGGCTATGCTTCTAACTTCTGATGCAGTGAGTCATACGCCTCAAAACATAAAGCATTAAAGGCCAACATGCAGAGTGTAATGTGTCAAAACATTACCTCTGCATGAATGCGTTTGCTCTTCAATCGAAACAACTCGTAATGTGCTAAGAGTCAGTTCGTTGAATAGGATGGTGCTTTTGATAATGTGTTTTGACGCAAATGATGTTACAATTTGATGCAAATCACCGCATGTTTTGACGCAAATCATCAAGTGAGATGCCGCAAATTACAAGATGTTAGAAATCAAACACTTAGATGACATAGCCCAGAAATTTTATAAATTACAATCCATGATGATAAGAAAATGCTTTGTTTCTGCTGCCGTTCTGTTGAATACCATCATCGTATATGCCCAGAATAGCACACTACAGACGTTCACTTTAGCCCATCCTTACAGCGTAGAGAGGATTCAATCTCCTAAGGGTAAGAAGGTGAAAAATGTTATTTTGATGATTGGAGACGGCATGAGTTTGATGCATATTCAGGCAGCCTGGACCGTGAACAGAGGCCATCTATGGATAGAGAACGCTCAAACGACGGGCCTTTCCTTTACTCCTGCGAGCAATCGGCTTATTACTGACTCGGGCTCGGGAGGCACTTCATTGGCTACAGGCTATAAAACGGCCTATCATGCAGTGGGAGTTGATGACGAGGGGCGACCGCTAAAGTCGCTCGTTGACTATGCAAAAGCATCGGGAAAGAGTGCTGGCATTGCCGTAACTTGCCGTCTTTGGGATGCTACTCCCTGTGATTTCATCAGCCATAATCACGACAGAAATAACGAACAAGAGCTTGTTTCGGAGATGATAAACAGCCCAGTTGACTTTGTCTTTGGAGGCGGATCAAAGTATTTTGAGCATCGAAAGGATAAACGAAACCTCTTTGATGAGCTTCAGAAGAAAGGCTACTACATCGCCCGTTCGCTTGAAGACGTTCAGCAAAACGTAAAAAGCGGTAAGGTTTATTGTGTGCCTTTTGAGGTCGATACGCCACTACCCGACGAGCGAGGTGACCTGCTTGCACGTGCTTCTTTGACTGGAATCACACTGTTAAATCAAAATAAGAATGGCTTCTTTATGATGATAGAAGGGTCTCAACTCGATGATTATGGACACTTTAATCAGTTGGATATGCTGATGAAAGAAACCTTAGACTTCGACCAAACGATAGGAAAGGTCATGCAGTGGGCAGCAAAGGATGGTGAAACGCTCGTCATAATTACGGCTGATCACGAGACAGGCGGTATGACAATCCATGGAGGTGACTTGGCAACGGGAACCGTAACAGCCAACTTTTCGACAAAAGACCACACGGGAACTATTGTCCCTGTCTATGCCTTTGGACCGGGATCGCAAGACTTTACAGGCTTTATGGACAACACAGAGATATTCTGGAAGATTAAGAAACTACTGAAAATATAAAACCATTACAAACCAAATGCACAGAAAAACCATTGGCTTCATCGCGTCATTCATGGCGATCACTGCAACAGGACAAAACCTAATGCCGTCTGGTTCGCCGCTTTATAAGTTGCCTTATAAGAATACTTATGTCATGGAAACCCTCGTTGCAGAGAACGCTTTCCGTACAATGAAGCCCAAAAAACAAATCCCCGAGTCGTTTGAACACGCCAAAAGAGTGCTTCCTGAGCCTTATTGGGAGGGCCATTCTAAGGAGATTGACATGTATTGGAAAGCCTGGCAACTCGGTATTAAGAATGTATGTCAACCCTTAGATGAGTCAGGTTTCGTCTCCAGTTATATCGCTCCGGCTTATAATGGCAATATCTTCATGTGGGATGATGCCTTTATTACGATGTTCTGTCGCTACGGACGGCGTTACTTCCCTTTCAAAACACTCTCAATAACTTCTATTCTAAGCAGCATCCTGATGGCTTTATATGTCGTGAAATACGTGCCGATGGCAGCGATTGCTTTGGACGTTATGACCCAACCAGTACAGGTCCCAACCTACTTCCATGGTCGGAATGGCTTTATTACATTCAGTTTGGCGACGACTCGCGTCTAAACATGGTGTTTCCTGTGCTTGCTGCCTACTACAAATGGCTGAAATTGAACCGCACTTGGCGTAATGGCACTTACTGGAGTAGCGGTTGGGGCACGGGAATGGATAACATGCCACGCGTTCCCGAGGGCTATAACACCATCTATAGTAATGGACATATGGTCTGGCTTGATGCCTGTTTACAACAGATTATGGTTGCAAACATCCTCTTGAAAATGGGCTTTTACTTAGAGCGTTGGCAGGAAATAGAAGAATTTGAAGATGATATTAGGAGCCTTTCTGACTATATCAACCGGCACATGTGGAGCGAAAAAGATGGTTTTCTCTATGATTTGTTCGCCAATGATAGCCTTAGTTCCACGCAAGGTATATACGCTTTTTGGGCTCTTCACACTGATGTCCTCTCTAAAGATAGGCTTGATCGGCTCGTGAACCACCTCAAAGATACTGCCAAATTCAATCGTCCTCATCGCATACCTTCCTTATCTTACAGCCATCCTAAATACAAAGCGAATGGTCGTTACTGGCTCGGCGGGGTGTGGCCTGGCACAAACTATATGGTCATCTCGGGTCTTGTAGAAAAAGGTTACCGTCAGTTGGCGTGGGATATTGCCCTGAATCATTATCAAAATGTATTCAAAGTGTTTCAGAAAACGAATACCTTTTGGGAATATTATGCCCCAGAAGACGCTGCGCCGGGCTTCATGGCACGCCGTGATTTCGTAGGATGGACTGGACTTCCTCCTATTGCAATACTGATAGAATACATCTTTGGCATCCGCGCAAATGCCGCAGATAACAAGCTAACTATTGACGTAAACCTGACCGACGGCTATGGCATTAGTCGTTATCCCTTTGGACAAGACGGGCTGATGGATATCAAAGTGGCTAAGCGAACATCACAAAACGAGAAGCCAAAGGTAACAATCAAGACGAATAAACCAGTGGAAGTGCAGCTTATGTGGGGTGAAAAGGAGCAGACAACTAAGGTAAAGTCGGGCACCACCACCCTTTAACCATCATTCAAAACAAAACAAATAAAGCAACCATTAATATCATGTCTACAACAATTGCAATAGACCTTGGCGGAACAAACATAAGAGCTGCCAGGATAGAAGGCTACGAAATAAAACAGAAAATAGCCGTAAAGTGTAAGGCAAATGGCCAGAAACACGACGTCGTTCAACAGCTTTTCGACCTCGTTCGACAACTAATGACGCCAGAAACTGAAAAGATTGGTATCGGCGTTCCATCGATTATAGACCACGAAAAGGGTGTAGTCTACGACGTACAAAACATTCCTTCCTGGGACATTGTACCGATAAAAGCACTCATGGAGAAAGAGTTTAGCCTCCCATCGGCAGTAGATAATGATGTCAATTGTTTCGCTTTAGGCGAAAAACATTTTGGAATTGGGAAACAATATCGTAATTTTGTAGGCATAACGATAGGCACAGGGATTGGTGCAGGCATTGTTATTGACGGCAAACTCTACCGTGGAAGTAACACGGGAGCAGGCGAAATAGGATGTCTTCCCTATCTAAACTCCGACTATGAGCACTATTGTTCCTGCCAATGGATGAACAAACGAGGGCTCAATGCGCTTGAGTTGTCTGAACGGGCACAAAGGAACGATGTTGAGGCTATAGCCATTTGGGAAGAGTTTGGCAGGCATCTTGGCAAACTGTTACAGGCAATTTTGCTCACCTACGACCCCGAAGCAATCATCATTGGCGGTGGAATCACGGGCGGATCTGACTTCTTCAAGACCGCAATGATGCAGTCGATGGCAAGTAATTTCCCTTATCCGAAAGAGATAGAGCATATCCATGTCCACTTCTCTACACTCGAAGATTGTGGCCTTTTGGGTGCTTCTCGATTATAAATGAAATGCACATAGAATAAAAACACAAACCAAGAAACTATGAAAAAGAAACTAATTATGCTGTCGATGGCTTTATTGTGCTGTCTGACTACATGGGGAAAATGGAAAGCTAACCATGTTTTTCTCATCGGACTTGATGGTTGGGGCGCCTACAGTGTAGCCAAAGCATCCAACATTCCCAATCTACAAAGCTTAATGAAAGGGGGATGTTACACCTTGAAGAAACGCAGTGTGTTGCCTTCTGAGTCTGCCGTTAACTGGTATACTATGTTTTGTGGCGCAACACCTGAAATGCATGGATACACCAATTGGAATTCACGCGTGCCCGAAATCCCGTCAATGGAGCTCAACGAACATGGCGTTTTCCCAACTGTTTTCTATGAACTTCGGCGTCAATATCCTAAGGCTGTCATCGGTTGTCTTGCCGAATGGGACGGCATACGCTACCTTGTTGATACGCTTTCTGTAGACTATGAGGCCGTAGCTTCTAACTATGAGAAAGACAATGGGCAGCTATGTCGCATGTCAGTAGACTATATTAAGGCAAAGAAACCTAACTTAATGGCTATCATTTTCGACCAGATTGACCACACGGGGCACGCTATTGGTCACGACACTCCAGCCTATTATGAGACTTTAAGCCGTGTAGATGGCTACATAGGACAAATCATTCAGGCGCTGAAAGATGCCGGAATATACGACGATTCCATTATCATTGTCACCGCAGATCATGGGGGAATAGGCAAGAAACATGGCGGAAATCTCTCGTTGAGCTTGAGATTCCGTTCATTATCTTTGGTAAGAACGTTAAAAACACAGGCGAATTCAAACAAACTATGATGCAGTTTGACACCGCAGCAACTATTGCTGACATCTTCTCTCTTAAGATGCCACAGTGTTGGCGTGGTCAATCCATGACGCAGGTCTTTAAAAAATAAAAGCTCGCTACAATGCCGTGAATAGACCACTGCAAGAATCTTGTGCGCCTGTTCAGAGCAAATAATGGTTTGACATCTATCGGATTAAGAAATAAACACAAATAAACAACAACGTAAATCGAATAAAACATAAACACAAAACAACCAATGAAAAGAATCACTTTCCTCGCTATCACACTGCTGTTAGGCTGTAATCTCATGGCACAATCATTCTATGTAGGCACTTATAACATTCGTTATAACAACCCAGATGATATTGCTGAAGGCAACGCTTGGAAGCAACGATGCCCTCATCTCTGCGACTTCATCAACTTCGAACAGCCTGTTATCTTCGGCGCGCAAGAGGTGTTGGTCGACCAACTCCATGACTTACAAAAAGGATTAGACCATTACAGCACGTTAGGAGTAGGCAGAGAAGATGGTAAAGAGGCTGGAGAATATGCGGCAATCTTTTTTAAGAGCGATGCACTTAAATGCTTAGATAGCGGTTATTTCTGGCTTTCTGAGACGCCAAATAAGCCATCTCTCGGCTGGGATGCGGCATGTATCCGCATCTGTACATGGGGAAAGTTTGAAGATAAGGCTTCAAAGAAGACGTTCTTCTTCTTTAATACCCACATGGATCACGTTGGAACGAAGGCAAGAAGAGAGAGTGCACACCTCATTCTCAATCAAATCAAAGCCATAGCCAAAAACAATCATGTCATCCTTACAGGCGACTTTAACGTTGATCAGACGGATGAAATCTATAAAATCTTTTCAGATTCGGGCCTCTTACGCGACTGTTATGCCAATGCCAAGCAACGAATGGCGCCCATAGGAACATGGAACGACTACATGCAAGACTATCGGGATATGGCTCGTATCGACCATATCTTTGTCTCAAATGACTTTAACATCGAGCACTATGGCATCTTTACAAACAGCTATTGGCTTGGAAAAACACGCCGAAACATCTCTGATCATTATCCCGTTATGGTGAAATTGCAGATGAAATAAAGGGAAATAAAGCCGAGACACCAGCCCCTCTTAGCCTCTCCCCCCCAGCCCCTCCCCGAAGAGGGAGGGGAGTAGTTACCTTCGCAAATGGAGGGAGTTATTTGGGAGTTAGTTAGGGATGGTGACGTTGTTGATAATAAAACGTAAAATGGTTTGCGTCATTTCATCCGATGATTTGACGCATTTTACCGCATGAAATGACGCAAATCATTGGGTAAAATGACGCAGATTGCAGTGTTGTTTGGCGCATTTCACATCGCCATGAATTTGTAATCATGGCGTGGATGGATAGGAAACGACTAATCGTCTGATGGACAATAATTTGTGAGAGGAAATAGAACAGGAGGCAAGGGAAGTGATTGTTCGATGACTTTCAAATCACTTCATCGTGCAACTTGATATGTAAATATTCACGATAAGCTTCAACACATATTCTACTTGCAAACAGATGATTTCACCTTTTAAGTCTGTCAAGAAAGCGAAAAAGACTTTATCTCATGAAAAAGAATTGGTTTTGAAGAACAATTGAAAAAATTTTATTATATTTGCACAATATACTTAGATTGAAAAATGATATGAGAAGAATATTGTCTACAGGCATTTTGCTACTGATGGTCATTGTAGCGAGTGCGCAGATTCAGTCTCCTGTGAAGTTCACCGCACAACTAAAGACGGGCAAAACGGCTGAAGCTGAGATTGTGTTTACAGCGAAAATAGCAGCTGGTTGGCATGTATACTCCACGCGACTTGGGGCAGATGGGCCGACATCGGCTACGTATACAGCGACCAAAATGGATGGCGTTGAGCTTGTAGGAAAGCTTCAAGCCCACGGAAATGAAATCTCTGCATACGACAAGAACTTTGAAACGACGCTGCGATATTTTGAACATAGCGTGACCTTTACACAGAAAGTGAGGTTTACAAAGCCTGACTTTGTGCTGAAAGGTTACTTGGAATATGGGGCTTGTAACGACCAAAACTGCATGCCACCAACAAGTGTTGATATTTCAAAATCGGGCAAAAGTCCGGCTGTAGCAGCAGGAAAAGATGCCAAAGCTGAAGCAAAGCAGGGCGCCACTCAAGGAGAATCTTTGAGTGATATGTCAAAAACTACAGCACAGGGAAAGGCAGAAGAGATGGGAAATTTGGCCGAATCGCAGGCTAATAGCGTTGCACAGATGCAACAAGATAGTGCGGCTCGTGTAGCTGCTGCAGCCTCTTCGTCGCTCACTAAGGCTGATAAAGCAGCATTGTGGAAGCCTGTTATCAAGGAGATTCAGGCGTTAAACGGAGACAAAGGCGTTGAAAACCAGAGCTGGGCTTATATCTTTATGATGGGCTTTTTGGGCGGATTGCTCGCTTTGTTTACGCCTTGTGTGTGGCCGATTATACCGATGACCGTGAGTTTCTTCCTCAAACGAGCAAAAGACGACCGTCGAAAGGCATACGAGATGCCATCACTTATGGTATATCTATAGTCGTTATCTATCTCATTTTGGGTTTAGCGGTGACGAAACTCTTTGGTGCTTCGGCCCTGAACGCATGGTCAACAAAGCCTTTCTTCAATGTGTTCTTCTTCTTGATGCTTGTGGTTTTTGCCCTAAGTTTCTTCGGATGGTTTGAAATTAAGCTACCCGAGAAGTGGGGAAATGCGGTTGATTCGAAGGCGTCTTCAACCACAGGACTGCTCTCTATCTTTCTAATGGCGTTCACATTGACGTTGGTTAGCTTCTCATGTACAGGCCCAATCATCGGCTTTTTGCTTGTTGCCTCTACCACATCTGGTTCAATTCTTGGCCCAGCTTTCGGCATGTTTGGCTTTGCAGTGGCTTTAGCTTTGCCGTTTACACTATTTGCCATGTTCCCAAGTTGGCTGAAAAGCGCTCCAAAGTCGGGTTCATGGATGAACACTATAAAGATAGTTCTCGGCTTCATTGAATTGGCTTTCTCTCTCTTAAATTCCTAAGCGTTGCCGACATGGCATCGCATTGGCACCTGCTAAGTCGTGAGGCTTTCCTGGCTATTTGGATAGTACTCTTCGCCGCACTTGGCCTATATCTCATTGGAAAACTTAAGTTCCAAAGCGATGCAATCGGTGGAGACATTCAAAAACCAATGCCAGTTCCTTGCATCATGTTGGGTCTTTGTTCACTTGCTTTCTCTGTATATTTGGTGCCGGGACTATGGGGTGCGCCCGTCAAGGCAGCCAGTGCATTCGCTCCTCCAATGGAAACTCAGGACTTTAATCTTAATACTAAGGTGGTAAAGGCACAGTATACAGACTATGAAGCAGGTATGGCGGCGGCGAAAGCCATGCATAAACCCGTGCTAATTGACTTCACAGGATATGGTTGTACGAATTGCCGTAAGATGGAATCTGCCGTTTGGACCGACCCACGTGTTATGGAATTGTTGGAAAGACTATGTGCTTATCTCGCTTTATGTAGATGATCACACGAAACTTCCTGAAGAAATAAGTGTCAAAGAGAATGGAGAGACACGCATACTCCGTACGATTGCCGACAAGTGGAGCTATCTACAACGTAGTAAGTTCGGTGCAAACACGCAACCATTCTATGTGCCAGTAGACAACGAAGGCAATCCTCTTGTGGGCAGTTATTCATATAATGAGGACATACCTGCATACATAAAGTTCCTGCAAAAGGGTCTCGACGCTTACAAAAAAGAGCAGAAAAACAATTAAATATGCTTGAAAACGAAACGCGTAAAGCTATCCTTGACCTCATCAATCGTGAGGTTGTACCGGCTGTTGGCTGTACAGAGCCAATGTCAGTTGCCTTATGTACGGCGAAGGCTACAGAGCTTTTGGGATGTAAGCCCACACACATCAAGGTGTTGTTAAGCGCAAACATCCTGAAAAACGCAATGGGAGTGGGGATTCCTGGCACTGGAATGATAGGGTTACCTATCGCTGTTTCACTCGGTAGTTTGATAGGAAAGAGCGCCTATCAACTTGAAGTTCTCAAGGACCTTACACCCGAATCGCTCGCAGCCGGCAAGCAGTTTGTGGCCGAAAATCGCATTTGTATTGGGCTGAAAGAGAACAATACAGAGAAACTTTACGTGGAAGTGACCGTAGAAAGTGAAGGACATCAAGCTACAACTATTATCTCTGGGGCACATACCTGCTTTGTCTTTGCATCGAAAGATGATGAAGTCTTGTTTGACAAACGCCACAAAAGTGGAGACGAAAGCGAAGAAAACGACATCCAACTTAACATGAAATTGGTGTGGGATTTCGCTATGACGAGCCCCATAAATGAATTGAGTTTCATCCTAAAGACAAAGGAATATAACCTTCGTGCGGCTCAAGAGAGCCGCAAAGGGAACTATGGTCATTGCCTCGGTAAGACCATGGATCGGCCTCTAAGCCATGGAATCTTCGGCAATAGTATCTTTTCTCACATCATCGCTACAACCGCTTCAGCTTGTGATGCGCGTATGGGTGGGGCGATGATTCCCGTGATGAGTAACTCAGGTTCAGGCAATCAAGGAATCTGTGCGACTAATCCCGTGGCCATATATGCCGAAGAAAACGAGAACACGGAAGAGGAATTGATTCGTGCTTTGACGTTAAGTCACCTCACCGCTATATACATAAAACAAAGTCTTGGCAAGCTAAGTGCGCTATGTGGATGCGTAGTTGCCAGCATAGGTAGTAGCTGTGGAATCACTTATCTCATGGGAGGCACCTACCAAGATGTATGCCATGCCGTGAAGAACATGATTGCAAATCTTACCGGAATGATATGCGATGGAGCGAAACCAAGCTGTTCTTTGAAGATATGTTCAGGCGTAAGTACGGCTCTTTTGAGTGCTCTCTTAGCGCGAGAAGGTCGACATGTCACTGCAGCTGAAGGCATTATTGACGAATGTGTGGACCGAAGCATCCATAATTTAACCAGTATTGGTAAGGAAGCTATGTGCACAACAGACGATATGGTGCTTCGAATCATGACGAGTAAGCAAGGCTGTTAGGTGGTAAAGGCAAAGCACATATAGTGCGATATCATATCAAACATTCAATCATAAAGAAGGGATTTGATCATGGGAAAGTGCAAATTAATAGCTTGAAAGTGGCATTCTTTTTCCAAATTATTGTACCTTTGCATAAGAGATAGCTGCATTCGGCATAGTCGAACAAGTTCGCTCTGCACTCATTGGCAATCTCTTTGCATAAGAGATAGCTGCATTCGGCATAGTCGAACAAGTTCACTCTGCACTCATTGGCAATCTCTTTGCATAAGAGATAGCTGCATTCGGCATAGTCGAACAAGTTCACTCTGCACTCATTGGCAATCTCTTTGCACCATGAATAAAAGGTAATGGGGTCTCATAGTTCAATGGATAGAACAAGTCTCTCCTAAAGATTAGATCCGAGTTCGATTCTCGGTGAGACCACTTTCTTGAGCCTTGGCTCTATAAATCAGTTTAATCTAAACAATCATTAATATCATGCTTGGAGCTATTATAGGTGATATTGTTGGTTCACGCTTTGAGTTTTCAAAGCAAACTACATTCGATTTTGAATTATTTACGCCTGATTGTGACTTCACAGATGACACAATTTGTACCGTAGCAGTGGCTGATGCTATCCTCAATAATAAGCCATATCGTGAAACGATTCATGAGTGGTGTCGACGTTATCCAACGCCAAAGGGAGGCTATGGAAGCCTGTTTCAGCGCTGGATTGATAGTGAAAACCCACAACCATATGGCAGTAGTGGCAATGGATCGGCTATGAGAGTGAGTCCTGTTGGCTGGCTCTTTGACGAATACAAAGACGTACTTCACGAGGCTGAAGCATGTGCCGCCGTGTCGCATAATCACCCAGATGGCATCAACGGAGCACAGTGTGTAGCGACTTTAATCTATTGGCTTCGCACGTGCCGCATTACAAAAGACGAGATAGAAAGTGCCGTAAAGCGTAACTTTGGCTATCGAATGATGCCGTTAAAAGACATCTATAAGATTGGAAGTGAAAACCACTTTGACGGTCTTTGCAATGAAACGGTGCCCTATGCCATACGTTGTTTCCTCGAAAGTAATAGCTTTGAAGACGCTATTCGCTATGCCGTTGCCGCGGGAGGAGATACAGATACCAAGGCAAATATATGTGGATCCATCGCGGAATCTTACTATGAAATACCAGAGGAAATGATAGAAAAGGCCTACTCGTATCTACCGGATGACATGCTGGATGTCATCACACAGTTTTATGATAGAATACAAAGCGAACTCTAAAATCATAGCTTTCGCTCATCAACTCATCTCTTCAATGCCCTCGTTTGACGTTAAACAGGAGATGAAACACATAATTTTATGAACTTGAATATCAATTTTTACTCAACAAACATGATAAGAAAAAGTACTATTTTGCTCCTTGTGAGCCTTTTTATGCCATGGGTTGGTCATGGAAAGAATATGATTTCAACCGCAAAGAAGGCTGAAACCATACAGCAACAACAGCATTACATGACAGCCAAACAATGGGAAAAGGTGCATGCTGCCTATGCTCTTAAAACCTATCAACCTAAAGATTGCTGGAATTTTATTACCGATTATTCGCCTAACGATAAAGCAAACGTGGCGACAACACGCTTATTTCAAAACATGAAGATTCTGCTTTCAGGCGATAGTTTGCTTTATCTGAATGGACGAAAGCTTAGCGTAAAGCGTGCAGAATGTAGTCTCCAAACGATGAAAAAGCAAACTTCTTACTTCACCTTCCTTTATAAGTATCTCACCAATCGAGGCTTTCAATTCTCTAAAACGATGCCCGTGTTGCAATTGAAGGCATCAAAACACGATATTTATAGCGACAAACTGCAATATGTTTATACGGGAGATTATCTCACACTCTACCACAAAGGATCGATTGCTATCTATAAATATATTCGGCAAAAAGACCAGGGAAAGCCCGATGCTAAGGCTAAATTGGTCTATACAATGGCCGATATGTATAAGGATTTTGAAAAAGAAGGCAGTAGCGAACGTGCCAAAACATACCACATTCGCCAATGGAAAGAGCCTCTGAAAATGGCATCTTTCGACCGAATTGAAGACATGCCAGTCGATGGCGGCTTCTTCTTTGAGAAGTTACCCGGCTTTAACAACTTCCCCATCTTTGTTTGTTACAACTATAATGAGGATGATGAGTTCTTGATTTATGCCATGAAACGTGGCGTGATTGATTTTGACTATTGTCTTCAAGTCGAGGCTTTCAGTTCGTATAATGACACAAAAGAAGACTTCGCTATCTTCTCTGATGGCACTATTTACATTAAAACAACCAAAGGAAAGAAAGCTAAAATCCTCGTTTGTCGTCTCAATAAACAGGGAGATTTCTATATGTTGAAGTAGTGAATGAGGGCTTATGAAACCATGATAAGCCTGTAAACGCAAGCCATATAGCATAAAACAAAGCCTAAAATAAACTGATGATAGCTTATAAAATGATGGGATTGATTTCACTTTCAGTGCTATTCCTAAGTGCCACCTGTATGGGCTCAGGGCAAAATGCGACTGCACCAAGCACACCAAAGGTGCAGCAACACACAGCAAAACCTCTCTCTTGTGACGAGAAACTCATGCAGTTGGTGTGCTCATGTCCCAACTTTAGCACGCCTTTCAATAAGAAAACGATGCATGCCGAGATAGCCGAAAAGCGACAAAATGGTGTTTATGCCATCCGCTTATATGCCAAAGAACATGGCGCAAACAGCGAAAGCACGCAAGGTTGGCTATTGCTTGACACGAAGAACAGATGCTTAAAGGATATCACTAACGACCCCGACACGCCCACTTTATTGCGATATGACAAGGCAAAATATGAGGACTATGTGACCAACTGCTTAGGAATAAAGTCTACTGCAGCCCAACATGAGCGTGCAGAAAAACTGCTCTCACAGCTTCCAATGCTATCGCTTCCATTAGAATATAGCTATGATTTCATCATGGATATGGGTGGAACAGTCACTCCCGACAAGGCGCTTATGCCGTTGTTAAAGACCTATGTTGACGCCGAAACAGACCTTTCAAACTGTCATGTGGCTCAACTGCCTGCGGTAGATGGCTATCGTCTCCTCCTGATTTGTGGCAATAATGCGGTTGGCGAGGGGCGTTTCTTCTTATGTTCAATAGATAAACAAGGCAAACTTACTGAGAATTTACTCATTTATACGGCCCAAACCATCCTGTGGAAAGGCAAAGAAGAGAACAGCTTCCTACATTTCAAGGTCAATAAAGGCGGTCAAATCATGCTCAATAAAACAATCGTTCACAACGAAAAAGAAGTCGTTATCAATAAGAAGAACATTCAATTCAGACGCGGAATCTTTTATTCTATATCAGATTGAGAATCAAGTTGTTACATGAGTAAAGACAAAAGAGAATGCAAAGTGACACAATAAGCCTCGCCATCTGCGCCATTTTGCCTTGTGATTTGCGTCATTTTACGCAATGAAATGACGCAAAACATTTCGCCTTTAATTATCAACGACATCACCATCTCCAATTAACCCCAAAACAACCTCCTCTATTTCCACAGCTAACTACTCCCCTCCCTCTTCGGGGAGGGGCTGGGGGAGAGGCTGAAAGGCGCTGGTGTCTCGGCTTTGTTTGCCTCACACCATTTCCCCTTTAATTATCCACAACGCCACGCCCACACTTGTTTCATCTCGCAACTGCGTTGGTATTGCGCCATTATCCCAATGGATGAATTTCGCAATATAAATGCCCTCATGGTGCAACTCGGTACGAGTTGTGTTTTTGATAGCCCGGGGTTAGCAAGGAACGAGCCTACCCCGGGTGAACGTTCGCAAGGAGATTCAACGCCGTAGGTGTTGAGCTTTTTCAGTGAAAACATGGGTATAGCGAGGGGAGTCATGGTGGATTACGCTTAAAAAGCGTAACACTGATGGCGTTGAAACATTTATTTTCTAATACAATTAAGGATAACATACGAATAAATAAATGGCAAAATGTGGAAACATTCCAATGAATAAATCCGCCATTGAGAATGTTGCAACCACGCAACGCTGTAAGCGTTGTACGTTTTATAGCCCAGGGTTGACGAGCGAAGGCGAAGTCTACCCTGGGTTATTTGCCGTGAGTGGTAACAACGCTGTAGGCGTTGTACCTTTTATATATTAGCTTTTTATCATGGCATTCCACGCAGAAAACGTACAACACCTACGGCGTTGACCTCCTCGCTACATGCATAACCCAGGGTAGGCTGACGCCAACCCTGGGCTATCAAACGTACAACGCCTACAGCGTTGAACTTAAATGGTATTATAATCCGCGTCATTTTATTCGGTAATCTATATCAAATGGCCGTGTGTTTTGCTGTATTTTACACAATGAAATGACGCAAATCATTTTATATTTAATAATCAATATCATCACCACCCCAAATTAATCCCAAAACATCCTCCTTCATTTCCACGGCTAACTACTCCCCTCTCTCTTCGGGGAGGGGTTGGGGGAGAGGCTTTATCTGCCTTACATTATTACCCCTTTCATTATCAACCACGCCACCCTCACACTTGTTTCATCTCGCAACTGCGTTGGTATTGCGCTATTATCCCAATGGATGAATTTCGCAATATAAATGCCCTCATCTCGCAACTCGGTACGAGTTGTGTTTTTGATAGCCCAGGGTTGGCGAGGAACGAGCCTACCCCGGGTAAACATTCGCAAGGAGATTCAACGCCGTAGGTGTTGAGCTTTTTCAGAGGAAACATGGGTATAGCGAGGGGATTTATGGCGGATTACGCTTAAAAAGCGTAACACTGATGGCGTTGAAACATGTATTTTCTGATACAATTAAGGATAATATACGAATAAATAAATGGCAAAATGTGGAAACATTCTAATGAATACATCCGCCATTGCAAATGTTGCAACTACGCAACGCTGTAAGCGTTGTACGTTTGATAGCCCAGGGTTGACAAGCGAAAGCGAAGGCTACCCTGGGTTATTTGCCATTAGCGAGAACAACGCTGTAGGCGTTGTACCTTTTATTCTTTGGTGTTTTATCACGGCATTCCACACAGAAAACATACAACACCTACGGCGTTGACCTCCTCACTACATGCATAACCCAGGGTTGACTGACGCCAACCCTGGGCTGTCAAACGTACAACGCCTTCAGCGTTGAACTTAAATGGTATTATAATTCGCGTCATTTTACGCGGTAATTTGCGTCAAATGGTTGCATGTTTTGCCGTATTTTACACGATGATTTGCATCAAATCATTTTATTCTTCATTATCAATGCTATCGTCACTCCTAAATAACCCCCTAACAACTCCCTCCATTTCCATGGCTAATTACTCCCCTCTCTCTTCGGAGAAGGGTTGGGGGAGAGGCTTTATTTCCCCCATTCCATCCCCCCAACAAAATGAAAAGGTCGGGCATGAAAATGCCCGACCTTTTGTTATATCTATGAAAGAATGGTTTATTCTTGTGGCAACATCACAACGGTAATCTTGCTTCCAGATGCTAAGAAGGCTTTAACGAATGCAGAAACACTTTCAGGTGTCTGTGCCTCGACAAGTTTCTTATAGTCTGTATAGGTATCAATTCCGAGCTTATCATAGTTATGAATTGTGCCATTCCAGAAGCCGTTGGTCTTTACTTTGTCGTCGATTTGCTTCAACATCAAGGTCTTTACCTTTGCCAACATCTCTGGATTGCAAGACGTTGCAAGCTTGTTTGCCTCGTCAGTCATAATCTTTAAGGCAATCTCTCGCTTCTCGGGCTTCATTGGACATACACCAATCATCTGGTAAGACTTATAGCCATCGTCTGATAAAGAGGCTCCCGAATACGCACCACATGAGTAAGCTGCGCTCGCTTCTTCACGTATTTCTTTCAAATAAATCATTGAAAGCACCTGACCAGCCATATCCATTTGGATGCTCTTTTCAAGTGTAAACGGAAGGTTTTCGTTATGCCATACCATGTAAGCATTAGCCTTTGGTGTCTCCATCTTACGTGTAAAGATGTTCTCAATCTGGCCAGTTACCATCTTACTTTCACGTTTAGAAGCGACATTGTTTGCCTTGCTGGCAAGGCGCCGAGATACTTACAGATGAGTGGACGGATAGTATTCTCGTCGTAGTTTCCTATAATCATGAACTCCCATCCACGTGCACTTGCGGTGCGTTCTTTAGCCATTTGCAGGATGCGATCATAGTTAATGTCTTTCAAATCCTTATAAACCAGTGGGGCAAGTCTTGGATTATGTCCGTAGAGTGTAGCCGTAAGAGAGTCACTAAAGGCTGTTTCGGGAGAGAGATCTCTATTCTTTAATCCTACTTCATATTGCTGAATGAGCGTATTATAGGCATCGTTGTCCTTCTTTATATTAGTGAAATAGAGATAAACCATTTGCAACATGGTTTCTACATCCTTAGGTGTTGCACTACCACTGATGCCCATCTTGCGTTCGCCCATAGTCAGATTAGCGTTTGCTATCTTGCCTGCGAGTGCCTTTTGGAGTTCAGTACTTGAGAAGTTTCCAAGGCCACTGATGCCTATAACATCATTAAATGTAGTGAAGTTTGCAAAGTCTTTCAAGCTATAGGTGGTTGAACCACTGCCTCCATTGCCATTCAAGAGCACCTGATCTTTCTTGAAGTCGGTCTTCTTTAGAATGACTTTCACGCCATTAGAGAGTTCAAGTGTAGTGTAATCAAACTTCTTGCTCTTGGTTTCTTTTTGATTTTACCAGCTTGAGGCAATTGTTTGATGAGCGGTTCGTTCTTAACATTGTCAACATATGCCGTGATTTGTTCTGCACGTGCAGCCTTTATAGCGCCGAGTAACTGTTGTTTTGTTGGATAAACATTACCTTCTTTCTCGTTGTTAAAGTTGATAATGACCATGTTACTGTCGTTACTTGTGATGAGTTCCTTAATCTGTTGGTTCACTGCTTCGAGTGGAATCATCGGCACAAGTTGCTTCATTGTCTGATATGTATAATCGATATCAGGGATTGGTTCGTTGTTTAAGAAGTTGCCAAGATACTGTGAAAAGAACTGTGAATTGTATCGTTTGTCCTTGTTACTATATTGCTTATCCAAGCCACTTAAATAGCTTTCTTTGAATCGATTGTATTCTGTTGGAGTGAAACCAAACTCTGCTGCGCGGCGCGCTACTATCATTGCAGCCTTCAAAGCGTCTGCCGTTTGGCTAATATCTTTAGGAGAAGCACTGATGGCAAAAGCGTCTTTAGTCTTAGCAAAGATATAATCTCCATCACCAGCTTGGGCCACCTATGAATGGACAATCAGCCTTTTGAGCGGCTTCTGCATATCGATTGTTCAGCATAGTTGCTACAGCTGCGTTCACAAAACCATAGACAAGATAGTTCACAGTGCCTTTAAGTGAGTCGGGGAATACGTCATGTTTGAACATCACTTCAACGCTGGAGCTTTGCTCTTCCTTATCTTTGTCTATAACAACTATAGGCTCTGCGTTGTCTGGAACAGGCTCTTCTATGATAGGAGCTTCGTTATCTGGGTTCTTAATTCCACTGAAAAGCTTCTTTATTTGGGCTTCAACCTTGTCAACATCTACGTTACCTACGATGATCAAACCTTGGTGATCAGGGTGGTACCACTTATGATAATAGTCGACAAGTTCTTTGCGTTTAAAGTTATCTACGACGCTCATTAGTCCTATAGGATAACGCAAACCATATTTACTTCCAGGGTAAAGAGCGGGCAAGTTACGCTCAAACATTCGACTCGAAGCACTTGTACGGAGACGCCATTCCTCATGAATAACACCACGTTCATTCTCGATTTCCTTCTGATCAAGTGTCAAACCAGTAGACCAGTCGCGTAGAATGATAAGACAAGTATCAATAGCTCCGGGTCTTTGTGTAGGCACATTGTCTATATTATAGACTGTTTGATCAATACTGGTATAGGCATTTAAGTCTGCACCGAATTCTATTCCATTCGCCCGACACCATTCAATGAGGCTGTTACCCTTAAAGTGATCCGAGCCATTAAAAGCCATATGCTCTAAGAAATGGGCTAAACCTCTCTGGCTTTCTTCCTCTTGTATCGAGCCAACCTTTTGCGCAATGTAGAAGTTTGCGCGGTTTTCCGGCCAGTTGTTGTGGCGGATGTAATAGGTAAGTCCATTCGAAAGCTTACCTATTCTGACATCTTTGTCTACTGGAATCGCCATCTGTAGCTGCGCCTGAGCATTGCCAGCGAGCGTTAACAGCACTGCAACCAATAAATTCTTAAGTTTCATTTATAAGTGTTTTTGTTAATAAATAATCGATATGTCAAGTCAACCGACGAGCTGATGTGAATCGGTTTGCCGATTAACTCCATTGTAGAAAATCAGTACAAAGATAGTATAAATAATGTATCGTTGTACAATTTATAAAGATTTTTTTTTGATTTTTGTAAGTAAATAAAAATCCTTCATCCCATTTTTCCATTCAAGTTGAATAAGAAAAGGTGGGATAAAGGATTATATTTTGATTTTGTTTCGTAAAAGAAACTTATTTCTTCATCGCCAGCGCTGCACTGGTTTTCTCTGTATATTGTGGTAAATTGATGGTTGATTTGCCTTTGATGTTCTCAACATTACTACCTACAAAGAAGGTATAAGTGCCTGCATCAGCCAACCATTGATTGTTCGTTTCATCATAACTTGCAAGATCTCTCACCTCAAGCACCATTTGCAGCGTCTGCGATTCGCCGGGCTTCAACATACGTGTCTTGGCAAACGCCTTGAGCTCTTTGGCCGGTTTCTCGAGTCGTCCCTTAGGAGCTGCGACATAAACTTGGGCAACTTCCTTTCCCGCTACACTGCCAGTGTTCTTCACATTGACTGAAACCACGAGCTTGTTTCCATTGCGTTTCACTGTCATTCCATGATATTCGAACGTCGTATAACTAAGTCCATACCCGAAAGGATAAGCCACTTGACGATGGAAAGTGTCGAAGAATCGGTAGCCAATCCAAATGCCTTCTTCATGCTTTGTGAAGCTTCTTGTTGGAATAGGTGCCCCACCAGAGCCCAGGTTTTCATACGTAAAGAGGTCTATATCCTGTGGAAAGTTCTTCGTAGATGGGTGATCTGTGGCTGCAAGAGGCCAGGTCATAGTGAGTCTTCCAGATGGACATATCTTACCAGTCAATATATCTGCCACGCTGTTTCCACCCTCTTCACCAGGCTGCCAAGCTAAAGAATGGCATCAGGATAGGCACTCCAGCTTGTTGTTTCTATCACCGAACCCGAGTTGATGACAACAATCACAGGCTTATTTTCGCCATGATAGGCGGTAGAAACATCCTGAATCATCTTCATTTCCTGTGGGGTGAGGTTAAATTCTCCGTCTATCTTTCGGTCGATTCCCTCTCCTGCCTGACGCGAAATCGTGATGATTGCCATGTCAGACTGCTTTAGTTGTTTCTTCAAAAGCTCGTGAGTGATGTCTATTTCAGGCATCTTTTGGTCGCCCATCAATGGTGCTTCGAACCAACGATAACCCGAACGATCGGCTTCAAACTTAAGTTTTGCATAGTCAATATACTTTTTATAGATCTCCGTTAGGTCGGAAGTAGTTTCGATTCCAACATTCTTCAGCCCCTGAACAAGGTCTATAATATAAGGTGTATGCACGCAACCAGAGCCTACTCCGCCTGAAAGGAAGTTATAAGAGCCTGTGCCATAGAGTGACACGCGTGTTGGTTTCTTCGTCTTTCCCCCAAGAGGCAGCACACCATTGTTCTTCAACAACACCATGCCTTCATCTGCAACTTCTCGGCTTACGATAGCGTTTGCCTTGAGATTTGGGTTGTTATCGGCCTTATATCCATTGAAATGAGGAGTCAAAACAATATATTCGAGCATGCGACGCACACATTTATCCACGTCTTCCATACTCAGTTTACCTTGCTTTATGCCTTCAACAATATCCGTAACCTGCTCTTTACTCCCCGGCTCTAACAAGTCGTTACCAGCCTTTACCTCATTAATTGTGTAGAGACCTGCCTGCTCTCGCTTACCACACCAGTCTGTCATGACGATGCCTTTAAAGCCCCAATCGTCGCGAAGTACTTTGGTTAGGAGGTCATGATTGGCTTGAGCGAAGACCCCATTAATGCGATTATACGATGACATTACAGTCCAAGGATGACTCTCTCTCACGGCAATTTCAAAGCCACGTAGATAGATTTCGCGAGCTGCACGCGGTGAAACAATCTCGTCAACAAACGTTCTGTTCGTCTCTTGTGAGTTCACTGCGAAGTGCTTTATGCTTACTCCTGCACCCTCATTCTGCACACCTTTGACATAGCCCGAAGCGATTTTACCCGTCAAAAGAGGGTCTTCGCTGTAGTATTCAAAGTTTCTTCCGCACAAAGGATTACGGTGAATGTTCATTCCCGGACCAAGAATCACGTCACAATTATAGGCTTTTACTTCGCTGCCTATAGCCTTTCCAACCTTAAAAGCGAGTTCCGTGTTCCACGTAGCAGCAATACATGAGCCCACAGGAAAGCCCGTTGCATAGAACGTTTTGTTGGTTTCTGGCCTCGTAGGATTAATGCGAACACCAGCCGGTCCGTCTGTAAGAATGGTCTCAGGAATACCAAGTCGCGGGATAGCTATCGTCGAACCAGCCGCTCCCGGTACTGTATGCGAAGAGTTACCCGCTACAGCTGTGGTCGACCAAAAGTCGTATTCGCCTCCTACAAGCAGTGAGGCTTTCTCTTCAAGTGTCATGGCTTGCAACACCTTCTCAATGTTGTCTTTCGACAACTTCGGGGTTTGTGCCGTTGCTGTAATGCTCATTGTCATTGCTAATGCTAACGTTTTAATTTTCATATTAGGCTGTTATTAGGTTTATTTCGTTTCATTCAGCGGGGATAATCCAATCTATCCGCAATTTATTTCGTATGACAAAGATATAAAATTCTTATGAAGCAATCATATAACCAAACGTTAAATTCTATGCCTTCAATAACATATTATGCCATAGAAAATAACAAACCTTACACTTATGCTATTCATGTTATCCTCCATTTTCCCCTTTATTAGCGCACAAGGTGAGGTTATTGATGGATTGTTTGCATAGAAGAAGAGCCTCACCCCCAGCCCCTCCCCGAAGAGGGAGGGGAGTAGTTAGCCATGGAAATGGAGGGATTGGTTTTGAGGTTAATTGGGGGTGGTGACATGGTTGATAATTAAAGGTAAAATGATTTGAGGCAGTTTGTCGTGTAATTTGCCTTGTTTTAGCGTGTGAAATGATGTGTTTTATGATATAAAATGACGCAAATCATATTATGAAATATGCGTTTCAACACCATGGGTGTTGCGCTTTCTTTCACTATTCAGCCATTAAATACGTTGTTATATTTATGTATCTTGCTAATAACCATTTGAAAAACACTTTGTTTTTCCCTTAATTTACTATGGTTTGAAGGCATGTTTTAGGCTCAAATGGAGAGGAGATGAGAGGCTGAAAGCTTAGCACAGAGAAATTGTTATCACTAAAAGGATGAGCCAAAAGAGTAGGCCAATGACCGCATTGAGAGCCCGATTACTGAAATATTCGGGGTTACGCGGGAAGACATCTGTATCTATAACTTTGATATCTTCAGCGGAAACCATGTCTTGAATGGCCTCTTCGTGGGAACATCCTTCAGCTTTCAGTATTTCAAGAATATGCTGTTGATGCGCATTTAAGTGGGTAAGGGCCTTGCGATTGCGTTCATCTTGTTGCTTTCCATGCGATAAAAGCCTCTCTGTAAGGCCTGTTCGCATGGTCGAGCAATGGGGCATTGACAGTGAATGCATGGTAACTATACGGCTCATTCAATAGGAATCGGTGGACGAAATAGCGCCATGCGGCTCCTGTATGAATAGTAATCAGGCGGACGAAAAGCCATAAAATGGATGAAAAAAACGTTGAAGTCATTTGCAGAAGAATGGATATCGATGAATGAAATGGTTTAGATGAAGTCGTTTCCCTTTTTAATTTGCACTTCGGCGACATACTTTCGGATGAGTGCCGAAGAGTCTTCTTTCTTGCAAATGAGCAGTACATTTCCCTCTTCTGCAACGATATAACCATCCAATCCGCTAACAACAGCAAATCGATCTTTGGGGACTTTGATAATGTTATTATGCGAATTTTCTAAGTAAACGTCGGAGTTGATGACCACATTGTCGTCATCTGCCTTCTGCATGGCTTCGTAAATGCCGTGCCAAGTGCCCATATCGGCCCAGCCAAAATCACATTTTTTCAGGTAAACATGGTCTGACTTTTCGAGTATACTATAATCAATTGAGACGTTAGGATAGGAGGGAAAGTTCTCTTTCATATAGGCGTCTTCGGCAGAAATGGTCCATTCGGGGTTATCTTTATCAAAGTTTCGCAGCACAGCCGGTAGGTGTTGACAAAGACTTTCCTTTAAGAATTTGACGTTAGAAAGGAAGATTCCCGTGTTCCAATACCATTCCCCACTCTCCATTAACATATGAGCAAACTCGCGTTCTGGCTTTTCTATAAACGATTTTACATTGAAAATATCGTCTTGTCCGCTGTGTTCGCCGATTTGAACGTAGCCATATCCTGGTTCGGGTCGTGAGGGTTTAACGCCCATAGTCAATAAACAGTCGTTGTCACGAACAAAAGACAAGGCCTCCAAGAGGTCGTTTTTAAACACTTCTTCGTTAAGAACGGTCTGGTCAGATGGTGCAACAACCAAGCAAGCTTCAGGGTTAATGTGGGCAATTCTGTGGTTGGCCCATGCCACACTTGGTGCCGTATTGCGATAGATTGGCTCTGCCATGATGTGGTCATCAGATACATGTGGCAATTGCTGATGAACCAAATCAAGATAGGTTTCATTGGTGTTGATGAAGATATTTGCTTGAGGAAGTATCCTTGAAAAGCGGTCGTAAGCTTGTTGAAGCTGTGTACGTCCCACGCCAAAAAAGTCAATGAATTGTTTCGGAAGATGCTCTCTACTGCATGGCCAGAGTCTACGTCCTTTACCACCTGCAAGAATAACACAGTAGAAGTCGGTTAAGGTATTGTGCATTGTCAGTTTCTTTATCTCCTACGAAGATATGAAATTAAAACAGAACGGCAAAGTCTTTTTACTTTTTTATGGATTCCTTACACAAAAAGAACACTTTTGTGACCAAAATATTTGGTAGTTTCGAAATTATATGTACCTTTGCATCGTCTTATGAAATGGCCATGCCCAGATGGCGGAATCGGTAGACGCGCTGGTCTCAAACACCAGTGGAGTAATCCATCCCGGTTCGATCCCGGGTCTGGGTACCATAAATCCCTTGCAAATCGCTGATTTGCAAGGGATTTTTCTTTTTCAGTATGTACTAAAAGTGTACTTTGTAACAAAACAATGAGAAAGGTGTACTTTTATAGCTTTTCGCCTCTTAGTTTTATATTTAATTAACGACAACTCTTCCCTTTTATTCTGTTTCTTTCCTTTCCTTGACTTTTTCTCCACCGAATGCTTTATCTTTGCAAATAGATACCCACCTTAGGAATATAGCAAATGGAAGATAAAAGTCTAAAAATACAGCTTGACAGTATTCAGCAGATATTAAGCTACTGTATTACTCAAACTTACAATGTCCTCATAGGAAATGTTTTAAGAAAGAAGGGCTGCATAAGCAATATACAACTCAAAGAGATTTTGCAGAAAGAATATATCCGAATAACCGATAACCTTTCTTCCATCTATCTCAATCATTCTGCTCTCGCATGTGTAGAGGAGTACTACAATGCTGGCGACTTCTTGTGGAAAAGTACCTTTTTTGAATCACTGACCAAAGAACAAAAACAGAAATATACCTCTTTCTCCGTATCTTCATTTGAATATGCAAAGTACATTGAGGCACATACCTACTATAATGATGCCCTGCCGATGTTCTCTTATCTTGTCGATGCTATTTTGTATGAACGCTACGCAGAATATCTCATGGGAGAAATAGACCGCATAGAATTGACAGGGGTACAAACCGTTCAGTCTCGCTCTTCAATTTTGGTAAACGATGAACCATGCGAGCAGAAAAAGAATCCAGCCATTGTTGGCAAAGAAACAAATCCATTTCAATCTAATTTTACAGAAGAGCAAATTGAGATTCTCACCACTTGTATCAATAAAATCCAATTATTCACGACTTGCATATCTTCCAAGATACTCAAAGACTTCTTTGCCTGTAAACTCAAAGGAGTTCTGAAATCAAATAATAACCGCCAACTGGCATATCTCATGCAGAGTCTTAATCTGAAAGGATTCATTACAGATGAATGGCAATCTGCGATTGCTCGTAATGAACTTGTATTAGGGAAGACAAAAGATACATCACTGACACGCACCGATCTTTCCACTGCAACAGACCAAATCAATATGAAGCAGCCGAAAGGATGGGAAACTATTGATAAATACATCAAACAACTGAAAAAAGGTTGAGCATAGGTTGATACCTCAAACATTGCTCAATGCCAATTACTTTTATCGTTTCTAATTTTGCCCTCGTTAACGAATAATTAGCGAAGGTGCACCTTCATATTGTTTAATTCAAAATGTTTGAAATATGGACAAAACATTAGAAACTCGAGTTGAAGAACTCGAACAAATGGTATTCATGAATAAGAATGTGTTGAGTTTTGAAGAAGCCAGCAGGTTCTTAAACCTCTCAAAGAGTTATCTCTACAAACTCACATCGGGAAATCTGATACCTCATTACAAGCCACAAGGTAAATGCTTTATTTTGAGAAGGCAGAACTTGAAGCGTGGCTACGGCAGAATCCTATTAAGACCACTGCACAGATAAATCAAGAGGCTCAAAGGTATATCATGGGCAACAAACCCTTAATGCAGAAATAGCTTATGGCACAGGAAGAATTTATCCGTGTTGGCACAACCTTATATAAGATTGTGAACCAACCACGCATCAATGGCGGTTTTGTCAAGAAGCGTATAGTGTGGAACAATGAGACGCTACGGCAGGACTATGGTAAGAACTTCATTGCCACTGTCCCGAAGTACGATGGTTTCTGCACTGTTCCTAACCACGTGAACTATCAACCAGTGGTTGACAAGTTTCTGAATCTCTACGAGCCGATAGGACACCAGCCAAAAGAAGGAGAGTTCCCACACGTTGAATCCCTGATAAGGCATATCTTCGGGGAACAATACGAGCTGGGCATGGACTATTTACAGTTGCTCTATCTCCAACCCGTGCAGAAACTCCCCATCCTCCTGATGGTGTCAGAAGAACGCAACACAGGTAAGAGTACGTTCCTTAACTTTCTCAAAGCCGTTTTCCAGAACAATGTTACTTTCAACACCAACGAGGATTTTCGCAGTCAGTTCAATGCTGATTGGGCTGGTAAACTACTTATTGTGGTGGACGAAGTATTGCTTAACCGTAGGGAAGATAGTGAAAGATTGAAAAACCTTAGTACAACACTTTCCTATAAGGTGGAAGCAAAGGGTAAAGACCGAGATGAAATCTCCTTCTTTGCCAAGTTCGTGTTGTGTTCCGATAACGAGTTACTCCCTGTCATCATTGACGTGGGAGAAACCCGATATTGGGTAAGGAAGATAAATAGTCTGGAAAGTGACGATACCGACTTTCTACGGAAGTTGAAAGCTGAGATACCTGCTTTTCTTTATTTTCTCCAGCACCGCACACTATCTACCCAAAAGGAAAGCCGTATGTGGTTTGCTCCCAAACTGACCTTTACACCAGCCTTGCAGCGCATTATCCGCAGTAATAGAAACAAGTTGGAACTTGAAATGTCCGAATTATGCCTTGACATCATGGAAATGAATAACGTTGAGGAAGTCTCTTTCTGTATCAATGACATGATGCCACTTTTGAGTAATACGCAATGCAAGTATGACAAAGGGCAGATAAGGAGGATTGTGCAGGACATCTGGAAGCTCACACCTGTGTCCAATACGCTGACCTACACCACCTACCAACTCAGTTACAACGCTCCGCAGTATTACTCTCCTATCCGAAGAACTGGCAGGTTCTATACTATTACTAAGAAGCAGCTTAAGAGTCTCTAAACAATTTATATCCATTATTTTGATGAAATGATGAATAAACTATATAAAGTATTCAATATAAACCGTTTACTTTCTCATCTTTTGCTCATCGTGGATATTCTGCTGATGAAAAAAGAAAAGGATTGTGTTTTCTTTTTCGGCAGCAACTCCATTTTGTTGAGTAGTACGATGAGGGTGCGATGAGTGCAAAACCATCTGATAACCATATAGATAAAATCAAATTCATCAATTCATCATTTTTTTCATCACTTTAACTTCCTACAATCATGAATATAAAGAAAATCAAACAAATTAAATTGCAGGACTTTCTTGCATCAATGGGCTGTAAACCTGTAAAACAGTATGGTGTCAACTTCATGTACCTTTCTCCATTAAGAACGGAGAAACATGCATCGTTCAAGGTAAATACAGAAATCAATCAATGGTATGACTTCGGTATTGGCAGAGGTGGCAATATCATCGCCCTTGCAGAGTTGCTCTACAACTCTTCGGACGTGTCGTATCTCATCCATCAGATAGAGCGTAACGCACCAAGCAGCGTGTCAGGCAGTCTGCCCACAGTCAAGCCAATCACACCGCAGAACTCCTTTGAGCATCTTCAGGTGCTTCCTATCACTCATCCAGCCCTTATCAAATATCTTGAAGAAAGGTGTATTGACGTTGAAACGGCAAGAACTGTGTGTAAGGAGCTGCACTTTGATACAAGGGGCAAGCATTACTTTGGCATTGGCTTTCCCAATATCGCAGGTGGCTACGAAATACGCAATCCGTTCTTCAAAGGCTGCATTGCACCAAAAGACATCAGCCATTTCTATGCAGAAGAGCCGAAGAAAGTATGTTTGTTTTCGAGGGCTTCATGGACTTTTTGTCTTTTATGACATTAAGGAAATTGAAGAATCCGCAGCAGACAGGATTAAGCCTACAAGATTATTTGGTACTCAATTCTGTAACGAATATTCATAAGACTGCAAAGAGATTATCACGCTATGATAGCGTTCAATGCTTCTTGGACAATGACGAAGCAGGAAGAAATGCCTACCTTCAATTATCAAAGGAATTGGGAAAATCTATTACGGACGCATCAACTTTATACAATGGTTTCAAGGACCTGAACGAGTATCTGTGTGCAGAATCCAAGCATTCAGAGAAAGCAGAAATAAAGAAAATCAAAAGGATTAAGCTATGATTACAGGAATAGTTTGGCATAATCTGTTTTCGGGGAGCAAGTTTATGTTTTGGACATACCAAAACCACTTTGCTCCACCTCCTGACAGTCGGTGCAGAGGATTATCCCGTCGGTCTCCATCAAATTAAAAGAAACAAATATGACTAAATCAGAATACAACAAAGGCGGTCGCCCAAACCAAAAGGCGCAGCCGAAAAGAAAAAAACACCGTATCACGGTGAAACTGAAAACGCAGGATTACTATACGCTCAAAAGCAAAGCCAAAAGCGCAGGAATATCCATGAGTGAGTTTGTAAGGAAAGTTCTTGATAAAGGAAATGTCATTGAACGACTGACCGTAGAGCAAGCAGACTTCATTCGCAAGCTGTGTGGAATGGCAAACAATCTCAATCAGTTGGCGCATCGCGCCAATGCGGAAGGGTTTCATGCCGTTGCTCCTTTCCATAAAAACATTATTATCAAGATTGACGAAATCCTAAACTTGATACGAAGATGATAGCCAAGATTATGAAAGGTTTGGGCTTCAAGGGTGTAATCAATTACATCCTTGACCCGAAGAAAGGAACGGAACTCATTGATAGTTCTGGAGTGAGAACAGATAGTATCAACCATATTGTTCAGAGCTTTATTGACCAAACGAAACTGAACCCAAGAGTAAGCAAGGTTGTGGGGCATATCTCCCTGAGTTTCTCGGCACAGGATTCTTCCAAGCTCAGTAATGAATGGATGGCGCAGATCGCTCGTGAATACATGGAGAAGATAGGTATAAAAGATACACAGTATATCATCGGTCGTCATTTCGATAAGGAACACCCTCATGTGCATATCGCTTTCAATCGGATAGACAATAACGGTAAGACGATTTCTGACCGTAACGACAGATTCAGAAGTGAGAAGATTTGCAAGGAACTGACCGCAAAATATGGTTTGTACTTCGCCGATGGTAAGGAGAAAGTCAAGGAACACCGCTTGAAAGAACCCGATAAGACCAAATATGAAATCTATCAGGCATTGAAAGCAGAAATAGCTCGGTGCAGGGATTGGACAACTCTGCTTAGTCGTTTGGAAAAGCAGGATATTAGTGTCCGTTTTAAGTATAAAGGCAACTCGCAGGAGGTGCAGGGAATTATCTTTGAAAAGAACAGTTATCATTTCAATGGCTCAAAAGTGGATAGGGGGTTCAGTTATTCCAAGATAGACTTTGCTCTGCAACAGAATAATAAGGAATACGAACAGCAAACACAGGGAATGATAAACCTCATATCCAATGTTGCTAGTGTTACGAGCGAAATTACCAACAACCTCATAGAAGGAGGATTGGATTTGTTTCAAACTCATGGTACTGTCCCTGCGGAGGTTTACAACACACTTGATAAAAAGAAGAAAAAGAAAAAACGTAAAATACATTTATAATTATGGTAGATAATAATACATTTGTTCTCTTCGAGGAAATCAAAAACAAGCTGGAGACAATTTACAGGGAACTAAAAGAGTTGAAAGAAAAGGAGAACTGTTCGGTCTCTCCTCCTGTTCCCTCCACACCTGTACAACGTGACGACCAGCAGGAACAGGAATTGCTCAATCAGTATGAACAGCGAACAAAAGAAGTGATTAACAAGTATATTGGTGTGCAAGTGCGCATCAAGGACGAGGAGGCTAAATCTATGGACAAATTGGTGGCAAGTGTCTTGACCATGTTGCACGAATGGCAGGAGAATAAAGTGCATCCACAACCGCAGGAACACATTCATAGGCACAGCTTTGATATCAAGTCATCGAAAGTCTTTACTTATATGGTTGTGACAACTGCCATATGTTTTGTTTCTTTGGTCGGCAATTATTTCTTGTGGCAAAGCAAACAGCAATACAAAGATGATGCCTTGAAATTTCGTATCATCAGAGTATGGCGAGGTTGTAGCCCTAAGGAAATCCTATGGCTCAACGATGTGTTTGACATTCATCGCAATGAAAGGTAATCGAGTTAATCAAGGAAAAAGCCGATGGTTACGATATGGAATTGAAGCAGAAGGCAGATAGTCTGATGCAAAGAAAATTGAAGTAACTCTATACGGAACAAGCCCAACCAAACGGGAAACTTGGTTGGGTTTGCTATAATGCCATATTATTCTATGATTTCCCAGAAGCCACCATTATCTGGTCCAACACGGCGAAGGTACTTATTACGCATATATTCGATATTACGCATAATAGAAGTCGCACTAATACCAACTGGAAAAGCCACACTAATTTGACCCACCCTAGCAAGTATTTTAGACCCAGTAAGGTTAAAATAATGAGACCCACCTCGCCAAAATAAGAATGACCCTTTGAAACGCTAGTTTTTTAGGGTCATTTTGTAGTTTTGTGTTACTGCCCTGGCCGGCATTAAAAACATAAAACTATTATTTATATGACAAAATTAAAGAATTTATTGCGTTGTTACGCATCTAGTATGGGAATAAGAAGTATTTCTAGTACTTTCCATATATCTCGTAACACCCTCCGCAAGTATGTCCGTAAATTCCAAGAAAGTGGCTTTTGTCCATGGAGCAAATTCTGTCGCTTTCAGATGATAAGCTAGCGGACTTGTTTTCAGATGGGCATTCTCGTAACCGTCCGCCTTCTGCTCGTAAGTTGGAGTTAGAGGCACTTGTTCCTGATTATGTGAAACAGCTTAGCAAGAAGGGTGTTTCTATCTTATCTCTTCACGCGGAGTATCTCAAAACTCATCCTAATGGTTACCAGTATTCTACTTTCAAACACGCAATCCATGCCTACAGATGTCAAACACAAGCCGTAGGACATGTAGAGCACCTTGCTGGCGATCAGATGTATATTGATTATGCGGGTGATAAACTAGAAATAGTCGAAGAACAGACGGGTGAGGTGCGGAAGGTAGAGGTTTTTGTGGCTACCCTTCCATGCAGTCATTACACCTATTGCGAGGCAGTGTGGTCCCAGAAGAAGGAAGACCTTATCGTTGCTTGCGAGAATGCTCTTCATTTCTTTGGTGGTGTACCCAAGGCTGTTGTGCCTGACAACTTAAAATCAGCCGTTATCCGCAGTGATCGTAATGAGCCTGTTATCAATGACGACTTCGCTGCTATGGCTGAATTTTATGACATGGCTGTTTATCCAGCTAGGGTGCGCCGTCCCAAGGACAAGGCACTGGTTGAGAATGCTGTAAAGCTAATGTATCGGTCGGTATATGTAGATATTGAAGGGCAAATTTTTCCATAATATAGAATCACTTAATGTTGCTATACGCACATCTTTAGAAGCATTTAACAGCCGTAGATTGAGTGGGCGTAAGGAATCCCGCCAAGAACTATTTGAGGAAATGGAAAAAGATTTTTCTTCGTCCTCTTCCTACCGCTCGCTATCAGATGAAGTCTAGAAAAGTCTGCTACTGTCATGGCTAATAGCTTCGTTATGCTAAAGAAAAGCATAGTTATAGTGTTCCAACAGAGTATATCGGCAAACGTATGGAGCTTATTTACGATAATGACAATGTTCAAATCTACTATGGGTTAAAGTTAGTTACCATCCATCAGCGAGATGATACTCCCTATACCTACTCACAGAAAGATGCACATAATCTTCCTGGTCATCATGGTAGCTTTGAAAAAGGATTTGGAGGAAATATATCAACGGGCAGGGCAAATAGACAACATCCTTCTGCTTTATCTCAAAGGAAGTCGCTACGCAGATGAAATATCCACCAAAAAGCCTTCCGCTCTTGCCGTGGTATCATGTCGCTGGAGAAGAAGTATGGCATGGCTCGTCTAGTAGCAGCTTGTAACTGTGCCTCGGAAGGACGACGCTATGGCTATAATGAGATAAAGGATATACTACAGAAGGGTGATGATGCTTCCTATATATCTATGGATGAAGATAATATGGAGCTATCTCCTGAATATAAATCAAAAAAACTCATAAGAACATACGAGGCAAGGATTATTTTCTCAAAGCAATTATCCAATAATAACAATAATAGCAAACAATTAAAGTAAACAACTATGGAACTAAATAATAATAAGACAGCACCTATTGTGCAAGAAATGGATAAGAATCAGTTATCTCTTGATTTAATGCATAGAATGAAGCTTACGGGTATGGTAACTGCCTTTGAAGAAAGTCTAACAACTACAATTGCAGATACTATGACACCAGATGCCTTTTTTTATCATGGCTCTTATCTCGAGAATGGGACTATCGTTCTGCAGCAGCTATTGAAAGGCTCATAAAATCAGCAGGGATTTAGATATAAAAGCCTATCCTGAGCAAATAGATTATAATATCAATCGCAACCTTAGCCAAAACAAAATGGAGAGAATACTCTCACTTGATTTTATCAAGCAAGGACGCAATATATTTATTACTGGTTCATCAGGGACTGGTAAAAGTTTTATCGCTACAGCTATAGGCTATCATGCTTGTAAAAATGGTATTAGAACGATGTATGCTAATATGTCAAAATTACTAGGGATACTTAAAGTCGCCAAGAATAAAGGAACGTTAGAAACAGAGCTAAAGAAGATAGAGCGATGTCGCTTGTTAATCCTCGATGATGCCTTCCTTGTACCTGTAGATGCAAAAGAGCGTCCTATATTACTTGATATTATAGAAGATAGGCATGAAAGGAAGTCGATTATCATATCTTCTCAACTTCCTGTAGACAACTGGTATGATGCAATAGGCGACCCTACCGTGGCAGATGCTGTACTAGATAGAATTGTGCATACCTCATATCAAATAGAACTAACTGGAGAGAGTCTTAGAAAGATAAAAGCAAAGAATATTACCAAGTAATAGCGAAATAAAATGACCCACCTGGCCAGGGCATTTAGTGGGTCAATAATAAATCGTTTTACTGGGTCTAAAATACTTGCTAGGGTGGGTCAAATTAGTGTGGCTTTTCCAACCATGCTCATATTTTAGATTCTTATCCAAAGAAAGTATTAGATTTTGTAGCTATTGTAATAAATTCTATGAATTTAGAAATGTATATTTCAGGCTCCGCACAACCCAAATTATCTCAGGATAATCTCAATCGAATCCCCATTCCTCTACCTCCTCTTGCAGAGCAACAACGTATTGTGGCAGAGATTGAGCGTTGGTTCTCTTTGATAGATACGATAGAACAAGGTAAGGAGAACTTACAAAATACTATCAAACAAACCAAGAACAAAATCCTTGACCTCGCTATTCATGGCAAACTCGTGCCACAAGACCCGAGCGATGAGCCCGCATCAGAACTGCTCAAGCGCATCAATCCCAAGGCACAAATCACTTGTGATAACGAGCATAGTGAGAAGTTGCCTAAAGGATGGTATTTATCAACCCTTGGCGATTGTTTTAAATGGGGAAGTGGCGGTACTCCCGAAAGTACTGTTAAAGCATACTACGAAGGAAATATTCCATGGCTGGTTATTGGTGATCTGAATGATTCCATAGTTACATTTGCTTCAAAACATATTTCTCAGTTAGGCATATATAATAGTTCTGCAAAAGTATTGACAAAAGGAACATTGCTAATGGCTATGTATGGTTCTATTGGTAAATTGGGTATTGCAGGTATGGAGTTAGCCACCAATCAAGCGATAGCATATGCCAAACCAAATGAAATTAATACATACTACCTTTTTCTATTATCTTTTAGCTAATCGAGATAATTTCTATATGCTTGGAAAAGGAGGAACTCAGAAGAATATTAGTCAAACGCTAATAAAATCTTATCCCTTTCTGTTACCTCCACTTGCCGAACAAAAGCGCATTGTGCTAAAGATAGAGGAACTATTTTCTATTATTGATACTGTTGAACAGACTTTGCAAGCATAGCCTTGTCGGGCTATGCTTGCAAAGCAATTACCAGTTCACTACTTTATCCACTATCTTCTGCTGCTCACTGGCAGTTCTTCGCAAATAGATGCGAGTGGTCTCTATGCTCTCGTGTCCCATGAGGTCGGCTAATAGCGCAAGGTCGTTGAAACGGTCAAGGAAATTCTTTGCAAAGCGGTGGCGGAAAGAATGTGGATAAACCACATCACGATTGATACCATACTTTTCTGCAAAATGTTTCAGCTGTTGGGCAATACCACGTGTTGTGATTCGATTGCCAAAGCGATTGAGAAATATATATCCCGAACTTAATCCCCTCTCTTTAATCCACTTGTTTGCTTCTGTCCGTAAATTCTTAGGAATATACAAACGCCTTATCTTGCCACCTTTACTATAAAGATCGAGATACCCTATTTGTACATGCTCTGCTTTAATTTGCAACAATTCACTGACACGTGCGCCCGTTGCTGCCATAAACCATATTGTGAAGTACCACTCATCAAAGCCATCAGCCTTTAGCTTGGTCTTCAAGAACTTGTAGTCGGCATCACTTATCACATTTTTCTAAGAAGTTCTTTTTGCTGTACCTTTACAAACTTCACTTTCAGTTTCTCTTGCTTTGAGTACTCCAAGTATTTGTTAATAGCCTGCAAACGTAGGTTAACCGTTTGGGGCTTAAAATTCTCTACAAGAAATCCTTTGTATGCTAAAAGGTTCTTTTTATTCACTTCCTTGTAATGTTCAAAGAAGTAGTTCACTGTCCACACATACGATGTGATGGTGTTTGGTGCCAAGTTGGTCTTGGCAAGATGTTTCTGAAATGTTGTTACCATATTACATTGATTTATAATGAATAAAGTAACAATATAATAAGTATATCGAGCATTATGCGCAGTTGCCAAAAGGATGGGCTATATGTTCACTTGAGGATATTATAGAATATGAGCAGCCAACAGACTATATTGTTAGCTCTACGAACTATGATGATAGTTATTTAACTCCAGTTCTAACAGCTGGCAAATCATTTATAATAGGCTATACAGATGAAGAAGAGGGTATATATTCTAAATTACCTTGTATTATCTTCGATGATTTTACGACTGCCTCAAAATTAGTAACTTTTCCTTTTAAGGTTAAATCTTCTGCAATGAAGATTTTGCAGGTAAACCAAAACATATCAATCAAATATGTTGCTGCATTTATGAGCATCACACAACTAATTGGTGATACTCATAAACGTTATTGGATTTCAGAATACTCTAAACTACCAATTCCTATCCCTCCGAAGGAAGAACAGAAGCGTATTGTTACAGCAATCGATAATTTATTTTATGTGTTAGATGCAATCATGGAGAACTTATAAATTCTCCTTGATTGCATCAAGTATATTGAATGTCGATTTAATCGCTTCTACTATTCTTATCTGCTCATTATATGGTGGCAAAGGGACGGCAATAGCCTTGAATAACTTTTTATTCAAGTGAGGTATTGCAGACCCCACTTTATTCTCTCTTAATGTCTTTCGATGCAGGTTTATTACATTGAGGATATATTTCTCATTGACATTTTGGTCTATGTCCAACAGCTTAAATGTACTTCCTTGATAGCCATCTATCGGGGTTCTAAACACTTCACCAGAATTCTCACCATCTACTAAAAACATATAGGAATTTGCTGGTACAAACTTACCATTATGTATAATATTTCCTTCTGAAATTCCTCTCAAATATTTTACATCCAAGTTTATCAAAGAGGTATTATCCCGCTTTATTCCATCTTTTAATTTACAAATATCTTGCATTGATATTACACTCCATCCTCTTGGCAACTGCGCATAATGCTCGTTATCACAAGTGATTTGTGCCTTGGGATTGATGCGTCTGACCAGTTCTATCGCAGGCTCATCGCTCGGGTCTTGTGGCACGAGTTTGCCATGGATAGCGAGGTCAAGGATTTTACTTTTCGTCTGCTTGATGGCGGTCTGTAGTTCTACTTTACCTTGTTCAATGGTATCTATCAAGCAAACCAACGCTCTATCTCAGCCACAATGCGTTGCTGTTCAGAAAAGGGAGGAAGGGGTATGTAGAAATTCTTTAGCACATCAAAAGGCGGAATATTTTTGATAGCAGTTCCTTTACTTTCTTTGTATGCTTCTTCTTTTAGGATATAATCAAAGTAGAGTAAATAGAATTTTTCTATATCTCTATTGTATAAACGGACAAGCATTAAAGCTTGATTTATTATTCCTTCTATTGGTTCTTGGGGTAGAACAAAAGTTTCACCAATAGTTCCAGCACAGCTTACGATAATATCAAAAGGCTGAATGGCAAAAGCTATCAGTTCTTGATATTTCTCTTTGGAAATGTAGTAAGTTCCTAACTTTTCATTTTTTTGTATAGCATTCTTCTGTTCATAGACTTTGTAAGTATTATCCCCTTTGAGGACAAACATAGACTTTGTTAAGCTACTTCCAAATGGCCCTTTCTTATAAAAAGCAAGGTCATCAAGTTTACACCATACCCACCCCTGTGGCACTTCAAACGGCACATCCTGCTCATAATGGAGCGTATCGGAAGTTTTCACGGTCTTTCGACTGCGTTTTATCTTTCCTTCTGAGATCAAGCGTTCTTTTTCAGCACGGATGCGCTCAAGAAAAACAGATGCAGGCTCATCATTAGGGTCTTGTGGTACAAGCTTGCCGTGAATGGCAAGGTCTAATATCTTTTGTCTTAACTTCTTTGTGTCCATTATCTACCAATTAATCATTTGTGCCGTTTTGTTCTTCCAAGAACAGATTACAATATTCATTGAGCTGCTCTTGCATACGCTCTTGCGGAATAAGAATACGCTTATATTCTGTTATCAAAGTCGGGCTCATACTGCGACTCATGGCGTATTCTACCACCATTTTATCAGCATCAGGACATAGCAGAATACCAATAGAAGGATTTTCGTTGCTACGCTTTACATCACGATCAAGGGCTTCAAGATAAAACTCCAACTGTCCGAGATCACGAGGATGAAACTTTGTCTTTTTTAGTTCTACCGCAACAAGTGCTTGTAGCCCACGGTGGAAGAACAATAAGTCTGCTTTGAAAGTTGATGCGCCCACATTGAGATTATACTCTTGATCCATAAAGATAAAATCTTTACCCAACTCAAGAATAAATTGCTTCATGTGTTCTATCAGCCCTTTCTTGAGCTTTGTTTCACTATGTTTTTGAGGTAATCCGAGGAAATCAACGAACAAGGTGTCCTTAAACACTACAGGAGCATTTGGATAAGTCTGTAATAAGCCTTTCGACATATTCTTTTTATCGCCTAACAATGTTGTGTAGGTCTGGTTGGTAATGCTACGCTGAAGCTCTCTTTTTACCAAATGCTCTTTGTGAGCATACAGAATATAGAACAACCGTTCTTCACTACTTTTACAACGACATAATATCTCTATATGATTCGTTAAGGTCGTTAGTGTGAGTAGTTTGGGAAATTGTCCAATTCTTGGCTGGACAATTTGCATAGGAAAAACAGTTGTACCTTGGTTTGTCTGTGATAGGGAGGGATTATTAATTTGTGCAGTTTTTGGCTGGACAAATTCTTTAGATAAGTATTGTGATGCCGTGGATAAAAATCTTTCAGAGGAGTATTCCTCATAGAATAGTACCATATTGTATATGCTACTTCTGCTATACCCTTTCAGCTTTGGTTGTTTGGTACGGATATATTCAGAAAGTTGAGTAACAACTTTGCTACCCCATTCTTCCGATTTTAATTTATGGGAAACATAACCACCCACATTCCAAGCCATAAGCAGCGTTTCTTCGTTCACCGCTCTTAAAGCACGGCTCTGATGCTGCAAAAATGATGTTGATTACCTCATCAAACTGCTGCTCTTGACTTAATATAATATTGCTATCCATTCCGTTTACTCTTTAATTCCTCTCATTAACTTCTGCAATTCAGCTACTGCCTTACTGATGTTGCCGGCTTGAGTTGTGATATTTGTCATTAATTCGTCTAACGTAAATTGTTTTTCCTCTCCACCAGCCTTAATCCATGTAATATCAAGACTTGTTTTGTCTCGAGTCATAATGTCCTCTACCGTATATTTGCGCCATCGACCATCACGAGCAGTATCTTCGTTATAGGTTTCGACACGAGGATTAGCTGTATAGCAAGCTACGAAATCATCAAGATGATGACGCTGCAACTTATTAGTTGCCAATGTGTGCTTCACATCTGTGCGATAATCATAGAACCAAATATCCTTTGTTGGTTGCCCTTTCGTGAAAAACAACACGTTGGCTTTAACGCCTTGTGCATAGAAAATACCTGTGGGTAAGCGTAAAATGGTGTGCAAGTTGAAGTCGCTCAATAGCTTCTTGCGGATTGTTTCACCTGCACCACCCTCAAATAGCACATTGTCAGGAAGTACCACTGCTGCCCGACCACCTGTTTTCAGCATCAACATCATGTGCTGTAAAAAGTTGAGCTGATTGTTTTTAGTCTCTACATAGAAATCGGGGCGATTGATGTCCACCGAACCAGCGGGACGAGTTCCAAAAGGAGGATTGGCAAGAATTACATCTACCAAAGTGTCAGGCTCTTTTTTTCCAAACTATCTTCACAAGCTATAGGGCTACGGTCAGTGCCAATGCCATGTAAATATAAGTTCATCGAAGCCAAAGTTACAACTAATGGAGTGTTATCAACGCCATGAAGTGCCTTATTATTTAAGAATTCACGTTTGTCCTTATCTTGTGATTGCTGTTTCATGCAGTCGTATGCAGCCAACAAGAAACCTCCTGTGCCACATGCCGGATCGCAAACGGTTTCGCCAATCTTGGGTTTGATACAATCTACCATTGCCTGGATAAGAGGACGAGGCGTGAAATACTGCCCTGCACCACTTTTCTTATCTTGACCATTCTTCTCCAAGATTCCTTCATAGATAGCACCTTTTACATCGCCATCCATGACAAGCCACTGCTCTTCGTCTATCATCGAGATCACCTTCTTAAGATAAACAGGCTTATCAATCTTATTTTTGTGCCTTAGTAAAGATTGTACCTATCAAATTGTCTTGCTCGCTAAGAGTTTTTCAGTGTCTTCTCATATTGCTCAATTAAGTCTAAGCCATCAAGTTCTATCAGATTACGCCAACGATAGCCTTCGGGAATAGAGGATGCCTCCTCAAACAGTTCCTCGTTCTCCGCATCCATTTTGAGAAAGAGAAGATAGGTAAGTTGAGTAACATAGTCGGTGTAGCCAATACCCTGTCCTGATAGCGTAGTCGCTAAATTCCAAACCTTTTTTTGGTAAGTGTTTGCTCTGTTGATATGTTTGTTGCCATTTGTTAAGCTGTTTTTCTGTAAATGATAAATTGTGATAATGAAGACAAAGCTTCGTTTGCTATATTTTTCCCACCAAAGGCACGGATAAGTTGCGCCGCTTGTGTCTTATCATTGTCTTTAATCTCTGTAATTGTACAATAACCATTCGATGCAATGTAGCTAAATACTTGTTGCATCACTCCAATCTGCTCTTGTGTGAGGGGGCGTTGATTTTGTCCACACCAAAGGTTAAATCTTTGGCTGGCAGATGGGTATAAACTCTCGAGTCTTTCTATCTGGTGAAAAGCATAACGCACTAACTGGATGATGTTTGTAAGGGCTTCTTTTTCCTCTTTTGTAGAACTATGTTTACCATTTGGGGATTGATGATGGCATAGGAGTTCCAAAGTAATGAAGTGTTGAACTTACTACTTGCAAACTTCAATTTGTTCTCCAAGTCCTTCAGTATGGTGTATGTGAGTGGCTCTCCTTGGTTGTTGTAGATGATGCGCAATGCTTCTATTTCGTCTTTATGTTCCTCACAATAGGCTTCAAAAGCCGAAGTGGTGGTTTGGGCTTCTTCTTGTGAGAATCCCTTTGATATTAGCGTGTCCTCGCCCGGCATCAATGTTTCAATAAATCCTGCATTGAGTATCAATAAAAACTCACGTGCATCTGGCTCATTCGCAATGTTGTGCACCAAAGCCTTGCGAGTCGTATTTGGCTCATTCACATTGACATATTCCGGTAAGGATCCTTGCTCGAGCGCATCAAAGATGTTGGATGCAATATCCATCATGCTTTGATGAGCCAAACCAAGAAATTTTTCACGGTCTGTTTCTTCACATTTATGACTGATACGAGATAAGCGACTTGCTAATAATCTCAAATTGTTATCATTTACATTACCATGCGTTATTTTCTCCAAAAGTTCTTTCAAGGAGATTAGTTTGGTGGTTGCACTGTCTGAGGGAGAAGTAATAGACTTTTCATGCTCTGTAACACCTACGGCATCTACTAAAAAGAAACAATCCTTACTGTAAGCGTTGGGCGTTACATTTCGTAGTTGCTCATCGCCTATGGTACGCACACCTCGTCCTTTCATCTGAATGTATAAAGGTTCTGATGCCACATCACGCATAAACATTACCACTTCAAGGGGTTTAATGTCAGTACCTGTTGCCACCAATGTGCAAGTTACGGCGATACGGAAATCCTTATCATTGCGGAACTGTCGTATCAGCTCGTTGCTATCATCTGCCGAATAGGTGATTTTTTGTACGAAACGGTTATCATTGTATCCAAACACTTCTTTTGCTATTTGCACGATATTAGTTGCATGATTTTCATTGAGTGCAAATATAAGTGTCTTGGGCAAATAATCTAAATTAGCTTCTCGCTGCGGGTCGGTAAACATCTCGGTATATATGGCATCGCGATAAGTCTCCAATATCAGCTTAATCTGTGCAGGGTTAATAATACTACGATTAAGTTCCTCACGAGTATAATTTTTCGTTTCTTGGTTGTTAATAGTCTGAACTTGCCCCGTATAGCATGTTTCTCTTTTTACTTTATCACCTTCGAGAATAGCACCGCCGTTCTCTGTTGTCTGCGTTTTGATACGATAAACACGACAATCAACATTTACGCCATCAACGATAGACTTCTCCAGCGTATAGTTTACGATGATATTGCCATTGAAGAAAGCCTTCGTCTCAGGAACAGGTGTTGCTGTTAATCCTATCAACTTTGCTTTGAGAAATAATTGAGGACTTTCTGCCAATTACCATAAATAGAACGGTGGCACTCATCAATAATTATCATATCAAAGAAATCTGAAGGAAGGTTAGGATTCTCAGGGAGCATTATTTCCTTATCTTCTATTTCTTCATCGTCCTCATCATTATCGGTAATTTCGTCACCCTTTAACAAGGAGAATAATCGTTGGATAGTGGATATTACCACATTGCTATCCGTTGGTACGCTTGAAGACTTCAAGCGATTAACCGTAAAAATAGTATTGAATGGATCGCCATTCTCTGTCAAACGGAATGTACCAAATTCCGTTTCAGCCTGCTTACCCAAATTATTCCTATCCACCAAAAACAAGATGCGCTTCATTGGCGTGAAAGCTAACATGCGATAGGCTGCCAAACAAGCAGTATAAGTCTTCCCGGCACCCGTTGCTAAAACCATCAAAGCACGATTTTCACCATTACGAAACGATTGCTCTAATTGAGTGATTGCCTCATATTGGCACGCACGCAATCCTTTGGGGCTCAATGTGGGCAAGCCAACATAATCATCTTCCAAGCTTAATAACTTTTTAACCTCTTTGGGAGTATGGATTTTCTTACAATACTCAAATTCAGAATTACTCTTTCGAGTATCATAAAACATCAAGTCTCTACTATTAGCAACATAGGCAAGGGGTAAAGGTATATTAGGAAACCATGCTTGGCACCACTTAGGACAACTACGTGTATATAAGCGAGCTTGTTCTTGCACAATATCAGAATTTATATCTGTTTCAATGCGCTTAGCTTCCAATACCCCAACTGCTTTTCCATTGAGAAACAATAAATAATCAGCTTCCCTATTGCCAACCATCAATCCTTCCTTGATAGCCACAGCCGTCATATTTGGAGCATACTTATCTCTATCAACGACTTTCCAGCCTGCTTCTTCAAACATTCTGTCTATGATAACTCGCGCTTTCTTCTGGTTTCATATCTTCTATGATTCTTATAAGTGCATATTATCGGAAGTTAAAGAAATGATTTTCTCAAATAAATCAATCATCTAAATAACATATTTCAAGATAAAGGCAAGACTTCTTCGTCTCCAATCCGAATTAAATCACCAAGCACTATATACATTATTATTACACATTGATTAGCTTCTTGTTCCGTCACTTTATTATGTACACCCTTGTTAGAGAGCTCATTTACTTTCTCTATTCTTTTCACCAAATCTTCAACACTTTGGTTTAGCAATTCTGTATGAGTATGCTTACCTGCTTTTTCAAATAACACAAATGATATTCTATTTAGGTATTTGTCCTCTGTTAAAACTCTCCGTTTGCCATCGGAACAGGTAACAGGGTCTGCTTGGGGAGGGCAAATCGCATTTGCATAAAGCATCAATACTTTTCTTATATCAAGTAATGCCTCCTCATAATCAATAGGCGTCCCCTTTATCATATGAGAATCTATCGCTTTAATATAATCATTAAAATTAGTGTCTATGTTTTCCAACTTATTTACGACCCATTCTTTATTATTTTCAAAGTATCTTGATAAGGTATTACCCTGCATTAATTGCATTTCCGTTTCTATGAGATAGTCTATTACTCTGTCTCTAATCCTTTTTACTATATTCTGAAATTGCTCATACTGAAGATTAAGGAACATTCGATTCGCAGCATTATTCTGCTCCGTATAATATACATCCAAAGTATGCATACCTTTGGTATTAACCAAGGAATTTCTGTGGTTTTCGATTGTCTGGATCCTATCTTCTATATCATAAATACTATATGGGAAGACTTGGTCGCTTTCTTTATATCCCCTGTTGGATTTAGTTCGTTAATACTCCTTTCTTCTAACCATTTCATTAAATACTTTTTCCCATATAATTCATAGTCTTCTTTAACGAACTTAGCCTTCATTGTGTCATCAATTCTTCGAAATGTCCCTTGTGGATTACCCTGCAATTCTTGTAATATCCACCATAGATTTATAAAATCTTTGCGGTGGGTAGCTATGCGTTGAGCTTGTTTAAGCAAATTGTTAGTTAGATAATTCTGCGTATTCGCATTTGATAATGCATATTGAACCAGTTCTAATAAATATCCTTCAGTCATAAGATTCCCTTATATTATTCTGTCCACAACAAATCATCAACCCTCACGCCCAATATCTTTGCCAACTGAATGAACATTTCAACATTTGGCTGGGCAACATTCGTTACCCACTTCGATATAACAGCAGGGTCTTTATCCAAAATCTTTGCCAGTTGTTTATTGGTCATTCCTTTCTCGGCGAGAACCACCTTTAAACGGTTTATTTTCTTGCGCTCCATACTTATGTAACTTGATTACGCCATAAAATTACTCATTATTTCTCAGAATATATCTCTTTTGAGTAAAAAGATGGTTGTTTCTAATCAAAAAAATGTTTTTCAATTCATTTTTCATCTTAAATTTTCAATTCTGGCAAACTATTGATTGCCTCCGACTTCAATTTATCCACTGCACGGGTGTATTTCTCAGTGTGCTTTAATCCACTATGCCCTAAAAGACTTGCAACGGTCTTGATGTTGGCACCATTATTCAGGATGTTCACGGCAAAGCTATGGCGGGCGCAATGCCAACTGATGTGTTTGTTGATGCCTGCACGCTTTACCCATCGTTTTACAGATTTACTGCAACTCTCATAGGATGGCAGGTTGAAGATAGAGGAATTTAAATCCTCAGGAGCTTCACCAATTAAAGAGAGTAAGCCATCATTAAGAGGAATAATAACACCACTATTTGCAGAATGCCCTTTAGTCTTATTCTGTTCAAACTTCAGTAGGCGATTGGTATAATCTATATTCTTATAGGTAAGGTCTTTTACATCACAGAAGCGCAGACCACAATACAAACAAAGGATAAAGGCACGTCTGATATTAGGATTCTCATTCTCATAATGACATTGAATCAGTGCTTGTATTTCGTCCATTGAGAGTACATCTTTGCATAACACTTGGTCATCTACCTTGCACACAACACCCTTGCAGGGATCTTTCTGCATCACTTCATGGTCTATGGCATAGCGCACAACTTTCTTGAAACGCTGGTAGATACTCTTTGCCCCTTCAACAACACTTCGTGATTGGAGATATTCAACAAAGTGTTCCATCATATCTTTGGTTATGAGTTCTGGTTTAATACTAAATTCATAAACTGGATATTGCTCTTTTAGAAAATCCTTAAAACGATTCAAGGCTATCTTAATCATTCGCAGGTCTTTCTTCGTATAACCATCTGTGTACGCCTGATAATAGTCTAAGAAGTTGACATTTCTGTCTTTCTTCAGGCGATAACCAAGCATACTCTCCTTAAACTGTTGTTCTCGCTCCGCACGGATTTTTACAGCCAATGCAAGAGTTTCCTTGTTCTGTTGTCGCTCCGCAGGAGTACGGGGCTTAGCTATCAAGTATAACTGCAGGTTCTCTTTTCTTCTGTTATGCTTGATGTGTACTTTGGGTTTGCCTGACATCTTTCCTGTTTCATACAAAACAAGATTACCATTTTTATCCAATCCAGGCGTTTCTTCTCTACCAAGATAATACTCAAGATAAAGACTTATCCGACCTTCAGAAAGCGTATTTTGCTCCAATTTCGGGCTTTCCTTTGCTATGTTTTCTAACTTTGCCATAATTGATAGTTATCATCCGCAAAGTAATATATATCATTTTGTATTGCAAATAGCGTCACTTTGTGCGATAAACAGCGTCATTTCATGGCATAAAATACGGCAAATCACAAGGTAAACTGACGCAATTCATTTTGCTCTTTATTATCAACGACGTTGCCCATCCTAATGACTCCTCAAACTATCCTCCTCATTCTCCACACTCATTTACCACGGATAGTTTCAGAAAGGCAAGGAGTTTAGAACGCTGTTAGAAATGTTTTTCACGACTATTCAAAGGGTGTTAAAGGCGGTTGGGCTATCCTTTAATTTAACTTTAGAATGATTTAATTCTTTTTTTACAAATAAAACACGTACCTTTGCACATCATAGATTTAGCTACCTTATAACAAAACAAGCATCTAAAGCATTAAACCTAAATACAAAAGTGAAACAGAATTATATCCTTAGGATGTCGTTGCTTGGCGTGTTTTGCGTCGCAACATCTTTAATGTGGGCAGAACCTGTGGGACAGAATGCAGCGAAATTGATTGCATCGAAGTATCTTTCAAATCCTGAATTGCAGTCGACCACAGCCTTAACACGTGCAACAGGGGCTGAAAAGCAGCCTGCTTATTATCTCTTTACAAATGCAAACGACAACCGATTTGTTGTTGTTTCAGGAGAAAGTAAACTCAATGAAGTGGTTGGTTATGGCACTTTGAACTCAAAGAATGCCCACCAACCTATCCCCAAAGAATTCAAAGCAATGCTTCAACACTATGAAAACGTAGTGTTGGCTGTACGTGCTGGGGAGGTCACGGTGCCCTCGGTGAAACTTCCTAAGAAGCGAGAAGTGTTGCCGTTACTCACGTGTCATTGGGAGCAGAGCTATCCGTTTAATCAGTATACGCCTAAACAGGATGGGGTAAATACGCCAACTGGCTGTGTCGCTACAGCCACGGCGCAACTCTTATACCATCATAAGTGGCCGAAAGAACGCCCATCTTCTTATGTTAATTCAGAGGGTTCGGAGGCACAAAAGAGTGCCGATTATCTATGGAAAGACATGCGAGACCAAGCAAGTGAAATGGATGCAAGAGGCGGAGACGCTGTAGGTGTGCTGATGAGAGACGTTGGTCAGGCTGTTCATATGACTTATTTTAAGTTGGGAAGTAGCTCAAATCTACACTACGCTATGGAGGCTTTGCGCTATAAATTTGGGTATTCTGTGCGCCATGTATATAAAGATTATATGCTGGCGAGCACCTTTCATGAAATACTTCTCAATGAACTTGCCGATGGATATCCTGTACTTGTTTGTGGAGGTTCACACGTTTTTGTCTTCGATGGATATGATAGACGTGGCTATGTACATGCTAATTGGGGCTGGGGTGGTGCGTTTGATGGCTATTTTGACCTTAATACTATCTACCTTAACGTTAGTGGTTTGGATTAAGAGAAGGCAAGTTCTATGAAGAAATAGAAGTCGTTTTTGCACATCCAAAGGATGGTCAGCATAAAGAATTTGCCGAAACACGAGGACTTGAAACGCGAAGTATGCACGCTTTTACTATCGAAGAACAAGATGTTGAGCGTGGAACGGTGTTGAATGCAAAGATAGAAAAGTTGGGCAGCAATAGCCCAATTAATGGCAGTCTTGGGCGTTTTACGGGAAAGGTTGGGCTTGGTCTCTATAATAATAAAGGTGAACAAGTGAGGTTTTTCAGTTCTTCTCAAAAAGAAACCAGTCTTAGTAGCATCTTCACTACTACCATGGTAGATTTCAATAACCTTGATTTTGCAGGACTTCCCAATGGCACTTATACGCTTAAACCGCTATCAAATGAGCTTATAAAGCAGCCTTCTACCTACTCAGGATGGCAGCCAATAGCTTATGCTAACACGCAAACCGTAGAGCTAACTGACGATAGAGTCCTCGTGAAAGATATTGCAGCACGCGTCCCTCTCTCTTTAGTTGGTCAACCAAATCAGCTTGCTCCCTTGTATGAGGGTAGTGGAGACCAAGGAGTTTTAGGCTTAGTTGTCCGCAATGATGGCTGGGAACAGGTGCGCGGAAACCTCATTGTAGAGTTTGAAGGCAAAGAGAATGGCATTAAATACACTGTTCCTAACTCAGAATTTGTATGTGCTCAGCGGCTCGAAACGACTGCGATGCGGGCTCCAGTATTAACATCTTATGCTACAAATGGCGTCAGTAATGCTCTTCTTGCGGGCCGTTATGTAGTGCACTTCTTTATTAATGTTGATAAAGGAGATAAGACTTTTGAGAAGATTCCCATTACAACGAACTCACCGATTGAGGTAGATGTGCTACCGAATACAGCTCTTTTCAAACTCAATATCAATGGAATTGATTTCCTTTCTGATGGAAAGAAGACCGAATTACAAGTGTTTGACCCGCAAAAAACAACAAAGTTGGGGCTGATGGTAATGGCAGAATTACGTGGCAGTACAGGCTATTCAGGTCCACTTTATTATCGTTTGATGGACCTTTCTGAGGGGCAATATGTTGATGTTGGTTCTAAATCTTATGTTTCTTTCCCTCGTTTTAGCTACATAAACCCAAAGACAACGCTCGTTGAATTCCCACTCAATCGTTTGAAACTAAACCATACTTATGAGATACATGTAGAGATAATGAAAGATGGACAACGTGTAGATGTGTGGAATAATGTAACTCCTCGTGTGCAGTTTGCTGTTGCCTCGTCTGCCGATGCGGTTGTTTCGGTGACGGAAACAAACTCAAAAGTCCCTGTGATTTATAATCTTCAAGGCATTCGTATGGCCACTCCTATCGACCAATTGCCTAAGGGAATCTATATAATTAACGGAAAGAAAGTAAAGAAATAAAGGGTTTGCCTCGCCGAATCCCGGCACTTCTCTTTATCATTCATTTCAACTCACGCTCTTTTTTATATCATTATAACAGCTCTATAAACAAATAAGATGAGAAATTCTGCTATTCCTCTGCCTGTTACCTGTGTGTTTAGGAAGCTATGCGCAAGGAAGGTTACCCAAAATAATACTTAAAGACATTGAAGGTAGAACCATACAGACGGATACTTTATCTAATAATGGGAAACCTTTTATGATTGCTTTCTTTGCAACTTGGTGCAAACCTTGCAATCGTGAGCTTAAAACCATAGATGAACTCTACGATGAATGGCGGCAAGAAACAGGTGTAAGAATCATAGCTGTTGCCGTAGATGAGGGGCAGAATGTCAATAAAGTAAAGCCTTTAGTAGACCAAAACGGGTGGCGCTATGGCGTATTGCTTGACCCAAACAGTGAATTACGGCAAGCATTAAACATTCAGATGATTCCCTATACCATATTATTTGATGGCCAGGGAAACATCGTTTATAAACACAATGGGTATACAGATGGCGCGGAAATAGAGCTTTATGAGAAGATTAAAGCCGTCGGAAGTAGATAGGATTATGAAGAGATGGACGATGATAATGCTGCTCATTGGCGCAGCAAATATATCACTTTGTGCACAGGAACAGCCTGATAAATTACATCTTTCGGGTAGTTTTCAGAGCGATATTCTGCTTCCTGAAAGAGATAAATCAACGGGAGCAGACGTTCTTGACGGGCATTTCTTGACGAATACTTATCTGAATTTAAAGGCCACAAGCCGTTATGTAGAGGCTGGAACAAGGCTGGAATACCTGCAACATCCACTTCCTGGTTTTGAGAAAGACTTCAAAGGATGGGGTCTTCCATATCTTTATGTGAAAGGAAACTATAAGAATGTCGAACTAACCTTAGGTGATTTCTATGAGCAATTTGGCTCGGGTTTCATCCTTCGCGCTTATGAAGAACGAAGTCTCGGCATTGATAACTCACTGCAAGGACTACGATTTTCCGTTCGACCTTGGGCTGGTTTAGCGGTGAAAATGCTTGCAGGACGTCAGCGAAGATATTGGAAATACAACAATAGTTGGCTGACAGGAGGCGACATTGAGTGGAATATTGACGAGTGGTTTAAGGAACTTCAGCAGCATAATACTATGTAATGCTCGGCTTTTCCTACGTTAATAAATATGAGAAAGAGGATATTGTCATGACGGATCCAACCCATCGGCTACGTCTTCCTCGCTATGTTAATGCGTATGATGTTCGCTTTCATCTGCAACATCGCTCGTTTAATGTGCTTGCAGAGATAGCAATGAAGACACAAGATCCTTCAAAAGACAACGGCTATATTTACAGAAATGGTTATGTTTCAATGCTTTCTTGTTCATATTCTAAGCGTGGTAAGAGCCTACTTCTACAAGCAAAGAGGAGCACAAATATGGCATTTCGCAGTAATAGAGGAATGGAAGGAGCGTCTTCTTTCATTAATCATATGCCGGCTTTCACTATAGAACACACCTATACTTTGGCTGCACTTTATCCCTATGCCACGCGTCCTGAGGGAGAGTGGGCTTATCAAGCAGCAGGCGCTTACACCTTTCCGAAAGGCTCAAGTCTTGGGGGAAGATATGGAACTACAGTCAAATTGAACTTCTCACACATTCATTCCGTGCGCAAGAACAATGTAGGTGGGAGCGGAACTGATGGATATGGGAGTCCGTTTGGGCGTGGGGACCTTCTACTTACTATCAAGATGTCGATGTGCAGTTAGAGAAGCGCCTTGGAAAAGACACAAAACTCAACGTCATGCTTATGAATCAGCGATACAATCAAACCCTACTTGAAGGACATGGAGGCATGTTAAACTCACAAATCTTTGTCGCTGAGGTGAAACAAAAGCTATCAACGACGACGATACTACGCGTAGAAGGTCAGTATCTTTCATCGAAAAATGGCGATAAAGACTGGGCTTTTGGCTTGGCAGAATTGTCACTTGCTCCGCACTGGATGGTCACATTAAGTGATCTCTACAATCTCGGCAGCACCCATATACACTACTATCAAGGCTTTGTTACATACAATAGGGGAGCACACACAGATTGCAAATGGGCTACGGACGCACGCGTGCCGGCTTTAACTGTTCAGGCGGAGTGTGTCGCTATATCCCTGCAACCAAAGGGCTTACGCTATCTTATAACTATAACTTCTGATTGAAATGAAAACTTTATATGTACTTCTCTTGGCTGGCATTACACTGCTAATGGGCTGCGACTCGATTGATTCCGACCATCGTTTCATTGAAGTTCCTGCCGCAACTATACAGCGTAATGTGCTCATTGAAGACTTTACAGGGCAGCGTTGCATTTATTGTCCTCAGGCAACTGAGGCAATTTCGCAGCTACAAACTACCTATGGAGCCGATAAATTGATAGCCGTTGCTATCCATGCAGGCCCACTTGCCCTCCAAACGACACCTAACTTTGTTGGATTACGCACGGATGTAGGAGATACTTACTATCAACATTGGGCTATTCCCAATGTTCCCAAAGCCATTTTCGACCGCCGTGGTGGCGCACTTCCTAAAGAAGCGTGGCCAGGACAAGTCTATGAAGAGTTTAACCGGACTACAACGGTGGGCATAGAACTTAAATGTCAATACACCACTACAAACCAACGGGTAGAGATAGAGACGGATTTGAAGACCTTAACCAATGATATACATGGCCTACTTCAACTCTGGCTTGTAGAAGACGGCATAGTAGCGCCACAGCTTTCCCTAACAACAAGCTTGACAAGAACTACATACACCACCATGTTTTGCGTGCTGCTATTAACGGAAATTGGGGTAAAGCACTCACACTTTCCGCCAAACAAGCTCACAAAGAGATAACAACTTACACACTTCCTCAGGGCATCAAGCCTGATAAAGCATGGATAGTGGCTTTCTTCTACAATGAAAGTGGGGTGTTACAAGTCACTCGACACAAGATAATCCAACCATAATTAAATCAGAAACTCTAAAAGATAAAGCATGAGATTAAGATTACTTAGTTTATTAAGTCTGTTCATCTGCATCATCGTTGGTGCAAAAGCACAGTCTACAACAAATGAAGTTGTTTTTGTTAATGACAAAGATGAAACGATAACTCCTCATTCTACTCTTGTTCAAGACAAAGTAGAAAGTGCTCTCTTTGACCAAGAAAAGAAACAAATGGCTATGAGACTGTTCATTTCTAACAAATCAAATAAGGCGCAGAATGTGAAACTTTCCTACACCATTACTAACATGGAAGAAGGTAATCTAACGGTATGTACATTGGGAGATTGCACTTCTCTGCAGACAACGGGTGTCTACCAATTGGGACCTTCGACGCTCAATGCCTCACAAAAAGAGGAACTTTCAATTGAACATATCTTCACTTCGAAGGGTAAATGCAAAGTAACCCTACAACTTTTCATCAGTGAAGTACAAGCAAACGGAGTGATTACAGAGAAAGAAGGGCCTCAAATCACAGTCGACTTTGTTCCTACTGACGCAGGTATTACAGCCTTATCACTACAGGAAGGAAGCACGTTTGATGTTTTCAACACTAAGGGTATGTTGCTTTATAAACAGCTCACCACGCTGACAAAACTACCTAAGGGCATCTATATTATTAAGTACAAAGGGAAGAAAGGAAAGCTGTTCACTCGCAAATATATTGCATCCTAAGCCATTGTTCCCAAAACAACACCTTCTAAGATATGACAAAACATTTTTATATTCAGCTGCTTGCACTCATCACTCTCCTTTGTTATCCGAGCCACATCAGTGCAAATGATTATAGCTTAGCCCCCTCCACAGGGCGGAAAGTCTATGTGCCTATTGGCGCAGAGAGTGCAAAAGGTCAACTATTGGTTACCAATTACGGCAGGACTCCGGTTCAAAATTTCACTTATAAGCTTTCTTTTCAGGGCACAGTTCTATATGAAAAGAAATATGTTATGAAAGAACCTTTAAGGCGAATGGACGTGGCAACCATTGCAATAGATGTGCCGCCAGACACTAAACTGTCGAAAACAGAATTGCAGATTGAAATTACCAAGGTCAATGGTGAAGCCAACACAGCCACTTTTCCCTATGCAAACCTGCCGAGAATCACCGTTACACAAGTGGCCCATCGACGCATTGTGGTCGAAGAATACACGGGAATGTGGTGCCAATACTGCCCACGTGGCATCGCACTTATGAAGAATTTAGAACGGAATTACCCTGAAAACTTCATCGGAATTGCCATTCATATCACTGATCCGCTTACCTGTTCAGACTATGCTTGGAATGCCGCTGCAATCCAAAGATACCCTACTCTCCAAATGAATAGAAGTCGTTTGCTGCCTAATTTCACTGCCGTCACCGAGTTTGAAGAGGAAATGGCTATGGGAGCTGACATGGATGTTGACGTAACTGCACAGTGGGATAAGGCTAAAGAGAATGTCACCATTACCCCTCGCGTTACCTTTCGTACCACACCTCAAGACAAACCATACGCTATTGCCTATGTACTGACAGAAGACGGAAAGGCAAACACGGCATGGGTACAAAATAATCACTATTCGGGAGATAACGGATTACTCGGTATTTCCACTGAACTTGATCAGTTTATCAATTCTCCAAGAGCGCTAAGGGGCTATCCCAACGACTTCACAGCAGTCGCAGCAAGGGGTGTTTACAATCCAGGCGAAGAATATTTAATAAAGAATCCGATAGAGATTGATAAGCCGCAAAGCTTCAATCAAGTGTTCAATGTGTCTCAAATCAGGTTGCTTCACGACAAAACGAAGCTGAAAGTATGCGTGCTATTGATAAATACGGCGAATGGACAGATTGAAAATGCAGCCAAATGTAGCATCACCGATGTCGCCCCTGTAGGCATATCTCTCGTGAAAGAAGGGCAAAACACAGCCGTCGAAGTAGCGCGTTACACCCTCGATGGCCGCCGTTTACATGGTCCACAGCGAGGAATTAACCTCGTGAAATATAGTAATGGGCGTGTGTGTAAAGAGGTTGTATCACACTGATAGTGGCAAAGCGGAACAAAAATAAACCTCCATCGGCCCTATCATCGACCGACAATAGCACACGCCATCCGTTCGTTTGCAGAATGCATGCAATTTGTTCTCGCCACATGTGCCATTACATCGTGGCGTGAAATGACGCAAATCATCGCGCAATTCGCGTCATTTCGCGCGGTAAAATACGGCAAATCACACGATGATTTGCCGTATTTTATTTTACCTTTTATTGTCAATCACGTTAACACCCCTAATTAACATTTAAACCACTCCCTCTATTTGTGAAGGTAACTACTCCCCTCCCTCTTCGGGGAGGGGCTGAGGGTGGGGCTTTGTATGCCTTACACTATTTCACCTTTAATTATTAACCATTTTGCCATTACAAATATTCTAATACACAACGCTGTAAGCGTTGTACCTTTGATAGCCCAGGGTTGACAAGCGAAAGCGAAGTCTACCCTGGGTCATTTGCCGTGCGTGGCAACAACGCTGTAGGCGTTGTACCTTTTATTCCTCAATGTTTTATCACGGCATTCCACGCAGAAAACGTACAACACCTACGGCGTTGACCTCCTCACTACATGCATAACCCAGGGTAGGCTGACGTCAACCCTGGGCTATCAAATGTACAACGCCTATAGCGTTGAACTTAAATGATATTATAATCTGCATCATTTCATCATGTAAAACGCGGCATATTACGTGATGATTTGTATCAAATCATTTTACGTTTTATTATCAACATTTTCATCACTACAATTGTCTCATCTCGCAACTCGGTACGAGTTGTTCTTTTGATAGCCCGGGGTTGGCGAGGAACGAGCCTACCCCGGGTAAACGTTCGCAAGGAGATTCAACGCCGTAGGTGTTGAGCTTTTTCTATGGAGTCACGCTAACTATGAACCCTTTTATGGCGGATTGATCAAAAAAAACGCAACACCTACGGCGTTGAAACGTGCATTTTGTAATACAATTGATGACAACATGCAAATAAATTAATAGCAAAATGCACCATTATTTCAATGGATATATCCTCCATAATGAATGCGCTCACCACGCAACACTATGAGTGTTATGCCAATATCCAAATGAATACATCCACCATTGTAAATGTTGCAACTACGCAACGCTGTAAGCGTTGTACTTTTGATAGCCCAGGGTTGGCGAGCGAAAGCGAAGTCTACCCTGGGTTATTTGCCGTGCGTGGAAACAACGCTGTAGGCGTTGTACCTTTTATTCTTTGGTGTTTTATCGCGGCATTCCACGCAGAAAACGTACAACACCTACGGCGTTGATCTCCTCACTACATGCATAACCCAGGGTAGGCTGACGCCAACCCTGGGCTATAAAAACGTACAACGCCTTCAGCGTTGAACTGAAATGGCATTATAATCTGCGTCATTTTACGCGCTAATTTGCGTCAAATGGTTGCATGTTTTGCCGTATTTTACACGATGAAATGACGCAAACCATTTTACCTTTTATCATCAATGATATCAGCATCACAATTACCTCACCGTGCAACTCGGTACGAGTTGTTCCTTTGATAGCCCGGGGTTGGCGAGGAACGAGCCTACCCCGGGTCAACGTTCGCAAGGAGATTCAACGCCATCGGTGTTGAGCTTTTTCTATGAAGGCATGGTTATAATGAAACCTTTTATGGCAGATTAATCAAAAAAAGCGCAACACCTACGGCGTTGAAACATGTATTTTGTAACGCTATATCCCTCGTTTCATGCGGTAAAAAGCGGGAAATGATGTAGCTATCCCCAATAAAAAATCTTCTGTTTCGCTTTCGTTCTCACCACCATGTCACTGATTTTTAGAAAAAACACGCAGGCAATCATTGAATTATGCAAGGCGAATGAATGAATTATAAATTAAAAACCTTACCTTTGTACACGTGAAAATATGTCTGAATGAAGACGAAAACACAAGACAAAAAGAATATAAATAAAACAAGATAGCAATGGAATATAATTTCAGTGAAATTGAGAAAAGATGGCAAAAGGCCTGGGCTGAGAACAAGACCTATAAGGTTACGGAGGACAAGTCGAAAGAAAAGTTCTATGTACTCAACATGTTTCCCTATCCTTCTGGGGCTGGATTGCACGTTGGTCACCCTTTAGGCTACATCGCAAGTGACATCTATGCGCGTTTCAAACGCCTGCAAGGATTCAATGTTCTCAATCCAATGGGCTATGATGCCTATGGACTTCCCGCTGAACAATATGCCATTCAGACTGGTCAACACCCAGCAATCACGACCGAAACCAATATCGATCACTACCGCGAACAACTGGATAAGATTGGTTTTTCGTTTGATTGGGATCGCGAAGTACGCACTTGTGACCCGAAATACTACCATTGGACACAATGGGCTTTCATAAAGATGTTTAATAGTTTCTTTTGCAACGACACGCAGAAGGCCTATCCAATTGCTGACCTTATCAAGCATTTTGAGACCGAAGGAACGGAGAATCTCAACGTTGCTCAAAGCGAATCGCTTCACTTCTCGGCTGAAACGTGGAAGTCGATGAGTGAGGTTGAGCAGCAGAAAACACTGATGAACTATCGCATTGCCTATCTGGGGGAGACGGTAGTAAACTGGTGTCCCGGCTTAGGTACAGTGCTTGCAAACGATGAAGTGGTTAATGGTGTGAGCGAACGCGGTGGATATCCCGTTGTACAAAAGAAGATGCAACAGTGGTGTTTGCGTACTTCGGCGTATGCACAACGGCTACTTGACGGCTTAGAACATATCAATTGGACCGATTCTATCAAAGAAACTCAGCGCAATTGGATAGGGCGTTCGGAAGGAACGGAAATGGAATTTAAGTATTGTCTTGGTCCAGATGCATCTTCAAATAACGCAGAAGGTTCCAAGGAAACGGCCGAAGAGGGCAGCTTTACGATATTCACGACACGCGCAGATACTATCTTTGGTGTTACGTTTATGGTCTTGGCACCTGAAAGTGAGTTAGTAGATAAGCTGACAACCAACGCACAACGTGCCGCCGTTGATGACTATTTATCTTATGTGAAGAAGCGAACCGAACTCGAACGCATGAGTGATCGCAAGGTGACGGGCGTCTTTAGTGGAAGCTATGCCATTAATCCTTTCACGGGAGATAAGATACCTGTGTGGATATCTGAATACGTTTGTCTGGTTATGGCACTGGAGCGATCATGGCAGTACCGGCACATGACAGCAGAGATTATGCCTTTGCAAAGCATTTTAACTTGCCTATTATCCCACTGATTGAGGGAGCTGACGTCACGGAAGAAAGCTTTGATGCCAAAGAAGGCATTGTAATGAACTCGCCACGTGAGGGAGTTCAAACCCTCGATGGCTTCAATCTCAATGGTAAAACCGTTAAAGAGGCCATCGCAGCAACTAAAGATTTCGTGACGAAACACCAGCTTGGACGCGTTAAAGTGAATTATCGTTTGCGCGATGCCATATTCTCTCGTCAGCGCTATTGGGGCGAACCATTCCCTGTTTACTATAAAAACGGAATGCCTTATATGCTGCCTGAGGAGTGCTTACCACTCGAATTGCCCGATATCGACCAATATAAGCCGACGGAAAATGGCGAACCTCCTTTGGGAAGAGCAAAGAAATGGGCTTGGGATGAGCGTCAGAAGCAAGTCGTAGATAAGTCACTTGTTGACGACAAATCAGTCTTTCCACTCGAACTTAACACTATGCCTGGCTTCGCAGGAAGCTCTGCTTACTACCTACGTTATATGGATCCACACAACGATTACGCACTTGTGGGAAAGGAAGCTGACGAATATTGGCAGAGTGTTGACCTTTATGTAGGGGGTACAGAGCATGCAACGGGTCACTTAATCTATAGTCGTTTCTGGAACAAGTTCCTCTATGATTGCGGTGTTAGCTGTCAAGAGGAGCCGTATAAAGAAGTTGATTAACCAAGGAATGATACAGGGACGATCTAACTTTGTCTATCGAGTTGTCAGCGAAGACCATTCAAAGGCGCCGTTGTTTGTATCAAAAGGGCTTAAAGATCAATACAAAACAACTCCTATTCACGTATGGGTGAACCTCGTAAAGAATGATATTCTTGACGTAGAAGCATTCAAACAATGGCGTCCTGAATATAATAATGCTGAGTTCATCCTTGAAGATGACAAGTATATTTGTGGCTGGGCAGTAGAGAAAATGTCTAAAAGCATGTACAATGTTGTTAATCCTGACGACATCATTAAAGACTATGGAGCCGACACTTTGCGTCTATATGAGATGTTCTTAGGTCCGGTTGAGGCCAGCAAACCATGGGATACGAATGGTATTGACGGCTGTCATAGGTTCTTAAAGAAGTTCTGGAGTCTCTTCTGGGGACGCGCAACAGAAGATAAACTCGTTGTAGATGATGCGCAACCCACAAAGGAAAGTCTCAAGACTGTACACAAACTTATCAAAAAAGTGACTGAAGACATTGAGAAATTCAGCTATAACACTGCCGTATCGGCATTCATGATAGCCGTCAATGAGATGGGACAACAGCAGTGCCATAACGTTGAATTACTTCAGAAAATGATTGTAGTGTTGGCGCCGTTTGCTCCTCATGTTGCCGAAGAACTATGGCATGTATTAGGCAATGAGGGCTCCGTTTGCGACGCATCTTGGCCTAACTACGACGAGAAATACCTCGTAGAGAGTGAGATTCAGCTTACAATCAGCTTCAATGGAAAGGCTCGTTATCAAAAGACTTTTGCCGCTGATGCCGACAATGCCACGATAGAGAGTGAGGTAAGAGCCGATGAACGCAGTCTGAAATACATTGATGGGAAACAGATTGTGAAAGTAATTATCGTGCCAAAGAAAATCGTTAATATTGTCATTAAATAAATGTTAGAGAATTTAAAGGTATGGGATGAGGTGAAAGATTACCTTTTCATCACCCTCGGTATTATGCTTTACACGGTGTCTTTCACTGTGTTCCTGATGCCTTATCAGATAGTTGCTGGCGGAGTTACAGGTCTTGCAGCCATCATCGACTATGCAACGGGCTTCCATGTACAAAACACTTACATCATCGTTAACCTTGCCTTGCTCGTCGTTGCCTTGAAGATCTTGGGCTTTAAGTTCTTGTTTAAGACCATCTATGCTATCTTCTTACTCTACTTTATGTTGATTTGGCGCAGCATATCATACCCAAACAGCCCAATGGTCTGCCCATAAAACTCCTTGGAGAGGGGCAAGACTTCATGTCAATGATTATTGGTTGCGTCATCACGGGTGTGGCTTTATCGACCGTCTTCCTGCACAATGGCTCAACAGGAGGTACAGATATCATCGCGGCCTCTATCAATAAGTATCACAATGTGTCGCTCGGCACGGTGTTAATTGCCGTAGATTTCTGCATCATTGGTAGCTGTATGTTCTTCCCTCAATTCGGATCATACTTCGAAAGAGCTCATAAGGTGATGTTTGGACTATGTGTTATGACGCTCGAAAACTTCTCTTTAGACTATATTATGAATGCACGCAGGGAGAGTGGCACAGTTTATGATCTTCTCAAAGAAATACCAAGAGATTGCCAACGCCATAGGAATGGAGACAGGACATGGCGTGACTATCCTCGACGGTCATGGCTGGTATACGGGTAAAGAGATTAAAGTGCTTTGTATACTCGCCAAGAAACGTGAGAGCATGGACATCTTCCGACTCATCAAACTCATTGACCCCAACGCCTTTGTAAGCCAGAGTAGCGTCGTAGGTGTATACGGAGAAGGCTTTGATGAGATGAAAGTTAGCATCAAAAAGAAGTTAGAAGGCAACAAGAAAAAGCAGGTAAAAGGATGAAAATTGTATTTGCAACCAACAACAAACATAAGCTTTCAGAGGTTAAAGAGATTCTTGGCAGCGCCTATGATGTTGTTTCTTTGGACGAGATTGGATGCCATGTAGACATTCCCGAGACTGGAAACACACTCGAAGAGAATGCACATTTGAAAGCGAAATACGTTTTTGAGCATTACGGACTCGATTGCTTTGCCGACGATACAGGCTTAGAAGTTGAGGCCTTGCATGGCGAACCTGGCGTATATAGCGCACGCTATGCCGAAGGAACTGACCATAACAGCGAAGCAAACACAGCCAAATTACTGCGTAAAATGACTGGAATTACCGACCGAAATGCCTGCTTTCGCACGGTAATCTCACTCATTCGGCGAGACGACTCCCAAACCCAATGGCTACAACGAGACTTTCTTTGAAGGCAAAGTCAATGGGAAAATCGCCACCGAACGAAGCGGTTCGGCTGGTTTTGGCTATGATCCTGTCTTCATTCCCGAGGGCTATGACGAGAGCTTTGCAGTGCTTGGAGAAGACATTAAGAATGGAATCAGTCACCGCGCAAGGGCTGTTGAGGCTTTGAAGAAAGGCCTCTCTGCCGACACTTCCTCTGAAATAGGGGAGTGATATGCCACAAACGCATGGCTGCTTAATGATAATCATGATGATAAAAACTATCAGATACTACGCTAATAAAGTATTCCTCAAGCTTCAAACCTATGCTTTTCTCCTCTCGCTTTGGCGAGGAACAAGGAGCGGAATCATAGGCTTGTGCTGCTATTTCCTCTTTTCTTCTTTCACATGGCGCACCTATTTATCTTATGATTCGCCACAAGAGATAGTGCAAGCCAATGCCACTTTGTTCTATGTTCGTGCCAGTAACAGTCTTTATTCCTATGACACGAAAGACCAAAGTGTGCGCACCTTTGATAAGGTTAACGGCCTTAGCGACTGCAATATCACACACATTGCCTACAACAAGGCGGCACATCGCTTGGTGGTGGCCTATGAAAATCAAAACATCGACTTGGTAAACGACGCCGGACAAGTGACAAATGTCAGTGCCTATTATAACACTTCGACGACTGATAACAAAACCATTAACAGCCTTTATGCCTACAACCGCTATGTGTTTATGGCCACAGCGTTTGGTATTGTGAAACTAAATGCAGCTGAAGCTGAGGTCAGTGACACCTATAAATTGGGCTTTTCGGTCGACTATTGCTATGTGCGTGACGGCCAAATCTATGCAGCAAGTAAGGCAGTGGGCATCTATTCGGCGCCACTAACGGCCAATCTTGCCGATCGAAATCAATGGCATCGCGTGGGAAACTATGTGGAAAAGTCTCCCGAAGACACTTCCGCTTTGTGGGCAAAAGTGGCAAATGCTCATCCCGGCGGACCGAAATCGAATCACTTTGGCTATCTAACCTTCTACAAAGATAAGCTCTATTCGTGCACAGGGGGATACAATGTGACGACTGATCTTGAGCGACCTGCAAGCATACAAGTGTGGGATGGCACTGCGTGGAGCATCTATGCGTCTGACGGAATCGCTGCAAAGACAGGCGTAGCATACGTAGATCTTAGCGTACTTGCAGTTGATCCGAAAGACGAAACCCATCTTTTTGCAGGCGGAAGAACAGGACTTTATGAGTATAAAGACCAGCATTTCATTAAACATTATGGCCCAAACAACAGCATACTTGAATCGGCTTTGGCTGATGGAAACCCTAACTATGTGCTCATACAAGGCTTGGGTTACGACACCGAATCACGTTTGTGGATCTTGAATAGTCAGGCATCTTCCCAGTCGATTATAGCCTATCAAGACCATGAATTCAAGGCTTTCAAACAGCCACAACTCATGAAACTCAACACAAGAAGCTTGGGAAACATGCGCAATTTGTTCTTTGATAGCCGCAAAACAATGTGGTTTGTCAATGACAACTGGCAGCAACCATCGCTCATTCAATATCAAACGGCCAACAACCAGCTTAAAACCATCACGTCGTTTGTGAATGAAGACGGCGAAACGATTAAGGATTTATGGAATGTTCGGTGTGCCGTTGAGGACAAAGAAGGCAATATTTGGATTGGAACAAACGTCGGTCCGTTGATGCTTCAGCCTGCAAAGATGAACCAAGAAAGCCCAGTTTTCCAGCAAATTAAAGTGCCACGTGACGACGGAAGCGGCTATGCTGACTACTTGTTGAATGGAGTTGACATCACGGGTATCGTCATTGATGGGGCTAATCGCAAATGGTTTGCAACGAATGATAATGGAGTTTATCTTGTCAGTAGCAACAACATTGAAGAACTTCAGCACTTCACGGCAGAGAATAGTCCGCTACTTTCCAACACCATTGAAAGCATCACAATCAACGAAACCACTGGAGAGGTGTTCTTTGGAACGGCAAATGGGCTTTGTTCTTATAAGAGTAATGCGACCAAACCCCAAGAGGAAATGACGCAAAACGAGGTTTATGCTTATCCCAACCCAGTTAAACCAGATTACAACGGACCTATAAACATCACGGGACTTGCCTTTAATGCCGATGTAAAGATAACGACTTCAAACGGAACTCTCGTGCAAGAAGGACGCAGCAACGGTGGACTTTCACCTGGGATGGCTGTGATCGTCACGGCAAACGCGTGGCTTCAGGAGTTTATATGATTGAAGTGGCGACCCAAGATGGGCGAAAAGGGGTTGTTTGTAAAGTGGCTATTGTAAGATAAATACATGCCAAGAGCCAGTAACAACAGCTATATTCACATCCTAAAAGCCATGGGTCTCTTTGGCAGTGTACAGGGATTGAACATCTTAATGAGTCTTGTTCGCAACAAGATTGTGGCAGTTTTGCTCGGCACTACGGGCATGGGACTCATCACACTCTATAATTCTACGGTCAAGTTGCTGTCAGATGCCACCTCAATGGGACTTCCAATGAGTGGTGTTCGCGAGCTTTCGGCGGCCTATGAACAGGGAGATCATAAGCTGTTATGCCACAAAATACGCATCATTCGCATGTGGACTTTGCTCACAGCGCTTGTCGGAATGTTGCTTTGTATGGTGCTAAGTCCATTGCTTAATCGGTTTACTTTCGCTGTGGGTAACCACACTTTGCAGTTCGTTTTCCTTGCACCCACCATTGCTTTTATAGCACTTGCGGCTGGCGAGTCAGCCATTTTGAAAGCCACTCGCCAACTGCGCGCCTTGGCTTTACAGTCTGTTTATGGTGTGTTGGGCGCTTTGTTGACGTCTGTTCCGATGTTCTATGTGTGGCGAGATGCCGCGATTGTGCCTGCCATTGTTGTGGCGGCACTCCTCCAATGGGCTATCCTCATGATGTTTTCTCTGCGCCGTTATCCCATCAACCTGCGGCTTTCATGGCATGAAATGCAAGAAGGCACGGGCATGATACGCTTAGGTTTGGCCTTCGTTGCATCGGGAATATTGGCCAGTGCGGCCGACTTCATCGTCAGAAGTTACCTTTCTCATGCCGGAAATCTACACATTGTAGGCCTTTATAACGCTGGATTCATGGTCACAATGACCTATGGTGGCATGGTGTTTCATGCCATGGAAACCGACTATTTCCCACGACTTTCGGGCTTAACAGATTCAAAGAGTACGCTCAATTGTGTCGTAAACCGACAAATAGAGATGTGTTTGATGGCAATATCTCCGTTGCTTATTGCCATGACCACCTTGTTGCCATGGCTGCTTCCCTTGCTTTTCAGCGACGAATTTCTGCCTGTTGTCAACATGATGCGAGGCAGTATACTTGCCATGTACATGCGAGCCATGACGCTTCCTCTTGAATATATCGCCCTCGCTCGTGGCAATTCACGCTATTATTTGATTCAAGAGGCAGTCGCCGCCTTGCTGTTTGTCGTGTCGGTCATTGTGGGTTATTGGCTCGGCGGACTCACTGCAACGGGTTATGCGCTTGCCGTTGCCTCGCTGTTGGAATTGATTTTCGTCACCATCTTCACCTATTTTATTTATGATTACCGCCCATCTCGCCGCGTGATTCATGGATTTTGTTTTCATTTTGGCCTCGCTTTATTGACGCTTGCGGCTGTTCTCACGACCGAAGGTTGGGTCTATTGGACCGCAACGCTGCTGTTGTTATGTCTAAGTTTGCCCCGAACTTTTATCCTTCGGCAAATGAAACATCGAAAGAAACGGCTGTAATTATTTTGTTTTATCAGCCAAATAAACGACGATAATTGATGAGATTGTATAGATTATCGTATGATAAAGTGAAATGATTGTTAATTAACGTTTAATTCAGTAGTGCGAAAGTGCAACCCCATTTGTTATTTTATACCTTTGCAATAAAGGCATCATAGCACGCGTGTGCAAGCAAGTCTTCGTGACATTGCAATCTCGATGATTGCAAACTAAGGCACATGTGCACTGCCTTTCAACTTTTAAGACAACTCAACAAGTTATAAACCTCCGTGGAAGGAGGTGTGTTTGAAACAATAAAATGTAACCACTCAACTTACAACCACCTCAAAATAAGGCGGCAAAGTGCCTGTAAAAAGAGGAGGGTATCATAGAGAGTGCAATACAAAACGACAGACAAAGCAACAATAAATAAATTTACTCAACATGAAAAGTTATTCAAAACCATTCACAAAAACACTTCAGTTAGAATTTGATTCCATGCTATTAGCAGGGAGTGGAGGCTCTGCTAGCGCAGGACAATTTACCCCGGGAGGCAGTTCTTCGGGTTCAGGTGGTGTCACACCACCGCCAGCTAAGTTCAATCCTTTTATGGAAGAAGACAATGATTCGGATGGACTTTAACCCTCGTTTCCCTCTTCTCACGCCCCGTCTTCTTCGTCATTAACTCGCAAATGAACTCGCATCTCAGCGCGAAACACGTTATCTCATGGCTCAAAACAAGTGGCTGTGGGGCAACTTCTTTGTGGGGTTAGTGGATGAGGGGAGGGAGATAAAGCCGAGATTCCAGCCACTTTCAGCCTCACCCCCAGCCCCTCTCCGAAGAGAGAGGGGAGTAGTTAGTCATGGAAATGGAGGAGGTTATTTTGGGGTTAATTGGAGATGATGATGTTGTGGATAATTAAAGGTGAAATGGTGTAAGACAAACAAAGCCTCACCCTCAGCCCTTTGCTTTCCTCGTTTCGCAGGCTTCACGAACAGCGACCTATGGTTCTCCGAAGAGAGAGGGGAGTGGTTAGTCATGAAAAAGGAGGGAGTAGTTTGAGGAGTAATTAGGAATGTTGGCATTGTTGATAATTAACGGTAAAATGATTTGCGTCATTTCATCGTGTAAAATACGGCAAAACACACGACCATTTGACGCAAATTAGCGCATGAAATGACGCTGTTTATCATGTAAAGTCAAATAGTATATAGTGTATTTGTAGTTCAACGCTGTAGGCATTGTACGTTTGATAGCCCAGGGTTGGCGTCAGCCTACCCTGGGCTATGCGTGTAGTGTGGAGGTCAACGCCGTAGGTGTTGTACTTTTTCTGCGTGGGACAACACCATCGGTGTTGCGCTTTTTCGGATTAAATTGCCATTAATCATGTTATAAAATAAATGTTTCAACGCCATCGGTGTTGCGCTTTCTAAGCGCAATCCGCCACTAAAGGTTTCATTATAACCATGCCTTTATAGAAAAAGCTCAACACCTACGGCGTTGAATCTCCTTGCAAACGTTTACCCGGGGTAGGCTCGTCCCTCGCCAACCCCGGGCTATCAAAGGAACAACTCGTACCGAGTTGCGAGATGAAACAATTGTGAGGGTGGCGTTGTTAATAATTAAAGGTGAAATGGTTTGGGGCAAATAAAGCCTCACCCCCAGCCCTTTGCTTTCCTCGTTTCGCAGGCTTCACGAACAGCGACCTATGGTTCCCCGAAGAGGGAGGGGAGTAGTTAGCCATGGAAATGGAGGGGGTTATTTGAAGGTTAATTAGAGGTGGTGATGGTGTTGATAATGAAGCGTAAAACGATTTAAGGCATTTTATCGCGTAAAATACGGCAAAACATGTGACCATTTGACGCAGATTATCGCATGAAATGACGCAGATTATAATACCATTTAAGTTCAACGCTGAAGGCGTTGTACCTATGAGAGCCCAGGGTTGGCGTCAGCCTACCCTGGGTTATGTATGTAGTATGAAGGTCAACGCCGTAGGTGTTGTACGTTTTCTGCGTGGAATGCTGCGATAAAAAGCTAATATATAAAAGGTACAACGCCTACAGCGTTGTTACCACTCACGGCAAACGACCCAGGGTAGACTTCGCTTTCGTTCGCCAACCCTGGGCTATCAAAAGAACAACTCGTACCGAGTTGCGAGATGAAACAATTGTGAGGGTGACGTTGTTAATAATTAAAGGTGAAATGGTTTGGGGCAAATAAAGCCTCACCCCCAGCCCTTTGCTTTCCTCGTTTCGCAGGCTTCACGAACAGCGACCTATGGTTCCCCGAAGAGGGAGGGGAGTGATTAGCCATGGAAATGGAGGAGGTTATTTTGGGGTTAATTTGGGGTGTTATCGTGATTGACAATGAAAGGTAAAATAAAATACGGCAAATCATCGTGTGATTTGCCGTATTTTACCGCATGAAATGACGCGAATTACACGATGAAATAAGGCAAATCATGCGGTGAAATGACGCTGATCGCGCGGTGAAATGGTGGGGATCGTGGAGTTAGCAGTGACATTCTACTTTGCAGACGATATGATAATGGAGGGAAAAGGAGAGGAAAGAGCATGGTTGATTGATTTTAGAAGTATATTTTTTACTAAATTCTTGCTTTTCAATATAAATTATATAAATTTGCAATGTTAGTGTTTTCTTTTGATGTTCAACCTTATAAAACACGTGTGATGGCAATGAAAAAACTGATGATGACAATGCTTTTGCTGGTTTGTTCTGTCTATTTGGGCTTTGCTAAAGTGCCAAACAACAAGTTAAACGAGCAACTTTTGCGATATGATTATAGTCAGGTGTTGATGCGAAATGACCTTTTGGGATATATAGGTAATGGTCAACGGCTCTATATGCACTTTGATACAATCTATAAAGATAAGGCCAATCCGCATTGGTATCATGTGGAAGGGAAAAGTAAGGTGAAGCAAAACCTATGTAGTTTTACAGGGAGAATAGACCTTCATTCGTTTGCTCCGAATGAACAATTAGACCCTAATGTCAAGCGGTATAAACTGAAAGCGCAATATCGTTTTAATGAAGATAAGACGCAAAATGGTTCGGGATTCTTTGCCGGTAGTTTTACTTCATATTTTATTATCTATCAAGATACGGCCTATTTTGATGGTATAGAAGATGGTGCAGACGGCTATAATAACAACCAATTTGAGGGACATTGGACCTCTTATCGCACGAAAGCATCGAAGAAAGCGAATTTCGGCGTGGGACGAATCCCTGATTCTAACGACCTCGATGTAGGCTCAGCAGAGTTTCATGTGACGCCAAACAAACAGCATCTTGGCTGGGAAAGCTATACGAAAGCCTTTGAAACGGAGACTCCCGAAGGGCAGAAAGCGCAGGCAGAAGAGGACCGTGAGTGGTGGAAAGGCGACAAAGAGATTTTTATTTCGTGGCAATTGAAAACAGAAAATGGGGCATTTAAGCTTGACATTTATAGCAATAAACACTATCTTCAGACGCTTGATTTGGGCAAGATTGATTCGGACTATTGGGTAGAACAACGTGATTATAACTTCGATGGGCATCGAGATTTCGCCGTTTGGCTTTACTATTCGGCAAAAAGACCAGTCTTTTTATGGTCTGAAAAGCAAGGAAAATATGTTCATGAGCCTTTCTTTGACAAGTTGGAATCCCCCACTATCTTCGAAGAAGCCCGTTGCATTGTGGACACACATGACGTTAGTAACGATGTTGTTGAAGAGCGAATGTATAGTTGTTCGACGCGAGGTTATCGGCTCATTTCAACCCTATTGCGGCATCCTTCAAATTCAAAGATACTGCAAATGAAGGTATATGACGATGCGGGGAGATGTGTGCGTGAGGTGCAAAATCCTACATATAAGCAGCTCACTCCCCTTTGGCAGAAATATGTTATCCTGTATTTCCTCGGGTATTAAGATTGATTTCAGAGCTGCTTCTCATACATTATATGTTATGACAACGATGAAATTATCATCGATGTAGTAATTAATTTCAGTATAAAGGCGTTGTCTCTTAACTTTTTACTACCTTTGCCCACTGATTGAGAAAAGTCAAAATGAGTAAGAAACAAATTCTTTTGATCAATGACATTGCAGGTTATGGCAAGGTGGCTACAGCTGCTATGCTCCCTATTTTGTCGTATTTCGGCCACCCAACTTATAATCTTCCGACGGCATTGGTATCCAATACACTCGACTATGGCAAGTTTAACATCATGGATACTACAAGCTATATACGTGGTGTTTTCCCTGTATGGAAGGAGTTAGGCTTTACATTTGATGCCATTGCTACAGGCTTTATCGTCAGCGAAGAGCAAGCCGCCATCGTGTCACGCTATTGTCTTGAGCAAGCTGCTACAGGCACAACTATCTTTGTTGACCCTATTATGGGCGACGAAGGAAAGCTATATAATGGTGTAACTCCAGCCGCAATAAAGAGTATGAGAGAGATGTTGAGCGTGGCACATCTATGTTATCCCAACTACACGGAAGCCTGTTATCTGACCGATAGCACATATAACCAGCAGGGAGTTAGTAGGGAAGAAGCTTATCATTTGCTTGATCTCTTGCGTCAGATAGGAGCAAGATCGGTGCTCATCACAAGCATTCCTGTTGATGGGAAACCTTCGGTGGTGGGCTATAACCATATTACCAATGAGTATTTTCAACGTTGCTATGAGGAGATTCCTGTACATTTCCCTGGCACAGGTGACATCTTTTCGGCTATCCTTATTGGCCATTTGCTCAATGAAGAACCTCTGGTTGATGCGACTCAAAAGGCAATGGATGGCGTTTATGAACTTATTTTCCGCAATAAGGACAATGAAGACAAGAACCGAGGTATACCTCTTGAACAATATTTAAGTATTCTCTAACACACTATGGACTGGGTAAACAACTTATTTTCTGTTCATTCTTCCATTCAGACTGTAGTCATTTTATCGATTATAATCGCGTTTGGTTTGGCCATAGGAAAAGTCAAAATAATGGGCATTTCCCTTGGAATAGCGTTTGTTTTCTTTGTGGGTATCCTCGCCGGTCACCTTGGATTGAGTATAGATCCCACGGTACTTGACTATGCCGAAACATTCGGTTTAGCTATGTTTGTCTATTGTCTTGGCTTGCATGTAGGCCCAAACTTCTTGGTTCTTTGCGTCATGAAGGGATGTCACAAAACATGTGGAGCCTCGCCGTTATAGTCATTGGAACGCTCTTTTCGTTGCTATTGATTCCCCTAACGGGTATCAACTTACCCGATATGTTGGGTCTACTTTGCGGAGCAACCACGAATACTCCCGCCCTTGGTGCAGCCACTCAAGCCCTCAGTCACCTTGGAATGAGCAGCGGAACTGTGGCACTTGCGACTGCTGTTACTTATCCTTTGGGCGTGCTTGGCGTTATAATTGCGATGATGCTTCTACGCAAATTGTTCGTTAAACCCGCTGACCTTGAGGTGAAAACTGCCGAGAGTAACGACCACACTTATATCGCAGAGTTCAAAGTTGTGAATCCCGCGACGTCGGGAAAAAGCATTGCTTCAGTGTCAGATATGACGCATTTGAAGTTCATTATCTCGCGTATTTGGCGAGGAAATGAAGTCATTGTGCCGAATGCCGAGACTACTTTGATGGTTGATGATGACCTACTTGTTATCACAACCAAAGAGGATGAAGGAGCCATGGAGATTCTTTTTGGCAAGAAAATCAATAAAGATTGGAACGAAGAAGCTATTGACTGGAATGCCATTGACACTCAAGTGGAGAGTCGAGTACTCGTGCTTACACGCACTGAACTCAATGGAAAGAGACTTGGAGAACTGCATCTTCGCAAATCGTATGGCGTCAATGTGAGTCGAGTTTTGCGTGGAGATATGAAACTGTTAGCTACGAGTGACCTTCGTTTACAATATGGAGATAGGGTCACAGTTGTAGGACAACACGAAGCCGTTAACCATGTAGAGAGTTACTTTGGCAATTCAGTGAAGACACTAAATGAACCAAATATTGGCAGCATTCTTTTCGGAATATTCTTAGGTTTGGCTATAGGCACAATCCCAATCAGCATTCCAGGCATGGAGAGTTCGGTGAGATTAGGTATCGCGGGCGGTCCAATTATCATGGGAATCATAGTGGGTGCGCTTGGTCCTAAGATGCATTTTATCTCTTATACAACGCAATCGGCATCATTGATGCTACGCAAACTTGGACTAAGTCTTTATCTTGCATGTCTCGGTTTGGATGCAGGAAAGGACTTCTTTGATACAGTTATGCGGCCACAAGGCTTGCTTTGGATTGGTATAGGAGCATTGATTACAATCATTCCTGTATTGATTGTTGGGCTGATAGCTTTGAAAACGAAGAAGTTTGACTTTGGAACCATTTGCGGAATCCTTTGTGGGAGTATGGCTAACCCAATGGCTTTGGGCTATGCAAACGATACTATTAAGGGCGATACTGCCAGTATCAGTTATGCATCAGTTTATCCCTTAGGGATGTTTTTACGTGTAATCATTGCACAAATTATCGTGATGTTCTTTGCCACCTAAGACTTTTTTTACTCATAAAAAAACAGGTTGAAATAAAGTTGAAAACCAAGTTCTTTATGAGCCAAAATCCTACTGTCTATAAAGGATGAAAAGCTTTTAATGGTGCAAACAGCACTATTGAAATATAAAAAGATGCACCATCATTTGTTGATGGTGCATCTTTCTTTGTGAGATGATTTATTTCAAAGGGAAAGTAAAATGCTTCTTTTCTTTCGCCGTAAGACCAACATAATCCACTTCCATCTTACCATTTTTGATGTGGCAAAGCAAGTAGGTGTTGTTGCTGTTAACAAGATTTGGGAAGTTGATTACCTCGTTAGGCTCCTGATATCCGAATTTATGTAGATGACCAGAAAGCATAACAGACACATTCATCTTATTGAGTTCAGGCGTTAAAGTCTCTTGCATGTGGTAGGGACCATGCCAGTTTTCCAACGTAGGAGGCATGTGAGAGAAGACTATTAAGGGGTATTTTCCAACCTTATGTTCCTCTCTTAACGACTTCAACCAACGTGCCTGCTCCTCGCGATATTGGTCATAACTAACGATGCCGCTATACTCAATGTCTTCATCTGGCTTATCTTCTCCCGAGTCAATAAATAGGAAATCCACTCCCGCTACATGCTGAAGACGATAATATTTGTCGTTATTTGTGGGGAAGTAACGATAGAGATAGTCTGCAAATTGGCCTCGAAGCTCGTGATTACCACGGTTGAAAAACAATGGTGTATGCGTAGCAAACATGCTCACACAGGTATCTAAATAGGCGTCCATCATGTGCTTCTGGTCTCTCAAACGATGTGACATATCACCATTGAGTAGCACAAAATCAAGTTTATTGAAGTCCACATTCTTGCACAATTCCTTCATAAACTGCGGACGTTCATGGATATCATTCAGCACCAAGAAAGTGATTTCGCGAGGCTTTACAGGGTAAGTCTTGAACTCATATGGCTTTCCTTTCCACACATCTGTATAGGCAGTCTTCCCTAAACTCACCCAATCGTCATAGCGCCACTCGTCAACTTGCTGTGTAAACACACGGTAACGATACCTTGAATCAGGCTTAAGACCAGTGACACGCACGCGATGTACGCTGTCGGTAAGCAGTTTTCGACCCGCCAACACATCGTAATAGCGTGGCCTTACCTTACCATAGAAGTGGTCTTTCCCTCGGGTGCTATCTCAACCCACGACAAACCAGGCTTGTCAGTCACCCAAACAATAGTGGCACCAGTGCTATCCATGTCGCAAATCCAAGGTCCATGAGTCACCTCAATGCCTTTAGCACTGACACAAAACAGCAGTAATAATCCGAACAATAAATGTTTCATGTAATTTGATTTAATATTATTAATAGTGTTCATGTATTTTATTTAACGCTTTAACTGGTTGTCTAATTGAGCATCTAAGGCTGGATAAGGAAGATAAATACTTTTTTCTCCTTTCCATGTTACATTTTCAGGGATTGTTACAGATTCTTTCATTGTAATACCCGGTGCCAACATTAACATCGGATTTTGTTTTCGTTGATAGAATACTTGTTCTAATCTGTTGAGTCTCATGAGGTCATCACGTCGTGTAACTAATGCAGGGATATAACCTGCTACCTCCCATCCATGTTCGCGAATACAAGCTTCTATAAAATCTGTTGAATTTAGGTTTGTTGGTAATGCTGCCAATCCCGCCCGCTGTCTTACTTGATTTATGCACTGATAGGCCATGGCATTGGGGCTTCCTTCTGCGCGACACTGAGCTTCTGCATACCATAAAAGAATCTCTGAGTAACGTATAAGGCGGTGGCGATGACTATTGGAAGAAACATAACCAGCAGGTTTGTATAATCATAATCTGTATCATTGGGACCTACAGTGAAGATACAAAACATAGGATGTTTTTCATCTGTCTCCCACCAATCAATGAGTTCAGTTTCTCCATTTCGTCCATTATTTTTAAGAATCTTAGGATTATAGATTGCATTCTTACGTGGCCCATCAGGAAAATCTTTCCAAAACTGAAGCTCACCCCAGCCATCTCCCCAGCCACCTAATGATTCAAAGAGATTACTTTTTGATAGTTGAGAATCTTCATCCCATCTAAATGTACCCGAGAAGTTAATACCAACAACAGTTTCATTGGTATAGTTGTGACTCGGTGCATATACATTTTTAAAGTCGGTTTCTAAGATATATTCATATATTCCAGAATAAACCCCGTCTATAACAGCTTTAGAGAGCTCAGCAGCCTCCTTATAATATTCTGTTTTTTGTAGAGGCCAACCTGCCATTGCCATATATACTGCAGCTAATGTTGCCTGTGCAGCTTGTTTAGTTATATAGATATTTGCCCCACCAATAGCCCTCGGTTCTTCTTTATATTTTGTAGGTAGTATGGTAATACAAGCTTGTAGGTCTGTAACTACTTGTTTGTAAATATCCTCAACAGAAGTTAATGGTCTATTATAATCAAAATCTCCATTAATATTTAAGGGTACGGGACCAAAACGTTTAACAAGGAGAAAATAATTAAGTGCTCGCCAATACTTAGCTTGTCCAATAGCAATATTCTTTTCATCTTCTGATGTTGGGGTCTTCTCTGCATTATTTATAATATCATTAGCAGCTTTGATAACGGCATAAGATGTTTTCCAAGACCATGTGACTCCGGCCGTGCCATCACTTGGGTGGAATGCATCCATATCAGCAAAATTTTGTTTATTACTACTTGGATTTGTTGTAATATCGTCTCCTTGCCATGCTATTTGCATAGGGTAACTGCTTGCTTGTGTAGCACAAACCTTACTATATAATGCATAAACAGCCATGTCTAATTCTTCTTGTGAAGAATAATAATTATCAGGTGTGAGCCGTCCTTTGGGGTCCTCTTTTAGAAAATCGCTACAAGATGTTATTGTCAAAGCAAATAACAATAAATAAAAGTATATAAAATAACGTTTCATAGTCGATAATTAATTAGTTAAAAATTAACTTTGATACCAAGAGTAAAGGTTCTACATGAAGGATAAGCACCCATATCAATTCCATCGTTGACATCCACACTCCCCATAGAAGAATACATAAAAGAAATGCCTGAAGGATCTAATCCTTTATAGCCTGTAATTGTGAATACATTTTGGCAACTCAATGATAGCTTGATATCAGCAAATCTTGTTTGTTGTTTTGAAAGATTATACGATAGTGTAATATTATCAAATCGAATATAATCAGCTTTCTCTAACCATTTTGTCGATGCTCCTTGATAATAATTATTTGTAACATCTACCGCTGGAAAAAGAGGATTATCTACCTTACCATATGATTGATAATATGCTTCCTTTAAAGTAATGAACTTAGAGGCACCATTCATCGAGGCTATAAAGTAACGCATTAAATTTAAGCGTTTTGCACCAAAAGCAGCTGTAAAGAACATATTTATGTCCCAATTTCGCCATGTAATTTGGTTATTAAGACCAAATGTAAGTGTTGGATTAGCCTTTCCGCAGAACGATTTATCCCCTTCTGATAATGTTCCACTTTGATCAAGATCTGCATAGGTGTCGTGTCCTGTTGTATCTAATCCAGTCCATTTATATAAGTAGAAGGCTCCAATGGGTTGTCCAACAACTATTCGTGTAACGTCGTCGACTAATCCATTAGCAGGACTATATCCAGGGACAAAAGGAATATTGTCTAAAGATGTTACCACATTTTTAAGTAGGTTCCTGTCAACGATGTGTTCCAAACTAAACTCTTTTCATTTATTATATTTGCATCAATATTGAAGTCTATACCTTTATTCACTACTTGACAGGCATTTACCCAGTAATCTCCACCTCCATCAAATAGAGGAAGTGTTTTTCTTAACAAACCATCTTTTGTGGTCTTCTTGAAGTAATCAATAGAAAATCTTAGACGGCGTGTCAATGTTGAAAAGTCAATGCCAACATTAAGTTGATGCGTTTTCTCCCAAGTTAAGTTTGGAGTAGCTCTATTTGTTCCAGCCCAGAAACCTGTATATTTTGTTGTTCCACCAAAAGCATACCCTACTTGTTGCATCAGACCTAAGGTTTCATAAGGTGAGATAGCCTGACTTCCAACTAGTCCATAGCTCAATCTTAGTTTGGCATCTTGAATAACATCTTGTTTTTGCATAAATTTCTCATTCCCAATGGACCAGGCCAATGCGATAGAAGGAAAATATCCCCATTTGTTTTTGGAGAATTTGGATGAGCCGTCTGCTCGAAATGTTGTTGTGAGAAGGTATCTATTATCATAATTATACATTAATCGACCTACTCCAGAAAGGAGTGCCCAGGATTCATAGCCATTAGCTTCAGCTTTTGTTTTTGCTATTCCTATATTCCACCAACTTACACTCTCTGTAAGTAAGTTAGTACCAGAAATATCTATCTTTTTATATTTAGATTGTGTAGTTTCGAATACTCCTGTAGCAGTCAGACTATGTAATCCCCACATAGTAGAATATGTAAGATTATTTGTTGATTGTATCATTACGCGTTGTTCTTCATTGTTTGACATACTACTTCGTTCAGCAACTCGTTTAGAGACAAAACCATATTGTTTATTTTCATTATAGTCCACACCATTAGTTGTAGTGAATGTTAATCCTGGTAGAATATTAAACCGTAAATCAACTCTTCCATTAAAAATGTCCTGTAAATTCTTTCCACTATTGATTTTTAATGTCCCTACGGGGTTATCTGTAGTAATTGCATTATAATAATCACGACAATATTTCCCATTATTATCCATTAAGCTTGTAACTGGTGAGTAGTTAAGTGCAGCCCATAGGATATTACTTTTGGATGCTCCAAAATCAATAATATTTCTATTATTGTGAGAAGCATTTATATCTGCTGTAATTGAAAGCCACTTTGTTATATTTGAAGAAAGGTTAAGTTTCACCTGATAGCGCTCATTTTTAGTTCTAAGGATCACACCTTCTTGATTTAGATAATTTCCCGAAATATAATATTGTGTATCTTTATTTCCATTGGTTAAAGTCACTTTATAGTTCTGTATGAATCCTGTTTTCGATATAGCACGCTGCCAGTCTGTACCTTTTTCGCCATTTTGAAATGCTGTTAAATCATCTTGATTGAAAGTCCCAGGATGAGCTTCATTATAAGCTGTAGCAAATTCGAATGGATTTAATAATGAATATCGTTTAGCTACATTACTAATTCCAAACTGAGCATCAAAAGATATTTGCTTATAATCAGCTTTACCTGCCTTTGTAGTCACCAAAACAACACCATTAGAACCACGAGAACCATAAATAGCCGTAGCCGAAGCATCTTTTAAGACTTGAATAGATTGTATGTCTTCTGGGTCTAATCCAGTTAATCCACTTTCTCTAACAATGCCATCAACAACATAAAGAGGATCATTGCTTCTATTGATAGAACCTGCACCACGAATACGGATTTTCATATCACCACCAGGAATACCACTGCTGACCACATGTACTCCCGCAATACGTCCTTGCAAGGCGTCGTCAACTCTGGTAAGCGGTTGGTCTTTAAAAGCCTTATTGTCAAGAACTGATACAGAACCTGCAAGATCAGCCTTTTTAACAGTTCCATAACCGACAACGACAACTTCGTCTATCGCATTAGTGTCATCATTGAGAGTTATGGACATAGTGGATGTTGCTTTTACTTCCAAATCTTGTAGTCCAATGAAAGAAACAATTAATGTTGCACCCATGGGAGCTTCAAGTGTAAAATGTCCTTCGGTGTCTGAAATGGTTTTATTTGATGTTCCCTTTTGTTGGATTGTTGCACCTACTAATGGCTCTCCAGAACCATCTCTTACCGTCCCTGTTACCCTTTTTATTGGTGCTTGTGATATATTTTTGGGGGATAAAACAATATATTTCTGATTGGTAAATTCGTAACGAATCTTCTTCCCTTGTACAAACTGATCCAAAAAATAAACAAGCGAACCTATTGTTTGAGGAAAAGAGATGTTCTCTTTGGTATTAATTTCATTATCTTTATAGACAAATAGGTAACCTGTTTGCTTCTCTATTTCATGGAAGAATTGAGAAACTATTAATGTTTTCTGTGATAATTTGACATGTTGTTGCTGTGCAAACGAAGGTTGAGAAATAAATAAAAAACCTAAGAGAGCACAGTAAAAGATACATCTTTGTAAGCAAATGCTAAGACTGTTTTGGCTTACCTTTTTAAGATTGAATAGAAATCTGTCCATGTATTAGATGTTATAAAATGGATTATAGTATTTGTTGTTTGATCAAAAGGTTTGTTGGATGTATGTGTCTCAAACATCCCGAATAAATAGAAAAATTATAGTTTATATTTTTTTCTCAGCCCCCTTTCTTCTTATTAGTAAATGATTATCTGTTTATCTTGTTCTCTTTGACTAACTTTTGAAATCGTTTATTCTACTTAGTACACGTAAAATCTCAGCAGCATCGTCACTGGTTCTAAATTTCCCTGAGTATTTTATATGTATGATTTCTTTTTTTCTTTATAATAATCTTAACACCATAATAATGTTGTAGTTGTTTAGTAATAGATAGGAGAGGCATTGATTGAAAATGTAGAATCCCATTTTTCCAATTCGTTGATTCTTTATCAAAATCAATTTCTTCAAACCCCTTTTCAGTGGCTATTATGCTATGATTTGGTGTTAGGAGAATTCCCTTATTGGGCTCTTTTTCATGTGATACACGCACAATCCCATCAAAAAGTGTAACCTTAATAGGGATATCAGCATAACTTCTTACATTAAACTTCGTTCCTATTGCTTCAACATTAATATCTTTTGAGTTAACTATGAATGGAATATTTTTGTTTTTAGCTACTTCAAAAAGTGCTTCTCCACACAAATATATCTTACGTTTTCCTATAAAAGGGGTAGCGTAACTTAAAGTGGTATTTGAATTCAACCATACTTTACTACCATCAGGGAGGGTCATTTGACAATGTTGTGCATAAGGAACACTGATTGTTTGCATGACAGGTGAAGGTATAGTTAGTTTTGGAACAGGTGATAAGAACCACATAGAGATCATCCCGATAAGTAAAACTGCGGCGTAACGCAAGATGATTCTTATCGCTTTTAATCTTTTTTTAGTTTTTAGGTGAGCTTTAAATATGTGGAGATGGCGTTTTCCTTCGTTAATATTTATATTTGTTGGATGTAATGAAAGCAATGTCTCACACTCAATTTGATTTATGAGTGCTTGGCGTAATTGCTCATTATTTTTTGATTCTTCCAATAAAGATTGTTGCTCTTTTGGGGATAAACTCCCTTGGATATAGCTAATAATCTTATCATCCATAACTTTATTTATTTACTGAGAGTACACAAGAAGGAGTGCAATCCACCAAAAATAAAGGAGCGAAATCTTTATTTTTAATTTATTTTAAGATTTCAATAATACCATCGAAAACTCCGAATAAGATTACAAATGGAAGTATATCTCGTAGTAAAACACGAAGTTTTTTATATGCAATTCCCATTTGTGTTTCAATGGTATTATGTGAAAGTCCAAGTGATTGGGCAACTTCTATTTGTGTTTTTTTCTGGATTTTGCACATAATGAATATTTCACGACATCGTGGCGGTAATTTATTTATGGCTTCTTCTATTAGTTGTTGTATGTGCTTTTCATCTCTAAAGTCAGTAAATATATGTTCTAATGCTTCTTCTGCAAGTAGAAGCTCTTGTTGAGCACTAAGTTTATCTATTGATGTTTGTTGTTTCTTATGATGTTTTAAGCGTATGTGTGTGAGACAAGTGTTTTTTAATGATGTAAAGAGATAACCTACTTCATTTCGTGTTTCGTCTAAGATGAATCTGTTCTTATAGATTGTAACGAATACATCTTGTACTACATCCTCTGCCTCTTCTTCATTTTTTAAATAGAAAGTAGCAAAGCGTTTCGCACGGGCATACCAAGTTATATAAAATGTATCGAAATTAAACATGGTATAAAGTACATTTAATAGATTCTTTTTTCATGATTACAAAGGTAATAGGTCTATGAGAAAAACCAGCATAAATAATATACAAAACATTGATTTCCCATTTTTTTCATATCCTATTCTAAAAAAATAATTCTATCATTTAATGATTTTTATTTAGAATCTACTAACTATGATTATCATACACCATCACATTTTATTTAGAGGTTTGTTTAGTAAAATGTGGATTGTGAAACATGGATAGAAAGACACCCATATACACAATCCACACGCATAATATAATAAAATCTAAGCTATTTTTATTTCAAAGGGAAAGTAAAATGCTTCTTTTCTTTCGCCGTAAGACCAACATAATCCACTTCCATCTTACCGTTTTTGATGTGGCAAAGCAAGTAGGTGTTGTTGCTGTTAACAAGATTTGGGAAGTTGATTACCTCGTTAGGCTCCTGATATCCGAATTTATGTAGATGACCAGAAAGCATAACAGATACGTTCATCTTATTGAGTTCAGGCGTTAAAGTCTCTTGCATGTGGTAGGGACCATGCCAGTTTCCAACGTAGGAGGCATGTGAGAGAAGACTATTAAGGGGTATTTTCCAACCTTATGTTCCTCTCTTAACGACTTCAACCAACGTGCCTGCTCTTCGCGATATTGGTCATAACTAACGATGCCGCTATACTCAATGTCTTCATCTGGCTTATCTTCTCCCGAGTCAATAAATAGGAAATCCACTCCCGCTACATGCTGAAGGCGATAATATTTGTCGTTGTTTGTGGGGAAGTAACGATAGAGATAGTCTGCAAATTGGCCTCGAAGTTCGTGATTACCACGGTTGAAAAACAATGGTGTATGCGTAGCAAACATGCTCACACAGGTATCTAAGTATGCGTCCATCATGTGCTTTTGATCTCTCAAACGATGTGACATATCACCATTGAGTAGCACAAAATCAAGTTTATTGAAGTCCACATTCTTGCACAATTCCTTCATAAACTGCGGACGTTCATGGATATCATTCAGCACCAGGAAAGTGATTTCGCGAGGCTTTACGGGGTAAGTCGTGAACTCATACGGCTTTCCTTTCCACACATCTGTAAGGGCAGTCTTCCCTAAACTCACCCAATCGTCATAGCGCCACTCGTCAACTTGCTGTGTAAACACACGGTAACGATACCTTGAATCAGGCTTAAGACCAGTGACACGCACGCGATGCACGCTGTCGGTAAGCAGTTTTCGTCCCGCCAACACATCGTAATAGCGTGGCCTTACCTTACCATAGAAGTGGTCTTTTCCCTCAGGTGCTATCTCAACCCACGACAACCCAGGCTTGTCAGTCACCCAAACAATAGTGGCACCAGTGCTATCCATGTCGCAAATCCAAGGTCCATGAGTCACCTCAATGCCTTTAGCACTGACACAAAATAGCAGTAATAATCCGAACAATAAATGTTTCATGTAATTTGATTTAATATTATTAATAGTGTTCCTCTTTATAAGATTACACCTATATTACGTTGAATCATGAAAAAAGTACTATCTTTTTCCACTCTTTTTTCAATCTTTTTTTGCGCCCGTCACCATCTTTTCATGTTACACATCGCCTGCTTTCGTTCTTCAAATCCCTCTTTTCTGTCCTCTGTTTACCAAATTATTAGTCTGTTTTTGCAGTTTATTTCCTTCGCAACAACCCTCTACATTCTATCTATAAAAATAGGGACTATGTATAAAAATGACTCATATCGTGATAGAATATGATAGAATTTGTATATCTTTGCAGCACTAATACTTGGTACTTAACGTAAGTTATCTTTCCATTGGAGTACAAAGAAGCGGCTAAACAATCTGAAATCAAAGCATAAAGCGCACCTTTGCAACCATAAAATGCGAACAAAACATCTATGGAGAACGATGATAAAATGTGCATATCACAACTGAAAGAAGGTTCAGAACAAGCCTTCTCAGAACTATATATGCGTTTTTCCAACAAGTTGTATGGCTTTGCTCTGGCGCAAACCAAGAACACTTCGTTGGCCGAAGACATTGTTCAAGAGACGTTTATGAAGCTTTGGAACACCCGCGAACAACTTGATTGTTACGGCAATGTGCATGCCTTGCTATTCACGATAGCCCGAAATCTCATCATCGATAGCTTCAGAAAACAAATCGCAAAGATTGATTTCGAAGACTATCAAAAGGCTGCTAAAGAGATATCTCCATGGCCTTCGCCCCACGATCAGATAGAACATCAGGAGTCAATCGACCGACTTCAGCAGTCAAAGAAGCTGCTTTCTAAGCGCGAATGTCAGATATATGAGATGAGCAAAGAACAGCATATGCCCATCCAAGAGATTGCCGATTCGCTGAATCTCTCGTCACAAACTGTCAAAAACTATCTCAGTTCATCACTGAAACTCTTGCGAAAGAAACTGTCAACCTAAGCTTCTCGTAAGCTCATTGTATTCAAATAAAGCCGAGACACCAGCGCCTTTTAGCCTCACCCCCAGCCCCTCTCCGAAGAGAGAGGGGAGTAGTTACTCCTTGAAATGGAGCGAGTTGTTTTGGAGTTAGTTTGGGGTGGCGATATTGTTGCTAATAAAGCGTAAAATGATTCAATGTAAATCATCGCGTAATATGCCGCGTTTTACACGATGAAATGATACGGATTATCGCATAAAATGGTACAAATTGTTGCATAAGGTATTGGATATTGAATTATGCCTCGATGCATATCGTTTGACAAATCATTTGACCCCATGTTGTTGATAATGTTTATTTCCACGTGACAAGCCCGTAAATCATGTTGTAAAACGAAAGAAATCGTATCAAAAAATGCGCGTTTCAACGCCGTAGGTGTTGCGCTTTTGATAGCCCAGGGTTGCCAAACGATAGTGCAGGCTACCCTGGGTTAACGTATGGTTTGCGTGGAACAACGCCATCGGTGTTGTGCTTTTTTTGATTAATTCGCCATAAAAGAGTTCATTATAAGCGTGTCTTTATAGAAAAAGCTCAACACCTATGGCGTTGAATCTCCTTGTGGATGCTCACCCGGGGTAGGCTCGTTCCTCGCCAACCCCGGGCTATCAAAAGAACAACTCGTACCGAGTTGCATGGTGAGAACATTTATATTGCAAAATTCATTCATTGGAATAATGGCGCAATACCAACGGCGTTGCATCGTTACAACATTTATAATGGTGGATATATTCATTGAAATCTTAATATATTTTGCTATTTATTTATTCGTATGTTATCCTTAATAGTATTAGAAAATAAATATTTCAACGCCATCAGTGTTACGCTTTTTAAGCGTAATCCGCCATAAATTCCCTCGCTATACCCATGTTTTCACAGAAAAAACTCAACACCTATGGCGTTGAATCTCCTTGTGGATGCTCACCCGGGGTAGGCTCGTTCCTCGCCAACCCCGGGCTATCAAAAGAACAACTCGTACCGAGTTGCGTGGTGAGAACATTTATATTGCAAAATTCATTCATTGGAATAATGGCGCAATACCAATGCAGTTGCGTGGTGAAACAATTGTGAGTGATGCGTTGTTGATTATTAAATGTAAAATGGTTTGCGTCATTTCATTGTGTAAAATACGGCAAAACACTGGGTTGTTTGACGCATTTTAGCGCGTAAAATGACGCAGTTTATAATTCCGTTTTAGTTCAACGCCTACAATATTGATTATCAATTGCATTGCAAACGATATCATTTTATCTCTTAAGATGATGAAGATTCGTAGCATTTCTCTTGTTGATTATAAATTATTTGTATTACTTTTGCAGTTGAAAATAAATGTTGGTAAAAAGCAAGTAATATGGATAGATTACCCAATGACCCAATGATTCTTTACAGTGCAGTTAATATGTTGCTGCGCGATAACTATGGTTCGCTTGATGAACTGTGTGATGATATGAACGTGAATCGTAAGGATTTGGAAGATAAACTGGCTGCGGTTGGTTTCAAATACGACGAGAAACAGAATAAGTTTGGTAAGAATAAGGTATAGAAAGGACTCTCACGGCGTGCGTGGGAGTCTTTTTTTGTTTCATGCATTCATAGGATTTGTGACAAGTTTCGGAGGATAGTGTTTCATGAAAGAGGAGGCTTTTTAGACCGATAGCCTTTGAAACAAATACAGAAAAGCGTGATTTGGAAAAGAAATTACTTATCCATCGAGAATAAAGTTGACGAGAAAAGCGTATATTTGCAACAAGAGTTGTATAGAAAGAAGATATAACATTCATCATAAAGAACAGGAAAATGGTAAACTTAAGATTTGAGGCTGTAGCAGAAGCGTTTAGGAAACGTCCGTTAGATGTTGCTGTTCCACAAGAGCGTCCAAGTGAATACTTTGCTAAAAAGGTGTTCAATCGTCAGAAGATGTATAAGTATCTGCCACTTGATGTGTATGAGAAGTTGACAGATGTCATTGACAATGGCGCGCAACTTGACCGCTCTATTGCCGACGATGTGGCTCATGCCATGAAGCAATGGGCAATGGAAAACGGTGTCACTCACTACACTCACTGGTTCCAACCGCTAACAGAAGGGACGGCAGAAAAGCATGATGCCTTTGTAGAACACGACGGAAAGGGTGGTTTGATAGAAGAGTTCTCGGGGAAATTACTGGCACAGCAAGAGCCTGATGCTTCTTCTTTTCCTAACGGAGGCATTCGAAACACGTTTGAAGCACGTGGATATAGCGCCTGGGATCCTACCTCTCCAGTGTTCATTATCGATGATACCTTGTGCATACCGACTATATTTATCTCTTACACGGGTGAGGCTTTAGATTATAAAGCGCCTTTGTTGCGCTCGCTTCATGCCGTGAATGTGGCTGCCACTAAGGTGTGTCACTACTTCAATAAGGATGTAAAGAAGGTGACAGCCAACCTGGGTTGGGAGCAGGAATATTTCCTTGTAGACGCTGATATCTATTCAACTCGCCCCGACTTAATGCTTACCGGTCGCACGTTGATGGGCCATGATTCGGCTAAAAACCAACAGATGGACGACCATTACTTTGGTACTATCCCCGAGAGAGTACAGGCTTTATGAAAGATTTGGAGATACAAGCACTTGAACTTGGTATCCCTTGCAAGACAAGGCATAACGAAGTGGCCCCTGGTCAGTTTGAGTTGGCGCCGATATTTGAGGAATGTAACCTTGCTGTTGACCATAATATGGTGTTGATGAGCCTAATGAAGAAGGTGGCAAACAAACATGGGTTTAGAGTGTTGTTACACGAGAAACCATTCGATGGAATCAATGGAAGTGGAAAGCATAACAACTGGAGTCTCACGACCGATACGGGCATACTATTGCATCGTTCAGGGAAAACGGCCGAAGATAACCTGCGTTTTGTTGTCTTCATTGTAGAGACTTTGATGGCAGTTTATCGTCATAACGGGTTGTTAAAAGCCAGTGTTATGAGTGCAACTAACGACCATCGACTGGGTGCAAACGAGGCTCCTCCTGCCATCATCTCATCGTTTTTAGGAAAGCAACTCACTGATTTGCTCGACCATATTGAACTTGCTGACAAGAAGGATTTATTCACTGTGTCGGGTAAGAAGGGCATGAAGCTCGGCATACCAGAGATACCTGAGCTGCTCATTGATAACACTGACCGCAACAGAACGTCGCCCTTTGCCTTCACAGGGAATAGATTTGAGTTCCGCGCGGTAGGCAGTGAAGCCAATTGTGCGAGTGCAATGATTGTATTGAATGCTGCAGTTGCTGAGGCCTTGACTAACTTTAAGCAACGTGTTGACGCGCTCATTGCTGGGGGGAGAAGACAAGACCAGTGCTATCATTGACGTCATTCGTGAGGATATCAAGACTTGTAAACCCATTCGTTTTGACGGCAATGGATATAGTGATGAATGGAAAGAGGAGGCTAAGAAGCGCGGACTTGACAGCGAATCTTCGTGCCCTGTGTGCTTCGATCGTTATTTAGATGAGGACAGTGTGGCTATGTTTGAGTTGACAAATGTCATGAGTCACGATGAACTTAAGGCTCGAAATGAAGTTAAATGGGAGACTTACACGAAGAAGATACAGATAGAAGCGCGCGTCATTGGCGACCTTGTGATGAATCATATCGTTCCAATTGCTACACATTATCAAAGTCAATTGGCCAAGAATGTGCAGAGTATGATTGATATTTTCGGTCGAGAGGAGGGCAAACTCCTAACGGAACGCAACATAAAAATTATCAAGGAGATTGCAGAACGCACGCAACTCATAGAGTCAGGAGTTGAAGAACTCGTCAACGCTCGTAAGGTTGCGAACCGTATTGAGGATGCCCGCGAGAAGGCAATTGCCTATCATGACAACATCGTTCCTAAGATGGCAGCCATTCGTTATCAGGTAGATAAGCTTGAACTTGTGGTGAGTGATGAGCTTTGGACATTGCCAAAATATCGTGAGTTGCTTTTCATCAGATAGGGAAAAGAATCGAATGTGTTGCTGGAATGATAGTGTTCTATTGTTGAAGGATAAGTCGTTTGAAGCACAAATCAGCTGATTGAGTCGATAAAACCATAGGAAAAGGAAGTTTGTTTGTGGCATATACGAATGTATTATGACCCAAATGAACTTCCTTTTTGAGTTTTATGAATAATGGAAAACACGCTTTTCAGCTTTCATTTATGGTATGTTGCAAACTTGAAGGCTTCACTCTATATAATATAATAAGGTGGAAGTTTGACTTAAATGATTCGACTTGAAGCGTAAACTATGGGTAGGCATGAGGTTATTGGCATAAAAAAGGGTAACCGAACAATGTCGGTTACCCCATATGAATTTAGAAATCAATATTCAAAACGCATGGTTATGATTGACGACTCTCTGTGCTTTGGCAGGTGTCGAATGGCTGTTTGGCAGTCCATCCACAGCTCGCAACACTTTCAAAAAGTGTATATGAAGCCACATCATCAATCATAACGTGGTGTTATGAAAGTAGATTTACGATTTAGCGAAGCTTAGTATAGCCATATTTTGCTACGCAACCAAGTTCTTCTTCGATGCGGATGAGCTGGTTGTACTTAGCCATACGGTCAGTGCGGCTCATTGAACCAGTCTTGATTTGGCCTGAGTTTGTAGCGACAGCAATGTCTGCAATGGTTGTATCCTCAGTCTCTCCAGAGCGGTGAGAAGTAACCGTTGTGTAGCCATGGCGGTGTGCCATCTCAATAGCTTCAAGGGTTTCAGTGAGAGAACCAATCTGGTTAACCTTGATAAGGATAGCATTTCCGGCTCCCATCTTAATACCTTTCTCGAGGAATTTAACGTTAGTTACAAACAAATCATCACCAACCAATTGGCAACGATCACCAATCTTAGCGGTCAGTTTCACCCAGTTCTCCCAGTCATTCTCATCGAGTCCGTCCTCAATTGAGTCGATAGGATACTTTGTAATGAGTTGTTCGAGGTAAGCAATCTGCTCATCTGCTGTGAACTTCTTACCGTTAGGATCCTTTGGCATGCCGTTCTTCAGTTGACGATAGTCATAGAACCACTGGCCATTCTCCTGTACTGCAAACTCTGAAGCAGCGCAGTCCATAGCAATCTTAACGTCTTTTCCTGGCTCGTAACCAGCGTCCTTGATAGCCTGAATGATTGAATCAAGAGCGTCTTCGATACCATCAAACTTAGGAGCGAAACCGCCTTCATCACCTACTGCAGTAGAAAGACCACGCTTCTTCAAGTTCTTTGCCAATGCGTGGAATACCTCTGCACCCATTCGAATAGCCTCTTTCTCTGAAGAAGCACCTACTGGACGGATCATAAACTCTTGGAAAGCGATTGGTGCATCACTATGAGCTCCACCGTTAATTATATTCATCATAGGAACTGGAAGCACGTAAGTGTTGGCGCCACCAATATAGCGATACAATGGTAAATTGAGTGCTTTTGCAGCGGTTTGTGCCACAGCTAAGCTCACACCAAGAATGGCATTAGCACCAAGTTTGCTCTTAGTTGGCGTACCATCAAGTGCTAACATCTTGTAATCGAGAGCGCGTTGGTTGCGTACATCCTCGCCTTTTAGGGCAGGAGCAATAACGTTATTGACGTTCTCTACAGCCTTAAGTACACCCTTACCACCATAGCGTTGCTTGTCGCCATCACGCAGTTCGAGGGCTTCATTCTCACCCGTTGATGCACCAGATGGTACACTTGCACGGCCCATTACGCCGTTTTCGAGGGTTACTTCTACTTCAACTGTTGGATTACCTCTTGAATCGAGGATCTCTCTTGCATGGATTTTTTCAATCTTCATAGTTCTTTTTGTTATAGAGTTCTCTATGTTTTCGTGTGGCAAAGATAACAAAAAATATTCAAAACTGCAATACCTAATTATGAGGGTTTGCGTGGTTTAGCTGTCAGTTTGCCTCATTTTCTGTTATAATACAACTATTATGCCAAGATGAAAGCATATAAACAAAAATTATAATTAAGTTTGTTTAACCACTCAGATATATGGTTTTTTCACTATCTTTGCGTCATCTCATGAAGGATGTGCTGTGGAATGACAAGCTAATGACAGCTTTGTCATGCCAATATAACAATGTTTTTGCAAAACACATGCCCCATCATGGGCTATCAACAACATAGAAAATGGAGAATAAAAGCTATCAGCCTGCCGAATTAAAACAATTACATGGCGTGCTATATGAAATCCTTGTCGAGATCGATCGTGTGTGTCGACTGCTTGATACCCCTTTCTTTATGATTGGAGGATCGGCAATCGGCGTTCACTTTTGGGGCGAAATAGTGCCTTTCGACGATGATATTGACATTGGAATGAAGCGAGATGACTATGAACGCTTTATTAAAGAGGCACCGAAACTATTGAATTCGTCGTATTTTTTGCAATGTTTCGCGACAGAACCACATACCCCTTATTACTTCGCTAAGGTCAGAAAAAACAATACTTTGTATGTAGAAGAAACGGTAAAGAACATCCCTATGCACCAAGGTATATTCATTGATGTGATTCCTTTCGACCATATTCCAGACTCTCCGAAGGCAGAACGTCGGCAAAGAAAACTCGCAAATCTCATTGATGTGTGCTTCCAGGCGAAAGAAGTATGGCTTTGGCGCTACTTCGGTCATTGCGAAATAGAGCATCCTCAGCGTCAAACCTTCTTGAATTGCTTGGTGACCCGTCTTGTTGCTACCTTCATTCCAAAGCGCCTTATCTATGCTTTGCTTCACAAAATCCTGACTTATTATAATAAAAAACACGTCACCTATTATAATAATGTGATGATTTCGGCCGACCATATTCCCGTAGTCGACCTTGAAAATTTAGTCAAACGCCCCTTTGGCCCATTGCAAGTTAATGTGCCATCAAACTTAGAAAGCTATCTCAAATACCATTATCCAACACTTAAGAAATATATGACTGAAGAAGAAATTGCACGATATAGTCACGCACCCCAAGTGTTAAAGTTTGAAGAATGAGTGGGATAGCAAAATGAAGTGAGTCAAATTACCGAGTAAAGTGAATCAAATTATCGAGTAAAATGAGGCAGATTGCAGTGTGATTTCAGTCAGTTTGTTTTTTCGTTTTAGTGGAGTTTGAGAACCACATCATTTATAACACAAAGAAAACTGCGCTATATTCGTGTGAGTATAGCGCAGTTTCCTATTATTATTCCAATGCAATCATCATCGGTTTAGTTTCCAAGTGACTCCATCTTTCGTATCTTTTACTTCAAAACCAGCCTCAGAAAGTGCATCACGTATCTTGTCACTGGTCGCCCAATCCTTATCCGCCTTAGCCTTAGCACGTAAATCTAACACCATGTCTACAACCTTTCCATAGGCTTCTTCGCGTGCTTCGTTGTTGTCACCCTTTTCATTTTTCAAGCCCAAAAGGTTGAAAGCAAAGAGTTTCATCGCTTCACTTAGCTCATGAAGGCTATCAGAATCAATCGTAGTTTTATGGTCAAGAAGAGTATTTATGAGGTGACATGCTTCGAAAAGATAGCTGATTACGAGTGGCGTTTGCAAGTCGTCATTCATTGCATCATAGCAACGTTGGCGGAAATTCTTAACAAACTGCTGGGTCTCTGCATCGCAATGATCGCCCACAGGAACGCGTTCGAGGTCATCAAAGGCATTCATCAGTCTCTCATATCCTTTCTGAGCAGCTTCCAAAGCCTCATTAGAGAAGTCGACAGTACCACGATAATGTGCCGAAAGAATAAAGAAACGAATCGTCATTGGGCTATAAGCTTGGGTCAAACTTGCATGATTCCCGGTAAAGAATTGTTCCAAAGTAATGAAGTTTCCCAAGCTCTTTCCCATCTTTTGACCATTGATCGTGATCATGTTATTATGCATCCAATAGTGTACCATTTGGTCTCCTTGGCTTGCAACTGCTTGTGCTATTTCGCATTCATGATGTGGAAAGATGAGGTCCATACCGCCACCATGGATGTCGAAATGACTGCCCAAATACTTCCTTCCCATAGCCGTGCACTCGCAATGCCAGCCAGGAAAGCCAACACTCCAAGGGCTTGGCCATCGCATAATGTGTTCAGGCTGCGCCTTCTTCCATAGTGCAAAGTCTACCTGATGCTTCTTTTCGCTGACGCCTTGAAGCTCTCGGCTGTTATTTATCAAGTCCGTTAGGTTACGACCCGATAGGATTCCATACCTGTGGTCATTGTTATATTTCACTACATCGAAGTAAATGCTGCCGTTACTCTCATAGGCATAGCCGTTGTTTAGAATCTCTTTTACGAGTTCTTCCTGTTCAATGATGTGCCCAGTAGCATGTGGTTCAATCGAAGGTGGCAACACATTGAGCGCTTCCATGGCTGCATGATAGCGGTTAGTATAGTGTTGTGCTATCTCCATTGGCTCCAGTTGTTCGAGTCTTGCCTTTTTTTCTATCTTGTCATCTCCTTCATCTGCATCGTGCTCTAAATGCCCAACGTCGGTTATATTGCGTACATATCTCACCTTATATCCTATGTGTTGCAGATAGCGGAATAGGATATCAAACGTTATTGCGGGTCGAGCGTGCCCCAAATGTGGGTCACCATAGACGGTCGGTCCACATACATACATGCCCACATTAGGTGCATGTTGCGGTTTGAACAGCTCTTTATGGCGTGTCAATGTATTATAAATGATGAGATTTTGTTCCATATTTCGAATGATTAATAACAATGAATGCAAAGTTAATGGAAAAAAGATGAATGGCAAAGCAAACGCTTTTTTAATTTGATGTCGGCTTGAATTATACCCTCGATAAAATCAAATCATCTCATAGGAAAAGTGTAATCCACGCAATGTTTGCCATTCCTTTGCACCTTTTCTTATGCCTTTTATTTTGTAATCCATCCTTTTTGTTGTAATTTTGCAACAGAAATCAATTTGAAACAACATATCGGTATGAATATAGAAAACGCAATATCAAGTTCTGTTCTCCTTGTAGTGAAAGAACTTTATGGCCAGGATGTGCCGGCAACAATGGTGCAACTGCAAAAGACACGTAGTAACTTTGAAGGCAATCTCACGTTGGTTGTGTTCCCCTTCTTAAAGCTTTCAAAGAAGAATCCCGAGCAAACGGCGCAGGAAATTGGCGAAGCTCTGGTGAAGAAATGTAGTGCAGTGTCTTCTTTCAACGTAGTAAAAGGCTTCTTAAACCTTGTTGTTGGCAAAGACGCTTGGCTGAGTTTGCTTAATGATATCAATGCCGATGAGAAGTTTGGTGAAAAGAAAGTATCCGATGATTCGCCATTAGTGATGATTGAATATAGCTCACCTAACACGAACAAACCATTGCATTTGGGTCATGTTCGCAATAATCTTTTGGGCTGGTCTTTGGCTCAAATCATGCAAGCTAACGGCTATAAAGTAGTCAAAACCAATATCGTTAACGACCGCGGTATACACATTTGTAAGTCTATGTTGGCTTGGTTGAAGTGGGGAAATGGCATTACTCCCGAGCAAGCGGGCAAGAAAGGCGACCACTTAATCGGTGATTTCTATGTGGCTTTGACAAACATTACAGAGCCGAATGCGAGCAACTCAAAGCTCAATACATGCAAGAGGGCTTGTCAGAAGAGGCTGCTACCGAGAAGGCTAAAGCCGAAGCGCCTCTCATTAAGGAGGCACATGCCATGTTGGTAAAATGGGAACAGGGCGACAAAGAGGTCAGAGCACTCTGGGAAAAGATGAATAATTGGGTCTATGCAGGCTTTGATGAGACCTACAAAACACTTGGAGTGGGCTTCGATAAGATTTATTATGAGTCAGAAACTTACCTTGAAGGCAAGAAAAAGGTTGAGGAAGGACTCGCCAAAGGCCTATTCTTCCGCAAAGAAGACAATAGTGTTTGGGCCGACCTTACAAACGAAGGACTTGATCAAAAGTTGCTACTTAGAAGCGATGGCACATCGGTTTACATGACACAAGATATCGGAACAGCCGATATGCGCTTTAAGGATTACCCGATAGATAAGATGATTTACGTCGTGGGTAATGAGCAAAACTATCACTTCCAGGTGCTTTCCATCTTGTTAGATCGCCTTGGTTTCAAGTGGGGTAAAGCCTTAGTACACTTCTCTTACGGTATGGTTGAACTGCCAAATGGTAAGATGAAGAGCCGCGAAGGCACTGTTGTAGACGCTGATGACCTTGTAGCGGCGATGATAGATGACGCTCGTAAGACAAGCGATGAACTCGGAAAGTTTAAGGATATGACCGAAGAAGAGAAACAAAACGTGGCTCGTATCGTTGGCTTGGGTGCCTTGAAATACTTTATTTTGAAGGTAGATGCACGCAAAAATATGCTGTTTAACCCTGAAGAAAGCATTGATTTCAATGGCAATACAGGGCCTTTCATCCAATATACCTACGCGAGAATACGTTCTATTTTGCGTAAGGCTGAGGCCGAAAACATCACACTTCCCGAGACGTTGAGCATGGATGCACCTCTCAATGAGAAAGAAATCCAACTCATTCAAAAGCTCAACGACTTTGGTGCTGCAGTCGAACAAGCGGGTAAGGACTATAGTCCAAGTGGCATAGCCAACTATTGTTACGAGCTAACGAAAGACTTTAATCAGTTCTATCACGATTATAGCATCCTCAATGCCGACTCAAACGGCGAGAAGATTACACGCCTTGTGTTGGCCAAGAACGTAGCAAAGGTCATCAAAAATGGCATGGAACTGCTCGGAATCGAAGTTCCAGAACGTATGTAAACCCCTTTTTCAATCCCTCCAAATGGAGGGGATTGACGGGCTTAGACATGCACCTTGTTTTATCTTTTGAATCGTTTTACATCACAAATCGTTATATCTTTGGCAAAGAAACACGAATTATCAGATGTCCCTGACTGGCGAAACGATACGGTTTTGCCATTGGCTGAGGACGTAGAAGCGTATGCCTGGGCAGTCGATGCGGCTTGTTCGGGCAACCCAGGTCCTATGGAATACCAGGCCGTCGACCTGCAAACGGGAGCACGTGTGTTTCATTTCGGCCCCATGTATGGCACAAATAACATTGGCGAATTCCTTGCTATTGTCCACGCTTTGGCCTTGATCGACAAGCAAGGTGACCGCAATCGTGTTGTCTATTCAGACAGTTATAACGCCATTTTGTGGGTAAAGAACAAGAAATGTAAAACGAAATTAGACCGCAATTCGCAAACCGAAGCCCTCTTTCAAATTGTAGAACGCGCCGAGAACTGGCTGCGTACGCATCAGGTAATGACGCGGGTGATGAAATGGGAAACCAAGAAGTGGGGGGAGGTTCCCGCCGATTTTGGGCGCAAGAAGTAAATCATCATGCAATAAAATGCCGCATTTTATTTAGCGAAATGACGCAAATTGTCGTGTGAAATGCCTTGTTTTACACGATGAAATGACGCAAACCATTTAACCTTTAATTATCAATCATGTTACGCTCACAATTGTTTCATCTCGCAACTCGGTACGAGTTGTGTTTTTGATAGCCCGGGGTTGGCGAGGAACGAGCCTACCCCGGGTAAACGTTCGCAAGGAGATTCAACGCCATAGGTGTTGAGCTTTTTCTATGAAGACACGCTTATAATGAAACCTTTTATGGCGGATTACGCCGAAAAAGCGCAACACCTATGGCGTTGTTCCCCACCAACCATACCCTAACCCAGGGTAGCCTGCACTATCGTTTGGCGACCCTGGGCTATCAAAAACGCAACACCTACGGCGTTGTTCCCCACCAACCATACCCTAACCCAGGGTAGCCTGCACTATCGTTTGGCGACCCTGGGCTATCAAAAACGCAACACCTACGGCGTTGATACGTTTATTTTATAATACAATTAATGCCAACATGCAAATAAAAGAATCGCAAAATGTGTCAATATCCCAATGGATATATTTTCCATTATGAATGTTATAACGACGCAACACCATAGGTGTCGCGCTAATATTCCAATAAATACATCTGTTACCATGAATGTTCTCACTATGCAACGCTGTAAGCGTTGTACCTTTGATAGCCCAGGGTTGACGAGCGAAGGCGAAGTCTACCCTGGGTTATTTGTCGTGAGTGGTAACAACGCTGTAGGCGTTGTACCTTTTATTCCTCAATGTTTTATCGCGGCATTCCAAACAGAAAACGTACAACACCTACGGCGTTGACCTCCTCACTACATGCATAACCCAGGGTAGGCTGACGCCAACCCTGGGCTATCAAACGTACAACGCCTTCAGCGTTGAACTGCAAATGCATTATAAAACACGTCGAATGACCATACAATCTGCCTCATTTTACTCGATGAAATGACGCAAATCATCGTGTGAAATGACGCAAATTGTCGTATGATTAGCGTGGAATGACGTTATGGTTTGTTAGCGTCTGATCAGCGTTATCCAGCGAACAGGGTGCGATGAGCTGTAAAACAGGCTCTTGGTAACCATTTCCCATGATGCACCAAGAGCCTTTCTACCTTTATGTTTAAGTTTTATTTACCCTACAACAACCTCTCTTCTTTCGCAAATATCAATGCCGAGAACGGCCAAAAGCGCTGACAATCGCATGGCATTGCTATTGAACCACGTTTAGTTTAGCCTTGTTTGCCACGGCACTATCGGTGAGTTTATCCCAAACTTCATGGCGAATTGCTTGTTTTTTTGAATCATTTGTATTGCGATTGGCGAAGAGATTGTTTCGCATTTTATTTGATTACAGTTCTTTTTCCGCCTATGATATAGACGCCAGCAGGAGCATTTCTCACCGCCTCTTCCATCGAACCGGCCGACCAAAGGAAATATCCTTGCAGATTATAGACTTTGATTGGTTGTGCCTGTTGTGTCATTTCATGTTCCGGTATGAATGCAGTCTGCCCCTTACTATTATAATATGTGCCACACTTAAAGTCTAAATCTGAGGTCTGTACAGTGCCAACACTGCCTCCTCTGCCACAATTGAAGATAATCTTTGTGTTGTTTGGCAATGGCTTTTGCCCTGTATAAGTCCATTTCCAGATAGTAAAGCCGTCCTTTTTTTGGTCCGTTGGCGTGCAAACTACGCCAGGCCACTGACCGCCTGTATAGTTTTCATTCACATTATCGCCATTCCACACCCAGGCATATACCTCATTCCATCCTCTGTCATTAATGAAATAAGCAGCACATTCGCCTTGGGGCTGCGGTTGAACTGGCTGTTCTTGAACACCTGAAGGTTTGGAAACACGACGCTGATTGGCTCCTCCCGCGTATTCAAAATAAGTATCTTGCGTAATGTTTAGGATGTCTTCGGTCTGCCCATTGCCGTCATTGAGGATGAGATTAAAGGCCTCTTTACCCTCAACAGCAAACGAATACCAGTCTGTTGTGCCTATTCTTGTCTTATTGGTCAGCACCTTTCCCGGCCAAGCCCCATTGAGTTCGGTGGTGGTTCCGTTTGTTGTTGTCCAGGCATATAACTTAGGTGATGCCGTCGAAGTTGTGTGAACATAGACGGTTATCATGCTGTTGGGATCTACTTTCTTATAGGTGGCCTCACCATTTGTAGTCTCTTCCTCCCCATCTTGCATGCCTTTGGCTTCCCATTGGATAGTCTTTGTGTCGCCAAATCTCATGTCACTGCCGATGGTTATCCGCATATCGCCGTTGATTTCGACTTTATTTCCATTGTCAATCCTATACCATCCACTTGTAGCATCCTTGAGTTTAAGGTCTATATCGAGCGTTTCTGTACGGAAAGTACAGCCTTCAGGACTCATTTCTACAGCCGGATGAGTCACTGGAGTGGCTTCAACCCAGGTCGTACCCTCGTCAGTTGCCAACGCACTTTGGTCGGCTTGAGCGGGTGAAGTGGCGTAAAGGAAAGGACCATCCTCACCAAGTGAGAACGTACCTCCAAGCACATAGACGCGCGCATTGCCTCTACCTGCACACGAAGTGCTTTAGTTTTCCGTCATGAACTGTCTTTACATCGCCTGTAACGGCATCCTTATAAGTTCCGTTTTCGATACCCGTGAATGTGGCATCTCCATTCATACACACGAGCACATAAGAGTCTACATCGCCCGAAGTGTAGCGTTTCTTCCATGCACGGCCGCCATTTGATGAGCAACCTTCAGTCGAATATTGACCCTTTCTCAATGCCGGCACAGCCTGACGAATGCGATTCAAGGCTTGAAGATGACGCGCAAGAGGGTGTTCAAGCGTTTTCTTTACCTGACCATCTGCTTGAAATAAGCCGAAGTTTTCAGCCGATACGTTGCCCATTAGATTCTGTCCGTAGTATGCTCTGCCTGTATTTGCAAGCGGACCATTAGGTCCTTTGTCGCAAGGAGCACCCGCTTGGAACTCTACTTCCGAGCCATAATAGATGCAAGGAATGCCGCGTAGCAACCACATTACATCCATATTCTCGGCCCAAGCGGCTGTACCGCCGTTATAACGATTGTCAGAATCGGGGCCATAGTCATGCGAATCAACATACACAACGTTCCAAGTGGCGTCGTTATATAAGCGATCATTGCCCGTGGCGGTAGTCCAAGCAGACGCATAATTGCCGAAGTTCCAGTGCATAGGAAAGTCAATTACGTTGAAGCCGCTGGCCTCTTTATAGTCTGGTTTGTGGTAGTTGTTGCCCTGAAGTAAGGCATTCTCCGAGCTAAAAGCATTGCCGGGCTCTCCTTTATAGTCTGTATACTCAGCCTCACAACTATTCCGATTGGTGTCCGAAAAGGTCAAACCTTCGCCTACTGGAAAGTCTTTTCCCTCATATTCTGAAACATCTGAGCTCCAAGGATAAGTCTTTCCACCATGCTCACTCGCCCAAGTATAGAAGAAAGGACTAAGGGCTGACTGCCCACGATATACCGGTCCACTGTATCGAGCGCATACTTCTCCGAACATATAAAAGGGAGTTGGTGTGGTCTGTCCAGCCAAAAGGCGCTTTGAAGCGTATTGTTCGCCGAGGGCTTTGAACTGAGGTATGAACGCTTTATTAAACGTTAGACGTGCTATATGGCCTGAAGTGTCGATGCGAAATCCATCAACTCCCATCTTAATAAACGACCCATAACACTTCACTAAGTAATTATACACGGCGGGATTCTCGGTATTTAAGTCCACACAATCACCCGCTATTTGAGCCCACCAGCGTGTATCGTCGTCCCAATTAAAGTTCCCAAAGTGATGCCAATAATTGTTTTTATCATGGTTTTTGCCATCGGTGTTCTTCATAAGTGCCAGTCTTCGCTGGTATTGTGCACTCGGATTGAGTTGCAAATAGTCATTACCCAGCAGCTTAAGATTAGGAGAAAGGCTGTAATCGGCACTGCCTTGAGCCGTCACTTTGGTGCTCCTTGTGAAGGTTGGACAAAGGAACGACTCTCCAAAGTTACCCGTATGATTCAACACTATGTCAAGAATGATCTTTATTCCCTTAGCATGTGCGGCGTCAATAAGCTTTTGAAAGTCCACGTCTTCAGTCGCTCCATCGGCTATTCTGCTTTGATAGCGACTGTCAACACGTTCAAAACTCATCGCATGATAGCCGTGATAGTCATATCCCGAGGCGTTTTCCACAACGGGAGTAATCCAGATTGACGTGAAGCCTAAGGCCTTTATATAGTCTAATTTGTCTATAATGCCTTTGAAATCTCCACGCCAATAGGGGTCTTTTGTAGCCTTTTGTTGCTCTTGATTGTCCCAACAGAGCACGTTGTTTGATGGATCTCCGTCATAGAAACGCGTCGTCATGAGGAAATAAATGGATTCATCGCGGAAGTCAGTGCGGTTACTTGAAAACGTAACGCCATTGTCTGCAGAGGCTAAAAGCGTTGCACTGATAGCACAAAAGAGCAATAAAGCCCTCATCATATTCATCTTCATAGCGCTTAAATAAAATTAGATTAAACTGAGAATTAAGTTAGAATTGTTTAGATTTACATCTTATTTGCACAAATATAAGTAGGAAATGGCAAAGTTGTTTTCGCTTTTTCAAACAACATGCAATATTATTTGTGCAAACGTTTACCTAATTATCGCGACACAAATCATAAGATTCTGCATCTGCTATCCTATCTGTTTATCACTTAAAAACGGCCGATTCTCAAACCTAAATCACGCAGAGAGAGAGGCCAACTCTACCATTTTATGAAGTCAAAATACATGTTTTACACCCTCAAACCATTGAAAGTATGAAAATAAATGTAACTTTGTAGCCGTTAATTTGATAGAGAGAGTGAATAAAAAAATATCATTTCATTAAACAATATCCTTATGGAGAGCATCCTTTTTCTTTTATTAATGGCTATCGGACCAACCATTATACTCATCGTGGCCTATTATTTTACCTTCAATATTTCGCCAATTCAAACGCTACCCAGCTTCAAAACATTGCGTTTAAGAGCTGTTTTGAGCATCGAAGTTGCCGCAATTCTGTGTGTAATTACGATAGTGTTTGCCGAGAAATGGTTTCCAGTTTATAAACAGTGGCTATTCAATCACTCTTTACATGATATGTTTACATATCGCTTTATGCTACCTTTTGGCGCACTTTTTTGCTGGATTATCTTTGTGATATTCTATGAAAAGCATCATTGGATGCGTCAACATCCACAACATAGCAGGTTGATTTTCCACCACGAAAACCACATAAAAGATATTCAAGGCATATCTCTCATCAGTGTAGATAACGTAAAAGCCGGCCGAGGTGTATGCTTATCGTGGATTAATGGCTATTACATTGATGCCGATTCTCACGCTCTTCTTTTTGAAGTTTATACCTCAAGTAAGTTCCGTCAGCCTCCAATCAGGAATGTACTCTTTACAAAGAAGGTTACCAAACGCTTCTTTCCGGGTAAGACTTACCATGTAAGAGTGAAACGAAATACAATAGTTATAGAGGAGGAGAGTAGGGAATAAAGCCTCAAGTACAGTTACTTTGCAAAGCGAAGGAAGGGAAACAAAGCCTCACCCCCAGCCCTTTTGCAAAACGAAGGAAGGGAAACAAAGCCTCACCCCCAGCCCCTCCCCGAAGAGGGAGGGGAGTAGTTAGCCATGGAAATGGGGGGAATTGTTTTGGGGTTAATTAGAGGCGGTGATGTTGTTGATAATAAAGCGTAAAATGATTTGCGCCAAATCATCGCGTAATATGCCGTGTTTTACCATGCGAAATGACGCAGATTATCGCGTGAAATGACGGTGTTTATCATGTAAAGTCACATAGTGTATAATGCATTTGTAGTTCAACGCTGAAGGCGTTGTACGTTTTATAGCCCAGGGTTGGCGTCAGCCTACCCTGGGTTATGTGTGTAGTGAGGAGGTCAACGCCGTAGGTGTTGTACGTTTTCTGCGTGGAATGCCATGATAAAATGGCGAGAAATAAAAGGTACAACGCCTACAGCGTTGTTATCACTCACGGCAAACAACCCAGGGTAGACTTCGCTTTCGCTCGTCAACCCTGGGCTATAAAACGTACAACGCTTACAGCGTTGCGTAGTTGCAACATTCATAATGGCAAATACGTTCATTAGCAAATTGACATAATACCTACGGCATTGCATCATTACAACATCTATAATGGGAGATATATCCATTGGAATATTGTCATATTTTGCTATTTATTTATTCGTATATTGGCATCAATTGTATTATAAAATAAATGTTTCAACGCCATCGGTGTTGCGTTTTTGATAGCCCAGGGTTGCCAAACGATAGTGCAGGCTACCCTGGGTTAGGGTGTGTTTTGTGGGAAACAACGCCGTAGGTGTTGCACTTTTTTTGATTAATCCGCCTTAAAGGGTTTCATTATAAGCGTGCATCCATAGAAAAAGCTCAACACCTATGGCGTTGAATCTCCTTGCGAATGTTTACCCGGGGTAGGCTCGTTCCTCGCCAACCCCGGGCTATCAAAAGCACAACTCGTACCGAGTTGCGAGATGAAGTAATTGTAGTGACGATGATGTTGATAATGAAGCGTTAAATGATTTGCGTCATTTCATCGTGTAAAATACGGCAAATCATATCGTCATTTGACGCATTTTGCAGGCCCATTTGCCTCAAATCATTTTATTTTTAATGTGTAACAATGTTGTCATTGAAAATGCCCTGATTCATAACTTGATACCGCCTGTTCCCTTGCTTTTATGGCTTGGGTGAAAAACGAGGCTGTGACGGGTAGGCGTATGCAAGAGGATGATCGCATAAAACAATTTGTCCGAGCACATGATGGATGTGGTCGGACAAATCAAAGAGAGTGTGATAAAGAGATGAAGGCAAAGGAAAAGCTTTGCTTATGCTGGTTGTTTATTATCTGTTTAAGCGGTTTATAGTGCGTTGAATCTCATCGTTTAATTCGTCATTCGACGTTTTCAGCGTAGAAAGTTGGCGCACAATGTTGTGTCGTTGATAGTTGGTGTCAAACCAACCCAAGGTGTGTGCGGCCTTGATACGCACGCCATTATCCTCGTTTTCATTACTAATGATGCCAAGAAGTGTAGGGATAATCTGCGCTTGTGGTTTGTTTCGGAATCGCAAAATGGCATTTTCTCTGCGCACAGGTTTGTCATTTTGATTTGTGATTTCCTTCAAAACCTCAGCAAAGTTGCTTGGAGCCTTCTGTAAAGTCAGTCGTAACGGGCGGATAACTGCATCACTATAGCGTGGAGTTTCAGCCAATTGGCGATTGAGTTCGGCTGAAACCTTCTCACTGTCAAAGGCTTCTATGTTGCCCAATAGCTGGAAACCCAATCGTGGTTCGTGGCCACGCGTGATGAAAGTATGAACCAACGACGGAATCAGTTCTGGCGAACCATTGCGTGAAGCATAGATAGCTGCGAGCCGACGCACAAGTTCATAGCTGTCGTTGAGGGCAGATTGCAACACCATTACACTTTCTTCGGGGTAGAAAGACTGAGAAGTTTGAGTGCTTCCATGCGAACAACGAAGTCTTTCGACGTGTTATATTTCTTTGTTAACAGCTGTTGGGTCTCACGATTGCCTGATAACCACAGCTGACGCAAGGCCATTGCCTGAACATCGGGTAAGGGATGATTGAGCTGTTGCATCCAAAACTTCGCATCACGATGATGCAATGATAACGCAAGATTCATGGAAAAACCAGGGCGAGCATTATCCTTGAAGTGGAAAGTAGGGTCACCTATGACATGACTTTCTAAGTAACCATTAAACCGATTGAGGTTTCCCACACGCATACCTGTGGCAAGTAGTCCGATAAACTCATCGGGCCATTTGTCTTGCAAGGCATTAACCGTACCACCAATTGTGGCAATTGTGCTGCCATCGTTAAAGAGATAACTGCCTGCAATGTTATCATCGGCATGAAAAGAACCATTGAAACACGCATCAAACAACACAAAACGAGCATTTGTTTTGAGTTGATGAAGGTCGGAAGTATAGATATCTTGGTCGGCTGCAAATAAAGAATCACGGCGTTGAATGGCAGCATCGAAGGCCTCACGACACCAACTTTCGGGCACGTTTAACTGCTTAGCATAATAGCTTACGGCACTATCGGCGCCCACTTTCTTGGCACGTTCTGCCACCTTTGCATGCAGATAGCGCTTTATATTCTTAATCGACGCCTCAACACCAGACACGGCTTGGTTGCCATTGAGATACTGCGTATCGGGTGCTCCGTGGTGATGGAAGAGCAAAACATCAAGTTGTGGGTCCATGACTTCATTGAGATAAACCAGCTTTGCAGGGTAGAAGGTATCGAAATCCAAGAACTTCACCGTTGCCTTCTGACCGAAAAGAGAAGGCAACTGCTCACGCAATGCAAGCTGTTCTCCTGCCCATGCTCCCCTGTCTTCAGAGTTATAACCATGTCCGCGAGCCATTGTCAGGTGGTCAAGAACATTGTTTTGCTCAGCGTTTTTAAGTCTTGCAACCTTATAAAGATAGCTTTTTAGCAACTCATACTTATCTTTTCCCGCGATTTCTAAAGGCTTTATGCGACCTGTATAGATATCTGGCGAGAGATAAGTCTTGCTCTTTGGTGACAAACTATAATAGAAATAGAGTTGCTTTTCGGCATCTTGTTTGAGGTAATTGAATGTGAGTCCGAAGTCGTCATAATATCTATCGCTCGGCACACTGGATGCTTTCCAGTCGCTCTTTTGATTCATTTTAAAGGCAGAAGTGAGGTATTGTGCATCGCGAATCATGGGGATTGGGATGTCACCTACAAACACTGCACCCTCTAAGGGCTGCTGTTTGTTGCTGTGCCATTGCTTTAAGAGCGACTTGATGGCTTCGGGATTGCGCCATGTTGCCACGGCAATATAAGTGCCCAATCCATCGTTTTCAATGCAGTTTTTATAAGCCATCACCGCATCTTTTGCCTTTACATAGCTCGTGCTATCGATGATAATAGCAAAACTTGTGGGTGTTTTCCGCGTGGGACGAATGATATATTGCGCCATGGCATGAAGCGAAATGGCAAGAATAAACACTGAGAAGAAAAGTCTTTTCATACGCTTTTTCAGAAGTTTACGCCTAAGGTCACGCTGACATTACGGCGAGAATTAAAGGTTTTTGCCTTGGAATGAAGTTCACTAAAGGCAAGTTTTACGTAGCCATTGACGTTTGTTTGTTGGCGCAACAGCTGCGAATAGGTCAACGAAAGGCGTGCCCCCTGCGCATCAGCAGTAAGGAAGGCTTCGTCGAGAGGCTCCATTTCGCGCACTGTAATAAGGTCGTTGTTTGCACCACGATAGTCATATTTACCGCTGAATGCCCTCTTCATCATCAGTCGAACATCTAATAAGAGGCGCTGATTCATAGTCTTTCCAACGATAAAGTTATTGCGATAGTCGGCGAAAAGCATGGCGTTCTTGCTCTTTTTGACTGAAACGGGGAGCAGATATGCGTCATCTAAGCCCTGATAATCAATGCCAATAGCGCCTTGCCAGCTATATTCCGAGTTGCGAAGTCGCGTGAGAACATAGTTTAAGTGGCATCAGTGGTCTTATAAGTAGACCGAATATCGTGGTGAAGTTCTATCCAACCAGCCGATGAAGCAGTGTTATCTCGTTGCGAAAGATACGTGATTCCATTGGTAGATTTGTAGTTAAACGATGCATTAATCTGATGGATATAAGCTTTAGAATAAATGCTGTTTGCCACCTTAAAGCCAAGATTTCGTTCCGCGATTTGTGCGTCTTTGCGAGGTGTTGTGAAGCTAATGTCCACGTTCTCTACAAGCTTATCAGTGAACAATTCGCCAAGAATCTTCCAACGATCTGTATGGTGTTCATACTGTAAAGCAGTGCCCCAACGATTACCATAGTAGTTAGTTTGTCGGCCAATTCCTATGCCTTTATGTGCTGTTCCAAGTCCATATAGTTCATAATAGTGCAGTCGTCGTTGCATGTTTTCAAGCGACATGTCTGATTGTTCTTTTTGACTGACATAGTTAAGACTTGCACCTATCACGTCGTGTGCAGTCAAAGCATAAGTCAAACCAGGTTGAAGTTGCAGCTGATAAAAGCGTGCATCGACACGAGGATCACGTTGTTTGGCTGCCAACTGAGCCTTGTAAGTAGCTTGAATGCCAAAGTTAGGCGCTGAAACACAACAGGTGTGGCCACGCGGAAACGCAAATGATAATTCTGATGACGCCATTTGCTGGGCTGACCAGAGTCAACAACAAAGAAAGGTTGACCGCGATAAGGATCATTTAAGGATGCATTGAAACGGGCATCTCTTTCATTTTCGTGTGTGAAACGAAACTCTCCCCAAGCCAAAACCTTACCAAGATTGAGGTTACCTTCCGTGTAAACGTTCGCTTGTTGCTGCTTTTCGGCTGTGTAAACACGATGGAAATTTCCACTCTTTTGGTCGTAGTTAAACTGTAAAAGAGAGTAGTTTGGCGTTTGATCATACACCATTCCCGCCGCATTCTGTGTGTCAAACCATTGTCGTTGACCTTTGATGAGTTGTAAAGCAGCTGCAGAATGTCCATGGTTTTCATCTTGTGCAGAGATGGTTTGGGTCACATTAAATCCCAACAGCACAGAAATGAATAGGCGAAGTAATATATTTTTCGTCATGATTGGTTTTCTTTTTTGAAATGATTAAATTGAAATCTCATCAATAAGTCTTATTCCATGAGGGGCACACCTGTATGATATCGGTGGAGCATTGGAATCACTCCGCGCTCAAAATCATCGGTACTATTGTTCGTATCTTGTAGGATAATGGCCCCGTTATTGCGTCGAATCGTGTCGCCATTCTCAGTAACTACCTTTCTAACTACACCCAATCCGCAGTATGAAGAGCCTACCCATGTCATGCCAGCATCAATGACTGCAGGGATTCTTTTGGCATTAACGAATGTCTCGTTATTAATACATTCTACCGCATCAAGCACGTATTGAAGTGGTATTTTGGCTTTAATGTCTTTGCGATTCACCTCATGATCCTGGTATGTTTTGTTGTTAATGGGGTCCCAATCAGAGCCATTCGGTACTTTAAACATCGCGAAAGCACTTCCAAAAACAGAAGTAAGGAACTGAGGTTGCTTGCCGAATTCGGGTTTACCATCATAGAAAACATGTATCATATTGATAGCCTTTCCATCGGGAAATCGGTTATTAAAGGGGAAGAACTCAAACTCAGCATGACTACAATCTACAGGAGAATTGGGGTTGTATACAGGCAGTTTGTGGTTCACTGCCAATTGAGCGATGACGGCACTCTCGCCTGGTTGCAACGGATAATCATGCCCGTTACCAGGGAATTGCCATATACGCTCGGCATAACAAACGTCATTATTCACGCCACCGGCCCACACTGGAAGCTTACTTTTGTTGGCAACGTTGGGGGCAAGTTGGGCAAAATAAACGCCATCAAGATACTGAATATCGTTTGAGTTGTTATAAATCTCATAGAATTGGTCACGGAAATAGCCGAAGCCTGTAGGCGGTTTACTGCCTGCATAGTATATTTCTTTGAAGACTAATGGGCTTATTTTGAGTCCCTTTAGCGTGATATCAACAGACTGAACGCCTTTATAGAGCGCCTTGTTTACGGCATTTCCGTTTATGAAATACTCCGTTCCATCTGTAGAAAAGGCCGTCCCCGACACGCTAATGGTATAGATTCCAGGGACTATACTGTCAAGAATTGCATCGGCATTATCAGCATTTCGCGTATAATGATAACCGTCTTCATAGTTATCTAACTTAATAATGAGGTTCTTAACTGTGCCCAATTGTGCTACGTCTATATTCAAATTGACATTCACTTTCAATGGACTGACTTTCTCTGCTGTACGTGTTTCGTCAAAGCCTGTACAGGAAACACCGCATAAGACAATAGTAAGAATGAGAAGAATATGTTTCATTTTGATGATGATTTTATAGTTTTAATGACATCTCCATACCGAAAAAGAAGTCACTATTGAGTTTATTGTAGACGCCAGGATAACGTTTACTCTTCATAATGGGATAGCTTCTGAAGAAGTTATTGGCAAAGAATGAGACGCGAGCAATGTTACTTATCTCTTTCGTTACATTGACATTAAATTGGAAATAGGGTTTAACCGTCTCTTTGATTGCGTCAGCATGGCTTACATTTCGCAACAGATAATCATATCCTGCAGCCTTAACCTCGTCGACATTACTAAACTTTCCTGGCTCAAAGAAATGGGCTTTATGATCTTGTAAGTCCATAAACCCAACGGGAATCAAGTCATTTTCATACTCCGCCCAATTGCTTGGTTCCATATCGCCTGTGCCGTTAGCGTTACAACAAAGCCAATTCGTGGGATGTTATGCGTGGCACGAAGTGTTGTTACGAATTGTTTCGTAAAATCCTTACTACCTTTCGGAGCATAGATTGCAATGTTCTTTCTCACTGAAGGGTCACCATTTGAATTGTCATAGAACTCATATTGTTGTGGTGTATAGCATGCTTCAAGCCATGAACCATTAAGTTGAAAGCTTGTACGGATAGGCTTAATATAACCCGAAGTCAATTCAAACTCAACGCCTTTTGTACGTACATCCTGGCTATTTATAGGCGTATAATAAGGTGAAAGAATAGGATATACCCCCTTTGTTACTAACTGATTACTTGCATTACGCATATAGATGGCATAATCAAATGGCAGGAAGCTGGTTAACGTATTCCCCAAACTATATCCATTATAAAGGTGTTCCGTGAAGCCAGTAACGTTCAAACCAAACGTTCCTAAACGTAGATCTATGCCCACTTCTCGCTTAAAATTCTTCGCGATTCGAAGCGACTTGTTTTGCGTTTCGACGGTTTTCGTCGTAGAAAGTAATATGCGGTCAGCCTCTGGAATGCTTTCATTTGTCAGCTCATTGATGTGCACATATTCATAATAAGCCCTTTCGGGATAGAGATAAACGAGTGTAGGCATCTTGGCAGTAATACCATATCCCGCATGGAAAGTAAGGATATTAGGAAGTATATCGATTGAAGTGTTGAAACGAGGACTAACAGTTCCACCCACAACCGAGGCGTGATCATACCGCAATCCTGCCTGTAATCTAAGTGTGCGTTGACCCAAATTAATGTCAAGATTGTCTTCCGTATAAAGACTAAACAACTTGATATATGGGATATCTTTATAGCGGCGAGGGCGATAACTGCCGTCAAAGTTTGTCACAGATCTATAAGGTGGCGTCTCAACGCTCCACTTTGTACCTTCTCCTTCGTTGGCATCAAGCTTAAATTCTGCACCAAAGAGTAAACCATTATTTAAGCTTCCAAACGATTTAAACAGGTTAGCGGTGAGCTTACCAAACACATTTACCTCCCGACTATCAATCTCGTTGTGACTTACATAGCCGTTAGGCAGATAGTGAGCATAATATCCTGATGCAACATCCGAAGCCCCAAAATGAGTCAACTCCTGATGGTTTGCATCATAAACATGCTGTCCCACTCGGTTACTTAGAGTCGTCCCATCTATCAAAGTGCCTGAGTAGACAGCATTAGCTGCCGTTTCTTCGGCCTCTGTCATGCCTTGTTTTGAAACATAACTTGCCTGTAACACATATCTGATATTACGCAACCAACCTTGGTTTATCTGCCAAAGTCCATTGGTATTCAAGCGGAGTCCATAGTCTTCCTGACGTCTTTTGTCGAGTGGGAGATCAGGATTCTGAGCCAACTGGTCCTTAGAATAGTTAAAAGAAAGCGATGTGTTAGTGCGTAGTTTGTTATTAAAGAGCCCATTAGAATAAGCTAACCGCGTGTTGATACGCTGAAAAGTGAGGTCGTTATTGGTCACTTTATTATTGCTATAAGCATAATCTCCGCTCACATTCAATGCTCCCAACTTCTCGCCAAGTGTCCAACCACTTCCTAAACTGGCTTCATAGATGTTGGGATTTGCCTTTACACTAACGCGGAAAGGCTCGCGTCCAGCCTTTGTATGCAGGATAATTGCGCCCGAAGTAAGGTCACTATACTCCACAGAAGGAATGCCTCTGATAATCTCTACGGATTCAATGTTGTCGGTAGATACGTCACGTGTGTCTATGCCGGCATTGGCAGAAGCTCCTCCTGCCATAGAAGTAACAGCGCCGTTCAACGATGGATTGAGCGCACTTAGATTGGCATTGTTCGACAAAGGCGCACCATCTTGGATAATGGCTGTACCAAAAGAGTTTATCTGATTCAGCCCATTGTCACTCACTCCGCGTATAGTTGCCATACCTGCCTTGTTCAATTGCTGATTCGTGGATATGGCACCAGGAGCCAAAGCCAATACATCTGCAAGACTTGTTGCCTGTAAATGGTCGATGGCATTGCGATTAATATACGATGAAGTGGATGAGCCGCTCGTCTTAGTACGTGCTACTACAACGATGTTATCAAGGTGGAAGTTCTCCTCTTTCATTGTAAAGTTGAGATGCATACTACCTTTCAGATTGACAATCGTATCGATATCTTGCTTACCAATGTATTTGATGAGCATGCGAACACGCCCTTGTGGCACATTGTCTAAGCGGTAATGTCCCGATGCATTCGTAACCGTTACGAGCTTGAAGTCGGCAATTGAGATTGTCGCCCCAATGAGTCCTTGTCGCTCTGTGTCGCTGATAGTGCCGCTCACACTGCCCACCTGTTGTGCAGAACCGGTCAAAACGGCTGCAAAAAGCAGTGTAAACACGAAAAGAATCTTTAGATGTTTCATTTAATAATGGTGTGGGTTGTTTCTTAATTAATACGCATATAAGTACTCTCCTCATGGTGTGCAAACGGCACACACATAGGAACTGCAAAGTTAATTTATATAAATTAGCTATACAATACTATATAATAGGTATTTTATCACTGCAAAAACCCTACACGATTTATTTGTGAACGATGCGCAAGATAGAATAAAATGCAAGATGATTCACAAGAACATATCGTGTGATTCACTACGCAATGCATGCTCATTCACATGAAATCAGCTTGCTTTTCACCTCATTTTGTGCGCAGATGTGCATCATGTAAAACCATGAAAAATAAAAAATCTTCTGATGTTTCATATCATTTCTAAATAGAAAGCAAAAAGAAACACACAGAAGAATGAAGGAATAACCTAAATCAATAGGCTTATGTCACAACTCAACATGCTCCACATCGACACGCTCATGCAAAAAGACTTGCGCACTTTCCTTAAAGCGTTCGGGATTCTCGGTAGTCAGATAACGGCACGAACCGCCTTGCGTTATCTGCTGTTCAATGTCAAGATGTCGGCTAAGATAGCTTTGAAGACTCCCTGCAACATATTCACCTTGTGGGATAATCCGCACTCCTGGTGCCACATACTTAACGATTTTAGGCATCAAAATGGGGTAGTGTGTGCAGCCAAGTATAATGGTATCTATCGCCGGATCACGTCGCATGAGGTCGTCAATACGCTTCTTTACAAAGTAATCGGCACCCGGACTGTCGGCTTCATTGTATTCAACTAAGGGCACCCAAAACGGACATGCCACACCCGTTACTTTGATTTCGGGCCATAGTTTCTTGATTTCGAGCTCATAACTATGGCTCTTCACCGTTCCCTCGGTAGCCAAAAGACCCACATGATTGTTTTGGGTCAGTGTGCCAATCACCTCTGCTGTGGGCCTGATTACACCCAACACACGGCGTGAAGGGGTGATATTCGGTAAATCATTCTGCTGAATACTGCGCAAAGCTTTAGCCGAAGCAGTGTTACATCCGAGGATAACAAGGTGACAACCCAACTCAAAGAGTTTCATAACGGCTTGTCGAGTGAACTGATAAACCACATCAAACGAGCGCGTGCCATAAGGCGCACGGGCATTATCTCCGAGGTAGATATAGTCGTATTGGGGCAGCAATTGACGAATGCCATGCAGGATAGTAAGTCCTCCATAGCCTGAATCGAACACGCCTATCGGCCCTGGTTGTTCGGGAAACTTCGTCATCTTTTAACGCTTTACAGCATCTTTTACGAGCGCGTTGATGTCTTCTCCCACAATATTATTCACGTAAGGAACGGCATCATTGTCGGTGTTGAGGATGAAAGCATAGCCGCGTTCGGCACCAATGCGAGCCACAATAGCACGCAAACGCACTTTAAGTGCAGCCTTACTTTCGGCATCTGCTTGATCAAGTAAACGTTTAGACTCGTTCTTAAATGCCACGTTCTTCTCCATCATCTCTTGCAACTCAGCTTGCCGTTTCTGTAGAATCAGCGGAGCAAAGTCACGTTGTCCGTCAAGAAACTGCTCGTATTTCTTGTTGAAATCGTCCTCAACACGCTTACCTTCTTCTTCATATTTTGCACGAAGGGCAGCCATGTCACGTTCTGAAACGGCATATCCTGGCATAGCTTTCAATGCCTCTGAGAAACTGAAATACCCATATTTAAGAGGTGACTGCGCACTAATCGTGAGCGTCATTGCCATAAAAGTAAGTGCGAGAAATAGCTTTTTCATCTTTTCTTTGATTTATTTTTTATTTCCAAAACTCTGATTTTCCATCATGAACTCATTCGTAAATGGGGATTGCGAAACCTGCTTCGCTCAACAAACGATAGGTCATTCAATCGTCATTAGTCCCATCTCTGTTCATGTAATCTGTTGCGAAGATACAATCTTTTATTGAAATTGCAAAGTTTTTGAAATGGAATTGTCGCTACAAGGTCATTACATTGCCCTGCAAACTATATTTTTGCGTTTCATTGATAAAGGCTGAATGAGGGGGAATGTGAGCTGCATTGTATGGCTGATTGCATGATTCTATCACGTCTTTCCACGCAGAAAACGTACAACACCTACGGCGTTGGCCTCCTCATTACATGCATAACCTAAGGTAGGCTGACGCCAACCCTGGGCTATCAAACGTACAACGCCTACAGCGTTGAACTTAAATGGCATTTTAATTAGCGTCACTTTACACGCTAATCTGCGTCAAATGGTCACATGTTTTGCCGTATTTTACACGATGAAATGACGCAAACCATTTTACCTTTTATAATTAACGATATCAGTAGCTCCAATCAATCCCAAAATAAATCCCTCCATTTCCATGGCTAACTACTCCCCTCCCTCTTCGGGGAGGGGCTGGGGGAGAGGCTTTGTTTCCCTTACACTATTCTACCTTTAATTATCAACCACTTCACGCTCACAATTGTTTCATCTCGCAACTGCGTTGGTATTGTGCTATTATCCCAATGGATGAATTTCGCAATATAAATGCCCTCATGGTGCAACTCGGTACGAGTTGTTCCTTTGATAGCCCGGGGTTGGCGAGGGAACGAGCCTACCCCGGGTAAACATTCGCAAGGAGATTCAACGCCATAGGTGTTGAGCTTTTTCTATGAAAGCATGGTTATAGTGAGGTGTTTTATGTTGAATTACGCTTAGAAAGCATAACACCTACGGCGTAGGTACGTTCAATCCGTAACATGAATTACATTTTTTCGTACCTGAATTTATGGTAGATAACGCCGAAAAAGCGCAACACCTACGGCGTTGTTCCCCGTAAACCATACCCTAACCCAGGGTAGCCTGCACTATCGTTTGGCAACCCTGGGCTATCAAAAGCGCAACACCTACGGCGTTGGTACGTCCAATCCGTAACATGAATTACGTTTTTCCGCACCTGAATTCATGGTAGATAACGCCGAAAAAGCTCAACACCTACGGCGTTGAAATATGCATTTTTCTATACGATTTGTTTCGTCTTACAACTTGATTCAATGGCTTGGCACGCGGAAATAACCATTATCTACGGCGTTGATTCAAATAATTTGTGAAATGATATGTGTCGAGGAATAATTCAATATCCAATACCTCATACAATAATTTGCACCATTTCACGCGATAATTTGCGTCAAATGACCCTGTGTTTTGCTGTATTTTACACGATGAAAAGACGCAAATTGTTTTATATTTAATAATCAATATCATCACCACCCCAAATTAATCCCAAAATAACCTCCTTCATTTCCACGGCTAACCACTCCCCTCCCTCTTCGGGGAACCATAGGTCGCTGTTCGTGAAGCCTGCGAAACGAGGAAAGCAAAGGGCTGGGGGGAGAGGCTTTATTTGCCTTTTATATCAACGATGTTTGCATCATTACACCTCATGTTTATTCGTAATTTTTGATGGCATTAGCAGTTGATTGTCAGTTAAAACAGGTTAAAGAGGGAGATGTTTTTCGTGAGTTATTATTTTGTTTTCTCATGAATTATGTCTAACTTTGCAGGCGATTAATATATTAAGTGTAACATTTGTGGAAGAATTTGGCTGCTTGCAACCACATAAAAAAATGCTAAAACTGCAAAATCCCCCTCAGATTTTACGGTTACTTGGTATTTTTCCACGCTAAAAAAGTAATGGAAGAATGAGCTATTTATTTTCTTCAGAGTCGGTGTCTGAAGGTCATCCAGACAAGGTTTCCGACCAGATTTCAGATGCGTTACTTGACCAATTCCTCGCTTATGACGAGCATTCTCACTGTGCAATAGAGACATTTTGCACGACAGGTCAAGTGGTAATAATGGGTGAAGTGCGTTCAAACGAGTATATAGATCTACAGACTATCGCCCGAAACACAATCAAAAAGATTGGTTATACGAAAGCCGAATATCAGTTTGATGGTGACTCTTGCGGTGTAATGACAGCCATTCATGAGCAAAGCGACGATATAAACAGAGGCGTAAGTCGTACAGATGAGGACGAGCAGGGCGCCGGAGATCAAGGTATGATGTTTGGTTATGCAACGAATGAAACCGAGAATTACATGCCTGTTTCATTGGAGTTGTCTCACTTGTTGATGCAAACCTTGACGGAAATTCGCCGTGAAGGAAAGCAGATGACTTATCTTCGTCCTGATGCAAAGAGTCAAGTGACGATTGAATATAGTGATGCTGGTATTCCACTTCGTATTGATACGATTGTTGTTAGCACGCAACACGATGACTTCCTTGACGATGATAAGGCGATGTTGGCAAAGATTTGCGATGACGTTATCAATATTCTTATCCCACGTGTAAAGGCAAAGTTGGGTGGAAAAGTATTGGCATTGTTCAATGATGACATTAAATACTTTGTCAATCCTACGGGAAAATTCGTCATAGGTGGACCTCATGGAGATACTGGTTTGACGGGACGTAAGATAATAGTTGACACGTATGGTGGCAAGGGAGCACACGGAGGAGGCGCCTTTTCGGGTAAAGATCCGTCGAAAGTAGACCGTTCTGCCGCCTATGCTACACGTTATATTGCAAAGAATATGGTGGCAGCTGGCGTTGCAGATGAAATGCTTGTGCAACTTGCTTACGCTATAGGCGTGGCACAACCCGTTAGTGTTTATGTGGATACTTTCGGTCGAAGTAAGGTGCAAATGAGTGATGGTGAGATTGCAAAGAAAATCAAAGAGATGTTTGATTTGCGTCCACGTGCCATCGAACGGATGCTGAAACTGCGTCAGCCTATGTACTTAGAGACTGCTGCTTACGGTCATATGGGACGCAAGAATGAGGTGGTAAAGAAGACGTTTACAAGTCATTATCATGAATCAAAGACTATAGATGTTGAGCTGTTTACATGGGAAAAGCTCGATCGTGTGGACGAAATCAAGCGCGCATTCAACCTATAACAGCATAATAAGAGGGTGGATAGAGTTGCTATCTGCCCTTTTTTCAACTCCCCGAAACCATGCAACAAGAAGATTCTATCGCAAGTGCTGAGATGCAACAAGGCCGACAAGGTGCGGCTGTTCGTGTGCAGAAGCAACCCACTCCGGCTGAAGTCATAGGGTGGTTGCCTAAGAATGCAACGCCCGAGCAGCAAGATTCTGCCATTCAAGCACATATTAAACCCAGTAAGATTCGTTGGAGTAATCGACCTGATACGTTACATCTTCCAGGACAACCCGTTGGGAAAAGCTGGCGAGATGTAACGCTTCCGCGGTATTATAAGGAATCATTCTTCTCAAAATCTCCGTTGTTTCATCCCGAACAACCCGGCGGAAGATTGGGTGTTGCAGGTGACCCTGTGCCTTATTCTGTAGCGTCAGACAATGTCATTACAGGCATTCTGTTGTCTTGTTTCATTATTTGTATGGTGGGATATACTAAGTCGAAGCGATTCATTCAGCGTCAAGCGAAGAACTTCTTCTATGTTCAACATGGTGAGACTACAGTCATTTCAGAGACTTCAAGCGAGCTTCGCTTCCAGTTCTTCTTAATGCTTCAGACGTGTCTTCAACTCTCGTTGCTGTTCTTTTTCTATACACGTGCCACGATAAGTGACACATTTATCGTTGAACAATATAAGGTAATAGGATGGTTTACGGGTGGAATCTTAGCCTATTTCCTATTGAAAATAGCCGCTTATTCGATAGTAGACTTGACGTTCTTTGATGCGAAAAAAAATGAACAATGGCTGAAGTCATTCTTCTTTATCGTGTCAACAGAGGGCTTGTTAATATTTCCTGTTGTGATGCTTATGGCCTACTTTGGTCTTGAACTGCATCATGCCATGATTTATTCTTCATTTATCATTATTCTACTTAAAATCCTTTCGTTTTATAAGACCTATCTTATCTTTTTCAGATATAAAGGTAGTTTTCTGCAGAATATTTTGTACTTTTGTGCGCTTGAAGTCATACCCTTGCTCGCATTGTGGGGAGTTTTGGCGACGATTAATAGTTATTTGAAAATCAATTTTTAAGACATCAATGATAAAGAAGATTCTAATTTCTCAACCAAAGCCTGCAAGTGAGAAGTCGCCTTATTACGATCTTGCCCAAGAACACGGTGTAGAGATGGTGTTTAGACCATTCTTTAAGGTTGAAGGAATATCCTCTAAAGAGTTCAGACAGCAAAAGATTAGCATGTTAGATCATACAGCTGTAGTGTTCACCTCACGTCATGCGATAGATAATTACTTTAAGCTTGCAAAGGAATTACGCATCACTATACCTGAGGATATGAAGTATTTGCCTCATAGAGACTATTGCTCTTTACATACAAAAGTATGTTCAATATCGTAAACGCAAGGTTTTCTTTGGCACAAATGGTAAGATTGATGGTCTCATGCCACAGATGTTGAAGCATAAAGACGAGAAATACTTGGTGCCATTGAGTAGTGTTCATAACGACGATATAAAGAACATGCTCGATAGTAAGGGGCTAAAGCACAGCGAATGTGTGATGTATCGCACAATCAGTAATGACTTTACAGAAGAAGAAAAGAAAGACTTCGACTATGATATGCTGGTGTTTTTCAGTCCAACGGGCGTCAAAGCACTGAAGAAAAACTTTCCAGATTTCAAGCAAGGTGACATCAAAATAGCGGCTTTTGGGCCTGCAACAGCGAAAGAAGTTGAGGCAGAAGGCATGCACATAGACCTTGTTGCACCGAGTAAAGAGCATCCTTCGATGACCTCAGCGCTAAAGGCTTATCTTGCAGAAAATAAGTAAATCGTCATAAACCGATAGCAGTAGATGGTGGAAAACCCCTCTCATCGACTTCCAAAACAAGAGCGTGTATGCAGTAAAAAGCTTATTGACAGGCTCTTTAATGGTGGGCATAGTCACACAATGTCAGCCTTTCCGTTGCGTGTTGTCTATATGACAATGACGCAAGATGAAGGAGATGCCTCACTACCTCCCACGCAATTACTCGTTAGTGTGCCTAAGAAACATTTCAAACGAGCCGTAAAACGCAATCGGGTTAAACGTCAAGTGCGCGAGGCATATCGCCTGCAACGCCAAATCGTTTCACTCAAAGTCAAAGACAAGCAGAGTGTCGTCATGGCGTTTATATGGCTTGATGACAAGCTTTGGCCTACCGAAACGGTCAAGCAAAAGGTTGGAAACTTGATGCAACGCATTAGTGAAAAGCTATGAAAACGCTACACACTCTCTTGCATTGGCTATCGCGTCTTGTGGTGGGAGCATTGCTTTTACCCATCTACTTCTACCAACATGTCATCTCACCTTGCACGCCTCCATCGTGTCGTTTCACACCAACGTGCTCGGAATATGCCCGACAAGCTCTCATCAAACATGGCCCGTTGAAGGGACTTGCATTGGCAATATGGCGCATTCTCAGGTGTAATCCATGGGGAGGAAGCGGATATGATCCCGTGCCTTGAATGGCATCGGAAACCAACTCACGACATATCAATAAACAATGCAGCCGCATTCAAATTGTATCTGGCTGCTTTTCATAATATAAAAAGACATGGCAAAGAACTTCGTTGAAGAACTTAAATGGCGTGGTATGCTTGCACAGATCATGCCGGGAACAGAAGAATATCTGCAGACCCACATGGTGTCGGCCTATTTAGGCACTGACCCCACGGCGGATTCTCTGCATATCGGTCACCTCTGTGGCATCATGATGTTGCGCCATTTGCAGCGTTGTGGACATAAACCTTACTTGCTTGTTGGTGGAGCTACGGGCATGATAGGCGATCCTTCGGGCAAAAGTCAGGAGCGAAATCTGTTGGATTCAGAGACACTCTACCACAATCAAGAGGCCATCAAAAAGCAAGTGGCGAAGTTCCTTGACTTTGATGGCAGCGAGCCGAATAAGGCAGAACTCGTTAACAACTATGACTGGATGAAGGATTTCACGTTCCTTGATTTCGCAAGAGAAGTCGGAAAGCACATCACAGTCAATTATATGATGGCCAAAGACAGTGTACAGAAGAGATTAAATGGTGAAGCTCGCGATGGACTTTCATTCACTGAGTTCACTTATCAGCTTTTACAGGGCTATGATTTCCTTTATCAATATCAGCACTATGGCGTCAGATTGCAGCTCGGTGGAAACGATCAGTGGGGCAATATGACCACAGGAACGGAACTTATCCACCGTACTCTTGGCAACGATGCAGAGGCTTTCTGTCTCACTTGCCCATTGATTACAAAGGCAGATGGCAAGAAGTTTGGCAAAACGGAAAGCGGAAATGTTTGGCTTGACCGTCAACGCACCACACCTTATGCCTTCTATCAGTTCTGGTTGAACGTCAGTGATAGTGATGCCGAGCGTTATATCAAGATCTTTACTGACCTTGATAAGGAGGAGATTGATGGGCTTGTAGCCGAACATCAGCAAGATCCGGGCCGACGAATCCTACAGAAACGTCTCGCAGAAGAGGTCACTACGATGGTACATTCAAAGGAAGATCTCGATATGGCCATTGCCGCGAGCAACATACTCTTTGGTAAAGCCACCAAGGATAGCCTCGCTCAATTGGATGAGGCCACACTAAACGATGTGTTCAAAGATGTTCCTCACTACACGATTGACCGCTCATTGCTCGGTAATCCCGCTGTAGATGTGTTCAATCAAGAGGGAATGGACATCTTCCCAAGCAAGAGTGAGATGAGAAAACTCGTCAAAGGAGGTGGTGTAAGCTTGAATAAGGAGAAACTCTCTGCCTTTGATCAGCTTGTCACAACCGATGACCTTATCGATGGGAAATATCTTCTCGTACAACGCGGAAAGAAGAACTATTATCTCATCACCGTCAAGTAAGATTTCATTTGCATATCAATAAAAGAAGTCTGCAAGGCACTTTACCTTGCAGACTTTTTTGTATATTTGCTTCATCTATCTCAAATGATGTCATATGAAGAAATATATAATCACCTTTCTACTTCTGTTTTGCGCGCTCATCTGTACTGCTCAGGAATATAAAAGCTTTGATAAAGCCGAATGGAAACACATCAAAGCACTATGCGCTTCGCGTCCTGACAGCATTCGAAACCTTGTAAAAACCTTACTAAATGGCGTGACTAAGTCTCCATTAACCACGGCGAAGAGCCAGTTAATCTATATCGGGCAAAGCTATATCAGCCAGGGAAAGGAAGAAAAAATGGTTCAAGAAATGCTCAAAGCCCTTATGAAAGGCAACACCAACAAAGCCATAACCTACGCCCAACAGGCGCTCACTATCAATCCTATCAGCCTCCCTGCCATCGTTTTTATGGGCAGAGAAGCACGTAATATGGTAGGAAATGGCACCAATTCTCCTATAAATATTGACCCAGAAGTATACTATCTACGCATAGCAACGTGTGTTCTTGATGCCATATATTTAACGGGTGACGGCACCATAAGCCATCCTTTTGTCGTTACTTCTGAAGAAGATGCCCGCTTTTTCATGCACTATCAGTTGCGACTGAAAGGCGAAAAGCGAGCCAAAAGAACTGGAAATCGTCTTGATTTTGACCTGTATTGCGCCAGTGACCGCTATAATCGACCTACCATTTCCTTTGATATCACGCGCGTAATAGAACTTCAAGAGCAGCCGAAACAATAAAGGCCGATGTGTAAGGAATAACAAAAAATCAAGTAAAAATTTGGTAGTGTGCGAAAGAAACATTACCTTTGCACCCAGATTGTCCTATGGTGTAATGGTAGCACTACAGTTTTTGGTTCTGTCAGTGGTGGTTCGAATCCGCCTGGGACAACTCAAAAGCGCCGAAAGATACTTATATCTTTTGGCGATTTTTGTTTCTCCATGTTCCTTGTTTTGCCTCAAAATCTGTTTGAATGAAGCGCCTTTTCCGTCCATTTTAGTTAAGTTTCTTGAGCTACATTGATGTTATTCGTTTTATGGAATGAACGATTCTGCACCATCAGTAATGTGGTTTCTTTGCGTAATTTGTCCCAAATCATTTTATCTTTGATTATCAACCATGTCACCTTCACAATTGTTTCATCTCGCAACTCGGTACGAGTTGTTCTTTTGATAGCCCGGGGTTGGCGAGGAACGAGCCTACCCCGGGTGAGTATTCGCAAGGGGATTCAACGCCGTAGGTGTTGAGCTTTTTCTGTGAAGGCATGCTTACAACGAAATCTTTCATGGCAAATTAATCAAAAAAAGCACAACACCTACGGCGTTGTTCCCCACACGCCATACGCTAACCCAGGGTAGCCTGCGCTATCGCTTGCCAACCCTGGGCTATCAAAGGCGCAACACCTACGGCGTTGAAACGTGCATTTTGTAATACAATTGATGGCAACATGCGAATAAATAAACGCCAAAAGGTGCTAAGATTTCAATGGATATATCCTCCATAATGAATGCGCTCATCATGCAACGCTATGGGTGTTATGCCAATATCCAAATGGATGTATCCGCCATTGTGAATGTTATGATCACGCAACGCTGTAAGCGTTGTACCTATGATAGCCCAGGGTTGACGAGCGAAAGCGAAGTCTACCCTGGGTCATTTGCCGTGAGTAGTAACAACGCTGTAGGCGTTGTACCTTTTATTTATTGGTATTTTATCAAAGCATTCCACGCAGAAAACGTACAACACCTACGGCGTTGACCTCCTCACTATATGCATAACCCAGGGTAGGCTGACGCCAACCCTGGGCTATAAAAGGTACAACGCCTTCAGCGTTGAACTAATATGGTATTCTAAACAGCGTTATTTTACATGATGAACTGCGTCATTTTATCGCGTAAAATGACGCACTTTATCGTATAAAATGATAGAGATTGTATTGTCTTTCCAATGCCCTTTCTTTATAGTTGGCATAAGAAATTGATTTTCATAGGTTTATATTGTATTCAAAGTAAACTTTAATTTGCTGCGGAAAAGTATTTTGTGGTAAATCTTTTCATCTTTTGTGATGTTGGATTTATGGTTGATTTGTTCTGTTCTTATAAAGGAGTGGGACCATTCTTTTGCTGTATAGAGGTGAGGAAGTGAGGCTTTGCAAAGGAGGATGATACCTGAAATGTGATGAGTTATGAATCAAGACGGCGGATTAGAGCGCTATCTTTCTGGGCAAAAGGCATTGGATTTGTCTCAAAAGAAAAGCGGACTCATCAATGAAAATCATTGAAAAGTCCGCGTAAATAAAGTTGCGATTAATCTTTACAATTATGCGTTTACAGCGTCAGCGAGTTCTGCACCTGCTTTGAACTTAGCCACTTTCTTAGCTGCAATCTTGATTTTTGCCTTAGTTGCAGGGTTGATTCCCTCGCGAGCTGGACGCTCATTAACACTGAAAGTGCCAAAACCTACGAGCTGAATCTTATCGCCTTTCACGAGAGCTTCCTTGATAGCAGCTGTTGTTGCGTCTAATGCTTTCTTTGCTTCTGCCTTGCTCAAGCCTGCGCCTGCAGCAATCTTGTCGATCAATTCTGTTTTGTTCATAATTTTGTTTTAATTAGATGATTATTTAATGAATAATTCGTCACTTTATTTGGCAAATATAGATGATTCCTTTCATAAATCAAATAAAAAAGCGAAAAAAGTGGAATAAAATAGTAAAAATTGCCTTGAAACGGCCTTTCTATGGGCTATTTAAACGATATTTTTCGTATTTTTGCAGTCAAATAACAATTAGACAACAATAAAAAATCAACTCAAATGATGCGTATTCCCACCGTAACGAAGAACCTTCTCCTCATCAACGTGATAGCGTTTATCTTGATGTGGTTGCTTCAAAGAGTTAGTTTCATGGGTGGAACTCCGATAGACCTCAACAACATCTTTGGTCTTCACTTCTTCCTTGCGACTGATTTTCAATTCTATCAGCTCTTTACTTACATGTTCATGCATGCCAATTTAGAACATATTTTCTTTAATATGTTTGCGCTATGGATGTTTGGTATGGTTGTAGAACAAGTGTGGGGACCGCGTAGGTTCTTGTTTTATTACATTATATGTGGTATTGGTGCCGGAATCTTTCAAGAGGCAGCACAGTTTTGTTCGTTCTATTTGACAGTGTCATCTCACATCCCTTCGTTCACGATAGGACAACTTCCACAGATTGCTTACCAGCTATCTCCGATGTTGAATAACTGGACTACGGTCGGTGCTTCGGGTGCTATTTATGCCATACTGCTGGCATTTGGTATGCTGTTTCCAAACGAACGATTGTTTATTATCCCCATCCCCATTCCCATAAAAGCTAAGTTTTTCGTCATGATATATGCCGGCATACAACTTGTTATGGCGCTATCGACAACGAGTGATAACGTGGCTCACCTGGCTCATCTCGGTGGAATGATAGTGGGATTCTTCTTGATTCGTTATTGGAGAAGGCATCCGGGAGGTGGTAATAACGCTTTACAAGGACAGCAATTCTTTGATAATTTGAAGCGTAAATGGGATCATCGTAAGCAGCAACAAGGGGGAAATGGGAATGCCACTCACGTCAATGGAGACGATAATATCAATCGACAGAGCGACTGGGAATATAATCGTCGCAAGCAAGAAGATCAGGAAGAAGTAGACAGAATCCTTGATAAGATTCGCAAAGTGGTTATGATAGTCTTTCAGCGGATGAGAAACGGAGGCTCTTTGAAAGTAGTAAGAAGAACTGACGGCAGCGACAATGATGCATAATCTGAAACGATTCTCTTTGCAAATGGTGGCTGGAGCCAATCTGGCTACTATCTTAGTGATGCTTCTTGTGGGGTATTCGGATTGCTTAAACCCTATAAAACATCAGGTGTTAGCTAATGCCGGACTCGTTTTTCCCGTTTTTCTTATTATCAATTTTGGCTTTCTTGTCTTTTGGCTTTGCTTCAAAAAGAAAGGTGCTTTGTTGCCACTTGCAGGCTATCTTGTTTGTTATGGTCCTGTGAGAACCTATATTCCATTCAACATTCCACAGTCAGTTCCCGACAAAGCGATTAAGGTAATGTCTTATAATGTGTGGAGTTTTGCGGGGGTGGAAGCGCTATGCTGATGGGAAGTTTCCTATCTTGGAATATATTAAAGTGCAGCATCCTGATATCTTATGTATGCAGGAAGCCATGACAAATGAAATCGGACAACATCGTGTAGACGCTGTTCTTGATAAATTATATGCTTATAAAGATACGTTGAGATATTCGCAAACGAGTGATTGTATCGCCTTATACAGTAGATATCCCATTGTTTCTCATGAGCGCATTAGCTATCCATCGAAGGGAAATTTGAGTGGAGCCTTTGAGGTAAAGATAGGGAATGACACCGTGATTATAGTCAATAACCACCTTGAAACTACGGGACTTTCCAATGAGGATAAACGTGAGTTTAAGTCGTTAGTAAAGGGAGATTTAAAGGTGGCGGCAGCCAAACAAACTTCTTATCGCTTAGTAGATAAGCTTGGAGATGCCTCGGCTAAGCGAGCGGTTCAGGCTGATGCAGTTGCTCGATATATTAGTAATCATTTAGACAAAAGCATGATAGTGTGTGGCGATTTCAATGATACGCCCATATCTTATGCCCGACATACCATTGCAAAAAACCTCATTGATTGTTATGTTTCCACAGGAAATGGTCCGGGAGTAAGCTATCATGCTGGAGGAATGTATGTGCGAATAGATCATATTATGTGTACAAAAGATTGGCAACCTTATGCTTGTAAGGTCGACCATAGTATTGGAGAATCAGACCACTACCCAATAGTTTGCTGGTTGAAAAAGCGAGGAAATGGTTGAAAAAAATATATTTCACGCGTATAAATTTTACAGACTGCAAGAAATTTTGTATTTTTGCACGTCTACATATAATAGTAGGAACTTTCTTATTAAATTTAGAAAAACAATAAATCAATAACTAATAAAAAGATGCAAAACAAAGGAATTGTAATTTGTACAGCTGTTCTTCTGACGCTTGCAAGCATTTTCTATCTTTCATTCTCGGTTGCCACAGGTTACTATGACAGCCAAGCTGCAAAGATTAAAGACCCAATTGCGAGACAGGATTATAAAGATTCTGTGAAGTATTTGGGCATTTACTCCTATCAAAAGTGCTTGGAGACCCAGATAGGACTGGGACTTGACCTCAAAGGTGGTATGAATGTGATTCTTGAAATCTCTGTTCCCGATGTATTGGAAACGTTGGCAGATCACAAGACGGACCCCGCTTTTGTTAAATCAATGAAGCAAGCTCGCACTGAAGAAGAGACGAGTCAGAGTGACTTTATATCACTTTTTGTGAAGTATTATCATCAAAATGCACCGGGACATCGCCTTGCTGAGCTCTTTGCTACACAGCAATTACAAGGTAAAATCAATCCACAGAGCACTGATTCAGAAGTAGAGAAGGTGTTACGACAGGAGGTTCAGGCTGCAATTGATAACTCTTTCAACGTTGTACGCACTCGTATTGATAAGTTTGGAGTTGTACAACCCAACATTCAGAAACTCGAAGGACAGACTGGTCGCATTATGGTTGAGATGCCAGGTATCAAAGAACCTGAGCGCATGCGTAAGCTTTTACAGGGTAGTGCGAATCTGGAGTTCTGGGAAACATACAATGCTGACGAGGTAATTCCTTATTTGCAACAACTTGATAGCCGTCTTGCGAACGACGCTTCTAATGATACTACTACTGCAAAGAAGGCCATTAAGAAGGCTGATGCGAAAAAGGTTAAGTTCCAATTGAAGAATAATGACGACGAGACTCCTACTCAAAAGAGTAATGCACAGATGGAAGCTGCGAAGAAACAACACCCATTGTTGGCAATGCTTCAGACCACAGGACAGAACTCTTTGGCACTCGTTGGTTATGCAAGTGTACGAGATACAGCTGCTATTAGCAAGTTAATCTATGGACAAACTGCTAAGCAAATTCTTCCAACCGACCTCAAATTGCTTTGGAGTGCAACGCCAGAAGATGGTATCAAAGCTAAGAATATTTATGGTCTTTACGCTATAAAGGTTTCATCAAGTAACGGACAAGCTCCTCTACAGGGCGACGTTGTAGTTGATGCAAAGGATGAGTTCAATCATGTAACAGGCCAACCTGAGGTCAACATGACTATGAATACAGAAGGTGCACGCCGTTGGGCTGCGCTGACAAAGCTAATGTTGGTAAGGCCATTGCTATCGTTTTGGATAATGCAGTGTACTCTGCTCCACGCGTAAATGGCGAGATTGATGGTGGCTCAAGTGCTATTTCTGGTAACTTTACCGTAGAAATGACAAAAGACCTTGCCAATACTTTGAAGTCAGGTCGTATGCCAGCACCTGCTCGAATCGTTCAAGAAGAGGTGGTAGGTCCTACACTTGGTGCCGCATCTATACAGCAAGGAATCATCTCTTTCGCTATCGCTTTCGTGCTGTTGATTATCTATATGGTGATGATGTATAACTTCATCCCAGGTATGATCGCTAATACAGCGTTGGTTATCAACGTATTTTTCACGCTCGGTATACTCACTTCGTTCCAGGCGGCATTGACAATGTCGGGTATTGCAGGTATGGTTCTGTCGTTAGGTACGGCAGTCGACGCCAATGTTCTTATCTATGAACGCATCAAAGAAGAGCTAAGAGCGGGCAAAGGAATGAAGCAAGCAGTCGCCGCGGGATATAGTAATGCCTTCTCAGCTATCTTTGATTCTAACTTAACTTCACTCATAACCGGTGTTATCCTCTATGTCTTCGGAACCGGACCTATCCAAGGTTTCGCTACAACTTGGATTATAGGTATTGTTTGTTCGTTCTTCAGTGCTGTGTTCTTGACAAGACTTGTTTTCGAACATCAACTCAACAAAGACCGTTGGATGAATCTAAAGTACTGGACAAGTGTTAGTAAAAACCTTATGCAGAATAAGGATTATAAGTTTATGTCCATGTATAAAGGCACCTTCACTGTAGCCATTTTAGCTTCTGTTGTCTTTATAGGTAGCTTCTTTGTTCGCGGACTTTCTCAGAGCATTGACTTCACTGGAGGTCGTAACTACGTTGTACAGTTCGAGAAACCAACCGAGCCTGAGCAGGTACGTGAAGTCTTAACACATGTGTTCCCAGGCTGTACTACCAACGCACTTTCACTCGGAACAGACAATAAAACGATTCGAATCTCAACCAACTATAAGATAGAATCTAACAGTCCTACGGTTGATGATGAGGCCGAAAGTAAGTTATATCAGGGCTTGAAACAAGCTGGTTTAGTTTCTCAAAAGAGTGTACAGGCGTTTAAGAATCCTGATGTTCGCACCGGAGGTTCTATCATAAGCAGTTCCAAAGTAGGTCCTTCTGTGGCTAAGGATGTAACTTATGGCGCTATCATCAGTGTCATTATCGCACTTGTTGCCATCTTCCTTTATATCCTTATACGCTTCCGCAACGTGGCCTTCTCAGCCGGTTCAACCATCGCTTTGATTTTCGATGCCTTGACGGTTGTAGGATTCTTCTCACTGCTTCAAGGATTGTTACCATTCTCTTTAGAGGTCGATCAGACGTTTATTGGTGCAGTTTTGACCGTCATTGGTTACTCTATCAACGATAAAGTGGTTGTGTTCGACCGTATTCGTGAGAACTTCCGCCTCCATCCAAAACAGGATGTACAGAAAGTTTTCAATGATTCTATCAACCAAACATTGGCACGTACCATCAACACTGGCTTCTCTACGTTGATCGTATTGGTAGTAATTCTGTTGTTGGGTGGTAAGAGTATTCAGCCGTTTGCTTTCGCTATGACTCTTGGTGTGGTATTCGGTACGCTCTCATCAATCTTCATTGCTTCGCCAATCGCTTACCTCTTTATGGGTAAAACGATTAAAGACCGCCGCTTAGAAGAGGCTGCTCTTGAGGCGGTAGAACAGAAATAATGATTCAAAACAAAGTGTAACATCCGCTGTGGTGTTACTCTTTAAATGATAAAAGTCTGCAAATGCAAGTGCGTTTGCAGACTTTTTTCTTTTCAATCCATATTGGAAATATAAGCTAAGGCTCTTTACTCATCAAACAATCTGTGCCATTTCGTGCGATGATTTGCGTCATTTAATGCGCTAAAACCTATCATATTACACGACAATTAGGCCCATTTCATTTTATCAAAAGAGTAGCTTTATAGCGTTGATCTGAATCTTCTCTTCCGCGTTTTATCCGAACATGCCATCCATAATAAATCATATTACTCCCCTCTCTCTTCGGAGAGGGGCTGGGGGAGAGGCTTTCTTTTCCTACAAAAAGAAAGGGGCGGAATCAAATTCCGCCCCTTTTGAACTATATGTTAGCTTCGTTTACTTCATTTTGTTGAGTTGAGCTTTCACCTCAGCAGTAACATCCTTGCTCAAAGTATCGCTGATATAAGGGATGCCAGAGCTTACATCCATGATGTAAACATAGCCACCTGCCTTGCCGACAGCCTTGATAGCATTAACCAATTTGGTAGTGATAGGTTGCATTTTCTCCTGCTGTTCCTTAGACAAAGTCTGTTGATTGTCTTGCAAAGCCTGCTGATATTTCTGATAGAGCCCATTGAGTTCGTTCTCAGTTTCCTGCTGCTTTGTAGCGTTCATTGTAGACTTATTCTTCTCATAGTCTTGGCTTTTACGCTGCAATTCGTCTTGCATTGCTTTGAGATCATTCTCAAACTGCTTTGCTTTTGCTTCCATTTCGCCACGTGCCTTGATGAATTCAGGCATCTGAGACATTACTTCCTGTGCGTTGATGTGACCAAATTTCTGTGCGAATGTCGCAAGAGGAGCGAACATCAACATCATTAAAAGAATCTTTTTCATTTTGTTTTCGTTTTATTGTTTGTTATATAATCATTTTTTATTTGATGCATTCTTGAGACTGCTTTGTGTCATTTCGGCAATAGCTATGACGCAACTGGTCTTCTATTTTGTGTCAGAGAGTGGGCTAAAAGCTTAGCGGCTGTATCCCAATTTCTGTAAAACCTCGTTGGAAATGTCTATCTTTGGGCTGCCAAAGATGATGCCTTGGTCACTCGAACGATCGACAACGAGGCTGTAACCACGTAGTTCTGATATCTCTTTTACAGCGTTATAGACTTCCTCTTGGATAGGCGCCATCAAGGCTTCTCGCTTTGAACAACTCACCTTCAGGCCCAAAGTATTTCTTTTTCAAGTCGGCTGCGGCCTTTTCTTTGTTCATTATCTGCTCTTGTTTAGTCTTTTTCTGCTCTTGAGAGAGGAAAACCGACTCGTTCTGATAGTTCTTATACATCGTACTTGCTTCGGTATTGAGCGCCTCTACCTCTGCTTGCCATTTCCGACTGACTTGATTTAGTTGCTCGTTTGCACGTTCATAGGCTGGAATATTCTTGAAAATGTATTCCATATCGACTAAAGCGAACTTCTGTGCAGAGGCAGACGATGGTAAAAATGCGAGCAGGAAGAAAGGTAACATGAACCTTAGTGCCTTGTTATAAAATGTTTTTTTCATATCTGTTTGTTTTTAGTTGACGAGTAGACAAGTGCACAAGTAAACGTGTTTATTGTTGGCTTGTCTATTCATCTGTTTATAATCTGCATGAGCATCTGTACCCAATAAGCTTAAAACTCAGTGAACACATCACTCGTAAACGCGTTAACTTGTCCACTCGTCCACAGACTTAGAACTCTTGTCCGAGGATAAAGTGGAACTGACTTCCGCCCTTCTTTCCGTTGACATTATCCTTATCGAAGCCATAAGCCCAATCAATACCCATCAAACCAACCATTGGAAGGTAGATACGTACACCGAGACCGGCACTTCGTTTCATATCAAACGGGTTGAAATATTTAGTATCCGACCAAGCGTTTCCGGCTTCAACGAAGCCTAATCCATAGATAGTTGTGTTGCCTAATAAGAATGGATAGCGCAACTCAAGCGTGAATCGGTCGTATGCATAGCCGTTATATGCGAGCGAACCATTGTCATAACCACGCAGTCCTATGGTCTCATCGGCGTAGCTTGAAGAGTATCCGCTCATGCCATCTCCACCCACATAGTAGGTCTCAAAGGGGACTCTTCTTGTACTTGTTATAGCTTCCCTAACAAGCCCATCTCAATGCGAGTCATCAGTACAAAGCACTTTTTGTCCGCCGCTTAATGCCGTATAAGTCTTTGCCTTAAACTTCCATTTGTGGTATTCAACCCAACGATACTTCTCCTGTTGTTCGGCAGAATAGGTTGGAGAATAAGGGTTCATAGCCAGGTTTTTGTAGTCTTTGTGACTCCAAACACTCCATGGTGGGGTGAGGGTTACACTTGCAGTGAACTCTGAACCACGGCGTGGGAAGAGAGGATTATCCGTTGAAGTGCGACTTAAAGAGATGCTTAAGTTGAGGTTGTTTGCAGCTCCATTCGTCATCAAGAAATACTTCCAGTTCTTCAATTCATAGCGTTGATAAGCCAATTGTGCCGAGAGTACGAAGTAATCATCAGGCCAACGGAGACGCTTTCCCCAACCAATGCTGACACCATACATGCGCATATAGGTATCAGGGTCATAGTAGTTCTCGTAATAGTTGTTGTTATAGTTGCCATAACCATAGCCATATCCGCTGTAGTAAGAGTTCAGATAGTTCATGCGGTAGGCATCATTGTAGTAGCTACTTGATACATCTGTCATCTTACTGAAGTACACTCCAACGCTGAATTGGTTAGGACGTTTGCCGCCAAGCCAGTTGGTTGAATAGCTTGCATTATAGCTTTGATAATATGTTCCGTTAGTCTGTGCACTAAGACTCAACACCTCTCCGTCACCGATTGGCATGATTCCGCGGTGCTCTTTGTTCTTTCTGAAGAGGTTTGCCATTGAGAAGTTGTTCAACTTTAAGCCTACTTTACCTATCACACCTGTTTGTCCCCATCCCAAAGAAAACTCTATTTGGTCATTACTTTTCTGTTCCAAGTTGTAGTTAATGTCCACTGTTCCATCCTCTGGATTGGGCTTAACGTCGGGCTGACTACTCTTCTCTGGGTCGAAATGTCCCATGGACTGAATCTCTCGAAGCGAGCGCATTAGTGCCTCACGAGAGAATAAATCTCCTGGCTTTGTACGCAGTTCACGGCGTACAACGTTCTCATATAGACGAGTATTACCATTGATGCGCACGTGACTTAGATAGGCTTGAGGACCTTCTGTGACGCGCATCTCAAGGTCAATAGAGTCGCCATCGATGTTCACTTCAGTCGGATTAATGCTGGAGAAGACGTATCCGTTGTTGTAATATAAGTTAGCTACGGCGTCATCATCCTTGGAAACACGCTTCTCAAGAAGCTTTTGATTGTAGACATCTCCCTTCTTTAAGCCTAAGATTGCATTCAATCTTTGCGTTGGATAGACTGTGTTTCCGACCCAAGTAATATTGCGAAGGTAATACTTTTGACCTTCGTCTACCTTTAAATAGATGTCAACATGTTTCGGATCTACATTCCAAACACTGTCTTTAAGGATAGTAGCGTCGCGATAACCATATTCATTATATTTCTCAATCAGATTCTTTTTGTCGGTCTCCCAGCGTTCAGGTGTGAACTTCTTTGCCTTGAGGAAAGAGCCTAATTTGCCTGCTTCGTGGGTCTTAGAAAAGGCACCTTTCTTAAAAAGTCCACCTTTTATCTTCGACAAACTCAATGCTTTGTTCCCTTCAATGAAGATGTTTCTCACCTTCATCTTTTCCTTTTTATCTACGATAACATCAAGAATCACGTTGCCTTTATTAGCTACATCATCCCTCTGTCGTATCGTTATTTCCGCATTTTTGAATCCCTTGTCGTCGAAATACTTCTTTGCTAAGATCTTCGCGCGGTCTATCATGTTCGGTGTTATCTGTGAACCTTTGAGCAGACCGAGCTTATTTCCATGTCTTCTCGTTCGCTTTTTTTCAGTCCTTCATAGTTAATCACCGATACGCGTGGACGAGTTTTCAACGCGATATGCAAGTAAATCTTTCGCCCAACGATTGAATCGGCCGAAATCTGAACGTCAGAAAAGAGGCCATGACGCCAGTAACGTTTCACTGCATTCGTGATATCGGCCCCAGGAACTGTAATCTCTTGGCCTACTTGTAGTCCCGAAATACCAGACAACATGTAGTCTTCGTAGCCTTGAACTCCCGAGATATTAATGCCACCGATAATGCAAGAGCGCGGTGTTCCGGCATAAGAGATATCAGGATATAGTATCTTGTCCTGTGCAAAAGCAGGGATAGCACTTGTCAATCCCGCTGCGAAGATGATAAAAACTTTCTTTATATTGTTCATTACCAATGATGTTTCTTATTGCTGTTTCGTTCTTATTCGTTTGTCAAAGCATTCTTATTTTACGGCTTCGGCTTCTATCTGAGCTTCTGTTTTGCCAAATCTCCGCTGACGGTTCTGGTAACTCAGGATGGCTTTATGCAAGTCGTCTTCATTAAAGTCGGGCCAATATGTATCACAAAAATATAGCTCCGAGTAGGCAATCTGCCATAAAAAGGAAGTTGCTAATCCGTAGTTCTCCGCCCGTACGTATTAGCAGTTCAGGGTCTGGCATGAAGCTTGTTTGCAGATGACGGCTAATGACTTCTTCCGTGATTTCTTCCGGAACAAGAGCCTTATCCTTATGTTCCGTGAGGAGTTCTCGCATGGCTTGCGCCATCTCCCAACGTGCACTATAACTCAAAGCCACAACCATTGTCATCGCAGAATTAGTCTTTGTATGCTCTTCTGTCTCTCTAAGTTTCTGCTCAACCTCGGCAGGAAGTCTCTTTCTATCACCGATAACACGAAACCTTACGTTATTCTTCATGAAGATTTCATCCTCAAGTGATGTGAGCACTAAGCCCATTAAGGCACTTATTTCGTCTGCAGGACGGTTCCAATTCTCAGTAGAAAAGGTATAAAGCGTAAGGAATTTAACTCCCAATCGCGTAGCTTCCGACGTGATTCTACGCACTGCATCCACGCCAGCTTGATGTCCATAGCTGCGTGGTTTGCCTCTTTCTGCCGCCCAACGCCCATTGCCATCCATGATAATGGCAATGTGTTTGGGAATTCGTGTCCTATCTAATGAAGCTTCCATATCTTCGTTTTATATTCTGTTTGGCGTCTCTTTACACTGCAAAATAAGTCACTTTACGATTCAAAATAACTCATTTTATCGTGTAAAAGCACCTATTTTATCGTGTGAAAGCACCTATTTTATATCTTTGTTACACGTCGTACATTTCGGCATAAAGCTATAACTTAGCGTCAGTTGCAAGGCAGAATAGCAATCTTTATTCTTGAAAATGCCCGACGAAGTGATTCCATACGGATCTTTCTTCCCATCAAGTTTGTCGCTCATTGCAAAGTGCATGGCCCATGCTATGCCTGCATTCACGCGCGTACCTATTTTATATTTCAGGCCAACCCCTATTGGAACATTTGCTGTAAAGACGTTTGTTGCATCACCACTTGCATAGGTTCCACCCACTCCTATAAATAGAAATGGAGTCAAATGCTTGCTCCGTAGTAGTCTTTTCCAGTGCCATAAGGCCAGAAATTGTATTCATACATCAGACTAACATCCGTTAGTTTGTTACTGAAATGATAGGGTGATGCTGACGATGAGGGGTAAACGGTTCGCACATCACGTTCATTTCCCTTGAGAGTTCCTATCGAAGCATCTAACCGAAGCGCCATATATGCATTGAGATTACGGCGTACAAACACCGTCATCATAGGCTGAAGATCTCGCGTAAGTATGTTATTATAGTCGCCCAAATAACCCATTATGCCTAAGCCTCCGCCCACTTCCATGAGATATTCATCATCGGTTTGGGCCTTCATGCCAAGCATTGTAGCCAGCATGATGAGTAGAAGCATCGCGCGTTGCATCTCTATTGCCTATTTCTTCAGTATCAATCCAGCTAAGTTACCTTTCCAAATCTTGCCACTTCCACCAGCAATCAACCAAAGGTCTTGATGCTCATCTACGACCATAGCAAATGAAGTCTCACTGCTTTCAAAGCCTTCTGGCAATGTGATTCGGTCGTCTTTTTTCCATCCAAGCCCTTGACCTTCGCTGACAAAGAAGCTTTCAAAGGCCTTTGCTTGATAGTTTCCGAGTCCTTTTCCGCCAAGCGCGATGAGGTCATCTCCCACACTAACAATCTGAAGATGGGTCAAACCAGGAGCCACATACGCTGGTTCGTCCAACCCATAGAATCTCCATGGCTGTGCAGGTTGGTTGGGATCAATCTGTTTTCCCCATACCTTTGCGCCGAGAACATCATTGGTTGTCGGTGCGTTTCCTACCATCACAAGATTATAAACGCCAGCATTCACTTTTGAAGCAAAGCTGAACAAATGAATATTTTGACTTGGTAATTCACTTAAATCGCCATTAGTTGTGTCTATACTCCAGCTTGTTCCGCCGTCTTCCGACTTCATCATGCCGCTGTTTCCAACGCCATAGAGTACTCCATTGACACCGCCGACCAACTGTCTCAAGGCAGCATGGCCTCTTGTTTCCCATGACTGACCATCTTGACTGCGCAAAATCTGTCCGCCACTACAGGTATAAAGGAAGCCATCAAAAGCTATAAGATTGCTTGAAGCTTGTGCATCGAGTGTCTTATCAGGGCTGAGTTGCTGCCAGCTTTGTATCTGGTTAGACGATGTAACATAGAGCTTTGTTGTACCATTTTCCGTGCCCATGACATACACTTTGCCATTCATCGCTACCGCTTTCATGGCAGAGAGTGCGCCCAAACGGCTGTCTTGTCCTGTTGTCGACTGCCAAACAAAGCGACCAACCTGCGTCTTATGCACGTTGACCTTTACCGTATAACTACGATTATACTTGCCACTTTGGCTGTAAACAATGAGCGTTCTTGGTTTAGAAAAGTCCAAAGAGTCTGTCGTTACATAGAATTTCAGCGAGTCAGAAGTCATGCTTTTCAATACCACTGAACCTCCGTTCTTGGCAGCAATCGTACAAAGTGCCTTGCGAACATCCACTCCATAGGGCAAGGAATCAACGTTATAAATCTCTCGATTCATTTGATCGATATAGAATTTATAGCTACTTGCGTTCAACGTTGTATGGATAATAGTGTCTGCTCCGGCTTTCGTCTTCGCATGTTTTGTATACTTCAGTGTCCCCAAAGAAAACGCTGTAATCGCTGAATCATCGTAAGTTGTGCCCTCATCATCATTGCCTTTGAGACATGAAGTAAAGGCTAATAGAGCGGAGAATAGCGCAGTAAAGGACAAAAGTTTGGTCTTCATTCTACGTAGTTTATGTTATCTTTTTCCTGCATTGACACCTTGTCTCACAGGTTTTTGATTGCAAATTTAAGCAGAATTCTGCAAATAGGCCACTATTCTGTACTATTATTATGTAAAATAATGATTATTCTTTTGTTTTTTAAGGTTGTTTTACAAAGCGTGTTTGCAGTCAACAAGCAACCTCGTTTGCTTTTACATATAATGTGCTTTGCCTTTACAATTGGCATGGGGTGGCTCTACCTGTCTTTCTCATGGGACTTTATGGTAAGATTGTTCATGTGCGTCAGGCGCTCAATTCCACCTAAATCAGGGTTCTTTTTAAGTTGTTTTACACACTAATAAATCATCCTCTGATGTGTAAAAAAGATACATGTATTTCGTTTGAAGTCTTTGATCGTGACTTCAAACGAATAGCATATATCAATAGAACGACTAAAAACATAGTCGAACGCGTTTCAAAACATGATGTGTTTAATTGTCATTGAGCTGGCGTTGTCTAACAAGTGACAACGCCCTATGACTCAGTTAAGGTTGTTTTCCGATATAAGCGAGAATGCCACCATCAACATATAAGATGTGACCATTAATGAAATCACTCGCATCTGAGGCTAAGAACACTGCGGGACCCATTAGGTCTTCGGGCGTGCCCCAACGTGCCGCGGGGGTCTTACTAATAATGAATCGGTCGAAGGGATGACGGCTTCCGTCTGCTTGAAGCTCACGAAGTGGAGCAGTTTGTGGCGTTGCAATATAGCCCGGTCCTATGCCGTTGCATTGTATATTGTGTTCACCAAACTCCGAACAAATGTTGCGTGTGAGCATCTTTAGACCGCCTTTGGCTGCTGCATAAGCACTAACCGTCTCGCGTCCCAATTCACTCATCATCGAACATATATTGATAATCTTTCCATGTCCCTTGCGTTTCATGCCAGGGATAACGGCTTTTGAGACAATGAAAGGGGCGTTAAGATCAATGTCTATGACTTGACGGAAGTCCTCAACACTCATTTCTTCCATTGGAATACGCTTGATAATACCAGCATTATTGACGAGAATATCAATCGTTCCGAGCTCATTTTCCACCTTCGCTACAAGCGCTTTTACCTGCGTTTCATCGGTAACGTCCGCAATATATCCATGTGCATCAATGCCTTTTGCTTTGTAGTCAGCCAGTGCTTTGTCTAAATGCTCTTGACTGCGGCAATTGAAAGCCACCTTCGCCCCAGCCAAAGCATAAGCTTCAGCAATAGCAAATCCGATACCATATGCAGCTCCTGTCACCAAGGCTACTTTTCCTTCTAAAGAAAATCTCTTAGAAAACGTGTCCATGTTTTAGTATTGTTTCGAGTTAATAACGTAGATGTTGCAAATATACGAATAGATTTCAGGGTACACAAATCTATCGAAGTTAAAAAGTATGAAAGTCGGTTTGTTTGTCAAATACTTTGATTATGTGCTTTGTATTGGAGTGAAGTGTAGGGTGGGGTGAAGCAAATAAAGCCTCACCCCCAACCCCTCTCCGAAGAGAGAGGGGAGTAGTTAGTCGTGGAAATGGAGGGGGTTATTTGAGGGGTGATTAGGAGTTGTAATGAGGTTAATAATTAAAGGTTAAATGATTTGGAGCAAATCATCGCATAATTTACCGTGTTTTATCGCATAAAATGACGTAGATTATCGCATAAAATGACGCAAATTATATTATGATTTTTATTATTCAACGCCGTAGGTGTTGCGCTTTTGATAGCCTAAGGTTGCCAAACGATAGTGCAGGCTACCCTGGGTTAGGTTATGTTATGCATGGAACAACGCCATAGGTGTTGTACCTTTTCGACGTAATCCACCATATATTTTGGCGCGAGATAACGTAATTCATGTTATGGATTGAATATTTCAACGCCGTAGGTGTTGCGCTTTTGATAGCCCAGGGTTGCCAAACGATAGTGCAGGCTACCCTGGGTTGAGGTATAGTGTGCGTGGAACAACGCCGTAGGTGTTGCGCTTTTGATAGCCCAGGGTTGCCAAACGATAGTGCAGGCTACCCTGGGTTAGTATATATTGTGTGGGGAACAACGCCGTAGGTGTTGCGGTTCTTTTGATTAATCCGCCATCAAAGGTTTTATGGTAAGCATGCCTTCATAGAAAAAGCTCAACACCGATGGCGTTGAATCTCCTTGTAAACGTTTACCCGGGGTAGACTCGTTCCTCGCCAACCTCGGGCTATCAAAGGAACAACTCGTACCGAGTTGCACCATAAGGGCATGTATATTGTAAAATACATTCATTGGAATACCGACATAAAACCTACAGCATTGCATCGTTACAACATTTATAATGGTGGATATATCCATTGAAATATTAGTGCATTTTGGCGTTTATTTATTTGCATGTTGGCATCAATTATATTATAAAATGAACGTATCAACGCCGTAGGTGTTGAGCTTTTGATAGCCCAGGGTTGCCAAACGATAGTGCAGGCTACCCTGGGTTAACGTATGTTGTGTGGGAAACAACGCCGTAGGTGTTGCGCTTTTTTTGATTAATCCGCCATCAAAGGTTTTATGGTAAGCATGCCTTCATAGAAAAAGCTCAACACCTATGGCGTTGAATCCCCTTGCGAATGCTCACCCAGGGTAGGCTCGTTCCTCGCCAACCCTGGGCTATCAAAAGAACAACTCGTACCGAGTTGCACCATGAGCGCATCCATAATGGAATATACATTCATGGAAATAATGGCGCAATGTTTACGGCGTTGCATGGTGAGAACATTCATCATGGTAAATGTAATCATTGAAATGCTGGCATAAAATCTACCGAGTTGCACCATGAGCGCATTTATATTGCGAAATTCATCCATTGGGATAATAGCGCAATACCAACGCAGTTGCGAGATGAAACAATTGTGAGGGTGACATAGTTGGTAATAAAGCGTGAAATGATTTGAGGCAAATTAGCGTGTGATTAGAGGCATTTTACACGATGAAATGACGCTAATCGCGAGGTGAAATGCGGCAAATGGTGAGTGAGGTTGTATGGGGGGAATAACAAGGTTTGAATTACCCCTTAAGACAAGGACTATTTGTTTGGTTTGTTACTTCTATTTAGTTGGTTTACAATGGCTGTGTTTTTGTATAATATTTCTTACAAAACAAGGATGTGATTTGAGTTTTGTTATTCAAAAATTGCATGTGATTTTTGGCGTGGATATAGTACTATTGATTTGTCTTTAATAAGGCCTTTAAATATTATAAGGTAGGATAGGAGACTGGTTTTCGTTCATTATAAGGGTTAGTTGGATAGGCGTAAAAAGATGAAAATGTTAATAAATGTTATTGTTTAGTATGCTATTCCGTCGTTTGCGTATATATTTCAGTAGTTAACTGATTATGGAAAAACGTATCGAAGATTTATATCAACAATACCTTTTGGGTCAACTGTCTCGTGAAGACTTGGCGGAATTGCAGCGCGAAGTGCCTCAACTGACAGATGATTCGCTATGGGATTTGATGTGCGATAACTTTTCTTTGTCTTCAGAATCAGCTGAAATGAGTGGTGAAACCCAACAAAGAATATTGCAGAATCTTCAACATGGCATTCATAAACAACAGCATCCACGGCGCATTTACACGTTCTTGCGTTATGCTTCGATAGTCGTTGTGGTGTTATCGTTGCTGGGTGGCGCATATTTTGGACTTCAATCGTCCCAACCTTCGGCTCCCGTTTACACCTATGTCAGTGTGAAAGCCGGCAGCAAGAGTGTGATAATGCTTCCAGATGGCAGTCGTGTGAGCCTCAATGGCAATAGCCGTTTGCGCTATAATATCATGCCGGGAGAGCATCGTGAGGTGGTGTTGATGAAAGGAGAAGCCTATTTGATGTAGCCAAAGATGCTAATTGTCCATTTCGAGTGCATGTGAACGATATGCAGATTGAGGTGCTTGGCACGAAATTTAATGTGCGTTGTCAGCGTGGAGAGGTTGAAACGGCTTTGTTCTCTGGTGCTGTTCGCCTTACAGCTAAGGGACTTTCAGAGTCTTATCGGCTTTTTCCCGGTCGTAAATCTATTTATCAACCTTCGGCGCGTAGTATGCAAATATGTGACAACGACACCGATATCGATGGACGATGGAAAGATGGTTATCTTGCCTTCGATAGCGAACCATTGCGTGAAGTACTTCGGAAAATTGAAGATTGGTATGGTGTTCATATCATGCTTAACAACAAGCGAATAGGCGATGACCTACTAACCGGAGCCTTCTACCATGAGACTTTAGAAAGTGTTCTCAGTTCATTGAGCATGCAATATAAATTCAAGTATACAATCAATCATGACCAAATAGAAATTAGATAAACTCCAATAACTAAAATCTATATATCAAATGACAGACAATCTTAACAGTAGAAGGAGACGCCTTCTGCGCTTATTGTTGGTGATAGTGCTATCACTTTGTCCGACAATCTTAATGGCGCAGCGTGGCAAAGTGAGCCTGAATCTTCGCAATGAAGAGGTTAGTCAGTTTATTCGCCAAGTGGAGAAGCAGACAGACTACACGTTTGTTTATCGCAACAATGTACTTCAATCGAAGTCTAAAGTCACTTGTGTGTGTAAGGATTGGCCCTTAGAGAAGGCACTGAATCAAGTGTTTTCATCTCTTGGAGTTCAGTATTCTTTCAACAATAACACTATCGTTTTGGTGAAAGGAAAGACTGAAAATGCAGAACAACAGACTGTAAAAGCTGCCGGAAAGACAGCTTCGGCACCAGTAAAAGGTAAGGTTTCGGGTCTTGTTCGCGATGCAAATGGAGAACCAATCATAGGGGCCAGTGTCTTTGTTAAAGGCACAAAAGTCGGTACGGTGACGAATGCTGACGGCGAATTTGCGTTAGATGTTCCCGAAAACGGAACGTTGACAGTATCTTATATCGGTTTCGCTACGCGCGATGTTGCCGTGAAGAATCACACGAACCTCAAGATTACACTCGATGAAGACGCTGCAAAAGACCTCAATGAAGTGGTAGTTGTGGGCTATGGTACACAGAAAAAAGCTTCTGTAACAGGTTCAATCGCATCGGTAACCACCAAGGATCTCGTGCAAACTCCTCAGGCAAACATCAGTAATATGCTTGTTGGTAAGATGCCGGGACTTATTGCTATGCAGCGAAGTGTGCTCCGGGAGAAGACAATTCAACGTTGTTGATTCGCGGTGTGAGCACATTTTCTGATAACACGGCACCCTTAGTGATGATTGATGGCGTAGAAAGACCGAACTATAATGGCCTTGATCCTAATGAAATTGAATCGGTAAGTATTCTTAAAGACGCTTCGGCTACGGCCATTTATGGTGTGCGTGGTGCGAATGGTGTTATCTTAATTACAACCCGTAAAGGTCAAAAGGGCAAGCCACGCATGAGCTATTCGGGTAACATTGCTATCCAAAAGCCTACCGCTTTGCCTCATTACTTGAACAGTGCACAGTATTGTGAGCTCTACAATGAGGCTTTGAAAAACGATGCATATGTATCGGGTGGTGCCTACACTCCACGCTTTTCAGCTGAAGATATAGAGCTTTATCGCAATGGAACTGACCCTATTTTCCACCCAAACATGAACTGGACAGGAGATTTCCTACGTAAAACCACAACACGAACCCAACACAATTTCAATATATCTGGAGGCTCTGATCGTGTTCAGTTCTTTGTTTCTGCAGGCTTTTATGCCCAGGAAGGTATGTACAATCATACCAAGATAGACAATCAACACGATGTAAATGCGTATGACAGACGCTATAACTTCCGTTCAAACTTAGACTTTAAGATTACTCAAGACTTTAAGGCTTCAGTGCAATTGGCTACGCAAATAGAGAATGTTCGTACGCCGGGATCAGGTAATAGCACAATATGGAGGGAGATATCTTGGTCAAATCCGCTGAGCTCTCCAGGTCTTATAGATGGTAAAGTGGTTCGTTTGAAGGATGCATTAGGTGAACAAAACCCTTGGATGTTACTGCGTGGGAATGGTTATGACAATGATAGTAAGAACAATGTCAATACAACCTTCCGCCTTGATTATGACCTTTCGCGTGCACTTTTGAAAGGACTCTCGGCACATGCAAGTATTTCTTACGACAGTTATTACTATAGTAGAAAGAGTTTCCGCAAGAGTATTCAGTACTATCTTGCACAGCGTGACCCAGCGAATGCAGACAACATACTCTATATTCCGAAAGAAGAAGAGACGGTTTGGTTTGCAAATCCTGGTTATGGAAAGAACAGAAAGGTGTATATGGAGGCTGGATTGAATTATCAACACAACTTCGGTAAGCACCACACTACAGCACTTTTGCTTTATAACCAGAGTAAATATTACTCTCCATCACTGAAGTTCCTTGTGCCCAACGCATATCAAGGCATCGTGGGAAGAATAACATATGACTATGCATCTCGTTATCTTGCAGAGTTTAATATGGGTTATAATGGAACTGAAAACTTTGCTTCTGGTCGTCGCTTTGGCTTCTTCCCAGCAGTCTCAGCAGGTTGGGTTGTCAGTGAAGAACCCTTCTTTCCAAAGAACGATTACCTTGTATTCATGAAGTTAAGAGCAACCTATGGTGAGGTCGGTAATGACAAAATAGGTGGTGATCGCTTCCTTTATTTGCCTTCATCTTATGTGGAAGCACCAAACAATGCCTTTTATAAATATAACTTCGGAACAGCCGCTTCACCTAATAACTCGCATATGGTTATAGAGAATAAGATAGGTAATCCTGAGCTGACTTGGGAGAAAGCGCGTAAGTTTAACTTTGGCGTTGACATGAATCTTCTCAATAATCATTTGACAATGACTTTTGATATCTTCAAAGAAAGCCGTAATAACATCCTTGCAAACCGCAACACTCAACCGATGACAATCGGTGCAAACTTGCCGGCATATAATATGGGTAAGATGGAGAATAAAGGCTGGGAACTTGAAGTGAACTATCGAAATCAATTGCGAGATCTTAGATATTGGCTGAGGTTTAATTACTCTTTTGCTCGCAATAAAGTGCTATTCAGAGACGAAGTGCCTAAGAAGTATGCCTATCAGATGGAGACTGGACGACGTGTTAACCAGTTCTATGGTTTGCTCTTTGATGGCTATTACAACTCATGGGAAGAGATTAATGCTTTAGATCGGCCTGTAAGTGCGTGGAGTGGAAATAAACTTCAGCCCGGAGATGTAAGGTATGTGGACGTGAATAAAGACGGAAAGATTGATGACTACGACCGAGTGCCAGTAGGATATTCGCCTACTCCTGAAATCGTTTATGGTTTTTCATTGGGCTTTAACTGGCGAGGCTTCGACGTATCAGCCTTGTTCCAGGGTGCAGGTAATGTCTCTATCAAATACTTTGGACGTTCATTGTGGCCATTCTTCAATGGACATGAAAGTGCAAAAACACTCATTTTGGAGCGTTGGACACAAGAACGTTACGAGAAAGGAGAGCCAATCAATTTCCCAAGATTATCTTTGAGTCCAAATAAAGATACTGATAATAACTATAAAGATTCAAACCTTTGGATTAGGAATGCAAACTATTTGCGTCTGAAGAACATAGAACTTGGTTATACTTTTATGGGAAAACCAGTGAAAGCTTTAGGCGTAGAGAGCATTCGTTTGTATGTAAGTGGCTCGAATTTAATTACGTGGTCTAAGGTCATTGACCTTGATCCTGAGGCTCCTTCTCGTTCGGGTAATGTGGAGATTAATACCTACCCATTGCAGAAAATATATAATATTGGAATCAATGTAAACTTTTAATGCATTATGAAAACATATAAATTATTGACTATATTCATTTGTTCGCTTAGTCTTTTTTCATGTGCAGACTATCTTGAAGCACCTCCTTCAGTTGATTTAAACGAAGATAAAGTGTTCTCAGACAGGGCACTTGCTGAGCGATATCTAACGGGAATATATGCAGAAGGAATGCCTTTGGGCTTCTGTATGAGTAGTGATAATACCGACAGAAGACTTTGTTCGTCCTCAACTTTAGGCTCTGCATGTGATGAAGCAGAGGATGTTGCTGACTGGGCAAAGGGAAACTCGGCATGGAATGTAGACAATCATAACAACAATAGTGCCTCATGGGATGAGGATTGTAGGCACTATTTGCGATGGGAAACCCTGAGAAAGTGTAATATTCTCCTTGAAAGGATAAAGGAAGTACCTTATGATGCCGGTGATCCTGAATTCAATAAACGAGCTGAAGGAGAGGCATACTTCATGCGAGCAATGCTATTATGGGAAGGAGTTTATCGTTATGGAGGACTCCCAATCATTCATTTTAAGGTTGCTTCTGACGACTTTTCAACTTATCCCCGCAATACTTTCTCAGATTGTATTGACTCAATTCTCGTAGACATTGATAGGGCAACATACCTACTTCCTGACTATTATTCGGACGCAAGTAAGGTTGGAAGAGCAACAAGAGTGGCTGCTTTGGCTTTGAAATCTCGTGTACTTCTTTATGCCGCGAGCCCACTTTTCAACAATGATACGCCTTATCTTCCTTTCCCAGGACATGAGAATCTCATTGGATATGGTGACTATAAGAAAGATCGTTGGAAGCGAGCTGCTGATGCAGCAAAGGCTGCTTTGGACGCCGCTTTAGGCTCGGGACATTATGATCTCTATACGGATGGAACACCAGAAACTAATTATGAGCATGTGTGGGAGTATTCCAGATAACAAAGAAATCATTCTTTCGAATAAAAAATATAAGAACTTTAAGGTGAGTGGTAGACCTATTGTAGCCGACCTTCCCGTATGGGCGATGAACAAAGCTTGGGGAGATGGTGGGCTTTATGCTACCTTTAATTTCGTTAAGTTCTATGAGAAGAAGGATGGAACTCCTGCTGATTGGTCTGCAACAGGGGGCGATAATCTTCTTGATATCTATAAAACCCTCGACCCACGCTTTGACCAAACCGTTGCTTATCATGGCGCTTCATGGAATCAAGAAGTTCCTTTCATCGACTTCTTACCTAATGGTGCCCAAAGCTCTGCTACGGATAAGACTCGTCATCTCGTAAGAAAGTGGGTGCCAAGAACGCTGAAAATAACTCCTCCGCTTAACACAACAGATGAAGAATGGATTGTGTTTAGGGTGGCAGAACTATACCTTAACTATGCAGAGGCACTCAATGAATATTACGATAACCCTCCACAAGAAGCATTTGATGCCGTTGCTAAGGTACGTAATCGGTCTGGAATGCCGGGCTTCCCTGCAACACTTTCAAAGGAGGAGTTCCGCAAAAAGCTGCGCAATGAACGTGCTGTGGAGTTGGCTTTTGAGGACCATCGTTTCTGGGATATACGCAGATGGATGATTGCCGAGGATGAAGGTGTCATGCGAGGAAAGATGTATGGGTTGAAGATCTCATCTATTGGAGGTAGTAAAACCCATGTACACTACGAGCCGTATGTATTTGAAAACCGCTCATGGAGCAGGCGTTCATACCTCCATGGCATTATGCAGAACGAGGTCGATAAAGGCTATCTGATTCAGAATCCCGGTTGGTAAATGAAACAAAACCTTAACTTTAACATTTAGAAAAATGACATATCATAAAATGATAATAGGCTCAATGCTGTCTCTTGTGACGTTTACCGGCAATGCAAAGACAGACACTACGAGCGTTACAATAGCTTATGGCAAGCAACCATTATGGGAGAGTTCCGCTGCACTTTCAACGGTTACAGGAGATGAGTTAACAAAGATTACATCGCCTTCTGTTGGAAACAGTCTCAAAGGTTTATTGCCAGGATTGACCATTATGCAGCAAAGTGGAGAGCCAGGTTATGACTTTTACATGCAAAACATGTACTCTCGAGGAATCAGTTCCTTTGTGGGTAGCCAAAAGATGCTTGTCTTTATTGATGGGTTTGAAGCTCCTTTAGATAATCTTTCGGCTGAAGAGATTGCATCGGTAACCTTATTAAAGGATGCATCTGCCTTGGCTTGTATGGTGCACGTGGTGCGAATGGTGTCTTGTTAGTTACTACCAAGCGTGGTGTTCCATCGACTTCGAAGATCTCTTTCAGGGTACAGACGGGCTTACAAATGCCTACTGTGATGAACACTCCTTTGGGTTCATACGATTATGCACGTCTTTACAACCAGGCTTTAGCCAATGATGGACTCGCTCCTCGATACGATGAAGCCACATTGAATGCCTATCGTGACAATAGCGGTAATCCTTACTTGTATCCAAATATCAATTGGAAGAATGAGCTTTTCAAAAAGACTGCTCCGCTGACTTTAGCCGAAATGACTTTCCATGGCGGTAATAACACCATCTGTTATTACGTGATGGCCGGACTCTTACAGAACGAAGGACTCTATAAAGGAACGGACAGCAAGCGTAAAGAAAACTCAAATGCTTATTATAGTCGATACAATTTCCGCGCCAATCTCGATATCAATGTGACAAAAGCTCTGTCTACTTCTTTGTATACGAGTGTGAGTATAGGTGAACAATCCACGCCAGGCGGAGGCTTTAGTGCCGATAAACTCGTTAACTCTATGTGGACTACACCGCCTAATGCCTTTCCAATCTATAACCCAGATGGTAGCTTTGGCGGAACAAACATATATACAAACCCTGTTGGAAATCTGCTTAATCGTGGACTATATAAGGAGAACTCACGTGCTCTTCAGGTTATTTTCAATCTCAAATATGATTTTAATCATTTCGTAAAAGGATTGAGTGCAAAGGTTGGAGTGGGTTATAATAATTATGTAGCAGAGACATCTTCCAAGACTCGCGATTACGTTCGAGCTGCTCTTACGCAATCAGGTGTCGACGCAAATAATAATCCTATCTATGCTTATACACCTTATGGAGCCAATGCTCCACTACAAGCTTCAGAAGGATTCAGAACAGATTTCATCCGCACAAACTTCAAAGCGCAGGTTGATTACAATCATCAGTTCGGACAACATGGCGTTGATGCCACTGCTTTCTGTATGACAGATATATATAAGGTGTATGGAGTACGTTACGATTCAAGGTATCTTAACTTTGCTGGTCGTGCTACTTATAACTTCAAGAAAACCTATATTGCAGAGTTTGCTGCCTCTTATATGGGGACAGATAACTTCCCTCCATCTCATCGTTTCGGCTTTTTCCCTGCTGGATCTGTAGCTTGGGTGGCAAGCAATGAGCCTTTTATGCAACCCATTTCATGGCTTGATCATTTGAAGTTCAGAGCTTCTTATGGTAAGGTTGGTAACGATCAAACTGCTGCACGCTATATCTTCGACACCTTATATGATTATAGTGGTAGTTATCTCTTTGGCGTAAATGCTAATTCTTCAAGTGGCTTCGCCGCAGTTTCTTTGGCCAATAATAAAGTAAGGTGGGAAGAAAAGAAGATTTTTAATGTAGGTTTCGATGCATCGTTGTTTAAGAATCTTACAGTAAACTTCGACTATTTCCGCGAAGTTCAATCAGGAATCCTCACTCAAGCCAATGCAAATGTCTTAGGTTTCATAGGTGCTTCTTATGGTAATATCCTTCCTTTGATGAATGTTGGAAAGGTGAACAATCATGGCTTTGAACTTAAAATGCGTTATGAAGGCAAGGTAAGAAATCAGTTCTCTTACTTCGTTGAAGGAAGTACTTGGTATGCAAAGAGCTGTGTGAAAGAGGCTGGTGAGGATGTGAAGTCTTATCCTTATCTCTATCAGAAAGGTCATCCTGTGTGGCAACCCATTATGTTAGTTGCTGAAAGACTCTATCAACCATCTGATTTTGACGCTTCAGGCAAGCTCAATAGTGACCTCCCTGTGCCACAATTTGGTCGTGTTGCACCCGGTGATATCAAATATGTTGATCAGAATCATGATAATGTTATTGATGCAAACGACTCCTATCCAGTCGGTCATACATCTATTCCTGAGTGGAATTATGCATTGAATCTCGGCTGCAAATGGAAAGGATTTGATTTCAGTATGCTTTTCCAGGGCGTAGCAAATCGTGATCTTTATCTCAATGGGGCAAGCATTTATTCATTCAAAAACAATGGAACCGCTTCGACATTGGCTTTAGATAGTTGGACAAGCGATAATCCTTCAGCTACCTATCCACGTCTGTCGACGGTTAATTTCGATAACAACTATCGCTCATCTACGTTCTGGAAGCGCAATGGTAGCTTCTTCAGACTACGCAATGTGATGTTAGGCTACACGTTACCTCAGTCTGTCAGCAGAGTGTTTAGGCTAAGCAGTATCTATGTTTACGCTAATGCTACCAATGTGTTCACACTCGATCATTTCGGAAAGTTAGGCGATGCAGAGATGGGTTCACTAACCAACTACCCCCTCACAAAGTCATATAACATTGGCTTGAAGGTTGAATTCTGATTTAATAATCCATAAATCTAAGGAAAATGAAATGTTCTCATTTAATAATATCTGTAAGATTCTGCCGTTAAGTGCAGGACTACTCCTTGTGGGGTGTAGCGATTTTCTCGATCGCGAGTCTGATTCTTACATCAATAAACAGACCACTTTCTCTTCGTATGAGCGCACAGCACAATATCTTACGGGCGTTTACAGCCTGTTGCCCGAAGGACTTAACCGCTTCGGAAGCAATGCAATGTTGGGTGATGCGACTGATGATGCAGAGTTTGTGATTGAATCTTCCAACATACAAAGTTCAATTTAGGAGCTTGGAACGCTATAGATAACCCCGATGATCAATGGAATCGTTTCTATGCCGGAATTCGAAAGGCTTGTGAATTCATTGAGAGTGCCGATCAAGTGAACTTGGATTCTTATCGTTTAGACCCTCAAAGTCAAATCGAATACAATAATCGTTTGAAGGATATTCGCATCTGGAAGGCTGAGGCTCGCTTCCTTCGGGCTTATTACCACTTTGAGTTGTTGAAGCGTTATGGCCCAATTCCTGTCGTCACTTCAACGCTTGATCTCAATGGGGACTATAAAAACACGCCACGACCAACGATGAAAGACGTTGTCGACTTTATCACAAAGGAATGTGACGAGGCTGCAAACGATTTGGAATTAACGCCTTGGCGTAATGTGAACGATGCCTTAGGACATGCCACAAAAGGGGGCAGCTTTGGCACTAAAGAGCCGCACTTTACTCTATGCAGCAAGCCCTCTTTATGTTGCGTTTGGCGACATAAATGAAGCTAATAAGCCTTCAGAAGCAGCGTTATGGAAGGCAGCTGCCGACGCAGCGAAAGCCGTAATAGACCTCAATCAGTATCAGTTGGCTGATAATTATGGCGATCTTTTTAAGAACGATTTCAAAAATAAAGAGTTTATTTTTGTACGTCGTTACACCGCAAACACTAACTTAGAGCGAAGCAATTTCCCTGTAAGCTTTGGTGGAGAAGGTGGCACTTGTCCTTCTCAAAACTTAGTCGATGACTATGAAATGCTTGATGGTACGCCCTTCGATTGGAACAGACCAGCTCGTGCTGCACAGCCTTTTGTGAACCGAGATAAGCGATTAGAGGCGACCATCTTGATGAATATGGCTTCGTTTAAGAATAAAAAGGTCGAGACTTTCCCTGGTGGTGCCGACGCAAGTCCAGTCCCCAATGCCACTAAAACGGGTTACTATCTGCGCAAGTTCCTAAATGAAGACGTGAACATTCAAACCGGAGGAAGCAGCAGTGGCCATGTTGTTCCGTTGTTCCGCTTGGCAGAAATCTATCTGAACTATGCCGAAGCGCTCAATGAATACGACCCAACAAATCCCGATATTGCAGTATATCTTAATAAGATTCGCAATCGTGCATCGCTTCCTAATGTGCCTTCTGGGCTCTCACAAGAGCAGATGCGCAAGGTGATTCAACACGAACGCCGCATTGAATTGGCTTTCGAGGAGCATCGTTTCTGGGATGTTCGCCGTTGGAAGATAGCCTCTTCTACGCTCGGTGCGCCAGTGAAAGGCATCCAAATTGCCCGTAAACCCACAGGCGGATTCACCTATCAACCCGTAGAAGTGGAGCAAAGAGTGTTTCAACCCAAGATGTATTGGTATCCAATACCACAGTCAGAACTACTCAAACTGACGCAATGGGAACAGAATAATGGTTGGAATTAAAATCAAACTGTCATGATAAAATTAAGGAATCTCATAGCAATGCTGTGCATCTTTGGTGCAACAGCCTGCACAGAAAACAACATATCATTCGACGAAGTGGTGAATGTCCCCGAGGGAATCTATCTCTCTGGCTCTTCATCCGAGTTCTCTGTGCCTATCGAAAAGGGTCGATTGACGACCTTGACGAGTGATAATATGCTGAGCATTCGTGCTTGGTTGAAGAAAGACGGCCGCTTCACCATCTCCTTTGTTGGTGAAGATGGTCAGCCCGTTGCCTACGGGAAGGGAGATGAAATCACGCTCAATGACTCCGAAGCTAAGGCTTTTCAGCTTAAAGAGAAGGGCGAAGGATTCAGTGTTCCAGCTGAAGGCCTCTATCAACTCGTGCTCAATGTAGCGCAGAAAGAATTGACCATTCTCCCCATTTCGTTCACTATGCAGGGCGATGAGGCGCTAACTGCCGACGGAAATAAGTCGGTTGCCCTCAGCAAAGTGACCTATGACAAGGTTACTCACATTGTAACTTGGAGTGTAGCTGACTCAACACAGCAGTTGTTCCCAGGCAAATATGTCTTCAAATTGAATGATGGCACAGCCTTGAAACTGCGTGATAGCGAGACCGAAAACTGCACTATCTCTAAGGTTTTCACAGGAATGGGCTCAATTCCACGCACCAATCAGCTTTCAGAACAATTCCAACCGCTCACCGATGCGTCTGATGTGAAGATGTTGTTCCCATTGAAAGGTCAGTTCAATGTACAGGTTCAATATAGTGTTTTGACAGGAAAATACACTGCGCGTATGGGCGGAAAGGGCGTTGAAGTGACTGGACTTGCCAACGAACTCTATATGGGTGGTTCGAACTTTGGAGCCTGGAATACGAATAAAGTTGTGAAGATGGCGCCCGTAGGTGCCGTTGGTAATGGCGAATTCTGGTATCTCAGCTATCTCCATGCAGGGCAAACCATTGAGTGGTCTACATCAAAAGATGGGGCAAACGCATTCTCTTCATTGAAGACAATGCAAGGCGTTACTGTGGATGGCAATGGAAAAGCCACTGTGAAAACATCGGGTTCATATCTCATTTACGTGAACTTAGACCGCAAATCGATTTCATTTGAGACCCCAAAACTCTATGCAACAGGTGCTGCAATGGGTGAAACCGACAAACCATTTGTTGCGAATGGCAGCCGTGTTACCGTTGAAACAACAGCAACAGGAAACCTTAATCTCTTTGCAGGTTCAGAGCAAAATGCACGCGATTGGACTTCAATGAGACTCACTGTTCAGGATGGTAAGCTTGTCTTCCCTGGCACTTCACAAGACAATATCAAACCGCTGGTTGTGTCAAAAGGCACACCTGTGTCGCTCAATCTTGCGAATAATACCGTTGATTACGGCGGGTCTACTCCCGATAACCTTATGCCTGAGAGCGTAACGGCACTCTATATGACGGGTAAAGACTTTGGAAACTGGGACTGGGAATCACCCAAAGTGGTGTCTTTTGAGAATGGATATGCGGGCGATTCTCGCTGGTTCTATATTGCTTATCTACGCCAAGGAGAGAAGTTAGAGTTCTCAACAGTCAAGGCTTTTGGCCGTGGTAACTTCGCAAAACTGCAGAAATATCAAGGTTATACGGTTGAAAACGACCGCGCTGTTGTTCCTTCTGACGGCATCTATCTTATCTATGTAGGCCTTGACACGCATGAGGTTGACATTCAACCATTGTCACTTGGTGGCTATTGTGGTAGCTCAAGAGTAGACTTTACGACTGATCCGGGCGGAAAAACGATGAGCGCTACGATACCAGCGGACGGCAGAATGCGTATCTATCCGAATATACCTGCCTTCAATAGTGTACCGAAGTTTGGTGAGTGGAAACGCGAAGTATATGTTGATCCTACTTCAAAAGACTTCCTTTATCGTAAGAAAGGCAGTCCCGAACTAACAAAGATTATTCTTGGAAGGCTGGAACGAAGATCACAATCAACTTTGTTACCAACAAGGCTACTATCGTAGAACCATAAAAGGACAATCAAAGGGTTTTGTAATCTCTATGAGTTTATGCGGTCATCTGCGTCATTTCACGCCGCAATCTCTATGATATTGCACGCTCATCTCTATGAGATTACAAAACCTTCTCTGTCACTATGTGTTTTGATGTTAGTTGATTTATTTGGCAAAATGATTTTTCTTTCATATCTTTGTCATAGCTGATAGATAAAGAAGCCTATCATTTTGTATTGCCAACCCACAATAACTGACTTATCAGATAATATAAAAAGGAGAGCTTATGAAAACATTTATTACATCAATCTGTGCCTTATGTATAGGCATAGGCAGTGCTACGGCGCAGTCTACTGGCTTCAATCATCCCGCACTTCCTGGTTGGAAGAGTCTTCAAGGCGATGAGTTTAATGGCTCATCTATCAATAAGAAGCTCTGGGGATTATATGGAGATGCCACTAAAAACTATTTCAATGATACCTATGGCAATAATGATAATCAGGGAATGGCACAGACTTATCGCGACCAAATGGTTACGGTGAAGGACGGAATTGCAACAATTCGTGCCACACGTGATGAGATATCAACGGGTATTTACAAACCAAAGTACCCGGATATGAATGTAGATTATTCCGTGATGGAACGTGAACCGCTCGCGCCAAGACACGAACATTCGATTGTTGGCTGGTGGTCGGGCTTCCTATCCAGTAGAGATGCCGACGGGGGGGGGGGACACTATTATCCTCTTTATTCGCGTATAGAGATTAAGGCACGAATACCATACGAGTTTGGTGTTTGGCCCGCATTGTGGCTCCGTCACCGTTATGGTGGCGCGGGAACCTTTGAGATTGACCTGCAAGAATTCTTCGTTCATGACGATGATAGCGACCATATTGAAATACATGATAAGCGTGTTTATAATTTCAAGGGCAAGCATGTGTTGCATCAATCGCTGCATGCTTTAGACAAGACACGTCCTTATAAGGATGAGAAAACAGGCGAAGTGCGGTATAGAACAACCTCAAACATCAATGATTTGGCGACCGTGTGCGCGAGATTAGTTTCGATCCAAGCAAAGATTTCCATGTTTATGGGGCGCAAATTGACCCATTGCCCGGTGATTCTGGTAGGAATATGGCCGTTAGTTTCTTGTTGGATGGAAGGGTAAGGTCGGTATATACGACAGACTATCATATGAATAAAGATAATACTGACTATAAGTTTAATAAACTGTTAGAAAGCCAATACATCAAAAACCGAATAGATTCAATCTGGGATGTGGCTATCAATGGGGGAATAGGTGGCAAGCCTGACGATAAGGGTGGAGGCATTTTATACCCTGAAAAGAACCCAAAGTATGGGGGAGATATGAACAAAGTACCACGCAATTACATGATGGATATCGACTGGCTCCGTGTATTTAAGCGCACGAATAAATTGTTGTGGATTGGTTCTTCGCCTTTAACGTGGAAGTGGGATATAAAGGATGTGTCTGAGAAAATCCCTGCAGAACGTTTCGCTGGCATTCAAGTAGGCGATCAGATTGTGGTAGATATCGACACACTTTATGCTGATACACCACAGGAAGTGAAGGCTTTGAAGCTCGATTTATGTGGTAACGACGGCAAGTCTCTTATCACTTTGCGACCCGAAATCAATAAAAACGATGCCCAAGTGACCTTCGTTGTAGACAATAAAGGCCTTTGTGACGCCCTAAAATCAAAGGGATGTACGGTCAAAGGAAAGAATATTCATTTGTTCTCTGTAAGCCTTTACTCAAAGAACAATACCAAATGGGCAGGCTTTAAGCAAATAAACTGGGGTGAAACCCTTATCCCTAAGGAGCAGTTTAGCGATGTAAAGGAAGGTCAGTATTTAGGAATCATCGTAAGAGATGCCGACCCTGGTGCGAAAGTTTTCTTGCGTTTGTTTGCTGATCCGACTGGAGGTTCACACGATAGACCGTCACTTTCCTCTGATGTTCAATATGGAAATATCATCAATCTTGAGGCAAGTCGCGATGAGAAGGCTTACACTTTGAAGCTTAATAAGGCTGCCATTCAGGAGTTGAAAGCATATGGTCTTGCCGTAACAGGTAAGGGATATTATCTCCGTGGCGTGCGAATCATTGGAGAACCCAAGGAACTTGCTGGCATAAAAAAACTTGATTTACAACATAAAACAGAAGCCGCCGTCTACACTGTTGACGGCATAAAGGTGGCTGATAGCTGGGAAAATGCAAAGCTTCCTAAAGGTATTTATATTGTAAATGGACAGAAGAAAGTAGTTAGATAAGGTAAGAAGATGGACTTCCTCCTTTGTTCCTATCGACTGTTTAGCCTTAGGAACAAGGAGGATTTCTGTTATTTCTCCTTGTAAGTATAACCTAAATCCGAATCATCTTAAACGGAAAAACCTAATCACCTCAATCAAAAATGAATCCTAAACGTATTTCATTCTTTCGCTTTGCGATTTGTTCTCTCTTATTGTTACCTTCATTCCTATGTGTAAAAAGCTATGCTTTTGAGCGTCATCTGTGGGATGAGGGCTGGCGTTTTGCCTTGCATAACGACGACAAAGCCCACGAAACAACCTTTGACGACCATGCATGGCGCGTGTTAGACCTGCCACATGACTGGGCCATTGAGGGCGATTTTTATGCTTTAAACCCTTCGGGCGCTAATGGAGGAGCCCTCCCTGGTGGAATAGGTTGGTATAGAAAGCACCTCAATTTGAATGACAATGACGCGTCTTCACGCTATGTTCTCCACTTTGATGGGGCCTATATGAACACTTCTGTCTATGTAAATGGGCAGTTAGTAGGTGTGCGTCCCTATGGGTTTATAAGCTTTAGTTACGACATTACGCCTTATTTGAAGAAGCAAGGAGATAATGTTGTGGCGGTGAAAGTAGACAATTCGAAGCAACCTAACAGTCGATGGTACACGGGATGTGGCATCTATCGCCATGTCTATCTCATGAAATCGTCGGATATTCGCATAGAAGAGTGGGGCGTACAAGCCCTTACTGAGGTGAAGAAAGGAAAGGGAAAGGTGAGTCTTAACACGAAGATTGAGAATCCAAGTGGCCGTAGTCGGCGTGTGATAATACATCAAACATTGTGGAACAAGGCTCATCTGATGGTGTCAAAGGCTTCAAAGCTTGCCAGGTTGAGGCTAATGGCGCAACAATTAGCCAGCTATTGAATGTCAATAAGCCTCAGTTGTGGTCGTTAGAAAGTCCAAATCTCTATACCGTTACTACTGAAATAGAAGAGAATGGACGCATTTTAGACCGTGACACGATATCAATCGGACTGCGAAATGTTGCTTTCGACGTCAAGAAAGGCTTCTTCTTGAATGGCAAGAACATTAAAATCAACGGGGTATGTCTGCATGGTGACCTCGGATGTTTAGGCACTGCAATCAATGAAGACGCTCTTTATAGGCAGTTGTTGATGATGAAAGACATGGGCGTTAATGCCATAAGATGCTCTCATAACCCTCCCGCTCCCGAATTGTTGAACCTTTGTGACAGCATGGGATTACTCGTTATGGACGAAGCTTTCGATAGTTGGATGCAGGGAAAAACCACATATGACTATTCGATATATTTCAAAACATGGGCTGAACGCGACCTAAGAGACATGGTGTTACGTGATCGTAACCACCCTTCTATTATCCTTTGGAGCATCGGAAACGAAGTACTTGAACAATGGAATAAAACAAAGAGTACCACCGTTGCATTGGAAGATGTGAACATTCTGCTGAATAACAGCCGCGATAAAACACTACTTTCCGCAACCGATACACTCAATGCGAGTGCTAAACTCACACAATTCTTGGCATCAATTGTACGTCGTTATGACCCCACAAGGCTCATTTCAGCCGGATGTAATGAGGTTTCACCCAACAATAACCTATTCAAGAGTGGGGCATTAGACGTGATTGGTTTCAACTATCATCAGAAAAAGGTGGCTGATGTGCCTCAAAACTTCCCCGGAAAGCCTTTTATCATGACCGAAACGGTATCTGCTTTACACACTCGTGGCTATTATAGAATGCCGAGTGATTCGTTATATCGTTGGCCAACGCATAAGCGCCCATTTACTGAACCCTCATTTATGTGCTCGTCATATGATAATAGTTGCGCCTATTGGGGCTCTACTCACGAGCAAACTTGGGACATAGTGAAGCACACTCCCTATTGTTCGGGTCAGTTTATCTGGACTGGTTTCGACTATATTGGAGAGCCAACACCATTTAATTTCCCTGCAAGAAGCAGCTATTTTGGTATCGTTGATTTAGCGGGTTTCCCCAAAGATGTGTATTATCTCTATCAAAGTGAGTGGACGAACAAGCCGGTTTTGCACGTGTTTCCACATTGGAACTGGATAGAAGGACAAGCAATTGACCTCTGGTGTTACTACAATCAAGCCGATGAAGTGGAGCTTTTCATCAACGGAAAGTCCCAAGGTGTGCGCAAGAAAAGCAACGAACATGAGTATCATGTGGCCTGGCATGTGACGTATGAACCAGGAGAAGTGCGCGTTGTTGCAAGGAAAAATGGAAAACAAGTGAATGAAAAGACAATCCGAACTGCTGGTGCTCCTTACCACATTCGATTGACTTCTAATCGTAATGTGCTAAAAGCCAATGGCCGAAGTCTGTCGTTTGTGACCGTAGAAGTGGTTGATAAGGAGGGTAATCTCTGCCCATGGGCCGACCAAAATATTCAGTTTTCATTGACGGGTGAAGGCAAAATAGCGGGTGTAGACAATGGAAGTCCTTTCTCTTTAGAACGCTTTCAGGCCAACTCTCGCCATGCTTTCTTCGGCAAATGTATGGTCGTTGTGCAGGCAGGAAAGGCACCTTCGGTAATCAAACTTACAGCAAAGGGTGTTGATCTGCAGCCACAAACGATTGAAATTAAATCTGAATAAATCACAAACGCTATAAATATGAAACGAATAATCGCAGCAGTAGTCTGCTTGATTGGCTTTTCTTTCGCTGGATTTGCACAAAAATCAAGTCCTCGTGTGAGTCGAAAACCTGTAAAAAACACATTGACTGACGCTGAAAAAGAAACGCGCTTCGTTCGTGATCTCATGAAGAAGATGACGTTAACTGAAAAGATTGGGCAGCTCTCTCAGTACGTTGGAGGCGAACTTTTGACGGGACCCAAGAGTGGAGCAGTGTCTGATTCGCTCTTTGTTAGAGGCATGGTAGGCTCTATTCTCAATGTTGGTGGTGTTGATAATCTAAGGAAACTGCAGCAAAAGAATATGGAATCATCTCGTCTGAAGATACCAATCTTGTTTGCTTTTGACGTTATTCATGGGTATAAAACGATATTCCCCACGCCATTGGCAGAGTCATGTTCATGGGACTTGGCACTCATGTATGAGACTGCTAAGGCTGCAGCCATCGAGGCATCTGCCTCTGGTATCCACTGGACTTTTGCCCCAATGGTCGATGTTGCGCGTGATCCGAGGTGGGGAAGAATAGTAGAAGGTGCCGGAGAAGATACCTACTTGGGATGTAAAATCGCTGAAGCCAGAGTACGAGGTTTCCAATGGAACCTTGGAAAACCTAACGCTTTGTTTGCTTGTGCCAAGCATTTCGTGGCGTATGGTGCCCCACAAGCCGGCCGCGATTATGCCCCAGTAGACCTCTCTTTGTCTGCTTTGGCCGAGGTATATCTACCTCCTTTCAAGGCATGTATAGACGCTGGAGTGCACACTTTCATGTCGGCTTTCAATAGTATCAATGGAGTTCCTGCCACGTCTAACCGCTGGTTGTTAACGGATTTGTTGCGAAAGGAGTGGAAGTTCAAGGGATTTGTGGTGAGCGATTGGAATGCTGTGCAAGAACTTAAGGCGCATGGTGTGGCCGAAACTGACGAAGATGCTGCTATGGCGGCATTCAATGCAGGAGTAGATATGAATATGACTGACGGATTATATAACCGCTGTTTAGAGAAACTTGTACGCGAAAATTGCATCGATATGAATGAGATTGACACCTCAGTAGAGCGTATTCTGCGTGCAAAATATGCGTTGGGACTTTTCGAAGACCCTTATCGCTTCTTGGATAATCAGCGTGAAAGCCGTGAGGTTCGGTCTGCTTCAGCCATGGCTTTGGCTCGAAAGGCGGCAGCTTCATCAATGGTTTTGCTGAAAAACGCTAATGCTTTACTTCCTCTTTCCAAGCAAACCAAACGCATTGCGCTTGTAGGTCCGTTGGCAAATAACCGTGCCGAGGTGATGGGTTCATGGAAAGCACGAGGCGAAGACAAGGATGTGGTGACCGTGTTAGAGGGTATCAAGAATAAACTTGGAAGCGGAACGGAGGTCAACTACGTTCAAGGTTGCGACTTCTTAGACCCTTCTACGAGTGAATTTTCAGCTGCTCTTGAGGCTGCTAAGCAAAGCGATGTCGTCATAGCTGTAGTGGGTGAGAAGGCATTAATGAGCGGAGAATCGCGTAGTAGGGCTGTACTGAGGTTGCCAGGAAAGCAAGAAGCCCTGCTCGATACCTTGCGAAAAGCAGGCAAACCGCTTGTAGTGGTGTTGATGAATGGGCGTCCTTTGTGCTTAGAATCAGTCGACAAACAAGCTGATGCCATGCTCGAAGCGTGGTTCCCAGGCACACAATGCGGTAACGCTGTTGCCGATGTACTCTTTGGAGACATTGTACCTGCCGCGAAGTTGACGGCATCTTTCCCGCTCACTGAAGGGCAAATCCCCAACAACTACAATTATAAGCGCTCAGGAAGACCGGGAGATATGCCCTATAGTTCAACCGTTCGACACATTGATGTGCCTAATCGCAACCTCTATCCCTTTGGATATGGTCTCAGCTATACAACGTTCTCGTATGGTGAAATGCAATGTCCAACGGCGTTTGATGACAAGGGTTTCCTGCCCGTTTCAGTCGATGTGACGAACACAGGCAATTATGATGGTGAAGAAATTGTGCAACTCTATGTCGCAGATAAGGTCGCTTCAATGGTTAGACCCATAAAGGAATTGAAGGGATTTCAAAAGGTTTTCATCCCGAAAGGCCAGACAAAGCGAGTTGAATTCAAACTTAACGTCAAAGACTTAGGCTTTTGGAATAACCTCATGCAGTATGTTGTAGAGCCTGGCACGTTTGAAATTATGGTGGGAACCAATAGTGAAGAGCTGCAAAAGAAAGAGGCAGTGTGGGATGATGGCAAAGTGTCTGAAGCACCATCAGCCAGAGTACGCGTTGTCGTTCAACATTAAAGGTGAAATGAGGGGAGGGAAATAAAGCCTCTCCCCCAGCCCCTCCCCGAAGAGGGAGGGGAGTAGTTAGCCATGGAAATGGAGGAGATTATTTTGGGGGTAGTTAGAGAAGGTGATGTTGTTGATATTTAGTGGTAAAATGGTTTGCGTCATTTCATCGCGCAATTTGCCGTGTTTTACCGCATGAAATGACGCAGTTTTATCTGTAAAATGACGCAAATTATATTATGCTTTTTATTATTCAACGCCGTAGGTGTTGCGTTTTTGATAGCCCAGGGTTACCAAACGATAGTGCAGGCTACCCTGGGTTAGCATATGGTTTGTGGGGAACAACGCCGTAGGTGTTGCGCTTTTTTTGAGTAATCCGTCACTAAAGGTTTCATTGTAAGCATGCCTTCATAGAAAAAGCTCAACACCGATGGCGTTGAATCTCCTTGCGAATACTCACCCGGGGTTGGCTCGTCCCTCGCCAACCCCGGGCTATCAAAAGAACAACACCTACGGCGTTGCATCATGAGGGCATTTATATTGCCAAATACATTCATTGAAATATTTGTATAAAACATATGGCGTTGTGTGGTGAGAACATTCATTATGGCGAATGTATTCATTGGGATATTAGTACAACACCTACGGCATTACATCGTTATAACATTCAAAATGGTAAATATATCCATTGAAATATTGGCACATTTTGGCGTTTATTTATTCGCATGATGTCCTTAATTGTATTATAAAATAAATGTTTCAACGCCGTAGGTGTTGCGTTTTTGATAGCCCAGGGTTGCCAAACGATAGTGCAGGCTACCCTGGGTTAGCATATGGTTTGTGGGGAACAACGCCGTAGGTGTTGCGCTTTTTTTGATTAATCCGCCATAAATCCCCTCGCTATAACCATGCCTTCATAGAAAAAGCTCAACACCTATGGCGTTGAATCTCCTTGCGAACGTTCACCCAGGGTAGGCTCGTTCCTCGCCAACCCTGGGCTATCAAAAGCACAACACCTACGGCGTTGCACCATGAGGGCATTTATATTGCCAAATACATTTATTGAAATATTGGCATGACACCTACAGCGTTGCATCGTTATAACATTCGCAATGAGGGGTACATTCATTGGAATATTGGCACTACACCTACGGCGTTGTGTATTAGGATATTTGTAACAGCAAATAGGTTGATTAGAGCTATTGATGTGGTTGAGAATTAATGACAAAATGTTTTAGCGTTTTTGACGTAAACTTTTGGGGCTGTTGTTGTAGGCTTCACTCACAAACGCATTGATAAAAGCACATTCTTAGCTTTTCTCTTTGACGTTTGATTCGTTTGCACTAACTTTGCAAAAAAGAAGGATTTGATGAAGATTATAATGCCATTAAACTGTATTCTTGCAAAGTTTTTCAGCCCATTAAAGTGCAATGCATTGTTTTTTATAATGATGTATGTGTTGGGTTTGGTGTGCGCTTGGATTACTTTACCCCCTTTTAAGGATGCAACCATCTATGGAAATCAATACATAGAGCAGTTTTTTGACCTTTATTTGGTGTGCCTTTTCCTGGCGATTCTGCCACAGAAAGCACGCAGATGGGTTCGCTTGTTGCTTTACTTTGTGCTCTATAGTGTGGCATTAGTCGACGCCTATTGCTTCGTTAAGTTCGGTTCAACGCTTAATCCTTCGATGTTGATGTTAGTGGGTGAGACCAACAGTCAAGAGGCGTTAGGATTTATAACGAGTCTTATCTCGATAGATTTTCTGTTTAGTAACGTTGGCTGGATAGTGCTTTTGATTGCTGTCAACGTGCTTTTGGCCTATCTTCCTCGGTTCAAACGTGTGAAGCTTCCCACGCTTCCGATAGAAAAATACTATCCTTTGGCGGGATTGTTGACTTTAGTTTTGTTTGTTTGGAGTGCTGTTGCATCGGCTCATAACAAAGTGGCGACATGGAAACTCTTGACAGAATCGTCGATAGGAGAAGTCGAACACACGCTCACGGAGCAAGGACACGCCGTGTTATATACGCCAATGAGCAGGCTGATTTTTAGTCTTTATGCCAACAAATTAGCGTCAAAACAGGTCGACAAATTAGTGGCTGCAGCCGATAAAGTGAAGGTAGATAGCTGCTCATTCCGTTCTCCCAATATCGTTCTTATTATCGGAGAGAGTTATGGAAAGCATCATTCTCAGCAGTATGGATACTTTATGCCCACGACGCCAAGGCAGATAAAGCGAGAGCGTCGCGGCTTTCTTGTGCCGTTTTCTGACGTCGTTGCACCTTGGAATTTGACGAGTTTTGTCTTCAAAAATGTCTTTTCTATGCACGTCGTTGGACAGAAAGGAGACTGGTGTGACTACCCACTTTTCCCCGAGTTATTCCGCAAATCAGGATACAAAGTGCAGTTCCTTACCAACCAGTTTCTCATGGAAGCAAAGGCTGCAGTCTATGACTTTAGTGGCGGATTCTTTTTGAATAACCCCGTGTTGAATAAGGCACAATTCGATCTTCGCAATGAAAAGTTACATGTGTTTGATGAGGATTTACTGAAAGATTACGACCATTTTGTGAAGGAAGGAAAGATTAATCCCAACGGACCTAACCTCACTATATTCCATCTTATCGGTCAACATGTGGACTATCGCACGCGTTGTCCCAAGGCACAATTTAAGTTTTCGGCCGATGATTACATAGAAAAGCGCCCCGAACTATCCGAGAAACAGCGCACGATATTAAGCTATTATGACAATGCTATCCGTTATAATGACTCGATAGTAGACCAGATTTGCAAGCGATTTGAAAACAAAGATGCTATTGTTATCTATATGCCTGATCATGGAGAAGAGTGTTATGAGGAGTCGCGTGGATTCATTTGTCGCAACCATTCGGCTGCCATCGACTGGCCACTTGCCCATTATGAGTTTGAAATTCCATTCTGGATATACTGTTCTCCGAAGTATGCGCACCGACATCCAGAGATATTTCGCGAGATTGTTCAAGCCCGTCATCGTCGCTTTATGACTGATGCGCTGCCACAAATGCTACTTTATTTGGCTGGGATTCAAGCCAAAGACTATCATCCCGAGTATAATATTCTGAGCGAACAATACGATGAAATGCGCCCAAGAATACTTAAAGCGACGACGGATTATGATAAGATTCGCGACGCCTTTTATAGGAGTAAACTGAACAAGAAATGACAAATCAACTGCTCACTCGTGCCGAATGTAACGCCATGCGAGGCCTGGCGATTATAGGAATCTTCTTACATAACTACTGCCATTGGCTCAATCCAGTGGTTAAAGAGAATGAATATCAGTTCTTTCAAAGCAATGCTCATGGGCTGATTCGAGTGCTTTCGTCTCCCGATGAGCTACTGCTTATGCACATAATCTCATTCTTTGGACACTATGGAGTGCCTGTGTTTCTCTTCCTAAGTGCCTATGGACTTGTGCTGAAATATGAGAAATCGGCTGATGGGAACATGCTTTTAACAGGACGAGAAGGGCTTAGCAGTGTCACCGATTTTATGAAACAACACTACAAGAAGCTTTTCAAGATGATGATTTTAGGCTTTGTTGCCTTCACAATGATTGACTATATGACGCCCCATCCGCATCATTATGCACCATTAGATATCGTGGCAATGCTTGGTATGTTCAATAATATCATGCCCCATCCTGATGCAGTTATCTGGCCCGGTCCTTATTGGTTTTTTGGTCTAATGCTGCAACTCTATCTGGTGTTTCGGCTGTTTCTTGTGCGAAAACATTGGGGCTGGACAGTCGGTTTAATAGTGGTTTGCGTCGGTTTGCAGTTTTGTTTCGGTCCAGAAAGCGAGGGATTGAACCGTTATCGCTATAATTTCATGGGCGGAATGCTGCCTTTTGGTCTTGGAATCCTTTATGCACGATATGGTCGAATGATGCAGTTGAAGACGCATGCTGCCTTGTTTCTCGTTTCATTGTGCATGATGTTGTGGCTCAGCATGAGTTTGTGGGCTGGACTTTTGTACCAGTTTTTGCCTGTATCTCAGCCGTTTCGTTAGCCAAACTGCTGTCAACTTCACCCCTCAAACATGTCAATCAACCTCTTGTTTGGATGGGAAACATCAGCGCAGCCCTATTTGTTTGTCACCCCATTACACGTAAAATCTTCATTCCAATCAGTAGGAATGGCGACTACTATTCAGGCTTCTTACTCTATATAGTGACAAGTATTTGCTTGGCATGGGCCTTTCGTGAAATCATAAAACGTATCCCAATAAGATGAGAATAAAGGACATTGAGCTTGAGAATATATCCAGATATCGCGGTGAACTCATGGGAATTGCCATGCTGTTTATTATCCTTTTTCATGTTAGTTTGCCGCGAAATGACCTCTTCTTTGGATTGAGAAGGATGGGTAATATAGGTGTAGATATGTTCTTGTTCCTTAGTGGAATAGGACTTTGGTTCTCATGGATTAAGACACCATCTGCCCGACATTTCTTCATGAAACGTTATCTTCGGGTTATCCTGCATGGCTAATTGTGGCGTGTTTTTACTACATTCCACGTTTCCACGGAGGTGATTTGATGGCATGGATTGACCTTATCGGCGACATAACTATTAACTGGGACTTCTGGCTTCACGATGAACTTACGTTCTGGTATATCCCTGCTACCATGCTGCTTTATTGCTTTGCACCGGCTTATATGGAGCTCATTCGTCGCCATCCCATTTATCGTTGGCTGGTCGTTGTTATGATTCTGTGGTGTGTTTTGGTGCAATATGTCACCCCAATCCATCAAGTTGTGGGCCACATTGAAATCTTTTGGAGTCGAGTTCCTATCTTTTTTATCGGTATAAACATGGGAGAGATGGTGCGATCTAAGCAGCGTATTGACGGAACGGGCATCTGGATGATTCTTATTATGTTTGTGATGACCTTGTTTACCAGTATCTTTCTTGAGCAGAGTCGACACGGATTATTCCCTCTTTACATTGAACGCATGCTCTATATCCCTTTGACTTTGACGACGATTCTACTCTTAAATCGCGTTCTTCGGCGTACACCGAGGTGGTTTAACAAGGCTTTTAAGTTTGTTGGAGCATTGAGTTTAGAGTGTTATCTCATTCATATTCATTTCGTACTTGACCATCTTCCCAAGCCATGGGGCTATTGGTTAACGTTCTTTGTGTGCTTACTGATTACATTACCTGCGGCATATCTGCTCAGTAAAATCGTCAATTTAATCTCCAAATCAATAGAGAAAGCTTTATGAATCCTAAGGACTACATGAAAATACTGCGTCCAAAGCAGTGGGTTAAGAACTTCTTTGTGATGCTTCCACTATTCTTTGGTGGTGAGCTTTTCAACACTCAAGCTCTTCTTTCGGCTGTAATCACGATGTTAGCTTATAGCTTTGCCGCGTCATCTATATACTGTTTCAACGACATTCACGATGTTTCTGACGACCGACGCCACCCTGTTAAGTGTCATCGTCCAGTCGCTTCTGGAGCCGTTTCCATTGCTATGGCCTATGGGATGATGATTGTTTGTTTCATCCTTTCAGCCGTGTGTGTGGCCCTTTTGCCTGACACAGCGTTGCAAACAGGCGGTGTTATCCTCTTCTATTGGTTGTTAAATCTGGCTTATTGCGCTTGGTTGAAGCAGCATGCCATTATTGATGTGTGTGTGTCGTTGCCTTTGGTTTTGTGCTTCGTTTGCTTGCCGGCGGATTGGCTACCCACATAGAACTGAGCAAATGGATAGTGCTTATGACGTTCCTTATCACGCTCTTCATGAGCTTTGCAAAGCGCCGTGACGACGTGATTCGAATGGAAAAGACAGGTGAAGCGCCTCGAAAGAACACCATCCGCTATAACTTGACGTTCATAAATCAAGCAATTACCATCACAGCCAGTGTCACCTTGGTGTGTTATATCATGTATACAGTGAGCCCAGAGGTCATCAGTCATTTCAAAACCGATTATCTTTATCTGACCTCTATCTTTGTACTTGTCGGACTCTTACGCTATATTCAGCTTACGGTTGTTGACCAACGGAGTGGTGATCCAACGAAAGTGTTGCTCAAAGACCGCTTCACTCAGCTCATCGTCCTTGCTTGGTTGCTCACTTTCTTGTTGATTATCTATGTCTTATAAGCATGAAACAAAAGGTTTATCTCTTTGACTTCGACGGCACGATTACAACAAAAGACACGTTTGTTGCACTCATTCTATATGCTGTAGGCACATGGAAATGCCTCGTAGGTTTTGCCTTATATAGTCCTCTTCTCTTGCTGATGAAGTTGCATCTCTACCCAAATTGGAAGGCAAAACAACGTGTGTTCTCTCATTTCTTCAAGGGTAAATCGCTTGAAGATTTCAACAAATTATGTCGCAATTTCGCTGCCGATAACCGCTCTCTCCTACGTTCTGACGCCATGAAAGCCATTGATGAGGCTCGCAATCAAGGTGAGGTCTATGTGGTAAGTGCCAGCGTTGACAACTGGGTCCAGCCGTTTTTACCTCATGTTGTCGTTGTGGGCACCCAACTTGAAGTGGCAGATGGTTTGTTGACGGGACGTTTCTCTACGCGCAATTGCTATGGGATAGAGAAGGTGAACCGCGTAAAACAGCTACTCACAGCACCGCGTTCACAATATGATATCACTGCCTTTGGTGACAGCCGAGGGGATAAAGAAATGCTAAACTATGCAGATGAAGCCCATTATCAACCATTTAAGTCCTAAACACCAACAACAACTTGGCGAGGTGTTACGCTTCGGAATCGTCGGGTTTTTAGCCACATTGATTCAATATGGCGTTTATTTGGTGATGTTGTTCGTGGCATCTCCAACCCTTGCTAACACCATTGGATACGCTGTTAGCTTTGTGTTTAACTTCATTGCCAGTACGCGTTACACCTTCAAAGTAAAGACAAATGCGCGCCATGGAATTGGATTTGCCTTCTGTCATGTTGTGAATTATGGACTACAAATCCTCATGTTGCATCTCTTTCTCACCTTGGGTTTCAGCACAACTCTTGCCCCCGTGCCGATGTTCTGTGTCTGTGTGCCCGTTAATTTCCTGTTAGTGAGATTCTTCTTGAAACGATAATAGCCTGCCAAAACATACCGAAAACGACAAACAATAGCAACTATTGTGATAATCCAAAACAATTTGTAAATTTGCAAGACTATAATCTTTCTGTCAAACGATAGTAAATGAAAACCGAAAAGCTGCATACGTTACCTGAATTTATAGCACATAACGCCATCACAACAGCCTATGGAGCCGTTGTGGCCGTAGCTTCGGTGAACGAATCTAACTTTCGTTTGCTGATAAATCAACTTGATTTGGTTCATTTTTATGCGGTGTTCATCTTGATAGATGGTGCTGCCGAGCTCGATATAGATAACGAAAAGCTCAAGCTGTCACAACATAGTGTGTTGCGCATAGCCCCAATGCAGCGTGTTGAATGCCTGCAATGTAGCACTGAACTCTGTGGATATCTGCTGTTGATAGAGTCTACTTTCTATGCAGAGATTGTGAAAAGTGACGACAATCTGCGAGATGTTATCTCACTAAATGTGTTGGATGGCCATGTCTATAAGGTGCTTAGTGAGGCGCAAACATCGGAATTTGTGGGCATAATAACGCAGATTGAGCGCACCATTAACCAGCCCCATGTATACAAAAAGAAATGGTTGGCTTCTTGGTTCATTTGGTGTTGATGCACATTCGCGAACTAATCAGTCATCGGGTAACAGGACTTCACGACCTAAAACATAAGGAAAACATCTTTAAAATCTTTATTCATTTGGCTTCGAATAACTTCAAACAGCAACGCCAAATCAATTTTTATGCCGCCCAAATGAATATCACTCCCACCTATCTTTCACGCATTGTGAAAGAAGTTTCGGGCAATACGGTCAACGGATATCTGCAGAGTTTCCTCTATGGTGAAGCCTGCAAACAACTCCGAATGACTGATAAGCCGATAGGAGAACTTGCATTTGATTTAGGGTTTAAGGACCAATCAGCCTTCACAAACTTCTTTAAGATGAAGTCGGGAGTTAGTCCTAAGGAGTATAGAAAATAGTAATCTCCCCTTATTATAAATGCGTTTACTATGCAACGCCGTAGGTGTCGCGCTAATATTCCAATGAATATATCTATCATAGTGCATGTTAAGACAATGCAACGCCGTATATTTAATGCTAATATTTCAATGGGTATATCTTCCATTATAAATGTTGTAACGATGCAACGCCGTAGGTGTTGCGCAATTATTTCAATGAATAAATTTTGCAATATAAATGTCCTCATGGTGCAACGCCGTAGGTATTATATCAATCTTCTAACGAACGTATTTGCCTTTATGAATGTTTCCAACACGCAACTGCATTGGTATTGTGATATTTTCTCGATAAAGGTGCTCTAAACTATAAATGCCCTCATGGTGCAACTCGGTACGAGTTGTGTTTTTGATAGCCCGGGGTTGGCGAGGAACGAGCCTACCCCGGGTCAACGTTCACAAGGAGATTCAACGCCATAGGTGTTGAGCTTTTTCTATGAAGGCATGCTTATAATGAAACCTTTCATGGCGGATTAATCAAAAAAAGCTCAACACCTACGGCGTTGTTCCCCATATAACATATGTCAACCCAGGGTAGCCTGCACTATCGTTTGGCAACCCTGGGCTATCAAAAGCACAACACCTACGGCGTTGAAACATGCATTTTGTAATATAATTGACGCCAACATGTGAATAAATAAATAGCAAAATGTATCATTATTTCAATGGATATATTTGCCATTATAAATGTTGTAACGACGCAACGCCGTAGGTATTATATCAATCTTCTAATGAACATATTTGCCATTATGAATGTTTTCAACCCGCAACAATGTTGAAATTGTGATATTTTTTCGATGAGGGTGCTCTACATTATAAATACCCTCGTGGCGCAACTCGGTACGAGTTGTGTTTTTGATAGCCTGGGGTTGGCGAGGAACGAGCCTACCCCGTGTAAACGTTTACAAGAGGATTCAACGCCGTAGGTGTTGAGCTTTTTCTATGAAGGTATGCTTAAAACGATGTAATTTATTGCGGATTAATTAGAAAAAGCGCAACACCTACGGCGTTGTTCCACGCAAACCATGTGCTAACCCAAGGTAGCCTGCACTATCGTTTGGCAACCCTGGGCTATCAAAAGCGCAACACCTACGGCGTTGAAACATTCATTTTATAATACAATTGATGCCTACATACGAATAAATAAATAGTAAAATGTGCTAATATTTCAATGGATATATCCAGCATGATGAATGTTGTAACGACGCAATGCCGTAGGTTTTATGTAGGTATTCCAATGAATGTATTTACAATACACATGCCCTCATGGTGCAACTCGGTACGAGTTGTTTTTTTGATAGCCCGGGGTTGGCGAGGAACGAGCCTACCCCGGGTAAACGTTCGCAAGGAGATTCAACGCCGTAAGTGTTGAGCTTTTTCCATGAAGGCACGCTTATAATGAAATCTTTTATGGCGGATTACGCTTAGAAAGCGTAACACCTACGGCGTTGAATAATAAAAAGCATAATATAATTTGCGTCATTTTACGCGATAAACGGCGTCATTTCATGCGATAAAACACGGCAAATTATGCGATGATTTGCCCCAAATCATTTTACGCTTTATTATCAACATCATCACCATCCCTAATTAACCCTCAAACAACTCCCTCTATTTTAAGAGGTAACTACTCCCCTCCCTCTTCGGGGAACCATAGGTCGCTGTTCGTGAAGCCTGCGAAACGAGGAAAGCAAAGGGCTGGGGGTGAGGCTTTATTTCCCTCACCTCATTTTGTCATTCGCGCCATAGCTTCGAGACAATCCTCACGATTTCCGAAGGCAGTAAAGCGGATGTAGCCCTCACCGCTTGGTCCAAAACCTACCCCCGGAGTGCAAACCACGCCTACACCATAGAGTAGTTGTTCAAAGAACTGCCAGCTATCGGTGCCTGTTGGGGTCTTAACCCAGAGATAAGGTGCGTTTTCTCCGCCATAAACTTGATAGCCCAAGCGAGTTAAGGTGTCGCGCATGATGGAGGCATTTGTCATGTAGTAGTCAATGGTTTCTTTCACTTGACGTTGTCCTTCGGGCGTATAGATGGCCTCAGCTGCCCGTTGACTGATGTAACTTGTACCATTAAACTTTGTACATTGACGTCGATCCCAGATGCCATTCAATGCAATTCGTTCGCCGTTTAGTGTGGAAGCAGTAACCTCTTTGGGTACAATGGTGTAGCCACAACGCACTCCTGTGAAGCCCGCTGTTTTCGAATAGCTTCGAAATTCGACTGCAACCTTGCGCGCACCACGTATCTCATAGATTGAATGTGGAATGGAATCGTTGCGTATGTAGGCTTGATATGCAGCGTCATAGAGGATGATTGCATCATTTCTAAAGCGTAGTTGACCCACTTTGTGAGTTCTTCTTTGGTGAGAACCGTACCTGTTGGGTTGTTGGGATAGCACAAATAAATCATATCTACGCGGTGATTTGGGAGCGAAGGGATAAAGTTATTCTCAGCCGTACAAGGCAGATAAGTCACACTACTCCATCGACCGGCTTCATAAACTCCCGCGCGTCCTATCATGGCATTGCTGTCAATATAAACAGGATAGACGGGATCGGTGACACCGATAGAGTTATCCCAGCGCAGAATCTCTTGGAAATTACCCGTATCACTCTTAGCTCCGTCGTTGATAAACACCTCACTTGGGTCGATGTGTACACCGCGAGAGAGATAATCATGCTTTATAATTGCTTCGCGAAGAAAGTCATATCCACGTTCGGGTCCATAGCCACGGAAACTTGCTTTGCTTGCCATTTCGTCGGTAGCCTTATGCATTGCCTCGATGACGGCAGGGCAAAGAGGTTGTGTAACGTCGCCAATGCCAAGACTGATGACACGTTGTTGGGGGTGAGAAACCTTGTAAGCATTAACCTTTTTGGCTATATCTGCAAAGAGATAACTACCTGGTAGCTTTAAGAAATGTTCGTTAATCAGTGCCATAATATGTTATTTTGAATTGTGTTCTCTGTTTATTCGGGCAGTGCAATCGTGCCTTCGAAGACGAAAGCAGCTGGTCCTGATAAGTAAATGTGATTGTTGTCGGCCTTCCATTCCACCTGCAAAGTTCCGCCATCCATGTCGATAGTTACCTCACGTTGGGTGCGTTGGGTTCGTATGGCGGCTGTGGCTGTGGCACAAGCTCCCGTGCCACATGCCATGGTTACACCGCTTCCGCGTTCCCATACGCGTGTGCGCAGCGTGTTAGTAGCCGTGAGTTGTGCAAATTCTATATTGCAACGTTGGGGAAAGTAGCATCGTTTTCGAGTCGTTTTCCGTGCTTTTCTAAGTCAATGGCATGGATATCGTCGACAAAAATCACGTAATGTGGGTTGCCCATTGATACGAAAATACCCTCTTGAGCGCCTGGAATTGCACTGAGAGAAGGATGATTTCCCGTGAATTGTTCGGGCACATTGAACTGCGGTTCGAGCATGTCTACTGTCACACTTGCCACATGATTGTTGGCATCAAGGTGCAAATGGAGAATCTTTATGCCAGAAAGCGTCTCAAGACGGATATCTTTTTGTGTTGTGAGTCCTTTCTCATAAAGATATTTTCCGATGCATCTGCTGGCATTACCACACATCATAGCTTCTGATCCATCGGCATTAAAGATGTGCATAGAGAAGTCAGCTTGTGACGTGTCGGAAGGCTTTCCGATGAGTACTAAGCCATCACTTGCGATGCCAAAGTGGGGGCGACTCCATGCAATGGCAGCCTTTTCAGGCTGTGGTATGACTTCACTGAGCGTGTTGACATAGATATAATCGTTGCCCGCGCCATGCATTTTGGTAAAATGAATCATTGTAGACATGATGGAATAAATGTGTTATCGTAATCTTTTTACTTCCTTTTTATCTATGCAAAAATAACATCTTATCAAATAATAAGCAACAAATTATGGGGCGAATACACGCTCTTTCTGAAGAAAATCACAAACTTTAACCGAATCAGTACTTATTGCTTGCGTTCTGAAAGCATAGTGGTTGAAAAATCATCTTTTTGTAACGTATGAGTGGTTTGATAGAGAACGTATTCTGGTTACATGTAAATTATATTACAAATGAGATTGAATGAAAAAGCCGATTTTATAAAAAAACTTAATAATAAACTTTAAGTATTCGTTGTAATATAAAATGCTTATTGTTAGGTATTTGATATTTAAAAACTTTGTTGATATCTTTGCAAAGACAAATAAACTTATATGAATTAAACCTTTTTTACATGATGAAAACCAAGATTATTTCATTCATATTGGCATTGCTATGCATTGTTCCAATGGTCTCAAATGCCGAAGAACATGGAGAGAATAAACAGACAGATGCCAATGTTTACGGCCATGTGATTCAATTAAAGACAGGAGAACACCTACCTTATGTGACGGTAACGGTGAGAGGAACTCTGCTTTCTACCACCACGGATGCTACGGGACATTACTATCTTAAGAATCTTCCAATTGGCAAATATGTAATAGAAGTGAAGGCGATGGGCTACAGAACAGCGACTCGGGAGGTAGAAACGAAGCCGCAAGTATCCCAAGAAGTCAACTTCACGCTTACCGAAGATGCTATCGCTTTGGATGAGGTGGTGCTCACAGCTAACCGCTCTCAGACGCTAAGACGTGAGGCTCCAGCTCTTGTTAACGTATTGGATAGTAAGTTGTTTGACCAAACTAATGCCATGTGTATGGCCCAAGGACTGAACTTTCAGCCTGGAGTTAGAACGGAAGATAACTGCCAAAACTGTGGTTTTTCACAGGTACGCATCAATGGTTTGGATGGACATTACTCGCAGATTCTAATTGATTCACGACCTATTTTCACTTCCCTCAATGGGGTTTATGGCTTAGAACAGATTCCTTCTAATATGATAGAACGAATTGAAGTGGTGCGTGGCGGTGGCTCAGCTCTATATGGTGCTTCTGCAATTGGAGGCACTATCAACGTTATAACGAAAGAACCTGTGCGCAATTCTGCCGAACTTAGCCACACCATTACATCCATAGAAGGACGTGGAAAGTTTGAAAACAACACCACAGCTAACGTCTCTTTGGTTAGTGAAGACAATAAAATGGGCATGTATGTATATGGACAACACCACTACAGACCAGGCTTTGATCACGATCATGACAGCTATACTGAGTTGCCACAACTAAAGAATCGGACCTTTGGTTTAAGCACTTTCTATAAGTTTTCGCCTTATTCGAAGCTCTCACTACAGTATCATAACATCAGCGAATTCCGCAGAGGAGGAAATCGTTTGGACCTCGTTGCCCATAAAGCTAACATTGCTGAGCAGCTAGATCACGACATAAATGGGGCTAATTTGGCTTTCGATTGGATGTCAAAAGATTATAAGGATCGTCTAAAAGCTTACGTTTCATTCAGTAATACCACACGAAAAAGCTACTACGGGGGTATCGGAAAAGGTACCCAAAGTGATATAGAAGATGCCCTAAAAGCTTATGGAAGGACGACTGATTTGACTACCGTCACGGGGTTACAATATGTGCATCAGTTTGCAAAGTTAGTCTTTATGCCTTCTGATTTGACGCTCGGCACGGAGTATAATTACGATGCATTGGAAGATAAAATCATTGGATATAACCACTTGTTAAACCAGAAAACCAGAATCACGAGTGCTTATTTTCAGAATGAATGGAAGAATAAAACATGGAGTTTACTGCTTGGTGGTCGTTTCGATAAGCACAATTTAATTGATAAAGTGATATTTAGTCCACGCGTAAATCTAAGGTTCAATCCCACGGAAAACGTCAATTTGCGTGCCAGTTACACAAGTGGTTTCCGCGCACCTCAAGCCTTTGATGAAGATCTTCACGTAGGTTTTGCAGGCGGAAATCGCTTAGTTACCCACTTGGCGAAAGGCTTAAAAGAAGAGCGTTCGCATAGTTTCAGCTTGTCAGCCGACCTTTATCAGTCCATCGGAAGCGTGCAAACAAACTTTCTTATCGAGGGTTTCTACACACACTTAAAGGATGTTTTTCGCTCTCAGAGAACTCAATATACAAGACAGTGAAGGCAATAACGTGCAAGAAAGATATAATGGTAGTGGAGCAAAGGTATTCGGATTGAATCTTGAAGGCAAAGCCGCTTTCACGCAATGGTTTCAACTTCAGGCTGGATTAACCTTGCAACGGAGTCTTTATGACGAACCAATTGAGTGGAATGAAGACGCTCCTAAGGAGAAGAAAATGATGAGAACACCTTCTGTTTATGGTTATTTCACGGCATCATTCACACCTTTAAAGAACTTCTCTGCAGCGCTTTCGGGTAATTATACGGGGCACATGCTCGTGGGACATACCGAACATATCCTTATGGATGGCACTACTATAGCCCCTGAAGCCGTACAAACGCCAACATTCTTAACGTTGAACATGAAGCTCGCCTATGACGTTTCAATCTCCAATTACGTTAAACTTCAGGTGAATGCAGGTATCCAAAACCTCACGAACGCTTATCAAAAAGACTTTGATAAGGGTTGGGGACGCGACTCAGCCTATATCTATGGCCCTGCCATTCCACGCTGTTTCTTTGCTGGAATCAAGTTAATTTATTGATTCTTGAAGACGATAAACGATTCGTTTTATATAAGAAAATGTCACAAAGCCTTTCACCTTATTATATGGTGAAGGGCTTTTTCGTTGATGAAGCGCTTTTCTTTATTCCTCAAAATGCTGTTTCCCAACGTAGAGAATATGCTAAACAACGAAGTTCTGCCTATGACTTTCAAGACATTTATGACCGAAATTTCATAACAAACTGATAGAAAGTGATTCTACTTTACAGTTTTTTTGTACTTTTGTATGCGTTTAATCATTTCCTAATTCATGAATACTGAAAACCTAACTCAAGGCAAAAAGGTCATCGTTGGCATACAGTTTCTCTTTGTAGCCTTTGGCGCAACAGTCCTTGTTCCGTTATTAGTGGGTATAAATCCAGCTACAGCTTTGTTCACAGCTGGACTTGGAACGTTCATCTTTCACTATGTAACCAGGTGGAAGGTTCCTATCTTCTTAGGCTCTTCTTTCGCTTTTATTGCGCCAATAAATGAAGCATCTAAGCAGTGGGGATTAAGCGGAACACTCTCTGGTTTGACGGCAGTTTCCGTTGTATATTTCGTCATGAGTGCCCTTGTTAAATGGCAAGGCAAGCGACTCTTAAACCGATTATTCCCTCCCGTTGTCATCGGACCGGTTATCATTTTGATTGGTCTTTCACTCTCGGGTACGGCAGTTGATATGGCAAAATCAAACTGGTTTTTGGCTTTTTGCTCGCTTTTCACGGCCATCATGATACTTACTTTCGCCAAAGGATTAATGAAATTAGTTCCTATTATCGCTGGAGTTGTCGTGGGATATATCGTTGCTTTGTTCATGCATCAAGTCGATTTTGCCGGTGTAGTGGCTGCACCTTGGTTCTCTTTTCCCGTGAAATTCGACACCATTTCACATTTCAGTTGGGAACCATTCCTATATATGTTGCCCGTCGCTATAGCCCCAGTACTCGAACATATCGGTGATGTTTATGTCGTAGGTGCCGTTGCAAAGAAGGACTTTGTAGCCCAACCAGGACTTCATCGCACGATGTTTGGCGATGGTTTAGCTTGCCTTGCCTCTGCTTTTCTTGGCGGTCCACCCGAAACAACCTATTCAGAAGTGACGGGAGCCATGTCGATTACAAAGGTAACGAGCCCTGCTGTGATTCGCATTTCAGCTGCAACAGCTTTGTTGTTCTCGGTCATCGGCAAGCTCAGTGCACTGCTTCAGAGTGTTCCAAGGCTGTTCTTGGAGGAATAATGCTATTGCTTTTCGGAACGATTGCAAGCGTAGGAGTGCAGAATCTCATGCAACGTAAGGTGGATATGAACGATACTCGCAACATCATTATCATGTCGGTGATGCTCACAATGGGTCTTGGTGGCGCCGTGTTATCAAGTGGTAACTTCGCCATTTCAGGCATAGGACTCGCTGCTGTGGTTGGTGTTGTGTTGAATTTATTGTTGCCTAAGACGAAAACTACAGAAGAAAAGAAAGACGAAAAGGCTTGATTTACTTCCCATCGTATGGGCCATTGTGCTCTAATTTCGATGTACACATGGCAGCAGCAAACTTACCTGAGGCTTCAATGTCAGCCCCAAGACTGCGCATGTAGAGGTATCCTGCCGAGTAAGTATCACCACATCCCGTGGCATCCACAACTTGTCGCGGCTCATAGGCAGGGATTTCATAAAACTGTTTGTCTGCATAAATAAGACTGCCGAAGCTCCCTAACGTGATGACTACTTCTCGAACGCCATACGATGCCATTTGAAGAGCAACCGTGCGTGGGTCTTTTGAGTTTGTAATCATCTCCATTTCGTGCTCATTAAGCTTAAGAATGTCTGTATAAGCAAGTATCTCTTCCATGTCCTTCCATTTGACAGCATAAACTTTTTCGCCTCTAACCTCACGAAGATATCCCTGTACATCAATCGAAATACGCCCCTTCTTGGCCAATGCTTTGACAACCTCTACTGGGAAATCATCGGCTAACAAGCTGCCCAAATGAAACACTTTAGCCTCTAAAGGGAGTACTTCTTCTATGGTAAAAGGGTCGGCTTTAGCCAACACTCGCTGTGTTCTTTGATTGCTATCTATACCATATCGGTTCTCAAAATATACACTCTTTGCACAGTCATAACACACGACATCTATGCCCGCTTGACGCATACGATTTACTTCTTCGTATGATTCTGGCCCAACTTTCGTTACCAATTGAAACGCTATATCACGGGGAAGGTTGTTAATACCATACGCCATATAGAACGCCGTTCCACCCGACATAGAGACCGATTGGCTTGGAGTGATAATCTTATCTCGGGTGATATGCCCGATACAGCATATATCTTTCATTCGCAGTTACTTTTACTTTAAACATCACAAAGGTACAAAAAAACTCATGAAAAGAAAACTTTTGCCTTGTTTTTAGTGTTCTGTAAGATTCCCACTACCAGTGTTTGAGAGAATATTTCGCGATGGTGGGGGAGGTGAAGGGAGGGAAACAAAGCCTCACCCCCAGCCCCTCCCCGAAGAGGGAGGGGAGTAGTTAGTTGTGGAAATGGAGGGAGTTGTTTTGGGGTTAATTAGGGGTAGCGATGGTGTTAAGAATTAAAGGTAAAATGATTTGGGGCATTTCATCGCATAATTTGCCGTGTTTTATCGCATGAAATGACGTAGATTGTCGCGTAAAATGACGCAAATTATATTATGCTTTTTATTATTCAACGCCGTAGGTGTTACGTTTTTGATTGCCCAGGGTTGCCAAACGATAGTGCAGGCTACCCTGGGTTAGGGTATGGTTTGTGGGGAACAACGCCATAGGTGTTACGCTTTCTAAGCGTAATCCGCCATGAATCCCCTCACTATAACCACGCCTTCTCAAAGAAAACTCAACACCTACGGCGTTGAATCTCCTTGCGAACGTTTACCCGGGGTAGGCTCGTTCCTCACCAACCCCGGGCTATCAAAAGAACTACTCGTACCGAGTTGCATGGTGAGCGCATTCATGGTGACAGATGTATTCATTGGAATACCGGCATAACACCTACGGCGTTGCATTATTGCCACATTCATCATGATTGATGTATTCATCGGAATACCGGCATAACACCTACGGCGTTGCGTGGTGAGCGCATTCATTGTGACAGGCGTATTCATAGGAATATTGGCACAACGCTTATAACGTTGCATGGTTGCAATATTCAAATGATGAGGTGTTTTCTACTCTTTCATGTGCAAAGCCTCCATAAAACGGCGGATGACTTCTGGCTTTCCTGTGTGTTTTCCGAGGTCTTCGGAGAGCTTACATGTATCATTATAGTAAGGCCAACACTCTGTTATTTTCGATGCAACAAGTTTAATGACAATATTCATTGGCTCAATACCTTCGAAATCATTGGTGAAATGAGTACCTATTCCGAATGAAGGCAGGCAATAATCTTTTGCATATTGCTGAATTTCTATTGCCGAATCAGTGTTTAACGCATTTGAAAACACAACCTGTTTTGTGCGGGAATCAATGCCAAGTGAACGATATTTCTCCACGATTTTCATTAGTTGTTCGCGGTTATTTCCAGAGTCAATGCGAAGTCCTTTGAATAGATTTGCAAAGTCTTCAGAGAAGTTTAACGAGAAATATCCCACCCGAAAGAGTCATAAAGATATGTACCGAGGGCACCACGGAAGGTGTTTCGCCAAGCATTCATAGCCAAATGATTGGCCATTTGCGGTCCAAACATGCCGCCAATCGCGCAAACAAACTCATGCGCCATAGTGCCAACAGGTTGTAAATCGTGGGTCATGGCGATGTAAACATTGCTTGTTCCCACGAGTCTTCCTTTCCAATCACGGTTCTGATAGGTGTCTTTCAATGCACGAACCACCATATCTTCGGCTTCAAAAGAGGCGCGCCGACGCGTTCCAAAGTCTGAAAACACACAGCCAGCAGCCAACAATCGTTCTGCTTTCTGACACGTTTTGTTATACAACTGCACGTAGTCTAACCTTGCAATCTGCCCTGTCATGATGTAGAAAAGCTCTGAAATCATCGCCAGAACCTTTACTTCTAAGAGGATGGTATCCGACCAACTGCCTTCAAATTCCACGTGAATATGCCCGTCAATATCTTGTGAAACGTTGACCCATTCGCGTGAAAACCTATAGCCACGGAGGTAAGTAAAGAACCAATGCGGCATGTAACTGCATCGCCGTTTCATGAAATCTATCTCGTCATCTGTAATGATAACGCCCTCTAAGGCTTCGATTTGACGACGCAATTCGTCGGCAAACCCAGTGGGATATACCGTGTTATTGCGGTCTACAAACTGGTATTTTACTTGGGCACGAGGGTAATTATCGATGACCGAACAGCACATAGAAAGCTTATAAAGGTCATCATCTGTGAAGTGATTGATGATTTGTTTCATTGTCGTTTGAAAGCTCTTATGATTCCTATTGAGACACTCTCGTCAGCAAAATCAATGAAATGAAAGGCGAAACTCATCATTCAGATGCATAAAACGTGCTGTGTCTGGTGCAAATATACGACATTTGAGGCAGATAAAGCAAACAAAAGAAAGAATTTTGAAATAGAAATGGCTGGGCGAAGTGACGCTTTCCATGGAAAAGAATGCAGGGAAAGCACGCGCAAACGAAGTAGAAGAAAAAGAAAGAAAGCACCCTATAAGGATGCTTTCTGAGTGAAATAATAAGTTTATTTATAGGGAATAATCTATAAAGATTAAGCCTTTTTAGCGAAAGAGAAAGTCGTCCAAGGACTCTTTGGGTCGCTAATGAGCTTGTTAAATATCTTCTTTGTCTGCCCCATGCTATAGCTATCAGCACCCCAAAGAGTGTAACCGATGATGTAACTCTTGCCATAGTCTTCCCAAGAAGAAAGCGATTTGTGAACCAATTCGTCAACAAAGTCAACATATTGCCACATTTCTTCCTCGCTGATATACTTCTTTTCAGCGCACATACGAGCAATAAAGACCAGACGAGTTGCCTCAAAACCAATGCCACCTATACGTGTAAAGTCGGCCTCATCTCTAACAATTCCTTCCTTAACTAAATTGCCTATAGTCTTGAAAGCGCGTTCAATCTGTTTAGAACATGCCTTAGCTTCATTCTTGTTTACAAACGTTTCGTTGAGATATTGCTCAATAGCTTTCTGCTCTTTCAACTTGAATGCCTCTGCAATATTTGGCATATAGTCTTTTGTGCAAGCTAATTTCAGATCGTCTAAAGCATCAATTGCCGAGCTATGGTCATAGATACCCCAGTCTCTTTTGAGCTGTTCTGCGCAATCATCTTTCACTAATCCTGTCTTAATAGCATTCAAATAACACTTATCATTCTCTGCATAGATGGCGCTAAGCAACATCTTTCGCTGTTGATCTTGACTGAGATTTGAGTTTGAATCAGTTCGAAGTCCACTGCCAAACTGGCGTAAAGTGGCCTTTGCTTTAAGGAAATATTGATATAAACCAATGACAATAAGCACACCAACTATGATGTAAACAATCCATGTATAGCCGCTTGTTGAGCCGTCAGATGAGCCACTTGGTACTCTGATTCGAAATCTTAAAGCCATTGCTTCCTGTGCAAACAGGCCTAACATCAATACTAAACTGTAGATAATTCTCTTTTTCATATTGCTCGTTTTTAATTTTTATAGTTTGTGTTTAGTGTCTCTTTATCAGCCCATTTGATTCGGCTAATAAAGAAACATCTTTATTTTCATCTCGTGATTAGATTCATATTATGCGAAAGGGAAAGTCTTCCAAGGACTATTTGGCTTAGTATACATGTCCTTAGCATGGCCTGCCATCACCTCGAAGTAATTTGAAGCACCACACCACAAGCAACGACCAATGATGTAACTCTTACCAAAGTCTTCCCAAGAAGTAAGCGTTCTATGTGCTATTTCGTCTGCTGCATCAACATATTTCCAAAGTTGTTCGTCGTTGATATAGTTTGCTTCGCGACACAATCTGGCTATGAACACAAGACGACCAGCGTCCCATGCATCGGGTCCAATGCGTGAAAAGTCGGCCTCATTACTAATGATGTGTTCCTTCATTAGAGGGTCCATAGACTCAAAAAGCAAATTGAACTTGCTCCCAACAATTATTGATATCCTCGCTATCTTCAAAGGTATCACGGAGATATTGCTGTATTTCTTGCTTGTTTTTTTAAGCTTCAAAGCTTCGACAACTTGAGGGAAATAGCGACGTGTACCCGATAATCTCAAATAGTCAAGTGTTTCGATTGCCGATGCTTGGTCACTGATATTCCAACCTTGGTTGAACATCTTCTCACGCTCATCTGCTGTTAATCCAGTCTTAACTACATTGTATAAAGCTGCCTTTTGTGCTGCAAATACACCACTTAACAATAGCTTTCGTTGTTGATCTTGCGTCAAATCAGTATTCTTTTCAACCTTAGCGCTGGAGGTAAAGAAGCGGAATAACTGCTTAAAGAATGACCAATACTTTATTACAACGTAAAGGATGATACCACAAATAACGGCAGTTGAGATCCAAGATGAACTGTCTCCACCGCCTTGATTGCTGCTTGGCACCTTCACTCTAATGCGAAACGCTTCTGCATATTGAGCCACAAAGCAGAGCATTATGACCAAGATTGTTGTCAGTTTTTTCTTCATATAGGTAATTTTATAAATTGAATGATGTTACTTTTTCTTTCCTTTTACGACCTTCTTTACAACAGGTTGCTCTGGCATCTTATTCTCTGGACGAGCAAATCCGTCTTTCGTTGCACGCTCACTCATTACTTTTATGCGCTTATCTAAGTCTGGATGAGACGAGAACATGCGCTTAAACTTGCTGTCTTTCTGGTAACCTGAGTCCTCTTCGAGCTTCTTAAGTTTCTCAAACGACAAAGCCATTGCCCAAGGATTCTTACCATTTTTCTTCAAGAAGTCATAGCCGTAAGCGTCTGCATTGCTTTCCTGCTTCTGCGAATATGTAGCATTCAACAACGCTTCTCCAAGCTCTCCGAACTGTGAATCGCTAAGCGTTGCGGCCTTACCTCCCGTGGAAGAGACTCCATCTTTGAATGCCGATGCGAGCAAAGCTGTACGAAAGCATTCTTAGAATCCTTGTGAGCAACGTGTCCTATCTCGTGTCCTATGACGCCAAGTAACTCGTCATCGGTCATGATGTCCATCAAAGAAGAGAACACACGCACGCTACCATCGGCGCAAGCAAAGGCATTTACGTCGGTGACATAATAGACTTTGAAGTTCAAAGGAATACCTTCTACGTCGTTAAGTCCTTGAGTTAATTTCTTCAAACGAATAGAATAGGGATTGTTTTCAGGGCAAACTTGATTGTGCTTATCCATCCAATCAATGTATTCTTTCACATAGTTTGCTACGTCAGCATCGGTTAAAGTCGCTGCTTTTACAGCCTTTGATGCTCCTCCAATAGCTTTTTTAAGGTTGAACTGTGCCATAGATGGCGTTGCACTTAGCATGAAGCATGCACCTAAAAGCATGCTTGACAATGTTTTGTTCATAAAATTTTATTTGTCTTAAAAGTGAAAATTATGCCACAAAGGTATACAAAAAATAACATAATCTGCATCCTCTTGCAATATTTTTTCTGTTTTTTTATTGCGTAATATTCAGATAATCGCAATGCATTTTAATGCTTTTTTGCAATCCTATTCATCACCTTTATCTTATGAAAAGCTATGAAGCAGACTCAAATAAAAGCCACTGTGAGTCCTGCCATGACAATACTTACCATAGACATCAACTTGATTAAGATGTTAAGACTTGGCCCGGCAGTGTCTTTAAAGGGGTCGCCTACAGTGTCACCCACTATCGTTGCCTTATGACTTTGAGACCCTTTACCTCCGAAATGGCCTTCTTCGACCATCTTCTTTGCATTGTCCCATGCACCACCTGCATTGGCCATGAAGACTGCCAAGGTAAATCCTGCCGACAAACTACCTACCAACAAGCCTAAGACTCCAGCCACTCCAAGCAATATTCCGACTACAATGGGGATGGCGATTGCCAGTAAACTCGGAATAATCATTTCCTTTTGAGCACTCTTTGTGGATATTTCCACACAACGACCATAGTCTGGTTGCGCCGTCTTTTCTAATATTCCTTTAATCTCTTTGAATTGTCTTCTCACCTCTTCTACCATAGATTGGGCTGCTCTTCCGACTGCACCCATCGTCAAACCACAAAAGAGAAAGGCTGCCATTGCACCTATAAATGCCCCCACAAGTACCTTGGGATTCATCAATGTTACTTGGAAAAAGTTCATAAAATCGGGCATCGTTGCCTGCGAAGGATCAAAAGATTGTCCTGCATAGTCAATGAAATGGCGACCTTCTTCGACGGCTCTTACCATGGCAATCTTTATCTCTTCTACATACGAAGCGAGTAAAGCTAAGGCCGTAAGTGCCGCACTTCCTATGGCAAACCCCTTGCCTGTGGCTGCCGTAGTGTTGCCCAATGCGTCGAGAGCATCCGTGCGTTGTCTCACCACTTGCCCTAATTCACTCATCTCTGCATTACCGCCAGCGTTGTCAGCGATAGGTCCATAGGCATCTGTTGCAAGCGTTATGCCGAGTGTTGAGAGCATTCCCACGGCGGCAATCCCTATTCCATAGAGCCCATGGCTTATGGAATCAGCTCGCATACTCATATCAAACCCATTGGCACAAAGGTAACTTAGCATGATGGCTAAGGCGATAACTAACACTGGAATGCATGTAGAGATCATGCCAGTACCCAGCCCTTTGATGATAACTGTAGCCGAACCCGTTTCACTTGCCTTTGCAATCTCCTGCGTAGGATGGTAACTTTGCGAGGTATAATACTCTGTTGCTTGTCCTATAATGACGCCAGCCACGAGCCCACTGATAACAGAAAATGACAAGCCGAGCCAGTTTTCAATGCCTAAAAGATAAAGAATCACAAACGAAGCCACGGCAATCAATACCGCACTTACATTCGTTCCAAGTCCTAAAGCGCGTAACAAGGCTTTCATGTCTGCCCCTTCTTTCGTACGAACGAGAAAGATTCCGATGAGTGAAAGGAATATACCTACGGCGGCAATAATCATTGGTGCAATGACAGCCCGTAGCTGCATATCGCCATTTAAGGCAAAGGCTGTGGCCCCAAGTGCTGCAGTCGACAAGATGCTTCCACAGTAACTCTCATATAAATCGGCACCCATGCCAGCCACATCACCCACATTGTCGCCCACATTATCAGCGATAGTAGCCGGATTTCGAGGGTCATCTTCGGGGATATCTGCCTCAACTTTTCCCACGAGGTCAGCCCCAACATCGGCTGCTTTGGTATAGATGCCTCCACCAACACGTGCAAAAAGTGCCTGCGTTGATGCGCCCATACCGAATGTGAGCATAGTAGTTGTGATTGTTATCAAGGCAATGTTGCCATCCGAATATACGAAACTAAGAATCAAAAACCATATCGCGATGTCTAAAAGGCCAAGTCCTACAACGACAAGTCCCATCACAGCACCACTCCGAAAGGCCACTCTCAACCCATGATCTAAACCTTTTCGCGCTGCGTTTGCCGTGCGTGCAGAGGCATAAGTAGCTGTTTTCATGCCGAAAAATCCGGCAAGTCCCGAGAAGAAACCACCCGTAAGAAAGGCTATTGGCACCCAAGGATTCTGTATTTAAGGCATAAGCCATAAAAGCGAAAAGCAAAGCAAGCACCAAAAAGACTATTCCCACAACCTTATATTGCTGGCGTAGGTAGGCCATTGCCCCTTTTCTAACGTGCGAAGCGATTTCTTTCATCTTCAGTGTTCCTTCTTCTTCCTTCATCATTTCACTGAAAAAATACCATGACATGCATAGCGCTGTGACCGAAGCCAATGGTACTAACAAAAAAACTGTAGGGATATTCATCATGTTTTCCGGTTAAATTATAAGATTTTTAAACTTTATGTCGTTCGCAAATATACAAAGATAATCGACCCGTTGTACTCATTTTTGTTTATTTAACTATATTATCGGTTTCCCCACTGCTATCCAAACAGCCCACATCCTCAATTTATGCGGTTTACTATCCTTCTGAAAACATAACATTATCAATCGCTGATTATTTCTTAATGCGTAGGTATTGCATCAATAATATGTGGCATGATACACACCAATGTAAATGATGTCAATCGTCAATGCCGTAAATATAAAAATGGTTTCCCAATGAATGTATTTGGCATAACAAGTGTTTTTAGTGCATAATGGTGCTTGTTTTATTGCGATGTTTCAATGAATACATCCAATAATGCGAATGTTTCAATAATGCAACGCCGTAGGTGTTGTACTTTTGATAGCCCAGGGTTGGCGAGCGAAAGCGAAGGCTACCCTGGGTTGTTTGCCGTGAGTGACAACAACGCTGTAGGCGTTGTACCTTTTATTCCTCGGCATTTTATCGTGGCATTCCACATAGAAAATGTACAATACCTACGGCGTTGACCTCCTCACTACATGCATAACCCAGGGTAGGCTGACGCCAACCCTGGGCTATCAAAGGTACAACGCTTTCAGCGTTGAACTACAATGGTATTATAATCTACGTCATTTCACGCGCTAAAATGCGTCAAATGGTCGTGTGTTTTGCCGTATTTTACGCGATGAAATAACGCAAATCGTTTTACGCTTCATTATCAACAACATCACCACCTTCTATTAACCTTCAAACAACTCCCTCCATTTCCACGACTAATTACTCCCCTCCCTCTTCGGGGAGGGGCTGGGGGAGAGGCTTTGTTTGCCTTTCACTATTTCACCTTTAATTATCAACCATGTCACCTTCACAATTGTTTCATCTCGCAACTCGGTACGAGTTGTTCTTTTGATAGCCCGGGGTTGGCGAGGAACGAGCCTACCCCGGGTCAACGTTCGCAAGGAGATTCAACGCCATCGGTGTTGAGCTTTTTCTATGTAGGCATGCTTACAATGAAACCTTTAGTGACGGATTACTCAAAAAAAGCGCAACACCTACGGCGTTGTTCCCCACAAACCATATGCTAACCCAGGGTAGCCTGCACTATCGTTTGGCAACCCTGGGCTATCAAAAACGCAACACCTACGGCGTTGAATAATAAAAAGCATAATATAATTTGCATCATTTTATGCGATAATCTCTATCATTTCGCATTGTAACTAATCAAGGAAAATGAAGAAATATCGAAAGATATGCAAACTAATTGGTAATGAGGTAGAAACGAGGCAATTTGCATAAAACTGCTCTATTTGTAAAAGGCAGGAAAGTGCGGATTTAAGCAGAAGTTCAGTTACTAAATCATTACCAAGATTTGAAGTAGGTAACTAAATGCAGATGTAGGTAACTGAAATTGTTTCTCTCGTGTGTTTGTTGCTTTGGTCGGCAGTTTTCTGCATAAGTGAGGAACGCTTTAATTTGGGTAACTTTGCCCATAAAAATTAAAGCGTATGAAAACAGAAAAGATGAAGGTGTTGCTCTACCTCAAAAAGAGCGGAAAGGATAAGCAGGGTAAAGCTCCCATTATGGGACGTATCACACTTGGAAGGAGTATAGTACAGTTTAGTTGCAAGCTATCTTGTGATATAGATTTGTGGAGTCCTCGTGAAAGTAGAATGAGGGGCAAGAGCCGTGAGGCGGTGGAAGTGAACGGAAAGCTGGATAGTTTAGTACTTTCCATTCAGTCCGCTTATCAAACATTGCTGTCCAAAGGACAGGCATTTACTGCCACGGACATCAAGGAGCAGTTTCAAGGGAGCGTACAATCTCGGTGTATGCTTATAGAACGCCTTGATAGGCTTATCAGGGAGAAAGAAGAACACGTTGGAATAGATATTAAGAAAGATACGCTATCTAATTATCACTCTACACGAAGCAATCTTTGCACATTCATCGAAGAGAAATATAAGGTAGAGGATTTAGCTTTCTCACAACTATCTGAAAACTTTATTTATGATTTTAGAGATTTTTTCTTGGGGACATTAGGTTTTCAAGAGAGCAGTTTCTATGGTGCAGCTTCCCAAATAAAAACCGTATGTAGGTTGGCATACCGTGAGGGATTGGCTGACACCTTGTTGTTTGCTAATGCAAAAATAGTAAGAGGAGATAAGAAGCTACCCAAAGCTCTTGATAGGTGTTCGCTTGACAAACTAATGAAGATACAGTTTGAAGAGTTAGAGGAGGAAATGGAAACCGCAAGGGACTTGTTTGTCTTTGCTTGCCATACGGGTGCAGCCTATTGCGATTTGATGGAGTTAAGCAGATTGCATCTTGTCCGTGATGATGAGGGAAGTCTTTGGCTGAAGTTCAACAGGCAGAAGACAGGCGTACTTTGCCGTATCAAGTTGTTGCCCGAAGCCATCAGGATAATAGAGAAGTACAAGAGCGATGAAAGGGAAAGCCTATTGCCACAGATGAAATATGCCACCTATCAATCGTATCTTAAAGCATTGCGCCTAAGAATCGGCATAGCCTTTCCCTTTACCACGCATACGGCAAGACATACCTTTGCCACGCTCATCACACTTGAGCAGGGAGTGCCGATAGAAACGGTGAGCAAGATGTTGGGGCATAGCAACGTGAGTATGACCGAACGGTACGCAAAGGTTACACCACAGAAACTGTTTTTGGAGTTTGAGCGTTTCCTTTCTTTCACGGAGGATATGCAGATGAGTATTTAGCAATAGTAGTATTAAAACTAAAATCATGATTAGAAGTACATTCAAGACACTGTTTTATATCAACAGACAAAAGACCAAAGCAAATGGTCTGACCTCCATACTCTGCCGTATCACGATAGATGGCAAGAACTCTGTCATTACTACAAACGAAGAATGTAAGCCTGCGGAGTGGAATGCCAAGCAAGGAATAACTACAGATAAGAAAACAAACCTTCGCCTGCAAGCATTCAGAGAACAAGTAGAAAAGACCTATCAGGAACTGCTCCTAAAAGACGGAGTGGTAAGTGCTGAACTGCTTAAAAACAGATTGCAAGGCATAGCAACTTCTCCCACCACTTTGTTGGAGCTAAGCAATACAGAACTACAATCGGTAAAGGAAGGTGTGGGCAAGTCTAAGGCAGAAGGTACATACACTAACCTTTGCTATGCTAACAGGATGCTGTGCGAGTTTATAAAGGACTTAGGTAGTACGGATATAGAAATCCGAAGTATAACGGAGGAACTGTTTGAAGAATACCGCTTCTTTCTTAAAAAGAAAGGGTTGAAAGGTTCTTCTATCAACAATTATCTTTGTTGGCTGAGCCGTTTGATGTTCCGTGCGGTAAGCCAGCGTATCATTCGTTATAATCCATTTGAGCATGCAGAATATGAAAAGGTGGAAAAGGCTATCCGCTTTCTTAGTAAGAGTGATGTGAAAAAACTGATGGCTATGAAGATATGTGATAGTGATGCCGAGCTTGCCAGACAGATGTTTATCTTCTCCTGCTTCACAGGTTTAGCCATTACGGATATGGAACACTTGACGTTTGGGCATATCAAGAGCGCAGCGGACGGACAGATGTATATAAGAAAGGAACGTCAGAAAACAAAAGTAGAATTTATAGTGCCGTTACATCCCATAGCCAAGACGATTATTGAGCAGCAAAGGCAACTAAAAGCGGTGAAAGAAGAAGGCAATAACACGGATATGGATAATCGCCTTATCTTTCAGCCCTGTTGCAGCAGAAGTGTGTTAGCAGCGAAGCTAAGCATCGTAGGCAAGGCTTGTGGTATCAAGCAACGCCTGTCCTATCACATGGGAAGACATACCTTCGGAACGATGTGTCTAAGTGCAGGTATTCCCATAGAAAGCATCGCCAAGATGATGGGACACACATCAATTGCAAGTACACAGATTTATGCACAGGTAACGGACTGCAAGATTTCCGAGGACATGGACAAACTCATCGCCAAACATCAGGAAAAGAACAAAGAAAACGATACAATGGAAACGGAAGCGATTACCATAGGGGCAATGACGATTGTCAACGCAAGCAGAAACAAAAGCATGGAGGAAACGGCATGAATACGGAAGATGGAATAAAGACCAAGGCTGAAATCCGTCTGGACACGGGGCGCAGCTACTTCGAGTGGGGAAATGGTATGCAGGTTATCCGCAGGGGAAAAGGCGAAGTAGCCATGACCGAGGGCGAGCTTGCAAGGTTCTTCGGAGTTACATGGAGAAAAGTCAATGGCAGACTTCGGACGATAACCGAAGAATCCGTCCTGCATCCAGAAGAAAGGGGCGCAGACGAAAGGAAAATAGTCACGGATAAGGAGGTAAGGGGCTACGCACCGCTCTACCCATTACCTACAATTATCGCCCTTTCCTTCTTGCTTGACAGCGTAGAAGTCCATCTGTTCAGAAAGCATGTGTGCAGTGAGTTGATGCGTCCAAGGAACTCTGTCATTCCTATCATCATATATGACAGGGGTGTCAATAGCTGAATATGTACCAATCCTTTTTCTTTCACTGTTATCTTACTACATCACTACAATACAAGATAATACGGTGAAAGAGAAAGGATTACGTTGTAGTTGGTAGATGACTATATGTGCACCTACGGTATGACTACATACTACCGATCCATGAACGGAAAGGATATGTTTTTTAGCCGTGGAATGCGGTCAGAGAGGTTTATGAACCTTCAGATATTTCAATCTATAAAATGGAGGAAACGGCATGAATACAAAAACAAATCACAGATAGAAGTAAAATCCATTCAATACAAAGAGCGCAGTTATTATGAATGGGGCAGCAATATGCAAATAGTCCGCAAAGGAAATGGAGAAATTGCCATGACTGAGGGCGAACTTGCGAGGTTCTTCGGTGTAACGTGGAGGAAACTCAATAATAGACTTCAAGAGATAATTCACAATCCCAACCTGTACCCTGATGAAAGGAGTGCAGGTGAGAGGGTAATAGTCAGAGATAACGAGTTGGTAGGCTATGTACCGCTTTACCCCCTCCCAATCATCATTGCCTTGTCCTTTCAGTTGGATAGCACAGAAGCCCATTTCTTCAGAAAGTATATCATCCATGAGCTACAACGACCGTCCGCAACCATAACACCGATATTCCTTTTTGGAAGTACACACCATTAAATTATCTCTATCCTTTTCTTTCACCGATATTATCCTACTACATAACTACAAAAGGGATAAAACAGTGAAAGAAAAAGGATTATGTTGTATTTGGTAGTTGTTTATATGTACTACTACGATATGACTACATACTACCTATCCATGAACGGAAAGGAAACGCTTTCTTTAATAGTGGAATAAAGTCAAAACTATGGTATACCCCTCGGGCATGAAGAGAAAGAAACTGAACTTATCAAGTTTGCCGATAACTTTGAAGTACGGTGGAATGCAAGGCAAAATAGCTGAGTCCACTTTTAAAAGTCAAAGAACTCGATTTTTAAGTTCGCAACCCACCGATTATCAGTAGGAGATTTTTGGAGAAATCATTTTTTTAAGTGGACGCATAACCTTGATAATAGTGAACGAATCAGAGAAATTTATTTAGATAATAGGCATGCCATATTTGTTTTGAAGTTGGGAGTATCTTCTTTACTGGGCAGATGACGTTTAAGTAATAAAAATATTTATTAGGAATTATTCGTGCGTCATAGCGTATCTTTGCAACTAAGTTCAAAAGTTATTTCGTATCTTTGTTGCCAAATATGAAATTGATAGCATACATACTGAGCATTTACGTCTTTTTGTTGGCAGTGATTCCCTGTCAATGCAAGGAAGTTGTGTATGCACAATTCAACATACAGAATCTGTGGCAGAATTCCATTCTGTCAACAATTACGAGAGCGGCATGCAGAAGTTTGATGCTGGTACGTGCTCACCTTTCTGTGTAAATGCCAGAGTGCATGCTTTCACCTTATATGTAACTAACGATTCTTTCCAACTATCCAAATTTGCGGCTATTGTAACAAATCCGCAAATAGTGCATTATGAGGCTGTTCTTCTGCAGGCGTATACTGCGGGCGTATGGCGTCCACCTATAGCTTTGATGTTTTATCCTTGTTCTTTTTTGATAAAATATTAATAGCTAATCCATCATGTTTGAAAAAATCATCAATTTTTCCATACAGAACAAATTGGTGATTGGTATCATGACATTGCTTCTTATAGTATGGGGAGCCGTGTCACTGGGCCAATTGCCATTTGATTCCACACCTGATATTACCAACAATCAGGTACAAGTCATCACTCAAGCTCCCACGCTTGGCGCAGAGGAGGTTGAGCAGTACGTAACCACGCCACTTGAAATGGCTTTTGCCAACATTCCCGACATTGTGGAGCGTAGAAGTATCAGTCGCAGCGGATTGAGCGTTGTGACGCTCGTATTTCGCGACAATGTGGACATTTACTGGGCGCGTCAGCAGGTGAGCCAACAGCTGAAGGAGGCAGAGGAGGAGATTCCACGCAGAGCAGGCAAGGTGAGCTTGGCTCCTATCTCCACTGGACTCGGCGAGATTTACCAATACACCATTCATCCAGAGAAAGGATATGAGAAAAAATTCTCTCTATCAGACATCCGTACCGTACAAGACTGGATTGTACGAAAGCAGTTTGCTGGTACCGAAGGTGTGGCCGAGGTGAACGGATGGGGCGGCTATGTAAAGCAATATGAAGTAGCCATTAATCCTGACCGTCTTGCCTCATTCGGTCTCACGGTGGTCGATCTTTATAAAGCCATAGAAGGTAACAATGAGAATACGGGTGGCAGTTATATAGAACAAGGCAACAATCAGTATTTTATCCGTGGTATCGGACTGGCGCGCACGTTGGATGATATCCGGCAAATTCCCGTAAAGACTGTCAATAGTATTCCTGTGCTTGTGAGTGATGTAGCAGAAGTGCGATATGGTTCGGCCATGCGTTATGGAGCTGTAACACGCAATGGTGAAGGCGAAGTGGTGAGTGGTATCACACTGATGCTCAAGGGAGAGAACTTCCAACAAGTCATCAAAAACGTAAAGGAACGCATGAACCAAGTGCAGAAGAGCTTGCCCAAAGGCTTGGTCATTGAACCGTTCATAGACCGCACGCAGTTGGTAGACCGCGTGACGTTCACTATCACCGAGAACTTGGTACTGGGTTTACTTATTGTGATATTTGTACTCATGCTATTTTTGGGCAATATCCGAGCAGGATTAGTGGCAGCATCGGTCATTCCGCTTGCCATGCTCTTTGCTTTCGGTATGATGAAGGCTTTCGGTGTGGGAGGCAACTTGATGAGTCTTGGTGCGCTCGACTTTGGAATTATTGTCGATGGTGCAGTCATCATCGTGGAGTGTATCACCACCTATATAGTCTCTTATGGCAAGAGTATCAATAAAAGTGTACTTTCGCAGGACGATATGGATCATGTGGTAAGCATGGGTGCCAACAAAATACGTAAGAGTGCAGCATTTGGTGAAATTATTATCATGACAGTCTACGTGCCCCTCTTCACATTGGTAGGCATCGAAGGAAAAATGTTCAGACCGATGGCAATGACAGTATTCTTTGCCGTTCTCGGAGCGTTTATTCTATCGCTCACGTATGTTCCTGCTGCCAGTGCATTGTTTCTATCACGAAAAACGGAGCATGGAAAGAATTTCTCTGATCGTATGATGCATCGTATCAGTGAGGTTTATTTGCCATTACTACGCGTCAGTCTTAAGCACAGCAAAGTCATCGTGGCAACAGGTATTGCCCTACTCGCCGTAGCCTTATTTATCTTCTTGCGTATGGGCGGCGAGTTTATTCCCAATTTAGAAGAAGGTGACCTCTGCGCCGAAGTAAGCATGAAACAGGGCACGAGTCTGTCGAGGATGATAGCCAAAACCACAGAGGCAGAGAAAATACTGAAGAAGCGTTTCCCCGAGGTGAAACAGGTGGTGACGCGCATCGGTAGTTCAGAAATTCCCACCGACCCCATGCCTATGGAGCGTGGCGACATGATGATACAACTCAAGCCCAAGAGTGAATGGACGAGTGCTAAAACGCAGGCAGAACTTTCTGAAAAGATGGAAGAGGCAATGAGTGAGGTAGAGGGATTGCGCGCGGAAATGTCGCAACCCATACAGATGCGTACCAACGAGCTCATTACGGGTGTAAAGCAAGATGTTGCCATCAACATCTATGGCAACAACATCGACTCGCTGGCAAACATTGCTAAGCGTGTGGCAGAGAAAATAGAAAATGTGGAGGGTGTCGGGACGCCCTATCATGGAGCGTGTATCGGGACTGCCACAGTTACAAGTCATCTACGATCGTAGTCGCCTATCGGCTTATGGAATATCCATCAAGGAAGCGAATAGCATACTGGAATCAGCTTTCGCTGGAATAACGGCAGGCAGTATTTTCGAGGAAGACAAGAAGTTCGACATCGTGTTGCGCTTGGACGAGAAGATGCGCAACAAGATTGAAACCTTACAGAACCTACTACTCACTGTGCCAAGCGGAGGAACCGTACCTTTTGTCGCAAGTGGCAGAGATAAAATATGAGTACACCATCGCAGATTACCCACGACGAGGGGCAACGACGCATCTACGTGGGCTTCAACGTGCGAGGCAGAGATGTGGAGACAACCATTGCCGATATAGAGAAAAAGTTGAACATTGAATTGCAGTTGCCAACAGGCTATCATTATACCCTACGGCGGACAGTTTAAGAATCTCAAGGAGGCAAAGGCACGTCTTTTTGGTTGCTGCACCAGCTGCATTAATCATCATTCTCTTCCTCCTATTCTTCACACTGCGCAGCATGCGTGAGATATTGATTGTGTTCACCGAAATTCCGCTTGCAGCCATCGGTGGTATCCTCGCCCCATGGTTGCGCGGCATACCTTTCAGCATCTCTGCTGGTGTTGGCTTTATTGCCCCTGTTCGGCGTTGTGGTGCTTAACGGTATTGTGCTCATCAACCAGCTCGACGAGTTCAAGCGTAAGGGTATCACCGACATCAATCGCTGTATCATCAACGGCTGTATGGAACGTCTGCGCCCCGTGCTGATGACAGCACTCGTGGCTTCGCTCGGCTTCCCTACCCATGGCCATCTCGACAGGCGACGGTGCTGAGGTGCAGCGACCTCTTGCCACGGTAGTCATCGGTGGTCTGCTCATTGCCACCATTCTCACGCTTGTGGTGTTGCCCTCTATGTACAAAAATCTTTTTCAAAGACAAAATAGATATGAAGAAACAATATATCATTTTTCAGCCTATTCCTCTTTCTTCCCATCTTAGTATCGGCACAAAGCCGACAGATGACGTTGCAAGAGGTGTTGGCAATGGCTGCCGAGCGTAGCCTAACATTGCAGAACTCACGTATGGAGGTGGATAAGACCCGTATCCTTCAAGGTACTGCTTTTCATCTGGATGCCACATCCGTGTCGCTCTCTCAGGACCCCACCAGTGGCGGAAGTCCCGACAATGCCATCACGGTGAGTCAGTCGTTTGCTTTTACCCAGTGTTTATTCTGCCAGACGCTCATTGCTCAAGTCCGAAACCAGCGCTGCCCAAAGTCGATTGGCGGTGAGCGAGAATGAGCTGCGACGAGAGGTGAGCTTGGCTTTCTACGACTTGCTCTACGCACAGGACGTGTTACACATTTATGCCCGTCAAGACAGTATCTATAAAAATTTCAACCGTGTGGCAGAGGCTAAACTCGGAGCTGGAGAGACTGGACGATTAGAGCAGATAAATGCAATCCGACTGAAACAGGAGAACGATATCAAAAATGACATTGCGCAGCGCGACTTTCTCACTGCCCAATTACAGTTGATGAAGTGGCTCAACAGCGATACGCTGGTAATACCTCTTGCCACAGCGACTAATGAACTCATATTTGCCGACCATTCCATTGCAGACGTTCCCCTCCTCGCCTTAGCGAAGAGTCAAGAAGAAGTTGCCAACCGACAACTGAAATTGGAGAAACGCAACGGACTGCCCACATTCTCTGTAGGAGCCAGCGTGCAGACCGTCATCAAGGGATTCAATCCCTACAACATTGACCGCAGCGCGTATGGTGGTGGCAACTTCATGGGCTTCTCCGTGGGAGTGAACATCCCCTTAGCATTCGGTGCACAAAAGGCGCGGGTGAAGGCGACTCGCAAGGAAGTGGAGATGGCACAACTCAACGTGCGCAATCAGGAGTACGTGCTCCGCAAAAGCTACGATGCAGCCTATAACAACTATGTGTCGGCATACAAAGCCTACAACTATTATCAAAAAATAGGAGTGCCCCAAGCTCGCGAGATGGAACGAATCTCTAAAGTGAGTTATGAATATGGACAGATAGGTTATGTGGAGTTAATGCAAAACCTACAGAGTGCATTGGAGGTTTGGAAAGACTTTGCTGATGCTACTCGCCAATATTATAAAGCTATTGTTGAACTGAATTATCTTCAAGGAAAATGAGAAAAATAGGATTTTATCTACTGATACTGCTTGCCATGGTTATGGTGATAAGCTGTGGTAACGATAAGAAAAGTGACAAGGAAGAGAATGCTGCTTCCGAGAAAGTGGAAACAGAAGAAGGTGAAGAGGAGGCTGATGCTGATCCAGCACCCGACTTAAGTAAAACTGTTAATGTTGTGCGTGTGACTGGAACATTGGCACTTGATCCACAAAACAAAGCAGAGGTTTCTCCCATTGCAAGTGGGGTGGTGCGGCGCATTACAACTAGGGAAGGTATTAGAGTGCGCCGCGGTCAAGTGGTGGCTTATATAGAAAATACACAAATAGTCGAACTGCAACGCCAGTATCTCACGGCTGTAAATGAGCTTTCTGCAGCCAAAACAGAACTTGCCCGACAGCAGGCGCTGATGAAACAAGATGCAGGTGTGCTGAAAACTTTGCAACAGGCTGAGTCGACCTATGCTATTGCTAATGCGCAAGTAGTAGGTATTGGACGTCAGTTGAGTCAGCTCGGCGTGAATCCGCCTTCAATATCAGCAGGCAAGCTCACCACTCTCATTCCTGTCACATCTCCCATCAGTGGTATTGTTGGGAAGATAAAAATCAGTATGGGCAGCTTCGTGGACATCTCCACTTCGCTCATGACGGTGGTCAACAACGTAAACCTGCATTGCGACCTGAAAATGTTTGAGAAAGATTTGCCCAAGGTGCGCATCGGTCAGATGGTGAAGCTGACGCTCACCAATGCCCCCGAGGTGACCTTCTGCGCCAAGATCTACGACATAAACTCCGTCTTCGACAACGATTCCAAGTCGGTCACGGTGCATGCCCGTATCATTGACCACCCCGCTACCAAGCTATTGCCCGATATGTTTATCAATGGTGTGATAGAATGAAACAGGTTATTATGATGTTTCTTCTCATGGTCAGTACTCTCTTGTCAGTAGAGGCACAGATTATGAGCATATATTGGCTCTATCCTAAGATTTTTACAGAGAAACGCAATCGCAAAGATGTATTCGTAGCCCCTTTATACGATGAGAAGAACATTGGTGCGACTGCGCAAATTATCTTTTAAATCAGATGTAGGGAATCTTTGCAAAAAAGTAGAAGTTGTGAAATTATGGAAAAGGAAAATAGAAACAAACTTATAAGGATAATCTCTGCTAGTGTACTCTTAGCAGGATCGGTATTGGTAGAACGGACAATGAACCTGCTGATATGGCAACTATTGCTTGTCTATCTTGTGCCTTACTTGGTTGTGGGCTACGACGTGCTAACGGAAGCTGCCGAGGACATTGCACATGGCAAGGGCATGGACGAAGACTTCCTCATGGCTATAGCTACATTAGGTGCCCTTTGCATCGGTTTTATGCCGGGGGCAGAACCACAGTTCACTGAAGCGGTGTTTGTGATGCTCTTCTTTCAAGTGGGCGAACTCTTTGAAAGTTTTGCCGAGGGTAGAAGTCGTAAGAGTATCTCTCAGCTGATGGACATCCGTCCCGACATCGCCCATGTAAAGCGTGGTGAAGAGCTGGTGGACGTGAATCCTGAAGAGGTGAAGGTGGGCGACATCGTTGTAATTCGACCAGGAGAGAAAGTACCGATGGACGGTATCGTTATCGATGGTGCATCAAGTCTGAATACAGTTGCATTGACAGGCGAGAGCGTACCGCGTACCATTCGTCCTGCCGATGAAATCATGTCAGGATGTATAAATCTCAATGGTGTGGTGACAGCAAAAGTAACCAAGGCATTTGGCGAGAGCACGGCGGCAAAGGTGCTCAACCTCGTGGAAAATGCCACAGAAAATAAGTCGAAGAACGAAAACTTCATCACCAAGTTTGCCAAAATATACACGCCCATAGTAGTTGTACTTGCCTTGTTGGTGGCAGTTATACCACCGTTGCTCGTCAATGAGCAGTTGTGGAGCGTGTGGATCTATCGCGCTCTCACATTCCTTGTAGTGTCATGCCCTTGTGCTCTCGTTATCTCCGTGCCTCTCACTTTCTTTGGAGGCATCGGTGGAGCATCGCGAAAGGGTGTGCTCATTAAGGGCTCTAACTATATGGAGACATTGGCAAAGGTGCGCACGATTGCCTTTGACAAGACTGGCACCATGACACACGGTGTGTTTGACGTTACTGCTATTCATCCCGAAAATATTGCCCCCAATGAATTATTGCACTTAGCTGCTCATGCGGAACGATATTCCACGCACCCCATTGCCCTCAGCATTCGCAAGGCTTTTCCTGACAAAAACGACGGCTGCGATGTAAAGGACATAGTGGAGACGGCTGGACAGGGCGTGATGGCTCGTATAAATGGCAAGTCGGTAAGTGTGGGTAATACGAATTTGATGAAGAGCGTGGGCGCAAAGTGGCAACCCTGTGAAAAAGTGGGTACCATTCTCCACATTGCCATCGATGGAGAATATGCAGGTCATATTGTAGTGTCAGACAAAATTAAGGAGGATGCCGCTGATGCGGTAAATGCTCTCAAGGCAGAAGGTGTGAAGAGATTGGTGATGCTCACGGGCGACAAGGAAGAAGTGGCTGTCGATGTGGCTAAGACCGTTGGACTTGCGGAATATCATGCTGAACTCTTGCCAGGCGACAAAGTGAGTCAAGTGGAAACAATTCTCAAAGAGAATGCAGAAGGGACAATGGCCTTCGTTGGCGACGGCATCAACGATGCTCCCGTGTTAGCACGTGCCGATGTGGGCATTGCGATGGGCGGACTGGGCAGTGATGCCGCCATCGAAGCAGCCGACGTGGTGTTGATGGACGACAAGCCGTCGAAGATAGCCGTAGCTATCCGCCAGGCTCGACGCACACTGCGCATCGCAAGGGAGAACACTTGGTTTGCCGTTGGTATCAAAATAGCAGTGCTCATCCTCGCTTTCTTCGGACTGGCTACCATGTGGATGGCAGTATTCGCTGATGTTGGTGTAACGGTGCTTGCTGTGCTGAATGCAGCTAGGACTCTGAAATAACAATCTGGCCACAAATGCCAACTAACTAAAGAGCCATAATGATAGCATGTAATTCCCCAAATTTCCATCGTCTATCATTATGGTTTTTGTGCAAGTCATCGAAAAGGTGAAGGAAATAAAAAGAAGTTTGCCCATAATATGTAGCAACTATGTGCTAAAGTGCCAAGTGTCCAAAGTGCAAGCCTAAAAACATAAAGTTTTCATTTTTTTACTTTGACTAAGTATTACAATTAATGCAAATCATCACTATTAAAACTTGTTGGTTGAATTAAATTAAAGCATACTTAATTTGCCCGATAGGCCGATAATTGATAAAACTTGTATATTGCATAAAAGTCATGGCACCTATCTTGCATACCGTTCTTGTAAAGAGTCCGCGAGTTTGCTTGGCATAATTGCGTATCATCATCAGTGTGTCGTCCAATTGTGCGAATACGGTCTCGATACGCTTTCGGAACAAATTAATTCAACCAACGAGTTGTTAAAGACGGTTTTTATTCGTATTTCTTAAAATTCTTCTCCAGTAGCCTTTCCAAGTCCAAAACCTTATAGAGTATCTTCCCTGCAAACTGCGTGTAGGGAATAATCTTTCTGTCTCGATAGTCTTGCAAGGTGCGAGGGCTTATATACAGCCGCTCGCACACCTCCTTGCCCGTTAGGAAATGCTCACCGCCAAATAGAGGCTTGTGCGTTTGTGCCACTTCCTTAATTCTCCTGTTCACACTGTGGATAGCGGACAGCACTACCTGCATATCGTCCGTGTCCATGTTCAAATCTCTAATTGTTTCCATCTTTTCATTGTTTGTCTATTTGTTGCTCTTGGTTTTCTCTGATTTTGTCTGTAACAACCGCTCCACATCTTCACGCTTATAATAGCACTTGTGTCCGATTTGTGCAAACGGCAGCATGCCCGTATCTCGGTAATGCTGTAAGGTGCGCTTGCTGATGCTCAGTAGCCTACACACATCACCATTGTGCAGCCAATCTGTGTGCTTACTCGATTCTCCAAATACCTTATGGCAGGTCTGGGCAAGAGCGAGGATTTCGTCCCTAAGCATCGCCCATTGTTTGTCGGTAATGATAAAATATCCCATAGTGTTATATTGTTTTTGTTTATATTTTCCTTTTGCGATTTGCTTTTCATCGCATGTTTCTGCGTGCAAAAGTATGCGCTTATTTCCAATCTGCAAAGCAGTGGGGAACAGCAGGGAAGAATAGGGAAACCGAAGGAAATGCGGTTATCTTTCTTACTATTCTGTAGTTCCCTATCTTCCTTTTTCTAGGTTTGTTTTAGTCAAAGCAATACAGTGCAGATTGGAGTAAATAAGTACATACTTTTCTTGTAGTATTTCTATACTTGCTCCCTTATATTAGCCTGAAATCCTTATTTTCCAGCTTCTTTCTGTCAGAAATCCGTGAGAAATTCATTGCCAATGAGTGCAACATTATGCAAGCATGCTCAGATTGCTTGGAACATTGATATTCTCACCGTAACTTCACTCTTGGAAACCAAAACGGGTAAACAATGAAAAATGAAGCAGATAAAAGCAGAATGAAAACAACAGGCAATTCTACCGAACGCAGGGGAAACACCTCCAAGAACAGCGAAATAGAAACCTATCTCCGTGCGCACTATGTGTTCAGGTATAATACCGTGCTGGACAGAACGGAATACCGTAGCAATAAAGATGTAGACTGTCGTTTTACAAAGGTTGGTCGCTATGAAATCAATTCTCTCCGTAGGGAGCTTGATTTAGATATGGGCATCATTACCTCCTCCGACAATCTCTATTCCATCATCGAAAGCAGCTTTTCTCCACGCATCAATCCCATACAGGAATACTTCAAGGCTTTGCCAGAGGTTGATGCTTCAGAAGTGCTGCACAAGATAGAGGTAAACCAAAGCACAATAGCCAACCTTGCATCGTGCGTTATCGTCCGCAACTCTGAAAAGTGGCTGCCATACCTTACCAAATGGCTGGTTGCAGTGGTTACCAACGCTATGGACGACCGTGAATGCCGCAACCATACCTGTCTTGTACTAACAGGGGAACAAGGAAAGTTCAAGACTACCTTTCTTGATTTGCTTTGTCCGCCCGCGCTTAAAGGTTACAGCTACACAGGAAAAATATATCCGCAGGAGAAGGACACACTTACTTATATCGGTCAGAACCTTATCGTAAACATTGACGACCAACTGAAAGCCCTCAACAAGCGTGATGAGAATGAACTCAAGAACCTTATTACCTGTCCTATGGTTAAATACCGTATGCCTTACGACAAGTATGTGGAGGAACACTCTCACTTGGCGAGTTTTGTAGCATCGGTAAACGGCAATGACTTTTTGACCGACCCGACAGGAAGCAGGCGTTTCCTGCCCTTTGAGGTACTTGCCATTGACATAGAACGAGCAAAGGAAATTTCTATGGATGCCGCCTATACCGAAGCCAAAGCCTTGTTAAGCGCAGGCTTTCGCTATTGGTTTGACGATGACGAGATAGCTGAACTCTACAGGGAGAGTGAGGACTTCCAAGTGCAGACCGCTGAAATGGAACTACTATTACGCTGTTTTGAAAAGCCAACAGAGGACAATCCTCATTGTGCTTATATGACCACTACTGAAATACTCGCTTATTTAGGTGTTTATACGCATCAACCTTTGACACTCAAACGTATGGGCGAAGCACTTAAAAAGGCTGGATATGAAAAGGTAAGCAAAAGACGTGAAGGTTGTAGTCCTGTCTATGTGTATAAGATTAGGAAAATCCACCCCTGCCCACTGGTAAATAGCTGTAGTAGTTTGATGTAGTAGCGTGAGTAGTATTGTTATATACTACAATGCGATACTGATAATCAGCCACTTATCACAAAATAGTATGTAGTAAGAAGAAAGTGAAAAAAGTTTTTAGGGGAAAAACTTTAGGAAACGAAAAAGAATAAATGAAGTTTGCCCTATCAGCATAATCAAAATATAATCCGATATTAAAATCAGAATAAATAAATGTTCAACCAATAACAATAAATAAACAATGAAAGAAGAAGATTTATCACTCATCAAGCGATACCCCATAGTGGAGTATCTTGAAAGGAAAGGTATCAAATCTGTGCGTAGGACACCATCTTATGCCCTCTACCGTTCACCGTTTCGTGAAGACACACATCCAAGTTTCAAGGTGGACACAGAGAAGAATCTTTGGATAGATTATGCCGAAGGCAAAGGCGGAAGTATTATCGACCTTTGTGTGCGGTTAGAAGGCTGCACGCTGTCGGAAGCCATCCGACTTTTGGATCAGAACGCTCCCGATTATACTGCTTGCAATTCTCAAAAGGCAGACAGGGCAATGAAAAGAAGTAGCATACCTATGGCATCCGCAAGTGGAGTAAGGAGACTGATAGAAATATCAGACACCTTACCTTCACACTTACTAAAGTATCTTCAGGAAGACCGCTGCATCAACATAGAAAAGGCGATGCCCTTTCTGCGTTGTATCAGCTATGAGGTAAGAGGGCTGCACTATCAAGCCATAGGTTTCGCCAACCAATCGGGCGGTTATGAACTTCGGGATAACGGCTCTTTCAAGGGAACGATTGCTCCGAAGGATATTACCCCCGTGTTCACGGATAAGATAACGGATAGAATGAAACCGGTCTGCGTGTTCGAAGGTTTTATGGACTTTCTATCCTTCCTTTCAATGAAAGAAGAAATCATCAGCCATTGCCTTGTGATGAACTCCGTGAGTAATGTGGCAAGGAGCATTCGCTATCTCAATGACAGGCAAGTATCCTCCATTCGTACCTTCCTTGACAATGACGAAGCTGGACGGGGAGCTACGGAGGATTTCATGGAGGCTGGTTTCAAGGTAGATGATATGTCCGTGCATTACAGGAACTTCAAAGACCTCAACGAATATCACATCCACAGGGTGCGTGAACAGCAGAAAAGCCTATCATTGACGATGTCACAAACACAAACCAATCCCATAAAGGTAAAACAAGTTAAACATAAAATGAGATAAAGACATGGAAAAGAAGAAAACAACAGAAGAAGAGTATGACCTTTCATATTATTTGGGTGGTAACGAAGAAGATACCTATTCAAAGCCTAGCAAACAAAAAGACAAGTTTATCCCTGAACGGGAAGAGGTCAGGAAGCAGGAAAAAAGAGCACCTATAAACCAGTCGGGTATTCCATCGGAGAACTCGGAACATGAGCAGCATGTTGTATCATCACAGGATGCAGTGCCATCACAGCACACAGAGAACACAGCCGTTCAAAGACGCATCAGCGCCAAGATGAGAAAGAAAACACTCGAAGCCTACAAGCAAGCCTATCTTGTACCGACTAAGTTAAACAACCGTAAGGCGGTCTATCTGAGTAGGGAGACACAGGAGCGTGCCGACTTCATTGTGCGTAGATTAGCGACAGAGGCAGCAACCTTTCAAGTTTTGTAGAGAACATCGTGCGCAGCCATTTAGATGAGTACGGTGAGGATATTGAGAAATGGAGAAAGCTGTAAACCGCAGGAAAAGGGTCGATGGAGGAATTACAATAGATTTATTTCTCACTCTATTCCTACAATCGCATTAAAATATGATGTCATATTCTCATAAATGAGATGTCATATTTGGGCAAATATGACATCATATTTTTATTAAGCAGACATCTGAATGATGAGAACATCACGGACACAGTCAGGTACGGAATGCACAGCATTCACTTTTCGACTGCAAAACGCCTTGTGCGTAAACGGTCTGTTAGGTTGCATTGCAAGACGTCAGTTTGTACCCACAAACTGCGCTTGCTCCCCTCGATAAACAGTCGGGGAGATTAGACCGTAATCACTCCGTTCTCATCGGTCATCATTCAGAAATTAAGCAGCAACGAATCATCCATAATGATTAACTTTCAGAGAAACTTATATGAAGAAATACAGAAGAAAAGCTACCCAATGGCAGCAGCAGGACAATGAAGAAAAACAGATGAACAAGACGGAGTTCATCAAGGTTAGGTGTACTTTGGAGGAGAAGCAGCGCATCAAGGCAAAGGCAGAAAGCACAGGGCGGAAGTTCTCCGAGTACTGCCGTGAGATTCTTTTGAATGGTGAAGTGGTAGCCGTTCCCAAGATGACCGACAATGAAAAGGAAGCCATTGCCGTACTCCACCGAACGGGAATGTACTACGCACAGGTTTCCAACCTCATCAGGATAAAGGACGAGTCATGGGTGCCGATAACCAAGAACCTTTCGATATGTGCCAAAGAAGCATTTAAGCGTTTTTTCGACCCTCACTTCCGCATTGGTGACGATATATATAAGGTCTTAAATCTGCCGAGGTATGATAGGAAAGTGTAAGGCGATAGCGCACGGAAGTACTGCATTGGACTATATCTTCAGAGAGGGCAAGCTGGGTAATCGGCTTGCCTTCCATAACCTTTGTAGCAGAGAATCAAAGGCTATTTACGAGGAAATGAAGTTGGTCAGCGATTACAATACCAGATGCAGAAACAAATTCCTGCGCATCGAAATCGGCATTGCACCACAGGACGAGAAGAAACTATCAGTTTCTGAACTTGCCCAAATAGCCCATCTGTTTGCCAAGAAAATGGGACTTGACAACCATCAGTGGGTGGCAGTAACGCACAAGGATACAGACAACAGGCATATCCACATTATCGCCAACCGCATCAGCCTATACGGAGAAGTTTATGATACCACCTTTGTAAGCAACAGGGCAGCAAGAATAACAGAGGAAATCAGCAGGGAGAAAGGCTTAACCATTGCAAAGGAAGTCAAAATCAAAAGGAAACATCAGAAAGCAAAAGCCAATCCCACAAGGGAGGAAACAAAGAGAGAACTACAAAGAATATGCTATGCCCTACTTGAAAAGTACAAAAGTACAGGTATCACAGGACATTCTATGTTCCTCTATGAATTGAACAAGCACGGAGTAACCATAGAGCGCATGAAGAACAAGAAGGGAAAGGTCTATGGCTTGAAGTTCTCATACGGAGAATATGCGCTCAAGGCATCGGAAGTAGGCAGAGAGTTTGGCTACCGTTCCTTGCAAAAGAACTTCGAGGCAGGTAAGAAAGCCGAAACGAATATATCTGACCAAGTAATACGCAAATCGTCAAAGCATACAGATACTAAAGATGCTGGCTATCAACTCGTACCCCCAAGCCGTTCATACAGTCCACCACCAACTAAGGAAACGCCAAAAATCGCACAAACTATAAGAGATATGGCAGATGCAGCCATCAGCACAGCCGATGATTTGGTGGAGATAGTAGGCGGAATGATTACACCAACCACACATGGCGAGGACTATGCCGAGACCGCATGGCAGCGCAAGCTCAGATACCAAGCCAACAGAAAGAAGAAGCGAGGGAGAGGATTGTAGCCAACCCAAACCACACAGCAACAACCCAAAGTGCAGAAACGTAAATATTTCGTCATAAACGCTTGTTATTCGGTAACAAAGTATTATCTTTGCAAACAGAATAACAAGCGTTCTTTGTTAGGCAGAAAACAGCGACACCAAGTAGTTCGCTCGTTTCCAAATCGTTACCTATTCAGTTTAACAAACAAGGTAACTTGTTTATTTCCAATTAGTTGTATTTTAGAAATCATCTTATACGGTAAAATACGGCAAATTACGCGATGAAATGACGCAAACCATTTTACCACTAAATATCAACAACATCGCCACCCCTAATTAACCTCCAAACAACTCCTTCCATTTCCACGGCTAACTACTCCCCTCCCTCTTCGGAGAGGGGCTGGGGGTGAGGCTTTGTTTGCCATAAACCATTTTACGCTTCATTATCAACAACGCCACACTCATAATGTTCTCATCTCGCAACTCGGTACGAGTTGTTCTTTTGATAGCCCGGGGTTGGCGAGGAACGAGCCTACCCCGGGTAAACGTTCGCAAGGAAATTCAACGCCATCGGTGTTGAGCTTTTTCTATGAAGGCATGCTTACAATGAAACCTTTAGTGACGGATTACTCAAAAAAAGCGCAACACCTACGGCGTTGTTCCCCACAAACCATATGCTAACCCAGGGTAGCCTGCACTATCGTTTGGCAACCCTGGGCTATCAAAAACGCAACACCTACGGCGTTGAATAATAAAAAGCATAATATAATTTGCATCATTTTATGCGATAATCTCTATCATTTCATACGGTAAAACACGGCAAATTGCGCGATGAAATGACGCAAACCATTTTACCTTTAATTATCAACAACATTACCATCCCTAATTAACCCTCAAACAACCTCCTCCATTTCCACGACTAACTACTCCCCTCTCTCTTCGGAGAGGGGCTGGGGGAGAGGCTTTGTTTACCTCACATCATTTCACCTTTAATTATCAACAACATCACCACCTCTAATTAACCCTCAAACAACTTACTCCATTTCCATGACTAACTACTCCCCTCCCTCTTCGGGGAGGGGCTGGGGGATAGGCTTTATTTCCCTCAATCTATCCCCCCAACAAACACCTTTCGGTAGGTCGATTCACCTTAGGGATTCTCTGAAAGATTTGTTTTCTTTTGCAGTTCTTGGTAATATTGTATTGTTTTTGCTTCTATTTCAGGCTTCACCATGCCATGAATCGACATGCCATGCGCAATGCGTCGCCGGATATCCGTACTATTGAAATCGTATAGCGGCGTGTTTTCGAGCGTGACATTCTTAGGGAGTTGCGTTGTGCATATAGGCGAATGTTTGCGCGGATAGATGATAATGGGGTAGTGATGGAGGATGAAATCGTGGTTTTTCCAGCGGTCGAAGTTCGCCCAGTTGTCTGCTCCTATGATGAGTGTAAACTGATTTTGGGGGTAGGTTTCATGGAGTTTACAAAGCGTATCATAGGTATATGAGGGCTTAGGAAGGCGGAATTCAAAGTCACAAGCAATAAGGTTTGGCTCGTCAGCAAGGGCATTTTGTGTGAGTTCTAAGCGGTGGTTGTCGTCTAAAAGGTCGTTGTCCATGCGCTTAAAAGGGTTGAGAGGCGACACCATGAACCAGATTTCGTCGAGCCGTGTGTGCTGAAGTAGCATCTTAGCCAACGATATATGACCCATATGAATGGGGTTAAATGAACCGCCGTAGATACCGATTTGGGGTGCAGTGAGCCTTATTTCGTCCACTTTTATTTATTGTTCAGGAAAGTCGTTATCAGTCTAAGAGTGTCTTGTTTGGCTGTTTCGAGGTCGTCGTTGACAACGATATGGTCGAAGTTTGGTGCGAAAGAAAGTTCGTATTCAGCTTTTGCGATGCGCTGTTCGATAACCTCCTGCCGATCGGTTCCACGTCCATTGAGTCTTTTTCTCAGTTCTTCTATCGAGGGAGGTTGTACAAAGATGCTTATGGCTTGACTGCCGAAGAATTGCTTTATGTTGCATCCGCCTTTCACATCTACGTCAAAAACGACGTTCTCTCCACGTGCAATCTGCTCCTCAACTTCAGACTTTAGTGTGCCATAGAAGCGGTTTTCATAAACTTCTTCGTATTCAAGGAACTCATTGTTTGCAATCTTTTCCTTGAATGATTCGGGCGAAAGAAAGAAGTATTCTACGCCATTTTGTTCCGTTCCTCGAGGCTCACGACTTGTACACGAGATTGAAAAGTGGAGATTAAGTTCAGGATGTTCTTTCATCAACCATTGCACAATGGTGCTCTTTCCCGAGCCCGATGGCGCACTGAAGATTAGGAGTCGGCCAGGAAACTCACCCAAATGAGAATCTTTTTTAGAGTCTTTTGGTTGTTGTTTGCTTTGTTCTGACTCGTTGGAATGAAGAAAGTCGTTGTTTTGTTTCATCATATTCATCCTTTAATATCATGGTTTATTCTGAATCGGAAGATACTTTCCTACTTTTATTCACTATTGAAGGATTATCTAAATTCTGCTATTTATCGAGCTGTTTCATTTCAGAATTAGTTGCAAGAAAGATGCTTCTGTTTAGCGGTTCTACCCCTTTGGGAAGAGATGTAGAGCCCTTTCATCTTTAATTTACAGTGCATTTAGCACCTGTTCCTTAATTTGTTCCAACTCATCTTTCATCTTTACGACGATATTTTGCATCTCCGCTTGATTGCTCTTACTACCGGTTGTGTTGATCTCTCGCCCCATTTCTTGTGCAATAAAGCCAAGTTTCTTGCCAACACCATGGCCTTCTTCTTGCATCGTTTCACGGAAATAGTTCAAGTGATTGGTAAGTCTTTGCTTCTCTTCGCTGATATCTAACTTTTCAATATAATAGATAAGCTCCTGCTCTAAGCGGTTTTTGTCGTAGTCAACACTTGGAATTTGTTCAAGACCTTTAATGATATTCTGTCGTATTTCTCTACACGGCTCTTCTCATATGGCTCAATACTTGCGAGTAAGGCTTCGATATTGTTAATCTTTTCATTGAATTTGTGTTGCAAAGCGGCCCCTTCTTGTTTGCGGAAATCTACCAAAGCATGGAGTGCTTCGTCAATAGCTGTGGAGGCAACTGCCCATTCTTCGTTGGTGAGTTCTTCGTTTTCAGTCTTTGTTGTGATATCAGGGAGCGCCAGAAGCGTAGCATACCAATCGGTAGGCTCAGGGATTCCGGTTTGCAATGAGATATCTTTTATCTGCTTATAATAGTTTTCTACGAGCGCCGCATTAATGGAAGCAGCGTCTACAACGTCATCTTTTTCAATCCAAATGGCAAAGTCTACCTTCCCACGCTCAAGGCTTTTAGCTACCTTTTGGCGTATTTCCATCTCCTTTTCTCTATAGAGTGGGGCAATGCGGGCAGACAGATCTAATGCCTTACTGTTTAGAGATTTAATCTCAACATTAATCTTCTTTTCTTTAAAAGTGACTACAGCTTTGCCGTAACCCGTCATGGATTGTATCATAATTGCTACGCGTTAAATTTCTGCAAAAGTAATAATTTTGTGGGAAAAAAGCGTAAATTTGCAATTTATTAAGATTATATTTTTCATTTATGTCGTGTATATTAAACATTGAAACGAGTACAACGGTGTGCTCGGTTGCCGTGAGTAATGACGCAGAATGCATCTTTAACAAGGAAGATCATAGTGGTCCGCACCACAACGAGACGTTAGGTGCGTTCGTAGATGAGGCACTTTCTTTCATTGATAGCCATGGTTTGAAACTTGATGCAGTGGCAGTGAGCTGCGGACCTGGCTCATATACGGGGCTGCGTATAGGTACTTCAATGGCTAAAGGCATTTGTTATGGTCGCGATGTAAAGTTGATTGCCATACCAACGCTTGAGCTTTTGGCTGTTCCAGTGTTACTTGGTGAGCATCCAAATGAGGAAGATGCGCTGCTGGTTCCTATGTTAGATGCCCGCAGAATGGAGGTATATGCCGAGGTGTTTGATCGTGCTTTGCATGTTGTTCGACCGATTCAGGCAGATGTAGTAACTGAAGAAACCTATAAAACTTATTTAGATAAGGGTATTGTTTATTTCTTTGGAGATGGTGCAGGCAAATGTATGAGTGAGATAAATCATCCTAACGCCCGTTACATTAAAGACATTTTACCACTTGCAAAGAATATGTTTCCCTTGGCAGAAAAGCGATTTGCCGAAGAGAAATTTGAGGATGTAGCTTACTTTGTGCCTTTCTATTTGAAAGATTTTGTAGCTAAAATGCCTAAGAAACTGCTTTAATTATGAATATTGAAGGATTAGATTACAACACACAACGTGAGAAACTAATCATGCCCGAGTATGGACGTGAGGTGCAAGATATGGTGGATCTCTGCGTGAACTTAAAGACAAAAGAAGAGCGTCAGGCTTGCGCTGAGACAATAATTGCCATCATGGAGCGTATGTTTCCACAGGGAAAAGAGAGTGGGGACTATCAACATAAGCTGTGGGATCACCTTGCAATAATGAGTGATTTCAAGCTTGATATCGACTGGCCCTATGATATTAGTGCGGCAAATAGAATCTCTTCAAAGCCTGAACCGATGCCTTATCCGATGGAACGCATACCAGTTCGTCATTACGGACATATCCTTTTTGAAGTTTTTCAGCGTCTAAAGACGATGCCAGAAGGTGAAGAACGCGATGAACTTATACGTTTGACGGCGAATCAAATGAAGATAGATTTGATGACGTGGAGCCATGGTTCAGCCGATGATGTGAAGGTTGCTGATGACCTTGCACGGTTTACTGATGGGAAGGTTCAACTCGATTTGAACTCCTTTGTGTTTAATAAGATTGCGGATAGGCCCATTGCTAATACGCCGAACAAACGCAAAAAGAAGTAACTATGGAATCATTTATCATCGAAGGTGGACATCGATTAAAGGGTACTATCACGCCACAAGGAGCCAAAAACGAGGCACTTGAAGTGATTTGTGCCACGTTGTTGACGACTGAACCCGTGAGAATCAAGAATATACCCGATATTCTTGATGTCAATAACCTTATCATATTATTGCAAGATATTGGGGTAAAGGTGACGCGACATCATCGTGGAGACTATACGTTTCAAGCTGATGAACTGAATCTTTCCTATCTCGATAGCTTGCAATTTGTTCAGAAATGTTCCTCACTTCGTGGAAGTGTTCTCTTGATTGGACCTCTGTTAGGCCGTTTTGGCAAAGCAATCGTGGCTAAACCTGGGGGAGATAAGATAGGACGCAGACGCTTAGATACACACTTTCTCGGCTTTAAGTACCTTGGAGCAAAGTTTGTTCGTGACCCCGAACGTGATGTTTTTCGAATCGAAGCAGAACAGTTGAAGGGCTGTTATATGTTACTTGATGAGGCGTCTATTACCGGAACAGCAAATATTATCATGGCTGCTGTGACGGCAAAAGGCACAACTACCATCTACAATGCAGCCTGTGAACCATATATTCAGCAGCTATGTCACTTGTTAAATGCTATGGGTGCCAACATCAGTGGCATTGCAAGTAACCTTATTACGATAGTGGGGGTGGAGCGATTGCATGGAGCTTCGCACACGGTTTTACCCGATATGATAGAGGTTGGCTCATTTATTGGCATGGCAGCCATGGTGGGTGACGGCGTAAGAATCAAGAATGTGTCACTCCAAAACTTAGGAATCATCCCTGATGCCTTTAGGCGTTTGGGCGTAAAGATACAGGTTGAAGGTGATGATTTGATTGTACCCTATCAGCCACATTACGTGGTTGACTCGTTCATTGACGGCACTATTATGACATTGTCTGATGCCCCTTGGCCCGGACTTACCCCCGACTTGATTTCTGTTCTCCTTGTCGTTGCCACACAAGCACGTGGCTCTGTGCTCATACATCAAAAGATGTTTGAGAGTCGTTTATTCTTTGTTGACAAGCTAATTGATATGGGAGCACAAATCATTTTGTGTGATCCTCATCGGGCAGTTGTCGTGGGACATGATCACAAAATGAAGCTAAGAGCAGGACGAATGACCAGTCCTGACATCCGCGCGGGTATCGCTTTACTTATCGCAGCAATGTCATCTCAGGGGACAAGTCATATTGCAAATATAGCCCAAATCGATAGGGGTTATGAGGACATTGAAAACAGGTTGAATGCTATTGGGGCTTGTATCAAACGTGTAAATGATTAAAAACGAAGACGTATATAGAATCGGAAAGCTTGGGAAACCACATGGGGTGCAAGGTGAAATATCCTTTCTCTTCACCGATGATGTGTTTGATCGTGTTGAAGCCGACTATTTATTGCTATCTATTGATGGTATACTTGTGCCGTTCTTTATAGAGGAATATCGGTTCAAGAGTGCCGAAAATGCTCTTGTTAAGTTTGAAGATATCGACTCAGAAGGGCGTGCCCGTCAGCTCACGGGATGCGAAGTGTTCTTTGAACGCAGTCTTTCTGATGGCGCAGAACAAGGCTTGTCATGGGCCGAAATCATAGGCTTTACGGTCATCAATAGGCTAAATGATGAGGTTGTTGGGCATATAACAGAAGTTGATAACACCACCATCAACACACTTTTTGAGATTAAAACCACCACAGGTAAAGATATCTTGGTGCCTGCTCACGAGGAGTTGATTCACGAAGCTGATATGCAACGCCGTGAGATTCGAATGTCCATCCCTGATGGGCTGCTTGATTTATAACCCTAAGACGATAGGAAAAGAAATGAAAAACAACAGATATGTATCCTCGGATCTACCGGAAGCATTGGTACTCAAGCGTTAGATGTTATCCGACAACATAGTGATCGCTACGAAGTTTATTGTCTTACGGCGAACAACAGCGTAGAGAAGTTGGCCCAACAGGCACGAGAATTTAAGCCTGCTGCTGTCGTTATTGCCAACGAAGCACATTATGATGCTTTGCAACAACTGCTCAACGACCTACCAGAAATAAAGGTTTATGCCGGTAAAGAGGCCTTGGAGCAGATTGTTTCTGCCTCACCTATTGACATGGTTTTAGCCGCAATGGTTGGTTTTTCGGGGCTTGTTCCGACGATAAATGCCATTAAAGCGCATAAGAAAATATGCTTGGCAAACAAAGAAACGCTTGTCGTTGCCGGCGAATTAATATGTAATTTGGCCAAAGAAAACCATGTACCCATCTTGCCTGTTGATAGTGAACATAGTGCAATCTTCCAGAGTATTGTCGGTGATGCAGATAATAAGATAGAGAAAATTCTGCTTACTTGTTCTGGAGGTCCTTTCAGATTGTTCAGCCACGAACAACTCAAGACGGTCACAGCTGCTGATGCTTTGAAGCATCCTACATGGGATATGGGCGCTAAAATCACTATAGACTCGGCATCGTTAATGAATAAAGGTTTCGAGATTATAGAGGCAAAGTGGCTCTTTGGCGTACCCGCTGACCGCATACAAGTGTTGATTCATCCCCAAAGTATAGTCCATAGTGCGGTCGAATTCATTGATGGTGCGGTGAAAGCTCAGTTGGGTGTGCCCGACATGCGATTGCCCATACAATATGCTTTCTCGTTCCCTGAGCGCTTATATCTAAAAGGTGAGCGCCTCGATCTATTCAAACAGCAACGTTTAGAGTTCTTCGAGCCCGACACAAATAAGTTCAAATGCTTAGCCTTGGCCTACGAAGCAATCGATAAAGGGGGGAAATATGCCCTGTATTTTGAACGCTGCCAACGAGGTGGTTAATGCGGCTTTCCGTCGCAATGAGTGCTCTTTCCTTGGCATGGCTGATGTGATTGAGCAAACCATGCAGCAGGCAACATTTGATAAAAACCCTAATCTTGATGTCTATTTGCAGACAGATGCTGAGGCCAGAACCATTGCTCAGCGTCTTGTTTTGAAGGCTTCAACCCTATAGAGTAATTCATTTTGAAAATAAAAACGATAAATAAATCATGGAAGTTATATTCATAAAGGCATTGCAGTTCATTCTTGCAATCTCACTATTAGTACTGCTCCACGAGGGTGGACACATGTTTTTTGCAAAACTTTTCGGTATAAGAGTTGAGAAGTTTTATATATTTTTTGATGTCGGTATAGGAAAATGGACGGGTAGTCTGTTCCATTTTAAACCTAAAAACAGCGATACCGAATATGGGATGGGATGGCTTCCATTTGGTGGTTACTGCAAGATTGCAGGAATGATTGACGAGAGTTTCGACACCGAACAAATGGCTAAACCGGCTGAACCATGGGAGTTCAGAACAAAACCTGCATGGCAACGGCTGCTGGTTATGATTGGTGGAGTCACCGTTAACTTCCTTCTTGCACTCTTCATCTATTCAATGCTCATGTTTGTTTGGGGCGATACTTACATCCAAACGAAAGACATGAAGCAAGGAATGCTGTTTAATCAAGAGGCAAAACGCTATGGTTTTAAAGACCATGACATTCTTCTTGGCACCGAAAAAGGGCAGTTTAAAGACTTTAGTGCCGATATGTTCCGCGCAATCTCAAAGGCTAAGCGCGTTGATATCATTCGAAATGGAAAGCCAATGAGCCTACATTTGTCAGGAGATATTAATCTTTTAAGCATGATTAAAAGCACTCCGGCTTTCTGTCAGCCTTATCTTCCTGCCACAGTCGACTCTGTTCTTCCCGGCGGTCCAGGCGAAAAGATTGGTTTGAAGAAAGGAAACAAGCTGTTGGCACTTAATGGTGTGAAGATAACTTCAGCCAATGTGTTCCTTGACGAACTAAGCAAAATGAGAGAAAAACTATCTGCTTGCAAGACACATCAAGATAGTATGAAGATAAGAACGGCGCAGTTGGTATATCAATCCGATAAGGTTGACACCGCAAAAGCTGTGCTTACACCCGACTTGAAGTTTGCCATTGAGTTCCCAAGTATGTTGTCTCTCTACACACCTACACACAAAAGTTATGGTTTTTTGGCCAGTTTCCCGGCAGGAGTTGCCTATGGTTGGGATGTGTTGAAAGGCTATGTGAGTGACATGAAGTATGTGTTCTCTGCCAGTGGAGCCAAGAGTCTCGGTGGATTTGGTACGATAGGAAGTCTCTTTCCCTCATCATGGGATTGGTATATCTTTTGGAAAATGACCGCCTTCTTAAGCATAATTCTCGCCTTTATGAATATACTTCCCATCCCAGCCCTTGATGGTGGCCACGTGCTTTTCCTCATTTATGAAATGATAACGGGTCGAAAGCCGAGTGAAAAGTTTATGATTCGTGCCGAATATACAGGCGTAACGATTATCATTCTGCTAATGATTGTGGCCAATCTCAATGATATTCTGAGGTGGTTAGGCTATATGTAGAATATTGATGAAGTCGTTGTGTATCACAATATTATAGAAACATTTGTGTAAAATCAGTTAAGGCGAAGTGCCATAAATGGCACTTCGCCTTATTGTTTGCGTCATTTCATGCGATAATTTGCGTCATTTCATCGTGCGTTTTGCCGTATTTTACACGATGAAATGCCGCAAATCATTTTACGATTAAATATCAACACTATTGCCACCCCCAATTAACCCCAAAATGACCTCCTCCATTTCCATGGCTAACTACTCCCCTCCCTCTTCGGGGAACCATAGGTCGCTGTTCGTGAAGCCTGCGAAACGAGGAAAGTAAAGGGCTGGGGGAGAGGCTTTATTTCCCTTACACTATTTCACCTTTAATTATCAACAACGTCACCCTAACAATTGTTTCACCACGCAACTCGGTACGAGTTGTTCTTTTGATAGCCCGGGGTTGGCGAGGAACGAGCCTACCCCGGGTAAACGTTCGCAAGGAGATTCAACGCCATAGGTGTTGAGCTTTTTCTGTGAAGGCATGGTTATAGTGAGAGGATTAATAGGATGTTATGCCAATATTCCAATGAACAAATCTGCTACCAAGAATGTTCTCACTATGCAACTCGGTACGAGTTGTGCTTTTGATAGCCCAGGGTTGGCGAGGAACGAGCCTACCCTGGGTAAGTATTCGCAAGGAGATTCAACGCCATAGGTGTTGAGCTTTTTCTGTGAAGGCATGGTTATAGTGAGAGGATTAATAGGACGTTATGCCAATATTCCAATGAACAAATCTGCTACCAAGAATGTTCTCACTATGCAACTCGGTACGAGTTGTTCTTTTGATAGCCCAGGGTTGGCGAGGAACGAGCCTACCCCGGGTAAGTATTCGCAAGGAGATTCAACGCTGTAAGTGTTGAGCTTTTTTTATGAAGGCATGGTTATACTGAAACATTTTATGGTAAATTAATAAGAAAAAGCACAACACCTACGGCGTTGTTCCACGCACAACATACACTAACCCAGGGTAGCCTTCACTATCGCTTGCCAACCCTGGGCTATCAAAGGTACAACGCTTACAGCGTTGCGAAATACGTATTGATTTATTATTTGTAGCATGATACATGAGAAAATCAATGATAACGTATTACAATTGATTATTTAATATAAACTGAAGGATTGTTTATTAATCATCAATATTTTAGGTGTTATGACAATATTTCAATGGATATATCCACCATGATAAATGCTCTCATCATGCAATGCCGTAGGTGTTATGCCAATATCTAAATGAATGTATCCACCATTGCGAATGTCACAACGACGCAACTCGGTACGAGTTGTTCTTTTGATAGCCCGGGGTTAGCGAGGAACGAGCCTACCCCGGGTAAACGTTTGCAAGGAGATTCAACGCCATAGGTGTTGAGCTTTTTCTATGAAGGCATGGTTATAATGAAACATTTTATGGTAAATTAATAAGAAAAAGCGCAACACCTATGGCGTTGTTCCACGCACAACATACACTAACCCAGGGTAGCCTGCGCTATCGCTTGGCAACCCTGGGCTATCAAAAGCGCAACACCTACGGCGTTGAAACGTTCATGCCATAGCGTGATTGACGGCAATATACGTATGAATAAATATTGGATTGCGCCGAAAAGGTACAACACCTACGGCGTTGAAACGTGTGTTGCATGATGTGATTAATGTTTATGCACACATGTATAAATGGCAGGTTACGCCGAAAAGGTACAACACTTATAGCGTTGTTCCATGCACACCATACGCTAACCCAGGGTAGCCTGCACTATCGTTTGGCAACCCTGGGCTATCAAACGCAACACCGATGGTGTTGGAATATTCATTTCATAATACGATTTAGGGCAATTCACACATGAATAAATGGTGGATTACGCTTAGAAAGCGCAACACCTACGGCGTTGAAACATGTATTATGTAACACCATTTCTTTGGTTCATGCGGTAAAATAGGGGAGATGACGCGATGGTTAGCCCCAAATCGTTTTATGATGTATGCCTTTACGGCTTATGATTAGGCGCTATTCAATCGTTACTTGGAGTGGATTTTTCAGCCTTTCAGTTAGAGAATTGATTTCAAGTTGCCACATTTTTTGATTACGAATGCCTGAACCAATCCAGCCAGCACCAAAATAATAGGTTGCCTTTTCATTCGGACGGAGAGTCGTTTTGCAGATAGCGTGCCCCACAACTCCTTTACTTAATCGAGTGTTTTTCAACCAGCGGGGTTGCACTTTGCCTTCAGGGAAGACAACAGCTACATAGATTTGGATGCCATGCCCCGACGGATTGTCGGTTGGATCAGCATATTCCACGTAGTTACGACCCATGTGTAGTGTGTTGACAGCACCCTCATGGACGACGAAACCAGCACAGAATGGCTGCGGACGACGTTGATTTTCATACCAAACGGCAGCGTGATTGAAACTTGATCCCTTATCTAATGTAATCAAACGATGCTCAATGAGGTTGGTCTCTCCATTCACATTGGCAGGATTATAGACAAATTCCGCGCGGAAACGGAGGGGCCCGTTGTCGATGACACGATAGGAACTAAAGCAATAAGGCATAACAATGCTGTCGCCATGTAATAGGGCTGGTGTTCCACATCCAAGCGTAGGACCCACATTATAGCAATCAAGTCCGTTGCCATGGTCAAGATGTAACGAGAAGTTTCGCTTGACACTGTCGGCAGCTTCGGTAGCTCCCTGCTTGCGAAGTTGCTTCTCTTCCTGATTGGCGGCATAGACATTGGCATAGCGTTCGGCTACAACTAAGTTGGGAACAGACTTTAACCAGACGTCGATTCCATAGGCTTTCTCGCCTGTTTCTGTAGAGCTGGTCCATAAGCACGATAGGCACAGCGGTCGTTTTCCCATGTAAAGTCATCCACACGCCAGGCATATAGTTGTCCATCTACACTGCTTTTGAAGGCTTGAGGCACGCCACGTGTAACACTAAACATCGTCTTTTCATGAGGGAAAACGGCTGCATCAATCAGCAGGAGGCTATCAGATGTGAGTTGAGAGGCCACCTGTTGACCAAACGCATTGCGTATAATCAGCGGCGAACCATAAGCAGATTGCAGTCGCTGATAAAGCATTTTAGCATTGATTTCGACGACTTCTGCGCGTTGTTCTGACGTAGGATTCGCGATAACAACTTTGACCTCATGGCCTTTTCCCATTACAGGAAGCGATACAAAGAGACTGCACAGAAGTGTCGATATAAAGTTTCTCATGATTTATTTCTGTATGATTTTCTTTCCATTTTGAATGACTATACCTTTAAAAGACTTGCCAACACGCTGTCCTTGTAGGTTATAAGTCATGCTCACTTGAGCCTTTTTTTGCTGCAGTTTGTGATTCGTTATCCCTGCAGGAATAGGCTTTCCCGTAGCATCTTTTAGGATAATATCGAAGAGGAAAAGTCCGTTTGTTGTTGTAAAGACCACATCTCCGTCGGCTTTACCTTTCCGATACTTTCTTGAATGAGTGCGCCGTCATCAGGAGTAGCAAACCCTTGCAAAACCTCTACATTGGCTTCAGCTTGCAAATAGTTTTTTGCTGCCTTACTTGTTGACTTGTAATGCACAGTGATAGTTTGTCCTTTTTTACAATTTGGGATAACAATGGCAATACCTTTTGCATTCAATCGTAGTACACGTTGCCCCTCATCATGGGCAATCAGCAGCTTACCTGCACTGAGAGGTTTGCTGTTTCCGTTGACAAAGATACCGAATTGAAGGCCTCGCCAGCTCTCAATGGCTTTCCCATTGGCAGAGATTGGGGAGGTGAATGGGCCGATTTCATTGGCTGAAAGCGTCTTTGTTCCACCCGAACGACCTATATTCTGTTTGTTAGAATAATAGTGTTTCCCGTGGTCATCAATGCTTTCCCAATTCGCATCTTGCCTCAATTGATCTTCCTCTTCCGTAGGCATGATTGTGAAATCCCATGTCTTTTTGGGTGCTTGTGCCTGCAAATCGAGTTCTGAAACCCAATCAGGAAGATAGCCAAGTCGGTGTTGCAATTGAGCCGCATAGAGCGAGCGAGGAGCCACTTCGAGTCCATGTGCCTCGTCACGCTTTGTGTGTCCATCGGCGAAAGTCACGTGCGTGCCGTGGAAACCAATGATGGTTGGGGGGGAGAGTCTTATACCATCGGTTGCTGTTCTCCCACCATTTGAAAGGCAGTTCATCAGGGTTCGTGGCCGTACAAGTAAAGTTCCACATTGTAAGGTCATCGAGATGATTTGGTAGTTGGGTTATATCTCCGCCCATACGCAACTGCATAAACCCACCTTTACAGCCATCAAATAGCGTCGCACGAGGCTGAGTTGCATGGCTTTCGAAGCAGTCGTCAGTTCCCCAAGTGCAGTTCCATATCACGTTTCCGATGCTTGGTTTCGACACACCGCAAGCGTGATACTGTCCCAATCCAGTGCGTTGGTCGCTGAAATACTTATCACTTGTTAGATAACCCCACGTGTTATCATAGACGTTTGCAATCAATCCGCGTGATGAACTGGCCATACGTACGGCCGAATGTCCTCGATTTCCCGTTATCTCTACATCATAACAAATGACGTTTGCACAGTCTTGGAACGTCGCACATTCACTGATATTCTCAAACCTTACGCGTCGCATCCAAGAGTTAACTAAGCGTACAAAGTTGATAGGTTTATACGCTCCATCGTCTTGCCACGAGCCATGATGTTTGAAGTTTGGCTTGGAATGACCGCGGAAAGTGAGGTCTTCTACGCCCACTTCTGCATAATATCTGTACTCCGTTATCATCCATTGCTCACCTGATTTGACGGCACGCATGAGCGGTTCTTCAAAGGTTACCATGTTGCCTACAATGGATTTGATTTGATGATAGGCATTTACGGTGACACCACTATTAAGGAGGTTCGTCATCGTATGGTCGGGAGTACGCCCAAGAAGTTCATCTTTGATGACTTGTAGATTGGTATTTGGCTTCATTTGCAGACATATCCAATCGCCTACTTTCAGTTTAGAGACATTGTCAACTTCGACACTAAAGGTTCCCTTTTGAGCTGTTCCATTCACATTTGCATAGATAGCTGGCGTCTTTACTCCATTGTTTCGGAAAGAAAGCAGTGTTGGAGAACTGTATAACAGCTTTTCATTTACAGGCAACATCGGGTCATTCATCGTGAGGAAAGTCTTGTCGCGACCAGCACCTTTCATGATTACTTGTCCCATAACGAAGTTGAGACATTCAGACTTTTTTTCAGTCCCGTTTTGCTGTCGATGATATCATCATCTGCGGTGTGTAGAATGAACTCACCTTCTGGGAAATAGATGATTGCACGTGCATTAGGCTTCTTATCGATTTTTCGATAGAATCGTTTTCAGTGCCAATCGGTCAGACTTCCCATCGTCAGGGATAGCTCCATAGTCCATCACATTATAGACAGTGTAGTCGGGGAAAGTCTCTTTGGGCAGTGAAAGGCCATGATTGTAGCCAGCATAAGAGAAGTCTAACAATACGTTTTGCGGGGAATTTGTAACAAATTCATTCCATGCTGTAGTATACTCTTGCTGTGCCCTATAGAGGAGTAGCTGTCATAAGACAGCACAATACGTTTATTATCTTTGCATGTTTCATTTTTTTGTAGCTTATCAATTGACTTAAAATCTGTTGCTGGCCCACGGATCATCAATCTCTTTTAATAGTTCTCCGAGTCGGTGACAGAGGGCAAGATAGTCGGTCTTTCGCGTCTTGGGATCGATATTATGCAGCTGATAGGGATCGTTCCAATCGTCAAAGAACAGAACGTTTTTAAGCTTTTTATTACGTGTTATGTAAAGTGCGAGGGTGTAACGCGATGTTTTTATGCCTCTTGCGGATGGGAAGTAATCAAGAACTTTGCCATCCGTTCCCTTGCGTCCGTCTATGTTTTGAATATAAAGAGCAGCGTCAGGACGTTGTATAGTAGCTTTCTTATTCAAGAAAAGTGATGAGTAATCATGGCCTTGAACCGATGAAGGAATGTGATGACCAAGCCCTGCTAAGCCAATCATTGTAGGCATAATATCGGGTGAAGACATGAGCAGAGAGTCGACTCTTGGTGTCAAATGACCGGGGTATCTGACCATGAAAGGAATGTTCATAGACTCAGTGTATGGAGAGTTTTTGGGGTCTTCTGTTCCTTGACTGCACATCGTTTCTCCGTGATCAGATGCAAATACGACGATAGTATTACGTGTAAGCCCAGCTTCTTTCAGTGCATCGAGGATCTGACCAAAGGCTCTATCGACGCCACTTACAGAGGCAAAATAGAATGCAGCAGACTTAGCTTTGTCCATGTTTCGCACTGCATTGTCGCGCACAAGTAATTGTTCAATAGGTTTATCCTTATATAAAGCATAGTCTTCTGGCATGCAGTCGTTTAACGAACGATAGGGACTGTGAGGCGGATTCATACCAACCATGAGGAAAAATGGCTTTTTTGGGTCGCGCTCTCCCATGCAGATTACGAATGTAGTCGGCTGCAATGCGTGCTTCATGTAAGGGAGACCACTCGTGAGGTTCATGTTTCTTACCCTCAGTATCCCAATAATGTGGATTCTTATGTTCATCAAATGTGCCGTAAGAATACCAGAAATTGAATCCATGTCGACGTTCTTTTGGCGTATAAGCATCCCATACTGGTTGTTTGTCTTCTACGTAATGACCTGGTCGAGCAGGGTCGTTTTGCTCAGGTCTGTCGGCATGTAGTTTGCCAATATACCCACAATCATAGCCTGCTTGATGGAAAACGTCTCCGATACATGTGGTCTCTGGGCGAATAAAACTAAACGGACGGGACGAGTTACAGTTAACAGGCACGCCACTACGGTTAGGATACATCCCGGTCAGTAGACTGCCACGGTGAGGACTACTCAGTGGACAGTTGCTCATAGCAGAGCTTAAAACCACTGACTCTTTAGCGAATTCATTCAGTCGTGGCGTATGTGTTGGATCACCACGAAACTTTACTTGTTCTGCAAATCCTTTCTCTTGCCATATCCCCAAGGCTGCATTTCGAAACTGATCTGGGAATACATATACTATATTAGGTGGCACATTGTTCCCTGCTACTGCACAAATAGCCTGCGGAGAAAAGACTAACAATCCCGCGAAAAACGTCTTTTTTTTCATTTTCTTCTTGTCAATGCTTCAAGGAAATAATAGTCTGCATAGTTCAATGGCACATCAATCTCGTTGTTATGAGGAATACTTCCAACCGAGTGCATTAGCAAAAAGCAACCATTTTTGCCAAGAGGTGCGCGATATTCTGGTGAGGAAAGTGAGCGAATTATTCTGTCGGCAAGAGATGTATAGCCATTATCTGGCAGGTAATTATTCATCTCATACAGCGCCGAAGCTATGCAAGCAGCACTTGAAACATCGCGAGGTTCGTTCGGAATATTAGGTGCATCAAAGTCCCAATAGGGGATAAGATCATCGGGAAGATTAGGATTTTGCATGACGAAGTTTAATGTTTTTACAGCTTGGTCAAGGTATTTACGGTCGTGAGTATAGCGATAACACACTGTATACCCATAGACTGCCCAAGCTTGTCCGCGTGCCCATGCGCTATTATCTGCGTATCCTTGTGCAGTCTGTCTATGTAAAACGGCCCCGTTGTTTGGGTCATAATCTACCACATGATAACAGCTTCCGTCCTTGCGAAATTGGTTTCCCTAATGTCTTGTTTGCATGCGAAACAGCCACCTTCCAATAGGTAGAGTCACCGCTAAGTCGCGTTGCTTCAAACAACAATTCGAGGTTCATCATGTTGTCAATGATAACGGGACAGGTCCATCCTCGCTTTGATTGCCACCCTCTATCTACGTTCCATGACTGGATAACTCCAGCCTTTTTACGGAAGCGAGTACATAGAGATTTGGCCGTTTGTATAATGGCTTTCTTGTATGCTTTGTTAGGACTGAGACGATAGATGTTTAGATAACTGCTGCCAATCATGAAGCCGACATCGTGATGCCAGGTAAGATATTGGATGGAATCTAAGGCTTCTGTAAAGCGTTTTGATTGCAAAAGCCACGATTTATCGTTAGTTAATTGATAGAGATAACATAGACTTCCAGGAAAGAATCCTGAGCACCAATCGTCTATCGGGATATAAACCATGCGCCCAAGTTTATCAATCGTTTTGGGAATGCGTACCTTTCCTTCACGTCCAATCTGTTGAAGCATCAGAGAATATTGGCGTGTTGAGAAGTTGATATCATTGTTAATGACGTTGCTGATGTCGTTGTTTTCAGCGTGGCAAAAGGCTGGTGTCATTAGAAAAACACCCAAGGATAGTAGTAATTTTCTTATTTTCATATCATCGTTTGTTTAATTCAAGTTCATAACTTAGTCCATCTTTACACATAAACTCAAGCGTTGTTGTTTTTGCTTTGCGTTCAACCAATCGAATGTTTGCCGTTGGAGTGAAGTCCCAGTCGCCCAATAAGGTTACACGAACAGGCAGTTCCTGGCTGGCATTCTTAATCCATGACCGGCTATAAACACTGCGTTCAACACGTTTCCCATCTTGATAGATATCATCATTCGGCCCAGAATAAAGGTTCAAATCAGGCTGAGCAACTGTTAATATCAGCTTATTCTTGGCCACTTGGCGTACCATTGCGAGACAAGTTGTGTCGGTGAGCAGTACAGGACCACCCGGAAGGTATGACTTAGGCGTTTCAAAGATGACATAAGACATAGTGTGTGTGGGCTCATGTCGAACGATATGTGCGTCTCTGTCCTTTTTAATCACGGTGTAGAAAGGCTTAGAAGCAATGGTCTTTAGCCTTTCGGGATTAACCTTTGGCAATACGGCGTATTCGTATTCTGCACCTGTTGGGGCAGTGCCATGAGGGATATATAACGATACCCATTGTCCAGTATTGGGCTTGTTAGTATCATTATTGCGCGATTGTTGTTGGATAAGACCCGTAAAAGTCCATGGATTTGGAGAATAATATCCTGTGCCAAGAGCGTCTAAACACGTATTACTTTGGGGCTGATATGTTTGCCAATAGCTTTGTGTTTGTGGGTCATCGGCTGCCAATTGAAAGATGGTTGTCTCCGTTGGATGTTGCTTGTCGTTGTTCTCAATGTTGCTTCCGAGACATATAATGTCGTCATTAAAGAAGTGAAAAGATTTGCGTGCACGGAACGAACCATTATATTTATCGTGCTCATGCAGCTTTAATCCGAAGTTGCCATTAGTCTTTTGTTGAGACAATCCGCCTGCAAAAGCTTCGTCAGACAATAGCATTTCTTCAACGCCTGAAGAGGTATCGACATTCAAAATCTTGGCTTTCAGGTCGTCGTATGGCAGATGAATGCTTGTCGCACCAGGTATTCGGTTCCAATCAAAGCCTTCTTCTTGCCAGCCACTTGTCTTTAAGGTAACATCAATTCCTTTGGGGGCTGTTGATAATAACAGACTGCCATAGCCCAAATAACGGCCATAGAGATTCTCGCCTGTATAGTGTTCGCTACACCATAGATAGCGACTTGTACCACGAACAACGGCAGCCCAGTTGTCTCTTCGCTGTACGGCGGCACACGAATAGCCTAAACTGAGATTCCCTTGTGGGTCAGCTTCTGGCGAAATTCCCTTCAATCTAAACTCACGATAGATTTGTTTTTCTTTGTTGTTTGTCGTGTTTTGCGTTAGACGTAGATAGGCGGCAGCCATAGATTCGTCAAGTTCGTTAGCACCATTTGGTGTGCCTGCCCAAGCCATGTAAGCGTAATGCATCGGTGAGAGCTGTCCTTTTCCATCGGGATGACGCCCAGAAAGGGATAAGGGGAAACTCAGTTTATTGCAGTAAAAGCGCATGGCCATCAATGCATTTTTAACGGTTTGATGAGCTAATTCGCCTATAGCAAACTCACTTCCACTAAGTAAATAGATCATTTGTGTAGCGCCATTGAGACCTCCAATCGCATAGGCTGGATAGTTATTACAATGGTGATAGGCTGAACCATCTATCTTAAAGGAATCCATTAAGCCTGGGGCTGGGCGACAACCCCAATCAAGCCAGCGAGAGAATGAACGAAGATATTGCACCTTTATGGGTGAATCTTCCATTAATAGGATGCTCGCCATACAACCCATTGTGGCTGTATTAAACGTATCCATATCCATTCCATTGCCTGTTGGCTTTACATAAACCTGACGCAATTGGCTATACCAAACCATTGTTGCTACAGCTTCATCTAATTTCCTTCGGCTTTCAACACCTCTTTCATGAGGAAATAGGCGATATACATGCTGCGAAGACTGTATCCGTAGTGGTGAATGTTACCCCAACAAGAGCCCCATGTGACGCCCTGGTCTGTGATATTGTCATACATTAGCATGAACATCTCACGCAGTTCCTTTTTATCTTCACTCGTAGATGCATTGTTATAAGCGATTGCTATCTGTTGCATGAGCTTGAAATAATCGTTCATTTCAAAGCCTGTTCGAGTCAGAATCTCCTTATCCCATTTAGGAAGCATACGCTCATAAGCCTCTGCATGGCGTACATACCATATTGGAGTACCTATAATATAGCCTTTCTTTCTCTTGATTTTATACGTGTCAATCTTGTCCCGAATGCCTTCCATTTGCTTCGGATAAAACTTAGATGGCGTATAGATTAGATGCCGAAAGCGTTGCTCTATCACATGAATTTGCTTTGTCTGTTGTGTGGTTAGAGGAGTCAAAGTGATGTCAGACTGTAACTTTGAACGCTTCAAAACCTGCAACCATTCGTTATGCGATTCTGGATTGACAAAAGGCAATAGCTCGTCAGCGGTTTGGTAACGGGGGTCCACTTTGATAGCGGTAATCATGTGATCGATATAAAGTTTCCCCGCCACATCAGGCGCTTCGACAACAATCTCATTCATTCCCGTTTCTGGTTTGCCTTCATGTCGCGCTCATAGCATACCCATGCTCCGCGCCATCCTTTGAAATTGAGGCTCATTGGGAATGAAGTGCAGAGCTTTCCCTGCTTTTGGAACTTGAAGACTACAGTCTTGTTGGGCAATGGACGCTCGTTGTAGAGCCACACGATAAAGGCAGATAGGTAGTTATCCTGACTGCCCTTGAGGTGTGGTTCAAACTGAAGGTCTTTGTCAATAAACAGCTTTCCTCCGGCGTTGAAAGTCCATTCCAAAGACTTTTTGCCATTTCTGAAATGACGATCAGATAGGGAGGTTGTTCCTTTTTCGGTATGAATTTGGCGCAACTCGTTTGTTGTCTCAAATGAGAGCATACGACTATTGTCATACATCTGCGCATGAACAGATGATGAAACAGCAATAAGGCTAAGGCCAAGGATGACACATTTGAATGTGTTTAACTTCATATCGTCAATCAACAACTTGGATGTTTATTTCTTTTACGACTCTACTCTCCGACTTATAGTTGCCGTTTGTTGCAACAAACACAGCCTTGTATTGTCCCACCTTATTATATATATAGGTGTAGGAAGACAGACTTTCTGTGGTGTTCTTTATGCTTACGCCTCGATCAGGAGAGCAAGCGTTCGCCAAAATCAAGTCAGAAACCAACCACGAATATTTCAATTTAGCACCTGCTGCAGAGCTATGAATGAAGAAGTCTCCTTTTGATGAGCCTGTAAGATTCCACACTCCACTCGTATTATTCGATACTGTTCCATACTCACGGTTGCCTGTCATTGTCTTCTGATCAGCCAAATTGTGGTGGCACATCATGTTCAGCGCTGTGAAGTTGAAGCCACTTGCATAGAGTGTTGAGCTTGTTCCATCTTTCATGGTGTTGACAATCTTCATGCCAACAACGTTAACTCGCGGTTGCGGAGCAGTGTTAGTATGAGGCTTATAGCATGCCGCGATGGTGATACGCTTACTAAATAGGGAGTGAAATCAATCTCATAGGAGCTGGCATTGGCTGCATTGCTCGGTGCAGTAGGCAGTTGTGCAGGCTCAACGAGGTTTTTCCATGAGAAGCTCTCTACCAAAGTAGAATCTTCTTTGAAGGCATTCTTTGCTAAACCAGGGAATGATTCTGAGATATAGAATCTCATAAGGTCAACCGAAGAGGCTGCATTTCCATATTGATACCAAACAGAGAAGGTGAGCTTTGATGAGGCAATGTCGTCAAAAGCCACTTGATCGCGGTCCTTATAAGCATACTGATGGCCAGCTTCACCACTGTAAAAAGTGATGAAGTCGGGTTGGCCTGTCAGTGCAAATGTTAGGGGCGATCCTTTTTTCACAATGATATTGTCGCCAGCTTGCTGGGTGTTTTCTTGCGTAATCGCCTTTACATTTAAGGTAACTTGTTCCTTCATATCGTCTTCACACGCTGAGAGTATAAAGGCAAATAGAGGAATCCACATATATATATAGCGTTTCATGTTGTTTAATTTGTATTGAATGATTAAATGATTAGAGTCACTTTACACGACAAAGTCTATCACTTTGTCGTGTGTTTCTCTATGCTTTTACTTTCTACCAACCAGGGTTATTAGCGACAATCTTTTTGTTGATTGCCATTTCATTCGAAGGAATTGGGAAATAGTTATAGGCGTCAGAGACTTGGAAATAAGTGTAAACATTGGATGGTCCAAAGTTCCAGTTCGTTCCGTTTAGCTCTTTCAACCAGTGCATTCATATCCTTTGTGAAGTCACCCCAGCGAATTAAGTCAAATCTTCGTGTCATTTCAAAACATAATTCCATGGCACGTTCGTCTTTGATTGCATTGCGGAAGTCTTCTTGATTGAGTCCAGTGAGCGTAGCAATTCCTGCACGTTGGCGCACCATGTTGATGCATTGATAAGCCAAAGTCGTTGGACCGCCGTGGATTTCATTCTCACATTCTGCCACCATCAGCAACACATCGGAATATCGAAGGATGGGGAAGTTGATGAGTGTAAAGTTCTTATTCTTCTTATCGGGTTCGTATTCACGGCGCCATTTGCCACACATACGGCTGTAATCTGTTGAAGCTACGGCCTTTTCTCGGTCACCTGTCTTTGCTGTTGAAGGCATATCACCATAGCTATAGGATTGATTGTAATACTGAGTCTTTATTTCTTGCAACTTACCTTTCTCGAAAACGCGTCCATCAACGCCTTTACCCACTTTGGATTGTGTGTAAGAGAAGGGGGCAATATTCCAGTTCATGCGGTCTTTATCGCCGTTCTTTTCATAGAGTTCATAAAGCTTTGGTGTGCTCCAGAAGAAGCAATAACCGAATCCTGGGTCTAATTTCCCGGTGATATCTGTTTTGCTTGACAAGTCGGGCGCTTGGATTCCGATGATATTTCCCACACGACCTTCGGTGCGAGTATCCGTGCTATAGTTGCCCGTATATTCTGCTTCCCAGATACTTTCCTTGCCTGTTGTGTTATATTTATCAGAACATTGGTCGATGAAGAGGTCCCAATAATGCGGTGCAAGCGTGTGACCTTCGTTCATAACTCTTTGTGCAAATGCCCCAGCCTTAGTGAAATAGTCTTTTCTTAAGGCCTCGTTTGGTGCTGTATGATTGCGGAAACATTCGCCAGCTCTAAACATATAGACGCGTGCCAAGATGCCCCATGCAGCTGATTTTGTTATGCCTCCGGGCAAGAAACTGACTTCCCGAAGCGTGCTTAAGTCCGTCAACACTCTCTTCCATTTCCTTGCAAATGAAGTCATAAATCTCTTCTTTTGGCGTACGAGCAGTTTGCAGTCCATACACCGATTGCGTGGAATGGGTTCTGAAAGGCACATCTCCCCAGCATTGAACTAAGTTGAAATAGTAGAAGGCACGGAGGAAACGAGCTTCTGAAGACATGGTCTTTATCATGGATTCTGATAGTCCAGGCACTCCATTCACCTCTTCCAAGAAGATGTTTGCACGGTTAATTCCGGCGTAGAGTGTATACCAGTATGCTGCGACTGCAGGGTCACTGCTGTTTGCGTTGTTGCAAATCAACCCCCTCGTTGATGGCGAACGACCAGGTCCTCCATAGGCTTCGAGGTCGTCACCCCCCTACAAGATAGAAGTAATCATTGCCGTAAAAGGCTGTCTCAGTAATAGGAGCATAGATGCCTTTTAGGAAGAGTTCAGCTTCTGATTCGTTCTTAAAGTAACTCCCTGACGTTGTACTTGTTGGTTCCTTGTCAAGGAAGTTACAACTCGATAGCAATGAAACGATAATTCCAAGCGCTATGATATATATATTACTTACTTTCATAATATGTTGCAGTTAATAGTTAGAAACCAAGATTAATACCGAAGCTGAAGCTACGGGCACGTGGATATGCTGAGAAATCTAAGCCCGGAGTCAGCGCACTTTCTCTAATAGATACCTCTGGATCATAGCCACTATAGTTGCTAATGGTGAAGAGATTCTGTGCTGCAAAGTATATTCTGAGTTGGTCGATTCCTACGCGTGAGATTGCTTTTCGAGGAACGGTGTAACCCAGAGTTAAGGTCTTCAGACGCAAGAAAGAACCATCTTCAATGATGCGTGAAGAGAAGACGCGATTTGAACTCGATGAGGTTGCACGAGGAATATTGCTTGTTGGGTTGTCAATCGTCCAGCGATCAGCATAACTTGCGAATTGATTCAGCTCGCGTGTACGGTTCCATGAGCTTTCAAACATCAGTCGATTGGCATTCAAGACGTCGTTTCCATACGACCATTGGAAGAAGAAACTGAAATCGAAATCACGATAGTTGAAGTTGTTTGTAAAGCCACCTGTGTGTGTGGGAAGGCCGTTACCGATGAATGTACAGTCGTTTGTGTTGATGACACCATCGTCATTTAGGTCGCGATATTTAGGCATTCCAGGTTGTGTGTTGGCTTCAGAGGTATAGTAAGGAACATTCGATTTCAGCGTATAGCTATTTCCTGACTTGTTGAAGTCATCCAATTTATACGTTCCTTCATAAATATATCCATACATAGCTCCCATAGAATGGCCCACCTTTGCAATGTAACTGCTTTGCGAATTGAAGTTCTGGTCAAACTGAGCAGAGGTGAGTAGGGCGGTCTGATTTTCTGAAAGCGCTAATACTTTGTTGCGGTTGAAAGCAATGTTAAAGTTGCTGGTCCACGTAAAATGCTTGGTCTTGATGTTTGTTGTGTTTAAGGTGATTTCAAGACCTTGGTTTCTTACCTTTCCAACATTCTTCATTGCACTGATGAAACCCGATGATAAAGGCAGACTCGATACCAGCAGAAGGTCGCGTGTTACCTTGTGATATAAATCAACTGTCAAGCCAATTCTATCGTTAAGGAAGCCCAAATCAACACCTAAGTTCCATTGCTCCGTAGTCTCCCATTTCAAGTCTTTGTTTGGTATAGAGACTGGAACCATGCCGACATTTGTGTTGTCATTGTTATAAGGATAAACGCCACTGGGCACACTTCCCAATGAGATGAGGTCGCCTGTGCGGTCTTTTAAGAGTTGATAAATGCCATAGGTGTCATACTCACCCACGCGATTGTTTCCCGTGAGTCCCCAGCTTAGACGAAGCTTTCCGCTATTGAGCACCTTGCGAACTGGCTTCATAAACTGCTCTTCGGTAAAGTTCCAAGCCAATGAACCCGATGGAAAATATCCGAAACGATTATTGCCACGGAACTTAGAACTGCCGTCGGCACGCATCGTCATCGTAGCATAATATTTCGACTTATAGTTGTAGTTGAAGCGTCCGAAATAAGACATCATCGCCCAAGATGACTTCTCTGAGCGTGTGATGGTTGGTGTTCCGTCGCTCATTCCAGCCATTCCTAAGCTCTCGTTTGGTATTTTTATCGTCTTGAAACGATAATATTCGAAGTCAGAATTCTGTAGTGAGAAGCCCAATAAAGAATTGAAATAATGGCGCTTTTGAATGTTTGTTTGCCAAGTTAAAGTATTCTCATTGAGCCATGTTTGACGTTGAGCACGCGCCACTTGTGCATTTACTTTCTCTATAGATGTCGGTCCTCCATAACGTGTTTTCGAGTTATTGAAGTTATCCGTATTCATGCGGTTATCAGTATATCCGCCCGAAACCTTCAGACGAAGTCCTTTCATGAGTTCATATTCTATGAAGCCATTAAACTGCATGTAGGTAGTGGTGCGTTTGTTATACTCATTGTTCAACGACATGATTGGATTGAAACGATAGTCGTTTGTGTTGTTCACATCCTCATCCGTTGCACGTTCAACAAGCGTATGAAGTGGAACTCCTGGCTGGGTCACTGGACGATAACCCCACACACTATAGAATAGGTTGTTCATGCCAGAATAGGAAGTCTGCGATGGAGACTGCCCCGTTTGATTCGACTGTGCATAGTTTACATTGAGGTTAACTTTCCACTTCTTATATTTTAAATTGGTAGCCAAGCGCCCCTGAATGCGGTTATAATTAGAATTCTGCACAATACCATCTTGATCAAAATAAGATAGCGAGGCAGTATATCTAACGTCTTCACTTCCTCCCGTCAGACTCACATTGTGATTCTGAATAGGTGCTGTTCTGAAGATCATATCCTGCCAATCATATTGAGGAATATGCTTATAATCGTCCATTGTCCATTGCTTTCCATCATAAAGCGATAGATATGAGTTCTTAACAATCTCTGGATACATCTCATTTTGCAAGGCAACAAACTCATAGGCATTCATCATGGGAATGGTCTTTGATACGCTCTGCCAACCTACGCTGCCGTCATAATTCACCTTTGGACGGCCTGTCTTACCGCTCTTTGTAACGATAATCACCACACCATTTGCGCCTCGCGCACCATAAATGGCTGCGGCAGAAGCATCTTTTAAAACATCAATCGAAGCAATATCCGAGGGATTAATTGAACTCGCGATACTTGGATCTTCAACGGGGAAACCATCAATAACATACAAAGGCGAGTTCTCTTGCGTCAAAGAGTTGTTGCCTCGAATCACAATTTTCATGCTTCCGCCAGGCATACCCTCATTAGAAGACACGTTGACTCCGGCCAAGCGACCTCCTAAAGTCTGGTCGAATGACGAAACAGGAGTACTCGTCAGCGCACTCACGTCAGCTTTAGACACCGAGCCTGTGAGGTCACGTTTCCTCACTTCTTGATAGCCAACAACGACTACCTCGTCAAGCACCTGGTGGTCTTCCTGCATCGTGACAGTCATCAGTTTCCCTGTTTGCAACTTCTGTTCTTGCGTGGTATAACCTAAGAACGAAAACGAAAGAACTGCATTCTTGCGGTCGGTTTGTAGACTAAAAAGACCATTAACATCGGTGACAACACCGACATTCGTCCCTTTTATCATCACACTTACTCCCGGCATGGGTTCACCTGCATCGTCTTTTACGACGCCCGAAACCTTGATTTGAGCACTCATCACGATTGATACAAACATCAATACGAATGATAAGACGCTTCTCCGGGTAATGATTTTTTTAAATTTACTCATGATTAACAAGAAGGTTATATATAATTGTTAGTTTGTTGCCGCAAATTTACAGACTTCGTTTTAACTGGTATAGAATTATAATACAAATTCATTCCAAATTCGTACAATCCCCCTTTGAATCCCCCTCTCACAAAGCTATCTTGGCTTTTCATGACAAGGAACACACATGGCAGCGGCTTACAAGTTTATTTAGGTCTTTCCACGCCACGCTGTAACACCTAAAACCTCTTTTTGGTCTTTCCGCGCCGCGCGGAAGTATGAAAAATCTCTTTTTGGTCTTTCCGCGTCACGCGGAAGCATGAAAATCCTCTTTTTGGTCTTTCCGCGTCGCGCGGAAGCATGAAAAATCTCTTTTTGGTCTTTCCGCGTCGCGCGGAAGTATGAAAATTCTCTTTTTGGCCTTTTCGCGCCACGCGGAAGCATGAAAATCTTCTTTTTGGCCTTTCCGCGCCGCGCGGAAGCTTGAAAAATCTTCTTTTTGGTCTTTCCGCGTCGCGCGGAAGCATGAAAATCCTCTTTTTAGTGCTTGATACGTTGTATCTAACTCCAAAATTCTCTTTTTAGCGCTTGATACGTTGTATCTAACCCCAAATTTCTCTTTTTGGTGCTTGATACGTTGTATCTAACTCCAAAATTCCTTTTTTAGCGCTTGATACGTCGTATCTAACTCCAAAATTCCTTTTTTAGCGCTTGATACGTTGTATCTAACCCCAAAATTCCTTTTTTAGCGCTTGATACGTTGTATGTAGCATGAAAATTTCCTTTTTTCATGTTTATGTCGTTGACAGAAGCGCTTTTTTTCTCCATTTGGTGTTTATGTCGTTGACAGAAGCGCTTTTTTTCTCCATTTGGTGTTTATGTCGCTGTCAGAAGCGCTTATTTTCTCCATTTGGTGTTTATGTCGTTGTCAGAAGCACTTTTTTTCTCTATTTCATGCTTATTGCATAGTGTTCCTTCAAATCATGGTTATGTGGCAACCATAATCTTTTTTCTTAGGCGTTGCAATAGCCAGAAATAGGCGGGAATAAGGAAGATGTCGGCCATTATCCAGGCTACAGGGTCGGCATAACAAACGCCGAGCCATGCCATGGCAGGCACTAACCAGAGGCTCACTCCGCAGCGTGCGAACATTTCCATCACGCCACTCATCATGCTGAGATTGCTGTAACCGAGGCCTTGAATGCTATAACGAAGGATGACGAGAATGCCTAAAGCTGGATAAAACCAGTTGCAAATGCGCATCAGTTGGGCAGCGTTGGCTATCACTGCATGCTCACTACTGTCGACAAAAAGCATCATCATCTGGTCGGCAAAAGGATAGATGACAAGCACTGTCAGAACAAAATAGCCCATCACCAACCACATTGCGTCGCGCACTCCGGCTTTCACCCGATCGAGTTTCTTGGCCCCTATGTTCTGACCGCAATAGGTTGCCATGGCCACACCAATGTTTTCCATCACGCAAGTAAATAGATATTTAATGCGGACGGCAGCCGTAAACGAAGCTACATACACGGTTCCCAAAGCGTTGTTTGCACTTTGAAGCATGATGATGCCTATCGAAGTGATAGAAAATTGAAGTCCCATGGGCACGCCATTATTCAGGAGAATACTGATTTTTTTGTTGTCAAAGTCGCGCTCATCTCCCATGGGAACAAGTATTCGCATGTTGCGTTTAATGAAGTGCCAGCATAGCCATGAGGCAAAGGCCTGACTCAAAAAGGTGGCTATACCCGCACCTTCGACGCCGAATTTCAGGATTAAAATCAGTATCACATCCAAGAAAACGTTGAGCACTGAGGATATAATCAAGAAATAGAATGGCTGTTTCGAGTTACCCAAAGCACGAATCTGACCCGCCAATAGGTTATAGGTTATGGTGAAAGGTATTGTGCAAAATTGTAGAAACAAAAAGACATAGGCATCGTGGAACACTTCATTCGGTGTATTCACCATGTGCAAAATCTTATCGCATAACACACAAGAGAGCAGCGTAATCACCACTGCCAACACGGTCGCTATACGGATAGCATTGCTCACATAGCAACGCATCTTGTGATAATCTTCGGCTCCGAAGGCTTGCGCTACAGGGATTGCGAAGCCTGCACAGGCTCCATTGCAGAAGCCCATAATAAGAAACATGATGCTGCTTGAAGCCCCAACGGCAGCCAAAGCGCCTACGCCAATCCAGCGACCCACAATGACTGCATCGATGATGAGATAGAGTTGTTGAAGGATATAGCCTAAAACGAGTGGGGTAGCAAACGATAAATAGCCCGAAAAGGCGCGCCACTCGTCATGCTTGTTTCGTGTTTTAATGTGTTTTGTTCTGTCATTCCTGAATCTTCTTACCTTTATATATCATTATAATAAAAACCATTTTGTCTTCTTCTTCAATAGCGTTGAGGCCATAAACAGCGAGTTTATGCGCGCTCATTCGTGCTTTCTATGGCTTCATTCAGCTTGCGATAGAATGGATGTCGGCAAAGCGTTGCCTTGTCACCTAAGATAATCAACTTCATGCGGGCACGCGTTATGGCAACATTCATGCGTCGAAGGTCGTTGAGAAAACCTATTTGTCCTTGATCATTGCTACGCACAAGAGAGATCAAAATGATGTCGCGCTCTTGCCCTTGAAAGCCATCTACGGTGTTCACGCTAATGGAATGACGATATGGTTTGAAGCTTTCGCGCTTGCGAATCAGCCGTCTTAGATATTGCACTTGGGCGCGATAAGGCGAAATAACGCCTACATCGATATGCTCATCGAGTATGCGTTGCTTGCCAATCTTCTTGAAATAATCTTCTAAAGTGTCGAGCGTTAATTGGGCTTCGGCTTTGTTGATACGACCAAACGACTCACCCACAAACGACTCTCCGCTATCACCTTCTTCGTCGTCTACCTTTGAATCACGCCATTCTATCGGTTCATCGAGGTCTAAAATACCGCGATTTCGTGTCTGCGGAGCACTCTCAACTTCACCATGATAGAACCAATCGCTTGAGAACTTCATTATCTTTTCGTTCATGCGATATTGTATTTTAAGTAGGGTAACAACGTCGGGTTTGTGCTCAACGATACGCTCCATGAGAGACTTTCCCAATCCCGCTTTGAGCGCAGCTATGCTCTTTACCATCGGCGGAAGCTGGCAATGGTCGCCTGCAAGGACTACTCTTGTGACACGACGCATGGGAATCCAGCACGCCGCTTCTAAGGCTTGGGCGGCTTCATCAATGAAAAAGTGTGCCGAATTTCATGCCTTCTAATACTCTGTTTGCAGACCCAACAAGCGTTGAAGCCACGACACGTGCCTCGTCAAACAGGGCGCTGTTAATGCGTATTTCGAGTTCGGTGGCGCGCGCTTTCAAATGCTCAAACTTCTGATGGAAACGCTCATCGCCTCGTTTGCGATGGCTTCTCAGCTCACGGATAGCCTTTCGAATGGCCCAAAGTTGAGGGTAGTCAGGATGACTTTCGAAGCGTCTTTCATACGTAAAGCCTAACATCTTGTCGTTCACTCGCGTCGGATTGCCAATGCGAAGCACATTAATCCCGCGGTCAACCAACTGCTCTGATATCCAGTCTAAAGCCATATTGCTTTGTGCACACACAAGCACTTGACTCTCTTTCATCAAGGTTTCGTTGATTGCTTCGACCAAGGTTGTGGTCTTTCCTGTGCCCGGTGGCCCATGCACCACAGCCACATCTTTGGCCCACAACACTTCGTTTACGGCACGTTCTTGTGTGGGATTGAGCCACGGAAAGCGTTGACTCTCAAAGCTGAATCGCTGGGCTTGCTGGCCTGAATAAAACAAATCGCGCAGGTAGGCCAATCGATTCCCCTTGGCGTTGATTACGCGATCGAGCGCATCGAACATGCATTTATAGCTTGTTTCATCAAAAAACAGCTGTACACCCACCTGTCCTTGCGCGTGCTGAAGGTCGATAACACGTCCTGCATCGGGGAGAATCACAACCATGTTATCGCCATCTACATACGACACCACACACGAAAAGTTGAAATAGTGCAATCGTTCTTTGGTCTCGCCATTCACCTTTTGTATCGTGAAGAATATCGCTGGGCGTCCAAATTCAAAGTTATGTTCGATGTCTTGGTCGGCAGTTCGCCTGACCTCTAAGGCCATTTGATTCATCGAATTGTAGTAACTTCGCCCCACAGACAATGGAAACCAGGCGTCGCCACGCTTTACTTTTCGCAAGAGTCCCGTTGCTTCGGTCTGCTTGCGAAAGGCTTCTTTCTCGGTGTAATACTCCATTTGAAGAAGCATCTTCTGGCGTTGTAATTCCTGAATTGCTGTAGTTTGCATCCTCATTTCGCGTGCAAAATTAAGAAAACTATCATGAATTCTCATTATCTTTGCAGCATGGAATCAATCGTTTTGAATCATTTAACTATTGGGTATAAGCATAAGGTTGTGGCAACTGACTTGCAGGCGGTGTTGCATGCAGGCGAATTTACGTGTTTGTTAGGCCCAAATGGTGTTGGCAAATCAACGTTGTTGCGCACCCTTTCGGGCTTTATTCCACCCTTGAAAGGCTGTGTTGAACTTAATGGAAAGGACATTTCGCAACTCAAACCTTATGAATGTGCGCAGCAAATAGGCGTGGTGTTGACAACAAAGTTAGACACTGCAAACATCACTGTGGCCGAACTTGTTGGCATGGGACGCTATCCTTACACGGGTTTCTTTGGCCGTTTGAAGGCCAACGACCAACAGATTGTCGATGAAGCGATGGCGATGACGGGCGTCAAACCACTGCAATCGCGACTCATCCACACGCTAAGTGATGGCGAAAGGCAAAAGACTATGATTGCAAAGCACTTGCTCAACAAACGCCTGTGATATTCCTTGATGAGCCAACTGCCTTTCTCGATTATCCCAGTAAGGTGGCAACGATGCAGCTCTTGCATCAATTAGCCCACAAACTCAACAAAACTATTCTGCTCTCTACCCACGATATAGAACAGGCTTTGCAGGTTGCCGACCGACTATGGCTGTTAGATGACGGCAAACTTCATGTCGGAACACCTCGCGACCTGGCTGACAATGGTTCGTTGGGAAACTTTATTGAGCAAGGAAACATCACGTTTGATGCCGCTCATTTGCGCATAAACATAGGGGAGGGCAAGGCATAATGTCATGAGGTTTCATTCATCCCGCATCATGAAAAATGCAGCACGGCGGCATGCTTAAATGCCACACATCTCCTGAAACCATACTTCATGGAACTCATTTGCCGGCATTTCTCTTCTTAGAGGGATTGAGATAGCCTTTAAATTCCAATTCCAACTGTATCCATTCAGCCTTATTTTCATTGTCATCTATTCCTGGATTAGACACCGAAAGGCCCATTAATCGAATGGCATGTGCATTATCATAGTTAATCATTTGTAGCAAACGCTTGGCCAAAGGCAATATATCGTCCTTTGTTTTCAATAGCTTATGGCTCGTGATGCTACGCGTTATCTGTTTGAAATCGGCATATTTGATTTTCAGAGTCAAGGTCTTTCCTTCAAAGTTTCCTTTCTTTATGCGCGCTGAAAGTTCAACAACAAGGTGATAAAGTTCTATCAACAGGGCCGAAGGCAGACTGATATCTTCAAGAAAGTGTGTTCACAGCCAACCGACTTTCGCGTGCGTTGGGTGATGACGGGGCGCTCGTCAATGCCTCGTGCATAGTTATAGAACGAAGGACCAGCCTTTCCAAACACCATCGTTAGATGCTCCAAAGAGCATGCCCGCAGTTGAAGAGCGTTGAAAATTCCCATGCGATGCATGCGCAAAGCCGTCTTTGGACCCACTCCCCAGAGGTCTTCTACGGGCAGTTTTGCCACAAAGTCCAACGCTTTGTCAGGGTGAATGGTGCATATTCCGTCGGGTTTTCGATAGTCAGAAGCTATCTTTGCCAAGAGTTTATTATACGAAATACCAGCCGAAGCCGTAAGATTCAGTTCGTCTTTTATGCGTTGTTTGATTTCCTTTGCTATGTCTACAGCGAGTGGAATGCCTTTCTTGTTTGTGGTAACATCAAGGAAAGCCTCGTCAAGGGATATGGGTTCGATGAGTTCTGTGTAGTCATGAAAGATGCGATGTATTTGTGCCGACACCTCTTTATAATGTTGATAACTTCCTTCTACGATAATAAGTTCCTTGCATAATCGCTTGGCCATCTGCACCGACATGGCTGAATGAACGCCAAACTTGCGTGCTTCGTAGCTGGCAGTAGACACAACTCCGCGCGTACCATCATAGCCCACGGCGATTGGTTGCCGCGAAGCTCGGGATGATCTCTTTGCTCTACGCTCGCAAAGAAAGCGTCCATGTCGATATGAATGATTTTGCGCATCAGCTAAAACCTATTATTTCTCGATTTCAAAGGAAAGAAAACATAAACTCACAACAGCCGTTTCAAATGTGCATTGATATTGAAAGGCAACATCCTCCTATGGCTTTTATGCTCTCATGAATAACTTCTTTATTATTAACGAGTTACAAACCCTTTTCCAATCTGCCTCATATCACGCGGCAATCTCAGTCATTTCATGCGGTAAAGTGGCACATTTCACAGCATGTTTTGCCGTGTTTTATACGATAAAATGGCCCAAACCATTTTACCATGAATTATTAACAACGCCAATATTTCCCATTCTCCCTTAAATAACCTCTTCTATTTCAAAGGCTAACGAATCTGTTCTCTCTTTTGAAAACTAAAGGTTGCTGTTCGTTGAACCAGTGAAACGAGGAAGAAAAAGGGACTGGGGATGAGTCTTTGTTTGTATGCGCTCACTCATCAAACACCTGCAAAGTGAGCCATTACAAACAGCTGACTATCCTCTACTTAAGCCTTAACAGGGGGTGAATCTCAATCTTTTGTCTCTTTCGCTGAAGCCGAGTTGAGCAACTCTGTCAGCCGTTTCATCCCCTCGCTTGCCCCCATTTGCAACTGCTTTACATGTTGAAAGGCGTTGGTGTTCACGGGATTCGGGTCTATGAGATAAATCGGAACACCAGGTCGACAGTATTGTAACAACCCTGCAGCGGGATAGACATTGAGACTTGTTCCGATAACAACGAGCAGGTCAGCCGACGTCACTTCATGCGCTGCCGGGGCTATCATTGGAACACTTTCTTCAAAGAAAACAATGAAAGGTCGAAGCAAACTACCATCTTTAGCAAGTGTACCTGGCTCAACATCACTATGCTCTGGCGTTAATGTTTCAATGTATTCAGGGTTGTAAGGGTCGCGACTTGAGCACACCTTTGATAACTCTCCATGCAGATGAATGACGTGAGTTGAGCCGGCACGCTCATGGAGATTGTCGACATTCTGCGTCACAACAGTCACCTCATACTGCTGTTCCAGCGACTGAATGAGGCGATGTCCCTCGTTAGGTGAGGCATTCCACAACTTCTTTCTTAGCATATTATAGAAGTTTGTCACCTTAGTGGGGTTGTCTTCCCAGCCATGATGTGTGGCAATCTCATCCACAGGATAGTTCTCCCAAAGGCCATCGCTGCCGCGAAACGTCTTGAATCCACTCTCAACCGACATGCCTGCACCCGTAAGAAACACTATTTGAGATTTTATTGGTCATCTTTCTTTGTTGTTTTTGTATCTTTTCATCATGTGTTTACTGCTTTGTCATGGCACGTATTGCCTAACAATGTAAACGTGTTACAAATATATATAAAAATTATGTGAAGCCCTTTACATTTTAATAAAATTAAAGCATCGTTTCTTTTCTATTCAGTTTTATTCTGCTATCTTTGCATTTGATTTCGAAATATGGTATCATTTAAACCAATTAATTTAAGATTTTATGGATAAAGTAAGCTATGCTCTCGGCATAGGCATCGGCAGACAATTGTCTCAGATGGGTGCCGCAGACCTTAATATTGACGACTTTGCACAGGCAATTAAAGACGTTATTGCGGGCGATTTGAAGCTCGGTGACGCTGAAGCACAACAGATTGTGCAGGAGTTCTTTGCAAAACAAGAGGAGAAACAAAAGGCAGAGGCTGCCGAAAAGGGGAAGGCCGCAAAGCAAGATGGTGAGAAGTTCCTCGCAGAAAACGGCAAAAAGGAAGGTGTTATCACGACAGCTTCGGGGCTGCAATACCAGGTTTTGCGTGAAGGAAACGGTCAAAGTCCAAAGGCAACCGACACAGTTGAGTGTCATTATGAAGGCACTTTGATAGATGGAACGAAGTTCGATTCGTCGTATGATCGCGGACAAACCGCCACGTTCCCACTCAATCAAGTGATTGCCGGATGGACAGAAGGACTGCAACTCATGAAAGAAGGCGGCAAGTATCGCTTCTTTATACCTTATGAACTCGGTTATGGCGAGCGCGGAGCAGGTGCATCTATCCCTCCATTCTCTACGTTGGTGTTTGATGTAGAGCTTGTATCAGTGAAATAATATACATTATAATAAGATTAGAAATGAAGAAAATCGCAATCGTAGCCGCTATGGCTATCGCTGCCGCAACATTCACTGCGTGTGGCAATTCGACTCCCAAAGGCCGATCTGAAAAACGATGTTGACACGATGAGTTACGCCATGGGTATGGCTCAAACCCAAGGTTTGAAGGACTTCCTCGTAGGTCGTATGCAGATTGATACTACCTACATGGACGAGTTTATCAAAGGACTTAACGATGGAGCTAACGCTGGTGACGACAAGAAGAAGGCCGCTTATTACGCTGGAATACAAATAGGTCAGCAGATATCTAACCAGATGATCAAGGGCATTAATAGCGAAGTGTTTGGTGAAGACTCTACAAAGAGCATCTCATTAAAGAACTTTATGGCTGGTTTTATTGCCGGAACAACGGGTAAAACAGGTAGCGTGAAGATGACAGCTGAGGAAGCTCAGCAGATTGCTCAAGCCAAAATGATGGCTATTAAGGGCAAGAACATGGAGAAACAATATGGTCCTAACAAGGCAGCTGGTGAGAAATGGCTCGCTGAAAACAAGAAAAAGGCCGGCGTAAAGACGCTTCCTTCTGGCGTACAATATAGGGTAATAAAAGAAGGAAAGGGTGCAATGCCTCAGGATACTTCAACAGTTGTTGTCAACTATGAAGGCAAAACAATCGATGGAAAGGTATTCGACAGCAGCTATAAGCGTGGAGAACCTATCACACTTAAAGCCAATCAGGTGATTAAAGGATGGACCGATGCGCTCGTACATATGCCTGCTGGCTCTGTATGGGAAGTCTATATACCTCAACAACTGGCTTACGGCGACCGCGAACAAGGCCAGATTAAGCCATTCTCTGCACTCATCTTTAAGATTGAACTCGTAAAGGTTGGCGGAAAATAAGATTGTAAACAATGAAAAAACTAATACTCTTAGCGCTCGTCTTCATGGCGGGCGTTACGCTTACTACACAGGCAAAGGATAAGAAAAAGAAGCCCGTTGCCACAACACCAGCGTCAACAGTGAAGCTCGTTTCACCGAATGATACGCTTAGTTACCTTGCCGGCATGTCGGCAACTGAAGGACTTGTGGCTTATCTTCAACAGAGTTTCCAGGTTGATACAACGAATATGGCTGACTTCCTGAAAGGATTTCGTGAAGCGCAGACACGCGTTTCAGACCCTGCTTTCAAGGCTTATGCTGCGGGAATGCAGATTGCTGAGATGGTCAACAGCCGTATTTTGCCAAACATGAAGCAGGCTTTCGCTGGATCAAAAGATTCTATTGAGCACGCAATGTTTATCAATGGATTCACTGCCGCACTGCAAAACGACACGACTTTCTTTACGCAAAACGAGGCAACTAAGCGCTATCGTCAGCGTATGGAGGATGTTGTTGAGACACGAAATGCAGCATACAAACAGGAAAATGCAGACTGGTTGAAGGCCAATGCCAAGAAAGAGGGCATGCATACTACGCCTTCTGGGCTGCAGTATAAAGTGCTTGTAGAAGGTAAAGGCCCTATGCCTAAGGAGTCAGATAAGGTAAAAGTGAAGTACGAAGGACGCTTAATAGATGGTACTGTCTTTGATAGTAGCTACAAACGCGACCCTCAAACCAATACGTTCCGATGTAATGAAGTCATCAAAGGATGGACAGAAGCGCTCACAATGATGCCAGTTGGCAGCAAATGGGAAGTCTGTATACCAGAGAATTTGGCTTATGGCGGAAGACAAGCAGGGCAGATTAAGCCTTACTCTACACTCATTTTCACCGTTGAATTGGTAGGTATAGAAAAGTAAAATCATTTATTCCTCATACAGAATGCGCGGAGATTGAAAGATTTCCGCGCTTTTTTTGTCGATTCAAATAATATTAATTATTTTTGTTTTCAAATGATTTTGGGGGATGTTTTCAACGTGTTGGAGTACAGATGTGTATTCTATGATAACGTAAACGCCCTGAAAACAGGAAAGAATATAAATGTTTTGAACTCAATTTTTGAACTGAAAAAATGATAAAGAAATATCAACTTGGAACATATCTTGACGAGATTTATTCCTCATTTCCCGAGGCTCAACAGCGCCCAATGATTGGAATCACGGCCAATTATGCTGATGGTGATGCCATGATACGAAGCGTTTACTATCGTCAAATCGTTAAAGCGGGCGGCACACCTGTTATCATTCCGCCAGTGGCCGACCATCAAGTAATCATCAATATGCTTGATCGCATCGACGGACTTGTGTTTACTGGTGGCGCAGACTATAGTCCATTATGGAGTAATGAGGAGCCTCTTAAAGAGTTAGGTCACGTTAATCCAGAGCGTGATTTGCCTGAATTGTTGCTCACAAGATTAGCATATAACCGACAGATTCCTATTCTTGGAACGTGTCGTGGCATGCAAACCATCGCCTTAGCTTTAGGAGGTCGGCTGACCCAAGATATCAAACACCACTCAAACACGTTCAAGATGCAGTGCGAGAAGAGCCTACTCACAGCATAAACATACGTGAAAACAGTGTGTTGTTTGACCTTTATGGCGAGAAAACTTATGTCAACTCATTCCATCATCAGGCTGTAGCTGAATGTGGAGATAAGTTCCGTGTCACGGCAACCGCACCCGATGGAATTGTCGAAGCGATTGAAAGTAGTGAGCAAAAGGCTATCATTGGGGTGCAATGGCATCCTGAATGGCTTGAAGAAGAGGGACTAAAACTCTTCCAATGGCTCATCCATCGTAGTGTAGAATTTAGCAAAGCAAAAGACATTCACCATCGAATTCTCACGTTTGATAGCCATTGTGACACGCCAATGTTCTTCTCTCAAGGCATTCATTTCGAGCAAAGGGATCCACGAATCCTATATGATCTCCACAAGATGTCAGACGGAAGACAAGATGCAGTGACGATGGTTGCCTACATTCCTCAGCACCCAAAGCCGGGTGAAATCCCTGAAAACATGACGCCGAAGCAATATGCTGACAGCATATTTGACCAGATATCGGCCATTGTTAAGCGTGAAAACGCGTATGTTTCTATCGCGAAAACACCTCACGATCTCTATCTAAACAAGGCGCAAGGTCGCAAGAGTATCATGCTCGGTATAGAGAATGGACTGGCTATTGAGAATGATATTGCGAACGTAGAGCACTTTGCTCGTCGTGGAATTACTTACATCACGCTTTGCCATAACGGCGATAACGACATCTGTGATAGTGCTCGTGGCACGGGAACGCATAACGGAGTAAGTGCTTTTGGCGAGCAGGTTATTCACGAAATGAACAGACTTGGGGTTATGGTTGACCTCAGTCATGGGGCAGAAAAGAGTTTTTATGATGCATTAGAGATAAGTAAAACGCCTATCGTTTGTAGTCATAGCAACTGTAAAGCGCTTTGCGATGTGCCACGAAATCTAACCGATGACCAGCTGAGAGCACTCGCTGCAAGAGGCGGTGTGGCTCAAACCACGATGTATCATGGCTTCCTTCGGAAAGAAACTGAAGCCACAATACTCGATGCAATGGCCCATCTTGAGCATGCAATCAACGTGATGGGAATCGACCATGTGGGTGTAGGCACCGACTTTGATGGTGATGGTGGTATCGTAGGTATGGCCGATGCATCCGAAATGATCAACTTTACTATCCAATTGTTACGCCGTAAATTCAGCGAAGAAGATATCGAAAAGATTTGGGGAGGCAATTGGCTTAGGGTAATGCAAGCCGTAAAAGACCAGGCTGAAGTAACGTTTTAAGGAGCTTAAATCAATGTAATGCTAACCTCAAATGTGTGGATTGGTGTTATCAATGCTATACAATCATGATATACATAATAGGATAGTAGCATTGAAATCCATAGAAAAGATAAACAGGGATGCACGCTTTGTGCATCCCTGTTGACGTATTTCATGTTGTCATGTGCAACTATTTCTCTGAATATATCACTTGAACCATTGTCTGACCCACAGCTTTCAGCGTGTTCTTATCAATGTTTTCCATATTATCGGCAAGCGTATGCCACGTTGGTCCAAAGCTACTTTGCTGACAATCTGGGTAATATGGGATAATATCTATAGTCGGAATCTTGGCAAATTGGTTAATAGGCACATGGTCATCTGTAATCATTCCTCCATCTTGTTGAGGGAAATAACTTCCAAAACCAACTGCTTTTGCAGCGCGCCAAACCTTGTTTACTATCGCCGAAGCATATTGCATTGACATGCCTTCTCTATAGAATCGCGCGCCAACTCCACCCACCATATCGAGTAAAATGCCATAACGTGCCTCGTAACCTCGCGGCAAATTCTTACTCCAATACTGTGCTCCGAGTGCCCAACTATCGGCATTATCGGGGGTATTTGCCCATTGAGGTGTCCCCCAATCTTCGGCATCAAAGCACACAAAGTCAATGCCAAGCTGGGCATTTAAGGCTTTATCGCCTTTATTGTTATGGATGATTCGTGCTAACTCGAGCATCACTGCAACGCCACTTGCGGCATCATTCGCGGCAAGAATTGGCTTGTGCCAGTTCGTACTATCAGGGTCGTTATCGGCCCAAGGACGGCTATCCCAATGCGCACAAAGCAGTATTCGGGTGGTGGCTTCAGGGTTTATACTGGCAATAATGTTACTACTCTTGAGCTTGGTGCCGTCATATCCGGTGAGTATTGCATCCTGGGTAGTCACCTTACAGCCATATTCCTTGAACTTCTTCACTATCCATTGCGCGCAACGTTCATGCCCACGGCTGTTCATATCGCGTGGACCGAAGTCGCATTGTGCCTTTACAAAGCTGTAAGCGCTATCGGCATTAAACGATGGACCGATGGGAGTGACTTTCTCAATCTCCTCTACTTCCTCCGTGTTTTCAACATTCTTACTTCCTTGTTTGTAATAGTGGAGTCCACCGATAGCCACTGCAGCCACGACAACTCCAAGCATTATCTTCATTGATTTCTTCATTTTCTCTGTTATAATTGGCCGGCTTCAACCATCAACACCACACGTTCGGTGAGGCGATCTACGCCATTCGGGTCATATTTCTTCGTCAAAGAGGCTCCAAAAGTCCATGCAAACGCTTGCCAAAATCCCGCGCGAACAGGGCCTAACACGGCTTGAAGTGCACCATAAGCAGAGCTTCCACACTCGCGATATACTAACTTAATGAGCAGTTTTCCCTGTTGATAGGTGAGCTTCTTCATGCGTGGTGTGTACTCTTCTTTAATGCTTTGTTCCACATATTTGAGGTGAGCGTCCTTGGCTTTCTTGTTGGGTAACGTCTGAATATAATCGTAAGTTTCGATAATTATGCGGTTAACCTCCTTAGCTATCGGCAGCACTTTCTTGACATTATAAACCAAACGGTTGTATGCCATGCGTTGTTGTGCGTTCTCAAATACGGGTTGTGGGTAGACATATACATTGTTAAGTTCTACATATTGGATTGAATCTCGCCCCTGAAGTACCTTTCCTACGCGCACCATTGGTACGAAAGTAGGGTCATCCATATCGACAGTTCGGTCCTCAGGAGCAACGCTTTCAGGGCGCTTCCCATCTGTTTTTGTCTGCGCACTCAATGGTAACGACAGGCAAAAAAGCAACATAATCAAGTAAAACTTGTAGTACATACGCTCGCAAAAGTACGTATATTTTTGGATAAAAAGAAAGAAATCAAGGGGAAAAAGGTGAAAAATGGGCATATTCTATAAGTCATAAAGTGTGATGAGTGGAATAGCGTTAGTAGGGAAAGAAATGGGATATAGTTTGTAACATAAATGGGGTTGCAGGGTCATGATTTTCAAATCAGTCAGGTGTTTCATGGCTAATACAAACCGCTTTGCCACAGAAGCATCATAACCCCATTTCCCTTTGTTTTATATTCCTTTATCCCCCGCGTTGTAAAATGCCACAAATCACGCAATGTTTTGCGTCATTTCATCGTGTAAAATAAGGCAAATTACGCGCTCATTTGCACCAAATCATTTTATCATTGATTATCAATAACATCAATACCGCAATGTTATCATCATGCAACGCCATAGGTGTTATGCCAACATTCCAATGAATGTTTTTGTTATTATGAATGTTGTAATTGTGTAACGCCGTCGGCGTTATGCCAAAATTCCAATGAATATATCTGTTATTTTGAATGTTGTAATGACGTAAGAATGTGGGTGTTATGCCATTATTCCAATGAACACATCGCCCATGGCGAATGTTATAGCGATGCAACACCATCGGTGTTATATTAATGTTCCAATGAATGTATCACCCATTTTGAATGTTATAACCACGCAACTCGGTACGAGTTGTTCTTTTTTGATAGCCCGGGGTTGGCGAGGAACGAGCCTACCCCGGGTAAACATTCGCAAGGAGATTCAACGCCGTAGGTGTTGAGCTTTTTCTGTGAAAGCATGGTTATAGCGAGGTATTTAATGGCGGATTACGCTTAGAAAGCGTAACACCTACGGCGTTGAAATATTCATATCATGGTGTGATTAACGGCAATACATACCTAAATTAATGGCGGATTACGCTTAGAAACCGCAACACCTACGGCGTTGAAACCTACATTCTACACTATGGTTTTTATAATTTTGGCTCACGCATGACCTCATATTCATCGCTCACCTGCTTGCCGTCTTTCGTACCTTTAGCCACAATGCGGTTTAATCCAGGCTGAAGTGTGACATGGAAGGTGCAGAGTGAGTTGTCGTTGGGCGTGAGTGAAGCCTTTTGTTTGCCATTAACCGAGAGTACAACCGATTTACAATTGGAGAACACCCATAGCTCGTTATTAGCCTTTTTGCGTTTTGTTATGCGCTTGCCAGCAATATATACCATTGCTTCGGGATTCCAATTAGCCTTATAAAAGTAATAGGCGTCTTTCTTGATACGGCGATCATACGTCACAAGTCCTTTGTCGTTGATGCCTGGGCGGTCACCTTCCGTGCGGTGAGCAGCACCGAAGTCGAACATGTTCCATACGAAAGAACCCCATAGATAAGGCCGATGTGAGAGGATATCCCAATTGCGAATGTGATAGAAAGTCTGCCAGTTCTCGGGATGCCACCAGCTATTTGGCTTTGGCTGTTGCAACGAATCTTGTTGATGATTGACTGAAGCGCCGGCACCATACTCACTGATTCCGATGCAGAGTTGAGGGTGTTTGGCGTGCATTTCGTCAAGGAAGGTGGCCAAAGTAGATGGCGTTGAGCCATACCATCCATCGTAACGGTTCCATGCCATCACGTCGGTAATGAAGTTCATTTGCCCCATTTGGTTGCTTGCACAGGTAGTAAGTCGCGTGCTATCTTCGGCATGTGCCAGTCTGTTTAGTTCTTGAATATAGTCTAACGGGTTATCACCTTCGTACTTAAGTTCATTGAATAAGCCCCAGAAACAAATGCTTGGATGATTGAATTGCTGGCGAATGAGCTCAATAAGTTGCTGTTTTCCATTATCGCGGAAAGCCTTACTGTCTACAAATCCCTTATCGGCGTAACCACCAGGGCCTACAAATGGAATCTCAGCCCACGTCACAATGCCGGCCCGATCCATTTGTTCATAGGTGTAAGCCGCGTGAGGATAGTGGGCCAAGCGAACGGCATTGACGCCCATTTCGCGCATGATTTTAACGTCTTCTGCAGTGTTTCGCGTGTGATGGCATTGCCAACAACGGCTCTATCCTGATGTTTGCAAACACCATGTAGGGGAAGATGTCGACCATTGAGAAAGAAACCGCGTGATGGGTTGACTTGGAAACTGCGTAAACCCAAAGGCTGTTCCACCTCGTCGAGTAGCCGATTGCCTTGTCGTAGGCTCACTTTCACCTTATACATAAATGGGTCTTCGGTGGCATTCCATAGGTGTGGGCGATGTAAGGTGAAGGGAATAGTGTGGCGTTGTACCATAGTTTGCGCATCAAGCGCCAATGTTTTTTGTTGTTTCAAGACCGACTTTGTACCGGCAAACACCTCTATCGACACATCGACAGCTTGTTTGTTATGGGTAGGATTGTCTATAATCACATCGGTTTGCACGTCAGCTTGTTGTGCATTTACCTTCGTTTGGCGCAGATAAATACCTGGCGAGGCATAGTCAAGTGGCGAGATGCAGATGCTGTCTGTAAGCAAAAGAGCAACTTCTCTGTATATTCCCCCATAGAAATTAAAGTCACCTACGAGCGGCATTACGTCCAATTGTTCGGCATTATTGACGCGAACGAGTAGTTGGTTTTGGCCACCATAGGTTAACTTATCCGTCAGTTCGAAGATGAAAGCGCCATAACCTCCGCGATGTTCTCCTATGTGTTTGCCATTTAAAAAGAGGTTAGTCACGCTGTTTGCCCCTTCAAAGCGTATGAAGATGCGTTTGCCTTTCCACGATAAAGGCACGTTAAGTGTGCGACTATAATTGCCGATTCCGCGTTTATAATCAGGCTTTCCACTGAGTGCATCAACGGCATTCCATGTGTGAGGGAGCATCACTTTGCGTCCACTTTCCTTTTGAACTTCGTGAGAAACCTGAATAACCAGTTGTCATTGAGCGGCAAAATGGCACGTTGAGCCATAGAGAACGTAGCGACACATATAAGAGATAACAGCAAAATCAGCCTTCGGTTGAGACTGATTTTGTTGTGGTTTGGAGTATTAGGAGTGTACATATACATTGTGTTTTAAGTTATTCTTGGGTCAGTGTGCAGCGGTATTGGCCACGCAATGCTTGGTCGTTGGCTGTTAGTGTGATGCGATAGACGCGCTCACCCCATACCTTCGAAAGCCTTGGGTCGGTGAGTTCGATAGGTGTTATCGTAGGCGTGAAGACACGAGCATCATAGTTTAACGTTGCTTTTACCTGCTTGATATGCAGTTGAATACATCCCTTTTCGCGAACTTTCACATCGCCCCAGGTCATGAAGTTCAACTGGTTGGGAGCCTTTTTCGCACTAAGTTGGAAGTCGTCTGTAATCACCAATTGTTTGTTTTGCAGCGCATAAGCCCGTGTCCAGCGTTCAACAGCAGCCTCTTTTGGATAGGCCTGAGTGATGTCAACACTGAAACTGAATCGCTTTTTATCGACAGATGGGTTCATGGAATGATATTGAATACCATTGTGTTCTGACTGCCCATTGATGATAGGTAGATTGTGATAATCACTTTGCATCGTCCAAATCGTGTAGCGTTCGCTGCTGAATGTTTTCTTAGTATAAGTGCCAACGCCGACATCTATGAGTATAGGAAGGTTGTCAATAGCCAGAATACATGAGCCAATGTCATTGTGATTGTGGCTTTCATTGTTGTGCCCTCCCTTTGCCGCGAGAAACAGATTACCGCGTCGGATGTAACAAAACTCCGTCTGAGGGAACCATGAAAAGTGGGGTGGACGATAGCTAATCTTCTCTTGTTTCAACTGAGATTGGTAACGAATATTTTGGAGTTCTTGGAACAGATCGAGCCAACTTGCAGGCTGTTTGGTGGAAAAGCCTTCGCACGTTGAGCCGCCATACCTCTCATTTCGGGGCTGTTGACGGCCAGACCATAGCGATAAATGAGCATCGTATTGAGGTCGTTGGCCCGTGCAGAGGCATCAGCGAAGTTGACAACCCATTCATTTCCGATAGTCGAAGCTGCGATATATTCGCCCATTTTCTTAACTAATGGTGTGTCGAAGAGATTGACTTTATTTCCTGTAATGAGTGAAAGTGCGGAGAGATATTCAAAGAGTTTGCCTGCCGCATGGCCCCAATAAGAAGGTCCTTCCTCACAAGCACCGTCGCTTTTCACGTAGTTTAAGTATTCATCTACAGACTGCATGGAAAGCCAAATGGCCTTAGTGAGTACTTCGGGATTATCTTCTAATAGCATGAAACATAACAAAGCATTGGCATTACACCATGGAGTCCAGTTGTTAAGTAGGCGGTCTTGCTTATAGTTTCGAGCCATCCACCAAAAGTCATTGCGTTGAATGAAGGGGTCAAGTTCGCGTCGTTGCAATTCAAAACGTAAGCGATTGGCAATTATTGGGTCTACTTTGTCAAACTGATCTCTCATGAAATAATACGTCCAAGAGAGTAATTGTGCGACGTCACCTTGGCGTAATTCCAAGATGCTTTCACGGTAGTCAGGGGAGTGCTCTCTTGCTTTTCTGATAGGCAGAGAGGTGAGCTGATTCCGCCCATGACGTCATTTCACAGAAGTACATTGCACCATTTATCAAGTCGTTTACAAAGCGTCCGCGTCCTTCTGCGAGTTCCGCGACGAGCAGATTACACATGACATTGATGTTCCGATTGTATGGTTTCTGCATGGTGTTTCGGTTACCTGATCGTTCATAGTCTAAGTAATCAGTAGCCCGAACGACTTGCCATTGGTAGTCAAGTAAAGGCTCTGCAGCCTCTATAATGGCTTGTTTCTCTCCACCAAACAGCGTGTCCCAACCAGCTCGATCAGTATATTTTGGGAAAGGAACCCATTGTTGTTGCATCACAAGTGAACGTCGAATGAGTGCCTCAGTAGCATGGTTTTGCAATAGGTTTCGTTGCTCATAGGCTTGTGAAGTGCAGAAAACCATGAGACACATCCAAGCAATGAATATCGTTTTTTTAATCATATCATCCTTTAATTCAAAAGATTCCCGCTCAGATTCACATCTCTCGGGAATCGTCATTCATGTACATATATAACCTAAAACTACCAATCTTGGTTCTGCGTAAGGTTGCCGTTCTTTTCTATTTCGTCGGCAGGTATCGGCCAAAGATAGTCTCGTTTTGTCACAGAACGTGTGTAACGAGGCTTTCCTGTGATATCTTTTTCCTCACGTTTATTAAGAGTTTCCAACATGTTCCAACGTTTTAAGTCACTGAAACTCCAGCCTTCTCCCGCCAATTCTACAGCTCTTTCATGACGTATTCTGCTGAAAACTTCATCCTTAGTTGTAGCATTTAAATAGGTGGGGCCACTGTTGATGGCTGGCATTTCAACCCCTTTTCGCGCACGAACTTGGTTGATTAGTGCCACAGCTTCAGTCTGATTGCCCAATTCATTCTGGCATTCCGCCATCATTAATAGTACATCTGCATAGCGGATTAGAGGGAAGTTGATAGGTGTATCCGCTCTATTGTTGATGCCACCTCCCATATTTCCTTCGGGAACGAACTTGCGCCAGAGGTATGTTTCGTAGTTCTGATTGACACGAATATAGCCTTTTCCGCTCATGATTGAAGGCGCAATAACGAATTCACAGTCTTCAATTGCGTTGGCATACCAGCCGGTATAGCGCGTGTAAGGCAAGATAACAGTCATATTCATGCGTGGATCTCGCTCCTGATACATTTGTAAGAGCTTTGCCTTTGCTTCTGGATAAGCTTTCACTTTGCCTTTTTCGAGGGTAGAACGGAACGTCTTTATCTTAATGTTGTTATTCGTTTTAATGCCTGGAAACCAATCATCCCAGTCGAAAGGACGCCCATCTTTGTACTCGTAAGTATCCACAAAATGAGGTGAAACCATTACATTGTTCCAACAACTCCCAAAAGATTCTCTCGTACCCATATAGAAACACATCGGCATTCCATGGTCCGTTCCGACGCCACCCATGTTTTGTATGGCGAAGATCATCTCTGAACTTTCGTCTCCTCCGGGCTTAAACAGGTCGGCATAATTGTCATATAACGCATACTTTCCTGACGAAATAACTTGTTGGAAGCAATCTTTTGCATGCTGATAGTCCTTTGCATAGAGATAGACTTTACCCATTTGAGCCAATGCTGCGTATTTCGTTGCACGCCCATAATTAGCTTTATCCCACGCTTCGGGAAGCTTATCAGCGGCTTCTTTGAGGTCTTTGAGGATGAAAGCACGCACATTTTCAATGCTCTCTCGCTTGTTTTTCATCTCACTATAGCTTTCACTTACGATGACACTCTCGTCATATAGGGGCACACCTCCAAAGAAATCCATCAGTGTAAAGTAGTATAAGGCACGCATAAACTTAGCTTCTGCCTTATATTGTACTTTCAATTCATCGCTCATTTGGCAGCGATCTACATTTTGAAGTACACCATTTGCGCGTGCGATTCCTTCGTAAAGGTTTTGCCATTTCCCTAATACGCGACCATTTTTCACGTCATAAGTGCCTCTCTGTATAGTCTGATAAGACTGCGGATCATATCCCATTGCGATGCCACCTAAGCCATCCATGGCGAACTGTAGACCGAAAACGTCTTCCTTTTGCATTTGATTGTAGACGGCCATCATAGCCTCTTTAGCATGTTCTTCATTACGATAGAACTTCTCATTACTAAGCTGATCGCCTGGGAAACGATTCAAATCATAACAGCTTGACAATGATAATGTCATTGCAAATGCAACGAATGATATATATTTTAGTTTCATGTTTGCTTATATTTAGAATGATACATTCAGACCAATTACAGCTTGTTTCATTGAGGGATAAGCCATTCCACTAACTTCTGGGTCAAATCCTTTGTACTTAGTAAAGGTGAAGAAGTTCTCCAAACTGCCGTAAATGCGTACTCTTTCAATGTTAAGTTTCATCGTTAATGCCTTAGGAAGCGTGTAGCCTAATTGCACATTGCGAATCTTTAAGAAGCTTTTGTTCTCTAAATAAAAGTCACTTAACTTCGTGTTTTGCTCGTCCTGATAGTCTACAAGACGTGGATAGGTGGCGTCAGTACGGCCTTCTACCCATCTGCCATCAGCGACTTCTTTGTTGATTTGATATCCAAATCTCACGGTAGGAGTATTATATGCCGCGTGCTGCCAATAGACTTTAGCTCCGAAAGCGCCTTGAATCAGCGCCGAAAAATCAAAGCCTTTCCACGCCATATTAAGGTTTACACCCATCATAAACTTAGGATTCGGACCATCACTAACAATCTCTTTGTCGTTGTTGTCAATGATTCCGTCGTTATTTATGTCTTTATAGAGCAGGTCACCCTTCTTTGGTGTGCCGAAGGCGGCAAACGGATTAAGTTTCTTTCCGTCTGCACCTGTGGGGGCATTATCAATGATTTGCTGAACGCGTTGCATGTCTTCATCTGTTTGAAGCAAGCGGTCAACGCGCAAAAGATATTGAGAATTGATGCTATATCCTTCCCAAATGAGGTTCGCTCCGCTAATAGCCATGCCACCTTTATCGGTTCCTTTGAACTTGTTTACTTTGTTCTTGATATATGTAAAGTTTGCCGTTGCGCCATAGCTAAAGCCATTCACCTGGTCTTGCCAACCCAAAGTGAACTCCAATCCATGGTTTGTCACAGTGGCACTATTTACCTTTGGTAAGCTCGTTGTACCATGAACAGCTGGTGCCGGCAGGTCAATGAGGATGTCAGTTGTACGTTTATTGAAATAATCTAAAGTTCCAGTAAGACGATTATTGAACCATCCGAAGTCCAAACCAACGTCAAATACCTTAGTGCTTTCCCATGTAAGTAGACTGTTGGCCAAGGCTATTTGCGCCATACCTGTTACCATAGTGTTGCCTAAAACATAGTTTAATGCACCCTTGTCACTCGTGTAAAGTGACTGTGAAGCATAGTTACCCACGTTATTGTTTCCAAGAGAACCATAGGAAACGCGAAGCTTAAGATTGCTCAACTTGCCATTAAACGCACCCTCCATAAACTTCTCTTGGTCCATGCGCCAAGCCGCAGAGAGTGATGGAAAGTATCCCCATCGCTTGTTTCAAGAAGCGTGACGACCCATCGGCCCTGAGATTGAACTCTAATAGGTAACGATCTTGCCAGTTAAGGTTTAGTCGACTGAAGACAGAACGCATGGCCCATTCTGATATTCCGCCATTCGCGCTGGCCTGACCTGTGGCACCATCAAGCACACTCATGCCCAAATCAATCATGTCTTGCTTTGTAACATGAAGATTCTTTGCCCGATATAGTTCCTGACTTGCACCGAGCATATAGTCTAAAGTGAGGCTGTTCTTGAAGAACTTATGGTGATATCTCAACACAGCATCATTGAAATAACGTTCTATTTTGTTATTTTCATTGGTGATGTTAAACTTGGTTTTGGTGGTATAAGTGACTTGATCGGTCAGGAAGTTCCAGCCTTCTAACAACACGGGTTTACGCATGATGTCTTCGTCAACCAATTCATACGAATAGCTCAAAGCAAGCGAAAGTCCTTTCAAAGGCTTAATCGTTGCAAGGAAACGAGGGTGGAAATTGTTCTTACGATCAGTGCCATCCCATTTAAATGCGCGTATCAATGGGTTGTTGTTTGCACTTTGTGCCGCGTCTTCATCATTGTTCATAGCGCCAAATCTGCCATCGGGTGCACGGAAAACCATGCCTGGTGTCGTTGCAGAAGTATAGGTAAAGACGTTTGAAATCTCATGATATCCCGGCTGCATATCTGATACATACCCGCTCACTTGAATGCCGATGTTCAACCATTTGGCTACGTCGGCGTCGAGATTCAGGCGGCCATTATACTTTGTAAACCCTGAATTATACATCACACCAGGATTATTCATGAAGCCAAATGAGCCATAGAAGCGTATCTTGTCAGAGCCTCCAGAAACCGAAATGACATGATTTGTTGAGGCAGAGCATTTGAAAGTCTCGTCAATCCAGTCGGTATTAGGATATTTTAGAGGGTTTTTTCCAGCGTCATTACGCCAGGCATCAATCATCTTTTGACTGTACAAAGCTTTCTTTCCGCTATTCGTGTAGCCCTCGTTAATTAGCTCCATGTAGTCAGCATAATTGGAAACAGGAGTCATTGTCTTGCGAATCGACTCGAAAGAAACATAACCATTGTAGTCCACTTTAATCTTCCCACTCGCTCCTGTCTTAGTAGTGATGAGCACAACTCCATTAGCTGCCCGTGAGCCATATATGGCAGCAGAGGCTGCATCCTTTAGAATTGAGATAGATTCTATGTCTTGTGGGTTCACCGTATTAATGCCGGCTTCCGACCCATCGATAATAATCAGGGGCGCAGATGAGTTTAATGTGCCCTGACCTCGCACCAAAATAGAAGCATTATCGTCTCCCGGTCGGTTGTGATTAGAGGTTACTGAGACTCCGGCGGCTAAGCCCGCAAGTGCTTGAGAGACATTAGTTAGAGGACGACTCTCGGCAAGTTTCGACACGTTTATAGACGAAACAGAGCCTGTCATGTTTACTTTCTTCTGGGTACCATAGCCTACTACGACGACCTCATTAAGCAGTTTGTTGTCTTCTGCCAATGTAATCGTTACCGATTTCCTGCCTCGTAGTTTCACCTCTTGTGTCGTATAACCAATGTTCGACACAATAAGTGTTGCATCAGCCGACTTCACTTTTAGTACAAATTGGCCGTTAAGGTCGGTCACACAGCCATTGGTTGTTCCCTTTTCCAACACTGTTGCGCCAATCATCGGCCCCATGTTGTCAGACACACTACCTGTGATAGTCACCTGATCTTGTGCTACTGACGACGGCATTCCACTCTTATCAGCGGCCCAAACCCTACCATCGTGCGCGTGAACTGACATAGAAGTCAGGGCAAGCGACGTACAGAATAGGGCTTTTTTCCAAGCTACTTTGCTGCTTTTAATTCTCATAAAGTATATAATTGTTAGGTTGATTAGTCAAGGAAATCTGATAGATTATCACAGGTTTTCAGCCGCAAATATAGAGGTTTTACAATGAATATCATAGTAAAATAGTTCAAAAAAAGTTCAATTCCGTACAGAAAGAATAGTTTTATCCCGTTTTCTCATGCCATGATTCAATTTTTATTGCAGTTCCCTCCGAATGACTTCATTCAATGACTTCTTGTGAAGTAGATTATCAAGTGATTTGCTCCATATTTTAAAAAGGTGGAGATTACATGGCCTTTTACACCATTCTAAACCATGACGTCATGGTGATTTAAGAGGGAAAACACAATCACCATGACATTATTTCTCTGCAATCGATAATAACTTTATATTTGTCGAAGTGGCAACGCTGTAAGCGTTGCATCGTTATGACATTCACCATGGGCGATGTGTTCATGGGAATGTTGACATAACACCGAAGACATTGATGAATAACAAATAATTCATTGGGTTGTATTAATGTAGCGATTATAGAGGGTTATCATAGAATCTCCTATGTCAAATATTGCAAATCGTGCAACAATACAACTATTCCAACGCTGTAAGCGTTGTACGTTTGATAGCCCAGGGTTGCCAAACGATAGTGCAGGCTACCCTGGGTTAACGTATGGTTTGCGTGGAACAACGCCGTAGGTGTTGTACCTTTTCGGCGCAATACACCATGTATCCATGTGTGTATTGACATTAATCACACCATGAAACACATGTTTCAACGCCGTAGGTGTTGCGCTTTTGATAGCCCAGGGTTGCCAAACGATAGTGCAGGCTACCCTGGGTTAACGTATGATGTATGGGAAACAACGCCGTAGGTGTTGAGCTTTTTTTGATTAATCCGCCATAAAAGGTTTCATAGTAAGCATGCCTTCATAGAAAAAGCTCAACACCGATGGCGTTGAATCTCCTTGCGAACGTTTCCCCGGGGTAGGCTCGTTCCTCGCCAACCCCGGGCTATCAAAAGAACAACTCGTACCGAGTTGCGTGGTGAGAATATTCATGGTGGCGGATACATTCATTGAAATGTTGGCATAAACCTACATTGTTGTATCGTTACAACATACATCATGGCAGATATATTCATTGGGATATTAACACAATACCTTTGGCATTGCGTATTAGGATATTTGTAGCCGCAAATGGGTTAATTAGGGGTGATGACATTGTTGATAATTAATGGTAAAATGGTTTGGGGCATTTCATCGTGTAAAGTGAGGCATTTTACACAACAATTTGCATCATTTCACCGAGTAATCTGCGTCATTTCATGCGGTGAACTGCCTGAGATTATATTTTAAAATGTGTCATTTGTTAAATCCGTTCATTTTGATTACAAAATCGTTCAAAAGTATATTACTTGTTGGTTACCTTGCTTTTTTTGTGTTATCTTTGTAGAGTCGTAAGACAAAACGATAAAACAGAAATTCAATATCAACAGACTTTAAATCCTATACTCTTTCAAATGAAAACCTCATCTTCTACAAATCTCTGCCGCTATTCCGTTGCTTTGTCTGGCGTTTTCTTTGCCTTTGGCTCATCGGTAATGGCGAAAGACGATGCTTCGGAACGTCCAAACATCATCCTTTTTATGGTAGATGACATGGGCTGGCAAGACACTTCGCTTCCCTTTTGGACGCAACGCACCATGTATAATGACCGATATGAGACCCCTAATATGGAGCGACTTGCATCGCAAGGTATGTTGTTTCGTCAGGCCTATGCATGTCCAATTAGCTCACCAAGTCGCTGTAGTTTGATGACGGGTAGTAATGCAGCACGCCATAAAGTGACTAATTGGACGTTGGAAAAGAACGTGTCAACAGATCTCAAAGACAGTCTTTTGACTTTGCCAAATTGGAACTATAACGGCATTAGTAGAGTGGAAGGAGAGCGCAATACGTATCGCGCTACGTCGTTTGTCAACCTGCTTCAGGCAGCCGGTTACCACACTATACACTGCGGAAAGGCTCATTGGGGTGCACGAAATACGCCTGGCGAGAACCCCACGCATTGGGGATTTGAGGTCAATATCGCGGGAAGTGCGATAGGAGGACCTGCTACTTACCTTAGTGAACGATGCTATGGGAATGCGGAAAACAATGGAAAGAGTCACCGAATGGCTATTCCGGGACTGGATAATTACTGGCATTCGGGCGTGTTTCTCACTGAAGCTTTGACGCGCGAAGCACTCAAATCATTAGATCAAGCCAAGCAATATCATCAGCCATTCTACCTCTATATGTCTCATTATGCGGTGCATATTCCCGTAGATAGAGACCCTCGTTATTATGCGAAATACCTCAAAAAGGGACTTAGTGAGAAGGAAGCGGCCTATGCTTCTCTTGTGGAAGGGATGGATAAAAGCCTTGGAGATATCCTCGATTGGTTAGATAACAACGATGAAACTCGACGCACTATAGTCATCTTTATGAGTGATAATGGAGGCTATGCAACAGGGAAACAGTGGCGTGATGAACCGCTTTTTACGCAGAATTATCCGTTAAAGTCGGGCAAAGGTTCTATGTATGAAGGAGGTATTCGCGAGCCAATGATCGTGCGATGGCCTGGAGTTGTGAAGCCAAAGAGCGTGTGTTCACAATATGTTATGATAGAAGATTACTTCCCAACGCTACTCGAATTAGCCGGTGTTAAGCATTATAAGGTGCCGCAGAAGGTTGATGGTAAGAGCTTCGTTCCATTGTTGAAAGGAAGTGGAGACCCCTCACGTGGCCGACTGTTAGTGTGGAATTATCCTAATGTTTGGGGCAATACAGGCCCTGGAATCAGTCTGAACTGCGCCGCACGAGAGGGCTCTTGGAAACTCATTTATAACTATAAGACGCATAAAAAGAGCTTTATGATATCCCAAATGATATTGGAGAAGCCCATGATTTGGCTGAAAAGTATCCGTCGATAGTGCGGAAACTATCGTCAAAGCTTGGGCGATATCTTCGTAAAGTGAATGCACAGAGGCCATCAGTAAAGGCTACTGGCGAGCCATGTCCATGGCCAGATGAGGTTAAATAAAGGCGGATGAAGGGGTGAAATGTTTGCATATAACGCATTTTTTTAGTATCATTGCACCCTCGGAAAATATCTTTCAGCATTTAAATTGAAATCTATGGCCACTATATCTCCTTTTGCTCGTCCGCTATATGTAATGTTAAAACCCGTTGGAGCGGCTTGTAACTTGGCGTGTGATTACTGCTATTATCTTGAAAAGTCAAATCTTTATAAGCAGCAATCGCATCGAATCATGACGGATGAACTATTGGAACGCTTCATCAAAGAATACATTGAAGCGCAAACAATGAATGAAGTGCTCTTCACTTGGCATGGTGGTGAGCCGACACTTCGACCGCTTTCGTTCTATCAAAAGGCTGTGGCCTTGCAACAAAAATACGCTCGTGGTCGCCGAATTGATAATGCTTTGCAAACCAATGGCACTTTGTTGACCGATGAATGGTGCCGTTTTCTCAAGGCAAACAATTGGCTTGTAGGCATCTCTATCGATGGACCTGCTGAGTTTCATGACCGATATCGTCGTGACAATCGTGGCAAACCATCGTTTGAAAAGGTGATGAATGGCATACGGTTACTCCAAAAACACGGTGTGGAATGGAATGCAATGGCCGTTGTCAACCGCTATAATGCCGACCATCCAAAGGCTTTTTATGACTTCTTTAAACGTATAAACTGCCAGTTTATTCAGTTTGCTCCCATCGTGGAACGCATCATGCCACACGACGACGGACGCCATCTTGCGGCCTTAGGTGAGGCTGCTGGTGAGATGGTTTCAGACACTTCGGTCACTCCCGAGCAATGGGGGACCTTCCTTTGTGGCATCTTTGACGAGTGGAAAAAGGCCGATATAGGTAAGGTTTTCGTTCAAATCTTCGACAGTATGCTGGCAAATTGGGTTGGTGTTATGCCCGGAACATGTATCTTTTCAAAGGAATGTGGCCACGCAGGTGTTATGGAATACAATGGAGATGTATACTCGTGTGACCACTTTGTCTTTCCCCAATACAAGTTAGGCAATATCTATCAGCACACGTTATTAGAGATGTTGTATGGTGAAAAGCAACGACACTTCAGCCAACTCAAGTATAATCGTCTTCCACGTCAGTGCAAAGAGTGTCGTTGGGCCTTTGCTTGTCATGGCGAATGTCCTAAGAATCGTTTCCTCAAAGACCGCTATGGGAATCCTGGTTTGAATTATCTTTGTGCGGGTTATCGCCGCTTTTTCGAGCATATTGCACCGACAATGGAAGAGATGAAGAAGCCTTTTATGACACGATAAAAGGCTCTTTCCTCTCTGAAAAGCGTAGGTTTTTGATTTAAAATAACGCTTATTCGCTTGTGTTTCGATAGGCCGAAGGTTGTTGTTGATAGCGGTCCTTGAAACATTTACAGAAATAACGTGGGCTGGAAAAGCCGTTTTTATAGCTTATTTCGGCTATACTTAGCTGGGGATTCTCGCGTAACATCTTTGCAGCTTTACGCAAACGCATCTGCATAATGAATTCATTTGGTGTCTGACCTGTAAGTGTTTTCCACTTCGTAAATAGGCTTGTACGCGACAATCCCATTTCTCTTGCAAACACTTCTACGCTGAAATCCGAGCTCATATAATGTTTGTCTATGATGTCAATAGCCTTGTCTAACATTGCTTTGTCAAGCGGATTAGAGGCCAACATGTTTGCTTCGGTGTGAGGATGTTCACCAAATTTGTGTTGAAGAAGACGTCGGGAATTAATCAAGTTGTTGCATCTTGACACGAGAACTTCGTTATTAAATGGTTTGGTGATATAGTCGTCAGCTCCTATTTTCAGTCCTTCAAGCTCTTGATTCAAGGCGGTTTGTGCCGTCAAAAGAATCACAGGTATATGACAAATCGATAGGTCTTCCTTAATCATTTTACAGAGTTCTAAGCCTGAAAGATGAGGCATCAGCACATCACTGATAATGATATCGGGCATAACATCACGCGTAACTTCGAGCCCTTCGCGGCCGTCTACAGCGGTAATGGTGTGAAAGTAGGGGCTGAGCACAGTCACTAAGAGTTGCCGAATGTCGTCATTGTCTTCAACAATCAATATTGTTGCGTTTGCGGTTTGACGCATTTCATCGGGTGAAGTCATAGGAATTACCTCGTGATTTGACGCAGATTGTGCGGTAATTTGACGCATATTGTTTGCACACGAGATAGCCTTCTCTTGAGGAGTAGCGTTTACTTCGTTCTCATTAAAATGGTCTTTACCCAATGGTATGGCTACAGTGAACGTGGTTCCCTTGTTGATTTCCGATGTAACATGAATCGTTCCGTGATGTTGTTGCACAATGGTTGCGTCAGGTTTAGGCCTATGCCCGTGCCAATTTCAGTCAAAGATTCAAACTCTTTCACCTGATAGAAGCAATCAAACACATGTTCAAGGTCGGCCGGAGCAATGCCTTTGCCCGAATCTGCAACTTGAAGCAGGGCATCAGTAGCCGTAGTTTGGGTTGTAACCACAATTGTTCCACCTTGTGGAGTGTATTTCAATGCGTTAGCAATCAAGTTGTTCACCACCTTCTTCATTTGCTTTTGGTCTATCCAAACCATAGTGTCGGTAGTGGCATTCATGGTGAGTGAGATGTCTTTTGCATTGGCATATTCCTTAAACAGGTTGCAAATGGTTTTGACAAAGGCCGACCATTGTGTCTCTTCTACACAGAGTTTGCCTTGTGTATGCTCTTGTTTCTTGAAGTCAAGAAGTTCAGAAATGAGGTCGCGCAGTTGCTGACTGTTACGATAAATGCCTTGAAGTTTGTTGTGAATATCGGCAGCAAATCGCTGAGAATGTAGCAAAGCCTCCGACAATCCCATGATAACCGTGAGGGGAGTCCTTATCTCATGCGAGACATTTGTAAAGAAACGAAGCTTTGATTGGTTGCGTTCTTCAATATCTTTTGCGTGTTGTTGTTCGTATTTAACGATTCTGACAACTTGATTCGCTTGCGATAACTCCGCACCAGCCATATAATGATAAACCCAGTCAATAGGATATAGCCGATGATGGCCCAGAAAGAGCGATACCATGGAGGGAGAATCCTGATTTGAAGTCGGGCAGAAGGTGTTGTTGTTCCTATGGGGCGAAGTTCTAAAGTGTATCGTCCTGAGGGGAGATTAAAGAAGTCTATCGTTCTTTGTCGCCTGCCAATGGGGAACCAATGGTTAGAAGTGCCCGTCAAACGATATTCAAGTGGCTGCGTGTTGGCTTGGATATGATTGGATGATGCATATTCAATGCTGATGACAGAGTGGTCATAATCGAGTTCAATCTCTTTGGTATTGTTCAGTGTTTTATCGAGGATATGCGTTGCATCTTGAGGCAAAACTTCTTGTCCATTGATATAAAGTCGGGTGAAACGGAGGGCAAAAGGCTTTGTCTTTTTGTGGAGATCGCGCTCTTTAAAGGATACCATTCCGCGCACACCCCCAAGATATACCGTTCCCGATGGCGTCACATAAAGTGCATTTTCGTTGATTGTTGCGAGGGGGAAAGCCGTTGTCTTTGTTGTAGTTTCTAAACGATTTATGGCGCAGATTGAATACCGAGAAGCCTTGATTCGTAATGAGTAGCAGCTCATTGTCAGACAAAGATGAGGGTGCAGTGGCATAAACGCAGTTGCCAATCAACCCTTCTTGATGTCCATAATTAATGAATTGGTTGTGTTGTTCGTCATAGAGGTCGATGCCATCATTGGCCGTTGACAGCCAGATGCGGCCTTGACGATCCGTCATAATGTGGTTGATGTTGTTACAACTAAGGCTGCCTTTCGCCTGCGTTTGTTGGAAATGGCGGAATCTTTTAGTGGCAAAATGGTAGCAATAAACGCCACGCGACTCAGTCGCTACCCACAAACGACCGCGTTTGTCGATGCAAAGGCCTTGCACATTGCGTAGCTTTTCTGATGCAAGTAGAGGCGTAAACGTGTCGGTTTCGGGGTCCATCATGGCGACACCTTCCTGAGTTGCCACAATCAAATGACGCCCATAAGGCTTGATATCCCTAACAATGTCTGAGGGAAGTGACTTCGGATTGGCGGGATTGTGCCTGTAAGTGCGACTTGTTTTGCCTGCAAGACTGATGCGATCGAGGCCTCCTAAGTGCGCCCCTACCCACATCGTGCGTCGTGATTTGTCAAAGAAAATAGCCTTTAAATTGTTTTGTGTGAGTTCCACTCCAGGCAAAGGATAGCGTGAGAAGGCTTTAGTTTGGGGATGATAGATGTTTAATCCGCCGCCTTCTGTACATATCCAGAGGTTCCCTTTGTCGTCTTCTGTCATGCGACCCACTATCTGGCTGCTCAATCCTTGACTGCCTTTGTCGTGCAATCTGTATTGCGTGTAGATTTCATATTCAGGATTAAAGTAATTGATACCCCCAAAATAGGTTCCCAACCAGAGTGTTCCCTGCTTGTCTTTGATGATGCTCCAGATGCTGGAATTGGTCAAACTATTTTCCCGATTGTCTGCAATGAACGTAGAAGCTTGGTCTGTTCGTGGATTATAACGCGTCAAACCGAGGTATGTTCCAATCCACATCATGCCTGAATTATCCTCACAAAACGCGCGAACAAAGTTTGAATTGAGCAACTTTCCCTTAGTAATATTGGTGCATTTCCCTTGCCGATTGATGGTCCATAGCCCGTTATTCCAACTTCCTATCCATTGCGTTTGTGTGTGATCTTCATAGATTTGGGTGATGTTTCCTACCTGAATGGGGTGAGAAAGCTTGCCCGATGCAAGACAATATACTCCATTTCCGCGTGTGCCTATCCACATTCTGCCTCGCGAATCAATATTGATGCTCGTCACATGAGACTTTGTTGGCAATGTGAGATAAAGCTTGTTGCGCCGCGAATGGGGTTGATAAACCATGATTTTATGCCTATCACTGAAGAACAACTGCTTGTGATAGCATAGTGCTCCGACGTTATTGTCGATGAGAAGGGTCTTAAAACTTAATGTCGTTAAATCAAGTTGGGCGATTCCTTCGGCACAAAGCAGATAGAGAAAGCGGTTGCCATCGCCCGTGACTTGTTTCACATTGTTGCAGAAAAGGCTGTTTTTGTTGCCCCTTTTATTGGCATATATGCGCAACTTATTACCGTCATAGCAGTTTAATCCCACGCGAGTTGCAATCCAAATGTTTCCATCTCGGTCGGCATATAGGCTATTTACTGAGATCTGGGAAAGCCCTTCATCGGGTGTAAGATGGTTAAACGCGATGTTTTGTGATAGACATTCTGTCGTTGAAAGCATCAACAAAAGAAGAGAGAAAAGGAATCTTATCAGGCAGTTTTCTACAGATTTCATGTCAGGCCAATATTAGTGTTGGTCAAAAAGAGGGTAGTATCAACTATATTTCGAATGCAATATTCGGAAAAAAAAACGAGATATGCAAGAAAAAGAATAGCGAATTGTCACTTGAACTGAGGTTAATGATGAATCCGATTGTTTGTGTTAAATAAAGCATATATAAGATAAAACTTTCTTTTTTGTTGAATAAAGTGAGAAGAATATACTATTTTTGCATTGTAATCTATATTGAATTTAACACTATTACTATGCAAAAAGAAGGCAAAACAAAACAAGAACAGATTCTTTTTAACTTTGAAATTGAAGGTAATCCGGTGGAGATTGTGCCATTAGGAAACGGACTTATCAACGATACTTACAAGGTAAATATGCCCGAAGGTGCGCCACATGACTATGTGCTTCAGCGCATTAACCATCATATTTTCACGGATGTTGAGTTGCTACAACATAATATTGAGGTGGTGACGCGGCACATTCGGAAGAAGTTAGAGGCTGCCGGTGAGCAGGATATTGATAGGAAAGTGCTGCACTTTGTACAGACAAAAGATGGTAAAACCTATCATAAGACGCCCGAAGGTGAGTTCTGGCGTGTTTCAGTTTATATCCCTCGGACACAAACTTACTCTCAAGTGACGCCGCAAAATGCTTATGATTGTGGACGAACCTTTGGTCGTTTCGAATCAATGCTTAGCGATGTAGACGAAGAACTGGGTGAAACGATACCCGACTTCCATAATATGGAGCTGAGAATCAGGCAGCTTCGTGAGGCTGTTAAGGCCGATGCAGCGGGTCGTTTGAATGAAGTTCAATCCCTTGTAGACAAGATTGAGGAGCACGCGGAAGCCATGTGTCTTGGTGAAAGGCTTTATCGTGAGGGCAAACTCCCTAAACATCTCTGCCATTGTGATACGAAAGTAAACAACATGTTGTTTGATGAGAACGGACAAGTGCTTTGTGTTATCGACCTCGATACAGTCATGCCGAGCTTTGTTTTCTCTGATTATGGTGATTTCTTACGTACAGCTGCCAATGTGGTTCAAGAGGATGATCCCGACGTTTCGAAGGTAGCCTTGCACTGGGATGTTATTGAAAGCTTTACAAAGGGCTATGTTGAAGGAACAAAATCGTTTCTAACCGAGCGCGAACGTGACTTGCTTCCTTATGCAATGCGCCTCTTCCCATACATGCAATGCGTTCGTTTCTTGGCAGATTATCTAAATGGTGACACCTACTTTAAGACCACTCATGCCACTCATAACCTTGAAAGAGCGCGCAATCAATGGCGACTTTTCGAGCTAACGCTTGCCGGAAATGATCGTCTTGCGCAATATATCAAGACGCTTTAACAGGCAAAGAGTGAAGCTAAATAAGTGATTGAAAGCCACGTTACGGATAATTTCTTGAAGGAAAACGTAGTGGGGCTTTCAATCATTTTTGTTTATATTGCAGAGGATTGCAGGCAAACAAAGTCTTAAAATGAAGTTCGTTTGACAGCATTGTTTGATGAATGATTGTTTCCTTTGCATCTTCTTTTGTTGTTTTCACCTTATTATATTATAGCCTTTGATGTTTATCGATGTTATGTTTTGACTTTTGGAAAGCGTTTCTTATGCAGGCATTGCGTTGTGTTTTCTTTCTTCTAATACGCTGTTACATCACGCTTTATGTTGTAATATTCTAAGGTAGGTTTCATACCCCCTTTTGTTTCTTTATCCCGATAGTTTGTTGTTGTTAAGCCGATTCGCTGTTGTCTGTTTCTAAAATGAGTCAAATCGTCTTGTAAAGTGTAACATATTACAAGACAATTAGATGCATATTACCGTGTAAAATGCGTCATTTCACGCGGTGTTTCGCTGTATTTTACATGATGAAATGCCGCAAACCATTTCCCCTTTAATTTTCAACCACGTCACCTTCACAATTGTTTCACCACGCAACTCGGTACGAGTTGTGTTTTTGATAGCCTGGGGTTGGCGAGGAACGCGTCTACCCCGGGTCAACATTCGCAAGGAGATTCAACGCCATCGGTGTTGAGCTTTTTCTGTGAAGGCACGCTTACAATGAAACCTTTTATGTCGGATAAATTTAAAAAAGCACAACACCTATGGCGTTGTTCCCCACACACCATACGTTAACCCAGGGTAGCCGACACTATCGTTTGGCAACCCTGGGCTATCAAAAGCGCAACACCTACGGCGTTGGTATGTTCATTCCATAATACAATTGAGGCCAGCATGCAAATAAATAAATGCCAAAATGTGCAAATATTTCAATGGATATATCCACCATTATGGATGCTCTTACCACTTAACGCTGTAGGTGTCGCGCTAATATTCCAATGAATACATCTGTTACCATGAATGCTCTCACTATGCAACGCTGTAAGCGTTGTACTTTTGATAGCCCAGGGTTGGCGAGGGACGAGCCTACCCCGGGGCAACGTTCGCAAGGAGATTCAACGCCATAGGTGTTGCGCTTTTTCTGTGAAGGCACACTAACAAAGAAACATTTTATGGCGGATTAATTAAAAAAAGCGCAACACCTACGGCGTTGTTCCCCATACAACATGCGTTAACCCAGGGTAGCCGACACTATCGTTTGGCAACCCTGGGCTATCAAAAGCGCAACACCTACGGCGTTGAAACGTGCATCTCATAATACAATTAATGCCAACATGCGAATAAATAAATAGCAAAATGTGCTAATATTCCAATGAATACATCTATCACCACGAATGTTCTCACCACGCAATGTTGTCGTTTTTATACCAATATTCCAATGAATACATCTATTACTATGAATGTTCTCATTTCGCAACTCGGTACGAGTTGTGTTTTTGATAGTCCGGGGTTGGCGAGGAACGCGCCTACCCCGGGTAAACATTCGCAAGGAGATTCAACGCCATAGGTGTTGAGCTTTTTCTTTGAAGACATGGTTATAGCAAAGGGATTTATGACGAATTAATCAAAAGAACCGTAACACCTACGGCGTTGTTCCACACACAACATACGTTAACCCAGGGTAGCCTGCACTGTCGTTTGGCAACCCTGGGCTATCAAAAGCGCAACACTTGCGGCGTTGAAACGTTTATCTTATAATACAATTTCCACCAATTCTTGTCTGATTTAATGTTTAATTGCTCCGGAAAACCACAATACCTATGGCATATTTGCCTTGTTGTTCGATGATATTCTCATGCTGCTTGTTTCTCAAACGGAAGCATTGTGGCATGAGATATAATAGAGAGGAAGGGATGAAGGAATGGGGAGTATGACCTTTCTTTTGGTTAAAAATTTCAAAAACAACTTGTTCTTTATCGTAAAGTGAGTAAATTTGTACGTATAGATAATAGGGTGTAGCGAGTCTTTTGATTTATTATGCTCAGTAAATAACAATTTGTTAAACCGAAAAACCAAAACCAAGGAATGAAAAAGTATTTATTTCATTGTTTCTTTTCATGTCGACTATGGCCATACATGCGCAACAAGCCGACTTCAATGTGGTGCCTTTACCACAACAAGTCAAACTAACGGCAAAGCCGTCTTTCAAACTTAGTAATGCAACTCGCATCGCTTATCCCGAAGGAAGCGAAGAGATGGAGCGCAATGCCCATTTCCTTCAGGACTATGTTCAAGAGATTACAGGCATTCGTCCCGTGCTCTCTACAAATCTTTCTCAGTCAGGTAGCAATGTCATTCGCCTTGTTCTTGATGGAAAAATGAGTGGTGATGAGGGCTATACCCTGTCTTGTAATCAGAAAGGTGTAACCATTAAGGGGCGCACTCCGGCTGGTGTTTTCTATGGTATTCAGACACTTCGCAAGTCGCTTCCTGTTGTAAAGACAGCTGAGGTGACGCTACCTGCGGTTGAAATTGCCGATGCTCCTCGCTTCAGTTACCGCGGAGTGATGCTTGATTGCGGTCGACACTACTTCCCAGTAAAGTTCATCAAGGAGTTCATTGACCTGTTGGCGATGCACAATATGAATCGTTTCCACTGGCATTTAACAGAAGATCAGGGTTGGAGATTAGAGATAAAGAAGTATCCTTTGCTTACCGCCATCGGCAGTAAACGTGCAGAAACCGTTATAGGTCATAACACTCAGATTGGTGATGGCACGCCATATGAGGGCTATTATACACAGGATGAAGCTCGTGATATCGTAGAGTATGCACGCCAACGCCATATCGTTGTCGTTCCCGAAATAGACATGCCAGGTCATCAGTTGGCTGCTTTGGCTGCAATGCCTAACTTGGGTTGTACGGGCGGTCCATACAAAGTAGGAACCGTTTGGGGCGTTTATGACGATATTCTCTGCCTTGGTAACGAAGATACCTATAAGTTTTGCGAAGACGTTCTTAGAGAATTGATAGACATTTTCCCTTCAGAGGTTATCCATATTGGTGGAGATGAGGCTCCAACTGTACGCGTAGAGCATTGTCCTAAGTGTCAAGCGCTCATGCAAAGAGAGCATTTAACGCCGAAGAATATACAGGGATATTTCACTAATCGCATAGAGAAGTTCGTTAATTCTAAAGGTCGTCGCATCATGGGTTGGGACGAAATTATGGATGGCGACATTAATACGAGCGCAATGGTACACTGCTGGCGCAATCCATCTTTTGGCATAAAGGCTGCTCAAAAAGGTCATGATGTAGTGCTTTCTCCTACAAATATTGTTATTTTGACTTCTATCAGGCTAATCCAAGGGCTGTACATGAGCCATTGGCAATAGGTGGTTATCTCCCCGTTGATAGCGTTTATAACATGGATACGATGCCAAAAGACATCTCACCAGAGAATCGTAAGCACATCATTGGTATTCAAGCAAACCTTTGGACAGAGTATGTTGCAGTTCCAAATCATGCAGAATACATGCTGCTTCCACGCATGGCAGCGCTTGCAGAGAATGCATGGGTGAAGGACAGAGGCCCATATTCAGCCTTCCTTCCACGCTTAACACGTCTCAAATCGCTTTATGATGTTTACAATCTCCATTATGCTAACCACGTGTGGAAAAAGTAATTGCATTGTCAAAGCATTAAAAACAAAAAACCGTTCAATAAGTCTTTGCTCATGAAGACTTGTTGAACGTGATAAAAGAAAGCAGCCTCGACCGAAAGATTCGGCCGAGGCTGTTGCATTTCTATAGAGACATTAGAATGAGTTTTCTAAGCCATTGACATGCGATGACTATTCAACAATCTGAACAGTAGCACGTCGATCGTAGCTCGGATACTCCAAAATCTTCACTCCTCCGTCTGCAGCGACGCTGATATTTGAACGCTTTATGCCCATCTTAACAAGCTCATTAACAAGCGTATTAGCACGTCCTTCAGATAGTTTTTGGTTGATTGAGGGTGTACCTGTAGCCGAGTCAGCGTATCCTGTGACGAGAACGCGGTTGTTATTCTCAACAGCATACTTCGCAAGTGCACGCACATTGACTAAGTCTTTGAGTCGAGCTAACTCAGTTTTATTGATATTAAAGAATACTGAAATAGGTGTAGCAACAAGCTCTTTAATGCTCTTTGACTGAACATCTTCTTTTGGAGCTTCAGCCAATTCCTTACGAAGTCTGTCGCCTTCATCGCTGGCATTCTTAATCTTATTATTCAAATCATCAATCTGTGACTGTGTCATTGCCTTCAAAGCATCAGTATCTGGGGTCTTGTTCCAACCTGATTTACCAAGTTTAAAGGTTAAACCAAGCTCAGCATAAAGGTGATTATCCTTATCTTCCCAGCCGTAACCATGATGCTTTGAGCGGTTGTTGTATCCGTCATAACCATCAAAGTCTTCTTCCATTCGATTCCAACCAAGCTCAGTATAAAGGTCAACATGACGTGAAAGCTTCCAAGATGAGTTGATACCAGCACTTAACAACATCGCATAAAGGCTGATAGATTCGTTTCGACTGACACCACCGCCGACGAAAGTCGTTACATTCCATACGCGATTTGGATTGTAACCGCAGAGCAAATTGCTCATATTGAAAAGGATTTGCTCGTTAATTGTCCAGAACTTTAGTGAGGAAACATCGGCAATTCCCATTTTCTTTGCATTACCGACCTGTAGCTTTGTACGCATACCGAGGCCTGGAGAAAACCACTTTCCAACTGCAATCGAACCACCGAATGTGCGGCGTTGTTTTGCAAAGAGGCTGTAGTGCTTGCCATTATCCAATCCAAGTCCGTGCTCTTGATTAGAATACCATGCGTTATAGTCACCTCCTATTTGAATAAACCAGTTACTCCAAAAAGAATTAGTCGCTACACTATACTTCTGCACGGGTACTGTTTCCTGGGCAAAAGAAGCCATAGATACGCCTAAAAAGGCTATGGCTGCCATCATTCTTTTCATCATTTGAATTAATAATTTTTTATTGTTGTTACCTAAATATTAATGATATAATAACCCTCTTTAATGTTGGTCGCTGCAAAGATAATCTTTTTTTTCATTACGAAGTCATCTTTTACACTTTTTAAAATGTGAAATATACATATTTTATGATTATGCATTCATGAGACGGATTGAAGCCTTTTGTGTAATGAATAACATATTTTTTTATAGTTTGGAGTGAAGGAAAACATACATTAAGTTAAATGTTTTCATGTTTTTCAATAGGCTGAAACACATGCTCTTCTATGCCTTTTTATATTGCAATAGTAGGGAGGAAATATAATGTTTTAGTAGTAAAAAGCAGAAAAAAAGGTTTTATAGATGTCACAAAATCCTTAACTTTGCGTAATCATTATAGAGATTTGATTACACAACGATGACCATAGAAGAATATAAAAAGGAGGTGGAGCAAGTCCGACCACAAATGCTTCGTCTTGCTCGTAGCTACTTAAAGGACGATGAAGAGGCTGAAGATGCGGTGCAAGATGTACTGCTCAGGCTTTGGCAAATGCTCGAATCTCTGCATCTTCCGATGGCTCCCATGGCCTCAGTGCTTGTGAAAAATCGTTGTGTTGACATCATTCGGCGACGTAGAACAACAACGTCTATCCCCGAAAATCTCGTAGACTATGAACCAACAAACGACGAACGCTATGCAAAAGTGATGCAGATAGCTGATCGGTTACCAACATTTCAGCAGACAATTCTACGCTTGCGGCACATCGAAGGGATGGAAATGCATGACATTGCAGCGCTATTAGGAAGCTCAGATGTAGCAGTTCGTAAGGCTTTAAGCCGTGCACGACAAGCCATAAGGCATCAATTTATAACACTTCAACACGATGAATAAAGACGAAAAGATAAAGCAATTGGTCGACCGTTTCATGGCGGGAGAGACCTCACTTGACGAAGAACGTGCGTTGTATCGTTATTTTTCGGCAGGCAACGTGGCGGAAGAACTGATGCCACTACGTGAATATTTCTGTTCATTTGCCAGCCTTTCACAGGATGAAGCAATAGCACAATCACCGAGATTCAAGCTTCTTCATCTTGTCACTCGCCCCAAATTTATAGCTGCAGCGGCTTCCATCGCGTTATTCTTAGCCCTTGGCAGTACGCTCTTGGTGGACAGATCACAAAATTATTGTGAGGCTTTTGTCTACAATAAGCATGTGACCAACGCTAAAGAAGTCATGAAAGTAGTGGATGAAACCATGCAAGACATCCACCAAAATGGCGATGCAGACGTAGACAATCAGTTGCGTTCGATTTTAGGAAACAGTTGAATGAAAACAATATATCATTGATTATAGGGCTATGAAACACCGTATTTTCTTAACAATTCTACTGAGTGGGTTTGCTTGTTTGCTTCATGCACAGCAAGGATTGAATGTCAACGAGCTCTTCATTGGAAAGCTTGTGCCACGCGAACAGATGGTAGAAGTTCGTGTAAAAGGGCGTGCCCTTAGTAAGTATAACCTGAATTTCTATCACAGTATACGTTTCAAGGCCAATGAAAAGCAATGTAATGAGGTTGACAAATATGTTGAACGCGACCGCAAAATGGCTGTAGGAACAGAACAAACCAGTCGAAACAATGTGTCAACGCTCATCATGAGTCTGCCACAACAGGGCGGATTATATCGCTATCTGTGTTATCTCACACAGCGAAAGGGCCGAGATACGCTTGTCACCCTTGTCTATATGGAAGGCAATGTGGCCAGTATTGCAGAATTAAGAAAACTAATACATTAAATAAATCCTTATGAAAAAAATCCTTATTTGTATGGCTTTGGCATGTTGTTTGACGGCAGCTGCCCATTCAAATGACAATGATACAGTCGTTGTTGAGAAGCCACGTAGAGTGAGAATCATTAGTAGTGACTCGTTGCAACGGGTAGAAGTGTGGGGTAGTTCAACGAATCCGAGCTATCATTATGAAAGTAATATTCAAGTCGTTGATAGCAATTATGTGAGTACTTCTGCGTTGAATGACAACACATGGAACTTCTCTTTTATCGGTCTTTCCAAAGCACGTAAGAGCCGAAAGCCAATGCGTGAGTGTGAAATGCGACTCGGTGCAGGCTTCAGTAATGCAATAGGAATGCCCGAAAGAGCTGATGTTCAGCCGTTCAAGTCATGGGAAATATGGTGGCTGTTGGGCGATTGGGTTGTGCGACCATGGCGTAATGCCAATGCCTTCTCTGTTGGATTTGGCCTCGATTGGCGTAATTTCCGTATGACAGATGACTTGCGTTTTGTGATGAACAACCGTGCTGTGGCCATTGATACCTATCCAACGGGCAGCACACCTATCTTTTCTCGTATCAAGGTTTTTAGCTTAAATATGCCTATTCGCTATCATTATGAGGGCCGATGGGTAAGTTTCAGTCTCGGACCTGTAGTCAATTTGAACACCTATGGCAGTTTGAAGACGCGCTATAAGCTTAATGGACAGAAGGTGAAAGATGTCGATACGAATGTTCGTGTGAATCCCGTTACGATTGATTTCATGGGAACTGTGACGGTGAAAGGCGTGCCAGATATTTACTTTAAGTATAGTCCTTGCAACCTTTTGCGTGGAAATTATGGGCCAAAGTTTAGAACTTTATCCTTTGGTTTGATGATGTAAGCAGGACGGAAAACAGGAAAAGGTGATAGCATTAGTTTGTAAATAACGAAAAATCGTGGCTATTTCAAACCACGCATAGAGGCAAAGAGGCAAAAGTGTAAAAGGCTTTTGCCTTTTTGTTTACATTGTTATGGGGTGTAAAGTGCCTTAGGTTTGGTTGGTTTGTAGTATTGATAAGGTAGCCTTTGGGACGTAATGATAGCTTATATTGAACTATTCTGAGAGCAAATCTCTGCTAATGCATGTCGTTTTCTTAAAAAAACAAAAATGGAATCTCTTTTATTTGGTTAAATCAAAGAATATGCTTAATTTTGCAAACGCTTTACAAAAGTAAGGGCGTTTAGCTCAGCTGGTTTAGAGCATCTGCCTTACAAGCAGAGGGTCGGCGGTTCGAATCCGTCAACGCCCACAAGAAAAAGAGGTTTGATTTTAATCAAATCTCTTTTTTGTTTATTTCCTATCATGAGATGAATTGTTTGCAGTTGCGAGATAGGAAGCCATTAAACCAAAGTTTATTTTATAGAAAACGTATTTCATCCCAAAACACTTCATGATTTCAAGGATAATGATTGGCAAAATGCTTTGAGGCAAATGACCATGTAATTAGACCTATTTTACTGGGTGAAATGACGCTAATTATGATGTAAAGTGATAGAGATTATCGCGTGTTTTGATATGGATTATTTTGTGAATTGTTAGACGCTGCATCGCAAGTATTGTTTGCCTGCGAATCGTGTGCTATTAAATCATGGCGAGAAGTGGTGTGTAAGGCTAAATGATTAGCATGAATAAAAGATTCGCTTACAGCCCAACGGGGTTATGATATAAAAGAAAATCCCTGCAATCCCGAAGGACTACAGGGATACACCCCTTGTGGGCGTTGACGGATTCGAACCGCCGACCCTCTGCTTGTAAGGCAGATGCTCTAAACCAGCTGAGCTAAACGCCCTTACTTTGTAAAGCGATTGCAAAATTAAGAAATTTATTTCACCCGTGCAAATAAATCTAATAAAAAACATCCTCAGTCAAAAGATTGACCGAGGATGTTGCTTTTTCTATATGATCTGCCTTAAAAGACAGGCTCATTGACTTTGATTAGTCTACAATTTGAACTGTAGCGCGACGATCATAGTCAGGATATTCGAGCATCTTTACACCGCCACCAGCTGCTGTTCTGATGTTAGAACGGTTAACACCCATCTTAACAAGTTCCTCAACGATAGTGTTAGCACGTTGCTCAGAGAGTCTCTGGTTGATAGCAGGTGTACCAGTTGATGAGTCAGCATAACCTGTAACAAGGATATGAGAGTTGTTCTCTATAGCGTATTTTGCAAGTGCACGAACGTTAACTAAGTCCTTCAAGAGAGCTACATCAATCTTACCGATGTTGAAGAATACAGAGATTGGTGTTGCAACAAATTCCTTAAGACTCTTTGTCAAGACAGTAGTCTTTGGCTTCTCGGCAAGCTCTTTGCGGAGTTTTCCGTTCTCTGCGTTGAGGTCATTAAGCTGAGAATTGAGTGCATCTATTTGTGATTGAGACAATGCTTTGATTGCATCTACGTCAGGAGTCTTATTCCATGTGGCCTTGCCGAGTTTGAAAGTAAGACCTATTTCTGCGTATAAATGGTTGTCCTTATCTTCCCAACCACGTCCATGATGTGAATTAGAAAGCTGTGCCATCTCATTGCCATCGAAGTTATCTTCCATGCGATTCCATCCTGCTTCTGCATAGAGATCAAGGTTCCGACAGAGTCTCCATGAAGAGTTGATACCGGCACTTAACTGCATAACATAACGGTTAGCAGACATGTTACGAGCCATACCTCCGCCAATGAATGGGCTGATATTCCAAACTCGTTCAGGGTTATAACCCATGAAAAGATTGCTTAAATTGAACATAATCTGCTCGTTCAAACTCCAGAAGTGCTGTGAAGTTACGCCAACAGCACCAATCTTTTTAGAGTTGAAACCCTGTAACTTTGTACGGAGACCAAAGCCTGGTGTGAACCACTTTCCTATGGCAACAGACCCTCCAAAGCTACGACGTTGCTTGCTAAGGAAGTCAAAATCGCCACCATTATCAAGGTGACGGCCATGCTCTTGGTTTGAATACCAAATGTTGTAATCACCACCTACCTGAATAAACCAGTTGCTCCAAAACGAATTTGTGGCTACACTGTACTTCATTGTTGGGTCAGCTTGTTGTGCAAAAGCTGTCATAGACATGCCTAATAAAGCTGCACCGATCACGAATTTTTTCATAAATAATAATAATTAATATAAGTTATTTGCTATCTGAATATATGCTTTGTTTTTGCATTTGGTTGCAAAGTTAATGATATTTTCATTCAGATGGTATAATTTTACATATTTTAATCTAAAAGATGTTCTATTTCATTCTGTTTTAAGATGCAAAGAATGTTTTTTCCATCTGGTGTATAATTGGGATTCGATGAAGAGAAAAGAGAATTAAAGATGTTCTCCATCTCCGCATTGTTCAATACCTGTCCTTGCGGGATTGCAGCTTTTCGTGCCATGGTTAAAGCCAATTCTCGGCTGATTTCTTCGCGAAGATTGGTGGGTTTTTCCTGTGCTGAGAGGATCATGTCACGCAAAAGATTAATCATGTCAAGTCCTTCAAGCCCTGAAGGAACGGCTAATATTGCATAAGTTGAACCTCCTAATGGACTGATTTCAAAGCCAAGATCTTGCAGTTCGGGTAGAATCTTCGACAAAGTAACTTCTTCTGATGCTGTGCAATGAAGGTTTTCGGGAAACAATAGCTTTTGAGCGGCAGCCTCACTGCGCTTCAATTGCTCTTGATATCGATCGAAAAGGATTCTTACATGTGCCCGATGTTGATCGATAATCATTAGTCCTGACTTCACGGCTGTCATGATATAGCGTCCCTTATACTGGTAGTGAGAGGGTGATTTCTCTTCAACGACGTTCTCGGTTGGTTCTTCCTCCTCTTGAATATCAGGTAAAGTCATCTTTGAAGAGAATAATTCTGTTTCCTGACTTGGCTTTTGTAGATTCTGATAAAGCTCTTCCCATCGGTTAGAAGGACTCGAAGAACGAGGTGCTTCTGATGAATTCCGGAAAGGATTATAGTCTGGATTATATTTCACTTTAGGCACTTCAACGTTTTCTGTGGGGTTATACACAGGAATTTCAGGCCTGCCTTCTGTGTCAAAATCAATTGAAGGGATGTCGTTAAACATGCTAACAGCCTCTTTTACAGCAGCAGAAAGGATTTGCCAAATAGGCACTTCATTCTCAAATTTAATTTCAGTTTTCGTAGGATGGATGTTGACATCGATATCTTCGGGAGCCACTTCGAAATATAAAAAGTAAGGAACTTGCTCACCCGTTGGCACTAATCGTTCAAAGGCAGCCATCACTGCTTTGTTGAAGTAAGGGTGTTTCATGTAACGACCATTTACAAAGAAGTATTGGTGTGCACCTTTCTTACGGGCTGACTCAGGTTTACCTACGTATCCATTGATGCGACACATCGTTGTATCTACCTTTACTGAAAGCAGTTCTTGATTGAGACGCTTCCCAAAAATGTCTATGATTCGCTGACGAAGTACGCCTGCTTTAAGATTGAAAAGTTCTGTTCCGTTGCTTTGAAGGGTAAAGGCTATGTCAGGATAGACCAGTGCTATGCGCTCAAAAGCGGTGATAATGTTGTTTAGTTCCGTTGAATTGGACTTCAGAAACTTCCTTCGCGCGGGTACATTATAAAATAGGTTGTTGACAGAAAAACTGCTACCTACTGCACAAGAACAGGGCTCTTGTCCAACAAACCGACTTCCAGAGATAGATAAAAGAGTGCCTACTTCATCGCTTTCTTGCCGAGTTTTCAATTCAATTTGAGCCACAGCAGCGATAGAAGCTAAGGCTTCTCCGCGGAAACCCATTGTGTGAAGAGCGAATAAATCATCAGCCTTCCTAATCTTAGATGTGGCATGTCGTTCGAATGAAAGACGTGCATCTGTTGCAGACATGCCTTTACCATCGTCGGTAACTAATATCGTTGTCTTTCCGGCATCGATGACTTGAATCTGTATATTCTTTGCCCCTGCGTCGACACTATTCTCAACTAATTCTTTAATTACAGACGCGGGGCGTTGTATAACCTCGCCAGCGGCAATCTGGTTGGCAACAGAATCGGGAAGAAGTTGTATGATATCGCTCATAAATCGCTAAAAGATAAATAACAAAATTAAATAAACAATGCCAAGAGAAATAGTAGAAGAACAACTTGAATGAGTTGGTTTGTACCATTGTAGCGCCTTTTCTTCTTTGAGAGGTGAGGCATTGCTGCACGAAATGCCTGATGAATTTGTTCTTGGTCTAAGGGCTTGTGAGGAGTAAGTCCTAACTTTTCACGTGCCAGTTGCTCTGTTTTTTTCAAGCGTTCTTTGCGTTCATCCACATAGATATATTTGTGATTGAATCGTCGGGGCCGTGGTTGTTGAAAGAGATTCATCGTGAAACAGTGTTGACTTTCTGCTGAGGTGACCGGCGACGTTGTATCACTTTAAGTGCTGAACCTTCGCCTTTCCCGCGCCAATGAAAAACATCCTGTGGGTCTGTTGGACGCAATTCTTCAAACCAAGCGAATTCCGGAAGCTTCAGTTTTTCGGCAGGAATCTGTGTCATTGGTAGCATAACACCCGTATTTTTGGGTGTCCATATCTTATCAAGTCTTCTTTCTGGTGAGATAAACATTTTTATTGTGTCTGTCTCTATATAGACTTGACCTTGCAAAGTGGAATCTTTGTCGTCCACAGGATAGAAGATTGCCTTTGCATTTCCTGATGCAATGACGTGCCGAATCTTACCTTTAATGAAATAACTTGAGATTTCTTTTGATGAAAGTTGATTGAAATATTTCTGTCCTGGGATGCGTTCAATGCTCAAAGCTTGGTTGATAACGTGCGCCTCACGCACCGTACTATCATTCATATAAACTTTGATTATCTCACCAAGTATTTGTCGATCTCCACTCCATGCAATCGGATCGCGATACATGGTCATGCAAGAGTCTTTGCTGTTTAACACTAATGAATCGCAGATAGCTTGCACATCTTGGCGGAATACCTTTACATGATGGAAGCAATGTACCTTTCGATACATAGAATCTGTATTCATATTGAACGTGAAAATCTTCATAGAGTCAGCGTGCATAAACAGGGTATCTTTCTGAGAATAGTCTTTAACTAAGGCACGACCTGTAGCAAAACCTCGTCCCGTTTTCTCGTTATAGAAGATTCTTTCGCCTAAAAGCTGGTTCTTGTTACGCTTGTCTACATAGACCACCTTACCCAAACCGCGAGCCATTCCTGTTCGTTTGTTGTAGAAAAGACTATCGCCTGTAATCTCTTTATCCTTGTCTATAACTGTAGAACGCCCATACATCTCAGCAAGATCAGACTTGCTATCGAAGTAACCATCTGTCGTTTGGATGACACTTCCGTTCTGAATTATCTTACTTGGTCCCACAACATGTGCCAAGGATTTCTTCGTATCATAATGCAATTCGTCTGTAGTGACCGTGCGATTACCACTGCGCATCTTCACATTATACCAAAAGGTTGCCTCGCGAGTCTTTAGGTTATAGTCGCCCCAGTCAGACACTAAGCGATCCTTTTTGTCTATTAACCTTCCGCCTTCAAAGAAGTATGCGTAATCATTAAAGCGGTCATAATCGAGACTATCGGTATAAAGCGTCTTGTCACCATGATGTAAAACCACATTCTTTCGAGCCTCCAATAATTGTCGGAAGCCATCATAAGCGGCACGATCTGCTTTGAGTGAAAGAGCCTTTCCCTGTTGATAGCGAACATGGCCAAATGCTTTTACAGAATTAGATTGCTGATAAAAGTAAGCACTATCACACCAAAGGTTTGATCCTTTGTGCATAAAGTGAACGCGACCTTTTACAATTTGGGCATCTGGAACGGGGCCATACTGGTCATAACGAAGTTCATCTGCATGTATAAGAAATACTTTGTCGTCAGACTTTTTGTTTCCAACTGCAGCATGGCTCCGCATTAAGCACAGCACAAACAAACATAGGACCATTCCAAGGAATGCCCTATGTCTATATTTAATTCGTATGATGTGATGAAGTCTCATCCGTTATTTTATCCAACCTTGGTATTCAAAATCACAATCTTTATAGCGGTCATTCATGCGCACATACGTATTCTTTATCTTGTTAACCACCCAATCATGCAGTTTCTTTTCACTCTCTTTCTGCATCACTACCTCTTGCATTGTCTGGAAATCTTCAGTGATTTTAGCTCTATGTCCATCGATTCTATTGACCAATTTAACGATAGCTGCCACTGTCTTTCCACGATGATCTATCATCTTGAATGGTACAGATATCTCTCCAACTTTCATCGTATCTACGACTCGAGCGACTTCTGTGGGGAGATCTTTCATTTGGAAGCGTGAGGTGATTTTACCTGTTTGATTGTCTGTATAGGCCATTAAGCCGTGGTTGTTACGTGTGTCTTTGTCTTCCGAAAGATAAGAGCAGGCAGCCTCAAATGTAAACTTCCCATCTTTAATATCATTGCCAATAGAGTCTAATCTGGATAAGGCTTTGTTCATATCTTCATTAGAAACCTTCGGTGTTAGCAATATATGACGCACCTTTATCTTGTCTCCTCGCTTGTCAATCAATTGGATAATGTGGTATCCAAACTCTGATTCTACAATCTTAGAAATCTTCTTTGGGTCGGTAAGATTAAAGGCAACGCTGGCAAAAGCAGGGTCAAGTGTGCCACGACCTGTATAGTCCATCTCTCCTCCTTGACGTGAAGTTCCTGGGTCTTCTGAATAGAGTCGTGCCAAGGTACTAAAGGAAGTTTCTCCTTTATTGACGCGATCCGTGAAGTTACGCAATTGGTCTTTGATGCGGTTTATCTCGCTTTGTGGGATGCGAGGCTTGCGAACTAAGATCTCAACTTCAACCTCAGTAGGGATAAAAGGAATACTATCTTCGGGCAGATTCTTAAAGTATCGTCTTACATCGGCAGGCGTAACAGAGACATTTCCCATGATCTTTCGTTTCATCTGTTGAATCATCTTGCTGTTCTTTACATCATCATGCAGATCGGAACGGATTTGACTTATGCTCTTTCCTTGATACTCTTCGAGTTTCTCTTTGGAACCAACGGAGTTTATCCACAAGTTGATTTGTTGCTCAACGGTTTGTGCAATATCTGACTCTGTGACTTCAATGGAGTCGAGGATAGCCTGATGTAAGAAGAGTTTGAACGGCAATCTGTTCCGGAATACGGCAGTCGGGATTGCCACCCCATTTCATTCCTTCTATCTCTCCTTGCAAACGCATTTGCTCAATGTCTGATTTCATGATAGGTTCATCACCTACTACCCATTCAACTTCATCGATAACACTATGCTCTGGGATATGCGTTGCGGCAGGTTTTGCTTGCACCGTATCATTCTCATCCGTCATATTACCGACAGTTTTATTGGCTTTAGCGCTGATACCTGCCAGAAGTAGTACGCCAATAAAGCCACCAAATAGTTTATATCCTTTGTTCATCTCGTTATTGTTTCGTTTTAATTCTCTACAATTATCTATTTTCTTTATTGTCTTAAGCACTTCCTGGTGGATTATAATAGGATATTTCTCACGCAAGGTTTTTACCCATTGGCGTTCCAACTCCTCTTGATAATCTGCAAGAACAAGTGGTCTGACCTCAGCTAATGCCTTGGGAGCTTTGAGCTTTTTCCCATAAACTCCGTTAAAAGGATAGTCCTTTATAGGCTGAGGTGCCTCTCCTTGTTTGAAAATCTCATAGTCAATCCACGAATTATCGCCTGATTTGAATAGCCCTTGTGTAGCAGTTATGCGAACATCTCCGCCTGCATTGAACTGTTGGTCTATTGCCTCCTTCCAGTGATTAAAGTCAATATGTTTCAGTAACTTTTTCACTTTCTTCACCTCTCCAGCCTCTTTTGCATGGATAATGATACCTTTATAACGTGGTAACGACCATTTATATTTCTTTTTATTGTGGTTAAAATAGTTTGTCAGTCCTGCTTCGTCATGAGCAGCTTTGTCCCATATTGTCCGCTTGCTAACCTCAAAAATCAACAATCCATCACGATATTCTTGCATGAGATTTGCCATTTGTGGATTTTCTTTTTCAAGGTCTTTAGCTTGTTTTTTCAAAGCCATGTCTTCAGAACTACGTTGTGCGAAAGACCTTTCTTGTAGTCGAGCAGCTGTCAGTTTGTTTCGAAGATTTCGCTGACTAACAAAGCGTAGCAAGTCGTTTCGAACTGAATCGTATGGAAAGTAAGCGCTTTTGTCCTCTATTAATATAATGTGATAACCTGCTGGAGTGAGGAAAGGCGCGCGCTCATTTCTCCTTTCTTTAAGGCATAAGCCTGAGTCTCAAATTCGGGTAAAGTCTGTCCCGGTAGCAGCCAAGGTTGGTGCTCTCCAAGATTAGTTGCAGTCTTATTGTCTGAATATCGCCTTGCCATTTCTCCAAAGTCCGCACCATGTTGCAGTGCATTGTAAATGGAGTCTATTCGTTGTTTAACCTCTATTTCCGTTCGTTTTGAGGCCCTTTGTCCTAATCGAAGCAGTATCTCACGCACCTTAATCATGCCACCTGAGGCGTCAACTCGTTGTTGAGTGAAAGCATAAAGACGGCGTGCTTCTGCTTCCGTTTCAGCGTCGTTGTCTAATGTTTGCGGGATTTGTTGGTTGCGATAAGCAGCAAACTGTTGCAGAAAGAAGGCAAAGTGTCGAGTCGTTGCGATAGGGCCTCTTCGACTTTCAACTTGTCATTGGCGTATTGGTCGGCATAATCGGCCACGCTCTTTCGTTCGAATCCGTTTGCTGTTTGATATTTCTTATATGCAAATTCGAATGCCGAGCGCTTCACAGGCTTGCCATTTATCGTCATCAAGACAGGGTCGTCTGTCTGACCAAAAGCCATGCTTCCACAAAGAAGCATGGCCAATGATATCATAATTTTTTTTCTTTTCTGCATGAACCTCACTTATTCTGGACGAGAATAGTTAGGAGCTTCACTCGTGATGGCAATGTCATGAGGATGACTTTCCATAACACCAGCGTTAGTGATGCGTGTGAATTTCGCATCGTGCAACTTCTCAATAGAAGACGCTCCGCAATAACCCATTCCCGAACGCAAGCCACCTGTCAACTGATAAATAACCTCTTGAACAGTTCCTTTGTAGGGAACACGGCCGGCAATACCCTCTGGTACGAGCTTCTTTACATCGCGAACATCGTTCTGGAAGTAGCGATCACGAGAGCCATTCTTTTGTTCCATGGCCTCAAGTGAACCCATTCCGCGATAGCTTTTGAATTTACGTCCATTAAAGATAATAGTCTCTCCTGGGCTTTCTTCAGTGCCGGCAACGAGTGAACCAATCATAACACAACTGCCACCAGCTGCCAATGCTTTAACAATGTCGCCTGAATAACGAAGTCCACCGTCTGCAATTAATGGCACACCCGTACCTTTAAGTGCTGAATATACATCGTAAACAGCGGTCAATTGAGGTACACCCACACCAGCAACAACGCGGGTTGTGCAAATGGAACCAGGTCCGATACCTACCTTTACGGCATCTGCTCCGTTGTCAACAAGGTATTTTGCTGCGGCACCTGTAGCCACATTACCAACAATAACGTCAACATTTGGGAAGTCAGCCTTTACTTGTTTGAGCTTTCTACTACACCTTTAGAGTGTCCATGGGCTGTATCGATGACAATAGCATCTACACCTGCCTCAACCAAAGCCTTTGCACGCTCCATTGTATCGGCTGTAACACCAACACCAGCAGCCACGCGAAGACGGCCTTTTTCATCTTTGCAAGCCATTGGTTTGTCTTTAGCTTTTGTGATATCCTTATAGGTAATTAAGCCCACGAGATGGTTATCTTTGTCTACAACGGGTAGTTTCTCAATCTTGTTCTCCTGTAATATCTGTGCAGCAGCGCCCAAGTCTGTTTGCTGATGAGTTGTAACAAGATTGTTTTTTGTCATCACTTCGTCTATCTTTTTGTCCATATGACGCTCAAAACGCAAGTCTCTGTTCGTCACGATTCCAACGAGTTTGTTGTCATCATCAACTACAGGTATGCCACCAATATGGTAATCATGCATCAAGGCGAGAGCGTCTTTAACCGAACTTCCGCGTCGAATTGTTACGGGATCATAAATCATTCCGTTCTCTGCACGTTTAACAATTGCCACCTGATGTGCCTGTTCTTCTATCGACATATTCTTGTGAATAACGCCAATACCACCTTCGCGTGCAATGGCAATTGCCATTGATGCCTCGGTAACTGTATCCATTGCGGCTGTCACAAAGGGGCACATTCAGGGTGATGTTACGTGTAAACTTGGTTTTCAACTCTACTTCTTTGGGAAGTACTTCGGAATAAGCAGGAATCAAAAGGACGTCATCAAAGGTAAGACCGTCCATTACAATTTTATCTGCAACAAATGATGACATATTGTAACTTTTAAAATTTATTGCGTGCAAATATAGCAATATTTTTCCACTTCTGCTACCAAATATGGCTAATTCTAAAGGTAGTTAAGTGTATTTAACGTGAATGAAGCGATACAAAAAGGCTGAAAACAAAACCTACTTGGCCTTTGCTGCATGCTATTGGATTGGGATGGGGGAGACAAATGTACTAAAAGGCGAGGCTACTGGCATGGATTTTATGCAAAGACTCATAATGGTTTGTTTAACATTCTGATGCTGATAAACACTTATAATTGCACTATGTGACCTATGATTTATTGTTTATGAAAAATACAAACAAAGTGTTTCTGTGAATAACAAAATTTGAATCTCAAATACTTTTAGATGGAAAACAGCTCTGTTTTTTGCCTATTTGTAATTTAATGACTTTCAAACAGTTATAAAAAACAAAAGAAATGATGTTGGAAAATAGGAAGAATTAAGCTGTAAGAAGAGGCAGATTTGGGAATGAAAAGGCTTGTTTTATCAAGTGTTCTCCTATGTTTTACCCTGTCTTATGCGTTATTTAGCAGGATGAAATGACACACTTTGCGTTGCCAATACGATGAAATGGACGGGTAATCTTGGGTAAAATGGAGAACGATAATAGAAAAACAATGTTTTTGTTTCTTATTAACGAAGAAATGAAGTGTTAAATATTAGCGATTAATATTTACAATATTACCCCCTCACCAAGTATATTCCATCGTCTTCAATCCTTATTTTGCGTTGCTTATATAGCTCTCCAATGGCTTTTTTGAATACCTTTTTGCTCACCTGAAACTGATGTTTGATGTCGTCAGGACTGCTCTTGTCGCCCAATACGCAATAGCCGTTATTGTCTTGAAGATATTGAAATAGCGTGGCTGAAAAGTCTTCTGCGGCCGCCATTCCTGTGGGTTGAAGGGTTAGATCGAGTTTTCCGTCGGGCCGAACATTGTGGATATATGCCTTCATTCGGTCGCCTGTGTGCACATATTTGTAAACTTGGTTTTGATAAACAAGGCCTGGATATTGATTGTTTACAATGGCTTTGAAGCCCAAATCAGTCTTTTGCCAGATGAGAATCTCTACTTCTTGATTGCGTTTAAAGCCTGCTTTTGCAACGTCATTACCGAGAAAATGCTCCACCTTTGCACTGGCAACGATGCGATAACTATCTTCGTCAATGTACACATATACGATATAACTGTCGCCAATCTCCATGCGTTTTTTCTGTTCACGGAATGGACAAAAGAGGTCTTTGGTTAGTCCCCAGTTCAGAAAAGCGCCGTATTCATTGACCCAAGCGCATTCCAAGTAGGCGAAATCTCCCATTTTTGCCAATGGTTTTTCAGTCGTTGCGATGGGGCGTTCGTCTTGATCTAAGTAGATGAAACATTCGATTTCGTCGCCAGGTTTAGCCCCCTTCAGGAACGTATTTCTGGGGCATCAGTATCTCACCTTCACGTCCTCCGTCCATGTAAAGCCCAAAAACTTCACCAAATCCTTCGCGACGTGCCACCTCTTTTACGCGTAAAACATTATATTCTCCAAGTTTAATCTCGTTTGCCATAGCGTTTGTTTGTTTATCAATCACAAAGATAATCATTTCTGTTTGATTGTCTATCGATTTATGAAAACTTTGAAATGATGAATAGAAAAAAATGAATGTAGGATGGGTTTTCAGTCAATCAAGGTTTTCATACCTAACCAACAAGAAACGAAAAAGCCGAAACTCTAACCCGAGCTTCGACCTCATCTATTTCTAACTAAAAACCTTTCTAAACAAATGGTAACCTCACGGTCTCCATTGTTATCTACGAAACAATCTGTTAAAAATTACCTTAAACCTAATAACTAAAACCTAAAATCTATTACTACTAACCTAAACAATCTATTAACCTTTTGATGATGCAAAGGTAGAAAGATTAATTTCATGTTGCAACTTTACGTGTGATTTTCATGCAATCTGACGCGTTTTCTTGACCTAAATCAACGTGTTGTGTTCGTACACACATTCAATTTTCAGGTTTCTTCGTGTTTGTCTACATTGAACATTGTATGAAAATACATCATTGAATGCCTTTTTATATCTATTTCTTGTTGGGTAATGGTATTTTGATTTCATAGGTTTTGTAGTTTTATGCTTAGTGTTTGGTGTTGTCAAAACGATTTGTTTATGATGTTGTTCAGGTGCATATATATAATAAGGTGTAATTTTTGTGTTTGAACATAGGGAAGAAGTGTGATGCGTGGATAGTCAAAGCGTCTTGTGGTTACTTTTTAAGCATTAACCTTTTTGCTTTTTTAGTTTTTACGTATCTTTGCAGAAAGTAAGTAAAAAGAGAATGAGAGTATTGATTATAAATACGAGTGAGCATACAGGCGGGGCTGCTGTTGCGGCCAATCGCCTAATGGATGCGCTCAACAACAATGGCGTAAAAGCCAAGATGTTGGTGCGCGATAAGCTCACAGATGATATTACAGTAGTTGGACTTAAACACAAATTGCTCAACTATTGGCGTTTTCTTTGGGAGCGTTGGTGCTTGTTTTGTCACCTACATTTCAAGCGGACGCATCTCTTTGAGATAGATATGGCCAACACAGGAACGGATGTTACGCGTCTGCCTGAGTTCAAAGAAGCCGATGTTATCCATCTTTCGTGGATTAATCAAGGGATGCTTTCTCTTAAAGATATACGCAAAATACTCGATAGCGGTAAGCCCGTGGTGTGGACGATGCACGATATTTGGCCGGCTACTGGCATTTGTCATGTTGCATTAAACTGCCGTCGTTATCAAACCTCTTGTGGCTATTGTCGCCTCCTTCCCCATGGAGGATCTGTGCATGACCTGTCATATCAGGTTTTCAAACGCAAGAAAAGTCTGTTGAATAGACGAACAATCTCGTTTGTAACCTGTAGTAAATGGTTGGAGAAGGAGGCTAAAAAGAGTGCCATTCTGTATGGGCAGCCGATTTGTTCGATACCAAATCCCATTGATACACATGTCTTTCGACCTATTGATCGCAAGTTAGCTCGTCAGCGTGCAAGGATACCTCAAGACATGAAGGTGATTCTTTTTGCAGCCCAACGCATAATAAACGAAAACAAAGGGATATTTTATCTTATTGAAGCCTGCCACAAAATGGCGGCTGAACACCCAGAAATTGTGCATAAAACCTTTGTTGCTGTGCTCGGCGGAGGTAAGGGAAATATTGGTGATGTCTTTGATTTCTGTACGGGAAAATTAGGATATGTGAATGACACTCGACAGCTTGTAGACATCTATAACGCTGCCGATGTATTTGTGTTACCCTCACTTTCCGAGAATCTTCCTAACACAATAATGGAAGCAATGGCTTGCGGAGTGCCCTCTGTTGGCTTTAATGTTGGTGGTATTCCCGAAGAAATAGACCATAAGAAAAATGGATATGTGGCAGCATATCGCGATGTTGATGACCTTGCCAAAGGGTTATACTGGGTGCTTTATGAGGCAGATTATGATGCTTTGAGCCGTGAAGCGGTGCACAAGGTCGTTACAAACTATTCGCAACATGCCGTGGCAATGAAGTATATTGAAGTCTATAATGAGGCTATTGCACTTAAAAACTTTCACTTATGATACGCTTTTCTATTATTACTTGCACTTATCAGGCTGCATCAGAACTACCGAAAACGCTCAAAAGTGTACTGCATCAGCGCTATCGTCACGTTGAACATATTATCATAGATGGTGCTTCTACGGATGGAACGAAAGACATTGTGGAGCGTTATATCCAAGCCAATGACGACAATGAAGATTGTATTCATCGTGTTGTTTTCGTTTCTGAACCAGACAAAGGGCTGTATGATGCAATGAATAAAGGCCTGGAAAAGGCAACGGGCAATTATGTTGTGTTTCTTAATGCCGGTGACACCTTTCCTTCGACAGATACCCTTGAGCATATCGCGGGATGTGTTGGAGAAGGTGAAGCGCATCCCGGTGTGCTCTATGGTGATACAGATATTGTCGATGATACAGGTCGTTTCTTGCGTCGTCGCCGTCTATCTCCTCCACGAAAACTTACTTGGCGTTCGTTCCGTAACGGCATGTTAGTGTGTCATCAAGCGTTTTATGTACGCGCGGATATAGCCAAATCTATTCCTTACGACACGCATTATAAGTACTCAGCAGACGTGGATTGGTGTATTAAAGTGATGAAAAAGGCAGCCCAACAACACATGACTTTGCGCAATGTTAACGCTGTAATTGCTAACTATCTTGACGGGGGACTGAGTGTCAAAAACCACAAAGCATCACTTAAAGAGCGTTTCCATGTGATGCAATCTCATTATGGTTTACTCACAACGCTAATCTTTCATTTTTGGTTTTTAATACGAAGTGTAATTCAAAAATAGCGTTAAAATAGTGAATTTACTTATATTTTCTTTGTTATTCTGATGAATAACTGTATATTTGCAAACGTTAAATATAAAAGAAATGAGTATGAAAAAGATTGTATTATGCGCAGTTTTAGCATTAGCTTCATTTGGTATTGCAAACGCACAGAAGGTTAAAACCGTAGAAAAAGAAGTAAAAGAACAAGTTAAGAAGGATGCAAAGCAGTTTAAGTCTGATGCAAAAAAGACCGGCGAAGAAATCGGTGATGCAGCTAAGAAGGCTTATAACGGCACAAAGAATGAGGTGAAGAAGCTTGAAAAAGATGTAAAGAAAGACTGCAAGAAGGACTGCAAAGCTAAGAAAGAAGCAAAGAAAGCTTGCTGCAAGGAAAGCAAACCTGAAGCTAAGAAGTGCTGTAAGAAGGAAGCAAAGAAGGCTTGCTGCAAGAAATAAGCTAAGTAGTAAAAAACTGAAAGCAAATAAATAATGATGAGTTTTAGGCTTGCTTGGCAATGAGACAAGACTGAAACACAACAAATGATGAGTACCGAAACGTGTCGAAATGCATGGTTCGGTACTTTGTTTTTGTGTACATGGTGATATGGTGGATGTTGATAGTTGTTCGTATTAGTGTTTCTTCATCGTATAACTGCCCCTATATATATAAGGTATAGGTGAGACTTTGTTTTATTGGTCAAGGTTCATCATGATACAAGTCTTTGCATTTTAGTCCATAACAGTTATAGATGTAGTTTGTGACTTATTGTGGGTAGTGAGCAATAGTGCATATAGTGGGGTACTCATGTGTAAGGATAGAACGTGCTTGTAGGGCAGAAGTCGTGGCAAATTCGTGGGGCGTAACTTAAGGAAATGATTCATGTGGCATTTTATTCAGCGTCATACGGGTTGTTGTTCCAGCTTCTGACAAGTTTTAAAAGATAAGCTTTTGCCTGTTTGTTCCTTACTTTTTGGATGTCGTTTTCAATCATTTCACGTGGTAATTGGCGCTTCTTGTCCTTGTAATGCATAGCCCAATAGTAATTGTCGCGTATCTTATTAGAGAGTCGTTCATGCCCGCGGTGGTCGTAAATCCACTGCCAATAAGCGCCCATGTCGTGTTGTTTGCGTAGATATTCGTAGGAAAAACGGCCACCGGGTGTTTCTAATCGGCACAACATTCCTGTTGGTAAGATTTCCTGATAGTTGTTCATGAGAGGGCAGACTTCGTAGGTTTGTGACCAGGGATAAGCGGAAATGTCGCGTGAAGGCGTAGCTACGGGATGATTGGCTGTGCGTTTGAGTAACTTGAAATGATGGTTCTTAACTACATATTTCCAGCAGATGGTGTCGTTTTTTGTAGTACAATAAACTTCAAAATGCCGTGCATCCATACGATGATATCGGCCGTATGTTGCTGTAAGACTATCAATATAGACAGATGGTTTGATGACTTTCGGTTGGTGGGTTGATGGTTTTAAGGGTTCATTCCAATAGCCGAGTTCAACACGATCGAGCCTCTTTCCTTCATCATTATATAAATATAGCTCAACCATCCCATGATAAGCGAAAGCCAAAGCATAGTCATTCGCGAAGCGTTGGACCGATAAAATGCGATCTGGAAAGCTATCAATGGCGTTGCCTTTCAATTGCATCACCTGTGCACCCGTAAGCCAAAGGCCGCGTGAATCGTCGGTTAAAGGCTGGGGAATAGAATCCATTAGCAAACTGTCAGCATTGATATCGAGAGCTTGTAAGAAAGGAATCTTCGATTGATGACAGCCGAAGAGTGTTGCGATAATAATAGAAAAAAGGACTAAATGCTTGAGTTTCATAACGTAATATATGATTAATGCAAAGATAGAAAATAATTCTTTGAATCATATTTCCTTTTGATTTTTTTGTATATATCAAGGAGAAAAATTAACTTTGTCATTGATTTCTATGGATGATTACATTTTGGTGATGTTGGCACCCGATAGTTTTCGTAATATGAAATAATTAGAGAATCATCTTAAAATATTTGTTTTTTTTCTAAGAATATGGTGGAACAATTACAACCCTACATGGCAATTGCCTTGAAACTCATTACGGGTATGATTGGCATTCTTGTGTTTTTACGCATTGCAGGCAAGGCGCAGATGGCACAGATTACGCCGCTTGACACTGTAAGTGCATTCGTTATTGGTGCCTTAGTCGGTGGTGTTCTTTACAATCCTGATATGTCTATGTGGCATATTTTGTTTGCTTTGGCCGTGTGGACAGCCTTTAATATGTTTGTCAGAGTTTGTATGCGCTCAGCCCGTTTGCGTCATCTGATTAAAGGAGAAAGTTCATATCTCGTGAGAGATGGCTATATAAACTTCAAAGCTTTCAAGCGAAACAGCTTGGAAATGGAGCAATTCCGCATGCTGTTACGGCAGAAAGGAATCTTCTCTATGTTTGATGTTGATGATGTTTTATTTGAGACTAATGGTGCAGTGACAGTGCTTCCGCCAGGTAGAACGGCTTATTCTCACTTGCTTGTCAATAATGGTGAGATTGTGGAGAGAACGCTTTTGCAATGTAATAAGACGCGTGAGTGGGTGTTACGCTATATCAAGAGTAATGGCTTTAAGAGTCCTTCAGAACTATTTTGCATGGAGTGGACTCCACGAAAAGGTTTTTATTTTGTCACTTTCAGTGGCAATGTGCGTCGTGGAAAGGAAGAAGTTGCTGCCGAGAATATAGAAAATGAGTCGCAAGCTTAATTGATTCTGTTCGTAGATTAAGGTGCGAACTTGATATTGAATAAAGGGCTTTTGTCTGGTGTTCTGCAATAATTAAGGCATATTTTGTTATGAGGAATGCGCGAAAGGGTGTTCCTCTATTTTGTTAGCTAAAGCAAATTGTTGTCCTCTTCATTAGAGTCGGTGCAGTGCAGGCTAAAGGGTGACTTCTTAACCCGTTTTATTTTATCTACTTTTATGATTCATGATGTATCTTGGCTTGTAGGGACTGATTTCATGAAATGAATAATATTAATAATTAATAATATTGTTAAATATTCGTAATCAGAATGCTTTTGTCTGCTAATGCTTTTCGGTTCTTCCTATAAAATATGTATCTTTGCAAACCGATTACTGGGAGAGCGCTTGGAATTCCCAGTAGTTTAGCAGTGTTAATAGCCTTTTCTTTGGCCAGATTAGGCGGTTAGTGAATCTGTTAAACAACAGAACGTAAAGCTGTGGATGGTCTCTTTTAGACTGGAGGCGCCGCGAGGTTTCTGTTATCATTGATTGATTTATAAGTTTTTTAGTAGTTAAATTAAGTTTTAAAAATGGACACTTTAAGTTACAAAACTATTTCCGCAAACAAGGAAACAGCTAAGAAAGAGTGGGTGGTTGTTGATGCCAGCGATCAGATTGTAGGTCGTTTTTGCTCTAAAGTAGCTAAACTTCTCCGCGGAAAGTACAAACCAAACTTCACTCCTAACGTAGATTGTGGAGACAATGTAATCATTATCAACGCCGCAAAGGTAGTCTTCTCAGGTAAGAAAGAGACTGATAAGGTTTACACACGTTATACTGGTTACCCAGGTGGACAGCGTTTTAATACACCCGCAGAGCTACGTACTCGTGCCAATGGTGTAGACAAAATGATTCGTCATGCGGTTAAAGGTATGTTGCCAAAAGGCCGTCTTGGTCGCGCATTGATGGACAACCTTTACGTATTCGAAGGCGCAGAGCACAACAAAGAGGCTCAGAAACCAAAATCAATCGATATTAACCAGTATAAATAATTAAGGATAAAGATGGAAGTAATAAATGCAATTGGTCGCCGCAAGAGCGCAGTAGCTCGTGTTTACCTTTGTGAAGGTACCGGTAAGATCATTATAAATAAGAAAGAATTAACAGAATTCTTCCCTTCAGCTATTCTGCAGTATGTGGTTAAACAGCCATTGATGTTGGTAGAAGCTGATGGTAAATACGATATAAAGGCAAACCTTGATGGTGGTGGTTTCACTGGTCAGAGCCAGGCATTACGCCTTGCTATCGCTCGTGCTCTTGTCAAAGTGAACGCTGAAGACAAGAAAGTCTTGAAGGATGCAGGCTTCCTTACTCGCGATAGTCGTGCTGTTGAGCGTAAGAAACCAGGTCAACCAAAGGCACGTCGCCGCTTCCAGTTCAGCAAGCGTTAAGCCTTGTTCTTTGGATATTGGATACAAATCATCGAATGTTTTGTTTATATCCTGAGCGACAATGGCTCACAAGAGCTATTCGTTTGGTATGATTCAAAATTCAGAAACAACGATCCAATATTCAGGAACCATCTCGTTTAGTATCTAAACCAGGCAGACTCTGCGCGCCGATACGCTCATAGTGTGGTATAGAAGCAGATTACTGTCGGGCTGATTCTGAGCAAAAGAGGTCTGTTATCCATAATTGTTATGCGGTATACAGGCTGAAAGAATTAAAAAAGAAAGTAAACAATAAAAATTAAAAAGAGAAATGTCAAGAACTAATTTCGACCAATTACTCCAGGCAGGTTGCCACTTTGGTCACCTCAAACGCAAGTGGAATCCAGCTATGGCTCCTTATATCTTCATGGAGCGCAATGGTATTCATATCATCGATCTAAACAAAACTGTTGCTAAAATCGATGAAGCTGCAGAGGCATTAAAGGCAATCGCTAAGTCAGGCAAGAAGATTCTGTTTGTCGCTACTAAAAAACAAGCTAAAGATATCGTAGCTGATAAGGCCGCATCTGTTAATATGCCATACGTAAACGAGCGCTGGGCAGGTGGTATGTTGACCAACTTCCCAACAATTCGTAAGGCTGTTAAGAAAATGACAAACATCGACAAGCTGATGAACGATGGTACTTTCTCTAACCTTTCTAAGCGTGAGTTGTTGCAGATTACACGCCAACGCGCTAAATTGGAGAAGAACCTTGGCTCAATTGCTGACTTGACTCGTCTGCCAAGTGCACTTTTCGTTATTGACGTAATGAAAGAGCACATCGCAGTGAAAGAGGCAAACCGTCTTGGAATTCCAGTCTTTGGTATTGTTGATACAAACTCAGATCCTAATAATATCGACTTCGTTATTCCTGCAAACGATGACGCTAAGGACAGCGTAGAGACTATTCTCACTGCTGTTTGTGGTGCTATTGCTGAGGGTCTTGAAGAGCGTAAGGCTGAAAAAGCAGATGAAAAGGCTTCCGCTGAACAGGCAGAAGAGGCTGCTGAAGTAAAGAAACGTACTCGCAAGGCACGTAAGGAAGAAGCAGCTCCTGCTGCAGAAGCTGAGGCTGAAAAGGCTGAGTAATCGCATAGAGGGTCTTATTTGATAGGGTAGGATGCCATAAATCCCTATGCACTATCAATGAGACCTTTTTCTTTTTTCAAACAAATTAATAAAAGAAATAATAGATTATGGGTATTTTAATAGAAGATATCAAGAAGCTTCGTGCTATGACTGGTGCTGGCTTGGCTGACGTAAAAAAGGCTCTAACAGAGGCCGCTGGTGACTTTGATAAGGCTAAGGAGCTGCTCCGTGAGCGTGGTTTGGCTATTGCTGCAAAGCGTTCTGACCGCGAAACTTCAAATGGTTGTGTCCTCGTTAAGAGCGTTCCTGGCTTTGCTGCCATGGTAGCTGTTAAGTGTGAGACCGACTTTGTGGCTGCAGGTAAAGACTTTATACAGCTCACACAGGAAATACTTGATGCAGCAGTTGCTGCAAAATGCAAGACTCTTGATGAGGTTAAGGCACTCAAGTTGGCTAATGGTGACGACGCAGCTACGGCAGTTCAGCACCGTTCTGGTATCACTGGAGAGAAGATGGAGATAGATGGTTATAACTTCCTTGAGGGAGATAACATCTCTGTTTATGACCACATGGGTCGTCATACCTTAGCAACTATGGTTCAACTCAATGCAAACAACGAGGAAGCTGGACATAAGGTTGCAATGCAGGTTGCCGCAATGAAGCCTGTTGCTCTTGATGAAGCATCTGTTCCTCAGTCTGTAAAGGATGAAGAATTCAAGGTTGCTGTTGAGAAGACTAAAGAGGAAATGGTTGAGAAAGCAGTTAATGCTGCACTCAAAAAAGCTGGTATCAACCCTGCACATGTAGACTCAGAAGATCATATCGAGAGTAATACGAAGAAGGGATGGCTTACACAAGAGGACGCTGATAAAGCCAGAGAAATCAAGAAAACCGTTGGCGAAGAGAAGGCTGCAAGCCTCAATGAGCAGATGATTCAGAACATTGCAAAGGGTCGTTTGAACAAGTTCTTCAAAGACAACTGCTTGGTTGATCAGGAGTTCCAGTTCTCTGAAGGTGACAAAATCAGTGTTGGTGAGTGGTTGAAGCAGCAAGGTGATTTGAAGATTGTTGCTTACAAGCGCTTTACTCTCGCTGCAGAATAATCGCACTTCTATTTCAATTAAAAAGATAAATGGGTGGTTTGCCTCGTGCGAACCACCTTTTTTATGTCCCGAAATCATACGTTTGTCAGCCGTAAAACATTCAAAAGGCATCGCGGTGCTTGGTGTTTTCAGTGCGTATCATGTAGACTTCTGACGCAATTCTCTATCAAATTTCTATTTGATGTTGTTTAATTCATAGCATGAAAAAGAGTGTTTTCTCTGGTAGTTAAATAACGAGTAAAACCTCATAAAATAGTTTTGTTTTACCCATATAACTGTTATCCTCTTATTGGTTGAATCCTATTGTTTTCTCATTCGCGTCATTTTACGTGGTAATTTGACGCATTTTGGCGTATGATATGCATCATTTCACCGAATAAACTGCACCTAATTACATCGTCGTTTGCCATAAATCATTATGCTTCTTAATAGCAATAATGACAACACTCTCAATTAACTTATTTATTTTCACATGCAATGAATCAATGCTTTCAAAATAAAATCGGTCGCAAATCAAATGAGTTTGCGACCGATTTCCTATGATTTTATCTGTTGAAATTATAGTGCTGTAGGCAAGATTGTTGAGCGGATAATGAAGTAACTCAGTATACCTGCAAGATAACCTAACAGGGCTATCCAGCTAATGCGTTTCATATACCAACCGAAAGTAATCTTTTCTAATCCCATAACTACTACTCCGGCAGCGCTTCCTATGATGAGAATGCTGCCACCAACTCCGGCACAATAGGCCAACAACTGCCAGAAAACACCATCTACAGCCATGTCACCTAACGCTTCAACGGGATACATTCCCATACATCCTGCGACAAGAGGCACGTTGTCAACGATGCTTGAAAGGATACCAATAATACCCGTAACAAGATAATGATTCTTATTAAATATAGTGTTAAGTGCACCTCCCATAGAAGTGAGTACACCAATTTCTTCGAGACAAGACACAGCCATCAGGATGCCAAGGAAGAACAAAATGGTGCTCATATCAATGCGACTCAGCAAATTGGAAACACGCTTTTGGAATGTCATTTCTTTCTGATGGCGATGCAGTTTGCGGTAGAACACCTCGGTAACTGTCCATAAAACACCGAGAACAAGAAGGATTCCAACGAATGGGGGTAGGTGAGTTATCGACTTGAATACTGGCACAAACATCAGTCCTCCCACGCCAATGATGAAGATAATCTTGCGTTCTGAGCTCGTAAATTCAAGCACTTCACCATCTCGAACGTCGTAAGGTTGTGAGCTTTCTTGCTTGAGTTCACCCTTTAGTTGCTGTTGAAGTATCAGCACAGGGATAAGGAGTGAGATGACAGAAGGAATGAAAATCTCGCTGATTACGCCTAAAGCCGTAATCACACCCTTATTCCATAACATGATAGTTGTGACGTCTCCGATGGGCGAAAATGCACCTCCTGAGTTGGCAGCGATAATGACTAAAGACGCATATATGAGTCGATCTTTGTGATCATGAACAAGCTTTCGCAGAATCATAATCATCACAATGGCCGTTGTTAAGTTATCAAGTATGGCCGAAAGAAAGAAGGTCATGAAGGCAATCTTCCACAAAAGAGCGCGCTTACTCTTAGTACTCATGCGGGTTTGTACCCAATTGAATCCCCCGTTTGGTCGACAATCTCAACAATTGTCATTGCTCCCATGAGGAAAAACAACGTTGTTGAGGTGCTTCCTAAATGGTGTTCAATGGCGGCATTCACAGCATTTGTAAGCGCATTACCAGTCAATCCGGGGAGATAAATGCCAGGATTAACCATGAAAAGTGTCCAGCATGCCACGAACATCAGCAGTGCGATAGCAGCCTTGTTGACTTTCGTGATACTTTCAAGGGCAATAAACATGTAGCCAACTACAAATACCACGATAATTAGAACAGTTAAAGTTGTCATTTTATTATATATATTTAATTCTGCATAAGCACTGCAAAGTTAAGAAAAAAAAACATTATTAGCCACGATAATTTGAAATTAAAACATTATCTTTGTAGCATGAATTCACAGCCAGAGAACAGCATTAGAATGAGCGAGAACATCGTCGTTGCTGATGCAGATTACTTAGATTCGGTCGTATTTGACCTCATTGTGAACTTCGAACGCATGATAGGCAGGCCACTACCGAAGGCAGATTTGAGTCAGTGGGCTGTCTGTATGGCGCTTGATGGCGGTGTGCGTGCAGGGAAAAATGATGTTCAAGTGGTTCTTGTTCATGATGAAAAGCATAAAGAAATGGATAATTTCAAGCCGTCAAACTATGAACATGACCTCCATGCACGTGCTTTTTCAGATGACTATTTGGGTGAATTCACGATAACTTCTGTGGCATTAGGCGATGCTATCAGTAAGGAAGAATATTTTGAAAACGTGCTCCACACACTCCTTGATCATAAGGAAGTGCATCGCATAATGTTAGTTCCCGACAGCGAACATGGTGATGCTTATGACCGCATTCGTCATCTTTTGCAACGTGTAGACGATGATAATAAGCGCATAACGCTATTTGCTATGCAGCCCATGGAAGGCGGAAACTTCCGTCAAGAGATATTAGGCTATTCGTTGATGAACGCATTAGGCATCAAAGCTGAAGAAATAAAATAAAGAGATATGAGTAGAATTTTGATGATAGGTGCTGGCGGTGTAGCCACCGTTGCAGCCTTTAAGATGGCACAGAACAGTGAAATCTTCTCTGAATTGATGATTGCCAGTCACCACAAAGCTAAGTGTGATCGACTCGTTCAGGCAATACATGCGAAAGGATATAAGTTGGATATCAAGACCGCTGAAGTCGATGCAGATGATGTTGAACAACTAAAAGTACTGTTCAATGACTATAAACCCGAGCTGGTTGTAAACCTTGCATTGCCCTATCAAGACCTAACCATCATGGAAGCATGCTTGGCTTGTGGCTGCAACTATCTTGATACAGCAAACTATGAGCCTAAGGATGAGGCACATTTTGAGTATTCTTGGCAGTGGGCTTATAAGGAAAAGTTTGAGCAAGCAGGGCTAACAGCAATCTTAGGTTGTGGATTTGACCCCGGTGTTTCAGGCATATTTACGGCTTATGCAGCTAAACATTACTTCGATGAGATACAATATCTCGACATTGTTGATTGCAATGCAGGAAACCACCACAAAGCTTTCGCGACGAATTTTAACCCGGAAATCAACATCAGAGAGATTACACAGAAGGGCCTTTACTATAAAGATGGCGAATGGATTGAAACCGAACCATTAGCTGTTCACCAAGATATTACGTACCCAAACATAGGTCCTCGCGATAGTTATCTTATGCATCATGAAGAACTTGAGTCTTTAGTTAAGAACTATCCGACCATAAAACAAGCTCGCTTTTGGATGACTTTCGGACAGCAATATCTTAATTATCTCGACGTGATTCAGAACATAGGAATGGCTCGAATAGATGAAGTGGAGGTAGAAGCTCCATTGGTTGATGACCCAACGAAGACCGCAAAGGTGAAAATTGTGCCTTTACAATTCCTCAAAGCTGTGCTACCTAATCCCCAAGATTTAGGCGAAAACTATGATGGAGAGACTTCTATTGGTTGCCGAATCCGTGGACTTAAGGATGGAAAGGAACGCACTTATTATGTTTATAACAACTGTAAACATCAGGAAGCATATAGAGAAACCGGCATGCAGGGAGTCAGTTATACGACTGGAGTGCCTGCAATGATTGGCTCAATGATGTTACTAAAGGGTATTTGGAAACGTCCGGGAGTGTGGAATGTAGAGGACTTCAACCCCGATCCATTTATGGATGAGCTCAACAAACAAGGGCTTCCATGGCATGAAGTGTTTGATGGTGACTTAGAACTCTAATCTATATACGGGACAGCTTGTCTCATTTAATGATATAAATCCTAACAAATATGGCAAAAGAAACAGAGGCTAACCAGCAAAGTGAGAAGCTAAAAGCTTTGCAGGCAGCAATGTCTAAGATAGAAAAAGACTTTGGAAAAGGTTCTATTATGCGTATGGGCGACGAACAAATTGAAAATGTTGACGTCATCCCTTCAGGCAGTATAGGACTCAATGTGGCACTCGGTGTGGGCGGATACCCACGTGGTCGTATCATCGAAATATATGGACCTGAGTCATCAGGAAAGACTACTTTGGCGCTACATGCAATCGCAGAAGCGCAAAAAATGGGGGGCATTGCAGCCTTCATTGATGCAGAACACGCTTTTGATCGCTTCTATGCAGAGAAACTTGGGGTTGATGTTGACAACCTTTGGATAAGCCAACCCGACAATGGGGAACAGGCGTTACAGATTGCCGACGAGCTAATTCGCTCAAGTGCAATTGATATTCTCGTTGTCGATTCAGTCGCTGCGCTGACTCCAAAGAAAGAGATTGAGGGCGACATGGGTGATAATGTCGTCGGACTTCAAGCGCGTTTGATGAGTCAAGCCTTACGAAAGCTAACGTCAACGATAAGTAAAACCAACACATGTTGTATCTTTATTAATCAACTTCGCGAGAAGATTGGCGTGATGTTTGGTAGTCCTGAGACCACAACGGGCGGCAATGCACTTAAGTTTTATAGTAGTGTTCGTCTCGACATTCGACGCGTTACAAGTCTTAAAGACGGTGATAACATCATAGGAAATCAAGTGAGAGTGAAGGTTGTAAAGAATAAAGTTGCACCTCCATTCCGCAAGGTTGAGTTCGAAATTCTATTCGGAGAAGGAATCAGTAAGGTAGGAGAAATCCTCGATCTTGGCGTTGAATATGGTATAATTCAAAAGAGTGGAAGCTGGTTTAGCTATAATAGTTCGAAGCTTGCACAAGGCCGTGACGCCACAAAGAACTTGCTTCGAGATAATCCAGAGCTTTGCGATGAGCTTGAAGGACAAATCCGTCAGGCCATCGAAGAGAAGAAAGAATAAGATAAAAGAATAGCAATCGTTGTAGCTCGGATATGAAATCATTTCATGTCCGAGCTTTTTTTGTGTCGTTGTTTCTATCTGTTAAATTTCCTTTTTGCGTAACAACCAATTAGAATTATCGTTATATTTGTTGCAAAATTCTATTACTATTAACTTTAATAACGAAAGGAACACGGCTATGAAGATTGGAATTCCACGCGAGATTAAGAACAATGAGAACCGTGTAGGCATGACTCCTACGGGTGTAAATGAACTTTCTAAGCACGGACATGAAGTCTATGTGCAACACAATGCAGGGAAAAATAGTGGCTTCTCTGATGCAGATTATGAGGCGGTTGGCGCTAAAATTCTTCCTGATATCGCTGCAGTTTATGCCGAGGCAGACATGATTTTGAAGGTGAAAGAGCCTATCCCATCTGAATATTCGCTTGTGCGTGAGAACCAAGTGGTATTCACTTACTTCCATTTTGCCTGTGATCGAGCGCTCACCGAGGCTATGATGAAGAGCAAAGCTGTGTGTATTGCTTACGAAACGGTGCAGCTTTCTGATGGCTCTTTGCCTTTACTTGTACCGATGAGTGAGGTTGCTGGTCGCATGGCGGTACTCAATGGGGCACATTATCTGCAAACAACGAAGGGCGGAAATGGTAAACTTATCTGTGGCGTTCCTGGTGTTTTGCCGGCTCGAGTGCTTGTCCTTGGTGGTGGAACTGTGGGAGAAGCTGCCGCAAGAATGGCCGCAGGACTCGGTGCTGAGGTTACTATTGCTGATGTTTGTCTGCCCCGTTTGCGCCGGTTGGGCATTGATTTGCCTGCCAATGTGCATACACTTTATTCGACATCTTATAACATTCGTCAGCAACTTCCCGTCACTGATCTTGTCATTGGCGCTGTTCTTGTACCCGGAGATAAGGCACCTAAGCTCATCACTCGTGACATGTTGAAACTCATGAAGCCTGGATCTGTACTCGCAGATGTGGCTATTGACCAGGGCGGATGCTTCGAAACATCTCATCCAACATCTCATTCTGAGCCGGTATATGACGTGGATGGCATCATACATTATTGTGTGGCGAACATCCCAGGAGCGGTTCCCAATACCTCAACTTCGGCCTTAACAAACGCTACTTTGCGTTATGCTATAGCCTTGGCTGATAAGGGTTGGCAGCAGGCTTGCCGTGAAGACGAAGCGCTTCTCAAGGGCGTTAACATCGTAAATGGCTGCATTACCTATAAGGCGGTGGCCGATGTGTTTGGTCTCGACTGCCATTCGGCAATTTAATTCGGCTGTAAACGATATTTCATAAGATATAAAAACGAATAATAGTTTATTTATTTCGGCTTAAAAAACATCCCTCATTCCTCCCCAACGTGGGAAGAATGGGGATATAAAAGGGTTGTAGAGACGTTATATTTGCAATCCTTCTTACCTTTGCAGCGCTGGTGATTAGCTTGCAAATTTGTAAGTTTTGTATCACGATTTCTAAGTGCTTTTCATTCTATTATATAGAGAATGAAATGTGTTTTTTGTGTAGTTTTAGAATGTTTTTGTAGGAATGCTTCCGTTATCACGATGAACAAAAGCGTTCGTTTGTAGCCATAGTAAGCATGGTTACCTCTGTTTGGCTGGGTGAAATGCGTCATATTATCGTGTAATCTCTATTGTTTTACATCACGATTTGCCTCATTTCACCTTGTAATCTATATCTAACTGCAACATCCTTATTATCAGTTTGTTACACCGTTTATTATCATAGAATGAGTGGAATACATTAGAATGAATAATCACACCATAGCATTTATCCGCAGATTGAAAAGACGTTCGTCATCAATACCATTTATGTTATAATGATTTACCTATGAATGTGTTTCCCATTATGAATGTTACAACCACGCAACGCCATGAATTTTATGCCAATATTTGAATGAATGTATATTCCATTATGAATGTTACAACGACGCAACGCCGTGGTTATTATGCCTATATCCCCATGAATGTATTTTGCAATAAAAATGCCCTTATGGTGCAACGCCGTAGGTGTTGTTCTTTTGATAGCCCAGGGTTGGCGAGGAACGAGCCTACCCTGGGTAAGCATTCGCAAGGGGATTCAACGCCATAGGTGTTGAGCTTTTTTTGAGAAAGCAGGCTTATAACGAGGATATTCATGGCGGATTACGCTTAGAAAGTGTAACACTGATGGCGTTGAAACCTTCTTTTTATAACATGAATAATGTCAATACACACCTGAATTAATGTCAATTTACGTCAAATAATATGATGTTTATGACACAGGATTGGCCATTTCAAATGAAACGCCGTGGGTTTTTATGGGGAAAAAGAAATGGAATAGTAACGTCATAAATTGCTATATAGCACATGAACGCAGCTATTCCATGGTGTGATAAAAATGATTCAGCCCCATTTGTTGGGGCTGTTCATTATGAGTATCTTAGGATCATGCCTGGTCGAACGCGTGAGTTTGCACTCAGATGGTTAAGACTGCAAATCTTCTCTACAGTCACACCACGCAGTTTTGCGATAGAAGCGATGGTCTCACCTGACTTAACTTTGTGATAGAGCAAATCTTCATTGTCTGACGAATGCTTTTTGTTATAGGTGCCAAGTTCGCCATTTTGGACGAGATCGCGCGTGTAACCACCATTTCCTATCTTACCTCTTAGGCGGGTAGCTTCGGCAGATAGTTCATCGTATGTATTGACATTATAAACAAAGTAGTCGCCCGTTACGTCCTGGTTACGGAAGTCAAACATCAAGGCGGGATTCAAAGCGACTCCACAAAGACGTGTTTCAAAGTGGAGATGTGAGCCAGTACTGCGCCCCGTATTACCTCCAAGACCGATGATATCGCCTGCACGCACGACCTGATTTTCCGTGACAAGTTGTTCTGAAAGGTGGCCATATATCGTCTCAAGTCCATTGGGATGTCGTATAACGATATACTTTCCGTAGCCTCCTGCCTCGTATCTTACGATGCGAACCTTGCCACTAAAGGCGGCGCGGATAGTGTCTCCAATATATACTTTGATGTCTAATCCCTTGTGTTGACGGCCCCATCGGCTACCAAAGTTACTCGTAACGACGCGACTATTGGTAGGCATGCTGAAGTGACGGAGGTCTATTTTGAAAGTATCGGGCATTTCTGTACGACGATGTGCATAGCGATTGTCCCAGTCGTTATAAAGACTTGCTGCGGGCGATTGTTCCTGTTCGCGTTCAACAATGCTACGAAGTACGAGCGTGTCTACGGCTTTCATCTTGCGATCTACAGGGGCTTGACGTGCTAAAAGGTCTTGCGCTTGCACAGAAGTTGGCAGAGATACCAATGCAAACAATAATCCTATCGTAAATATTCCAATACTTTTTCTTAAACTCATAATATGGTTTTTAGGTCCGAATAAGCTTCAGATTAACTAAAAAAGCAATCTAAATTTATCAAACAACGAATGAAAGAAGTTCATCGATTGTAGTTAAAAGCGTTACAAAGATATGCAAAAAATCACCAGTTTGTATGCTTGTTAACGTATTTTGTTACAAATTTAACACAATCAAAAAAGCCATTTTATCTCATAATTCGTTTGTATATGGGGGATTTCAAGAGATTGATGACCAATTAATATTAGTTTTTCTTAACTCTTTTAGATGCTCCCATAGGAGCTGATATTCTACCTTTTGGCACGTCGGATCATGCTCAATGATCTTCTGTGCCTCATCACGTGCGAGCTGAACTAACTGCCCATCGCGTGCAATATCAGCGATTTTGAGGTCAAAAGCGATTCCACTTTGCTGCGTTCCCTCAAGATCTCCCGGACCACGGAGCTTCAAATCGGCCTCAGCTATACGGAAACCATCGTTTGTTTCGCACATAATGTCGATGCGTTTCGTGTTTCTTCGCTCATTTTATAACTTGTAACGAGGATACAATAGGATTGTTTTGCACCCCGACCGACGCGTCCTCGCAACTGATGGAGTTGGGAAAGACCAAATCGTTGGGCGTCAAGAATGACCATTACAGAGGCATTTGGCACGTTGACGCCTACCTCAATGACCGTTGTTGCAACGAGAATCTGCGTTTCACCACTAACAAATCGTCTCATCTCTTCCTCCTTTTCTGAAGGTTTCATCTTGCCATGCACCTTACTAATAGAGAAGTCTGGGAAGATTTCGAGCAATGATTCATATCCCTTTTCAAGGTCTTTGAGGTCGTTTTTCTCATTTTCTTTGATCAAAGGGAATACGATATAGACTTGCCGCCCCTGTTGAATCTGTTGACGAATGCCGTTGTAAAGGCTTGTCATTTGATTGTCAAACTTTGTGTATTGTCTGTATAGGTTTGCGCCCAGGAGGTAGCTCATCGATGATACTTACATCGAGATCGCCGTATATAGTCATTGCAAGCGTGCGAGGAATTGGCGTTGCTGTCATCACTAAAATGTGTGGAGGATTCTCGCTCTTTGCCCATAATCGTGCGCGTTGGGCTACTCCAAAGCGATGTTGTTCATCGACAACGGCAAGACCAAGTCGGGCAAATTGCACCGTGTCTTCTATGACAGCGTGGGTTCCAACGAGGATGTTGATGTCGCCATTTGCCAATGCTTCGAGTACTTCTTGCCGCTTCTTACCTTTCACAATGCCTGTAAGCAGTTCGACACGGACATCCATTCCTTGCAAAAACTCTTTGATTGTAGTGAGATGTTGCTCTGCCAATATCTCAGTAGGTGCCATGATACACGCCTGAAAACCATTGTCAATGGCTATCAACATCGTCATTAAGGCGACGAGAGTCTTGCCTGATCCCACGTCACCTTGAAGCAAACGATTCATTTGTTTGCCGCTCGCCATGTCGTCACGAAGCTCATGCATGACGCGCTTTTGGGCGTTTGTGAGGTCAAACGGCAGGTTGTTTTGGTAGAAAGTATTAAAGATTTGTCCCACTCTTTGAAACACATAACCTCGGTATTTGCGTCGATGGTCGCTGGCATATCGTAGGATATTGAGCTGAACATAAAAGAGTTCTTCAAACTTTAACCTTACTTGTGCGTGCTGAAGTTCATCTAATGACTTAGGATAATGAATGCCGATGAAAGCTGCTTCGCGTGAAATGAGGTGGAGAGGACGCTGAATAAACACAGGAAGCGTTTCTGAAATAGCGTCTTTCGGAAGCCTACTGATGAGATTCTTTGTTAGCTTTCTATGGTGCGGCTTGTGATTCCATTGGTCTTCATCCTTTCCGTTGTGGAATAATAAGGCTGCATTCCCATCTCATTGAGTTGGAGTTCGTCGGCCTTTTCGATTTCAGGATGCGCGAATTGATAGCGACTTCCGAAGACGGTTGGCTTGCCAAAAACGATATATTCAGTATTTAATGCGTAGGTTTTATAAATATATTGCGTCCCACGGAACCACACTAAGTCGACTACTCCGTGCCCATCGGAGAAGTGAGCGACAATGCGTTTCCTCCTTGTTCCATTCGAAAACTCTTCAAAACTCAGTATCTTTCCTTTGATTTGTACAAAGGGTATCGAGCCATTTAGCTCGTCAATAGTGTATATCTTGCTTCTATCCACATATTTATATGGATAGTATTCCAACAAGTCTCGCCATGTTTGGATGTTGAGTTCCTTACTCAATATCTCCTTACGCTTAGGACCTACGCCCGGCAAATACATGATATCTTGGTCGAGAATGCTGGTCATTGCAAGAGGATTTCAGCGACTTTGAGGTCAAAAGGGGTAGTAAGTTTGATGTTTTCTCTATTTCCTTCAACCATAGAAACATGGCATCCGAGGGCCTCAACTACGGATGCATCATCGGTGAAATGAGGCTGATAAGGTTGACTATAAGCTCGTTTCAGCAAGGAAATATCAAATACTTGTGGTGTCTGTACAATGCGATAGTCAGCCCGTTGCACATTTTTTCCGTCACCATATGCGTCAATGTAACGAATGCTATCAGTCACTGGAAGAACTGGAATGGCTGCAAACTCCTCATGAGCTGCCTCAAAACACGCTGCAATTACCTTTGAAGAAACAAACGGACGCACGCCATCATGGATGCCCACTAAGCCCTCTTCGTCATCAGGAATGGCTGAAAGTCCATTCTTAGCTGATTCAAATCGTGTGGCGCCTCCATTGACAATGGTGTGTGGAATCGTAAAATTGTGGGTCTCACACAAGCCTTTCCAATAGGTCTGTTGGCTCTCGGGAAGTACAAGAATGATTTGCAATGCAGCATCATACGTATGAAACCGCGTTATGGTGTGCATGAGAACAGGCTTTCCTCCAATAGGAATAAACTGCTTAGGAAGCTCAGAACCCATGCGCATTCCCTTGCCTCCAGCCACAATAATGATATAGTTCATGAGCTTTATCGGCCCATCAGATGGGCAAATTGCATTTTCTTTTCGAGGTCTTTTGTGGCATCTTCGCCAATGAAATAACTCAAAAGTGTATAGGAATATGGTAGAGATGCTGCCGGACCTTCACCCGTTGTAACGTTTCCATCGACTTGAACGAGCTCGCCAGTATAGGTTGTTGATGCGTTGAAATAACGCTCAAAACCTGGACTACACGTTGCTTTCTTGCCATCAAGAATACCACATGAGGCCAAAACCATAGGCGCAGCACAGATTGCTCCGACGCGTTTCCCGGCTTCAAACTGCTTCTTTAATGCAGTCTTTACACCCTCGTGAGCATTCAGATTCGTACTCCCCGGCATGCCACCCGGCAGTAAAGAAGGTCAGCATCATTGAAATCAGCCACATCTTCGAATTTAATGTCTGCCTTAACTGTTACTCCATGCGAAGTTTCTACAAACAAATCGCCTGTAATACTGACGGTCTTGACGTCCACACCACCCCTTCTTAGGATGTCAACAGGAGCCAAACCTTCAATCTCTTCGAATCCATTTGCTAAAAATTCATATACTTTTGGCATAGTCTTTTAATATTTTTCGTTACATTTGCAAATATAATAAGAATTGTTGAAACGGCAAAAACAAAGTATGATTGATAATCAATTGGTATTTGCAATCTATGTAAATGCGTTTAAACAACAGGAGATTCAGCCCCTCGTTGAACGTGTTGTAGCTTTTCTCGACCGTCATTCCGTCTCGTCATTGATAGAACCTGATGAGCTCACTAATGTCGATTTAGTCATCTCAATGGGTGGAGATGGCACGTTTCTTAAAGCCGCTTATATGGTTGGAGAGCGTGAGATTCCCATCTTAGGTATCAACAAAGGGCGACTCGGTTTCCTTGCAGATGTGTTGCCAAGTGAAATAGAAGATGTGCTCGAACATGTGCTTCGACGGGATTATATGATAGAAAACCACACCGTAATCAAGTTAGAAGCCGACGGAGAATGCGTTGATTGCTGTCCGTTTGCATTGAATGATATCGCTGTTTTGAAGCGCGACACGGCCTCGATGATAAGCATAAAGGCCTATGTTAATGGCGAATTTCTTGTCAATTACCAAGCCGATGGATTGATTATTGCCACACCTACGGGCAGCACGGCATATAGTTTGTCGAATGGCGGACCCATTATCGTGCCCCAAAGTGGTAGTCTTTGTATCACGCCTGTAGCCCCTCATAGTCTTAATATCCGTCCAATCGTCATCAATGATACCAGTGTTATCGAGCTCGAAGTATGCTCTCGGTCGCATAATTTCCTTGTTGCCATCGACGGACGCAGCATGAAACTGACCGAAGGTACACGCTTAACGATTCGTAAAGCGGATTATATGGTCAAGCTTGTTAAACTTAAAAACCAGCGATATTTCTCCACTTTACACCGAAAACTCATGTGGGGCGCCGACTCAAGACAATGACTTTAAAGACTTTACTCAGGATTCCTGCGTTCAAATATGACGCTCGTACGTTGATGAAATGGCTTTGGAACGCGTGGAGGGGAAATCAATTGCAAGCTATTCTCAATGCAACCATCGGATTGTTATCAGTGGGTGTTGGGCTCGGTCAAGTGTGGGCAGTCAAGCACGCCATTGATGTTGCCTCGCGAACGGTTAGTGGTAATATCTATTGGGCTGTGGGTTGGATGGCTGTTTTGATTCTTTCAGACTTTGCATTAACCATTGCCGGTACGTGGGTTCGCAACATTTTAGGAATCAAAGCGCAAAACCGCATGCAGCAACGCCTCCTTGATCGTTTGCTGAAATCGGTCTGGCGAGGGCGCAATCATCATCATTCGGCTGACATTCTCAATCGATTGGAGTTCGATGTCAGCACAGTTGTCACCTTCCTTACAGAGACTATACCCAACACTTTGTCTGTTCTGGCAATGTTCCTTGGTGCATTCTTCTATCTCTTTTCAATGGATAAGGTTCTCGCTCTCATAGTGATTGCCATCTTTCCTCTATTCCTTGCAGTGAGTAAAATCTATGTAGGCAGGATGCGATACCTAACGCGTGAGGTCAGAGATAGCGACAGTAAGGTGCAAAGTGTGATGCAAGAGACGATACAACATCGCATGCTTATCAAGACATTGGAAAGCAATGAAGCCATGGTTGAGCGTTTAGAGAACATACAGAGTGAACTCCGTTATCGCGTGGTTAAGCGCACAAAGTTCAGTGTTTTCAGTAATGTTGTCATCAATTTTGGCTTTGCCTTTGGCTATTTGGTAGCCTTTTTGTGGGCTGCTTTGCGTATGTCGGCCCACACCTTGAGCTTTGGTGGCATGACGGCTTTCCTGCAATTGGTCAATAAAATACAAGGACCTGCACGCAACCTGACCAAACTCGTACCGGCATTTGTTAGTGTTTTCACAGCCGCTGAACGCTTAATGGAACTTGAAGAAGACCCACTTGAAGCACAAGGTGCACCTATTTATATTAAAGCTCCATGCGGAATACGGCTGAACAACCTTTGTTATGCCTACGAAGATGGTAAAGATAAGGTGATAGATAACCTTAGTTTTGACTTCAAACCGGGCAGTTGTACGGCTATTCTCGGTGAAACGGGCGCCGGAAAGACAACGCTTGTGCGCATGATTCTTGCCTTGGTACAGCCTCAAAGTGGGCAAATCGAAATCTATCATGGCTCAACCCATCAAACCTTATCACCGCTTCATCGGTGTAATTTCGTTTATGTGCCCCAAGGAAATACGCTGATGAGCGGCACAATTCGGGAGAATCTGCGTCTTGGAAAGCTTGATGCTACCGACGAAGAGATGCTATATGCCCTGCATGTAAGCTGTGCTGATTTCGTCAACGACCTGCCAGAAGGACTCAATACGCTTTGTTCTGAACAGGGAGGAGGCCTTAGTGAGGGGCAAGCTCAACGCATTGCAATCGCCCGAAGCCTACTCCGCGATCGCTCAGTAATGCTCTTTGATGAGGCCACAAGCGCGCTTGATCCTGACACTGAGCGTCAACTGCTCCACAATATTCTGTCTACTCACGACAAGACGATACTCTTTATAACGCATCGTCCGGCTGTAATTGACTATTGTGACCATACATTAAAGATAACAAAAATATAGGAACTTGCTGCGAAAAATAAAGCCTTTGTGCAACTTTTTCATACAAAACGTCGTCTAAACTGTATATGATTCATCTTAAAGATATAAATAAAACCTATCAAGGGGCACAGCCTTTACACGTTCTTAAAGGTATAAACCTCGATATAGAAGCCGGAGAATTCGTCTCAATTATGGGCGCTTCAGGCTCTGGAAAGTCTACACTTTTGAACATACTCGGCATACTTGACAACTATGATACAGGCGAATATGTCCTTGATGGCAAGCTCATCAAGAACCTCTCTGAGTCACGTGCTGCCGAATATCGCAACAAAATGATAGGCTTTATCTTTCAAAGTTTCAACCTGATTGGCTTTAAGACAGCTGTAGAAAACGTCGAATTGCCCCTGTTTTACCAAGGAGTAAGTCGACGAAAACGCCACAAGCAGGCACTCGAATATCTTGATCGATTAGGTCTTTTGCCTTGGGCCGACCACTATCCCAATGAGATGTCGGGCGGACAAAAGCAGAGAGTAGCCATTGCCCGCGCTTTGATTACACAGCCACAGATTATACTTGCCGACGAACCTACTGGGGCTTTAGACAGTAAAACGTCTGTAGAGGTGATGCAATTACTAAAGAAACTCAATGCCGAAGACCACAAAACGATTGTTGTAGTGACGCATGAAAGTGGTGTAGCTAACGAGACTAATAAGATAGTTCACATTAAAGATGGCATCATAGGAAAGATAGAAGACAACTTCGATCACCATGCGTCACCATTTGGAATCGATGGAGTGATGAAATAAACGGAAACAGATTGAGACTCAAAGGGTTATGAAAGAGGTCGTAAAGTGGGGCACTTCATGGCATGAAAAGCGTCATATTGCACCACAATCTGCGTCATTTAATGCGATGAAATGGCATAGATTGCAACTGCAGATGAGGCACTTTGAAATGATAACTGACAGAACATAAGCAATAATATAAAACAAAGCATGAACAAATGAGAGATATTTTATCCGAAATATTGTCTACAGCGAGGCGCAATAAACTGCGTACTGGGCTCACGGGCTTTGCCGTTGCGTGGGGCATTTTCATGCTGATTGTTCTCCTTGGTGCAGGAAACGGCATCATCAATGCCAACCAACAGAACACTGATCACTTTATGACCAACTCGATGGTAGTGTTTGGTGGTGAGACAACGAAAGAGTATCAAGGACTCAAAGAGGGGCGTGAGATTACGCTAAATGATAAAGACAGTGCCATCACGGGGGCGTTGTTTAGTCGTCATGTCGATGAGATTGGAGGGCAAGTTACGCAACAAGCGGTTACGATTTCATTGAAAGAGAACTATCTGACCACGTCACTTTCGGGCGTGTTTCCTAACGAAATGCAAATCAATAAGATTGAAATGATGTATGGAAGATTCGTGAATCAGATAGACAATCAGCAGTCGCGTAAGGTCTTAGTCATTAGTGATGAGCAGGCGCGTCAACTCACTTCACAAGATATTCAGCAGCTCATTGGGCAACATGTCAACGTGGGTTCGTTCAGCTTTAGCGTCGTTGGAATCTATAAAGGATGACACGGGGCGCAATGATGTGGCATATTCGGCCTTCAATACACTTAGAACAATATATAACAAAGGGGATAAGACCGATGAATTGCATTTTACTTTTCATGGTTTGAAAACCGAAAAAGACAACGAAGACTTTGAAAAGGCCTATCGTGCAAGCCTGAATTTGAATCATAAAGCGGCTCCGGATGACGAACATTCTGTATGGTTTTGGAACAGGTTTACACAGGATATGCAGATGAATACGGCTATGGACATCATACGAACTGCCCTTTGGATAGTCGGCATCTTTACGTTGTTGAGTGGTATAGTGGGTGTTTCTAACATCATGCTCATTACAGTTAAGGAGCGAACTCATGAGTTTGGAATCCGTAAAGCCATAGGAGCTAAGCCGTGGTCTATATTGAAACTCATCATAGTTGAGAGTGTAATCATCACGACTTTCTTTGGATATGTGGGGATGATTCTTGGCATAATAGCCAATGAGTACATGGATATGACGTTGGGACATACGCAGGTTGACGCGGGAATCTTTAAGGCAAGGATGTTTATTAACCCTACCGTTGGGTTGGATGTATGCATAGAAGCCACGCTCGTTATGGTCATTGCAGGAACTCTTGCAGGGCTGATTCCTGCACGAAAAGCAGCTACAATCAAACCTATTGAGGCGTTAAGGGCAGAATAAATGAGCCTTTTCCTGTCTCAACAAAGGTGGATTTGTCGGATGAAGCATGGCTTGATAAGACATTGTTTGTAGCAATTGAGAATATGAATATAAATTAATAATGAGCCAAATAAACTCAATACATCCCACTTTTAGAGGGATAGAGTGAGGTCTTTAGTAGGATGAGAATAGACATTGACACTTATAAGGAGATCTTAGATACCTTAACTCGCAATAAAAGTAGGTCGATATTGACGGGTTTTGGGGTGTTCTGGGGCGTGTTCATGCTTGTGGGATTGTTCGGTGGAGGCAAAGGACTTGAGGAGTTACTCTCTAAGAATTTCGAAGGCTTTGCAACCAATTCGGCTATTATTTTCGCTCAAAACACGACGAAACCTTATGCGGGTTATCGCAAAGGAAGACAATGGTCTATGGAGTATAAAGACGTAGATCGTTTGAAAGCTCAAGTGCCAGAGTTAGACGTAGTGTCTCCAATGGTTGTCTTAGGAGGTAATAATGCCGTGTTCAATGATAAGAAAACAAGTTGTTATGTGAAAGGAGTCTTGCCCGAATATGCCAGAGTTGAGACCCCAAAGTTATGTTATGGTCGCTTCTTAAATGACATGGATATGCAGCAACATCGTAAGGTTTGTGTCATCGGAAAGAATGTATATAAGTCGCTTTTCCCTGGAGGTGGCGACCCATGTGGACAGCTTTTGCGTGTTGATTCCATATATTATAGTGTGGTAGGGGTTGACTATGCAAGTGGTAATATGACTGTAGGCGGGAGCACAGATGAAAGTATTGTCATCCCCATTACACTCATGCAGCAAGCTTATAACCTTGGAAATACGGTGCATTTGATTTCTGTTACAGGAAGGCCGGGCGTCAAAATGAGCAGTCTTACGTCACGAATCAGAGGCGTTATTGCCCGTAGTCATCGGGTCGATCCTACTGATGAGAAGGCTATTTCCATGTTTAATAGTGAGGCAATGTTTAGCATGGTAGACAACCTTTTCAGTGGAGTTAACTTCTTAATCTGGCTTGTTGGCATCGGAACTTTACTTGCAGGAGCTATCGGAGTGTCTAATATCATGATGGTAACGGTAAGAGAACGTACCACCGAAATAGGCATTCGACGTGCTATTGGAGCGACACCTCGCAACATATTAAGCCAGATAATAAGTGAGAGTATCCTACTAACGGCGGTGTCAGGGATGAGTGGTTTGCTCTTCGCTGTAGTCATTTTACAACTTGCCGAGCTTGCAAACACAACGGATGGAATCGTGAGTTCACACTTCCAAATAGGCTTTTGGACGGCCGTAGGTGCCGTAGTTCTGCTAAGCATTTTAGGCATATTAGCCGGTCTTGCGCCTGCAGCGAGGGCCATGTCTATAAAGCCTGTCGATGCAATGAGGGACGGATGATTAATTCATGATGCATGATTCATAATGCATAATTAAGCTTCCTGGCATATTGTTGATTGGAGAATGCTCGGTTTGAAATATTAGAAAATTTTATGTTTAACAAAATATTGAAGCATAAGTAGGCAGAAAATGAAGACAAAAGAAGATAATATAATCGTCTCAAAGAGTATGGTTGGAACTATTACGTGACTCTGATTATATCACAAAAGCACAAGCAGAAAGTATGCTTTCCGATTGTATTGCGTTGATAAAACTATTGACTTCCATTGTAAAGACTACCTTTGAATGTGATAAAAAGGTAGAAAGTGAGAGTTAATTATGGATTATGAATTAAGAATTATGCATTATAGAAATGAAAAAGTACATTAAGTTTATTATTGCAGCCCTTATTGCTTTGGTCTTCATTGGAACCTTTGTGTTCCTTTGGATGAAGTCGCGTCCTCAGTCAGTTGCCTATGAAGAGTTTACTCCTACAGTCATGGATCTAAAGAAAACGACTGTAGTGACGGGCAAGATTGAGCCAAGAAACGAGGTAAGTGTTAAGCCACAGATCAGTGGAATCATTACAGAGATACTCAAAGAAGCAGGACAAAGCGTGCAAGCGGGTGAGATAATAGCCAAGATTAAGGTTATACCCGACATGCAACAACTTAGTTCTTCGGAGTCAAGAGTACGCTTAGCGAACGTCAATCTCAAGCAAGCAATGATTGATTATCAGCGAGAAAAGGTCTTGTTTGATAAGGGATTGGTCAGTGCAGACGAGTATGATAAGGTGAGACAAACCATGCGTCAGGCCCAAGAAGAGGCGCGTTCAGCCAACGATAACCTTGAAGTGGTGCGCGATGGCGTGTCGAAGAGCAATGCAAACACAAGCTCAACGTTGATTCGTTCAACCGTAAGCGGCTTGATTTTAGATATCCCTGTGAAGGTGGGTAACACCGTAATCCTGAGTAATACGTTTAATGATGGTACGACAATTGCCACAGTTGCTAACATGAACGATTTGATTTTCCGAGGTAATATCGATGAAACCGAGGTGGGAAGTCTCGTCACTGGAATGGCTATGAAGATAACCATTGGCGCACTACAAAACGAGAAACTGCAGGCGAAATTAGAGTATATATCTCCTAAAGCCGTGGAAAACAATGGCGCAAATCAGTTTGAACTCAAGGCCGCTATCACGGGATTAGGTCGCACTCAGCTTCGTTCGGGCTATAGTGCCAATGCAGAAATCGTGCTCGCTCAAGCCAATCATGTACTTACTGTGCCTGAAAGTGCAATCGAGTTTGAGGGCAACAACACCTATGTTTATGTCATAAAAGGCAGTGGAGAGCAACAAACCTTCGAGCGTCGGCGCGTGGTTACGGGGATGAGTGACGGCATTCATATTGAAATTAAGCAGGGGTTGACGATGAAAGATAAGGTGCGTGGACCGAAGAAAATAGGGGAGGAAGAGGCTAATTAACGGGGGAAACCCCTCTCAACTTCCCTGAAAAAGGGCATGTCTAAGTAGATTTTATGCCGTGTTTTGGCTTTATTTCCGACACAAATAAAGTCTAATCATTGTTGTGAATGGTGCATTATAAATGATGCACCATTTCAGTTTTAAAAAGAACTAAGTCCTTGTTAGTCATAGAAATTAAAGAAACCACCAGCCGTTTTCAGCTATTTTCCGATGTGATTTGCATCATTTTATGTGGTGATTTGACGCATATTATGCGGTAAAATGCGGCAGTTCACGCGACAATTTGCCTTACATTATTTCACCTTTAATTATCAACCACGCCATGCTCACAATTGTTTCATCTCGCAACGGCGTTGGTATTGCGCTATTATCCCAATAGATGAATTTCGCAATATAAATGTTCTCACCACGCAACTCGGTACGAGTTGTGTTTTTGATAGCCCGGGGTTGGCGAGGAACGAGCCTACCCCGTGTAAACATTCGCAAGGAGATTCAACGCCGTAGGTGTTGAGCTTTTTCTATAAAGTCACGCTAACAATGAAACCTTTTATGGCGGATTACGCCGAAAAAGCTCAACACCTACGGCGTTGTTCCACACCAACCATACCCTAACCCAGGGTAGCCTGCACTATCGTTTGGCAACCCTGGGCTATCAAAAGCGCAACACCTACGGCGTTGAAATGTTCATATCATAACCTGGTTTACGGCAATTCATAGCGTGGTTTACGTCAATTTACGCATGATTTAATGGCGAATTATATAGAGAATGTACGACGTTTACAGCGTTATGCTATATAATCCTCAGTATAATTTGGTGAAATATGTTGTGGAAACATATAACACTCACGATATTGAGATATGCGAATCACATAATTCTTTATAGCAATAAGAATAATGAGAAGAGGGGATGTGTTATTATTTTAGCCCCATAAATAGTTAGAATATAGCACGAAATTCCACGCGAAAAGGAACAGACAGAGGGCTAATGTGATTGCACGCAGTGTGTAGAGGGCTGCTCTTCGACGTTGAAGAGCACTGAAACCATAGGCCATGATGACGGGAAGCGGACTGAGCCAATGCGCTCCCATGATGTAGACTTCATTCAAACCAAAGCCGAGAACGACATGAATGGCCATGTCGAAAGCCCAAAACGACAGGGCGAGCCACATCAAACGGGCACGCCGCCCAAACCATATTCCACCTATAAACAACAGCACAACTAACGCCTCAACGATGTAATTGAGGGCATATCTGTAATGAACAATGAGCGGACGGGCGCGTAATGTGTCCTGAAGTAGATGGTCTTGATGCAACTGAATGGTTTCACCGAAGAGATTTTCTATTATACTTGGTACGCGCGGTGTAGTGATATCAGTCCATTGACTGAACTCCCCTTTGGCCAAAGGCTTGCCAGTATGCATGTTCCATGGTTGCTTATGGTCGGCTATATACTTCTCTCTTGCCTTCTGTTTAATGAGTAGTTTGATGCCCTTTTCAATCGCAATAGAGTCTTTCAGCTGTGTAGTGTCGCGGAAAGCACGTGCAAGTTGGGCGTGCTCGCGTTCCACTTTAGCCGCTTTTGCCTGTTGTCTTGCCATGAAATTAGGCCGTTCATAGTGGTTCCATTCCATGCGTGCAAAGCCCCAAATGACAGCCGATGGCAAGAGAATAGCCAGCAACAGATTGGCTGGACGCCAGAAACGACGACCATTTGTGAACCAGTTTGCAAGGAAAACCTTTATGCCATTATTTAACGAAATGCCTGCTGTGAGGATGAAAAACACAATGGTTTGCCACTTTGTAAACGGCTGATTGCGTTTCATTTTCTTGCCTGCCACATAGAGAGTCAATAGTAACAGCAACATGGAATGTGCAAAATGGTCGGGTACACTGATGGTGACCATGATGTAACCAAAACTGAAAAATAAGGCCGAGAGCAGTAAACTATCGAACCTTGGCAATGCTATGACTTCGCGAAGAATGCGATAAAGAAAGATGAAACTATAGAAACCACAGCACACAAGCAATGCCGCCATAACAAATTGGGTGCAGTTTAAGCCCGTGAGTAGCATCAAACCTTGATTGATTTGATTAGGAATGAACATGAAGAACGCCAGCAACGGATGGCGATAAATATTGTAAGCAGTGTCCCAACTCGATACAACCTCATAGCTTAGTGCATCAAAACCCGAGATGTGGAACGTGCGAACAAACACTTCATGATAGTTGGTTGCAAGCTCAGAAAACTTATTAAAGTATTTATGAATCACCAAACCATTGAGCAACAACGTATAAACGAGCATGACAAGTGCTGGCCATCGCTCTTCGGTTTTAATCTTAAAGATTCCAAAAATCCTTTCATTTATTGAAGGTTTGTGTGTAGTTGTGGAATAAAACTATGGTTCTGATGCATGCAAATCATTGTCTTCTGCTCATTGGTGCAGTGGAATGGCATTACAATTTGTTGGAGAATAAAGCAAGAAAATAGGCTAAGCAGCTCCTATTTTTCAATCAAACAGACGGCGTATGCAGACATTCCTTCTTCTCTTCCCGTAAATCCGAGCCGCTCAGTTGTCGTGGCTTTGATGGATATTTGGTCTTCATCTATGCCCATAACTGAGGCCATGCATGCCTTCATTGCAGGCACATGAGGATTGATTTTGGGGCGTTCGGCGCAGATAGTTGCGTCAATATTGCCCACACGATAGCCCTTTTCGCCAATCAATTCCACGACCCGTTTCAAGATAATCTTACTGTCCATGTCGAGTGTTTTGTCGCTGGTGTCGGGGAAATGAAAGCCAATATCCCGCATGTTTGCAGCCCCAAGGAGAGCATCACTGACTGCATGTAGCAGCACATCTGCGTCACTATGGCCCAACAATCCCATGGAATGGTCTATTTTTATGCCACCCAACCAAAGGTCACGGCCTTCAACTAACTTGTGGACATCAAAGCCCATACCTACTCGAATCATTCTTTTTCTGTCAATGTTAAAGTGGAATTAAATCATGCTTACAAGCTTTCTACTTCTTGAAAAGGTCTTTTAAGCCATCCATATCAAAGGAAAGCGTGAAGCGAAGTGTCTGGTCAAGGGGGTTACTTTTGGCTGTAGCGATAACATAACCCGCATCAAGTGAGAACGCACTCATCTTGAAACCAGCTCCTACAGTGAAGTATTTTCGGTTGCCTTTTGTTTCACTTTCATGGTGATATCCAGCCCGAATAGCGAACTTATCGTTATAAACATACTCGCCACCAAGGCTCCAACTCACCTCTTGTAGCTCTTCTTTAAAGCCTCCGGGGGCATCACCGAAGCTCTTAAATATGCCTCCTATGCTCGAAATATCATAGTAGTCTTTCTGCAAACGCACATTATAGTCCTCGTCAGTTTCGTTCTCTTTCTGGATGGGTCGCGTTGGAACAAGCAACTTATTGGCATCAACAGCGATGGTGAAGCGGTTGAATTGGTCAACAGGAATCATCAAAGCAGCTCCCAAACGCATATTCGTTGGGATGAATTCACTATTGTCATCGCTCCCAAAGTTAATCTTACTACCAATATTTGAGATGTTTAAGCCGACACCAAGTTGGCATTCTCGTTGGCCAATATTAATGTAGTTTTGATAATAAGCGGCTATATCTGCAGCGAAAGCACTACCTGGTGTGGTCTCAGAAGAATAGTCGTAAGTGAGATCTGAGTATATCCATCTCACACCAGCAGCAATAGAAAACTTCTCACTTAGCATCAAAGAGTAGGCTGCATCGAATGACATCTCATAGGGATTAATGGTCATGTCGTTGCTGCTTCCTACCGAACTACTCAATGGAACCTCTCCCATGTTGAAGTAACGGAGTGAAGTTGACACCGCACTATAATCCCCAATACGATAATATCCGACAAGATTTGCCATGTACATATCATTGACTATTTGACGTAACCAGGGTGTATAACTGATGGAAACTCCTGCTCTACTAATCGTAAAAGGATACTTAGCAGGATTCCAGTACTGTGAGTTTACGTCGGGATCTGTAGCTACTCCTACGTCACTTAAGCCTGCTGCACGTGCATCAGGGGCAATAGTTTGCGAGGTAACTGCTGTGTAAACGGGATTGAATATGTCTTTCTTGTCCACCTGGGCTGATGCAGAAAGTGATATCATCAGCATCGGTAGGAGAATAAAAGTCAGTTTCTTCATCTTGTCTTTTTCTGTTTTTTATCTGCTAAATTAACGCTTGTGATGCCTAATTATTGCTCACAACAACGAGTTTCTGTGCTTTACTTGCTTGCTTACTTCCGTCACTCGACACTTTCACACGATATAGATAGACGCCTGTTTGCAGTCTTCCTCCGCTGTCAGTACATAGATTCCAGTCAACAGTATAGGCATTTGACATAGAAACGCCTTGCTCTTTATGACGCCAAAGCAATCGACCTGCGGTATCAAAGACTTCAATTTCAACATCCATCTGACTGCCAACACGATCATGATTGATGATAAACTGCGTGTCAGTCTGTGCTGGATTCTTTGTAACGGCTACGCTAAAGAGCGTTGGAGTCAGGTTCTTCACGACCTCAAAGTCAAGCCATGTGGTCGAAGAATTATTCAAAACATCCCACGCTTTGAATTGTAATCGGTGCTTACCTGGTGCAAGTTCGGGTATATTATAATAGGTTGTACCACTTGTATAGCTACCAAAATCGTATTGAAAGTTATCATTTAGCACATAGGTTTATTCATATCATCGTCGATAATGAGTTCAAGATTGTGCCCAATACTGTTTCCTGAGACGTTAATTCCATCCTTATCACGAAGTTGAGCGACGAAATAGGGCGTGCTGTTCACGTTTCCTCCATTCTCAAACGAGGGCGAATTAAGATAACAAAAGACTGAAGGACCAATGGAATCACTTGCTAATGACGAGGTGCCTCCCACCAAAAAGCGGTCGCACGAGCCGTTAACAGCGAGCGAACGACTATCGTTTATGGCATAGATATTAATGAGTCCATTGCCTTGTGTGTAGTTAATGTCGCGTGGAACAGCAAAAGAAAAGCTGAACTTTCCAGCCTTCACACTATCTGATCCCACATAGATGGTCGACGGATGATCATAATATTGGAATGCCGTTTCAGTCTCTTGAGGGTCATTACGCCTACAAGTGATTTGCTCACGAGAGTCTCTTACCGTCATTGTTGCTATGCCATTGTAAGGTGTTTCCACGTTGACATGGCCCACAACTCGCACAATTTCACCAGCTTTTATGACGGGTAATTGTGCTCCATTTACAGCCATTCCATTGATAGAATCGACAGTAACCATGGGCTTAGGTTGGTTTAATCGCAATGCAGGATCACCGAGAAGAGCATACTGAAGCTTATTAGATGTGAGGTCTTGACCTGTAGTTATCATCTCCACTTGCGCCAAACGAGAGGCTTCTCCAAGTGTGTTTGCACGACCATTTGTCGTTCCCATCACATACTTTAGATAGGCCATGTTCATCGGTTTGTTATAATATGTGTAGACAGTACGCGTAGTTCCAAGCAAGCTACAGCCCCTCCATGAGGATTAAGCAATGCCGTCTCACCGATAGTTGTGGCAGTTCCATCGAAAGGCATTATGTCACAAGAGGCTGTTATCCATAGCGGCAGGTTGCGATTTGTAAAAGATGCAAAGTCCTTGAGCTTCAAAACTCCTTCATGAGAGATTTGAATTTCAGAACCATGTCCTATATAATCCATCACGAGTGCACCTTGATTTTGTTGCCGAATGATAGCTTTCCTCACGTCAGGATAGGTATTTCCCGTTGCAGAAGTCTCTCGTTTATACGCATCCCACATCACTTTCTTGACGACATATCCTGGAAGTTGTGACGCAATCTGCTCGGCGGCATCGTTTGCATCGACCATATATACATTGTCGTTTCCGTCATCTCCCATGAACATTAGCGTGTTTTGCCAAGCTCCTGCGTTAGTGTTTATGGCGTAATTTATCGTTTTATCAACCATCACTTTGGCTTCTTCGGCGGTAGAAACAGGGAAGCGTCCCACCGCAATATCAGGCAAGTCGTGTGTCAAAAGGTCTGCTCCCTCGCCGTCATCTAATAGTCCAAAGAAGTTATCATCAGTGTAACATTCGACTTCATTGAATGAGTTCTCACTCTCATAGCACAACAAATAATCATCTGGGTTGAGTCCTTTGTGGCGTCGGTCAATAGGCGATTGTCCCAAACGCCATCCCCAAAGAGCAACAAATAGCGTGGCATTTCGTTGGAAGATGACGCCCGATCATAGAGCATTTTTAGGTAACGGCGATAAGCATTGACGTCAGGCGTACCACTTGAAAACTCATTATAGAGTTCGTTTGCAGGCACAAGATTCACTCGAAGACCATCATTCTTCTCATGAAATTCTTTCAAACGCATTGCTTCTGCAGTGAGTTTTCCCGATGATGGCACAATGATTACCATGTCAGCTTGGCCATCTGCGTGCCTGTTTTGATTGCGAACAACACCTACAAGCTCTGGAATGGCAAACTTATTTGCTGCTAACCATGGTGCAGGAAGGGCGTTATCCCACGTTATTGAAACGTCATCCAACCGCACGGGACCACCCGAAACAACCTTTATTTTCAGTGTGTCAAGCTCATCAACTGACGCAAAAGGATAGGCTCCTCGACGTGAGTTCCCCTTATCATAATCGCCCAATCGTATGGTGAGTTGCCCCAAAAGACGACTTCCTATGTAGAGTTCCACCTCACTATTTGACCCAGCGCTCACTCCAACACAAAGCTTTCCACCACCTGAAACTTGAGGTTTTGTGAGCTTCAATGCCTTTGTTTTCCCCACCATAATGGCTTCAGAATCAAACAAATTGCGTCCGCCTTGAAACCAAGCAAAGCCATCTCGCTCATAAAGGGAATGGTAATCATCGGGTGAAGGATAGAAAGTTTGCAAGAAGTTTGTTGTGTCAACAGGCGACGAAGTGGCTTCCGTCTGCGTGAGAAAGTAGTATCCATAGTCGGAATATGGATTGCGGGTGCGCCGTAGAGCGGCTTTATCTGTCCATGAAACAGGCCCTCGTGCATAGAAAAGATGTTTGCCATTCACTACTGTTTGAGGGCTTTCGTGGAGATCATCTCCTTGTATGAGGTCGGCCTCCACAAGCTTTTCATTTTGCAAATTGCCTCCATAGCCATAGACATGTACCTTGTTTATATCCGTAAAACCTGCCTTCCGAATCAGTGATTCGTTGAGTTCGTAAACACCAGATGATGGCACACGTATCTTCACCCAACGGCCATTGGCCAATACCGACTGCCTTGTATAGCGCTCGGCAGGGCCAGAACGCGTCACCATCTGTCGTTGAAACATCTTGGCTTTTGCCACTGCTGAGGCTTCAATTTTCAGCATAAAACTGGCTAAAAACTGATATTTCCCATTGCGATTAACTAATGGAAAGAAGGTAACGAGCAATTCGGGATGGCGCCGATTCATGACAATCGTCTGCTGAATGACTGGCATTGCAGGCAAAGTCGACTGAGAAAGTTGTTGATATCGAAGGATATCACGTTGTGGCATGGCTGCAAATTCGGGGTAAACAATGCTGACACGATAGACAGAATCACGATAATCTCCCTGCAAAGGAAGGCGGTAGGTGAAACGAGGTAATACAGAATCAATCCTCACCTGTTCGTAAGTGAGGTTAAAGAAGCGTTGCGTGGCATGAAGATGTAAGCTCAACGACAACACAAGGCCTATGATGATGTATCTGAAAGAAAGTTTCATGAAGACCGATTCTCTCTTGTTTTATGATGTAATCAGCGTTATTTGCAATTAAATTCCAATACCTTTTGTTCTTCAATATAGCCTTCAAGATGGTCGTTAATCCTTACAGGTGCGCACCCCGTTGGACAGCCAGTGTAAAGCAAATCGCCTGTACGCAGTGTGAAATACTGGCTGATATACGAGATGATTTCATCGACTTTGAAGAGCATATCGCCTGAAAAGCCCTCTTGAACCGTAGTGCCGTTGATGTCAAGTCTAAAGCGAAGGCACTGAATGGGTTTCACTTTGTCTAACGGAACGAATGTTCCGAGCGCGGCAGCACCATCAAATCCTTTGCAAAGTTCCCACGGAAGACCTTGTTCTTGCAATCGTTTTTGCAGGTCACGCGCCGTGAAATCCACACCAACTGTTACGGCATCATAGTATCGTGAGGCAAATCTTGTGGGGATAGTCTTCCCTAATTTGCAGATGCGTACAACGAGTTCGGTTTCATATTCAATGTTCCCAAGCGTGTCGGGAATAAAGAAAGGTTTACCATCTTTCAGTAAAGCGGTGTCACATTTGGTAAAAATGACAGGGGCTTCTGGTTTAGAAAACGAGCTCGACAGCGTTTTATTGTGTTGCAGATAGTTCGTGTCTACGGCGAAAATCTTCATTGATGATATTGTTAAATAATGGAATACAAAGTTCGTTATAAATTCCCAAACGTGCAAGAAAAAGGCAAGTTATGTTGTGATTGCAAGGAAAAGGGAGGTTTATCTCTAAGTCCTTTTAGAGCGGAGAGCGTGAAGTTGAGAGTCCATTTCATCCGTTTGGTGTGTACATTCATTTCTCCTTAGAAGACAAGGGGGTAGAACTTGTTTTGTGAAATGACGCAAATGACCGAGTAATCTCTATGGTTTCACCACGTGATTTGCGTCATTTCATCGAGTGAAATATGGCAAATCATTTTACGCTTTATTATCAACTACGTCGACATCACAATTGCTTCATCACGCAACTCGGTACGAGTTGTGCTTTTGATAGCCCGGGGTTGACAAGCGAAAGCGAAGTCTACCCTGGGTTATTTGTCGTGAGTGGTAACAACGCTGTAGGCGTTGTACCTTTTATTCCTCGTCATTTTATCATGGCATTCCACGCAGAAAAAGTACAACACCTACGGCGTTGACATCCTCACTACATGCATAACCCAGGGTAGGCTGGTGCCAACCCTGGGCTATCATAGGTACAACGCCTTCAGCGTTGAACTACAAATGCATTATATACTATGTTACTTTACATGATAAACAGCGTCATTTTACGCGCTAATTTGCGTCAAATGGTCGTATGTTTTGCCGTATTTTACACGATGAAATGCCTTAAATCATTTTACCCTTCATTATCAACAACATCACCGCCTCTAATTAATCCTCAAACAACCTCCTCCATTTTTATGGCTAACTACTCTCCTTCCTCTTCGGGGAACCATAGGTCGCTGTTCGTGAAGCCTGCGAAACGAGGAAAGCAAAGGACTGGAGGAGAGGCTTTGTATGGCTTATACTATTTTACCTTTTATTATCAACCACGCCATGCTCACAATTGTTTCATCTCGCAACTGCGTTGGTATTGCGCTATTATCCCAATGAATGAATTTCGCAATATAAATATTCTCACCACGCAACTCGGTACGAGTTGTGCTTTTGATAGCCCGGGGTTGGCGAGGAACGAGCCTACCCCGGGTAAACATTCGCAAGGAGATTCAACGCCATAGGTGTTGAGCTTTTTCTATGAAGTCACGCTTACAATGAAACCTTTTATGGCGGATTAATCAAAAAAAGCGCAACACCTATGGCGTTGTTCCCCGTACAACATACGTTAACCCAGGGTAGCCTGCACTATCGTTTGGCAACCCTGGGCTATCAAAAGCGTAACACCTACGGCGTTGAAACGTGCAATTAGTAACATGAACTACGCTTTCTTGTGTCTGAATTTATATTGGATTGCACTTAAAAGGCGCAACACCTACGGCGTTGAAACGTGCATTTTCCGATGTGATTAATTTTGTCTTACAACATGAATCATTGGTATGTTTTGCGGGGATAAACATTATCTGCGGCATTGGGTGATATGAATTAACATTATGAAAGAGGTCCTTTTTTATCATTTTTGTTTGTATTTTTGAAATAAAAATCCTATCTTTGCAGGTAAGAGTAGCTTGTAAAAGTTAGTCAAAAGAACAGAACTAATTCTTACCAATGAAGAGAAGTACACGTGTTTGGCTATTGTTTTGTTTCCTATGGTCATTGAGTTTGTCGACCATGGGGCTTCGGTGCGGAGGAGTTCAGTGGCAATTTTAGACGAACTGGATGTTGATTTGTCGCATAAATCGCAATATGAGATGAAAAAACAAAAGTCGATTGACTCGCTGAAACGTGCACTAACATGGAAACACTCGGCTTTCGTTCACTTCAATTTACTACGGAAACTCTATGCGCAATATGCCTCTTATCAATATGATTCGGCGTATGTCTATGCACAAAAGATGAACCATTTGGCGCATGAACTGCATGATATCAACGCACAAGTTGAGGGACAATGTAACATCGTTTTTTGCCTTTTGTCGGCTGGTTTGTTTAATGAGGCCTCCGAAACCCTTGATTCTATTGACATCCATCGCGCCTCATTAGCCTCTCGAAAGCTTTATTTCACAACGGCATCTCGGTGTTATTTTGACATGGCCGACTTCACTCATGCCAATCCTTACATGGATCGCTACATTGAAAAAGGCTGTGTTTATACGGATTCTCTACTTCAATATCTGACTCGAGGCAGTCGGGATTGGCTCTATGCTGTGGGGATGAAGGAGATGAAACTAAGGCATTATGATCGTTGTAGCATGTATTTCAAGCAGCTATTGGCAAGGAAAGATGTCGATAATCACATGCGGGCGATTGTTAGTTCGAGTCTTGGTTGGATGAGTTTATATAAGAAACATGATGAGGAGGCTATTGGTTATTTGGCCCAAGCGGCTATCTGTGACAACCAATCGGTTACGCGTGAGACCACGGCCCTTTGCACATTAGCTCGACTACTCTATCGAAAGGGCGACATACAACGGGCAACTGAATATGTAAGACAATCGCTTGAGAATGCCAATTTCTATGGAGCCCGTCAGCGTGTGATAGAGGTTAGTGGTATTCTTCCTATCATAGAACAAGACCGATATAGCGTGATGGAGGGACAACGCAATGCTTTGGCTATGGCTGCGGTTGTCGCTTTGCTCTTTGTTTTGGCCCTTCTTGTGTTCACTTGGTTTGTGCGTAAGCAGATGAAAAAGCTGAAACAAGCGCGTAATGTCATTGCAAACCGCAAGGCAGAACTTGAGGAAATGAATGGTCGTTTGCGTGAAGTGAACACGATAAAAGACGAATATATCGGGCAGTCCTTTTATGCAAATGCCGAATATATCAATCATGTTGAGAAGCTATATCGCACAATTGACCAAAAGATTGCAGCCCGACAATATCATGATTTGCGGTTATCGTTGAAAGAAAGTGAACTGATTGCCGAACGAAAATCTATGTTTTCGGACTTTGATAAAACTTTCTTGAACCTCTTCCCAAACTTTATTGAGCGGTATAACAGCCTGTTTGTCGAGGGCGAAACAAAGGCAAATGACAAGCAGAAGTCATTGACAACAGAGATGAGAATCTTTGCACTCATCCGCTTGGGAATAACAGATTCGGAGCGCATTGCTAAGTTTGAATTATAGTATCCATACAATCAACACCTATAAGACGCGAGTTAAGAACAAATCCTGGGTCGATAATGATCAGTTTGAGGCGCGAATCATGGAAATATAGAATGCTCTTTATAACGTAGAAAGAGTGGAGGTGTGTTGAAAAAACTCCTCAATTATGGTGTTATTGATGTCAGGAAGCAAACCTGATATAGGGATTTTACGGACGGAAACAGGTGTTGTTGAAGGCTCGTTTGGATGATATCGTTTAGTTTTTAGTAGGATGTGATGCAAAGAAATCATAGAAATGATGTTTTTAGAGCACAGGAATAACAATGACAAATAGGTCTTAGAAAAAGACATTTTGACTGCCATGGTGATGTGAAAAGTTGGATTTTGACCAACGTTTAGCCTTAAAAGAGCATTATATTTGTTGAGAATCATCAATATAATGATAATACATTTCACGAAAACACGATGCGATAAGTTCTTGATAATCAGTTGAATTAAAATTTGTTTCCAATTTTCTTGTTATATTTTTTTATGAAACTTCATCATGTAATGATTTTTATTCTAATTTTGTTCGCATAAGAAATAGAATACAATATTAATACCATTATTACTATGAGGACAAAGAACAACCTTTTGATTTCTCTGTTATTGATTGCAATATCAGTAATGGGACTCTGTTCGTGTAGCACAGTTGATGACGGAAGCTACGTTGATCCAATCCGACTTTACGAGAAGATTGGTGGTAAATGGGTATTGAATAGTGTGACGCAGACCGATGAAACAAATGCCAAGACCATGGTACTCACCAGCCTGCTCGACTTCGATACCTTTGTGATTCATTTGGACCAAGACAGCAAAGGAGAGCCAACAACCTTCTCAGTAGAGGGGAATGCGCCCGAGTTGTTACCTGTAAAAGGTACATGGACAATGGATAATCCGTTTGTAAAATCAGACGGAATGGCATCTAAACTCTTATTGAAGAGTGAGTCGGGAGAACAACCTCTCACCATCACTACAGTTCCCGGTGCAAATAAAACGTTAGAGTTTAAGCTCATACGGCAAGTGAATGGCAAACCATTTGTTTCTTATACTTATAACCTTATGCAGGCAGAATAAGCACCAAGTGTTTGCTTTGTGGTGGAGAAACAATAGCTAAATAATGATTAAACAACACAACATGAAAGATTTTAAGTATTATATATTGACGTTGATAGGCCTATTATGCCCTCTCATGACAATGGCAGAGGAGACCGATTTGGGTGTACCTAAGGTGTGGACTGTGCCTGCAGTGTTCACTTGTGATGAGGAAGTGACCTTCTATTATGACATGACTGACGTGAAGTTTCCTGCTGGAGTAGACCTTTATTTGTGGGCATGGACGCCGACAGAACCTGATGCTGGCCACGGCGATAACTCTTCTTCATTTGCCAAATTGGAATACTTGGGAAACAACATCTATTGTAAGAAGATGATTCCGACACAGTATTTCAATACCAATATCAGTGCTTTTGAGTCAGATGATTGGCCTGGTTTCTGGTCAAGATTAAAGACAAAAGACGGCAGTAAATGGAGTTCGGTGTTCCAAGCACCTGATAGTCGCTCAGAGTTTAAGGAGTTTAAAGAAAGTGGAAAAGGTGTTCAATTCTTCTCAGGAAAGAAGAGTTCGGGCTTCACGGATAAGTTTACACTCGATGAACCCTTGACCGTTGTCTTTAATCCTGACGTATATAAATTAGGTGGAAGGACACTAACAGAGATTTCAAACGATGCAAACTTCGTTCAATTTGGAGTGCATTCAGGACTTAACGACTGGAATGTTTTGCAGTCACTTGACGTTTGGCGTCCTGCCTGTCTAAAGAAAACAAAAGTTAGAAAGCTTTCAAATGGCCTCTATGCATGGGATGTTGGTGTGCCATCTGAATATTATTCATATACCTTAGATGACGCAGGTAGTCGTGTGCCTACAGCCTTAGCAGACCCAGATAAGAAAGCCGCTTTCGAATTGGAGAACATGAATTATCTCGTCGTTACCGTCATTCGTGATGCTGCCGGAGCTAATCAGTGGGGGGGCAAATAGTGGCGATCAGATGCAGAAAGCAGGTATGGCGGTGCCCTATCCTGACCCAGTTTTCTCGCTGTTTCCTTCTCGTGTAAGTGGTAAAGACATTCTAACTTTGACGCGAGAATATAACGAACGTACAGCCGGTGACCTTAAGTTTACGATTACAGCAGGCACAAAGACCATCACAGGAACAATGCTTGGAGTGCGTGATAAACGTCAGGCTACGGTCAATTTACAAAAAGAACTCAAAGGCATTGAAGCCACAACATTGCATATTATTGTTGCAAAGGCTAATGGACAGACTGTTGTCGACACGACAATTCCTCTGATTACGCCTGATAAATAAAATGATGTTGTTTATTTCTATCATTGAAATTATATTATTCTGAAACCTTATGAAATACATTCAGTCAAACAAAATATATGGTGTTTTCATGGCACTGATGCTGTTGCTTGTGTGTAATGTAGCACACGCACAGACCATAACGGCTACAGGAAGGGTAGTCGATACAAATCAAGATCCACTGATTGGGGCTACAATAAAAGTCGTTGGAGGCAGTGGGGGAACAATAACAGACTTTGAAGGAAAGTTTAGTTTGCCTTGCAAACAAGGTGCGACGCTCGACGTTTCGTATGTGGGGTATGTGTCACAACATGTGAAAGCTGGTACAGGACTACGCATTACATTGAATGAAGACGCTAAAACTTTGGATGAAACCGTTGTTGTTGGCGTCGGTTATGGTACGATGCGGAAGAGTGATCTCACAGGTTCTATAGCCACGGTTAATGCCAAAGATCTGCGTAAAGGAGTAATAACGAGCACGGAACAGATGCTTCAAGGCAAGGTGGCGGGACTCTCAGTTGTGCAGAGTAGTGGTGCAGTTGAGTCTGGATCCAGCCTAAGATTACGTGGTGGAACGTCGTTATCTGCCAGCAATGGTCCATTGATTGTAGTAGATGGAGTGCCTGGAGTTGACTTCAATTCTGTACAACCTTCTGAGATTGTTAGTATGGATGTATTGAAAGATGCGTCTGCTGCGGCAATCTATGGAAGCCGTGGTGCCAATGGTGTTATTATTGTAACAACCAACCGACAAGGTGGAGAACGTGAGCAGAATAGTTTGCAATATAATGGTTATGTGGGGTTCGCTTCGGTGGCAAAGAACATGGATGTGCTCTCAGCAAACCAGTGGAGAGGATATGTTCGCAGTCAGAATGTGGCGAGTGCATTAGACTATGGTGCTTCAACTGATTGGCAAAAGGAATTAGAACGCACGGCAATTTCGCATTCACATAATATTCTTTTCTCAAGTAGTAAGAAGGAACATGGCTACCGAGCATCGGCAACTTACAACAACAATCAAGGCATTATAAAACGTAACAACATGAATCGTCTCGCGGGATCTCTTACAGCTTACCAAACAGCTTGGCAGGGACGACTTCGCTTAGACGAAGGAATTAATGCCAATTTCGACCGGTGGCATCCCATTGATACACGTATCTTTGAGCGCATGGTCAATCTTCAGCCAACATTCCCTGTATATAATCCTGATGGAAGTTATGCCCAACTTAATGGTACAAACACAGAGAATCCTGTCGAAATTAATAATAATCGTACAGATGATCAAAAGCGTCATCGCTTTTTAGGCTATCTAAAGATGGAATTGAATATTATAGATGGTTTGAAAGCTACAGTCAATACTTCTTATGAACAGAATTCTGTTGTCGGAGGAATCTATAAGCCCAGCTACGCAAGAATGGAGGGACAAAGTGAAAAAGGATGGGGACAGCGCACCTATTCTGACTATACAAATAAGCAAATAGAACTCTATTTGACTTATGATCGCATGTTTGGAAAGGACCACCACCTTAATATATTAGGAGGCTATTCCTATCTAAATAATGTCTATGAAGGGTTTGGTTCCACGAGAAGTGGATTTGATACGAACGCCTTTGGATATAATAATCTTGGTGCAGGAACGGACTTTCGACAAGGTGATGTCTATTCTTTTAAAGGAGAATCTACGTTGGTTTCATTCTTTGGTAGAGCCAATTATAGTTATCTTAACCGTTATATGATTACAGCAACGCTAAGGCAAGACGGCTCAAGTAGATTCGGAGAGAATCATAAATGGGGTACTTCCCATCGATATCTTTGGCTTGGCGTCTTTCAGATGAGCCTTTTATGAAGTACACTTCGTCATGGCTTGACAATTTGAAAGTAAGACTTGGCTTTGGTGTTACAGGCAATCAGAATGGTATTGGGAGAGTATAAGAGTCTCTCCATTCTATCGGCTTCAGGAGCCGCTTACTATGATGCTGCAACACAAACATGGAAGAATGCCTATACACAAAGCCAGAATGTGAATCCTGATTTGAAGTGGGAGAGTACATCACAATGGAACTTTGGTCTCGACTTTTCAATCTTTAATCGTATCAATGGAACCTTAGAGCTCTATCACAAGAAGACCTCTGACTTACTTTGGACTTATCCTGTACCGCAACCTCCCTATCTTGTTGGAACAATGTTAGCCAATGTTGGTGACTTGGTGAATAAGGGATTTGAACTTACTTTGGGTGCAAATATCCTGCGAACAAAGGATTGGATGCTCGATGCGAATATGAGTTTAGCTTATAACCACCAGGAAATCACGAAACTCTCTAATGATCAATATCAGGCCGTTGGATTGCAGGCAGGCTCTTTGCACAATCTGCGCGGTATGTCAAACACCTATTCTCAAGTCATCCTTGAAGGCTATCCTGCCGGTGCTTTCTGGGGACCTCATTGCGAAGGAATTAGTGAAGACGGCAAGTATATCTTGACAAAAGATGCTGACGGCAAAGTTGTTGAGCGTTATTTAGGTAGTGCTCAGCCGACATGGAATATTGGTTTATCTATCAATGCCACTTGGCGCAACTTTGATTTTGTAGCTTCTGGTTATGGCATATTTGGCCAAAAGGTTCTCAATTGCACACGAATGGCAATGTATGATCCTACGCGTTTCCCATCACAGAACGTTCTTGATGACTTTATGAAGAGTGGAATCACAGACAATCCCACCTATAGTGATTACTTCATAGAGAATGGATCATTCTTCCGTTTGCAAGCACTCACATTGGGATATAGTTTGGCTCATCCAGAGAAATTGGGGTTTTCTCGACTTCGTTTCTATGTAACGGGCGAGAATCTCTTCTGTATCACCAGATATAAAGGTATGGATCCAGAGGTTGCAGTGCCTGACAATGTACTTGAATCTCCGGGTATTGAGTTCTTTAACTCTTATCCAAGACCACGTACTTTCTCTGTAGGTGTGAATATAAGTTTCTGAAAAGGTTAACCAATAATATTGAGAAAAAATGAAAATGAAATACATTTTGTCGACAATTCTCATGGCAAGTGCTATGATGGTTTCATGCACAGATCTAAATGAAAAGCTTTATGATAAAGTGTCGATGGACGATTATGGTAAGAACGAAAGCGAGATTTCGACGATTGTTGGAGGTGCCTACGCGACGTTAAGAGGCTATGGTTCTAACACTCCTGAAGGCAATAATGTGAACTGTTATCCTACATGTGAGTATGTGTTCTTTACCTCAGAGTGTTCCAGTGACGAGGCATGCATCCCGACACGAGGCACAGATTGGTATGATGGAGGACGTTATCAACAGCTTCAATATCATACTTGGGATGCCGACAATACAGGTGTCTTATCTCTTTGGCGTTATAATTTTACAGGCGTTTCCAAGGTTAATGGCATCATCTATCAAGTTGAAAAGAGTGAACTTTCTGCTGAGTTGAAAAAGAAGGTAGAGGCAGAATTGCGTGGTCTTCGTGCCTACTATTATTATAATCTGATTGATAATTTTGGAAATGTACCTATCTCTACCGACTTTACTACACAGGTTTTACCAAAGAATTCGCTACGAGCCGAGGTCTTTAACTTCATTGAAAAGGAACTCAAAGAGGTGCTACCTTTATTACCAACAGGCATACAATATGGCAGGTTTACACAGAATGTGGGTTATACTTTGCTTGCACGTCTCTACCTAAATGCCGAAGTTTACACAGGAAAACCACGTTGGCAAGACTGCTTGGATGCCTGTGATAAGGTGAAGGGTTATTCGCTTACACCTAATTATAAAGCCAACTTCGCCATCAAAAATGAAACTTCTCCAGAGATTATCTTTGCCATACCTTATGACCATAAGCAAGGAACTGTAGGCAATTACTTAGCTTCTATGACCTACCATTATAATCAAAAGTATGCTTTTGACCCTGCAGGTGTCTACCAATGGTGCGGAAATGGTATCTGTGCTCAACCTGGATTATACTCTTCTTTCGAAGCAAACGATGTGCGACGCAATAGTCTTTTGATTGGTCAGCAATACAATGCAGCAACTGGAGCAGAGGTATTGATGGACAATGGAGAGCCATTAAACTACACCGAAGATATCCAAAATTTCACGAAAGCCGCTCAAAATGAAGGCGCACGACTTGATAAATATGAGTGGAGTGCTACTGATTCATGGGAACGAGACAATGATTGGGTGCTCATGCGCTATGCAGAAGTGCTCATGATGCAAGCCGAAGCAAACTATCGTTTGGGTTATATGCAGAACGCGTTGACCTATATTAATCAGATAAGAAAACGTGCAGGACTCGCTGACTTGACTTCACTTGATGAGGATGCGTTAGACAATGAGTGGAAGCATGAATTTGTTTTTGAAGGTCTTCGCCGTACAACAAATATACGGTTTGGTACGTTTTTTAAAGCGTGGTGGAATAAACCAGCAGATGCAGACAAGCATACAGGAGTCTTTCCAATACCAAAAGTGGAGATAGAAAAGAATGGAAACTTAGTGCAGAATGAGGGATATTAATCCCTATATGCTAACAAAAAGCCTCTCCACAAGCCCCTTTTCGAAGCGGGAGGGGAGTAAAAGTGCCTTATGAAGAGAATAAAAATATATACGCATTTCATTTAGGTTATTGTTTAAAAAGAATATGATTATTATGTAGTTTAGTTGCATCCTGCTCCCCTCCCTTATCGAAATAGGGATTAGAAGTGAGGCTTTAATTCATTAATTATGAGAAAATTTATTCTTCCTTTATTGCTCCTTAGCAGCTTAATGGTGTTGAATAGTTGTGGTGAAAGCTATCCAAATGCACCTGAAAAGAAACAAAATACAAAAGAGGAGAACGCTGAAGCCAAGACCGTTAGTAAGACTAACGACATGAATGTCTATGTACATTTCATGCCATGGTTTGAGACTGACAAGACCAATAACGGCAAATGGCCGTTCCATTGGACGATGAACACGCGTGATCCCAACGTTGTTGATGTAACAGGAAAGCGTCAGATTGCATCACATTATTACCCACTTACAGGTCCTTATGCATCGGGAGATGCAGCCATACTCGACTATCAATGTCTTCTAATGAAGTACTGCGGAGTAGATGGGGTGATGGTAGACTGGTATGGAATCAATAGTGATAATGACATCGCTAAGCATAAATCAAACACTGAAGCATTGGCAAAAGCCATTGCAAAAGCTGGCTTGAAAATGGCTATTGTCTATGAAGACTCGCCGCTTGCTGACGTCTCTGACAAGGTAAGTCAAGCCAGACAAGACGTTCGTTACCTTGCCGAGACCTTCTTTCATAAGGACTTTTACGTGAAAGTAGAGGGTCGTCCACTGCTGATGATATTTGGACCACAGCAGCTTTTGACTGGAAAAGACTGGTATCGTGTGTTCTCTGTCCTCAAAACTAAACCCATGTTTCTCTGTCTAAACGGGCATTCTGGGCGAGCAAATGGTGATGGTTACACCAATGCTGATGGTGAGTTCTCATGGGTAAATCCTACGCCTGATTATAGCGTTGCAAGCAAATTCAAGATGTATATCGCTGGAGCAATGCCGGGATTCAAGGACTATTATAAAGAAGGTGGAGCCGGAAATGGTTACACTTCCTATGATGCTGAGAATGGAGCTCTATTTCAACGTCAGCTTGATGCAGCCAAAAAGTCTGGCCTTAAATGGCTACAGATTAGCACATGGAACGATTATGGCGAGGGAACAACTATCGAACCAACGCTTGAATATGGCTATAAATATCTGACAATGCTACAAAAGTTCATGGGCGTTAGTTACACACAAGCTGATTTAGAGCTAATATATCGCTGGTATCAGCTGCGTGTTGCTGAGCCAAATAGCCCTCGTACACAACAGGCTTACGATGCACTTGTGCGTTTGGATGTAGCAAAAGCTAAAGAAATATTAAAATAAATAGAATATGAAATTTATTAGGTTGATTTGTATTGTGTGTGCCTTGTTGTTCACCTCTTTTGTGAACGGCAAGCAGAAACAAAAGGTAGCGTCCCCTGATGGGACGCTCACTTTGTCTGTAGGTGTTAATGAAAAGGGGCAGCCTTATTATGAGTTGTGGCGTGGCAAGCGTGCCATCTTATGCCCATCATTGCTTGGAATGAAGCTTCGAGATGGCAGTTTGGACAAGGATTTCCGTATAGTTGGTTTCTCTTCGGGTACAAAAGATGAAACGTGGCAACAGCCATGGGGTGAAGAAACGAGTGTGCGCAACCATTATAATGAACTCACCATGCGGCTGCAACAACGCGGTGCACAAGGCCGTTTGCTGACGATTGTTTTCCGATTGTTTAATGATGGACTCGGATTTCGCTATGAATTCCCACGTCAACCGCATCTTTCTGACTTCGCTATCATGGATGAAGAGACGCAGTTTGCTTTTCCTTTTGATGCAAAAACTTGGGCTATGCCGACCGAAGGCACTAATTATTATGAGGCATTATGGACTGCCGCCCCGCTCAGTCGCAAGCCAGAGGTGTCTACTCCGATAACAATGGAGGTTGATAATGACCTTTATCTTGTCGTACACGAAGCCAATCTGACGGATTATTCTTCACTAAATCTTAAGCCGATTGCTGCAGCAAAGGGAACAACAACCGTTAAAGCAGAACTTGTTCCATGGTCAACGGGTGAACTGGTCTTTGCGAAAGCACCATTTGTTTCACCCTGGCGAACAATCATTGTAGGGCATAAACCTGCCGATCTTGCGGCATCTCGTTTGATGCTTAACCTCAATGAACCTTGCAAAATCAAAGATACCTCATGGTTAGAGACGGGGAAGTATGTTGGAATATGGTGGGGAATGCACATGAATGACATGACTTGGTCGCAAGGAAAGAAACACGGAGCAACGACTGAAAACACTCGACGTTACATCGACTTTGCAGCAGATCACGGCATGAAAGGAGTGCTTGTGGAAGGTTGGAACTATGGATGGGATAACGATTGGGGGCGTGAAGGCGACAAGTTTTCATTCACAAAACCTTATCCTGACTATGATTTTGAGGGACTACAAAGATACGCATTATCGAAAGGAGTGCGTATGATTGCCCACAATGAAACAGGTGGTGCCGCAGCAAACTATGAGCAACAACTCGATAGTGCCTTTGCACTTTACGAGCGATTAGGTATCCGTGTGGTTAAAACGGGATATGTAAATGCGAAATTAGATAACAAGGAACTGCAACACTCTCAATATGGAGTGCGTCATTATCGCAAGATAATTGAGACTGCAGCAAAGTATCATCTCATGATTATTAACCACGAACCAGCAATGCCAACAGGGCTACAACGCACCTATCCGAACTTGGTTTCGGGCGAAGGAGCACGCGGACAAGAGTATAATGCATGGTCAGAAGACGGAGGAAATCCACCATATCATCTCTGTATCTTACCTTTTACACGTGTTTTAGCAGGCCCACTTGACTTCACACCGGGCATCTTCCGCATTGAAGGTAGAGTGCATCCACAAACTCATCCACAAACAACACTCGCCAAACAACTGGCTACTTATGTCACGCTTTATGCGCCTTGGCAGATGGCGGCAGACGAAATAGAGAACTATAAAGGCCAACCTGCATTCGCATTCATAGAACAAGTGCCCACAAACTGGCAGGAGTCACACGTCTTACAGGCTGAGATTGGAAAATATATCGTTACAGCTCGCAAAGATCGGGATAGTGAAAACTGGTTTGTTGGAGGCATGACAGACGCTGATGCGCGTGATTTGACGATGCGATTTGACTTCCTTGATAAGGATGTTAAATATCATGCCATCATCTATCGCGATGGACCTGACGCTACATACAAAGGCAATCCATACCCTATGGTGATAGATCAGATGACGATAGACCACACAACTGTGCTGCCAATCCATTTGGCTCCAAGTGGTGGTTTCGCTATCAGCATCATGAAGAAATAAAGACTTTGGTTTACGAGTTAGTGCATCTTGCAACACGAAAACTTTTAATGCTCTCCCCACATCTTTTAGCGTTAAGGTGTGGGGAATTGTGTTTTAAATAGCCTTACAATCGCTTTCGATGAATACATAAACTTGAAATGCTCCACCTTTTTATTGTAGATATATTTCAAATATATTCGATATACAAACCATTGTATATCAAATGATTATACGTTTCTTATGGAAAGCCGCCTAAAAGCACATCTACCTCCGATGCAATCTCTATCATTTTATCGCGTAATCTCCGTCATTTCACCACCTAAAATGCGTCAAATTATCCGGTTGTTTGCGTCAACTCATTTTTTCATTTAATATAAACCATGTCGGTATTCCCAATCAACCCATTGCTCATTATAAATGTCCTAATTCGCAACTTGCTATGAGTTCCTTGAAGATTGGGTCTTGATTTAACACCATTTTGTTACCCGTGATAATCATTTGTTTCCTTGCTCGCGTGACGGCTACATTGAGTTTGCGGTCAATAATGTGGCCGTTTTCCTCAAAACAATTTGCTGTTAGGAAGTCCAACTGATAGCGATGTTGCACCGTAAAGGAATAAATGATGACATCACGTTGGCTTCCTTGATAGCGTTCTACAGTGTCAATGCTAATCTTTCGAGTGCTTTGATGCCGAGTTTCTCTATCTCTTTACGAATCATGGCTATCTGATTGCGATAAGGAACGATTACACCGATGGTCTTGTCTGCATCAAATGAGTTGCCATAAAAACGGTAGATGCGTCCCAAGAGGATAGCAACGATGTGGGCTTCATCGGGATTTACCTTATCAGATAGCTGCGAATGACGGCATGTTTTAGAAGGAATGAAGAGCATTCGATGGGCTTTTAATGCGTCATCGAGCGTGTCTTGAGAGGGCAGTTCATAGTGAAGTCGCGTTTCTTTTTGATGCAAAAGAGGCACTGGTTTCAGGCATTCTTTGAAATAAAACATGCGATTTGGGAATGCAGCAACAGCCGGATGCATGCGTCCTTGCACGCGTAATACCCCCACAAAGTCTGTTCGTTTAGCCGCTTCTTCCACACGGATGAGTCTTTCAAACAACGAGTTTCTACAATTTGTTAGTTTGATATCATGCAATCTTTTGTCGTGCACTGCAGAGTCGTTAACCTCTTGCTGTACTACAGCTGGTAGCTGTTTGTGGTCTCCAATGAGAATAAATTTCGGCAGTTTAGACAGCAATCCCACAAGGTTTGGCTCGAGAATCTGACTCGCTTCGTCAATAATGGCCATGGAGAATGACTTGAGTTCAAACAAATAAGACTTGCTTTGAAGCGTACTTGTCGTACCAACAATGACGCGAGTACCCATGATTCGTTCGCGAATGGCAGTGAGTTTAGGATTGTTTTCGATATATTCGCTAAGTAAATGAGAGCGATATCGCTCGTCACAACTATATTCGTTACCAATGCGAATATAGTCGATTGCATTGTCAGAAAGCATTCCACAGATCTCATCTACAGCGCGATTGGTGTAACTCATGAGTAATATTGACTCGCCTTTTGCTAATGCTTCGCGCACCATATATTGCAAAGCCATACTTGTTTTGCCTGTTCCCGGTGGACCAACCAAAAGAAAGTAGTCTTTGGCTTGAAAGGCTTTCAACAGCAATGGGTCGTAAGTGGGGTGATAACTTTGGGTCAGTTGCAGTGTGAGGTCACGCTCGGGAGTGCGTTGTGCGAGTAATAATTGCCTGCATTTGGGGCAGAAGTGATGAACTGATGCAGCGAACGAATGGCTGAAGTGCCTCCAATGTCACTGCCACTATGCTCTATTGCCCACATCGTTCCCTCGTTAGGAATCGGATTTACGGTCTTTATTGTGATGCTGTTAGTATGCAGTTTGATGATGTTTCCTTTGAAAAGCAATGACTTTCTGACATCCGGTTCCTCTTCGGGAGCGTAAGAATAGAGATAAACTAAGTCGCCTAAACGGAAGTTTGGCAGGAATTCCTCTCCCCTGATCAGGTACATTTAGCGTAATGATATCATAGCCATTGATGTCTTTACTCTTTGCTTTTGCACTGATGGTAAGGTCAGTATAGATGTTGCCTGCCTCCTTTTTACTTGCCAATGGCATGTTCCATAGGTCGGCAGTACAGTTGTTTAATCCCTCTTTTCCACCTACTTTGGCAGCCAATTGCTCACGAAAAACAAACGTCATCATACGTTCATAGTAGGCCTTTTCAAGTGGAGTGAGATGATGAAGTGGCTGGATAATCTCCTCAAGTCGTGGCTGAATATATTTAAAAAAGAATGGGGTGTTGAGCTGATTCTCGTTGATTGTATCGACAGAAAGCACATCCGTTGTGTTGTCAAATCCGTCAATTGCGAAGCTAAATTCATTGGCAACGATGCGGTTGCGCAGGCTAATGGCCTCATGAAAGAGCTTTTGATAGAAATTAACTACAACCAATCCGCCCGGCAATGGGTATTTAGAATAGAGCAAACGCATATCGATTTTGCTACTTGAAATGTTGAAGTTCTGCCGCAGAACTCCATAATAAAGCAACAACTGTACATAGTGTTCTTCCTTCTGAAAGCTACCATATTCGTTGGGCATTTGCCTTTGAATGTTGAAGTTACTGCCTGACTTCTGCTCAACAAGTAACTTGAAATCCGTCGTCATAAGGTCGACTCGACCTTGCAATCCTAATTGTTCGCAGACGAAAGATGGTTCAAGAATGGCTTTCTCTCGACTGAAAGTGACGTTGGTTTGCGGTTGCATGAGGTCGCAATGGAAGTCTCCGAAGAGTTCGGCAACAATCTGTTGGATGTTCTGTGTCTGTCGAATGGCCGCCACACGAAAGTCTTCTTTGCGGTTCAAGTCACTGCAAGTGCAGTATTCCAAGGCTTTATCCTTAAAATTCTTTTTAAGTGTTTCTTGCCAGTTATAATGCCCATTGCCTTTAATTATGTCGTCCAATGCAGTGCCAGCAAAGTTTCCAAGCAAGATGGCTTGACTGTTAGCAGCCGGTGACATGGCGTTAACAAGGTAGGTAAAAGGGTGGTGACCATAGTCTGAAAAGCATCGAGCAATGCCACTGATGTCCACAAGATAGTCGGGCTCGAGCACGATAACACCAGCTTCTTTGGCTGAATCAACGTCGAGAAGGTTTACTTGTGAGCCTTTCTTGAGTAATGTTTGAGATATGTTTGATGAGGTTTGAAGTGGAGAGTTAACTGCTTTTCGGTTGCATCTTGGTCGATATTGACAGTAAAAGTGTCGTCAGAACATTCGGTGACAAGGCCTCGAATATATCGGTAGTTGATGTGTTTGAACTCCTGTTGTGGCTTATCTTCCACTGGGATTTGCCCCACAAGGTAAGATGGAATGTCGACATTAAAGACTGCAGAAACAAACAAAGCGAGTGCTCTGCAAGCATACATCAGCTCGTCATGTGCCATACTTCCAGCCCTGTTACTGGCTCTTCTCATGTGTTGAATGGCTCTTGTGTCATTACCATTCACACGGTTTTTCTTGCAAAGGAAGTCCACTTGAGCAAACAAGTTGCCGAAAACGAGGTTACTTCCTGCCAGTCCTTCCGTGCAAGTTAGCACCAAAGTTTCATGCAAAAGCTTGTTAACTGGGGCTGTGTTTTCAGCCTCAATGATGTATGAAATGCGTTGAAAAAGTTCGTCAGCAGAGATGAAATTAGGCATGGTTGATTATTCTTTTTCCCATTCCAAGAGTTGTTTCTTGAGCTCACGGCCCCAATGATACTCACCCGTTGTACCGTCTTTATGGATAATTCTGTGGCAAGGGATGAGCATAGCAATACGATTTTCGGCCACCGCTGAAGCCACTGCACGCACTGCTTTGGGTTGACCAACGCGCTCAGCCAACTCTTGATAAGAGAGCGTTTCGCCTTTTTTAGTCTTCAACAACTCATTCCATACACGCTTTTGAAAGTCAGTTCCCTGCATGTCGAGTTTCAAATGGTGGTCGTAGTTGTCAAAGATTACACGCTTAACTGTGTCAGCCATCACATCATTTTGTGTCGTTGGAGTGTATACTCCCCAATAACTTGCAAGCTCATGAATAACTTCCATGCGATTCCATCCTAAGAATTGGAGGTCACAAATGCCATCAATCGTGCGTGCAACGATGATTGTTCCAAACGGAGTTTCAGCGAAACCATATACTATTTCGTTTGCCATTGTAGGATGTAAGATTTCTTTTTAAGTGAGAAAATGTTGCAGATTTTGCGGCGATATGGGGCAAATATCGTCGCAAAATCTGCGACAAAAATACGTATTTAATGTTGCAAAAGCAAACGTTTCCAATAATTTTTGTGCATTAATCGCATCAGACAATCACCTCATCAGCCTTTCTTCAGCCTATTTTATCGCGTGGTAGAAGAGATGAAAAAAGTCCCTTTTTATTGTCCTCCCAATCGTTCAAAGAAGGTAATCACCTCTTCCCACGTCTTAAATTCATTGCTTCCAAAGGCTATTGTCGTACCCATGAAGTCGGGATTTGGCTGTGGATCAATGAAATAATCACCATAAAGGAGATTCTTTTGATTGGTAAAGATGAGGTGATTATAGGCAGGTGCTGAGAAGAACTCCTCTGCCCAACGTTGTACTTCGTCTGTAAAAGCGTGGTTATTTGTAGGTGCTGGTGCAACAATATAAACCTGATAATTCTCTAATAATAGTTCGTATGCTTTGTGCATACTGCTTAACGGCTTACCAAAACTATCGTGTAAAGCGTCATAATGCAGGTAAACTATCGGGCGTTCTGTGCCATTCTGCTGATCATCTATCCATCGAATGACGGGTATAAGATAATGAAGTGCCACCTTATCTATTAGTCGATGTTCGCCATGGAAATAGATAGCATTGGGATAATGCTGTTGAAACAGGTCGAAAGTATGCACTACCGGGTCATTATCTCCAAAGAGACCATAGACCCGTTTACGTTCTTCGGCGTCAACATTGGCAAAACATTGCGTTGTGATATCCTTGTATTCTTTAATCAACCCCTTGGTAACCATCAGTTCTTGAACGCCATCTTTGCGAGGGTTTTGAAACACTTGATGTCCTGTCATGCTGCTCATTGTGTCGCCCATTGCAAAGGCTGGGTTCACAAGTATACGGTCGAAACCATGTAACATCTCTGTATACATGCCCCCCATTGACGTACCTATGATGAGATCGGGTTGCTCTTCATCAGCCATTTTGTGTAACATTGTCATGGCATCTGTGGGATGTACGGGGATATCTTCAGCCAAATAGTTGCTGAAGGCATAAGTTCTTGCAGCATTTTAACGGTTCCGCTCTGTGCCGAAGAAAGGAAACCATGCACATACATCACTTTTTTCCCTTTCATCAATGAAGGAAATTGCTTACTATAAGGGTTATCCATATCTCTCTTTTCCTTTTAAGTTTATTGCTACAAAGCTACAAAAAAATGTGAAACAAGCAAAATAAAACGCCATGTTATGCTTCTAAGTGTGACGCAATCTCCCACAATGTGTGTCGTAAATCAACGTTGCCATTCGACTTGAAATGCACTCCTTCTTTTTCAAGGAGCAGTCGTTGTTCGGGCCAATCTGGTGCAGTTCTTCCCACACTATTCACCACACGATGACACGGAATGGCTTTATCTTCAACCCCATGCAAGGCTTTTCCCACATGACGGGCATGCAAAGGATAGCCTGCAAGGCGTGCAATCAGTCCATAGGTAAGCACTCGTCCGCGCGGAATCTGACGCACAATGTCGATGACTTCCTGTCGAAACGTGTCGGAATCAAAGTGAGACATGAGGATAAAAAGCTTAATGACGTGCCTTCGATTCAATCCAAGTGCTCAAGATGTAAAGCAGGTTGTTGAAGGTTTTTGGGCTGATTGACTTTGTCGGGAAATCGACTTTCACGCCCAAACTGATAGTAGAACGCATGTTGTCTGTCTTATAATGGCACACTTGTCCCGTCAAAGGAAGGTCGAGAAAGCGCATGTCTGCACGATGATGTCCCCCAAAACCGAAGCTGAGATCATAGGCAACACAGAGTGAAACCGTACTAAACAGGTGTATGTCTGCGCCAATACGTGGCTTGAAAGCTAAGGCAGGACATTGCACATCATAGTCCATTTGCACATGACTCCCAGGATATGCCGAGCTAAGCTCATGGCGTTCACTGCCCCGCATGCGTCCAAGGTTCAAACAATTAGTTTGTAACAAGGCACCAATATGCGGTTGAACAATCCACTTTTTGGGGAAGAAATACCACTTGATTCCCCCCTTCAACACCCAGCATATTGACTTTTTTCAGTCCTATTCCCGAGGCAAGATAGGTGGCAATTCCTTCTTGTGCATAGTATAAACCGCCAGTCAGTGCAAGACGATCATTTAGAAAATAATCGGCCGAAAGCGAGAAATAGTTTCCTTCTTCATCACCCATATAGAAGTCTTGTCCGTCTGGTGTGTTATCATAGAGCGTCGTTCCACCGAATCCTGCCTGTATAGCCCAACGCTGAACAGGCTCATCTTTATCGTCGGCGAAAGCCTGATGATTTGCACATAGCAAACAAAGTGCGAGTAAACAAAAGTTCTTTAGTTTCATGTTTTATTTGTTTTTGAAAGTTTATGAGTTTTATTTTTCGTATTGGTTCAAGCCTGTTTTGTGGTCATATTCAGCATCTTTTCCCACTCGTTGCTCATACCTTGATGAATTGTTTGGTGCAAATATACATATTTTTTTCATAAAAGCACAAGGTGTAATCAGTGTATTGAAGTTCCTCTTTGAATGTCAATGTGGGTAGATGAAGCTTGTTTTGATTACCCGAGATTGCCAAACGATAGTGTAGGCTATCCTGGGTTAGCGTATGGTTTGCGTGGACCAACGCCGTAGGTGTTGCGCTTTTTCGGCACAATACATCCTAAATTCAAACGTGAAAAAATATGAATCTTGATATAACACCTACGGCATTGCATATCAGGATATTTGTAACCGCAAATGGGTTGATAGGGGATGCAGGTGTTGTTTATATTAAATAAGAAAATGATTTGAGGCATTTCGCGTGGTGAAATGGCGGAGATTACACGGCGATATGAATCAAATTATCACGTCAAATGAGGTGAATTGTAATGGGTTTATTATCAGGTGGTTATATCATCTGTTAGCATTGGAGAAATGGAGTCGGTGATAATGAACCGCCACAACATGGGGATGGTTTGTAAATGAAAATCGTGTTAGCGGTCAATGACACTGATGTTATGTTGTTATTGCTGTTGCATAGCCTTCTTTAATGCCTCTTTTTTGAGTTTATCCGCAATGAAACGAGCTTTTACATTCACGTCATTAATATTCTTCTTTCGGTAGTAACTGCGCGACTCAATGCCGTCACTGAGCACGAGAGAATCCTTTCCTAAATAGACGATTATACACGTATCTTTAACCGGATTGGTTATAGTGATGGTATTATCTGCATTATATCGTGGTGTGGCGCTTTCTATAACGAGCTTCCCATTCCATATATGCCAGCCCGTAAAGAAGCCTAATTGCGGATAAACTACAGGGCTTTCTTGCTCTAAAGAAGATTGTTCGCTGACATAACCCACGCTTTGTGCCGTCCATTGCCGACGCAACCAAAAGCCATATTCGCGTGGAATGAGATAGGTTTGCTTTATAGAATCGGGTATATCTCGCATCATTTTCTTCTGCAATCTTTTGCTCATTTTCTCGTAATCGCGCATTTTCGGCATGACGACATAACACCAAATGCCTTTTATTTCGTCGAGATTGATGACCTCATCTGCCGTGTGTTTATCTTGTTTGTTGGCTACAACACCAATCCAATCTCCTATCTGAATGTTGCCCACTACACGCCCGTTGCGGTGTGCATCTATGACATCATAGCGCACAGGATCACTGCCATCCATCGGTAAAAGCACTATAGTGGAATCATTACAACCCTCACATGCCAAGCCATATATCGTGCTGTCGCCTTTAAATTTGTATGATGTTGTTTGCGATTCCTTTGGTTTCGCGTTATCTTTTGCCTTTTCTTCGCACGCCACTACAAGCCAAGTGAGACAGAAAAAAAAGAGAATTGTCTTTGCTTTCATTTGAGTTTAATTTTGTGCAAATATAAAGCAATAATTGCAAAAAATACATATTGTAATGTCGTTTTTGGGATTTTTTACCTAATTTTGCAGGCCGATAGGTTCTGATAGCATTGTAATCATAAGTAGACTACAGGCAAGGACCAGTTTTATTTTAAGGATATCAAATACAATTTATAGTTACATAATGGGAAAGAAATTCAATTCAGTCTCGTATATCGAGACATGTGGCAGAGTTCTGGCAAGTTCCAACCACGCAAAGATCAATTGGAACGCATCGCTCCTTTATTTGTAGAGATGGGCTGTTTTGCACGAGTTGAGACCAATGGTGGTGCCTTTGAGCAAGTCAATCTCCTTGCCGGTGAGAACCCAAATGAGGCTGTTCGTGCTTTCTGTAAACCCTTAAAGGAGGCCGGAATCAAAACACACATGTTGGATCGAGGCTTAAATGCTCTCCGTATGTACCCTGTTCCAGACGATGTTCGCGCAATGATGTATCGTGTAAAACATGCGCAAGGAACAGACATTACTCGTATTTTTGACGGCTTAAATGACGTTCGAAATATCAAGCCTTCAATCAAATGGGCAAAAGAAGCAGGTATGACTGCACAGACGGCACTATGTATTACAACGTCGCCTGTACACACTTTGGAATACTATACGAACCTTGCTGACGAATTGATTGAAGCTGGTGCTGAAGAGATTTGCCTCAAAGACATGGCTGGAATCGGTCAACCTGCCTTCTTAGGTAAGCTGACTAAGGCCATAAAGACTAAGCATCCTGACATATTAATTGAGTATCATGGCCACTCAGGTCCAGGCCTTTCGATGGCTTCTATCCTTGAAGTTTGTAAGAATGGTGCCGATATTATCGACACAGCTATAGAGCCTTTGTCTTGGGGAAAGGTTCATCCCGATATCATATCTGTATTGAGTATGTTGCGTAATGAGGGCTTCGATGTGCCAGAAATCAATATGAATGCCTACATGAAGGCACGTGCACTTACTCAGGAATTCATTGATGAATGGCTCGGATTCTTTATCAATCCATCGAACAAAATCATGTCTTCCTTGTTGTTAGGTTGCGGACTTCCTGGTGGAATGATGGGCTTCAATGATGGCCGATCTCGGTGGAATTCGTCAGACAATCAATAACCTTCGTAAGAAGAAGGGTGAGGAAGAACTCTCTATGGACGATATGCTTGTGAAGTTGTTCAATGAGGTTGAGTATGTTTGGCCACGTGTAGGTTATCCACCATTGGTAACACCTTTCAGCCAATATACTAAGAATATAGCACTCATGAACTTGCTAACAATGGAGCAAGGAAAGGGTCGTTTTGTCATGATGGATGAGTCTATGTGGGGTATGATCCTTGGAAAGAGTGGAAAAGTACCAGGAAAGATTGACCCCGTTCTTGTTGAATTGGCAAAGAAACAAGGTCGAGAGTTTACGGATGTTGACCCTCGTACACTCCTAACGGATGCCTTGGAAGACTTTAAAAAGGAAATGGACGAGAATGGATGGGACTATGGTCAGGACGACGAAGAACTCTTTGAACTGGCTATGCACCCTGAACAGTATCGCAATTATAAGAGTGGTCAGGCCAAGAAGAACTTCTTAGAAGATCTTCAAAAGGCTAAAGATGCAAGCTTGGAGCAAAGGTTAGTCTTGAAGAAGCAACCGCATTCAAGCATGCAATGGCTGATGCTATCGTATCACCTGTTAAAGGTCAGATCTTCTGGGAGTTCCAAGGAGACGGTGAAGCAGCTCCCGCTGTTGAACCATTCATTGGTAAAGAGTACAAAGAAGGCGACACTTTCTGTTATATTTGCACGTCTTGGGGCGAGTTCGAAGCTATCCCAGCAGCACTTGGAGGCAAGCTCGTTGAGATTAAAGCAAAGCAAGGTGACAAGGTAAATAAAGGCGATGTGATAGCCTATATCCAACGTCCCACGGCAGAATAAGCCATGGATTATCAGCAGATTATTGACAAATACTATCCTGAAGACAATCCACTTCGGTATATATTCATGACACACAGCACGCTTGTTACTAAGCGTGCTGTGCGCATTTGCGACCTACATCCTGAGCTTTCTCTTGATCGTCAGTTTGTCATTGAAGCGGCAATGCTCCATGATATCGGTATCTTTAAATGTGATGCACCAGGTATTTATTGCTTCGGAAGCGAGCCTTATCTCATCCACGGACGTATAGGTGCGGAGTTGTTACGGGCAGAAGGTTTCCCAAACACGCTAGAGTATGTGAGAGACACACGGGGGCTGGCATCACAAAAGAAGAGATAATAAAACTCAATCTGCCTCTTCCTCACGAAGATTTCCTACCCGAAACCATGGAAGAGAAAGTCATTTGCTACGCTGATAAGTTTTATTCTAAAACGCATCCAGAAGTAGAAAAGACCATAGAACAAGCCGAACGGAGTCTTAAACGCTTTGGAGAAGCTGGCGTAGAACGATTCAAATTGTGGGAGAAGCTATTCGAATAAAAATAACTTTTAACGCTGTAAACAAGCGTGTTTCAGTGATTTATCACTATCTTTGCACACTAAATGAGAAGATATTCGTTTATAGTCATGTTGCTATGTGCCGTCCTTTTTGTGATGGCCAATGTCGACTATCAGTTCCGAAAGAGGCATAAGAGTGCTTCTAACGATAGTGTTGCTATAAACAAAACCCTGAAAACTGACTCTGCCAACCGTCAACCCATCGACACAACTCAGATGGATTCGTTGCAGTTGGCTATCTATCATCACAATAAACTCATTGACGACTCCATCCGACTTGACTCATTGAACCGGCAAAAGAAGAACGGAATAGACGCTCCTGTGAACTTTTCGGCCAATGATTCTATGGTATACGACGCACGAAATAAGACGGCTTTCCTCTATGGTACATCGAGTGTGAAGTATGAAAACATGGACCTTAAGAGCGAACGCATTACATTAAACATGGACAGTAGCCTTGTTCATGCCACCGGAGTGCGTGATACGGCGACAAAAGGACTAACAGGTACGCCGGTCTTTACATTGGGATCAGACAACTATGAGAGTGATACTATGGCATTCAACTTTAAGACTAAGAAAGGTCTTATCGATAATGTTAAGACACAACAAGAAGAAGGTTATCTCTCAAGTGAACTCTCCAAGCGCAATGCTGACGGTGAGATCTTCTTGAAACATGGCCGATATACCACTTGCGATAAAGAGCATCCAGACTTCTATATAGCGCTTTCGAGAGCGAAAGTACGCCCTGGTAAGGATGTTGTTTTTGGCCCGGCATATCTTGTTGTGGCTGATGTTCCTCTGCCACTTGCCATTCCTTATGGCTTCTTTCCATTCTCAAAGAAGTATTCAAGCGGCTTTATCATGCCTACTTATGGTGACGAAAGTACACGTGGTTTCTACCTACGTGACGGGGGATATTACTTTGCTATCAACGACAAATGGGACTTAAAACTCCTTGGAGAGATATATACCAAAGGCTCATGGGGCTTGAGTGCGGCCACAAACTACCGCAAACGCTATCGTTATAGTGGCAGTTTCTATGGCAGTTATCAAGATACTAAGACCGGAGATAAAGGCATGCCAGACTTCAGTCGGCAGCAAAGCTTCAAGATACAATGGAGCCATCGCCAGGATCCTAAGCCAACCCATACAGCTCTTTGGCTGCAAGCGTAAACTTTGCTACGTCAAGTTATGAGCGCAATAACCTCAATAGTCTTTATAATCCGCAAACACTCTCGCAGACAACTCGTACATCTTCGGTCAGCTGGGGTACCAATTTCTCAAGCATCGGACTATCACTCAGTGCCACAGCCAACTTGAATCAGAATATGAGTGATTCGAGTATAGCCCTCACTTTGCCTGACTTGAACATTAGTTTGAGCCGTTTTTATCCGTTCAAACGACGTCATGCTGTCGGGGCAGAACGCTGGTATGAGAAGATTGCGGTAAGCTATACAGGACAAATTAGCAATTCTATCAACACGAAAGAAGACCGACTTTTCCATTCAAATCTCATCAAAGACTGGCGCAATGGCATGCAACACCGCATCCCAATCAGCGGGAGTTTCACGCTATTTAATTATATTAATGTAAATCCTTCGTTTAACTTCACCGACCGCATGTATACCAATAAGGTGACAAGGTCATGGAATACAACCACTCAAAAGGAGGTTGCTGACACCACATATGGCTTCCATAACATCTACAACTGGGACTTTAGCATCAGTGCAAGCACTAAACTTTATGGAATGTTTATTCCTAATCGCAAGCTCTTTGGCGACAAAATTCAAGCCATTCGCCATGTCATCACGCCGTCAGTAAGTTTTAGTTATGCCCCCGATTTCGGTGCATCACGCTATGGATACTATAGTTCCTACCAACGTACCAACCCTGATGGCAGTGTGGATCTCGTTGACTACTCGCCTTATTCGAATGGACTTTATGGCGTTCCTGGCCGTGGTAAGATGGGAAGTGTTAGCTTCTCGTTTGACAATAACGTTGAGATGAAGATTAAATCTGACAAAGATTCTACGGGCATTCGCAAGTTAAGCATCATTGATAACCTTGGTTTCAGAATGTCATATAACATGGCTGCCAAAGAGAAACCATGGAGTGACCTCAGTGTCGACTTGCGTTTGAAGTGGTGGAAGAACTATACTTTCAACCTCAACGCCGTCTTTGCATCTTATGCTTACGAGCTCGATAGTCATGGAAGGCCTTATGTTGGTAACCACACCTATTGGGGAATGGGAAAGATTGGACGTTTCCAAGGCATGTCACAAAATATCTCTTACACGCTCACTCCAGAGAAAATAAAGAAGCTTTTCGGTGGAGGCAGTGACGAGAACAACTCAAAAGGCAAGCGCAACGACCCCAATGCTGAAGGTATTGACACTAATATTGAGTCGAATGTTGACGATGATATGATTGAAGGTCAACGCAATGCACGCAGTAAACGAGGTAATAACAAGGCGAAAACCGATGATGATGGTTACATGACTTTCAACATGCCATGGTCTATTACCTTTGGTTATGGTATCACAATGCGTGAGAATACCGACATCAGAAAGTTCAATTATCACACCATGCGCTATCCATACATGTTCACACAAACCTTGAACTTCAGTGGAAACATACGCATAAGTGACGGTTGGAACATTAGTTTCTCATCTGGATATGACTTTGATCATCACGCCATGAGTATGACAACAGCCAGTTTGCAGCGTGATCTTCACTGCTTTAACATGAGTTGTCAGGTCGTATTGGCACCCTATACAAGCTATAATTTCACTTTCCGCTGTAATGCAAGCACCTTGACCGACGCGTTGAAATATGACAAACGGAGCGGTTACAGCAATGCCGTGCAGTGGTATTAAGCCTATGAACAAAACTCAATTTACCAAAGACAGCATTGAGGCAGCCTATTGTTTCTTTCATCAGAAATGGCAGGTCTATGCCTTTTCTAATAGTGAACGTCAGAAAGATGACATCGAATATGCCATCAGTGAGTATGTCAACGAGATGAGTCCTGCGCTCTATGAGGCCCTTGCACAAGGCAAAGAAGGCTTTCTGTTGACGCATTCTTCTTTGCAGATGATATGAAAAGCGCTGTGAAACAATTGGAGGAACAACTTTAATACATATCTTTTATATCATAAACTATCACAATGAAGAAATCTTTTATTATGCTTTTGTTGTTGCTTTTAACCTTAGGAGCAACAGCACAAAACGTGCAATTGCACTACGACTTGGGTCATTCGCTTTACAAAGATCTTACCAATCGTCCGTCAGTTACTACCACTGTAGAAATGTTTAAGCCTGATAAGTGGGGCTCAACCTTTATGTTTACCGACATAGACTATCAGAGAGAAGGTGTCGCTGGGGCTTATTGGGAGATATCACGCGAGTTTAATCTCACCAAAAACAAGCAGTGGGCAGCTCACATTGAGTATAATGGTGGCTTGTCTTCTGACGAAGATACCTGGCAGGCTAACCGCTTTCAGCACGCCGTTTTGCTTGGAGGTGCGTGGAACTGGCATAGTGCTGACTTCTCAAAGACTTTCTCTGTGCAAGCTATGTACAAGTATTATTTCAAGAATAAACACTATGGTGCCCACCCATTTAGTGGCTTTCAGTTGACCGAAGTGTGGAGTACGACGTTTGCAAAAGGCTTATGTACCTTCAGCGGTTTTTGCGATTTGTGGTACAATCCCAATGTAAATGGCAAACTTATCCTATTGAGTGAGCCGCAGTTCTGGTTCAATCTAAACACGTTGAAAGGCATGCAGGGTGTTAACTTGAGTCTCGGAAGCGAGGTAGAACTTAGTAACAATTTTGTGTGGAACAAGCGAGGAGAGCACAATCGCTTTTATACTTTGCCGACAGTTGCCGCAAAGTGGACCTTCTAATAAACTACTTCCGCTCAACATTCCAAAGGAAAAAATAAACCGCCGATGTGCATTAGTGATGTGCATCGGTGGTTTTTATATGATGATGTGGCGTAGAACGTAAAATGATTTGATGCAAACGACCGCGTGATTAGCGTCAAATTGTCGCATGATTTGCCGTATTTTACACGATGAAATGACGCAAATCATTTTACGTTTAATGAGCAATAATATTACTACCCCTAATTAATCCCAAAATAACTTCTTCCATTTCAAAGAGTAACTACTCCCCTCCCTCTTCGGGGAGGGGCTGGGGGAGAGGCTTTGTTTGCTTTACACTATTTTACCTTTAATTATCAACAACTCCACCCTCACAATTATTTCATCTCGCAACTGCGTTGGTATTGCGCCATTATTCCAATGGATGAATTTCGCAATGTAAATGCCCTCATGATGCAACTTGGTACGAGTTGTGTTTTTGATAGCCCGGGGTTGGCGAGGAACGAGCCTACCCCGGGTGAGTATTCGCAAGGAGATTCAACGCCATAGGTGTTGAGCTTTTTCTGTGAAGTCACACTTACAATGAAACATTTTATGGCGGATTAATTAAAGAAATCGCAACACCTATGGCGTTGTTCCACGCAAACCACACATTAACCCAGGGTAGCCTGCACTATCGTTTGGCACCCTGGGCTATCAAAAACGCAACACCGATGGTGTTGAAACATTCATTTCATAATACAATTGACACTAACGTGCGAATAAATAAACGCCCAAATGTACCAATATTTCAATGGATACATCCACTATGATGAATGCTCTCATCACGCAACGCCGTTGGTATTGCTCCATTATTCCAATGAATGAATTTCGCAATATAAATGCTCTCATGGTGCAACTCGGTACGAGTTGTTCTTTTGATAGCCCGGGGTTGGCGAGGAACGAGCCTACCCCGGGTAAACGTTCGCATGGGGATTCAACGCCATAGGTGTTGAGCTTTTTCTATGAAGGCACGCTCACAATGACCCCTTTCATGGCGGATTAATTAAAGAAATCGCAATACCGATGGCGTTGAAACGTTTATTCCATGATATAAATTTTGGCAATGCACGCATGAATGAATACCAAATTACGCTAATAAACTTTACAAAATGGTTTGTTTTGCATATCATTTTATCAACGCTTATGCCCAGATATGGAAGACGGGTTGACTTGTTTCACGAGGATTATACTATCGAATGAGAGGAAGTTTCTTTAGCTACAATTTCACACAAAGAGCCAAATTAAATCATCATATTGTAGGCTAAATTAGAAAATTATTATGTAAATTTGCAACATAGTATATTGAATTAAATTATAAATCGTAAATGAAAGTAGCAATAGTTGGCGCAAGTGGTGCTGTGGGACAAGAGTTTTTACGCATCCTTGCAGAAAGAAACTTCCCGATGGATGACTTGGTTTTGTTTGGTTCTACACGCAGTGCAGGTCGCAAATACACCTTCAAGGGGAAGGAATATGAGGTGAAACTGCTGCAGCATAATGATGATTTTAAAGATGTTGACATAGCCTTTACCTCGGCAGGTGGTAGTACTTCGGAGGAGTTTGCAGACACAATAACGAAATATGGCGCTGTAATGATAGACAATTCGAGTGCATTTCGTATGTGCGATGATGTGCCTTTGGTCGTTCCTGAGGTGAATGCTGCGGACGCGTTAGACTGCCCTCGTCGCATCATTGCTAATCCAAATTGCACTACTATCATGATGGTTGTGGTGTTGAAACCCATAGATCAGCTCAGTCATATACGCAAAATACATATCGCCAGCTATCAAAGCGCGAGTGGAGCAGGTGCAGCTGCGATGCAAGAACTTGAGAAACAGTATAAAGAACTTATCGAAGAAGGTGCTGTTAAGACTATAGATAAGTTTCCACATCAGTTGGCTTACAACGTCATTCCACAGATAGACAAGATGACTTCGAATGACTATACAAAGGAAGAGATGAAGATGTTCAACGAAACGCGTAAGATAATGCACAGCGATGTGCGTACAAGTGCAACGTGTGTACGTGTGAGTTCGCTTCGTTCTCACTCTGAAAGTGTGTGGTTTGAGACTGAAAGCCATTGTCGGTTGACGAGATTCGCAAAGCGTTGGCAGCCGCTCCAGGAGTTACTTTGGTAGACGATCCGCAACATTATGTATATCCTATGCCGTTAGAAAGTGCGGGAAAAGATAATATTTTCGTAGGTCGCGTGCGCAAAGACTTGGCAGATGACAATGGCAACACCCTATGGTTGACAGGCGATCAGATTAGAAAAGGCGCTGCATTAAACGCTGTTCAGATTGCAGAATACCTTGTAAAATCAAAAAAATAATAGAAAAATACAACAGAAAAAGGGTAAGAATGGCAAAAGACTACACTTGACTTATTGTTCAAGGAGCGTCTTTTGACTTTCTTACCCTTTAATGATTATGGTATTTTTCAACCTGTTCGGTTTCTTCTCTTCTTAGCCTTTATATGCTAAAACCTCTACTTCGACGAGCGCGCCCTTAGGTAAATCTTTCACAGCAACAGCCGAACGAGCTGGGAAAGGCTGCTGGAAGAAGGTGGCATATACTTCATTCATTGCAGCGAAATCAGCCATGTTTGCCAAATAAACAGTGGTTTTTACCACGTGTGCAAGGTCAGTTCCGGCCTCTTTAAGAATGTTTTTAGCGTTGGTAATGGCCTGTTTTGTCTGTTCTTTAATACCGCCTTCAACGAAGTTTCCAGTCGAAGGATCGATTGGAATCTGGCCAGATGCAAAGATAAAACCATTGACTTCGATCGCTTGGCTATATGGACCTATAGCCGCAGGAGCGTTGTTTGTGTGAATCGTTTTCATATAAATTATTTTAAGTTTGGGTTATTAAATATTGCAAATCCTTTGTCTTCTAACGCCTTTATGATTGATTCTATGTGCTGTTGGTTCTTAGTTTCCATCGTCACCCGCAACAAACAAGCGTTCACTTTCTTGCGGTTGGCCGAACGATCATGGTGCACTCCCGTTACATTTGCCCCCTTCTGAGCAATTACAGTGCATACATCGAGGAGCTTACCAGGCTGATCATCCAACTCAAGATCAAGCGTACAAAGACGTCCACTCTTAACAAGTCCACGGTTAATCACGCGATTTAAGATGGTTACATCAATGTTTCCACCACTGACAATGCATACCGTTTTCTTTCCCTTTACAGGCACTTTGTTAAACATTACGGCTGCAACACTCGTCGCACCAGCACCTTCTGCCACCATCTTTTCGCTTTCGATAAGTTTTAAAATGGCTGCACAAATCTCGTCTTCTGTAACAGTTACAATCTCATCTACATAGGAAGAACAGGTGTCAAACGTTAGTTTTCCCGGCTCCTTTACAGCGATTCCATCGGCTATAGTCGATACATTCGTAAGACGTTCTATCGTGTGATCATGTATACTATTGACCATACTTGGAGCGCCTTCTGCCTGTACTCCATAGATCTTTACATGTGGGTTTAGGCTCTTAATAGCAAAGGCTACGCCCGAGATTAGACCTCCTCCACCGACTGGAACGACTACAGCGTCGAGGTCAGGAAGCTGTTCCAAGAGTTCAAGTCCTATCGTTCCTTGCCCTGCAATCACGTTCTCATCATCGAAGGGATGCACGAAACTGTAACCTCGTTCATCGCGTAATTGCAACGCCATTTGATAGGCGTCATCGTATACTCCGGGTACAAGCATCACATCAGCACCAAGCTTTCGTGTCGCTTCTACTTTCGAAATAGGCGCTCCTTCGGGTAGACAAATAAGACTCTTTACACCCATTGCAGTAGCTCCTAAGGCTACACCTTGGGCGTGATTGCCTGCAGAACAGGCGATGACTCCTTTTGCTTTCTCTTCTTCTGAGAGTTGAGAAATCTTGAAATATGCACCGCGAAGTTTGAAAGAACCTGTCAGTTGAAGACATTCTGGCTTTAGATATACGTCGACATCTGGGTTGATTTTCTTGGCATGTACAAGCTCTGTCTTACGCAAAACAGTGCTTAATACGTAACGAGCTTTATAAAATTGATCTAACTGTAACATGAAATTATGAGTTAACAAACATCATATTGCAAAGTTAACACATATTTGTGAAAAGCAAAAAAGGATGAGAATAAAAAAGTAAAAAAGGTTGATTACAGCATGGAAAGCCTGAGAACATGATGAGATTACATTTAACTTATGAGCGCATAAAACTCACTTTACCCGATATCAAGTGTGGTATTTTTCTTTTTTTTGTGTAACTTTGCCCAAGAATATGATACACCTTGCCCAATACTTTCCCATTACTGACCCCACACTTACTTTCTTTGTGGTGTTACTGATAATCCTTCTTGCCCCGATTATCATGGGAAAACTGCGCATCCCTCATATCATTGGAATGGTACTTGCGGGGGTAGTTGTCGGCAAATATGGCTTAAACATTCTCGTAAGGGATAACTCTTTTGAGCTCTTTGGACGTGTAGGTCTCTACTACATTATGTTCCTTGCAGCCCTCGAAATGGATATGGAGAGCATCCGAAAGAATAGGAATCGTTTACTCATTTTCGCCTTATTGACTTTCATAGTGCCTTTACTGCTGACCTACTTTATGGGGATTCATCTGCTCAATTACGGCATTACAGCTTCTCTTTTGTTAGGTTGTATCATGGCAAGTAATACGCTTGTCGCTTACCCTATCGTCAGTCGGTATGGTCTTCAGCGTAAACCCAGCGTCACATTAAGTGTGGGTTCGAGCATCATTTCATTGATTTTCTCCCTTATTATGTTAGCTGCTATCGTCGCATCTAATAAAGGTGAGGGAAGCATTGGCTTTTGGTTGTTCTTTGTTTCGAAGTTCGTTATCTATTGTGCAGCTGCTATTTTCCTGCTGCCTCGCCTCACTCGATGGTTTCTTCGACGTTATAGTGACGCCGTAATGCAGTTTATTTTCGTCCTGGCTTCACTCTTTTTGTGTGCTGCTTTGAGTGCTGCCATCGGATTAGAAGGCATCTTTGGCGCCTTCCTTTCAGGCTTAATCCTCAACCGATACATCCCTTCTGTCTCACCATTAAAGAACAGATTGGAGTTTATTGGCAATGCCGTTTTCATCCCATACTTTTTGATTGGCGTCGGAATGCTTATCAATGTGCGACTCCTTTTCACTGGCGGTGGCATCCTTTGGGCCGTTATCTGTATCACGCTTTTTGGCACATTGGGAAAAGCAATCGCGGCATACGCAGCATGTTTTGGCTTTAGAATGCCAATAAGTTCAGGCCACATGATGTTTGGAATGACGTCGGCTCACGCGGCAGGAGCCATTGCTATGGTGATGGTTGGCATGAATTTGTTAGGCGAAGACGGCGCCCCTTTGGTCAGTGCACAAATGCTTAATGCCGTCATTGTTATGATTTTGTTCACTTGTATCATATCAAGTGTCATCACAGAACAGTCTGCTCAGCGCATTATTCTACGTGATAAAGAGTTGCCGGTAGAGGCACATCGTAAGGCAAACGACCAGCGAATACTCGTCCCAGTGAAGTATCCTGAGTACGCAGAACAACTCATGAACATGGCTATTCTCATGCTAAACCGAAAGCAAACACGAGGGCTTGTCGCCCTGAATGTAGTCTATGATGGAGAGCATATGCACCGAAACATGGAACAAGGAAATCGACTTCTCGAACAGATGACACAGTATTGTGCTGGTTCTGACATACAGATTCAAACGCAAACTCGCATTGCTGCCAACATCGCTAACGGCATTAAACATGCCTTTAAAGAGTTCCAAGCCACCGAGATTCTTATCGGAATGCACACTCATAAGGAAGTATCCACAAAGTTTTGGGGCGAGTTTCATCAGAGCTTATTTAACGGATTGAACCAACAAATCACGATGGCTCGTCTCGCACAACCACTCAACACGATTCGCAGAATCCAAGTAGCGGTGCCCTCACGCGCTGAATTTGAACCCGGATTCTACCGCTGGTTAGAACGCTTGTCGCGTATAGCGGGTAACTTAGAGTGCCGCATTCAGTTCCACGGACGCACCGAAACGCTTTCCTTAGTGAATGAATATATCAAGAATCGACACCCGCAAGTGCGTGCCGATTACAGCAATATGGACCATTGGAACGAGCTTCCTAAGCTGGCAAATGATGTGGCCGACGACCATCTTTTCGTCATTGTGACTGCTCGAAAGGGTACCGTTTCTTACAAAAATGCATTAGAATATCTGCCCGATGAAGTCCAACGCTATTTCAATGGCAAAAACTTGGTCATCATTTTCCCCGATCAATACGGCGATCAAGAAGTCATGACATACTCTCAATCGCAACATACGGAGGAACGAAGTGCATGGGAATCGCTCGCAAGATGGATTGACAAGCGTCGCAAAATGTTATCTAAAAACAAATAAAACAATGATTGACATCAAAAATATCACAAAGAGTTTCGGTAATCTTCAAGTGCTAAAAGACATCAACTTGCATATTAACAAAGGTGAAGTCGTTAGTATTGTCGGACCATCGGGAGCCGGAAAAACGACTCTTCTGCAGATTATTGGCACCTTGGATAAGCCTGATTCTGGTACAATCTGCCTTGATGGAATCGATGTAAACAAGCTATCAACGCGCAAACTCAGCGATTTTCGCAACCAACATATAGGCTTTGTGTTCCAATTTCACCAGCTTCTTCCTGAGTTTACTGCCTTAGAAAATGTCATGATTCCAGCCTATATCGCCGGTAAAAGCAATAGTGAGGCGAAACAACGTGCCTTGGAATTGCTTGAGTTTATGGGGCTTTCAGACCGTGCAAACCATAAACCTGCCGAACTTTCTGGTGGAGAAAAGCAGCGCGTTGCTGTGGCTCGAGCTCTCGTTAACAAGCCCGCTGTCATCTTAGCTGACGAACCTTCGGGCAGTCTTGATAGCAAACAAGGCTGAACTGCATCAACTTTTCTTCGATTTACGTGATAAATTCGGCCAAACTTTCGTCATTGTAACCCATGATGAGGGCTTAGCGGCAATCACAGACCGCACCATTCACATGAAAGATGGTGAGATTTTAGGAGATGAATAAAAGCGATACTGCCGATGGAATGGTTTCGTGTATGAATAGAATAGGTCTTTGTTAGCTCCAAAAAAGAATGATTAGAAGGAATGTTTTTATATGGTTTGTCGCCTGCTAATCAATACTTTACAAGCCTTTCTAATAGACATCAAGATACATTTTGTGCCCCATTCTCCTGCCTTCATAACGGAAGAATAATATGGAAGAAATCACCTCACCTCATCATTTGCATCATTTCACCCTATGATTTGACGCAAACGACCGGGTAAGTTGACGCATTTCACGCGGTGAAATGACGGAGATTACGCGGTAACTAATTAATGAAAAAGAAGAGATATCGAAGCTGATGTAAACTAACTGATAATGAGAGGGAAACGAAATGATTTGCATAATACTGCTCTGTTTGTAAAGGGCAGGAATATGCAGATTTAGGCAGAAGTTCAGTTACCAGAGCGTTACCTTGTTTTGATGTAGGTAACGATGGTATAGCATTCGGTAACTGAATTATTTTCGCTAGTGTGGCTGTTGCTTTGGTCAGCAGTTTTCTGCGTATGTGAGGAACGCTTTAATTCGGGTAATTTTGCCCACAAATATTAAAGCGTATGAAAACAGAGAAAATGAAGGTGTTGCTCTACCTTAAAAAGAGCGGGCTTGACAAATCGGGGAAAGCTCCGATTATGGGACGTATTACCATTGGGCGTTCCATTGCCCAGTTCAGTTGTAAACTCTCCTGCAATCCTGACTTATGGAATTCACGTGAGAGCAGAATGGATGGCAAGAGCCGTGAGGCGGTAGAAATTAATGGGAGATTGGAGAATCTGTTGCTTTCCATTCAATCTGCCTATCAGTCGCTAATTGCCAAAGGACAGCCATTTGATGCAACTGATGTAAAGGAACTGTTTCAAGGCAGTGTACAGGCAAGATGTATGCTTATCGAGAGGCTGGATATGCTCATCAAGGAGAAGGAAAGCCATATCGGTATAGACATCAAGGAAGGGTCTATGTACGCCTATCATTCCACTCGGAAACGATTACAGGAGTTCATTCAGAGGAGGTATCATGTTTCGGATTTGGCTTTCTCGCAGCTTACAGAAAGCTTTATCTATGAGTTGCAGGCGTTCTGTCTCGGTGATCTCGGTCATCAGCAAAGCACATTTTTCAGAGTTGCAGCAGATTTGAAGACCGTCTGCAGGCTAGCTTATCGTGAGGGGTTGGCTGATACGCTTCTGTTTGACAAAGTCCATATAGAACGGGGAGACAAGAAAGCGCCCAAGACTCTCGACCAAGAAGCATTGGACAAGTTGAAGGCACTCCGTTTTGATGAATTGGAAGAAGAAATGGAAACCGCTCGTGATGTGTTTCTCTTCGCCTGTTATACCGGTGCAGCCTATTGTGATTTGATAGAACTAAGCAAGAAGCATCTTATCCGTGACGATGAGGATTGTCTTTGGTTAAAGTTCAACCGACAGAAGACAGGTGTGCTTTGTCGTATCAAGCTATTGCCCGAAGCAGTTCAATTAATACAGAAAATGCACAGCGATGAAAGGGAAACACTGATCCCTTACTTCAAATATTCCACTTATCAGTCCTGTCTCAAAGCCTTGCGATTACGGTCAGACATTTCTTTTCCCTTTACTACGCACACTGCAAGGCATACCTTTGCCACACTTATCACATTGGAGCAGGGCGTACCTATTGAAACGGTGAGCAAGATGCTCGGACATACGAACGTAAGTATGACCGAACGTTATGCAAAAGTAACACCGCAGAAACTCTTTGAGGAGTTTAACCGTTTCCTTTCTTTCACCGAAGATTTGCGTTTAACCATTTAACCAAGATTTTTTATGAGAAGTACATTTAAGATACTGTTCTATATCAACAGACAGAAAATAAAGGCAGACGGCAAGACCGCCATTCTCTGCCGTATCACCATAGACGGAAAAAGCATCGCCATTACCACAGGCGAGCAGTGCAAATCCTCCGAGTGGAATAGCCGACAGGGACTGACAACCGACAAGAAAACCAATCAAAGAATCGGCGAGTTCAAAGAACTTGTAGAAAAGACCTATCAGGAGATATTGATAAAGGACGGAGTGGTAAGTGTGGAACTGCTTAAAAACCGTTTGCAGAGGATAGCCACCATGCCGACAACACTTCTTGCCATGAGCAAAGCAGAACTGCAATCCGTTAAAGAGTGCGTGGGCAAATCGAGAGTTGAGGGAACCTATCAGAATCTTCTCTATTCAGATAAGTTACTTACGGAATTTGTAAAGGATAAGGGAATGACGGATATAGTCATAGCCACTATAACGGAAGACTTGTTTGAAGAATACCGTTTCTATCTGAAAAGACGAGGCTTGGCATCAGCAACCATGAATCGTTATCTTTGTTGGCTGAGTAGGCTGATGTATCGTGCGGTCAGCCATAGGCTCATTCGTTGCAATCCTTTTGAGAATGCCAAGTATGAGAAAGCGGAACAGAAGATACGCTTTCTGCAAAAGAGCGATGTTGCCAAACTCATGGCATTGAGAGTAATTGATAAGGAAGCAGAACAAGCAAGGCGGATATTTATCTTCTCATGCTTTACGGGCTTGGCTATTGCTGATATGGAACATTTGCAATTTGGACACATTCAAACGGCAGCCGACGGACAGAAATATATCCGAAAAGAACGGCAGAAGACAAAGGTGGAGTTTGTTGTGCCCCTGCACCCGATAGCGGAGGCCATCATCGATCAATGTAAGGAAGAACTACCCAGCATGAAAGAAATGCAGACAGTGAAAGAAAAAAAGGTGACGACTTTATCTTTCACTGTGCTTGTAGCCGTAGCGTGATGAGTGCAAAGCTGAGCATCGTGGGAAAGGCTTGCGGTATCAGAGAACGGTTGTCCTATCATATGGCAAGGCACACTTTCGGTACAATGAGTTTAAGTGCAGGGATACCCATCGAGAGCATTGCCAAGATGATGGGGCACGCCTCCATATCAAGCACCCAAATCTATGCACAGGTGACGGACAATAAGATTTCTGAGGATATGGATAGGTTGATAAGGAAACATCAGACAAAGGAAACGAAGGAGGAAGCCGTATGAATACCTATCACTATCAAACTAAAAAAGACCGTAGCTATTTCGAGTGGGGGCGACAATATGCAAAATCATTCGCAAAGGCAAAGGTAAAATCGCCATGACAGAGAGCGAACTGGTAGATTTCTTCGGTGTAACATGGAGGAAGCTCAACCATCGTCTGCAACTTCTACTAAAAGTCTCTCCCCTGCAACCCGACGAAAGGGATACAGGGGAGCAGGAAGTCTACGTGAACGGACGACTGCGAGGTTATGCTCCGCTTTATCCACTCACAATCATCATCGCCTTGTCTTATCAATTGGACAGTACGGAAGCACACTTCTTCAGGAAACATGTATGTCAGAGATTGCAGAAACCTACATCCATAATAACACCGATATTCTTAATAGGAAAGACGGATACCTGATGATTATATTTTCTTTTTCTTTCATTGATTATATCTTACTACATAACTACAATAAGGTATAATACGTTGAAAGAAAAAGGATTAAAAATTTTTATTGATATACGAATATTCTTTCAATTATTTACTACGCTACTACAAAAAAAAGATTTTTATTAAAACTGAATTGACAGTGTATAAAAACTAAAAGCACAACCATGAGAATTTATAGTTTATAACACATAAACTAAAAGAGCCGTATCAAACCCTATAATGAGTAACGATACAGCTCTTTTCCTTGTTTTGAGGAGGTTAAAGTTTCTAATCAAGAAGTTCACATTCTTTTAGATGTTGGGGTTATGTCCCAATAAATATCATAAGTAATATTCTATTACAACTATTTAAGCTCATGCAACATATAGGGTGCTCCGGAAACCTTTACCTTCAATTTTTCATAGCTTCCATCTTTCATGTGATAGACAAAATAACCCGTACCTTGGTCTGTTGACATGCCGAAGATGATGTCATTGCCCGACTTGCAAATGGATGCCGCCCAGCCTGTAGTTCCTGAGAAGTTCATCTTCTTGCAAGTCTTATCATAGAGATTAATCTCAAAAGGCTGGAACGATTTATCATGAACGTAATCTGGTGGGTTGCTTGCTGCCCCAGGAATATTTAGGTATCCATAAACCTTTCCGTTTCCACCATATACCTTATTATAGGCATATGAAGTTTTACCTCCTTTTACACCATCCAGATTTACATCTGCAAGGGTAAAGCAATAAGACTTGTCAAACTCCTGTTCTCCCTTCTTAATGCGCAAGAAGCCTTCCTTTGCCCCCTTCTGATAACCGAACATTCCTACGCAATAGAAATAGATATCACCCTTCTCGTCCACAAACGGATCACCAGCAGGTGTTCCACTGGACGACATCGTGACGCGACTGTCACTAATAAGTTTGATTGGCTTGTCTGTTTTCGTGTCAATTAATGCAACATAGGCTCCAGTTTCGCAAGAATAAGCAGACTTCATTTGATTCAGTGACACATATAAAATTCCATCTCTGATAACAGAGGCAGACGGTTCAGGATTATTGTCACCAGAGGACTTTCCCAAGGAATAGTCGGATAAGTCTATTTCTCCTGTCTTCGTCATTGAGGATGGGTCAATAATCCACACCTTTCCTATACCAAGGCAAGAAACATATGCCTTCTTATTGGATGCGAACGTGATGTACGTTGCCTTAGCACCACTTGGAAATACCATAGTCGTGCCCTCTTGGACGAGCTTGCCATCTTTTTGGTGCATATTTGTAGAGGTGTTCCGTGTCAGTCACATATACCTTGCCACCATGCACAAATGAAAATGCACCCTTGGCAAACACCAAAGCATTGTCCGTATTGAGCGAACCAACTGTCAAGTCTTTGAACAGACTGACATATGTGTTCTCTCCAATATTCACGCTATGCACAAATCCTGCCTCGGACTTCGCTGGTGGTGTTGGAGGAACATCTGGAGAGTCTTTACTACATGAGGAAAGACCTGATAACACAAGCAGCGCCGTGGCTGCGACTAAGAAATAATGTTTCATTTTGACTATAATTTTTTGAAATGAATAATAAGAATTTACATACTCATAGCTCCTCCTGAGACTTTGTCTCGGAACAGATTAAAACGCAATTTAGCCTTAAAGGTTCTGCCTTGCAGTGGCATTTTGAATTCCATGTAGTTCTCTTTGTCAAAAATATTTCGACCTCGAAACTCAGAGAAACATTGTTATGCCAAAATGACTGTTGAAGCCCTATGGTAAACACATCGTTGGAAGGAATGATCCATTTCTTTCGTTGGTCGGGCAGTGTGCTCATTTGCCAGCCCCAATCGAATTCTCCGACATGAGAAACATCAACATAAACTCTGGACAACTCCGTCTTTCCCAACAAACCTTCAACGTGATATTCCATGCCATAGTTGTAATAGAATGAAGGTATGTTGGGAACATGCTTGTCATACGTAGGATTATCCGAACCTTTCTCATCGTTTAACCATTTTTGACGGTCTCGAATATCCTGCAATGTAAGATTAAAGTATGCATAGACGTTTGGGGTTATATCTACCTTTAAGTCAGTATCGAAACCAAGCGTACTTGTCTTTCCTAAGTTTATGTATATGGAACGGATGTCAGCGGGGAAAAGTCTTATCATATTCTTCATATACATATAATAAAAATTTGTTTCCCATTGCACACGAGTAAGCCCCAATAGATTTCTCTTGTCCATGATGACCCCAATGTTCAAATTATCTCCAACTTCTGGCTGAAGATTTACAGAAGGTTTGATACTCATTCCGTTTCCGAATAATTCTCCCGTATCAGGAATTCTTACATTGTGTGAAAACGAGATTTTTCCCCTCACACCTTTCCACAATTCATAGCTAAGCCCTTCGCTAAAGCCATAATACGTTTTGTTCACGTTGGTCTGCTTGGGAGCGAATACGCTTTCTGTCTTGTCTTTTGACAAAGCATCGCTTGTTCTATAGATTTTTGACTTCAGATAATAGATGCTTATTGTCAAGGAATTCTGAAAGCGATTATTAGAAGAAGCAAACAAATAACTTAGTCCGATGTTGTTTGAAGTCATTTTGCTGGGAAATGAACTGGGGTCGAAGCCAAGGTATTCATTCATACGATCGTCCTTAGGTCTATAGTCCGAGAATACGAATTGATCATTCAGATTGAAAGTATGTCGTCCAAGTGTATATTTCAAGTTAAATTTATTTCGCAACTCAAATTGCCAGTCATGGGACTCGTTGAAAAGATTATCCTCTGTCTCCCCATTAGCTGGCGTGACCGTCCCATCCCATTGCGTTCTTGTAGTTGCCGTATCCGTCATGTTAGAACGTATGATGGGAACAACAAGTGTGTTTTTCAGCTCCAAATCTTTGAAAATGAAATTTTTCTTCTCCAAATTCAAAGTAGGCATAATATTAAGACTTTTTGTATAGGCATATCGAGAGTCAAAGTTGAGAGACTGTATGCCTTTCTTATTCCTGTAAAAAGCACATTCCAAATCCAGTTTGTCGAAGTATTGCTTTCTAAAACCTATGCCCACATGATAGAATTCTGCGTCATAATAGTCATTGTTTCGTCTCACCTTTCTGTATTCAGAAGCAGGTAGATTAGTCTCAAACACTGGCCATGACATCATATAATTGTTCTTGGATTTGTTCCTGAAGAAAGCAATATTGAATAATATTCCAGATTTTGCAAAAAGTTTCTGGGCACTTGCAAGTGTCTTGAATGTCCCGAATGATGCCAATTCCTGCGTAAAACCTACTAGGTCACATTCATCCTCTCGTGTCACTATGTTGATAGCACCACCAAGTCCATCACCGCCATATTCTGCAGGAACGATTCCTTTGTACACCTCTATGTACTTAATTACATCAATCGGAATATCGTTAATATCAAAGGAACCGTCAGGGCTATTTAAAGGAAATCCATTGATGTAGACAGCGACTCGCTTACCCTCCAGCCCATGTACAGATATGCGAGAGGCACTTCCTAATCCGCCTGACTTTCTCACCTTGATGCCAGACGTTCTTGTGAGAATTTCTTCTATACCGCTTGAACGTCCCCTCAACTTGGATCCGTCCACTACGGTTACAGCCATAGGACTCTGCCGAATGCGGTTTATTTCCGCCTGCTGGGAAGATCCCCTCACTACAACTTCGTTAAGGACGTTCGCTGATGATTCTAAGAAAAAGTCTTTTGTGATATTGCCGTTTAACACAATGACTTGCCTTACTCGTTTATATCCAACAAATGAAACCTCAACGATACATGTTCCATTTGAGAGAATGTCAATTTGATAATTGCCTGTTTTGTCAGAAACTGTTTTCTGTTTTGTGTTTTTGATTGATATGTATGCCCCAGATATGGGAAGTCCTGTTTCTTTATCTATGATTTTCCCACGTAATATATTTTGGGCAGACAAAACTGTTGTACACAAACACAGTATCGTTACGATGAATAATCTGTTCATAATTTTATGGATTAATGAGTTCTCGCCATCCTGCCGTATTATAGCGTATGTATTCAGATAAGACCTGTTTTACCTCTTCCTTGCAGATTTCTGTGCTTGAGACAATCTCTCCGATGATCGTTACCCATGTGGAAGAGGAAATCCGAAAGAATAGTGACGAAACTTTTGTTTGTATTTGTGGATAGACTTTTTGCATTTGATCAATATATTCTTTACTTATTGCAACTTGTTCTTCGATAAAAATTTTTCACGGAAAAAAACTCTACAGAAGTACCTTTTGATTCAAAGAGTAATAACTTTAATTCTTCTTTATATAAGAAAATTATTTTAAGCGTTTCTCTTAGCAAATCTTTTTGATTTTGTATAGAGAAGTGAAGTTTATCTGTTTTGTTATGTTCTATGCGATAGGAGGACATCCTTTCATCCAAGACTATAAGTAAAGGTCTAAGGACAGTATAAAAAATATCATCCTTTGTCTTAAAATAATTGTATATATTACCTAAGGTAACTCCCGATTTTGCCGAAATTGTTCGCATCGAAGTTTTTCTAAAGCCATTTTTAATAAATTCATTGCGAGCTGCTGCGACAATCTTGTTTCTTATATCTTCTTTTAATATTTTCATTACTATTTTATTAACGGACATCGTTCAGTTTTGTTCATAAAAAAAAGCGTACTGTTAAAAAACAGTACGCTCCTTTTATTGTTGCCTTTATGCGGCTGTGTGATATTTTCATCATTAATTCAATTTTGGATACAAAGGTATGGGAAGAATTCTATACTGGCAATACTTATTAATAGGTATTTTTAATCGAATTATAATACTAAATTCAAATGGACTTAAAATAGTAATTCTCCTCCAACATCCTTTCCAAGTCCGAAGCCTTGTAGAGTATCTTCCCTGCAAACTGCGTGTAGGGTATAATCTTCCTGTCTCGGTAGTCCTGCAAGGTACGGGGACTGATATACAGCCGCTCGCACACTTCCTTTCCTGTGAGGAAAAGTTCGCCTGCAAAGAGTGGCTTGTGTGTCTGTGCCACTTCCACAATCCGTTTTCCTACACCTCTCAACGCTGAGACAACCAGCTGCATCTCGTCCGTCTCCATGTTCAAGTCTCTTGCTGTTTCCATCATATCTGTCTGTTTTTAGGTTTGTTCAATTTCGTAAGAAGCAATGCTTCCACATCCTCGCGCTTGTAATAGCACTTGTGTCCGATTTGCGTAAACGGCAGCACGCCCGTATCACGATAATGCTGCAAGGTGCGTTTGCTGATATTCAGCAGCTGGCACACATCGCCGTTGTGCAGCCAGTCCGTGTGCTTGCTTTTCTCTCCGAATGCCTTGTAGCAGCATTCCGCAAGGCTCAAGATTTCATCCCGAAGCTTTGCCCAATTGGTTTCCGTAATGATGTAATAGTTCATAATCATATTTTGTTATTGTTTATTGTTTCAGGTCCTTCCTGTTTCCATCGGCAAAGGTAATGACGTGCGTACACCTCTCAAAGCCGTGAAGAACAACAGGGAAGGATCGGGAAGAATGAGGAAAAAGCAATCCACATCATCGGTTCGCATTTGCGTTTTCCTGCCCCGTCTTCTTCTTTTGTTGCAAAGACAATGCAAGCGAGTACAGAGGAAAGTTCACTTATCCTTTGCCGAGCGCAGCTTGTCTTATGCAAAATTAATATCGGGCATTTCTTATTCCATCACTTTTTCATTCAAGTGGCAGTTGTGGCGCTATGACAAGGACAAAAGAGACAGATTGATGTTCTTGCCACTGCACAAATGAGGTTAATAAGGTAATCAAAGCAAAAGAGTGCATCTGAAAGCAAACAACGACATCCGTATTTCTACTAACCTATCTTTCCTGTCATCCGTTTTTTGCTTAATGAGGCGATAAATGCTCTTTTTAACAGCCTGTTTCCCTAAGAATTTTGCAGCAGACAGATGCAACATTATGCAAGAAGGCTTTGAATGCTTGGAAGTTACGCATTCTCACCCTAACTTCACTCTTGGAAACCAATTCAAGGAAATAATGAAAAAGAACGCAGATGCAGGCAATATAGATAACAGAAGAAATCCTCATCGCAGGGGTAGCTCATCCAAGAACGCAGAGATAGAAAACTACCTCTCCACACACTACGAGTTCAGATACAATACAGTATTGGGAAGAACCGAATACCGAAGTAGGAACAGCGGCATATATACAAAAGTCGGTCGTTATGAAATCAATACGCTCCGCAGGGAACTTGATTGCGATGAAGGCATAGCGACTTCCTCCGATAATCTCTACTCCATTATCGAGAGCAGCTTCTCTCCCCGTATCAATCCCGTGCAGGAGTATTTCAAAGCATTGCCACTGATTGATATAAGTGATAGCAGTAGCTGTGATGGTGAGAGTTTCAGGGATAGTAATGTACTTTACCTTTCACCAAAAGCGATTCTCGATTTGGCAAGCTGCGTTGTTGTCCGTAATTCTAACAAATGGTTGCCGTATCTTACCAAATGGCTTGTGGCGGTGGTCGCCAATGCGATGAACGACCGTGAGTGCCGCAACCATACCTGCCTTGTGCTGACAGGCGAGCAGGGCAAGTTCAAAACTACATTCTTGGATTTGCTCTGCCCGTCCAAACTGCACGGTTACAGCTATACGGGCAAGATATATCCACAAGAGAAGGACACACTTACTTATATCGGTCAGAACCTTATCGTAAATATAGATGACCAGCTCAAAGCTCTCAATAAGCGGGATGAGAATGAGCTGAAGAACCTCATTACCTGCCCGATGGTCAAATACCGTATGCCGTATGACAAGTATGTGGAAGAACATCCCCATTTGGCAAGCTTCGTGGCATCGGTGAACGGCAACGACTTTCTCACCGACCCCACAGGCAGCAGAAGGTTTCTGCCCTTTGAAGTACTTTCCATAGACATAGAGAAAGCTAAGCGTATTTCAATGGACAATGTCTATGCGGAAGCCAAAGCCCTGTTAAAGTCAGGTTTTCGCTATTGGTTTGATGATGATGAGATTGCCGAACTATACAGAGAGAGTGAGGACTTTCAAGTACAGACTGCAGAGATGGAACTTTTGCTGCGTTGTTTTGAAAAGCCAACGGAGAATGAAAGTTATTCGTTAATGACCACTACGGAGATACTCACTTATTTGGGTATTTATACTCACCAACCACTTGTTGCCAAGCGGATGGGCGAAGCCTTAAAGAAAGCAGGATACATAAAGGTGAGCAAACGAAGAAATGGTGGTAGCCCCATCTATGTCTACAAGATTAGGAAAAATCTTGCCCTGCCCGCTCCTTCAAACTTGTAGTAGCCAAATGTAGTAGAATGTGTAGTATTGTCTTATACTACAAAGTAATACTGATTATCAATCACTTATTACAAAAATAGTATGTAGTAAGAAGAAAGATGAAAAAAAGTTTGGAGGGGAAAACTTTGGAAAAGGTAAAACCATAAACACAGACAAACATAAATAATTATCATTCAACCCATTAAAGTATCAAAACAATGAAAGAAGAAGATTTATCACTTATCAAGCGATACCCCATTGTGGAGTATCTCGAAAGGAAAGGTATCAAACCTGTCCGCAAAACACCTACCTATGTCATGTACCGTTCACCGCTCAGGGAGGAAACGCATCCGAGTTTCAAAGTGGACACGGAAAAGAACCTTTGGATAGATTATGGCGAAGGTAGGGGCGGAAGCATAATCGACCTCTGTATGCGTATGGAGGGATGCACGCTATCTGAAGCCATCCGCCGTTTGGGGCAGAACGCTCCCGATAATGGCACATATAATTTTCTTAATGACTTCGTGCCAAATAATCCCCAGCCTGCGATGGCTGTAAATGGAGCAAGGAGACTGATAGAAATATCAGACACCCTGCCACCACATTTACAGGATTATCTTACGAAGGAACGCTGTATTGATTTGGAAAAGGCTATGCCTTTCCTCAAATGTATCAGCTATGAGGTAAGGAGCAGACTCTATCAAGCCATCGGCTTTGCCAATCTCTCTGGCGGCTATGAGCTTCGGGACGATAAGACGTTCAAGGGAACGATAGCCCCGAAGGACATTACTCCGATATTCACGGATAGAACGGAGCCAGTATGTATCTTTGAAGGCTTCATGGACTTCCTCTCCTTCCTTTCGATGAAAGAAGAGATTACCAACCACTGCCTTGTGATGAACTCCGTGAGCAACGTGACAAGGACTATCCGTTATTTGAATGACCGACACCTTACCCATATCCGTGCCTTCCTTGACAATGACGAAGCAGGACGGAGGACTGTTCAAGATTTCATAAAGGCAGGCTTCCATGTTGAGGATATGAACATACATTACAAAGACTTCAAGGATCTCAACGAATATCATGTCAGCCGTGTCCGTGAGCAGCAGAAACGGAAAGCGCAGAAACAGACACACATATCAATTACAGGACAAAACAAGAAATCAAAACAAGTCAAACTTAAAATGAAATAGAAATGGAAAAGGAAACTATGATGAGCGACAAAGACCTTTCATGGTTCTTGGGTGTGGAAGATAAAACAGAGAACGAATCTACTTCACAAGAAGCGACTGCGGTTCCTGAAAGAGAAAGACCAACAAGCAAACAGGACACAGAGAATACCATGCACTCCGAGCCTGCACGAAATGCTGAGAACGTAACCGTTCAGAAACGTATCAGTGCCAAGATGAGAAAGAAAACACTCGAAGCCTACAAGCAAGCCTATCTTGTGCCGACCAAGTTAAACAACCGTAAGGCAGTCTATCTGAGTAGGGAGACACAGGAGCGTGCCGACTTTATTGTGCGTAGATTAGGCGACAGGGGCAGCAACCTTTCAAGCTTCGTTGAGAACATCGTGCGTCAGCATCTGGAGGAATATGGTGAGGACATAGAGGAATGGAGAAGATTGTAAACCACAAGGAAAAGGTAGACGGTTTTCTGGAAAAAGGTCTACCCTTTCTTCAAAATAGGTCTACCTTTTCGAGCAAATAGGTCTACCTTTTTTGCTAAAAGGGTCTACCTTTTCTTCTTCGGTTTAGTTCTCTATGAGAATGCCACGAATGCAGTTAGTCATAGAATGCACGGCATTCGTTTTTAAGCTATAAAACGTTTTAAGCGTAAATGGTTTGTTCGGTAGCATTGCAAGACGTCAGTTTGTACCCACAAACTGCTCTTGCTCCCCTCGTCAGACTATGGGGGGAGATAAGACCGTAATCACTTCGTTCTCATCGGTCAGTGTTCAGAAATTAAGCAATAACAAATCATCTAAAATGATTAACTTTCAAAGGAAACTTATATGAATAGATACAAAGGAAAAGCTGCCCGATGGCAGCCAAAGGATAAGGAAGAGCAGAAGATGAACAAGACAGAGTTCATCAAGGTAAGATGCACCTTAGAAGAAAAGCAGCGTATTAAGTCAAAGGCAGAAAGTGCGGGACGTAAGTTCTCAGATTACTGCCGTGAAATGCTCCTAAATGGAGAGGTGGCAGCCGTTCCTAAGATGACAGAAAATGAGAGGGAAGCCATTGCCATTCTCCAGCATACAGGAAGGTTCTACGGGCAGGTTTCTAACCTTATCAAGGTAAAGGATGAAAGGTGGGTACATATCACTAAGAACCTTTCGCTATGTGCCAAAGAGGCATTTAAGAGATTCTACGACCCTCATTTTCGTGTGGATGATGAGATATATAAGGTCTTAAATATGAAGAGAGATGATAGGTAAATGCAAGGCAATAGCGCATGGTAGCACAGCTTTGAACTATATATTCAGGGAAGGCAAACTCGGTAGTCGGCTTGCCTTCCATAATCTTTGCAGCAGGGAGCCGAAGACTATCTACGAAGAAATGAAAGTGGTCAGCGATTACAACACACGGTGCAAGAATAAATTCCTCCGCATTGAAATCGGTATCGCACCACAAGACGAAAGAAAGCTACCTGTGTCAGAACTTATGCGGATAGCCCATTTGTTTGCCAAACGAATAGGACTTGACAACCACCAATGGGTGGCGGTAACGCACAAGGACACCGATAATAGACACATTCACATCATTGCCAACCGTATCAACCTATACGGAGAAGTCTATGACTCCACCTTTGTGAGCAACAGGGCAGCGAGAGTGTCGGAGGAAATAAGCAGAGAGAAAGGCTTGACCATCGCAAAGGAGGTCAAGGCGAAAAAGCAGCATCAGGAGCCAAAAGCCAGTCCAATAAGAGAGCAGACAAAACAGCAAGTACAACAAATCTGCTATGCCCTGCTTGATAAGTACAAAGGAACAGGCGTTACGGGACACTCTATGTTCCTCTATGACCTTAACAAGAACGGTGTAGTTATCGAGCGCATGAGAAACAAGCTGGGCAAGATCTATGGCTTGAAGTTCTCATACGCAGGGCAATCCTTCAAGGCTTCCGAAATCGGCAGGGAGTTCGGCTACCGTTCCTTGCAGAAAAACTTTGAACCAACCAACAGGGAAGAGCCAAGGAAACCACATCTAACAGTACAAGAGCCGACAGAAAGGAAAGAACGCCCTGATACAGGTTATCAACTCGTACCTCCAAGCCGTTCCTTAATTTTACGAGACAATGACACACCACAAGTACAGAATCCCATTGGTGCGGTGGCAGACACCATCGTTAGCGCAGCCGATGAAGTTGTGGAAGAGTTAGGCGATTTGATTACACCAAGTACACAAGGCAATGACTTAACCGAAGCTGCATGGCAGCGCAAACTCAGATACCAAGCTAACAGAAAGAAGAAACGTGGAAGGGGAATATAAACATAGCAGCATACAAAAAGTGCAGAATAAAGAATATCTCATCAAAAACGCTTGTTATTCGGTAACAAAGTATTATCTTTGCAAACGGAATAACAAGCGTTCTTTGTTAGGCAGAAAACAGCGAAGCCAAGTAGCTCGCTCGTTTCCAAATCGTTACCAGTTTAGTTGTATAAACAAGGTAACTTCTTTATTTTCAACAAGATACATTTTTATAATTATCTTAAGCTGTGAAATGATGCAAATCATGGACTGGTATTTTTGGAATGACAAAACCTCTCCTTGCATTTTATGTCATTCATCCATTTTACTGACAATCGCTTATCACGCTATCTGCTTTATGATGAGGCTGCGTTTTGTCCACCTATCATGCCGAAATATGATAAATTATGCGTACATTTGCAGTTATAACAACCGCAAACGATGAGAAATCCACTATGCCTATTCCGCATCAGAAAAGACGAACGATGGCCTGCTTTGGTCGTCTTTCTCTATTTGATTGGCTTAAACGCCCTTGCTATTTCACAACACTTTGAGGCGTTTACTCATGCACTTAAGGGCGGATATTACATGCATTTTATGAAGGATTTCGGCCTTTCGGGCTACGATCCCTTTACATATATCACGCTCTCTGAATGGCGTCCACTTTATAGTTTGGAGCGACATCCGTTGCTTTCTGTCTTCATCTATCCCCTCACACAAGTCAATCAATGGCTCATGGGGCTAACAGGCATGAACTGTGCCGTGTTTATTTGGGCAGCCGTACTCATCATTTATCGCTTTATTCCACGTTATTTCTATTCAGAATCTTACGTGAAATAGTGGGCATTGGCTATCGAGATAGCTTGTTACTCACGGCATTCTTTCTAACGTTTGCACACATTATGGTCGCTGTTGTGGCACCCGATCACTTTGCATTATCGTTGTTTTTCTTGCTGTTTACACTCTATGTTGCCGGTAAAGCGCTGTGCGAGCGCCGACCATTAGCGGCATGGAAAACCGCCATTTTACTCTTTTTATCCACTGGAGTGACGACAACCAACTGCGTAAAGATAGGACTTGCAGCGTGGTTTGCCAACGGAAAGCGTTTTTTTAGCCCTAAATCGTTTGCCATTTCCATAGTGTTGCCGATGTTGTTATTGGGCATTTCCTACATGGCTTTTAATGAATGGGTGCAGAAACCCGAACAACAGCGACGCACACACACGGTGAATGAGCGACTGAAGAAAGACGCAACGTTTCGTAAAACCTATGCTGAGCAGGCCGAAAAGAACAGACATCTTCAAGCCAATGCTATCACTAAGGGAGACTCTTTCCGTTGGACTGACACACAATTATCACGTGGTCACAGCATCATTGAAAACCTTTTTGGCGAGTCTTTCATGCTTCACGAAGACCATTTGCTGCAAGATGTCAATAAAGAACGCCCTGTTTTCGTGGCCTATCATAACAAATGGTGTTATGTTGTCGGTGTAGTGATGATGTTGTTTCTTGCAGGTGGCCTTGTCACGGCCTTTCGGTTGCGCTTCATGCAACTCTGTTTATCGTGGTTTGGGCTTGATATGGTGTTGCACTTAGTGCTTGGTTTTGGACTAAACGAAGTCTATATCATGGCTGCCCACTGGGCTTTCATCTTGCCTATTGCTGCTGCCTATCTGCTGAAACGCCTGCAATGGCCTTCTCTACAAAGGGCTTTGCGCGTTCTACTCCTATTGATTTGCGTCTTCATGTTGGTTCATAATGGACAGCTTTTCATTCATTTCATGTTACACTAACAGCCTATGAAAGTTTCAATTCTCGTTCCTGTTTATGCTGTTGAGGCCTATATCGCCGAATGTGCACAGTCACTTTTTGGGCAGGATTATCATGACTTAGAGTATATTTTTGTAGATGATTGTTCGTCCGATAACAGCATTTCGGTGTTGAAAGAGGTGCTGACTGCATTCCCAGATCGGGCAAATCAGGTGAAGATTATACGCCACGAACAGAACAAAGGGGTAGGGGCTGCGCGGCAAACTGCATTTGAACATGCCACAGGTGAAGCCATTATGCACGCCGATAGCGATGATATGATGCCACCACATGCCGTGTCTGCTCTTGTCGAAACCATGCAAACAGGAAACTATGACATAGTAACTGGCGCATATACCACGTATGAAAACCACAGTGAAGGGGCTGTAAATCTCCCTCCAACTATGCCTCGTGAGCGTTATGTTAGCCTGTTGTTATGTCAAAACAAGGTGAAAAACAACCTGTGGGCACGCCTCTATCGTCGTGCTTTTTTACAGGAACAAGGCATTGATTTCAAGCTCGGCATTAACTATTGTGAGGACTATACGGTCATCGCCCGTGCCTTTTTTACAGCTCGTTTCACGACAACTGATGCCCCCGTTTATGGCTATCGGATAGACAATATCACTTCCTACACCCACCAAATCTCACGTCGTAGTCTCATCTCTATGGTCAAAGCAAATGCTGTTGTGATTGATTTCTACAGACGGAATGATGTGGAAGGACGCTATCATCAGGCCCTCGATATGGGCTTGTTAAACATGTATCGTGATGCAATGAGAAATGGAATGCGAGCCAACGATATAGCAACCTACTGTTCTTTCAAGCCATTGAAGCGTAGAAACAGAATGTTTTTGCAGGCTATGACCACATGGCTTCCCTTAAAGATTAGCGACATATTGTATCGCGTTTACAGAAAGATGTGGGAGTGGTGTTAAGGATATGACCGATTGATGACGATGATTTCATCATAGGATGATGCACATCTACTCCTGTTTTATGGCAAACGAAGATTCAATGATGTATGTTTAGCACGTCGTTTCTTTTGATTTGAAAGGCACGATAGCGGTTATTTGCGTTTCTTTTTCAGCCAGATGATAGCCTCTTCCAATATTTCCATGTGTAACATCTTTGTCACTCCTATATATAATAAGGTGGCAACGACGATGCGAGCAAGCAGTAACAAGAGTAAGGATGAAATGAAAGCAGTGGCAAAATAGGTGAGAATCATGACGCCAGCAGCTACAAACATCGTTGGCACTACATCCTTGATGACTTCCCATAAGCGTATTCCGATGATGCGATGAGCGGCATATTGCCACACCAAAAGCCATGCAATCGTGAACAATGTATAGAACATCACCATGGCATTGATTCCTAAACGATAGCAGAAAGCAATGATTGCAAGTTGCAAAATGATTTGAATCACGTTGCAACGCATATATATATCAGAGCGTCCATTGCTTAAAGCTACATTCTGATACATGGTATAAAACGGCACGAAAGCACCGCCAATGCAAAGCATTTGCAATAGAGGAATGGCGTCAATCCATTTTTCTTTGATGGTGATGAGAATGAATTCACGTGATACAATGGCTAAGCCGAACATGGCAGGGAATGATAAAAAGGCCGTGAAACGCATCATCTTGCGAAACACTCTGACTTCTCTTCCGCGCTCTTCATTTACAGAAGCCAACACGGGTTGAGCCACTTGACCGACTGCATTGGCTACAAACGAGTTGGCCATTGTGTTCCATTTGTTGGCTTGGGAATAGTCTCCGACAACCTTTAAGGGGTAAAGTCCACCGAAAATCAAGGTTAATATGTTATTGCTTACAGTGTTAACGATGTTTGTAATGAGTACTTTCACACTGAAGTTAAACATGCGTTTGACGGGCTCGAACGTGAAATGGAAGGATGGATGCCATGAAACGAAGTAATAACGACCAAGATTCAACACCGCAATATAAATGATTTGCTGCCATGCCAAGCTCCAATAGGAGAAACCTAAAAAGGCTAACGTGATGGCAACTCCACCCGAACAAACAAGCGCTATGGCACCAACGATGGCGAGTTCTCTGTTCATCATGTTCTTCGTCATATAGGCATTGTGGGCTATTCCGAATGAAGATATGACGAAACTCAAGAAGACAAAGCGCGCAAGCTTTGTCATATTAGGGTCATGAACGTATGTCGCGATGAGCGGAGAAGCAAAGAAAAGCACCGCGTAAATGCCGAAACTGGAGAGAATATTGAACCAAAAGACAGAATTATAATCGCTGGCTTGCGGCGACTTTAGATTCACTAAGCCTTGTGAAAAGCCACTACTTTGCAGGTTACCCGCTATCAACGTGAAGATGTTTAGCACGCCAACAATGCCATATTCAGCTGGACCGATGAGTCGTCCGAGTGAGATTCCAATGACTAAGTTAAGTAATTGCGTCGTGCCACTATTCATTGCACCCCAGAAAAGCCCTTTAATGGTCTTCTCTTTCAAGTTCTCTGCCATTTTAATTTCGTTTTAATCGCAAAATTACGACTATTTGATTGAAGTTCAAAAGAAAAGCATTAATTTTGCAATATGCATCGAAAGATAGTCTTTCATATTATCTCTCACCTCGATGTTGGAGGCGCAGAACGGGTTGCAATCAATATCGCTGAGTCGCCAACGGAAGGCATAGCGTATCATGTTGTGGAACTCATTAGGGCGCATAGTGACTTTACAGATGTGCTCATAAAGGAGCTTCGAGACCACAATATCACTTATCATAGGGGCTGGATTCCTGAGATTCATTTCCACTATCTATTCGAACGATTGGCTGCTTTGACCTTTCCGTTGTGGTTTTTATGGCTCTTTTTGAAATATAAACCACAGGTTTTACACAGTCATACCGAGATGCCCGACCTGTCAATCTATTGTTTTTTTCGTTTGTTTCCATGGGCATTAAAGCGTTGTAAGATAGTAAGAACGATTCATAACACCCGACTTTGGACAGGCATGCAACGCACAGGACGGCGCATAGAGGCCTTTTTCATTCGGCAAAATGCCAATATTGCTATCTCAGAAGCCGTCAAATCAAATTATCAAGAGCATTATCACGACAGCCCACCTATTATATATAATGGTGTGGCTCCCGTCAAACAGCAACCTTATTCCCAGCTAAAAGCCGGAAAAATCAATATTCTTTTCGCTGGAAGATTTGAGGAACAAAAGGGCATTGACACGCTGATTGAGATTATAAAAAGCCAAAAAGACAGTGCCATCTATCATTTTCATGTCATTGGCGGAGGTTCTTTGGCGTCATTGTTAACGGCAGAATTGGCTGGATTTACTCATGTTTCAATTCGCGAACCCCTATTTAATTTGGCCTCATTTCTGGCTTCTTTCGACTTCCTGCTTATGCCTTCGCGCCATGAAGGGTTAAGTATTCTTGCATTGGAAGCTAATTTCAACGGACTGCCGGCTATCATAAATGCGTGTCCAGGACTGCATGAAACACTGCCAAGTGACTGGCCTCTGCGTGTGGAACATAATGATTTAAACACCTATTTGCACCTGTTTAATGATGTATTGCCCGTCATCAATCGACACGAAATACAGTCAATCGCACGGCAATTTGCTGAAAAACATTTTTCAATGCGTAGCATGCGTGAAGGTTATGAGAGGCTTTATGCGCAAGCCTTCAAGGCATAAAAGGGAAGAATGTAATACACTTTTGCTCATAAACAATAGGGATAAGAAAGATGCTTTCATGGATAAGATAAAAAACTTTGTGTGAGAAAAGATTACAAAAAGAATGGAAAACGAAGCGCATATCGTTGTTATGATTTCATCACCAAATACGTATCATTTATGAACGAAATAGAACTCATAAAGTAAAGAAAATGAGAGCATAACGAAAAATAAGTAAAAAAAGTTTTGAAGTTATGTTTTTAAACTATATCTTTGCAAACGTAATCAGGACTAAAATATTAAAAAACTCACTGCTTTTACAGTGAAAAGATTATCAAATATAAATTTAAAAAGGTAAAATTATGAAGAAGATTGTATTGGCAGCTGTTATGTTGCTCTCATCTGTTTCAATGTTTGCACAGCACGAAGTAGGTTCACTGACAATCCAACCTAAGGTGGGTCTCAATGTTTCTAATGTCACAAAGACGAATGGTGACCCAAGAATTGGTGTGGCAGTTGGTGCAGAAGCTGAATATCAATTAGGCGATATCTACTCTATTGCAGTAGGACTTCTCTACTCAAGTCAGGGTAATAAGCAGACTGTTGACTTGGTTCCTTTAGGTACAACCTCTGTAACTTGGGCGCCAAGCTACGTGAACATTCCTGTAGTTGCTAACGTTTATGTAGTTAAAAACCTTGCAGTTAAGCTCGGTGTTCAGCCAGGTTTCTGCGTTGCTAAAGACAAAGCAGAAGCAAATACCTTTGATCTTTCTATCCCAATTGGTTTGTCTTACGAGTACAACAACTTCGTTGTTGATGGTCGTTACAACTTCGGTGTAACAAATGTTGCCAAAGGTTTTAACACAAAGAACAGCGTATTCCAGTTTACAGTAGGTTATAAGTTCGAGCTGTAAGCCGATAATTACATAAAGAAATAAAAGGGTAAAAGGGGCCAAAGCTTGGTAAAAGCGGGCTCCTTTTACTCTTTTTCGTTTATTAGAAGGTGTGAATCTCAACATGAGTTTCTGCATCTGAAGCCTTCATTTCATAGGAAACATAACATGATGTAAGCTCCGGTGGGAAAACAGATGATATGGAAAACACTATTATTTTGTAAACTTTATATTCCGTTTTTTAACACTTCACGACCTCACCAAATAGAGAAAAGAGAGCCGTTTGTGGGAGGAAATAAGTTAAGAAAAAGCTTGTTAACACATGAAAAACAGCAGTTAATGATACAAAATGCCACATTTTGCATCACGAAACCTATCAAAACTCAGCAGCATTTGCCCCATATCATCCTGTAATCTGCGTCATTTTAGCCTCTTGTTTGCGTCATATCACAATGGAAAACGATGAAAACCGATGGCTAATGAACCCCAAAGCGTCATAAGATATTGGTAGTCATAGCACTATGAAAGCTCCAAAATATGCGCGTATTTCCATCAAAGCATAAAACAATTTGATTTTATCGCCGTAATTTTTTCAGCTTTGTTGAATTATATGATAATTCATTTTTCCCCTTACTTCCTTTCATTTGGCATTATAAAACGAAAAAAGAGTTGTCTCGCGACAACCCTTTTACTTTTATACAAAAACATTATGAAATCTATGTAGCGAACAAGATTATTCTTATTGATAATGGTAATTAATATCTTGTATGACGGCCTTGTCGGGCTTTCTCAAGTTGACAAGCGCTATCGTTACTATAGTCTTTTGAAATAAACAAGGCGCTTAGGCCTTGCGTTTGCAATAGCGTTCGCACTGACTGCATAGGTCATAACCGAGCAATGTGCCGAGAATGAAGTCCTCTTCGGGCGTGAGTTTATTGAGTGGACGGCCTGCAAACGTTCGCAAAGCATCCATACATTCCTTCCTTCCGAAGAACAGATTAATGCGTCTATTGCCTACAGGCTGGATGAGATAATCAATCCCTTGGCGCTCAAGTTTACCGATTGCTTGCTGTTGATAGCGTTCAGGAAAGGTGTAAAGAACCATGTTTCTAACACCTTTCTTGTATTGATAGATGTGCTCAGAAAGCACTCTTAAGTCAGTCGGTACAGCCTCAGTCTGTAGCATTTTCAATTGAATTAAAGTTCAGGTTGAATCTCTTTAACCCATGCATCGATTCTTTCGTCGGTCTTATCATCCTCATTTACCTCATCAAGAGCGAGTCCAACGAAGTGATCATCAACAACAGCTTCAGAGTCATCATAGGTGTAACCATCTGTAGAAACCTGGCCAACGACCTTGGCACCTGCCTCTTTTACGGCGTTGAAAAGCTCGTTCATACCACTGCAGAAGGTATCACTGTAGCTCTCAGAATCACCACAACCAAAGATGGCTACAGTCTTTCCACTGAGTCCTGCCTCTTTTAATGTCTTCACACCATCAAACCAATCGTCCTGCATATCACCTGCTCCCCAAGTTGAAGTGCCAAGAATGAAGTTTTGATAAGCACCAAGCTGATCAGCAGATACTTTAGAAACATCAAATACGTCAGCGCTGTCTACACCGAGTTTAGAAGCAATACGAGAAGCCAGGTCTTGGCATGTACCGGTTGAAGAACCGTAAATCACACAAGTTTTATTCATTTAATTCCTTTCTTTGATTATGCCCGAGAGCATTTTCGAGTTTAATATGTTTCGATTGCAAAAGTAATTGCTTTTTGAATGCCATGCAATACCTAAAAAGAATGAAAAACACGATTTGATATTTTCACTATTTTTAGGTATTGAATACACTCGTATTATTTCATAACTTTGCAGTCGAATAAGTGCAGTGGTAATTGTTTTCCCGGATTATTCATAAAGAAGAGAATTCCGTTCTTCGGCATTTTTCTGATTCTTGAGACTGGGTTCACAATTAGATAGTCTGCACTTTTCATTATAAAAGGAACAGAAACATTAATAGAAGATAAATGAAAAGTTGTAAGTTTCGACTAATGGCAGGTGTGCTTTTAGCAGGATTGACATTGCAATCCCATGCACAAGTCAATGCCATTGATTCCGTAATGAACCACGTAAAGGGTAACAAACTCAGCGTAGGAGGCTATGGTGAGGTAGGCTATACACGCGAGTTCTTCAGTGATAACCCTTATAAATACAGCCAAGCTGCTAAATATAAGAAGGATCCGAGTCATGGAAAGTTTGATATTCCCCATGCAGTAATCTACTTAGGTTACGACTTTGGCAAGGGCTGGACTATGGGAACAGAGATTGAATTCGAGCATGGTGGCAACGGAAGTGCCTATGAAAAGGAGTACGAAGAAAGCGGAGAATGGGAACACGAGGTAGAGAAAGGCGGAGAAGTAGAGTTGGAACAGTTTTGGATTCAAAAGAGTTTCTCTCGCATGTTCAATCTACGTGCTGGCCATATCGTTGTACCTATAGGCTTGACTAATGCTTATCATGAGCCACTTAACTTCTTCACAGTTTATCGTCCAGAGGGAGAAGCAACAATACTTCCTTGTACTTGGCACCAGACGGGTATTAGTTTGTGGGGTCATGTAGGTCAAGATTGGAAGTATCAACTACAATTCTTGGCTGGATTGAATGCCTTAAGTTTTAGTCGTGACAATTGGATTCAGAAGGGAGCAAGCTCTGCTTTCGAGTTCGAACCAGCCAATAAATATGCTGTTGCCCTACGTATTGACAACTATTCTATACCAGGTTTGCGCCTCGGTGTAAGCGGATATTATGGTCATAGCATAGATAACTCATTGGGTCGCGATGCAAATGGTAAAGCATCTAAACTCAAAGGTGCCGTTTCTATCGGCTCTATTGACTTCACATTCAATCGTTTCAATTGGATAGTTCGTGGTAGCTTTGACTATGGATACTTAGGAGATGCAGAACATGTACAGCTACTTCCTGGAAGACAAACCAAGATTTCTCCATTCAATCCAGACCCCGTTAGCAAGACAGCTATGGCTACTGGTATCGAAGCCGGTTGGGATTTGTTCTCTCAAATCGCTAAACTTCGTCAAGATCAACAGCATTTTTACCTCTTCGGTCGTTACGAATATTACAATTCTTACAAGGCAAGTGGCACACAACTGAGGTATCCTTATACCGAAAAGAATCGCATAGCATTTGGTTTCAACTATTATCCAATCAAACAAATCGTAGTGAAAGGCGAATACTCTCACCGCTTCTTGAAGAGTGCTTACAATAATGAGCCATCGGTTTCTCTTGGAGTTGCCTACGAAGGTTTCTTCCTTTAAGGATGAGAAAAGATAAGAATCATAAAGTAGGTATATACCTATTTAAATAAGAATAACAAGGAATCTTAACTTAAAATAAAAACAAATGAAGAAAATTTTCAAGTATGCCATGCTATTTGCCATGGCTTGTTCACTGACTACGAGCATGACTTCATGCAGTAGTGACGATGATGTTAAACCATCAGGAGAGCTTAGTGCGGGCGACAAGTACCTTCAACAAGTACTCAGTAGCTATGTAGACAACACGGTAAACCCTACATATAAGGCGTTAGCTGACGAGAGTGAGAAGCTCTATAAAGAGTTAGAAGCCCTTCAACCAGGTTCAATCACACAGCAACAAGTAAATGATGTGTGCAAGACTTTCCTTGAAGCACGTGGTAACTACGAGCGTAGTGAGGCCTTCTTGCTTGGTGCTGCCTCTCACTTCCTTATCGACCCACACATCGATTCATGGCCTCTCGATTTGCAATCACTTTATAACTATATCAAGGCTGATAAGAAATACAAGATCTCTGACCAAAGTATTCTTGGCTTCCATGGCATAGAATTCATCCTCTTCCGCGACGGACAACCTCGTAAAGCAGCTGAATTGAATGGACATGATACCTATAATGATGGTACAAACAACTTCACTATCTTCACTGGAGCGCAAGAACTTGAGTATGCAAAAGCCGTAGCTGAAGACCTACGTAATAGCGTTTATCGTCTTGAATGCTCATGGAATGAGAATGCAACTAAGGCACATAAGGATGTTCTTGACGAGTTGGAAACGAGCTATACTACCGATAAAGGCAACTCGTATGGCTATGAAATGAAGCATGCCGGCGACCCAGTTAACAGCCAATATGCAACAGTTAAAATCGCTGTTAGCTCAGTATTGAGTGGTGATAATAGTGCTGCTGGTATTGCAGATGAGGTTGGTAATACCAAGATTAATAACCCATTCTCTGGTAAAGACGAAAGTTATATCGAGTCACCTTATAGCTATAACTCTCTAACTGACTTCCAAATAACATCCATAGCATTGAAAACGTATGGTATGGTGGCGTACAAGGCAAGCGCAGTGAATATAGTTTCAGCAGCTATTTCAAGAAGTATGACGCTGCAACTGGTAAGCGTGTTGAAGACGCTATAGCCAATGCATTGAAGCAAATCAAAGCAATCAAGGCACCATTCGTTAAGAATATCAAGGATCCTCAGTGCGCAAATGCAATCAATGCATGTAAAGAACTGAGCGATGCACTTACTGCTGCCTCTGACTTTATAGGCAAAAACAATAAGTAAACGATAGTTCTGCCGAGGCAGACGCTAAGTAATACGGACATGAAGGAGCTTATTTTTCATGCCCGTGTTTATCGCTTTATAACGTAATATGCGTAAAACAAAAATATTTATGATAATGAAAATGAATTTCGGAAGGCTTTTTCTGCTTGGTACAATGGCTTTAGCGGTAACGGCTTGTAGCGAAGATGATAGTACTAAGCCTTACAACCCAAATGATCATGTCGGTAAAAATATTGGCAACTTTACTTCGGCTGAGTGGTATCCTGGAGGCGAAAAGGGAACTACTTCGAATGAAGAGGGCTGCTATAGTAACCCATCTCCCGAGATAGAAGAAGCTGGATTATACCAGACTTTCAAGCGCGGTGAAACCTTCTTTGAGCACAATTACACCTACTTTACACGTCCTTATGCGGGCTTAGGTCCTGCTTATGTGCGTTCAGGTTGTGAGTATTGTCACCCTTCTTACGGTCATGGCAAGCGCCAAAACAAGTATAATGCCGACCAAATGGGTAACGGATATCTGCTCGTTATCTATCATCCAACGGCAGGAACCGACCCTGATGGGGTGCAATATGCTGCCAATTCATACATCCGTCAGGTAACGGGTATGCCACAAACTAAGGCAATGTATCCATTCAAAGCACCTGTTGATGAGCGTGGAATCCACATGCAATGGAAGACGCTTTCAGGCACTATGCCTTCTGGTTTGTCTGCAACTCAATTCCCTGATGGCGAGAAATATGAGCTATCTTATCCCGAAGTAACCATCGAACAGAGTGCTTTCAACACCAATCCTAAGCCTACCAACTATGAGGTACGCCTTGAATCTACGATTGGTATGTATGGTTCTGGCTTGCTTGATGCCATTGATCAAGACTCAATGAAGGTGCAGTATGCACGTGAAGCAGCCAATCCTCACGTGAAACTCAACCCGGGTATGTGGGACACTGCAGCCCAAGATTGGGCCGCTTCAGCATGGTATAAGCTGGCAGATGGCACAAAACGCATCAAGAAGTTTACCTATGCAATGACTCGTGCGGCTCTACTTGACGGCCCAGGTGTCAATGCTATTTGGAACATTACCAACGTTACACGCAGTGATCGCCGCTATCTCTACACCACACCAGCATGGGCTAAGGCCATGAGTGAAGACGAAAGTGTTATCAAAGAGATACAAGAGCAGGGCCAAAATCCGTCATCTTTGCTTCATCCTTACTATGGAGATGGCACCAAAGCAGGTATAAAGAAGTTGGTAAATGACTTGTTAAGTCTCAACACTCCTACCGAAGCAAACAAACAAAAGTATAAACAATACTTCGTAGATATGGCACCTTGGAACGGACAAGACGAGATGCAAGACGAAGATTACTATGCTTTTTCGGTATGGCATAAGGGACTTGGTGAGCCACAGGCCCGTAACCTCGACTCAAAAGAGGTGCAACGAGGAAAAGAACTGTTCTATCAAATGGGCTGTACTGCCTGCCATCGTCCTTCATGGACTATCAAAAAAGACAACAGTTGGGTAGATCCTATCAGCCGTAGATATGCTTCTATAGGCCATGGCCTACCAGATTATAGTGGCACTACTATCTGGCCATACACCGATTTGGTACAACATCGCCTCTTCATGGTTAATGATATCCGCACAGGATGGTGCAGAACAACACCTCTTTGGGGTCGCGGCTTGTCGACACAAGAGACAGGTGAGGGCTCAAGATTACACGATTGTCGCGCTCATAACGTAATAGAGGCTATCATGTGGCATGCATATAGCAAGCAGAGTGATGCCTACTTTGCCGCTGAAAAGTTCTATAAATTGAAGAAAGCCGATAGAGATGCTGTCGTAGCTTTCATCAATGCAATTTAATATTACCCACACTCGACTCCTCCCCAAGGGTGGGGAGGGCGAGTGGAGTAGAGCTAATGGTGATGCAATACATAATTCATTAGCTGTCAACTCGTTATAAACAAGATTCTGAAATGTGCCATTTTGCAGTGCTAAATGCGTCATTTTATCCTGTAATATGCACCATTTCGCGTTGTAAAGTGACACATTTTAGATTCTTATCTCATAGGTATTATACATTAATCTGTTTCTTCATGATTCAACTACATTTCAAACCTCTCACATTTGCATTGTTATTTCTTTCCATTATCCTCTCTTCGTGTAGCGAAAAGGGTGGAGATGATGGTCAGCAAAGCAACAAACTATCCCTCGAACAGGTAATAACGAACGATATAGATGGTGTCATTCGCGCGCAATATAAAGTGTTGGCAACGAACACTTCAACCTTTTATGAGGCTCTATCTGCACTTGAAACGTCGACAATGACGCAAGAGCAGTTGGAGAAAGTGTGCCAACTATTTCTCAAAGCTCGTGGAGATTATGAGAAGAGCGAAGCCTTCTTTTTTGGTGCTAACGCTCACTTCACGGTGGATGCTGACATTAACTCGTGGCCGTTAGACCGCGTTCGGTTCCAACAACTCATGCAAAGCAGTGACCCACTTGACGATAGTGAGCGTTGGGCTTCAGGCATTGTGGGCTGGCATGGCATTGAATATGTTATCTTTAGAGACGGAAAACCACGCCCTGTTGCAGACATAACGGCTCGTGAACTCAAGTATGCCAAGACCTTATCTGCCAATCTTCGACTGCGTTGTTACCAGCTTTATTGCGGATGGAATGCCAGTGCTGGCACCGAGTTTACAGCCATTCTTGATGCTGCAAACCTATCCTATCGTGCGCCAAAAGGAGCCGATTATCGCGACTATTTCCTTGCCGTTTACACGCCACAACGGGCAGCTCAGGTCATACTTACAGGCGATAATGGCATGATGGGGCTATCGGATGAGATGGCAAGGACTAAGTTTGGCGACCCGTTTGAACATCAAGATGCCGACTATATTGAGTCACCTTATAGTCACACTTCATTGGAAGACCTTCGCGATAACTTGCAAAGCATTCGTAGTTTATGGTTTGGTAATGACAACAATGCCTTCGATGCATGGTTTAATGTGCGTAATCCGGCAATCTCAAAAGCCGTGAGAGAGGCGTTCGATAAAACGCTTCAAGCCATCAATGCAGTGCCCGAACCATTTGTAAAGCACTATAATGACCCGACCATTAAACAGGCTATAGCAGCTTTAGACAACCTAAGTAAACAGCTTGAACAAGCAAACGACTTTATACAACAACATAATGATTAAGAAAATAACATTCGTTTCTATGTAGTTTTGATTGTAGTGATGGCAGCGGCCACCATTATTGAGCATCTTAATTCGACGCCCTTTGTCTCGCAATATATATATGGTGCGTGGTGGTTTAGCCTGCTTTGGGCTCTTCTTGTGGCTGTAGGTGTGGTTTATATTGCCAAATCTCATCTCCGGAAATGGAATCTTTTGTTACTTCATTTGTCGATGATAGTCATCCTTGTTGGAGCCTTTTTAACGCATACAACGGGCTTTAAGGGGATGATACACCTAAGGGGTGACCAGCCAACTAACGTCTATACAGAGATGGTTTCCATGTCAGAATCGCGCACACATCGACTGCCTTTTTCAGTTCGTTTGGACCATTTCGACATACAATATCACGACGGAACACAAGCTGCTTCGGATTATATGACTCACTTTGTCATAACAGATGGCGAGACAATTACACGTGCAACCGTGTCGATGAATAAGGTATTTTACTACCATGGTACACGTTTCTACCAAGCGAGTTATGACACAGATAACCGCGGAAGTTACCTCAGTGTGAATAGTGATCCCTATGGACTTCCTGTCACATATACGGGATATGGTCTGCTGTTCTTTTCGCTTTTGTGGCTTCTTGTCGATGCAAAAGGAACATTTAGGCAGTTGCTTCGCAGTCCGGTGCTTAAGAAATCATTAGCTACTTTGTTGCTAATCTTTGGATTTTCAACAGCCATTCATGCTGCCGATGAATCCATTTCAGCCCCTGTAGTGGCTCAACCCGTAGCCGAAAAGTTTGGAGATCTCTATATCAACTATAACGAACGAATCTGTCCTTTGCAGACTTTCGCCTTAGATTTTGTGAAGAAAATCTATGGCAAACGAAGCTATAAAGGCGCTGATGCCACTCAAATCTTGATGAGTTGGATATTCTTTGGCGATGCGTGGAATCGTGAACCTATCGTGCAAATCAAGAGTAAAGAGATGCGCGAAACATTCGGATTACCCGAATATACGAATGTAAAGGCATTCTTTCAAAATGGAGAATATGTCCTGGGTCAATATGCTTATGACTATCAACAAGGGCAACAGGACGCACTACACAAGGCTTGTTATGACATGGATAATAAGCTTCAAGTCATCATGTCGCTGCAAAAGGGAACGCCACTTGCCCTATTTCCGCACACGTTTCGACATGGAAAGACGCAATGGTTCTCGCCATTTGAGCAGTATCCTAAGCAGCTTCCAAAGAATGATATCCTGTTAATCAAGAGCTACTTCCTGCACTCTATCAAGCCGTTGCAGCGAATGATGAGGCCAATGCCATTCAACTCATTGAACAACTGCGAAGCTATCAGCAGCACAATGCAGGCGAATCGCTCCCTACCGACATGCAGTTTAAGGCAGAGAAATGCTACAATAACATTCCTTTTTCCACTCTACTTTTCATCTTAAACCTATGTCTTGGCTTCTTCACTATGGGCTTAGTGATTCGTCGATTGACTTCCTCCAAGACGCAACTTCTTGGACTTCGTCCGTCAATACTTCACGGATTGCTCATCCTTTTGCTTGTCATCTCATTCTCAGTGCTAACATTTGCGCTGGCCTTACGATGGATAATAAGCGACAATATCCCTTTAAGCAATGGCTATGAGTCCATGCTTTCCGTTGCGTGGTTTAGCATGTTGATCACTATAGTGATGGCTTTTGCTATGCGTTCTCTGCGACTTCTCATCATCACTTTTGGCTTTTTACTCAGTGGTTTCTTTCTTTTGGTGAGCCATATCGGTCAAATGGACCCCGCAATCGGCCATATTATGCCCGTGTTGAATAGCCCATTACTGAGTATTCACGTGAGTATCATCATGATGAGTTACGCACTTTTGGCCCTAACCTTTATCTGCGGACTCACTGCTTTGATTCTTTCGGCGTTACAACGCATGCGTGGTTGTCCCCAAACAGGACTGGAACAGTCTACGGCTTTAATGACTTTGAGTCGCATTTTCCTTTATCCTGCCATGACAACGCTGGGACTTGGCATCTTCATTGGTGCCATTTGGGCCAACATTAGCTGGGGAAACTACTGGTCATGGGACCCAAAAGAGACGTGGGCGCTTATCACTTTTATGGTTTATGCGGTGCTTCTTCACTTGCAAAGTGTACCTGCTTTGCGCACGCCTAAATACTATCACATCTATACAACGATAGCTTTCTTGACGATAGTCATAACATATTTCGGCGTAAACTATGTGTTGGGAGGTATGCACAGCTATGCTTAAATGAGGCTTTTTCGCCTTTTTCTTACGAAGAGATGAGGCAAAATTAAGGGTGAAAGCACTTGCGTGATAATGAGAATACAAACCAAATAGAGAATAATTAATAATAGCTTATGATACAGAAAAATACTCAAGAGGAGTGTTCTAATCTCACTTCTCCACGCAATTCAAGCCTGCCGACGCTCATTTCTGAGGGCCCAAGCGAGGCCTTTCGCACCAAGATAAATGATGAAGCCTCTTTTATCATCCATGCATCCGATCCAAATGCTGCCTTCACGACACAGCTTCAAGAAGTCATTTCGCGTTATAATGAACTGAGAAATAAGTTGATGCCCGGCGCTGAGGCCGTCATGAAACGTTACTTTCTCAGTGATGCTGCCAATCAAGAAGACGAGGTTTATGCCACCGATGAATGTGATTGTGCGCTCTCTGTGATTCAACAGCCACCATTAGATGGTACAAAAGTGGCGCTATGGGTATATGTTTTAAAAGGGATAAAGAATCAAAACTGCTCCCAAGGGATGTCTCGTGTGACGCATGGGGCATACGAACATCTTTGGCTTGCAGGTGAAACCATATCTTCATCCAACTCAAAATATCAAACAACTCGCTTGCTTGAAGACTATGTGATGCGTCTGATAGAGAACGAATGTACGTTGAAAGACAACTGTGTTCGCACCTGGTTTTTCGTCAACGACATTGATAACAACTATGAAGGTGTCGTGAAAGCACGCAATGAAGTGTTTGTAACTCAAGACTAACTGCCAATACACACTACATATCGAGTACTGGAATAGGAGGTAGAGTGGCTGATTCGAAGGTGTCAGTATGTATGGATGCCTACGCCATTAAAGGTCTTTTGCCCAATCAAATGACTTTTCTCTACGCACTTGATCACATGAATCGCACGAGCGAATATGGCGTAAGCTTCGAAAGAGCGACGCAAATCGACTATGGAGATCGCCGACATGTCTTCGTGTCGGGCACTGCAAGTATAGACAATAAGGGGCAGGTGGTCTACCCGCGTGATATCAAACGTCAGGTAAAACGCATGTGGGAGAATGTTGATGCCATACTCAACGAGGCCGAAATGCACTTTGATGATATCACCTTTGCCCTCGTTTATCTGCGTGACCCAGCTGATTATGCAGTGGTTTCTACGATGTTTCACGAGCAATTCCCCCATACTCCTTATGTCCTTCTCCATGCTCCCGTGTGCCGACCAGGCTGGCTTATTGAGATGGAATGTATGGCAGTGAAGGCTAATCACGATGAAAGATTTCCGAATTTCTAAGGCTTTTATCAGTTTTTTTGTATCTTTGCATCCGAAAAAAACAAACAAAATAATGAAAAAACTGATACGAACAACTATCCTTTTAGCATTTACATTGCTAACCATTACTACTGCTTGTGGCAGTAATGAAATTGCACCAGAGAAGAAACCAACACCGAACCCTGGCACAACGCCTATCGAAGAAGGGGTGAAATACGTAGGGGGTGACATCTCACTGCTACCGAAATATGAACAAGCGCATGCCATTTATAAAGACAAGGGCACGCCAACGAGTCCGCTTGCACTATTTAAGAAGGCTGGCTGGAACACCATGCGACTTCGTCTTTTCGTAAATCCTGCCGACTATCAAGGTGAAGATCGCGATGCAAACGCATGCCAAGATCTCGCTTATATCTTGCCTTTGGCGAAACAAATCAAGGCTGCTGGCTTTAAGATTCTACTTGATTTCCATTACTCTGACACGTGGGCTGACCCCGGAAAACAATGGACTCCAAAGGCTTGGGCAAGTCTGAATGATGCACAATTAGCTGCAAAGGTCAAGACCTATACAGCGGAGGTGTTGAAGAAAATGAATGAAAACGGCGTTTCACCAGAGTTGATTCAGACGGGAAATGAAATCAGTTATGGAATGCTTTGGGGAGTAAACAAGGCATCAGCAAAGGTATGTTACCCCACATCTCCACAGGAAAATTGGACTCGTTTCACGCAACTCTTGCGGGCAGCAACCACTGCTTGCAGAGAGGTTTGCCCCAAAGCAAAAATCATTTTGCATACCGAGCGCGTGTCAACTTCCCAACAACACGACAACGCTAATTATCAAGCATTGATGAATTTCTATCAACAGATGCAGTTAGCCAAGATTGATTACGACGTCATTGGCTTGAGTTATTATCCTTATTTCCATGGTTCAATGAACGAACTCGACGCTGCTATATCGCGCTTAGAGCAGGCTTTGCGAACAAAAACATTATGCTTGTTGAAACGGGTTATCCTTATAAGTGGGCTGTTGGAGGTTCAACTTTCGACTATTCTAACCAATATCCTTACTCACTTCAAGGCCAACAACGTTTCACTTCAGACCTCGTCACCATGCTAAAGAGCCATAAACATGTGACAGGTTTATTCTGGTGGTGGCCTGAATTTAATGCGTTTAATACGCAAATGAGCAATTGGTACAATGCACCTCTATTCGATAGTGAGAGTGGAGAGGCTACCCCTGCCTTGTATGAACTAAAGAAATTCGCAGAATAACAATACACACATGATTCGTTTCCTCCATACAAAACCTTGTGTGAGGAAACGAATCTTGTGATATGTTTAACGCTCATGCATGATGTAAATGATGCGGAATATCAGCGCAATAGTCCATACTATAGCAAATAGAGCATCTTTTATTATCTTCTTTTTCCGCTTTTTTTCGTTTTCAATTTTTTTGTCTCCAACGAACAGATCGTAAAGTCTTGCGATGAGGGCCAAGGCAAAAATAATGGCTGTAATAATAGAACGAGTCATTTTTTAGTTACGATTTAGATTGCACTTCTTTGTTAATTGTAGTGCAAATGTAGGTAAATTTACGCATAAAACCTCATGTTTGTTGCTTTATTATGAATCCTGTTGCACAATGACACGCGTTACTTTTATTCATCAAAAGCCTTTCTTAGAGCGTTTTAAACCTTGACATGTTTAGGTAAATGCGGGGCGAAAATGAATGGATTTTTGGCAAAGTGCAATGATAATCCACTACGCCAACAGCATAAAATCAAATCCTTCATCAGCTATTTTGTATAACCCCATGGCGTGATAGTGATTAGTTCACGCCGCGATATGCCTCATTTTATCGTGTAATCTCCGTCATTTCATCGCCTGAAATGCGTCAAATCACCCGGTCGTTTGCGTCATATCATTTTCCTGTTTAATATCAACAGGTTTGTTATTCCCAATTAGTCCTCAAACGATATACATTCCATTAGTTGTCAATGCCATTTGTGTTGTTATGGTTTGGCAATGAATGTATTTGTTATAGTGAATGTTGCGACCATGTAATGCCGTAGGTATTATGCTGGTATTCCAATGAATATATTTGCCATTGCGAATGTGGTAACGATGCAACGCCGTGGAATTTATGCCAATATTCCCATGAATGTATATTCCATTATGAATGTACTCATGGTGCAACGCCGTAGATGTTATATCAATATTCCAATGAACGAATTTGTCATTGCGAATGTTGCAACGATGCAACGCCGTGGAAATTATGCCAATATTCCAATGAATGTATATTCCATTATGAATGTACTCATGCTGCAACGCCGTAGGTGTTATATCAATATTCCAATGAACGAATTTGTCATTGCGAATGTTGCAACGATGCAACGCCGTAGGTATTATACCAATATTCCAATGAACACATCTATCACTACGAATGTTCTCATCTCGCAACTCGGTACGAGTTGTTCTTTTGATAGCCCGGGGTTGGCGAGGAACGAGCCTACCCCGGGTGAGTATTCGCAAGGAGATTCAACGCCATCGGTGTTGAGCTTTTTCTATGAAGGCATGGTTATAGCGAGTGAATTAATGGCGGATTGCGCTTAGAAAGCGCAACACCTACGATGTTGAAAGATTCTTTTTACACGATGATTGTCGTTTTTTCACGCCAAAATTTATGCTGGATTGCGTCAAAAAACTACAACGCTTACAGCATTGGAAAAATCACATTGATTTATTATTTGTGGCGTGTTTCATTGGAATATCAATGATAACGTGGCATAAACAAGCCACGTATATGTTACCTTCTTTTATAAATCGCACGGAAAACCACAGCTTTTGATGTCATTTATCGCGTGCCGTCACGTTTCTTCCAGTCGTCTTTCTCATAGCTATTTGGGTAGGTTGTAGGGTAGAGTACTTGCCCTCCACGCTCACGAATGTAGGTATCGAACTTGCGTTGGCCTTCATAAAGCACGATGATGCGTGCGCCATTACGAAGATGATTGTACTCCGTGTTACCACCAGAAAAGCGGCCATGCGCCAAGAGTACATGGTAATACATCAATGAATAGTCGTTGTCATGGTCATGACCACAAAAGACTCCCATCACATCGCCCATTGATCTGAGGGCTGAAAACATACCACTATTGAGGTTAGGTGCGTAAGCCCGTTCCATTCTTGTACCGATAAGAGTCACTTGAGTGTTGGCAACGGCATCGTTATATTCGGGTAATGGATAGTGCATAAACATCAAAGCAGGTACTGGTTTGCCTCCATTTTCACGCTTAAATGAGGCAGCCCAATTGCGATAATGACCGATTTGATTCCACGTAAGCCATTGATATCCACCCACACCAGGCATCTTACAATACTCATGTGTATCCATTCCATAAATCACTGCGGCTGTCTTTGCGCCGTCAGACGACTTGATTGGCAACGCGAAGTCAAGTGCGTTTCCATTGCGTTTTGGCTGTACACAATAGGTGTTTTGTTGCGCTTGGTCATACAATTGGCTTACAGGCGTGCCCTGTTCTGGGTCATGATTGCCCAAGAGATAACAGAAAGGAACCTTTAAATCAGACATGATATTAAGGATTTGTTGTAGGCACATGTCTCCCGGTTGGAATAGATTACATCGCCAGTAAGGACGATTAAGTCGGGATGTTCAGCCTTTACAATCTCATAAAGGCAATCGGTTGCCTGACGAGATGCAGGATTTCCTAACTTATAATGTAAGTCGGTAAACTGTATTATCTTGAATTTTCCATCCTTAAACTTTAGGTTTTGTGCGCTCACTGCTATCACAAAACACATGAATAACCAACCAATAATTGTTCTTTTCATCATAAACCAATACTTATTTCTCGGTAAAGTTATAGCTTTTTTCTGTGTAGTGAATCATTAATAGGCTTTTTATTACTAAATTTGCACTATTATAACAAATCGCAATCCAAAGCATGACAAACGACCAAATGATGCAAGTCTTGCAGAAATGTCCACTCTTTGCGGGCATGAGTACACTCAGTATAGACCTCGCATTGGGCAATATCAGCTACCAAATCATAAACTTTGCACCGCGCGATGTGTACACTTTGGCTGGTATGCCCTGTCGGTTTGCCGACATAGTACTTAGCGGAAGTCTCATCTGCCGTATGGTTTCACTCAGTGGAAAGCAAGTGGAGGTGACACGACTTCGGCCGGGTAACCTCATTGCACCAGCCTTTATCTTTGCTAAAAACAATAGTATGCCCGTGAGTGTAGAGACAGATTCTGAGGTGACACTACTGAGAATGACTCCCCAAACACTGAAAAAGCTTATTGATGATGACGCAGATATTCGCATGAACTATATTCGTTCGTTGTCGAATATCGATGTGTTCTTGACGCATAAGATGAAGGTTCTGAGTCTGTTTACAGTCAGAGAGAAGGTTGCTTACCTGTTACTTGAGCGTGCAGGAGAGCAAAACTCCAACACCATTCGCCTTACTCGAAGTCGTCAAGAGATAGCCGACTCGTTTGGAATACAGAAGTTTTCACTCCTAAGAGTACTCAGTGAATTTGAGAAAGAGGGTGTTATTTGCGTAGATGGAAAGACAATTGAGATAATCGATCGAAGCCGTTTGAAATGATATTCCATCCACTTGATGCCTCAACGCATGTGCTTCCGGAACGCATGAACAATCCGTTCTACTATAAACCAGATGCGCTTTGTCGTCGCAGCAAGCGAAGTGCAGCGCGAAATAGCTGCGTCGGCACCTGAATTCAAAGCCGAAATAGACCAAGGAAAGATGTTTGGCGTGCTGATTGTAAAGAAAGGGCGCGATATTGGCTATCTTTCGGGCTACAGCGGACAGGTTAATGGCCGAAGCGATTGGCCCGGATTTGTGCCTGCAGTGTTTGACTATTTGCAGCCAAATGGCTATTTCAAGCAACACGAAGCTATGATTTCAGCACTCAACGAGCGTATTAATGCCCTTGAAAATAGCCGTGAATTGGAAGTGGCAAGGCAGCAATGGCACGACGAAGTGGATGAGGCAGAAAAGGGAGATTGAGGCTTTTAAGGTGGAGATTAAACGCGAAAAAGAGGGCAGGCCACAGGTGTTGACACCCGAAATGATAAGGCGTTCGCAGTTCCTAAAAGCCGAATTGCATCGAAAGAAAAAGCAGTTCGCTCAACAAATTGCAGCAAAGAGCGCTATGGTTGAAGCCATAGAAGCCGATATCAACGCCCTAAAGACGGAACGACATCAGCGGAGTGATGCACTGCAACGATGGCTTTTCAGTCATTTTCTGATGTTTGATGACAAAGGAAATCAAAAGAACTTACTCGATATTTTCTATCCAATGGTGCCACCTGCAGGTAGTGGTGAATGTTGTGAACCAAAGCTTTTGCAATATGCTTTCCGTCATCAGATGCAGCCAATCAGTATGGCTATGTTCTGGTGGGGAGCCAGTCCACGGGAAGAAATACGTCATCACTTGCAATATTATCCGGCATGTAACGGCAAATGTAAACCGATATTGCGGTGGATGTTGCATGGAATTGAAGTCGAAACCAACCCATTAGAGCAGGAGACGCATCAGACTTTGGAATGGATTTACGAGGATAATGACATCGCAGTTGTGTGTAAACCCACGGGGATGTTAAGCGTTCCAGGGAAAAATCAGCGTGAAAGTGTGCGCTCGCTTGTGTTGCATCGTCATCCCGAAGCAACGGGTCCACTGATTGTTCACCGTCTCGACATGGCCACAAGTGGGCTACTTGTTGTGGCACTTAATGTTGAATCGTATATCAATTTGCAACAACAGTTCAAGCAACATCACGTGGAAAAGCAATATGTTGCCTTGCTATCGGTGCCACACAAAGGGGCAAAGCATGGGCAGATTCGTTTGCCGTTGCGTCCTGATTTGACTGACCGCCCACGGCAAATTGTCGATAAAGTGCATGGCAAAGAGGCTGTAACTGACTATCAATTTATGGATGATTGTCGTGTGTGAAGTTATATCCGCGAACGGGCAGAACGCATCAACTTCGCATGCATTGTGCACATGTTGAGGGGCTCAACAATCCCATTCGAGGTGATGAACTCTATGGAACTGGGGCGCAAAGGCTTTTTCTTCATGCAGAAGAACTGGCATTTGACCATCCAAAAACAGGCAAAAGATTGCACTTTGAGCGTCAGGCCCCATTCTGATATCCATGGTATGATGGCGTGTTGGGCAGCATATAGCGGTGTGGTTTGCAACAACTGAAGTCATGAACTGACATTAAAATGTGGGTAAAACGTCACATTTGTTACTGTAAAATCATCGGCATTATAATTGCTGAAGACATATATGAGAAGATGAAATGACCTCAACGAGGTCATGAAAACAAAGTATTTATCTATTAAAGTAAATTTATTATGGCTACAATTGAAAAAGGAAAAGTATTTAAAGCAGCAGAAGTTATCGATTATACTAATGGTGGTGTGGTCAGTAAGGAGTTCATTCATAGTAACGCCGGCACTGTAACCTTGTTTAGTTTTGATGCTGGTCAGGGACTATCGGAACACACTGCACCCTTCGATGCGCTTATACAAGTCATAGAAGGAGTAATGCAACTGAACGTAGAAGGACAGGTTTTCAACATCAAAGCGGGTGAAACATTCATTATTCCAAGTGGTGCTCATCACTCGGTTAAAGCTGAAGAGCGCTTTAAGATGATGATAACCATGATTCGCGGATAAACGAATGATGAAGGGAGGAACGGCGTTTTGTCTTGCGTTCTGCATCGACAGGCGCCGTAATATAAAGTTTCAAGATATAAACTAAAAGGATTTTAAGATGAGAAAAGAATGGAGAGGTTTCAAAGGAAACAAGTGGTTATCTGAAGTTAACATACGAGATTTCATTCAGAATAACTATACCAGCTATGAAGGGGATGAGACTTTCTTAGCAGGACCGACCCATGCTACTGAGACATTGTGGCAGAAACTACGCGCACTTCAAAAGGAAGAACGGGCTAAAGGCGGAGTTCTTGACATGGAAACTGAAGTAGTTTCTGGGCTCACGGCTTACGGACCAGGTTACATTGACCCTGAAACGAAGGACTTAGAACGCGTAGTTGGTTTGCAAACGGATAAGCCATTGAAGCGTGCTTTCATGCCTTATGGGGGGATAAAAATGGCCGAACAAGCTTGTACTACCTATGGATATCAGCCGTCAGAAAAGCTACATCACATCTTCTCTCAATACGTAAAGACCCACAATGACGGTGTCTTTGACGCGTATACTGATGAGATGAAGCACGTGCGTCATAACCATATACTTACTGGTTTGCCTGATACATACGGACGAGGACGCATTGTTGGCGACTATCGTCGTGTTGCTTTGTATGGTATTGACTATTTGATTGCAGAGAAAAAGCGTGACCTTCAGAACATGGGTGACCGCGAAATGATTGATGAAGTGATTCGTCTTCGCGAGGAAGTAGCCATGCAAATCCGTGCATTACAAGGCTTAAAGGAGATGGCTTCCATATATGGCTTCGACATTTCTCAGCCTGCTAATGACGCAATTCAAGCCGTTCAATGGCTCTATTTCGGTTATCTTGGCGCTGTTAAGACTCAAAACGGCGCGGCAATGTCCGTTGGTCGCATCTCAACCTTCCTTGATATATACATGGAACGAGACATTCGGGAGGGCAAACTGACTGAAGAGGAGGCACAAGAACTTATCGATCATCTCGTGATGAAGTTTAGAATGGTCAAGTTTGCACGCATTCCGTCTTATAATCAGCTGTTCTCTGGAGACCCAGTTTGGGCTACTCTCGAAGTTGCTGGTATGGGAATAGATGGCCGTTCGATGGTAACAAAGAGTGACTTCCGTTTCCTTCACACCCTCGAAAACATGGGACCATCACCTGAACCGAACCTTACGGTGTTGTATAGCAGCCGACTTCCTAAGGCCTTCCGCCTTTATGCAGCGAAGATTTCGGTTAAAACCAGTTCGATACAATATGAGAATGACGACGTGATGCGACCCATTTGGGGAGATGATTACTCGATATGTTGCTGTGTAAGTGCTACGCAAACAGGTAAGGAAATGCAGTTCTTCGGTGCGCGTGCTAACCTTGCTAAGGCGCTGCTTTATGCCATAAATGGAGGCGTAGACGGTCGAACACGCGAACAAGTTGGGCCTGCTTACCGACCCATTACAAGTGACATCATCTCGTATGATGAGTTCCTTCCCCGCTTCGATGATATGTTAGACTGGCTTGCTGGCATTTATGTTAAGACGTTAAATCTTATCCATTACATGCACGATAAGTACTTCTATGAGGCTGCAGAGATGGCACTTATCGACACAGATGTACGCCGTACCTTCGCAACGGGTATCGCAGGCTTCAGTCATGTGGTTGATTCTATCAGCGCAATCAAGTATGCTAAGGTGCATGTTATACGCGATGAGTCGGGTTTTGCCAAGGACTATAAGACAGAAGGTGACTTCCCTCGTTATGGAAATGATGACGAACGAGCTGACGAAATCGCTGTATGGCTGTTGAAAACCTTTATGAACAAGATTAAGAAATACCACACTTATCGCAACTCAGAGCCTACAACCAGCATCCTAACCATTACTTCTAATGTCGTATATGGCAAGTATACTGGTAACATGCCTGATGGTCGTCGTGCCGAAACTCCATTGGCACCAGGAGCTAATCCGTCTTATGGCGCAGAACAAAATGGCTTGTTAGCTTCGCTGAACTCTGTGGCTAAGCTTCCTTATGAGTATGCTCTTGATGGTATATCTAATACACAAACCATCTCACCCGATGCCTTAGGACACGATGATGAGGAGCGTTCTCGCACGTTAGTTGGTGTGATGGACGGATATTTTGACCAGGGAGCACACCATCTAAACGTTAATGTCTTCGGCGTAGATAAGTTGAAAGACGCGATGGAACACCCCGAAAAGGAAGAATATCAGAACTTTACCATCCGCGTAAGTGGCTATGCTGTGAAGTTCATTGACCTCACAAGAGAGCAACAACTCGATGTGATTGCACGCCAGGCTCACGGCAGACTATAAGCCAAGACTTCTCAATAGGGTTACTATATGCGCCCTCTGTCCTTTCTGTTCAAAGGGAGTGACGGAGGGCGTCCTTTCAAATTAGGACATAAACATTTTGAAATCATGAACAAGGATAATGCACTTCAAGGCTCGTCAACACGCTCTTCACAAGGTCATGTGGGTTATGTTCACTCCATAGAGACCTTTGGTTCTGTCGATGGTCCAGGCATTCGATATATCATTTTCCTACAAGGCTGCCCCATGCGCTGCCTATTTTGTCACAATCCTGATACGTGGAAACAAAACAAAGTAAAGCCCATGACGGCCGATGAACTATTGGATCAGGCCGAACGTTATCGCACTTATTGGGGCGAAAAGGGTGGAATTACGGTCAGTGGAGGCGAGGCTTTGCTGCAAATAGACTTCTTAATAGAACTCTTTGAGAAAGCCCACGCACGACAAATCAATACTTGTCTTGACACATCGGCCCAGCCATTTACACGCAATGGCTTATGGTTCACGAAGTTTGAACGCCTGATGAAAGTCACCGATACGGTGCTATTAGACATCAAACACATTCGAGATGAGGAACACCGCAAGCTGACAAAGTTCACAAACCATAACATCCTTGACTGTGCCCGCTATCTTTCTGAGATTCAAAAACCTGTTTGGATACGCCACGTTCTTATTCCGGGAATCACTGACAACGATGAATATCTGCACGAACTTGCCGCTTTTCTCAACACGCTTCATAACATTGAGCGCATTGATATCTTGCCCTATCACACATTAGGTACGTATAAATACGACGAACTTCACCTTGATTATCCCCTCAAAGGCGTTGAACCTCCGACACAAGAGCGCATTGATAACGCAAATAAAATTATGGAGTCGGCCCTAAAATAGAGACACATGAGGAGATAAAAACGATGTGTTCTCCTAATAATCTCAATGCATAAGGTGTTGATTCTCCTTGCGGATGCTTCCCCGGGGTAGGTAAACGATAGCGCAGGCTACCCAGGGTTGAGGTGTTGTGTGTGGGGAACAACGCCGTAGGTGTTACGCTTTCTAAGCGTAATCCGCCATTAATCCCCTCGTTATAACCATGCTTTCACAGAAAAAGCTCAACACCTATGGCGTTGAATCTCCTTGCAAACGTTGACCCGGGGTAGGCTCGTTCCTCGCCAACCCCGGGCTATCAAAAGAACAACTCGTACCGAGTTGCGTCGTTGTGACATTCGCAATGGCAAATACATTCATTGGAATATTGGCATAACACACATGGTGTTGTATCATTATAACATTTAAAATGGCGGGTACATTCATGAGAATATTTTCACATTTTACTATTTATTTATTCGTATATCGGCATTAATTGTATTATAAGATGAACGTATCAACACCATCGGTGTTGTGGTTTCGATAGCCCAGGGTTGCCAAACGATAGTGCAGGCTACCCTGGGCTAGCATGTGGTTTACGGGGAACAACGCCGTAAGTGTTACGCTTTCTAAGCGTAATCCACCATTAATTCCATCACTATAGCCATGCTTTCTTGGAAAAAGCTCAACACCTATGGCGTTGAATCTCCTTGCGAATGTTTACCCGGGGTAGGCTCGTTCCTCGCCAACCCCGGGCTATCAAAAGGACAACTCGTACCGAGTTGCGTCGTTGTGGTATTCGCAATGGCAAATGCATTCATTGGAATTTTAACATATCACCTACGGCGTCGGTGGTTAACAAACAATTTATTGGATTGTATTAATGATTCAATTGTGATACGTTTTCGTTGATATCTAAATAAATCACGCTACAAATAATATATCAATACGCCCTTCTCAACGCTGTAAGCGTTGTACTTTTGATAGCCCAGGGTTGCCAAACGATAGTGTACGCTACCCTGGGTTGAGGGTTTATGTGTGGGGAACAACGCTGTAAGTGTTGTACCTTTTCTGCATAATCCACCATTTATTCATGTGTGTATAGACATTAATCACACTATAAGACACACGTTTCAACGCCGTAGGTGTTGCGCTTTTGATAGCCCAGGGTTGCCAAACGATATTGCAGGCTACCCTGAGTTAGTGTATGTTGTGCGTGGAACAACGCCGTAGGTGTTACGCTTTCTAAGCGTAATCCGCCATTAATCCCCTCGTTATAACCATGCTTTCTCAAAAAAAGCTCAACACCTACGGCGTTGAATCTCCTTGCGAACGTTGACCCGGGGTAGGCTCGTTCCTCGCCAACCCCGGGCTATCAAAAGAACAACACCTACGGCGTTGCATCGTTGTGACATTCGCAATGGCAAATACATTCATTGGAATAATGGTGCAATACCTACGGCGTTGCATCGTTGCAACATTCATAATACCAAATAAATTCATTAAAATGATGGCGCAATACATACGGTGTTGCATCGTTGTAACATTCATAATGCCAAATACATTCATCGGAATACCGACATAACACATACGGCGTTGTATCGTTACAACATTCATCATGGTGAATTCATTCATTGGAATACCAACATATCATCTACGGCGTTGCACCATGAGGGCATTTATAATGGAATATACATTCTTTGGAATATTGGCATAATTTCTACGGCGTTGCGTGGTTACCACATTCACAATGGCAAATACATCCATTGGAACACCGGCGCAATATCTACGATGATATGTACTATTGCAAGTTTTGTTTGTAAACAAATTGTATGCTATGGTATTGCGTTTCTATCTACATCATTATTTAATCCACAATAAATGATAAAATGATTTGCGTCAAAACACGTGATAAAGTGATGCAAAGCGTGCGGTAATTTGCCTGTGTTTGTGAGGTTGTTTGTATGGTTTTGATAGGCTGTTTGTAAGTGGCTGTATCACAAGAAGATAGTTTGCATGGATCGATTTTATTTGAATGGAAGAGCTTTTCAATATAAAAGGAGGAACGATTTATGTCTATATGGAATTGAAAATGCAGTGTGGGTTTTGGTCAAACGATTTATGTTATCATCCGCTATGAATGAAAATTTACGACAAGAGGAGGGTAATAGGTTTTTCATTCGCATGTGATTAGGCATGAAGGGAGAATAAAAAAGAGGCCCCCGGATATCACATCCAAGGGCCATCTTCGTTCTTTAATTCATGAAAATCCTGTAAAACAGGTAATTCTTTCTTTTATTTACGACGCTTAGCAGGGGCAACAGGTGTGATTTCGCACTTGCCTTTACCATCAGCCCAGGCATAGAACTTGATGTTGTATGTACCTGCTGTAACGGCGATGTTAGCTCCGTTGTCTGTAGTTAACTTATTAACGGTGCCGCCCCAATTAATGTCCCAGCCGTTGTTTGCACGGAACTTTATGCTACCATTTGATAGTACTATGTTGTTAATCTCCCATGCACGGTCGGTCTTATTGTAAGTCATTGCCTGGTCACTTCCCCAACCTCCTACAGTAGCATCACCGATAACACCGATGCGAGTGATAGCAGTGAGGCTCATCGTAGAGTTGGCAAGGTCGACATCTACTTTGTAGTAGCCTTCAGGTTCGCTTATGGTGATGTTGCCACCTGAAGTAGAAAGGCCTGCGCCATAGTTGTCACCATTCCATGAAGGCTGTGTACAGAACTTGAAACCTTGCTGATCCAGATACATGAAACCAGTGTATTTGCCGTCATGTTCCTTGCCATAGAGGTAGTCAATATGATTCCAACCATTTGCATTTCCTGCCATATAGAGATAGTCATCGAAGCTAAGTGGGGTGCAACTCCATGTCTGATCAAGCAAGTTGAAAGTGAGTTTATAGACCTTTGCACCAGGAACAATGTCGAAACTCAAGTTGCCGCCTGCGTTGTTTGCAGAGAGTTTGCCCTCTTCTTTGGCCGCAGCGATGCACTCAGACCAGTCGTTTGTGCCAATCTTTGACTTTGGAGTGAGTTTGAATTCCACCTTATCTAAGGCTGCAACTTGTGCCTCTGTGAGTGTAATACTGAATACAGGATCAGTGTAAACATCGGCACCACTGTTCTTCACTGCATACGTTTTGTCGTTGTTATTCCAGCTGTTGATATTACCAGTCAAGTAATATTCGGTGTCAATCTTTGGCGCTTTAGGAGTTACAATAACTTTGGTTGTGCCCGCATCAATATAAGCTGCCTGTCCGTTTAACGGCATTGACAAATACATGCGCCTTAAGTGTGCGTGGAGTAGGGCGTAGTCCGAAAGCATCGGCAACGATTTTTTGGATAGAAGTGCTGTCAACTAAGCCTGCAACAGAGGCTTTAACGCTCGTTGTTTTGGCATCGGTTACTCCATCAGCAGTTAGCTCTACGCGAGCATTCTCAAGCTTATAGCCTTCGGGAAGGGCTGCTTCGTTGAGTGTAAATGCCTTTACCTGTGCCCCAGGTTGATTCAAATCGATGGCATTTGTGGCTGTAGCCTTGAAGCCAGGTAGGTTGATTGCGTCTTCCTGTGCATAGGATTGAGGGTTTGCCCAGTCTGTATAATCGTCACTGCAAGACCCAAAGAAGAGGCTTGCAAGTGCGATTGTGATATATAATGAAAACTTTTTCATTGTGTTATTGTTTATCTGTTAGGTGATTATTTGATTTCTCCCGTTTCATTACCGAAGTTCAAATAGAGCTTCTGTCCAGCCGTAGCATTGACACGTTCTTGGTCACCACCAGTGCCACGATACTTGATCTTCTTGTCGAATACCATGAATTCGGTCTTCCACCAGTCGGTTCCTGGGAGCTTAACATAGGCACGTAGGCCGCCATCTCCAGTCGTATTCTTAGCGAAAGCAGGTGAAACGAACTGACCTTCTTTTGTTGTTGGGACTGTAAATAGCTGGTCAGCTTGATTCTCAGTCCAGTCTCCTGGTGTTGCAGTTCCTATCAAATAAACCTGTGGTTTGTTGAAGGTGACGTCATACTTAATATCGCGTCCTTCTACCTTTGCATCTACAATCATGAGATACCAACCAGGATTTGACGAAGCAATATTACCATCGTGGTTCTTGATTTCGCTACCCAATTCACTGGAAGCATTTACAGTTATGCCGGCAAAGCCTTTCTCGTTGCCATCCCATTTCTTTGTAGTATTGAACTTGATACCACTATCATCAATGTAAACAAGATGCCAATAAACGTGGGTAGAGCCATTAACCATAACCATATCCAATGGATTATCCCAAGACCAATTATTGAAATTACCCGTAATATAGATATGTTCGGGAAGATTTACCGGAGGTAATGAGAAAGCCAGATGAACGTGTTTGAGCGTGATAATGTTTGACTCAATCGCATAACTATGGTTCAAACTGTCGATTTCAGAACCCATTGCAGTGATTGGAGTAGCCTTAGCACGGATGTAAACAGGGATATCTATGGGGAAATCGGCTTCTGTTTTACCATCCTTAAGAGCCTGTTCGGTCAACGCAGCAGCCATTTCTGCCGCATCAACATCAATCTTTGCAGTCTTGAAACTCGTGCTCATCTTCGTAGCGTTTGACATATCTGCCTTGGTCGCTACTTCGATAGTATAGTTCGTTGTGATAGGAAACCCGTAGTTAGGTTGCGTGCAAGTAAGTTCTACTGACGTAGAGTTTGCAAGGTCGTATGTACCATTTGTTGCCAAAGCGGGAGTGTTCAGGACGAACGAAGTAGGCTTTTGCAGCACAGGATTAGAGTCGTTGTCGTCTGCACATGAGGCCAAAATGAAGGCTCCACACATGAGTAACAAAGTAGACTTCAATATATTTTTCATTGTGATTCAATTTTATAAATTGTTCGAATAGGAAGGGGAGAGCGAGTCTCCTTTCCTAAAATGCTGAATTAATAACCAGGATTCTGTTTGATGTTTGGATTGACATTCTTGTCGTTTGTAGGTATGGCGTAGATGTTCTTTGTTGCAGGAACTTGTGTACCTTCATGCACGCCACCCTTCCAAGGCCATGTATAATTGGTGTTACCACCAAAGCGCCCGAAGCGAATAAGGTCGCTACGACGACGTCCTTCAAAGTAGAATTCACGGCTCCATTCATCGAGAATGTCGTCTAAAGTGTAGCTACCGGTAGTACGTTCTTGGGCATGTGCACGTCTGCGTAGAGCGTTAATAGCAGCTGTTCCCTCAGTCGTTGTGTGTCCACCATTAAGGCGTGCCGTTGCTTCTGCATAGGTAAGATAAGCTTCTGCAACACGCATGAGGAACAAATCTGTATCAGAAAATTTGGCATCATGACCTGCTGTGCCATCCGAATGGAAGTTAGTGAACTTGGCAACTGCAAAGCCATTTGAGAAGACGCCTACCTGATCAGCGTTTGCTTGGTCAATGTTGCGCTTGTTTCCATCGGCTTGTAAGGCATCGAAGAGTGCGCGGTCATCACCTGCAGCGGCTGTCATTTGGTTGGCATGTACGTAAGGTGCGTTGTTATTTGGGAAGAATTTATCAATTAAACTCTTACGAGCACGGTTACCAGCCCAGTTCTCTGACGTGTTGTTTCCAGCTACTCCGTTGGGATCTACAGTGACTCCTGCATCAAAAGTACTTGCCATTAGGAATAAAGTCGAACCCCATGAGGCTGTCTTCTTACCATCTTGGAGTATAGGGAAGACTGCTTCTACAGAGGCACCATTCTCTCCATTGTCGCCCATGAAAAGCTGTTGATAAGCTGTCCAGCCATTCTTTGTTGCGCCAGTATAAAGCTTATAGTTGGAATCCATTACCTTTTTAGCGTATTCAGCAGCCTTTTGCCACTGCGGAGTCCCTGTATAAACCTGAGCGTTGAGATACAAACGAGAAAGTAACATCCATGCAGCAGCTTTGTCAACACGGCCATAACCAGCATCGGTTGATTTCTTTGGAGTGGCTGCAGAGAGCTTAGGCTCAATCTCAAGCAACTCTTTTTCAAGGAAATCATACATCTGTTTGCGTGTATATTGAGGTGCAGCTTTGGCAGAAACTTGCTCAGTAAATGGAACGTTTCCATAGAGATCCATCAGGTGATAATAGTTCAATGCGCGCAAGAAACGCACTTCTGCTGTCTTTGTTTCATCTACATCAGCAAATGTTGCAAGGTATTGATTGCAGATAGTAACACCAAAGTACAGGCGATAATAAAAGCCTTTAGCCATAGGATGGTTAGAGTCGAAGCTGATATAATTGAACTCTGCAATGCCAGGATCACCCCAGTTACAGATTGCTTCGTCTGTAGGCAGCTCGTTGGTATTGAATAGTTGGCGCACGAAACCAGTCGTACCACCGTCTAAACCATCGATATCACAGTCTCCATCGGGACCGCTTTGACCAGCTAATGCGAGGTCAGCGTAGCACTTAGTAAATAGCTGATCTGATTTAGGATTAGTGTTCTTGTTTGGATCTATGGGTGTAACGTCGAGGTCACCTATACATGAACTTAATCCCATTGACAGCAAAAGAGTTGCTGCCGGAAGTATAGTTTTGAAATATTTTTTCATACTATGTATTCTTAAAGTTAGAAGTTTAGATTGACACCAAGGATGAATGACATTGGACGTGGATACATATTGTTGTCAATTCCGCTGAAAACCTCAGGGTCAATGCCATCATATTTGGTTATTGTCAGTAGGTTAGATGCGGTGCCATATATGCGTCCTGAGATGCTCGTATTAAACAGTTTACTGAAGCTGTAGCCTAAAGTTACGTTGTCAAGCTTTAGGAATGAAGCATTCTGAACCCAGCGATCACTCAAGAAAGCACGTTCATCATAGGTCTGCCAATTGTCAGCTAAGAGTGCAACTGGACGGTTAGAGAGATAGTTTGAAGGTGCAACAATCTCGGAAGTACTCATGTTTGCACGACCAGCATACTTGTCATTATAAACATAGTTGCCGATGTTTGCACGGAAACTAAAGCCAAAGTCCCAGTTCTTATATTCCAAACGAGATGATAAACCCATGGTAACAGGGGGCGCAGCTTGCTTATAAATATAGCGATCTGCATCTGTTATTTGTCCATCTGCATTACGATCTACGACAGCACCTTCAATAGGTTTGCCGTTCTGATCATACACTTGTTGATATACAAGGAATGAGTTTGCAGGATAACCAACTTTGTGTGCGCCTGCGTTTAGACCTACACCTGCTGATATTCCCATTCCACTCGGTGATACATAGTAGTCTGCACTACCGCCAGTTAGCTTTGTAATCTTGTTCTTGTTGTAAGTAAAGTTATAGTCAACTTTCCAGAACCAGTCTTTAGAATTCTGCTGATTGAGGATTGTCCAGCTTAAAGTTGCTTCAACACCAGTATTGGTTAAGCTACCAATATTTGATGAAACTTGATTTCGGAAGTTTGAACCTGCGGGAACATATACCGTATTTAATAGGTCGGTTGTCTTGCGGAAGTACCAGTCAATGCTACCCGTTAGGCGCTGATCTAATATACCCCAGTCAAGTCCTACATTGTAAGTAGTTGTAGTTTCCCAAGTTAAGTTCTTGTTAACTGCATCGGGACGTACCATTGTTCCATCACCAATGATGGGATAATAATTATTGGTTCCCGTGTTAATTTGATAGATATCGAAGTATGTATAGTCACCAATTCTTCCTGCTGTCCGGTCATTCCCCAGCCTAATCTCAGCTTTAAGTCTGAGAGCCACTTAATCTCTTTGAACTTGTTTTCATCCTTTATACGCCATGCAAAAGCAAAAGATGGGAAGGTAGCCCAATGCTTTTTGAAGCGTGAAGCGCCATCAGCGCGGACCGTGGCTGTAAGATAATAGCGCTGCATCCAATTCCAATTAGCACGTCCAAAGAATGAAACGAGGTAGTTCTCGGTCATATATTTGTAATCTTCTTTTTTGCCATCACCATCATAATCCTGTCCAGAGTCGGTGTTAATCTCACCAGGATGCATGCTGTTTGTTTTTGGATAATAAGATAGGTAGCGGCTTGTCTCCTTTCTCCAGAAGTGTTGCCACTCATAACCTGCCATGATATCAAAGTGATGTTGGTATTTATCTTTGAAGTCATGATAGTATTGTGCATAAGCATTGAACAACAAATTGCGTTTCAAAGACTTCTTAAAGCCAGTAGAACCATAGTAGAATGCCAATGGAGAAGTTGGCTCAACGTCAGTATTTTGCTTTCCTTCTGCAATGTCAGCACCAGCTGTTGCGTGCAAGCGGAGGTCTTCAAAACCATGTACTTGATAATCAATGTCTGCATTACCAATAAAGTCTCGGCTCGTAGCTCGGTCGTTTTTAAGCATCAAATCAGCAACAGGGTTTTTGGGAGCAAGGGTGTTTATGTTGAAAGGATAATTCGGATCGTTGAGTGAAGCACCGGGACCACGCCATGCGAAATATCCTCCGAAGTTATCTTTGTCAGCTGAAGTTGTGTCATAAACAGGCTGTGTTGGGTCCATTCTTGTGGCTGCACTTGTAGCGTCACCATCTGCATAACGGTTCTTCGCAATCATCCCTTTGGCATTCAAATTGAGTGTCAGATGATCGTTAAGTAGGTGTGGATTCAAGTTCAAAGCTGTTGTAAAACGTTCAAACTTAGAAGTTTTCACAATACCTTCTTGGCTTGTATATCCTGCAGAAACACGCCAGGGAGATATTCTTTGGGGCTTCCTAAACTCTGAGAACCTGATACTGTGACGTTATGATCATGGCCCCAAGCCGTACGATAGATTTCTTTTTGCCAGTCAGTATTTGCGGTTCCCAATAAAGAAAGCGCCAAAGCTTCACGCTGATTACCTGCATAGATCTTCTTAACGAAGTCGCGGTATTCATCGCCATTCATGACATTGAGGGTCTTTCTCTTCATACTCATTGTCACATTGCCTGCATAAGATACCTTAATAGGTTGGTTGGCATGTCCTCGTTTGGTAGTAATGATGATGACACCATTAGAGCCTCGCGAACCATAGATAGCAGTTGCCGACGCATCTTTCAGCACATTGAAGCTCTCTATGTCTTGAGGATTGACCATAGAAAGTGGGTTTGACAATCCCTGTACACCATTATTGTCCATTGGAACGCCATCAATCACAATCAAAGGATTATTAGAAGCATTCAAAGAAGAGCCTCCACGGATTCGTATATTGGCTCCACTTCCCGGCGTACCACCATCAGTTGTGATGTTCACACCAGCCATTTTACCTTGTATCATGTCTTGTGCATTGACTACAAGACCTTTATTCTTACTGTCAGGTTGAATTTGAGTTACAGAACCAGTAAGGTCTGATTTTTTTACAGCGCCATAGCCAATAACGACTACTTCATTAAGAGTTTTGTTGTCATCTTCAAGTGTTGTTGACAGATTATCCATGGCTTTTACCTTCTTTGGGGTCATACCGACATAGGTAATCGTAATCTCTGTGCCCTGAGGTACATTCACAACATAGTTTCCATCAAGGTCGGTTACCCCCAAGGCCTTACCATTTGCCATGATTGTAGCACCGATAATAGGCTCTCCAGAAGCGTCTTTGACTTGGCCTCTCACGGAACCTGATTGCGCAAAGCTGTTGCAGAGAGGAATAGACCACCTGCTATGGCCCAACTTCTAAGCGGCAATTTGAATTTCACCTGCTTCATCATTTACTTTGAATTTAAGTTAACGTTAGTATATTATATATTGATTTTATCGTTTAGGCAACTCGTTCTAACTACTTATTTGTTTAGTTGTCGTTTCCATGCCATGGCATTTCGCACCAAGGTTTATGTTGCAAAAGTAAATTTGTTTATTTAATTTTCGGCTTTTTTAACGTGAAAACTTTATTTAAATCAATGCAAACGATTACGCAATCTTTTGTCATTTTAGTGTTTAAGATTAAAGAAACTTTTTGTAGATTTGCATAACTTTGTCGCGTAACTGATGAGCAACCATGAAAGAATCTTCGCCCATAACAATGAAAGATATAGCCCGAGAGCTTGGTGTTTCCGTGGCTACAGTATCGCGTGCACTTAAAGATAGTCCACGCATTAGTAAGGAAACGCGAGCTGCTGTCAAGGCTTTTGCAGAAGAACATCATTTCTTTCCAAATGTCATTGCAGAGAGTTTGCGCAACAATCGCACTAAGCCTATGAAGATTATTGGCGTGATTGTTCCACAATTTACACATTTCTATTTCTCCTCAATCCTTAGTGGTATCGAAGAAGAAGCCTCTGCTCGAGGTTATAGAATCATGGTAGCGCAGAGCAATGAAAAGTATAGTCGTGAGGTCGAAATATGCAAATCGTTTTATGAAAACAAGGTATGTGGCGTCATTGTATCGCAAGCTAAGGACACTAATCAATATGAACACTTCCAACATTTGATTGATCATGGCGTGCCATTAGTATTCTATGACCGCATCTGTACAGGTGTAAACAGCAGCCGAGTTGTGGTTGATGATTACATGGGAGCTATACAGCGGTGAATTATCTCATTGGAACGGGGTGCCGGAAGATTGCCTTTTATGGCGCTTCAATGAAGTTGGAAATTACCAAAAACCGCTTTAATGGTTATCATGATGCATTGGTAAATAACAATATTCAGCCTGAAGAAAGGTTTATAAAGTATTGTGATAACCGCGCCGATGCAGAGATAATTACTCCTGCTTTGTTGTCAGAGCCCGACCGACCTGATGCCTTTTTCGCCGTCAACGATGACACTGCAATCGGCATTCTCTATACTGCCAAGCGCATGGGACTGCGTGTTCCCGATGATGTTAGTATCTGTGGATTCACTAATGGGCATCGGGCTATTGCGTGTGACCCTATGCTTACGACGGTTGAACAGCGTGGAATGGTTGTCGGAGAAGAAGCCGCAAACATTCTTGTTGGCCTCGTTGAGGGCTCGATTCCTAAGGATAAGATTGAGAAACGCGTAGTAAGAACGCGGCTCATTGTGCGAGGAACCACCCGATAAGCACGGCTTTCTGACGCTCAAAAGCAAGGTCTCGTGGTGGAAATCTCCTGGCATTGAGTAACGAAAGCACTGCAATCCAATGGGTAAACAAGTCATTTGAAAGTGCTAAACAGCAGCTATAAAGTGGTTAAACAGGTGACTTAATAAACAAAAATAACTGACTTGAAAAGGTGACATAAAAGGAAAAAGAAAGACGATATGAATAAAATATAGGGTGAAAAAATCTGTTTTATGCGAGAAAAGTCGTAAATTTAGCGCCGAAAATAAGACTTACGACATCACCAATAAACTTCGTATGTTGTGTGCGCCTTTCTATTCTTGACAACAAAAACAGCCTAACCATAAGCAATAAAGACTGATAGAACAAAACAACTAAATAACAATGAACACAGGATTATCACAAAAACCCGACATGAAGTTTTGGGGGTTATGGAACCTTAGCTTTGGTTTCTTTGGTGTGCAGATAGCCTACGCCTTGCAAAGTGCAAACATTTCGCGAATCTTTGCCACGCTTGGTGCTGATCCGCATAATTTAAGTTACTTCTGGATTCTTCCTCCGTTAATGGGTATTCTCGTTCAACCCATCATCGGAACACTTAGTGATCGCACATGGTGTCGCTTCGGTCGTCGTATACCTTATTTATTTATAGGGGCTGCCATAGCTGTTTTCGTGATGTGCATGCTGCCTAATTCTGGGTCGTTTGGCTTCACCATAGGTGCTGCAATGATATTCGGCGTGATAGCATTAATGTTTCTTGACACAAGCATTAATATGGCAATGCAGCCTTTAAGATGCTTGTTGGCGATATGGTGAACGGCAAACAAAAGGCTCTTGCCTATAGCATTCAGAGTTTTCTCTGTAATGCTGGTAGCATCATGGGCTTCATTTTCCCTTTCATTCTGACAAAAATCGGTATTCGAAATGATGCCCCCAAGGGGGTTGTTCCCGACTCTGTAATTTGGGCTTTCTATGCCGGCGCAGCCATACTCATCCTTTGTGTGCTCTATACAACACTCAAAGTGAAAGAATGGTCGCCTGAAGACTACGCACGTTATAACGGAGAACTTGTGCCGAAGACAAGCGAAACAAAAGAGAAAAGCGATTGGCTTACGCTGTTGAAGAAGGCTCCTTCTACCTTCTGGAGAGTCGGATTGGTTCAATTTTTCTGTTGGGCGGCGTTCATGTACATGTGGGTTTATGCGACAGGTGCCATTGCTGACACATGTTGGGGAGTCGATATGAAGGCTGCCCACGCTACAACGTCCACGTCATATCAGGAAGCTGGCAACTGGGTGGGCATTCTTTTTGCCGTTCAAGCCGTAGGAAGTGTGATATGGGCCATGGTACTTCCTCAATTCAAAAACCGCAAAGTAGCTTACATTGTCAGCCTTCTCTTGGGCGCAGTTGGCTTTGCTCTTGTGCCGTTTATACATCATCCTTATGTGCAGTTTGTGTCATTCTTGCTCATTGGTTGTGCTTGGGCAGCGATGTTGGCTATGCCGTTTACGTTTGTAACGAATGCACTTCAGGGCTATGGACATATGGGTGCCTACCTCGGTCTATTCAATGGAACGATTTGTGTGCCTCAAATCATAGCCTCACTCTTTGGAGGTCTGCTCTTGTCTCTTGTCGGATCAAATCAAACCGACATGATGTTTGTGGCCGCAGTTAGCCTTATTCTCGGTGCATTGAGTGTGCTAAAAATTAAAGAAAAGTGATAAAACAGCGTATGGATAAAGGCGAAAAGGCCTTGTTTTAATAAGCCTTTTCGTCTTGTTTATCCGTGGTTTGTGTGGTTGGTTGGCAGTAAGAACGATGTATGTTGCCGCTGTTCAATGAATGCTATCATTTAGTTTGTTGTTCTCGCGTATTTGAAACAGAAGATGTTTTCGTTTCAAATACGCGTTGTTTTTCATTTGTTGGAAAGCTGTTGTAAATCAATGTGTTATATGATTAAAACGGCATGGTTCGTTCGTTGATAGCCTTTGCTGATGTAATTTGCGTTAAATTGTCGTGCGAATTGCGTCATATCATCGCGTAAAATAAGGCTAATTACTTGCCCATTTGCCTCTGTTCATTTTATCCATCAGTATGGGGTAAATGATCGTTTGGATAAAGCCGAGTCACCATAGCATAGCATTTGTTTGCAAATGTAACTTGCGGTGGCTGGTAATGTCGTTTGCACGATTATGATTTTCCATTGTAACTTTATCGCTGTTAAAGGCAATGTGCAAGAGAGTTACTAACGAATGTGCAAACGATTGCATTTCTTTTTTGTTTTTTTTATATATTAATTCTGGGTAAACTACTATATAATTACTATCTTTACAGAAAATAACTAACCTCTGTATGAAACTAACTTTTAACATAAACTATGACACTATATTCGGCGAAGAAGTGTTGCTGAATGTCGTGGAAAACAACAAAAAGGGAGGTAAAAAGACCTCGCAGTACAGGATGAATAACCGGGATGGCAAGCATTGGTGGGTTGAATTGAATCGCACCGAGGCAAGTTTGAACACGGCAATCGACTATTATTATAGTGTTGATTGCGACTGGTCAGACGGCCGTCACGAATGGCTCACAGAGAAACATCGCTTAGAACTCACGGTCGTGAAAGGCAAAGAGTATACTATTTACGACCATTGGAGTGACATTCCTGAAGACTCTTATCTCTATAGTTCAGCCTTTACGGAGTGTGTAAACAAGCGTCCTTTGTCTGTTATTAAGCCTTCGGCATACGATAAAACCGTTCGACTTGTGGTGCGTGCACCGCAACTTCGTTCTACGGATAGATTGTGTGTGGTAGGTAAACCAAAGGCTATGGGTGCGTGGGATGTGTTTGAAGCGCTTCCAATGTATGAGCATAACTACAACGAATGGATAGTAGATTTGAATGTAGAAACGTTGGAAAGCGACGTGTTGGAATTCAAGTTTGCGGCGCAAGACGTTGCCGATAGGCACAATGCCCTATGGGAAAGCGGCATGAACCGCGAGATTCATCTGCCTGAAATCAAAAGCGGTGAGGTGTTGGTTTATGACCTTTCACAAGCGTTTTTTGATATATATAATCGTAAGTTGGCTGGAACATTAGTGCCAGTATTTTCACTTCGTTCGAAAACCAGTTATGGAGTGGGCGACTTTGGAGACTTAAAGAAGATGATAGATTGGGTCGCTGTGACCCATCAACGCGTGCTACAGGTGTTGCCAATCAATGATACTACGACGACACATACATGGACAGACTCTTATCCTTACAGTTGTATTAGCATCTTTGCACTACATCCTCAGTATGTAGATTTGACGCAGTTGCCGACATTAAAGGATGGTAAGAAGCGCAACAACTTTGAGGCTTTGCGTCAAGAACTCAATGCTTTGGAGCAGATAGATTACGAGCGTGTGAACGAGGCGAAGCTGAAATATCTTTATGAAGTCTATCTGCAAGAGGGCGAAAGATGATGCAAGGCAAAGCCTTTAAGCAGTTTTTTGCCGATAGCGAGCAATGGCTTGTGCCCTATGCGCAGTATTGTTATTTGCGTGATAAATATGGAACGGCCGACTTTTCTACATGGCCTGACCATCATGTTTGGGACGAAAAGGAGCGTAAAGTGCTTTCAATATCAACATCGAAAGAATATAAAGAGGTGGCTTTCTTTTATTTTGTGCAGTTTGTTCTCAATGAACAAATGGAAGCAGTACATGCTTATGCACGCGAGAAAGGAGTCATTTTGAAGGGAGATATTCCTATAGGCGTCAATCGTAATGGCTGTGACGTGTGGATGGAACCAAAGTATTTCAACCTTAATGGGCAAGCAGGTGCGCCACCAGATGACTTTTCTGTGAATGGACAGAATTGGGGATTCCCCACTTATAACTGGGATGAGATGTTGAAAGATGGCTGCCAATGGTGGGTACGTCGCTTTCAAAACATGAACAAATTCTTTGATGCTTACCGCATAGATCATGTGTTGGGATTCTTCAGAATATGGGAGATTCCGGTGGAAGCAGTGCATGGTTTGCTCGGACAATTTGCCCCTTCATTGGGTATGTCGCGTGAAGAAATCGAAGGTTATGGCCTGCATTTCCTTGAAGATCAGTTCACTAAACCTTTTATTAGCGATTGGATTCTTGAACGAGTATTTAGAGAACGTGCAGAGGAAGTAAAGCAACGTTTCCTCAATCACACGCACGATGATATCTATGAGCTAAGACCTGAGGTTGACACACAACGCAAAGTGGAAGCTGTTTTTGCTGGGAAGACGGCAGAAAGTGATATTTGGTTGCGTGATGGTCTTTATGCTTTGATTAGTAATGTGCTCTTTGTTCGCGACAGAAAAGATGCAAACAAGTTCCATCCTCGCATCAGTGCGCAGTTTGATTTCACATATGAAGCCCTCTATGATAGCGACAAAGAAGTCTTCAATCGCATTTATAACGACTACTATTATCGGCGTAACAATCAGTTCTGGTATCGTGAAGCAATGAAGAAGTTACCACGATTTGTTGAGGCAACTCGAATGCTTGTATGCGCTGAAGACTTAGGAATGGTGCCGGATTGTGTACCTTGGGTGATGAACAATCTAAAGATATTGAGTCTTGAATTGCAAAGTATGCCGAAGGATTCTCACGTGAGATTTGGTTACTTAAACAATAATCCTTACCGCTCAGTTTGTACCATTTCAAGTCATGATATGCCTACACTGCGTCAGTGGTGGGATGAAGATTACGAGCGCACTCAAGCCTATTATAATAGTATGCTCTATCGAGGTGGTGCGGCTCCACACCCACTTCCCGGTTGGTTGGCACGTGATATCATTAGCCGACACTAATGAGTCCGAGTATGCTTTGTATCCTTTCAATTCAAGATTGGTTGGCAGTTGACGAGAAACTACGCCTTGCCGACCAGAACGCGGAACGCATAAATATCCCTGCAAACCCTAAACATTACTGGCGTTATCGTATGCATGTGAGCATAGAAGACCTCATGCAGAATACTGATTTCCGTGAAAACTTGACGGAACTTGTGTGTGAAGCAGGGAGAGAATGATGCCTATTGTGCCTCAAAAATAAAGAAAAACATTGGAGACATGACTGAAGTCTGTCTTCAATGTTTTGCAATTAACACGACAAAGGTTGTTATTTGATACTTAAAACGCTATTGAAAAATCCATTTGAATAATTCATAATGAAACCTCTACAAATTCTTTTTGCATTATTACTCCTACCACTTATGGCTGTAGGACAAACCGTTAAGTCGCCTAATGGTAAGGTCGCCGTAACGTTTTCGCTATCGGCAAGCGGACAACCTACTTATGAAATGACATTCAAGAACAGGCAAGTAGTGAAGCCTTCACACCTCGGTCTGGAGCTGGCGAAAGACAAACATGCCTCCCAAAGGATTACAAGAGACAGACTTGATGGATGGTTTTAAGATTGCCGATACCAAGATCTCTACGTTTGATGAGACGTGGAAGCCGGTGTGGGGACAATATAAACAGATTAGAAACCATTACAATGAATTGGCTGTTTCGCTGCATCAAGCATCTTCAAATCGTACGATTATCATTCGCTTTCGCGTCTATGATGAGGGTATGGGCTTGCGTTATGAGTTCCCACAGCAGTCTTCTCTCAACTATTTTATCATCAAAGAAGAGCACACTCAGTTTGCTATGACTGGAGATCATAAGGCTTGGTGGCTGCCAGGTGATTATGATACGCAAGAGCAAGAGACACAGGAAACGAAACTTTCTGAAATCCGTGAGCGCTTCAAAGGCTGTAAATTGGGATAACTCGTCTGTATCAGTGTTCTCACCTACGGGCGTTCAGACGGCTTTACAGTTGAAGACGCAAGACGGTCTCTATCTCAATATCCACGAAGCAGCCTGCATCAACTATGCAACGATGCACTTAAATCTCGATGATAAGAACTTTGTTTTCGAATCATGGCTTACTCCCGACGCTACAGGATTAAAGGGGTTTATGCAGACTCCGTGTTCAACGCCATGGCGAACTGTTATGGTTAGTGACGATGCTCGCGACATATTAGCATCTAATTTGATATTGAATCTCAATGAACCTTGTAAGCTTCAAGACACCAGTTGGATTCATCCTGTGAAATATTGTGGCGTATGGTGGGAGATGATTGTAGGCAAAAGTAGTTGGAATTACACGGATGAGTTCCCATCAATAAAGCTTGATCAAATTGATTGGAGCAAGGCAAAACCGAATGGAAGGCATGCCGCGAACACAGAACACGTAAAGAAATACATTGACTTTGCAGCCGCTAACGGACTCCAACAGGTTCTCGTTGAAGGATGGAATGTAGGTTGGGAGGACTGGGCTAACCGCTGGAAAGACTATGTTTTCGATTTTGTTACGCCTTATCCTGACTTTGATATCAAGGCTTTGAATGACTATGCACACAGCAAAGGGGTTAAACTCATGATGCATCATGAAACATCTTCGAGCGTAGGTAACTACGAACGACATCTTAATGCAGCCTTCGATCTCATGCAAAAATATGGTTATGATGCTGTAAAGGGTGGCTATGTGGGAGACATTATCCCACGAGGTGATCACCATTTCTCACAGGAAATGAACAACCATTACCTTTACATTGTTAAAGAAGCTGCCAAGCGTCACATCATGGTTAATGCTCATGAAGCGACTCGTCCCACAGGACTTTGCCGCACTTATCCTAACCTTATAGGCAATGAAAGCGCTCGAGGCACAGAGTATGAAGCCTTTGGTGGTAGCAAGCCTGACCACACTGTAGTGCTTCCTTTCACTCGTCTTCAAGGGGGACCAATGGACTATACCCCCGGAATCTTAGAGACTCAACTGCACACTTGGAGTGAGAATACAAGCTATGTTCACACAACATTGGTAGGTCAATTGGCGCTTTATTTGGTCATGTGGGGCCCAATTCAGATGGCAGCCGACCTGCCAGAAAACTATCAAAAGTATGCCGATGCGTTCCAATTCATTAAAGATGTTGCCGTAGATTGGGACGATTCACGTTATCTTGAGGCTGAACCTGGCGATTATATCACTGTAGCGCGCAAGGCAAAGGGCACAGATAACTGGTTTGTTGGAGGTAAATGTGATGAAAATGGACATCGAAGTGTGGTGAAACTTGATTTCCTTGATAAAGGGAAAAAGTATGAATGTACGCTCTATGCCGATGCTCCTGGGGCCGATTATGAAAAGAATCCGAAGGCCTATCGCATCACAAAGCGCATCGTTAAGAAAGGAGATGTGCTGACAATTGACGAGGCTCGTGGCGGAGGATTTGCCATGTCGCTTATTAAAAAATAAAGAATCACAATCAAACAACCAATTAAATCTATGAAGATTAAATTGTTTTGCACATTAGCATTGACTGCTGCGATGATACAAACAGCCCAAGCTCAGGAGGTTTTTAATGAGATGTCATATCGTCCTGAGCATACTATTTTCAAGTTGAATGCTCCAACTCGCCCTGTCGTTAGGCTGTATAACGATGGCTTAAAGGGTAAGGCGGTGAAAGAAGTAAAGATGAAGCGAGCCGGAAAAGACCTTTGGACAGCTTGTGTAAAAGGCAATCTTGCGGGGAAGTTTTATACTTTTGACATTGGAAACGGAGAGACTCCAGGTGTCTTTGCAAAGGCCGTTGGTGTGAATGGAAACCGTGGTGCCATTATCAACTTACGCTCAACAGACCCTGATGGCTGGCAGAACGACCAACGTCCCGCATTAAATTCGGCGGCCAATCAAGTCATTTATGAGATGCATGTGCGTGATTTTACCCATGCTGCGCCAGGCATTTCTTATCCCGATAAGTTCTTAGGTGTGGGCGAGTCTGCCTCTGTTGACTATCTGAAACGCTTAGGTGTAACGGCTGTTCACTTGCTTCCCGTGTTTGATTTTGCTTCAGTTGACGAAACAAAGCTTACGAATCCGTCTTACAATTGGGGCTATGATCCAAAGAATTATAACGTGCCAGAAGGTAGTTATTCGACTGATCCCTATCGCCCAGAAGTGCGTATTCGTGAGTTCAAACAAATGGTTCAAGCACTTCATAAGGCCGGAATCCGCGTGATACTTGACGTGGTTTATAACCATACTTTCGATATAAACACAGCAATTTCCAGTGTACTTATCCTGACTATTACTACAGAAAGAATCCTGATGGTACTTATTCCGATGGCTCGGGATGTGGAAATGAGACAGCCTCTGAACGTCCGTTGATGCGCAAGTTCATGCTTGAGAGTGTGAAATATTGGATAGATGAGTATCATATTGATGGCTTTCGCTTTGACTTAATGGGTGTACACGATATCGAAACTATGAGGGAAATCCGTGCAGAGGTCAACAAAATAGACCCTACTATATATATATATGGTGAAGGATGGAGTGCAGGACATTGCGCTTATCCACCGGAAAAGTTGGCTGTAAAGGCTCATGTGGCACAGCTAAATGGTACAGCTGCCTTTAGCGATGAACTGAGAGATGCCCTTCGGGGGCCTTTTAGTGACGACAAGAAAGGTGCATTCCTTGCTGGCATTCCTGGTGAAGAAGAAAGTATAAAGTTTGGAATCGCGGGTGCAATTGCCCATCCTAATGTGGCGTTGTCACGCGTTAATTATAGCAAAGCGCCTTGGGCTACACAGCCAACTGAAATGATTAGCTATGTAAGTTGCCATGATGATATGTGCTTAACAGACCGCCTTCGTGCTTCCATTCCAGGCATAAAGGAAGACGAAATCATTCGTCTTGACTTGCTTGCACAAACAGTTGTGTTCACATCGCAAGGCGTTCCATTTATTCTAAGCGGTGAAGAGATGTTGCGAAATAAGCAAGGTGTGCACAACAGTTTTAACTCCCCGATAGACATCAACGCCCTGAATTGGGCACAACTCAAGGAATATCCGCAGGTGTTTGCCTATTACCAAGGGCTTATTCAGTTGCGAAAAGAGCATCCGGCATTCCGACTTGGCGATGCAGAACAGGTCAGAAAGCATTTAAGTTTCTTGCCTGTGAAGCCCTGTGTTGTAGGCTTTATGCTCACAAACCATGCCGGAGGAGACAACTGGAACAATATTTTTGTCATTCTGAATGGCAGTCGTGAGCCTCAAGATATAGACATTCCGGCAGGTAACTACACCGTTGTGGCCTGCGATGGTACAATAAATCAGCAGGGATTGGGACACATGCAGGGAGGCAAAATCTCTGTGAATGCCCAGTCTGCCCTTATCCTCCACGATTAAAATTCCATGAAACATGAAGAAGATAATAATTAGTTTGGCTTTAATTCTGTCGTCAATGACAATGCAAGCAGCAACAAAGATTGATCATATTGAACCCGAAAACTGGTATGTGGGCATGAAAAACAGCTCGCTCCAACTGATGGTTTATGGAAAGAATATACGTGATTCGCATGTCAGTGTGGATTATCCTGGCGTGAAGATAGATTCACTTGTGCGTCTTGATTCGCCCAATTACCTTTTTGTTTATTTGAATCTCAGTGGGGCAAAGCCAGGAAATATGGTGCTGAATATTGACGGAAAGAAAGTCAACTACCCCTTGAAAGCACGCACGATGAGTGGAGATAAGCGTATAGGATTTGACAATTCGGACGTACTTTATATGCTCATGCCCGATCGGTTTGCATCAGGTCGTAACATCACTAAACCTATGAAGGGCTTAAATCCTTATGTTGTCGACCGCTCAAAACCGAGTCTTCGCCATGGTGGAGACCTTGAAGGGGTGCGCCAACACTTAGACTATTTCAACCAATTGGGGGTTACTGCCCTTTGGTTTACACCCGTGTTGGAAAACAATTCGCCCGACATGGACAGTCAAAGCACCTATCATGGTTATGCAACGACCAATTATTATCGTGTTGATCCGCGTTTCGGTACGAACGAAGATTACGCTCGTCTTGTCGCCGAAGCACACGCTAAGGGGCTTAAAGTGGTGATGGATATGATATTTAATCATTGTGGTTATGACCATCCTTGGGTGAAAGATATGCCCTCTAAAGACTGGTTTAACACGCCCGAATGGATGAAAAAGGGAGACAGTTATTATCTACAAACAAGCTATAAGCTAACTCCTGTGCTCGATCCCTATGCCTCAAAGGTTGACAAACGCGAAACCGTTGACGGCTGGTTTGTAAGGTCTATGCCCGACTTAAACCAGAAAAATCCTCACGTTATGACTTATCTTATTCAGAATAGTGAATGGTGGATAGAGACCGTTGGCATTGATGGAATACGCATGGACACGTATCCTTATGCGGACAGAAAAGCCATGTCACAATGGATGAAGATACTAAACGAGGAGTATCCCAACTTTAATACTGTTGGAGAAACATGGGTTACAGAACCTGCTTACACGGCAGCTTGGCAGAAGGATTCAAAGCTTTCAAAGGTCAATAGCTATCTAAAAACAGTCATGGACTTTAGCTTTTATGATAAGATTAACTTGGCTAAACATGAAGAAACCGATGCTTGGTGGAAAGGCTTAAACCGCATTTATAACAGCCTTTGTTATGACTATCTGTATGAAAACCCATCAAGTGTGATGGCTTTCATTGAAAATCACGACACCGATCGCTTCTTGGAGAATGGCAAAGACACGCTTGCATTGAAACAAGCCTTGGCACTTTTGCTCACCATTAAACGCATTCCACAGCTCTATTATGGTACGGAGGTGTTGATGAATGGCACAAAAGAGGTGACCGATGGCAATGTAAGATGCGACTTCCCCGGTGGTTTTGCGGGCGACAAACATAATGCTTTCACTGCCGAAGGACGTACAAAGGCCGAAAATGCTATGTTCAATTGGCTCAGTAAACTACTGAAATGGCGTCGCAATAACATGGTTATCACAAAGGGAAAACAAATTCAATTTATTCCTTATAAGGGTGTTTATGTGATCGCTCGGCAATGGAATGACCAAACCATTCTCACGATTTTGAATGGTACAAGCCAAGCTGTCACCTTGCCTCTTGACCGCTATGCCGAAGTCATTGGCAATCATCAGGAAGCAAAAGACGTTATTTCTGGTCGAAAAGTAAAGCTTGGTAGCGAACTGCAACTAAAGGCTCGAGACACCAAAGTGATTGAATTATCTATGTAAGATGAAGGCAAAGGTGCCACAAAATGACGTAGGTTAATCGATAATTTGGTGTTTACTGAGATTGCAACGCTGTAAGCGTTGTACCTTTGATAGCCCAGGGTTGACAAGCGAAAGCGAAGTCTACCCTGGGTTATTTGTCATTAGTGACAACAACGCTGTAGGCGTTGTACCTTTTATTCCTCGGTATTTTGTCGTAGCATTCTACGCAGAAAACGTACAACACCTACGGCGTTGACCTCCTTACTACATGCACAACCCAGGGTAGGCTGGCGCCAACCCTGGGCTATCAAAGGTACAACGCCTTCAGCGTTGAACTATGATTGCGTAGCAAACTATAGCTTTGTGAGCTACAAACTGCGTCATTTCACGCAATAATTTACATCATTTTACTCAATGATTTACGTCATTTTGCTCGGTAAAATATGGCAAATCGCAATGACTTTTTATGTCGTTTCAGCTTGTTTTCTGCATTGAATTTTATAACTATTTGCTAATAAGCAAATTATAAATCCTTTAAAAAGAGGCCCTATTCTGCCTGAATATATCTTGTGTTTCAAATCCGCTTGTTCTGTAAAACTTTCTGTAAACACTTTTCAAGCAAACAATTCTATCATTCCATTTCAAGGAAATGACGCCCTTGTTTGTTTCGCCTTTTTTCATTGTTGCACGTGTAATAGCATGACTGATGAGACAGTTGGGAACGTGGTTTCTTGTTATCAAGAAGTGGACTAAATGTAAAATGCTGTATAAAGAGGTGCATTTTTTTGTTTTTTGTCCACCTTTTTATATAATTTTGTCCACCATCTTTCCTTTTACATTGTCTATCTTTGTCATTGGAAGTCTAATCCGTGGAATAATGAACTTCATCAAACTACGTGAAATAAACAACTACTTGAAAGATAATATCATTGCGAATAACTAACCTTTTGATATGATTTGTTGCCTATTCACAGGTGAATTTCCAGTCAATTGGAGTTCAAACATGAGACAGCTTGTCTTAGAAAGTATCGGTTTGAAATACATAACATCTATTAATAATAACCTAAATAGAACTAAGAATGAAGAAACAACTACTCTCAGTAATGTTTTGTCTTACTGCTTTGGGAGGCACATTTCTTAATGTTTTGCCAACAAAAGCAACGGTTTTACAGTCAAATGTAATCAAGACAAAGGGGCAAGTGGTCGATGAACAAGGCGAACCACTTATTGGAGTTAATGTGACTTTGAAAGGTCAAAAGACGGGAACCGTAACTGATTTTGATGGCAAATTTCAGTTAGATGTGCCTGCAAACGCGACATTGTTAATTAGCTATGTGGGGTATAAAAGCCGTGAGATTGCAGTACGAGGTAGGGCACTAATTGATGTCATTGAATTGCAACCCATTGATAATTTGATTGATCAGGTCGTGGTAGTTGGCTATGGAACACAGAAGAAAGCAGACCTAACGGGCTCGGTTTCTGTAGTGAATGCCGAGGAGTTGAAAAAGGTTTCTAATTCTAATATCTCTACAATGCTTGAGGGAAAGGTGCCTGGTGTGCAAATCACTACAGACGGACAACCCGGTGCTGACCCTATGGTGAGGATTCGAGGCATAGGCTCTTTTGGTAGTACTGCACCTTTATATGTTGTCGATGGTGTACCCGTTGGTACAACGATTCGGGACTTTTCACCGAATGATATCGCTTCAATTCAAGTGTTGAAAGATGCTGCAGCCGGTGCCGTTTATGGCTCTCGAGCAGCTAATGGTGTGATTATCATCACGACAAAGAATGGACAAAAAGACCAACCGCTTAAGGTTGATTACTCTGGTTACATGGGTATTGATAAAATATCAGGTGGTGTTTATGATGTGATGGATGCCGACCAATACAGTCAATATGTGGGACAAGCCTGTGTCAACTCAAGCACTCCACTTCCTGGTGGCTATAAGTTGAATCCACAAACAGGGCGTTATCAGTTTATGGATAACACCAATACTGCTTGGTTTAACGAGGTTTTCAAGGCAGGAATTCGCCAGAATCACAATGTGAATCTTAGTGGAGGAGGGGCTCATAACACATATAACATAGCCTTAGATTATTTCCGTCAGCAAGGAACGCTTGTGGGGGCTGGACCCAATTATAAGCGTTATACGGCACGAGTGAATAACACTATGGAGACGAAATTTATCAAGTTTCGCACAAGTTTAGTCTATTCGCACTCTGATCAGGATAATATGGGATTGTCTAATGCTTCAGAATATGTGCAAGGATTATATGGAGATGTGACCAATGTGTTGCGTGGCACGCTGTTGATGCAGCCTACCATCAAGGCGTATGATGCCTCAACATGGGTGCTTGACGACCGAGTTGGCTTGGCTAATGGCTATAGATATGATGCTTATGGATATGGAGTGTACTATGATAACATTCATGGTGATATATCAGCATCCAATCCTTTGCTCGTGAATCATCTGTTACAGCGAAACACTTTGGTTGATCGCTTTGTGGGAAGTGGGTCGGCTGATGTCGACTTATTAAAGATGTTAGGGGTAAAAAGTAAGCATCACCAGTTACATTATAACCTGAATCTCTCGTATAGTAAACGCATGCGAAAGACTTTACATGGATTTCGGCATGGGCACAAAGCAATCGTGTCTATTTAGATAAAAGCAATGAACGACTCACTAAGGGTAGTCGTGATTACACAGATGCACTGATTGAGAATACCATTGCCTATGAAGGGCATATTGGAAAGCATAATTTCAATGCGCTTTTAGGCCAGACTTATGAAGAGGAACATACGGATTTGCTTACTGGGCAGGGTATTAATATGAATGAACCTTACTTCTTGCAGTTGCAGAACAGTAAGAAACAGTATGCGGAATCATTTGAGTTCACACATGCTTTGAGTTCTTTTATCGGACGATTGAACTATAATTATGATGAAAAATATTTGCTTTCGTTTGTTGTTCGACGTGATGGTAGTTCTCGTTTGACGCGTGCTATCCGCTGGGGAACGTTCCCTTCGGCCTCAATCGGTTGGCGATTAGACAAAGAAAAGTTCTTTCCCATTAGCAAAGATGTTGTTAATCTGTTAAAGCTTCGTGCCAGTTATGGTGTGCTGGGCAATGAAAATATCGGCGAATATCAGTATATGGCGACGATGGCTCGTAACAATATGACGTATAGTTTCAATAATAAACCGGTATCAGGTTCGGCAGTTTCAACCTTTGTTAATCAGAATATAGCTTGGGAAAAGAAGAAAACGACCAATATAGGTGTTGATGTTGCCATGTTCAACAATCGTTTTGAGTTTACTGCTGAGTGGTATAAGAATAGGTCAGAAGATTTGCTTTATGGTGTCCCTGTACCCGAACAGACTGGTGTGTCGAATGGAACAGTGACCATGAATGCTGCTTCTATGAATAACAGTGGCTTTGAATTCTCAGCTACTTACCGTAATCGTGACCACGCATTAAAGTATGAAGTAGGCGCGAACTTGAGCACATTGAAGAATAAAGTAACTTCACTTGGGTTTGGAACGAAGTATATAACCGGTGCTTTTGCAACATTTGTAGGACAGGAAATAGGCAAATTCTATGGTTGGGAGTATGAAGGAATCGCGCGGACCCAAGCAGATCTTGATAATCATGTAACGCAACAAGGTGCCAATATCGGTGATTGTCTTTATAAAGATGTAAGTGGTGCGGATGGAGTTCCTGATGGTGTAATCGACGAACATGACCAGGTGGTATTGGGAAGCGGATTACCAAAGCTAACCTTTGGTGTCAATGTGCGTTTGGAGTATAAGCATATTGATTTGAGCATTGCCACTTATGGCGCACTGAACTACCATGTAACCGATGATATCTATAATAGTCTGAATTCATGTTATGGGTGGGGAAATAAAGATGTAGCTATACTTCGAGCCAATGCATACACAGAAGATGGAATGAAGTATATGTCGAATGTGCCTCGCACTTATGTCACAAATAGTGCAACATTGGCATGGAATGACCTTTTCAGTTCACGTAAAATACAGAATGCAGCCTATTGGAAGATAGCCAATATAGAACTGGGTTATAATCTTCCGAATAAGTGGTTTGGGGGTGTAGTCAGTGGTGTTCGCGCCTATTGTTCGGCACAGAATCTGTTCACGCTTACGAAATACCATGGCTATAACGTAGACTTTGCGGGTGGAACCTTTACTCCTGGCTACAATTTTTGCTCGTTCCCAAGTGCTCAAAGCTTTATGTTTGGCTTGCATTTCACATTCTAAGGTTGTGGAAAGGTATTGAAAATATATTGTCAAATCAATAAGAAAGTAAATCAAATGAAACAATATAAATTATCATTAGCATTGTTATTAGGGCTTGGAATGTTTGTTTCCTGCGGCGAAAAGTTAGAGTTAGTCAACCCAAATCAACAGACAACACAAACCTTTGGCTTTAATGCTGAGGACTTAGAAGAAAGTGTTATCGCGGCGTATAACCACATTCGAATGGAAGGTTCCTATGCACGTGTGGGCTATACTATCGATGTTTGTCGAGGTGATGAGGCATGGAATGCATCGCAAGTTTGGTATCTTCCATTCGATGATTTGAATGTAGCTGTAACCGAAGGGATAGCTTCTTGGCCATGGAGAGAATGGTATTATACGATCAATGTGTGTAATTTTGGAATCTCACGTTGTGGAGATGATGATACTAAATTAAGTCAACAGATGAGACGAATCAAAGGACAAATGCTCTTTCTTCGTGGCTTAGCTTATTACAATCTGGCTGGATATTATCAGAATCCTCCATTGATAACCGACTATTCGGGATATTCAACATTAGATGGTTTGTATGGAAAGAATAGCACATACGATGAAGTTCTTGATCAGGTTGAAAAGGATTTTAGTGAAGCTATGACTTTACTTCCATCGCGAAATGCTGGTGGAGAATGGGCTGGAGGCCGTGCAACAAGTGGTGCAGCAGCAGGATATTATGCCCGAACTTTAATGCAACGACATAAATATAACGAGGCTTTGAGTGTGTTGAAAGACATCATTGATGAGAAATTTGGAACTTATCGATTGATGGAAAACTATGGAGATAATTTCAGAGAAGGGCCACAATACGAAACAATGATGAGAGTTTGTTTGAAGTTCAGTTCTTGGATTATGCGTCACAAGGAACAGATGACGAATGGACTCCTGTTAATACGAGTGTCAACGCTACTCAAGGATCAGCTATAGAAAGTAACTTTGCTCCCGGTGTTTATGGTGGTTGGGCCGACATTTCAGCTTCTCCATGGCTTTATCAGCTGTTTAAGAAAGAGCGAACGACGTCAGGTAAGCTTGATCCTCGACTCTATTGGACGATTGGAACGTATGAAACAGATTGGGAAAACTTTGAATATGGTAATCAGGGTTATGGCAAAACAATGACTCCAACAGATACTGTTGTGACGAATAATAACAATGGAGGGCTGCCCATTGCCAAGTTTACTAATCTTAGAACAAGCTTATATAATAAGGTCGTTACAGGACTTCATGATGGTATAAACCTTCGAATGATGCGTTATTCTGATGTGCTCTTGCGTGCTGCGGAGTGCGAAAATGAGGTGCATGGACCAACCCAACAGGCTATTGATTGGATTAATTTGGTACGTAACCGGGCTGGGCTGGCAAGCCTACGACTTTCAGATTACCCTACTGGAGACAAGCTTTTTGAGCAGATAGCCAATGTAGAACGTCCCAAAGAATTTGGCTGTGAGTTTGGTCGTGGCTTAGACTTGATTCGCTGGGGCTTCTTTTATAGCAATGAAAGATTACTGCAATTGAAGGAACATGGCACGTTCCGTAGGTCTGTTCATCGAGCCAAAGAGCCTGTTGATTATACTCAAGTTGGTATTGATTCTGAATTGAAGAGTTCTTATGATGGATTCGTACAAGGACATGAATTCCTACCAATTGTCCAAACATTAAGTAATAAGAATCCAAACTTAAAGGGCAATTCAGCAAACTATAGTATTAATAATGCCACTTATTTCCAAGAAAAAGGATGGACTGTTCATCCCATTGTGAATCTTGATAACTAAGTGTTTCTTTATTTATTCATTTCAAACAATCAGACATATGAAATACATTAATCAGCTATTCTCATTCTTTCTCTTGGCTTTTACAACGCTGTTGATATTGCCAAGTTGTGAGGGAGGAACCCTCTATAATATTGATTCACCCGATTGGATTAGTGAGAAGATAGATTCTATCAATAGATTAAAACAGGGAACGGATGAAGAAGTACTTATAGGAATGAAAGAAGATGTGTATTCGTTTGGTGCACGAGACTTCTCATCGGGATGGTGGCAACAGTTCTCTAAGTATTATGTTATCCCCGAAAATACCAAGTGGAATGCGGTGTTTAACCTCAATTTGAATCCTGATGACAATACATATTATCGAAACTTTGCATTGATAATAGCCAATGATATGGATAGAAGTGCAGCAGGATATAAGGAATATGGTGCCATTCGTTTTGATGCAACAGGAGATTCTTTGAAGTTTAACTCACAATGGGGTGACCTTTATTTTAAGTATTCTCAAAGCAATCAATTACTCGCTCCAATAGATAACAAAGACGAAAATGTGCATAAACTCGGTGGAAAAGTAACGTTGACAGTGGATCGTTCCCGTAAAGATACTTTCCTTATTAAGATGACAAATGGCGTCGTGACAAAGACTTATACTCAGCCTTACAAGCTCGTTAATCATAATAATGATGCAAACAATAAGAATATTCGTTGTTTTCTTTGTCCTGAAGGCTCATACATTGACTTCCTTCAAACGAATATTGTGCCTGTAGAAGGCTTGACTTCGGCCAAAGATAAGGCTCCTGTTTCGATGAAACTTCTTAATGTTCCAGAAGATGTTGACGAAGGAACAACCATAGAAGAGGCTATGGCTAATGTCTCTGCTGAAGTCATTTTTGAAGAAGGAATGAAGAAGATTATTCCTGCTTCTGAACTTTATTTCTCTGCAATTCCTGATATGAACGGACTTGGAGAGCGTCAACTTGTAGTGATATATAACAAGACTTTTAAAGGTGAGAACGCTGCAACTCCTATTATTGCCCATGCTTCTTTCAAGATTGTTCCTAAACTTTTATCTATCCAAGTGACGAAACAGCCGACGCATACACATTATTATATATATAATGTTACAGGCATTTCTGGCCAAGAAGAGCGTACGCTGGCATTCGATAAGACTGGACTTGAAGTGAAAGCCACATATCCTAATGGTAGAGTTGAAGTCATAAATAATGATAAATTGACATTTTCTGCAATCCCAGCGAAGGTCGGACGGCATGTAGTAAGAGTTGAAACTACAAATGGAAAGACTGCCGAAATACCTATAACTGTATCTGCTTCAGCCGTGACAACCGACACGCCAACTCCAAAAGTGTTAGGAGAAACAAACAATTCCAGCGCATGGTGGTCGGCACATACAGGGAATCTTGATGTTCCAATAGGTCAAACGCGTAAGGTAGTCTTTACTAATTATAGTAGCAAGGCTAACAATTGGAATAACTTTGTCATAGTGCTTCGCGCACAAAACAATACAGAATATGCTGTGCTTCGCGCTGATAATTTCGGTTGGGGAAGTGGATATGGTTCATGTACTCACGGGGGAACACAAGGTGATTGGGCTCCATGGCTTGCTTCAATGGATGGAGCTAAGGTCACAGTTTACATCACAAATGTTAGTAATGGGACTGCCGATGTGCAAATAGTAATGCGTGGTACGGATGGGAAAACCTACACACAGCATTATTTAGGAATAGACTCCATTAATCCAAATGATTTATATTTTGCATTTACGATAGATAGTTGTCACTTAGTTTTTGATTAGTTTACTTCGCATTTTCTTAAAAATATGAATATGAAAATAAACAAAATAGAAATATTTTTCAGCCTGTCGGCTTTACTTTTTGTTGGTTGTTCAAATAAGGAGGATATCGAATATGTGAATCCTGGAAGTAAGGTTGCAACACAAGTTGTCGTGAAAGAAGGTCAGAATATGGCTGATGATTATACGTCGATAGCCTCTTGGAACAATCGCTTTCAATGGAATTTAGCGAATGTACACGACCCCTCGGTCGTATTAGCTGACGATGGTTATTACTATATGTATCAGACAGATGCCAGTTATGGCAATGCTCATACAGGAGAAGGACAAGCCCGTGGTCACTTCTATTGCCGTAGATCAAAAGATCTTATCAATTGGGAATTCATGGGACCAACAATGCATGGAGTACCTGTTTGGATTAAATCGAAGTTAAATGAGATTCGGAAAGCAATGGGACTTGGCGTTAGTTCTGTTGATTTTCTGCATCAAAACCAATTTGGTTTTTGGGCTCCTTGTGTCCGACGTATAAGCAATAATCTTTATCGAATGTACTATGTGGTGACTATCCCTGGCACAATCAATGGTGCTGGAACATGGAGTGAGCGGTGTTTTATAGGGCTTATGGAGACTTCGAATCCTGCAGATATAGACTCATGGGAAGACAAAGGATTTGTTGTTACGAATTATTCTGACCGAGAACTTAACTTTAATGTCAGCACAACGGATTATGCCCATTGTTATTTAAGTATAATGCTATCGACCCATCTCTAATTATTAATGAGAAGGGAGAGCATTGGTTGATTTATGGTTCATGGCATAGTGGTTTTGCTGCACTACAACTTGACCCTTCAACAGGTAAGCCTTTGCACGCTCTTGGCAATCCTTGGGGAAAAGATAATGAAGCATCTTATGGGAAATTCATTTATTCTCGGAATATAAATAGCCGCTGGCAGGCCAGTGAAGCACCAGAGGTGATATGGCATGATGGTTATTATTATCTCTTCGTTGCTTATGATGAACTCTCTGTTGCCTATAATACTCGTGTGTTGCGGGCGTCAGATATCAATGGCCCTTATTATGATATTACGGGTAAAGACATGACTTCCAATGGTGGAGATGCCTTTCCTATTATAACACATCCTTATAAATTTGGAGATGACCATGGTTGGGTTGGTATTAGTCATTGTGCAGTTTTCGATGATGGAAAAGGTAATTGGTTCTATGTTTCACAACAACGTTTCCCTGAAAACTATAAGGGTAATGCCAATAGTAATGCCTTGATGGTTGGTGGAGTGCGTTCTATTATCTGGACAGAAAGCGGTTGGCCTCTTGTCCTTCCTGAACGTTATGCCGGTATTTCGCAAAAAGCAATAGCAGAGAGTGAACTCATTGGCGATTGGCAACATATCAATCTATCTTATCATCACAAACGACAAGATGCGTCAATCAGTATGGTTCTTGGAGCAAATCATAAGGTTACTTCTGGTTGGAAAGCAGGAAAAGACTGGTCTTTTGATTCTTCTAAGAATGTGTTGACAATTGATAATGAACTTTTTTACTTACGTCGTGAACTCGATTGGGAGGCTAATCCTCGTAAAGAAACCATTGTTTATGCTGGTCTAAGCAAAGATGGTAGGACGACTTATTGGGGGGAAGAAAGTCAATCTATAAATGAAAACATCACGTCGTTTATTTTATTTGATTATGTCTGTCAAGCCCAGGATGTTGTCTTGGGCTTACGGATTATTATTCTCTTTGACCATCTTTGCCCAACAATCAACACTCTTTTTCAAGGTAGATACCCCTATAGTGCATGACCCTGTATTAGCTTATGATAAAGGATTATACCACCTTTATTCTACGGGTGAGGGTATTCGGCATTATGTTTCTTCTGATTTGAAGCATTGGAAAGGATGGAAGAGTGGTGTCATTCAAGCTATTCCTTCATGGGTTTACGACTCTGTCCCCGAATTTAAGCATGACTTTTGGGCTCCCGATGTCATTAAGTTCAGAGGTCGTTGGTATCTAACTTATTCCTGTTCTACATTTGGAAAGAACACTTCGGCTATTGGATTACTCTCTAATTCATCGCTCAATTCTAATGAAACCTGGCAAGATGAAGGGTGCATCATAGCTTCTCGTAGGGGTAGAGATAATTGGAATGCCATCGATCCCAATGTTGTTGTTGATCAAAAAGGCTATCCTTGGCTTGTGTTTGGCTCGTTTTGGGATGGTATACAGCTTGTTTCTCTTGATAGTACACTGCATATTTCCCCTGGAAAGCGGCCTTCTACAATCGCCCGTCGCTATGCTCCAGATAATAGTAATGGGTCACCTCGTAATGCACTTGCAGTCGCAGGACCTAATGCAATCGAAGCCCCTTTCATTTTTTTCCATCGTGGTTGGTACTATCTTTTTGTGAGTTGGGATTATTGTTGTCAAGGTTTGAAGAGTACATATCGCATAGCTGTTGGGCGAAGTCGCCGGATTACAGGCCCATATCTCGATCGAAGTGGGCGAAATATGCTTTATGGTGGCGGAGATATACTACTTGAAGGAGATCGCAAAGAGATTGAGGCTTTAGGGCATTGTGGCGTTTATAATATCCAGAACAAATTGTTATTGGTTTGTCATGGATATAGTATTGCGAAAGCAGGAACGCCAATTCTGCTCATAAAGGAACTCTTTACAGACAGTAAAGGACTTTCAGTTAAGCGCTGAAGTCCTTCATCTCGGGGTGTGTTTTAGTCGGCTGTATGTACGTGTTTGCACTTACCGCTATACTCAGTGAAGTCTACACGAATGATGTTTACGCGGTGAAAAGACATCTTTGAGTATTTAGCACCCAGCTCTTTGAAGTCAGGTGATAACTTGTCTACTAACTTTAAGAGCGCTGCCATGCGTTCTTCTGGGGAGAGATGGATATGTGCTACGCCCTTCAAGACTACGCTTTCATATTCTGTAGTGAATTTACCGGGGAGCAGTTTCACATCACCTACAATGCAGAAACTAACGTTTGGATTCTTTTCTAAGGCTTCAAGCTTATGCCCAACAGGGGCACAATGAATGAAGATTGAGTTCTTTCCGTCCCATACATAGTTCAATGGAACTCCATAAGCGGTTCCATCTTTGTCAACCATACTTAGCACACCATACTCTGATGTGCTTAATAATTCAATGGCACGTGCCTCATCCATCAGTCTGTCTTGACGACGAACGGTTTCATTAACATATCTCATGCGTTATCCTTTTAAGGCACTTGGCCTGTTGATGTTTGGCCAAAGTGCTGTGGTTTTCAGTTTGCTATATGAATCTTTTCTTCTATTTTATCTCTTTCTTAGCGGCCATTCTGAACGTTTCATAATCCACAAAGATAGAATGTTCGGTAAGATTCATGAGCACACTAATTGATATTGGTTGGTCAATTCCCTTTCTACTAAATCTACAAGAGGCTTGATCTCCTTCCTTTGTCATGACATTCCATGAATCATAATTATACTTTGTATTCTTACATTCCACAGTTCCGTCGGCATTAAGTGTGATAGATCTTTTTCCATCATAAGTCATATATTTTCCTGCATTGGCTTTCATGCAAGCCGAATCAATGGCAACTTCTGGCGCTTCGGCAGTCGCCATAGTCTTCACTTTGGGTTGATTGTTGCAGGCAGCCAAACTGATTAATGCCGTCATTGCAATGAGTGTGATACCTTTTTTCATACGTTTTGGGTTAAAGTTTATGCAACAAAAGTAGGAAAAGAACCTTAAGTTTCCAAATTTTTAATCTTTTTTCTGGTCGTCTTTTATTATTCCTTGAGCAATGAGGGCATTGCGAATACCATTATCATCCACGGAAGTTGTTACATAATCGGCCTCTTCTTTGACGTTCTCTCGACCATTACCCATGGCCACTCCTATGCCTGCTTGCTGGATAATGCTTAAGTCGTTACCTCCATCTCCGAAAGCCATTGTCTCACTAAGTCGCAGTCCTTCGTGTGCAGCCAATGCCAAAAGTCCTTGCCCTTTGTCTGCTTTGATATTCGTAATATCCGTAAAATCATCACACCAGCGCCCTGAAGTACATTGTTTTATGCCACTCATGAGCTCCTCTTCTTGTGCAGATGAGATGAAAGGTGTTAGCTGAAGAATCGGTTGTTTCAGTACTTCTTCGATGGGTTTATGGTAGTCTATATTGGTAACTCCAAGTTTTTTGCAAAACACATCATCAACTATATCTTTGTAATTAAAGATAGCGATGTCTTTCGTTCCAACGACTACAACAGGCCGATCCCATTTCTTTGCAGCGTCAAGGATTTGACAAACATCCGTTTGGGGGATGTCGTGGCAGCATATTATCTCTCGTTTCCCATTCCTATCAACAAAGCAATACGCTCCATTTGTAGTGATATATCCGTCAATTAAGTGTTGAATCTGTCCCAGGTTCGTGATAATTGAGAGTGGGCGCCCTGTCGAAATATACACTTTTAAGCCTTGTTTCTTCACCTCTTCTAAGGCATTAACCGTTGACTCTGGTATCTCGTGGGTTCGAAAAGAAACTAATGTTCCGTCAATATCAAAGAATAACGCTTTTATCATATCAATCTTTTTTGCTTGCCACAAAGATAATAAAAATCTTCTGTTTCTTTGTCCTCATGAGGTCGAATTACTTATTTGCAATCGTGACATTGCCTGTTCGTTTCAGCACTCCCCATGATTGCAGCTCACCTTTAATGGCTTTCATATAGCTTTTGAAGATGACATAATACATCACCCAGCGATAGAAGAACCGCTGAGGGATAATCCACAGCAACACCCATAAAGGCTCTTTCTCTACAATATAGGCCATAATCGATACGCTACCATCTACAAGTAAGAATAGTAAATAATAGATAAAGATCTGCCATCCATTACCCATGAATAAGCCAAACAGCATCATTAAGTCGGCAAGAGGAGAGAAAGTAGGAATAATATACTGGAAGATGAGCATGTTAGGCATAGCCCATAAGCCGAAGCCTTTATGCTTTTTACTGAACAAAGCAGCACGATGTTTCCAGAAGGTTTGCATCACTCCGAAAGTCCAACGCGTGCGTTGCTTGACGAATTGGCGTAGACTTTCGGGGGCTTCTGTCATCGCAATAGCTGCATTTTCGTTCTCAATGACATAATCTTTTTCAAGGATTCCCATTGTCAAGTCACAGTCTTCAGCCAAGGTATCAGTATTAAATCCACCCGCATCTTCAATGGCTTTCTTTCTGAATGCACCGATAGCACCCGGTACAACCGTAATAGCATTGATGCTGGCATAAGCCATTCGGTCAAAGTTCTGACTCGTAGTATATTCTATAGCCTGCCAACGTGTGAGCATGTTACGCTGATTTCCCACCTTTACATTCCCAGCAACAGCTCCTATTTTGCCCTCCGTGTCAGTCAGATAGTGCCTCATCAAGAGCGTAACGGCATTCTTTCGCAGTTGTGTGTCGGCATCAATACAAACCACATATTCGGCTGTTGTGTGTGCAATACCATAGTTTAGAGCCGAGGCTTTGCCTGCATTCTGCTTGGTGAGAATAACGATGTTGGGGTCATCGACAAAGGCTTCTTGCACCCGTTTCAATGTGTTGTCCTTACTACCATCGTCAACAAAAACAATATCGAAGTTCGGATAGTCTTGCATTTTCAAGTTCTCCAGCGTTCTCACCACGTTTACTTCTTCGTTATATGCCGGCACAATGATAGACACTTTCGCAGCGTTTGTCTTATCAAGTTGTGGATAAGAGCGCCGTTTCTCACGTCGTTTTTCACGTATCATGAGAATATACATGAAGAGTAGTCTTGCAAATCCAAGAACCAAGAATACCAAGAAGAGCGCTGTTAAGAAGTCGCTTGCATGATAAATCAGTTCTGCCAACGACAGGTTAGCCTGCATTGCATAGTATGCTTTATCTTTCGGTATGACGGGCATCAACTGCGAACGCGACATACCCAGATATTTTTCAAGCGAAATAAAATGGTATCCTTCACGCTGAAGTGTATTCAATATGCGTGGCAGTGCAGTGAGTGTAGGTTGCCGAGTCGAACCTCCTGCATCGTGCAACAGAATGATATGCCCGTCACCGCGATGCACTCCGTCAATCACTCTCTTATAGATTTGGTCGGCAGTAACGCCAACTTCCCAGTCGTTTGGGTCGATAGATTCTCCCACAAAGATATAGTTTCTGCGACTTGCCAATATCATTGGCTCAATTTCTTCACGCTCAGTAGGGTCGCTATCCGCATTATATGGTGCACGAAACAGCACAGTGCTCTGGCCCGTTATACTCTCAATGAGCATGCGAGTGAGTTTCAATTCGGCATAAGTGCGGCGTTCTGAGTTCTCCGCTACATTGTGGTGGGTGAAGGTATGATTACCAATCGTGTGGCCATCATCAAAGACTTGTTTCACAACGGGTAGGTTTTTCTCTATCTGTAAGCCTACCATGAAGAAGGCAGCAGGCACATGATACTGCTTAAGGATACGCAAAACAGTCGGTGTCCACCTACTATCTGGCCCGTCATCAAACGTGATAACAAGTTCTTTTTGCCTGCTTTCCCAAGCTTATCTACCGTGTAAGTAGAGGGTATTTTCACATAATGTTCCTCGGCGATGAGTTGCTCATCTTTGTCCAAAGCAATACTAATCTTTCCCGGATGAGGCTCAGATGCCACGCTGAGTACCTCGCCGTCACCGACATAATTGACGTCTTCCGTACCAGGAAGTTGCATCATCTTCTGCAACTTAAACGATGAAACACTTTCCCACGACATATCTTGCCATAGAAATTCCACAGGCGATTGTCTTCTGTTCCCAATCTCCATACGGAGTAACCGGCCAGATGATATTCTGCGCCGAAACGCATCGTGTTAAACATTGTGGCTGCATCAGTGGAATAAATACGATGAAGTAGGCCGGTGTTTTCATCCTGATAGGCCATATCAATGTTATAGGTGTTGTCGTCAAAGTGTACCTTTGCCCCCGCATCTAAAGCCGTTGCCATCAACTGATTGAATGAAATGCTCTCGCAATCATCCTTTCCTGACCAGTCATATCCATATGCCGCCATGGCCAAAACTATCTTGTTATTGGGGATAGAATGGGCCGCCCAGTCTGTTGCTTTCTCTATCCATTGCTGCGAACTCACAGGACCTGGCGCGCTCGTTGAGTTGTGTTCATCGTATGCCATGAGGAATAAGTAGTCGCAATATTTTGCTAATGCCACAACATCATAGTCCTCATTAAAGGGCTCTATGTCTTCTGTGAGGTAGAGATTATGCGCATGACAGGCAGTCGAAAGCTCCTTAACTAAGTCTGTTAAGAGTTGATTGTCGTTGATATTTAACTCCTCAAAGTCGATGTTTACACCCGAAAAGTGATATCGTTTGCATAGTGTGATAACATCGTTTATCAGCTGTTTGCGTTTCATGGGGTTACGCATGATGCGCCCAATTGCCTCTGGTCGGAAGCTACCTTTAACGTTATTGGTCAGCATGGGCATAATAGGCACTCCCGATTTCCGCATGAGTTGCAACGCCTTTACATTGATTCTTGACTCTACTCTGTCGGTTTTCATGTTGATAAAGAACCATTCTGGAATAATCATATTCAGGTGTTTAAGGTTCTTTTTCAATGATCTGTATGAGCGATTATCCCAATTCACATACCACGCGGCACGCACTCCAAGGCGTGGGTTGTTCCACTCTGCAATATATTTTGCTGTTAGTGCGTCGCCCTTTCCTATGAAACGATGTTTGTTAATGGTAGCCGTTGCATAGTTGTTATGCATCTTTTTTTCCGCAAAGATGTCGCGAAAGGTCTTATAAGTACGTGCTGTTTTATTGTCTTTCAGAAAGACATTGTCAGCTGAAACAACGTTGCGATAGTCGTGCTTGAAAGGCACATTTGGACTCCCTTCAAGGGCAAACATTGTGACGAAACACCAACCAACAATATCAAAATGGTCAGAATAAAGCGGAATGACCATCTAAACCTGTTCCAACGCTTGCGAGAACTGGTCTGAAAAACTTGTTTATTCATCTGAATCAACCTTTTGTTTATGCAATGCAAAATTACGAACTTTATCGTTTCGTTATTATTTTCAATGTATAATTTATGATAAAATGCAATCCCGAATGAGCCATGTCAATTTGTCATGTGTTGCAAACTGAAAGATAAGTCGTGTTGAAAGGGGATGGAAAATAGGCTGCATCGTAAACAGCCTAACCTGATTGTGGCAGCGAATCTCTATTCATTCAGCATACTTATGGGCTAAAAGATATAAAACATCAGCACAGAAAGCCAATGTCATTTGCGTCAAATCATTGCGTGTTTTGCGTCAAATCATCGTGTGAAATGGGTCTAATGGCAAGCTCTTTTGCCTCAAATCATTTTGCTGTTTTTTATGATTTTGTCTTCTATTTCGCATGAGTTGTCACTCTTCTTGCTTTGCATTTGTGTCATTGGAAAGGCTCTTTTTGGGCGCTTCTCCAAACCTTTTGGTGTAACAACGCGTGAAATATTTGGGGTCATTGAAGCCTACTTTGTAGGCAATCTCTGTGATGTTGCGGTCATGAGGATTGCCCATGAGGATTTTCTTCGCTACATCTAAACGATAGTTGCGTAGGAATTGACTTGTCGAACAACCTGTTTCAGCATGAATATTTCGGCTAACGAGATTGCGATTCATGCCCAATTGGTCGGCCAGTTCCATCACTCCAAAGGCTGAATCGTTATAATGTGTCTCTACAATGGCCATTACGCGGTCCATGAAGGGCTGTTGTTTTGCCTGCATTTCCGTTTGATCGGTCAGGTAACAACGCTGTTTGCTCTGGGTCATCTTCTTCTGCACATGGAGTATTCCCTCAATTCTTTGCTGCAATTCTGACGGAGCTTCACTCTCATTGAGTGCCTCTTCAATCGGTTTCATGAGTCGTTCGGCCTCACGACGCCGCACCACTTTTACGCGCTGTTGATAGAGATAGCGCCCCATGAGCAGCAAAACGATGAGTGAAAGCAGGCAAAACCACCAGGTTTTCCAAAAGCGTGGGCTCACCACTACATGCACTGTGGCCGTCAAGTTATTGTTATCATCGGTTGCCGAGACGCATCTCACTTGAAATTCATAGTCTCCCGGTGGCAAGTTTGTATAGCGCATACTGTGTTCTCCGGGTTTTAACTGAATCCAATCATGTTCAAATCCTTTCATGCGGCAGCTGTAAACACACTGCTCTTCGTTGCTAAAGTTGAGAGAAGAAAATTCAAACGTGATGGATTTATCAGCCTCACTGATGTGTATTTCCTTGGCTTGGTGGATGTCTTCACAAAGATATTGTGAGTCGGCGCCAACCTCTTCGTTGTTGACAAGCAGTCGAGTGAAGTGCAAACGACCGCGAAAAAGCTTTGTCGGTTGATGATAAAGTAGTGCTGTCAAACCTTTATCGCTGCCGAAATATAAGGTTCCGTTGGTAGCCTTTATGGCCGAATTCCAATAGAATTGCGAGGAAAGCAGACCATCGTTTGTCGTGTAATTGGTGAATGTTTCGCGGTGAGGATTGAAATGAGACAAGCCATTTTCGGTCGTAATCCATAACATTCCTTGAGCATCTTCAACGATACCTCTCACGGCATTGTGTGCCAAACCATCGCGTTGAGTGTAGGCTTTGAAGTGCTGATTTCCGTGTTTATCGACGATTCTTTTATAGAGACCATACCCATTACTGCCCAACCATAGTGTGCCATCTCGCCCTTGACAGAAGGCACATAGCTTGTCGATAACTCCACTTTTGGGTGCATCTAACTTATAAGTCATGTGCTGGCAACGGAATATCCGTGGGTTCTTGTGGTTTGATTTCAAGTCGATTTTGATAACACCTGTGCCACATCCCATCCAAAGGAAACCTTCTTTGTCGATTGTTGCGCCTATAGCGCCACGAATATTACGGCAATTTTTGAAGGGTTCGAATAGTTGATGACGTTGTAAATCGAAAGCAAAGACACCATCATTTGTACCAATCCACATCAATTGATTGCGTTGATCCATGCACAAGGCACCTATAAACTGCGTCAGGCGGGCATAGACTTCGGGAAGCTTTAACCGCTGAATAGTGGCATGGGTGCGTAGGTTGATGAGGTTAAGTCCGCCTCCCCATGTGCCAATCCATAAGTTCTGATGGTCATCTGCGGCAAGCGTTGATACAGCGTTATGGCTTAATGACGAGTTGGCGGTCGTGAAATGGGTGAAGGTTTTCGCCTCTTTTGCCTTACGATTCAAGCCTCCTTCTACTGTTCCTACCCACAACGTGCCGTCTGGTTCGGCATACATCGCATTGACAGCATTGGCAGATAGACTCGTCGGTTCGGTTGAATGAGCGAAATTTTCGAGTTGAAGTGGGCGTGGATTTAACTTGATAATGCCTCCCGTTTCTGTGCCAATCCAGATTGAACCATGGTCAACGGCGATGCAATTCACGAAATTGCTGCTCAAAGGATGATGCTTGCTGTCGGTAGTCCACATGGAGAAGTCGTCGCTTTTAGGTTGATAGAAGTTCACACCGCCTAAGGTTCCGACAATCAATTGGTTGTTGGGAGACAAGGCGAGTGACGAGACATAATCGTGCGAAAGCGTGTGAATGGCATTGGAATGTCGATAAGTTTGCAGGGTGTTTGAAGAGACATCATAACGTAAAAGACCTTGCCATGTGCCTATCCATATATGGTTTTGGTGGCGTAATAAGGAGGTAATGAAGGTGTTATGAAGCTTAGAAAGTGGTGCGCCGAGACTGCATTTCACTAATTTGTTGCCTGAAACCACGAGGCGATAAAGCCCTCCGTCAATGGCAGCCCATAGGCTTCCATCGTGGTTAATGTCGGCTATCGTGACGTCGGGAGTATTCCCTTGGTAAGCAATTTGGCGAATTTGGTGCACATTTCCCATTTGATCAAAGCTAAGATGGGTTATCATCGACCGCCCAACAAGCCATATTGCACCCTTGTAATCATAATAGACTTTCACGGAGAGTTGACGCAGAAGGTGTCGCAGTTTGTCGTTCGTGCTCTTTGGAACAATGGTCTTCATGGTCTTTAAGTCAATCACTTCGGTGTATTCATCGAAACAAACCCAGAGCCGATGAAAGCGGTCTTCGGTGATGTTATGACACGTATTGCTGTGTGTTGTCATGTCACTTTTGCCTGTGCCGAAGTAGCGATAAGCATATCCATCATAACGAACAAGGCTACCACTATGGGTTGCTATCCACATGAATCCATAACTATCGGTGTAGAGATCATCAACAAAATTGCTCGGAAGTCCATTCATCATGTTCAGATAAGTGACATTGTTTTGCATGACAAGTGCAGGTTGAGCAATCGTCGAAAGGCTGAAAAGGCAAGATAAGGTAAGTAGAATCAGGTGTTTCATGCAAAGGATTTTAATGTTCAGTGGTAAGGTTTGGTTACATGGTTTTAATGACAAAGGTAATGAAAAGCGTGCAAAACATTATCTTTTACTTACCACTTCTTTCAGTTGTCCCTCTCTATTTCGTACCGTGAACGTGTAAACTTGTCCGTCAACGAAAGGGTAGTGGAGGAATTCTTCAAAGCTATTGATGGGCTTACTATTAATGGAAAGCACGATATCTCCTTGTCGCATACCCGCTTTGTAGACGTCACTTTGCTCGAAGATGAGGCCCACACAAGCTCGTCCTTTGTTAGGAACGAAGGCTATACGGAAGGGCTTATTGCCCACCTCTACGCTGTCGTTGTCGGCAAAAGGCCTAAAGGTTAATGTGCGACGGAAGGGATTTATCGTTATCGTTCCATAGTTGAGCAGTTGTGCTCCGATTCGACTTGAGCCTTGAGTGGTAACAGAGTGGATGTTGGTTAGGGCGAATCGATCCCATTTTAAGCGGTCAAGATGTAGGAAAGCCACCTCGTCTTGCAGTTCAATGCCATGTACTCCAATGGCTAACTGACCGCGTGTGCGACCCTCAACTTGGCTTTCTACATTCTTACTTTTATAGGCGTGGCGGTCGAAACTCTGTTTGTTCATTGTGTAGAGTGGGCGAGAACCTGTGTCGAAAAGCACCTCGTCGACATGACGAATGAATGGACTCACGAGCACGTAAGGCACAAACCATTTGAGTTTATAGCGCAGGTCATAGCCCGGTTCGTTGTCGAAGGCATGACGATTGTCGGTTAAAATGAGTATCTTTTTCTGTGTATCTATCTTCGCGCAGATGCCTTTTTGGAAGAGATCAAAGCCAATGATGGCATCATAATGGCTTTTGGCAATAGGTTTCGGCATGATAGAAGCGACATAATCAGTAATGGTGAGATGGCCCAACTGAAAGGAAGGGAGGGTCACAACCTTCATTGTGTCAAGATGATCGTTGGCATCTCGCGAGACAACATTCCCCAAATCGCGGTTCCAATTGAGTCGCGAACCTTGGAAAATCATGCCTTGACTTGAGCCCGTGTCAAGGTTAATGCGTAGCCGATGGCCCTGCATTGTGATGGGAATGTATAGTTGATTGTCTTCAAATTCAAGAGGAATCGTGTCGCAGAAATGGGCTGGTGAGAGCATGAAGTTCGTGTGATAGCCTTGTGAGAACATGGGGAGTACACTCGTTAGCGCCATGAACAAGAGGCAGAGGCGTAGGTAGATTTCGTTCCGTTTCATTCGATTCGTTTTGTGCAAAGATAGTAGTTTTTTAGAGAAAACATTTGGATTGAAAGTCATTAAATGCGTATTGCCAAACGAAATGCGTCAGTTGGTGGCAGAATATGCCGCAGATGGATGGCTGATTCCTATGGAATGGCATGCGGAAGGCTGCGTAAGAATGAATCGGGTATTAATGAAATGAAAGGCCTAAGCTTTGAAAAGAAACAGAATTTCAAAAATAATCCAAAGCTTAGGTCTTTCGTTTGATGCGCGGTGATGAGGTTTAATACACAAAGATTTTATAGTCTTTCAGTGCTCCCGGAGTTCCTTTTTCGGTGCGAGAAAGGACTTGTAGGCCAGTGAGTGTGCGCACTTCACCGAGGTCAATGACCAACAAATGGGGAAAAGAACTGCCTTTTTGCGTCTTCCAATAGGTTGATTCCTGCTGGTCGAAGGCCTTATCTCCCGTGTGATTTCCGTCTTCTTCCTCACTATCCGCATATTTTACAGACCACGAATCGCGTGAGATGCGGTAGTCTTCAGCATTGAGCGCATAGAGTTCGGCTATGGCAACGTAATCATTTGTGCCATGAACGTTCTTACATTCTATGGCGATATAGCGGCCTTTGGCAGGGCGATTGAATTCTATAGTTTGGCAAGATCTGTGGCAAGAAGGGCTCCTTGGGCTACAGGTTGAGCCGAATTGAGGTCTGGGCGGTCGCCCGGATTGTTGTGCTTATTGGTCTTTTCCAACTGCAGTTTATTCAGTTCAGGTTGGTCTTGCCCCCAAATCACGGGCGCTTTTGGGCCGACAATATCCATGACGATAATCTCATTGCGTCCTTTCTTCAGCCAGCAGCCGGGGAGATAGAGCGTTTGCTGAGGCCCGATGCGCCAGAAACGACCAAGCGCATGCCCATTGACATAGACCTGACCTTTGCCCCATTGTTCAAGATTCAGGAACGTATCGCCCACCTTTTTCAGGTTGAAGTAACCGCGATAATAGCCGATAGACGGCGAGGAAAAGTTGATAGGACTGAAGCAACGATTGGTTTCATCCAGCTTGTCGAAGGCATGTTGTGCCGTTTTATGGCTGTCGGGAATAGGCACAATCACCCAATTTTTGAGATGATAACTTACATCATGGCCATTAATCTCTGTGTCGATGGTCACACTTTCGGTAATTCCCTTAAAGTCTTTCACGGCCCGTCCGAAGTTAATGCGCCCCATCGCTTCGATAAGAATGGTTAGGGTTGCCCCTTGCTTCACAGGTGGAAGTTTGATGCTTTTCTCATTCTTGGTGCGGTCTATCGTGCCGATGAGTTTGTTATCAATAAAGATTTGCGCATAATCGTGTGCCTCGTTGAGAGACAAGCGGCTTGACTTTTCAATTTGAGGAAGTTTGGTTTCGTAGAACATTGCACCCCAACCAAGATTTATTTCCTCAAAACTCTTGATGTCATGGCTCGTTGTTGGCATACTCATCCCTAAGTCAAGCGGACAGAATTCAGTCAGCATCATCTTCGGAATCGTGATGATTGGCGCTGCGGGTTTAGGCACATCGGGGAGTCGTTTGCCTCCGTTGTACTTCTGCATTGTCTTGCGCAATTCCCAAAACTTAGGCGTAGCATGGCCGTATTCATTGATAGGTGCATCGTAATCATACGACGTTACGTCGGGCGCAAAGCCCGGACTATTGGCTCCTGCCCAATGACCGAAGGAGGTTCCTCCATGAGTCATGTAGAGCGAAAAGGAGATATTCTTGCTCAACATCTCGTCAATGCCTTCCACCATAGCCTTTGCCGGTCGCGTTTCATGACGTGCTCCCCACTTGTCAAACCATCCACTCCAGAACTCAGAACACATCAATGGCGTCTCAGGTCGAAGCTGTTTGAGACGCTTAAACTGTGCATCAATGTTTGAACCCGTACCGAAATTCATGGTCCAAAGCAAGTCATCAAGGCCATTATTCTCAAAGTTGCTGGCCCAATCGCATTGAAACAGCGTTACTTTGTCAAAGCCCGAAGCTTTCACAATATCGCGAATTTGGCTGACATATTGCTTGTTGATGCCGTAAGAACCATATTCATTTTCTACTTGCACCATGATGATTGGCCCACCATTCTGTATGGTTAGCGGAGCCAATTGGCGCCCCACTTCAGCCTCGAAGGCCTTTACACGTGCCAAGAAATAAGGGTCGTCTTCGCGCAACCGAATATCTTCTTCTTCAAAAGCCACCAGGGGAGTCCTCCCATTTCCCATTCTGCACACACGTAAGGACCAGGGCGCACGATGACATACATGCCGTTTTTCTGCGCCAATCGGCAGAAAGCAGCCACGTCATTGTTGCCCGTGAAGTCATATTTACCCTCTTGCTGTTCATGGATGTTCCAGAAAACATAAAGGCAAATGGTGTTCATGCCGAGTGCCTTGCACATCTTGATGCGCTGATCCCAGTAGGGACGTGGGATGCGAGGATAGTGAAGTTCGGCAGCTTTGACCACAAAGGGCTGGCCATTCAGCAGGAAGGTGTTTTTGCCGGCGGTGAAATCGCCCCCGCGAGCCTGTGCCGTGAGTGTGGAAAGGCTGAACAACAGTGTTGCAATAATCGTTTTAAGATAAAACTTTCTTTTCATGTCTATGGTGTGATGAATGTCGTTATCGATTGCGGTTCGAGGGTTATGTAGCTATTGGTATTACCAATAGGACGGAGATTTTCGCCCGTTACATCTGATGTGCGATATTGTTTCCACGCAGGTTTTCTGTCGGGTAAGGGCAGGTTTATTGTGCGGGTACCTTCTGAATAGTTGATAGCTACAACGACCCAACTGCCGTCTTGATTCTTGTAGGCTGATAGCATAAGACCATACGGCTCGGTTTCTCCGTCCTTAATAAGACTGCCATGCGTGTCGAAGACCTGCATGTCGTAGCGTCTGGCACCAGGTCTGATGAAACGACTATAGTTTCCCAAGGCCCAAAGGAGTTTTGCATCAATAGCCTTTCCTGTTTTCCAACCGTCGTTGCTCAATATCCGGATGAGTCCGTCGCGATAGTCGCCGCCGAGTGCTCTCCACCAAGACCAACTCTCGGCATTGCCATAAACGAGGTCGTGATGAATGACACGAGCCACGTAGAGCGCTGTGCGCATGGAATAATCAAAATAATGTCCGCCACCGATTTCTTTGTCGTTGTCCATAATACAAAGCTCCGTCTGCCAGTAGCGTAGTCCATAATGACGCAGTGTGTCACGTAACTCTTCACGAATATGGCGCATCTCTTTGACAGGTGTATTGGTCCAATAGCTGTGTGCCATGATAACATTTGGTATACCATAGCTATTTCCGAGATAGGTTCTTATGCTGTCTTTTGAGAAGAAAGTGCGGATTTGATAGCCACGTTGCCAATCTGTTTCATGCGTTCTCAAAAGGCATAAGAGGTTACTACTTTCGTTAACCATAATCTTCGTTTGTAGGCGTTGACGTTTGAATTCCTTGCTAATAGCCTTGGCTAAACGTGCTACTTCGGCATTCGTGGCAGGTGAGCCTTCTTGCTTAGGTCCTATCCAATTCCAGTGTCCATCGGGTTCGTTGACAGGGCAAAGGTAGTCAAAATGAATGCTGTCATGCTGCTCAATACCTCGCATGACGTTAGCCGTGAAACGAGCAACCTTGTCATATGCATCGTCACGCAGATTGATAGTGCCTCCTCGTCCAGTGTTTGTAGCCCAACCATTTTTCGTGAAATAAACAGGAACAGAGTTCATGAAAGCCAGGAAATGGGGTACACCACGCTCCTTGGCTAACTTGAGGAAGTTGCGTTGTCCCTGTTGTTTGGTCCAGTCATAAGTACCATCAGGGCGTAGGAAACACTCCGTTCGTGTCGGTAGATTGATATGCGAACTATCGCCTTGTTCCTCACTTCCAGCGCCAAGATTGAAACGCCAGACAGATAATCCGATGCCGCGTGGTTGACCGGTGGCATCATTTTGGGTACTGAAAAGCCAGTCGGCAATCTGATTCTGCTGCTGTTTGGGCCACAATCCTACGTATTTCATGCTCCATGCGTCTGATGCTCCGAAGTGCATAATGGTCTGCTCGGGCCTGTCGATCATGATGCGATAGGTGGAAGTTTGCGCTGAAACAGCTTCATAAATACACAGACTCAAAGTCCCTGCAAATATAAGTTTATGGATTTTCATTTGGAGATTTTTGTGCCGTTGATGATATATACGCCTTCAGGGAGTTTGTCAATGTCGGCTGAAGAGTTTGCCACCTTCTGACCACAGAGATTAAAAATGCCTTCCTGTTGAGCGGACTTGTTAGCTTGGATAGCTTTGACATTCATAGGAACTGACAGGTTGAATACTAATGTTACGACACTTCGAGGTTTGATAATATTGCGTGTTGTCAGATTGGTAAACGACAGGTCGGGCGTTAGGTTGTTATCTTTGTCGGTGATATATGCCTTGACAGAGTTGACATTCTGCACGAAACTGTCATTGTTCATCTTGATACCTTTGGCCACATTTTTCATGTTGACAAACACTGCAATCACTTCTTTGCCATTTGGAGAAAGGTAAGCACTGCCCATCAGGGAATTGATATCATCGGCTCCTGTAAGTGAGATACGCTTGTAACCTGGGCGGATGAAACGGCTGTAGTTTCCTAAAACCCACAGGTTAGGGGTTGCAGTGACAGTGCCACCATTCTTGATGTCACCATAGCTTTCATATCCGTTATCGCCTGTAGCGTTGAGGCGAAGCAGTTCAAAGCGGTTTTTCTGTGAGTAGCGTGATTGTGCCATGGCGGTCCAATATGACCATGAAATCATGTTACCTTGTGTGAGTCCGATGTGTTATCAGTTTACCCATAAAGAGGGCAATATCCATGTCTGAGGCAGCATCGTATGACGAAGGGAAACCTGTTTCTGCAGAAGGTTCGCGATCAAGCATACTCCATTCGGTCTGCATCAGCTGTAAACCATATTTTTGTGCAGCGGTCAAAGCCTTGCTTCGTGTCGTTATTAAAGCGTTGTTACTCCCAAAAGTCCAGTAGTCATGACCTGCAACAATCTTGGCAACATGGTTGAGATTGCCGATATAAGTATCGGTATTGGCAGGATTCCAAAAGGCTTCTATCTGATTGGAAGCACGTCCGCCATAGTCGTTGGCATGTTGATAAGTGCGGTCCCAAGAACTTGCTTCCGGAGTCATGATTAGTGTGGAGAGGCTGTGGTTTGAGAGTGATTTATCGAGTTCACGTACTAACTTGCTGATTTCTTTGTTCTGCCAGGGCGAACCTTCCTGGCCATCTGTCCAGTTGAAAGCCGGCTCATTGACGGGTGAAATATATGTAATGGGATAACCTTTTGTGGTGAAATGCTCGGCACAAGTGGCCAGAAATTCGGCGAATTTATCATAGGCTTCATCCTTCAGATTGGCGTTGGAGGCATTGTTCTTGTTGTTGGCGAGTCCATTCTTTGTCATGTATATGGGAGCAGAATTGGAGAAAAGTACGAAATGATCGACACCATATTGCTTAGCCTGTTGCATGAAAAAAACTGCTGCCCTTGAGCCTTATTCCAATTATAAGTACCATCGCTGTTGAGGTAACATTCAACACGTCTGCTCTCATCGGCAATATTACTTGCTGCACCTTGCTCAGCACTTCCTGCACCAAGATTTATGCGCCAGGCTGATAGGCCGATACCTTTGGGTTTACCATCACTTTCAATATCTTTTGCTGAAAAGCCATTCGGCAGCTTGCTTTTTTTCTGGATATCATTGAAATAGCGTCCTACATATTCAGCAGTCCAACAATCGGATGCACCGAAGTCCGCAATAGTTTGATATTTTGTATTAGGGTTGATAGCAATGTTAAAAGTGGATTGAGCGTGGGATGATGTGATACAAGCCAGCGTTAAAGCATATAGATAGCATCTTCTCATATCTGTATTGTTTAGGTCTTTGAAGTCCTCTTCCACCCCCTTGAAAGAGTTGTAATCATTATCTCTTTTTTAAAGGTAGGAAGAGGTATTTGGGATGAATTCGTTTATTCTTAGTTATATCCTGGGTTCTGTTTGATACTTCCTCCAGAAAGGATTATCTCTGAGTTTGGAATAGGGAAGAGTTCATCGCGCCCCTCTGTGAAGGCAGAACCTTCGCTACTTGACTCATTCTGATTGCTCTTTTCGTATTGATCGGTGCTGGTTTTCGTATTGTAGATAACCCATGATCCGTTAGGTCCCATGACATTACAAATAGCAGCTTTACCATTATCATCCTTCCAACGACGCAGATCGTAGAGTCGGTTGTTTTCGAAAGCTAATTCTAATCGGCGTTCTTTCCGAATAGCATCACGCAACTGTTTGCCTGTGGCAGTGACGTTAGCGAGGTTCACACGTTTGCGCACTTGGTTGAGTGCTTGCTGCGCTTCTGTGTCTTTGCCTAACTGATTCTCTACTTCTGCATACATCAACAGAATGTCGGCATAGCGTAACAGACGATAGTTGAGGGCGACATGTGGTGCATCATAAGGCTTTACACGCTTTGCCATTGGAATGTAAAGCTTCATATTACAACGTGCACTTTTATGCTTTGAAGGTGTTATAATGTAGGGATTTGTAGCATTCCAGGTATTGTCATTGGGGACATAAGTCTGATTGTGATGCAGAATAGTCCACAGCAGACGGATATCGTCACCCTCATCTTTGAAGGCTTTCAAGATAACTTGAAGGCAATCCCCATGACCATCCTGAGTCATCACGTGAGCCAACAATAACAGAATAGCGTTGGCCGAGATTATAAGATATTTCTCCCGAAGTCTGGATTTCAAATAAAGACTCCTCGCTGTTGTTATGATCCATGCTCCAAACATCACCGAAGTTAGGTAGCAACTTATATTCATTACTGTTGATAACCGTCTGTAATTGGAACTCAGCCTCCTTATACTTTTCCTGATAGAGATAGACTTTTGCTAATAAGCCCTGGGCAGCTCCTTTGGTGACACGTCCTATATCAGCACTACTTTGAGTTGAGCGTAGAGGTAGAACAGCTATGGCATCAAGCAGATCCTGTTCAATCATAGCATAGCTATCTGCTACAGATGCACGGGTAATTCCCTTGATTTCATTTGGCATTTTGAGTTCTTTTATCAATGGAACACCACCGAAATTACGCACCAATTCAAAATATTGATAGGCACGGAGGAACTTGGCTTCGCCGATGAGACGTTGTTTATAAGTCTCGTTGTTAAAGGAGAGTCCCGGTATCTTCTGAATGGCAATGTTGCATTGTAGAATACCTTTGTAGCGATATTGCCAGAAGTTTGACAGGCATTTCCTGCCTCAATGGTGTTGCCTGTGTACATGGTAAGGTGGCGATAGTCGCCCGCATCTTGAGTAGTATTGCCCATCCATGCATCATCGGTACACATTTCAGAGGCATTGTAGAACTTGTAGATTTGCCACCAGTCGTCACAAGCGATACCCTGATAGCAGCCAATAACCTGCTTGGCACATTCTTCTTCAGTAGTGAAGTAGTTGTCCATACCCTGCTGACCAAGGATTGGTTCTTCTAAAAAATCAGAGCAACTGGAAAGTGAAAAGGCACAAGTCGTTGCAAAAGTCAGCCCTAATATATATCTTTTCATATTGATTTTAATTAGTGTTAAAGGTTAAAAGTTCATATTAATACCAATGAGGAAGGTACGCGGGTTGGGGTAACCAGTCCAGTCTATACCTGCTTCGGTTACGCCACCCATGGAGGCAGTCTCTGGATCTGCACCTGTATACTTTGTCAATGTGAAGAGGTTCTGTGCACTTAAAGTGAAGCGCATTGTCACGTTCTTTATCATATTCTTTGGCAGAGTGTAGCCTATCTGTAGAAGTTTGCAGCGGAAATAAGAGCCGTTTTCTACGAAGAAAGTTGATGGTTTGGTAAAGTTACCATTGCTATCATTGACACTTAGACGTGGAAACTCTGTGCTTGTGCCCCCTCACCATGCCATGCCTTGTCGAGTGTTCCAGCATATACATTGGCTCCGTTAGTTCCAAAGTAGCGCTCGCGGTTAAGATTATAGATGTCGTTTCCTAAAGTTCCGTAGAATTGAGCGAGGATGTCGAAGCCCTTATATGCAGCATTGAGATTAAGACCAATCATCAAGTCAGGAAATGGATTACCGATATATTGCTTGTCTTTCTCATTAATCTTGCCATCGTGGTTAATGTCTTTATAGCGAAAATCTCCAGGCTGTGCATTGGGTTGCATCGGTGTTCCGTGCTCGTCAGTGTAGGATGTTACCTCTGTTTTGTTCTGAAAAATGCCATCAACTACATAGCCATAGAACTGTGAGATCAATTTTCCCTCTTCGTTACGAATAACAAAGTCTCCATTTCTTCCACCTGTATAAATATAGTTTCCATTCAAGTTAATGGCCTTGTTGCGTGTAGAACTGAGGTTCAAACCGACACCATAGCTGAGATCAGCTATATGGTCTTGCCAGTTGATGCCAAGTTCCCAACCCGTTGCTTTCATTGAACCAATGTTCTCCCACATTTGCCCATTCCACATAGGATAGCCCAGAATAAGCAAATTGTCTTTTTTCATGAGCATGTCATGACTCTTCTTGGTAAACCAGTCGGCTGTTACTTTAAGTCGGTTGTTGAGTAAAGACATGTCGAGACCGATGTTGTAATCTTCAACTATTTCCCATTTCACATTGGCATTGCCGATAGAACCGATAGTAGAACCTATGGCAGTTGCTGCGTCACGACCAAAAACATAGCGCGTCGTAGCAATGGAACTTGTATAAGCAGAATTGGATATATTCTGGTTTCCAACCTTACCCCAACCGAGGCGAATCTTTAGGTCATCGAAGATATGCTGTTGTTTCATGAACTCCTCACCTGTTATGCGCCATGCTACGCTGACAGCTGGGAAGGTGGCGTATTTGTTGCCTGTGGGGAACTTAGATGAACCATCACGACGTAGGGAAGCTGTTAGATAATAACGTTCATTGTAGTTATACATCACACGGCCAAGATATGAAATGAGTGAAGAATAAGCGTTGTTACCACTTACTTGCATATTGCTTGTACCTGCACTGACATAGCGCATGGTGGAAGTATTGGATGGAATTTCATCACGGCTACCATCAAGATAGTAGTCTTGGAAACGTTCCATCGTGTAGCCCACCATAACATTGAGGTTGTGAACCTTGTTGAATGTCTTCATGTATGTGAGCGTGTTGGTCCAGTTCCAATCTACCCAATTTTCCATTTTGCGGCTTGCTTTGCTCTTTTCGGCTTGCTCAAGATTGTCTATGAAGAAGTTCGGGGTATAGCTGTCGCTAAGACGGAAACGTGCATTTACACCGAATTGTGTCCGATAAGTAAGCCCTTCAATTGGACATATTTGAAGATATGGTGTTGCCAATAGACCATATTCATCAGAGTGAGCGTCGAGTCTGTTCATTGAAGCTACAGGATTCCATTCTTGATTGTTGTTCGAACGGGCGTAGTTACTGTAGGGATTTGAGGTCCATGTACTTTGTTCTCGCATGACTGGAGTTGTTGGATCCATAGCCATGATAGCTCCCATTAGATTTGGTGTGTTAGTCCAATTCTCATACTTTGGTGTGAAGTCTACGCCAGCTTTAATGATATTGCTGAATTTATATTCCATTGAGAAGCGGGCAGTAAGTTTCTGCCATTCACCTACTTTATATTGTGAGTTTTGTTTGAAATAGCCAATGCTGGCTGAATAAAGTAGTTTATCGTTGCCACCAGTGAAACCGATATTATAGTTCTGTTGGAGAGCTATACTACGTAGAGTCTCATGCCACCAATCTGTGCCTTGAGTATCAGTAATATTTTCTATGCCATGATAGTTTGCAGTCTGGCCATCGTTGGTATAACGACTCTTAAACACCTTTTCATATTCTGACGCTTTTGCAATATCAGGTTTGTTCAGTGTCTGAAAACCGACAGTTGCAGATGCCGTGAACTTGGTTTCGCCCTTTGCTCCCTTCTTGGTGGTAATCAAAACGACACCATTACTGGCACGTGTTCCATAGATAGCTGCTGCAGAAGCATCTTTCAATACCTGCATATTCTCAATGTCATTTTGGTTAAGAAAGTTGATATTCGTACCTACAGGCATGCCGTCAACAACGTAAAGAGGATCAGAACCATTAATCGTGCTGACACCACGAATAATGACACGAGGTGAAGCTCCAGGCGCTCCGGAGTTGCTAATCTGTACACCATTGACCTGACCTTGTAGAGCATTCATCACATTACCCGTGCTCAGTTTCTCTAATTTGTCACCTTTTATGGCTGAAATACTGCTGGTGAGGTCACCTTTCTTCACCGCACCATAACCGATAACGACTACTTCATTCAGGTCAGAAACAGCGTCTTTCAACGTAATGTTCAGCGATGTACGTCCACCGAGAGCAATCTTTTGAGTGTTATACCCCACCATAGTAACTTCAATGGTGGCATTCTTATCGGCTGTTATAGCAAAGTTTCCGTCAATATCGGTAACTGCTCCGATAGATGTACCAGGTACTTTGACATAAGCACCAATCAGTGGCTCGTTGTCAGCAGATGACATCACCTTGCCCGTAATCTTTACACTTTGAGCATGAAGGCTAAGTGCAAAGAGACTAACCAATAATATAAAGAAAGATCTTTTCATAAATTATAAACTGTGTTATTAGGTATTTCATTTTATTTCACGAGTGTGATACGGCTGCGCAGCAGGGCATAGTCGAACTCGAAGATGTAGGTTCCATCTTGTTTTGCAATAACGGCTTTCATGTTGTCACCGCCGTTCAGGACGTTTTTCTCATTCATTCCAGAGTTGTCAAAACGCCAGTATGGTTCGGGCCACCAGCCCCACCAGTGCGTCTGTGTAATGGTGAAGGCTACTTTTGTGCCTTTCTTGAGCTTCATTTCTGCATAGAGACGATAAGGATTGCCCTTGTCCTGTTTCAGTAAGAAGACGCCTGCGTTAGGATTAGTCACCCAATTTCCTACACCGGGTAGCCCTTCTCCTGCTAAACAAATCTGTGCTGGTTGTTCACCGGAACCATCACCAAAGTTAACTTTCTTGCTGCCATCAAGTACCATGCTTGCTGTTGTTGGTGTCCAAGAATGGATGTCATAGTCTCCAGTAACGGTGTTGAAAGTAATCTCAATATAGCCCGTCTTGTCGAGAATGATAGGTTTTGCCACTGAAGGATTACTGGTCAGTAGCCCTGTTGCCGGGTCTTCACCGAAGCAGATAGGTTGGAAATCGGTCTTTTGTGGAATGAAACGGATAGGTGTTCCGACCTTACTATTATAATAATGTGCTTTATACTGATACTTCCCAGTGTGCTCAATGAGCATGGGAACACCATAGAGTGCAGTGCTAAGGTCGGTTGCATCATTCACATCGGCAAGGTAAAGTTTCTCGAAATCGGGTAGGTTACTCACCTTGATTTTGCTTGTTGTCGTAGTGGTATTGCCCTCTGCATCTCCCACGGTAAGCGTCATTTCATAGCTTGCTTCATTTGCAGGAATATTATATTCTTTCTGCAACTGATAGCTTTTTCCACTTACAGGAATGCTGTCATGAATGCTGAGTCCGGGAATAGAAACAAGGATGTAGCCCAAGTTTTTGTTGTCACTGACAGTGGTGTTTAACGACAACTTAGGATTTTGCAGTAGTACGGTCAGCTCTGAAGAAGGTGCCGATGTGAAGACCGGCTTACTAAAGTCTCCGTTTGTGGTGATGGTCATGGTCTTCGTGGTAGTTCTCCCTCCTACGTCTTCTACGGTGATTTCAATGGGGAACGTGTCGTTTTCGCTCCATGCTTCATTGCCGGGATAGACATAACTGAGCTGGTATTCATGGAGCAAGGTGTCGGGATAGTAGGTCAGAAAGTCAATCGTCTTGTCGAGGTAAAGACTTTTGTTGACCAATCTGATAGATTTCAATCCGTCGGCATCATTAGCGACTCCCTTGATTGTGAAGCTGCGTCCGGGTTCGGTTTTAATACTTGTGGGATTTAATGTTAATGTTGGTGCTTTGCCGTCAACAGTAGGATAGTCGTCATCACTGCTGCAAGAGGTGAGACAAAGACCGGCAAATACCGTCAACATCGTTAGCAAAAGCCAACGTACACGAAATTTTGTTGTCATAGATAATAGGTTTGTTTTGATGGATTATGTTATTATCTGCAAATTTAATCTTTTGTAACATTTTTGCTATTCTCTAATCGTTCAAAATGATGTTCAAATCGTTCAATGATGTATTTGAGTATCTTTTTGAACGTTTTCTTCTGTTTTCAATGTGAAAGAAACTGTGTTAAGATGTAGAGTTGAATACGAGAAAGAGACATAGATCTTATACTCTATTTCTTTATGTTTATTGAGAAATCTTCTTTATATCTTGCATGTTTGAGAAACATCGGGTTATTCTTGAATAGTCACTACTTTTTTGTAACTTTGCAAACACATCAAAAGGAAACCATAAGTAATGAAAGAATCACTAAACCTAAATAATCAAATTGTTATCTATCAGAGTAAGGATGGGAAAATACAACTTGATGTTAAGCTTGAGAATGAAACTGTATGGCTGAACCGACAGCAACTCTCTGAATTATTCGGCAGAGATATAAAGACTATTGGTAAGCATATAAATAATGCTTTGAAAGAGGAACTGGACGATACAATATCAACTGTCGCAAAATTTGCGACAGTTCAAACGGAAGGTAATCGAGAGGTTACACGCAGCATAGAATATTACAATCTTGACATGATAATCTCTGTTGGCTATCGTGTAAAGAGCAAGCGTGGTGTTGAGTTTCGCCGTTGGGCAAATAGGGTTTTGAAGCAGTATCTAATTAAAGGATATGCTGTGAACGATCGAATTCGTAAGCAGCAGATAGCTGAATTGCGGCAACTTGTGCAGGTGGTCAGCAGAACTATCGTGCAACAGCCTGTTCCTGCAAGCAACGAGAGTCATCAATTGTTTGATGTGGTTGTAGATTATACCTATGCTCTTGATACTCTTGACAACTATGATTATCAGCGGCTGAATATCAATAAGACTACAAAGGAAGAATATTTCTATGCCACTTACAAGAAAGCCATATATGAGATAGAGCAACTTCGAAATAAGTTTGGAAGCTCAGAACTTTGGTAACGAGAAAGATGACTCTTTTAAGAGTAGTATAGGACAAATCTATCAGACCTTTGATGGGGTGGAACTCTATCCAAGTGTAGAGGAAAAGGCTGCCATGCTCCTTTATCTTGTTACGAAGAACCATTCATTCAGTGATGGCAACAAGCGCATTGCAGCCACACTTTTCCTTTGGTTTATGAATAATAATGGTATCCTTTATCGTGAAGATGGTTCTAAACGTATTGCAGACAACACACTTGTGGCCCTTACACTGATGATTGCTGAAAGTAGGACTGAAGAGAAAGATGTGATGGTGAAAGTAGTAGTGAACTTGATTAATAAACGTAATTAACTAAGGCTTCTAAACTTGTTGAAAGCTTATTCGAATGATATATGGTCCTGGACGCCTGTTAGATAGAGATTCAGACATGTTATAAGGTTACTCTTGTTATTTGGAAAACCATTTCCTCCTCTATGAGAAGCCTTTGTAACTTGATGCAGACTACCTCGTAACTTGACGCAGATTACGTCGCCATTTGACACAGATTACAGCGTGATATGACGCAAATGAGAAACAAGAGTGAATGTCGTGGTATTTCACTCTTTCTTTAGCGCAGGATTGTGGACAGGCTTTTTGCATGTATATCTGTTTTATTCTATGCTTGTTTCATAAAAAAGTCATACCTTTGTTGCGCAATCCAATCTTCTATGATGAAAAGAACAATCTTATTTACCCTGTTGATTTTATGCTTTTGGGCTCACGCTTTGGCCCAGCGTTTCATGGTGAAATCACTTGATGTGACCAACGGACTCTCAAGCGACTACGTGATGCAGATGGCCATGGACAAGTATGGTTTTATCTGGGTTGCCACAGAAGAGGGGTTGAATCGCTTTGACGGATCGCGCTTTTTCAGTTATTATCATGTGAAAGACCGCAACAGTATCACGGCAAACGAGTTGAACTGTCTGCTTGATGACCCACAGGAAAACAAGATGTGGATAGGGACTCAGCGCGAAGGACTTAATGTTTTCGACTACGACCGCGATGAGTTTTCATGCTATCAACATCGTGCCAACGATCCTCATAGCCTTATCACAAACGACATTACTTCGCTATCGTTGGCCAAAGATAAGAACCTTTGGCTCACAACTTATTGGGCGGGACTCGAATATTTCGACCGAAAAAGAGAGCGTTTCCACCATTTCAATCAGAAAACCGTACGCGGACTGGTTTCCAATCAGATGTGGACAGCTTTCGATGCAGGTAACGGAATGGTCTATGTGGGGCATGTGTATGATGGCCTTTCTGTCATTGATGTGAAGAGCCGTGCAGCCTATAATTATCGGCATGATGACCGAAATCCGCAGAGCATATCGGGCAATGAGGTGCATTGTGTCTTTCGGAGTGCAAACGGATTGATATGGGTTGGTACCAATAAGGGACTCGATCTTTTCGACCCGCTGCAGGGAAAGTTCCACCATGTTGCTGATCCTCGTGGCACCATACATCCCGTTTTCCAGATAAAGCAGATGTCGGACGGGAGACTTTGGTTGGCTACCGAGTTGGGTGGTGTGGTCATTGTAGACATTCGTCAGTCGCTCGGTCAGTCGTTTGGAAACTTCAAGTTTGACTATATTTCAGAAGGAGAGGGCAACGGACATCTGGGTGGAAGCAGTGTGCGCTGCATGCTTGAAGACCATTATCACAATGTGTGGTTAGGTCTTTATGGGGCCGGTATCGACTTCGTCAGCCGAGAACAGCCTCTGTTCAAATCGGTTACTTATGGGCAGGTAGACCCAGTTTATCATCTTTCTACAAAGTCAGTGATGGGTTTGGCGGTTGACCATCACGGCTTGTTATGGGCAGGAACGGATGGTGACGGCCTGAACTTGTTTGATAAAAACATGGCGCGTGTGGCTGCTCCGATAGAACTTCCCGGTCGTTCGATACAGACAATCCATTGCGACAGCAGGGGAAATATATGGATAGGAGCCTTTTCTGACAATGCCTATGTCAAGAGTTCAGGTGGCAGTATGCGGAAAGTCTTTGATGAAATGCAGGATGTTCGCTGTTTCTTTGAAGACGGAATGCATATGTGGATAGGCACAAGCAAAGGACTTTATGTTGTTGATATCAACACGCAGAAAGTGATAAAGCATTACAATCTGAAGAATAATTTAGTTCGTTCTGTAGTCAAGGATCGTCTGGGGCGTATGTGGATAGGCACTTTTGGTAGTGGACTGTTGGTCTATGACAGTCGGATGAGACTCATCAGACAGCTGACAAAACCCAAAGGTTTCCCATCGAACACAGTGAATGCCGTTATTGCTGACCGACGCGGATGCATCTGGTGTGCTACGGGTGAGGGGCTTGTTTCCTTTCCTAAAGGTGATGTTCGTGCTTTCACTACCTATGCTGCGGCAAGCCGTTTGAACAATCTTCATATTCGGGCTGTTGCAGAAGATGAGCAGGGAAACCTTTGGGTGAGCACGAATAAGGGTATCAGTTGCATGAAACGGGGCAAGGATTATTTCGTCAACTATGACTACCGCGATAATGTAGCCATGGGGAACTACAATCCGGGGAGCGTGGCTGTCAGTGCTTCGGGCATGCTCTATTTCGGCAGTACGAAAGGCCTCACCTGCTTTAATCCACGGAATGTACTGGTAAGAAGGCAGGCCCCGGAGGTGTTTGTGACTGCTGTGGATATTCCGCATGACGCAACTTTCATGAAAGACAGTACGCTGAATCTCATTGGAAAGCAGAAGGTAAGTCTGCAAAGTAACGAAAACACATTTACCATACATTTCAATGTGCGCAACTATGCCTTGCTCGGACGCATTGAATATGGCTATCGGCTCGTAGGATTGCAGAGCGAATGGCAGATTACGGAAGAGAATAATATCACGTTCAGCGACCTTCCATATGGCAGCTATCGCCTTGAGGTGAAATGCCGATTGCACAATCAGGAGTGGGGGCAGCAGTTGACTTCGTTAGAATTGACCGTCAATCCACCGCTTTGGCTCACGTGGTGGGCAAAGCTCGTTTATGCGATGCTGGCGCTTATTCTTCTATTCTTGGGCTTTCGTTTCTATATGCGGAAGATGCGACTCGAGTATTTGCTTGCAGCCGAAAAGAAAAAACATGAGCATGAACAGGAACTCAACGATGAGCGTCTGCGCTTCTTTACGAACATCACACATGAACTCCGAACGCCCCTGACTCTTATTATCGGCCCTCTCGAAGACTTTGCCCGAAACAGCGAACTGAGCGATGGAATGCGGCATAAACTGCAGGTTATAGGTAACAGTGCGCATCGATTACAGAAGCTCATAGGGCAGATCTTGGAATTCCGAAAAACAGAAACAGACAACCGAAGGCTCTGTGTGGTCAGAGATGATATCGTCAGAACGGTGCACGAAGTGGAACTGAAATATGAGGAGTTGAATAGAAAAAATGCTGTGAAAATCTGTTTTGAAGCTCATGATAATTCCATTCTTATTTATCATGATAAGGAGGTTGTAAACATCATTGTAGACAACTTGGTGTCGAATGCCATTAAATATACCGATCGAGGACGTATCACTGTGTCAGTAGGTCGCGTGGAAACAGAGGGGAAGAAATATGTAGAAATTGGAGTTCATGACACTGGACATGGTATTTCGAAAGCAGCCTTGCCCCGCATCTTTGACCGTTTCTATCAGGAGAACGGTGCCCATCAAGCTTCAGGAACGGGCATTGGATTGGCTTTGGTGAAGAACCTTGTTGCCTTGCATGAAGCAGAGATCCATGTGGATAGTGAAGTTGAGAAAGGTTCTTCGTTTGTTGTGCGTCTTCAGGAAGATGAAGTTTATCCGAATGCTTTGCATGGTGAAGTGCAGAAAGCGCCTTTTTCGGATGTTGAACCGAAAGAGGTTGCACAGCATGACGGACGCAAAATCCTGCTTGTCATTGAGGATAATTCTGACATCAGAACTTATATTGCCGATGTGTTTGCCAATGATTTCGATGTAAGGCAGGCTGCTGACGGGCAAGAGGGATTGCAGATGGCGTTGGAGATAATCCCTGATATGATTATTTCTGACATCATGATGCCGAATATGGATGGTAACGAACTCTGTCGAAAGGTAAAGGAAAACGTGCGTACAAGTCATGTGCCCATCATCCTACTTACGGCAAAAGACGGCAATGAGGCAAAGGAAGAAGGCTATGAATCGGGGGCCGATTCTTACTTGACGAAGCCTTCAGCAGTTCTTTATTAAGGACTCGTGTGCATAATTTGGTGGAACAACGGCAACGGCTGTTGGCTGTTTTCCATGCTAAACCTATTGCCGGGACTGACAGCCTGCAACAGAAACATGAACTTCTGATGCAGGCGATGGGAGAGAAAGACCGCGCTTTCCTTGACCGACTGAACCAACTGCTTGATGAACACATCGGCGATGACCTTGATATCAGTCTTCTGACAGATGCTCTTAACATGAGCACTTCAACGCTTTATCGCAAGATGAAAGGTCTCACGGGAATTGGTACAAACGAATATATCCGTCATTACCGAATGGAATATGCCGAACGTTTGCTGCTCAATGAGAATTGTTCGGTAAGCGATGCAGCTTTCCGCGTTGGCATGAACAGTGTGAGTTATTTCCGAAAGAGTTTCAAGGAAGTGTTTGGAGACTACCCGACAGAATATTTGAAGAAAATAAAAAAGCCCCTCCATTGAGTTGAAAACAAAATGGAGAGACTAAAGTAAAGGGGTGTTTAGTCCTTCAGCGAATAGGTTACGGTGGTCACCACTCTAACCTTCTTGATATAAGGCGTGTTTATATCGCGGTCTTCAATGCTGAATTGGCCTTGGTCTGCACTCACAATTTTATTGAGTTTTGAATGGCTGTTCTTGGCAAACTGCTGGGCAGTCGTTTCCGCGTTGGCGATAGCTTCTTGCATCATGCGGGGCTTCATGGCCTTGAACGAAACATAGTCGTAGTCGATGAAGTCTTCTTCGTCGTCTGCAACGATGGCGATGCCTTGTTTAAGCAGCTCACCTTGACGGGCAATAATGCTTCTCACCAGGTCTACTTTGTGTGAAGTAACCGTGATGATGAGCGTTGCATAATAGCGATATTCTCTTTCGTTTGAAGAATACTGCTCGGCTTTTACATCAACCACCTTTGGTGGGTTTATACTGATTTCGTTGGGTTGAATGCCGCTTTTGATTAAGAATTGCTTAATCTTTTGTTGCTTCACGGCGATGCGGTCGTAGAGTTCAAGCAGGTTGTTGCCCTGTTCTTTCGACACGATGGGCCACGTCACTTTGTCTGCAGCGACCTCGCGTTCGGCCAATCCTTTCACACTCACCTGTCGGTCTTTGTTAGCATAATCGTCGATACCGCCTTTGATGAAAAGGCCCAAAGCCATCAAGCCTATGGCGAGAATGGCAGCTGAAATGATTCTTGTTTTCATGCGATGGTTATTTTTATAGATTGCGTTCTTGGTTTCAAAGATTTATGAATCGTATGTTATAACAACGTTCAAACGGCTCTTTTAGTATTTGATGAATTGAGATTTAAGTATAAAAATCAAATCCGCACAAAAAAGGGTGCAACGCTGTTATCGCAACAGCGCTGCACCACCGCTTTAGACTTAGGAGTATTTATGACGATACCTATTGTATAACTGCGCCGCTGCGCAGATTTTCGTCGCAATAAGAGTCAATTTATGAATGCGGCCTTACGCATTTCCCTAAGCTCGACAATTTTATGGTTGGTTTTTATGTTTAATCCCAAAGTTGGGCTGTTCGGTTGTTCCGCCGCCCGTTTTCGGCTTTTCATTCGCATTTTCCACCAAACTTAGCGAGCCATCCTTATTCATGACCACCCAAATTGTGGCAGGTTTGCCGTCAGCAGTCTTGCGGTCTTTTATGGCGAGTTCATATTGGCGTTTCATGCCTGCGCCCTTGCCTTTACCCGTGTAGGTGAGGGAGCCCTCGTCATAACCAGCCTTTTCTGCGAAGGCCGGGAAGGCTGCTTTCAGCTTCGCTTCTCGTTCTTTCACAGCCGGCGACGGCTTTTTCTGCGCCACACTCTGTTTATAGGCCGTTTTGAAGTGGTCTATCTCCTGATTGATTTGATTCACCAAACGCTCAATCGGCGGGCGGTCGTCTTCGGTCGCTGCGAGCAGATAGCTGGCCTCAATATAGTGGCACACGGCATTGAAAACGGCGTCGGTTTGAGTGCGAACCTCAACCAGCGGGGGCAATTTTGCATCAACAACCTTCACTTGGCGTTCGTTGTAGACGGTTTGAAACTTTTCGTTCACGGCCTTTAACTCTGCCGTGACAGGCGCAAGACCCAAGGCGGTCATCTCTGCTGAAAAACGCTCCAAATCTTTCAACAATCCGCGTACTTCGGCCGTTTCGGCATCAGCTGCTTTATTTTGAATGCCTACGTAGACTCCGAGTGCCTTGTCGAGCTTTTGGGCAGCCTCTTTAACGGCTTGCACAGGCGATTTCAGTTGCACACGCACGATGCCAAAGAGGTTGGTCAGCAGCGTGTCGCGCTGTCGGTCGAGTGCTGCCATCTGTTCGGTGTGCACCGTGGCCGTGGCCTGCTTGTTTAGCTCCGTTTCTAACTCGATGCAGTCGTTCCAGCTTTTGAGCAGTTCGTCGGTGAGGTGCAACTTCACTTTGTCGCCAGCTTTTACCAATGCATAGACGTTGAACATGAATTGCAGGTGATGAGAATTGGTGTAGCGGGAGCAGCGTGCTACATCTACCAGTTTCATTTTTGGAATTTTTACATTGAAATGTTCCATGATTTTTGATTTTAAGTTTATTAATATTCGTGGTTCTTTACCACATCTTTTAATTTCTCTTTTTTCGTGCTTATGTCATTGACAGAAGCGATTATTTTCTCTTTTTCATGCTTATGTCGTTGACAGAAGCGATTATTTTCTCTTTTTCATGCTTATGTCGTTGACAGAAGCGCTTATTTTCTCTTTTTCGTGCTTATGTCGTTGACAGAAGCGATTATTTTCTCTTTTTCATGCTTATGTCGTTGACAGAAGCGCTTATTTTCTCTTTTTCATGCTTATGTCGTTGACAGAAGCGCTTATTTTCTCTTTTTCATGCTTATGTCGTTGACAGAAGCGATTATTTTCATTTTTTCCAAGGCTTAGATTTTTCCTTGTCTCTCATCCTCCTTTATCCTGTTAGGAACTCCCTCCCCTTTACTTCCCTTCGGTCAGTGACCGTTGGTTCGGGGAGGGATTTCTTAGAGGGTAACACCTATGAAGGCAAGCGCACGGACTACTTGAACGTTGGCTCGATCCTGTGGCCCTTGCCGCGGGAGGTGTTGCCCACGGTGATGTAACGACTGTTGAAGCTCAGGTAGTACGCGCGGTCGATGTACCAGTCTGGATAAGTACTTGACGACCAATAGTAGCCGTCGTAGCCAACGTTGTTCAGACCACCAGAGTTGTAGTAACCCAAGGCGGGCAGGTAGAAATAATTGCCTGCGTCAGCGGCAGAAGGGACACCTGACTTGATACTACTATTGTCGTAGCCCGTCCCTGAAGCACGCATGTCGATACCGGATTCAGTTTCTCGGTGTCGTAATGATGCTCGGCTTGTAGCACGGACTTCTTCTTAAACCACATGCCACCTTTATATAAATGCCCCATTGTTGTCCATACTTCGTCTGCGTCCCAATGTGGATCGCCGTACTTTACATACCAAGACATCTCGTTGGCATTTGGAAGAGTAGCGCAACTCTGAGTAGCATCGAAGCGACCTGAACCGCCGCTCTCGTGGTACCAACGAGGGTCATCGTCGTTCTGGGGGTAGTTTCTGCCATAGTACCAGTTCAACACTGACTGGTCTTTATTGGCTGACCACCATTCGTGACCCTTCCAGTATTGTTCCTTAGCATCCCACATGTAGTAATGGTCGCCGTCGTAATTCGTTACGTCGAGGTTAGCAGTAATATCGTAGTAAGTATTCGAAGCGTATGCTGTGGATGTATATGTCTTAGTTATGGTGCCCTCCACATTTGTTGCCACGTCCTTTACCCAGTAACGTACTTTTAAGGTATGAGTTCCTGGCTTTATTACCATGTAAGCTCCGTTAGTCGTTACGCTGGCTGCACTATTGGTCAGTGGGAAGCCGTTTGAGTTGCTGCCTGCTACCGCTTGTCGTTAAGACTATCTGTTTACCGTCTGTTACTATGGATGCGTCTAATGCACTTGTTGTTGGGTTGACAGTGTATTTCTCTGCTATATCGTTGTCAGAGCTTACCTCTACCTTTGTTAGGTAACAGTCATGTAGAATTGTGTTACTTGTGTAAGGCTGGAAGACTAAGTAAGCTGGCTGATGCTCCAACTCGAACGCAAACTGATTCTTGCCTGTCACCTTTGTAGCGGTAGCAGTGCCGTAATCGCCAGCGGTGCCGAAGTGCTCGGTATTGTCTGGAGCTGTCTGGCTCTGGGCGGTTGAGATACTTACAGAACTACCATCGCTGTTCTTGCCCAAGTAATAAACCTTATAACTGCTACTTGCAGTAAACTTGCCTGGAACTTTATACTTAAAAGCAGCCACCTTGCTCGTTGGAGCGTTCGTACTCTTTCGCAATACGCCGTCGTCGTCTTTTACGTAGATATAATCGTCTTTCTCCCAATAAAAGTCACCGCTATTGTAATTCAGTGACGTGCGCGTCTCGCCACCTGCCATGAAAGTTGTGAGGTTCTTGTCGTTATCCTCATTGGATTTCGTTGGGTTCTGGGGCACATCCTCATTAGCACAGGATGCAAAAGCCAAGGCTATGCCAAATACAACTGCCAAAGACTTTAGACGTGTGGTGAATGAATGTTGTTTCATTGTTTGCTTCATCTTTACTTTGTTCGTTTTGTTAATTACTCGCTGTTAGTCGTCCCATGAAGATGTGCTTTCACCTTCTAAGTTTTCATCATTCCATAAGCCTGCTGATTTGGCAGGAGCCGTTGGACCAGTGCCGTGGTTTGCCTTCTTGTGCTGGCTTGGGAAGGACGTATCCATGAGATAAGTTGTTTCGTCGACTTGAATTGTCACGCACGCTGGTGCAGAATAACTCTTCTTTACTTGCTTTTTTCTCATTACTTTATTGATTAAAATAATTGTTATTTCATTCTTATTTTGTTCTAAGTTTAGTTTGCAAAAGGGCATAAAAAAGCGAACAAAGGAAACTCTGAGAAGTCCTTTGTTTATAGGAGATACGCCACGCTTCACGCGCGCGTAGGAGAAAATGTTTTAGAGTGTAGTTATTGGCGTGGCGCCAATGAGAGAGAGTAGCAAATTATTTGGAACTACCAAATAATTTGATGACTTTTTTGCAGAAAACTCATTTCTTTCTACACTGCCTCTGTACCTTATAAATTGAAGGTTTGTTACCATGAATTATAATGAAATTCTTAGATTCCGCTCTGTCGTAGAGTGAAGTTTGGGCGCAAAGGTAAGGAAATAATTCGAATTAGAAAAAGAAAATTAAAATAAGTTTTCATTTTCTGCTATCTTTTGCGTGCAAAAACGCGTTTGTTCGGAGTGGAAATGAAAGGAATAAGGCGCGATAATCATCGTTGTGGCGGGAGGATGCAGGCCGTTTGATAGTTCTTTTCTTGGTCGGCGTTATATTCCTTTCGCTTGATTGGCCACGTAAACACCGAGAAGAATCAAGGCGCTACCTATGTATGCCATGAGCGTCATGGGTTCGTTGAGGAAGATGGCGCTGGCAATAACCGTGGTGACGGGATTGAGATAAATGTAGTTGGAGGCTTTCATGGCTCCGATTTCTCGGATGACCCAGCCCCAAAGTGCAAAGCAAACGAAGGACGCAATGAAGCCTAAGAATAAAAGGTTGAGCCAAATGGTGGGTTTGAGGAAGTTGTCAAGTGGGAAGTGCCATGGCTCAACAGCAAACAAAGGTAAGATGGTGATGATGCCATAGAAGAATACTTTTCGCGTGATGAACACGGCGCTGTATCGGGCTGAGGCTCGTTTCATCAGCAAACTATAGATGCCCCACGCCAAGGCCGAAAGCAAAGCCAAGAGGTCGCCGAGTGGGTTGAGGTGGAGAACAAACTGACCATTGAAGATGACTACGCCGACGCCAGCCAAGGCAATCAATGAACCGAGGATGAGCCGAAAGTCGGCCTTTACGCTCTTTACAAAGGCAATGGCCAGACAAGTTGTAATCAGTGGAGCTGTACTGCCTATGAACGACACGTTTGTGGTATAGGTGAGTGCCACTGCCATGTTTTCGGCTTGGAAGAAAAGTGAGCCACCTGTCATGCCGATAAGCACCATGAGCGCTTCGTCTTTCCAGTTATCGCAGAACAAACGGCGCGGAGATATTGTCCAGATGCAAAGGTAGCCAATCAGAAAACGCAATAAGAATATCTCGTGAGGAGCCAGTCCGCCCATGATGAGATATTTGGTGTTGATAAAGGTTCCACCCCAACATAATACGGTGATGATGCCGACAACGTGGCCTAAAATCTTCTTGTTTTCTTTCATTCTTATTGTGTTTAGCGCGTGAGCTTAATCCTTTCGTTTCCAGATGCGCACGATTTTGTTACGTATTGCAATGAGATTGCATAAGCTGACCATAACCAATAGTGTACTGCCTAAGGTCAAAGCCGGAATCATTGAGCCATCTTCGATATCGGGGAATAATGTTTCAATGACATCCATATAATAGTTTCTGACGAAGTATAACACTACTAAAGCAATGACCAAGACGGCAATGTTTAACCCAATGGTCAGCAGTTGATAGGGACGAGCGACTTGTGTGGGCTTATAACCAATGAGCAATAGATTCTCTAATTTACTTGAATTCTTTGCACAAGCAGATAGATGCTCAGCATGAGAATATAAAAACTAAGGATAGAAATAATCAACCCGACAATCATTACCATTGTCACCATCAAACGAAGGAAGTAGGTTGTTTTCTCCGCATTCAGTTTGTCATTCTCTATTTCATAACCTTTGCGGTCGAGATATTTTGTGAATTGCTGGTCGCCGGGATTGCTTAATGCCATGATTAAGCGTGTGGGCGCATGATCGTCTCCTGGCGCATAGGTTTCGTTTGACCAGTCCATGAAGGCTTGAGGAACGAGAATTGAACTCAAACGATTGGAGAAACCAATCACCTTTCCTTTGAACTGACCTTCTTTTTTATGGCCATGAATAAAGATGCTGAAGTCAATCATGCCCACAAGGCCATCGCTAATCTTCGGCAATGAATGGCTCTGGGCAAAGCCAAAGTTATACATCGTGAGATAGATGCGAGGCAGAATGATGGGCACAACCTTGTCGCCGGGAGTGTATTTCCAGTTGCTCATCTTTGTGTCTACAAACTTATCGGGAATGCTTTCAAAGCTAATCTCGCCATTGTTCAACACCGGAGTGCCGTTGACACTCATGTTTGCATCTACCTTATAGGCTGTATTTGTGAATTTACCAACACTGCTTACAAATGGCTGTTGACTCAAATCGTCAATCTCTTCGTTGGTAAAGGTGTTGCTACGGCCATTGATTGTGTTTGCGGTTCCTATCTTCTTGTTGACAATCAGAAAGTCGCTTTTCATAAAACTGTCTTCGGCAGTGAACACTGGAGCCACATCTTTATAGAACTGCCAACCCAAAAGTACAATCAACATGCCGAAGAGGTTGGCGAAAAAGAAGCCTGCAAATTGCGGAATACTAATGTGCTGACGCAATAATTTCCAAACTAAATTCATAGCTTAAACGTCTTTTCGTAGTTTAAATTCATGCGTTTGCCAATGCTTGTAACGATGACTCCTGCACCCTGGGCCTTGGCTTCGGTCATCATAATCTTGGCCATGATATCCGAGTTTGTATCGTCTAAGTGACTGATGGGCTCGTCAACAAGAATAAAATCGAATGGTTGTACGAGTCCTCTTATCATGGCAACACGTTGTTGTTGACCAAAAGACATGCGCCCAATCTTTGCATTTAGCTTGTCGCCTATGCCCAACATGTCAAACCATTCTATAATTTCCTCCCGAGACTTAAAGCCTGTTATTGCATTTTTTATTTCTACATTCTCTAATGCTGTGAGTTCAGGAAAGAGACGAAGTTCCTGAAAAAGGTGGCTGATATGGTGCTGGCGCACATTCACCCAGTCTTTAACTGTGAAAGACATCGTGTCAGTTTCGTCGAACATTACATGGCCGCTATAGTCGCGCCGATAGCCTACTACATAACTGCAAAGGTGCTTTTGCCCTTCCCAGAGTCTGCTTCTACAAGATATAAATGGCCTTTTTGAAAAACGGCTTCTGTGTTCCAAATGTCTGATTCAAGTTGATTGGCAATCGAAGAAAACACTTGAGGAACAACAGAACTGAATTTAATGGTTTCCAATTTTCCTACTTTAATGTATATACAATCGTATTGATATTTCCAAAAACAGGACTTAACATTGCAGTCACAGCCCCCGACTTTCCTTGAGACATCGCAGCCATGTTGATAATCATCACGAGCTTTTGGCCTTTCACCATATCTTTTACATGAGCCGGAAGCTGTTGTTTGGCAGGATAAATTGCTTTTTCTGCCTCTTCTTTGCTACTGCCGCTAAAGAATTGTTTGTCGTTGCTGAAGCCAAAATAAAATGAGGTTTTGTCACTCGTATAAGCCCATGCGTAAGGTTTCCAATCAATAATCTTCCCACCAGCTGGGCAACTTTTTTTCCAATCATCAATGTCTTTGGTCCAGTTTGTGTTATTCAATTGCGCCGTCATGCTCATAGATAACTTATCTGCAGCAAACGAAGGAGTGATGATTGCCATATCTCCGTCGACGCTACGGATAATATTATCCATGTCAATGGCGGTGTTAATGCCTGTCAACAGGGCTTGAATGCCTTTGTTGGACTGCATGAGTGGCAGGAACTTCTTGCCGTCAACATTGAGGAACATGCCCAACATGGCATCGGCAGGCATGGCAGATACATATTTCCCTTGTATGGGACGATAGACTCCATGGGCTGATTTCAGTGCCTCGTTCACACGTGGATTGAACGAGAAAGTCTCACCATTGATGTGCATCACCTGCTGTTTGATGTTCATTTCTGCAGCTATCAACACTTGTGAAGCATCTGCATCCTTTGGTGCACCGAGTGTAAACGGAGCGATAAACTGGTCGGGTAGGGCAGCCGCCTGTGCCACCATACTCATCGGGGCATCAATAGAATCAAGCTTAGTAAAGAGCTTGCTGCTCGTGATTCCTTCGTCGTCGTCTTGTTTTAAGTATTGCGCTATCTGCAGTTGCAAGGCAGCCTGTGCATCAACTGTGACAGGGCCCATGACCAAAATTGCTTTGTCACTCCATCCTGCCACCCAGGCGTCTTTCAAAACTGTAAAGTGAAAGCCCTTTCTTTTCACGGGATTAGGACATAATCCCTTTCCCGACAGTTGCTTGAATGTTTCATTCAGATGGTCGGCATCATCCACTTTGGCACAAAGTCCAAGGTTGCCATCTGGCGATTCGAAAAGAAAGATGCGATGACTGGCGTCAATACCACTCTTGTCGAAGTTCGTCATGTGGAGCAAAGTCTTTAGAACGGCCACATTGTTAATGCCACTCATGCGGGCAGGATCCATAGAGATGAGCGCCGTACTCTCACCTGGAATTGCGTTGATATAGCTGTTGTCGGTGCAGGATGAAAGACAAATCATCCATAAACCGATCAGTAAATATATTGTTTTTTTCATTTTCTTAAAGCGATTTGTGCCATTGTAACGGCCATCAGCCCAGCGGTTTCTGTTCGTAGCCTGCTTTGCCGAGCGTGATACTCTCATATCCTTGTTCCATTGCCAACCTCACTTCATCAATTGAAAAGTCACCTTCTGGGCCAACAAGCACAGTGATTGGGGTGGCAAGGTCATCGTTGGTGATGGCATCGAAGAAGTCTTTCTTCTCTATTTCTGTATAACAATGAGCAATAAACTTTCGTCCTTCGCGTGGTATTGTGATAAATTCTTTGAAGGATTCGAGTGCATTTACCTTTGGCATCCATGCCTTGCGACTTTGCTTTGCCGCCGAGACAACAATCTTTTCTATGCGGTCTTGGCGCAGCATCTTGCGCTCAGAGAAGGTGCAATGCAGGAAACTCAGCTCGTCAAAGCCAATTTCTGTAATCTTCTCTGCAAGCCATTCTATGCGGTCTATGTTCTTCGTTGGGGCAATAGCCAAGTGGATTTGGCTGCTCCATGTTTTCTCTTGGGGCAGTGTTTCCTGAATTTCATATAAGCATTTCTTATGAGAAGCCAAGGTCACAATGGCATAATAGAAGGTCCCTTTGCCATCCATCAGCACCATGTTGTCGCCACTTTGCAATCGCAACACACGCAGTGCATGGCCTGCTTCCTCTTCGGGAAGCTGATTGTTTGTGGCAGCATTGGGCACATAGAAATATCTTTCTTCTTTCATTCTTGCTTTTTTTTTGCGACGTTTCAGTTCCTCATTGAGGTATTCTGCCATCTTATAGTCCTCGTCTTTGATGCTCTTGTCGAGGGCCATTTGCAGCATCTCATCAGACAAAGCATTGATAGGGAGTGACATCCTATTGGTGGTTCCTGCCGAGAATGGCGTACTCTGACTCTGAAACAAGGCTGTGTCTATGGTGATAGGCAAGTTATTGGCCATGGCAAAGAGAATGCCGTCACTGGCTCTAATGTTGCTTACCACCTTACTTTCATTGTCCATCAGCAGTGTGCGATATTGTCCATCGTTGAGGCTGTAGATATAAACTTCAAGTTGATGCCCTGTTTCTATGAACAGCCTTCCTGTGGCTTCGGCAAGCAGTCGGTTGGTTTCGGGCACATGAGCCATACGTAGACTGAAAGCTCTTACCATGTCTTCGTCACAGGTAATTGATATCTGACGCGTCTTTTCTTCGTCAGTCAACACGATAAGTCCAATGCCAGCAGCACCGACAATCTCAGAAACATTGTTGTATTTCAGTCTTGTTTTCTCCATTATGTGTTTGCTGTTTTACCAGGACGGAACATGAGTGCGAAGCTAATACATACCAAAAGGGCATATGCTGCAAAGGTAAACCAGCAGCTTGCCCACGCTGTTGTGCCGTCTGTTGTGTGGCTGTTGACAACAGCTTGGGCTGCAAAGGAGCCTACCGTAGCACCGATTCCGTTGGTCATGAGCATGAAAAGTCCTTGCGCACTTGAACGGATTGAAGGGTCGGTTGTCTTGTCAACGAAGAGTGAACCAGATATGTTGAAGAAGTCAAATGCCACACCATAGATAATCATTGAGGCGATAAACATCCACACTCCGCCACCGGGATTGCCGGTTCCCAATAGTCCAAAGCGCAGCACCCAGGCGAACATGGCAATCAACATTACGTTTTTGATGCCGTAACGCTTCATGAAAAATGGAATCATTAAAATGCAAAGGGTCTCGCTAATCTGTGAGATTGAATAGAGGATGACGGGATATTTCACGCCAAAAGTACCTGCATATTCAGGAATAGTCTTAAAACTTTCGATGAAAGGTGTGGCAAAACCATTTGTGATTTGAAGGCTTACACCGAGCAACATGGAGAAGATGAAGAAGATAGCCATCTTCTTTTGTTTGAACAAGGTGAAGGCTCTCAGCCCGAAAGCCTCTACAAGACTCTTCTTTTGTCCAGCCAAACAAGTCGCACATTTGGGTAGAGCGAAGGTGTATAAGAACAGCACAATGCTCAAAACACCACTCACAACAAACTGCATTTGGGTGCTCTTGAAGCCCATGATGTCTACAAACCACATCGTACAGATGAATCCAATGGTTCCGAAAACACGTATCGGTGGGAAAGCCTTTACCGTGTCAAGACCAGCTTGAGTGAGTGAAGAGTAGGCAACAGAATTGCTTAATGCCAATGTCGGCATATAGAAAGCAACGCTCAACGAATAGAGTAAGAAGAGCGTAGAAAACGACACATTGTTGCCCGCTTGATTGCTATACCAGGCCATGCCAAACATGAACAGGCCGGCAAACAGGTGGCAAATGCCCAACAAACGCTGTGCAGGAATCCAACGGTCGGCAATGATTCCCATGATAGCCGGCATGAAATAGAAACTATTCCCTGCATGGCATAGAATGAGCCGATGTGTGTGCCTAAACCGATATTGCCTAAATAGATTCCCATACAAGTGAGATAGGCTCCCCAGACGGCAAACTCCAGGAAGTTCATCACGGTTAGTTTGATTTTAAGATCCATCTTTTTTTGTTTTATTTTGATTGCAAAGATACGTCAAACCCATTAAACAACAAAGTAAAAATCTATTTTTCTTTGGTGGTATGTAAGGCTGATGGCTCTCGGGTGATGGGTTGATGATCTAATTGTTAAGGAGGAATGGATTGCCCCTCTTATGGCATTCAGCGCCACAAGGAGAGGTGTTGGGCGTCATGCCATTGGCTCATGGTTTTCCACACTCATGGAAAGCTGATTGAGAAGTCCGTCAGAATGGCTCTCGAATCCTATCATTTTGTGTCGTTATTTCACTTGAATGATCGCGTGTTTTCATGTGAATTGTAACCCGCTTATGGTCAGATGTTTGCGCGGACCTCCATCGCTTGCTCGCAGCGCAGACTTATCTGCAAAGCAGGGCTGTGTGGAAACTGCACTTAATTTATGACGGAAGGAGACGACTTTCCTGCAATAAATACTTATTTATAGGTATTGTTTGACGTTACGTTTATTTTTACCTTTGTGCCCGTAATTATGAAATTTATTATCCAGTAGAACTAAACGCTCCTTAGCATTATGAATCATCTCGCACTTCTTGTGTTCAATCAAATGCGGGCTTTGCTTTTGTTTTTATTATTGTCAATATGTTCTTGTGTTGCGGTTGTACAGGCCAGCACTACCGAAGAGAGTGTATCATTGACGATAACAGATAGCGAAGGGCAGACCTTGCCTTTTGCTTCGGTTGTAGTGGAGAGTGCCGGTCTCACCTATACTGCCGATGCGCAAGGACAGCTTCGCCTCAAATTATCATTGTTTTCTAATAAAGGTACGCGCGTTACTGTGTCGTATTTGGGAAAGGCTACACGCAGTTTGACCATAACACAGGATGCTATTGCAAAGAATAAGAAGATAAACATTGCTTTAGAGGATAACAATTTATATCTGAAAGGGGTGCAAGTGAATGCAACACGAACACCGATACACAGCAACTCCTCAATCTTAATACAGCGAAATACGATTGACAATATCCAGGCTTATAGTATGGCTGACATCGTTCAGACACTTCCGGGAAAGGCTATTCTCAATACAGATATGCACAATGCCAGCTTTCTTACCCTGCGTTCGGCATTGCAAGGAGACCTCCAAAACCCACTTGATGCCTATTCACGCAATAAGCTTAACGATTATGTTCGCAATGCAGCCTTCGGTATAGCCTATGTAGTGGATGGCACACCCATATCCAACAACACCAACATGCAGCTTGATAGCTATGGTAAGTGGGGTGGGGTGAAGATGTTCGATCGACGCTTTAATACAGACAATAACGAAAATGTGGGCAGTGGAAATGACCTTCGTTTGATTCCAGCTTCATCGATAGAGAGCGTCGAAGTGATTTCAGGTGTGGCACCTGTTAAGTATGGTGACTTGAGCAGTGGTGCTGTAATAATTAATCGACGGGCTGGACTTACTCCATTCTTTGGTAGTGTAAAGGTGCAGTACGACATCTTTAATGCGTCGTTAGGAAAGGGCTTTTCGCTTGGAGAACGTTGGGGATTGCTGAATCTTAACGTGGATTATATGCACAGTACTCGTGACCGACGCGACCGATTGAAAACCAATTCGAACATTGCTTTCAATGCAACGTGGACACATACGCTTAGTAAAGCTTTGGGCTGGGAGAACACTATATCAGCAGATTTCTCTAAGAACATCGACGGATTGAAAAGCGATCCTGATGCAAAGCTTAACAAAACACGCACTGATAGGCAGAATTTTCGCCTTTCTTTTCGTGGGTTGTTGTCGCCTCAAGAGAATGCTTTTGTAGATGCGATAGACTATAATCTCTCGCTTTCTCTATCGCATCAATACGATATGCACGAAGAGTTTATTGCCAACAATAGGCTTAATCTTATCACCGATGCCTATACAAATGGATTGCACGAAACCGATGTTGCACCACCTTATTATAATGCACTCTTGGAGATAGACGGCAAACCCTTGGCACTCTCGGGGAATGTTGAAGCACGGCGGACGCTGAAATGGGGGCAGTCTACACATACCTTGAGTTTAGGAATCTTTGCTCGTCATGAGTCTAATCATGGTAAAGGCAAGATATTTAATGCTGAAACACCTTTCTATGATGGTGGACAAGGAGGGCGCGGAGACCGATCTTATAAGTATCATAACCGTATAAACTAAACCAATCTGGCTTCTATTTGCAGGATAAGTTTATGTTGCCAACAACCCATGGAACGCTAAGCGCAACCGCAGGTGTGCGACTTGAGTTCCAGAATCAGCGCTTTGCAGCCAGTCCACGCCTTAATACCATGTGGACGTTTGATAATGGTTTGAGCTTCAATGCAGCCTATGGTATTAGTTATAAGATACCAGCCACAGCGTATCTCTATCCTGAAAATGTGTATTTTGACCGCCTTGTATATAGTAATTATAGTAATAATGCTAACGAACGCCTGTTTATATATAAGACAAAGGTGATTGATCCTACCAATCCCAACTTGCGTTCTCCTTACACACATAGCTTTGAATTGGGTACAACCTATGCAAAATCAAACTTTAATACATCGCTGACGGGCTATCTAAAGATAGATCAGCGAGGCATAAGTTCAGAGGCTGTGCTCGATACAATGTGGGTTCAGCGCTACGAAACGCTATCCCAACAGCCCAACCAGCGCCCTGTTTATGCACCGAAAGGCGCGGCCCGAGCTGATTATCGACAGTTATTTCACGCCTCGTAACCAGCTTTACAGTCGCAATGCAGGCTTGGAGTGGATAGGAGGTCTACGCAATATTCGACCTATTGGATTAGATATAAACTTCTCGGTAGTTTATAATTACAGCTTTTACTATCAGAAAGGAGAGCGCATGGGTACAAGCATTGACCTTGATAAAGAGGCTGTTGCAGGGATATATAAGCCTACAAAAAATAGTTCTAATGAACTCATCTCAACGCTAAGTCTTACCAAACAGATAGCCTCTCTTGGCTTGATATTCAATCTAAGATTGCAGAATTTCTGGTTTCGACATTTCAATCGTTATGGTTTTGACATCTATCCTATCGGCTATTATAATCAAAGTTTCCAGCGTGTATATCTTAATGAAGAGCAACGTAAAGACATTCGTTGGACCTATATAAGGCTTAAAGATAATGAACCTGTTGAAATTTCTCAGCCTCTTATCATTCCAAACTGTCATCTTCGAGTATCAAAGGAGATTGGAAAGAAACTTCGATTATCATGCTATATAAATAATGTGTTCAATTATCGTCCTTGGATTGAACGCCAGAATGAACGTATATATTTTAATCAACCACCGACAGTGAGCATGGATGTAAGCTATAAATTCTAAGTGACAACATGCTTATAGAAGGTGAACTAACTTATAATTATTTTATAAAGAAATGAAAACAACAAAACATTGGGGCAGTAAGCTTGCCCTGTTCATGACGCTAATCATGACTATTTTCTTCGCCTCTTGTGGTGAAAATGACACTCCCGAAGTGTCAAGTGCTTCGGTGAAATTGAATGTTAAAATGGGAAAGACATTCGAAAACGCAAAGAATAAGAAGGTACTTATTACTTTAACAAATACCAGTACGGGTAAAAAAACAACCTATGAGACTTCATTTAATACGGATATTGAGTTGTCTAATCTACCTGTAGACATGTATGACATCGTTGCAACCTATACGCTTTCGGCAGAAGAGTATGCAGAAATCTCTGGTACAAGTGAAACAGAAGATTTGGTGTTCTCTGCCGCAGCAACGGGAATACAGCTTCAACCTAACAAAGAACAGGAAATAAATTTGGAGCTAACAACCTCTACGACAAACGACTTTGTCATTAAAACGATTTACTATGCAGGTTCAGACAACTATAAAGCTGCAGGCGAAAATGATTGCTTTGTAGAGATTTACAACAACTCTGCAAACACACTTTATGCTGATGGATTGTGCTTTGCACTCACTACAATGAATCGATATGGATATATGGCTGACGGTACTTGGCATAAGTTAGCTGCTTATAAGAAGTTTTATTTTACTCCAAAGGGTACCTATGATTGGAGTAAGTCCGAAGGCATGGCAGACCCTGCAGGAGCTAACGACAAGTATGTATATGGCAATATCGTTGTTATGGTGCCAGGTTCTGGTAAAGATTATCCCATCAAACCAGGTGAAAGCTTTATCATAGCACCTTTTGCACAGAACTATAAGCAGGCTTTTAAGACGCAAAGAGGTACAGAAGTAACTCCCGAATGGCCTGATTCTACGGTTGATTTGAGTCATGCTGAGTTTGATGTTGTATATCCTGGTTATGAAGAATTAGACAATAAGAACGCTGCCAACATGGTATTGATTCAGAAAGGAAATAATAGATATATGAGATTCTCACGTAATGGCAAAGAGGGATATGTCATTTTCCGTCATCCTTCACCTGCTTCTTTACCCGCATATCAGCTTCCTTACCGAGATTTGAGATATTCTAATAAGACGCTTTACACTCAAATTCCAATTACTTCAATTATTGATGCTGTCGAGGTTATTAACCCTAATGCAGATGGTTATGTTTCACCAAAAGCATTCCCAAAAACACTTGATGCAAGTTACACCTACTCTAAACCGGATAATAGCTTCCGTTGTGTCTCTCGTAAGATAAGTCGTAAAGATAAAGAACGCATTATTTTACAAGATCTCAATAATTCAGCAATCGACTTTGTTGAGATGATTCCTAATCCAAAGCATTCGCTCCAAGTAAGTAGAGCTCTTCTTTTTTGAATATAAACCTACCTACATCCTTGGTGTAGGTAGGCTATATAATATTCATAATAATCTAAGTTGTGATATTAAAATGGTAAGATGAAGATTTGGTTTTTATCACTTTCAGGCCGAAATGATGAAAGATAATCTTATTTTCTTTAATTAAAACTTTGTTTATATGTATCTGCGCATTCCTTTATTTATCTTTTTGTGTGGTTTCTTTTCTATGGCAAAAGCCCAAGATTCCCTTCTTCGCTTTGCTGTTCTGAACCCTCATGAATGGCAGTTACATCATCAAACTATGGCCTCGCCCTTGGGCATTTACTTGCTTCCTGCCTCTAATTATGGGTATACCTCAGTGGCTTTTGCGCATGAGCAAGGTGCTTTGACACGTATTCAGACACCAGAGAAAGACACAAATATACGACTTTCATCCATGGGATTGCATACTTCTAAACGCTGGCGACTCTATGGTGAGTTTGCTTATGATAGGCAATTTGCCGACAGTGTAGGGTGGTTGCTGAGCGAAATGCCACGGAATGGGATGCCTTATTATTTTGCATCACCGCGTAAGGGCAATTGGCAGAATGAAACTTATCAACTAAAAAGGAGTTGCAGCTTATAAACTTTCACATCTCTTTACCATTGGTGCAGGCCTGAAAATAAGGTATCACAAGGGGACACGCAGTAATGATCCGCGTCCTTCTACCGAAAGTTTTAATTCGTATTATCACCTGAATACCGAGTTGAATCTTGCGCCATTGCACATTGCTGTCGGGGCAGGAATAAATTATGGTACGAGCGATAACAATCTCATCTATGTCAATGAAAGTAATGATCGCATAGACCGTCTTGATTATATGGCCTATGAATTGATGGGGTTTGGTATGCATCGAAAAAAACTGGTAAGCTACAAAATCGTGAGATGCAGGCTAACACTTACGGACACGAACTGGCTGTGCAAACCTCTCTTCTCTTAGATAGTACACGGCTTTGGGCACGTGTTTCTTATCATTCGCAGCGTGATAGCATACGGCGAAGTAGAATTACCAACGTAGCAGCTAATCTTCTTTCCACTTATAATCTTCGTCAAACCGAATTTGTTCTGGGCGTTGTTCATCCATTCTCACGTGCCCTTCGGTTGCAGACTACGGCCTATGCGAACCTTACTAAGGGCTGGGATAGGTTAGAAAACATCCTTGGCGGGCAGAAGAATTATGTTTATGTGCACCGAGATATAGGGCTAAATGCGCTGCTCTATCATTATTTCTCCACAAAACGAATAGATCTTTATGGCATAAATGGTAGCTTTGAACACGAAAAAAGGCAAGATGGGGCAACACAACATGTCTTCCTTCGTGATGCTTTCCGCATGGGTGCAGCCTATCGTTCGCAACAACCTTTGGCTCGTGACTATGCGCTCTTCTATGGAGTAAGTCAGAGTTTTTCTATCCCTTCAGCTTCATTGAAGTATCCTTCGACCCAAGAAAGTGTTTTCTCTACTCAATTAGCCTTGCCTTTACAGCGTTATGATGCAACTTCAATAGCTTGCTCTCGCATAGATATCGGAGCGATAAGAAACTTCTCTGCCTATCAATTATCCCTATCTTTAGCCTATCAATTAGGCTATGCGCTTAGCTCTCAACCCTCCATTCATGGCACACGGCAATATGTTGAGGCCTCATTAGGATTAACTTTTTAATTGGTTTCAAGGAATCTATCATTTAAATGAAGAATAATAAGACAAAAAAGACTGAATCTTTCTATTATGATTCAGCCTCTTTTTGTTTTGGAGCAGATTCTTTATCTTTACTATTGATAAATTCTGGTTGTATTATTTGAGAGCACTCTTATTAGCTTCCATTGGCCAATATGGGTTTTGATACATAGGACTTTTACTCATGGTGCTATGATCGGGGGCTGTGAGAAGGAATTGGCGAAGAGGTAAAGGTTCTAAATAATATGCCATCTTCCACGTGAGTCCATCGTAAAAGTTATTATTTGCTTCTATGATTTCATGAGGACGGAAATATTCACTCTTGTTCCGAGAAGATACGGTTGCTGAGCTAGAGCCATCTGCAATAACATCACTTGGCTTATACCAATTCTGCATTACGGTACCCCAGAAGTGGAAACCTTCAGTATGTGCAGGCTTGGTAATTAGTTGATCGTATGAACGCCAACGTTTCAGGTCCATATCACGCAAGCCTTCTGCTATAAATTCACAACGCCGTTCACGGCGTATGTTGTATAAGACTTTATCAGAAAGAAGTGTCCCTGCAGTGTAAGCTCCCCAGTCTTTACTTTCTTTGTTCATGTCTGTTGCGTTAATTGTAACAACAGGGTCTATCGCACTTCCTGTGAATCCAGCTGCTGTTCGGATAATGCGCCAATATTCAAGTATATTTCCTGATGTTAAACTATGGGTGAGCATGTATTTTGCTTCCATATAGTTCAGTAATGCTTCACTTGCACGGAAGATGATACAAGCATTATAACTTCCACCATTTGCAGTGAGTGCACGATCGTGTGTCATTCCTTTTCGTATGGAATAGCCAGTGATATAACCATCTTCGTTATTATTTGTGAGAATATTTGGGATAGGTTCTATATGTGTCCAATGAGTTCCAGACTCGTCATTTACATTGATAAAGCAATTGATATCACCTGGTTTCTTGAGTAAAACAGCAAGACGTGGATCACGATTTTGTGCCACTTTATTTAAAGAGGTATCGCAATAGGTGTATGTAGAGGCGTAGATAGGTTTACCGTCTTTCATGAGATAGCTCTCTATCATGCTACGTGTGAAACCGGTTCCGATATTTCCTTTTTGTACAGAAACCTCTACATCATTTGTACTCCGAGAGATTTGCTATATTGACGCCATAATAAAACTTCCTTGGAACCAGAACAATTGACACTTCCCCAAATGTCAAGATAGGGATTATCTTGACCTTGTGCTTGTGGAACGACCCCATTGTTTATAGCTAATGTTGTTTTATATTTATCGGCAACAAGTTGTGCAGCTGTGGCAGCTTGCTCAAAAAACCATTTAGCTTCAGCTTCAATGTTGCCTGTAGGAAATTGATATCCTGTATTCTTCTCTGCACCTGGCCATCCGGTTCCATTTGGAACGAATGCTGTTCCTGCAAAGTTGGTAAGCCAACTCCCTTCAAAGAGTGCTACACGACTTTTGAAAAGTTCTACTGCATCATAATTTATGCGAGTTGTTGCAACATTATGATCTTTCATATAATTGGCTGCAGTATCAAGGTTGTTTATAATGAATCGAGCAACCTCATTACGCGGCTTACGTGGACTTGCAGCAACAAGAATATCTTCTTTGTCAGGCAAAGCTTCTGTAAGGATAGGCAGATCTCCGAATCTTTTCAGTAATTCAAAATACGCATATGCACGGAAGAAATATAGTTCTCCAATATATTGACGAAGATTTGCATCATTTCCACTAATTTTTTTAGCTTCATATTTATTTTTAATAACATTGAGTTGATAGTTTACATTACGCACCGCAGACCAGTTCCAACTTCCATTGGTGTTGCTCGTTCGATAGAGTGTTGGCGAAAACTGATTCCCAGGAGTACGTGACATTTGATTGTCAGTGTTGTTATCAGTTGTATATGTTCCATAATTCCATCCTCCATGTCCTGGAAGAATATCTGTATAGAACTGGTTTGCTGCAGCTTGTATCTGATCTTCGCTCGTGTAAAAACTTTCAGGTGTAAGTTGAGAGGGTGGATCTTGTTCTAAGAAATCATTACAAGATACTAATCCTATAGAAAGAGCTACGGCAATGATAGATAATTTATATAGTTTCATAATTATTATTTTTTTAGTTAGAATGTTACGTTAATACCAAATGAGAATGTCTTCGACAAAGGATAACCATTGCTGTGACGAGAGTCTGTTCCAATCATTTCTGGATCAAATTGTTTTGGCATTTTTGTAATAGTGAACAGATTTTCTATTGATACGAATACGCGCATATTGCTGATTCCCCATTTTGTTGTAATGTTACGAGGGATAGTATAGCCTGCTTGGAAATTTTTCAAGCGCATATATGCTGCATTCATAAGATAGCGTGTTTGGCATCTTTCATTTTTATTACTAAATGTTGCTCGTGGAAGGAATGCATCTTGATTAGCTTTTTGATAGCCGTTAGCAACCGACCATGTATTTGCATCACGATAATAATCTTTCACAGCGGTAATACCCGTAGCCCACCATTCGCCAGAATTAGTAGCTCCAAAATAATATTCCAAAGAACCCCATGAGCCTCCTAACCATGCGTCGCGCTTCATTACACCTTGGAAAAAGGCTCTAATGTCGAAGCCTTTCCAGCTTGCATTGAGATCAATTCCCCACAAAAAGCGAGGTGTTGAGTTACCAATTACTTTTAAATCTCCATGGTCTGTGATAGTTCGTGCACCATCATTGATTTGCTTATCATTATTAGTATCTTCATACATAATATCACCTGCTGCCCAATTGGAACCGATAGTACTTTGATCTGTCGTTGAAAGATGGGCATTCATTTCTTCATTGCTCTTAGCAATACCCTTTGTAGTATATCCCCATATTTCGTTGATATAGCGTCCTTTAATATAAGTATCTATACTATTTGTTGGGTTATTAGGATAACGTGTGATTTTTGTTCGAGAGTCAGATAGATTGAAAGTGACACCATAATGTAAACCATTTGCTAATTGGTCGTTCCAACTTAATTGTAGTTCCCAGCCATTTGTGCGGAGGTCAGTATTATTAGTCACAGGAACACCGGTACCAAGTATAGAGGGTAGTTCTGGCGCTTTTCCTACCATATTCTTTGTGTTGCGCACAAAATAATCAAAGGAACCGGTAAGGCGGTTATTGAAGAATCCAAAATCAAGTCCCACATTGTAACTTTCAACCTTTTCCCATGTGAGTAATGATGATACTAAACCTGGTGCACTGGTAGTATTGGTCTTTTGACCATTTTGTAGCCAATAACCAGTAAAAGCTCTGTAGGCGATAGTTTGGTAAGTTTGATACCAATTGTCGATATTCTGATTCCCAAGTGAACCATAGGATAAACGTAGTTTCAAATTGGATAACCAATCTTTTGTGTTTTTCATAAAGTTCTCTTCTGAAATACGCCAACCTAATGATATAGAAGGGAATAGTTTCCACATCTTATCACTGCGGAATTTTGATGTACCATCATATCGCAAATTTAATTCTGCTAAATATCGTTCTGCATAATTATAATTGATACGACCGAAAAAGCCTGCTGTCTGCCATTGATTGCGGGCTCCATTAACGTTAGGAGTAATTGCTACACCTTGATAGCTGAGCCCATTTGTAAGGTCTACTTCTGATTTTTCTGGATCAATAATACCATTGCGTTGCAGTCCAAATTCAGTTCGTCTAAGCTGTTCACACTGAAAACCGCCCATAATATGGAAATTATGTTTTTCAGCTATGGATTTATTGTATTCCGTGTAGAGTTGAAAATTGAGATAGTTATCCTTAAATTCGTCCTCATGTACATTTGAATTTTGATTATAAATTACGGGTTCTCCTGCAACATTATGGTTATAAGTGCGTTGACTATCCCAATGGCGAATACTATTATCTATCTTATAGTTGAAATCTACATGCGTAATCCAATTTCTTACAGGCTCAAGAATGAAGCTTAATTGATGATAGATAATATCTGTCTCTTTACGATCTTGTCCACCTGTTTTAAGACCGAGTGCTGGGGAAGGTGAACTAAAAAGATAACCATTGCGGTCATATAAAGGTAATACTGGCCAACCTTGGCGAGCCATATCACTATAAAGACCATTCGTTAGTGCTGATGGGCGTTCATAATTGGCACGTGTAAAACGCATATTATAGTTCATTCTTATCCAACGCGCTAATTGTGCTCCAATCTTAGCAGTACCATTAAATCGCTTGTAGTTGTCGCTTCCCATGTCCATAAAACCACCATTATAAAGGTAGTTTCCTGACACATAATAATTGAATTTATCATTCCCGCCACTTACACTTGCGTTATGTTCATGCGCAAAAGCAGTCTTTTTATAAACAACATTATACCAGTCTATATCGTCAATTCCATAGGCATATCCATCTTGCCATACGCTGTTATCAGGTTTCGCAGGGATGGCATAAAGTAGTGTGCCGTCGTCTGCTTTGCGAACACCAGGAGTATAAGGGGTAGCATTATGATAGGCAATAATCTGTTTCATGCGATCATTTTCAAAGAACACACTACTGCCAGTATTGGTTCGTGCATCGTTCATCCAACTTGCAAAGTCAACAGAATTCATCATGTGCTTGCCTCGAATGAGATTACTAAATCGGAAGGAGTTATTATAGTTCACAACAACTTTACCTTCTTTATTCCCACTTTTAGTAGTAATAAGGATTACACCGAATGGTGCACGTGAACCATAAATTGAACTCGCTGCAGCATCTTTCAGAACAGATATACTTTCAATATCTTGTGAGTTAATAGTATTGATATCTCCTTCCATTCCATCTATAAGAATGAGAGGAGAGCCAGACGAACCTTCACCAATAGTTGCAGTTCCTCGTATATTTATACTTGGATTAGACTCAAGTGAACCGCCTGAAGAATTGCTAATCTGAAGACCGGGGACTATTCCTTGTAAGGCTTGTGCTGCACTTTGAACAGGGCGTTGAGTCAGTTTTTTACCATCTACAACAGCAACAGATCCTGTTAGATTAACTTTCTTTTGTGTTCCAAATCCAACAACAACAACTTCATTTAGATTCTTCGAATCTTCTTGTAATATAATGTTATTAGGCCCTTGTACAGCTTTGATTGTGCGTGTTTTATAACCAATATATGAGATTTCAAGTTGATCTCCAACTTGTGCATTTATAGTATAATAACCATCAAGATCGCTCAATGCGCCGTTTGTTGTACCTTTAACTTTAATCGTTGCTCCAATTACCGGTTCACCAGTAGCATCCAGAATCCTACCTTTTATTGCATTTTTTTGTAGAACTCCATTAATCACATTAATTTTGGCAATAGATTTTTGAGGAACTATACTCAGTATAGTTGACACTCCTATCAAGGAGAATAAAATTTTCCTTGATGCATTTCTAAATAATCTCTGTTTCATAAATGAACTTAGGTTAAATGTTTGTTTTGTCATTAAGATTTAATTATTATATGCTTATGGTATAAGTGCATTCTGTGTGCTTGTCGTTAACAAAAAAATAAGAAATAGTATCATTCTTATTATAGTTTGCAATAAATAAGGAGGTGATATTTTGTAATAATAAAGATAATTAACGATTAATAACTTAATTGTTGACTTTCTATCAAAGAAAGATATTGCTTTGTAGTTAATTAATCTTGATATTTTTATTATGAGTCTTGTTTAAAATAAGAATGTTCTTCTTTCTTATACAGAAATTTTTGTCCCTCATGTGTATGTATTATCCTATTTGTTTTAAATATAAAATAATCTCTCTACCTACAATGATAACAAATCTATCTCCATTATATATAATAATGTGTGTTGTATGAATTACAGATGTTTATATATTCTGATGGATAGGTTTTTACTCTTATAATTTTTAGGTAATAGCAAGAAAAAGTAATTTGAAATAGCCAAAGTTTTTGTAAAGTCAACATGTATCAGGCTAAAAAGAATTAGTATATATACATAATATAAAATGGCTTGCAAGACTTTAAAGAAAAGCTTAAGATTTGGAGCAGATTCTTCTCAGCTTTTTATTTATTTTTCTCCCATTTCTCAGCGAATGTTCTATGGTTTAGATAAATTAACAAATGGAACTATTGATAATCAGGGAGTTAAGTTGCCTAAGAACTAAGAACAAGAACAAAGAACAAGAACGACGAAAAGAAAGAAAGAAAAGGTCGCCGCCGTCGTCGTTTTATTGTCGAGGATTATTTTATGGGTTTTTCTTTGCCTGATATTGCAGCGTGCTTTGTGTGGAGTTGTCGCCTGAAGTCTTGCATTTGGTCATGCTTTTTGCCTTGTTTTGTCAAACAACGCGAAAATTTTCACAAGTTTTCAAACTTTTCTTTAAAAACATTTGGATTTGGGCTGTAAATGTATTACCTTTGCAAACGCTTTCAGGGAGAAATCGAGTTATTGATTGCTAAATTCCAGAAGCAAGGCCGGAGTCTTGCAAAAGACTTTTGCCACCAAAAGAAAGAGTTCTTTGAAAAGATTTACATAAACAGAGAAGTAGTACAAGAAGCGAGACATATAGCAATATGTGTCTTGGGTAGAAGAAACGAACCGATCAATTCGAGTAATGTAAATGAGGGGTTTAAGGAGTGAAGTTTTTATTTTTTTTGCCTTTTTGTTTTGTTACTTTCAATTTACTTTTTTACTATTAAATCAAGGAGATTCGTTCTGAACAGATTATTCAAGGTATGAGGACGGAGGAGTAAGGTTTATCCTTTTTTTCTTTTTTTACTTATTTACCTTTTTCAAACTTATTTTTACAATTCTCTTAGTAGCGAGAGAAGAGAATTTATTCTTTTTCCGAGTCACGAAAGAGAATGTGAAGGAACTTTACAATGGAGAGTTTGATCCTGGCTCAGGATGAACGCTAGCTACAGGCTTAACACATGCAAGTCGAGGGGAAACGACATTGAAGCTTGCTTCGATGGGCGTCGACCGGCGCACGGGTGAGTAACGCGTATCCAACCTGCCTCTGACTAAGGGATAACCCGGCGAAAGTCGGACTAATACCTTATGAGGTTTTCAGCAGACATCTAAAGAAAACGAAAGATTTATCGGTCAGTGATGGGGATGCGTCTGATTAGCTTGTTGGCGGGGTAACGGCCCACCAAGGCAACGATCAGTAGGGGTTCTGAGAGGAAGGTCCCCCACATTGGAACTGAGACACGGTCCAAACTCCTACGGGAGGCAGCAGTGAGGAATATTGGTCAATGGGCGAGAGCCTGAACCAGCCAAGTAGCGTGCAGGATGACGGCCCTATGGGTTGTAAACTGCTTTTATGTGGGGATAAAGTGAGCTACGTGTAGTTTATTGCAGGTACCACATGAATAAGGACCGGCTAATTCCGTGCCAGCAGCCGCGGTAATACGGAAGGTCCAGGCGTTATCCGGATTTATTGGGTTTAAAGGGAGCGTAGGCCGTGGATTAAGCGTGTTGTGAAATGTAGACGCTCAACGTCTGAATTGCAGCGCGAACTGGTTCACTTGAGTATGCGCAACGTAGGCGGAATTCGTCGTGTAGCGGTGAAATGCTTAGATATGACGAAGAACTCCGATTGCGAAGGCAGCTTACGGGAGCACAACTGACGCTGAAGCTCGAAGGTGCGGGTATCAAACAGGATTAGATACCCTGGTAGTCCGCACAGTAAACGATGGATGCCCGTTGTTAGTTCACTTACGAATTAGCGACCAAGCGAAAGCATTAAGCATCCCACCTGGGGAGTACGCCGGCAACGGTGAAACTCAAAGGAATTGACGGGGGGGCCCGCACAAGCGGAGGAACATGTGGTTTAATTCGATGATACGCGAGGAACCTTACCCGGGCTTGAATTGCAGACGAACGATTCAGAGATGATGAGGCCCTTCGGGGCGTCTGTGAAGGTGCTGCATGGTTGTCGTCAGCTCGTGCCGTGAGGTGTCGGCTTAAGTGCCATAACGAGCGCAACCCCTTTTTTCAGTTGCCATCAGGTAATGCTGGGCACTCTGGAGATACTGCCACCGTAAGGTGTGAGGAAGGTGGGGATGACGTCAAATCAGCACGGCCCTTACGTCCGGGGCTACACACGTGTTACAATGGCCGGTACAGAGAGTTGGTCGTGTGCAAATACGATCTAATCCTTAAAGCCGGTCCCAGTTCGGACTGGGGTCTGCAACCCGACCCCACGAAGCTGGATTCGCTAGTAATCGCGCATCAGCCATGGCGCGGTGAATACGTTCCCGGGCCTTGTACACACCGCCCGTCAAGCCATGAAAGCCGGGGGTGCCTGAAGTCTGTGACCGCAAGGAACGGCCTAGGGCAAAACTGGTGATTGGGGCTAAGTCGTAACAAGGTAGCCGTACCGGAAGGTGCGGCTGGAACACCTCCTTTCTGGAGACGGATTTCAAAGTTGACGAGTAGACAGGTTGACGAGTTGACAAGTTAACGGGTTTACGAGTAGACAAGTTAATAGTAATGACAATAGGGTAAATAAAAGAGAAAGATAGGAAACGCTTTCTATCGTTCTTCTTGTACTCACGGAACTGTTTAAGATATAGAGAAAAAGGAAGCCGGGCGATTGAAGCCCAGGTCTTGGACAGCAACCAACCGGGATTCATAAGAATGAAACATAAATGTTATGTCTTTCATGTTATGAATTGACAATAGTCCTATAGCTCAGTTGGTTAGAGCGCCACACTGATAATGTGGAGGTCGGCAGTTCAAGTCTGCCTGGGACTACTTCTTTAATTCATAATTAATAATGCATAGTCCAAACAGAAGTTTGCATTTGCTTATTAATGAGCGCTTGAATGATGAATACTCCAATCAAATGGTAATCATAATTATGCATTATGCATTAATCATTATGAATTACTACCTTGGGGGATTAGCTCAGCTGGCTAGAGCACCTGCTTGCAAGCAGGGGGTCAACGGTTCGAATCCGTTATTCTCCACATAAGTGACATGAGAAGGCTTTAAGCCTTTTGATTGTCCAAACGATCTTTGACATATTGACACAAGCAAAAACTGTAAAGTAAACTAAGTTCAATCTTAGAAATCAAATCGCAAGATATGATTTCACTTGACAGCTGAAAGTATGAGCTTCAAAAGGTGAAGCAGTAAGAATAAAGGCAATGAATGTTGCTTTATGTATTCTCTCTTTATCCTTTATAAGAAGAAAGTAAGAAAGGGCGTATGGTGGATGCCTAGGCTCACAGAGGCGATGAAGGACGTGATAAGCTGCGATAAGCTTCGGGTAGGTGCAAATAACCTTTGATCCGAAGATTTCCGAATGGGACAACCCGGCCGTCTGAAGGACGGTCACTCACGCTAAGCGTGAGAGCTAACGCAGGGAACTGAAACATCTTAGTACCTGTAGGAAGAGAAAATAAATAATGATTCCCTTAGTAGTGGCGAGCGAACGGGGAACAGCCCAAACCGTGACTGTGGCAACGCAGCTGCGGGGTAGTAGGACCGCGACATTGTATGCATGCAGTGAGCAGAATCTTCTGGAAAGAAGAACCGCAGATGGTGAAAGTCCAGTATGCGAAGCTAATTGCAACATAGCGGTATCCTGAGTAACGCGGAACACGAGGAATTCTGCGCGAATCCGCCGGGACCATCCGGTAAGGCTAAATACTCCTGTGAGACCGATAGTGAACCAGTACCGTGAGGGAAAGGTGAAAAGCACTTCGATAAGAAGAGTGAAATAGTTCCTGAAACCATACGCCTACAAGCGGTCGGAGCTGCTTTATGCAGTGACGGCGTGCCTTTTGCATAATGAACCTACGAGTTACCATCACCAGCAAGGTTAAGGGCCATTAGTCCCCAAGCCGCAGTGAAAGCGAGCCTGAATAGGGCGTATAGTTGGTGGGGGTAGACGCGAAACCAAGTGATCTACACTTGACCAGGTTGAAGTTCCGGTAACACGGAATGGAGGACCGCACCAATAAGCGTTGAAAAGCTTCTGGATGAGTTGAGTGTAGGAGTGAAAGGCCAATCAAACTTGGAGATAGCTCGTACTCCCCGAAAGGCATTTAGGTGCCGCGTGTGGTGATCTCCGTAAGAGGTAGAGCGACCGATAGGTCAAGAGGGCTTCACCGCCTATCGAGACCTGACGAACTCCGAATGCTTACGGATTGCAGCCATGCAGTAAGGGGGCGGGTGCTAAGGTCCGTCCCCGAGAGGAGAAGAATCCAGACCGCCGTCTAAGGCCCCGAAATTCTGTCTGAGTTAGTCTAACGAAGTCTGGTCCCTATGACAGCTAGGATGTTGGCTTGGAAGCAGCCATTCATTCAAAGAGTGCGTAACAGCTCACTAGTCGAGGGTCCGGGCATGGATAATAATCGGGTATAAGGCAGATGCCGAAGGCGCGGGATAGTAATAATAAAAGTATCGGTAGGGGAGCATACCATGTGCGTAGAATGGTGAAGATAACTGATCCTGGAGCGCATGGTAAAGCAAATGTAGGTATAAGTAACGATAAGAGGGGTGAGATTCCCCTCCGCCATAAGTCTAAGGTTTCCCGGGCAATGCCAATCAGCCCGGGGTAAGTCGGGTCCTAAGTCTCAGCCGAACGGCGAAGGCGATGGCAGAAACGGTTAATATTCCGTTACTACCTTCAGGAGCGATGTGGAGACGGAGCAGTGACACTGCCGCGGGGCGACGGAAGTCCCCGTTAAAGAGTGTAGGCGTCGATTGGAGCAGGCAAATCCACTCCAAGAGCCGACCTTGAAAGTACGACCTCCCCTTCGGGGGAAGTTGATAGCGCAGGTAAACAAACTCCCGAGAAAATCCGCTAAGCATATCCTGAAGGTACCCGTACCGCAATCCGACACAGGTAGACGGGTAGAACATACTAAGGCGTTGAGAGATTCATGGTTAAGGAACTAGGCAAATTGACCCCGTAACTTCGGGATAAGGGGTCCTCATAGCAATATGAGGCGCAGAGAATAGGTCCAGGCAACTGTTTAACAAAAACACAGGGCTGTGCAAACTCGAAAGATGACGTATACAGCCTGACACCTGCCCGGTGCTGGAAGGTTAAGAGGAGATGTCACTACTTCAGTAGGAAGCATTGAATTGAAGCCCCAGTAAACGGCGGCCGTAACTATAACGGTCCTAAGGTAGCGAAATTCCTTGTCGGGTAAGTTCCGACCTGCACGAATGGTGTAATGATCCGGACGCTGTCTCAACCATGAGCTCAGTGAAATTGTAGTATCGGTGAAGATGCCGATTACCCGCGATGGGACGAAAAGACCCCGTGAACCTTTACTATAGCTTAGCACTGACCTTGGTCATCCGATGTGTAGGATAGGCCGGAGGCTTCGAAGCATGGGCGCCAGCCTATGTGGAGCCATCCTTGAAATACGGCCCTTTGGCTGTCTGAGGTCTAACCCGCGATATGTGGGGACACTGCTTGGTGGGTAGTTTGACTGGGGTGGTCGCCTCCAAAAGCGTAACGGAGGCTTCCAAAGGTGCCCTCGGGCCGATTGGTAACCGGCCTTATAGAGTGCAATGGCATAAGGGCGCTTGACTGGGAGGCAGACATGCCGAGCAGGCAGGAAACTGGGGCATAGTGATCCGGCGGATGTGTATGGAAACTCCGTCGCTCAAAGGATAAAAGGTACTCCGGGGATAACAGGCTGATCCCCCCCAAGAGCTCATATCGACGGGGTGGTTTGGCACCTCGATGTCGGCTCGTCACATCCTGGGGCTGGAGAAGGTCCCAAGGGTTGGGCTGTTCGCCCATTAAAGTGGCACGCGAGCTGGGTTCAGAACGTCGTGAGACAGTTCGGTCTCTATCTATCGTGGGCGCGGGAGTTTTGCGTGGTGCCGTCACTAGTACGAGAGGACCGTGATGGACAGACCTCCGGTTTACCAGTTGTGCCGCCAGGTGCACCGCTGGGTATCTGAGTCTGGAATGGATAAGCGCTGAAAGCATCTAAGTGCGAAGCCAGCCGCAAGATGAGAACTCCATTGAGGGTCGTTGTAGACGACGACGTTGATAGGGTGCAGGTGTAAAGACAGCGATGTCAAAGCCGAGCACTACTAATTGCCCGAAACTTTCTTCTTTTTCGGGCTCACACTTTGAGTTGTTCAAGACAACGGATTGAAAAAGTCCTTTATAGCTTTGCTTGTGGAGATATTGTTTGATTAGTTAACAAGTAAACGAGTTTACAGTAAACAAGTTAATAGCTAACGAGTAGACAAGTTAATAGTTTAGGAGATTAATAAACTAAAAAACAAATAACCTGTCAACCTGTCAACTTAGAACTCGTCAACTATACGATTCTTGTCAACTAAAAAAGATACATCAGGTGGTTATTGCGGTGGGGTCCCACCTCTTCCCATTCCGAACAGAGAAGTTAAGCCCACTTGCGCCGATGGTACTGCAATGCAATGCGGGAGAGTAGGTAGCCGCCTCCTTTTATCAGAGCGTTCATTTGAGCAATCAAATGAACGCTTTTTTGTTGTATACCATTTTTACTCATTCTCACCTAATACTGCCACGTCCTCTCCTGTTATGAGGATGGCTTGTTGATTTGAGATAGGTTTTAATGGCAGGTCGCTGTATTCTTTGATGATGTTTTGTGTAGCCTCTTCAAAAGGGAAGCTGTTGAAATGCACGACAGGATAGAAATCAATAATGCCCAGTCCTGTAAAATCATTAAAGTTTGGAGTTTGCATAAGGTGATTATCCATTCTCTTTGCATATTCTATATTAGGTGCGAGAATCATAGCACCAGCAGATTCTCCGATATAAAGTTTGCCCCTTTCCACTTGCTCTTTAATCAACAAATCTGTTCCGGTCTTTTTTAATTCCTGCATAAGGAAGAATGTATTTCCGCCCGAGACGTATATGCTGTCACAATCAACCAATGTTTTTGCAATTTCATCTTTATCGAGTTGGGTAATTTCTACTTCCTTTATGCGGAGGCCGAGTGCACGGAGTGCATTCTTTCCGTCTTCTACATATTGGGTATATTCCTCGTGGATACTTGCTGTAGGTATGAAAGCTATGGTGTTTCCTCTTAATGATGAAGAAACGTTTTTTGATAGAATTTCAGCTACATCAGCAAAAGATGAGCATAAAAAGACTCTTTTCATTGTTCTATTTTGTTTTGATAAGTATAATTGTATTTTCTCATTATGCTTACAATAAGTTGTTTGAGCTAAGATGAACGAAATCGCTATACATAATTGCTCTTACCCAAAGTTGTATTCTCTTTCAAATTTTGACATTACAAAGATATAACTTTTTTCTCCATTTTTAGCCGTTCCCAAGATTGAGATTAGCTATTTCCTGTATATCCTCATGTATTTCTTACCTCTGAGAAATATTGTTTTTGCCTTTATCCGGCCGTTTATTCTGCAGAAAGCCGTATAGTAAATTAGCAAGATGGGAAAAGACTGTTCAGTGAAACAGTTGTATCTTTGCCGAGGAATTTAAAACAATAACATGTGTGAAGACAATTACTCGCAATCATTACATTCAGCGCATCAACCAGGTGGTGAATTACATCAACAATCATCTTAACGAAACGATAGCCGTGGAGAAGTTGGCGCAGACGGCTAACCTCTCACCATTTCATTTCTGTCGCATATTCAAAGCCATCACGAACGAGTCGCCTATCGCCTTCGTGGCGCGTTTGCGTATAGAAACGGCGGCCCAGCTGTTGCGCTATTCTTCGTTGCCGATTGAAACCATTGCGTTCAATATCGGCTACGAAACGCCAGCAGCTTTGTCGAAGGCCTTCAAAGCTGCAGTATGGTTTCAGCCCTACGCAGTATCGAAACGATAAAGAAAAATATATTGTGAAGCAGGAGACCATTCATCCCACGTTGACACTCAAGATGCCTAAAATCGTGGAGTTGGCAGCGAAGAAGGTGATTTATGTCTCGCAGAAAGGAGCGTATGGCATGGTAGATTATGGCAGGGCTTACGAACAGTTGTGGGGAGTAGTGAAGGAACAGAAGCTGTTTACAAAAGGTATTGAGTCGATTGGTATCTTCCACGACGATCCTAAAATCACCGATGTGACACTTCTGCGTGCGGATGTCTGCTTAGCAGTTCACAAACCAGCCATTCCCGTGGGTGAAGTGAGTTGCAGAACGATTGTGGGAGGCCTCTATGCCGTGTTTTCCTATCAAGGAAGCTACGACCAACTGCAGGCTGTTTGCGATGCGGCTATGCGTTGGGTGGTGGGCAGCGACTATGAATTACGCGACGAGCCGCTGTTCGAGAAATATCTCAATGATGCCCGCCGTACGCCGGCAGAGAAGCTGAAAACCGAGATTTATGTTCCCATTCAATCTGTCGGTCGCTGATAAAACTTAGGACGGCGAAATAACCTCGCTGGTGAAAAAGACCAGCGAGGGCAGGGATAGGACAGGTAGAAAAGTTGCGGAGGTGTATATTCCGAATAACGAAGCACTGATGATGGTGTAGCAGTGGCCAAGTTGCCAACGTTGATGGTACGCAATACAATGCGGGAGAGTGGGTAGCCGCCTCCTTTTACAAAGCACTTTGAAGATTCATTTCCTCAGAGTGCTTTTTTCGTTTATATCCCTTGCGGGCCTCCCGCAAATTGCTTTTAAAAGGTTTTGAAGCTTGCGGGGCTCCCGCAAATCACTTTTTAAAGGATTTGGCCCTTGCGGGCCTCCCGCAAATCACTTTTTAAAGGTTTTGACGCTTGCGGGCCTCCCGCAAATCGCTTTTTAAAGGATTTGATGCTTGCGGGCCTCCCGCAAATCACTTTTTAAAGGATTTGATGCTTGCGGGCCTCCCGCAAATCGCTTTTTAAAGGATTTGGCGCTTGCGGGCCTCCCGCAAATCGCTTTTTAAAGGATTTGACGCTTGCGGGCCTCCCGCAAATCACTTTTTAAAGGTTTTGACGCTTGCGGGAGGCCCGCAAACGACTTTTTAGATGGTGAAGGTTGGTTTTAGAAGCAGATGGAGAAGGCTGCTCCAAGAATGGTTTGTGCGCTGCCTTTCTTTTGTGATACCATGTAAGGGATGACATAGTCGGCGACGTGCTGAATGGTTTCTCCGTTGAGTGTCATCGTTTGGCTGGCCTCTTTAAGGAAGAGGGTGGGCGCATAAGTTGTTCTGTAGGTGCGACGGGCGAAATTATAGTCGAGAAACACCTTCCATGCGATTCTTGATTTATAGGCGAAGGTTGCAGAAAGGCCTGTTCCAAAGAGCATCGCATCGTCTCCGTCGACCTTTAGAAAGTCCCATTTGCTGTAATAGGGCGCTCCATTAGCTTGTGGTGTTCCTTTATCTCAAATATCGGAATCGCCTGTTTGTGTTGGCTTTCATATTTAATTTCGATATCCTGCTGATGTCCTTTTGCCTCTGCGGTGACGGATATGCCGTCCAAATAGCTTCTGCCGATAAGCAGTTTTGAGCCTAAGGTGAAACCTTTGCTGATGGGATAGTTAAGGTAAAGTCCGCCGCTCCAGCTAAATTCTGCCATGTGGTTGGATTGGATGGTTAGGGTATAGCTGTCTAAAAAGCCGAAAGTTGAGGTCTGCTTGATGTAGTCTTTAGGATATAATGCGTTTGCATCAAAGCCATTGGCATTGCGTGATGTGATCATGAGTCGTCCGCCAACGCCAAGATATTTGTTTAAGAAATATGCGCTTTCGATGCCGACTGCGATGCCTTTTGAAAGGTTTAGTTTCCGTTTCAACATGTCATCGTGCTTTTGCAACACAGGAAGATGTTCGATGATATCTAATTGCTGTTCGGTCAGTCCGATTCCCATTTGGATGTTGAAGAAGCCGGGATTAGTGTAGAAGTTAGGTTTATCATCTTTTTCAGGATGCAGCAATCCTTTGTTCTTAAATAATAAATCTCCCAAGGTATAGCCCAATTCGGTTGACAAAATGCCAATGCCTGCGCCCGAAAAGGTGTCGCTCGCCCAGTGTCTGTTGTTCAAAACGCGCATGCATCCCGTGGCAGTGGCGAGCATATAGCCAGCAACACTATACCAAGGGCTGCGTGTCATTCCATATTCTTTGTGGAGAATCGTCGCTGCCGCGAAAGCTGTTGCGGTGTGGCCAGAGGGAAAGGAGTTGTAGGATGAGCCATCGGGACGGAGTTCTTTGGTGGAACTTTTTAGCACTTGAACTAAGGTTGCCATGATAGCAAACGAGGCAGTGCCGCTGACGAGATAGCGTTTGTGTCGCTGCGTCCTTCAACTCCTGCTAATTTCAGCCCCGTAGTGAGCGCGAGTGGAACAAATTGTGTGTAGTTGTCTGCCGTATGATGAAAGTGGGGTTGAAACTTATTGCGTAGTTCTCTGATGTTTTTCCTTTCGTTTCTCAGTGCTATTCCAGCCATAATCCACGGCAGTCCAGTTATCGACAGCGAACTATTCGTTAGGAAGTTATGTTGTTTTGTGTTGTGATTTGTGGGAATATCTATGCTATCGGTGGTGTTTTCAATGCTGTCGGTGGCATTCATTAGCTCCGTGGTCGACGGCTTTGCCCAGCACGTTAATGCGGTACAAAGAAGGATGATGCTAATGAATGTGCGGTAGCTATTGAGAGATAGAATCGAATTGCCGTATTGCATTTATGGTGATTGAACATTTATGATGCGGCAAAGTTATATAAAGGTTTGAAAGGGAAAAGGAATCTTTGTGTTATTTTCGTGAAACGAAGGTGTCATTCATGCTTCGTTTATAGCTTAACGAAGGTGTGTGTTAAGCATAAAGAAATTGAGTTTAACACACACGTAAAATATAATGGTTCTCTCACTCACCGGTATAGTTGTCTAAGAGTGACTCTAATGCTGGGATAGGCGCATAGTTGCTGTCTTCAATTGCATTATTAAACTTAAATTGAAGCGAGCCATGATTGAGTCGTCCTGCCCCATAGTAGCCCATAACTTGTGAGGGAACGTCTACAGTAGCATCGGGCGTATAGGAATACATCAGTGAGGCATTGGTGTCGAAGTTATTATAAGTGTTTCCTCCTTCAAGTGACTTCACGGAAGAAGGAACCTGCTCTTCGCGCGTGGCCACTTGATAGAAGTCGAAGCTTTTGTTATCATCCGCATACGTAATAGGGGTGTAATTACTTCCAGCCCCTTGCTCGGTAAAGAGGCTTCCAAATTCTTTTACCATACCGCCTGCCTCTCCCGAGAAAGTGCCTGTTCCCTTTCGGTCAGTTCCTTGCTTAGAGATTAAGATGGGATCTTTCGTGGCTCTAAAGTAGTTTCTCTCTGAAAATACGCTTGCTCCCATGGTTGCTCCGATGCCATATTTAGCGCAACCATCATAGAAATTGTTCCAAAGATGCACACTCATTGTGCGGATGCGGGCGTGACGCGAATCGCTATGATCAAACCAGTTGTGATGATAGGTGATGTAGTTTGGCCCAGTTTCATTCTTCATTCCACACATACTTGACTTGCCTGTGTCCCAAATGGCAGTGATCTATGGTGATAAATCTTGAATTTGACTTTACATCAATGGCACCATCTCCTTTTGCATGGTCGCCACTTCCAGCCTTTCCGTAGAACACGTCAATATGATGAACCCAAATATTTGAATTGTCAGTATCGAGCGATATGCCATCGTCCATGGCACGCATGATGCCTAAGTTGCGAAACTCTACACTCTTGGCGTTTCTCACTAAGAAACCAAAGCCGTGGATAGTAGCGTCTTCTCCGATTCCTTCAATCGTAATATTGAGTTCATTATTGGCTTTTCTCCCTTTGATTTGGATACCTTCTGCACTACTCTCAAAAGTGTCGGTCTGTCCTGTTTTTATTAATCCAAGCACCCTTATCGCTAATGGCGTAGTGACATTTCCTTTTTGATAAGCATTCAAAATGGCTTGAAGGCCTGTAAACTTCCCACTGCTCAACTGGGCACTAACAGTCTTTGCATTATCCTTATTTACATAGATGACCACCGCGCCAGACTTCAAGGTGCCGTCATTGTTATAGGCGCCAATCCCAGAAAAGTCTTTATGAGCGAAGCCTTCACGGCTATAATTTTTTACTTGTAGGCCTGTTACTTCACTTGAAAGATATTCAACTCCATCTTTTACAGCTGCAACTTTCAAGGCATAGGTACCCACTTTGAGTCCGGGAATGTCGGCCCTGATATAATCACTATAGGCTCGAATCAATTCCTTATCAATCTTTGTGTAGCCTTCATACTGTCCTCCTTTCACGTAAACTTGATAGGTTTGCGCGCCATTTACAGGCTTCCATTTGGCATAGGCACTCTCCAACCAACCCTTTGCTTCTGTAATGGTCACGCCTTTATCTACGATTTCGCCACCTTTTCCTTGTTCAGCGGCCTTAGAAAAGACGATATTTGTAACCAAATGAGTATATACATCGCTGAATGATGGGCTATTAACAGTAACCTTTTCATTGTCATCGTCAATGGAAATATCACTTAGTTCTTGCGTATTATAATATTTTGTCTCGCCTTTATTCGTTGTGATGATGGCCTGATTTTGGGTGGTTGAGAATGCTACGGAATGGTCTGCGCTGAGCGTTCCGCCTGGCTCTTCCTTTTTATTGTCACTTGATGAGCCTGTCAGCTTGAGCGAATAAATGTTGATTCCGCCATCGGTTGTGGTGAAAGTCACGCTGCCATTGGCTGTCACAGTACCTGTTCCGGTGTGTTTATTCGCTCCGTTTACCTTCTCAAAGCCTTTGATGTCGGAAAGATTGGATGGACTTAGCGTGCGTGCCTCTTTCTTACTTGCCGATGCATAGACGATAGTCACTTGCTGACCAGCCTTGAGTCCGACTATGGTTAGCACGACATCTTTTCCATTGAGCTGCAATTCCTTGCCAGCATCTATTCTAATCTTGTCGGCAGTCTTGGCTGTAAAATGTAGTCCTTGCATCATGGTGAGCACCTGTTTATTGGCCATGAGTTCACCATCGGTGATAACTTGGTTATAGGAATAACGCTTCTTTGCACTATCATACTTCCAGTTTTCGGTGTCGACTTTCAGATTTTCTTCATCTGAAGTCGGTATAGAAGTAAAGTCCCACGACTGCGCATAGCTGCCCATACTTGTCCAAGCAAGGAGCAGGGAGAGCAGAATGCTCTTATAAAAAAGTCTTTTCATTTGCTTACGTTGATTTTATTTATTTCACAACCACTTTTTTCCCATTGACGATGTAAACGCCTTTTGATAAACCATTGAGCGTTGTCCCGACATATTGTCCATTGATATTGTATACCCGAGTGTCTACCAACTTTTGGCCAGCAGTTTCAATTTTCTTAATGCCGCCATTCGTAGAATAGGTAAAAGAGAACTGAATCAGTCCCATGTTCTCGGTCTGTTTGCTACCATCGGCATAGACAATCATTGCTTTTTCGCCAGAAAACGTGATTTTCTTTGCACTTTTTCCAATGGTCAAACCATTGATAGTGATGGTTTGTTCGCCTTTTGCCCACGAGCCAACCCAACATACTGATAGGATGATGACAAGTATTAAACGGAGTTGTTTCATATTGATTAGGTTTAATGTTTTGGATATTCATTTGCTTGTCATTGACAAAAATACAAGGAAACTCATAAACTTGTTCGCCTTCGAACCTATAAAATAAACGCAAACGTTTACGAAATGACGACATGATACATAGAGATATTCTTATCAAAAGTTGCAAAAAAAAATAAAGGGAAGGCAATATGTTTCATGACTTAACGTTATTATTTATGTTTTCTAAGGATAAATATCCCTTAAAAAAGGATTGATAGAAATAGAGACGCTATAAAACGAACAATATAGCATAATAACTTTATTTAACGAAATATTAAAAATTAAACAGACGATGGAGAAGAAATATGTTACCCCTTGTACGAAAGCGATAGCTGTTAATATCGAATCAAACTTGTGTGATTTGTCATTTGACGACACACCTGCAGACCCAGGGAATGCTTTGTCAAAGCATAATACGTTTGATTTTGAGGATAATGATTCCATAGATAATACTGCTAACGTGGCTTGGGAAGAATAAATTTTGTTGACTTTTGCTTGTTTGTGGCTCGTGAGGTGTCGTAGAGAGCAATCAAAGAAAAAACAGAGTGTAATAAGAAAAGTTGGGAGGTAGGGATTGGTTGTATATTATCGATATCTACAAGGATTTGTCGTGTAGAAAAGATATTATCTATCGTGCGATAGGTTTTATCTGTTGGAACAAAATAGTTTAAGCATTATCTTTGCATCGACAAATATAATAATTCATTTAATAAGAAAATAATATGGAACCAATTATCAATCAACACGCACCCGAATTCTGCGTGCAGGCATTCCAAAATGGTGAGTTCAAAACCGTTTCAAACAAAGATATCGAAGGCAAATGGGCTTTGTTCTTCTTCTACCCAGCTGACTTTACGTTTGTTTGTCCTACTGAGTTAGAGGACCTTGCAGACAAGTATGAGCAGTTGAAAGAGATGGGTGTAGAGGTATTCTCAGTCAGCACAGATACTCATTTCGTGCACAAGGCATGGCATGATGCTTCAGAAACCATCAAGAAAATCAAGTATACGATGCTCGGTGACCCAACAGGTAGCTTGAGCCGTGGCTTTGGTGTGTATAAAGAAGATGAGGGATTGGCTTATCGTGGTACTTTCCTCGTAAACCCAGAAGGACTGATTAAGGTAGCAGAGATTCAGGATAATAACATCGGACGCAATGCCGATGAGCTTGTAAGAAAGGTAGAAGCTGCCCAGTTTGTAGCCACTCACAATGGTGAAGTGTGTCCAGCAAAGTGGAAGAAGGGTGGAAAGACCTTGAAGCCAAGTATTGATTTGGTTGGAAAAATCTAATTCATTTATCAATCTTGTGCAATAGCTTTTCTTTCGAATGATTTCGAAAACTTATTGACGTAGTGTGTCAATACAAGATTATTCATTTGTTTGTGGCTCGAATGGTGCATGTAAGGCAATCATTTTGAGCCACATTCTTTTTTGTTTTTGTATGCTCCAAGTCAGGAGGTTGATTTGCCGTTGTTCTTTATAGCGCATGAAAGTGATGGCAAAACAAGTTTCATCCAAAAAGTGTTTTCCCTTCGGGTCTTTTGTAAACGCAGGCAGATGGGGGCGCAATTACTATCTTATTGCCGTGAGTTTTCATTCATTTTGGCGCATGTTTTCATAGCTTTTAAAATACCATGTCGTAAGGTCCTCGTCATCAAAGAGATGCCGCTGCCTTGTGCTTTCCTCCAGAAGGGAAAAAGTTTTGGACAATAAAAAAGCATCAGAGCCAAGCCCTGATGCTTCTTTTGAATGAATGGTATGCTCAAATATTAGTGAGATGTAACCATATTATAGTAGTCTTGCGGATTTGCCCAGAAGAGTTTCGTGTAATAACCCGTTGGCTCTTTATACTTCTTTGCAATGACAGCCTGAACGTTTTCGGCGTTGTAGGTGAGTTCATCACTGGTATAAGGCAGACGATGTGCAGGCGTTGGATAGCTGCTTGCCTGTGCATCGGTGGCGAAAGTAACCTTTGGGAAGCCCGTGCGGCGTACCACATTCCATGCTTCCAACTCATTAGTGAAGCTGAAGTTCAACCACAATTGTGTTGCAACAACCTTCTCACTTCCATCCCAAATGTTGTTAGCATAAGCGATAGCCTGTGCTTCTGTAGGTAGTTTTGTCACACGTTTGCCACCATAACTATCGTTGAAATGTGTAGCATCAACAGCCTTGTAGAGGGTGCTCTTGGTTTTAAGATTCTTGTAATATTCGAATGATTGTGCCACACCTTGAACGAAACACTCCTTAGCCTTGGTTGCATTTGCTGCCACACCATAGCCATTCAAGTAACATTCTGCCTTGCTTAAACTAACTTCAGCAGCATTGATCCAGCTGAAGGTTAGATGCTCATTACCTTGATAAGTAGCCCAACCTTGCACAGCTTGTGAGTCAATCACGCAGTAGTAATTAGCGCTCTTGATTCCCAAACTCTGATAAACCTTGATACTGTCTGTAGCTAAATCAGAGATTTCTGTGCTGCTCTTGCTGACGTCATAAGCCACATATCGTCCCATAGGATTAGGGTCATAGATGAGTGGCAAGCGTGGGTCGGTGTTGGCATTAGGGTAGCCATTGGCGCCAACATTCATTGCATCGAGCATTGTTTGAGAGCCAGAACAGTTGCCATTACCGCTAAGTGCCTGAGAAACGCTCTTGCCATAATTGAATTCATCGGTTTGAGTATCGGCAGCGACGCCTTGATTTTGGCTGTTGTCGTCAATCAAAGGATAGGTTGAAGGATTCTCCAATATTTCCTTGATTGCAGCCTTTGCATCGCTGACACATTCGCCATGGGTAGCTAAGTGAAGGGCAATGCGGAGACGAAGTGAGTTTACATAGCGTTGCCAAATGTCTGCTTTTCCATCAGCAACTGTGAAGTCTTGGCGCTTCAATGATGCCAAACCAGTGGCATTGAGATTGCCCGCGGCGAAATAATCACCTACTTCTTTCAAGTCTTTAGAATCGTTTTGTAGGTTTCTACATCGCTATCGAATACATCTTTTGCCTTGGCGTCTGCATAGTTACTTGTTTTCCATATTGTCGAAGCACCAGTATAGGGTACATCTCCCCATATAGAAAGCATCTCATGGAGTTGTGCTTGCATGATGGTTCGACCGAGCAAGAGGAATATTTTGTTTGAAGGCTGCTGAGCTTCTTCAAGCTTATTGTAGTTGTCTTCAAGCAAACGATACTGTGTTAGCATGTCATAAAAGTTCTGCCAACGCGTGTTATAATATCCTTCACTGGCTCCTCTGAATCGGCCACGACTATTGGCATTTCCAATAACTCCAGAGTAAAAGCCTGATGTTGTCGATTGAACATAATAGCGATAGTACGCGGGATTCATCCAATTATTGCCTTTATAGAGGATTCCAGTAAATACCTGTGGCACGCCAACGGTTGAGGTTTTACTCGGATCTTCGTATTTAGAATTGAATGAAGAATCGCTACACGACACTGCAGTCAATAGTGTAAGCCCTGCTAAGGCTAATCCAAATATCTTTTTCATATTGTTACTTTATTTACTATATTCATATTAGAAGTTTGCACGAAGCGTTAAACCGAACGAACGAGAAGTGGCTGTTGTTCCGCCAATCTGTGCCTGATAGACCCAGTTTGTACCATCCGTTGCCTCTGCATCAAACAGTTTCAAGCTGCGATAGAGATAGAATGGATTGCGTACGTAGGCTGCAATTGTGAGATTGTTGCAATGGAATTTCTTCGTAAGTAGCTTTGGAAGTGTGTATGCAAATGTTATCTCGCGGCACTTCACATAGCTGTTCTTTTGAATTGCATCGGCATAACTCTGAGTGGCACCTGTGCCCCATCCGTATTGACTATCATTCACTTCGAACTGTGTTACTACGACATCATTCGGTGTTCCGTCTTCTTTTACACCCTTCTGAATAAGTCCGTTGTCCCATACATAGTGGCCATTTATCTTGGTTTCTCCACGCTTATAGTTAGGTACATCAGATGGTTTTACAACATGGATAGAAGTCTTATCTTCAGCCTTGTCAGTGTCACTGTAGTAATAAATGCCACCTGTTGCAGCATCACGAACACCAACTGCATCGGTGATATTACCTGCATCCATCATATATTGCCATGGCAAGTTGAGTACATCTCCACCGATACGGAAGTCAAAGTTGAATGTAAGTGCAAAGTTCTTATAACTTAACATACCACCGAAACCACCTGTAGCCTTAGGCATCGCATTGCCAACTTTGTGACGTACAGACGTATCTGTGATGTAAAGACCATTGGCTCCAACAAGTTTGTTGCCTTTATCGTCTGTCTTATATGTGTATGCATACCAGTCACCCATAGCCTCTCCAACGTGTGATTCTAAGCTTGCTGCACCATTATCACATGTCATGTGTGACAATACATCGAGGCCATCGGCGAGCTTCTTCACCTTGTTTCGGTTGAAGGCGGTATTGAAATTCAAGTCTAATCTCCAGTCTTTGTCAAGAGAGGTGTACCATAAAGGCTGATTTCTAAACCGGTATTGGTCAACTCACCCACGTTCATCAACATGCTTTTTGCACCCATTGATGAAGCCGAAGTGGTTGTAAGAATCTGGTCTTTAATGTCATTGTAGTAGTAGCTTAGCTCCATTCCAAGTCGGTTATTGAGCCATTTGTTCTCAAGACCGAGTTCATATTCATGCTTACGTTCAGGCTTAATGCTTTCATTACCGATATTGGTTGGTACGAAGTTATAAGTGTAAGTGCTCGACCGAGTGATAGTTCCTTGGCTGAAAGCCATATTGGCTAAGTAGATAGAAGGAGCATTACCTACAACGCCATAAGATAGGCGAAGCTTTCCATAATCCCACCAAGTAGGTTTCTTTTCCTTTAATAACTCTGTATAAATAACGCTACCACTGACTGAAGGATAATAGAAGGTGTTGTTTCCTTTCTTAAGGGTTGAAGTCTTTTCTTGGCGGATTGTACCTTCAAGATAGAGCCAACTGTCATAACCATAGCTTCCGGTGAGGAAGAGACCTGTGCGAAGTTGATCTTGTTTATCCATGTCGGCACCCTTTGTTCCCACTGAAGCGTTGAGGTTGAACCAGTTTTCTTGTGTCAAACCTTGATTCGTTCGAACAGCTGAAATGTAGTAATCTTCACGACGACCTGTCCATCCTGCACTGGCTGTTATGTTATGTTTCAGGTTGAAAGTCTTGTCATAAGTCAGCATGATATCACCGTAATAGATGCGATAACGGCTGTTAGAAAGCTTGTAAACATCATCATATTGGCCGTTGGTAGAGAATGAATGTGCATTTGAAGTATATTCTTTATTCTCTATCTTTTCAGTCGTCATGTCTGTTGCTATGCGTCCACTGAGCGTAAGACCATCCATGATTTTCCAAGTAGGATTAACGGCTCCCATGAATCGTTCGTGGTTAACGAACTCATTGTTACGGAATACTTTCCAGAAATATTCACTGATAAGAGAGGTTGAACCCATAGGACTATACAAGAAAGTCTCGTCAGGTGTCATCGTGTTTGGTGAGCCACCATTAATCTGAGCAACGCCATTCAGGTAGCCAAGACTGGTGACTGTGTGGTCGCGGATATAGGCAATATCTGTAAATCCGCCAAACATTCCCGAGTAGTTATTGGTTAATCGGCTGATACGATAAGGTCTATTCTTGATGCGTTGAGGTTGATAACTTACTGAGTAGTTGAGTTTGATGTCGTTGGTAACGTCGAAAGCTCCCGTCAAGTTAAAGTTATGACGGCTGTTTTCAGAGTTATACTGCATCGAACGAGTTTGATTATATGTATAAGAGAAACGCACATTGTTACGTTCTGTGCCGTTTGTTATCGCAATGTTATAGTTCTGATTCACACCCGTACGGAAGATATCACCCCATTGGTTGTGGTCGATTGGACTATAATTACGTGTAGTTCCATCGAAATAGGTTATTGATTTACTTGAATCATAGGCTGGACCATAGCTGTAAATTGTAGGGCGTGGTGTTGTAATTGTATTGCTGCACGGTCCTTATATATCTTGCGTAATCCCGTAACGGCTTCTTCTCCATCGCCTAATGCCCAGTTATCATAGCCGGGACCAAACTTCTTTTGGATGTCGGGCATATATGCAACCTTGTCAAAACCAATGCTTGCATTGAAGTCAATGTGAGTGCCTGTGCCTCTTGATGCGGTTTTCGTGGTGATCATAATAACACCATTTGCGGCCTCAGAACCATAGAGAGCAGACGCTGCAGCGCCTTTCAAGATAGAGATATTCTCAATGTCTTCGGGGTTGATGTCTACCAAGCCATTGGCTGCAATACGCTGGTTTGACCAATAGTCATTGTTGTTTACATTACCATTGTGAATTGGAACACCATCTAATACCAATAGCGGTTGGGTGTTACCTGTGATAGATGACAAACCACGTACAGAGACAGAGATGGCTGAATTGCCTCCAGGCGCGGTCTGAATCCTTACACCTGAGGCCTTACCATATAGACCTGTGGCAATGCTTGGAGAGCCTGTACGGTTCAAATCGGCTGCTCCAATGGAGCTTACTGCGTAACCTAACTTCTTGGAATCTTTCTTAATACCAAGTGCAGTCACTACAACTTCATCAATGTTCTGGCTTCCTTCGTCCATGACAACATCGATATTCTTCCGGCCTTTCACGTCAATGGCCTTTGTAGAGAACCCGATGTAGCTGAACTCCAACGTTGATGAAGCCGCACATTTGATAGTATAGTTGCCATCAACATCAGTGACTCCGCCTGAAGATGTGCCTAAAATCTTCACTGTAGCACCTGCAATAGGCTCGCCGGCCTGGTCTTTTACACAGCCCTTCACCACGAAATTCTGAGCATAGGTGACGACTGTGAACAAGAGAAACAAGGCCATCAAAGATATTCTCTGAATACTTTGATAAAAACATTTCGATTGTTTCATCTGAATAATAGGTTTAGAGTTTTGCATATTGTATATAGCGTTAAAAAATTGTCTGTGGTCAATGAAACTTTATTGTCGCACGAACGATAAACTCATTTGAGTCAAATCGTGTGCTAAAGTCCTTCATTTCATAACGTGTTTTGCGTGTAATGGTGTTGTGTTATAGGTTTAATTGCAAGGCGAAAGGTTCAGCTTTCATCCCTTCTGGCAGTTTAACGGTTACCTTCCCATCGTTGGTTTTTGTCATTTTTAGCCTCTTGTTTACTCCAAGGAGCATAACACTTTTGGGAACATTGGTATGCCATGACAGGGTCGATGGCATTTCTTCGCCGTCTGGAAGGGCGTAGATGGCATAGCGTTGACGCCCATTTTTATCGGCTGTAAACCACAACTTTCCTTCCTGATAATAGGGTGTTGGCACTGTGTTATAAATGGCTTTGCCATAGCATTTCAGCCATTGTCCAATACTATCCAACCTACATGCTGCTTCTTTTTGAATGCGTCCGTCTGCCGTAGGCCCAACGCCAAGCACAAGGTTTCCGCCTTTTGCTACAACCTCTACTAAGGTGTTGATGACCTTTGTCGCCGACTTCCAAACAGGATTCTTTACCCATCCCCAATCGTTTGACAGCGGAATACAACTTTCCCAAGGGTAGTTGAGTTGCTGTTCAGGAATGGTTCGTTCGGGGGTTTGATAGTTTTCATAAGGTCCATGAATGGTTCTGTCAACGATAATCAAGCCCGGTTGCAGTGCTCTTGCACGCGAAGCAATGTGTGGCATGTTGATATCTTGCCCGTTTTCCTTGCATACCCATCCGCCATCGAGCCACAGAATATCCACCTTTCCATAGTCTCGCAGCAACTCTTCTGTCTGGGCATAGACAAAGTTCTTAAAGCGGTTCCAGCGCCAGGGCCATTGCTTGATGTCATAGTTAACATTGCGTCCGCGTTTAATGGGATAGACATCCCACCAATAATCCTGTGAATGCCAGTCGGGTTTAGAGTAATATTCGCCCACCATAAAGCCTTTGTTGCGGAAAGCTTGAAGCACATAGCGCAGTACATCGCGTTTAGGATTGTCGCGAAAAGCATGTTGGGCTATCGTGAAATCGGTTTGTTTAGAGTCATACATGCAGAAACCATCATGATGTTTTGTTGTGAACAGCATGTATTTCATCCCTGCATTATCGAATGTTGAGGCCCATTGCTCGGGGTCAAACTTTGTGGGATTGAACGTGTTGGATAGGCCCCAATACCATGCTTTGTATTGATCGTAGGTCTTTGTTGTGTCGCGTGTAATCCAGTTTCATCGCAAATAGACCACGATTCCACAATACCTGGAACAGCATAAAGCCCCCAATGGATGAGCACTCCAAACTTTAAGTCTTGCCATTGCTTTAGTTTCTTCACCACAAGAGGGTCTGTTGGCCACTCATAGGTTTGCGAACGCTCATATACATCGCCTTGTGCAAAGGCACCATGTGCACTGATGAGCATTGCAATGGCACAGATTATTTTCTTCAAATTCATTGTCATTCTTATTTATATGAGGTTGAAAGTGTCTCAGCTTCGGTCTGTATGACGGCATGAAGTGGTAGCTTGTTTGACGCGCCTCCTATGCCGATGTCAATAGACCGAGCTTCAACAACGGGCTGCATCTCGGTATTAATGAGGGAGAAATCTTTGGGTTCAAGATCGAAGGTGACGCATTTTGTCTGTCCTTTGGGGATAAAAATGCGCTTGAAGTGCTTCAATTGAAGCAATGGTTGCACTACACTTGCCACCTGATCATGCGTGTAAAGTTGTGCCACTTCCTCACCATCCGTGTCGCCAGTATTGGTGATTTCAAACGAGATACGATAGGCGTTTCGCCCTGTTTTCTCGGTCTTCATCTTGTCATAGCTGAAAGTTGTGTAGCTCAGTCCATAGCCAAACGGATATAAGGGAGCTGCACTCATCTCCACATAGTCATGGGGTGAGGGCATGCGTTTATTGTAGTAACAAGGGAGTTGGCCTACACCGAGGGGCACACTGATAGGCAATCGTCCCGCAGGATTAATGTCTCCGAAGAGTACATCGGCTATCGCTTGCCCACCTTCTTGGCCGGGATAGTAGGCTGTTAGCAAGGCGTCAGCGTGTGTTGCCGCCCAGTTTTTCTGTAAAGGACGGCCTTCTATATAGACAATGACAAGCGGTTTGCCTGTCTTTTTGACGGCTTTCAGCAACTCTTCCTGGCGTCCTGTCAAGGTCAACGATGCACGATCATAGCCTTCTCCCGATTCCATGTCACTCACAGTTGAGGCATTTACCGTTGCCGCCCCAGTCGCTTGATAATCTGTTTTGAAGTCACGTGCCACTCGAACCTCCTACAACAGCAACGACAACATCGGCCCATTTTGCAGCTGCAACGGCTTCATCAATGTTGCTGTTTGCCGTGTCTCGGATGGCACATCCTTTCACATAGCGAAGCTGTGCCGCAGGAATCTTTGTCTGAAGTCCCATCAACACCGTCTTCACATGCCCTTCTTGTTGCGGTGCAGTGTAGTCACCGAGCATGTTATATACGTTGTTTGCGTTCGGTCCTACTAAGGCAATTTTGGCCTTTCTCTGTAGCGGCAGGCACTGATTTGAGTTTCCAACAACGTGATGAGTTGTTGGGCGGCCTTCAAAGCCAAGGCTTTGTCGGTCTCGTTATCAATCGTTTTTGCCTCCGCGGCATTGACATAAGGGTGTTCAAAGAGTCCCATCTCAAACTTCATGCGTAGCACTCGCGCGCAAGCTGAATCGATATCATGCTCTGTTATCCATCCTTTCTCTAAGGCTTCTGGCAGTAGTGCATAAGCGCGTCCACCCAAATCTACGTCTACTCCGGCTTTTAATGCCATCCCACCTGCCTCTGCCAAGGTGTGCGTTACATGGTGGGTGTGCCACAATCCGTCAATACTATAGAGGTCAGAAAGCACAAATCCCGAGAAGTTCCAACGTTTCCTTAGCACGTCATCATAAAGCCATCGGTTGCCCGTTGAAGGCACTCCATCCAGTGAATTATAGGAAGTCATGACCGAAGTTGCCCCAGCTTGTATCGCTTTCTCAAATGGAAGTAAGAAGTTTTGGCATACATCTCGCAGTCCACCTACCGTCTGACAGCCATTTTGTCCGCCTTCGGTTGTGCCGTAACCCACAAAGTGTTTCAACGTGGGTATTGTCGCATGGGGTTGTGAATGCTTGCCTCCGCCGAATCCTTTAACCATAGATGCACCGATAACGGCAGTCAAAACAGGGTCTTCTCCCATACATTCTTCCACACGAGACCAACGTGGATCGCGCGTCAAATCAAGTACAGGACCGAAGCTAATATGTGCTCCTTGTTGTCTGATTTGACGCGCGATGCATTGTCCTATGGCTTCAGCGAGCGTATTGTTCCATGTGGCTGCCAACCCTAATCCCGTTGGAAATACCGTTGTTCCGATAGCCATGTGCCCATGAGGTGCCTCTTCTGCCAAGAACAAGGGTATGCCAAGACGTGTGTTTTGAATGGCATATTGCTGCAGTTTGTTGGCAGTTTGCGCTGCCAGATAAGGCGTTAATCCGTTTTCTAAGCTCTTCTTTGTCCAAGGATCAGCGCGGAAAGTGGCCCATAGCATACCGATTTTACCTTCTGCAATGTCTTTCTTGAACGTGTCGGAAAGTTCAATCTGTTGTCGATTTCGAATGTAGTAGTCCCATGCCAGCATACACCTTAGCTGGCCGATTTTCTCGTCTAATGTCATGCGACGAAGCAAATCAGTCACTCGTTGGGCTGTCGGCAGCTTCTCATTTTGATAGGGGAAGTGTCCTTTTGCTTTCAGGTTTAAGCATAAACCACAAGCCATAAGCAGCAGAACGGTGACTTTGCATCGTGCGATTTTCATAATGTTGATTTGTGTTTTGATAGTTCTCAGCGAATTTAAAGTGTAAACAAGAGATTTAGAGAGTGTGACTTTTGGGACTACCTACATTGCCATTGTCATGTTTTTTGTGCCATGCAATGGACTTGATATTGGTTCATGACGTCATGATTCATGCGGTCATGGATTGTTTTTTTCTTTGGTTTATAGGTCATTCAATCATGAATTGATAGTTTATTCATGGTGTGCTTCCCAATGACGGATAACGATCTGTGTCTTCTGATAGCGTTCATGGTCAGACAAAGTGCGTTGAACATAGGTGGAAATGCACACAACTATTTCGGTGGTAAAGTAGTAATAAGTTTTGATAAAAGCAAGTTTTTGTTTTAATTATTTAATAAATTTTGTGTTTTCACTTTTTTGTTATCGGCTGTGTTGCGTTATTTCATGGGTAAAAGAGGCCGTAACAGCGATGCAGATTTTGACTTTTCTTATCGTGATTTGAATGTCATGGGCTTATGGGTTGCCCCATTTCAAAAGTTTGTTGTTTTCATGTTATGGCTCATGGGATTAGCGATGAATGAAAGAAGAAAAATCCTTTGTTTCGTGCTTTGTTTTTGTTTTCCTGTTATGGTTAGGTTATTTGTGGAGTGATTTGTGGCATTTTACCGCATGATTTGCGTCATTTCGTCGCGTTATTCATGCCATATTACGGCATAATTTGTGTGAGATTGTTTTTTCATTCCTTTCCATTGAAAGAATGTTCTATATTATAAGGTAGGAAGATAAAATGCAATCCGCGCCACACCTACTTTGGAGGTGCAGCGCGGATAGTTTCTTTTCAGGCGTTATCTTGCCATGACATAGCGGTGGAGAGTAGTGCGAACGCTGCCCTTTCCGGCAAAGAGCGCTTTAACAGCTGCCTCAATCTGTGGCCCAAATCCAGCCTCATAAAGGTCTAATCCAAAGATATCTTTGCGGCTGAAGAGTGCTTTCAAACAGCTGAAATCTTGGTTCTCATGACCTATTTCAAGTGGGGACACCATGGCTTGAAGTTCATTTAACAATGGATCGGGAGAGGGATTGAAAGGTTTTCCCTCGTCATCTATGCCCTTCAAATAGCGTGCATAAGCAGCCAATACCAATGGAATCAAGACGAGATTTGACCTATCTAAGCCGCGCTTGATATACTTTTTGATTGTCTCACCGAAGCGAATGGCTAACTTTTGTGACGTATCCATGGCGATGCGTTGAGGCGTATCGGGCATGAACGGATTAGGCAATCGCTTGTTGATAAATACACCTATGAACTCATAAGGATTGAGAATGCCCGGATCAACGACTACGGGCATGGCCTCGATATAGCCAATTTTCTGAATCAAACAACGGATATCAGGGTCTGCTATCTCTGCAGAGATGAGGTCATAGCCTAACAAACAGCCGAAGATAGCCATGGCAGTGTGAAGTGGGTTGAGGCAGGTGGTGACCTTCATCGTCTCTACCTTATCGACTGTTTCACGCGAAGTGAACAGCACTCCGCCAAGATCAAGGGGCGGACGGCCATTGGTATAGTGGTCTTCTACAATGAGATATTGAGTTTCTTCGGCATTAACGAAAGGCGCAGTAAACGTGTGTCGTGCCGTTTCTATATAGTCGTTGTCTTCAAATCCATCAGCTTCTAACAGCGCTTTCACCTTTGCATGTGGGCGAGGAGTAATCTTATCAATCATCGACCAGGGGAAAGTGACTTTGCTTTCATCCTTTAAGTAGTCGACAAAGTCCATGGAAACGTGACCATCTTTGGCCCAACGTTCGGCATAAGCGAATACACCTGCTTGGAGTTTACTACCATTATGTGAGCAGTTATCCATGCTTTGGAGCGTTACTGGCAGTCTTCCGGCTTTGTAACGTGCGTGGAGTAGGGCGGTGACCTTACCCAAAGCAAACTGTGGGTTCAGCCCACGTACAAGGTCGTCTTCATTGAAGTTATAGCCTTTCTCCGTGATGGTGAACGATACTAACTGCAGGGTTGGGTTGCAGAAGATGTCAATCAGTCGTTTCCAATCAGGCAGTTGAGGGTCTGCTTTGAGGGCTTCGGTAACACTGGCGATAACCTTTTTTTCAATTGTTCCCGTGGATTTCAGACTTACCAACAATGAAAGATTGTCGTAAGGTGTATAGGCTTTGTCGATAACTTCATTGTCGAAGGTCTCAGCAACAATGACTCCGCGGTCATATTTGCCTGAGTTTAGGGCCTCGTTGAGTAGTGCTGCTGGGAAGGCTCGAAAGATATTACCGCCTCCGAAGTGTATCCATGTAGGCTCTTCAAAGGTCTTTTGGCGAACGGCTTGAATGTCAAAGCGAGGTAGTTCGTAGCCCTTGTTCTCCCATTCTGCGGCATTGTAGTGACTATTTAATAGCGTTGTTAGTCTCATGATGATAGAAATTTTGAAGTTAATCGAAGAATCCCGGTTGATGATAACTTATGCCTTGTTCGTTATCTACCGTTGCAATGACGCCTTGAAGCTGTCCCATGGCAAACATACGGCCTAAGAAACTATAGCCCGCATTATAGCCTTTATCTTCATCTCCAAGCATAGTCATGCCATGATCTACGCGCATCGGCAGTCTCGCAACATGGGGATTGTCTCGCCGTTGCTGTTCTTCTTGCTCGAAAACACGGCATAATTCAATGAGGTTTGCCCTGCCTCCGAGGTGACTTGCCTCTGTAAAGTCGCCATTGGGGAACACATAACAGCTGCGCAAATGCACGAACCAAGTGCGATTAGCGTATTTTCTTGCAAGCTCAGGGAGGTTGTTTTGTGCACCCGCTGAAAGGCTTCCGGCACAGAAAGTCAGGCCGTTGTGCTTGTCGTTAACTGCATTCAAGAACCATTTTATATCGTCATCGCACGTTACAATGCGTGGAAGTCCGAGGACTTGAAAGGGTGGATCGTCGGGATGTACACACATATACATGTCACCTTCGTTGCAAACGGGCATGATGGCACTAAGGAAATAGCGCATGTTTTCACGTAGTTGGTCTTTACTTATGCCGTCATAGAGGGCAAGAAGTTTGCGGAATAGTGCAACAGGATGCTTGTCACCTTCTTTGAAATTGCCACTAACAAAGCCCTGAGTCTTAATGACTATGTTCTCAACAAGGGCGTGATCTTTCTCTGGTGTCATTGTCTTGGCCAATGCATCGACCTCTTTGAGGATGTCACGCCCATTGGGTTTGCCATCAGGACCAAGCACTTTAAAGGCTGCCCAGCTCTCTTTTGCCCCCTCACGCTTAAGGATATGAATGTCGAAATAAGCAAATTCGGGGATAGAAAAGTAAAGATTGCTGCTGCCGTTTGGGTTTTCATGCAACAAGTTTGTACGTGCCCAATCGAGCACAGCATAAAGTTATAGCAGACGATATGAATGCCTTCAGCAGACAGATTGCGTAGACTCTCCTTGTAAACTTCAATCTGTTGGTCGCGATCTGGGCCTCCATACTTGATGGTTTCAGTCACAGGAAGAGACTCTACGACGCTCCAGCGCATGCCAAAGCTTTCAATGTAGGTTTTAAGTTCATGGATTTTCTCTCGTGTCCACACTTGACCCAGTGGCACATCATGTAGGGCTGTGACAATACCTTCAACGCCAATCTCTTTCAACATGGCAAGGGTTATCTTGTCATTTTTGCCAAACCATCTCCAGGTTCTTTCCATATTATTTTAGGTTTAACGTAATAATATCTTTATTTTTCATTGATTAAAGCACAAAGATAGCTCTTTTTGATTTAATCAAAGATTATTTCATGGATTATTTATGCTTACAAAATGGGTGTGGTTTTCAATGAGAAGGTGGTATAACAAAAATGAGTTTAAAGGCGCATGTGGTGCACCTTTAAACTCAATCTGTAGCGACAGGGCTCTCCCATCCATCGTAATCACCGCCAGCTGCCTCTGCCGTGTCTAATAGATATGAGGTGACATGGTGGATGTTATTGGGCACATCTTCGCGTGAAACGCTAATCATTACGGGATATTCTTCAGTCTTTTCATACCGCTGTGAAGTCTTTTTAAATCCTTCTTTCTCAACAACTGTGATGAAATTCTGGGCAGAATCTTCATTCTTAAAGAAGATATAATGATCTATTGGGCGTGACTTGTTGGAATTATCATGGTGTTCTTGCAGTGTCTGTAATACCTTGTTGTTCTGTATTTCCTGCATAGCATACTTGTCAGGATATAGCGTTCCAAAGTAAGTTTCCCATGCTTTGTCTTCGTTTTCAGTGAGTTTGAACTCGTAATCTGGGAATAACTTTTTCAGCTTTCCAATGAGTTTGTTTCCTACATCGCCTGCTTTCTTCACATAAAGATAAAGTTTAAGCGATTATTCCATTTGACTAAACCCGCATCAATGGCATCAACTTGCTTCAGCAATTCAATGAAAGCATCTTCTATTTTCCAAAGCGTCGTGTTTTCTTCTTGGCTTGGTAATCCGCTTTCTGTAGTCTCTTTGCAACATACTGACAATTGAATCCGGTGATGATATCCATTGTAAGGGGCGTTGTTATAGAGTGCCAGGTTGACGCGGGTAATAGCAGGTTTCTTCTCAAGATCTTGCATATACATGCCCCAGTCCTCTGGTACTTTAGAGTGGATAATGTTTTTTAGAAGTGTCATTTTATATTTGTTGTTGAGTGATTGTGCTTGTTATGTCATTGAATTTGCATCCAACACACACTAACAATTTATTTAATTTTAGATTTCGCAAAGTTAGTTGATTGCATTGTAATTTGCAAATTAAAGCGTAAGAAAAATTAAATTGAAGTATAGGATATTTGCAATTGCGTTATGTTTCATTCAAAATTATCTCTTTTTTTATACCAAAATTGGTCTGAATGGTCACCTGGTTATGAATATATTCGATTGTAAATATAATGTCTTGTGAATCATTTGAAACAATAAATCATGTTGAATCGCGTTTTTTTTGATATGAAATGGACCTCTCATCTGCGTCAAATACGCATTTTGTTCATTATTATTGCCATGATGATAGCCTTGGCTTCTCTGGTCGTTTCGCATCTTTTGGTCAGCGATTTGGCCAAAGAAGAGACTGCGCGTATGGAGGTTTGGGCCGAAGCAATGCGCTCGTTGAATGCGGCAGATGAGCATACTGACCTCTCGTTGGTACTGAAAGTAATCAACGAAAATCATACTATTCCAGTAATAGTCATGACCCATCAGGGGAAGATTCAAACCTATCGGAATGTGGATTTGAAAGGAAAAACGCGCAAAGACAGCCTTAACGACGCTATCAGTCAAGCCAAAAGGATGCGTGACGAGGGGCATGTTATTCGTATTTTGTTAGATAAGCATCGCGAATATATAGATGTTTGTTATGACGAATCATTGCTGTTGCGTCGACTTTCATGGTATCCTTATGTGCAACTGAGTGTGGTTTTGCTCTTCGTTTGCCTTGCCCTGTTTGCCCTGTTGACGCTAAAACGCGCCGAACAAAACCGTGTTTGGGTAGGGTTGAGCAAGGAAACGGCACATCAACTCGGTTCACCCATCTCAAGTTTAATGGCTTGGATGGAAATCATGAAAGAGAGTTATCCTGATGATTTGTTGCTGCCTGAGATGGAAAATGATGTGAAACGACTGCAGCTTGTGGCTGATCGTTTCTCGAAAATAGGCTCACAACCCACGCTCGAAGCCACGGACTTGATGGCTGTGTTGCGCCGAGTTATGGCCTATATGCAAAGCAGAACGTCGCACACGGTAGTCATGACACTTCATGAGTCGAATGAAAAGGTGATGGCAAACCTTAATGTTTCGCTCTTTGAATGGGTCATAGAAAATCTTTGTAAGAATGCCGTTGATGCCATGGAAGGCTGTAATGGGCGCATCGATATTAGTGTTTCAGAAGGTGAACGAACGATAATCATCGACTTAACAGATACGGGAAAGGGTATTCGAAAAAAGGATTTGAAGAATGTTTTTAGGCCAGGTTTTACAACAAAGAAACGCGGATGGGGACTTGGTTTGTCGCTAACTCAACGGATTGTTGAGGACTATCATCGCGGAAAAATATTCATTAAGCACTCTGAAGTGGGGCAGGGCACAACGTTCCGCATCACACTTCCACGGCCTTAAACACACAAATCATTTTGTCCTTCATCACAAATCCCTTTTTGAAGTCCTTTCTCATGCTTTCTCATCTCATTCATTTTACCTTGTAATTTGATGCTCTTTGTCTTGTGTTTTGACTGATTTCACGGCGTGATTTGATTCATATTATTTTGCTCTTTAATGGGGTGGAAAATGTGTTTGATTGTAGATTTATGAGTAGAATTATGTTCTTTTTGATGAAGAATGTGATGCATATAGTTTCAATCAAGACGAAAGGACATGGGAAAAGTTATATTCATAGAGGATGAAAACCTATTGTTGAGGAGAAAGAATAAGGTGCATCGTTGAGTATTATAAAAAAATAAATTATTATCTTTGCAATGCGTATGAGATAACGTTTTGCCGTTATTGCTGTGAGAAATGAAATGCCTTTATGTGACGCAATCATAGGAGATAATCTAATAGGTATAGCAAATTGCATGCTGAGGCTAATTCATGTAGTGGCTGATTATAAATGATTCTATCAAAAAAATATATTAAACTTTGCGATGAAAAATATTCAAATCATAGAAAAACCAAAAGGAACATACAGCTGTGATATAGGAATCAGTGTGGATGAATGGCAGGAAATATTGACTAATCCCCAAATAACAACAGAGAATTATCGTGAGGCTTTGTTGGCTTTCTATCGTGAACCAGAACATAAAGCCAATACTATTATAGATTATGTTGAGGATATATAAAAACCAAAGGAAATGAAAATATCGAAGTATCAAGCATATATTGATTTGTTGAAGCAAATACATAATCTCGTGCTTACAGGTGCTCCAGGTACGGGGAAGACTCATATGGCTCGGGAAATTGCAAAAGAAATGGGTGCCGAAAGCGTGTTTGTGCAGTTTCATCCGTCTTATGATTATACGGATTTTGTAGAGGGTTTGCGCCCAATTGATAATGGAGAAGGGCATATAGTCTTTGAAAGAAAGGATGGAGTCTTTAAGGAATTTTGTCGTAAGGCAGTGCAAAACCTGATAGATTCTTCAAAGAGTGTTGAAGAACTTAGTGATGAAACGTATTGGAAGATGCTATTAGAGGAGTTTGTAAATGATGCTATTGATAATGCCACAACATTCAAAACGGTGAATGGTTCCGAATTTGTTATTACAGGAATGACAGAAAGTTATGTCTCAATTCTTAATGAACAGAATGCTAAAGCATCAATACTTAACGTTAGTATACATGAGATATTAACTCTGTTGTTCAATGAAATTACGCTTGAATATGTGCGTGATATTCGAAGATATTTCGGCAGAATGTTTGGTACACAGGCTGATTCTTATACATTTGTTATTGTAAAAAAGATAAGAGAAAAACATCAAAGTGCAAGCGCAAACAAGGTTAATCAGAGGCATAGTAGTAGGATACAAGAACGAGATTACGTGTTTATTATTGATGAAATCAATCGTGGTGAGGCTTCAAAAATATTCGGAGAATTGTTTTATGCCATTGATCCTGGTTATAGAGATGATAAGGATAATCCCGTTCAGACGCAGTATCAGAATCTTATTCCAACGTCAGATGTATTTGCAAAAGGCTTCTATGTGCCAAGAAATGTCTATATCCTTGCAACAATGAATGACATAGATCGATCTGTCGAAAGCATGGATTTGCGATGCGAAGAAGGTTTACTTGGAAAGAAATAAAACCTGAATGTACGGAAGATATGTTGGATAATCTTGGACAATCTTTGGCTGATAGCGCAAAAGAAACAATGCATAGACTGAATAATGAAATTGTAGCTACAGATGGTTTGGGTGCTGCTTATAGTGTAGGACCAGCCTATTTCATGAAGATAAAGGATTTAAAAGGAGATTTTTCTGCGCTGTGGAATATGAATATTGAACCTCTTTTGAGGGAATATTTGCGTGGTTTCAGAGCAATAGATGATATGATGGAGAAGTTCAGAAAAGCCTTTTTTAGAGAATGTTAGATGAGAAAGATGACTTCAGAAGATTTGGTTTATGCAGATAGAATTGACAGATAATAACAGTGTAAGTGCGAATAACCGATTCCAAAGGGATGATATTGCAGCGCTGTTCCCATTTGGTGATAAAACAATTGCTGAATTATGTCGTGATCATGAGCATTTGCTTGTGTTCCCTGAAAGCATAGAAGAATGTGATGATGAAATAGGAAATGGAACATTATATTCTATCCAAAACACAGATAATCCTGACGAAGTACGAGTTGTTACGGGTAATATTATGGGCTTTGTTGGTATTGGGAATATCAAACTTAAATCAAATCGCGGTTTGATTTGGGGCAGAATGACTATTTCTTACATTATATGTTACAGAAGGTTTTGGCACTAAACATGTTCGATTTTGATTTGAATAGCGGTGAAGAAGGACTCTCTGAACTCTTAATGTTGATGTTTCCTCATCTTCTCAAATCAGCCATACAGCAAGGTGTTTTCCGTCAATATCAATGTTATAATCATAATGATTCAAACGTGCATGGGAGTATAAATGTGAGCCAACACCTGCGAAACAATGTTCCATTCTCAGGGAGATTTGCTTATACAACGCATGAGTATAGCCGTGATAATGATGTTACTCAGTTGATAAGACATACTATAGAATTTATGCAGTCAACGCATTTTGGGCGATGTGTATTGTCTTCTTGTCGTGAAACTACAGAGAACATAAAGATGATAAAGCATTATACCACCTTATATAATAAGGTGGAACGAGCGGTTGTTATCAATCGAAATCTGAGATTGAAAAGCCATCCTTATTATACGAAATATCGCTCATTACAATTGCTTTGCATTCAAATATTGCGCATGGAAGAGGTGAAATATGGCGAAGATGATAATGAAATACATGGTGTTTTGTTTGATGGTGCATGGTTATGGGAGGAATATGTTGGCACACTTCTTAGAGATTGTCGGTTCATACATGCCGAAAATAGACTAAGAAAGAAAGGAATCGCTTTATTTACCGATGGTAGTGGGCTTCGTTATCCTGACTTTTATAATGGCGAAATGGTGTTGGATGCGAAGTATAAACGTTTGGAAGAGTGTAAAAGGGTTGCCGAAGTTGATCGTAATGACATTCATCAAATCATTACATATATGACAGCTTTGCACGTTAAGAGAGGTGGTTTTGTTGCTCCTTTGACAGCAAAGACAGCAGAATGTGTTACTGCTCACTTAAGAGATGGTATCTCAATGATAGGTATTTATGGTGTTCAGATTGCGACTTCTGCATCTTCTTATATTGAGTTTGTAGTCCAAATGCAACACCATGAAAGGACTTCTTGGCATCGATAGAATCATAAAAGATTATAATATGAATGATTTTAAAATAATAGATAAGGCGTTTTGAAGTTAGAGTAAGTCTTATAAATAAGATTTTTTTAACGCTTTCATTGGCAAATTTCAGAAAATATTTGTAACTTTGCAGCCCGTATGGCAAGTTCAGAAGCCTATAAAATAGACTTAAAAGCGTTGGAGGAAGGGCAGACAGTGCTTGAATTCGACTTAGATGATGCATTTTTTCAGTCACTTGAGACTGCTGAAGTGCAACATGGTTGTTTACATACTACGCTGGCAGTGAACCGCATTGGTGACTGCTTTGATTTGAATTTCCATACAGTTGGCAGCGTCGTTGTGCCATGTGATCTTTGTCTTGACGACATGGATCAACCCATTGAGGCAGACCAACGGATGGCTGTTAAGCTCGGAGATAGCTACTCAGAAGACGATGATCTTGTGACGGTGGCCGAGGAAGAAGGAATACTCGATGTCGCATGGTACGTCTATGAATCCATTGAACTCAATATCCCCATCAAGCATGTGCATGCACCTGGAAAATGCAACTCTGCGATGATACGGATGCTCGAGGAGCATTCTGCTACCCGAAGTAGTGGGAGTGATGATGAGACTACAATGGATCCGCGTTGGGAGCGTTATCCAATTTGAAATTAGACGAATAATAAAATTAAAGATTAAAAATTAAAAGATTATGGCACATCCTAAAAGAAGACAGTCAAAGACTCGTACACTCAAGAGAAGAACGCATGATAAGGCAGTGGCTCCAACGTTGGCAGTATGTCCAAACTGTGGCGCTTATTATGTTTATCACACTGTATGTCCAACGTGTGGATACTATAGAGGCAAGGTCGCTGTTGTTAAGGAAGTAGCTGAATAATGGGAAATATCAACGCTATCATCACGGGTGTAGCCGGCTATGTGCCTGATTATGTCCTCAATAATGAGGAACTTTCTCGCATGGTTGATACCAATGATGAATGGATAGTCACACGAACAGGCATCAAAGAACGTCGTATTCTTACCGAAGAAGGGCTTGGAACTTCGTATATGGCGCGTAAGGCTGCGAAGCTTTTGATGAAGAAAACCGGTGCAGATCCTGATAGCATTGATGCCCTTCTTGTTGCAACCACCACCCCAGATTACGTACATCCCTCAACCGCATCTATCGTTTTAGGTAAGCTTGGATTAAAGAATGCGTTTGCATTTGACTTTTCTGCTGCTTGCTGTGGATTCATGTATGCGCTTGATGTGGCTTGTAACATGATTCAGAGTGGTCGCCATAAACGTATCATCGTTATTGGAGCAGACAAGATGTCGTCAATAACCGATTATCAAGATCGTGCTACTTGTCCACTGTTTGGTGATGGAGCAGGTGCTGTTTTGGTTGAAGCTACAGAGGAAGAGAACATCGGTTTGATTGACTCTTTCCATCGAACAGATGGCAAAGGACTACCATTCTTGCATGTCAAAGCAGGCGGTTCGGTTTGTCCTTCATCTCATTATTCTGTGGATCATCGCATGCATTACACCTATCAAGAGGGTCGTTTTGTGTTCCGTTATGCTGTTACTGCCATGGGCGATGACTGCGAAGAACTCTTAAAACGCAATCATTTGACGATGGATGATGTTAACTATATCATTCCTCATCAAGCCAATTTGCGTATCATCGAGGCTGTAGCCAAGCGCATAGGTGCACCAATGGATAAGGTGTTAGTTAATATTCAACGTTACGGAAACACAAGCGCTGCGTGCATGCCACTTGTGCTTTGGGACTTCGAAAAAGACTTAAAGAAAGGTGATAACATCATCTTTACCGCATTTGGAGCAGGATTTGTCAACGGAGCTTCATATTTAAGATGGGCTTATGACGGTGCTTCAGTAGCTACAGTGAAGTAGTTTTAACAGGCAATATATACAAAAGGGCGCATCTTTCTTATTCTAATAATAAGATGATGCGTCTTTTTGTTTGAAATAAACAATTAGTAAACATCGTTATGCATAAAGCAGGTTTCGTAAACATTGTAGGCAATCCGAATGTTGGAAAGAGTACGTTGATGAACCAACTTGTAGGAGAACGTATCAGTATTGCTACGTTTAAGGCTCAGACAACACGCCATCGTATCATGGGAATTGTTAACACTGAGGACTGTCAAATCGTCTTTTCCGACACACCAGGTGTATTGAAACCCAACTATAAGATGCAGGAAATGATGCTTGCTTTCTCTGAATCTGCGCTTAAAGATGCTGATATTCTGCTCTATGTTACTGATGTTGTAGAGAATCCTGAGAAGAATATTGACTTCTTAGATAAGGTGAAACAGCTTCCGATTCCGGTGATTTTGCTTATCAATAAGATTGATGAGAGCAATCAAAAAGAACTCGGAACGATTGTCACCAAATGGCATTCATTACTTCCTAATGCAGAGATTCTCCCCATTTCTGCCAAGAATAAGTTTGGGGTTGAACTCTTGATGAAACGCATTAAGGAGCTTCTTCCCGAGTCACCCGCTTATTTTGACAAAGACCAACTTACCGATAAGCCGGCTAAATTCTTTGTAAGTGAGATGATAAGAGAGAAGATTCTGCTCTATTATGATAAGGAAATCCCTTATAGTGTGGAGGTGCGCGTAGAGCAATTCAAGGAGACTGACACTTCGATTCACATCAATGCTGTGATTTATGTGGAGCGCGATAGTCAGAAAGGAATTATCATCGGCCACAAAGGTATAGCCTTAAAGAAGGTTAGTTCAGAAGCGCGTAAAGCGTTAGAAAAGTTCTTTGATAAGAAGATTTATCTTGAAACCTTTGTCAAAGTCGATAAAGACTGGCGCTCTTCTCAGCGAGAACTCGACAGCTTTGGCTATAACCCAGAGTAAAAGGGGAGGCTTATGGCAAGCTAATTTGCCTTAAATCACCCGATGTTTTCATGCTAATTGCAATGCAATATGACGTGTTTCACCGACCAATTGCAGGCATTTAATCGACAAGTGAACAGACTTGGAAAGATAAAAACAAAAAGATAATCATTTGCCCTGAATTGAAAGAGGGGCACACTCTCCGTCACACGGAGGGCCGAAGAATGTATAACTTCAGTAATTAAACAAACAGTATGTCAAATTTAGTAGCTATTGTAGGTCGCCCAAATGTAGGCAAGTCTACGCTCTTTAACCGCCTCACACAGTCTCGTCGCGCTATAGTCAGCGACACAGCAGGCACAACTCGTGATCGCCAGTATGGCAAATGTTCTTGGAATTCGAAAGAATTTTCAATCGTAGATACAGGAGGTTGGGTTGTAAATTCCGACGATATATTTGAAGATGCGATACGCCGTCAGGTGCTTGTTGCTACAGAAGAGGCCGACTTAGTACTCTTTCTTGTCGATGTTTCGACCGGAGTCACCGACTGGGATGAAGATGTAGCCATGATTCTTCGACGCGCAAAGCTACCTGTTATCCTTGTAGCCAACAAGGTAGATAATAGTAGTGAGTATTACGAAGCAGCCGAATTTTATAAGTTAGGCTTAGGAGAGCCGCAGTGTATCAGTGCTGCTACGGGTGGCGGTACAGGCGATTTGCTCGACCTTATCATTGATAAACTGCCCCAAGAGAACCCAGAAAGTGTTGAAGAAGAGATTCCAAGATTTGCTGTAGTGGGTCGTCCTAATGCAGGAAAGCAGTATCATCAATGCTTTTATAGGCGAAGACCGTAACATTGTGACCGAGATTGCGGGAACAACACGTGATAGTATTTACACCAGATACGACAAGTTTGGCTTTGATTTCTATCTTGTTGACACCGCAGGAATACGTCGTAAGAACAAGGTTAGCGAGGATTTGGAGTTCTATAGCGTAATGCGCTCTATCCGAGCAATAGAGAATAGCGACGTGTGTATCCTCATGTTAGATGCTACAAGAGGTGTAGAAGCACAAGATATGAACATCTTTCAGCTCATACAAAAGAACAAAAAGAGTCTTGTAGTCGTTGTAAACAAGTGGGATTTAGTAGAAGATAAGTCGCAGAAAGCAATCAATACGTTCGAAGCTGCCATACGAAATAGGATGGCACCCTTCGTTGATTTCCCTATCATTTTCGCTTCAGCTTTGACGAAACAACGTATCTTCCGTGTGCTCGAAACAGCCAAACAAGTTTATCTTAACCGTAAAACGCACGTGGGAACCTCTAAACTTAACGAGGTGATGTTGCCGTTAATAGAAGCTTTTCCGCCTCAAAGTGTCAAGGGAAAGTATATTAAAATCAAGTATTGTACACAGCTTCCAAACACTCAAATCCCTTCGTTTGTGTTCTATGCAAACCTCCCTCAGTATGTGAAAGAAAACTATCGACGTTTCTTAGAGAATAAGATTAGGGAGAATTGGAGTATGCATGGTTGCCCAATCAACGTGTTTATACGTCAGAAATAAAAGGTCTTCTCTTTCCTCATTGCTATGGGGAAAGAGACATTTTATTATGGTTATGAGGAAGATTCTAATTGTTTTATGTTCTCTTAGCTTGCTTTTTAGTTGTAAAAAGCAAGAGAAGGATGCTGCGGAGATTGTCGGAAAGACGGCTAAAATCTATTATGATTATTTGCTACACGATAATTATGAGGCCTTTGTTGATGGCTCATTTCGTCCTGATAGCATTCCTCCTTCTTATCGAGAACAGTTGATTGCCAATGCAAAGATGTTCATTGGACAGCAGAAAGAGGAGCATCAAGGCATCAAAGAGATTACGATTAGCAACGCAACAATAGATACTTTGCATCACACAGGCAATGCTTTTTTGCTGTTTTCTTATGGAGATAAAACAACCGAACAGGTCATAGTACCTATGGTTGAGCGTAAAGGCGTGTGGTATATGCGATGAGTTCGTGGAAAGAAGTCTTTATTCTTTTGAACTTGTTTCATTGTTATGTTCCTCCGTTTCCACTTCTTTCACCTTCTTGAAGAGGTCACTTGCAAACACTAGGTCATTGAGTTTCTTGTTTGTTGAGTTGATAATCTCATCCTTATTCCCTTGCCATTCCTTGTGACCTTTATAGATAAAGACGATATTTTCGCCTATACCCATCACAGAGTTCATATCGTGTGTGTTGATGATTGTCGTGATATCAAACTCTTTTGTGATACCCGATAGCAGGTCATCTATAACCAACGACGTCTTAGGATCAAGCCCTGAGTTCGGTTCATCACAGAAAGATACTTCGGATTGAGTACAATTGCGCGTGCTATTGCTACTCGTTTCTGCATGCCTCCAGATATTTCACCGGGAAATTTCTGTTGCGCTTCAATCAGATTCACGCGATCTAAGCACTCCTGGGCACGCTTTACACGTTCCCGATAGTTCATCGTTGAGAACATATCCAAGGGAAACATCACGTTCTCTAATACCGAAAGAGAGTCAAAAAGCGCTGCATTTTGGAAGATCATACCCATTTCTCGCCGCATCATCACCTTTTCTTTTTTAGACATAGTGATGAAGTTTCGGTTGTCATATAGCACCTCTCCGCTTGTGGGTTCAAGCAAACCGACAAGGTTTTTGATTAAAACGGTCTTTCCACTACCGCTTTGTCCGATAATCAAATTCGTCTTTCCATCTTCAAAAACGGCATTTATGTCCTTCAGAACTTCCTTATCTCCGAACGCTTTATATAGGTGTTTAACTTCTATCATGATAATAATTGGGTTAAGAATACATCTGAAAATAAGATCAAAACGCTGCTACTTACAACGGCATCTGTACTGGCTTTGCCCACTTCTACAGACCCTCCTTCAACAGTATAACCAAAGTATGACGACACACTTGCTATGATAAAGGCGAAGAACATGCTTTTAAGTATGCTCATCCAGATAAACCATGAGTTAAAGGAATGCTGTATACCAAGCGTTAAATCGTCTGGAGTTAGCAGGTGACCTATATAAGCTGTGCTATAAGCTCCAAGGATTCCGAGAGCCGAACTGAATATAACCAGGAAGGGCATCATCGTGACTAAACCTAATATTTTGGGTAGAATCAGGTAATTGGCTGAGTTTACTCCCATAATGTCTAAGGCGTCAATCTGTTGTGTAACGCGCATAGTTCCAAGCTCAGAAGCTATGTTTGAGCCGACCTTTCCTGCCAAAATCAAACACATAATGCTGCTGGAGAACTCCAAAAGCATAATTTCTCGCGTCGTATATCCTGACACCCAACGTGGCATCCAGGGGCTTTGGATGTTGACTTTCATTTGAATACAGATTACTGCTCCAATGAAAAAAGAAATCAACAACACAATACCTATGGAGTCAACACCAAGTTGTGACATCTCTTTTGTATAGCGTTTGAAAAACATTCTCATCCTATCGGGGATGGCAAGTGAACGCCACATCAATATGAGATAACTCCCAAAAGTGGTAAGGTAGTTGTATAACGGCTTGAAAATAAACATGATAATTATCCTAATTCTTATTCCTTGCAAAAGTAACCAAATTCTTCAGAAAATCTACTATAATTGAGATAGTTTTTCTTTTTTTATTTTGTTATCCTCACAAATTCAACTAACTTTGTATCAAATTAAATGTTTTCATGGTCATCAATGAATGTGATTTGTGAGGCATTTCTTGTTATACTAATCGTAATTTGGTTTTGTTGAGAGGTGAAACGATTACCGATGAGCAACAAACAAAACATAGATTTATGGACGAAACACATTTGACTACACTCCGAACTGAGGGACTTGTCAAGAGATATGGCAAGAGAACGGTGGCTGATGGGGTAAGTATCAGCGTCAAACAAGGCGAGATTGTTGGCCTACTTGGACCCAATGGAGCAGGTAAAACCACATCGTTTTATATGACAACGGGTAATGTTGTGCCCAACGAAGGCCATGTATATCTCGACGATGAAGAGATTACTAACTACCCCGTTTATAAGCGGGCACGCACCGGAATAGGTTATCTTCCACAGGAAGCCAGTGTGTTTCGCAAGATGAGTGTAGAGGATAATATCATGGCTGTGCTTGAAATGACGAAACTCTCTCATGCAGAACAAGTAGAGAAGTTAGAGAGTTTGATTAATGAATTCCGCTTAAACAAAGTGAGAAAGAATAAGGGTGATCAGCTCTCCGGAGGCGAAAGAAGACGCACAGAAATAGCGCGTTGTCTTGCCATTAACCCTAAATTCATTATGCTTGACGAGCCTTTTGCGGGCGTAGACCCTATTGCTGTGGAGGACATTCAGCACATTGTGTGGCGCTTGAAGTATCGAAACATAGGCATCCTCATTACGGATCACAACGTGCAAGAAACGCTTTCTATCACCGATCGCGCTTATCTCTTGTTCGAAGGACGCATCCTTTTCCATGGCACTTCCGAGGAGTTGGCTGCCAATCCCATTGTGCGCAAGAACTATTTGAGCGATAATTTCGTCTATCGTAGATTCAAACCAAACGAAGAAGACGAGGCTTATGAAAGGTAAGAAGATAAAAAGCTGAGAGCATCAAGCAAGAGAACGAGCGATAATCCGTGTCATCACAATTCATTAAACCGTGCATGTTATGAAACTTTTCATGAAATATCAATGGCTTCTTTATGTCATAGGGTGGTTTGTTTTCCAGCTGTTCCCGGCTTATTTCCGGCTCACTTCTGTGGCGGATGAGTTTATTCCGTTTCTTTTTATTGTGGGAATAATCGTGATAGCTATATGTTCTTTCAACTTTGGTATAGCCAAAGGAAGAGTTGCCGGCTGGCTGATGTTTGTGCTTTCTGTGATAGTTGAGGTCTTCGTTGCCTTAACTACGTTCTTCCTCTTGTTAGGACAGAGTTGGCAAAATTAGTTTTTTGCGTTAGTCCTTTCTTGTTTTTCATTAGTCGTGTTTCATCAAAACGTCTTGCGATTTCATCTGATGATTGCCCTATGAGCGGTGGAGTCGAGCGAGTTTCAGACCACTTTGAGCTGATGTTTCTTAGGTGACGAAAAGGATGATAAAAGCATATCAGGTGGGCACTGTGCTCGCATGACCAAACAATTCAAGTCATTTCGTCTTGCAATCTGACGCAAAACAATCGGTGTTTCAGTCAAATTATCTCATGATTTCAGTCAGTTTGTTTTCTCTTTCCATGCAAAACTTGGCTTGTTTTGCTCTTATCTCGGCAATATGTTGAGCCCCAGTGTGTTATGAAGTGATAAAGCATAATTTGTGTTTTGAAAGAAACAAGCCTTTGCTTTTAATAGCTTTCTTGTATAAATGGATTTATTAATCATTATGGTTCGCTCCAACCTATACGCTGTTCTGCATGAAGACAGAAAACTGAATAATCTTTTTTGCATTGACTTTTCTTTCTAAATAATTTGCAAGTTCGGTGGTTTCTCTCTATATTTGCACCATAAATATCTAAAAGATTGTATAATGAAAAGATTATTAATTATCTGTATTGCAGTGTTAACTGCTTGCACCACTTTCGCACAGACAGGGGATTCGGTAAAAGATTTGAAACAACAGAAGAAGGTTTTGATGCTTAATGCTAAGTTGAAAGAGCTGCAAATAGACTTAGAAAAGGAAAAGGCTGGCTACGATGAACTAACAAAAGAGGCTGCAGAGGCTAATGCAGCAGCTAATTCTGTGACCACATTCTTCAGCACTTCTGATGCATCAAGCACCGTGAAAGATGCTAAAGCAACGATTAAGAAGCTTAAGGAGGCAAAGAAAATAAACAAGAAGTTGGCTAAGAGTCAAAAGAAATTGAAAAAACTACAAAAGAAGATCGACAAGACACAAGAGAGCATCAATAAGCTTGATTTGGTCGTAAAGATTCACGAGAATTAATATTTTACCAGCGATAGTGCGTCGTCTGAAGGGCTGATAGCACTTGAATCATAGAGATATAACAAAGAAAATTTGTTGTATCTCTATTTTTTTTGCATCATGATGTCACAATAACAGCATTACAACGTATAAGGAGTAGACATGGAAAAAATAAGAGGCGGTGCAACTTTTTGAAGAGTTTGAACGTCTCATGATAAAGTAAATACTAATCGAATGAAAAAGAAACTTCTCGCAATGAGCCTTCTGTGGCTTTCTGCTGTCAGTGTTTCTGCAACGCCGACAGTCGTTGGAAAGGTAGTCAATGGACAGCAACAGCCTCTGCCTTTCGTTAATGTTGTTGTGTTAAACCCTGCTGATTCAACCTTTATTCAGGGTGCTGTTACCGATGAAAATGGGCAGTTTCACATTGATGTTCCCCAAGAACAACATTATTTGTTGAAGCTAACATCTGTGGAATATGCACCACTTTTCAAGCAGATTAATGGCGATGATGCAGGCACGTTGACCCTTACCGAGCAGGTACATGCCTTGAAAGAAGTTGTGGTGAAAGCCAATCGACCTCAGTTTAAGCCTGTTGCGGGAGGCCTTTCTGTTGACATTGCCAACACACTTTTGGCTCAAACGGGAACGGCTACCGACGTACTTCGTCAGCTGCCTCGCGTCAATGTGGAGAATGATGGCAGTGTGAATGTGTTTTCAAAAGGCACACCTGAAATCTATATTAATAACAAAAAGGTGCAAAACAAGAGTGAACTTGAACAGTTGAAGTCTACAGATATTAAGACCGTTGAAGTCATTACGAGTCCCGGTGCACGTTATAATGCGACCGTGAAGAGCGTGATTCGCATTAAAACTAAACGCCCACAAGGCGATGGTTTGAGCTTCCGTGCCGACAATAACATCAAATATAACACCTATGTTTCAGGCTTTCAAGAAGACTATCTCAAGTATCGTCATGGTGGGTTTGAAACCTTTTTAGATGCTTATGTGTACTCTTCGGTCTACGCAAAAGACGCATATCTCGGAGATGAAATCAATGGAACAGACCATATTTTGCTTGAACAGAACATACGAATTAAAGAACGTACCAACGGACTTTATGGCAAATGGGGGGCTAGTTACGACTTTGACAGCGACAATTCTATAGGTGGCAGTTACACATTTACACGTGAATTCTATGACAAAGGCTATTCGCTTGGGGCCACACAAGACGTCACAAAGAATGGTAACCTGATAGGCCATATCGACCAAGACTATACATCTCATGGGCTCGAAGGACCCAATCATGAAGCCAATGCCTATTATTTGGGAAAGTTGGGTAACATGAAAATAGACCTCAACTTGACGGCGTTGTGGAAAAAAGATGCAGGAAGAAAGCAGAGCAAAGAGGTCAGTTCACAGCTACAAAGCCAAACCGTCACAACACATAATGAGCAAAAAAATCATCTTTGGGCAGGCAAACTAATCCTCTCTTACCCTTTATGGAAGGGCACATTAAACGTGGGAACAGAGTTCACAAGCACTTATTCGTTCGGCCAATATAGCAATGATGGTGGGGTGGTTAGCAATAGTTTGACTGAAGTGAAAGAGCGAAACACGGCGGGATTTGCCGAATATGAGTTTGCGTTTGGTAACTTTTCAGCCAATGCCGGCTTGCGTTATGAGCACGTAAAGTCTAATTATTATGAAGCAGGTATCTATCAATCAGGCCTCAGTAGGCGCTATGCCGATTGGTTTCCTTCGTTATCTTTGGCCTGGCAGAAAGGCAAATGGGGAGTTCAAGGCAGTTATGTTTGTAAGATAGCTCGCCCAAGTTATAACTGGCTTCGTAATGAAATGCAGTATGATAACCGTTATTTTTATGAGGGAGGAAACCCTTATTTGCGTCCTGAAAGAGTGCAAAGTGTAAGCCTTTCTGGTAGTTATTCGTGGCTGAATGCCGAGGTTGGATATGAATATACCAAGGATAAGATGCTATGGACAGCTACACTTTACAACGGACAGGATATTGGAGTAAGTAGTAATTCCAATTTCGATAGCCATCAATATCTTTATGCTTCGCTCACCGCTTCGCCCAAATTTGGGTGGTATCAGCCTACGTATGAGTTGAACTTTGGCTGTCAGCATTTTGAAACAAAAGATTATTCATTGGATAAAAACATGAATAAGCCGACGGTTTCTTTCTCCCTTCGCAATCGTTTTTCATTGCCTCATGACTTCAATGTGTATGTAAATTTGAATCATAACTTTGGTAGTTATTACGGCGTTAACTTAGTAAAACCGAACACTAACCTTAGTTTGCAACTGATAAAGCAGTTCTGTCATAAGACGTGGACCGTCAACTTGTATGTCAACGACTTGTTGAAGACTAATTCCTCACATACATACACCTACGGAAATCATATCAATCTATATATATCAGGCTATGAATTTTCGCGTCGTTTAAGCCTCACTGTGACCTATAACTTTAACGCTTCACAAAGCAAATATAAAGGAAAAGGTGCCGGATCAGGGGAGAAAGGCCGTATGTAATGGGTTTTGTTGGCCAATGGGCTGCAAGTATCAGTAAGGCAGAAAGCTTGAAAAGTAGGCCTGAAATGGTTCATCTTTATGGTTAAAAAAAACAAATTTTTTTCTATTATATATTAGGTATATTCATTAATTATGAGTAATTTTGCGTCCCGTAATTTGTGCGAATAATAATAATAATATAAATAAAAACATCAGAGATGAAGATTTCATTTGAGAATCCGGACAAGGTGAATGGTCTGTTGACTATCACTGTTGAAGAGGCAGATTATCAGGCAAGTGTCGAGAAGACATTGAAAGATTACCGCAAGAAAGCCAACTACCCAGGCTTCCGTCCGGGTATGGTTCCAATGGGACTGATAAAGAAACAGTATGGCGCATCAGCCAAAATGGATGCTATCAACAAACTCATTGGTGAACAGATTTACAAGTATATGCAGGACAATAAAATCCAAATGTTGGGCGAACCACTTCCTTCTGAGAAGCAAGAAGCTCAAGATTTAGAGAAACCTGCGCCTTATACGTTCGCTTTTGACATTGCCATTGCACCGGAATTCAAAATAGAATTGAACGGACATAATAAGATTGATCACTATACTATCATAGTAGATGACGCGCTTATCGACCGCCAAGTAGAGATGTTTACATCTCGTAATGGCACCTATGAGAAGGCAGAAAGCTATGAAGATAACGATATGTTGAAGGGTGATTTGCGTGAGCTTGATGAGAAAGGCAATACAAAAGAAGATGGAATCACAGTTGAAGCAGCTTCTATTTTGCCTAATTATATCAAGGATGAGGCTCAAAAGGCGCTCTTCAATGGCGCAAAACTCGGCGACATTATCACGTTAAATGTAAGCAAAGCCTTTGAAAACGAAGCAGAGATTGCTTCACTTCTAAAGGTTGAACGTGATCGTGTGAAAGATATTAAGTCTGATTTCAGCTATCAAATCACAGATATTCAGCGTTACAAGAAGCACCCAGTAGATCAAGAACTCTTTGATTCTTTGTTTGGAAAAGACACAGTTAAGAGTGAAAAAGAGTTCCGTGAGAAGATTGCAGAGGGTCTAAAAGAGCAGCTTGCAGTTGATGCTGACTATAAGTTTATCCTTGATGTACGCGCTTATTGCGAGAAGAAGGTGGGTAAACTTGAATTCCCTGATGCTTTGTTGAAGCGTATTATGCTGAACAACAACAAGGACAAGGGCGAAGAGTTTGTTGAGAAGAACTACGAGCAAAGCATCAAAGAACTTACTTGGCACTTAATAAAGGAACAACTTGTTGCTGATAATCAAATCAAAGTTAATGATGAAGATGTACTCAATGCAGCTAAAGAAACCGCACGAGTTCAATTCGCTCAGTATGGTATGAACAATGTTCCTGATGAGTATGTAGAGAACTATGCCAAGGAGATTCTAAAGAAACGGGAGAACGTTGACGGCCTCGTTGATCGCGCTGTTGACATCAAATTGACAGATGCTTTGAAGAAAGTTGTGAAGCTAAATGAAAAGGAAATCAGCCTCGATGACTTCAATAAGATGATGAGCGAGTAATTGTTTTTTTTGAAGAAAAACTTCTTTTATAAGAGGTTATCGACTTTTTTTATTATCTTTGTCTATATGAAGACAAGCTGAGATGAATCTGCTTTTGGCATCATCTTTGCAACTATAGATAATAAATAAGGTGGATAACCTCCTTTTTTTGTCTTTAATTAAAACATAACGCTATGAATGATTTTAGAAAATATGCCACTAAGCATTTAGGAATGAGTGGGATGGTGCTTGATGATGTCATTAAGTCTCAAGCGCAATATCTTAATCCTTATATTCTCGAAGAACGCCAATTGAACGTTACTCAGATGGATGTGTTCTCACGATTGATGATGGATCGCATTATCTTTCTTGGTACAGAGATAGATGATTATACTGCCAATACATTGCAAGCTCAGTTGCTTTATCTTGATTCTGTAGACAGTGGGAAGGATATTTCCATATATATCAATAGCCCAGGGGGTAGTGTAACAGCCGGTCTTGGCATTTATGACACGATGCAATTCATTAGTAGTGACGTGGCAACGATATGTACAGGAATGGCCGCATCTATGGCTGCTGTGCTCCTCGTTTCAGGCCAAGAAGGTAAACGTTCGGCGCTAACCCATAGCCGAGTAATGATACATCAGCCTCTCGGTGGTGTGCAAGGACAAGCTTCCGACATAGAGATTGAGGCCAAAGAGATACAGAAATTCAAGAAAGAACTCTATACAATCATCTCTGAACACTCACATACTCCCTTCGAAAAAGTATGGAAAGATAGTGATCGAAACTATTGGATGACCTCTCAAGAAGCAAAAGAATATGGCATGATTGATGAGGTATTGGTTCGTAAGAAGTAAACTATGGCAAAAAAAACATGTAGTTTTTGTGGCAGAAGTGAAAGCGAAGTGCGGCTGCTTATCACTGGACTTAATGGATACATCTGTGAGGATTGTGCCAAGCAGGCCTATGATATTGTACGCAGTGCGGGCGTAGCTGGTTCAGATACTGCTACAAATGACCAGGATGAACCTTTTAAATTAAAGAAAGTTCCCAAGCCAAAGGAGATAAAAAAATACCTTGATGAGTATATCATCGGGCAAGATGAAGCCAAACGTTTCTTGTCCGTTTCGGTGTATAATCACTATAAACGTCTGCAGCAACCTACCGATGAGGATGGTGTTGAGATTGAAAAGAGTAACATCATCATGGTGGGTAGCACGGGAACGGGTAAGACTTTGCTCGCACGTACTATTGCAAAACTGCTTGATGTGCCTTTTACCATCGTCGATGCAACGGTATTTACCGAGGCAGGATATGTGGGAGAAGATGTTGAAAGCATACTAAGCCGCTTACTTCAAGTTGCAGATTACAATGTTGCTGCAGCCGAACGAGGTATTGTTTTCATCGATGAGATTGATAAAATTGCACGTAAGAGCGACAATCCTTCTATCACTCGAGATGTCAGCGGCGAGGGCGTTCAGCAAGGTTTACTAAAGCTTTTGGAGGGAACGATGGTCAATGTACCTCCAAAAGGCGGTCGAAAACATCCCGATCAAGACTATATTCATGTCGATACAAAGAACATTTTATTCATCTGTGGAGGTGCTTTTGATGGTATAGAACGTAAGATTGCCCAGCGAATGAATACCCATGTGGTCGGTTATAACTCTGTACAGAACGTGGCAAAGATAGATAAGAGCGACCTCATGAAATATGTTCAGCCAATGGATTTGAAGTCCTTTGGATTGATTCCCGAGATTATTGGTCGTCTGCCGGTACTCACTTATCTCAATCCTTTGGACCGCGAAGCATTGCGTCGCATACTGGTTGAGCCGAAGAACTCAATCATCAAGCAATATAAAAAGCTGTTTGAAATGGATGGCATTAAGCTAAGTTTCGAAGAGGATACACTCGATTTCATCGTGGATAAGGCTGTAGAATATAAGTTAGGTGCACGTGGTCTGCGCTCAATTGTTGAGTCAATCATGATGGATGCGATGTTCGAAGTGCCGTCAAAACGGATGAAAGATTTTGTCGTTACACTTGACTATGCGAAGAATCAATTAGACAAGTCTTACTTACAAAATCTTGATAAGACTGTATAAACAATGAATCCGGGCGATAAAAGCTATCGTCCGGATGCCCAATGAAAAACAAAACTATCACTAATGGATAGGGATGAAGTGAGCTAATGGTATGGCAAAGGACACAAATCTATTACAACAACTAAAACATTATTTCGGCTTTGACAAGTTCAAAGGCGACCAAGAAGCAATCATTCTCAGTCTAATGGAGGGGCATGACACGTTTGTTTTGATGCCCACTGGAGGTGGAAAGAGCCTGTGTTATCAGCTTCCTTCACTCATCATGGAGGGCACTGCAATCGTCATTTCGCCACTGATTGCCCTGATGAAGAACCAAGTTGACGTCATAAACGGCATGAGTGAAGACGGTACTGTGGCTCATTATTTGAACTCATCTCTCAACAAATCAGCCATCCAACAGGTGATGGATAACGTGCGAAGTGGCAAGACCAAGCTGCTCTATGTGGCTCCAGAATCGCTCAATAAAGAAGAGTATGTAGAGTTCCTCAAGTCAATTCACATTTCATTCTATGCCATTGATGAAGCTCATTGCATATCAGAATGGGGGCACGACTTCCGTCCGGAGTATCGCAATATACGTCCAACGATCAACAAAATAGGCAATGCTCCCGTCATAGCTTTGACTGCAACAGCGACCGACAAGGTGCGTACTGACATCAAGAAGAGCCTCGGAATTATGGATGCCCACGAGTTTAAGAGCTCATTTAATCGGGCAAATCTCTACTACGAAGTACGCCCAAAGACGAATGATGTGGATAAACAAATCATCAAATTCATTCGTCAACACGAGGGAAAGAGTGGCATTATCTATTGTCTTTCACGTAAAAAGGTGGAAGAACTTGCCGAAGTTCTCAAGGCCAATAATATTAAAGCGGCTCCTTATCACGCAGGTCTTGATAGCGCAACACGCTCACAAACCCAAGACGATTTCCTCATGGAACGCATCGATGTCATTGTAGCGACCATTGCATTTGGTATGGGTATCGACAAGCCTGATGTGCGTTTTGTTATCCATTACGATATACCGAAGAGCTTAGAAGGCTATTATCAAGAGACGGGTAGAGCCGGTCGAGATGGTGGAGAGGGGCTTTGCATCGCGTTTTATGCCCAGAAAGACCTCAAGAAATTAGAGAAATTTATGGAAGGAAAGCCTGTTGCCGAGCAGGACATTGGACGCCAATTGCTACAAGAAACGGCTGCCTATGCGGAGTCTTCTGTATGCCGTCGCAAGATGCTTCTACATTATTTCGGCGAAGAATATCCCCATGATAATTGTCACAACTGCGACAATTGTCTCCATCCAAAAGAAAAGATTGAGGCGGGAAATGCCTTGAACATTGTTCTAAAAGCAGTGCTTTCACTAAAGGAAAACTTTAGACAAGAGTATGTCATTGACTTCATAAAAGGTCGTGGAACGGATGATATCTTGTCGCATAAACACGACCAATTAGAAGACTTTGGGGCTGGAGAGGACGAGGATCCGAAGTTATGGAATCCCGTCATTCGACAGGCATTAATAGCTGGTTACCTTAAAAAGGATGTAGAAAACTATGGACTTTTGAAGATAACTTCAGCCGGAAAGCGCTTCATAAAGCATCCAACTGAGTTTATGATTGTGCGTGATAATGAGTTCAAAGACGACGATTATGAAGAGGGAGGTGAGGCTGTTGGTATGGCTCTTGACCCCGAATTGTTTGCTATGTTGAAAGGACTTCGCAAGCAAATGGCCCAGAAACTTGGCGTTCCCGGATATGTAATCTTCCAAGATCCATCGTTAGAACAGATGGCAACAATGTATCCGATAACGGTTGAAGAGCTTCAACAGATTCAAGGAGTTGGGGCAGGTAAGGCTAAGCGCTATGGCAAAGAGTTTCTTGAACTCATTAAAAGGCATTGTGAAGACAATGGTATTGAGCGCGCCGAAGAACTTCGCGTGCGTACTGTTGCCAAGAAAAGCATCATCAAAGTAAAGATTATTCAGAGCATCGATAAGCAGTTGGCACTCGATGATATCGCTGAATCTTTGGGCCTTTCTTTCGATGAATTACTTGATGAAGTGGAGGCAATTGTTTATAGTGGCACTAAGATTAACATCAACTATTTCATTGAAGAGGTGATTGACGACGAGCATGTTGATGATATTTATGAGTATTTTCGTGAGAGTGAAACCGATAGTTTGGATGATGCTATCAATGAACTTGGTGACGAATGCAGTGAAGATGAAATCCGATTGGTAAGAATTAAGTTCCTATCGGAAATGGCAAACTAAGCCGTTTTGACATTTGTTATCTTATTTCGCAAATGATTTTATAGGATACGCATATTTGAATCGTGGGTTACTTCCACTTCAAATATGCGTTATTTTTTTATTATCCACAAAACGTTGATCCTCAAAGGATTATCCCTTTTCTGACTTTTTGTGTTGTCATCTCATGCAAATAATCGTGTAAATAGCGTCATTTCACAAGGTAAAATGAGCCTAATCACACGTCGATATGCGTCATTTCACAACATGATTAAACATTGCAATGCGTGGGAAAATATAATACCGACGGCGCAGAATTAAATCATCTATAATATGGTTTATGCAAAGATGTAAGATGATGTATATAAAATTACGGCGCACAATGATTGACATTGTACGCCGTAGCCTTGAAATCATAGTTTCACGCTATTTTTATTATATTCCGTTTTCCATATATCATAGTTCAGAAATGATAGAAAACAACAACTTGTTTTTGCAAAAGCGTGAAACTCTTCTATTGAAAAGCCTCTATTTTATCATCTTCTTGCCTTCCTCCACAGCCTGCATATTTAGTGGAATGAGGTGGTGGTGGCGTTCTGGAAGCGATTTGAATAGTGCCTTTTGTAGTCCATCCGTACTGACAACTGGGCAGACTTTAAGGAGACCCCCAAGTACAATCATGTTGAAAACCTTGGCGTTTTTCATCTCCGCAGCCTTGTCCATAGCGTCTATTCTGTAGACTTTGATGTCGTCTCTCGTAGGAGGATTAACGATGCCAAAGCCGTCATAGATGAGCATTCCGCCTGGTTTTAGCTTCGGCATAAACTTATCTAACGAAGGCTGATTAAGCACAATGGCCACATCATACTTGCTAAGTATGGGCGAAGAGATGCGTTCATCGCTGATAATCACCGTCACATTAGCCGTTCCTCCGCGTTGTTCGGGGCCGTAGGCAGGCATCCAAGTGACCTCTTTTCCTTCGAGCATACCCGAATAAGCGAGTATCTTTCCCATGGAAAGCACGCCTTGTCCGCCGAAGCCTGCTATGATAATTTCTGTTTTCATACGTTTACTTGTTGTTTAAAGTGAGGTTGTATCCTTCAAATCTCCTTTGGGATACTTCTCAAACATGTGTTGCTCCATCCACTCGTTAGCCTTTAATGGTGTCATCTTCCAACCGCTGTTACACGTTGATACAATCTCAACGAGACTTGAACCAAGTCCTTTCATTGAGGCTTCGAATGCCTTTCTGATAGCTTTTTTGGCTTTTATGAATGGCAGGAACAGTCTCTACACTTTGGCGTGTTACATAGCAAGTGCCTCCAAACGGCTGGCTAAATCCGTGATGTTTAGAGGGTAACCATGCAGTTCTGCATCGCGACCATACGGGCAGGTTGCAGTCTTTTTGACCTAATAAAGTGGTTGGCGCCATCTGCCCACCAGTCATGCCATAGATAGCATTATTAATGAAAATAATCGTGATATGCTCGCCTCTGTTGAGCGAATGGATGGCTTCTGCTGTTCCGATACAAGCCAAATCACCATCTCCCTGATAGGTAAACACAAGGCGATCGGGCCAAAGGCGTTTAATGCCTGTAGCCAAAGCGGGAGCACGTCCGTGTGGCGCTTCTTGCCAATCGATGTCAAGATAGCGGTAAGCGAATACCGCACAACCTACCGGGCTGACTCCAATGGCCTTATCTTCCATGCCCATTTCGGCGATGACTTCAGCCACAAGCTTATGTACAACGCCGTGAGAACAGCCTGCACAATAGTGCATAGCAGTGTCGTTCATGAGTTTAGGTTTCTCATAAACTAAGTTTTCTGGTGATATGATGTCGTTATTCATTGTCGATAAGTTTAGTCTCTAAAGCGTCTACAATCTCTTCAGGATCAGGCACGATACCGCCTAATCGTCCGAAATGTGCTACGGGAATGTTGCTTCCTACAGCCAGTTTGACGTCTTGAATCATTTGTCCTGCATTGATTTCTGCTACAAGTATGCCTCTCTTTCCGGCCGAAGCTTCGCGCAATTCCTTTTCAGGGAAAGGCCAAAGTGTTATGGGGCGGAAGAGTCCTACTTTGATTCCGCGTTCCCGAGCAAGTTCCATGCTCTTCTCAGCAATGCGAGATGCGCTACCAAATGACACGACAATATAGTCAGCATCATCGCATTTTGTCATCTCACAACGCGTTTCATTGTCTTTGATTTGCTGATATTTCTTTTGCAGATGCAAGTTCTTTTGTTCCATCACTTCAGGCATAAGTTCAAGTGAAGTGATGATATTTGGTGCACGATGTTTAGTGCGTCCCGTTGAAGCCCAAGGGCATTCGCGGATAACTTCCTCTTCTGTTCGGCGAGGTTTCATAGGGGGAAGCACTACCTTTTCCATCATCTGACCGATTACTCCATCGCTTAATATCATTGCGGGGTTACGGTATTTGAAAGCCAAAGTGAATGCTAAGTCGACGAAATCTGCCATTTCTTGCACAGAGTTTGGCGCGAGAACGATGACATTATAGTCTCCATTTCCACCACCACGAGTGGCTTGATTATAATCGCTTTGACTCGGTTGGATGGTTCCTAAGCCTGGACCTCCACGCTGAACATTCACGATAACACCGGGTAATTCGGCTCCCGCCATGTAGGAAATACCCTCTTGCATTAACGCAATTCCAGGGCTTGAACTACTTGTTAGCACGCGTTTTCCAGCGCCAGCTCCGCCATATAGCATATTGATTGAAGCCACTTCGCTCTCTGCTTGCAATACAACCATGCCAGTGGTTTCCCATGGTTTGAGTTGTGCAAGGGTTTCAATGATCTCGCTTTGTGGTGTAATCGGGTAGCCAAAATAACCATCTGTGCCGCATCGAATGGCTGCATGTGCGATGGCTTCGTTACCCTTCATGAGTTTAATTTCTTTCTCTTCCATAGATTTGATCATGTTTAATCAAGTTTCTTTCGATAGACAGTGATGCAGCCATCGGGGCAAACTATGCCACAAGCAGCGCATCCGATGCAGTCATCGGGATGGATTGCTTCGACATAAGTGTAGCCACTTACGTTGACTTTCCTGTCGGCCAGCGCGATAACGTCTTTCGGACAGGCCGCTACGCAAAGCGAACAGCCTTTACAACGGTCCTCGTTAACAACGATGGCACCTACTACTTTTCCCATAATGTGATTGATATGTGTTTGTTGTCGATGACACTCCTAAGGATTATACATGTCTTTGCAATAGAAAGCATATATGGATTCGAGCATCTTTTTGGCTTCAACGGCGGGACTATTAGCATCAAGTGCAATGGATTCCATATAGGCTTCCATAGCACGTTTGAAGTCACCTTGCCGGCGAAAGTCATTGCCAAGGATGTAAAATTCTTCAGATGTCATGTCGTTATATGTCTTTGTTTAAACAAAATTACGATACACAAAGGCTTACAACAAACATTCAATGTAATTTTAAGCTATATTAAAATAGTTTTGCTTAAAAGTGCGCACACCTTTTAATAGTGTGCAAAAAACGAAATAAAGTTACTCCAATCGTCGACCAGTTGAGTCATCTTGTGATATAATATGTTTGCACCGGCGTTAAGAAGTGAGTCGTCTGGCAGTGGACCGCTATTGATTGCGATTGTAAAGATGCCTGCAGCCACACCCGAACGAATGCCAAGTGGTGCGTTCTCTATCACGATAGCTTCGTATGGTTGAAGGTTACCTGCCTTCTGAAGTCCTGCAAGATAAGGATCAGGATAAGGCTTGCCACGTTTTACATCGTATGCCGTGGTGATATGATTTTCATCAAGAAAGGCTCCAAAATCATGGAGGAGGCGTGCTATCAGCGGTCGTTGTCCACTGCCGGTAACTACATTTATGCTCATGCCTGCTTGTTGAATGTTTCGCATAATGTCAAGAACGCCATCAAAGATTGGGGCTTCTGGCATCATGTGGAAACGTCGAGTTTTCTCATCATACATGCGTTGTGCCTCTGTAAGACTAATGTCTTTACCTTGTTGTTGCTTAACAAATTGTTGGATGGTATCAATACCTCGCGCCCCTTCTGTAGCGTAAGCGTCAGCCTTTGTCATGCAAATGCCAAACTGCTTCATGCTTTCTTGCCATGCAATGGCATGGTGAGGCATGCTATCATAGAGTACACCATCCATATCAAAAAGCACGGCTTTGGGGCTAAAATGCCCAAAGCCGTGTTCTTCTAAGTATTTATTTATTTCGTCTTTCATTTACAAACGTTCGCGGATGGCTTTGCTTCAGCTTCGTAACCAGGTTTGTTGAGCAAAGCAAACATATTCTTTTTGTAAGCCTCTACACCTGGTTGGTTGAATGGGTTGACTTGAAGTAGGTTGCCACTGATGCCACAAGCTATCTCAAAGAAATAGATAAGTTGACCAATGTAATAAGCATTCAAGCATGGAACACTAATGCGAATGTTAGGTACTCCGCCATCAACGTGGGCGAGACGAGTGCCAAGTTCTGCCATCTTATTAACGTCGTCAATGCGCTTTCCCTCAAGGAAGTTAAGACCATCTAAGTTCTCTTCGTCGTGTGGGAAAAGCAGTTTGTTTTCTGGTTCCTCTACACTGATGACTGTTTCAAAAATAGAACGTTCGCCCTCTTGAATCCACTGACCCATAGAGTGCAGGTCGGTTGTGAAGTCACAAGCTGCTGGGAAGATACCTTTATTGTCTTTACCTTCGCTCTCACCAAATAGTTGTTTCCACCATTCTGCAAAGAAATGGAGCTTTGGTTGGAAGTTAACAACAATCTCAATCTTCTTTCCTGCCTCGCTATAAAGGCCGTTTCGAACAGCTGCATAGAGTGCCGCGGGGTTCTGATTAAAGGGTACTTCCTTACCACATACACGTTCCATCTCCTGCGCACCACTAACGAGTTGTTTAACATCGAAGCCTGCACAAGCTATTGGAAGCAGTCCAACGGGAGTGAGAACTGAGAAGCGTCCGCCAATGTTATCAGGGATAATAAAGCTCTTATAGCCTTCTTTGTCTGCACAAGTACGGGCAGCTCCCTTCTTCGCATCAGTCACAGCAACGATTACATCCTTAGCTTCTGCCTTGCCACGCTGTGCTTCACATTGTTTCTTTAGTAAGCGGAAAGTGAGCGCAGTCTCTGTAGTTGTGCCCGATTTACTAATATTAATAACACCAAACTTTTTGCCTTTAAGATACTCTGTGAGTTCAAACAGGTAATCTTCACCTATATTATTGCCAGCAAAAAGAATGATTGGATTCTTCTTTTCGGCTGTTAACCAAGCGAAACTATTACCTAATGCCTCAATAACGGCACGTCACCGAGGTAAGAACCACCAATACCTGCAACGACGATTACTTCGCATTTGTCGCGCAAAGTGTTTGCCGTGTTCTGGATTTCACTAAGGAATTCTGGTGTGATACTTGTCGGCAGATGAAGCCAACCAAGGAAATCGTTACCTGGACAAGTACCATTTTCAAGAGCTTCTTGAGCGGCCTTGACCTGACTTTCATAGGCTTCAACAGCTCCAGGTTTTTAGGAACTGTGCTGCCTTTTGTAATGTCTACACTGATATTTTTTTCATTGTTTTTTTGTTATTATCCTGACCTTATATAATGTACAAGATCATTGACTATCTAAAATTTTCTATAATTGATTGAACGACTCTTTGCGGAGAACCATGTTCATATAAGATATGATATACACCATCAAGTATAGGCATGTCAACGCCAAACTGCTTGTTGATTTCCATCATACACTTGCTACCGAAGTATCCTTCTGCTACCATTTCCATCTCGATCTGTGCACTTTTAACAGAATATCCCTTACCAATCATTGTTCCAAACGTACGATTCCGACTGAAATTACTATAGCCTGTAACGAGTAAATCGCCTAAATATACACTATCACAAATGTTTCGTTGTGCTGGATAAACAGCCGTAAGGAAACGATTCATCTCTTGAATGGCGTTGGAAAGAAACACTGCTTGGAAGTTGTCGCCATATTTAAGACCATGACAAATACCTGCCGCAATAGCATAAACATTCTTTAATACGCCTGCATATTCAATGCCGACGATGTCCAAAGAAGTCTTTGTATTGATAAATTCGCTTGAGATGATGTTTGAAAATGCCTGAGCTTTTTCCACATCAGCACATCCAATAGTGAGATAGGACAGTCGTTCTAAGGCTACTTCTTCCGCATGTGAGGGGCCACTTACGCATGCTATGTTCTCGTAAGGGACACCCAACACTTGATGAAAGTATTCAGATACCACAAGGTTTTCATCTGGAACAATTCCTTTGATGGCACTAATGATAAACTTATTACTTAGCGGAACTGAGAGCTTTTGCAAGTGATTCTTCAAATAAGGAGATGGCGTTACGAACACTAATGTGTCATAATCGCTGACAACTTGATTGAGGTCACTCGAAAAATTAATCTTACTGACCTCGAAACTTGCCGCTTGTAGGTAGGCCGGATTATGGCCTAAGCGTTTAAATTCGGCTATCCTGTCGTCGCGACGCATGTACCATCCGATATAGTTTTCATGCTTAACGACGAGTTTTGCGATAGCCGTTGCCCACGAACCTCCGCCAATAATGGCTATGTTTCCACATTTAAACATTTGCCTTGTCAATCCAATGCTGAACCTCTTCCACAGAAGGCTTCTCGTAACCTAATTTATATTTCTTATTAATTTCACCGAGTTTCTGTTGCAATCCCTGTGCTTTCTCGTCCTTAATATCGCTAATCAGGTTGAAGCCTGCCTTGCGAAGAACGTATACCCAAGGCTCATCGACACCCAATTCTGCCCATTCTTTAACACTGCTTTGTGGCATCTTGGCTTCTGGTTTCATTTGAGGGAAGAGCAAAACTTCCTGAATGAACTCCTTACCTGTCATCAACATACAGAGTCGATCAATGCCAATTCCGATGCCAGATGTAGGAGGCATGCCATATTGTAAAGCTCTTAAGAAGTCTTGATCGATAATCATTGCCTCGTCATCTCCCTTATCTGCCAACTTCATTTGGTCCTTAAAGCGCTCCTCTTGGTCTATAGGATCATTCAATTCTGAGTAGGCATTAGCGAGTTCTTTGCCATTAACCATGAGCTCAAATCGCTCTGTAAGTCCAGCCTTTGAACGGTGCATCTTCGTCAACGGACTCATTTCTACAGGATAATCTGTAATGAAAGTCGGTTGGATGAATGTGCTTTCACAGAATTCTCCGAATATTTCGTCGATGAGTTTTCCCTTTCCAAAGCTCTCATCCAAGCCTTCTATTTTCAGTTCTTCGGTTGCAATCTTGCGGATTTCTTCTTCATTTTTGTCCGTAAGATCAAAGCCGGTCTTTTCTTTAATGGCTTCAAGTATCGGCAAACGGCGGAAAGGTGCCTTGAAAGATATCGTGTGTTCACCATTCTTTACCTCTGTACTTCCGTTGTTAACTGCCTTACATATCGTCTCAAGTAGTTGCTCTGTGAAGCTCATCATCCAGTTATAGTCCTTGTATTGCACGTATAGTTCCATGCAGGTAAACTCCGGATTATGAAACTTATCCATACCTTCGTTGCGGAAGTTCTTACCAATTTCATAAACGCCTTCAAAGCCTCCGACAATCAATCTCTTTAGATAGAGTTCTGTGGCGATACGCATATACATGTCAATGTTAAGCGCATTGAAGTGTGTTATGAATGGACGTGCACTCGCACCTCCTGCAATACTCTGCAAGGTTGGCGTCTCTACTTCCGTATATCCGTGTTCATCAAAGAAGTTACGCATAGTGCGTAAGATGGTTGCACGCTTCAAAAAGGTCTCCTTTATGCCATCGTTGACAATCAAGTCTACATAGCGTTGACGCGCGCGTAGCTCTGGATCATCAAACTTATCATAGGCAACGCCATCCTTATATTTAACGATTGGCAACGGCTTTAGACTCTTGCTGAGCAGTGTAATCTCTTTGGCGTGCACACTAATCTCGCCAGTTTGTGTTCTAAACACATAGCCTTTAACACCGATAATGTCACCAATGTCGAGCAGTTTCTTAAACACTACATTATATAAATCCTTATTCTCTTCGGGACAAATCTCGTCACGTGAGATATAGACTTGAATGCGTCCTTTGCTGTCTTGAAGCTCTGCGAAGCTGGCTTTACCCATAATTCGGCGGCTCATCATACGTCCGGCAATCACTACTTCGCGTTTTTCGTCGTCATCTTTGAACTCATCCTTTATTTCTGTTGAATATGCATTGGTAGGATATTCAGCTGCAGGATAAGGGTCGATGCCCATATTACGCAACTCCTGGAGACATTGTCTGCGAATAATCTCCTGTTCACTTAGCTCTAAAACATTCATATTTTTATTCGTATATATACTTTATATTCTGTTGCAAAAATAATAAAATAATTTGAGATTACATCTCATTTATTGTTTTTTATGGCTCACTTCTTATGCGCGTTTGATTGCAATCATCTTCCTTTATGAATGCAGAAAAAGTGGAAATTGGAACAATGTAATTCAGTGTTTCACACTTTTCATTCCACAATTTTTATTATCTTTGCACCCGAATTCAATCCATCGAGTGCTTGGTAAACCTCGTAAAAAACAAGAAATGACAACAGAAAAGAATCAGGTTAGTGTGCTGTTTATGCTTTTCAGCATACTCTTTTGCGTTTGCTTAATAGCTGCAAACGTGCTCGAAACAAAGCAAATAGCCATCGGAACGATTAGTCTTACGGGAGGTTTAATCGTGTTCCCAGTGTCTTATATCATTAATGATTGCGTCTGTGAAGTGTGGGGTTATCGCAAAGCCCGACTCTTAATATGGACTGGTTTCGCAATGAACTTCTTCTTTGTAGGCCTTGGTGCGCTCTGCGATGCTATCCCGGGAGCTCCTTATTGGACGAATCAGAAGGGGTTTCATGAAATCTTTGGGCTCGCTCCTCGCATTGCTGCAGCTTCGTTTGTGGCTTTTCTTGTAGGCAGTTTCGTGAATGCCTACGTGATGAGTAAGATGAAGATACGAGACAAAGGACGCCATTTCTCAGCGCGAGCCATATTGAGTACGGTCTTCGGAGAGTCCGCTGATTCGCTCATTTTCTTTCCTTTGGCGCTGGGAGGAATAGTTCCTAACCACGAACTTCCAAAGCTTATGTTGTGGCAAGTGGTGCTAAAGACGGCCTATGAAATAGTCGTTTTGCCTCTGACAATACGCATTGTGAACTATCTTAAGCGTCATGAAGGCGCCGATGTATATGATAACGACATCAGTTATAACGTGTTGAAAATATTTAATCTCTAAGATATGGAAAGAACAAATGAAGGACTTCAAGCCCTGGGAGCAAAGACTAAATATCGCATGGACTATGCGCCCGAAGTGTTAGAAACGTTTAACAATAAGCACACGGGTAACGATTATTGGGTTAGATTCAATTGTCCCGAGTTCACATCTCTATGTCCTATCACGGGACAACCAGACTTTGCAGAGATCCGAATCAGTTATATTCCGGCCGAAAAGATGGTAGAAAGCAAGAGTCTTAAACTCTACTTGTTTAGCTTTCGCAATCATGGTGACTTCCATGAAGACTGTGTTAACATCATCATGAAAGACTTAATACGACTCATGCAGCCTAAGTTTATAGAGGTAACGGGACTCTTTACGCCTCGCGGAGGCATAAGCATCTACCCCTATGCCAACTATGGTAAGCCCGGAACAAAATATGAAAAGTTAGCCGAAAAGCGTTTAGAAACGCACGAATAACGGCACTTCTACGGAATAAACATTAAGGAAAGTCCTTGTTTTTTGTTGCCTTTTGGGTGCAAAAACAAGGGCTTTTTTTCTTATAGCTATAAGAGGAAAGAGGGCGGAAGCACACATAATGATAAATAATTTCGTTCAAAAATTTTCATGATATCTAAGATGTTGGCGCTTACTTCAATCTATATTTGCAAATAATGCTCATGCGGTAATCATTCAAAATCTTGTAAACGATAATTCTTATCCTCATCAATGGTAAAATGATGGGGTGCAAATGGGCGTATAATTTGATGCATTTTACACGATGAAATGACGCAAATGGCGCGGTAATCTGACTTGAATTAGACTACTCTTTCACTCACTTTACTTTCTGTTCTTTGTTAGATTTTTAACCAATTGATTCACAATAGCTTATAATCTTCAAAACATTAGTGCAAATGTTGGCTTTGTGGATTTTTACTTTCATAGGCTTTGAGAAGGCTTGCTCTGTTGATGTATATTGCGCATACAAGCAGTTTGGAAACGAAGATGATGCGCTTTTTTCAACCATAAAAATGTGATTTTGTTGTAATAAAAAATATTTGCCATGCAATATTCTATCAGATTTAGCGTTATAGTGAATAGAGCAGGGGCACCAGAGATGCTGTTTAGGACTTTCCTTTTCCATGAAAGCAGTTATTGTTAGGTGTAAAATGATAAGCAATCTATGAATTTTTCAGTCCTGATGTCAGTCTATATGCGTGAAAAACCGCATCATTTAGAACAAGCACTTGATAGTTTGTTGGCGCAGACTGTGCAGCCTTCAGAGGTTGTTATCGTTGAAGACGGCCCCCTGACCGAGGCACTTCATGCTGTGATTGCAGCGTTTAAGCAACGCTTTCCAACGACAGTTAGTGTTGTGCTTCCACGTAATTTGGGCTTGGGTTTAGCCTTGAATCACGGGCTGAAACGATGTCGGTTTCCTATCATTGCACGTATGGATAGTGATGACATTGCTATGCCTTTGCGGTTTGAAAAGCAACTCGCCGTGTTGCAAAATCATGAAGAAATAGACTTTGTTGGCAGTTGGATTGACGAGTTCTTTGGCTCTACCGACAATGTTATCTCTGTGAGAAAGGTGCCTCAGATGCAGCAGGATATACTGCATTTTGCCCATTATCGCAACCCCATGAATCATCCAACAGTGATGTTTCGAAAGGCAGTTGTTGAGGCCGTTCATGGCTATTGTGACGTCCAATTCTTTGAAGATTACGACCTATGGGCACGTGCTTTGCAGGCTGGATGCTGCTTTTATAACATGCAAGAGAGCCTACTATGGTTCAGACTTACTGATGAATCGTTTCGCCGACGCGGTGGAATTAGCTATATAAAAGCCGAGATTAGATTTCAAAAGCGACTCTATCGAAGTGGTTTTATCAATCTTTTCACGTTCCTCAAAAACGTTATGCTTAGGCTCATTGTAAGGCTTTTGCCCAATAGGATGCGTCGATTTATCTATGTTTTGAGCATTAGAAAATAACTAATCTACTCTATTTGCGTTCATGTAATGCAAGAAAAATAGTTCTAAATAACACATGACAATATTAGAAAATGGTTATATATTAGATGGAATGAACACATTTGAATGCGAGATTAAGCGTTTAATTGATATGTTTGTTGCCTCATTTTGTATTGTGTTTTTTGCTCCTTTGTTTGTGTTTTGCTATGTAGCAATCAAGCGAGAAGATGGTGGTCCGGCTATTTTTAAGCAGGAACGAATTGGTCGTTTCGGTCGACCTTTCACTATTTATAAGTTTAGAAGCATGACGATTGGAGCTGAAACAAACGGTCCTGTGCTTTCAAATCATTCACAAGACAAGCGACTTACTAAGATTGGTAGATTCTTAAGGTTGCGCCATTTAGATGAACTTCCGCAGCTATGGAATGTGATTAAGGGCGACATGGCATTCGTTGGACCACGTCCGGAACGGCAATTCTATATCGAAAAGATTATGAAAAAAGACCCACGCTATTGCTATTTATATCAGATAAGACCTGGAGTCACAAGCTATGCAACCTTATATAATGGGTATACGGATACCATAGAAAAGATGCTTGTGCGTCTAAACATGGACTTATATTATTTAGAACACCGCAGTTTGTGGCTTGATTTTCGAATCCTTTCGCTTACTTTCTTGCGCATTTGCTTTGGTAAGAAGTTCTAAAAACAAGGGAATTTGTGCATGAACTTCAATCATTTGGTCCTATATTGTGCCTTCTGAAGGCGCGAAAGCCTAATGTAAAGTGAGTTCTAAGTCCACCAGATTAAATCTTTCTTAGTCTTAAACGCAGTGTTTTTGAGCGTAAAATCATCTTGTCGTTAGAAAGACTTTCGACTGCAAAACCTTCGCTAAGACCATTCACTCCATAGGGACTTATCTCCCTAATATCAGTCACTTTGAGGTCATCGGAGTCTCGTTCTGAACGATAAGGCGCGTCAAGTAACAGGCTGTCTCCACGATGAATGAAGTTGAAATATACGTCAGAACATACGCCTTTTGTATCTCTCATTTCGAGTAAACGGCCTTGAAAAGCCCAGGTTCTTCCACTTGTTTTAAGGTCTAAAGTGTGTTGATTGGTGAGCGTATCTGCACTCATCAACTGCCAGAAACCATCTAATTTGCCGTTATCAGAGAATTCAATTCCACAACTTGTAAGTAGTAAACACCCTGCGATATATAATATAAATTTTTTCATTTTATTTGTGTTTGAGATGCAAAATCCCTGATTTAATGATTGTAATTTGTAGTCCTGAGTTTGTGCCATAAAGCTTTCCACAGTCAAAAGCGAAGCTACCCTTGACACTCCAGTCGGCAAATCGTGTGCCTTTGGGCCACGCATAGCACGCTTCAAACAGCATACTGACATTGTGTTTTGGGTCAGGATAGAAATCATAATACGTGCCGAAGCCTTTTTGATAGGTAGCCAAGAGACGATAATCAAGGCCGCGTGAAAGTGTGCCTTCAGCCCCCATGTGCCATGCAATGAATCGATTGTCCTTCACTTCTATGGTCTGATCGGTGTTGTATACAGGCGACATATAAAGCGGATTGCCCATAACCATGCCCCAATGTTGCCATCCTGTGAAGAGATGATGATTGTAATAGTTGTCTCTTCCGCATATATGTTCGGTGACATTTGCCGTGTGATCATGATAGACGGGACCTCCTTGATACTTTGTATAGAGGTATTCTATCACAACTTTCTTAGCCATGGGGTCTGCTTTAAGCGCAATTCAGCCCCTAACATCCAGTCTTTGAAGTCATAAGCAAAGTATCGTGAGCGCACCTGTCGATGTTTATCAGCCCCCTTTCCCCAGCCATTTTTGTTGATATGTATAAGCGAAGAGTTATCTTCAAAGTATTGATCGGCGTAGAGACTCAAGCCCCATTGTGCCTTGTCATAGTTCAAACGAGCCACCCAACTGCCTAATTGATTGCCTTCAGCATTAATGAAATTCTCGTCGGTTACATCGGTTCCACCTGGGAAAAAGGCATTTTTGAAAGAACGAAGGCTATTGCTGTTCTTGATTTCTTTCATGTGATTACCCTCTCGAATGAATGATTTTCCACCGAATTGGCACGCCATTTCAAGTCCTAATTCAACTGAAAAGGGAACATGACGCTCGGGATTTCCTATCATGAGATAGCCCGCTTTGCTGTGATATAACGTGTTTTCAGTGTAGCGATTCTGCCTTTGTGTGAAATCCTTTTGCCATCGATCGTCTGTGGAAATGCCATAAGCGATGTGACCTTTTAGGCGTAACCAGCGACCAGTGTAGGGCACAACCCAATATGAAGGCAATGAAATACGCACCTCGGGAATAGGGCGTGCATTGATACCTAATGTCTGTGAACCGGATGAAAGCTGTTGGTCTTTGAGCGCCATAGGCTGTTCTTTGGCTCCAATTGTCAGCAAACCATGATGCCATCTAAAATCAACGAAGGCCTGTTGAACAATGAATTTGCTCGTGAAACCATGGGGGAGGGCAAGGTCTATGCCATAGCCAAGGCCCCAATGTCGGGCAGAATCTTGTGTAAGAGGGCGCATAACGGAAGCTCGGAGATAGCCATTTGAAGTCTTTAATGAACCTAAACCAAAGTGGTTTGAAGCCATCCAAAGCGGTGTTTTGCCCTGAGAGACACTCTCTTGCCATGTTAGTTGGTAGTTGAGGTCATTCATAAGGTTGCGCTTTTTGATGCTATCCACGGGAGTGTTGATGGCATAAAGCGATGATGAAATCATCAAAAAAGCGCCTATAAAGAGGGCTGTTCTGCTATATTTTCTCATTAATGGGAGTCTATGTTATATCTAAATACAAACTTTTTACTATGCTTGCGTGGCGTCAGTACTTGCTTTTAGCATCTCACGGAGCACGCTTACAGCTGCTTCAACAGTGGGAATCTCACTGATAGTTAACAGTCTTCGTGTGCCAACTTGCTTGAAATCGCAGCGTCTCGGGTGGTTACCCACATAGTTAATGACAGCAGAGAAGGTTCTACTTTGATAGTAAGCACTCTCTGGATTAGCAACAAATTGCATGTTCATCTTACCCTGTTTAAGTGATATTTTCTCACATCCGAGTCGCTTACCCAACCTTCGTAGCGGCACAACCTGCATGAGTTCAAGTCCTTCATGAGGTATTTCCCCAAAGCGATCTATTAGGCGTTGGCGGTAAGCTTCAAGGTCGTTGTCGTCATTTATGTTATCTAACTCGCGATAAAGTAACATGCGTTCACTGCTTCCCGGCACGTAGTTGTCGGGGAAATACATCTCAAGATCGCTCTCAATTGCACAGTCTTCAACGAATTCTTCGCCGCTAATGTCATTGCCTTGTGCCATTTGTTCGGCGTAGATATCTTGGAATTCATCGTTCTTTAACTCTGTAACGGCTTGGTTAAGTATCTTTTGATACGTCTCATATCCTAAGTCTTCCATGAATCCACTCTGCTCTGCGCCGAGCAGATTCCCTGCACCTCGTATGTCAAGGTCTTGCATTGCAAGGTTAAATCCGCTACCAAGTTCAGAGAAATTCTCAAGTGCTTCCAGCCTGCGTCGAGCCTCGGGAGTGAGTGAACTCTTAGGAGGTGCGAGCAAATAGCAAAAGGCTTTGCGGTTACTTCGACCCACTCGGCCACGCATTTGGTGTAGATCGCTGAGCCCAAATCGGTGTGCATCGTTGATGATCATTGTGTTGGCATTGCTTATATCGATGCCATTCTCGACGATAGTTGTAGAGAGTAACACGTCATAATCATAGTTCATGAAGCCCATTAAGACTTTTTCGAGCTCCTCAGGAGGCATTTGTCCGTGTCCAATTGCAATGCGACAATCGGGTACATACTTATGAATGAGGTTGGCAATCTCTTGTAATCCGTTGATGCGGTCATGCACAAAGTAGACTTGTCCGTTACGACTCATCTCAAAGTTAATGGCATCTGCAATCACTTCATGACTGAAAGTAGCCAGTTCAGTGTGTATAGGATAGCGGTTAGGTGGCGGAGTTCGGATGATACTCATATCGCGGGCACCCATCAAAGAGAATTGAAGGGTGCGCGGAATTGGGGTTGCCGACATCGTTAATGTATCGACATTGGTCTTTAATTTGCGTAGTTTCTCTTTCGTAGAAACGCCAAATTTCTGCTCCTCATCAATGATAAGAAGACCTAAGTCATGCCATTTCACTGCCTTGCCCAATAGCTTATGTGTGCCGATTAGAATGTCAATCTTTCCATCTTCAAGGTCAGTCAGCACCTGTTTGTTTGTTTTGCTGTCCTTGCTCGCGACAAATAATCTACTCGAACAGGCATACCTTTGAGGCGATTCTTAAAGGTTTGGTAGTGCTGATAAGCCAAAACAGTCGTCGGAACGAGTACCGCCACTTGCTTACTATCGCAAGCTGACTTGAAGGCGGCACGCACTGCAACCTCTGTTTTGCCAAATCCCACATCGCCACAAACAAGCCGATCCATCGGTCTTTGACTCTCCATGTCGGCTTTTACGTCTTGAGTTGCTTTGCTTTGGTCAGGAGTATCCTCGTAAAGAAAGCTTGCTTCAAGTTCATGTTGCAGGTAACTGTCGCCACTAAATGCATGCCCCCGCTCATGACGGCGCTGAGCATACAACTTAATTAGGTCGCGAGCAATGTCCTTTATGCGTTTCTTGGTCTTTTCTTTCAGCCTATCCCACGCGCCAGTTCCAAGCGTACTGAGTCGTGGAGGCTCACCCGTGTCGGAGCGACGGTACTTACTTATCTTATAAAGAGAATGGATACTGACATCTACTTTGTCGTTATGTTGGTAGATGATTCGAATCATCTCTTGATAGCTATTGCCTGCAGGAACACGCACAAGTCCACCAAATTTGCCGATGCCGAAGTCCACATGAACGATAAAATCGCCTGGTTCCATCTCCTGAAGTTCCTTCATTGTGAGCGCCATCTTACCTGCTCTGGCGCCATCGCTTTTGAGATTGTACTTATGATAGCGGTCAAAAATCTGATGATCAGTAAAGAAACAGCACTTCAAACCATCGTCAGCAAAGCCTTCATGCAGTGTTTTGTTGACGGGTTCAAACACGATTGACTTCGCCTTTTGCGAGTCCATATCGGCAAATGTCTTTCAATCGCTGATTCTGCTTGTCACTATCGGCCAGGATATAAAGCTTATAGCCTTGCAAAATGTAGTCATCAAGACTGTCAACCAATAGGTCAAAGTTCTTGTGGAATAGGGGTTGAGGCGTTATTTTGAATTTGATAATGTCATATTTTGTTTCTTTCTGTAAGGCCGAACTACTTGTTTTGCCTGCATGAATACCAAATTCAATGGTGCGGAATGTGGCTGCTTGTTGTGCAAATTGTGAAGGGCTGAGAAGTGTTTTCTCTTTGTTGAGCTCATCAATGATTTGTTTCTGCTCTATCTCCGTAGCCCCTTCAAGTTGTTCTGTGATAGCTTGTTTGGAGTAACCCTCATCATATACGTGTGCAATGACATCGCGAATATAGGCAAAGTCCTTATAAACCATCACACTGTTTGAGGGCAGAAAGTTTAAGAAAGAAACTCTTTCAGTGGTTAATGTAGCCAATTCTGGCACGATTTCTATCTCATTCAGTTTATCCTTTGATAGCTGATCTTGCACTTCAAACGTGCGAATCGTGTCTATTTCTCGGCCAAAGAAGTCTATGCGGAAAGGGTTTTCACAACTAAAAGAGTATACATCGAGGATGCTACCACGTACAGAATACTGACCAGGTTCATACACATAATCTACCTCTTGAAAGCCATATTCGCGCAGCTTATGGGCTATATCGGTGATATCTATCTGTTGTTGTCCGGTCTTTAATGAAAGCCGTCGTTCGTCCAAATGTTGCTTTGAAACAACCAATTCGGATAGCGCTTCAGGATAAGAAATAATTAAAAGTGACTCGGTTACTTGGTTATCGCGTGCCGAAACCCTTGCCAACACCTCGGTACGGAGTATCTCATTGGCGCTATCTCGTTGCCCGTATTTGACTGATCTCTTAAAGCTTGAGGGGAAAAACAACACATTTTGCGTGCCCATTACCTGTGTAAGGTCATGATAAAAATAGCCAGTTTCGTCGGCATCTTGAAGCACAAAGAGAAATGTTTGCTTGATTTCTGTGCCCACAGCAGCAAATAACAGCGGGGTGGCCGAAGCCTGTTGACCCTGCAAAAAGATGTTACTGCCACGATTTTCTTGTAGGAGTTTGCATAAAGCTACCGTCCCGGGAGCCTTTGCATAGAGTTGTTTGATGTCTTGAATGTCCAAATTTAAGCCTTAATTTTAGGGTATTTACGAAACCAACCATCCATGCGTAAGCGCATCACTCCAAAGAAAGCTTCTCCAAATATGCCGCCACTCATCTTGCTTGTTCCCTCTCTTCGGTTGACAAAGACTACGGGAACTTCTTTTATTTTGAATCCAATCTTGTGGGCAGTATACTTCATTTCAATCTGAAAACCATAGCCTTTGAAGCGTATTTCATCAAGGGGTATGGTCTCAAGTACACGCCTTTTATAACACACAAAGCCTGCAGTTGTGTCGTGAACCTTAAAGCCTGTAACGAGTCTTACGTATTTAGATGCAAAGTAACTCATTAGTACGCGTCCAATAGGCCAGTTGACAACATTCACTCCACTGACATATCTTGAACCAATAGCAACGTCATTTCCCTCGCCATGTGTAGCCTCATAGAGTCGTGGAAGGTCATTAGGATCGTGACTAAAATCGGCATCCATCTCGGTGATATAATCGTAGTTATGTGCTAAAGCCCACTTAAAACCAGTAATATATGCTGTCCCCAAGCCCAATTTTCCTTGGCGTTCAATGATAAAAAGGCGGTCACTGAACTCGCTTTCTATTAGCCGATGCACTATCGAAGCAGTGCCGTCAGGACTTCCATCATCAATAACAAGAATGTGAAAACACTTGTTCAAGCCGAAAACGGCACGTATAATCTTCTCGATATTCTCCTTTTCGTTGTAGGTGGGGATTATCACAATAGAGTCACTTTCATGCATAATCGTGTTGTATTTGATTAGTGCAAACTTACACAAAATAATTGAATATTCGTGCGTTAAGCATGAAAAAAGAACAGAAAAGAAATGATGCGGTGATGTCAATCGCCATTAACCATGGCTTGTATAGGGTGAAGAGAGCGGAATATGGGCTGCAATTCATGGGTTATTTCAAATGCTGCCACAAGAATAAAACTATCGAAAAACGAGGAGGGTTGAGTTGAACATAGGTGTGTTTGCACTATGATGATAAAGTGCAGACTACCAGTGTGTTAGATGAAATAAAAGGAGTTGTGACATCCTTGCGGTTAGATTGTTTTGTGATGAGCGTCAAAACGTTCTGTGATTCGTGCCATTTCATCGCGTGATTTGTAGTGAATCACACGGCCATTTGGCTCAAATTATTTTGTCCATTCTTATGGTTGGAAAAAAGAGTTATGGGATAATGAATGACCACGCCATGAAAATGGTTCACGGATACACCTTGTGTCTGTTTTCAATACCCAAGCGGTTACGTTTTTTATAGCCCATGATTAGCGAGGCACGAGCCATTCTTTGGTAGGCTATTATATGGAGATGCAACGCTGCAAGTATTGAGTTTACTTTGAAGGGACATAGCCATGGCGAGTGGATGAATGACAAATGGCGAGCAGAATCCGCAACACTTACGGCGTTTTCATGCTCCTATCGCAACGTAAATCAAGTCGAAATGCAGCCTGTTCTTTGTGATATTACCCCTTGGGTTGATGTTTTTCTCCTTACAAGAGAAGGATAGGGGAGCGTTGTTTTCTATTGATCGGGGTTCTCAACAAAGCCTTGATATTCCTTATCCAGCCCGTTCATAACGGCTTGATAGCTTTGTTCCATCTGTTTTTTAATGTTCTCTGGGCCTCGACCTATAGGCATAATAGGTTCATGAATGGTGAGTTTTAGGGGATGCCAAAATGCCCAATATAGGTCTTTTGTGCGTGGCTTTACGTCGAAACTACCATTGATTGTCAGTGGCACTACAGGCAGTTGGAGGTCATCTGCAAGCATAAACGCACCACGACGGAATACTCCCATGTGGCCCGTAAACGTGCGGGCACCTTCTGGAAACACAACTAATGACATGCCCTCTTGTAGGATATGACGCGCCTCATCATAGGTAGCGCGAATCTTAGATGGGCCACTTTTGTCGACAAAGATATGGTGGGCATACTGACAAGCAATACCAACGAGTGGAATTTTGCGCAGTCCTTTCTTCATCATCCATTTGAAATTGCGCCCAAGAAAGCCATAGATGAGGAAGATATCAAACGCCCCTTGATGGTTGGCTACAAAGACATAAGACTGTCGGGGAACAAGATGCTCGCGACCTTCCACCTTTACTGGTAAGAGCAAAAGACGTATCCAAAGCCATGACCAGCATTTGCCGGGATAGTAACCCCAAAAGTGTCCGTTGCCAAGAAGGCAGCCAACAACGGTCACTAACGATGTGATGATACTGGCAAAGAGCAGTATGGGCAAGCAAAAGAAAAGCTGATAAAGTCGGTAAAGATACTTCATGATGATGTGTTGAGTTAGTGTTGGGTGTGTAAAGTGATGACGGCAATCTCGGGTTTAACGCCAATGCGTATCGGTGCAAGGCCTCCAATGCCACATGTAACATATAGGAATCGGCCGGCCTTTTCAGCCAGTCCGTAGTCGTCTGGATAAGCAAACATCGTGGGACGGAGCCCAAAAATCGAGATTTGTCCGCCGTGCGTGTGACCACAAAGCGTGAGTTGTGCATGGCTCTTTGGTAGGATTCGGCTCTCCCATGTCTTTGGATCGTGTTGTAATAAGATGATAAAGGCGTTACGATTAACTCCTTTTAGGGTCTTCTCTATATTCGAATTGTCGGGGAAATACTTGCCATCTCCACAGTTTTCTTCCCCTGCTATGACGAGTGAATCGCGTCGATCCTTGCTGTAATATATTGTGTGTTCATTGAGTAAAAGGTGCCATCCCATGTCGCGTTCTACCTGTTTTATGCCCGCCTCGCAAGCCTTTTTAGCGACACTATCGCCATAAAAGTATTTGCTATAATCATGGTTTCCGAGAACACTATACATAGGAATCCCATGGTGAGCAAGCTTAGATAGCAAGGCTTTTTGAGGAAAAAGTTCACTTGGTTGCGTGTTTTGCAGGTCACCAACAAAGCATATAATATCGGGTCGTAAGGCTAAGATGGTGTCGACATCTCGCTTGAGATAGCGTTCCATTCCATGGTTAAAGCTTCCTATATGCGCATCACTGAAGAGCACAATGCGTGTGCCTTCAAACGCCTTTGGTAGGTCTTTGAAAGATAATTCGATGTGTGTGACGCGCAATTCTCTTGTTCCGAAGATGATGCCATAAAGCATTGTGAGCATACAAATGATGCCCAGTAGCAGGCCTGTGAAATCAAAATAGTGTTGTTTTATGTGCCAAAAGCGCCGACAAAACAGGCCGAACGAAGAGATGAGGGCATATATAGTTTTCGGTACAACCAATACAGAAAGCAAGATAAGATAGGTCTTTATCCAGTTAATATTGTCGGGAATGAATTTACCACAAAAGGTTAACGACAGCGTGAAAGCTATCATTACAGCGGCTGGAAGCCACCAGATGATGCGTTTGAAACGTGTGATTTGTGGACGATGACGTAGGTAATGACGATCTATATAGAGGTCACTTAGGATAATCATCGGTAGGAGAAGGAATATGATTCTTGCAATCATGTTGGTTGAAACGTTTGTTTATACAGTCTTAAGAAACTTGCGAATGAGCTCAACGGGTAAGCCGCGTCGTCGTGCATAGTCGTGAAGTTGGTCGTCGCCAATACGTCCTAACTCAAAGTATTGACTCTTTGGATGAGCGAACATGAGTCCACTCACGCTGGCATGTGGCGTCATCATACCACTTTGAGTGAGTCGAATCCCGATGCCTTTCATATTGATAAGGTCTGCCAATATGAAGTTAATGCTCGTGTCAGGCAATGAGGGATAGCCCACGGCGGGACGTATTCCTTGATACTCTTCCATGTGAGTTTGTTTCATCGTTAGTTGCTCATTAGGTGCATAACCCCAGTGCTTTCGTCTCACCTCTTCATGCATTTTTTCAGCTGTTCCCTCGGCTAATCGGTCGGCAAGTACTTGTGACATCATGCGCAAATAGTCGTCATTTAAGTAAGCCTTTTGTAGCTCGTTGTCTACTGAAGTGGCAAAAACTCCAGCCTTATCTTTAATGCCACTTGAGATGGGACGAACGAAATCAGCCAAACAGAGATTAGGATAGCCAGGTTGTTTTGGCTTTTGTTGGCGCAACATGGGTATGCGTTTGTCTCCAATAATGAGGTCATCTCCATCGCTGTTGGCTTCGAAGATATCAAAGACGGCATGCGTTTGATAACGTCCTTGCCAACTCTTGAGCATTGCTTCTGCATCGGTTCGGAGTTGAGTTTGGCTTCTTCTGGTTTACCATTCATGCTCCATGCATGGAAGAAATAAAGCCAATTGATATACGGAATAATATCCGAGATGTCGTAATGCAGTATCATTTGTCTTTGTTATCCATGGAAAGTGAGGGCTTCTCCGCGATAGTTCGCATCGAAATGACCATCATAATAGAGAATGTGTCCATTGCAGATGGTAGCTAATATGCGGTTGTTGAAGACATGATTTTCCAAGGGACTCCATTTACATTTGCTTTGAATGAGGTCGTTGGTAACCTTCCATGGGCTCGCCGTTTTAACGATAGTGAGATCTGCTTTGTAGCCTTTTCGAATGAAACCACGGTCATTGATGCGAAAAAGCCGTGCGGGATTGTGGCACATTAACTCGGCAATTCGTTCGTAGGAAAGAATGCCTTTGTCGGCAAGTTCAAGCATCGTTGCAAGAGAAAACTGTACCATTGGCATGCCCGAAGCAGCCTTTGCACAACCACCTTGCTTATCTTTTAGCTCGTGAGGTGCATGATCTGTACCAACGGTTGTTATCCGATTATCATTCAGTGCTTGACGAAGTGCGTCGCGATCGGCTGCGGTTTTGACAGCAGGATTACATTTGATGAGTGAACCAAGAGTGGCATAATCTTCATTTGAAAAAAGGAGATGAGCAATCACAGCCTCTGCCGTGATGTGGTCATCAATGCCAAAGAATGCCAATTCTCGTGCCGTTGTGAGGTGTGCAACGTGAAGTCTTGTATGATGTTTCTTTGCTAATGCCACCGCGAGAGATGTGCTTCGGTAACATGCTTCCTCACTTCTGATGAGAGGATGTAATTCAATGTTGGGGTCATCTTGTTGGGCTTGGCTCGTGCCATATTAGCCGTGATGAGTTCAGTATCTTCACAATGCGTTACAAGTTGCCAGTCCTGATCTGCACACACCTTATATATATAGTCGAGATGCTCATGGTTTTCGACAAGCATATTCCCCGTACTGGCTCCCATAAACAATTTGATTCCTGGCACAAGTGAATGATCAAGTGCTGCAAATGAATCTGCATTATTGTTTGTTGCGCCATAGAAAAAGCTGTAGTTGACATGACTTTTATGGGCTGCAAGCGTCATCTTTTCTTGCCATGCTTCAGGCGTTGTTGTCTGAGGGGATGTATTTGGCATCTCCATATATGAGGTTATGCCACCAAAAGCAGCTGCACGGCTCTCACTTTCTATGTCTGCTTTGCGCGTAAGACCAGGTTCCCTGAAATGTACATGAGTATCAATGATGCCGGGGAAAACGAAACATCCCGAGGCATCTATTATCTTGTCATAGATTCCTCGGGGTGTTTCTGATGGATCAAATAAGGCCGCAATGGAGTTGTCTTCAATGAGAATGTCACGCCGTAGCGAGCGGCCTTCGTTGACGATTGTACCACCTTGTATGATAATTTTCATACGCTTATCGTTTATTTTAATGATGGTTTTGCCATCTGGGCAGGCGTAGGAGCTGATTGAGTGGGTTGATTCTCATTCTGAGGTGCCTCATTTTCGCTCGTCTCCGCTTGTACATCACGCATTCCATTCATGATTTGTTGGTTCTCTTGTGCCTTTTGATAGTAGTCCTTTACATAGGCATCGTTCTTGAATTTGTCTGTAGCCTTGCTCATGATGTCCTCAATCCATGGCGTCAATTCAGGGTATTGATAACCTATAGTGACCATAAAGAAGATGCCAGGACCAAGCACATTGTCAAAGTTTTCGGTAACAAACGTGGTGACAAGTTCGTCTTCTTTCTGTGAGATTCGAGCCGCTTCTTTATTGAGTTTGGCATTAATCACGTCCATATTTCGCCCATTCATGATGGCTTGATCATGCTGATGTACGAGCTCAGACTCTTGATTTTTCAACTGATTATACTTGTTGAAGAACTTAAAAAGCTTATCGTTTAGCGGCGTACCACTAACAATTTGTTGCGTGTTATCTATCTTAATAGTAATGTCTCCTCCCTCAACTACCAACGGAAGTACACTCTCTTCGTCCATAAATATGTTACCCATTCTGACGGAATCTACCGTGCCAGAGAAGTGGAATTGACCATGAACGACGTCGCAAGAGTCAAGTGTTTTGAACTCGTTATTCTTGAGAACTTTGAGATAAAGCATTCGTCCGTCAAGATTAGATACGTTAGATGTACCTACGATGTTATACGAGTTTGCACATGATGTCAGTGTCAAGAGAGCTACGATGACGTAATAGACCTTATTCATAAATTGTTTTTCTTGTTCTGATAACAAAGATAATAGGAAGTGATGAGGTGTGAAAGAAAATTCAATCAATTTAATTTATCAAGCACATCTTTTAGGTTTTTTTCGTACTCACGATTCATTTTATCTTGTAAATAAATTACTTTTCTTGTTCCTTTTTTAGCTCATGGTCGATTCGATGCATAGCATAGACTTCAACAATTGCTGCAATTAATAACAAGATAACCCATTTATTATAAAGGTAAGTGAGGTAATCTATCTGATTATCAAATAGGGAACGGAAGAAGCCATAAGCGTTATCAACCATTAGAAGGCCTGCAAAAACAAAGAGTAAATCAGCCAAATTAAGGATGTTTTTCAATCGTTTTATCGTGGGATTCAGCCCTTCATAGGTCTGCATCATTTGCATTGTAGCAAACAAAATGCTACCAATAAGTGCAATCCAACAAACGATTTGTGTAGCAAACATAAACACATAGCAACCCACTCCGACTACCATGAGGAGGCCACCAGCCATGAAAAGAATGCTTTGTAGACTATTCAGATGCTTCATTATTTGTTTCTATAGGTTTCTCATCGTCGCTTAATACGTAGATATCTTCATCATCTGCCTTCATGAAGTAACGCTCACGAGCAATCTTTTCGATTGCTTTTGGGTGGCGTTTTAATTCATTTAACTGTCTTGAATCAGCCTCGTATTGCTCCGTATACTTGTTGATTTCGCTTTTAAGGTCGCCTATTTGGAGTTCTAATTGGAATCGTTTGAGGAAACTGTTCTCGTCAATGAAGCCAACAATCAGCACGCCAATAACAGTCACTATAAGGTATTTATAGTGAGAAATGAAACTCAAAACTGCATTTAAACGACCAGCCATAATTGATTAATTTGTTTGCAAAGATAATAATTTTTGCTATCTTTGCATCATCAATTCTAAAAAAATGGATGAATATATTGTATCTGCCAGGAAATATCGTCCAATGACATTCGATTCTGTTGTGGGGCAACATGCGCTCACAACTACATTGAAGAATGCTGTCAAGAGCAGCAAACTGGCTCATGCTTACTTGTTTTGCGGTCCGCGAGGTGTAGGGAAAACCACGTGCGCTCGTATCTTTGCGAAGGCTATTAACTGTGAAAACCCAAGCCAAGATGGTGAAGCTTGCAACGTATGTGAAAGCTGTAAAGCGTTCAACGAGCAACGTTCCTATAACATATTTGAACTCGATGCAGCCAGCAATAACTCTGTAGAGAACATCAAAGCCCTTATGGAACAGACGCGGATTCCACCTCAAGTGGGACGCTATAAGGTGTTTATCATCGACGAGGTGCACATGCTTTCTACGGCTGCTTTTAATGCTTTCTTGAAGACATTAGAGGAACCTCCTGCTCATGTTATCTTTATTTAGCAACCACAGAGAAGCATAAGATTTTACCAACGATATTGTCTCGTTGTCAAATCTACGACTTTGAACGAATGACAGTGGGTAATACTATTGAGCATCTGAAGTCAGTTGCTGAAAAAGAAGGAATCACTTATGATGACGAAGCGCTTGCTGTTATCGCCGAAAAAGCTGATGGTGGTATGCGCGATGCACTCTCTATATTCGATCAAGCGGCCAGCTTTTGCCAGGGAAACATTACGTATCAGAAGGTCATTGAAGACCTAAACGTATTGGATTCTGACTATTATTTCAAGATCGTTGATTTCGCTTTGAGTAACAAAGTGAGTGAAATCATGGTGCTGGTAAACAATATATTGAGTAAAGGTTTCGATGGAGGCAACCTTATTTCTGGGCTTGCTTGTCATGTGAGAAATGTGCTTATGGCTCGTGATGAAACGACACTTCCTTTGTTGGAAACAAGCGAACAACAACGTAAAAGTATCATGAGCAGGCCAAAAAGTGCCCCGTTCAATATCTATATCAAGCGTTAAAGCTGCTCAATCAGTGTGATATCAATTACAAACAAAGCAGTAACAAACGCCTGCTTGTAGAGATTACGCTCATTCAAGTGGCTCAAATCACGCAACCAGATGACGACACTCCAGGTGCGGGGCGCAGCCCTAAACGATTAAAATCCCTGTTTAAGAATCTTATCAATGCACAGTCAAAACAAGCAACTATGCAGGTGGTTGCGACTGAGCATCATGCGGTTTCTCACAGAGAGAGAGAGCCGCACAACCCGTTGTTGAGCCTGTTGTAACGGCATCTTCAACGGCAACTCCCGTAATGAAAGCTACAGAAAGCCCTTCTTCCAAGCCTCAAACAAATATAAATCTTGATGCCATCAGTCTTACCTTTGCAGGTATTAGAGCCCGTAAAGACAAGCGTGTTGAGGCGGAAGTAGAGCAGTTTCATGTTGACACTACACAGGAAGGACGTTTCACTCAAGACCAACTTGAGACCTCATGGTATGCAATGTTGGTGAGAATGCCACAGCAATATAATGGTCTTTCCATGCGATTAAAGAACGTAACTCCACACATAACGGAGTTTCCGAAGATAGAAATTGTGGTGGATAATCAAATCCTTCTCACACAGGTTGAACCTATAAAGTCTCGTATAAAGGCTACACTTGCGAAAGAACTCAATAATGGTCAGATTGAGATTCTATGGCGTGTGGCACAAGGAAGTGAGGTTAAACCTCTCATGACTAAACGCGAAACCTTTGAAGAATTGAAGAAAGACAATCCCGCATTGGCTAAGCTTTGTCAGATGTTAAACCTCGATATGTCTTAGTCTTCCATTTATTTTATTCTATCAAGGGCATGCCCAAACGTTGGCATTCCTTGCGCATCTCTTCGGGCCAGATGCTGGCTTGTATCTCACCGATATGCGCTTTATGAAGTAATATCATGCAAAGACGACTCTGACCAATACCACCTCCGATGCTTAAAGGTAGCTCATCACGCAGTAATTTCTTGTGGAAAAACAATTCCTTTCGCTCTTCCTTACCTTCTATTTTCAATTGTTTTATCAATGCTTCTGCATCGACTCTGATTCCCATCGAACTCAATTCTACGGCTCGTTCCAATACAGGATACCAAATGAGTATATCGCCGTTTAGTCCTGTTTTGCCGCTTTCGTTGGGAGTACTCCAGTCATCATAGTCGGGTGCACGGCCATCATGTTTCTCCCCATTACTTAGTGTAGCGCCTATACCTTCAATGAACACTGCACCATATTTCTTGCAAATAGCGTTCTCTCTTTGCTTAGAATTAAGTTCAGGATACATGTCAAGAAGGTCTTGACTGTGTATAAAGTGAATCTGGTTGGGCAGAAACGGGCTTAACTCCGCATACTGTTCACAAGTCAGATACTCTGTTCTTAGCAGTGCAGCATAGATGCGTTGCACTATATTTTCAAGGAAATTAGTGGTTCGTTGCTCTTTAGTGATGACGGATTCCCAGTCCCATTGGTCAACATAAAGAGAGTGAAGATTGTCTAATTCCTCGTCAGCTCGGATGGCATTCATATCGGTATAGATGCCAAATCCGGGTTGAACATCATACTCAGCCAAGGTTAATCGTTTCCACTTTGCAAGCGAATGAACCACCTCTGCACGTGCATCTCCGAGGTCTTTTATTGGGAAACTAACTGCTCTTTCGATGCCATTGAGGTCATCGTTAATGCCTAATCCTTGCATCACAAATAGTGGAGCTGTGACACGACTCAAGCGTAGTTCGGTTGCAAGATTCTGCTGGAAGAAGTCTTTTATCAGTTTAATCCCTTGCTCAGTTTGCTTTCTATTGAGCACAGGACGATAGTTCTCTGGGTGCAATAAGTTGCTCATGGTTGTTTTGTTTCAAAGCGTTTATTATCAGATACAAAGGTAATCATTTGTGTTTAATATTGAAAGTTAAATGAGAAATAAATTATTATATCGAAACAAATGGGTCGGTTTCTGCAGCATTATGATATGTTTTTTTGTGCAAAATGAATGTTATCAAACGATAGATTGTAATGAAAGTATGAAAGTTGAAGGCCTTGTTGCATACTTGCTCGGATTTCATTATCTTTGCATAAGATAAAAATTAAATGATAAAAGATGAATACAAAGACTGCATCTCGCACGAAAATATTATTTATTTGTTTAGGAAATATCTGCCGTTCTCCTGCTGCACATGCTGTGTTTCAGCAGAAAATCAACGATAAAGGCCTTGCAGACAGGTTTGAAGTAGACTCTGCTGGTATAGGCAATTGGCATGTAGGACAACTCCCCGACAGTCGAATGCGACGACAAGGAGAGCGTCGTGGCTACATGATTAACCACAAAGCACGACAGTTTCAAACGTCAGATTTCAAGCTGTTTGATCGTATCGTTGTGATGGATAATGACAATTATCGCATCATTGTTTCAAAGGCATCAAGCGATGAAGAGGCTCAAAAGGTTATTCGAATGGCCGACTTTTTACCTCACATCCACGTGCAACGAGTGTCCCAGATCCTTATTATGGTGGCCCCGAAGACTTTGATTTAGCCCTTGATTTAATAGAAGATGGTGTTGAAGGACTGCTGAAGGACCTGATGAAAGCGTGAGAAGAATCGTTTGATAATAATGTTTTATAGCTATTTTATAGGCAAAGTTGTCTTGCAATATCGTTGAGTTGCAAGCATTGTTGACGTGCTATGGTTTTTTGTTCAGTATGATGTTCCCAGGGCGAAAGAAGCAATATGCGACCTTCTTTGCATGCTTCGAACATCCGACCTGATGGCTTATAGTAGTTTGTAAAGCCGTTTTCTTTAAGGATAATCATGCGGAATCCCGCTTTAAAAGCTTCGTGCATAATCTCTTGTTCTCCTTTACTGATAGAAGGAGATACCAGTACAGCTCCCTTTCTTCCTGCTTCAAGGAGTTGTTGTTTCAGGGTAGCGAGGGCTTCGCTTGTTATCTTTCGCGAGCATTGTACTTGCAATTTGTCTGGGCAGTCCAGTAAGAAGCGATTGCCAATCATTGAAAAAGTCAGCCCGTTGAAAGTTACATTATGTTGCACTTGGAACCAATCTGAATGTTGTCTCTTTATTAACAAGCGTCTCGGATTATCTTTAAGATAATGTTTCCAAGCTTCATATTGCTCCTGATGTCTTAGTATCTTATCATTGTATCCATGCTCAAAGAGTAGTCCAAAGCTTGATTTGCGAGGCTTTTGTGCGTCGTCTTTTAAAGACGACAAACTCTCTTTATTTAACGAAATGCTATCGTTGAAGGTCGGAATCAAATAACCTTGTGCCTTAAGTTCCTCGCGATAAGCACGATTACAGCCTTGAATGAAGCCGCGAATTACGATGCCTAAGGGGCGGTTTTCAGGCAGATGTTCTTCTATAGAGAGGATAAAGTGTAAATGATCTGGCATGAGTTGCCAGGCAACAATGCCTATCTGTGGGTAGTAATTTGGAATATGTTGCAGTTCGTTGACTATGGCTTGCCCTAACGTTGTCGGTGTAATGTGTGTGGATAATCTGGGCTTTCCGGGGTTGCATCGGCACGTCCTTCAAGATGCCCAAGTAATGGCCTTCGTCCATCAATAACTAACGTTATCAGGTATCGACCACGTTTTGTATAGTCGTGACCAATCATGCGTCGTTTCATAGAAGGCTTTTTGTTAACGTAGAATCCAGTCTCAGATAAGCGGTAGAACTTATTATTTTGCTTGATGTATTTTCTGTGATCTGTCATTTGTATCTAGTTAAGTGTTTCATGGTGTTATTAAGTTTGTTACCCAACCCCTAAGAGTTCAACTTCAAAGATGAGGGTGGAACCACCGGGAATACCTGGTTGGGAGTACTTACCATAGCCCATTTCGGCTGGTATATAGAGTTCCCATTGATCGCCGATGTGCATCTGTTGCATGACAATTATCCATCCGTCGATAAGGTCACTCAGTCGCATTGCAAAAGGAGTAGAGCCTCGGCTGGAGTCAAACTTTTTGCCGTTGATAGTCCAACCCGTGTAATGGGCGGTGACAATGCTACGCCGTGAGGGTTGAGGGCCATGCGGATTGCCTGCTTTCAACACCTTATAATATATGCCGTTTGAAAGTGGTTTTACTCCCTCTTCTTTGGCTTGTCTTCCAACCAACGCTTGTTGGCTAATACATAGTCTTTCTTTGCCATCGTTTTTCTTTTTATATGATGTGTCGATTAAACTGTGTTCTACGGCTATTCCCTATTTGTTTGTCGTAACGATAAGGCGAAAGAAACTTGTAGGTTAAGTTGAAATCTCCCCTCGTTTCCATTAGGCTGGCGAACAAGCTGAACTTCTCCTCTTTGTGCCTCATATTCAACAGGAAAGCGAACAGCGTCAAATTGCTCCACAAACTGCGTCATATTACGCGGTAAACTGACGCAGTTTGTGGCATGATATGACGCAAATTACATCGCCTTATGCCCTGCAAATATACATACTTTATGGGATAATAACTCATAATCTCCAGTGTTTCCCGATATGATAAATTATAAATCGTGTGTTATGAATTATCAAAAGTGACTCCGTTGGGATTCAAACCCAAGACCTTCAGAACCGGAATCTGACGCTCTATTCAGCTAAGCTACGGAGCCAAAACTTGTGCAAAATTACGAATAAAAAACTTACTATGCAAATGTTATTTACCAAATTATTTTGCAATCTATTTGATTTATCGTATCTTTGCGTTATGAATCATGTGGAATTTAGATAAAAAACATTCCACAATTAAATTTGAAATAGAAGCTATGGACCTTACAGAAAGATTTATCAACTACACAAAATTCGACACGCAGTCATGCGAAGAGTCTGACAGTGTCCCCTCTACGGAGAAACAACTTGTATTTGCCAAGTATCTGAAAAAAGAGCTTGAAGACGAAGGTTTCAGTGATGTTGAGATGGATAAGATGGGATATATCTACGCAACGCTTAAGGGAAACACGAAGAAAAAGACTCCAACCATAGGCTTTATCTCACATTATGACACGAGCCCTGACGCAAGTGGCAAGGATGTTAAAGCCAGAATTATTTCCAACTACGATGGAAAAGATATACAACTCTCACCGGGTATCTTCTCAACGGTAGAGAAATTTCCCGAATTAAAGGCGCATGTTGGCGAGGATTTAATTGTTACTGACGGCACAACTCTACTTGGTGCAGACGACAAAGCGGGTATAGCTGAGATAGTACAAGCCATGTGTTATTTGAGAGATCATGACGAAATAAAGCATGGTGACATTCGAATTGGCTTCAATCCAGATGAAGAAATCGGCATGGGTGCACATCACTTTGATGTAGAAAAGTTTGGATGTGACTGGGCATATACTATTGATGGAGGCGACTTAGGCGACTTAGAATATGAGAATTTCAATGCAGCTGGCGCCAAAGTTTATATCAAAGGAGTGAGTGTTCACACTGGATATGCCAAGGGAAAGATGGTGAATGCCAACCGATTGGCATGCGAATTTAACGATATGATCCCTGAAACGGATATCCCAGAGAACACTGAAGGGTATCAAGGTTTCTATCATTTGCTTGGCATAGAAAGCCGTACTGAGGAGGCAAAACTTAACTATATCATTCGTGATCACGACCGTTCTAAGTTTGAAGATCGTAAAGATTTCATGGAAGAATGTGTCAAAAAGATGAATGATAAGTATGGAGAGGGGACCGTAAGGATTGAACTTCACGACCAATACTATAACATGAAAGAGAAGATCGACCCTAATATGCACGTGATAGATATAGTACTTCGCGCGATGCAAGATAACGGAGTAGCTCCCAAAGTGGAACCCATTCGTGGTGGAACTGACGGAGCGCAGTTGAGTTTCCGTGGGCTTCCGTGTCCAAATATCTTTGCCGGTGGTGTGAACTTCCATGGTCCTCACGAGTTTGTTTCAGTTCAAGTGATGCAGAAAGCGGTTGATGTTATCGTTAGTATCTGTGAGATTACTGGTAACTTTGAAGATTAATCATCTAATCATATAAGCCCATTTCGCAAACCACGGAGTGGGCTTTATCTTATCTTTATGGCAGAAATACCCAAACTTATAGGAGATCTTGCGTTAATACTTGTTGTTGCAGGCATTGTCACGCTTGTGTTTAAGAAACTCAAGCAGCCTCTTGTCTTGGGCTATATTGTGGCGGGTTTCTTGGTCTCTCCACATATGCCTTACACTATGTCTGTAGTAGATAAGGGCGACATTCATACGTGGGCAGACATCGGAGTGATGTTTCTTTTGTTCTCACTTGGGCTTGATTTCTCGTTCAAAAAGATTCTTAAGATGGGCATGGCGCCTGTAATCGCGGCGCTAACGATAATCTTTTCCATGATGACGCTTGGCATTTTAGTCGGTCATAGCTTTGGATGGGGACGCATGGATTGTATCTTTCTCGGCGGAATGTTAGCCATGTCATCGACTACTATCATTTATAAAGCCTTTGATGATCTGGGACTTCGTCAGCAAAGATTTGCCTCGTTAGTGATGAGTGTGCTTATACTTGAGGACGTGTTGGCTATCGTTATGATGGTTATGTTGAGTGCTATTGCGGGAGGAAATAAGCCTGATGGTGGCGAAATGCTTGGCTCAATACTGAAGATTGGCTTTTTCCTTGTGTTGTGGTTTGTTGTGGGTATCTTTCTCGTTCCCCTCTTTCCGCAAGACACGCAAGCTAATGAATAATGAAACGATGGTTATTGTGGCCTTGGGACTATGCTGTTTGATGGCTGTTTTGTCTACAAAGGTGGGCTTTAGTAGTGCATTTGGCGCGTTCGTTATGGGCAGTATTATTGCCGAAACGGTTGAAGCGGATAAGATAATCAAGTTGGTTGAGCCGGTGAAGAACCTTTTTGGAGCAATCTTTTTCGTGTCGGTTGGTATGCTTGTGCAGCCAGGTGTGCTCGTTGATTATGCCATTCCAATCATCATTATAGTGCTAACCATCTTACTTGGACAAGGTGTTTTTGGAACCGCGGGTTTCCTTTTAAGTGGTCAGTCGTTAAAGAATGCGATGCGATGTGGCTTTTCTATGGCGCAGATTGGAGAGTTTGCATTCATCATTGCGTCGCTCGGCTTGTCGTTAGGTGTTATTGGTAACTTCCTTTATCCAGTAGTTGTAGCCGTCTCAGTGATAACAACGTTCCTCACACCTTATATGATTCGTTTCTCAGAACCATGCTATGAGCGACTCGAAAAGCATCTTCCCAAGCGGTGGGCACGTAGACTTAAACACGTGGGGAACGTGCATCAGAACTCTAATGAAGAAGAAAATACATGGAAGATTCTGCTTAGGAAGATGGCCGTTAATACGATTATATATGGTATTCTCTCTACGGCTGTCGTGGTGTTAATGTTGACTTTCGCACTTCCTATATGTAGAACAGCACTCGGACACTGGCCTGGTAACGCCTTATGTGGTTCACTTACGGTGCTAATGATATCGCCTTTTCTTCGTTCTTTGGTAATGAAGAACGTGCATAGTGATGAATTTCGCCAGCTATGGACAGAGAGTTTGCTGAATCGTTTGCCTCTTTCCTTTACCATTATTGTGCGAGTTGTTATTGCAGCTCTATTCATTTTCTACATCGTAAACTATCTTTCTCGCTTCAAAGTAGCCTTTATGATCACGATTGTTGTTGTGGCTTTAGTGGTTATGGTGTTATCAAGAAGCTTGAAACATCGCAGTATTAAGCTCGAAAGATTATTCATAAAGAATCTTCGTTCACGTGAGATTGCGGAAGAAGTGAGTGGAGAACGTCGCCCATTATTTGAGGGACGACTGCTTGATCGCGATATACACATCGGAGAATTTGATGTTCCTGAGGATTCCATTTGGGTGGGGCGAACGCTAAAGAACTTACAGTTTCGCAACCGCTTTGGTGTTCATGTGAGTAGCATTTTACGCGGTTCACAACGTATAAACATTCCAAACGGAAGTAATATTGTATTCCCTGGCGATAGAATTTCAGTCATTGGAAGTGACGAACAGCTAAAGATGTTCAGCAAAGCGATGGCAACTGAGCTTGTGCCTGAAGACCCGGAAGTCGAGAAAAGGGAAATGAAACTGCGCAAATTAATATTATCTTCCGACACACCTTTTATCGGAAAGACGCTTGCAGAGAGTGGAATCCGCGACCAATATGGCTGTATGGTCGTCGGCGTTGAAGAGGGACAAGAGAACTTAACGCTAATAGATCCATTGCGAAAATTTAGAAAAGGCGACATCATTTGGTCGTTGGAGAGGAAGCCGACATTGAAAGAGTGCGCCAGCAGGTGCCTGTTCGTGCCATGCTTTCAGCGTTATCAGATAGTAGTGTGAATCAATTAACGAAACAATAAACCGATGGGGAAGGAGCAATGTGTTTCATTTTTGACCGAGCATGGCATCAAACCGACTGCCAATCGCATTGTTATCGCCGAGACACTTGCCTCAGCTGACTGTCCAATGTCGGTGAAAGAACTTGAATATCGCATTCTTTCCATAGATAAATCAAATATCTTTCGCACGCTGATGTTATTCAAAGAACATCACCTTGTGCATGTTATTGAAGACGGAGATGGTGGACTCAAGTATGAACTTTGCCTGAGTCATGACCACAAAGTGGATGAAGATGAGCACTTACATTTCTTTTGTGAGCGCTGTCATAAAACCATTTGTCTGCATGAAATCCCTGTACCCATCATCTCTCTCCCTGCTGGTTATGAGTTGCGTGGCATCAGTTGTGTTGTCAAAGGACTATGTCCGAAGTGCCGAAAGCAATGATGTTTGGGATGGAAAAAGAAAAATGGTGTGATACGTTAAAACGAATCACACCATAATTTTATATCTTTGGATTATAGTTTTACAGCAGAAATGTCAACCAAATGATTCACAATGGCATAGATAGTGAGTCCTGCGGGAGAGTGAATCTGCAACTTTCGGGCAATGTTTCGGCGGTGGGTAATGACTGTATTGACTGATATATAAAGATGTTCTGCAATCTCTTTGTTGCTCATTCCTTGCACAACACCAATTATAATGTCTTTTTCTCGCTGACTTAATTGGTCATCTCCCGTGGTAGAAGGACTGATCATCTTCGATATATTCAGTGTAACTCCCTGCTGATTCAAGCTCTTTCCAATCGTTTTATGGCCGGAATGAAGATTTGATCTTCAACCATTGAGTGCTGGTTTAGCCACGATTCACTGTTATAAATGTCGTAAAGCGTAGCCGTAAGTAGGTTGTTATGCAGTTCGTCTGAAGGCAAATATTTGATAATAATGCTTTTCAACTCCAGCCAACGCTGCTCTACTTGTCGATGATGTTGAGAGAAAGTATTGATGTCATAGTTACTCATGACGACACCTTTCAATAGTTGTTCCACATAAGGGAACACTGTTTTCTCTTCATAACGCATATGTTTCATAATCTCGTATGCGTTTTCATCATAGAGCTTTAGAATGAATTGGGCTAAACTATCACGTTCATCTAAGGCCTCAACCAACTCTCTTCGCATGAAAGGTAGTTGGAAATCGATATAATAAGCATGTGAAGCTTTCAGATACTTCAACAGAGTTTCAACCGAGAGATTATCTGCATCATCTTTCCGATAATAACCATTGATTGTGAGATTCACTATGGCAAGGAACGTGTTTGTATCCACATGTTCACTCTCACAGACCTCTTCCACGGTCTTATCTCCAAAGCCTAAGCTAATGCCGAAGCCTCCTAAGCTTTGCAAAATGTCACAGTTGTCGCGGATAATGTTGATCATTTTATCATCAGCTTCATAGATCTTCTGATTCTTCATAATGCCTGTAAGTAATTACTTTGTGCAAAGTTATGAAAAAAAATGCTTATACACAATACCCAATTATTATGAAATTCTTTGATATTCAGACTTTATTCACAATCTTTTATTGCTCTTTTTATACTTAAAACCCACTTACAATAGCTTTTAAGCGCCATTGATAGTTCGTATTTTCTTCGTTAGTTCAAGAGACAATCCCTTTGTTTTTATGAGGAAAATTGAATGATTTGAAAATTTTCTTTCTGGTTGTTCACCTTATTATTCATATTGTGCAATCGTTTTCATAGAATTTAATCATAAAGTGTTTCAGTGCATTTTTTTTACCATCAAATAATTCGTAACTTCGCATTATAAACCAAAACAATCAATATATGAAGCGTTTTTATCTATTATTGTGTGCCTTGTCAATGGCTGTTTGCACGTTTGCGCAGGGATGGCCTGAGCGTTATGATGGTGTAATGTTGCAGGGATTCTACTGGGATAGCTATGATGACACCAACTGGAATAAGTTAACAAGTGAGGCCGATGAACTCTCTAAGTATTTCAATTTGATTTGGATTCCTAACTCAGGAAACACTGCCGACTTCTACACAAGCCACAGAAAGACGATGGGTTACGACCCATGTTTCTGGTTAAATCATAACAGTTGCTGGGGAACGGAAACGCAATTGCGAAACATGATCAATCTTTTCCATTCGAAAGGAACGGGATTTATCGAAGACGTTGTTATCAATCATAAGAATGGACTCAATAGTTGGGTGAACTTTCCACAGGAGAATGTGACGGGAACTAAAACCGGAAAGCAATATAAAGTGGAGTGGGATAACACCAATTATACCCAGATTTGTAACACCGATGAAGCCAATAGAAATGCTGATTCGGGCGTAAAGGGAAAGATAAGAGGGGCTGCTGATACGGGCGATGACTTTGATGGATTCCGTGATCTCGACCATACCAATGCCACAACCCAGGCGAATGTGAAGACCTATCTTGATTTTTTGCTCAATGAACTCGGTTATGTGGGCTTCAGATACGATATGGTTAAAGGCTTTAAAGCTTCATTTGTGGGGATATATAACCATGCAATGCAGCCTCGTTTCTCTGTAGGCGAATACTGGGACACTGCAAAAGATAAGGTGATTGCATGGATAAACGGCACGAAAGTGAATGGAGTTGTCCAGAGTGCAGCCTTTGATTTTCCACTAAAATATGGCATTAATGATGCGTTTAACAGCGGAAAGTGGAGTCGTTTGAATGATGCCTGTCTAAGCAACGACCCAAATTATTCACGTTATGCAGTCACCTTTGTAGACAATCACGATACAGGTCGCTATACGAATGACGATGGTAATGCACCTGTTTATGGCTATGTAGAGGCTGCCAACGCTTTTATTCTCTCCATGCCCGGCACTCCTTGCGTGTTCTTTTCACATTGGCAAAAGCATAAAAAGGCTATAAAGCAGTTGATACTTGCCCGCCATATTGCTGGGATTAATAACCAAAGTCAGATTCTTTTCAGTCAGGCGAAGGACGAAGGTTACGTGCTTAACGTGCAGGGAAGCCATGGAAAACTGCTGCTTTTGCTTGGAAAGAAGGTGAATTATCCTACAACCGACTATAACTTTGCCTTCAAAGGTGAGGGCTTTGAGCTTTATCTTAGCAAGGGACTTGACTTTAGTGAACTTATGAATATCAACGATGCAGCGTATAGTTTCACGTTGCCTGGTGGACTAAAAGCAAACAAAGATGAACGTTGTGCCTTCTTTGAAGCACCCTCAAGTTGGGGAGTTCCTTCGAAGATTTCATGCTGGAACTGGGATAAAACAGCAAATTATACGAAGGGAACTTGGCCTGGTGGCGACTGCAAATTGGTTAGATTGTTGCCTAATGGACGCCGCGTTTTCAAATGGACGATGGGGAATAACGACAGAAGATCAGTCAGTGGAGACAATGAAGGCATAATTTTCAGCTATAACAATGGTACAAAGACTGTGCAAACTAAAGACATGCCGTTTGTTAATGGCGGTTATTATACGATAGAAGGACTACAATCAGTGGTGCCCGATGTGGTCACTTCGGTACGCAATTTAGTTGCAGACGGAGCAGAAACTGACGTTCGTTTGCACGGATGGTATACGCTTCAAGGACAAAAACTCAGTCAAAAGCCTGTACAAAATGGCGTGTATATCCACGACGGAAAGAAGGTTTTGGTGAAATAGAATGAAGAGAATCGTGTCACTAAGGAAATGCTAATGATATCATATTGTTATGCTTTGATTTTATGTTGCGAGTGGTATTGAATTAAGATACGATAATATTCTCTTCGCAAAGTATATGAAAGTGTTTTATGGAAGGCCTGAACAAGGAAACTTGTTTGGGTCTTTTTTGCGTGTTGTTTGAGGGATATTGATGGATGTTTCGTGTGGCTTTGCGTGGAGAAACTATTGTTTGTGAACTTTGTTTTAATAAATATGATTTAATTTTACAATAGCTTTCTGAAAGCGAGCGTATTTGAAACACAAAAAGATTTCGGTTGGATTACGCGCTCTTTTTAGTGGTTTGGTAAGTTGTTGTCAGTCAGATAATTATGTAGAATGAGTGGAAAGGTTATGCAAAATGCCATGATTTTTAGTTGTAATTCCTATCAATTCATCTTGTTATTTGAGGCATTTCGCATGGTTGTTTGTAGGATTTAGCGCGGTGAACTGCATCATTTTGCAGGCGAATAGCATCGCTTTTTGCGGTTTTTCTCCTCTTTTTTGTGCCAAAAACCAATAAATTCGGAATTTTATTTTCTATTTGATTGCTTTCTGAAGTGTTAAATTTTGAGGAATAAATACAACAAAATAACGAGACGGGCTGGGCTGTTTTGTGGTATGCTTGCAATCGATTGCATGAATGGTGTATTTGAGATTGTGGGATAGGTAAACATCGTCTGTCTTATGGAAAAATAGTGATAGTTTATGCAAAAAACTTCGTTTTGAAACAAAAAAGCTTGCTTTTTAATCTTATTTATCATTAACCTCCTTGATAATTCAGCTAAAACTATTAACTTTGTAGCGTTATTATAATCATTGAATTGTATCGTTATGAAACTTGATGCATTGACCGCCATCTCGCCAATTGATGGTCGTTATCGGGCAAAAACAGAACCTCTTGCCGATTATTTCTCTGAATATGCGTTGATAGCTTACCGAGTTCGTGTTGAGATTGAATACTTTATCACGCTTTGTGAGTTGCCTTTGCCACAATTGAAAGGCTTTGATCATGCGCTGTTTGAACGCTTGCGGGACATCTATCGCAACTTTGATGAAACGTCGGCTGCACGAGTTAAGGAGATAGAACAGACCACTAACCACGATGTTAAGGCTGTAGAATATTTCATAAAAGAGGAGTTTGACAAGATTGGTGGCTTGGATGCATACAAAGAATTCATTCATTTTGGACTGACTTCTCAGGATATTAATAACACCAGTGTGCCGCTTTCATTGAAAGAAGCATTGGAGAAGGTGTATATTCCTCAGGTGGAAGAGCTCATTGATCAATTGAAACAATATGCCGAAGAATGGAAAGCGGTGCCTATGTTGGCTAAAACACATGGACAACCTGCCTCTCCTACACGTCTGGGTAAAGAGATAATGGTGTTTGTTTACCGCCTTTCGGAGCAGTTGGATGCACTGAAAGCTTGTAAATATACAGCGAAGTTTGGCGGTGCAACGGGTAATTTCAATGCACATCATGTGGCTTATCCGCAGATAGATTGGCGTGCGTTTGGCAACCAATTCGTTAGTGAAAAGCTTGGGTTGGAACGCGAACAATGGACTACTCAGATAAGCAACTACGACCATCTTGGTGGAGTTTTCGATGCAATCAGACGTATAAACACGGTGATAATTGACCTTGATCGCGACTTCTGGATGTACATTTCAATGGAATATTTCAAGCAGAAGATTAAAGCAGGTGAGGTAGGTTCAAGTGCAATGCCCCATAAAGTGAACCCTATTGACTATGAAAATAGCGAAGGAAACCTTGGTGTTGCCAATGCCATTCTGCAGTTCTTGGCACAGAAACTACCAGTAAGTCGCTTGCAACGTGACCTAACTGACAGTACAGTTTTACGTAATGTTGGTGTGCCAATCGGCCATAGTGTTATTGCCATTCAAGCACTTTGAAGGGTTTGCGCAAGCTAATCTTGAATGAAGAAAAGTTGAAAGAGGACCTCGATAATACCTGGGCAGTAGTTGCAGAGGCTATACAAACTATCCTAAGACGTGAGGCTTATCCTCATCCTTACGAGGCTTTGAAAGCATTAACTCGTACAAACAAGAAGATGACGGAAGAGACTATTCACGAGTTTATCAAGGACTTGGATGTTAAAGATAGCGTGAAAGAGGAGTTAATGGCTATCACTCCTTTGAATTATACAGGTATATAATGCAGCCCAATAAGGCTCTGTTACCACAGAGAATGGGTGAGATAAAGAAAAAATAGAGGCTTTTTCTTAAAACAGAAAGAAGTATGTTGGCATTAAAAATATGCCTGTTGCATGCACAATGAATGATGATTAATGATTTAAAATAAAAGTACTAACCCGGCCGCGAGGCTGAAAATTAAAATTAAAAAACATGGATTCAGAATTAGAAAACAAGACTCAAGATCTGTCAACAGAACAGAATGAGACCACCCGTGAGGGCTACTCACGTCAAGGAGGAAGCTATTCCAGTAGCTATCATGCCACAGGACGTCCCCAACGTCCACGTATACATAGTCAACGAGCATATAGTACTGACCACGTGAATACTAACGAAGTAGAAGGTGGTTTCCGTCCAGAGGGCTTCGGAAGTGGCTTGCAAGGCAATGAACGTCCACAGCGTTCTTATCAACCAAGACAAGGTGGTTACGGCCGCACTCAAGGCGGATATAACAACAATCGCCCAGGAAACTACGGCCGTCCTCAGATGGGTGGTTATCATCCTCGCTACAATAACGAAGGCGATGAGATGCAAGGCGGTTACCAACCCCGTATGCAAGGCGGTTACAATCGCCCTCAACAAGGAGGTTATCGCCCCCGTTATACGAACAATCCTGACGATCAACAAGGTGGTTATCAGCCTCGTTCTCAGGGCGGATATGGCCGTCCTCAGGGTGGATATAATAACTATCGAGGAGGTTATAACAATAATCGTGGAGGCTATGGACAGCCTGGTGGCTACAACAACCGAGGCGGTTATGGAAACAATCGCGGTGGATATGGTCGCCCACAACAAGGAGGTTACAACAACAATCGAGGCTATAATAACAACAGAGGAGGCTATGATCCGAATGCAAAGTATAGTCTTAAGAAGAGAATTGAATACAAAGAGACACATATGGACCCTAATGAGCCGATACGATTAAATAAGTATTTGGCCAACGCGGGAGTTTGTTCACGTCGCGAAGCTGATGAGTTTATCTTGGCAGGTGTAGTGACTGTTAACGGAAATGTAGTCACAGAACTCGGTACAAGGTGCTACGCGCTGATGAAGTAAAGTTCCATGATCAGCCCGTTTCATTGGAAAAGAAGGTTTATGTGTTGTTAAATAAGCCGAAGGATTACGTCACAACAAGTGATGATCCGCAACAACGTAAGACGGTAATGGACTTAGTTAAGGACGTATGTCCAGAGAGAATATACCCTGTTGGAAGGTTAGATCGCAACACAACGGGTGTGCTCTTGTTAACCAATGACGGAGACCTTGCGAGCAAACTAACCCATCCTAAGTTCTTAAAGAAGAAGGTTTATCATGTTCATCTCGATAAAAACGTCACAGAAGATGACTTGCAAAAGATTGCAAGTGGTATCGAATTAGAGGATGGAGAGATACATGCTGACGCCATAGAATATGCTGATGAGCGAGATAAAAAGCAAGTAGGCATTGAAATACATAGTGGAAAGAACCGCATTGTTCGCCGCATTTTTGAAAGCCTTGGCTATCGAGTTCTTCGATTGGATCGCGTGCAGTTTGCTGGTCTAACGAAGAAAAACTTGAGACGAGGTGACTGGCGTTTCCTCACCGAACAAGAGGTAGATATGCTTCGAAGCGGTATGTTTGAGTAACAGAAACATTGAAAATGAAAAGAACAAAGATTATCGATGCATTGCAATGCACCGAATATGGCAAGGATATTAACGTGAAAGGATGGGTTCGTTCCCATCGAAACAGCAAGGCAGTTGATTTCATTGCACTCAACGATGGTTCTACAATAAACAACATTCAGATTGTCGTTGATCCGACTTCTATGGATGCCGATACACTGAAAGCATCACAACTGGTGCTTGTATCAGTGTAGTTGGCACATTGGTACAAAGCCAAGGTGCTGGCCAGACTGTCGAAATACAAAGTAAGGAGATTGAGATTTACGGCCTTTGTCCATCGGATTATCCGATGCAAAAGAAGGGACAAAGCTTCGAATACATGCGAAAGTATGCGCATTTACGCCTCAGAACGAATACCTTTGGGGCTGTATTCCGCATCCGACACAACATGGCTATTGCCGTACATAAGTACTTTCATGACCATGGTTTCTATTATTTCCATACGCCAATCATAACTGCAAGCGACGCAGAAGGAGCCGGAGAGATGTTCCAAGTGACTACGCTTGACCTCTCACGCACGGGTAAAGACGACACGGTTCCATATGAAAAGGACTTCTTTGGGAAAGAAGACTAACCTCACGGTTTCTGGTCAATTGGAAGGTGAACTCGGTGCAACCGCACTCGGAGCGATATATACTTTCGGTCCAACTTTCCGTGCAGAGAACAGTAATACGCCTCGACATCTCGCAGAATTCTGGATGATTGAGCCTGAGGTTGCATTCTTAGAACAGGATGAACTCATGGACTTGGAGGAGGACTTTATTAAGTATTGCGTGCAGTGGGCACTTGATAACTGCAAGGATGACCTTGAGTTCCTCAACAAGATGATTGATAAGACGTTGCTTGAGACGTTAGAATCGGTTGTAAAAGAACGCTTTGTGCGCCTCACTTACACTGAAGGCATCCACATTCTCGAAGAAGCTGTTAAGCAGGGACATCAATTTGAGTTCCCAATTACAGGCTGGGGAATGGACTTAAGCAGTGAACATGAGCGCTATCTTGTTGAAGAATACTTCAAGCGTCCAGTCATAATGACCGACTATCCGAGTGAGATTAAGGCCTTCTATATGAAGAAGAACGCCGACGGAAGAACCATGCAAGGCACTGATGTGCTATTCCCTCGCATAGGAGAGATAATCGGTGGCTCGGTAAGAGAAGAAAGTTATGACAAGTTAGTGGCTGAGATTAAGGCGCGAGGAATGGAGAAAGATAGCTATAGTTGGTATCTCGATACGCGCAAATATGGCTCATGTCCTCATGCCGGTTTGGCTTAGGGTTCGAACGTCTCATTCTTTTCGTGACAGGAATGCAGAATATTCGCGATGTCATTCCATTCCCAAGAACACCTAAAACAGCTGAATTCTAATTATGGGGAAAATCATATTAACAGGTGACCGCCCTACAGGTAAGTTGCATTTAGGCCACTATGTAGGCAGTCTTCGACGTCGTGTGCAGTTACAAAACGAAGGAAACTACGACCGAATGTTTGTGTTTATGGCCGATGTTCAAGCCTTAACAGACAACGCAGACAATCCCGAGAAGATACGACAGAACATCATTGAGGTGGCCCTTGATTATCTTTCGGCTGGTCTTGACCCTCAACTTTGCACCTTATATATACAGAGTCAGATTCCAGAATTGGCCGAATTGACTACTTATTTGATGAATCTTGTCTCTGTTTCGCGTGTACAACGCAACCCAACTGTAAAGACTGAGATCAAGATGCGTAACTTTGAAGCTAATCTTCCGATGGGCTTCTTCTGCTATCCTGTGTCACAAGCTGCCGACATTACAGCCTTTAAGGCGACCACTATCCCTGCAGGTGAGGACCAAGAGCCTATGATTGAGCTTACACGTGAACTCGCACGACGTTTCAATCAGGTGTATAGCGAAGTGCTTGTTGAGCCAAACATCCTGTTACCGGAGAATGCAACAGCACGCCGTTTGCCTGGAACAGATGGCAAAGAGAAGATGAGTAAGAGCCTCGGCAACTGCATTTATCTTAGTGACGACGCTGATACGGTTTGGAAAAAGGTAAAGAGTATGTATACAGATCCAACGCATGTAAACCTCAATGACCCTGGTCATGTTGAGGGAAATGCCGTGTTTACCTATCTCGATGCATTCTCAACCGATCAGGATTTCGCTGATTTCTGGCCCGAATTCAAGAATCTTGACGAGCTTAAAGCTGCCTATACACATGGTGGTATCGGCGATATGAAGTGCAAAAAACTCTTGAACAGCGTCATTAATCGCATGCTTGATCCTATTCGCGAGCGTCGCCATACGTTTGAACAAGATATTCCTGAGATCTTCAACCTCTTGAAAAAGGGTAGTGAACAGGCTCGGGAAACCGCAGCACAAACCATGGATGAGGTTCGAAAAGCGATGCAAATAGACTACTTTAACGATGCCGCTTTGATACAACAGCAGGCAGAGAAGTATAAAAAGTAGAACAGAACACGAGCATATATCCTATATATAATAAGGTGAAAGGCTACAGCATAAAAGCTGTAGCCTTTTATTTTATGTGTAGACGACTAATAAAATAAGCACTTAGCACATTCGGAGGATGCGCATAAACAATTTGTATGAGGCTTTCATTCACTATGATTTCTCTCTTGATTGAATTGCTTTCTCGTTTACGTTTATATGTTGTTGATTTTCAGATACTTTGTTGTTGCAATACAATGTGCGTCATTTTATCTTGCAATTCCATTCATTTCATTAGACAATTTCAGTCATTTTATGTGGTAAAACACGTCAAATTACACGACAATCTGGCTTACTTTATTGCATGAGACCTGGCAGTTCACAAGTCAAATTGCGTCATTCTATACCATAATTTAATGAGGATTTATGAGGAAAAGCACAAAACCAATCGCGTTATTTCCGTGCAATAGTTACACAGCTCGTATTTATTGATATGGCAATGCTGTAAGCGTTGTGCTTTTTATAGCCCTGGGTTGGCGAGCGAAAGCGAAGTCTACCCAGGGTCGTTTGCCGTGAGTAGCAACAACGCTGTAGGCGTTGTACCTTTTATTTATTAGCTTTTTATCGCGACATTCCACGCAGAAAAAGCACAACACCTACGGCGTTGGTCTCCTCCCTACATGCATAACCCAGGGTAGGCTGACGCCAACCCTGGGCTATAAAAAGCACAACGCCTTCAGCGTTGAACTGCAATGGCATTGCAATCTGCGTCAAATTGGTGCGCAATCAACGTCGTTTCATGTGGTTGTTTGGTGCAAATTGCGCGCAACTTAGCTATTCATCTCATGGAGCTATGCTTTGCATCAAAATATGTTTTGATTTCTATGAACTTGTGTTTTGTATTTTCTCACAAGTTGTAGTGCATTAGCCCTCTTGTGTGTTGGATAGCGGCGGTGTTGTTGTTTGATAGCTTTCATGAACTCATTTTATAAATATAGGCTATCAAAGTTAAAGATTTAACATATTCATAGGAGTTTTTCTATGGATAATTCCTATCTTTGCAAATATAAACCCGCCGTAGATGAAAGCGAGAAGAGAGTTAGTTTTTCTTTTGTTTTTGGTGCTTTTAACAGGTTGTAAGCATCAATCCACAACACAATATGCGTTAAGGAGTGCCTATTATTGGAGCACATCATGGCGCAATGACTCTCTTGTTGCAAACCGAGTAAAGGGATTAAATAAGCTATACTTACGCTTTTTTGACGTTGTTTTGAGTCGCGAAGGTAATCCAACTCCTAATGCAACGCTGCAATTCGCAGCCAAATTACCCCATCATTTAGAAGTAATTCCTGTTGTTTTTATTACTAATGATGTGATGAAATCAGGCGCTAATGGGCGCGATTTGGCAAAAAATATATTGCGAAGAGTATTAAAAATATGCGAAACTAATGATATTCTCACTCCAAAAGAGCTTCAGATTGATTGTGATTGGACCCTTAGTTCGCGTGCTCATTACTATGATTTTCTGACGCAACTTCATCATCTTGCCGTCAAGAAACATATCATTTTATCAACTACAATACGTCTGCATCAGTTGTCACAACACGTTCCTCCCGTTGACAAAGGCGTGTTGATGATGTATAACACAGGTGACTTCACAGACATAAACTGCACACATCCCATCCTCGATCTAAAGGATGTAATGCCTTATTTGAAGTATTTGAAGAATTATTCTTTGCCCCTTTCTCCTGCTTATCCCTTGTTTTCTTATCGCATTTTGTTTAGAAACGGTCACTATAAGGGCATACTTCATGCCGACAATGACCTTCCGGTGTTGGCCGGAGACAGTGTTGTTGTGAGAAAAGCTACCATAGAAGATGTGCTCGAAGTAAAGCGAACCATCGAAGACTTACGGCCAAGTTTGCGTGACGAAACTATCATTTATGACCTTAGTCCCAATCACATTATAAATTATTCCCCCAAAGATTATGAAGAGATTTATCGTGCTTTTTAGCTTCCTTTTGACGCTATCCTTGCGCTCGTTTGCCTGTGGTCCTGAGCCAATCATACATAATTTCTATATGATGTGCGTTATTAATGAGAGCGAATTTGGCATCACTTCACCAGACTTTGTCACGCCGTTGTATAAGTATTGGCAGGCATATACGGGCAAGAAAGAAGGTTTTTTTGACAACGATTGTAGCCTACTTGTTAAGACAGCTCGGCGAAAACACGATGCCGAAATGCTTGCTTATGTGCGCAATATCGCTAAATATCAGCAAATATGTGAGCGAAGAATCGAGCAGTGGGATTATCCTTCAAAAGGTGAAGTCGCATTAGAGAAAGCCCAATTACAACGTATGCGCAATGCCGCTCTTAACTATAAGGGGAGTCGTTTAACTCAACAATACACGTTGTTGCTGATGCGTTGCTATCTGTTGGAAGCCAATGTCAAGGGTATTCTGAATGTGTGGAACACGCGTGCAAGCCGTTTTCCTGTTGGAATATATAAAGAAATATGTCGCAATATCTATGCTTATGCATTGTTGAACAGCGGGCATCGTAACGAAGCGCTATCCATTTATGTGAGTCAAGGGGATGTGAACAGCATTCAATGGGCTGCTCGTAACTTCAAGAATTTGGATGGAATTAAAGTCATTTATCATGAGAATCCCAACTCTCCTGCATTGCGTTGGCTCGTTCAAAACTATGTAAATACGGTTCAAGATAATGCAGATCTCGATTGGATGTATGACTATGTAGGTGCTGATAACACACAACAGGAGGCAGAAGCTAAGGCATTTATAGACTTCGCTGAACATGTAGTTGCATCGCGAAAGAGTAGTGAACCCGCGCTGTGGAAAGCCGCTTCAGCGATGGTTTCCTATACACTTGGTGATATAAAAGCAGCCGAATTGAAGAGCCGTTTGGCTATGACGATGAAGGGAACTGTACTTGAATGTGACAATGCGCGGGCCATTCATTTTCTTGCTTCAACGGCTTTGATGCGTGAAGGTGCACCATTTGATGCCGACTTTATCGTCAAAGAATTACGTTTTCTCAATAGTAAAGGAACGCCATATCCGTGGGACATGAATTACTATTCACGTGTTTTCGATCGTGTTGTGACGCAGAATATCATAGCATATTATGCTAAGCATCACAATCTTAATATGGTTGCAGCCGCTCAGGGCATGTTAGAGCGTCGACGACTTCCCAAGAATGATCATGAATATACCTATAGTCCAGGTTACTCAAGATATGCAAACTATGACGAATACTTTGGTAGTTTAGACTCGATGACGGCGAATCAGTTGCGTGATTATATTGTTTTCATGCATGAAAAACATGACAACGATGTGCTGGCTCAATTCATTTTGCAGCAAAATAAGTATCGGAATCCAAACTATTTTAATGACCTTTTAGCAACCAAACTCATTGCCGAGGGTCGCTTTTCTGAGGCATTACCTGTGTTGAAGAAAGTGCCATTATCTTATGTGAACGGCCTTGGTATCGCGCTAATTATGGCTCATCGGGATTATAAAAAGCCGCGTTGGTTCTTCAAACAGCGTGTAAAGGATATTTATGATCTTGGTGTAGACGAGGAACTTGAAAAGGTTTCGCTGAAATATAATCAGAAGATTACGTTCTGTGAAGACATGAGTCGTTTGGAACAACGTTATGAATTAGCCAACGATGCGACGCGTCCTGCGTTGGCATTACAGCTTGCTGTGCGCTATTATCAAGCTTCTTGTTATGGCGATTGCTGGTATCTGACGCATTATGATAAGCAATGTGATGATTCAACTCGGGCCTGGGAAAAGGACTTTGCACAACAAGCAATGACATATCTTGACGTAGCTAAGAAAGATGTTAAATTGAAACAAGAAGCTCTTTACGCCCGAGCTTATGTGCAACTAAACGTTACCACGAACGGAAGTTGGTATGGATATGATTTTAAAGAGTATCAACAGCTCCTCAAACAAGCCCCTGCTTTGGATAAGGTTTATAACGAATTGCTGTTTTATGTGAATAGAAACCCCAAACAACTTGCTGAATATGTGACGAAATGTGATGTGATAAGCAACTGCAAAAGGGTGGGTATGTGGCCTACTATAAGTAGGCCTTGAGCATATCTGAAGTCGTATTGCGATTTAGTTTGCGTACAGCCTTGTTGCGAATCTGGCGTACTCGCTCGCGTTTTAGCCCCATTTTCTCAGCTATTTCAGCAAAGGTGAGGTGGGGTTGGCCTATCCCATAGAACGCTTCTACCACGTTTTTCTCACGTTGATTGAGGATGTTCATGGCCTGCATAAGCTCTTCTTTGACCGACGCTTCAAGCACTTCTTGATCTGGACGCGCTGCATTGGGGTCGGAAAGTACGCTGAGCAAGCTCATGTTTTTACCATTTTCTAAGGGTGCATCAACAGAAAAAGCACGACTGTTAGCCTTCTCTTCGGGGCTGTTTTCATGCTTTGGAAGTCGGAATATGCCACTCTGTTCGTTGACAGCTGCCTCAATTGCTCGGCGAACGAAAGGCTCGGCATAGCCTACAAAGCGTAGACCGCGACTGCCATCAAAGCTCATTGCTGCTTTCATTAGCCCAATATTGCCTTCACTAATGAGGTCGAGAATGGCTACACCGTGGTCAGTATACTGCTTCGCTATAGCCACAACAAAGCGTAGGTTGGCAGAAGTCAGCTTGTTGATGGCACGTTCTGACCTCGCGCCTCCTTGCTGAATCTGCTGTGAAAGTTTGTTTTCTTCGTCGTCAGAAAGAAGTTCTTCCTTTCCAATCTCATTGAGATAGAGATTCAAAGACTCACTTTCGCGTTCAGAAAGTGGCTTACCTGTTTTTATCTTCTTCATCTTTTCTTGTTTTATTTTGGTTGTCATGAGTTATTGATGTGGCTGAGAACTTCTGCTGTCCAGCGTCTTTCAATGCCTCAAGTATTTGGTTATATTGTGTCGAAAGCATGTATCCGAGGTTCTTTTTCAACATCGTTTCGGCATCACCAACACTGTTTCTATAAGCTGAAATCTCTGTTTTATACTGAAGATTATGCAGAGATTGGCGGCCAATTTCTATTTCGCGTTCACGCATAAGCCTACTACACACGCGCTCAAGCAATGGTAATACGACGTGATTAAATAGGTGATGACCTTGTATATAAAGGTAGGTGTTATGGGGATGAACGCCTAATCGCTCCATGTCTTGTCTCACTTCTTCATAGCTTTCACGTGCATCGGGATAGCGAAGTGTTAGTTTTTCAACCGCTTTGTCCACCTTTTTGTGCAGTTGTTCGAGTGTGACTTCGGGATAATCGATATTGATTTCGCCCATTTTTATTGCGTGATTGAAGTCTGATAAGGTAAATTCTCCATAGTGAGTAGACCTATAAAACCAGATATTCCACACGAAAAGTGGGTATATAATCTCGGAATATTGTCTCATGAAGTCATTGAAATCAAACATCGAATGGTCGTTTAATGACACAGCAACAGCAACGTTATGAAGAGATGAAGCGTAGCATTGTAGGTTCTCAATTGAGTATGCATACGTGTGAAAGACAAAGGGATTATTGAGCAATATGCGTGAATTTGGCGAGGAACCCTGCATTAAATAGTCGTAATCGGCATCCACACAAGCTATCATATCCTGTCCAACGGCTTCAAGAAGACTGCTGATTGCTGCTTTCTTTCCACGCTCTAAATGAGTTGATCGCGTAGGAAGCATGACCTCAAAAAAGCGCTCTTGCGTCTCAAATTGACTGAGAATAGTACGCCAAAAGAACACATCTTCATAGCTTTCTACATAGGCAACAATCTTTCGTTTGGCATATTTTGAAGTCAAACGATTAGCTGCTTTGAAGTAATTTGAAGTGATATTGTCTCTCAATCGGCGTCCCATTGTCTGCTGATGTCTTTTATAATGTGATGTCGGTAACCTCAGTTACGTGGTCCATCCAGCCGTTCATGATGACTGCCGGACTATGCGTTGCCAAGATAAGTTGCACATTTGGGTTCAACTGTAGAATGAGATCAATAAGTTGTTTCTGCCATTCGAAGTGCAAACTAACCTCAGGTTCGTCCATGAAAAGCACGTAAGGTTTACAGTCTTCGACAAGAACGGTCAACAGAATCACTAACATTTGCTTCTCACCGCTTGACAGTTGATAAGGTGAAAGCACTTCTCCCAGTTGGGTAAAACGAATCTCATTCTCACTTCGAATGATACTTTTCCCCGTCTCTTTGAATAGATTATCGATGATGTTTTGAAACAGAATCTTCCCTTGAGAGATGCTTTGTGCCTGCTCAGTTGCGTCATTTCCTCCGCGCTGTAGCACCTCAATGATGCGGTTTCCGACGTTAACTTGATAGTCAAGATACTTCCGTTGCAATACGAATAGCTGCCAATCAAGTTCTGTTTTCAGGTTTTCCATTTGGGCAAGTGAGTCACTACTGACCATCGGTCGGTCGAAAGAACGAATCACATCGTATCGAATCCACTTGGCATCTGACGGTTGAACACGCAGTCGAACGCCTTTTAACATGTGGCTGGGGAACTCTCCTCCCTGGGCAAGTCCACGGATAACCTTCGATAATATCGTACTTTTTCCGACGCCGTTGATACCACTTAGGATGTTCACCTTGCGGTCAAGATTCCACAAAATGTGCTTTGTTCCACTCCAAAGTGACTCAATCTCTATCTGTTCTATATAGTCTGCGTATTTCATTTCCTATGATATCTATAGCGCAAATATAATAAATTAAATGCGATGTAGCATGTAGTGACGACATTTTTTAATACTTTTGTGTGCAAGAAATGATAGAAAGAAATGAATATTCGGCATAATCTTCCGTTGCGATCTCATGTGAGTATGTTAATGGCTGAAGTCTTTTGGGGACTTATGGCGCCTTTAGGTAAGGACGCAATGAGCCATGGTATCGATGGGATTACTATGGTATCACTGCGTGTTTTCTTTGGAATGGTGCTCTTTTGGCTAACTGCTTTGTGTTTCAAACGGGAGAAAGTACCTCTTCGTGACAAGCTTCTTTTTGGTGCAGCAGGCCTCTTTGGACTTACGTTTAATCAGTGTTTGTATACTATCGGACTAAGCATCACTTCGCCAGTCAATTCAAGTATTGTCACAACTTCAATGCCGATATTCGCTATGGTGCTCTCTTTTCTCATCCTGAAAGAGCCAATCACACTCCAAAAAGCTCTCGGAGTATTCATTGGTTGCTGTGGAGCTGTGACGCTTGTACTAACGAGTGCTGCCGCAATTAGTGATAAAATAGGAGACATTCGCGGTGACTTGATGTGCATAGGTGCCCAACTTTCCTTTGCACTTTACCTTTCTTTATTTAATAAACTCATTAAACGTTACTCGGTGTTTACCGTCAACAAATGGATGTTTCTGTGGGCAACCATGTTCATTTGGCCCTTTACTTTCACGCATGTTTCAGGCGTTCAATGGAGCGATGTGCCTCGAATGAGCTTATTAGAAGCAGGCTTTGTCGTCTTCTTTGGTACGTATTTGAGTTACATTCTCACCATGGTTGGCCAGCAATATCTACGTCCTACGGTGGTCAGTATATATAATTATGTGCAACCGATTGTGGCAGTTTCCGTCAGTCTTGCAGTGGGATTATGTGTCTTTACATGGCTACAGGCCGTGGCAGTTGTATTGGTTTTCACGGGCGTTTGGTTCGTTATCAAGAGTAAATCAAGGCGAGAACTGCAATGAAATGATGATAGATACCATCATTGTGGTATGCAAAATGCCTATAATGTGCGATATGTCAGCTCATAATTAAATCCTACCTTTGCAACATAATTACTAACATCATAAAAGAAAGGATTAGACAATGAGCAACGAAAAGAAACTCCATTTCGAAACATTACAGCTTCATGTAGGACAGGAACAAGCTGATCCAACCACTGATTCACGTGCCGTTCCAATCTATCAAACTACATCTTACGTCTTCCATAATGCCCAACATGCTGCTGATCGCTTTGCATTGAAAGATGCAGGAAATGTATATGGTCGTCTCACTAACACCACTCAAGCTGTTTTTGAGGAGCGAGTTGCTGCATTGGAAGGGGGAGTTGCTGGCTTAGCTTTAGCCTCTGGAGCTGCTGCAGTGACGTATACCATCACGAATATTGCCTTTAGTGGTGACCACGTTGTAGCCAGTAAAACCATCTACGGAGGCACATATAACCTCCTCGCTCATACCTTAAAGCGACAAGGAATCACTACAACCTTCGTCGATCCTGACGATTATGATGCGCTCGAAGCAGCCATTCAGCCTAACACAAAGCTTGTATATATAGAGACGTTAGGTAATCCTAACTCTAACATTTCAGACATAGAACGATGTGCAGAGATAGCACATCGCCATGGATTACCATTGGTTATCGACAACACCTTTGGCACTCCATATCTCATTCGGCCTTTAGAGCATGGCGCAGATGTTGTTGTTCACTCTGCAACGAAGTTCATTGGTGGACACGGAACGTCTTTAGGTGGTGTCATTGTTGATGGTGGTTCCTTCGATTGGAAAGCCCAAGGAGAGCGTTTTCCAGGCTTTACTGAGCCCGATTCTTCCTATCATGGCATCACGTTTGGTGACCTTCCAGCACCTTTTGTGACTCGAGTTCGCACCTTGTTACTACGTGATGAGGGCGCAGCGATATCTCCTTTTAACGCTTTTATCTTGCTACAGGGGCTTGAAACGCTTAGTCTTCGTGTTGAGCGTCATGTCTATAATACGCTCAAAGTGCTTGATTATCTGAAGCAACAACCCTTGGTGAAGAAGATTAATCACCCTGCTTTATCCGATCATCCCAATCATAATCTCTACCAACGCTACTTCCCCAATGGTGCAGGAAGCATCTTTACGTTCGAGATTAAGGGCGATCAGAAGACGGCATTCGACTTTATCGACCATCTAAAGATATTCTCTTTACTGGCTAATGTGGCTGATGTTAAGAGCTTGGTTATACATCCTTTGTCTACCACTCACTCTGAACTTAGCCGTGAAGAAGCAGCAGATCAGGGAATCTTTGAAAGCACTATACGTCTCTCAATAGGTACAGAACACTACCAAGATATTATTGATGACTCGATCAGGCATTCGAAGCAGTAAAGTAAATGAAAGGAAAGTGGAGGCTTTTTATAGCCTCTCTTAAGTTAAACAAATATTAAGTACAGGAAATATGACAAAGATTTATAAACAGATAACAGACCTTATAGGTCACACTCCCTTAGTGGAACTCCCGAAATATTCAAAGTTTCGTGGTGTTGATACGCCTATTATAGGAAAAGTTGAGTATTTTAACCCAGGCGGAAGTGTTAAGGATCGCATTGCCTTGGCAATGATTGAAGACGCTGAAAAGGCTGGAAAACTCAAGCCGGGAGCTACAATCATCGAGCCAACGAGTGGCAACACAGGCGTTGGTTTGGCTTTAGTGGCAGCCGTGAAAGGTTATCGTCTCATCCTCACCATGCCCGAAACGATGAGCGTAGAACGTCGTTCTTTGGTGAAAGCTTATGGTGCTCAGGTGAAACTTACAAGCGGAAAAGATGGTATGAAGGGTGCAATCAAGGCGGCAGAAGAGCTTCGTGACAGCATAGAAGGTAGCATAATACTCGGTCAATTCACGAATATGGCCAACCCAAGAGTACACTATTTGACCACTGGTCCAGAGGTTTGGAGTGACACAAATGGCCAAGTTGACATCTTTGTTGCAGGCGTTGGAACGGGTGGAACGATTACAGGCATCGGCCAATATCTAAAAGAACAGAACCCCAATGTACGCATTGTAGCCGTTGAACCCACTGATTCTGCAGTGTTAAGTGGCGGCAATAGTGGACCTCATAAGATACAAGGTATCGGCGCAGGCTTTATCCCTGACACCTACAATAGTGTTTATATAGACGAAGTTTTCAAAGTAGAGAACGACCAAGCCATACTTACTGGTCGCCTGTTAGCACAGCAAGAAGGTCTCTTAGTGGGTATATCTTCGGGCGCAGCTGCCTTTGCTGCCACCGAGATTGCACGTCGTCCAGAGAACAAAGGCAAACAAATCGTGACGTTGTTCCCTGATACTGGAGAGCGTTATTTGTCTACCGTTCTCTACGCGTTTGACGAATATCCCCTCTAAAACTCCATGCTAAATTAACCACTAATAGTTGAGTTTGCGAGCCCTTTCGCTCTCTTTTCGGGGCGAAAGTGGCTTTAATGTGATAAGCAAATCACACTATTTATTGTAAAATGCGGCTCGCATAGCTGCCACAACTGAATGTAAGCGCTGAATCATACAGGCTATTTGTAAAAACAACGCCACTCGCTTCTCTTTAGCTTTTTATTCAAACAATATTCTTGTTTCTGTCATCTTATAAACCATTGTCATTCAAAAGGTTATAAGTAGACAATCGAAATGCATTATAACCTCCCATGATTTGAATTGCAATGTGCATCATTTTAGCGCATGATTTGCGTCATATTACCTACTAAAGTGTATCGAATTACACGCTCATTTGCATCATATCGTTTTATCATCTGCTTTTATCGTTGAGGCTTTTTGCAACGAAAAAAGTTGTATAAAATAAAATATCACGCGCACAAGAACGTTATAATACAAATAGAAAGTATGAATAACATCAAGATAAACACCTTATTTGCACTGCTGATTTGTGCGTTTTTAGCTGCTTGTACGCCTAAGAATTATAACTATTTACAGGACTTAAAGAATGGCGAAACTATCAGTTTGCCTACTAATGGCATTGTGACTTTCGAACCACAAGATAAGATTTCGGTTATTGTTAAAGGCAAAATAGCGGAGTTAAATAGCCTGTTTAACCATGCCGTTAGCACGAATTTGAATGCTGGTTCGGTGCAAGGTAGCCAATATGTTGTGGGGTATACGCTCGACAACTCAGGCAATATAGACTTTCCTTTGCTTGGAACAATCCATTTGGCAGGCCTCACTCGTGCGCAGGCTGAACAGCTTATCAAAACGAAGTTGGCTGAAAGTGGCTTGTTGAAAGATGCTACTGTGACCGTCGACTATATGGGATTGACTTACAATGTGCTTGGCGAAGTAAACTCTCCTGGGCGAAAATATATCACGAAAGATGCTACAACAATCTTTGATGCCTTAGGAGACGCAGGCGATATCAACCTATATGGCAAGCGCGATAGCGTTGTTGTAGTTCGTGATAATGGTCAAAGCAAGCAGGTGTTTATCGTCAATTTGAGCAATGCAAAGGATGTTTATACCTCGCCGGCATACTTTATTCATCAGAATGATCTTATCTATGTGAAGTCTAATAACATGAAGATTAGACAGTCAACCGTCAATGGTAACAACACAAGGAACTTTGCTTTGGAGTTCTATCGCTTCAGTCTTGGCAACAATTGCCGTGTTAATCTTTAAATAATGGCTATGGATATCAAGGAATGTGAGCGTGTTGTCGTTCGAAAAGAACGTCCGTTGAACTATCATCAGTTTGTTATCAGCTGCCGAAAACATTGGTATTGGTTTGCTGTTTCAGCCTTTCTTACCACGTTGTTCAGTTTGATTTTCGTGCTAATGGCAATGCCTAAGTACGAGCGTTCGGCTGAAGTGATGATTAAAGATGACGACACATCACGTGGTGTTTTGAATGCAGGCAGTCTCAGTATGTTCTCATCTCTCGGCCTGATGAATGTCACTTCAAATGTCAATAACGAATTAAAGGTGTTTCAATCTGTGGCGACAATGGAGAAGGTTGTAAGGAGATTGGGACTCATGACAGGCTATTTTAGTCCACAATGGATAGGTAGTCGCGAACTGACGAAAGACGAAATGCCTGTTATGGTGACGTTTCCTGGGCTGAAAGATGACGACAAAGCGAGTTGTATTTTGCTGCTAAAGAAAGACGGAAGTCTGTCACTTTCCACCTTCAAACGCAATAAAACGGAGTTTGAAGAGACCATAACGGGGCATGTAAATGGGCTGGTTAAGACTCCACTTGGACGCATTGCTGTAGTGAAAAACGCAGCTTTTGCCAAGGCTTTTCAAGGAAAAGACGAGCTGAAATTCAAGCTTGTGAAGTATGAACTCTATGATGTTGCTGAGCGTTTAGGAAAACATATCAAGATAAATCTTGTCGATGACCAAACCTCTGTCATTGATTTAAGCTACCAAGACATTAGTGCTAAGCGTGCGGATGAAGTGCTTCGGACGCTCATTTCGGTTTATCAGCAGTCGTGGTTAACCGATAAAAACAGCAGCATTGATGCCTCTACATCATTCATTGACGCTCGAATTGGAAGCTTGGAAAAGCAACTTAGTGCGCTCGATGGCAATATCTCAAAGTTCAAAGAGACCCATAAGATAGTTGATTATGACGAGAATGCAAAGGCCGCTTTGAGTCAAATTGCGACGACAGATGAGGCATTACAGAAGCTCAACAATGAGCTTATGTGATGAAACACATGCGAAACATGATGCCGAAATACGGCAAACTGCAACTCCTTCCGGCTAATCTTCTGCCACAAAATCAAAGCATCTCTTCGCAGATTCAAGCCTATAACGAACTTATTCTCAAGCGAAATACTATTGAAGAGAATAGTAGTGGCAAGAATCCTATTGTCGAATCGTTAGACAATCAGATTTCATCCATGCGCTCAGCAATAGGAAATTCACTCGAACAAGGCGTCGAACAATTGCAGATTCAAACGTCAAAACTCAGTGCGGAAAAAGGCCTTTCGACGAGTCAAATGGCTTCAGTTCCGTCGAAAATCATGCAGATTCTGCCCACGGAACGACGCCAAAAGGTGGTTGAAGAGCTTTATATCTATTTGCTTCAAAAGCGAGAAGAGAACAGCATCTCACAGATATTTGGCACGAAGAACCTGCGAATTGTCACACCACCATCGGGACTTCAGGCACCTGTTTTCCCACGAAAGGCGCGCACAACTGCAGCTGGTTTCCTTATAGGCTTAGTGCTTCCACTGATTGTTTTGTTTGTAAAGGAGAGCCGCAACAGGCGTATTCGTGGGGCTCAATGGTGTCGAAGGAGCTGATGTTAGCATGGTGGTTGCGCTGCCATGGGTAAAAGATGGTGTTGTCACGGTGAGCAAAGAAGGGCGCGATTTGAATAATGACGCTTTCCGAAATCTGCGTATGCAGGTGGTCGAAAAAGGTGCTCAAGTGGTGCTTTTGACAGCTATCACGCCACAAGTAGGACGGAGTTATGTTGCCATTAACTTGGCAAAGGCACTCAGTTTGATGGGAAAACGCGTGGCATTATTTGATGGTGACTTCAGAACACAAGGCCTTCGGTCACTCCTTGGCTTGCAGAATGCGCGCCAAAAAGACTTTACTGAGGTTGGAACAACATGGAAAGAAACTCTTTCTTTAACGTCAATGATTGAGCAAGTTGATGTCATTTCAGGAGATTGTTCGGCTCAAAATCCAGCTGATTTTCTTTCATCTGAGTCGTTCAAAAGCATCATTCAAGACCTTAAAAACACGTATGATTATGTTGTCATTGATGGTCCTTGTCAACGTTATATGACTGATGTCGCCTTGTTGGAAGACGTGAGTGAGCTGCAATTATTTGTCTTACGAGATGGTGTTTCGACGGTAGATGATGTTGAAAAGATAGAACATCATGCAGCCGAGACACACACTTCACCTGTTGGAATCATTGTTAATGGAACGCCTTCTGCGTAAAATCAAGTCGTCGGATATTGCAAAACGTATTGCAACAGGAGCCTTTTGGTCGTTGACAGGCACTGCCATTGGAAAGTTTTGTGTGTTGATTAGCGGCATTGTTTGTGCGAGAATCCTCGGTAAAATGACTTTCGGCGAGTTCGGAATGATACGTTCTACGCTCGGAATGTTTATCGTTTTAGGAACTACGGGCATAGGCGTTACGGCGACAAGATATATCTCTCAGTATCAAAAGGAAGAGAAAGCGCATGCTGCTTCCATTTATTTCATGTCGCAACGCTTTTCATTTCTCACCGCGTTATTCATTGCATTAGCCGTCTTTCTCTTTGCCGATACTATCTCTTCTGCCTTACTTCATGAGCCCAAGCTAAGCCTTTCGGTTCGCTTTGGCAGTCTGATGATCTTTCTTTCGATATTGAATGGCATGGAGAATGGGGTCTTATCAGGCATTGAAGCCTTTGATAAGATTGCACAAAACACCTTCTTTGGCAGTATCACGGAATCTATATTGATGCTTGTCGGAGCTTATTTCTGGGGCTTGAATGGGGCAGTTCTTGGCTTTGGTAGTGGCATATTGATGCTCTATTTGCTTAATCATAGGTCGGGAAAGAGGCTTCTTCATCGCAAAGGAATAGACCTTTCACATCGTCATGTCATTCATTCCGATTGGCGATTAGTTTATCGTTACAGTGTGCCGGCTACCATTTCAGCCCTTAGTGTCACGCCAGCTTTCTTCGCGATTCGAGCCATATTTGTGCATCATGAGAGTTATTCGGCGTTGGCAATCTATGAAGCTTCCGACCAGATTAAAGTCATATTGCTCTTTATTCCCACGGCAGTTAGTCAGATTGTTCTACCGATATTGTCAAGCATTCAGAATCAAAAAGACGTTCAAAAAGACATTAAATCTAAACACGTTTCTTATCTTTGTAATCACTGCTTTGGCTGCAGGTGTAACCATCTTACTTAGTCATCAGCTGATGAACCTCTACGGATCTGATTACAAAGAGACGCTTCCGCTTGTGTTACTTGCCCTTTCTACCATCTTCTCTGCAGTCTCTAATGTCATCGAAATGTCTGCTTATAGCAAGGATTATGTGTGGAGTATGTGTGTCATTAATTTGATTTGGGCAGGCAGTATGATTGCATTTGCAGCCTTCTTTGTGGGAAAAGGTGCCGGAACAACAGGCCTTTCACTCTCTGTTTTGTTGTCATATTTGCTCAAAACTATTATCATAAGTATCTATGCCAAGTGTAAGATTTAGTCATGATTTGATGCATATCGAACGCCGATATTGGTTGTTTGGTGCAACGATTGTATTGTTCCAGTTGGCTGGTTACAATGCAATGACGTTGTCATTACTGGCATTTTCACTTATACTTTTGTTCTCTGCGGAGTGCTTTTTCAATAATGTTCAGGCGTTGAAATGGTTCTTATCGTTTTGTATAGGAACGCTGTTTATAGGGCTCATCAAGTTGTTTTTCAATGATGCCAGCATGAAATCACTCATGATGTGGGGGCAGTTTTATCTCCTTTGCTTTGCACTTCTCGGCTTGAAAGACCGCAAACAAGTGCTCCAAGTGTTGAAAATCGTGGTCTATTTAATCTTTATCGGTGACCTGATTTCCAATCTTTTACTCATGCTTGGCTTTGATCTTCCGTGGTCATCTCTGCCTCCCAAGCGCATAGGAGAGTTCTTTCCACGCTTTACTGGCATTAAAAACAACACGTTATATTCAGGGAGTATCTCTTTTCTTGCACTCTGTTTCACTCTCCACGAGCGTCAGTTGCCCAAGTATCTCCATAGACTTCTGCTGGCGATGATGGTCTTTAATCTCGTTCTTGCAAGCTCTTTTCGTTACTACATTGCCTTGTTTTCGGTTGTCATACTCATCAAATTCCGACTTTATTCGCGTCAGAAGTTGTTAAAGATGGGCTATGTTGGCACAATCATTCTTGTGGTCTTGGCTACTTGGTTGACGCGAACCATCAGTTTGAGTAACAGTCTTCGCTGGCAATTATGGAACAATACATTGGATAGAATCACTGAAAATCCGCTGTCAGGTATAGGATTTATGTTTCAGGAACTAAGCGAACATTCGATGGTTAGCTATCATAACTTAGCCATGTCTGGCGTTACCGAGTCGACGATTCTTTTGATTATGCTCTGCTTTGGCCTACCCATGACGTTGCTGTTTCTGGCAGTTATTGCGCAAACCCTATCGAGAATGCGGTTCTCTTTGACCTATTCCGTCACGTTAGGACTATTCCTCAGTCTTTCGTTAGACCTCTTTTGGGGTGGTAGTTGGGATAATATTCTCTCATTAAGTCTGTTCCTTCTGAGTCTTTATGGCATCAATCATGAGGGTTATTTCCAGCAAAGGGCAGAACGATATCTCTCGAAAGAACAGCGCGAACCGCAGCTTTCAGCAGATGATTTTCCTAAGTTGAACGAATAACTTCACACAGGTCATTATGTTTTTCACGATTATCATCCCCACTTATAATAACCTTTCGTTGCTGAAACTCGCTTTAAGTTCGTGCCAACGCCAGCGTTTCAGTGACTTTGAAGTTATCATTACGGACGACTCTACCAATGAGGTTATCGAGGAATATGTTTCTCATCTGCATTTGCCTTGGCTGAAATATCATCGCAATCAGTCCTCACTCGGAGCGATAAACAACTGGAATCACGGACTGACCTTAGCCAAAGGAGACCACATTATGGTGCTACATCACGACGAAAGTATGGCAGCTGATGACTTCCTTACACGTGTTTCGGCCGCCTTTTTGCCTCAAGTTGATGTTGTGGTTAGCAATGTTTCAGTAGACGGAAGGCGGCAAAAGTGGTGGCTTCATCATGTGTTGTCACCCTTGCTTTTGCATTTCCCTACAACCTTGTTTGCCAGCAATTTCATTGGTCCTACGGCTTGTTTATGCTTCAAAAAGGAGCAAATGCAGTTGTTTAACCCTTCACTTTGTTGGGCCGTTGATTATGAATGGTATTACCGAATGCTTCAAAACAGCCGCGTGCGCTATCTAAGGACGAATTATATCCGGTCACATCATGGCCACAAAGGGCAGATTTCGCAGACCATTGACATTCAAAAGGTCAGGCAAAGTGACAATGAAACGTTGCGTAAAATGTATGCATCTCATTTGCGCATACGTTTATTTATATTTATAGGAAAAGCCTTTCGCAAATTCCTTTTGGCTTTACATAGTAAACGAACTCATTGATATTGACATGAAAATCATTAAGATAATAGGCGGACTTGGCAACCAAATGTTTCAATATGCGTTAGCCATTGCATTGCAACAGCAATATAAAGACGAGGAGATTCGGTTGGACTTGAACTGCTTCCGAGGGTATAACAAGCATCAAGGGTATTTGCTTGATGAGATTTTCGGCCGCAGATTTCGAGCTGCTTCGCTTCAAGAAGTGGCGCGATTGGCTTGGCCTTATCCGCATTATCAGCTTTGGCGAGTGGGCAGTAGAGTGCTTCCGAGGCGACAAACCATGGTGTGTGAGCCTGCTGATGGCAGCTTTTCACCAGACGTTTTGACGCTTGAGGGTAACCGATATTATGATGGTTATTGGCAGGATGAACGCTATTTCAAGGCTTATCGCAAAGAGATTATCGAGGCTTTTAAGTTCTCTCCGTTCGTGGGTGACGGCAATCGACACGTTGAAAACATGCTTAGAAATGAGCGCTTTGCTTCTCTTCATGTTCGAAGGGGCGACTATTTGAATGATCCTTTGTATCAAAACACGTGTGGAATAGACTATTATCAGCGAGCTATTTCACAAATGAATGCAATGGCAAACCCATCTTGTTACTTTATCTTTTCAGACGATATCGCTTGGTGTAAGACACATATTGAACCGCTATGTGAGGGACATCGCCCGTACTATATAGACTGGAATAAGGGTAAAGAGGCTTATCGTGACATGCAACTCATGGCACTTTGCAAGTATCATATCATTGCAAACTCTTCTTTTTCATGGTGGGGCGCATGGTTGAATGACGCAGATGATGGCATCACAATAGCCCCACAGCAGTGGTATTCGCATGGAAACAAACCCTCTCCGGCGTCAGAATCGTGGATAAAAGTCTAAATGTTGCGGGATGAAATGAGTGTAAACACGGCTCATTTTACCTGCATTTAATCTATGATATTGTAAAGATTATATTCTTGTTTTTAACACTTCATGAAGTCACCAAATAGCGTTTGGGTTGTCGAAAAATAGTGTTTATTTGGAGGAAAAGTCGTAATTGTGGCGTAATGTCAGGTGTTTTGTCTCGTCATTTGATGCAGTTTGTGATGCCAAATGACTGAAACGGCCTTGTGATTTGACTATTTTTATGTTGCAATCTCAATGGAATCACCATGTGTTTTAATGTGGTTTTATACTCTTTTTCCTGTGTTTTTATATAACTGTTTGATTGATAACGAATTGTAAAGTGTGGTTTTTTGAGCCTTATTTCGTGTGAGATGATAGTTCGTTTAGAATAAGCTCGTAATTTGAAAGTAATTGTAAAGATAAATCATTTTTATCAGTTGATCTTTTATTTTCAGTTTGTGAGTCAGTTTGTTTGCTTCATTTTAGCCCCTTGTTCGATAGGTGTGGTGCTGTTGTTTTCCATATATTTATAACATTCTTCCATGATTATGTAACACGTTAGCTTGTTTTTTATCGTATCTTTGCACTCGAACAAAACAATTAAAACAATAAGATTATGACAACAAAGACATTTAATGTAAACGGAATGAAGTGCATGCATTGCAAAGCAAACGTAGAAAACGCAATACAATCTCTTGATGGAGTACAATGTGCTTTGGCTGATATTGAGGCCAAAAATGTTAAGGTCGATTACGACGAAAGCCGTGTAAAGGATGCTGATCTCAAGGCTGCGGTTGAGGGAGCAGGCCATTATGAACTGCAGATTTAATTCATTTGCTGATGAAAAAAACAATTCCAGTCGTTGGCATGGCATGCTCGGCATGCTCTGCTAACATAGAAAAGAAACTCTGTTCTTTAGCAGGTGTGAATTCCGCTTCGGTCTCTTTGCCGGGGCGTTCGGCCCTTGTTGACTTCAATCCTGACGTCATTTCACTCGATAAAATGAAGCAAGAGGTCAACAATATAGGCTATGATCTTGTTATTGAAGCAGACAGAAGTGTGGATGAAATAGAGCGCCGCGCGTATCGTTTACTGCGTCGTAAGGCTCTGCTTTCATGGGTTTTTGCCCTCCTTGTGATGGCAATCTCAATGCGTTGGATTGTGATTGGAGGTCGCAATATGGCTAATCAAGTGTCATTGTTACTGGCACTTGCCAACATGATTTATTGTGGAAAGTCGTTCTATGTCACGGCATTTAAGCAGCTGAAACATGCCACAGCGAACATGGATTCGCTTGTAGCGATGTCGACAGGGATAAGCTTCTCTTTAGTGTTTTCAATACTTTCTGGGGCGAAAGCGTGTGGGGTAGTCGCGGAATAGAGTGGCATACCTATTATGATGCAAGTGTAATGATCATCACGTTTGTGCTTACTGGTAGGCTATTGGAAGAGAAAGCGAAAGATTCAACGGCTTCTTCCATTCGCCAACTGATGGGACTTCAGCCCAAGACAGCACGCATTGTGCAAGATGGAAAGATAGAAGAAGTGCCCATTTCAACCATAGAAAAGGGTGATATTCTTGAGGTTCGGGCAGGTGATAAGATTCCCGTTGATGGCGAAGTAGTATCTGCTGAGAGTTTCATGAAAGCCAATGCAGCCTATGTAGACGAAAGTATGATCACGGGAGAACCTACACCTTCGGAGAAGATTCAAGGCAGTAGGGTACTTGCTGGCACGATACCTAACCAAGGAAAACTACGCATGCGAGCTCTTCAAATAGGTGAAAACACGGCATTAGCACACATCATTCAGATGGTTCAAGAGGCACAAAACAGTAAGGCACCTGTACAGAGAATAATCGATAAAGTGGCTTTAATCTTTGTGCCAGTTGTTATGGGTGTGTCGATCGTTACCTTCTTCTTATGGTGGATTCTCGGTGGAAATGCAGCCTTGCCCCACGCCATTTTATCAGCTATTGCCGTATTAGTTATTGCCTGTCCATGTGCAATGGGGCTCGCAACGCCTACCGCTTTGATGGTTGGAATAGGTAAAGCGGCGCAGGAAAAAGTGTTGATTAAGGACGCAACGGCTTTGGAACGGATGCGTAAAGTCAATGCAATGGTGATAGATAAGACCGGTACTTTGACGATTCCTAATAAGGATATTGACTTCACAAAAGCCGATAATCTGCCGCTCGAAGCACGCGAAACATTGAAGCCTTACGCTCAAAAGGCGATGCAAGAACTACAAGATGATGGCGTGGAAATATACATGATGAGTGGTGATAAGGAAGAAGCCGCACGATATTGGGCTTCAAAAGCCGGTATAAAACATTATAAAAGTAAGGTACTTCCACAGGATAAAGAGAACCTCGTTCGTAAGCTTCAACGTCAAGGAATGACTGTAGCCATGGTGGGAGATGGCATTAATGACACACAAGCTTTGGCTCTTTCGGACGTCAGTATTGCTATTGGTCGCGGCACAGATGTAGCCATGGATGTGGCTCAAGTGACTCTAATGGGCGACGACTTAAGGGCAATTCCTAAGGCCATTCAATTGAGTAGACGCACTGTTTCTATGATAAAACAGAACCTGTTTTGGGCCTTTATATACAACGTTGTGTGTATACCTATGGCCGCGGGAGCATTATATCTCTTTGGAATTAGCTTTCAAATAACGCCTATGTGGGCCAGTGCTTTGATGGCATTCTCAAGTGTTAGTGTCGTATTGAATAGCTTAAGACTGAAGTTTATGGCTTAAGTGATGACCTAAAAGGAAAAGCGTAGAAGAGTCCTTTCATGGATTTCATCTACGCTTTTCTTTTATTTTGTGGTACAAACTCTATCAATATCGTGGAGTAGGATAGTTGTATTGGTCGAAATATTGTAGGCCTTGGTTGTGATACCACACGCCTTCCACGTTGAGTTGGATACTGAATTTGGGATTAAAGTTATATTTAACAGCAGCTCCAATGACGTCCGCTCCAGGCATACCTATGCCAGATGACATCGGATAATACATGCCGAAGCATCCTGGAAAGCCATATCCCATGTAGCCATATCGGTTATAATAGCGGCCATAATTACTGGCAATACTCTTTTGTCCGTATACCCATGCCTCCCAATGTTCATTGAAACGATAGCCAAGAGCAGCGTAAAGAGCTCCATCCCGATAAGAGTCTCCGCCCCAATTCATGTTTTGTAAGTAGCCACCTGCAGCCAACCAAAGCTTCTGATCTTTGCTAATGGGGGCAAGATAAGTGGCACTTAGGCGCTGAGCAAGACCGCCGTGATGGGGTAGATTCTTACCAAATGTGGCGAAAGCAGATAGATCTACGGAGACATTTAGCCCTTTATGGAGTCCCCAACCATAATCATATAGATAAGGTGTAAGCACACTTGGTGCGACAACTTCTTTTTGTTTGTCTTGCAAAAGCTCTGGTCTTATCGACTCACCTGTATAGACAACCTTTGATGTATCGGTATATATTGTGTCACCAGGAAGTAGCCATCCCTTGCGAGGAGCATCGAAACTATGAAGTGGTCCCTCATGAATCTGCGTCTGTGCCTGGGCAGATAGCACGCAGATTAGCGCGATTATAATGACATATATTCTTTTCATTGCGACAAAGATAGCAAATGAAAGCAGAATGAAAGCACTTAGTTAGTTTTTTTATTATAACATTTTTTAAAAAAATAACGGCTATCCTTAAATAAACTGAAATAATTTTGTTGTTATTCTGATTTGCCATAAATTTGTGATAAATAACCAAAGAAGAGAGCTTATGAAAAAGAAGAATCTTGTGCTGATGACATTGGCTTGTTGATTGTTTCCTTGCCAATGAATGCACAAAAAAATAGGAACAAACAACAGCAATCATTCGTAAAGAAAGTTACTTCGATATGGAATAAGGCAAAAAAGCAGGTTAGTGACACGGGAAAAGATATCGGAGAGAAGATTGGAATCAATGAAATTTCATCGAAACAAAAGGATGTTGACTTAGTGGAAGTAGACGGAAAGAAGTATATGCCGATATATAATTTCGACTTGTTTATGAGTGGTCATGCCACCGATGATGCCGAATTGGTGCGTCTTTCGCGTGAGGCTTTCACGAAAAGATACCCAAATGCCAAAATCCTTTATGCTGTTGTACCCCAAAAAGACTGGCTAAACACGGTGTTAAAAAACGGAGATAGTGTTGTAGGATACCGCAGAGAAGCCTATTGTTTCATAGTAGCTAAGGATGGTTCTGACGGCTATCTTAATGCTCGTTTCCTTTTTTCGGCAGACCGAAAAGTGGGTGGTGAGTATATGAAAAATAACAGTTGGCCACGTTGGGAGCGTACAGATGTTCTCCCAAATCAAGTTTATGACAAGCTGATTCAACAACAATGAACTTCTTAAAAAAGCTGTTTCGAGGGAATACAACGCCTGAAGAGGAGGTACAACGACAAGGAGATGTGCCCGATTTTGAGGCGTTAAAGCGTGATGGTTTGCGTGCGCTTAACGAACGAAATCCGTCAGAAGCTGTAGATATTTTGCGTCAAGCGTTACAGATTCAGAATGACTTTGAGGTGCGATTTGCCCTCTCTAATGCGCTCATTGGTTGCAATCAGTTGGCTAAAGCCTATGAAGAATTGCAGAAACTTGCCGAGATTCAACCCGGTAATATCAATGTTTTTATTCGCATGGCTGAGGTAGCTTGCGAGATGAAAAACTACACCGCAATGGGTGAAGCATGTGAACGTGGCAAATTGTTGGATAAGGATAATGTGGAGATTAATCTGCTTATGCCCGTGCCTGTTTAGGCGTTGACGATTCGGTCAATGCGTTAGCCATGCTGACAAAAACGATTTTGCTGAATGAAAACTATACAGAGGCATATCAACTTCGTGGAGAATTGCTCCTGAAAATGGGCGATTTAGAAGGTGCTAAGGCTGATGTGGAGTGGGTGTTAAACCATAAAATCACGCTATCGGATGCCTTATTGTTGAAAGCTCGCATAGAAAACGCGCGGCAACATCATGCGAATGCCCTTGAATTTTATAATCAATTTATTGCACAAAATGCCTTAAATAGTGATGTGCTTCGGGAGCGAAGTGCTGTCAAACAGGCTTTAGGCGACCAACAAGGGGCTGCAGATGATTTGAAGCAGGCTGATGAATTAGACGCAGAAGAACAACAAGTGGTTTAGTTGAAGGGAGCAATTTATCCTCTAAAATCGTTTCGATGAAACACTCATTTGCCCCATTTCATCGTGTAAAATGGGTGTAATGATTGCGTGTTTCCATAGGAATTGCGCGCCAATTTGACGCAGATTGTTTTATGAAGGCTTGGTCTTTGGTAAACGCACTGATAGTCAATGGGTTATCTAATGCGTTAGAACGTCTTATATTTCCCCGTAAAAGGAAACGCGAGAAGGTGCTTATTCTTTCGGAACAAGCCCTTCGATATAGTTGCAAAGGATATTAATTCCCTTGATATTCTCACCACCTTGAGGGATGATTAGGTCTGCATAACGCTTTGTTGGCTCAATGAATTGCTCGTGCATTGGCTTCAAAACTTCGAGATATCTGTCTACAACCATCGACACAGTACGGCCTCTATCAATGGTATCTCGTTGGATATTGCGAATCAATCGCTCATCAGGATCTGCGTCAACAAATATCTTTAGGTCCATCAAGTCACGGAGTTTCTTGTTTAAAAGCGTCATGATTCCTTCGATAATGATAACCGGTTTGGGGTCGACATGAATTGTTTCGGGGAGTCGGTTGCATTGAATATAGCTGTAAGTGGGCTGTTCAATGGCCTTGCCATTACGCAAATCATTCACTTGTTTGTGCAGAAGTTTCCAGTCAAACGCATCGGGATGGTCGAAGTTTATAGCGTGTCTTTCCTCTTCTGTCATATGAGATGTGTCGTTATAATAGGAATCTAATGGCACAACGGCTACGTAGTGAGGAGGCAAAGCCTCTACAATCTTCTTCACAACGGTAGTCTTTCCGCTTCCAGTTCCACCGGCAATGCCGATGATAGTAATCTTGTTTAATTCACAATTCATAATCAGTTATTTATAGTTATGCTTCGATTCATTCGCCTTTTCGGTGGCAATAGAAGCGGGGTTTTATAGTTCTTCGAACATCTTTTGATAGTATTCAGCTTTCTTTTCCAATTTCATGGGGTAGGCACGACTACTGCTTGGCATGCGATATAGCTTCAGTTTGCGTCCTTCAAAGGTAAATTCTGTATACTCACCCATCTTTGGAATAGCCTTTATTCCATAATGTTTTGTGAAGACTTCTGTTGCAAGTTGTCCGGCAGCCAGAATGCCCCTACACTCTGGTAAGGCGCGAAGCATGTCGTCAAGATTGCTTGGTTCGACAATCTCAAGGTCCTTATCAGCCGCATTATTCTTGGTTCTTCTGATTCGAAGTGCCGTGTCGAAGATGGCAACATGCTTTTCTTTAAGAAGTGCTTTGATGGCTTCGACGTGGAAAGTCTTGTGTTCCTGGTCTACAAAGTGCATCTTGTCACCAAAGAATATATATCCAAAGATGCGCCACATATCGTTTTGAAAGTTAGGATAATACCATTCCATGCACCATCGTTTGGGTGCAGGTGGGAAGGTACCTAATATTAATAGGTGGGCATCTTTAGGCAACCAAGGCTCGAAAGGATGTGTTTCTATTTCGAGATTCTCGGTTGTTGGCGTTGCTTTTTGATGCGTATTGCTCATTGTTGTTCTTTAATTAAATAGACGCATACAGGCAAGTGGTCGGAGAATCCGTCAAGCCATGCACCACCAGCTGAGGTTCTTTTCGGGCTGCCTTTATATTGTCCTTCTTGCTGAAAGAGGTAAGGCATGCGCTGAATTTGGTTCTTCCAGAACTTCAGTGTAGTGTAGTTGCGTTCACCTTTCTTATTAATTAGGTTGGGAGTCATGATGATTTGGTCGAAGAGATTCCACGAACCGCGATACATTAAGGTTCCCTTTCCTTGCTTCTTGAGTATGTTATACCATGGATTATACATGTCATTAGCCTCTACTTTCTCTACAGATTCCTTTGCAGATAGCGTTGAATGCATGCTCTTATCGGTAGGATCGTCGTTCATATCTCCCATGACAAACACTTTGATTTGAGGGTTAAGAGCAAGCAATGAGTCTTTAACGGCCTTGATTTGTGAAGCTCCCCATTCCCTATAAGAAGACCCGTTGTAGCGACTTGGCAAGTGACATACAACGAAAGCTACAGGCTCATTGGCCAGTGTTCCAGTGATAGTGAGGAAACCACGAGTGGCAAACGAGGTGTCTTGTTCAGCGCTATTACGATATGGAACAAGGCTTTGCGTCTCTACAGTAAACAGAGAAGGGTTGTAGATTAACGCACAGTCAATGCCTCGTTTGTCTGGGCCTTCGATATGACAGAATTGATAATTGCGTGCTTTAGTTCGGGTTGAGCCGTTAAGTCCGTTAAAACCTTGTTGTTTTCAACCTCACTTAATCCTATTACTGCACAGCCAACATTGGGTAGAACATCGGTTCCCATGTCGGCAAGAGCACGTGCCATGTTGTGTAATTTGTGGCTATATTTGAGTCCATCCCAATGATATGAGCCTGTAGGAAGAAAGTCCTGATCATATTTTCCAGCGTCATGACAGGTGTCAAATAAGTTTTCTTGGTTGTAAAAACCAATCGCATAAACAGAGAATTTCTTTTGTGCAATAGAGGCAATACATACAAAGAGCATTGCCAATAAAATCAGTTGTCTTTTCATTTTTATACTTAAAACAGTGTTGTCCCAATTTAATATAGAGTTCATTTCATAGGAATTACCATTTGCAAAAGTACGCAAAATAATTCAAGTCGTGTGCTTTCAATAAAAAAAACAATGGAAAATACTCTTTACTTTAGAATTAATTTTGTTACTTTGCACGTAAAATTAATGTTTATTAAATAACTCTTTATGCAAAAACATCTCCCATTAGCAGTGATGGTTCTTTGCTGTTCGACGACAATGTTCGCACAGAATACGACCTCTCAGCAGCCGAATAAGCCGACCGATGAGAACGTTTTTACTTTCACTGAAGCACAGTTGGGCGAGGATGATAACATGACTCAGAACGTCACTATCCTCAATTCGGCCACCAATGCGTATGCCAGCGAGGTCGGATATCTGTTTTCTCCCATGCGATTTCGTTATCGGGCATTCAATCAGAAGTATAATGAAATCTATATTAATGGTGCACCTGTCAATGATGTTGAACGCGGACAGTTCAGCTTTTCGTCTGTAGGTGGTCTCAATCAAGTAACTCGTAATGTAGACTTCTCACTTCCTTTTGAAAGCAACAACTATGGTATGACAGGTATGGCTGGTAGTAATAACTACAATTTCCGTAGTGGAAGTATGGCTGTTGGACATCGTTTCAGCTTGGGCAGCAGCCAATCGTAACTACACACTTCGAGGCATGTATACCTATAATAGCGGCTTCAATGCAAAAGGATGGGCCTTTAGTGGTAACCTCACTTATCGCTGGGCAAATCGTGGTTACGTAGAAGGTACGTTCTATAATGCTTTGTCTTATTTCGTAGGTGTACAGAAACTACTTGGTAACCACAGCCTTTCCTTTGCCACATGGGGCAATCCAACAGAGCGTGGAACGCAAGGAGCTGCGACGCAAGAAAGCTTTTGGCTCGCCAACAACTACCTCTATAATCCTTATTGGGGATATCAAAATGGAAAACGAAGAAACTCTCGTGTTGTCACAGATTTTGCCCCTTCAGCTCTCCTTACGTGGGATTGGGCCATTAATAATAAGTCAAAACTGACGACAACTCTACTTGGAAAGTACAGCATTTACAAAAGCACCAAGCTCAATTATAATAATGCAGACAACCCACAACCAGATTATTATAAGGTGTTACCCAGTAACTTTTACGACGTATGGGGTAACGTATCACGTTTCCAAACGCCACAAGCTTTGGCCGATTGGAAGACAGCTTACGAGTGGCTTTCAAGCAGTAAGGCTCACCGTCAGATAGATTGGGACCGCTTGTATGAAGCTAACCGTGGTGCAAGTGTACAGGGAGCAGATGCTATGTACTATGTACAAGCACGTCACAACAATAATCTTTATCTGACATTGGCTTCTACTTTAACGAAGAATCTGACAGAAAAGAGCGCCTGGAATCTTGGTTTCAATGTAGCAGGGAATAAGGGTTTTCATTATCAAACCATGGATGATATGCTGGGAGCAACGTCATTCCACAACGTAAATAACTATGCAATAGGTACGTTTGCAAAGAATTCAGATGCTGTTCAGTATGATCTTAATCATCCAAATGCACTTGTTGGCAAAGGCGATAAATTCGGTTATGATTATAATATCAATGTCCTTCGTACAAATCTCTGGACAAATTACGCCGAGACCTTTGGCATTTTACATTATAGTTTGGCTGCAAAAGTGGGCTATGATGGCATGAATAGAGATGGTAAAATGCGTAATGGCTTGTTTGCAAATAACTCATTTGGCAAGAGCAAGACAGCCAATTTCCTTTCTGGAGGCTTTAAGTTTGCGGGCTCAGTTGACATGAGTAATGGTAGTGTTTTGTCTCTTGGAGTGGGCTATGAAGCTAAGGCTCCCAACGCGTATGTAGCCTTTCAAGCGCCTGAAATGAATAATGATTTCGTGAAAGATCTTAAGAATGAGTTGATCTTTAGCAGCGAATTGAGTTATCAGTTCAGTACTTCTTGGTTGCATGCTAACTTGAGTGGTTACTATAGTCGCGTCAATAATGCGACCGAATGGACTTGTTTCTACTTCGATGATATTAATTCTTTCTCTTATAACTCACTCACTAAACTGAATAAAGTCTATTATGGTGTGGAGTTAGGAATGAAGTTTAAGCTCACCTCTTTCCTTGATTTAAAGGCTCTTGGCACGATAAGTGAGGCGAAGAATATAAGCAATGCATACGTTCGTTACCTTAATTCTACACAAGGAACTTATAATGATGACGAAGCCATTGTAAAGGGAATGCGAGAGAATGGCACTCCATTGACAGCAGCAAACCTTGGACTTAGCTTCCATCAGGCAGGCTGGTTTATAGACGTAAACGGTAATTATTACGACCGCATCTACTTGGGTTACTCACCTTATTACCGCTATGCATCTGCTCTGAAGGCTATAGGTGCGACCGATGCAAAGGGTAATTATATCGTCAGTCCACAGGATAAAGGTAAAGGAGGCTTTATGCTCGATGCAAGTATTGGTAAGAGTATTCGCTTGAAGAAAGGCACCTTGTCTTTCAACCTCATGGTAACAAACCTTTTGAACAACCAAAAGATTATCACAGGTGGATATGAACAGAGTCGCAGTGACTATTCTATCAAGACGGATGGTACAACAAGTGACCGCACATATCGCTTCTCAAAGAATCCTAAATTGTACCATGTTTATGGCACAAATGGAATGTTGCAGGTAGCTTATAGATTCTAATGATATTAAAAGAAGATAGTATGAATAAGATAAGTTTTATAATATTGGCTCTGCTTTGCAGTGTTTTTACGAGCTGTATGAATGATGATTGGGACACTCCTAATACCGAACATACACGCGGAAACGCTGCAATTAAAGAGACAAATGTATTGACTATTGCACAATTTAAAGCCAAATATGCCAGTACGTTAGCCTCTGCTTATGGTTATGTTCAAGTCACAGATGACGAGCAAATCAAAGCCGTTGTCACAGGGAATGATATAGAAGGTAATCTGTTTAGTCAGATTTCTCTCGACGATGGCACTGGAGCTATCATCATTGCTATTAGTGAAGGCGGCATTAATGGTTATCTTCCTGTTGGTACAGAGATACTCGTTAATCTCAAAGACCTATATATTGGCAACTACGGATACCAGCCACAGATAGGTACTCTCTATGAAAGTGCGAAGGGAGAAACCTCAGTTAGTCGTATGTCTCGTATGCGTTGGGATCAACATTTCACATATACTGGCCACAACAAGACTGTAACTCCTGTAGCGTTTGACCAGAGTAAGGTGGCTGATGCCGATTACTTAGCTGACAATTGCGGTAAGTTGATGACGTTGAAAGATGTTTATTTCAAAGATGGTGGTAAGAAAGATTATGCCAATAAAAAGGATGTTGTCAACAATAACAGCTGTGAACGTGCGCTGAAAGGTATCAATGCTAATAATCTTGTCGTACGAACAAGCACCTATGCAGACTTTGCTGCCGACACCTTACCTGTTAGTAAGGTGAATATTACGGGTGTTTTCACGCGCTATAATAATAAGTGGCAGGTGATCATTCGGTCTGCAAAAGATGTTGAATACGTACAATAAATTAAACAATAAGACTCAAAACTATACATTTAATTATGAAAAAGATTTTATATTCTTTATTTGCTTTGGCTGTGTCAGCCATGACTTTTGTAAGTTGTTCGGATGTTCCCGAGCCTTATGATAACCCAAATAATGGTAAGCAAACTACTAAACCAGAAATTGTTGGCACGCCATCGGGTAGTGGAACTCAGGCTGAACCTTACAATGTTGCAGCTGCAATGCAACTCATTAAGGCTGCAAAGGCTGATGAAAATACAGCTCCTATGTACGTAAAGGGTACGATTGTAGAGATTAAGGACAATGGAAATAATAAGTTTGGCAATGCTACTTACTACATTGCTGATAGCAAAGATGCCACTCAAAAGCTTATGATTTTCCAAAGTTTATACTTGGGTAACAAGAAGTTTACTACTGGAACAGAACTTAAAGAGGGTGATGAAGTTGTTGTTTATGGCCCATTTGTGAACTATAAAGGCAACACTCCAGAGACTGCCGGCAAGGGAGCCACCTATATATATTCGCTCAATGGCAAGACTGCAGGTAATACAACACCAGCTGTTTCCGATAATTCTGCAAGTAATCCTTACTCTGTTGACAAGGCCTTAGAACTCATTTCTACAGGAAAAGCAACTGAAAACGAGGTTTATGTAAAGGGAGTTATCACCAAAGTTGAATATTATAATACCAAGTTTAGCAGCCTCACCTATTATATATCTGACAATGGTCAGCCTGGAAAAGAGCTCCAAATCTTTAGCGGAAAGAGCTTTAATGGCGCTAAATTCAGTGGGAAGAGCGACCTGCAAGTAGGCCAAACTGTTGTTGTTCAGGGTGTGATTAAGGCATACACCAATAGTAAGACAGGTGTGGTTACTAATGAAATGGATAAAGAAAATAAGTTGGTTTCTGTTAATGGAAAGACTGAATTGCAGCCTGGAACAACGACAACGCCAGCCACTCCAGCTACAAACGGCAGCTTAAAGATTGATGGAACAACGATTACTTTGACTAATTCTGCAGTTACAGCAGGCACTGAAACGGTGACACTTGACTTGAATGCAGCTAATCTTTCGGATAATCAGAAGGAGATGACCGTAACATTTAGCGATGGCTCGAAAGTTATTTTTGAAGGCAATGGCGAACGAAATGTTCCTGTGTTTATGAGTAAGAGTAAGGGTGTTCGTGTCTATAAGAACAATAAGATGACTTTTGAAGGCAAGAAAGCCATTGCAAAGATTGTCTTCACTTGCGACACTTACAAAGGTGAAAAATATGTAGGTAATGCAGAAGCAACCATTACTTTCGAAGGCAAGAAAGCTGTTTATACCAATGTTTTCAATGGAACCACAGGTGGAGGTGTACAGCTTCGTGTGCAAACTATAACCATAACTTACGCTAACTAAGGCTTCTAAAAAGCTTTAAATAATTTGGCAGGCTGCGAAGTTTTCATTAACTTTGCAGCCTGTTACATAGGAAAAGAATTATAAACTATAATATTAAACGAAATGAAAAAAGGTATTCACCCAGAAAACTATCGCCCCGTCGTATTCAAAGATATGTCCAACGGCGATATGTTCCTTACAAAATCTACTGCGAAAACAAATGATACTGTAGAGTTTGAAGGCGAGACTTACCCAGTAGTTAAGATTGAAATCTCAAGCACTTCTCACCCATTTTATACAGGTAAGAGCAAGCTTGTTGATACTGCAGGTCGCGTTGACCGCTTCATGAACCGCTACGGTAAGTTGAAGAAGTAAATATATCCTTTTCAAAGTATATATTCAAATTGAGAGTGCGTTCAAACGTAGTTGCATATACGTTTGAACGCATTTTTTTGTACAAAAAACTAATATAATGAGATTGTATCGTTCTTTTTTTATCCTCTTTTCAGTTGTTTTTGCTTTTACTTCGTGTGGAACTGATCATGAAAATGACATCAATAATGGTGGTGGAAAGGCATCCGAAGTAAACGAAAACCGCAATCTTCTCACTGTTGGAAGACCTGCAGAAGTCACTCGTTTGGAGTTTCCTAAGCTGAAAGGAGGTACGAGTGAAGTTATTGTTCATAGCACTTCGGCTTATGGAATGACCTATGCTTTGGAATGGGATCATGCCAAACGGTCGCAACGTTGGAGTTGTTATGAGATAACAAGTGCCAATAACAAGAAGGGCTGGAACCGCAAACAATGGAATAATACGAAGTGGGGAGGCGACCCATTTCAGGTAGATCCGAAGATTCCTGCTAACGAACAATCGCCTGTTAGAGGGGAGTTTAGTGGAAGCCACTATCCTAATTATCCCAAAAGTTACTTCGATCGGGGTCACATTTGCGCTTCAGAAGACCGTATATATGCCAAAGAAGCCAACGAACAAACATTCTATATGTCGAATATGCAGCCTCAGGTTCATGTGTTTAATGCAGGCATTTGGCAGAAGATGGAAGCCTGCATACAAAACAATGCCAATCGTGGTGAGGTGGTTTATGTATGTAAAGGTGGAACGATTGATAAAGATTCACAGATTCTTACCCGTACAAAGAGCGGCTTTATTGTGCCTCGTTATTTCTTCATGGCAGTACTAATGAAAGATGAAAGGTTATCATGCGTTTGGTTTTTGGGTAGAACACCTCTATGAAAACCATTCAAGTGACCGGCTTTCACAGTATGTTGTCAACATCGATGAACTGGAAAGGTTAACAGGAATCGACTTCTTCTGTAATCTACCTGACGAGCTTGAGCACAAGGTTGAACATGAAAGTGCTCAAGAAGTGCGTTCTTATTTCCGCTCATGGGGAATTAACTAAGACAGGAAGCTTGCGTACTCATCTTTCAAGGTTTGTCGAATGAGTGTGCACTTCATTTTTGCTTGCAACATCATGTTTATCAGATGGTTAAGTGAATGACGTCAAAAGAGAGCTAAAAGCCTAAGGATTCGCAATGTAAAATGAGGCAGATGAGCGCATGAAATGAGGCAGTTTAGTGCATAAAGTGGCACAAATGACAGCGTGAAATGACGCAGATTGCAGTTGATAGTGCTACAAAAAATAAAATAAAAGCCGTTTTCAGTCTTTATAACTTGCTGAAAACGGCTTTTCTGTTGCTATCTTATTGATTTATAAAGTGCTTTTATCTTGCCCTCTTTCTTTATTATCTTATTACACGAAGCGAGCTTATGCTTGCTTTGGAACATGCTTCAAGTTCTCCTCAATCTCCTCATCACTCAAGCTATAATTATGCAAATCACCATTGATATAGCTATTATAGCTTGGCATATCTATAAGTCCGTGTCCGCTCAAACAGAACAAAATGACGGGCGATTTGCCTTCTTCTTTGGCCTTGTTTGCTTCGCGTATGGTCGCCGCTATAGCGTGACAACTCTCTGGAGCGGGTATAATGCCCTCGGTTTGTGCAAAGAGTAAGCCCGCTTTGAACGACTCTAATTGTGGAATATCGACGCCATGCATGTAACCATCTTTAATGAGTTGAGAGACGATTACACCCGCTCCATGGTACCGAAGTCCGCCTGCATGGATGTTAGCGGGCTTGAAATCATGACCTAAAGTGTACATAGGAAGTAGGGGAGTATAGCCTGCTTCATCTCCAAAATCGTATTCAAACTTGCCACGAGTAAGCTTAGGACAGCTCTCAGGTTCAGCCGCAATGAACTCTGTTTCCTTGTGAGTTCCATCGAAGATATGACGCATAAAGGGGAATGCAATGCCTCCAAAGTTGCTGCCACCCCCAAAGCATGCGATAACCTTATCAGGGTATTCACCCGCCATTTGCATTTGTTTCTCGGCCTCAAGTCCAATGACTGTCTGGTGTAATCCGACATGATTCATCACCGAACCCAACGTATATTTGCACCCCGGTGTAGTCGTTGCAAGTTCTATTGCCTCAGAGATTGCGCTGCCTAATGAGCCTGGATCGTTTGCATTTCGCGTGATAAGGTCTTTCCCTGCGCGTGTAGACATCGAGGGAGAACCCTCAACTGTGGCACCAAACGTACGCATAAGCATAGAGCGATATGGCTTTTGTTGTAACGTGATCTTCACCTGATATACGGCTGCTTCGAGTCCATATAGCTTGGCAGCATAGCTTAATGCCGTTCCCCATTGACCCGCTCCAGTCTCTGTTGTGACGTTAGTGTCGCCCTCCTTTTTACAGTAATAACACTGCGGAATGGCTGAGTTTATCTTGTGAGAACCTAAGGGATTTGTGCTCTCATTCTTGAAATAGATGTGTGCAGTGGTGCCCAACGCCTGCTCAAGTGCATAAGCTCGCACTAAAGGTGTGGCTCTATAATACGAATATTTCTCTCTAACCTCGTCGGGAATAGGTATCCATGGATTCACTGTATCAAGCTCTTGACGTGAACATTCCTTGCTAAAGATGTGGCTAAGGTCGTCAACTGTGAGTGGTTTTCGCGTCTGAGGGTTCAGTGGCGGCATAGGTTTGGTGGGCATATCTGCCTGAATATTATACCAATATTTAGGAATATCATGTTCCTGTAAGATAAATTTCTTCTGTTTCATAAATTCATTTTATGTTATGAGTAGTCTCATATCGTTTTGTCATACAAAGGTAATAAAAAAAGAAACTTTTAGCGTAGTTAAATAATGATTTTTTTATTAATTTTGCAGTCATTATGGTTATAATCGTTACAATTTTAGCTTATTTTTGTATACTACTTGTGTTTAGTAGGTTTACAAGTAGACGCGCAACAAACAGCACTTTCTATCGCGCTGACCGCCGTTCGCCTTGGTATATGGTGGCTTTTGGTATGATAGGCGCATCAATTTCGGGGATTACATTTGTCAGTGTGCCTGGAATGGCGGTTAAAACCGATATGACCTATCTGCAGATGTGTTTTGGTTTTATCTTTGGTTACTTGATAGTGGCGTTCGTGTTACTGCCAGTTTACTATCGATTGAACCTCACAACAATTTATACTTACCTGCAAACTCGGCTTGGACGGCGGGCATATAAGACAGGTTCTTCATTCTTTTTGTTGTCTAAACTCATTGGAGCGGCCGTGCGTTTCTATGTGGTTTGCATCATCCTTCAACGTTTCGTTCTCGACCAATTAGGCATCCCTTTCCTTGTGACAGTAGTCTTTATGGTTGGTCTGATATGGCTATATACACGCAAAGGAGGCATAAAAACGCTCGTATGGACAGACTCTTTTCAAACCCTTTGCATGTTTTTGGCGTTGATTTTAATCATCTTTCATGTCATGACAGCCCTCCATTTGAACCTTAATCAGGCTGTAACAGCGATAGCAAATGATAGTCATAGTCGTGTGTTTATATGGCAAGATTGGGCATCAAAGCAAAACTTTTGGAAGATGTTTTTAAGCGGAATATTCATTGTTATCGTAATGACGGGCTTGGATCAAGATATGATGCAGAAGAATCTTACGTGCAAATCGCTGCGTGAAGCGCAAAAGGATATGTGTTCTTATGGCTTAGCTTTCGTGCCGGCTAACCTGCTTTTTCTGTCTCTTGGCATTCTTTTGATGATGCTTTCCCATAGAGAAGGCATCGCAATTCCATGTGCAACCGATGACCTTTTACCTATGTTTGCTGCCACAGGAAGCCTTGGTTCACTCGTCATAGTGTTGTTTACTATAGGCATTGTTGCAGCCAGTTTTTCGAGCGCAGACAGTGCAATGACGGCCTTAACCACTACATGGTGTGTCGACATTATGGAGAAAAAAGATGATGAAAGACTTCGAAAGCGCACACATCTTGGCTTTGCTTTGCTCTTTGTAGTATTCATCTTGGCATTCAAAGCGCTAAATTCTACGAGTGTGATAGATGCCATTTATATCATTTGTTCCTACACTTATGGGCCTCTTCTCGGTCTGTTTGCCTTCGGACTTTTTACGCGTTGGCAGGTGAAAGACCGCTATGTGCCTTATATAGCAATTATAAGCCCGGTCATTTGCTTTGCTATCGAGACGATAACAAGACAAACAACCGGGTATGAATTCGGTTATGAGTTGTTGATGGTCAATGGACTTTTGACCTTCGTTGGACTCTACCTCTGTCGCAAGTAGTTTCTAAGTGTGTTTCAATTAGATACAAAACACGCCATGAAATGACGCAAATCATGCGACAATTTGACGCAAATTACATCGTAATTCGATGCACTTTGCACCGTAATCTGCCTCAAACCGCGTTGTGAGTTCTATTCACCCAGCTTGCTTAAATAGGCTTGTGCATCCAAGGCGGCCTTTGCTCCAGTGCCTGCTGCGATAATAGCTTGCTGGTAATGAGGGTCACATACGTCGCCGGCTGCAAACACTCCTTCGATATTTGTGGCTTGCGTTTGGCCCTCAATCTTAATGAATCCTTGTTCATCAAGAGCGATACTGTCTTTGAAAATGGCTGTTTGTGGCTTATGACCAATGGCAAGGAAGAATCCATCTATGGGCAAATCATACTGCCGTTCGTCACTTTCGCCTTTACGATATACCACATGTGCGCCCTCAACTCCATTGTCTCCATAGAGTCCAAGTGTGTTGGTTTCATAGAGGATTTCAATGTTTTCGGCAGCTTCAACGCGGCGTTTCATGGCTTCAGAAGCACGCAAATAGGGCTTGCGTACTATCATATAAACCTTTGAACAGAGTCCCGATAGGTAGTGAGCTTCCTCACATGCCGTGTCACCTCCACCTACAACAGCTACTACTTTCTTGCGATAGAAGAAACCATCACACGTTGCACATGCGCTGACTCCTTGCCCCATATACTTCTGTTCGTCAGGAAGTCCAAGGAATTTTGCCGTTGCTCCAGTCGCAATAATAACGCTATCGGCAGCTATTTCCTCGTTCCGATCGGTTGTAAACACATAGGGTTTGAGAGAAGTCGGCTTTAATGATCTCGCCATCTCTCATGTCAACACCAAATCGTTTGGCTTGTTCTCGAAGCTCAATCATCATCTGATTGCCGTCAACGCCATTGGGATAACCTGGGAAATTGTCTACAATCGTGGTCTGAGTAAGCTGTCCTCCCGCCTGCATTCCACAGTATTCTACGGGTTGAAGATTAGCTCTTCCAGCATAGATTGCTGCAGTATATCCAGCAGGTCCACTTCCAATAATTAAGCATTTTATATGTTCCATATGCTGTTCTCGTACTAATTATAATGTAAAATTACTCTTTGTATAACGTAATGTTACTCTTTCTATAATGTAAAATTATTCTTTTTATAATGTAAAGTTACTTTTTCTATAATGTAATCTTACTCTTTGTATAACGTAATGTTACTTTTTATATCATGTAAAATTACTCTTTCAACAGTGCTTCTATCTCTGCTTTGATGTGCTCAAAGTCCTCCGTTGGTTCGAAACGAGCAACAACTTGCCCCTTCTTATTAATGAGAAACTTCGTAAAGTTCCATTTAATCTCGGGACTATCCTTATAGTTTGGGTCTGCTTCTGAAAGCATTTTATCCAATATTGGGTATATAGGATGGCTCTCATTCCAGCCTGCAAAGCCCTTTTGTTCCTTTAGAAACTTGTACAAAGGTTCGGCATCTTCGCCGTTAACTTTAATCTTTTTAAAGCGTGGAAAGGCTGTATTGTAGTTGAGTTTACAGAATTGATGTATGCTCTCATCAGTGCCGGGAGCTTGTTGTCCGAATTGATTGCAAGGGAAATCTAATACTTCAAAGCCCTTTGAATGATAGTCTTCATAAAGCTTTTCAAGTTCTTCGTACTGCGGAGTAAAGCCACATTTCGTTGCTGTATTTACGATAAGAAGTACTTCATTGGCATATTCTTTCAGTGAAACATCGGCACCTTTTCTGTCTTTTACAGAAAAATCATAAACTGTTTTCATTTTAATTTTATTATTTATTGATACAAATTATAATCTAATATCTCGCATACGACAAATAATGTGCCACTTTTTTATATTGTCATTTCTGTCATACACGCTTTCACAAAGATAGTGATTATAATCGAATATCAATCAGACGGCGTTCAATGTTAACTCAATTTTAGATTCAATGTGTTTTTCTTCGTTTCCTATCTGCCACCTTGTCATTAGCTTTTTAGCGTCATTCAGCGCGTTTCTCTCAATCAAAGAGGGAAATCCCTACCATGGAATATGGAAATTATATTTTAAGGTTCATAAAATCATTCTACTTTTGTATCAGTGAAATTAAAATGAAGTGTAACCATCAAACTCATGTTATTATGAAACGATTTACGACAATATTCTCCATGGTTCTTATCACAATGTTTTCTATCGTCTTGGTTTCTTGTGACGAAGATGCCGAAGTTGCTGCCACCTTAAACGGCACATGGCAGGGCAATGTCTATGTATCTTCGCGATATAATGACCGTGAATATAAAGCATCGGAAAGCAAAGTGCAGTTCAATAGCGGTTATAACTCGGGCGATGGCTATTGGGTTGACTACTACAGTAATGCTCCTTATGACTATCAAGCGAGTCACATCACGTGGCAAGTAAGGAACTCTAACATCTATATTCACTTCATAGAAGAGAATACTGACATAGTAATCTATAATTATAGTCTTAGCGATGATCGTCTGTCGGGATATATTCGAACGAACACTGGCAAGGATTTGACCATCACACTTTACCATACTTATTCGCCAAACTGGGATGATTATAATTACAACAACTATTATTCTGATGGCTATTATGGCTATGCCAAGAGCCGCAGTGCAGTCAAATCAGAAAGCCGTCCACAACGATTCTTCGCTGAATAAAAGATAAATCATTTGTTTATTAAAATAGAATTAGGATATGAAAAAGCTCACTAAAATCTTATTTTTGCTGTTGATAGCATCTGTTTCCATAGCATTATCAAGCTGTAGTTCAGGCTCAACATACTATGAAGACAACCGAGACTGGTGGTCGGATAATTCAGATGGCAATGCAAACAGCGATGCACAATACCTCAAAAACTTAGCCAACACCCTGCGAGGACACTGGGAAGGCGCAATGAGATATGAGTATAATGGCGACAACGGACAACGCGCCATCGCACAATTTAACGCACAATTAGAGTTCGATCAATATGATGCAACGGGACGGAAAGGCCGTGGTCGCGAGATTGATACAGCCACTTCAAATGGTAATACGCAATCACAAACCCTCTATTTTACATGGGAAATCGACAAGACTACAAGCGATATCTATGTCACTTATGATGGTTCTAAGAAGAAATATCGCATCACTTTGCTCGATAAAACAAGTAACATGCAGAGCTATCTTGATGCAAACCGCTTTGAAGGTACTATGATAGGAGTGAATAACAACGAGTTTATCGACTTCAAACTTGCCCGTTATAGTTATGCAAAATCTAATGATATTGTCTTCAGTCGTGCCTCACAAACACGCGCAGCCGGCATCAAAATAGAGAATAAAATCGTTAAGAGATAGACTTCAGATGGGTGGAATGGTGTGCCAACGACATGCCTTTCGCGCCCTGTCTTACCTGAAATGCTATCGTTGATTGCACAAGATTAAAGGAGGATGAAAATGCAATCGATGTGCGAACACAAGCAAAATACAAACTTAGCCATAATATATTGAAACTTGCTTTCAATCATTCGCCCGCACAAAATGCGGGCGTTTTTTGTGTTTTTATATAAAGAAGGTGTGCAAGATAAAAGTACTCTGTGAATCAATAAGATAGAAACGGGAAAGCCGTATTCAGCAAGTGATAAGGACTGAAGACGGCTTTTATTTTATGCTTTGTAGCATTGTCCGTCGCAATCTGCGTCATTTCACGCTGCCGTTTGCGTCACTTTATGCGCTAATCTGTGTCATTTCGTGCACTAATCTGCCTCATTTTACCTCGCTTTTGATTGCACCTTTCCCACCTCCTCCATAGGAGAGGAGAGCTAAGTTGTGTGGGGGTAGGGAATGAGGGAGGATGAGGCTGTGGGGCAATGGTTGCAGTTGATGAAACGATTTGAGGACTATTGTTTGTGATTTAGATTGATTTCTCTTCACAATACAAATGATTTCCGCTTAAAACGACTTTTGAAAGTTCTCGTGCGTGCAGTTTTTCGGCGTTACAAACTGGCTAAAAACAAAAAAGGGGCTCCGCTGAGTCCCAATCTTTATTAACCTTAAATCTAATACTATGAAAAACACATTGCAAAGTTACTCCATTTTACTAATCTTGTCAAGTCTATTATCTATAAAAAGTAATTTATAATAGTTTTAATTGATTTATGTCAACTTTGTGTACGCAAACAAACTCATTTGAACTTGCCGTTTTACGAAAAAAAGATATTTAAAAACTTGTTTTTATTCAGATTTAATCTCTATCTTTGCAGCAGATAAAACACAAAGAGTAGAAAGAGGATTTGGAATTCCGACAGAGACAATATGTCGGAATTCTTATCTTATTGTTTACTCTTACAGCGTTCAATTTATATTAAACAAATAAAAAAGATTATGGCTTACATGTCACAAGAAGGCTACGACAAACTTGTAGCAGAGCTCAAACGGCTCGAATCAATAGAGCGTCCTAAGGCATCAGCCGCAATTGCTGAGGCCCGAGATAAAGGCGATTTAAGTGAGAATTCAGAGTATGATGCGGCCAAAGAAGCCCAAGCTCATCTTGAAAGTAAAATCAATAAGATGAAGCTTGACATTGCCGAAGCAAAGATAGTTGACGTGTCTCGTTTAAGCGCGGATGCCGTTCAGATTATGTCAAAGGTAGAGATGACGAACATGTCTAATAAGTCTAAGATGGTATATACTATTGTAAGTGAAAGTGAAGCCAATCTAAAGCAGGGCAAAATCAGCATCAAGACGCCTATTGCTCAAGGCTTGTTGAATCATAAAGTCGGTGATGTTGTAGAGGTAAAGATACCGCGTGGCGTCATCAAACTACGCATAGATAAGATTAGTATCGAGGCTTAAGCTTTGCAATAACATAAAGATTACCGCAATGAGTACGATATTTCAAAGATTGCTGCAGGCGAAATACCCAGCTATAAGTGTGCAGAGAGCGACAAATTTTATGCGTTTCTCGACATTGATCCAGTCACAAAGGGACACACTTTGGTTGTTCCACGTCGCGAAGTAGACTATATCTTCGACATGGATGATGATGAATTGGCTGAGTTTCAGGTGTTCGCTAAGCGTGTAGCCAAGGCAATCAAGGCTGCCTTTCCATGTAAAAAGGTGGCTGAAGTAGTGCTTGGTTTGGAGGTAAATCATGCGCATATACATCTTCTTCCAATGAATAGTGAGGCCGATGTAGACTTCAAACATCATGTGAAACTAAGCGAAGAAGAATTTAAGGAGATAGCAGAGAAGATTCGGAATGAGTTTAAGTAGGAAACATATCCGTGCTTGTCTAAGGGCCGAGAAGGCTAACTGACAAGTTAAGGATACTGAATTTCTGAAACGAATTAATTTAGTTGACGATAAGGAAAGCGTTACTTTACACGAGGTAGAGTAGCGCTTTTCTGTTTTCTTTGTAGGCTTTCATGGTCTGATTCCTTTTCTTTGAAGGGCTTAAGCAAGGTTTATCAGCTTCTCCATCAGCCTTGGTATGCCATAGTTTTCGATGTCTTTTTCATCTATCCAGATAAAATCTTCGGGCAAAGATGGCCTTTCTTTTGGGGAGAGGAGATAGAAGTCGGCAAGTAGAATGCGGTGAGTGAGCACGTGTTTCACCCCTTTTTGCAGTAGAACGGCAGCTTTTCGGAGTCGTGGAGTGAGGTGTTCGGACTCGGGAACTGTCCATAATCCTTGCCATATATCACCGCTTCCACGTTTATGAATGGCTGTTTTCCCGTTCCACCTTATATAATATAAGGAGAGGTTTCGCGTCAGCACCTTTAGTGTTTTTAGTTTAACGGGCAATTGATCAACCCTGTTTTCGCGCCTTGCAACACACGTTTCGGCTAATGGACACCTTGTACATTGCGGAGCTTTTGGGGTACATAGCGTTGCACCGAAGTCCATAACAGCTTGGTTATAGTCTGCAGCTGCACCCTCAGGAAGGTGCTCTTGGGCCAAAGCGGCAAAGAGTTTAACTCCCTCGGGAGTGTTCATTGGCGTGTCAATACCAAAGTAACGCGCCAGCACCCGATAGAAGTTGCCGTCAACTGCAGCCACTTGAAGACCAAAAGCGAAGCTTCCGATGGCAGCAGCAGTATAGTCTCCCACGCCCTTTAGACGCTTAATGTCGGATAAAGTGTTGGGAAACTGACCTAAAGTAACAATCTGTTGTGCCGCCTGATAAAGGTTTCGAGCACGCGAATAATAGCCCAATCCTTGCCACATACGCATCACTTCATCTTCAGTTGCAGCCGCAAGATCTTCTACATGCGGCCATTTCTCCATGAAACGCAACCAATATGATGTGCCCTGGGCTATGCGCGTTTGTTGTAAAATGACTTCACTAAGCCAGATTGCATAGGGATCTTGCGTGGTGCGCCATGGTAAATGACGTCCATGTTTGCTATACCACGTGAGTAAAGTTGATGTGAAAAGCGATGGATTTGGCTTCATATTCATGCAAAGTTACTACTTTTTTCAGATAAAATCAGTATCTTTGTGAGATAAATCCCCTTGGATTTCGTAGTGAAAGAAAGTTTGAATTGTCACGGAATATCATGCAGACGAATATAGAATTAGAGCAAGCTTGGGAGTTTGTTGAACATACAGGGACGAGTATTTCCTAACGGGTAAGGCCGGAACGGGTAAGACTACATTCCTTAAAAGCGTTGTAGAGAAGAGTCAAAAGCGCTTGGTTGTGGTTGCGCCTACAGGCGTTGCAGCCATCAATGCACGTGGAGTGACCATTCATTCTTTCTTTCAATTGCCGTTCTCTCCCTACATTCCGAACACTATAGTCAAAGGAGAGTATGGCGTATCTAAGGAGAAACGCAACATCATTAGAACGCTTGACCTGCTTATTATCGATGAGATTAGTATGGTAAGGAGTGACCTTTTGGATGCCATTGATGCCGTGTTGCGTCGCTTTAAGAATCCAATGAAGCCGTTTGGAGGCGTACAACTGTTGATGATGGGTGACCTTCAACAACTCACTCCCGTAGTAACTGAGGAGGATTCTAACATGTTGCGACCTTATTATTCGACGCCATACTTCTTCGGAAGTCATGCACTTTCGGAGATACCTTATGTCACAATAGAACTCAAACACGTTTATCGTCAGCAGGATAATGACTTTCTTGAGCTCTTGAATCATGTGCGTTTAGGGTGTACAACTGCTGCAGATTTGGAACTATTGAACGGCAGATTTCAACCTGATTTCCATCCAAAGACCTACCAAGGTTACATCAGATTGACGACTCATAACGCTATGGCTGACCACTATAATGATAGCCAACTTGAGCAGCTTTCATCTACTTCACATAACTTTCAGGCTGAAATTAAAGGAACATTTCCTGAATATAGTTACCCAACGAGTGAGGTTTTAACGCTCAAAGAGGGTCCACAGGTGATGTTTGTAAAGAACGATTCGTCTCCACTTCGACAGTATTATAATGGTAGAATCGGTCAAGTGAAGCGTATAGATGATGAGAATATCATCGTACATTGCCCCGAAGATAACTTTGATATCACAGTAACGATGCAGGAATGGGAGAATACTCGTTATGTGATTAATAGGGAAACAAAGGAAATAGAGCCTGAAATCCAAGGTGTGTTTCGGCAGTATCCATTGCGTTTAGCGTGGGCAATTACAATCCATAAGAGCCAGGGTTTGACCTTCGAACGAGCCATAATAGACGCTGGTTTGTCGTTCGCCTCGGGCCAAGTTTACGTGGCTTTAAGCCGTTGTAAGACGCTAAATGGCCTCGTACTTGCCTCTCGTATCGATGAGAAAGCAATCATAAATGATCAAAGAGTGAAGGAGTATATCTCACGACAAGAGGCAGAAGCGCGTCGTAGTATAGGGCTTTTAGAGCTTTATAAGCAGGACTATTATAAGCAATTACTGATGGAACTCTTCACATTTACAGACATTTTGCGGGCTGAAGAGGCGCTTTGTCGGGCGGCGATAGAATGGCTTCACGCTTATCCTAAACTCACTTTATTGCATAAGGCCACATTAAAGAGTATGCAACAACAAGTCGGAAGTGTTGCAATGAAGTGGCTTTCAGTCATCAATCAATCTAATTTCGACCAACTAAAAGAGGTCGAATTCTTAGATAGAGTGAAGCGAAGTGCGGGCTATTTTAATGCAACGTTGAACACCTATATACGCCCTTTGTTAGATCAAACGACTGATATCAAGGTGGAAAATAAGCATGGTGCTGAGCGATTGCAAGTCACTTTTGACGATCTTCAGTTAGCTTTCTTGACAAAACACTACTTACTTGATGAGGTTTATAAACGAGGTTTCAAGGCCGAACGCTATCTGAATCTTCGGCAAACAGTCTTTCTTGATGCGCTTGATGAGGTTGCTCCACGAGGCAATCAGACAAGGCGTAGGCGTAAATCAAAGGCAGAAGAGCCTACTCCTAAACCCAAACGGGAAGATACAAAGCTTGTTTCGCGCTGTATGTTTGATGCAGGTAAGACGGTGGGGGATATTGCTGTAGCACGCAGTTTGACAGTTTCAACGATTGAAAATCATTTGGCTTACTATGTAGAACAAGGGGAATTGAAGGCTATTGACATTATAGGAGCAGAAAGATATAAGGTGGTTAATGCCGCCATTACTATGCTTGGGACGAGTGCCGACATGAAAACCATTAAGGAAAAGTGCTCGAATGATATTACGTATGGCGACATAAAAGTCGTTATTGCAGAGAAAAACAGGCAGGCTTCTAAGGGTAAATGAGTCTTGAAATGAATGTTTTGATACAGCGACTGAAAGCAAAAGGCGAACTTTTCTAAATCATTTTAGCTTGCTTTCTCTGTGTTGTTATGGAATAAAATCATTATTTTTTGCTAAATTTGCAAGTGATATGAAGAAGATTTTTCTATTTGTTTTATGCGTCGTTGCTGTCATGTTGACGTCTACTTCATGCCGATTTGCACGTGTAGACAACCCGGGTGACACTGTTGCAGCTATCGAATTTGACCCAACTATTGGTCAAAAGGTTCATCGTTCTCATACATCTCAAGATTCAACCGCAATGCAATCAGCAGTTGATAGCACGGACATTTACTTCATTGGAGAAGGCAGTTCACGACAACTTCTGCAATTAATTTCTTATCCAAGTAAGCGTGATACCGTTACTTTTTCTAAGGCTCGGCATATCAAAGTAAAAGGAAGTGCCGACTTTGGACGTGTCGTTCGCATTGGATTCTATCGTCTTCCATCTGGCGATTCGATTGTAAAGACCGTTGAAGAAATAAAGTTTTAAATCAGTTTGGAGCACAAAGCGTGTTGCAAACTCTGTCTTGAAAGGCTCTGCCATTACGTCCGTGCATCACTCCTTGGTTAATAATTGCAAAGCAAAGTGTGTGTCCATTGGCCGCTTGGCAATAGCCAGCGAGGCTACTTATGCCTGTAACCGTTCCAGTCTTTGCCTTTACATTGTCGCGTGTAAAGGTTCCTTTCATTCGCTTTTTCAGTGTTCCGTCAACGCCAGCAATTGGTAATGCCGCCATCAAATGATGGCGTATGTTATCATTTTTGTAGGCATAACGGAGCATTTTCACCTCTAATTCTGCACTAACATAATTGTAAAGGGAGAGTCCCGAGCCATCGGCGAACTTATATCTTGAGGCATCCAAGCCAATTTTATCTACCAAACGGCGTTCTACATTGCGTGCACTCTTTGCGGAAGCTGGGTGATTTCCCGTACTCGCGGCTATCTGATAATACATCGCTTCGGCATAAAGGTTGTTGCTTTCCTTTAGCATTCGCATCAAGATTTGGTCTATAGTATGAAACCGATTGACGATACAAAAGGCATCAATTGGTTTGCGTTTCTCGTCTATTGTGGCATCAACATAGACGCCATGTGACGTGAGTGCATCAAGGAAACGGGCCATAAATATGTCCTTTCCCCCTACAAGTAGCGGTGTCAATACAGGGTTTTTGTCATCCCAACACCATCCTTCTCCGTATTGTTTTGAGTCTTTCATGCTCAAATCTGCATAGAGATGGCCTTGTATAGTGTCTACTCCCATCTTGCGAATAGCTTCTACAAAGGCGTTAAGGTCATCGGTATTGAATCGCGGATCAAAGCCTCCTACACAATAAATATCACCAATCAGTTTGTTGTTTTCAATCTTTCCTGTGTAACAAAGCTCTGTTCTGAACTGGTAATCTCCACCTAATTGGTCTATTGCAGTGATAGCCGTGATGAGCTTCATTGTACTTGCTGGGCGCATCAGTTGACGTTCGTTGTACGCAAAAATGGTACTATCAGCGTCAAGATCATATACCATCAATCCCAATTGTGAAGTCTTTAGAAGGTCACTTTCAAGTAAGTTTGTTAACTTATGCTGTACATTTTGCGGCCAAGGTCGAATGATAGTGTCGTTCAAAAGCGGACTAATCATGGCCGAATCTGCCACATCACTCTCATCATTATCCTCTATTGTTTCGTTCTCTATCTGTGAAAATGCAGGCAAAGCAAGCATAGATAGCAAGAGAAATAGATATTTTATGTAGTTCATTGTCTTGTTTTTAGTTCGGCCAAAAAAGCCTTAGTGTCATCAGGTTGCAAGCTGATGAGGCGGTTAGGTCCATACTTTACGAGCAGATATTGGCTCGCTCCAAAGGCTGTTTGCAGTGGAGTTATCTGAACGATATCGGCTATTCGGATGATGCGTTGACGAGAGAGGCGACCTCGTTCAATACATAACACCTCATTACCTGCGTCATCCTGCATAAAGGTATAGGTCGTATGAAGCACTCGTTCAACCATTAAGACAACGAGAACTGCCGTCACAAAGCCCGCGAAGGCCTGCAAATGCCAAAAACACCAAAGTGAAAATAGCGTGAATGATGCTACTGCACATTTGGCAACGGGCGTTATCTTGTGATGAAAAATGCGATTCATTGCGTTAAAAAAAGCCTATACGTGTGCAAAATTAATAAAAAGAACAGAGACAAAAGTCAGTTAGCTTGTGTTTTAGATAAATTTGTTATCCATTGCAATTTGTTAGTATTCATGGCATCGTTGGCTTGGGATGTAAACGAAAGGAGACATATCCTACCTCCCTATATATAATAAGGTGGCAAAATATGTCTCTTTATTTATGTTACGCTTAAATAGCGTTCTTACTTCACGGGTACTTCAATGAGCACTTGCTTCAATAGTTTCCAGAAGGGTTCTATGGTCGAAACCTGACAACGTTCGTTTGTAGTGTGCGGACTACGGATGGTTGGTCCGAGGCTCACTACATCCATTCCTGGATATTTTCCCAAGATAATTGAGCACTCAAGTCCGGCATGATCTACCTGAACTACAGCCTCTTCACCGTTCTGTTCCTTATAGATTTTCTTCAACAAATGCAGGATCTCACTGTCTGGATTGGGGTCCCAGCCACCATAACTACCAGCTGTTTCCACCTTCATTCCAGCCATGTTGAAACAGCTTTCGAGGGTTTTTACGATATAATCTTTCATGTCTTCACGTGACGAACGCGCAAGAATCTTGAAAGCAGCCTTGCCATTTTCGATGTTAATGATAGCCAAGTTGCTTGATGTTTCGACTACATCGGGATAGGAAGGAATCATTCTTATCACGCCATTATGACATGCATAGATGGCATCAATGAGGTTATCTTGAATCTCAACTGGTACTTCAAGTTTCGGAGTTTCAATCTCTTCAGCAAAGAACTCAATACTATTTTCGATGTTCTTATATTCATCTTCAAAGTCCGTTTTCCACTCGTCAACCAGTTCTTTCACTGCTTCCACGTTCTCTTTTGGCATTGTCAACACCACTTCTGCCTTGAAAGGAATCGCATTTCTCATGTTTCCTCCGTTCCAAGTTACTAAGCGGGCTTCACATGTTTCGATAGCTTCACGGACAAAACGCACCATGAGTTTGTTAGCATTTCCACGTCCTTCGTGAATCTCTAAGCCTGAATGTCCGCCACGAAGTCCCTTTAATGTTACCTTCAAAGCAGCGTCTTCTGGGTCTGTTTCCACCTCTTTGTAGTCGAGAGTTGCTGTGATATCAATACCTCCTGCGCTACCAATGACAAACTTACTCCATGTTTCTGAGTCGAGGTTTAGCAAGATATCGCCATGCAATTCGCCTTCAGGAAGGTCGTTGGCACCATACATTCCAGTCTCTTCATCGGCTGTGATGAGGGCTTCAACTGGACCATGTTGAAGGTCGGTTGCCTCCATAATAGCCATGATTGCAGCCACACCCATGCCGTCATCTGCACCAAGTGTTGTTCCTTTTGCCCTCACCCAACCTTCTTCATCAATATAGGTTTCGATGGGATCTGTTTCAAAATTATGGTTGCTTTCAGGCGATTTCTGTGGCACCATGTCCATATGTGCCTGCAAAAGTACGGTCTTTCGGTTTTCCATTCCTGGCGTTGCAGCCTTTCGCATGACTACGTTGTTGCCCTCATCTATAAAGCCTTCAACGCCAACGCGCTTTGCGAAATCGAGTAAAAACTGCTGAACTTTCTCCAAATGTCCTGATGGACGTGGCACCTTTGTTAATGCATCGAAGTTTCGCCAGATGCAAGTTGGCTGTAGATTTGCAATTTCATTCATAATATAATGATTTAAATGATTGAATAATCAGTGTTAAGTTGTGGCACGACGCTTAGTGAATGCCAACGCAATCCAAGCGTAAAGACCAAGTAAAATGACGAGGAATGTCTGCACAGTATGCACGATAAGAACGAAGTAAAGCGCATCCGTTTCGCCAACACCATATAGGATTAACATTGTCTTTACAGCGAAATGCCAAGGTCCTGCGCCGTTAGGTGTGGGCACGATTACAGCGATACTACCTACTATAAACGTTACCAATGCGCAGGAAAGTGATAGGGATGAGGTAGCTGAAAAGCAGAAGAATGTGAGATAATAGTGTAGAAAATAGCTCACCCATATAGCCAAAGTATAGAACAAAAAGAGTGGAATGTTGCGCACATCTTTCAGTGAACTAACCCCTTGCCAGATGCCTTTCAGTGTGCCTTTTACCTTGTTTATGAAGCTCAATCGACGCAGAAGATAGTATAACAGCACAAGAACAGCAATGCCACACAAGGCTGTTACCAACCAGCCGGTAAGCGAAAAACTCATAAAAAGCGTATCAATGCGCGTACCTGTCTTGGCGAAGAAGCGTGTGAAAATAGGTATTTGGGAGAGAAAAGTGAGGAGGGCTATGAGCAAAACCAACAGAGAATCAATGGCGCGTTCAGTCACTACGGTTCCTATGGCCTTGGGAAACGAAATGCCATCATAGTGTTTTAACACGCCACATCGTGCGAATTCACCCATTCGAGGCACTACAAGACTGACGGCATAAGATAGGAATATGGAGTTAACGGCAGTCGAATTGCGTGGTGTTTCCCCAATAGGTTCGAGCGTCTGTCGCCATCTCCAACCACGAAAGCCTGTGCCAAGATGCCGAAAGGAAACGATAAGAGCATCCATATCCAGTTCATCTTGTGGAACAAAACATCACTGATGCTGTGGAAATCGAAGTCCCGATACATCCAATAAAGAATGGCACCACTGAGCAACAGCGGCAAAACAATCTTGACAAATTTAGCTGATATCTTCTTCACTTTATTGTTTTAATGTTACAAATTTATACAAAATCACTTAAACTATGGCAAGATAAACGATGTTTAACGAAATTAAATAAACCGCAATTCTTAATTTCTTGTGTGACGATATAAATGGTGTAATTTTCTTAACAATTAGTCTTCGAGAAATGGGGCTATTGAAAACAAAAGGTCTGTTGGCTGTAAATAGGCGAGTTTTGCGTGAAGTTTGTAAAATGCTGAGAATGAAAGCGTTGCATGAATAAAGGCTAAATGTAGCCTAAAATGACATGAGCAAATGGGCTTGTTTGATGCAAATGGCATGGTGATGAGCATCAAAAAGGGGTGTAAAATGATGGAGAATGTTGCATGATTCAAGGCAAAGCGGGTTGTAAAATGACTTAAACGGCGGAAAAATGGGAGGTAAATCGTGTGCACTTAGGTCAAGCAATGGGGTTTATTGCTGTATTGAAATCATATTTCTTTTTCTATTTCATCATGATTTAAAGCGTCTTTTTTTAGCAGTATTTCTTTACAACTTCAGTTTGCGATTTGATGTTTATGGTTTGTTATGGACGTTTGTTTTATGCTTTAGTTTGTGGGAAATCTTCATTCATTCTCTTGCATTTTTCTGTTTTTTTCCTTACCTTTGCCACGCTGTTATATAGGTCTGTAATGGGTCAGACGTTTCTACCGGTTACCGTAAATACCCGTCTATAGCAGCTATTTATAATGTAGAAACAAATAAACACATGTTAGATTATCTCAAAAAGTATACTGCACAGTATCCTTATTTGGTGCGTATTGGCGTGCCTATAACGATTGGTCAGCTCGGTGTTATTGTGCTTGGGTTTGCTGATACATTAATGATTGGTCACCATTCTCTACAAGAATTGGCTGCGGCGAGCTTCGTAACAAACATGTTTACGCTTGCTTTGCTCTTCGGACTTGGCTTTTCTTATGGGCTGACGCCTATCATTGGGAAACTCTATGGGCAGGGAAAGAAGGGCGAAATTGGGGCTGCTTTGAAGGTGGGTTTAGCCTCGGGAGCCGTTCTTGCGTTAGTGTTGATGTTGGCGATGGGCTTACTTTATCTCAATATTGGCCGTCTTGGACAGCCTGAAGAGTTGCTTTCGTTGATGCGCCCCTACTTCGTTGTGAACTTTGTTTCCATTCCTTTCGTCGTGCTTTTCAATACAATGAAGCAGTTTTATGACGGCAAAACAGAGACCATAGTGCCTATGATGGTGATGATAATCGGTAATGTTCTCAACATCATTGGTAATTACTTACTCATCTATGGCAAGCTTGGTTTGCCTGAATGGGGCTTGTTTGGTGCAGGCGTTTCAACGTTTTTGTCGCGCGTTTTCATGTCATTTGTGCTTGTCATCTTATTCTTTCGGCGTCGCTATTCGGCCTATCGTAGGGGCTTGTTTGAAGCAAAAGTCAGCAAGGAAGACTTTATTTACCAAAACAAACAGGGTTGGCCTTTGGCCTTACAAATGGGGATGGAGACCGCCGCTTTTAGTCTTTCGAGTGTCATGGTGGGTTGGATTGGAACGGTTTCTCTGGCTACCCATCAGGTGATGTTAACCATAAGTCAACTTGGTTACATGTTATATTATGGTATGGCGGCAGCCGTTGCGATTCGTGTTAGCTATTATCATGGTCAGAAAGATTATACAAATTGCAACACAACCGCACGTGCAGGCATGCAGTTAATCCTATTGATGGCCGTTGTCGTTAGCATTCCGATATTTTGTTTTCGCAATGTAATTGGCGGCTTGTTCACCGACTCTCAGGAAGTTATTGGCATGGTTTCATTGACGATTATCCCATTTATCATCTATCAGTTTGGTGATGGTATGCAGGCCAACTATGCCAATGCTTTGCGTGGTTTGTCGAATGTTAAGCCGTTGATGCTTGTAGCTTTCTTGGCCTATTTCGTCATAACACTGCCTTTGGGCTATGTACTTTGGCATTGCGTTTAATGGTGGTTTGGTTGGCATTTGGAGCGCTTTCCCCTTTGGTTTGACGATAGCAGGGGTGTTATATCGGTTGTATTTCCAGAAAACACTACGCAAAGAAGAGCGTTTGATGTAGGTCAATAAAACACAAGAAAATAGTAGTTATTGTGTGATTTGTTTGCGTGCACATCAAAATCATATTACCTTTGCATCGTGAAAATTAAAGGATAACAATTAAAAGAAAGGTAAAGATTATGGTAACATTAATGTCATTTGCCGTTGTTGCAGTAATGGTTGCACAGGCAATTAACTTAAGCGGTAAGCTTCGCTAATAGCGAAGACCGCTCATTGAAAAGCAAATTATTAGATTAGATATTATAAAATGGCACATTGGAGCATGCTCTGATGTGCCATTTTTTTATGCTTTTATTTTGAGGGTTGAGGCTTATTGTTTAATTTTGTAGCCTATAACACATCCTATATTGCATGAAATTAGTAAGAGCAAAGAAGCATCTTGGACAGCATTTCCTTACAGATTTGAACATCGCTAAACGCATAGCAGACACTGTTGACGCTTGTCCTGCGATACCAATCCTTGAGATTGGTCCCGGAATGGGCGTGCTAACACAATACTTAGTGACGAAGAATCGTGAGGTGAAAGCGGTCGAAATAGACCGCGAATCAGTGGCATTTCTGCATGAGAAATACCCTGAATTAAGAGATAATATCATAGGAGAGGACTTCCTACGCATGGACCTTTGCAAGGTGTTTTCACATGAACCCTTCGTGTTAACTGGCAATTATCCCTATGACATTTCATCGCAAATATTCTTCAAAATGCTTGATAACAAAGACTTGATTCCATGTTGTACAGGCATGATTCAACGTGAAGTGGCTCTCCGAATGGCTGCCGGACCAGGCTCAAAAGCCTATGGTATACTCTCCGTCTTAGTGCAAGCGTGGTATGATGTGGAATATCTCTTCACCGTAGATGAGTCAGTTTTCAACCCACCTCCTAAGGTAAAGAGTGCTGTTATCCGTATGATGCGTAACCAAGTGAATGAACTTGGTTGTGATGAAAGACTCTTTAAGCGATTGGTTAAGACTGTTTTTAACCAGCGAAGAAAGATGCTTCGTGTTAGCATTAAACAGATGTTTTCAAAAGAACAGCCTGCAAGTGCGGAGTTCTTCACGTTAGAGATGATGACGAAACGGCCTGAACAACTCAGTGTTCAGCAGTTTGTTGAATTGACAAACCTTGTAGAAAAGGAGCTGAATCGATGACTTCGAGTGAGAAAACACAGGCTTATGAGACGCTTTGTAAACAGATAGCGCAACTCATTTTGGGCGAAAAGAACGTGACAAGTGTACTTGCTAATGTTGCGTCTGCACTTCATTTTGCCTTTCCCGAACGCTTCTTTTGGACAGGTTTTTATTTAGTTCATGGAGAAGAATTACAGCTTGGACCATTCCAAGGCACTGTAGCGTGCATGCACATTGGGCGTGGTCGTGGGGTGTGTGGAACGGCTTGGGCGGAAAACCGCACGCTGATTGTCGACGATGTTGAGGCATTTCCGGGGCACATTGCATGCTCTTCATTGTCTCGTTCAGAAATCGTTGTGCCGCTTCATCAGTCGAATGGCAACGTCTGGGGCGTCATTGATATTGATAGTAAGATGCTTCGGCCTTTGATTCTGTTGATGCTTACTATCTCGAAAAGCTTGAAAATATTTTAAGAAAAAGGTTGGAAGAATGAAAATTAATATCTAATTTTGTCGAATAGAAACCAAAACAATTAAATATGATAGATGTAAAAGCAACATTAAGTGACGCGCAAGAGCGCATGGAAATGGCCGCAATGTACCTTGCAGACGAGCTAACTCATATACGAGCAGGCCGTGCTAACACTGCAATTCTTGACGGAGTGAAGGTTGACTCCTATGGAAGTAAGGTGCCATTAAACCAAGTAGCCAACATTTCTACACCCGATGCACGTACTATTGCCATTCGTCCTTGGGACAAAAAAGCCATTAAGGACATTGAGAAAGCTATCATGGATAGTGGTGTTGGCATTACTCCTGAGAACAATGGAGAGGTGATTCGTCTTGGAATTCCACAGCCAACAGAAGAGCGTCGCAAGGAACTTGTGAAGCAATGTAACAAGATTGGTGAGCGAACTAAAGTCGAAGTGCGCAATGTTCGCGGTGAAGTGAAAGACAAACTCAAAAAGGCGATTAAGGAAGGACTATCAGAAGATCTTGAGAAAGATGCCGAAAACGACCTTCAAAAGGTACATGATAAGTTCATAAAGAGAATAGATGACCTCCTCAATGAGAAGCAAAAGGAGATTATGACCGTATAGTTTGCACATTGAAAGGCTTAGTAATAAAGAACACTGGCAGCTGGTATTCCGTCAAAACTGATACAGGAAAGGTTGTCGAATGCAAGATTAAGGGCAATTTCCGCCTTAAAGGTATCCGCAGTACTAACCCAGTTGCTGTTGGAGATAATGTGGAAATAGCCCTTAATTCAGAGGGAACGGCGTTCATTACTCACATAGAAGAACGTCGTAATTACATTATACGTAAATCGCAAAACCTTAGTAAACAAAGCCACATTCTTGCCGCAAATGTCGACCAAGCGTTTCTTATTGTCACCGTTAACTACCCACAAACCAGCACAACCTTTATTGATCGGTTTCTTGCTTCGGCTGAAGCTTATAGCGTACCTGTGGTACTTGTGTTCAATAAATGTGATATTTTATCGGATGACGAGCGTCATTACCAGCAGTCGATGATTCATCTTTATGAGACGATTGGCTATGAATGTCGTGAGGTTTCGGCTACTACTGGCGAGGGAGTCGATGGACTTCATGCGCTATTGAAAGGCAAAATAACGCTCTTAAGCGGTAATAGTGGCGTGGGAAAAAGCACACTTATCAACAAAATCTTACCCGAAGCAAACCTCAGAACGGCTGAAATCAGCGACGCACACAATACAGGTATGCACACAACGACATTCAGTGAGATGCTCGAATTGCCTGAAGGTGGCTATATTATTGATACTCCCGGCATCAAAGGTTTTGGCACTTTTAACATGGAACCCGAAGAACTTACAAGCTATTTCCCTGAGATTTTCCACTTCTCTAAAGGCTGTAAGTTCAGTAATTGCACGCATACTCATGAGCCAGGTTGTGCCGTATTGAAGGCTATAGACGACCATTTTATCGCGCAAAGTCGCTATCAAAGTTATCTAAATATGCTTGAAGATAAAGACGAAAACAAGTATCGTGAGGCCTATTAACCTTTTAATCGCTACGTAAAAATGCGTCTGTTCTTGCGTAAAGTCTTTGTTTATTTATCGGCGTTAGCCTTTGTTTGCGTGGGGATATGATTCATTTTTAATACTGGAGTATATCAAAGTATTAAGCAATTTATTATTATTTTTTCAAAAATCATCTTTACTTTTGAGCATTTTTTACGTCATTTATATGAACAGACAGTAGAAAATGGACGAAAAGGCCTATGAACATATAGTACAACTTGCAAGACCTGAGATTGAAAGTATCGTCAGAAGGTTTTTTGTTTCCCTACAAATGGAAGAGGAAATTGACGATGTTGTACAGGAAGTTCTCATCTTGTTGTGGCGCTATCGTGACCGACTTGACGAGGTCGAAAGGCTTGAAGCGTGGGTTAATCGCATGTCACGTAATCATTGCGTTTCACGCTATCGACAACTCAAAAGAAAGGGAAACGTGTCGCTTTCTGACCGAGATTTCATGGCTTCTGATAGTGCTTCTGCCATGTTGGAAGATACAGAATGGGGGCAAATGGGCCTTCGGTTGTTTAATCAATTGCCTAAAGCCACGCGTAAAATCCTTTATCTTCGTAATGTGGAAGGGATGACTTTAGATGATATTGCACTGCTTTAACCGACCGAAAACAAGCATTAAGACGTCTATTTCGGCTGCCCGCAAACAAATAACTGACCAATTAAAGCGATTGAGATGAACCAAACAACGATAGATAACAAGGCTGAACGCATGGCGTTAATACAGCGTTTTCTCAATGCAGAGACTTCTGTTGAGGAAGAAAAGGTGCTTAGTGGTTACTTCGCTACACATCAACCGGATGATGACGAGCGCGAGGTGGCGCTGTTATGCAACATCATTCGCAATACTTTTGCCTTTGAAGAAGAGCACGAAAGTGACCTTTCTGAGGAGTATGAAGCGATCATTCAGGGACAAAAATCACTGAAATCAAAGAAACTTATCGTTTATTTTTCGGGCATTGCAGCCTCAATCCTGGTGCTGTTTACGATTAGTTTTTATCTGAAATCCAATCAAACCGCAGTTGTTTCTAAGCTTTCGACGATAGAAAAGCATACCACCGGAAAGGCTATGGCACTTGTCTCGCCTGATTCAGTGAGTCAAAAAGCGATTGAAAATGATTCTATTTTTAGGACAATAAAGGCTAAAACTCCATATAAACGAAACAGAATGTCAGCCCTAAGCAGGTAAAAAAGGCGATAAAAGAGCGACTTTCTACTCCTGAAATGATAGGCAGAGTGCGTTATTTAGCTGATATTGCCCTTAAAAAAGATAAGGAAATAGAAATGATACCGATAGGAAATGCAGCTGTGATAGTGTCAGCTGATACAGCAACTCCTTATAAATTCTTAGCAATTCCGTATGATAATGATGGCAATATGCAGCTGTTTGCATTGGAAGATGAGTAGGAATGGCGGGGTGTCTACTGGCAAACGGACTGGCTGTTTGATAGCAGGAGCGGGGCAATTTGGCTTTCTCCGTGTTTTAATAGAAGTTCATTTTTAAAAACATATAGTATGAAACGATTTATCATTACAATCTTTTGTGCCGCTCTCTTCATGGCTTCGAGCAGTGCACAAACGTCAAAAACCACCGAGAAATATATCATCGATGGGAGGGAAATAACCAATTTTGATGGTTCGCAACTAAAGGATAAGGTGATATTAGATTATAAAATAGAGCCTGGAACGGAGTGTTTCGTTCATCGGATAACAACGGCCGATGGTGTGAAAAAATCGAATAAAGTAGTCAATATAACGAGGATTGAAATCCCAAATCAAGCTGATGAGGGGGCGAATAAAGGCAAATGTAAGATTGTTATCAAGAAAGACAAGTTGCTATATATCGTAGATGGTGTTGAGAAGAAATCTGGATTGGAAAGTATTGACCCTACCAATATCGCTTCGGTGACTGTGTTTAAGCCTGGTTCTAAAGAGGCTTTATCTTATGGAGAGGCTGGAAAGAACGGCGTAGTTATTATTAAAACGCGCAAAGAAGACCACATTGTGTATATCATTAATGGTAAGAATGCAACGAAAATAGAGGTAGATAAGCTTGCACCTAACCTGATAAAGAATATTATTGTCATGAAAAAGGGCTCGAAAGCTGCCGTGAAATTCGCTGGGAAGAAAGGCGGAAATCAAAATGATTACATTTCCATAGAATTGAAATAAAATTCATGATAGCGATCATGATGACGTGTCTTGCAGGCTGTAGTCTCCCTGTAAGACACTTTTTTTGTTTCAAATAATCTCTTGTAATAATGCAAATAAGAGTATGTGTTAAATCTGATGATTTATATTTACAATTCATCTTACATCATCAGTAAATTTTAACCCCGTTGTTCTCTCTGTTCAATTTATTGCTGATTTTGGCTGAGTTGCAATGTGATGATAGTCAGAAGGTTATGAGAATTGTTGTAAATGTGCCTTAAAATAACGTTGAAACTCGATGTAATTTGCATCAAATTGAAGGACAATCTGTATCATTTCATGCGGTAAAACACGGCAAATTACAAGACGATTTGCGTCATTTTATATTATGAATTTATTAGGGTTTATGAGCGAAAGCGTAGCCTACCCTGGGGCGTTTTACATGAATTGCAGTGACAAAAGAAGTTTATGATAGACAGAATGGCTTGCATGCAGAAGCACTTTTATATTGATGTAGGATATCGTTGCAGCTGGTTATGCCAATGATTCAAAACAGGTTACGGACGATGTGGCTTAAATTATTTTGCATTTTGATAGCAATAAATTCGTTATCAATCGTTGTTTTTTGTAAATTTGCACCATATAATAGGAGGGAAATGTGTCTTTTCGTTTTCTGATGTTGATGCTGTGATGGGATAATCGTTGGCAAAGAAGCTGAGAAGATGTGTTAGAAGGGCTGTCAATAGGTCTATTAACTCTATTTTTTTTATTGCATAAAGAAAAATAAAATACAAGATATAGCTATGAAAAGAATTCTCTTTTGTGTGTTCTTCTCTATCATTTGCATAGGCTGTTTTGCGCAGATGAGCGATAGTCAGGTAATGCAATTCTACCAGAAAGAACACAAAGCGGGTACTTCAAACGGGCAAATCGTCACGAAACTTATGCAGCGTGGCGTGCAGATTGACCAGATTCGACGAGTCAGAGACCAATATCAGAGTCAGTTACAGACCAAGAATGGCACGCCAACTACAGTCACATCAAGTGGTGTTTTGCGTAAGGATAACGACTCACAACAGCAGACACTGACGTCGGGAAATATGAAGTTAGACCAAACATCGCAAGAACTTGCGGCTCAACAATATGCACAAGTGCAGCAAAACATAGACAATCATGTAGAAGAAGTGTTATCGCCTGGAGGCAAAAAAGTGTTTGGTCGTGACATCTTTAACAACAAACTATTGAGCTTTGAGCCCAATATGAACATCGCAACTCCCACAAATTATACCATAGGAGCAGGCGATCAAGTCGTTATTGAGATTTTCGGCGCGTCGCAAAAGACCGAGACTTTGACCGTCTCTCCAGAGGGAACAGTCACTGTTCCGGGTTATGGGCCGATCTATGTAAGTGGGATGTCTGTCGCAGCGGCTAATGCAAAGATACGTCGAACCTTAGGTTCTCGCTATAGTAGCAGCCAGATTAAGACAACAATTGGGCAGACTCGAACGATTATAGTCAATGTAATGGGTGAGGTAAAAGTGCCGGGTACTTACACGATTAGTGCCTTTGCAAGCGTCTTTCACGCCCTTTATATGGCAGGAGGAATTAATGGTTTGGGAACATTACGCAACATTAAGGTTTATAGAAGCGGTCGTTTGGCGACAGTTGTTGATGTATATGATTACATCTTAAATGGCAGATTGACCGGCAATATCCGTCTACAAGACAATGATGTTATCGTTGTTGGACCTTATGATTGCTTAGTAGATGTGAGCGGATCTGTAAAGCGTCCCATGACGTATGAAATGAGAAAGAACGAAAGTGTGGCTTCAATCATTCGCTATGCAGGTGGCTTTGCAGGGAATGCTTACCGCAAATCGGTGAGGTTGTTAAGGTCAACTGGTCGCGAGAAGTCAGTCTATAATGTAGGTGAATTCGAAATGAATAACTTCCGAGTTGCCGATGGTGATGTGATCAGTGTAGACTCAATACTCAATCGTTACGATAATATGATTGAGATAAAAGGTGCTGTTTTCCGCCCAGGATTATATCAGTTGGGTAAAGAAATCAATAGTGTTCGTTCGCTGATTCAGCACGCAGAAGGAGTTACAGAGGATGCTTACACAGAGCATGCCGTGTTACATCGTTTGAAAAAAGACCGCACATTAGAGGTTATTGCGGTTGATGTTAAGGGCATACTCGATGGGAGTGTGGCCGACATTCCATTGAAAAACGAAGACGTTCTCTTTATTCCTACCCAGAGTGATCGCACTACTGCACGCACCATTACGATTCATGGAGAGGTGCAATTCCCTGGAGTTTACCAATACGCGGATAACGAAACGATTGAAGATTTCATTATGCAAGCGGGCGGATTAACCGATGCTGCCTCGACAGCTAAAGTCGATGTGTCACGCCGAATCATTGACCCTGCGGCAACAACTGCATCCAACGAGATTGCAAAGACATATAATTTCACATTGAAAGATGGCTTTGTTATCGATGGAACGAACGGCTTTAAACTCCAACCTTACGATGAAGTTTATGTGCGAAGAAGCCCAGGTTATCAACCACAACGAAATGTTTCAATAAGTGGTGAGGTGATTTTCGCAGGCACATATACGCTGAATAATAAGAACACTCGACTGAGTGATCTCGTCAAAATGGCTGGAGGAGTCACGCAAGAGGCTTATGTTCATGGAGCAAGAATAGAGAGAAAGATTAATGAAGACGAGCGAATCCGCATGAAAGCAGTAATGCGTGTCGTCAACAATCAAACCGGAAAAGACAGTGTTAACACGAATCTTCTCGACTCAGCAGAAACATATTACGTTGGAATTGAACTTGATAAAGCGCTCAAAAACCCTGGGTCGAATAGCGATCTTGTGCTTCGTGAGGGTGACAAACTTGTCGTTCCGACCTATAACGGAACGGTGAAGATTAGTGGAGATGTGATGTATCCCAACACGGTTGCTTATGAAGATGGGCGAAACTACAGGTATTACATCAATCAAGCAGGTGGATTTGGTACACGCGCTAAGCACTCAAAGACGTTTATTGTCTATCAAAATGGTCGTGTAAGTGAAGCTGGTAAGCACAAGATTGAACCCGGATGTGAGATTATTGTGCCCAGTAAGCCGAAGTCAAATGGTAATAGTTTCTCGCATGTTCTTAGCATAGGAACGAGTATTGCGTCGCTTGCCACGATGATAGCAACAATAGGTAACTTGATAAAATAAAAGGATTCACGAAATCACTTAAAACATTTCATCCAGTATGAACGAAGAAAATCGTCAACAAGATAATGCTCAATGGGAAGAGGAAGATGCCTCTATAGACTTTAAAGCCTTATTTTTGGCATTGAAAAAGCATTGGAAAGCCTACGCCATTTGTCTCCCAGTAGCAGTTATTATAGGTGTCATTATCACAAAATCTCTGCCCCCTTATTATGAATGTCAAGTGATGTTAGTCCCTGAACTCTCATTAAATGGAGGCTCAGGAGGCTCATTAAGCTCACTTGCTTCGAGCTTCGGTGTGAAGTTAGGAGGTAGTAACAACAAGGATATGGATGCCATTACGCCTAACCTTTACCCTGATTTGATGAACTCGGTTGACTTCAAAGGTAGTCTCTTTGATATTAAAGTGCATCGTAAAGACAGCAAGAATATGATGAGTTATTACGACTATTTGCTTTACAATCAGAAGAAACCTTGGTGGCGAACGCTATTTTCTGGGAAGGACACGATAAGGAAAGAGCGGCTTAATACGTTTCGTTTGACAAAGCAACAAACTGCAATCATGATGGCCATTCAAAAGAATGTGGTTTGTGATGTGGATGATAAGACGGGCGTAATCACTATTAGTGTGACTGATCAAGACCCCTTAATATCGGCTACTATGGCTGATTCCGTGAAGTCACGACTACAAGAATTCATCACGAAATATCGTACAAATAAGGCACGAAATGACTTGGAAAATACGAAGAAACTATGCTTAGAAGCGAAGCGCCGCTATGAAAAGGCACGCCAACTCTATGGTTCTTTCAGCGACAGTAATCAGGATTTGATTCTTGAAAGCGTTCGAAGTAAACAGGAAGACTTAGAGAACGACATGCAGTTACAGTTCAATACATACAACTCTTTGGCTGCAAACTTGCAGGCAGCTTACGCAAGAGTACAAGAGGTTACGCCTGCTTTTACGACGCTTCAAAGTGCAACTATGCCAATAGAAAAGGCTGGCCCACAAGGTAAAAAGATTGTCCTTGTCTTCGTGTTTCTGGCCTTTTTTGGTGTGACGGGTTATGCTTTGTGGAAAGAAAACCAGTTCAAGGCGTTGCTTGGACTATAATATCAGTATATCATAAGATTCGTTTAATCAAATCAATATAATGTTTTCAACAGAAATTCTCTTTTTAATTGGCTTCATAGTCTTTATTGCTGGCATCCTCATTCTTGACATGTTGGTTATTGATCGCAAAGCACATGTCGTGTCAATCAAGGAAGCTGGTACGTGGACGCTTGTCTGGATAACACTTGCTTTGGCTTTTTCTGCGTTCCTTTGGTACTATGGTGACCTTGTACATGGCATTCATAGTTACGCCGATTTGCAAGGAGTTGCATCGCGATATGCCTCACATCTAAAGCTCAATCCTAATGATTTTGAGGCAAGTTTACTGTCATATCGTCATTACATGACTATCTCTTATCTCTCTGGTTACTTAATAGAGAAGACATTATCTGTTGATAACCTTTTCGTGATGATGATGATTTTTACTTCTTTTGGGGTAAAAAACACCGAGTATCAACACGTACTTAACTGGGGTATTTTGGGTGCGATTGTACTGCGCTTTGTATTTATCTTTGCAGGCGCTGCTATCATCAATCGTTTCGATTGGGTATTGATTGTCTTCGGCTTGTGTTAGTTTATAGTGCATATAAGATGTATCGGGACCGCAACAAGCAAGAATCCATCGACGTGCAGCATCATCCCATGGTGAAATTCCTATCGAAATATTTCCATGTTTACCCAAGATTTGAAGGTGATAACTTCTTTGTTCGAGCAATAAAGAAGGGAAATGATTACGAGCTGGTAGGCAAAGGAGTAAAAGGATTGCTTTGCATCACGCCACTCTTCGTTACCGTTCTTGTGATAGAGTTTAGCGATTTGATCTTCGCTTTCGATAGTATTCCTGCGGTATTCTCCGTTAGTCTCGACCCTTATGTAGTCTTTTTCTCAAACATTTTCGCTATACTTGGCTTGCGTGCAATGTTCTTTCTCCTGGCCGCTATAGCCGATAAGTTCCGCTATTTGAAGTTAGGTGTGAGCGTCTTACTATTGTTTATCGGTGTAAAACTACTCATTCATAAATTCGTTGAGATAGACGCGATGTGGTCACTTGTCATTATTTTGGCTGTCTTAGTGATTAGTATTGCAGCCTCGTTGCTGATTAAACCTGTTGCAGAACCAAACAAACAGCAGCGTGATAATCCACAAAACAAAGCATAACTCTACACCCCAAACAAGATGATAGAGATGAAAAGAGCCTCTGACAACAATCAATGTCAGAGGCTCTTTCTTTAAGGTTATGCTTTCACATGCCCCTTTTTATTTCAGTTCTGTAGTCTTTAACCACACATTCATGCAGCTCGTTCCACGATGATTCCAGGCATAATAGGGGATAAGGGTAAGCTTCATATCTCTTAATTGCAGGTTGCCCTCGCTGTTGTCAGTCAATAGTTGTGCCTCAGCTTGCAAGGCATCAACCTTAAATCGTTCCATCGGCTTCCGTGTTCTTTATTGAATAGTCTTTTGTAAGCCTGAAAGAAGTCTTCTTGTTGACATAGATTTGATTCGTATTTGCACCAAAGTTGTCTGCACTTTCGGCGCAATAAACGAGTGGACCACGTTCAACAGCAATACAACCACGGTCATCTTTAACCTTATTATCCGCCATAACCATGCGTGGTTTCATGTCGAGTTGCAGTGTGATTACATCGCCTTTGCGCACGTTTATGACACGAAAGTAGCCCTTATCCCATGTCTCTGGATAGCGTTTTTTGCCGTTAACAATAATGCTCCAACCCTCTTCTTGTTTGTCGATAAAGCTGTAAAGACCTCCTGGAGTGACCTCACCTCGCGCCCAATTAGGTATGCGTATCATCACCGAAGCCTTTTTGTTGCCGCACTCTTTGACGCGAATTGATACCCTGCCATCCCACGGATAGTTTGTCTCAGTGACGAGTTTCATGTGCTTTCCTCCTACATTTATGTCGGCTTCTCCAGCCATAAATAGATTCACATAGACGTCATTCCCACGCACAGCATATACATATCCCGGAACAGAAGGAATGAAACGGCAGAGGTTACTCGGGCAACAGGCGCAACCAAACCATGGTTGTCGTGTTGTTGTTCCATCGGCATTAAACTTATATTTGCCGTCCGAAGACAGAGGATTAGGGTAGAAGAATCGACCGCCATCAATGCTCATACCACTGATAACGCCATTATATAGCGTGCGTTCTAAGCAATCTATGTATTTAGAATCACCATGAAGCATGAATAATCTCAGGTTAAGATAACACTGAGCAATGGCTGCACACGTCTCGTTATAAGCTGTAAGGTTAGGTAGTTCGTAATCAGCACCAAAGGCTTCTCCCTCATGTCGTGCGCCAACTCCACCCGTAAGATAATATTTTTGCTTACAATGTTGTTCCAAATTCTATCGATAGCCTTGATATAAGCACTGTCTTTAGTGAGTGCGGCGATATCCGCCATGCCGGTATACATATATCCTGCTCGCACAGCATGACCCCAAGCTTCGCGTTGTTCGACTACGGGCAGGTTGCTTTGTGTGTATGTGTTGCGTGTGTTTGTTTTGCCTCTATAGTCTAAAAAGAATTTAGCTTCATCGAGATAACGCTTATCTCCAGTTGCAAGATAAAGCTTTGCGAGTCCCATTTCGGCTATTTGATGCCCCGGAACCACGCAAGATTGGCCCGCCTTTGGCCCCACTTCACGCACTACACAATCGGCATATCGTCGTGCAATGTCAAGGAACTTGCGTGACCCAGTGGCTTGAAAGTGGGCCACAGCAGCATCAAGTAAGTGGCCAAGATTATAGAGTTCGTGGCTCAATTCCTCTGCTTTCTTCCACCTTTTTCCACCCGACCAAGGGTGTGGATGGGCTGGATTCATCGTGCGAGCTGTATAAAGATAGCCATCGTTTTCTTGTGCTTTACCTACAATAGTAAGTATACTATCGATATAGTTTACAAGCTTTTTATCGGGAAAACTCTGTAACATGTAGCTGGCACCCTCAATGGTTTTATAGACATCGGTATCGTCAAAAGGGAACAACATGAACTTTTGCACGACGTATTTATCACTTGGATGTGCTGCCTTTTCAAAGTTTTCATATCGGTGTTCACTTTTACATTTGCTGAAAGCCAATGGGATTGTCACCTCCTTTGCAGCCTTCAGACGTTCGCCAAAGAATGAGTTTGGCGCGAGTTTAACGCTTGTAAACGGCACCTGTTGATAGGGATAGCCTGCTATTGCAGGTTGAGCGATTGCGCCAACTGCTGTTGCTGAGGCGAGGAGTAGGGTGAGTAGACTCTTTTTCATGTTGCGGTTTAAAGGATAAAATGATTGTTATTATATGGCGAAAATAAGGGTTTCTTTTCTTGAAACCAATTAAGTGTACATTGAATAATCATTATTTTGAATAATTTAATAGATTGGCTTGCGCTGTAAAGTCAATCTCATTCCTTGTCAATCTTAGGCAATAAAGAATGCAAAACCTATGGTGTTGAAAACAGACACAATCTCAATGAGTGAACGATTTTCATATAGTAATCATTTATTATCCCATAGCCCATTATTTTAACTATAATAAATGCCAAAATGAAATGACGCAAATCATGCGATGAAATGACGCTAATTGTTGCGTAAAATGACGTTGTTTATTGTGTAAAATGATGTAGTTTGTAATGTGATTGCAGTTCAACGCTGAAGACGTTGCACCTTTGACAGCCTAAGGTTGGCATCAGTCTACCATAGGTTATGTGTGTAGTGAGGAGGGCAACGCCGTAGGTGTTGTACGTTTTCTGTGTGGAATGCCACGATAAAAAGCTAATATATTAAAGGTTCAACGGCTACAGCGTTGTTACCACTCACGGCAAACGACCCAGGGTAGACCACGCTTTCGCTTGTCAACCATAGGTTATTAAAGGTACAACGCTTATGGTGTTGCCACCTCAATAACTACAAGGTATGTAACTATTGCATGGGAAAAATGCGATTGATGTTATGCTTTTCGCCTCCATTTTTACGTAAACGATTACACAAAAAAACGCGATTTGTGCAATTTTTTTTTGTTATTCTCATTGAAAAACGTAACTTTGCAGCGGTTTAACTAAATACAAAATTATGGCTTATAACTTATTAAAAGGAAAACGTGGTGTTATTTTCGGTGCACTGAATGATATGTCAATTGCATGGAAAGTGGCTGAACGCTGCGCAGAAGAAGGTGCCACTCTGGTGTTGAGTAACACTGAAATGGCACTTCGTATGGGTTCACTTGATGAACTTTCCAAGAAGATTAATGCGCCAGTTATTGCGGCAGATGCGACCAATTACGATGATCTTGAGAATGTTTTTGTTAAGGCTCAAGAGCTATTGGGAGGCAAAATAGACTTCGTTCTCCATTCCATAGGGATGAGTCCTAACGTTCGTAAGCACCGTACTTACGATGATCTTGACTACAATTGGCTAAATAAAACGCTTGATATTTCAGCCATTTCATTCCACAAGATGCTGCAAGCTGCAAAGAAAGTTGACGCAATTGCAGAATATGGTTCAGTCGTTGCATTGACGTATGTGGCTTCACATCGCACATTCTTTGGCTATAACGACATGGCCGATGCAAAGAGTTTATTGGAAAGTATAGCACGTAGTTTCGGCTATATCTATGGCAGAGAGAAGAATGTTCGCATTAATACCATCTCACAATCTCCTACAGAAACAACTGCAGGTAAAGGCATTAAGGACATTGATAACATGATGGATTTCGCAGATAAGATGTCACCTCTCGGCAATGCTACAGCCGATGAGTGTGCTGATTACTGTGTAACTTTGTTCAGTGATCTAACCCGTAAGGTGACAATGCAGACCCTTTTCCACGATGGAGGCTTCTCAAACATGGGTATGAGTCTGCGTGCTATGAACCAATATAGTAAGGCTTTGGATGATTATAAGGATGAGAACGGCAACGTTATCTATGGATAACATCTGTTGTTAATCGTTTTATTATCACGTAAGAAATATGGAGTTGTAGTTCATTCCTCGTGGAGTTGAACTGCAACTCTTTTCTTTTTTACAGCTTAAAGGAGCGTATATATATAAGGTGAAGCAGCATATTGAAGGACAATTAAACAAGCATTATGATGGCGAATAAAAGCGTTGCATTAGTGTTGTCAGGCGGAGGAGCTCGTGGTTTGGCTCATATTGGCGCTATAGAATCACTGGAACACCATGGCTATGAAATCACTTCAGTGGCCGGTTGTTCTATGGGAGCACTCATAGGAGGCATGTTTGCTGCCGGAAAACTACCCGAAGTAAAAGACTGGATGTTTGCTCTTGACCGCCGAAAGATACTCTCTTTGGTAGACTTCTCCTTTAGTTTGAGTCATTTGGTGAAAGGAGTGAAGGTGATAGATGCCCTGAAAGAGATTGTGCCTGATGTCAATATAGAAGACCTTCCCATTCCCTATACGGCCGTAGCAACCGATTGGAATAGTGGTAAAGAGATAGTCTTTGACCGCGGAAGTCTTTATGAAGCCATCCGTGCGAGCATTTCAATACCGCTCTTTTTCAATCCCGTTAAGCTTAAAGATATGTTACTTGTTGATGGCGGATTGGTCAATTCACTTCCTTTGAATAGGGTAGTTAGACATCCGGGAGACTTACTTTTCGGTGTAGATGTAAGCGCTCATGACTTCCGTAAGGAACTAATGGTGAAACAAGATGAAGTAAAACAAAGGTTAGAAAAGTCGATACCAGAAGCGATTATGAATCGTATTGTCAAGCAAGTCAGTGGGATTAATGTCAACTATGTTACGTTGTTGTTGCGCACAATCGCTATTATGATAGCACAAATACGCAGTATCAGATTCAGCTTACACATCCAGATCTCGTTATTAAGGTACTAACTGAAGGCTATGATACCTTTGATTTCGACCAAGCCGAAGCCATTTCGCAGCTTGGAAAGGATAAAACAGATGAGGAATTAAAGCAATTCGAGCGTATAAAACAATCGTTTTGGCGTCGTTTGTTGCAGCAATATTGGAAAAGATAAGGTTGTGGTTGGCAGCTGGTTAAATTTCATCGAGGCTGCGTCGGGCATTATTTTTGAGTGCTTTGAATTGTGAAGGAGTCATGCCAGTGACGCTTTTAAACTGGCTACTTAAATGGGCAACGCTCGAATAATTCAATTGAAATGCAATCTGAGTAAGGCTCAATTCATCATAGCGTATTAGTTCCTTGGCACGTTCAATGCGTTGTTCTATAAGATATCGCTCAATGGTTTGTCCTGTAACTTCGCTGAAAAGCTTACTTAAAGCACTATAATCGCTATGGAGTTTTGATGTGAGATAATCACTCAAATTCGTATTAGTCATGCCATCATGGTAATGAACTAATTGTATCACTGCAGTCTTTATTTGCTCTATTAACTGCTGTTTTCTATCATCAAGCAATTCAAACCCCAGTGTTTCGAGTTGCTTTTTGATTTGTGAACGCAATGGAACATCAATCGAATGGGCAACAACTACCTTGCCCAATTCAACCGAAATAGGCTGTAATCCGTTATTGCGCATCACCTGATCAACGGCCATTTTACAGCGGTCGCACACCATATTTTTAATATATAAGACTGAATCCATGATATCGCAAAGATACAAAAAGAATATGATATGAAAGATTTCATGATACGAAAAAAGAGATTTAGCGTTGCTAAATCTCTTTAATTGAGTGGGTGGTGATGGATTCGAACCACCGAAGGCATAGCCAGCAGATTTACAGTCTGCCCCATTTGGCCACTCTGGTAACCACCCTTTACGTTGGTGGGCGTTGACGGATTCGAACCGCCGACCCTCTGCTTGTAAGGCAGATGCTCTAAACCAGCTGAGCTAAACGCCCTTAACTTGTAAGGCGGATGCAAAAGTAGATAATTTATTTTAACGCTGCAAATTTAGTCGTTCTTATTTTACAAAATTTAAGAATAAAGCAAGTTATCTTGCATTTTCAATTTATTTCAAACCTGAAAGGAAGCAAAATCTATCATGGTTAGGCTTCTTCGCGTTCAATAGGTCGCGTTGCTTGTCTCAACCATTCACGTTCTTCACCGTTTAATTCGGATGAAAGCGTTTCATAAACTTCCGCATGATAATTGTTCAACCAATTGATGTCTTCGTCTGAGAGCATAGAAATAATGATGGGTTTTGTATCAATAGGGCAGAGCGTTAATGATTCCATACGTAGGAATTTGCCAAATTCTGTCTCACAATCTGCTGTGATTAACAAGGTGTTTTCAATACGAACACCGAAGCGTTCTGCCAGATATAAGCCTGGTTCATCCGTCACTGTCATGCCTGAATGCAATGGGGCGGGCATGTATTCCATGCGAATCTGTTGCGGACCTTCATGCACATTGAGATATGAACCGACACCATGTCCAGTGCCATGTAAGTAGTTATAGCCTGCACGCCATAGTGGTTCACGTGCTAAAACATCAAGTTGTGTGCCACTGATTCCATCGGGAAAGCGAGCCATTTCGAGTTGAATGTGCCCCTTTAATACTAAGGTATATATACGTTTTTGAAGTTCAGTGATAGGCCCAAGTGCTATCGTTCGTGTGATATCCGTTGTGCCATCTTGATATTGAGCACCACTATCAATAAGCACAAGTCCATGAGGTTCAATGGCAATGTCGGTGGCTTCGTTCGCCTCATAATGTACAATTGCACCATGATGTTCATAACCTACTATCGTGTCGAATGACAAACCACGATACAAAGGCTGCTCTCTTCTGAGGTCTGTTAATTTCTTATCCAGCGACATTTCAGTCTCATTACCTTCTTCAACCGCAGGAATCAGCCATTTAAGGAACCTTACCATGGCCACGCCATCACGTTTCATGGCATTACGAAATCCTTCAATTTCCGTCTTGTTTTTTATGGCTTTCATTGCTGGAATGGGTGAAGTCTTCAACACAACTGAAGCTCTTCCTGCTTTCGCACAAGCCACTAAATAACTACTTGTCTCGTGAGAATCAAGCATAATATTATAGGCAAAGTAATCGCGTTTGAGGTATTTCCCAACTTCGTTATATGGAAGTAGTTTAATCGAAAGCGCTGATAGATAGGCTGAAACATCTGTTGTAAGCTTATCTTTATTAACAAATAATATCGTTTTTTCATGCTCAATAAGGAGATAAGCCACAAAAACTGGGTTGCAATGCACGTCTGTTCCACGAAGGTTTAGCGTCCATGCAATGTTGTCTAAGGCTGATATCAGCATGCCATCACAATGATTTTGTCGCAAGCTTTCACGTATTCTTCCCAGTTTGGAAGCCGTAGTTTCCCCTGCATATTCAAGTGGATGAAGTTCTATTTTATGTTGAGGAATAGGGGGACGATTATCCCAAATACGCGCCAAAGGGTCGAGGTTAAGGCGCAATGTCATTCCTCCTTGCTGCCGAAGTTCGGCTTTAAGGACTTCCGTTTCCGCGAAACTACTCACCGTTCCATCAATTCCCACTTCACTTCCTGCTTCACATTGTTGCGCAATCCATTCAGAAACTGTTGGTGTTCCAGCAACTTTGAGCTTCATAAGTTCATATTCTGTGCCTGCAAGTTGTTGCTCGGCGGCTAAGAAATAGCGAGAGTCTGTCCACAAAGCTGCCCCGGTCAATGTCACGACTGCCGTGCCAGCAGAGCCATTAAACCCTGAAATCCATTCGCGACTTTGCCAATGTGGCGCCACATATTCACTGTTGTGGGCGTCTGTACTGGGAAAGATGAATGCACTAAGATGTTCACTTCGCATGACATCGCGTAAAGCTTCAAGTCGTTGGTCAATTGTTTTCATATCCTTAGTTTTGCTAAATCGACATGACAAAGATATGTTTTTAAGATTAAACAACAAATAATATCTTCAAAAAGTACATTATATCTTTGGATTTTTACTAACTTTGTGGTCGTAAAATCAATAGGAATTAGATTTCTAAACAAAACAATATTTATTACAATTATGAAGTATTTATCGAATGACAAGCTTGTTATTGTTGGTGCAGGCGGTATGATTGGTTCTAACATGGTACAGAGTGCGTTGATGCTTGGGCTTACTCCTAACATCTGTCTCTATGATATTTTCGAGCCAGGTGTACACGGAGTATACGACGAAATGGCACAATGCGCATTCCCTGGTGCTAACCTTTGCTACACCACTGACCCTGAAAAGGCTTTCACAGGCGCTAAGTATATCATCTCATCTGGTGGTGCTCCTCGTAAAGAAGGCATGACTCGTGAAGACCTTTTGAAAGGAAACTGCAAGATTGCTGCCGAGTTTGGTGATAACATCAAGAAGTATTGTCCTAACGTAGAGCATGTTGTTGTAATCTTCAACCCTGCAGATGTTACTGCATTGACAACGTTGATTCACTCTGGTTTGAAACCAAATCAGTTGACATCTCTTGCTGCTCTCGACTCAACTCGTTTGCAACAGGCTCTCGCTGAGGAGTTCGGTGTACAGCAAGATAAGGTTACTGGCGCACACACTTATGGTGGTCATGGTGAGCAAATGGCTGTATTCGCTTCTCAAGTAAAGGTAGATGGTAAGCCATTGACAGAGATGAATCTTTCTGAAACACGTTGGGAAGAGATCAAACACCATACAGTTCAGGGCGGATCTAACATCATTAAGCTCCGCGGTCGTAGCTCTTTCCAGAGTCCTGCATATAATGCTGTGAAGATGATTGAGGCTGCTATGGGCGGCGAAAAGTTTACTTTGCCAGCTGGTTGCTATGTATGCAACGACAAGCTTGGCTTCAAGAACGTTATGATGGCTATGCCTACAACAATTGATAAGACTGGTGTTCACTTCACAGAGCCTACAGGTACGAAGGAAGAAATGGATGGTTTGCAAGTCTTACGAGCATCTTTGCAAGATGCGTGACGAGATTGTTGAGCTCGGTATTGTTCCTTCTGTTGACAAATGGAATGAAATGAATCCAAATATCTAATCGAAACTTACGATTAGTAACCATAAAAGGTTGGAAGACGATGGCTGTTTAAGGCCATGTCTTTCAACCTTTTTTCATGCAGTTTGATTTACCTTGTGCGTTCATGTGAGGTAGTCTACACGATGATTTGATTCATTTCATGCCACGATTTGCCTCATTTTACACGATAAAGTGACGCAAATTGTGGCATGAAATGATGTGAATTACACCGACTTTTAATAATCTTTTGTGTGCAAGTCCTGTTATTTTTCATAATAACTTGAGACTCAATGTGTTGTAAGGAGTATGAAGCTGCGGATAGATTTAACCGAATGGACAAAACGATTTGGATTTACATGCAATTTAAAACAAGCTGATAGGGGCTGCCAAAGCTAATGATGCAATCTCTTGTTTGTGCCATTTGAGCGTACTATATGGAACATCATGGCAATATAAAAGGCTACATCATGCACATCATGATGTAGCCTTTTGTTTATTATCAGTAGCAATTAAGCTTCTGTTTCTTCTGTTGTTTCTTCTGCAACAAAGTTCTTTAAGTCTTCAGCCTTGAATGCTTTGATGTATGCAGCCTTACCAATGACATCTTCTTCTGCCATGCGTACATAAACATTTGCACTCTTTCGAAGAGTTCTGGCGCCTTACTTGCGTCAATACAAATCAGTAATGACATGATGATTTCAGCCGTCATATCATATAAACGACGTGCAAGGAAGTCGTGTTGCTCCTGATTTTCATCACTATTTACCTTATTGAGTGCCTCTTCATACAGGTCAACTAACTCTGCAATACGCACCTTTAGAGGTTGTAGGTTGTCGCTAACGGGAGTCTCAAGCATCTCTTTCATGATGGCAAGATAAGTGCCGTTGGTGATATAACGCACTGCAGCAACGACCTGAAGTTGGGTTGTTCCCTCATAGATAGAGAAGATTCGAGCGTCTCGATAGAGGCGTTGACTCTTGTATTCCATGATGAAACCTGAACCGCCATGAATGGAAATAGCATCATAAGCGTTTTGGTTTGCATACTCAGAGTTCATACCTTTGGCAATCGGTGTAAAGGCATCAGCGAGTCGAGTGTATTGTTTCATCTCCTTACGCTCCTCAGGTGTGAGCTTGCGTTCACGCGAAATGTCTTCAAGCGCCTTATAGATGTCAACGTAACGAGCCGTCATGTAGAGCAGCGAACGACCTGCATCAAGCTTTGCTTTCATGCGAGAGAGCATGTCATATACGGCAGGGAAGGTGATAATCTTCTTGCCAAACTGAGCACGTTCCTTAGCATAGGCGAGGGCTTCATTATAAGCTTCTTGTTCAACGCCAACGCTTTGAGCGGCAATTCCGAGTCGAGCGCCGTTCATGAGTGACATGACATACTTGATCAAGCCTAACTTACGATCACCGCAAAGCTCACATTTTGCATTCTTATATACAAGTTCACATGTTGGACTTCCATGGATTCCGAGTTTATTTTCAATATGACGCACGGTCACACCACCATCTTTTTTGTCATAGATAAACATCGAAAGTCCGCGTCCATCGCGTGTACCTTCCTCTGAACGAGCCAAAACAAGGTGGATATCTGAGTCTCCATTGGTGATGAAACGTTTCACTCCATTGAGTCTCCACGTGCCATCTGCGTCCTGAGTAGCCTTTAACATCACGCGCTGAAGGTCTGAACCAGCGTCTGGTTCGGTAAGGTCCATAGACATAGACTCACCAGCTGAGATGCGAGGAATATACTTTTTGCGTTGTTCTTCCGTACCAAATTCGTAGAGTGTATCAATACATGACTGCAAAGACCAAATGTTTTGGAAACCAGCATCGGCTGCAGCGATGAGCTCAGAAGCCATAGAGAAGACGATGTTTGGAATGTTCAGACCGTCATATCGGCGTGGCATGGAGATGCCCCAAAGGCCAGCTTGGCGTGTTGCTTCAATGTTTTCAACAGTCTTACTGGCATAAAGCATACGGCCATTCTCCAAGTGTGGGCCTTCAAGGTCTACGCTTTCAGAATTTGGTTCGATGATATTTGCAGCGACATCTCCCGTGATATCGAGCATACGTTTGTAGTTTTCGAGAGCATCCTCGTAGTTAACGGGAGCGTCTTCAAAAGCATCTTTGTCTGCATAGTCGCGCTCTTTGAGGTCAACAATGCGTTTCATCAGAGGATGGTTCAAATGAAAACCTATCTCTGGATGGTCGGTGTAATAGTTTGACATAAGCTAAAGCCCCACTCAACCCCTCCCCGAAGAGGGAGGGGAGTAGCATGTCATCTCCTTGATAGACGGAAAAAGGGTTGGTGATGGATTATTTTATTCATTATATAATATGTTATTAATCTCTCTTATTACTTCTTGTAGATTCTCTATAACTTGTTCATTGGTGAAGCGTATTACGTTAAATCCCAGTCTATTTAGGCATTCAGTACGTAGTATGTCATCGTGAGTTTGCTGTAACTTTTGATGATAATCACCATCTACTTCAATAACTAAATGTAAATCTAAGCATACAAAATCAACAATAAAGTCACCAATAATGTGCTGTCGTCTGAATTTAAATGTTTTAGGTAATGCCCTTAATTCATTCCAAAGTATAGTCTCTGCAAGAGTCATCTTCTGTCTGTTCTCTCTGGCATATGCCTTCAATAGTGCATAGCGATCGGGCGAAGAACTCATATAGTCAAATGGAGTCTTTACCTTTTTCATGAGATTCTAAGAGACTATTCCTTTGTATTCATTCAATAGAAAAGCACATAACTCCCCTCCCTTTTTGGGGAGGGGCCGGGGGAGAGGCCCCTTATTTACTATTCTGCTTATAGTACTTAATCAGCTTTGGCACTACTTCTTCAACGGAACCGGTAATGACATAGTCGGCAATCTTATTGATAGGAGCATCAGGATCGTTGTTGATTGAGATGATGATGCCGCTATCTTGCATGCCGGCGATATGCTGAATTTGACCTGAAATGCCACAAGCGATATATACTTTTGGATGAACAGTGACGCCTGTTTGACCGATTTGGCGGTCGTGGTCAACCCATCCTGCATCAACAGCTGCACGACTTGCGCCCACTTCTCCATGGAGTTCTTCGCTAATTGGAATAGAAGATCGAAACCTTCTTTGCTTCCTACGCCGTAGCCTCCAGCCACAACAATCGGTGATCCCTTAAGATTGTGCTTGGCAGCTTCTATGTGTCGGTCGATGACTTTAACCACATAATCTTCTTCTGGGACATATTTTGCAACGTCAGGATAAACTACTTCGCCTTTACTTTGACCCTCATAAAGAGCCTTTTGCATTACACCTGAGCGCACAGTTGCCATTTGTGGGCGATGATCGGGATTCACAATGGTCGCTACAATGTTACCACCGAAGGCGGGACGGATTTGATAAAGCAAGTTATCATAATGCTTTCCAGTCTTCTTTTCGTCGTAATCTCCAATCTCAAGTTGGGTACAATCGGCCGTAAGTCCAGACGTTAGAGACGAACTTACGCGTGGACCGAGGTCACGACCAATTACTGTTGCGCCAAGCAAACATATCTGAGGTTTCTCTTCTTTGAAGAGATTCACGAGAATATCTGTGTGAGGTGCTGAGGTATAGGGAAAGAGTTTGTCTCCATCAAAGACGTATAACTTGTCCACACCATAAGGTAAAATCTGATCTTCTACCTTGCCTTTAATGCCACTTCCGGCTACAATTGCATGCAGGTCTACACCAAGTTTATTGGCAAGTTTGCGACCTTTAGTCAGCAATTCCTGTGAAACTTCCTGAACGGTTGTCTCTTCTAATTCGCAATATACAAATACGTTGTTCATAATTTGAATGAGGATTGTGGTATGAAGAAGATGTTGTTAGGATTCGAATAAATCAAAAAGGTTGCCTGTGGCTTTGTTTTTTCCGCTTATTCAATCTTTGCTTGTCCAACAAACAGAGGTTCTTCAACCAACCATTCCTATGTTTTTAGCCAATAATCTTTTCGTTTAATAGTTCCTTTACCAAGCTTTCTACATCGTTGTCACTGCCTGTTAAGGTTTTACTTTCCTTTGCTTGGAATACAATATTCTGTACCGTCTTCACCTTAGTAGGTGAACCTGCTAAGCCACATTGGTCGTAGTCAGCTCCACAATCGGCTATACTCCACTGGCCAAGTGTCAGATAAGGGCGCGTCTCATAAAGCGAACTCCAAGGTTCATCGCCTTTACGTTCCATCGGACAAGTTGCATATTTGTATTTCATTACAAGCTTTGCATTGCATGGACGAGCTGGAGCGGCACTGCCATTTACGGTAATCAACACTGGAAGTGGAGTCTCAACAGTTTCTACACCGCCATCAATGTGACGACGAATGGTTGCTTTTCCGTCCTCAATCTTAACCACTTCTTCGGCATAAGTCACTTGGTTCAAACCGAGTTTCTGTGCTACTTGCGGACCAACTTGTGCCGTATCACCGTCTATTGCTTGGCGTCCTCCAATGACAATATCAACGTTTCCAATCTTCTCTATGCCTTTAGCGAGGAAGTAGGATGTTGCTAAAGTGTCAGCGCCTGCACTCTTTCGGTCGGTCAAAAGCCAGCCTTCGTCAGCGCCGCGGTATAGCCCTTGACGGATAATCTCACCTGCACGGGGAGGTCCCATCGTTAGAATTCCAACTGTAGAACCTGGATTTGGTCTTTGATTCGTAAGGCCTGTTCAAGTGCATTCAGGTCTTCCGGATTGAAAATTGCAGGGAGTGCTGCGCGGTTTACTGTGCCTTCAGCCGTCATAGCGTCTTTTCCTACGTTTCGTGTGTCAGGTACTTGCTTGGCAAGTACAACGATTTTCAATTTCATAGAATGTATATAAAGTATGTGTATAGTTTCACTTTAGCGTACGCGCAAAGATACATTATTTTTGGGTATTGACCAAATTATATGCACAAAAAGCTTTTTGATGTGTATAAAGCCCCTTTTTAGTGAAGCTACTTTGCCTCTACAAGCGAGTGAAAAGCCGTATGTTTTTCTTCTGCTTTGCTCCTTTGTCTGCCCTTGATAAAGTGACTTTCAAAGCTAAGTTAATAGCTATCAGACATCTTTACAATAGGCTTTGCATAACGCGCATATTCAAATCGCAACTTCTTTTCGTTGAAAATACGCGAGTTTTGGCATGAGTTGATAAAGTGTTGGCAGTCAGATGATTATGAAAAAGATTAGATTTTAGTGTCTTCGATGGTGTAAAATGGCCGATGATTTGTGTTGTTTCAGTGTGTAATCTGTGCCATTTCGCTTTGTCTTTTTAGGCATATTGCGTGATGAAATGATGGGTTTAGAGGGGAAAAATGACTGAGATTGAACTTTGAAAGAGGGATTTTGAGGGAGAAAAGGACCTGCAATCGAACGATGTTTTATGTTTTCCGCTTATTTCGTTTCTATTTACTCGTCTTGTGAAGTGTTAAAAAACGGGTTGTTTATTTTACAAAATGGTGGTGCAAAGACGATTCAAAAAGCATAGAATCGGAAAGCAATAATCCATAAAATAAACTTCCCTGAAAAAGCGATATGGCGCAGACCGAGCGCCCGTCTAAAAGACCTTAGCTGTTCGGTTGCGCCATATCGTGTGCAGAGCCCTTGCACCTTATGAACTTATTCAGCAGGTTGTTGCTCGTCTTTTGTTTCCGTTTGTTCCTCAATAGCAGGCGTCTCAGCCTCTTGTTTGCTTATTTGTTTCTGACAAGAATATATCTTCAAGCTGTTGATACACTCCACAACACCGTATATTAGCATGCACCATCCAATGACAAATAAAGGCGCAGAGGCGATTGCTTTAGGGTAGATGATGGCCACAAGTCCTGTTAACAAGATGACAGAGGGCATCAACCAATAGTATAAACCAATGTCAGCATACTTGCGCGCTGAAGCCAAATTGATGAATTGACTGATAGCTCCCACGATGAGAAGTGCGGCTATAATATAGGTGAGTCCATTGATAAAGGTGTCTGGCATGAGGGCTAAGATAGCGCCGAGGATTACACTTCCTATGCCAACAATAGGCAAAGCAGGGCGTGGACCGCCTGAAATCAACTCTCCATTGCTGTTGTATACCTCTGGCCCTCCAGCCGATTTGCGAGCCGAATAGTAGGAAGCCAGCGACACAACGCCCGAAAGAAAGAAGATAACTCCAATGGTGATGGTTAGCCATTGCATGGTTGCTTCGCGATATTTAATGAGTAATGCGCCGACTATAATCGCACAAATGGCGCGGAAAAGTGAGGTCTTGAATACTTTCATATCTTGTTAATTATCCAATGACAAAGATAAGAAAAAATTATGAACTCACTGCTATGTGTCTGTTCTTTTTTGTATTTTTGCAGTAAAAATCAATTGGTTATGACAACATTATATTTGGTGCGGCATGGTGAAACGATTGATAATGCGGCACAGATTCTGCAGGGTCATCTGCAAGGTGAACTCAATGAACGCGGTATTCAGCAAGCCGAGACCACGCGCGACAAGTTGAAAGACGAGCCGATAGATGTCTTTGTGTCGAGTGATTTGAAACGTTCTGTTGACACCTGTAGGATTATTGCTGCGCCACATCATAAAGAAGTCGAAACAACTCCTTTGCTTCGGGAGCGTGATTGGGGAGATTTCACGGGGAAGTTTATTCCTGATTTGAAGGACAAACCATGGCCTGAGAATGTCGAAAGCCTTGAAGCCTTGAAACAACGCGCACTAAAATTCTTGGAGTTTCTTCGTACTTCATATCCCAACAAGATGGTGCTTGCCGTGGGACATGGCATCATCAATAAGGCCATTCAAAGTGTTTATTTTCATAAACCAATGGGAGAAATACAGAAAATGGATAATGCTGAGGTCAGAATTTATCAGTTATGATGTTCTAAAATGATTTCCAACGCGGGTCAAGAAATATGGGATTATCGTCGGGCTGAAGCCTTCTGATAATCCCATTTGATTGAATTGTATATATTGTATAATTTAGAATGTGTTGGTCTTTGTTTCTTCTTTTATCGTCTTCCGCCAAAAACACCATGACTTCCTTGCGTAGTTCCGCCGCCACTGAATGAGCGAGTGGGAGCACTTTCGCCTCCAAACGAACGGCTTGGTGCGCTATTTCCGAAAGAGCGTGAAGGCACATTGTCGCCAAATGAGCGTGTAGGTGCACTGCCACCAAATGAGCGTTCGCTGTTTGAGCGGTCGAAAATGCGGCTTGGTTCCTGGTTCATGCTACCACGATCTGCTCCGAAAGCACGGTCGGGAACAGCCGGAAGAGTAGACCGAGTGCTGCTTTGTCGGTTATTAAATGTGTTGTTACTGCGGCTCTCTGTTGCTGCACTACCTCCGAATATGCGCGAACGACTATTGTCAAACGGGCGATTATAGCGTGAGTTATAATTGTCGTTATTTCCAAAAGTCCTACTATCTCGGTCGTCATTACCATAGAGTCGGCTGTTGCGTGAGCCTCCAAACACGCGATTATCATTGTTATAGTTATCGAAATTGCGGCTACTGAAACCACGACCATAGTTGCCTTGGTTGAAGTTGTCACGCATTCCTATGTAACGTCTGCCTTCTCTGAAGCCGAAATCTCTACCGCGATACCAACTTCTTCCGCCATTAATTCGCCAGCTATGTCCGCCTCTATACACCGCATAAAAGCTTGGTCTACCAAAGTAAAAGTAATCTCTGTGGGGGTAACGGGCATAGACTCTGAACCTCCAATAGCCGTCATCCCAATACAAAGGGCGGTAGAAATAGTTGGCAGAACAATAGGCTCTGTATTGCCAATCAAGTAGAATGTAACTTAAATCTAAGTTGCGTTGTGTCCAATAAACATTGTAAACATCGTTGTAATCATTGATGCTCATCAGATAATCGAGGTTGATTTCATAGGCAGCCTCATACTGTTCATCTGTGAGATTCAGTTCATACGCCATCTTATCTGTAAGGAACAACGCTTGCTGACGAGCCTGTTCGTAACTCATTGCGCTGCCGACACCATTAGTGTGAACAGCATTGTGAGGGCTAATATAAACTTTTTCATATTCCGATCTTTTATTTGTTACAGAATAAATTGTGAGCATTGAAGCACTCATCGCTTAATCTTCACGATACAAAAGTAGAACAAATAAAACATCGTTTGAAAGGATTTTCCCTAAATAGGGAGGGGAAAATCCCTAATGTTGGCTTTGGCTTTCTCGGGAATCATTGCCTCTTCAAGTGGCATATTGCTTGGTGTCACGGCACAGGCCGCTTTGAATCCGGCTGTGATAAGACTATCGTGGTCTTCAATTTGACCAGACAACAATAAGGTGGGGAGGTGATGTTGGCGGGCGTGTTGCATGATGACAGCCGGTAGTTTGCCCATCAGCGTTTGACAATCACTCTTGCCTTCGCCTGTGATGACGATGTCGGCATGGGCTAACAGCTTGTCAAACTGGAGTAAATGCAAAAGCAATGCGGCACCCGATTGCATCTTCGCATTAAGAAACTGCATGAAAGCGTAGCCCAAACCACCTGCTGCTCCAGCTCCAGGCTGCATGCTTTTATCAAATCCCATGGCTCTTTTTGTGTGCAAAGCAAACTGTTTAGCCCGTGCATCTAAGGTCTCAATCATCGATGAAGTAGCCCCTTTCTGCTTCGCAAAGACATGGGCTGCGCCATTAATTCCATAGAGAGGATTTGTCACATCGCTTGCCAAAATTACCTCACAATTATCAAATAAGGGGCGAATGGCATTAAAATGATCTTCTGGAGCAAAGGTGTCAATCAGCGCACGAAGCATCCCTATGCCTGCATCGCTTGTGGCACTACCTCCTAATCCGATAATCATCTTATGGCAATTATGGCGCAAAGCGTCTGCAACAAGCAAGCCCACACCATATGAAGTGGTGCGCATGGGGTTGCGTTGTTCGTGTTCAATGTGCATGAGTCCACAGGCTTGAGCCACTTCTATGATAGCGGTTCCGTCAGGAGTTATGGCATATTGTGCCTCAATCCGACGCATCAGGGCATCGCGGGTAGGTACAGAAAGTCGTGTGGCATGTGTGGCTTTGCAGAATGCATCAAGCATACCTTCGCCACCATCTGAGACCGAAAGTACTTTAATTTCTGCTTCTTCATCGTGGCTTTTCAAATTATCGGCCACCGCTTTTCCTGCTTCTTCAGAGGTAAGACTCCCTTTGAAAGAGTCCATAGCAACAATATATCTCATGTGAACAATGTTATATTCTTATATTTAGCTTCCTTTTTTGACAACTTATAATGTGGGTACAATCTCTCTATCTTCGTGTATAGTTACATTATTTTCTTTTGTATTAACTTCTTCATCTTAAGATCTCTTTGATAGCAAAATAGTAAAAAGCAACACCATGACGGGGTAGGACTTGTTTAACACACCATCTCTTATTGTTTCCCTTTTTTCTATTTGTTGTCTACTATTTATGTAACGGAAATATGTTTGTGTTATTTTAGTTCATATAAATTAAGAGTTGATTTAGAACAAGGTCTTAATCAAAAAGTTATAAAAATTATTGAATAGATTACAGTTCTTCCTTAATTTTTTTGTTAACTTTGTAGCGAAATTGCACCAATAATCAGATGTAATTTAAATATCAATTAACAAAAATAGACATGAAGGTCAATAAGAAAAATATATTTGCAACCAAACACAATAGTCTTTCTCTGTTGAGAATGTAGGCATGATTTGTAGTAGTGTTCAACCAGATCCAAGTAGTCCTCTTAAAACGGATAATAGTTACAATAATGGTGGTGAGCACGATGGTGGTGGAGAAGGAAACGATTTATAAAGAAACTATATAACACAATAGAGATGTACCAATAAGTACATCTCTATTGTGTTATATAGCATTTATATTATGTTTATTATAGAGCTTTTAAAACTAAAAAAATGAGTAGACTATGGTAAGTCTGCTCATTTTTCTTTATATTTTAATCGTCTCTTAATATTGAATGAAAGCACGACATGCACCATCAGACTTTGTTGGTTGGGTATAACTTAACTGTATTCTATTTGCCCAACCACGTATTACAACTGTATAAATATTTCCACTATTATACTTATCCGCAGTCCAATAGTATTGATCTGGAGGAAATCCACCAGCTTGTCTAAAAATAATATCAAGTTTTTTATAACCTAATGAACCAGAATTATAATTAATAAAAGCATGGACAACTTTACCTTTTAATGATCCTGCCTCTAATAGATTCTCAACTGCTAAATTCCATTCTCCTAAACCTGGTAAAAACCATTTTGTATTTGCAATGGAACCTGTCAGTGCTACACCAGCGTTATAATTTGCAGCATTGTAAAAAGCTGGAAATTTCTGATTCGTTGCTTTAACAGGATTAGAATCGGTACGAGGTTTAGTTGTTGTTGCCCAATCATGTGTGATAGTATAACCATCGTATCTATTAATTGTCTCATTTACTCCTTTGGCTGGTGTATTATCTCCATATCCACTATTAGCCCAACTTACGCCATTTGCAGCATCTTTTAAAGAAATTGCATATTTCTTACCATTAACAGTACCTACATATACAGCTATTGGTGTGCGATTTCCTTTATTTCCCATAGTTCCTTCCGTTCCATCGCTGAAAAGATAGGTAGCAGTATAATAAACAGTGGTTGAAACTATATATTCATAACCGCTTTTTAGTCCACCTGTAATAGGTTTACTTATTTTTAGCGATTTACCTGCAATTGGTTTATTATAAATTGTACCAGAAATTCCACTAAGAAATTGGAATTTTAATTTTGTTATATCTGTACCTGGCAAGAAGAACATCGCATTGTTACTTTCAATTTTCGAATTATCACCATCATCTTCATTAGCCGTAAAGCTAATAAAGTCGTTAGTTTGCCCAGCAGCATTATTATTTGTTGATGTCATTGTGCCATTTGCCGCATTAAGTGTCATAGTTGAAGGGATAGAATTGGCATCATATACAAAATAACCATTAGTTGGGCCTTCAAATGGAGTCTGTTCTGTATATGGTGTTCCTCCTGCTGTTTTAGAAGCTCTATCAAACTTAGCTGAGAAAGCTTTAACCTTAAATTTTACTTTCGCAAAGTATGGTTTAAGAGTAAATGTAAGTTTTGTTTTAAGCTGATTATTTATTGTTACATTACCCTCATACAAATAAGGTTCATTCTCGCCATTCTCAAGTTTAGCTACGTAATTACCATTTTCTAACTCGAAATCTTGGTTTTTAAAAACATAGAATTTATAACTACCTGGTGCAAGATATTTCTCTGGATTAGAGCCATCTTTCATTGTGTAGGTGCCGTCTGATTTATAGTTTATCTCCCATTTTTGTTTCAATTCTGTGCCTTGATATGCAAGTATTGTATAATCTCCTGCAGGAGCTTGGCCTACTGCACGCGTTTTTGCAGCTTTTGTAGGAGTTTCTATAACTTCTACAAGAGCTTCTAAGCCATTTCCAAGATTTTCGGTAGAAGATGACACCACCCGACCTTCATTGTTAGCAGCAGCACGTGAAGTTGGACTTCCTTCTGAATATTGACTCGTACTCAACCCAAACGACACCAGACTACCTTTTGCGTCAGCGGGCAAATCATCATCGTTAATAACTGAATTTTCGGTATTATTACACCCTGAAAACATGGTAACTGCCAAAGAAAGGAGTAATGGCAGCAGCCAGAAAGTTGTATTTTTCTTATTCATTCTTTGTGATAATATTGGTAAGATGTGCATACAAATTACCCAAATTTTATATTCAATTTACATTTTATCGCCTGCAAAGGTACGATTTAATTTGCTAATAACATATATTCATAAGTAAAAAGAACTTGATTTATTTGATTAGGGAGTTTGAATTTCAAAAATGAATGTGGAATTACCCATATAAAAGCAATCTCTACTTTCATTTCTATGCAAATTATGGTTTATCAGAAAGCTCTAATTGAGAATTTTTAGCCTTATGACTTTTCCTGATTTGACTAAAACCCTTTTTGTTACGTTAAATGTGTCAATAGATATTTAGTCTACTATATAATTATTAATTTCGTAAATATAGATAGAATACTTTCGCTTTGCAAATGATTTTATAGATTCTTTCGTTTTCCTTTCTTCTTCTGTTTTTCTCATGATTTTTCTTTTTATTTGGATTCTAAATGTGGAGTTCTAAGGCAAAGAGTGATTTTTTATGCTACATACAACGTATGAAGCGTTGAAAAAGAGAAAAAAACATGCTTCTGAGCGACTCAGAAAGAGCAAATGGAGAAAAAACACGCTTCTGAGTGGCTCAGAAAGAGCAAATGGAGAAAAAACATGCTTCTGAGCGACTCAGAAAGGGCAAAAAGAGAAAAAACACGCTTCTGAGCGACTCAGAAAGAGCAAATGGAGAAAAAACATGCTTCTGAGCGACTCAGAAAGAGCAAATGGAGAAAAAATATGCTTCTGAGCGACTCAGAAAGAGCAAATGGAGAAAAAACACGCTTCTGAGTGACTCAGAAAGAGTAAATAGAGAAAAAACACGCTTCTGAGTGACTCAGAAAGGGCAAAAAGCGGTGAAAGGTTACGATGAGCTCTGTTTTTTAAGGCATGGGGAAAGAATCATGAGGCGGGATATCGTTCTTTGTGGAGTTTGGTTTTAATTAAAAGGTGATATCGCTTGTTTATCGCTACTTTTTCATTCTGTTTGCAACAAACAAATATATTTTTCGCAGTTATTTTCGGCATAATAAAGGAGGTAAAACGTATGAAAGCATATTTTTTTTATGATACTTCTGTTGAGGAAAAGGCCTGTTGTTATTGCTTCACCTGGCCTTTTCGCCATAGATAAACGCCCAAGACCGCAAAAGCTGTCAGGATAATCAGCATGGGGAGCGCGTATTTTTCAGGCTCTACCCAGAACTCCTTGAAGAAATTGATGCGGCCAAGTATCTCTACGGGCACCCAAAACACAATCACTGTGGCTACAGCCATACGGATATTGGCACCCCAGGAAGCAATATGCAGTTGCCTTTCTAACATGAACAGCGACCCCACAAGACAGCCTAAGCCAACCAAGAACGTAACAGGATGATGATCACCAAAGAAGTTTTTGTCGTAACAGAACATCAACAAGAGATAGGAAGCCCACAGCATCATGTTGGTTTCCATGAAGGTTACGATTGAGGTGTGACGTGTCATGGGCTGCACAACAATTGCTTTTCGCTGACTGCGGAAGCACACTTTCTGCACCCACGTGATGAAAAGACAGCCATTCTTTGTGCTGAACACATACATCACCATTGTCATCATCCACATGCCAAACGATGCAGGAAGGATGAGATATTCGGGTTGTGTAACCGTCTTCCCATATTCTATTTCAGGCTGGACTCCATAGCGGCGGGCATAATACATAAAGAGAAACTCTACCCATCCCGTCCAGAAGAGGAGCCCACCGAATAGTCCCCATAAAGTCTGTCGGGTGTCGCCTTTCACAAAGACGCCGATAATCACCATCACAAGTCCTATCAATCCAATCATGAAACCGGCCACATGCAGGCTTCCCTCATTCATGAATCTTTCCATTAACTTCATGGCTCCGTGTCCCAAAGGCATGGCAAGAGTACTACTAAGAATGAGATGAGTGTCTGTTTGATATACCACTTCTTGTTATTTCCCATTTTTTTTATTCGTTATCTACTATTTATTTTACTTTGAAAAACTTGTTTTATTTTAATTCATCACAGTAATAACTGATCTGACCTCCTGTATCTCCGACTTCAATGTCGCCTTTATACCAACTTATAATCTGCAGCTTGAAAGTAGCGTTTACCATCGGCGGTGCGCACAACATAGGTGTGGAAAGAAGGCGAATATACGGGTGGTGGCCCGGTAAACGTCATGGCTCGTGCCAGTACTGGATTGGCATCAGTCTTTGTTGTGGCCGGTCCCCGGTTGGGATCAAACCATGGATTCTCATTAAAATTAAGGTGATTGGCAATGAGATACTTATTCCAGTCGTTGCGTGAATAGGTAATTGATACCGTGTGATCATCTACTGCCCATTGGATGGTGTTGGGAATTTGTGAAACGGTTTGCCATTTTTCATAGTTTCCACTGCCTAAATCGGCAGCCCCACCTTGGCCGCTTCCCGAAGTTCCACTATTCGTTCTGAGACGGTAGCCACAGAAAGCGAGATCCCAGTCCAAACGGTTTCTCTGTTCACCTTCTTTGATGTCACTGCCTGGCTGATAACTGTTGAATACCTCGCCTGTACGTAGATTGAAATAAATCCAATCATTGGTAACACCTGTAGAATAACCACTGACACGGGGAAGTGTCTTCCCCGTGAAAGGCTCGGCATCGTATTTTACACATGAGGTGAATGTAAAGAGTGCGCCTAAAAGTATATACAGTGTTGTTCTCATTATTTATGTTTCAAGGTTTTAATAATGTCATCGACTAAGAATTCCACTTGAATATAGCCTCTTGTGCCGCATGTTGCTGGTACATTGAACATCGTTATTCCCGATCCTAAGGTATGAGGAACGTAGTTGAATAGGTTGTCAACGCCCAAGGTTACTTTTACTTTATTGTAGAAAGTCTGCACGATGGCCAAATTACAAAGTACATACGTAGGCAATGTACAGCGGAAATAGGCATCGTAACTCTTGTGATGTTCGTCTACCCATACGCGGTCTTGCACATCAAACTGCTTCTGTCCCATGAGCGATGCACTGAGAATACTCTTCAAACGATAATTCTTTAGGTTGAGCGTATAGTCTAAACTGCCAGTTGCCGCATGTGGAGATGTGGTGTTTACCTGTATGCCTTGCTGCTTACTTACATTCACATAGCTATACGTTCCATTAAGGGTAAGCCTTTCGCGAAATGCCATTTGAGAATTGCTTCAATGCCCAACATGCGCTGATTTCTTAGATTTGTATATTCAAAGTTATATTGCATGTCGTAAATATGCCACACGCCTTCAATCTTCTTTCTGAAGAAGTTTCCATATGCATTCACGTTGATGAAGAAATGATCTGTGGTGTATTCTGTGCCGAATGAAATATAATGGTTCTTCTCCGGGCGTAATTCTTCGTTACCACGGATTTGAAACATGCCTAAATGATCCCAGTTAAAGAACAGTTCCTTGATGCTTGGTGCACGGTAGCCCATGGAGTAATTGGCACGAAAAGCCCAGTGATTGTTGAGTGAATACTTGGCTGCAAGCTTCGGCATCCACATGAAACCAAAAGCTTTTGAGAAGTTTGTGCGCACACCAGTTGATAGTAACCAATGTGTATTGGGTATCCATTCATCTTGTAAGAAGTATTCAGTTTCGTGCAAAGCACGTGTTGTCATCTTGCGATTCACAAAGCGATCGCTCGTCAACTCATCGCTGGTATGCTCTATTCCGAAGATAAGACTGTGGTGATTGAAGTAATTACTCGTGACAGTCAGGCGTGGTTCGAGGATACAGCTCTTGTAAACCTTCTTGCGTTCATCAAGTCTTTCATGCCTTTTGAAGCGATCATAAAAGTCTGCATGCATACTTAAGTGGACAGAAAACCAGTCTTTTACATCGTATTTTGCTTTGAATCCCGTCATAAAGTCACGGCTCTGTGTGAATGTCATGTCTTGAATCAGGTCATAAGAATTCATGAAAAACAATGTACCATAAGTCTCAATAGACAGGTTCTTGATAGGGTCAATATAGAATTTCTGTGCAATAGAAACGTGTTCCGTACCCTCGATACCCATTGGAGAGCGTTCAGCTACGCTGTTTAAGATAATGTCATGCGGTAAGAAAGAATTGGCTTCTTTCGTGTATACCTTTTTATCATGTTTGGATTGATACATATAAAAGGCATCACTTTCGCTGTACCAAATGTCTGTCTGCGAAGTAATTTTCTTGTATTTCATACCTGCAGACACCCATGTTTGTAGGTTTGGACGGTCGCTATTCTTCTCAAACATGTAAAGAAAGTCATGCTTTGAAGGGTGTTTATAATTACGTTGGTTCATCTGTCCCCAGCGAAAACCTGCTTGAATGTCTATCGGCTTCGTAGCTTTCTTAGAGATAAGGTTGATCACTGCACCTGAAGCACGACTCCCATAGAGTGTACTGCTGGCACCTTTTACAATCTCTATGCGGTCTATAGCGTGCAGATTAAAACGCTCATAGTCAAGGTTCCCCGCCATTTCTCCCGTCATTCGTTCGCCATCTTGTAGGAAAAGTACGTGTCGGGCATCTAATCCTTGCATCGATATTTCATTGCCAAAGCCCACTTTCTGGATGTTCATACCGGGTGTTTCCTGTTGAAGTGCATGCTGAAGGTCGCTGTATCCGGCATCCACTAAAGCTTTCCACCCAGCACTTGCGTAGTAACGGCCGACAGTTTTATAGGGCGTTCAGTGCGGGAACCTGTTACAACAACATCATTCAGGTGCATAACATCCTCCCGCATCACAATATTTATTGTAGTGTTCAGAGGCAGTTGTATATCTCCAGAGACTGAAATATAGCCTACAGCTGTAATCTGATAGTGGTAAGTATCTCGCCTTTCAATGTTGAAAACGGCTTCTCCTGCGGCATCGGTCACAGCATTAAATTCTGCTTTAGTGCTGTTTTTGGGTGTAAGCGAGATGTAAATGCCTACCAAAGGTTGCTGTGTTCCTTGTTCCTCTACTTTGAATTTTACTTGCTGCTGAGCCCATAAAGTCATGAAGCTGAAGCAAAAAAGCAGTGTAAGGAATAGTTTTTTTCTTCTCATGTGCACTTTTTCTATACAAAAAGAAATGTGGATAATACATGCATTACCCACATTTCTTTCATGTCATTATGTAGAGATGTGGTCACTACAGACCATGTTCCTCCTTGTATTTCTTCAAATCTTCTTCATATTTCTTAAAGTCTTCATCGTATGTTTTGATGCGATTTTTATCAATGGTTTGCAGGAAACACTCCGAACGCACATTCATCATGTTGTAGTTAACGATGAAGTTTATCTGATGAGTTTTCACGTTGAGATAACCATCAACCTTGGCGCCGCTACCCTTTGAAACAGCACCCGTACCCTTATCATCGGCAGAAACCACGCCATCAACTCCTTTAAATTTCAACCATCCGTCACCACTGTACTCGTCTTTCTCCCATGAATTAAGTTGCATAAACTTGCACAAGCTGGTGAAAGTAATCTTTAGTGGCATATTACCTACGGTGAAGTTAAGTAACTGCAAGCGTAAAGTTTTAGCATCCTCCCACGCAAATCTGAATTTTGTGGGGCAGCCTTCGGGCAACAAAGTCTTGTCATCGCCGTTGAGTGTAGCTTTTGTAGATAGAACAATGTCACCATCAAGAATCTGATGTGCAGTCTCAATGCTACTCTCATCTACAGGCCGTTCGTCAAGATTGTGGTCACTGCTGCACCCCATTAGGGTGAAGACGGCTATGAATAGGCCGCCCCACAATAGACATTTAAATTCTCTTTTCATATCTTTATTACTTCGTTCCATCAAAAGTCACAGAAGCTGGGAACATTGGAAAAATGTCCCATCCCGCATAAGTTTCGATAACAAAATGTAAAAACCCTCCTTGCAAACTTCCTGAAATATTACGCAATTTGATTTTTTGTTTCATAAAAGCAGTCTTCAGAATCCCCGCTTCTCTATTTTTAGCTATTGGAGAAATAGTGCCATTTATGATATACACGGGAACATTGATAGAGATTGTTCCTGGCATTTTCCCTATTTTTTGGATTTCCCCTTGCAACAGATAAGTTCCATCTCCATTATCAGTCAATGAAAAAACCATATTGGCAACATCATTAAAATGCTTACCATTCATCGTTACATTTGACAGCGTTCCTACATAATTTTCAGCATTTGCAGAAGCAATAAAACCAAATAAACATGTAAAGATAATAAGTATTGAGAAAAAAATTTCTGTTTCATTTCCTTAGTCTTTATTTCTTAATTTGTGAGATATATTTTTGATGTGTCCAAAAAAATCCCTCGTATTTCAGGTTTGAACAAATCACCATACAAAAAGGCATCGTAATCAGAAAGGCGCTGTGGCGTGCGGTCTAAATAGAACTTCTTGATGAAACTTTTTGTTTCCTGTCGGTTGAAAACATCTTCAGTAATCACAAAAGTCGTATTCAAATCGGCATCTGGCACATAGCCTCCATAATCATACCAATGCTTCAAGGTTGTGGGATAGGTTAATTTACAAGCAGGATTTAAGCGTCCTAACTCAATGGTACTTATACCTATAAAGTTCGAAATCAAGGGCTCTTAGCTTTGGAGCGACTAAGACACCCAGATGCAAAGCATGTAAGTCTGTCTTATTAGGGAGCTTCAAATTTTCAACATCCGGACAGTCTATAATCTCTACAAAAGATCCTACCATGTCACTCATTTCTTTATCCTTGTCGCGTTGGCCAAACAGCGTACTTACTGAAAGGTCTATATCACGCAGACCATCAACTTTTCTCACAGCCATCTCGTACAAGTCATGTGCATCTTGTGTGTTGATGATGGATGTCTTTACATTCTGTAGAAAGAGTTTCTGTAGCTTACTGCTCACATAAAAATAAGGCAATGGCAACTTTTCTTTGAGTATAATTCTGCAATCTATGCCCTCCCAAGATGGATTGGAAACTATATATTGTATCCCTTCGACTGAAGTTGGTTGTTGCGCTATCGTAGCTCCTGCAATCAAATAGAACGTTTTTGATTTGTCGGCTAAACTCAAATGCTTGCTCAAGTCAACATGCTGTCCGTCAGAAGCCATAATTGATGGGAACGTTTCCTTGATATATTTTAGGACAGCTACATCAGGTATGGTGCGCAATGTGTTATAAGGCTGTACATTTCTGTGCTCATTGACCATCTTCATTTCAACCTTTCCACCCGCAATATCATTTTGGTTGTGACGATAGAAAGGTACTAAATCACGGCTGTTGAAACGTGCTGTGGCAGGTAACAAGAGCTTATTGATGGAATGTTGGGGCGTAACAGTTTCCTCTCCGTTCTCAGCCACATCCACTTTCACCAAATGATTGTAGTCATATATCTCATTACCTGTGAGGTCAATGGCCGTGATTTTCGCGGGAATAGAATCGAAATCAAACGTTGGACCATACCCATTATTGGCGAGTTTCAACTCGTGAAGATTGGGGAACACGTCAAGCCCGGTGAGGTCTTTCAACTTTGTTCCACTTAAATCAAGCGACTGGGTGTTTTGGGCTAAGTCGTTAAGTTCCAGTTGTCCCTTCTCATTAAAGGTAAACCCTTTCGCTTTCAAAACATTTACTAGCTCAGCATTTTGCAATGCCTGCGAACTAAAAGAGGGTGCATCGTTCTTGTCACTGCAAGAGAACAAGGCCAATACACATAGTGCCACGAGGGACAATAAAATTGATTTCTTTTTCATGACTATAATTATATTGGTGCAAAGATAGACCTTAAAAAAATAGATAAAAACAATACCCATTTTTTTAGTATTTTTTTATAAAATAGAGTCCTATTTGACTATTCATTTCTGTAAACGTCCCCTCGTTTGAGTATAGGTTTTCCATCAATTATATTTCTATACAGCCTTAAACAAATCGTATTTTCATTTTGTTTATTTCTATTTTTTCATTATTTTTGCACAGAAGTAATCGTATTTTAAGCCATGACAACAGGCTTTAAGAAGGAGAAGAGCGTATGAAAGCATATCATTCTTTAGTCGTTTTTATCATTATTTTGGCTTGTGCAGCATTGTCGAGCATGCACAGTTATCGCAGTGCTGAACGTGAAATGGTGGCCGATATGAATCAAGCATTGAGGCAAACATTGGCAGAGAAACATGATGAGGCTATCACTTTAGACACGATTCAGGCCTATCGCAGTTATCTTCGCATAGCTGCTTTGCGCAAAAACTCTATCGTTTGTTATGCCTTGGGGGATGAAGATAACAGACTTTCTACCCAACCTATGCGTAGGAAAGGGATGAAAGCAGACATCGAGTTTCAGGGACTTGCTAATTGTTCGATGGCTTCTGTGTTTGCCTTCTCCGACCAGCGACTGCCACTTTCGTTTTCTGCAATGGCCTTGTTGTGGGCACTTTTCTCCATTGGTTACTTCAAACGTCAGCACAAAGGCATGCAAGTTTATGGAAATTTAATGTTCTCTGAGGCCGAAAATCGCTTTTATACGCTGAGTCATCAGATGGTGAAACTCACTCCGATGCAACATGCTTTGCTTCTCATGTTCTTTCAAAACCCACGCCATCAGCTTACGAAACAACACATCTGCGAAGCCCTTTGGCCGAAGAAACCCGATGCAAGCGACACACTTTATACGCTTATCAAGCGCATCAAACCTGTGCTTGAAACCGAAGGAAAACTGAAAGTCACGTCGGAACGTGGACGTGATTATCGGCTCGAAATAATGAAGTAGGGGATAGGTCTCCAGCGTTTCATTTCTGCTGTAACCGCTTTTGTCAGCCTGTTGTCAGACAAATGTCAGCCTTGTTATTTGTGTTTTATGATGCACTCCGCCTAACTTTGCATCATAAAATGCAAGCCAATGGAAAAACAAATCTTGTTGATTGTAGACTTATTTTGCAGTTATCGTGTTGCAAATTGGAGTTTTACATTGAGTTTTCTACGTCCTGTTATGGTTTATCCAAAGGACTTTCATACTCGTTTATGTAATGCTTTGATTCGTAAAGGCATGTGGGCTCGCAATGCCGATAATGGCAATCTGCTGATGTTGAACATTGTATGGAGATGGCTCCGAGGTAAGAATTATCATGCGATGGATGGAAAATTGCAGCATGAAAACAAGCAAATGGAAATATTAAAATGAAGAAACTATTGCTTTTTATATTGTTGTTTGTCGCTGCTTGTTGTGGCGTTATGTTTCTTATTGTGCCCGATCGGCGAGCGCCACAACAACGATTCAAGGAGGGAATGGATTTTGAACAGTTTAGTGTTTACACAGACTCCGACTTCGGTTATCAATTTGAATATCCTTCGTTTTTACGTCAAGAATTTGTTGAAAGCTATGGATGCGGCCACGTGCAGTTTGGATTTCATGGTGGCGTTGATATCGTTATGGAGTGCAAAGTGGTGCCCGAGAGTGTCTACACCTATCGAGAATGTAACTTCGTTAAACGCGGACGGCTACAAGATATGCCCGATATTGCGTTTGCTTCTCATTATATTCGGAAGCATAAACGTTGGTATGTTTTGACGTTGTTCTATCCCTTTGACTATCGTAAAGCTGTGGGTCGGATTCTTTACAAGATTCAACATTGGCAGGCTGCGCAAGCGAATGGTGGGGCGCTTCAGCGTATATTGCGCTCGAAAAGCAAACAAACATGGCGCAACGCACGAGAATCAGTGTGCGAGATGAGAAAAGAAACATCGCTGTTATTTTTCGGTTGAATGAGGTTTCCTATCGTTCTGTTTTTCTAAAAAGCTTGAGAGATGATTTGATGTAAGACACATGGGAAAGTAAAGTGCATGATTTCATGCGGTAAAATGACGGAGATTGTGTCGTGAAATGAGGCATTTTGTGGGATGTTTTGATGCAGTTTGCAATTTGTTTTGCTGATGATGGCAAGGCGATGTGCAAAAGAGAATCACGAAAGATAGCGCATGTTCAATCAGGTTATGGCTGTTTATAATCCCCTTTCCTTTGCGATGCAGACAGAGCTTTTTAGGATAAAATCTTTCGATTTATTTTGTTTTTCTCTCAAAATCACTTACTTTTGCAGCGGAGTTTGTCTGTATGTGAGAATTATTCTCGTTCATTAAGGCGAGAAAGTTCTAACAGAAAAGACAAATCTTCGTAGTAGCCTGTTGTATATACTCAGGCAGTTTATCTCGGGGTTGACTGGATTTGACGGCGAGATGAAATGGTACGTAAGCACGCGGAGCCTCGATTATTCGCTCCTAAATCAGAGTAGTCAAAAAATTAATTGGCGAAAACAATTACGCTCTCGCTGCCTAATCGAAGCATAGTAGATTACTGGCTTTATCGCGTTACAAGGTGATGCGACGAGACATCGCTCCAAGGATGTTGTTCCGAATCTAAGGGTTTAGCGGTGCAGGTAAATCGGAAATAGCGCTTGAATGCCTCGTTTCATGCGTGAAACTTTAGAGGATAAGGTCATAGTTGGTGGTCCGGGTCTTGCTATGGCACGAAAAAGAAGGCCGGAATAAACGTGTAGAAAGCGTATGGTTTCCTTGTGCGGACGTGGGTTCGAATCCCACCAGCTCCACTTGATGTACTCTAAACAAGAGTTTTTAGGAAATTGATTAAATCAGATAATCGTCGTAATCTCAATGAGTTACGGCGATTATTTGTTTATATATATCCCTGTTTGGGAGTACATACAGATATCACCAAGTCGCTCAAAATACTCCCAACTGGCTACAATATGGCTACAGGAAAAATCATCTTTCTAAAATTGTAGCCAGTGATACCATACAGAGTACACATAGATACCGCATACTTCATTGTTATTCAAAGAATTATGTCGAACTTTGCAGCTGTAAAAACAATGCGTAACTCACCCGTAAACGGGTCAGAAACACATTTTACTTCTGCATTAAAAACTTGTAAGTATGAAGAGTATTTTTAGAACAAGCTTCTATTTGCGAAGCAATTATTTGAACAAGGAAGGAAAATCTTCAGTTATGATGCGTATTCATCTTAATGGAGAAAGAGTAGCTCTCGGTACAACGGGAGTTAGCGTTGACCCAGAAATGTGGGACAGTACATTGGGTAAAGTACGAGGACGAACTAAGGAAGCTTTAGCTACCAATGCCCAGCTGACGAGTATAAGTACTGACCTTCAAGTAATATTCCAGCGCTTGGAATTTCTGAAGAGTTGAGTTTAGAACGGATTAAGTCTGAATATTTGGGCAAGCGTGAGGCCATGGAAACTGTACTCTCATTGTTTACCAAATACAATAATGATATGTATGCACAGATAGGCTGTGGTGTAAGTAAGGCAAATTATCGCAAGTTTGATATATGTAAGCGCCACTTTACTAACTTTCTTGAAATAAAATATGCCCGAACAGATCTTAATGCCATAGAACTTACACCTATCGTTATTCATGATTTTGATGTTTATCTTCGAACAATAGTGGGACAAAGTTTTAACACAGCTATTAAAACCTTAAAAACGTTCAAAACTGTCATCATATTTGGACGTAAGGCTGGTGTGTTCAATCATGATCCTTTTCTCAACATCCACTTCAAGACCAAGCGAGTGGATCGGGGATTTCTTACAGATGAAGAGATTGATACTATTATGCATAAAGAATTTGCTACGCAACGACTGGTCAATGTTCGAGACATATTTTTGTTTTCATGCTTTACAGGTTTAGCTTATGTTGATGTAGCCAACCTTACAGCTGACAATATAATTACAATGGATGGAAAGCAGTGGATAGTTACGGCAAGAAAAAAAACTGATACGTTAAGTCATATCCTTCTTCTTGATATTCCAAAAATGATTATAAAGAAATATGCAGGCTGTGCTAAAAATGGCAGACTTATCCCCATTCTCAGTAATCAACGAATGAACTCTTATCTAAAGGAGATTGCAGATGTTTGTGGTATCAATAAGAACCTTACTTTTCACATGGCTCGACATACTTTTGCAACAATGATGCTTACCAAAGGTGTTCCTGTTGAGTCTGTATCTAAGATGTTAGGACATTCAAGTATTACCACTACGCAACTTTATGCTCGCATAACAAACAAGAAAATAGAGAATGATATGCTTGCGGTGTCCAAAAAATTAGATAAATTCAATTTTGTAAGTTCGCCAGCAGTTAAAGTAACTAAATAATATTGCACGAAAAAGAATAGTACAATCTAATCAATAAAAATATGACAACAACAAAGAAAGAACTTTCCTACTTCTGTTTGAAGTTGGAAGCGTATCTCGGAGAGCATTTTCCCGAAATGCTGAGTGACAAACCATTCATAACGGCAAGAGCCGACGAAGCTCTTACCACCTACTGCGATGTAGTGGCACAAGGCTTCTCGCATCTTGAAGCTGAGAGTATGGCAAGTGAAGTACTACATCGTGGACTGCATTTCTCCAAGTACGACACCCTTGTTTCTGTTTTAGAGAATGAGTTCGAGAAAGTACTCCCTTCTCCTCTTCCTGAAAGACTAACACCAATGCTTTTGAAGAATAAGGCTGTGCAAAGCGTTTTCGATAAGTATGAACTGACGGACGATTTTGGTGCAAGTCCAGATTATGAGAAACTCTACACCGAACTGACAGGGACAATCGTTCTGATCATCGAGGTTAATGGTCTGCCAACTGTCGATAGTGAGAACATGACTTGATGTAATACCATCGGAAGCTTTTGTAGTGTCAAGAGCCAAGATAACTATTCTTCCCCACACACCAATAGTTTTACAAACACTTGGCTTTGTGTGGAAGAGTATCTTGTAACTGCTCTTGAACTATTAAAAGCTCCGATATGAATACAATCATCATGAATCAAGACGTTCACACACCTGCCTTCATCAAGGCAGACGCATCGAACAAAACCGATAATATCAAGCAGCAGCCGACTTCTCCCAAGCAAGTCCGCCGCTTCTCTTGGACACGCTTCATCGAACTCACTATCCTGCTTTCCGTCGTTATCGGTGCCATTTGGCTTATCTCAAAGATGGTAACGCCGCAAGTCGTAACTTCCGTCTCTGTCATTGCAGGTTTTCTGATACTACGCTTTATAGTCAGGGTAATTCTAAAAGTAACATTTACGCTGCTGAGTATTCTCTTCTGGCTGGCAATACTCTGTACCATCCTGCTATGCGTGCTTTGAGAAGCATAGCTCAGTAAAACTTTCCATTTGATTTCATCAGGTGGTTATCTCGCATATTGAGATAGCCACCTTTTCTATTTTCCACTACGAGCGTTGCACTTTTGCTTCTTTTCCAATGCTCCACGATATGCGATGACAAGGAGACGGATGCTGTTCCCTTTTTATCCGCAAAGGTAGTACGGGGCTTGTGGCTTTCAAAAGGTCTGCGCCGCTTGGTTTGTCTGGAAAATCTCCACACCTACAGGTAGTATTTTCCGCCAAAACCTTGTGTAAGCCCGCCCCGCTACCTTGATTTTGCTACAAAAAGGAATCAGCATACTCCGATCTTTGGACGCATAAAAAAAATGTCGCTATGGATAAGCAAAAAGTAAATACAACATCTTCGATGAATAGAAAAGGATATAGCTCCTCCTCTCATTACCGCATTAACCCTACGGCTGAAAAGAGTGAGCAAGTGTTGGCAATTAAGTTTGTACAATGGGACGTACTCCCCTTGGAGAGCCTTTGTAATAGCAAAATATATCTCCTACGTGTGAAACTCAATCGTGGCGAGTGTATGAGCCGTGAAGAAAAGAATTGGCTATGTGAAGCAGTGAACTCAAACACCTATTTTCGCACAGCCGTTCCTCTACAAGGCTATCGCTTTGACTTCTTTGATGTACTGAAGAAATACCTTGTCAATCAGTACGGACAATGGACAGAGTATTACGCACCCGACAGAACAAGCCTAAGAGCCTACCTATATGGGCGCATCAATCAAATAGTAGAAATTCCCAAGTATTAACAACATCAAAACATATACGACAATGAAGGAACAGAACATTTCACACGGACAATAGCCGAGTATCTTAATCAACGTGCTATGACAGACCCCTTGTTTGCCCCTAACTTGATGAAACCGAACAAGAATATCGAGGAGTGCATCACCTACATTCTTAATGAAGTGCAGAAAAGCGGTTGCAACGGCTTTGATGATGATGAAATCTTCTCTATGGCTGTTCACTACTACGATGAGGACGAGATAGAAGTAGGAAAGGCTGTTTCTTGCCAAGTAGCCGTTAATCACGTTGTGGAACTAACGGAAGAAGAAAAAGCCGATGCAAGGCAGGAAGCCATTAAGCAATATCAGCGTGAGGAACTTGCCAAGTTACAGAGCCGTAACGCACGAGTGAAAAAGACCGAGAATATAGCAACCCAAGTACAACCATCATTATTTGATTTTTAAGTCTATGAAACCAAGAAACAAATTTGAGAAGGCGGTTTTGGAACAAAGCAAACATCTTTGCCCAATAACCAAGACACAAAGCAAGTGGGCATTCCGTGAGTGCATAGACCACTTCGCCTACCGCTTGCCAAAAGGTCGCACTACTTGTATGGATTGTGGGCATAGTTGGGTAATGGACAAACATCGAGAAACTTGCACTTGCTCTCATTGCAGGGCAAAGTTGCAGGTCAAGGAAACCTATGAGCGCAAGTTGCAGCAGAAGCAGTATTTCACCCTACTTACCACTTGTGGAGAGTTTCAAGTATTGCGTATGTTCCTACTTATTGTGGGTATGGAGAAAGGGTACAAAGCACAAACCTCCATAATTGAGATTGGACAATATTGGTGGAATATGCAGGGACGAAAAGCCGTGGTTGCCATACAGAGGGTATTGGGACACTATGTTGATACCTTTTCCTATTATAGCCCTATGGCGATACGCAACGACAATGAAGCCTATCAGCATATTGCCTACTCGCCGATATATCCGAAGTTCAAGGTTACAGACATACTTCGTAGAAATGGTTTTAAGGATAAATTCTATGGCATCGTGCCTACCCAGTTTATTCCTGCATTGCTTACAGACAGCCGTGTGGAAACATTGCTAAAGGCAGGTAGCACAGACCATTTACGTTACTTTCTTGGCAACAGGAGGACTTTGAGGAACTATGGCAGTCCTACAAGATTGCAGTCCGTAATGGCTATGAGATAGCAGACATTTCTCTTTGGAATGATTATGTAGATACACTTAAAAGATTAGGTAAGGATATTCATAATCCAAAATATTTATGCCCCACAGACCTTAAAGGCGAACACGACCGCAGACACGAGGAACTTCTCAGGCAGCGTGAAAGGGAGGAGATAGAACAGAAGCAGCAGAAGGCAATCGAAGAAGAAAAGCGTTTCAAGGAACTTAAATCCAAGTTTTTCGGTATCTGTTTTACAGATGGCACAATCCAAGTCCACGTATTGGAGAGCGTGCAGGAACATTTGGAAGAAGGTGTATCAATGCACCATTGCGTATTCTCTAATGCATATTACCTCAAGGAGGACTCCCTTATCCTTTCGGCTACCATTGAAGGCAAGCGAATAGAAACCATTGAAGTATCATTACGAACTTTGGAAGTGATACAAAGTCGTGGAGTGTGCAACAAGAATACGGAATATCACGAGCAGATAGTAAACCTTGTGAATGCTAATCGAGGTCTTATAAGCCGAAGAATGAAAGCAACAGCATAAAGTATGAACCATTAAATTATCAGAGATATGAAAACAGAGATTGAAAACATTATCTACAATTGGACGGATGAGATACCGCATATTCTCATTAGGGTTATCAACGCAATAACCCTATCCGACAGCAAAGAGGAGTTAAGGTCGGCTATCAACAAAATAGCCGAAGAAACTGAACTTGACAAGTTCTTTGCCTATGGTTATGGTGCGCACCACTTCTGGCTCAAACACCGCAAATTATCCAATGGAGAGCCAAAGGAGTACAGATTATTAAAGGTTGAATTTTAAGATTATGAAGAAGAAATTTTACAGAGTTCGGACGCAATACATCTTTGAAGGAGTGTTTGATGTGGTTGCGGAGAGCAAGGAAGACGCACGGCAGAAAGTCCTGCAAAATTGCGGGTTGGTGATGGGTGGAAGCATCCATAGTACTTTGCCCGATGATGAAATAAATTTTTCGAGCAATGCTCTCAATAACTCGTGGGCTTTTGACAAACATCCCAACAAACGAATAAGTAGAATAACGAAAGTGCAGAAATATCCTTCTGGATAATAGTAAAAGCTACGCAAATTGAAAATTGCGTGGCTTCTTTTCTTTCTCTTTGAACGAGTAGGCGACCAAAGAAAAAAAGTTATAAGAAATTAAAACTTAATACTAAAAAATTATTATTTTTGCAGATATATCAATAATTTATATCAATGGAGTTTATACATAGACAGGAAGAATTTATCTTCAAAGAATATCAAGCGCTTTTAGGTGATAATATAGCTGTTTCCCGAGATGGGTTACACTATTTGGGAGCTTTTTACTATACCAACGGTTGCTGGGGCAGAGATTGTGGTGATGAAGAAGAGAAATGGTATCAGTATTGTAATCGAAAACGAGGGTTAGTTGTCCTTACCAAAGAGCTTAACGATGAAAAAGCATGGGATATTAGAGAAGAGCATGCTCGCAAGAATGGAATTGAAGAGCCAATGCCATCCATGCAATATCCATTTTATCGCAACCTTCGTCGTTGGATATACGGATTACTAAATATGAATAGTGATGGTCTAATCCCCGAATATCCACCAACAAACATCGCTCAAGAATGTTTTGAAACTAAACCCTGGGTAAGAGTAAATCTCAAAAAGGTTCCAGGAGGTAGTTCTATTGACAATGGTCTTTTGGATCAATATGTCGATAAATTTCGCAGTCCGTTATTGAAACAATTGGTTATATACAAGGACGCCTCTATTTATTTAGATTGCACACGCCGGCGTGGGATTGTTCTCTTGAGTGAATTATATCCAGACTTAAAGCCGTTTGGAGAAGGAAATGACGAATGGATATATTTCTCAGAAAAGCATCATTTCATTATAGTAAATTCTTATCATCCATCATATCGTCGTTTTAGTGGAGGAGAAGAGGCATACTATAACAGGATGAGAAAAGCCATACGCTCTTTTTTTCAGGAGTATCCAGATTTCTTATAGCAGGAACTAACCTCTTATGGGAAATAAAACAGCATAAACTCAACCTTTCGGCGCTTGACCAATCCACTCAAAACTTACCCTTATATCGGCAGAACGAAACATACTCCCGATAGAAGTTCCTGTCTCCTGCCTCTATCTTTCGCAGTAACCTACTCTTGGGGTGCTTGCCATAACCAAGCAATCGCCCCACACCCACATTGTAAGCAAGCAAGGTCAGTAGCAGCGCATCTTTACCATACCCTTTGAAGTGTTCAAAGCATTTCCAAAGGTCGGCACGGAGCAGTGAGTCCGCTTGCCGTTCCGTCATATCCGCCGTGAAGTGCTCTCCTGGTTGCAGCTGATGCCCATAGCCGACATACGGATTATCAAAAGGTTTTGATAATCCGTATTATCTAAAGACAAACATTATCCAAAGATTGCCATAAATTTCATTGTAACTATTTGATTAACATCTTTAGTTTTGATAATTACTCGTGATAATATGTAAAGAATCACATAAAATCAAGCGTAGTTTCCGTTATTATAATATGGTATAACCATTCTTAATAAACAGAATTATGGATGCAAAAGACTACGCTATTGACAACCTGATTGTCAAATGCTCTGAGAAGATGAATGAATCAGGATATTCTCAGGGCTGTATCAGTACCCATGTGGTACGATGGAAACTTCATCTGAAGCCGTTCCTCGTAAAAAACGGCACAAGTGTTTATGATTCAGAACTGGGGAGGAGATTCCTTATGGAAATGCTTCCGTCCCTGTCCCCAGCCTCTCAGCGAAGATTCAAGCGGAGTGTCCGCATTATTGACGCATTCGTGACAACTGGTGAAATTCCGAAGCATGCCAAACGTTCTACCATTCCGTTCTTTTCTAACGGGATTTGGACAGTTGCACAAGATTTCATTGATTACAAATTATCCCAGCGATGTATGTTGCCGACGATTGACAATTATAGACGGCTATTATCCTATTTCGTATTGTCTTTGAATATAAAAGGGAAGGATGATGTTGCTCAAATATCGGAAAGTGACGTTCTTGAGTTTTTGGGAGCAAGAGAGTCTAACAGGTCACGACATAGTGTCATGCGTCAGTTTTATGAGTTCATTGACAAGTCCCATCCAGAGTTTCCCAGTTTCTCCTATTTATTTGAGTTCATCCATCAACCCGTACGGGAGAGGATACCTTCAACCTACTCCATGGAAGAAGTGGGGATAATAGAATCATCAGTGAATAGAAGTGGAGGCATAGGCAAACGTACATATGCCATGCTTCTTTTGGCTTCAAGGCTTGGCCTGCGCATTTCTGACATAATTGGGCTGAAATATGCAAATATAGATTGGGACAGATCTCTAATACAGCTAAGGCAGGCAAAGACAGACAAGCCGATAGAACTTCCCTTGCTTAAAGATGTAGGAGAAGCCATTATATCCTACTTGAAAGTACGTCCTGAATGTGAGCTTGAAGAAATTTTTGTCACTCATACGCCTCCAATCACGAAAATGAGCAGAACAGGAGCAGGGCGATTGATTTCAAATGTTATCCAGAAAAGTGGTATTGACAATGCTGGACGTAAACATGGTCCACACTCCATGCGATTCTCGCTGGCAAGCAGGATGCTTGAACAGGGAGTCGGCATTCCTGTAATATCTGATTCACTTGGTCATTCTGGTCAAGATGTTACAATGAACTATTTGCGTATTGACATACAGGAGATAAGCCTCTGTATGCTTGATGTTCCACCAGTTAAAGAAGATTTCTATGAGCAGCAGAATGGTACATTCTTCATATAAGGATGATGATTTTAAGAGTATCTTATCTCCGTATATATTACGTTTTCTGGAAACAAGGAAACGGCAGGTTCAGATGCAAAATGCTACCTGTCGACTCTGCGTGATTTTGACAGATTTTTCTCACGGGAAAAACTACCATCTGTTTGTGTTAAGCAATCAGACTTTGAGGTATGGAGGAGAAGATTGATAGGTAAGGCAGCGACTACCATCTACTTGAAAATCTGTGTTGTTGGGCAATTTCTTCGTTATATGGCAAGGCTTGGTATTCCTTGTTACATTCCGGTTTATCCACGTAAGCCTAAGAATTTATATGTGCCATATATTTTCTCTGAAGAAGAACTGAGGAGGATATTCGAGGCTGCAGATGAACTTATATTTTTGAGACGGACATTCAGATGTAGTGTTTTCTCCATCCCTGTACTTCTAAGGTTGCTGTATTCTACGGGAATGAGAATCGGAGAAGCTTGTAGTATAGTTAACAGCGATGTGAATATGTCATCCCGCATCATCCTTATACGGGATACAAAGAACAAAAGAGATAGGCAACTCCCTATTACAAATTCTCTGTATGGAGTCCTTACGCAATATCTAGCCAAACGGAACAAGTTGCCGTTATTTGACATAAACGAGCCACAGAATCCGTTTCTTATCTCATTGAACGGAAGTCCGCTGACAGGAAGGAGTGCAAGACATTGGTTCCTCAAAATCCTTGAAGCGTGCGAAATCAACTATGTCCCAAAGGTTGGGCCCAGAATACATGACCTTAGACATACCTTTGCCGCTCATGTTCTTGACAGACTGGCAAAGGACGGTATGGACATGCATTGTTGCTTACCTATATTATCTGTAGCACTTGGGCACAAATGTGTAAGTGACACAGAGTGTTATGTGAGAATAACCAATCAGATTTATCCACATATCTCGGATGCTACATCAACAATTTCAGAGTATATTTCCCAACAATCTCAACAATTTAACAATTATGAAACAGACAGAATCGCCATTAGCAAAGCATATCGGCTCATTCTTTTCTTCATATCTGTCAGTAGAACGAGGAGCAAGCCCGCATACAATACGTTCCTATGCGAACACATTCGTCTCTTATATCGATTATATGGAACGAAAGAAAGGCATTAAGCCTCACAACCTTTCGACTGCATCCCTTGTCAAAGTGAATGTTCTTGGTTTTCTTGCGTGGATAGAAGACACAAAAGGCGTGACCGTACTGACACGCAACCAAAGGTTGGCTGCAATACATTCCCTTTGTCGGTATTTGCAACATTCAGACATAACACACATAGACCGATGGCAAGAAATATTATCGATAAAGTTTAAGAAGGCACATCCAAAACCGATGTTATATCTTTCGGTAGAAGGTGTGAAACTTCTTTTATCCCAGGTCCCGACAGATAGCATTACCAGTAGAAGAAACCTTGCTATGCTTGCATTGTTGTACGATACAGGTGCTCGTGTACAGGAACTGGTGTCATTGCGACCATGTGATCTGCACTTGGAATCACCTGCGTATCTAATTCTACAAGGAAAGGGGAACAAGAGCCGGGCCGTTCCTATTCAAGACAAGCAAGTCTGCATCTTACAGCATTACATAAGCGAGAACAAACTTAACAGGGAGGAGTGCCAAACAGAACCTTTGTTCAAGAATCGCAATGGAAGCAAACTAACGGGTGCTGGAGTCACATACCTACTAATGAAGTACGTGACCCAAGCCCATGAGCAGAACCCGGATTTGATTCCAGAACGCTTATCACCACATTGCCTTCGCCATAGTAAAGCCATGCATCTGCTTCAAGCAGGGGTGAATTTGGTTTACATACGGGATATTCTGGGACATGTTTCAATCATGACAACAGAAATCTACGCCCGTGCAGACTCAAAGCAGAAGAGGGAGGCTCTTGAGGCTGCGTACAAGGATGTTATACCTGACACGGACAGACAGACACCGCCTTCTTGGGAAACCAACAAATCGCTAAGAGAATGGCTGAAAAGTCTTAGGCACACATCCACGCTGACCACTATCAGCCAATGTAACTAAAATCCTCCAGATGCAGTCCAAAAGAATCTGAGGGTTAAGCAATTGCTTTCCCCTATGTAGCATAAGATGTAAATGGGGGCCGGTGGAGCGACCAGTTGAACCAACAAGTCCGACCGCTTCACCTGGTTCCACCATTTGCCCTTGTCTCACAAGAATCCTTGACAAATGGCAATAAGTGACCACATAGTTACCGTGTCTTATTATAACATAATTGCCACGAGATCTGTCTCTACCGATTGTGGTGATTATTCCTGGCAGCATAGCAAATGTTTCTGTTCCAATGCTGGCTCTCAAGTCTATGCCATTATGCAACCTTCTCTTTTTTGTAAAAGGGTCCATTCTATATCCAAATTTGGAGGATATTTTTATAGTATGCAAGGGGAATGATGCAATTCTCTGGTGAGCTTGACTCTGAGACAATGTGCAAAAATAGGGCCTTACGCCCTCATTATTATCATAAGGAACACCATTTGTAATTGCTTCAACATCCTCATCCTCAACGAATTCTTCCGTGAATCTTTGGATAATGTTTGTCTTTAGATAATACGGATAATTCCTCCAGCCGTGCAGCCCCTCAAAGTATTTTACTACGACTACCGCACGCTCAAAAGGTGGCAAGTCTGCCAGTCGCACCCTGCGCTGGGCAAGGGTTGGCTGACAGAACAGGCAGAATACACAAAGTAAAATGAAAGAATTTATCGTTCGCATCAATTATGTTCTTAGTGGCGAGAAGATGCAGGCTTATCCTTGCCCTCTTCCCGCTCGTTGTTGAAACTAAAGGTCAGCTGCTGAACTTTCCCAAAACTATCTTCCACATACACATCAATCGTCTGGCGGTCAGATGAGAGCGAGGTATAGTACAAGCGAAACACGTCCTTTGTAAGCGGATAGCGGTCGTTAGGCTTGAAGACAGTACCGTTATCATTTCTTAGCAAGCCCTTGCCGTCAGACTGGAAATAACGTATCGTATAGCGAGTGTCGGCAAACTCACCGCCTCGCTTCAGTGTGCAGCGTATCTCAGCCGTCTGACCCCTTACGATGTCCTTCTGAACCGGCATTGTTTCCACCGTAAACGGATAAGACTGCAGAACATCCAAACCCCTATCACAAGCAGATAGGCAAAACACGGCAAGGGTCAGCACACCCATTACCCATATCGTATTCAATATCTTCTTCATCTTTTCTTCTACTTAAAAGTTAAACCTTAGTCCTGCAGAAACAGCCGGACGGAAACGATGCACGTCAGAGCCGAAGAGCAACTGCCCCTGTGCCTTTACAAGAAAGAGAACCCTGTCTGTTAGGAACACTTCCACCGAACCATGCACGGCACCGCCATAGACAAAGCGGGAACGGTCGAGCAGTGTCGCCCCATCGGGCAGCAGCTTTTTGTCCTCATTCAGTTGCTCGTAGCCACCCAAAGCGGATATACCACCATAGAGAAACACGTTCTTACCTCTGTCGGAGAAAACAGGGTGCATATAGCCCACCTGCAAGAGAGCATCCTTGAGTTTTACGTTATAATCTCGGTACGACATATTCTGCTGTTCATACTCAACTCCCACAAAGGTGTAGTTCTCCCTTTTGAGATAATGGGTTAGCGATATACCTACACCGAAATTATCACCTCCAAAAAGTTTCTCTCCCTTGATAAGGGGAACACTCCCCACGACTTCTATTCCCCTTTGCTTGGGTATCAGTCGTTGTGCCTGCGATGGTAGACTGAAAGTCATAGCCACCGCAACGCATACTGTCAAAATTATATTGTTCTTCTTCATTACCATTTCAGTTTGAGGTTATCAATCTTCTTTGCCAATCGCAGGTCCTCTGCCGTTACATGGAAGGTCAGCGTACGACCGCCATTTCTCTCATAGAGCGTCACTTCAAGCTGCTTGTCTTCTGCAAGAGAGAACTGCTCGAGCGCAAACACAGTGTGTTCACTACCCATGCCACATGGAAAAGCCACACTAATTTGACCCACCCTAGCAAGTATTTAGACCCAGTAAGGTTAAAATAATGAGACCCACCTCGCCAAAATAAGAATGACCCTTTGAAACGCTAGTTTTTTAGGGTCATTTTGTAGTTTTGTGTTACTGCCCTGGCCGGCATTAAAAACATAAAACTATTATTTATATGACAAAATTAAAGAATTTATTGCGTTGTTACGCATCTAGTATGGGAATAAGAAGTATTTCTAGTACTTTCCATATATCTCGTAACACCCTCCGCAAGTATGTCCGTAAATTCCAAGAAAGTGGCTTGTCCATGGAGCAAATTCTGTCGCTTTCAGATGATAAGCTAGCGGACTTGTTTTCAGATGGGCATTCTCGTAACCGTCCGCCTTCTGCTCGTAAGTTGGAGTTAGAGGCACTTGTTCCTGATTATGTGAAACAGCTTAGCAAGAAGGGTGTTTCTATCTTATCTCTTCACGCGGAGTATCTCAAAACTCATCCTAATGGTTACCAGTATTCTACTTTCAAACACGCAATCCATGCCTACAGATGTCAAACACAAGCCGTAGGACATGTAGAGCACCTTGCTGGCGATCAGATGTATATTGATTATGCGGGTGATAAACTAGAGATAGTCGAAGAACAGACGGGTGAGGTGCGGAAGGTAGAGGTTTTTGTGGCTACCCTTCCATGCAGTCATTATACCTATTGCGAGGCAATGTGGTCGCAGAAGAAGGAAGACCTTATCGTTGCTTGCGAGAATGCTCTTCATTTCTTTGGTGGTGTACCCAAGGCTGTTGTGCCTGACAACTTAAAATCAGCCGTTATCCGCAGTGATCGTAATGAGCCTGTTATCAATGACGACTTCGCTGCTATGGCTGAATTTTATGATATGGCTGTTTATCCAGCTAGGGTGCGCCGTCCCAAGGACAAGGCACTGGTTGAGAATGCTGTAAAGCTAATGTATCGGTCGGTATATGTAGATATTGAAGGGCAAATTTTCCATAATATAGAATCACTTAATGTTGCTATACGCACATCTTTAGAAGCATTTAACAGCCGTAGATTGAGTGGGCGTAAGGAATCCCGCCAAGAACTATTTGAGGAAATGGAAAAAGATTTTCTTCGTCCTCTTCCTACCGCTCGCTATCAGATGAAGTCTAGAAAGTCTGCTACTGTCATGGCTAATAGCTTCGTTATGCTAAGAAAGCATAGTTATAGTGTTCCAACAGAGTATATCGGCAAACGTATGGAGCTTATTTACGATAATGACAATGTTCAAATCTACTATGGGTTAAAGTTAGTTACCATCCATCAGCGAGATGATACTCCCTATACCTACTCACAGAAAGATGCACATAATCTTCCTGGTCATCATGGTAGCTTTGAAAAGGATTTGGAGGAAATATATCAACGGGCAGGGCAAATAGACAACATCCTTCTGCTTTATCTCAAGGAAGTCGCTACGCAGATGAAATATCCACCAAAAAGCCTTCCGCTCTTGCCGTGGTATCATGTCGCTGGAGAAGAAGTATGGCATGGCTCGTCTAGTAGCAGCTTGTAACTGTGCCTCGGAAGGACGACGCTATGGCTATAATGAGATAAAGGATATACTACAGAAGGGTGATGATGCTTCCTATATATCTATGGATGAAGATAATATGGAGCTATCTCCTGAATATAAATCAAAAAAACTCATAAGAACATACGAGGCAAGGATTATTTTTTTCAAAGCAATTATCCAATAATAACAATAATAGCAAACAATTAAAGTAAACAACTATGGAACTAAATAATAATAAGACAGCACCTATTGTGCAAGAAATGGATAAGAATCAGTTATCTCTTGATTTAATGCATAGAATGAAGCTTACGGGTATGGTAACTGCCTTTGAAGAAAGTCTAACAACTACAATTGCAGATACTATGACACCAGATGCCTTTTTATCATGGCTCTTATCTCGCGAGTGGGACTATCGTTCTGCAGCAGCCATTGAAAGGCTCATAAAATCAGCAGGATTTAGATATAAAAGCCTATCCTGAGCAAATAGATTATAATATCAATCGCAACCTTAGCCAAAACAAAATGGAGAGAATACTCTCACTTGATTTTATCAAGCAAGGACGCAATATATTTATTACTGGTTCATCAGGGACTGGTAAAAGTTTTATCGCTACAGCTATAGGCTATCATGCTTGTAAAAATGGTATTAGAACGATGTATGCTAATATGTCAAAATTACTAGGGATACTTAAAGTCGCCAAGAATAAAGGAACGTTAGAAACAGAGCTAAAGAAGATAGAGCGATGTCGCTTGTTAATCCTCGATGATGCCTTCCTTGTACCTGTAGATGCAAAAGAGCGTCCTATATTACTTGATATTATAGAAGATAGGCATGAAAGGAAGTCGATTATCATATCTTCTCAACTTCCTGTAGACAACTGGTATGATGCAATAGGCGACCCTACCGTGGCAGATGCTGTACTATATAGAATTGTACATACCTCATATCAAATAGAACTAACTGGAGAGAGTCTTAGAAAGATAAAAGCAAAGAATATTACCAAGTAATAGCGAAATAAAATGACCCACCTGGCCAGGGCATTTAGTGGGTCAATAATAAATCGTTTTACTGGGTCTAAAATACTTGCTAGGGTGGGTCAAATTAGTGTGGCTTTTCCAACAGTTGCTTATTCAGCCGATACTTAAAGCTGATGATGAAGTAGCTGCCAATTTGTGAGGTACGGCTTTCCGTCAATCCTGTCGCCGTAACATTGCGATAATAGTTTTTCTTGTCGCTGAGAATATCTGACCAATAGAGCGAAAGTTCGGCTTGCTTCTTTTTGAGGAATCGCCAAGATGCCCCCAAGTTCCAACCACTTGATCGTCTTCGCCTTTTTTGATGTTGGTGCCGTTACGGAAAGAGTATGCAGCATCGCTCTTGACCAGGAAACCAAGAGGAAGCTCTGCATAGGTATTCAGCGAAAAGTTGTAACTTCGGGTATAGTTGGACGTACTACGAAGCTGGTTGGTGGCATGGCGGTAACGCCAATCGCCCTGCAAGTCGAAGCCACCCCATTTCGGCTGATAACCCAAGCGAAGGTTGGCATTATACGACGTATTGTGGGTGACGCTGCGGTCTGGCTCCTCGCTCTTTCCCTCATTCACAAGAGCTACACTTTGGGCAAAGCTGGCTCCTGTGCGAGCAGAGAGATTGAACCGCTTCTTCCATCGCTTCTGATAATGAAGACTGGCACGCATATTCCAGTTGCCATTCACATTCACAGGATAAGTCTCCGTGCCACCAGTGGCAAGGTTGTAAAAGACGGCTTGCGTCTGACTGTTATAGGTGTTGCTGAAATTAACATCGCCCGAAAGACCGAGGCGAGTGTTCCTTCCCATCAACCGAAAGTTCTGGCTATAAGCCGCTTTGAGCGAAGGATTGCCATGAGTAACGTGCAATGGGTCGCTATTGTCGGTCAGCGAAACCAAACTGCCAAGGTCAGGCTGTCGGCTGCTGCCATCATAATTCAGTTCGAAGCGAGTCTTGCCTTGATGCCATGACACATTCAACTGTGGGTTCCAATTCACGCTCGTCCTCACTGTATCGGCATAGAGCAGCCCAGTCTTCTGGTCAAGACTTCTCCGCTCTGGATGCATCTGCACACCCGTATTCACCTGCCATCGCTTGCCATTATAATTGAAATAAAGGCTGAGTTCGTGGGAATAAGTCCGACTCTGGGTATAGTTGCTCAAACTGTCTTGATATACTTCGCTCTCGTAAGTACTCCTGTCGCTCACCTGTCGGTTGGCAGAATAGCGATAACCGAGTTGCAGGCGCAAGTTCTCAGCCAAGGGTTGCGTCAAGTTGATGCCTACGGAATAGGCACGATTGGTGGAGGGGGAGTGCTGGTATTGGTTGCGATAAAGCACGAAATCGCCACCCAGACTGCTCTCCAACTGATAGTAAGTGGTCTCGGAAAGGGAATGTGACTCGTTGGTACTCTTGCTGTCGGAGTAACTACCCGTGAGGCTGATGCTCGTACCCTTGTCGTTGAACACTCGGGTGATGTCGGCATTGACGGAGAACGAATGGCTGTCGCTCTTCGAATCCGAGTTTCTCGTGATGCTGTTGATACGCTCATCGCCTTCTGAAGAGGTGGATTGCTGGCTGTCGCTGGTGTTGTCGCTCTTCGACTTGCTGAAGTTTCCACCTATATTAAAGTAGGTCTTGTCATCCAAGCTCCACCTCATGCCCAACGAACCATTGCCCATCGTGTTGCGATTGGTGCTGGTGGATGCCGAGTTCTGGTAACGGTTGCCTGTGGTGAGATATTGCTCACTATACAGGGTCTTTCTCGTTGCCACTGGCATAATGTTTGTACATCATGTTGCCATAGAGGGTGAATCGCTTGGAGAACTTCTTGACAAAGTTCATCGCCACGTTGTCCTGTCGGTTGTCGGGATAGCGAGAAGTTTTATATCGGTTGCCACTTCGAGCTATCACGGAGATGTTGTCGCCTTTCTGACGGAACAAGTTGGAAATCAACTCTGTCTCCTTCTTGTCGTTGTTGCCTATGCCGATGCCTGCTGAAGTAATCAGCGTGCCGTTGAACTCTCGCTTGGTCTGCAAGTCGAGCACATAGTTCTCGCCTCCTTTGCGCACCTTGGTAATCTTCTCCAATTCGCTTCGCTTGTCATACACTTTGATTTTGCTCACCAACTTGGCAGGCAAGTTTTCGAGGGCGAGGGTGCTGTTGCCGCCAAAGAAACTCTCGCCATTGACATTGATTTCATGGATGGGAAGACCGTTGTAGGTCATCGTCTTGTTCTGCTTTTCGTATTCCAATCCAGGCACTCGCTTCAAGAGTTCTTCGAGGTATGCTCCTTCGGGAGTATAGAAAGCATTGGCATTGATAACCGTGGTATCGCCCTTTATCTCCACCTCCTTCATGGCAGCAGTAACCACCACTTCGCCGAGGTTGAGCGTCCCAACATCTTATGGCTACAATCAGCGGCAACGACAAAGAGTTGAGCAAAATCCTTGTAATGGATGAAGCATTGGAAAAATGGAATGAAGCATATGGACAGACTACATAACTTCTATTAGTCATGTGTTAAAAGTCAATGAATATGGGGGACGACAAGCAAAGGTGAATGAGAAAAGACAATGTTTTAAGGGGTGGGAAACTTTAGATAATAAATTCAAAGTTTATAGTCCAATTTATTCCCATCCACTTTGTTTTCTACGAGAAAATTGCTATCTTTGCAGCATTAATAGAAGGTTCTTTGAGACATTGCAGAATAAAGAATTGGAAAGAAACTCGCTCGTTTCTTATTCGTTCACCCTTTGACATATATCCTTCTCAAACTTCTAAAAATCAGGTTTTTACTATTCGTGAAATGATTTTACGCGGAGATTTGCGATTTTCGTACAGCCAAGGACATCGGTATCGACCGTCCAGAGAAGAACGAGATACTACACAACATACCGCCCACGCCCGAGCAGGAGGTTTTTATCGGTAAGCTGATGGAGTTTGCCAAGAGTGGCGATGCCACAATCTTGGGACGTGCACCTCTGAGTGAGAGCGAGGAAAGAGCAAAGATGCTTATTGCAACTGATTATGCCCGCAAGATGAGCCTTGATTTACGCATGATAGATGAAAATGCTTACTCAGATCATATCGACAACAAGGCAAGTCACTGTGCCAAGATACTCAATGACTATTATCAGAAGTACGATGCACAGAAAGGAACGCAGTTTGTTTTCTCAGACTTGGGTACTTACAAGCCCGGTGGAGACTTCAATGTCTATTCGGAAATCAAGCGTAAGCTGGTAGAAGACTATCATATCCCGTCCTACGAAATACGCTTCATTCAGGAGTGCAAGAACGAGAAAGCTAAGAAGGCGATGGTAGATGCGATGAACCGTGGAGATATCCGTATTATTTTCGGCTCTACTTCTATGTTGGGTACTGGTGTGAATGCCCAGCAACGTGCCGTGGCGGTCCATCATTTGGACACGCCCTGGCGACCTTCAGACTTGGAGCAACGCAACGGACGAGCCGTGCGCAAGGGAAATCTTATCGCCAAAGAGTTTGCGGACAACAAGGTCGATGTGATTATCTACGCTGTGGAACGTTCCTTGGATAGCTACAAGTTTAACCTGCTGCACAACAAGCAGCTGTTCATCAATCAGCTGAAGACGAATACGCTTGGTAGTCGCACCATCGATGAGGGTTCAATGGATGAGGACAGCGGCATGAACTTCTCCGAATACGTAGCGGTGCTTTCTGGCAATACCGACCTTTTGGAAAAAGCAAGGCTTGACAAGAAAATCACCACCTTGGAATCAGAGCGCAAGAACTTCCTCCGTGAGCGTGATGCCGCAACGGGCAAGTTGGCAGAGATTGAGAGTTCTGTATCCTTCCATACGGATAAAATCAAGGAGGCACAGTCTGACTTAGCTCTCTTTGAGAAGCGTGTAGAACGTGATACCGATGGACAGCCCATCAATAAACTGACAATCAAGGGTGTGGGAGACAACACCGACATCAAAGTCATCGCTGCACGTTTACAAGAAATAGACGAGAAGGCACGCACCAAGGGCGAGTACAACAAAATTGGCGAAATCTATGGTTTTTCCATCATGGTCAAGACGGAGAGTACTTCCAAGGATTTGTTTGACTGTTCGGTGAACCGCTTTTTGTGAAAGGGCAGGAGTCTATCTACTACACTTACAATAATGGAAAGTTAGCATCAGACCCGAAACTTGCGTGTCAGAACTTCATTAATGCCTTGGAGCGTATTCCAAAGGTGGTAGAATCGCATGAGAAGGAAATGGCAAAGGTTGTAGCCAATAAAGACGTTTACATCAACATTGCCAACAGTTCTTGGAAGAAAGAGGACGAGCTTCGCTCACTTAAAAGTGAAGCTGCTGAATTGGACAGAAAGATTGCGCTTACCCTTGCTCCACCAGAGGGGGAAAAAGAGGAAACAGAAGAAATGAAGCAAGGAGAGGGTTTATCCGACCATTATTATTCTGGAGGAGTAAAGAACGAAAGCTATCTTGTCCAAGACAGAGAAGATAATAGCCGTTTACAGAGTTTTAGACCCAAATGGAGGCACTAAACACATGCCGAGGGGCTAAATAAAAGTCAGATATCCGTATTGAATGTCTGACTTTTATCATTATACCTGCAAATAACCTTTTAGCTTATCTATTCCCTCTTTGTGCTTATCGGGAGTCTGCTTCTTGAGTTTACCTATATTCAGTAATTTCCATTGTACAGATGGATATTGGCTTAAATCACCTGCGCAACATTTCTCCCACTGTGGTGTTCCCTCCTCAAAGGAAACGAGGAAATCCTTGTCTGTATTTGTAAGGCTGTCATTTGCCTTTTTTTAATAATGGATTTACGAGCCTGCTCATAGTCTGTATAGGTAAATGGAATATCTGACATTCCCTTGAATTGGTTTTCAAGTGCCTCCTCTTGGTTTATGTTATTAGGAGACAAGGATTCCACGATAGGCTTGTCGCTTCCCAATAAGCATAAGATGGCCCGTCTTTTACATCTTCAAGTGTTTGGTCTTTCATGTATTTGCAGTCAAACATGTCACGTGGGTGCTGGCGGCTGAGGGCAGCTGTAATCTTCCCCCATAAAGTTGAGAATAAGGAACTATACGTGCCTTACAGCTGGCTTGAAACTCTTCCTTCGCTTTCGGACAGAGTTCCATAATTTCAACCTCTCAAGTATGCCCCGTTTTGTACCATTTACCTCTATTTTTCACCGTAGCGCCATCATGTGCACAGCAATTTCCATACTTCGGATTTATGTTCCACATGTATTCCGGGAATGGCACGTTCTATACTTGTTTTTCAGTTTTTCCGAGATGTTGATTTATCTTTTCCAAACTCGCCGTGCGTGGCTCTATCGGAATATAGGTAAGGTCAATATCAACCGAGTAACGCGGCATATTCTGGTGGAACAGGTTAATAGCCGTACCTCCATGAACAGCAAAGTCCGTTATCTTGTAAACCAAAGGCATAATGCGTAGTAACAATGCCACCTGTTTTTTTATATTGTTGATCATTCATAATCGTTTAATTCTTTTTGGTACAATCATCTTATATTTGCTGATATATATACCAGATTTGACGAGTTGAAGTTTATGTGTCCCTCAAATCTATTTTTTTGTAAGGTCTAAATCTTCATACCAATAATGCCCCGCTTTCTCAGCCATATATAGAAACAGCCTCTTCATTTTGTAATGTTTTGTGGATTCCAATAACGATTGGACGACATTCGGACGCAGAGTAGTCAACTGTTCCATTATATAAAATAAATCCATATAGTTATATTGGCGTGGTGTTAACAGCAGACATTCCATAAAGGCCTGCTCAGGGGAGGATATAAGCAGCCTCCAGTCCAAGTATGTTAAAGTTGTTATTTGTGCATTGATAAACACCTCTGTCTTGAAAAACTTAAATTCACGGTCGAAAAATGTCATGCTTCATCCATTGTGGCATTTTTATCACTTGCCGTTGATACCATTAACAGGGGTTTGCCCATAGGAACATAATGGTTAAAAGCCCCAAAGCTCCAAAAGCAGAATGCGCTGCAACACGAAAACTCTTTCCTACTTGTTCGTTAAAGGACTGCAAAGCACCAAAAAGCGGACAGTGTGTCGCCTGTGCGGTACATGACTCCCTTACATAGAGAGGATAACCAACCGGAAGAACGATATCTGCTCAACAACTGCCTGGAATAGCCATGCTCTACGAGCCATGTCGCAAACAGCAATCCGTTCTTTTGCCCGGATTGAAGCATTTGGTTTATTTTTCCTTTTAGTACACTCATAGTTTACTTGCTGTAATTAAAACCAACCGCAAAGGTACAAAAGACTTTACTAATTACAGTCGATTGGTTGAATTATTTTCCCGAAAGTAAACTAATAGTTGACTTGCAGGATAATATTTCAACCATAGTGAGGAAAAAGAGGATGAAATAAAACATGAACATTTCCAACATACTTGTATAGAACTAACTTCTACCAACCTTCTCGCTTCCGTACCATTTCATCTATCTCTTCCCGAAGGAAAAGTAACCTGCCATTGGCTTTGAGATAGGGAATTTTTCCTGCCCACACCCAATTATAGATGGTCTTTTGTTCTACTTTGAGTATCTTGGATACATCTATGATATCCAGATATTCCGGTTTCAGGGGAGGATGGACGGTTGTGTCAACAGATTGATCCTGCAGGACAAGCAGGCGGTCGAGTTTATCCTCGACGCTTATCAGCTTGTCAAACAGGCGTTTTTGCCAAGTGTCTTCGGTTTTATAATCTATGTACGGCATAGTTCTCCTTTTTGATAGTTACCATTGGTATCTTGTGCCAAGATACGTTGTTCTTTCATATAGGCGATGTATTTCTTTGCAGTTCTGTCCTTGATTTCCATTTCGCGCATCAGAACCTCACAAAGTTCTTGGTAAGTGAGCTTGAAAGAATTTCGGAAGGCTTCTTTGACAACGGCAATGAGTTCATCAGTCTTGCGCTTTTCCTTGTCCTCTTTAGATTTCTCGCCACGATAGACGTGCATGTCCTCAGCCTTATCCCAGCCGAAAAGCATCATCGGTACGTCCAACGGACTTCCGTCACGGACTTTCAATGCTTTTACGACCGAGTATTCGGGATTATCATCTTTCTCTATGGAAAGAATTCCCGCTGCTTTGCGCTGCAATCCTGAGCCGATATGCCCACGGAGTTTAATACCATTCGGTACGAAGTGTAGCACGCATATGATACAGGTATTATAAATCCCCGCCAAGCGATAAAGCTCGTCCACAATGGCAATACTTTCCGTTTCATCGTTGGCAGAACGTATTAAGTCGGCTATTCCGTCAATCACCACAAGGTGGATGCCTCCATGCCTGTGATGGAACAAGTCCATACTCTCACGGATAAGGTTCAGTCTGTCCTTACGAGACAGAGAGGCAAGGTACAGAGAATGGCAAAACTCCGGTACTGCCGTCAAAGAAGCCCTACGCAGTGTCTTACCCAAGTTCTTGTGCAACTGTGCCTCGGACTGTTCCGTGTCATAGTGTAGGACCGCCAAGCCTTTGGGATTGGGGGTAATCTCTAATCCCAAGGTCTTCTCTATCGGCAATCGTTTTTCTCCCAACGCTCCGGCAAGGATGGCACCCACATAGTTGCTCTTGCCTGTCCCCTCACCTCCAGTAATGCAGAACAGGTTATCCTGTGTGCCGAGTGGCACACCGTTTACTGCTACTACTGATTTGGAAATGTCCGGTGGATTCTCATAATCAATCTCACAGGAACGTAACATCATCATGGTTTGGCTATATAGATCTGAGAACATCTTGGCAAGCAGCTCTTTCAGTTCCTTTGCCCCGTTGCCTAAGGCAAAGAAATCAGAAATGTCTTTTTCAGACTTCGTACCACTTAGCGGAAGTGAAAGGTTCAAGACCTTGTATTCCACCAGATGTTCAGACTGTTTATGTGCCTCCCGTACACCTGTTTCATCCGCATCATATAAGAGTATTATATGCCTAAAACGAAGCTGAAGGCTCTCAATGATACTTGTCGGTATCTGTGCGGTTTCACTGTTGAAACAAATTGCATTGAAGCCGTGTGCATACAATGAGAGTACATCTTTTTCTCCACCTGTAATGAAAAGCATATCTCCTTTGGCAGGAATCTGCTCCATTCCAAAGCAATAAGTGGCAGGCATCCGTCCACCATAAAGAAAGCGGATTTTTGGACTGTGAGGTCGGTATATCTTTACATAGCCATTTCCGATATAGGCAAACATAGGTTCCGTAGGTGATCCATAAAGTTCAAACTTCCTGTCTTCAGCAGATACACTTTCATAGCGCTTAAGACTCCGTACACAAAAGCGACGGAGTGTATCCTCATGGATGCCGTAATGCGCCCAATAGTTCAGCAGACCATCGTCAAATGGCTGTATCTCAAAACTATATGGACGTTCTTCCGTACACTTGGTTATATCAGCCTTAGGAGTGGGAACAATAGTTTCTTTATATGCTGACGTGATATGGCTGCTATGCTTTTCACCATTACATAAAGAATACAATCCAAGTTCTTGTACAATCGTTTCTAATACTTCGGGAAAACTTGTTTTCAGGTTCAAATTACGGAGGGTTGCCACAAACCAGAAGCAATCCCCAGAATAGGTAGTATCTCCATGATCATAGAATTTGTAAGAAGAAGTTTTCCTGTCATAGTAGATATGGCAGGAAGCCCGCCTGTCGTCATAGAAAGGACTTCGGAAGTTGCGATGAAGGTTTACCTCAAAGCCAAGGAAATGTGAAAACACATTCAAACCTCCTTGTGTAAGTAAAAGAATCTGTTCCTTTTCTATCATAATTATCGGTTTTTAGGGTTAAGACATAAACTCATGATGAGATTGTCCTTGAAACGGTTGAGCCGCCCAAGAACCTCATCGTTTCTCATACCTGATACGCGGAGTCGGTTACATTTCGTGGCTATCACGATAGACTTGAAGAAGTAGCGCACATCGCCACCCTCCGTGTAGCGATACCGTACCAACTGTTTCTTGCGCCAGCGATAAAGGGTGGACTCTGAAATATTCAGAGTCCCGATAAGGTCTTTCGTGGTCATCTCCAGCTCGTCGTCAATGTCTTGAATAAGACGGGAGGTGCGCTCAACATACTGCTCAATACGATTGAGCTTGTCTATCAGTTCTTGATAGGCTTGGCTTTCTACTGCGATTATTTCCATCTTTTCAACTTGGTGCTTTTAATTGTTATATCCATCCCAGAATTCGCAAGGTATTGCATAAGAGAGTTGTAGGCTTCTTTTGTATACACCTCAACGTGTACTTCTGCAATAGGTCTGGGAAGATCTTGTCCATTGCTTGCGAGATATGCAAACATCTCGTAAACATTTATCTCCAAAACAGTCGCATAGTTTACTATTTGGAGAAAATCCATTGTAATCTGACCAGACTCCCATCGGGATATTGTGCTTTCATCAACTCCCAATCTCTCAGCTATACACGCCTGTTTTAGATGTTTGTTCAATCTCTCATTTCGAAGAAATTCCAGTAACTCTTTCATAAACATAAAGTTATAGAAACATCTTGGCACGAGCAACCCGTCACACGCAAGTTTATGTACCCTCTGCAAGTCGTCATGCACCAGATGCATTTTTTTGTTTGGTGGCGGATGCAAAGGGTTTCTATATCACTCATAAGATAAATATAGTAAACTTATATAGAAATAAATAATAACATAATTCACCTTTTATTAGTGATAAAGCTATAAAAGGTCAACCGATATCAGACAATCATACACAAGTTCTCCAGTGCAAGGTGCAAGACCCTTTATATATAAGGGCTTGCACCTTGCACTGGAATGTGTGTAGCAGTAAAATCTCTAAATATTTATGGTACAAAGATTTGGAGGTCAGTACAATTTTATATACCTTTGTACCCAAGAAAAGAGAGCGGTTGAGCTTTCAATAGGTAGTCAGAATGGTAGTCATTAAGCGGTCAGAATACTGCTACAAAAATGCTACACTGATGATTTGTCAAAACATATAGAAAGTTTATATACAACGAGATACGAGAGTTTGGTTCACAAACCTCTCTCTCCGCAAACAAGGGTGTAAATCAATGAGTTACGTGATTTACACCCTTTATTGCGCCCAAAATTTTTGATACTATGAATATCAACCTCATAACTTATCGGGGTATGACGTACAAATAAATATTAATGCTTAGTGTTTGGAATATTTTGTATGATTAGCTCGCTCTTGTCAAACGGATAAGCTTTTCTTATAGTTACCCTTCACTTAGTGTACAATATTTCTTGTGAACTCTTTAGTAAGAATGGCATACTCTTTCCTATATCTTTCAAATCGCTCAATATCTTTGGGTGAAATATGTGGTAAACGCCGAACATCCATGTTGTGAGTTAAATCGTTTATTTTAACGGCTTTTGCTAACGGATCTCTACTTATGCACTTGATATATTCTTCTCTGCTTTTGGTTGTATGGTGATTGAGTAGAAGTAATGCTTTAGAAATTTTATCTCTTTCTGGAGCAAGCAAGGTGTCTTTTGATTCTTCTTCAAGCATCATTAGAATGGAGTCAATACTATTAACCTGAACTCGGGATAAGAAATGTCTGCAAAAAGTTGGTAATCTCATTATATTTTTGTAACTTTATGGTTGAAAATCAAACAATTACAATAAACATAACAATGATTACCAAGGACAAAATTACTGAAATTTTCTGTATTGCGGATGATTTCTGCAAGGAATTTGAGTTAGAAACTGATAAAATAGGTCTCTCTGAAAAGAGTAAAGGGTGTCATCGCCAGTGCCGTATGAGTATATCTGAAATCATGACGATTTTAATTTGCTTCCACTTTGATTCCTATCGTAATCTCTGTCACTATTATACCTTTTTCGTAAAAGAGCATTTAGCAGATTTATTTCCAAATCAATTGTCTTATAATCGTTTTCTTGAATTAGAAGCACGAGTCTCTGTAGAGATGATGATGTTCCTACAGATATGTTGTTTTGGGAGGTGTACTGGTATTAGTTTCATTGACTCAACTTGTATTCCAGTTTGTCATAATAAACGTATTTATCGCAATAAGGTTTTTAGAAATTATGCAACAAGAGGCAAGAGTACAATGGGATGGTATTTTGGATTCAAACTACATCTTATCTGTAATGAAAGAGGTGAGATCCTAAACTTTATGCTTACTAAAGCAAATGTTGATGACCGAGACGAAAATGTATTTAACAGATTGACAGACAATGTATTTGGTAAATTATTTGCAGACAAAGGGTACATATCTCAAGGATTATTTGAGAGATTGTTCAATGATGGAATAAATTTAGTTACTGGCATTAGGAGTAACATGAAAAATAAACTAATGCCACTTTATGATAGAATTCTTTTAAGGAAAAGATCTGTAATAGAGACTATCAATGATGAGCTAAAGAATGTAGCTCAATTAGTGCATTCAAGGCATAGAAGCATATTAAATTTCGCAATGAATGTTCTATCTGCTATTGCAGCCTACAGCTTCTTTGAGAAGAAGCCAGCAGTGAATATAGACTTTGCTATAGAGCAACATTCAGGGCAGCTTACATTATTCTAAAGTAATCTGTTTCATTATTATCTTTAGGCCCAATCAAAAGTTTGAGCCTAAAGAGGCGTTGTACTAAACCAAACGGAAGAGTGGTATGATACTTAACCCGAGTTCAGGTTAATACAATATTCATCCCAAAAGATAACTTGCTGCTATATGCTCCTGTGATTGGCAACGTCGTTGAGCTTAAAGGCTACCTTTATGAGGACGAGGTTCCAGACAGTGTCTTTAAGAAAGGCAGAATTACTTACTCATTAGAGAAGAGTATTTTTTATGTCAACCAGTTCATCTTCCACGACAGCAAGGCAGCACTCACTTGGCTTATGAATAATGACAGGGATTTCCTTCATGAGTTATTCCTGAAATACGGCTATGACAAGTCTGATATTATTAACAAGATGATGATAGATGAAGTGAAAGAGGAAGGAGAACTCCCTATAGGGAAAGATTACAAGCAACTCTTTGTTTCAAAAGCTGCGGATGGGCGACTTCTCATTCATCAAGGACTGCTGCAGTATATGTTGAAACATGCTGACAGAAAGAATCTGTATTACTGTATGTTGGATCAATATTTATCATATCTGTTAGATTTAGAAAATGAACCAGAGGTTGATGGTCTCACGAAGAAAGAAAAATATAAAGCCGGTGCATACATCGGATATTATTATGGTCTGATGTATGAGAAATGTATAGGGACACCTTGTGATATTCAAGCTTTTGGATATAGACTGTACTATCAGAAAGACTTTATTTCATACATCAAGAAGAATAATTACTTCCACCTAAAGGACTTCGATAAGATAATACAAATTCAATATGACCGGTATCAGGAAGGAGTTGAGATAGAAAGTCATCGTATGTATGGTGAGTAGCATAATATTATGCTATCTTTTGACGTTATGAAGACATCGTATATGTATCAACATTCTATATTGCCGGAAGGGGGGCATTGAATGTTCAGAATCGTAGCTAATTCATCCTGTAAACAGCTGTTCATAGCATAGATAAATGTCAAGATATGAAAAGGAAGGTAGTACTGATACTAATTGCCTTGTTGTTTTTCATAGTGCACTCTGAAGCACAGAGAAAGACAGGGCGTCCTTTGCCAAAGATGCATAAAGGAGCTACAGGCTCCTTGGTGCAGCCTGTCAGCGACAAGACAGCGGCAGAATGGAATGCTATCCATCGCACGTATGCCGCAAAGAATTACCAACTGAAAGACAGTTGGGAACTTGTGTCCTACCATGATTATTCCGTCACGGGAAACGAGAATGGCTTGGAGGAACTTCAGAACATGAAGATACGGATAATTGGCGACTCTATCCTTTATCTGAATGGAAAGAAAATCAAGGTTAGCCGTTCTGACAGCGATTCGTCTATGTACGAACGGGATGCACCTTACTACGCCTATATGAAGGACTACTTTGCTCTTCGTGGCATCAATGTATCCAAGTCGGTTCCTGTTCTGATTGTAGAGTCTTCAGCAAACGAGATATACAGCGATATGCTGGAGTATATTTACACTGGTGACTACCTTGTGCTGTATCATAATAACATTGCTGGTGTTTTCAAACACGTAAGAAGATCCGGGCAGGGACTGCCTTCCCTTGATGCAAAGCTGGAATACACGCAAGCTGACATGTATAAGGATGTAAAAAAGGAGATGAGCAGCAAGCGTGCCCACGAATATAATATTCGTCCCTATAAAGGAGAGCTGAAATCATATTGGGGGGATAGAGTATCCCTGGCAAACAGCAGTGGAGGCTTCTATTTCGTGAAACTACCTAACTATAAGTCCTTCCCCATCTTTGTTGCCTATAACATCAACGATGACGATGAGTTCATTATATATACCTACAAGAATGGAATGATAGACGAAGAGAACAGTATCAACCTAGCTGCCTTCAGCTCATATAGCGACTTAAAGGAAGACTTCGCTATCTTTACGGATGGTACAATCTATGTGCGAACTGTAGAGGGTAAGAAAACCTCCATAGATGTTTATCGTATCAATGATGATGGTGACTTCTATAGATTGGAGTAAAACGGAGGATTGTATAAAGACGACCTTATGTATCTTCGGAGTAACTTAAACCCAAATCTCTAATATTGGCTTTTAACAAAAAGATTGATTAAATTTGCACTTGGTACTTGAATCTACCAACACAGACAATAGTCTGAAAAATCATGACATAATTTCGGAAAAAGACCTAAAATAAAGTGGGAAAAAGATAGAAAAAAGAGAGCCTGCAACCAACAGGAAATCAACCCGTTATGGAGTCGTAAAAGGAAAGGTGCTTAATTGGACTCTAAAAGGGCGTTAATAAGACCTCAAAAGGGCATCTATTGCAAGTCAATTGGGCGTCTTTTCAAAGCCAGAAGACCATGTATTGGTTTTGAATTGTATGAAAATAGTTTACAAATGTTGAGTGATATGGGAATAAGTTGTTTGTAGAAGACGGAAGGACATGGTAAATATTGCCTTTTCTGCATTCTTATCTTGTGCTTTATCCCTTTATGTGAGACCGTCCGATTTTGGACAGTCATACCTTACAAGTGTATAAGCCTTTGTTCTTTTTCCAATCTACGTATTTAACGGGAGAGCCACAATGAGAACTATTTTTATATTATACTCTCTTTATAAATGTGTTCTCTACATTCTTATTCAGTAAAGGTTCCAGATGAAAAAAGAGAGGCTTGGTATTGTTTCCAGCCTCTCTTTTACTTACATTATTGTGGGAACCTATTCAAATGCCTGTACCTGCATGCCTACATGACGTTCATAGTAATTACGTACATAGACATTATTTAATCGCGTATCTATCCCAAAGCGAAGACAGTTGGCTGATATGACTTTACCATAAGGTGCACTTCTGGGACCATCGTTAACTGGATTTGGTGTACTTGCCCAGTAATAGCCTTTTTCTCCTAAACCGGTTAATTTCCCATCACTATATTGTCCAAGTGCTGGAAGATAGAAATAATCACTTCTTACTGATAATTCTGGTTTGCCAGAGATTGCTACAGTAAATTTAATATCTTTACCTGAAATCCACGTATTTGTACCTGAATAGTTTTCCTCAGAACTAAATTGTGAAATTTGCTCTGTTTCTTTAGCCAGATGCCTCCTACATAAAGATGGTTTGCAAATACCCATAAAGTTTTGTTATCCAACTGTGGAGATCCTGCCCCAATATACCATGTAAGTGCTTCGAAGGTCGGCTCATCCTTGCATGAGTTTATAGCCTTTGTCTGGACCTTATCCGTGAATGCAGTATTGTACCATCTTGTGTCCGCTGATGATGTTGCATAGTTTGTATTTACAGCGTTATTGAGTAAAGGCTGACTGCTCTCATACCCATTCCAATAATTGCTCTTTGCATCCCACATGTAATAATTGGTCTTGCGAGAAGTATATGTCGCCATGCCAAGGTCAGTCTTGATTACCTGATTCTTTCCAGCAGTACAATTTATATCACTATATGTATATGAAATAGTGCTATTTGTACCAGTTACGGAATCATATAGAGTATAAGTAACCTTAAAGGTTGAGTAAGTTCCTGGAGCTACAACCATTATGGCTGCATTCTTAGATGCTGTAGCGGTAGTAGGAATAGGGAAACCAGTTTTTGAACTTGTTCCGTTCAAAGTCAAGGTTACGCTGTCAGAAGAACTATTTGCAGCTCCTAAACCGCTGTCGCTAAAATTGAACGTTCCAGCAAGCTTTTTACCATTAGCCGCTTCAACTTTGATTTTTGTTACTACAGCAGAAGCATCCAACGGCTCTTTTGAGTAGTATGGCATAAATGTTATGTACGAAGCCTTATGACTGAGAGTAAACTTATAGGATCCATCTGTTTGGCGTGTTGCAGTACCGACACCGCAGTCTCCAACAGTTCCTAACTGAGTTGCATTGTTGGCTTCGTCCTGATTCTGACTTGTTGCTATTGTAACAGTGTTACCTGAAGTGCTTGCGTTCCCTGTGTATCTAACAGGATAGCTCGCTGCCGTATAAGTTCCATCGAAATAGAACTTTGCAGAAGTTGTTGTTGATGTAATATTGTTGGAACTACTTGCTGTTAGTGTAGGAGATGTTGTAGAGCCACTTTTTACCCAAATATTGTCGTTTGGAGTCCAGTAGAAATCTACCCCCTGAATTATAAACGCCTGAGGTACGTGTCTTAGCCTCCGAAGTAATAGAGAAAGAAGTCTTACCTGTTAAATCCTTATCCTTAGCACTATTGCTATAATCCGCGTCACTTACATTGTCATTAGAACAAGCCGTCAGCCCCATAAGCAAGCATGTAGCAAACAAACTTGTGAACTTGTTAATCTTCATAATTCTTATTGATAATTATTTTGGGTTAATCTGGTTCAACATCAAACCTGTTAGTGTTGTCATCATCTGCCTTTTTGTGATCAGACTCAAAGGGTGAGTTTGTCCCCATGATTGGTTCTGCCGATACAGGAATAACTGAAAGCTCGGGGCAACAGTATTCCTTTTTTACATAATTTTTTCTTTGCATATCTGTTTTTTTATATGATTATATCCTCTCTAATCTACATGCGGCATCTCTGTAAATCACATTATTTATTGATAGATGTCATCGAATTAGTAGGGCAAAAAGTATTTATACTTTTTTTAGATAAACAAGTTTACCCCCGATTTAGATAATAAAAGTTATATTTATAAAATATTAACTTAGACTTCTTATCTTTTGCTACATTTTTGGTTCTTCCGGAATTTGGAGTGATAAATACATAAAATACGAAAAGAAACCGCTGCAAATATTGTATATTTGAATATGCACCAACAAATGTACAAATATGAAGAGCAGTTTCCTATATCATGCTTGGGGTCTTTATACCCACGAGTGCACTTGTGTAGAGTACAAAGGTACTTGAGTTCGGGATAAGTTTAGCATGAAAAAAGTTCCAACTGCCTTGTTTTTTCCACATACACCGGCAGTGCCTCTGGCTTGTTATCAAAGAAGCAGTATGCTGTAAGGGCAGAACACAAGTTCATGATAAAGTTGTGTATCGAGCGGTGTCTTGAGTGAACAAGGTTGGCCTTGTTCTTAAGCAGTTCGTTAATGCACTCGATGATGTATCTTTTCCTCAGCATGATCTTGTCCCACATAGGCATCAGTTTGTTCTTCATCTTAGCCTTGAGCCCATGAACGAGTTGGATACCTTGACCGAACAGGCTCTCAAAGAGTTCCTGCTTGATATATCCTCTATCAGCGAAGACCTTCCCAAACAAGACCTTTGCAAACACCGTCCATACCCTGCTATCCCTGTCATCCACATTTGCTCCTGTAAGACAGAACGTTATCACTTCACCAGAATCATTGCATAGCAGGTGCAGCTTAAATCCATGGCACCAGCCCATGGTGCCCTTTCCGTCCTTGGCAAGGCCGGCAAAGACTTTGTTGTAATATCGTCGTACATTGTGACATACGGGTATCATTGTGCTATCAACGAACGTTATACCCGTACACTTGCCGAAGGCATAGAGCTTCATGAACAGCATCATCTTAAAGAACACTCTTGGCATGAGTTCAATGAAGCGGTTATAGGAACCGCATCGGGAAAATCCTGACTCATCACCCCTTTGACCCAATTCAAATAATACTCCTTGAAATTGCGATATGCGCCGAAATGATAGCATACCAAAATGGTCATAATCTCACTTTCTGAGAGCCTGCCCTTGCGGTTTCGGTAGCGTTTGCCGTCACTGTTATGAGACGGTAGACGCAGGTTTTTCGCAAATTCGGCACTCAAATTCTTATTAAACTCGTCGATTATACAGAAAATTTCAGTAACTTTGTTCTTGGTAATCATCGTTCAAAAAATTTGTAATCTATTGATTATCACCTATAAAGATACGAATTTTTGACGAGATTACTAACTTTTACAAGCCTTTTCTTATCCCGAACTCGCGTAAAGGTAATAGAATTATCTTGCATGTGCAAGCAAAAGAACGAATAAGATGTTGCCCTTCTTGTGGTGCACGCTCTATTGTAAAGAATGGGTATCGTTTGCGAGATTTTGTTGGACTTCCCATAGGTGGCAAGCGAGTAACCATTCGCATGAAGGTCCAACGCTATAAATGTAAGGAATGTGACTTCGATCAGCAGGAGAAAATTCCTTTTGCCACTGGCAGTTGCAGCTATACTCACCGCTTCGCCAAGTATGTAGTAGATTTACTTCGTGGATGACGCTTCAGGACGTATCGAATCATTTGGGCGTATCATGGGATACTGTTAAGGAAATACACTCCTCTTACCTTAAGCGTCATTATAGCCCTCCATCTTTAGATGGTGTAGAGAATATTGGTATAGATGAGTTTGCTGTTAAAAAAGGACATGTCTATAAGACAATCGTCGTGGATTTGGACAGTGGTAGGATAATCTATGTTGGCGATGGCAAGGGTAGTGAAGCTCTGAAGAAATTCTGGCGGAAAGTCAAACGTAAGAATATAAAGATAAAACATGTAGCAACAGACCTATCTGCGGCTTTCATAGCCTCTGTTATGGAGAATTGTCCCAATGTAGTACATGTGTTTGACCATTTCCATGTAGTGAAGTTAATGAACGAGAAACTTGATGATATTAGACGTAAAATTTATAGTATGGAGAAAGATATAAATAAGCGTAAAGTACTCAAAGGGACAAGGTATCTACTACTCGGCAATGGTGCGGACATCTTTGATAAACAGCACAAGACAAGGCTTGAGAATGCCTTAGCTATGAATGAGCCATTGTCAAAAGCATACTATTTGAAGGAACAACTCCGTCAGATATGGTCGCAAACCACAAAAGCTATGGCAGAAAAAGTGCTTGATGACTGGGTAAGGCAGGCTGAACAAAGTAAGGTAACCCAACTACAGAAAATGGCTGTTACTGTGAAAACCTATAAGAAAGGAATCCTTGCCTGGTACGATTGCCACCTATCAACGGGAAAAGTTGAAGGTATTAATAACAAGATAAAGGTTATGAAACGAAATGCGTATGGATTTAGGGATGAGAAATACTTTACTCTACGACTTTATGCACTGCATGACTGTCGTATCACTCGAAATGTCGGATGAACCAAAAAAAATGCTTGAATCTGCTTGAGAGAAATGATTAATTCCTCTTTAGCACTTTATTCTTTGTTGACGAATGTGTGATTATGAAATTATAGATGCCTGATTGTCATTTAGTCTTCACGTGACGATTTTTCTTGGATAGTCAGATCAATCTCCTTATTTTCACTGCACAAAACCGCGTAAATACGCACATATGTAAAGTGATATAATAGACACGAAGAGTGAATTTGCAAAACTCATTACTACCAAGCACAATGGGTTGATTAAGACTGTAATAGGGATACTTATATTCCACTCCTATTACTCTTTTAGAGAATACTTTTTCTACAAATAAAACCCTATGTTCTTTTGGTTAGATTGGAGGAATGAGATACCTTTGTGGGGAGTAGTTAAGTGTTCTTTGAGTTGTAGCAAAACGTAGAGAGAAAATGCAGTTCGCACGATTCTAAATCGTTCCCCTTGGACTAATCGACAGCCAACTAGTAACTTGTAATCAATAGGCTAAGGCTCATAAACACACTTTATGCAGAGATTTGCGATTTCAGAACAGCCAAGGACATCGGAATTGACAGACCGGAGAAGAATGAGATACTGCATAACATTCCGCCGACACCTGAACAAGAGGAATTTATCGGCAAGTTGATGGAATTTGCCAAGAAAGGGGATGCCACAATCTTAGGACGTGCACCTCTTAGCGAGAGCGAGGAAAAGGCAAAGATGCTTATTGCCACAGACTACGCCAGAAAGATGAGCCTTGATTTACGCATGATAGATGAAAATGCTTACTCAGATCATATCGACAACAAGGCAAGTCACTGTGCCAAGATACTCAATGACTATTATCAGAAGTACGATGCACAGAAAGGAACGCAGTTTGTTTTCTCAGACTTGGGTACTTACAAGCCCGGTGGAGACTTCAATGTCTATTCGGAAATCAAGCGCAAGCTGGTGGAAGACTACCATATCCCGTCCTACGAAATACGCTTTATCCAAGAGTGTAAGAACGAGAAGGCAAAAAAAGCGATGGTAGATGCGATGAACCGTGGAGATATTCGTATTATTTTCGGCTCTACATCCATGTTGGGTACTGGTGTGAATGCCCAGCAACGTGCCGTGGCGGTCCATCATTTGGACACGCCCTGGCGACCTTCAGACTTGGAGCAGCGCAATGGACGAGCCGTGCGCAAGGGAAACCTTATCGCCAAGGAATTTGCGAACAACAAAGTCGATGTGATTATCTATGCCGTGGAACGTTCCTTGGATAGCTATAAGTTTAACCTGCTGCACAACAAGCAACTCTTCATTAATCAGCTAAAGACAAATACGCTTGGTAGTCGTACCATCGATGAGGGTTCGATGGATGAGGACAGTGGCATGAACTTCTCCGAATACGTAGCAGTGCTTTCTGGCAATACCGACCTTTTGGAGAAAGCAAGATTGGATAAGAAGATTACCACCTTGGAATCAGAGCGCAAGAACTTCCTCCGTGAGCGTGATGCCGCAACGGGCAAGTTGGCAGAGATTGAGAGTTCTGTATCCTTCCATACGGACAAAATCAAAGAGGCACAGTCTGACTTAGCTCTCTTTGAGCAGCGTGTAGAACGTGATGATGAAGGTACATCTATAAATAAACTGACAATCAAAGGTGTAGAAGACAGCACCGATATCAAGGCCATTGCTGCCCGTCTGCAGGAGATAGACGAAAAAGCACGCACCAAAGGCGAGTACAACAAAATCGGTGAAGTTTATGGTTTTTTTCCATAATGGTCAAGACAGAGAGTACTTCCAAGGACTTGTTCGACTGTTCGGTGAACCGCTTTTTTTGTGAAAGGGCAGGAGTCTATCTACTACACTTACAATAATGGTAAGTTGGCAACTGACCCGAAACTTGCATGTCAGAACTTCGTTAATGCCTTGGAGCGTATTCCAAAGGTGATAGAGTCGCATGAGAAGGAAATGGCAAAGGTTGTAGCCAATAAAGACGTTTACATCAACATTGCCAACAGTTCTTGGAAGAAAGAGGACGAGCTTCGCTCACTTAAAAGTGAAGCTGCTGAATTGGACAGAAAGATTGCGCTTACCCTTGCTCCACCAGATGAAGAAAAGGAAGAAAAAGAGGAAATAAAACAAGGAAAAGATTTATCCAACAACTCTGCCAAAATAAAGAATGAGAACAATCCTGTCCAAGACAAAGAGGAAGATAGTCGTTTGCAGAGTTTCAGACCCAAATGGAAACGTTAAAAGAATGGTTGTTTTTCTTTCCTGCAAGTAAACTAATAGTTGACTTATGAGGAAATTTTCGAACTATTCCCAAGAGGGAAATCTGCCAATATATATCTATGCGATAGTTAGACTTTGGCAATAAAATAAATATTTTGCCAAAATCTAACTGTTAGGTTTGAAGTCCTTTGTCATCAATCATCTCGCTTTCGTACTACCTCATCTATCTCCTCCCTTTGATATTTGCTTTAAGAATCTATAGAAGATAATCCCTATTCATTCGTGAGGTCAATTTCTCTCAAAGACTTCAGTATTTTCAGAAATGATGCTTTTATGGTATTTGAAGATGGAATATCTCGATAAGCTATAGCAGATAGGTTCTCTACGTATTTGGGAGTCAAAATCTCCCATAAATGATCAAAATCCACTACCAATGGAGACTGATTTATGTCTTTTAGGTCTTTCCAGCCCAAAGGCTCGTCAAAAGCTTGTTGGTCATGTTCCACCAAAGTCTTTATGTCTCGAACAAATTCTTTTCTACATACATAATCTTCTAATTCTTTGATATTCAATAGCGCATTCAAGTCATAGAAGTGGCGTATTTTAGATGATAATGATGCTGTTGGCTGCTCGCTCATTGAAAAGCGAATGAGAGACACTATTTTCTCGCACAAGGTTTGTTTAAGAGATAAGACATTTAGTTCAAAAGGTTCAAGGTGATACATCTCTATCACATCTTCCATCTTTTGTTTTTTCAAATATGTAGTTACAAAAGGCTCTATCGTCCTTTTCTCATATGGAAAAGGATTGGCAAATGCACTAATCTCTACAATAATTCTCGCAGGAACAGGATTTACAGAAGTATCAAAACCTGTATGGGCTGTATAAGAGAAGGCTTGCTTCCTATATTTTGAGCCCTTGGATATATCTGAAAAGGTATTGTCCTCTGTCAAGCCCATAGTAACCTCTTTCATCAAGTTTGATAAAAGCATTTTAACCTGATTACCACTCATATCCCCACTGATAACAGCAAAATCCACGTCCTCTGAAAACCTATCTATCAGTTGATATGCCTTTGATAAAGAAGTTCCTCCCTTAAATACGATTTTTGGTGCATAAGAACTTCTTGACAATGCACGAAGTATTCTTGAAATGTGGTAGTCTTTCTCTATTAACTGTATAGGGATATTCAAATCTTCTGACGAAGTTTGTACTAATTCCATGAATAACTCAGTGTCTAAATATAGAGAATCTTTTATTGTATGTTCCATTGACTAGAAACTAAAGTTGGTGAGAGTCCGACTCTAAATCGTGTAAGCGGACTTAATGTTTGAAATAATATAGCCGCAAGGGAATCATTGGTTAGCATTGAGCCCAATAAGGCTCGCGTGAGCGGAGAGTATTTTAAGGCAAGATTGACCAGTTGTGTCTGCTCATCCTTAGAGTAGTCATTGACTTTTGCCTTTAAGAGAATATATGATCTGTCAGTAGTTGTATCAGGTATCTTTTTAATCCACTTCAAGCAGTCTAATATGCGCAGCATTTCGATATTATCTCTGTTGATGGGATTTTTCTGCAATACAAAACGAATCGTATATATTCCATGTTTCCCGTTCCGTTTAGGGAAATTGGAGCCTATCTCAAGAGTTGAAGACTGTTGCGTTGTCAATCCAAACAAGTTGAATGCATAGAACCCGGTCAGATAGCCTATAGGGGTATCGTTGTCATAGAGTAAGTCACGGAATCGTTCTTCCATGGACGGACCAACAACACCAAATCTTGTTCGTTTTGGTTATAATAAGTACCTCGGCTAAGGCGCTCTATTTCACCCTCCTGAACGAGTCTTCCCAAAGTGACTACGGCAGCATTTTGCTCACTGCGAGAAAGCCCTAAGTCTTCCAATCGGAACACTTTTCCCGTCTCAAAATTTGAAATTTTATTTTTAATACTTTTGCTTGTCATACAAATTGTTCCTTTTGCAAAGGTATATATTTTGTTGTGTAAATGCAAGTATTTACACAACAAAACAACAAGAATTTAGTATAAGGAGACTTACCAACCATCTCGCTTCCGTACCATTTCATCTATTTCTTCCCGAAGAAAAAGCAATCGACCATTAGCTTTGAGGTAAGGAATTTTCCCTGCCCAAACCCAGTTATAGATAGTTTTTTGCTCAACTTTCAAGATTCTAGAAGCATCTATGATGTCCAGATATTCCGGTTTCAAAGGTGGACGGACAGTTGTATTGATGGATTGCTCTTGCAGGACAAGTAGCTGGTCGAGTTTGTTCTCGACAGTTCTTAGTTTATCAAACAATTGTTTGCACCAATCTGTTTCTGAAATATCGTTTAAGTACGGCATAATTCTCCTTTCTGATAGTTACCATTAGTATCTTGTGCCAAAATATTTTGTTCTCTCATATAGGCGATGTACTTCTTTGCTGTTCTATCCTTAATTACCATTTCTCGCATCAGAACGTCACAAAGTTCTTGATAAGTGAGTTTGAAAGAATGTCGGAAGGCTTCTTTGACGACGGCAATAAGTTCATCGGTCTTGCGCTTTTCCTTATCTTCCTTCGACTTCTCGCCACGATAGACGTGCATGTCTTCAGTTTTATCCCAACCGAAGAGCATCATTGGAACATCCAATGGGCTTCCGTCACGGACTTTCAATGCCTTTACGACTGAATATTCAGGATTCTCGTCTTTTTCTATGGAGAGAATGCCTGCTGCCTTGCGTTGAAGTTCTGAACCAATATGCCCACGTAGCTTTATACCATTAGGCACAAAATGAAGCACACAGATGATGCAAGTATTGTATATTCCTGCCAATCGGTAGAGTTCATCAACAATGGCAATACTTTCCGTTTCATCGTTGGCAGATCGTATCAAGTCAGCAATACCGTCAATTACCACCAGATGGATGCCACCATGCTTGTGATGGAATAAGTCCATACTTTCACGAATGATTTTCAGCCTGTCCTTACGTGAGAGAGGAGCAAGGTATAAAGAGTGATAAAACTTTGGAACATGTGTCAAGGACGCCCTAATTAAAGTTTTACCCAAATTCTTATGTAACTGTGCTTCTGATTGTTCCGTATCATAATGTAAGACAGCTAAACTTTTAGGATTGGCTATAACATCCAACCCTAAGGTCTTTTCTGCAGGTAGCGGCCTTGTTCCTAATGTACCTGCAAGAATGGCACCAATATAGTTACTTTTCCCAGTCCCTTCACCACCTGTGATACAAAATAAGTTATCCTGTGTTCCGAGTGGAACACCATTGACAGCCACAACCGATTTAGATGCATCAGGTGGATTTTCATAGTCTATTTCGCACGATTGCAACATCATTATAGTTTGGATATATATATCTGCCAACTTCTCTGTCAATAAAGATGTGAGATCCTCTTCAGTCCGTCCTAAAGCAAAGAAATCGGAAATATCCTTTTCTGTCTTAATACCTTGAAGTGGCAATGTTAAGTTAATAACATTATATTGCTCTAAGAGTTTTGCCTGATGTCGTGCTTCACGTAAGCCAGTATCATCAGTATCATAGAGTAGTACAATATGTCGGAAACGTAATTGTAGACTTTCGATGATACTTTCCGGAATAGATGCTGTCTCACTATTGAAGCAAATAGCATTGAAATGGTGAGAAGAAAGTGATAGTACGTCTTTTTCTCCTCCTGTAATAAATAAGACATCGCCCTTATTTGGTAGCTGCTCGAATCCGAAGATATAATCCTTCAGTTTCTCTCCTCCGTAGAGAAATCGTAATTTACTTTGTGGACGATACAGCTTTACAAAGTCTCCCATCACATAACAGAATATCGGTTCTTCTATAGTAGAAGTCAAACTATAAGTTTTTCCCTGATTATTTGTTGTTTCATAACGAACCAGAGACTTAACGTGATACTGCTGTAATATCTTATCCGTTATTCCATAATGCAACCAAAAGGATAACTCCTCTGACTTAAAGGGTTGTTCGTATAGTCTGAAAACTCTTTTTCTTTCTGTCACGTTTGTTGTAACACTCTTTGTCAAGGGTGAAACAACGCAATTTTCTTTATCTGTGTACACATTTCTTTTCGGTGAACCCTTAAACTTTATTGTGATATTCAAATTAAGGTCTTTGATGATAGTTGCTAGTACCTTTTTGAAATCTGTACGGACATCAAGTCCTAGCATACTTGCAGCAAACCAAAAACAATCACCAGAAAAAGCCTCATTACCAAAATCTTTCATACGATAACTTTGGGATTTTGCATCAAGGTAAATGTTGCATGAAGCACGCTTATCCTCATATAGAGGATTCCTGAAATTACGCTTTGGAGTAAACTCAATTGGCATATAGTAACAGAAGACTTCCAATCCTCGATTGGTCTTCTGCAGTATCTCTTCCTTTAAATTCATAATTCTTCAAATAAAGTGTTACTATTCTCACCCATATAGCCTTTTAATACGCCGTCTTTGTACGCATTTAATCTCTGTAGGGCTTCTAACCTCCGGAATCCCTTGAATGTTGCACGTCCACTTTTTATGGATATATACAGCCCTTTAAAAGGATAGACAATATGATTGCTTGATACATACCGATAAGGGATAGAGTTGGATTCTCTCCATCTAGCAAGTGATGCTTTCGAAATTCCAAGCAAATGCAGAACATCAGAAGTATTTAATTCTATTTTTTCTTCCAAGATGAAATAGTCATGCTTGAGTTCCTTGATAAAACACGAAATCTGCTTAAGTTCTTCACGAAGCATCTGAAGCTCATGCAGCAAAGAATACATTTCACAGCTTTCCATTTTCATTGAGTAGTTTATGGCAAAGTTCTTCTATTGCAGATAAAAATGGTTTCATCAAATGGTCTCGATCTTGTTTTGATAGATAACTTATGAAGAGTTTCATAAATTCTTCTATTTGTATTTTCTCATCTAACTTGAGTTCTCGAAATAATGTTACCAATTCTCTCTGCTCTATAGTTTCATATCGATTTTTAAAATGAACTTTAGGTGCTGTCAATGAATCTATGATTCCACAAGGGAGGTGAATAATAAGAACATCTTTACCTAGACCTGCTGCACATTTTTGATAAGTACTTATTCTTATGTCATTTTCCATTTTGCATGCTTTAAGGAAATTTGAGTACTCAATACCACTTGTATATGCAGCTTCTTTTAGGTTGGTACAAGATAAAGCTAAAATTTCAAGCGTAGGACCTACAATGTATAGGTGCCCCTTTTGTTCCGATTTGTAATGTGTTGTAGTCATAATTCTTCGATTTGTAATTTATATGACTGCAAAGTTCTGACTGCGAGAACCTACTTATGGAATATTAAAATACCATTGTCTGGTGTTATAATACCAATTTATACGATACGAATTTGTTGAATATAAACAGACAACAGGGACTTCAGTGCATGGTGCAAGCTATATCTATATATAGACTTGCACCATGCACTGAAATATTGTAGCCACAATCTTTCTAAAATATTTTTAATCAAACATTTGGAAGATGTATCATCTTTTTGTAACTTTGAACCCGAAAATAAGAAGTACATGCGACTTCTATACGTGTTCTCAAGAATATCTGAAATGGCTACAGATTGGCTACAGTAAAAATTGAGATTAGGCTAAATTTCTGATTATCAAGGACCAAAATAGGTAAGTTCACTTACCACCAGCTCCACTAAAAGCATGCTCAATGTGAGTTGATGAGCTTTTAATTACATTGGAAAATCGTTGTAACCTATTAAAGTTACAGCGATTTTCTGTTTTTGTTTAGATTGAGATCAGTATATCTTTCATGGCTTGAAAGAGGGAGGTTGCTAAGACTTTTCTATCCTTTTAGAATTGAAAAGAGGACGCATGAAACTTATCGTCTCACGCGTCCTCTTATGAATTAGCGTTTATTTTCAAGTGTGTAGGGCTATGCCTACATCTTGTTTCTATTTGAAAATCTTGATTTCACTCAGCGAACCAAAGTAATCTTGTACGTTAAACTCAAGCTTCAAATAACGCACCTTGACATTCTTTGTTGCGTTGATATTATTCCATGTCTGTTCTTGGAAATTGATTTCTTCGGATAATGGCAACCACTTTTTACCATCTGTACTACCGAATATCTTAACAGATTTCGTGTAATATTCGAATCCGGTGAGGATATACATACCAATCTTTAAGCCTTTTATGGTTGTGGCACGTTTCAAATCAATAGACAAGGTGGTTGTTCCTTCAGGCATATAGCCATATTGATTGGTTACGCCATCAGTGAGATTATCAATCGAACCATATTGCAATGGATTTGAAAGTGATAGGGTGAAGTCTTCACTTGGAATCTCTGTACCAGATGGACTGGTTGAAGAATGAGCGAAAGCAATGTCAACTACATTGATAGGAATCAGTATTTCTCCACCTGAAATGTAGTGTTTCTTACCTTCTTTATCATAGAATATGGCGCGCATTGGTAGCACATATTCACCTGCTTTGGTGAATTTCTCAGCGTGTTGCAATTCTATTGTAGCCTGAATTTCTTGCTGTCCTTTGGCATTTTCCTTTGTAGTGACAGTAATACCTTCAGGAGCTAACTCCTTATTGCCATCGCTCTTGAAGATTGAATTGTCACGTTCCAGTCCTACTTTGCAGTCTTGATCGATTGCTTTCTCTATGGCAAAATCTACATAGAGAGTGTTGGTTGAGGAATAAGTATTGCCAGATGAAGCCATCTTTACCGAAGCTCCATCACCTTCTAAGGCTACTATCCACTGCTCTTTTGGATTGATGAGAATGTAGGCATAGTCTTGATGAGTGCCTGTTGGGCTTTTTAACTCATCGTTTGTAGGTGTGATGCGTACTGGAACTACTGTGGGACTATCCATCTTCTTGAGGCCATTCACAGTGATAGGGATGTTGAGTTGAGTCAACTCTTTGCTAATTTCAAAGATTCCTTTATTAGGGAGTGTCACCTGATCAGCTGTGGCTACCTTGTAATCCTTATAGGTAGTAGTCAACAACGGAGCATCGGCGGCGAAGGCAACCTGTACTGTTGTGGCATTCTTTAGATTGCGACTGATGTTTGCTGTGAATGTAAATGTGTGGCTATCTTGGCCAGTAGAGATACCAGCCGCAAAATCGTTATCATACTTCTGCGTAGTAGAAGCGAAGCTAACGAGGTTGTTGCGTGGGTCTGAACCATGGAAATAACCTGCTATATCGTATTCACCATCGTAGTTATAGTCGTGACTACAGCCCGTGAAGGCTGTAGCTGCGAGTGCTAATGCGATAATATATATGTTATTTCATATTATTTCGTTTAATAATGAGCTTATTCCGGGAACTTTTCATCATTCCAATTGATTAGGTTTTGGTTATATTCTGTATCGTTAGTACCAGCTACATAAACCTTGATAGGGTAGTGGTTTTTCGATACATCCTTAACACCAACCTTTTTGTTCAATGGAGCATAGAACAAGAGATTAGGGTTATCGGGAGTCTCTATGTATAAGTTGTCCATTACTTGGAAAGCAGAAAGTGCTTTGTCGTAAAGGCGAATCTCACGTACATAGCCTTCAAATGCACCCCAACTCATGTTTAACTTGGTGAAAGTCTCAACCTTTGGCACATCAAACTCATTGTCTAAGACGCCATTAATATAGCACTTTACGTGTTGACGGTTATATACCCATGCAATGTAGTACCATTTTCCTGGTTGCAATTTAGTCTTGGCGAAAGCCTTAGGGTCATCAGTTTCACCCACCTTCATTTGCAAAGCACCATCTGCAGTGACACGAGAGTAGAAGTCAGGTGACAATACTGCCTGGTTATCTTTATTGCGATCAAGTTTAATTGCGTATGACATTGTCCATTCTTTCAACCCCGTGTATGGTGTTGGGAAGGTTGTTTTAAGATAGAATCCTTGCTGACGCATTGAGGTTGTATAAAGTACTCGGTCGATGGCGAATATCTTTGTTGCGCTTGAACTCAATAGACGCGCACCCTCAGTAGATACTAACTTTACGGGGATTGCATATTTTGTAGAAGCATCAAGGTCGCTTCCGAGGGGCTTAACATTGATGTCTATCGCACCATTTGCCACGTTACCAGCGCCAATCGTAAGCGTTTCGGCAGACAAGCTGTAATATTTTGCCGGCAGGAGTTTATAGTTTGTGCCATTGGCAGCATTGTAATCAGCGAGTGCTTGCTCATCGATTGCAAACTTTAATACAGCTTCATTGCTTAGCTTATTAGCCACACGAGCAGTGAAAGTGCCTTTGCCGCCATTGCCATCTACTGTGAGTTTACTTAGTGGAGTGACATCAGCTCCTTCAATATATGCGGCATTAGGTAACTTATTCTCATCGCCTACATTGTCATAATCGACATTGGAACACGACCAAGTAAGGCATGCTATTGAAGCGATTCCGAAGATCTTAAATATATGTTTCATGTTGTTTGTGTTTTATTATTTTACAGCTGGGTTCATCAACTGAATGCCTTTACGCAGGTATTTATATACAGGATTGGCTGCATAATCCTTCTCCATATGGTAGCTTCCGATACCTCCCTTGCGTCCATTCAAAGGTTGCCATGTAGCCATTCCAAGGTAAGAAGGAACAGATTTACCATCACGTGTTGTGAAAGTAACGCCACCTGTACCTGAATGGGCTTCGAAATTCTCAGTTACAATAAGCTTTTTGGCAATCTCTTCTTCGGTTTGTTTAGAAGAGAATTGAAGTACAAGTTGAGAGAAACGATTATCTAAGTCTACATAAGAACTGCAGTCGTAGGCCTGAAGAATATAGTAGTTGAAATATAAAGCCATATCAGCAGAGAACCAATAAGGCTCACCATCAACGACGAGAAGTTTCTTACGACCTTCTTCAGTCTCGGCTTTCGGGCCTATACGCTTACCCATTGTACGGATAAAGAGATTCATACGGTCATTCTTCCACATTTCTTTATTCGTGCGGAAAGGCTGAGGAATGTTAGGCTCTGCATCGAGATCGAAGCCATCTAAGTTATATTTGTAGATGGTATCACAAATGGCATTGGCATACTTTACAATGGAAGCATTGATCTTTTGCTCATCACCATCAACCCAACCCCAATACTTTTTGTTGTAGGTTTCCCAAGACTCACCGGCTTTTTTCGATGATTCTGGTTGAGCAGGGGTAACGCCTTTACCAATATCAAAAAGCAAAGCGCAAGCCAAAGCGCGTATGCCTTTCTCCTCTTTTGCACGTTTCAAGTCTGCTTGTTGGGCTGCAGTCAGGTTTGAAAAGCCATCCCACAACGAAACAAAGTCTGTGCTGTCAGGCAGATTGTAGAGGCAACGTGATGCCGGACTCTCACCATTCCAGCCACCAAACCACCCGAAGGTGACTTGATGATCGGTATTCTTATATGCGCGAAGATTGATTAAATAGTCTTTATACGCACGTGATTGAGCACTATCTGCATTAGCCAATAGCTTATCAATATTCTTGTTTCTACCTCAGTCCAGTCGCTACAACTTGTTGCAGTGAACAATAATGCGAGACAACCGAAAATAAAATATTTCTTCATTTGAATTTTCTTTTAGGTTACTTAATCTTTTTATCCCACCAAACACGTGTAGCACCGTTGTCTGCACCATTGAGTAATTGAACGGCTTTCTTTACGTTCTCCAAGTTCTTTACATACTCATCGTTAGAATATGGGATACGTGTTGGACGAAGATTACCATCAACATCACAATCGGTTGCTGTCAATACAGCTGGGAATATGTGAGGATAGCCTGTACGACGATACTCAGACCATGCTTCTTGTCCATCAGGATAGATGGCTAAGTATTTCTGAGTGATGATACGTTCAAGGTTGCGTTCGAAGTTGCTTGCACCTGTTTCCCACTTGATAGTGATAGTAGACGTAGCAGGAGTATCGTATTCTGGGTGCAGCGCATCAACGAAATTAGCAGGTACATTTGTGCTGTTTGCAATGTATGTTGCTGCTTGTGAAGCGCTCAAATCATTTTCTTCAAACGAAGTTGTGATTCCTTTCTCATAGTAAGACTGAGCTGTTCCACCTCCCATATTCCATCCACGAAGTGCACCTTCAGCACGAAGGAAGTAGACTTCTGAAGCCTTCATAATATAAATAGGTGTTGCATCTTCTACATTTAAGGATGAAGATTTCTCCTTACTCAAGTAATCATCTATACTTGGGATATTCGTTCGGACCGCATAATAGTCTTCAATGCCATTATTCTTTGCCTTTACAAAATAGCTGGCGATACGTGGATCATTATATCCTTTGAGGTAAGATGAGATCTCTGCACCCATGCGAACATCGTTATAACTGCCATTGATAATCACCAAAGGGTTACGGAGTGAGACGCCAGCACCCTTAGATAATTTTGCAGCTTCTTTTGTATTTTCAATCACACTATAAGGATTTGTGAGGGCTTTTTCTGCATATTGCTTGGCCAATGTGGGGTTAGCATAGACAATACGCATCGCTAAACGCAGCATCAAAGAGTTCGCAAACTTACACCATTTAGTGTAGTTGCCTTCATAAATGATGTCGTATTTAGAGAAGACATCATGGCTACCATTAGCTAAAGTGTGTACGGCTTCGTCTAACTCCTTTAGCATTGCCTTGTAAACATCCTCTTGTGAATCGTATTCTGCATCAGTAGAACCTTCCTGGCCAGCCTTAGAATAAGGAATAGGACCATACGTGTCAGCTGCCTTGTGCACTGCAGCTACCTTTATAATTTGGGCAACTGCGAAGCCTTCGGGGTCTGTTGTGGTGCGCTTTTTCACATCAAGCCAATTGCGGAAAGCATTACCTGCCATAACATTAAAGGTGTATTGGCTCCATGGTTTCAATGCAAAGCTTGGGAAACCTCTGCCTACCCACTTGTTTTGTGCTGGCGCCATATAGCCTATCCAGCATGCACCGCCAAGGGTATATGGTATCTGATAGTCGTTGACATAACCCGTGCCAGATGATCCCACAGGGAAGATAGTCTTCTCAAATGAGGTTACAAAGCCACCCACATTGAGGTTGTCTTGTTCCAATTGCTTCTCTGTTGGCTGACGATGATCGCGGTTAATATCAACAAAGTCTGCCTGACACGAACTTAAAAGCATAGTAGTTAGTGCCGATACATATAGAATTGAATTGATTTTTCGTTTCATAATCAAAGTTTGTTAGAAGTTAAGTTTCAAGCTGAAACCAAGGTTTCTCAAGCTTGGTGCACTAAAGTAATCGCTTCCTTGACCATAGGTTCCTGTTGAAGATGCAATTTCTGGGTCGAATGGAGCCTTGTTGTAAATCATCCAAAGGTTGTTAGCGATGAAACCAACGGTAACACTTGGCCAGCCTTGTCCAAGCAAGGTACGAGGCAAGGTGTAGCTAAGGCTGATGTTTTGTAAGCGTACATTCGTTGCATTATAATAATAGTAGCCCATCAATTGCTGATTAGCAACAACCTCATAGTATTTCTGTGGGTCAACTTTTACGCCGCCTGCAACTTCTACATAGCCACGGTCGCGAGCATCAGCAGTAGCTTGTGAAACTCCAAACTGGTCGAGAACGGCTTGTGTAGCAGAAGTAACAATGCCTCCAAAGCGTGCGTTAATCAAGAATGAAAGGTTCAAACCTTTCCATGAAACACTATTTCTCCAGCCCATATTAAAGTCTGGGTTGGTATTGCCAATCCTCAAACGTTCTCCATTTGGGAGGTCCATTGAAGACAGACTACCATCTGCACCAACAGCAATGGCACCTGTTGCATCGCGCTTCAACACTTTAGTGATGTAAACATCTCCCATGCTGTCGCCCTCGCGGATATAGCCACCACCGGCTGAAGTCTCTGTAAAGTTGATGACTTTTCCGTCAATTCCGGTGTGATAATTATGTACTAACTTCTTTACTTTATTAACATTTCGGCTGTAGATAAGACGTGATTCAAAGTCTACTCCGCCAAAGTTGTTGTTGTAAGCCAATGACATTTCTACACCTGAGTTAGCGATATCACCAGCTTGAATGTACATTCCTGTATAAGGAGATGTTGCTGAAAGTTCAGCAAGGAACGTCTGATTGTAAGTATTTGAGTGGTACCATGTGAGGTCAAAGTTAAGCTTGTTTTCAAACATTCTCAAGTCTAAACCTAACTCAAATGAACGTGTTCGTTCTGCCTTAAAGTCGTAGAAAGGTAATATTGTACGTGTAGAAGGAATACCATCTACGATAGGATAGGTAATGGTTCCACGCGTTACACCCCGATAGCGATCAGGAATTGGTGAACCAACTTCTGTGTAAGAACCTCTCACTTTCATGAAAGAGACAAACTCAGGAAGCTTTGCCATCTTTGTAACGATAGCCGAAAGACCTACTGAAGGATAGAAGAATGAGGGCTCTTTTGCATGCACAAGGAGTGAACTCCAGTCGTTTCTTCCCGTCATAGAAAGGTACAACATGTCCTTCCATGAAAGCTCTGCACTGGCAAAGATGGCTGTATTACGTTTGCGGAACTCACTGTCTGTCGCTCTTGTATTAATGGGATCAAGCGCTGCAGAAGAGAATAAGTTTGGCACTTTTAATATTGGTCCGCCGAAACCTACACTGCTTGAACGATAGTCTTCAAGGCTCGCGCCGACGTTAGCTGTTAGGCGATAGTCCTTGCCGAAACTCTTATCGAGATTAAACATCACATCCAAATAGGTCTGTTGGTCGCTTCCTTGTGAATGGTTATAAATGCCATTGCCATGTGTTCCGGCATAAAGAAGGCCCTGACCACTCGCGTGAAAACGACTCTCTGACTCGCTGTTGGTGTTGTCAACACGCACACGTCCTGTCACGTTTAACCATGGAAGGATGTCATATTTCAAGCTACTCATGAACATATAACGCTTACGTTGTACAGGAGTCATCATGTCATTGACGATGAAATAAGGGTTCTGAAGTTGCATTCCCTGGTCACCATAGGGCCAATATTGGGTAGCAAGCTTGCGAGAAGCATCGTAACGCTTGTACAATTCGACTGCCGACCAATCGTTTCCACGTGGGAAAAGATAAACGGATGTCAACGGATTATAATATTCTCCGGGGCGATACATGTTCTGAGTGTTTTGAATGATGTAGCTACCATTAATGTCTAAGTGCAGCTTATCATTGAGAAAGTCACTCGTATTGCGTACGGTGAAGTTGTAACGATTATATTCGTTGTTGGGTAAGATACCCGTTGCATTCGTTGTTGCGACAGAGATATAGGTCTTGTTTGTCTTTGTTCCTGTCGTCAAAGTCAACGAATTGATGAAATTGTGACCTGTGTTGAAGAAGTCTTTTGGCTGGAATGATGTTGGTGTTGCCAAGCGATCGCCCCAGCTATAGAATGAACCTGCCTTATTTCCATAGGTGTTTTGGAACTTAGGCATAATGAAAGGATTTGAAAATTCCAAGCTACTTGAAACAGCAACCTTTACCTTTCCTTCTGTACCGCGCTTGGTATTGATCATGATAACACCATTGGCTGCAGCCGAACCATATAGGGCTGCTGATGAAGGACCAGTCAAAACGTTGATACTTTCAATATCATCGGGGTTGATATCTGCTATTCCTTCTCCGCTGGGTTGACTTGAATAGCGACCTCCACCAATGTCACCTCCGTTCTTATTTAGCATTGGAACACCATCAATAACATAAAGAACGTTGTTGCCACCAGTAATAGATTTCGTACCGCGCATTACGACACGAGTCGGTCCTCCGACACCCGTTGTTGAGGCGTTAATGTTAACTCCCGCTACGGCTCCATTCAAACTATTGACAAAGTTGACGTTCTTCACGTTCGTAAGCTGGTCTGCGCCAACCTTCTGAACGTTATAACTCAAAGCCTTTTCAGAGCGTTTGATACCCAAAGCGGTAACAACCACCTGGTCAATCGTGTGAGATTCGGGCTTTAAAGCAATGTTTAGGTCACCTGTTCCCGTAACTTTCACGTCCTGAGTAGCCATGCCTATGTAGCTAATTTGAAGCGTTGCACCTTTTGGTACGCTTAAAATGAACTTACCATCAATGTCAGTAGTGGTTCCATTGACACCGGTCTTGTTGTCTTTAACGCGTATCGTTGCACCGATAACAGGCTCACCTGCGTCGTCAACAACTGTTCCGTTTACCTTTACATCACCATTAGATTGCTGTGCTTCCAGCGTCTTTGATGTTGTAGTCTTTACCATTGGAGCTATCAGATTCTTGCTAATGGTTTCAGCAGAAGAACCATGAGTTCCGGCAAAGGCTTCCAAACAACAGCAAGACAAGAGGATGCTTACTGGGAGAATCTTTCCTTTTTTCATTAGATTTTGTAAATTTAGTAACACTTAAAGCAGTGATAACCCCTCGCCGATGTAGGCAAGAGGTATCGTGTTATTTGTGTATAGTTATTATTATTTGCTTAATTTTAGGTTTCGGATGCAAATATAATACATTACTCTTAATAGCTTATCAACTATATACAACATTTAACAAACATAAACAATAAAGCGTATATATTTAGAATAAAACGTTAGTTTATAGCGATAAAGCATTTAAAAGTGTTAAAATACACAATGTAACAATCCGAAGAAATAAGTGCTTTTTATTTCGCAAAAATCAATTTATAATTCAATGAATTAACATCAAATTAAAATATGATATAAATTCAAATGTAATACTTCTGCAACTCTTTTTATGTTTTTGATTAAATAGAATTGGTGAATCGTTAACGACCTGTTTTTTACTTGATTCATCTATAATGTCCTCATCATCTCCTTGTATTTTTGGAAAGGGTTCAACGTATATTGCATTACTTTCGCGTGTGACGGTTTAGTTAGGGTAGGGGAGTTCTTCGCCAATTCTTGACGATTAAAAGCATAAATCATGCTGAGTTGCACATGAGTAACATTCATTATTTTGGTTAATTTTATAGCAAAAACATCGTGATACCTGCTGCGTTGACAATGTTTACAATCCATTTCAGCGGAAAAAATCAATGTTGTGGTTATTCATCTTTGCATAGATTATGATTTCACCCCTTATGACTGATAAAATAAGTTGAGGCAGATTGTGGTGTAAAACATGGCACTTTATCGTGTAAAATGATGCAGATTACACGGCAATTTGCATCATTTCATTTTGTCGTTCATTAGGGTTGAAAACATGAGGTGTGTGAGGATGAATCACCACAACAAAGCACTTATGGTGTTGGTGTGTATAGTTCATCACCGGATTGATGTCTATACACAATAAAAAAAAATGGCTTCTGACATGCCCACTAATAGTAGGAAGGCATGCAGAGCCATTAATATTGCGATTTATTTTCAGTTGAAAGTCGCTTTATCGGATATCCAATCGCTTAGATTTTATATTCAACAAAGGCTTCCATTGCCTCGTAACAAGCAAGTCCTAAGTCGTCATATAATTTAGCCGTTGCACGGTTTCTGTCTTCTGAACGCTGCCAGAACAGACGCTCATCATTGCCCAAGAATGGCGCACTTTCCATCTGACTTTGATGCTTTAAGATTGAGATTCGCTTAGCACGAAGCTCTTCTGGGCTCATCGGTACACACATTTCGATGTTCTCTATCTCCCATTCTGCCCAGGCACCACGATACATCCACACCTTACATTCCTTCAACCAATCAGCCTTTGCCTCCTTTTCTAAGTCGAGAGCAGCAAGTACTGCATCGGTACATTTACGGTGTGTGCCATGTGGATCGGCCAAATCGCCAGCTACATAGATTTGGTTTGGCTTGATAGTAGAGATGAGTTTGCGAACAATCTCTACGTCTTTTTCGCCCATTGGGTACTTCTCTATCTTGCCAGACTCATAGAAAGGCAAGTCAAGGAAATGCACATGATCAAGTGGAATCTGATTGAATGTGCTGGCAGTACGGGCTTCTCCGCGTCGGATTAGGCCTTTTATTGTACGCACATCAAGGCTATCGATGTCACCTTCTTTCTTGTTTTGCAAGAAGTGTTTAATCTCTTTGTACTTAGACTTAATGACTTCGTCTTCTCCATTGCTAAAGAGTTGGTTGAAACCATTAATGAAATGCATGAAGCGTACTACCTCTTCATCACCTACTGCGATATTACCTGAAGTCTCGTATGCTACATGTACGTCGTGACCTTGTTGCACTAAGCGACGTAAAGTGCCTCCCATGGAGATGACATCATCATCAGGATGTGGTGAGAACACAATCACTTTCTTTGGGAATGGGTTTGCACGCTCTGGACGATATGTATCATCTGCGTTGGGCTTTCCACCTGGCCAACCCGTGATAGTATGCTGAAGATCATTGAATATCTTAATGTTTGCATTGTAAGCAGAGCCATATAATGCCAACAACTCACTCAAGCCATTCTCATTATAGTCCTTATTGGTCAGCTTAAGAATAGGCTTTTTCGTGATTTGGCAAAGCCAAACGAGGGCAGAACGAACGAGTTTATCCGTCCATTTGCATGAAGCCACAAGCCAAGGATGCTCAATTCGTGTCAGCTTTGAAGCCGCAGAGAGGTCTATAATGACATGAGCGTTGTTGTGAGTTTGTAGGAATGAGGCAGGAACGGCATCCGTAACCTTGCCTTCAACAGTCTTTTTGATGATGTCAGCCTTTTCTTCTCCCCAAGCCGTTACATAGATTCTGCGTGCAGAAAGAATTGTACTTACACCCATAGTAATAGAACATGGTGGCACAGACTCTTGTGAACCAAAGCTCATCTTCATCTCTTCACGTGATGTTTCGTCTATAAGAATAAGACGAGATGTTGTAGTTTGGCTGGAACCAGGCTCATTTGTCGCGATGTTTCCCATTCGACCGATACCCAAAAGGATAACATCTAAACCACCAAAGCTTTTGATGCGCTGCTCATAAAGATGGCAATATTCTTGTACATCGTTTTGATTGATAGTGCCATCTGGGGTATAAATGTTCTGAGAATCAATGTCGATATGGTCTAAGAACCTATCCTTCAGCTGATTGATACTGCGATTTAGGTTCTCAGGAGTCAATGGAAAATATTCATAAGCGTTAAAGATGATAACGTTCTTAAAGCTTAGTTTGCCTGCCTTATGACGCTTAATGAGTTCTTGGAAGATTGGAGTCAGCGATGAACCAGAACCAACGGCCATGACATAATACTTTCCTTCCTGCTGCTTATGCTTTATTTCAGCCTCAAGTTGATTGACAATACTGACACATCCCTCTTCAATTGTCGGATAAATATCGGTTGGAACCTTCTCAAAACGTGTGATTTCAGAACGTTCTACAGCTGTAGCGGGGCGATAAAATGCTTCAGGTACTTTGTTAAGTACTATCTGCGAACTTAGATTTAACTTCATTATAAGTTCTCCTTTTCTATGTTTTTAAAGTATTTGTAAGTTTCAACAGTGAGCTTGTCTGTGGCTGCTTCATCGCAAACGATAATGCCATGTTCATGCATTTGCAATGCACTGATAGTCCATTTCTGGGTGATTCCGCCCTCAACGGCAGCGCGAAGAGCTTCTGCTTTGTGGTGACCATTGACGAGAATCAACACTTCTTTTGCATCCATTACAGTGCCGACGCCCACGGTTAAAGCGTGAGCAGGAACCTTTTCGGGGTCATTCTCGAAGAAACGAGAGTTCGCTATGCGTGTGTCTGAAGTCAAAGTCTTGACGCGTGTACGTGAACGAAGTGATGAACCGGGTTCATTGAAGGCGATATGTCCGTCAGGTCCTATGCCGCCTAAAAAGAGATCAATGCCTCCTGCCTCACGAATCATGTCCTCATAATGCTGACATTCGGCCTGCAAGTCTTTGGCATTACCATTCAATATATGGATATTCTCCTTCGGACAATCAATGTGTTTAAAGAGGTTTTCAGCCATAAAAGAATGATAACTCTGTGGATGTGACTCGGGAAGTCCTACATATTCATCCATGTTGAAAGTCACAACATTTTTGAAACTCACTCTTCCTTCCTTGTAAGCCTTTATCAATTCTGCATACATTGCTTCAGGAGAAGAGCCTGTTGGCAAGCCAAGTACAAAAGGTTTAGCATTACCTGAGGCTGCATTTATACGCTCAATAACATAGTTTGCAGCCCATTTCGACAACTGTTCATAGTTGGGTTCTATGATTAATCTCATAACTTTTGGTTTTAATTTTATATGGTTGGGTTTAATATTTCTTTGTTATCATCCTATATTGTGATGCTTTTGCATGAATGCATTGACTCAAGTTGTTGCCTCATTCTTTGCTTTTTCCGTTGTATCAGGATAGCTAAAAGGTACAAACCACGTGATTAACAATGCGGGAATTGTACATATCAACACCATGATAAAGAAGTGTTGATAGCCTATTTTGTCGCAGATATAACCACTAATCATACCTGGTAACATCACACCTAAATTCATTATGCCGCTGGCGAAAGCGTAGTGAGCCATCTGATGCTTACCCGGCGCAACCTGTTGCATCATGAACAACGTCAAGCCTACAAAGCCAAAGCCATATCCAAAGTATTCCATTACAATGCCACCCCCCTATTAACCACATACTGTTAGGCTGATATAACGCCAAGAAAGTATAGGCAACGAATGGTATATTGAATACAAGCGCGAGCGAGAAAAGGCTCTTCTGGAGCCCACGCCAAGCAATGTAATAGCCCGCGAGAATCGAACCAATGACAAAAGCGGCTGCACCGAACGTGCCATAATATACTCCTATCTCTTGCTCGCTTAGCCCTAAACCTTGTGATATGCGTGGAGCTTTGAGGAAAAGTGGTACAATTTTTATCACGAATCCCTCGGCAAAGCGATACAAAATGATAAAACAAATATAATAAACGATATGCTTTTTCGTGAAGAAGTCAAGGAAAACTTTCAGCAATTCGTCCATAGATTTGCTAAGAGATGTAGGCTTTCTCTCGCTATCTTCATTCGAATTAGGCAGTATTGCATAATGATATACCCCCACAACAACCATGATTACGGCGATAATCAGCATGATAAACATCCACGCTTTAGTCACTCCATAGTGCTTAATGAATGTACCAGCGAGATAAACTAACCCACCTGTTGCGGCAATTTTAGCAATATTGTAAAATGCTCCCTGCCATCCTATCCAACGTGCTTGCTCATCTTTCGACAAAACCGATATGTAAGTACCATCTGCAGCGATATCATGTGTGGCCCCACTCAATGCAATCACCGCAAAGATAGCTATCGTTATGGCAAAGAAATTCGGCAGATTCAGTGCGAAAGCTACCAATGCAAACAAGATGCCGGTTAGGATTTGAGTCAATACAACAAAGAACTTCTTGGTCTTATATATCTCTAAGAACGGACTCCATAATGGCTTTAAAGTCCATGGAAACATAATCAATGAAGTCCAAAATGTGATTAATCCATCCGAAACACCCATCCCTTTATACATCAAAGCGGTAACCATGTTGAGCACAACATAGGGCATTCCCATTGCAAAATATAGCGTAGGAACCCACGATATAGGGCTATGTTTCTTCTGTTCTGATGTTACTTCTGTTGCTTTATTCTTAGAGTTTAGTTGCATTTAAATGTTAGAATTATGATTAAAAGGCCCTCAAAGATACACATTAAACCGCAAACAGAACTACATTTAACTTTTATTTACCTCGTTAAGCGCTTGCACTCTTCCCACCACTAACTGCATTTCGTGCCTGGTGTGCCTCTTTTCATTTCTCCATGCCCAACTATGTGGCAGCTCTTCAGCCCTGTTCAACGACATAAAGGCGTGCTTTTAAAAAGATAATTGTTTGGTAAATTCAACATAAACTCCTATATTTGCAGCATAATATCTAACGAAATTAGCAAATTATTACTATCCAAATCTATGAAAACGAACCCTCGTTCACAATTTCTTAAATATGCTTTGGCAACCTCATCAATGTTGTTTGCCCTTGCAAATCCATTGACATCGCAGGCTCAAGAGCACAACTTTGTTCTTATAAATCCTACGGATTCCCCTGCTGACATCGTTAAAAAGGCGGCTCATGTGACTCCTTCTGCGCGCCAATTCAAATGGCAACGCCAGGAACTTACAGCCTTTCTACACTTCGGAATGAACACTTTTACCAACAGAGAGTGGGGAGATGGTAAAGAAAATGAAGCAATTTTCAACCCAACGGCACTTGATGCAGACCAATGGATACGTGAGTTGAAGGCTGCCGGCTTTAAGTGTGCCATCTTAACTTGTAAGCATCACGACGGCTTTTGCCTTTGGCCATCGGCTTATACGACTCATAGTGTGAAACAATCTCCATGGAAAAATGGCACGGGTGATGTCGTTCGAGCCGTGAGCGATGCCTGTCGGAAGTATGGAATGGACTTCGGCGTTTATCTTTCTCCATGGGATCGCAACTCAAAACTATACGGAACAGAGGCTTATAACGACTATTTTGTCAACCAACTTACCGAGCTTTTGACGCATTATGGCAAGGTAAGTGAGGTGTGGTTTGATGGTGCTTGTGGAGAAGGACCTAACGGAAAGAAACAAGAATACGACTTCGTTCGTTGGTATAAGCTTATCCGTCGTCTCCAACCAGAAGCCGTTATAGCTGTCATGGGGCCTGATGTGAGATGGGTAGGAACCGAGAGTGGGCGTGGACGTACAATGGAATGGAGTGTTGTTCCAAGAGAAAACCTCGACCAAAATGCCATTGCTGCCAACTCACAGAAAGAGGTTTTGGCTCAACCAACGGGTGACATGATGGGGCAAGACCTTGGTAGTCGTGCAGTCATTGCTAAGGCTAAGTCGCTCGTTTGGTATCCCGCTGAGATAGATGTATCTATCCGTCCCGGCTGGTTTTACCACAAAACAGAAGACCATAAGGTTAAAACAGCAAAAGAATTGATGAACATTTATTTCACGTCTGTAGGCATGAATGGCGTTCTTTTGCTTAATATTCCACCAAACAAAGAGGGTAAATTGAGTGAGAAAGACGTTGAAAGTCTGCGTGCTTTCCGTCGTTTATATGATGAAACCTTTACACATAACCTGCTTTCCAAGGCTAAAGTGACTTGCAATTTGACACAGGGTAAACCTCGTTTTGTTGTAGATGGCAACTACAATACTTCGGTTTTGCCCGACACAAAGGCTGGAAAGGCTGTATTTACGTTCCAATTTAAGAAGCCAACTACATTCAATGTGCTTTCTGTTCAGGAGGATATTCGCAAGGGACAACGTGTAGAAGCCTTCACACTTGAAGTGAAAAACCAACACGGAATGTGGCAGAAAGTCACCGACGGAACGACAATTGGGCATAAACGTCTATTGAAATTCCCTAATGAAACGGCAAGCGAAGTGAGACTCACCATTAGTGAGATGCGCGCTGTTCCAGCCATTTCGGAAATCGGACTCTATCAACTGAAAGAATAAGGTCATTCACCTATTTATATAGGTGGCATGTCAACTGACCGCCAAATTTGGCAATTAGCGAGACCACAAGCGTGGCATGAGCTGGCACAATAACGCGTTAGCGCACAAAAAGGCTAACGAATTGTTGTGCCTTTTCCTATTTATCATTTGTAACATTGTGTTGAATGGAGAAACGGCTCAATTCCCCTTAAAGGGGCTTTTACCGCCAGTTATAAACCTATGGAATGCTATGTATCACAAGCTTATTTATGGAGTATAGTGCAAATAGTTACGGCTTATAACTCGCTTTCAATCAAAGCATTATGTTATCAGATTGGTGCCAAGTTGTAAAACATAACAAAACACCTTGCAATCTGCATCATTTTACCTCGCAATCTGCCTCATTTTAATACCTGAAATGTATCTAATTACACAGTCATTTATGCTATTCTACATCATGATTTAATGGTGCCTTATAAGCAAAAGTATAAAACTAATGGTATTATTCCTATGTAATAGATAGGGGTTTAGTATTTATCGAAGTTGCAACGCTGTAAGCGTTGTACTTTTGATAGCCCAGGGTTGACAAGCGAAAGCGTAGTCAACCCTGGGTCGTTTGCCGTGAGTGGCAACAACGCTGTAGGCGTTGTACCTTTTATTCCTCAATATTTTATCACGGCATTCCAAACAGAAAACGTACAACACCTACGGCGTTGACCTCCATACTACACGCATAACCCAGGGTAGGCTGATGCCAACCCTGGGCTATCAAAGGTACAACGCCTACAGCGTTGAACTGCAATTACGTGACAATCTCCATCATTTTACATGATAAACAGCGTCATTTTAATACCTAAAGTGCCATGTTTTGCGCCATGATTTAATCGTATAAATAAGGGTTCATGCCTGATGTCAGCGCATGAGTTGTTAACTTTTGCTTTGCTGATCAAGGCATGAACCCCTATGATTAGAATGTTATGAAAACTGGGTTAGCTTATAAAAACATTATTTCTCCAAAGAAATCGGGACGGTGGAAATCGGGTTTTGCAATGTCAATTGGGTTCCATGAGAGGAAATGTGCACGCTTAGTTTTGTCTCCACACTTATAGAAGTTGGCGCGCATAGACTTGTTTGATAGTTCCGTGAGCTTGTGTTTAAAGAACGAATCAACAGGAACGACAATGGCAAGTTCCCAAGTTTGCGGTTCGTTTCTTATGCCAAAGGGCTTTCGTCCGAGTGTAGTCCAGCGGTCAATCACTTGAAGAATAGCGGTCGGAGCAGGTGTTCTGTTCTCTCTCGACTTACCATTGCAGAGCAAAACTGTACCGATGCAGTTTGTCTCTATATTGTAATAGCCTTCTTTTTCGTCAGGGCTAACGAAGAATTCACAGCAGGAATCCTCCCACACATGCCCGAGATCTTCGCCCGCTTCAGCCCGCACACTGTCTTCATTCACACGATAATGAATCATGATTGCATTGCCTTTGTGCGCTATTCCAAATTCAACGTTTGGACAATAAGGGTATTCTTCTGGCCAATCTAAAGTGTCAATGTTATGATATTCAACATCAAAGGTCTTGAACAATGATGGGATTTCTTCAGCCTTTACTTGCTGAATATTCAGTCGTTTTACTTCAATCTTTTTCATTTTACAACGATTTTATATGCACGTCTCCTGCCTTTTATGCAGTAGTTGGACGTGATTCGTGAATAAAGCAATAGGCGTTGAAGGTGCTATGGATATGAAAGTATCGTGTTTATAGCCTGCAACGCCATTGCACTTATAGGCTAAACTATGGTCTGTCAGCTGGTTTTACACCAAACTTTGAAGGCTTGTTGCCCATGAAAAACTCTAAGGTTCCACCACGAACAATGTCTTTAAAGTCGATGTATGAACGCGAATAAGGCTTTCCATTGAGTTTAACACTCTGGATATACATATTCTCTTTGCTGTTGTTATGTGCGATAATGCGGAACATTTTGCCTTTACCTACGTTCATCGTTGCCTCATCAAATAGTGGCGAACCAAAGACATAACGCCCTCCAGCGGGTTCAACCTGGTAGAAACCTAAGGAAGAAAGCACATACCATGCAGACATTTGACCCACATCTTCGTTACCACTCAGGCCGTCGAAATCGTCATGATACATCGTGCTTAGCACCTCGCGAACGCGTGAAGCGGTTTTCCATGGCTGACCAGCATAGTCATAAAGGTAGATAACATGATGGCTTGGTTCGTTCCCATGAGCATATTGTCCAATCAAACCAGATATATCTGGTGAGGCATCCTTACCCATATCACCTTGCACAATGAATAGAGAGTCGAGCTTGTTTGTAAAGGGTTTGTCGCCACCGAAAGCCGAAATGAGTCCTCGAACGTCATGAGGAACGAGCCAAATGTACTGCCATGCCGTGCCCCTCTGTATAGTCGTCAGCGCGGTGAATGGCTTTAAAGGGGTTGAAAGGAGTGCGGAATTGTCCCTTCGAATCAATGGCACGCATGAACTTTGACTGCTTATCGAAGTAGTAATCTCGGTAAGCTTGGCTTCGTTTTAGAAAGTACTTATAATCCTTTTCGTCTTTTAACACCTTGGCTAATCGGGCAATGCTGCCGTCAGCTAAGGCATATTCTAAGCCCTTTGCAACCGTTTCATTGGTTGGATCAAGGTCATAAGGAAGATAACCATACTTTTTAATCAAGTCCAAACCACGGTCTCCGTTGAGTTGAGTCTTTTTAGCGGCTTCCAAAACTGCATGCTTATCCACGTCAAAACCTTTCAAAGCGATGTCTACAATGACTGGAACTCCGGGGTTACCTACCATGCAATCAGTCTCATTTCCCTCAAGAAACCACACGGGAAGTCGGCCTTGTTGTTTCGCAATATGAAGCATAGTCTGGGCTATGTCGCGTTGTTTCTCGGGATGAATCAGCGTCATCAAGGGGTGAGCGGCACGGTAAGTGTCCCACAAAGAGAATGTAGTGTAGGGGGTAAAGTCACCGTGATGAGTCTGTCCATCGGCTCCTCTGTACTCGCCATTCACGTCATTGAACACCGAAGGTGCAATCATTGTGTGATACAAACTCGTATAGAAGATGCGCTTATCTGTCGTGTTATTGGTCTCTATATCAATCTTAGCGAGCTCCTTGTTCCATGCATCTTTCGCCGCTGTTACTATGACGTTGAAGTCCCAACTCGGTGATTCTTGCTGAAGATTCTTACGGGCATTGTCGATGCTTACACTCGAAACACCTACCTTTACCATGAGTGGTTGGCCGGTAGCTTGAAACGAAGTACACTCAACGAGTCTCCTTCTTGCTCCTGATGGGTAATGGGTTGTGAGAACTCGGCTACGAAAAAGACGCGTTGATCCTTAGCCCAGCCCTTGGAAAAGCGTGTTCCTATGATGGTGTTTTGACCCTCTTGTTTCATCGAACAGTCTGTCATCTTGTCCCATCCAATACCTTGTGAGAGGTTGAGAACTACGTGTTCCTGACGCACATCGGCTGGAAACGTGTAACGATGGAAGGCAGTACGTGGTGTGGCGGTAAGCTCAACACGCACTCCATTGGCCATAGTTACCGCGTAATATCCTGGTGTTGCATACTCTGCACGATGTGAAAACTTCACCTCACGCGTATCAGATTTCGTCACAGGTAAGAAGCCCAATGTCTCCTAAATCGCCTATACCCGTGCCGCTAAGGTGCATCTGTCCGAAGCCAACAAGAATCGAATCACTGTAATGATAGCCTGAACACCAGTCCCAACCCTGGGTCTTTTGTGTCGGACCGGCTTGGATATGACCAAACGGAACGTTAGCACCGAGGAACACATGTCCGTGTCCTCCCGTGCCAATAAAGGGGTTAACGTATTGTGTGTAGTCATGCGTTGTTGGCTGAGTTGCCGCTTGTAGGCCTGCACATACAGCGAGTGGGAGCATCAATCCCAATAGTTTTTGTTTCATATTGAATATCATTTAGTTGTTGTTTTCTATTTCTTTTTTCTGCTGTTCTTTTTGAATCGTTTTCTGAAATGCCTCATTTTGCCAAGCAAAACACATCATATTAGCGGGTGAAATGCGTCATCTTATGCCGTGAAATGCCTCATTTTGCATCGTGAAACAAGCCACTTTGATAAGTTGCAGATTCCTAAGGATTTATCTATGTGATTCATTCTGTCAAGCAAACAGGACCTCTTTTCACCACCTTGTGTTTTATCTTAACTTTTGTTTCCCCTGCAACGAGGTCTTTAAGTGGGATGGCTTGGAAGGTCATCTGTGCCACACTGCTCTCATAAAGAATGCCAACCGTCTCACGATCTATCATGGTTAGGCAGCTATATCCCCAGCCGTAACCATCATCTAAGAGTACTTGATGAGCACAATCCCATGTTTTTCCATCGTCAAAGCTTAACTTAATGGTGATGTTTTTGCGTTCTTTGGGGTCATTAGGATTAGCAAACAACAAGATGTTCTTACCGAGAACATTGTCTTTAGCACGTACACTGATGAGGCTTCCCATGCAGATTGGTTCCTGCAAAGCCTTGATATTAGAAGGATGTTCAATCCAAGTTTGTCCTAAATCTCGCGTGGTATAGACGGCTCTTCCCCCTCCGCTTTGGTTTCGCATGTTAAGCATTAGCTCACCATTCGGTAGTTCTGCCACCTGCGCTTCAGTCGTATTATTGCATGCCGGCGAAGAGATGGCCCAACTTTCTCCATGGTCTTTGCTGTACATGATACCTGCATGAGGCACTCGATTCTTATCAATGAACTGCATGGCAAATACAAGTGTGCCGTCTTTACAAGTGATTCCGCGGCCCGGTCCTTGGAAGAAGAAGAACCATTCTGGCTGTTTCAATTTCGCCGTTAGATTGATTGGAGCCGACCAAGTGCGTCCATCGTCGGTGCTCTTTGTCATGACTAATTGGGCTGTTTTGGTGCTATCCATGCCGGGTTGTGAGCTTACCCACGCCCTCTGATTACCCATTCCATGAGCCCAAGCGGCTACAATCCAAATGTTGTTATTGGTATTATCCACAAGGATTGCAGGGTCTCCAACGCCATTTTGGGCTGCAGGTAGACCGCCAGTCTGCCCAAAAGCCAACGGCAATCGCATGGCTTCCCACGTTGTTCCGCCGTCAGTGCTGCGACTAAGGCCTACATCTATGTGCTCTTGTAGGTCGACACTGCTGTTATATCTCACATCATATACGCCGAGAAGTGTACCTTTGTTGGTTGTCACTAAACCTGGAATGCGATATGCAGAGACGTTATCGTCGCCGGCATGTCTAACCCCTATACCCATTCTTCGATTCATATCCGAAGCCGAAGTGTTAACAATCGGCAGTGTCTTTCCATCTGCTTTAGCCTGTGAAATCATGGCATTCAACCTTGCTTTTATAGGCACATTGGGTTGCATTTCGATACTAACCCAGAAGTAGTTTACACCCGGAAAGAGGGATTGTTGGGCTTGTAAGGTGAAGCGATGTGTGGTGGGTTGAAGTTTGCTTTTCAGCACAACATAAGACGGAATGGCTTGTAAGGTCTTGCCGGGAGTAAAGTTTGTGATATAATCTACAGGCGCAAAACGTTTCTGTTTGCTGTATTGTTGGGCCTCAGTTCCACCATAATATAACTTAACGGCTTTCACATATTGAAGCGGAAGCGTATCATCGAAGCATAGTTCGATGTCGTCTAATCGCTTTGTTTCTGTGGCATCGAGTCGCATTAACAATAGAATGTTGTCATGACGTTCTATTAATATGGGCACCTGTGGTTGCTTAATAAATAAGGTGTCGGCTGCTTTTGCATGGAAACTGCAGAGCAAGAGCAATGCAAAGAGTAGTTTTTTCATTTATAATTTATTTTCTATTAATCATGATTTCGTCAATGAATAGCCAGCTATCTGGTTCATGAAGTTCGGCCTTTATATGCACATAGCGGCCCTTAGCCAGTCCTTTCCAGTGGTAAGGATAGATGAGATAGCCTCCTGTTGGTTGGATATCACAACGTGTTTTGTCAACTTTGGTGAAGTTTCCCGTCATTCGATACCTCAATTTCTACTGAAGAAGGGGTGTAAATCACACTTGCTGGCTGTTGCATAAAATTGATTTGGACGTCCTTTATGTCTGTAATCTTCTCCATATCTATAATGACATCCACGCCCTTTGGGTCTATAAAGCCTTGCCATTTGCCTTCAGTGTATCCCCAGTTTCCACCGATACCATTCGTCAAAGTGTTATCTCCTTCGGCACGATATTGGGGTGCATAGTGGCTCAGGTAAGTCACCTTCTTGTGCAAGGCCTCATGATTCATGCCCGAACGGAACTCTTCTCTGTCCCCTTTTTCATGTGCTAAGTCGAAGGGATGATAGCCTTTTTGTTTCAAGAAGTCAATGGCATGGAGGGCCCGTTTGCGGAAGTTGGCATAGTCCTTTGGTCCACTTGTCCATCCAATCTCAGCCAAAGCAAGTGCTCGGGGATAAATCATGTATTCGAGATGTTCGGCAGTTGGGATGTATTCTGTCCATGCATTACCTTGCAATCCCTCTATGTTTGCCTCAGTTTCTGGTGTCTTACAGCTGTCGGGAAGAGGCTCATAACTGTATGTTTTCTCAAGCGTTACGTAGCCACCTTGCGCCCGTGGCTGTGTCATAGGTGCGTCTTGATAGTGGTCAAGATAACAAAAGGCGCCGGGAGTCATTACAACTGGGTGTCCCTTTTGTGCGGCTTCGAGACCTGCTTTGAATCCTCTCCACGACATGACAGCAGCATTTGGTGCGAGCTTTCCTTCCATAATTTCATCCCATCCCATGAGTTTTCTGCCATGACGATTAAGGAATTGCTCTATCTTTTCCGTGAAATGACCTTGTAGTTCGGCTGTTGTCTTGAGCCCATTAGCTTGCATTTCACGTTTACAATCAGGGCAAGTAGCCCAGGTTTTGCGTTCGGCTTCGTCGCCACCGATATGGATATACGTTGAAGGGAATAGCGACATAACCTCTGTAAGCACATCTTCTAAGAAACGATATGTGCTATCTTTGCCCACACAAAGGTCGGACTGACCATGCACTTTGCCTTCACATGCCAGCTCAGGATAGGCCCATAACACTTCATTACTATGCCCGGGCATCTCTATTTCGGGAATAACTGTGATGTGACGGGCAGCAGCATAGGCCACCAAATCACGCACTTCGTCTTGTGTATAATATCCTCCGTAAGCACCGGGAGTATCTTTATGGCAGAACTTTCGGTCGCCATCGTTCCACCATTTTTGCCAATCCTCCTGCGTTCTATAGGCAGTTTCGGAGGTCAATCGAGGGTATTTCTTACTTTCTAAGCGCCATCCTCCGCCATCAACTAAGTGCCAATGGAAGCGATCGAACTTGTAATAAGCCATTGCATCGATTTGTTTTTTGAGCACATCTATAGGGAAGAAGTGGCGAGAACAATCGATCATAATGCCTCGGTAGGCGTATTTTGGCTGGTCGGTAATATCTACATAGGGCAGCTTTCCATGGTCTTCAAGTTGTCGAAGCGTTTGAAGTCCATAGAAAAGTCCCATAGATGTTGGCGCTTTTATGGTGACTCCATGGCGTGAAACCTTAAGCGTATAGCCTTGAAGTCTTACACTGTCTGAGGCTAAACGTGCCTGTTGGGCGTTTCCTGTGCATATAAGTTGAAGGTAACCTCCTGCATCTTTGTGCGCAGAACGTAGTCTTTTAGAATTTAATTTGAGGTTTTTCGTTTGAGGAATAAAAGCTTTTAGTGGTGCAAACTCTTTTTCGTTGAGGTTTGACATGACGCCTTTCAACTGACTGATTGCCAGTGTTCCTTCAGTTTTTACAATGCTTTGAGGCTTTGGAATGAGGTTTTGTGCATGACCGCCCAAGCTAAGACATGCTGTCAATAGAGCGGTAATACCAAGGATTGTGATTTTTTTCATTTCATCAAGGATAACGATGCGTGGCATTCTTTGATTCGAATGCCACGACGAAAACATTTATTTTAATGTGAATTTCAATACACCTGCCTTCACCAAGTCACTGTGACTGATGCGATAGTTGTGCCAAGGCTTGCCATCAACTTCCATCTTTTCAATGCGAACGGCATTGGGATTGCTTCGTTTAGTCTCAATAACGAGCTTGTCTTTTCCCCATTGTTTGGGATCAAGATGCAGCGTAATCTTGTCAAATACAGGTGAAGTGAGGGTGTAAGCTGGCTCTCCCGGGCAATCAGGATAAAAGCCAATCATGCTAAAAATGGCCCAAGCTGACATGGTACCTGTGTCATCATTGCCTGGAAGTCCTTCGGGATTGTTCTTAAAGTAGGCTTTAAGAAGCTTGTGAGTCAACACTTGTGTGCGCCATTCTTCACCCTTAAAGTAAGAGAAAAGATAAGGATATGCAATGTTAGGTTCGTTGGTTGGGTCATAGTTTCCACGGTCAAAAACCGATTGAAGCTGGCTAATGAAGCGCTCTTTTCCACCCATCAACTTTGCCAATCCATAGATATCATGAGGTACATAGAACGTATAGTTCCAGGCATTCCCCTCATGGAAGCCCGGAGAAGGCTCCCAATTGGCTCCTTGAAGCGGATTAAACGGCTTGTAAAACTTACCATTCGGTGTGATAGGTCGTAGCATATTGAACTCTTTACTAAAGTAGTTGCGGTATCCTAACGACCTTTTATAGAAGAGTTTTGCATCTTCTTTATGGCCCAAAGCCTTGGCAAGGCGAGACAAAGCGTTATCAGCAACATAATATTCCAAGGCATGTGACACTGAATTATCAAAGGAATCACGTAGTGAAATGTATCCTTTCGCCATGTATTCATTGTTATCTGGGCGCAAAGGATTATGCTTTTCGTCAGTAGTTGCACCCTTTTTCATTGCTGTATAGGCTTTGTTGATGTCATAACCCCGTAGTCCTTTCAACCAACAATCAACGATAACAGGAATCGAAGGGTCTCCTTCCATCGTGTAAGTCTCACGTCCATATAACTCCCATTTAGGCAACCAACCGCATTCATCGTACATACTGATCATGGTTTAACCATATCTCGTTGCCTGTTTGGATAGAGAAGGGTCATCAGTTGATGTAGGTTTCGGTAGGTATCCCATAGCGAAAATACTGTATATCGATTGCCTTCGTGTTGCTTTAAGACCTTATTGCTCTCCATAGCAGGGTAATCTCCGTTGACATCTTGAAGGATATTAGGGTGTATAAGCGTATGATAGAGCGCCGTATAGAATATCGTTTGCTCGTCTTTTGTACCCCCTTCAACTTCTATTTGCTTAAGATCGGTGTTCCATTTCTGGCGTGCTTCTTGTGCAATGGCATTGAAATCCTTTCCTTTTTGCTCTGCATTCAGGTTCTCACGAGCATTGGCTATGCTCACAAAAGATACGCCAATCTGCACTTCAACGACTTCATTCTCTTTCGTGTTAAAGTTTAAGTATACGCCAATATCATCGCCTGCAATCTCTTTTTGATAAGCCGTGTAGAGCTTAAATGTGCCTCTATCGGGAAACCATTCAGCCTGATTGTCTGGCCTTTCGCGTTGTTTCTTCCAGTAACCCATACTTTCTGGCACCTTATTTACACGCATTACGAAATAGATTGGAAACACTGCTTGCGCATAATAGCAAAAGGCGCCTTGCAGTTTAAAGCCTTCATATTCCGTCGGACTAACCTGTTTAACCATTGCTCCCGATTCTTTCGTGAAGCCCTTCTCCTAAGTTTAATAAGATATGTGACTCTCCTTTAGGGAACGTAAAGCGTTCACAAGCGGTGCGAAGTGTGGCTGTAACCTCTGTCTTTACGCCGTGTTTCAAAAGGAAATTGCTGTAATATCCGGGGCGAGCTACTTCATCTTTATACCTACTTCCATAGTCGTGGAAGTCTACATTGAGCTTTCCGGTCGTGGGCATCAATAGTAATGAGCCCATATCGGGACAGCCAACACCACTCAAATTGACATGAGAATAACCTGTAAAGAATATGTTATGATATTCATAAGGGGTTGACCACCAGCGTGAATCTTTATCATATTTATTCTCGTTGGAACCCATAACATTAAACGGAACGACTGACATCAGACCATTGGGGCATATTGCTCCGGGGTTGGTTGTGCCGAAATTAGACGTTCCAATGAAGGTGTTTACCAAGTCAACAGGTTCAACTTTCTGGGTCTGAGCAGCCTTCATGGTGCCCAAACTGCATGCCATACACAAGGCAAGGATGAGGTTTCTCTTCATAATGAAATTGGTTAGTAGCTGAAAGCTGTATGCTTTTCAGTTGCAAAAAAGTATTGCTCGCATGATTCGTGCATACAAATTGCCCGATCGTTCATCATCAACAATGATGCAATGTGTTTATTTCGTAGTGTAATCAAATTAGGGAATACATGACTTTTACATTCAAAGTCGCTCATCATGGGCTACTGTTTAAGCCATGTATTCCCCTTGTTTGCTGTTGAAAACCAAACAGAACTTGTTTTGTTCTCAGCCTTTAAGCTTTGATATTGTTCTGTTTTATGTAGTCAACGAGCTCTCGAATATAGCCAAATGCCAGTCCAACCACAGTGTCGGCTGCACCATAATATACGGCCACACGCTTGTCATCGTGGAGTGCTGCACATGGAAATACAACGTTAGGAACGTCACCTCGCAACTCATAAGGTGCGTTTGGAGCTAATAAATAAGGTTGAGTGCGGTAGAGAACTTTATCTGGTTGTTCTCTGTCTAATATGGCGGCACCCATTGAATAGCGGTATCCGTTGCAGGTGTTAATAACCCCATGGTAGAACAATAGCCAGCCTTCATCGACTAAGAAGGGTACAGGACCGGCACCAATCTTTGTACATTGCCATGCACTTTGAGGGAAAGGAGTCGGTGACATCACGCAGCGATGCTCGCCCCAATACTTCATGTCAGGACTGAAACTGAGGTAGATATCGCCGAAAGGTGTGTGTCCATTGTCGCTGGGGCGGCTCAAAAGGGCATACTTTCCGTTGATTTTCTCAGGGAAAAGCACACCATTTCGATTGAATGGAAGAAAGGCATTCTCACACTGATAGAAGGTCTTGAAGTCGAAAGTATAGCCAATTCCTATCGTAGGTCCATGGTAACCATTGCACCAAGTAATCCAATAACGGTCCTCAATCCATGTTACTCGCGGGTCATATTTATATTCTGACTCAATCATGTCAGTGTTTCCAGCTTCAAAAACGATAGGATCTTCGTTGATTTTCCAATGGATTCCATCATCACTGAAGCCTGCAAAAATGTTCATTTGCACAGCTTTGTTGTCACAACGGAACACTCCTGCAAAGCCGTTTTCAAACGGAACGACAGCACTATTGAATATACTGTTCGAACAAGGAATGTCATATCGGTTGATGATGGGGTTCTGACTATACCGCCACATCACGTCTTTGCAGTCTTGAGGGCGGTCTTCCCAAGGCAAAATCTCATTTAAGTTTCTCATTATATAATTGTTTTCTCGTTTTTAGTTCTGTGAGTTTTATCGCATAGAATCAGTAAACAAAGATAACTCTTTTCTGGGACATATAACGTGATTTATTAAATATTAATCCGTGAAAACAATTCTTAACGCTCATTGTTCTCGTCAAACAATACTTTGCTTGTATGTTGATGGTGTTTTGAAGTCTCTGTGTTGATGGTTCTATCCATAGGTTTTTGTGAGCAAAAGTCGTTTGGTGTATATGACGTAAGCTGTCAAAAAATATCTTAGAAAAACCTACTTTATTTTGGGAGAAATAGGAAAATAAAACCTCAAAACAATGGGAATAAATGGCAAAATAGCATTGGTTTTTATCTTCCTAAGTCTATAACATGCGCTAAAATGAGTGGGATAGAACTGCTATCTTTGCCAAAACAGCTCCCAAAATGGTGCAATTTATCCAATAAAATGTCTGAAATCATATCGTGAAATGCGCCATTTTGCAGCAGAAAACGAATGGAATCATAAGATGTTTCTTATAAGATGTTGATTCATAGCGTGTTATAAAACATCAAAAAACGGCGCTTATTTGAAGCAGAGTGGTCTTTGTTTGCACGGACAGAAGTGTTTTGTTAAGATGTTTCATGCCTTAATCGGTCCTTCCTTTTGCGTTTTCAAGCCTCGTCAGTCAATGCAATTCATGAACTCAGTGCAGCCTTATGAACTTTGTTTTTGAGGCAGGGTGATAGGGAATAACTTACTGTCTACGTGCTCTTTATAAATGATGTCAATCATCTTTTGAACCACTTCTGGGTGTAAGGCAGCCACATCGTGGTCTTCATGTAAATCATTTGCGAGGTTGAAAAGATGTGGAACACCCTTGATAACCACAAGTTTCCAGTCGCCCATTCGCACTGCAATCTGGTTTGTTTCGGCAAATTCCCAATAGAGATATGGGTGGTGTTGCTGTGCATTTTCATGGCCAAGGAGCGTTGGAACGATAGAGATGCCATCAAAATAATCGTCTTTTGAGCGTTTGTTTCGATAGCGTTTTGCATAGTTTTTCACGCCCGCAAGGTCGCAGAATGTAGGCATAAGGTCGTAGAAAGCGAATGGAGTGGTGTTCACTTTACCTGCTTCTATGTGGCCCTTCCAATAGGCAATGAATGGTATTCTGATTCCTCCTTCGAAACATTGTCGCTTGATTCCCCGCAACTTTCCATCGCGATTAAAGAATGAAGGGTCTGCTCCTCCCTCTTCATGTGGGCCATTATCACTCGTAAAAATGACGATAGTGTTGTCGTCAAGTCCCTTTTGTTTCAACACGTTTACAATCTCTCCAACGTATGCATCGAGTCGTGTGATCATGGCAGCAAACTGTGCATGCGTGTGCACTACAGCGTTATAACGAGATGCTTCCTGCCCTCCCCAAGTCTTATCTGTAAAGAATCGTCGTTTGTAGAAAGCCAAAAGAGAGTCGTTGGGCTGTGCAAGTTCGGCATGAGGCAACGTATATGTGAAGATGCCGAGAAAGGGTTTGTCGGCCGTTTGCTTCTTAAGCCATTGTAAAGCGTGCTGATGAATGAGATCAGCAGAGTAAGATTGGCGCTTGGAATAGTCGTCTCCAAACATCGGATAAGCGATATTGTCTTCTAAGACGACACGTTTCACGCCCTTATCTCCCAGAGAACGGCTGTAGGAATTAAGGAAATTAGGATAGTAAAGATGGGCTTGGAACTGGCAAATATAGCCAAAGAATTCGTCAATTCCACGTTTGTCGGGAGTTGATTCAGAACCTTCGTAGCCGCCAGCCCATTTACCAAACATTCCCGTTTGATAGCCATTAGCCTTCAAAATTTCGGGAATGATAACGTGGTTAGGGTCATAAGGATGCTGGCCTACAATGGCAAAGTCTCGGTTATTGCCATAAAGTATAGTATTCTTTGCGCTCCAATATTCTTTGTTTCCACGTACTTCGGTGTGCCCCGAATGTTGTCCCGTCATGAAACAAGCGCGTGATGGTGCGCTGACGGGTGCTCCGGCATAGGCTTGAGTGAAGCGCATGCCGTCTGAAGCAAGTCGATCGATGTTGGGAGTCAATATATATCGTTGACCATAACAGGCCAAATCGCCGTATCCCATGTCGTCACACATGATGTAAACGATGTTGGGTTTGTGTGTTTTGTGTGCCAAAGCAGGGACTGCACTGAGCCAAACCATCTGGGTAAGTGCTATTGAAGATAAAGTCTTCATGATGTATCTATCGTTAGTTATAAAGGATTTCGTGTTGTAAATGTATGTATATTTTTTGAGCTCTACATTCATTTTAACGAATATTATGATAAGAATCTATGCTCGAAGGCATTGATACCCGTAACTCAGTATTTGTTCGTGTGGCCGCAAAAACTTCTGAAACATCTTATTATAACTATTCAACATTATTGAAGTTAAAGTAATATTAGCACCCATTTTGAATTAAAAATCGTTCCGGTTGAGAATATTTTCTCAATCGGAACGTTATAGTATAAATGCTGTTTAATGCCATTCTACACAATGAGAATCTATAACCCACAAAATATTACCTATTGATGAATAAAAGAATTTTATTGTTATTGTCCATAGCTTTGTCGCTATGCGTGTCGTCATTTGCTATAAATGAAAAGCCGTTTACTATCCCCGAGGTGAAAGAATGGAAAGGACTTGATGGCTCAATTGCCCTTTCTGGCCGCATCATCTATAAGGGATTAGAAGAAAAGAAAGTGGCACAACAGTTGGCCGATGATTATCAACAACTCTTTGGAAAGCAACTAACGCTTGTACAGGATAAGGCACGTAAAGGTGACATTGTATTGAGATTAAAGGCCGAAAAGGCTTTAGGCGAAGAAGGATATACGATGTCTATACACGACACTCCTATTCTTTCAGCCAACCATCGCAAAGGACTTTATTGGGCAACACGCACCTTGTTGCAGCTGCTTGAACAACATCCGTCCCATGCTTTGCCACGAGGAGAAATCCGAGATACGCCTGATTATCCCTTCCGTGGCGTCATGTTGGACTGTGGTCGCAAGTATTTTCCAATGTCAATGCTACGCCAGTATGTCAAGATGTTAGCCTATTATAAGATGAATGTCTTTCATATTCATCTGAATGACAATGCCTTTCAGTGGTTCTATAACAACGATTGGAGTCGCACTCCGGCTGCTTTCCGCTTGGAAAGTGAATGGTTTCCCGGACTAACGGCACGCGATGGGCATTATACAAAGCATGATTTCGTCGCGTTACAACAGCTTGCTGATAGTCTTGGAATAGAGGTAATCCCCGAGATAGATGTACCTGCTCATTGCCTCGCTTTAACGCGGTTTCGTCCTAATTTGGCCAGTAAGGACTATCCACCCGACCACCTAGATCTCATGAATCCACAGACACAAGCCTTTTGTGACTCGCTGTTTACGGAATATTTGCAAGGAGAAAATCCTGTCTTTCGTGGCAAATATGTTCATGTTGGCACGGATGAATACTCTAATAAAGACCAGAAAGTCGTTGAGAAGTTCCGCGCTTTCACCGACCATTACATTCGTTTGGTGGAGAAATATCATAGAAAAGCGGTGATATGGGGACAGCAAACACACGCTAAAGGCACGACACCTATCAAGGTGAAAGACGTGCTAATGTATGCTTGGTCGAATGATTATTCAAGCCAGATGAAATGATTAAGCTCGGCTATGACCTCATAAGTATTCCTGATGGACAAGTATATATCGTGCCAAAAGCTGGTTATTACTACGACTATCTTGACACAAAGCGACTCTATAACACTTGGACTCCGGCGAATATCAATGGAATGCAGTTCCCAGAACGCCACAAACAAATTAAAGGAGGGGCTTTCGCGGTGTGGAATGATATAGAGGGTAACGGCATAAGTGATAAGGATGTACACTATCGTGTGTTACCCGCCATGAAGACTTTAGCTACAAAGATGTGGACAGGGGCAAAGCCTTCATTCGATTATACAACTTTCGTCAGTCGCGGAAAGGCGTTGAGTGAGGCCCCAGGAATGAACTATGCAGGACACTATCCCACAGGAGTTGTCTATCAACAGAAGGTTGTTTCTCCTGAAACGCGTTTGGAATGTCCTCAAATCGGATGGCATTATCGCGTGAGTTTCGATATTGATGCACACTCAGAAGCACGCGGAACAACGCTTTTCTACTATGGCGATACCCGCTTTTATCTGTCAGATCCTATTTCAGGGGAAACTCGGTTTCTCGCGTGACGGCTATCTCAACACGTTCGATTATCAGTTCTTTCCTGGTGAGAAAGTACGTGTATCCATTGTTGGTGACAAGGAAAAGACATCACTCTTTGTTAATAATCACCTCGTAAGTGATTTGCCTGTGCGCAAGATTAATTTCGGAAAGCGTGGTGATATGTATTATATCAGCACCTTAGTCTTCCCATTACAGCACACAGGAGCCTTTAACAGCCATATCACTAATCTCAAAGTAGAAGGCTTGGAGTGACAAATTATGGACGGCTTTGCTTGATATCAGTCCGCCGTTAAGTGCGATTGAATATGTCTTTTTTTATGAAACACACGACAGTTCTCTTCTCTTGATGAGAAGGGGGCTGTCGTTTCTTTTTGTGCCTGCCAATTCCTTGATTTTCAGTCAGCTATAAAAGGTCTCATGATTTGGGTCATTTCATGCGCCGATTTGCATCATTTTATCGCGCAAAACAAGTCTAATGACACGCCGCTTTGCATCAAATCATTTTGTCATTTGTTATGGAGTCCTCAAAGAAACCATAACACCTACGGCGTGGAAACATTTCTGTTGTACTATGTTTAATGTCAACCCGCTTGAAAGGTACAACACTTACAGCGTTGTTCCCCACACAACACGCACACTCCCAGGGTAGTCTGCACTATCGTTTGACAACCCTGGGCTATAAAAGGTACAACGCTTACAGCGTTGATTCACACATTTCATGATACAATTAATTTCATTCAACAACTTGATTTAATGGTGCATGATATGGAAATACATAACACCTACGGCGTGGATTCATATATTTCACAATATAATTTGCTTGTTTTCTGATTTTTTTTCTTTATATTTGTCACGTTAATCTTTAATATTTCGGATATGCTTAAAAAGTCAATTCTTTTATGTTTTACATGTCTTTGTTGCCTCATGGCATGGGGACAGTCCAAAGACTATGCACATTTTCAAGCGTTGTTAAAGCAAAAAGACACGGCAGCACTGCGCAAATTCATCCCCCAGTGGGAACAAAGAGCGGGACAATCAGGTGATATCTATGCTGCTTGGTGCAATCTTTTGTTGATGGAAGCACGCCATGAAGTGTTGCAACTCTCGGCAGATACGGCGGTAAATAACGGGCTTTTGCTGACAGATTCAACCGGAAATAAGGCCGGATCTATTACAGATCAGGTGTACTATGATGCGAAAACCATGCACAAACTCTACCAAAAGTTTGCTGAAGGCTTGGCAAAACATCCCGACAGACTTGACCTTTGGTTTGGTAAAATCCATGTACAGCTGCTTGAAAACCATTCAAAAGAGGCTGTTGAAACGATGAAACAAGTGATCGATCGCTCGGTGATTAATCACCAAAAATGGCTTTGGACAAACGATAAGTCTACTCCTTCAGCTCCTGAAGAGTTCTTCTTCTCAACGCTGCAAGACTATTTTCGTCAGCTCTATGATGCGCAAGAAGATGATGTTAACATGAGTTTTGTTGACCATGTGCTAAAGAATTATCCCAAGAACATTTACTTTTTAAACGATAAAGCGGCGTTGTTGTCTGTAAAAGGAGAGAAGCAAGAGGCTTTAAAAGTCTTGCTTCAGCTCTACCAATTGGCGCCCGATGATGACATTGTTGTAGCTAATATTGCCACTCTTTCTAAGGAAACAGGCAACAAGAAACAAGCTGAGGAGTTCTATAAAAAGCTCTTGAAGAGCACAAACGAGGATATTCGCAATGAAGCTAAGCATGAGTTGGGCGTAAAAGATTAGTGGAATTGTTGATGAAAAAGCGTTTTTAAGATGAAGAGAATCAAAGTCTTTGGTTTGTGTTTTGCATTTACTTGCCTTTTGGTTGGCTGTCAATCTACATCTATTCGACCAGAAGTTGAGCGCATTATCCAGCGGATTGGCAGGTCGTATACGCCGGGTCCTGTGGGCTATGAGGGGCGAATTACGCATCAAGATGAGTTTATTGACACCTTGGAACAAGTGGCTACGGTTGATGAACTCTATCAGATAGCCGCCTCAGATAGCGTGCCAATGGCGCGTTATGCAGCCTTTATTGCACTTCTAAAGAAGCGTCCTGACATGGCCAAAAACCTTGCTTTGTTAGATATACAGAATCAAAGCTTAGTGCCAACTCAATATGGTTGTAGCGGTTATGAAGAGCCGTTGGCTAATCTTCGCATAGAAATTCTTCAAAAGGAAGGCCGACATTATGGGCTGACTAAAGCCGATTCTGTGGCTATTGATAGTTGTGTTTTGTTTGCTTCTAATGCCAGACATATAGATTATCTCAGGCAGTTGTTATGGCGAATGCCGCCACATCGCGCCTATTATCAACGTGTAAAAGCTCTCTTCTTAAACGACCATTACATCGGAGCCTTAGTCACTTTAGCGCGTTATCGCAAGCCCGAAGACGTGCAATATGTATTAGATGCACTCCACGGAAGAGTGGGAAATCCTATTGATGTTGAGGCTTATAGAGCCGATTATGAACGTATTTATGCACCAAGTACCACGATATGGGAGAAGATTCAGCGTTGGATTCACCCCGAAAATCAATCTGTTGAACCTTATAGATGGTTTGATATGTTAGATGATATCCATGCACGTTGGAAGTATATTCCTGAAGATGACAACTATAACAATCGTGAAAGTGTGAGGGAATATGCCTTGCAATGCGTAGTCGAAAACCCCGATGTGCCGGCTTATAAGCCTTATCTTAAAGCAGCAAAAGCCTACCGCAATAGGTAAACGAGCTATGATTCAGACTTTAATGTGTGTTGATATGAAAGGAAAGAGTACTTTTTTCATGCTGACCGTTGTGGTTGTTGTGCTCACCGCTTGTGCCACTTCAAGGCGGCAATTAGCTTTAAGTGGCGCACCTTTGGCTGTAGATAGTGTTACAACAAAAAGCGATACGGCAGTTGACCGCACACTAATTATCTATTATGATCGCAGTGTCGTAATGAGGCAAAGCATGAGTTGGGCGTAAAAGATTAGTTGAATTGTTGATGAAAAAGCGTTTTTAAGATGAAGAGAATCAAAGTCTTTGGTTTGTGTTTTGCGTTTACTTGCCTTTTGGTTGGCTGTCAATCTACATCTATTCGACCAGAAGTTGAGCGTATTATCCAGCGGATTGGCAGGTCGTATACGCCGGGTCCTGTGGGCTATGAGGGGCGATTGACACATCAAGATAAGTTTATCGACGCCTTGGAACAAGTGGCTACGGTTGATGAACTCTATCAGATAGCTGCCTCAGATAGCGTGCCAATGGCGCGTTTTGCAGCCTTTATTGCACTCTTGAAAAAGCGTCCTGACATGGCCAAAAACCTTGCTTTGTTAGATATACAGAATCAAAGCATAGTGCCAGAACGATATGGTTGTGATTCGTATATGGAGTCGTTGGCTAACCTTCGCATAAAAATCCTGCAGCAGGAAGGCCGACAATATGGGCTGACTAAAGCCGATTCTGTGGCTATTGATAGTTGTATCTTGTTTGCTTCTAATGCCAAACATATAGATTATCTCAGGGACTTGTTATGGCGAATGCCGCCACATCGCGCCTATTATCAACGTGTAAAAGCTCTCTTCTTAAACGACCATTACATCGGAGCCTTAGTCACTTTAGCGCGTTATCGCAAGCCCGAAGACGTGCAATATGTATTAGATGCACTCCACGGAAGAGTGGGAAATCCTATTGATGTTGAGGCTTATAGAGCCGATTATGAACGTATTCGTATGTCAAAACTTAGCTTGAGGGAGAAAATAGAGTGTTGGGTGCATCCCAAAAGGCCTTTGAATGAGGAAATCAGGAGACTTAAAGATGAATTTAATATTCATGCCTGTTGGCAGTATATTCCAGGAGAAGATGGTTATAATGGTGCTGAATGGGTGAAAGCTATAGCCTTGAAATGCGTAGTCGAAAACCCCGATGTGCCAGCTTATAAGCCTTATCTTAAAGCAGCAAAAGCCTACAGTAATAGGTAAACGGGCTATGATTCTGACTTTAATGTGTGTTGATATGAAAGGAAAGAGTACTTTTTTCATGCTGACCGTTGTGGTTGTTGTGCTCACCGCTTGTGCCACTTCAAGACGGCAATTAGCTTTAAGTGGCGCACCTTTGGCTGTAGATAGTGTTACAACAAAAAGCGATACGGCAGTTGACCGCACACTAATTATCTATTATGATCGCAGTGTTGGCAAGCAAGCGCTATTGAATTTTGTGCGTATTAAGCAGTGTAAGCTTATCTATAATTACGTCAATTTCAATGCCATTGCCATTCGTTTGGCTCCGCAACTTGACAAGAAAAAGACGATAAATGAGCTTCGGGAAATGAAAGGAGTGCTGCAAGTTGCAGAAGATCGCATGTTACATTTAGACGAGCACCGCCTCGATTGACCATTCCAAGTATAAGTAAAGATGAACTTCATGAAGCATATTGACAAGATACTTTTTGTTATAGGAGCAATTGCTTTCGGCCTTTCTTTCCTTGATTCTAACGATCGTCAGGGGCTTATTTTGGGCATATCATTCATGCTTCCACTGCTCATTAACTGGTTTTTTGAGCTCGTAATCGTGGAAAGGTGGACTTTGCGACATTGGCGACTGATAGATTTTATGCGACAAGTAGGTCGCGTTTTGCTCATTATCTTTTGGTTATTGATTGTTTGGTTAATGGCTTTGGGGATAATGAATGCCCGTCCTCATGACTTAATGCCCTTTGTTGTGGTCTTACTTGCAGGGCTGTTTACCCTCTATGCCTACCGTCATTACTTTATGTTTTGGCGCTATCGGTATTGGTTTTTCCGTCAGGAGAAGACGATAACCTGCCGAATTGATGGTGGCTGGGGATGCTTTGGACAGGCTTCAAACACATGGTTTGAATATAAAATTAAAGAAAATCATGTTGTTATTGCAAAGCATTACCTTCGTTTGGAGCCTTCTTTATCTGATGAAAAACTAAGGATGTTGCGGGCAGAAGTGGTCCAAACATTAGCAGCATGGCCTCATATTGTAACATTGAATGAGACAATAGAGATCGACTTTTTAGTTTCGTTTGAAATGAAAATCATGCGAAGTGATTTGTCAAAAGCACTTCTTGGTGCGCTTTATGACCTTTGTTTGCGACTTGAAAAACTGCAATATCACGGGGCATATTACTTTCATGACACGACAAGTTTTAGTGGAGAGCTTTGGGAAAAGATAGAGAATGGAAACCTGACAGCCTGGGTTTATCGGCAAGATGATCACTGGTGGGGACAGGAACAACATGAATTTTATGAATATCCTGATGACCTTCCCGAAGAAGTTAACGACGAACTCTGTTGCTATGATGAAGGCTTTATCGATCGTCTTATTGCAGAGCAGATGATCACGGAAGCCGATTGGAAACAGGTTTGGAATGAAGCGAGAAAACAACTTGCAATAAATTAAGTGTATGGGCATAGGGTTTACTATTGCGATTTGGGGAATCATATTCTCTGTGTTGGCGGTTGTCTTAGGAATTTTAGCAGCTCTTGGCGTTCGTATTTGCTGTAAACCAAAAGGAAGAGGGCAAAAAATGGTGTTGGCATTCCTTACTCCCGGACTGGCAATCTTTGTTTATGCAGTGTGCAGTGTGCTTTATATGGCCATGATTTCCATCGTGTTTCATGTAGATTTAGGCATTGGTGATAGCTGGTATGTGCCATTAAATAAAGTTTATTCCCTGTCTTCTGTCGACTATCCGGAGAACGGATCGATTACCAAAGGAAACGAAGTTGTGTTAGCACCTGTGACCAAAGTGCAGGTTGTTGGCCATCGGGTGATAGGTAAGGGCGAGCAAAAGTATTTCATCTTTGACTTGAACACGGGGAAGGTTTCCTATGCAGCAAGTATTCAGATGCTGCAGAAACAAATGCACTTAGCTAAGATTGATTTGGTGGATAATAATACGTTTTATTGGGAAAAGCGTAAAACGGCCTATATCATCGGTGGTGTTTTGTGTCTGATGATAACGTTGTTGGTGGTTGTTGGCTATTGGAAAGTAGGACTATATAAATAGAAATAGGGGAGTTGAAAAGCGTAGTTAAAAAATAGAATGTTAGTTTTTAAGTAATAAAAGGAGAAAGAGAATGAATAAAAACAATGGAATTTCAGCGTTTAAAATTAGCCAAACGCAACATAAGAGAATGAAGATGGCACTATGGGGGATAGGTATTCTACTTGCTTTTTCAAAGCATAATGGATCCCCTTTTTTTCATTCAAGTTCATACAATGTGGTTGTGATGTTGCTGATGCCTATACTCAAAAAGTAAGTTTTTTTATTGCTGTTGAATGGGGCGATAGTGGCATGTTCGGGTTATATTCTTAATGTATTGCGCGTTGCCTTGAAGCCATTTTCCAAGTGGGCACCTTGGTTTTGTTTGGCTTTTATCTTCATGTTGGCACTGAGTTGCATTTTGAATATCATGAATACATGGTACATTATGAGCTCCAATTTCAATGAGTTTACAATGGTAAGTACGTTGCAGATGATGCTCATGTGCACTTATTGGATGTTGCAAGGCATGTGGTTTGTGTTGGTATGTATCTTAATTTTCAACTTCTCGGGGCGCATAAGAGAAAATGGTTGGGTATTATTTGCACTCTTATTGATAGAGAAAGTTTGTGATCTTCTATTCATTCGTGTGATTGTAACCTTAGCTTCGATGCCTTGGTTGTTTATTAGTTTGTTGACGTCGAGCCTTTATTTGCTCTTATATTACTTTATTTATAGATGCTTTGAAGTGTCAAACGACGAGGCAATCGCATAGCGATAGTGAGATCATGATTAAGATATTAAGATTTAGTTTCTATTTGTTTGTAGGCTTTGTGCTATTTTTTATGTTGCTTTTTAGCTTCGATTCGCCAGCTATAATGGATAATTTGAAGCTAGCTGTACCGATAGTTCTATTGGCCGTCTTCCTTTTCTGGAGGCAGAGAAAGCATCAATAGGAAACACGCTTTGTGTGCTTTTGTATGAAAGCGTGCATCAAAAAAATGCTGTCAGAGACTTATTTCTGACAGCATTTTTTATCAGTTTGCTTTATGATTTACTTTTCTTTAGCAATGACTTCATAAACATCGGCTTTACCAATCAGTTCGATGCGGGTAGCTTTCTTTGCTACTTCGACCGTGAAGAAAGGGTTATCGGTAGTTTGTTCTGCCATGAGATGATTGCGTTTGTCATACTGACAGATACGTATAGAACCATCTTTTGGTAGGTCGAGCATAAAGGTATAGGCTGTTGTTCCTTTTGAAATATCGAATGAAAGTGTACCTGTGTTTTTGAAAGCCGTATTGGGTTGGCGATCAAAGGCACGGAGAATCATGTCTGCACTGCTATTGTCGCTGGCCGAAGCACGTAGAGATGAGGTAGTCGGCACAACCACAAATGAGCGGATTGAAGCCCAATTCTTGCGGTCAGAAGTTAGTCGGCGCAATCTGATGTAACGTGCGTTTACAGGCTCGTTAGACTTCCATTGAATGTCATATTGATTGCGGAGAACAGCCAAAAGCGGTTGCCATGTCTTGCCATCTGTAGAATATTCTAACGTAGCATGGTCGAAATAATCGCTATCATCCTTAGAGTTTCTTCCTTGAAGGATATGTACATCCTTGATACTCTTTGTCTCAGGAAGTGCTACTCCAATCCAATCGCCATCCTTTTGTCCTTCACCTGAGGTGTAGAAGGTCGTGTCGTCGCCATCTAACATCAGGTGGCTTTGCGTTGTACGAAGGTTCTTATACGAGCCAATTCCACGCAAACTAAATGCTTTATGGCCTGATTGTTGTTCGTAAAAAGCATTGCCAAGGTCTTCCATTGCATGCTCATAGAAGGGTTGAAGCTTCATGGTTCCCAACTTATGTGCCTCGTATGCCTGCTTATCTTCAAGGCTCATGCGATTTGAAAGATAGGCATTCCAGAACTTTTGTGCATCACTGAGCGATAGATATCCATGAGTTCGATAGCTTTTTTGCCCCGTTTGCCGAGCTTACCAAACTCAATAAGCCAGGGCTTTAGCTCTTTTATCAATAGCGAATCGGTGCAACCGGCAGTGATTTCTGACGGAGCTTTTGCCACACGTTCAAACTCATTGTAAAGCGAGTCGCGTTTCGCTTGCGTGTAATCTGCCAGGCGGAAAGTCTTTGTTTCCCACGATTCGTCTCGTCGGTAGCCTGTTTCGGTGTCGGCAGAATGTATGGCAAACGTGCGATAAGCCTTCATTGCACGAGGCATCATGACTGACAAGCCACGCTCCCAACTATCAATGGGGTTATAAACAGAAGGGTTCCAAGTGTAGTCTGCCACACTATAGAGGGATAGTTTTGAGGCTTCTCCATGCTCCATTGGGTTGCTAACGAGGCCACACATGTCTTTACTTGTCAAGGAAGTATCAAGTCCATACACGGGACCTTGTAGGATTAGGTTGCGTACATAGTCTGTAACGGCATAGTTCCACCAAAAGAAAGCCGGTCTCTTTATACGGCTATCAACCCATTCCAGCGTGCTTTTTGTAACATCACTGCATACGACATCGCCTGTCCAAAACACGCGAACGGAAGGGTCAAGTGTACGGCCATAGATGGCCAAAGGACCATTTTCGCCTGGATTTGCCCATAACTTTGAGTAGTCAGTAGGGCAGATGATGAGTGAAGAAACATCCCCTTTAGGCTTCACAAACTCTTTGGTTAAGCGATTTAATAACTCAACTTGTCGGTTAGGATTAGTTCCTTCGCCTGATATATCATCAAAGAAGATTGCAAAAGAACGTACACCATCGGCATACATAAGATTGAATTTATGAACTAAATTCTGGTAATCTTCTTCGTTCCATTGAATGTCTTTACCAGGGTGAATGGCCCAAACGAACTCCACACGATTACGTTTACATGCTTCAACGAGTTCCTTAATATTCTGTTGTTCCTTTGCAGGATAAGGCAAACGCCAGTTGGGTGAGCTGTGATAAGGGTCGTCTTTTGGTCCATAAATATAAGTGTTGAGCTTATATTTGCCATAGAATTTAATCAGCGACAAACGCACTTCGTGTGACCACGGAGTGCCATAGAAGCCTTCAACTACGCCACGATAGGGGAAAACGGGGGCGTCGTTAATCTCTAAACAAGGTAGTTTTTTACCACCTTCAGCCACAGGACTCTCCATAATCTGGCGTAAAGTCTGAATTGCATAGAATACGCCCAGATCTTCGGATACCTGGATAGAGATTCCCTTCTTTGTGATTTTGAGCGTATAGGCCCCATCAATAGCTGGGTTATCGCTAAGGCCTTTCGCACAAACTATGGGTATCTTAACAAATTGAATGCTTAAGGCACCCCTTTAACCGCAGGAGACAAGAAGTCGAGGTCTTTCCAATAGTCCCATGATGTCTTTGCTTTTGTTCGTGGTTGAATGAGTTTTATACCACCAGTAACGTCTATTGATTCTCCATTGATTAGTTTTAAATCGGTAGGAGTGGGGTTAATGATAAGGCCATGATGGTCGATTTTCTTTCCAGGTACAGGGTTTACAAGCTGTACTTCGGAGCGTTGGCTGCCTAAATCAAACTCATTTTCCTGTGCTTGTAGCGTTGTTAGCGCGCATAAGCCTAAGGAAAAGATTGCAAGAAGTCTTTTTGGTCTCATATAGGTTTTTATTGTTTAGTGCGTTATAAAATATGTCGTTGGATAATGTTCTATATCCATGCAAGATGAAATTACAATCTGCATGACAGGTGAGCACGCTGCTTCTCAGAGAAAATTACCTGAAGATCGAAAAGTTAACACTGCCATAACTGCGATGCTCAACAAAGTGTTCGTGAGCTGAGAAATCATAGTTTTTGCCATGTTCGAAGACAAAGATGCCTCCATCTGCAAGCAAATCGCCATCTAATATGAGGTCAGGAATCTTGGGAAGTTCCTTTAATGCATAAGGTGGATCAGCGAAAATGAAGTCAAATTGCTCATGACATCGCTTGATAAAACGGAAGACATCGCCCCTGATAAGTATGTCTTTATCCTCTCCAAGCTTTGAAAAACACTGGCGAATAAAGTTAAAATGGTCACGGTCGGCCTCCACACTGACCACCTGTTTGCATCCTCTGCTAACGAGCTCTAATGAGATGCTGCCTGTGCCGGCAAAAAGATCAAGCGCCGATATGCCTTCAAAGTCGATATAACCTTGCAGCACGTTGAAGATATTCTCCTTTGCAAAGTCGGTCGTTGGTCGTGCTTTGAATGTTCGGGGGATGTCAAAATGCCGTCCTTTATACGTTCCTGTGATGATTCTCATAATGTTTTTCTATCTCCCTTTAATAAATAATGTCATCATGTCGAAAGGCAAATCCTTTATCTTTGTGATAGGTGCGCGGTTGAATTCTGCCATCGGATTGATGACCGAAACTTTCTGAACATACTCTTTTAAGTTCGCAGAAAGCAACTCGCGATCAGGCAAAACACCGCATAGATGCAGCTCATCTTCGTGGGCATCAAAGTTCAACTGTTTCCAAACATAAAGCATATAATAAGCGGCATCATTATAGTTGGTCACGTCATATCGGTTGCAAAAACGGAAACGATTCTTCGAAAGAGAACACTTCCATCTGTTTTCCGCGGAAATACGCAAAGAGTTTGTTCCGCGTTCCTATGAAACTGCGCTTATGAAGATAGTTCCACACAGGTTGCATTAACGGCATAATGCGAATGTCTTTGATATGATCTGTGAGCACAAGTTTTATGTCTTTATTGATGGGATAAACCGCAACAGCGTTTTGTGTGGGCAAGATTGTGTTGAGAATTTCATCAGTCTTGTGCCCCGTAAACGTATAATGATAGAGGGTTTCGGCATCTTCGGCGACAAATTCCTCTAATGGGATGAGCATCACGGGCGTATCAATGAGCAATTGTGCACGTTGATAGTCTTGGCTAAGCAGTTCGCTCTCGATAAATGCTTCGCGTAGATTGGCAGCCATCGACATGCCACTCTTTACAACATAAGGTTCATAGCGCAAACCGTTCACCGCCTTGTCATCGATAACGGCGAACGACATTGTTGTGCTGCTCAACCTTAATGTGACGCGTTGAGAAGGGGGTATGATTGGATTTTCGGGCATAGTTTTGTTATTTGTTAATAGACAATTGTGTGTCACCAGCAGCAATATCACCCATGCGGATTCCTGCATAGCGCCCACGCTCGTTGGCTTTCTCGATGAGGTTGGCAATACTGTTCTCGTCAAGCCCATTCAGATAAGTGTCATAAGTTGCTCCGCACTCTGCCAAAGGAAGCTGACGTCCGCTCTTGCTTACCTGCACAGTCGCAGCCAAATCAAAACGTTTCCCATCACTGAAAGGGATATATTGCAGACTATCTGCCAAATAACCACCTTTTATGAGCACATTGAAATCGCCAGTGTACACTTTGTGATCGCGACAATAAGAAAGTTCGGCAACGCGGATTTTCGACAGCCTACTAATGACAGCTTGCTCGCGAAACTGCTGTTCTTTCTTGAATTTTATGGGCGCGCTGATGCTCATGTAGCACATGACGGCTAACACAAGTACGCATAGGGCGAGCCATAAATTATGATGTTTTGCCAACTTCATTTGGAGATTTGTTTTTATCTTTGCAGCGTTATTGATAGGCAGCACACGTGAATGAACTGCTGTTGTCTGCAAAGTTACAAAAACTTTCTACGTTATCGCATTGAAAATACAGGAATTTATAGACGAAGTGGTGCGCGAATTTGGTTTTACGCCCACGTATGACCAGCAGAACGCACTCGAAACCTTTGCGCGGTTCTTGGCCGATAGGGGCACAAAACTGCGTGATGATAATGCGTGGCTCGGCCGGAACGGGAAAAACATCGCTTGCCGGAGCAATGGTGCGCACATTTTCGCGCTTAGGCCAAAAGTTGTTGTTAATGGCCCCAACAGGACGTGCAGCCAAAGTGTTTGCGATGAATAGCGGCCATGCTGCTTTTACTATCCATCGCAAAATTTATCGTGAAAAAAGTTATTCAGGGCTTGGCGGGCAGTTTAGTCTGAATGAAAACATGCACAAAAATATGCTCTTCATGATTGACGAGGCTTCGATGATTGGCACTGGTGGCAACATGGCGAGCGACTTCGGTTCGGGCAACTTACTTTCTGACCTTGTGCAATATGTTTACAATGGGCAGAATTGTCGAATGATATTGGTGGGCGATAGCGCACAGCTGCCGCCGGTGGGAGAGGCAGAAGCGCCCGCTTTAGATGGGAGCATTTTGGAGATGATGGGCCTAAAAGTCTATGAATGTGATTTGAATAAGGTTTTGAGGCAGAGCCAGAATAGCGGAATTTTGGCCAACGCCACTTATATCAGAAGCCTCACTCCCAGCACTTCGGCAAGGGTAGGAGAGCACAATGCTGAGGCTTTCTGTGGATCGGCGCAGGCCGAATCATCGTATGAAACCTTGTTGCAAACAGGACTCCCTCGCATTCGTTTCCATGGCTTGCAGACATCATAATGGTGCCGGGCGACGAACTCGTTGAGCGTATCAGCAGCAGTTATGGTGAGGTGGGTATTGATGAAACGATGATTGTCACGCGGAGCAACAAACGCGCAAATGTATATAATCAAGGCATTCGGGCCACCGTCCTCGACCGAGAGGGAGAACTTTGCACGGGAGACCAGTTAATGGTGGTGCGAAATAAGTATTTAGACGATGTTCAGGATAAAAACAATGGCCTAAGGTTTATTGCTAATGGAGATCGGGTGAAAACCCTGCGTGTGAGTAACATTCGAACGCTTTTTGGCTTCAGATTCGCTGATGTTTGGTTGCAATTCCCTGATTATGACAACATCGAAATGCAGCAAACTGTAATCTTAGACACACTGCTGACAGAGGCGCCGGCCTTAACCCACGAACAGCAACAGCAGCTTTATGAGGCCGTGATGGAAGATTACGCTGACATTCCACGCAAACATGACCGCCTGTTGAAACTCAAACAAGACGTCTATTTCAACGCGCTACAAATTAAATATGCCTACGCCGTGACTTGTCATAAGGCCCAGGGCGGCCAATGGTCGCATGTTTATATTGACCAAGGATATATGACCGACGACATGCTCACACCTGATTATATCCACTGGTTGTACACGGCCTTCACGCGCGCTACTGATAAATTGTTTCTTGTAAACTGGCCGAAAACTCAAACAGCGGAATAAACTGCGCTGTGGCGCATGTTTTTATGCCCTTACAGCTGCTAATCTTCATTTCCGCTGCTGTTTTTTATGCAACTTTTCATAGATTTTATATTTTGTCAATCGTTTTGTTGCATGTCAATATTATTGTCTGCGTGTTGTTTTGAGCTTAATTGTGCGTTGATGTCATAATTTATGTTTCGCTAATCATTTTTGTTCATATGAATGCTTATGACGATTTTCCGCAATAGTAGAATTGCGGAAAATTGCTCTTTTAATCATATAACAAACAATAATCAACGCAATTTATCACTAAACTGAATAGTGGCCGAGTTCAAAATGATGAATTTTTTTGTGTAAAAAAATATTATTATAAATTTGGAACTAAAAATTAAATTTATTATCTTTGTCATCATAAAGAAATGTTTATAACTTTCTATTAACAATCTATTGACCATTATGAAGATGCTTGAAATGAAAAATGTTAATTTTTCGGCCGTGGCCGAAAAATCAGAAATTGGGAAAAAAACAGAGTTTCGGCCATGGCCGAAGAATAAAATTTAGCGTAAATCTGCATTTCGGCCACGGCCGAAAACGCTCAAATTGCAAAAACTGATTTTCGGCCGTGGCCGACGAGTGAAAAATTACGTAAAACTGATTTTTCGGCCACGGCCGAAACTCTATAAATTTATTAACTTTAATGTTTAACCTATGGTCGTAAAGAATTTCAAGAAAGACAGACTCCAAAACATGGAGCATTTCCAGTTCACATCCCACGTTGTTGCTCTTTGTGAAGCGGCTGGTATCGAAAAATGAAAACATTGTTGAAGACCCTGAAGGATGCGTTGGCCGAAGAGGATAAAGCGCTGAATATCCCAAGGAAAAGAGAGGGAACGGCCGATTTGGAGGAGCTCGACCGCAAGCGAAACTCTGCCTATCGTGCACTGCAATTATTGGTTGAGATGAATGCTCACGCTGATGATGAGGCCACAAAAAAGGCGGCACGCCAAATGAGCAATGTTTTGTCGCGCTACCCAAAACTCACTCTTGCAAACTACAATAAGGAAACGGGGATGATAAAAAACCTTGTATCCGACCTGCAAGATGCTAAACTTACGGATTTTGTCACGCTACTTGCTGCAGCGCCAGCCGTTACGCGCCTCTCGAAAGCTAACGAGGCCTTCGAAAAGCGCTATCTCGACGCTTTGAAGTCGGTCATTCCTACGGGAACCTACGATATCAAGGCTTTGCGCGCAGCCACCGACAAGGCATTGAGTGCAATTGCTCTTCGCATGGAAGCACTCAACGATCTTGAGCCTGAAACGCTAAAATTGCCAGAGCTTATTGTGCAATATAATGCTTTGGTTGATATTCAACACTCGACATTGTCACACCGCGCCGGTACGTCAAAGGTCGCCCATGATAAACGTACAGCTGCATACAATGTGCTGCTAAAATACGGCTTCCCCGCTTTAGAAACAGCTTTAAATCTGGAAATTGGCAGTCTGTCTTTTACTGGAAAGACTGAAGGAACTGGCGATAAACGCCATTATGAATTGGCCATTGAGGGTGAGACGAATGTTGACGGCAGTCCAAAGACCATTTGGGTGGGTATAAATAAAGATACTACGCTGTTTAAGGTTGAAAGAAAGCCCACTTCTAAATCAAAACAGGCAGATAAACCCAGCATAAGTTTTGGAAAGAAAAAATAATGATGCTATTGCACGTAATATGCTAAAAAGCTAAATGTCGCATTCGGCTTTTTGCCATCTTTTGTTGCATTGTCGTTTCTCTGCAACATATAGGAATCAAAATCGGCGCAGGTTCTGTTATAGAACTTGCGTTTTTTATGTCTTTTATAATATTTTCTTGTGATTTGCGTTATAAGATAAATATATGTTTGTTTTGAAAACGATTTTTTCATTAATATTTTGTCTGTTTCCCGTGTGGGGCGCAGCACAAGATGCGTTACCCGGCAAGGCAAAGACCGATGCTGTGGCTATTCCTTTGGCAAACGACAGCGTTTCGCAATATGCGGTTTTCGATGGCAGAAAATATGCGGGCGATTATCCTGATGCGGAACTTGTACCCGAGTTAGAATTGACTTTAGAGAATCTTTCTGATGTTCTCGACCAGTATGGCATCAAATTTAAGAAGATTGTTATGGCGCAGGCCTTGTTGGAGACTGGAAATTTCACAAGTAACATCTGTCAGACCATTCATAACATCTTCGGACTTCGTAGGCCGTCGGATGGCAGCTATTTTGAATTCCCAAATTGGATGGATTGCGTGAGAGCCTATCGCGATGCAGTGCAATATAAATATGTCAGCGGAGATTACTATGATTTTCTTGATCGTATAGGCTACGCTGAAGATAAAGCCTATACTTCTAAGGTGAAACGCATTGCGAAGAGGTTATAGTCATCAGGATGTGAACAGAAAACAATAGAACTTTAAATAAAAAACAGAAAATGAAGTTAAAACGTTTATTAATTGTGGCAGTTGCCCTCATTGGGAGTGTAGTTATTGCCAATGCACAGGAGAATAACACTGACGAAGACAGCAAATATGCTGTTGAGATGGTGAAAGCCGGTACGAAAGCTCCTAATTTTCAGCTGAAGACGGTTGATGGCAAGAGTTTCAAATTGAGTAGCCTGAAAGGAAAGGTTGTTGTCCTTGATTTTTGGGCCAGCTGGTGCCCAGACTGCCGAAAAGATGCGCCCAATATTGTGCGCATGTATCGTGAGTTCAAAGATAAAGGTGTTGCTTTTGTCGGCATCTCTTTTGACACAGAAAAAGCCAATTGGGAAAAGGCAATCGAGAAGTATGGCATGGAATATACCGCTGTCAGCGAGCTGAAAAAGATGCGTGAGTCGACAATCGCAAAGCAATATGGTGTGAAATGGATTCCAGCAATGGTTGTCATTGATAAGAAAGGCAATGTGGTGCTGAGTACTGTATTGTCGGAGAAGGTGGAGAAGAAACTCACCGAATTAACTGCAACGAAACATTAGTTTGCAGGCAAGTCAAAGCCTTGGCTACAGATTGGCGGCGTCGGAAGATGCGTTGTGCCTTCGATAGTCGGCTTTGACTTTTGTTTTTCCTCAAAAAAACGTTATGCAAGTTGATAAGCTGTGGATGGAACATTGGTTTGCCATCTTCAACAAAGAATATTTTGATGGCGAACTTCCGCTTCCCCGCTTGGCTTTGTCTCGGTCGAGGACGCGCTTGGGTTCAATGGCTTGTAAGCGTGTGAAACGTTTGTTTAAGAGTGAAAAATTCACTGATTTTGCAATTCGGCTGAGTAATTTTTATGACCTTTCAGAACGTGAGTTTCAAAACGTTTTGCTCCATGAAATGATTCATCTCAAGATAGCTTTTTTGGGCATGAAAGACACGGCGCCACATGGTGTGGTATTTAGGAGAATGGCCGATGAGTTGAATCGGAACTATGGCTGGAATATTCGTGTGACAGGCTCCACGCGTGGGGTAAAACCTGCTCAACCGCAGCCGTCGCGCGACTATTTAGTGTTAGCGCTGTTGCTCGACTCAGGCGAATATTTGTTTTCGGTGGTTAATCCGCGTTATGCCCGTGGAATCGACCGAGAAATTAGGACGGTCAGTCGTGTGAAAAACTTCAATTGGTATACCACACGCGATGCTTATTTTATGAACTTTCCGAAAGTGAGAAGTCTTCGTGGGCGTCGTGTTTCGGCCGAGATTTTTAAGGAAAAGACTGCCGAGATGACAAAAATCACAGCTTTATATTGATTCGTTTGGGCTTTTTATGCCTTTGTTTTATGAGAAAAATCGCCCTTTATTCGTTTCGGCTTATCTCTTATGGGCGAAGTGCTCTTTTTATGGTATTTTTGCTTTTCGGCCGTAAGAAAATAATAAAGCCTCACATCATCACGATGCGAGGCTTTGTTGATTTGTGAGATTTATATTAATCTGATTACAGATTTGCAAGTTCAATAACTTTATCGACGGCTGCGCTGATGCCTTCTATGTTTTTACCGCCAGCCTGAGCATAATGGGGCTGTCCACCACCACCGCCTTGAATGAGTTTTGCAGCCTCGCGGATAATTTTACCGGCGTTGAGCGCATGATCTTTCACCATGTCGTCACTAAACATCACGGTCAAAAGTGGCTTATTACCTGCGGTGCTTCCAATGACAGCAACAAGTTTCTCATTTAAGGTCTCGCGCAGTTTGAAGACGAGGTCTTTTGCTGCGGCAGGCTCTAAAGGCAGCACAGCTTTAATCACCTGAACGCCGTTTACGTTCTGTGCGCGCTTGAGAAGCTCATCTTTAATGCGCTCAACGGCTTGGGCTTGGAATTTCTCGATTTCTTTGCGCATCTCATCGTGCTCGCCGATGAATTTCAACAGTGTTGCCTTCAAATCCTTAGCATTGTTGAACATTGACTTGAGGTCATTCATTGTATCTTGCAATGCGTAGATTGTATCCTCGCATGCAACACCAGTCAAGGCCTCAATGCGACGAATGCCTGCGGCCACACTGCTCTCGCTGATGATTTTGAAGAAACCAATCTGGCCGGTGCTCTTCGCGTGAATACCGCCGCAGAATTCGCAACTTGGACCGAAACGAACTACGCGAACTTTGTCTCCGTACTTCTCTCCAAAGAGTGCCACTGCGCCAAGCTCCTTAGCTTCCTCAAGCGGAGTGTCGCGGTGTTCGTCAAGCGGATAATCTTCGCGAATCATTTTGTTGACGAGTTTTTCAACCTGACGAAGTTGCTCATCACTTACTTTCTGGAAGTGAGAAAAGTCAAATCTCAGCGTGGTCGGATCAACGTATGAGCCTTTCTGCTCAACATGATCACCTAAAATCTGTTTCAACGCATAGTCAAGCAGGTGAGTAGCGGTGTGATTTGCTGCGCTTCCGTTGCGTTTCTCCACGTCGACACATGCCATAAATTCGGCCTCGATATCTTTTGGAAGCTCTTTAACGATATGGATGCTCTGATTGTTCTCACGCTTCGTGTCGACAATCGTAATTGTTTCATTCGCGCTAACTAATGTGCCTTGATCACCGACTTGTCCACCCATTTCACCATAGAAGGGGGTATAATTGAGCACGATTTCGTAGAAAGTATTCTTCTTTTGAGTAACTTTTCGGTAGCGAAGAATATGACAAGTGTATTCGGTGTAGTCGTAACCCACAAATACTTGTTCGCCATCTCTAACGACTTCCCAGTCACCGTTTCCACAGCAGCAGCGTTTCTGGCTCTTGCTTTTTGCTTCGCCATTTCTTCATCGAAGCCCTTTTCGTCTACTGTGTAACCATGTTCACGACAAATCAGTTCGGTTAAGTCGAGTGGGAACCCATAAGTATCAAACAAACGGAAGGCGCTTGTGCCATCTAATTCTGTTTTCCCATGAGCTTTCAGCTCGTCCATGTCACCGTTAAGGAGATTTATTCCCTTTTCCAATGTGCGCAGGAAAGAATCTTCTTCTTCCTTCATCACACGTGAAATAAGCTCTTGTTGAGCAGAAAGTTCTGGATAAGCTTCGCCCATTTCCTGAACCAAAACAGGAACAAGTTTATATAAGAAAGCTTCTTTCTGATCAAGGAATGTGTAAGCATAACGCACTGCACGACGCAAGATGCGGCGAATCACATAGCCTGCTTTAGCATTACTCGGCAGCTGTCCGTCGGCAATAGAAAATGCTACAGCACGCAAGTGGTCTGCAACCACACGCATGGCGATATCGATTTTCTCTTGTTCGTCTTTGCCTTCGCCATTCTCTCCCGTTGGAGTTGTGAAACCATATTTCTTTCCACTGAGTAATTCTATTTGCTTAATGACTGGTTGGAAGATATCCGTATCATAGTTGCTGTGTTTATCTTGCAGCATGCGTACAAGTCGTTCGAATCCCATTCCCGTATCAATCACGTGCATAGGAAGCGGCTCAAGACTGCCATCAGCTTTGCGATTGAACTGCATAAACACGATATTCCAAATCTCAATTACTTGAGGATTATCTTTATTTACGAGTTCACGTCCAGGCAATTTCGCTTTCTCCTCGGGAGTGCGAGAATCTACATGAATCTCTGTACAAGGGCCACATGGACCAGTATCTCCCATTTCCCAGAAGTTGTCGTGCTTGTTTCCATTGATAATATGGTCTGCAGGTACGTGCTTGGCCCAATAAGATGCAGCTTCGTCATCACGTTTAAGTCCTTCTTCGGGAGCACCCTCAAATACTGTTACATAAAGATCTTCTGGGTTTAAATGGAGTACATCTACAAGATATTCCCATGCAAAATCAATTGCACCTTCTTTGAAATAATCTCCGAAACTCCAGTTACCTAACATCTCAAACATTGTATGATGGTAAGTATCATGTCCTACTTCTTCGAGATCATTGTGCTTTCCGCTCACACGAAGACACTTCTGAGAGTCTACTCTTCTCACGTCTTTCCCCGGGTCTTTTGTACCGAGTATAATGTCTTTCCACTGGTTCATGCCGGCATTGGTAAACATTAACGTGGGGTCATCTTTAATGACCATAGGAGCTGAAGCTACAATCTTGTGCCCCTTACTTTCAAAGAATTTCTTGAAAGATTCACGAACTTCATTCGCTGTCATCATCTTCAATATATTGTATTTTAAGTGTTCTTTACTCGTTATCCATCGTGTTCGTTTCCACGCATTGAAGGAAAACTTCTGCCTTTGCATTGTTGCAATGATGCAACAGAAACTTCGCGGCGATGAAAAATCAGTGGCAAAGATACAAAAAAGTTTAGAGATGGTGGAGTGGAGTTTATAGAAATTTGCTAACTTTGCAAAGAAATAGCGCATAGTTTCAACAAAAATCACGAATTATGGCCTTAAATACAAACAAGAATCTGAAGTTATATTACAGCATAAAGGAAGTCGCTGCACAATTCGGAATCAATGAGAGTACATTGCGATTTTGGGAGGGTGAGTTTCCGCAACTACGCCCAAAAACGCAGAATGGTACAAAGATTAGGCAATATACTGATAAAGATATAGAGCAGATTAAGGTCATTTATAACCTTGTGAAAGTGCGTGGTTTCAAGATTGCCGCAGCCAGAAAAGTTATGAATGCCAATCGAGAGGGTGTGGATAAAACAGCAGATGTCATGACAATGCTTACCTCTGTGCGAGATCAATTACAGCAGCTCAAGAAGCAACTTGATGGATTGGTGTAGCGAGAGCTAATCATATTATGAAGCCAAAGGTCCTATTATTATATTGTACACATGTTGACTTGCATGGACTTAAGTCATATAATCAAAGTTGATTTTAATAACTTACATAATTTGTTGTACCTCTTTTAAATCATCTATTGCCATGAGATTCTCCATGATTTCCCTCACTTCATCACGATCATGCACGCGCATCTCAATGCTTCCATCAAAGATTCCTTCGTTACTATTAATGGTAATCTTTCGAATATTGACGTTCATCTTGTCTGAAATAACATCGGCTAAGTCGTGTAGCATACCTTTTCGGTCAATTCCTTTGATTTCAATTGTGGCGTCAAAGAACATTTGTCGATGCATGTCCCATTTTGCATCAAGGATTCGGTTGCCGTAGCTTGATTTTAAACGGCTTGCAACCGGACATGCACGTTTATGGATTTCAATGTGATTATTGTTATCTATATAGCCGAGAATATCGTCACCTGGGATTGGATGGCAACATCCAGGGAATATATAATTGCCAATAGTCTTTTCACTGATGATAACGGGTTGACGTTTGTTGAAGTCTTTATCAACCGTGAAAAGCATAGAGGTGTCAACTTTTTTAACGTTAGCTTTGGTAGTTTTTTTGTCGTGGAGGAATGGTACATAGCGTCGCCATCCAAGTGAAGTTGATTCTTTTTTGGTCTTGCCGAGTAGAGCGTCTGCATCTGAATCACCAAGAATGATAGATTTTTCACCGATAGATTTGAATAGTTCTTCATGCTTCTGTACATGATAAACTTCACAAAGTTTGTCTAAAACCGATGAAGTTAATTCCATAGAATGAAGCTTCAACCATTCTTTCAGCTGTTCTTCGCCCTTCTTTTGTGACTCTCGGTCGTCACGTCTTAGTATGGCTTGAATTTTAGCTTTGGCTTTGGCTGTCGATACAAACTAATCCATGAGGGTTGCACATGTTGGGCTTTACTCGTTAATATCTCAACTTGGTCGCCACTGTTCAGCTTATGACTCAATGGAACAAGCTTGTGATTGACCTTTGCTCCAATGCAATGGCTGCCGAGAAAAGTGTGGATTTGGAATGCGAAATCAAGTGCAGTACAACCTGCAGGCAATGTCTTTATCTCACCTTTTGGGGTGAATACAAAAATCTCTGAAGCAAAAAGATTGAGCTTTATGCTATCAAGGAAGTCCATAGCATCAGGCTGTGGGTCGTCAAGAATTTCTTTAATGGTACTCAACCAATCGTTAAGTTCACCCTCATCTTCACTATATTCGCCTCCATTTTTGTATTTCCAGTGAGCAGCAAATCCTTGTTCGGCCACCTCATTCATATGGTCTGAGCGAATTTGTACTTCTATCCAGCGCCCTTGTTTGCTCATTAACGTAACGTGAAGAGCTTGATAACCATTCGCCTTTGGATGGTTTAACCAATCGCGAAGTCGGTCGGGATGGCTCTTATATATACGGCTAATAGCGACATAAATGTTGAAACATTCGTTGATTTCTTCATCTCTTTTCTTCGGTTCGAATATGATTCTGACCGCTAAAATGTCGTAAATCTCCTCGAAGGTTACATGTTTGTTCTGCATCTTATTCCATATAGAATAAGGGGGCTCTTGACACGTGCTTTGATGGTGTATTTGATACCCATTTTGTCAAGAGCTTCGCGGATTGGTCCTGTGAACTGTGCAAAAAGCTCGTCACGTTTCTCTTGAGTAAGGGCCAATTTGCTTTTAATAGCAGCGTATTCTTCAGGGTGTTCGTAACGGAAACTAAGGTCTTCAAGTTCAGTTTTGATTTTGTTTAACCCTAAACGATTGGCGAGTGGTGCATAAATATATAATGTTTCGCCTGCAATCTTATATTGTTTGTTGGCCGGTTGTGACTCCAAGGTGCGCATATTATGCAATCGGTCACATATTTTAATAAGGATAACACGGATGTCATCGCTCATTGTCAGCAACAACTTCTTAAAGTTTTCAGCTTGTGCTGAAGCTCGTTCTCCAAAGATGCCACCACTGATTTTGGTTAATCCGTCAACGATTTGAGCAATCTTTTTGCCAAAGATATTCTCAATATCTTCAACCGTGTAATCAGTATCTTCAACCACATCATGGAGTAACGCCGCACAAATACTTGTCGAACCCAGCCCCATTTCCTCACAAGCAATTTGTGCTACGGCAATAGGATGCATGATATAAGGTTCTCCTGAAAGCCTTCTTACACCCTTATGTGCTTGTCGAGCAAAGTTGAAAGCCTTCGTAATGATATCTACTTTCTTGCGATGTCGTGATGCAAGATAAGTGTCTAACAAGTGTTGAAAGGCTTCTGTGATGAGCTTGTCTTCTGCTGCCTCACGGGCCACTTCACGCATATCGTGCTCGTCCATGATGTTTCCTCCGTCTTAATTATTTAATTTTGATTTCTTTCCAGCGCGAATATTGTTTCCCTTTATACCATTAAGGCGACGCAATTTCTTTACAGAGATTTTGTTACGTTGTGCAATTTCCGACAGCGTATCACCTTCGCGGATAGTGACACTCTTACTTCTTTCTTTGCGTTCTTTCTTTTTTCGTCCTTTCTTACTACTATATTTAGAAGATGAAGTATAGCTTTTATGAACACGACGATAGCGTACTATGGTCGGTTCCTCATCATTAACCTCGACTTCTGTACGTTTACTGGTTAAATCATCGGGTTTATAATTGTAGATTGAATCTTCGTTGTCAATAAACTTTGTGATTAAAGCTGCCGGCAAACGAAGGGCAGATGGTTTCCAACTTCCATTTACAATATTATGACGATATTGTGGATTTAGAGCTGCAATCTGGTCAACATCAAGTCCTAAAACGTGGGCTATCTGCTCGAAATGCAAATCTCGATTGATAACAACGGTGTCTGTTTTGGCAGGCAGATCGGTTGTCATTGGGCAGATGTTATGCTCACAATAGTAGTTCATGATATAGTTTGCAGCAATGAAAGCGGGTACATAGCCACGAGTTTCTCGGGGGGGAGATAGGGATAGATTTGCCAATAATCATTCTGCTTGGCACGATGAATGGCTTTGTAAACTTTATCTGGTCCGCAATTGTATGCAGCGATAACAAGATTCCAATCACCAAAAATCTTGTAGAGATCACTTAGGTAATGTGCGGCTGCATAAGATGCTTTTACAGGGTCGCGGCGTTCATCTACAAGCGTGTTGACAGTCAAACCATAACGTTTCCCCGTATTCAGCATAAACTGCCATAAGCCTGTTGCTCCAACTCTTGATACGGCTCTGGGGTTCAATGCCGATTCAATGACTGGGAGATATTTAAGTTCTAACGGCAAGCCATAACTCTCTAAAGCCTCTTCAAAGATAGGCATATAGAAGTTTTGTGCCCCTAACATATAGCTCACTGAACGTCGAAGATGACCACTATATCGGTCAATGAATTGCTGAACTACATCGTTATAAGGCATCTCTATGATTGTAGGAAGCATGGAAAGTCGCTTCTTATAGACTGCAATGTCATATACAGGATTGACGTCAGGAAGGTTACATGACGTGTCGGGACGAAGGTAAGTCTTCGTATTATAGAGTTGCATTAGGCTGTCAAGTTCCATGGTCATAGCCTCCGGAAGGTCTATAACTTCGCGCTTGCCTTGTGCATTTGTTACCGTGATTTCTGTTTCATCGTTGTCACCATCCTCATTGTTTACGACCTGAGCTTGTAGCTTACAGGTGCTGAAAAACAACAATGAGAGTGCAATTAAATATGTTTTCTTCATTATAAATGTTAGTTCTTTTTTTATAGGATAATTGTTATTCCCTGAGCTTATGCTTTATATAAGGTCAGAAAGTAAGACTGCAATGCATACCTATTCCGCCACCCCGTAGAGGGTTTCGTTGATTATTTGTGTTTACAACAGCTGGCTCAATACGCAAACTGAGGTCGTTTGAAATATCAAATTCAGACAGAGAGGCATCTACGTAGGCGTCAATTACCGACAAGGCATATACACCTACAAGCACAAAGAAACTCATATCACGCCACCTTCTGAATCTATCTTTACGGCTCTTGAACAACGTTTGGTATCGTGATATGTTGTCATTTGTAATCCTCGCTCCTAAGTGCATGAACTGATTATAGCTTGCCGTTGTCGGATCATTGTCCATGATATCCATGTAAGCTTGGGCGTAATCATGATACATTTGATTATTCCAGTTCATGGCATAGAGGCATCCTACAATGCCACCATATATGATAGGGAGTTTCCAATACTTACGATTGTATATCTGACCTGCACCAGGAAGCACGAGTCCAAGCCACAAAGCACGTTTCGGATCAGGTCTCCAAGTGGCCCAATCTCGTTTGGCTTTCTTCTTCATTGCTACGGAATCAGCCAACAAATTGACGCTATCCTTGTGTGTTAGCAGTTCGTTTGCTTAAGATGTGTTGTGTCAGACATCAACACACGAGGTTCGTTGTGTTGTGCCTTAGCACACTGAGGCATCACAAGTAATGCTGCCCAGGCAATGATATGAATGAGTCTTGGGAAAGACATGCTTCAAGCTTTCAGTTTATCAAAGAGGTTCATGATGCGCTCGAGTTCTGCTTCATTGGCAAAAGGAATGCTAATCTTTCCCTTACCTTTTGAAGAGCAGGTCATCTGTACCTTGGTATTGAGGAATGAAGCCAATTGATTTCTAAGCTCACAGAACTCTTCTGGCAGTTGGTTTCGTGCGATAATCTTCTTCTTTCCGCTTTCAATATCATCGCCATTCTTTAGTGCTTGTACCAGTTCTTCAACCTTTCTGACGGAGTAACCATTCTTTAGTATCTCTTTAAAAAGCTTGATTTGAAGCGCCGGACTATCGAGTGCAAGCAATGCACGGGCATGGCCCATGTCGATTTCTTTCTTTTGTAATGCCATCTGAACCTGTGCAGGAAGCTTCAACAAACGCAAGTAGTTGGTAATTGCCGTACGGCTTTTTCCAATACGTTCAGAAACCTTTTCTTGTGTCATCCCACTGCCTTCAAGCAGATGTTCATAGGCCAATGCAATTTCGATAGCATTCAAATCCTCACGCTGGATATTCTCAACGAGGGCCATTTCCATGACATTCTCGTCTTTTATCGTGCGGATATAGGCTGGGATAGCTTTCAAACCAGCTAATTGAGAAGCTCTCCATCGACGCTCACCTGCAATAATCTGAAATCTGTTTTCAGCTGTCTGACGCAGTGTAATCGGCTGGATGATTCCAATTTCCCGTATACTATGCGCCAACTCTTGCAGTGCTTCGTCGTCAAATTCGCGGCGAGGCTGGTTGGGATTGGCTTCAATTTGGTCAATCGCTATCTCGTTAATGGTCGATGAACCTTGTGTACGCACAGCATCAGTAGAGATGAGTGCGTCAAGTCCCCGACCCAAACTATTATATTTTTTGTGTACTGCCATGTTCTGTTTCGTTGTTTCTTATCAAGAATAATGGGTTATGCATTCTTGTTAATCAGTTCCTTTGCCAAGGCAAGGTGATTCTTTGCACCTGTCGAATCAGCATCGTAAAGAATGACAGGAAGCCCATGACTGGGGGCTCTCGCTTAGCTTAACATTGCGTTGAATGACAGTCTTGAACACCAGTTCTTGGAAATGTCGCTTCACCTCATCATAGATTTGATTTGCCAAACGCAGTCTGCTATCATACATTGTCAATAGGAAACCTTCAATCTCTAATTGCTGATTGAGTTTGCTCTTGATAATTTTGATGGTATTGAGTAGCTTACTTATTCCTTCAAGGGCAAAGTATTCACACTGCACAGGAATAATTACTGAGTTGGCAGCCGTTAGTGCATTGACCGTGATAAGTCCCAATGAAGGACTACAATCGATAAGGATGTAGTCATATTCACTGCTGATGGGCGCCAAAAGATTTTTCAAAACGCGTTCCCGATTGTCAAGATTCAGCATCTCAATTTCGGCACCTACGAGGTCAATATGACTGGGAATGATATCCAATCCATTGATATCTGTGGTATAAATAGCATCGCGTACATCGGCATGATCAATGATACATTCATACAAAGAACAATCGACATCTTTGATGTCTACACCCAAACCGCTTGATGCATTGGCTTGAGGATCGGCGTCAACCACGAGAACACTTTTCTCAAGGGTGGCCAAAGAAGCCGCTAAGTTAATGGTTGTGGTGGTCTTACCCACGCCACCTTTCTGATTAGCTAAAGCTATAATTTTTCCCATTTCGAAAAAAGTTTATTTGTGGGCAAAGTTACATAATTTAGCCGAGAAATACGAGAAATAAACCTTTTTTTCGTACTTTTGTCGCAAACTAACAATGTAAAAGATGAATATTAAGCGCCCTTTTATATTGATTTCGAATGATGATGGCTATCATGCCAACGGAATCAAGACCCTCGTTTCGTTCTTAAAAGACCATGCCGACGTGCTTGTTTGTGCGCCAGAAGCGGCTCGTTCGGGTTTCTCCTGTGCCTTTTCTGCTGCTACTCCGTTGCGTTTGAAACGCCGACATAATATGGGTGACGTCGAAGTATGGTCATGTAACGGCACTCCTGTAGACTGTGTGAAGCTTGCTTTGAGTGAACTTTGTGGCCATCGGAAACCTGATTTGGTGCTCGGAGGCATCAATCATGGAGACAATTCTACTGTAAACAATCATTATTCTGGTACAATGGGGGTTGCAAGGGAAGGCTGTATGAAATATATTCCGTCTGTGGCGTTTTCAACATGTAACTATGATGATGAAGCCGATTTAAGCTATTTGCGCGATGATGTGTGTCGGATTGTCGACCGAGTCCTTGCAGAAGGTCTGCCAAAGGGAGTCTGTTTGAATGTAAACTTCCCCGCTCAACCTCCTTTCAAGGGTGTAAAGGTGTGCCGAATGACCTTTGGTAGTTGGATAAATGAAGTCGTTAAAGCGCGTCATCCCCATGGATATGACTACTATTGGATGGCTGGTGAGTGTCGAAATGACGAACCTGACGCTGAAGATACCGACCAATGGGCACTCAATCACGGATATATTGCTATCACACCAACGCGCATTGATATCACCGATTATGCGTTTATAGATACTGTTAAGTCGTGGAGTCTCTAATCATCTGATACAGAAATGAAATATTATCTCATTGTTGGTGAGGCCAGTGGCGACCTACATGCAGCCCATTTAATGGTTTCTTTGAAAAAGAATGACCACGAAGCGTCGTTCCGTTTCTTTGGAGGCGACCTGATGTCTGCCGTTGGAGGTACGCGCGTTAAGCATTACCGAGAACTTGCCTACATGGGTTTCGTGCCGGTGTTACTGCATCTTCGCACGATATTTCGCAACATGTCGTTTTGTAAAAAGGATATCGTGGCATGGCAACCCGACGTTGTTATCCTCGTAGATTACCCTGGTTTTAACCTCGATATTGCCAAGTATCTCAAGCAACATACACACATTCCTGTCTATTATTACATCTCTCCGAAGATATGGGCATGGAAAGAATGGCGCATCAAAGCAATCCGAAGAGATGTCAAAGAGATGTTTTCGATTTTGCCTTTTGAAACAGCTTTCTATGAAGGAAAACATCATTATAAGATTCATTACGTAGGAAACCCAACGGCACATGAGATTCATGAGTTTCTCACGACATACCACACAGACTTCGATGGGTTCCGCTTGAAGCATCATATAGCTGATAATCGCCCGATGATAGCCTTGCTTCCTGGAAGTAGAAAGCAAGAGATTAAAGACAATCTTGTACCGATGTTGCGCGCCGTTCAGCACTTTTCAGACCGCTATCAGATAGTAATTGGCGCAGCGCCAGCCATTGAACCATCTTATTATCAAGAGGTGATTGGCAATGCAACTGACGTTACTGATCTTGCCTTTAACCTCATTCATAATGACACTTATGGGCTGCTTTATCATGCCGTTGCAGCCTTGGTGACCAGTGGAACGGCTACGCTTGAGACGGCATTACTGCATGTTCCGCAGGTGGTTTGTTATAAAACACCGGTGCCACGACTCATTCGTTGGGCCTTCAATCATATTCTTTCGTGTCGTTATATCTCCCTTGTTAATCTCATTGTAGACCGAGAAGTCGTGCCCGAACTCTTTGCTGATCGCTTCAATGTGAGCAATATCGTGGCCGAACTCGGCCGTATTCTTCCAGAGGGCGAAGGCAGAGCGCCGATGCTTCAGGCTTATAAAGAGGTGGAAAAACGCTTGGGTGACGAGATTGCTCCCGATAATGCTGCTCGTCTAATGGTCAATCTTCTGCGCCAGGAAGCCGCTCGTTGCCAATAGTCCATAGGGTTTATGTCTTGGAGGTAAACGCATCTTTTCTGTAAACTTAATTCATAACCGATTTGTATTTGCTTCTCAAATTCATTATCTTTGCATCGGGGAGAGTGGTCATTTGCTTTCCCCTTTTTTATGCCTTGTTACAAATGGTGGTGCAATATGTGTCAAATCGTGTTCTAATCTCAGACGAATGGGCTTTTAATCAGCGTCAAAATACATGGTGACTTGAGGCATATTACATGGTCGTTTGATGTTCATCGTGTTGTGAAAAGATTGCAATGAGGAGTTTTGTTCATGGATAATATAAAATATATAAATTGATTTTGTCTGCTTTTTTGAGTTTTTTATTAAAAAAGTTTAATGCAGAAAACGGCCAAATCAGGGTGTTTTTAAGGATTTCAAAGGTTGAAAGCGCAGACGTCTTTGTTGGTTTCGTGTTATGATTTGAGGATAAGTGCCAAGCAAATTCTGCTGACTTATCTTGTTTTCTGATTTGCTTTGTTGTCTTTTTTCGCTTGATTTCATGGTTGTGAAAGCATCTGTCAGAGTCAGAGTCTTAAGACTGTAGAAACAGAGAAAATAGGGATGAAACGGTATGTTTGGACTTAATAGATAGGCTTTTTGTACAATATTGTAAGTTATTTGAACAATATTTCACAGTCGTTATTTAAAAAATATGTATTTTTGCAACATGAACTTTTATCTCTAAACTGTTAATCATTTTCATCAGACGACTTTGATGATTGTCTGGTCAGCTATTATTATGATATACATATTTATTGTTAAAAACCTTTATATTTAGCATAATGGAAAAACAAATCATTCGATGCAGTATGTTCATGCTGCTTTTTAGTTTTGTGCCCACTATTCCTATGTATGCTTTGAAAACAGAAAAAACAGAACAATCCGACAGGACGATTGATTTGTATGGCACTGTTTTTGACGATATGGGAGCTATTATCGGGGCATCGGTAAAGGTAGTTGGGAGTAAGACCGCTACCGTGACGGATGTGAATGGAGCGTTTCATCTGCGTGTACCTTTAGGTGCAAAGCTTGAAATCTCCAGTGTGGGTTATAAGTCGAAGACCGTAGTTTGCAAGGGTGAAGGAAGGTTGAAAGTGAAGTTGGAAGAGCAGACCGTAGCGTTAGATGATGTGCAGATTATTGCCTATGGCTCCACACGAAAGGTCACGGTGACAGGTGCTTTGTCTTCAGTCAATAGTGATGAACTGACGAAATCGCCTGTTGCGAGCATGAGCAACTCGTTGATTGGAAAGGTTTCCGGCTTGTCGGGTATTCAGTCGAGCGGTCAGCCGGGAGCTGATGGTGCGCAGTTGTTCATCCGGGGTGTCGGTTCGTTGAGCACTTCTTTGTCGCAACCGCTTATCCTTGTTGATGGAGTAGAGCGTCCTTTCTCACAGATTGACCCGAATGAAGTGGAGGATGTGACGGTGCTGAAAGATGCTTCTGCCACGGCAGTATTCGGTGTTCGAGGTGCTAATGGCGTTATCCTTGTCACAACAAAGCGTGGCACAAAAGATAGGCCCCGCATCAGTTTTACAACGTCAGTTGGCTTTCAAGTGCCTTCACGTGTGCCAGATTTTGCCAACAGTTATGAATGGGCCAGTGAGTTCAATAAGGCGCAAACACACGACGGAGTGGCTGAAGACATGCTTGCTTTCAAGCAAGATGACTTGGAGAAATTCCGTACACATAGCAGCCCTTTGACTCATCCTGATGTGGATTGGACGGGCGAAATGATTAGAAAAGCCGCTGTTCAATCGCGTCATAATGTTCATATCTCGGGCGGAACAAACCGTGTGAGATACTTTGCTTCATTGGGTGTGTTGACCCAGGAAGGTCTGTTCAAGGTTTATCAGAACCGAAATGACAAGGGTTTCAAGTATAATCGCTATAATTATCGCATCAACTTGGATGTTGATTTGACGAGCACTACAACGGCACAGATTAATTTAGGTGGCTATTTGAACAGTCGTCGTGAGCCTAACTATAACAATGGTTCGACCAAGTCGAGTGATTTCATCTTCCGTGACCTTTATTCTGCAGTGCCTTTCAGTGGTGCAGGATTAGTTGATGGAAAGCGAATACGCATGAGTTCGAACCGTTTTGGAGTTGGAAATCTTGAGGATGGTTTGAATATCTACTACGGAAAGGGATACAATACGACGGCCAATAACACGCTTAACTTTGACTTTACGCTGAAACAGAAGCTTAATTTCCTTACAAAAGGGCTTTCCTTCCACGTGAAGGCAGCTTATAACAGCGGTGTAAGTTTCTATAAGCGTCGTGAAGGACGTGAGCCTTGTATGAAGCAATCAATGCTCCTGACGGCTCTGTAGCCTTGAAATTAGTTGAAACTTATCGTAAACTTGACTTCTCGGAGTCGGATGATTTGAGCAAGAACTGGTATCTTGAAGGTGCGTTCAATTACAAACGCAATTTCGGTCAGCATCATGTTTCGGCCTTGGCAATGTATAACCAAACCATGAAATACTATCCCTCAAACAGTTATGCAGATATTCCGCGCAGCTATGTGGGCTTGGTTGGTCGTGCCACTTATGACTATATGACACGCTATCTTTTGGATCTTAGCGTGGGATACAATGGTTCTGAAAACTTCGCTAAGGGGCGCCGATTTGGAGTTTTCCCCGCAGGTTCAGTGGGTTGGATTGTTTCTGAGGAGAAATTTTTCAAGCCGTTGCGTCCTGTTGTTGACTATTTGAAGTTCAGAGTCTCTTATGGTAAGGTGGGAAATGACATCACTCGGGACAACTCCCGCTTCCTTTATCTGCCTGACACCTATAATATCAGTTCTGGAAGTTATAGCTTTGGAACGACAACGAATACAAAGATACTCGGTGCTTCAGAAGGAAAGATTGGCAATCCCAATGTGACTTGGGAGACCGCTTTCAAGCAGAATTACGGTATAGACATGAAGCTTTCAAGAACAACTTATCCATTAACTTTGATTACTTCATTGAACATCGTCGGGATATTCTTATCTCTCGCGGTGTAATACCTGTTTATCTTGCAGTACAATTGCCTACGGTAAACATGGGAAAGGTGAATAATCGTGGTTTTGAACTCGGTATGCGTTGGCAGCATAATATAGGTAAGGTGCGCTATTATATAGGTGGAAATATTTCGTATGCCAAGAATAAGATTGTCTTCATGGACGAAATCAAGTATCCTTATGAGTGGATGCAGCGCACAGGAAAACCTGTAGGCCAGAATTTTGGCTATGTCTTTGATGGCTATTTCACCGAAAAAGAGGTTGCTGAGTATGCACATACCAAGGGAACCGAGGGTGGCATTCCTGATCAAGGAAGTGGATATATTCCATTGCCTGGCGATGTGAAGTATAAAGATTTGAATGGAGATCACAAGATAGATGAAAAGGATATCCGTGCTATTGGTTCTCCAGCATATCCTCTTTTGACGTATGCTGTGAATATGGGAGTGTCATGGAAGGGCTTCGATCTTAGCATAACGCTTGCCGGAGCATCGAAGACTTCGCGCTTCTTGAGTGGTCCTTATCGCATACCTTTCGGCGAAATGAACAACTGGAGCCTTATGCGTTACATGATTAAAGACGCGTGGACGCCCGAAAAAGGTAATGCTGCAGCAGCTCCCGCCATATCCCTTCGCAACAAGTCTCATAACTATTTGGATTCAGACTTGTGGTTGAGAGATGCTTCTTACATACGTTTGAAGAATATAGAAGTAGGATATTCGTTTGCAAAGAACGTCACACGGGCATTGCATTTGAATAGCTTGCGTCTCGCTGTATCGGGATATAATCTGCTGACTTTCGACCATTTGAAAGTCTGCGACCCTGAAGCTAATCCAGATGGAAGGGCATATCCTCTGATTAAAGTTATTGAAGTAGGATTGAAAGTAGGTTTTTAAGCGATAAAGAATATGGAAAAAATGAATAAGATATGGAGCCTCTTTGCAGGTCTGATGCTGACAATGAGCATTATATCGTGCGAGGATCTGGCATTCGGTGAACGTTTTTTGCAGAAGCCCCCCAGTACAGATGTCACCATAGATACTATATTTGGGAAGGCTGAATATGCCAGACGAGTGCTTTGGCGCAGTTATCAGTATCTGCCATATGGTATGGAAACCAATGGATTTTGGACTCAGATGTGTATGAGTACCATTGAAGGTCTCACCGATTTGAATTATGACAATATTGGATATTCATCACTTTCGAAAACATATTACCCTGGATTGTACAATGCTTCAATAGAGGATGATACAAGAAAGAATGAACGTCGCACGAAAATGCAGTTCTCTCAGTCGGGTATTTGGACTGGTGTGCGCCATGCTTGGCTGTTATATGAGAACGTAGATAAGGTTCCTGATATGGATGAACAGGAGAAGTCGCGACTTAAAGCAGAAGCAAAGATGATGGTAGCTGTGTTCTATGCTCACATGCTTCGGCATTATGGATCTCTTCCAATCATTGATCATGCTATCTCTGCTGACGATGCAAGCTTCCAGCTCGGGCCACTTTGCAGCAAACAGTGGATTTCATTGTGAAGCTGTTGAACGATGCTATTGCCTGCGAAGACTTCCCTTGGAGTGTTCCTGAAAATGAAATGGAGAACTGGGATGGCCGAATGACGAAGGCTGGTGCTATGGCATTAAAGACTCGTGTCTTGCTTTTCGTTGCCAGTCCACTGTTCAATTCCGATGCGCCTTTTGTCAAAGGAGAGGCTTCTGATAAGAAGATGACATGGTGGGGGAACTATGATAAGCAGCGTTGGAAACAAGCTGTTGATGCCTGCAAAGAGTTTTTTGATGCGCTGAATAAAAATGGATTCTTCAAGTTAGTGCAGGCTGGTGACCCTGGTATTACTACTGAACGCGAAGCCTATACAAGTGCTTATTTCGATCGTGGAAATACGGAAACGCTGATAGCATGCCGTAGAACATTCCTTTCTACGAAGAATAATGAGCAGTTTGATAAAGCACTTCGCTGGGGAGCTTATTGCCCAACAAAAGAGTTTTTCGATATGTTTGAGATGAAGGATGGCCGTCCTTTCGATTGGAATGATGCTGAAATGGCAAAAAATCCATTCAAAGATCGTGATCCACGACTATATGAAAACTTCATTTTGGACGGCGATAAGTATAATGGACGAACAGCAGAGATGACAGATGTCAATCCTAATGATAAGGGCAACTACCCTAAAGGAAAGGATTGGGAGCAAGGAAGAATGCACAAACTTAGCCTTGCAACAGGTTTGGCATGCCGCAAGTGGGGACTTGATAGAAATACAGAAGCCTACAACCGACCTGTACAATGGCCTACAATGCGACTTGCAGAAGTCTATTTGAACTATGCAGAAGCTTTGAATGAATACAATGACGGTCCTACAGCTGAAGCTTACCAAGCTATCAATACCGTTCGTGCACGTGTTGGTATGCCGGCATTAAGTGGTATGAGTAAGGAGGATTTCCGCAAAGCAGTGCTGCATGAACGTGCGGTTGAATTTGCATATGAGGAGGTGAGATTCTTTGATTTGATACGTTGGAAGCTGTATGATGTCTTTGAAACACCGCTCCATGGTCTCCATGTCTATAAGCACAAGAAAACCAAGGAATATCTCATAAAGCCTTTTGCCTTGACAAAATATTACCGTGCTTGGTGGAAAACAGGCTGGGAACCACGTATGTGTTTGAGTGCATTCCCCTCAAAGGAGGTTAACAAAGGCTATGGATTAGTGCAGAACCCAGGTTGGGAGTAAGTCAATGATGTAATTTAAACATGAATAAAATGAACTATAAATTATATTTTGCAGCGCTTCTTTTCTCTCCGCTCTGTATGTCGGCTCAGACTGACAGCTTGCTGACAGAGAAGAAACCTCATAGAATAACCTATGGTCGTGATGTGTCTGTCGACCAGAAGGAAGCTACGGCTGCGGCGTCTTTCATAACGAGTGAGAAGCTTACGCATCGTAAGGAAACAAATCCTCGCAATGCTCTTTATGGCTTGATACCAGGCTTAGAGGTGTTGCAGAACCAAGGTGCAGCTTGGGAAACTACGGGCCGTCTCTTTGTCAGAGGCAATGGAACACTCAGTAAAAAGGCGCCTCTTATTTTGGTTGATGGCTTTGAACGTGAGCTTGGGCAACTTTCAATGGATGAAATTGAATCAATAACTGTGTTGAAAGATGCAGCTTCAACCGCTCTCTATGGTATGCGTGGAGCTAATGGAGTCATTGCTGTGAAGACGAAACGAGGAATGAATGGTGCGCCGAAAATCAAGTTCTCTTATGAGCTTAACATGGCAACTCCGTTCCGAAAGCCTAAATTTGTTGACGGACATACCTATGCCATGGCTTTGAATGAGGGTATGCAGAATGACGGACTTGCACCGCGTTACGATGCTTCCGAACTTTCTGCATTCAGAGATGGAAGTCTGCCTGATGCCTACCCCAATGTAGATTGGTGGGGAGAGTCGCTTCGAAACCATAGCTTTGGCAACAATGTTACATTCTCTGTAACGGGTGGTGGCAAGTTTGTTAGATATTTCACACAGTTGAATTATCTGAATGACAGCGGTATATTGCGACCTATCAATGATAACCATGGCTATTCAACACAGCTCAAATATTCAAAGTTAAACATTCGTACTAACCTTGATATTGAGTTGGGACTCAACACGATGTTGCAGTTGAATATGTTTGGAACATTCTCTGAACATAACCGCCCCAATGCTACAATCTCTGATATTTTCACTGCGCTCTATAAGGTACCTTCTGGTGCATTCCCTATAAAGAATGCTCGTGGGGTATGGGCTGGTACGACCGATATCGAAACCAATCCTGTAGCAATGATATCCGGAACGGGTTATGCACGCGCACAACAAAGAAACTTCTTTGCCGATTTAAGCTGACACATCGATTGGATTTTCTCTTGAAAGGCCTTTCGGTTGGTTTGCAATTAGGTTTGGATAACAATGCTTCTTATTGGGATGGAAACGCTCGAAAATATGGCTATGAACAGTCTACATATGATTGGGCAAGCAGAAGCTACACCTATAAGAACCTACGAAATGAAACGGCATTGAGTGCCAGTCATTCAGTAGGTGCATCGAATAATCATTTCAATTTCAATGCATTTGCCAACTTCCAGCGCGATTGGGGACTGCATTCTTTGGCCGCAACTGCACAATATCGTATGGATAAGTTAATCGCCAAAGGGCAAAATACATCGTATGCTTTCATTGATGTTGTCAGCCAGTTGCACTATGCTTACAAGCATCGTTATCTTTTTGATGTGTCGCTATCGGAGTCGGCTTCAAGCATCTTAGATCTCAAAAGCCGTTGGGGAGTTTTCCCGGCAGCAGGCATTGGCTGGATAGTGTCAGAGGAAACGTTTGCCAAACGCGATTGGTTAAACTTCTTGAAACTGCGTGCCAGCTATGGTATCTCAGGCGGTGCAGACTATGACAACGACCTCTTTATTGATATGTATGGCAATGGTGGTAGTTTCTTCTTTGGCAAAAACCCTCTTAAACATAATGGTTTGCGCTTGACTCAACTGGGTATTTCCCAATCTGACTTATGAGAAATCTCACAAGTTTAACATTGGTTTTGACTTCCGTGCCTTTAAGCATTTGGACGTAACGGTTGATTTCTTCTACGATCATCGCACGGATATTCTGGTGGATGCCAATGGAAAGGTATCTTCATTGTTTGGTCTTCCAGTGCCCAAAGAGAACTCCGGTGTAGTGGATAATCGCGGTATAGAAACCTCAATTCGTTGGAATAAGTCGCTCAAAGATTTCCATTATGCTTTGGGAAGCACCTTCTCTTTTATTCGCAATAAAATCGTAAACCAGAACGAGGAATATCGTCCTTATGGCTATTTGCAGCGTACAGGCAAACGCATCGGACAGTACTTCGGCTATGTAGTAGAGGGAATTTATCAGAATCAGAACGAGATTGACCAGCGTAATGTCAAGCAGACCTTGTCGCAAGTGAAGCCAGGTGACCTTAAATATAAGGACCTCAACAATGATGGCATTATTGATTCGTATGATCAGAAAGCTTTAGGCTACAGTGCATTCCCTGAAATTTACTATTCTTTCGATTTGAATGTAGACTATAAGGGCTGGGGACTTTACGCCATGTTCCAAGGCATTGGCAATGTCAGTGTAATGGCTAACACGTCCAGTGTCTATCATCCTTTGTTTGGAAATCGCACGATTTCAAAGGAATACTACGACAACCGTTGGACTCCGGAGACTCCGAATGCGCGCTATCCACGGCTGACTTCTGTCGGTTCGGTTAACAACTACGCGAATAATTCCCTTTGGATTAAGAATGGAGCCTATTTTAAGTTGCGCACATTGGAAGTGTATTATCATTTCAAGAAGCATCAGTTAAAGCCATTGAAATACGTGAATGCTGCCAAAGTCTATGTTCGTGCATATGATCTTTTCAGTCTTGATCATATCAAGATAATGGATCCTGAGAACATGGGAACAGGCCATCCAAGCATGACATGCTATGCTGTTGGCTTCGATTTGAAATTCTAAAATATTCGGTTATGAAACATATTAAAATCACAACACTGCTTGTCGTTACTGTCAGTATGTTTGCCAGCTGTGACTTTCTGAATACTTCGGAGTCAACATATTACGACCGTAGCGAACTGTTATACGACCCTTCAAAGGTTACACAGTTGTGCACCGAGGTCTATAGTTACTTGCCCAATGGGTTGGAAGGCATTGGGGGGTGCCATGCATGATGCTGCTACCGACGATGCCATTCATATCAACAACACGGCTACTATCCAGCGTTTTGTCAATGGAAGTTGGTCGCCCAACTATGTCGTTGATGATGTTTTTGCCCATTACTACAAGGCAATTCACGACGCAAACTTCTATTTGGAGAACTGTCTGAGCCTCACTTTTGAGGATTGGAAATATACAGATGGCTTCCAAGACACCTATACAAGCTATCTCAATTACCAGTATGAAGTGAGATGCCTGCGTGCTTTCTACTACTTTGAATTAGCCAGACGTTATGGCAATATCCCGTTGATTACAAAGACACTCACTAAGGAAGAGGCAAAAAAGGCAGAGCCTGTTTCGGCAGAAAATGTGCTTCATTTCGTCATTGATGAATGTACCGATGTGGCTCAACATCTTCCTGTAAAGACAACGACACTCCCCGGAGGAGCAGCCAATATGCAGCGTGTCAGCAAGGGAGTAGCATTGGCTTTGAAATCAAGAGCAACGCTCTATCTTGCCAGTCCGCTTTTCAATACCTCGGGAGATGTTGCAAAATGGGAGGCAGCTGCCACTGCCGCATTTGATGTTATCCGTCAGGCTTCAGCCTTTGGCTATGCCCTTGACGATGATTACAAGAACCTTTTCGGTGCCACCAACAATCAAAGTGCAGAGGTTATCCTTTGCCGTCCCGAGGGAAAGACCACGCACTTTGAGTCTGCCAACTATCCTATTGGAGTTGAAAAAGGGTCAGGTTATACCTGTCCGACAGAGAATTTAGTCAGCGCTTACGAGATGTCAGACGGCAGTTCGTTTGATTGGAACAATCCGGTACAGGCAGCTAATCCCTACAAGAACCGTGACCCACGTCTTCAAATGACCGTTGTGTTCAACGGAATGCAGTGGCCTGAGAAAACACCCGTAGAGACTTATCATGGCGGACGTAACGGACAACCACTTCTCAATGCGACAACAACAGGGTATTATCTGAAGAAATATCTCAATAACAAGGTGATATTTGAGGCTGGAAAGAATACAAACAGCTTCGATCACAACTGGATATTGTTCAGATATGCCGAGATATTGCTGAATTATGCAGAAGCAATGACCGAGGCCTATGGCCCAGACCAGGTGGTCAGTCCGTTCACAATGAGTGCACGCGAGGCCGTAAACCTTGTCCGTTCCCGCAAGAATGTGAAGATGCCTAAATTCCCGACAGGAATGTCAAAGGCCGATTTCCTTGCCCGTTTACACAATGAACGACGCGTGGAACTGGCTTTGAGGGACATCGTTTCTGGGATTTGCGTCGCTGGAAAGCCCTTGGTGACATGAAGGATATCTATAAAGTGAATATCGAAAAGCGGGCTGATGGCACGCTGACTTTCGCAAAAGAAAAGCTCTGCACGTATGAGATAACCGACAAGATGTATTTCTATCCCATCTCGAATGCAGAACGCTATAAGAACACTAACTTGAAACAAAATCCCGGTTGGGGTGAGTAAGCGGAGTAATCTTTCTCTTGCTCTTTGCGTTAGTGTCATCAATTGACTTTACAAGTATCTCTAAATTCTTTATCTTTGTTTCGGGGGAGAGCAACTATTTGCTTTCCCCTCTTTTGTTTTCTGTTGCAAACAACGATGCCGAATAAACTAAGATTGCATGCGATTTCACAGTTGGCGTTCCTTTTGTTAAAGTCAATCATGAATGTTTACAAATGCTTTCAAATCGTTCGCGTATTTGAAACGCGTTTGCTCCTCGCTCTGAATATGCGCCGTATTCTGTCATTTTGCAATTTGTTGACTATTAATAGATTATGAAGTTTGATGCAAAATGTAGGGCAAAATCGCATTGCCAGGCATTGCAATTTGCATCAAATTGCAATGTAATTTCTATCAGATGAGCTTCTCATTTCATTCAAATGGCATTGTAATCTCCGTCATGTTGCGCGCTAAAGTGACTGGAATTACCACGCAAGAAGAAAGAAGTGAGGATACCGAAGCCGTGAAATGGGTTCGCATTCGCACAAAAAGCACATTCTGATTTCTATTTGGTAAACGCTCGAAGTGTTAAAAACTATGTGGTAATGTTTACAAAATCGAGAGATTTCAGAGGTCTTCTTTGAGGCGCATTTGTGGCAAGCAGATAGTCAATACAGAGGTTGTAGCCCGTCATTGTAACTGCTGGTCTGCAATCTTCTCTTGCAGATAAATACCGACTTTGCAACAAACTTTAACGCTGTTGCAGGACTAATTTGCAGAGAAAAAGCTAACTTTGAAACATATCACTTTTGAACATGGCGTAATACCAAACGTAAAAATAGAAATCTATGTCTGCAATTCTTTCTGTCATTTCTGTTATCCTGCTGTTCGTTCTGATGCTCGGACTGAAGCTGGCAGGCCATAAAAGTGCCGTCATCACGCTGTGCGTCACGATTATTCTGGCGCTTGTGGCTGCCCCACAACTCGGCATGTTGCCTGACGCTTTCAAGGCTTCGGGCATCTTTGAAGTAGTGGGGTGAAGCATTGTTGAGGGCATGCTCAAAGCCGTTTTCCCCATTCTCATCATCATTCTGATGGCTATCTACAGCTATAATATCCTTGTGGAAAGTAGGCAGATAGAGGTCATTAAGCGGCAATTCACCGCTACCACGAGCGACAAGGGCATTCTTGTCTTGATGCTTGTCTGGGGCTTTGGCGGATTGTTGGAGGGCATGGCAGGTTTCGGAACGGCTGTAGCCATTCCTGCAGCCATATTGATTGGCCAGGGTTTCAAGCCTATGTTCTCGGCGCTTGTGGCTTTAATCGGCAACACGGTAGCCACGGGTTTCGGTGCTGTTGGTGTGCCGGTGACGACCCTGTGCAATGAGGTAGCATTGGGAGGGGGCAGCTCCTGTTGAGGCTATTTGCGAAACATCGTCGTTTGCCGTCATTCAGTTGGCACCGCTTTTTATCCTGCTGCCGTTTATCATTCTGACGCTGACTGACCGCAAAGCCATTGTGAAAAACATCATACTTTCACTCTGGGTGGGTGGCATTTCAGTTGTCGTGCAGTATCTTTGTGCCCATTTCTTAGGTTCTGAAATGCCTGCAATCATCGGCTCTGTGGCAGCTATTCTCGCCATACTTCTCTATGTAAAGCTCTTCGACCGCAAGGGACGTGAAGGCTTGCCGACTGCGCGTTATTCGTTGGGTGAGACCTTCAAGGCATGGAGTGTCTATCTCTTTATCTTGCTTCTCATTTTAGTTTCGGGTGCACTCTGCCCACCGGTAAACGATTTTCTGAAGTCACATCTCGTTTCAAAAGTTGCCATTCCCGTCATCGGTTCAACGTTTAAGTTTGGTTGGATAAGCAATGCGGGACTCATGTTGTTCCTTGGAGCCACGATAGGTGGATTGATACAAGGACTCTCTTTCGGTCGGATGATGCGGATATTAGCCCGAACAACAGTCAATTTGAAGAACACTATCATTACGATTATCTGCTTGATTTCGTTGGCATCGGTCATGAACTACAGCGGTATGATCAGTGCTATCGCTTCGGGACTTGTTGCGATTACGGGTGGTTTCTATCCCTTCTTTGCTCCGCTTATCGGTGCTGTCGGTACGTTTGTCACGGGTTCTGACACTTCTTCGAATATTCTCTTTGCCAAATTGCAGGCCAATGTTGCAGGGCAGTTAGGTTTGACGGGGCACTCCACTTTTTACGGAGTGCCGGGCACGGAGACCAATTGGCTTGTGGCTGCCAATACGACTGGTGCCACAGGAGGCAAGATGATAAGTCCTCAGAGCATAGCCATTGCCACGGCAGCCTGCGATATGCAGGGCAAGGATGGTGAGATATTGCGTTCTGCTTTGCCTTATGCTATCGGGTATATAGCCTTGGGTGGACTGATGGTTTTCCTTGGATTGTAAGCCCTTAAACTCACTTTAAAGTCCAATTTGCAGGAGTTGAGCTTTTATTTTGTAATTTTGCAGTCAAACAAAGCTACTGTTTTATGAAGCAAGTGAATAAGAAACTGGTTCGTGGTTGCTATGATTATCTCATCATTGCATTAGCAATGGTTGTGGGAAGTCTAGGTTGGATGGTCTTTCTTTTACCCCATAAGATAACTATCGGAGGTCTTCCAGGTATATCTTCTGTGGTGTTTTGGGCCACAGGAATACGCGTTCAATACACCTATTTGGCTATAAATGTCGTCTTGTTGGCAGCAGCCTTGAAAGTGTTAGGACTTAGATTCTGCATTAAAACGATTTATGCCGTGAGCATTTTTGCCGTGTTTACAACCCTTTGGCAGAGTGTAATTGGCTCGCATATCATGTTTAAGAACGAGCCGTTTTTAGCCTGTGTAGTAGGGGGATTACTATTGGGTTTGGGCACGGGTTTTAGCCTTTTAAGTAATGGAAGCACGGGTGGTTCCGACGTGATTGCAGCCATAATACATAAGTATAAAGACATATCTTTGGGGCACATTATACTCATTTGTGACCTCTGTGTCATATCATCCAGTTACTTAGTTATAGGCAGTTGGGAGAAGGTTATCTATGGATATATCGTGCTCTTTGTTATGTCTTACACCGTGGATCATGTCATAAATGGCTTTAGAAGGTCGGTACAATTCTTTGTAATCTCAGAGAAATATGAAGAGATAGGGCGTCTAATTAACAATGAAGCCAACCGTGGTTGCACGGTGATTGATGCTCATGGATTCTATACAGGCAAAAAGATGGGAATGTTATTCATTATTGCTAAGCAGAACGAAAGCTACAATATATTTCGTATTATCGATGATGTCGACCCCCAAGCCTTTGTGAGTCAGAGCGCTGTTTCAGGCGTATATGGTTTAGGTTTCGACCGAATGAAAGTGGGAAAGAAGCATTTAAGTAAAATGAATAAAGATTGATTTGCAGGCAAATGATAAATTATGACGAGATAAAAGACAAGCGCATAGCACTTCTTCTTTCTGGAGGAGTCGATAGTAGTGTGGTGCTTTATGAAATGGTTAGCCATGGCTTGCACCCCGACTGCTTTTATATTATGATAGGACCCGAGGAGAAAGAGGAGTGGGATTGTACGAGTGAAGAAGACTTAGAGATGGCAACGGCGTTGACAAAACGCTTTGATTGTCAGCTGAAAGTCATTGATTGTCACAAAGAATACTGGTCAAAGGTGACACGATACACAATGGATAAGGTGAAGATGGGATTCACTCCAAACCCTGATGTCATGTGTAATCGTCTCATAAAGTTTGGCGCTTTTGATGAGAAGATTGGCTTTAATTACGACCTCATTGCTACCGGACATTATGCCCAAACTGAATGGAGTGATGGGCGGAAATGGCTCATAACGAGTCCTGATCCCATTAAAGATCAGACGGATTTCCTGGCACAAATCTATGATTGGCAACTGAAAAAGGCAATCTTTCCAATAGGAAACTTTGAGAAAAATGACGTGAGAAAGATAGCTGAACGCGAGCATCTTATTAATGCAAAGCGCCGAGATAGTCAAGGCATTTGCTTCTTAGGAGACATTGATTACAATGAATATGTGAGACGATATCTTGGAGAATGCATCGGTGATGTTATCGAATTGGAAACTGGAAAGAAGATAGGCGAGCACAAAGGACTTTGGTTTCACACCATAGGTCAACGCAAAGGACTTGGGTTTGGAGGCGGTCCTTGGTTCGTGGTTAAAAAGGAAGTGGAAAACAATATCCTTTATGTCAGCCATGGATATGACCCAGAAACCGCTTACAAACAAAGCTTTAAGATTCATGATTTCCATGCCGTAACGTTCTGTTCTGAGGGTGTTGCTCTTCCCAATCTCCCTGAACGAATCACCTTTAAGATACGACACACGCCCGAATATCTACCTGCTAAGCTTGAGAAAATAGGCGAACAATCTTATATTATCCATGCTGATAGTAAGATACATGGTGTTGCTCCCGGTCAGTTTTGCGTGATTTATGACGCTGAACACCATCGTTGTTATGGGTCAGGAGAAATCACTTTGTAAACCAGTAAATACATTTCACGAAATGGATAAACTGAAATCAAACGAAGAACAGATACTTATTCGCATCACAGGACAGGACCGTCCCGGCCTAACTGCAGCCGCAATGGAGATTCTTGCGCGTTATAATGCGCGTATACTCGATATTGGTCAGGCCGACATTCATAGCACCTTGTCGCTCGGAATCCTTATTCGCATCGATGAGTTACATTCTGGTCAGGTGATGAAAGAATTGCTTTTTAAGGCTGAAGAGCTAAATGTGAACATAGGATTCTCGCCAATTTCCGATGACGAATATGAGTCGTGGGTTGATCATCAGGGTAAAAACAGATATATACTAACTGTGATTGGGCGCACGCTTTCTGCCAAACAGATAGCTGCAGCAACAAAGATTATCGCAGATCAAGGCTTAAACATCGACTTCATTCGACGCATGACAGGGCGCATAAGCATAAAACATCCTGAAAGAAATGTACGTTCTTGCATCGAATTCTCATTGAGAGGAACTCCCAAAAATCGTTCACTCATGCAGTCAAAGCTAATGCATTTGGCCTCAGAACAAGAGATAGACTTCTCTTTTCAGCGTGATGATATGTACCGACGCATGCGGCGTTTGATATGTTTTGATATGGACTCAACGCTTATTCAGACTGAATGTATCGACGAATTAGCTATGCGTGCCGGGGTGGGCGATAAGGTAAAAGCCATTACCGAGCGTGCAATGAGAGGCGAAATTGACTTCAAAGAGAGTTTCACTCAACGTGTTTCACTGCTCAAAGGGCTTGATATTAGCGTGATGAAAGATATCGCAGAGCACCTTCCTATCACTGAAGGTGCCGACCGATTAATGTCAGTTTTGAAGCGATGTGGATACAAAATAGCCATCCTAAGCGGTGGTTTTACCTACTTTGGCGAACAGCTTCGGCGTCGTTATGGCATTGATTATGTCTATGCAAATGAACTTGAAATCGACGAGAATGGTAAGCTTACAGGACGTTATATCGGTGAGATTGTCGACGGAAAGCGTAAGGCTGAGCTGCTAAAACTCATTGCTCAAGTCGAACAAGTGAATCTCGCGCAGACGATAGCTGTAGGAGATGGTGCCAATGATTTACCCATGATATCGGAAGCCGGCTTAGGAATTGCGTTTCATGCAAAGCCTCGTGTGAAAGCCACGGCACAGCAATCAATCAATAATATAGGACTCGACGGCGTGCTTTATTTCCTTGGTTTCAAAGACAGTTATCTGGGAGAACAGGGCAAACTCTAAGTGCTTTTACCCCAAGTACTAATATTTCACCTTATTATATTAGACAACAGACCTTGCAAGTGCTATCTAATCGCTTGCAAGGTCTGTTGTTGTTATGAGATGAAGCACATGGCATCACCTGCTTATTCGGTGTTTGCCATGCTTTGTTTTGACTGTTTTTATTCCAATCCCACTAATAAACCATCTTGGATATCAATGCGTTCTGCTTGTGGATGACGTGGAAGTCCAGGCATACGCATAATATCTCCTGCGATAACTACAATCATTTCCGCGCCCGTATTAATGACAAGGTCGCTTATCGTCAATGTAAAGTCCTTTGGAACTCCATATCGTTTGGAGTCATCGCTTAATGAATATTGCGTTTTTGCAATACAAATTGGGAAGTGTTCAAGCTGCCATTGCGAGATGCGTTCAATCATTTTAAGCGCTTGTTTCTTAAATACTACTTTCTTGGCACCATAGATTTGTTTAGCCACTGCTGTAATCTTATCTTGCACAGTGTCTGTATCTGCATAGCAATAAGTAATGTCTCGTGATGGATTTGCAGCGATTTCGTCGACAGCCAGACGCGCTAAGTCCATACATCCCTCACTACCTTTCATGTAAGCCTCGTTTAATGCAAAGCCAATTCCCTTTTCCTTGCAGTGTTCACTGACGATAGCAATCTCTTCATCTGTATCACTTCCAAAGCGGTTTAGCGTCACAATGACCGATTGACCCATGTGTTGCATGTTTGCAATATGCTTGTCAAGATTCTCCAATCCCTTACGAATATGTTCACAACATCCATTCTCTGGGTCGCCCACTTGCATGCCTCCGTGCATCTTTAAGCCCATGATGGTGGCCACCATAATCGTGAGTCGAGGTTGTATTCCGGCTTTACGACACTTGATATCTATAAACTTTTCTGCTCCCAAGTCAGCCCCAAAGCCTGCTTCTGTGACTACAAAGTCGCCAAAAGTCATGGCCATTTTTGTCGCTAAAACACTGTTACAACCATGTGCAATGTTAGCAAACGGACCGCCATGAATAAAGGCTGGCGTTCCTTCTATAGTCTGAACGAGGTTCGGATTGAGTGCATCGCGCAGCAAAACTGTTATGGCTCCGCCCACACCGAGGTCTTTTACACAGAATGGTTTGTTGTCAAGCGTGACGCCTAACAGGATATTATCGATGCGTCTTCGAAGGTCTTCTTCGTCTGTTGCAAGGCAAAGTATGGCCATAATCTCACTGGCTGGCGTGATGTCAAAGCCACTTTCACTTAACAAACCATTGGTTTTTGGCCCCAATCCTGTGGCGATAGTTCTCAAGTTTCGGTCGTTCACATCGAGCACTCTGCGCCAAAGCACCTCCTTTAATGCAAAGCCTTCTTCGTGGTGTTGATAGAGATAATTATCGAGCAAGGCTGCAATCATGTTGTGAGCAGAGGTGATTGCATGGAAATCTCCCGTGAAATGAAGATTAATTTTGTCCATAGGTAGCACCTGAGCATAGCCTCCTCCCGTTGCACCGCCTTTCATTCCGAAGCATGGACCCAGTGAAGGCTCGCGCAAAGCAAGCACAGATTTATGCCCCAATCGATTCATTGCCATCGACAAACCGATGCTAACAGTGGTCTTTCCAATACCTGATTTCGTTGGACTTATTGCTGTAACAAGAATCAAATTGCTCTTGTTTACGCGGTCTTTATTTATGAGTTGATAAGATACTTTGGCTATATATTTGCCATAGTTCTCAAGTTCTTCGTTAGGGATGTCAATCTTGTCAGCAATCTTTTCGATAGGTTGAAGCTGGCATTCGCGGGCGATTTCGAGTTCGGTTTTCATTTTTATTCAGTATGTTCTTTATGAATTCAATCTGCCAATGATAGGGTAGAATGTGACAACTCCTTTTTATAGGCGGTGTAAAAAGACCGCAGCTTTGTCACACTTTCAATCTCGTCATGACTACATTTCTGGCAAAATAGCAAACGGAATGTCATGCAGTGATGATAAATTTGCTGTAAAAGTGCCTATTGATAGTGTTCGATAGTGTCTCGATAGCTATTTTTTCATTAGCCATAATGAGGTTGCAAAGATACAAATATTCTTGTGAATATGATGAATTATGAATTATATTTTTGTTCACAAATATAGCGAATAACAAAATGATTTGATGCAAATGGTCTTGCAATTAGACGTATTTCATGCGATGAAATGAGGCAGATTGCGCGGTGGTTTGACGCATTTTGTTTTGTCGCTTATTGCTTTCTGTAGACTTGAATGAAACGGGTTGGTTTGCAGAGTGTTTCGTATTGTATCCTCGTTTCGATGAAAAATAGGTTGTTTCGCCTATCTTATTTGTTAATTATTCAATATCTTATGCAACGTAGTTGGATTTGCATTAGAGTTTAATATATGTAACAATATGTAATTAATATAACCGAAAAAAACGAGATGTTTATATCCAAAAGTTGATTAAAAAAATGATTTTTTTATTATAAATATTTGGTAGTTATATAGGAAATCATTACTTTTGTATTTGCAAATAAATGTTTTATTCATTTTATTTTTATTAAAACTTAATATAAAAACCATTAACAGTTTAGTTAAATAGAGTACAACTGGAGATGATTAATTAAATAAATAGAGAATGCGCCTCATGAGGTGCTCTCTGCTCTAAGAGTAAGGTGTAGCCTTCTCTAAAAATGTTTAATGTTTAAAGATAATAGTAATTGTATTGTTGTATAATTTATTAATTTAAGAGAGAGAATTTATGGAAAAAAGACTCGTGATGTTTTTGGCTTCGCTCTTCCTAAGCATAGGTTTTGCGGTGGCACAAACACAAGTTTCCGGAACAGTTATCTCGTCAGAAGACAACGAACCCATTATCGGTGCTTCGATAATTGTGCAGGGTTCTAAGGTCGGTACAGTGACAGATGCAGACGGAAAGTTCTCACTTTCGGTGCCAAATGGTAAGAAAGTTGTCATCAGCTACATTGGAATGCAAGCTCAGACGCTTAATCCTAAGGCGAACATGAAGGTTGTTTTGACCCCGAACAATGCGACATTGAACGAGGTTGTGGTAACAGGTGTGTCGAATATGGACCGCCGTATGTTCACCGGTGCAGCCGATCAGATTAAAGCAAGCGATGCTTTGATAGGCGGTATGGCCGATGTTAGTCGCTCACTTGAAGGCCGTTCGGCTGGTGTAAGCGTGCAAAACGTGTCGGGAACCTTTGGTACTGCGCCAAAGATTCATGTGCGTGGTGCAACTTCAATCTATGGAAACTCAAAACCATTATGGGTTGTTGATGGTGTCGTTCAAGAGGATATCACCGACATTAGCGCCGATGCTTTGTCATCAGGTGATGCAGAAACATTGATTTCTTCAGCCATAGCAGGTTTGAACTCAGATGATATTGAGAGCTTTCAGATATTGAAAGACGGTTCAGCTACATCTATTTATGGTGCCCGTGCCATGAGCGGTGTCATCGTAGTCACTACAAAGAAGGGACGTTCGGGACAGGCTCATGTAAGTTATACAGGTGAGTTTACATCACGTTTGATTCCAACTTATGGTCAGTTTAACATCTTAAACTCACAAGAACAGATGGGAATCTATCAGGAGATGCAAGACAAAGGATGGCTCAATCTCTCTGATGTGTTGAACGGAAGTGACTATGGTGTGTATGGAAAGATGTATGAACTCATCAACACTTTTAATCCAAAGACGGGCCAGTTTGGCTTGGCCAATACAAAGGAAGCACGTGATTCTTATCTACATAGTGCTGAAATGCGCAACACAAACTGGTTCAAACAACTCTTCTCTTCCGCACTGATGCAGAATCATTCTGTAAGTCTTAGTGGTGGAACGGCAAAGTCAAACTATTATGTTTCTATGTCGTTTATGAATGATCCGGGTTGGTATAAAGACTCAAAAGTGAAGCGTTATACCGCAAACTTCAATGCTACTCATCATCTACTTGATAACCTTTCACTTACTCTGTTGGCTTCAGCTTCTTATCGAAAGCAGCAAGCTCCGGGAACATTGGCACAGGATGTAGACGTTGTTAGCGGTCAAGTGAAACGTGAATTTGATATCAACCCTTACTCATATGCATTGAATACGTCTCGTGCTCTCGACCCAAACACATACTATCATGCTAACTATGCGCCCTTCAATATCCTTAATGAGTTGGAGAATAACAAGATAGATATGAATGTGTTGAACACGAAATTCCAGGCTGAAATGGCTTATAAGCCAGTCAAAGATCTGCGATTATCGTTGATAGGTGCAGTGCAGTATGACACTTCTTCGCAAGAACATAAGATAACAGAGCATTCAAATCAGGCACAGGCTTATCGTGCAATGGATAACTCTATCATTCGAGATGCAAACCATTATCTTTATAAAGATCCGACAAATCCTTATGCATTGCCAATCTCTGTGTTGCCAAGTGGAGGATTTTATCATAAGACTGACCTGCAGAAAATAAGCTGGGATGTTCGTGCAACGGCTAATTATACACACACTTTCAACCAAGTTCATAGTCTGAATGTATTGGGAGGACTTGATGTTTCGAATGTAGATCGTAAGCGTACTTACTTTAATGGCGTCGGTATGCAGTATGATGGAGGTGAAATTCCATTCTATATCTATCAGTTCTTCAAAAAGAACATTGATGATAATGCAGTCTACTATTCACTTAATAACACTCATAACCGCACGGCAGCTTTCTTTGCTACGGGCACATATTCTTATAAACAGCGTTACAACTTGACGGGTACTTACCGCTATGAAGGTACAAACCGCCTTGGAAGAAGCCGCAGTGCACGTTGGCTTCCGACTTGGAATATCTCGGGAAGTTGGAATGCAAGCGAGGAGCCTTGGTTCAAAAATACATTTAATAATGTGCTAACACATGCGTTGTTGCGTACATCTTATTCACTCACGGCAGACCCAGGACCTTCTACTTACACGAATTCAACAGTAATCTTAAAGTCATATACGCCGTACAGAATATTCGGAACAGACAAAGAAACGGGTATAGAGATTAGCGAATTAGAGAACTCTGAGCTCACGTATGAGAAGAAACATGAGTTTAATATCGGTTCAGAGTTAGGCTTCTTGAATAATCGAATCAATGTAACTTTTGACTTGTTCTGGCGTAACAACTTTGATTTGATTGGTCCGATTGCAACACAAGGTATTGGTGGACAAGTTGTTCGATATGCCAATACGGCTTCAATGAAGTCACAAGGTCAGGAACTTTCAATTCAAACGACCAATATTCGGAATCGCGACTTCACGTGGATAACTAACCTTATTTATTCACATGTAACGACAAAAGTAACGTCGTTGATGAGTCATGCGCGTACCATCGATCTCATAAGTGGTGAAGCAAGTAGTGGATTTACAATGGAAGGATATCCTCATCGCGCTATTTTCTCCATGCCATTCCAAGGACTTACCGACCATGGTATACCTACTTATCTGAACGAAAATGGTCAGTTGACCTCTACAAATATAAACTTCCAGAACCGAACGGATAATAGTTATCTTATCTATGAAGGCCCAACTGAGCCGACTGTTACAGGCTCTTTAGGAAATGAATTGAAGTGGAAGAACTGGAGACTTAATGTATTTGTGACTTACTCTTTTGGCAGTTTTGTTCGTCTTGACCCTGTTTCAGTGCACGATATAACGACCTTACAGCGATGACTAAAGAGTTTAAGAACCGTTGGACAATGGCCGGTGATGAGAAAAGAACCTCTGTTCCTGGAATATTACCCTATCGCGATTATCGTGACGACAGTAATTTGAGAATCGCATATAATGCTTATAACTACACCAGTAACCGCACTGCTAAAGGTGATTTCATTCGAATGAAGGAGATTTCTTTGGGATATGAGTTCCCAAGAACATTGCTTTCAAGCTACTCCTTTCACGAATCTCTCATTGAAACTCCAGGCAACAAACCTCTTCCTTATCTATGCAGATAAGAAGCTTAACGGTCAAGATCCTGAGTTTGTTAACGCTGGTGGTGTTGCAGCTCCTATCCCTCGCCAGTTCACAATGACGTTAAAATTAGGATTATAAACATAGAAAAATTATGGTTATGAACATTAAGAAGATTTATATATACATCTCATTGGCTGCCGTTTCGTTGGGCTTTAGCTCATGTGATGATTATCTTGACAAGCTCCCTGATAACAGAATGGAGCTTAATAGTAAGGAGAAGGTGCAGAAATTCCTTGTTTCTGCATATCCTGAACGCAATGCCGCGTTGCTCACAGAAATGTATTCTGACAACACAGATGCCTTCAAAGTAACGAGTTGGACGAGTGCAGGTCGCTTCCAAGATCAAGCATATTCTTGGGACGATATTACCGAAGTAGACGATGATGAGACACCACAACAGTTATGGAATAGCTTTTATAAGGCTATGTCTACAGCCAATACAGCATTGAAAGCAATAGAAGATAATGGCAACACTGAAGAATATCAGGCATCGAAAGGTGAGGCTTTGCTTTGTAGAGCGTTTGCTGCCTTTCAGTTGACAAATACATTTTGCGTTGCTTATGACGCTACAACAGCTGCCAAAGCCATGGGAATTCCCTATCCAATGGCACCTGAAACAAAGGTCGGAACAAAGTATGAAAGGGGCACTTTAGCAGCTTGTTATGATCAGATGAACCGTGATATAGAAGAAGGTTTGCCTTTAGTGGCGGACAATTATGCTCGTCCTAAGTACCACTTTACACGTAATGCAGCCTATGCTTTTGCGGCACTTTCAACCTCTACTATCAGAAATATGATAAAGCAGTGGCTTATGCTACACGTGTACTCGGTACAGATGCTTCAGCAAAACTACGTGATTGGAAAGCTTTCTATAGTCTTTCCAGCAACGGACAGGTGGCACCTAACAACTATGTTAATATCTCAAGTCAGGCCAATCTCTTGATACAAACGGCATTTTCTCAGGCTGGTGCTTACCTCGGACCATACAACTTTGCTGCTAAATACGCTCATGGTCAGTTGATTTCTGAAAAAGAAGACCTACAAGCTCAAGGCCCTTGGGGAAGTAGTTCGTCTTTCGGTTATACAGTATGGAATAATAACAGCCTATCAAAGTATTTCGTAAATAAGATTCCTTACGCTTTCGAATACACGGATATACAGGCTCGTATCGGCTATTCTCACACTGCATATCCTGTTCTTACGACTGACTTGACGTTGCTTGTACGGGCAGAAGCTAATGCCATGTTAGGCAAATATGCTGAAGCTGTGCAAGATTTGAACACAGAGGTAAAGGCTTTTTCTGGTGGAAATCTTAGTGTTACACTCACTGGAATACAAGACTTTTATCGAGGAATAAACTATTATACGCCCACAGAACCTACGCCGAAGAAGAAGTTTCACACCGCGTTCAGCATTGAATCTACAACACAAGAGCCGATTCTTCAAGCGATTTTACAACTCCGTCGCATAATGACGGTGGGCGAAGGATGGCGACTTCAGGACGTGAAACGTTACGGAATAGTAATGTATCGCCGTACTTTGAATGACAGTCGAAAGGTTATTGCTGTCACCGATACAATGAAAGAAGATGATCCACGACGTGCAATTCAGTTGCCGCAGGATGTTATTACTGCTGGACTTCCAGCCAATCCAAGAAACAAATAACATTATTAAATGAGTAAACGATGAAGAAAATATATTTATTAGTCTTAGCAGCAATCCTGTCACTAAGCTTTGCTTCATGCTCAGAAGATAATCCTTCAGGAGACAGTATCTTTCAAAACAAGGCCGTAAAGCGTGATAATTTCGACAAATGGCTACTTGATAATTATACTTATCCGTATAATATTGACTTCAAATACAAGATGGAAGACATCTATAGTGATATGAAATACCATCTTGTTCCAGCTGATTCTGCGAAGTCAGCAAAGTTAGCTATCATCGCGAAATACCTTTGGTTTGATGCTTATGCAGAATGCGTTGGCTCAGACTTCGTTAAGGAAAACGTTCCAAGAGTTATCCATTTGATTGGTTCTGCGGCCTATAATAGTGGAGATGGAACCATGGTTCTTGGAACCGCTGAAGGCGGATTAGTCATTACTTTGTATATGGTTAACCGCTTGACAGATGCCACTTTGCGAGATTATGCTACGTTAAACGAGTATTATTTCCATACGATGCATCACGAGTTTACCCACATTTTGAATCAGAAGATACCTTATGATGAGAACTTTCAGCATATCTCTGAGGGCAATTATGTAAGTGGTGACTGGTATCAAATACAGCAAGGGGAAGCCAATCAGAGAGGTTTTGTGACGCCTTATGCTATGAGTGAGCCTATCGAAGACTTTGCAGAGATGCTTTCTGTCTATGTAACGACATCGCCAAGTGATTGGCAAGCACTCATGCGTAGAGCGGGTTCGAAAGGTGCTCCCTATATACAGGCGAAGCTTGATATTATCCGTTCCTACATGAAAGATTCGTGGAATCTTGATATCGACAAGCTACGTAGCATCGTACTCCGTAGGGCTTCTGAGATTAATCAACTTGATTTGAACAAATTAAACTAAAAGAAAGCAGCTTATGAAAAAGATAATATTCAGTATTCAGATACTCCTTGCGACGTTGATGCTGACATCTTGTTTGCACGATGACGATGTTGTATTTGACGAATCGGCTGCACAGCGAGTGGAAAAAGCTGTAAAAGCTGATATCGCTCTACTTGAATCAGCAAACAACGGATGGCAACTTCATCTGTGGACTGAGGCTGATTATGAGGGTGGAGGCTATACATATCTGATGAAATTCAAGGATGGTAAGGTCACTGTTGCAAGCGATATAGCTCAGCCTCAAGAGACTTCTTCATCAAGTTATGATGTTATCAAGGACATGGGACCAGTGTTAACGATTAACACTTACAATAAGATCTTCCACATGCTTTCATCTCCTTCTCAGATGGATGGTGATGGACATGGCCAAGATTACGAGTTCATCATTCAGCGAACTACGAATGATTCCATCTTCCTTGAAGGCAAGAAGTTCCATAATAAGATGGTCATGACACGCCTGAAAGACGATGTTAACTGGCAAAATTATGTCACTTCAATGCAGAAAGTGGCTGAAGAGGTTAAACAAAATTACTATTATACGAACAAAAAGGATACGTTTAATGTCGAGATTTCGGCTGATCGTAGGTTTAGTTTAAGCTATAAGGGCAATGAAAAGGATGTTCCGTTCTTCTTTACTTCGAATGGAATTGAACTGCAATCTCCCGTGACAATAGATGGTAAACAGGTACAACATTTCACGTATGATAACGATAAACTAACGTTTACTTCGACTGATCCTGGGGCATCAAACATTGTTCTTCACGCCGACTTTATGCGCTATGAAGATTATCTTGGAACTTATAACTTCGAGTATGAAAACGCTTCTATCCCTGTGAAGTTAGTCGCTTCAGGAGACGGAAAGACGTATAAGGTCGAAGGACTTTCACCTGATTTCCACCTCACTTTCACTTATGAGGAGAAGGATGGAACGTTGAAGTGGGAGCCAGAACGCATCTATACAGCTGCTAATGGCCATGAGTTCTGGATGTGCGCAATGGCATTAGCCGATGGAGGTTTCTACTATCGAATTGATATGTTGGGTTATAACATTGCCAAAGATACGTCAAAACAGGGGGTATATCTGACGTTTACTCCAAGCTATGGCGTGTTCTTTAACACCGACTCTTTCGTCATTGTAGAGTATGACGGCAATAATGAAGTGGGCAAATCTACAACACTTAAGGTCAATGGTAGTGCCGAAATACCTTATATAAAGGGTATGAAGAAGATTCAATAACGCTTAAAACAAACGAATATGAATAAAATATTATTCCACGCTTTGTGTCATGGGCTGTCTTTCACTATTGACAGCCTGTGAAAAAGGCGACATAACGAATGACATCGACACGCATTCTGTGAAAGTGTTAGAGGCTAATACTTCCTTCGATGCACTTGGAGGTATTGACAGTATCTATGTAGAAGGCAATGTAACTCACGCTTATGCAAATGCTTCTTGGGCCAAAACGCAAACCAAAGGCAATTTGGTTACTGTTACAACTGAGCCTAATCGCGACTTGCAGTCACGTCACACTACGGTGGTTATCAAGACATCTGATGTTGACTCTACAGTGGTAGCAATTGACCAACTCGGTCCTTACACTCAGTTAGATATGCCTGGAACTATCGTGCTTGATGATGAGGCAGGAAGCGTTTCCTATAAGGTTGTAAGCACTTTCGGCATCAAAGTGTCATCAAGTGATAGTTGGATTACACCGAAATATGAACATGGTGCATTGACCATTACTACTACAAAGAATGATGAAGGGCATCTACGCCGTGGTGAATTCACTATAGAGAGCGAAGCTGGTAAACAGAAAGTGAAGGTCGTTCAGGTGAACTTCGATAAGGATTTGAAGGGTAAGTATTATTTGCAGATTGACGAAACAAACAAGAATAACAAGCAGGTTACTACCTTATATAATGCTTCTTTAGAGAAAAAGGCGATGCTTATGTGCTTAAAGTAGGTAATTCTGGAGTAGAAGTACCTGTGATTTACGACGCCGATAATGTTGGTTTGTCTATTGCTTCTGGTCAAGCTGCCGGCAAGTTCAAGCAATATTACATCGGAACGGTAGTCGGAGCATCTGAAAGTAAGCTTAGTCTTTCACCATCAAATCTAATCTCTGGTGAGTTCAACTATAGCGAAGAAGTAACTAAAAAGGTGGCAGATCTCGATGGAACGGTATTGACTTTCGGTAAGCCTGCCATGCTAATCCTTGGTGCTTTTGATTCACCTCAGTTCTCAAACGATTCGTATAAAGCCTTCTATTTGATGGGAACAAATGTCTATCTCTATAGACTTAAGCCCACAACAGCAAGTGCAAAGTCGTTTGATCAACCAACATTCAAGCTGAAATAACATACATATCAATCTTCTTAACCAAAGCTTTGAGAGCCGAAAGAATCATTCTTCCGGCTCTCTTTTGTTTTCTGTTTGCGACTCACTACGGTCGTTTGTCATTTTAAGATGAGATGAATCATCGAAATAAATGTGGTGTCTCCTTTCACAAGTTTACGAAAATCACATCTTTAGTCCATGGTTGTTCCCATGTAATATCTCTGTAGTTCTATTATGATTTAGTTCATTCCAACGCCGAAAGAGTCTTTTTCGCCACGCAAACACTTAATGATATCTCTGTAGTCTAACGTGAGTTTCATCTGTTTATTTTCATCAATCATCAGCTGTTCGATGTCTTTCAAGTCTCTGAAAGTATCTTCGTCAGCCAGTCTTTCCTTAATAATCGTTTTACATTCAGGTAGGAGTTCAAAAGCTTTTAGCGTTATTATATCATCTAAATCAAGCCTACTAATACAGGCGGAACACTTACTCCATGTTGTGGATCATGGATAATGAACTGCAAAAGTTCATGAAACCACGCCACGACTTCAGCCTTTCTCTCGGGTGTTTCGATAGCAATGCGTAGAACAGCTTCAGGGATTACCGACTTGGCGAAAGGATAAAGACCAGGTTTTTTCATCTCTTCCATGAGTTTCTTTAACTGATTTTTGCCCGTGAAATAAAGTGATGGCATGATTGATTCGACAATAAAGTCGCCAATATACAAGTCATAGAATACCTCTGGTTGATGCAAACACTCTAACACACAGCCAAGACTTTCTTCGTTACCCACTACAGAAAGCAAGATGACGGCTGCTAAAACCACCGAATCTTCCTTTTGTTTCTTTACTGGAACACGATGAAATTGTCCTAATTTATATAGGATAATTTGTTCTAAATCGTGTCTTAACTCGTCGTGAGGCAGGTCTAACAGTCTACTGAAGGTTTGCTCGTCAGGCAGTCCTTTGTCATACTCTTTTGCAAGTTCCTTGTATACCCACGGATGAATCAACGTCACTTGGCGTGGATAATCTGGGATTTTGAACGTGTATTCTGATTCTCTTTCTAAATATTCTTCTATTTCTTCTTCTTCTGTATCTTCATCAAGTATAATATATTCAACATCTTTTCCCAATGCCTTTTGGAGCAAGGGTAGGAACCGATTAAGTTCTTCTTTGTCCTTTGCACAAAGATAATGTTCTCCATTTCGGCCAAATTCGTATGCGATGTGAGGTATCTCTGCATTGTCTTCTGCCAAGAAATATTTCATCAACTCAAAGTTCTCATTAGGTTTAATACCACCTTTCTCGGCAAAATGCACGGCACCATAGATCATGTTATGCGCCTCTTCATAAGAACATGGCTTAAAATCAAAGTTGTAAAACATATTTAGTATGTCCTCAATTTCATCTTGTTTGAGATATAGTTTATAACCACAATCTTTCACACCCAAGCAAAACGAATCAACAAGGAAAAAGGCAATGCTGATTTTTCCACTTTGATGTATGCGCCCAACAATGACAAGACCGAGTCCAATCTCCTGCATGTCGGTTGACATAAAGCATGGACCAATATTCAATAACCGCATTTCTTCCGTGATAAAACGAGTGGTAGTGGAGGATAATTGGCTATCTTTTTTCTTGTTTTCTTTCTTTTTCATTTCTTTGGTTTTAAGGTCATTATTGGGTGAATGGTTAACATATATGTTGCATATAATATCGCATGCTGACATGAATTGAATGTTTCTTGTCCGTGCCGGCATGGAAATCTTCTTCTACAAAAATAGGAAAATAATAATCAAGAACAAAATGTTTACGCCAAAAATAAGGTTATTTATGGTTTAAGCAGCATTCTCTTGCATAAGTTTCCTAATGAGATGTGTAGATAAAAAATGAGATTTGATATTGTGTTTTGCATCATTTTACATCACAATTCACGTCATTTTAGCGTATAATAAGCGTCAAATTACCGCACAATCTATGTCATATTATTTTGTCCTTTATAGCTGTTGGGTAAATGTGATTTATGTTATTGAATCATCATAAATTAGAAATGGTATGCACCTTGAAACAGGGTTAGCTCATCATACCATTTGTTTCATGATAATTGTCCAATGCGTTTGTTCAGAATGTTGAACGTTGTAGATGTACAATGCCGTGGGTATTATGATGATTTTTCGATGAATGTATTTAATATTGTGATTGCCCTCATGGTGCAATGCCGTAGGTTTGGTGCCAATATTTCCATGGATGTATATTCCATTATGAATGTTTCCAGCATGCAACGTCGTGTGTATTGTGATGATTATTCGATGAATGTGTTTAATATTGTGACTGCCCTCGTGGTGCAACGCCGTAGTTTTGGTGACAATATTTCCATGGATGTATTTGCCATTGAGAATGTCACAACGATGCAACGCCGTAGGTTTTATGCCGGTATTCCAATGAATGTATCTTCCATTATGTATGCCCTCATGGTGCAACGCCGTAGGTGTTGTTCTTTTGATAGCCCGGGGTTGGCGAGGAACGAGCCTACCCCGGGTAAGCATCCGCAAGGGGATTCAACGCCATAGGTGTTGAGCTTTTTCTGTGAAGGCACGCTTACAATGAAACATTTTATGACGGATTATGCAAAGAAACCATAACACCTATGGCGTTGGTTCACACTTCTCACAATGCGTTTTATGGGAAAACATCATGGGATGCGTATCATTTCTACATATAATCTACATGAATGGCTGAATCTTTTTTCTGTGAAATAGAATGGGTTCTCCTTGCCATTGTGCAATAGATTCATTATATTTGTGTGCTATATATCAATCAACAATAAAAGATTTGGACAGGAAATGAAACGTAAGATATTGATTATTGGTGGTACAGGAACTATCAGTAGCGCGGTGACGCATTTGCTTTGTGCGCGTGATGAGTGGGAAGTCACGTTGCTGAATCGTGGTAAACAGCATGGTTTTTCACGTGAGGTCAACACGCTTGTTGGCGATATTCACAGTGCAGAAACCGACAAACTGTTGAGTGGAATGATGTGGGATTGTGTGGTTGATTTCATTGCTTTTCGTCCTGAACACGTAGAGAAAGATTTCCAACGCTTTGCTAATTGCACGAAACAATATGTCTTTATTAGTTCTGCTTCGTGTTATAATAAACCGCTATCAAGTCCATTTATCACCGAGTCTACAACGCTTCGGAATCCTTATTGGGCCTATTCACGGGAGAAAATTGCGTGTGAAGACCTGTTACATCATTATCATCGGGACTATGGCTTCCCTGTAACGATAGTTAGACCGAGCCACACTTATGGTAACAAGTCGGTGCCCGTGGCTATTCATGGGCAGCGAGGTAGTTGGCAAGTTATTAAGAGAATGCTCGATGGAAAGCCTGTAATCATGCCAGGAGACGGCTCGTCTTTATGGACCGTTACACATAACACAGACTTTGCTAAGGCTTTGTTGGCTTGTTGGGCAACGTGCATGCAGTAGGCGAAACCTATCAAGTGATGAGCGAAGAGGTGTTGACTTGGAATCAAATTCATAAGACAATAGCCGACGTTTTGGGTGTAACGTTCCGCCCATGTTATGTTCCGAGTACGCTGTTGGCCTTGGCACCACAATACGATTTCAAGGGAGCGTTGTTGGGAGATAAGGCAAATTCGGTGGTCTTTGATTTGTCAAAGTTGCATCAAGCAGTTCCCGATTTCCACACTTCCATGCGTTTTGACCAAGGTGTTCGGCAGACATTAGACTATGTGATGCATCATCCTGAATGTCAACCTGCCGATGAACAGTTTGATAAGTGGTGTGATCAGCTGGTAGAAATCATGGGTGAAGCCGAAAGAAAAATTACATCTTTGACACTATAACAGGTTGTTTCGCATGGTTTAAAGTTTGACAATGGCTTGCAGTTGAATATCCGTTTGAGCCGAATGCGCAATCTTTTGCCATCCACTGCCAATGGTATTGCGATTGAAATAATCTGTAGTTGCGGCTTTGATGAGTAGTGTTAAGTGGCTGCTGAGCATTGTTCGAGCCATAAAACTATAACGGATTCCATGCCCAAAGAAGTTAGGAAAGCTGAAATCATAAAGCATTCCACGTTCATAAGTGCATACCCTGCTATTGTAATCTTGTGTGTGGAAATAGCCCAATGTGCCTGAAATGATGATGCGTTTATAGTCACGTTGTATGCTTTGGGCAAGCATATAACCAAAACTTCTCGTTTGTTGCATGGCATAAGTGAAGTCTGCCTGTGTGCGTAGATGCCACGAACCAGGAGAATAATCGACTTTCAAACGTCCGCGATGTTCATTTCGTGCAATGAGCATTGACTTCGTTTCATCGTCATGTTGACGGTGTCTGATGCGATATTGTGCGGCACATTGTAATTGTTTTTGCTGGTAATGGAGTAGCAGAAAGCCATCAAGGGCGTGTGTTCCAGCTATAGATTGTCCGTATTTAGGCCATGCAAAGTAGGCAAATCACCATAAGCAAGCAATGAAAAGGCACGATTGATATTCCAGTTCACACCAAGATATAGACCGCTTTCATCCTTAACGGCTCCTGCATCGGCAAAACTTCGAGCAAAAAGTCCATTGTATTTGTAGGCATAGAAACGCTGAATCGCCACTAATTGCAAGGGGTTGGCCACACGATAAGTTAGTTTGTGGATGGTGGCAAGCGCCAGATGGGCGTCAGTAGCCAGTTCACCGTTCACGCAAAGTCGGCTTCCTGTGTATCCATAGTCAATGCCTGCATTGAAAAATCTCTTGCCCATGGCGGCCCAACGTTTGTAGAGTAATGTGGTGTCGGGATGCAACTCGCGGTTTAAGGTGGTATAAAGCGCTGTGATTCCAACGTGGAAACCATTACGAAAATAATGCAGATGACCTCCTGCAACGAATTGGTTGGTGTTGTGTTTATGTGCCATTTCGGTGGTAGTGCGATGGGCTCCACTGGACGATATGGCTGAGATTGCTCCCAAACTATCATGACATAAGGTACCATCTATTTGTCGATAGGAGAGGAAAGTGGTAGCTTCTAAATGGCGGTTCAGCTTAAAAGTCGCTGCAACCCCTTGTAAATAGTTTGCTTCTGCACGTGAAGTGTGAGGACGGATTGTAGCAGAAGAGCGGTCTAAAGAGGCAATAAGCATCTGCTTTCCAAAGCCATAATCGCAGTTCATTACAAGTCCCATACCCAACCGAACGCGGTATTTTCCTATGGCAAGTGACTTTAACCAGCCTTGATTTCGAAGCATAAGATAGAGACTGTTGTAGTCATATCCCAAGCTGTTTCGACCCTTAAAGAAAGGTTCTCCCGCATCGTTTGCCCCCGTAAATCCTATTTCTAACTGATGAACATAATTGAAAGTATAGCGTAACCAGTGTTTTATAGGTCCGCCAAGGTATTGATTTTCCTTAAAGCCTCGGCGTGAATAAGTGGGAATGTTCATGGCAGTTACAATCTTATGTCGGCCATAACGCATAATTTTTTTGCCATGAAAGATGATGAGTTTCATTAGGTTTTCCGATATAGATAAAATAAGAAAGCAGGCGTGCATACGTGTAACCGAGAGATGGAATCATGTGAAGCTCGCCCAAAGATTGCATAGAATGGTAACGAAAAAGATACTCCATGATGTCTTCTATCTGTTGATCGCTGAGGAAAGGAAGCTGTTCTAAGTCCTCTTTTGTAGCCTGATTGATGTTTATTGGATGGTTAGCGATATCGCAAAGCAGGTCATAATCGGGGATGTCTTCTTCGCTTTCACCTTCCATGGCGATGAGTTCTGCATAGCAATCTTCCCAGCGTTGTTCTCGTTGGGCATTGACTTTGGCTGTTGATAGCAAGCCAATGAGAAGCAAAAGAAAGCCTATTCTTAGGTTCATGGCATTTGGTTTAAGGATGATAGGTTAGGTTTTACGCAACAAACATACGGAAAAAGAAGAACAATTCCTAATAAAAAAGTAATTTTTTTGGCTTTTCATGTATTATTATCTGATTCCCATAAGAGAATTATCGGGCACATCATGGAGAATGATGTGCCCGATATGAAGATAACGATAGTTATCCTTGAAGTGATGAAGTCAAATGTTACATCCGACTGAGGATGTCATTACAGAGAGTAAATGACTTTATCATCATGCGTGGAATGTGGAAAGGTCCTTTGTAAAGATTGCCTTTTGCCGGCTGCGCTACAGTGCCATCGCGGTGTAGATAGCCATACCACTCGGGATAATCAGGGTCGGGGAAGTGGGCATAAGTCCATTCACTAATCTGCTGATGACGTTCTAAGTACTTCATGTTTCCAGTCGCCATGTAAGCATAAGCGAAGCAATGATGGTCTCACATTGTGGCCACCAGAACTTCATGTCTTGTGCATAGTCTTGTGAAGGCAAGCCTTTGCAGTCGCGAAAGTTAATGATTCCGCCGTAGTTTTCATCCCATCCCCAGTCCCAAGACCAATCAAAGATGGTGAGTGCCATGTCTAAGAGTTTCTTATCCCATTGTCTATGGCGTGCTTCTTCCATAATAAACCAACTGGTTTCTATGCAATGTCCCGGGTTGATTGTACGTGTCATATTCGTATCAATAAATTCCCCTGCAGGACCAACACATTCTAACAGCGCCTTAAACTCAGGGTGCATGAAGTAGCGTTGCAGTTTATCTATCGACTCATCAATTTGCTTTGTGAGCCTCTCTTCATTCACTGCATTGCGCAAACAGCTGCAAACATTGATGAGAATCATCACGATAGAGTGACCTTGCAACTGCACATTGGGCTCATATTTGGGTTGGAGGAAGCCTGGAGTTGATAGGAAACGCAGTGTGTCATCAAACACTTCGAGGGCACGTTTAGCGTAATGTGAGTCGCCTGATGCAATGGAATATTCGGCCATAGCGATAGCAGCGAAGGTCTCACTAAACACATATCGCCGCTTGCGTAGAGGCGTTCCGTCGGCCGTTACAGAGAAAAACATGTGATGGTCTGTGTCAAAGCAGTGCGCTTCTATAAAGTCAATGGTAGACTTTGAGGCTTCTAACCACTCACGATTTCTTTCAATGTGGTTGTAAGCGTAGGCACATATATAGGCAAAACGCCCTTGAAACCAAACCGATTTGGTTGTATCCATGAGTGAACCATCGCGATTTAGGCAGGTGTATACACCGCCATTGACGTGGTCAACTCCATGTTTCATCCAGAAAGGCATGATGTTTTCGGTGACCTCTTGTTTGTAACGGTCTGCCCATTGCCTTAGATAAGTTTTAGGATCTATGTTCATTCTTATTGACATTTAGAATTGATTACACTTGCTAAAGAAGTCAATCGCGTCGAGTTCTGCCTTCATACGCGTTTCTTCTTCAGTCGTCATATTCTGGAAAGGTACGCGGTTTGGTCCGAGATCAAAGCCCATGAGCTTCATGATTCGTTTGCCTCCAACGATATTTCCACGATAGTGACAGATGACATTAATAACTTCTTGGGCAAAGTTTTGATGCTTCCGAGCCGACTCAATGTCGCCTTTCTTCCAGTCTTCTATAATGGCAACCAACTCACGTCCATTGTAGTTGGTTGTTCCTCCGATACCTCCTTGGGCACCCCCTTGGGCTAATGACGGCAAGATGGTTTCGTCTTGGCCATGCAACATGTCGTATTTGCCGTTGGCATAAAGCCTGCATTGGTTGTACTCATAAAGGCTTTCGTAAGTATATTTGATGCCCGCGAAGTTGGGAATATGCCTATCTACGGCCTTCAAAAGGTCGACCATAGGAAGGAACGCGCCATTAAAAGCGGGGATGTGATAGTAATAGAAGGGGAGGTTTGGTGCCGCTTGAGCAATTTGTTCGCAATATTTTACGAGCTCTTCTATACGATTTATGCGTGGAAAAGGAGGTGCCATGGCGCCTATTCCCCATGCCCCTATCTCGGCTGCATGGTGTGCTAACTCCACACTTTCACGCAAACAGCAACTGCCAACGTGTACAATTACCTTGAAATCTGCTGGTGCTTGCTTCACCCATTCAGTCGCTAAGGCCTTCCTTTCGTCTGTTGTGAGCATGTAGCCCTCGCCAGAAGAACCATTAATAAATACGCCTTTTAGACCATTTTTCTTTAACATTGCTCCGTAAGCAGCAATGGGTTCGAGGTTGATATCACCATTTTCATGAAATGGAGTGAATGGTGCATCAATCAATCCGATAATCTTTTCCATTGTAATCTGATTTATATGATGTCTTATATGATTTTATTTTATGTTGTTTTCAGAAAGCTTTCTTATTAGAATTTGCTTATTCCATGTTGTCGGTTTGAGGTTTGAGGAACCGCAATTGCACAAAGAGTGCCAAGGCAACGATGGCTCCCAAGAGGGCGAAACCAAAGCCAAGCTTATTTCCATCGGTCCATTTTCCAAGCATTTGGGTTACCAATGCGCCGGCAAAAACCCCAGTCATGTTCATGATTCCATACGCCGTGGCACGCTGTCTTGACGGAATAAACTGGCAAAGAATAGGCATGTTGTTGGCATCAAACATGCCAAAGCCTATGCCAAAGAGTAGGCCTGCGCCTACAATGGCAGGCAAGTTATGACCAAATCCTAATAATACTAAGGCTGGAATTGTTAGGCCTAAGCCAATGGCACTGGTGTAAACGCGTCCTTTGAGATTACGTTTTACCCAGCGGTCAGACAAATATCCGCCCATGATTACGCCCAAGAACGAAGATGCCGCGATTGTAATCGTGGAGATAGGGCCTGCTTCTTGCATCGGAATCCCTAAGTTTTGAGCAAACAAAGTGGGCAGCCAGTTCTTCGTAGCCCAGCCTGGTAAGCTTGGAACGGCAAAGAAAAAGAGAATAATCCAAAACACCCAATTAGATAATACCGCACTAAATCCGTGCCACATACTGGCTTTTGATGTTGTCGATGCTGTGCTTTCGTGCTTCAAACCATTGCGAAGCGGTTTTTCATATAGCAGGATTGCCAGAACAATGGCATAAACTATACCAATGATTCCGAACCAATGAAAGGCGGCTTTCCAAGTTAACATAGCCGCAACAACAGCGCCGAAACCTCCTATTGCCTGTCCCATATAGATGCCTGTCATGTGGATTCCTATCGCCATTGAACGGCTTTTGCCTTCATGCCAGTCTGCCAATAGCGACAAAGCTGATGGAATATATAATGCTTCGCTTATGCCCATGAGGCCTCGGAGATAATATAATTGGTCGAAACTTGTGGCATATCCCATGGCCAAAGTTACCGAAGACCACACAAACAAGCTACCCACCACAAGCCATTTGCGGTCAAGACGATCGGCAATCATCCCTGCAAAAGGCGACACAAGGCCATAAACCCAAAGGAAGATTGCCATCAATGCACCAAAAGCTTCAGCCTGATTGAGTTCATGAATATCTGCTTTCATTGATACTTGCATGGTAGAAAGCATCTGACGATCCATGTAATTGAGGAGGGCAACAACCCATAATAGGGCTACAACTGCCCAGGGATAGTATTTCTTTTCAATGATTTTCATGCAAAATAGGTTACTTAAAGGTTAGTCGATAGATATCAGGCGTGCGCACACCAGGTTTCAATTCGCCTCCAATGACATAGATATCATTGCCATGTTTGGCTAATGTTGTCCCTGCACGTGCAGCAATCTTTTCGGTGCCAGCTATCTTCCAAGCTCCATTTTCATATATACAAATAAAGGGATTGAAGCGATACCATTCAGCCGGATGTGTCATATAGCCTGGTTTGGGGTGGTTTACGGCATCTAAAAAGATTTCTTTGTTCACGCCGCCAACAGCCACAAAGGTTTGTGGAGTGAGACTGATTGCTGCAGCTCCTCCTAAGAAAATAGCTTCGCCATCATTGTTTTTAGGTGGTGCAAGCGTTGTTGTTGGCTTGCCTAAGCATTGACCAGTGAGATTGAGCTCGCAGTCTTCGGTTGCTGTTTTGGCTGTACAGCCACCCCATTGGCAATAGTTTCCATCAACAAACACACCTACAGGCTGACTCAATTTCTTGGGTGTGAGTGGTTGAAGTGTTTTCCATCCGTCTTCGAGTTGATTGAGTTTGAGGGCGAACGTTTGCAAACCATTGCTTACAACAACTTGGTTCCCATCGCAAGCACCAGCAAAATTGTCCATTTTTACAGGCAATGACGGAAATGGTTTCAGTGTGGCTTTACCATCTTTCAAGATGATTTCAAACACAGAATCAAAGCTTTCATTAAGATTATTGCCTCCAATACAGAGCAAACCACTTGGGAGAGGAATGCTCACGCCATAGGCGCAGGGTTGCGGAAGCTTTCCAACAAGTGTCCATTTCAGTTGGTTCTCGCGTGTGATTTCTGCAGCATAAATGCCTTGATAATAACGTTTCAGACCACCTTCTGCCGCGGGCTTCTCTGGAAAGTTACATCCCCCAGCCATTAAAAGCATATTGTCGACAGTGCCAGCAAAGCAGGCTGACACTCCTTTTTCTATTCCGGCTTCGTCTGATGGAAAGCCTTTCACATATTCAACTCGTGCTAAGTGCAACGATTGTGCATGTAGCTTAGTTTCTTTTATGAATGGATTCATCACAAGATATAAGATTAATAATATTCGAATTGACTTCATTGAGCTATCTTTTTCTTAAATGTACTGCAGGGGAGTGAGGCAGAATTGATGAGGTTTGCACGCGTAAAGGGCTGCCAACCATAGCGAACAGCTCGCGGATTTGGCACTTTATCGCTACTGACAATTACGCTTTCACCTTCTATTTCGGCCTTTGCTGCATAATAAACTCCATCATCTCCGGCTACTTCAAAACCTTGAACAGCACCTTCTTTGGCTTGTAACCCATGCGCATTCTCAAAATAAAGGTAGACAAGATTATCTACAGCACGGGCCTTTATGCATGTAGGTCCTTCGGAAACAAGGTGATAATCGTAGACATGATGCAAGGCTTGAAGCGCCAAACGCTCGCCGACAGGCTGTTTGTTTCGGTAATGTACGTCTAAAGAATCACCGAGATCGCTAATCACAGTGAGCCACGTTTCGGGAAGTTTTGCAGATAACCGCCGTTGAGAATCACGGAACTCAGGCCATGACGGGCGGTTAAGACTTGACAATTGTACGACAAGGAACGGTAGATTTGGCGGTGGAAGAAGAGTCTCCAGCTTTTCTCTAAGAGGCGAAATAAGCGTGCATGAAGTTCAATGTTGTGGGCATTAGACTCTCCTTGATACCAAGCCACGCCGCGAATGGCATAATCTTTTAATGGCAACATGGCTGCTTCAAACATATAACACGGCTCATAAGGGTGGCGTTGCAAGGCTGTTTTTGGAGCAAGGGCAATGTTCTGAAGTGCTCGTTGACGTGCCCAGGGCTGCCCAAAGTCGCCATGATACCAGTCGTGAAGTATGGAAGGAAACCGCCATTCGAGGGTGTTTCGGTCTATCCATGATTCAGTTGTTGTGCCACCCACGGCATTACAGATGATGCCTACGGGCACTTTGAGACTGTCTGCCAATGCTTTTCCAAAATGATATGCCACTGCAGAAAAGTTTTTAATGGTGTTTTCATTGGCCGTTTCCCATGTGTTTCCTCCCATGAGTGCCAATTTGTTGACGGCATCGAGGGTTGTTTCCTCCCATTTCTCGGCATTCGTTGGGAAGCGAGTATACATGTTAAAGAGGTGGAGTAGGGGTTGCTTGACAGCGGTGGCAAGGTCTTCGTGGGCAGAAGTCGACTGAGTGACGGGAAATTCCATATTAGATTGTCCTGAACATAACCACACCTCACCAATATAAATGTGGCGAATCGTGCGTTGTTGGGCTTTTGTTGCGATGTGAACCTCATAAGGTCCGCCTGCCTCCATTGCCGGAAAACTTACCTCCCACTGGCCGTTTGTCTTGACTTTTGTCGTTTCTTTTTTGCCCAGGAATGTCACCTTAACTTGTTCTCCGGCATTGGCGATTCCACAAAATACGATGGGTTCGCGTCGCTGCATCACCATTTCATCGGCATAAAGCGATGACATTTTCAGTCCACCATAGTCACCTGTGAGTGCAGAACGAATCGTTTGTGCCATGATTTCAGCCCCTTCAGCATTCGGATGAAGTGCATCAACGAAGAGGTCGGGGCGAGAATAGAGGGGCGTATGTAGGTCGATGAGTTCAACATGATTAGCTTTTGCGATGTCGCGGATATGTTGTTGGATTGCTGCATGCCAATCGCGAGTGCCACTTTCAAATCGAGGATGCGTGTGAAAGATAGGCGTCATGAGGCAAATCCAAATCTTGGCCTTGGGATTTTCCTTTCGAAAGGCATTAATAAGTAGTTGATAATCGCGGTTGAAATGTTGATTGTAGTTGGGCCAGTTGCGTGGGTCGGTGTCGTTAAGACCTAAGTGGATGACAACCCAATCAGGCTTAAATGCCAACGCTTCCTTATATTCCGTTTGTTGGATATAAGGCCTATGTCCTTCGGTTAGCAGCGTTGTACCCGAATGTCCAAAGTTCCTAACATCATAGTTTGTGCCGAGTAAACGTTGCAGTACAGCTGGATAACACGTTTGCTCGCGATTGTTGAGGCCGTAACCAAAGGTGACGCTATTGCCAACGCATGCCACTTTAACTTTGTCTTTTGCCGTACTTGCTAATGCAAGAAATAGCAAAAGAACCACGATTAATCTTTTCTCGATGCAAATATTCATTAGGTTAGTTATTGTCCTTCTAATAGTTTATGACCACAAAAATACTACAAATCTAAAAGATAAGCAAAGATTCATATCCCTTTTTATGCGATCTTATTTCGTGCAATAATTCATTCGGTCAGATAAAATCATAAAGCAGGCTTCTTCGTTTCCCTTGATAAATGTAAGAAACTTTAAGCCTACTGCCCATCCTTAAAATAGATTTACCAAGTTTAATATGTTCATTAATGCTACTTACCCTTTTCTGAATGTTTCAGAAGAACCTAAAATCAGAAAATCATGCTTCTGAACATTTCAGAAAGCTCGGGAATAATAATTTGATGGTAAGTAGTGGCTGATTTTCTCATAGTTGAGTGTCAGCGTAGTATGCATAATCGTAGGATAATTGGTTCTATTGTCCAAGAAGTGGAAATACTCACCTAAAGTGGCCCCTCTTGGCTCATTTAAGCTGGCCCAGTTGTAATCGTGCAAAGTGGCCCTATAGAATCACTAAAAGTGGTCCTGTTTTATTTTGTTTTTGAGTTTATCTTTTTGGTGTAAAAGTAGTATCGTTTCTTGCGCGTCTATATGGCCTCCCGCAAATCGTTTTTTTAAGGATTAGACGCTTGCGGGCTTCCCGCAACTCACTTTTTAAAAGGTTTGACATTTCCGCGCTCGGCGAAAGTTATTTCCCGAAAGGTTTGGCATTTCCGCGCTCGGCGAAAGTCATTTCCCGAAAGGTTTGGCATTTCCGCGCTCGGCGAAAGTCATTTCCCGAAAGGTTTGACATTTCCGCGCTCGGCGAAAATTATTTCCCGAATGGTTTGGCATTTCCGCGCATGGCGAAAGTCGTTTCCCGAATGGTTTGGAGTTCCCGCGCATGGCGAAACTCATTTCCCGAATGGTTTGGAGTTTCCGCGCATGGCGAAAATCATTTCCCGAATGGTTTGGAGTTTCCGCGCATGGCGAAAGTCATTTCCCGAAAGGTTTGGCATTTCCGCGGTTGTTGAAAGTCATTTCCCGAAAGGTTTGGCATTTATTTCTCTACGGTAATTGATGACTACAGCAGGTATATTATCCATTGGGAGTTATGTTCGAGTATGACTTCTGAATATGTATCCAGAACAATAGTCAAGGCAGTTGAAAAGGCCGGGGTTACACTTCGGAATCCTCCTTGCTTACTATCGGACAATGGGCCATGCTATATTGCTTCCTCGCTCAAGGAGTATCTCTGTAAGGATTATAATATCAAGCATATCCATGGCAAACCCTTACATCTGCAGACACAAGGGAAGATAGAACGATATCACTGATTGATGAAAAATGTGATAAAACTAAATCATTATTGCTGTCCCTCTGAATTAGAAAAGGCTATCGATGGGTGGGTGAAATATTATAATGAGAGAAGATTTCATGAATCGTTGGATAATCTTACACCTAGAGACGTATATTTAGGGCAAGGGGAGAAGATCAAAAAGATAAGAGAAATAATAAAGCAAAATTCAATCAACAAAAAGAATTTTTTTGATAATAAAACAATGAAATATCTGAGTAAATAACTATATTTGCAATTGTGCACTTTTTATTTGACAACGTACAATTGAATTTGTGAAGAAAGGTGGAGAACATCTTAGTAGGCATAATGGTAATTACAGGAATCCATCAAGTGGGAAGAAAATCAATAGAGATTAAATCAACTATTGTCAAATTCTTCATTTTTAATGATGAGCCTTTACCATAAATAGTATAGCGTATATAGAAAAATAGAATATGAATAAAACATATAGGGATTTAATTTATAGATTTCAGAACCAGGGTATTGAAGAATCCCAATCCACCGGTGCAATCCTTATAGGAAAAGCGCCCCATATAGCCCCCGAGGCTTGGCTAAACACCCTGTATCCTCCGCTAAGTAAGAACGATGTCCAAGCATTGGAGAAAGAATTGGGCATGGAAATTCCCATCGATTATAAAAAATTCTTGTTAGATGTAAGCAATGGGTTAGACATATTGGTTGGAACCTTTTGTTTAGACGGGTTAAGAAGAAACTATAAAAGAAGCACTGATGAAAGCCGCCAACCGTTTTCGATTATTACGGCAAACATTTGGGAAAGACCTCGAAATGCCGCAGACGACTATTTCTTTATAGGCGGTTATGACTGGGATGGTTCTTATCTTTATATAGATAAAAGAACAAGCACCGTGCACTATTGTGATAGAGACGATGCAACCTCCCTATTCCAATGGGAAACGTTCGAGCAAATGCTTATATCAGAGTTAAAGAGGATATACTCACTGTTTGATGAGAGGGGAAGAAAAATAGATGAAGACCTTTATACTACCCCAATTAAAAGGTAATATAAAGCCTCGTGATATTAGTCATATAAGGGTATCAGTGAACACCCATATAAGGGTATTGACGAACACTCTTATAAGAGTATTAACAACGGGTATACAAAAAATCCGAATCGGAAATATTATTAGAGTATATAACATAAAAAGAACTGTACGATGTCTTTTTTTCCTTGTTGACTAACATAGTTAAAATTGAGTTTATATGTAATAGTATCTCTTGTCAATGTACTATTCACAATACAAAGGTACATCTTTTTGTGAACATACCAATCTTATTAAGTATTTCTTTAAGATTTCATCTTCATCTATAAGCCTTTTAATATCATTTATAATTTAGCACATTGTTTTTCTTTCTTTTATAAACTGATTATTTTCATAAGAATGAAACTATTGCTTAGTACCGAGAAGATGTTTTATTTTATACAGCTTGTAGGTACGCATAAAGTGTAGGGTACTGTTCTTCATATCTGTCGAACTTAATTACAGTTCCGTCGTAACCCTTGTCTGTGAAGATGTCTCTTATCTCCTTTTGGCTTACTTTCAGTCAGTATACGTTCTTTTCGTTTAATCAGATAATAGGCTGTATGACCAAAGGTGTAGATAAGATTTTGTTGGATATCACTTAAATCAGCCAGCCGCACGTTGTCATAGATTCGTAATATTCCCCATGTAAAACGTTCCTTGCTGTTAGGGTCGAAGAACGGACAAGGCTGCTTGTCCGCAATCACTTTCGAGTTCACCATCATATATATTGCTCCTGTCCACCCGTTTCGAGCATCGTGAAGGCAGTGTGGCGTAAGTACTGGCTGGTCTTCTCACAATGAGTACCAGCACAGTGCGCATAGTCGTAGGGTAATTGGTTGTATTGTTCAAGGGTCATAGAGTATAATTTTTTTAATATTAATATAGCAGGTGAATTCCTAAGACCATTTCTCAACAATAGTTTTTACCAAATCTAAAATCATAATTTTATCCTTAGACTCTATAATATTTTGGACATTCTTACCCTTAAATGTTTGATAAGTAGATAAACGTATAACAGGTATTCCTTTTATAAGTCCAGTTACATCTCTTAGGAAATCGTAAAAAGCACGTTGCTTCCATCTTGAACTTCCAGCTCCATTTAAGCATCCATTATCATTACTTTTCATAAACAAATTCTCTGAAGAATCGGATTTCCAATATCCTCCGAATTTACGGCAACGAGACTCATATTGTGTACAAAATTGTTTATATGCCTCCAAAGGGAATCCCTTTATGCTCTGATAAATATTAGAATTTAAGGTCTGTAATCTATATCTATTGAAATGATTCTCTTCATCTAATTCCATGATAAATTTAGGAGTTGAAATATCCCATGCCCCCAAACTTCAATGGAGGTTCTTCCTGTATTCCCCCTAATTCTTTGTACATTCTTTCTACTTCAAAAATACAGTTCAGATGAAAGTGAGAACTGATTCTTAGTTAGTTTTGGGTGCTTCTTTTTCCCCATATTCTTGCAATACAATTTGTTTTTAAGATATTCTCTTTTTTTCATTGTTTAGATTGAATAAAAACAAAAGAGGAGAATATAAGAATTCCCTCTTTTATTGTAATATTTTTTTACGTTCTTTTACTTCACTTCCTCAAATATATCCTACGCTGATTATCAGTTATTTACATTCTTATGGTACAAAAAAATGTTTCCTCAATTTGAGTAGCATTGATTAGAAAAACATCTTGGATGTTATCACTTTATTTATATTATTACATACCATCTTTTTATCTCTCTATAGTAAATAAAAAAAGGCCTTAGGCTTTCCATTTACTTGATTTATTCTAATAGATTGTTTTACTGATAGAATATATTTATCTGATAGTTCTTCTACACCTAAATAAATATTATTATATGGATCTATTTTTTTCTGTGGATATGGATGAACTGTCTATGATATCCAAAGAAGGTAAATCTGCAATTTTACAAACAAAGACAGACTCATGGAAATGATTCATTATCCTAAAAAAACTTTAGCAGCTGTTCTCAAATCACTGCTATAATCTATTTCAATTATACAATCATCTTTAGTTAGCTGTAAACTATCTAATTCTGAAATTAAATTATCTAATTGAACCTTTCTCTCCTCTATTGTGAAAGAGCATATTAGATATTGTAAATATATGTGCTTCAATCTATTATCCAAGCGGCTTGCTAATATATCACCTACGCCACCTAAAATTTCACTTCGACCTTTTTGTAGAAATCTCCTTTCAACATCTATAGCACCAATAACTTCTACCATTGTAGACCTTGAGTTCTCTTTACATGGCAATTCCTCTTGAGTTGGAATCTCTATGTAATTCTGAGCATTAAATTTTTAAGAAATCATTACATATATAATCCAAACGCTCTTCGTCATAACCATTTTGCTTATCAAGTTCTATATTCATATCTTCTAAAGATCTAATATAATTATCCAGTAATGCTAAAACATCAGATTTACTTGGCAGATTCCATAAGCCAAGATTATTTAACTCCCCACTACTATACCACGTATCTATATATTCTCTTATAGTTTTAGATAATTTTTATTAATTGCTCATTTTTTTATTTATGCTATTACCGATATAAGGTATTTCAAGTGGTTCGCTATAATTGATATTATAATCTTTATATGACCATAACCGGATAAATAAAAAGAGACAAATATTTATATGCGTTCTTAGCAATTTCATTGCTTGCATTTACATCTTCATCAAGGCCCTTTATAGAATACTTACTTTCCAAAACCATAGGTGTTATCCATTGGTTATTCATATTACTTATATTCTCTACACAATCAATAATTTTTCGAAAATGTACCAGGAATAAGAGGGAAAGATAATGGTAAACTTTGTGAAAAGGTCATTATATAGTTCAGAGTAGAATAATTGCGATGATATGTCAACATAGCACCAAACATCACGTTGAAAAATATAAAATTTTTTTAAATATTCTTGCTCATCTTCATTATCACACTTCATTTTTTTCTAAATCTCATATATTGATTTGCGTATGTCCAATAAGTTTTTTTAACCAGTTAGTATTCGAAACGAAAGAAGCATTATTTAGCATAAACCAAATATGATTAAACGTTTGTTGAGAGATATTAGCGTTAGTGATAATAGTATCATACAAAATAGAAATAATATCATTACGTTTATATATAAAAAGATTGTTGTTGAGAAATTCCTACTGCACTTCCCATTTCATACAATACTTGATATAAGGAGGCTGAATAAACAATTTCTTTATCTTTACTATCTTTTTGCTCTTTCACAAAAATATCCCAAAAACTTCTATGATAGCAGTTTTATATAAATATTCATTTTCTGCTTTTTGATGCAAGTCTCATAATATCCCAAAATATCAATATATCACTTTCTTTTTTTCTTTGATGACAAATAGCTTAATAGTTTTTTTCTATATTATAATATTTCGAAATTCTATCAAACAATATTACCAAAGTCATTATAATACATAGTAAATATAATAATAAAAAAACTGTTTACCCAATATTCCTTCTCCACATTTGAAAGAAAGCTTAATATGAATGGAACAACACACACAATTACTGCATATACATAGAGAAGCCACTTAAAGATATGATAGATATTCTCATCTTCAAAACGATTAGAGAGTACAGCTGAATCATATTTTTTTCATCTATTCGTTGAATAGACTGCAGTATTAAAGGAAATGAAATACCTAAAAAGAGCAGCAAATATTGTAACTACTGCACTATATGTATTTGAGAAGAAATTAAACATATCTTAAATGGAATCGTTTTGAAGGTTTAAGTTATTAATTAGATAAACTTGCTTATGATATACTTTCCTAACTTCTACAGGTTGTCTTTCAGATGAAATCTTTTTAAGTATATGGATTGCATTTTTTTAATAATAGTAACTTCTGTTCTTCGCTATTAATAATAGACATTCCTATTATTTTTATGAGATTCGAGTATTGTATCTAACTTTAAAGAAACTACTTCTTTTTCATTGGCAATGTCACATGTTTTATACATAGAGAGAAGTGCCAATATGACTCCTATTGCGATGACAGCAGAAAAAAACAATATAAGGAAGCGTTCTTTTTAAAATGTGAAACACTAAAATACTTTTTTGGTTTTTTTCAAAAAAAGAAATTCTATCACTACTTTTACTTAATAATTTGCTAATGTTAATGTCAAGGTCATTATCTTGTTCCTCTTTTTCTACCCATTCCTTTATAAGGGCTTGAGGGATACAATATTCTGTAGATAACAAGTCTATATCCTTACCTTGATGGATATCTTTTAGGATAGAATCTTTATATTTATTATAATTTCTTTGTGTGGGCATGTTACGACTATTGTATAAATTAATTCGGATATTAAGTGAATGTCATTCTAATTATTAAATATCACTTATCTTGTTCGTAATAGTATGAATAATCAATACCTTTCATAAACATTTCTCGGTCATCAATCTTGGTGGTGAGTGCAGGCAGTACCAAAGCTTTGATGTGTGTACTATCAGAAATACTCTCACGCATTGCCGACAGATATTCGTTTTTGTTTATCTGGCTCCAATCTACACACCGTTTGAGAGAACGCTTCAGCATGAGGTCAAGCCAAATGCGTGTACTACGACCATTACCCTCCATAAAAGGATGAGCTACGTTCATCTCACATATTTGTTCATAATCTCATCAGTTGTTTCAGGTATCTGCCTTATTGCTCAGGGTTTCAGGAAGCATACACCAGCAAAGGTAAAACCGCCTTTTGAAAATATTCCTTTCGTGCGGATTTGTCCTGCAAAGTCGTGCACAACTCTCCAAAAGCGTAAGTGTATCTGTTGTGCATTTGATTGCACCTTGATCTACAGCTTTAAGATACCATCAAAGCTGATGTTTCCTTTTCACTCTGTCCGTCAATAGCGTTATTACCATAGAGGAACCAGTCAAGAAAGTTCGTTGCTCTCAGCATTGTTGATATGCTTTGGCCAAAAGAGTTACAATTTCCATCAAATGGTCTGTCTTTATGTATTCCGTCAGAGGTTTTACTTGCTGGTTAGCAGCACCAACCAACTGACTATTTTCTTTCTTAGCCTATTTGAGATACCTCAGTTTCTCGTCTTTTGGGCAATCATCTTGCTCGTTAACGTGCAGCAATGATGTCCACACAGAGAACCACCCACTACTGTGTTCTCGTCCCACACCGCTCTTACTCACTTGCTCGTTGAAGAAATTGACGACTTTCTATATTGTTTCATCTTCACTACAAATGTTTCATGTTTTATCAGAATGTTACTCTTTTTCAACATCATCATCAATAATAGTATTTAATTTTTGTGGTGAGAAATCTACCTTGCGAGTATTGGGATCAAATATCAAAATGAATGGAATTTATTTGGTAAACAATTTGCAGAGATTGCAAAATTTTCTTATAAGGTCAGCTTTTTCCTTAAAGCTGATAACAAGAATATCAAAATCTTTTCGTTATATTGTGCCACCATGATTATAATTACCACCGCGTAGCTGTAATTCTGGCTTTATTTCGCGAATAAAGTGTCATAACAAACTGGATTTTAAGTTGTTCATTCTGTTATTTTCACTATCCCAGTAACCATTGCGACACATTCCGCTCAATGATGCTTCGTTTAGACCCAGCATTTCACGCACAGTTCCCACTGTTCGCTCTGATTTTCCTATATGCGCAGCTTTTTCCTTTTGCGTTGCGTTAGGCTTCTCCCTGATGAAGTTTAGCAATGCTAATTCTTCTAAAGTGCAACTATTGCACTTTGGGGCATTCTCTGCTGCACTTTGGCTTTCTGCCGACACATACAGCACCGTTTCTCCATTCAGCACCCATTCCTTTTTCGTAATGTTGTAATCCCTTATCTTACCAGCATGTTCATAGAGACCTCCAAACAATCGGCAATGAATAGAAATATATTCCAATGGCGAGAACGTAAAGCTCTGCTCGGATAGCAATTCAGTGATACGAGCTGAAACTTTATCAGCCTCTTCCGTCCTATCCTCACCCCCCTTACGAGCAATCTTTAACTCATAATAGCTATTGACAAGCTGCTTCACCTCCTCAATCGTGATGTCACCCTCAATATGCTGGCGAGCAGTTTCACGCAAATAATCAGAAGTCTTCAAGCCATCAACAGCCTGCAAGCCAATAGCAGTCTGCCACGCATAACCTTTTTCACGTTTATGCGGTTCGCTTTGTCGTATATATTCTTCAAAATCAGTCATGTCAAATTTCATACATTTATTTTTTACCATGAATGTAATATTTCATCATTAACAACAACTATGGTAGGTAAATTATACACCTAACTTTTCTATTGCATCATTTATAATATAAGAATTCGCAATGACATATTCATCAAACAAGTTCATCATTTTGTTCATCGCGTCCAAATTTTCCTCTTCTTTCATTTGCTTATATATGCCTAATAAAAGTTTCACAATTTTCTCTCTAAGGTAAAAATCATCAGAATGCAAGAAGTCATGCGCTTTTTATATACAGGTAACAATCTAATGGTAGCATACTAGCACATTTTTTTCTAGATATTTAATCTGAGAAAGACGTTCCCGATGCGTTTTTATTGTTCCAATTCTTTGTAATCTCTTTAAATAGATTGAAATCTTCTACAGATAGGCTATCTATATGATATTCATATGATTTTACAATCTTTTCTCTATTATCCGCAATGTGACATAGCACAATATCATTTGCTGTTTCCCTATAACAAGGTTCAGAAATATTTTTTAAGGAAAGTCTTACCATCATCGCTATTACTTTCTCATTATTCAACAATAAAATTTTATTTAGATTTTGCCTGCATACATTCCTTATGTCTTTATGATATAATCCATAAAAGAATATCTGAGCCAAAATAACATGGCATCTATTATCTTTCATAAGATCAGAAATGTATGCACGCATGGAATCTGTCTTAAAATAATAATGAGACTGTATTACATCTGCTCTTACCATTAGCCCATAGGCTCCACTACCAGATAAATATACAGAGAATAATTTATCAGTTAGCACTTCATCATAATATTCCTTGTAGTATATGTAGTATAAAACCTCTAAGCGCAATTCTATTGCTAAGTCCTTATATAATAGGTTTAAAAGATGATAGATCTGGGCACGACGGGTGGATAACGCACAAATAGATATAAGGATATTCAATGCATGACCTTGAAAACTATTGATAGCAACACCCAATTTGTGTTGTACAATATCTGCTAAGCTTCTACAGTGCAAATTTTCTTGCTCATCTTTTAAAAGTAATGGTTGTTTTATTGCTTGTATAAGTATCGGTATCAAATCATCTATCACACAATTTTCTTCCTTTGTATAGTTCGTGGCAAGTTGTTCAAAAGTATATGCATTATTTTTTATATAGTCTATATTCATATATCTTTGGAAGAACGGGGCTAACTCTTTTTTCTCAGCCCCACCTAAAAATAATCCTAATAATCCTGCTTCTTTGTACATGGATTTGATATTTGGATTATCATGTAAAGAGATGATAAATTTCTTATACTTTTCTGGAGAATTCTCTACACATTTAGTAAATGCTTCGGCATGTGCTCTTAGACTAATTGGCGAAAAATTTCCTTTGCGGAAAGCCTTGTGCTCATCTAATTTATCAAAAGAGGATAGCCAAATCTCGGGAGAGAAATGATTATAAACTTCTTGCGTTGTTATACCTCCACAAATGGATGCAGCTGTTACATGGTGGTTAGGTTTCTCATTTACATATATACCATTGAAACGCCGACAAAGTTCTTGCTTACATCGCTTAGCCTCTTTTGTCAATGTAGATTCTAAAACGGTACAACATAGCAACTGCCACTTATTCCAACCAAGATAAGGTAGCACAAGTTCAGTGTATCTTCTATCATAGTTATGTATATAGTCTCCTCTTGACCGATATTTCAAAATAGTCTCTTGATACTTTACTTGTTCTTCATGTGATATTGACAGGTACCATTTAGATAGAGCTTCTAAGAAATAATACCTAACGTCACCAAATTCGAGGAACTTATCTAATTCTTCATTATTTGAAACTAAATTCTTGATATATGTGTTAAATAGAGTTGGTTTTGCTGCAATTACCTTGAAAGATAAAATAAATGCAGATTCATCTTCAAGGGACAATAATTTTTGCACCATAGAGGTGCCAAAATCTTGTTCCCCAATATATTGTGTAAGGAGATTTCCTAACCATTCAAAAAACTTTTCTGCATAGTCAGACATATAGTTACTAAAAATCTCATTTATCGAATACCACTGATAGCTTTGCTTTCTTGTCTTGGAAACTATCTGCAAAAAGCAGTCGTATGTTATCATTAAAAACTCTTTTGGGTACTCCTTATAGAGCCTATTACATATCTGTTCAAACAGATCATAATCGTTATGCGATTCACTTTTCTTGTTATTTAGAAAATAATTAATAAGAAGTTCTTTTGTTTCTTTCAAAGCAAAATTCAAATTGGTATCAATTGCATCCATGACACAACTTACCAAATAAATATTGGGCTTTGCCTTTAAGTTAATGTAACTTTCTCTTACTTTCTCATTCGAATAATCATTATGATTACGCAATATCCACATCATAATTTCCTCTTTAGTAGAAATGTCCTTTATAGTATCTACCATGTCATAAATGTCGTCGGGAAATTTCAAGGCATAATTGGAAAACAAAATTCGCAGTGGATTAAAATAATCGTTTTCGGTGGTAAGGCCAGCCACAAAAGGTTGTATCAAGTCCTTTATCGTCGGGAACCATAAAGGATTCGATGTTGTCGAAAGGAAATAAATAAATAATTGGTGACTGAGTTTGGGCAATTTCTTAATGATATCAATCTCGAACTTATATATAGCATCACTATATGAGAGTATAGAAAGAGCCAGTTGTTTCAGATGCAAACGAATATCATCAGAGAATATTATTGTATTAATATCTTTTTTTATACAAAGAGTCAGAATGTGCCCTCTCAAAGTCTAAGAAAATTTTAACTGAGGAACGTATCTCTAATCCTTGAAATTGTTTTTTCAATTCAGTAATAAAAGACTTCTTATTTGATGCATAATACCTTGCAAGTACATAATCGTAAAAACTTTGATGAAAGAACGAGATTCTTTTATTGTCATACTTTACGATGCACTCGCTTGCTAAATACCTTGTCGCATTATTGTTTCCAACCGTTATTAACCATGTTGGAGTTAAAGTTTCCGCTTCTTGAACAGACTTTGCAATTTCAAACATGACACCTTCCAAATTACTACAAGACGTATGTTCGCTTGCATAATTTATCAATGACAACCACAAGCCATCATATAACTCCATGTAGTTTTGATAATTGTATTCTCTAACATTGCCAGAGTCATATAACCTACAAAAGACATCTAGATATTGGGCAGTTTTTAGTATCGTAATTGTTTGGGATGTTAATTTACAATAAAGACCAGAATCTAATTTGTTAATAACATACTCAACATCCTTATCATCCAATCTATTCACCTCAATAGCAGTGCTATACTCTTTTAATTGACTTAATGATGGGTCATATTCTAAATCATACTTCCTACAAGACACTATTATTCTTATGTCTTTGCTATACTCCTTTTTCCATGCAGCAATTACATTCAAGAGTATATTTAGCTTATCTCTATCGTTAGATAAATATTGGGATAATGCATCTATTTGGTCTATAATAAAAAAACAACTCTCTTATGCTCAGATACTAATAAATCCAGTGAAGCGTGTAATCTCTCCAAAGAAAAATCAGAAGTTTCATTTTCTGTAATGTTGTAATAATCTGCCTTAATCGTCAGACATTTAACTCCTGATGTGGTAAGTTTATCCAGTAAATCCTTAATGATAACAGTTTTTCCGACTCCTGCATTTCCAACTAGAAGTTTTAAATGACAATCTTTAGGTGTCAAATCGCCTTGTATCCAATCAAATAATTGATCTGTTTCTTTTCTAGCTATATGAGATTCTTTTAATCCATAAAATGTAGTCGTTATTCCTTCAAAAGATTTCAGGTTTACATCTAAAAAATCTAATAGTTTTAACTTCTCATCTTTTAATGATAACATTTGCTCATGGTATAATGTTTCCCATAAATCAATGACCGAGTCAACATTATTTTCTGTAAGATTTTCGTTGTCTTTAAAATAATACCTGTAAGTCTGTTGAATATTTTCCGAGTTAGCAATTTGACTCTCAACAAAAGCTCTGTCAATATACTTCCAATAAACGATATCGTTGTTAGTATCACAAGTGATAAACAAAACAACTTCTCCTTTCATTCTATGGGCATACGCAAGAAGCGATGTCGGGATATCATAACAGACGCCCTTCTCACTGATAGCGTTGTTATTGTAATGCTTTATCTGCACTGTAACTTTTGCGACAATTGTATCATCGACATCCAAAATACTAATATACCCATCTGTATTTGCTTCTGTTCCACCTTCTTCAATGTTAGAAGTGTCAACCCTTTTATCTTCTAAGATTTTCCGTAGTAGCCGAACAGATTTTTCATCCAAACGTTTTGAAGCCCAAGATGATTTATTGGGCTGTAAATTCAGATCTTTCATTTAAGTTGCTCTTTACTCAATTCCTTATCTACAAACACTATTAAATCCTTTGGATTAACCTGCAAAATCTCTGCTATCTGAAACAGCAATTCTAGGCTTGGCTGTCGACGATTGCAAACGTAGGAGTTCACAATAGTAAAACTCTTACCGAGTTTCTCTGCAAGCCATGTTTGCTTAATCCCTTTCTCGATAAGCACCTCTTTAATTCTATTAGTTGGAGTTTCCATAAATATTATATGCTTGTTTGCAAATATAGTAAATATTCTTGTATAAAATACTTAATAAGAGGAGAAAGTTCCCCTCTTATTAAAGTTTATGTGTTCAACACTATTTGTTTTTCTTATTTTGCAGGTTATTCTGCATCAAACTATCTGCCTTTTGCTTCAATCCTAATTCATAACCATCTATTTGCTTCTTAATATTTTTGATTGCAGTTTTGTTCCGATGAATGTCAAACACATCGTTAAGCCATAGGATTTCCTTAGAACTACAACCTCGCCATACTCTAATGATACGAAATTTCAAGGCATCATCCTTGTATTGCTGTTTACTTTGCCACAAGAAGTAATTGCCGACCAAAGAAACAAAACAAAGGACAGATACTGCTACCATATAAGTAAAGACTTTCGAGGATTTGATGTCAAAGCTGTGCCTGTGAATATGTTCCAGCGGTATTGGAAGCTCTTTCTTCTCCTGCCATTCGTGCAACATGGTCAAGACGCTTGCCACCAATTTGTCCATGGATTTAGCCTCCTCGTCCTTGATGCGTACTTGTACTCCAATATACTTGTTAATCACTTCTTTAGTTCGCTGTTCATACTGATTGAGCAATTCCTGTTCTTTCTGCTCGTCACTTTGTGTTGGTGTAGATTGAACAGGGGAGAGAAACAGAACCGTTCTCCTTTTCTTTCAACTCCTTTAGCTCCCTGTAAATTGTCTCCAGTTTGTTTTTGATTTCCTCAAAGAGGACAAATGTATTATTATCTGCCATAGTTATAATAGTTATAAATGTATTTTACGTTTTTTCTTTTTCTTCTTTTTATCGAGTGTGTTATAAACTTCCGCAGGAACAGTACCATGAGTTTGAAACAAATCCAATCCTCCTTCAATGAGTTCATTGGCTATTTCGCTCGTAACACTTGCAACATTGGATATGAGGTTTATCATTCCCTGTGTTTGCTGTTCGTGTTCCTTATTATTCTGTTGCAGAGCAAAGTCTATCTTGGAATAACTGAACGCCCTGTCCACTTTTGAGCCATTGAAATGATAACCGTTCTTTTCAAAGATGATCCCCTGTACTTCCAGTGAGTTACCTTTATACTTAAAGCGGACATCAATATCTTGCTTTTTTAAGCGAACGAGCAAGTTTTTCCAATCCCTGCACCGAGCTATTTCTGCTTTCAACGCCTGATAGATTTCATACTTGGTCTTGTCAGGTTCTTTCAGTCGATGTTCTTTGACATTCTCCTTACCACAAGCAAAGTACAAGCTATATTTAGCGGTTAGTTCCTTGCAAATCTTCTCACTTCTGAATCTGTCGTTACGATCAGAAATGGTCTTGCCATTATTGTCTATCCGATTGAAAGCTATATGCACATGAGGGGGTGCTCTTTGTCAAAGTGGCGCCCAACGATATACTGCGTATCTTTTATTCCCATCTTCTCCATATATTCACGAGCGGCTTGTGTCATGAACTCGTTGCTTAGTTTGGGAGAATCTTGCGTGGAGAAACTCAAGGAGATATGTCCGACAACCTTACTCACTCTTGGATTTAGATTTGTTTGGTCGATGAAGCTCTGAATGATATGGCTAATATCATCCGTCCTCACGCCCGAACTATCTATAAGCTCTGTTCCTTTCTTCGGGTCAAGGATGTAATTGATTACACCCTTGAAGCCCGAACCTTTCATTATCTTTGCAATCATCTTCGTATCAGATTTAGGATTTCATCAATCTTGCTAATGATGATTTTATGGAAAGGAGCAATGGTATGAAATCCTTCCGCATTAGCACGATGTGCCAACTGATTGAGGTTGTTTGCCATGCCGCACAGCTTGCGGATGAAGTCTGCTTGCTCTACGGTCAGTCGTTCAATGACATTTCCTTTATCAAGAACTTTCCTTACAAACTCACTCATGGTTACTCCTGCCCCTTTGGCTTTGCCTTTGAGCGTATAGTAATTCTGCGTATTCAGTTTCACCGTGATGCGGTATTTTTTCTTTTCGGCTACGCCCTTGGTTGGACGACCACCTTTTTTATATTCTGTTTTTATCATACTTGTTTCTTTTATTTGATTTAATGGAGACCAGCGGGATAATCCTCTGCAACGACTGTCAGGAGGTGGAGCAAGTGGTTTTGGTATGCCCAAAACATAAACTTGCTCCCCGAAAAACAGATTATGCAAAGCAAATCCTACAATTATAGCTTAATCCCTTTGATTTTCTTATTTTTTGCTTTCTCTGAATGCTTGAATTCAGCACATAAATACTCATTTAGGTCTTTATAATTCTGGAAGACATAAGAGCAGTCTTGAACATCAAAACCGTCTCTTTTGAGTTGTTCTAAAGTTCGCTTTCCTCCTTCATCATTATCTAAATATGAACAGATGAACTTGTGCTTTGAAAGAAAAAATCTTGACTTTTTAATATTATTAATCGAGTTAAGTATCAGTGCAGCTTTCTTCTCTTCAGCTGGACTCATCGTAAGCAAACTAAGATAATCCATAAAACCTTCAAACAGATTGATTTGTTCCGAAGTACTGGGAATATACGAGGTATCGGAAGGAGGCAAACACCCTTTGAAGTATGGATTGCGCAACGCATACCCATAAGAATTGTTTGGAAAGCCTATTGCGTAAAAACTCCTATCATCAATTCTATAATGGATTTCCCTACAATATTTTTTCGCAATGTTCAGATTGATTCCTCTATGTGTGAGATATTCTATGAGATTTGGATGACATAAGTTGGTAGAGTCGATAATCTCTATACGTGATTGGCTTGGAGAATTTGTTTTGCTATTAGCTATGGAGAATTTTGGTAGGTTATTTTGTTTGCCATTAAACAACTCTATAGCTTGTATTAAACTGCAATTATGTAATTTCATAACTAAATCTATAAGACTCCCACCTTCAGCAAGTGTAAAGTCATACCATAGATTTTGGTTATAATCAACTTTGAAACTTGGAGTATGTTCATTTCGGAATGGACTTTTATACATCCCGTAATAGTTATAATTCTTTGTTGGATATATAGACATACTACCTAAGTAATCTTTTAATTGATATTGCTTTAATTTCATCTATTGTCATACTTGTAACTTTTTAAAACCTTTTTACTTACTACAATGTTATTGTTTTTGTAAGTCATTGACAATGAAAGAAAAATATGTAGTACTAACTATCTTTGTAGTAATCATTGCATCTGTATATGGTCGGTTGGTAGTAATGAGGTAGTAATACCTTATATCATTATTTACTACGGTCTAACCTTTTTTCTTTCAATGCCTTATCTCTCTTTGTAGTAAAGTAGTATTAATAATTAGTATTGTAACTTTGGATAAAAGGATTGGGAACAATCTTGCGTATATGGTAAACATACATTGGATTGCCACCTATTCTTTTGGATTTCCGCAAGAAACCAGCCTTTTTCAAGGCTTCTCCCATTCTCCTTTCACTTAGGTTAAGCGTTGTATATCCACGCAAATAGTTTAGGATTTCAGAAGTAGTCATATAACTTTCTTCGGTTACAGCTGGTTTTTCCATACCTTTAAGAAGCATTTCATACTCAACAGTCTGCACTTGAAACCCTTCGCTCTCTTGGTGTAGTTCGGCTATTTCCTCTTCATTAAACCAATAATGATAACCACTCCGCCACAATTCAACTGCCTCGGAGTACACCTTGTTTATATCAATCTCTTTAGCTGCATCAATATCAATATGTTCAACTTCAAAAGGTAGAAAGCGACGACTACCTGTCGGATCTGTTAGAAAATCATTACCGTTAACTGATGCCATAAAACTTGCTAAGTGAGGATACTCCTCGATGTAAGTGTCGTATGGTCTACGATATTTTACTCTTGGTGTCGTTATCAGATTCTTCAATTCATTTTCATCTCTCTTATTGAGTGCCTTTAGCTGGTCGTCAATATTGATAAAAAGGTATTCCGCAATCAGTGTTTGTACATCTTTTCCTTGTGGGTCAATCTTTCCTGTGAAAAGATAACTCTTCAGTTCTTCTGGACAAAGTAAATCAAGGAAAGTTGTTTTGAATTTTCCTTGTTCACCTGTAAGAACTAAACATGTATGATTACGACACTGTAAATCATCCATAGTATTGGCTACAACAGCAACAAGCCATTTTACAAAATAATGCTGCCATTTATCAGGATTTCTCACCACAACACAATTTGCCAACCTTATAATTTCAGATTCATCTTCACCTTTAGGCTTTGGACGATTCAACAAATACTCACGAATCGGGTTAACTTTATTGCAAAAGTCGCTCTCCAATATTGCTCGAATATTATCTGCTGGAGTATATATTCCCAAAGTCCCATCTACCAGCCGCCGCATAGAATTAATATCATATTTAGTAAGAGGACGGAATGAAGTATTAGAATCTTGTTCTCGAAACTCTGTTCTACTTTTAACTGTATTAAAACGAAAAGCATAATGTTCTTTCAAGAATTGTTCTATGCGTTCATTCTTAGATTGCTTGGCTCGCCCTTCAGTTCTTTCCTTTTCCATAATGCATATATTTATAAAAGGGAAGAATCAGAATGTTTCTCAGAAATAAAGGCTTTTGCCTCCTCGTTGATTTCGGCAACAGTCTTTTTCTTACCTCCTTCAATCCATGCCAACAACTCATCTTCAAAAAAATAGAGATGCTTACCATTCTTATAACAAGGTAGTAAGCGTTTACGTACTAAGGTGTAAACCGTGGGTTTGGCTTTCCCTATAAGTTTACACGCATCATCTATTCCAATAGGAATACGTTTGGGAGGGACAACAGGTGTTTGTCCTTTACATACTAAATTCTTGATTTCAGCAACTTCGCTGACTAAGTGAGCAACTGCCTTTGGCAAGTTCTCAAAGTGATTTCATTTTGTACCATAATACTTGTTATTGATTTTTACGGTGCAAATGAAAAAAGTGTTTCCTCTGTGTCCTAAGACACTGAAGAAACACTATAAAAACACAATAGGTTTGTGTGTTATTCTGTTATTTGGTGGTCTGAAAGGCTTTGTACAATAGGTATAGTGCCTTTCTTCTCATCATCACGGAGGTGACTTTTTATGCTTCCAACTTCCACATCTTTGAATATGATGGCAAAAACCTGCTTAAGGAACTGCGAAATTTCATCTTGTTTGCCAACTCTAAAATGGTTCCATATATTCCAACCAAAATGAAACAGGTCTAAGGCAACTAAACCTTTGATATTAATTGGTTCTACGTGTAATAAGGGAAGCTTAGCGGAGTACAATTCTATATATTCACAAAGCTTGAGCAAATCTTTATCTGAAACATAAGGTGCAAATTGCTGTTGAGTATATTTTATAGCTATAGCACGTTTATCTTGTACTTTCTGGTCCATTAACTTTGTTGCTGTTGCCGAATTGAGTCAAAGTCCATTGATTGTTGCTGTTGTGCGGAAGATGGACTGCCAACACTGTCTACTACTTGTCCAGCCTCAGCGTCGGATGCTTTATCATTTGTTTTATCTTCTTGTTTCTTTGGAAAGAAAAACTTGACTAATGCCGTAAATAGTCCCTCTACCAAAATAGACAATATAGAATAAACGATGATTCCTATGGCAACAACACTCCAAAAGACTATTTGTGCAGTAAATTCATCAACCCCTAAACGTAAGGCAACCACTCTTGCAAACAACGCAATGATGACACAAACAACAAGAACGGACAAATATACTACGATATGTTCAAAATATTTGGTATTCATATTATATTGTCGAATTAAGTTTTATCATTTTCAATATCTATTTGAATAGCATTGGCTGCTTTATTTTTCTTTTCATCGACAACCTTTGCATATACTTGAGTTGTTTTGACATTTGTATGCCCAAGCATCTTGCTTACAGTATAGATGTCTGTTCCGTTTGCAAGTTGAAGGGTAGCAAATGTGTGCCTAAAACAATGAAAGCTGAGGTGCTTCTGAATACCAGCTTTCTCAATCCATGCCCTTAATGGGCGAGAAATCCAAGAAGGATTTGGTAATCCTTCAAAAACAAGTTGTTCTGGTTGTCTTGGTTCTCCACAAAGTTTAAAAGCCTGCTCTGAAATAGGCATATACTCTACCCCTTTTGTCTTTTTCTGAGTAAAGAGAAGTTTGGCTTGGTTCCCTTCTATGGCTATTTCTTTCCATTTTAGTTTTTGAATGTCGCAATGTCTTAATCCTGTCAGAGCTGAAAATAGTGCTGCACGTTTAAGTACATCACGTTCACAAGGGGTATTAGCTAACTTGTTAAGTTCATCAAGGGTTAAGTATTCCCTTCGGGATTCTTGTTCCTGTATGCCTTTGATTTTTGCAGATAAATCTATGGTCAAATATCCGTCTATGAATGCTTGTTTGAGTGCAGCCTTAAAAATAGAAAAATATGTGGAAGCTGTGTTTCGTGATATTGTCCCTTTTTTACTTCCACCACAAGGAGCAGATAACAAGAAAAACTTGAAATCTTCTGCCAATCTATTATCTATCTGTGAAAAGAGTAGCGTGTCTCCAGCAAACATTTTCAATAAAGCATGTACTCGCTCCCAGTTTGTTTGAATTGAAAGGGAACTATTACTGTGTCGCTTGTCTGCCACTTTATCAAAGTACTTGATGAAATTTTGTTGCAATCGTTCTTTCTGTTCTGCTTGTGCTGTTTCTGTGTCACTATACAAGCTTGCATTATCATATTCACGCTGCCGTAGTTTTCTAACACTATCTGCATAAATACAGGCCTCTTGGTCTATCTCACTTTTGCACAAGATAATTCCGTTCAAATCCCGTTTAGGTTTGAATGTTCGAGTCGCTTCGGTAGTACGAGCAGTTCTGCTTTTATCCCAAATAGGAGTAGTGATTGTTCTGTTTAAATACTCACGCACTCTTTGTGGAGAATCTTTTCCAGCTATTTTCACAGGATAGCTTTCTATATACAGGTACCATTCTTTTCGATAGGCACTCTTTCGCAATCGTACTGTTGCCTTTGTATTATCAAGTTCCTTTCTCATTGTATGTCGTGGGTTAGTGTTTATACAAATTGTCTATCTCTGATTTTGGCGCATAGACGTAATTACCAATCTGCCTTGTTGGAATAGAATATTTGCGAATATGCAGATATACAGTAGTATCATGGATACCAAACTTCTTAGCTATTTCTCCAATCGTATAACAATCTTCAGGCTCAAGCCGATAAGTCTTTACTTCTGATTGTTTTTCTTTTCTTCTTTCATCGTAAGGACGTAGATTAAAACGTTCTTGTAAATCAGCTTTGCAAATACGTATCATCCTTAGTCCAAGGTTATAATAACGAACTTGCTTATTCCTGATTAAGCGATAAAGGGAGTCGCGACCAATATCAAACAACGCTGTTGCATCAGCTATTGAGAGATAAGGTTGATTCTTCGGAACTCTCGCAGCCTTTTCTCTTTTCAATGCATCCAACTGTTCTTCCTTTTTCCTTTGCTTATATGCTGCTTGAGAACAGTTCTTAGAGCAGTATCTGGAGGTTAGCGTCTTTGCAATAAAAGATTTACCGCAAATTTCGCATTTCCGCTCTATTTGAAATTTTGCACTCGCCATACTATTTGTATCTATTTGATTATCAATTTATCTTTTAAATTAAGTCGCACTTTATCTCCCATTAAGTCGCGGCACAAATATGGTACAAATATAAGCACAAAAAAACGATTAAAAACGATAAGATTTAATTATTATTAAGAATAAAAAAATCCCAGTAACTTATTATGTTACTGGGATTTACTTATTTTTAATTAGCGTTTATTAGCACTTTTACTTCACTTCCTCGAAGTCTGCATCTTGGATATCATCAGCTGGATTGCTGCTATTATCCTGTGCTTGTTGGCTGCCTTGTGCACCTTGTGCATCGGCGCCGGGTTGTGCACCACCTTGATACATCTGTGCACTGGCAGCCTGAACTGCGGTGTTTAGTGCATTGGTTGCATTGTCGATGGCTGCAACATCGCCTGCCTTATGTGCATCTTTCAGTTGCTGGAGAGCAGTCTCAATAGGCGCTTTCTTGTCTGCAGGAATCTTGTCTGCATTGTCTTTCAAGAAGTTTTCGGTGGTGAAAATCATTGAGTCAGCTTGATTCAGCTTGTCAATCTTCTCACGTTCTGCCTTGTCTGCTGCTGCATTCTGTTCTGCTTCAGCCTTCATTTTGTCGATTTCCTCTTGGCTAAGACCACTTGAAGCTTCGATTCTAATCTTCTGCTCCTTACCCGTAGCCTTATCTTTTGCGCTTACGTTTAGAATACCGTTAGCGTCGATATCGAAGGTAACTTCAATCTGAGGAACGCCACGACGTGCTGGTGCTATACCCTCAAGGTTGAACTGTCCGATGCTCTTGTTCTGTGAAGCCATAGGGCGTTCGCCTTGCAATACATGGATTGTAACGGCAGTTTGATTATCTGCTGCAGTAGAGAATGTTTCACTCTTCTTGCAAGGGATAGTTGTATTTGCCTCAATCAACTTGGTCATTACGCCACCCATTGTCTCAATACCCAAGGTCAATGGAGTTACATCGAGCAATACAATGTTTCCAACACCGCTCTCCTTATTAAGGATTGCACCCTGGATTGCAGCGCCAACAGCTACTACTTCATCAGGATTTACACCCTTAGAAGGCTCTTTCCAAAGTAGTTTTTAACCAAAGTCTGCACTGCAGGAATACGGCTTGAGCCACCAACGAGAATCACTTCGTCGATATCTGAGGTTTGTAAGTTTGCGTCACGAACGGCATTCTGGCATGGAACTAAGCATGCTTGGATGAGGTCATGAGCTAATTTTTCAAACTGAGCACGGGTCAAAGTCTTTACCAAATGCTTTGGAACACCACCTTCAGCTGAGATATATGGCAAGTTGATTTCTGTTGAAGTAGAACTTGAAAGCTCAATCTTTGCTTTCTCAGCTGCCTCTTTCAAGCGCTGCATTGCCATTGGATCTTTCGTCAAGTCGATGCCTTCTTCTGCTTTGAAATCATCTGCAAGCCATTTGATAATAACTTGGTCGAAGTCGTCACCACCAAGGTGTGTGTCACCATTTGTAGACAAAACTTCAAACACTCCGCCACCAAACTCAAGGATAGAGATATCAAATGTACCACCACCAAGGTCGAAAACGGCAATCTTCATGTCTTTGTTTGCCTTGTCAACTCCATAAGCTAACGCTGCAGCGGTAGGCTCATTAACGATACGTTGAACCTTTAAGCCTGCAATCTCTCCAGCCTCTTTAGTTGCTTGACGCTGTGAATCTGAGAAGTAAGCAGGTACAGTTATGACTGCTTCTGAAACCTCTTGTCCAAGGTAATCTTCTGCGGTTTTCTTCATCTTTTGAAGTATCATAGCAGATATTTCCTGTGGAGTATATTTGCGACCTTCTATTTCTACGCGTGGATATCCATTGTCGTTAACCACTGTATAAGGCATTGCTTCTGCCTCTTTACGGCTTTGTTCATAGGTCTCTCCCATGAAACGTTTAATTGAATAGACGGTGTTCTTCGGGTTAGTAATAGCCTGTCGTTTTGCAGGATCACCCACTTTACGCTCACCATCCTTTAAGAAACCAACAACAGAAGGCGTTGTTCTCTTACCTTCGCTGTTAGCAATTACAACTGGTTCGTTACCTTCAAATACAGCAACACAGCTGTTAGTAGTACCTAAGTCGATTCCAATAATCTTTCCCATAATTGTATATATATTATTATTTTTTATTCGTTTAATTGACTCTTCGGAACTTTTCCAAAGACAATCCATAACTAACAAACCACGTGCCAAGGTCGACACGTGGTTTGATTGTGACAAAATCGGGTGACAATATGTCATATTTTATCACCAAAAATCTATTGCATTTCGATGCCTATCTTGTCTTTTTGTTGTGTATTCTGTATTTTCTTATAACTCAAACACATGTCAAAAATGACACAAACTAATGTCACAACAGGAAGTAATATCCATAAAACTGAAAGCTCAAACGTCATTACTAACCATGTGGAAAGGGCTGCTATAATTGCAAATTCGATAACACCCCACACCCAAGCTGCCGTGAAACTACTGCGTGCAATGACTTGTTTGGTGGTGAGAAAAACGATAAGCCAGAGTCCCATCCACAACTTCATGCCAATCTTTGGACCAATGATGGCGTCCCAATTGAGGTTCAGTTGAAGGGCATGAAAAAGCAAAAGCCAAAGCGAAGTCAATGCCGTGAGACTGAAAAATACGAGTAGGTTTTTTATAAAAAGATGTGTAGCCTGAGCCAACAATCTTTCCTTTGCCGTGAAAGGTGGCTGAGAAACTTCTGTGCTTAGCTTTGATTTTTCGGTAAATCTCGAATTATCTATGGTTAAAAAACAGATGGATAGGGTCAAGAGCTGCACAATAACAGGCTCTGAAAGCAAGGTCGAAAAGCCGAGAATGCAAAGCGAAAGCATGGTGACTGCTATGGCCAAACTTTTTAATTTAAGCTTGTTGCAGTCGTTTAATGCAATTAAATAGCGTTTGAAATCAAAGTTTTTCATCATTCTTTTTATGAATTATATTTGGGTTGAAAAAGTTAATCATGAGCACATCTGTATGCAATAGGTTTGCGTTTACTTCGTCTGCCGCATCTGTTTCTCACACATTCATTATGTAATCTGCATCAAATGGTGCTGTTATTTGCGTCATTTCATCGTGTCATCTGCGTCATTTCGTACCACAATTTGCGTCATTTTACTCAATAATTTCATTGCAATCTACTCTTCTTTTGAGGTGTCTGTCCCTAAGGCCAGTAGCAATAATAGCGCAAAAAATGGAGTGGTGACAAAGGAAATTAAGATCCATATGACTGCACTTCGCTTCTTTCTCGTTGCCAAAAAGCCCACAAGAACGTAACAACCCAAAAAGAGCGCTGCGACGAGTACAGCCATACCTAAGGCTGCAATGGGCCCCCAGCGTTCAAAAAATCCGCTGTTTGAGTGATAGGGTGCAGTTGTTTTTGAACTTGCTTCAACGCTGTCTTCGTTTTCTGTAAACTTGGATGGCGTGTTATAGTCTTTTAGTTCAAATTTGACAATGAAGGTCTTTGCTTGGTCATTCTTTGTCACTGACCTATAATAGGCATAGGATTCATCAGCTTTGAAGGCTGGAAGCGTAATCGTTTTTGTTTCTCCCGGCGAGAGATATACCTCTTTATAATAGTTCTCATTGTCGATGGTTTGCCCCATCATATCAATGTAAGTAAGGTTGAAACAAATATCTTTTATTAACTCCTTAGTATTATTTTTCAGTGAGATTCGGGCATCATCGTCATTCAACGCCTGTTCATAGTCGAGCATAGTCACGGCATTTGTGCTGTCAACGGAGGTTGCAAAAGAGAGTGACGAAAGCAACATTACCGTGAAAAACAAAAAGATTCTTTTCATAATAATATGTATTTTAGGATGTATTATGCGGTTTGTATTGCCGGTTTTTCTTTTATTCCTTTCAACCAATTGCCTCGGAATAGGCGATAAAGGAAGATTGATCCGCGGAAGGTTAGTTCGATTGCCATTGCTGTCCAGACACCTTTCAGTCCATAATCTCGGGCAAGCCATGCCGCAAGCGTTAGTCGAACACACCACATTGAAACAAGATTCATGATGGCAGGACGTAGGGTATCACCGGCGCCTACACATATACTATATACCACAATTGACGCTGCAAAGAAGGGTTCGGCAAAGGCTTCGATGCGTAAAATCGTTGTGCCGAGCGTGCGGATAGATTCAACAGGGCTTAGAAGTCCAATCATTTCGGGAGCAAAAATATACATAATCAGTCCCATAAAAGCCATGACAAGCATCCCTAAGCCTACGGTCATGTGAGCAAAACTCTTGCAAAGGTCCTTGCGTCCAGCACCATAAGTCTGGCCCACTAAAGTCGTTGCAGCGTCGCCTATACCATAACCTGGCATGTAACAAAGGCTTTCTGCAGTGATAGCAAAGGAGTTAGAAGCGATGGCAATATTGCCTAATGGCGCCACGATTAGCGTGCTAACAATCTGTGCTCCGCTCATTAACACCGACTGAATTGCCATGGGAAGACTGATTCGAATGGCTTTGTTACATAGTCCCAAACCCATTTAAATGGCACGTTATCAAGCTGAAGTGCTAATATTTTGTTACGTCTTGTGGCCATCCAAGCTATCGGAAGTGAAGTAGAAATATATGCCATTGAGGTGCCGATTGCCGCACCTACCACGCCCAAATGTAATATATAGATGAACAAGTAGTTGAAAATCACGTCAAGAACACACAACAAAACACTCATTAAACTCGGTAATTGCATGTTGCCAGAACACTTGATCATGGACGCCGAAAGATGGAAAAGTAGGATGAAAGGCATGGTTAATGAGAACACCAAATAGTATTGAGAGGCGTCGTGATTAATGTCATTTCCTCCCCCTAACCACAATGGAAGTACGGAGTGAATTGACGTGCCTATAGTGGCTATAATGAGGCTAAAGGCGAGACCACAAAGCAGTCCATGCCGAAAGACTTGACGTGCTTTGAAGAAGTCATTCGCACCAATGAAGTGGGAAACTTGTACCGAAAAGCCCATCGATGCAGCACTCATTACACTACCCATTAGCCATGTTGTAGACTCTACTAAGCCTATACTTGCTGAGGCTTCTGCCCCAAGATGTCCCACCATGGAGGCGTCAATGAAGAACATCATGACTGTAGTGATCTGGGCTAATATAGAGGGAATACTCAAACTTACAATCAGTTTGAGTTTCTCATTCTGTGACATGGGTAGGCCATTACGGATGTTTGCTAATAGCGCTTCACTCTTTTTGTTTCCTAACATACCTTATTTTATGATGCAAAATTAATAGATTTTCGGGTAAATTACAAAAAAAACGATTCCATATTCCTATGAAACCGTCTGTCTCTCAAATCTATCAAGTTTTCTTTTACTTTCTCTTTATGTGTTATCTATTCTGAAACAATCTTTTCATTTACCTTTCAAGACTAACCTATGTCCTTTTTGTAGTGACTCTCTAAATCCTGTTTCCCTGAATCTTTTACCTTATAATACCTTTGAAGATCTTTTATTTTACCTAAAACCAAATACCTATTCTAAACTTAATCTCTTTGTCTGTCTAACCTAAAACCTTTGTCGTTATCTCAATCTTTTACCTCTTTCAGACGATGCAAAGATAGGAACGATTTCTCTTTCTGCCATATTTTTGAACGCGAAATTATGGAAATAATGTCGTTTTTTGACTTAAATCAAGCGATTGTGTACGTACACACGTGCTTTGTTTTAATGCAAACATGCACATAAGTCAAGTTGACTCATGTGCATGTTGATTACACCTTATATTATATATCCTATCTTTATAGCGGTGTTTTATCGTCTATTTCTCTGCCTTTATGCCTGCAAGTGTAACATCATAGATGCGCATTGAATGGCTGGGGAGGTCGTATTGACCTTCTGCATTACTTTCACTTAGGGCGTAAGGTACATATACTCGCCATCTGTCTCTACGTGCATGTGTTGCAAAGCGGTTGCAAAACCATCGCATTGTGCATTTACTGCAATCTCAATAGGGGCGCTAACACTGGGATTAAAGACTTCTGTTGTCCAGCTCTGACTAAAGATTTTGCCGTCAGGATAAGTCGCAGAAGGAATCAATCGCTTTTGAACATGCACATAAACACTATCATTGTAGACTGGTGTTTTTGTCCCTGTACCATTCTCTAACACCTTAACCACGATGTGATCTTCAGGCTTTTGAAGCTCATTTCCTAAGGACCAACTACGTAATATCTTGATATTTGAGTTTGTCGATGAAGCCGTTTGAGCTTCCTTATAGACTTTATTGAAGTACTCGTTATTACGAGATTGCCAATTAGAAAACTCGTTGTTTGAGTCGCCTTCTTCCTTACATGACGTCACCACGCAGGTGGTAATCATGAGCAACAGGATATATAATAGGTTACGTTTCATTCTTTTACATTAAGTTTTTTCAGTAGACTTGAGATGCTAACACGCTCTTCCATGATGCCACGTAGAGCGTCAATGTCTACTCGTTCCTGCTTCATTGTGTCACGATAGCGCAGTGTTACCTTGTGATCTTTTGGCGTATCGTGGTCTACAGTGACACAGAATGGTGTACCAACTGCATCTTGTCGGCGATAACGTTTACCGATAGAATCCTTTGGATCGCCATAGTGTGTGTTGAAATGGAACTTCAAGTCGTCAACAATCTGTTGCGCAAGTTCTGGCAGGCCGTCTTTCTTGTCGAGTGGGAATACGGCACATTTCACTGGTGCTAAAGCCTCTGGAAGCTTCAATACCACACGAGTCTCGCCATTCTCAAGCTGCTCTTCCGTGTAACTATGACAGAGAACAGAAAGGAACATGCGGTCAACACCGATAGAAGTCTCTACATCATACGGAGTATAATTCTCGTTCTTATCGGGATCAAAGTATTTAATTGAACGACCACTAAACTTCTCATGCTGGCTAAGATCAAAGTCAGTACGCGAATGAATGCCTTCAACCTCCTTGAAACCAAACGGCATATGGAACTCTATATCAGTAGCCGCGTTGGCGTAATGTGCCAGCTTTTCATGGTCATGAAAGCGGTAGTTCTCGTCGCCCATACCAAGAGCTTCGTGCCAAGCTAAACGGTGTTTCTTCCAATATTCGAACCATTTCATCTCAGTACCAGGCTGACAAAAGAACTGCATTTCCATTTGTTCGAACTCGCGCATGCGGAATACAAACTGTCTCGCTACTATCTCGTTACGGAATGCTTTGCCGATTTGACAGATGCCAAAAGGAAGCTTCATGCGACCTGTTTTCTGTACGTTTAGATAATTAACAAAGATGCCTTGCGCTGTCTCTGGACGCAAATAGATTTTGTTTGTCTGGTCACTTAGAGAACCAACTTCGGTAGAAAACATCAAGTTAAATTGGCGAACGTCCGTCCAATTCTTTGTACCACTGATGGGATCTACAATTCCTTCGTCAATAATGATTTGCTTTAGAGCTTCCAAATCGGGGCCTTGCATGGCCTGAGTATAGCGTTCATGCAATGCGTCGCGCTTCTTTTGGTTCTCCAAAACACGTATGTTGGTCTCGCGGAACTTGCCTTCTTCGAAGCTGTCACCAAACTTTTTAGCAGCTTTAGCAACTTCTTTTTCAATCTTTTCATCGTACTTTGCTATCTGATCTTCAATGAGAACATCTGCACGATAGCGTTTCTTTGAGTCGCGGTTGTCAATCAATGGGTCATTGAAAGCATCCACATGGCCACTCGCTTTCCATACCGTGGGGTGCATAAAGATGCTTGCATCGATACCAACGATATTGTTATGAAGCAGTACCATGCTTTTCCACCAGTACTCTTTAATATTGTTTTTCAGCTCAACACCATTCTGACCATAGTCATAAACGGCTGCAAGTCCGTCATAAATCTCACTGCTTGGGAAGACAAAACCATACTCTTTACAATGGCTAACTATCTTCTTGAAAACATCTTCTTGTGCCATAATAATCTTTTGTTCAATTTCTTTTCTGCAAAGATACAATAAATATCGTGAAACGGCTCGGCTTTTATTATTTTTTTATATTCGTCGAAAGGTAATGCTTTTCATGCTAAACAGAATCACTTTTCTGCTGGAACAATTTTATAATCACAAACAAAACGGGTGTACAACTTCTTTGAATCATGAAAAAAGGCAGCCCTTAAAAGACTGCCGTTCTTGTTATTTTTCGTTGTCGATATCCTTATAGCGTGTTATTTTCTGCCCTCTTTTGGTTTGCGCAGGCTATCTGCAGAACTTCTTTTTACCATCATTTTATGGCACAGTTTCATAGCTACTGGCGTGTATAAACAAAGTTGTCAAACGTCAGTTTGTTGTCCTTGATATAGCCTTCCACAACCTTTTGTTTGTCCGTTCCCCGCACTTTATACGTCAAGGTCACTTTGGGTGCATTGTATTTATAGGCGCCATGCTCGACTCCCGACTTGTTGTTGTTAAACATTGTGCATGAAAAGTCTTTCTCTCTAAACGTTAATATCTTCACGCCATCACTCTTTTGAGGGCCTGCCCAGGCTGTTCCGTCTAACGAAGATGGGGCATTATCATCGTTGGAAAAAGCCATACAAGCATATATAATGCCCACAATTGCGAGCAATATCAGTACATGTTTTTTCATAACTCCTAATTTTTTATTCGTTTTGCAAATGTAGTTGATTTTTTCAAACAAAGCAAGTTTTTATGTCATTCTTATCTCTTTTTTAGTTGAAAAAAGATGACTTGCGATGTTTTTACAATGGGGTTGAATAAAATGTTAATATTTATCAGTAATATTTACAAGTGGAGTGATTTCCTGAAGCTATTCAAAACAAAAGGCTTGGTGGCTTAAAATAGGGGCCATTTTTTAGCATTTTGCAAAACAATGAAAATCAGATGATTGTGATTTTTGAATGGAAAGACCTCCGTCTTTGTGGCTGATAATCTCGTGTTTTTATTGATTCTTCAATGCCGTTTGAGGCTAATGGCACAACAAATCAGCTCATTTTTCGTTGTAAACAGGCTTCAATCATGCTGTAAAGTGGGGCAGATTGCAACGCCAAACCATTCATTTTATACACTTAAATCTATGTCTTTGTTCTTTAAACTCACTTCTTTGCTGAAATCGGATGTTTCGAATTGCGCGTTTATCTCTATTTGAAAACTTCTTAAAGTGTTAAAAATTAGAGCTTAATTTTACAAAAATAAAACAATGATATGTGCTGTATCTTGTCGATATTAGTTCCAAAAACAAAAGTTTTTTCTCTTGAATCATCCCCAAATCAACAACAAAATATAAGTCAGAAAAGCATGGTTTTTATATGCTTCCGCTATGCATTAACATGGTAAAAGCATCTTTTATTGCTACATATAAATTCATTTTAAGGCGCAGGTTACTTTTTATTGCAAGCAGCCAAGCGTCAAACTTTCTGACATCGTGAAAGGTTTTTATTTGCGTATTTCAATATTTTTCCTTACCTTTGTAGCTATTGCAATAAATACCAAGCATTAAACAATCAATTCATGGACGACGAAATAAAAGATAACGAGGCTATAAACGAGGAAGAAAACCAAGCGGCCGACGCGCACTCTGACTATAAACCGGCAGACAGATTCGATGCTTCTGCGGTGCATCACCTTAGCGGAATGTACAAGAATTGGTTTCTTGACTATGCAAGCTATGTGATATTAGAGCGTGCTGTGCCTCATATTGAAGATGGTTTAAAGCCAGTTCAGCGCCGAATTCTACACTCAATGAAGCGCATGGACGATGGAAGATATAACAAAGTGGCTAATATTGTGGGCCATACCATGCAGTTTCATCCCCATGGTGATGCCTCTATAGGTGATGCTTTGGTTCAGATGGGGCAGAAAGACCTGCTTGTTGACTGCCAGGGTAACTGGGGAAATATACTCACCGGCGACCGAGCTGCAGCGCCACGATACATAGAAGCGCGCCTCTCTAAGTTTGCCTTAGACGTGGTTTTCAATCCAAAGACCACAGATTGGCAGTTGAGTTATGACGGAAGAAACAAGGAACCAATCACTCTTCCGGTGAAGTTTCCGTTACTTCTTGCCCAAGGTGCTGAAGGAATTGCGGTCGGATTGAGCAGTAAACTCTTGCCACATAATCTCAATGAGATATGTGATTCGGCCATCAAATACTTGAAAGGAGAAGACTTTCAGCTTTATCCCGACTTCCCAACTGGTGGTGCTATCGACGTAAGTAAATACAATGATGGCCAAAGAGGCGGTGTGTTGAAGGTGCGGGCAAAGATAGAAAAGTTAGATAACAAGACTTTAGTTATCCGCGAAATCCCATTTAGTAAGACCACAACTACCCTCATAGATAGTATATTAAAGGCTATAGATAAGGGGAAGATTAAAGCCAAACGGGTGGATGACAACACGGCAGCTGAGGTCGAGATTCAAGTGCATTTAGCTCCTGGAGTGTCTTCAGATAAGACCATGGATGCCTTATATGCTTTCAGCGATTGCGAGATAAATCTGTCTCCTAACTGCTGTGTTATCGAAGACAATAAGCCCGTTTTCCTTACCGTTAGTGATGTGTTGCGTCATGGAGTCGATCGAACGATGGGACTCTTGCGCAAGGAATTGCAGATTAGAAGAGGCGAATTGTTGGAACAACTGTTCTTTGCGAGCCTTGAACGCATATTCATTGAGCAGCGTATTTATAAGGAAAGAAGTTTGAACAGGCTGCAAACATGGACGATGCCATAGCATTTGTTGACCAGAAATTAACGCCTTTCAAGCCCGACTTCATTCGAGAGGTGACGCGAGATGATATTCTTCGGCTCATGGAAATCAAGATGCAACGTATCTTAAAGTTTAATAAAGATAAGGCAGATGAACTCATTGCACGCATCAAAGCAGAAGTAGCTGAGATTGAAAACGACTTGAACCATATGACGGATGTAACCATTAATTGGTTTACTTTCATAAAGAATAAGTATGGAAAAGACCATCCTCGTCGTACGGAAATACGCAGTTTTGATACCATTGACAGTGCAAAGGTCGTAGAAGCAAACCAAAAACTCTACATCAACCGACAGGAAGGATTCATCGGAACGGGCTTAAAGAAGGACGAATTTGTTTGCAATTGTTCTGATATTGATGACATTATACTCTTCTATAAGACTGGAAAGTATAAGATTATAAAGGTTGCTGATAAGATATTTGTAGGCAAAGGAATCATTTGGTTGCAAGTGTTTAAGCGGAATGATAAGCGTACTATCTACAACGTTGTATACAGAGATGGTCGTGATGGCTATTATTATATGAAGCGATTCAACGTGACCAGCATGACACGTGACCGCGAATATGACCTCACTTTGGGCACTCCGGGGTCGAAAGTGACTTATTTCACAGCCAACCCCAATGGAGAAGCCGAGACGATTAAAGTGGTCTTAGAACCTGATCCAAAGAAAAAACGACAGAATATCTTCTTGGAACGCGACTTCAGTAAGGTCAATATTAAGAGTCGTGGGGCTAAAGGTGTCATCCTAACTAAGCAAGTTGTGCATCGCATTGGACTGAAAAGCTTAGGCCATTCGACGCTCGGCGGTAGGAAAGTGTGGTTTGATCCCGATGTGAAGCGCATCAATTATGAAGAGCACGGACGTTATCTTGGGGAGTTCTTTGATGAAGATCGCATCTTGGTTATACTTGATAATAATGACTTCTTCATAACAAATTTCGATGCAAACAACCATTATCCAGACAACATAATGAGGTTAGAGAAGTGGCAAGCTGACAAGGTTTGGACTGCCGTTCTCTATGATGCAGACAACAAAGGCTATCCCTATATGAAGCGGTTTACGATGGATGCCATCTCAAAACCACAGAATTTTGTAGGTGAAAACCCTAATAGTAAGCTGATTATTCTTACAGATGAGGCCTTCCCTCGCATCAAAGTAACTTATGGAGGGCATGATGCCGCACGACCGGATGAGGAGATTGATGCCGAGAAGTTTATCGGACAGAAGAGCTTTAAGGCTAAAGGTAAGCGCATATCTACGTGGCAAATCGCGACGATTGAAGAGCTTGAACCGACTCGTTTCCCTGAACCTGAAGAACAAATCGAAGAAGATGACGCTGAGGATGAACCTGAAAATCTTGATCCAGACGCAGGAAAGAGCTCGCAACAGGTGATAGATGAAATCAACGGACAATTGAGTTTATTCCCCGAAGACGATGAGAATAACACGAAATAACATGATAATAATGGGGATGCTACTATGGTTTTCCCCATTAATCTCTGTTGCCCAATCTGATGATAGCAATCAAAATGAGCGCATCATTGCCAATAGTAAGATGATAGGATGGGGCAGAACGAACCTTCTTGACACGTATCTTAGCCCCGAAGAATACGTCGGATTAGACCTTCGTTACATAAGCCATACGCTGCGAAAACGTAGGAATAGCCGTGTGATTCATGAGTTAATCCATCAAGGAAACATTGCTTACGTGGACAATAGAGCACGTAATGGCCGAGAGATTGCAGGCAATTATAACTTCCAATTTGGGTTGCATTATCTCTTCAAAACATGGAACTTGTCGCGCAACCAGTTACATTTCGAGGCGGGAGGGAATGCAGAAGTCAACCTCGGATTCCTTTATAATACGCGCAATAGCAATAATCCTGCACAGGCACGACTATTTATCAACGTTGTTCCTACAGCCGCATTGACTTATGATTTCCATCATCCCTTCCGACCAAGTGAATATCGTGATTTCAGATTACGTTATGAATTGGGAGTTCCTTTGGTAGGTTTGAGGTTCTCACCTAACTATGGTCAGTCTTATTATGAGATATTTTCGAAGGACAATTATGACCATAATCTTGTGCCAACTACAATCGGAAACGCTCCTTCTTTGCGTCAGATGTTGACCTTAGACTTCCCACTTTTCCATGCCGTTTTCCGCATAGGATATCAAGGAGAGTATCTACAAGCACACATAAATAAGTTGAAATTCCACGCCTATACAAACACTTTGCTGCTCGGAGTGACGAAAACCTTTAAGTTAACACGCGTAAGAAGATGAAATATTTGCATCATTATATAAGGCTGTTGTTGTTGTTTCTTAGCGTGATTCTGCTTTCGGGATGCGTCAAAGATGAGGAGTTTACCAATGATTCACGTGGTAACTTCGAGGCATTATGGCGTATTATGGATGAGCATTACTGCTTTTTAGTGAGAAAGAAAAGCAATTTGGGCTTGACTGGAATGCTATTTATCAGCGTTATAGCAAGCAGATTAATCCACAAATGACCGAAGAACAGCTCTTCGAAGTACTTGGAAATATGCTTGGAGAGCTACGAGATGGGCATGTAAATCTAATCACCAGCTTCGACATTGCACGCAATTGGTCGTGGCATGAGGATTATCCCACGAACTTGAATGACTCATTAATCAGTTCCTATTTAGGCAAAGAATATCGCATTTCGAATGGAATGAAGTATAGATTACTTGATGATAATATAGGTTATATACGTTGTTCTACGTTTGAAAATAGCTTTGGTAGTGGTAATCTTACAGACATTTTGTCGTATTTTCTCACGGCACGTGGCCTCATTATTGATATCAGAAATAATGGTGGAGGCATGATTTCGAGCGCCGAAGAACTGGCTGCTCGCTTCACAAATAAAGACATTTGCGTGGGTTATATCCAACACAAAACAGGACGAGGACACAATGATTTCTCCGAGATGAAGGCGCAATGGCTGCGTCCAAGCCGTGGACTGAGGTGGCAAAAACCTGTTGTTGTGCTCACAAATCGAGGCGTTTATAGTGCTGCAAACGAGTTTGTTAAGTATATGAAAAGCTGTCCTAAGGTCACAATTGTAGGCGATAGAACCGGTGGAGGGGCTGGAATGCCTTTCAGTAGTGAACTCCCCAATGGCTGGAGTGTACGCTTTTCAGCTTGCCCTATCTATGATAAGGATAAACAAACAACAGAGTTTGGCATCGCACCTGATGTGCAAATAGGTCTTAATCAGTTTGATATTTTCATGGGATATGATTCAATTATCGAACAAGCACGTAAGATATTGAGATAGAGATGTTTATAAACATAAAAACTTTTCTTAAAACTTGACAGTGCTTTTGAGTTATAATATTTATCTTTGTGATGGAGCTTAGAAGATGAAGAGCTTCATAATTTAATTTATTCCCTATTTATGGACTACCGAGAGACTATCATTACCGGAAGTGACTTCACTAAGATGGGGGCTGCAGAAACCAAAGATTACATAGCGCATGTATTGTGTTTACAAGGCTTTTGCAGCTTTGTTTACAATGGTGAACGCTATGATTTATTGGCAAACAACTTATTAATTGTTCGGCAACATCACTTGATAAAGGACTTTTCCCCACACGAAAACTTCGATGTTGTGGTGCTTTTTATTCACGCTCCCTTTATGGATTCGGCCGCACCCGACGTCAATTTTGGCGTTAGAAGCACGTTATTATTGATGGAAAATCCAATCTTAAAGCTAACTAAGGAGGAAGCAATCAAGTGCAAAAAAGACTTAGATGCCATTGTTGAAAGAGCCAAAGATAGAGGTCATAGCTATTATCTTGACGCGTTAGCTGTTAGTTGTTTGCAGCTCTTTTTAGATGTGTTCGACTTCGAAAATCGTATATATGGTCCCACACATGTACCGCTTCGGTCGGCTCGTTTGATTCGAGACTTCATCAAACTACTACAGAATGGCGAGTATAAGTCACATAGAGAAGTAGCGTATTATGCCGGTAAACTCTTCGTAACGGCTAAGTACTTGTCTGACGTTTGCCGTACAGTTACGGGGCATCCTGCTAACTATTGGATTCACCATTTCGTTAACATTGATATACGTTTGCATTTGCGTAACCGCCGATTATCAGTGTTAGAGATTAGTGAAAAGTTTAACTTCTCATCGCCGGCACACTTTACTCGTTACGTACAGGCACAATTAGGTGAGTCACCTTCTGCTATTCGTGAACGTTAGAAACCAAACATTTATAATCTTCTATCCATAACGAAAACTGGCTGATAACATTGTAAGAGCGTTTTGAAATAAATTTAGTTGAACAACGTATAAAGCGTAAAAAAATCATCAACCTTTTTCGTTATCTCAAAATATTATTGTATCTTTGCACCAACAAAGCGCTTGTGGCGAAATTGGTAGACGCGCTAGACTTAGGATCTAGTGGTTTATGCCGTGTAGGTTCGAGTCCTATCAGGCGCACTTTTGTAAGAGCCAAGTAGTTGATATTCAGCTATTTGGCTTTTTCTTTATGGCATAATGTGAGCTTGTTTGCCTTGTTTTTTATCGTAAAATGCTTGTAACCACGGCTTGATTTTCATGCAATTATGCGATGTTTCATTACAATCATTTGTTTTTTTTGATAGGAATGAAATGATGTTTACAGGTGAAATATTGCGTGAACAAAGGCGTATGTATGCCTTTTTACGATGAAAAAACAAATAAACTTCTTGTGCTTTATTTTGTTGATTGCTTGAGAATGAAATATGATTGTCTATACTTCAGAAAACCTTTTGCATCATTTTATGCGGTAAAGTATGGCCTTTCATCGTGTAATTTGTGTCATTTCGTCGTGTGATATGCGTCATTTTACTTCATCATTTATCACTATTGGATTGATGGTGTGTGTAAAGATGAAGTACCATCATATAGGAACTACGCGAAGAAAACGCGGTGTCAATGGTGTTGAAACGATGTTGTGAGGTTATAAAAAGAAACATGCGAAGAATAAATTCCTCGCATGTCACCTTATATTTTGGTTTGATTTGTCTTGTTATCCAAACATCTGTAGCGAATAAAGATAGATGACTGATGCAGGGATAGCCATGAGAGAAGAGTCGAATCTGTCGAGCATTCCGCCATGACCAGGTAAGATTTTACCACTATCTTTAATGCCTAAGGTTCGTTTGAAAAGGCTTTCAACGAGGTCACCCCATGTGCCAAATACAACTACTATGAAGCCTAATCCGACCCAACCTGTTATAGATAGTTGTGACATTTGGCAGTTTGTGTTCGAAAAATAGCCTATGATTGCGGCAACAATCATAACGAGTATGGCTCCTCCTACACTTCCTTCCCAACTCTTTGCAGGGCTAATTCGCGGGAAAAGTTTATGCTTTCCGAAGAGAGATCCACTGCAATAAGCGCCTGTATCATTAAGCCAAAGGAAGACAAACACACACAAAGGGAGTTGCATATTGTATTGATAGGTGATGCCATTTGGGGCTTGTTCAAATGCAAGTACATTCAACATGGAGAACGGAAGGGCTATGTAGAGCTGAGAAAGCATGGCATAAGCCCAGTCGTTTATAGGGTCTTCTTGTTTCAAGTAGAGTTCACCGATGAAGAGATATACTATCGACAGCAGGTAGGGAACAAAGATAACAAAGTTTGAAGTGATGCCAGTTCGTATGGCCGCTACAGCCAAAAAGAAATACACTCCGGCTATCGTTGTGATAAAACGATTAACATTTATGTTCTCCCTTTGATTCACAAGGCCAGTGAATTCCCATATCGTCAGCCCCGTAATCACGGCAAACAATGCCACCATTGTATGTGGATGCATGATGCCACCCACCATGATAATGACGAAGAGTGCACCGACTATGGCCCTCACAATCAGGTTTTTCATTTTGTCACTCATTGCTCTTTTCCTTTTCTAATGATGCTTGATGTTCGGCTTCGGCTTGCTTAACAGCGTCTGGCATGTCTTCAAGTTTAGGCGCATTAGCCTCATTTTCATTGATGATTTCCTGTGCTCTGCTCACCCATGGGCGTTTACCGAAGATATTTTCTACGTCTTCTGCATAGATGACTTCACGTGAGATGAGTAGCTCAGCTAACGCTCTATGTCCCTCTTTATGATGTTCAAGTAGCTCCTTAGCACGTGCATATTGCTCGTTAATCATCTTCAAAACTTCGTCATCAATGACTTTAGCTGTGGTCTCAGAGTAGGGGCGTTGGAACTGATATTCTTGGTTGTTGTAATAACAAATGTTAGGAAGTCGGTCGCTCATACCTGCATAAGCAATCATGCCATAAGCGCTTTTAGTGGCGCGTTCGAGGTCGTTCATCGCACCAGTAGAGATATGTCCCGTGCACAACTCCTCTGCTGCACGTCCTCCAAGCAATGCACACATCTCGTCAAGCATCTGTTCTTTCGTTGTAATCTGTCGCTCTTCGGGCAGATACCAAGCAGCTCCGAGTGCCTGACCACGTGGTACGATGCTCACCTTTACAAGTGGATTGGCGTGCTCACAGAACCAACTTACCGTGGCATGTCCTGCTTCATGGAATGCAATCGAGCGCTTTTCAGCGGCTGTCATCACCTTAGTCTTCTTCTCTAATCCGCCAATGATGCGGTCAACGGCATCGAGAAAGTCTTGCTTGCAGACTGTTTTGCTGTTATGACGAGCTGCAATCAGTGCCGCCTCATTACATACATTGGCGATGTCTGCACCCGAAAAGCCCGGTGTTTGGCGTGCCAAGAAATCAATATCTAAGTCTTTATCCACCTTCAAAGGACGCAAATGAACTTTGAAAATGGCTATACGTTCAGCCAAATCCGGCAGATCTACGTTGATCTGACGGTCGAAACGACCTGCTCGAAGCAATGCTTTGTCAAGCATATCTGCACGGTTTGTTGCTGCAAGTACAATGACTCCACTGTTTGTTCCGAATCCATCCATCTCGGTAAGTAAGGCATTCAACGTATTCTCTCGTTCGTCATTACCTCCCATTGAGGGGTTCTTGCTGCGGGCACGACCTACTGCATCAATCTCATCTATAAAGATAATACACGGTGATTTCTCTTTAGCTTGCGCGAAAACATCACGTACTCGGCTGGCACCTACGCCTACAAACATCTCAACGAAGTCCGAACCACTCATTGAAAAGAAAGGAACACCGGCCTCACCTGCCACAGCTTTGGCCAACAAAGTCTTTCCAGTACCCGGTGGTCCGACTAATAATGCCCCCTTAGGTATCTTTCCTCCCAGCTCAGTATACTTCTGGGGATTCTTTAAAAACTCTACAATCTCCTGCACTTCTTGCTTTGCTCCCTCTTGTCCAGCTACGTCTTTAAACGTTATTCCGAGGTCGTTTGCCTTCTCATACAGCTTTGCTTTGCTCTTTCCTACACTGAAAATGCCTCCTCCTCCGCCGACATTTCCACCGCCACTCATACGTCTTAGCAGCCAGAAACCAAATGCGCAGAAGAGTAATATCTGTAGCGTGTTGACGAGAAGTCCATTAAAGAAGCTATTGCCGGAATCGTTATCATAACTATAATCGACAAGTTTCTTGGCCTTTTGTTCGGCATTTAAGAACCTTTCTACTTCGTCAACAGAGCCAAATTCCACGTTAACATAGGGGTTCTTTCCTACCTGTTTAGCATTCAAATGGAATACATCTTTGACGTGTTTTGGAGCAACATACATCTTCAGTTCACCCTTATCTTTGTTGATAACGACGTTTGTTGCGTAACCTTTTGCTACATATTCCTTAAACTTTCCATATGTGGTTTCTTTATTAGTCCCACTGATTGCCGCCAAGTTTCCACCTCCAGAGAGCAGAAACACGCCTGCAACGATAGCCACTAATATGTAAATCCAGTTCATATTAAAGCGTGGCATCTTCGGCTCTTTGCCGCTTTCCTTATTATTAAAGAAGTTCTTTTGTTCGTCCATATCGCTGTATTTGTTTCTGTTGTATATGGGAATTACTTCATCAAATGGTGTGCCAAACGTTTAATCTAAGTTTGGAATATTTGTTAATTTGGCATCTTCCCAGAGCGTTTCCAAGTTATAATATTCCCTCGTTTCAGGCATAAAGATATGTACAAGCACATCAGAATAGTCGATAGCTACCCATTGATTGTTGCCAAGTCCAGCCACATTGATGGGCTTTCGCTTAATTCCTCGCGCACCATATCACTGATTGAGCCTGCAATAGCCTCAATCTGAGTCGGTGAATTGCCTTGACAAATGATGAAATATTTGGCAATTGCGCCATCAATATGTTTCAAATCAATGATTGTAATGTCTTGACCTTTCTTCTCTTGTATACCTTTTGTAATTGTCTTCACTAACGTTTCAGTTATTCCCATCAATTGTTTCTTTATTTAATATATGTGATACTATTGTTTCATGGGCAAAGGTACACAATTTTAAGAGATATCATCCATAAAGCAAAGTCTATTTTTTTGTTTCGCCATTTTTTTGGAAAAAAAGTGCCTAAAAGTTTTGATTGTTTTGAGAAATGTACTAACTTTGCAGACGCAAATCGGGAGTTTACCTGATGAAGCAAATGAAATAGTGGGATATGGTGTAATGGTAACACTACAGATTCTGGTCCTGTCATTCTTGGTTCGAGTCCGAGTATCCCAACGTTTTGAAGCTAAACAGCACATGTGTTGTTTAGCTTTTTTCGTTTGTTAGAATGTAAACCCAAGATGGGGTGACCTCCATTCTTTCTGAACAAAGGTCAACCAATGCATTAATCTTCGTCAGTTTCGCCTATTGTTATCGTATATTCGCTCATGAAACTGGCTCCCGGAAGAAGCTTGTTCATCAGATATTTATCTTTAAACTCACCGTCATAGTCTGCCCAATCGGCAATACCATACCAGGGTTCAATGCATACAAACGGCGCATTCTTGCCGTAAGGACTCCATATTCCAACTGCAGGCGCATTGAATTCTACGCTTACTTCCGCCTTGTTTTCATGGTTAAGCAGACTCACTTTGTGCAGTTGTGAGTGGTCAAAGATAAGGGCATCGTCCTTAAAAAGCTCCTCATCAAACGACAATATCCCTTCTTCCGTGACAACAGCACTATGTTCGGGGGTGACACATCCTTTCACATTACCAAAAATCCGACGTGGTTCCGTGTCGTCAAGTCTTAGTCGTCCGTGCATGGGTTCGTTTGGAAGAAGTCCTGGAATGAGGAAGGCGGGGTGACCACCAATTTGAAAGTACATCTCCTTTCGCCCTGTATTCTCTACATGCCAAACCACTTTTATCTTGTTTTTTGCCAGCCGATAACTCACTGCCAGATTGAAATGATAAGGATAAATCTTAAGTGTTTCTTCGTTTTCATGCATAGCATAGACCACCTTTTCCTTGCCTTGAGCCACCAAAGTGAAGTCGGTGTCGCGTGCAAATCCATGGCGTGACATGTTAAACTCCTTGCCATCAATGCGACAAGTGTCGTTCCATAGTCCGCAAACAATGGGGAAAAGAATAGGGGAGTGACGTCCCCAAATCGATGGATTGGCCTGCCAAAGATACTCTTTGCCGTCACTATCTTTGATGCTTGCAGTTCAGCACCATGCGCCGAAATGCCAATTGTCAGGTGTTCGTTCTTGATTTGTTCCATGATGTTCGTTGTTTTGTTGACACAACAAAGATACAAAAATTGTTTGATGAAGAGGCGTGATGTGACGAATAAAATGTAGGAGTGATAGGGTTAAAGCATAAAAAGCTGCTCTATCGTTCTCGTTGTCCAAGTCTTTTCAGTATAAACCAAAGCCGATAAGCCGCTTGCTTCGTCATGAGTAAGAGGAAAATAGCCTTGCCATAGCCCTAAAAGATAGAATAAAACCATACAAAACTTGTCCGAAATTGCCCTCATGTGCCTATCCTTTTCTTACAAATCACATATTATTTTGCAGCATTTTTCGGTTTATAGTCTATTTTATATTACCTTTGTATGGAGCAAAACAAAGAACACTATGGTAGATTTCTCTCGTTTTAATGCGTCGGGTGATGATCGGCGTGATGAGCTTATACGGGCTATTGAGCATGCCGTTGAGCACTTAACTCAAGGTGAACTTGAAGCCTTATATTATGATATGCTGACAAAAGGACTGATTGCTGATTAAGTGTTTGGCCTTTTTGGCGTGGCCCAACAATCTTATTCGTGTGGGGCTTTGTGGCATATCACAAACTAATTGATGTCAAATTGTGTTGTAATATGATGCAAATCACGCGATGTTTTGCGTCAAATGACCGCACAATTTGACGCAAGTTGCAAGATGAAATAAGGTATGTCGCGTTGTGAGTGGTATTTGCTCTCGTATAATATGGCATTCAATGGTGTAGTGTATAGATATAAATTACGTTATATAATGTGAGAATCAACGCCGTAAGCATTGTGCTTTTTAGGGGCAATGCGTCATAAATCCAGACACAAAATAACGTAATTCGTGTTACGGAATAAACGTTTCAACGCCGTAGGTGTTGCGCTTTTGATAGCCCTGGGTTGCCAAACGATAGTGCAGGCTACCCTGGGTTAGCGTATAGTGTGTGGGGAACAACGCCATAGGTGTTGTACCTTTTCGGCGCAATCTACTATAAATTTAGGTGCGAAAAAATGTAATTCATGTTACGGATTAAATATTTCAACGCCGTAGGTGTTGCGCTTTTGATAGCCCAGGGTTGTCAAGCGATAGCGCGGACTACCCTGGGTTGAGGGTTTATGTGTGGGGAACAACGCTGTAAGTGTTGTACCTTTTCGACATAATCCACCATTTATTTATGCGCATATAAATATTAATAACATCATGAAATAAACGTGTCAACGCCGTAGGTGTTGCGTTTTTGATAGCCCAGGGTTGCCAAACGATAGTGTAGGCTACCCTGGGTTAGTGTATGTTGTGTGGGGAACAACGCCATAGGTGTTGCGCTTTCTTTGATTAATCCGCCATAAAATGTTTCATTATAACCATGCCTTCACAGAAAAAGCTCAACACCTACGGCGTTGAATCTCCTTGCGAACGTTTACCCGGGGTAGGCTCGTTCCTCGCCAACCCCGGGCTATCAAAAGAACAACTCGTACCGAGTTGCATCGTTGTGACATTCTCAATGGCAAATGCATCCATGGGAATATTGGCATAAATCCTATGGCATTGCGTTGTTGTAACATTCGCAAAGGTGGATTCATTCATGGAAACGCTGACATAAAACCTATGGCGTTACATGGTGAGAACATTCGTTGTGATAGATGTGTTCATAAGAATATTAGCGCGACGCCTACGGCATTGTACGATTGCTACATTCATCATAGTGGATATATCCATTGAAATATTGGCATAACAGCCACGGCGTTGCATCGTTATAACATTCGACATGGGTGATGTATTCATTGAAATATTTCCATATTTTGCTATTTATTTATTCGCATGTAGCCATCAATTGTATAATAAAATGAATATTTCAACGCCGTAGGTGTTGCGTTTTTGATAGCCCAGGGTTGCCAAACGATAGTGCAGGCTACCCTGGGTTAGCGTATGTTGTGCGTGGAACAACGCCGTAGGTGTTGAGCTTTTTTTGATTAATCTGCCATGAATCACCTCGCTATAACCATGCATTCTCAGAAGAAGCTCAACACTTACAGCGTTGAATCTCCTTGCGAACGTTTACCCGGGGTAGGCTCGTTCCTCGCCAACCCCGGGCTATCAAAAGAACAACTCGTACCGAGTTGCACCATGAGGATATTTATATTGTAAAATACATTCATTGGAATATTGGCATAAATCCTACGGCGTTGCAAGTTGATAATAATCATCATGAGAGATTCATTCATTGAAAACTTACCGCAATATTCATGGCATTGTGTGGCGAAGACATTTATAATTCCGGATATATTTATTGGAAATGGGGCATGAACCCTACGGCGTTACATGGTGAGAATAATCATCATGAGCGGTTCATTCATTGAAAACTTACCGCAATATTCATGGCATTGCGTGGCGGAGGCATTTATAATTCTGGATATATTTATCGGAAAAGGGGCATGAACCCTACGGCGTTGCATAGCAATTTCACGGCCGATTAACCAAATTCCATGGATTTCAGCTTATGCTTTGCATGCCATTGTGTGGCGAATGGCATGCAAGGATAGGGTAAAATTTATGCAGAGATTTACCGATCTCTCCAGAAAGCGGGAGTGAAAATCACGAGAATGGTGAATATTTCGAGTCGACCAATCAGCATAAGTGCCGAGCATAGCCATTTAATCCATGCCGGAAGCATCGACCAACTCATGGTAGGACCAATCTCAAGACCTAAGGATGGGCCTACATTTCCCAACGAACTTAGTGTGATAGTGATGGCATTTGTGTTGTCAATTCCTGCAGAAATGATAGCAAATGAAGCGAAAAGGCATATCAAAAGATAGACCGAAAGGAATGAAAGTAACGTTACTCGTTTCTGATAAGGAATGTTACTACCATCTACATGAATAGGAAGTACGGCGTTAGGATGTAGGATTTGTTTGAACTCATTACGCATAATCTTCAACATCATCATGCTTCTGATGCCCTTAAATCCACCACTTGTGCTACCCGAACAAGCCCCAAGGAACATACAAGTGGCTAAAACAACCCAGGTAACATGGGGCCATTTGCCTGCATCATCATTGAAAAGACCCGTTGTTGTGATGAAAGAAACCACCTGGAAGATGCCACATCGGAATGCCTTTTCTAAGTCGTAACCATTGTGAATCATGAGTTCTGCCATGATAAACAATGAGAATGCCAACACAACAAACGTGTAAAAACGGAACTCTTCGCTCTTGAACATCATCTTGATAGAGCGGTGTTTGGCTGCCATATACATCAAAGTGAAGTTCACTCCGGAGAAGAAACAAAAGAAAGTTGCCACATATTCTATGGCCGGTGAACGGAAAAACTCCGCACTATCGGTGTGCGTTGAGAAACCACCTGTGGCAGTACTTCCCATGGCATAATTGATACTGTCAAACCATCCCATGCCGCAAGCCATGAAACTCAGCACACATCCGATGGTCAGTACAAGGTAAACTACCCATATCCACTTAGCACCTGTGCTCAAACGTGGGTGGAGGCGCGATGAAATTGGACCTGTTGATTCAGCTGCAAACACTTTAACAGAGCCGCCAACAAACGAGGGAAGCACTGCCGTTGTAAAGAAAACAATGCCCAATCCGCCTATCCACTGTGTCATACTACGCCAGAAAAGCAGGCCGTGGGGTAGCTTATCAACGTCATCAATGATAGTGGCGCCCGTGGTAGTAAAGCCAGACATTGTCTCAAAATAAGCGTCAGTGAAGCTTGGAATATATCCACTGATGATGAAAGGCAAGGTTCCGAAGAAACTAAAGATAATCCAAGAGAGCGTCACTACAAGGTAAGCATCGCGTCGACTCATGTTATTGTCTGCATTACGCCCAAGATAACGCAACACGATTCCCGTGAGTGTAGTCAGGATAATGGTAATAATAAAGGCCGGAACATCGTCTTCTTGGTAGCCGATGGCCATGAAAAGACAAGCCAACAAGAGTAGGGCTTCGATGAAAAGTAACGAGCCAATAATCTTAAATATGATGCTTTTGTCGATCATTTATTAAAGAGATTCTCTATTTTTTTCATATTCATGTCGTGGCAAAACACCATGACTGAGTCGCCAGCATTAATGCGAGTGTTACCTGAAACGAGGTAACCTTCGCCGTTTCTAACCAGTCCTCCTATCGTCACTCCATGGGGAAGACGTAGGTCTTTGACCGCTTTCTCGGTGATTTTCGAGCCCTCTTGAGGGATGAATTCAGCCACATCAGCATTTGCATTCATAAGAAAGCGCACGTTATGCACGTTGGCATCGAGCATCATCTGATAGATATGGCTGGCTGCAATAGCTTTCTTGTTGATGATAGTTCCTATATCTAAGCTCTCAGCCATATTGATATAGTCTTCATTTTCGACCATGGCTACAGTCTTTCTGACGCCCATTCGCTTAGCCGTTAAGCAGGCAAGGATGTTTGTTTCAGCATTTCCTGTGAGCGCAACAAAGGCTTGTGTACTCATGATTCCCTCTTCTTGAAGCAACGAAACGTCTCGTCCATCGCCATGAATGATAAGTGCTCGGTCATCATCGAGAAGCTCATTGAGTCGTTCGCAGCGTTGTTCGTCGGCCTCGATAATCTTTACATTCATGTATTCGGGCATGGTTTAACGGCTCTTACGGCTGTACGTCCGCCACCCATCATCATGACATTCTTCACATCTACATAGTGTTCTTTGCCTACAATCTTTCGAACGAATGGTATGTACTGGCGAGTTGTCATGAAATATGCCATGTCATAGAGCTTAAGTTCATCGTTTCCACCCGGTATAATCGTATCGCCATCGCGCTTGATTGCCACCACATGGTAAGGATCATCAGGCCCACTGATATCTTTTAACGGCCTATTGAGTACCTCACATGACTCGCGTAGTTTGATGCCGAGCATCACTAAAGCGCCCCCATGCACATCCCAGCGTTGGCGAACCCAACTCATTTTTAGTCCGTTATTAATGTCTTCAGCAGCTAAAAGCTCAGGGTAGATGATGGAACTAACGCCTAAATGTTGAAAGAAATCATTCAAATTGGGCGCTACAAACTCATAATTGTCTACCTTGGTTACAGTTCTTTTGACTCCTAATGCCTTAGCAATGATGCAGGCATTCATATTCTTATTCTCATCAGGAGTGACTGCAATGAAGAGGTCAGCTGACGCTACTCCTGCCTCTTTTAGCATTTCGATGCTTGTACAAGAGGCGTGCATTGTCATCAAATCAAAGTCAGAATCTAACTTCTCTAACCTCTCTTGACTCTCATCCATGAGGATAATGTCTTGATTATTACGGGATAAGAACTTTGCAAGATAAGTTCCTATGGCGTATGCGCCGGCTATAATAATTTTCATTTCTTATTCTCTTTGATGGCAGCAATAATGCTGTTTTGGTCAATATGACATATCTTTTGTAACTCCTCAACAGTGCCGTGTTCGATGAATTCGTCAGGAAGTCCCATGCGATTGATAACAGGTGAGTAGCCATGATCATTCATCCATTCGAGTACAGCAGACCCCATTCCGCCGTTACGGACTCCATCTTCTATCGTGATTATACGTGAAAACTTCTTGCCAACTTCATGTAACAACTGTTCATCGAGAGGCTTTAAGAAACGTAAATCATAATGAGCTACGTTCTCACCTGATGCATTAATGGCACTCTCTACAATGTTTCCAATAGGTCCAATGCTGATGATTGCAATATGTTCTCCGTCTCTAAGTTTGCGTCCTGTGCCCACTTCAATCAGTTCTAAAGGGCACTTCCAGTCTTTAAGTACGCCTCTTCCTCGTGGATAACGAATCACAAAAGGACCTTGATTGGGCAGTTGTGCCGTGTACATCAACCTTCTTAACTCGTGCTCATCCATGGGACTGGCAATTGTAAGATTAGGAATTGGGCGCAAAGCTGCCATATCAAATGCGCCGTGATGAGTCGGACCATCCTCTCCAACGAGTCCCGCGCGGTCGAGACAAAGTACAACTGGCAACTTCAGTAAAGCCACATCATGAATAATATTGTCGTAAGCTCGTTGGCTAAAAGCACTGTAAATATTGCAGTAAGGCAATAGTCCTTCCTTCGCCATTCCACCCGAAAAGGTTACTGAATGGCCTTCGGCGATGCCCACATCAAACATGCGATGAGGTAATGATTTCTGTAGAATTGTCATGGAACAACCCGTAGGCATGGCGGGTGTTACGCCTATAATACGATTGTTTTTCAAGGCTAATTCCAAAAGGGTTTGACCGAAAACGTCTTGGAATTTGGGGGGCATGTCACTGCAATCTTGCACTAAGCGCTCTCCCGTTTTAGGGTCAAACTTACCTGGGGCGTGCCATATTGTGGCACTTTTCTCGGCTGGTTCGTATCCTTTTCCTTTCGTTGTATGCAGATGAAGCAGCTTAGGACCTTTCATGTTCCTAAGTTGTTGCAAGACGCGTACTATCTCTTTGACGTCATGTCCATCAAAAGGTCCGAAGTAACGGATGTTCATTCCCTCAAAGATATTCTGCTGATGACTCAATGCACTCTTTAAGGCGTTGTTGAAACGGAGTATCCCTTTCTTGCGCTCTTCATTCAAATAACCCTTCCGATGCAGCCAGTTGCTGGCCTTAAAGCGTAGTTTATTGTAGGTCTCATTAGTGTCAAGATTCAGCAAGTACTTCTCCATTCCACCCACAGCTCGGTCAATTGACATATCATTATCATTGAGAATAATGAGTAAATCATTGGGAGTACTTGACACATTATTAAGGCCTTCAAAGGCTAATCCGCCACTCATTGCGCCGTCACCAATAACAGCTATGACGTGGCGTCCACTGCCATTAGCAGCCACCGACATACCCAATGCAGCCGAAATTGAGTTACTTGCATGACCACAGGCAAACGTATCGTATTCACTTTCCTTTGGACTTGGAAAGGGACAGATACCATTTAACTTCCTGTTTGTATAGAATTTGTCTCGTCTTCCAGTAAGAATCTTATGACCATATGCCTGATGACCGACATCCCAAACGATGCGATCCTCGGGCGTATTAAAGACATAATGCAATGCAACGGTAATCTCTACAGTTCCTAAAGACGATGCAAAATGTCCGGGATTAACGGATACTTCGTGGATAATATCCTCGCGAAGTTCTTTACAAACCTCTGGTAATTGCTCGAGTTTAAGCTTCCGAAGGTCTGCAGGATATTTGATTTGATCTAATAATCCAAATTTATTCGTATTCATCAATACCTTGAGTATGATTCTATTTGCAAAGATACGTTAATATCATGTATTAGGCAAAGAAAACCGATAAATTCTTTTTATCACCTACTTTCAAGCAAAAAATACGACGCTGGAGAGCGAATCTCAGCGTCGTTTCTTTTATTCCTTTCCCTAAAATATTTCTTTTGTTGACGCAATCGCAAGCTCCCCTATATATTATAAGGTGGAGAAAGCAATCAAATCTCTAAAGTTTTCAATTGTAATAAGCCGTTCATGGTCGAATGTTTCAGCCAGTTCCATTTTCCAAGCAACGCTGAATGGTACATGAATGGCATATGCACCGATGCTCAAAGCGGGTGCAATATCCGACTTAAATGAATTGCCAATCATTAACAATTCTTTAGGATGAATGCCATTGTTCACGCATAAATGTCGGTACTCTTCTTCGGTTTTGTCAGACACAATGACGATATCGTCAAAGTAGTTTGCCAATCCCGACCGCTTGAGTTTATTCTCTTGGTCTTGCAATTCGCCTTTCGTGAACACCACAAGTCGATAGCCTTCGTCGGTCTTTCGCTCGTTAAGTGTAATCAAAGTGTCTTCAACGCCCGGTAAAGGTGTTGTTGGAAAGGTCAACAAAGCCTTGCCCAACTGCAATATTTCGGCTATAATCTTACCACTTATACGGCCTTCTGATATCTTAACGGCATTCTCAATGAGTGATAATGTGAATGCTTTCGTGCCATATCCCAATGAATCCATGTTGGCTTTCTCGGTTTCAAAGAGTGCATCCGATACGTGTTTGGCTCCTGCATAGGCCGCCAAGAGCTGACAATACACGGCTTCTGCATTGTCAAAATGTGACTGGCAGTCCCACAATGTGTCATCAGCATCGATGGCAATAACCTTGAATTGTTTAAGCTGTATAGGCATTAGTCTACAAGTCGAGCATCCAACAATCGTGTGATTTCTTCTTTATCAAGATGTTGACCAATAAAAACTAACTTCTGCATGCGGTCTCCATAGGTTGCATCCCAATCCTGACGGAGTCGTTCTTCGCGTGCCATGAGCTCGTCAAGTTCCTTCTTTGGCATGGTCATATACCATTGACCTGCATTGCGAAGTCCCATTTGTTTGCCTGCTTGTTCAAACACATAACAGGTTTGTGGCTCATCTTTGAACCAGCAAATCCCCTTACATCGGATGACGCTCTTAGGCCATTGAGTTGCTATAAACTCGTCGAATCCCACGAGGTCGAAAGGCTTTCTACGATAATAAACGAATGTACCAATGCCGTATTCTTCAACTTCTCCCCCCTCATGATGATGGTGATGATGGTGGTGATGGCCTTCTTCGTGCTCGTGATCTTCGTGATGATGTTCGTCGTGTTCATCGTGATCGTGGTGATGTTCGTGTTCTTCCTCTTCGTCATCTATGTGTTCATCGCCATGATGATGCTCTATTTCATCAATCCATGCCGCTGATGTTGCCACCTCATCAAAGTCAAATCGTTTTGTATTAATAATCTTTTCAAGGTCTACATCTCCATAGTTACACTCGATGATTTCAGCCTTAGGTTGCAGTGCACGAATAATCTTCTTTGTGCGTTCCAACTCTTGTGGCTCTACTTCCGAAGCCTTGTTAAGCAGTATAATGTTGCAGAACTCAATCTGTTGGATAACAAGATTCTCGATATCTTCTTCGCCGATATTCTGTTTTATGAGTTCATCTCCATTGCCAAATTCGTCTTTCATGCGCAGCGCATCAACCACTGTAACGATACAATCAAGTTTAACAATGCCGTTCTTAATATACTTTGGTCCCATCGTTGGTATTGAACAAATCGTCTGAGCGATAGGAGCTGGCTCGCAAACTCCACTGGCTTCAATGACAATATAATCGAATTTCTTCATGTTAACGATGTCATTCAATTGCTCAACAAGGTCCATTTTAAGCGTACAACAGATGCATCCATTCTGCAAAGCTACAAGGCTTTCGTCTTTCTGATTGACTATACCTCCCTTCTGAATCAAGTCTGCATCGATGTTCACTTCACCGATATCATTAACGATAACGGCGAACTTTATGCCGTGTTTGTTACTTAATATCTTGTTGACAAGCGTTGTCTTGCCACTTCCTAAATATCCTGTCAGCAGTAAAACTGGTATTTCTTTGTTATTCATTCCTATTTCCTTTCTTTAATATATATTAATGGATAAATCGCATACAAAGGTATAAAAAATAGTTGATAATGTGTAACTTTGCACTACTATGAATAAAAAAACAATCACTTTTGTCTTTTGTCTGGCTTCAGCCCCAGTGCTGATGGCACAGAATCAACCTGGAGGAATCTCTTCTGCCATGTTAAAGAAGATTGAAACCTCACAGAAGTCATCACCTGCAGAGCGTGCTTTGGCGAATGCTTTTGCCTCAAACAACATTGATGATTTGGCGCGAAACCATGCCCACCAGGGTGCATTCAACACGTATTTCAGCAATGAAACGCCCAAACAAAGCATCCAAAACCAAGAGAGTTCGGGGCGTTGTTGGATGTTTTCTGGTTTGAATGTGTTGCGTGCTAACTTCGCAAAAGCGCACAATGACACACTCGCGGTGGAGTATTCTCATGCTTATCTCTTCTTCTATGACCAGTTAGAGAAGGCCAATCTCATGCTTCAGGCTGTCATAGACAATGCAAAACTTCCCATTGAGGATGCCAAAGTGCAATTCTTTTTCAAGAATCCTATCAACGACGGAGGTACATTTTGCGGTGTCGCAGACCTTGCAGAGAAGTATGGTTTGGTTCCAAAGAGCGTGCAACCTGAAACGTATTCGAGCGAAAACACAAGGACTATGGCTAAGTTAGTGTCGCGAAAACTACGCGAGGATGGACTCGAATTGCGGAAGATGGTGGCTGAAAAGAAGAGCTCAAAGGCTATCAACGACCGCAAGACTGAAATGCTTTCAACCATCTATCACTTGCTCACCTTGACCTTAGGTAAGCCGGTTGAGACTTTCACTTATGCCTTTACAGACAAGAATGGCAAGGTGGTTGGCGAACCAAAACAATATACTCCGCGCTCATTCTATGACGAAACTGTCGGCAAACCGCTTAATGGCACCTTCCTCATGGTGATGAACGACCCCCGACATCCTTATTATAAGACGTATGAAGTGAAGTATGATCGCCACACTTATGACGGACATAACTGGACATATCTAAACCTTCCGATGGATGAAATCGCTCAGTTGGCCATTGCATCTATCAAGGATGGTCACAAGATGTATAGCAGTTATGACGTTGGAAAGCAACTCGATCGCAAACGAGGCTATTTAGATCTCGACAACTATGATTATGCTTCACTTACTGGAGTGACGTATAACATGGATAAAGCTGACCGCATTCGCACCTTCGATAGTGGCTCAACACACGCTATGACGCTTGCCGCTGTCGACTTAGATAAGCAGGGTAAGCCCGTGAAGTGGAAGGTAGAAAACAGTTGGGGGCCTTCTTATGGTTACCAAGGTTACTTGATTATGACCAATCGTTGGTTCAATGAATACCTTTTCCGCCTTGTCGTTGATAAGAAATATGCCTCAGAAAAAATCTTGAAGGCTGCCGAACAGAAGCCTATTATGCTGATGCAAGACGATCCGTTGTTTATGGAAGACGAATAACACCGGCTGAAATTGGCTCTTGACCAAGCACTTCTTAACGTGCCAATAGGGTGGAACGGGTGGCTGAAATGCCATGCACATTACCGCAGTTTCAATGCTTTATTGTCGTTCTACGACTGGGGTTGTGCCATTATCGGCACGAAAGAAATAACTAACTATCAAGTTTTCATTTGACCTCTGAGGTCAAAATTATGCAGGGTTGACCATTTGTGTCAACCCTGTTTGCATGGAATAGGGCGCGGATTGAAGGCCTTTCATCTCCTCAAATAGTAGTTGCGAGGAGATGATTTAGTAAATATTTATTGTCGAAAACACCTTGTTTATTGTAGCATCAAATAGAAAATAAAACAGCGAAAAATTCATTTCTCACGATGTTTTTTTGTGTTTTGTTTCTTGATATAAGCTTTTGTTACGCGCAAAATGCCTTGAATTACGCGCTCAAATGCCTTGTTTTGTGGCGCAAAACATAGGATATCATAACACAATATGCGTCAAAACGCAGCATAATTTCATGTGAAATCATGTAGTCTAAGCCATGTAAAAGCAAGGTGTTTTCATTTGATTCGTTTAATGAACTGATAGTGAGAGATTTAGAAACAAGGCGTTTTCTGGCCGTATTTTCATTCAATCGAAAGTTTGTGTAGAATAACTTTGTTTTGCGAAGTAGTTTGTAAAATTAAATCACAACTATTTTTTTATTCTCTTTTCCGCCTGAATCTGTTTCCTAAAAAGCTTTTTATCAGTGCAATAGGGGATGTCTTTCACTGATGATATAATAGATTCTTATGAGAGAAAACACGGCAATATAGAGGCAAATGGTTTGCAAAATACTGATTTTTCCACTATCAATTGCAGCATAAGGCAGATGAGAAATGGTTGTGACGGCAGTGTTCATCCAGCCTGCAATCATTGTCATGAGGTTGATAATCCATGTTTGTAAGGCAGGAATTAGCATTGAACCAAAAGCTAAAAGGGCAAGATAGAGGATGGCAGTTGCGGCAGGAATGACGATGAAATTCGTCAAAAGGAAGTATGTTGCGAAGCTCCCGAAGTAGTGAAGTAAAAGTGGAAACGTGAGCATTTGAGCCGAAAGTGAGATGCAAATCATGCCCCATGCCCATCGAAGCAAGCAGTTTGTGGGGTAAACAGCATAGAATAAGGGCTTATAGGCAATGAGAATACCGGCTACAGCCATAAAAGAGAGCTGGAAACTAATGTCCCACAACATCATGGGTTGAGGTAAAAGTACGACCAAAGCAGCCAAAGCAAGGCTGTTGAAGCCTTGATTTTCTTCGTTCGATAGGGTGGAAAGTGCATAAATTGTGAGCATAACGGCACTGCGAATAGCCGAAGATGGGAGGCCAACGAAGAGGGCAAAGGCCCACGCTGCAATGATAGAGAGGAAGATTCCCAAGGCATTTCGTCTGAAAACGAGCAAGAAAATGCTGAAGATAATGCCAATGTGCAGGCCCGAAAGTGCCAGTACATGACTTGCACCTGAACGCGAATATGCTTCGCGAGTGGCTTTACTGATAGCCTCACGATGGCCTAACACCATGGCTTGTAGAATTGCTTTGTCTTGTTGTTCAATGTCAGTTGAGGTCGTGAAATGACGTAAGATGTGGTCGCGAAACTGCCTGATGTGCAGGGTGATTCGTTGCCAACGACTCAATGTAATGGGGAATTTTGCCGTGTGAAACTGGTTGTAGGGAATGAAGGTTTCTGCCTGATAGCCATGGCGTCTGAGCCAAAGCGCATAGTCGGAAGATGTGTTTTTCCAATGGTTTTGTGGTTTATTGAGCACCGATGTGGCGATGATTCCGTTGCAAACCTGTAGTTGCATGGGCCTGTTGGGGTCGTTAAGGATAGTTGTTTTGACTTTCATGGCCTCGTGAAGCGCCTGCCCATTCAGTCGTGTCAGCATCAAGTCGCAGCGCCATGTCTTGCCTTTTAGCGTGGGAGTGCTTGTGATGATTCCCTCGAAATGACTGATTCCATGGGGCAATGGGCGGTCGGCCTTTTGGTTACTCCTGCTGATGAGTGCTGCGCCGAGCGTCAGTGTGACGAAAAGAATACAGCAGTTTTGCCATTTAGGAGGCTTGAACAGAAAGGCCGCAACAAGGCCAATACTGGCACAAATGGCCCAAAAGCCTGTGCCAAGTGTGGGATAGCAGGCTTCACCGACAATGATTCCGATGGCTAAATAGAGTGCAATGCGGAGCAGAGGAAACCGTTGTAGAAAGCCGTTTACCTGCATTTCTACTTATAACCAGGATTTTGTTTGAGGTTGAGATTAAGCTTAAGCACATTCGTCGGAATAGGAAACAGCGTGGTAAATCCGCTGCTTTCTCCCTCAATGGGTTGCCGAAGGTCATACGCTTTGTGGAAAAGTCCGAAGCGAATGAGGTCATTGCGTCTCCAGCCTTCCCACATAAGTTCAAGCAAACGCTCGTTAAGCAGGGTGGAAAGTGTGGCTTGTCGCGATGGCATTCCAGCCCGATGGCGCACGAGATTAAGCTCATTGTCTCCATTTCTGCCGCTTCTGACGAGTGCTTCTGACTTCATCAGCAACACATCGGCATAGCGAAAGAGCACAATATCGTTATCTTGTAGGCGACCATCATCAAAGGCTGCGCGGTCAATCTCATACTTTGCCATGCGTGCTCCGGCTGTCTTTCATATTTACTTGCAGTTAAACTCAACGCCACTTTAGTCGGATAATACACCAAAGGCTCTCCATTGGGCATGTAAACTAACTTTCCATCCACGCGAACGGTATCGCTAAAGAAGTTTATTCTGTAGCGTTTGTCCTCCTCAGGTGTGGCATATCCGTAGGTCTTTAAGGTTGAAAGTGTAGCACAAGTGCCGTTTTCAGAGTCCTGTTTATAGGCACCTCCGTGGCTGTAATGACGGCTTCGGAAGAGATAAAGGAATTTATTGGTGTAGAGAGTCTTGTCCATCGGGATGGTGAAAAGATTCTCTTTGGAGTTCTCATTGTGTACAATGAAGTTGTCAGCATAGTTATTTTCAAGAGTATAACCGGCTTGAGTTATCTTGTCACAACATGCAATACACGCTTGGAAAGCAGGTAGTTGATGATCATTAATGTTGAAAGTCATCGTATCATCTCCTATATATACTTCGTGGTTTAGCAATATTTTAGCTAATAAGAAGTAGGCTATTGGCTGCGTAAATTTGCCATAATAGATGCCTTCATGATTGCTATGGACGTTTGGAAGATTAGGAATCGCCTCAAGAAGTTCGTTGATTAGCGTTATCGCTACTTGCTTTCTGGGTGACTGTTTCACCTCATTCAACGGCGTGTTTTCCTTCAAAACAAGAGGTACATTGCCCCACATGTCCATGATATAAAAGTAGAACAATGCCCTAAGTCCACGTGCTTCGGCAGTAAATTCCTTGTATTGTTGGTCGGTAAGTAAAGCCTTGTGTTGGTCTATTTCATAAAGGGCGTTGTTGCAAAGTGACACACTATTGTATAGATAAACCCATGTGTTGTAGAGCGGAATATCGGTAGATGACCACGTGTGATGATAGAGATTCTGCCAGAATCCGCCATCATACCAGTCGCCACCCCTAATGGGAAGCAACGCCTCTTCAGTCGAAAAGGTGTTATAATCGTATACACCTCGGTAGGTACCTTGTAGTCCTTGGCTCTCATTATAACCTCCAATCTGGTGATAAAGGTTACCAATCGTGTTGATATATAAGTTGTCTGCCGTTGTATTTAGCTTGTCTTCACTGAGTTGATCCCTTGGATGTTCGTCAAGACAGGCATTAAATAGCAGTGTGATTCCTATGAAAAGGAAAGTCGATATGTGGATAGATACGCTCTTCTTCATGTGGATTTGGACTAAAATTGAATGTTTATGCCGAGAGAATATGCACGGAACGGCGGATAGGTTCGCTTGTCGTCAATTCCTAAAGTGTTATTAACGATGGTGCTGTTTAACATTGGAGTTTGTCCACTATAGCCTGTAATTGTGGCCAAGTTATTTACAGAACACGACACACGTAGGGCGCTTATATAGTGTGACTTGATAGGAATGTTCCACCCAATCGTTAGATAATCGAAGTTAATATAGTCTCCGCGTTCGAGCCAATAGTCTGTAGCAATCTGGTCTTTGATATTCATCTTTGGCGCTTTGGCAAGCACATTATAGTCTGGAAAGCTTGACATGTTCATGTAAGTAAGGCTGGTTGCATTATAGATCTTATGCCCAAAGGCTCCATTTATCTGTAGAGTGACATCGAAATCTTTATATCGGAAGCCGATGTTTGAACCCAAAGTCCATTTCGGAGTGGCTTGTCCCGCAATGTAACGGTCGCCTCCATCCTCCAAGTTTACAGCCCCATTATGGTCTAAATCGGCAATCGTGTAGCTGTAACTTCCATTGTCGTTAACGTGCAATCCCGTGCAATGCGGGAGATAAATACCCCAAGTGGCTGCCCAACTACCTGATAAACGATGTTGTTATTACCGCCATGAAAGCCCGCACCATTAAGCTGTCCGATGCCTAAAACGTCTGTAGCGGTGAGATGATTACCATTATATTCGCCCGAGAGAGATATCAGTTTGTTCTTCTGAATGGCGACATTCATGTTGATGTTTAGTTCCATATCTTTCCGCGATATGGGTGTAATGCCAAGACCAAACTCAACTCCGCTGTTGCTCATCTTACCGAGATTGGCCAGGAATTTATTAAAGGTGAAGGGAGGAACTGGCACGTCATAGAGGTATAACATGTTGGTAATCATACTGTAATAGTACTCGGCTGTGAAGACGATTCGATTGTTAAGTAGAGATAAATCCGTACCAATGTTAAACGTACTACGCGTTTCCCACTTTAAGTTTGGATTCGTATTGCGGAATTCTCCGAATGTAGTTGTTGGCGAATCTCTAAAGCTGATCACTCCCGTTGGACGCAAAAGAGCCATTGAATAATAGGAGTCGATGCCACCTTGGTTACCACTTTGTCCATAGCCCACACGCACTTTCCAAAGATTAACGACATTGGTGAGTGGCTTGAAAAAGGGTTCTTGGCTTATAATCCAGGTCGTTGCAACTGATGGAAAGAAGCCCCATTTGTTGTTTTCCCCAAATAAACTACTGCCGTCTGCACGCAGATTGAGGTCTAAAAGATAACGATCCATCAGCGAATATCCCACACTTCCCATCACTGAAACAAGGGCGGGATCACTATATTCTGAGCCAGTTCCACCATAAGGACGAAGCGAACCAGCGGCTAAATTGTTATATCCGATGTCATTAGTTGTAAAGCCTTTCACTGTTGTCCAAAAGCCTTTGCGCTGACTTTTCTGGTATTCCATCATACCACTTGCCTTGAGTTTGTGCACACCCCATTGGTGATTATAGTCTAAAGTGGCATTACCGAGCCACTCTTCACTCTTGTGTTCACCGCGGAAAGCCTGCCCTTGTGCCCATACCCAAGTAGGGAAATACGATGCGTTTTCAAGCGAATTATAACTATAACTGCCAAATAAGAGCAGATGAAGTGACGGAGAGAGTTTGAAGTTTAGACCCAAATGGGTGTTGAAAATCATGTTCTGTTCGTGGTCTTTCTTCCTCATTTCAGCCAGTGGAGAGGCTATCTGACTCGCACTACCATTGCGATCCCATCCTCCCTGTGCATTCATTCCTTCAGGGAAAGTGGGGTTTTGTGTGGCAGCACCATAAAAGAGTTTCTGTTCATCGGCAATGTATTTGTTGTGTTGTGTCGCACCAAACACGCCAAAATCAATTTCTAACAACTTGTCGAAAGCACGTTGTATGAGGTCAAATTTGGCTGTAAAGTTACGCCTTTCTGTAATCTTTACCACCATCTCATGCTGCATTACACCCACCGAAGCGCGATAGTTTCCGTCGTTTGTACCACCACTAAAGGCGATGTGATGATTCTGAACGAAGCCTGTTCTCGTAATAGCGTCTTGAAAATTAGAGTTATATCCGCCGTCAACCACACTGAAACCAAGTTGCTTTGCCGTACGAATATAGTCGCGAGCTGATAGCATTTTCAACTTATTATACTTCGTTTCAAACCCTATATTGCCGTCATAACTGATGTGAAACAGGTTGCCATAGCCCTTTTTCGTAGTCACTTGAATGACTCCCGCGGCTCCCTTTGCACCATATTTTGCCGTCTCTGTGGCATTCTTTAGAATCACAAAGCGTTCTATATCGGCTGGATATACCATGGAAAGTGTGGCTAAATCGCTATAAACTCCATCGATAATGACGAGTGGATCATTGCCTCCTGTGAGCGAAGTTGTACCTCTTACGCGCACACTATTGAGTTGAGCCATGCGGTTTTCTCCTGAAGAAATGCTCACGCCTGCAGCCTGACCATTGAGTGCATTCAATACGTTTGTGACCAAACTTTTATTGATTTGTCGGGCAGTAATGATGTCTATGGACCCTTTTGTGGTGTTAGGCACGAGGCGTTTTATGTCGATCGAATCTGCCAGTTTTTTCTTCTTATAAGCCCAAGTGGGTGAGGCTATTAGCAAGAACGATGCAATGAGCGGATACAGAAGTTTCATTTTAGGGCGTAATCTTATTCATGTTTATGATGCAAATATAATAAAAAAAGGAGAAGTTCCACACTTCTCCTTTTATCTTTTTTGAGCTTTTATGGCTCAATATCATTTATTCTTGTTATAATAGGCTAAGCCAAGAGCCACATTTTTCTTTAAGGCTTTCGATGAATATGTAGCTCCACTGACGCCGTCTACATCCATTTTGGTAGCCTTTGAAACGCTTTTCCCAGTGAATTCTGACAATAAAGTCTTCGCCTTATCAAAGAATTTAGGCGTTTCATGATTAGGAAGTGTTTCGATTTTCGCAATCTTATTCTTCACAATGAATATCTTAACAGGGGTTGTTCCCTTAAATCCTTTGACATTCTTACTTAGTAATTCTGTGTTGATTACCGTCGTATCGTTATCCTTTGTCATGATGTTTTCGCTTGGCATAGCACTCATCATGATGGCTACCATCGCACAAATGGTGATGGCTGTCAATAGCCCATTCATTCTCTTTCATTGTTTTTGTCCTTAAATAAACTAATAATAGGGCTGCAAAGTTAGCAAATTAAAATGAAAAGTGAATGACTTTGCGTGAAGAATTTGTGTTTTTGGCGTCACGCTAACGATGCAAACGAGGGCTAATTTGTACGAAATTATGCGACAAAAAGGTAGTTTCATAGTGACGGATTCTCCCTAACTTCTATGCAAATACAGGCATAGTGCAAAGTGTGTTAAAAGTTATCGCGATTATTTACAAATGCTTTTGCACAACCAACGAATTTAGAACGCACGACACTTTCTGTCTGAAAACACGCCGTTTTTCATCATTTCATAACCTATTATATATTAGGTAGTTGTGAGAAATCAATCGAAAGATGAGGCCATGGCATGTGAGAAGATGATGCTATTTCAGTCGTTTTATGCTGTCATCTCTGTCGTTTCATCGACTCATCTCAGGCAAATTGGCGTGTGATTTGCGTCATTTTGCACAGCAATGAGGCTCATTTTTTCTGAAAAAGTGAGGTGGAGTGCGATTTTATCCCTGTTTTTTGTCGTTTTATTTTGTAGATGATGGGGTGTCGAAGTGTTAAATATCGGGATACAATCTTTACAGCATCAGTCTGCTAATGCTGTGAACTTCCACCTCCTTTGAAGGCTGAAAACTATGACATTTTATGCCCTTTTCTGCCCCATAAGCTTTCATGCACCTGACATCTTATTGCCCAATGCAGCATGGTTTGCCCGTTTAGAAGAGCACATCTTTAAGTTTTTGATAGAGGAAAGAAAGCATTAGCAACAGCAAACCGAGGCTAATGAAGACCACAATCTTGCCAAGTGCTGCCATCGACCACACGTCGATAAGGATTAATTTACCTAAAACGATGCCGAATTCAGCCAAACTTACCATTCTCACCTCCTTGCTCTTGCTACGCATTCCAATAACCATGAGGATGAAAGCAGCCAGTCCCAACGAGAGGGAGAAGCCTGCATCGAAGCTCGGATTGTAGAAAGTGAGCAGCAGAAGTCGGGCACCTGTGAGCCACACGAGGGTTGAAAGGGCGGCAAAGACAGAGCGAGTGAGGTTATTTTCCCATTGTAATGATGCCATTTTCTGAATGACATAAGCCATCAAAATCACGACAGTTAGCGTTGAAATCCATTGCAAAGCCAAGACCGATGGCAGGCGGAATGCATCGCCATCCCATATATTTAGCATATAGATAAAGGTGATGGCGCAGAGCAGAATGACATAGGCCAGCTTATATTTCTAACTTTGAATCGACGGCGCAGCAACAAAGTGCCGACCAAAAGCATGGTGGTTGTCGTCAGCGCACTGGCAGCATTGGCTGTAAATTCATTCAAATTGGCTGTAAATTCATCAGAGAACGCGATATAAACGAAGAGGAAGCCTATGGCATAGGCAATGACATTGCATGGTGTAAAGCGTAGCAGACGGCGGCCTTTGCTAAAGAGTCGTCGGTTGCGTTGCATGATGATAGCGGCCAAGAACGAGCAAACTGCAAACGTAAATAACGATAGGAAGTGGCTGTTAAGAAACATCTTAAAAGCAAAAATCCCATGATCTGAGTCTTGAAATACTCCCAATGTCAAACAAAGAATAAAGGAAAGGGCGGCTAATACTGCTGCAGTGCATTCATAAATGACTGATTTCTCTTTCGTAAAGAGCCATAACAGCAATACGGATTCAGTGGACCAAGTGATGAGAATGGCTGAACTATTGAACAATAATGGCACACCTATCGATGCAAAAGCTATCGTAAGGGCGAGCATAAAGTTGCGTAATGTGTCGTGACCTGATATGCGAAAGCGCAAGAAGAGATAGAAAACAAGATATACAATCGCTATGAAGAACGACAAATATCCGGTTTCTTTACTTCCAAATGCAATCTCCTCGATGAGGTAACCACCATAAAATAGATAGGCAAAACCATTCAATGTGATGACTGACAAGAGCCCTTTTCTGATGCCTCCGCCGTAAGTTGATTGCATGATGAGGCGCACAGGAATCAAGAAAATGAAGAAGAATAGGGTGGCAAAGCCAAATAAAATGGAGAAGAGATGTGGGGGAGTAGGGAATAAATCGCTTTCTATGACCGTCTGCAAGAGGATGAAATAGGTGAAGACAAAAGCCACAATAGGCAGTAATCCCCATCTTTTATACAAGGCAAGTGCAAACATTCCGAGGTTAAGAATGCTGAGATAGGTTTGTAAAACAATGATATTTCCTGTGTCAGAACTAATGATAAAGGGTGCAATAAAGCCTCCGATGAGGGCTGTAACGGCTAATTCGAGGCGGTCATAGCGTATGGAAACTGCCGCCATAAATATCGTTGTGAAGCACAAAATGACGAAAGCTGCGGTCTGAGAGAACAGCTGATAGTAGTGGAAAGCAATGGAAACCGTGAGATAGAACACCGCAAAGGCGCCACCGGCAAGCAGTGAACTCAGCGTGTAATAGCGTTTGTGAATCCATTGAGCCACGCCAAGCATGGCAATACCCACGCCAAATCCCAAGATGGTGCGAGTCACTTCATTGATCCAGTTCTGGTCAATGGCATACTTAACAAAGTAGGCTATGCCGAGAATAAAGACGAGAATACCAATCTTTCCGAATAGATTTTCACCGATGAATCGTTCAAAATTCGTCGTCATCACCTTTGATTCATCAGATGACGGAGCTTGCACCGTGGTGTGAGTAGGTTGGATTGGAGTCGTTAGTGCAGCCTTGTCGGTGGTTGTTTGGACAGCAATAGTGTCGGTTTGTGGCTTATTAGAAGTGGTGATTGCAATGGAAGAAGACTTGATTTGCGTAGTAGCTACCTCTTCGTTTGCAATGGTTTGTTTTTCTTCTACGGGCTTCTGATTTTCAGTTTCAGTAGTTTTCACGGCAACAGCGATGGTTGGTGGCTGTTCAATGCGTTGCTCAACAATGGCTGTTTTGACAGCTTCGTGTGGCTCGTTGTCTACTTTCTCCATCGCGATTACAGGCGAAACGGATTGTGCAGAAGGTGTATTTGCATCGGTTTCTACCACCTTTGTAGTCGTTTCGGCCGTCATTTTATCATCAGTTTCAACGGATTTGAAAGCAGCGTTCTTTAGCGTTGACAACTCCGATTGAATAGCATCGAGTGACTTGTTGATATCCGAGAGTCGCTGAAGGATAATGAGTGTGAGTAACGCAAAGCCGATTACAGCAAGCAAAGGCAATACAATGATTATGTCAAAATTCATCTATTTGTTTGTTGTTTCGTTGGTAAAGATAATCATTCTCCTATGGAAATCCCCCTCCTTCCATGTTAATGTTTATAAATTTAGTATGAAAATGTTGAATGAAGTGATATAAAAAGCCTCTCCAAACTTGTTTTTTTCGGAGAGGCTATTCAATGAAAAAGATTATGTTATTTCTTTTTTTAATCATGATTGTAATAGTTGTTATTAGGTGTGTTGTTAATATGTTATGTTATTTCTGTATGACCTTTTGTGTACTTCCATCTGCATATTTTATGATATTCAATCCACGCTGCAGGGTAGGACGTTTAACCCCCTCGGTGCTATAGATTGTGGCAGTACCCATGCCTTTTTGTGAGGAATTGTATCTTATTTTATGTAGACCAAGGGTTTCTTTATCCCCAATTTGCTCTATCATTACATAGTCAAAGAAGAGGAAAGGATGCTTATCTGATGTTGTGTTTGCAGCCTTATAACCTAATGAAATCGTGATAGGTGTGGACTCGTTAATCGTGAATTCGGGGAGTAATCTCTCTGTCCATGTCCCCACGTTAAACCGATTTTGAGTGTCATAAACAAAGGGATTATCTTGTATTTTATAGCCACATCGGCTTGTAATTTCAGTCTCATCGTTAGCTGCATTGTATACAGAATAGCTTATGCGATAAGTCCCTTTAGGTAGTTGAATGCTCTGTTTGTAGCAGGCTTCTGCTCCCCATCCCTGAACAATTCCTAAGCAACCGCCTGATGTTTCGCCGTATGTGTTGTTGTCAGGGGATGTTATTTTATTGAGCTTTTTTTAGGGTTTTTAAAAGCTAAAAACAGCACTCGAACCATAATCAGCATGGTTATCTGTTGTCCAGTTTGTAGCCTTATAATGATTTGAAACTCCATTGCTGATGTCATGGTTTTGGAAATCTTGCTCAATATCGAACCCTGGATTTTTGCATGAATTTCTCTGTAACATCACTATAAACTGCCTCATATCCTGCATCATCTACCTTGCTAAGATCTGCTTGTTCCACTTTTAAAATAATCGTAGAAATAATAGGGATTATTCGTTGAGGTGGTGTTTCCTGCAATGAAACCTAAGGATAAAGTCACGGTTGTTTCTTTCATTAGGGTAACTGGAATGAAGTTAATCACGTTCCATTTCCCTGCTTCTAATGAAGTGTAATCACTATAAACAAAGGCATGAGAACCTATTTTATAGCCGCAAAGATTACTTGTTTCGGTCGCATTTCCAGCATTAAATACGGCATAAGAAAAGCGATATGTGCCTGCCGGAAGCTTGATTTTTTGCGTATAACAGGCTGGCGTGTTCCAACCTTGACTAATGCCTAAGGCTCCACCTACATTGGTGTTGTCGGCATTAGTCAATGGAACTTGCTTTTTATTTAACTCTTGTCCGCTTGCAATTCCAAACACTCCACTGCATCCAAGGTTACTATTGTTTGTGGTTTTCCAGCCATTTATGGCTTGATGTTTATCCGTTCCAGTTGGCAAACTGACTGAAAATTCCTGCTCATCATCAAAGTTTGCATTCACAACATAGTTGGATGTAACATCTTTCCAAATGGCTTTCTTTGAAACAATAAGTATCGTTTGAGGCTCATTTAGACATGGTTCACTCTTCCCAATAGGGTAAATTGCAATGCGATATTTGTTTGTTCCGTTAGGCGCTTCATCTATATAAGAATACGAACTGCCATAAACTGAATTTGCATCACGCAGAGAAATATTAGCGATATGACGATATTCTTTTTCTCCCGGACGCTGACATAGCACGACAACTGAATCTACCATGTCGCCATTGGGGTCGTTCCAAGTCAGTTTTATCTCATTAGTTTCATTTAAAAGTGAGGCGTTAAAGTCTGTTGCAGGACGGTAAACCACCTTTGGAATGTATTCATTCTTGCGATTAAATGCCAGGGGTTCGTCCATGTTTGCATAGTATTTACCTAACATCGACAATGTATCGGCTTCATTTCTCGACCAAAGACTCGTGCGTTTCTCGCTATCCCAATAGTAGTATCGCTCCACAATAGGATTCGAATTCAGCTTTTCCAGGATGGGACGCGTACCATCATAGAGTGCCTTTTGAGCCCGCTGAGAGAAATCATTGGCATCTTTGACAAGGTTAAATATGCCTTGTCCGCTCCACCATGCACCCCAAACCCATTCCGAAATCCATATAGGTCGCTTGCCATATCGGTTGCTTATGTTCGTGAGATTATTGAATTGGCCTTGATTCCAATAACAATGTAGGTCAATAATATCGCATCTCCACCCTCTGGCATCAATCGAATCAAGGAAGGCTTGCAAATGATTCATCGAACCATCATGTGAAGATTCTGAGCAAAGACGCAATCCCGTGCGCATCACTTCCTGCCAGTTTGCGAGTATGGTTGCTACATCTTGCGGATGATCATCAGACGGATTACCGGGTTCATTGTTGTTCTTGCTATGGCAAGCCCAGCTCACTTTGCCAATTGTTGATATGCTGGGATAGCCTTCATAGATATGATTGGGAACACATTCCATGTCAGGAAGCAAGTTATGTCCCTCGTTCCAACCAAATCCTGAGGTAGCGTTTACTAAGTCAAGATATTTATATTCCGTGCTGGCTGCATTGCCTTTCTTCGCATCTTGCCACTTAAAGAGTCGATAAGAAGAAACCTTTGAGGCCATGTTTTCAGGCAGATTCATTTCCAAATCCTCTTTATCGGCAATGAAACAACGGCTATATCCCCAACCTTCTACACCCAAAGCGAACGTCACCATATAGCCTCTTTTCAGCTTGAATGACATGATTTTGTTGTTCAAAGTGCCTTCCGTTAGCGACTTCATAAAGCCTTCTCCGTTGTGTCCTTCAGTGTAATCATTGCATGATTTACCGTTGAAATTCCGACCCGAATAACACATTAGAGGACGTATTTCCTTGTCATAAGGCAAGATGATTGAGCCTCTTCCATACATCTTTACCTGGCAGTTTTGCCCATCAGATGCCGCACTTCCTTTTATGGTTATATGTGAAATCCAGTCCTTAAGTACGCGTGATGGCTTAATTTCTCGAATGATAACTGCGGCATGTTCAGTGTTTTCTATGTCAACAGAACCCTCTTTTGTAAACGGGATTTTATCGGTAATAACATAGTCTTGTGCCTTGTTGACGGTTATTTTTCCTTTTACTTGTGGCGTTTCAACAATCTCGTTAGCCGCCAATCCGTGGTGAGCGAGCATGAGAAATGCCGCAACAGCCATCCATTTTCGATTTTTCTTGGTAAGTGTGTTCATGGAGTCTTCGCCGTTAATTATTTTTTTTTATCATCTTGTTTGTTCCAATAGTTCTCTAAATTCAGGTATTCTTTCTTCGTAAGTGCAAGGAAAGAACCATGTTGAGGGTCTGCAACACCTTTGATATCTGTGGGAGAATGGAAATTCTGTAGCCTTTCATCGGCTTGACAAATGCGGTATTTCGTTGGCCAAGAAGAGTACTCAACATAACCTACTCTCCAGCCTTTCTCACCCCAAATCCTAAAGGCCGACGCACCTTCGCATTGCTTGTTGCCTTCAAAACTCACATAGTCTGTCTCGTTGGGAGCAGGCCATGGTCCAGTCAGTTCTTTTGATTTGGTCGTAAAGATGCCTCGTTTTCCACCTTCTTTCTTTATCATCATGTGCCAACTTTTGTCTGCATCCACCCACACAATGTCGGCATCTATGGTTGCATATCCCCAGTCAAAGAGCACTCGTGGCTTAGTGATGTGGGTGAAAGTTCGGTCTGCATACGAGTAGAAAACACGGTCGTATTTGTCTTCTTTGCCATTAAGCAGCGAATAATAAATAAAATATCCGCCTTTGTTTCCATTGGGCCAACGATATGATTTGTCCCAAATCACCTGGGGAGCCCACACGCGATGAATGGCTGAATAGTCTTTATATACATCGGGAGATGCCTTATCTGAGAAGATGCTTTGACCCTTTCTGAAGTCAAAAGTGACGCCATCCCAATGGATAAGATCATTCGAATGAAGGAGGTTTATGCCATAGTTCGACCATTGATGACTCTCTTGTTGGCACATGTCTGTAGTGACCATAACGAATCCTTTGCCGTCTGCCGCGCGTGCAATATAGGCATCTCGCGCGCCACCTTCTATCTGAGAAAGTTGTTTTGTGTTATAAATCTCGTTGCCATTATTAAGGTCATGCCAATTCAGTCCATCTCTACTGAGTGCAAAAGCCGTCCATTCTCCTTTACGACTCATGTGGCAATAGAGGTAACCATAAGGGTTTTTAACTTGTTCTACCTGTGCCATGGTGGGCAAAACAAATAGTGAAAGTAACGCAAACTTTAATTTCTTGCTTAGGTTAATCATATATATTTCTATTGGTTTAGATTGTTTTCTGGATATGCTATCATAGCATTTTGCTCATCATCTTTCAGACTTCGTGAATCGTGTTCAGCGACTTTGCGTATAGCTTTGCTACAGAATGAAACCCATGATGGGGAAAGTTTTGTGCTGTAAAGGTAGAAAAAGTTTAGAAAGATGTTGTTATTCGTGAAATCTTTTAGTGTAAATTAACAATAAAACAGCTTGAAATGAGTGCGTGTTTTGATGAATAGCCCATGATGAATCAAGTTTTTTCGTCTTATGCATTATTATTTTTAGTGTTCCGTTTTGAGTGATTTTCTACCTCATTTGCATTGTTGTTGACTGATGAGCCGAGGTTTATTCTTAGATAGAAAGAATCATCTTACGTTATTGTTTCAATCACTGCGTATGAAATGTTAATTTCAATCATTTATCTTTACGATAGAGATAAAATAACCATTCAGTTCAAAGCCAGAGATGGTTGCATGTGAATTTCCTGTCATTTTCTGTTGTGTTGTATGCTCTTGACCTTCAAATCATTACAGAAAGTGCATTTGATAATGCGCAAAAATCATGTGAAAGTGCAGCGAAATGACTTGAATTATGACTCAATTTCATTCATTTTGTGGGCTAATTTGACTTGTTTGGGTGTGTGATTTCAGTCATTTTGCATCGCGATGAGCTCTAAATGCGGTTGACTTTTGTTGGTTTTTGTAGAAAAACGGAAATAATTTATCTTACTCATGCCTAATAGAAGTATTTCTAAAGTGTTAAAAACAATCGTTTATATTTACATAGTTTACCACGAAAAGAAGAGCGCTTTTTTAAGTTTATGGGTTGAAACAATAGGCTGTTTTGAGGATCGACGTGGCGTTTCCTATAGCTTGTTATCGTGGTAATGCAGACCATTGGTGTTGACTTTTCAGTCTGATGAGATAATGTTTTCAATACAATATAACGCGCGCGTACGCGTTTTTAGAATATAAATACAGGAAAATTAAACGCAATGATAGAATATATTAAGGGACAACTTGCCGAACTTACACCGGCGTTGGCAGTCGTTGAAGCGGCTGGAGTGGGCTATGCGCTCAACATTTCACTAACTACTTATAGTGGCATTCAAGGCAAAAAGGAGGTGAAACTCTACGTACATGAGGCGCTGACTACAGGCGGAAGAGACGATAGTTTCACGTTGTTTGGCTTTGTGAATAAGCAGGAACGAGAACTCTATCGCTTGCTGATTACGGTGTCGGGTGTGGGTGCTAATACCGCACGTATGATGCTTTCGTCGATGAATCCGACTGAACTTTGCAACGCAATTGCCAATGGTGATGAGCGAATGATAAAGACAGTGAAGGGCATTGGGCTTAAAACGGCACAACGAATCATCGTTGATTTACGCGATAAAATCATGGCAAGTGGTATTGCAAATGAACTGCATGTGGGCGGTGAAAAGGCTGAAAGCACGTTGAATAATGCCGTGAAAGAAGAGGCTGTTGCGGCTTTAACCATGCTTGGTTTCTCGCCAGCTCCCATTGCAAAGTGGTCGTTTCTATCTTGCAAAAGCAGGCAAATCTCCCCGTAGAACAAGTGGTTAAAGAGGCCCTTAAACTATTAAAGTAGCACAAACTTCTTTCGTTGAGTAACAAGAAAGCATATCTGTTATTAGGCTTGCTGATGGCTTTTGCTGTCAGTTATGGGGTTAGTGTGCCTTTCTTTCAACGCGAAAATCGTGGTCAACAGCAGGCAGTGGCGCCGCAAAAAGACCGCCGTGAGATGCAGACCGATTCAACAAAGCGTGTGAAAAACCGCTTTGGCGCGTTCAACGCACGCAACCCATCACGTGGACCGACCTTGATAGCAGTGCGCTTGATTTGCAAACACCTCAGGATTTGCGCAATCAGGTTTCGTATAATGACTCGTTAAATGCCTATTTTATTGGGCGTCGACTGGGTGGAACCTATCTTTCGGCACCTGTAATGATGCTTCCTAATGAATATTTAGACTGGAGTGGGCGTCAACAACAATATGCTTTTTTCCGTAAAAAAAATGCAGAGATATTTCAACAGAAAGGGAAAGATAAGTTTGATTTCAGTGATATGCATTTCGATTTAGGCCCAGCGGAGAAGATTTTTGGGCCTGGTGGTGTGTGGATTCGCACGCAAGGAACAGCCGAATTGAAGTTTGGTGCAACGATGAAAAACATAGATAACCCCGCATTGACTATCAATCGGCGGCATACAACCACGATGAATTTCGATGAGAAACTTAATCTAAATGTCAATGGAAAGGTGGGAGACAAGGTCAATATGAACTTGAATTATAACACCGATGCAACCTTTGACTTCGATGCCCAGAATCTAAAGTTGAAGTATGAAGGCAAGGAAGACGAGATTGTTAAACTCGTTGAGGCAGGTAATATTTCGTTTCCTTCGAACTCATCACTTATCCGTGGTGCCACATCGCTGTTTGGTTTGCGCACCGATTTGCAGTTTGGCAGACTCAAAATGCAGTTGGTTGCTTCGCAGAAGAAAAGCGCCTCAAAGAGCGTTTCAAGTCGGGGTGGGGTGCAGTTGACTCCATTTGAGTTCAGCGCGGCAGACTATGAAGAGAACCGCCACTATTTCCTTGCAAAGTATTTTCGTGAGCATTATGCCGAGGGCATGCAGTCTTTACCGAATGTAAAGACAGGAATTAACATCGGACGCGTGGAGGTTTGGGTGACGAATAAGTCGGGTTCAACAGCAAATACGCGTAATATTGTCGCACTAACAGACTTGGGTGAGAATGCCAATATAAGCAATACACACCATTGGTCGACGTTAGGAATGACGGTTCCGAGCAACAATGCGAACACCGAATACACTGCAATGACGGGGTCATTTAATGCCGCACGTGATATCAATCAAACCTCGTCGGTGCTTGATGGGGCAGGGTTGACGGGCGGAAATGACTATGAGAAGCTTGAGAGTGCACGCTTGTTGACTCCTTCTGAGTATACCGTGAACAAGGCTTTAGGCTTTATCAGTCTCAATACGGGTATCAGTACAGACCAAGTTGTGGCTGTAGCCTTCGAGTATACTTATGGTGGACAGACCTATCAAGTGGGTGAGTTTGCGGCCGATAGGACAAATGTTGACGAGGCGTTGTTCGTCAAATCATTGAAGAATACGAATAATGTTCCGTCGCAAGGCAACTGGAACTTGATGATGAAGAATGTCTATCGACTTGGAGATACGGTTGAGAAGGAGCGGTTTAGACTTGATATCAAGTACCAAAGTGATACCACAGGAGTCTACTTAAACTATATCCCTGAGCCGCAAGTTAAGCAGCAATCAATCGTTAAACTCCTTGGTGCTGACCGGTTAGATAATAATAATCGTCCTTATAGTAATGGCTATTTTGATTATGTAGAGGGGTATACGGTGAGCAATGGACGCGTGTTTCTCCCCGAGCCTGAACCCTTTGGAGAAGACCTTTACAGGCGACTTGTGAGCAAAGGTGTGCCAGTTGCCAAGGCAAAGAAATATGTGTTTAGCGAATTATATGATAATACTCGCACCATAGCAAAGCAGATAGCAGAGAAAGATAAGTATGAACTTGTGGGACAATTTCGTGGTTCTTCGGCTAATGTTATTGCGCTTGGAGCTTATAATATCCCTCAAGGTTCGGTCGTAGTAACGGCTGGTGGCATGAGATTAACAGAGGGATCAGACTATAGTGTGGACTATAGTGCCGGTGAAGTTACTATCCTTAACCAGAGTATTCTCGATGCAGGCACGCCCGTAAATGTGTCACTTGAGAGTAACAATGATTATGGAATGCAACGCAAAACAATGTTTGGTGTGAACTGGGAATACGACATTTCACGCAGTCTTCAGCTAAGCGGTACGTTGCAACATCTATCAGAACAGGCCATGACAAATAAGGTTTCGATGGGTAGTGAGCCTCTGAACAACACGTTGTGGGGCTTGAATATTAATTGGAAAGGAGAGTCAATGGCTTACTGACATGTTGAATAAGTTGCCGTTTCTACATCTTACACAACCTTCTCAGATTAATTTCACGGGCGAATTTGCACAACTTGTGGCAGGAAAGAATAGCGGAACACAAGACAATGCCTCGTATCTTGATGACTTTGAAAGCACGACAAATAAGATTGATATCGCCTCTCCAACGTCATGGAGTCTATCAAGTGTGCCCCTCAATGTTCCCTGAAAGTGCAGATAAAACTACGTTGACAAGCGGCTTCAATCGCTCGCAATTAGCTTGGTATACGATAGATCCTTTGTTCACACGACGTAGTAGTTCGCTGACACCTGCACATATAAAAGGAGACTTAGCACAGCTTTCTAATCACTATGTTCGTGAGGTTTCTACGCGTGAACTCTATCCAAAACGTGACATAAATAATTATAATGGTTCTTCATCGACATTGAATGTATTTAATATATCCTATTATCCCAACGAGCGAGGTCCTTATAATTTAACCCTAATTTGCGTCAAGATGGAACGCTTACCAACCCAGAACGTCACTGGGGTGGACTCATGAGAAAGCTTGATACGAATGATTTTGAACAGGCAAATATAGAGTATGTGGAGTTCTGGTTGCTTGATCCATTCATCTATTCTAACCGAAAATCCAACGCAAACGATTATGGAGGAGACTTCTATTTGAACTTAGGTGAAGTCTCAGAAGATGTGCTTCATGATGGAAGAAAGTTCTATGAGAGCGGTATGCCAGTAGATGGTTCGCATAGTTATGTTACTACTCAGTGGGGTAAAATCCCTACATCCAATGTGGTAACTTATGCCTTTGCAACGACCAAAGGGGCTCGAGCGATGCAGGATGTAGGCTTGAATGGTCTCAATAATGAAGAGGAACGGCATTATACTTCCTATCAAAACTTCCTCTCATCTATACAGGGACATGTGAGTGCTTCGGTGTGGGATTCAATCTATAATGACCCAGCTAATGACGACTATCATTATTTCCGAGGTTCTGATTACGACCGAATGAAGGCCGACATCCTGCGGCGTTACAAGTATATTAATAACCCACAAGGTAACTCTCCCGATAGTGAATCCAGCCAAGAACGATATGATACATCGTATAAGACGACACCGGATGTGGAGGATATCAATCAGGATTATACGCTAAATGAATATGAAAAGTATTACCAATATCATGTTTCTTTGCGTCCAAATGATATGGTAGTAGGGAATAATTTCATTGTAGATAAGCGCGATGCAAGCGTGCCATTGCGAAATGGACAGACTGAAACGGTTACATGGTATCAATTCCGTATTCCTCTGAAAGAATATGAACGACGAGTGGGTTCGATTTCCGATTTCACGAGTATCCGATTTATGCGTATGTTCCTTACAGGCTTTAAGCATCCCATTGTGTTACGTTTTGGGAGCTTGGATCTCGTGAGAGGAGATTGGAGAATCTATGAAAATGCGTTGGATAATCATACAGGCTCGGGGACACTTGCAGTCAGTTCGGTGAGTTTAGAGGAGAATGGTGATAAGTCACCTGTTAATTATATCCTCCCACCGGGCATCAATCGGGAACAAGATCCCACACAACCTCAGTTGGTAGAAAGCAACGAACAGGCTCTTGATTTCATTGTAAATAACTTGTCACATGGTGAGAGTAAGGCTGTCTATAAGAATGCAACGGTCGACTTAAGGCAGTATAAACGTTTGCAAATGTACGTTCATGCGAATGCCTTTGAGCAAAATAACACACAGTTAAATGACGATCAATTGGCCGTGTTTATACGCTTGGGATCTGACTATAAGAATAACTTCTATGAGTATCAAGTACCATTAAAGCTTACTCCTGCAGGCAGATATAACCTTAATTCTCCGTCAGATCGTGCTGCGGTTTGGCCTCAAGAGAATATGATAGACATACCTTTGGCGTTATTGACCAACGTGAAATTGCAACGCAATAAGGCTAAGGCTGAGGGACATGCAAGCTTTGTTCAGGCCTTCACGGCATATGATAATGCCCACCCAGCAAACTTGGTTACCATCATGGGTAACCCTTCTTTGGGGGAAATAAAGACGATGATTATCGGAGTAAGAAACCTTTCTTCTGATGTAAAGAGTGGCGAAGTATGGGTTAATGAGCTGCGTCTGAAGGAGTATAATAATAAAGGTGGGTGGGCTGCAAATGGCAATTTAAATGTTCAGTTGTCTGATTTGGGCACGCTAAATGTACAGGGACGATATGTCAGTGAAGGCTTTGGGGGCTTGGAAAGTAAGGTTGCTGACAGGACACAAGAAAGCATTTCAAGTTATAGTGTGACTACAAGTTTGGAATTAGGTAAGTTCTTTCCCGACAAGATTAAAGTCTCAGCACCTCTCTATTACTCAGTAAGTCATGAAACAAGTAAACCGAAATATAATCCTTTAGATACAGATTTATCGTTGAAAGATGCTTTAGAATCAGCCTCAAAAGCAGAGCGAGACAGTATAGAATCGATAGCAGTTACGAAACGAATCAATACAAACCTTTCTTGTCTAATGTGAGAATAGGAATTCAAACGAAGAATTCTCCCATGCCTTATGACCCTGCTAACTTCTCATTCTCCTATAGTCATTCACATAGTTTCACAAGTGGTGAGACAACCGTTTACGAGAAAGAAGATAATTGGAGGGGTGCAATGAACTATAATTGGAGCCCAAATTACAAGACTTGGGAGCCTTTTAAAGGTATTAAAAGTAGGTCAAAGTGGTGGGACATCTTAAAGAGATTTGGACTCAATTGGTTACCACAGAGTGTAGGATTCAACAGTGAATTAATGCGCAATTACTATGAGTTCCAGGAACGAGATATGGAGAGTTTGGAGAACAATCGGTTGCCGTTGACATTCAATGAGCAGTTTCTTTGGAACCGAGATTTCTCACTTCGTTGGGATTTGACACGCAATATACACATGAATTTCCAAAGCGCCACGCGGTCAAGAATAGAAGAACCCTACACGCCTATAAACAAATCACTCTATGCCGACCGTTATCATGCGTGGCGAGATAGCGTTTGGACGAGCATAAAACGACTTGGGACGCCGTTAGATTATCAGCAATCGTTCACTCTTTCCTATCAACTTCCGTTGAATTTAATTCCAGTTTTTGATTGGATTAGTACTGATGCACAATATAATGCCAGCTATACATGGGTGCGAGGAACGGAGAACGAGAACCATATAAGCCTTGGGAATACGGTTACAAGTAATCGAAACCTTAATGTGAATGGTTCATTTAACTTAGAAAGATTATACAATCACATTCCTTTTTTGAAGCAAACGAATGAGCGATTCAACCGAAGACCGATTTATAATCGACAGAGTTCGGGTGGTAAAAAGAAGCAATTACCGCATCAAACTCAACTTGATTTGCCGAAGAATAAAGGCAGTTTTGAACAAGAAATCACATTGAAACCTGATACGACAATTGTCATTTCACATGCTAAGCATAGCCGAAGAATCGTGGTGAATGCACGAACTGAGGATGGACATCCTTTCAAATTGAGGTTTAAGAAGGTTGATAACGATAGGTTACGCATAACAACCATATTGACTCTGCACTGAAAGTGAAGGTTACAGTGAATGTAAAACCACCTTTAGAAAGCTTGGACTGGTATCGAACGGCACAGAGTTTGGCTCGCGTATTGATGATGGTGAGAAACCTAAGTGTTAGCTATCGTAATCAATATGCTATGACCTTGCCTGGTTTTATGCCTAATATTGGGAAAGCTTTTGGGCAGACTCGTGGCAGTGGTTTACTTTCTCCAGGACTTGATTTCGCTTTTGGCGTCATCGGAGATGCGTATGTTGATAAAGCACTTAGTCGCAATTGGCTACTCATTAACGATTCTATCGCGACCCCAGCTAACACTACTTCTACTGAGGATTTACAGCTTCGGGCTACTATTGTGCCTTTCCGTGATTTCACAATCGACTTAAATGCAACACGCGTTTCTACCAAAGCACGCAGCATTCAGTATATGTATGCAGGCCATCCCACAATGCAAAGTGGTACGTTTGCTATGACAACGATTTCTATAGGAGGTGCTTTGAGGGCATAGGTAATGCAAATAGCGGTTATCATAGTAAGAGTTTTGATAAGTTCTGCAGTCTTCTTGATGACTTTCGTCAGCGTGTTGAGGCGCAATACTATGGCAGTCGATATCCTGCAGGAACTCCTTTTGCAGGACAAACTTTTAATCCTTCCAACGGAACGATATCCAAATATAACGCTGATGTGATGGTTCCTGCCTTCCTTTCTGCCTATACAAGCATGAAAGGTAAAGGCCTTTCTATCTTCCCTTCATTGTCAAAACTGCTTCCAAATTGGAATATACGTTATAGTGGATTGGTTCAATTGCCATGGTTCCGAGAAGTCTTTCGCAGTTTCAATATCAATCATTCTTATCGCAGTATCTATACTGTTGGCTCGTATTTCTCCTTTAGTAGCTATCAGGAATACATGAATGGACTCGGCTTTATCATTGATGCAACCTCGGGAAATCCAATTCCTAATTCAATATTCAATGTCTCTACAGTCAGCGTTAACGAGGCTTTTTCTCCATTATTGGGCATAGATATGACCTTCAATAGTGGCATGACAGCCAAATTGGAATATCGAACAATTCGTAGTTTAAACCTTAGTATGACGAGCATTCAATTGAATGAGGCTATTAGTAGAGATTGGGTTGTGGGCTTAGGATATCGTATTAATGACTTCAAACTATTCGGTTTACAAACCAAACGGAAAGCAAAAAATCATAAGAAGGGGTCAAACACTGACACACAACAGCCCATTTCAACCCCTCAACGCAATGGAGTGAATCATGATTTGAATCTTAATCTCGATTTCAGTTTCCGCAGACAAGCTTCCCTTACGCGTGATATTGCTTCACAAACAAGCAATGCCAGCAGTGGAAACTCTGCACTTCGGCTGAGCTTTACAGCTGATTATACACTCTCACGCATGCTTACAATGAGTTTCTTTTATGACTTTCAGAATAATACTCCACTGTTAAGCAGTAATAGTTATCCTACTTCTACACGCGATTTGGATTGAGTGTAAAGTTCTCTTTGACCCGTTAAACCTCTTTATAACAATGGAAAAAGAAAAAATAATCATAGCAAATGCACAGCCACATCAGGCTTCAGACATCGCAAGTTTAATTATGTTGGCCATGAATCATGATTGTTGTCGCTATTTTGCGGGTCCAAACCACACACTAAATGACTTTCATCAGCTGATGACACGACTTGTTCAGCGTAACGATTCGCAATATTCTTTTCTTCATACGCTTGTTGCTTTGGATGATAATCAAGTCATTGGGTGTTGTGTAAGCTACGAGGGTGGTCGGTTAAGGGCCTTGCGTCAAGCCTTCATAGATGAGGCTTTAAATAGCTTTGGCATTGATTATTCTGGTATGAATGACGAGACTCAAGCCGGAGAACTCTATGTAGATAGCCTCGCTGTTGACGTCCGTTACCAGGGAAAAGGCATTGCAACAGCATTGCTGAATGCTACATGTAAAAAGGCTGAGGCACTCGAATTGCCTGTTGGTTTGTTAGTTGACAAAGGTAATCCAGATGCAGAGCGGCTCTATCATCGTTTGGGTTTTCATTATGTTGACGATGGAGAGTGGGGCTCACATCCCATGAAACATCTGCAAAAGAAAATCCTGTGAGCTATATATATAAGGTGAAGAAAAGACTCATTTCTCTTTTTAAAAAGTCCTTAGAACTTGCATATTTAATTAAAAAGTATTAAAGAATAGAAGATTGTTGTAGTTTTATTTGGAATTAATGAAACTTACATATATCTTTGCAATGTGTTTTTTTCATGGTATTAGATTATTAAGGTTAAGAAGATTGGTTGTCGTGAGACAATCAATTTTTTTTGGCCTTATGTTTTCCCCTTTCATCCTAATGGTATTGGCATCTCTTTGCATAAGTCTCATGGAGTTGCTGTTTAAGCGAATTAAAGTCTATATAAGTGTTATCCAATTATAATAGATTTAGGTTGGGAATAGACTAAAAAAAAGAGACACATCCATTTAGATGTATCTCTTTATGATGTGAAATCATTCTGTCTTATTTGTTTTCTGAGTCGATGGTTTTAATCTTTTGCTTGATTAATTCCATGTCATCTTTCAGTCTCTGTACCTTGCGATTCATCTCGTCTATGAGGCTATTTCCCTTTTTACTACTTGCATTTAAGAAACCAAGATTATTCTCATAGGTGTTGATTTCCTGCTTTAATCCTTCGTAACGTCTCATTAAACGACCTCGTTCATTGTCAAGAGCATCCTCGCCACGCTTTACTACATTCTTCAAGTTGCTCTTGAAATTATCTAATCTTCTCTTTGCTGTTGTGACATGAAGGTCATCATAAAGTTTGTCAAGAACCTCGTGATATTGTTTATAGAGCTTATCTTTCTCTTTGTAAGGAACGTGACCTATCTTTGCATATTCATCGACTAATCCTTTCACTTTCTCTTGTAAGTCATCAACATTACCCTCTACCAATTCTTTGAGTTGGCTGATAATGGCTTTCTTCTTGTCAAGATTGGTGCGCTCTTCATTACGAGTTCCTGCGTTAGCAGCATTGCGTGCTTCAAAGAATTTGTTGCAAGCCTCAAGGAATTTACTCCATAGTTCGTCACCAGCCTTCTTTGGAACAGCTCCTATAGTCTTCCATTCTTTCTGCAATGCAATCATCTTGTCGGTTGTCACTTTCCAGTCGGTACTCTCCATTAAGGCTTCAGCCTTCTCAATGAGTGACTGCTTTTTAGCAATGTTCTCATTGTAACGCTGTTTCATTTCCTTAAAGAATGCAGCTTTCTTTGAGAAGAAATCGTCGCATGCTGCACGGAAACGCTCGAATATTTGACGTTCATCTTCTGCGGAGCGAAGCCAATCTTCTTCCATTCTGCTTGGATATCAATGATTTCTTTCGTCAGTTTTTCCCACTCGTTCGCACCCTTATGCTCATCTTTTACGATATCTTCAACTTTCTCACAGAGTGCAGTCTTCTTCACAAGGTTATCTTCTTCCTTGGCGCGTAGCTCGTCAAAGTGTTGTTGATGACGTTTATTGATGATCGTAGAAGCCGCTTTAAATCGTGTCCATACTTCGTCTCTGAGTTCCTTTGCGACTGGACCTACCTCACGAAATTGCTGATGTAGTTCCTGCAATTGATGGAAAGCACTGATTACATCGGGTTCTTCGGCGAGCTTTTCTGCCGCCTCACACAGATGATTCTTTATGCCGAGATTCTTTTTAAAGTCGTATTCTCTTGCCTCACGATTAAGGTTTAGCTGATCATAATATTGCTCAACATAGAGTTGATAGTTACGCCATAGCTCGTTAGCCTTGTCTGCTGGTACATTCTTTATATCCTTCCATTGCTGTTGAAGCTCTTTGAATTCATTATAATTCTTATTTGCTTCTTCGGGAGAGGAAGCCATATTCTTGATTCGTTCAATGATATTGAGCTTCTTTTCCAAGTTTTCTTGTTTCTCAGCTTCTTGCTGTAGGAAGAGTTTTGCACGTCGTTCTTTGATGACTCCCATTTCTGCTTTGAACACATCTTCTGCTTCATCAGGGACCAAAACATATTTATCCGGATCGCCACCTGCCTCGAGATAAGCCTTCTGTTGAGCCTCTCGCTCTGCAATATGCAACTTATAGAACGATGTCTTTAGATGGTCGAGTTCCTCCTTTGTGGGGTTTTCGTCATTGCCAACTATTTCTTTCAGTCGTTCAATAATTTCTGCTTTGCTCTTATAATTCTTTGAATTTGTGAGCGTAGTTGCTGTGTTTTCAACAGGAACAGATGTTTCTTTAACTTGCTGTTCTTCACTTATTGTTCCCTCTTTTAGGGTGTTTTCTTGAGAGTCCATCATTTAACCGATTTAGTTTATGATTTGAGTTTTCCATTGCATGATGCAATAACTAATATCATGCAAACTTAAATAAAAAAACTGGAAAATCCTAATTAAATCATTGTTTTTTTCTTTTTACACGCTATAACAAACGTTTACGTCTCAAAATCCACCACGAAGCACCTGATACAACGACTGAAAGAACGATAGCAATCGTAAATCCATACGTGCTCGTTTCCATGCCATTGACGAGGTTCATGCCGAAAAGACTTGAGATAAGTGTAGGGAACATCATGATGATACTTACCGAAGTCAGGGTTCGCATGACGGTATTCATGTTGTTGTTGATGATACTTGAATAGGTATCCATCGTCGATTTGAGAATGTCTGAGTAGATATTTGTTGTCTCACGTGCCTGAGTCATCTCAATGCCTACGTCCTCAATAAGGTCTGCATCGAGTTCATCCACCTGCAATTTGAACTTTAGTTTCTGCAACAAGTTCTCGTTTCCACGTATTGAAGTGATGAAATATGTCAGCGAATCTTGTAGTCGGCTCAGCCCAATTAGACTCTCATTGTTCACATCTTGATCGAGATTATGTTTCGCCTTTTCAATGAGGTTACTGATTTGTTTGAGTCGTTTCAAATACCAAACTGCACTTGAAAGGAACAATCTAAACGTCATATCTACGAAGTCAGTAAAGCCTTCATGTCGCTTCTGTTGATAGCTAACAAAGTCTATCATCATATTAGTTTCGTAGTAACATACCGTGATTGTAACGTCTCGTTTGTGGATAATACCGAGCGGAACTGTGGTATATGGTGTGCGCGAACGTACCTCTTTTACATATGGAATACGTAGAATGATGAGCATCCAGCCGTCATCATATTCATAGCGGGCACGCTCATCGGTATCGCTAATGTCTGAAAGAAAGTAGTCGGGGATATGAAATGTGTCTTGAAGATATTCCTGATCTTCGTCTGTTGGGCATGTAACTTGTATCCAACAATTGGGTTGCCACTCTTTAATGGCATTTAGATTCTTCTCTATGTTCCAATAGTTTCTCATTCTTGCTAACCTCCATTGATTAATAAGGTGTGGGGATTAGCATCATGCTAAACCTCACGCCTTCAAACGAAATGTTTCCGCGTGATAATCGTCCATATTTGAATTATGTTTTGATTTAACGCTGCAAAGATAAGCAATTATGTTGAAACATTACGTGCTTTCAGAAAGAAAGTTTGGCAACAAAAACGAAAAAATTACTTGTGTTCGCCCATCATATAACACGCTTAGTGTAGATACATCATGTGATATAGGCCATTTCACGTTGCAATATGACGCGAAACATGCGATGAAATGACGCTAATTGTTACGTAAAATGACGCTTTTCACGCCCTAAAAAGATAGATTTTACTTTCCAATATGAGGCATGATAGTACAGGAAGGAGTAGGAGGGGGAAGGACAAAGCATACAACACAAAAAGCGGACAAACATAGTTCGTCCGCTTTTTAAGTATTTTCATCAATAAATGTTATGGTTTTAGCAACCCCTTTACATTGATTTTGCCTTATACAAGAGTAGCAACAATCTCCTCACGCGTGCCTGGAAGCATGTCGATAACAGGGATTTCGGGCATTGTGTAGCAACCGGGCTGAAGACGCATTGATGCGCGTGCCACGTTGACTAATACCTGAGCGGTGAGTGCCGGATTGTTGATGCTCATATTAAACTCTAAGCGTTGGTTTTGTGTTTTGCCTGAAACGCCTTTGCGAACTAAGTTCACCCCATGTCCCATGTCACGCACATCGTCTACAGAAGCCACTGCAAACACGTGGGTTTCATCATGAGAAAAATAAGGATCGGCTTTGATTTCAGCGGTCACTTCTTCAAGTTTTGCGCCGTCTTCCAATTCTACATAGACCATGCGGCGATGGATTCCTTCTCCCAATGGGATAGTAACTGAGAGCGCATTCTTTACACCTTTCTTACTGCGCACACACACAGAGTGACCCATTGACATACCCGGTCCGAAGTTGGTATAGGTTAAACCCTTCGGCGCGAGACTCTCCATGAGTACTCGAACAATAGAGTCTGAGCCCGGATCCCAGCCTGCAGAGATGACACTTACAGTATTAGTTTTCTTGTTGTTTGCCATCTGTTGCGTCCTATAATCAAGGATAGAAGTGTGTATGTCGAAGCTATCCACGGTGTTAATACCTAAAGAAGTAATCCTTTCGGCATACTCGGGACAACTACGAGTAGGTGTTGCTAAGATGGCAACATCAACGTTTTTGAGTTTTGAAATGTCGTCAACCACTTCATAGTTTGCCAGTGCTTGTGGTTTGTCTTGACTTCCTTGGCGGCGCACAACGCCTGCAATCTCGAAGTCGGGTGAGGCTTCAAGTGCCTCAATAGTGTAGTGACCGATGTTTCCATAGCCTACAACTGCTGCTCTGATCTTCTTCATTTTGGTTTCTTTTTCGTTAGATTTCTCCTGATTTAATCAGTGTTCACAAATTTACATGATTTTAATGAATAATTCAATCTTTTCTTTTTGTTTTGTCATTTTTTAATAGTTGTGGCATGGTTCGGTGTGTTTGATGCGCTTGAAAGGGTGCTGTCCATGACTCGTTTTTAGTTTTTTATGAATAAATAGCAGGGACAAAAGCATGTATAACCATTTATTTTATTTATATTTGCATAGTAAACAAATGAATAAAGAGCGCAATGTCAACACCTGAAAACAAACAAGAGAACACGAAATATCGTAATGATTTCTTGATATTAGCATTGCTGGTAGGCCTTGTTATGCTTGCCGCGCATGTCTATGATCTGGCACCTCAGACAATTCCTATACACTATGAATGGAATCTTTCAACTCCAACAGCGTATGGACCAAAGTCAACTTTGATGGTGCTTGCAGTCATAGGAGTGTGCTTAAGCCTGCTCGGCATCTTGGCTGCACATGGTAAAATGTCTTTGATTCATGTTGACCGACTCTCTTATAGCAAGATGAATGAGGCGCAAAAGGCTTTGACCCGCAAGTTCATGTATCGCTTAACGTTTCATTTTATCTTTTTAATGGCGTGCGTAATCATGTTGCTTGTGCCCGTAGTTTTGCCTAAAATGGTGGTGTTGATAGCCTTTATCCTGTTGCTTTGTTCACTCGTTTATGGGTCTGTAAGCATTTCGTTTAAGATTAGAAAGTTAGGATAATACGCTAACTTTTCAGTCGTTATGCGTGATGTTTGATTAAGATGTATACGGCTGAAACAATCATCATAAAGCCTACAACGACATACCATGTCATGGGTTCTCCAAAGACTAATATGCCAATCAGCATGGCAGTGAGCGGTTCAAAGGCACCAAGTGTGGCAACACTCGTACTGTCTATGTGCTTCATTGCCATGACTAAGGTCACGTTACTGATAGTTGTTGGGATGCACCCTAATAATAATAGGTAGAAAAACACATGTACATCGCCAATGGGTTGGATGTGTCCCATGGTGAAAAATGAATATAAAGCCAGGATTATCATAGCCATAAAGAACATAAAGAAGTTTGTCTTTAGGCTGCCCATTCGCTTTATTTTCATGTTTGGATAAGCCACCATATAGATTGCATAGAGTAATCCTGAAGAGAGTTCTAACAGCAAACCAATGGATGAATTGACGTCAAAGCCGTTCACAATAATGCCAGATAACATGGCAACGCCAGCCACAGCGAGTGCTATGGAGAATGCAACGGGAAACGTAAGTCGGTGGTGTGAGAAGATGATTTCAAGGATTGCGGTAAACACGGGATAGGAAAACAGCAAGGTTGTAGCCACTCCACTCGGCAAATAATGATAGCCATTGATTAAACAAATGGCTGAAACGGCATAGAGTAGTGACATGAAAGTGAGTCGCAATCCCTCTCCAAAGGTGATGCGAAGTGACTTCCCATTATAGATAAGTACAGCCATCATCATCAAACAAGCGAATCCAAACCTATAAACAAGTAATGAGGAAATCTGCATGCCTGCAGCCAAAACGGGGATGCTGAAAAGGGGAATTGTGCCAAAAGTAGCCGAAGAAATAATGGCTTCTACATAGCCTTTCAGTCGTGATTTGTCTGTCATGGATGGCTAAAGTCGTTGATATCGTGAATTAATATAATAAAAGTAGGCCTGCAAAGGCTGAATAACCAATCATTCGTAAAGGGTTAATGCCAACGACTTTCACACCTACAAATGTCGCAATGAAAAGGCCTATACTAATCCAAAAGGCCCAAGGATTGGCGGGAGTAGAGAAGTTTTCGGGGGTCATCAATAGTAAAGTAGATGCCAATAACAAGCCAACAATCATAGGACGCAAGCCAAGTAATATGCTCTGTACAGTCGTTGTGTTCATATATTTGATGAACATCTTGCAAACAAATAGCATTAACAGGAACGAAGGGAGTACCAAAGCAAGGGTTGCTGTGATAGAACCAACCACGGCAAGCAAGTCAGAATAACCGGCTTGTTGTGTGGCAGTATAACCACAATAGGTGGCCGTGTTGAGACTGATTGGGCCAGGTGTCATCTGACTTACAGCGATAACATTCGTGAATTCGCCTACACTGAGCCAGTGAAAGCGGTTGACAAGGATGTTCTGGAGTAACGAAACCATGGCATATTCGCCACCAAAGCCGAACAAACCAATTGCAAAAAACGCGATGAAAAGCTGTAGAAATACCATTTATCGATGTTGTTTATTCTGTTGGTTTGATGTAGTTTCCATAGATATATCCACCAAAAGCCGCCGCAAGTATTACCCAAATAGGATTCATTCCGAGTAGCCAAATGGCCAAAGCTCCTGCAATTGGTATCCAACAATTTGTCAGATTGATGTGTGTTTCCTTAGCCAAGGTGAACGTAGGAACGGCAATTAAGGCCACAATAGCAGGTCGAATACCCGCAAAGATTGACGCAATAATCGGATTGTTTTGAAGCTTATGGAAGAACGTTGCGATAAGAAGTATGATGAGAAATGACGGCAAAACAGCTCCTAAAGTGGTGCAAATAGCGCCGCGAGTCTTCTTTATCTTATAGCCAATAAACGTGCTCATATTGATAAAAAAGACACCAGGACAGGTCTGAACCAAAGCAAGTAGGTCGGTAAACTCTTGCTGACTCATCCATTGATGGCGTCGAACCACATCATCTTCTATCTTGGAAAGCATGGTATAGCCACCCCAAAAGGTGGCTATTCCCAGCTTAAAGAATGTCTTGAATAATGTTAGATACATTCTTTTTTGTTAGTTGTTATTCTTCTGTTCTTGTCTTCTCTTCTATCCATTTGCGTGCATTGACGAAGGCTTCTATCCATGGTGACACCTCATCTTGCTTGCGATTGAGTGGATAATAAGCATTCTGCCATGGGAAGATTGCACGTTCTGGGTGAGGCATCATAGCCAAATGGCGCCCGTCTTCCGAACAAATTGCAGCAACATTATAGTCAGAACCATTCGGATTTCCTGGGTATTCGGCATAATTATACTTAGCAACAACGTTATAATGGTCCTCAGATTCGGGCAGATAGAAACGGCCTTCACCATGTGCAACCCATATACCGAGCTTACTTCCACTAAGACTTTGCATCATGATACTATTGTTCTTAGGGATAGTTAAGCCAAGGAATGTGCTCTCAAACTTCTTTGAAGTGTTGTGACATAAGTGGCTTCTGTGCTCGTGATTTGGTTTGATTAAGTTCAACTCTACCATGAGTTGACACCCATTACAAACGCCAAGACTCATCGTGTTTTGACGCGAATAGAACTTCTCAAGGGCTTGTTTTGCTTTCTCGTTATATAGGAATGCGCCTGCCCATCCTTTCGCACTACCGAGTACATCGCTATTAGAGAAACCACCACAGAACACGATGAAGTTCACATCTTCAAGCGTTTCGCGTCCACTAATGAGGTCGGTCATCGTGACATCTTTAACATCAAAGCCTGCCAAATAAAGCGTATAAGCCATCTCTCGCTCTCCATTGGTTCCCTTTTCTCGTATGATTGCGGCCTTGATTCCTGATGGTTCGCGTCTGTCGGCAGTCAAACCATAGCTCTCTAAGGTGCCTTTGAAGTTGCTATTAAACTTTAACTCAATCGCTTGTTTCTTGTAATTGGTGAATCGTTTCTTTGCCATTCCATTGAAACTCTGGTCACGATCCAACAAATATGAAGTCTTAAACCAAGTATCTCTCAGTGCATCGATGTCGAAATCATGTACATATTCATCCTTCTTTACAGTGATTTTGCGTTCATTTGGCACTGGATAACCAATCTTAGCATAGCCAATTCCCGACTCATCGAGATACTCCATGAGTGCTTCTTTGTGTGTATCGCTCACCTGAATAACAACTCCTGGGTTCTCAGCGAACAATATTTTAATGATGTCTTTGCCTGCAATTGCGTGTAGATTAATATTCAATCCTCCCGTCTTATTAGCGAAAGTCATCTCCAATAACGTTGTAATCAAGCCACCAGCACTAATATCATGGCCAGCCATTACCCATCCACGATGAATCAATTCCTGTATAGCGTTGAAGCAATCTACAAAGTATTCGGGGTTCTTTACAGTCGGAACGTCGCTACCTACTTTGCCAAGACTCTGTGCAAAGGCACTACCGCCGAGATGTTGTTCGTCAAAACTGAAGTCAATATGATAGAGACTGGAGTTCTTTTCGTTAACAATCACAGGACTAACTGTCTTCTTTACGTCGCTAACTTCACCTCCGGCGCTGACAATTACAGTGCCCGGAGCAATGATTTTCTCTCCGTTTGGATACTGTTGTGATAGAGAAAGCGAGTCTTTTCCAGTCGGAACATTCACATGAATGGCGCAACAGAAGTCGCTTAATGCCTCAACTGCTTCATAAAGTCGGGCATCTTCGCCCTTCTGTGAACGGCAAGGCCACATCCAATTGGCGCTTAAGCTGACGCTATCTAAGCCTTCTGCCAACGGCGCCCAAACAAGATTGGTTAATGATTCGGCTACAGAGAGCACGCTACCTGCCTTTGGAACTGCCAAGCCGGCTTGCGGAGCATGTCCCATTGCGGTAGCAATTCCCTTCTCACCACGATAATCTAAGGCCACAACGCCACAGTCGGAGAGCGGTAATTGGATTTCACCTTGTCCCTGTTGACGGGCAATCTTTCCCGTAACTGAACGGTCAACCTTGTTTGTTAACCAATCTTTGCAGGCCACAGCTTCAAGTTGTAACATGCGGTTTAGATAGTCATCAAGTTGTGTTTCGTTATAAGTGACGTTCTCATATCGGCGTTCTACGGTCTCATCTACCATGATTGTCTGCGGTGTATGGCCAAACATCTGTGCCACATCTAAGTCGAATGGCTTCACACCATCAGCCTGTTTGAAACTGAAATGCGCATCACCTGTCGTCTCACCCACTACATACATCGGCGCACGTTCACGCTCGGCAATCTGTTGAACGTGGTCTAAATACTTCTCATCAATGAGTAATCCCATGCGCTCTTGACTCTCGTTAGCAATGATTTCCTTTGCAGAGAGCGTCTTGTCTCCTATTGGAAGTTTGCTCATGTCAATCTCTCCACCGCACTCTTCGACTAATTCTGAAAGACAATTCAAGTGCCCTGCGCTGCCATGATCATGTATACTTACAACGGGATTCTCATCTTCTTCCACCAAGGCTCGAACGAGATTGTAAGCTCGTTTCTGCATTTCGGGGTTGGCACGCTGTATGGCATTCAGTTCAATTCCATTGCTATAGCGACCTGTATCGACTGAAGATACACTGCCACCACCTAAGCCTATGCGATAGTTATCACCGCCAACAACGACCACTTTGTTGCCTTTTTGGGGCTCTTTCTTTAGACAATCGCGCTTCTTTCCATAGCCCACACCTCCTGCAAGCATGATAACCTTGTCATAAGCATACTTCTCTTGGTTCTCCTGATGCTCGAAAGTGAGCACTGAACCGCAAATTAATGGCTGACCAAACTTGTTTCCAAAGTCACTCGCACCATTCGAAGCTTTGATCAATATCTGTTCAGGATTCTGATAAAGCCACTTGCGCACGGGGACAATATCTTCCCAATCGCGGTCTACATCGGCTTTACCATTGTCGTCTTTCAGGCGAGGATAGGCTGTCATATAGCAGGCTGTACCAGCGATTGGCCATGAACCAACACCGCCACCCATGCGATCTCGTATCTCACCTCCTGTGCCGGTAGCGGCTCCATTGAATGGTTCTACCGTCGTAGGAAAGTTATGTGTCTCTGCCTTTAGAGAGATAACACTCTCTATTTCCTTTACTTTGAAATAGTCACTTGTGCTTTGATTCTCTGGCGCAAACTGCTCAATGACTGGTCCTTGGGCAAAGCGACGTTGTCTTTATAGGCAGAAAGTATCTTGTTTGGATTCTCTTGCGTTGTCTTTTTGATTAAGTTGAAGAGCGAAGATTCCTTTTCTTGCCCATCAATTACAAACTTTCCACCGAATATTTTGTGGCGACAATGCTCTGAGTTTATTTGCGCAAAACCGAATATTTCAGAATCTGTTAGCGGACGACCATTGTCTTTTTCAAGCGTATGTAGATAGGAAATCTCGTCTTTACTCAATGCAAGTCCTTCTTCTTCATTATACTTTTCCAAGTCATTTACGTATTTAATTGGCTCGGGTTTATGGTCTACTTTGAAGACGTCTTGACCGATACCATGATACATACGCTGTAACATTGGGTCATGTTCTGCCTCTTCTGAGTCTACGGGGAAATACTCTTCAATACGCGAAATGCCGTTAAGACTCATGTTTTGAGTAATCTCAACGGCATTCGTACTCCATGGAGTAATCATTTCTTTACGTGGACCGACGAAGAAACCCGAAAGTTGTTGAGCCTCCTCTGGCTTTGCATCACCAAACAACCAGCTTAATTTGCTAATCTCATCAGCTTGGGGTTGATGGTCAATCTCTGTTGCAATCACGCTCTTTGAAGGCGTTCTGAAGAAAAGAATCATACTTTTATATAGTTATAAATAGGTGATATATTCTGTTGTGCAAAGTTAATGTAAATCACTCATAAATCAAAATAAATGGATGGTTTTTATTTCGTTGAAGTCTCATGTGTTGCTATCACGGGTGTTGTTGGCGGTGAAACACAGCGCATATTTGAACATTTGATGTGGTCTTGGCATAGATAATCATAGCGCACAAGCGTCAGGTCGTTGCATGATTTGATGCAAATCATGCGATAAAATGACGCAAATTGTTGTGCAAAATGACGCTGTTTATCGTGTAAAATGAAGGAGATTGCAAAGCAATTGCAGTTCAACGTTGTAGGCATTGTAAGGCTAATAGCCCAAGGTTGGCGTCAACCTACTATGGGTTATGCGTGTAGTGGGGTGGTCAACACCATAGATGTTGATAAGGTTTTAGCCCATTTTATGCTTTGCAATGCACGTTATTGTTTGTCGTTTTCAGCCTTAATCTCTTTTAATACGCCTTTCAGCAGATAGGTTGCATTTTGATTTCGTGCCACGCCTGGCGTGATTTTATAAGAATAGGTGACATCCGTTCCGAGTTCAATCTCAAAGCAATAGTTGCTGAATCGCTGTGGATTGGTGTCTTGAAGCTTTGAAAGTTCGAGGTCGTGTGTGGCGATGAGGCCAGTAACGGGTAGGCAACAGATGTTCTCTAAGAATAATCTTGAACCATTAAGTTTGTCGAGTGAGTTCGTGCCTTTTAGTATTTCATCGAGAATAATGAGTGTCGACGCACTCTCTGTTGGCTTTCCTTCGGTGTAGAAAGGGTGCTTACAAAAGCGTATTAGCTGTTGAAGTCGGCGGAGTTCGGCATTGAAATAGGAGATACCTCTATCCAAATCATCCGTTGTTCGCATGCTACTGAAGAGATTAAATGTTGAAGTTCGCATGCGTTTTGCAAACACAGGACCGCCATTTCTGGCTAAGATATAGTTGATACCAATGGTCCTTAGGAAGGTGCTTTTACCCGCCATGTTGGCTCCAGTCACAATAGTATAGCTTCCGTTTACTATCGAAAAGTTGTTCTTTATGGCTTTCGTTCCCAAGAAAGGATGGTAGATTTCCTCAGCCTCTACACTGACATTGGTGTCTGAAGTGACTTCGGCTGTGGTAGCTTCTGGGTGATTATAGGCGAAGCGTCCCCACGAAACCAGGGCATCAATGTGGCTTAATGCGACAACTTCTGCTTCGATTTGATTCTTGAAGTCAGCCTCCCAACGCAGGTATTCGCGGATAAGGAAGTAGTCGTTCAGTCCAAAAGTGTCGATAAGCATCAGCCCAAGGATGTTTCCTCTGCGGTCAAGTCGGTTGATAATACTATTTAATAATGTGGCCTGTTGTTGTGCATTGCGAAGTGTTTCGACTTCTTTTTGCAGGGAAGAAGGCAGCTGTTGCAGGGTAATCGCTTGTTTTATGAGCAACAAAAAGTTTTCGGCTGCATTGTGAATTTCGGCCGTTTGTTTGGCAATCTGCCGTGCGGGGCTATTACAAAGTAGGTAAACGATGAAGAATTGCAACGTAGCATAGAACACCGGTACATTGCCGTCAACGAGTTTGAAGACGGAAAGAATGATGAGTAATGGCAGCAGACAGAGGGTCAGTGAAGCCACAATGAGCGACCATCGCGTAGAAAACCATCGAGGAATTGATGCTGTTGTGAGGCTATCTCGAATCGAAAGTAATTGCAAAGTGTCAACTTTTGTTCCTTCTCCCAAGGCTTGAAAGCGGTCCATGAAATTGACTTCATGACTCATATAGCGTATTTCTTCATGCTGAAACCGCACATCTTTGAATGAAAGATTACGTGATAGTTGCACTCGTCCCCCTGTGGTCACTGTGCGGTTAAGGCGTGCAAAGAGTGAGTTTTGCCCAAAAACATCGAGATCATAGGTAAAGGGATGTTGATAATCTATAAAGTCTTGTCCGCTGTCGAAAGCCGAATAGTCTCCGTTAATGGCTTCAAGTTCGTGGGTATATACGGCAATGAGTTGCTCGGTTTGCTTTATATTGCGTGTGTTTTTGTTATCAAAGGAGCGTGTAAACACGTAGGCAATGAAGCTGATAACAGCCAAATGCTTCCCAATAGTGTCCATGTGGTCATGAAAGCTATGGCCAATGAGCCTATGATGAGTGCGAAAAGTGCAATCTCTGCAATGATAAAGAGTCGGCTGAATCGTTTCAGTCGTGTTGCAATGGCAGTTGCTTTTGCCTTTTGTTCAAGGTAGTACGTTTGATTGTTCATTATCTTTTTGTTGTGGATTTGGTTCGGGTGTATAGTTCTTTACAGCCTCGTGAGCCTTTCGCATGACCTTTCCCGGCACCTTACTACCCCTTTCTAAGAACCAAAGAAAGTTGTAGCCAGTAGGTGAAGGAGGTTTCAAGAGCGGGTCCTTACTAATTACTGTTGATGCGTTTATAGGCGCACTCTTCATTATTGTGGGTGCTTTTGCGGTGATAACAACCGTGTTTATCGTGATGTCTTTAGGCAAAAGCAACACCGTATCCTTATAGTTTGTGAGGTTAAGTGTGCGCTTTACATAACTACTATGCGAGAAAGTGACACTCCGTGTGGTTCGATCTGTGATTGAAAAGTGGCCTTGTCGGTCAGTCATATACATCTTGTTGGTGTTTGTGTAGACTTTAACACCAGCCAAAGGTTGGCGAGTTTCCATGTCAAGAACAATGCCTTCGTGTTGTGCCCAGACGTGGGGCATTGTTCCGAAAAGCAATAACGTTGAAAAGATTAGCTTCTTTTTCATTTTTCGTTCCTGTTTAAGAATGGTCTGATATGACTTTTGTCGCAAAGTTAAACATAAAAAAGTAAAGCGCAATAAAGCTTCTTTGCGTTTATGTTTTCTTATCTTTTTTTGAATATTTCTTGTAAGTTAAAGAAATCCTCTGAATCGAACGGCCTCCGAAAACCAATGTAAAGAGCGAGTGAAAGCAGCTTAGGAGGTTGACGTTCGTTAAATAACACAAAATCAAGTAAACTTTTTTTCTTGTTTCAATTTGTAAGGCGTATATTTGCAATATCTAATGAATGAACTATAAATTAAAAAGAGAGTAATATGAAAAAACATGTATTATTGCTCACGATGGCAGCTGGAATGTTGCTCGTTAGCAGTTGCGCAAGCAAGAAAGACTTAGAGAATTGTCAGTCAGAAAATAGAGAACTGACCGCAAACTATCAGAATACGAAAGAAGAACTGGCTGCAAGTAAGGCGCGAGTTGCCAGTCTTGAGGAGCAGTTGGCACAGCAAAAGAAGGACTTTGCAGCGTTACAAGGTTCGCTCGATAAAAGCCTTTTGAACGCCAATGCCAATAATATCAATATCTCAAAGCTGGTAGATCAGATTAACGAAAGTAATCAATATATCCGTCATTTGGTTGAAGTGAAGAGCAAGAGCGACTCACTCAACTTAGTGTTGACTAACAATCTGACACGTTCTTTGAGTCGTGAGGAGATGAAAGAAGTAGATGTTCGCGTGCTGAAAGGCGTTGTTTATATCTCTCTTGCAGATAATATGCTTTACAGAAGTGGTAGTTATGAAATCAATGATCGAGCTGAAGAGACGCTTGGAAAGATTGCAAAGATTATCATGGATTATAAAGATTATGACGTACTTATTGAGGGAAACACCGATAATGTGCCTGTAAACACAAAGTCGGCTGCAATGAAGAATATTCGAAACAACTGGGATCTTTCTGCACTTCGCGCTTCATCGGTGGTACAATATCTGCAAGATCATTTCGGTGTTTCACCAAAACGACTCACTGCAGGAGGCCGAGGCGAGTATAATCCTGTGGCTACTAACGACACGGAATTGGGCAAACAGCGCAACCGCCGTACACAGATTATTATTACACCGAAGTTAGATCAGTTTATGGATCTTATTGACAAAGCTCCCGAAGAGAAGAAATAGTCACCACCTTGTGGCTTAAATCATAAAGAGGGTAGGGTTGATTCGTTGACCTTACCCTTTTCGTTTGTCTTGGCGTTAAAGGAAAGAGTGGTGTAATCTCTATTGAATTGTCGTGTGATTTGACGGACTTTACCGCATGATTTGTAGCGAATTGCAGCCTGATTACTATGCTTTTAGTTTTAAGAAGGATAGGAGATACGGGCTGTTTACTTTCTTTTCAGGAGCGTAGAGGATGGTGTTTGTTGCTTATAATAGCGGACTAAGTAGTCTGACAATACTCTCCCAAAGTCGTGTAGCGAATGATCTGTGCGTGTAATCGCGTATCTCTTCGATGTCGACACAATCCTTTTCGTCATTCAAATAGATTTCTTTGATGCGCAAAGCTAAGTCTTTATCATAGAAGAATATATTGCATTCAAAGTTATTTTCGAAGCTTCTGAAGTCAATGTTTGTGCTTCCACACGTACAGAAATAATCATCACTGACCAAGAGTTTTGAGTGATTAAAGCCCGCCTTATAAAGCAAAACCTTGGCTCCTGCCTCTACAATCTCGCCAAGATATGACTTGCATGCCCACTCAACAAGCTTCGCATCACCATACATAGGAATCATTAATCGTACGTCAACTCCCGACAAAGCAGCCGTGCGAATGGCGAAAAGTATCGGCTCGGTAGGTAGGAAATAGGGCGTCTCCATATAGACATAACGCTTTGCTTCGACTAAGATTCGGACATAACCTTGCATGATATCAGGCCATGGTTGTATGGGACTACTCGTCACAATTTGAGCCAAACAACCGGATGTTTCCACGTGAGAAGTCTCTGGATAATAACGGTGATCAGACAATAATGTGCGTGAAACAAAGTACCAATCTATTAGGAAAGCACGTTGAAGGGAATAGACTATACCTCCTGTTATGGCCATATGTGTGTCGCGCCAAGGCCGTCCTTTTCTCCCTTTTACATAGCGCATAGCGATATTCATGCCTCCAATGAAGCCGACTTCTCCGTCAATCACGCAAATCTTTCGATGGTTTCGATAATTAACTTTGCTTGTTAATGCGGGGAAACGAACAGGAATGAAGGGTTTAATCTCTATCCCTTCATGTCTCATTTTCACGAAGAATCGGTCGCTAACATTCCAGCAACCAACGTCATCATAGATAATCCTTACCTCGACACCTTGCCTTACTTTATCAATCAAAGCGTCTGCAATGAGCATGCCAAGTGGGTCATCATCAAAGATGTAAGTATCGATATGGATGTGATCTTGAGCCCTTCCTATGGCACGAAGTAAGGCAAGGAAGTAATCGCTTCCATTGGTATATATCTCTACATTGTTATCTTTGAACGGCAAAGCCATGCTTTGATTGGCGAAGAGATGAATCAATTGGCGCGCATTTTCGGGCAGTTGTAGGTTGCGTTGCTCGGCAAATTCAAGCATACTTCGCTTCGTTAGTTCGTCTAAACTGTGCTGACTTATGAAGTGTTGCCTACGATAATTCTGTCCAAAAAAGATATAGATTACAATGCCAATCAACGGGATAAAGGAGAGTAACATGAGCCAAGCGACAGTCTTTGCAGGCTGTCTATTGTCCATGAGTACAGCCAAACAGGCTAACAAAATGGATAGAATGTAGATGGGAATGATTACCCAATACACATAGAACATTTATTGAATACCAATCATTTTGTGTGTTTGCAGACTCAGACGCCACTTGGGATGTGATAGAATATAACTGATACAAGCTTGCAAGATAACTTGATTCTTGGCTTTATCTCCTACATCACAGGGCTGAAGATAATAGTAATCGGCTTGTATTCCGGCATCATCTACCATACTTTCTCCGTCGAAAATGCACTTTAATTCGTTACACTTTGTCACAACAACCGAGCCTTTTGGCGACACCGTTAACCAGTCAAGATTTTGCGGGGGAACTCTTGTTCCGTTGGATTCCATAGCAACATAGAAGCCCGAAGCATGCAAAGCATCAATCAATGTGTCGTCAACTTGCAGGGTAGGTTCACCTCCAGTGAGAACCACAAAGCCTGCTTTCTTCCACTTACTAATGGCAGAAATAATGTCATCGACAGTCATTTCACGATATGATTTGAAGTCCGTGTCACAGAAACTACACTTCAAATTGCAACCGCTGAAACGTATAAACACTGCACAACGACCTGTATTTCGGCCCTCACCTTGCAGTGAAAAGAAGATCTCATTAACGTTATAAGTCTTCCTCATATATAGCTACATTCCCCTCACTTTCTTGCACTTCAGCCTTATAACACGTAGGAATCTGCTCGGTAATCCAGTGTGCTATGTTCTCAGCTGTAGGGTTAAAAGGCAATACTTTGTTGAGATCGGCGTGATCAAGTCGGTCATGTATGAGGCGTTTTACTTCTGAAAAGTCGGCCACCATGCCGTCTTTGTTGAGCTCACGCGACTTACAATATATCGTGATATGCCAGTTGTGGCCATGCACATTGCTGCATTTGCTCTGATAAGAGAGCTTTAAGTGGTGTGAAGCTGATATTTCAAAACTCTTTTTTATGTAATACATATCCCTCCTGTTTAATTCTGTTTACACAATGATGTTATTGCCTAATTGCTTTGCAAGGAAATTCCTTATCTCGGTCATCTCCTTATATTCTGCCATAAGTGAAAGGAGTTCATCTGACGAAGCCTTTGCTATTTTCTGCTTTAATTCACGTAAATGTTTCTCAATGTATTCCATTCTAAAGTCTAACATCAAGTGAATGGCTCGATTTTTCAAGCTATCATCATCGTTCTTCTCTTGCTGACTTTCAGACAATTTGAATCGCTCTTCCGTCATGTTGATAGCCAATTGGCTGATGTTTATATCGTGATGATGCACAAAATAAGGCTCGGTCTTGAATGAACGATCGCTAACTTTCTCCACAACTTCCTGTAAAATGCGGTTGTAAAGTTCGTTTTCAAACGATAATTCCTCTTTAGATAGATAGTATTGAATGAATTCTCCAATCGAAAGGTCAATCAGATTGCCATCAGCATCCTCAATGTTTGAAGACAACTCGGTCACCATATTTTATAATCAGTTGCAACATGAGTTGCTCAACCTTTGATTCGGTGTGCATTTGGCTTTGTGCCAATGCAGCGGCTTGATTCTTTTCATAAGGCTGTTGGCCTGTTGGTGCCGACTGAACTCCGGTTGGTGACATTGAGCCCGTAGCCTTTCTGTCGCGTATCATGTTGTTCATCTGCGTGATAAGTGTGGCTTCATTGATGCCAATACGATGCGAACAATCCTGCAAATAGGTATCACGCAGGATAGGATTCTGCACCATCGAGATGCTCGTTACAATGGAGTTGATGGCTTCCGAACGTTTCAAGGGGTCGTTTTCATTGTCAAGTAACAATGCCGTCTTAAAGCGAATGAAGTCTGTTGCGTGTGATTCTATATAGTCTTTGAACTCATCTGACGAATGTTTTCGAGCGAAACTATCTGGGTCTTCACTATCTGGTAACAACAAGACTTTTAGGTTCATACCCTCTTGAAGCAGCATATCCGTACCACGAAGTGCCGCATGTATGCCTGCCGAATCGCCGTCATAGAGCAGCGTTATGTTAGCCGTGAAGCGATGAAGCATGTGAATCTGGTGGATGCTTAGTGCCGTTCCAGAGTTTGCAACGACGTTTTCTATACCACACTGATGCATCGAAATAACGTCTGTATAGCCTTCAACCATGTAGACACGGTCCTCTTTTGCTATTGCCTTTTTAGCCTGATAGATGCCATAAAGCTCATGATCTTTGTGGTAAATATCACTATCTGGCGAGTTCACATACTTCTGATTGACTCCTTTAGTGCGTGAATCGAGCACGCGACCACCAAAGCCTACCACCTTACCGCTTATGCCAATCCACGGGAATATGACGCGACCTGAGTAGCGATCGATGAGTTCTCCGCGGTCGTTTCGATAGCAAACGCCTGTCTTCAGCAGGTATTCGTCTTGATAACCCTTTTGCTTTGCTGCCCGCGCAAGTGCCAAACGGTCTGCTAAATCATAGCCCAATTTAAACTTACGGATAACATCATCGCGGAAACCTCGAGTGCGAAAATACTGCATTCCAATAGCAACGCCGTCAACATTATTATGGAGTATGTCCTCAAAATAATTGGAAACCCACTCGTTTATGATAAACATGCTCTCGCGTTCACTTTGTTCTCGTTTCTCATCATCAGTGAGTTCGCGTTCCTTTATCTCTATGTTGTACTTGTGAGCCAACCATCTTAAGGCCTCAGGATAGGTCATTTGTTCGTGCTCCATGATAAAGCTTACAGCGTTACCTCCCTTTCCACAGCCGAAACAATGACATGTTCCGCGCGCTGGAGACACATAAAATGATGGGGTCTTTTCATTGTGAAAAGGACACAATCCCTTATAGTTACTGCCACTCTTTCGCAGCGTAACAAACTCTGAAACGACATCAACAATGTTTGATGCGTCCTTAATTCGTTCTACAGTTTGTGAGTCAATCATCGATAAGGCAAAGTTAATAAAAAACGATGAAACTGCAAAACATGACGCTATTCAAAAGAGATTTTTATTTCTTCGCATAGTGTAGGGAGGATGTTTTGGCGCTACATTTATCTTGATTGATTTCTTTTTGTGCCGTGTTTTAATGGCGCGAAAGGCGCAACTCGCATCAAGCGGCATGATGAAATGAGTTATAGTATGGGCTTTATTTATTGGAAAAACAGGATAAATCAGATGACATTGCGGGCTGATATGATTTTCTCTTGCTTGTTGTTTTTATATCGTGAATAAACTTTCTTGCGTCTCTTATCAATTTAACGCTGATGAACGATAAACAGCCTACGTATCGACAACGCTGTAATTAGATGCTAATTACTCGATGAAATGACGCAAATGATGCAGTGAAATAACGCATTTTACAGCCTGTTTTCAGTCATTTTGGTCTGCCGTCTGCCATTGCTGTTCCGCTACTTTCATCTTGTCAAAGAGGGCACTAATGTGTCATTGACTACTGAAAGTTTGGCATAGATGGGACGATATGATAAAAAATATATCGGAAACGCCTTGTTTTTATGAGTTCGGCACTATTTTTGATGGCTATAATTTGTTATTAATTGAATTGGGATAATAATTTTATGAGAGCTAATATTAAGCGAAATGAACAACGAAGAGTGGTTGTTGTAGGAGGTGGTTTGGGTGGTTTGAAACTCGTTTCAAGCCTTCGTGACACCGATTTTCAAGTGGTTTTGGTGGATAAGAACAATTATAATCAGTTTCCACCACTAATTTATCAGGTTGCTTCTGCAGGTCTTGAACCGAGTAATATCTCTTTTCCCTTTCGTCGATTATTCCAAGGTTGGAAGAACTTCTTCTTCAGAATGGCCGAAGTTCAGCATATAGATACTGAAGAGAAAGCTATCAAAACATCCATTGGAACGATTCATTATGACGACTTGGTGCTGGCAGCTGGTGCGACAACCAACTTCTTTGGAAACAAGAATATCGAGGCTTCTGCACTGCCGATGAAGTCAGTTAGTGAGTCAATGCGACTGAGAAATACGATTCTTCAGAATCTGGAGCGCGCGGAAACTGAGGATAACGAGGCGCGAAAACAAGCCTTAATGAACATTGCTATCGTAGGCGGTGGCCCCTCAGGTGTTGAGATTGCTGGGGTGTTGGCAGAGATGAAACAAACTATTCTGCCTCGCGATTATCCCGATTTAGATACATCTTGCATGCACATCTACCTCATTAATGCCACTCCGCGCCTATTAGGTGCTATGTCAGAACGTTCATCCCGTGAGGCTGAAAAGGCGCTGAAAGAACTTGGGGTGGAGGTGATGACCAACTGCATGGTGACAGATTATGTTGACAAAGAATTGGTATTGAAAGATGGTCAGCGTATTTCCGCAGAGACAGTAATATGGGTTAGTGGCATCAAAGCCAACAATATCGATGGTATTCCGACTGAAAGTATCGGTCACGCTGGCCGCATTTTAGTGGATCGTTTCAATCGAGTTAAGGGCTTGAAAGACGTATATGCCATCGGCGATCAATGCATTGTAGAGGGTGATGAGGCTTATCCTTATGGCCATCCTCAGTTGGCTCAGGTTGCCATTCAGCAGGCAAAGACGCTTGCAAAGAACCTAATCAGGCAAGAAAAAGGCGAAACTGAACAGCCATTTAGCTATCATAATCTCGGTACTATGGCTACAATCGGCCGCAAGAAGGCTGTAGTTGAAATAGGAAAGCTTAAGTTTGGTGGCTTCTTTGCATGGCTTTTATGGCTTATAGTGCATCTACGTTCAATCTTGGGAGTAAAGAATAAGACGATTGTTTTCCTGAATTGGATGTGGAGTTACATGAATTATAAGCAGAGTCTTCGCTTGATTTTGAAAGCAAAGCGATAAGCCTTCGGGCTTGTTTTGGCCTTAGAGGTCTGGAGTTTCACCCTTATGAATCGCGCTTGAACAGCGTTGTTTGGACTTGATTCATAGGGATGCAGCTCCAGACCTCATTCGTTATAACACGAAAAACGGGAACTCTCGTGTGAGAATTCCCGTTTAAGGGTGGAGGGTGGGACTCGAACCCACGACATTCAGAACCACAATCTGACGCTCTAACCAACTGAACTACATCCACCATTTAATGCGTTTGCTATTGTTGTTTAGCGGGTGCAAAGGTATAAGAAAAGTTTGGAAACACCAAACTTTTCCTTATATTTTTTACTAATTTTTTATTTAGCAGGTGATTGAGGAGCTTGAGGCACTTGCTGACTTGCCCCAAAACCCTGTGTATTTATGGGGTTAGTTGTCTGTGTTTCAGTAGCATTCTTCTCCATAACACTTTGATCTGTTGGTGCACTTGGTGCCACACGAGCACAAAGAACGCTAAGAATAACCATTGAAATAGCGAGTCCCCAGGTTAGTTTTTCAATCATATTGGTAGTCTTCCTCACGCCCATGATGGCATTGGAAGATGAGAAGTTTGATGCCAAACCGCCACCTTTTGACTCTTGAATCAATACAACAAAGACCATAAGAATGGCTGCAAGTACGATCAATACGACTAATAATGTGTAAATCATTGCTTTATTTTTTGTTTTTATTATTTATGATCAATTTCTCTAAGAAACGCATTTGGTCTGCAAAGTAAGCATTTTTTTTTGGATTATTCAAATTTAAACAGCTTAATAATTTCCAAAGCCTTCTCATATCTTCTCTGTTTAATGTAGATGCGAGCAAGGGTTTCTGTGAAATAATTTTCATCTACATCGTCTACTTCTTCATTATCAATAGGCTGTTGAGGAGCTTCATTTTGGGTTACATCTCCATGCGGCAGGTCTTCTAAACGATAATTGGGTGTGTAGTATTTTGACAGTTCATCCTCTGTGTTCTCTTCGGTACTGAGGTTGAATCCGCCATCCTCGATGAAATTATCAATAAGTGTTGACGTGCGGTCTTGGGCCTTATGACGATGTTGTTCCTGCTCTTCTTCCTCTTCAAGATTAAGCAAGTAGGCCACATAGTCCACGGTAGCATCGGCTGGAGTGGGGCGCTTGGTCTTGTCATTTGCCTTATCTTCGGTGTCTTCTGGAATAGAATCGAGGAACGTATCGATAAGTTTTGTAGTGCGGTCTCCATTCTCTGCCGTCGTTTCATGAAGCTTTTTCTGCGTCAGAGTGGACTTTCCTGCGTGCACTTTATAGTGAGCTGCCTCAATCATGTCAAAGAGAATGCGACGGTCTGTGATGCAGATTGCAGCCTTACGCAACTCTTCATCAAACGCCGAATCATGTAGAATGTAGAGGTTTTGCAGCATTAACAATCTTGCTGTTTGGCAGTAAGGATGGAGCGCAATGAAGCTGCGGAGATCGTAAAGGGTCTCTCGGTCCATAGTTTCGGGATGTAGAATAAGGCGCTTAATATCCATATTTACTTACCAATTTGCTACTGTTGCATTGAAAATCTGGTCCACTAAGTCTTTTGTCATCTGTGTAACGAGTTCTTCTTGAACGGCATTTAAGCTCTTTGTTGTCTCGTAACTGGCAGTTGATGTGAATTGTTTTTCAAAGTCTTCTGCGTGATTCTTCGTGTTCGTAAACCTCACATTAACAGTCATTGCAAGTTCTGTTTGTGCAGATCTTCCGTCACTTGTCACCGACTTATTACGCTGAGTGTATTGTGTTATCTCCCCTTCCAGCTTCAAATCTCCGTTCCTTTTCACTTGGATTAGCTTCGTATGATCGGCAAATTGGTCTTTTAACCGGTTGTTGAATAACGGCCCCATAGGTCCCCAAACATAGCTGGAGCGGACGGGAAACTCGGCAATTTGTATCGTCTTTGTTTTGCTATAATCAATACTTGCGCCGTTAAACTTGTAGCCTTTAAAGGCACATGAGGCCATAAAAACAAGCAAACAAAGCGCTAAGATGTATTTTAGTTTCTTCATTTTCGTGAGCTTTAGTAAGGCCATAAGCCTTAATCGAGTCCGTATTGTTTGATGCGTCGGTAGAGCGTTCGGTCTGAAATACCTAACTCTTGCGCTGCTTTTTTGCGGTTTCCTCCATTGCGTTCCAAAGCTTTTACTACCATTTGGCGTCCTAAATCATTAAGATTTAGGCTCTCAGGCTTGTTGATTTCTTCGGCGACGGCATCGTAAGTGTCGGGCTGAACCTCTTGTGTCGGGGTGCTGATAATGCCATAAGGGTGAGCGCTTTCATTACGAACGAGTGATGAACTCTGTGTAGGGACGATGGCATTCCCTTGGAAACTCGGCACGTTGGCAATCATATTGTTGTCATTTATCTGCTTTTTCAGCAAATTCATGTCGCGTTTTAAGTCGTTGACATTACCGCGAAGTTCATACAATATCTTATATAGTATCTCGCGTTCTGTTTCATAAGAGTGCTCACCGGGCTTTGAAATCGTAGCTAATTGCGTACTTTCTTCATCGTGAGGGATAAAGTGTAACAGCGTGTCTGCATCGATTTCGCGTTGTTTACTGAGGATAGACATCTGCTCAGTAATGTTCTTTAACTGTCTAATATTACCCGGCCACTTGTATTGCATGAGTAATTTCTTGGCCTCGTCTGTTAGTGTTATCTTTGGAATCTGATACTTTTCAGCCATCTGCATGGCAAAAAGTCGGAACAAAAGGATTATATCTTCGCCCCTATCTCGTAGGGGAGGAATCTGTATTGGGATAGTATTTAGACGATAAAACAAGTCTTCTCTGAACTTACCTTCACTGACAGCATTGTGCATATTGACATTCGTTGCGGCTACAATACGCACATCTGTCTTCATAATCTTTTGGCCTCCAACGCGTATATACTCACCCGTTTCGAGCACACGAAGCAGTCTTGCCTGCGTGGCGAGAGGCAGTTCAGCGACTTCATCCAAGAAGATTGTCCCCTTGTTTGCCGTTCCAAAGTAGCCTTCGCTTTCCCCAATAGCTCCTGTAAACGAGCCTTTCTCATGACCAAATAGTTCACTATCTATCGTGCCTTCAGGGATAGAGCCACAGTTTATGGCAAAGTATTTCTCACGACGACGTGGAGAATTGTCGTGAATTACACGCGGAATGATTTCCTTTCCGGCTCCACTTTCGCCAATGATCAATACAGATAGGTCCGTTGGGGCTACCTGAAGGGCAATGTCTAAGGCTCGATTCAGGCCGTCACTATTGCCTACTATATTATAGCGTTGCTTTATTCTTTGCAGTTCTGATGTATTCATTAGGTGACAAATTTACATATTTTATTCCATAATCCTGCTATAATGGCAGACTTTTTATATGTTTTTAGGGCTGCAAAGACTTTCGAATGATGAGCTCAAATCACTTCTTTTGTTTATCAAACTTAATGAGAAGGAGTCCTAATCCCGTCCAAATCAGCTCACGAAGTCTTACAATCAATGCCACAAAGATACCTGCACTGGTCGATATTCCCAATGCCGTTGTCGACATCAGGAAGCCTCCTTCCCGTCCACCAAGCTGCAAAGGAATAAAGAAAAGCAGGTTTGCGAAGAGACTGGTAAAGGCTAAAATAAGCACACATTGCAGGAAATTAGCCTGTGGCATGAGTACTAACAGGATGAAATATATCTCTAATGCCGAGGTGAAACGACATGACAACTCCAAGAGAACTGCCGAGATAAACGTCTTAGGATTCTGCTTATGAAGGGCTGCTATCTGTTGATCTATCGTGTCAAGTTGCTCGCGATGGCTCTCAACGAAAGGCAAAGCCCATCGCTTTAACAATGGAATGTGGCCGAGAAACTTCATCACTCGGTTGGCCAATCCTTTGCGATAGCCTGATATAAAGAACCAAATGCCCAGCAAACAAAACGCTCCTGTGAGTGCTAAAAGACCTGCCATCAGCACATTAAGTGGCTGAGTTAAGAGGAAGATAAATATGGAAAGTAGCCAAAACCAGAAGTGACTGAAGATGTGAGTCATGGCATAAAGGATGACCGATGAAGACGCTCTTTCTGGTCCTATGTAGGGAGATAGCGCCATAATACGATAGGGTTCGCCGCCCATTAGACCGCCGGGAGTCGCATAATTGAGTGCAAACCCCGACACAGTAACCTTATATAGCCACGCAAACGAAATCTTTTTCTGTCCTGCTTCGCGTTGTTGTGAGTTGATAATGATATACCATGCCGACGTATTAAATAGGTAAAGGAAACCCCAAAGCATTACAACTGCAATGAACCAATAGCCTGCATGGCTCAGCCCTTCCCACACTTGACGGAAGTTTAGCTGAGTAATCATGATGACAAGAATAACGATTCCGAAGATGAAAAAGCCGTTCTGATATTTCTTATTCATGCTTCTTCTTAGGTATAGTGAACCGAACCTTCTCTCCATCATCATGCTTTTCGTGATAGAGTTTAGGCAAAGGATTTTTGTAAAGGCTCATCAAAGTTCATGCGATTACGGTAGATATCTATCGCCGTATAAATGGCATGACGCAATGAATTGGCATCAACGAGACACTTCCCCGTAGTATTGAAGCGCACATGACAATCGGGTTCGGTAGAGATGATTGGCAGATTAGCATTAAATTTGACTACACTCTCTGTGGCAAGTGTCTTTAACAATGGAACGCCTTGGTCGTAATGCATCGCCAAAAATACCATCAAACTCTTCATAATATCTGTTTTTCAAAGAAGGTCTCTGCGGTGTAAGGGCCGAAGGCTTGAACGCCCTTCTCTGCCAAATTACTGATGGCTGGTGCAATAATCTCTTTTTCTTCATTTCCCTGTTCCGTAGGGTTGAGTGCCAAGATTGCCACACGTGGGTTTGAAATCTTAAAGTCGCGACGAATCGTATTGAATAAGATTGTAGCCTTTTTCTTCAATTAATTCCTTTGTCAACAGACTTGAAACATCCTTCAAAGAGGCCTCTTCTGCAACAACCTTCATACGCATATTGTCGCTCAAATAGAGTGTTGCGGCTTTGTTTCCCTCACCCAAACAGGTCTCAATATATTTGCTGATACCTCCAAAAGTATAGCCTTCGATGTGGATGTTACTATTGTCTACGGGGCAGTTTACCAGCACATCATACGCATCATCGCGGTAATCAGTCATGGCTTTATCCAATGCTTTCAGTGCAGCGGCACCGCTTTCTGCAGTCGGAGTGCCTAAATCCACCTTCACTTCTTCATCAAAGCAGGTCAACAAATTCAATCGGTTGTCTGCCGCTTCGCCTATAGTGTTGATGATACTAAAGTTCCCTTGGACATCCAAAGCCTTGCAATGATACGCTGCTATCTTAGGAGATCCATAGATAACGGGCGTGCAAAACTCGAACATTTCGGGTTCAGCGAAGGTCTTAAAGATTAGTTCATATCCGATACCATTAGTATCGCCATGGGTCAAAGCCACACGAATTTTCTTATTTTCCATTATTGTTTTTTATATTTATTGAGCCCAGTATGGTTTTAAGTTGACTGAGCAGCGTTTGCTTATTGTTTGTTTCGGGCGCATAAAGGAAGCCTTCTGCAATGATAAGTCCTTGCCCATTGGGTTGCTGATAGACATTACTTACAAACTGTCCTCCCATGGCATCACCATGCATTTCCCATAGCCCCGCATAACGACAAAGCTTTTCTTTGGCGTTGAAACGACCTTCGACAGAAGCTTTCAGCGTAGTAACAAACATGGAATCTGACGCTCCTTTGAGGTTGATTTGCATCACGCTGTCACGCAAACTGCAAAAGCGCTCCACACTTAGCGGCAGAGTTTCTGAGGTCTTTACTTTGTAAATGACGACATTTTTCATGCCCGATGTAGCGTTGTTTGATATCCAAAGAAAGTCTTTTCCCTGTTTGCTTGCTTGCATATCTGCCGGGAGTTCTATCGTGATTCCCATGAGTTTGCGCACGCGTTCTTGCATCGTTGGGATTGTCTTCATACGGCTGATTGAGTCGTTGCATCATGCTCTTATGCCGATGACTACAGCCCGACAACATGAACAACACAGCCAAAACGAGCGGCCAAACCTTATTGTTCATGGCGTATTTCACCTATTTTCTTCGATGTAGACAATAGTCCACACGCTGCAAAGATATCCTGTCCACGGCTTGCTCTGATAGTAGTGAACACGCCATGTGCCGTGAGATAATCTCGCAATTCCTCCATTCTCTTCTCGTCAGCACCATGCAATGGCACACCGGGGATTTGGTGGAAGCGAATCAAATTGACGCGACAATCAAGCCCATTCAATAGCTTTACTATCTCGCGGGCATGCGTTGTAGAGTCATTAATGCCTCCAAACACAATGTATTCAAACGACAAACGACGTTGATGAGAGAAGTCATAGTTGCGCAAAAGTGAAACAATTTCCGAGATGCTCATACCCTTTTGGGCTGGCATTAAGGCTGCTCTTTGCTCGGCAATTGGCGAGTGTAAGCTGATGGCTACATGGCAATCGCTCTCTTCAAGAAAGCGTTTCAGCTTGTTTTTCACGCCAACACTGCTCACGGTGATACGCTTCGGACTCCATGCCCAGCCATAATCGGCGGTGAGAATCTCTGTCGTTCGCAGAATGTTGTCAAGGTTATCCATGGGCTCTCCCTGTCCCATGAACACAATGTTTGTTAGCTTATCCACCTCGGGAAGGGAGTAAACCTGATTCAATATGTCTGTAGTTGTCAGACTTCCTTCAAAGCCTTGCTTTCCCGTTTGACAGAAAAGGCAGTTCATTTTGCATCCAACCTGACACGAAACGCATAGGGTTGCACGGTCGTTTTCGGGGATATACACCGTCTCTACAAACTTTCCATCGTGTGTTGGGAATAGATATTTGATGGTTCCATCCTTAGAATGTTGTGCATCTATGGCCTCATTGCATCCTATAGTGTAAGCTTCTGCTAACTTGGCACGATTGTTTTTGGATATATTTGTCATCTCGTCAATCTGTTTAACGTGGTGCGTATACATCCATTTTGCTATCTGTCCGCCCGTAAAGGCAGGCATACCTAATGCTCGACACGCCTCTTTGAGTTCGTATAAGGTCATGCCTAAAAGTGCTTTCTTAGGAGAATTCATAGTGCAAAGGTAATAAATAATGTTGAATGTTTCGTGATTTGCCTCCTTTTTTTGAACGCGCGCGTCCTCTCATAAGCCTGCCCATATATCATGGCTTGACTTTTCTGTTCAGCCAATGTCATGAAAATCATGATTTAATTCATGTCATTTCATGCCACAATCTCCGTCATTTTCATGCGGTGAAATGGCACGAAATGACGCTGTAATCTGCCTGAGATTGCAAGACCGATAAGGCGGCAGTTGAAAACAAACAAACTTTGTTGTGCAGCTCTACGCACATTCATCTTCACATGGAAAAAAATTGTAATTGAAGCGCTGTTGATTCAATTTTATTTCTTATCTTTGCATCATCTATAGGCCCAATGCCAACCTTTTGCATCGCCGTTTGTTTGAAAGCAGGTTGTAATTGTGTTTGCCTTGGAGGCTCAAAGCAATCATGAAGAAAAATCACGTCACACAAAGCAGATGGAAATGACGCCCAAAACGCCGAAACATTCAGGGGATAGTAGCGAGGAAGAACGTTTAGACGATTTCTTTTTTCGGCAGCTATCGCAGTGGGATGAGGTGCGAATGCGCTACGAAAGTCTGAAACATGTGAAGACAAAGCAGCTTGGATGGCTCACACTTCAGCATAATCCGGCGAGAATCATCAGTACTGCTGCAAAGCTTGATAGCGTCAGTTTGGCCCATCGGCTGTGCCCACTTTGTGAGGAAAATCGCCCGAAAACAGCAGATGAAGCGACGCATAAAGCGACGATTTTTGCATGCTCGTCAATCCGTTTCCGATATTGCCTAAGCACTTCACTATAGTGGCTTCGCATCACGAACCGCAGGCTGTTTTGGCGCATTATGAGGTGATTCCAGAGTTGCTTCGCCTGTATAAAGACCTTGTAGTCTTTTATAACGGACCGAAAAGTGGGGCGAGTGTGCCCGATCATTTGCATCTGCAAGCGGGTGAAAGTGGGCAGTTGCCGCTGCAACATGAGTGGCATCGGTTGCAATCGAAACTCAAACCTTTGGTGGTTTTGGAGGATAAGAGCACGTTAAGTGTGCTGACCGATGAAATTGTTCCCATGTTTGTGGTGCGCAGTGTGAGTGGATGGAGCAGTCAAGTACTCTTTCGCCGTGTTTACAAACAGCTGCCTTTACACCACGATGAGACTGAACCCAGGTTAAACATTGTGGCATGGCGCGATGCCGAAGCTTATGTTTCGGTCATCATTCCGCGTGGAAAGCATCGGCCAGCTTGCTATTATGACGAAGGTGAGGCACAGCTATTGGTGAGTCCCGGGGCTTTAGATATGGCGGGATTAGTGATTGTTCCCCGTGAGAAAGACTTCAATAAACTCTCTGAAAAGCAGGCTGTTGCCCTTTTGAAGACGTGTGGTGTTAGTGAAAAGACCATGGATGAAGTGAGCGAAAAGATAAGAAACGATATTTGAAACCAGACTTTAAATATAATAAGATGAAAATAACAACACAGCCAAATGTATCTGTTGGCATTGTTAGTGGCCGTGAAATTAAGTTCTGTCTCAATGCAACTTACGTTGCGGAAGGCATGCCGTCAGCAGGTAAACAGACGGTAAGTTTCTCGGAAAATGGCATGTTATGGAACGGAAAGACATATAAGCAGTTGGAATTTCTGCCTCAAAGTGATGAGGCTTCTTTTTCTCTTTATGATGTCACTATAGGCGTAAACTTCCATTGGGAACGTAAGGAAACCCAAACGTTTCTTGGCAAATTGAAGTTCATTATCAATGGAAATAGCGTGTGTGCAGTTAATGAATTGCCTGTGGAACGCTATTTAGAGAGTGTCATTTCGAGTGAGATGAGTGCTACATCGAGCCTTGAATTGCTCAAGGCCCATGCTGTAATATCTCGCAGTTGGCTATTGGTGCAGATGCAAAACCGCAGGAAAGGCGAGGCAACGGCACACGTTGCAGCTTCGGAAATCCAAGGAAATGGCGAGCTGATTCGTTGGTATGACCGCGAAGATCATACGCTTTTTGACGTTTGTGCAGATGATCATTGCCAGCGATATCAAGGCATTACGAAAGAAACGAGTGCGCATGTGGCTGAAGCAATCAGGCAAACTGCAGGGCCAGGTGCTGACAGATGAGGATGAGATTTGTGATGCACGATTCTCTAAATGCTGTGGAGGAGAGACCGAAGAGTTCCAATATTGTTGGGAGAATCTGCGCAAACCTTATCTTGTTGCCTTGCGGGATGCGCCACAACAAGAGGCACTTGATTTGACGATTGAAGCCAATGCAGACCGTTGGATACGCTCTTCGCCCGAGAGTTTCTGTAATACTCGTGATGCGAAAGTGCTTTCCCAAGTGCTCAATAACTATGATCAGGAGACGTCAGACTTCTATCGTTGGCGCGTGGAATATACGCAACAGCAGGTTCAACAGCTGCTAACGGAGAAGTTAGGCATAGACTTTGGTGCCGTTGTTGACCTCATTCCAGTGGAAAGAGGCACAAGTGGAAGGCTCTCAAAGCTAAGGATTGTGGGAGAGAAACTGACGCTTGTTATCGGCAAAGAACTTGAGATTCGCCGCGCACTTAGCAAGAGTCACCTTTATAGTTCGGCTTTTGTTGTCGATGCTTTTTGACCGCAACGAGCAGGGCGTTCCTAAGCGTTTTGCCCTCATTGGGGCTGGATGGGGCCATGGAGTAGGGCTTTGTCAGATAGGCGCGGCAGTCATGGGAGAACGTGGTTACAGTTATAAAGAGATATTGTTGCATTATTATCCTGGCGCAATCATCAAACAAATCTATCGCCAATCATGAGAAATTCAAGCCCATGGGCATGGATTCCATCGCTCTATTTCGCTGAAGGACTGCCGTATATTGCCGTTACCGTGCTGGCCATTGAAATCTATATGCAGCTCGGTTTGACTGATGCTGAGGTGACATTCTATACCTCTTGGCTCTATTTGCCATGGGTAATAAAGCCTTTTTGGAGTCCTTTTCTCGAACTCTATCAAACGAAACGTTGGTGGATTACAGCCATGGAGTTGTTTCTTGGCGCTGCTTTTGCGGGGGTAGCCTTTACGATTCATGCCTCATGGTGGCTGCAAGGAACGATTTGTTTCTTTTGGATGATTGCGTTTTCAAGTGCTACTCATGACGTCGCTGCTGATGGTTTGTATATGATGGGACTTGAACAACACGACCAAGCGTTCTTTGTTGGCATACGAAGTCTGTTTTATCGGCTCTCAATGGTACTCGGAAAAGGAGTCTTAATCATGCTTGCGGGAGTGTTTCAAGTGATGTTTCGCTATCAGATTCGATACTCGTGGAGTCTTATTTTCTATGGAATGACGGGATTGTTTATCGCCTTTTACCTTTATCATAGCTATGTTCTTCCGCGCCCAAAAGAGGATACTGATCGGGCAATAAGGCGCAATGCACAAGACATTCTGAGGGAGTTTGTGATGACTTTTGTTTCATTCTTTGCGAAGAAACAAATCATTATCGCCGTACTTTTCTTGCTCCTTTTCAGACTTCCTGAGGCATTACTGACTCCCGTTTCACAGCTTTTCTTGCAAGCTTTGCCGAGTAAGGGCGGCTTAGGACTATCTCCTCAAGAGTTTGGTTTAGTCAATGGAACCGTCGGAGTGATTGGTTTCTTAGTGGGAGGGATTATTGGTGGCATGCTCATTAGCCGTGATGGATTGAAGAAGTGGCTATGGCCAATGACGCTTGCCATAACGATTCCCAACCTCACTTATGTGTATTTGGCTTATGTTATGCCTGAAAACTTGATGTTGATTAACGTGTGTGTAGCCATCGAAAACTTAGGATATGGCTTTGGATTCAGTGCATATATGCTCTTCATGATATACTTTTCACAAGGTGAACACAAGACATCTCATTATGCACTTTGTACGGGATTGATGGCTCTTTCGATGATGTTGCCGGGCTTGTTTGCCGGTGCTTTGGCCCAGACGGCAGGCTATCGGCTGTTCTTTATCATTGTGATGATAAGCTGTTTGCTGCCGTTTTGCGTTGCTTCCTTCTGAAAATAGACGCTAATTTCGGTAAGAAAGAAAGAGAAGAAGAATGATATCACACGAAAAGGGCTTGCAAACGATGGTGTCTGCAAGCCTTATGTATTTGATGTTTTCAATCTAATAGTTCGGGAAGAGCAATCATTCCTTTCATTTTCAAAGGCCTTTTCATGCGCTTATATGTGGTCTTTTTCCGCCCCTTTTCAGGCTCATAAAGTTGCGTAATGATGCTATCGAGGAAGAAAGACGCTTGTCGATAGCAGACAATATATTTCAAAGTATAGAGATATTTGCCTCCTCCCCAAGTGACAATCAACATGAAACCACGTTTGGTTTGCATGAGACTATCCACTGAGAAGTTCTTACATTCGTCGTCAGTAAGTGGTAGTTTGAGGCTCGCAAAGCTTGTTTTACCATCTAAAAAGAGGATATATCCACGACGAAACGCATCATTATTGTCTCTGATATACCTTATTTGATAACATCTTTTGCCATATAATGGTCCCTTTAATGCCAGTGTTTGCCATACATCCCAACGCTTATTATCGGCCGACGAGCTTGGATTGCCCATGTTTGTGCCTTGCCCTTGCAGTGCAAAACAAAGCATAACGAGCAACAATAACAAAGCTTTCTTCATGCCGTTGAACTTTATTTAAATATCGGATAGTAATAGCTTACGCCGAGACAGCCCTCATATTGCTCTATGGTTACAGGCTCTCCGATTTGTAATTCGTTATAGAGTTTACGAGGAATATATGTTCTTTCATCCTCTTTTAAGCCTTTCCATGGCGCGAGTTTCACGTAATATCGCCGCCCCTTTCCACTTGTATAACCCTTATCTTTGATGCTCGAATCATAATACTTTGGCTTAGATTGGTCGAAAGTTATATTGCAAAAGACGAGTGTACTATAGCTATAGACAAAACAACCGATTAGCGTTGCTCCGATGACAAGCAGCAAATCGCGCTGCCCATACGTTGGCGTTATGCGCTCATTTCGTGTGCAAAGGTAAGTCAGGATGAGTGTAACCACGAGGACAATCAACCAGAATTGCGATGAAATATGAAGGAGATTCTCTCGCCAAGCGTTATATAACAGGCCAACAGAAGCTACTCCTCCTATTCCCATTAACGATGGATGAGGGTCTGTTTTACTAATAAGAAACTTTGCCAATCCATGGCTTTTGTTGTAGAGAAAGACTGCAACGAGGGGCAAAAGTGCAGCAATTGAGACGATAAAGTCATGTATAAACGAGGAGAGAAACACAATGAACAAGACTACGATTATAGTGAGAACATTGAGAGGATAGATTATTTTCTTGAGCTTGTTTGCCTTATTTTGAATGTCTTCTTCACTTGCTCCATAGTGCAAATCTGATAGCATTTCCTCTGTCTCTTGCTGCTTATCAATATCTTCTTTGTTTTGAAATTGCGAGTGAGCCCATGCTACTATGCTCTCAAAACCATTGTAATCTTCCGATATACTAATGAACTTTGACAACCTCGTTGCATACAAAGTGATGTCCTTTTCCCGTCTTCATAGCAGTCAATCTCAGCCATTGGAAGGATTGTTTTGCCGAAAATATTAATGCGAATCACGACTTCTGGTGTGATGAACAGCCTCGAAACCACTTGGTTTATCACAAATCCTATGCTACCGATAATAAAGGCTAAGGCCAACAACCCCAAGTAAATGCGTGCTGATAAGCTATAATCGTCAAACGCTCTCATGGTATAAAAGGTCATGAGACCAAGGAAAATGAAGAGTAAAGCAACTATCCACGCACCGATGATTGACGATTTTTGGGGGCGATGTTCACCGAGAATGCGATGATGTTTCAATGGTTTGTACATAACTTTACAGCGATTTTATTCGTCGATATAACGCTTAGTGATATCTTGATAGCATTCAATGCGTCGGTCACGGAGGAAGGGCCACCACCTGCGCACTTGCTCACTGTGGTGTATATCGACTTCAATGATGTGAACTTCTTCGTCACTTTTGCTTGCTCTGTAAAGCATTTCGCCTTGTGGACCAGCTGCAAAACTGCTGCCCCAGAACTCAATTCCCCGTGTCATTCCACTCGGATCGTCTTCATGTCCCACGCGATTCACTGCGATAACGGGTAGGCCGTTAGCTACTGCATGCCCACGCATTACGGTTGTCCATGCCTCGCGTTGTCGCTCCTGTTCTTCTGAAGTGTCACTACTTTCATAGCCAATGGCAGTGGGATATATAAGGATTTCGGCGCCCTGTAAAGCCATTAAACGGGCTGCTTCTGGGTACCATTGGTCCCAACATACTAACACTCCGAGTCGTCCCTATGCTTGTGTTGATGGGATGAAAGCCCAAATCTCCCGGCGTAAAATAAAACTTTTCATAGTATGCAGGGTCATCAGGAATGTGCATTTTCCTATACTTTCCCGCGATGGTTCCATCCTTTTCTATCACCACAGCAGTGTTATGATAGAGGCCCGGTGCACGCTTTTCAAACAATGAACTGACAATAACCACGCCATGTTCTTTTGCCAACTTGCCATAAAAATCGGTCGAAGGGCCTGGTATTGGCTCTGCAAGGTCAAAGTTGTTCACGTCTTCTACCTGGCAGAAATAAAGTGAATTGTGAAGTTCTTGCAATACAATCAGTTCGGCACCACGGCTTGCCAAGTGGGCAATTCCATGCGAAAGACGTTGCATGTTGACGGAAGAATCAGCGATGTTATGTTGCTGAAGAATACCTATTTTAAGCTTTTTCATATTTTGGATATTGCATAGTGAGACAATGGAGTGAACCATGTTGGCGGATAACAGTACGGGCATCAATGCCTATAACCTTGCGGTCGGGAAAGGCTTTCTGCAGTTGTTGCATGGCCAAATGGTCTCTTTCGGGTTGCGCATACGTAGGACAGAGCACGTGATGATTAAGGATTACGAAGTTCGCATAAGTCGCTGGAAGTCGCTCTTCACCTTCATATATCGCCTTGGGGAAGGGTAAACGCAACAGCTGATAAGGCTTTCCGTCGCATGTGCGCAAAGACTTTAGCTGGTCTTCCATAGCTTTAAAGTCGGCAAAATGCTCGTCGTCTTCGTCACTATATATATATAATAAGGTGTCATTGGGTGCCAATCTCACGGTTGTATCAATATGACCATCGGTGTCATCTCCTTGGAGTTGGCCGTGTTCTATCCATATAACACGTTGTGCATGAAGTGATTTCAGCAGTCGTTCTTCAATCTCTTTACGCGTCATGGGCTGGTTTCTGTGAGGTGCCAAGAGGCAACATGCGGTGGTAAAGATAGTACCTTTGCCATCGCTTTCAATGCTTCCACCTTCTAAAACAAAGTCGGTGTGGTCTTCAATCATGCCTTCAAAGGCCCCCATTTGTGCCATATTAGCCGTGATAGCATTGTCTTTTTGCCAATCAAACTTCTCGCCCCAACCATTAAATTTGAAGTCAAGCATGCGCAGTTCTGCCCCATTTGACAAAGTGATAGCACCATGATCGCGTGCCCAAGTGTCGTTGGTTGGCATCTCAAAATAACGTATATTGGCACGCTGTTCATCGTTAAGATGGTCTGCAAGCAGCTGTTTTACATGGGCTGCTTCGGGCGTAACGATGAAGAGTTTTTCGTCGAGTGTGATAACCTTTGCCATGTCGATGAACGTCTTTGTGATATCATCGAGGTAAGGTTTCCAGTCGGTTTGTGCATGCGGCCATGTGAGTTGAATGCCCTGTTGAGGCTCCCATTCCGCCGGAAGCACGAAGTTTTTTTGTTTGCCATATCGTTGATTCTTGGATACTGTTTCAATCTGTTTGTCGGATACAAAATTAGTTATTTTTTTCTGAAAGTCATGGTTTTTGTGAAAAGGAGAAATCGTGTTTTTTTCGCGAAAATCGTTGGGAGTCATGGTGTTTTTTTCTCCAAATAACACATCTAACATAAGGCCGTTTTACATGCTCATTTGGCAGCCTTGGACTATTGAAACCACAATATCTATGGCGTTGAATTGGACAGCTTGCAATGGAGTTGACATGAAAACGTTTTTGCAATTCAAGTCATATTAGCGTGTAATCTGCCTCAAATGATGCGGTGAAATCAGGCAGATTGTGCGATAAAATGATGCGAGTTACCGAGTGCTTTCTCCATAACGGTGATATGAGAAAAGTTTTTCCAAGGCGTGAGTTGCCACGAACAAAGATTTGATTGCAATGAAAATTGTGTTACTTCATATTGTCTTTTAGAGAAAAAAACGTAACTTTGCCTTATAAAATACAACACAAATGTTGGAAATTAAAAACGGAACCTTACGTGGGGTGACACATACGGAAATGTACACCGATATCAATTTTGTGATTGAAGAAGGTGAAATGTTCTGTATTTATGGTTGGAAAGCCAACGCACGAAAGGCACTTCTTTACACACTTTTGGCCTTACAGCCATTAAAGTCGGGCTTCCTTTCAACCGATGGTGACGTGGTTGACGAGCGTTCGGCAGCCTATTATCGTGCCCATACGGCCTATGTGCCACGCGAAGTAGACTTGTCTTTGAAGACCGTTGGCGACGTTATGCAAGCCCTAATGACGATAGATGACGACCTGACGAAAGGCAATATGGAGAGCGAATGGCGCAAGGTGGACATCGAAACAGGCTTGTGGGATAAGCCTGTTACAGTCATTCCGCGCGACATAATGCAACAAATGATGATAGTGGTTGGCGTCATGCAAGGACGTGAACGTATGGTGATTGACCAGTATCCAGGTTCGATTACACCGACCATGATAGACTATTTGCGGCGTTATATGGCTTCGGGTGGCTTGGTAATCATTGCTACTGATGATGAAGAAGTAAAGGGGGCAGTGCGACAAATCGCTGCTCGAATCTCAATAATAAAATAACAAAGACGATGAATATTGGTTTTATCAGCATCTTTATCCTTGTGATATTGCTTTGCATTCCCGTATATTTGATTTACTTTTTTAAGCTCAATTTGCAGCATAAAGTGGCGTTGGCTATAGGAAAAGCTGTAGGCTTTCTTGCGCTGACAGGCATTATTTATAAACTTGAATTGAGTTGGAATAGCATCACATTCAACTTACTTCTTGTGGTGTTGTTGGCCTTATTGACCGCCTTTGTGACGATAAGTAAGGCACGTTTCAACATGAAAAAATATTTTGTTCCGGCTTTTCTCTCGACGCTGATAGTAACATTTTGTCTCGGCATCTTTGTCTTGTTGCTCATTGGTTCGTTGGTAGATGCGCTGGAAATAGGCTATCTTCTTCCTGTCGCCGGCTTCATGGCAGGGAGCATTATCGAAAGCAACTATAAGGCACTCGATACCTATTACGCCGGATTGAAACATCATCGTGCGCTGTATTACTATCTTTTGGGCAATGGAGCAAGCCATAATCAAGCCGTGAAATACTTTGTTAAGCGCGCTTTAGAGGTGAGTATGATTCCGACATTAAAGCGTATGAGCTATATTGTTATTGGGATTTCGCCGATAGTAGTGTGGGCAATGCTCATGTTAGGATGGGATATTTATGTGGCTGTTTTGACGCAGTTGATAGGCTTAGCACTGATGCTTTCGGCCTCGTCTTTAAGCTTGTTGCTCACCTTAATCATTGCAAAGCGTTATGTTTTTGATGCTTATGGCTATTTGAAATCAAACGAAAAGGAAGAGAAAACAGAAGCATGAAGAAGACATTGCTAATAGGATTAGCCTTACTTTCGTTGCTTTTTAGTGCCTCGGGGTGTAAGTTTAATCACGAAAACCGCAAGGCTTTGGCGAATGGTTTGCGGCAGGTGGTCGAAGCTTATGCCGCGAACGACACGGGAAATGCGGTCAAAGCAGAGGTTGAATATAAGGCCCCTGCAGGGGATGAAGCGTTGTTAATGCAGCAGGTTCCAAAGGAATGTGCGCAACAAATCCTGAGAAGAGTGGGGTATGTGGTTTCATATAACCCAGATAATCGAATCCCGAATTGGGTTGCTTGGCAATTAACGGAGTCGCATACCACTGGGCCTTACAAGCGCGCGGGAATAGGATTTCAAGCTGATAGCGAGGCAAAGGGCGTGCAGGTGACTACATTTGACTATAGCAGAAGCGGCTATGATCGTGGTCATATGTGTCCTTCGGGCGACAATAAGTGGGATAAGACGGCGCAAGAACAATCATTTCTCATGACGAATATATGCCCACAAGACCACAATCTGAATGTAGGCGACTGGAATGAAATGGAGAATCAATGCCGCAAGTGGGCTAAACGATATGGTCAAATCTATATTGTGGCAGGCCCAATCTTATATCGTCAGAAGCATAAAACCATTGGAACAGCGCGTGTAGTCGTGCCAGAAGCCTTCTTTAAGGTTGTGCTTTGCATGGTAGGTACACCGAAAGCGATAGGTTTTATCTATAAGAATATTGGTGGAAACAGGCCGAAAGACTACTATGTTAACACCATAGATGAGGTTGAACGCATTACGGGAATCGACTTTCTCGGCACTTCCTGATGACATTGAAAAGAAAGTTGAAGCCGAAAGCAACCTTGGTGATTGGTAAAAAACGTTAAACAATACGCAATACCCTTTACATCACGTGATAAAATGGCTATCTTTGTAGTCTAATTTTATGCATAGCATGCAAATAAAGGAAGTAATTCGTGCCCTTGAACGATTCGCGCCTCTGCCTCTGCAGGCTGATTTTGATAATGCCGGCCTACAGATTGGATTAACAGAAGCAGATGTATCAGGGGCTTTATTGTGCCTTGACGTGACGCCAAAGATAGTAGATGAGGCTGTTGCAAAAGGCTGTAACCTCATCGTTTCGCATCATCCGTTGATCTTTCGCAAGTTAAATCGGATTGCAGATGAAAACGAAGTGCAAGTCACTGTGCGTAAAGCCATCGAACAACGGGTGGCGATTGTGTCTATGCATACAAATATAGACAGTGCGCAAGGAGGCGTGAATTACAAGATAGCGGAGAAGATAGGACTGCATGATTTGCGTTTCTTTGGTAAGCAAACTGTTGTTGATGGTGTCGCAGGGGGCGATGGAGTGATAGGTGAAGTCACGGAAGAACTGGCAGCCGATGACCTGATATTGCTGTTGAAAAAGCGTTTCGATGTGGAATGTGTGCAGTGCAATCAGTTGCTAAGAAGACCCATTCGGACGATTGCAGTGTGTGGAGGAGCGGGCTCGTTCCTATTGGATGATGCCATTGCTTCAGGCGCAGATGCCTTTATTACGGGTGAGATGCACTATCATGAATACTTTGGTCACGACCAAGAAATACAGATAGCAGTCATCGGACACTATCAAAGTGAGCAGTATACGAGTGAAATTTTTAAATCAATCATAGAGGAACAGTGTGCAGGAGTGAGGTGTTTCATCACAGAACTCAACACGAATCCCATTATTTATTTATAAGTATTATGGCAAAGAAAGACCCTACAGATCTGTCTGTTGAAGAGAAATTGAAGACTCTTTACCAACTACAGATGACATTGAGTAGCATTGATGAGAAGAAAGCTTTACGCGGAGAACTACCTTTGGAGGTTCAAGATTTGGAGGATGAACTAGAGGGTTTGCACATACGTGTAGAGAAAATCCAAAGAGAAATCAATGAGTTTCAGAACGCAGTTGGCCAAACAGCACGAGATTGCTGATGCAGAAGCCAGTGTGGAGCGTTATAAGGCGCAATTGAATGATGTAAAGAATAACCGCGAATATGACACTTTGACAAAGGAAATAGAGTTCCAGGAGTTGGAAATTGAACTTTGTAACAAGAAGATTAAAGAGGCGGTAGTCAAGATTGAGGAGTGTAAGCGCGACTTAGAAAAGACAGAACAGAGCATCAGTGAACGCGAAGAAGACCTCAATGAGAAGCGAGATGAGCTGGATGAGATAATGCAAGAGACGCGCGAAGAAGAGGAAAAGCTGAAAGCAAAGGCTAAAGATCTTGAGACAAAGATAGAGTCTCGCTTGCTGACAAGCTTCAAACGTATTCGTAAAAACGCTCGTAATGGCTTGGGTATTGTCTATGTTCAGCGTGACGCTTGTGGCGGTTGCTTTAATAAAATCCCTCCACAGCGCCAGTTAGATATTAAGATGCACAAGAAGATTATCGTCTGTGAATATTGTGGTCGCATTATGATTGACCCTGAGTTGGCTGGAGTGAAGACCGAAAAAGCCGTAACTGACGAGAAGCCTAAACGCGCAAAACGTTCTGTTCGCAAAAAGAAAGAAGAATCAGAGGCAGCAGAATAAATTATAAGGAATAATGAAACAAAAAGCTGAAAGATTGACAATCTTTCAGCTTTTTTTATGTTTTGTCTTGCGTTCTTTCCTTTTTTCTTATTAAATTTGCAACTAATAATGGTATTTTAACCAATAAAACAATCTGCGGATTGTATATCAGAATAACTTAATATAATAAATATTAGCGAGAAGATGCCTAAGTATAACATTACGGAAAAACGGGAACGGTCTGCCGTTTACCGTGTTCTGATGAGCTCAGAGGTAAAAGATGATCTGCAAGAAAGAATCAATCAAAAGATTATTATCGAGCAGAAGTATAAGGACAAAGACTATAGCGCTAAGCTGTTGGCAGACGATTTAGGAACCAATGTGCGTTATATCTCAGCAGTTTGTGCCGAGCGTTTCCATACGAACTATTGTGGTTTGGTTAATGCTCAGCGCGTAAACGAAGCCATGTCAATGCTTGTTGACCCACGATATCTAAATATCGCATTGAAGATATAGGCGAAAGGGTCGGCTTTGCGAATCGACAGAGCTTTTATGGAGCCTTCTTTCGTTTCAAGAACATGACTCCTCGACAGTATCGTCAGAATTATATTGAAAGCCATCCAGAGTTGGCTAAGCCCAAGGGTACACGTGGAAGATCACGTAAAAGCGCTTGAAAATTTGCTTAAATGCTTTTTTTAGCTTAACTTTGTAGTTTAATTCTACACAACGAAACAAATGAAAGAGATCAAGAGAATCGTTCTCACAGGTGGACCTTGTGCCGGGAAAACGACGGCCTTAGTTAAGATAATAGAACATTTTTCAAGTCTTGGTTATAAGGTATTCACAATACCTGAGGTGCCAACCATGTTCAGTCAGTCGGGTATGGACTATCTAACGACGAACAAAAATCTCTTTTATGAGGGTGAGAAAGCTACGCTTGAGATTCAGCTTTCGCTTGAAGATAAGTTCCTACACATGGCAGAACAGTGTGAGGAACCTGCCTTAATCGTTTGTGATCGTGGGGCAATGGACATCTCAGCATATATGAAACCCGAGATGTGGAATGCCATAACAGCTGCTGTTGGGACTAATACCAACGAGCTTCGTGACGCTCGTTATGATGCTGTTTTGCATTTGGTTTCGGCCGCAGATGGGGCAGAACAATTCTATATCACAAGCAATAATAAGGAAGAACGGAAGGTTTGGAGCTGGCTCGAGAGCTTGATAAGAAGGTGATTGAAGCCTGGACAGGGCATCCTCACCTAAGGGTTATCAACAATCATGAGGACTTTAACAACAAGCTTCATCGTGTTTTAAAGGAGATTTCGAGTGTACTTGGCATTCCACAACCTATTGTTGAGGAACGTAAATACATTGTAGAATTGACGGGAGAAATACCGAATTGCATCGAAAGTGAAATCACTCAGACGTATCTTGTGGCTGAACCTGGCTGCGAAGTAAGGCTTCGTTGTCGTGGCTGGCAAGGCAAAAATGTCTATGTACACACGACAAAGAAGAATATTTCTGATACAGAACAGCTTGAAACGGAACGCCAAATCAGTAAGAATCTCTATTCATCGTTGTTACAACAGGCCGACCCTTATCGCCAAATGATACAGAAAACACGTAAGAGTTTTATTTGGAAGGGGCAATATTTTGAATTAGATAAGTTTCATAAACCAGTCAAAGGACTGATGATTTTGGAAACAAAAGGCATAGCAGAAAAGGAATCTGTGAACTTCCCTCCATTCATAAAGGTCCTTCAAGACATTACAGGCGTGCAGAAATATTATAATTATAATATCGCCTTGAAAGGGTAAACATCTCCTTTTCAAAGCGATATTATGACGCCTATTCCATCTTAAAGGGTTATCTGTTTTAGCAGTTCACCGTTAAGATGGAATATTTTTATCACCCCATCTTCATAAGTTCCGAGTGTAGGAGGGTTGCCTCCTTTAGGAAAAGTGACTGAACCCGTGTTGCAAATCACGCTGTTTTCTTCTCTTTCGAGTTCCCAAAGATGCGTATGTCCGTAGATGATTGCGTCGAAATTTCCCTTGGGGCGGTTCTCCTTATTATATATATGACCATGGGTTAGCAATAGCTTCTTGCCATTATCTACGAGTAACATGTAGTCTTGAAGTATCGGAAAAGAAAGCAACATCTGGTCAACTTCTGAGTCACAATTGCCTCTCACGGCCACAATCTCATCGGAAATAGCATTCAGTTTTTCAGCAATAGCCTTGGGATTAAGGCCTTCTGGCAAGCCATTTCGTGGTCCATAATTCAGAATATCGCCCATAATGCACATCATATCACAATGCTGTTGATGATAGAAATCTATCACTTTTTCCAATGCTGGCAGTGATCCGTGGATATCGGATACCAATAAATATTTCATCTTTTCTATTTATATAGCTAATGTTTTGTTGGAGATAAACTCCTATGCAATATTCGGAAATTTCTCTGAAATACACAAATTTTGGCATCGAATAATGCGCCGAATTGTGTTATAATGTCTGATTCTGAGTATATCTGAAAGCTTTTTGTGATGTGTGTTGTGGCTTGTGGTGTGATAACCTTTGTTCCGTAGGGTTTCATGTCATATCTTAGTTTGAGATGAGCTATTGTACTTTATAAGCTAAGATTTATCCTAAGCAGATATCGCCTCTATCAGCTTGCATTGCAATTTGGCATAGTTTGCCTTGCTTTTTGACTCAAATCACATGGTGAAATGATTCAAATTGTCGTTTGATTCCATAGAAATTACAACTCATGTCATGGAACTTTATTTTGTTTTATCCCGAATCTTTTGTCGCGTAATACATCATGTCATGTGATAAAGTGTATTACATTTTGCGTAAAATACAGGGTGTTTTAATGACGTTTTTAGTGAGGTAAGGCCTTGAAGCACATGGAATTCCTATAGTTTCTCTTTGATTTCTCGTTTATGTTTCAGCTTGTTTAAAATGTAATATCCATAACTTTATTTTTGTAATCTTTTATTTTCTATTTTGAAAAACTAATTTGATTTGTAAAATAAATAAAAGTTTTCCAAAACTTTTTGTAACGTGTTGTTAATTAATGACTTGACATTTATTAACACGCAAAAAGTTGTCCAAAATGATAAACTTAATATTTAATATGCTATCTTTGCAATGAAAATCAAAACATATTCACCTTTATAAAAATGATACAAACAGTAGTAAAGAGAGACGGACGAATAGTCGGTTTCAACGAGCAGAAAATCATGGCAGCCATCAGAAAGGCCATGATGCACACAGAAAAGGGCGAGGATGACGCGCTGGTTCAGAAGATAACAGACCATATTTCCATTCATGGCAAGAGCCAAATGACCGTGGAAAAGATTCAGGATTCCGTAGAAATGGAACTCATGAAGAGTGCAAGAAAGGACGTGGCGCAACGCTATATAGCTTACCGAAACCAACGAAGTATTGCACGAAAGGCCAAGACACGCGACGTGTTTATGGAGATTGTGAATATCAAAAACAATGATGTTACGCGCGAAAATGCCAATATGAATGCAGATACGCCTGCTGGTATGATGATGAAATTCGCATCAGAAACAACGAAACCTTTCGTTGATGACTACCTGTTGGCAGATGAAGTGCGCGATGCAGTGACTCATAACTATATTCACATTCATGATAAGGACTACTATCCCACAAAGAGTTTGACTTGTGTTCAGCATCCGCTTGACCATATTCTTGAGCATGGTTTTGTTGCCGGACATGGCTCTTCACGCCCTGCAAAGCGTATAGAGACGGCGGCAGTCTTGGCATGTATCTCTTTGGAAACATGCCAAAATGAGATGCACGGAGGGCAAGCTATCCCAGCTTTTGACTTCTATCTTGCGCCCTATGTACGCAGTTCTTATATAGAAGAGGTGAAAAACTTGGAGAAACTCACGGGGCGTGACCTTTCATCGCTTTATGATATAGCTTTTGATGACTTCCTGTTGAAGGAACTTGATGGCTTAGAAGGTGACGCGCGTCTTTGCCAACATGCAATGAATAAGACTGTAAACCGCGTGCATCAAGCTATGGAAGCCTTCATTCATAACATGAATACTATCCATAGTAGAGGTGGAAATCAGGTGGTTTTCTCATCTATAAACTATGGAACGGATACTTCTGCAGAAGGTCGTTGCATTATGCGCGAGTTGTTGAAATCTACATATGAGGGTGTTGGTAATGGCGAAACAGCCATCTTCCCCATACAGATTTGGAAGAAGAAACGTGGGGTAAACTACCTTCCCGAAGACCGAAACTACGACCTTTATCAGTTGGCTTGTAAGGTAACTGCACGCAGATTCTTCCCTAATTTCTTGAATCTTGACGCTACTTTCAACCAGAATAGTAATTGGAAAGCAGACGATCCGAAGCGTTATTTGTGGGAGATTGCTACGATGGGATGCCGCACTCGAGTGTTTGAAAACCGCTTCGGCGCGAAGACAAGTGTAGCTCGTGGCAACCTAAGTTTTACCACAATAAACATCGTTAAGCTTGCCATTGAGTGCATGCAAATAGGGAATAAGGAGGAAAGAATCAATGCTTTCTTTGCCAAACTTGACCGTATGCTTGAGATAACGGCAAAGCAACTTGACGATCGTTTCCAATTCCAGAAGACCGCGTTTGCCAAGCAATTCCCGCTGTTAATGACCAAATTGTGGATTGATTGCGATAAGTTGCAGCCCTCAGACACGATAGAAAGTGTTATCAATCAGGGCACCTTAGGCATTGGTTTCATTGGTTTAGCTGAATGTTTGAAGGCTTTGGTAGGCAAACATCATGGAGAAAGTGATGAAGCGCAAGCCTTAGGACTGAAGATTGTGACCTATATGCGCGACCGCGTCAATGAATTCTCTGAGCGTTATCAGCATAACTATAGTGTGTTGGCTACGCCTGCAGAAGGTCTTTCTGGTCGTTTCACAAAGTTTGATCGTAAGCGTTATGGTGCAATAGAAGGCATTACAGACCGCGATTACTATACAAATTCCAATCACGTTCCAGTCTATTATAAGTGTTCTGCCTTGCATAAAGCAGAGGTAGAAGCACCATATCACGACCTAACTCGAGGTGGACATATCTTCTATGTAGAGATAGATGGCGACGCAACGCATAACCCGGAAGTCATCTCAAATGTAGTAGATATGATGGACAAACTAAACATTGGATACGGCAGTGTGAATCATAACCGCAACCGATGTATGGATTGTGGCTATGAGAATGCAGACGCAAAGCTCGATGTTTGCCCTAAATGTGGTAGCCAACATATCGATAAATTGCAACGCATTACAGGCTATTTGGTGGGTACAACCGACCGTTGGAACCAGGGAAAATTGGCCGAACTCAACGACCGCGTGACGCATGTCGATGGCAAATGTGAATAATATTGTTCCCCTCCCGATAAGAAGGGAGGGGAATTTTTTTGATGTTGTGTGTTGAAAATAACAAATGATTAGCGTATTGAGTATAGTGCACGACACGATGGTTGATGGGCCAGGATTCCGTACTTCCATTTATTGTGCAGGATGTCCGAATGCTTGTCCCGGCTGTCATAACCCGCAATCGTGGGATATTCATCATGGAACGATGATGGAAACAGAAGAGATTCTGCGTGAAATCAAGAAAGACCCATTTGCCAATGTGACCTTTACGGGCGGCGATCCAATGTTCCAACCCGAAGGCTTTTTGGCTTTGGCAAAGGCTATTAAGGCTGAAACGAAGAAGACAATCTGGTGTTATAGCGGCTTCGTTTTTGAGAATTTGTTACAGAATGAGCGTCAAAAAGCATTGTTGCAATATATAGATGTGCTTGTTGATGGCCCTTATATTGAGGCACAACGTGACACAGATTTAATCTTCAGAGGGAGTAGAAATCAGCGACTTATAGATGTAAAGCGCTCGTTAGAAGAGGGGGTTGCCGTGCTACTTGATTATCGTCCGATGGAACTTGGCATTTGATGTACTTCGCTGCAAAGGCCAAGTCGTTTTGCTTTTCCTTTCTTTCTTTATTGTGATGTATAGGGCGTTATTTTTAATCCCATGCAGTTTGCATCGCGAAATGCGTTATTTTAGGTGCTAAAATGCGTCATAATGTGCAATGAAAAGGCGTAGATTGTGCAATGATTTAGTGCTGTTTGTTTTTATTTTCTTAAATAAGCATGAAATAAAAACGTTTATTTTGAATTAATATCTGCCTTATTTTGTAAAATAATATCGTAGTTAGGAATGTCCTCTAAATATAAATATTTTTGATTGTTATAATCAATTTTACAGCAGTAGTGTTTTATCCCATTAGACACAATAAGATAGTCTACGTGGAGCAGCATATTATAAACCATTATCTGATCAAACACTTTCTGTGTGATTTCAATTTGAGGAGCCTTGTATTCGATAATAACCTGCGGTTTGAGTTGACGTGAATAGAGAACCGTATCTGCACGAAGTTTTTTATCGCCAACATTGAGTTTGACCTCGTTTGCCAAAAGTGTTGCGGGGTAACCTTTATGATTTATCAAAAAGTGGACAAAGTGTTGACGTACCCATTCTTCAGGAGTGAGGGCGACATATTTGCCACGAAGAATATCGAAAATCATTGGTTTTGTCGGTGAACCCGATAACTTTATTTCATAATCAGGTAGGTTTAATGGAATCATTTTATTATTTTTGCAAAAATAGAAACGGCTGAAGAGCTTGCTTTTCGTTTTTGATGAAGCTTTCGTTTTCAGTCTGTTGCAAAGGTAAACAATTAAAATAATATAGCGAGATGCCTGAAAAGAAAAATACAGGACCATCGTATGAAACGATTATGCGCGACTTGGAAGCGCGCCGTTTTTCACCTATTTATATATTAATGGGTGAGGAATCCTATTATATTGATAAGATTTCAGATTATATTGCGACGCATGTGTTGAAACCAGAAGAGCGTGATTTCAACCAGAATATCGTTTTTGGAGCTGATGTTACGGCTTCGCAAATCGTAGATTCTGCTAAGGCTTATCCGATGATGGCCGAAAAACGAGTCGTTATTGTGAAAGAATCGCAAAATCTTAAAGGTACAGAAGCGTTGGAGAAATATTTCAAAAATCCAGTTGCTTCTACGATACTTGTGCTCTGTCATAAGAACGGAAGTATTGATAAAAGAAAGAAGATTATCCCTTCAGCACAGGCTGGTGGTGGCGTCATCTTTGAGAGTAAGAAACTCTATGAGCGTGAGTTGCCTGGATTTATCGAAACTTATTTGCGCCAACATCAAGTCACCATCGAACCGAAAGCGGCACAGATGATAGCCGATCATGTAGGAGCTGATCTCAATAGATTAACTTCGGAACTCGATAAGTTGTTGTTGTCTCATTTGACAACGAATGGGAGAGTGACTCCTGAAGTGGTTGAAAAGGAGATAGGAGTAAGTAAAGATTTCAATGCTTTCGAACTACGAAACGCAATCATATATCGTGACATTTACAAGGCGAATTTAATTATAAAATATTTTGACAACAATCCAAAGGCTGGATCATTGTTTTCATTTCTCCCAATGATCTTTACTTACTTCGAAAATCTGATGATAGCATATTATGCACCAAACAGAAACAATGAAAATGCTGTTGCAAATTACTTGGAATTGAGAAATGCATGGGCTGCCAAAGAGTATATTATCGGAATGCGAAATTACTCGGGAATGAAAACCATGCAGATAATTTCTAAGATTAGAGAAATAGATGCCAAAAGTAAGGGGTTAGACAACCCAAATACGGGTCCAGGTGAGCTGATGAAGGAGCTAATTTTCTTCATTTTGCACTAAAAATGCCCTATTTTTACCTTATTTTTTCGTAGAATGAGTGCTCCAAAGGGGCACTTTTTTTAGGGTTAAATCACTAAAAATAAGCGATTTAACCCTTTTTTACCCCCTCTAAAACTCGCGTATTTTCAACCAATAAGGCATCCGTTCAGAATACGCTCGCTATTTCATTTTTAAGCGTTTTCAGCCTGCTTAGATTCGCAATTAAGTTTTATTAGTATTTACAATCGTGTAATTTACGAATTGATATAATACAAAATATCACATGGTTTTATGTTTGTAAATGAATAATATCTATCTACAAATTTATATTTACGATCCATATTATAATATAAAAAAACCTATATATTTAGGTCTGTATATTTATATGTATACTTATACTTAGCCTTATTTTTACGCTATAACTATATTGATATTCAGTTAGATAACCTATATTTTTTTGTACTAAACATCATACGATATCACTTTGTAACTCCATTCATATTGCATAATCACGGCTATATCAGTATAATGCTAATATATAACTATCTTATAATCAATTAATATGTATTATTTCATTATAGACTTAATAATATCTGATTTTAGGATGTAAATTTAGGAACGTAGTGGTTTACATCTCATTATTATTAAATTGTATATACAATATGAAATTATATATTTGTAAATGTAAAATATAAGATTCAAAATAGTGTATACAATTGTTGCACGTCTCGTTTTTTTGTTTTACTTTTGTAAAATCAATGAAATTAGGGGTAAATCTCCCTTTTTACGTCTTACAAACTTATGAAAGATAGAATAAAAATGATTATGGAGAGTCAGCACATGACTCAACAAACGTTTGCTCAGTTCATACAAATCTCACCGGCTTCTCTTAGTAGCATCTTTACTGGGAGGACCAAACCGACCTTGGCTATAGCCGAAGCAATCAAGTCGAAGCTTCCTACTTTGTCAACCGATTGGCTTTTGTTTGGTTCTGGTCCGATGTATATGACTGGCAAATCTGATTCAGAGTCAACCACGGAAAATACCCCTTCCACTCCACAAGAGTTAATGGTTGACTTTGAAGAAGCCTCAAACGTCGTTACAACTCCACCTGCCAACCAAAGTAATTCGCAGGGTGTTGATTCGACACGCAATAATAATCGTAATATAATTACCAAAATAATTGACAATAAGCAACGTAAGATTGTCGAAATTCGGGTCTTTTATGATGACAGCACTTGGGAGACTTTTGTCCCTCAAAAGAGTTAACTATTGTTCTATTTAGTTTTTTTTCTTATCTTTGCATTAACCTATTACAAAAGCAAAGATGAAGAAATTCGTTCAAGACCTGACGGTAACATCGGTAGAGATGCTTAGCCCTAAGCATGTGCTTTTAAAGCTTATGGCAGACAAACCTCTACCCGAGATAACGCCGGGGCAGTTTGTTGAAGTACGAGTTGACCATTCTCCGTCAACTTATCTTCGGCGCCCCATTTCAATAAACTTCGTAGATGACCAGAAAAACGAGTTGTGGTTACTTATCGCAATGGTTGGAAATGGTACCCGACAATTAGGGAAACTCAAGCCTGGATCACAGCTAAATTGTCTTTATCCTTTGGGGAATGGCTTTACACTTCCAGCCGATTCAAATGAAAAAATGCTGTTAGTTGGAGGCGGAGTTGGTATTGCTCCCTTGCTCCATTTAGGCTATGAGATCAAGAAAAGAGGGGGAACTCCAACCTTCTTATTAGGTGCGCGTACGCGCGAGGACCTTTTGGAACTTGACCAATTCAATCAACTTGGACGCGTTTTTATTACGACTGAAGACGCAAGTTTGGGCGAAAAAGGATTTGTTACCAATCATTCGGTGCTCCAAAAAGAAAAGTTTTCGCGCATTGCTACATGCGGACCAAAGCCCATGATGATGAGTGTTGCGCGCTATGCAAAGGCTAATGGCATCACTTGTGAAGTCTCTTTGGAGAATAAAATGGCGTGTGGTCTCGGTGCGTGTTTATGTTGTGTTGAGAAGACAAATGAAGGGAATCGCTGTGTGTGTACAGACGGACCAGTGTTAAATATTAATCAGTTGTTATGGCAGATCTAAGTGTAAAGATAAATCAATTAGCATTGAAGAATCCCGTGATGACAGCTTCGGGAACTTTTGGTTATGGTTTAGAGTTTGCCGACTTGGTGCCACTTGACGAGATTGGGGGCATCATTGTGAAGGGTACAACGCTTCATCCGCGTCAAGGAAATGACTATCCTCGTATGGCCGAAACAGCCAGTGGAATGCTTAATTGCGTTGGACTTCAGAACAAAGGTGTAGACTATTTTGCCACGCATATCTATCCGTTGATTAAGGATATTAATACAAATATGATTGTCAATGTAAGCGGAAATAGTGCTGAAACCTATGCAGAATGTGCACAAATAATAGATACTCTTGAGGCTATTCCAGCCATAGAACTTAACATCAGCTGTCCAAACGTCAAAGAAGGTGGCATGGCTTTTGGTGTAACTTGCGAGGGAGCAGCAAGCATTGTAAAGGCCGTTAGGGCTGTTTATCACAAGACTTTGATTGTCAAACTCTCGCCAAACGTTACAGACATTGCCTCAATTGCGCGCGCCTGTGAAGCCGAAGGAGCTGATGCTGTGTCGTTGATTAACACACTCATGGGCATGGCTATAGACATTGAAAGCGTCAACCTTTGCTGAGTATTCGTACTGGTGGATTGAGTGGTCCAGCCGTTAAGCCTGTTGCTTTGCGTATGGTTTACGATGTTGCACATGCAGTTAAGATTCCTGTTATAGGCTTAGGAGGAATCAGTAGCACAGAAGATGCCATCGAATTCCTAATGTGTGGTGCCACGGCTATAGAGGTTGGGACAGCTAATTTCGTTGATCCTACCATCACAAAGAAGGTGAAAGATGGGCTGAATACTTGGCTTGATGCCCATGGTTGCAGCAGTGTTAGCGAAATCATCGGTGTGATTTAATTGCAAATTTCGCACGAGGTATGTGCCTATTTGAAAGCGTTTAATCGCCTTAGACAATGTGTGCATGCAACTTTTTGGGTGGATAGAGGTCGCTATCGAAGTGCGAACACGTGACAGATAAGGTCTGAATGCACTTCAAATGAGCAATAATCACGCGACAAGTTCACTAAAATGAGTTGTAAAACGGAAGTAAACATCAATCAAACAGAAATAAATTAAATAATAATAAATAAAATGGAACAGAATAATAATAAGTACATCGCAGCCTCTTATGCACTCTATGATGTGACAGATGGCAAGAAAGAATTGGTAGAAGAGACGATAGAAGGTCGCCCATTTGAGTTTATCAGTGGTTTTGGTATTACGATTCCAGCTTTTGAACAGGCTTTGGTTGACCTGAAAAAAGGTGATCATTTCGACTTCACGCTTACGTCAGAACAAGCTTATGGGACGCATCATCCCGAGCATGTACTTGAACTTGACAAGGCAATCTTTAGCGTAAATGGTAAGTTTGACGAGGAACATATCGTGGTAGATGCCATTATTCCATTGCAAAATGAAGACGGAAACCGCTTCAATGCCCGTGTTTTGGCCATTACAGATGACAAGGTAAAGGTTGATCTTAATCATCCATTGGCAGGCAAATCATTGAATTTCGTTGGCGAAATCTTAGAGAGTCGTGAGGCAACGAATGAGGAAATCTCTAAATATATGAGTATGCTCAACGGCGAAGGTGGCTGTTCTGGTTGTGGAGGCGGCTGCAGTGAAGGCGGTTGTGAAGGTGGATGTGGTGGCGGTTGCCATTAATATAAGGTGAAGAAATGGGGCTAATGAAGAACAGTTTCGGCAATATATTCACGCTGACCACTTTTGGTGAGAGTCATGGAGTGGCTGTAGGGGGCGTGGTAGATGGTATGCCTGCCGGGGTAGAAATCGACGAAGCATTCGTTCAACACGAACTAAACCGACGACGTCCCGGCCAGAGTAAGCTCACCACGAGCCGCACAGAACCCGATCATGTGGAGTTTTTGAGTGGTGTGTTTGAAGGAAAATCAACTGGTGCGCCTATTGGTTTTGCTGTTTATAACACTAATCAGCATTCGAAAGACTATGATAATCTGCGCGACATCTTCCGTCCGTCACATGCCGATTTCACACTCCAAATGAAGTATGGTCTACGTGATCATCGTGGAGGTGGACGTTCTTCAGCCCGCATTACGATAGCGCGTTGTGTGGCAGGTGCCTTGGCTAAGCTCGCACTTCGCAAGTTGAAAATCAATATCAAGGCCTATACTTCTCAGGTAGGTGACATTGTTCTCGAGCGCAACTACCAGGATTATGACCTCAATACCATTGATAACAACGATGTGAGGTGCCCAGATCAGCCCACCGCTTCACGCATGGCAGCGCTCATTGAGCAGGTGAAAGCCGAAGGAGATACTATTGGTGGGGTTGTCACTTGTGTGATTCAAGGCTGTCCGGTGGGGCTTGGCGAACCCGAATTTGGCAAGCTTCATGCCCAGTTGGGTGCTGCAATGTTGAGTATCAATGCGGCAAAAGGCTTTGAATATGGCATGGGTTTCGCCGGAGTGGGGCATAGAGGAATTGAGATGAATGATGTGTTTGTGAACAAAAATGACCAAATCTCCGTCCTGACTAATAATAGTGGAGGCATTCAAGGAGGAATCAGTAACGGACAAGATATTGTCTTTCGTGTTGCATTCAAGCCTGTTGCCACCCTCCTCATGCCGCAGAATACCGTAGACATCCATGGGCATGAAACGACAATCGATGTGCGTGGACGTCATGATCCATGTGTGTTGCCAAGAGCAGTTCCCATTGTTGAAGCAATGGCAGCTATGGTAATATTAGACAATTATCTTCTAAATTTGACCATAAATATAGAAATAGCATTTTTTTTGCTGTTTTTTATTCAATTTTTTCGATTTAATGGTAGAAGATATTACATTTGCATCAACGATTAAGAGGTTCGAGAGAATCGGTAATCGTTTTAGTTAAGTCTAGTTTAGTTTTTGTGTTGGTTGAGGGTGGTCAGTTGACTACCCTCATTTATTTTGTCATCATGCGAGCTGCATACTATTAAAACGCAGTGTGGAGGCCTACTTTCAATGATTTCGTTAGTAACATAAAATGACGCAAGGCTATAGTCTTGCTCCCAAATCTCCACCTTTTAGATGTTCGTTTCCCTGTTATTGTGTAGAATAATTATATAATAAGGAGTAAATCATTAAGCAGAATTCAACTTAAAAATACAATTTAATTTATTTGCAACACTTTTGCTTTTAATTCGTAATGTGTATTGTTGATTTATATCAATAAAAGTATCTGTTTACGCAAACAATCTTATAAATTCTTGCAAGTAAAGTGATTTTGGTCTACCTTTGCAATGTCTTTAAGAGATAAAGAGTTTTTAGGAACAAAATAATATGTATAATTCGAACTCTGAAACAAGGTAGGAGTTCTAAACGAAATGAAAGGTAAAGAGATTATGAAGAAGATGATTTTGACACTTGTAGCATTGATGAGTATGACAATGGCGTTTGCCGAAGGTGAGAATACAAAGGCAACTAACACTGTAGCAGCTTACGATATGAGCGTTAATTACAGCAAACTTGCAGAGGCTCTTGGCTTGTCAATGGATCAATTGGAAAGCGTTGAAGACGTACATAAGACTTTCTGCATCGAGATGATGAATGCAGCTAATGCTCCAAAAGATGAGCGTAAAGGTATGGTTGACAAAGCCATTGAGAAGAATCTCAAGTATATGCACTATATCTTGAACAACAGTCAGTACAGCAAATATCTTTTGTTGCTCAACACAACGATGAATAATCGTGGCTTGAATCAATAAGCGAGGTTTAAGAGAGAGAAATATAACAGGCTGGATATCTGGTGAAACAGATATCTGGCCTTCTTTGTTTTATAGCGTCGATTAAAAATAGTTGTCCTTAAAAACGCTTGATAATAGGCAGCGTGATACCTTATTTCTCATCTACCATGGATTGATTTTATCCACTATCTTCACCTTATTTCTGATGCCTTGTGTGTCATGCTATCCTTTGTTCATAAACAGACCAACTCTCTTTCAATTTCATTTGAGGATGTTCCCTTATGCATAACGTAATTCAATCTCACCTGTTTTACGCGGTAAAAAGCCATAGTTTGTTCGGTAAAAAGTGGCAAATTAGGCGGCAATATATGTCATTTTATAACGATAAATCAATGAATTTCACGTATAGAACAATTTTTCTGACATATAAACGAATAATTTTTGCGTATAAATATGAATGTTATTAAAATATTGTCATATTTGCATCGTATGTGAACATATAGCTATCATGTAGTGGATACATGGGCATGAGATGAAAGGTAATTTTGATCGGTGTTGTGATGAAAGTTGTTCGTATGGGTCATCACATAGAAATATGCTCAGAAATGAACAAATTAAATCATTTGGTTAAAACTATGAGAACAAACAAAAGGTACTACTTTAAACCTGAAAGTATTTTTATTCGGTGTATGGATGAGTGTTCTCTTCTTGCTGGCTCAGATGGAATTGGAGCTGAAAAAGGTGATCCTCATCATGGCGGGCAGGATGATTTGGCAAAGAAAAACTTTGTTTGGGACGATGAGTTTGAAGATAGTTGGAAAGGAAACTAAAGAGAAGTCGTAGACAAATACGATAATATTGTAGTTTGTAATTACAATTATGAAATAGAGATTGGTCTGGAAAAGGTGTCCAATCGCGTTTGATTGTCATCGAAAAACTCGATTAAACGAAATGGTATACCGAGAAGAAGTAAAGTTGAGTTTAGTCATATTATAAATAAATTGAATTTATATACATGACTAAGCATAGTTTATGAACTCATATATCTGGTTTCATACGAAATATATTTTGCGCTTCTTTTAAAAATGAACTATTACATCTTTCTGCAATTCTTTGATGTTTTTAGGGCTGTGTTTTATGGAATCTCGGTGTGTTGGATGTATCGTATTGCATCCGAGTTATAGCAAGAATGTGAAAAAAACAAGGACAATAATTGGTTTATTGAATGGATTTCGTTAACTTTGTCAGCAAAATCTAACAATAAAAAACAAAGAAATGGAAGAGAGTTTAGTATCTAAACATGTTTTAGAGGCAAGTAATTATGAGGGTTTTGAAAAGTGGAAAGGTGTCGTTCAAGGCTGGGCTGTGTTCCTTGTAATCTTAATTGTGACACGCATTCCAGCAGTACAAGCGGCAATGCTTAACTTTGCTGATGCTTTGAAGAATGTTGATTGGGTTACTTCTGGAGTGAAGTTTCTCATCAATGGATTTTGGCTTATTGCCATTCCGCTGGTTATTGGCACGCTGTTAAAGTTGAAAGAAAAACGTCCTTTTGAAGAAATTTGCATCTTTAATGATGGTATTGGTTTTGTAACGATGGGTGGAAAACTTCAGAAAGTGGATTTTGATCAAGTGTATGTACATTATGGTGAATTTCAGAATAGTATCTTTATTGAGTGTGCAGTCTTGAAAATTTCAGCAAAAGCTATACCTTGGGAGTATTTCTCTCAAGCTGATGTGTTGCACAAGAACTTGCAACGTTATGCCAACTGGAATCTTAATAAGTATCGTAAATTATAAGAACAAGAGGATTATAAGCTATGGAAGAAAGTACTTATTATTGGTTGGAAGCCTTTGTTATCATTTTTGGCATTGCTATAATTGTTGTTGGTGTTTGGTATCATATCAACTATGGAAAGTTTAAACCCAAAATAGAAGTTTTTTCAGATGGGTCGGCACGCATGATATTTTTTGGTGTATCAGAACGTTGTAAAAAGCAAATGGTGCGTTTTAATGCTGAATATCAGGTTGGCCATACGGTCACATTTAATGGAAATAATTATGTAATTGAAGAGATAAAGCCCATTGATGCTTTTGATGCCAAGTATTTAGGACAACGTCATGGCCTTGCTTGCTATCTAAAACAACTTTGATATTGCATTAGGATGAGGCGAAAAGAGTGTGCCAGACTCAAAGAATTTTAAACATTGTAGAGTATAATGGTTGGCCTTCTCTCGCGTACCTTATTATATATAGAGGATGATGTGTGGTGGTGACTTGAAAGCAATCAAGATAAATCCACATAGACAACGTTATACATATTAGAAGAGATAGGGTGGGGCGATGTGTTGATTGAATCAGCATGTCGCCCCACTTTTTATGAAGGTTGATTGTTTGGGAGTGGGCATGAGTAAGCCTTTTGTGGTCGACTCATTGTTTGGTTGGCTCTTATTTTGTTATGTATACCTTAATATTATATAGCTTCGTGAGGAATGTTTGATTCTATAATGAAGCATTCTTCCACATGATAAAGTTAGATGAAAGTTGTTGTTTTAGTAATTTTTCAATTCATTTTCTCCTATTGTATAGGGCTTTATACTTCATGATATCCCCAATTCTGAAGTTTTTTCAAACTTTTCTTTAAAAACATTTGGAGGGAAAAGAAAATAGTATTACCTTTGCAAACGCTTTTAGGGAGAAATCGAGTTATTGATTGCTAAATTCCAGAAGCAAGGCCGGAGTCTTGCAAAAGGCTTTTGCCACCAAAAGAAAGAGTTCTTTGAAAAGATTTACATAAACAGAGAAGTAGTACAAGAAGCGAGACATATAGCAATATGTGTCTTGGGTAGAAGAAACGAACCGATCAATTCGAGTAATGTAAATGAGGGTTTAAGGAGTGAAGTTTTTATTTTTTTTGCCTTTTTGTTTTGTTACTTTCAATTTACTTTTTTACTATTAAATCAAGGAGATTCGTTCTGAACAGATTATTCAAGGTATGAGGACGGAGGAGTAAGGTTTATCCTTTTTCTTTTTTACTTATTTACCTTTTCAAACTTATTTTACAATTCTCTTAGTAGCGAGAGAAGAGAATTTATTCTTTTCCGAGTCACGAAAGAGAATGTGAAGGAACTTTACAATGGAGAGTTTGATCCTGGCTCAGGATGAACGCTAGCTACAGGCTTAACACATGCAAGTCGAGGGGAAACGACATTGAAGCTTGCTTCGATGGGCGTCGACCGGCGCACGGGTGAGTAACGCGTATCCAACCTGCCTCTGACTAAGGGATAACCCGGCGAAAGTCGGACTAATACCTTATGAGGTTTTCAGCAGACATCTAATGAAAACGAAAGATTTATCGGTCAGTGATGGGGATGCGTCTGATTAGCTTGTTGGCGGGGTAACGGCCCACCAAGGCAACGATCAGTAGGGGTTCTGAGAGGAAGGTCCCCCACATTGGAACTGAGACACGGTCCAAACTCCTACGGGAGGCAGCAGTGAGGAATATTGGTCAATGGGCGAGAGCCTGAACCAGCCAAGTAGCGTGCAGGATGACGGCCCTATGGGTTGTAAACTGCTTTTATGTGGGGATAAAGTGAGCTACGTGTAGTTTATTGCAGGTACCACATGAATAAGGACCGGCTAATTCCGTGCCAGCAGCCGCGGTAATACGGAAGGTCCAGGCGTTATCCGGATTTATTGGGTTTAAAAGGGAGCGTAGGCCGTGGATTAAGCGTGTTGTGAAATGTAGACGCTCAACGTCTGAATTGCAGCGCGAACTGGTTCACTTGAGTATGCGCAACGTAGGCGGAATTCGTCGTGTAGCGGTGAAATGCTTAGATATGACGAAGAACTCCGATTGCGAAGGCAGCTTACGGGGAAGACAACTGACGCTGAAGCTCGAAGGTGCGGGTATCAAACAGGATTAGATACCCTGGTAGTCCGCACAGTAAACGATGGATGCCCGTTGTTAGTTCACTTACGAATTAGCGACCAAGCGAAAGCATTAAGCATCCCACCTGGGGAGTACGCCGGCAACGGTGAAACTCAAAGGAATTGACGGGGGCCCGCACAAGCGGAGGAACATGTGGTTTAATTCGATGATACGCGAGGAACCTTACCCGGGCTTGAATTGCAGACGAACGATTCAGAGATGATGAGGCCCTTCGGGGCGTCTGTGAAGGTGCTGCATGGTTGTCGTCAGCTCGTGCCGTGAGGTGTCGGCTTAAGTGCCATAACGAGCGCAACCCCTTTTTTCAGTTGCCGTCAGGTAATGCTGGGCACTCTGGAGATACTGCCACCGTAAGGTGTGAGGAAGGTGGGGATGACGTCAAATCAGCACGGCCCTTACGTCCGGGGCTACACACGTGTTACAATGGCCGGTACAGAGAGTTGGTCGTGTGCAAATACGATCTAATCCTTAAAGCCGGTCCCAGTTCGGACTGGGGTCTGCAACCCGACCCCACGAAGCTGGATTCGCTAGTAATCGCGCATCAGCCATGGCGCGGTGAATACGTTCCCGGGCCTTGTACACACCGCCCGTCAAGCCATGAAAGCCGGGGGTGCCTGAAGTCTGTGACCGCAAGGAACGGCCTAGGGCAAAACTGGTGATTGGGGCTAAGTCGTAACAAGGTAGCCGTACCGGAAGGTGCGGCTGGAACACCTCCTTTCTGGAGACGGATTTTCTAAGTTGACAAGTAAACAGGTTGACGAGTTAACAAGTTAATGGTTTACGAGTAGACAAGTTAATAGTAATGACAATAGGGTAAATAAAAGAGAAAGATAGGAAACGCTTTCTATCGTTCTTCTTGTACTCACGGAACTGTTTAAGATATAGAGAAAAAGGAAGCCGGGCGATTGAAGCCCAGGTCTTGGACAGCAACCAACCGGGATTCATAAGAATGAAACATAAATGTTATGTCTTTCATGTTATGAATTGACAATAGTCCTATAGCTCAGTTGGTTAGAGCGCCACACTGATAATGTGGAGGTCGGCAGTTCAAGTCTGCCTGGGACTACTTCTTTAATTCATAATTAATAATGCATAGTCCAAACAGAAGTTTGCATTTGCTTATTAATGAGCGCTTGAATGATGAATACTCCAATCAAATGGTAATCATAATTATGCATTATGCATTAATCATTATGAATTACTACCTTGGGGGATTAGCTCAGCTGGCTAGAGCACCTGCTTTGCAAGCAGGGGGTCAACGGTTCGAATCCGTTATTCTCCACATAAGTGACATGAGAAGGCTTTAAGCCTTTTGATTGTCCAAACGATCTTTGACATATTGACACAAGCAAAAACTGTAAAGTAAACTAAGTTCAATCTTAGAAATCAAATCGCAAGATATGATTTCACTTGACAGCTGAAAGTATGAGCTTCAAAAGGTGAAGCAGTAAGAATAAAGGCAATGAATGTTGCTTTATGTATTCTCTCTTTATCCTTTATAAGAAGAAAGTAAGAAAGGGCGTATGGTGGATGCCTAGGCTCACAGAGGCGATGAAGGACGTGATAAGCTGCGATAAGCTTCGGGTAGGTGCAAATAACCTTTGATCCGAAGATTTCCGAATGGGACAACCCGGCCGTCTGAAGGACGGTCACTCACGCTAAGCGTGAGAGCTAACGCAGGGAACTGAAACATCTTAGTACCTGTAGGAAGAGAAAATAAATAATGATTCCCTTAGTAGTGGCGAGCGAACGGGGAACAGCCCAAACCGTGACTGTGGCAACGCAGCTGCGGGGTAGTAGGACCGCGACATTGTATGCATGCAGTGAGCAGAATCTTCTGGAAAGAAGAACCGCAGATGGTGAAAGTCCAGTATGCGAAGCTAATTGCAACATAGCGGTATCCTGAGTAACGCGGAACACGAGGAATTCTGCGCGAATCCGCCGGGACCATCCGGTAAGGCTAAATACTCCTGTGAGACCGATAGTGAACCAGTACCGTGAGGGAAAGGTGAAAAGCACTTCGATAAGAAGAGTGAAATAGTTCCTGAAACCATACGCCTACAAGCGGTCGGAGCTGCTTTATGCAGTGACGGCGTGCCTTTTGCATAATGAACCTACGAGTTACCATCACCAGCAAGGTTAAGGGCCATTAGTCCCCAAGCCGCAGTGAAAGCGAGCCTGAATAGGGCGTATAGTTGGTGGGGGTAGACGCGAAACCAAGTGATCTACACTTGACCAGGTTGAAGTTCCGGTAACACGGAATGGAGGACCGCACCAATAAGCGTTGAAAAGCTTCTGGATGAGTTGAGTGTAGGAGTGAAAGGCCAATCAAACTTGGAGATAGCTCGTACTCCCCGAAAGGCATTTAGGTGCCGCGTGTGGTGATCTCCGTAAGAGGTAGAGCGACCGATAGGTCAAGAGGGCTTCACCGCCTATCGAGACCTGACGAACTCCGAATGCTTACGGATTGCAGCCATGCAGTAAGGGGGCGGGTGCTAAGGTCCGTCCCCGAGAGGAGAAGAATCCAGACCGCCGTCTAAGGCCCCGAAATTCTGTCTGAGTTAGTCTAACGAAGTCTGGTCCCTATGACAGCTAGGATGTTGGCTTGGAAGCAGCCATTCATTCAAAGAGTGCGTAACAGCTCACTAGTCGAGGGTCCGGGCATGGATAATAATCGGGTATAAGGCAGATGCCGAAGGCGCGGGATAGTAATAATAAAAGTATCGGTAGGGGAGCATACCATGTGCGTAGAATGGTGAAGATAACTGATCCTGGAGTGCATGGTAAAGCAAATGTAGGTATAAGTAACGATAAGAGGGGTGAGATTCCCCTCCGCCATAAGTCTAAGGTTTCCCGGGCAATGCCAATCAGCCCGGGGTAAGTCGGGTCCTAAGTCTCAGCCGAAGGGCGAGGGCGATGGCAGAAACGGTTAATATTCCGTTACTACCTTCAGGAGCGATGTGGAGACGGAGCAGTGACACTGCCGCGGGGCGACGGAAGTCCCCGTTAAAGAGTGTAGGCGTCGATTGGAGCAGGCAAATCCACTCCAAGAGCCGACCTTGAAAGTACGACCTCCCCTTCGGGGGAAGTTGATAGCGCAGGTAAACAAACTCCCGAGAAAATCCGCTAAGCATATCCTGAAGGTACCCGTACCGCAATCCGACACAGGTAGACGGGTAGAACATACTAAGGCGTTGAGAGATTCATGGTTAAGGAACTAGGCAAATTGACCCCTGTAACTTCGGGATAAGGGGTCCCTCATAGCAATATGAGGCGCAGAGAATAGGTCCAGGCAACTGTTTAACAAAAACACAGGGCTGTGCAAACTCGAAAGATGACGTATACAGCCTGACACCTGCCCGGTGCTGGAAGGTTAAGAGGAGATGTCACTACTTCAGTAGGAAGCATTGAATTGAAGCCCCAGTAAACGGCGGCCGTAACTATAACGGTCCTAAGGTAGCGAAATTCCTTGTCGGGTAAGTTCCGACCCTGCACGAATGGTGTAATGATCCGGACGCTGTCTCAACCATGAGCTCAGTGAAATTGTAGTATCGGTGAAGATGCCGATTACCCGCGATGGGACGAAAAGACCCCGTGAACCTTTACTATAGCTTAGCACTGACCTTGGTCATCCGATGTGTAGGATAGGCCGGAGGCTTCGAAGCATGGGCGCCAGCCTATGTGGAGCCATCCTTGAAATACGGCCCTTTGGCTGTCTGAGGTCTAACCCGCGATATGTGGGGACACTGCTTGGTGGGTAGTTTGACTGGGGTGGTCGCCTCCAAAAAGCGTAACGGAGGCTTCCAAAAGGCGCCTCGGGCCGATTGGTAACCGGCCTTATAGAGTGCAATGGCATAAGGGCGCTTGACTGGGAGGCAGACATGCCGAGCAGGCAGGAAAACTGAGGGCATAGTGATCCGGCGGATGTGTATGGAAACTCCGTCGCTCAAAGGATAAAAGGTACTCCGGGGATAACAGGCTGATCCCCCCCAAGAGCTCATATCGACGGGGTGGTTTGGCACCTCGATGTCGGCTCGTCACATCCTGGGGCTGGAGAAGGTCCCAAGGGTTGGGCTGTTCGCCCATTAAAGTGGCACGCGAGCTGGGTTCAGAACGTCGTGAGACAGTTCGGTCTCTATCTATCGTGGGCGCGGGAGTTTTGCGTGGTGCCGTCACTCAGTACGAGAGGACCGTGATGGACAGACCTCCGGTTTACCAGTTGTGCCGCCAGGTGCACCGCTGGGTATCTGAGTCTGGAATGGATAAGCGCTGAAAGCATCTAAGTGCGAAGCCAGCCGCAAGATGAGAACTCCATTGAGGGTCGTTGTAGACGACGACGTTGATAGGGTGCAGGTGTAAAGACAGCGATGTCAAAGCCGAGCACTACTAATTGCCCGAAACTTTCTTCTTTTCGGGCTCACACTTTGAGTTGTTCAAGACAAAGAGGTTTGAACTCTATAAAGTTTAACTCATAGTTTATGGCTTGTGTAAATCATGTCAACCCCTTTATCAGGTGGTTATTGCGGTGGGGTCCCACCTCTTCCCATTCCGAACAGAGAAGTTAAGCCCACTTGCGCCGATGGTACTGCAATGCAATGCGGGAGAGTAGGTAGCCGCCTCCTTTTTATCAGAGCGTTCATTTGAGCAATCAAATGGACGCTTTTTTTGTTTATCTTCTACTCCTCAATTCACCCGATGGTACACCATGTCAAATAGGGCAATGCGGGAGAGTAGGTAGCCGCCTCCTTTTACAAAGCACTTTGAAGATTCATTTCTTCAGAGTGCTTTTTTCGTTTATATCCCTTATGGGCCTCCCGCAACTCATTCCGCAAAAGGTTTGAAGTTTCCGCGCATGGCGAAAGTATTTTCCCGAATGGTTTGGTATTTCCGCGCATGGCGAAAGTTGTTTCCCAAATGGTTTGGAGTTTCCGCGCATGGCGAAAATCATTTCCCGAATGGTTTGGAGTTTCCGCGTATGGCGAAAGTTATTTTCCGAAAGGTTTGGAGTTTCCGCGCTTGGCGAAAGTCGTTTCTCGAATGGTTTGATATTTCCGCGCTTGGCGGAAGTTGTTTCTCGAATGGTTTTATGTTTCCGCGCATGGCGAAAGTCACTTCCCGAAAGGTTTGGCATTTCCGCGTATGGCGAAAGTTATTTCCCGAATGGTTTGGGGATATGTCTCTCCTATATATATTAAAACAGATCTTTGTTTTATCTAAAAGTATTTTTTTACAATTGATATTTTTTTACTATAAAGTTGTGATTAAGGGATTTTTTTATTGTAATTTTGTTCTGTTATTTAATCTAAACAAGAAAAATGAAATATCTTTTATCAATTTTGTTTTTTCTGTTTCTTGGATTTCATGACAGAAAATGATTTTAATAATATAGTAGCATGTACAGTAAGCAGCGTATTGAAGATGACCTTTTTATCAAATGGTCAAAGTGGATACAGGAAAATCATCCTGAACACGGCTTTATGTATGATGGAATTGTCGATCCTGATGAATGGTGCAAAGCAAACAAACAGATCCTTTTTCTCCTGAAGGATTATCACGAGAAAGATATTTCAAGGCGGATATCCACATTCAAAACTCTTGATTTAGATAAGATTGACGGAAAGGGTGTCTTCGATCTTCGTGAATATTTAAAGTCTGATAAAAAGCACTGGAGAGTTTGGAATAATGTCTCGAGGTAGGCCTATGGATTAGAACACAATTTAATTCCATATGATAAAAAGGTAGATGAAAAGGGAAATTCAGAGAACAGGAAGAAGGTAATAGCATCGATTGCTGTAGTAGACATAAAAAAGAGTCCTGGGATAAAAAGTTGTAACAGGAAAGACCTTGATAAGTATTTTAAAGATTATCCCTTTATCTATGATTTACTGTCCGAACAATTAAAACTTTATGGGAAATTAGATTATATCGTTTGTTGTGGCGATGGGGTGTATGACCATTTCCAACGATTATCATCTTGTGTAAAACTTTGCGGGAATCCATATCAACATAGAGAAAAAAAATTCCTCATCACCTCAGATGGGACAGTCGTCATATCAGTACGTCATCCGTTACTTATGGGCAAAGGAACATCAGGCAAGAAAGGGGAATATGAAAAGATTATGGAATTAGTTAGAAGAGCTGAAGATTATAAGAAAATGAGCCTTTAAGAGATGGCATCTTAGCAACTTTGGTTCTCGTAATCAAGAACTTACTTTGAGCGCTAAAACCATACAGAAAGCGTGTGATCTGCATCAGATCAGGGTGTGATTTGACGCAGATTAGAACGTAATCTGAGGCAGATCAGAGCGTGATTAGCGTCATTTTGCGAGGTAGAATCAGTTGTTTCTTTTTCAGAATGGGGTGTTTAGGGGTTTTAACCCATTCTCGGGTTCGCTGAGATTTCCATCGTACTCCCTTCTTTTTGCTGCAATTCAATAAGCGCGTCAGGAGATTTCTTGAGGGTTGTTTCATGGGTGTAATATCATATGAAATGTGCCAGAATTTAATGGAATGAGCTTAAATCTGATTTTTTGTTGAGATATTTACAAGAAAAACACAAAAATATTTTGAAGTTATTGGATAAATCTGTACCTTAGAAGTCGAATTTAAACCTTAATAAGATTATGCGATTCAAAATTACTTTCCGTATAGACCGCAGTCTGGGTGATTGTTTACCAATAAACTATCAGTATGAACAGTCTGCGGTCATATATAAGATTCTGTCGAATGCTGATATGGCTTATTCGGCATGGTTGCATGATAATGGCTTTCAACTTGATAATGGAAAGCATTTCAAGTTGTTCTGTTATTCGCGTTTTCAATTTGAGAAATATCGTATTATGCGAGATGCAAAGTGTATTAATGTCATAGGAAATAAGATAGAATGGCTTGTCAGTTTCTTGCCAGAGAAGAGCACTGCTGAGTTTGTTCATGGCTTGTTTGCCAATCAGCATGTAGTGATTGGGAATAAGGATTATCGGGTAGCCTTGGATGTGGTTGATGTAGAAATTCAGGCTCCTTTTAGTCCTTCTGATGAATATACGTTTAGAACGCTTTCTCCTATCTGTGTGAAATTGCATAAAGACAGTAAAACGATTTATTTAAGTCCAGATAATCCTCTATATGAACAGGCCTTACTTAGCGGATTACTTTCTCGTTTTCATGCAGTCCATGGCAAGCCATATGAAGGCGAGGTGTTCTGTCGTTTAAATCTGATAAGTAGTCCTAAGGAGAAGCTGATAACCATAAAGGCTAATACGAAAGGCGAAACTCGTGTGAAAGGCTATGATTTTAGATTTTCTATGTCGTTACCGTCACCCTTGATGCATATTGCCTATGAGGCAGGGTTAGGTGAAGAAACAGGTATGGGATTTGGAATGATAGAGGTTGTTTGATTAAATTAAGGTGTTTATGTATGTAGTAAAGTATACAGGCGTCTTTGGTTTTATCAAACCATGGACAGCAGTAAGAGATTCTCTTACTTACAGTCAGCAGTTTTTAACTCCTTCTGTTATAGAGGGAATTGAAAAGAAATTATTTCCAGAATGTTTAAATGAGGCAGGAATTCATTATATCATGAGGCATAAATTATGTTATGATGCAATAGATATTCAAATGGAGAAAACGCAAGCTCGTGGTTGGGAAAATAAAACAAAGGAGAAGCGCATGGTGCGTAATCAGTCGATATTGAATAGAGGTGTGATGCTTAATCCTGTACTTTATTTATGTTTTCCCGATAAGACTTTAGCACAAAGAGCTTCTCTGCAGCATGTTTGTCTGTGTAGGAATGAAGATCTTTTGTTCCCAATGCCAGAATTGTTGGAATTATCAGAAAAACAATTCGCAGAGTTATCGGGGTTTGAACTTCGTTTTGGCAAATCAAATGAATCGTTTTTAGTAGGATTCAATCGTTTTGATAATAATAGTCCCATGTATGGTTGGTTAGAGATTAGTGGAAAGCCTGTATTTAGTCTATGACACATGAACACATTTTAGCGAAGCATGAGGGCATGGGGGCTATTCCATTAGCAACCCATCTTCAGGAGGTTGCAGCAGCAGCTGTGGTCATTGCGCGGAATGGCGGGCTTAATGAATCTTTAGCTCGTAAAGGTGCGATACTGCATGATATAGGGAAGGTGAGTCCACTATTTCAAGCACAGTTAAAGTATGGTTATGTTCGTCCTCCGCATTTTATATTCCGCCATGAAATTGCATCTTTATTTTTCTGTCTCTATTAAAAGAGGAGGAACGTCCTGAGATATTAGAAATGATTATCGCTCATCATAAATCTACGCTTAACGATTTCAGCCATAAAGGTCTACTTGATTTAGACGATAATCTTAGAGATTGTTTTAAGACTCATATCTGTGGGTTTCAAGATTGGCGTATCCCTGCTTTAGAGATATTAGAGGATTTGGGAGTACAAGGACATGAAATATCAGTCGAAGAAGCAAGAGAGAACTATGAATATGCTGTTGATTATTGTTGGTCAATGAATGATGGTTGTTCTCGGTGGAAAGGAGTTTTAATGGCAGCCGACCATTATGCTTCAGCCTTGTCTGAAAAATCTGAAACGAATTTGGAGAAGTTGTTTGTAAAACCCAATCTAACTTTTTATAATCGGGAGAACGACTTATATCCCTTATCTTTGATTTCAACAGTTGATAGTCGGCTACATACTATTGTTACGGCACCAACAGGAGCAGGAAAAACAGACTTCCTTTTGCGAAGATGTAAAGATAGGGTGTTTTATACGCTTCCTTTTCAGGCTTCTATCAATGCCATGTATGATCGGATTAAGAGTGATATTGGCGATACTGGTGCGCAGATTCATTTATTGCATAGCACCTCAGAACTTAAAGTTGAGGATTGTTGTTTAGAAGAACAAATCATGCAGCGTCATATAGGAGCTTCTGTAAAGGTGCTGACTCCCCACCAAATGTCTTCTATAGTTTTTGGTATTAAAGGGTATGAGGCTATGGCAGAAGATCTTCGTGGTTGTGATGTTATTCTTGATGAAATCCATACTTATTCTGGAGAAATTCAGTCCATAGTGCTACGTATTATTGAGATTCTTTTAGTTTTGGATTGTAGAGTTCATATTGGTACTGCTACAATGCCAACTGTATTATACAAGAAAGTGTTAGCGCTGTTAGGGGGACCAACTCATGTATATCAAGTATCTTTGCCTAATCCTATATTGCAAACGTTCAATCGGCATATTATCCATAAGATAAATAACTGGGAAGATGGTTATGGTATAATAGATCATGCTCTCAAAAGTGGAAGTAAAGCGTTGTTAGTTTGTAATCAAGTAAAACAATCTCAACAGCTTTATGCAATTCTTTCAGACTTATATCCTAATGTAAAGAAGATGTTGATACATAGTCGGTTCAAACGTCAAGACAGACAACGATTGGAAACTGCACTGAAAGAAGATTTTAATATGTCAGATGAAAGTTGTATTGTGGTATCTACTCAAGTAGTAGAAGTAAGTTTAGATATAAGTTTCGATTTAATGATTACAGCGTGTGCACCCATAGATGCTCTTATTCAACGTTTTGGTAGAAAAAATCGTAAACGTACAAAGCAGACAATCGGACATTATAAAGATATTTATGTGATAAAACCTCCCAAGGAAAGAAGTGATGCTCTTCCTTACAATCTCGATGTTTTGCAACGAAGTTATGATGCACTTCCTTCTGATTGTATTCTTGAAGAAATGCATGTGCAGGAAATGTTAGATAAAGTATATCCACAGATAGAAGTTGCTAATATAGATTACAGTGGGGCTATTTATGTTAATGGGGAATGGCAAATTAAGCAGTTATGTCATCATGGTAAGTCTGCACTATTAGATACGTTAGATATAGATGTGGCAGTTTGTATTGTGGAAAGTAATCGAGAATTGTATGAACAAGGACATTCGAATGAAAGAATTAAATTTGAAATCCCTATCAGCTATAAGGCAATTGCTTATAAAAAACTTGATGTATCCCGACAGGGACATCATCCTTATATAATTCCAGATAGAGCTTACTCTGAAGAGATGGGATTATTGATAGATTATGTTAACCCAGAATATTATCAATCATTTGAAATCATTTAGTATATGGTAACAACAAATATAGGAAAAATATTCTTGCAGGCGTATAATGTAAAATATGAGAAGAATTATACTGCCAAAGAGTTTTTTGATAAAGTATTCTTCCCGTTAGTTTTGGATTCTCCAAAATATTTGCAATGGGTTCAAAATTCTCCTTTTGTGCAAATGAAACAGGGACAGAGAGTTGAAACTCTTACGAGTGAAGAGCGTAGAGAGAAGTTATCAGAATTTTATCAAAAGATACTTATGGGCAGTCAAGATGCAAGTGTAGCTTTGGGATATGCTGCTTCTGAAGAGAAAGGCTTTGCTACTACTTCTGGACAAGTAACGAATATGGAGTTATCTATTACTGCAGAAGATGTTTACTTGTCTTGGATAGGTGCCTGTTTAGGATTAGGTGTGAAAGGAGGAATATCTATTCTTTTTGATCAACCTGCTTTACTATTGGATATATTTGAAGGTTGGGCCGTTTATCGTAAACTATTAGATGAAGTTCCATCATTGAAGGGAAATCAATTATCCTCAGCATGGAATGCTCAATGGTTGATACATAAATATTCGCGACTTTTTAACCCTAAAAATCCTTTTGCACATCTTGATCCTTATGAAGAAAAAGCGGGAGTTATGGGGATTAAAGTTGAATCTTGGACATTACTGCTAATCAGAATATGTCAGCATTATACGAACCCCAAGGTGTTAGGGTATGTCTATGGATTCGGACAGATGAATACAACGATAGGCTTTATACCTTTCGTATTAAGTCAGATACGCCGTTCTTTTGATTTTTATGATAGACTCTTTCAAATGGAACGGGAAAAGGCAGAGCCTTTGTGGGGGACAGCATTCGGTTTGCAAAAAGCTTGTGAAAGAGGTGTTGTCGGATTATCAGCAATGGAACCGAAAGGACTTCGAGATTATATTTTGGCTAAAAAAATGCCGAAGTATAAGCAAGAGAATCAACAGCAAACAATTTTATTTCATACATATATTACATGGATTATAGCTATGCTAAACAATGAAGAATTATGGGCAAAGGCCCTGGAGTTTGCAACAGTGTTGCAGAATTTCTCAACGGGAAATAAACAAGGTAAAACTTCTAATTCTCGTAAAGTTGATGAGGTGCTTAAGGCTACAAACAAGAAACTTTATCGAATCTTTGGTTGAAATTGTTGGTAATTCCACAGAGGTAGATGTGATAACCAAAATTGCTTCTTTAGTGAATACAATGCCAACAGAAAATGTTCCTTATTTTCTTACATTAGTAAGGTTCAGATATGCAGAAATTAATAATAACAAATAACTAATTAACTATGAATCCGTACATTTATTTAAGAGCATTAAAGCATGCCGATCACACAGTATTCTGTGTTTCTGATGGTCAGAAAAGTTATTATGATCCACAATTTAATAGAGCTGTTCCATATTCAAGTGGACAGCAAGTAAAGCGTTCTATTTTGCAAATGGTTGTTGATGAATTAAATGTTCCAATGGCTCCTGTTACATTCAATTATAATATAAATACAAAAAAAGAATTAGAAAATAAAGAGCCATGGTCGCCTTGTGATCCAACTTATATAGATCAGTTGTTGGGTGGTTGGATGAAAGCTGCTGGAGATGGGCCTACATTAAAACGTCGTAGCCCATTATCTATATCTTCAATGCGGGCACTTCATCCCTTGTTGAGTGGTTTATATAAAGAAAATCTTACATTTGATAGAAGTGACCGTCCCGATTATCATCCAGTTAATGTACGTGTTGCTGGTAGTGATAGAGTGTTAACCGAAGAAGAGGTTGAAAAGTATTTACAGGATTATAACCGAACATTGCCACGTAGAAATTGGATTCCTGACAATAAGCGTGCAAGCGGTTTGTTTGTTGCAGATGTAGCTATAGATTTAAGAACACTTTTTTGTGTGTCGGTCAATCAGCACGAACCAGAATTAACTAAGGAAAAGATAGAGGAACTAAAAGAGAACGGTTGGATTGAGAGTGAAAATATCTTTGGTAGATGTTTAGTTTTACCAAAAGATAAGAGAGATGAAATTATTCCAGCTTTAGCACATGGTCTTATTAACTGGCGTATTACCTCCAATCAATCGAGGACGTTTAGCCTAATGGAGACTTTGGCTGTCGCCATTAGTGATAATGCGAGCAGTATTCCTGCATCAATTCGAGCAAAGTTAGTTGATAATGGTGAGAATCCCAAAGCTATACCTATTATTGATGAAGCAACAGGCGCAGAAGTCTTTGTTACATTACCTTGTGCGGCCTATATACAAACAGAGTCTGAGAATGTTGATGCTCTTAAGAATGCAGAACAAAGGCTAATTGAATTGATGCGCGCATTTGATTACGAAAAGCAACTTTGAATTCGATTCGCTGGCAGGTATATAAGAAATGCCTGCCAGTCTTAAAGTATAAATTTTATGTTCATCACCGGTACTCATTTTAATTACTATCAGCTTTGTAGGCGAAAGCTGTGGCTATTTGCTAATGGCATAAACATGGAACATAATTCGGACTTGGTGTATGAAGGCAAGCTGATACATGAAGATAGTTATCCGCAGCGTTCGGTGAAGTATGAAGAAGTTGCGATAGATGGCATAAAGTAGATTACTATGATGCTCAGAATAAAGTTATTCATGAGATTAAAAAATCTAATAAGGTTGCTAAGGCGCATGAATGGCAGCTGAAATACTATATGTATGTTTTCGAACAGCATGGTATTAATGGGGTGAAAGGAATATTGGAATATCCTGAGCTTAGAAAGACATCGGAGGTTATATTGACAGATGTAGATCGTGATAATATTGCTTTAGTTCAGCAAGATATCTGTAAGATTATAGAACAGGAATTATGCCCGCCTATAGTGAAGAAAGGTCTATGTAAGAATTGTAGCTATTTTGAGTTCTGTTTTTCAAATGAAATGGAGGAGGATTTATGAAGAGGAGTTTCTATTTGTTTAATCCAGGATTGATGGAACGTAAAGACAATACATTGAAGTTTACGCCTATTAGCATAGATGAACAAGGATATGAAACGAAGCAACCATCTCGTTTTATTCCGATAGAGGATATTGCTGAATTATATGCTTTTGGTAGTTTGAAAGCGAATAGTTCTCTATATAATTTTCTGGGGCAACGTGATGTGCCTGTTCATTTCTTCGATTATTATGAGAATTATACAGGGAGTTTCATGCCTCGTGCAGGACTGCTTTCGGGAAAGGCTTTGTTAGCACAGGCAAAAACATATCAAAGTTCGAAAAAACGGGTAGAACTGGCAAGAAAGTTCATTCAAGGTGCAGCATGGAATATGGTGATGAATTTGAACTATTATAATAGGAGAGGAAAAGAACTTGAAGGGCAGATTGGCGAAATGAAAGAATTTGCACAAACTCTTCCTGAAGCGAAAACTGTTGAAGAAGTGATGGGAATAGAAGGGAATATTCGTAGAATTTATTATTCTGCTTTTGATATCGTACTTGATGATTTCAAGTTTGGTAGTCGCACGAAGCAACCTCCAGAGAATGAAGTGAATGCTTTAGTTTCTTTTGGTAATATGATGTGCTATACAGAAACGTTGCGTGCAATTCATCAAACACAACTGAACCCTACGATTAGTTTTTTGCATAAGCCAGGAGAACGCCGTTATTCTTTATGCTTGGACATATCTGAAATCTTCAAGCCAATTATTGTTGATCGCGTTATATTCAAAGTACTCAATAAACGTGCGCTTCAAAGAATCATTTTGATTGGAAGTTGAATAGTTGCCTGCTAAATGATAAAGGAAAAAAGATTTTTGTTGCAGCTATGGAGGAACGTTATAATGAAACATTTCGTCATCGTTCCTTGGGGCGAAATGTGAGTTATCGTCATCTGATAAAACTTGAATGTTATAAGCTTTTAAAAGATATACTTGGGATAGAAGAGTATAAACCCTTTAAAATGTATTGGTAATTATTATGTATGTTATTTTGATTTATGATGTGGCAGAGAAGCGAGTTGGTAAAATGCTGAAATTGTGTCGACAATATCTTTGTTGGATACAGAATTCGGTGTTTGAAGGTGAACTATCAGAAGTTAAACTTCGAGAGTTACAGCATAAGATACGTAGCTTAATTGAAAAAAAAGAAGATAGTGTGATAATATTCTCCAATAAAATGAGTTATCACATGAGTAAGGATATTCTTGGTAGGGAGAAAATGACAACAGATAACTTTTTATAAAGTTGTCGATGTCTAAGAAATAAGACATATTTTCATTTCCCATAGATGCTAAAATTGCTCTTTGACTTATTGAAATACCCAGTAGAAAAGGAAATGTCGGTGCTCTATTAAAAATATATCATTAGACATCGACATTTTCTCAATGAATTTTGTTATCTTTGTATTGCTGAAAACATCTGTGTTTATCTGCTCTTCCTCTTTTTAAAGGAGTGGGGTTATAATTGAACCTTAGTGGAATTGAAATATCTGTGAACCCATAAGGCCGACATTAGCGTTATGTTATAATTGAACCTTAGTGGAATTGAAATCGTTATCACGAGTATAAAGCCGGTGCTGACTATGGTTATAATTGAACCTTAGTGGAATTGAAATTCTGAAGTTGCAATCACAGGATTAACCTCAAGAACGTTATAATTGAACCTTAGTGGAATTGAAATTAATTCGCATCAAGTGATTAGCTGTTATACATCCCCCTGATTAACAGTCAGGGGGGCGTTCTGTTGATAACAGCGAATCATGAGTCACTCATTCTTAACTACCTGTTGAATCGTTGTATGCTGTTTAAAAAGCGAAATACAGCAATGACGGGCATCATGAAAATCAAGTTTCCCAATGCTAACAATTCGTTGATGCCTCCAATCCACTTTATACAGCCTTTATAAACTGGGGCAATATGGGATGATGCATGTGCCAATCTATGCTCATGGGTTTATCATCGCGCGATGAAATATAATCTACTAAGCCGAAACAATAGAAGGGACAGGTGTTATTGAAGCCGTCTGTTTTATCTGCTCTGACAAAAAGCAGAAACTTTTTCTTGTTAATAGCTTGTTCCACATAGCGCTTCCCACGTCCTTCATGCGTATCCGTATTCTTTGATTTCCAATGAAATTGACGTTCACTGACTACGTAATCATCATACATTGTCGATACCGAAAAGTCTTTATTTGATTTATTTAGTGTCACAAAGAGTAATTCGGTATTGCGCTCCTCAATATTAAACACACCCGAAACACTGCCTTGCATACGCTTTTCTGCTGTCTGCCGACCGAAAATAGTGAATATCTCTTCACGCGTATAACGGCCATATTGTTCCAAGGCCTGTGGCAAACCCTCACCAATGGGGAAGGTCTTAATATCAATATTCGAAAGCAAATATGCAATGAGTTCTTTGATCTCATTGACAAACGGCGTGTATTTTTTGAAGTTTCTCAATGCTTCTTCGATGCTTCTCACACCCGTTTTACTGATTTTATCGAGGTAAAGCGTATAATAAAACATCGTTCCAAAGACTCTTTCTCGTTCGTCATCAAACCGTATTTCATCAGCATTGGTCAATAGATGTTGAATAAAACGCAGATAAGCCACACTGTTATTATGCACCAAATTCGCAATACCTTTTTCATAACGACTGGTGTTTTCATCTCTCTCATACGTGCAAAGTCCGGCTTCTGCCTTTAGTTTTGTCCAACAATAATTATTTTTATAGATGATGCGCACATCTTGTCCGTTGTTCTCTATAAACTCTTTTATCGTCGGAATATGGTCATAACTGCGAAGTTCCTGAATGAGATGACGCCGGTTATACACTGCTGCCTTGATGTTTTCTAAAACATATTGTTGAGCTTTCTCTTCCATATGAATAGGACAACCATGTGGAAGCAGCGTGAATCCGTCTTTCACTTGATCAACAATGCTCTTGTCTTTGCGCACCATGAGGCTGCGAAAACGACTTGTAAAGTCATAATTTTTGTTGAGTTGTGCCACAAAGTCGAAAACCGTGAGTAACAGTTTACCTGGATAAAGACGTAAACCACGCCCCAATTGCTGTAGGAAAATTGTCAACGATTCAGTGGGACGAAGGAACAACACGACATCAACTTCGGGAATATCCACGCCTTCATTGAATATGTCTACCACGAAAAGATAGTTTATTTTGCCTTTCGCTAACTCGCGGTTTAATTGCTCTCGCTCACTATCTCGGTCAGAAGTCAGATAGTCGGCATTCAAACCAGAAGCATTAAACTGTTCGGCCATATAGCGCGCATGCTCTTTTGAAGCACAAAAGCCCAACGCCTTACATTTAGTTTCATCTGGAAGATAGTAGTGGAGTTTATTGATAATCAGTCCCACGCGTTCCTGATTACATAATTTTTCGGTTAATTTCGTCGCAATATATTTATTTCCTTGCATCAAATCTTCGGCTCTTAAATCGGTATTATCACTGATACATAGATACTGAAATGGGGTGAGTAAGCCTTCGTCAAGAGCCATAGAAAGTCGAATTTCAGCACTAATCTGGTTGCCAAAGTCTGGGGGTGGGGGTGAGCTGACTATCACTCTACATCTTCTTTTGCCATATTTCTATCCCTCTTCCTATCACTTTTGTCGATTAAAATTTGTTGAATAAGATAAAAAACTGTAACTTTGCGATATTGTTAACTTAATCTTTGACATAATGACGGATGAACAACACAATCATGATGTGTGCTGAAATGGTTCAGCTATTGCATGAAGACCTTCCTACCTTAGTTAGTATTTATGACTGACAACATAGAAAACGTGGCTTGATGTTGTTGCATTCGCATTATATAGTGTATGAGAAAAACGGTTTTGCATGAAGTGTAAAGTTGCAGTTTTGACTTTAATGGTGTTATGCTGTGGTTCTGTTCAGAGCCATACGAATAAGGTATATACATCACGTCCCTTACGGATTTGGTTTGATTCTCCCTGTAGTCTGAAAGGAAAGGCCGTGTGGTATGGGGGTAATCCCATGGCATGGAAGGATGGGAAAAAGCCTGAAATGGCCGGCAATTCGTCGAAAAACGCTGATCAAGAGTGGGAGTCGGCTTCGCTTCCCATTGGTAATGGCAGTGTGGGGGCCAATATTTTTGGTTCGATTTCGGCTGAACGCATCACGTTAAACGAAAAGAGTTTGTGGCGCGGAGGACCCGGAGTGAGTCATGATGCAAGCTATTATTGGAATGTAAATGATAATAATGTTTTTCCAGTAAATATAGATGATGGTCATGATGCAAGCTATTATTGGAATGTAAATAAGCATAGTGTCTCGGTGTTGAAAGACATTCGGGCAGCCTTTTTGGCTGGCGACAAGGCCAAAGCTGATAGCCTTACGCGCAAAAACTTCAATGGTTGGGCCTCTTATGAGCAAAGGGATGAGAAGCCTTTCCGCTTTGGCAATTTCACCACGATGGGCGAGTTGTTCATCGAAACAGGACTAACGGAAGAGGGCATCAGCCACTATCGCCGCGAACTTTCTTTAGATTCGGCGCGCACCTTGGTGCAGTTCAATCAAAATGGGGTGTGCTATCAGCGCACAGCCTTTGTCTCTTATCCCGATAATGTCTTGGTGTTGCGGTTCAAAGCCAATGCTAAAGGCAAACAAAACCTTAACTTTTCTTATGCTCCCAACCCTGTTTCTACAGGACAAATACAGGCAGATGGCGCCAATGGTTTAGTCTATCGAGGTGCTTTAGACGATAATGGCATGCAATATGTCGTGCGTATTCAGGCCGTGACAAAAGGCGGAAGTGTGACAAACGAGCATGATACGCTGAAATACGCTATGCCGATGAGGTGATGTTTCTTATCACGGCAGACACCGATTACCGCATTAACTTCAATCCAGATTTTACGAATCCTAAGACCTATGTTGGCGTTCAACCCGAGGTAACGACACAAACATGGATGCAACAAGCTGAAAAGAAAGACTATAATCAGCTTTTCTCACGCCATTATCGTGACTATTCGGCACTCTTTCAGCGTGTGAAACTGCGCCTGAATCCGTCTAACCATGCCGCTGACGACAAGCCCACTGCACAACGTTTAGAGGCCTATCGCAACGGCACTACCGACAATGCGTTGGAAGAACTCTATTATCAATTTGGCCGATATCTGCTCATTGCCAGTTCGCGTCCAGGCACTTTGCCTGCCAATCTGCAAGGACTGTGGCACAACAATGTCGATGGACCATGGCATGTGGACTATCATAATAACATCAATTTGCAAATGAACTACTGGCCCGTTCATACCACTCATTTGGATGAATGTGCCCTGCCGCTGATCGATTTTGTACGCTCTTTGGTGAAGCCCGGTGCCGAAACAGCCAAAGCCTACTATGGGGCGAGAGGCTGGACAACATCGGTTTCGAGCAACATCTTTGGCTTTACAGCCCCTCTTTCGAGTGAAGATATGTCGTGGAATCTATGCCCTATGGGTGGTCCTTGGCTTGCAACACACTTGTGGGAGTACTATGATTTCACACGCGATAAACAGCTGTTGCGCTCTACACTCTATGACCTCATTAAGCAAAGTGCCGACTTTGCCGTTGACTATCTGTGGCGAAAACCCGATGGAACCTATACCGCTGCACCCTCAACTTCGCCCGAACATGGGCCTATTGATGAGGGAGTGACCTTCGTTCACGCTGTGATTCGCGAGATATTACTTGATGCTATCGCCGCAAGTAAAGTGCTTGGGGTAGACGTTGAGGCTCGAAAGCAGTGGCAACAGGTGCTCAATCATCTTGCGCCTTACCGCATAGGACGCTATGGACAGCTGCAAGAGTGGTCGGAAGATATCGATGATCCAAATGACCATCACCGCCATGTCAACCACCTCTTTGGCTTGCATCCCGGCCACACAATTACGCCATCGGCAACTCCCGACTTAGCAAAGGCATCGCGAGTGGTGCTTGAACATCGTGGAGATGGGGCCACAGGATGGAGCATGGGATGGAAGATAAACCAGTGGGCACGCCTGCAAGACGGCAATCATGCTTATCTGTTGGTGCGCAATCTGTTGAAAAACGGAACCTTAAATAACCTTTGGGATACCCATCCTCCTTTCCAAATTGATGGCAACTTTGGCGGAACAGCCGGCATCACCGAAATGCTTTTGCAGAGTCATGCAGGCTTCATTCAGTTCTTACCTGCCTTGCCTGACAGTTGGAAACAAGGCGAAGTGAGCGGTCTCAGGGCACGCGGTGGCTTCGAAGTGAGCCTGAAGTGGAACGAGGGAACACTACAATCAGCCACAATCAAGTCGTTGGCTGGTGAGCCATGTAAACTCAACTATCGTGGTAATTCCATTCATTTTGCCACGCAAAAAGGCAGGAATTACGAGGTGAAATGGGTCAAAGGACGGCTTGAAATGCGTCAAATTGTGAGCCGTTCTCATTAAGCCAGGCGGATGGAATCAGGCAAAGCGAATTCCAAAAAGACAACAATTAATTAACATGTATATATCCTAACTATTAATAACAAAAAAATAAATGTCTATGAAGAATGAATAAAACTATTATCTAATCATGTATGACCCAGTATATAATTTTTGAGTCAGAGTAACCTAATAATAACTAAAATCTAAGTAAATGACGTATTTAAGACGTAACAAAAGTAAGACTTTGTTTGCCTTGGCGCTGCTGAGTGCAAATCTAAGTCCATGTAATGCAGCGACTGCTTTGCCTGTTACTATTGCACAACAGCAAAGTGAATGTAAGGGCGCTGTACTTGATGTGAATGGCGATCCCATTATTGGTGCTTCAGTCACAGCTACAGTTAATGGCCAGAAAAAGGGCGCAATCACCGATTTGAATGGTTATTTCACCATTCCAGGAGTAAAGCCTGGCACGAACTTAACCATCTCTTATATCGGTTATAAAACGCAACATGCCGTTTGGAATGGTAAGGAATTAAACATTAGTTTGGCTGAAGACGCGGGGACATTAGACGATGTTGTCGTTGTCGGTTATGGCAGTCAGAAGAAGGTTAACCTAACCGGCGCAGTGTCAGTAGTTAATTCTAAGAGTCTACAGTCACGTGCCGTTACGAGTGTAGCACAGGCATTACAGGGTGCCGTTCCAGGCTTAAACTTCAACGTAAGCAATTCCGGTGGTGCGCTGAATGGCAAACTTAGCATGAACATTCGTGGTGCAGGAACAATTGGTGCAGGTTCAAACGCAGCGCCACTTGTGCTCATTGATGGTTCAGAAGGCGATTTGTATTCAATTTCTCCGAATGATATTGAGAACATTTCTGTATTGAAAGATGCTTCATCAAGTGCTATCTATGGTTCTCGTGCAGCGTTTGGTGTAATCTTAGTTACTACGAAGAGTGGCCACGATGGGCGTGTAAACGTTAATTATAATGGTAATGTTCGCTTCTCAACGGCAACGCAAGTACCTGAAATGCCGAACTCTTATGACTTCGCACGCTACTGGAATGACGCCGCAGCGAATAACGGAGAAGCAGCTCCTTTCGATAATGATATGTTGGAAAGGATTAAGAACAATATCAATGGTACCCCGAAACCAGGTGAAGAAGTGCCTACCGTTTGGCGCGGTTACGCTGCCAACGAACCATGGGGAATGTATACCAGTTCGTGGGCTAATACTGATTGGTTCAAGGAAATGTATCGAAAGGGTGTTCCATCTCAAGAACATAATGTTTCAGTGAGTGGCGGTTCGAAGAATGTGAACTACTATCTTAGTGGCGCATTACTTGATCAGCATGGTTTGATTCGCCACGGAAAAGATGTCATGAGACGTTATAATTTCTCTTCAAAGGTGTCTGCAAAGCTGACCAATTGGATTACTGTAACTTACAATACGAAGTGGAGTCGCGAGAATTATAGCCGTCCTTCTTATATGACGGGCTTGTTCTTCCACAACATTGCACGTCGATGGCCGACCAATCCTGTATATGATCCACACGGTCATTACGTTCATGGCAATGAGATTTTACAGATGGAAAGCGGTGGTCTTGATAGGACTTCAACAGACAAACTCTATCAACAGCTGGCCTTAGAGCTAACTCCTTTGAAGGGTTTGAAGATTCGTTTGGAAGGCAACTACAATACAACCGACTATCATAATCACTGGGATGTATTGCCAATTTATTACTATGATCCCAATAATATGCCTGTAGCGGCAGCATGGAGTGGCGATTATGCACCTGGTAAATCGGATGTAGGTGAGTCGATGAGTAAGAATAATTACTTCAATGGTCGATTCTATTCAGAATATGCTTTCACGCTAAACGACAAGCATGACTTTAAGGTTCTTGGCGGTTTAGATATGGAATCAAATATCTATACCTATCTAAGTGCAGCACGAGCTGACTTGATTACACCTTTAGTTCCGACGCTAAACAACGCAACAAATAAGAATGTTCGTCCTGGGTTTAGTAACACTCAGTGGGCTACTGTGGGTTGTTTCGGTCGTATCAACTATGCTTATGATAACCGCTATTTGGCTGAGTTCTCTATCCGTCGCGATGGTTCTTCTCGCTTCATTGGAAACAAACGATGGGGTGTTTTCCCATCTTTCTCAGCAGGTTGGAACATTGCTAATGAAGAGTTCTTTAAGCCTTTGACGGACGTTGTGCAGGTATTGAAGTTGCGTGGCTCATGGGGTTCTTTAGGAAACACTAACATTCAAGCACTCTATCCATGGTTCTTACGTCAGCCAGTATCGGCAGCTGCCTCAGGTTGGCTTATCAATGGAGAGCGTCAAACAATAGCAAGTGTACCAGGATTGGTTTCTCCTAATCTTACTTGGGAACGTGTTCAATCTTGGGATCTCGGTGTAGACTTCGGCGCATTCAATAATCGTTTGCAAGGAAGTTTCGACTATTTCGTTCGCTCAACGAAAGATATGGTGGGCCCAGCTCCAGCAAAACCATCTGTATTAGGTGCTACTCAGCCCGCTGAAAACAATAGCGATATGCGCTCAAATGGTTGGGAATTGGAACTCAGATGGCGCGATCAGATTGGCCAAGTGAGCTATGGTGCGAAATTGGTGATGTCAGATGACTACCAAACTATTACGCGTTATTACAACCCTAACCGTCTACTCTCATCGTGGTATGAAGGCCAACGTATGGGTAATATATGGGGATATGAGGTTGAAGGACTTGCACAAAGCGACCAACAAATGAACGAATGGTTGGCTAATAACAAACCCTCTTGGGGTTCAAACTGGGCTGCTGGTGACGTAATGTATAAGGACCTCAATGGTGATAAGAAAGTAAACAATGGCAATGGAACCTATGATGACACGGGAGACTTACGCAAAATAGGTAACTCTATGCCTCGTTATCGCTTCGGTATCACTTTAGATGCGGCATGGAAAGGCTTTGATTTCTTGATTTTCATGCAGGGAGTACTCAAGAGAGACTTCTGGGATGCATCGCCATATAGCGTTGGTGCTAACACGGGTCTATGGCAAAGTGCTGCCTTTAAGGAACATTTGAACTACTGGCGCCCTGAAACTGACACGAACTTTGGACCGAATACGAAGGGTTTCTACCCACGTCCTTTGTTCGGAAGTGGTTCTAAGAACTTCCAAACCAACGACCGTTATCTACAGAATGCGGCTTATATGAGAATCAAGAATATCCAGTTAGGTTACACGCTTCCTGCGGCTTTAGTTCGCAAGTTGGTGTAAACAGAGTGCGTGTTTACTTCTCTGCTGAGAATCTTTGCACCTTTACAAAGATGAATAAGATTTTCGATCCAGAAGCAACAGGCGGTGATTGGGGACCAGGTAAACTCTACCCACTACAGCGTACGATATCTTTTGGTTTAAATCTAAACTTCTAAAACAACGTATATGAAAAAGATTATAAAGAATATATTCGGCATTAGTCTGACTCTTTTCAGTGCGGCTTCGTTGCTTGTTTCATGTAACGACTTCTTAGATCGCCCGCCACTTGATCAGATTTCGCCTGAAAACTATTATACAACTGCCGATCAACTCGGCACATTTACATGGAATTATTATGGTTCTATCTTCCCAAATAACATTGGATGGTGGGCAGGTGTTGCCACATTTGATAACGGAACAGATAACCAAGCAGCTGTAAATGGTAACCGAGCAATGTTCTTACCCGACCAATGGCTTGTGCCTGTATCGGGTGGAATAGGTTTTAATACGATACGAGATGTAAATAAGTTCATCAATGAAACAGAGGCAAAGATTGCCGAAGGGAAAGTTTCGGGCAACAAAGCTCTTATTGATCAATACATGGGTGAGGCCTATTTCATCCGCGCTATGATTTATTTCAGCAAGCTTCGCGCCTATGGTGACTTCCCAATTGTACTCGATGAACTCAATGTTGACAAAGACTTGGTTGCTGCAAGCAAGCGACAGCCACGCAACTTAGTGGCACGTCAGATCCTAACAGATATGGATAAAGCCATTAGCAAGTTGCAGGTTGCGCCAAATAATAAGTTGCGTATCAACCAGTATGCAGCCTTAGCATACAAGTCTCGCATAGCGCTCTATGAGGCAACCTTTGAGAAATATCACCGCGGTACAGGCCGAGTGCCTGGTGATGCGAATTGGCCTGGAAAGAATAAAGAGTGGAACAAGAACTTCACTATTAATCAAGGTGACGAAGTTAACTTCTTCCTTGATCAGGCGATGGACGCAGCTAAGCGCGTATGTACAGCCGTTCCTTTGTCTACAACGAATAGTCATGTGATGAATCCTGCTTCTGTTGGCCAGTATAATGGATGGAATCCTTATTATGATATGTTTGCAAAGGCAGACCTTTCAAAGGTTCCTGAAGTGCTGTTGTGGCGTCAGTTCAATACTGATTTAGGTGTGACTCACCTCACTTCTAACAAACTTCGCACAGGTTCTGCTACGGGTTGGACACGTGGTTTGGTTGAATCGTTCTTGATGAAGAACGGACTTCCCATCTACGATAGTGGCTCTGGATATCATGGCGACGCTACCATTGATGCAACAAAAGAGGACCGTGACGAGCGCTTGCAACTCTTTGTATTTGGTGAATCAGATGTTTTGGCTATCGATCAGGCAAGTATTGACTTGGCAAACCGCGACAAACCTGCTGCTCAACACGTGAATAAGGTGAAGTTTAATATAGGTAACATCATCACAAGTGAGCAGGAAACAAAGGACATTACGGGCTATCGTCAGCGCAAATTCTATAACTATGACCCTGCTATGCAGCTTGGACAGAGCTTCTCAGATATATCTGGTCAGATCCTCATCCGTGTGGAAGAAGCTATGCTTAACTATATAGAAGCAAGCTATTTACGCACTGGTAGTCTCGACGCTACAGCCACACAATACTGGACTTCATTGCGTAATCGTGCTGGAATCACAGCCCCAATACAAACGACTATCAATGCAACTGATATGAGTTATGAGGCAAATGTGAACCGCCCTTCTTATGATTGGGGCGCCTTTTCAGCAGGAACTGCAGTAGACAAGACCCTCTATTGCATCCGTCGTGAGCGTCGTTGTGAGTTGGCAGGTGAAGGTTTCCGCGACGATGATCTTATCCGTTGGGCAGCTTTAGACCAAGTACGTAACTATCAGATTGAGGGTGCTAACTTCTGGGATCAAATGCGCAATAATCCTGTTTTCGTGAAAAATGGGGTGAGTACAATTGTTGCTGATGGTTCAGATAAAGCCACAATGTCGGCTCAAAGCCTATCAAAGTATATCCATCCTTACCAGATTAACAGCAAGTATAACCTGTATAATGGATACACTTTCTATCAGGCACACTATCTTTCTCCATTCTCTATTGAAGAGATGATATTGTGTTCTCCTGATGGTACGGCTGCAAACAGCAATCTGTATCAGAATCTTTACTGGCCGACAACAGCTAACTCGGCTGCTGAACGATAGGATAAGTATCCTGTTATTCATTAGATAATCTCATTCAAGGGGTGTGCATTGCGTTGCAGTGTGCACCCCTTTTCTGTGTTAGACGCAGCAAGTGGGTATGTCACAAAGGTTATTTGAAGTTGTTGCACAAAGTAATGAGGCATTGATAATTATCACAATGCGTATTAACACAAGCTATTTGCTTGTTTGATAGGATAGGGGATATGGGAGATAAAAATAGGATGCGAAGCGCCATTCCGACGAAATGAAATGACGACAAATCATTTTTCGTCAAAGGAATATGGACTACCCATAAAATCATCTATGCCAAATCATGCAACGATTTGCATCATTTCATGCAGTAACTGCTATCATTTTATGCGGTCGTTTGTGCCATTTCTCCCTCCGCTTTTAGTGAAGACAAAGTGGTGCATAGAAGATAATAGGTGCTGTTTTATAGATACCTACGGCGTTGAAACGTGTATCTCGTAATATGATTCACTTTTTTTCGCGCCAAAATTTATGGCGGATTACGCTTAGAAAGCGCAATACCTATGGCGTTGTTCCCCACACAACAAACGCTAACCCAGGGTAGCCTGCACTATCGTTTGGCAACCCTGGGCTATCAAAAGCACAACGCTTACAGCGTTGAGAAATGCGTGTTGATTTATTATTTGTGGCATGATTCAGTGGAATATCATTGACAACATATTATAATAGTTACATTAATATAACCCAATAAATTGTTTGTTAATCACCGATGCTGTTGGTGTTATGCCAATATACCGATGAATGTATTTGGCATTGCGAATGTTACAACGACGCAACGCCGTAGGTTTTATGGCAGCGTTTCCATGAATGAATCCGCCATTGCGAATGTTACAACGATGCAACGCTGTTGGTGTTATGCCAATATCCCCATGAATATATTTTGCAATATAAATGCCCTCATGGTGCAACGCCGTAGGTGTTGTTCTTTTGATAGCCCAGGGTTGGCGAGGAACGAGCCTACCCTGGGTTGGCATTCGCAAGAGGATTCAACGCCATAGGTGTTGAGCTTTTTCTGTGAAGGCACGCTTACAATGAAACATTTCATGGCGGATTAATCAAAAAAGCGCAACACCTACGGTGTTGTTCCCCACACAACAAACGCTAACCCAGGGTAGCCTGCACTATCGTTTGGCAACCCTGGGCTATCAAAAACGCAACACCTACGGCGTTGATATGTTCTTTTTATATTGTGATTCATATTTCTTCGTGCCTATATTTATAGCGGATTGCGCCGAAAAAGTACAACACTTTCAGCGTTGGTCCATGCAAACCATACGTTAACCCAGGGTAGCCTGCGCTATCGCTTGGCAACCCTGGGCTATCAAAAGCACAACACCTACGGCGTTGAAACATTCTTTTTATATCCTTGTTCACGTTTTCTCGCGTTTGAATTTATGGTGGATTACGCTTAGAGAGCGTAACACTTACGGCGTTGTTCCATTCTGTATGCGATTGGTTTCATAAATAATGGTGTTGCAAAAATATGTTATCTTTTCTTGAAAATCAGGTGCTTGGGGATTTTAACCCACTTGCGATTTACAGCAATTTTCAGCGTACTGCCGCCGTCTTGCTGCAATTCGAAGGTGCCGTCAGGTAATCTTTTCAGTGTGGCTTCAAGGTCTTCGCTGCCATAGTCGTTGGTGATGGCGAGCTTAGCTGTCGTGGAATCTTTGAGTTCTACATTGGTAAAGAGCCACTTACGCACATCTCTTTTTGCCCCAAAATAGCCCGGAAGGTCTCCAAAAATCTCTTGTCCTGGCACCTTAATCGTGTTATGATAGAAGTCCATTTCTATGTAAACTTGATATTCATCGTTATATAAATATCCCTTGAAAACGTTGTCTTTCTGTGCGTGTAGCGTCAAAACAGCAAAGAAAGCGCATAAAACGAGTAATACTTTCTTTATCATTTATCTTTCAGTTTTAGTTACAAAGATATATTGTTTCATCAAGAAAACGGCATGATTATTAAAAAAATATAGGTGGTAAAACTTGTTTTTTTAGAATTTTTATATTATCTTTGCGACACATTATTAGTCTTTGTAATGGGTAAGAAGATGAGTATTCCCGATTATATTTTTGAATCAAGTTGGGAGGTATGTAATAAGGTAGGCGGTATCTATACCGTGCTATCTACACGAGCAAAAACTTTGCAGGACGAGATGAAGGACCATATAATATTCATTGGTCCCGATTGTTGGAAGGAGAGTTCCAGTCCTTATTTCATAGAAGATGAAAGCTTATTCTCGGCATGGCGACTGAAAGCGCAGGCTGAAGAGGGGCTAAGATGAAAATAGGTCGGTGGGATGTTCCCGGAAAACCTATTGCAGTGTTGGTAGATTTCCAGCCTTTTTATGCTGAAAAAGACCAGATTTATGGTCAACTTTGGGCAGATTTCAAGGTTGATAGCCTTCATGCATATGGTGATTACGATGAAGCCAACATGTTTTCTTATGCAGCTGCAAAGGTTGTTGAAAGCTTTTATCATTATTATCTTAGTCGGGATGCGCGTGTTATCTATCATGGTAATGAATGGATGACGTGTCTTGGCTTGCTGTATATCAAGAAACAGGTTCCTGAAATCGCTACAATCTTCACGACACATGCCACGAGTATTGGTCGAAGTATAGCCGGAAATAACAAGCCTCTCTATGAATATCTGTGGGCTTATAATGGTGATCAGATGGCCGCGGAACTCAATATGCAAAGCAAACACTCAATAGAGAAACAGACAGCATATTTTGTTGACTGTTTCACTACCGTGAGTGATATCACTGCTTTGGAGTGTAAAGAGTTGTTGGATAAGCCAGTAGATTTCGTACTTCCTAATGGATTTGAAAATGATTTCGTTCCCAAGGGGTCGACTTTTACAGCCAAACGCAAGCAGGCACGCAAGAGATTGCTTCGTGTGGCGAATGCACTGACGGGCGATTGCTTTGATGATGACACGCTGATTGTATCGACCAGTGGGCGCTATGAGTTTAGAAATAAAGGCATAGATGTGTTTATTGAGGCGATAAATCGATTGCGTTTCTCCGAGAAACTCAATAAAAAGGTAGTTGCTTTCATTGAAGTGCCGGGCTGGGTAGGTGGTCCTCGTGAAGACTTGCAAGCCCGTTTGCGTCATGAAGAGACCTTCGACAGTCCGCTATCTCATCCTGTTTACACGCATTGGCTACACAATCAGGACAATGATAGCGTATTAGGAATGATGAATTCGCTTGGAATGAACAATGAAAAAAAGATAGTCGTGTGAAGCTGATTTTTCGTGCCGTGTTATCTCACTGGGCATGATGGCATCTTCGATTTATCCTATTATGATATCGTGTTGGGTAACGATTTGTGCGTTTATCCGTCTTATTATGAGCCGTGGGGCTATACTCCTTTGGAGGCCGTTGCTTTCAAAGTGCCTTGCATCACCACCGATTTGGCAGGGTTTGGACTATGGGCCAATCAGGTGAAAGGCAGTGATAGTGAGATTGAAGATGGTGTGAAAGTTGTTCATCGCACGGATTATAATTATGCCGATGTGGCCGAATCAATTAAGACAACGATAGAAACCTTTGCCTCATTCTCGGCTACCGAGGTGAAGACTTGCCGTGCAAATGCCGAGAAACTCTCTCGAAAAGCTTTGTGGAGTAAGTTCATTGGCTACTATCATGAGGCCTATAATGCTGCCCTTAACAAGGCAGAAGCAAGAAAAACAAATAGTTATTGAGATTAATATAAATTGAGATTTATGAAAATTAAAGCTGATTACGTTAACACTCCTCAATGGAAGGAGTTGACAGTCAAATCTCGTCTGCCAGAACAATTGAAGTGTCTTGACGAACTGGCACATAATCTTTGGTGGGCATGGGATTATGAAGCACGAGATCTTTTCAAGAGCCTTGACGAGGCTTTATATGAAGAAGTGCAACACAATCCAGTCGTTTTACTTGAGCGTTTAAGCTATGAACGCAAAGAAGCCATAGTAAAAGACAAGTCACTCATGAAGAAAGTGAAAGACGTTTATGCCAAGTTCCGCGCTTATATGGATGTAAAGCCAAACAAAGAGCGTGCATCGGTGGCATACTTCTGTATGGAATTCGGTATAACTCAAGTGCTAAAGATCTATTCCGGAGGTCTCGGCATCCTCGCAGGAGACTATCTTAAGGAGGCATCTGATAGTAATGTTGACATGTGTGGCGTGGGATTCCTCTATCGTTACGGCTACTTCACACAGAGCTTGAGCATGGATGGTCAGCAGATTGCTAAGTATGAAGCTCAGAATTTCAATTCACTGCCAATCGAACGCGTATTGGATGAGAATGGAAATCCACTCGTTATAGATGTTCCTTACACCAATTATATGGTGCATGCATACGTTTGGCGTGCTAACGTTGGACGTATAAGTCTCTATCTTTTGGATACCGACAACGACTTGAACTCTGAATTTGACAAGCCTATCACCCACAGCTTGTATGGTGGGGACTGGGAAAACCGACTCAAACAAGAGATACTTCTCGGTATTGGTGGTATCTTAACATTGAAGCGTTTGGGTATAAAGAAAGATATTTATCATTGCAACGAGGGCCACGCTGCACTCTGTAATCTGCAACGTTTGAGTGATTATGTTGAGAGTGGACTAACATTTAATCAGGCAATGGAACTCGTTCGTGCCTCTTCTCTCTATACAGTTCATACGCCAGTTCCTGCTGGACACGACTACTTTGACGAGGCTCTCTTCGGCAAATATATGGGTGGTTATCCCGCAAGATTAGGCATTTCATGGGATGAACTCATTGGAATGGGCCGACAAAATCCCGATGATCATAACGAACGTTTCTGTATGAGTACCTTCGCATGCAATACATGTCAGGACGTGAACGGCGTTAGTAAGCTTCATGGTTGGGTAAGCCAGAAGATGTTCTCTCCATTGTGGAAGGGCTACTTCCCAGAGGAAAATCATGTTGGTTACGTAACAAATGGTGTGCACTTCCCTACATGGGCGGCTACCGAATGGCGTAAAATCTATGATAAGTACTTTGACAAGAACTTCATGAACGACCAGAGTAATGAAGAGATTTGGCACGCTATCAACAATGTTCCCGATGAAGAGGTTTGGTCAACTCGTATGGCTTTGAAGCAAAAGTTGGTTGATTATATTCGTGAAAAGTTCACCGAGAACTGGCTTCGCAACCAAGGTGACCCTGCACGCGTAGTCTCTTTGTTGCAGCGTATCAACCCCAATGCGTTGATGATTGGCTTCTGTCGTCGTTTCGCTACATACAAACGAGCTCATCTTCTCTTTACAGATATTGACCGTTTGGCTAAGATTGTCAACGACCCAGAGCATCCTGTCTTGTTCTTCTTCTCTGGTAAGGCCCATCCTGCAGACGGAGCAGGCCAAGGTTTGATTAAGAAGATCTACGAAATCAGTCAACGTCCAGAGTTCTTAGGTAAGATTATCTTCCTCGAAGACTACGACATGCAACTCGCTCGCCGTTTAGTTTCTGGCGTAGATATATGGATGAACACACCAACTCGCCCGCTTGAAGCTTCTGGAACATCAGGAGAGAAAGCCGAAATGAATGGTGTTGTCAACCTATCCGTACTTGATGGATGGTGGGTTGAGGGTTATCGTGAGGGCGCAGGTTGGGCACTTCCCGAGAAACGTACTTACGAAAACCAGGCTTATCAGGACCAACTCGACGCCGCAACTATCTATGGTTTGTTAGAGAACGACATCATACCAATGTATTATAACCGTAATAAGAAGGGCTATAGTGCCGATTGGGTAAAGGTCATTAAGAACTCTATTTCTACCATCGCACCTCATTACACGATGAAACGTCAGTTGGATGACTACTTCGATCGATTCTATAATCGCGAAGCTTTGCGTTTCAAGAAGCTCCAAGAGCACGATTATCGTCTTGCAAAGGACATCGCTTTGTGGAAAGAAACCGTTGCAGAGCGCTGGGATGGGATTCATGTTGTCAGCAAAGATACGTCATTGTTGGACACAGGTGGCGAGACTGGAAAGAAATATACGATGCGTTATGTCATCGATGAACAAGGACTTGACGACGCTGTTGGCTTGGAACTTGTGAGCCTAAAGAGCAATACTTCACAGGATGACCACGAAGTTTATAGCGTTCGTCCATTCAAAGTGAAGGGTCACGAAGGCAATCTCTATACGTTTGAAGCTGTAATCGAGCCCGATGTTGCAGGCGCGTTTAGAAGTTGTGTGCGTATGTATCCGAAGAATGTCAACCTTCCTCACCGCCAGGACTTCTGCTATGTGAAGTGGCTTGACTAATAGATAATGATTTAATTCAAATAAATTCTAAAGGAAACTGACCTTGCGTCGGTTTCCTTTTTTTGTGTTTTCTCGGTCGTGAAATGATGGGAATGAGTCGACGTTTCAAGTCATTTCATCCCATGTTTTCAGTCACTTTGCGTGGTGATTTGACGTGAATTAGAAAATGATTGTTCGAAAATATTCACGAAATTAAAGTTATTTAACGCAATATTGTGGCTTTGAAAAGAAAATAAAGTTAATTTCGCAGTATCAACCTTAGAGATTCTAAATACTTAGTTTGTTATTAAGTTGACCAACACTTACATACTATGTGAATTTCTTATTGTTTGTAATCTATCTGTTAAAAAATACACATAATGGGATTTATGAGATGTAATCTTTTATTAGGCACAATGTTGTGTTTCTCTTTGATGGGGCATGCGCAGTCAAAAACTACGCTGAGTGCAGAAGTGTTTGGTTATCAACGTGACATGGTTTACTTTGATTGCGTGCAGTCACCCTTTATTGCTGCCGAGTTTCATACTAACCCGGGAGAGGAACATCACTATTCGTTTAAGACCTCACAGCTGCAATGTATGTTAATCAATGGGCAGACTAATGTTCTGCTTATGCCTGGAGACAGCGTGCATGTGGTTGTGAAATATGACGAGAAGCGCGTTTCTTCGGTGGCTTTTAGCGGTACGGAGAAGGCCGTAGAAGCTAACCGCTTGCTGAGAAAGATTGCTGATTTGCGTCGCCAAATGCGCTATAAGAGCCAGTTGTTGGCGTGTGCTGTTGTCGATATAAAGCCCAAACAACGCATTGATGACTCGCGTGTTTTGCTTACGAAAGTACAGGAAATGGTGAAAGAAAACAATAAAAAGCTTCAGCCAACAACAGCAGAATATCTCCTTGCTGAAACCGAAGCAGCTGCCTATACCTCATTTATGGAGTATCCACAAATGTATGCTGACATGCGAAAGACTCCCATTTCAGACCAAGAAATAGGTGATTATTGGAAGCTGATGGACGGCGTTTCACTGCGCAAAGGACCTGGAGCTATGCGCTGCCCTGAATATATTAGTTTCTTGATGCGCTATTGTTTTTATGAAAATGAGAAGCAGGCGGTGAAACAAGGAAAGAAATATGAGGCGCCACAAACATTGGAAACCATGTTCCAAACCTTAGCCTCTTATTATAAAGGAGTGCAGCGTGACGCCGTGCTTTACCAGTTATTGGTGAACTTTATCCGTAATGGAAAGGAACTTGAACGCGTTAAACCTCTCTTGAATGCGTACAAATCTAAATACAATCTTGATAAAACCAACATTGAAACGCTTGAAAAACTGTTGCAATGATCAATCTCTCATGTGCTGAATAAGTTATTTTCGGTAGTTAATCTAATAGTCATTAAAGTCCATAAACACGTTAATTTTTATGGAGAAGCTAAAGTTTAGTATTCTATCCCCTAATGCATGGCTCGCCTTGCTGTGCTTCCTTTTCTTGTGTCAACTTCCACTTCTTGCGCAAAGGTCAGCCGAAGACGAGTGGAAGGACACGCCCATCACGTTGCGAATCAGTAATGAACCTCTCGGAGTTGTCATTGAAAAGGCTGTGAAACAAGCCGGAGCAACGTTAGAATTCCAAGATGTTACGCTGGTAGGAATAACAAATCCCACGTCGTTAAACGTGAAAGATCTCTCGTTGGATAAGGTGTTGGGTCGCCTTATCGGTGATCAGAACGTATGGATAAGGTATGAAAGCGGTCGGCATGTAGTCATTTCACCCCAGCGCAACGCTGCCCCTGCAAAGAATATGTACGCTGTTGAGGGTGTTGTTACTGATGCAAAGACGGGTGAAGCGCTTATCGGCGCAACGGTAGTTGTTACAGATGGCACCGCAAGTGGTGGCATCAATGGTTGTGTTACCGATGTAAATGGAAAGTTTTCTTTGCAGGTTCCGCCAAAGGCCTCTATCAAAGTAACCTATATGGGCTATGAAACCTACTCTATACAGATAACACGTAAGTCGGTAGACTTAAAGATAAAGCTTAAAGAAGACGGGCAAACCATCGACGAAGTTGTTGTAACTGGTTTGAGCAAACGCAAGAAATCGAGCTTTACAGGCAATTATGTTTCGGTGAAAGGAGCCGATTTGCGCAAGCTCAATCCTACCAATATTCTCAAGAGTTTGCAGTTCTATGATCCGAGTTTCAAGGTGTTAGAGAGCAACACTCAAGGCTCTGACCCCAATGCTCAGCCTGAATTTCTTATTCGAGGTGACCAGAATCTTGGCACAACTTCATCGCTTAACAGCATGGATTTGTTGTTGGATAATGTGTCAAGTCGCCCAAATACCCCCTTGTTTGTACTCGATGGCTTTATCGTTTCGATGAGTCGTGTGTTGCAACTCGACCCAGAACTCATTGAGAAATGTCACGATATTGAAAGATGCAGCGGCTACAGCCATCTATGGTTCTCGTGCATCTAATGGCGTGGTTGTCATCGAAACGAAGGTCGCTCCCGATGGAGTGCTCTCCGTAAACTATAATGGTGGCCTCACGGTTCAAGTGCCCGACTTGACCGATTACAAGCTGATGAATGCCAAAGAGAAGCTACAGATGGAGTGGGATGCAGGAGTTTATGACCCCACTTCAGCGCAAAGTATGAACGTTTACAATCGTTTGTTGCGCAATGTCTTGGCAGGTGTCGACACGTATTGGCTTAGTAAGCCGCTACGTACAGCCATTGCACATCGTCATACGCTTACCGCTGCAGGTGGAACTGAGGTGTTCCGTTACAGCTTGAGCGTCAATGCAACCTCTACACCGGGTGTGATGAAGGGCTCAAGTCAAGGGTTGAAGAGTCTGAACTTCAGCATGTCTTATCGCAAAGAGGAACTCTCCGTAGGGGCAAACATTAATCTTGCCGGCAGCAATGGCTACAATTCACCTTATGGTTCGTTCTCCGAGTACACGCGTGTCAACCCATATTATCGCCCAACGAATGACTATGGAGAGTATCTTCGCCAGTTAGATAACCACACAGGTTCAGGCAGTGTACTATCAGTAACCCCTTGTATAACGCGCATGTTGGTATAAAAGACTTCTCATCTAACACCAATATATCGGCTGGATTGAACTTAGAATATCGGTTGTGGAAGAACCTTCGCATGACAGGTAACTTCTCTTTTGTACGTGGAATGGCACGCACGGAACGATTCTTGCCTGCTGATCATACCTCGTTCTTAACCGAGTTAGACCCCACTTTGCGTGGAAGTTACTCGAAAAACACGGGTGATATGCAGTCGTGGTCAAGCAATATAGGCTTCAATTGGAATGGAACTTTCAAGAAACATCTGTTGAGTGTCTTCGGCAACTGGACTGTTTCAGAAGATAAAAGCAATTATGTTAACCTCTTTGCTGTAGGCTATCCAGACAATCATATGGATGATTTCATCTTCGGAAATAAGCTTACTACGACGCCAAGTGGTTCTGAAGCAATCTCCCGTTCAATGGGATTCATCACGCAGTTGTCTTATAGTTACGACAATAAATACTCGGTAGACTTCAATGTCAGCAGTGAAATCACATCACGTTATGCCGACCATCATCTCACTCCTTTCTGGAGTTTAGGTGCCCGTTGGAATGCACATCGCGAGAAATGGCTGGCAGGTCGCATCTCAAACTTAGTCTTCCGAGCAACTTATGGCATAACAGGCTCGCAGAATTCCAGCCAAGCTGATGCCATCGAATATTACACTTTCAGTCGCACAATGCGTCCTTACACCTCGTTCTCTACGCTGGGTGCTGTGCTGTCTCGCCTGAATAATCCAGATATTAAATGGACAAAGACCGACAATTTAGGCCTTGGTGTTGATGTCGGTGTATGGAAAAACCGAGTTAATTTGTCGTTCAACTATTACAATAATATTAGTCGTCAGCTGCTAACTAATTACGATTTAGCTCCTTCAACGGGCTTCGAGTCCCAGTATATTAACGCTGGAGAACTACAAAACAAGGGTTTCGATGCAACGTTAAGTGTTATTGCTTTGCAGAACATTCGAAAGCAATTCTATTGGACAGTGGCTGTAGGCATGAACCATAATCGCAATAAGATTCGCAAGATCTCAGACTACTTACGCAAGATGAACGAGGAACAATTGAAGTCAAAGTCGGCACCTTTGCCCATCTATCAAGAGGGAAAGTCTACTACAACGTATTATGCTGTGCGCTCTTTAGGTATAGATCCGATGACGGGTAGAGAGGTATTCTTGACCAAAGACGGTGAAAAGACCTTTGTTTGGAACCCTGCTGATAAGGTTCCTGTGGGCGAAACTACACCGAAAGTCAATGGAACCATTAGCTCATCTGTTAACTGGCGCGACTTCTCTTGTACGTTAGGATTCATCTTTAAGTGGGGAGGCATCGTGTATAATCAGACATTAGTCGACAAGATTGAAAACAGTAATATCGCTTATAACTTAGATCGTCGCGCAGCTTTTGACCGTTGGCACAAGCCAATGGATATCGCAAAATACAAGAGAATCGATATAAATGGCTCGGAAACTCCTGCTTCTGATCGCTTCATTATGAAAGATAACGAACTCAAACTGGCCAGTATCAACTTAGGTTATCGCTTCAAACAGACGCAATATAAATTGTTACGTCGCCTGAGTATTGATGTCTTTACGCTTAATTTCACTACAAACGACCTGTTAAGGCTCTCTACTGTGAAGATGGAACGTGGTCTTTCTTATCCTTTCTCACGTTCTTATACGATGTCGTTCTCTATCATCTTTAAATAAATTCAACGCTATGAAAAGACTAAAGTCTCAATATATCTTTCGCCATGTGCGTCGTGTTGCCGCAGGTCTCATAGGATGTTGTCTGCTCACGGCATGTTCTGATTGGTTTGATGTCGCACCCAAAACCGACCTAACCGCCGAAAAACTCTATTCCACGGAATCGGGATTTGAGAGTGCTTTGACTGGAATCTATCTGTCGATGGTTACCACTGAGGCCTACGGAGGTAACATGTCATTTGGCCTTCTCGACCAGTTGGCACAAGAATATGACTATCTTCCTGATGGAGCGGTAGACCAAACAGCCATCTATAACTATGCTACGACGACCTCAGCAGGCTTTGCCACCAAGCAGAAGTTAGCCCAATCGTGGCTTAAACTCTATAATGTGATTTCCAATTGCAATAACTTTTTGAAGTGGCTTGATAGCAAAGGAGATCAGGTTATCCGTAATGAGAACACGCGAAATAGCTATCGTGCCGAGGCGCTTGCTATCCGGGCATATTGTCATTTCGATTTATTGCGTGCCTGGGGACCATGGAAATATGGCATCGATGCAGCCGCAGCGTCGACTAAGTCAATCCCTTATCGCGTGGAAACCAATAAGGAAAAGATGCCGTTATTACCCGCAAAAGACGTCATTGAGAAGGTGTTGAAGGACCTAACGCAGGCAAAAGAACTGCTCACGGCCGAGAAAACACTCCGTCTTGAGGATAGCAACAGGCGGTTCCGCTTTAACTATCACGCGGTGAATGCCTTGTTGGCACGCGTCTATTGCTATGTAGGTGACGCCCCACATGCCATCGCTTGCGCACAGGATGTGATTGATCATTGCGGACTTCTTTTGAGTTCATCCAATCAAGACGACCCCATCTTGTTCTCAGAGTGCTTAGTTGCCCTGAACATGTACCACATGCAAGAGACTACTTCGCGTCTGTGGGCCGACGGAGATAAGTTCTCTACGCAGTATTTTATACGCCAAGAACGCTTTCGATAAGTATTTCGAAGTGTCGGGATCTACGCGTGAAGACATGCGCACAAAGAGCGCTGCATTCTATGAACACTCGTCAACGAAGACGGCAATCTCACGAAAATATAACACGAATTCCCCATGAGGCAGTGCCTCTAATCAGGCTTCCTGAGATGTATTTCATTCTTTGTGAGATGACAAACGATATGACGGCATCGGCAAAATACCTGAATCTCGTGCGCAATAAACGCGGATATTCCAAGTCGGTTAATGTCTCTTATACGAATGCTGAAGGACGTTTGACCGCGTTGAACAAGGAGTTCCGCAAGGAGTTTTATGCCGAAGGACAATATTGGTTCTTCTTAAAACGCCACGGAATCACCCAACTTCCTTATGCACAGAATGTGGAGTTGTCGAAAGAACGCTTTGTATTCCCATTGCCTGATGCCGAAAAAGAGTATGGCTGGACAGCCGCTTCTGAACAATAATGCAGGCACATCGAAGTTTCAATTCATTCAAAATGACAAGCATCATGATAAAAACTCAATATCAACTCATCATCGCCCTCTTCTTCGGCTGTCTGCTTTTTGCAGTCGTGTTCGGAAGAAGTGGTGAAGACTTATTCGGCTGATGGCGATGGTGTTTATTTCAATTATGCCGACGAAGACGCACTAACGGCAACCGTGAACTTTGGAGATTCCATCCTAACCCAACCGAAAGAAATTGCTGTTCCGTTGCAGTTGAAGGTCATGGGACGGGCTGCTGACGAGCCACGCAAGGTGATTTTGAAGGCGAAGGCCATGGAAGGACGCGGCGAAGCGAAGGTGGTGTTGCCCGAAGTAGTGTTCAGTCCGAAGGAAATCACAAAGACAGTGAAGGTTAAACTCCAGCGTCCCACGATGCGAGACTCCGTGTTTGGTGTCGAGGTTTATATCGACAGTGAGGATGCTGGCTCACAGATTGGCGCCGGAATAAAGGGCTTTCAGTCGTTCAAACTCTATGCAAAAGAAAGCTATAGCAAGCCCGCGCAGTGGGATAACATGTCACTTATCTATCTCGGTCCATGGTCGGCAGACAAGCAAATCATGTTAGTGAAGCTCACAAAGCAAGATAAATTCTATGCCTCTTACGACTATTATGCGTTCGTTCGCTGGAATTTGGCCGCCATAGATAGCTTGAGAACCTATCAAAAGGCACATCCACAAGAGGCTGTTGCGATAGATATTCCGTTTACAAACGACAATACTTATGAGAAGCCATGGTACTGGACACCGCTCCACGACCGCTATCTTGGAACCTATAACAGCAATGCTTTTGTTGGTCTTTGCAATGCTTTAGACATCACAACAGCTAATGAGCGCGCACAATTGACCGGAGATGAGGCCAAGATGAAAGCCTTGAATAAGAGTGCTGTAGAACAGATGATGACAAAATACAACACCTATTATTTAGACGGATGGCGCCCGGGATCTTCTTATAAGGATAATTTCTATGTGCCAATGCTATCGGATGTCGATTACAACGTAGTCAAACCGCAGGCATGGGATGACGAACAAGGAGGTAAAACCATGATAGAGAAATACTATGGAAGCTATTCTCCCGAGAAATATCGACTGATGATAAAGGTTTGGATGGCTCATCAGGGCGCAAAACTTTGTGCTCAACCAGATGTTCCCTGTTAAGAATGAGTGGGGCAATGTGTCATGGGATGAGTCGATAGGAGGGGAAGATGCCATCAAGCAATGCAACCAACTCTTCCGCGATGCGGTGGCTCACGGCAGCTATTCATTTAGTTTTCCCGTCGTGCCCTAAGCGGAGTTGAATTTCTCTTCATCGGAAAATAGGATTCCATTCACATGAGTATGAGAAATGAAAGCACTCGTTTGGCGTTGCAATCTCAGTCGTTTCATGCAGCGAAATGAATCAAAAGGCAGCGCAACGAGGCCGATTTCACAACACACATCGAAAAATAACGAAATATATGAACATACGAACGGTTTTATTAATGACAGGTATTGTGGCCTTATCTTCATGTTATGAGGACCAAGGTAACTATAGTTATCGTTTCGATAGCATGAATTCCATCGACACGTTAATCTTCACTCCAGGGACTGTCGAGGCGCTATCGGGCAAGTTAATTGAGTTTACTCAGCCACTGACTGCTGCCGAAACCCATAAGAAAATACAGGTAGAGGTGAAGCAATCAAAGCAAACTGGACTTGAAAACTTAGACTTTACATGGATTGAAGGCCATAAGAAGAATGGCAAAACGGTCTATGATACGCTGACCACGCGAGGCTACTTGGATGTTGATTTGCCATTAGGGCGCGACACAAGTTTTACAGTTTTGCTGCGTGTTCATGACCAATCGACGAAAAGCTTTCGCGTTATGCTAACTTCCAGGTTGCCACTCGTCCCCATCTTCAAAAACAGCCTTTTCTTCCTCCACGGCAGTCAAGGTAATGTGCGTTTAGGTAATGTTGAGGTGGTGGGCGCATCGACAAAGGTCAGAAGTGACGCCTATAAGTTGGTGCATCCCGATGCAGTTAATCCCTTCACCAAGGCCTATAAGCTGATGTTCCAATATGGTTTGGTTTCTGAAAGGCGTGATTTCGTGAAACGTTATAACCTTATTGCCTTCGAAACCGATGGCAAAGTGAAGACCTACGACCCCTTTGGCTTGAAGCCATGCTTTACGAATTATCGCGACTTTGTAGTCCCACAAAGTGATCAAGGCACGTTCTTGCCGTCGAAAATCGGTATGGTAGGCGACCCTTCTAACCAGTCAGACTTCTATTATATGCTTGGTCGCGATGGACGATTTATCACAGCTCGCACAATTCCTTCATTCAAATTCCCTGCTACTGCCTCTTCGGTGACGAATTATAATGTGACCGCTGCAACGATAACGGCAGCCGATTTGTGTTCTGGGACAGTAGAAGTAATCGCTTCCTGCATGTGAATAAGGAGGATAGTTATGGCATTTGGGCCGAGCGACAGGCTTATGAGGCGCAATTGAACAACCCTGTTTTAGATGCACATGTAGACTTTTCGTCACTTGCAGCAGGGCTTTCTCCTGTTGGAAAGAAGGGCATTTATGGCTTCATTCAGTTCCGTGAGAACTATAACAAGGCTCAACCTTATTTCATTTTCAGTGATGCTGCCGGAACGAAGTATTATCTTTATCAGCTCACTTCCATAGCAACAGATGAGGACGGAGGCGGTAATGCCAATAGCAACGAGCCTGCTTATACGATTAAAGGCAAGCAGTTGACAGGCTTCACCCCGTCATCTACTGCCACAATCTGTTACAACACGTGGTTCACAACGAACTATGTGTTCTATGCAGATGGGTCAGATGTGGTGAGGTTTGATTTGAATAATGGCGACAAAACCGTACTTTATAGTGCACCAACAGGCTATACTATCTCTTGCATGAAGTTCTGTTCAGACGACAATTTCTTGTATTCTGGCGACTTAGGACGCTATATGGTCATCGGCATGAACCGCGGAACAGAGGGTGGAGTAGCGCAAATCAAGTTGAATACCGCCTCAGATATCGACGAAACTTATGCCCCACGATTCTATGACCAGGATGAAAATGGTCAGCGATTAGGCAATATCCTCGATGTACAATTCGTGCGTGAATACTCTTATCAAATACCTATTCGAAAATAAACAATGAAGAAAATTATTGCAATTGCAGGCTTTCTCATGGCTTCAGCCACGCTATCGGCGCAGTCAAATGCGTCGTTGGCGGGTACCATTGAAGGCATCTCCTCAGGTAAACTCTGCCTCACGGCACGAACTTCTGAAACCCATTGGGACACCCTTTCGGTCGTTCCGTTCTCTACCTCAGGCTTTTCCATGCAGAAAGTGAGCGTGAACGAGCCTGTGCCAGCACGCCTTTCAGTGGTTGGATACGATGGAGGCTTCTCGTTTATCCTTGAACCTGGTGGCACATATCGCGTGCATTTGAAGAATGGAGACGATTGGTCGATTGCGGGAAGTGTGTTGCAAGACCGCATGAGTAGCTACGAACAACACAATCGACAAACGTTATTGCGCATTGCAAAGATGCAGCAAACGTGTGACAGTTTGCGTCGAAACTCGCGCTATGGCAGTGCAAGTAAGCTCAACGATAGCATTCAACAGCTGAAAGAAGGCATGGAAACGGCGCGCAAATCCTTTCTTGCTGACAACGATAATCTACTTGCTGCACAGCTGATGTTAATGCTTGTAGAGCAAAACGACATGGCTTTGACCGAAGCAAAAGCGATATATGACGCGCTGGGAGAAGGCGCAAAGCAAAGCCGTAGTGGGCAGATTCTTAAAGAACGCGTGGCAAGACTCACGCGAACGAGTGCCGGAAAACTGGCTCCCGACTTTACTCTTCCGATGCCAGATGGCAAACTTTTCACGCTCAGTAAGATGAAAGGGAAGATTAAAATCGTTGATTTCTGGGCGTCTTGGTGTGGTCCTTGTCGTCTGAATAACCCCATTTTAAGGCAACTTTACACTCAGTTTCATGCGCAAGGCTTAGAGATTGTCAACGTTTCTTTAGACGAAAAGCGTGACCGTTGGTTGGCCGCTGTCGAGAAAGATGGCCTCACTTGGACGCAGGTTTCATCGTTAAAGGGATGGAAAGACGAGGTAGCGAGACTCTATAGTGTGTCGGCTATCCCCGCAATCTTTATCTTGGATAGCGACAACCACATCTTGGCTTCGGGCTTACATGGCGAGGCTTTGCGTGCATTTATAGTCAAACAGTTTGAAAAATAACGTGAAGATGTTGGCTGAAATGGCATCAATAATGATACCTTTTGCCTGAAAAGATACCCTTGGAAAGGTGTTGTAACAGGCAGAAATACGGCCAACGGCGTCAAGGATAGAATCAAAAGGAAAGATATTTTCAAGCACTAAATCAAATAAAACGATGAAAATAAAATTAATATTGTTATTATTATGTTCAACCAGTGGGGTGTTTGCGCAGTCCAATCAGTCCTATCTCATTCAGGGAACAATGCAGATTGATTCGCTTCGCAACTCACCCCGCACCGTGAAAAAAGTCTATTTAAGTCATGAAGTGAATGGCGAAGAGGTGGTGGTTGACTCTGCTGTTGTTACAAACAAGGCGTTTTCGTTCCGTGGAAAGGCACCAAAGTACATGTCACCTTATCACATTTCTGGCTTCGATAACGGCACTATACAGGTGTTTTTGGAGCCCGGAACAATAACAATTCAGCCTTTTGACGCGCGTTATCCTGTTGGAGCACACGTAAAAGGCACGCCTTCGAATGATGTTTTTGATGAATATAAGGAGTTTGGTGAGGCTGGAATACAACGTGCACGCGTGCGAATGGATAAGGCTTTTGCGGCACTTCCGGCTGACAAACGTAACGATGAGAAGGCCTTTTACCCTTATCAGCGCTCTACTTATTACGTGAATAGCCTCATGCATCGTGCCGAAGCAATGAAGTTTGCATCACAACATCTCAATTCACCCGTTGTACTTTATATTATCAAATACGATCTTTTCCGCTTCTTTCCCCCTAAAGTGTTGGAAGAAACCTTTATGAAAGCCATGCCAACGGCTATGCGACAACACCCTATGTACGCAGAGTTGGAGAATCAATTGCGGGCAGCAAACTTGGCCGAAGGAAGGCTTGCACCCGATATCGAGGGGCAAACTCCCGAAGGAAAGACGTTGCGTTTGTCGGATTTCCGAGGTAAATATGTGCTTGTTGACTTTGGGCTTCGTGGTGTGGACCATGCCGTCGCGAGTTCCCTGTAGTCAAACAAGCCCTTCAAGAGGCTGAAGGCGCAGTGCCATTTGAGGTGTTGAGTTATTCGATAGACAGCAAAAAGCCTGAATGGACGGCATGTATTGCAAAGAACGGACTATCACAACCTCACTGGACGCATATCTCTGTACTGAAAGGTTGGGGTTCTCCTGCAGCGAAACTCTACCATGTTGAGGCTGTGCCTCGTACGGTGTTGATCAGTCCAGAGGGTTATATCATGGGCTTTGACCTACGTGGTGAGCAGCTCATTAACACCATTCGGAAGCTCAAGAGTGGTGAGTTGAAGCCCAAAATGGCTGGCGCAGCAGAGGGAAATAGTGCTATGTTTGCCGTGAAAGATAACGGAATGCTTGCTCATGATGCACAAAGTGCGTCCTACCGAGAGCTTTCTGTGGCCCACGATAAGCAGATTTCAGACGGAATTGCAGCACTAAAACGCGAAAAAGGCGCCCAATATGTGACATCAGCTGAAGGGAAAGCGGCTGTGGAACGCCTTCGCGCGGTAGCTGATATCGACTTGATGACAGCGCAGTTGCAATGGTTGTTAGAGCATAATGATGCGGTGGCATATCCTGTTTTGGTGCAGCGCGACATGTTACCACGCTTTAACAAGGAGTATGGTCGCTTGTTTGTGAATGCTATGGCGCCTGAAATTCAGTCGTCAAAAGAGGCACGCGACTTAGATAATTGTGTGAAAGCCATGAGTTTGATGCAGGGAAATGATGTGCCCAATGCAACGTTATATCTTGCTGATGGCACGCAAAAGCAACTCAATCAGTATGCAGGACAGTATGTGTTATTGACCTTCTGGGATGCACAAAGTATGGGTTGCCGAGAAGAAATGGAACGTTTGCAGACCCTGTATGATGCAGCTCAGCAAGGCAAAGAAAAGCTCACACTCATCAGTGTGTCTGTAGATAAAGACGAAACGGCATGGAAGAACACGCTGAAAGCATGGCATTTAGAACGTCCTAACTGGGTGCAAGCGCGCAATAATGAGGCAGATGCTCACTCAGCGGCAAAGCTTTCGGCGTAAATCATGTGCCCACGAACTTCCTCATCACCCCTGATGGCAAACTCATCTCTATGACCTTGCAGGGCGAAGAGTTGGTAGCGCGCGTGAAACAAATCCTCTCTGGCGACCTGTATTACCAGGATGAGACGCCAAAGAAGTAATGGCTCAGCGATTGCAATCGTTGGTGTTTAGCCGTGTTGCGGTTTGACCGAATGAACAAATGGTTTGAAATAAAAACTCCATGATAATTTGATTAATACCCCATCTCCGCCTGACGACCTAAGTTTGTCGGGCGGGTGGGGTAGAATCAAGGCGCAGTCTCTCCATCAAAACATGCCTCGCGCTGAAGTAAAGGCAGGTGAATGACTCGCCAAGGCGACGTAAATTGCAGCGTAAAACGTGCTGATTTGCACGGCGAAATGACATAGATTGTTTACAGCATCAAGCTGCCGTATCGTGTGGATTCAGCCTGCCCATGTGGTTTATTCAACAGATTTGTTCATCAAAAGAATTAGAAATACAATCTGAAAACATATACTATCATAGGGAAAACTTTTTTATTAAGATTGTAATTTTTGCTCCTTTTTGTGCTCTTATGAACACATTAAGGAGCATTTCTTTTTTATTTCCTCCCCCTGTTTCTTGTTATATGACGTGCCACCTATGGGGAAATCCACATTAAAATCCCATGCTCTTTCGCATGTTTCCTATTATATGACCGACTTGCTGCAGCCCAATGTCGTCGCCCCTCCTTATCTTCCACCTTCGTATGTCCATGCAATGACGCCGAAACGGCATAAGCCAGGCATGCTGCAAGGACTTCACCGCGTTGATTCCCACCTACAAACGAGAATCCCAGCGCTGGCTCGTTGTTTGCCAACGCTGGGAACTCCGCAAACGAACTTAAACTCATTCGTCTATATAAAACATGTAAAACAAAGGCTGAAACTAATGGAACCTTGATAGGAATACAAAATAAAAGATCACAGCAGGCTATGACCTGCCGTGATCAATTCATGTTAAGGTAATTGTAACTAAAGCTATATAAAGTACTTCTGTTTGTGATTTATCTTATTTATGGTCATCAATCAGAACATCGATAGCCTTTTGATTTACCATCCTGGATTTTGTTTTAGCGATGGACACACGTTTAATTCTGTATTCTGAATTGGGAAATAATAGTGTTTTGGGGCTTCAAACACTCTTTCTTCTTTACAGAACCGTTCCATGCGATACTTCTTTCCATCAATTTCAATCTTGCCATTTGGGTCTTCAACAGGGTGCATTCCATTGATCATGCGTTGGCATTTAGGATATGCTCCATGATGTTGTTTCCAGTAATTCACAGAGCGTTCTGTATTATCATGACCTGAAGCTTTGAATATTTTCTCCTTATCTAATTCCACTTTTGACGAAGGTTCAAGATACAATCGGCAGTCCCAAGGACGTTTATTCTCATAGAACAGCTCCACTCTGCGTTCACGTCGGATATATTCTCGCATTAGTTGCTTATTCGTTAAAGTCGAAGGAGGCATCGGATTCATGAAAGAGCGTGCTCGAACCTTATTAATCATATCATAGATTTCTTGATTTGGTCCTGCGGTTTCATTCACAGCTTCTGCATAGATATAAATAAATTCGGGCAAACGCCATATTGCTGGTGAATGAATGTCAAAGCCACCGCTCTTGTTATAGCCGTCTTTCATGAACTTTCTAAGATAATAACCCGTTGTTGTTGCATTGTTAGCATTAATCTTATCAGGGCCTTCTGCGGTGTTCATCTGCCGTGGATTGTTGTTGTTATCACGGTAAGGAGCACCATGATAGAGAATATCTCTGTAGAAACGAGGGTCGCGATTGACATAAGGATTACTATCATCATAACCTGCATCGCGTGCTTCCTTGCTGTAAACTGGATAGCCATAGCCGTCGGGAGCCATATATTCATACTCATCTACTTGCTCTTGAACCGGTTGTTGGCGTGATCCTCCGCCACGACTTGGTGCATATTGGTCTCCTTGCCACCAGTTATCTTTGTCAAGAGTCACGAAAAAGACGCCCTCATCCTGTATACTTTCGAAGTCATAGAACATATCCCACAAGCGTCTATAAAGCAAAGAACCATTCAAATTGCGGTTACCATCGTCCTGAAAGTTATGATTATCGTATTTATCGAATAGCTTATAACGCGGTGACCCATTGACAGTCATGTCGAGAACTCGCTTGGCTGCATCCCTTGCTGCAATCCATCTTCGGCTTTATAGCCATATTCTTTCTCAAAGATTCGTTCACCTTGATAGCCAAATTGTGCGGCGCCATTATATAAAGGAGTAGCCGCCACCCATCTAACTTTTGCAATCAATCCTAAACAAGCACCTTTATCAACTCGTCCAAAGTGCTCATCGCTGCGGTTATACATCTCAGCTACCTTCTTATAAGCAGTCTCTGCATCAGCCACAATCTTATCAACGACGGCGTGAATGCTTTCGCGTTCGAACTTCATTGCATCATTTGTTGCGATACTATGGTCTATATAAGGAATCTCACCATATAACATCATGAGACGATAGTGCATATATCCTCTTAAGAAATAAAGCTCACCGATTCGTCTTTCCAAATCACCTGGGCTCAAAGGGTTATCAGGTGTTTTATATTTTTCAATGCCTTCAAGTGTTAGATTGATGTGACGAATGGCAGAATACATGCTATTCCAGAACTGTCTATTATTGCCTGGGAAGTCTGAATTGGGGCTCCAGTCACCCTGATTATACCTGTTTCCGATGTTGCCTTCTACGTTTGAAGACTCACATTCGTCGGTAATGACCGAGGAAGAGAAGTGCTCCAACCACACCAAAGGCCTCATAGCATAACGTGCATTCCAGTATGCTGTTGCGACGTTTTTATTCACTTCTTCATATCGACTGTACACTTCTTCTTCCGACTTCTTATCATCTTTCTCCTTGTCTAAGAAGCTTTCACTGCATGCAGTGAGGCAGAAAAGTATTCCAAATAAAAGGAATAGTTTATATATCTTTTTCATATTCTATCGTGTTTATTAGGTTTAGAATGTAATATTTACGCCAAAATTAAATACCTTTTGAATGGGATACCATGTGCCATTGCTATTGGTTTCGGGATCAACATCAACGTCTCCGAGTTTATCCCAAGTCAATAAGTTTTGCCCTTGGATATAGAAGCGAACCTGTTGTAGGTTTGCAACCTTAATCAACTGATAGGGGAGGGAGTATCCTATCTCTATATTCTTCAAACGAACATAGCTTGCATCATACAAGAAAAGACTGCTATGAACGTTCTTGTTGTTGTTATGTGTTCCCAAATGGAGAGCTGGATATTTTGCATTTTCAGCTGTTTCGGGCGTCCATCTCTTTAAGTGCATCGGCTTAACCTTGCCCATTTTGTCGTTATGGAAATTGGGAAAATCATACACTGCAGCACCATTTAAGAGGATAGAAGAGTTGGTTGCGCCTTGGAAAAGTATGCTAAAGTCAAACCCTTTGTAAGAGAAGCCCATCGGAATGCCAAACATTATTTCCGGACAACGAGGATATCCTTGAGCCGCACGGTCCTTATCATCAATTACTTTGTCACCATTCATGTCTTTATAAACCACATCTCCGGGGATTAACTTACCGAATGAGCCTTGTATTCCTAAGGTGTTTAGGGCGTCAGCTTCGGCTTGATTTGCGACAAAGTGGTCGAAAACATACGTGAAGTTGCTGTTCATGGGTTTGCCTGTGGCCTGCCTCCATGTATTCTTTCCCCAGTCAATCTCGTTTGTATACTCTATTTTGTTGCGAGCAAAGGTAAAGTTTGGTTTAATAAAATATCTGAAGTCACGACCGATTTTGTCCTGCCACGTCACTTCAAAGTCAATGCCATAGTTCTTGATTTTACTTGAATTAATCCATGGGGCAGATGCACCAACCACGCCAGGGAAGTTCATTCGCTGAATGTCTGCACCTGCACTGGTATTCAAGTTCGTCAAAATATCAAATCGTTTCTCTGTAAACACATCGCAACTAATGCTTAATCGTTGTCTAAACAGCGTCATATCGATGCCTAAATTGACCTTCTTTGCTTTCTCCCAAGTCAGTGCTGTGCTTGCCAAACGAGCTTCGCCGTTTCCGTCTATCCATGAGTTGAGATTGGGACCAAAATGATAACCATTGTCACCTCCATAGTAAGCTAAGTATGCAAAACGGTCACTGGGCAGCATATCACTACCGACCAAACCATAAGAAGCCCTTATCTTTAAGTAGTCTAACCATGATTGTGTGGCGCGCATAAACTTCTCATTACTAATCACCCAGCCTAAAGAACCAGAAGGAAAGAAGCCATAACGTTTGCCACGGGCAAAGTTTTCAGAGCCATTATAGCCGAAGTTGAATTCTGCCAGATACTTCCTTTGATAATAATATGAAGCATGGCCGGTCATTCCTTGATAGCGATAATAAGGGTCATTGTTGTAATTGCGCTCACTACGGTTGATGAGAAACAACGCACCGACCTCGTGATCGTGGCCGAAAGTGCGGTTATATTCTAACTTCACCTGCGCATAATAGCGAGAGTCTTGTGGGTTGTTTCTGGCTTCATTGTTACGATTTTGGTCGATATTATACCTGTTTCCGCCCCCGTATGCACCTTTATAAGGCACTGTTGGGTCATTGTATACATCAACTCCAGCCACAGGTTCGAACGTAGCATAACCCGGAAAACGCTTATATCCCTCGTTATAATAGGGGATATCACGAACAATCCAGCGGCTGCCTTGAAAGTCATAAGAAATCATTCCCTCAATCTTCAGTCCTTTAGTAATGAAGTCTAAGTTGTGGCCTAACGTCAAAGCACCCTCAAAATAAGTATTCTTTTCATTCTGATATCCTGTGCGACTCAGTTCTCCGAGAATGTTATAACGATAAAGTTGCGTACCAAAGAGCACGCCGTTAGGGTTTTGTGCAAATATCTTCCGATTTGCTTCGTTCCCATTATCCTCTAATGTTATTGGCAAATAAGGGGGCTGTGTATTGGCAATAGTTACGATTGTGGCCGCCGAAGTGCCAGGACTTGTACGGTCAGTGATTCGTCCTCCCAAATCAAACTTAGCCCAGAAGTTCTTTGTAATGTTAATATCAATGTTCGAACGGATGTTATATCGTCTGAATCTACTTTCAGATCCATTCGTCTTTTCAGAGTTATGTTTGAGATTTGTGCCTTGATTGAAATAGTTGGCCATAACAAAATACTTCACACGTTCATTGCCGCCTCGTATAGATAAGGTGTAATCTTGTTGTGGAGCAGTCTTGAAAGCATAGTCAAAATAATCCCAATTATATCCTATTCCCGCTCGATGTGCGTCAATAGCCTTTTGAGTAAAGAGATTCAATCGGGATATTTCATCATCAGATAAGCCGTTCATTCGGGCATCATTAATCATTGCTTCGTTATGCAACACCATGTAATCAGCCGATCCTAAATAGCTTGGGAACTTCACAGCCTTATTGAATCCATAAGAAGCCTTAAAGTTAACACTTGCCTTATCGCTGTTCTGTCCACGCTTAGTAGTAATGACAACAACGCCATTTGCACCGCGAATACCATATTGAGCCGTAGCCGACGCATCTTTAAGAATGGTGAATGTCTCAATCTCATCAGCCGAAAGATAAGTCATATCGCGTTCAATGCCATCAATAATCACAATGGGATTCTGTGCATTAAAAGTCGCTTTGCCTCGTATAAACACTTCAGCTCTGTCTACTCCAGGCTCACCTCCTGCGTATTGGTTGGCAATTAAGCCCGGCAAACGACCTGCTAAAGCATTGTTTAGATTAGCCGTTGGACTTTGGGCCAAGTCTTTTGTCGTTATTGTTGCAACAGCTCCAGTCATCGTTTCTTTGCGTTGTTTGATGTGACCAACGGCAACCACTTCTTCCAAAGCCTTTGCATCTTCAGTCAATTCAATTGTAAGTGTAGAGCGTCCGCATAATTTTACTTCTACAGGTTGATAGCCAATAAACGAAACAACAAGCGTAGCATCGGCATAAGGGACTGAAATCGTGAAGTCGCCATGGGCATCTGTCACTGCGCCTGTTGAGAGTCCTTTTACTGCAATGGATGCCCCAATCAACTCTTCTTTGTTCTGTTGATCTACAACTTTTCCTTTTACAATAAGCTGTTCTTTAGATTTCGTTTGACTCAACTTGGTTAGTTGGCTTGCCTGAACCCCCAAAGCAGGTGATAAAGCAAGTGCCGAAACGACTGCAACCCCAATGCTTAAGCGGTGCAATCTGAATGGAGATTTGTTTTTCATAAAAGTTAATGGATATGTAATTACACAAGATTTAATCTCTTTTTCTTATCATTATATAAGATAAGGTGTTAGTTATGTTGTCTCCTTCTCTGTGGATTGCAGAGGAAAGGAAAGCCGCTATTCATAATAATTCTTTAAGATTCACGATTTGAAATACAAGGTTGTGTTGACTGCTTAGTTCTTTTGTATTACAAGGTGCATACCGCTTCGCATGGCTTGTTGTTTTCATTTGTATGGATTATCTTTTTAACTCATCGTGTCTTTTGTTTCACCTTTATTTCTATCGGCCTTCATAAACATTCGATAAGCCTCAAAATGCATCTCTCAATACGCTACGAGCTACGCCAAGCTCTGAAGCCAGTTGGATTTCATTGGGAATCGAATCTCCAATTTTATAGCCATGTTCGATGAAATAAGATATAATTTCTATTTCAACTTTATCTACAAGATTCAATGAATTTGAGATTGAAAATCCTTCGTATTTCCCATTTATCATATTTGTCCGATTAATAAGATTAATGGCACAAATATAATATTTCATCACATTGGTTCAAAAATACCTTTACATTAATTCTATTAAATTTAACTATAATTTATTTATATTTTTATTTTTTTATATAGCTTGATAAGGATGTTCTTTTAGAATCATTTGATATTGAGTATTCTATTTGAATGGAAATTAAATGTTGGTTTTATGTGTTGTGTTTTGGTTTAGATTGTATCGTAAAATGGTTTAAATTGCAGTGTGAAATGGTTTAGATTGCAGGAAAAGCACCTGCAAACGAGAATCCCAGCGCTGGCTCGTTGTTGGCCAACGCTGGGATACAGAAGGGGAGTGGAGGATTATTTTGCGATGCGAAGATGGGAAGTTTTCGCCCTTTTTTGTCACCCTATGGCGCATTGAGGGGGGCGCAACGGGTGAAGAAAAGCTATTTGCCGATGCGCTTGAAATAAGGCAAGCGTGAGAGATCGTAAATGTATTGCTCCTTCTGTTGTCGGTGGATGCGCTCGAAATAAGGCAAGCGGGAGAGGGGAACTTGCTGTTTGATGACGCGATTGCCACGCCAGACACGGCCTTGGTCGTCACGCCAGCGGCCAGGAGGAAGGATAATCGTGCGTGAGGTGCCTGACGTTGTCATCGGAGCCACCATGAGTTGGTGGCCAAGCATGAATTGGTCTTTCACGTTGGCATAGCCGTGGTGAGGAAATTCATATTCCAAGTTGCGCACAATTGGCTCACCTGTGCGCGCAGATTCAAGTGCACAAAGTGTGATATACGGCGATTTCATGACATGAAGACGGGCCATGTTGCGCACAATCTCTAAGTTTTCTGCACTTAGAATGCGCCATGGAGCCACCGAAAATTGCATCATCGGCATGAGGGTATGCACTTGGGTAGAGCGCACAATGAGTTCCTGGTCGAACTTATCGGCATCGATGTTGAGGAAGGAGGCAAACGAACCGCCGCCTATCATGTCGGGACACGCAAAGCCATAGCCCAGCAAACCTGCCGAAATCATATCGGGAATGAGTTGCTGAACGGCTTTCCACGAATATTCTTTATCGCCTAAGCGCTGCACAAGTGGTTGGTTTCCCATTTGCCAACAGGCACGATATTCGTTGAAATTAAAGCGACATCCTAACTCAGCCCAGCCTTTTGTCTGGTCAACCGAACGCGCGCCATGAACGAACGGACGCAGATCGGCGCGGTCATAAAACGTGTTATCGCCTCCATCGAATTTGAAACCATCGATTCCATAGTCGTGCATCATCTTGCGAAGTGTCTTTTCCAAATAGTCAAGGGCTGCCGGATTGGTAAGGTCAAAGCATGCACTCTGCCCATTCCACCACTGAATGATGGCTGGGTTTCCGGTGGCATCGCGCAGCAACAGCCCCTCTTTTGCCAACGCGCGATATTCAGGACTGTCGGCAGATACAAACGGACTAATCCACAACATCACCTTAAAGCCCATGTCATGTAGGCTGTCGACCATGGCGCGTGGATTGGAAAAGCGTTCCTCTTTGAAGTCAAAGTTGCCATAATAGCGCTGCCAGTTGTCGTCAATCATCAAGATACCGGGAGGAAATCCGTTGTCGACGATGTGGCGAGCATAGTTTAAGATGTCGGTCTGGTTTTGGTTATACATCAGTTCTATCCACGTGTTGTATTGCGGATTTGAAAAGAAGAGCCCGTCGGGCAGTTTGTCATTGGGTGGAAAATGCTGTCTCATCACACCAAGATAGGCATCGCGCAAGGTCTTTCCTTGCTGCGAAACGCCCACCTTTTCATAGCGTGAATCAAGGTGAATGCTGTTGTTGTTGACCGAGAAGATAAAGGGATTATCGCTCCAAATGAAGCGTCCTTGGTCAGAAATGAGCATCCCCGACACCTGGTTGTTGGCATTTGGTTGGAAAGATCAAAGGGAGCAAGCGATGAAAAGGGCATCGCCGAGCCAAGCGCTGTTGCTCCTCCCCACCACGCTTCATTGGGAAGCATGGGAATATCGGTGCGCTGTTGGGCCTGCAATGACGAGCAGAGTAGTCCCATGAGCAGTAAAAAAGAATAACGTAGGTGCATGAATATGAAATAAAATGTTTTTTTTGTTATTGGCAAGTCATCCGCGTGATGGGATAAATCGTTTTCGTTGCTGGCAGACTTTCCGCGGGGTTGGAAATGCGTTTTTTGCTTTTGGCTAACCATCCAACCCCAGGGACGCGTCTGTTTTGTGTCGTTTTACCGCCTATTCTGCCACGAAATCCATGGTGAAATGACTGTTTCCTTTCGGTGAAACCACGCCATCTGCAGCCACGTTTATGCCGTCTTTCAAGTCGATGACAACCTTATATTTTCCTGCTGCCGTAGGAATGAGGAAACCATCAGTGCCCGTGCGGACGGGAGCGGGGAAGAAACTATTGGGCAAACGATATTTATGTCCGGTAGAAGGATGCACAACATAGAAGGCCACATCACCTCCCCAACCGAAGTTATAGAAGGTACCTTCATAGCGATTGCCCGTTGTGTGTACCACCGGCAGCACGTTTTCGTCAGACCATACCACAGCCGTTGAGTTCTTTGTGGGTGCCCAACTCCAGCCATCCATATACAAAACATCGGGATAACCGCCTACGGGGGCAGGCATAGAAGGCACCGCTAAAGATGTCCATGCGAACATAATATACGCCGCTGTTGCCCTTTAATGTCCACGTAGCGTTACCGCCTCCGTTAAACAAATCGGGGTTGCAGGTGTAGCCAGACAAGTCAAAGTCTGACGTGATTTTCTGTCCCTTTTGCAGTGTCATCGTACCTTCATAGATGTAAGATTCACCTGCTTTGAGATGTAATTGCTGTCCACAGAAGCCGATAGAAGGCGTTGCTACCATGCCATTTACCGTCACTTTATCGTTTGCAAAGACTAAGGATTTGCCACTACCCGTAATTTCTACGCTCGTGCAAGTGCCCGAAGCGAGATTTGCTTTAATGGTAAACGCACCGCCGGCAGTGAGGTGGAAGCTCTTCGATGCATCGTCAGTAGCCGACTGAACAAGTTTATGTCCGTCCCAAAGGATGTAACCATTGTGGCCACCTTGTTTCAAACGGAAGTTGCCTGCAGCCGTTTGGCCCCACATTCCCACTTCAGGATTGTCGCCTTCTGGGGCAGTCCAGGTGTAGTATGTGTCGTTTTTGCTTTCATATCCGTGCATGTGCATCTTTGTTTTCTCGGTTGTTATCTCGCCATCTTGCCAGTGTCCTGAGATAGTTCCTAAGATATAGTAGCAGTCTGTCGTGGGAAGCGGTTTCCAAACATGGCGCTCACCAAAGGAGAGTTCAAACGTTTTAGGATTGAAAGACACCGTAAACGAAGACTCAACGTCGCCACCTATCGTGATAGAATCATTGGTCATTGACGCAATTTCGCCATTCTGCGTTCCCCAATAAATGCCGTTTTTGCTCGTTGTTGTCGAGATAATACCTTTCACCTTGGCAGGAAACAGCTGCTCGTTGGGCGTAGTGAAGACCTCGCCTTGCTTGGTTAGTTCGATAACATTGCCGTTGCCGAGAATGAGATTCAGCGTTTCAAACGTAGGCGTTGATACGGAAGGAATCGTGAAAGTCTCTACCGCCTCGCCATTGCGTGTGTTGTCTAACTTCGCCACCAACAACAAATCGTCGGTCGAAGCATTCTTAGGCAGTGGTATTTGGATGTTGTCATCCATGCTAAACTGCTTGCCGAGCAACATCTGATACTTTGTAGTCAGGGTGTCACCCTTGCTGTTTAACAACAACAGTTCATAGTGTTCCAGGTTGCGTTCATCGGTTAAAAGGCCCGTGATATCAATCTTGTCACCATATTTATAATTATCAGGCACCACCATAAGGTCCATTTCTGGCTTTGGTCCTGTTTTGTCTTTAGAAACAAATTTATCGTCATTGTCGCTGCAACCCATTACACACAGCATTGCTGTTGCAAGGACAAGATAGCTTATTTTTTTGAACATAATCAATCGGTTTTATGCTTTTATGAAATAGTTTAATTTGAACATCAGCTTCAAAATGAGCAATACCCACACCCCTTGCAGGGCAACCAGCAACACACGATGATAGTCGCCGAGCCATTGGTGGAAGCCAAAGAAGATAGAGTCGGTGATAGAATTGAAGTCAATGTGGTCGCCAATGTAATACGCAGCGAGTGAGTTCATGCCATAGTATCGCAGCCACATCCAGCCTTTTCTGCATCCTTTCACGTCGATGATGTAATAGAACAAGCCCATCAGGATAAAGCAAATGCCTCCTGAAAAGAGTGTCATGGAGCTTGACCAGATGTGTTTGATGATGGGAATCCAAGGGTGCATGCAAAGCGATATGGCAATCATGGCTACACCACCAGCAATGAGCCAGTAGAACTTTTGCATCGCTGTGCGCTCACTTTTCAGCAGATAGCCTGCCAAAGTACCCAGATAAACCGTCACGATGAAGTTCAGAGAACTCATAATCCACGTATAATGATAGGTGGGATCCCAATGCCATTGGTTGCCCTGCCAAATCACTCCATCGCGGAAACGCCCTAACACCGCGCGGTCGATAGCCTCGCAAATGTTGCTGTCGATGGTGAAATCGAAGTTTCCCCAAATGGCAAAGATGGCGATATAGGCCAAGAACGAGAGGCTCACTGCAATGATTTGCGTGCGCAACGAGCAGAAAACATAGAGGAAAGCCACGGCAACATAGCCCACTGCAATGCTTTGAAGGGTGTTGGAATAGAGGTGTAGTTGTTGCAAGTCAAACGCCAAAAGGTTGCCCTGACAAACCATGCCTAAGATCCAAAGCACCACAAAGCGTTTCAATATTCGGCGGTAAAAGCTGCCATCAATGCGCTCTCCACGCTTGTAACGTGCCATGGCAAAGGGGATGGTGATGCCCGACATGAACATGAACAAGGGCATGATGATGTCCCAAAAGCAGAAGCCTTCCCATGGCAGATGCAACAATTGACCCATGACAAAATGGCCAACTGTTCCTTCGGCAGGCTGCATTGTCTCAAGCGCTTTGAGCAAAATGGGCTGTACCAACACAAGCATTGCCAAGTCTGCTCCACGCAAAATGTCGAGTGAAAGCAGTCTGTCTGGCTTTTGAAGTGTAGTATTTGACTCCATCGTTAGTGCTTAATGAATTTCACAGCTGCCGTACTTTGTGGTGCTGTGCCCGTCTTTTCAACTTTGATAGTAACACCCAGATTGTTGTAACCTGTGGTTGCTTCCCACATCTCTTTATTGGCTAAGCGCACCGCATAGTCGGCTCTTGCAGCGATAGAAGGCTCTGCATCGGGCAAGAAGAGCAACAACTGGTAGTCGCCTGCAGGGATATCCGCCGGCAGTTGCACCTTGGCCGTGAGATTGGTCAGGTGGCGTGGCTTCCAGGTTCGTGGGTCATCAGGCAGCGTTGCAATGTAAGTAGCATCCTTTGAACGCAGGATGAGCTGCACTTTACGTGGATTATACATTGCTGCAAAACCGATATTATAGATAGAAAGGATAGCGTTGAGGTCGCTTCCCGGTGTGAGTTGGGTTGAATATTTACCGCGCATGAGCACCAAGCGATAGCCTAAGTTCATGCGAATCTCATCCATCACGCCGTCTTTCTCCCATTGTTTCAACACCACGCGGTCGTAACCATCGTGCAAGAACGACCAATGCAGCGTCTTCAACTCGTCTAAAGCTGCCTTGCCGCGACTTGGAGGAGTGGTTGACGAGGGGCGAGCCGTCTCACCGCCAATAGGAGTATAGAGGCCTTCTTGTGCCAAATAGGCTTTGTCTTTCGCTACATCCTCATAAGTACCCATGTTGGTTTCATCGGCCATGAAAGCGTCGTTGTGGTGCGCAATGCGTGCCTGCGGACTATTTTTATAGGCAAAAGAGGCATCAAGTGGGGTCTGAATGCCCGTGAAATTACGCTTATAAGCCGGTGTACGCACTTGTACAAAGCGGTCGGTAGGCAGCACCTCCAACCATTTTGCCAACACTTCGTTGCGTGAGGCATTGTTGTTCAGGCCATTGGAAGAGTAATACCATTCGCCCCAAGCACCGATAAAACCAGCCTGTACGCAGGCAATGACGTCCTTGTCTTTGGTCAACAGCGGTTTCAGTTGGTCTAAATGTTGCTTGATTGTCACCATAGGTGCATCGGGTTCATCCTTAGATGAGGTATAGGCGAAACGCAAAATCGCCTTCATTCCAACCTTACGCACGGTGGCTAAATCATTATCTATCTTTGCCAAATCGGCCGTTGTGAGGGCTTGATTGCGTCGGTCTTTCAGATAATAAACAATCTGAACGAGCGACTCCTGCTCGCTTTTAGCCGTTTTAAGCCGTGATTCAGAGAGGGGAGTAGCCATGTTGCTCTCCACCATAACATACATACCACGTTCAGGATTGAAGAAGTTTTCCTTTGAAGGCGTGTATTTCACTGTTTCCAACTCAACCTTTTCCTTGTCGGGAGTGGGGGTAGGTGTCGGCTTATCGTCGTCACTACTGCCACAAGCCATCATCGAAAGCGACAGCAACAGCACCGATATGTTTAAGAATTTATTCATTTTTTCGTGTTTACTATGATTCATTTTATGTGTATATGTTTTGCGTTTGTCTTGACGTTTACGCTTTGTTGCTATGCGCACGAGACAGGTTTTCATGGCCTGTTGCAAAGGCATAAACGCCAAGATTCGCCGTTTTGATTAGTAGCCGGGATTCTGTTTCACCAAGCCTTTGCCATCGGTAATCACCTCAAGTGGCAACGGATAAATCTCTTTATATTCCTCTGCATAAGGCGATTGGTTAATGGTTTTCACCAAAGGCACAAGGCGATGATAGCGAATTAAATCCGAACGATATTGTCCATTCTCACACCAGAACTCGTGCCAACGCTCTTTCAAGATGGCATTGAGCACGTCTTCGGCTGTTGGATAGTCGGCATAGCTGAGGTTGGGCAAGCCTGCACGGTTGCGAACGACATTCACATTGTCGATGGCCTCATGCAAATCGGCTGTCGAAGCCCCCTGATGCATGCACAATCCCTCAGCCAATGAGAGATAAACATCGGCAAAACGGAACAACACGATATCGATATCGGTGTATCCTCCAGAGCCTTTCACGCCTGTGTCATAGCCAATCTTCAAAGGAATTGGGCCAGCTGCCAATGGCGATTGAGGCGTATTGCGGTCGATAATCGTGCCATCCGAACTCTTATATGAGGTGACCAGTCCTTGACGGCGAGTGTCACCAGGTTCAAAAGAGTTGTAGAAATACCACGTACTGGTAACGGTTCCCCAGCCAGAGCCCATGCCATGGTCGGCATAGTTGGTCGGGAGCACCATCATGTGCCACTGGTTTTGGGTTGGTCCTTCATAGGTACAAGGCAGTGCAAAGATGATTTCCTTGTTGCCAGCACCTTGACCTCCGCGTGCAAACATGGCGTTGTAATCGCTTTGTAGGGCATAGCCATACTGCGATTCCTTAGTTCTCGTGCCAACTTGATAACCTTGTCATAGTTTGATTTGTCGCCATGTGTGAGACCTTCAGGGTACTTATAGTCGCCTGTTTCATGCAGATAGAGGCGAATCAACAGCATCTTTGCCAAGCCACGGCTAAAGCGTCCATACTCGGTATTGCCCGGAAGAGGCAGGTGTTCGCCAGCAAAGAGCAGGTCGTCTTCAATGAATTTCACCATCTCTGCGCGCGAAAGTCGGGGCAACGGCTTTTCGGCCAAGGGGTTTTTCAATACTTCTAATGGCGCAACGACCAACGGACCATACATATCATAAAGCATATAAGAGAGGAAAGCACGTGCACAGCGCACCTCAGCTTCATACTTTTGTTTTGTAGCTTCATCGAGATTGCTGTTTGCAATGTCGTCAAGCACAAGCGTACAGCGGCTAATCTTCTGCGAATATCCCCCAGAATATTGCTTGCTTCGTGTGTAATAGAACCACGTAATGCCTGTAGTCTCAGGGAAATAGTTTAGTTCCGAGCACTTCTTTTGTGCTCCAAACGTTCCCGTTAATATGCCAGTGGTGGCATCATTGAGGAATTGTATGCCGCGTTCTGAGGTAGAGAACATGCCATCCCACCAGCTTCCGCGCAGAGGATAATAGCAAGAGTAGACTAACGACTCTATATCGCTCTCGGTTTTCGGGAAGTTTGAGGGGTTGATTTCAGCGTAGTCGACCGGCTCTAAGTCTGAACAACTGTTGAAAGTCATTGTCGCACACGCCAGTAACAGTGCAAATATATAGTTATTCTTTTTCATTGTTGAATGCGTTTAGGGTTTTAGAATGTGATATTTACTCCAATACTATAGGTGCGTGCGTTAGGATAAGCCGCCGTATAATAGTCTGTTTCTGGGTCTAAACCCTTGTAGGGAGTGAGGCAGAAGAGGTTACTTGCACTCAAAGAAAGGTGTACACGTGAGATGTATTTCGTCTTTGCAACCCACGCTTTAGGCATGTTCCAGCCGAGTGTGATATTAGAAAGGCGCACAAACCATGCATTCTGATAATACCAGTCGCCGTGGGTGTAGGTGGTGTTCCAGCCATTGAAGGAGCAAGGATACTTCGTTGAAGGATTATCCCAGGTCCAACGTTTCTTGATAATCGTTAGTGCATTGTAGCCATATTGAGCTAATTCGCCTCCACCAAGGCCATAAGTCATCTCCGTGGGGTCCTCCATTCGTCGGTCAAACATACCGTTAAGTTGGAAACTTAGGTCAAAATCCTTATAGTTAAAGGTGTTGACCATGCCGGCCATCCAACCCGGATCTTGAGACCCAATGAGTTCAACATCGGCGTCATCAATCTTTCCATCGGGGCCACCTGTAAGGATAAAGCGTCCGTTAGCGTCTACTTCGGGCTGACCATTTGCATCACGTTTATAGCCGTTGAGGTCTTTGATGACCAACTCTCCCGGGCGAAGATCGGGCTGAGCAGCCGGTACTGCCTCGCCAATCTGCAAGATGTGGTCGGCACGACGCGAGTAGATGGGGCGAATAGGGTCGTCAACTTTCTCATAGACAGCAGGCTTCCAATCGGGTGTACGCTCTTTCCAGCGGTCCTTATATGTAGTGAAAGTGAGGTTGGTTGTCCATTTGAAATCACGTGTTTTGACGTTCGTGGTGTTGATAGTGATTTCTAAACCCGTGCTCTGTGTCTTGCCAATGTTCGCCATTACGCTTGAAATGTCGTGGTAATAGTTCAGTGGTTTGTAGTTGAGCAAATCTGAAATCACACGATGATAGAACTCCACACTTGCCAAGATTCGATTGTTCAGGAAACCAAAATCGAGTCCAAAGTTCCATTCAGTTGTGGTTTCCCACTTCAAGTTTGGATTCTCCAATTTGCCTTGGAACACACCAATGAGTTGCGTGTTATCACCGCGGTTGTAGGCGGGTTGTGCATAATAGCTTGCAAAGGCATTAGAACCAATGTCCGAGTTACCCGTCTGTCCCCAGCTGAGGCGCATCTTACCCATGGTCAACCACGAGGCAAGCGGCTTCATGAATGGCTCTTCTGAGAAGGTCCAGCCAAGGGCAGCAGAGGGGGAAGTAGCCCCATTTGTGGTTCTTGGCAAACACAGATGCGCCGTCAGCACGGAAGGTTCCAGTGAGATAGTAGCGGTCTTTGAGGATATAGTTTACACGGAAGAAGTAGGACTCCATCTTGTTTTTAGAACTCCCTGAGCCTACCGACTTCGTGCCAACACCGGCATTCAGGTTGTTGTAGATAAAGCCATCGGTCAGGAAGTTGTTGTTCCCTGCGTTCGAAGACTCTACATTAAACTGTTCGAAAGAAGTTCCGGCAAGCAGATTTAGCTTGTGCATCTCCTTGAAAGTCTTGCTATATGTGGCGGTCGCCTCAAGCAAATACTGGTTATTGTCGGTGGTATAGATGTTGGCATTGCCTTGAAGATTCTTTCCCGACAAAGTTGTTTTAGGCTCATAAGTCTTACGACTGATGTTGGCTCTATCAAGGCCTGCGTTGAGTTTCAGCATCAAACCATCGATTGGTCTGGCTTCAACATAGATGTTACCGAGCAATCGGTCAGTGCGTCCTTGGTCTACATTGTTGAGCAGAGAGTAGGGGTTTGGCTGCGTTCCCAATAGGGGATTGACAGGATAAATCTTTCTCACGGGGTCGTAAGCCAAGATATTTGGTCCCATCTGTACAGCCGAACGGATGATGCCCGACTTCTCATATTGCTTTGATCCCAATTGAGTGTTGTCGTTATCAATGCGTGTGAGCGTCAGGTTTACACCGGTTTTGAAGATATTTAAGAAGCGCTGATCAATGTTACTCTTCACGGTATAGCGCGTCATTCCCGAGTTTTTGATGATACCTTCATTGTCATAGTAGTTCAAAGAAATCATATATTGTGTGTCCTTTGAACCGCCCTGAATGCTAAGGTTGTGCTCTTGAATGCGGCCGTTGCGTGTAATCAGGCCCACCCAGTCGGTGCCCTTGCCGGCTGCTTCGATTTGAGCGTCGGTGTAAGGACGTGTATATGCCAAGCCACTCTTTGGTGCGGCAAGTGCCTCTTCGAGTGTTCTTGAACCCCAAGGACCAACATTGTTTTCCCAAATCCAATATTCCCAACTGGCCTTGTTCTTCTCAATCATCCAGTCATGTAACGATAACATGTCATACTTATCGCTGTAACGCTGGTAACTATAGTTGTATGAATAGTTCACAGTCGCTTTGCCTTCGCGTCCGCGTTTGGTGGTAACAATAACCACACCATTGGCTGCTCGTGCACCATAAATGGCTGTAGCTGAAGCGTCTTTCAACACTTCTATGCTCTCCACATCATTCGGATTGAGGAAGTTGAGCACGCCCTGCGTTCCAGGATCCATGCGGTCGTTGTTGCCCTTTTGCTGGTCGAGTTTCGCAATAGGAAAGCCATCGACAATATAGAGTGGGTCGTTGCTGGCGTTCACCGAACCTGCACCACGGATGAGAATGTCAAGACCGCCACCAGGTTGTGCCGAGTTTTGGCGCACATACAAACCTGCTGCCTTTCCTGCAAGCATGTGGGCTGCCGAGGCAACACCGGCTACTGCAAGGTCGGTTCCCTTGACACTGGAGACTGCTCCCGTAAGATCGCGCTTCTTCATTGTGCCATAACCAACCACAACCACCTCGTCAAGTCCCTGCGCATCCTCTGTCATGGTGACACGCATCGCATCGCGTGCCTTCACGGTTTGGGTCGCAAAACCTACATAAGAGATAGTGAGGGTGTTGCCGGGGGTAACAGTGAGGGTGAACTTTCCGTCGCCATTGGTGATTGTTCCCGACTTTTTACCGTACTCAACCACGGTTGCTCCCACGATGGGTTCGCCGTTGGCATCGGTCACAGTGCCTGTAATTGTGCGTTGATTTACTTTCGATGACTGCTGCTGTGCCATCATTGCTTCGTTGATGTCAGCCACTCGATGACCCTCCAAGGGGGAGGCCATGAGACTTAAGGGTGCCATCAACAACAAGGTGGATAAAGAGAGATGCATTATAGGCATACGTCTCTTACCATGTTTAGAGTTTTGTAGCATATTGTTTTAAGTTAATATAGATATGTCTTAGTTGATTTTTAGTTACAATTCCGTCGCACCTTTATGTGGCTTCTACACTGCTTTGCGTTGGTTTTAGGCCATGGTCAATCATAGTTGCTTGTTTAGGTATCGATGAAAATAGCAGACGCAAATTTAATAAAAATATTCAATCACACCAAAAAACGCCCCATTTTTTCTCCCGAAATCTTAGACTCTTTTCTCCGAATTGTGGGCGTTTTGCGGCTGCGAGCATGTGTGTATAGAGGGCAACGCTGTAGGCGTTGTGCGTGTTATCACTATGTAATTATGTAAGAGAACGACCCCTGTATCAAGCAACGCTGTAGGCGTTGTACTTTTGATAGCCCAGGGTTGCCGAGCGATAGCGTGGGCTACCCTGGGTTGTGAGAGTGCGTGTTGGGTGTCAACGCTGTAGGCGTTGTACCTCTTCTGAACTTCTTCATTGAACAGGATTCATGAAATGTCACGCTAATTGTAAAAGGTACAACACCTACGGCGTTGAACTTCGTCTGTGAATCACCTCCCCAGGGTAGGCTCGTTCCTCGCCAACCCTGGGCTATCAAAGGTACAACGCCTTCAGCGTTGCATTGTGATTATGCGCAATCTCCATTCATCAGATAGGCTCGTTCCTCTCCAACCTTAGGCTATCAAAGGTACAACGCCTTCAGCGTTGCATTGTGGTCATGCGCAATCTCCATTCATCAGATAGGCTCGTTCCTCGCCAACCCTGGGCTATCAAAGGTACAACGCCTTCAGCGTTGCATTGTGATCATGCGCAATCTCCATTCATCAGATAGGCTCATTTCTCGCCAAACCTATACTATATAATGGTTATGGCTATTTACCTTACATTGCCTCCCTGCATCACATCTCATAATATTGCCACACACTTCGCCTCATACGCGGCCAACATTGCGGCCCACTTGTCGTGTGGGCGCATGGCCACAGCCTTGTTCCGCCTGATGGTTTTGCTCGTAAAAGTGGTTTTGATAGGCCATGAAGCGGGCGCGTGTGTTGCTGCCGGGACGCATGAGGTTGGCCAAATAGTCTTTGGCATCGGCGGCATTGCGCATGGCTTTCCCATGCATCTGACAGTAGTGCCAGAACCAGTAGAGGAGATTGCGGCGCAAGGTGGGATTTTTGTGCACGGCGAGATTGGCCATGTGTTCGAGGCTGCCCATGTAGTCCTCGTCGTGATAGAGTAGGGCGAGCAACTCACGGTTAATGCTTAGTGGGGCCGAAGAGGCTGTAGCTGAAGGCTCGGCGGTGGGTTGCTGAACCTTGGTGGCAGGCGAAGTGGGCGCTTGAGGGGCTGTTGTGAGGTCGGGAGCCGCTGTGCTTTTCGTCGCCTTGCCATTTGAGTGCAGTGATGTTTTAGCGTTGTCAGTCAAGGAATTTGTTGCGTTTTTTTACACACTTCACCGCTGCTTGTTCCCGTTTGGCAGCGGCTGCCGAAGCCTGTCTAATCTTTTTGCGCAGGGTGTTTACGAAGGCATTTGACGATAGCGTAGCCGCTGTTGTCGATTGGGCAATTGTCGATTGGGCAGCGGGAGGGGTTGGCGAAGACTTGGAATCAGCGTCGGTGGCGGCGTCGTTTCTTGCATTTCTCGCGACAGAACCACTTGATTTAGGCTGCAATTCGGCCTGTTTTGCATGGTCATCTGTGGCTTTTTCTGTCTTTGTTGCGGCTGTTTTTGCCCCTTTGACAGCCGACTTTTTCTTGCCGCAACAGCGCCTTTGTGTAGCCTTTGCCGTTGAGGGTTGAGCCATGGCGGAACAAGTCTTCTTGGCATCAGTTTCCAACGACTTATTCTTTTCAAAAACATCGGCGGCGACGTCGAACTTTTCTACTTCTTTTTCTTCGTCTTTTATTTGTTCTTGTTCTTTGTTCTTGTTCTTAGAAGGGTTAAGATGCTGATTATCAGGTGTCTCATTTGTTAATTTATCTAAATTTGTTTTTGTTTTCTCTTTTTTTGTAGAATTTTCGCGGAAAAATTGAGTTAAATACGGACTTGAAAACACTTGGTTTCCGGGTTCGATAGTGAAGAGCGAAGGAAAGTCGCCAATGAGCTGCAAGATGAAACTTTTGTGGCGGTGGCAGGCGCGTGCAATGTCGCTCACAGCATATATCGGTGCGCGGCAATCGGTACGGCGTTCGACAAGAAATTTCATGATATAAATCACGATACCCCAGCCTTCAAGACCATATTTTTCTTTGACAACAGTCATGTCAAAGTTATTAAGCATTTCAAGATCTAAGCGCACAAATACGTTTGTTCGCTTGCAGTTGCGGAGCATTGGGGATGCCGCAGTCCCTTGTTGGTTTGTATGCTTTACCATGATGAACGGGTTAAAGATTGATTATCCTGAATAATTTGTTTGCAATCGCTATGTTGCCACGGAGTGTGCCGAATGATTTCAGGCGGTCTTGCGTGGGGTGATAGCTTCTGCAAAGATACAAAATCTCACCCAGCGTTTGCAAGTTTTTGAGGAGGAAAAATGGAGGTTAGGCGGCGTGTATCATACGATTGTATCACATAGGCCATGATTTTAAGACAATTTTCGCAAGCGTGCGAGGCATGAGAAATGATTTTTTAGGTCGGAAATTTGGATGTTTTCAAAGAAAGTCTTACCTTAGTGCCGCTTTTTAATATTTGATAAAAGTTATTCACTCAACGCATGACAAAGAAGATAAAACCTATAAAGTGCCCGCAGTGTGGCAGTGAAAAGTATGATGAAATTGGCGAAGAGAAGTTTCGTTGCAGGAATTGTGGCACCGAATTCTTCCTTGACAACGACGATATTAACATCAATGTCAATCATCATTACAACTTCGACTCGGGACAAGCAGATAACTATAACCCATTTGGTGCAGAGAGAAAAAAGTTTATAGCGATAGCTGTTGTCCTTTCTTTTCTGTTCTTGTTTGTGATTGTTAAACAGCTACTCTTCTCTCCTTCAAATAGTTATGGCTACCTTGGAAGCAAGGCTGATTCAATCACTGTGGATGAAAACTATGAACAATATGCGTTGTTGAGTCATAAGAATAAAGCCTATATTGTTTATTTTTCGCATCGAAATTATCTCTCCTATAAGTATGAGGACGATCCAAAATATGTCAATGGCTATTACATTGGCTTGCGCGATGTGAAGACAGGTGAAATCGTTAACGAGAAGTTTCTGGTTTCAAATGAAAATGCTGACAAGCAAGGTTACAGGGAATATAAAACGGATTTGCAATATTTCTATCAGGCAAAGAAGTTTTATCTCATTGTGGGTGGCCACTATGTATATAGCATCGACCCCGCAAACTTAGAGATAAAGAACATCACAAAGTCTATGTTTGAGGGCAAAAAGGTGTTGGAATCGGGGTTCTCTAAAATTGATTTCATCGATAAAGACAATGGAGAGGGCTTCTTGGTGAACGACACGAAGGCCGTACCTTATTATTATTTCCCTGCCACCAATAGGCTTTATGACGATGCAGCCTTTTCTTATGCGTGCATGCTTCCACCGAGTGAGTTGGATGGAGAGATGCGAGACTCGACAACATATTTCTTGAAGTTGTATAAGTCTAACGCCAATTCAAACGAAGATGGGTTGCTACAGCTGTGGCATCTAAGCTTTGTTTTCCACAATGGCGACCCGCAAGAATTAGACGATTACCTTTATAGGAGTCGGATATTCCCTGAAAGAATGGGGTATCGTTCACTCAGTTTTGGTCCTTCTACGGATAAGATTGAGGGCTTCTATGGTGCACTTCCTTTTGCCGACAACCAGTATATCTTGCTTTCTTTCAATCCAAATGTCACGGCAAATTCCAATACTATCTATCAGTTGCGTAGCACTCGCGGCGGTGTTTTGTGGACAAAGGCGGTGCCAGCAAGTGTGATACGCAACGAATGTGCAGTGCGCAGTGGAAACAAAATATGGGTGATGTGCAGGACTGATGCTTCAAATGGTTATCATAAAACACTCTATGGGTTTGATATCAAGACTGGGCAGGTGGAACGAGGTAAGGATGTTATAGACCGATATTCATTCAAACCAGAATAAAAATGTTGCCCTCAACGCGGTTACAACAATAAAAATATAAAGCAACAATGAAGAAAATATTGTCAGTATTAGTGCTTTTGCTTGGGTTTACCACCCTTCAAGCGCAAGAGAAATACATGGAACACGATGCCGATGGCAAGCTACGCGTGTCGGGGTTTATTGATAAAAAGACCAAAAAAGAGGTGGGACATTGGGTCACCTACGGGCGAAACGGCCTGAAAACCAGTGAGGCCGACTATGTGAATGGCGAGAAAGATGGCCGTGCTTACGAGTATGATAGCTTCGGACATGTTACTCTTGTCGAGACCTATCGCAACGGAATATTGGATGGTTTGTTTCTACAATATCATGATTCTGAAAGTAAGAACGCGCAACCTAAATTGTATGTGCGCTCCTTCTATCGCGATGGGCAGAAAGAAGGCTCGGAGATTGTCTATGAAGTCAATGGGGCTATCCTCCACAAACGCCGCTATAAAGCCGGTTTAATGATGACCGACACGAGCTATGTGGGCAATAAAGTCTATTACACCTCACTGAGAAAGGTGTCTGATCCCGATAGTCCTGATGGCTATCGCTATAAAGAGGTGGTGGAATCTGCCCCTTATGGTGTTGCCTCTTCGGCTCCCACGCATTATGGAAACGTGGCTCCGAGACGCACATCACGCACAAACAAGCCGGTAAAGGCAGCCCCCAAGCGGTCTGCAGCGCCTAAAAAGGCTACTCCAGCAAAGGCAGAACCGACGCCGAAACCAACGAAAAAAGATAAGTTGCAGGTAGGCGCTGATGGCTCAATCAAGTTGGGATAAGGGCAAGGGGTATTGAGCTCTTACCCAAAAATGATTTTAGTGGGGTTGCGCTTTAGTGTGAATGATACCGAAAAAGCAAAACGAGTGGCGAGTTGTTTCCCTCATTCAAAATATTAACCCGAGGTAGCCTAAACTGTTGTTTGGCAACCTCGGGTTTTCAAAACCTCAACGCGTAGCGAGTTGTTTCTTATCATTCTCAAAGTGGGATGTGTCAACTTTCATCGTGAGCACATCAATTTTTGCCCATGCTTTTGGTGAAGAGGAACGCTCTTCTTAGGCTTTCCAAAAGCTAAAAGCCATTATTCAAAGCTGTGGAAGAAGCTTGGATTGCCTTGAGTTTGAATCACAGGGCCAGCCACCTCTTTTGTTTTAGGGTTGTAAGTGTAGAAACCTGTTGCCTTTTTATTGGCACTTCCAAACACAATCAGGTCTTTATATTTGGCTACAGCGATACCTTGTGGGTTAGAAATCTCCGTGTTTTTGATGACACTTAGTGTTCTTTGCTTCAAGTCTATGACTACAGGAAGGTTGGAAAGCGTAAGGTATGGATTGTCCAAGGCATGGGGATCTAAGCCAAACGAGCTGATATAGGTATAGACTTTTCCATCTCCTGCATACATCACTGTACAGATATAGTCGGCATGTTTCGTAGAAAGGCCACTCACTTCTGTTTGATCAAGGCGTATAGAATAGTTTGGATCAATGTCGGTTGAGCCATTCTTGATGCGTGCAATGCCACCATGTAATTGAGGAAGCATACCAAATGATCCCATACAATTGAAGTATATGTCTTTGTTTTCGTCCATAAAGATAGAGCCAGCATCAATGGGGCGTGTGGCAAAACACATGCCTAAGCTTTCATTTACGATATGTTTCTCTACCTTATCTGTCTTGGTATCAATCATGGCAAACTCTAATTTGTTGACCGTAGGCATGAATTGAGCATTCATTTGGCTAAGTCCTACAAAGAGTTTTCCGTCACGTATAATCATGGCGGCAGGCGAAACTCTCGCTCCTTCTTGGGCATAGCTGTTGAGATCAATGTCTGCAATCTTCTTCATTGTCGTTGGATTGAACACCATCACAATGCCTATACCTTGTAAACTCACATAAGCCTTTTCCTTATTCAATTCAACAATGTTGCAAGCTGCGGCATTTGCAGGAATCTGAAGTGCTCCTTTCTTCAGCCATTCGCCTTTTTCGTTGAGATTATAGCATTTGATTTCAGCTTTCGTATTGCCCATGTAGTCGGGAAAAGCATAGATGTTGTTCGACTCAGTTACGATAGGTGTTGAGCCAAATCCAACGGGAATAGCGTTTGTGTTGCCGTAAGTGCCTGGCAGAAAACCGGGTAACGCTTGCATATAGACATTGCCACCATTGCCTTCGGGATTAGTAATGCCGGCAGCAAAAACTACACCTTTGAAACTGCCCTCACCGCCTTTGGGTGCAGGAGGATTGTCATTGCCCTTGTCACATGAAATAAAGAGTGACGCCAAAAGGAGGGCTGAAAGAGATAATTTGAAAATTTTCATCGTTAAAATGATTATTAGTAATATAATATAAAGTTTCTATTTTAGCAGGTATCTCACCTTGAATGCGAAGTATCTTCCGGGTAGTGGACGATTAAATTCGGACACAATGTGGCGATTAGCCAGGTTTTTTATCTTGAACGTAAATACCCATTGGTCATCGTTTAGACTGTGTTCGATGGCAGCATCCATTGTAAATGAAGACGGAATCTTCTTATCCTGATAGCGACTCACTTCAAAATCATAGTAGAATTGATGCACATAAGAGGCATCGAAGAACAAACGAGTGTTTTGATTCTTGCCTCCGAAGAGGTTTTCTTTATGATATTCAGCTCCAAAGTTACCCATTAGATAAGGTATATTGGGTATTCGCTTCATATAAGTGGGGTTTTCTACTGCCGTGCCTGGATTCATTTTGCGCACATCGCGTAGGTCTTGATACGTTCCATTGGCATAAAGATAAACCGAAGAACATACATCTGCTTTCACATCTAACTCTATTCCACGTGTGCGAACGCTTCCAAAATTGCGATAACGTGCCATTGTTGGAATCAAGTCGGGGGTGAATCGAATCATGTCTTTGAGTTGATTGTAAAAGCCATTAAATTCAATTTCAACCAATCCTCCATTCTGTTTGATATGCCGATACATCATGCCCACATTCACTCCCGACGTGCGTTCGGGTTTCAAGGCAGGCGAAGCGAGGATAGAATAGCCATTGCCTATGAGCTCTTCATTGGTTGGAATGCGCACTTCTGAATTGAAAGAAGCCTTCACCATCCAGTCATTTGTCAACTTATATCGCATGGCATCATTGAATCCAAAATAAGATTTCGACACGCTCACTGGTTCAGGTGCGCTCACGGAATAAACGTTTATGGAGCGCGAATGAGAAGAAAACTTGTAGTTTTTCAACGTAAACGCATTTTGAAAACGGCTTTCAAAGAGCGTTAAATCATAGGATAAGGCTAAGGTTAACGTGTTCATGCGGCTTGGGAAGTTAGATTGAAAGCCCAATGCTTTGTCCATTAACGGGTCTTTGGGACGTAGTGAATTTCGGTCGAAATAAACGTTTAGATTTACACCATGGTGCTTGTCTATCGTGTATTCTAAATTGAGTTTAGACGTCAATTCTTTTGAATGGTTGTTCCCATCCGAGGGATAGTTGTTTTGTTCTCCACCATAAGGAGAGACAGGGGGCAACTTGTTGCCATCCCAATCATAGCGGTTCATGGCCTTATCACATAGGCCATACCTGCCAATCGCATATCCGATGTTGAAGTCAAAGTCAAGTCCGTCTAAGAAAAAGTTCTTTCGTTTCAGCGTGAGTGCAGTCACTCCAATGATAGAATGGTTATAAGCCTCGCGCACATCAAGGTCGATTCCTTGTATCTCTTGACGTGTTTTGAGAAAGATAAGTTCCCATTTCATTTCGTCAAACCACCATTTCGTGGCCTTGAGTGACATTCCTGTCATGATTTTCTTAAAGGTGTCATGGTCTCTTTCAACCGTGCGGTTGCCTACATTGGATAGCAACATCTTGTAGTTGTTCTTGGAAAACGAGAAAGCGCCACCTATTCCAAATTGTAATCCGCTTTTTTTATCCGTACGCTTAAACACCGTTGACACCTGATGGGTATTGAAAGAACCCAGTTCATAGGAGAAATCGAAGTACACAGGTGGGTATTCTTTCGTCACCACATTTACGGCTCCACCTAATGCCGCACCACCAAACTTATAAGGAACAATGCCTTTATACACCTCAATGCGTTCTATCATGTTGGTAGGAATGTCGTTGAGTGTTACAAAGTTATTGAGTTGTGACATTGGAGTTTCATCGACAAACATTCCCATTCGCTTTCCTTCCAAGCCACGAAGAGAAATGCGCGAGGCACTCCCTAAGCCTCCGGTGTTGCGAATAGTGACGCCAACGGTGCGTGCAAGGGCGTCATTGATGTTGGATGCTGTGCCTGTAACTGGCGCTGACCAATAACAGATATGGGCATCGCCGACTCTTTTAGTTTCCTAATTTCACTACGAGCGGTCACCGTAACCTCCTTGATTACTACCGTCGTGTCTAATGTAACAGGCTGTTGTGCAAAGGTGTTAACCCCAAGAAACAGGCCTAAGGCAATCAAGCAACTTCTTCTTTTGGAGCGTGAAAGCGGTGAATGTACATGGTTGAAGGGTTGTTTTTTTCTTATATTGTCCATTAAACTTTTCGTTGATATGATTTTTAATGATTTGTAGTAAATGTCTCTAACATTAGTTGTACATGATGTGGACGATGCAAAGGTAGGTAAAAATGCAATGTAAACCAATACCTATTTTTCGGTAAATTGTTATGAAAAAGGAGGTCATCTCTGCTGATTCATTGCGTGAATTGGCTGAGATTGCGTGAGGAAAAGAGGGGCAAAATAGCGTTGTGAAAGATTAGGCGAGTTGTGGTTTACGGAGGGATAAAATAAAAAAAGCGGAGAGATGCATGGTGCATTTCTCCGCTTGATGTCATATAGGATTCTTAATCTTATACCAAATATTGTGATGAGATGCCTCTCGTTATCTACCACACGGCGAATGGTTTCAGCAAACATGTCGGCAACAGAGAGTTGTTTTACCTTTGCACTGCGGTGAGAGTAGGGGATAGAGTCGGTGAAGATAATCTCTTCGAGGGCTGAATTCTGCACACGTTCTGAGGCTGGGCCGCTCATGACGCAGTGGGAAGCACATGCGCGTACAGTCTTTGCACCGGCTTCTTTCATGATGTCGGCAGCCTTAGTAATGGTGCCTGCTGTGTCAACCATATCGTCGACGATGACAACATTTTTGTCTTTCACGTCACCGATAATCTGCATTGTGGCCACGACATTGGCGCGAGCGCGGGTCTTGTTGCATAGAACGAGTGGGCAACCTAAGTATTTTGCATAGGTGTTGGCACGCTTTGAGCCACCTACGTCAGGTGAAGCAATAACGAGATCTTTTAGATGTAGGCTTTGCAGATAGGGCAGAAGGACGCCTGATGCATAGAGGTGGTCAACGGGAACATCAAAGAATCCCTGAATCTGGTCAGCGTGTAGATCCATCGTGATGACGCGGTCGATGCCGGCAACACTTAGTAAGTCGGCCACAAGTTTTGCGCCGATGCTGACACGTGGCTTGTCTTTTCTGTCTTGACGTGCCCAACCAAAGTAGGGGATTACAGCGATGATGTGACGGGCAGAAGCGCGTTTGGCAGCATCAATCATCAGCAACAGTTCCATGAGGTTGTCTGAATTGGGGAAGGTACTCTGTACTAAGAATACGTCACGGCCACGGATTGACTCCTCATAAGACACTGCAAACTCACCATCAGAGAATTTGTTACCACCAAGTTGCCAAGTGGACAACCTAAGCTGGCACAAATCTTTTCTGCAAGGTAGCGTGTGTTTGTACCCGAGAAAACCAAAAAAGAGTTATTTTCACTCATTTCTATTAGTGTTTATATTAATAAGTTTATTTGCTGTTTCGTTAAGAAGTGGTGTGTGGGAGAATCGTTTTCAGGGTTGGATATAGCCCATTTCAAACGATTATCCCCTTGTGTTGTAGGGTTCAAATAAGTCGTTTGGAAGAAGCAAAGAACCTTTACACCCTTGTGGAGCATCGGCAAGTGCTGCGCTCTTTCTACGTTTGTTGTGGGGCTTTCCAACCAAGTGGGCTTCATTGCGTTTCTTCTTTGATGATGCAAATGTATGAAAATTCTATCAAACAAGCAATTATATCCGCGCAAAAAGTTACCTTTGCATCACGAACTTTTATTTTTATGAATGATGAAATTAAACCTCGATACATTTTCAGGGATTAGTAAACCGATATATATTCTTGAGGAAGCGCGGTTGCGTCGCAATCTAAACCTTATTAAAGATGTGGCGCGTGAGGCTGATGTTGAAGTGATTTTGGCGTTCAAGGCCTATGCGCTTTGGAAGACCTTTCCCATTTTTCGGGAGTATATTCGTGCCACAACAGCGAGTTCTTTGTCAGAAGCTCGGTTGGCTTTTGAGGAGTTTGGCAGTAAGGCGCACACCTTTTCTCCGGCATATACCGACTATGAGATTGACGAGATTGCCCGCTTGTCGAGTCATCTTCAGTTCAATTCGCTGACTCAGTATGCGCGTTATCATGAGCGGGTGCGCAAAGAAAATGCCACCATTAGTCTTGGATTGCGCATCAATCCGGAGTATTCTGAGGTGGGAACCGACCTTTATAATCCTTGTGCTCCAGGCACTCGGTTTGGTATTACGGCCGATAAGTTGCCCGAAACGCTGCCTGCTGACATTGAAGGTTTTCATTGTCATTGTCATTGTGAGAGTGGGGCGGAGACCTTTGAACGCACCCTTCAGCATATAGAAGCAAAGTTTTCGCGGTGGTTTTCACAATTGAAGTGGATTAATTTTGGTGGTGGTCATCTCATGACACGCAATGATTATGACACGATGTTGCTGGTAGATGTGCTGCAAAAATTCCGTCAACGATATCCTTGGTTGAAGGTAATCTTGGAACCAGGAAGTGCATTTGCCTGGCAGACGGGCCCCTTGGTGAGTCAGGTTGTGGATGTGGTTGAAGACCGAGGGATAAAGACTATTATCCTGAATGTTAGCTTTACATGCCACATGCCCGATTGTTTGGAGATGCCTTATTTTCCAGTTGTGCGTGGCGCAAAACACATAGCGCAAGACAATCACCATTCACCTTATATATATAGGCTTGGTGGAAACTCATGTCTTAGTGGCGATTTTATGGGTTATTGGGAGTTTGATCATGCACCACAAGTGGGAGAAAATGTGATTTTTGAAGACATGCTGCATTATACAACGGTGAAAACCAATATGTTTAATGGCATCTCTCATCCCGCCATTGGTATCTCTCGTCTTGATGGAACGCTTGAAATCTTGCGCGAATATGGTTATGAAGATTATCATGAGCGAATGGATTGATGTCTATTTGTGATATTTTCTTCAAAAAAACGCAGTAAAAGTTTGCTGATTAAAAAAAAAGTCTTACCTTTGCACCGAATTTAGAGAAATGCTCCTGCAAAGGATAATTGCGGAAATAGCTCAGTTGGTAGAGCACGACCTTGCCAAGGTCGGGGTCGCGGGTTCGAGTCCCGTTTTCCGCTCATACATTCTGAATATAACATTAAGAAGAATGTTTCTTCGATGCCTGCCCAGGTGGCGGAATTGGTAGACGCGCACGTTTCAGGTGCGTGTGTTTCACGACGTGCAGGTTCGAGTCCTGTTCTGGGCACATTATTCAGAATGCATTTACATGTCGGAGAGGTGGCGGAATTGGTAGACGCGCTACTTTGAGGGGGTAGTGTCAATTGTGACGTGGGAGTTCGAGTCTCCTCCTCTTCACACGTAAATAAGGCTTTTTTATTTCTCTGCGGAAATAGCTCAGTTGGTAGAGCACGACCTTGCCAAGGTCGGGGTCGCGGGTTCGAGTCCCGTTTTCCGCTCTTTTTCTAAGGGAAACATACACATCAATGAATTTATATTTAAGATATTTTGATCGCGAAACGCTTGTTCCAAATGTGGAAGAGGCGCTTGATTTTTTAAGCTCTATACCCGAAATAGGAATGAATCCGGATTTAGAGGCAGACATACGCGACTATGTTGCCAGTGATGTTTGCTATCCGAAACGTTATAAAGTGCGTCAACGTGTCTACTTCATCATTATTAAAACAATGGCTGCTACGATGGCTGATTTCAAAGAGAAGAAGGCTGTTCGCCCCGTTGCTCCTGTCATTGATAAGCATGAATTGGCTGCTTCGGCCATGACACGACTCACTGAAATGCAGCCGGGATGGTATGAAGGTACACTCGATTTCAAGCGTGTTGTCATGGTTCCTACCACAGGCAAGCACGAATATCGCGACACTCACTTCGTTGCTCAGTGCAAAGCTAACTCAGGACAAGATTGTTATGCTCGCATTGTTGACTATCTGCGCAGCCGTGTAGACAGTCGTTCGCAATTCCCTTCTGCCAAAGGAAAGAACTTTCATTTCAAGTATCTTGGCATGTGGAAGTAGGCTTTTGCCGCATGATTTCCGTCATTTCAACCCTTAAACTCATAGACAACGATGAATAAAGTGATGCTCATTGGAAACGTTGGAAAAGAACCCGACGTGCGTTATTACGACCAAGACCAGGCGGTGGCTACGTTTTCATTGGCCACAACAGAGCGAGGCTACACACTGCAAAAATGGTACTAAGGTTCCCGATCACACCGATTGGCACACCGTTATGGCGTGGCGTGGCTTGGCAAAAAAATCGTTGAAAAGTATGTGCATAAAGGGGATAAACTCTATATAGAAGGCCGAATTCGTTACCGCAGTTATGACGATCAGAAAGGTCAACGACGCTTTGTTACGGAGATTCTTGCCGAGAATATGGAGCTGCTTACCCCCAGACCGGTCGCTAATGAAACGTCTGCTGGACAATCAACTGCAGCCGATCAAACGCAACAAACCAACCAACGGGAGGCTGAAAACACGCCCGATGACGGAGGTTTACCATTTTAGTAGTTAAAAAAACAACTTTTGGATATTACCACTTTTATTGAATCTTTTGCAGATGTAACGTTCCAATCGCCTTCGATTGGAGTCGTTTTCTGTATGCTGCTGACAGTAGTTTTATTGTTAGCCTCGGGATTTGCCAGTGGTTCTGAAATCGCTTTCTTCAGTCTTTCGCCATCCGATATTTCAGAACTTTCACCCGAACACAATGTGAAAGACCGCAACATAGACTTCCTTTGCGAGGATAGTGAGCGCACACTTGCTGCTATTCTGATTACAAACAACTTCGTCAATGTGACGATTATCATGCTTTGTAATCTGATTTTCAACTCAATTGTGCACTTCGGACCTAAGGCGCAATGGCTTGAATTCATTGTGTTGACGGTGCTGTTAACGTTTTTGTTGCTGCTCTTTGGCGAGATAATGCCCAAGGTTTACAGCCGACAGAACGCACTGAAATTCTGCCGTTTTGCCGTTGGAGGCGTGCTCTTCATTCGCAAACTCTTTTGGCCTTTAGAGACGATTCTCATCAAAAGTGGCGTCTATGCCGAAAAGATTATGCAGCAAAAGAATCGCCAACTCAGTGTGGATGACCTTGAACAGGCGCTTGAACTCACCGACAAAGACGATATAAAAGACGAACAAAGCATGCTGCAAGGCATCATTCGCTTTGGCGACGAGACGGCCAAAGAGGTCATGACCTCAAGACAAGACATTGTGAATCTTGACATTCGAAGCAGTTTTTCGGATGTCTTGAAGTGTATTGTTGAGAATAATTACAGCCGCATCCCTGTCTATCAGGACAACAGTGACAATATTCGAGGCGTACTTTACATTAAAGACTTGCTGCCTCATTTGTCAAAAACCGACGCCTTCCGCTGGCAAAGTCTCATCCGGCCGCCTTATTTCGTGCCCGAAACGAAAAAGATTGACGACCTGCTTCGCGAGTTCCAAGAGAATAAAGTGCATATCGCCATCGTCGTAGATGAATATGGTGGCACGAGCGGTTTGGTCACTTTAGAGGATATTTTGGAGGAGATTGTCGGCGAAATTAACGACGAATTTGACGAAGAAGAGAAGTTCTATACGAAGCTAAACTATAATACATATATCTTCAAAGGCAAGGTTTTGCTGGCTGATTTCTGTAGGATTCTGAATCTTGATGACGACGAATTTGATGAGGTTGAGGGCGATGCTGACTCGCTTGCTGGCTTACTTTTAGAGTTGAAAGGCGACTTCCCAAGCGCTCATGAGAAGATAGAATATGAGAATTTCACGTTCGAAATCCTCGCGATTGAAGAGCGTAGAATCGCAAAGTGAAGGTTACGATTCACCAAAAAAACTAAACCATGCCATTGCTTTTCGTGAAAAGTCTGGACAAAGACGTGCGATTGGGCGTGTGGAAGATAGAAGAAGACGTTGATGATTTTCTTACTTCGCAGGCCGAAATGCACACCGTCTTTCAGCAAGAGATTGCTGCATACAAGAGTCAGGCACGGCGTTTAGAGAAACTTGCGGTTTATTCGCTGCTGTGGAACATGGTCAACGATTGTCCAATCATCACGCATAATGCCGATGGAAAGCCCTTTGTTCAAGGATGGAACATCAGCATCAGTCACACCAAAGGCTACGCTGCCGTCATGGTTTCGCCTCATGCTGAAGTGGCCGTTGACATAGAATATCGCAGCAATCGCGTCAGTCGCATAGCTCATCGCTTTATGCGCGACGACGAAATGCAGGCAGAGGTCACGGCGCAATTGGTGAATTGGTGTGCCAAAGAAACGCTTTATAAATACTATTCCGCTCAAAATCTTCAATATTTTGATATGAGGGTAACGCTCGATGACAGTGCGATGACGCATTGTTTCATTGAGAATTTGAAGGCAAACACACGTCACCAGGTGGAAGTAAACATAACCGATGACTATGTGTTGACCTATGTGGTGGGGAATGAAATAGGTTAGGATAACCCAGAGAGCGTGTTTATATGCGAAAAAAAGGCCTGTTTTTCATTCCCTGTGTGCAGGAGTGAGGCACAAACCCCTTCTGTTTTGTTTTGTCGTTCAGCCTTTTTTTAATATCTTTGTCCGACATAACACGAAACATTACAACATGAAACTTCTTGGAAATATCATTTGGCTGGTCTTTGGCGGATTTGGAATTGCCGTCGAATATTTTGCATCTTCGTTGCTGATGATGGTCACAATCATCGGCATTCCGTTTGGTTTTGCCACCCTGAAACTTGGTGTTCTTGCCCTGTGGCCCTTTGGTTCACACGTGGTCAGCAAGCCTCAGGACAGCGGTTGCCTTAGTATGGTCATGAATATGCTGTGGTTTTTCGTCGGCGGTTTTTGGATTGCATTGACTCATCTCGGCTTCGGCCTGCTGCTGTGCATTACAATCGTGGGGATTCCTTGGGCCAAGATGCATTTCCGCTTGATGGGCTTGGCTTTGGCTCCGTTTGGTAAAGAAATCGTAGACAACGCCTAAGCCTTACGCTAAGGCGGTCATTTCATGCGCCAAAAGCTATCAAAAGGGGAGATGAAATGGCCTCCGTCGGCGCGTGAAAGCTTAGCTTTCGCGGTGAAGTTTGCGCCTGATTTATGGAGTCATTTGGCGTGAAAAAAGTATGGCGAAACGCTTGGTGCATCATGGAGAAATGCCAAGAATGACTTAAAAACAAGCTGACAGACTCATGAAAAAACGCCAGTCGCAGTATGAAAAAACGCTTGGTGCATCATGGAATAGCGAAAGATGCGAATAAAGATAAAGGAAAAGGCCTGCTGACGCTATAAATTTTCTTGTGCAAACTGCTCTCCGAGTGCGAATCCTTCCTCATAAAGGCGCTCAAGTTTCATCACATCATTTTCGATTCTTCCCACCTCCATAGGGCGCAACGGACGAATACACGTGATGCGACCTTCGGCTTCCAAGCGGTCGATAAGATCCATTTGAGCATTATAAACCTTAAGACGATGGCTCAAAGCCACGCGCAATCGTGGATAGTTTTTATAGATAAAAGCCGGAACTTTGCGGTCTTTCCCAGTGTCGCGCCAGCCTTTGTTGCGGGTCAGGATAACCACATTGTGCTCGTGTCCGGTTTCAATTGCTCGGCGAATAGGGATGCTATCGACGATGCCTCCATCAAGCATGGGAAGCCCATCAACGTTGACAATCTTACTCACGAAGGGCAAACTGCTCGATGCCTTGACAATATCGAGCGAACGTTGGCGGTCGTGTGCCTCGCTGAGATACATGGCCTGGCCGGTCAAACAATTTGTTGTGACCATTTCAAAACTTTGAGAATGTTTGAAATATTCATCGAAATCAAATGGTAAAAGCTCATTGGGAAACTTGTCGTAGAGCAATTCTTGGTCGAAGATACAGCCCTGAGTGACAAGGTGACGCAGTCCAATGTAGCGATAACGGGCCAGATAATCAATGTTCGAAACACGCGCACGGCGGGGTTGACGGCTCACATAACTCATGCCGTTACAGGCTCCTGCCGAAACCGCCACAATGTATTTGAAGTATAGATTGTGTTTCATGAACGCGTCGAGCACACCACTTGTGAACACTCCTCGCATGCCACCGCCCTCGAGAACAAGTCCTGTTTTGCCGTTAATCTTCATGATTTACTGATAATTTTTCACTATTTCGCTTAATTTTCTTGCAAAGATAGCATTTTAATCTCAAAATTGTGTAACTTTGTAGGCAAATTAAATAATAAAAGATATGTTTGATACAGCCACATATAAAAGACGCCGCGACGAGTTGAAAAAGCTTGTTAAGGAAGGCATCATCATTCTATTTGGAAACAATGAGTCACCGGCTAACTTCCCAAACAATGGGTATTTTCCTTTCCGTCAGGACTCTTCTTTCCTCTATTATTACGGACTTCAGCGCGATGGACTTGTTGGAGTAATCGACGTCGACAATGATAAAGACCTCTTGATAGGCAATGATATCGACATCGAAGACATCGTTTGGTATGGTTCTGTGGAAAGCATGGAAGAGATGAGACAGCGTTGTGGTGCTTCAGAAACCTTGCCGATGCGGTCATTAAAGACGGTATGCAACGAGGCATTAAGCAAACATCGCAAGATACATTTCCTGCCCCCATATCGTCATGACATAAAGATTCAAATCTTTGACCTATTGGGTGTGCATCCGATTCAGCAGAAAGAGGCTGCCAGTATGACGTTAATCAAGGCAGTGGTTAAGATGCGTTCGGTGAAAGAACCGCAGGAAATTGAAGAGTTAGAACGTGCAGCTGTCATAGGATATAAGATGCATACCACGGCCATGCGACTAACAAACCTGGGGTAACCGAGAAGTTTGTAAGCGGACAAGTGGATGGTATTGCCCACTCTTATGGTGCAATGGTTAGTTTTCCAACCATTTATACGCAGCATGGAGAGATTCTTCATGGGGCACCATCAATGAAAGAACTCGAAGCCGGACGCCTCGTTTTGTGCGATGCAGGTGCAGAAACCATCAACAACTATTGTAGCGACAACACGCGAACAATGCCTGTTGACGGCAAGTTTACACAACGTCAGTTGGATATTTACAGCATTGTTGAGGCCTGCCATGACCATACTTTAGACGTGGCTAAGCCCGGTGTGAAGTATGCCGACGTGCATTTCAACGTATGCCGTCTGATGTTTGACCGCCTGAAAGAACTCGGCTTGACCAAAGGCGACACTGAAGAGGCCGTGCGTGCTGGTGCACATGCGCTGTTCATGCCCCACGGATTGGGTCACATGATGGGTATGGATGTGCACGATATGGAAAGCTTTGACCAAGTCAATGTAGGCTTTGATGAAGAAACAAGGCCTAATCTTGAGCAGTTTGGAACCAATAATCTGCGCATGGGTAGACGTTTGGAAGAAGGCTTTGTCGTTACAGACGAGCCGGGAATCTACTTCATACCAGCCCTCATCGACGATTGGAAGGCAAAGAAACATTGTGCAGAATTCCTCAACTTTGATAAGCTCGAAGCTTATAAAGACTTTGGAGGCATCCGTATAGAAGACGACGTGTTGATCACGAAAGACGGCTGCCGCTTTATTGGAAAAGACCGCATTCCTTATCATCCCAAGGATGTAGAGGAGTTTATGGCCAACAATTAAGCGCGTGAAGCGATTCAAAACAGCGCATGAAGTGAATCAAATCGATGGATGAAGTGATTCAAAACAGCGCGAGAAATGAATCAAATCGATGGATGAGGAGATTCAAATCAGCGTGAGAAATCAAAAAACAACGTGAGAGAAAATTCATAATAACAACATTTCAACTGGATTAAATGAGAAAATTATTAGTGATGGCGCTCCTTGCCGTGGTGGCATTGAACGTTAATGCAGAAGAGAAGAAAGCAGAAAAGAGTAATGCGAACAAACCTGTTTTCACTGTTATCAAGGAAAACAAGATTACAAGCATTAAGAACCAAAGCCGTAGTGGCACATGTTGGGACTATTCAACACTGAGCTTTTTGGAGGCCGAGATTCTGAAAAAAACGGGAAAAACGTATGACTTATGTGAGGCTTTTGTAGCCAATAAGACTTATTTCGACCGTGCAGTACAAGTGGTTCGCATGCATGGCGACTGCCAGTTTGCACAGGGAGGTAGTGCATACGACCCCATCTATTGTTTGAAACACTATGGCATTTGCCCTGAAGACGCAATGCCATTGCCTGGTACGCTCTATGGAGATTCACTCAATAACTTCAACGAATTCTTTGATGTGATGACTCCTTATGTGTTGTCTGTGGCTAAATCTAAAACGGATAAACTCTCTTCTCAGTGGAAGGTTGCGTTGCATGGAATCATCGATGCCTACCTCGGTAAATGCCCAGAGAAGTTCACTTATCAGGGAAAGAGCTACACACCGATGTCATTTGCACAGAGCTTGGAAATCAATCCAGACGATTATGAAAGCTTCACCAGCTACACACACCACCCATTCTGGACCGCTTTGCTGTTGAGGTGCAAGACAACTGGCGCAACCCATTGTCATGGAACCTGCCTCTTGACGACATGATGCGCATCATCGATAATGCCGTAATGAATGGTTACACCGTAGCATGGGGTGGAGATGTGTCAGAACCGGGCTTTACTCGTGATGGCTTGGCATACTCTATCGACGCTAAAAAGGCACAAAGTTTGAGCGGAAGTGATATGGCTCACTGGCTGAAACTCACAAAAACAGAAAAGAAAAACGTGCTCGACTCATTAGGATGCAAGGTTCCTGAGGTTACACCTACACAGAAACTGCGTCAAGAGCGCTTTGATAACTGGGAGCTAACTGACGACCATGGTATGCTGATTTATGGTATTGCTAAGGACCAAAATGGCAAAGAATACTACATGGTGAAGAACTCTTGGGGTGAAACAGGCGACTATAAAGGCATCTGGTATATGACAAAGAACTACATCGCTAATAACACAATGGACTTCATTGTCAATAAAAATGCAGTGCCAAAAGACATTCGTAAGAAGCTCGGTATCTAAGCTTTGAATCATAAAGAATTAGAAAGCACAATTGGAAAAAAAACTTCCGGTTGTGCTTTTTTATTGTTTTTATTTCGTATCTTTGGGCACGGATTGGTGTAATGAAACATGAAAAATCCGCCGGTATGCCTTTTGGTATACCCTCATTCAGAAGAAAATAAAAACGATATAAATGCATTTTAAATGGAATTACGAACCACCAACACCACAAGAAAAGCAGGCTTCAGATGAGCTTTCGGGCAAGTTGGGCATTCATCCCATACTTGCACGGCTGCTGATAAGGCGCGGAATAACGACAGAATCGGCTGCAAAACGATTCTTCCGACCGCAATTAGCCGACCTGATTAATCCGTTCTTGATGAAAGATATGGATGTCGCGGTGGATCGACTCAATGATGCTATGGGCCGAAAGGAACGCATTTTGGTCTATGGAGACTATGATGTCGATGGATGTACTGCCGTGGCTTTGGTGTATAAGTTTCTGCAACAGTTCTATTCAAACATTGATTATTACATCCCCGATCGCTATGATGAGGGCTATGGGGTGAGTGAAAAGGGAATAGCTTATGCAAAGGAAACGGGTGTAAAACTCATCATTATATTAGATTGTGGCATTAAAGCAATTCAGGAAATTGCCTTAGCAAAGTCGCTCGGTATAGACTTTATCATCTGTGACCACCATGTCCCGGATGAGGAAATGCCGCCAGCTGCTGCTATCCTTAACCCTAAACGGCCCGATGACAGCTATCCTTTCAAGTCGCTGTGTGGCTGTGGAGTAGGCTTCAAGTTTATGCAAGGATGGGCTAAGAACAATGGTATTCCATTCTCACGGCTAATCCCTTTGCTCGACTTTTGTGCCGTTTCAATCGCTGCAGACCTTGTTCCTGTCACCGATGAAAACCGCATTTTGGCCTTCCATGGGCTTAAACAACTCAACCAAAACCCAAGTATTGGCTTGAAAGCCATTATCGATATATGCGGTCTAAACGGCCGAGAGTTGTCGATGAGTGACATCATCTTCAGGATTGGTCCACGCATAAATGCCTCTGGACGCATGGAGAATGGAAAGGAAAGTGTTGACCTTTTGGTTGAAAAAGACTATAATATAGCGCTCAAAAAGGCTAAGCACATCGACGAATACAACGAGCAACGCAAGGACATTGATAAGCAGATGACCGAAGAAGCCAATGTGATTGTCTCAAAACTTGAAAGCCAAACATCACTCCAGCATCGTTTTATATGATGAAAACTGGAAAAAAGGCGTCATAGGGATTGTTGCTTCGCGACTAACGGAAATCTATTTCCGCCCTACAGTGGTGCTAACACGCGACGGAGATCTGGCTACTGGCTCGGCACGTAGCGTTACGGGATTCGATGTTTACGCGGCTATCAAGCACTGCCGAGACTTGTTGATGAACTTCGGTGGACATACTTATGCGGCTGGTTTGACGCTACGTTGGGATGATATTCCGTTGTTCCGCAAGAAGTTTCAGCAGTATGTAGAAGACCATATCGCTCCCGAACTGACGGAAGCAACCATTAATCTCGATGCAAAACTTGACTTTAAAGACATCACAAAGAAGCTATTCAACGACTTAAAACGCTTTGCTCCCTTCGGACCTGAATGCACTAAACCGCTCTTTTTCACGCAAGGCGTCTATGATTATGGTACGAGTAAGGTCGTGGGACGCGAGCAAGAACACATCAAACTCGAACTCGTTGACTCTAAATCAAGCACGGTTGTCAATGGCATTGCCTTTGGACAAAGTGGTTCTGTGCGTTATATCAAGAGCAAACGCGCCTTTGATATTGCCTACACTATTGAGGCAAATGTGTTCAAACGCAATCAAGTGCAGTTGCAGATAGAAGATATCCGTCCTGAAGAAGAACACCCACAAGCGGCGCTTCCGACTGAGGAGTAGTGACAAGACATGGAATATCGGCAGCTGTTGCAGCAGTACTGGGGGTATAATGACTTTCGAGGCATTCAGAAAGACATTATCCATAGCATTGGCGAAGGACGCGACACCTTGGGACTTATGCCTACGGGCGGAGGTAAATCTATCACGTTTCAGGTGCCAGCCTTAGCCAAAGAGGGGGTTTGTATCGTTGTAACTCCCCTCATAGCCCTGATGAAAGACCAGGTGGATCATCTGCTTCAACGGGGCATTAAGGCTGCCGCTATCTACTCAGGCATGACGCGTCAGGAGATTATCAAGACGCTTGAGAACGCTGTTTTCGGTGGGTTGAAGTTGCTTTATGTGTCTCCTGAACGGCTCTTTTCCGAACTTTTCCTGTCTAAATTCCGCCACATGCACGTCAGCTTCATCACGGTTGATGAGGCACATTGCATCAGTCAGTGGGGTTACGACTTTCGACCTTCCTATCTACACATTGCAGAACTGCGCAAGATTAAGCCCGAAGTGCCTATCCTTGCGCTTACCGCTACGGCGACAACTGACGTTGTTGACGACATCCAGGAACGTTTAAACTTCAGGGCGAAGAATGTATTTCGCATGAGCTTTCAACGCGAAAACCTCTGTTATGTCGTTAGAATTGCGTCAGACAAAGAGGCGGAACTCATCCACATCTTACAGGCGGTGCAGGGTAGTGCCATTGTATATGTGCGCAGTAGAAAGCGTACAAAGGAGATCGCTCAACTGCTCAAAGACAATGATATCAAGGCAACCTTCTATCATGCTGGCTTAGAACATTTCACGAAAGACATCCGACAGCAAGACTGGCAGCGTGATAACACTCGCGTAATGGTAGCTACCAACGCCTTCGGTATGGGCATTGATAAGCCCGATGTGAGGGTGGTTATCCACATGGATAGCCCAGATTCGCTCGAAGCTTATTTCCAAGAGGCAGGTCGTGCGGGGCGAGATGGCAAGAAAGCCTATGCTGTTTTGCTCTATAACTCGGCCGATGCGCGTAAACTTCATAAGCGCATTGGAGATAATTTCCCTGAAAAAGACGAGATTCGTAAGGTCTATGATTCGCTCGCTTACTATTATCAGATTGGTGTAGGAAGCGGAGGTGGGCACACGTTTTCATTCAACATTGCGGAGTTTGCAGTGCCTATCATCTCTCACTGACGCTGACCGATGCTTCGCTTCGCATCATAGAGCGGCTCGGTTACATTCTTTATGAGAATGATCCCAATAATAGTGCGCGACTCATGTTCCTGTTATCGCGCAATCAACTCTATCTGTTGGATAACCTTAGTGCGAGAGAAGACCTCGTCATTGATGCCTTGATGCGCCTTTATGGAGGGCTTTTCAATGACTATGTCTATATTGATGAGCAGCTCATTGCACAACGAACAGGGCTCACTCCGCAGCAGCTTTATCTCATCTTAAAGAACCTTAATGCGCGTCATATCCTGCATTTTATTCCACAGCGCAAGATGCCTTACATCAATTTTCTACGCAGTAGGGTAGACGGCGAGCAATTGGTGATAGGGAAAGCGGTGTATGAAGACCGCAAAAAGGAGTTTGAAAAACGAATTCAAGCCGTTATCGCCTATGCTGAAAATGACAAGATTTGTCGCAGCAGACAATTGCTTCGATACTTCGGAGAGACTGACTCGGAGGATTGCGGACGATGTGATGTGTGTCTTGATAGAGGCCAAAAGTCGGCGAGTGAGCAAAAGATTGAGGCTTGCAGGCAGGCCATTCTTGACTTCCTTTCAGACCATCAGCGTCATCATCTCACTGACCTCGATGCGCTGCAGCTGCCTGAACGCCATTTGGATGAGGCCTTGGAATACCTTGTTCACGAGGAGTTGATTCAGTTGGAAGGCAGCTATCTTTGGGTGGAATAGAGGCGCTGGCGGCAGCTTTTATTTCTTTTTTTCTGACCGCCTCACGCTCTTGTGTCTTGCAATCGTTATTGCGCTGATAATCAATATCATACACTTGTAAATCAACATTGTCGGATTAGAGGTTATGATTCTTGTCATTTTGAGCCTCCATTTGGGTGATTTTACACGGCAATATGAGCGATTTCACGCGATGATTTCAGCCATATCAAAAGATGGATTGGTGGGATAGGGGATAAGAAAATTGTTTACCCATGCCACGTTACACTAAAAATTATCCTGCAAACAACTTTACAACTGGGGAAAACAAAAAGCAGTGTGCCAAACGATGGATGAACCATTGACACACTGCTTGCTATGAAGTTATGCGTTTGCACAGTCACCTGTGCCTCTTTTTACTTCTTTTTGGCAGCCTTATCTACCTTTTTCCCAGTATTTCTTGCCTTGCTCCTTAAGCTTCAAAGTGAAGGCAGCAGCCTCGTCGGCAGCCTTCTTTTCGTCGGCAGCACTGGCGTAAGCATGGTGGAAACCATGTATCTTGTTCCACTCACCACGGGTGAAATCGGGCACCTCTACAGGGATATTACCATTATTCATGGATATAGAACCAAGCTCAGCTAAGCAACACCACTCGGCCAAGTCATAGACGTCAATGTCTAAGGGTAGGCCATTTTGCAGACAATATACCAAGCGTGAATCCATGATGAAGTCCATTCCGCCGTGTCCACCAACTTCTTTTGCCTCCTTTTCATACTTGGCTACAATCGGACTTTCATATTTTTGAACCAGTGCATCAGCGTCTTTTTGAGGAAGATATGAGTGTCCTGAGAGGTCATCTGCAGATGGAGTTACACCGGCTTTTGATAGTTCTTTTGAGGACAAAGCAAAGCCTTCGATAGGATATTTGTTAGCAAAACCCTTAGTACCTGTTAGTTGATACATTCTGTTATAAGGCTGAGGAGTCATCACATTGTGGATAATCTCGATAACTTTTCCGTTCTCTGTGCTGATAAGTGTAGTCGTTTGGTCACCATTTTTGAAGTCATTGCACTTCTCACCTGACATCTGTTCAACGTGCATTTTGCCGTTAACCGACTTGGTATCCATGGCGATTAGCGTCTTCATTCGGTCGCCTCTGTGGATATCCAAGACTTGAGCGATAGGGCCTAAGCCGTGAGTTGCATAGACGTCTCCACGGTGTTTCATGTTATAATCAAGTCTCCAGCCGAGCTTATCTTGTGGACCTTGTTTCCAATATGCATTCCAGAAGGGAGTTAAATCGTGGCGATATGCACCCTGAGCATAAAGGATTTCGCCGAAGACTCCTTTCTGTGCCATGTTCAAAGCATTAAGTTCGAAGAAGTCATAACAGCAGTTTTCCAACATCATGCAATGTAATCTCTTCTTCTCAGAAAGGTTGATAAGTTCCCAGATTTCAGCCATATTCATCGCTGCTGGCACTTCAATGGCCACGTGTTTCCCATTCAACAGGGCCTCACGGGCTACGAGAAAGTGATGCTTCCAATCGGGAGCTATGTAGACAAGATCAATGTCTTTACGTTTGCAAAGCGCTTTATAGCCGTCCTCACCTGAATAGATTGTTGCAGCAGGCATACTTGCTTTGCGAAGGAAATCCTGGCATCTTTCGGCGCGTTTTTGTTCATAATCGCACAAGGCCATTATCTGAATGCCGGGTATGTGGGTCCATCTTTCAACGGCACCAGGGCCTCTCATGCCCAAACCTACAAAGGCAACGCGCGCACTACTTTCAGCTTAGGTGTGACCAAGTTGAGTGCACTTTGTTGGCCAGCCTCACGTGTTGGCACTCCTGTTACAGCCTTTCCATTCATTATTTTGTAGGGCCATTTGAACTGGGCCGACACAGTTGAGGGATAGATTGCACTGCCAAGTAGACAGACAGTAGCTAATAATGTTTTTAGTTTCATGTTTTTTTGATATATGCTTTATTGTTAACAATTTGGTATTCTCAATTCCTTTTGATTACCATAGGTCGGGTGTTGCACAATGACTCCTTGTTAAAGGGGGTCGCTCATGGTGGTTTTCGCCTACTGATTGAGCCTCGTTGTGCATTGCGTGTGATTGAAATGGAAATGAAAAGAACAATTTTCCATGCAATAAATTGCTGTGGAAGATGTTCTTTTCACTTCGTTATTGAGCATTCAAAACAACTTTTTGGTTGCCCGAATGCTCAGTAATAATGTTAAATTCAGCGTTGTATTACTCACCTTGGATAGCTGCTACACCTGGTAAAACCTTGCCTTCGATAGCCTCAAGCAGGGCACCACCGCCGGTAGAGATATAGGAAACTTGGTCTGCTAAGCCAAACTTGTTGACGCAAGCAACGGAGTCTCCACCGCCAATGAGAGAGAGAAAGCACCCTCTTTTGTGGCTTCAGCAACGGCCTCAGCAATAGCGCGTGAGCCACCAGAGAAGTTGTCAAACTCGAACACTCCGGCTGGACCATTCCACAGAATAGTCTTAGATCCCTTGATTGCTGCAGCGAAAGCCTTGCGTGTTTCAGGACCAGCGTCCATGCCTTCCCAGCCATCTGGAATGTCGTTTGATGGGCAAACCTTCTGGTTAGCGTCGTTCTTGAAGTCGTCAGCAATAACAGAATCAGTGCCAAGTACCAAGTTTACATGGTTTTCTTTGGCTTTCTTGATAACGTCTAATGCAACATCAAGTTTGTCATCTTCACAGATACTCTTACCAATTTTGCCACCCTGTGCCTTGGCAAATGTATAGGTCATACCACCACAAAGAATGAGGTTGTCAACCTTTCCGAGTAAGTTCTCGATAATACCAATCTTTGTTGATACCTTCGAACCACCCATAATAGCTGTAAATGGACGTTGAATGTTGTTGAGAACTGCGTCAACTGCCTTTACTTCTTTCTCCATAAGATAGCCTAACATCTTGTGATCTTTGTCGAAGAAGTCAGCGATAACAGCCGTCGAAGCGTGTTTACGATGCGCGGTACCAAAGGCATCCATCACGTAACAATCAGCGTAAGAAGCGAGCTTTTTGGCAAATTCCTTCTGACGAACCTTCATGTCTTTCTTAGCTTCTTCGTATTCAGGAGTACCCTTTCTACGCCTACTGGCTTGCCCTCTTCCTCTGGATAGAAGCGCAAATTCTCTAATAACAGCGCCTCACCTGGCTTTAATGCTGCCACCTCTGCATCTGCATTAGCGCAGTCTTTGGCAAACTTTACGTCAATATTTAAGGCTTTAGAGACATTCTTTACAATCTGAGAAAGTGAGAGTTCTGGCTTTACTTTGCCCTTAGGTTTACCCATATGACTCATCATAATGAGTGCACCTCCATCGGCTAATACCTTCTTTAATGTAGGCAGAGCGCCACGAATGCGGGTGTCATCTGTTACATTTCCGTTCTCATCCAATGGGACATTGAAGTCCACACGAACGATTGCCTTCTTGCCGGCAAAGTTGAATTGTTCGATTGTCATTTTTGTTTTATGTTTTAAGTTAATATTGTTTCTCTATTACTTTACAAAGATACACTTTTCCAACCATATCAAAAAATCATTCATTAAGAATTAAGAGTTTTTCGTAGTTGAGGCCACTCAACTGCAATATAGACTTTACAAATTCCTTTGTTTTAGTCAGGTTTTTTCATCGCTTGGCTTTCTTGCCAATGTGATTTGCGTCAAAACAGCGCGTCATTTGCATGAAATGACAGCGCCTTTTGCGTCAAAAGGTGAGACGATTTGCGGCACATTGAAAGGCCACTTGCGGTCATGGCATGGCTGGTTTGGCATCAGCTGGTTGGCAAGAGGCTTATTCCTCATACTCCGTTGCATCGTGGATGCCTGCTTCTTGCAAGGCCTCCTTGCGCTCAATGCACGTGCCGCACTTGCCACAATGCTTTTCTCCGCCTTTATAGCAGCTCCAAGTTTCGGTATAGTCAAGGCCGAGTCGTTTACCAATGCGTGCAATGTCGCCCTTCGTAATGTTTGTATAGGGCGCTTCAACACGCACATTTACAAATGTGCCTGCATTGGCGGCAGCGTCTATTGCCTCAATAAACTGGGGACGACAATCGGGATATATCGTGTGGTCTCCACCGTGATTGGCAATCAAAACCTTTTTAAGGTGGTTGCTTTCTGCAATGCCAATCGCTATCGATAGCATGATACCATTGCGGAAAGGCACTACCGTCGACTTCATATTCTCGTCGGCATAGTGGCCTTCGGGAATGGCTTCAGCCCCTTGAAGCAGTGAACTCTTGAAATACTGATGCATGAAATCAAGATTGATTGTAATGTGTTTGATTCCCAATCGCTTGCAATGCATCTCAGCAAATGGTATCTCTTTGGCGTTGTGATTACTGCCATAGTCGAAGCTAATGCCAAGAGCAATCTCGTCTTTTTTGTCATATAGCAGTGTGATGCTGTCCATTCCACCGCTGACAATGATAACTGAATCTTTCATTTCTCTGTGTGTTTATATTATCCAAATAATGTTCTTAGTGCCTCTTCAACCTTTCTTACGGGGTGAAGTTCAATCTTATATTTGCGCTTATCAAAGCCTTTGAGGTTGTGCGCCGGTATGATGATGTGTTCAAAACTAACTTTTCAGCCTCTGCAATGCGTTGTTCAATGCGGTTAACTGGGCGCACCTCGCCACTCAGTCCCACCTCTCCAGCCATACACCAGCCTGCTTCGATGGCTGTGTCTACGTTACTTGACAACACGGCGGCAATCACACTAAGGTCCATTGCCAAATCAGTGACGCGCAAACCACCTGCAATATTGATGAAAACATCCTTCTGCATGAGTTTAAATCCCACGCGTTTCTCCAATACAGCGAGCAACATATTGAGACGTCGTTGGTCAAAACCTGTGGCCGAACGCTGCGGAGTTCCATAGGCAGCCGAAGACACTAAAGCTTGGGTTTCGACTAAAAACGGGCGCACACCTTCTATGACTGACGAGATGGCTACACCTGAAAGTCCTTCGTGATCTTGGCTTAACAGCAGTTCGGAAGGGTTGGAAACTTGGCGCAATCCGTTTTGTTGCATCTCATAAATACCTAATTCCGACGTGCTGCCAAAGCGGTTTTTAATCGACCGAAGAATGCGATACATGTAGTGTTGGTCGCCTTCAAACTGGATGACGGTATCGACAATGTGTTCCAAAAGCTTAGGACCGGCGAGCGTTCCCTCCTTATTTATATGACCAATTAGAATGACAGGGATGCCACTTGTCTTAGCAAACCTGAGCAAGGCTGCCGCACATTCGCGCACCTGTGTAATGCTTCCGGGTGAACTTTCGACGTCACTTGTCGAGATAGTCTGTATAGAATCAATGACAACGAGTTCGGGTTTCACCTCTTTTATATTGTCAAAGATGTCTTCGAGTGACGTTTCACAGAGTATCATTACCTCACTATTGCCTCCAATTCTCTCGGCTCTCATCTTGATTTGATGCGTACTTTCCTCGCCGCTTACATAGAGCACACACGGCGATCATCCATGTGAAGTATCGTCTGCAATGTCAGTGTGCTCTTGCCAATTCCAGGCTCTCCACCGAGTAAAACGATGCTCCCCGGCACCAAACCTCCACCGAGAACGCGGTTCAATTCGGCATCATGCATGTCGATACGAGGCTCATCTTGTGCCGAAATCTCCCGCAAATGAAGGGGCTTGTTCTTGCCCGTGAGTGCGTGTCTCACGGCATGTGCTGCCGTCTTTGCAGCCATTGTGCCCGTGTCATTGGCTATACGTATCTCCTTGAATGTATTCCATTGACCGCAATTTGGACATTTTCCAATCCATTTAGTGGATTCCTGTCCGCAGTTACTACATACATAAGCGATTTTATCTTTAGCCATTTCTCCGTCTGATTTTAATTGAAAACACTACAAAAGTAGTAATAAATTCTATAGTTACAAAATTATTTGTTACTTTTGCAAGGCTTAGAACTCGATAAAAAATGCATTGAAACAATGAGATTTCTGAATTATAAAATCGTGCTTTTCGCTTTCCTTTTGCTCGTCATGGCCTGCGGTCAATCTTATGATGAGCAACAACGTCTGTCGCGGGCAGAGCGTTATCGTCTCTTCCGTGAAGACTCTTTGGCACTGAAAATCGCGGTAATGCCAACATTAGATTGCCTTCCTTTGTACATCATGAAAGACCATCAATGTTATGATACGGCTCAATTGGACTTGCGTTTGAAGTTCTTTAATGCACAAATGGATTGTGACACGGCACTGCAAAATAAGCGTGTTGAGGGTGCGATTAGCGACCTTGTGCGCACTGAACGCTTAAAGAAGAGGGGCTTACAACTTGATTATCTCACGGCAACGAATGCCTATTGGCAACTCTTTTCCAATCGAAAAGCCCGACTGAAACGACTCAACCAACTTGGTGATAAGATGATAGCCATGACGCGATTTCGGCTACCGACTACCTCACGAATCTCACTTTAGACACTGTTAAGACTCAAGCGCGCGTCTATCGCGTACAGATTAACAACGTGTTTATACGCTTAGATATGCTGCTTAACAATGAGATTGATGCCCTTTGGCTAACAGAACCGCAGGCCACGAAAGCCCGAATAATGGATAATCCGATGCTACGCGACAGCCGAGATTTTAGACTTTCGCTCGGTGTTATAGCCTTGCGACATGCCGGAGTGACGGGAAAACATCGCCAAAAGCAATTGCGTGCGTTCACAAAAGCCTACAATGCAGTGTGTGATTCGATTAATGAGATGGGCATTCAACATTATAGTGACCTGATAAAGAAATACTGTAAAGCCGATGATAAGACGATTAAGGCTTTGCCAAAACTACGTTTTCAACACCTCACTGCACCGAAATCAAAAGATATTTCGGCTGCAAAGTCATTCCAATAACTTTTTAATATGCAAGCCGAACAACAAGCAATATATCAGCTATTGTCGCAAATCATCGATGAACAATACCTGCCTTATGCAGTGAAATCGATTGAACATTTGCTTCAAACAAAGGGAATCACGAAGTTTGATACCCGACTTGACGAAATCAAGTCAAGCTATCAACTGATGAAAGACTATATGTTGAGGGGCTATCAAGACCCGATGCGCCCTCAACTCTACGACACAATGTTGCACCAACTCTATGCACTTGTGTTTGATTTGCGCCTACATCTTGCCATCACTAAAGGCGGTTATCATGGTTATGCCGAGCTTAGTGCACGACAAATTGAGCTTAGTGGCGAGGAGGTTTTACAGCAGTTTGCACGCTATGTGCAAGACTTGGCGATGCTTTCTCTTGAACCTCAGACCACAAGAAAAGCCAAAGCGCATGAACTTCGACGTCAACATCAGCGCTATCTCTCGTCGGTTTTCGATGCGATTGTTGTCTCTCCGTTTTGGAATGAGGCGGTTTACGAGGCGATGTTAAAGTTGCTTTGTAGTCCAATGATAGACTCTTTTGATGCCCAAACATTGGTATCTGCCGTGACACTTAGCGGCATAAATCTCTTTGATCCGTTGCGTTTCAAACTGCTGTTAGAGGTGTGGCGCACCACCGATAACGATGAAGAACTGCGTCAACGCGCCTTCGTGGGCTGGACGGTAGTGGCATCTTCTAAGCCGTTTGAATTCTTTCCAGCCAGTGTTGCTTTGTTAAAGACAACGATAGAAGACGCTGATGCCACTGCTTTGCGAAGCGATTTATATGCCTTGCAGTGTCAAATCTTCTATTGCAGTAATGCTCGTCGTGACAACGAAAAGATGCAAAAAGACATTATTCCGACACTGATGAAGGGGCAACAGATGCGTTTCAATCGCTTCGGAGTAGAGGAAAAAGAAGACGATTCGTTAGAAGACATCTTGCATCCCGATAAGGCCGAGCAGGACATGGAACGCGCAGAAGAGAGTATGCAGCGCATGATGGAGATGCAGAAACAAGGGGCCGACATCTACTTTGGAGGCTTCTCGCAGATGAAACGCTTTCCTTTCTTCTCGTCAGTAAGCAATTGGTTTTGCCATTCTCTAAGCAAAATCCCGATATGGAGGAGGCTTTGGATAAGTTAGGTGACACAAAACTTGTCGACACAATGCTTGGAGCAGGGCCTTTTTGCAGTTCCGATAAATACTCGTTTGGCTTTGCACTCAAGATGGTTTACGACCAGTTGCCCGCCAATGTGCGTGAGATGATGAATGGTTCTGACAACATGTTTGTGCGCCCTTCGAGTGTAGATGCCAATCAATTAGACTTTAAGCGCCTGCAATATCTACAGGATTTATATCGCTTCTTTGAATTAAACACTTACCGAAGTGAGTTCAGAAATCCGTTCTGGACGGGGCAAGATGCAACACTAAAACCCCAATTTTTCATGCATAGTGCAATCTCTTTGCGTGTATTTTACAAGGAGATTGTCGCGTTGATGAACTTTGCTTTGAAGCGGAAAGAATGGGAATTGTTGCATCGTTTGATACGACGTTATCAGCCCTCTGAAGCCGATGTGCAACATCTTTTGCATGCCGACGGCGAGCGATTGCAGCGTTATTATCGGCTGTGTTATGCGTTGTATAATCATGAACACGATGATGCTCAAGCCTATGAAGCCGGTCGTTCGATGGTGGTGGTAGCCATCTTGCGACATGAAGAGGGGCAGGGGGGCTGTCAGCCAACTAAGTTTTGACAAAGCAACCCAACAGCCGTTGTTGCCCGAAAACATGCTCGATATGTCACTTGTTGACGATAAAACATTGCGTTGTTACGCGGCTTCGGCGTTGCGTTCTGGCCATGATGACGAAGCACTTCGCGCCTATCAGCTGCTCTATGTCAGGGGAGGTGACAAGCAATTGCTATGGTATCAGTCGCTTGCTTTGATGCACATGAACCGCTATGACGAGGCACTTCAGCTGCTCTATCCACTCGATTTGGAAACCGAAAACCTATCCGTGAAGCGCACAATTGCCTGGATTCTGCTGCTGAAATGCAATCCACAACAGGCCGAACGCTACTATGATGACCTCATAGGAACAGACGGAATGATAGACGAAGACTATCTCAATGCTGGCTACAGCAAATGGTTTCAGAACAAGAACAATGAGGCTGTGATTCTCTTTAAGAGTTGGTTGGGGCGGTGTTCTCGTGGGAATATTGCTCAAGCTTTTATGCAAGATCATGAACTTTTGGCTGATAATGGCATCACATATATTGACCGTATGCTCATGGAAGACTTGGTTGAAACTTCATGATGCGTAGACTTCGTTTCCCTTGTTATCGCTTTTTATCGTGCTTTCCGCTTGATTTCAATAAGGATTCGCTGTAAAAAGTAATCGCAACGCATCCTATTCATGCATGAAAAGACGCACGGACCATCATCATAGTCTGGTTATTGTAAGGGATAACAAGGGATACGGGAATACTTCGCCAGCCTACTTCAACTTAGAAGGAAGGCAGTATAGGATAGTCTTAGATAGGCGTTCGGTGCAACCGCTTATGGCGTTGCAAGCTCAACTCAAAACTATTGGAAAAGTCTTTGTAATTTGTTGAATGACAAAGGCTTGGAACTGAGTTTCTGATTTGCGTCAGCTGAGCGCGTGATGTGCGTCAAAATGCGGGGTCATCTGCGTCAAGTCATGCGCTCATTTGGCACAAACGAAAGGCCGATTTGCATCCTATTGAGAAACAAGAAACATCACGTGGGGCTTTCTTCCTTATTCGAGCGGCGTTTCGGTTGTGGCTGTTCGGCTTTACAGTAAAAAGGAAAAGCATCAATGTTAATCTATATAAAAAAACTATTTACAACGTGTTTTGTTTATTCTTTTATGTATCTTTGCACGACAAACCTGTGGAACGTCATTGTAAAAGAAAGAATGCTGATTAACACTATAAGATTCATTGTTGCTTATTTCCTATGGACACTCTTGTTCATTCTACAGAAACCTTGTTTCATGTTGGTGCATCATGAGTTATATAAACATTGCCGTTTGTCGGATGTTTTGCAGGTGATGATGCATGGATTACCGCTTGATTTCTCTGTGGCCGGTTATTTTTCGGCGTTCACAGGACTATTGATTTTGATTGAAATTTGGGTGAAAGGACGTTTCACTTTGTGGCTGAATAGGGGCTATACAGCCTTGATTTCGTTATTGTTTTCAGTGACTTTCATGCTCAACCTCGTGCTTTATAGCTACTGGGGTTTCCCACTTGACACCACACCTATATATTATTTCATCTCCTCACCCACAAGTGCTTTGGCGAGCATTAGCCTTTGGTGGGTGGCTGCAGGGATATTGGTTGCGGTGTTACTTGCCGCGGGAGTCTACCTGTTGCAGCGCTGGTTGGATAATAAATGGTGTGCAAAAGCTAAGATAAACAGGCGCAAAATAGGGAGTAGTTTGTTGCAGTTGGCCTTGCTTGGACTATTGATTCTGCCCATCAGGGGAGGCATAAAGACCTCGACAATGAATGTTGGTGAGGCCTATTTCAGTAAGGATATGCGCTTGAATCATGCGGCGGTAAACCCCGTGTTCAGTTTGTTGGAGAGCTATTCTAAGCAAGAAGACTTTGCCCATCAATATCGTTTCATGAGCGAAAAAGAGGCAGCTGAGGTGGTTCGCCCAATGCTTTATACGAAGAGCGACAGTGTAACGGCATTGTTAAATGCCAAGCGTCCTGACGTTTATATCGTCATTTTAGAGAGCTTTTCGCGTGAACTCATGAAGACAAAAGCCACGCCTGAGTTGAATAAATTGGCCAAAGAGGGCGTGTTTTTCAATCATTTCTATGCCAATAGTTTCCGTACTGACCGCGGAACACTCTCCATATTGAGTGGCTATCCGGCCCAACCCACGATGAGTTTGATGAAGTTAACGCGCAAGACCAATCATCTTCCGTCTATTGCCGGCACGCTTTCGAAGTACGGATATGGGTTGAAATATTACTACGGGGGCGACATAGACTTCACCAATCTGCGTGGATATTTGATGGGAATGGGAATTACTGACCATGTCTCTGACGTTGATTTCCCTTTGAAAGAGCGTCTAAGTAAGTGGGGAGTACCCGATCATTTGCTGTTTGAAAAGGTTGAAAACGAATTGCAACAAAAGCCAAGTGGGCCTATGATGCGCATCATTCAAACCAGTAGTTCTCACGAACCTTTCGACGTTCCTACACATCGTTTACACGACAAAGTGCTGAATGCCTTCGCCTATACTGACGCTTGTGTGGGTCGCTTTATCCGTGAGTTGAAGCGCAGTAGACGCTGGAATCGTTCGCTGGTTATCCTCATTCCAGACCATTTAGGCTGTTATCCTGCAGACATAAGTGAGTTTAACATTGCGCGTTATCAAATCCCAATGATTTGGGTTGGCGGTGTAATCAAGTCGCCACGCGTTGTAGAAAGTTATGGTTCGCAACAGGATTTAGCGGCTACTTTGTTAGGACAGTTAGGGTTTGAGCATAGTCGTTTCGTGTTCAGTAAAGACATGCTTGACGCTCGTGCGCCCCATTTTGCCTTCTTTACCTTTCCAGATCTCTGGGGCCTCGCTACCGAATCGCAACAGATTATCTATGATAATGTGAGCAAGAAGGTGGTGTATTATCATGGAAAGCAGGACAGGGCGGCGATAGAAAAGCAAGGAAAAGCCTATCTACAAGAGTTATATAATGACATAGCACGGCGATGATGGGTGAACTTACAGATATACTTCTTTGGCTAAAAGCCATGGACACGTTTGTGTTTCTGATGGTCAATGGTCATCACAATGCCTATTTTGACAGTGTGATGTGGCTCATCAGCGACAAATGGGTGTGGCTTCCGATGTATGTTTCTCTGCTTTATGTGCTCCTGAAAAACTACTCGTATAAGGCTGTTTTCTCTATTCTTATTGCCATAGGACTAATTATTCTGTTTACAGATTGTTTCACATCACAGATTGTTCGCCCGTGGATAGGTCGTCTCAGACCAAGCAATTTAGACAACCCAGTGTCTAAGATTGTGCACATTGTTGATGGATATCGTGGCGGCGCTTATGGCTTTCCATCGAATCATGCCAGTAATACTTGGGGGTTAACCTTCTTTGTTACCTTTTTGTTTAGACGTTGGCGATTGGCTCTTTTCTTTTGTTTTTGGGCCTTACTCACGTGTTATAGCCGCATGTATCTTGGCGTTCACTACTTTGGTGACATCTTGATTGGATGTTTGTTTGCCTTGGTTGGCGCCTCAGTGAGCTATGTGTTGTTTAGAAAACTCAGTGGAAATCCGCATGTAGAGAAGTTGGAAGGCATCTATATCCCTATGTGGACAGGGGGGATAACGATATTGATTATCATGATAGTCTCTATCTTTTATCGTGTGTAAAGCCATGAATTGCGGTTAAACGAATAGCATTTTAGTAGATTAAAAACAAGGAATCATCGCCTATGAACATTGAACCTATCGCCGTATTTCACTCACCTTTCTGTTCGAAGTTTGGCATTCCAAAGCAAAGCGGCTTAGTGGCGACGTTGAAAGGAGAGATTGTTTTCATGCCCGAGTATCGTCATGCACACGCACTTCGCGGTCTTGAAGCCTTTGATTATCTATGGCTTATTTGGGGATTTAGTGCCAATCGGCATGCTTCCAGCAGTCTGATGGTGCGCCCTCCACGCTTAGGTGGCAATGAGAAAGTAGGCGTTTTTGCCAGTAGAAGTCCGTTTCGTCCCAATGCACTTGGACTCTCTTCAGTGAGAATAGAGACGATAGATTGGGAAACAAAACGGGGCCCAGTGATTCATGTTTTGGGTGCCGATCTCATGGATGGAACGCCAATTTATGACATCAAACCCTATATTACTTATGCTGATTCGCATGCCGATGCGCGTAGCGGCTTTGTAGATGAGCATCAATGGACACGCTTAGAGGTCGTCATTAGCCAGGAAGCACTCGACTTTTTGTTGTCAAAGGGCTTGGATGCAGCGCGAATAGACGAGCTCAAACAAGTGTTGGAAGAAGATCCACGCCCACAATATCAAGACAATCCCGATAAGGTTTATGGGATGCCTTTTGCGGGAATAGACGTTCATTTCTATGTAAATGGCAAACGATTGACCGTTTTAGCGCAGTAAACGGCAGGGTAAATTAGACTTGTTTCCCATTTCCATTTATTGTTGCGGCACGATAGTTGGTGCGCCAAACTTTATATTCTTCAATGTAATTTTGCAGGAAGAATCTATGTCTGTGGCTTTATCGGTGTAGTAGAATGTAGAGTTTCAATGCTGATATCGTGCACCATACCCGGTGCTCCATGGGCTGCAATGGCAGTTTTTGCACCTCGGCAGGTTACGTTTGTTATGTGAATGTCTTGGAAATTGGGCACAAACTGAGCATCTTTTGCCGGTTTCTGGGGTTGAGTTGCACCCACATGATTGTCCCAATAGGTAGTTTCAAAGGTGATAGCTTCATTGAGAATGTTGTTCATGTAGCAGTTGTTGATGAAGATATCTTCAGTCTTTCCGCCCCTTCCAACAGCGCTTTTGAAGCGTAATCCCGTATCCGTTCCACTGAAAAAGTTATTGTTTACATAGATATTTTTCATGCCTCCAATGACCTCACTGCCTATAACAAAGCCACCATGTCCATGGTAAACGGTGTTGTTTTGGATATTAATGTTGACGCAAGAACGGTTCGTTTGGTCGGCCTTTTCAGCACCACTCTTCATGCAAATCGCGTCATCTCCAACGTCAAAGGTACTGTTAACGATGAGCACATTGCTGCAATTGCCTACGTCAATACCATCTCCATTTTGAGCATTCCAAGGGCAACGTACGGTTATTCCGTCAACAATTACGTTGTTGCAACGCTGGGGTACAATGTGGAAACGAGGCGAATTTTGAATGGTTATCCCTTGAATGAGCACATTGTTACATTCTGTAATGCGGATGAGATGAGCACGCATCTTCTCCTGTTCAGAGGCATTTGGGGCTATGTTTTCTTGCGTTTTGAGGTTGAAAGGATACCATAAGTCGCCTTTAGGAGTGATAGTTCCGCCCATAGCCTTATATTGATTCCATTCTACATCGCTCATTTTTACACGTTTAACAGGTCGCCACCATTGGCCGTTTCCATCGATAGTGCCTTCACCAGTGATGCTGATGTTGGTGCGTTTGCTGGCAGTGATGCCCGAAACTACTTTGGGTTGAGGTTCGTTGTCGGTAGCTTTTAGAAAGTCTTTCTTGTTGGGAGAGAACAAAATAAGAGCGTTTCGCTCAAGATGAATGTCTATATTATCTTTCAAAGAGATAGGCCCTGTGAGATATATTCCAGCGGGAACAATCAGATGTCCGCCTCCAAGTTTTGTCAGTTTACTAATGGCTTTGCGAAATGCTTCAGTGTTAAGTGTAATGCCATCTGGTACAGCTCCGAAGTCAGTAAGACTCACTTGATTATTGGGAATGGTAGGCATTGTGGGCTGAGGCATGGCTTTTGGTAAGTTCAGATAATATTTACCATAGTCTTTTTCAGCGGCAGTTGCTGTGAGTGTCAACAGAAACGACAGGCAGAAGAGTAGGATTTTTTTCATTTGTTTTAAGTTATTTGTTTTCCTTACAAACTTACATATATTTTTTTGAATATAGCATCTTTTGTATAGAAAAGTTGCAAAAATAAAAATCTACTTTTTATCCTTATTATATCATTTCTTCAGTCCTTTTTCTATAAAAAAAGCCTTAGGATAAACGAAATAAAGACTTTAGAAAAGGCTTTTAAATAGGGAAAAGAACACCGAGATTGTTGTTTTTTTGTTCTGATTGTCTATCATTTCAAAAATATTTCATATCTTTGCACAATCATAAAGATATCAAACTTTCATTTAAGCATTTAAACTAACTAATACTTCAATTAAATATGAAATATGCATTAATAACAGGAGCCTCGCGAGGGATAGGACGAGCTGTAGCTTTACGTTTAGCAAAGTGCTATTCTGTTATTATTAATTATCAATCAAATGATGCTTGCGCACAGGAAGTGAAGCAAGAGATTGAAGCTCATGGAGGGCATGCAGAGCTTTTACCCTTTGATGTCGCTGATCCCAAAGCAATAGAAGCAGCGATTGACCAGTGGGAAGCAGCTCATCCAGAAGAATATATCTCTGTATTAGTGAACAATGCAGGTATTCGTCGGGACAATGTTATGTTCATGATGTCGAATGAAGACTGGCATAGTGTGCTTGATATCAATATGAATGGTTTCTTTTATATTACGCGTCGACTGCTTAAACACATGATGCCGCGTAAGCATGGAGGCCGAATTATCAACATCAGTTCACTCTCAGGGGTGAAAGGAATGCCTGGACAGGTGAACTATAGTGCGGCAAAAGCGGCGTTGATTGGTGCGACAAAGGCGCTTGCTCAAGAGGTTGCGCCACGTAAAATAACAGTAAATGCGGTTGCACCTGGCTTTATTCAGACCGACATGACAAAGGAATTGCCAGAAGACGAACTGAAAAAGCTTGTGCCTGTTGGGCGTTTTGGTAAGCCCGAAGAGGTGGCAGCGGTTGTCGGTTTCCTTGCTTCTGATGAGGCAGCCTATATCACAGGCGAGGTCATTAGTGTGAATGGAGGACTTTATACTTAGTTAGTTTTGAATTATAAGCAACCATATTATAGGTTAAAGAAACAATATATACGATAATGAATAGGAGAGTTGTCATCACGGGTATGGGCATTTGGTCATGTCTTGGCACTGATTTAGAAACCGTAAAGCAGTCATTATATGAAGGTAAATCGGGTATAGGCTTACAGTCAGAACGCTTAGAATATGGCTATCGTTCAGCCTTAACAGGAATTGTTGAGGAACCTGTTATCACAAAAAGATGCTTGATCGTCATACACGTGCAGGCATGCCAGAGGAAGCAAGATATGCTTATATGTCGAGTTTGCAGGCATTTGAGCAGGCAAATATCTCCGATGAATACCTTCGTGAGAATGAAGTTGGCTGTATCTTTGGTAACGATTCTTCTGCAAAACCAGTTATTGAGGCTTCAAAGATCATGGATGAGAAGCATGATTCTGCTATGCTTGGTTATGGACTTATCTTTCAATCGATGAATTCTACGGTTAATATGAACCTCAGTACTATCTTCCATTTGCGAGGCGTTAACTTCACAATAAGTGCTGCTTGCGCCAGTGGTAGTCATTCTATAGGCTTAGGTTATATGCTGATAAAGCAAGGAATGCAAGACGTAGTGTTGTGTGGTGGTGCGCAGGAAACAAACTTTTACTCGATGGCTTCATTCGATGCGTTGGGCGCTTTCTCTGTTCGGATGGATGAACCGACTAAAGCCAGTAGACCATTTGATAGAGATCGTGACGGCTTAGTACCGAGTGGTGGTGCAGCCTCTTTGGTATTAGAAGATTATGAGCATGCAAAGGCGCGTGGAGCCAATATTCTTGCAGAGGTTATTGGATATGGATTCTCAAGCAATGGCGGGGGAATCAGTCAACCATCAGACGAGGGTAGTGTTGTTGCTATGACGCGTGCATTGGATATGTCGGGTGTAAAAGCGGAGGATATTGACTATATCAACGCCCACGCTACAAGCACTCATCAAGGTGATATGTATGAAGCTATGGCATTAAATCGGATGTTTGGTGGCAAGCATGCACTCATCTCTTCAACTAAAAGCATGACAGGACACGAATGTTGGATGGCTGGTGCCTCGGAAGCAGTATACAGTATACTGATGATGCAGAATGATTTTGTTGCTCCAAATATAAACTTTGAGCATCCAGATGAATACTCAGAGAAGATGAATCTTGCGATAACAACCGTTGAAACTGAATTGAATTTGGTTTTGAGTAATAGCTTTGGCTTTGGTGGAACGAACTCTGCTTTGGTTTTGAAGAAATTTAAGGGTTAGAAACTGATAAAAATATTATAAATAAAGTATTAACTAATAATTTTTGTATTATGAAAAGAATAGTATTGCTTCTTTCTTTTGTGATGTGCTGTGTAGTAAGTATGTTTGCAAAGGCTGATGTTACATTGAAGAGTGGTTCGCTTTCTAAGCTCAAAACTTCTAAAGCAAAGGTTTATGTGGTTTGGGATTATACGCATGCAACTTTGGAAGGTAAGAATGTTAAGGAGTTCTTGAAAGAAAAAGGAGCTGATTGGGAGAAAGATTATAAAGATGAACTTCAGCGTGCTGAAAAGAATTTTATGGAACGTTTCAATGATAAGACAAAAAGTGTAACTGTTACTGATAAGAAAAGTGAAGCAGAATATACTATTGTCATTGAGGTGAAAGACTTCCATTATGGTAGTACTGGTGTTTCTGTTATGATAGGCTTTGGTGCAGGCGATGCTCACATGAATGCCTTGATGAATTTCTATGAAAAAGGTGTTAAGGAATCATTCGCTGTCATTGATGTAGATGGTGTTGCTGGTGCTGGCTATGGCAATGAGAAACGTCGTGTGGAAACTTATCGGGAATTGGCAGAACAGGTTGTCAAGTTGATAAAGAAAGCTAAGTAAGCACAAGGGCCTTTTTTTTGAGTAAAAGAAGATAGAAAGAAATTAATTAAAATCTCGACAGTATGAAAAAGTACATAGTTGTCTTATGTTGTCTGATGTTTTCACTATCAACTATGGCGCAGAAGCTTGAGCAAGGTTCTCTTGCCTTGTTGAATAATGTGGGAAAAGCGAATTTCCAGATAGAGTTTCTTTCTATCCATGGAATGACAGAAAAAGACTTTAGTAAATATGAGGCTGACTGGAATTCCGATAAACCTACAGTTGTAGCTATTTTCACTGATTATGCAAACCGGAAGTTAAAGGGAAAGTTGCTCTTGGGCAACTTCCCTAAAGAAAAATATACAGTAAAAGCAATCGTAAATGAGATTAATCAGAAAGGCAATTATGATTGTGATATTGTAGTCCTTGATTCTAATAAGCAGGTGATTGCTAAGATTACTGGTGTCCGTGCAAAAGGTGGTGTTTGGGGAACCAAACTCAATTTGATAAAGGATGGTGCAGAGAATACAGGAAAGAAGTTTGGAGATATATTAAAGTCAGAATTGGCAAAATCAAAGAAATAACAATGAATCTTTTTCAATCAGAAAGTGATAGGTATACTCAAGAGCAGCTGTCTGCTCGGGAAGCACAACGTCTTGCCGAGTATATTGCGTGGGGACCTGTTATCTTTCAGGTGTCACGTCTCATGGTAAAGTGGGGAGTGTTAGAGGCTTTGCGGGATAGTATTGATGGGCTTACGTTGAATGAATTGAAAGCAAAGACGTCGCTATCAGAGTATGCTTTGAAGATATTATTAGAGGCTTCACTTAGTGCAGGCACTATATTGATAGACAAAGATACTGATCGTTATACGATATCTAAAGCCGGATGGTTTCTACTTAACGACCCAGCTACGCGTGTAAACATTGATTTTAACCACGATGTAAACTATAGAGGGATGTTCTTTCTTGATGAAGCACTTAAAGAAGGAAAGCCTGCTGGACTGAAAACTCTTGGCGATTGGCCTACAATCTATGAGGGCTTGTCAAAACTTGATAAGCAAGTTCAAGAGAGTTGGTTTGCGTTTGACCACTTCTATAGTGACCATTCGTTTGATAAAGCTTTGGAAATCGTTTTCAGTAAGCGGCCAAAGCATCTCATGGATGTTGGTGGAAATACGGGCCGTTTTGCTTTACGTTGTGTGCAATATGACGCAAATGTCAATGTAACTATAGTCGATTTACCCGGTCAAATAGGTCTAATGACGACGCAAATTGACGGGAATGAGGGCGCAAAACGCATCATTGGATGCCCCACAAATATACTTGATGAGCATTCAAAGTTACCTCAAGGAGAGTGGGATGCCATTTGGATGAGCCAATTCTTAGATTGCTTTTCTGAAGAAGAAATCTACAGTATACTCTCTCGTACAGCTCAAGTGATGCATACAGATACAACACTTTATATCATGGAAACATTCTGGGATCGCCAGAAATATGAGCCAGCTTCCCTTTGTTTAACTATGACAAGTGTTTATTTTACGGCTATGGCTAATGGCAATAGTAAGATGTATCACTCTGATGATATGGTGAAACAAATTAATCGTTCGGGCTTAAAGGTGGTTGCTGTTCATGATAGTATTGGGCAGGGACATACGATATTAGAAGTAAAATTAAAATAAATCATTAAAAAATATGATGGAAAGAAAAGAAATAGAAGAGAAAGTTAAGGCTTTCCTTATTGAGGATTTGGAAATTGAAGAAGAAAATATTGCTCCAGAAGCAAAGTTAAAAGATGACCTCGGTATAGACAGTCTCGACTTTGTCGACATTGTGGTTATCGTAGAAAAGAACTTCGGTTTTAAGATTAAGCCAGAGGAAATGCAAGGTATTGTGACCTTGTCGCAGTTCTGTGATTATATAGAAAGCAAGGTTGGCTAATACTACTTATGGCAACAGTTGGATGCATCGATCCTTAGTTTGGTCTTTGCAATGGATGGATGTACGATTACTTTATGTGCTCACTTCACTTATTGTAATGCCCGTATGTCTGTTGTTGAACACCAACCACAGCCGAACGTATGCTTATCGTTATTTTCGTTATAGGCTGAGATATGGAAAATTGCGTGCTGCATGGAGTACATATATTAATCATTGCCTATTCAGTCAAATCGTTATCGACCGCTTTGCAGTCTTTGCAGGAAAGCGTTTTAAGGTGGAGATTGAAGGATATGAGCAGTTTCTTCGTTTGGAAAAACAAGAAAAAGGCTTTTTAATCTTTAGCTCTCATGTAGGCTGTTATGAGGTTGCGGGCTATACTTTAACTTCAAAACTCAAGCGTTTCAATGCTTTAGTATATGGGGGAGAGAAAGCCTTTATCATGGAAGGGCGTCAAGAAGTATTGGGACTTCACAATATACGTATGGTCCCAGTACGAGACGATATGACTCATCTCTTTTTGGTAAACGAAGCGATTGATAATAATGAAATAGTCAGTATGCCTGCAGATCGTATTGTAGGCTCTGCAAAATCTGTAGCATCTTGTTTCATGGGCGCTACTGCACGCTTTCCCCTTGGGCCGCTTTCTATTGCGACAATAAAGGGGTTAGACGCTTTAGCTGTTAATGTTGTGAAGGTCGCTTCGAAGCATTATAAGGTGTTTGTTGCGCCACTTGCTTATGATAAAAAAGCTCCACGACGAGAACAAATGCAACAGTTGTCGAATAGTTATGTAGCAGAACTTGAAACAGTTGTGCGTCAATACCCCTTACAATGGTTTAATTTCTATGACTTTTGGTCTTAGATTAATCCTATAATATGATGATAAAATTCGATGTAGAACATCCTTCTGAGCTTGAACTTCGTGCCATTGATGTGCATGAACTGTTACCACAGCAAGAGCCTTTTGTTATGATTGGTTCTCTTGTTTATTTTGATAGAGCACTTACAATAACAGAAACAAAGGTCCAAGCTGATAATATCTTCGTAGATGAAAACCATTTCTCGGCATCTGGTTTAATGGAGAACATTGCGCAAACCTGTGCTGCCCGTATTGGATATGTTAATAAGTTTATCTTAAAGAAGGCTATCCAGTTGGGCTTTATTGGTGGAATTCGCAACTTTGAAGTCATTGAGTTACCCGTTGTCGGCGATGTAATTACCACTCGGGTGGAGGTTAAAGAAGAGGTGTTTGGCATGACTTTGGCTGAAGCAACCATAGTATGCGGCGACAAACTTCTGGCAAAATCAGAAATGAAGATAGCCATTAAGGAACGTAATGAATAAAGAAGTTGAATAAAGAAGCATAAGATTTAGCATTAAGATGATAGAATTAAAAGCATCAAAAGAGGTTGAAATCCGTTTCAGTGAGGTTGATTCCATGAACGTAGTATGGCATGGTTCCTATCCTCTTTATTTCGAAGATGCACGTGAAGCCTTTGGAAAGAAATTCGGATTAGCGTATATGTGCTTTTTCGATCATGGCTATTTTGCTCCTTTAGTCGAACTAACTTTTCATTATAAGAGGCCTATTAAATATGGAATGACGCCGCGTATAGACATCATTTATCGGCCAACAGCAGCGGCAAAGATAGTTTTTGATTATGAGATTCACGATACCAAAGACGATAGTTTGATAGCAACAGGCCACTCGGTACAGGTCTTTATGAATCTCGATTATCAGTTAGTGTGGGACAATCCCCCTTTCTATCAGGCGTGGAAAGAGCGTTGGAAGCAGGTGGAGGCTAAGAGATGAGCGCAAAGATGAATCAAACACCATGGTAAATGTATTGGCTGATAATATCATTTCGCCTTTAGGTGAGACCTCAGAAGAGACTTATCTGGCTGTAAAGCGTGGGGAGTCTGCTCTCCATACCTATGCTCCTATGACGGAACATATACCTCATGGCTTTGTGGCTTCCTTGTTGTCTTCTGATTTTGAGGAACTATTGTTGCGCTCAACACAAAGCGCTGTGAACGCGTCTGGGGTTGATGTGAAGAACACACGCACTGTTTTCATACTGAGTTCTACGAAAGGAGAGATTGAAAAGTTGGGCAAAACAGCTGATGAAACGCTTTATCTCGGCAATGTTGCGCAACGAATTGCTACACGTTTAGGCATAAAGCAAACGCCAATTGTAGCGTGTAATGCCTGTATATCGGGCTTGGCAGCCATCGTTTTGGCTTCACGCTTGTTGTCATCTAATACATATGATTATGCCGTTGTTTGCGGAGCAGATCGTCCAAGACGTTTTATCATCTCGGGTTTTCAGTCATTAAACGCGATGTCTGCCTTTTCTTGTCAGCCTTTTGATATTGAACGACAAGGTCTTAACTTAGGAGAGGCGTATGCAACAATAGTCTTGGCGCGTGAAACTAAGACAAGCTTGCACACCAATAGCCACGTATGGCAGATTGGTCATGGCTATGTAAAGAACGATGCCTATCATATCAGCGCACCATCTAAGACCGCAGAGGGGCTGGTTGAGGCTTTACAAGCGACTATGGAGGGCGTAGATACGGAGGAACTGGCCTTTATCAATGCCCACGGCACAGCCACTTTGTTCAATGACCAAATGGAGGCTATTGCAATTCAACGCACTGGATTACAGCACATTCCTGTGAATGCATTAAAAGGTTACATTGGACATACGTTGGGAGCAGCCGGTATTATAGAGACGATTCTTTGCATGAAGTCGGTTGACGACCATCTTATTCTTGGCACACGAGGCTTTGAAGAAGTGGGAGTTTCTGGTAAAGTGAAGCTATCTTCAACGCATCAAACAACACAAAAGAAGGCTTTTCTTAAGCTGTTATCGGGCTTTGGTGGCTGTAATGCAACGCTTTTTGCTCGCTCAGTGAAGTCAGATACTGCCCCAAATGTGTGTGTTGACGAAACAACCAAACTTCCTTCGCATGTAGAAATGAAGCATCATGTTCGCCTTTCTCCTCAAGGTGTTTGGCTTAATGATAAGGTTTTCGCTGTTGATGAGCGCGAAACTCAGCATAATCTGCTTACGGCAATTTATAAACAGCAGATAGGAAACTATCCGAAATATTACAAAATGGACGGCCTTTGCCGTTTAGTTTTGTGGCATCTGAACTATTGTTGCAGGCCGAAAGAGAAGAAGGACCTTGCAAAGAAGATATAAATAAGGCGAGAGCAATCGTCTTTTTTAATCGTTCTTCATCGATAGTGTCTGATAAGAAATATCTAACGTCAATCGCAGATAAGGCTAACTATTTTCCCAGTCCTTCTGTTTTTGTGTATACACTGCCAAATATTGTTACCGGAGAGATTGCCATTCGCAACGGATATCATGGCGAAACTTCTTTTTATATCCTACCAAAGAAGAATGAATTGCTTATGCAGCATATCATAGAATCGGCTTTTATGGACGACCAAACCACTTCCATGATAACGGGATGGCTTGATTATGAAGACGACAAACATTTCGAAGCAGATCTATATATAGCTTATAAATAATATGTTTGAGACTGAAATAAGATTAAAAAATAGTATCGTATAAAATAATAGTAATGATGGAAGAGTTAATAAAAGAACTGAAAGAAGAGATTATCAAGGCTTTGAATCTCGAAGAGATGACACCAGAAGATATCGACGAAAATGAGGCTCTTTTTGGTGACGGCTTAGGTTTGGATTCTATTGATGCCTTAGAACTAATCGTGCTTATGGAGAAAAAATACGGTATAAAGTTAGCTAATCCTTCGGAAGGAAAGGCAATTTTTACAAGTGTTGCATCGATAGCAGACTATGTAAGCAAACATAGAAAGAAATAAACTCCCTTTTTAAAGAAAGGAGAATGAACGAGATGAACATAGCAATCACAGGAGAAGGCATTGTTTCTGCAATTGGTTTGAACAAGCAAGAGGTGTTACAATCATTGCTTGAGAGGCGAAGTGGGATAGGAGAAATGAGGTTTCTCCAGTCAACTCATCATGAATTGCCGGTTGGAGAAGTTGATTTGTCAAACGAACAGATGAAGAAACTTCTTGGCATTCCATTGTCTCAACCGATGAGTCGCACTGCACTGATGGGCATCATTGCCATACAACAGGCGCTAAAAGATGCCAAATTAGAGATTGCTGACATCTTAAAGAAGAAAGAAAAGGACTCTCCTTTGCGCATAACGCTTGTCTCTGGAACAACCGTTGGAGGCATGGATTTGACAGAACTCTGTTTTAATGACCTCGAAAACGCAAACTTAGCGTTCCTCAAACAGCATGACTGCGGAAGCTGTACCAATATAATGGCGGCTCACTTTGGTATCTTTGCTGAGGTAACGACCTTGTCAACTGCATGCTCATCGGCTGCAAATGCAATCATGTTTGGCGCTCGTCTCCTTGAAACAGGGGCTGCTGATATCGTTATTGCAGGCGGAACAGAAGCCTTATCTCGCTTTCATCTCAATGGGTTTAATTCGTTGATGATTCTCGATCACCATCGTTGTCGTCCGTTTGATGACACCCGTGAGGGACTGAATTTAGGCGAAGGAGCAGCCTTTGTGGTATTAGAATCTCAAGAGATGGCTGCACATCGCGGCGTGGTTCCATATGCTTTTCTAACAGGCTATGGGAATGCCTGCGATGCTTTCCATCAAACGGCCTCGTCAAATGACGGAGATGGCGCGGTAATCTCTATGAGATTAGCCATCGAAATGGCGCATTTGACTTCCCAAGATATCCAATATGTAAACGCGCATGGCACCGGAACACCCAACAATGACGAGAGTGAAAGCGTAGCATTAAAGCGAGTTTTCGGCGAGAATATGCCGTTAGTGTCCAGCACTAAGGCTTTTACGGGGCATACAACAAGTGCATCTGGCAGCATAGAAGCTGTTATTTGCATCTTAGCAATGCAACATCATTTCGTGCCGGCGAACTTGGGTTGGCGCTGTCAGATGGCAAATGGCATCACGCCTACACTTGGAGTAGAGAACATTCACTTAGAACATATCCTCTGCAATGCGTTTGGTTTTGGAGGCAACGACACCTCTTTGGTGATTTCTGCGCATCCAGTTGAGGCAACTTCTGAACGAGAAAGCAACGAAAAAGAGATTAAAATACTCGCTCAAGTAGAAATAACTTCAGAGGCAGAACTTGAGAACATTCGCAAGTATGTTAAGCCTTTGGGAGGCCCGTCGCTTAGGAAAGCTCATGAAAAGTGCGTTGCTTGCTTCTTTGGAAGCATTGAATCAAGCCGGTATTGAAAAGCCCGATGCGATTATAACTGCCACGGAGTATGGGTGTTTAGAGAACAGTGAACGGCTGTTAGAGCAGTTAAAAGATGAGGGAGAAGTAATGTTAAAGCCTACTTATTTCATGCAAAGTACTCACAACACGATAGGAGGTAACATCGCCATTAAAACCCATTGTCATGGTTATAACGTTACATATACGCAGGGGAGAACAGTCATTGGATTGGGCGATGCGTGATGCAAAATTACTCTTACAGCATGGAATGGCAAAGACAGTTCTTGTAGGTTGTCACGAAGAAAGCACGCCTTTGTTTAATTCTTTGTTGCAACGCATGAAGTTAAAAGCGCGTCCTGCCATCCATTCTTTAGCCATAGTATTGTCATGTGGAGAGTAATTCTATTGGCCGTTATTCAGAGTTCGCTGTTAGCAGGCGGACAAGTCTTTTTGAAGTTTGCACTTCAAAAGATGCTTCCCTTTGGCTGGACACGAACCTTTTGGTTAAGTTTGTTGCTCAATTGGCAGTTTGCTTGCAGCGGTGTTTTATTCGGATTGAGTTCCATTCTGTGGTTGTATATCGTGAAACATTACCCATTGAGTGTTGCTTATCCGATGATAAGTTTGAGTTATGTGTTTGGTCTAATTGCAGCAATGCTCTTTTTCCATGAGTCAGTATCAATGATGAAGTGGGTTGGAGTAGGCTTAATCATCTTAGGTTGCTGTGTTATTGCAAAATAAAAGATATAAAATGAAGAAGTTATTGCTATTATTTATGGCTTTATGTATAGCCAAAACAGCCAGCTTTGCCCAAGGTTTTAATGAGGCAAATGTTAGGCAGCAGATTGAAGTTGCAGCTGCAAACATGAAAACAATGCATTGTGATTTCGTGCAGACAAAGACAGTTCGTATGCTCAATGATAAGATGATATCCCAAGGAAAGATGTATTATCAGCAGAGTGATAAGTTGCGTTGGGAATACACTACACCTTATTTATATACCTTTATCCTAAATGGTTCGAAGGTTTTCATTAGTAAGGGCAAGCATAATGATGTGATAAATGTGAACCAAAGCAAATTCTTTAAGGAGATAGCACGCATCATGATGAACAGTGTTGTAGGCAAATGCTTGAATGATAAAAAAGATTTTAAGGTGAGTTTCTCTGCAAACTCATCGGAATATATAGCGACTTTGCTTCCACAACAGAAGCAGATGCAACAAATGTTCCAAAAGATTGTTCTTCATTTTAATAGGCAACACGCCATTGTTTCGAAGGTAGAACTTGTAGAAAAGCGTGGCGATTGCACGGTTATTGAGATGAAAAACGTGAAAGTTAATAGTCCAATTAATGCAAAAGTATTTACGATTAATTAGTATTTTTCTGCTCCTTCTCTCCTCAATGACAGGCAGAGCACAGGGACAAGTCGTTGCAGATCAGCAACCCTTACAGGACAGTATAGGTTGCAAAATGAAATATGCCACTACCATAGAGATGCCAAAGAGCTATCTCAGTGGTATCACTTTGATTGTTAGAGAGGCTAAAGAATATCGGGGAGTGATGTTTAATGAGTTTGGGATTACAGCCTTAGCGTTTTCTTATAAGCCTGAAACAAAGCGCATAAAGCTAATACATCTCATTGATATGTTAGACAATTGGTTGATACGTCGAGTGCTTAAACAAGATTTACAGTGTGTAATGGAGAACTTGTTAAAAGGAGTTTCGACCTATAAAAATGAGAGATTACACATAGAATACACTTTCTCTGTAATGTGTGATGATAGTGAACCTAAAGCGAAGGAGGGCGATGCAGATGCAAATGAATAATGAAATATATAAGATTATTCGTAGAATGGAAGAAGGTGGGATAATGAATTACACGATAGAACTTATCCCTTCTTGTTTTATTTACAAGGCTCATTTCCCTGAAGAACCTATTACTCCTGGCGTTTGTATAGTGCAAATAGGAAAAGAACTCATTGAAAACCTGTTGTCAGAACAAACGCTTCGCACGCAAAGGTTGGCCATTGAGAAGATAAAGAACGTGAAATTCTTGTCTGTAATAGCTCCTAATGAAACGAAAACACTAACTTATCAAATTAAGAAATTAGAAAGATGTGAGTGCAATACCATGGTTGAAGCGCAATTAGTAGTGCTTTCTGAGGATAAGGCGATGGCCAAAATATCTTTAGTAATGAATGTGTATGACAGAGGTTGAATTGAAAACACAGTTGAGAAGTAGGTCTATCTGTGTTGTTATTCCTACTTACAATAATGATAAAACAATAAAAACGGTGGTGGAGAAAACGCTTTGCTACTGTACAGATGTTATTGTAGTAGCAGATGGTTGCACGGATAATACCCTGAAAATCTTGCGAGGTATTCCTCAAATCACAATTATTTCATATCCTAAAAACAAAGGAAAAGGCTATGCTTTAAAGGCTGGTTTTAAGACAGCTTTAGCGAAAGGCTTCTCTTATGCCATAACACTTGATGGGGATGGACAGCATTATCCAGAGGATATTCAGCTTTTTCTTAGGGCCAATCAACAATATCCTTATTCACTGATTATAGGCAGTAGACAATTAGAAGGGGTAGAGCGCTCAAGCGGAAGTAAGTTTGCTAACCACTTCTCTAATTTCTGGTTTTACATTCAAACAGGTCGAGCCTTAAAGATACACAAACAGGTTATCGGCTATATCCTTTGAAAAGGTTACACGGATTGTCGTTGTTGACTTCACGTTATGAGGCAGAATTAGAGTTGCTTGTCTTTGCTTCGTGGCATGGTGTGAAGTTAGTTTCGATTCCTATTGGGGTTTATTATCCTCCACGTACAGAGAGAGTGAGTCACTTTAGACCTGGAATTGACTTTGCAAGGATTAGCTTGCTCAATACAATTCTATGCTTCTTAGCCGTGGTTTATGGCTTACCTTTACGATTAGGTAGGTTGTTCATGCAGGTAATACGAACTGTTTATTCCTTACTTTTCTTTTTGTTCTTTACCTTAGTTGTCTTTACTCCTTTCGTTTGGATATATACAAGACTGGGTAAAATGACTGAAAAGAAACGCTATCGGCTTCATTTACTGATATATCATGCCTCTCGTTTCGTGATGATTCATCATGGTATACCAGGTACAAAGTTTCAATATAAGATAGCAAAAGGTATAGATTTCAATCAACCTCGTATTATTATATGTAATCATCAGTCCCATCTTGACTTGATGTGTCAATTGGTTTTCACTCCAAAGATAGTCTTCTTAACTAACGCTTGGGTTTGGAACAACCCATTTTATGGCTCTCTTATTCGCAACGCCGAATACTTACCAGTTAGAGAAGGGATTGAAGAGATAATGCCACATCTACGTTCTCTCATAGCACGCGGATATAGTGTTGCGGTCTATCCAGAGGGAACTCGTTCCAAAGATTGTAGGATAGGACGCTTCCATCAAGGTGCTTTTTATTTGGCACAAGAGTTTAATTTGGAGATACTTCCTATGTATCTTTATGGTCCCGGCAAGATACTTCCTAAGACAAGTCGCCATTTACATAAAGGAATCTTCTACATAGAAGTAGATAAACCCTTAACACAGACGGAACTTTCTGCAATGGGTGATTTGAGGAAACAAGCCTCAACGATGCGCAGACGATATGTCGAGAAGTATGAAGAAATAGCTAACAGCTTGGAACAATGAAAGGAAAGACTAAGCTTTATTATAGATAGTGGACTTGGAGGCTTATAGTCAGACGATATATCGAAAGGAATGAAGAAATAGCTAATAGGTTGGAACAATGAAAGAAAATACTAAGGTTATTATTATAGGTAGCGGTCTTGGAGGCCTTTCGTCAGGAGTTATCTTGGCAAAGAACGGCTATGATGTAACCATATTAGAGAAAGGAGCCCAGATTGGAGGCTGTTTACAATGCTTTACGCGTCATGGTGCAAAGTTTGAAACAGGTATGCATTTCATTGGGAGTGCCGCACAAGGGCAAACATTGAACCAACTGATGAGATACTTGGAAATAGATCAGGCGGTAAAGTTATCCCAATTAGATCCTCAAGGATATGACGTTGTGTCGTTGAGTGGAAAGCGTTATCAGTTTGCTAATGGGAAAGAAGCCTTTATAAAGAGGATGACGGAGTATTTTCCAGACCAATATGACAACATCGTTAACTATTATAACTTGGTTGAAGAGATTGCAAATGCCTCATCATTACATTCCCTTAAGTATGCCGAATCAGACGCTGCGCTGAATATGGAATATCAGTTGCGGTCGGTTAATGAGGTGATAGACGAGGTGATTACTAATCCCACATTAGCTAAAGTGCTTGTAGGAAACCTCCCTCTTTATGCTGCTGAGAAAGATAAAACACCCTTCTCAACGCATGCTTTCATTATGGATTTTTATAATCAAAGTGCTTTTCGTGTAAAGGGGGGTAGCGATCGAATCGCTTTTGCTTTAGAGAACACGCTAAAACGCTATGGTGGTGAGGTGTTGACGAAGAAGAAAGTAACTAAAATTCTTTGTGATAATACGCATGCAATTGGGGTGGAAGTGAATGATAAGGAGGTCATACCTTGTGACATTGTCATTTCAGACACGCACCCGATGCGTACATTAGAATTGCTTGATACAAAGCTTATTCGGCCTGCTTTCCGTAAAAGGATTAATCAGATTCCCCAAACTGTTGGAGGCTTTTCTGTTTATTTGCACTTCAAAGAGAATGCAGTTCCTTACCTAAATTATAATTATTATGGGTATCAGAACGCGACTCCGTGGGATTGTGAGAAGTATTCGGAGGGCAGTTGGCCTAAGGGTTTCCTCTATATGCATTTCTGTCCAGACAACGATTCGCAATATGCTTCGACGGGAGTCATTCTTTCTTATATGCAAATGACTGATGTAGAGGAGTGGAAAGGCACTGCAATTGGGAGACGTGGTAAAGCATATGAAGAGTTCAAGAAAGCCAAAGCAGAGAAACTAATCAGTGTGTTGGAGCAGCATTTCCCTGGAATTCGTTCGCAAATCCAAACCTATTATACCTCAACGCCACTCACTTATCTTGATTATACAGGCACAGAAGCCGGGTCAATGTATGGGAATGCTAAGGATATAAGCTTGGGAAGTGCTTGTAGAGTGCCTCAACGAACAAGGATTCCTAATGTCTTTCTTACAGGGCAGAATGTCAATTCTCATGGGATGTTGGGTGTTTTGGTCGGTGCAATTGTTACTTGTAGTGAAATGTTATCCGCCAAAACAATCTACGAACAGATAAAGGAGGCGAACAAATGAGAACTGCTCTTGTTATTGGTGGAGGCTTAGGCGGCTTGTTTACTGGGGCTATTCTTTCCAAAGAAGGCTTTAAGGTAACTGTTGTAGAGAAGAACTTTACAATAGGAGGAGGCTTGCAAAACTTTATGCGTTTTGGCTTAAAGTTTGACACCGGAATGCATATTGTTGGAGGAATGCAGCCTGGAGGTAACATCTATCGCATCTGTCAGTATTTAGATATCATAGATAAGGTGGCACTGAAAGACGTGGATGATGATTGTACTGATAGCTTATATTTTGCAGAAGATAAGTATACTTACCACATAAAAAAGGGAAGAGTGGGCTTTATTGAGTCTTTAGCAGCCTACTTTCCTCATGAAAAAGAGAACCTTAAGGCTTATGTCGACGCCGTGTTTAAGATTGTTGACGAGCTCGATTTATTCTATCTTCGTCCTTCTTCGGCTGCCTTGACAACGCATTCTGATGAGTTTCTGATGGCCGCAGATGCCTTTATTGCAAAGTATATCAATGATTCTAAGCTCCGAAGTGTTGTCGCTTATATGAATCCTCTCTATGGAGGCAGGGGAGATGGAAGCCCTGCTTTCGTCCATGCTATCATCAGTTCGCTTTATATGCAGGGTGCAAGTAGATTCGTAGGAGGCAGTGATAAGTTTGCAAATCTATTGGCTTCTGTCATCGAAATGGCTGGGGGCACAATCATAAGAAATGAAAGTGTTGAATGGATTGAAGTTAATCAGCGCCACATTGACTTCATAAGGACGAACAAAGGCCATCAGTTTCAAGCTGATTACTATATTTCGGCAATACATCCATGCACCTTACTTCAGCTCATGGATGCGAAAGCACTCCCTAAAGCCTATCGAACGAGACTCGATGCTATTCCAAATGCCTATTCAGCCTTTTCTGTTTATATCAAGTTGAAGCCCGAAAGCTTTCCTTATATCAATCATTCTGAGTTTTATATGACAAGATATGATGAAATATGGAATTTCGGAAAGGCGGATAAACCCTGGCCTTTGGGCTTCCTTTTCATGACACCTCCCGAAGAGAATCAAGGGCCTTATAGCACCAAAGCCTTAATAACGGTTCCGATGTTATATGCAGATGTGGCTCAATGGGAGGGCACTAAAGTTGGTAAACGGGGTGCTGATTATGAGGCTTGGAAAGAGAAACGAACGCAACAATTGTTGGAATTGGTTGAGGAACTTCATCCAAATTTCAGTGCATGTATAGATAAAATAAACAGTGCTTCGCCGCTAACCATCCGTGATTTCTATGGAGCAAAAGAGGGAACTATGTGTGGTTTTAGCAAGGATTACAAAAATATGATGCTGTCACAGCTTCCTGTTGTTACAAAGATTGATAATCTATTGTTGACCGGACAAAATAATAACCTCCCAGGTTTTTGTGGAGTTCCGCTCACAGCTATTAACACTGTTGAGGCTATTTTGGGCAGAAACTACATTATAAATAAAATAAATAAAGTTGTCAATGAATAGAAAACGCTATATCATTTTATGCCTCCTTTGCCTTCATCTCTTCCTTGTCTGTGCACAAAACCATGCAGAGCGGGTTAACATTTGGCAGGGAACAGCCGTCAAGAAAACGGTTTCGCTGACCCCTTACTTGGCAAATGGCGAGAATAATGTGGCAGTTATCGTTTGTCCCGGAGGGAGTTACTTCTGGCACGACATGAAGGCTGAGGGCGAAAGTGTTGGAAAATGGTTGCAGGAAAATGGCATCTCAGCCTTTGTTTTGCGTTATCGCACGGCCGGTTTCTGGGCTTTTCTCACCCGTTTTCGATATCTATTCAGAGGCAACCGATATCCTGATGCTTTCAACGACCTACAAATGGCGATGCAATATATAAGGAATCATGCGGTGAAATATGGCATTTCACCGAGTAAAGTGGGTGTAATGGGTTTCTCAGCCGGCGGACATCTGGTGATGTCTGCTGCCGAGTTGTTGCCTCCTTCAGAGCGTCTTGCCTTCATAGCACCTATTTATCCCGTTGTAACCATGGTCGACAAATGCGTTCATAAGCGTTCGCGCAGGGCATTGTTAGGGGATAACAAGAAGAACAATCAACAATTAAGAGCGTTGCTTTCTCTTGAACTTCATGTGCCAAAAGATTGCCCCCCGGTGTTCTTAGTGAATTGTATTGACGACCCAATCGTAAAATATCATAACTCAGAACTACTTGATTCGGCGCTGACAAGCCTTAATATACCTCATCGTTATATACAATATAAAACGGGAGGACATGGCTTTGGCGCTACCGAAAACAAGGGAACAGCCGAGAGTAGACAGTGGAAAGCCGAATTTTTGAATTGGCTTAAAGCACTTAATCTAAAGAACTAAAACCATATTAGCAATGAACAAGGACCAATTTGAAGACATCCGACCTTATAAGGCCGAAGAGATTCCCGCAGCAATGGAGCGTATTGCCAACAGCTCTTCATTCCCGCTTTTAGCTTCTTACGTTTATCCGAATGAGCCGATAGAGGCAGTTAAGGAACGGATTAGAAACTACAAGACCGTTAAAGCGTTTCAAACCGAGACGATGCGCATGGTTAATCAGCGCGTGATAGAACATAGTATATCGGCGTTTCCTGTTCAGGTTTGGATAAGTTGAACCCTAATGAGCATTATCTTTTTGTGTCTAACCATCGTGATATCATGCTGGATTCCAGCTTACTACAATATTATTTGGTAACAAAAGGTTTTGATACGACGGAGATTACATTCGGTGCGAACCTAATGATGAATCAGTTGGTGGTGGATATTGGCAAGAGTAACAAGATGTTTAAGGTCGAACGTCCCAGTAACAACATTAAAGACTTCTATCGAAGTTCAAAGCATTTGTCGGAATATATACGATATGTCATCACAGAAAAAGGGCAATCGGTTTGGATTGCCCAACGAAACGGCCGGACAAAAGATGGTAATGATGCCACCGATCAAGGCATAATAAAGATGTTTTGCATGTCGTGTCCTGAAGATAAGATAAAGGCTATCGATCAGTTACATATAGTTCCTGTTGCAGTTTCCTATGAGTGGGAACCTTGTGACATATTAAAGACACTTGAAGTCTATGAATCTCAGTTCTCAAAATATACCAAGAAACCTGGAGAAGACCTTAATAGTATTCTCACAGGGATAACACAAGAGAAGGGAAGAGTACACTTTGAACTTTGTGATCCGATAGCTTATGCAGAGTTATCTAAATTTGAAAACCTGACAAACAACGAATATCATAAAGCTGTAGCAAGGCTTTTAGATAGCCGAATCAATAAAGCTTATCGTCTTTATCCCAACAATTATGTTGCTTATGACCTAAGATATGGGACAACAAAATATAGAGATTGTTATACCGATGAACAGAAAACTATGTTTATAAATTACCTTAAACGTTTGGAAAAATATGACACTTGTGATATTGAAAAGCTAATAGATATCTTCTTAGGTATCTATTCCAACCCTGTAAACAATAAGTAGGATGACAGCAACAATACTGAGATTATACGATTATATGAAAGCACATAGAATGCTATGTGTGCTTTCTTTCGTGGTCGTAACTTTACTCTTGGTCGTATCGGTGCTTCGTTTGAGTTATAAAGAAGATATATCTGACTTCCTGCCTGTAGACAGTCAACATCATAATGCCTTAAAGATTTATCAGGATATTTCAGGAGCTAATAAGATTTTTGCAGTCTTTCAATATCGTGATACGACGAAAACAGACCCTGAAATGATGGTGACTTCAGTAGATGCTTTCGTTGAAACGATACAGCGAACTGACACAGCTCATCGCGTAGCGAATGTCATGTCGCAGATAGATTTGGAGAAATTGTCAGCAGTAACCGACTTTGTTTATAACAATATTCCTTACTTTCTTACGGAGAAAGACTATGCAAGGATGGACAGTTTGCTTGAAACGACGGATTACATCCATAGACAATTGCAACAAGATAAGCAGATGTTGCTGTTCCCTGCAGGGGGATTGCTTTCTGATAACATACAACGTGACCCGCTAAACCTATTTACTCCTGTCGTGCAGAAACTGCAACGAGCAGATACAAGCCTAAAGTTTGAGTTATATGATGGGCATATCTTTTCGCCGGATATGCAGAAAGCATTTGTTATAATAGGTTCACCTTACGGCGCAAGTGAAACAGAAAACAACGCAAAACTTATCTCTTTATTGCAAACATGCAGTAAAAAGGTGATGGCTCACCATAGGAATCTCGATATACATATTATCGGTGGACCTGTGATTGCAGTGGGAAATGCTTCTCAAATCAAGTCTGATAGCATCTTATCTGTTACAATTGCGGTGGTCTTTATTATGGCGTTGCTGCTCTTTACGCTTCGCAATCTACGCAATATCTTTTTAATTGCGCTATCTATTGCATGGGGTTGGCTCTTCGCTATAGGCGGATTGGCTCTAATTCACAACAGTGTATCGATTATTGTCATAGGAATAAGTTCAGTAATCCTTGGGATTGCGGTCAATTATCCATTGCATTTCATCGCTCATCTGACGCATACGCCTCAAAAAAAGCAGGCATTGCGTGAGCTAATCATGCCTCTTTTCGTGGGCAATATCACCACCGTGGGGGCGTTCTTGGCTTTAGTTCCTTTGCAATCGGTAGCCTTAAAAGACTTAGGTTTGTTTAGTTCTTTCTTGTTAATAGGAACAATTGTCTTCGTCTTGATTTATCTTCCACACCTTTCTAAGGTATCCAAAGAAGTGAAACACACGTTCTTAGATAAGATAAGTGAGGTCTCGTTAGAGAATAATCCCATTGTTGTTACGATAGTAGTTGTCATGACTTTGGTCTTTGGTTACTATAGTTTTCAAACAAAGTTTGATGCTAACATGGCTAATATTAACTACATGACAGACGAGCAAAAGGCTGATATGGCTTACTTCCAACACACAATGATGGTCAATGGAGAGTATCAAAAGGTCTATGCAGTGACTGCAGATTCAACCATGAATGGGGCATTGGATAAGAATCTTCGCTTGCAACCAGCTCTTGATAAGTTAGTAAAGACGAAGTTAGTTCACGATTATAGTTCTTGTAATCAGTTTGTAGTTTCAACTTCAGAGCAAGGCGTAGGCTGGCGTTATGGCGTGATTTCTTGCATCGTAACAAGGAAAAGCTGACGACTTCTTTGCGTTCTTCGATGCAGACGGAAGGCTTTTCGGTAGAGAGTTTTGACGACTTTTATACTTTATTGGATAAGAGTTATCAACCTCAACCCTTTTCTTTTTTCTCTCCATTAACATCATCTCTCTTTGCAGGTAACTTCAGTTCGGACCATGTTGACAAGCGATATAATGTTGTAAATGTGCTTTCTGTGAAGGGCAATAACGTCAATCGAGTGAAAGACGCTTTGCAAAACACAGATAGTTTCAGCTTTGATATTCAGAGCATGAATAGCGCTATAGCCAATCATTTGTCTAATGACTTTAACTACATTGGCTTAGCTTGCGGTCTCATTGTGTTCTTTTTCTTGTGGTTATCCTTTGGAAACTTGGAGTTAGCCGTGCTCTCTTTTGTTCCAATGGCAGTGAGTTGGCTGTGGATATTGGGTATAATGGCCTTGTTAGGGATGCAGTTTAATATCGTCAATGTTATTCTTGCAACGTTTATTTTCGGTCAAGGTGACGACTATACTATATTCATGACCGAAGGATCTATGTATGAATATGCTTATCGTCGCAAGCTACTTGCCTCCTATAAACATTCAATTATCATCTCAGCTTCAATCATGTTTATTGGTATTGGCACACTGATTGTGGCACGACATCCGGCACTTCATTCGCTGGCAGAGGTGACAATAGCCGGTATGTTGTCGGTAGTTTTGATGGCATATATATTCCCTCCGCTCCTCTTTAAGCTTCTTGTGAGGACATCAGGGACGTATAGAGTGCGCCCAATCTCTATCAAAAACCTCTTGGTAATGGCTTTCTGTACTATGGTGTTCTTTAGCCAGTTAATCACTGTTTACTTGTTAGGAGTGATTCTGTTTGGCTTATTTCCCTTTTCAGAGAGACGGCGTTTGTGGTTCAGAAGCTATCAACAGCGCCTATTCTTATTTGATTTCACCATATTCCTTGTGTGAGATTTTCTGTAGAAGGCATTACAAGTGAAACATTTTCTCCGTCTATCATCATCAGCAATCACCAGTCTATGCTCGATGCTGCCTTGTTTATGGCGTTGAGTCCAAAGGCAATCCTTGTCTCAAATAAAAAGGTTAGCAGTAATCTTATTATCAAAAAGATATTTAAATGGAATGGTTTTATAACCTTGAATGACATGAACTCCATAGACGATAGCCTCATTCAGTATTATGTTGAGCATGGTTATAGTCTTGTAATCTTCCCAGAAGGCGTCCGAAATGCACATTCTTCAATACGCCGTTTCCATAAAGGTGCGTTCTTGTTAGCTGAAAAATATAAGCTCGATATTCAGCCTTTCATCATTCATGGATTGAATATGGTCCTTCCAAGGAATAGCATCCAGGTCTTTCCTGGGCAGATAACGGTGAAAGCTTATCAGCGAATCAAGAATGAAGCCCAATTATCTTATGCCGAACTTACAAGCCAAACGTGCGACTTTTATAGGCAAGAGTATGCTCGGATAGCACGTAAAATAGAGACGGCTGCTTATTATTCGCCTCTTGTTCTCGACCGTTATCGCTACAAAGGTGAAGAGATTTTCCGTGCGGTTCGCAAGAATTTAAAGAACAATAATAACTATACGAAAGCCGTTGACACTATAGATGAGCACGCTGTTGTACTTGTTAAGCATGGTGGATACGGTGAGTTTGCCTTGCTTTATGCGTTAGTCCACAGACAAACTAAGGTACTTGTCTATGAAACGGATGAGAATAGAAAAGCTCTTTTGACTTATTGTGCACAGGACTTGGTTGATAATCTGGAGGTAATTGATAGCTTAACTATTGAACAAGAAGGGCATAATGACTTGAAAGTCTTTTCATTATAGGTTTGTTTTACATGTAATTGAATGAATAAAATATAGCTATGAAAGAAGAAATTCGTAAGAGATTGGAAGAGATTTTGCCTATCGTTGACTTCGATTCTGATTTCCTTTTCCAAGAACTTGACTCTTTAGGAATAACGACAATCCTGATGGTTCTCTCTGAGATGTATAACATAGAGTTGGGCCATTCGGATGTAACACCAAAGAACTTTAAGTCGCTTGACAGCATTGTTGAATTGGTTAAACGGAAACAAAACAAGCATGAGCATTGAAGATAAGCTACGCGAAAACGCCGAACTTCATCCCAATAAGCTTGCACTTCTATGCAATGGGGGAGTCTTATACCTATGGCCGCTTGTATCAATCGGTTGTGGACAAGGCTGCTTCTATGCCCGAAGTGCGTGGTCAACTCATTCCTATTATCGCCACTTCAACAGCTGATTTCCTCATTTCCTACTTCGCAATTCATCTCAATGGGGGGGTTGTTGTGCCGTTACATAAGGATATTCTCATGCAAAAATATGAGGAGTATTCTCGTCTTTTGGCGCAAGGTACGGCCCCAAATGGGGTTGCCGACATCCTTTATACTACGGGAACTACTGGCAATGCAAAGGCTGTCATGATCAGTCATGACGCCATTTGGGCAAATACGGAGAATCTTGTATGCGCCCAAGGCTTTCAATCCGACCTGACTTTTATTATCAATGGGCCCCTCAATCATATTGGAAGTCTCTCAAAAGTCTATCCCACCATTTACGCTGGGGCTACGATTTGCCTGATTGATGGAATGAAAGATATTCGCACTTTCTTTCATGCGATTGAGCAAGCACCTACAAAAGTGGCTACGTTCTTAGTCCCTGCTGCAATCCGAATGCTGATAACGTTGTGGAGAAATGAACTGAAAGACTGCGCCGATAAAATTGATTTTATAGAGACTGGGGCTGCACCTATGACGGCTTCTGACATGGAATTGTTTTGCAAACTGCTGCCTCATAGCCGACTATACAATACTTATGCTTCGACCGAAACAGGCATAATTTCAACCTATAACTATAATGATGGCGAATGTATTGCCGGTTGTCTGGGCCTGCCCATGAAGCATTCATCTTTCTTTATCACTGCAGATGGACACGTAGCTTGCACTGGTGATACGCTGATGACGGGCTATTGGCACGATGATGTGGCTACAAAGGCAGTGATGACTGACGGAGTTATCAAGACAGCCGACATCGGAAGGATTGATGAACAGGGACGCTTGAGGTTGCAGGGTAGGGGCGATGACCTCATCAATGTGGGCGGATACAAGATTGATCCCACAGAGATTGAGGCGGCAGCACTGGCGTTTCCTACGGTGAAAGACTGCATTTGTGTCTGTGGTTCCCATCCCGTTGCGGGCAATGTCTTGAAACTCATCGTCGTTTGTCATGAAGATTACCAGCAGAAAGCATTGATAGCACATCTAAAAACGCGTCTCGAAAGCTATAAACTCCCGATGATGGTTGAAGTCGCCGACCATATTCAGCGCACGTTTAACGGCAAACTCAATCGCAAGCCTATCGAAAGTAGGCTATAAAGCACGGAGGTTAAAGTCTGTTTTGCCTGATGACAAAAGCGAAAGGCTATGGAGGCACGTTATATTTTAAAGCCTAAATGATTGTAAAATCAGAATAAAAATCTTACTTTTGCAAGCAAAGCAATCGTTCATTGCATTTTAATTGCGCTGCGAAAGCAAGGAAGGTGAGATTGAAAAGGCAATGATTCAACGAAAAAAACAAGTCTAATAGTAAAATAATCCATGATGATTGCGAATTTATTTTGTAAGAAAAAGACTTCCATTGTCTATAAGAATGCAGCCTATTTAGTGGCAGTTCGATTCATTAAACTCTATCTTGTGGTAGGCTTTCTCCTACGCATTGTGTTGATGTTTTGCACCCCAACAGAAGTTCATTTCACGACACTTGATGTTGTCAGAAGCCTCGCAGTAGGACTCATTTCAGATTTAGGAGTCGGCATCTTACTAACCATTCCCCTCTTCATTTTATATCTTGGACTGAACGAATGGAAATATAAAAGGCCCTCAGGTTATGTCATTGAGCTGCTGTTGGCCCTGGCTTTTGCTTATAGTTTGTGGCCAAAGTCAATCTTTCATGAGTATGGTGGTGGCGCACCCCTTATTGCTCGACTCTTCCTTGGATGGAAGTTTGTGAGCTTTTCACTTAGGTTTTTCATTCCAAAACTACGCATTTCGTGGCGCCGAGTGACCATGTATGGCACGTGGAGTGTCTATGTTTTACTGCTCATTTTCATCTCTGCGGGTGAATATTTCTTTTGGGAAGAGTTTGGTGTTCGCTACAATTTCATCGCTGTTGACTATTTAGTTTACACGCATGAAGTATTGGGTAACATCATGGAATCATATGCCATCACACCGCTGATTGTGTTGTCTGTCATTGCCACGGCTTTGATTATTTACAACGATTCACGTCATAGGCGGTTTAAGTTAGAAAAGATTTACACGCCAAAACTGCTGATTGTGCATAGTCTTCTCTATGCTGTGCTCTGCGGAATAGGCTTTGGCATGGCTTCGTTTACACGCCAGTTGGACAGCGCCAACCAATATGTGGGTCAGTTAGAACAGAATGGTTCGTGCAACTTTATTGTCGCTTTCTTCAATAATAAGCTTGAATATGACAAGTTCTATCCGATGATGAGCAAGCGCGATTGTATCACAATGTATCGTAATTTGGCTGGTTTGGATGCACAAGGTGTAAAGACGCTTGCGCCAAAAACAGCCGAAGCACAACCCCGAAACATTGTGTTGATTACGGTAGAAAGCCTTAGTGCCAGCTTCATTGGCCATTATGGAAACACTGAAAAGCTTACCCCCAACCTCGATCAGCTGATTAACAAGAGCATGGTTTTCGATAGTTTATATGCGAATGGCAATCGCACGGTGCGCGGACTTGAGGCACTTTCGCTCTGTATTCCACCGAGTGCAGGAGAAAGTATCATTAAACAAAAGCGCAATCGCATGGGGAATCTCTCGGTCGGTGCAGTCTTAAAACAACATGGTTACACGGTACAATACCTCTACGGGGGCGACAGTTATTTCGATAATATGGGCGATTTCTTCTCGCATAATGGCTATGAAGTCATCGACCGTTCAGCCATAAAGCCGGCTGATGTGACCTTTGCCAACATCTGGGGCGTGTGTGATGAGGATATGTTTAACAAGAGTTTGGAAGTGTTTGACGCTGATGCGAAGCGCGGAAAACCCTTCTTTGGCCAAATCATGACTACGAGTAATCATCGTCCTTACACTTATCCTGAGGGACGAATCAAGGTAGATGGTAACCCACATACACGTGATGCAGCCGTGAAATATACGGATTATGCCATTGGAAAATTTATCGAACAAGCCGCTAAAAAGCCATGGTTTGACAACACGGTCTTTGTGATTATTGCCGACCATTGCGCCTCAAGTGCGGGCAAAACAACACTTCCCGTTGATCGTTATCATATTCCTTGTCTCATCTATAGCCCGAAACACATCGCTCCACAGGCGGTAAAGACGGTATGTTCGCAAATAGATGTCATGCCAACGCTACTCTCTATGCTTGGTCTTCCTTATCAAGTGAGGTTCACAGGGCAGGACATCTTTGCACCAAGCTATCATCCACGGGCTTTCATGGCGACTTATCAGAACTTGGGATATTTTGAGAACAACTGCCTGACGATACTCTCTCCGGTTCGCAAGGTTGAGCAGTTTGGGGTGACGTTTGACAAAGAAGGTGAGGCTGTTGAAACGCCATTGAAGAAAAACAAACCGGAACTTGTGCGCAAGGCACAGGCTTATTATCAATACACAAACATGTATCTCAAACGATAACAGCCCATGTTTGTGCCCGAGGCAAAGTGAAAGCATGGAAAAATAAAGCACGCTTTGCAAGGGCATAAGTGTTGAGTTAAGCTTTGATGATGGTGGGCATAGCCCATGCTTTGTGGAGCATGACAGAGCCAAATAATTTCCTTTGGTGCAACGACTCTTTGCCAACAGAATGCAGACGGGCATAAGGCGTTTTGAGAAGTGGGTCAAATCAGCGTGTAATCTGATAGAGATTGCACGCTGATTTGCCTTTTATCACACGGCCATTTGTGCCACTTTGAAATCTCCTTTGCGCTGTGCCGTGCAATGAAGGAAACCACCTTTGAGTTTAGCTTGCATAAACACACCTCGCTTTTACATTCATTCACAATGCAGACGGCCCTGATTTCTAATCATGTGGAATAGGCTTTTATTTTATAAAAGACTTTCATTTTTGCCATGAATAAAGTGAAAAATCAATATCAATAAATATTAAATTCGATTTTTTTGTATAATTAAATTAAATGTCTTACTTTTTGTACATTCACGAAAATGACTTTGTGAACATCGTTTGGATTAGGCTTTTACGAAATAGGTGAATTGATTTTTAGGTTAACATAGCAACAAATCGAACAATTATTTTATACAAAGATGGAGAAGAATTGTAAGCATAAAAGATATATTCTTAGTGGAATGCTGTTGTTGATGGCTTCGAGTTTGTCTGCCCAGACATCCGAATACGACCGTTATGCAGGTTGGTATAAACAATGGAATGACAGTCTTAGAGGCGCAAACATCATTGGCGCACAGCGCGTTTTGCAAGCCCACAAGGCGAAAAAGAAGCAAAAAGTTGTTGTGGGCGTTATTGATTCAGGGGCAGATACCACTTGTGTTGCGTTGCGACCTGTGCTTTGGACCAATCCGAAAGAGAAGTTTAATGGTCGCGACGATGACCATAACGGATATGTAGATGACGTGCATGGTTGGAACTTTCTTGGCACAAAGACGGTAAATTTAATATGACGAGTGCGGGAACTGAGGAATATCGCCAGTTCAAACGCTTTTATCCGAAATATAAAAACATTAAATCGGCTGCCGAAGTGGCTGATGCTGACAAGCAAGAGTATGCTTATTATATGGAGATGAGGCGCAAAGCGAAGATCAATTCCTATCTCATGTTCTATGAAATTACGGGAAAGAAAGAGAAGCTTATCGGCGAAATGGACAGCCTGTTGAGGCAAACGAAGGTGAATGTAGATACACTTTCGTTGGCAGGAATGCTCAATACAGAGGTGAAAGACACGTTGGTCAGGAACACGTTTATACAGGCAATAATGACCGATTTGTATCGAACGCCGTTGACAACAAAGTGGAATGCCTATGTGGAAAAGCAGCGTTCGGCCTATGCGCTCATGGAGAAACGCATCTATGGCATTGCTCATGACAAGGACAAACGTTTGCTGATGGGCGACAATATGGATGATGCTACCGACCGATTCTATGGCAACAATACGCTAAATGTAGACGGAATGGAGCATGGAAACTTTGTAGCGAGCGTGGTAGCAGGCATCGTTGACGAGGATTCCCGCTACTCGGGAGTGTGCAACGACGCACGCGTTATGCCCGTAAGAGTTAGTCCTGATGGCGACGAATACGACAAAGATGTTGCTACAGGCATTCGATATGCGGTAGACAATGGGGCAAAAGTCATCAATCTTAGCCTTGGAAAATACACTTCTCCCCATCCCGAGATGGTCAATGAAGCCATTGCCTATGCCGGAAAACATAATGTTTTGGTGGTTGCTGCAGCCGGAAACAGTCACTTAAACATTGATTCTATTGGCTATTTCCCTGCTGGTGTTGATGCAAAGGGAGCGCCTTTGAGTAACTTTATCCGTGTAGGTGGGACGGCTATAGACGGCAGTCGTTCGTCAATCTCTAACTATGGAGTCCACAAAGTGGATTTATATGCACCGGGAGAATACATCTCTGGAGTCTATCCCGGCAATCAAAAAGACTTCGCAAATGGTACAAGTGTCGCCGCACCTATCGTCAGTGGAATCGCTGCAATGCTTCGAATCTACTTCCCAAAGGTTAGTGCTGTGCAGTTGAAACGTGTGCTAATAGAAACCGCACGCAATGAAAAAGGGTTGAAATTAGTTGATGCTGAGGCCGCAGTTAAACGTTTGATGAAGTAAGCTATGAGGAGAAAAACGTTATTCATTCTGTGTCTTCAACTGCCGTTGTGGCTTTCTGCGCAGACGGTGGATTGGAAATTGGTGGCTCAACAAGAGGAAGACACCTTGCAACCAATATATAATAAGAGCAGTGTTTCAACCTCATGGCTGAACGGGGCAACCTATTTTGTTTATGAACAATATGGAAAGCGTTATCTTGTTGATGCCCGAACGGGACATCAAGAGTCACTGCTCAAGGACCAAAAGCATTTTGTTGAGCAATATAAAAGGCTGACCGGAGACTCTACTAAGACGCATAATATTCCCCGTTTATATGAGATTACGCTGAAAAACAATGACAGTAAACGCTTCTATTGGACGAATAATAAGGTGCACATGGTTTATAATCGTGCGACCGGTGTATTGTCGTTGGACAACACTTATGCAGAAAAGGCGGAAAAGAAACGTCGTAATCAGGACATGGGGAGCCGTTCGACAACGCGTGATTCCCTTTATACGATGCTTGGAGACAAGTATAATCTATATGTGAGAAATAACAAGACAGGCGAGAAACGACAGCTAACCTTTGACGGAAAGGAGGGCGCTTCCTACTGTTTTACAACAAACAAGGATACTATTCGTGAGGGAAATGCGGCTGGAAGCTGGCATAATCATGTGTATTTACATTTGATGAGCGACGATTCTAAGGTTGGAAACCTGTATCTTGTTGATGTTTTGAGAGGTGATCGGCCACGTTTGAAGACCAAACACATGCCACTTCCCAACGAGAAGAATGTGCGTCAGTATCGCCTTTACTGGTATAATGCAGACACAGGCGAGGGAAAAGTGTTGCCGATTGATAAGTACAAGGACCAGGAAGTGAAGCTGAACTATGAAAACTATGACGGAAACTTGTATTTCACTCGACGCAATCGTGGGGTTGATACGCTTGAACTTTGCAAACTAAATCTGCCTACTGGCAAGGTGTCGGTGGTCATTCAAGAAGTTTGTAAGCCCCATTTGAACGTCAACTTATGGTCTTATCGCCTCATCAATCATGGCAAAGAAATCATTTGGTGGAGTGAACGTACGGGGCGTGGAAACTATTATCTCTATGACAATCAAGGCAAATTGAAAGGTAGAATCACGCGTGGTGACAACTTAGTTGCAGGCAGAATAGAGTATGTGGACACGCTGAAGCGCCGACTAATCTTTATTGGTTATGGTGACAAACAAGCCTATGATCCCGAATATGCCTATTATTATGTGGCAGATTTCAATGGGAAACGTCAGCAAACGCTTACCTATGGTGATGGTACACATGAGTTAGATTTCTCGCCCGATCATCGCTTTGCAATCGACAGTTACTCACGGATGAACTTGCCAACTGTATATAATGTGGTTGATATTGATAACCCATTGAAGCATTATGAGTTTGCCCGTCGCACGGATAATGCCTTGAAAGAGGTGGGATGGAAAGCCCCTTGGTTGGTTGATGTGCCTGCAGCGGATGGGAAAACACGTTTATATGGCGTGATGTATGTGCCGACTTTCCTTGATAAAACGAAGAAATATCCGATTATTTCCTTTGTATATCCTGGGCCACAAGATGACCAAATACCGCGTAGTTTTACCTTGGATGACGCGGGAAATCAAAGTCTTGCCGAGATGGGCTTTATCGTTATCAATGTTCAACCGCGTGGTTCTTCGCCGCTAAGAGGGCGTGATTTTTATTGTTTTGGTTATGGAAATCTTCGCGATTACCCTGTAGCCGACGATAAACATACCATAGAAGAGCTTGCAAAACGATACCCGTTTATAGATCTTAACCGTGTGGGCATCTGCGGACATAGTGGGGGTGGCTTCATGGCGCTTACCGCAATGCTGACTTATCCCGACTTTTATAAGGTGTGTTTCAGTGCATCTGGCAACCACGATAATAACCAATATATCCAATGGTGGGGTGAAACTTATCACGGATTAGGTAAACTTGGCAGCATTCCTACAAACATACAACTTGCCGATAGGCTTAAAGGGAAGTTGATGTTGGTAACAGGTGACGTTGATGATAATGTGCCTCCAGCCTCTACTTTGCGTATGGCTGATGCCTTGATTAAAGGGAAAGCGTTTTGAATTGATGGTACTTCCAGGCAAAGATCATGGAGTTTGGAGTCCATATTATCAGAATTTGATGCGTTATTACTTTATGGAGAACTTGATGACTCCAACAAATCGTGACGTCAATATTATTAAACATGAATGAGAACAATAAGATATTGAATTTTAATATATAACATAGCATAAGCAAATCAATTAAAAAAGCGAAGATGAAGACAAAGATTAAAATGATGATTCTGATGTCTCTCTGTCTGTTATTTACTATCCAGTTGCAGGCACAGACACAGCATAGTGATGCTGATGTCCTTGTGAATATAACGGTAGTAGATGAGAATGGAGAGCCTTTGCCTGGTGCTTCAGTGGCTGTAGCAGGGAAACCTGTCGGCGTAATTGCCAATACTGATGGTACTGTTTCATTGTGGGTTGCTCGAAATACGAGTATTACGGTGAGCTATCTCGGCTTGAAATCGCGTGTGGTTAAAGTGACAAACCCCTGTCAGGGAACTTTGTTTTGCAGAACGATGACAAGACTTTAGGCCAAGTTGTGGTAACAGGTTATACACAAACTGACGTGCGTAAGTCTACGGGTTCAGTGAGTATGATTTCTGGAAAGGAACTAAACGATGCACCACTAAAGAATGTTGATATGCTGCTTCAAGGCAAATTGACGGGTGTAAACGTGCAAGCCGTCTCCGGAAGACCAGGAGAATCGGCCAAGATTCGTGTGCGTGGAGTGTCAAGTATCACGGGAAGTAGCGAGCCTTTATGGGTTGTTGATGGTGTGCCTATTCAGAAAAATATCCCCTCAGCAGGCTCAAGTTACATCCGAAGTGGTGACTTTAGTACGCTTTATGCCAATGGAGTTGCGGGCATAAATCCCCAAGATATTGAGAGCATTACAGTCTTAAAGGATGCTTCTGCGGCTGCTATCTATGGCTCACAAGCGCAAGCTGGTGTTATTGTTATCACGACAAAGCGTGGTAAACAAGGAAAGTTGAGTATCAATTATAGTGGTAGTCTTGGTATACAGAGTGCTCCAATACGCGATAATAACTTGATGAACTCGCGTGAAAAGTTAGCATATGAGCAAAGCATTTGGGACGAATTCTCTGCTGATGGCTTTGCAAATGGCACCTATTATCCCGTCATTGGACTTGTTGGTCAGATTCGATCGGGCTACGGACGCTTTAGTGGTTGGTCGAAAGAACAACAGGATTCATATATCAAACAATTAGGAGAATCTACGACAGATTGGTTCAAAGCATTGTTTAGAACGACTGTATCGACCTCGCATAATATATCATTAAGCGGTGGAACGGATAAGCAAACCTATTATATAAGTGGTGGATATTCGACGAACAATGGTATCGTAAAGCGAACCAATGCGGATTCATATACGATGAATGCAAAGTTCAACGGCAGTCCAACTTCAACCTTTTCGTACGGTCTTTCCATGGACTTCTCCTACCTAAAGAGCCAGTCTCCAAGTGAGTCTTTCAATATATATAAGTATGCATACTTTGCTAATCCGTATGGTACTCTCTATAATGATGATGGCTCATATAGGGCAGATGAGACCTATTTCTCAATGAGAAATGCGAATGGAGACCCGTTATATTATTTGCCAAAGAATGGCATTAATGTCATGAGAGAGATTGATAATACAACGCAAAAGTCGGCAAGTTCCACTACAACTTTACGTGGAGATGCAACATGGAGACCCTTTGAAGGTTTTAGGCTTTATGGCTTATTATCGGCTACTTTCAGTAATGATCATTCAGAAAATGAGATAGGTGCCGACACATACAGTGCGTGGTTAGATCGTCCTTTCGAAGGATCTAATCTTGCTTCTTATCGTACTTACGGCTCGTTTACACAGGCAGAGAGTCGCAATACGAGTTGGCTTGCACGCTTACAAGCTAATTATGGCTTCACACTTAAAGAGAAACATCGCTTCAATGCCATTGCAGGAACAGAGGTTCGCTATAATAAAGCGTCGTCACTCGGTAGTAAGATGTATGGCTATGACCCCTTAACAGGTCAGCATGTGACTCCTCTTTATCTTGGATCTGCCAGTGATGGTACGTTGACGGCAAGCGAAGAAGAGTCTTATCGCAATATCATCAACGGACTAAATACCTATTCTAAGATAGAAAGTGCATTCGCTTCATTCTATGGAGCCTTAGACTATGTCTATAATAATAAGTATGTTTGGAATGCCACTTTACGCTCGGATGGTTCTAATAACTTTGGAAGTAAGGAACAATTTAATCTTACTTGGTCTACAGGTTTGGCTTGGAATATTGATGAAGAGCCTTTCTTCCAAGCTATAAAACCAATCATGAATCGTGCAACCATACGCGTTTCGACTGGTCTTACAGGTGGAGTGAACAAGAGTGTATACCCACAAATCATCATGCAATACAGCAATTATTATCGTACAGTCGATGATGTTAACTATCGGATTGCCTCGATTGGAAAGGCGCCTAATCCGAAATTGCGTTGGGAACACACTCATGATATGAACTTATCTCTTGACCTTGGCTTCCTGCATGACCGCATTGGACTTTATGCTTCGGCTTATAGAAGACGCGGATATGACATGATTACAGCCGTTAGAACAGTATCAACAACGGGCTTTACTGAGCAGAGTTACAACACAACGGAACAGATAAATCAAGGTTTTGAGCTTTCTTTGAATGCCACACCAATAAAGAATAAGAAGCTGACATGGGGCATTTCTGGAAACATTTCCTATAATCAGAACTTCATTTCTAAGTATTATACGCCCGACAATGGATCCAGTACGTTCGGTTCTATCATTCTCGATTACCCGCAAGCTTCAGTGATTTCGGGTTACAATACAGGCATAGATCCGTTCACTGGCTATTATACTTTCAAGTTAAGACCTGATGTTACCATCCAACAATCACGCGATTGGCGATATTACAAGAATTATCTTTTCTATCTTGGAACAGCTAATGCGCCTTGGACGGGAGGTCTTTCAACGCATGTTTCTTATCAAAACTTCTCGTTGAGTGTTAGTTCTTCGTTCTCACTTGGCTCGAAAATAAGCACTGCAATGCGTTCCCCGGTGTCACATAACAGCTTTGATTCGTCTACAAAGACCAACTATCCGCAAACTGAACGCAGTGATTTGTACACAGCATATCTAAATAAACCCAAAGAGGCGGCCCATCGTTGGACGGTTGCCAACCCTGTAACCGATGGCTATCCACGCCTTGTTGATGCGCGCGGAAGACAGTTAAATATTGATCTTGGCTTGCCAAACGGGGCTTCATCTATTACAGATGCCATCTATTATGAGAATGGATCATACTTCAAATTGGGTTCAATCACGTTGAGTTATAATGTGCCTGACAAGTTTATCAGACACTACGGACTGACCAGTCTCGGTGCTTCTGTAACAGGATCAAACCTCTTTATGATAACAAAGTATTCGGGATTGAATCCTGAAGCGCCTGGTGCTGTTTACCCCATCAGCCGTTCTTTCTCGTTTACTATTAATGTTGGACTTTAACACGAAATCGAATGAATAAGTTTTCTTATAGCAAACAAAAGGGGCTTCAAGCTCTCTTGTTGGGACTGTTGCTCATGATGACTTCGTGCAGTGACTTCCTTGACATCAAGCCTTATGGCAAAGCAATTCCTAAAACCACTGAGGAATATCAGGCACTTGTTATGGAAATGCTCAGTGGTATTGATGAAAATAGCGTCAGAGGATATGGAGCGAACGAACTCTTCATGAATAACTCCAGTGCAATAAACTTCGAAGACTATTGTGATAACGTAGAAAGCAGTCTTGCACAATCCTCAAATCTCACCTATTATATAAGCAGTATGCTCGGCACTTCAACTGCTTATAGCTACTATGAACATCTCTATAAGGTGATAGGAAGATGCAATATTATTCTCGATAACTATGAAGATGGTCGCGATAGTGAAAAGGGTCAGCAGCTCATTGCTACCTGTTATGCTTTGAGAGGCTTGGCTTATTATCAGTTGTTGAGAATGTATTGTGAGCCAGCCGGAACGTCTCAAGACCAACTTGGCATGCCACTTGTCACCGACTTTGACATGGAAGCCAAGCCTAATCGTAGTTCGTATGAGGCTACTTTCAAGCAGATTGAAAGCGACTTCAAGACAGCTTTGGACAAAAACATTAAGGATAGGCTTATATGTTTACTCCAATTGTTGTCAAAGGACTATTGGCTCGTCTCTACTTCTGGACCGGACACTTCAAAGAAGCCAAGCAGTATGCCGACGAAGTTGTTGCTGCTTATCCTTTGATTCAAGGCGAAGAATACAAGAAAATGATAACAGCTGAAGATGGTCTTCAAGGCAATATGTTGGTCAGAAGCGACCGAACACCCTCGTCAATTAATATGTTTAAGAATCTCAATACATTCATTCAGCGTTGTCCTTTGAGTGCTCGCTATGTGAAACTCTTTGCCGAAAAAGACAGCGATATCCGTTATAAGCTCTTCTTTAATAAACGCAGACTCAACACAAAATGTATTTTCACAGGACTTCGTTCGGCTGAGTTTGCATTGATATCTATGGAGTCTGCCTATCATCTTGGCGACAAAGAAGGAGCACTTCGCATGCTCAACGACTTCCGAGCACATCGCATCAGTTCTTACACTGCCTACACAATGGCAACTTTGCCGGCTGTAGATGCAAACGAAAACATCAAGACTGATTGCACGGGAGCAGCCTTAACACCGCTCATGCAGGCTATACTCAACGAGCGACGCAAGGAACTTTATTTGGAAGGCGACCGCTTTTTTTGAACTCAAACGCAATGGACGTCCAGTGATATGGAGCGTATATCAGGGACTGAAATACACCACAGAGAAGTTCATGTATACGTTCCCTCTGTCTCCAGCTGACCTGCAAGTGAACCCTGGACTCATTCAAAACCCAGGATATACTGAAGTTATTTACAATTAAAATGAGAACAATGAAAAAGATACTTTTATCCTTTCTTATTGCACAGACGCTATTGGTTTCACCTCATGTCAGCATACAGACGATGTTCCTCCAGTCACAGAGAAGTATGGAACGAAATATAAGATGCCCGAACCCAAGCGTCTTTCCAGTTCGGAACGTGATGCTTTAGACAGCATTGCAAGTGAATATAATAAGAGTATAAACCAATAAGACCTCAGAATGATGAATCGAATTGTTTATTTTCTGTTGGGACTTCTGACGGTACTCGTGTCTGCTTGTGCGGATAAAGAAACCGAAGTGCCCAATATGCGCTTTGAACGTAGGATCTATGCACTGACAAATCAGCCCGTGGAAGTAACGCTTTATGTGGCTCATAAGCCTGAACAGGCAAAGACACTCGACGTTGTTTTCGACGGAACGGCAGTCAAAGGGCAAGATTATAGTGTGTCTTCCGAACAATATGTTGTAGGTGGAAACGCTGAAAAACTCACGATAACGATTACTCCTTTGCATGCAGCTAATGAGCAAAAGAATATTGTGATGCGACTGAAAAGCGACCCTTCGGTGACAACAGTGCTTGATATGACGCCGCGTCCCGACCTGCTTTATTCGTTCCAGAACGGCAAAGAAGAGGTTGGAGCCACTGCCGATGTCTCGTTAGAACTATTCTCTGCCGAGACGGGTTCACGTTATTATGTAGAAGAAGATACACCGATTGAGCTTGAGGTTGACCCGAGTTCGACGGCTCAAGAGGGTACAGACTTTGAGTTTGTCAACAAGAAAGACACTGTAAAGATTGGCAAATACACTGCTAATTTCAAAATAAAGGTCTTGCAACGTGACGCACATCGCAATGTCATTATACTTCGTCCTAAACTCTCAGAAGCCGATCGTTATTATGCAGGTAGATACCCAAAGACTCAACTAAACATTATAACGAGCTATGCTTATGACGTAGAAGGCGAGTGGGTTATGAACAAATTTATCTGCGATAAGAAGTATATCAAGAACATGTATGATGGTATGATATCAGATGCCGAGTTTGAGAATATCCCCGAGTTTAATAAGAATGATACCTTCACCTTTACGCGTTTGGCTGCAGGAAAGTATCAACTTACGACCTCACTTGAGTCTAATCTTAAGTATTATTTCCAACCTTCTGCTGTGGGAGTCTTTGATGGTGAGTTCACCATTAGAGCCAGGAGAAGCCGCACAAAGCTTCAGATTATGAAGGTGAAGGATGTGAATCGTTTTTCAGTGCAACCAAACAGAGCACCGATCGCGAGGGATATGTGGGACTGCGCAACTATGTTGACCCTGATACGCACGAGTTGTTGCTCGATGTTTACGTCTTCGATTATGAACCAACCGACTTCCTGCAGTCGCTTAATGATTATGGAATGGTGGGTACAACGAAGCCAAAGATGACCGATAATGGCAATTATCTGCGGTTCACACTAAAGAAAAAGCATTAATTTTTCACACGAACTAAATCGCCTTCTGGCGGGAAACATAACGGCAGCCATAACATTTTGATCATGTTGTGGCTGCTTTTTATTTTTTGTTTATTGATTCTTTTGTGGTTATTCGTGTATGGTTCGTTGCGCAATCTGGTGCTTTTTACGAGGTGAAATGGTGCAGATTGTCGAGTGAAATGTTATATATTGTCGTGTCAATCGGCACATTTTATTTTGCAAGGTGAATTTCCCTTTGTGCAAAAGCCTTTTTTACAGGGAAATGATAAGGGAGTAACCATAGTGAAAATTAATGGGTTTTATCTGGTGGATAGGGTAGAACGGGGTAGAATTAAGGATGAAAAAAGAGGCCTTAAACGTTGAAGTTTAAGGCCCCTTGCTAAGATTATTTTACGCCGTTTGTGGTATTTCGGATGGGATCATCATATTTTACTTGCAGGTTTTGCAGTTGTTTTTTCAGCTTACCCGTAAGCTTTTCAGTCCCCGGTTGACCATAGATGTTGTGCATTTGAGCGGGATCTTTCTGCAAATCATATAGTTCCCAGCTGTCAATATCATTGTAGAAATGCATCAACGAGTAACGTTTCGTGCGGATACCATAATGGCGACACACAGAATGTTCAGCTGGATACTCATAATAATGATAGTAAAGAGAAGACCGCCAGTCTTTAGGATGCTTGCCTTTCAATAGTGGAAGCAGCGAAACGCCTTGGATATCTTTCGGAATATTGGCACCAGCCAGGTCGAGGAAAGTGGGGGCATAGTCTATGTTTTGCACCATCTCATTGCATGTTTGCTGTTTACCTCCGGGGAAATAGATAAGTAATGGGGTGCGGAAAGACTCCTCATACATGAATCGTTTGTCAAACCAGCCGTGCTCACCCATATAGAAACCCTGGTCAGAAGTATAGACAATGAGCGTATTTCCAATAAACCTTTCTCACGAAGATAGTCAATCACTCGCCCAACATTGCGGTCAACAGAGTGTATAACGCGCATATAGTCGTGCATATATCGCTGATATTTCCATTCGGCGAGCGCCTTTCCAGAGAGCTTATCCTCCTTAAACTTGCGGATGATTGGGTCATAATGGCGATCCCATTGTGCGCGTTGGGAAGGTGTCATGCGTTGATAGTTGGCGCGTCCCCAAGGTTCCAATCCCGTGTTTGTATGGATTTCGTTCTCATGATCGGCCATTTTGTTGTCGTAAACGAGGTCCATATCTTTGATGATACTCATCTTTTGCTTTTGTGCAGCGAGCCTACCTTTGTAGTCATCATAGAAAGTTTTGGGCAGCGGATAAACCACATCATTGTATAAATCAAGGTCGCATGTGTCGGGATTCCATACGCGATGTGGTGCCTTATTATGCATTAAGAGACAGAAAGGCTTGCTTTTGTCGCGCTTGTTCTCCATCCAGTCGATGGCCAAGTCGGCAATAATGTTAGTCACATAGCCTGGTCTTTGGAGCTTCTTCCCATTGCATAGGAAGTCAGGATTATAGTAATCACCTTGTCCAATGAGGATATCCCAGTAGTTAAAGCCCGTAGGAAGTGATGTGAGATGCCACTTTCCAATCATTGCAGTCTGGTATCCTGCCATCTGAAGTAGCTTTGGAAACGTCTGCTGTCCACCGTCAAAGGTCTTTGAATTGTCTGTAAACCCGTTGGCATGACTATGCTTTCCCGTGAGCATACAAGCGCGAGAAGGACCACTTAAGGAGTTAGCTACGAAGCTTTCTTGGAACTTTGTGCCGTGGTTTGCAATCCAATCAATGTTCGGAGTGCTAATAAACCTGTTGTCATATGCACTTATCGTTTGATAAGAATGGTCGTCACTCATGATATAAACGATGTTCATCGGCTTCTTTTGTGCCTGAGCCGGTATGAAAGCGCCTATGGAAAGAGTGCCTGTAAGATAATAAAATAGCTTGGTTTGCATATATAATTTAGTTGTTTTATTCGTTTTAAGGTGTGAGATTGTTTTCTTTTAGCTCACCATCTGTATGTTGTTTAGCTTAGAAAGCAAATCTTTTCCATGAAGTTTAGGTTCATCTTGGGTTATGAGGTTACTGAAAATAGATTGTTGTTGCATGGTAGTGCCTTTCTTTATCATCATATATTTGTTGTTTTTGGTAATGAAAACGATACTACAAAAGTAGGCAATTATTAGCTATAATCAAACTTTTGTTTAAGAAAAAAAATATAGCTTGTGGCATTTTTGCCAATGAATGGTGGGTTAACTCTCTACAAAAGGAGGAATAAACTGAGATTGATGGGTTGCTACTTCAGGCGTGAACCATGAGGGCTTCCTTATTGTTCAGGCGAATATCAGGTTGTAATCGTTGAGCCTAAAAAATCTCTTTGGTTTCTCCTTCGTGCTTAATGCACCAAAAATCTACGCCTTTTTCTTGTGCAAATTCATTCATACGCCAGGCACTTTCAAAGCTACTGCCAGCGAAATGCATGGGGATAAGTGTGCCAACATCAAAGTGGTCGAGAAATTGTCTTGCCCCTTTGGTATAACCATTTCCTATGCGTCCATCAACAGGAAACATGACAACATCGAATTGTTTGGTGATTTTCTCAATGTCGTTTAACTCTTCAAGAAACCTGTTTTCTTCTTGTTGAGGATTCACATACTCAAATTCCTCTGTGAGAATGTCTTTATTTTGGTAAGTTTCATTCAGGAAACGGGCATACCAGTTGTTGAGGTCTCCGGCATGAAAGATTCGTTTTCCGGCTGTTTCTACAATCCAAGAAACACCACTATCGTTGCTTCCTGTGGCATAAACACTAAGCCGTCGGTCGCTCCAATGCATGCCTTTCTCCAACCAAATGTCTGCATCTGTGGCATCAGCACAATGGTGTTCTAAGATATCTTTAGATAGAATTATGGTGAAAGGAGTATGGGGAAACAGGCTTTTCCAACTTAAAATCTCTCGTGAAAAATGGTCTTCGTGGTGATGAGATGCAAAGACATACGTCGGCTTTTGCTTCAAAAGGGCCTTTGAAACCACGTGCGCAGGGTCTATCCAGGCATCGAAAATAAGAATACATTCGCTTGTTTCGACGATGAATCCGCTATGAAAAATATAGGTGAATGTCATTGATTTTCGGGCTGAGAAATGAGTTTACAGAGCACATCTTCTCTGATAATTTTCGGTGAAGTCTTGCCCGCCAATACCAGAATCTTCTTTCCATTGCGATAGATATGCAGTTGACGAGCACGTGCTACGGCTGTTATCGTGGTGTCGTTTTGGATAGTTTCCCAAATCGCATGATAGCAACCATCGGCATCAAAAAGCTTGTTGCGCAGATGAGAGCAAAGGGCTGAGGGGTTGATTGAAGTTGACATAAGATTAACGTAGAATCATATCATAAAATGATGTGCGTCAAACCATCGTGTAATTGCAGTGAGATGATGCGGTAATTCCATAGCTTTTACGCGATGATTTGACTGAAAAAAGAGAAGCGTGTTCCACAAATCTCGTTGTTTCATACGTCTTCTCTTTCTTATTTTTCATTTGAAACGCAGACCATTAACTTGTGCGTTTTTGTTTTATTTGTTGCGATTGCCTTCTGTTTTGAAGGCAGATTCTTTCCGTTTCAGTAGCCTTTTGCGTTAGAAAAGGCATGAAAGCATCATGAGTTCATAGACAACAGGAACTCTTCATTGTCGCGCGTGTGAACCATTCTATCATGAATTGAGTTCATGGCTTCAATCGGATTCATGTCGCTAATGTATTTACGTAGAATCCACATACGGTCGAGTGTAGTCTTGTCTTGCAGCAAGTCATCACGACGTGTGCTTGAAGATACGAGATTAACTGCCGGGAAGATTCTCTTGTTGCTAAGCGAACGATCGAGCTGAAGCTCCATGTTACCCGTGCCTTTGAACTCTTCAAAGATAACTTCGTCCATCTTACTACCCGTATCAATGAGTGCCGTTGCAATGATAGTCAATGAACCTCCGCCCTCAATGTTACGTGCTGCACCAAAGAAACGCTTAGGCTTTTGCAATGCGTTTGCATCGACACCACCCGTCAAAACCTTACCACTTGCAGGACTAACTGTGTTGTATGCACGTGCAAGACGTGTGATAGAGTCGAGGAAAATGACTACATCGTGTCCACATTCTACCATGCGTTTAGCCTTCTCAAGTACGATTCCGGCAATCTTTACGTGTCGTTCGGCAGGCTCATCAAAGGTAGATGCAATCACTTCGGCATTGACTGTGCGGGCCATATCGGTAACTTCTTCAGGACGTTCGTCAATTAACAACATCATCAAGTAAGCCTCAGGATGATTTGCTGCAATAGCATTTGCGATGTCTTTCATCAAGATAGTCTTACCTGTTTTGGGTTGAGCTACGATGAGAGCACGCTGTCCTTTGCCGATGGGAGAGAAGAGATCAACGATTCGAGTGGATAGATTTGTCGTGGAAGGATTGCCACATAGTGTGAACTTTTCCTCTGGAAAGAGTGGTGTTAAGTGCTCAAATGGGATGCGATCACGAACTTCTGTTGGTTGTCTTCCATTGATTTTGTCTATCGTTGTCAGCGGAAAATATTTCTCACCATCATGAGGTGGGCGCACATGGCACTGGATAACGTCTCCTGTTTTCAGCCCATATTTCTTGATAGTATTGGTTGATACATAGATATCATCAGGCGAAGAGAGATAATTATAGTCGCTGGAACGCAAGAAACCATAGCCATCTGGCATCACTTCGAGTACGCCGTTACCCGTAATAAGGTCTGTAAAATCGAAACGTTCTGTATTTTGTTGTATCGGCGTCTGACGCTGATAGTCCATTTGTGAAGGCATAACACCCATTGTTGGATTATCAAACATATCATAGTTTGGCACAGCTCCTTGATCTTCTATAGGCAAATCGACCACTGTAATGAAGTCGGTGCCGTCGCCAGGGTCACCAGACCATACGCCGTCTATAGGCGCTTTGGCTTCTTCAACCTCTTTATTATGGTCATTGATTTTGGCTTGTAGCTTTTCAAGTAGATTGCTTTTCTCTTTATCTTCCGTGTTAGGCGTGTTTTCAGCAAAGGCAGCTTCGGGAATCAACTCTTCCTGTTTATCCTCTGTTTGAGCGTCTTTTTCTGGCTGTTCTGTTTGCTCTTCGACGGTTTCGGCTTTGTTTTCTTGAGCTTCATTGGTGCGTGCGGCCTCTGCAGCAGCTATTAATTCGAGCTCTTTCTTTGACTTTCTTCCGCGGTGTTTAGGCATTTCAGCCAGCAATTCCTCTGGAGTTTTCTCCTCTTCAGGTGCATTCTCCTCGTCTTTGAACAGAGATTTCTGTTCAGGAGCAGTTGTTTTATTCTTCTTTGTATCGAGATTCTCGCCGTCTTTTCCTTTTACTGTGTAGACGCGATCAGTGTCTTTTTTCACTATTCGTGTGCGTTTTCTCTTGGCACCTAATGGGTTTCGATTGCCTTCTTCTATGGCTTGTTTGTCCAAAATGGCATAAATGATATCTTCTTGACTATCTTTTTGGTTGTAGGTGACACCCAAATCCGAGGCTATTTTGGCCAGTTCGGTGACGTCCTTAGATAATAATTCGTCCTTACTATACATATTAGTATAAAAAATAATGATTGAATAGAAGTGCGTTTCTCAAATGGAAACACAGTTGTATTGAATTTCTTTGCAAAGATAAACAAAATTTCTTTATATACAAAAAAAGAGCCTGTTTTTTTCAAAACAGACTCTTTATATGAGGTGAAATGTTTGATTTATTCGCCTTTTTCCATTTTAGCCTTCAAGTCAGCAAGTACGTTGAGGTCTCCAAGTGAAGTTCCTGCAGCGACATTATTGATTTGAGCTGCGCTGTCAGCCTTGTGTGCTGTGTGCTTACGTGCAGGCTTAGCAGCTGGAGTTTCGTCTTTACCTTCTTCGAAAGTACGGCTGTGTGAGAGGATGATACGCTTTGTATCTTTCACGAACTCAATAACCTTGAATGGGAGTTCCTCACCAAGTTGAGCCTGTGTTCCATCCTCTTTAACAAGGTGTTTCGGTGTAGCGAAGCCTTCACCACCCTCGTTTAAGGTGATTACAGCGCCCTTATCCATCATCTGAGTAATCTTTCCTTCATGAACAGATCCAGGTGTATAGATAGTCTCATAGGTATCCCATGGGTTATCTTCAAGCTGCTTGTGGCCGAGACTTAGACGGCGATTCTCTTTGTCTATGTCAAGAACAACAACCTCAATCTCAGCACCTACTGAAGTGAACTCTGATGGATGCTTAACCTTCTTGGTCCAAGAAAGGTCACTGATGTGGATTAATCCGTCAACGCCTTCTTCGAGTTCAACGAAGATTCCGAAGTTAGTGAAGTTGCGAACCTTAGCAGTATGTTTGCTACCAATAGGATATTTGGTCTCTATTGACTCCCAAGGATCTTCCTTAAGTTGCTTGATACCCAAGCTCATCTTACGCTCATCACGGTCAAGAGTCAATATAACTGCCTCGACTTCATCGCCTACATGCAAGAACTCTTGAGCTGAACGGAGGTGCTGACTCCATGACATCTCACTAACGTGGATTAAGCCTTCAACACCTGGTTGGATTTCAACGAATGCACCATAGTCGGCAATAACGACAACCTTACCCTTCACATGATCGCCTACTTTGAGGTCTGGGCTTAGGGCATCCCATGGATGAGGAGTGAGTTGTTTCAAACCAAGAGCGATGCGTTTCTTGTCTTCATCGAAGTCAAGGATAACCACATTAATCTTCTGATCGAGTGAAACAACCTCATGAGGATCGCTTACGCGGCCCCAAGAAAGGTCTGTTATGTGGATCAATCCGTCTACACCGCCGAGGTCAACGAATACACCATAAGAGGTAATGTTCTTGACTGTACCTTCAAGAACCTGTCCTTTCTCAAGGTGAGAAATAATTTCTTTCTTCTGTGCTTCTAACTCAGCTTCGATCAAAGCCTTGTGAGAAACAACGACATTACGGAACTCTTGGTTGATCTTTACAACCTTGAACTCCATTGTTTTGCCTACGAATACATCGTAGTCACGTATAGGATGAACGTCAATCTGACTGCCTGGGAGGAATGCTTCAATGCCAAATACATCAACAATCATACCGCCTTTCGTGCGACACTTGATGTAACCCTGAATGATTTCTCCATTGTCAAGCGCTTCGTTAACCTTATCCCAGCTCTTGTTCAAGCGAGCTTTGCGGTGAGAAAGAACCAACTGACCTTTCTTGTCTTCTTGGTTTTCTACATAAACCTCAACTTTGTCGCCAACCTTTAGGTCGGGATTGTAACGGAATTCAGAAGCAGGGATGATACCATCGCTCTTATAACCGATGTTAACTACTACTTCTTTTTTGTCGAGAGCAATAACTGTTCCCTCTACAACCTGGTGTTCCTGAATCTTGTTCAGGGTCTCGTCATAAGCTTTTTCAAGGTCTTGCTTGCTGACGTTTGCGCTTGAACCATTCTCAAACTCGTCCCAATTGAAGTCTGATAATGGCTGAACGTTCTTTAAATCTGACATAAAAAAAAAAAAAATTAAATTTAATAAAGTTAGACTTTATGTGAATGTGGCGCACCTCTAATATAGAATGTACGCTCGAAACGGGTGCAAAGGTACGGGTTTTCATAGGAATGAGCAATTCATTGCAAGGATATTTGTAAGATGGTTAAAGTTATTTAACATTATGATTTGTCGTCAAACATTCCGTGTTTTGTGCTGCCTCATTTTTATCGTCAATAGTCTTGGTTTTCAATTCATGGCAAATCACGCGGTCATTTAGTGCAAATCGTGCGGTCATTTCATAGAGATTGCAGCATGATTTGATAGCCTTTAGTGAGCTCTTTGCAAAGTCTTTATGCACGTAACCAATACTTTGCTTTGGTGATTGATAGGAATGTTTTGTGGCAAATCACCTTTTTTATATAGTTTTAAGCATCATTAAATATCACTATTATTGAGTATTGCAGAACCAATTGATTCTTTATAATTTTGCATTCCCAAACGAATCTTATTGTTTTTTTCTGATTAAACTACCACTATATTTTGGACCGTGAGTGTAGCCAATATAATCTTTTAGATGGAAAAAAATATTGAAATAGAGTATATTCATGGGTGAAAAGAGAGTGGGGAAGTAGTCACAAAGAGAAACTTATCTTTCGTTTTGCATGAAGATCTTAGGTCTTATTGTCATCACTCTCTTGTAGTGTATGTTGTGAATGTTATGAAAAGTCATAACAGAAGTCATGAAAACACAAGGAGAAAGCATGAAATAAAGTATAATTTAACAAACAATAGAAATGAAACTTATGAGAACAATCTTCTCGTTGCTTGTTGTTTCTATCTTGGTTGCAGCCTGTAGAAACGATAACGAGGATGATGTGCAGATGTCAAATGGCATTGCGCTTTCTGTGGTTGGCAATGCCTTTATGGCTGAAGACGATGCCGAGGGCGTTACACTCAATGTGTTGATGGCCTTTGCTCCTACAAAAGACGAAACCATAACGCTGACTTTGGAGGGCAACGAAGGCGACATTGTGCATTTAGACCATAGTGTTTTGCATTTTAAGGCAAAGCAAAAGGAGGCTACTGTGAAGGTGATATCCAATGCTAAGCATGCACTTTCTGTACCAAAAACGATGAGTATAGCCATCGGAAAAACGTCTAATCCGCGAATGAAAGCCGCAGATGAAGGCGTGAAAATCATGGTTACGCCCGATGCCGACATTCCTGTTCTGACGCCAGAACAGCTGAAACTCATTGCGGGATATAAAGAAAAGTTTGGTTTTGACCTCACTTCTGTCTTAGGAAAGGTGCCTGTTGAAGCCACTGTTTTATTTAATACCAAAGACAAAGAAGAATTTTTCAAGGGGCAGGCTCAGGCTTCTTTTAAGGGATTCAGCATCATCACGCTCAGTGAAAAGGCTACAGCCGATGCGCCAATACTAAAGATTGTGGACAATCCTATGGGCCTAACGTCATTCTTTTACGATGTGTTGAAAGCCAAAACCGTGGAAGATCACGAGTTCTTTTTGCGGCAACCTTATGGCAGTGCGGTGGTGCAGGCCATTCATTACGATGCAACAAAGGAACAATTCAGTATGAGTCTCGACGGCATTAAACTCATTCCGGCGTCGGGTGGGGTAGAGTTTGTGGTTCAACGGCCTAATGCCTATGAAGAGACAATATCCACTTTGCCCTTTGTTTATCGTTTTTCTGCATGGGAAAGAGTGAAAGAACTGCGCGACAAAGGCACTCTGATATATGTGAAAGAGAATGGAAAGACCGTGGGTTATCAGATTACTGACGAGTTTCTTTTAGCCGGAGGGTCGATAGATCCCCAGCGTTGGCTTGGCATAAGTGACATCAGTCGTGACACGTATGATAACGCTCCTTCTGATTGGGTGACGCCAAAAGGTCATATAGATTTTACGAAAGGAACGATGACTTTTGTGTTTCCATGGGACTTTGAGGCTGCAAACGGCTATGAACAAGTGCGGGTTACCTATACGATGCACAAGTAAATAAACAATAAAAACAATCATAAAATTCAATCAACAATGAAAAGTAATCTTATCAAATTATTTCTATTCGGATGCTTACTCATGCCTTTGGGAGCGAAAGCAGCAGGGCCTGTGAAGTACTTCTGCATAGAACTTCGTAATGGAACGAAGACAGAGTTTGCGCTTTCTGACACACCTAAAATCACTTTTGCTAACGGAAGCATGAGTGCTTCGACAGCAAAAGAAAGCATAACTGTGGCATTATCGGACATCGTTCATTATAATTTCAGTGAAAAACCCCAAACCGCAGGCATCTCAACCCCCTTGCAACATCGTGTGGGTAAACCGCAAGCAGACTATACAGAGGGGCATCTTCGCTTGCGAGGACTCCTTGCCGGTGCGCCGGTTAGTGTGGTAACCATTGGTGGGCGCTTGGTGTTTAAGGCAAAAGCGCCGTCAGATGGTTTGCTCGAACTCAATCTTTCGTCTTATCCAGCAGGTGTATACGTGGTATGCACACCAAGTGGTAACCTTAAAATAGCCGTTACTAAATAATGAAATAATTAATATATTACCCAGAATAACAACTTAAAACAACAATAAAAATGAAGAAGTATTTACTCTCAATTGTTTTCGCTTTCACCTTTGTTACCTTGTCTGCACAAACTTATCAAATGAAAATAGTCAAAAAAGGAGGTGAAATCGTGAAACTATCTGCTGATGATATCCAAGAGATTTCTTTTGAAGCAGATGAAAGTGCGCAGCAAACTCCAAAGTATGTAACGCTATTTGGAGTGAAATGGGCTACGGGAAACCTGCAATATGATAAGGGAACATGGAAGTTAGCCGAGCATCAGTGGGATTATTTTAATCCTCGTTATGGATTACATAGAAATGGATCAGAGGCTTATAAGTTTGAGTTGATGCAGGCTGATGACCAGATTGACCACTTCAACTTTGGTGTTTGTGGTAAGAATGCACTTACTTATTCGAAAGATGTGTATGGAAACACAACGAAAACAGATATTTCTGGAAAGATGTATACAGACGATAAGTTTCAAAATGAGACTACCGATTTCAACCAGGCAGCCTTTGGTGACATCGCTTATTGGGCCACAAAAGGGAAGTATCGCTTGCCAAAATATGACGAGATTTATAACTTAGCACAGAACGGGAAGTGGCAACTTGGCTATATAGTTGTGGAAGATAATAAGAGAATATATGGCTATTTAGTGACTGAACCAGGTGAAGGTGACTTTGCAAGAGTTATGACTTTTGGTAAAGAACTGACGCAAGAAGATCTTTCAAAAGGCTTGTTTTTACCCTTCGCGGGCTCTCGATATGATAACACCAAGGCTGTAAAATATGCCGGTTATGGCGGATATTACTCGTCATCTATTCTCTTTGAAGACGATAAAGACTTTGCACGCTTGTTGGGTATAGATAGTGATGGCGTTAATCCCGATAATGGAGATAACTGCCGATATGGTCAGTCGATTCGGCCGGTTGTAGTAGAATAATTGCTTGATAATAGGAAAAGACCACTCAAGAAAGCCAAATTGGCCCTTTTGAGCGGTCTTTTTCTTATTTAAACCTTGTGCTAAAATAACAGTAATTTATATCGTTTCTCTTTATAATTTCCATCTCTTTGCACGATAGTTTTTGGGGCTTTGGGCTATCGTAGATTTGTTATTAGCTAAAATATAAGCCCTTTATGCGATAATCTTTTTAGCTACATGAAAAATCCTTTGTCGTGTTAGACTCCCTTCTCCATTCTTAATTCTGTTGCAAGAAGAATCTATGAGGAAAAGAAAAATATAAGAAAGAAGGGTAAAAGAAAGTGTAAAATCACTTGCAATGTAAAGACATTATATCTATTTTTTTGCAAAATAAATAATAGTAATAACCGGTAAAAGATGATACGATTGAGAAGCCCAAAAAGATGAACGCTAATAACAAAAGTTGCAAAATAACTACATAGAGATTACATGGGGACAGTTTCAACGATTTTTTCCAGCTTGATGCAAGATATCACAAAAGACCATAGAAAATGATACTAAAGTATATAACAATGTCTCTTAATCATAATGTAGGTGATTCTCAATATCGTTTACATTATGATTTTTAATGTGCGATTTATTTGTAATTATTTGTCCAGAAAGATTCGGGGTATCACTTTTTAACAAAAAGAGCCTTTTTGATACTATATGTATAAATGTTGGTGGTACAAATTCTTCTGAAATAGTATTTAATAATGTTTTTGCAAATAAGTGTCCCTTTTAATATGAAGTACTACGAAAATACTGATGAATCAAATAAATGTAAATACTATATAGAATTATTTCGGCAAGGCTTTGTACTAGCAAATACCTATACGGATATTCCTTTAGATATTTTTAAATAACATTTTTGTGCAAATTTGAAAAAGAAAAATTGTGAGAATGTTTGGATTGCAAAAAGAAAAAGATTTAAAAGAATTAGGAATTAAAAATCATTTTAAAATGCGTTTTCAGCATGCGAAATTTCTCTGCTTATATAATTTTTTTCTAGACAGCAAGATACAAAAAAAGAAATTTGTTCGGGGATGATTGTGAGAACAAAACCTGATGAAATTTACTTTGATAGGTTATTTAAAGATATGATCGTAAGGAATGATTTTTTTATATAAGAAATTATAATAATATCGAGTTTATAAAAAAATAGATATAGATAAAGCCTTACATGGAATTTTTCCAATCTTCATTTATGGAATGCCCCTATGATGATGATGATTCAATTAAAGATTACAATTATATTATACAAGAATTGTCTTACAATGGATAATGGTAATGCTCCAGATTGGGAATTGTTAGAATAATGGAAATACTCGTCTAAAGTGGTCCCCTTTGGCTCATTTAAGCTGGCCCTGTTGTAATCGTGCAAAGTGGCCCTATAGAATCATTGAAAGTGGTCCTGTTTTATTTTGTTTTTGAGTTTATCTTTTTGGTGTAAAAGAAGTATCTTTATCTGTAAATTGTTTTTTAAAGGATTTGTTGCTTGCGGGCTTCCCGCAACTCACTTTTTAAAGGTTTTGATGCTTGCGGGGCTCCCGCAAATCACTTTTTAAAAGGTTTGGCATTTCTGCGCTCGGCGAAACTCATTTCCCGAATGGTTTGGTGTTTCCGTGCTTGGCGAAAGTCATTTCCCGAATGGTTTGGTGTTTCCGCGCATGGCGAAAGTCACTTCCCGAATGGTTTGGCATTTCCGCGCTCGGCGAAACTCATTTCCCGAAAGGTTTGGCATTTCCGCGCTCGGTGAAAGTCATTTCCCGAAAGGTTTGGAGTTTCCGCGCTTGGCGAGAATCATTTCATGAATCATTGGATAATCTCACACCTAGAGACGTATATTTAGGACAAGGGGAGAAAATTAAAAAGATAAGAGAAATTATAAAGCAAAAATCAATCAACAAAAGAATTTTTGATAATAAAACAATGAAATATCAGAGTAAATAACTATATTTGCAGTTGTGCACTTTTGTTTGACAACGTACATTTTAGCTGGTCGCGAGTTAACTGCACTCCGTCGAATTCCGGAGATGCTAATTTCATTTTCTTCATGTTTTTTCTTTTAAATTATTAAATACTACATCATGCACTTTGCATGATGGGATATGCATTATTTATTTGCCACTGACCTTCGTGGTGCAAACCGTAGTTTATACTCCACGCTCAGCATGACATAAGAGGGAATACTGTTGTAAAACCGTTCTGTCCTACCCTGCCCATTTACTTCATACGAGTGGTTGGAAAACTGCTGCAGGATATCGTAACCGGTAAGACGGAGCAACAGACGATCGTGGAGCAGACTCTTGTCCAACGATATATTCCAGATCAGATAGTTCGTATTGGCATCACCCGTGCTGTATCCACGACGGGAATACATTCGGAGGTCGGTTGAGATTTTAAGGATCTTCGCCATGGTATAGTTGACCACCGTACCATAATTGAAATCGAAGACGCTGAAGGGTTCGAAACTGTTCATGAGACTTCTGGAGTGGTGCCAGCCGAGGTTCCCTACGAGGAAGGCATGCAGATTGTTCTTTTGGTAAGCCAGCGAAAGCCTGTGTGATGAGTAGATGTTATCCACACTGCTCTGTCCTAAGCCTGCACTGCCGACAGCCATAAAGTCCACATTATGATTGAAGGTAAAGCGGTTGCTGTTTTCCAGATACCATAATCTGCTCTTGTCCAGGGCCAGCGAGATGCCCGCCTCTGCCGTACCCGACCAGTTGCCATTGATGTTTCGTGGCTGGTAGGTATATACTCCCGTGGCCTCCTGATAGAATACGGCATTGCCTACCAGTCCATGGTCAAAGCGCAGCCCCGCGCTTATCTGGTACAATCCCTGGACTTTGGGGAGCCGGTTTTGCAGACGCGCATTGAAACTGTGTGAAACAGACTTTTTCAGTCCGCGGTTGCCGCGGTAGATGAGAAGGGAATTGGAAGTATCTGTGTAATCTACAGCCTGTTCGAGCATTGGCGTGGCCATCTCCATGCCATAGCTCGTCTCGAAGTTCAGACCTGTCTTTTTGCTGTATCTATACGAAACCGTAGGGGTGAACAGCCAGTTGTCAGACCGTGCGACCGTGTCGGACGCTGCACGCTGATAGCTCATCCGCTTTCTTTCAAAAGCGAGGGGGAGGATTATGTCGAACCGCGTCTTGCGATGATCGTTCTCGTCATCAAAGAAGATCTGCACCACCCCCTGCTGCGTGCGTTTGTGCTCCCTGATACGGTAACTGTTGCCATGGTCCAGGGCCATGGACAGAGAATCATGGCTTGAGGGCAGACCTTGGGTGGCGACATTACCTTCCGGCCTATTGTAGAGCCAGTCCAGCCGGTAGAGGTCATGCGTCTCATGCCGATAATCCTGCCGATAACTGTATTTAAGATTGTAGTTCCAGTTGCTGAGCAGGTGAATATTGTATTCCAGATTGATCCTGTAGTCGTACGAGCGGGACGGCTCCTTGAGGTACTGGTTCTCCTGTTCACTGCGCTGTTCCAGCAGGTAACGCACCATGTAATCCCTCAACATGGTGGAATGTATACTGGTGTAGCCGCCGTCGAGAGTGAGATTGAGATGGTCTCCCCACGGCAGTTTCCTGGTCGCTGTGACGGTCTGGCTCAGCGAGGAGCGGTAGCCTGATCCATCTTCTTGCAAGGTCTGTCTGTTGACCCATGATGAATCCTCGTTTCCCGGCTGCGACAGATAGTCTATACGCTGCCTGTCCGTCGCCTTTCCCATAAACGGGTCATGACCGTAGGTGGAAGAGAAGGACGAATTCAGAACGTCAGTCTTGATGTACTGCCACATGGTATAGGAAGAAATATAAAAAGGTCGTTGTATGGTCAGTTCATTGGTAGCGAGCGCAAACAATCCATCTAACTTATTCTTGCTGGCAGATACCGTGTAATTTCGTGAGTGGGGAGAAACGTTGTGGTAAGGCCATTGGTTTCATTGTTCAGCGAACGCCATTGCACATTTCCGCCCAGTTCATTCCTGACCGTCTCCTCCTGGTTGGCCACCATCCAGTTCATTCCCACGCCTTTGCTTGTCAATACCCCGTTGCTGATATTCGACTTGCTCCACTCTCCATCGGAGCCCGGGCGCAGGTAATCGTTCAGATTGTTCATGGTGCCATAAAGCGAAAAGCGGGAATGGGGTGTATATCTTAGGCCAAATATCCGCCCGGAATAGCGCTCGTGCGTGGCCCCCACCTATCTCGGCGTTGGCGATGTATCCCTGGGCATACTCCTTCTTCAGCCTGACGTCCATCACAAACTCCGGCTTGTCGGCATTAAACCCTAAGTAGCGGCTCTTGTCTGTTGTGCGGTCATAGAAACTTACGTTCTTGACGACATACGCCGGCAAGTTCTTCAGGGCGATGCTCTTGTCCGACTTAAAGAAGTTCTCTCCCTGCAACAGCAGGTTGTCTACCTTCTTCCCGTTCATATAGATCTCGCCCTGAACTGTCAGTTTCACTCCCGGCATCTGCCGTACCAGTTCGTCCAGCATGGAACCATTAGGCAGTTTAAAGGCATCTGCATTGTAGATAAGGGTGTCATTCTTATAGACAAACTTGATCTTCGTGGCCTTTATCTCTACCTGGTTTAAATCTATTTCCCTGGAAATCCTCCGTTCCATGTAGTGAAATGGGGCATCAAAATATTCGTTGCGAGCTATATATTGTATGTTGATATCCACATAGCAACTTTCATAATCAGGGTGTTCAGCCTTGATGATGTATCTACGGGGTACGGCAGGTATAGTGAATTTGTAATACGAATCCATATAACTCTTGTCTTCGTTAAAATAACTTACCATCTGACTATCTACGGCTACACTGTCCGCAGTCATCAGCGTGATCTTCACATCTCGTATTCCCCCGTTTGTGAAGCCATCTTTCACATGTCCCCACAACGCCACATTCTGGTTGTCTGAATAAGCCGAGCTTACAGCAAAGATACTCACAATAAGTGTAAACAAAATTCGATACATATACTTTGTTATTTAGTTATTAGGTATTTTAAGTCTTCAATATCGTATATGGTTGGCAATTTAAAACCATTTACAAATAATGTAGGAGTTGCCATTATTCTATAATGCTCACAGAAATTTGCCATTTGCTTGGCATTGTTATAATTCTGTGAAGAATATTGGTCATGGATTCCGTAAATCTTTCTAAGTATAGAGAGATCCTGTATTTTGTTTTTATACCATTTTGAGAAAACGTCTTCCATATTGGCTCCATCGTAGTACAGGGTTAAGAAGTAATCTACAGGAGTATGTGTATAGTATTCTTGGTCTGGATCTGATATAAATATAATTTGTAGTTTTATATCCTTATTAAATTCTATCATATTTTGTAATATTACTTGCGCATCTGCACAATGTCCACAATAAGGATTGCAGACCTTTATGATATGAGTATTCCCTTTAGTGTTTCCCAATATAATTCCATATCCTTCTGTCGAAATAACTATATTTGCAGTTGTGCACTTTTGTTTGACAACGTACAATGTATAATATCTATTCTTCTCATTATAGCCCAAGAGTTATTACTTCCGTTGCCGGTGGATGGACCGGTGCTTGGGTTGGAGCTAAAATTGGTGCTGCAGCAGGAACAGGTATTGGAGTTTGGGTAGGAGGTGTCGGAGAATTTATTGGTGCGCCTCTTGGAGGATTTATAGGAGGTGTTGCCGGATATTTCACAGGAAGAACTGTTTCTGAAACAGTGTATGATAGAATTACCCAAAAAGGAATTCCTTTGGGGCACAGATAATTAAAATTAAGATGCCTCTTTTGATGTATCAAGAGGGGTATCTTGCAAAAAGACGGATATGATAGTAAAAGACATTTTATATAGGAACGAGGATATTGATTATGGGCTAAATGTCATCTTTAAACTAGATGATAATACATTTTTACTATTTGACTCTATTGGTTTCTCTTTTGTTGAGAAAGCCAACCTGTTGGACAATAAATGGAAACACTGTTCATATTGGAAGAACAAATCGCAAATAAATGGTATTTATGAAGATGAGTTAACTGCTTATTTTATTGTATTCTCAAACGGTGATATACTATATATATCAATCCATTAGTGGAGATGAAAAAATCAGACAAGAAATGCGTTTCGTTTTGCCAAATGATTCGGATTATAATGACATAATTTCTTATATGAATGAGGATTGGATAGATGTATGGTATAGTAAGACTGGTTCAATTAATAGAATTATTTTTAGGTCTGGAGATAAAACTCATAAGTAATGCAATTATATGATTACAAAAACGAGCTGTCTCAAACAAAAATGCATTCTGTACTTAGTGTCTCGCAATGCCTTCCAGAATCGTATCGGCAGGCTGATGCTCCGTGAGGACGGCTGTGGTGCCGTCGAATACTTCTACGGCAAGATGGGTGAGGTTACCAAGACCATGCGCACGCTGATTGTGCCCAACCAGGCAGTGGCAACCTACGTAACACAGTGGAAGTATGACAGCCACAATCGCCTATTGGAAATGATTTACCCCGATGAGGAGAAAGTAACCTACGGCTACAACCTCGGTGGACAGGTAGATCACGTCCGTGGTTACAAGTCCTATGGCTACGATTATGTGAACAAGATTGGCTATGATAAGTTTGAGCAGCGTACCTATCTGAAGTATTGCAACGGATCGGAAACGTTCTACAGTTACGACCCTGCACGCAGACGTTTGCAGAACCTCGTGGTGAATGCTAAGGCAGGTACTATCATGGACAATGCCTATAGTTATGACGCAGTGAGCAACGTACTCGGTATCAAGAATAATGCCCCACTCCCACAGAGTGGCAAGGCAGGCGGGCAGATGAGCCATAGTTATACTTATGACCCATTGTATCGTTTGACAAGCGCAACGGGAGCTTATAAGGGAATGGACAATAAATCCGCTTCTTATACGTTATCTATGGGCTACGACAACATGCATCGTATAACAAGCAAGAAGCAACATCTCTCGCAGACAGGTGTACAGTTCGAGGGCACGCTCAACGCAAGCTATGAACTCGCCTATACTTATCAAAAGACAGATGGTAAGAAGTTCCAGCTGAACAATGTCCGAGATATAAACTATCGCACGGAGGATATTCTTACGGACAGCACAACCATCAACAATGGTCACAAGTATGAATACGAGGTCAACTATAACCTCGGCAGATTGCTTATTTAACATGGATGAATGTTACAAGTAACAAATAAAAAAATATGAAAGTTGCATTATTACAATTATCGGATATTCATATAAAGTCGGAAAATGACTTTATTATTAAGCATCAAGAAGATTTTTATCGTTCTTGTAAGGCACTTATTAATGAATGTACAAAATTAATAGTAGTTATTACTGGTGATATAGCATTCAGTGGTAACGAAAAGGAGTATGCAGTTGCTTATAATTGGCTAAAGCAATGCGAAAGCTCTTGGAAGAGAGAAGCAAGCTTTTTAAATTCAGTAGAGTACATCGTTGTCCCTGGCAATCACGATTGTGATTTTTCTAAACAAACTGATGTTAGAAAAATGATTATAAGCACAGTATCTAAGCAAGATGAGATAGGTTCAGAAGATATTATCTCTACATGCCTCTCTGTTCAATCTAATTTTTGGTCTTTCTATAGTAAATTACGAAATGAAAATTTAAATCCATCGATATCGTGGACACAAGAAGTTAAATTGAAACAGGACTTTAGCATTATTTTTAACTGCTATAACAGTGCATCATTATCTCAACTAAACGAGCGACCTGGTGAATTAATTATACCACAGAACAAATTTATAGAAAGGCAGAATATTCATCCACAGGACATTGTGGTTTCACTATTTCATCATAATACTGCATGGTTAAGTCCAAACTCCCCATTAAATAATAAGAAGACTTTTGAAGAACATATATTTGCAACTTCAAACATTGTTATGTGTGGCCATGAGCATTCAGAAAAAAATAAAAAAAATCTCATCATTATTAGATTATCAAGAGCTTATATATTTGGAAAACTCGGCTTTACAACACGAAAAGATTTCAAAAATATGGATTAATTATACTTGATACCGATGATAAAAATTTGACTCGTCACCAATTCGAGTATTTTGACAAAGGTTTTCGTTCATCTCAGGAAAGCAGTATGTTTACTATACGGAAACAGCAATCTGGAGTGATGTTTACGAATGCGTGGGCGGAAAAGTTGGAAACAATTAATATTCCCTTAAAGCATATACACAAACACACACTACAACTATCAGATATTTTTGTTTTTCCAGACTTAGAACCTCTTTCGGATATTAGTTCGGAATGTCTTCAGTATATAGATAGTGAGGATCTTTTAGGAAATTCAATAATAGAACGGGTATCAGTTTTAGAAGGCGAGAATCAAGCAGGAAAAACTTCTCTTCTACAGATGTTATGTATATCTTGGTATAAGAAAGGTGTGTACCCAATCATGGTATCAGGTAAAGCTATTAAGCATCATAATATATCAGGTCAATTAAAAATCCTCTTATAAAGATCAATATCAATACAGGAATTTAGTTATGATCAATATATGCAACTTGATAGAAGCAAAAAGAATTATACTGATAGATGACTTAGATGAATCGACAATCAACAATGATTATAAACCAAAGTTACTGGAGTGGTTATTATGCAATTTTGAAAAGGTTATTGTGACAACCAATTTACAATTGAATTTGCATAGTGTTTTGTTACACTTAAATAATACAGACAACTTAAAGCATTTTAGGATTCTATCTTTAGGCTACCATAAACGAAATGCATTAATTGAAAAGTGGATTAGATTAGGACAAGATGTAATAACTTTAAATGAAGAAATGTTGCTTAGTGAAGTTAAGCAAGCATATGATAATATCTCTGTCTTATTAGGACAGCAATTAATACCGTCTTATCCTGTTTCATTCTATCTCTTTTACAGGGTTTAAATCAAGTGTTTGACAATTTTGACATTTCAAAAACTTCATATGCTTTTTGTTACAATTCTCTCATTATTGCCTCATTACTAAAATCTGGCACTGTAAAAGAAAAAATCAATGGTGTCTTGAAATTCCTATCTGAATTTGCATATTATCGGTATAAACAACATACAGAAAAAAAATACTTTGATGAGAATAATTTTAGGGCATTTTATAATGACTACAAAGAAGACTACAACGCACCATATTCTGCAGAGGCCTTATTAGAAAATCTGTGTAATGCTGATATTATTCGGTGTGCAGACAGTGGTTGCTACACATTCTCATATAAATATATTTTTTACTTTCTTGTTGCACAAAAGATTTCACAATTGGTCAATGATAATCAAGCTGATGGAATCGTACAAGAATTATGTATGAATTTGCATAGAGAACGTGAAGCTAATATTTTGATATTCTTAGTCTACCATAATGGTACGGAAAAACAAATGGAGGATTTACTATTTGCTAGTATGCTTCCATTTGAAGACTACAAACCTATAACCTTAGACCGTGATGACCCTTTATTTAAAGGAATAAATGATATTGTAGATGGTATAAAATCAGAAGTTATGCTTCAGAATGTTGATCCTCGTGAGAATAGGGATATTGCTCTAAAAAAATCAGATGACATGAAAAGAAAATTTGAAAGAAAGAATCCACAAATGCGACCATCTGAAGAAGACTTTGAAAAAAAAACACTTGTCTACGTGATCTTAATAATACGTTTAAAATTATAAGGATACTAGGTCAAATTGTAAAGAATCAAATGGAGACTCTAAAAAAAGAGCAAATTCTAAAACTAATTGAAGAATCATACAATGTTTGCTTTCGTTCCATTTCTTTTTTTTGTACTTTGATAGAGGATTCAAAAGAAGAGATTGTTCAATACATACTGGATAAATATAAGGATAAAACTAATATTAAAGAATCTGAAATACGGACAAGAGTACAGAAATTGCTTCATATGCTACTTTACCAGCAATGTCTTAAATCATTTACTAATTTGTCAAGTGCTGTAGGAACTTCAAATGTTCCTGAAATATATGATGAAATTGCAAAACAGATAGGAACACCAGTTGCCAAAATTATTTCTTTCACTATTAATACTTACTATAACAAGATGCGTATTAATGATTTAGAAGAATTGCTATTAGAATACGAAAATAATCCAGTAGCAATGGAGATTGTAAAAGCTCGGGTATTAAATTATGTGTATAATAATTATGTAGAATTTTCTCAACTTCAAAAGATTGGACAGCTATGTCATCTAAAACTTATTAACAATGCAGAAGTTATGAATAAACACTAAACAATCCAAAAGAACCAGTGTTCAATTTAAGTGAAATCGATAAGATTCATATAAGCCAATGCGTCGGTTTTAGGAATTAATTGGGGAGGAAATTATAGATTAAACGGAGAAGATGTTTTAAACGCAGCTTTAGATATTGTTGGAGTAGTAGATCCTACTGGAGCAGCTGATGGAATTAATGCTATATTGCAGGCTCAAAAAGGAGACAGGGGCGATGCTTTAATAAGTAGTGCAGGATTATTACCTATAGTTGGAGATGTCGCTAAAGTTGGAAAACTAGGGAAGGATGTAAAAATAATAGAAACTGCAATTGATGCTGTAAAAGAATCGAAGACAACTATTAAAGTCGTAAATGGGATTTCAAGAAAAAGTCAGAAAGCTCAACACCTTTATGAAATCTTTGACAAAGAAACAGGAGAAGTCGTAAAAACGGGTATAAGTGGTGGAAAGATAACAAAAAAAGGAAAATTCTATCGAGCAACTCAGCAAGTTAATAAGTGGAATAGGATGAATAAGAAAGATGTCTTTGACTCGCGAATAGTAAGAAAAATACCCGCTGGAAAAAATGCAAGAGAAAAGCTTTGCAGGCAGAGAAAGCTAATGCTATCCGACTTCGTAATGAAGGTCAGCTTGATGCAAGATATCACAAAAGACCATAGAAAATGATACTAAAGTATATAACAATGTCTCTTAATCATAATGTAGGCGATTCTCAATATCGTTTACATTATGATTTTAATGTGCGATTTATTTGTAACTATTTGTCCAGAAAGATTCGGGGGTATCACTTTTTAACAAAAAGAGCCTTTTTGATACTATATGTATAAATGTTGGTGGTAAAAAAATTCTTCTGAAATAGTATTTAATAATGTTTTTATAAATAAGTGTCCCTTTTAATATGAAGTACTACGAAAAATACTGATGGATCAAATAAATGTAAATACTATATAGAATTATTTCGGCAAGGCTTTTGTACTAGCAAATACCTATACGGATATTCCTTTAGATATTTTTAAATAACATTTTGTGCAAATTTGAAAAAGAAAAATTGTGAGAATGTTTGGATTGCAAAAAAAGAAAAGATTTAAAAAGAATTAGGAATTAAAAATCATTTTAAAATGCGTTTTTCAGCATGCGAAATTTCTCTGCTTATATAATTTTTTTCTAGACAGCAAGATACAAAAAGAAATTTGTTCGGGGATGATTGTGAGAACAAAACCTGATGAAATTTACTTTGATAGGTTATTTAAAAGATATGATCGTAAGGAATGATTTTTTTATATAAGAAATTATAATAATATCGAGTTTATAAAAATAGATATAGATAAAAGCCTTACATGGAATTTTTCCAATCTTCATTTATGGAATGCCCCTATGATGATGATTCAATTAAAGATTACAATTATATTATACAAGAATTGTCTTACAATGGATAATGGTAATGCTCCAGATTGGGAATTATTAGAATAACTGCTTGATAATCAATTCGTTTCTAAGTAATTAGGTATAAAGGCAGGGATAAATTCTCTGCCTTTTGATATTTTTGTAACCCAAAACAAAGAAAAAATGAACTTACGAGAACGCTTCGGAGCTTTATGCTCCAGATTGGGAGTTGAGTTTCAATATCCGCATTGCCACTCAAACAATATTATCAAAAGGGCTCAGTAGAAAAGAGATGGGGAAATTTCCTTAGTTAATATATTTTTCTTTCCTTTGTATCATGGAAGAAAAAAATCTATATCAATTAGCCGAGTTCGTTTTACCAAGCGATATATTACATTATTTCTCTATTGTCAAGATAGAGCCTGATTCTTCTTTGTTGCGCATTTACCTTGATGAGAAAATGGAGAAAGAACTTTCAGAAGATCTTCATTTTGAATCCCAAGGCTTTATGGATGCTGTCGAGGTGACAGACTTCCCGATTCGGGACCATAAGGTAATTTTGGTTCTTCGTAGACGTCGGTGGATAGATACCCGTACAGGTAAGAGTTTCTCCCTTCCCCTGCAGATTGACATTACCGCCTCCGGCACTCGTTATTCCAAAGAGTTCGGAGCTTTTTTAAGAGAGACGTATGGAGACGTCCCCAGTGACCTGCCGTACGCTTGAGGAATTCTATCATATCAATGGACATAGTTTTGAGAAACAGTATAAGGAAATATTAAGTGGTTACAGGTCATGGGAACAGTTGGCTCATGCACAGAAGTGGCTTCTATTTGAGAATAATATCGGCAAGAGCATAGCAATAGATGAAACATCCTTGTCCAATGGCGAGCTCTACACGATAGTAACCAATAGGGACAGACACGGTAGGGAGGGATGTCTTATCGCTATTATTGCGGGTACAAAGTCCTTGGATGTCTGCAAGGTACTGGATGAGATAGATGAAAAGAAGCGGGAAGACGTAGAAGAGGTTACCTTGGACTTGTCCGACAGTATGCGTAAGATAGTGAGACATTGCTTTCCTAAGGCTAAACGAGTGATCGATCGTTTTCATATACAGAAACTTGCAATTGATGCCGTGCAACAGATGAGAATAGAGCATCGCTGGGCTGCCTTACAGGAAGCAAATGAGGAGAAAGAGAATGCGAAGTTAGAAAAGCGAGCATATCAATCTGTGACTTTTGAGAATGGAGATACACGTAGTGAACTGCTGGTAAGAAGCAGGTACCTGTTATTCAAATCATCGGAGAAATGGACTGATGAGCAGAAGCTAAGAGCCAAGATACTATTTAGAGAATATCCTGACATCAAGAAGGCTTACGGCTTATCACATTCGCTAAGAATGATTTTTGCAAAGAACACCGTCAAAGACGCAGCTATACTATCATTGGCCAAGTGGTATAATAAGGTTGAAGAAGCTAACTTTCATTCCTTTAATGTCATTGCAGCAACTATCTACGAACATTACGATGACATACTAAACTTCTATATTAACAGAGCTACAAACGCGGCTGCTGAATCCTTTAACGCAAAAATAAAACTATTTAGGGCTAACGTAAGGGGAGTTGTGGATAAAAGTTTCTTCCTTTTTAGGATTGCTAAACTATATGCTTATCCACACTAAATATCTACTGTCCCGAAGTCTCCTATCTACATTGATATACAAAAAAATGCTGTTCAAGATTTTACCCCCCCTATGAGCAGTATATCAAATTGTTGCAAATTAAATTTGGGGATGTTGTAGACGCATCGCTCGGACAACAGATAGAAGCCTATTTACTTTCACGAATACAAACGAATATTGTAATAAAAAAGTGTGATAAGTTTCTAAGACAATGAATTTTTGGGTGTAATAAAGGGTGTAAATCACGTAACTCGTTGATTTACACCCTTGTTTGCGGAGAGAGAGGGATAAAGACTATCGTACAACATCATTAAAAGGTCATATCAATCGTTATCAAATGATGCTGAAAATCAAATGCTTGGTGATGTGATTTGAAAATATTTTATATCGTTGATAATGTAGGTTCCAATAATCCGCCTCGAAAAGTGGGTCAAAAGCTGGGTCAAACTTGGGTCAAAAAGTGGGTCAAAACAAAGAGGTTCAAAAATACCCGAACTTTGAACCCTTGGAACTCTGGCAGAATTTTATTTTACAAAGCGAGAAATAGCTGCCAAAAAGTGGGTCAAAAGTGGGGCAAGGAATGATATTTTGGCTAACTTTGAAATAAAAGGAATCGGATATGCTCATCAAACGAACTATTAAATTTTCGCTCCAAAATCAGCGTAACGCTGAAAGCCGACTTCGTATGCGTGTTTCTTACGATGGGAAGAGGTTGGATTTTCAAACAGGCATTATACTCGATAAGAAGAATTGGGATGATGCTCAACAGCGTATAATTCTCTTTAATTCAAGTGCTGCGCTCGCAAATGACCTTAATGACAAGTTATCACAGATGTTGGTAAATATGGTGGCTATTTTTCATGACTTTGAACTAAAAAATGTGATGCCGACCACTGCCGAACTGCGCTATGCTTATAAATATCATAGCACACCAAAGCCCCAAACAGTGGCAACACCTCCTGAAAAAGATGGAACTCTATCTGTTCAGCAAGTGGATATTAAATCGGAAAAGGCTAAAAGTAAGAGCTTATGGAAGTGTTTTGATGAGTTTGTAAAGGTCAATGGAAAGCTCAATGACTGGACACCTGCGACACACGAAAAGTTTGCGGCTCTTCGCAACCATCTTACAGGATTTGACAAGAAGCTGACCTTTGATAAGTTTGACGAGGAAGGCATATCCAACTTCATCGATTATTTAGGAAAAAATGGTATGAAAAATAGTACCATTAACAAGCAACTCGGCTTCCTGCGTTGGTTCCTGCGCTGGTGCTATGAAAAGGACTATCATGCCAACCGTACCTTTGAATACTACAAGCCCAAGCTGAAAAATGCGTCTAAGCGTGTGGTTTCCTCACGGCCGATGAGCTAAGCACATTGGAGACTTTTAAGATCCCTGCAAAACACGTTGCTTTAGAGCCTATACGTGATGTTTTTCTGTTTACTTGCTACACAGGCTTACGCTACTCTGATGCGTGCAATCTTACATGGGACGATATTCACAATGGTAAGATAGAGATCGTTACGGTAAAGACCTCTGACCGTATTCTTATCGAAATCAACTCAAAGGCTCAGGCTATTCTTGATAAGTATGCCGATATTCATCTTCCAGATAAGAAGGTGTTGCCAGTTATCAGCAACCAGAAGATGAACAAGCATCTGCATACCCTCTGCAAATTAGCTGGCATTGACGAATCAATCAAAACTACACACTATGAGGGAAATAAGCGTATAGATAAGGTGCAACCTAAGTATGAGCTTATTGGAACTCACTGTGGTCGGCGTACTTTCATCTGTACCGCATTGGCCAAAGGCATACCACCAAGCGTGGTGATGAAGTGGACAGGTCATAGTGATTATAAGGCAATGAAACCTTATATAGATATAGCAGACGAAGTGAAGTCTGAATACATGAAACAATTTGATGAATAGAAAAATAGCTCGAAACGATGTTGTATGAAATAAATTTGCTTATCTTTGCAATGTCGTTTCGAGACACTTTAATACATTTTGTCGATTTGGCAAGATAGTTTTCTTCCCGACAAGCTTTTATTCTAATCGTAACGATGACAGTGGCCCATACGTGGCCATTGTGTCTATATGTATTAAAGTGCAAAATATGAAACTATCAGAATCATTCCTACAAACTCCTTTGGCGGAGCTATCAGTAAAGGATTTCGTTTCTCTTATGTCAGAGTACAAAAGAGGGGGCGAAGCTACGTCAGAAAAACTTTTTGATGAAGATGCCTGGATCTCTGGCTACAAGTCGCTTGCCAAGTATCTTCATTGTAGTGTGCCTACCGTGTGCCGCCTTGTAAAGAGTGGCAAAATCGATCCTGCTATCAGAAAGATCGGTGCTACTTATTGGTTTGACAAAAAAATAATACGTGATTTGATGAAGGTATGATGACTTGGAAACAGCTTCTTAGCATAGCTATCCTACCACTTTGGGATATGATTAGATATAGAAGGAAAGCCGATCCTTTTGCCATCTTACTTATTATAGTGGCAATACACGATCAAATGATGAAGGCTAACCATAACAAATCTGCAAAGGCTTATGAACAAAATGGTGAAGAGGAGGTATTATCTGCTGTATTGCTTAAGAAAAAAGGAGTTGTATGCCTTTCTAAAGAATGGATTATATTCTTTCCATACAATCAAGACCCTAATGTAATCAAACAGATAAGTTGTCTATGCCACGAGTTTCATTTTCATGTTCAATTAGAAATCTAAGTTATGATTAAGGGTATTAGCAAGTTTAACCGAGAGATTAAATTCTTATTCGAACTTCTTATGATATTTATTTTAGAGAAGTGGATTGGTAGGAAATATAAGGATGACCCAGACGTACTCATAGTAGTTCCGGCGATAGTCGTTGCACTTGTATTCGGTGCTATAAACTCCTGTTTTACGACCAATGATGATGCCCTAAGTGATGACGATGAAGAAAATCTACACACTCTACCAAACTAACAATCCCAATACACTTGGTGGCTACATGACTTATAGCACATTGAGTGAGGCTTTAGACACCATCGGACAAATAGGCTTCAATGGAATGTTGATTGATACAATCACAGCCGTAACCATGGTCGATTCAGAATGGTGGCATGGCCATCGGACAGGGCACGTGTCAGAGATACTTTCGCAAGGAGTTATCTATAAATTGTCAGAGAAAAAATCTAAACACACATCACAAATGCGCAAAGAAAACAAAATTTTAGTAACCGATATTGGTGAGATTGATGAAGTAAAAGTCATCTTTGATGATGATAATAAGCCATATTTATATTCTTATAATGGAGAAGACGAGTTTTATAGACCGGATGAGACATATAAGTTTTTCGATAATAAGGAACAGGCAGAAGAGTATGTGAGAGAAAATATGGCTCCTTTTGACAGAAATAAAGTCAAAGAGTATCTTACTAAAAGATATAAAGATTCTGGCATCAGTGATATAAAAGATATTTTACCTGATAGTCTCATCAAGGAGTACTCGAACCACTCCCTTCACATAACAGACTTGGGGTGGATCCAATGTGCTCTTCTTAAAAATGCACTAAAGGGTATTTTATGTGTAAATGCAATTACTTTCAGAAAAGAAGAAGTTGCATACATCAAGTATGGAGAACACGAATGGGTTGAAATTACATTAAGAGATGACACAAAAGTAACACCTCGAAATGAAGATGAAAATGCAATCATTCGCTGGTGCTTCGGAGGCAATCCTACTGGAGTCTATTATACGAATATCAAAAAACCTGTGGAAACAGAAGAAGAATAAGTAAAGAATAAAAAATATAGAACATGTTGACAAGTTCAATCATCAAATTAGACAGACCTTACCCCATTGTATATTATAAGGGAAGGTTGCTGTTACAAGTAGGTACTCTTTTGGTTGTTTCCGACAAATTAGTAGGTAGATCTCTTGATTTATCGCATTTTAACCAAGAAGCATACCCTATTTTGTCTTACAAGGCCAGACAGTTTGGAAATCCGCCGTGTGATCAAATTCTCGATGAGACAATGTCCATATGTCATGAAAACGATGAGGTTGAATTAACCGATGCAACACAATATCTCGAATGGCACTGTGATTATGCAGATGGGAAATTTGACTTTGAGTTACTTGAAACCTTACAAGATTATAATTGCTCGATACGGCATATAAAGGATATTGATAGAGGAGAATTTAAAATAGAGCTCTTCATAGATAAATACGGTAATGGAAAGAAAGCCGTAAGAGCCTGGGCAATGAATGGCTCTCTGTTTTTCTATGCAGAGATTAAAGATACCATACCTAAAACTGCACAACAGATTATTGAGGAAATAAGTTTCTACTCGCAATATATCGATGTTGAGAACTTCAAATGGACTTTCACAAGTGAGATACCACGGGAAGAGCCTTATATTACCGCACTGAATGATATATTAACTGCTATTTGAAAGAGCAAACACATAATTCATTGTGATCAACAATCGAAAACTGCGACAATGATACAAAAAAAGAAGATAGCATTTAGTGAAGGCCTATACATATTTCCACCTTTATAACCGAAAAACGTTGCAGTGATACAAAAAAAGAAGATAGAAAATTAGGATAATTCAATTATTTTTTTCATCTTTGTAACCGAAAACTGTTACAGTGATACAAAAAAAGAAGATAGATATGGAGATTAGAAGGGACAGATACCTAAATAAGCTTATCGCTAAGAAACAAAATGGTATGATTAAAATCGTTACAGGCATACGCCGTTGTGGTAAATCATACCTTTTGAATCATTTGTTTAGACAACATCTTCTTGCATCTGGCGTAGGCGAAGAAGATATTGTGATTCTTGCGCTGGATGAAGAAGTAAACGCCAAATATCGTAACCCATTTGAACTTGGTAAATATATTAGGGAAATATGTGCCGACAAGAGCCGCTATTTTTATGTACTCTTGGATGAAATCCAAAAGGTGGATAGTATTCAAAATCCTTATCTACCAGACAATCCAGATGAGAAAATTGGTTTTGTGGATGTGCTACTTGGACTGAAAGAAGAACCTAATATCGATTTGTATGTCACAGGTAGTAACTCCCGAATGCTTTCAATGGATATTCTCACTGAATTTAAGGATAGAGGTGAAGAAATCAGAGTCAATCCATTGACCTACGATGAATTTGTGTCTGCATATCAAGGGGGCAGTCGATTGGCCTGGACCGAGTTTATGATGTATGGGGGTATGCCCTTTGTGATGCATAAGGATGGACACGCAGAGAAAGCGGCTTACTTACAGGGACTTTTCGAAAAGACCTATATTACGGATGTGATAGAGCGCAACCAGCTCAAGGCAAGCAAAGATGTATTGGAAGATTTGTTGAATTATCTTGCATCATCTGTGGGCAGTCTAACTAATGCTACCAGGCTGGAGAACACCTTTAAATCAATAAAGAAGCAGAATATCGCACATCAAACAATCTCTGCTTACATCGATCATTTTATAGACGCTTTTATCATTAGGAAGGCAGAACGTTATGATATAAAAGGACGCAAATACATTGGAGCACAGCAAAAATACTTCTTCACAGATGTAGGTCTCCGCAATGCACGCCTGAATTTTCGCCAGCAAGAAGAAAATCATATCATGGAGAATATCCTCTATAATGAACTTACTGCTCGTGGTTTCAGTGTGGATGTAGGTGTCGTTGAAACTATGGTTACTAATACTGCAGGTAATCGTCAACGGTCACAACTGGAGGTTGACTTCGTTTGTCAGCGTGGCCACGATCGCTATTATATTCAGTCCGCCCTCACTGTTGCAGATGAAAACAAACGTTTGCAGGAGATCAACTCACTCACCAAGATCAACGATTCATTCATCAAGATAGTTGTGGTTAAGGATTATATCATACAATGGCACGATGAAGCAGGTATCTTATATATAGGAATCGAAGACTTCCTGCTCAATTATATCAATCAGATGGGGTAAGAATGCTCACCAACTGTATAGAGGTATGTAATATCCTCATGTATGGATAGCGTCAACCAGTGTTACAGCGTAAATTCCCTCCACCTCGCAGTTGAGGGTAAAGCAAACAAATAGAAGCATATCTGTAGTAAACATTATTGGGAAATTATCTCGTAGAAATGAGCCTAATCTAACGATAAAGGTGTAAGATTATATAGTATGATAAACGCATCAAAACTAATTTTGTGCCTTATGAAAGTTTTTTGCTACATATTTCACATTAAGTCTGCTATTGTTGTGGATTATTTCGTATTTTTGTGGAGTTATTAAATAATTCGATTATGATAGCATCCGTACAATATAATGATTTGAGAGGGACAGCTGCAGCAGATGTCTCTGATTTTTATATGAATTCTCTTCAAAATTATTTGATAGAAAAATTTAAGCAGTATGATTCTAACAGGTATGTTTGTAAGGGCTGTACCCTTTGGATAGGTGGGCAAAATGCAAAGCCTCATATTACTGTGAGTTACATATGTTGGGATCGTGATCAGCATAAGTATGTACGTTTTTACCCCTCAACAGATTTAACTTTTGAAGAGATATTTTCCATGTTCAAACGATTTGAAGTCGTTATGGGAACGGATATAAATGAAGTAGAAGTAAATGAAGACGACACACTAGATTTGAAATGATGGAAGCTCAGAAGTCACCTTATCCACCCTTGGCCATTAATATTATTGCTGGTATAATGGCTACGAAGGACGCATATTCGCAGAATTACCTTAAAGGAACAGAGTTGGTGAATTTATTTCAGTCACTTGGATTTCCTGATGACTATACTTTTGTAGAAGGTCGAGGAATTCAAACTTTAGATTTTGGAGAGGGCCTTTCACGTTTAGCATATACTCAAAAACGTCTTGCAATGATAAATGAATCTTTGCAGATGCCCATTACAATTCAAAAGTTTATAGAGAGAGTCAAGGAACCAAAAGAAGCTTCAAATTCGATTCAAGAAGTTTTAAGCCGTTATAACATACCATTGTTTACCCAAAAGAACTCTATAACTGAAAAAAATGAAGATGCAAATAATTCTGATAATGCAGAGTCAGAGGGTAAAGTTCAGGAAAAATTGCTTTTAGAAAAAGAACAATTAAAGAATGAACAGAGAAGACAAAAAATGGAACAATCAATACTGGGAGAAATACCAACTGACCGTCCTGTAGTTTTCATAAGTTATTCGTGGGATTCTAAGGAACATCAAAAATGGGTGGCAAAATTAGCGGAGGGATTAACAAAAGCAGGTATTTATGTTTTACTTGACCAGTATTTGGAGGATGGTACTTTGCTTCCTCAATTCATGGATTTAGGGATAGATCGTGCCGATAAGGTTCTTGTTATAGGTACAGATGAATATCTAGTAAAATCTTACGACCAAGGGACTGGTGTGGCTTTTGAGGATTGTATTATTCGCTCTCAAATTTTTCAACATTTAGGCTCAAAAAAATTTATCCCATGTTTGAGAAAAGGAGAATTTAAGACGGCATTTCCTATAATAATACGTAATAATAAGGGGCATAATTTCGTGGAAGATAAAAACTTTGAAGACGAGCTTGAAACCTTATGTCGGGAAATTTGGCAAAAGCCAAAGACTCATCGCCCAACATTAGGAAACATCCCAGATTACGCAAAATAAGATTCGGTAGAAATGGTAAAAATGCATATGAATACCAATGCTCGTATCGTGAGCAAGGTTCTAACACGCAATAAAAATACATTTTATGCTTTAAAGGAATTAATAAATAATTCCATACAGGCTAATGCAACTTCTATAAACATAAACCTCATCCCATCTGAAAAGGAGGAGAGCGATTGGCAATATCATAAAATTGAGCGAATCCAAATTATTGATAATGGGCAAGGAGTCCCATATACAAAATTTCCTAAAAGTATATTGGAAATTGCAACAGATAACAAGCCTAACGGATTTGGTGTAGGTAGATTTAGTGGGTTGCAAATAGGAAGTAATATGCGCATTTCAACAGTTGGGTACGAAAAAAGCGAAAAGATTTTTACTCGTACAAATGTTGAATTTGATATTTCTCAATTTGAGAAAGATGACTTATCTACTATAGACTTTTATGTAGACCACGAAAAAATGCCGTTTCCTGCTACTTGTGGATACGAAGTAGAAATATTTAATTTGTTTTCAAATAGAGAAAAATGTTCTCCAAGAAACAAATTGGGAACTGATTTCCTACCTGAAAATTTTAGTTTAAAGTTGTTTCAACATTATCCATTGTTTATCTTTGAGGAAAAAGTACAATTTGTGGTAAATGGGAACAAATTAAAGCGTTCTGATTTTGTTAAGAGTACTCCTAAGTTACAAAAGGTGACGTACACTGATCCGTTTGGGAAGGAACACGAAATAAGATTGCAATATTTTAATCTAAAATTAGAAGAGGCAAAAGTTAGGATTTTCGTACAGTGCAATAATGGTGATATTCAATCTACTGCATTGGAGCTAGCATACAACTCTATGTGGTATGCTCCTTCTATGGGTACACAGTATATTCTAATCGAATCAGATTATTTAAGTCAAGATTTTGTTGACAACAGTATACTCGGTGGTCTAAATAATGATTGGCAGGCACTATCACAGTTTCTCAAACGAACAATCGATGAGTTTTTTAAGAAGGATAATAGCAAATTTACTTCTTTTATTAAAAAATTAAAAGAAGACAAGCACTATCCCTTTTCTTCAGAAGAAGCATCATTGGTTCCATTAGCTGCAAGTGTTTTTGAGCAGAGTGCCTTTATATTAGAAGAGGACCTGCATCTTTTGAATCGTAATGACTCAAATCGGGCTCTTATATATCTATTGCTGCGCAAGGTTATAGATGATGGTGATCTTTCATTTATCATAAATCATGTTGTTGGATTAAGTAAGAAAAGCAGGTGTAGTTTAATTGATTTGTTAGACAAGACAAACCTTGAAGAAATTATAAACTTTCTTCACGCATAGCAAACAAACTACAAAGTCTAGAATTATTGGAAAAAATAGTTTTAAGTGAGACTGATAAGCATATTGAATTATATAAAAAGGTCGCCAACACAATTTTTAAGAATTCATGGATTTTGGGTGATGAATATTTAAGTTCTATACCAACTCAGCCACAACAGAGTATTACAAACGTGTTAGAGGGACTATTTTCGAAGCATATACCTCAAAAAGTCTCTAAAAGATGTACCGCTATCACTGGCTGTAAACCATCTGTTAGAAGGCTGATAAGCCAAATCACCTTCAATGAACGGCGATTAGATTATAATAAGAAGGAACTCTCTGTAGTAATTATTTTTGCACCTGCAATCCAAGTAGGTCAACCTGAAACCGTTTGCATTGAGAGCTTTTTATATGAGTTGGGTAATAATAATGAGTATTCGAAAACTAACACGATGTTTAAAATCTATTTCATTGCGTCAAAATTAGATGCTTTCGCCCGACAAAAAATAAATACGTCTACGTCTGAGCATTTTGTGTACCCAAACATGAATTCTGGTAATGATAATATACGTTCATATTTGATGGATTGGGCATCTTTAATTGAATATAATCGGGAAAAATTGTCTTGCGCTGCAGAAACCTTAAAAACGAATAGAATCGATGTTGAGACTGCTTTCTTACAAGAATACCCTGACTTATTTGAAGGAAAAAGCAAAGCTCAATTAAGAATTATAAAGTAATATGAATATGGGGCAAGTATTCAAAATTGTCATCTATGTGAAGAACCGAGTCTCTCGACCCGGTTCTTTTGCATTAATCTAATAGTCCATTAAGCCACCCTTTAATATAGTGACATATAGATATAAAATATTATAACTATCATATATGCTAATCATAAAATAATCGGATAATTACTTGCAACTTAGACATTCTTTCCCTATCTTTGCAGTATCATATTTCATTGCTCTCCCCCCTTTGTTCGGGTGCTAAGGCAGACTTGTACTGTTGTGAGCGAATTACATGTTATGGGGTCCCTCTCCAATGAACATTTGTTCAAGTGACCTACCAAACTATGGAGATTGTTGTTTTAGCAGGTTTATCTTTAAAACCGCAACAATCACGCCCAGTTGGGCACATAGTAGAAATGTGTATTTCAAATATGATAAAAATGAAAAAGACTTATTTTATGATTGTGGCAATGACGGCATGCCTGTCTCTGCCTGTAATGTTCTCGTCGTGTGGCTCCAACCATGACGATGGTATCGAAGCGATCAATTCCGAAAACTCTGTGGTAAGAATGGAGCTGTCCTTATCAGGAGATTATGGCCAGTTCAACCCCTTTGTGTCGTTTCATGCTTTGACTTGAAGGGAAAAGGTATGGACATCCACACCTCTACTAGCAAGGACGTAAACATGGTGTGGGATTTGACATATGAGGATTCACCATTCTCTACCGCTGCCACACAGATTAAGGGATCGTATTCGGCTTTCAACGCAACGCTTATCCTCTCCAATCCCGATGCACAAGATGGTAAGATTAGCATCCAAGCAAAGGTGTACAAAGATGAGAAGGTGATACGTCACCATACTTTAGACATCGATGTACAGCCCACCGATGGCAATATCAGCATCAGTTATTCTCCAGAAGACGGTTTCACCAAAATGAATTAGGAGATGGGTTATGAAACAACAAGATAACAATATGCAGCCCTCTTCCATCAGAGAGAATAAGATTCTCCTCTTTGCCAATCAGAAGGGCGGCGTGGGCAAAACCACCTTATGCGGTTTGTTTGCTAACTATCTGGCAGTTAATCAGCGTGTACCCTTGCTTGTGATAGATGCGGATCCACAACAAACTTTCTATGGCCGACGGAAGGATGACTTGCGCAAAGAGCAAGACATATCCTACAAAGTGCAGTCTATGACTATCAAGAATCCTGAAAGTACCCACGTTATCATGCAGAATCTGCGTACACTTCCGGGTACAACCATTATAGACACCCCAGGTAGCTTGACACAGGAAGGTATGCTGCAGCTCCTGATCAATGCCGACTACATTATCTGTCCGTACCACTACGATCTCAACACCATAGATTCTACTCGTGCTTTATTCTTGCAGTGTTCAAGTTACGCCAAAGACACCCAGAAATTAAAGCCCAGTTTATTTTTGTATGCAACAAGCACGATGTGCGAGTAGGCAAAGGCAGTGAGCTGAAAGCATGGAAGATCGTAGATGAATACCTCCAGAAGTTCGGTGTTCTTGCCCCTCGTGTCGGTAATTATGCAGATTTGGAACGGTACAATACCATCTGGAAAAGCCACACTAATTTGACCCACCCTAGCAAGTATTTTAGACCCAGTAAGGTTAAAATAATGAGACCCACCTCGCCAAAATAAGAATGACCCTTTGAAACGCTAGTTTTTTAGGGTCATTTTGTAGTTTTGTGTTACTGCCCTGGCCGGCATTAAAAACATAAAACTATTATTTATATGACAAAATTAAAGAATTTATTGCGTTGTTACGCATCTAGTATGGGAATAAGAAGTATTTCTAGTACTTTCCATATATCTCGTAACACCCTCCGCAAGTATGTCCGTAAATTCCAAGAAAGTGGCTTGTCCATGGAGCAAATTCTGTCGCTTTCAGATGATAAGCTAGCGGACTTGTTTTCAGATGGGCATTCTCGTAACCGTCCGCCTTCTGCTCGTAAGTTGGAGTTAGAGGCACTTGTTCCTGATTATGTGAAACAGCTTAGCAAGAAGGGTGTTTCTATCTTATCTCTTCACGCGGAGTATCTCAAAACTCATCCTAATGGTTACCAGTATTCTACTTTCAAACACGCAATCCATGCCTACAGATGTCAAACACAAGCCGTAGGGACATGTAGAGAGCCTTGCTGGCGATCAGATGTATATTGATTATGCGGGTGATAAACTAGAGATAGTCGAAGAACAGACGGGTGAGGTGCGGAAGGTAGAGGTTTTTGTGGCTACCCTTCCATGCAGTCATTATACCTATTGCGAGGCAATGTGGTCGCAGAAGAAGGAAGACCTTATCGTTGCTTGCGAGAATGCTCTTCATTTCTTTGGTGGTGTACCCAAGGCTGTTGTGCCTGACAACTTAAAATCAGCCGTTATCCGCAGTGATCGTAATGAGCCTGTTATCAATGACGACTTCGCTGCTATGGCTGAATTTTATGATATGGCTGTTTATCCAGCTAGGGTGCGCCGTCCCAAGGACAAGGCACTGGTTGAGAATGCTGTAAAGCTAATGTATCGGTCGGTATATGTAGATATTGAAGGGCAAATTTTCCATAATATAGAATCACTTAATGTTGCTATACGCACATCTTTAGAAGCATTTAACAGCCGTAGATTGAGTGGGCGTAAGGAATCCCGCCAAGAACTATTTGAGGAAATGGAAAAAGATTTTCTTCGTCCTCTTCCTACCGCTCGCTATCAGATGAAGTCTAGAAAGTCTGCTACTGTCATGGCTAATAGCTTCGTTATGCTAAGAAAGCATAGTTATAGTGTTCCAACAGAGTATATCGGCAAACGTATGGAGCTTATTTACGATAATGACAATGTTCAAATCTACTATGGGTTAAAGTTAGTTACCATCCATCAGCGAGATGATACTCCCTATACCTACTCACAGAAAGATGCACATAATCTTCCTGGTCATCATGGTAGCTTTGAAAAGGATTTGGAGGAAATATATCAACGGGCAGGGCAAATAGACAACATCCTTCTGCTTTATCTCAAGGAAGTCGCTACGCAGATGAAATATCCACCAAAAGCCTTCCGCTCTTGCCGTGGTATCATGTCGCTGGAGAAGAAGTATGGCATGGCTCGTCTAGTAGCAGCTTGTAACTGTGCCTCGGAAGGACGACGCTATGGCTATAATGAGATAAAGGATATACTACAGAAGGGTGATGATGCTTCCTATATATCTATGGATGAAGATAATATGGAGCTATCTCCTGAATATAAATCAAAAAAACTCATAAGAACATACGAGGCAAGGATTATTTTTTTCAAAGCAATTATCCAATAATAACAATAATAGCAAACAATTAAAGTAAACAACTATGGAACTAAATAATAATAAGACAGCACCTATTGTGCAAGAAATGGATAAGAATCAGTTATCTCTTGATTTAATGCATAGAATGAAGCTTACGGGTATGGTAACTGCCTTTGAAGAAAGTCTAACAACTACAATTGCAGATACTATGACACCAGATGCCTTTTTATCATGGCTCTTATCTCGCGAGTGGGACTATCGTTCTGCAGCAGCCATTGAAAGGCTCATAAAATCAGCAGGATTTAGATATAAAGCCTATCCTGAGCAAATAGATTATAATATCAATCGCAACCTTAGCCAAACAAAATGGAGAGAATACTCTCACTTGATTTTATCAAGCAAGGACGCAATATATTTATTACTGGTTCATCAGGGACTGGTAAAAGTTTTATCGCTACAGCTATAGGCTATCATGCTTGTAAAAATGGTATTAGAACGATGTATGCTAATATGTCAAAATTACTAGGGATACTTAAAGTCGCCAAGAATAAAGGAACGTTAGAAACAGAGCTAAAGAAGATAGAGCGATGTCGCTTGTTAATCCTCGATGATACCTTCCTTGTACCTGTAGATGCAAAAGAGCGTCCTATATTACTTGATATTATAGAAGATAGGCATGAAAGGAAGTCGATTATCATATCTTCTCAACTTCCTGTAGACAACTGGTATGATGCAATAGGCGACCCTACCGTGGCAGATGCTGTACTAGATAGAATTGTACATACCTCATATCAAATAGAACTAACTGGAGAGAGTCTTAGAAAGATAAAAGCAAAGAATATTACCAAGTAATAGCGAAATAAAATGACCCACCTGGCCAGGGCATTTAGTGGGTCAATAATAAATCGTTTTACTGGGTCTAAAATACTTGCTAGGGTGGGTCAAATTAGTGTGGCTTTTCCAATAGTGTCCCAATACCCTCTGTATGGCAACCACAGCTTTTCGTCCCTGCATATTCCACCAATACTGCCCAATCTCAATTATAGAAGTTTGTGCTTTGTAACCTTTCTCCATACCCACAATAAGTAGGAACATACGTAATACTTGAAACTCTCCACAAGTGGTAAGTAGGGTGAAATACTGCTTCTGCTGCAACTTGCGTTCGTAGGTTTCCTTGACCTGCAACTTTGCCTGCAATGAGGGCAAGTGTAAGTTTCTCTATGTTTGTTCATTACCCAACTATGCCCACAATCCATACAAGTGGTGCGACCTTTTGGTAAGCGGTAGGCGAAGTGGTCAATACACTCACGGAATGCCCACTTACTTTGTTGCTTGGTTATCGGGCGAAGATACTTGCTTTGTTCCAAAACTGCCTTTTCAAATTTGTTTCTCGGTTTCATAGGCTTAAAAATCGAATAGTGATGGTTGTACTTGGTTTGTTGCGTTCTCAATCTTTTTCACTCGTGCGTTACGGCTCTGTAACTTGGCAAGTTCCTCACGCTGATATTGCTTAATGGCTTCCTGCCTTGCTTCGGCTTTTTCTTCCTCCGTGAGTTCTACAATGTGATTAACGGCTACTTGGCAAGAAACAGCCTTGCCGACTTCTATATCGTCCTCATCGTAGTAGTGAACAGCCATAGAGAAGATTTCATCATCATCAAAGCCGTTGCAACCGCTTTTCTGCACTTCATTAAGAATGTAGGTGATGCACTCCTCGATATTCTTGTTCGGTTTCATCAAGTTAGGGGCAAACAAAGGGTCTGCCATAGCACGCTGATTAAGATATTCGGCTATTGTCCGTGTGAAATGTTCTGTTCCTTTCATATTGCTTAGTATTTTGGGATTTCTACGATTTGATTGATGCGTCCATATAGGTAGGCTCTTAGGCTTGTTCTGTCGGGTGCATAATACTCTGTCCATTGTCCGTACTGATTGACAAGGTATTTCTTCAGCACGTCAAAGAAGTCAAAGCGATAGCCTTGTAGGGGAACGGCTGTGCGGAAATAGGTGTTTAAGTTCACCGCCTCACATAGCCAATTCTTTTCCTCACGGCTCATACACTCGCCACGATTGAGTTTCACACGCAGGAGATATACTTTGCTATTACAAAGGCTCTCCAAAGGGAGTACGTCCCATTGTACAAACTTAATTGCCAACCCTTGCTCACTTTTTCAGCCGTAGGGTTAATGCGGTAATGAGAGGAGGAGCTATATCCTTTTCTATTCATCGAAGATGTTGTATTTACTTTTTGCTTATCCATAGCGACATTTTTTTTATGCGTCCAAAGATCGGAGTATGCTGATTCCTTTTTGTAGCAAAATAGAGGTAGCGGGGCGGGCTTGCACAAGGTTTTGTCGGAAAATACTACCCGTAGGTGTGGAGATTTTCCAGACAAACCAAACGGCACAGACCTTTTGAAAGCCACAAGCCCCATACTACCTTTGCGAATAAAAAGAAATCAGCACCGACTTATGGCACATCAAAGTGGAATAGATGGACGTGAGAGCCAGTATGGAAAACAAAAAAGGTGGCTACCTCAAGCGAGATAACCACCCATATAAGATGCATAACTATCGTTAATGAGCTGACGAAAAAAAATTGAGTACGACTACTCCTACCAAGATTAATGTGACACCGAAGATAGTCATTAAATCAAAATGCTGTTTGAAGCAGATGATACTGATAGCATTAGCAAGTACCAATCCAAGACCTGCCCATGTAGAATAGACTATACCGAGAGGAATTGTTTTTTTAACGAAAGAGATAAGAAATAGAAACATGCCATATAAGATACGCATGTCCCAAGAACAAAGCCATGGCTTTGTAAAACCATCAGAGACCTTAATGCATACAGTCCCTATAGTTTCCAAAACTATGGACAACATAAGAAATAAATAAGCCATAATAATTGGATATGTAATTTAGGCGGACTTTAACGCTGTCACCTTTCTGCGTTTGACACTGCAAAAGTACTCATTTTTTAGCAATTTCGTACTTGGTAAATACATTTTTATGGAAAAAAGTTAGGAAACGAGCACCACGTATAGAATCAGATTATTAAGAACTTATCGAAAAAACTTCTTGTTAGAGCACACAGAGCAGGATTGCCAAGATGACGGCAAGCCAGAACAGCCAACGCAGGATTGTAAAGGTTACTTGCAGAATAACTCTGACAATGAAGCGTAGTATCAGGAAGCTAAGAATAACCGAAACGGCGGTTACGACTTGCGGCGTAACTATCTTCGAGATGAGGTAAACCGCACCGATAACGATGGAAAGCAGAACGGCGAGTTCGATGAAGCGTGTCCAACCGAAGCGGCGGACTTGCTTGGGAGAACTCGGTGGCTGCCTGTTCTTCTCGGTTTTATACGATGCGTCTGCCTTGATGAAGGCAGGTGTGTGGACATCTTGATTCATGATGATTGTATTCATATCGGAGCTTTTAATAGTTCAAGAGCAATAACAAGATGCGCAGGCTACACACGAGTTGTTGAGAGCTATGCTCGAAAAAAGACAAGTGTTTGCAAAACTCTTGACGTGTGGAGTGGAGCGTTTATCTTGGCTCTTGATACTACAAAAGCCCCCGATGGTGAAGTATCAAGCCATGTTCTCACCGCCTATCGTCGGCAGACCATTGACCTCAATGAGCAGCACGATTGTACCAGTCAGTTCGGTGTAGAGTTTCTCATACTCTGGACTTGCACCAAAGTCGTTCGTCAGCTCATACTTGTCGAAAACGCTTTGCACAGCCTTATTTTTCAGAAGCATTGGTGTTAGTCTTTCAGGAAGAGGAGAAGGGAGTTCCTTCTCGAACTCATTCTCTAAAACTGAAACAAGGGTATCGTACTTGGAAAAATGCAAACCTTGATATAATACTTCGCTTGCCATTACCTCTGCCTCTGGGTGAGAAAAACCTTGTGCTACAGCATCGCAGTAAGCCGTCAATGCTTCGTCTGCGCGAGCAGTTATAAACGTATTTTCATTCACTCTCTCTGGAAAATGCTCTCCGAGATACGCTTCCAACTTCAAACGGAAGTAAGAAAGCTCTTTCTTTGTTGTTGTCATAATCTTCTTGGTTTAGGGTTGTACATTATTTTGAGTTGATGCCCATAGCAACATTGAACTTATCTAACTTGCCCGCCAACTGTTCCATATCGTGTTCTATTTTCTTATTGGTAATACGGGCATAAATTTGTGTCGTTTTAATGTTGGTATGTCCCAGCATCTTCGACACACTTTCCATAGGAACGCCCTTACTGAGCGACATGGTCGCAAATGTATGCCGGGCAAGATGGAAGGTCAGATTCTTCTTGACACCGCAAAGGTCGGCAATTTCTTTTAAATATGCGTTGGTTTTCTGATTCGTTAGGATAGGAAATAGTTTGCCGCCCCGATAGGTCTTATGACTGTACTTGGCAATGATACTCTTGGGAATGTCAAGCAATAAAACATTTGTCTCCACACTTGTTTTCTGCCTCTTGGTCATAATCCACTGCTTATCATCAAGTGTTACGATATTGTCTGGTGTGAGATTGGAAACATCAATATATGCCAGACCTGTGAAACATGAAAAGATGAAAACATCCCTTACTAATTCCAAGCGTTGAATAGCAAGATCCTTGTTGGCTATCTTCATAATTTCCTCATCCGTGAGAAAACCACGATTAACAGGCTCCAAGTGAAAACGATGATTAAGGAAGGGGTCGTGAAGAAGATAACCACGTTTTTGTGCATAGATGGTTACGGTCTTGAGTGCCTTCATTTTCTTGACTGATGTGTTGTAAGCGCAACCTGCCATAGTACTCAGATATAACTCAAAGTCTTGTACCACGGATGGTGTAAACTCTGTCAGTCCTACATCCTTTCTTCCATACTTATGAATAAGGAATTCTGAGAAATGTCTTCTTAAAACGCTGTACTTTTGTAGGCTGTCTTTGCTGATGGTGTGTCCGACGCGTTGCCTGATGTCTTCGTTGAATCTGTCGAATACAGGGAGGAAAGTTGTATACTCCCTGTCTTTTCCCACAAAATAAGATCGGATTCTCTCCAATGACATGGAGGAGTCGTCCTCAAATTTGTGATAGATGTTATTCAGTGTAGCAGAAATAGAGTCCAATGCGGCATTGGCGGATAAAGCTTCAGCCGTCCGACCTTTGAGCCGACTTGTGGCATTGTTCCATACTGTCTTGTCCACGAAGATTTTCGTAGATCCGAAATTTGCCATCTCTCCGTTAAGGAATACACGGAGCATTACAGGCGACTTTCCTTCTTTGTTCTCATAGTTTGAACGTAGGTAGAAGGACACCTTGAAAGTTGTTCTCATAATGCATCATTCTTTTGTGTAGCACTCGGCTGCAAAGTTAATATATAACATACTGAAACTGAAAGAATTGATGCCTTCAATTTGGTATTCAAAATCCCGTCATTGCTACATTTTTTATTGCTACAATTTTTGTGTAGCAGTTTATGTAGCAGAATTTGACCGAATGATGATTGTCAAAACATAGGTTTATGCCGTCAGGCGATAGAGGTATATACAAAGAAAAATCGTTGTAAAACCTTGATTTTACAACGATTATCTAAATTTTGAAGGCTAAAATGACAACCTTTGTGAAGTCCTTTTGAAGCCTATTAGCGGAGAGAGAGGGATAAAAACTATAATACAAAATCATTTAACATCATTATCAAATAATATCAAAACATCTTGAAAATTAACTCCTTGTTGATATGTTTTGAAAATATATTGTTTTCTTGATAATGATAGTTCCAATAATCCGCATCAAAAAGTGGGTCAAGCGGTGGGTCAAGAATAAGGAGTTCAAAAATTCCTTCACTAATATAACTCGCCCAATCATTAAAAAAATATTTTTACAAAACCATTTTTCAGCCAAAAAGTGGGTCAAAAGATAGGTAAAAGAAGATGGATTTGATTAACTTTGAAATAAAAGTTATCAGATATGATCATCAAGCGAACGATTAAATTCTCTATCCAAAACCAGCGTAATGCTGGAAGCAGACTTCGTATGCGTGTTTCGTACAATGGTTGCAGGGTGGATTTTCAGACAGGAATCGTTTTGAACAAGGAGTATTGGGACGATGTGCAACAGCGTGTATTACCCTTAAACTCTAATGTTGCCATGGCTACTGACCGAAATGATCAACTTTTGCAGATGTTGACAGATATGATAGCAGTATTTCGAGAATACGAACTACGAAATGTGGTACCGACAGTACCTGAACTTCGTGAATCTTTCGCTAAGCAACGTTCCTCTCATACACAAACTGCACAGCAGACCAAGAATAAAGATAGAACTCTAATTGTTCAACAAGTGGATAAAAAAAGGAACGGGACGAAAGATAAGGGCTTATGGAAGTATTTGATGAATTTGTCAAAGTCAATGGAAAACTGAATGACTGGACTTCTGCAACCCACGAAAAATTTGCTGCCCTTCGGAATCATCTATTTACTTTCGATAAAAAGCTCACCTTTGACAAGTTTGATGAAGATGGCATAGCCAACTTTATTGATTATCTTGGCAAAAAGGGTATGAAAAACAGCACCATCAACAAGCAACTCGGTTTCTTGCGGTGGTTCTTGCGTTGGTGCTACGAAAAAGGCTATCATACAAACCATACATTTGAATACTACAAGCCAAAGTTGAAAAATGCGACCAAACGTGTTGTGTTCTTGACAGCAGAAGAACTGAATACGCTTGAAACATTTCAAATACCTGACAAGTATGTAGCCCTCGGTCCTGTACGTGATGTATTTCTCTTCACTTGCTACACTAGCTTACGTTACTCGGATGCTTGCAACCTTACATGGGATGATATACATAATGGAAAGATAGAGATAGTAACCGTCAAGACTTCTGATCGTCTTCTCATAGAAATCAATTCAAAGGCACAAGCTATACTGGATAAGTATGCCGAAATACATTTTCCTAACAAGAAGGTTTTGCCGGTAGTAAGTAATCAAAAGATGAACAAACACCTGCATACACTTTGTAAGTTGGCAGGCATAGATGAATCTATCAAATCAACCCACTATGAGGGAAATAAGCGAGTCGACGAAGTACACCCCAAATATGAGCTTATCGGTACACACTGCGGACGACGTACTTTCATTTGCACAGCTTTAGCTAAAGGCATCCCCCCCAGTGTTGTAATGAAGTGGACTGGTCATAGTGACTATAAAGCGATGAAACCTTATATTGATATAGCGGACGAAGTGAAGTCTGAATATATGAAGCAGTTCGATAATTAAAAATCAGAAGGTAAGATACCTTGTATGAAATAAAATTTATTATCTTTGCAATGTCGTTTCGAGACACTTTAATACATTTGTCGAATAAGTGGATAGCTTTCCTCCCGACACCCTTAATACAATTTTCGCTACGACAAATGACCCTCAAGCCAAAAGGTCATCATTATGTTTTAACGTATTAAAGTGTAAAATATGGAACTATCAGAAGCATTCTTACAAACACCATTGGCGGAATTATCCGTAAAGGATTTCGTTAATCTTATGAAGGATTATCGGCCCAGCGCAGATACAGCATCAGAACACCTGTTCGATGAAGATGTGTGGTTATCAGGATATAAGAACCTTGCAAAGTATTTGCATTGTAGTGTACCAACTGTATGCCGCCTTGTGAAGAGTGGCAAGCTCGATCCTGCTATCAGAAAAATTGGTGCTACCTACTGGTTTGATAAAAACATGATATACAACTTATTAAAACCTCAAAATCATGAGTAGAAACACATCAACGGCAATCTATAAACAAGACAGGCCATATCCTCTCGTTTCTTTCGGGGGAAAATTATATCTGCAAGTTGGAGTTCTGTTCGTAGTCACAGATGAAGACTCCGATGAAATTGTGGATGGAAAGAAAGTATTAGGCTATCACCGTAGTCAAGAAGCATATCCCATCATTGCCACATCGACAGAAGATATAGGTAGAACTATCTGTACTGAAACAACAGGGCGTATGGGGTGTAACCATATTCGTGAAGGCGAGAAGGTTAACCTGACCAGCCTATACTATTATTTTGAGAATAATTTCTATTCAAGGGTACATATAGATGATAAAACAGACGAGATTGATTATGTGCCATCATTTAGTCCTCTTTCCACTGCCATTGCTTTTCAAGAGTATGGTTGCATTATACTATCCCCAGCAGATGACATCATAAAAATAGATTTATTCATCACGGTTCATGGGTCAGATAAGTATTATCTTGAAACAGATGAACAACCTTGTTTTTTCTGTGTTCCTTTGCTGGATGTTTACTCCACCGCTAAAAAGTTCTTGAGCATAATCAAAGATTATAGTGACATAGTAGGCAAGAAACTAAAATTTGTTTTTACTTGTACCGAGAAGTATCTTTATTATTTCCCATCGTACCAAACAAGAGATAATTATATAAAGGAGTTGGATGAGTATATTCAAGCAGGATGGACTGCGGATTAGTTTGAATAAACAAATAAAGGGATAAGATATGACAAAAGTAGAAATTACAGAATGGGGCGAACTTAACATTATAGAGAAACTTCTGTCTGATTATACACTGCATACATCAGAAAGGAAAGATCCTCGTATCATCCATGCAAGAACTTTGTTAGACCGTGTTCGCCCAGCACTTGTTGAAGCAACAACAAAATTATAAAATTATGCCCATCAAACTCGAAAACAGGAAGCTATATCCCAAGAACTGGAAAAAGATTAGGGAGAAAATATTAGAACGTGCTGGAGACAGGTGTGAGTTCTGTGGTGTGGGAAACCATACCTTTCGCTACAACGAGCGAACTGGTCGTTTGGCACGTATTGTTCTTACAATAGCTCATCTTGACCACACTCCAGAGCATTGTAGTCCCGATAACCTCCGTGCTTTATGTCAGCGTTGTCATAATCGATATGATGCAGTGCATAGAGTAAAAACAAGGAAAAACAATAAAAACAAATGACACCAATAATCCCTTAATATAAATTATCACAAATATAAAGGAAAAGTATGACTGAAAAAATACATGTGGAATTTTGTGTCGACATTAATGGTGACGCCAGTGGTGAAATTTATAAAATGAAGCGTGAAATGGATTTCAGACCTTGCGTTGGTGATTTAGTCTTCATTTGGGATTTGACAGATGATCCTTTTGTTGTTGATCATATTGTTCTTGACTTTCCTGAAGACAATGATGAACACAGGAATGGTATAACAGCGTGGTTGAAACCACAACTATAAATCTTCTTTAAAACATAAATAACTTTTCAATAATAACAACATTAGATGGTGGAACATTCTATTATAAAGTTAGATCGCCCTTACCCAATAGTCCTATATAAGGGAACCCTTTATTTGCAAGTAGGAAGCTTGTTTATTATTTCGGATATGAAAGACGGTATAAACGCTTCCTGCCGTAAGTGTCAGATACCTGTGCAAAATGTATATCCAGTAATATCAGATGACGGAGGACAGTTTGGAATGAAAACGTGTGAGCAAACTATAGAAGATACCCTTTCTCTTTGCAGAGAGAAGGAAGTTGTTCCGTTTAACAAGCTAATCCTATGGCTTACATGGAATTTCATAGATACTTATGGTGATCCAGACTTGGAGACAGTTAAAAATTGCCCTACAATCCCAATGAACTACAGGCTCATTGAGGAGGTAACAAAGTATGGATGTAAGATAACAAAAGTAGATTTCCCTCAACATGGATTTGTCATTGATCTGCATCTTGAAAAGGATAATGTAGGTAACTATTACTTTAGGACATGGGAAGATAGTCAATTCTTCTTTTACGCAAAATATTTTGACTCGGTAAAAAAAGTTGCAGAATATCTATTACCAGGAATTGAGATTTATAGCAAATACATTATGCCAGTGGATTTTGAATGGAACTTTACCATAGATGACAAAGACTTTCAGTCACTATTCAATGAATTGAACAAATATATCAAAGAACAACTTTCAGATGGCATCGACCAGTGGAGAAAACGGCGGTATGAAGAAATATTATAAGAAAAACAAATAAAGTATTATAAACTAAACATTTTATTGTATCTTTGCACCACAAAAGATACATTATGACAAAATTCACCAAAGCCAACTGGATGACAAGGGCACTGCAAGAGAAACTGAATGTAGTGGGAGAGCAATTCCGCCTTGCCCGATTACGAAGAGATCTGACAATGGATCAGGTTGCACAACGTGCGCAATGTACAAGGCTTACTCTCTCACGTTTAGAAAAGGGTGAGCCTACAGTATCTCTTGGTGTGGTCATGAGAGTACTCAATGCCCTGCAGCTTGAAGAGGACATACTCCATTTGGCTAAAGACGATGAGCTTGGACACATGGTACAAGACTTAGGTATTAAGAATAAGAAGCGAGCTTCAAAAAGATAACGCATGGAAATTAGATGTGATAGCCAGTTTCGACTGGATGGATAAGGAAGAGAAGGTAGGCACTCTTGGGCATGAATACCTAAGAGGCTCTGACGTGTTTTCTTTTGAGTTTGACAAGAACTGGCTCAAACACTATCCCAAGATTGACTTCGGGAGAGATCTCCGCCCATATACAGGGGTACAATATAGCCGAGACAACCATATCTTCGGTTGTTTTTCTGATGCACTCCCTGACAGATGGGGGCGACGACTGATAGACTTACGTACTTCACAGGAGACAGAAGGGAAAACAAGCCGTACCTTATCTGATTGGGACTATCTCAAAGGAGTGGAAGATGAGCTGCGTATGGGTGGTTTTCGTTTTCAGGATTCAAATAGCGGAGCGTTTATCAGTTCTACACCTGGTTACAGCGTTCCTCCTGCCATACACATTAACGAACTTTTACAAGCTGCTAAGGAGATTGAGAAAAGTGAGTATAAGCATTTGGAGCCTGAAAAGAAATGGGTACAAAGGCTTTTCCAACCAGGTTCCTCAATGGGTGGAGCCACGCCCAAAGGCTTGTGTGCAAAGTGGCAATCATCTTTATCTTGCCAAATTCCCTTCCATCAATGATGACATCAACGTATCTCGATGGGAACACTTCGCGCATCTGATGGCTAAGGAATGTGGTATCAATGTAGCAGAAACAAAAGTAATAAAGGCAGGCACAGGTCAGGATATACTTCTATCTAAGAGGTTTGACAGAACCGCAGAAAACAAGAGAGTCCACATGGCATCTTCTCTTACCGTTCTTGGACTCACTGATGGCGACGGACAAAGAACAGGAAAAGGCTATTTGGATATTGTGGACTTTATCGTTTCAGGAGGTGGCAACTACATAGAGACTAATTTAGAAGAGCTATATAAGCGAGTAGCCTTTAATATCTGCATTGGTAATACCGACGATCACTTTAGAAATCATTCGTTCCTGCTTGGTAAGGAAGGCTGGGAATTGTCTCCTGCTTACGACATAAACCCAACGAATGATATGTTTCAGGCATTGCTTATTGATGCCAATTCGAACGATAGTTCTCTCAATAGTCTTTATAATGCCCATGAGTTTTATATGTTGGATGAAACGACAGCAAGAGGTATTATCAAGGACGTAACAAGAAACATGAAGTACTGGGAGAATATGGCAGAGGACATAGGACTTCCCCGACGAGAAATCACACACTTTACGAATCGTTTTGAACAAGGTATGGAATTTCAATATGGGGCAGGACTTTGTCGGTGAGGTTAAACGATGGAGATATTTCATACATTTTCCCTTTAGTTTATACAGTATAAGAGCATAAATAATGTTTTTATGTTTACCATAAAGGCAAAACAACAAACACCCATAAAAACAAAATATATGTATTACAAATAAGCATAAAATTTTCCAAACAAGATTTTTATTTTTATGTAAAACAAAAAATAAACGCATTTTTCCTTGCAACTTAGACAGATTTTTACCTATCTTTGCACTATCATATTAATTGCTCTCCCCCATTGTTCGGGTGTTAAGGCAGACTTGTACTGTTGTTAGCGAATTACATGTTATGGGGTCCCTCTCCAATGGACGTTTGTCCAAGTGACCTACCAAACTATGGAGATTGTTGTTTTAGCAGGTTTTTCTTAAAACCGCAACAATCACGCCCTGTTAGGGGCATAGTTTAGTAACGTGTATTTAAATATGATAAAAATGAAGAAACATTATTTTATGGTTGCTGCAATGGCAGTGAGTCTGTCTTTGCCTGTGTTTTTTATCTCTTGTGGCTCAAATAGTTCCGACGATGGCGTCGAGGCTATTGATTCCAAAAACTCTGTCATCAGAATGGAAATATCTATGTCAGGTGACTATGCCAAGTTCGATCCGTTCCTTTCCTTTAATGCCTGGGACTTGAAAGGTAAAGGCAAGGATATTCACACCTCGACAGGTAAGGATGTGAATATGATTTGGGAGCAACACTATGAGAAGAGTCCGTTTTCCACTGCATCTGCTCAAATCAAAGGATCTTATTCGTCATTTTCCGCCTCACTTATTCTTACCAATTCTGACAGACAGGAGGGAAAAGTAAGTGTCCATGCCAAGGTGTACAAAGACGAGAAGGTTATCCGTGACCAAACAACAAACATCGACGTGCAGCCCTCTGATCTGTCTATCAGTATCGGCTATGTGCCAGAGCAAGGTTTTACCAAAATCAATTAGGAGGACTGACGATGGAACAACAAGAAAACAGAATAGTCCTGTTTGCCAATCAAAAAGGAGGAGTCGGTAAGACTACGCTATGTGGCTTGTTTGCGAACTATCTTTCTGCCATCAGAAAGGTGCCATTACTTGTTATTGATGCCGACCCACAACAGACTTTTTCGGGTCGTCGTAAGGACGATTTGCGCAGACAGGAAGATGTACCTTATGTAGTACAGTCTATGACCATTAAGAGTCCTGAAAATACTCGCACCATCATGCAGAATTTGCGTACACTGCCAGGCACAACAGTGATCGACACACCGGGTAGCTTAACCCAGGACGGTATGCTCCAGCTCTTGATTAATGCTGATTACATTATCTGCCCATATCACTATGACCTCAATACGATAGATTCCACTCGTGCTTTTATCCTTGCGGTATTCCGTTTGCGTCAAGCTCACCCACAAATCAAGGCACAATTCATTTTCGTCTGCAACAAATACGATGTGCGAGTAGGCAAAAACAGCGAACTGAAAGCATGGAAGATCGTGGATGAATACTTTCAGAAGTTTGGCATTCTTGCTCCTCGTATTGGCAGTTATGCCGACTTGGAACGATACAACACCATTGGCAACAATGATAAGGTGGCAAAACACACCAAACGTTGCTTCGATTTTATTTACAAGACCATATATAATATAGCAGACAATGACTAAGTACAAATCAGATATAGCTGACTCTGCATCGAATATGATGCAATTGCCAGGCACATTAGAAGGGATGCTCCAGGATATTCATGGGCAAAAGGAAGTTTCTTCGCCACAAGAAGAGAGTAAGGAAACCGAAACTCTTACTAAACCTGCTCCTGTTCCAGTAGCACCGAAAAGGACTAAAAAACAAAAGCTGACGAACTCAACCCTGGCATCAGCTCCGGTTTCGGTAATGGTAGATGGTGATGCGCTTTGGACTGCCTTCTGTAGCCAGTGCGAAGAAGAGGACAACTCACCTAAGATAGTAGGGAAAGATGGCAATATGACTCTTTGTAAAGTAAATAAGGATATTCTTGCAACATTTCGTAAATATGCGGTCGGGGGATATTCCACTCAAACCATCATCAATGCTATTCTTCACAGTTTCGTACTGCACTACAAAAAAGAATTCAGTCAATATAAGGTTACAGGTAAGTCCTTATTATAACATCGAGAATGCTTAGCAAGTACTTTCATCATCTTGCCAAAAAAAGCTGTTTCCAAATGCATCAAATGGCTTATAATTACGGTCATTGCGTGCATCACATGGATAGGCTTCATTGGTGATCAGGTCAAATCGACAGGTCATCGACTGTACGAACAGGGGCAGCAACTCTACATGGAGAGTACTAAACAGCCTTTGTCTCCTGCTAAGACAGACAGTGTACTTGGCAAGCATATAGAAAAAAATAAATGCTATGAGTAGAATTGCAACTATATGGAATGCCGACAAGATAAAATTCTTGATCGAGAACTATGCACATGCAAGTAATCTCAAGTTGGCAAATACCCTTGGAATATCTATCCCTTATTTGAAGATTAAAGCTCGTGAACTGGGATTAAAGAAAGAGTGTGCTAAACGAAAAATATTCCCATCTTTGGAGGCAAATATTCTTAGAATGAGCGAAAATTGTTCGTATCGAACGATTGCCGACAAGTTGAACATATCGGTTTCTTCTGTACATTGTACCATCAACGATGCAGCTACAAAAGGTTTCCAAAAACGTAGTCGTGAGAAAACTTGTAAGATAATGTCTGAAGCAAGGGCCCGTCTCATCAAGAAAGAGCGGGCAAGAGCCGTCTTTGGTCTCAATCAGAAAACAAAGATAAAACTCTTCCCCAATAAAAAGAAATATCATATGCGAGATCGTCTGAAAAGATGTAGATATGAAGTTGAGCACAATGGAACGGATGTATATATTGATGATGAGACACGCCGTCATGCCAATATCGAGGCAGAGGCACAGAAAATGGGATTCAATATACACCTCCCAATTATAGTATATTACTCATTGGACTTTGTAACGGAGAACGGTGAAGCAGAAGATCAAATATTCACCGAGCTTAGAAGAAAGAATAAATGATTAGTATAAATTTATAAAATAAACAATTATGTCACAATGCAAAGGTAAGGTCATTGCCATTGGCGAGACCAGAACTGGCGAAAGTCAGAGAGGAAAGTGGGCATCCCAGCAATGGGTAGTCGAGGAACAAGGTCAGCAATACCCTGAACATTGGGTGCTTGAAACCTTTGGCGAAGAGAACATCAACAAATACGACCTTCATGTTGGTGATATGGTAGACGTGAAATACAACGCACGTTACACAGAGAAGAATGGCAGCTACTATCCTTCAAACCGTCCATGGGAGGTGGTGAAGGAGCAACAGCAAGCCTAACCAACGAAAGCAAATAAATGATAGATACGGACAGCACGAAAAGTGTTGTCCGTTTTCTTTCTGTAGTATTATGTAGATAATTAAACCATTTAACCACAGAAAAAGCCATGAACAAGTTCGTTTCTTTCCCTTAGTAGTTATAAATACTACAAATTTCATTGTATTTTGACTCTAACCCCATACTTTTGTAATCGTTTTTGCAAAGACCTTTATTTGAACTTTGAAATTTTGCAAAAAACAAAGAAATCTAAAATTTATTTGTGTCTATGTTTGGAACATTCATGACCATTATCATTATTGGATATATTGGCTATTATGGATATAATATTGTCCATGATCTCTACTTTGACAAGTCAGGTGAAGTTGTTGCCGTTGCTCACGTTGAGGAGCAGGAGGTGGACATCAAGGACGAATTAGGCAGTTTCACCCAATACGATGCCGACGAAGACCGAAAGATTGCTGATCAAAAGAAGAAAGAAGCCCAAGCAGCCGATGTAAAGGCTGCAGAGGCGAGTGGATCTGCCTTCTTTCAAAAGTCTGTTATGCCCAATCCTGATGCTCCAGTTATTATGACAGGAGGGATAGAGGCTGACCAATTGCCAAATCTTGTAGATTCTTTGGAAAACACAGAGGAGGGATCAGACTTTTTTGTTATCAAGTCTGCCTTTACACCTGCCAGTATGTAGTGTTATCATTTTTTAAATACACCATAGGTTCAAAGCCGTCCAGTGCAGTTCCCTGTTGTATTGGAAACTACCGAAAGGCTTCTTTGTACGGTACTTTAATTCGAAATAATATAAAAAATTACATTTACATGTTTCAATTAAAGCAAGTTTTCAAATTTGTAAAAAATGGATGTGAAAGAGTCATTGGTTCTTCTAAGCGTGGCCTTGCATCCTTCGTTCTTGGTGCTATGTATGGCGTTCAGGCCTTCGCACAGAGTAAAGGTGCTGGTGGCTTCTCATCTGCAACTACTGAGATTAATAGTTATGCAGGACCAGTCAAGAACCTCATGTATGCCATTGCAGCAGTGATTGCATTGGTAGGTGCTTTTAATGTGTACTTCAAAATGCAGAACGGTGACCAGGACGTGAAAAAGACCATCATGATGACTATTGGCGGTTGTGTCGCAATGGTTGCCATGGCTACAGCTCTCCCAATGTTCTTCAAGTAAGGATTACAAGCAAGATATACCCGATATAAGGATTGCAAAATCTTTTATCGGTGTATATCAAGCTCATTAAAAGAATCTTACAAATGGGAGAAATCATCAGCTACCCAGTATTTAAAGGACTTCAAAAGCCCCTGGAGTTTATGGGAATCCGTGGCAGATTTATTTACTATGCTGCTGGTACCTTCCTCTTTGGATTTATCGGTTTTTTGGTTTTCAACATCATATTGGGATTCTTCGCAGGCTTGATTGCCTTGGTTGTCATCGCAGGAACTGGTATTATTTCAATCTTTATCAAGCAGAAACTAGGTTTACATGCAAAAAAGCGTTACAAAGGAATTGTACATTACACAGGTCTATTTGAGTATTAAAAAGAGATAAGATATAATGGGAAAGAAAAAAGAGCGACCATTTGACAAACTATACGCAGAACTTGAAGACATCAAGGACGCTCGTGGGAACCTGATGAATACCGTTCTATTCTCAAAGAATGGCAACTGGTCTGTTATTATCGAAATTGAAAATCCAGTACAGCAATACTGTACAGATTCCGCCTTATACTATGGGTATGCCGATATTCTTAGCAATATCATTCAGACATTGGGTGAAGGCTATTGTCTGCAAAAGCAGGATGTTTTTTGCAGACAGGGTTACGAGTATGAGCTTTCCGATGATATGAGTTTCTTGTATCAGTCCTATTTCAAGTATTTCAAAGGTCGTGAGTACACCAACATCCGTACTTTCCTCACTATTAGCCAAGAGGTTAAGCAAAGTTCCTTTGTAAAATATGACCCGAAGGCATGGCTTGATTTTCATTCAAAGGTAGGAAAGGTTATCAATATCTTATCCGAAAAGGGAATTCCACACTACAAATTAAACAAGAAAGAAGTAGCCGAATATGTCCACCGCTTCCTTGCCTTCGATTTTAAGCCACATCCATTCTCATTGAACAATATGACGGTTACAGACGAGTACATCAAGGCAGGAGATCGTGCCATCAAGTCGTTTTCACTTGTCAATATTGACACTATCGACCTACCCACCTTTATTCGTCCGTTCAATACCATGCATGTAAATGGATTCAACATAGCAACAGACTTGTTGTCGTTTCTTTCTGACGTACCTTTCACAGACTGTGTAATCTATAATCAGGTCATACAGATACCTCAGCAGCGTCCATTGATGCGCAAACTGCAAGGGAAAGCGAAGAGACATGACTCCATGCCTGATCCAAGCAACAAAATTGCAAAGGCCGACATTGACCTTGTGTTAGACCTCCTTGCCAAAGAGAGTCAGTTATTGGTATATACGAACTTTAATATCATCACCTCCAGCCCTCTTTCTAAGGTCAACGGAGTTACCTCATATTTGGAGACCAAGCTATACGACTGCGGCATCATGCCATCTAAGGCTTGTTATAATCAACTTGAACTATTCACCAACTCCTTTCCTGGTATGTCATATTCTTTCAACAAGGAATACGACCTATTTCTGACACTTGCTAACTCTGCTCTCTGCTTGATGTACAAAGAACACATGAAGCATAGTGAAGAGTCAAGGCTTAATGTTTACTACACGGATCGTCAAGGCATCCCTGTTTCCATTGATATTACAGGCAAGGAAGGTAAAGTCAAATACACCGATAACGCCAATTTCTTCTGCCTCGGTCCAAGTGGTAGCGGTAAAAGTTTCCATATGAACTCCGTCGTTGCCCAGCTCCTTATGCAAGATACAGATGTTGTGATGATTGATACAGGCGATAGCTATGAAGGTATCAGTCATTATTTTCATGGAACTTACATTGCTTATAGTAAGGAGAAACCGATTTCGATGAATCCATTTAGCATTACTCCTGACGAGTATAACCTAAATTTCGGTGAGAAGAAGCAATTCCTCAAATCGCTCATCTTCCTTATCTTTAAGGGTAATGAAGAACCTACCAAGATAGAGGATAAGATTATCAATCAGACCCTTGTAGAGTATTATGACGAATACTTCAATCCCTTTGAGAAATTCTCCGAAAAGGATCGTGAGAAATTGCGTGAACGCTTGATGCTTGAAGATAAGAAGAATGGCGAGTATGAGCGTTATGAAGAGAAATTAGAAGAGAAATACGTTGATGACTACACCTTCGTTGTTGGCAATAATGATGAGGACAAATCTAATGATGATGAATTAGAGTTCACCAAGGAAGAGAAAGACCATCATGCTAAGATAGAACGGCTGGTGAATAAACTGCGTGGAGTAATCAATGATAATGCAGCTACCGATGGTGAGAAAATCAATGCCAACCGCCAACTTGTGCGCTTAATGCCAGAACTTATCGAGGGTAAATATCTCATGCGCATAGAAAAGAAGATAGATAAGATAGAAAAGCAACGCAAGAAGTTGAATGTCAAATCTTTCTTTCAATAGTTACTATGAGTTTGCTTTGGAACGCATCCCTCAAATTATGACAGAGAAGAAGATAGATTTCGATATAGATAACTTCGCTGCCATACTGGAGCAGTTTTACAAAGGTGGAGAATTAGAATACACCTTGAATAACGATCTTGACAAATCACTCTTTGATGAGAAATTTATCGTTTTCGAGATTGATAAAATTAAAGACGACCCAATTCTTTTCCCAATTGTCGTTCTCATTATTATGGATGTATTCCTCCAGAAGATGCGTCTTAAAAAGGGACGCAAAGCACTTATTATTGAAGAAGCGTGGAAGGCTATCTCTTCCCCTACAATGGCTGGCTATATCAAGTATCTCTATAAAACGGTTCGTAAGTTCAATGGTATTGCAGGAGTTGTTACACAGGAGTTGAACGACGTGATAGATTCACCCATTGTAAAAGAGGCGATTATCAATAACTCTGACGTAAAGATACTCTTGGATCAAAGCAAGTTCAAAGATCGTTACAGCGATATATCTGCTATTCTTGGTTTGACCGATGTGGCAGCGGCAACAAATTTTTACGGTCAATGCCTTGCCACCCAAAGAAGGCGTCCCTTACCACAAGGAGGTATGGATTGCTCGTGGTCAGTATTCAGACGTATATTCAGTGGAGGTTCCACCTGAATGGTATTGGGCGTTCACCACCGAGCGAGTAGAGAAAGAGGCCTTGAAGATATATGAACGAGCCTTTGATAACAATATCGAGCAAGCTATCACGCATATCGAAGAAGACCGAAAGAAGATGAAGATGGGACGTTACATCGACTTCGCTGTACTGGTTAATAAACATCAAAATATAATGAGCTTATGGGAAAGATAAAAAAGTTAATACTTGTCATTATAGTCATTTTGCTCTCTGCCAACTCTGCTCACGCTTGGGTCAGAGTTGTGTACGACAAGAACGCTATCGCTGCAGTTACTGCCAACACAGCCTTTCAGGGGCTTATTGAACACCAACATAATGTTTACCTTGATTCTATTCGCTCCAAACAAGCCAAGATTATGTCCTATACTGCTTCGATGGAGTCCATCAAAGAACTATACCGTATGTCAATGCAAAATATTAGTGGATTCGGTGAGGAATCGGCTTATTACAGACAGATGGCAGAACAATTTATTCAAGTACCAGGTAATACGGCAAGAGCTGTCAAAGCCATTGGCAAATGTCCTGGTATCAATTACATTAATAGTTTCAATGAGATAGTCAATATTCAGGCAGAGGTAGTTAGCTTGGTAGAGGACTTCGTGGATATTGTCAACAATGGTAAAGTTGACCTATCTGCTTTTACCAGCGGAAAGAGCAATGATAAGATCTCTGCCTTTTTGAAGTATGCCCACTTAGGAAAAGGTGACGGTTATAACTTCCTCGACCGTTACGAGAGACTTACGTTAGCTAACAAATTACTTTCCCATATAGTTGATATAAATACACGTCTCCAACAGATTGAATATATCTGTGAGTTTTGCTGTACATTCAGCAACCTCATGTATTCAATCGATCCATTGACATGGGCAACATTTTTTTCGGGAAAAAATATAGTAGAAGACGTTGTTAGTGACTGGAAATATCAGATGAATAGTTAAAATCAATCTTAACATAAAATGAGGATCATATGGAAAAAATGCTTCTATCCCTCCTCTTGTTTGTTAGTTTTCTTACATCAAGTTATGCTGGTATAATTGGTCCCGATGACTTGCCTACAATTTCTGCCTTAATATCGCTCCATAAAAGAATGGCCAAGGCAGAAGATTGGTCTGTAAAACAAGTGGCAACAAGTTATGGAGAACAGCAGCTTGCAACTAATAATTCCTCAAAGTTCAACGATGTGAGAACGACGCTTAACACCAAGCTCAACAATGCCAATCAGTGGATTATCCTTACTGCAGCGATTTCCAAGACTACACTTGATGTTGGGAATGCTACCAAACAGTACATACAGTTTACAAAGTTGACTGGGAAAAACATCTTTAGTAAACCTCAAATAGCATGGTATTTTGCCGAGGCCAATTATAATGTTAGTAAGCGAGTATCACTATTAAAGAAATCCGTTGCTCTGTTAGTTGCCTCCGAAACCAATATTCTCAAAGCCTCTCTTAGTGAGAGAATACAAATAATCTATGAAATTCAAGATCAGGTAGCTGTAATTCGAAGTATTATCAGCCAAGCTCTTTTTTGGAGTCGATGTGTAGATATTGGAGGATTTAAGTATGACTACATTTGGGATATTCTTAACAGCGATGTGCTTGATGGAATAGCCCATGATCTTATCGGAGAATGGAACCAAAACCTCACAACAATATGAAAAAGTATTTATCCATATTATTCACCCTCTTGTTTTCTACAGCAGTATTTGCCCAAGTGCCAGTAAGAGACCGTCAGAAAGAGAACCAAATCCGTTCTATGGAGCAAGGCCATTGGAACTTCTCGCCAGATTGGTGGTACTGGGCATTTCACAAGAACTATAGTGGTGCATATACTAAATGGCATTGGCGTGGTTTTAAATCAGGTCTTCGAGTCCATTTTGATGAAAGTCGATCAAATGTAAAGACTGTTGGACCGAGACGTGAGGCGCAACTCGCTACCATGCTATTGAAACAAAAGATTGTCGAAACAGAGCGTCAGAAAATCGAAGAACTCAACAAGGAAGAGATAGCTCGTGCAGCCGACCGTAATGTTGATCTCGTGTATGGGAAGTATAAAGACTTATTTTCTGATATGCAATCTTCCATTACCGAAGGACTTACTTATTGCATGGTTCGGAGTAAGGGAAAAATGTCTAAGAGTATCAAGGAACTTACAGACAGGAATGAGGTCATCACATCCAATATCGCCTATCTCCGAAAGACAGGCATTGGTTATGAACTTGAAAATGTTAAAAGAGAAAAAGGCTTTGCCCAAGCCAAAAAAGATATGGAAGAGTTGGTGAAGAAAGTAACTTCACTTGCTCGTCTTGCCAAAGCCTTCTATTAAAAATATTATAAAAATAAGATTATGACAGATTTACTGTTAAGCGTAAACATGACATTATCCATCTTCGTTGATCAGTTGCTGACAATGGGATTGCCTGTCATTGATAAAAGTCTCGCTGAACTGATGAACGTAATGAAAACGCCCCCAACTAATGGACTTTTCAGAGAAATGACAAATATGGGCAGTGGTTTGGGAATCTGCTTTGCCCTTTGTGTTGGTTCATACGAATGCTGGATGATGATACTTGGTCGTCGTGGTATAGATGTTATGAAAATCCTTAGAATTATAGGACTGGCTATTTGTATTCATCCCGTCATGCTTGAAAAATTTATTCTTCCAGCCATGGATGTTCCTGGAAACTGGTTAGAATATAAGACACATAGCATGGCTACTGCAGCCAACAAACAAGTTGCAACATTAGAACTTGCCGTTGCTAAAAAACAGCAAGAATATGTGGATTCCCTTCGTAGTCAACAAGCCAAACAAGAAGAACAGAAGGCTGCCCAAGATGCAGCTACAGAAGATGGATTGTTAGACAAAATCCAGCACAGTGTAGAGAATATTGGTAATAGCATTAAGAATTACGCCCAACAAGCTGCTGTTCTTGTAGAGACGAAAATAAGTGAGTGGGCTAATGACATTATCCGTTTCATAGGCGAAATCATCTTCCAAATGACCTATTACGGAATGTTGGTAGGGCAAAGAATTTTCCTAAGCGTACTAAAGTTGTTCTGTCCTGTGATGTTTGCATTGTCTATTGTCCCACCATGGAGAAATGCATGGTCACAGTGGATCTCAAAATATCTTACAGTTTCCCTTTGGGGATTCCTCGTGTATCTTATCGTATATTATGTAGACTTCCTCATCATGTTCTATTTAAGGTCTGACTTGACAGCTTATAATAGTCTTCTTCATAACGCAGCCAACTGGAATAACATTGGTGCTCTTGGTATGCAAGCCATTGGTACAACCTGTATGTATGTTGTAGGCATGTTGGCTGGAGCCAAGATATTAAGCATGGTACCAGAGGTTTGTTCATGGCTTATTCCTGGTGGCGTGTCGTCAGGTGCAGGCTCTGCTGCAAGTGGTGTGGCTACCGCTGCTGGCTCTGCAGGAGTAAGTGTAGCTGCTGGAGCCGTTGGTGGTGCAGTAGGTTCTGTTGTCGGTGGCTCATTAGGGGCAGCAAGTGTTGTTGGTTCCTATAATCAAAATAGAGGCGAAGGGAAGTCTGTAACAAGCTCTATTGTAGGTAGTGTTATAAGCAACACTGGTTTAGGACAACATTATGCAGCAGGTGGCGACAGAGCACGGTCTTACAATAATGTCGGAAAGAATGACGAAAATTATAAACGAAAAGATAATCAATAATATATGCTGATACAAAGTTTAGAAAAAAAGACAAGGCTTGCCCTTACAACCGTATTGCTAACAATCGTTGGCAATGTAGTTGTCTGTGGTATGCTGATAGCCTATGGCTCAAAGGTTCTGTCTGAAGAACGTAATCAGGTTTACGTCCTTGACGGTGATATACCTTTTCTTGCCCAACGTAGTCAACAAGAGGCAAACTTCGTGATGGAAGCGAAAGCTGATATACAACTCTTTCATCAATACTTCTTTACCTTGCCTCCTGATGATGACTATATCAAATGGACATTGGGTAAAGCTATGTACATGGCCGACGAAACAGCCTTGAAGCAGAAACAGGCTATGGAAGAAAACGGTTTCTTCTCTGATATTGTTTCTTCGTCGGCTACTTGTACGATTATGTGTGATAGTATCAAGTTGGACGAACACAGTAGGAAGTTCACTTATTATGGTACACAAAATATCAGACGACGCACCAAGAGTATTCGGCGTACTCTGATTACCAGTGGCGAACTCGAAAATGTGCCGAGAACACAGAACAATCCTCATGGATTACTCATCACCCATTGGAAGACATTGAAGAATATAGACCTTGAATATTGATGATATGGCAACAAAAGGGAAACAAAAAGAACTGCCCAAATATAAGCGGCAGATTCGTTATGTGTGTTGGAAACTCTCCAAGGGATGGAAAGTTAAGAATAAGATAGAGAAGAGTAATCAGTGGGCATCTGAGAATCGCAAGACCTTCTTTGCATTGGTGGTCGGCTTTCTTTCTTTCGCTTTCGTGACCACAGCAATTTCTATTCTGTATGATATGACACATCCCAACACTGATAATACACAGATGGATTTCAGTGGTAAGACCGAGTCGATAGAGAATATCCAACCCATGATGAATGGCCTTCGGCAAATTGACGAAAGGAAAAAAAGTGAGAAGATAGAACTCAAACAGCTTACAGATAAAGGGGTTGCCATTCATAAAGAGCTGGATTCTCTACTTGCCATTGACGTGAAGAGTCATGAAGATTCTGTCCGTATCATACAGGACTATCGTCAATTAGAAAACATCGTAAACTTTTTAAAGAAAGGAAAATAATGAAGAAACTAAATCTAAAACAGCCGAAATATATATTTCCGCTTGTTGTTTTCCTCCCTTTGACTTTCCTCGCATATGAGGTGTCCAGCATGTTTGATGGCAATAGCACAACATCCGCAAAGGTTGCTACGGACTCCCTTAACATGGAACTTCCTGATGCTGATAATCAGGGAATGAAGGATAAGATGGCCTCAATGGGAGATCGTGGAATGGGTGAGGATGGCTATTCGGCTATTGATGGACTTGGCAATGAAGAAGCAGCAAAAGACTCTTCAAGTAATGGCTACAGTGAAAGTGAAATGGATCAGATTGACAAAGACAATGCCGACCGTATTGCCCAGCAAAGGCCCAGGAAGAAATGGAGCGCAGTCTTGCCGAATCAAGAAAGCATATCAACTCCTATTCAAACAGTGGATATAGTGGTAGATATGGCGGTGGGGCAAGGAGAAACAGTGGCAGCAGCCGTAGGGACGAACTTGATGACTATGCTAAAGAACTTGAATATATACAGAAACGAAGCCAAGCAGCCCAACGTGCCATCGATGCTGGTAGTGGTAACTACGGAGGCAATAGTAATGGCTCTTATCGCAATTATGATGATCCTTATGCAGAAAGTTATGGTGGAAACGGACGTTCAAACCGCCCGACTGGGGGAAAATCAAAGAAAAGTACAGAAAAGGTGCAGACCGTAGAGAAGGTAAACAGTCCTAATTCTGATCGTTTCAACACCGTATCTGCTACTAAGAATGTAGATGCCCCTCTCATTAAGGCGATGATAGACAAGACTACCAAAGCCCATGAAGGAACTCGCTTACGTTTTAAATTACTCGATGATGTTACCATCAATAAGGTTCTCTTAAAAAAAGGCACATATCTCTATGGTCTTGTTACTGGCTTTGGTCAACAGCGAGTCAGAGCCAACATCACGAGTATTCTTGTGGGTAGTAAGTTTATCAAGGTCAACTTATCTGTTTATGACAACGATGGAATGGAAGGTTTTTATGTACCAGAGTCAGCTTTCAGAGACATGATGAAAGAAGCTGGGGCGCAAGCCATGCAGCAGAATATGCAATTCGGAAACAACTATGGTTCTACCATGAATGGAGAGTCTGTTGCCCTGCAAGCCCTGCAAAATATATATCAGTCAGCAAGCAATGCTGTATCTGCCGATATGCGCAAGAACAAGGCTCGCATTAAATATAACACTATCGTATATCTTATCAATACTTCCGTCGACGAATAATCATAACCATCGTATGCGGATATACAGAATTAAAAAAAAAGAAATCAATGAGAAATTTAGTATTTACGCTATTAGCAATCCTTTTTGCTGCTCCCACTTGGGCACAGAAGAAGTACCATGACATTGTTCCCGATACAGCCAAGGTACATTATATTCATCGTCAGAGTATGGAGGATGCCTATATCTTTAATAGTGATCTGCGCAAGAACACGGTATATGTGAATGAGCAAGTGACTACACATATAGTCATGCCAGAGAACATAAAGCTTGTCGACATATCCACCAACAACATTATTGGCAATCAATGTGCAGACAACATCGTGCGCATCAAACCTGCTGGTAGGATGTATGACTATGAGCTGGCAGGTACGATGACAGTCATAGGCGAACGCCACATATCACAACTTAATGTTGTCTATGTGAAAGGACCAGCTCACGCCAATTCTATCTACAATATCAACCTCCAGGACACCAAGCGATACAATAATCCAGATGTACTGATGCCCGAAGCAGAAATGGCTCGTTGCGCCTGGGCTATCTATGGTATACCAGCCCGGTTCCACAACATTCAATATAAGAAGTATGGTATAAAGGCAGTTGTCAATAATATATATGCCGTTGACGACTATTTCTTTATAGACTTCTCTCTCTTTATAACAGTACGAAGATCAAGTTTGATATTGATGAGATCCGCATAAAACTCACCGACAAGAAAGAAAGTAAAGCAACCAATACACAGACGATAGAGCTTACACCAACCTATATACTCAACAAGGCCAATTCCTTCAAGAAAGGCTACCGCAACGTTATTGTGTTAAACAAACTTACCTTCCCTGATGAGAAGATTCTTAATTTAGAAATCTCTGAAAGTCAGATTTCAGGTCGTGTTGTTTATATTCCGATAGAGTACTCTGATATTCTTCACGCTGATGGCTTCGATGAGCAGATGATGAAGAGCTTAACAAGAAACTATAATGTAGGAGGACCGCGATGAAAAAGATAATCTTATCCCTGATGTTAGCTTTCTTTCTCCTTCCTCAAGCCTATGCTGGAGAGGGAGACGAATTTATCACCATCAATACTGGACTCTTGTTTCAAAACACTCTCAATGCTACTTTTGGCTATGAGAAGGAACTGAAATATGACAATGCCTTTGAAGTCTTCGGTGAGGTTGGTAACCGTTGGGCTAAAGATCCCGAATGTGGCAAAGTATGTAGCAAGTCGTTTTGGAAAAACTATTACTGGAATGGTGGTATCTTATACAAGAAGAATTTAGTGCGTTGGAAAAATTCAACTCTCCGTCTTGATCTCGGCCCTGTTGCAGGTGCCTTTCGAGGAGATTATTTCTTTGGTGCAGAGGGCAGCTTTGAATACAGCTATACCTTTGTAAATGGTTGGAAGGTTGCACTCAAACAAAAGAACAACGTAAATTTCATGCACGGTGATACCTTTCGTAATGGTCTCACTATCGGTGTAAAGATACCTCTTTAACGACAACTGATATGACAATAGTGCCACAAGCAGACTATCCCCTTAATGGGAAAAATATCATAGGTTTCGAAGCCTATATGTTTATGACAAAGGATAAGTTTATTACCCAACATAGTTGTATTCCTCATTCTTCTTTCTCCATTTTTGAAAGGAAAGGACAAGTAGACTTTCCTTTGGACGAACTCGATGCCAGGAAAAAGGCTCTTAAACTCTTCAATGACAATATGAGGGAACGAGTAGGAAGGCTACCTACTGGCTCCGATGTAGGATGTTGTATCATATATCTTGAAGTGGATGCCTCTGATGAAGACAATAACGAACATTACTTTAATGTGTATGAGCAGCTTTCCATTATTGCAGACAAGTTCTGTAAAGAAAAGAACCGAGTAGTTGCCATGCTACCTCATTTTTCATCAAGGTAATGATATACCACATATCCATTGCCTTTATCAAAGGCTCCCACAAGAGCAGAATATATTTCAAGAATATATTGTAGAACAATTGAACTAAAACGTATGAAAAGAAAAATCAACTTTATGATATGGGCAGTAGCTATGATGCTACTGTCTTTTCAGATGTCTTCATGTTCAGAACATGTAGAAGACTGGCACGGTAATGTAACCACTGGTTCCGTTCTCCTATCAAACAACAGCATCATATCTGTACATGGATATGACGCTTCAAAGATGACCGCCGTGGGTGTCGTCATTGGCACAAGAAAGGATAGCATATGGGTTGTCTCTACAAAGAACCTCGGACAAGCAGCTTACCTTGATACGCTGATGAGTGTTTCCAATGTTTCAGCAGACGAGAACGCCCTTTGTGGTATCGACAATACATCAGCTATACTCAAATCTGAACGTAAGAGTCCTGCCGTCAAAACAATCATCGACTTTCCATCACCAGTCAAAGGATGGGCATTGCCTTCCATTGGTGAATTAAGAATGTTGTCTGCCAATATTGGGACTATAGGGGAAAGTTATGGAAACAATAGATGGTGATACCTTCCTCGCTGTTCCTTATCTTAGCTCTACCCAGGATGGCTCTTCCACACAGACAGAAGAATTATATGCCAAATGTATCTCTTTACATTCTGGCTACATATCCTCTATCCTCAAAACCGACCCTGCACAGGTTCGTCCAATACTACGTATGAAAATGAACTAATCGATTATTCACTCTTGATATGGCAACAGAAGAAACCAAAGAGCAACAACAAATATACAATATATTCCGAAGTTGTATCTATATTGTTCTGATATTTGAGATTGTGATGAACCTACCTATCGCATCAAACAATCCCATCGCAAAATTTCTCTTATCCTTCCTGTACAAACTGAAACTATTCAATAGCGTCATCGGTTGTAAGTTTATGGAGCTTGTATGTATTGGCGTAACGTGTATAGGTACTAAGGCAAGAAAAGAATTGAAGTTCAATATGAAGACAATGGTCGTCTATCCTTTGTCCATTGGATTCTATCTTATATTGACCAGTGTTCTTGTGCATAAGGATACATGGGGAGGAACGATGTTGGGCTTCCCTACCAACCGGATTATCTATGTCGTATGTTCCATCCTTGGTATCATGCTTGTCCATCAAGGGTTAGATGCTATCAGTAAGTATTTCAACCATAAACTTGGAGACGACCGCTTTAACTTTGAGGAAGAGAGCTTCCAACAGATGGAAGAGAAAATTGATAATGATTATTCTGTCAACATTCCTATGATATTCTATTTCAAGAAGCGCATGAAACATGGCTGGATAAATATCATCAACCCCTTCCGTGCGACCTTGGTATTGGGTACTCCCGGTTCAGGTAAGTCTTTCGGCATCATAGATCCTTTTATCAGACAGCATAGTGCAAAGGCTTCACAATGATGGTCTATGACTATAAGTTTCCTACGCTTGCCAAAAACCTCCTGTATCAGTATTGTAAGAACAAGAAGTATGGTCATCTGCCAGAAAACTGCGGATTTCATATCATCAACTTTGCGAATGTACGCTATTCCAACCGCATCAATCCTATTCAGAAGAAGTATATTCCTGATCTTGCTGCAGCCTCTGAAACAGCAGCTACATTGTTAGAGTCACTAAACAAAGGTGGTGGAGATAAAAAGGGTGGCTCCGAGGCTTTCTTTAAGAATGCTTCCGAGAACTTCCTTGCTGCCATCATTTATTTTTTTGTCAACTTTCATCCCACAGGATATTTGAAAGGTAAGAAACTAAAACGCTTCTTCCGATATACAAGAGTTGTCAATATAGACAATATCGAAGAGGGTACACTTCTGTTAGTCTATAAGAACTGGACGGATTATGCAGGTGTCAATGAAAACGGAGAGGTTGTCCTCGATTTCAATAATAAGGATTGGAGCAACGTGTCCATAGATGATAACGGCTTGTATGTAGATTTGGATGGTTTCTCTTATGAAGATACAGAAGGCTGTTTGGTGACCATACAAGAAACTTGGTATGAGGACAACAGGGAAATAGAGTTGTTCCAGATACACGAACTGGAGAGTTTTCGGATATGGCTCATGTTCTCCAGTTTCTCAACAAGCCTTACAATGACGTATTCAACATTTTGATGAGTGACCGTGCCATCAAGCCCCTTATGGCACCTTTTGAGTCTGCCTTTAAGAATAAGGCTATGGATCAGTTGGAAGGTATGGTTGGTACGTTACGTGTCGCTGCAGGTCGTCTTGCTACACAGGAAGCCTATTGGGTGTTCACAGGTGATGATTTTGACCTAAAAATATCAGATCGTGAACATCCCAGTTATCTTGTCATTGCCAACGATCCAGAGAAGGAACAAGTAATAGGCTCACTCAATGCCCTTATCCTCAATCGTCTCGTCATGAAGATTAATAGTAAAAACAATTATCCCTGTAGTCTGATAGTTGATGAGCTACCTACACTTTACTTTCACAAGATAGATCGCTTGATAGGTACAGCCCGGAGTAATAAAGTTTCTGTAACCTTGGGCTTCCAAGAGCTACCCCAGCTGGAGGCAGATTATGGAAAGAATGGTATGCAGAAGATTCTTTCCACTTGTGGTAATGTGTTCATGGGCGCAGCTCGTAACAAAGAGACACTGGAATGGGCGCAGAATGACATTTTCGGTAAAGTCAAACAGACGAGTAAGTCTATCTCCATCAACGACCAAAAGGTTTCCACCTCTATATCCGAGAAGATGGATAACCTCTTACCTGCTGCAAAGATTGCGGATATGGCCACAGGTTGGTTAGCTGGTCAGGTTGCAAGAGACTTCACGCCTACTCCTAACGATGCGATGAATACCTTTGAAATAGAAAACTCAACGGAGTTTAAGACCTCAAAGTATTTCTGCAAAACTAATTTTGACATGAAGAAAATCAAGACAGAAGAATCCCTGTATGAGGATATACCACCTATTTATAAATTTGGTTCTGATCGTGATATGGAAGTCATCCTTAATCGAAATTTCATTGAGGTTGATGAAGATATTACAAAGATGATCAAGGAGTTATATCCTGATGGTGAAAAAGTAAAGTCTAAATAAAATAACAATGTATAAAGCAACCATTGATCAAATAGAAAATATTGGCGAACGACTAAAAAACGTTCGTCAATATCTCATTATGACGCAACAACAAGTTTCTCAATCAGCAGGAATACCCGTCATTACCATATCGAAAATAGAGCATAACAAGATTGTAAACTCTGATTCCTTTATCAAAATACTACAATTCTATTCAAACTATATATCAGTGGATTTCCTATTGGCTAAAGACTTTAAGATTGCTGATGCTGACCAATTTGCAAAATCGTTCTCTATCAATACGATAGTAAAAGCCAAGCTGGAGCTTTTACAACAGCAAATTGTCAAGCAACTTGAAAATACAAGGAATGATTTTGTACAAAAGGTATCAGCAACAAAAGACCTGCTTTAGCCGTAAAAATCCCTTTGGAAGTTGGATATAGTGAAAATATTTTGTATCTTTGATAAAAGGTTATATCATAACCTGATACATAAATCAAATATTCACTAATAAGGGTTACTATGGTTACACTGATTGCTGGACTGATAGGTTATTTGACCTACTGCATAGTTGGATTTCTCGTAAAAATTGTGGTATTGACCGCCTATGCAGTAGGTGCTGTTCTTTATTTCGTTCTAAAGTATAGCATCAAAATTTTAGGCTACGGTGTCAAGTTCTTGCCCATTGCGGGGTGCTGGATCTTTACGCAGCTTTGTCTTTTTTATCAGAAAAGGCGTGTGAAAGATGAAAAAGCAGCCTTTTATACAGAGTAAAAAAGTTAGATTTCTAATCGCTGTAATAAGTGGATAATAATAAATTTTAGGTGATTTTCTTTGTTTGATAAGAAAAAAATAACTCATAAAAAAAGGGGAACAGACACTCAAAATCCGTTTCCCCTTTTTACTTTTCTATCGTCAGAAATAGCTATAAAGAACTACTGATACTCTTTACTTTATATAGGTAGTTTGGATCTTCTGCATACCCAATCTGACCGAGAAATCTAAAATAGTCTCCACCTCTATATTTGTACTGTACATAATCTTTGTAAGCCTTCACAGACTCCTCCCAGTTACCAAAGCGATAATACGAGCCATCTGATGGTCTGCGTAGCCCAAATAGATTGTTGTAGTTCAAGCAGACGTTTGAGGTGAAATAGCCTGTTTCCAGTAGTGCCTGTGCTACCACAATTTTAGGAAAGGCTATTCCATATTTGTCCAATGCCTGATAGAGATTATTTATATTCAATTCCTTAGGTGGCCGTGTGCCAAAACGCACATAAGCTATCTTATTCCGAAGCCCAGTTATATACTTATTCAGATAGGCTATGAACGGTGTAGGATTAAGGCTCTTGCCATTTGCTGTAATCTTGATGTGCAAATGTGGACCTGTCGATTTACCTGTATTTCCTGATATTCCGACGATTGTACCTGCATATACTTCATCGCCCTCCCTGACTGTAATAGCTGCTAAATGCCCATAAAGGCATTGTATATGACCATAGTCGAGGACAATGTGATTACCATAACCTTTCTTACTATATACCACCTTCTGCACTCTGCCTGGTAGCATGGAATAAACATGGTTCATGTTACATTCAAGGTCAACGCCGTCATGAAAGGCAGAACATTTCTTAAAGGGATCTTGTCGAATACCATATCCAGAAGTAACACTGATAAAATCAAGAGGAAGACACACATCCATCCTCTTTTTAATCAATCCAAATAGCATACTGTCTTTTACATTGACAAAAACAGGGACATCCTTCTCTATGGATATTTCATGTCCCTCCGCAGTAGAGAAGAAATCACCAAAATCCGTTTTTGTTTCGCTTTCTTTTGAGTGAACTTTCATCGAATCTTGATAGGCATAAAAGTAGTCTTCATCAACCTTGTTCTTCCCCGACTCATCATTGTTAACAGCTCGCTTTGCACTCTCGTTTTCACGCATAATGGTATAGAATTGTGCCATTGTCTGATAAGGAAAAGTGAAAAATGACACACCTACAAATAACAACGATTTTACTTTCATCTTAAAATGATTTTTCCTAAATTTGAATCAAAATTACTATAAAAAAATTTATGTTATGGCAATGGTAAATCGTTTTTTAGAAAAAGACATTCCATATGGCAAGCTGGCCAATCTTGGCATTAGCAAAGAGAAAACACTCTCTATGCCGAAGGACTTATTGGAAACTTTTTTAAGTGGTAAAGTCACACCGCTTATTCAAGCTCAAGTTCAATCTCAAAGTGGACAGATCTATGATATTCCATTAAAGTTACAGCTCGTTCAGGACAGAGCTGGGAATATTCAGTTGATGACCTATCCTGTCAGAAAAGAAATGGTCAGTGACCTATCACTAACCGATGACGATAAAGCAAGGCTACGTCGAGGTGATACTATTCGTAAGGAGGTCAAAGAAGATGGTGTTCGTCGTATGCAATTTATCCAAATGGATAATGAAACCAAGTCACTTATCAAGCGTAATGCCAGCAACTTGCGTATTCCAGAGCAGATAGCTCAAATGGAGAAGATAAACGACATACAGTTGGGGGCAGATCAAAAGCAAGCCATCAAGGAAGGCAAGCCTGTTGAACTCGAAGTAGGTCATGAAAAAGTCTCCGTTGGCGTAGATCTGAAAGAGCCACAAGGCTTTAAGGTTGTCAAAGGAGATATGGCAGAATGGGATCGCCAACAAAAGATAAAGTACGACATTGCCAATGAAGGTTTTATGGGCTATGTTCTTACGGATCAAAACCGTTGGGAATACAAGCAGGTTGTAGATAAATTGAAATACAAGGAACAAAGGTGTGAGGTCAAAGAAGAGCAAAAAGTTTCTACTGGCATAAAGCTATAATCTTTATTATCTTCTTATTATTACACTAAGAGTTCCATAAAAAGCTCATTAAATAACCAATCCCTTGATAGGGACACTTTAATACAATTACCGATTTAGCTGACAGTTGTCTTCTCGGTAGTCTTTAATATATTTCCCCAGTTTTAAAGACTGATTTCAAGGAGCATAAGATTTTGTTTTATGCCCAGAGAAGACTATTCTCCTGTCACGGGGAATCACAAAATTAATATAAATATTTTCTATCAGGGACATGCCATGTTTCTGACAGGACTTGTTGTATGCTCGGCTTTGGCAATCTCTATTTTCAGATTGGCATGGTCGGGCTTTTTGCGTATTGTCTTCTTTGGCTACTCCATAACATTTAATCCATTTTACCTATGACTAAGGAAATTAAACCGTCGGTGGAGCAGGAAGATGCCATTCAGAAAAAGACCAAGTCTGTTTCTGACAAAAAGACTGCTAAAAAGTTAGAAGCTGTGTCTCCGATATTGAAACAGTATGATACTATGAAGACAAAGCATCCTGATGCTATGCTCCTCTTTCGCACAGGCGACTCTTACACAATGTATCGTGATGATGCCATGAAAGCATCAGAACTACTTGATCTATCTCTTACCAAGAATGGTGATCGTATAGAAAAGGTAAGTTTTCCACATCATGCCCTCGACATCAATCTACCAAAACTCGTTCGTGCTGGAGTACGTGTCGCTTTATGCGATCAGCTCGAAATACCTCAAAAGGAAAAGGTGGAGGAGATAAAGTCTACCAAGAAAACAAATGATAATGTCAAAGAGAAAAGAGACGATTTCAATAACAAAGTAGTAGAAATTGTTGGTAAGAACAACCATCATGCTTTCTTACTTCCTTTGTCATCTAAAGCGTTGAACGTAGAAACGACAAAAGGGGAAACAGCTATACTTGACAAGATGCAGGTCTTGCGTGGAAGAGTGACTTTCTCTGACACAGAAGGTAATAAGCTCCAGCTTAGAGAGTTGAAAACAGCCTCCATTCAGCAGCTTGCAGAGGTAATTCCATCAGCTGCCAAAGCATATAAACAGGAACATCTATCACCGCAGACGGAGATAAAGCCAGTAGTACAGAGAACCTCTGCTACACCGACAACGGAACAGCAACAAAAATTTATTGATGATATAAAGGCTGTAATGGGCGGTACAAAAATGGTCGTACTACCAGACTTCGGTACGAAGAAAGGTGTTGTCGCTGGTACTGATGAAGATAAAGGTGTATCGCTCAACCGTGTTTATGCCTGGAATGATAATGTTTCATTTGCTGGTTCTGTGCCTGGCGACGACTCGAAGAAGCGAAGGTACTATCACCCAGAGAATATCCGTCCCGAATTTTACAACTATTTGATAAGTGAGGTGCAGAAGGCTATAGCCCCTCAACTCATCACAGAAAATGGTCAGAAGGTAACTTCTGCCAACTTGTTTGAATCACCCAAACAAGAAGGAAAGTATTTCTTCTATGCTCGCCTCGATGGTGTGGGATTGCACCCTAAGGCTGTAAAGGAACAGGATGTGGATGCTTTCATGAAGAATGAAATTTCCGTAAAGGAAATGTTTGCCAAATACTATCCTTCCAAGATGGTCAAACAGCTAAGTAAGGATGATTTTGATAATCTGAAACTTTCTGATGGCAGAGAGTTAACCAGTTTCCGGGTTTACAAGCAGCGCAACGAAACCAAGCCTCATTTCGGAGAATATATGTTGTATGCCGAAATGGGAGATAAGCGGTTTCATGCTACACCCCTCACCCACGATCAGCTGGATATATACTTTGACCGTACACAGAGCAAAAGCCAGCTTGCAGAGAAGGTCATTGGTGAACAGTTACACCTTAAAACTGCATACGAAAAATACAGATTTCCAGAGAACATCCCAGTTCAGGAAGTTCGTGTCAGAAAAGGTGTAGATGGAGCCTGGCTCATTTCTGCAACAGTCAAAGACAGGGGACAAACACCAGAAAGGAAAATGACGAAAAACGACCTCTATTCACTTTTTAAGTCGAAGACGGCCTCCAAGGAACAACTCGGAGCTAAATATCTGACAGAAGATGTTAAGGATCTTTCCCTTAACAAGAAGCTGGAACGTTCACAAGGTCTGAAACTATAATCCGCAATTCAAGATAAAATCATAATCCAAATGTCATTCCTCACATCGAAGAGGGGAATGACTATAACACCAATAATACTCATTCGAAAATGGAAAGTAAATCATTCGAAGAACTTGAGCTTCTCAAACAGGAGGGGCGCATAGGCTGGGTAGAATATCTCCAGCAAAGTGAATACAGTGAGAGTTATCAGCTATGGCTCTCTGATCGAGGTGCGGAACCCGATGAGGATAATGCCGAGTTGTTCCTTGAACAAACTGATGCTAAGTTTCTTGAAAGTCAAGATTTATTAATGTAGGTTTATGGCATATCAATATCACAACAATTCGCAGTCATCCAGTGACAGAGCCATTGAGAAATTTCAGAAATGATGATCTCAAGACTTGAAGAAGCTAAAGCCAATAATTGGCAAAAAGGATGGATAGGTGGTGAAGGACACTTCGGTATGCCACAGAATCTGAATGGACGAAACTATTCAGGCACAAACTCTTTGTTTCTCTTTATGGACACAGCCATCAATCATTATGCTACTCCTGTGTATATGACCTTCTTACAAAAGGAGAAGGAAGGCCTGCACCTAAAAAAAGGCTCGGAGGCTATGCCTGTTATCTACTGGGACATGAGCATCAAGGATGATAACGGCAAAAAAGTGTCTGTCGCAGATTACAGAAAAATGAGCCAAGCAGAAAAGGAGGCTTGCGAGGTTCGCCCATTTCTCCGCTCATTCCGTGTTTACAACATCGATCAGACCAATATGCAGGAGGTCAACAAGGAGAAGTATGACCAGATTGTGGCACGTTTCAGAAGCCCTAAGCTTACTGATATCGAAGGTATGTATCAGAACAATGCGCTCGACAGAATGTTTGAACGTCAGGAATGGCTTTGTCGTATTCAGTATGACAAGCCTTCTGATGGTGCTTATTTTAGCCCATCGCGCGATATGATAGTCTTGCCTCAAAAGGGACAATTCAAAAAAGGCACATCGGAATCAGACATATATAAGGATGGTATGGAATATTACTCCACTGCCTTGCATGAAATGGCTCACTCCACAGGTACAGAGGAACGTTTGAACCGCAATATTCATAATCGTTTTGGTGATCCGAAATATGGCAAGGAGGAGCTGGTGGCAGAGCTTTCGTCAGCAATGGTTGGTAATACCATGGGCTTTGACCGCCGTATTCAAGATAACAATGTTGCATACGTTGACAGTTGGCTCAAACATTGCATGAGGAACCAAAGTTTATTATTTCGGTTATGGCTGATGTCAATAAGGCTTCTGATTTGATTATGCAGAAGATTGATGAACAGCGTATCGCATTAAATCAGGTTCCTATAAAAGCAGGTAATTTGGAAAGTTTTAATGACGAACAATCGACCTTTACATCACAAAAGCAAGATATAAATTCCGTAAAGGCTAAATCTGAAAGTATACAAGAAAAACAGATAAATCCTGACAGAAATCCACTCGCCTCTGCCGATGACTATAATAATTTTTCGGAGGCTTTGGCAGAAGGGTTGGGCATCGAAAAAAGACATGAAGAAACTAAGCAGGTTGTAAGAGCAAATATTTATAAACAACCATCAGGGGTATATGTTGTCCAAGCTTCTGTCAATGGGCAGGAGCTGGAGCAAAAAACTATTGATAACAAGACCGCTGTATCGTACCTCCGTCTTAGCGATAACTCGCAAAAGGAAACCCTGCTATCTTCTATTGTAAAGGAGAAATATGGTGATGAATTACACCATCCCAAGATTGAACGACAAGTATCAACTGGATTAAAACTCTGATAGGCTTATGAGAGAACATCAAGTAGATTTCAAAGCTTTGAAGGCTAAGGTTGGTATTGACGATATAGCATATAGCCTCGGTTATCAAGTTGACAGAAAAGCAGGAATGGGGCGGTACGTTGAATTTGTACTTCCCGATTCAGCAGGAGGAAGAAAGGACACCATCATTGTAAGTCATATTCATGACAAGTCACAACAGACTTTCTTCCGCCGTAATGGTCAGCGTGGTGATGTAATCAACTTTATTCAGGAGAATGTAAATTCTTTTGGTGTAAGTGGTCGTAATACATGGGATTTAATCAGCAAAGTCATGGCCAAGTTTGCTAACCAACCCATAGATGACACTCAACAAAAAGCATATACTCAAATCAACAGGGAAAGCAAGCCCTATGATCCCAAGCTTTATCAGATAGAACCTATCCTACAAAATATGGATGCTGCTCAATATATCTTCCGTCAGCGCAATATCAAGAAGGAGACCATCGAAGACTTTGCTCCATGGGTTCAGAGAGTAAAGGACACACGCTTTAACAGCGAGTTTGTCAATATTGGATTCCCTTACGTTAAGCCTGGTTCGGATAAAGTGGAAGGCTATGAGATACGTGGTTATGGCAGTTTCAAGCGTAAAGCTACAGGAACCAATTCCACCACTGCTGCTTGGATTGTGGACTTCTCAAAGAACAATAATCCGCAGGACATCAAGCATGTGTACTTCGCCGAAAGTGCATACGATGTTATGGCTTTCTATCAGGCAAATAAGGCAAAACTAAAGGGAGAACTGGAACAATCTGTCTTTGTTTCGATTGGAGGCACTTTCTCCAATCAGCAGATCGGAGGTATTATGGACTATTACTCTAATGCTCGTGCCGTCGATTGTTTCGACAATGACGTGCCTGGGCGTATCTATGGAATGCGGATGGTTGGCGTTGTAGAAAAGATTCCACTCAACATTGTGCAGACCGATGATGCCATCAGAGTAAGTGTTAATGGAATCGAGCATAAACTGGACACTCAAAAAGCAACACTGAATAATCTGCATGATTTCATACACTTCAAACGCAAATATGGCGTAGAGAGAAAGCGCCAGCTGCCTTCAAAGACTGGAATGATGTAGTAATGAACAAACCATCGTCTCAAATCCTTTCCAAAAGTAAGTTTGAACGTGAAGACAATCTTAGGGAAAAGCGGATGGATGGGCTAAAGATATAGGGTTATGGATGTATATATCAAACCAAATTACAGACAGTTTTTTGCTGAATACACAGGATTGACCTTATTGTTTATGATGTCGCTTGTTGTCATACCCTTCTCATTTATCTTCAATAATGGATATATCCAAATCGGCTTATCTTCTCTTTCCCTGCTGTTGGCTATCGTGGGGATAGCGAAGTATATCACTCTCACGGCTGTCGTCTGGATCATCAGCAATACTTCGCTATGTCGTATTCGTGGTGTATTCTCACACCATACCGACTATATAGAATTGTATCGTGTGGTGGACTATAGCGAGTCGCAGACCTTTCTACAAAAGTTATGGAGGGTAAAAACAGTGTGCATCATTTCCACCGACAAGACTGACAGTACGATGGTGATGTATGGTGTGTGTGCCCGATATGATATAGTCCAGCTCATCAGAAACAGAGTGGAAAATTGTAAAAAAGAAAAGAGAATATATGAAATCACAAATCAGTAAAAAAAAGACTTTTTTCATCGCATTGTTGTGCTGTTTCAATAGTTATATCCATGCAGCTACCGTGCAAGTAGATCCTGCCCTGGCTGGTGCCATTACATTGCAGATGAACACGTTGAAGAATATCTATTCAAAACGTGAGAAGACACAGAATAAAATCATCGCTGCAGAAGCTGCCGTAACGGTGGCTTTGGATCAAATGCACAAGGTGGAGGACAAGGTGCTGGGCTATATGTCCAACGTACAAGGTGCCTTTAAGAATCTTTATCAAATAAAGCGTGCTGGCGAATTGGTTGTTAAGGAAATTCCTGCCAACATGAACAATGTGCGCCGTGCCATCAAGGTAGGTGGCTTCCAAGGAACATTCCTCGCAACAACGGTTGGTACGGAGCTTAGCAGCATGACCATGGATATGATGAGTCTCTATCCTTTCTTAGAGCAACTTGTAACCACTGGTATATATAACACGACCGATTATGATAGTCAGGGAAATATAGTCAACAAAAAAAATAAGGTGAATCTTCTCAATTCCGCAGAACGCTATTACATCTGCAATACTGTGGTTGACAAACTCGAAAGCATTAACACCTCGCTTTATCTTCTCGCATGGGAAATCCAAACTATGCGCTGGCGTGATCTTTTCTTTAAACTCGATCCCGAAGGATGGGCAGCTATAATGACAGGTAAGAATATCGTGGAAGGCGTTATTAGCGACTGGAATTATAATCTACGCAGATACAATTAAACTATAACTATAATAAGGTACTTTAATGGAACAATCAGATAGAGTGTTTGGTCTATGTCCTGTATGTGGGCATGGCCATATTATCAAGACTAATAGAGATTATGTTTGTACTAACCGATTAAAACCATCGTCAGAGCATGGTGGTTGTCGATTTTCAATACCTCTCCATGCACATGGTGTTGATATAACCGATGGAATGATCCGGCAGCTGATAACGACTGGCAATACAGAATACATGGAAATGTGCGATCAAAAGGGGTTCCCTTATCAAGGACGCTTTGTCATCACCCCCGGCAAGGGTTATAATATAGAAACCGAGACACGACCTATTGATGCAATCTGTCCTAACTGTGGAGGAAAAATTATTCAGACACGGTTTGGGTATGCTTGTATCAACCATCTATCCACCAACTCCTTATGCAACTTCATCATACCCAACTTCATCTGTAATCGTTATATCACTGTAGAAGAGGCAGAAGACTTCTGTAATGGGAATGGTGATATTCTTGATGGTTTCCTCAATAAGCAAGGCAAATGGTTCTCTGCTTATCTTATAAGTGGCGAAAAAGGAAGCGTGGAACTATCTTCTATCATTGGTAAATGTCCTGCTTGCGGACAAGATTTTTTGGTAGGTCCGACAGCCTTCAATTGTTCCAATTTCAGACACGGCTGTGATTTTAAAATATGGAGGCATTACTACGGTCACAAGGTCAATCTCCATGATGCAAAGGAATTGCTGGCTCATGGTAAGCTAAGGAGGCCTTTCGAAGCCTTCGATAAACTCGGTCATGTACATGCCCTTACGTTGCAAGTCGGATTCCATAACGAAATACAAGTAACACCATATAAATAAAATGAACATGAAAGAGAAACAACTTTCTTCTAACGAACTTTTGCAGAAAGCAAAAGAACGCTCAGGCCTGTCTAAAGAAGTGTTGAGACAAAGCCTTCACTCCTTATTAGGAGTAATCAGTGAAGCTCTGGACGATGGCAAGTGTATCGTGCTGGATAACTTCGGTAGTTTTGATTTGAGAACCGTAAAAGAACACACAGTTACACCTCCCCCTCCCAACAACAAACCAGTAGTAGTTCCAGAACATCAGGTTGTTCGATTTAAAACCTTATAAGAATATCCTCTGTTATCATATCAAATATTGATGAAGATGAAGAAATTATCTACAATAGCAACAGTAATATCTTGTATAGTTTTGGGATCCTGTAGTCCTTCGAAGTCAGGAATGGTTCATAAAGCCAAACAAAATCTCGAAGCATCTCTTGATTATCCCAAGCAGTTAAAATTGACAGCTCATACAGAGCCTGACTCTGCCTTCGGCGTGAATTATTTTACTCGTAAAGAGATCACTGGTATGCTAAAGGTTATGGATGTTGTCACCAAGAACCTCATGGCAAAGACACAGGGAGTAACAGATATTTCTAATGCGGATGTATATACGGTGAACCTGATGCGCCGTCAGATGAATGCAGCCACAGAAGTACAGTCTATGATCTTCAAGAATACTCCCAAAGGGGAATGGTCGGGTTGGAAAGTGAAACTCGACTACGAATGTGTCGATAAGGACGGTATGAAGTATCGTGCTGAACGCTGGGTTTTCTTCGATCGAGAAGGTAAGGATGTAGTAAAGACTTTTGAAATACCATTGCCGTGAACGAATACCCTAAGAGGCAACAAAGCCTCGTGAAAGAATTATACAAGTGCCACTCTCTGTATGACACAGAGAAGGCACTTGTGCTTTTTGATGTAGGCACTTCTTTTGTTGTCATTGGTAACGATGCCGATAAGCTATACCTTACGCTTGGATGGGAAATTACCGATTTCTCTGATGGAGATAGCATCTATTCGTATATGATTATTTCTCCCTACGGAGCAAAGATATTGCAGAAACTACGACTCAATGTAGAATATTACAATGCAGGAAATCTTCCACAAATCAGTGTTCAACCTCCAGTAACTATCCAACAGATACTGGACTATCTACGAATGGTTGTCGGTCAGGAAAGTCTGACCTATCCCATTATAACAGCTCCTATTACAATAGAGGAAGTCGGATTTATCAGAGAGATACGTATTACTTCACTTATCATTGATGCAAATCTGTTTCTGTGCGCATCGACAATACTGAACTGATAGAATTAGTCAAAGATCATGAATGGAATTTCAGTCATACAGGGCTTACTCTGTTAGACAATTTATCAGGAGTAGTAGAGCCCCAGCTTCCTTATATGGTAAACCTTATACAAGCCCAGTCACAAACCCTTAGAAATCAAAGAATACATAATACGGCATTGTATAAGCTTTTTCTTGATAAGAAATGTGTTGTCTCGTCAGACACCATTATTTTTATTCAAGTAGAAGATTCTTACCTAACTTTTGACGATGATGCCATTGACGTTGTTACCTTTCAGAAGGAGGTACTGTTATATGAGTGTAGCTTATTTGGCTTGCGTGGTCGAACCGTTGCATTATTGTCTCGTCCCCAACTCGAAATATTGAGAGATACCCATTCTCTATTAGTAGTGAATAGTCCGAAAGATATTCCACTATATAAGTTAGGGTTGCAAGAAAGTTTTCTTAACCTGAAATTTAATTATGAACTTTCTTATTCTGATGTAGTTATTCGCAAGCAGAAAAGTGGTGAATACGTCATTTCAGCAAGCTATAATAGTTATCCTCTACCCGAATATCCAATTCACAATACCATTGGAGGATATTTCTGTACTCTACCATCTTGCAAAGAACGCAGTGCCATACTATCATCACTCGCTCATCGCACCTACGATACCCTGATTTCATCAGTTTTTGACTCCAGTAAATGAAATAGTTGATAAATAATAATAAAAATCCACATCATAGCCTTATCTTTGTAGTCATTAATCAAAAGTTATAAATTATGTTTTATCGGTACTGCCTGCTAATCCTATCAGTCCTGTTTTCGTGTACAGCCTTTGCACAAGAAAATACTGTCAATAAGCCACAAGAGCCTATCCTTGGTTACTATCATTTGGGAATGAACTTTGATGAGTATTGGGATCAAACACAAAAAATGAAAGAGGCTACAGAGGTAACGGACTCCAGTTCCTTGCTGTCGAAATATCTTATTTCCATCAATGGTATTACTTTCGATGTTGCTGACCTTATTTCTCCTGCTGCAGGTATTGGAGGGACTGACTATGATAATTATACGAAAGAAACATTCCCACTTTTCTTTACAGGCCAAACCTATTCTCTTGAAAACAATTTAGTTTCTGTTACTATCAAAACCCCATATTATGATATCAATGATAACCTATGTTATATGCCAGCTGGCTTATATGAACAACAGCATTTACCCAAGAATCAATGTATGTTTGATGTATATAACATTGAACTCCATAACCAACTGGTTAGCCTAACAGAGACTTTAGAATCCTATCTATCCAAAAAGTATGGCACACCAACCAAAGAATACCCCATAGCTAAATTACAGCCTCTGCGCAAAAAAGAATTGTTTCGTCAATTACCTGTTTGTTGGTTCAACTTATGCTATTCAGGTGCAATCTTGCCAAAAGCAGAATGGCAAACAGGGAATATGAAGGTTATAATGGGAATAACCAATTCTGCCACCATCTTCATATCTTTCTTAGACGAAACGCTGTTATCTCATCAAAACCTTGACAGAATTTGCACCAGCAGACCAATCAAGACCTATAGTCGAATGGTAGTTCTTGTTTATCGCTTAAATCTTCTTTCATCATCTATATCATCCCAGTTGCTTCCTCCTCCAACTTCCCACTCACGGTTAGAATGATGATCAGAGCCAGTCGGACGTAACAGATTCTCTGTATTGATATGTTGGGAATTTGTTTGTTGTGGGTTTGTCGGCTGTACCTTCACAACCGTCCCTCTCTCATGCTTCATCAATGGGGATAAGTCTATATTCGTATCTCGTAGATTAACGATTGTGGAATTACCCATATCAACAGCATATACCGATTCCTCTTTCCTGAATATAAGGATCTTGGCATTATGCAAGTCATCATATAAGTGTCCTTTTTCCGCCGTACCCAAAATCTCCCTGATTTGATTAACGGTACCATCTATCTTTTCTTTATTTTTATCAGGATTTATCTGAATAACACTTTCATCTTCGATATGCCCAAACTTGCATAGGATAGTCCTCTCTTCTTCGGTCGCTGGATTGAATTCTTGAATCCATTGCCTCCTAAAATTCTTGCGTAAAATAGAAAAATCTTTCTCTTCAACGGCAATCGAAATTTTGCGCTGCTTATCTCTGATATATCCATCATGATAGATATTCACTTTATATTTCCACCATAGCGACTTATTTACTTTACCAATAGTAAGTTTATCGTTTTCCTCAATCAACTTATGTACAAACTCTAAAATAGTCTTTTCACGTTCTCCGACTGATATATTCTCCTGTTGCTTAAACGCAAGCAAAGTCTTAATATCTAAGACTTCACTACCTTTATACACAGCCTTGTTTTTGTGATCCACCACCATATATCCATAGGGAGCATCTTTTTTTCCTACAAAGACAAGCGATATACCCAATTTCTTTTTCAGCATCTTATTGAGATCTTCTTTGTTAGAAGTCAGTTCCTTGTATTTTAAAAGAATAGCCTTTAGTCTTTTGCGCTGCTTACTACTTTCTTCTTTTGTTTTCTTCGTTATAGCCAACTCTATATCCTTGATGGAAATATTATCCAGGACAGTACCTCCTTTTTTAATATTGAGTTTGTCATCTTCCACATAACTCTCATATCCATTACTTTCCAAAATAGCCTGAAATTGTCCCAACGTAGCAAATGAGTATTCCATAGCCTTTTGAGTGATACCCTTCACTTCACGTTTTGGCTCAATTCCCATAATTTTATTGATGATAACCTGTGAGCGTAACCGCTCGTTGTCATGCTCTATCTTCTTGCCTTGTGGATTCACTCTACTTGTAACAATATGGATATGGTTATTACCTGTATCATGGTGTGCATAGATTAAGACAGGTTGCCCCTTGGCGGCATAACCCATTTCTTTCAAATACTGATGCGCAATATCCAGTAGTTGATCATGTGTGTATTCTTGCTTCTTGCATGAGATAGAAACATGAAACTGGGTATTCTTTATGTTCTGATTGATAGACGAATACTTAATCAGATATTCCTGCAGATTGGCAGCAGTTATGTTTCCTGTCTTTGAAGATAGTCAAAATTAGAAATCTCTAAGAGTTCGGCTGTACCCTTAGACACCTTTCTTTCGTTATAATTGACTGCATTAAATGTGCTGCTTGAATGGAGAATAGTTGCTATCATTGCACTTTAATTGATGTAAAGATAGCTTCGCTAAAAAATGACCAAGGAGACTTTCTGCCACACTGCACTGGTCAATAAATTAAAGTGCATCGAAACTATGCTGCAAATATAGCATTTTTAGTTGAATTTTAGTTCGATAGGCTCGCCTAAAATTTGTATCTTTGGTTAGGAATTTCAAAAACATCGCATGAAAGAAGACAAAAGAATAAATCGTATCAATCTCCACCTAAACAATAAAGAGTTGGAATTATTCAAGAATAAAGCAAAAAATTACAACCAAATGGCAGCTATGATTCGTGATGCGGTAGCTCAATTTAATGATAAAGGTACGGTAAAACGTATTGAATCTCTGAACAAATTAGCTGATTTGATAACCGAATTTAATCACGAAATATCTAAGCAAGGAGTAAATCTTAATCAAATTACTAAACGTGCAAATGAGCTAATTTATAAAGGAGAATTAGATAAGGAATACTACGAAGAGATTATTCTCCCTCATATCTCTGACCTAAAAAAAATGATGAACAACATAAAAAAACAGCAATCTGACATCTTCAAAAGATTGCTAGAAATCTAAAAAGGCATCATTTTTTGTCCTAATATAGGAGTTGCGACGATATTTCTCCCACTTCTGTGGGCAAGCAACCTTTATGTGCCGATTTGAAAAATAGGCGCCTAAAGGTACAACTTGCTACACATTTTCTACGTCTTATTTCTATCCATTTGTACATAGGATTTACGTCTAATTTTCATCATTTCACCCTAATTTCATCTTGGAAACTTAGATTACATCCGTTTAGCCTATATGTTTTTATGTTCATCATAAAAGCAAAATAGCAAACAACCATAAAAACAAAATGTATGCTTTACAAACAACAATGAAGTTTGTTCATCATAAGAGCAAAATAGCAAACACCCATAAAAACAAGATATATGCTTTACAAACAATTATGAAGTTTACAAATCATAAGAGCAAAATAGCAAACACCCATAAAAAAACAAGATATATGCTTTACAAACAATTATGAAGTTTACAAATTATAAAAAGCAAAATAACAAACAACCATAAAAAAACAAGATATATGTTTTTACAAAAAATTATGAAGTTTGCTAATCATAGAGGCAAAACAACAAACAAAAACAACAAGGGCAAAAAATCATCGGTGATACCAATATTCAGCATGGCAGACAGGAGGGGAAAGTGGTCATATGATCTCTGTGCTGCCTATTGTCTTATTGGCTACCGTTGAAAAAAAGTTGTAATGCTATTGTTATATTATCGGGATAAAAAAATAAAAAAACCTTGATTTTTTTGGAGATTATTTCGAAAAAATATTGATGTATGGTTGTCCGCTTTGAAATACTCCTCTGTAACCTTTTGAGAACGATTAAGTAACCTTTCGGTAAAATTGAAGACTTGTTTTTTGTACGTCGTCTACCTTGTTTTTTTCCCTTTAGTTCAAAGTTTCTCTCGCGCGCGTATAAAGCTTTATTTATTATATTTATTTATAAGCTTTATTTAAGAGCCTTGTAACTCGCTGAAAATCATAGAGATTACTTGTTGTTAAGTAACCTTTTGAGAACGATTAAGTAACCTTTTGAGAACGATTAAGTAACCTTTTGAGAACGATTAAGTAACCTTTTGGGAAAAGCCTCTTTCTTTCCCTTGATAGTTTAATGCGCCAATCCGACTTTTCAAAGTTTTGTCATCTTTTCTTTGTTTTATCTTATAATCTTCATACATTTGCATTGTCGTTTCGATGCACTTTAATACAATTACCGAAACAGCTGACAGTTGTCTTCTCGGTACCCTTTAATCGAATTTTCGCTACGACATCAGAGATCATCTATTCTGAAAGTTCAATTAAAGGGTTTGGCAATGACAATAAGACGAATCACCCTCATAGAAAATGGCGACGTGGGCAAATGCTCCTTCAGCTTCAACAACCTTCTTCTCCGTTCTCCTCTTCGCTATACGATGATGGAACGCCGTTTCCTCTACAAGTTGTCAGAGGCTATCAAGATGCGGTATGAAGAAATGGGATTAACAATGCGTGATAACTGGCAGAATCTTGTATTCAACATGACGGATCGGGATTTAGCTTCAGTCGGTGGAAACACCAACGTTATGCGTACTTACAAAACAGTGCGGTCGCTTGCACAAAAAGCCATCGTCCAGTTTCACGAAAATGAAGACAAACAGTTGGTAGTGGATTACTTTCACTGGATAGACGCTTTTAGATGGAATACCTCAACGAATGATTATACGGTGCGTGTCTCTCCAGAGCTGTATGACTACGTCATCAATCTTACCAAGTCGTTTACAGTCCTCAATTTACATACAGCAATCTTACTGGAATCAAAATACTCCCAAAAATTCTATGAGATATGCTACCTCTATTCGGGTGATTTCCGCTTTATTGACCCTACAACTCCTGACGAGACTTACAAAAAGAGAGTTTTAAAAATGTCGATAGAGGCTTTCCGCTTCACTTTTGGGCTATCAGAACTTCATGACCCAAAGACTGGAGAGCTACTGGAGAAAGAGAAATATCAGCGATTCAAAACAATGGTGGAGAAGGTGATACTTCCTGCCCAGCGAGAATTGTATGCGCTGTACAAAAATCATCTATGTGATGTGTGGTTTGATTTTGAAGTGCTTGACCGTTATGGACGTGGCAGAAACGGATCTCCCAAGAATCTACGCTTCTATATCTATTCAAGAGAGTTTCCCAAGTCGAATGATGCCGAAATGGATCGGCCCTGGCAGGAAGGCGATGCTATGCTATTTCCATACGAGGAAAAGGCGTTAAAGAAAGCACCAAAGGAAAAGACTTTTAAGCAGACCGACTGGCTTAGCCTCGATGGAGAATTCCAAAGAGACACGGTACGCCAACTGCTGAAAAGCTATTTGGATAATGATGCAGCAGATTACTATATAACCAGGATTGACGAAGAGCAACGTCAAAGCAACGATACTTATTCGCAGGTTATTCAGGTTATCTACGAAAAGCAAAAGCAAGCAAAATTCCAACAAGGAACAAAAAAATATAAGCAGAAGTGTTTGATAGATTTTGTGTTTGCACAAAACCTGAAAGAATACGGTTGGTCTATACCGCCATATTCGCCTGAATGATAAAGTTTTAAAGAAAGTGATACAGTTATTGTAAAACCCTTAAAAGGGGCCTCTGTCGTGAGACAGGGACCCCTTTGCTATTACTGGTGGAATGAGACCTTTTGCGTTTTTTTGTCGAAAGAAAGTCTCTGTCTTAGAAGATTTCCTTCTTCGTCAAATGCGTCAAATACAACGTTGCCGTCACGTAACAAGGTTTTCACCTCGTTTACAGTGATAGGATGTCCATTATAGATGCGCTGCACTTTAAATTTACTCTTGGGCTGACCGTTTTGGCTCGCACAAACAAAGGTTCGTGTACCGACGATTACACGACCGATACCAGGTCGATAGCTAACAGTGTTATCAAGTCTTACTTCATTGCCGTCAATGACAGGGATTAATGAAAATATCCTTCCTGCGTTTGTGGAAAATCCGTCTAAGATAATTTTCTCACTTCTTAGGATTTTTCGACTTCCTGGGTGGTCATTCGTCGATTGCATATAAAGTTGGATATATGAAAAGTACAACCCTCGCACTGATAGCCGTGACTATTGAGGAAAATTCGCTTTCCACATACAGGGCATGAAGCAGTGAGATATACCTTACTCATGTTAGGTGCTCTTTAGTTATAATCTTCCATGAGCTTTACAAAGTTCTTACCTTGTGTGCTAAAATTAGCCAAAGGACAATAGCAACAAGGAAGAAGAAAAGGTACACACACTTGACAAGATCGCTTGCCTGGTCTGCAACGATAAGGTTGATGCCACTTCCCAATAAGAATAAAAATAAAATAAAATTCTTCATATTGTTCTGAATTGTGGAGGGGTGGTTAATCCCCTCCATTTCCTTGTTAGTCCGTTACATCGTAGAAGTAGTTCAACTCCTCGCCGTGTAAGTTCTCCTGCGCCCACTCATCAGCCTTGCGCCAAAGTTTGTCGTACACTCGTGCAATAGTGTCATTCTCCTCATACCACTGCCAAATCTTGTGATTTAGTACCATAACAAGCTCGGTGAGATAGACGTGGTTTGTGTGCCACTCATCGAAAGCACGATTGAAGGTATCACCGATAGCTTCGATACCAAATTTGTCAGCAACCGAAAAATCCGTCCAAAAGGTGGTCTTCGGCTCGTAGCCAATCATCAACATTGTTTCATCGACACTGGTAGGAATTTGAATTGTTACCATGTTTTTTTAAGTTTTAATGATGTGATACTTTTCCCTTTAGTTTCCCACTGCTTGTCAGTGGGAGCTGTCCGGGATTGAATTTTTATGTGCATGGTAACAGCGGAGGAGGAATGGATGCGCAAAGGAATTTTCAGAAAAGTTTGGATGGAACCCCAATTTGTCAGCAAGAGAAATTGCGGAGGGTCTGTCCAAACTTTTCTGAAAATAGCTTTAGCGGTACTTTCGCAGAAATGGAGGCTACACTACCTTTGCACAATAAAAATCAATACAGGCAGCTACCCGATAAGAAGTAGGCAACGCCTACTGAATAAATAACTCCGTAGGAAGTAATAAAGGGATGAGAAAAAGACCAAAACTTACGATAGTGTGTTTTGCTAGGCTATAATGAAGTCTGTGCCATTGGCTCTGACGAAATGAGGATAAGACATTAGGGAAAAAGTAAAGATAGCTGGGTAGTATAGGTTGACAGTACGCTGAACGCTGCCAACCAACTTAGGGATCATTTCTATGGAAAATCGGAGTCGGACATAGTACGAAAAGTTAATCGAACTTCAGAACAAAGAGATAAAAAATGCCTTTACCGTTTGTTTTTAAGTTCGATTTTGTGTATATTTGCAAAGAAATAATAATCGAAACATTAGCAGATGGCAACTATAGGCTATGCAAGAGTATCGAGCAGAGAGCAGTATCTTGATATGCAGCTCGCAGCTTTAAGGCAGAAAGGTTGTAATACCATTTTCCAAGAAAAGGTGTCGGGGATTCGTCAACGCCCAGAGCTGGAAAAATGCTTGTCTTATCTGCGTGGCGGCGATATATTGGTGGTGTATAAGTTCGACCGTTTAGGTCGATCACTCAAAAATCTGCTGGAGATATTCGAAGACTTACGTAATCGGGGTATAGCCCTGATTTCCATACAAGACGGCATCGACGGCAGTTCTACTACGGGCAGGCTGATGATGACACTGATGGCGGCACTGGCCGAATTTGAAAGATCTGTGATTGCCGAACGGTGTTCGGCAGGGCGTAGAGAAGCAAAACTAAAGGGAAAAAGATTTGGTAGGACACCTGGGGTTGATAAAAACAAGATAGATGCTGTTTCGGGCTTGTATAAACAGGGGATGACAATTGCTTCTATTATGCAACAACTGGGCATAAAGTCAAAATCAACAGTTTATCGCTATCTGCAGATGAAAGGTATTAAATTGAATCGAAAATAATGCTTATGTCACCTTTAAGGGAAACCATATACAGGACATCATCTTTTATCAGCTCCAACACCAAAGCTGACAGAAAGAAATATGGCCAGTTCTTCACTTCGGAATCAATTGCTGTATTTATGGCTTCCATGTTTCATATAGACATGGAAAAGAAATCTTTGAGAGTTCTTGATGCCGGTGCTGGTAGTGGTATATTGTCTGTGGCTTTGTTGGGTAAAATCCGCAAAATTGGCTATACTGGTTTGTAGAGCTTGTATGCTATGAAAATGACGAGAAAGTCCTCGGTGTTCTTGCCAAGAATCTTGCTTCTATAAGAGACCATAATTTCACATTTGAAATTCGTGGCGAGAATTATATTACTTCCCAAGATTTTGAACATAGTTCTTCCTTTTTCGAGCAAAAGGAGCCAGAAACATATGATTTGATTATAGGCAATCCTCCCTATAAGAAAATACCAAAGGACGCACCAGAGGCTACACACATGGAAGACGTGTGCTATGGTGCTCCTAATTTGTATTTTCTATTTTGGGCTATGGGAATCCACAACCTCAAAGAGGGTGGAGAACTTGTCTATGTCATCCCTCGATCATGGACTTCGGGGACATACTTTGATCGTTTCAGAAAATACATGTTGTCACATTGCGTGATTACAGACATTCATATTTTCGGAAGCAGAGATAAGGTTTTTGATGGTGAAGCCGTCTTACAGGAAACCATGATTATCAAGGTAAGGAAAGACAGCATAAGACCGTCAAAGATAAGGATTTCGTCATCTGAAACATCGGATTTCTCTGACTTGAGGTATATTGATGTTGATTATGACACTATTGTCAGCAATAACGGCTATGTCTATTTAGTCACCAACGAAAAAGAAGCGAAAGTCCTTTCCACACTTGGGAAACTACCATTCACTCTTGTCTCTGACAACTTACGCATGAAAACTGGAATCATAGTGGACTTTCGTACCAGAGAAGTTCTGAGGAATGAACCTTCGAATGATACATACCCACTTTTCTATTCGCAGCACATCAAGGGTGGAAGGGTCGTGTGGCCTGTCGGGAAAGAGCATGAATTCATCGATACTGACCGTATGGGCTATTTGCAAGAGAACACAAACTACCTGTTTGTAAAACGCTTTACGGCAAAGGAGGAGAAAAGACGATTACAATGTGGTATATATTTATCCTCCGATTATCCAGAGTACAAGTATATAAGCACACAGAACAAGCTAAACTATATCAAATGTGACTCGCAGGAGGAAGCCTATGGACTGTATGTGCTGCTCAACTCTACCATCTATGACCAGTACTACAGAATACTAAATGGTTCAACACAGGTCAACTCTACAGAAATAAACAATATGCCTGTTCCTTCCAAAGAAACTATCTGCAAGATGGGGAAAGAGTTGCAAGGAACAGATTTAAGCCAAGCTGTATGTGACAGCATCCTAAGAAAATGGATAAACTGAAAAAAATAAAGAGTCTGCTGGCAGACATTGGTCTGCCGTCAGCCCAACAATCAGACTTATGCGCCCTGACAATATTGGCCATGGCCAATTTGAAGAGATTGGCAGTTTTGCTGGTGCAACGAATAATTGGATTAGAATACATGATGTAATTGCATTCATCAATGCCAATTATAGTGCCAAGTATGCAGAAAATTCCAGAGAAACTTTCCGTAAACAAGCCATGCACCATTTTAGGACGGCGGCATTGATAGAAGATAATGGCAAGGCTACCAACAGCCCTAACTATAGGTATAGGCTGACTGATGAGTTTCTAAAAGTTATCCAGGAAACCAAGAAGACGAACGAAGATAATGCCAAGAATGAAGCTTTGAAGAAATTTCTTTCGCACCACGAAAAGCTGATAGATACTTATGCTTCTAAAAAAACAATGCGTAAAATGCCTGTCAGGATAAACAAAAAGGACTATACATTTAGCCCTGGTTCTCATAACCAACTGCAAAAAGCTATTTTGGAAGAGTTCGCACCTCGCTTTGCCCCAAATTCAGAATGTCTCTATGTTGGAGATACCACACATAAAGACATGGTTAAGAATGAAGCGAAACTAACGGAGTTAGGCTTCGCCATAACGCTTCATGATAAAATGCCGGATGTGGTTCTTTACAGAGAGGATAAAGACTGGCTATACTTTATTGAGGCAGTGGATTCTGTGGGGCCTATGAGCCCCGAAAGAGTAAGGGATATAAACCAAATGACAGAAGGGGTAAAGTCGGGGAAAATATTTGTCACAGCTTTCCTTGATTTTTCCAAATTCAAAAGATTCTCCGAACAACTGGCCTGGGAAACAGAAGTATGGATTGCAGATATGCCAGACCACATGATACACCTGAATGGGGACAAGTTCATGGGACCAAGAAAAACTACAGATAAATAGAACAAGCATTACAATGGAACTAAATGAATTTGTAAAAGCCACCATCATGCAAATAGTGGAAGGTGTTGATGAAGCCAACACAGCCTTGTCAAAAAAGACCGCTTTTGTGGCTTCTGCTAACATTCAAACCGATAAGGGATTTAAAAATACCGTTGATAAGGAAGGCAGGCAACACTATGTAACAGATGTTGACTTTGATGTTGCCATCAACATTCAAAATTCAAACTCCAAAGAAGGAGGTGGAGGAATTGAAATACTGTCAGTTCTCAATGTAGGGAAGAAAGGAAGTAGCGAGAATACCAATTCCTCCACAAGTCGTATCAAGTTTTCTCTTCCTTTAGCCTTGCCCACAGAGCCAGATGAAAAACTATATACAAGGAGGCAACTGTGTCCACCTAAGCGTCCAGAAATATAATAATGCAATAAGCCATCAATCCAGGGACTTTATGGAATGATGGCTTATTGTCTTATTCCTCTGGCAGTGCATCCAGTATGGCATCTATGTCTCCATACAAGAGGTCGGTATAACCTACCTCGTAATACTCGTGGTCTTCTTCGGGCATAATCAGTCATTAAGAATTAAGGGAAATAGGGGGAAACGCAAGGAATGTAACTATTTGGAATATCATCATTTAGCATTTTCTTACTATTTTGAGGCTAAGCAAGAACGAGCATTAAACGGCAGGAGTTCCGTTACCAAATCGTAACCCATCAGGGAAAAAGCAAAAAGGGGTTACGGATTGAATGTAAATAGTTGTTGTTTAGGTGTTTATTCCTCATCTTTCATTTTTCTGCATCGCTCAGGAATACTTGTTCATCTGTACCTTTGCAAACAAAGGAAATTTAGAAAAAACGACAGAAAAATGAAAGAAAACAAACTCAAAGTATCGTTCTTCGTTCAAGCAAAACGAACCGACAAGAGAGGACTTGTGCCTGTCATCGGGCGAATCTCCGTTGGCAGAACCCATTCGGGCTTCTCCACCAAGTGTAAGACTCCGATCGCTCTTTGGGACAGCCGTAAGCAACGGCTCATCGGTAAGAGCAGCATGGCTGTGTCCGTCAATCAGAAACTCGGTGAATGCACCGCACTTATCCACGCACGCTTTCATGAACTCAGTGAAAGGAAAGAAACTTTCACAGCCACAGACGTGAGGGATGCCTATCAGGGGCAAATCCACTGTCAAGCCTTGCTCTTGGAGAGTTTCGGGGAGTATCTCACACAGACAAAGGAGCGCATAGGCATCGACCGAGCCTTGAAGACGTTCAAACTCCGTACCTACCAACTCTCCCTGCTTCGTGAGTATGTGCAGAAGAAGCACAAGGTAAGCGACATTCCCCTTTCACAGTTGGACAAAGCCTTTATCGAGGGTTTCGAGTATTATCTCACTATTGACCGCAAACTGAAACGCAGCAGCATATCGAGTACCATGTCTACTTTGCAGACCATCGTCCGCATGGCGGTGAAGAAAGGTGTGCTGGACTTCTATCCGTTCTTGGGCTACAGTTACGAGCGACCAAAAGGCGAACCGAGAAGCATTACGCAGGAAGAACTTGAGCACATCATCGACTTGGAGATTAAATGGGAGAACTACCGCATTGTCCGTGATTTGTTCGTCTTCTCCTGCTTTTCAGGACTGGCTATCTCTGACGTGCGCAATCTCAGAGAGGAAAACATCGTCCTTGAAGAGGGTGAACTCTGCATCAAGGGCAGACGCATGAAGACAAAGACTCCGTATCGTGTACAGGTACTTCCTCCTGCTCTGGAAATTATGAATCGCTATAGAGGCATAAGGGCAGGTTTTGTTTTTGACGTGCCGACTACCGACATTATCCTCAATGGCATGCACCACATACAGAGAAACATCGGGATGAAAACTCCGCTGACCTTTCACATGGCTCGCCACACCTTTGCATCGCTCATCACACTCTCGGCAGGTGTACCTATAGAAACGGTGAGCCGTATGCTCGGACACACAAATTTGAGAACAACACAAATCTATACAGTTGTTTCCTCCGAGAGAATCCATCGGGATATGCAGAAAGTACAACAACGCATACAAGATACATTCACCTTAAAACTTTGAAATCATGGCACGAAGCACATTCAAGACACTCTTTTATATCAACCGTTCCAAAGAAAAGAAGAACGGCAAATGCCCGATTATGGGGCGCTTCACCATAGATGGTGAGCAGGTGCAATACAGCACGGGCAAGGAAATCGCTCCTGAACTTTGGGACAGCCATAAGGGATGATGCAAGGGAACAGGCGAAGAAACAAAGGTGATCAACCACTACTTACAAAGCAAAGAGGAACAAGCCAAAGCAAAGTATCAAGAATTAGTTTGGCAACGTGGCTATATCACCGCCGAGCTCCTCAAGCGTGAACTCATGGAAGAAGACAAGCCCAAAGGTTTTCTTTTGGAGGAAGCCCAACTATTTATTGAGGAAAAGCGTCCTTGTGTGGGAATAACGGTAGCCAAACCGACCTTTGCCAACTACATCTATGCCACACAACTCATTGAGGCTTATTTGCGTGAACGCTTGGGGCTGGAGGATATTCGCTACTCATCGCTTGACTATGGTTTCATCGAAGGGATGGACTTCCGCATAAAAGTAATAGAAGTGAATGTAATCGGCTGATTACAAAAGGAAAACATAAATAAGAATAATAAAAGGTGAACGATTTGGAAACGAGCGAGTTTCTTTATCCTTCTTTATTTTGCAATTCCTCAAAGAACTCTTTATTCTATTTTGCAAAGATATAAATTTTTCACAAGAAGGTATACGGATTTCAAGAAATTCATAGAAAACTTCACTGTATGAAATTGGAAAAATTGGAAAAATTATGAAAATCAGAAAAAAAAGATGCCGAAAAATTTGTTGTAAACAATTTGGTTTTATATATTTGCGTCATATTTTTCTATTATACTTCAAATCCGCAACTAAGCTCTTGAACGTCCTTATTGCGTTTACACGTCCTCTCATTACTGAATTTGCAGATAATTTGAACTTGAAGCACCCACTTCTGCCTACAATATCCCCTTACCCCACAATGTGACTTGAGGCAATACACAATATCATTCCCATAAGTTGTAAGCATCATTATAGGTATAGATATTCAGCACATACCGCTTTGATGTCCTGATCCACTTGGCTGGTACAGAGATAAACCTGGAGACAAACGCTTTTATGCGACTTGTTGCATTGAGTCCGAACTTCTTTACGTCAAGTCTTTGAATAATGGCCTTGTAAAAGTTACGGATTATACCGACTATCAAATCGCCAATAACCGCCACGCCAGGGCGATAACCAAGGAACTTCTTGTATGTAGACTTTGCATCATACTTCTCTGTCTCTATGAACTGATGGTCGAAATCAACATCATACATCTCACCCTCTTTCAGTTGGTCAGATGCAAATATACAATTGAGCAATAAAGTATTGAGAGTATCAGCCGTATTGAAATCGTAGGTCTTGCCCATATCTGATGTGTATGAAATGCTTTCTTGCATCAACTCCTTTATCGCTCTAAGGATAGTGTCAGAGCTACAAGTGCGAAGTGTCGGATGAAGCGAGAGGTGGTTCATCAAATGAGTAGTGACATCCTCAATACATGAACCGCCACAGAAGTAGATACTCATGAGAGAACGGATGATTTCGCTGTACTGATAACCGAACGATTTACACCTTAGACCGAGGGTTGAGTCGATTACAGATGATAATGTCAAATTGCTCCATGATTGAAAATAATCCCCCAAAAGGAGTGAGTCTCTCAGATTTAATTTGTATCTTTGCCATGTCTATCATCGGATTCTCTTGTTTTTTTGCAACACTAAGATAAGTGAAAATTCTGACATGGAAAAATCCTGAGCAACTTTTTGTTGCTCAGGTACTTATATAGTAATATGGATTTGAAATTCGAAATACTTAAATATTCACATAAGCAAACTTGCAACAATGCACAAGAAGGAAAAGGATTCTTTATGTTTCCTTACTACAACTATATCTATGATGCAATAACCAAAATCATAGATATTTATCCGTTTTTGCAGACAGATGACATTGTAGAGCAGCTTTCATACCAAGTCGTTTCTTATGCTTACAATACTTATTTGAAGTTTGTTTATCCATTTGAATTTAATTTGGCGAAAGAAAATAACTTTTTGAAAGGTAGCACAGAAGAGGAACAAAGTCTATTCTTTCGTGACACATTATCATCTAATGATGAATGGATAACATATTTCTTTGAAAAATACCCGAAGTTGCTTTCTATACTTGAGAGTTATTCTGTCAATATTATGCATCATATTGATAGGCTTCTTTCTGCTTTAAAAGTAGATATAGAAAGTTCTGCCATAAAAGATTTAAAGATTACAGAGATTAAACTTTTTGAAGGGGATTTGCATGAGGGCAATTGTGTCTCATCAGTTTTGTTTTTCAATGGTACGAAATTGTATTACAAGCCAAGAGGAGCTGCTAATGAAAAGTTCATTGCGGATACAATATCTGTACTTGATAAGATGGGATTATCTATACATTTGGGGATTCCTGCCTTCATAGATAGAAATAGCTATTCTTGGCACTTGCAAGTAAAGCCTTGTGATATGGAGAATTGTGATTCTATTAATGAGTACTATTATAATTTGGGAAAAATACAGGCTTTCTTATATCTGTTTGGTGCACAAGATATAATTCCTGATAATCTAATGGCTTTTGGTAATTGCCCATATATAATTGATTGTGAATCTGTTGTATCAAAGAAATTTAAGCATTTAGATAGCACTAAAATCAGTGCGTATTTACAATCTTCTGTCCTTGAAACTGGTATCTTACCAGATTGGATGTTTAATGATGCAAATGAAAGGGCGCAGATCTCATCTGTTTTATTTGAATTTGATGCTTTTAATTATCATTTGCCGAAGAAAGAAGGAAAATGTTATACTATAACGACAGAAACTCTTCAAGATTTTGAAAAAGGTTTTGCAGACGCATGTGACTTTATGAGAGCACATAGACTTGAATTATCAAGATATTTCAACTCTTATGATTTCAATTCTATATGTTCAAGAGTCTTATTGCATCCAACAGTTATATATTCTTATCTTTTAACAGAGATGGTAACTCCCCCATATCTGCATGGAGATAAGGATATAAAGGAACTTATAGAACCTATTGTCAGGAAAGAATCTTATGGTGTGTTAAGCGTTCCTCTTATACATTCTATTGCAAATCAGATAGAAAAAGGGAATATACCCTACTATTTCATGTATTTAAACAAGAATTCTCTATATACTTTGCCAAATAGCATCGTTGTAGATGAATGGATTTCTGTTGCCCCAAAAGAAAACTCTGTTATAGTAGAAAAATTATCTACACTCTCCACAAAAGTGCAGGAAGAGCAATTGTGCATGATAGATGAGTCTGTAAATTTCTTTATAGATGTTGTAGGAACTACTAATATAAATAAAGTGCGCATTTTACCTGTTGGAAAAGATTCCTTAGATAGAAATGTTCTATGGCAAGCAATCGAGCGAATTGAGAAAGAAATTCGTAAACGAATGATACAAATTGATAATGAAATAGGATTTGTATGTAGAACAAGGAATGTCTATGATGGAAAATTCCAAGTCTGTTTGATGAACGACTCTTTATATGATGGACTTTTGGGAGTATGCTTGTTTTACCTTACCTTGTTCACATACAGTCATAACATACAACACAAAGAAATTGCGCATGGAATTTTTCAGCAACTATGTGAACATAGGGATGTTGTCCATATTGGCGTTGACAAAAGTGAGATTGCTATATCGCCTTTATCTGGTATTATGGGATTGTTGTACATTATGGAAGTATTTCCAGATTTATACAATGCTTCGGTGTATCAGTCTATAATCAAAGAAGTAAAAGAACTGATACCTATTACCACTCAATTTGATTATATGTCAGGAATAGCAGGTGTAATACTTTTTACAACACAATGCAAATTAATGAAAGAAACTGATAAGTTGACTATTTTGAAAACGAGTGGTGAAAGGCTGTTGCAACTTGCCAAGAATATAAAAGGTAAAACATATTGGACATATACTGATGGCAACAAGATTATTGGTAAAAATGATTTGAATTTAGGAGGATTTGCTCATGGCAGTTCTTCTATGGCAACAGCAATATTTGCTGTATAAACAATTTGGTGACATTCGATATTTAGAAGCATTTAAACACTCGTTACTTCATGATCGCTCTTTTTATTCTGATAAGATTCAAGGCTGGATCGATGGAAGAAATCCTTCATATGAAGAAGATAGCGGAAGTTGGTGTCATGGTGCAACAGGAATTGCATTGTCAAGACTTATCTTGGCGTCAGAAGGATTTTCCGATAAAACAATGGTAAAAGAACTAAAAATAGCTGTCAACCAGATTGAAAAAAGAATTGGCTATAATCTTTCTGTTTGTCATGGCTCTATGGGGAATTTGGAAATACTGCACTTGTTATCTATGCAAAATGATACAAAAACTTTTAGATGGGTTAATTCGATAGCAACAGAGATAAGTAAAGGCCAAGATATTATTTGTGGAGATGACAACCGAAATAGTCAAGTAGGGTTGTTTATGGGATTTGCAGGAATAGGATATCAACTTCTAAAATTTTATGATTGGAAAAATATTCCAAGTATATTGTGTCTTGAAATCGCTCACTCCACATTTTTAATTGAAAATAAAAGCGGATGCCGAAAAGCTCATAGAGTAGGCTAACTTAAATTATTTCAATTTATGAAAAAATTTAATCAGTTGAAATCTGTTCTGACAGACGAATTCTCTGTTCTGAACAAGGAGTCATTAATGCTTGTTCTTGGAGGTCAAGCTCACACTGTAGCAGCACAAGGTTCTTGTGGTTCTTCAGGAAGTAGCCAAAGCTGTGACAATACAGCTAGGTGCAATTGCATGTGTCCTATTGTTAAGACACAACCAAAACCGATCCCTACCAAGCCCTAACCTTTAATGGAATTGTAGCTTGTAAGGTTCTCTGAAGAGTTCAAATGGATGGGGCTGCCAAATACTATATTTCGGCATACCCCATCCTTGCTCATAATAATCGTCGACATTTTATTTTTGAAGTCGATGCTAAAATATGATATACAATGTATAAATACTATATATTCTTTTTCTTGCTGTTTGTCACAATAACAGACATTACAGCACAAACAGACAGTACCAAGACCGAAAAACTGCCAGAAGTTGTTGTTACTGCTGATGGTCAAATTGAAATGAGCAACAAGGCATTGTTGATACCAACTCAACTTGAGAAAAACATTCTACAAATGGTTTTAATCTACTATATCTTATGCAGACTCCTGACTTGGAAGTATCGGCACGCACTCGTAGCATTACTACTCATAGTGGAGGAGAGGTTGTATTGTGCATTAATGGAATGGAGGCATTGCCAGAAGATGTAGCATCTCTTAGTGCAAAGAACATTCGTACAATAGAGTATATAAGAACTCCAAGCGGTAAATATGCAGGTAAAGCAGGATTGGTTAATTTTGTAACTGTAAAAATGAATTATGGGGGCAATGTGTATTTTTCTGCAAATGAAGGATTTGCCTACAAATCGGGGGAATATTTAGCTTTTGCTGATTTTAATAAAAAACGATACACACTTTCCCTAACCGTCACTGGTGACTGGCATAGAGACCATAGCTATACAGAGGGAAATGATATGTTTGTCTTTTCAGATAAATCCGTTTTGGAACGTAATTATAAAGATGAGGGTCCGTTGAAAATAAATAATGGGCAAGCTATGCGATTGCGCTTAACCTCCATGGGGAACACCCACAGATTAAATACCTATGTGAGCTTTAATCGTCAGGCTGTGCCAAATTCCAATACCATACAGGGTATTTACTACACCGAACCATATGGTGCAACAAAGCGTACTGTTTCATATAACAGCCAATCTATAGCACCATCAGCGTATGTAAATTACACATTATGGTTGCCTAAAGAGCAGGCTTTTTGACGTTACAGCATCTGCTTCTATGGGGCACAATAAATACCACAGTCTGTATGCAGAAACAGAACAAGCTTCATTAAGTTCAAAAAGTAATAGAAGATAACTATGTGCTGAATGGTAATATTCGCTATTCGAAGACTTGGAAAAAAATAGCCTTACTCTAACAGGCGCATTGAGCAATGATTATAAACATTATGCTGATAATTATGATGGAACAGCAATTGGAAAAACAGCATCTGACTTCCAACATTACTGTTGGATTACTTCAACTTAGCAAATATAGTGAGAAATACTATTACTATATCTCTGCGGGGGTATCTAACACGGCCGTTTCTTTAAACTCCATACATGATAATTACTGTATGCCTGTTGCTTTTTATGGTGGAAACTATGTCATTAATAACAAGCACTCTTTATCGTTAAATGGTCTTTTTACACATACTTTATTTGAACCGTCAGAAAAAAATTCAATGGTTGTTCCGACATCTTTTTTTGAGGCAACTTGTGGTAATCCTGACATTGCACCGATGAAAGTATTAGGAAACACCCTTTCATACAATGGACAAATTGGAAAAATTCGTTTGTCTTTATCGTATGATAATAATATTTATTTTGACAACATAGTACATCAGTATACAGCTAATACGAATACGATTTTTGATACTCGTATAAATGACGGAACTTTCTACGGTAATATGTTTACTGTAGGTTGTACCTATAATTTATTCAATGAGCATTTGCGTTTGAGCGCCACAGCGATTGAAGAATGTAATACATTAAAAGGGGCTACTTACGATATGTCGCACAACAGTTTTCGCATAAAAGGTGGCTTGGTTTATCTTGCAGGAGAATGGATGCTTAGTTTCGATTATCAGACTCCATATAAATCACTTGATATTCGACAACCGTGGTTCATCCAACGTCGTCCTACCTATGAATGGAAAGTGAGTTGGACTCATAAGGCATTGGCTATTGAGGCTTTAGTACGCAATCCCTTTTCACGTTATGACAAGCAACATATAACAATGGATTATGGGTGTTATAATAGAAATTCGCGGATTTTTAACGAAATCAATGGGCGTAATATAAATTTAACACTGACTTACAGCCTTAGCTATGGCAAGAAATCTAAACATGGAGAAATTGAGGTTAATAAGAATATTGATAGTGCTATCATGAAAATGTATTAATCAATGACCAAAACGATAGAAAGTCTTCATCAACATGATTCCATGCAATGTGGCATAGCCTGTTTGCAAATGGTATGTAAATATTTCGGCAGGGAATATACCTTAGATTCTCTGTCGAAACTTTGCTTTGCCACAACGGAAGGTGTTTCAATGTTAGGAATCAATGAAGCAGCTAATACTCTTGGATTACATACGGCATGTGCGAAAATTTCTATCGTCATGTTAAACGAAGCACCATTGCCCTGTATTCTCCATTGGAATCAGAATCACTTTGTGGTCTTATATAAGATTAAGAAATCCAAGAAGTTCTATGTCGCAGACCCAGGGAAGGGATTGGTTGCTTATACCTTAGACGAGTTCAAACAACATTGGATAAGCACGAACTCCAATGGTGAGGACAAGGGCATTGTTATGTTCTTGGAAACCACTCCTGCGTTCTTTACTTATAAGATGCAAGGTGAAGAGAACATCAAAGAAAAGAGGTCTTTCCGCTTTCTCTTTGGATATGTGAAGAAATACCGCAAGTATTTCGGACAAATCATCTTGGGTCTGGTAGTCGGAAGCCTCCTGCAGCTTGTCCTGCCATTCCTTACCCAATCTATCGTGGATGTCGGTATCAAGAATCAAGATATAGGTTTTGTTTGGCTTATACTCTTGGGGCAGTTGATGCTTACAATCAGCCGAACGGCAATAGACTTTATCCGCAGATGGTTATTGCTTCACATTTCCTTACGTATCAACATATCATTGGTAAGTGACTTCTTCATCAAGCTATTGAAACTGCCTATGTCTTTCTTGATACGAAACTCATGGGCGACTTGATACAGAGAATGAACGACCAAAGCCGTGTGAACAACTTCCTTGCTCAGCAGACGCTCAACATCGCTTTTGCCATGCTTACTTTCGTGGTACTTTCGGTGGTGCTGTTTTTCTATAACAAATTGGTGTTTGTCATTTTCTTGTTGGGAAGCATTCTCTATGGTGTATGGATGACCTTATTTTTGAAGCGAAGAAAGGTACTTGATTACGAACTGTTTGAGCAGCAAGCTATCAACAACAACAAAACTTATGAGTTTATCACCTCTATGCAAGAAATCAAGTTGCAGGATTGTGAGCAGCGCAGAAGATGGGAATGGGAGGACACGCAAGCAGACCTATTCGGGGTACAGATGAAATCACTCAAACTCCAACAGACGCAGGAGGCTGGAAGTATCTTCATCAATGAGGTGAAGAATATCATCATTACGATAGTTGCAGCAACTGCTGTTATTCACGGACAACTCACACTGGGTATGATGCTTGCCGTGCAATACATCATCGGACAGCTCAACTCACCAGTGGAGCAACTGATGAACTTCTTCTATTCTCTGCAAGATGTGAAGATTAGCTTGGAGCGAATCAATGAGATTCACCAGATGAATGATGAGAATGGAAAGGAAGGCTTGCTAACTTCTATTGAAGATAAGAATAAGGGCATTGACATCAAGAGCATCATGTTCAAGTACGACCAACATGCTTGCGCAAAACCATAGACGGTGTGAGCATTCACATTCCGCAAGGTAAGGTAACAGCCATCGTTGGCGCATCTGGCAGTGGAAAGACCACCCTCATCCGTTTGATGCTTGGTTATTATCCTATCTTGGAGGGAAAAATCAACATTGGAAATACTGACATCAACAAACTCAACAAAAAGTGGTGGCGCAGACAATGTGGTGTTGTCATGCAGGATGGTGTTATATTCTCGGAGAGTATCGCAAGAAATATTGCAGTTGATGATGGCGATATAGATAAGGAAAGGTTGTTGAAAGCTGCCGAGATAGCTTGCATCAAGGATTACGTGATGGCTTTGCCTCTGAAGTTCAATACCAAGATTGGGCGTGATGGTGTGGGACTGAGCCAAGGACAGAAACAGCGTATCTTGATTGCAAGGGCGGTTTACAAGAATCCCGACTATATATTCCTTGACGAGGCTACAAACTCGCTCGATGCCAACAATGAGAAAAGCATCGTGGAGAACCTGGATATGTTCTATAAGGGCAAGACTGTTGTGATTGTGGCTCATCGCCTAAGCACGGTGAAGAATGCCGACCAAATCATGGTCATCGACCATGGAAAAGTGGTTGAGATAGGCAACCATGAGTCTTTGACCGCCAAGCGAGGGGCATACTATAATCTTGTGAAGAATCAGTTGGAATTGGGAAACTAAAATGTTTTTGACATGGAACAGAAAGAAAAAGAATCAGATAATATCGAGTTGAGAAGCGGGAAGGTGAGGAACGTGATAGGTAAAGTTCCTCCTCGCCTCGTCAGCTTGGGAACGGTTGTCATTACGATAATAGTCCTCGCCCTCGCAGTTGCTTTCTACAAGATACCTTATCCTATATCCATAGAGGCTAATGGTAATGTCATCAATCAAAGAACAATACAAGTGTTTGTGCCATACAAGTATTTGTATCTTTTCGATGAGCCAAGGACGGCTCATGTATCTTTCGAGGGCAACGATAATGCATCTTATAACTGCAACATCACAAGCCATAAAGTCAGGCTCATACATAGGGAAGATGGAAACTATTTTATGGCAATAGCCACAGTGAGTACACAGGGACAAAATACCCCAATGTTGCAACAGTACATGAAAGCTTATGTCAGAATCATCGTCAGTAATAAAACGTTATGGCAGCAGGTATTCGGATAAACTATATCCGAATACCTGCTGCCAGAACCGTTTTATTACCGTCTACAACATACAAGGCCTATCTTCCTAACATTGATAACTGACCAAAGATGGATTGGACAATCACAGCACGATACTAACGTTGGGTGTTATGATTTATCAGCATTCATTCTTGTTTACTCTCAGGGATTTTGTCAGTTGTACTGCTTGTTGTTGAAGTCTAATAAGAAGTTGGGAATAGGTTTCGAGTTTGCTGAGCAGTTGTTGTGCAGTGGCGACAGAATGATAAGTATTGAGGGCTTTCACGGCTTCGTTGTATAGCACGCCTATCTTATGAGTCATGGCAACGATTTCGGAGAGTTTCTCCAAGTAAGGCTCTTTTGCAGGGTCTTGGGTGATGACCTTAAAGGCTTCACCTAAAAGTCTTGTTCGGACAAAATCACTTTTCGTTTTTGCTCCCGACTTATGGTAAAGTCTGATAAGCTTCTGCTGGTCTTCGGAATTAGGTATTCTGATGTACCATCTGTCCCATCGTGGGCAGGTGGCACATCTGCCGTCTGGCTTCTTTTGTTTCTGCTTTTTCATTGTTTTCTAATCACGACTTTGGAGTGATTTAATCCCCTTTCGGGGCAAGGGTCTTTGTGGTACAAATGGCAATTTGTGGTACAAAGACACACCTTGCTGTAGCAAGATTAATATTGATAAGCCCTGCCGTGTTACTGCACTCACCGAATGCGGTAACTCGGCACAGGCTTGTGTTCCGTGAACGCAGTACTTCAGAGTTTCCACCATCTTTCCACATCATCTTTGTATTGGTCGAGATGTTCTCGAAGCACCTGCTCCACATATCCTGAAACGCTTGCTCCCTGCTCACCGATTTTCCTTACCACAAAGTCCAACTTTCGTTGAGTTTCCTCTGATACATACACGGCTTTGCGGTGACTGTTGCGAAAGGGCTGAAGATATTTCCCCTGAAACTCGGATAATTGCTTCCTGTCCCTTGTTTTTCCTATTCGTTGATGATTCTCTTCGGTAGAAGTAGCCCTTTCCGTTGGTGACAACTCTGTTTCTTGATAGGACGGTTGAGAATAGTCCTTGTGACTCTCCTTGTCATTTTGTTCCTCAACTTTAACAGGCTCAAATCTTTTCTTTTCCTCCTCATAATCTACTGGCTGGTGGAAAAGCCACTCTACTTTGACCCCTTTGGGCAAATAGAATTTGCTCACTTTGGTCACAATATTATTACCCCTTGTAAAGTCCTGGTGTAGGGGTCAATTTTATTTTACCCTTTTAGAGACTCTGGCTTTTCTTAGCCCTTAACTTACGCATGCTTTCGCCATATAATTCTATGGTATGCGCCGTATGAATAATTCGGTCAAGGATGGCGTCGGCTATTGTCGGATCGCCAACCATGTCATACCAGTTGGACGATGGGTACTGCGAGGTTATGATAGTGGATTTCCTTTCATGCCTGTCCTCAATAATTTCGAGCAGGATAGGACGTTCCTTGGCATCAAGAGGTACAATGAACAGGTCATCAAGGATGAGTAACTGGCAACGCTCAATCTTCTTGAGCTCAGTTTCAAGTGTACCTTTGACTTTGGCAACCTTCAGTGCGCCAAGCAGTTTGGGTGCATTGGCATAGAAAGTACGGAATCCCCTTTTACATGCCTTGTGGCCAAGGGCACATGCTATATAGCTTTTCCCCGTACCTGAAGAGCCGGTAATGAAGAGGTTCTGCCCCTTATGTACAAAGTCAAGGGTGACGAGGCGTTCCATCTGATTGCGCTCAAGACCCCGGTTTGTGGCATAGTCAATCTGTTCGAGATAGGCCTTGTATCGGAACGCCGCATTCCTGATAAGCCGCACTATGGCAGCCTGGGCACGGTAATCCCATTCCCATGCAAGGAGCATGGAAAGGAAAGTGTCCGCCGTCATGGACTGTGGAGTAGTGCCGGCAAGAAAATGTGTCAAAAAAGAACCGAACCTCGAAAGTCTTTTATCTGACTTTCGGGTTTTTTCGTCTTTCCGAGAGTTGAGAAATGCAGCCAATGGCATTTTTTATTCTTCCCAATATTGGGAAAGCCGTTTTTCGCTGATTTTTTGTTTTCCCAATGTTGGGAAAACTGATTTTCAGCGTTTTTTGATTTTCCCCCGCGGGGGAAAGCCGATTTTTTGCTGATTTTCGTTCATCGTACCCCTACGAAAGCCTCTTTTTGCCGTTTTTTATCAATTGCACCTCGTATCTGAGTGATTTTTCGCGAAAATGTTTGCCCCGGCAGACTCTGAACACTTTTGGAGGATACTGCATGAGCCGCTCCACTTCCCGGGAGATAATTCAATACGATATTGTCTATTTCCGAGGCACGTCGGAAGAGTTCCTCAAGATCCTTGTCATAAGGGCCATAGTGCCCTGGCAGGTTGTGCTCCTTTTTCCATGAATAGGTGTAAGGTATGTCACAGCGGTCGTGGATGGCGACAAGGTTCATGCCACAGTAGATTTCCACCGTGTCGGCATCGTAGAGAATCGTCACGCGTTTCCCCACATGTTCCTTAGGAACACTGTAATGGTGCTTGAACAGCGATACGTAGGAGTTCCTGCCGACTGTCATCAGCTTTTTCTCTTTCATGGCGTAGCGTTTCTGTGGAAGCGGGCGGAGGTAGCCCTTCTCACCGCGCAGGAACATCTCCTTGCGTGACGCCTCCCGGCCGGCCATCACCTTTTCATTGAAATCGTTCAGGGAAACATGGATGGCGGCATTGAGATTGTCCAGACTGGAGAAAGTCATTCCCCTCTATGTCCAGGTAAACGGAACGGTAGAGAAGCTTCACGGCGTTTTCAACAAGGGCCTTGTCCTTGGGGTGGCGTACACGGGCGGGATAGACCGCACAGCCGTAATACTCGGCAAAAGCGGCAAAATCGTCATTGATGACGGGCTCGTTGCGGTCACTTCGTGTGACGGCCGCCTTCAGATTGTCGGGAACTATTGCCGCCGGAGCCCCTTCGAAATACAGCATGGCATTCTCGCATCCCTTGATCAGGTCTTCCTTGCGCTGCGACCATACGGCCTCACAATAGGTGTAATGACTGAACGGAAGGATGGCAACAAAGACTTCTGCCTTCTTCGTCTCGCCTATCATCTCATCGACAACTTCAAGCCTGTCACCGGCAAAATCAACATACATCTGGTCTGCGGCATAGTGCTCGACATGGCCGACGACCTTGATGTGGAACTTGTACTGGCGGACAGCCCGCTTGAAGGAAGACAGCTGAAGACCGTCAGGATACTCGGAATGATACTCCTTGAAAAGTTTCCTGACACTCATCCCCTTGCGTGTCAGGCGGGATACATATTCGGGAAGCAAAGCCTCCAATTCAATCCTTTTGGAGGAAGGCTCCCGACGTCGGGATTCCGTACCGCCAAACATCTCATGCAACTGCTCCTCGGAAAGGGAGAGAAGCTGATCGATGCTTTTCCCACTTGAAAGGAACAGGCGGACATACTTGCGAACAGTGTTACGGGAAGTATGGAACGTGGATGCCGTTTCCTTGATACCCATCCCTGCCGCATAACATCTTAAAATGTTCTTGATTCTTTTATTCATTTGAATAGATTTTTATTATTACCCCTTACACCAGGACTCGGGGACTGAAATCTAAACAAAAAAACTCTAACGACACTTGTACTAAATGGTTAATATTATTTTGACCAAAAGGATCAATCATTTTATGGCCAAAGTGAGCAATCCTGTTTGCCCAAAGGGGTTAAAGTAGAGTGGCTTTTTCCATCTACATCTAAGATGGAATCTGGTACTTCTTTTTTTATTAGAGTAATTACTATTATTCAGAAAATCTGATTTTTTAACAAGATATATCTCTTCGTAACAGTTCTCGTTTGCTACGTATAAATTGTATTTTTTAAGGATTGTATTGAAATTATTGCTGTCCGGTAAAACTTAAATAACATATAAATCCTTGCGGAATAGCCTTTATATAGGTAATTCCGCATTCTTTTTTTGAAAATCCAAGCCCCCTAATCAAATAAGTCAAGTTCTTTTGGTGGTGAATTTGCCTTTTTCAGCTATTATGATGAGTTCATCATTTTGTGGATTTTTCCATAAATGAGATGAAATCAGTGTAATACATCAGTGTGAGCCTCAGCATGGTTACCAGCTGCGAGAAGGATACGTGTCTTTTTATCATTCTGGAGATAACGGTACAAAGCAGATTGGCAATGAGTACCACCCATGTCTGTATCTGTATGGCATTTACACTGTCACCATAGAAGAAATGCAGTGGGAAGTTCTGTTTGAGCTGCTTGTAAAGGGACTCTATAGCCCATCTTCGCTTGTAAATCTCCTCAAGGTCCTTTATATCAAGCTCAAGGTTATTGGTCAACAGGACAACTGACTTATGTGAGTTGTCACTCCACAGTTCCACTCGTCTTGCCTGGTGTCTTATCTCCCCCTTCTCAAAGACAATCTTCTTGTCTGTATGTGTAACCAATCCATCAGGGCTTACATAGGTTACTGAGGACAACTCCGTATAGGTGAGATTCTTCTTCATCTTGGTCACATAGCATACCCCTTCCTCTGTAAGTCGCTGGAACTGTGCATAATCAACGTATGCTCTGTCCATGGTAAGGGTAAGCATCCTTAGGAAGATGCACTTCTTTAAGTAGATAATGATCATGCGTGGCGGCAGAGGTAAGCTGTACGACCATGGGAACGCCAACATGATACTTCATCACCGTATGAACCTTCATACCGCCTTTCTTCTTACCACTCTTGGGGTGTCTGCCTACACCCTTGAGTATGTTGTCAAAAAGGGTAATTGTAGTTGAATCCATCATATACAGAAGCTTTTCCCATGTCTTCTGTTCACCTTTAGGGCGGCTGTCCGATAAAAAAGAACCATAACGCTCTAAGAGGTACGCATAAACGCTTGCAAAGAACTCTTGTGGGCGACGCTTGTTGGCATCAGCAAGCGTACTACGACGGACGACATAGTCGATGCCAAGATGATGCAGTTTGTTTACTTCAGCCTTCATGCCTATCTCCACTTCCCGAAGAGAATCAAAGTGTTTGAGAACACCGAAAAGCATTATGACAAGGTGAGTCCACCCATCAAGACGCTTCACATAAGCTTCACTTCGGGGTGTTTCAAGGCTGATTTGCTTGATTTGTTGCTTATCGAGTAATTTTATTACCTGATTATAGACCGGCTGTCCGATAAAATGTGTACTTTTGCCCATGTTATTGAAGTTTTATCGCAGAAACAAAAGTAACAAAAAGGGCTGAAATCCAAATACGGATTTTAGCCCTTAACTTTTATATGTGGAAAAGGTTTACCGGACAGCAATATATTGAAATCTTCTTTTAATGAAGTCTTTTGCAAAGCATCTAAGATATTTTGATGGGTAATATCTTTTTTTTCATCTTGTAAAATAATTTTGAAGTTTTAACAGCTATATCCGTACAATTAACAAGGCGAAAGACTATATGTTTGAGATTTATAGAATCTTTCTCATTCAATGCGACGTTTAAACATAAATCCATTTCCTTTAAAAAAAGTCTTTATAATTTGGCTCATAGCAAGATATTATAGTATCTTTTGGTATTAAATACTGCTTATACCTTGGCCAGTTCACAATCTCCATGTTACAATCATGAGGATAAGCGCGTCCTGATCTAAATAAATGAATATGCAGAGGTGTCACCTTTATTAATTATAAAATATTCATAAGTACAATACTTAATAAGATGGTTTTGAATTTTCTTCTTACATACTATAGTGTCATTGGTGATTTCTCCTGTATCGCTTCGTTTTATCGGGCCGCAAGACATCAGCAAACAGATAACAACAAATGACAAAAAGTAAACTTGATGTTTCATAACGTACGATATTTTGTAAATTAACCATGAAGCTCTTTGTATTATATCGACAGCTGCCATCTCCTCATAAAAGTCTGGTACAAAGCATCTATTCTATAGTCTGTTTAAATGCATCATCGCTCAAGACGGCCTCATATATGCTTCTGGCAATTTGTTTCAATTCTGCATCGTCCTCGAGATTCGAAATTTCCATATCCATATAATCAGTCAATATTTTTTTTAGGCATAAATAGATACTATTTATATTTTTGGGAGTATTTCATTATAAATGTAACATATGAAGAGTACTCATCCTCAGCTATTTCGGATGGAACCTCTAATGGATTCCATTTCTTTTAAAATGTCATTAACTAATTTGTCAACTCTTTCCATGATCAAAATCCTTTAAAATATCCTCTTGGAAGACTACCTGCCCCTTCAAAATTGCTAAAAGTGGTTATTACTTTTCCATTATGGTTTAATATAACGGTATTGTCTTTATAAGTATATATTGTATTTATTTTTCCACCTTTTGCGTTTTGGAACGTTTTTTTTCCATAATATATAATCTCTTTGATTCGTTCTTCTGTAAAGCCACGGCTTGATGCCATTTCTTGACCATGTTCCGTAAAATTAAGTTTAATGGCAGACATTCTATAATTAGCCCACCATTCATTTATGACGGAATATGTACCATTATAAAGCGATCTTACTCCGCAAATTATGAAAAATTCTGGGTATACTGACTGTAAAGGTTTATCGATTTCAGCTAATCTTGAGACTTCCTTTTTCAATTTTATTTTTTCCCCATGCATCATATCATTAAACAATATCGTGAAAGCACCTGTAACAACTCCATTAGCAAACTTTCCACCTCCAATTTCATCAATTGTGCCACTTAGTATGGAATTAGCTGCAACTTCACCGACTTTTCCCAATATTTCAAGATTATCATCTATAAAGCTGCCGCCCATAGATGCAGTTGCACCCATCATAAAACCGTGGAGCATATTACCTCCTTGTACACCTTCTAGCCAAGCTTGTGAAAACGTATGTTTAAACAATTGCTCGAATATAGTACCATCGCCTGACGCAAAATTCAAAAAACCACTTGCGCCACCAACTACGGCTCCGACAAAGGTGCTTTTTGCTATTTGACCAAGATTCGCCCCGTTAAGTAGGGCACCCGTCAAAGCGCCAGCAGCACCTCCTGCAGCCCCTGCAATTATGGCAATAGCAGGTCCACTCGCTGTACCTGCAGTTACTACAGAAACTGCTATACCAACTATAGACGCAGTAATTGTTTTCCAGTTTTTACTAAACCAGCTATATCCAGATGGATCTATCAGGGAAAGAGGGTTGTTTATACAATACGCATAGCGGTTCAGACTTTGTGTAAAGTCCGGACTCTGTATAAACGGGTCTGCGGAAATAAAACGTCCTACGACAGGGTCATACATTCTACCGTCCATATTGACCAGTTCAAACAAGTCAATATGCTCATGTCCGCCGAAGCCATGATCATTATAAGCATTGTTTGATGCCATCACATCAAATACTACCCATGTCTCTGGGTTACGTCTTAATCCCCATGCATCATAGCTTAGTTCCTGATACAGCTTGCCGAGTTCATCGGAATAAGCCTGAATGGAGCCTAAGTGGTCATGATGTATGTATTTTACATCTTTAATGTCATTAGCATCCTGTGAGAGTATTGCCACAGCCTTTCCCAACACAAAGATATAGTTCGTGCTGCTTATCTTACCATTTTCAACTTTCTGCTCAAACAGATTATCCACATAATATTTCCGCACTCCCTGAATGTCTACCAATACTCTCGATTTGTCTGGACCATATTCTATCAGCATTGTTTTATCGCCTGATACAATCTTGGCAACTTTGTCGAAAGAGTTATAGCTGATTTCATCCCAAGCCGCAATGGAACGCTTGCAATCCGTAATGGAAGACAACTTGTTGGAACCGTCTGTATAGATATATGTTCCGACATCAGACTTGCTGGTTATATTGCCAGCGTTGTCATAAGTCATGGACTGTGTTACCTGACCGTTCTTACGAACTGTTGTCAGACGATACAAACCATCATACGAGAAGGATTCCGATAGATTTCTCTTTAAATCACGGCGTGTGACAAGATTGCCCATGGCATCAAACTGTATGTCCAATTTTGAATTCCGGGTGTCAATATGCTGGAGATAGTACCTTTCTTTGGATCATGAGCCGTTGTTGTGATGAGACCGTTTCCGTATTCTTCCTTCTCAATCTGTCCCCTTGCATCCAGGTCATGGAGCTTCCAATAGAGTTTCTGGTTGTCGGCATTTGAAACTGATATCTGTATTCCGCAGGCATCATACCCATTCTTGACTTTCAGTCCTTTGGGATATTTTATGGTCTCAACCTGATTTGCCAAGTTGTATGTATACGTCGTCTCATACCCCCTGTCATCTATGACAGTATTTTTCTTGATAACCCGTCCGTAATTATCATAAGTATATGTCTCTGACGACTGTATGGAACCCACAGAAACGACTTCATCAACAGCACCCTTCCATCCTTTGTCATATGTAGTTGAAATCGTTACCTCTGGTCGGACTTCCTGTATAATACGTCCACCAGTGTCATATTCAAATCGAGTCTCCCCGTGACCGTCTTGATGGGTAATGAGCTCTCCAAACGCATTGTATGTGTCCTGGGAATGCCCTAAATCCGGATCATCCAAACTTATTCGGTTTCCTGCTATGTCATAGGAACAGTGGATGGTCGTCCTTGGCCCCTTAGTTTCTATGCACTTTCCATCCGCATCATATTTGTAAGTAATACCTGTGCCAGCATTGTCAATACTAGAAGCCAGCAAGCCGTTAAGATTGCTAATTTTTGTACTGATGCTTCCAAGTGGGTCCGTTGCCGTAGTCTTAAGTCCACTATATGCGAAGATGTGGCGGCTTCCATCAGGGGCTGTTTGCGCAATAGTCCTGCCCACTGCATCGTATTCATTCTTGCTCCAATACTGTTGTCCGCCGACATAATATGGCTCAGAAGTCCTTTCGACAAGCCCCTTCTTATCATAAGTCTGGTCTGTGTAGACTTTCTTTCCGTTAACCGACTCCGTAACTTTTCTCAACAAACGCCCTAAACAGTCGTAGAATTCGATGGAAGAAGGCTCTCCTGTAGTCTTGTTCCATTCAAAATACAATGCGTTCGCTGGTGCATCAGACATTCCCGCACTCCACCCCGTAGTTTTCAATGCTTTTGAGATAGGGGTAGATGCTGTAATAAGATTGCCGAACTTATCGTAAGTGTAATTGGTAACAATGCCATTCTTGTCCGTTAAAGCGGTAACAAGTCCCTCCACCTCGTTGTATTTCAATGTTTCAAGAAATCCTAAACTGTTGATAGAGGATACGATATATCTGCCCTTGGTATCATAGTGGGTTTGAGTAATCCTTTCTGATGAGCCATCAAGAGAAGAAACAGTACTTTTAACAATATTTCCAAAGTTGTCGTGGACATATGTTTTTCTATAGCCCAATTCGGTATTTCCCGGGGCAAACACTTCTGTGGTCAGCAAGCCGGAATTCTGATCATATTCGAATGAGGACTTTCTGGTTATTGTACTGTTCTCATTGGATTTGGAAACAGTACTTTCCGTCAGTCTGCCCAAAAGCCATTTGTCAGTATTATTGATGAAAGTGTTGGTAATGGTTGTCTCAATGCTTCCATCCTTAACAATGGTTTTTGTGGTATTCCCCCAAGTATCATACTCATAGTCTGTCTTTACATCCTTAATTAGTTCACCGGTGTTAAACTCGTAGTTCTTCTGATGAACCGTCATCGGCATATATGTATAGATGTCGGAATTATAAGATGACGAAGCATAGTTTGATTTAAGTGTGTAAGTATGGTCGCTTTCCTCAATCATCTTGCCGTTGACCGTGGTCTGGCTATGCTTGGGCGCAATCACATATTTCTCGATGTTCACCGAATATTCCGTAGTGTTCAATGTATTGGTGCTCTCGTCTTTCACATAGCATTTTGCAAAGCCCAGCAAGCCACGCCCATTTTTGTGGAATAACGCATCTTCATATCTGTATGATGTCACATTAGTCCCACCAATTCCATCCGGTGTTGAAACAGACGCAACTACAGGCCATGACAAACCTATGGAGACAAGAGGATATACGTTCGTCCTGCCTCTGGTAAACACACTTTCATCTGTCAGATATTTATAATCAATATTGGTGGAATTGCCCAAGCCGTCTTTGATACCTGTCAGAAGACTATGCTTGTCAGATGGCATCAAATAAATTTGATAACCATCCCAGTTGCTTTTATTCCAATCAGAGGTACAAACGAAGTCGGCTTTGCCGTCACCGTTGAAATCGCCAACATAGAAATGCCACGTGTCCGTAGCATATACATTACCACCTTTTACCTGTTGATAAAAATTGCCTCTCCCGTCACTAAGGTAGGCCTGTGGTTGCGTCATATTGCTTCCTGAAGATGTCTTGTCAATGGCCTGAAAGTCATCGAATCCATCTCCGTTCAGATCGGCGATATACAGTTGCTTTGAACGTGCATCAAAGGGCTTTGCATAATACTCTCTGGCAAACTTACCATCCCCCATTGAATAATTGATGCACCAGTCGCTCCATCCGCCGCTATTGGGATCTTTTGTCCATCCGGTAAGCAGCATGTCAGTCTTACCATCTCCATTGAAATCTCCCAGTTCCAGATAATGTTTTTTTTCAGGCCATGGTGATTTATCCTCCTTAGTCATGGTTCCCGCACCATCGCAATACATGATATAGTTTCCATTGTTATTAAGGTTCATTACATCTGTCAGTCCATCTCCATTGAAATCGCCAAATTCCACTCTGTCCCACTTTTCGGAGCAATATCTAACCGCCGTATAACCTAAAGGTGTTATCCCATATGCACCCTGCTCTGAGCGGATTAGTTTACACTCCTTGGAATTCGAAAGCCATGCGAACAAGTCGGCAGCTCCATCGCCATTCAATTCCACGGTTTGGATTGTATAATTCGTTGCAAGCGAGATGAAACATTTCGAGAAGGCTAGACTAACCCTTCCGTTGTTGTCCACCGATGTCGTATATAAGTCGCAGTTATGCCATTTGCCGGAATGACAGCGTTTTGCAACAACATCGGCATAACCATCACCATTAAAGTCTCCACAAACAACCTGCTCAAGTTTATCGTCATTCCAATTCCATGTTCCACTTGCGACCTGTTCAAAGTAAGTACCATGACTTATAAAAAGTTTCCAGCCTTTCCATCCAGCTCTGTTATTCTCTGGAGTGGCTATGAAATCCGCCAATCCATCACCATTGAAATCACCTACAGTCAAAGCCGCCTTGTGAATAAGATTTGTCCGGGAGTAATTGTAATTCTGCACCTTGAAATCATTAAGATTGGTCCATGTCAGTTGTGTTGGATTTTTATGTTCCCCTCCCAACGCGGTCTCTGTTACTTTTGAAAGTTGGTATTTGCGGTTTACGATTTGATAACTAAACTGGAAGCTGCGCACCGCTTGGTTCCCCATGAACAGTGCTATAGAAGAAAGAAGCCTGTTTCTTGTAACTCTCACGCCATTGACATAAGTAACCGGTGAGTAAGGATTGCTCATGTAACTTAAACGGATTGAGGCATAAGGAGACAGTCCTGCCGTTGCATTTCCCGTATAGTCAATTCTTGAAGGATAGAAATCATTGGTACTGGCATCACCACCATATGTGACGGTAAAATAGTTGCCTTTTGTGTCCGACACTTTTGACACAAGCCAAAATAGGGTTAAATCGGTTTCCGTCTTGCCTAAAGCTTTCGATACAGTCACATAATCATATATCAATCCGGACTTGGTATATACCGTAAAAGATGTAGGGTTGGAGCTTTTACCCTTAGCCAAGATTTTTGCGAAAGAATTGTTCTCTGTCCTATATTCTGTTTCTGTACCATAGGAATAGCTATAGTTTATTAATCTCTGACCGTCCAATGCAAAGTGATCGTGATTGGTAAAATCTATTGCGGTGGCCATCCCATCATGAAATCTGTCTGATGGAATTCGGCTTATAATGGATAGCCCCGTGAGGTCAAAGCCATATCCAGCCAAGCCATTTTTCGTGGAACTATTGTAACATACTGATAAATTCGGCTTCATGCCACCTGTTCCCGGAAGAGCTGGTATCGGTATTTCATATGACAGTTGTCCTATAGGAGAAACATTTATCTCATCATTGATTTTGCCGAAAACTCCATTTTCGGCTCCTCCGTGTTCCTTATCAGTATAAAGACGGTCCTGTGCGAAACTGCTTAGCGTTACCAATAAATATATCAAAAGAAGTAAATGTTTTTTCATAAGCTCTAATTTTTAAGCAATTTATATGATTTTTCAAAGTCCTCTCCACTTACTTTAACAATGTAAATTCCTTTTGGCAGGTTTGTGGTCGTTAAGGTAATACTTCCATTCCCAATTAAACCATTGAAGGCAACTTGACCTGATACATTTGCCATGATATATGATAAATTATGGCCAGACGGCAATCCCACAACCGAAATAGAAAGCTGATCTTGAAAAGTCGGGGATGGTGAGAGGTCTACTTTTAACCGTTTTGTGTCTATAGAAGCCTTTGGGGCTTTCTTGGCTTTTGGAGGTGTTCCCTTAATAACCCGGGAAGTACAGCTTCCTTGTGCATTATATGTGTAAACAATCGTCTGTCCCTCTGCCTTAGTATATGTAAAGACAAATAGCAGTATAGATAAAATGGCTTTGTTTTTCATCGGTTTATAATTTTAGTTAACTATTAAATGGATACTTATAAAACATTTACGTTAATAAGAAATTAAGCTTATAGAGGATATTTTGGTAATATCCAGTATAAAGGCAAAAAGGTACTATGGGAAGAAAAAAGTTGGAATTGCGATAGACCAACCGAAAAGTCAAACGCCACGAATTGGAAAGATACGCGATATGTACAAGGCATATAGCAAAATAGTCTGCAGGTATTCCATACTCCAAAATCTTTTACTATTATATCGCAAAAATAAAGTGTCAAAATGAAATTGCCAAGAAAATCGAAGAAAATTTCTGCAGAAAGTGCATTTTTAACATTTCGAGCACTTTAAATGCATGCAAATAGGGGAATGTCAGGTGTATACCCGCAGAAAATGGGACTCCGTTTTTCGTAGGGGCATAAGCTATATTCATTGGCGGAAATTAGTGAAATAGTCCCTAATGTTAAAAACAGACATTTTCTTTTGTTTTCTTCAAGAAATAAACTATCTTTGCAGCGAAGGATTAAGAGTTCTTTTAAGCATTGCAGAATAAAGAAGAGGAAAGAAACTTGCTCGTTTCCAAGTCGTAACCCATTCTTCCTTTATACTTTCTTATTTCATTGATTATCTGAAAGATACAAATTTGTTGAATCTTTGTCGGGCATAATAAGGATGCCGCTGTGTGGAGTGACAGGGAATTTCACCACCATTACCTTGGTTTCCAAATGACCATCGCAATTGCTCAAATCTGCGGTAACGTAAGGGAAATCTGCTGACCAGTGAAATTCCCTGTCTATGCGGTTGCGCATGGTTTCGTTCAAAGCCTTGACCTCCTTTTTGCGGATGGTCACATACTGCTGGTAATAATCTTCGTGTCTCATATCTATTTCTGAATTGTGGCAGGGTGGTTAGCCCTGCCATTACCTTTACTACGCTACAATCTCAAACTCGTGGATATAGATGAAGTCATCGCCTTCTTGGTCTTCGTTCCAGCTCTCTAACTTGGCTTGGGTCATCTTTTCCATGTCGAGTAGTTCAGCTGCATACGCCATAGCCTGCTCTTCGGTCTCGAAGTATTCGCTCTGATAGTCGCCATTGACACAAGCGTCCACATAAAACTTTTCTGGAAAATACCTGCCCCCGTCATCATTGGTGGCATAAACCTCGCAGCCCGGCTCCTCTACAATAAAATAGATGGTCAGTTCGGGCATAAGCATTGCCAGTACATGACGAAAATCAGTTGCTCCCCATGCTTCTTCCGCCTCTATGCGGATAGTATTGCCGTCCATTTCATACTCTTGGATGAAGCCCCGGAGATAATTCTTCGAAACCTGCTCGTCGGTCGCCCCTAATGCCTTGACGATGTTGCCCTCCCATTCCTTGGCTGCATTCTCCTCAACAGGCTTCCGCCTTTCGGACATGAAATCGTCTATCACGCCATACACTCGTTCCAAATCACTCTTACTGCCCTCTATGCGGTAGCTTGTACTTGCCCAATTTGCCATTGTTCTAAAGTTTTGAAAGTTATAAATATGTTGTCTTAACCTGCGAAAGCATTGATTTGCTGTGCCTCAAATTCCCACTCATAATCTCGATTGTTACATTGAGTTTGCAGGATGCTCCTTATCTCATTGGCATCGTCCTCTGTCATGCCTCGATATGCTTTAAGCTGTGCGATAATAACCTCCATATCCTCACCGATGTAGACAAGCTCCCTCGAATTGAGGGAGTGCCAAGAATCTGTTCTGTAAACCAAATAAACAATTTTAATTTCCATAGCCCAAGATGTTTTAGAAGTGAAAATCAATAATTCCACCGATATATAGCTTACTTCCCACCTGCAATGTGTTTATCCATCGCATCAGTTCTGCCGACTTCTCGGCAAAGTTCTGACAACTATCTCCGCAAAGATAGAAGTGAGCATCTGTGTCTAAAGGGTTCTGAATTTCCTGTTCGAGTTTGTAGGTAGCACCAACGAAATCCATTACGTTTTCGTTGTTGATGGCAGCTGCTTTCTGCTGTATGCGCTCCACCCACTGACGTTTCCACTCCTCGATACCTCCGACATATTCAAATGCTTTGTCATCAACCTGCTTGAACATATCAAGTGGCAGGATGTTCTCCAACAATGTTTTGACAGCCTCTTTGCGCTCCTCTACCGAAATGGCTGCGCAATAATCGTAGTCTGTGCCTTCGCCCTGATTTAAGGAGTCTTCGTTAATAACCTCCTCAATCGGACTATCTGAAATCTGATAAATCCATGCGTGCATAGCTGCAATGTTTTAAGTGATACATTTCCCTTTAGTTTAGCTGCTTTTGCAGCATCGCTGTCGGGATTTCAAATTTTATGTGCCAGAGGTAAGCAAGTCCATAAGGCAGATAAACCAAGTAATTTTGAGAGATTGTCATGGAATGCCCAAATCTCCGATTTGTGGAAGGCTTCCGTGAAAATATCCCAAAAATAGTGTAGCAGTACTTCGGCGTTCTGACGGACTTGCTACCTTTGCTAAGTAAAATTAAATCCAGACAGTGAGTGCAGGAGTGTAAACGACAACATACATAGGGCACAGCGTACCGACACAAGGGAACAAGCAAAGACAGCCTGGCAAGGCTCCAAGACTAAATACTGTCTTTACCGCTCTCCCAAAGTCCCTTGAACGACTCTGTTGGTGATCCTGAAAGGTCGGAAACAGTGCCTTTCATGGGATGAAAACGGCTGCGACCGTTTTCAGGGTCTTTGCGTAGCCTGTGTTCGGTCGGGCAGTAAGCCACGTAGCCGACAACGAAGTGGAGTGGAAAAACGAGGCGACTGTTTTTCCTGCACGTGTAAAGGCGGAGTTGCCTGCTGCCTGGCAAGAATACTGGCGGAGCAACCAGACATGAGGAATAAGACAAAAGGGAAGGATGTACAGACTAAAACTTGCGGTAGCGTGTTTTGTAATGGGCGAAAGAAGTGGCTACCTCGGTAGTGACTTGCGATTTCAGGGCATAGCTTTGACAATAGGGATTGGGGGAGATGGAGAGTGCTGCGAGTTGTGGGAGCAGCACACGGCGAATGGTGGAATGTGGCACCATGCCTGCACAATCATTCCACCACAATAGCGTTTTATGGGCGAAAGGTTTTTAAGTTCACCATCATAGACTGATATACTACTTTGGTATATCCTTCCTGTTTCAGCAGGGCTACCTCTCTTCTTGAATACGCCATTGCCTGGCTCTTGTTCATTCCGAACCTGCTTTTCATAGGTCGATTAGGTCGCATGGTCTGTACCTCGTATTGCTCTCGATAGATGGGTACGAAAGTCTTTCTCTTGATGATTTCAACTCTTGGGTAACGTAGCATAATGGAAGAATTTGTGCCCCGATGGTTAGTCGGGGCATTACCTTTGATTAGAGTGATGCAAGCCTTTCTGTAGCTTTGCAGATTAGGTCTTTCAACTGCGCCTTATTAAGTTCGGGTAGCAAGTCTATGACCATAAAGTTCTCTGTGTCCTCAATCGCCACACCTCGCTTGGCAAGAATAGACTTGATGTCCAAAGTGCCAAAATCGTTGTACGCTTTATTGTCTGTGGTCTTCTCAAAAGAAGATATGCAGTAGCCTTCCAAATCTTTTGGTTCACCGATGCCGATAAAAGCGTCAATGCGAAACTTGCGCTCTTCGCCCTTGTCAGTATCGAAATAGACAAAATATCTTCCCGAAACATCTATGCCGTCAGACAGAATGCCATGTGCATATCTGATAGTTCCATCTGCCTTATGATAAGCGAAGGCTGTCTTACCCTCTTTCTTCATCTTTTCCTTGAGCTTTACAACAAGCGCAAGGCAGATGTCGTGATGCTCGTCCATGGTCTCCTGTCGAAGTTCACCCACCTTCACAAGGTTCTCTATGACAAATGACCTCCAGCCCTTGCAGTCCACATCATAGTAAGCAAGGGTATAATTGCACTGATGATGCTTTGATTTCCCCTTTATGGTATGTCCGATGCCATACAAGGTTCCACACGCATGGCGTTCTGTGCCGTCCTTTTTCTTGTAAACGAAAGAAACGATGCCTTTACGGAGTTTGGCTACCAATGTGTCAAATAGATTTTCCATTTTATCTTATTTTTATAGACACTTGCCAAATAGGTGCTACTTGGCGAGTGTCTGATGTTCTGTTTAGTTCAAGAGTTCTTCTATATCCTCGGTGCATTGTACCTCTGAATGATTGAAATAGAAGTGTGTGTCAAGTGTGCCGTTCACATAACAATCAAACATTTCACGCTCACAACCTCTATAGTCTACATATTCTTCTATCACCTTTAGCCAAAGTGTTTCCATCAAGAAGTTGCGCACGTTGGAAAGGTCGTACCCTGCGGTGTCGATAGCCTCGTTCAAATCCTCGTCCGTCCAATCATAGCCAAAGTTGAAGCGAAAGTTATCAAGTTGATAGTCGTTCTTGAAAAACCCTAATGACGTTAAAACCATTTCTCTGTTTGAAATATCCATAATCGTGATGCTTTAAGTGATACATTTCCCTTTAGTTCTTTGCTGTTTTGCAGCAGGAGACTGTCGGGATTTCTAATTTTACGTGCTAGAGGGTGCAAGGTTAACAGGTAGATAAACAAAGTAATTTGGGAAGAATTTCATGGAAAACCCAAATCTTTGATTCGAGGAAGGCTGCTATGAAATTCTTCTCAAATAGTATGGCGATACTTTGCGTTCTTCCGACCTTGCTAACTTTGCAAAGGAAAATGGAAACCAGACAGTCTTCTATAGAATAGCAGAAAACTAATCATCATTAGGTTTTTGAAATAAAATCATTCAAAATATCGTATATAGTAACTATTTTGTAATTTTGAAGTGAGACAAAATTATAAGAAGATTATGACAAAGGTTATTCATGTGCAACTTATCCAGGGAAGGAAGAGTTATTACTTCGGCTCCATCCCAGCCATATACAGCGTGCTTTCAGCAGATGACATTGGCATCAGACAATCTTCACTGGAACGTATAGGTCTTAGCAAGGGCGGTGTAGTCCTTAACAAGAAGGCTATCATAAAGGCTGGAGAATTGATACGGTCAAAAAAGGAAAGACAGGAGGGAAAGCAAGAAAAAGGGAATGGTAGATAGCGTTCTAACAAAACGAATGAAATGATTGATAACAAAGGTTCAAATCCACCTTTTTGATTAATTGCGTAAAATGTTGATAATCAATAAGTAAATACACGATGAAAAATGTTTACACGGATTAAAAACAATTTCATGTTAAAAAGTGTTCGGAGTAAAAGTGGGTCAAAAAGTGGGTCAAAAAGTGGGTCAAAAAGTGGGTCAAGAAATAAATAAATGGAAATAAAAAATCCCTAAGTTGTTGAAACTTAGGGATTTAACTCGTTGTACAAAGCGGAGAGAGAGGCTCTTTCTCTTGAACTATCATAAACTATCAAATCTCATCAATCTATTGTAATATAGCAGTTTGCGCAAATTATTAATAAAATGAGATTTCACGGAAAATCTTTGGTTATATCATTTTTAGGGTGTAACTTTGGGTGCATAAATCAATACACCCGAAGATATGAACATCAAACGGAATATCATCTTCACATTGGAGAGCAGGAAAAAGGACGGAGTTCTTATCACAGAGAACGTGCCTATTCGTATGCGCGTTAATTTTGCATCCAAGCGGATTGAGTTCACCACTGGCTATCGCATTGATGCTGCCAAATGGGATGCAGATAAGCAGCGTGTGAAGAATGGTTGTAGCAACAAGTTAAAACAATCGGCTTCTGAAATCAATGCTTCGCTCTTGGAGTATTACACAGAAATACAGTCAATCTTTAAGAGGTTTGAGGTAGAGGACGTAATGCCAACGCCCGAACAGATAAAGGAGGCTTTCAATGCTTTGCACAAACCTGTGAGCGAAGAACCTAAGCCAAAGAAAGAAGCGTTGCCTTGTGATTTCTTTCAGGTGTTTGATGATTTTGTCGAGGATTGTGGACGTCAGAACAATTGGACGGACTCCACGTTTGAGAAATTTGCAGCCGTGAAAAATCATTTGACCAACTTTCGTGAAGGACTTACCTTTGAGTTCTTTGATGAGCGAGGCTTGAATGATTATGTGGGTTATCTGCGTGATGTAAAGGAAATGTGCAATTCTACCATTGGCAAGCAACTAAGTTTCTTGAAGTGGTTTTTACGCTGGGCTTTCAAGAAAGGTCTGCATCAGAACAATGCTTACGATAGTTATAAACCTAAACTCAAAAGCACACAGAAGAAAATAATCTTTCTCACATGGGAGGAACTGAACAAACTCCGAGAGTTCGAAATACCAGCTGCCAAGCAAGCTTTAGATCGGGTGCGTGATGTATTTCTTTTCCAATGCTTCACGGGCTTGCGCTACTCCGATGTGTTTAATCTTCGTAAGAGTGATATAAAGGGCGACCACATTGAGGTTACAACGGTTAAGACTTCTGATAGCCTGATTATCGAGTTGAACAACCATAGTAAAGCGATTCTTGATAAATACAAGGATGTGGCATTTGAAGATGACAAGGCGCTGCCAGTTATTACTAATCAGAAAATGAATGATTATCTTAAAGAATTAGCAGAACTGGTAGGCATTGACGAGCCTGTACGTCAAACTTATTATAGAGGTAATGAACGCATTGATGAAGTTACACCTAAATATGCCTTACTTGGAACACACGCTGGTCGTAGAACGTTTATCTGTAATGCACTTGCATTGGGTATTCCTCCGCAAGTAGTTATGAAGTGGACTGGGCATAGCGATTATAAGGCTATGAAACCTTACATAGATATTGCAGACGATATTAAGGCAAATGCTATGAGTAAATTCAATCAATTATAACACCGAAACAATATGAGCCAAGAAATAAATAAAGCAGATAATCAAGATTTATCTCTCGTTGTTCGAGCCATCGGTTCTGATCTTGAGCATGCGCAAGTACGCATGATAGCCTCTGCAAATGCAGAAATGCTTTCCACTATTGGAAAGTAGGGCATTTTATTCTCTACCTCCAAAAGAAAGAAGGTTGGGGAAGCAAAGTCATAGATAATCTTTCCAAGGCGATACGTTCTAAATATCCTGATAAGAAAGGCTATTCCACTCGTAACCTTATCTATATGTGCCAATTCGCCAAAGCCTATCCTATGGAGATTCTATTAGAAATGGGTAAGGTTGAAAAACAGCTTAATAGTACTTCGGTTGATAATGTATTACAACTTACAAGCGAACTCAATCAATTTACGCAAGAACCTCTTGCGCAAATTCAAGCTACAGATAATCAAGGAAATATAATTACGCAAGAACCTCTTGCACAATTAGGAGAGATTCCTGAAGTACTGTCTGTCATTTACCAACACGATATAAATCAGATAGAAGAAATTTTTAAGCAGGCTGCCGTAGTTCGCACTAACTGGGCGAGCCATGTTATATTGCTTAATAGCAAGCTGCCTTTGGGTGAACGTTATTGGTATATCACGCAGACGGTTGCAAATGGCTGGAGTAGTAATGTCCTGCAAATGCAGATTGAAACCAATCTTTTCGCTCGGCAGATTACGACAACGAAAGTGAGCAACTTCTCCTCAGCACGATTACCCAAACCGCAAAGCGACCTTGCCAATTATCTGATGAAAGACCCTTATATCTTTGATATGATGGGACAGACAGATAAAATGGCAGAACGAGACATTGAACGGCAATTGGTTTCTCATATCACCAAATATCTTTTGGAAATGGGTAGAGGCTTTGCATTTGTGGCACAGCAGAAGCATTTTGAAGTAGGCGATTCTGATTTCTATGCCGACCTTATTCTCTATAACATCCCACTACATGCATACGTTGTTATCGAACTCAAAGCCACACCTTTCAAGCCCGAATATATGGGACAACTGAACTTTTATATCAATGTAGTAGATGATACTCTACGTGGCGAGCACGACAATAAGACCATCGGCTTGCTTCTCTGCAATGGTGGTGATAAGGTGGTGGCGCAATATGCACTCTCTGGCTACGACCAGCCAATCGGTGTGAGTGACTATCAACTCTCAAAGGCAATCCCCGAGAATCTGAAATCGGCTTTGCCTACGGTGGCGGAAGTTGAGGAAGAACTAAATCGAATAATGAATATATAATAAATTAAAATTATGGATTATCAGATTAAACAAATGATTGGCGATGAGAAAACCCATCGCTATGTATTAGCAAGTAGATGTACAAAGCCTTTAGTGGTAATCGGAGTCAATCCAAGTACAGCAAATGAAAAATATCCTGATCCTACAGTGAGAAAAGTTATGGGATTTGCAGAACTTAATAATTACGATGGTTTTGTTATGTTAAATCTATATGCTCAGAGATCTACAAATTTCAAAGGTGTACATAATAAGAGGGATGAAATCCTTCATCAGAATAATCTTGATGCTATAAGAGAATTCTTTAAGACATACGCAGAATTGGATGTTCTAGTTGCTTGGGGTAATCTTATATCTAAGAGGAATTATTTATTAGATTGCTTTAGAGATATTGCCAATGTACTTCAAGAACAAGAGCGAAAAATCAGTTGGAAGCAAATAGGAGAGTTAACAAAATCAGGACACCCAAGACATCCCCTTTATGCTCGTTATGATTTCGGACTAAAGATTTTTGATATCGACAGTTATCTTTAAAAGGTACATATATCAATTATTCCAAGAAGCTGTATGAAACAATTTCTTGGAGTAATTGCTATTTCTTCAAATGCTTCTTTAGCTCTCTTTGTTCTTGCTTTATCTTATCCTGTTGTAGCGATAACTCAGCTTGCCGTTGCTGGGCTTGCTCGTAATCAACAACCTTCTGTGGCATCTGCTGAATGGCTTTGCGATTGCGATGCGTTAAAAATATGCTGTCAAGATGAATGAAGTCTACAGTCTTGGCTTTGCCTTTCATACGCAGATAGCGGTAACGTAGGTTGAAATCAGAGGCTGTTTGCAGTTTGCTGGCTTCCATACCGAAGAACCAGCAACTCACCATGACCAGCCCACAAACCAATAAGAGTAGCATACGCTCGGCTAATTGCACGCTTGTAAATAGCGAGTAGTTCTTATATTCTACAGGTTTTTGTTGTTTGCTGATAAGCTGTTGTAGCGCTTCAAACTTTGGATCGAGTTTCTTATTCGACTCTGATAGTGCCTCCAAAACAAAAAGTTGATGTTCTTTGATTTTGGCTTGGGTCTCTTTTGAGAGATGAATTTGCACGGTTTCTTGTGTTTTAATGCTATCTCCCTTTGGATTAGATAGCTGTTCTGCAATAGTAGTGCACAGTTCTACCTGTGCCTTACTGATGGCATTGCATTCTTGTTTGAGTTCTTCGAGCATATCGAGAACAGGTGTTATTTCATTATTCATACTGATATAAATTTGATGTGATTAAATTCTACGTTTGCGATTAGCTCTATTGCGAAGTTTCTTTTGAAAGCGGAACTCATCAATATCTACGCCATTACTTGGTGTAGGCATAGAAAACACTTCACTAATTGCTTCAGATAGGTCGGTAATGAAATAGCTTTCATCTACAGAATGTACCATAGGCTCGTTTTGTTGATAAATTTGCTCTTGTTTGTGAGTATTTTGTTCTAACACTACATTGAGGCGCGAGAAAGAATAGGAGCGGTCTATCTTTGAGCCGCTGAAACTACATCCGTCTTTTTCAAAGCTGATCCCCTGAATAACATTCGTATTACCTTTCGTCTTGAAACGAGTGGTAATATCTTGTTGCTCTAATTCTGCAACAAAATCTTTCCAAGTCTGAGATTGAGGTAATATAGACTTAATGGTATCGAATATTTCATATCGCAATTTATCCTCACCTCTCAATCGTAAGCGGTTTACCTCTTGCTTTCCTTCGCCAATAGTCAGACCATAACGCTCAGTCAACTCTCTACAAATCTTCGTTGAACGATACTTTTCGTTGCGGTCGCTGATGGTTTTGCCATTGTTACCAATGCGATTGATACAAATGTGCAGGTGCGGATGCTGGCGGTCATTGTGCCTTACGATAAGGCTCTGTGTGTCGCCATAGCCCATTTTATGAAGATATTCGTTGGCAATCTTCACCATTGTTGCATCTGTCAGTCGTTCTGAATCATGTGCTGAGAATGAGAGTATGGTATGACAAACTGGTTTTTGTACATTCGGACGCATAGAGGCTTGCAAGTTGAAGTCGTGTGCAATGTCATTTGGTAAAGAACTGCGTACGCCATTAGCTTGTAAAACCTTGACTTGACCTTCGCGTTTGCTGAGCATATAACTGACAACTCCACCGAAGTTTGTTCCTTTAATAATCTTGGCTATCATGGCTTCAAGCGTTTGATGAGTTCATGAATGAGGATTTTGAGTGCATTCAAGTCTTCATTGAGTGCATAAATACCAAAGGCATTGAGTCGATGGGCAATCTGGTTAAGATTGTTAGCCATACCAGAAACTGTACGGATGAGTTGCATTTCCTCTGGCTTGATTCGGCTCTTTACTTCTGCATTTGTAATGAGCAGCCGTAAAAACTCTGTTCGAGAAATTGAGGCTTCACGTGCTTTTCCCAACAAGGTGTAGTACTCCATTGTATTAAGCCGAAGAAGCACTTGATATTTCCGTTTCTCTGATAATGTCTTGGTGGGTCGTCCACCTTTATTTTTCTGTTCCATTTTTTATTTTTTTGATGAGACCAACGGGATTTTCACCTCCCAAAGGTGGGAGCAAGTAGGTTTTGAGATACTCAAAACACAAACTTGCTTCCCAGATACATGCTATCTTCTGATGCCACGTTTCGTAGTCGGTAATCGTGGCTGTTTTTCTTTGAGTTGGGATTGAGCTACGAGCCATTCATTGATATCTTTGTGAGTTCGATAGCGAACAGAACCGTCTATGATTTGTGGGTAAAACTGCTTCAAAAATTCAAACGATTTTCGTCCTGCTTCATCATTGTCCAGAAAACTCTCAACTTGTTTGTAACCTTTTATCTTCTCTTGAATATGTGGCAAAAGAGCCAAAGAATTAAGAACTATGGTGTCGCAAGTTGAAGAAGGATTTAGCGTTTGCCACGAAAGAAAATCCATGAAGCCCTCAAAGATTTGCAAATGGTCTGTACCCTTACAGACAGTTGTAATGGCTTTCGGAGCTATACAACCTTTAAAATAAGGACTACGGATTTCCCATCCGCCAGCATCGTTTGCAAATCCTATGGCATAGTATGTCCGATTAGTATTATTGTAATGAACTTCAGAGCAGAATCTATTAGCGATACTGATAGGTATTCCTCGTTCTGCGATGTAACGTAACAAATAAGGATTGGTAAGTGATTGCACAGATATGATTTCTAATTTGTGCTTAGAGGTTTTTCTTTCACCGCCAAAAGAAATCTTGATGCATTATTTGTTTTGAACCGATTAGAAGTTCAATAGCTTCGTTCATGGTACAATGCTGTAAAGCACGCACAAGGTCAATGATATCTCCATGTTCGCCAGTTCCAAAGTCATACCATTGATTACGCTCTGTATTTACTTTGAAAGATGGTGTTCTTTCGTTACGTAGCGGGGAGCAGTACCAAAAGTGAATACCTTGTACTCGTGCAGGAGTATAGCTCTGCTGTTCCAAATAATCTGTAATTGCGATTTGCTTGATATATTGTATTTCCATTGTGATTTTGTTTTGATGTTTGAAAAGAATAACTCTCAGCCCTTTTCTTTTGGAGGCTGAAGGGTTTAGGATTGGTCAGACAGTCGTACACTATAGGCACACCTTTACGTCCGACCAAGTTTGTTTCTCTTTGGTCGGATTGGTTCAGGGATATATAGCCTGTGTCCGACCGACCAAAGGTTTTATTGTAGAGTATCTTGACTGAGTCGATATTTTCCTCGTTCTTCCTTAACCACTATGCCTTTGTTGAGCAAGAATTGCAAAAGCTCCTTGAGTTTAGTTTGCCCATAGGATAGCCCCACAATCTTAGCATAAGCCTCTTTGAGAGCTACGATAAGTTTACTATATGGCAAGACTTCATTTGTAGAGAAGACTGGTTCCAACACCTTTCGATGTTCGTTAGTGCTTAACTCTTGGTAGGAGAAACGATGTGACTTCCGTTCATTGTCGGAATACGAGAAATCTATTTGGGGAATGCAAATCTCATCTTCACCCTCCTTGAGCCGAAAGGCAAACTTTTCAAAGGGTTTGGAGCGAATAATGGAGGGTGCAACAATACTGCGTTCAGGCATAGTGTTATCCCTCGTGATTTGAAGAACTGTTTCAGCCTTGTTGTTGAGTTCTGTCCCGATATGTCCCCGTGCGTTGTCGTCGCCCTTATTGAGGTGAAGCACAGTTTGGATGTGGATGTTTTGCTCGCTCGTCCATTGCATCAGTTCGCCCACTAACTTGGTTGCCTCCGTTGAATTGTTGATGTCGAGCATCAAATCCCGAATGCCGTCAATGACTACCAAACCCACATTGGGTGTATGGTAAATGGCGTAACGAATGATTTCTCTGCGCTCGTTAGGGTCAGCAATGGCTCTAAGATGACTGAACTTCAAATTCTGCGGTTCCTTGTCTATCGGTAGTTTTGCCAATCTCAAAATACGTTGCATCACAAGTTGACAATGATAAGGGCTTTGTTCCGTGTCAAAGTAAAGTATAGTGCGTTTACTTTCAGGAAATGATGCCTGATATTCCAGCACCTGCTCATTGACAAGGGCTGCTGCAACGATGGCACTCACATTGAAAGTCTTCTTTGCTTTTGCCTTACCTGTCGATACACTGAAGTTCCCCAGTGTGCCAATAATGGCTTCACCTGCTTGTAGTACAACTGGAGGAAGCGTAAACTCATCGGTTACATGAATGAGCGACTTTTTCCAAATGTTTTCATAATCTGTTATATTCATCATCTTCCTCCTGTCTTTCGTCCTGCCAATTCCAGTGCAAGGTCAGCATCAACAATAATCTTGCGTCCTACTTGTGTAATGGCACGATTGATTTTACCACTCTGCTTGATACGATTAGCTGTAGGCAGGCTACACCCAAAGAGGCGTGCAATGCCAGCCAACCCGTACACATATCGCTTTTCTTCTTTGGAGGAAGAAGCCTTTGTTAATTCCCTGCTCGTGGATATATTACCGTGTTGTGCAAGGAAAAGTAATTCTTCACCAGTCATCTGCCAAACAGGCTTGTCCAGTAATTCGTTTATCGTCATAATTCAATTGTTTTGAAATGAATAACTTGCCCTTGCGCATAGGGCATTCAGTCAGCTCTGACGATGCAAAAGTAGAGTGCTTTTGATACTCTACCAAGAGGCAGGGATATAGCGGGAAGTATAAGGAAATACCAGGAAATCAACGACTATCAAAAACACTTAAACCATACTCATAAAGTGAACAATATCGGGCAAAATACCGTTTATAAGTAATCATTATGATTGTTTTAGTGATTTTCTCTTACACGTACATTAGATTCTGAACAGGTGTAGATCTATAAAAATATTGAGAGGAAATCGTGTCTAATTTTTCACCAAGGGTAGCAACCTAACTTTGTGAAGGGAAAATAAGCCTCTGTTCGCTAAATTCAATCTCTCATTTACTTCTAGCAAACACTCTCCCTCGTAAGAACAAACTTTGGTTCCGTGTCATCACCACGGCACAAGCTACACGGTCGCAGCCCCACAGCAAGCACGAATACCAGCAACCGCCAACCACCCGTGCGAGGTCGATTACACCTACCACTTCAAGCCCCAACGGTGGCGCACTCCCTCCTCCCTCTGGCATATAGACAATGGGCGGTAACCTACCACTGGCGAGAGTGTCCGCCAAAGCAAAGCGACTACCGATAAAAAGAAAGCAGACCTTGGTGCCGCACTGGGCGGATCCAAAGTCTGCTTGTATAGTGAACTATGCACAAGAAAAAACATTTATTTGTGCATATACTGAAGATTTACTCCTCCTCCTCATCTTCTGTCTGCCATTTTCCTGTGCGGAATGCTTCCCATTCATCAGAATGGAAATACTTTGAATGGAACTGATCCATAGCGGACAAAGATTGGGATAGTATTAAAACTGCATCGCTGTTTGTCGGCAAATCATCTTCATCCAGTTTTTGAAGGAATTCGATTGTAGGTTCGTCCTTCAGCAGAATCAAAACTTTGTCTAACAATTTATTGATAATCTTGACTTTGTTGAGGTTGAGCTGTTCCGATTGCTTTTTACCAGACATTACTTTTACTTCGGAATATGCTGAATGTAGGAGAGGACGAACGACCTCATATAGTTCAACTTTTTCTTTAGATACCTTATTCATCATTTTTGATATTTAAGAGGCATGTATGTCCTGATGTCATTCTTTTCTTTATTACCATCGACATTCCAATACCAACGTCCTGAAAACATATGAACATTATCTTTTCTCAGTTCTTCCATGCAATTGATATATTGGCTGATAATCATTGCAACATCTCCATTGTTAGGCAAAGCATCTATATCAAACACTTCAAAACCGTCAAAAGGTTTCATATCTCCAAGGATGTCATTTGCTGTTACAAGTACCTTGTTGATAAGTTTAAGTTTGAACTCATTAACTTCTGCCTTAGGGTCTTTTTTGACCAGTACGGCAACTTCGTCATGTAAGGCTTGCAACTGAGTTGCAGTCTTATCGAACTTCAAAATTTCTTCTTTTGTCATTCTAATACTATTTTAATTCGGACACAATCTTGTAAACTCAACATATTTCTTTTTAATAACTTCAATTGGCTTCCTTTGCTCATTGGAGTTGATATTCTGCATTAACTTCAAATCATCGTCTGTCATTATCAAAATACAGCGCCGTTGTCCTGACCAAAAGGTCTATTGTGTTTTGAAGCATTTGTTTTGAAGGTTTGTTCCTTGTAAAAAAAGAATGCCAAAACGTCCAAAAATTTCCAGACATGTAACGATTGAGCTGATTGATATGTTCTCGTTCTATCGAGTGAACATTTTTTTCAATTCCACAACAATTTGTCGGCAATCATACACATCGTACAGTTCTTTAAGGAAGTCAGTGTCGATGTTGTTGTAGAAGATTAAATCACGGATTTGGGTTCCTGACTCAATTCTACTCTGTTCTTGTGCAAAAATCCAAATGAGGATATAGTAAAGAAGTCAAGACCTGCCCCATCAATTCCTCATATTTTTTTATCTGCATTGTCTTTCTTGCCTGTATATAGTTTTTGTAATAGAACAGACTTTCCTTCTTGCAGATTCTTTGCTTATTTTTTTGAGAACAGAGGGTCGTTCTTGCAATCATCTTTTGCAAGTTCCTTAATGGAAATGTATTTTTCTACTTGGTCGAAATGATGCCTATTATACTCCAGTATTTGGATGCGATTTTTAATGCCGTCATATTCCTTATTTATATCAGTAATAATATAGTCCTTATAGTAGCTGTCATAGTTTAGCCACGGTGAAAACCTCAGCCAACGCTTGGGTACAAACAGAATGCTTTGTTCCGTTTTTTCGTTGATTGGCAAATTTGTTGTTTCTTCAACTATGCTCTTCTTTTTCGTGTCATAATACGATATTTTAGACAAACTGAGAGGTATGCCATACTTTTTACACTTTTGTATTGTGTAGTCAATGAGGAAGGATTTCATCAGAGAACACGCAATATCACTAATCCTATCTTTAGAAATGTCCTGTACCAGTAACTGTATCTGCTCAATATGCTTAAATCCCAACTGCGACACTTGGGTAATTGCCTGAAACAAGTCAAGAACTTCTTTTGCTTTGCCGTTGAGATAGGCCGCCCCATACGCTTGTTCGATGTGCCTAATCCAACCTCAGCGCATTCACTGAGATAAATTAAGGTCTCAATAGCTTTATCTTGCTTATCGTCCAAATACATTCGCCCCAATTCATTGAATGCGGTAATCACCGATAAATGTTGTCCGTTATCCATTTGTGATGGTGACTTCCACAAGAGAAATGGGTCAACATATAGAGGTATATCTTCGTCCATATATGGGATAGCGAAGTCTACCTTGCTTTGTAACAAGGGAATTCCATAATGATCAGATAATCGAGGTCGAATAAAATCTGTTGTATCAACCATAATATTTTTATTAACGATTAGATATAAACTTGCACCTTGGATAGTTAGAACACCCAAAGAAACATCCGTATCTACCTTGCCTTTCTACAAGTCGTCCTCCGCACCTTGGGCATACACCGTGTTGGATTTTATTTTGGCTATCGTATTGCTTGCGAAGTGCATTGTACTTGTGTTCGCATGTAGCACCTTTTTCCAAAGTCTTGCTATTGCTCTCAATGATACTAATAATTTTCTCTTTAATCTCTTGGCTAATTGCAGGAATTTTATATTGCAAAATTACATCTTTTAAGCAGCAACGATTCACCACAATATGGGTGTTAACATTTACCTTCAGTTCTGCCTCGTTGTTGAAGCACACAATCGGAATAAATGGAATGTTCCCTAAATCTTTTAGCATGAACTTCAAGAAACGCACATGGCCATCATTTTGCAGAAGTGGGCTGTAAAAGGTTGACTTGTGTCCGTATATGATTTGCGTCCAGTACTCTGAATTTTCTCCTCCAAGAATCCAACCTTTGTAGCCTTTGGTTTCAATAACAAAAACGGCATAAGGTGATACAACGATATGGTCGATTTGTGTTGACCTACCATTACTCATAAAGAGTACATCGTCTATGACGTGATATTCCTCTGGTAGCTGCATCAATTTATGATGCACCATTTTCTCCGCAATCTTACCTTTGTTGAAGCGAAGGTAAAGCATTGCAGAGAAAGCCAGAATTACTATGAGTGCAGGTAGGAACATGAATTGTTATTCTCCAGGAAATTTATAAACTTTCATCAACTCGTCTACCAAGGTTGCGGTGCGGGTCTTGATATCATCGACAGTCCATTTATCCATTGTAGCTATTTCACGGTTGATGTCAAGACCATTCTTGTAACCGATGAAACGCTGACCATCTTTGCTTTTACGGTCACATTTTTCCTCGAATGACTTGTTTCCCAGTGTACTATTATAGCCAGTAATGGTAAGGTTTCCGATTTTATGAGTGTACTCTTCGAGATACTGTTTTGCCAGTTCCTTATCGCCATCTGCAATCATATTGACCCAACTTTCAGGGATATTCTGCCCCTCTGGGAAGATATGCTCAATAGTCCACACAAACACTTTCTTATCGGTGCGACGCCAAAGGTCGGTCCAAGTCTCTTGCGTCATGGCAGCCTCTGCAAGTTTACAAAGAATGTAGCGTGTTGCGCCAACATTATCTTTGTAAACATCGCCCTCCAAACTGCGACGGAACTGCTCGTCAGATGCGCAGTTGGTTGGTGTGCTTAATATGTCAATAATAATCGATACCACTTTGCCACCAGTCGCTTGTGCTTCTTCTAACTTACTGATTATATCCATAAAGATGCGTGTAAGGTCGCGAGTGTTAGGATAGTCAGTAATATTACGGCGAACAAAGTACTTGGCAAGCAAGCGGATTATCAAGTTGATTTGTTCCTCTGAAACTGCAAATTCCTCCTTGTTGCGTATTAAGTACATGAGCAACAAATAGGATGGTGCACCTTGAATGTGGTCAAGGTCTTCCAACGCTTTGTGATATGGATTCTCAATAATATCTTGTAAGATAAGCCATGAGTAGATTTGACCACATTGTAAAATGTCGTCAAGGAACGAGGGAAGGTCTTTGTTGATTAGGCTTTCGAATATATTAAGTAAGTTCGAGCGTGTAGCCACAACGCCCAATGGGTCTTCTTGCGGTCAGCGTCACTTTGGAAAGGCTCGTTCAAACGGTGTTTGAAGGCATTATAGTACTGGCGGAAGAAGCGTTCCTGTATGCTATAATCTTCAGAAAGGTTTCCGAGCAGCGTTTGCCAGCGATTAAAGCAATCATCAATTGTAAGGTTATTCCCCTCTGCCTTTGCCATGATAAGGTTTTTCATCAAGTCAATAGCTGTGAGTGGTGTTCCTCGATTGTTTAGCGATTCAAACAGCACATAAGCATCAGAGTGTGAAGAAACCTCAATCTTCACCAACATGGCTTGTTTCACCTTGTTGTATTTTCCCAACAGGAAGTCTACAACACTTTCATCATTCAATGACTCAATCTCTTTGTCAATGCGTTTCAAAAAGTAATTATAGCAACGTGCAATCTTGCGTTGTGCATAATAAGGATGCTTGGAAGCAGATGCTTTGCGTAACGCAACGCCATTCATCAGATGATTGAAATCGTCTAAGTTATAGTTCTGCACCTGAGGTACAAGTTTCATCTCATTGGGAGAGTTCTTGCTCTTCAATGATTTTCTCAACGACGGCAAAACATCTTCGTCATCCTCGCTCATTTCATCCTTGTGTTCTTTCAGGCGCGTATATATGGCTGTAAGGAACAAACTGATGGTGGTTAGTCGTTGCTGTCCGTCAATCACCTCTAAATATGGATTGATTGCATCACCCAGTGGGATGCAGATAATAGATCCGATGAAATATTCATCGTTATTCTCACTGATGTCGTCGTAGAGTGCTTCCCACTCACGATAACTCCATGTGTATTCACGCTGATACTTGGGGATGGTGTAATAGAAATTTCCATCCGCAGAAAGTATCTCGTAGATATGATATTTGTTTACGCTCTGAATCATACAAAAATAATCTGTTTGTACAGAGGAATGTTATAATTAGAGATTTAACTTGCTGATTATTTCATTCCATGCAGCCTGCTGAGGATATTTTACATTTTCATCATTCTTCATCAAATTAACGTAGTGTTCGATGAAATCTGAAGGATCACTCAGTAAGCGCAAGTAGTACTTTAGTGATGTGTACACACCGTTTACTATCACCTGACATCCGTGTTTCCTCGCTATTGATTTAATCTCTTCCTCAATAGGACTCCAATCTGCTTTACTCATATCTGCGGTGGTCAGGAGATAATACCTATTGGTATGCTGTGACATGAATTTGGTGTAGGCATGTTCAACCAAATCTTTGGTTATTTCGATATTGTGTTTGATTTCCACTCCTTCAAATGCCTCTCCATTGATGTCATTTATCTGTATGTCGCCAATTTGACCTGATTGAGAATCCGCAGAAGTGTGAGATTCAAGAGGACACAATTGCTTATCATGAAAACGTGACACTTCTTTCATCATACATTCGTATGCCGCATATATGGCAAGTGTCGGAAGGCGAGATGCACCATGTCCTTGATATGGATAATCAAAGTGTTGGTGTAGTACCTCAATGATGTTTGAGATAGAAAGACTATGTGGCTTTGCTAATTCAATGTTATGGCTATCTCTCTGCCTTATCAACAAGACAAAGAAATAAGTAAGAATAGATTTCGCATCTACTCCGTTTACCTGTACCTCATTTATGAGTTGCAGGAAAGCGTTTTTCAGTGAGGTCGGCTTTATAGCCCCAGGATAATTCAAGTCATAAGGAACTTTCTGTTCGAGACTCCTTGTTAACCATCCAGACTCAGCCATGGCAGGAAAGTTCTTCTCCTTAATAAAGGAGTAATAAACTTCGAGTCAATAGTTCTTCCCGAAAAATTGCCAATATCTTTTTGATGATATCGGATGTCATCTTCAGGAACAACTATTTTGTGTGCCATCAGAGTTATAATTACTGCTAAAACAGCTTTACTGTTTTCTGCTTTATCAACAATGGTTTCTATGTAGCCCTTTACTTCATTGCTGAAAGTAAATGTCTCATCGACATTCTGTATCTGCTCGGCAGAAGAATATGCGTCGTCGAGTATTTGTCTATAATTTATCATCTTATAACAATTGTCTTTTTATTTCATTTCCTATTGCTTCAATCATGCTTACACACACAGAGTTCCCTAATTGCTTGTATTGAGCTCCAACAGCACTAACGCGAACAAAATTGTCAGGGAAACCCATTATGCGCCAGCACTCATTAATGGTAAGTTTCCTGACACGATTGTCCTTTGTCAGAACAAAGAATCTACCAGATGATTCCTGTGACGGGAGTGTCGGATGTGTACCATAAATAGAGTAAATCCTATTTGGTTGCTTGTGAACTCTTGAAAGATGTTCTGTACCAGGGCGAACGCCAGCCTTTCTGATGGCTTTGTTTCTATACCCCGCAAATATCAAACCTGCTTGAGTCTGATGGGTTTCTTCGAGCAAAGTGTATTCAGAGGGATCTAAATACTCGAAATCACCTGATTCGTCCAAGAAGTTAACTAATGGTTTTCTCGGTTGTTTAACCAATCTTGAAAAAACAAATGGCTGTTTCAAAGAACCAATGATGATTATTCTTTCTCTGTTCTGTGGAACTCCGAAATCAGCAGCATTTAGAATTTTCCATTCAGTATGATATCCAAGTTCCTTTAATTTCTCCAAAATAACTTCAAGTGTGTGTCCCCCGTCATGATATTGTAAATGTTTCACGTTCTCTAAGAAAACAACAGAAGGATGTTTTCTTTCTAATATTTGACAAACGTCAAAGAAAAGAGTGCCTCGTGTGTCTGCAAATCCTTTTTGCTTACCAGAAATGCTGAATGGCTGGCATGGAAAACCGGCACACAAGACATCAAAATTATCTGGAATATAACTTTTTGTAGATTCCTTTGTAATATCGCCAAAAGGCATCTCTCCATAGTTTGCCAAATATGTTTGTTGAGCATTTGGCTCAAATTCAGAAGAGTAGACACATCTGCCTCCTATTCTTTGCAAGGCAAGTCTGAATCCACCTACACCAGCAAATAAATCTATAAATTTGAAATCTGTTTGCTTTGGTGCAGAAAAAGGAATATTAAATAAATCTTGGAAGAGGCTATACTGAAGAGGATTCTCAGCAACCATGTTGAGATATTCTTCTGTAATCTCAATATTCCCTTTTTTGTATTCTAAGAATTCTTTGAGCAATAGTAATATCTCATTTCTATCCTCATCTTCATATTTGCCAGTTGCCTTGATGGAATGTAATTTATGGCTTATGACAGCCATGGCATTCTCATACGAGGTTTCATCATAAATCTTAACTCCACCATCTATGGAGGAGGGAAAGTTTTCCATATTGATTTTACTTGTCATCGCAGTTTATCCAAGGTCAACGCTTGTATCAATAAATTTCTCCATCTCGGTATCTAATAACATGCTCATTTGGACAAGTTGTGAAATTGAAGGCTGTATCCGATTTGTACACCATCTCGAAACTGTCATGTCTGTCACGCCCATTTCCGTTGCAAGCCAATGATTTGTAACGTTCTTCTCAGCCAAAATTATTCTTAACCTATTTGGGTATAATTTTTTTGCCATAAGTTATATATCTATTTGTGTGCAATATACACAAAAAAGGATATAATCGATGCGATGACTTAGTTTTTTTTTTCATTAGATGCGAAAAAAACGACAAGAAGGATAAGTTTCTTGCCGAAATGAGAACAATAACGTCGTAACGTTTGAGGAGAAACAAAGCGACGTTTGAGCCTAAACGATACATCGTTTGGAGCGAAATAAAGCATCGTTTGGGGAGGGCTGATAGTTAGGCGGTTAGAGAATACCGCTGACAGGCACGCTAACAGTATCGCGGACTGGGAATTTTTCGCAGCCGATATATAGCGTGTCGAAAGCGTCGGAGCCGTCGGTGCGGTGTTCGAGGATATCTTCTTCCTATTCGGCGAACTTTTCGCCTGACTTGTCCTTACGAAAGCCGTTGCGTCCTCTTAACACTCCTGCCAACTAGATGGCAAGAATAAGGCCAGGATTGTTGCTACGGCTGAAAAAGGGACATAAGGCGTTGCTTGCCAGCGAAGCCCTTGACTGATGAGCTGGTGCTGCTCGTTGAGACGCATTGGGTTGCCTAGATGACCCACTTCTACTTGCTAACCGTGGCATTCAAACTCGTAGATGACCACGAAAATCCTACTCGTTGGTGGGAGGTTTTGTTACGACCAAGGGCAATAGTGTAGTAGTTGATAACAGTCTTATTCTAGTAGCTCTGAGTGATACGTAAGAATAGAATCCCTGACATCGTGCCGCAATAAACCATACAAGAAATACCGAGAAACTTTTTGGGGTGTAATAAAGGGTGTAAATCGCATAACTTGCTGATTTACACCCTTATTTGCGGAGAGAGAGGGATTCGAACCCCCGGTGCCTCTCAGCACGACGGTTTTCAAGACCGTTGTAATCGACCACTCTACCATCTCTCCAATGGTTAGTAACCAAGTGCTTTATTGTAAAAGCGATGCAAAGGTAATAACTATTTTTGAGATAACCAAATGTTTTGAAAACTTTTTTGAAGTTTCTTTAATTTGTTTTCTAAGGAATAGAATTCTGCGCTTTATAATAATGTCCGATGAGATACTTATGGTATCCTTATAATCTGTCTAATTCTTCAATACTTTTCTCCACTTTATTGAGTTTCTGTTTACCAAAGCTATAGCTAAGGCGTAGGATGATTTTACGACTTTCTCCATATCCCCATGACGAGAGATTTAGGGCATCTTTTACTCCATAACTATCCCAACGCTCTGTATGTAAGACATCGGTCATCAGTATTGAAAGCCGGACGCGACCATCAGACCAACTCTTGTTAAGGCCTAAATCAATGCTCCCTGTGGACTTACTCACTTCATAACTCCCTCCTTGTCGCTTTGAATAGTATCGTCCGGAGAGTTCAAAGTTTATCCCCCAAGGCAGTAGAATGTTACTATTTGCAGAGAAAGAACATGATGGACGCTTATATTCTTGTTTATAATTCTCATAATCCAACTTATTCACAAAGTAGTAAAATCCTATATTTGTACTAAAATTCCACCAAGAAGTAAGACGTTTAGAGAACGTTGCTTCCAGTCCAATTTGTTTTTGTGTTCCAATGTTTTTCGTTGTCATTATAGTCTTGTTGTTCTCAAAGCGTCCGTAAGTGAAGCGAAATAGTCATTGAGTTTATTATAGTATAAGTTGAAGGACAAACTTTTCCGCGTATAGTTCAACGTTATTTTGTTACTAATCTGCGGCTTGAGGAAAGGATTTCCTTTCCAATAGGAGAGTTCATCAAGCAAATATTCAAAGGGATTAAGATCTTCATATCGTGGCTTATCTTGCCTTCTACTATATAAAAGGGCTAATTTATTCTTGTCATTGATAGTATAAGATACAGCCATGTTGGGGAATAAACGCAATTCTTTTCTGTTGTTTTCTTCTATTTTATGATTGCTATAAGCGCTTAATTTATTAAAGGTATACATATATTCTATACGCAAACCAGCACTAAATTCCAATTTATTCCAAGTATGAGTATATTGCGTGTAGCCTTCAATATTATGTTCGTTGTACTCAAATTTATTTGAACGTTGTAGGTCTATCGTCTCATTTTTCTTGAAAAAAAAGGTGTTGTTACTTTTGATAAGCGAAGTCTTAATACCCATAAGCCACTCACTCTGCGCATTAGGTTTACACTTATAATCAGCTAACAAGGCGTAAATGTCAATGTCTTTATCCGGTTGAGAATAAAACAAATCTGAACGAATAAGCGTATTTGTTGGTGAAAAATAAGTGTTAGGCTGTTCGCATTGGGCTTTACCGTCAAAGTGGGTCCAGTCTACCGAAAGTGCTAACTGCTTTTTTTCTGAGGGTTGGTATAGATAGTTCGCACTATTACTATATCGAATCGTTTTCTGTTTTAGATAATCGTTGCGAGCTTTTAAGATACAATCCAATACTGAAGTCCCTTGATAAACTTCTGTTGTTGTCTCTGTTAAGCCTGGGCCAACAAGCAGGTTCATCGTACTATTCAATGATAATTTGTTCTTCAGATTGGGCTGCCAAGTAAAGTCAAAGCCTGCTGAATATGTATTTCTTTTATCAGTATCCTTTGTTTCTGACAAACTTTTATCTCCATTTTGAATCTTCTCATAGCCATAATCCATGGCATGATGCCCTATACTATGATTGTAGTTTAGTCCTAATTGCCATTTGTTTGTGTTATAAGATAATGTGATATCAGAGTTTTGTTTTATGTTTTCCCAATAGGCAATGCTATGTGAAGTAGTTAGGAAAATGCCTGATTTCTCTGTAGTTTTCAGAATGATATTGATAATGCCTCCAGCCCCTTCTGTTCCATAATACGCATTTGGATTGGGAGAGATTTCTATCTTAAAGATTCTTGATGAGGGTAGGGTACGTAAGTAAGCTGACAGCTCTTCACCTTGCAACATAAGTTTCTTTCCATTGACATATATGGCAGTTCCTCCGAGTGATGACAGGGAGATGTCGCCCTTATTATTTACAGAAATACCTGGAGAATGCTTCAAAACATCCAGTGCATCTCCTATATCTGTGAGATAGGTTTGTGTCACATTAATCTGTGTTTTCCCGTTAGACGAACTTATCATTGGTTGAGATTTACGTGCTGTTATAACAACATTTTTCAAGATAATATCGTCTGGTTCTAATTGCAAATCGGGAATATCCATATCTTCATGGATAGTAATTTCCCTTTTTATCTCTTTGTAGCCGAGCATCCTTACACATAGAAGGAACGTGCCTTTCCGTGGTTGTAATGAGAACATTCCTTTGCCGTCGGTGAGTGTTGTTGCTGAAAGAATACTGTCTGGTTGGGTAAAAAGCATGACAATTGCAGCTTCGGCTCCTTGGTTATGCTCGTCTACAACTCTTCCATTTACTATGTTTTGCGCACTCACGGATAAGCATGGCTCACCATAATACTTAACAATAGTATTGATTTCAATGCTTTGTTCCATCTCTTAGGCTTCATCATATTGTTTATGTGAATCTATGAATATTATGGTTGGCTTGCTTTTATAAAGTCTTCACGCATTTCTCACATCGTGTTCTGCTTAATCTCGAAGCGCATGTATTGTTTTTCTCACCTTATTTATTGTTGTTTCAAAAATCGTGTCCTCATCAAAGTCCGCATTACCCATAAATACTGAGGGATTAGAATACTTCATTTGACTTTTCTTAGGCTCACGAGCTGAAAAGTGAAAAGCATGGACACCTGTCTCCTTCTGAATCTTTTTGATATTATTTTCATTTACACCACAGCCAGCCATAATGATGATTCGGTCTCCCACAACATTGTTTAATTGATGGAGTAGGGGAATACCCATCTCTGCAGTAGCCTGTTGTCCCGAGGTTAACACTCTGTTAAAACCTAATGAAATCACTGATTCTATGTTTTTAAGAGGCTCTCTACAGCGATCAAATGCCCGATGAAATGTTGTGCTCATACCTGTTGCATGTTCTAATAAGAACCTATTGGCGCCGTTATCTACATCACCTTCTGCGGTTAAACAGCCAAATACAACTCCATCTACACCTATTTTACGACACAAATCGATATCCATGGCCATGCGTTCCAACTCTCTTTGGGTATAAAGAAAGTCTCCTCCACGATTGCGAATGATGACATGCAACTTCGTTTCTCTAAGTAAATCCCTCGCCATTTGAATCTCTCCATACGAAGGAGTTGTTCCTCCTTCAGGGATTCCCATGCAAAGTTCAACGCGATCTGCGCCAGCTTGTTGAGCAGCAATACAGCTTTCAACGCTGTTGGCACAGATCTCAAATTCAAATTTGTTTGTCTCAATCATGTTTTATGCTTACAATTTACTGCTTGTTTTCACCAATTGTTCGCCTATTCCGATGGTATATCCTTGCGAAATGAATACCACTCGATTGAAGGTATCAGCGATAATGAATAATGGTAATTGGTTTTTATTCTGCAGTTTCATTTCTCTTACAATCTCCTTTTGAATGGCTCCATCTTTATCAATGCCGAAGATTGTTTTCTGAGGTAGGCTCCCAAATTCTGCCTTTTGGGTTTCAAATTTCTCTTTTTCGGCTTCGTTTGTGAATAACAATACCATTGGGCGCCCCCATTTTTCTAATTTTTCTTTCATCTTTACGATGTCATGTAGTGCATGGTTGGTAGGTTCTTGTCCTACGCCAAGAATGCCTAAAACATAATATCCTCGTCCAGTTTGGCTAAGAATTGAAACCTCTTTTCCGTCTTTTTCAAACAAATCTTCACTGTTGAAGTTACCAATCACCTTCACACCCTCGGTTTCTTGGCGAATAACAAGGTCTAAAACAGTTGTCTTTCCAGGATTAATGGTGAAGAAACATTTATGTGCCATCACGCTACCATCAGCCATTCTCTGTCCCGAAACCAACATATAGGTTCCTTCATCCAATGTAGTGCCTTTCTTAAAGATGTTTGCCCATGTGGTGCCTCCGCCCATATCAACCTGTCCTTCATCAAAGTTCATGAGCCAAGTACGCCCATTTACAATCTTACTTATCGTGAAATGGGTGTAGTATTTTGGGTCATCTAAGTACTCTGTTGGCTTATATTTAAGACAAGTGTGCCTGTCTTTGCCACTTGTTCTGTAGCCGAATCGAAGTCTACATCTACCCAATTACCACCTTTTTTATATTGTAGTTTCCAGGTAACTGGGTCTATTCGTGCTTCAATTCCAAGGCTTCTTGCTACGTCAACAAAGAAGATATCACGGCTACGAGCATCTGTAACTCGGCTTTCCCACACGCTGATTGGGGTTTGAGGAATCCTCATTGCATGAATGTCTGGATTCATTTTTATATTCTCTTTAATCCAAGTCACGAGCAAAGAAGGATTTTTTCTGAATGCTTCTGCCTCTTTATCAAACACTTTTGCAAAGTAGTTCTTAAAAGGTTTCAATATTAACTCGCTTTCAACACGAGGCGAAAGTTGGTCACTTGGAGCACTCATGTTATCGTCTAATATGTACATTGGCATATCGCGGAGATCCTTGTCACTGAGTGTACTCAATAGTTCTATGGCACGTTTGCGGTCAGTAGTGTGTTTCTCCACAAACGCTTTAATCGTTCTCCAGTTGCCACGTGCCTTGATAATATAGGGTGTTGCCTCTGGAATAGCATAGTCTTTCATGCTCTCCTGCGTAGGAAAGGTTGCGATATAATTATTGCGAATGGCGTCTTCTTCAGTCAAACGCTTATTGTTTTGCGCCCGTTCTGCTTCTGAAACTTCAGGTATTTGCACATTCTCTTTTGGGGGAACAATGTCTAAATTGCTATCTTTTCCAGGATGTTTCTCGTCATAAGCAAGCTTGATAGTGATGTTTTTATCTTTTCCAAAAGAGGCTTTCGCATAGCCATACTGCCCATTTTTAGATGCCCATACAAACATATCGCCTTTTCCTGCAGAAAGAAACGTCTGTCCATTCTTATTTGTATATTTAGAAGCGGCAGTGTAAAACTCTGCATAATTGTAGATTTTGAAGTCTACTCTTGCATCAGAAACGGGCTTGCCTTGTTTGTCAACAACCTTAAAATCAATTCTTCCCGTACTGCCATAATTATCAATGAGATTGATTTCTGTAAAGTTGTTAGTGCGCAACATCACTTCTTCCGGACCTCTATAATCACCAAATGCACGTGTGTGCATCAGCATTGCACGGGATGCAGGAGCATTAAACCAAGCTAAATTCAACACAGGTTCGGGCTCACATGCACCGAGAAAATACCACTTTCCATCAGCCCATGCCTCGACCCAAGCATGATTATCATCGGTGTGTGCCCAGCGGGGAGTGTACACTTGGCGTGCAGGTATACCAATAGCACGTAGTGCACTCACGGTGAATGTACTCTCTTCACCACATCGTCCGCGCCCAGTCAGGATAGATTGAAGCGGAGAAGAGGTTCGTGCATCAGAGGGTTCATAGGTTACTTTCTCGTGACACCAGTGGTTAACTTCCAAGATAGCGTCTTTCATCGACTTTCCTTTCACGCGCTCTTTTAATTCATTATAGAAGATAGCGCGTGAGCTATCTAAGGGTTCATTGTTTACACGCATCGGCAAACAAAGTGCCTGAACAACAATTCTGGAACCTGTTTACCCCATGCAGTCTCTTTTTGTGTGCGGAAAGCAGTCTGTACATTCTTGAGATGATAAGCCTTGGGATAGTCTGTTGCGTCTGCAATGGGCATGTAAGCATATAGGAACTTCAACGCTTCTTCCTCTTCTGGAGTGGCTTTCTGACCTTTATCTTCCCAATATTTCCAGCCAATGAGGTCCATCTTTTGTTTCCATGCAGCCTCTACTTTTTGTCTGAAAGCAGCATCTTTAATGAAGTGTTGTGCATGCACGGATAGTGAAATGGCAAGCAACAAAAGCGTAAAAAGTTTCTTTTTCATAGTTAGGTGTTTAATAATAGGTGTGCTGTCAGGCATAAAAGCGCCTCACAGTTTAAGTTAATTTCTTTTGCAATATTCGTGAAAAATATCGAAATATGCAAATCTTTTCAATGAATTTCTCGGCCCAAAGCTAACTTTTAATCCTTAGAATAGCGGAAACAAGTGTGCTCATGGTCGTTGATTATGCCAATGGCTTGTAGGAAACTATAAATGATAATCGTTCCAACATATTTGAAACCACGCTTTTTTAAGTCTTTCGCAACATGGTCACTGAGCGTGTTTCTCACGCATGGATGTTGCTGATGTGAAGCATATTGTTTTGATTTTCCTTTCGTAAAGCTCCATATATAGGCATCAAATGTGCCGTATTCTTCGCGTACTTGGCAGAATGCACGAGCGTTTTCAATCATAGCTTTCACCTTTCGTTCGCTGTGAATCATACCCTCTGTTGACAAAATCTGATTAATATTATCGGTTGAAAATGTGGCAACAACCTTGTAATCGAAGTTTGCAAAACAGGTGCGGAAAATCTCTTTTTTCTTCAACATCAGTAACCATGACAAACCACACGACATGGATTCCATCAGCAAATACATGAAAAGAAGGCTATCATCGTGTACAGGTACGCCCCATTCTTCGTCATGATAGTGTTGTAGGAGGGGGTGACTGTTGGCCCAAGCGCAGCGTGTGAGGTCGAGGTTTGTCGGTTGTTGTTTCATGAATGTTGGTGTTTGAGATGATTTTGTTTTTAATTTTTCTTGATGATTGTATGGTTCTGGGTAGCAAAGTTACAAAAGATAAGGAACAAAGTCAAATGCTTGTACACTAAAAAATGATAGAATTATTGTTAGCTTATCATGTGAACTTTGTGCGACTATCAATCTTTTCCTTCTGTCTTTTGGGCGCTACGATTTTGAAATAAAGATTTGTAAATCTTCTCGTTTCTATTGAATTGCATGGTAAAAGCTCTCCTTTTACAAATCATTTTGTAACCTACTAAATATCTATACGTTATAGAGTGGACAAAAGAAGGATTCGACTTCTCTCGTCTGTCATCAGTATTCAACTTTCATGAAAATATCTCAAACACTTTTTTTAATTATTCTTCTGTTCCTTTTTGGTTATGCTGAGCAAGCTCCAACTTAGCTATTTGCTCACGACATTGCCCCAATTTACAAATCAACTCTCTATTGTCGCTCTTCAGTTTCTTGTTTTCTTCCACAAGATTTTTTATCCGTTCTTTCATCGAAGCAGCATCGTAATTACGCATAAATTCCTGAAACTCTTCTGTGTATTCACCGCCAACCATGTAACGTTTTTGCATGAATTGTAACGCACTGTAGCCCGACATAATCTTATCATAAGCCTGTATTTTCTTGCGCCTTCGCTGCTCTGCCTTTGTCATGTCCTGTGCATCACCGTACATATCATTCTCCAATTCATCATAACTCTTCCTTAATGCTTGGTAATCATGCTCCAATTGGTGCACATAGGCGGTGCGTTTTTTGTCATATTCCTTGAACTTTTCTATGGTACGCTGTGCCCAAAAAAGCTTCTCTTGGTCCTCTGTTAGGAATTCGGAATTGGGTGTTTGAGATTTAAAGTCCATATTTATATCATTTTATTGGCTAAAGTACATCAAACAAATCATCTGAACAAATATTTTAATTGTTTTTTTACTCTTTTCCATATCATGCTCTCTTTAGGTGCGTTCCATCTGTTGACTATCTTCAAGATGCCTGATTTTATAAATGTTTCTGACTCAAGGAGTAATATTAATTAACGCTTAAGAACGAGCTTTTCTACTCATTATAATTACCTTTGTACCAATATTCTGCCTCTGTTTTATGCACGAAATACAAATAGATAGGGGAAGAAGAGGGATGGAAGTATTTGTTTCGTAAAATAAAAACGTATCACAACATGGATGTTTTAGTAGTAGGATTGGGAGTTATTGGCACTACTTATGGTCTTGTCTTCAAACAAGCAGGACACAATGTTGAACATTATGTAAAGGAAGGGAGTCGGAAGAGAGACGTAAAACGCCTCATGGTCTCTCTGCTCGATGGGCGAAAAACGTCAGAAGGTATCGAAAAAATAAGCGAATATACGGTACAGGCATGCTCAAAACGAACGTATGGCATAATCGTTATTAGCGTGACACAAGGGAAAATTGCTGATGTTATGCAGGAGATAAAGCATGCCGGAATAATGGGAACGGTTCTGTTATGTTGTAATATATGGTACAACAAACAGCAGCTTAACGAGCTGATGATGGGATATAATTATGTACTTGGATTCCCTGTTGCAGGTGGTTCTCTCCGTAAAGGGGACACGGAAGAGGACATGAAGTTGGATGCTTGTCTGTTCAATCATTTCATGTTAGAGCGAGAAGACTATACAAACATCCCCAATTATCAAAATATTTACCAGTTATTTACTTCTTGTAATATCAAATTAGAGCATCCACATGATATGTTGGAATGGATATGGTTACACATGGCATTGAATGCAGCTGTCATTAGTGTGGCTGGAAAATATGGGGATATTACCAATAGTTCGGAGGCTGCTCGCAGTCTGATGCACTCGGTATCATTACTCAAAAACGTCATAAAGGTCATCCGAGAGACCACAAAGATAGTCGCTTCACGTGGTGTTACGTTGTCAAAATATTACAATGAACTATGGTTTTATAAGTTACCTGCCTGCCTTTCTGCCCATTTCATGAAACGAATGTTTGCACGAAACCAACTCACAAGAAGAATAATGGAGCTGCATGGCGATACATCCGACTTGCTTTATATCTGCAAAAGTGTCTACCAAACAGGCACAAATGCACACGTTCTAGCACCGCAGTTCTATTCATGCATGGATGAAATCATAAAGAAAACTGGCACGATACGCGGTGATAAAATGTCGTTTTAACCCATTCCCTTTTGTAATAAAGATTACAATCTAAAAACAATAGATACTCTTTTGTAAGCCAATCTCAATCATTTTGCGCGATATTTCCATTCATATTGACGCGCAAAATAATTGATTTTGCACGGTAACTAATCAAGGAAAATGAAGAATTATCGTATAATGCGAAAACTATCTGATAATGAGTGAGAAATGGAGTTAACTGTATAGAAGTGCGCTGATTGAAAAGAGCAGAAATATGTAGATTTGTGCAGAAGTTCAGTTACTAAATCATTACCCATATTGGGAATAGGTAACGAAATGCAGATGTAGGTAACTGAAATTATTTCTCTCGTGTGCCTGTTGCTTCGGTCGGCAGTTTTCTGCATAAGTGAGGAACGCTTTATCTTAGTGTCTATTTTTACAATTATTTTTCGTACATTTGTAACCAGTTAAACTAATATATATATGATAAGGGTAATTGGTTATATCCGGGTATCAACAGACAAACAAGACCTGCAACGTCAGAAAGAATTAATTGAGGCGTACTGCAAAGAGAACAATTATCAGCTGGTGCGTTTCATCGGTGAGAAAATAAGCGGTGCAAAGGTAAACCGTAATGGTTTGACAGAGTTATTGAGCATTACAAAAAATGAATGTGATATTATTGCAGTATCGGAGTTGTCCCGTATCAGCAGGCAGGATGATATTATGAATGTTATCGCCGAGATAAACCAAATACGGACGAATAACTTGGATTTATACATACTGGACACAAACACGTCCATCAAGGCAAATGACACCATAGGAGGCTTGGAGGTTATGCAGCTGGTATTTATGGCTGTCGGAAATGCTGACGAGAGACGAAAGATAACCCAGCGCATGAGTACTGGGCGTTGGATAAAGATACAGCATAACCACTATGCCTACATGGGTGGCACGATACCTTTTGGCTTTGATGTCGTACCGAATGACAAATATGATGATAGTGTCAAAGAAAACAAGGATGCAAGAAGAATTTTGGTGCCAAACGAAAATGAAATAAAAATAGTGAAGATGCTATACAATAAAATCATTAATGGCTACACATTATGTCGTTTGGCAAAATACCTCATAAAACATAATATTTCAATCAGCAAAAGTGGTAAAGTAAGTAAGACAGATCAACATTCCATATTGTCAAAGCTGTTACACAATTCCATTTATAACGGAAAAAGACGCTATAAAGGCAATACATACAGCATTGACAAGATTATTACTGACGAGGTTTTCAATAAGGCCATGAAAGCACTTGAAGACAACAAGACATACATCAGCTATGTCAATAAGGAGCGTATCAACATACTAAAAGGCATAGTGAAATGCAGCTGTGGAAAGTCTCTATATATGATAGATACAAGTAACAGGCACTATTACAGATGCATAAACAAAAAAGACATTATAGGGAATGTAAGATGCACTAACAGCGGCATAAACTATAACAGCGTTGTAAAAGCAATATGGGCTGTTTTCCGTCTGTCTGCCTATACGGATGATTTTAAGGCAAAGACAAGTGACAGGGAGAACGAGATTAAGACAGAGATAGAATTAACAGGCAAGGGCTTGAATGAGGACAAAAAGAGAATAGAACAGCTTGAATCGGAATTGCGGACTATCGAGAACAATATGTTTACCGTTACAAATCAGAAATTAATTAGCAGTATGGAAAAACGATATACAGACATTGAAAACGAAATATCCAGCATTAAGCAGAAAATAGTGAACAAGAAAGGTGAAATAAAATCATTGAATGAGGCATTAAAGCAACTTAATGAAATTTCAAAAGACGACTTGCTTAATAATATGGACGACACTCTGAAAAGTGAGATATTGCATAAGGCAATCAAGGAAGCGGTCTGGCATTCGCACAAGATGTCAAATGGCTTTTTAATTGTCACCTTTAAGAATGGTGTGCAAAAGATAATGATGATAAGGGCACATTACAAGCATAAGTTCATATACGAATTGCCACAGACTTTTGATTTCAATGCAGCCAATAAAAAGGTCGTTGTTACCTATTATGACGGAAAACAGTTGAACCCTGATGGCGGTCTGAATTTTTCCTATGGTTTTAAGACATATCAAGAAGAATATAATTTTGATGAAGTCTTAATAGAATTTGAGAACGAGTTACCTAAATGGGAGATAGAAAAGAAAATAGAGCATTATTTTGGTAAGAAGAAATAGAATAAGAGCTGTTGCTGAGACTGTGTAAATGGTAGAGCTATCAACGAAAATAAGTAGGAAGAAGGCTATTCTGCACCCTCTTCCTTACATTCAAAATCTTGATTTTTCTTGTTTAACTCCTCTGCAACGTTCTCAGTGTTGGAGACACTACATAACCTATAAAGCTCCCAATCCAGCTCATCATCATTAGGAGGAAAGGCTTTTTCGTTAAGCCACTCATGTGAATGAACATATTTCCGTTTTTCTATAACGTTCTTTTGGGATTGTGACTTACGTTCTGCAGGAACAACATCAGAAACAGTAATAGTGTCTCCGTCTGCTAATTCTCGGAAATACCAGCTATCTTTTAGTTCAGACAGCACAGCTTTTATATTAGCTCTATATCTAAGAGTGTCTGACAGCATTAGAATTAAGCCATTAATAAGAGACACTTCATCTAGCTTACCATAGTTCTTAACTATCTTGTTAGAATAATATTTGCCGAACAATTCCATGCGCTGTTCATTAGACAACTTTAGTAGGCCCTCTATCCCCTCTAATTTAAGTGTACCGTCCTTTGCTTTTAATTCTATCATACCAGTATTGTTTTTCAAAATAAAAAGGAGTGGCAGCTAACCACTCCAATCTCAAGCAAGAGGACTAAGCTAACTTCTCTCGAAACAAAGCCCTGTCTTCTGGCGACATAAGAGAGAGACTGTCTCTCAATTCCTCCAAGCGGTCTTTTGCTGTAGCAGCAACTAACTGTGCTTTCAGAATTGCGAGGTTAGATTGAAGTCGATTTATAACGGCTTCCCGCTCTTTAACTCTATCCAATAGATTTTGATAATTCGTAAAAGTCTTCACAAGACACCCTCCGAACAAATCAGCACGGTAATCCTGCTCTACGTTTTTAGTTTCATCACCATCTACAAAGAATAGACTCTTAACATTCTCCAATTCTACGCTCTTGTTTGAGCCATTTACTAATTTAAACATGTTATGACATTTAATTAGTAAGGTTGTCATCCTTAACAATGGTGTCCTATAAGGATTGGACTACACCCAAGCAGCTGACGAACTGCCTCCCTCTAAGGGAATGTAACATACAAGAAGTACATCACATTACTTGCAAGCGAATGCAAAAGTACAAAATATTTTTGTCTCGGGAATATAATTATGTAACTTTTTGTGGAGTTTTCTTCTGTTATTTGCCAATAAAGGCATACTCATAAAGAGTAACTTTACAAGAAAGTAAAGTTATACACATACAGTGTTTCTAATGTTATATATAGTAGATTTATATAATCAACGCATAATACTACTAAAAAAATATTCAGTTACCAACTAATACTATAAAGTAATAACACATAGATGCTGTAATTAGTACTACTACATAGTAGGTGATATTAGTAGCTATTATATACTCCCCCTAACTACTTCTATTAAAAAATGGTTATATTACGCGCACAAGGGTACACCTGTCTTACATCCCCTCCCACATAATGCAGGGACAAAAGAAAAATAGTAGAGGTCTTTACTTTGAAAAAATAGGCTTTCGATAAACTTCTAAACGCTTTTAGGGATTTATATGTGTAACAGGCTGGAAGTTGGAGCAATCCACTTTCGGTCTGTTTTCATTTATGCCTATTTTCAATCAATATTCACTTAATACATTTACAAGTTATGAACAATGTAATTTTAATGCCTGCTGTTGTGGCAAAGAACAACAGAAACTTTGATTTCAGCGATGCAGAGGATGCCGTTATCATTGAAGATACCCCAACGGAGGGTAGTAGTGTTTCTTTCCTCGAAGCCAACACCAATGCCATCTCACTTGATGAGCTTACCAGTACATGTGTTGTTCCCACTTGGGGTAATCAAGAGTTAACCATTTCGCATCAGGACTTTATCCATTGTGTACATGATGCTGCTAAAGACTTCTATCATGGAGAGCAAGTAAACAATCCCGCTATCCGCGTTTCTCATATAATAAGAGGTAGAACACCTAACGCATTAGGCAAGAAAGCATCAGAACTTTTAGAATGCGAAAAGACACAGTTCTATCAGCGCATGGCATTCGCTTTTACTATCCCAACGATTTATGAAACCTTGAATGGTCAGAAGCTTGAACTTTGTGTGGGTGGAGTTCGCAATTACAACGATCTCAACCTTTATAGGGCAAGCCGTGGTGTGGAGAAGTTCTCCGTCTTCGTGGGCTGGCGAGTAAATGTGTGCAGTAATCAAGTGCTGACAGGAGATGGCGTCAAACTGTCTATCGAAGTAATGAATATCCGTGATTTATATAAAAGCGTGATGGAATTACTCTACCAATTTAACCCTGCTAAGGAGATACACCTGATGCAAACCCTCTCAAACACTTCTCTCACAGAAACGCAGTTTGCACAAATTATGGGCAGAATGAGAATGTACCAAGCCTTACCGCAAGGATATACCAAGCAGATACCACGCTTACTGATTACAGACAGTCAAATCAACAATGTCTGTCGTGGCTATTTTAGTAATCCTAACTTTGGAGCAAAAGACGACAATCTGTCGATGTGGAACTTTCACAACCTGCTTACGGAATCGAACAAGGGAAGCTACATTGACGCTTACTTGCAGAGAGCCGTAAATGCTACGGAAGTAGCTGTTGGCATTAATAATGCCCTGCACGGTGATGAGAAATATAAATGGTTCATTGGATAAGTGGACTATTGATTGAGGGCGAGGAGGCATCCTTTAAGGGTGTCTCCTTTTTTCAATTACTAACATTTTAATACATAATAACTATGGATATGGATTTCAAAGTAGCAGAAATTACGCTACAATATAGACCGATTTGTAAAAAGCAAAGTAAGGTCATCAGTTCAGAGGAAGCATACAGCATCTTACTCCCTACATTTAGAGAGGGGACGATTGAGTACAGGGAATATGCTAAAGTTCTATATCTCAACCAAGCAAACGAGGTAATTGCCTACAATACGGTTTCAGAGGGAGGATTGACGGAGACCTCTGTTGACGTGAGGCTGATACTACAAGGGGCATTACTAACCAATGCCACGCAGATAATTCTTGCACATAATCATCCAAGTGGCAACCTAAAGCCAAGTTCACAGGATGATATGCTTACAAGGAACGTGAAGAATGCGTGTGAAGTAATGAGAGTACATTTCACAGATCACCTGATTTTGTCAGCAGACAATTATTATAGTTATCGTGACGAGGGGAGGATTTGACAATGGAAACAAACTACATTGTTATTCTTGACTTTTGCACTGCAACCGTCATCAAGATACGTTTAAGTAAACAACAGATTGAGGAATCCTACAAATACAAAGATTTTGAGGAGTTCTTATACACTCCTGAAGACAAATACAGCTTTCGAGTGAAGAACTGCTGTTGGATGGTGTGTGAGACTTTGAACGAGGAAAATTATCTCTGATGATATTCACTAATAGAGAAAGTGAATGTTATTCTGATAATCAGAAACTTAGAAAATTTGCTGTCAGAACAATGTTCACTTTCCTTATAAACCCAACATAAACGAGCATTATTATGAGTTTGAAATACAGCAATACAACAGCTGACTACCTCCAGTGGTCAGAAGCCATGAATCTGATACGTAAATTGGCAAAAGATGGGAACTACAAGATTTCGCTTCTTATAGCAATCGGCTGTTTTACAGGATTGAGGATATCTGATATTCTTGCCCTGCGGTGGAAGCAGATACTTGATGCTGCGGAGTTTACCATAACAGAGCGTAAGACAGGTAAGCAGCGAACCATACGCCTTAACAAAGAATTGCAGGAACATATTAAGGACTGTTACAAGCATATCCAGCCTCTGGGAATTGCAGCTCCTATCCTTGTCAGTCAGAAAGGTACAGTTTTCACAGTACAACGCATCAACGTAATACTGAAAGAACTCAAACACAAATACAGGTTGAAGATAAAGCATTTTAGCTGCCACAGTTTGAGAAAGACATTTGGCAGACAGGTTTACAACATGAATAACGACAATGCAGAACTGGCACTGGTCAAGCTGATGGAGCTTTTCAACCATTCATCTGTAGCTATAACCAAACGCTATCTTGGTTTACGACAGGAGGAAATTTTAGAGACATACGAATGCCTCACATTCTGAACAGTGACATTTTTTAGAAAATAATCCTTTTATAAGCCCCTTTCTAAAAATGCCACTACTTCTTGATTTATAAAGAACAACGCTCTTACGAGTAGAAATTTTACATTATGATATAAACTTTTTGTGGAAAAGAAGTATTTAATAAGGAATTTTATATATCTTTGCGGTTGAACCTTCAGTGCATCTGTGTGCAGGTGTGCGCTATAAAGGGTTCAACTTTTGAAAAAGAGCGTTTGACATATTATCCTTAACAGAAATCTGGAAAATTTCAATCATCGAGGATATGCGACAATACACTCACGCTTGGGATTATTGTACCCTAAGATTCAAGGGCATAATATATCTTACGGCGTGGGCTATTGTTTACTATTCGATGATGGGCATTCCAGAGCCTCTGTTAGATAGTATTCAATAGTTCCCACGCTTTTTCCATTTACCTAAATATTAACCGCTTACTTCTGGGAAACAGTGAGCAGTAAAAAAGTTGTTTATGAGTATCCCGAAATTATCAATGATTAAAAAAGATGTTGAGACTGCAATTACTCGTGCACTGCGAAACTATCACATCACAAACCATGACAAAGATTATTGTATCATTACTCCACTTGCACTAACTATCCAAGAGGAATTCATAGGACCAAAGGTTTACACCTTTCAAGGTAAGGCAGAAATTAAGTCAGAAATTGGGAATAAAGACATACTATGTCGTATTAGGTCAATCAAAGGTGAAGCTAAGATAATGACAAGTGAAACTGACGAACCTATTGTAGAAATAAAATCAATATCTTTAGTAAAATGAAAGAACAAATTAAATCCATCATCAAAGACATAGAGAGTGTTTGTGCTGATGACACAATCAAGAACTTTTATATAGGTAAAACCAATAATGTAAATGATCGAGAATGTGAACACATAAATAATGGTTACACTAATTTCAGCGTAATCGCTACAGGAACTCCAGACATAATAAATAATGCTGAGATAGCATTGATTTCTTACTTTCAAACATCTCCTCTCAAATCGAAACTTGTTAACATAAACAATGGTGGAGGAGGCAATACTGAAGCTGATACTCTTTATATTGTATTTGTCAGGTGTAATGTCGAAGATATTTCTGAGGTCGACGGCTGCCTTATGCCTTCAAATTACCCTATAAACATAAAATAAATCAAACATGAAACAAATATACATCTTATTAATAGTCCTACTCATGGGCTTATCAGCTAACGCAGAAGGGTCAGGCACTTATGGAGCTAATCTAAAATGGCACCTCACAGATGATGGAGTTTTGACCATTACAGGAAAAGGGGAAATGTATGATTATTTAAATCGTATACCATGGGGAAGTTCTATTAAAAGGGTTATAATAGGTGATAGTGTTACGACAATAGGCAACTATGCTTTCAGCGGTTGTAGCTCTCTAACCTCTGTAACCATTCCCAATAGTGTTACGACAATAGGCAACTATGCTTTCAGCGGTTGTAGCTCTCTAACCTCTGTAACCATTCCCAATAGTGTTACGACAATAGGCAACTATGCTTTCAGCTATTGTAGCTCTCTAACCTCTGTAACCATTCCCAATAGTGTTACGACAATTAGAGAGGCTGCTTTCAGTGATTGTAGTTCTCTAACTTCTGTAACCATTCCCAATAGTGTTACGACAATTGGCGACAAAGCTTTCTCTAATTATAATGCCAAAATAATATGGTTAACTAATACTCCTCCTGATGGATATCGCAACGTGAAAGGTGGCATTCATTATGTTGCCAATGATTTGTATACGGGTTTATCAAATAAAAAGGTATATCCTTATTTAAGTTCTATTTTTGAGGTGAACGGTATCAAATATGTTCCCGTATCTCCATCAGAGCGCACCTGTGACGCTTTAGATTGCATTTATACAGGAGACCCTTACGAAGTTAAAATTAATAAAAAAGTCAACTATAAGGGTGTTGACATGACAGTCAGAGAAATTAATCCTTATACAGCTTATAAGTGTGCAAAGATAAAGAAAGCTTACATTGATATAAATGGGAGTATTGGTGATAATGCTTTTAGTGATTGTGTCAACCTCTCAGCTGTGGACATTGCGAAGGTTAACGATATTGGCTATAATACCTTTAGCGAATGCACTAATCTTGCATCTGTAGACATAAAAGCAGGTAATAACATTGGTGAAAGTGCTTTTCGTGATTGCAGTTCCTTAAAAACTTTATCTTTAGATAACAAAATAAAATCACTTGGTAGGTCTGCTTTTACGAATTGTCGTAACTTAAAACAATTTGTCATCCCTGATTCTGTAACTATACTCAATTATGACCTATTAAGGGATTGTTCTTCTTTGAAAAGCATAAGAATCCATAAAGGTATAAAGGAAATAAATCAAGCTTTCGACGGATGCACTAATCTTTCTACACTTATTATAGAGGATAGAAATACATCTTTAAAATTAGGCTCAGGTTATGGTGCTTATGGTGATAAACCACTCTTTAAAGATTGCAAATTAGATTCTGTTTATATTGGTGGTAAAATTGTTTACGACACATCCAGTAAGTATGGATACTCTCCTTTCTATCGTAACACCAGCTTACGGATAGTGAAAATATCAGATGCAGAAACCACCATCTATGATAATGAGTTCTATGGTTGTACTAACCTACAGAACGTTTCTATTGGAGACAATGTTAAAAGCATTGGCAAATGGGCTTTCTCTGGTTGTAGTAGTCTAAAGAATTTTACCTTTGGAAGTGGATTACAGAGTATCGGACAAGAAGCATTCTCTGATTGTATCAATATTACACAGATCTCAAGTGAAGCAGTTGTACCACCAACCTGTGGCATAAATGCTCTTGACGATATTAACAAGTGGAATTGTAAACTATTCGTACCTAAAGCCAATATTAATGCTTATAAACAAGCACCTCAATGGAAAGAATTCTTCTTCATCGAGAGTACTACTGGCATTACAAACACTGTTTATAATAAAGCAGGACTTGCTGATGTCTATACAATAGATGGAAAAAAACGGCTAAGTAAAGCAAGCACTGACGAAATTAATGCTTTGCCTAAGGGTGTTTATATTGTCAATGGTAAAAAGATAATCATTAAATAATGGACACAATGGTTTTCCTAAGCCACACCATATATTTTTACTTGTTGTATGTTCGTCTGACAAAGAAATAAGAACAGAAACTTACAGGGAAAATCTTGATGGCTTATACATAAAACCTTATTACTATACAGCAGCAAGTGAGCAATCATTTGCTGCTTTAATTTTTACCTTTGCTCTCTATATCATAGTAAACAGGACAAGTCTAACTCAAGATTTCGAGTAAAAGTAGGCATAAAGCCTATTTTCCAATTCTCTGTAGATTTATTTGGAATTACCACTTAAAATGTCTATTATAGCATTAGATACTTGAACCAGAAGATACTACTAAGAAAAGCTACTAATACATACTACTAAGGTTATAAAGGTACTCTGTAAAGTACCTTTTATTATGTTTTTCAGTGTCGAATTATTAGTAACTGGCAGATACTAAGATTAATTAACTTCTAATACTTACTTTATATGCTTAAAGAAGCAAAAGGAAATATGTACGGTTTCATAACTCACACTTGGAATCCAATAAAAGGAAATTACCCCATTCCTTTAGATATTGTTATGTTCATAAAATGGTACTATGTGGGCTAATTGCTAAAAGACTATATGGAAGAACACATAAACATGAAAAATCCAATTTAAGACAAACTGCCGAAAAGTGATACTCGAAAAGTTTAGGAGAAATGATACTGGGTGTTATGGAAAAGTGATACCATATACACTATAATACTACCTCTTTTTGACACTACCTATAAAAGTTTTTCCGATTGCTAAGGCAACCGAAAAGAACGATTTTTAGATACATCCATTACAAATAACATTAAACACACCTATGCTTATATATTTACCTGACAACAGGATTTTCAAGACAAGGAAAGAAGCAAAGATTTACTTAGGAGGAATAACCTCATATAATAGGGCTTTCAATAACGGAGATATTTTCTTTATAAAACAAAGCAATAGCAAACTATGGCAACACACTATACAACTTACCCCAAAGACAATGGAATAACAGGTAACAATAAGCTGATACTCATTCTTATCTCAGCCTATATTAAAAGTAGGGAAAGATATTCAGACCACAAACTGGTTAATCTGACTTACGAAGAAATATCAAAAAAATTATGCATTCCTCTTATTACAGTAAAAAGGACTGTTCTCGAACTTTGTAAAAATAATAAACTTTTTAGCAACGTTGAGCAAGTGCATAATGGTAACAGGCTACACAATATTTATCATTTTTATAAAGATTATCCCAATGTCTTTTATATAAATAATGACTTCTTTTCTCCATATAAATTAGAGGGACTTAAACAAGCAGATGAGAATAAACTGAAAGGATTTCTATTGTTACTTAAATGCCATTGCTTTAACTTAACCAATAAATACTACGCTAAACGAATGGTAAAAGAAAAGGTAAGCCGAAGTGAACTTGCCACTGTTCTGAATATGGATAGCAGTACCGTTGGCAAATATATTGAAATGGCAAGCAAATACAAACTGATTAAGGAGTTTGATAAAGGATTGCTGATTACCGACAAGAATATTTTTCCAGACTATTGCAAGGAAAAAGACCACGAAACAAGGACTTATCATTCATTATATAATTGGTGCATGAGAAATGATATTATACCACCAGACCGAGATAATGAATCCTTACTAAAACAGATAGCCTTTCACTGTTACCAAACCAAAGAGGACCTAATGGAACTGGCAATAAAGCAAAATATGACAAGACAAGACTTAATTGCCGATTATAAAAAGCATCCTCACAAATATATAGGGATATTTGAACATTACTTGCCTTATGTCTTGTCACAGAGAGTTAAAGACGTAAGGGACATTAACCTGCAATATGTTGCAAAGGTTCTCAATATAAAAGAACCAGTGGTGGAAACAGCAGACAATGAGCCATATTTATTCATATTATGAACGCACAAATAATATACGAACTAAGAAAACTATATCACTCTGGTGACAGAGTAACGAACAAGATTTTGAAAAAACAAATTCAGTAGATATATGATAAAGTTGGCTACAAAGGCACGGCCAAAGGTACGGATATAGCACAATATGGCTTTATCACTAAGAAATGCAAGATACCTATAAATGGAAAACGTGTGGATGGTGTAGAATTAATCTGCTTATAACTACGAGGTAAAAAGAATGTCTGCGATATATAATTGATATTAGAAAACATAAGGAGACCTGCTTGTAATTTGAAATAAAGGACAAAGGGGATTAATAGGTTATTTATTTGCAAAAATGTTTCACTATTCCGCTATAAAAGCATAATAATTGTAAAAATAGAAATTATGTCTTAATTCGGGTAACTTTGCCCATAAAGATTAAAGCGTATGAAAACAGAAAAGATGAAGGTGTTGCTCTACCTCAAAAAGAGCGGAAAGGATAAGCAGGGTAAAGCTCCCATTATGGGACGTATCACACTTGGAAGGAGTATAGCACAGTTTAGTTGCAAGCTATCTTGCGATATAGATTTGTGGAGTCCTCGCGAGAGTAGAATGAGGGGCAAGAGCCGTGAGGCGGTGGAAGTGAACGAAAAGCTGGATAGTTTAGTACTTTCCATTCAGTCCGCTTATCAAACATTGCTGTCCAAAGGACAGGCATTTACTGCCACGGACATCAAGGAGCAGTTTCAAGGGAGCGTACAATCTCGGTGTATGCTTATAGAACGCCTTGATAGGCTTATCAGGGAGAAAGAAGAATACGTTGGAATAGATATTAAGAAAGATACGCTATCTAATTATCACTCTACACGAGGCAATCTTCGCACATTCATCGAAGAGAAATATAAGGTGGAGGATTTAGCTTTCTCACAACTATCTGAAAACTTTATTTATGATTTTAGAGATTTTTTCTTGGGGACATTAGGTTTTCAAGAGAGCAGTTTCTATGGTGCCGCTTCCCAAATAAAGACCGTATGTAGGTTGGCATACCGTGAGGGATTGGCTGACACCTTGTTGTTTGCTAATGCAAAAATAGCAAGAGGAGATAAGAAGCTACCAAAAGCTCTTGACAGGTGTTCGCTTGACAAACTAATGAAGATACAGTTTGAAGAGTTAGAGGAGGAAATGGAAACCGCAAGGGACTTGTTTGTCTTCGCCTGCCATACGGGTGCAGCCTATTGCGATTTGATGGAGTTAAGCAGATCGCATCTTGTCCGTGATGATGAGGGAAGTCTTTGGCTGAAGTTCAACAGGCAGAAGACAGGTGTACTTTGCCGTATCAAGTTGTTGCCCGAAGCCATCAGGATAATAGAGAAGTACAAGAACGATGAAAGGGAAAGCCTATTGCCACAGATGAAATATGCCATCTATCAATCGTATCTTAAAGCATTGCGCCTAAGAGCAGGCATAGCCTTTCCCTTTACCACGCATACGGCAAGGCATACCTTTGCCACGCTCATTACCCTTGAACAAGGAGTACCGATAGAAACGGTAAGCAAGATGTTGGGGCATAGCAACGTGAGTATGACCGAGCGGTATGCAAAGGTTACGCCACAGAAGCTGTTTGGAGTTTGAGCGTTTCCTTTCTTTCACGGAGGATATGCAGATGAGTATTTAGCAATAGTAGTATTAAAACTAAAATCATTATGAGAAGTACATTCAAGACACTGTTTTATATCAACAGACAAAAGACCAAAGCAAATGGTCTTACCTCCATACTCTGCCGTATCACGATAGATGGCAAGAACTCTGTCATTACTACAAACGAAGAATGTAAGCCTGCGGAGTGGAATGCCAAGCAAGGAATAACTACAGATAGGAAAACAAACCTTCGCCTGCAATCATTCAGAGAACAAGTAGAAAAGACCTATCAGGAACTGCTCCTAAAAGACGGGGTGATAAGTGCTGAACTGCTTAAAAACAGATTGCAAGGCATAGCAACTTCTCCCACCACTTTGTTGGAGCTTAGCAATACAGAACTACAATCGGTAAAGGAAGGTGTGGGCAAATCAAAGGCAGAAGGTACATACACTAACCTTTGCTATGCTAACGGGATGCTGTGCGAGTTTATAAAGGACTTAGGTAGTACGGATATAGAAATCCGAAGTATAACGGAGGAACTGTTTGAAGAATACCGCTTCTTTCTTAAAAAGAAAGGATTGAAAGGCTCTACCATCAACAATTATCTTTGTTGGCTGAGCCGTTTGATGTTCCGTGCAGTAAGTCAGCGCATCATTCGTTATAACCCATTTGAACATGCGGAATATGAAAAGGTGGAAAAGGCAATTCGTTTTCTTAGCAAGAGTGATGTGAAAAAAACTGATGGCTATGAAGATGTGGGATAGCGATGCCAAACTTGCAAGGCGGATGTTTATCTTCTCCTGCTTCACAGGTTTAGCTATTGCAGATATGGAACACTTGAAGTTTGGGCATATCAAGAGCGCAGCGGACGGACAGATGTATATAAGAAAGGAGCGTCAGAAGACCAAGGTGGAGTTCATTGTGCCGTTACACCCCATTGTCAAGACGATTATCGAGCAGCAAAGGCAACTAAAAGCGGTGAAAGAAGAAAGCAATAACACGAATATGGATAATCGTCTTATCTTTCAACCCTGTTGCAGCAGAAGTGTGTTAGCAGCGAAGTTAAGCATAGTAGGCAAGGCTTGTGGTATCAAGCAACGTCTGTGCTATCACATGGGAAGACATACCTTCGGAACGATGTGTCTAAGTGCAGGTATTCCCATTGAGAGCATCGCCAAGATGATGGGACACGCATCAATTGCAAGTACGCAGATTTATGCGCAGGTAACGGACTGCAAGATGTCGGAAGATATGGACAGGCTTATTGCCAAGCATAAGTGTACTAATGAGATAATGGAAAAGGCAGCATATAAAACAATAGTGTAAGGTTAGAGAGGAAAGTGAACTTTCAGGCATTACAAAATGATAACAGATAATCAATGAAAGAGGTGTAAATATGAAAGCAAAGCATCATCAAAAGGACGACCAAAGAAAGTCAGAGTGTAATCAGTCCGATGACAATATAAGAAAAGCTATCGAGCGAAGTTTTTTGAGTGGACTAACAGTATGTGTGTTATTTATCAAGGCAAGGGAGAGGTTGCTATGACGGAGGGCGAACTAGCAAAGTTTTTCGGAGTTAGTTGGCAAAAAGTTAATCACAAGGTCAGGCTTATAAAACAGACTATGTGCTTAAAGTATTATGAGATAGAAGCAGGTAATGCTACCAGCAACATAAGTAAGCAGGGGGATAGCGTGGAGAGTTATGCGCCACTCTGCCCCTGCCCATTATCATCGCCCTTTCCTTTCATCTTAACAGCGTAGAGGCAGGTATGTTTAGGAAATATCTCTGCCAAAGGCTGCAATCTCCTGCGCCAACATTCATTCCTATTATTGTTGATACAGGTGGCACACGGGGGTGCTGAGTGGCAGTTATACAGACTACTGATTATATCCTTTTTTCTTTCACTGTTATATCTTACTACATAACTACATTAAAAGGTAAAGCAGTGAAAGATAAAAGGATTAATGAGTAGTTGGGCTATTATCAAAATTATACTACATAGTAACTACATTTAACCTCCTACTTTCACCGCTTAGGTATTCTTATTATAATAAGAGAGAGAACGTTTAAGGGTATTATATGCTGCCTGTTATCCTATGGATTATCCTTTGCAGTACGCTTTCTTGGCTAACAAGAATAGACGCACTGCCAATCATTCCCTTGATGAGTGGATATTTACAGCTTGCTATCTTCACTTGTGCAGTGAACATACTGCCCTCATTTGTTTGATGAGGAGTATGTGATGTGGTTACTATTGTGCTACCAGCTACTCCGTAGTTTCGGCATTGTAACCCTCAAACTCTATATTGGCTGTCATTCCGTTTTCTATCGTATTGACATACCTGTAAGGAATGATTAGTGTGCCTTGACGGGTATTTGTCATTTGTACCTTTGCACTGATGGTTTCTGGATAGGGGATAAAGTATGCACCTGCCAATAATCCTAAAATCACGATAGTAATAATTGTGATACCATAACGCACGATGCCTGAAGGAATTTTGCCAATTATATGTCTTACCTTCTCGCTGCGGAGTTCTATTTTGCTGTCTGCCATAGTGTTTCTCTATTATTAGTTGCCCAATTCTAACTGATTTTTCACGAGGTTATAGTATGCACCACGCTTTGCCGTGAGTGATTCGTGATTGCCAATTTCCACCACTTTGCCTTTATCCAGTACCACTATCTGGTCGGCATTCTTTACTGTACTTAGTCGGTGCGCTACGATAACCACAGTCTTGCCCTTGTAGAACTCATCAAGATGTTCTACAATCATACGTTCGTTGTTGGCATCGAGCGAGTTGGTGGCTTCGTCAAGGAAGATATAATCTGGATTCTTATATACGGCTCTTGCTATTAGGATACGCTGTTTCTGTCCTTGACTCAAGCCCACACCATCGCGCCCAATCTTGGTATTATACTTTAACGGTAGCCCCAGTACATAATCGTGAATACAGGCAATCTCGGCAGCTTTCTGCAATCGCTCCTTATCAATTTCCCCATCATCCACGGCAATGTTGCGAGCTATCGACTCGGAGAAGATAACACCGTCCTGCATTACCACTCCACACTGCTTGCGCCACCATTTTTTGTTGAGCGTATTTACATCTGTTCCACCGATATTGATTTGTCCGCCCAATACGGGATAATAACCCAACATCAATTTAATAAGTGTTGTCTTTCCACTGCCCGATGCTCCCACAATAGCTGTTACTTTGCCCTTGGGGATGGTCAGACTTACATCATCTATAATTGTTTTCAAAGCGTGTGGGTCGTACTTGAAGTTTACATCTTTAAGGTCTATTCCCTTGTTTTCTTCTTTCACTGCAGTTTCCAAGCCTTGCTTACCGTTCTCATCATCCATACGGTGGATTTCGTTGATACGTTCAAGACTAATTTTTACATCTTGCACAGAATAGAAGAAACTCATTAACTGTTCCACGGGAGAATTGAGCTGACCGATGATATATTGCACGGCAAGCATCATACCGAGTGTGAGTTGTCCGTGAATCACGGCAGTAGCTGCCACTACGGTAATGACGATATTCTTTAGTTCGTTGATAAAGATGCTACCCGCCTCTTGCGTCTGTTGGAGTTTGAGCGACTTCATTTGTACTCCAAAGAGGTCTGCCTGCACGTCCTCCCATTCCCAGCGTCTGCGCTGCTCGCAGTCTTGGAGCTTTATCTCCTGCATGGAGGTGATAAACTCGTAGGTCTTGTTGTTGTTGATGGCTTGCTGCTCAAAGAGTTCATAATCCAGAACCTTTCTGCGTCTAAGGAAGAGCGCAAGCCAACCACCATAAAGCAAGCTGCCCACCATAAAGATGGTAAAGATGAGCCAATTGTAAGAAAGCAATACGATGCTAAATACCACAAAGGTAAAGAGCGAAAACACGATACTGAGTGTCTGTTGCGTTAAGAAAGTGTTTACACGGCTATGGTCGCCCATACGTTGCATAAGGTCGCCCATCAATTTGGTATCGAAGAACGACATGGGTAGCTTTAAGAGCTTGATGAAGAAGTCGCTAACCAAAGAGATGTTGATACGCAAAGAGATATGCAGTAAGAGCCAACGGCGGATAAAGTCGATGGCTGTACGGCTCACGGTAAGGACAAGTTGCCCTAAGAGTATCAACCAAATAAATCCAATGTTTTGGTTCTTGATACCTACATCTACAATGGCTTGCGTGAGGAAAGGCAGGATAAGTTGCAAAAGGCTGCCTACGAGCAACCCCAAGACAATCTGTCCGAAATATTTTCGGTATTGTTTGATATAGCCAAATAGGAACTTAAATGAGCGTTCCTCTGTTGGCTGTTCATCTGTCTGCTTTTCATAAAAAGCTGGTGTGGGTTCCAAGAACATGGCAATCCCTTTCTCTTCACCGCCCGACTGAGTACTAATCCAGTGCTTCTTAAATTCTTCAAGCGAGTATTTCACAAGTCCTTTCCCGGGGTCTGCAATGTAGAAATTCTTACCTTTCTTAACCTTATACAGAACCACAAAATGGTTTTGATTCCAATGGAGGATGCAGGGAGAAGAAATTTTCTTTATTCCTTTAATGTTAACTTTTCCACAATTACTTTCTAGTCCTAAAGCAAAAGCTGTATCTCTGATGCTGAGCATAGAAACGCCCTCTGTCGTTGTATTACACAGACCGGAGAGATAATTTGTGGAATACTTTTTATGATAGTATTCACAGATCATCTGTAAGCATGCTACACCGCATTGCATAGAATCATATTGCAAGATGTTAGGAAAGGATGTTGTCATTTTATCGTATATCTTTTATCTCATTGTATTCTTGATTACCTGTAATTTTCTTAATTGTAGAATGCTTACCTCTCTCGAAAGTCCATTTTACGGAGAGTCCTATATATGGAAATGCGGTGGTATTATCATAGGTAGTCTTAAATAAATCAGTCTGTCTGGAGTATCTGCGTCCTTTTCCTGCAAGTCCAAACGACAACCCTAATTCTAATTTATCTTTGAAAAGTTCTTTATAGATATTTCCCGTAACATTATAGACGGTATAATAAACACGGTCTAAGTTCCTAAATGTTGGTTCTAACATTATGTTCAACATACCACCCCATCCTGATGGGAGGTTGAAACTATTATAAAGAGTATAATATTGTCGAAATCTATTCTTGTCATATTTTATACCATCTAAAGTTATATCCTCTACATGCAATTCTAATTTACCCATGGCTTTCATCATCCAACATTTCAAAGGGTGTAGATTTAGCTCCACATTCATTCCATACGCATTTATCCCATCAAGATTAACAGGGCGAGTGTAAAGGTAATTTTTATTCTCCGAACTATTTTCGGTTTGCCAATAGATATTATTATTAGAATGCATATAGACACCTGTTACTCCAAGTAAACTTTTAAAGAAAGAGAAAGAAACCATCAACATATCATTCGTTGGAGCTTTCAAAGATGGGTTTCCCACTGAATAATTCGAGGCATTCGACCATCTAATCGTTGATGATATTGCTGAATATGGAATGTTCTCTAATATATGCTTAAAAGCAAGACGAAAGATACTGCTTCCGTTTTTATTTAATGGAGCCATTAAACTAATCGAGGGACTTAATCCTCTTTGTATGTTCTTGGAAATTACAGAGGATTTGTTATCGCTATATGAAATATGATTTATTTGCCAATTTATACCAAAAGCATATTTTAATTTCTTGAATGCTCCTGCCAACTGGATATAGACGTAAGGGGTAAAGCCATTGACCTTCGTTCTACTGTTGCTTATGAAAAATTTGTTAGTAAGATAGTTTACTATTATTGGCGTAAAATGCTGATTCACATACTGAACAGCACCACCATAAGTCAGTAGATTTCTACCTATGGGTTGAGTGAAATCTAATGAAGTTTTCCAAAGATTATTATTTTGCTTGTCAGCTGCTCCTACGCTTTCTACGCTATTTCCCAGATAATTTGTAGCTGTATTTGCGTGCCTGTTATAGTAATCTATCGTCAAATCTACCAAAATTTTACTCTTACCGAGAGGAGTTAAATACTTTGTTGTTACTTCTTGTTCAACCACTCGTTTGTAAGTTCTTATATTTATGTTATTATCGTCATCATAAGTATTTAAGTGTGAATGGTTGTGGTTGGCTGAGATATAGTAACTAAAACTCAAAGACGATTGTTTGTTAAGTTGTTGAGTAAGGCTCAATCGATTAGAGAAACTATAGCCTCTATTATAGTCTCTTTCACAACTCTGCTTCTCAATGCCCGACAATTTATTATAAAGAAATTGTTTACCAGTCTCTTTATACTGATACCAAGGCAGTGATAAATTATCATAAATATGCAGATCCTTGTATCTATAGTACATCGTTCCTCCTAAATTTTTCTTCATCTATACAGTTCCCCTTGTGTGCGGTTCCTCCGCGGACAAACTACCGTAATAGTTCCTATCGGCTATTTTCCTTAATGAGATATTGATAACTCCTCCACCAGTAGAGGCATTGGTGTTACTTCCTGCAAGGTAATCAACCTTCACAGAGCCTATCATATTGGCTGGAAACTTATTAAGTTCTTCTTGCGAGGTTATTTTAATTCCATTTACATATATTTCGCTAACAGGAAGTCCATTAATGTTGATAACTCCGTTTTCTTTAGTTATTCCTGGGAGGAATATCAAAGCATCAGCTGTTTTCTTTCCTTTCAAGATAGGAGAGTCAGTTAAGTTTACAGAGTACCCTTTCGTGTTTTGTACGAACCTTGAAGCCGATATAGTAATGCCATCCAAATTAACCGCTTTTGGAGATAGCGTAATCTTCATGGGGGTATTATCTACCTGCTTGATTTGGAAAGCATCTTCATACGACATATGAGATACTCTCACAATCACGATTTTGTTTTTCGCCAGGAACCTTAACCTTGAATTGTCCATCTGCCAGTGTTATACAACCGCCTACCAGCGTAGAATCAGTAGAAGTTAAGATGGCTACCGATGCAAACTCTACAGGCTTTCCTTGATAATCTAAGACATATCCTTCTACTTCCTGTGCATACATAACACCATTGAAGGATAGCATTATTACTAAAAAAACAAAAAAACAACTTTTTCTCATCAATATCAGGTATTTGCAATTTTGAAATTCATAATGTCATAAAAAAATACTTTTCGGATATTAGTTTCTGCATTTTCTCTAAAGGCAACATTAGAACATTTATTTTCCCCTACTTCTCTCTTTCTTTGAACACATTCTGTGCATATAGGAAGTAAGTGACATGCCTGACAACATTCTGCCACATACATATTCTCCCAACGTTCTTTATTAGTTCCATAGCAAATGTTTCCATCATGAGAAAGTGAGCCTATTTTTATTATCCACATTAAAAATCACGAGCTGTACATTTATAAATATCGCCATTATAATTGATAACAAGGTTATGTACATAGTCAGCATAACAGTGTTGTACGCTTGATCCCAAATAAGTATTTATATTTGATTGAAACTTAAACTGAGTGAGTTGCGATTTTAATTGAGAAACCTTAACTTTTAAATTATCGTCTTCTTCCTCTTGCCAAACTTTATGAAAAGAAAAACCTTAGATTCCTACAATTATGATATGCTTCAAAAGTCTTTCACAACATCATAAAAAAAGATAGGATATTTTTCTTTTGTATAGTTGCACCGTATGGTTGTAAACAACCGCTTTTCTATCGCATAAAATAAATTATGCAATACTCTATCGTACGTTCCTGTGCCATCTTTGTAATATTTAATCTTATCATGAAAACCTTTCCCCCCATCAAAAGCTACCTGTATACTAACCCAATTGCTTAATTTTATCAAATCGTCCACAACATTAGGAGTTAAGCATATGCCATTGGTAGTAAAGTTAACTTGAAATTTCTTATTATACTTATTGCATAATTCGCTACATTTTTTAATCAAAGGGTGTACAATTTTCTTATAATAAAGTAGTGGTTCGCCTCCAAAAAAAGCTAATTGAAAAGTCCTTAATGTTGAAGAACTAATTACCCTTTCTAAGTACATTATGACATATGATAGTGTATCCTTAGACATTAAACTACCCTTTAAATGGCTTTCATAACAATACCAGCATCTTAGATTACAATCCAAGGTTGGGTTTATGGTTATTCTTACATAATCGTCTGACTGCAATTTAGAATTAATCTCATCTACACAATTTTTCATTTCATCAAGCGCAGATAACACTATAAAACCACACTTAATAAGTAACTCGTAAAGGCTTGGATGAATTTCCTTTAAAGATTCTATATTATGACGTCTTTCTATGATTATAGGTTTAAGACGCATATCTAATGTTAGTAATTTATTTTTTTGGTAATTGTATAGATAGACTTGTTCCTTTTTGAATTGGCGAATCTATTAATACATTAAACAAACTCCACTTCATATATTTTTTTATAAGTAATAATAATATTTATATATTCAGATTGTGACCATACTTATGATAGTCACAATCTGAAATGTTATAAAGAACTTAAACGTGACATCCCTTGCAAGTTCCCGTGCAATTTGTATTGGTATCACCCCATCCACCACCTAAACAATTTCCGTTAGATGCCAAAAAATCACTTGGGGAACCGCTTTCCGTATTGGTGTTATTTTTTTACAAACACCTCCATGGAGTATACCTAATTCATCCTCTCTTAACTCTGAAAATAAATCTTCTTTCATAATTTCATTTTTATTTATTTTTGTCTACTCTTATAGATTTTTCGACTTCTTCTCCTTTTTTATTACAGTGAGGTCTGTTTTATAATCTTGTCGACTTGATTATCTTTTTGATGTTGCAAATATATTTATATCTCCAAATTATATCGTTACACTTTTGTGTAATTCTGAATTTGTTGTCTGAAATATTACACAAAAGTGTAATCATGCTGCCTTGCAAAGTTCACCATACTTGGAAAAGAAGCCCTTGATACCTCTTTTGCTGGAACATACAGGAACGGTTTCGGATGTCAGGTAGTCGATGGATTTTCCAATTTGGCGTGTACCAAATCCCAACACCTTCATTACTTTCAATAGTTTGCTGTCAATCTCTGCAATCATATAGCTGTACTTGTCCTCCACTATCGGCTTTACTGCCAATGCCATTAGCCGCTTGAACAATGTCAATGTGGATATTCCTGCTCCCGTTGCAACCGCAAAGCGTCCGATATGCCAAAAACTATATTTACTTTCCCTATGGATAGCATTCAGTGGGTTTATCCCATATATTTTCTCGATAGGAAGAGTCTTGTGCTTATCCCAATGAAAGCTCCTGATGCAGCCAATCATATTCCCAAAGGAATCCCTTGCAATATAGATATGAGATTTGTTGTCATACAAATATTCCTCTTCCTCAAACACTGATTTGATGTCTTCATTTACTTCTTTCTCTGTAAATGAAGATAAGTGATGAGAGTAATTCTCCCTGACCACAAACTGTGCTATTTCCAACAGACTCGTTTTGTCTGCCATGAAGATAGCATAGTCCTTAAATGTTGCAATCTGTTTTTTTCCATAATGCTTTTTTTGTTTCTTGATTTATACGGCAAAAAAATACTTCCTATGCGAATATCATCTATTACACTTTTGTGTAATTTGGCATCTTCCTCTTTGTTTTTTACACTTTTGTGTAATCTTTTTGCGGTATTCCGCATTAAAAATGTACTTTTGTAGTGAAACATATCAGAGAATCTTAACACGTTTAGCATATATGACAGACATAAAAAGATTTCTTTTATAGCATCGAACACCGTGCGCAACGCACCTGACTATGATTCCAATGTACTCTCTACATTGGTGCAAACCGTAGAAGCTTTTGCTCGTGTTACCTATCAGAGTGTTTACTTGATAGACTATTACAGGCAGGAATTTCTTTATGTGTCGGACAACCCTTTGTTTCTTTGTGGGCATACGGCAAAGGAGGTGAAGGAATTAGGGTACAGCTTTTACTTGGAGCATGTGCCAGAGGACGAACAAAAAATGCTTGTTGAGTTAAATAGCAGTGGGTTTAAGTTCTTTGAGACTTTCGATATAGTTGATAAGTATAAATGCTCTATGTCATATCACTTTCATTTGAATAGTGGAACAAAGAGGAAACTAATAAATCACCAACTTACTCCAATATTGTTGACCGATGAAGGTAAAATATGGATTGGTATGTGTGTTGTATCACTTTCTTCACATAAAACAGCGGGACATGTAGAGTTTCATAAAAGTGGATTAAGCAAATATTGGAAATATTCTTTTGAAGGACATAGATGGAAAGAGTGTGAGGGAGTTGTCCTAAAAGAAGAGGAACTTGAGGTACTTAGATTATCAGCAGCTGGATTTACTATGAATGAAATAGCCGAGAGAATGTATCGTTCTTTAGATTCTATTAAAAACATATAAACGCCACGCCTTTGAGAGGTTGGGCGTGGCGAATATAACAGAAGCTATTTCAAGGGCAGAATTAAATAAATTGTTTTAGTAATTCTCATTTTTTTCCTATTGTAGAAGTGAGGAGAAATAAAATTTAGGAAAATAGTTTACAGCCTTTCCTGTCGCTAGATTGTACATAGCAGTGGTACATAAACCTGCTGCAATCCAAGAAGCAATGGAGAGTTGTGGCGGTGGCAGTGTATTACTTTCTTCTTTGTACTGCCCTACTATCTTGTCTAGCCATTCTTTAGGCTGATTCCAAAAGGCGCCGTGCCCAGTAACGTATTCTGCAACTTTTAGTTCAAATCCTTTGGGATTGTCTGATAATTCAGAAAGGGAATGTCCCAACGGATCTACCACAGTAACAAAGCCAGCCCAACCAAAGTTGTATGGGTGCAGTACGGGAATTTTTCTTTCTTTGCAAATCCTATCAAAGACAAAAGGCGTATCGTCCTTAAAGTCCAATGCATTGATGGCTACATTATGCCCATTCAGCATCTCTTCGATGTTATCAGGGTTAAGGAACTCAGTATGGTAATCTATCTGCGCATCAGGATTGATACTGTGCAAACGCTCTGCCAAACATTCCGCCTTGTATCTGCCAATATCTTTCTCCGTATAGTTCTGCCTGTTCAGGTTGCTTTCCTCAACCTTATCACCGTCAACAATGGTAATATGTTCAAAACCAAATCGCAAAGCACATTCTGCCACGATACTACCGATACCAGCACCACCAAGGAATATTTTATAATCCTTAATCATACTTTGTTCGTTTTCACTCACGTAGAGTCTGTTTCTACTATATCTTTCTTCCATAACTGATAATTTATTTTTTGCAAAATTAGAAGTGTATATCAAGAAATACATTACACAAAAGTGTAAAAAGAAGATGAAACAGATGTATTTTTAGATTTTATAACAAATAGAGGTGTGCTAAAATTGTTATGTTTTATAATTTTCCTCCAGTAGCCTCTCCAAATCTGAAACCTTATAGAGTATCTTCCCCGCAAACTGCGTATAGGGTATAATCCCCTTATCTCTATAATCTTGCAATGTTCGAGGGCTGATATACAGCCGCTCACACACTTCTTTACCCGTGAGGAAATGCTCACCGCCAAACAAAGGCTTGTGCGTCTCTGCCACTTCCCTTATTCTTCTGACCACGTCATGCAGTGCGGTAAGCACCACCTGCATATCGTCCGAGCCAAAATTCAAATCTTTTGCTGTTTCCATATTCTATTGCTTTTTAGTTTTGTCCGTCTTCGCAAGGAGCAGCTTCTCCACGTCCTCACGTTTATAATAACACTTGTGCCCGATCTGTGAGAAGGGCAGTACGCCCGTATCTCGGTAATGCTGCAATGTGCGCTTACTGATGTTAAGCAGCTGGCACACATCACCATTGTGCAGCCAATCTATGTGCTTACACTTCTCTCCAAATGCCTTGTGGCAGCAGTCGGCAAGACTTAATATCTCGTCTCTTAGTTTCTGCCAGTTCTGATCTGTAATTATTAAATACCCCATACTTCTATTGTTTTGTTTGTTGTTACTGTTTCTTGTGTTGCAGCCTTTTGCGCTCCAGCACGATGCAAAAGTATGGATAGTTTCCTTATGCTCAAAGCACTAAGGAACAGCAGGGAAAACAAAGGAAATACGATGAAATTCTTTTCCTTATTCCTTGTCGTTATCAACGCTGGTACGCCCACTTTTCTTCTTTCACAGCCAATAGCTATAAAGGTACAACCTACCATTTGACATAAGTATTCTGCCTTGTTCTAAGATTTCAGAGAACATAGAGATAAGCTCTTAATTTTTGCTTACATCTTTTTGTGGATTGCTTTTTGTTTAAATAGGTAGTTATTTTCGCCTTATCCGTTCTTTGTTATTCCTTTACTTATAGCTCACTACCCAAATGTGCAGAATACCGCATTTGAATGTGGTTTGTTACAAAGCCAATCAATTATTGGTATTTGTATCATTTCCTTTTATCCTTTGATTTCTCCATTTAATCCACTAAAAACTAAGATGTTTGATGATTTCCTACAAGGAATTTTATAACAAGTCTATGCAACATTATGCAAGCACACCGAGAATGCTTGGCTATCAGAATTATCCTCCTTAACTTCACTTTCATAAATCATTTTAGGACGATTATGAAGAAATGCGCAGACAATAGCAATATACACGCAGAAGACAAGCCGAAGCATAGTAGGCAAACTTCCAAAAACAAGGAGATAGAAAGCTACCTCTCCACCCATTATGACTTCAGGTTTAACACCGTACTTGGCAGAACAGAGTTTTCTCCCAAGTATGCCAATGTGTATAGCAAGGTTAGCCGTTATGACATCAATACCTTTCGCAGGGAACTTGATAGCGAGGAAGGTATTATTACTTCCGCTGATAATCTCTATTCCATCATTGAAAGCAGCTTTTCTCCCCGTATCAATCCCATACAGGAGTATTTCAAGGCTTTGCCAACGGTTGATGCTTCAGAAGTGCTGTACAAGATAGAGATAAACCAATGCGCCATCGCCAATCTTGCATCGTGCGTTACCGTCCGTAACTCCGAGAAGTGGCTGCCGTACCTTACCAAATGGCTTGTGGCAGTGGTTGCCAACGCTATGGACAACCGTGAATGCCGTAACCATACCTGTCTTGTACTAACAGGGGAACAAGGAAAGTTCAAGACCACCTTTCTTGATTTGCTTTGTCCGCCTGCGCTTAAAGGTTACAGCTACACAGGTAAGATATATCCGCAGGAGAAAGATACACTCACCTATATAGGGCAAAACCTCATCGTAAACATAGACGACCAGCTCAAAGCCCTCAACAAGCGTGATGAGAACGAACTCAAGAACCTCATCACCTGCCCGATGGTCAAATATCGTATGCCCTACGACAAGTATGTGGAGGAATATCCCCATTTGGCGAGTTTCGTAGCATCGGTGAACGGCAACGATTTTTTGACCGACCCGACAGGAAGCAGACGCTTCCTGCCCTTTGAGGTACTTGCCATTGACATTGAACGAGCTAAAGGTATTTCTATGGATGCCGTCTATACCGAAGCGAAAGCCTTGCTAAACGCAGGCTTTAGATATTGGTTTAACGATGAAGAAATCACGGAACTCTACAAGGAGAGTGAGGACTTCCAAGTACAGACCGCAGAAATGGAACTACTATTACGCTGTTTTGAAAAGCCAACAGAGGACAATCCTCATTGTGCTTATATGACCACTACCGAAATACTCGCCTACTTAGGCATCTATACCCATCAGCCTTTGACACTCAAACGTATGGGCGAGGCACTCAAAAGAGCTGGCTTTGAAAAGGTAAGCAAGAGGCGTGAGGGTTGTAGTCCTGTCTATGTGTATAAGATTAGGAAAATCCACCCCTGCCCACTGGTAAATAGCTGTAGTAGTTTGATGTAGTAGAGTGTGTAGTATCATCGTTTATTACAAAGTATTATTGATTATCAATAACTTACATTAAAGAAGTATGTAGTAAGAAGAAAGTGAAAAAGTTTTTAGGGGAAAAAAACTTTAGGAAACGAAAAAGCATAAATGAAGTTTGCCCTATCAGCATAATCAAAAATATAATCCGATATTAAAAATCAGAATAAATAATTTTTCAACCAATAATTATAATAACAATGAAAGAAGAAGAATTATCACGCATTAAGCGATACCCCATAGTGGAGTATCTTGAGAGGAAAGGTATCAAACCAGTGCGCAGCACACCAGCCTATGCCCTTTACCATTCACCGCTTCGTGCGGAAACACATCCGAGTTTCAAGGTAGACACAGAGAAGAACCTTTGGATAGACTATGCCGAAGGCAAAGGCGGAAAGTATTATCGACCTTTGTATGCGGTTAGAGGGCTGCACACTGTTGGAAGCCATCCGCATTTTGGGGCAGAATGCTCCCGATATAACGCACGTTCCTCGTAGAGAAAGTGTTCAAGGCACTTCCAAGCAAGAAAGTATCAGACAAGCAGTGTCTACAAGTGGAGTAAGGAGACTGATAGAAATATCAGACACCTTACCTCCACACTTATTAAAGTATCTTGAGGAAGACCGCTGCATCAATTTAGAAAAAGGCTATGCTCTTTCTGCGTTGTATCAGCTATGAGGTAAGAGGGCTGCACTATCAAGCCATCGGCTTTGCCAATCAATCGGGAGGTTATGAGCTTCGAGATAATGGAATATTCAAGGCACAATAGCACCAAAGGACATTACTCCGATATTTGCGGACAGAGCAGAGCCAGTTTGTATATTCGAGGGGTTTATGGACTTTCTATCCTTTTTTTCAATGAAAGAAGAAGTTATCCACCACTGTCTTGTGATGAACTCCGTAAGCAATGTTGCAAAAGGCTATCCGCTATCTGAACGACCGACACCTAACCCATATCCGTGCCTTCCTTGACAATGATGATGCAGGAAAGAGGGCAACCAATGATTTCATCAGGGCTGGTTTCAAGGTCGAGGATATGTCAGTGCATTACAGGAACTTCAAAGACCTCAACGAATATCACGTCCATAGGGTGCGTGAACAGCTGAAAAGACAATCACTGAAGATGCCACAAACACAAACCAACCCCATAAAGGTAAAACAAGTTAAACATAAAATGAGATAAAGACATGGAAAAGAAGAAAACAACAGAAGAAGAGTATGACCTTTCATATTATTTGGGTGGTAACGAAGAAGATACCTATTCAAAGCCTAGCAAACAAAAAGACAAGTTTATCCCTGAACGGGAAGTGGTCAGGAAGCAGGAAAAAAGAACACCCATGAACCAGGTGGACGCTCTTTCGGAAAAGATGGAATATGAGCAGCATACTGTATCATCACAAGATGCAGTGCCATCACAGTACACAGAGAACGCAGCCGTTCAAAGACGCATCAGTGCCAAGATGAGAAAGGAGACGCTCGAAGCGTACAAACAAACCTACCTTACTCCCATCAAGTTGATAAGTAGAAAAGCTGTCTATCTGAGCAAAGAGACACAGGAACGTGCAGACCTCATCGTGCGAAGATTGGGCGACAGAGGCAGCAATCTCTCAAGTTTCATAGAAAATCTTGTGCGCAGCCATTTAGAGGAATACCACGAGGATATAGAAAAGTGGAGAAAATTATAAGTATGAGAAAAAAGGGTCGAGGGTTTTGCACAAAAAAGGTTGTCCCTTTTCTTTGAAACCCTCGACCCTTCCCCAAAAGAAATAAAACCATATTATTAAGTCCAATGCCTGAACGGTGGGAATACCACGAACGCAGTTAGACAATGAATGCAGTGCATTCGATTTCAAGTAAAGAAACGCTTCGTGCGTTATCGGCTTTTTCACTGACATTGCAAGACGTCAGTTTGTACCCACAAACTGCGCTTGCTCCCCTCGATAAACAGTCGGGGAGATTAGACCGTAATCACTCCGTTCTCATCGGTCATCATTCAGAAATTAAGCAGCAACGAATCATCCATAATGATTAACTTTCAGAGAAACTTATATGAAGAAATACAGAAGAAAAGCTACCCAATGGCAGCAGCAGGACAATGAAGAAAAACAGATGAACAAGACGGAGTTCATCAAGGTTAGGTGTACTTTGGAGGAGAAGCAGCGTATCAAGGCAAAGGCAGAAAGCACAGGGCGGAAGTTCTCCGAGTACTGCCGTGAGATTCTTTTGAATGGTGAAGTGGTAGCCGTTCCCAAGATGACCGACAATGAAAAGGAAGCCATTGCCGTACTCCACCGAACGGGAATGTACTACGCACAGGTTTCCAACCTCATCAGGATAAAGGACGAGTCATGGGTGCCGATAACCAAGAACCTTTCGATATGTGCCAAAGAAGCATTTAAGCGTTTTTTCGACCCTCACTTCCGCATTGGTGACGATATATATAAGGTCTTAAATCTGCCGAGGTATGATAGGAAAGTGTAAGGCGATAGCGCACGGAAGTACTGCATTGGACTATATCTTCAGAGAGGGCAAGCTGGGTAATCGGCTTGCCTTCCATAACCTTTGTAGCAGAGAATCAAAGGCTATTTACGAGGAAATGAAGTTGGTCAGCGATTACAATACCAGATGCAGAAACAAATTCCTGCGCATCGAAATCGGCATTGCACCACAGGACGAGAAGAAACTATCAGTTTCTGAACTTGCCCAAATAGCCCATCTGTTTGCCAAGAAAATGGGACTTGACAACCATCAGTGGGTGGCAGTAACGCACAAGGATACAGACAACAGGCATATCCACATTATCGCCAACCGCATCAGCCTATACGGAGAAGTTTATGATACCACCTTTGTAAGCAACAGGGCAGCAAGAATAACAGAGGAAATCAGCAGGGAGAAAGGCTTAACCATTGCAAAGGAAGTCAAAATCAAAAGGAAACATCAGAAAGCAAAAGCCAATCCCACAAGGGAGGAAACAAAGAGAGAACTACAAAGAATATGCTATGCCCTACTTGAAAAGTACAAAAGTACAGGTATCACAGGACATTCTATGTTCCTCTATGAATTGAACAAGCACGGAGTAACCATAGAGCGCATGAAGAACAAGAAGGGAAAGGTCTATGGCTTGAAGTTCTCATACGGAGAATATGCGCTCAAGGCATCGGAAGTAGGCAGAGAGTTTGGCTACCGTTCCTTGCAAAAGAACTTCGAGGCAGGTAAGAAAGCCGAAACGAATATATCTGACCAAGTAATACGCAAATCGTCAAAGCATACAGATACTAAAGATGCTGGCTATCAACTCGTACCCCCAAGCCGTTCATACAGTCCACCACCAACTAAGGAAACGCCAAAAATCGCACAAACTATAAGAGATATGGCAGATGCAGCCATCAGCACAGCCGATGATTTGGTGGAGATAGTAGGCGGAATGATTACACCAACCACACATGGCGAGGACTATGCCGAGACCGCATGGCAGCGCAAACTCAGAAACCAAGCTAACAGAAAGAAGAAGCGAGGGAGAGGATTATAGCAACTCCAACAGCAACAATCCAAAATGCAGATATGTGAATATTTCTTTGAAAACGCTTGTTATTCGGTAACAAAGTATTATCTTTGCAAACAGAATAACAAGCGTTCTTTGTTAGGCAGAAAACAGCGACACCAAGTAGTTCGCTCGTTTCCAAATCGTTACCTATTCAGTTTAACAAACAAGGTAACTTGTTTATTTCCAATTAGTTGTATTTTATAAATCATCTTGTTTGGTGAAAATAACGCTTTGAAATCGCGATATTCAGCTTGCTGATTGATGGCCTCTATAATAAGAATGAATCATTGAAATGAATAAGGCCGATGGTTAAGCATAATGACGCTCACACCCTGCGTTTATTCACATCGTGTGATGCGTTGCTTGTATTTATTGTTGATGACAAATGGCACTCGCTCTACAGTGACATTACTCGTGTCTAAGCCTAAGGCTTGCTCGTCGTCGATACCGATGTGGCGGATGAAGCCAAAGAGATGTAGCATGAAATTGTCTGAAGCGCTCACGACAGTTGATGCATAATAGATGCGATGTAGAACGATAAAGCGGAAATCTCCGGCTATATTGTGCTTGCGAAGTGAGGGGTAGCAGCTTCGAATATCAAAGCGATGTTGCGCAATGAGGTCTTCAACAATCTGACGAAGATATAGCGTCATCAATGGATTTACACGATAACCTACGCGTATGTTGATGGCATATAGTGTTTGTTCTATCAGCTCGTGACACGTATAATTCAGTGTATCGGGCGCATCATCATTGCTGAAATGCACTAAGAAATAATGGTCGGCGCGTTTAGGTTGCTTGTTGATGATAGAATAAATGAGCTTGTCTTCTACCATATCATCGCTGTCAGACTGCCGTATATAGACAAGATTTGTGGCATATTTAGGTATGGTTTCATCTGCCTTTAGGTCGCGAATGATGTCATAATAGTCTGAAAGTTTCTTGAATTTCAAGTATTTCCGTCGAATGTTCCATGCGCTATACCAGATATACATCGTGCTACCTGCGATGAGAGCCAGCATGATTGTGAACCAACCTCCATGTGCAAACTTTGTGAGATTAGCAAGGAAGAAGAAGCCTTCTATAAGGAGATAGACCAGCAAGAAGACAATAACGAGCCAATGTGGGGTGAAGCGTTGTTTCAAATATACAGCCAACATAACCGTTGTTGTGAGCATGGTTATGGTGATGGATAGCCCGTAAGCAGCTTCCATGTGGGCTGAAGTTTGGAAGAGAAGTACGGTGATGATGCACAGAATATAAAGCAGATTATTAATTCGTGGGATATAGATTTGCCCCTTATCTATTGAAGGATACTTGAACTTCATCGTCGGCCAGAAGTTTAAATGGACTGCTTCGCTGAAGATAGTAAAGCATCCACTGATGAGCGCTTGACTGGCAATGATAGCTGCTCCGGTAGCCATGATGATACCAGGGATGAGTAACCAGTTGGGCATGATGGCGTAAAAAGGATTAATTCCCGTGTGCATGGATGCAGAATGACTAACGATATATGCACCTTGTCCCATGTAGTTGAGGATGAGCATGACTTTAACGAAGATCCAACTTATCGTGATATTGCGTCGTCCGCAGTGCCCAAGATCAGAGTAAAGTGCCTCAGCTCCTGTTGTACAAAGGAACACCGCACCGAGAATTAAGAACCATTCGGGGCTTGAAGCCAGTAGCTTTATGGCATAATATGGGTTGAATGCTTTGATGATATAGGGGTAATCCACGACGTGAATCATACCCAGTATTCCCAAAAGTAAGAACCAAACCAACATGAATGGCCCAAAATAAGTGCCAATAGAGCCTGTTCCAAAGCGTTGAATAAAGAATACTGTTGAGATGATAAACAGCACAATAGGCACAATAGGAATATCCGTTGATAGCCCATGTAGTCCTTCTATTGCTGAGGTTACAGTGATTGCAGGCGTAATAACCCCATCAGCAATCAACGTACTTGCCCAAGTATGGCCACAATAAATAGCCAATGGTAGCCTCGTTTGCGGATTAAGGTGAAGAGCGCAAGTACACCTCCCTCACCTTTATTATCGGCTCTGAGGGCTACAATCACGTATTTCAACGTCGTTTGAAGTGTTAATGTCCAGATAATACACGACACAGCACCCAAGATATAGTTAGCATCGAAGTGAGGATTAGCCCGCAATATGGTGCGCATGACATAGAGTGGGGACGTTCCAATGTCACCAAATACAATTCCAATTGCAATGAGCAACCCCATGGCGGTAAGCTTTTTGTGCGTAGATAATCCTGAATTCATCTTTAAATATTTTATTAATTGAGTGCAAAATTAATAGAATATATAAAATAATATCCTCTTGAAAGTTTAAAAAAGGCTAATAGAATGAATTGTGTTCTCATTGAAAACATGAATAAAACTGACATAAATGGAGTGGTGGATAGGGCAATATGTGCCAGCCTGTCAGTTGGCACGGTGTTTGTATTTGTCGTGAACAGAAAATTAAAACATTATATATTATGCAGAAAGGAAATATCGGGGTTACCACAGAAAACATCTTCCCCGTCATCAAAAAGTTTCTTTATTCAGACCATGAAATCTTCTTACGCGAGATGGTTAGTAATGGTGTAGATGCTATTCAGAAGTTAAAGACCCTTGCAGATAAAGGCGAGTTTAAAGGTGAACTCGGTGATTTGAAGGTGAATGTCAAGCTTGATGAAGAGGCAAAGACTATCACTATCAGCGATAATGGTATTGGTATGACCGAAGAAGAGATTGAGAAATATATCAATCAAATAGCCTTTTCAGGGGTTAGTGACTTCTTAGATAAATATAAAGATAATGCTAACGCCATTATTGGTCATTTCGGATTAGGTTTCTATTCGAGCTTCATGGTGAGCGATCGTGTTGACATTATAACGCGTTCTTACAAGGAAGGAAGTAAAGGATTCAAATGGACTTGTGATGGAACTCCAGCCTATGAGATAACTGAAGTAGACAAAGAGAGCCGCGGAAGTGATATTGTTCTTCACATCAGTGATGACTGCAAGGAGTTCTTGAACAAGCAGAAGATTGAGGAACTGCTTAATAAGTATTGCAAGTTTATGGCCGTTCCAATCGTCTTTGGCAAGAAACAAGAGTGGAAAGATGGCAAGATGGTCGACACAGATAAAGACAATGTTATCAATGATATCGAACCACTTGGACGAAAGCTCCGTCAACATTGAAAGACGAAGACTATAAAAAGTTCTATCAAGAGCTTTATCCTATGCAGGATGAACCTTTATTCTGGATTCATTTGAATGTGGATTATCCGTTTAATCTCACGGGTATTCTCTACTTCCCACGTATCAAAAATAACATTGATTTGCAACGAAACAAGATTCAACTCTATTGCAATCAAGTGTTCGTTACAGACCATGTAGAGGGCATTGTGCCTGAATTCTTGACGTTGTTATATGGAGTTATTGATTCACCGGATATCCCATTGAATGTTAGTCGCAGCTATTTGCAGAGCGATGCAAACGTGAAAAAGATCTCTACTTACATAACAAAGAAGGTGGCAGATCGCTTGCAAAGTATCTTCAAAGAAGACAGAAAGGCTTATGAAGAGAAGTGGGATAACTTGAAACTCTTTATCAACTATGGTATGCTTTCACAGGAAGACTTCTATGATCGCGCAAAGGATTTCGCGTTGTTCAAGGATGTTGATGGGAAACATTTCACGTTTGAAGAATACAAAACGCTTATCAAGGATGAGCAAACTGACAAGGATGGTTATTTGGTTTATCTCTATGCAAACAATGTTGAGGAGCAATACACCTACATAGAGGCTGCAAAGAATAAAGGTTATAACGTGTTGTTGCTCGATGGACAGCTTGATACTCCATTGGTAAGCATGCTTGAACAGAAGTTTGAAAAGGCTCGTTTCACACGCGTAGATGCCGATATTGTTGACAGACTTATAGTGAAATCAGACCAGAAACAGACTGATATCTCATCGGAAGATAGCGATAATTTGAGTCAGGTTTTCCGTTCACAAATGCCAAAACTCGATAAAGTTGAGTTCAATGTTGAAGTTCAATCATTAGGTGAAAACAGTCAACCTGTTGTCATTACTCAAAATGAATATATGCGCCGTATGAAACAAATGAGTCAGTTCCAGCCAGGAATGAGCTTCTATCAACAGATGCCTGACAGCTTCACTTTAGTGTTAAATAGTGATCATGTGCTTGTAAAACAGGTGCTTAATGACTGCAATAATAACACAGCTGAGGCTTTGAAACCTATATTAAGTGAGCTGAAAGGCCAGCAAGCACGCCTTGCAGCACTTCGTCAGAGCCAAGATAAGAAGAAGCCAGAAGAGTTGACTCAGGAGGAGAAAGACGACCTGCAGAATACCGAAAAGGCTGTTGATGAGCAGAAGAATAAGCAAACTGAGGTGATTGAGGCTTATGCAAAAGGCAATAATGTCGTTCATCAGCTTATAGACCTTGCCCTCCTTCAAAACGGAATGCTTAAGGGAAAGGCGCTCGACGAGTTCCTAAAACGCTCGGTAGACATGATTAAATAAGATGAAAAAGCAGTCATTTCGTGTGGTAATTCCATAGGAAACAGACGATAAAATCAGTCAAAGCTCATTGCAGAATGAATCATTTCATTTTGCAATGGGCTTTTTCTTTGCTCATGCTTCTCATTTCCCCTTGTGCTCTTATTATTGTATATTATCTGTATATCGCTATCAATAATGGTATGAAAACAATTAATAAACGTTAATTGTAATATTTATTAGGGCTTTGTTTTCGGTTATTTAATAAAAAGTATTACCTTTGCACACGCAAATAAGGAAATGGCTTCGTAGCTCAACTGAATAGAGCATCTGACTACGGATCAGAAGGTTCCGGGTTTGAATCCCAGCGAAGTCACTTTTCATTGCATCCTAAACGGATGGCTTCGTAGCTCAACTGAATAGAGCATCTGACTACGGATCAGAAGGTTCCGGGTTTGAATCCCAGCGAAGTCACAATAAAAGAGAAGTTCAATTCAGAGCTTCTCTTTTTTTTGTTTGTGTTCTTTCATCTCTCTTTTCAAAAGAGAAGGTGAGACTCAATCAATAGCGTTAGCCTGTAACTTCGTTGATTGAGCCTCAGATTGCGTTTTATTTGACTAAGATTTTCTTTCCATTTACAATATAGATTCCTTTGCCAGGGTGAAGTGTTTTTCTGCCCATAAGGTCATAGGTTGAGGCTAATTCTTTTAATCCTTCTTCCCAATAGGTCCAGAAATCATTAGGAGTTGTAGCTTTAATGGGTACATTTTGTGGGTCAAAACCAATATTATAGGAACATACATCGTTGTTATTTACATTCGCAATGAGTTTATAAAATCCCGGCTCTCGAAGGTTTTTGAATGATAAGTCGACATGCTTGGTCTCGCCAGCAGCAAGAGTTATGTCCGTTGTATACGTCTGATAGCTGGTGTTTCTTTGCGATTCAAAGATAGTATAACCTCATTATAGTGTGTTCTTCGATTGATTTTGAAGGCTTCCTTTATGGCGAAATACACATTTGGGAATAAAAATTACTCAAAAGGGAGGCAGATTTGACTCTTTTTCTTAACTTTGTATGCAGAACATATACAAGTATTTCATTGCATAAACACAAACAAATGAAACTTACTTGTTTGCAACTTTGTTACATCAAGTGAATTTAATCAAAGACATGAAGAAGACATTTCGTTTATTTTTCTTTTCATTATTGTTGTTATAGTGACTCCTGTGAGTGCACAATACAGCTTTCGGAGCATAGACCTTCGAATGGGATTGAGTGACAATTATGTGCGAACTATTGTAAAAGATAGTCAGGGTTTCGTATGGTTGGGCACACTCAATGGCCTTTCTCGCTATGATGGGTTCCGCATTCGCAATTATAATATTGTGCAAAAAGACGGAAAGCTCAACAACAATATACTCAGAATTGCTCAAGATAAACGTCAAACCTTATGGATAACAACGCTTGATGGGCAGCTGTTTTGCTATGATAAGGAGAGCGATGGCATTTGTAATGATGCTGCAAAAAGACTGGCTCGTTTAGGTGTTCGCAGCCAGGGTGTTGTGTTTGTTGACGCAGATCGCAATCTGTGGTGTACTTCAACAGGCACACTTTACTATTATGTTTTTGATGATCATCGCCTCTTTTCGATGCCTATAAAAGAGAAGATTATCTCGGTTTCTTGTAGGGGTGGCGTTGCTTTTGTATTGACAAATCAAGGGAAAGTCTATCGGGTGAATCCCCGACAAAACAGTATTTATTTCATGGGTTCATATCCTTTAAGTCGTCAAATAAAGGATTTGAACATGTTTCAAGATAGCAAACACAACCTGTGGTTATATGATAAGTATGTGCCAGGCCTCTTTTGTTTGCGCGAAACAAAGCTGTCTTCTCATGCTGAAGTCAAGAAAATGAGTGATGAAAATGTTATGTCTATGGATGAAGATCAGCAGGGAAACCTATGGATAGGCACGAATAGTAATGGCATAATCGTAAGAGATGAAGACGGCATATCAAATAGAATTGTTCATAATGACCTCTCTTCCTATTCGTTGGCAAGCAATCATGTGAGCGTCATCTATATTGATAATGAGAACATTGCATGGGTGGGTACGTCTAAATTAGGTGCATCTTTCGCCCCCGTTAATCATGCGGGAATGACGGTTTTCAATACACCTTATAAAGGGGATATAGGCTTCTTTTGTCAGGATTCGTATGGAAAACTTTGGATAGGTTATGATGGTTATGGCCTGTTTGTGCCGATACGGAGGCGCATTTCACAAAAAACAATTCTTCTTTGACCTCTGATTTGGTCATAGGAGGCCGTTTGGCACAAGATAAAAGCATGTATATTAGAACCTATGGTGGAGGTATCTTGCGCATGGATGAACGGGGAACAATCACTCCTGTATGGCAAAAATATAGTCAGCTGGCCTATGCACGGCGTGTCATTCAAGACAAAGAAGGTAATTTTTGGATAGGAAGCACGATGAATGGACTGTGTGAAGTCTCCAAGAAGGGAGGGTTTAAGAACTATACTTTCACAAATTCGGTGCTCCGAACCAATGCTATTACCGATATGGTATATAGCGAAAAAGAAGACCTTTTGCTTATATCTACAAGCATAGGGCTATATACGTTAAACGCTAAAAAACGTCTTCAAGCGGTGCCATTAGAGGTGTTGAAGACAGCTTCTATCAATGCGTTGTGTATTGATTCAAGGGGGCTGAGGTGGGTTTGTATGAATGATGAAGTGAGAATCTACGACAAACATTTCAATCTTTTGAAAGTTTTTGGCGCGCAAGATGACATGAACAATGTGATGGCCATCACATGTGACCATCAGGGCCAGGTGTGGTTAACCACCAATGATGCGCTTTTCAATGTGCGAGTAGACAGAAATAGAAACAAGGACTATCGCTTTCATTTCCGAAAATTCATTGATGCTGACGGCTTTGAGCACATCACTTTCTGTAAGAAAGCCATTTATTGTACGGACAAAGGGGATATTCTTGCAGGCGGATGTGGAAGATATCTTCGTCTGACTCCTGCTGCTTTGGAAGATAGAATGACGAGCCGGAAGTTATGTTTCACCGAATTACGGGTGAATGGTAAGACGGTTCCTTTCGGTGGAAATCAGTTAAAGGCGTTGACTTTTGAACATAATGACGAGATAGAATTGTTTGTTTCCACTTTAGATTATGTGCATGCCGCTCCGCTAAAATTTGCATATAAGCTTGAAGATGAATGGATTACAGCCAATGATAATTGTATCAACTTAGGCCAGTTGCCCTTTGGTCATTACACCTTGCAAGTGAAGGTACTTGACGGAAACGAAGACATCATGACCACTTTGCAGCTTGATGTCAAATCTCCCCTTTGGCTTTCGTGGTGGAGAATCTGTTTATATGTTTTCTTTTGTGGCCTTGTGGGGTGGTTGGTGTCAAAGCTTTTTATATCCTATCAAAAACAACTTGCATAGCCATCTGTGCCGGATTCTTCTGCTCTTACTACCCATTTGATGCCGGATGAAATGCCATTGTCTGAGGGCGACAATCGTTTGATAGCCCAGGCTACAGCGATTGTCGAGGCACATTTGGCTGATGCAGCGTTCAGTGTGGAGCGTTTCAGTGAGGAGATGAACCTCAGTCGCAGTGCACTTTATAAGAAGTTGATGAGTGAAACGGGGCAGGCTCCGCTTGAATTCATGCGGACAATTAAGAAAAGTGGCGCATTTTGTCTCGTGAAAAGGGCCATTTGGCGGTATCATCCAGCCCATTTCATCGCCTAATTACGTTCATTTTGCAAACTGGTGAAGGGTGATGAGGGGATGAGAGAATGCAAAACATACTGAAAAATAATGTTTTTTCTTTGTTATTCTCACTTTTTAGATTATATTTGCAGCAATATAATTGTTAAATTAGAGATTGAAAAGGATATGAAGAAAGTAAGTAGTATGCTGCTCATCTTGGCTGTTTCGTTGGTCATGGCAGCATGTGGGACGACACAAACTGTGCCTGTGACGGGTCGAAAACATTCGCTGTTGGTGAGTGATGCACAAGTGTTGAGTCTTAGTAAAGAGGAATATAGCAAGTATATGAGAAGCGCAACGCTGTCTACAAACGCTGCAAACACGGCTATGGTAAAGCGTGTTGGCCGTCGATTGGCTACTGCGGTAGAGGCCTATTTGCGTAATAATGGTGCTGCAGATGAGATTAAGAACTTCGCATGGGAGTTCAATCTTGTGGCCGATAAGAATGTAAATGCGTTCTGTATGCCAGGGGGTAAGATTGTGGTTTATGAGGGTTTGTTGCCTGTAACGCAAGATGAAGCCTCGTTGGCTATCGTACTTGGTCACGAGATTGCACACGCTGTAGCAAAGCATAGCGCTGAACAGATGTCGAAAAAGATACGCCAAAGCTATGGAACTCAAATCGGAAGTCAGATTCTTGGGGCTATAGCGGGTCAGTCTGTAGGCGATTTAGCCGGTGCGGTTGCACAGCAAGGATTCAGTTTTGCCAATCTACGTTATAGCCGAGATAACGAGACAGAAGCCGATCATATCGGTCTAATCTTTGCGGCAATGGCTGGATATGACCCACGTGAGGCAGTGCCTTTCTGGCAAAGAATGGCTGCACACAGCGGCAGTAATAATAGTAGTGACATGTTCAGTGACCACCCAAGTGATGCTAAGCGTATAGCTGCTATTCAGCAATGGATGCCAACTGCCATGAAGTATTATGAGGCTTCAGGTTATGCTTCGAAGTCAGTTCCGACAATGAAAGTTAGTGCTGGCAAGAAGAAAACCAGTAAACGAAGAAGATAAATATAGGGAATTCCGGCTCTTTCCTTCCTCATCGGGGAGGAGAGCGTAGGGATTTGACAATATAAGTCCCCTTTTTAGATAGTAATTTATATAGTGTTTCATCTTTAAATAATCATGGCCATGATAGATTATATCGTAAGTAACTTATGGATTTTTCTGGGCAATTATCATTTTTTTAGTTGCCTTATTTTGGAATTGAGTTCGGGTGATTTCTTCATCACTTGTTTGGCTATTGGCGCTTTGTTTTTCCTTGGGTTCTTCGTTCTTTTTGCCTTTCTGAAATTTTCAGATTTCGATAGGCGCTGTCTGCTCAGTCCCTAAGTATTTGGCTCATACGTCCCAAGATTTTTGCATCGTTTTCACGCCTATGGTGAAAAACCGTCTCAGTAATGCCGACGCATTGATTGGTAGGATTGGAATTGTCATTGAAGCCATTCCGGCAGGTGGAAGCGGTTATGTGAAGGTGGATGGTGACGAGTGGAAGGCTGTCAGTCAGGTTCCACAAGAAATTAAAAAAAGGCAATAAGGTAGAAATTATTGGCCGTGATTCAATCATAGTCACAGTGAAATTAATCTAATCTTTAACGAATAACATAAAATTAAACGTATGGGAATTTATTATGCAGCGGCTGTATTTGTAGTATTAGCCATTATTTTTTTATCAAGATGACCGTAGTCATTATTCCACAAAGTGAGACTCGTATTGTGGAGCGTTTGGGTAAGTATTTTTGCCACACTTAAACCTGGTATTAACCTGATTATCCCCTTTGTAGACCGCACAAAGACTGTTGTGGCGATGCACAATGGCCGTTATGTCTATACCAATACCATTGATTTGCGTGAGCAGGTGTATGATTTTGCACGCCAGAATGTAATTACCAAGGACAACATTCAAATGCAAATCAATGCCTTACTCTATTTCCAGATAGTTGATCCCTTTAAGGCTGTCTATGAAATTAATAATCTTCCGAACGCAATTGAGAAGTTAACACAAACCACTTTGCGTAATATCATTGGCGAAATGGAATTGGATCAGACACTGACAAGCCGTGATGTTATCAATACAAAGCTTCGCGGTGTGTTGGATGATGCCACAAACAAATGGGGAATTAAAGTCAATCGTGTCGAACTTCAGGATATAACTCCTCCACAAAGTGTGCTTCAAGCCATGGAGAAACAAATGCAAGCCGAGCGCAATAAGCGTGCCACCATCTTGACAAGTGAGGGTGACAAGCAGGCACAAATCTTGCAAAGTGAAGGTGATAAGGCTGCCATCATCAACAAAGCTGAGGCTGCCAAGCAGCAATTTATTCTCAATGCAGAGGGTGAAGCGACTGCACGTATTCGCAAAGCTGAGGCAGAAGCTATCGCAATCGCTAAGATTACAGAGGCCGTTGGTAAGAGTACGAACCCTGCCAACTATCTACTTGCGCAGAAGTACATTCACATGATGCAGGAGTTAGCCCAAGGTGATAAGAACAAGACGGTGTTCTTGCCTTATGAAGCGTCGAATCTCATGGGAAGTATTGGTGGAATTAAAGAACTTTTCAAAGGCGAATAAGAAATTAACTTGACTTTTGTTTCATTGTCTTGTGATATTTTCTTACTTTTGTATTAAAACACTTAACTATGAATATTGCTATCGTTTGCGGTGCACGTCCTAACTTAATGAAGGTTGCTCCGATTATACGCGCTATAAGAAACAATAAACATTTCGGTGGAGTTAACTATCAGTTGATTTACACCGGGACTGAAGACGACCCTTCACTTGAGCCATCTCTCTTCAATGATTTAGAGATAAGTCGGCCTGATGTGTATTTAGGGGTTGACTGTGAGAACCTGAATGAGCTCACAGGTCAAGTCATGTCGAAGTTTGAATTGTACTTACAGCAGCACCCAACGGACGTTGTAATTGTCGTTGATGACCTTGCAAGTACGATGGCAGCAGCCATAGTTGCCAAGAAACAAGGAATCAAATTAGCTCATATAGCGGCTGGAACGAGAAGCTTTGACATTAGTATGCCGAAGGAGATTAACCGCCTTGTTATTGATGGTTTGAGTGATATTCTCTTCACAGCAGGAATTAGTAACAACAACATTGCTAATAAAGAAGGGGCTGAATTGAGTAAGGTTTACATGGTAGGGAATATCCTTATCGACAATCTTCGCTACAATCATGGTCGTCTTAAGCGTCCCGCTATCCTTGATAAGCTTGGACTTGACGACCATAGATACCTTTGTTTTCACGCTCAATCGCAAGGCTTTTAATTGAAAATAAAGCCCATCTTTCAGAGCTGATTAGGGCTATTATAGGGTGGACTAAAGGATGCAACCTTCCCCATTATTGCTCCACTTCGCGGGAAGGCTGCAGCCATTGTGAAAAGAGATTTTTGGCTGAAACAAGTTACCCCTCTGTCATCACTTTGGTTCCTCCTCAGAGTTATCTTGACTTTGGATATATTACTGCTCACGCGGCAGGAATCATCACTGATAGCGGCAATGTGGCTGAAGAAGCAACGTTTAATCAAGTTCCTTGTATCACGCTAAACAGCTATACAGAACATATTGAGACGGTAAAAGTGGGCACAAATGTCTTGGTTGGCGAGGATCCTGAACTGCTTCGTGCTTATGTTTCGGAGATGATTGCCGGACGATGGAAGGCTGCTGGTATTCCCGATCGATGGGATGGACGAAGTGCAGAGCGTATATTACAGATACTCTGTTAGTTACATTGTTTGGTGAACATTGTCAAATTATAGTTGTTAAGCATTGATATGTGTTCGCCAACAATGTTAAACTTTGTACTAATGCTTGCTTTTTTGTTTTGCTTTCTCTATTTTTGTGGCAGATAGAAAGTTATTTTATTGATTATCAAGACGAGTGAATCTCATCTTAATAGGAATGTTTTCGAGGCGTCGAAAGATAAGAAGCGAAACGTCTCTATTTAGCGTAATATTTACAATTCGCATTAATAAAGCTTCAATTTAGATTCGATAGGTTATAGTTGTTAAGGAGGTTTATTCAGGAAAAGATTATTAAGAAGCCGTTAGGCTGTATCCTCTTAGGCGCTGTATGCTTAGGCAGCATGCAGCGTTTGCTGTGTATAGGGAGTTTGTAAATAAAGCGACTTGGCTTTTAGATTAGTTTAACATTAGCTTGTGAAATGTTACAAATTTTTTTGAGTAATTTGTTTTTACATATTGATAAAAAGAACATCGAATGTTTGGTTGCAAATCATTGTTTGATTAAATTTGCATGCATAGAAGGAAATAGTTTAATTAAATCTTTATTTATATTTATGAACCGCAAATTTATTACCACAATGTTGGCTTTTATGCCTTGTTTTTTTGTGCCATGCACAGGAACATAAGATTGAACATAACTTCAATTTAGGCGTAGGAGTGGCCAGTTTGGCGGAGAACAATGTACATTATTCTTTACGAATTGGCTATGGATTGAATTATTATCTGGCTGAAAACTGGTCGATTATGCCTGGGGTTTCTTATAGAACTGTATTCGATGATCCTTCCAAAGGCGATATCGATGGCATAGGATCTGATGATTGTTCTTTCATCGATGTACCCGTTTTGTTGCAATATCACCAGCATGCGCGTGGTGAAAAAAAGGCTTTGTTGCCGAGCTTGGTCCAGTCTTTTCATTCCTTACTTCGAATAGTACTTATTACGTAGATGCCGATCCTCAGGATGAGTTAAACGACAAAAAGATGTATAAGAGCTTTGACTTTGGCATACAGCCCGGTGTTTATTATCAAACCGGAAAGCATTGGCGCTTCGGCGTTCAGGCTCACATCGGCTTCTGCAATATGTTGAAGAAGTATCCAAAAGTTAATGATTCAAAGCGTTTTAACGATGTCGCTGCGACAGTAAACTTTAGTTTCTAAGCAGCTATACAGTATAAAGAAGAGGAAAGAATCAAGCAATAAAACAGGCGAAGTGGCTTTCGCTGTGCGTCTGTTTGTATTCAACCGAACAGGTAGAATGGCTTTATTCTTTGCTCTTCTTTTTCATTTTCTGTCCTCATTTCTTTAATTATACTCCCTCACTCCCCATTTCTCAGCCATTTCTTTCAGCATATTGGGTTTGCAAATGCCATAGAAATTATTGGCACGTGCAGTGTTATAAATCTCCTTACAATCCTCCATCATCACCGAAGTCCAGGCAGTTTGGTCCCAGCTTGCATCGGGATCATCGGGCATCATGAAGTCTTTATATCGGTTACGAATCCTATATTCCGAGTTCGCAAAATAGCAAAAGATTCGTGCTTTCTGTTCAAGGTTGAAGTGATAAACATTATTTTTATTATCTCTTAGCAACTCCATCACATACAAAGCGAAATGATGATCATAATAATCATGGTCATTTCCTGTTGTGTTTCTTTCGATAGTTTCAATTAAAGGCAAATGAACCACGAGCTTGTTTGTGGCAGACTTTACGAAGATTCTTTGGAAAAAGCCGAGCGCAGACTCTTCATTTGACTTGAAAACCCATTGATTGAGCATGGCATTCCCATAATAATTATACGTACAAAAGAGGTCTTTCAGCATCTCTTGCCCTCCATAAATGTCGCCAACTCCCCATAATTGTTGCTAAAAGCTGTTGGCATTCATGTGTTTAAGGTAATTGAAAAGCCGTCGCCTTTCCATAGAAAAACAAAGTTGTTTAGCGCCAAAATCTGTTTGAAAAAGCATGAATCCAAGACAATCTTATTGCCTTTTATCGATACCATATCATTGAGAAGCCAGTTGAAAGTGATGATTCTCGATGAACATAATGCAAAATAATTTGACGCAAAATCATAGTCGTTGTCACTCCATAAAGGCTGATATGCGCGCGATTGAAGGCTAATTTTCTTGCCATAAACCTGCTGTATCTGCCTAAGAAACACTTCTTCAGAAGGCTTTTGGTAGCCATGTGTCTGCAAATAGTATTCAACCAACGGAATTGTTAGGTCGAAATCTTCGCGTGTAGGCATATATCTTGGCTTGGATTGGTCGTCTCTAAAGTCTCCACCATACCAGGCTCTGTCTTGCAAAGTCAGGTGTTTCTTGAGCGTGTTCCAATCAATTCCCATGTTGTTTAACTGCTCCTTTGTCAGCACACTATCATATTTTGTGGGCAAGGTCGCTGGTTGTTGTGCCATAGTTTCAGCCTTATCCTTGGGCTTAGCCGTACAATGTACAAACGAGATGGCCACAATGAGTGTCATCATCAGCGTCAGTAGTTTTCTCATGTTCTGTCTTTTTTGTTTCCAACAATCGTTTTCTTGTCAAATCATATCCTTGACTTTCGAGGCACAAAGCATAATGTTTGTGGCACGAGGATGAATAGATTATAGGCAAAAGATACAATATCTCTTTCTTTTTATCCAATCTTTTTTTGTGAGGTATTTTTCTCTTTTCATTGCGCTTATCCACGTGAGGATTATCACTTTACGGGCTGAATTAGCCAATAAAGTGCAGCATGTGGCAGCACAACCTCTTTCAAAGTTGTTTGACTTAGCTATACGAAAGGGTTGCAAACGGACTTTGTGGATAGCCATTTGCAGGGTTTATGACGTTCGTCTTACTATTATTTTTCTTGCCCAGAAGCATGTTTCTTCTCCCATTCAATAGCATAAATCTTGTTTTGATAAGCCATAAATTAAGAGCGCGTATTACTGCCGGGACGCATCAAATTGGATAGATAGTCCTTGGCATCAGCCTCGTCTCTGACCAGTTTTTCCATGCGACTGGCAGTAGTGATAGAACCAAAAAGCAGGTTGCGCCGCACAATACAGTTTGTGCGCACAGCCAGATTTCCAATGCGTTCGAGGCACATCATGTAGTCGTTATCTTGATAAAGTTTTGCCAATAGTTCACGACTAACGCCTGCTTCGTGCTGTTTGGTGGCCCTTTCTGTTGGGGAAGTCTGACTCATAGCCACTACATTATGAGCTACTTCCTCATGCTTCAAAAGTTGCGTCAGCATCGGAATTCTTCATCAAACAACCTTCGTCGGCGTCGAACTCCCCTCCTTGTGAGGGGTTGGGGAGGCTTTCTCTTTTCTCTTTCGTCGTTCTTTGTTCTTGTTTTTAGTTCTTTGTTCTTAGGAAGGCTAAGTGGTTGATTATCAATATGCCTATTTGTTAATTTTTTTCTAAACTATCGTTTGTCTCTTCATTCCTTGCTGAACATTCGCCAAAAAGTTGCTGTAAAACGGACTATAAAAATACCTTTTTGTTGCTTTCAATTTGGAACAATGAAGGGAAGTCATTGATAAGTTGCAATACAAACTTAGGACTTTTGTGACAACCATGGGCAATTTCTGAGATAGCATAGAGCGGAGCACGACAATTAGTGCGTCGTTCTAACAGAAATTTCATCATGTAAATGGCAACGCCCCAGCCGGCAATACTATATTTTTCTTTTAGCATTGCCATGTCATATGAGTTTAGAAACGAAAGCTCAAGACGCAAATGAAGTTGTGAACTGCCTGTGTTGCGTCTGTTGCGAGCTGTCTTGTTGCCCGCCAATGTTATTGTTTTTAACATGTCCATAAGATTTAATAGTTTTTTTATTAGCTGAAATAATGTTATCCTTATATTAATAATGTGTATCTCTTTTTATGCAATAATCCCCCTGCTATGACTCATGTTGAGACACAGTTAGTCGGTATTGCTGAACAAAAAGCAAATCTTATTGTTACCCGTAAAAACATCCAGAGCGTGTGCTTTCGGAATGATTTTTAGATATCAGTTACAAAGATACAAAATTATGACCCCCTTTTGCAAGTTTTTTTGGAAGAAAAAAATAACGAGAAAAATGAAATAAAAGTTTTTAGCCTCTGATTCCTATCATTTTTGCAAGCTGAATAGAATCAAAACAGACGACGAAATGGGGCAAATTAAAGTATGGTGCAAAACATATTGAGGGTTCAAGAGAATGATGTATGTTTGACATTTGAAGTGAGGTAATCTTTCAAATCTTTATTTTTTTATGAAAGAAAACTATCATATTGTTTGGTGGAATAAAATGAAAACTTTACTTTTGCAAAAAGAAACAGTTGTATAATGTGACTGTACATCAGAAAAAAACAAGATATGAGTTTATATGCATCTTTCTTTTATTATTATTTTTACTTTGCAAAAGAATTGTGAAGCAGGGAAGTTGCGTATGAATTTCAACTTAAGGTTTGAGTAAAGAATAAAACAAAAATACACTACGGTCCCGCTTGATAGAGTGAGGGCCGTTTTTCATTTTTAACCTATGAAGAAAATAGCAATACAAGGCACGAAAGGTTCATTTCATGACATTGCAGCGCATCAGTTTTTTGAAGGAGAACCCATAGAATTGATTTGTTGTAAAACGTTTGAGCAGGTGTTCGAAGCAATTCAACAAGACGCAACTGTCATGGGATTGGTTGCCATCGAGAATACCATTGCAGGTTCGTTACTTCATAATTATGAGTTGTTGCGGTCGAGTGGGGTTGTCGTTGTGGGCGAACATAAACTTCATATCAAGCATTCCATTTGCTGCCTTGCCGATGACGACTGGAACAGTATCCATGAAGTACATTCTCACCCCGTTGCCTTGGCACAATGCCGCAAGTTTCTTGACCTACATTCCGAATTCAAAGCAGTCGTGTCAGAAGATACAGCTGGCAGTGCAGAAGAGATTGCTTTACGTGACAAACACGGTTGGGCTGCCATCTGTTCTGACTATGCAGCGCAGCTATATGGGCTGAAAGTGTTGCAAGAAGACATACACGACAATAAGCACAACTATACGCGTTTTTCTTGTGTTGAGCCATAGTTTGCAAGCCCCTTCCATGTTGTCGGATATACAAATTGACAAGGCCAGCCTTGTGTTTAGCCTGCCTGATGAAGAAGGAAGCCTTAGTAAGATACTCACCATTCTTAGCTTTTATGACATCAATCTCACTAAGATTCAGTCACTTCCGATTATTGGTCGCGAGTGGGAATATATGTTCTATGTCGATGTTGTGTTTGCAAACCCAACGCGATATCGCCAGAGTATAGACGCCATTACACCGCTTGTAAAGAACATTAAAATACTTGGAGAATATGAAAGCTGCAAAAAGAGTCACTGAGATACAGGAATATTACTTCAGTAGAAAGCTGAAAGAAATCGCTAAACGCAATGCTGCTGGGGAACAAATCATTAGTTTGGCAATTGGAAGTCCCGACCTTCCACCTTCTAAACAGACCATAGAGAAGTTGTGTGAAGTGTCGCGTGAGCCCGATGCTCATGGCTATCAACCAACTGTTGGCACGCCAGAACTACGCGCAGCTATGGCTGGTTTTTTTATCGCCGTTGGTATGGAGTTGCGTTGGATGCACAAACAGAAATCCTGCCCTTGATGAGGCAGTAAGGAAGGTATTTTTGCATACAACCTTAGCCTTTGTAGACCCTGGAGACAAGGTCTTAGTGCCCGATCCAGGCTATCCCACCTATACAAGTCTGAGCAAAATCCTTGGTGCAGAGATTGTGAACTATCCTCTTCGTGAAGACAACGACTGGCAACCCGACTTTGACTTGCTTGAGAAAATGGACCTCACGGGCATCAAGTTAATGTGGGTGAACTATCCCAATATGCCCACAGGAGGGAATGCCCATCGTGAGACTTTTGAGCGGTTGGTGGCCTTTGGCAAAGAAAACGACATTATTATTGTTAATGATAACCCTTATTCTTTCATTCTTAATACAGATGAAAAGAGGTCAATTATGCAGGTAGAGGGGGCGCGTGATTGTTGCATTGAGTTCAATTCGATGAGTAAAGCCTATAATATGCCGGGCTGGCGTGTCGGTATGTGTGTGGCCAATCCAACGTTTATCAGCTGGATATTAAAGATTAAAAGCAACATTGATAGTGGCACATTTCGCGGTTTGCAGTTGGCAGCGGCTGAAGCTTTTAACACAAATGACGACGCATGGCATCGCGAATTCAATGTAAATGTGTATCTTCGCAGAAGAAAGATTGCCGAGAAAATAATGGCTGCTTTGGGTTGTTCTTTCGACCCACGGCAAGTTGGTTTGTTTCTTTGGGGGCGCATACCAGAGCGTTATTCGGATGTAGAAGACTTCACGGAAGCCATACTTCATCAGGCCAAAGTCTTTATAACGCCCGGTTTTTATCTTTTGGAGAGCGAGGCAAACGCTATGTGCGTTTAAGTCTTTGTGCAAACGAAACACTATTGAATGAAGCCTTAGAAAGAATCACAAATGTTGTGTTTTAGCACGCTGTCTCCATGGCTTGAAGACTTGAACTTTGTTGAACGTGTAGAAATTTTCATTGTAACACTTGCTTCGTTGCAAGCAAAACAGACAATTGTTAAGTAAACAATATAGCATAAAAAAATATAAACGATATGGAACTTGAATTACAAGCATTAAACTTACCGAGTGATAGTGAGCGGCCTTCCTGCGTGATTGCCGGTCCGTGTTCTGCTGAAACAGAAGAACAAGTGCTAACCACCGCAAAAACAACTGGCTGCTAAAGGTTGCCACATCTTTCGTGCAGGAATATGGAAACCACGTACAAAGCCTGGAGGATTTGAAGGAAATGGCGAGATGGCTTTGCCTTGGATGAAAGAAGTTAAAGCACAAACGGGCATGCTCACAGCCACAGAAGTGGCCACGCCTGAACATGTAGCATTGGCCCTGAAATATGACATTGATGTGTTATGGGTGGGGCTCGCACGACCGCTAACCCCTTTGCAATGCAGGCTTTGGCTGATTGTTTGCAAGGAATTGATATTCCTGTGTTGGTGAAAAACCCCGTAAACCCCGATATTGAGTTGTGGATAGGTGCACTACAACGACTGAATCAAGCGGGCATTAAACGCTTGGGCGCAATTCATCGAGGCTTTTCGAGCTGCGAAAAGAAGATTTATCGCAATCAGCCTATGTGGCAAATACCGATAGAATTGCATCGACGCATTCCCGAGTTACCCTTGATTTGCGACCCCAGTCATATTGGAGGACGACGCGATTTGATAGCACCCTTGTGTCAGCAAGCAATGGATTTAGGCTTCGATGGATTGATAGTTGAGAGCCATTGTTCGCCCGATGAGGCTTGGAGTGATGCCAAACAGCAGGTGGCTCCAGATATTTTGGATTATATATTGAGTTTGTTGATTGTGCGAGATGAGCATACAACGAACGAAGGTATACGCCAATTGAGAACGCAAATCGATGATATTGACAGCCAATTGATGGAACTTTTGGCCAGGAGAATGCGCATTTGCCGAGAGATTGGAACTTATAAGAAGGAACATAATATGACGATTCTGCAGACCAACCGATATAATGAGATACTGTCAAAGCGTGGTGCTCAGGCGAGTCTTTGTGGCATGAGTCCGGAGTTTGCGGCTCAAATCTTCGAGCATATCCACGAAGAAAGTGTTCGTCAACAGATGGAAATCATAAATCAATAGCCATGAAAAATATTAGTGATGGGAGCAGGAAAGATGGGGAGTTTCTTTATCGATCTGCTCAGCTTTGAACACGAAGTAGCCGTCTATGAGAAGGATATTAGGCGCATGCGCTTTACGTATAACTGCCAAAGATTCACCGAACTTGAGGAGATAAAGCAGTTTTCTCCCGAGTTAGTTATTAATGCTGTGACGGTTAAATACACGCTTCCTGCATTTCAAGAAGTGCTCCCTTATTTGTCGAAAGATTGCATTTTGAGTGATATAGCAAGTGTAAAGACGGGCTTAAAGGCTTTTTATGAGACCTGCAATCGACCTTATGTGAGCACTCATCCCATGTTTGGACCGACGTTTGCCAACCTACATCAGCTGAACGAAGAGAACGCAATTATCATCAATGAAGGGGATTATATGGGACGAATCTTCTTTAAGGACCTTTATCAACGGCTTGGATTGAACATATATGAGTATTCTTTTCAGGAACATGATGAAACAGTTGCTTATTCATTGAGCATCCCGTTTGTCTCTACTTTCGCCTTCGCCGCGGTCATGAAGCATCAAGATGCGCTGGAACAACATTCAAACGGCACATGAAAATAGCCAAAGGAGTGTTGAATGAGGATGATTATCTGTTGCAAGAAATCCTCTTCAATCCGTTCACAAGTGGGCAAGTGGCTAAGATTAGAGAGGCTTTTGAAAGAACTCATTGACATCATTGACCACAAAGATGCTGATGCAATGAAAGACTTTCTCGCACGGATTCGCCGACATGTAAAGGAAGATATCTCTTAGAAATAATGCTTATGCAGTGGTTGTATCTGTTACTTGGTGTCTTCACTTTCGTTGAATTGAACTGCGAAAACCTTTTCGACACACAGCATGATAGCCTGAAACAAGACATGGAATACTTGCCAGAGAGTTATCATCACTGGAATAAAAGTCGCTATTGGAATAAACTTAACCACATTGGTCAATCCATAATAGCTTGTGGAAAGCATGAAAACAAATGGCTTTTACCTGATCTTGTTGCGCTGTGTGAAGTCGAAAATGACAGTGTGGTGCGTGATCTTACTAAACGATCCCTACTTCGTCAGGCACGTTATGAGTATGTGATGACCGAGTCACCTGACGTGCGTGGCATTGATGTTGCATTGCTTTATTCACCTTTTACATTTAAGTTGTTGCGCTGGAATAGCATCCGTGTGACTCCGCTTAAAGGCATGCGACCAACCCGAGATATACTCTATGCGGCAGGACAACTAATAAACGATGACACACTTCATGTGTTTGTGGTGCATGCGCCAAGTCGAATGGGCGGAGAATTAGCCACTCGTGATCACCGAATGGCAGTTGCAAAGCGATTGGTTGAGGCTGTTGATTCTGTGAGAAATCATTCAAACAACGCAAAGATTGTTATTGCGGGAGACTTTAACGACTATCAAAAAGATGTTAGTATTCAGTATGTTATGCATCATGATTTCTTAGATATTTCTGCTTCGGCTGTTGGAAATCATGGCGCAAAAGGTACGTATAAATATCGTGGAGAATGGGGAAGTTTGGATCATATCTTTTGTAGTGACCCGTTGATTCCTTTCTTTCAGCGTTGTTATGTGGCTGACTTTCCATTCCTCTTAACTGAAGATGAAATCTATGGTGGAGTCCAACCATTGAGAAATTTCCATGGCGCGCGTTATCAAAATGGATTTAGTGATCATTTACCTTTAGTTGCACTGTTCGATTTTTAGATGTATTGGGCACATTTTAACATGTTGAATCATTTTTTTCTTAATTATTTATAAATTCATGTTTAGATAGTAGTGTTTCTCCTATATATTATTTACTTTTTGCATTGTCTAAAATGAGTTGACTTTCATTCTCACTAAGAAGACCTCATTTTTAATGAGAGAATTATAAAAAAAAGACTTTAATTTATGTTTGAAAACTTAAGTGATAGGTTAGAACGATCATTCAAAATATTGAAAGGTGAAGGTCAAATCACCGAGATTAACGTTGCAGAGACGTTGAAAGATGTACGTAGAGTCCCTGCTCGATGCAGACGTTAATTTCAAAGTTGCCAAGAGTTTTTACAGACACAGTAAAGCAGAAAGCCATGGGCATGAACGTGCTTACAGCAGTTAAGCCGGGTCAGTTGATGGTGAAGATTGTGCATGATGAGTTGGCCGATTTAATGGGAGGAGACACTGTTGACATTCAACTTGAAGGCCATCCTGCCATCATTCTAATGAGTGGTTTGCAAGGTTCGGGAAAGACAACTTTTAGTGGAAAGCTCGCAAACCTGCTTAAGAACAAACGCAATAGAAGCCTTTTGTTGGTGGCTTGTGACGTTTATCGTCCTGCTGCTATTCAGCAATTAAAAAGTCGTTGGTGAGCAGATTGGTGTTCCAGTATACTCAGAACCTGAGAGCAAAGATGTCATTGCGATTGCTAACAACGCTGTGCGTGAGGCCAAAAGCAAAGGGATATGACGTTGTGATTGTCGACACTGCAGGTCGTCTTGCGGTTGATGAAGAGATGATGAATGAGATTGCTAATCTCAAAAATGCACTCCATCCAGACGAAACTCTCTTTGTGGTTGACTCCATGACTGGCCAAGATGCTGTGAACACGGCAAAGGAATTTAACGACAGACTCGACTTCGATGGCGTTGTTTTGACCAAACTTGATGGTGACACTCGAGGCGGAGCAGCGCTTTCAATACGTACGGTTGTCACGAAACCCATTAAGTTTGTCGGCACAGGAGAGAAGATGGAAGCGATTGATGCGTTTCATCCTGTGCGCATGGCTGACCGAATTCTCGGCATGGGTGATATCGTTTCACTCGTTGAACGCGCGCAAGAACAGTTCGACGAAGAAGAGGCAAGACGACTCCAAAAGAAGATACAAAAGAACAAATTTGATTTCAACGACTTCCTCGGTCAGATTGAACAGATTAAAAAAATGGGCAATCTTAAAGACTTAGCAAGTATGATTCCGGGCGTAGGTAAAGCCATTAAGGACGTTGATATCGATGATAATGCGTTCAAAGGCATTGAGGCCATCATCAAAGTATGACACCTAAGGAGCGCACTAATCCTGAAATACTCAACACGAGCCGCAGACAACGCATCGCAAAGGGTTCAGGAACGAATATACAAGAGGTGAATAAGCTCATCAAGCAGTTTGACCAGACACGTAAAATGATGAAAATGGTTACGGGAAGTCAAATGGCAAGCATGATGAGTCGCATGAAAGGTATGAAAATGCCGGGTATGCCTAAGTTCTAAAGTCTGACGAATTGATTCACTATCATGCAGATTATTGACGGTAAAGCAACTGCAACAGCAATCAAAGCTGAAATCGCTGAAGAGGTAAAGAATATCGTTTCAGCTGGTGGAAAACAGCCTCATTTGGTGGCAGTGTTAGTGGGTCATGACGGCGGTTCAGAGACTTATGTGCGCAATAAGGTTATCGCTTGCGAGCAATGTGGTTTCAAGTCCACGCTCATTCGCTATGAAGCGGATGTTACTGAGGCTGAGTTGCTGGCATGTGTAGACCGACTTAATAAAGACAAAGACGTCGATGGATTTATCGTTCAGTTGCCTTTACCCCGGCATATTGACGAGCAAAAGGTCATCATGTCTATTGATTTCCGTAAGGATGTAGATGGATTTCATCCCATCAATGTAGGCAGAATGTGCATTGGTTTGCCCTGTTTCATCTCTGCCACTCCATTGGGAATATGGACGCTTCTCAGTCACTATAACATTGAAACCAGTGGTAAGAAGTGTGTTATTCTCGGGCGAAGTAACATCGTAGGAAAGCCTATGGCGCAGCTGATGATGCAGAAACAATATGGTGATGCGACAGTAACTGTCTGCCACAGTCATTCAAAAGACTTGAAGAAAGAATGTCGTGAAGCCGATATAATCATAGCTGCCATCGGACAACCTAACTTCGTTACAGCCGATATGGTGAAGCAGGTGCAGTCGTAATTGACGTGGGTACCACGCGCGTTGAAGACAAAACACGCAAGAGTGGCTTTCGTTTGAACGGCGATGTAAAGTTTGATGAGGTCGCACCCAAATGTGCATTTATCACGCCAGTTCCTGGTGGTGTTGGCCCAATGACAATCTGTTCGCTAATGAAAAATACGTTGGCGGCAGGCAAAAAAGAATATTACAAGTAGACTTATTAACATAAGTAGTAACTTGATTTTTTTATAACTCTCTAATTTTTTTTATAGGGACTGGTACGCAGTGATGCGAGTCAGTCCCGTTTTTTACTACAACAGGTAAAGTAAACTGAAAGTAACGATGCTGTGAATTGACGCAAAAGATGATCTAAAACGGCACAAATCGTGCACCAATTTGATGCAAAAGTCAGGAGCAGCTGAAGCCTGAAACGAAACATTCTGATTCTCAATGAGATAAAGCGTGTTACAAACGAAATGAAAATAAATCATATAACATGAAACATAAGATAATACTTTTCTTGGCATTATGCTTGGGTGGTGGAGCCGTTCAAGCTCAAAATATAACGCCAGCCTATACGATTATGGGCAAAGATTCTACCTGTCAGGTCTTTGTTTATTCACCGAGTGCGCGCGAAGGACTTCATCTTGCCTTTCTCGGCGACGATGATCAGTGGCATGAAGTGGGCCAGCTTTGCGCCTCAGACTATGGACCATGGGGAGCAGAAAAACGCATGTTTGACCCTTATGTGACTAAGGCTGCTGACGGAACGTGGCGTGCTGTGTGGTCAGTGAATGATAGTGCGCCTGTGTTTGCAGCGGCTTATTCAGATGATCTCATTACATGGCGCCCACAAGATTATCCCCTTGTGCGTGAGAAAGGGGTGAAAAGTCCTGTCGTTTATCAAATGGGAGATGGCTCTTTTGATATTTATTTGAAGACTTCCAAAGGCAAACGCTATGTTCATGCCACAGAAGATTTTCGTCATTTTGAAGAAGATACCATTCCATCACAAGCCGATGAAGTGCTTTGGCAGAAGGATAATGCCGTGATAAATGGGAAAAAAAGTTCTTAGGAAATGCTTTCGATGTGTCGGCTTATCATCTTCAATTTATTCGTTCGTGGTTTGCTGGTTTGAAAGCCGATAACGAGCGTTATGCAGAGCAAATGAAAGACGATAAGTCGCGTTTTGCCACTTTGAATCGGCCTGTTGAGGCTACCTTGCATGTTGACCTCACGAAAACAAAGCCGATAAGTGATAAGCTAATAGGCATATTTTTTTCGAAGATATTAGTCGTGCAGCTGATGGTGGTTTATACGCACAATTACTTGAAAATGGAGATTTTTGAGTATTCTCCAGCAGACCATCGAGGATGGAATAGTCAGACCGCTTGGACCTCGGATAAACCTATTGTGATAGCAACGGCAGAGCCATTGAGCAAGAACAATGCACATTATGCAGTTCTAAATCAAGCTACTTTGACGAATCATGGTTGGGATAATGTTATCTATGACCATGGCGAACAATTTGATTTTTCGGTTTATGCACGTTGTGTTGATCAGAAGAAAGCCACATTGCTCGTCCAGTTGGTTGATTCTTTGGGGCAGATTTTGACTGAAGGAAAGGTGAAGGTTGAGGAAACCGCTGGCAGCCTTATTCGCTATCGCTAAATACTTTGACCAAAAGAGAGTGCAGCCCGTAACACCTGTGCGTTGCAGTCTGCGTATTATAAGTACTAAACCGGGAGATATTGCGATAGATATGGTGTCACTTTTTCCTCACGATACCTATAAAGGACATGGCATGCGTAAGGATATTGCCGAGACAATTGCAGCCTTGCGTCCAAAGTTTATGCGTTTTCCAGGAGGCTGTATGCTGCATGGTGACGGAATAAACAATATCTATCATTGGAAAGAAAGTATTGGACCACTTTATGATCGCAAGCCCGATCGCAATATATGGGGCTATCATCAGACGAAAGGTTTAGGCTTTTTTGAATATTTTCAGCTATGCGAAGATCTTGGAGCAGCCCCACTTCCTGTGCTTGCTGCAGGCGTTCCGTGTCAAAATTCGGCTGCAAACAAAGAGGGTTTAGCTGGGCAGCAATGTGGAATCCCTATGAATCAGATGCCTGCTTACGTGCAAGATGTGTTGGATTTAATCGAGTGGGCGAATGGTAATCCGGCTTCTTCGAAGTGGGCAAAGATGCGTGCCGACGCAGGACATCCAGCTCCTTTCCATCTAAAGATGATAGGTATTGGCAATGAAGACCTTATTACAACGGCGTTTGAAGAACGCTATTTGATGATTTGCAAGGCTGTAAAAGCAAAATATCCTGATATAGAAGTTATTGGAACTGTTGGTCCTTTCCATTATCCTTCGGCTGATTATATCGAAGGATGGAAGGTTGCTAAGGCGAATAAATCAGTTATAGATGCTGTAGACGAGCATTATTATGAATCACCGGGCTGGTTTCTTCACAATCAAAACTATTATGATCAATATGACCGAAAAGGTCCGAAAGTTTACTTGGGAGAGTATGCTTCGCGCTCAAGAACGGTTGAGTCGGCCCTTGCTGAGGCTATACATCTTTGCAATATTGAGCGTAATGGCGATATTGTTGAAATGACAAGTTATGCTCCTTTGCTGTGCCATGAGAAGCATCAGAACTGGAATCCTGACCTTATTTATTTCAATGCGTCTCAGATAACGACAACTCCTAATTATCATACCCAGGCTTTATTTTCTCAATTCTCAGGCAATCAATATGTTACTTCGCAGGTTGATATAGCCAAAGATTTGGCCTATCGTGTTGCTGTTAGTGTGGTAAAAGATAGTAGAACAGGCGAAACAATGTTGAAATTGGTGAATGCCTTGCCTGCAACAGTTAACTTAAAGTTAGACGGAATCAGTCTTCCTGATGACAGCCGTGTGGTTGGTTTTGATGGAAATCCAAGCGATATGAAGGTGAAAACGTTTGATGCTATGCGCCGGGAAAAGCTCATCAATGTGAAAAATAGCGTGTTGCAGTTGCCGGCTTATAGTGTGATGGCCATAAGTTTTAATTCAAATATGGTGACAAAATAATTGATATCATAGTTCAATTTCCTCAATGCCTCCGAATGCTGTAAGGTTTTCGAAGGCATTTTCTTTAGGAAACAATCCACCATAAATGCCTGCACAAATGAGTACACCGCCATGAGCAAAGATGCCGATATGCTCAAATGGTTGTTGTTTTAGCCAGTCAAGGAATGACGAAACGCGCTTGAACAGCATCGGAAAACTCTCACCTCCCGTGGCTTCAAGGTGCATATAGTCTTCATACCACGCCAGAATGTGCGGGTCTTCTTTGGCAATATCGTCGTATAAACGCATCTCCCAATCTCCCATGTTCATCTCTTTCAGTCGGTCATCAAGTGTGGGATTATCGTATCCGCAATAAGAAGCAAGCTTGCGAGCACGTGTTAATGGCGAAGAGAACACGGCGTCAAAAGGTGGTCTTTTAGATAGGTTTGCTTTCGTGATTGCAGCCTCTTCACAGAATGAATCGGCTACGGGCACATCGCTCCAACCATAACATGTGCCTTTGGGAACATTCACTTTGGTGTGTCGAATGAGGGTAACTTTCATAAAGATGCTAATGGATGAAGTGAGATAATGACATAAACGAGGTAGAAACTCAACTCTGTTAGGAGGAAAACAGCACCGCAACAATCTCCGGTATAGCCTCCAATGCGGTGGTGCATCAATAGATAAAGGAGATAATAAACAAGTGCAGGAAGGGCTATACAGATATAAGGTAAGCCGAAGAAATACCACAAAGGAAGAGTTGGAAGCGCGCCTTGTATGAAGAGACTTATGCCAGATTTAATGCTCAACTTACGGTAAACGACTCGATTTTTTGCTGTATCTGCTGTTCGAGCATAAGGCATATATTGGATGAGATTGGCTGTAATCATCTTGAAGAAAGGGTCTGCAGCCAGAATCATTAATGCCGTTGTGTGGGTAGGAAGAATTGTAAGGCACTGATACAATAACATGAAATAAAGAATCAAACCGAGTACACCGAAGGTGCCAATACGGCTATCTTTCATGATATCTAAAATGCGTTTGCGGTCACTTCCGCCTCCGCCGAAGCCGTCAAGAAAGTCAGCTAAGCCGTCTTCGTGTAGGGCTCCAGTAATTAAAATGCGTATTACGATAGCCAAAATTGCGGCAAACGAAAGGGGCATATACATCGAACCGAAGTAAAAAGTGGCTGCCATGCACGCTGAAGTGAGCCATCCTGTGAGGGGCCAAAACTCAATTATCGTTTCGTAGGCCTCTTTTTTAGGTTGATAGATGCGCCAAAAGGGGAGGCGAGTAAAGAATATTAGCGCAGCAAAAAGGCGGTCGCGCCATGAAATATTGTTTTGAATGTCTATCTGCATGAATTAAAAATATTTGGTGATATGTGCATTTTCAAAGTTATTCATCTCGTTAATCATGCGCACAGCAGAGTCAATAATGGGGTAGGAACATAAGGCTCCAGTGCCTTCACCAAGTCTTAAACCTAAAGATAATAAAGGCTTAGCATTCATGAGTTTAAGCATTTTGCGGTGTCCTCCCTCATCACTGCAGTGCCCATAGATGGCATAAGCCAAAACTTCGGGGTGCATTTGAGACGCTGCCAACATGCAAGCGGTCATGATAAATCCGTCAACAAGGATGACCATGTGACGTTCGGCTGCACGCAGCATTGCCCCTATTGCCCCAACCATTTCAAAGCCTCCAAAATATGGAATGGCATCAATGGGCTGATAGCCTTGGGCAAAGAATCGGTCAACAGCAGTCTGAAGTACAGCTAATTTGTGTTGCATCTCGGTATGGTTTAGGCCTGCACCGGCTCCAATACATTCGTTTAAAGGGAGGTTTTCAAAGATACTCATCCATATACTTGACGGACTTGTATTGGCAATTCCCATTTCACCTATACTAATAATGTTACATCCTTCGGCAAAACAATCATCTACTAATGTTGCACCTATATGCAACGCACGCTGGAATTGCTCATCATCCATGGCAGGATTATGGAGGAAATTCGCCGTTCCATGCGCGATTTTGTGATTGATAATGGCTGGATAGGCCGTTAAATCATGGTCTACTCCCATATCGATGAGTCGCAGTTTAAATCCATGTTGACGGCAAAACAGGTTGACACCTCCACCTCCTTGTGTGAAGTTTATCATCTGTTGCCATGTCACATCTCTTGGAGATACCGACACGTTTTCACGCTCAATACCATGGTCTCCACCAAAAAGTAGGTGGCAAGGATGATGCAAAGAGGGAGACAATGTCTGTTGAATAAGTCCTATTTGCAAGGCTATTTCTTCCAATCTTCCCAGTGAACCTTTGGGCTTATTTAGATTGTTTATCTTCTCAATCAGCGACTTTTCTATGGATAGATTGGGTGCTTTTATATTAAAATTGGTCATGTTATTTGATTTTAACTGGTATTCCTGACACCATTAGAACAACCTCATCAGCTTTTGATGCCACATATTGATTCATCCAACCCTCCATGTCTGTGAAGCGTCTTTGAACCACATTATCACTCACTCCGCCACTACCAATTTCGTTAGTCACAAAGATAAATGTTGCATCTTGGGCCGTAAATTGATCAAATTCCTTTTTAATTGCATCGAGTGCTTCATCAATCACTGGCTCTTTTGGATTATTTTGGTTTGCATCGAAAAAGAAATTAGTCGCTCAAAGCGTAATGCAGTCGACCACACATACCTTATTATATATAGTATGGTGCGACAGATATTTCTCTTCTTCGATATTAGTCCAATTGTCTCCTCTACGTGCTTGATGTCTTTTTACACGCTCCTTGAACTCTTCATCCCAAATACGTGCCGTGGCAAAATATATTGGTTGGTCGGTCAATGATAAGGCTAAACGTTCTGCATACATACTTTTCCCAGAACGTTGTCCTCCTGTTATCAGTATAATCTTTTTCATATTGCGAAGATAATAAAAACTCGTTTAATAATAAGACCTTAGAGGTAAAAAAACAAGTATAAAACGAAAGATAATTTGATTAAATAATTGATATTTCTCATTTTTTTATGTTGTTGAGCATAAATTCCTTAGTAAAAATTTGGCAGTTCGAATATTTTTTTAATTACTTTGCACTCGTAAACAAGAAAAAAAGATTATAAACAATAATTATTAATTAATTTTTAGAGAGACATGAAAAAGTTAGTTTTATTAGCTGCTGCTGCTTAATGACAGTATCAGCATCTGCACAAACTGTACAGGAAAGTAAGACTTTTGACAACATTTATGTTGGTGTTAATGGCGGTGTTGCAACAAAAACAACCGGTCATGCATGGTTAAAGGGTCTTGATCCAAATGCAGGTCTTCGCATTGGTCGTTGGTTTACTCCAGTTGTTGGTTTGGCAGTAGAGAGCAATGCTTATTTCTCAAATAAGCCTTATGCTTCAACAGGTACTATTGTTCGCTTCTTGAACACAAGCTTGTTGGGTACTTTGAACTTCAGTAACTGGTTTGGTGGTTACACAGGTGAGCCTCGCTCATTCGAAGTAATCGCTGTAGCTGGTCTTGGTTGGGGCCACTTGTTTGGCAACACTGCAGAGTACAAGAGCTTCAAACAGGTTAACAACTTGACTTCAAAGTTAGGTCTTGACTTCGCTTTCAACTTCGGTTCACAGAAGCAGTGGCAGTTCTATGTTGAGCCATCTATTGCTTATGGTTTGAACGATAAGAGCGGTACTCCTTACAATATGGGTAATAGCGGTATCCAGTACAACATCAACCACAGCTACGTTCAGTTGAATGGTGGTTTGATTTACAAGTTCGCTAACTCAAATGGTACACATAACTTCAAGATTGTTACTCCTCGTGATCAGAGCGAAATCGATGCACTTAACTCACAGATCAGCGATCTTCGTAACGAACTTGCTAAGAAACCAAAAGAGGTTATCAAGGAAGTTGTTAAGGAAGTTCCAGGTGCAAGCGTAGTTAACCCATTGTTCGTAACATTCGCACAGGGTAAGTCTAACTTGACAAGCGAAGCTAAGTCTGTTCTTGATAATATCGCTAAGGGTAGCACTGTACAGATTGTTGGTACATCTTCTCCTGAAGGTTCAAGCTCACTTAACAAGAAACTTTCTCAGGATCGTGCAAACGTTGTTGCTAACTACCTGAAGAATAAGGGTGTAAATGTTGAGCAAGCTAATGGTAAGGGCGTTCAAGGTACAACATCTAACCGCCTTGCTGTAATCTACGTAAAGTAATAAAGTAGACTCAATTTACAAGATATTCCCCGACGGAGCAATCCGTTGGGGATTTCTTTTAAATACTTCATCTCTAAGAAAGTGTTTTTTTGGGTATTGTTTCTGGTTAAGCAATCAATGAAATAGATGCAAAAGAAACATAGACATCACTATAAGTCAATCTTCCTTTTCATGATAATATAATATGGAAGGTGCAAAAATAGTGTTACGTTACCTCTTCGGTAGCGAAAACGATGAAATTAGAAAAGCAAACCAAAATAAGCTATTTTGTAAGTTAAAACAGCTGAGATTAAGAGGTGTTTTTAATGTAGTTTACGCGATAAAAATGAATGGAATTGTTTTTTCAGGATAGGTTCGTTTTATCGATTACTATATTTATGTTGGGAGATAAAAGTAAAATGATATAGCGCTTAAAGAAAGTCTTTTTAATTGCGCATCTTGACCAAAAATGGATTGAAAGTATTCGTTAGCAGCTTCGTATGGTAGGTTTGCTTTGTTCAAAGAACGCTTTCATTTTAGCAAGCGCGCCCTTTTGTTCTTCATCATTAATCGTGTATTCCTTGAGTATTTTTAGATGTCTCTTCTTCAATAGATTCTCCGAGTCCTGTGAGGGCATCGAATGCAGAAAACTGGTTAGCATGCTCCCATGAAGAAAGCCTTTTTACGTCCGATTGGCTCTACATGAGGCAGTTCAATGATGTCGTTATATTCACTTGTGTCTTCGAACATGGACATTTTATTTTAAAAGTATAGAGTTTCGCGAAATCGTTTCACGAAACCCTTTACTTTTTAATCAATGTAAGTATCTAATATTTTGGTATGACCATTCACAGGAATAAGGTCATAATCTGCTATTTCTGCAGGGATCATACAACTAAATCCTTCGTGTAATTCGATCTCATCTCCAGTCGAATGAACGTGAATTTTGCAGTCGCCTTCAAGGCACATTACAATGACAAAGCTGTCATGTTCCATGAGATTGCGGTGGAATGGGGTTGTGGTGTCAATGATATGTACAGAGAAATATTCTGTTGAAAGCACCGTACAATCGCACTCTTTCTGGTCAGAATAGTGTGTGCGATAGTCCTTTTCTACATGATAATTGAGTGCTTCTGCGGCTAATTCCGTATGTAGTTCGCGTGGCTTTCCATCTATTCCAGGACGATTATAGTCATAGATTCGATAGGTAAGATCACTACTTTGTTGAACTTCTGCAAGCAAAATGCCTCCGCAAATCGCATGAACGCGTCCTGCAGGAAGGTAGAAAACGTCTCCAGCATGCACCTCGTGACGAGCTAAAACATCTGTAATTGTGCCTTCAGCAATTCGCTTTTTATATTCATTTCGGTCTATTTCTTGTTTAAAACCAACATAGAGTGATGCGCCAGGATCAGCGTGAAGGACATACCACATCTCGCTCTTTCCAAACTTACCATGCACTCGTTGCGCCATCTCATCATTGGGATGAACTTGTATACTCAAGTCATGTCGGGCATCAATAAACTTTACTAAGAGTGGCATTTTACCTGCATAACGCTCTGCAACATGCTTTCCAAGTATCTCGTTTGGATAGCTATCAATGAGTGAAATGAGGTCTTTGCCTTTATAAATTCCGTTAGAAATGATGTTAACACTTGATGGAACAGCACTTACTTCCCATGATTCTCCAATGGGAGCAGCGTGCTTTGGCATATGTTTCCAAGTTGTTAGTTTGTCTCCTCCCCATACCGTTTCATGAAGATTAGGTTCAAACAACAATGGATATAAATGTTTCATATTTGATTGTTGATTTTATTTAAGACTGTCTTGATACCAGGTATAGAGTTTCGCTACACCTTCTTCGATTTCTATTTTGTGTGTCCAGCCTAAACGATGTAACTTTTCTACGTCGATGAGTTTACGTGGAGTGCCGTTAGGTTTTGAGGCATCCCAAACGATTTCTCCAGTGAAACCAACTGTTTCTTTGACTAAGTTTGCTAATTGTTTAATCGTGAGTTCTTTTCCTGTTCCGACGTTAATATGGCAGTTCCTGATTTCACCTAATGATGGAAGTGCACCGCCTCGACCTTCAGAATTATTACGATCTACCACGCCATCTGTCTTTGCATCATAGAAAACAGATGAGTATTTATCAATGCCTATGATGTCTTTGAAGTCAACATTCAATAGCACATGTACGCTTGCATCAGCCATATCTTCACTCCAAAGGAATTCACGGAATGGACTACCATCGCCCCATAACGTCACCTTATTATTCTCTATACCATAGAAAGCGAGGGCTTTTAAGATGCGTTCTTGCGTGTTATTACCGTCTACATTGCCTTCACCAATAAGCTTGCGTAAGGCTGGTGGAGGGTTGAGTGGACGTTTATTCATGTCGTTGTTAATAGCATTCCAGTCTCCATCATGAATGAGTTTGGCTAAGTAAATCTTACGCATCATGGCAGGCATCACATGACTATTCTCCAAATGGAAGTTGTCATTAGGACCATAAAGGTTAGTAGGCATGACAGCAATATAGTTCGTTCCATATTGCAAATTGTAGCTTTCACACATCTTAAGTCCGGCAATTTTGGCGATTGCATATTCCTCGTTGGTATATTCCAAGGGCGAGGTGAGTAGACAATCTTCCTTCATTGGTTGCGGCGCATCCTTTGGATAGATACATGTCGAGCCTAAGAATAGTAATTTTTCACCCCATGTTTATACGCGTTTTCAATCACATTGCATTGCATTTTCATGTTCTGCATGATGAAATCTGCACGATAAAGAGAGTTCGCCATAATGCCTCCAACGAATGCAGCAGCAAGAACTACCGCATCGGGTTGTACCTCATCAAAGAATGATTTGACGGCAGATTGGTCTGTCAAGTCAAGCTCTTTATGACTCCTTCCGATTAGGTTTGTATAGCCACGTGACTCTAAATTCTTCCAAATAGCAGAGCCAACAAGTCCATGATGGCCTGCAATGTAAATCTTACTATCCTTTTCTAATGTCATTTTTTTATTCTTTTTACCTTATTATATAGTCTATTTTTGCGTGTAGCTCTGATGAAGAATGTAATCAAACAGATGTAAGCTATCAAAGAGCACACTTGACTTGCAGCACATGTCAACCAAGTTGGTGACACAGCGAGCTTCATGTCGGACAACCAAACCTCAAAACCTGCAAACTTCAGCAGTGCACTTATCACGCCCATCAATGCTCCACCAGCAATAAAACCGCTTGCAATCAGCGTACCACGCTCACCGCGTTGCTTGTTCACTTCTTCATCTTTACTGCGAGAAGTAACCCACCAGTTGATGGCACCTCCTACAACCAATGGCACGTTTAGCTCTAAAGGAATGAACATTCCCAATGCAAAAGCGAGCGCAGGAACCTTACATAGCGTCAGGATTATAGCCAAAGCAGCTCCTATACCATATAGAATCCATGGCGCACCTACACCGTTCATAAGAGGATCTATGACTGCAGCCATCGCGTTAGCTTGTGGTGCTGCCAGACTGCCGCTTGCGAAACCATAAGTCTCATTGAGTAACATCATCACGCCACCAACTGTTGCTGCGCTGACCAAAGTACCCAAAAACTTCCAACTTTCCTGCTTCTTTGGCGTCGTTCCAAGCCAATATCCTATCTTCAAGTCAGTGATAAAGCTACCCGACATGCTTAAAGCGGTGCAGACAACTCCTCCCATAATGAGGGCAGCCAGCATGCCGGCAGAACCTTTTAAGCCTACAGCAACCATCACAACACTGGCAAATATCAACGTCATTAGCGTCATTCCTGATACTGGATTGCTACCAACGATGGCAATAGCATTAGCTGCAACGGTCGTAAAAAGAAAGGCAATGACAGTCACAAGCAGTATACCTACCACAGCAAATAAGATGTTTCCTTGCATCACTCCAGTCCAAAAGAAGATAAAAGTGAGTAATAATACCACAATACTTCCTATGGCAATAATCTTAAAACTGATATCTCTTTGAGTGCGTTGTACGTCATCTATGTTTCCACCTTTACCTTTTAGTTCACGCGCTGCCAGTCCAACAGCATCACGGATGATACCCCAACTACGGATAATTCCGATGATACCAGCCATAGCTATGCCTCCAATGCCGATGCTACGTGCATACGATCTGAAGATTGTTTCAGGGTCCATAGCGCCTACAGTGAGTGTAATGGAAGGGTCCCACTGGTTTAATACTTGGTCATGGAATAGTAACGACATGCCGGGAACTATCAACCACCACACTGCAATGCTACCAAAACAGATGTATAGTGCATATTTCAGGCCTACAATATAGCCCAAACCAAGGACGGCAGCGCCTGTATTGACTTTGAAAACAAGCTTTGCCTTGTCGGCCAATTCTGTTCCCCAACCCTACCACACGGCTTGTAAAGTTCTCATTCCACCAGCCAAGTGAGGCCACAATAAAATCGTAAAGTCCACCTACAAGACCTGATAATAGCAGCGGTTTTGCCTGATCTCCACCTTTCGCTCCACTCATTAATACTTGAGTTGTGGCTGTAGCCTCGGGGAAAGGATACTTGCCATGCATGTCGCTTACAAAGTATTTGCGGAAAGGAATAAGGAATAATATACCGAGAACACCACCTAATGCCGAGGCCATGAATATCTTAAAGAATGATGTTGTCATTTCAGGATACTTGGCTTGCAATATATATATGGCAGGCAAAGTAAAGATAGCACCAGCTACAACAGCACCCGAGCAGGCGCCGATACTTTGAATAATAACGTTCTCTCCAAGCGCATTGCGACGCTTAGCGGCTGTAGATGCGCCGACAGCAATAATGGCTATGGGGATAGCGGCCTCGAAAACCTGACCTACTTTGAGTCCAAGATAGGCTGCAGCTGCTGAAAAAAGCACAGCCATGAGAATGCCCCAAATGACTGACCAGCTATTCACTTCGGGATAAACCTTGTTAGGGCTCATCACAGGTTCATACTTTTCGCCTTCTTTTAGTTCGCGAAATGCGTTCTCGGGCAGCTGTACTGCCTCCATGTCTTTCGTTTCTTTTTCCATAATTCCGTATTATCTTACAAAGATAAAACAAATGAATATAAAATCAAAATTATTGGTTCTATTTAGTCAATATAATTTGATTTTGGATTCTCTTAAGCTTATGCTTCTGTCAAAAAGAAATAAAAAACCGGGAGACTACAAGGGTCTTCCGGTTTAGTTTTTTATTTATTTCAATAAGTCGGGACGCAAACGTTTTGTCCGTTCCATTGCTTGATCAAACTCCCATTGGCGTACTTTCGCTTCGTTTCCACTCAAAAGGATGTCTGGAACCTTCCAACCTTTATAGTCAGATGGGCGAGTATATATAGGTGCTGCAAGCATATTGTCTTGAAAACAGTCGCTCAATGCACTTTGTTCATCACTGATTGAGCCTGGAATTAGCCTCACTATAGCATCTGTCATCACTGCAGCGGCCAACTCTCCGCCTGTAAGTACATAGTCACCAATACTTATCTCTCGCGTAATCAGATGGTCTCTGACGCGCTGATCAATTCCTTTATAGTGGCCACAGAGGATAATCATGTTGCCTTTTAGGGATAGTTCGTTGGCTAAAGGCTGGTCAAACTTCTCGCCATCTGGGCTGGTGTAAATTACCTCTTCATAGTCGCGTTCGGCTTTAAGCGCAGAGATGCAGCGGTCAATAGGTTCACATTGCATCACCATTCCTGCGCTTCCACCATAAGGATAGTCGTCAACGCGACGCCATTTATCAAGTGTATAATCGCGAAGGTTATGTAACCGAATCTCAACAAGCCCTTTTTTCTGTGCTCGGGCAAGGATAGATTCAGTGACAAAGCCCTCAATCATTTCCGGGATTACTGAAATAATGTCTATTCTCATGACTGCAAAAGTAATGCTTTTTCTTTGATTGAACAAGCATACTCATGCTTTATCGGCATCGAGTTGCATATTTAATATTATTCTTTTCCAAACTTTTTCAATAAATTCTTCTTCTGAGATTATGGGGATTCCCAACTGTTGTGCCTTCTGATTCTTAGAGCTTTGAGAGGCTACATCGTTGTTAATCAGATAGTCGGTAGACTTGCTGACGCTTCCCGTTACCTTTCCTCCTTGACTTTCTATGTATGCCTTCAGCTCGTTACGATTCTTATAATGTGTCACATCGCCAGTCACAACAAAGGTCAATCCCTTGCAACTATCGCCCTCAGCCGCTGTGTTTTCTTGGCTCACGCGTACTTGTTGAAGCAGTTCTTCAACCATAGCGAGATTTTCTTCATCATGAAACCAAGTCACCACTTGATTGCTTTTTTCGGGGCCGATGCCTGCAATGAGAGAAAAAGGTGAGTCGCTTGCCGGAACAATATTTTCGCTTTTACCACTTGCAATGGTGATAATATCTTGCAGCGAATAGGCACTTAGCAACCTTTTACATACGTCTTGACCACACAAAGGAATGCTCAACGCATATAGAAAGTGGTGTGCTTCCACGTCACGTGCTTTCTCAATAGAGCGCAAAAGGTTGCGAACGCTCTTCTCACCAAAACCATCTGTTGACGAAAGTTGAATGGCGTGATCTTTCAATTTGTATAAATCGGCATAGGTTTTTACCCATCCAAAGTTGATGAATTTAGCCACTGTTTGCTCTGACATGCCATCGATGTTAACTCCTTCTTTGCTTACAAAGCGCGCAAACTTACGCAGTTGTTTCGCTGGGCATTTGGGGTTTGTGCAATGAAGGGTCTTTGTTTCGCTGGCCGAACTAATCGTTATGCGGGTTGGCGCATTGCAAACCGGACAAAAAAACATGGAATGTCTAAGTCGCCAACTTTCTCGATAACACGAATCACTTTCGGTATAATCTTATTGGCTTTGATAACACTTAGTTTCGTTCCTTGACCGCCGATACCTAATCGTTCACATTCACTGATATTGCAAAGTGAGGCACGTTTTACACTCGTTCCCTCCAAATCGACAGGTGAAAACACGGCAACAGGGGAGATTGTATTGGCTGCACAACTCCATTCTACATGGTCTAACACGGTGTCTGCACTTTCATCTTGCCATTTTAAAAAGCAAGGCCCGCACGCGTTGCATGATGTCCCGTGACACTGCCAGTTTGGGCAAACGCCGTGTCATCATAGGTAATCACCAAGCCATCTACAGGGTAGGGGTTCTCTTTTCCCGTTACTTTCTCTGTCCATTTTGCAATGACTTGTTCTATGTTTTGCAGTGTTGGGTGTTCTATTTCCTCACGTTCTACCGCCTTCATACCATTCTTTTCAAGCCAATCCATACGCTTTCCCCATGACGTTATGACTTCATCGGTGTAGACTAATGTAAAGGGAATCCACACAAGATGGCGCTGTTTGACTTCATTAATGTCTTTTAATGTCAGCGAACCTGAAGCTAAGTTGCGTGGGTTTGCATATTCTTCTTCGCTCTCAATATTAAATTGTTCGAAGTCGGCATAACTGATAACACATTCTCCTCTGACTACAACATGGCCCTTGTTCTTTATCTCTTGTGGAATGCCTTGAATGGCAGTAGCCAAATGAGTGATGTTTGTTCCGATGTGTCCATTGCCTCGTGTCACCACCTTTGTAAGTTTTCCGTTGTCAAAAGTGACTACAAGTGTCAGCCCATCAAGCTTCCAACTCAGCCAAATAGGACGCTCTTCTGCCCATTTCGCGAGTTCAATGGGTTGCTTGGTCTTTGCTAATGAGAGGGCAGGAAATTCGTGTTCTTCCTTCTTTCCAATAATATTGTCTTCCGAAACTCGGTTGGTTGGTGAGTCGGGGAATTGCTGCCCAGTCTCTTTTTCCAAGCGTTTCACTTCGTCAAACAAGGCATCCCATTCGTAGTCTGACATCTGTTCGCCCTGTCCATTATAGTATGCATTGGCCGCGAAATTAAGCTTGTCAACAAGCTCTCGCATGGTTCTTAGTTTGTCTTCTGCCATTTTATAGAATTCAAAAGTTATGGTTTAGCAAAAATACAACTTTTATATCATAAACCATTCTCATTGTAGGAAAAAAAGTTGATTCTTGCGTTTTTGGGGTAGTGCTTCAAATGGTAATAGATAATGATATAGTTTATGTTGAGTGAAATAATAGTAATATTCTGATAATCAATCAATAATAAATTATTTGTAATTTAGTGCTATTTCGGTGTGTAATCTGCCTCAAATCATGCGGTGAAATGATGCAGAAGACACACCGAAATGGCGCAAAATCAAATACCACTTTATGGGTTAAGAAAATTAATACCCATGCTTTGTGCTTTTGAATAGCATGGTTTATTGTTTGATTTTTGATGAAATTATACTGCAAAGATGGTCGGACAGCATCGCGAGAACCTGCAATATCTCTATTGATGTTGCACTGGTGCAAACTTCACGCATACGGGATGCTGAACCAAAATGTCTTGTTGTGTGTCGCTTAGTAAGCCCGTTTGAGGGTTGCGTGCATAGACTTGAATCTTATTTTCATCACGACAAGCGACGAGAACAAACTTTCCATTCGGTGTGATGATAAAGTTTCGAGGATGCAATCCTGTGGGTTGTTGTCCAACGCGAACAAGCTTTCCCGAAGCCAATCTCTTGAAAATGGTGATTCCATCGCCTTTTAATCGTGTGCTCGCATAAACGAACTTACCATCAGGACTGAGGTGAATATCGGCTCCACCGCGGGCTTTTGCATCGTCAGCAGCAATGGTTTGGAAGCGTTTCAGCAGGCCATTGGCATAATGAAATGCCGTGATGTCGCCCGATAATTCACTCATAAGGTAGACGTCTTTACCATTGGGTGAGAATGTGAGATGACGCGGACCAGAGTCTTTGTCAACATCAACCGGCACGGAATAAGGTGTGAGTGTACCTGCTGTTTTGTTGTATTTGAATGATAGAATTTGGTCTGCACTGAAGTTTGTTGCTAACATATAACCATCTTTTGTGAATCGAGTGCAGTGCACATGAGGCTTGTCTTGTCTCGTCAAATCAGGGCCTCCAATCGTTCCTTTGTGTTGACTGGCCATAGGTTTCAAGCTTCCATCGGCTGCAATTGGAAACACAGAGAGACTTCCTCCCGAATAGTTTGCCGTCATAACTACGTGTCCATCGGTCTCCACATAACACGGATCTTCGCCGTGTGTGCGTTGAGTGTTGACGAGTTTCATGCTTCCATCTCGATCGAAGGCTATGGCATTCAAGCTTGCTGTGGTATCATTGTTCTCGCTAACCGCATAGAAATATCGGCCATTTGGTGCGAAAGCAAGGTATGAAGGGTTTTTTTAAGTGCCAGCGAATGTTGTGCAGTTGCTTTTCCCCGTTTGTTGGTCAAAAAGAAAAGAATAGACTCCTTTGCTGCCATTATCAGTATAGGTTCCGATAACCATATTAAGCTTGTTGTTCGCTGTACAGAGGGCAGGAAGGGCAGAAGCCACCACACTTAACACGATTGTTTTTGTCTTCATTGAATTTATTTTTTATGATTTGATATTGTTATTTGTTCTCTTTTTGCACCTTATAATATTGTTATAGTATCATGGATTGGCTTGTCTGAACTGGTTAGGAGTGGTAGAAGTGAGCCTCTTGAAATACTTACAGAAGAAGCTTACCGTAGGAAAGTTCAGCTCATCAGCAATCTCTATAATCGTTTTATCACTGTGTTTCAACAATACTTTGGCTGAAGTAATCAGGCGCGATCTATCCATTCTTTCCCTGTTTGACCGCTAACAGCCTTCACAACCGTACCAAGATAGCGGTCGGTGAGGCACATCTTTTCAGCATAGAAGCCCATTTGATGTTCTTGTTTGCAGTTTTTTGTTGACTAAATAGATAAAAGCGTTCGAAGATGTTTCGCTCGTTAGAGTGTTGCTCAATGATGTTTGTTTTTCACTGCAGAGAAGTGGTAATCATATTGTAAAATGATAGTACGAATGATGCTTTTTGATAACTTGCTGATTATTGACTTGTTGTGAAACGGTTTGCAAAAAGCAAGCTGAACATTTGCCGAATCAAGTCACTTTCGCTCGCAGTGAGTATCTTTTGAGCGTCTTTCATCGTTTGATTGAACGTTGAAGATAGGGCATCATTCATGACGATATGCATGAAATCAGGGAGAACAAGTCATTCCCGTTAACTTGAAATCTTGCGTCACTTCGATGGGTTGAACAATGGTACCTGGCGTTATAAATACTATCATTCCAGGAGTTAGTTGCTTATCAATGAGGTTGATACGGGCGTGTGCTTGTCCTGCACTTACATAGCCAAAGCGATAGTCTTGCAGTTGAAAGATGGAGTCAAATCGCAACACAGCTTGGATTAAATAGTCCATATCCACAACGATAGTGAAGTCTTGTAAGACCCTAAAATTACTTGCTTTGTCAAGTTTGTTGGACTCAATGAGTTGCTTAAATCGGTCAAATGTGAGCGAAACGGGTTTGCCTTGCATTGCTTTTTTTATGGATAATATGATACAAAGATAATTCTTTTTCTGTATTATAGAACTTTTTTCTCTTTAAATCTAACGAATAGAACATTATCCATTTGAAATAGATAACAAAAGAGTTTGTAATAAGTCTTACCTTTGTAGCATAGAAAAAGAAGATAATGAAAAAGAGATTATTATTCGTTTGCTGTTTGTTGCCTTTGCAATTATGGGCACAAAAGCTGACATTAGAAGCCTGTAAACAAAGTGCAGAGATAAATTATCCGGCGGTAAGTCAGTATCATTTGATGGAGCTTACACGTGATTTCACCTTGGAAAATGCAGCAAAAGCCTGGTTGCCTCAAGTGTCTGTGTCGCTTAGTGGCGTTGCTTTTACAGACTTGTTGAATGTAAGTGGTGTGATGAAACAAATGGGAATGGAGACTAAAAACACGTTAGCTTCGGGCATGGTGATGCTGAATCAGAATGTGTATGATGGTGGAAAGATTCATGCTCAGCGTCTGATAGTCCGCGCACAAACCGAAGTTCAGCGTCAGCAATTGGCTGTTTCGCTGTATGATTTGAATCGGAGAGTGGAGCAACTCTATTTTGGTGTGCTGCTGTTGGATGCGCAAATCAAACATACATTGTTGCTGATTGATGACTTAAAACTTAGTCGGCAGACCATTGAAGCAATGATGCGAGGAGGTGTTGCCAATCCAACGGATGTCGATGCTGTGGCAGTTGAGCAAGAGAATGCTTTGCAATTGCTCGATGCGCAGCAGGCTTCGAGACAATCTTTTCTTAAGATGTTGGGCCTCTTTATACATCAATCGTTGGATAAAGACGTACAATTGCAGTTGCCTGTTGCATTAGATTTGAAGTCGGAAGAAGTGAAACGCCCAGAACTTTCCTATTTCCAAGCACGCGAAAATCAGTTAGATGCGGAGCGAAAACGATTGAATGCAAGTCTTTTTCCAACGCTAAAAGCCTTCGGAATGGGCGTATATCACACCAAGGTTACATCGCTGATACACAATGGAATGCTTGTCGGTGGTTTAACTTTAAGTTGGAATATTGGAGCCTTATACACGCGAAAGAATGACCTTCAAAAGCTAATGGTGCAGCAACAGCAGATAGAAAGCGAGCGCGCTACCTTTCTTTTTAATAATCATTTGGAGGTAGAAACAGCCGAAGGGAACATAGCTATGCTCAAGAAACAACTGCTTCGGGATGATGAAATCGTAAGACTTCGGGAGCAAATTCGCGGAAAGAGCGAGAAGAAAGTACGCTTAGGAACGGAAAGTATCAATGAGATGTTGCGGGATATTAATGCAGTTTCCAAGGCACGTCAACAGCGTTCGACTCATGAAATCCAATTGCTTGAAGCCTTATACGCACTTAAAAATACGATAAATCAATAACAACTGAATAGAATTATGATGAAGAAAATAATGTTATTTGCTATAATGTGCCTATTGATGTGCTGCAGTAACAATGATAATGTCTTTGACGCAACAGGAACTTTCGAGGCAACAGAGGTGACTGTTTCAGCCGAACAAACGGGCAAACTGATTCGCTTTGATGTTCAAGAAGGTGGAAAAGTTGTCGTAAACAAGGAGGTTGGATGTATTGATACCATTCCCTTTTATCTGAAAGCACGGCAGATTGGTGCACTAAAAATGGTGTATCAAGCACAGAAACCGAATGCTTCTACGCAGGTAGCAGCCTTGCGTCAGCAGATTGTTAAGGCCCAAGAAGACGTCAAACGCTATGCGGAGTTGGTGAAAGATGGGGCTGCCAATCGGAAGATATTAGATGATTCGCGAAACCAGTTGCTTGTTCTTCAGCGACAGTTAGCAGCTCAAAATTCTACCTTGGGTAACTCTACGCGTAGTCTTTCGGCTCAAATGGGGACGGCAGATGTAGAGAAACTGCAAGTCATTGACCAGCTTCGGAAGTGTCATATCACGTCACCTATCAGTGGAACTGTATTGGAGAAGTATGCTGAACAGGGTGAGTTTGTCATGACAGGAAAGCCTCTTTTTAAGGTTGCTGATATCCAACGGCTTTATCTTCGGGCTTATATCACGAGCCAACAACTAAGTAAAGTGAAGCTCGGTCAACGTGTAACTGTCTTCTCAGATTACGGGAATAACCTACGTAAAAGCTATCAAGGTGTGGTGTCATGGATATCATCTCAGAGTGAGTTTACACCCAAAACTATCCTCACAAATGACGAGCGTGCCGACTTGGTTTATGCCATAAAGGTGGCTGTTAAGAATGATGGTAGCATTAAAATAGGTATGTATGGCGAGGTCAACTTCTAATCGTCAGCCGTCAATATCTGTCAGAGCATTGTCTAAAGCTATGGAAGAGTGCAGGCATTACATGACGTTTCGTTTGATGTTGAGCATGGAAAGATTTTTGGACTCATAGGACCTGACGGCTCAGGGAAGACCACTTTGTTTCGTATTCTGACGACACTTTTGTTGGCAGATGCAGGAAAAGCCCGTGTAGATGGGTTTGATGTAGTTCGGGATATGAATGATATTCGGAAACGAGTAGGGTATATGCCTGGCCATTTTTCACTCTATCAAGACCTTACAGTGGAAGAGAACTTGAAGTTTTTTGCAACACTTTTCTCCACAACGATAGCCGAAGGCTATGACTTAATCGCTCCAATCTATTCGCAGATAGAACGATTTAAGACCCGAAGAGCAGGCGCTTTGTCTGGTGGAATGAAGCAAAAACTGGCGCTATGTTGTGCTTTAGTGCATAAGCCTTCCATTCTTTTTCTTGACGAACCCACTACGGGTGTCGACCCCTTTAGCCGTAAAGAGTTTTGGGAAATGCTTGTAACCTTGAAACAAAATGACATCACAATAGTAGTTTCTACGCCTTATATTGACGAAGTGTTGCAGTGTGATTGCGTGGCATTCTTACATGAAGGTAGGTTGAAAGGAGTAGGGAATCCCAAGACAATATTAACGCAATTCAAAGCTATTTTCAATCCACCCGTGTTGGTACATGAGGTAAACGACAACCAGAAGGAACACGAAGAAAACGTCATTCAGGTGCAACATTTAGTGAAATCCTTTGGAGATTTCCGTGCCGTAGATGACATTTCGTTTAATGTTCGCCGTGGAGAGATCTTTGGCTTCCTTGGTGCTAATGGTGCAGGAAAGACCACAGCAATGCACATTTTGACGGGACTTAGTCAGCCAACAGGGGGACATGCCACGGTTGCTGGCTTCGATGTGTCTACTCAGTATGAGCAAGTGAAGCGACATATTGGCTATATGAGTCAGAAGTTTTCACTCTATGAAGACCTTACTGTGACTGAAAACATTCAATTGTTTGGTCATATCTACGGCATGAAGTCTGCTGATATCAGCCGCAAACTCAATCAGTTGCTCCAACAATTACAGTTCACTGACCATGCCAACGACATTGTTTCTTCCCTCCCATTAGGCTGGAAACAGAAACTCGCTTTCTCCATAAGTATCTTCCATGAGCCTGATATTGTGTTCTTAGATGAGCCAACTGGCGGTGTCGATCCAGCCACAAGACAGCAGTTTTGGACGTTAATTTACGATGCAGCCCGAAGCGGAATAACCATCTTTGTGACTACACATTACATGGATGAAGCCGAATATTGTGACAGAATTTCTATCATGGTAGATGGTAAGATAAGTGCAATCGGGACGCCTTCTGAACTTAAATCACAGTTCAATAAACGTGATATGAATGAGGTTTTTACTTTCTTGGCACGACAATCCAACCGACAAAGTGTTTAGTATGAAAGAGTTTTGGTCATTTATTATTAAGGAAACACAACACATTATGCGTGATAGACGCACGATGATGATACTCTTTGGTATGCCCATTATACTGATGTTGATCTTTGGTTTTGCAATCTCTACTGACGTAAGAAACGTGAGAACCGTTGTTGTTATGTCTCAGATCGATCATCAAACACAACGGATGATTAATGCACTTGATGAGTCAGAGTATTTCAATGTGCTTTATAAGGTGCACACACCAGCCGAAGCTGAGCAGCTGATTCGTAATCAAAAGGCTGATATGGGGATTGTTTTTAGTACAGATTTTGCCAGCAAACATGGTGGTGTTCAGCTCATTACAGATGGTACAGACCCTAATATGGCACAGCAATATAATAATTATGCTTCACAGATTATGGGCACTCAGCTGATGAATGTCATGCAGAAAAAGGCCTCAAGTGCCATTGCTTTGAAAATGCTTTATAACCCCCAAATGAAGAGTTCCTATAACTTTGTGCCAGGAATCATGGGGATTTTGTTGATGTTAATATGTGCAATGATGACGAGTATCAGCATAGTTCGTGAGAAAGAACGAGGCACAATGGAGGTGTTGTTAGTGTCACCTGTGCGCCCGTTTCTAATCATATTGGCGAAAGCAGTGCCTTATCTTGTGTTGGCATTTGTCGTGCTTTTAGCGATTCTTCTCATGTCACGTTTCGTGTTGTTTGTACCAATCGCTGGCAGTCTTTGGCTCATTTTACTTGTCTCAACGATATATATATTCATGGCTTTATCTTTGGGATTGCTCATCAGTACGATAGCAAAGACACAGATGGCTGCCTTATTAATGTCGGCCGTTATGCTGTTAATGCCTTGCACTATGCTAAGCGGCATGATGTTTCCTATCGAGAGTATGCCTCATGTTTTGCAATGGGTTGCGGCACTGATTCCACCGCGTTATTATATCTCTGCAATGAGAAAACTACTCATTATGGGTGTATCGTTTCGATATGTTTTGTCAGAAGTCGTCACCCTTTTAGGCATGACGACGCTCTTTTTGACGGTAGCGTTGTTGAAATTTAATAAAAGATTGGGGTAGTATGCTTATTCTTTATCTCATAAAAAAAGAGTTCTTACAGATGAACCGCAATCACTTTCTAAAGGTGTTAGCGTTGGTTTATCCTGTGGCTGTTATGTGTGTATTTCCTTGGGTGATGCGTATGGACGTGAAAAACGTAGCGGTTGTAGTGGTAGATAACGACCATTCTACACTTTCACAACAATTGGTTCATCGCATAGAAGCAAGCCATTATTTCGTCTTTAAAGGGCAGAAGACTTCGTATACTGATGCTTTAAGTGCCGTAGAACAATGTGAAGCAGACGTGATAGTAGAGGTTCCTGCGCACTTCGAACGTAATAAAACACGGGGTGAACACCCTCAAATACTGATTGCGGTAAATGCTGTTAATGGGTCGAAAGGTATGTTGGGGGCTTCATATATGAATCAGATTGTGACCGCATCTGTTGCTCCAGAAGGACTGCTTACCACCTTAAGTCAGCGTGTTTCAACCTTATATTTATATAATAAGCACTTAGACAGTAAGCGATTAATGATTCCTTCACTCTTTGGAATCTTGCTAATGATTATCTGTGGAGCCTTACCTGCCCTGAACATTGTAGCCGAAAAGGAGGCTGGAACGATTGAAGCTATCAACGTAACTCCTGTGAGTAAGTTTACGTTTATCATGGCAAAGCTCATCCCTTATTGGCTACTTGGCATATTGGTCATGACGATTTGTATCGTCCTTACAAGGTTTTTATATGGCTATTCATGTGTAGGAAGCTTGTTTTGGGTGTATCTTCTTGCCCTGCTTTTATCTTTTTGTTTCAGTGGTTTGGGGTTGGTCATTTCCAATTATAACGATACTATGCAGCAAGCCATGTTCGTTTTATGGTTCTTTTTGTTGATATGTCTGTTGATGAGTGGCTTACTTACGCCCGCACGTTCTATGCCTCACTGGGCTTATTTGACTACTTATATCAATCCAGTTGCCTATTTTATTGATGGTGTTCGAACGATTTATGTGCGTGGGGGAGGTTTTATGAGCATTCTTCCACAGTTGCTTGGACTCACTCTCTTATCTGTTTTTGCAGATACTTGGGCAGTATTGAGCTATCGGAAAAATAGATAATTCTTTATGAAGGTGCGCTTTCAATGAGCGGTTTAATATCATCTAACGCTATTATTTCATGGCGCACGATATGAAAAGAAATAGCCCTCATTGTGGTGATGCCAATCATGCGTAAAACGATATGGGTCAAAACACAAGGTAATCTCCGTCGTTTTATGCTGTAAACTAAGCCATTTCGCATTGCAAAATGATGCAGTTTACAGCTTAAAAAGGCTTGTTTCTGTAGTCTTAATTTGCTGGTTTAATCTGGTTTCCCTGATCATTTATACAACATTCTTTTTGTGTTCATGATTCTTGTTTAGGTATTTTTAGGAAAAAAATAAAGGACTTAGTGAATAATCTATTTGAAAATCACGTATCTTTGTGGCATAATCAATGGTGAAAAGAATATCAGAATATAGACAAAGTATGAGGAAAATTAAATGGTATATCATCGCTTTTGCTTTATTGTTAACTGCTTGTAAGTCTGCAAGTTTACAGGAAGAGGCTAAAGGAAAGTATGGGCAGGTGAAACTGAATGATACAGAACGTGCTGAAGCTGATAGCATGGTGAATGGTGTGGCCTTTCGTTTGGTTCATGAGATGCAAAAGAATCATGACAACTTATTAGTCTCTCCACTTGGGCTTTGCTATGCTTTGAATATGCTCAATGCTGGTGCTGATGGGGCGACACAGCGGCAAATAAGCCGTTTCTTGGGTCGGGACATATTGGCAGATCGTTTATGTCGCAAGATGTTATTGGTCGATGCGGCAACAAAAGACGGGCAAGCGAAGGCGCAAAATGATAAAGTAACAATGCTGATTGTCGACAATAGGGTTGATATTGGTCGTGGAATTAGCTTGCTACCAGCCTTTGAAGAGCGCATGAAAGAAAGTTATTTTGCTGCGATAGAAGAGGGAAATGAGGCACAAAAGATTATGCTTAGTAACACATTACGATTTGATGGAGTGTGGGAAGAGGCTTTTGATTCATCGCAAACTCAAGTAAGTTTGTTCACAACAGTTGAGGGAAAGCAGCAGAAAGTACCGCTGATGAGTGGGCGGTTTAAGTTAGATTATGCCGAAACAAATGATTATCAATTGGTAAAAATACCATATAATGGTGGCTTTAATCTTTATGTATTATTGCCTAAAACAGGAGAAAAGTTAGAACCGATTGTGTCAAAGTTGGATGTGACTACATGGCAACAAACGCTTAAACAGATGCAAATGGCCGATGTAAGTCTATGGTTTCCACGCCTTAGTACAGCCAAGAAGAACGACATGATAAGTGTGTTGAAGAACTTAGGTGTTAGGGATGCCTTTGACATGCAACTTGCAAACCTTTCAAAAATGACTTTAGGACAGGCGTATGTTTCAGGAGTTAAGCAAGAGGTTCAAATTGATTTTAACGAACAACGCACTGAAGCTGAGGCCAAAACAACGATGGAAGTAGCTGTACTTTGTGCTACAGAAGAGCCTAAAAAGAAAGAAATTCAGAGACGATTTGTACGCTGTGACCATCCATTTCTTTATGTGGTGACCAATCGGTTTGGTGCAATCTGTTTCATCGGTGAGGTTCAACGGTCTTAATATAGTAAGCTTATGAAACAACGATTTGTATTGTGTTTAGTACTCGTCTTATTGTCTTTGCAAGGTTTTGCCATAGGACAAGAGAAAAAGTTTGTTCGTGTTCATGCGACGAAAACAAAAGGACCGATTTATGAATTCTGTGATACAATGCCCGAATTTCCAGGAGGTCAGCAGGCAATGTTTAAATTTATAGCTGAACATTTGCGATGGCCGACAACAGAAGTAGAGTGTACTGGCAATTGGAGAGTGGTGATAAAGTTTATTGTTGAGACTGATGGGACCCTCTCATGTCCCCAATTTGTCTACCGAACGGATATCGAATTTGAGAATGAAGCCCTAAAAGTTTGGCGACTGTTTCCACGATTTAAGCCTGCTATCAAGGGCGGACGTCCTGTTCGTTGTAGGTTTGTTGTCCCGATAAGATTTAAGGGTTTACAGTGATTTTGATTTGTTTTGCAAAATGAAAGTCCGCGTTTCTTGATTTTTTTACCTACATTTGTAGTCATTATGGAAGTTATTGTAAGTAAAGAAATAGAGCAAGTTTGTCCTCACTTCGTAGGAGCTTGTGTGGAGGCTAAGGTTGAAAACTCTTCTTTTTGCAGTGAATTGTGGGAAGAAATCCATGCAAAGGGTGAGCAGTTTCGTAATAAACTGACTACAGAAACACTAAAAGATATTAGTGGAATTGCAGCAACCCGTCGCGTTTATCGCGCTTGTGGAAAAGATCCTTCGCGTTATCGTCCTGCCGCAGAAGCCTTGATTCGCAGAATGTTACAAGGCAAAAAACTCTATCAAATAGATACTTTGGTAGACTTAATCAACTTGGCTTCAATCGCCTTTGGGTATAGTTTAGGTGGTTTTGATGCAGATAAGATTGTGGGAAATCAATTGACTTTGGGCGTTGGTAGAGCTGAAGAACCTTATGAGGGGATAGGGCGTGGTCCATTGAATATTGAAGGTTTGCCTGTATATCGCGATAAAATAGGGGGTATTGGAACGCCAACGAGTGACCATGAACGCACGAAAATAACAGCTCAAACAACGCATCTCTTGGTGCTTGTCAATGGATATGATGGCAATGAAGATGCTGTTCGGTCTACTGCTTTGTATGTACAAAGCGTTGCTTCGAAAGTATGCTTGCAGTGATGAGGCGCGTTCTTTGTCTATAAATAAAATCAAACAAAAATTTTTGTTGGATGTGATAAAATCATTAAATTTGCACTATTACTCCATATTATTTGAATCAAACAATTAGAGTTTTATAAGGAAAAAAAAAGAATTATGAAAAAAAGAAAATTATTTTTATTGTTCACGGCATTACTGATGACAATCTCAGCCAATGCACAGTTTGAAGAAGGTAAGCTTTATGCAGGAGCATCATTGACTGGTTTGAATTTAAGCTACAATGGAGCTAATGAACTGAATCTTGGTGTTCAGGCAAAGTTAGGATATATGGTAGCCGATGAATTGATGTTGTTAGGCAATGCGGGTATACAGACAAGCTCAAGTCATGTGACTCCAAACAGCTTTTTCATTAGGTGTTGGCGGACGATATTATATCGAACAGAATGGAATCTACCTCGGAGTAAATGCTAAATACATTCATTCTAAGGGATATAATGACTTTATGCCGGGTGTAGAAGTGGGTTATGCTTTCTTCTTAAGTCGTACAGTTACCCTTGAGCCGGCTATCTACTATGATCAAAGTATCAAGGATCACAGCCAGTATTCTACAATTGGTTTGAAGGTGGGTATAGGCGTTTATCTCTAAGATCTATGTCAGATAAATACCCTTCTTCACTCTTAGAGAAGGCTGTAAGCGAGTTTTCCAAGCTACCAGGTATAGGGCGCAAGTCAGCATTGCGCCTTGTATTGTATATGCTTCGACGTGAAAATGAAGAAGTAGATGCCTTTAGTGAGGCTATCACTACACTCAAACACGAGGTGAAATACTGCAAAGTGTGTCATAATATCAGTGATACGGATGTCTGTCCGATATGTTCTGATGTTAGAAGAGACGCCACAACAATCTGTGTAGTGGAGAATATTCAAGACGTAATGGCCATAGAAAAGACCCAGCAATATAATGGGTTATACCATGTGTTGGGCGGAATTATCTCGCCGATGGATGGTATTGGGCCGAACGATATAGAGATTTCATCACTTGTAGAACGTGTAAAGACGGGCAAAATAAAGGAAGTTATTCTTGCATTGAGTTCTACAATGGAAGGTGATACGACAAATTTCTTTATCTCACGAAAGCTTGCTGATTTCGATGTTGCTATCAGTGTGATTGCTCGAGGCATTTCTGTTGGCGACGAATTAGAGTATACTGATGAAGTGACGCTTGGTCGTTCAATCATCAATCGAACTCCTTTTAAACAATGAACAGTACTTATTAAACGATGAAACGCATACAAAAGATACTCCAAATTAATTATTTTTCTTAACCTCATTATAGTCTTATTGTGGATTGTTCTCAATGAAAAACGACGTGTTTGAATATCGTTGGATCTGCACATGAAAAGCACTAATTCAGACTTTCTTTCTGCCTCAATAATGGAGGTTATTACCATTTGTTTTATTCCTGTTTCCTTACGATTGTTTAAGTTTGGAGCTATTCGTCAAGCCATAAAAAGACGATAAAACACCACTTTTAAATACTTTTTTTGCCTATTCATTAGTGAGACTTGAAATGCTGCTTATGCCGATGTTGGTTAATGCTGTGCTTTATTATGTCTTCATGAATGTTGCTTTTGGCTATATGGCCATTATCCTTTTTCTGTCTACTCTCTTTATTTTTCCTACGCAAGAACGTTGTGAACAGGAATACAATACTATCATTCAATCCTAAGTTTTCAGCCTTTGTGACGCGTGATTCAGCTCTCGGTAATAATCGTTAACTATAATGTGAAGTACTATTTAGCACAATGTCTCCATTCACTTTGTCGTGCTTTGGAGGGGTTGAATGCCGAGATTCTTGTTGTTGATAACCACTCCTCAGACGATAGTATCACTTATTTGAAGGCGCATTTTCCTTCAGTTCGTTACATTGAGAATCGTGAAAACATGGGCTTTGCACGTGCAAATAACATTGCAATTGAGCAGAGTCGGGGAGAATATGTGCTTTTATTGAATCCCGATACAATAGTGGGTGAGGGTGTGTTGAAAGCCGTTTTATCTTTCATGGAGCGTCATCCCAAGGCGGGAGCTGCAGGAGTTTGCATGCTCAAAGCAGACGGAAGTTGTGCCAAAGAGAGTCGACGTGGACTGCCTACTCCCATGACAGCACTTTATAAAATGAGTGGGCTTAGCAGGTTGTTCCCTAATAATAAGAGGTTAGCGCATTACTATATGGGAGGCATTTCGTGGGATGAGCCTCACCAAATTGAGGTCGTCAGTGGAGCCTTTTGTTTTCTTCGGCGTGAAGCTTTGTTACAAGTGGGGATGTTGGATGATGATTATTTCATGTATGGAGAAGACATAGAACTCAGTTGTCAGTTGCTTTTGAGAGGGTGGGAGAATTGGTATTTGCCACTAAAAATACTGCATTATAAAGGCGAAAGCACTGCAATGACATCCTATCGCTATGTGCATCGGTTTTATAAAGCCATGCTAATCTATATCCGAAAGCATTATGGTGTCGTTTCGTTTGCAGCCTATTTCTTGAAAATAGCCATTGTTTTTAAAGCCTTAATGGTTGTTGTTCGCCAGACTGTTCATAAGCTTTTGTGTTCTTTTGGCATATCATTTCAGCAGAAGAAACGCCGTTCGTGTTATGTCTTTATTGGGCAAAGTGCGATGCTTGATGACTGCCAAAAGATTGCTAAGAACTATGGTTTGTCTGCTCTTTTCATAGAAGGCAGTCCAACAAACATGCCCTGTTATTCCAGAAAAAGAGAATTTTTCACTTACTTATCTCGTTTATGATATGGACGTTTTCGACTATACTTTTGTGTTGAATGATATGGCTTCGCGTGCAAATGAAGGCTATTCTATGGGAACATATGCATCAAAAATATTAATCACTGAAGATAAAGTCATATATGGAAAGTAACAAAGTGAGACTCAGAGCCATGGAGCCTGAAGACTTAGACCTGCTTTATGAGATTGAGAATGATATTGAAACATGGCATGTTGGGGCTGTAAACGTGCCCTATTCGCGTTATCTTTTACATGATTATATTGCTCATGCGACGGGAGATATCTATGCAGATCGTCAGCTCAGACTTATCATTGAAGATAAAAAAGGGAATAGTGTTGGACTGATAGATTTGGTAGATTTTGATCCACAACACAGCAGAGCAGAGGTCGGAATCATTCTTCAAACGAAGCATCGACGGCGTGGTTATGCCACAGAGGCAATGAAACTCATCTTGGATTATGCACGAAAAGTGGTCCATCTTCATCAAGTTTATGCTATTGTCTCCGTCAATAATCAACCTTCTTTGAATCTACTTAAATCGTTGGGTTTCAGGGAATACACGACAATGAAAGACTGGTTGCGTGAAGATAATTGTTTCGTTGATGCACAATTGCTACAATATTTTTTGTAAAAAAGGTGTAGAAAGGTTTGCAAGAATAAAAATTTATCCTTACCTTTGCACACGCAATTCAGAACAAGGTGCCATGGTGCGTTAGTTCAGTTGGTTAGAATGCCTGCCTGTCACGCAGGAGGTCACGAGTTCGAGTCTCGTACGCACCGCCATCATCCTTGTTGAATTAGCACCTTGGTGCGTTAGTTCAGTTGGTTAGAATGCCTGCCTGTCACGCAGGAGGTCACGAGTTCGAGTCTCGTACGCACCGCTTTAAGTACTCTGAAAATAGCATCAGAGTTTTCTAAAGAAAATCGTAAGTATCATAACTTCAAGGAGTTATGATACTTTTGTTTTGTATCACTTCCTCTTTTCGGAGTATGTGTAGATACACAAAAATATCCCAAAATACTCCACAACGGCTACAATTCAGCTACAGAAATTCTTGAATTTCAAAAATTGTAGCCAAGAGTGGCTACAGAGTACATCAAGAGTACGTAAGAATTGCTCATCATTTGAAAATTATGTTGAACTTTGCAGCATGGTTGTGGATACAAATGGCTACACAACTTTTTAGTTTTGGCTACACAAAATCCATACTATGGCTACAATTAAAAACAAGTATTTATGAAGTCAATTTTTAAGTCAACATTCTATCTTAGAAGTAATTATGTGAACAAAGAAGGGAAGAATCCAGTGATGTTGAGAATCTATCTCAATAATGAGCGTCTCTCGATTGGATCAACGGGAATCTCTGTTTTGAAGTCTCTTTGGGATATTGACAAAGAACGTCTCAAAGGGTCGAACAACTGAAGTCCTGAGGACGAATTTGCAACTCGATAATATCAGTAATGGGTTGCTTAATATCTTCCGACGTTTGGAGTTTTCAGATGATTTGTGTTTGGAACGAATCAAAGAAGAGTTTTTAGGAAAGAAAGGGGACATAGATACGTTTATGGCTCTTTTCGAGAAGCATAATGAAGACTTCCGAAAGCAAGTAGGAGTTTCTGTATCTGCTACTACTTTGCGAAAGTATGAATTATGCAAGCGTCACTTTGCAGAGTTTCTGAAGCAGAAATATGGTCGGACAGATATAAAGTTGTGTGAATTAAATTATACAGTCATCTATGATTTTGACCTTTATCTTCAAACAGTTGCCGGGCAATGTCGTAACACAGCAACAAAGACAATGAAGATTTTTAAGACAATAACCATTTTAGGTCGGAAATTGGGTGTGCTGCACCATGATCCGTTTGCTAATTACCATTTTCACTTGGAGCTTGTCGACAGAGGATTTCTCACTGATGAAGAAATTCTCAAAATTGTGAATAAAAAACTTACGATACCTCGTTTATCTCTTGTCCGTGATATATTCATTTTCTCATGTTTCACAGGGCTATCATACATAGATGTTGCCAATCTCACACCAGAACATTTAGTTAGTATGGACGATAAACAGTGGATTATGACGAAGAGACAGAAGACGAATGTAGAATCTAATATTCTTCTTCTTGATATTCCAAAGCAGATTATAGCTAAATATAACAATAATACTTATCGTGAAGGAAAACTGTTTCCTGTACTAAGTAATCAAAAAATGAATGCTTATCTAAAAGAAATAGCTGATATTTGCGGTATTGTCAAAAATCTTACTTTCCATATGGCTCGCCATACATTTGCGACCATGTCGCTCAGCAAGGGCGTTCCAATGGAAAGTGTGTCGAAGATGCTGGGGCATACCAACATTAAAACGACACAAATTTATGCCCGTATTACCAATAAGAAAATAGAACATGATATGGAACAGTTGGCTGGCAAGTTAGACAAGTTCAATGTTGCTATGGGCATCAACTCAAAATAATGTAAAACCCTAAACCAAGAAGATTATGACAACAACAAAGAAAGAGCTTTCCTACTTCCGTTTGAAGTTAGAGAACTACCTCAGTGAGCATTTCCCAGAAATGATGAGTGACAAACCATTCATAACGGCAAGAGCTGATGAAGCCCTTACTACCTATTGTGATGCAGTGGCACAAGGCTTCTCGCATCCCGAAGCTGAGACAATGGCAAGTGAAGTCTTATACCAAGGTTTGCACTTTTCCAAGTACGACACGCTTGTATCCGTCTTGGAGAATGAGTTCGAGAAAGAACTCCCTTCTTCTCTTCCAGAAAGACTAACACCAATGCTTCTAAAGAATAAGGCTGTGCAAAGCGTTTTCGATAAGTATGAACTGATGGACGACTTTGGCGCAAGTCCAGAGTATGAGAAACTCTACACCGAACTGACAGGAACAATCGTTCTGCTCATTGAGGTCAATGGTCTGCCAACAATAGGCGGTGAGAACATGACTTGAAGCAGCACCATCGGGAGCTTTTGTAGTGTCAAGAGCCAAGATAAACGCTCCGCTCCACACGCCAAGAGTTTGTACAAACACTTGTCTTTGTGTAGCCTGCGCATCTTGTTATTGCTCTTGAACTATTAAAAGCTCCGATATGAATACAATCATCATGAATCAAGATGTCCACACACCTGCCTTCATCAAGGCAGACGCATCGAACAAAACCGATAATATCAAGCAGCAGCCGAATTCTCCTAAGCAAGTCCGCTGCTTCTCTTGGACACGCTTCATCGAACTCGCTATCCTGCTTTCCGTCGTTATCGGTGTCATTTGGCTTATCTCGAAGATTGTAACGCCGCAAGTTGTAACTGCCGTCTCTGTCATTGCAGGCTTTCTGATACTACGCTTTATAATCAGGGTAATTCTAAAAGTGACAATTACGCTGCTGAGCATTCTCTTCTGGCTGGCAATTCTCTGTGCCATCCTGCTTTGCGTGCTTTGAGAAGTACGGCTCTGTAATACCTTTCATTTATCGTTCATTAGGTGGTTATCTCACATTTCGAGATAGCCACCTTTTCTATTTCCCACTATGGGCGTTGCACTTTCGCTTCCTTTCTAATGCTCCACAATATGCGTAATGAAGAAGACGGATGCTGTTCCCTTTTTATCCGCAAAGGTAGTACGGGGCTTGTGGCTTTCCCAAGGTCCTAAGCCGCTTGGTTTGTCTGGAAATCTCCACACCTACGGGTTGTATTTTCCGCCAAAACCTTGTGTAAGCCCGCCCCGCTACCTCTATTTTGCTACAAAAAGGAATCAGCATACTCCGATCTTTGGACGCATAAAAAAATGTCGCTATGGATAAGCAGAAAGTAAATACAACATCTTCGATGAACAGAAAAGGATATAGCTCCTCCTCTCATTACCGCATTAACCCTACGGCTGAAAAAAGTGAGCAAGTGTTGGCAATTAAGTTTGTACAATGGGACGTTCCCCCTTTGGAGAGCCTTTGTAATAGCAAAGTATATCTCCTACGTGTGAAACTCAATCGTGGTGAGTGTATGAGCCGTGAGGAAAAGAATTGGCTATGTGAGGCGGTGAACTCTAATACCTATTTCCGCACAGCCGTTCCCCTACAAGGCTATCGCTTTGACTTCTTTGACGTGCTGAAGAAATACCTTGTGGGTCAGTACGGACAATGGACAGAGTATTACGCACCCGACAGAACAAGCCTAAGAGCCTACCTATATGGGCGTATCAATCAAATAGTAGAATTGAAAATCGGCGGACGAAGTGAAAGCCAAATTCCAAAATATTAACAACATCAAAACATATACGACAATGAAAGGAACAGAACATTTCACACGGACAATAGCCGAGTATCTCAATCAGCGTGCTATGACAGACCCTTTGTTTGCCCCTAACTTGATGAAACCGAACAAGAATATCGAGGAGTGCATCACCTACATTCTTAATGAAGTGCAGAAAAGCGGTTGCAACGGCTTTGATGATGATGAAATCTTCTCTATGGCTGTTCACTACTATGATGAGGACGATATAGAGGTGGGTAAGGCTATTTCTTGCCAAGTTGCCGTTAATCACATTGTAGAACTCACAGAGGAAGAAAAAGCCGAAGCAAGGCAGGAAGCCATTAAGCAATATCAGCGTGAGGAACTTGCCAAGTTACAGAGCCGTAACGCACGAGTGAAAAAGACTGAGAACATAGCAACCCAAGTACAACCATCACTATTTGATTTTTAAGCCTATGAAACCGAGAAACAAATTTGAAAAGGCAGTTTTGGAGCAAAGCAAGCATCTTCACCCGATAACCAAGACACAAAGCAAATGGGCATTTCGTGAGTGCATAGACCACTTCGCCTATCGCTTGCCAAAAGGTCGCACCACTTGTATGGATTGTGGGTATAGTTGGGTAATGAACAAACATAGAGGAACTTGCACTTGCCCTCATTGTAGGGCAAAGTTGCAGGTCAAGGAAACATACGAGCGCAAGTTGCAGCAGAAGCAGTATTTCACCCTACTTACCACTTGTGGAGAGTTTCAAGTATTACGTATGTTCCTACTTATTGTGGGAATGGAGAAAGGTTACAAAGCACAGACTTCTATAATTGAGATTGGGCAATATTGGTGGAATATGCAGGGACGAAAAGCTGTAGTTGCCATACAGAGAGTATTGGGACACTATGTTGATACCTTTTCCTATTATAGTCCTATGGCAATCCGCAACGATAATGAAGCCTATCAGCATATTGCCTACTCACCGATATATCCGAAGTTCAAGGTTACAGACATACTTCGCAGAAATGGTTTTAAGGATAATTTCTATGGCATCGTGCCTACCCAGCTTATTCCTGCATTGCTTACAGACAGCCGTGTGGAAACATTGCTAAAGGCAGGTAGCACAGAACATTTACGTTACTTTCTTGGCAACAAGAGAACTTTTGAGGAACTATGGCAGTCCTACAAAATTGCAGTCCGTAACGGCTATGAGATTGCAGACATTTCTCTTTGGGGTGATTATGTAGATACACTTAGAAGATTAGGAAAGGATATTCATAATCCAAAATATTTATGCCCCACAGACCTTAAAGCCGAACACGACCGCAGACACGATGAACTTCTCAGAGTGCGTGAAAAGGAGGAGATAGAACAGAAGCAGCAGAAGGCAATGAAAGATGAAAAGCGTTTCAGGGAACTCAAATCCAAGTTTTTCGGTATCTGTTTTACGGACGGCACAATCCAAGTCCACGTATTAGAGAGCGTGCAGGAGCATTTGGAAGAAGGTGTATCAATGCACCATTGCGTATTTTCTAATGCATACTACCTTAAGGAAGACTCCCTTATCCTTTCGGCTACCATTGAAGGCAAGCGAATAGAGACCATTGAAGTATCATTACGAACTTTGGAAGTGGTGCAAAGTCGTGGGGTATGCAACAAGAATACGGAATATCACGAGCAAATTGTAAACCTTGTGAATGCTAATCGAGGACTTATAAGCCGAAGAATGAAAGCGACAGCATAAAGTATGAACCATTAAATTATCAGAGATATGAAGACAGAGATTGAGAACATCATCTACAACTATGCGAATGAGATACCGCATATTCTCATTAGGGTTATCAACGCAATAACTCTATCCGACAACAAAGAGGAGTTAAGGTCGGCTATCAACAAAATAGCCAAAGAAACAGAACTTGACAAGTTCTTTGCATACGGCTATGGCGCACATCATTTTTGGCTTAAACACCGCAAATTATCCAATGGAGAGCCAAAGGAGTACAGATTATTAAAGGTTGAATTTTAAGATTATGAAGAAGAATGTTTACAGGGTTCGGACACAATACGTCTTTGAAGGAGTGTTCGATGTGGTTGCGGAGAGCAAGGAAGACGCACGGCAAAAAGTCCTGCAAAATTGTGGATTGGTTATGGGTGGCAGTATTCACAGCACTTTGCCCGATGATGAAATAAATTGGGCTTTTGACAAACACCCCAACAAACGAATAGACAGAATAACGAAAGTGCAAAAATATCCTTCTGAATAATAGTAAAAGCCACGCAAACCGAAAATTTGCGTGGCTTCTTTTCTTTCTCTTTGAACGAGTAGGCGACCAAAGAAAAGAAGCAAAAGAAAGTCGCAGGAAAGCCATGTAACTAATATCTCAATAAAAAAGCGGAGCAAACACGTTGCTCCACCCCGGAAACTTAATCTGTTCCATTCTTGCTGTTATACAGCTAATAACACATTATAATAGCATTAACTATTATACCGGCTATCGGGTTTATCAGACCAATAATCAATGGAATCATATTATTAGATACTATCACAACTTTCTTATTGGCTATAAACCTTTTAAGGGATTGACTAAGTTTTTTACTTAAGTCAATCACCTACTTTCTGAAAACATTATTTGTATTCATTTCTGTAAATAATTTATTAAATAAAGAGCTCTACCGTTATTGGCTTTACGTCCCGAGCCTGTTTAATGGACGTGGCAATACCTACTCTCCCACAGATATGCAGTACCATCGGCGCAATAAGGCTTAACTTCTCTGTTCGGAATGGGAAGAGGTGTTTCTCTTATGCAATAATCGCCTTCTAATATCTGAAAAAATCTATTAATTTATCCAACGATAACGACGTGTATATCCACCTTCGGTTTCAAATACTCGATTGTCGTCTTGTAGAACACCTTTCAATATTTTACCTGCGTCCTTGGCAGCTTGATCAAAAGCATATTCATGATTATGCCCCGCATTTATATGGCGGAAATATAAGACACCTAATGGATAATGCTCCCAATAATAATTATCTCCTCCTATAAAATCTCTGGCGCAAAACCATTCGTTTTTGCGAGTGATACACCAAGAATACACAGCTCCTTGCAGGAATGCTCTTATTTTTTGCATATCGATATCCGCAAGTCCATGTACCGTTCGTATAGTTATATTGTCCCCTATAAGCATAATAACTTTAATAATGAAAAACTTTGCAAAGATACACAATTATAGCGAGGATAACAATTTATTATTTTACAAAATTTCTTGATAATCGGCAAATCCATCATATTTCATATTTGCTAAGGAAGAAAGAACAATGCAAACTCCACTTTCCTGCGCCTGACTAACCCACTCAAGATTTTTCCTTTATATCGGCAGAACGAAACATACTCCCGATAGAAGTTCCTATCTCCTACTTCTATCTTTCGCAGTAGTCGGCTTTTGGGATGCTTGCCATAGCCGAGCAACCTCCCCACGCCCACATTGTAGGCAAGCAAGGTCAGCAGCAGGGCATCCTTCCCATAGCCTTTGAAGTGTTCAAAGCATTTCCATAAGTCGGCACGGAGCAATGAGTCTGCTTGCCGTTCCGTCATATCCGCTGTGAAACGTTCTCCTGGTTGCAGCTGATGCCCATAGCCAACATACGGATTATCAAAACCTTTTGATAATCCGTATTATCTAAAGACAAACATTATCCAAAGATTCACGGAAGAATTCGTTGAGGATGAGGATGTTGAAGCAATTACAAATGGTGTTCCTTATGATAATAATGAGGGCGTAAGGCCCTATTTTTGCACATTGTCTCAGAGTCAAGCTCACCAGAGAATTGCATCATTCCCCTTGCATACTATAAAAAAATATCCTCCAAATTTGGATATAGAATGGACCCTTTTACAAAAAAAGAGAAGGTTGCATAATGGCATAGACTTGAGAGCCAGCATTGGAACAGAAACATTTGCTATGCTGCCAGGAATAATCACCACAATCGGTAGAGACAGATCTCGTGGCAATTATGTTATAATAAGACACGGTAACTATGTGGTCACTTATTGCCATTTGTCAAGGATTCTTGTGAGACAAGGGCAAATGGTGGAACCAGGTGAAGCGGTCGGACTTGTTGGTTCAACTGGTCGCTCCACCGGCCCCCATTTACATCTTATGCTACATAGGGGAAAGCAATTGCTTAACCCTCAGATTCTTTTGGACTGCATCTGGAGGATTTTAGTTACATTGGCTGATAGTGGTCAGCGTGGATGTGTGCCTAGACTTTTCAGCCATTCTCTTAGCGATTTGTTGGTTTCCCAAGAAGGCGGTGTCTGTCTGTCCGTGTCAGGTATAACATCCTTGTACGCAGCCTCAAGAGCCTCCCTCTTCTGCTTTGAGTCTGCACGGGCGTAGATTTCTGTTGTCATGATTGAAACATGTCCCAGAATATCCCGTATGTAAACCAAATTCACCCCTGCTTGAAGCAGATGCATGGCTTTACTATGGCGAAGGCAATGTGGTGATAAGCGTTCTGGAATCAAATCCGGGTTCTGCTCATGGGCTTGGGTCACGTACTTCATTAGTAGGTATGTGACTCCAGCACCCGTTAGTTTGCTTCCATTGCGATTCTTGAACAAAGGTTCTGTTTGGCACTCCTCCCTGTTAAGTTTGTTCTCGCTTATGTAATGCTGTAAGATGCAGACTTGCTTGTCTTGAATAGGAACGGCCCGGCTCTTGTTCCCCTTTCCTTGTAGAATTAGATACGCAGGTGATTCCAAGTGCAGATCACATGGTCGCAATGACACCAGTTCCTGTACACGAGCACCTGTATCGTACAACAATGCAAGCATAGCAAGGTTTCTTCTACTGGTAATGCTATCTGTCGGGACCTGGGATAAAAGAAGTTTCACACCTTCTACCGAAAGATATAACATCGGTTTGGATGTGCCTTCTTAAACTTTATCGATAATATTTCTTGCCATCGGTCTATGTGTGTTATGTCTGAATGTTGCAAATACCGACAAAGGGAATGTATTGCAGCCAACCTTTGGTTGCGTGTCAGTACGGTCACGCCTTTTGTGTCTTCTATCCACGCAAGAAAACCAAGAACATTCACTTTGACAAGGGATGCAGTCGAAAGGTTGTGAGGCTTAATGCCTTTCTTTCGTTCCATATAATCGATATAAGAGACGAATGTGTTCGCATAGGAACGTATTGTATGCGGGCTTGCTCCTCGTTCTACTGACAGATATGAAGAAAAGAATGAGCCGATATGCTTTGCTAATGGCGATTCTGTCTGTTTCATAATTGTTAAATTGTTGAGATTGTTGGGAAAATATACTCTGAAATTGTTGATGTAGCATCCGAGATATGTGGATAAATCTGATTGGTTATTCTCACATAACACTCTGTGTCACTTACACATTTGTGCCCAAGTGCTACAGATAATATAGGTAAGCAACAATGCATGTCCATACCGTCCTTTGCCAGTCTGTCAAGAACATGAGCGGCAAAGGTATGTCTAAGGTCATGTATTCTGGGCCCAACCTTTGGGACATAGTTGATTTCGCACGCTTCAAGGATTTTGAGGAACCAATGTCTTGCACTCCTTCCTGTCAGCGGACTTCCGTTCAATGAGATAAGAAACGGATTCTGTGGCTCGTTTATGTCAAATAACGGCAACTTGTTCCGTTTGGCTAGATATTGCGTAAGGACTCCATACAGAGAATTTGTAATAGGGAGTTGCCTATCTCTTTTGTTCTTTGTATCCCGTATAAGGATGATGCGGGATGACATATTCACATCGCTGTTAACTATACTACAAGCTTCTCCGATTCTCATTCCCGTAGAATACAGCAACCTTAGAAGTACAGGGATGGAGAAAACACTACATCTGAATGTCCGTCTCAAATATAAGTTCATCTGCAGCCTCGAATATCCTCCTCAGTTCTTCTTCAGAGAAAATATATGGCACATATAAATTCTTAGGCTTACGTGGATAAACCGGAATGTAACAAGGAATACCAAGCCTTGCCATATAACGAAGAAATTGCCCAACAACACAGATTTTCAAGTAGATGGTAGTCGCTGCCTTACCTATCAATCTTCTCCTCCATACCTCAAAGTCTGATTGCTTAACACAAACAGATGGTAGTTTTTCCCGTGAGAAAAATCTGTCAAAATCACGCAGAGTCGACAGGTAGCATTTTGCATCTGAACCTGCCGTTTCCTTTGTTTCCAGAAAACGTAATATATACGGAGATAAGATACTCTTAAAATCATCATCCTTATATGAAGAATGTACCATTCTGCTGCTCATAGAAATCTTCTTTAACTGGTGGAACATCAAGCATACAGAGGCTTATCTCCTGTATGTCAATACGCAAATAGTTCATTGTAACATCTTGACCAGAATGACCAAGTGAATCAGATATTACAGGAATGCCGACTCCCTGTTCAAGCATCCTGCTTGCCAGCGAGAATCGCATGGAGTGTGGACCATGTTTACGTCCAGCATTGTCAATACCACTTTTCTGGATAACATTTGAAATCAATCGCCCTGCTCCTGTTCTGCTCATTTTCGTGATTGGAGGCGTATGAGTGACAAAAATTTCTTCAAGCTCACATTCAGGACGTACTTTCAAGTAGGATATAATGGCTTCTCCTACATCTTTAAGCAAGGGAAGTTCTATCGGCTTGTCTGTCTTTGCCTGCCTTAGCTGTATTAGAGATCTGTCCCAATCTATATTTGCATATTTCAGCCCAATTATGTCAGAAATGCGCAGGCCAAGCCTTGAAGCCAAAAGAAGCATGGCATATGTACGTTTGCCTATGCCTCCACTTCTATTCACTGATGATTCTATTATCCCCACTTCTTCCATGGAGTAGGTTGAAGGTATCCTCTCCCGTACGGGTTGATGGATGAACTCAAATAAATAGGAGAAACTGGGAAACTCTGGATGGGACTTGTCAATGAACTCATAAAACTGACGCATGACACTATGTCGTGACCTGTTAGACTCTCTTGCTCCCAAAAAAACTCAAGAACGTCACTTTCCGATATTTGAGCAACATCATCCTTCCCTTTTATATTCAAAGACAATACGAAATAGGATAATAGCCGTCTATAATTGTCAATCGTCGGCAACATACATCGCTGGGATAATTTGTAATCAATGAAATCTTGTGCAACTGTCCAAATCCCGTTAGAAAAAGAACGGAATGGTAGAACGTTTGGCATGCTTCGAATTTCACCAGTTGTCACGAATGCGTCAATAATGCGGACACTCCGCTTGAATCTTCGCTGAGAGGCTGGGGACAGGGACGGAAGCATTTCCATAAGGAATCTCCTCCCCAGTTCTGAATCATAAACACTTGTGCCGTTTTTTACGAGGAACGGCTTCAGATGAAGTTTCCATCGTACCACATGGGTACTGATACAGCCCTGAGAATATCCTGATTCATTCATCTTCTCAGAGCATTTGACAATCAGGTTGTCAATAGCGTAGTCTTTTGCATCCATAATTCTGTTTATTAAGAATGGTTATACCATATTATAATAACGGAAACTACGCTTGATTTTTATGTGATTCTTTACATATTATCACGAGTAATTATCAAAACTAAAGATGTTAATCAAATAGTTACAATGAAATTTATGGCAATCTTTGGATAATGTTTGTCTTTAGATAATACGGATAATTCTTCCAGCCGTGCATACCCTCAAAATATTTTACTACAACTACTGCACGCTCAAAAGGTGGCAAGTCTGCCAGCCGCACCCTGCGCTGGGCAAGGGTCGGCTGACAGAACAGGCAGAATACACAAAGTAAAATGAAAGAATTTATCGTTCGCATCAATTACGTTCTTATTGGCGAGAAGATGCAGGCTTCTTGCCCTCTTCCCGCTCGTTGTTAAAACTAAAGGTCAGCTGCTGAACCTTACCGAAATTATCCTCCACATATACATCAATCGTCTGGCGGTCGGTGGACAGAGAAGTGTAATACAGGCGGAACACATCCTTCGTTAGCGGATAGCGGTCGTTTGGCTTGAAGACCGTGCCGTTATCATTTCTTAGCAAGCCCTTGCCGTCAGACTGGAAATAACGTATCGTATAGCGAGTGTCGGCAAACTCACCGCCTCGCTTCAGCGTGCAGCGTATCTCAGCTGTCTGCCCCCTTATGATGTCCTTCTGAACCGGCATTGTCTCCACCGTAAACGGATAAGACTGCTGAACATCCAAATCCCTATCACAAGCAGATAGGCAAAACACGGCAAGGGACAGTACGCCCATTACCCAAATTGTATTCAATATCTTCTTCATCTTTTCTTCTACTTAAAAGTTAAACCTTAGTCCTGCAGAAACAGCCGGACGAAAACGATGCACGTCCGAGCCGAAGAGCAACCGCCCCTGCGCCTTTATAAGAAAGAGAACCCTGTCCGTTAGGAACACTTCCACCGAGCCATGCACGGCACCGCCATAGACAAAGCGGGAGCGGTCGAGCAGTGTTGCCCCATCGGGCAGCAGCCTTTTGTCCTCATTCAGTTGCTCATATCCACCCAAGGCGGATATGCCACCATAAAGAAACACGTTCTTACCTCTGTCGGAGAGAACAGGGTGCATATAGCCCACCTGCAAGAGTGCATCCTTGAGTTTTACGTTATAACTTCTGTACGGCATATTCTGCTGTTCATACTCAACTCCCACAAAGGTATAGTTCTCACGCCCCAGATAGCGGGTGAGTGATGCACCTATACCGAAATTGTCAGATGCAAGGAACTTTTCACCCTTGATAAGCGGAACACTCCCTACGACCTCTATGCCCCTTTGCTTGGGTATCAGTCGCTGTGCCTGCGATGGCAAACTGAAAGTCATAGCCACCGCAATGCATACTGTCAGAATGATATTGTTCTTCTTCATTACCATTTCAGTTTAAGGTTATCAATCTTCTTTGCTATCTGCAGGTCTTCTGCCGTTACATGGAAAGTCAGCATACGACCGCCATTTCTCTCATAGAGCGTCACTTCAAGCTGCTTGTCTTCCGCCAGAGAAAACTGCTCGAGCGCAAACACAGTGTGTTCACTGCCCATGCCACGCACCTGCATTACCTGATGATAGGCGCGAAGTGGCTGTAACACCTGCTCTTGTATGGCGGTGCGCTTTGCCATCTTCTTATCCACCACCTTAAAGGTGATAAAATCCACCGAGTACGGCATGTTCGTGCCGTTTTCCATACGAATGTGGAAATACAGCAAGCCATTATGGGCATACAAGCCACGAAGCAGGAACTTCATACCAAACTGCTGTGCACCGATATGCTTAATGCTGCGTCTGTCATTCTGATAGATAGTCTGCATCATCAGTTTTACTAATACGGGCGACTCGTTACCGAGTTCCTTAAAGTAAATATCAGAGCGGTTGCTTGGCAGGCGTCCGTCCGTTGGTGACAGGAAGTCCTTCATCTCGATACTTAACTTCTCCGGCTCATCGGCATACTTACGTTGAAAGCATAGAAAGAGCCGTCCTCACAGATGACACTCATATTGGTTTCCGTTTCAAAGTCCTTCACTGAAGCCTTTACACGCAGTACGTTCTCTGCATCCTCCGCTTTCCCTGCAATGATATTCTGCGAACCTAAGTCTACATAGCGGATGGCAGAAGGGAAGATAAGATGCACGGTCTTGTCAAAGGTAACGTCAAGACCATACGGCAGAACGACACGCCCTGCTGGTATGGCACGGCTCATACCTTGAAAGAGTTCGCCCGAAGTAAGTGGACGGCTTGGTGTCAGACCATCATTGTTTTCCTGTGCTGTGGCTGTTGCTCCCACCATGGCAAGCATAGCCATTGATAAAATAATTTTCTTCATTGTTCCTTTTTTATTTGATGTTATTTTTACTTATCATTTTCGATTGTTTCATTTGGACTGAACCAAGAAAAGGCGGTAGCCACCCTTGAGCGTTACCTTGATGGTGCGAAGTTTCTTCTGAAGCAGCTGACTTGCACCCTGCATCACCCCACGGGCAGCCTCGGAGATAATCTGGTCCTTGGCAGAGGAAGCGAAGGTAAAAGATGTGCCCATTGAACCACCGATGTTCGCTCCAACTTCCTTAAGCGCATTGATGTCCTCCGAACCTGGTATATACACGCCCTCTTGTCCGTCTGTGTCATATGCAGAGAGCTTGACGGCTATGATGTGGCCGTCCACTTCTATGCTTTTGATAAGCAGGTGCATACGGTTGCCTTCTATCTTGGCGACGGCTATAAGTCGGCTCTGTCGTGGAATGTGCAGTCCCTGTACCTTAGCAGTTTCCAGCAGACGAAGGACCACATTGTCACCCTCCTTGAGAACGGTAGTCCTGTCCACTACTACTTTGAGCGTATTGCGCATTGTAGGTACAGCCGTGCTTGCGAGCGAATGAAAGCCCATATTACGAGCCTTCTTGCCGTATTCCTCCATAAAGTACACATCGCTCATAGGCTGATCAAGTGAGGATACTATCTGCCTACGCTCCGGCAGAACTTCCATTGCAGGCTTTTCATTCTGCATGGTCTTGCCCTTAGGGGCTTCAGAGCCACCTGCTGTATCTTCCGTTTTTTCATTTCCTGCCGCCAGACCACTATTGAAGGTAGGTGGAGTTGATGCTTTAGGGAGATACTTCGCTGCCATTTGATAGCTCTTTTCCATCAAGGCAAGCTGCCGTTTCTCCTCATTGTCCTCCCTGCTCTCCTTTTGAGATAGTTCTTTCTTTAGATTATCAATCTCCGAGCGCAGGACTTCACGCTCCTGCTCGTGTGGGTCGGGAGCGTAAAAGGAGTTCAAGAGGCGATTGTTCTCCTCATAGCGATGCATAGAGTTTTCTATCTTTGCCGTAGAAGCAGCTGTTTCTGCACGCTGCTCCTCTGATGGAGCTGTGTTCTGTGCGAAATAGTCCGATAATCTGCCCATCTCCTCACGGGTCTGTTCTTCCTCGTGTGCCTTGTCGCCTAATTCATAGGCTTTGAGCTTGTTCTCGGTGAGCTTTTCTGTCGTTGCCTGCGGGATGCTGTCATTGAGTCCCTGCTCCGCTGCAGTCTTATCCTTGCCCGATGGTGCGAAGATAAACCACATCGAGAGGGTAAACAGCAGTCCTAATCCTCCGAAGACCAAGCCTTTCTTCATTTGTTCTTTCTGTTTATTATCCATTTTCTTTGATTGTTTGATGATGTTGTAGATAAAAATTGCCGTGTAACTCTTGTAAAGTACTGTCCGTCCGTATCGGACTGTCCGTCAGCTTTCCCATGGGGATGGGTAGTTTTTCCTTCTTTGGAGGAAGGAAAAACTGCGCTATCATCCAAAGCGAGCAGAGCAGATAGATGAAGCTCAGCCCATAGACGATTTCCTTTCTCTGCCTTATCGTGAGTCTTTCACACCGATGTCGAAGCCATAGGTGAAAGCGCAAATATTGGCGTGAGAGTAAAAAGTTTCTTTTCCTTGCCATAGCCTTATCGTTTATAAGTCTGTATATCCCTGTTTTCCTTCACAAGGAAGTTCTCCATAAGAAAACCTTGCGGGTTATTGTCCGAACGGACAGAGTTCTGCAGCGTGCAGGTCGTAACAAGACTGCGCTCTGTAACGTTACTCTGACGGACGATAAACTCCCGTGCATAGGTTGTTACCGCATAAGGGTAAGTATTAAAGTTACAGTGGATAGAGTCCACCTCTATGCGCTGATTGACATTACCCGATATGGCACGGTTATAATAGCCCTTCTCTGCCAAGTCTTTGTAATAGTTGAAAGCCGACTTGTCACACAGCACAAAGGCACGCTCCATATTCTTCTCAATGGCATCCTTGTCAGGCGCAATGGTGAAGAACAGCTCATGGAAACGACGCACATGTTCTCTTGCCTCTACGGGACGATTACGGCTTGCATCCTGACTGAGGGCAAGCATGAGCGACTTTCCCTGGTCAAGCACATAGATTTTCTCCCTCTGCTCCTTAGCGAAGCTGTATGAGGCATAGACGGCATAACCGCTTATTGCCACACAGACGATGGCAAAGACAAAGGCATAGAGTCTTATCTGCCTGAATGAGGTCTCGATATTACCAAGTGATTTGAATTCCATTTTTCTTTTATATCTATTGATTAATTAAGCATAGTTGTTCGATTTCTATTTTCCTTTGAGCAGTGCACCCTTGATACGTCCACCGACATTTCCCACAGCAGCACCTGCGCCAGCCATAGCAGCCTTGCCACCAGTATATGCGCCTTGCGCACCATGCTGTGCTGTCTGGTTGACATTACGACCGTATGAGCCGATACCGCCTCCAGCTTCGATAATCCATCCTGCCACGGTAGGTACACAGAAGTAGCCCACAATACCGATAAGGAAGAAGACGATGTAGTACCACGTCTCCGAATCTGGCAGGTAGTTAGGGTCACTGAGTGCTTCAATATCCTTTGGAAAGCCACACTAATTTGACCCACCCTAGCAAGTATTTTAGACCCAGTAAGGTTAAAATAATGAGACCCACCTCGCCAAAATAAGAATGACCCTTTGAAACGCTAGTTTTTTAGGGTCATTTTGTAGTTTTGTGTTACTGCCCTGGCCGGCATTAAAAACATAAAACTATTATTTATATGACAAAATTAAAGAATTTATTGCGTTGTTACGCATCTAGTATGGGAATAAGAAGTATTTCTAGTACTTTCCATATATCTCGTAACACCCTCCGCAAGTATGTCCGTAAATTCCAAGAAAGTGGCTTGTCCATGGAGCAAATTCTGTCGCTTTCAGATGATAAGCTAGCGGACTTGTTTTCAGATGGGCATTCTCGTAACCGTCCGCCTTCTGCTCGTAAGTTGGAGTTAGAGGCACTTGTTCCTGATTATGTGAAACAGCTTAGCAAGAAGGGTGTTTCTATCTTATCTCTTCACGCGGAGTATCTCAAAACTCATCCTAATGGTTACCAGTATTCTACTTTCAAACACGCAATCCATGCCTACAGATGTCAAACACAAGCCGTAGGACATGTAGAGCACCTTGCTGGCGATCAGATGTATATTGATTATGCGGGTGATAAACTAGAGATAGTCGAAGAACAGACGGGTGAGGTGCGGAAGGTAGAGGTTTTTGTGGCTACCCTTCCATGCAGTCATTATACCTATTGCGAGGCAATGTGGTCGCAGAAGAAGGAAGACCTTATCGTTGCTTGCGAGAATGCTCTTCATTTCTTTGGTGGTGTACCCAAGGCTGTTGTGCCTGACAACTTAAAATCAGCCGTTATCCGCAGTGATCGTAATGAGCCTGTTATCAATGACGACTTCGCTGCTATGGCTGAATTTTATGATATGGCTGTTTATCCAGCTAGGGTGCGCCGTCCCAAGGACAAGGCACTGGTTGAGAATGCTGTAAAGCTAATGTATCGGTCGGTATATGTAGATATTGAAGGGCAAATTTTCCATAATATAGAATCACTTAATGTTGCTATACGCACATCTTTAGAAGCATTTAACAGCCGTAGATTGAGTGGGCGTAAGGAATCCCTGCCAAGAACTATTTGAGGAAATGGAAAAAGATTTTTCTTCGTCCTCTTCCTACCGCTCGCTATCAGATGAAGTCTAGAAAAGTCTGCTACTGTCATGGCTAATAGCTTCGTTATGCTAAGAAAGCATAGTTATAGTGTTCCAACAGAGTATATCGGCAAACGTATGGAGCTTATTTACGATAATGACAATGTTCAAATCTACTATGGGTTAAAGTTAGTTACCATCCATCAGCGAGATGATACTCCCTATACCTACTCACAGAAAGATGCACATAATCTTCCTGGTCATCATGGTAGCTTTGAAAAGGATTTGGAGGAAATATATCAACGGGCAGGGCAAATAGACAACATCCTTCTGCTTTATCTCAAGGAAGTCGCTACGCAGATGAAATATCCACCAAAAGCCTTCCGCTCTTGCCGTGGTATCATGTCGCTGGAGAAGAAGTATGGCATGGCTCGTCTAGTAGCAGCTTGTAACTGTGCCTCGGAAGGACGACGCTATGGCTATAATGAGATAAAGGATATACTACAGAAGGGTGATGATGCTTCCTATATATCTATGGATGAAGATAATATGGAGCTATCTCCTGAATATAAATCAAAAACTCATAAGAACATACGAGGCAAGGATTATTTTTCAAAGCAATTATCCAATAATAACAATAATAGCAAACAATTAAAGTAAACAACTATGGAACTAAATAATAATAAGACAGCACCTATTGTGCAAGAAATGGATAAGAATCAGTTATCTCTTGATTTAATGCATAGAATGAAGCTTACGGGTATGGTAACTGCCTTTGAAGAAAGTCTAACAACTACAATTGCAGATACTATGACACCAGATGCCTTTTTATCATGGCTCTTATCTCGCGAGTGGGACTATCGTTCTGCAGCAGCCATTGAAAGGCTCATAAAATCAGCAGGATTTAGATATAAAGCCTATCCTGAGCAAATAGATTATAATATCAATCGCAACCTTAGCCAAAACAAAATGGAGAGAATACTCTCACTTGATTTTTATCAAGCAAGGACGCAATATATTTATTACTGGTTCATCAGGGACTGGTAAAAGTTTTATCGCTACAGCTATAGGCTATCATGCTTGTAAAAAAATGGTATTAGAACGATGTATGCTAATATGTCAAAATTACTAGGGATACTTAAAGTCGCCAAGAATAAAGGAACGTTAGAAACAGAGCTAAAGAAGATAGAGCGATGTCGCTTGTTAATCCTCGATGATGCCTTCCTTGTACCTGTAGATGCAAAAAGAGCGTCCTATATTACTTGATATTATAGAAGATAGGCATGAAAGGAAGTCGATTATCATATCTTCTCAACTTCCTGTAGACAACTGGTATGATGCAATAGGCGACCCTACCGTGGCAGATGCTGTACTATATAGAATTGTACATACCTCATATCAAATAGAACTAACTGAGAGAGTCTTAGAAAGATAAAAGCAAAGAATATTACCAAGTAATAGCGAAATAAAATGACCCACCTGGCCAGGGCATTTAGTGGGTCAATAATAAATCGTTTTACTGGGTCTAAAATACTTTGCTAGGGTGGGTCAAATTAGTGTGGCTTTTTCCAATTGATGAACTTTCAACGCTCCACAGGATTATTTTTCATCTATCCTATGGACGAAACTCTTTTGTGTGGTTTTCCTTGCGCTCTCCTGCTTGGGCACAAAAGGCGTGAAGGAGGAGAAAATCACATGGCCAAAAGATTTGGATGGTGCTTTTTCTCCGGTTTTGTTTTCTTTTTTTCTGAATTGGTGGTTGCTGGCATTGCCCATAGGAAAGATCGGAGCAGCTTCACTCTACATCTTCACGCTGTCTATGGGCTATATCTGTCTGCTGATGGGCGGTGTATGGATGAGTCGACTACTCAAAAAAACAACCTGATGGACGATGTGTTCAACACGGAGAACGAGAGTTTCATGCAGGAAACACGATTGATGGAGAATGAGTATTCCGTCAATTTCCCCACACGTTTTTACTATAAGAAGAAGTGGAATAAGGGCTGGATCAATGTAGTCAATCCCTTCCGTGCCTCAATGGTACTCGGAACACCGGGTTCGGGCAAGTCTTACGCCATTGTGAACAATTACATCAAGCAGCAGATAGAAAAAGGCTTTGCAATGTACATCTACGACTATAAATTTCCCGATCTTTCCGAGATAGCCTATAATCACTTGCTCAATCATTTGGATGCCTATAAGGTAAAACCGCAGTTCTTTGTGATTAACTTTGACGACCCACGAAGAAGCCATCGCTGCAACCCAATCAATCCTGCCTTTATGACGGATATATCGGATGCCTACGAGAGTGCCTACACTATTATGCTCAACCTGAACCGTTCGTGGATACAAAAGCAGGGAGACTTCTTTGTGGAGTCACCGATTATCTTGCTGGCAGCCATCATCTGGTTTTTGAAGATATACGAGAACGGCAAATACTGTACCTTCCCACATGCCATTGAGTTCCTCAATCGCCCCTATGCTCAAATATTCCCGATACTCACCGCCTACGATGAACTCGCTAATTACCTTTCTCCCTTTATGGACGCTTGGGAGGGCGGGGCACAAGACCAGTTGCAGGGACAGATCGCCAGTGCCAAGATACCACTATCACGTATGATTTCTCCTGCACTTTATTGGGTAATGACGGGTGATGATTTCTCGCTTGACATCAACAATCCCAAAGAGCCGAAGGTGCTTGTGGTAGGTAACAATCCCGACCGACAGAATATCTATTCGGCAGCACTCGGACTTTACAACAGCCGTATCGTGAAACTCATCAACAAAAAGAAGCAACTCAAATCATCCGTTATCATCGACGAGTTACCGACTATCTACTTCCGTGGATTGGACAACCTTATTGCTACAGCCCGAAGCAACAAGGTGGCGGTATGTTTGGGCTTTCAGGACTTCTCGCAGCTTACGCGCGATTATGGAGACAAGGAAAGCAAGGTGATACAGAACACTGTTGGCAATGTGTTCAGTGGGCAAGTGGTCGGTGAAACCGCTAAGACCCTCAGCGAGCGTTTCGGTAAGGTGCTCCAACAACGGCAGTCTATGACCATCAATCGCAACGATAAGTCCACATCTATCTCTACGCAGATGGATAGTCTTATCCCTGCATCGAAAATCAGCAATCTCACACAAGGTATGTTTGTAGGAGCAGTATCCGACAACTTTGATGAACGTATCGACCAAAAGATTTTTCATGCTGAAATAGTGGTGGATAGTGCCAAAGTCTCTGCCGAAATGAAGCAATACCAGCCCATTCCTAAGATCAATGCGTTTCAAAACAAAGATGGCTCCGATAATCTCAAAGAAACTATCGAAGCCAACTATAAACGTGTTAAGCAGGAAATAATTGTTTTGATTGAAAAAGAAATAAAAAGGATAAAAGACGATCCTTCTCTTTGTCATCTTATAAAAGAATGAGATGCAATGTCTTTATGTCATTCAAAAACTATATTTCATCTTTGCCCATATTTCAGAATTTCTGTCATACATTTGAAACTTGCCTTTGTCGGCATGGAAGTAATCATAGCCGGCGGTGAGTTCGATTTGGTCGTTCAAGGCATAGGATGCAGAGAAGCGGTTGAAAACGCCGCCATTGGTTACGTCAATATAGGCGAATGTTGAAAGTTTCAGCATATTCCGCAGCAGTTCTTTCGATATTCTTGCCGTGGCAAGGCCGGCATTACGATAAACGGAAAGACCGTCAAGGTTCCCTGCCGTATATTTGTGGCAGTATTGTGCACTGAAGTTCCAATCGTTGCCTGGATACCAGTCCACACCGGCAAGGATATTGTACGTATTTCGGCATACTACGTCTTTCCCACACCTCTGCTTTGCGCTTCATCGAAATAGCAAGCAGCCTCGCCGCGAAGGACAATCTGTCCGACAGGCAGAGAGCAGTCGGCTCCGAGCATCGTCATCCGGCGGTATTCCCCTTTGGCTAAAAGCGACTTTCCATCGTCGGACACAGCAAGGGAAAGAGCAGGCATCTTGTTCCACGTCCGCAGGGCACTCAGAGAAAAATCAATCCCGCTGAGATTGGTCGTTATCCGCCCGCCGTACTCCATATTCCGAAGTCTTTTCTCCGGTTTGCCACTTTCCAAATCTATGGTATAGGGAAGAGGGGCTGATGGCAGAGTCAGTGCCCACGGATTGCGTCGGTCGGTGGGAAGGATGAAGAAATCCGCCACGGGATTACATATCGCCTCGAATGTTACCGAATGCCACGTGTATCTTGCATGCAAGGCATTGACGGGCATACGGATGTCATCGTAGTCCTGCGCAAGGAACTCGGTATAGTCGAACGGCGACACGCAGTCCGTAACGCGCAATGCGTCTGCCACTCCCCATACCACAATCTGCCGCCCCACCCGAAGGTCAAGGTTTCCTTTGGTGTATGCAAGATATGCCTCACGCAGTTCCAGTCCCGTGCGGTCTTTCAGTACGCCGTTGTAGGTAGCGTTCATGGAAACAAAAAGGGAAGCTGCTCCTTTTTCAAGTTTCACCTCTCCGCGCGCTCGGGTTCTCGAAGCCATCCAGTCGTTCCTGCCTTCTGTCCTGACGGCATGGTATGTGTCGAGGAAGCCTTTTACCTGAACACGCAAGGCGTTGTCATCCGTTTCTTCCTCTTGCATATATTCCGTATCAGCAGAATCATTCTCCACCGTCAGCGTATCAATCTGGGCAAATGCCTGTGCCGAGAATATCGGCACAAGCAACAGCGTCCATAATCGCAGTATTTTCATGGTCAGAGTCCTTTTTCCAGTTGGGAGACAGTGAAGAGATTGGGTGCAACCTTGACGTTGAACCGCTGGTTGTCCATCTTGATGATGGTCTTATGTCCCGTCTGTACATTCTCCATCTGCATGAGGTGCATCGTCCAGAATCCCTGCACTTTATTTATATTCGAAATGGTAAGGCGGCGATGCAGGTTATTGAGCTTATCGTAGTATTCCGCCTTAATAACCATCAGACAGTCCTGCCTGACCCATGTGATGCGCTTTGAGTATATTTCTCCCTTGTCCTTAGGCACGGACTGCACCACCCAACATTTGTCTCCGCTTACCACTTCCTCACGCAGCAGCGTGTGTGTTTCCTCGTCCACGCTGCGTGTACTCATGTCGTCGTATGTAAAATCGCTGCCCATGAAGTAATCGGTCTTCGATGACTTTCCACTAATGCGCCTTGTCTTTTTCATGGCAGGGAGATAGAGCCATTTGTCATCTGTCTTGCTGGGATTGTCATAGTCCCAAGTGAGAAATCCCGTCGCCTTCACGTCGCCGGGATAGGTGAAGAACATGATTTTCTTTGTGTCCTTACCTTCGTCCATTGCCCACGATTCAATTTTTCGCACACGCTTATGCCCACTTTTTTGAATAAGTGTCATTTCCACGGTGGCATAGCGTGTATCGCCATCGGCACGGTTCTTTACCTTTTGCATAATGTCTCTTCCGGTGAGATCAGCTGCTTGTGCAACACTCATTGTCATCAAGGCAATAAGGGATAAAATAAAATGTCTTATTTCATTTTCTTTATATTTTATGATTGAATATTTTAACCTTACTTGTTTGTTTAACTATTTGTTTTTGAACCTTTTTCCTTTCCGAACACCCGCAAATATTTGAGAAGTATCGGCGTGAGGAACAAGTCTGCCAACAATGCCGACACCATACCTGCTACAGCCAGCAAACCCCAGTTTTTCGTTTGCGTGGCGTCCGACGACATGAAGCCGGCAAATGTAGCCGAGATGATGACCGTTGACATCACGATGGCCAGTCCCTCCGTGCGGAAAGTCTTGCGGATAGCCATGTTATAGTCATTATAACGATTATGCGCCACATGGCAATGGTTGATGAAGTGGATGGTGTCATCGACGGCAATACCCAAAACCATAGGAATGAGCGAGGCTGTCATCATGTCGAGCGGATAGCCCAACCAGCCCATCATTCCCCCCCCACGATAATGGCGGGGGCAATGTTCGGTATCATTCCCACCAGTCCCACTTTCCAACTTCTGAACAGGAGTATGAGTATCACGCCAATGACCAGCACCGAGAGCAGCATCGACCACATCTGTCCACGCTCCACATACTGCTGCATCACCGTAAACTGCGGTATATTGCCCACTACCGATACATGTGCGCCGGGGAAGAGCTTGCGTGCTTCGGTTTGGAGCAAATCCATTTCTTTTTCCGCCTCGTTGGAGTTGTAGTTCTTCAACTCGATTTGCAGGCGTAGTCGCTGATAGTCATAGTCCATCCAGTATTCCGACTCCGTACCTCCGGCATTCTCATAGAGCAGCAAGAGCTGAGCCACCATGTCGGCATTGTCGGGAATGCGATATTCCTTCAGATTGTTGCCGTTGAGCGTGCAGTTCATGTCTTTCACAATGTCCGTGACGGAATTGTGCCGCTTGGTGAGCGGGTAGCTTTCCGTGGTGGTTGCCAGTTGGTCGAGTTTTTTCAAGTTCTCGGGCTTCTTCGCGTCGTCGGCATGCGGCAGTGTAATCATCAGGTCGTAGGAGTACATGCTTCCTAATTCCGTGTCGCAGAGGTCGAGGAATTTCTTTACATATTCCACCTTCCGTCCCATAGTCTTCTCAATATCGAATGCCGGCTCAATGGAGAACATGCCGATGCCGCAAAAAAGCGTGATGGCTACCGAGACAATGAATATCGAGCGGTGGCGACGCAGGATGAAACTACCAAACTGCTCAAACCGTCCGCCGACGTATCCTTCGAGGCTCTTAGATACGTCTATGCTTGGCTTGCGGTCTTTTCCGAATGAGAGTATTACAGGGGTAACAATCAGACAGGTAATCAATACCGAAAGCAGGCACAGCGAGGTGTTCACGCCGATAGCCTGCATGGGGACTATCTTCATAGATAGGAAAGTCATCATAGCCGCTATGGTTGTCAATCCCGACAGCAAAACACCCCATCCGGTCTCGCCTACGGCATCGGTGATGGAAGCCTTGCGCCTGCCTGTTTCCACAAACCGCATCTTGAAGAAGTTGTACAGATGGATGTTGTAGGCAATGGAACAGGCAAAGGCCAGTATGACCGCTATCATGGCGGTAGTCATATCTATATACAGCCTGGTCCAGCCTATCACACCAAAACTTATCAGAAGACCAAACACCGACGTGAGCAACGGGGCGATGACTCCCCGCAATGAACGGGTTACGACAATCATCACCACAATGGAAACAAGGAAAGCTATGAGGAACAGCCGCCCCATTTCATGTTTCAGATAAATCACTTTTTCGTAGCTCAGATAGGGCATTCCTGCGGCAGCAGGCGACAGCTCCGCGTATTTCGCCTTGCCGATGATGTGCCCGGCTTCCTTGCCCGTGAGCATATCCGGGGCAATATCGCTCGTTTTCTTCCATACGCTGTCCTCCGGGAAGGGGCGCAGCTTCACCATGATCCATGTCATCGTACCGTCCTTAGACACCAGTTTCTTTGAGAGATAGGGCTTGCTGTATGCCTTGCGTCTGATTTCTTTTAGCGAAGCCTCATCCGAAGGTATCTCGTCGGGCACTATCTGCTCGATGGTCATTCCCTCCTCAGTGCCGACGGTAAATTCAAGGTCGGTGAGCGATGTAACCTTGTCGGCATACGACAGGCTGTCCTTCAGCTCTTCGCTCAACTCACGGATAAGTGTCAGGCTGCGCTTGGAGAAGACATCCTTGTTCTTCACTAATACCGCCACGTAGTAGTCGTTGCCGAAGATGGACTTGAACTCGTTTGTCTTGAGCAGCATCGGGTCATCGCTCACGAAATAGTCGTCGAACGATGTTTTCATGACGATGCGCTTTGTACCCACGAACGAGAAAGCAATAAGCAGGGCAAACAGCCCCATTACCAACAGTCGGTGGCGTAATATCCACACCGCCAACTGCCTGAATTTTCTGTTGATATTTTCGATTTTCATTGCTATTTATTTTTCATTATTGTTTTCCTGTTGCAGTTTTACCATCCGTGCAAATTCTCCACCTTTAGCCATGAGGTCTTCGGGCGTGCCCTGCTCGATAACCGTTCCGCCACCGAGCACCACGATGTGGTCGGCATTGCGGACGGTGCGCATGCGGTGAGCGATAATGATGACGGTCTTACCCTGCACCAGTTCGGAGATGCCCGCCTGAATCTTTGTCTCGTTCTCGGCATCAAGGCTGGCGGTGGCTTCGTCCAAGAGAATGACGGGAGCGTCTTTCAGAAGCGCACGGGCAATGGAGATACGCTGCCGCTCGCCACCTGAAAGAGTTTCGCCGTTCTCGCCGATAACGGTGTCGTATCCCTGCGGCATACGGCTGATGAAGTCGTCGCACTGTGCCAGTTGTGCCACACGCCGCACTTCCTCGTTGGTGGCATCACGCTTACCGATGCGAATATTGTCGGAAACGGAAGCATTGAAGAGCAACACGTCCTGAAACACCACGGCATAGTTGCGAAGCAGCGTCTCGGGGTCGATGTGAGCGATGTCGTTTCCGCCTAATAGAATCTTTCCACCGTCAATGTCCCAAAAGCGTGCGGCAAGTTTGGCAGTAGTGCTCTTTCCTCCTCCCGACGGACCGACAAGTGCCGTTACTTCTCCCTGCTTTGCTGTAAAGGAAACATTGTGCAATACTTGCTTTCGGTTTCGTAGGCAAAGCTCACGTTGCGGAACTCGATGTCGTAATTATCCATTTTTACCTCCTTGCTTCCCTCCTGCTCCGGCATCGCCTCCATTTCCTTCATGCGATTGATACGTACGTCAAGGAAAGTAAGAATAGCAAGGTTGTTGCACACTTCCTGAATCGGATTATAGACCATAGCAGAAATAAGGAGGAACGCCAAATAGACAAAAATAGATACATCGCCACGTTGTAGTAGCCATGCACCTGCGACAATGACGGTTGGCATACCTAATTTTAGGAGCATGGCAGAAAGATTAACGAACGAACCTGCTACCAATTCGCCATTAATCAATTCTTTTTCGTATGCTTTCAACTTACTATCGAAACGTTGATTGTATTCCGCCTCGCCATTGTACGACTTTATTTCTTGCACACATTCCAATCCCTCCTGTACCTGTTCGGTTACGCTGCGCTTAATATGGTAATTCCGCTCAAAGGATTTGTCCATCATACGTCTTGCCAACAACAATGTTCCCAGAGCCATCGGCACCACCCAAAAGAGGGCGACAGCCAGTCGCCAGTCGTAGAAGAACAGGCTTACGGCAATGATAAGCATGCTCAGCACCGACGCGAACAATTGGGGAACAGCATGCGAGAAGATTTGCTCCAACGAGGTGCAGTCTTCCATAATGGTAGAAGTCAAGTCTGACAGGTTCCGCTCTCCGAAAAATGCTAACGGCAGGCGGCGCAGTTTCTCCGCAAGACCGATGCGACGCTGCGCGCTCTCGTTGTAAATGGTGGTATAGGTGCTGTCATACTGCCATCGGCTGATGAAGAACATCACGCACATCAGCACAACTGCCAACAACACATAAAACCACAAGGTGTGCTGACCGATGCGGGAATCGGCTTCCAAGTATTCCATGAGGAACAGGAACAGATAGGAGGGCGGCAACATCAGCGCAAGGTTGAGAAGCGTTGAGAAGGCTATCCCCCTCCGCAAGTCCTTTGCCCCTTTTTCCGAAAGGGCGAAACGGTTCTGAAAATATTTAATCATATCGGTGTCTCCTTTGAATGTTTATAATTTCCATGCCACTGCTTTCTGATATTCGTTCCACATCGTGTGATAGCGTCCCTGCAGGGTCATCAGTTCCTCGTGCGTTCCTTGTTCGGCTATCTGCCCATTGTCCACCACCACGATGCTGTCGGCATCCTGCACGGTGGTCAGTCGGTGAGCTATCATGAGGACGGTCTTGCCGTGAGTGAGGTGTGCCAGTGCCTTTCGGATAAGATGCTCGTTCTCAGGGTCGGCAAAGGCGGTAGCCTCATCAAGCACCACGATGGGTGCATCTTTCAGAATAGCACGCGCAAGGACGATGCGTTGCTGTTCACCACCGGAGAGGTAAGTGCCCTCCGCTCCAATGACCGTATCCAAACCTTGGGGCAGTCGGTCGATGATTTCACGGCTTTGCGAGAGGTCTATCGCCCGGTCTATCTGTTCTGCCGTTGCTTCGGGATTACCATAGCGTAGGTTCTCCAAGAGTGAGGTCTTGAAAAAGGCGGGTATTTTTGGAATACAAACGACACGCTGCGCATCAGTTGCGACTTATCCATCTGCCGGACATCCACTCCGCCGATGCTCACACTTCCCTCACACACATCCCAAAAACGGGGAATGAGCCGTGCTATGGTTGTCTTTCCGCTGCCCGAAGACCCAACGAGTGCCACCGTCTGCCCCTCGGGAATGGTGAGGCTGAGGGTGGCTGACGGCATCCTTTTTCCCGCGCCGTCGTATCTGAACGAGACGTCCTCAAAACAAATGTCGCAGGCTTGTGGCATCCGGGGCGTGCCGCTCTCGGGCAGCGGAGCAGTATCGGTGAGTTTCTCCAATCTGTCCACCGCCTCATTGGCAAGGAATAGATTCTGACTGAGATACATCATCTTCATCACATTGGTTGCGATGACCGGTGTGATGACGATAAAAGAATGAGGTCGGCCACGATGACCGCCACGCTTCCCCATGCCCAATCAGGATGATACCTACCGGTACGAGGACGAAGGCAAAAGGCGTTGATGGCAACGGTATAGGCCGACATAGGCGACCGCCACATCAGCGTGTACTGGATGACAAGGTCGCGATAGCGGATGATGCTGTCGTGGAACCGCTTGAACGAGAAGACCGTCTGCTGGAAAACCTTTACTACCGGAATGCCACGGACATACTCCACCGCCTCGCCGCTCATCTTCTCCTGTGCATCGAGATACATCCGCTGGAAATCTTTGTTCTTGGGATTCATCATATAGCCCATGATGCCGAAGGCACAGATGATTGGCAGCATGGCTGCCAAGCCCAATTGCCAATCGACCGTCAGCAGCAGCACGATGACGCCAACGGGGGCAACGATGCTCCCCGCCACATCGGGCAGGATGTGCGCCACGAAGGTGTGGGTCTGCGCTGAGTCCTCGTCAATGATTTTGCGCATACGTCCCGTGTTCTGCGTGTCGAAGAATCCAAGTGGCACGCGCATGAGTCGCTGCATTGCCTTGCGACGCATGTTGGTTTCGATGCGGAACGCAGCAAGATGCGAGAACATGAGTGCGGCAAAGTAGAGCAGCACGTTTGCCACCGACACGATGAAGGCGGCAAGGGCATAGTCCCATACGGGTGCATCGGCGAGACTGCCCTCCGCGGTGAGCAGCGTGCGCACCACAAGCCACAAAAGAACGAACGGGACGAGCGAGAGCAGTCCGTTGACTGCCGACAGCCCGACGGAGCAGGGCAGCAACCACTTGCGCCCTCCCATGTAAGCTCCTAATCGTTTGAGTGTTTTGAACATATCGTTATTGTATTTTGAATGTTATCCTATGGTTTCATCAGCTCTTTCCAGCCTGCTGTTCCAAAGGCGATGTACTGCATGAGTGCTTGTTTGACTTCCTCCTCACTATATTCCTCGTGTTCCACCAATTCGCAAAAGAGAGTCGTCCAAGCCGAACTGGTGAGATGAATCAGAAATGGGGAGATGTTGGTGTTGATGTGCGGGTATCGTTCCTTCATCAGCCGGAGGTATTCCATACCGACCTTCATCTGGTGGTCGATAATTTTGTTCTTATATCCCTCCAATGAAGTTCCCTCAGCATTGAAGAGCAACAGCCGCAGCTCGGGGCGGAACTGCTTGACGAGCGTAAGCATCGCCATGATATGGTTGATTTGCTGTTGCCGCAAATCGAACACGTCGAGCGAGAGAAATTCCTCATCATTATGCGAGAGAATATAGCGGTCAAGCGCGGTGAGCAATGGCTGCAATACCGCACAAAACAGTGTATCCTTACTATCAAAATAATGATACAGGTTTCCCACAGTCACGCCAGCCTTACGCGCCACGTTTCTAATGCACGTACGCTGCACACCATTTTTGATAAACTCTCTATGGGCAACTTGCAATATGCGTTGCTTTATGTCTGTCTTCAATGTCTGCATAGTCAAAGACGAATAATGAACATTGTTCTAATTGGTTCACAAAAAAAACACACTATACCTTGCATGACAAGTGTGCTTTTTATTATATGACTGCTAATCATTTCATTATCATAGTCATTTGAAATTACTTATACCTTTTTATACCATTTCCACGCTTCATAAACAAGCGTAATGCTCAATATGACCAGCATCGGATGTATAAAGAGTTGTGGAAGTTCAAAACTGAATAGCAATTCTGCGCTATGTGCCGTACAAAATAGGGCAAGAAGGGCTGCAAGGAAGAAATGTATCATTTTGTAACTCCGCTTACAAGCATAGAGAGAAAGGAGTAATCCTATCATTGGTATCGTGAGCGAAACCACGGCCATCAGTACGAGCATTGGCATAGGAGCAACGCCATCATTGGAAATAGCTATGTCCACATTCCAGAAAAGGGGTATCATATCCATAATGGAATGTGCTGACATGCCTGCCACTATGGCTACCCAAAGAATGGATAGTTTGATATTTTCTTTTACCATCGAAAATGCTTTTATTAGAGAATGTACAACAAATAACGGACGAGTTCTGCAAGTTTCCTGACCGCAGGATTCCTGCGGAACTCGTCTGTATTTCTATCTTAGTCGAGTGAAATCACTTTGTAGGCACCGGTAGGTGTCTTCACGCTTGGCTGCATAGAACCCTTCCCTGTTGCCATGTCGTAACGATAAAAACCTATACCATTATCGGTATGTTCTCCAAAATATATGGAATTGCCTACCTTGATGATGGCATTGGCTGCCCAACCACATGATGCAGGCATAGGAAGTATGCGACCTGTCTTCTTGTTTACGTCGATTTCGTAAGGAACATAACATTTATTGACGATATAAGTTTGGTCGTTAGGATCCTTTACAAGAGAAGGCTTATAGAGGAAGGTGTAGATTTTTCCATTTCCGCCATAAATCATAGACATACCATAAGAACCTACCTCTGCACCATCGGTAGTTTGTAAACTCATGTAGAAGCCTTTGTCAAAATCAGTTTCTCCCTTTTTGATACGTAATAATCCGTCTTTGTAGCCCTTACCCGGCATAAACTGACACATCATTGCCGCACGAGGTCCCGTGTGGAAATAGATGTTACCGGCTTCATCCATAACAGGCGATGTATGTCCGACCATACCGAGGCTCGTTGCACGGTCATCCTTTATAACCTTTTCTACCTTATCGGTAGCCACGTCAATGACAGCTACTTGAGCAGGCGTTGCAAGAATTTCCTTCATAGACTTTGCTTGGTTGAGAGGCAGGAACAGCTTGCCGTCACGAACGAGTCCATTGCCACCATCCGGGTCTTTATCGCCTTCTGCATAAGGAGACAGGTCTATTTCTTTCGTTACACTCATCGTGCTTGGATTGAACACGATAAGTTGTCCGCGGCTTGCACATGTGACTGCATAAGCTTTGGTATCACTCGCGAATATGATTTCTACTACATTGGGGGAACCCGGGAAGGAAAGTGAACCCACAGCACGAGAGGATAGTTGTCCATTTGCGTTTACTTCGTATTTGTAAAGAGTTTGCTCACCACCATAACCATACATAGAACCGGACTGGAGATAAACATACTTTCCTCGTTTTTCCATGAAAAGGTGTCCTGTGGGAAGCGTTATAGCTTTGTCGTATGACACGGACGTACCTTCGTTGAAATTCTCGAAACTGGTGATGAAGAAACTGTTGTCTGATTGTGCAGACATTAGGAAATGATGCTTCTTTTCAGACTGTGGATGGTCGTCATTGTTTTCTGAACAAGATGACACTGTTGCTGCAAACAGCAGGGTAAGACAAGGCAGTACCCAAAAGATTTTTTTTGCTTTCATGCTTTTTACTTATGTTTATATTTAGTTGATAATATATTTTATCTTCAAGTGAAATGTGCGCCTTTCCATCGGATAGCGAAATTCTGCCCAGTTTTCCCGGTTGAGTAGGTTCCGTATCTCAAAGCTAAGCTGGCAATGTTTGTTGAAAGAATGGTGAACGGCAACGTCCCAACTGTATCTTGCCGGTATAAGCATTGTATTGTTATTGCTTGCTTCCCAGTTGTAGCTGAATTTTTTGGTAAATCCGAACGTAGAAGAAAAGGCTGAAGAAGAAGTCTTGCCCAGCAAACCATCTTTGTGCAGGCGTAAACCGACGTTGCCAAACAGATAAGGCATATTGGGGATTCGGTAGCGGTAGTGAAAATTTTCTCCGCCGCCTACGGCATCCTTTCTCATGTCGCGGGCATCTTGCCATGTGATATTTCCCTGTATGTCCAGCCAGCGGTTCAGCTTGCTGTCGATTTCCATGTCCATCCCCATCACCCGGACTTTACCGATATTGTCATAAGCCATTTTCATGGAGCTATACATCAGTTTTATCATGTCTTTTGCACTCATGTAGAATGTGTTTACCCCGATTCGTACCTGTGGATAATATCTGGCATCGCTAAGCCATATCGCACCTGCATTAACGTTAAAGCTACGCTCAGGACGAAGTTTCTCGGACGGGAGGAGCAACACACCGTCACCAAACAGCTCATCAGCTATGGGCATTCTGACGGTAGATTGTACGGAGGCTTTTAATGTCAAGGAATTATCTGGGAGTAGATGAAATGCCATTGCCTCGCTCCAGCCAATCATCGTACTGTGGTTGGTCGATGTTTTAAGTTTATCTTGCAACATGATAGCTTCGGCAAATGGAAGGACTTCTGAATGGTTATTAAAGAGTTTTACTCCCAATTCATTGGTAAATTTACCGCTGTTTAGTTTCAAATTATGGGACAATCCGGATACAATAGTATGTACCGTACTTGGGTAACCGCTTGTAGGAAACGCGAGTATTGGTCGGCAAGTTCGTCTTTTGGCTTCTTTCTCCCATAGCGGTAATTGGTGTTCCATGTAATAAATTGAGTATCGCCAATCTTATAAGTCAGGTTGAGTAATTCACGAATGGTAGTATGCCTGTCATGTGAATCGTTTGGAACAGAGCCAATCTCTCCGCGTCCTGAACCGCTTGGGAATCTGTTACCTATGAAATCGTAACAATAATGTGAAGTATCTACTTGATTGACGAGACTAAGACCAACAATGGAATGTAGTTGTGCGGTGAGTTTACCGTTTAAGAAACTTTTCTCAAGACTCAGTGCCGCATTGGCAGAACGTGTCCGCGTAAAGGCATGCTGAATATTATTTTGCACGTTCATCAATCCCCCTTGTATCTCTTTGCGATAGTAGTCGGCACTCAATGTGATGTCAAATCGGTCGAACCATAATTGTTGGCTACTCACACCCACGTTAAAACCTCCATGCGTGTACGCATCGTGGTCGCGATGGATAATGCGTCCCAATTCAAAAGGAGAAGAAAAACTATAATTGTTTTTAGCATAGTTCATCGTGGCATCGGCGTGGAAAGCCGTTGAAGTCTTGCCAATATATTGCTTCAGTTGCAGACTGCCGATATAGGTATTGTATGATGCTACCTCAAATGCCATTTCCAAATGATTTTTGTTGAAGTCTTTCAGCCGGATGTTCACGGCACCGCCTAATCCGTCACCTCCCAGCCATGCAGGGATGATGCCTTTGTATATCTCAACTTCATCTACCATATCAAGAGGAATGCTGCTGAGTTGAAATTCATCGGAATTTCCCATAGGCATACCATTGACAAAAATACCGACGCGCTTACCGTCCATCCCTTGTACGATAATACGTGAAGCATTACCCAGTCCGCCTTGTTGAGCTACTTTGATACCTGCGGCATTGTCAAGGATTTCGTTTAAGGTTGCAGTCTTGTATTTAAGAGACTGACCATCTATAATGGTGACTGCAGATGGAACTTCACGATGCTTTTGCGCCTTGCTTTTTCCCAACACTACGACATCAGATAGGATATTGTTTAATGGCTGCAATTCCACATTACAGCAAATGCTGTCATTGACATATGATTTTTTATTGAGTAGTATGTTACGGCTTTTATATCCTACATATTGAACTATGATCCGCTTGCTGCTTTTTGAAGGAAGTTCCATTCTAAACACACCTGCATGATTTGAAATTGTGCCGATATTAGTATTTTCTAAAATAATAGAAGCTCCATCTAACGGCAGGTGAGTTTGCTCATCCGTAATTTGCCCATAAACGATTTTTTGAGCTAACATATTCTGCCATGTGAATGAGAAAATTAGCACCAATAGGAAGTTGTGAAAAATATTTTTATTACTCATGATTACTATTAAAGTCCATTATTCTTTTGCAAAAAGTATTTGTTCTATTCTTTTTTTCAAAAATGAACAACAATTAGTTTTGTTCACAAAAAAAGCGCACCATTCTATGATGAATGATGCGCTACTATGCTGTTTCAATTCAGAAACTCTTTGTATATGATATTTATCCTTTGTCATAAACTTTTTTTAGATGCTGCAAAGTTAGAAATAATGACATTTCTCCACAATACCTAAAAATAGTGATTTCTTATAAAACGCATCACTCAATAATGGGAGATTTCCTTTCTTTTCTCACGAGTTCCCTCCTTTTCTTTAATTCAAAATCTATAATATTATTGCTTTAATTTTGCTATTCGACAATGATTTATTCATCTTAAAAACAATGATTTATGGAATCGAACAACAATGACAACTATGTGCTGGTCTTGGAAGACCGCACGGAAGTGAAGAACGAGAATGAAGCAGGAAAGCTCTCGGTAGTATCGGGTATTGACGACAAGGGAAAACTTCAAACAACGGAAGCCAAGGACGTGCATCAGGCAGCCTTCTTGAAGTTCAATAACAAAGATGGCTTGCTGAAGAACTTCATGACTAATTTCCTCAAGCAGTTCAACGAGCCCACTCGTTTCGGACTCTACAAGGTAGTGGCTAACAATGTGGAGCAAGGTGTGGCATCGCTCCATACAATGCTTCAGAACCGTGAGAAGCTGGAGAACAAGCAGCAGTTAGCAGACAGTCAAGTGCGCTTTGACGACTTCCTACCCAAACAGAAGAATGCCACTGCGATTGACGAGTCAAAGATAAATTGGAAGCAGCTCGACAATCTCGGTCTTTCCCGTGAGCGATTGGAGCAGGGTGGAGAATTGGAAAAGATGCTCAATTGGCAGAAGAGCAATCTCTTGACGATTGCCGTACCTATTGGCGACACGACCATCTACACCGAAGCACGCCTTGCTTTCCGCACGGACGATAACGGCAATATCGGTTTGGCAATTCATCCTTTGAGAAAGAACCACAGCTTGATTTTCCCTATATGGGTTACAAGTTCTCTCCCGAAGAAAAAGAGCAACTCCTTGCTGCGGGTAATCTTGGCAAGACCATTGAGGTAACACCTAAGAACGGAGAGCCTTTCTCTGCCTACGTATCTATCGACCCGCAGACCAATGAGATTATCGCCCTGCGTGCTGACCGTGTGAATATCCCCAAGGAAATCAAGGGTGTAACGCTCTCTGACACTCAGTATAAAGACCTTGTGGAGGGCAAAGCAGTAAAGGTAGAAGGTATGACTGCCAAGAGTGGTAAGTCATTCGATGCTGTATTGCAAGTCAATGCAGAACGAAAGGGCATTGAGTTTATCTTCGACAATAAGCAAGGCTTGAAAGAGCGGCAACAACATAAACAGCAGCAAGGTGTACCTCATAAGCTTTGCGGCTTGGAGCTATCAGATAAACAGCGTGAAGCCTTGGATAGCGGTCGTACACTATATCTAAAGAATATGGTGGATAAACAAGGGCAACCTTTCAACGCGTACGTTCGTATGGACAAGGAACAAAATAGACCACGTTTTTACAAGTGGAATCCTGACAAGAAGCAGGAAACCGGCAAAGAAAAGGTGGTTGCCGTAGCAGAGGAACACAAGACACAGGTTGCGGTCAATAACCACGGCAAGACCAACGAAGCCACCAAAAATGTGAAAGAACCACTCAAAACGGGACAGACACAGCCTACTGCTGAGCAGAAGCAAAAGCAGGACGAGAACAAACAGAAGAAGTCCCGTGGACGTAAGCTATAACCTTAAAATCATCCAACACTATGACAACTTGTATTATCGCCGAGAAACCCTCGGTAGCCAGAGATATTGCCCACATTGTAGGAGCAACGAGCAAGCAAGACGGATATATGGAAGGCAGCGGCTACCTCGTCACTTGGGCAATGGGACATCTCATAGCCCTTGCCATGCCCGAAGCCTACGGTTTTTCTACCTATAAAGCTGAAGACCTGCCCATTCGTCCCAATCCTTTTCAGTTAGTGGTACGACAAGTACGTAAGGACAAGGAGTATATATCAGACCTTGCAGCACTCAAACAACTTAAAGTCATCCGTTCCTGCTTCGACAAGGCAGATCGTATCATCGTCGCCACCGATGCAGGTCGTGAGGGTGAGCTTATCTTCAGATACATCTATTCCTATCTCAATTGCCACAAGTCTTTCGACCGTCTTTGGATAAGTTCACTCACAGACAAAGCCATCCGTGAGGGACTTTCTAATCTCAAGCCTGGAAGGCATTACGACAATCTCTATTATTCCGCCAAGGCAAGAAGCGAAGCCGACTGGCTCGTGGGTATCAATGCCAGCCGTGCGCTGTCCATTGCCCGCAAAGGCGGCTATTCTTTGGGACGGGTACAGACCCCAACACTTGCTATGGTCTGCCATCGGTACATAGAGAGCCGTGACTTTTCTTCCGTACCCTATTGGAAATTATCCGTCCTTACAGAAAAAGAGGGCTTGTCGATAAAAGCCGTTAGCTGTAAAGACTATGAAAATGAAGCATTGGCACAGACAGCCCTCGCTGCACTTCGCAGTCAGAGCCAGCTTACGGTAGAAACGGTCACAAGAAAGGTAACGCATACCGCGCCACCACTCTTGTACGACCTTACTGCCTTGCAGAAAGATGCCAACAGACGCCACGGCTTTTCTGCAGACAAAACCCTCTCAATAGCCCAAAGCCTCTATGAGAAGAAAATTACGACCTATCCCCGTACAGGCAGCCGATACATCAGCGAGGATGTCTTCGAGGAAGTACCCGCCCTGCTGCGTAAGACAGGCATGCCACTATCAAATCCACTTAACCGCCATTCTGTGGACAACGCAAAGATTACTGACCACCACGCCATCATCCCAACTGGTGAAACACCATCAGGATTGTCGACAGATGAAACAACTATCTATCAAATGGTGGTCAATCGCTTTGTCGAAGCCTTTTTCCCCAATTCAGAGGAAGAGCGTATGCAGGTGCGGTTCACGGACGGCACCAACACCTTTACTTGGAAGGCATGCCGACAAATCTCCTTGGGCTGGAAAGCTGTACAGAAAGGTAAAGAAGTAGAAGCTGAAAAGAAAGAAGATGGTGATGAACATATTTTGTCTTCATTGCCGAACTTGACAGAAGGTGAAGTCCTATCACTTGTCAATGCAAACATCACCGAGCATAAGACCAAACCTAAACCTCTCTATACAGAAGCGACGCTCCTCTCTGCTATGGAGAACGCAGGAAAAGAGGTTGAAGATGCAGAAAGTAAGAAAGCAATGGCAGAGTGTGGCATCGGTACGCCCGCCACAAGAGCCAATATCATCGAAACACTTATCCTCCGTGATTATATCCGCAGGGAGAAGAAAGCAATCATCCCCACCGAAAAAGGCTTGGCTGTCTATGAGATTGTCAAGGACAAGAAGATTGCCAATGCGGAGATGACAGGCAGTTGGGAACTTGCCCTTGCCGCTATTGAAGCAGGAAAGATGCCATCTGATAAGTTCGCACAGGGTATCAACTCATACGTGGGAACAATCTGCGAGGAACTCCTAACACTTACTCCCGAACAGAAATCCTATCCTGTATACCGCTGCCCAAAGTGCGGACAGCAGAGTGTCGGCATCTATGCCAAGGTAGCCAAGTGCAGGCATGAAACCTGTGGTTTTCACGTGTTTCGTGAAGTCTGCGGCATACATCTTTCTGAAGATAATATCCGTGACTTGATAAGCTCCGGTCGTACGCCTATCTTTAAAGGGCTGACCAGCAAGGCAGGCAAGAAGTTCAATGCCCGACTGGTTCTGGGTGAAGACTACACCACTTCCTTTGAATTTGAGAACAAAAAAAGGAAAACAAAGAAGGAGATAATCCTGGCAGAAACAACGAGGAACAGATATAGGTTGGGAGATATAAGTATTACCTGCTGACCTTTTTACCTCCACTTTATTAAAAGAAAACCTTATGGCATACAATAAAAAAGAAGTCCTGCAAGCCAACACGGAGGCTATCCGTGTCGTGCTGCGCCTGGAAAAAGAACGCCGTGAAGCCACCGAAGCTGAGAAAAATATCTTACGGAACTATCAAGGATTCGGTGGCTTGAAATGTGTACTCAACCGCACAGATAACCCCGATGATATACGCTATTGGAGCAAGTCTGAACAGAATCTCTTTGAACCAACCCAACAGCTCAAACAGATGATTTATCGTGAAGCCGTAGATGCCAACACCGCCAAGCGGTATTGGGAGAGCATCAAGGCAAGCGTACTGACCTCCTTCTATACCGATACCCGTATCGTTTCTGCCATCTCAGATGCACTTGCCTCCACAAACCTGCAGATAAGACGATGTTTAGACCCTTCTATGGGTATGGGTGCCTTTGCCGAGATCTTTGCAAGGCAAGCGGGAGTTGTAGATGCAATGGAAAAAGACCTGCTCACTGCCCGCATTAGCCAAGCTCTGCACCCCTATGGAAAAGGCAACATCTTCGTCCGAAACGAGCCTTTTGAAGCCATTGGGCAGTTAGAAAACAAAGACAAATACGACCTTATAACAAGTAACATTCCTTTCGGTGATTTCATGGTCTATGACCGAGAATACAGCAAAGGTAAGGACACTCTTAAACGTGAGTCCACACGTGCCATTCACAATTACTTCTTCGTGAAAGGTCTGGACTGCATCAAGGAAGGTGGCTTACTGGCATTCATTACCTCACAGGGTGTTTTGGACAGCCCTCGCAATGAAGCCATACGCCGTTACCTCATGCAGAACAGCCGCCTTATCTCCGCTCTCCGACTAACATCAGGTCTATTTTCAGACAATGCAGGTACGGACGTGGGCAGTGACCTCATCGTCCTGCAGAAGCAGACTAGTAAAGAAATCAGCAAGGGAATTGAACAGCAGTTCGTAGAAACTGTTTCCGTTCCCAAGGAAGAAGGCTCTACTGTCGTCTTCAAGCATAACTCTCTTTTTGTAGGAGATTGGAAAGACATATCTCATCGCACCATTGCTACAGAGCGCATAATGGGTACAGACCCTTATGGAAGACCTGCATGGGAGTATCGGTTCACGGGAGGGGTTGAGGAAATGGCAGAAAGTCTCCGAACACGGCTCTCCCTTGAAATGGGACAACGTATCGACCGTAAACTATATGAGACTGGTATACCGATGACAGAGGTAGAGCGAGAGGCAGAAACAGAGAAACAGCTTCGCAAGTTGGGTATTACCATAAGTCGGGAAGAAGAAACAGAGAAGACAAAGACTGAAGACAAGGGCATAAACGATGCCTATAACCTAATGCCCGACAGTATCAGGAAACAGTTACCAAACTTTACAGCACGGAAAAGGAACTCATAGGCGATAAGGTTGCCTACGCACGCTATTTCTTCCCTATGGGAGCATATACAGCCTACCTTTTGGAATATGACCCTAAGAGCCGTATTGGTTTCGGTGCTGTCACGATGGGTTATGGCTGGGAGCTTGGCAATATGTCCCTCGATGAGATGGAAGGCGTAAAAGTAAGAGGACTGGGGATTGAACGCGACCTGTATTTCTCTCCTAAGAAACTGCACGAGATAGCCGAACTGGAAGAAATCGTCAGAGAACAATATACCAAAGAAAAAGTGGTGGCAGAGGAAATCAAGGAAGAAGCGGTAACAAAGACAGAAACAGAGAATAAGGTTAAGGAAACTGTAGCTGTTGCTTCTAAGAACGATACGCAGATAATGGAAGAAACCGTTCCTGGCGGAGAGACAATCCCATTACAGCCATCATCATCAGAGTCCGCCCCACAACAATTAGTATCAGAACAGCCTTCCATAACTGTTGAACCTGCACCCGAAGGCGTACCCGCTTTGACACTTCATCATCAATACGAGCAGGAACCACAGGAAATCCGTACAGATATTGAAGCCCCAAGAGAGATGAACGGACAGACAATATTCTTTGACGACGATCATCATCCGGTGGTGGACAATAACATGGAAGATATCGGACAACCGGAGCAACTGTCACTATTTGCCCCAGAGGAATACAGTCTTTGGACAAGAGAAGTTACCCGTGTGAACAATGAAATCAAGGATGATTCAAGAACTTCACAGGCGCATCGTCCTATAACTCAAACTGCTCCCCAGAAACCATCGGAGTCCAAGATACAAAAGGCGGTAACTGTTCCTCAACGGCGTACCCGTGGCAGCAGGAAAGCGGCTTCTTCCTCCCCACGTGAGCCGTCCCTTTTCGACTTCATGAATGAAGCCGAGGAGCGCAAGCCGCAGCCGATAGCAGAAGTCAGAAAAGAGTTTGACACTTCACCACGCCCTTTTCTCTCTTCGCCGGACTCTCACCTGAGAGACGGCTCCATTGTCGTGCAGAAAGGGCAGGTAGGCTTTCTTTCTGACTTAAAGCGACATCCAACCTTTAACCCGATGGACTTGCCGTATGCCCAGCTTTCCCGTCTCAAAGCCTATATCGAGATACGGGAGTGCTATCACCGTCTCTATGACTACGAGGCAGAGAACCATGCAGAAGACAAGGAAGACCGCAGCAGACTCAACCACCTGTATGATGATTATGTATCCTGTTGGGGCTACTTCAATCAGAAGGCGAACACCGACATCATCAAGATGGATGCTACAGGCGTGGAAATGCTCTTCTTGGAACGCTCTGAGAACGGCAGGTACGTCAAGGCAGACATCTTTGACCATCCTACAGCATTTTCTACCACGGAACTGACCGTTGCCGCAGACCCGATGGAAGCCTTGGGTGCATCGCTCAACAAGTACGGCGCGGTGGAACTTGACTACATGAGTTCACTTTTACCTGATATGGAGGAAAACGACATTATTTCTTCCTTGGAAGGTCGCATCTATTACAATCCCGAAGAGAATGCCTACGAAGTGGCGGACAAGTTCATTTCGGGCAATGTAATAGAAAAGGCGGAGCGTATCGAGTCGTGGCTCTTGGATCATCCAGACCATGAGGAAGCCAAACAGAGCCTTGCTGCCTTGCGTGCAGCCACGCCAACACCCATTCCATTTGCAGACCTTGACTTTAATCTCGGTGAACGCTGGATACCTGCCAAAGTCTATGGCAGGTTCGCCTCGGAGTTCTTCGGGACGGATATTGGCGTATCCTACCATTCCAACATGGACGAGTACAGCATTGTCTGCGACAGAAAGAATGCCAATATCTGGCACAAGTATGCCGTACAGGGAGAATTTCGCCGTTATGATGGCATCAATCTCTTGAAGCACGCCCTACACAATACCATTCCCGACATCAACAAGAGCAAGGAGGTGACGGACAAGGTTACGGGAGAAACCAAGACCATCAAAGTAAGGGACGGACATGCCATCCAGATGGCAAATGCCAAGATTGAGGAAATCAGGCAGGGCTTTGTCGATTGGCTCAGACGAACACCTGACACGTTCAAGGAGCAGTTATCCGACAGGTACAACCGCCTTTTCAATTGCTTTGTGCGACCAAACTTTGACGGCACGCATCAGACTTTTCCCGACCTTGACTTGAAACGGTTGGGCATAACCGACCTATATAAAAAGCCAGAAGGATGCCGTATGGATGCTCAAAACCAATGGCGGGGGTATCTGCGACCACGAGGTGGGAGCGGGCAAGACGCTTATCATGTGTACGGCAGCATACGAGATGAAACGCTTGGGATTGGCGAACAAGCCGATGATTATCGGACTGAAGGCGAATGTTTTTCGACATTGCAGATACCTTCCGCAAAGGCTTACCCCAATGCCAAGGTTCTCTATCCGGGCAAGAACGATTTTTAATAAACAGAACCGCCAGCGTATTTTTCAACGACATCAAGAACAACGATTGGGATTGCATTATCCTTACGCATGAGCAGTTCGGTATGATACCGCAAGCATTGGAGATACAAGAAGCGATTTTGCAGAAAGAAAAAGATTCTGTAGAAGAAAATCTTGAAGTGCTCCGTATGCAGGGAGCGGACATTTCCCGTGCTATGCTCAAAGGCTTGGAAAAGCGCAAGCAGACGCTTGAAGCCAAGTTACAGAATATACAGGACAGCATAGCCGAGCGCAAGGACGATGCCGTCGATTTCAAGATGATGGGCATCGACCACCTCTTTGTCGATGAATCACACCAGTTCAAGAACCTGATGTTCAACACCCGACATGACAGGGTATCGGGCTTGGGCAATCCCGACGGCTCACAGAGAGCCCTCAATATGCTCTTTGCCATACGCACCATACAGGAGCGGTCGGGCAAGGACTTGGGCGCAACATTCCTTTCAGGAACTACTATCAGTAATTCGCTAACAGAATTATATTTGCTCTTCAAATACTTGCGCCCGCAAGCCTTGGAAAAGCAGGGCATCAACAGTTTTGACGCTTGGGCAGCAGTCTTTGCCAAGAAGTCCACCGACTATGAGTTTTCCATCACCAATGAGATTATTCAGAAGGAACGTTTCAGAACATTCATCAAGGTACCCGAACTTGCCTCATTCTATGCGGAAGTATGGGAGTAGAAAGCAGAAAATGGCATAAAACTCATATCTGACTGAAATACAGCGGATATTGCTTGTTTCTTCTTAGGGTTGCATCATAGGAAACAGGCAGAAAAGGGAGCGAAAAGGAGGGAGTTCAGTTACCAAATCGTTCGAAAAACGATGAAAGGAAAAGGACGGCTGAAAGTGGTAACTAAAACGGAGTTTTCTCTTTCATTATCAATGTTTTGCATCGTTCAAAGTTCCTCAAAGAAGTGTAATTTTGCAAGTAAAAAACAATGGAAAAAGAAAAATTCAAGCTGCTTTTCTACCTCAAGAGAGGTACGCAGGACAAAAACGGAAAAAGTCCCATCATGGGACGCATCAGCGCAGGACGCTCTATGGTACAGTTCAGTTGCAAATGCTCGTGTACTCCTCGTTTGTGGGACAGTCGCAAAAACCGACTGCTGGGCAAGAGTGCCGAAGCCGTATCGGTAAACAAGGAACTTGACCGCCTTCAGGTGAGCATACACAAGGTTTATGAGTCTCTTTCGGGTAAATCCGATGCTCCCATCACGGCAGAGCGAGTACGGGAGCTTGTATTCGGACTGAACAGTGAGTCACAAGGACTGCTGCATCATACAGACGAGTATATCGACCGCTTCCGTGAGCGTGTGGGCATAGACCGCAGCGAACGCAGACTAAAATGCCTGTTGCTCTTTCACAAGCATCTGGCAAACTTCGTCAGGTATCGCTACCGTGTGGAGGATATTCCCGTGCAGAAAGCCGACATCGCCTTTATCAAAGACTTGGAGGACTACTTCGCCAAAGAAAAAGGGATTCAAGCTCAACACTTCGGCTGGCTATCTCTCCATGCTGGCTTCCTTGCTCAAAGACCTGCATAAACGGCACATCATTGACACCTATCCCTTCATCAACCATTCCATTCGTTGGGAAGTGGGTACTCCACGTTACATCACAAGGGAGGAGGTAGGTCTTATCGCAGCCTTGGGAGAAGATAAATTGCAAGGCTATGAAAAAGTGTCGAGGGATATGTTCCTTTTCTCCTGCCTGACGGGGCTTTCCTATACCGACGTGTATCACTTGACGGAGCAGCACGTCTTTCACGAAGCAGGGAATGACTTGGATACGCAAGCCGAGAATAAAGACGGGCAACGTGTGCCACATCCCCCTACTTCCCGAAGCCACTGCCATTATCGAGCGTTATCGGGGCATTCACACGAGGGCTTTCCGACACGAACCGCCCAAGGGGTATCTGCTGCCCATACCCGGATGCGACACGGTAAACATACACCTCAAAAAGATAGCACGGCTTTGCGGTATTCAGAAAACGCTGACCTATCACATGGCACGGCATACCTTCGCATCTCAGATGACACTGTCGGAGGGCGTGTCCATTGAGAGCGTTTCCAAAATGCTCGGACACAGTCAAATCAAAACCACGCAAGTGTATGCGGAGACATCTCCCGAGCGTGTCTTTCTGGACATAGAGAAAATACTTCCACAACTCGCACATTATCAACTGACCAACTAAAACCGCAGAACAATGAAAAGTACATTTGCCATACTATTCTACATAGATAGAAGCAAGACCAATGAAGACGGACTATGCGTAATCCGTTGCCGTATCACCTGTAATGGAACGTCCTCATCGTTTTTTCCACGCAGTTGCAAACTTCCCCCGACGAGTGGCTTGCCCGAAAAGGGTGCATCAAGGCGACAACAGGTAATTCAAGCGGCATCAATCTGCAACTGAACTCAATAGAAGAGTGCTTGCATTCACTCTATGAACGTACATTAAGGGAAGAAAACTATATCACGGCGGAATACCTCAAGGAGCGTTATATGCAGCAAAGTCGCCCCATGCCAACACTTACGGAGCTATATCAATCCGTTTGTGAATACAAGGAGGAATTGCAGGGCAGAACATTAAGCAAGGCAACTGTCAGGGCTTTTAAGGACAGCTACAAGAGTTTTGTTCATTTCCTGCAAGTAAGGGACAGGGCAGACTGTATGCCCACAGAGGTGGACAAGACTTTGCTTGAGGACTATCGCCTTTTTTTATGCTTCGGGACTTGGGAAACAAGGAAAGCAGTGTCGGCAACCGCCTACGCCACTTGCATCAGGTCATTCGCAAGGCATTGCAGGAGCGATACGTTCGTGAAGACCCTTTTGAACGCCGAGGCTTTTCTACAAGCCTGTTGCACGGGCGGACGACACCACAGCACACACCATCTCCGCACCGCTCGACGAATAACAAACACAGACTTATTTTCCTCTTGGGATGTTTCGCAGACTGGCGTCGGACTTAAAATCACTCGAATGACGATGGTTTGCCATCAGTTGATGAACGCACTGCTCAATCTCCCTCTGCCTGGTTTTCGAAAGACGTGCGCTATGTCGTCGTCCATTGCTGCCGTTGCCGATGAAAAGTAAACGCTTTCTCTCGCTGCAGCATGGTTTGTCATGCGGATTTCAAGCTGCCTGGGACTGCGTGGGCTATTCAGGAAAGGCCTTCCGCTTTCCCTGTTGTGCTGAAGAGTGCAGTGCAGAAGGCAGGAGGTTGTCCTTCTTCGTTGAGTTGAAGCCTGTGGTGAACATCACGAGCGATTGGGAGACAAAGGGTTCCTCCACGGCAAGTAGCCAATCTCGCACAGCCGCCTACTGCGATACCATGGCGCAAGGTCTTTGATCTGTTTCGACAGAAAAGCAGCTGGTGCATCGCATGGACTGTTTCGCAAAGGTACATTACGGCCCTTGTCTGCTCCTGGTGGAGTCTGACAAGGACTGAGGAGGGAATCTTCCACCACCGCTCCAGAGTTTCGCTTTCGTGTTGCTTGAACAAGGCTGGTCAAATTGCCACGCATTTCTGTATCGCGTGCGGTCATTATGTCGCAGACGCATTGCCACCGGCTGGGCTGCCGTGAGAGATATGAGGCACGACAAAGATACAGCATACTCGAGCTCTTTGGACGCAAGGCGTAACAATTCTAACACGAATAGGACTGACGATAATACGGACAATCTATTGTTTACAATTTGTTGTCATGACTATCTGTTGTCAAACTACTATATCGTCAAAAATAATCTATCGATAAAACTATCTATCGACACTTCGACATCTCGATTTTGTCGAACTATCGAATTATCGATAAAACAACAAGATAATAAAAAGGAACGAGACGGCACCTCATCTCATTACCGCAATAACACAGACGGATTTCCTTTGTTTTTCTATTGCTTTCTCTCATTTCCCTGCTTATCCTCATTTCTTGCAGCGGTGCTTCGAGGGGTTTACTTTTTGCACCCGAGAAGTACGGCAATGGACTACATAACAGTTTGTTTGCTGAGTAACAATAAAGTAATCAAAACAAAATTAAGGCAATGAAACTCATTATCATCGACCGCAAAGCGTGGAGACGACATCGCTCGAATTTGCAGACTTTATCCATCGTGTGGAGAAAACTCATCGGTAATCCTCCCGAGACCGAGCAATGGCTCGACAACGAAGCCGTGTGCAAGCGTTTAGGGCATCAGCAAGCGTACCCTACAATCATACCGAGATACGGGCAAAATCCCTTTCTCCATGATTGGACACAAGTGTTATTACAAACAGACCGACATCTGTGAAATGCTGAATGCAGTCAAGGATTGAAATCAAAGAATGAATGAATTATGGCAGAGAATGAAATCATTACGCGGGAAGACCCTCAGATGCAGATGTTTGCACAACTGATGGAAGGCACTTTGAAGAAGTTGGAGCGGTATTGTGCCACAGCTCGTCCGATGTTAGATGGCGAGGTTTACCTTTCGAGCGAGGAAGTGTGCAGGCAATTACGGCTCAGCACACGCACGCTCCAAGAGTACAGAAACTCAGGAACGCTTCCTTTCTACAAAATCGGAGGGAAGATACTCTACAAGCAGAGCGACATACAAGCCATGCTTGAAAAACACTATAACCCGATACCCAAGAAATTATGGCAAGAATAGATGAAAAAAGGAAACAACGCTTGGAACAAGCCATTAGAGATATGGGAAATTATGGCGTTAAGCTCCGCAAGCCCGAAGAGTTACCCGATTTTGACCAGCCCTCCGATTATGAAGAGGAAAAGAGAAGGTTTGAGCCTGTTGATAAAGTTGAGGAACAAAATGACAAGGAGAGTAACAAGGATTTTTCTCAACCGTCCTATCAAGAAACAGCGTTGTCGCCAACAGAAAGGGCTACTTCTAGCGAAGAAATTCATCAACGAATGGGAAAAACAAAGGACAGGAAGCAATTATCCGAGTTTCAGGGGAAATATCTCCAGCCCTTTCGAAACAGCCACCGCAAAGCCGTGTATGTATCAGAGGAAATCCAACGAAAGTTAGACTTCGTGGTGCGGAGAATCGGTGAGCATGGAGCGAGCGTTTCGGGATATGTCGAACAGGTACTGCGGGAACACCTCGACCAATACAAGGAAGATGTGGAAAGATGGAGGAAACTCTGAATTACTGCATTCCTCGAATGCAAGCCTACGCCGAGTTACTGTATTCAATGAATGCAGTAACACAGCAGGGGCTTATAATCCCATTTTCTACATCAGCAAGGTGTGTCTTTGTACCACAAATTGCCATTTGTACCACAAAGACCCTTGCCCTCAAGGGGATTAAATCACTCAAAGTCGTAATTAGAAAAGCAATGAAAAAGCAGAAACAAAAGAAGCCGGACGGCAGATGTGCCCACCTGCCCAAGATGGGACAGATGGCATGTCAGGATACCTAATTCTGAAGACCAGCAGAAACTTATCAGACTCTATCGCAGAGTCGAGGAGCAAAGACAAAAAGCGATTTTTGTCCGAGCAAGGATTTTTGGTGAAAGCCTTTTAAGGTCATCACGGAAGACCCTTCAAAGAAGCCTTACTTGGAGAAACTCTCAGAAATCGTCGTCATGACTCATAAGATAGGCGTGCTATACAACGAAGCCGTGAAAGTCCTCAATGCTTATCATTCTGTCGCCACTGCTCGACGAATGTCGGCAGACTCGAAACCTATTCCCAACTTCATTGAACTGCAACAACAAACAGTAGCAACTGACAAAATTTCTTGAGTAGACGAATAAATACTGATAAATCTAATGCCCAGCATTCGTTTCCGTACTGCGAAGCCCAATCCCTCTTTGGGTAGTTGGTGATTTTAAGAATCAGTGTTGGAAGATATGCTTTGTAGTGTAGTCAGTAATAAAAATGCTTCTGTCAACGAGATTTGCATCGGTAGCGTTGTTTACCTGTACTTTACCTCTTTTGAGAATATTGTTTTGAGTGGCGATGCAGCATTGAAACTCAACTCCCAATCTGGAGCATAAAGTTCCGAAGAATTCTCGTATATTCAATTTTTGGGGGTACAAATATAGCAAAGGCAGAAATCTTTCCCTGCCTTTACGCCTAATCTTTTAAAATCACATTGATACTCAAATGACTATTTTGACAACTCCCGTTTTGGAGCATTACTATCTATTCCTATTCGTTGTATTACTCTATCTTTAAAAGGGTATAATAACTAAACAATCTACCGTCCTCATAACGTATTATTTTTGAAATATTAGCTTTGTTGGTTACGATTCTAAAAAGACTCGAAAGGGCATCTTATTATCTCCCAGTTTCCAAGGCCATCGGTCTCATAGATTATAAAAAGCATAGAAGCCCCATATGTGAGACCCTTTACATACATTTCTATGCATATACTTTTATTATTAGGTTCAAAATAATATGATTTTGAGAGATTTTTCCATCTTTAAAATCAATATTCCCCACACCTGATATGGTTCCGATTTCGAAAAAGTTTTTTCCATAATATCTAATCGTTTTTGAACATCACATAATTATTAATAGTATCTGATAGACATTTAAAAGAGGCTTTATTTTTCTCCCAAAGGGAATTTTTGTACATTAGTGAGTTGTCCTTTAAAGAACTAATTGATTCCCTTTGAGCATAGGTAACGGTTATATTAAATGACATAATTAATAACCACTACACTTTAAAATATTCATTTTATTTGACCTTTCTTTTTCGATTCTTTGTAAGTATACATCTTAATATATGATGGTCTAACTCCAACTACGTATATTTCCTTTAACTTGTTAAAGTCCCATTTAGGGATGGTAGGATTACCATTCTTATCCTTGACATCGATCTTGGACTATATATAAAAACCGATTTACTGATTCCCCGTTCACTTCCTTTATATACCTGTGATAGCATTAGATAAACTTCTAACCCACGCATTATGATTCGAGTTTGTCTAACTCGCCTTTTATGCTTCCACTTTTGAGATCTTAAGTGTCTCGCTAGGATTGGTATAGAAAATCCGATTGTGTCATTCTTATTTAATGAAGAACTGCCATGGTTGTTTTATAACACCCTCTATAGTATTTGGGAAATTTATCAGACTCAACTCTGTTCATTACTATCCATTCCTACTAGTTGCTCCGTGAAATTTCCCCTCTAAATTCAGCGTAACAATTCTAACTAATTGCCCAATGTTGCTATTTAAATTAATTTCAGATATTGAAGTTTTTATCAATTTTTCGATTGAGATAATCATTCATGTTAAAAATTACCTTAACAACAGAATAAAAGCTTTACCATCGTTTGTTTTATCATATCCCAAATAAATCCCAGAATTGGTGAAATAATCTCCTTTGCCATCTGGATCATTATAAAATTATAGGGTTATGGCAATATCCATAAGCTGATGAGGTTTAGGATAATCTTCTTCAAGGGATCACTGCTCATCCATAGACTCAACCTTGGCTCGTAGTACCTTGCACCATAATAGTACATACCTGTCTCCTCGTCAAACTCCTTAGCATTGAAAGATAAGGCGTGTTCACGTGTTGTTTCTCTCCTCTGAACACTTCTCCAAAGTGGAACGTATTCGATGTGCTGAAACTACCTCGCCATCAAGGTTGGTGATATAGCTACTGCTGCCCAAGTGGTCAGGGTGGTGAGTAGAAACTGTAGCTTTCATGATTGGTCCTTATCATGTGGAGTATCGTTTGCGGTTCTTGTGATCGTGCCTAGCACGGAGCGCCCGCGCTACTGGGCGTACCGTCGTTGCGGCGACGCTTGACCGTGCAGTAGTCGTCATCGGTATCGCCTACGGTATAAGGTTGGTCCGGCGCCTTGTAGTGTCTTTAATGGTTGTAACTGCTGGTTTGTGCTTTATCGCTGGCGGTTAATGGTAGACCATCACAGCTTCTTTGCTGCCACATGCGATACGCTGGGTCTTGCCCGCATACCAGAGTCGCCGAGTTTGACCGACAATACGCTGGCTACCCATGGGTATTGCTGGCCGATTGACCTGTGCCACCTTGCGGCAACTAGTATGCAGGCTGACATAGAAAGCTGAGAGCGTGCCGTACCTGGTGTTACCACGCGAACTCGGAGTTTCCATCGTAAACGCTCGTTTCGCCTACGATGTGCTTTACTGTGCGCTCACCATCGGCATCCTTCTGCAATGGTGCTCACAAAACCGTTCTCATCGCTTGCCAACGCGGGTTCTCTCGATCCCAACGATACTTCCTGCTCACGCTTTTTCATCTTTCACTTACCGTCTTTCTGCTTTACGAGAGGTATTGAGTGCGATTCAAGGTTTCCGTTGACATCATAGAATTGTGCCCGTGTCGGTTGTTGACCTATTCGTACTGCTCGTGGGAGATTTCTTCCGTTCGGTGGTCATCTTCACAGGCTGTTGATCAGCTGGAACTTTCTGCCGCATCGCTTGCCGTAAGTATAAGCGAGTTCGTAGCCTGCGTTGACGTGCCGTCAGCTTCGCGTACTGCGTGATTGGCTGCTGCACTGTTATGCGGTTATTGTCGGCAACCATCGCCCGTACAAGGCTACGCAGATGCCGTCTTGTTTGTCCGCTCACCGCGTGGCGATTAACGTACGACGCTTGTTGTATTCCCGCACGATATTATCCCAGGGCGGGTTGTCGCCAAAGTTTAACCCAGCAGTTTGGACACAAAATCGTTGATGGCATCCCTGAAGATCAAACAAATCTGATTACGATATTGAGGTAGTACTTCATCTTGCTTCTTGTTGTAACATCCAAGAGTAATCATACCATTAACCGAGACATTAAAGTACTATAGTAATGATTAACGAGTTATGTTTAATTAGCAAGACCCTACATCTCTTTTCCATTCATAAATATGTTCATCTTTTCTATCATCTCATGGGATGATAACGATTCTATTTTATGCGTAATTGAGTGTGTTTATAAGGCTAAAAAGATGATTGAGTATTCCTTCAAAATATAACTTATTTTGAAGCCTTCCGAATTTAATATATGGCTTGTACTTTTATTGTATTGTGCGGACAAATAAGATTGTAATGTTACAGGACTAAATAAAACATTGGAAACGACAATTCAGAGTTACGAAATGTTACATGTGGTGCTATTTTTGTTTATAGAAATCGATATATGATTTGAGCTTTCATCACCATTCGGAAGAATGGATTCCTAAAATGTGCAAATCGAAAACCTCCTCTAATAAGATATGTTTAACATAAGGGAGACAAAAAGTCACTATGCAGTTTAAATTTAGAATAGAAATTTATGACACGAAAATTAGGTTCTTGGCCACTTTGTTTGCAAAGAATAATATAATATTCTTTATAAATTACAGATCGACCTTGTTCCATCGTGTAACTTTACTGAATGTCTCCTTTGTCCTTAGATGTATAACTCCTAATACGGACTTCTTTGACGGTGTAATAAGTTTCGGACATTTGAGCTTTATTATCTATGAACAAGAACAAGTAAAATGCTAACACTCTTCAAACCATAAATTTGAAAGCCAAATCATTTATAGTCCTCAAAAATAGTTAATCATATTGTGCAGTGGAAGTAAACCTAATTCTTCCCTTATTCTTCCTTACCTCCATAATTGTATCCTGCAGTTTTTTTCTGCGGAACATTGACTGATCCATTACCAAATTTTTTATTTACAGCATTTTCCACGATGCATACTCCTTATCACACATACTCACCCATGACGATTCATTTTGCTTGTAAAAATACCATTTGATGGCTATTCTGCGAAACTCGCCGGAATCATTGCTTGTTCTGCACCATCTGATCTCCATTACTATAATCCTAGAACCTGGGTGTCATCATTTACTCTTCATGGCAATAACTGTTTACGTGCATTGTTTATTTACAACAACGTTGTTCTTCTAAATGCTTTTGCACTCGGAGGTGCTACCGCACGCTACTTTATTCTTGTTCACATCTGAACGAAGCTGTGCATAAACATTTCCTTTGCTTTGCCTAAATATACCATGCCCTACCCGTCCGTTTCTGCATATACAGTTGATGCCAAAAGAAGTATTCGTCTCTCGAGCCAATGAACAATTTAACAGGGTGTTCGAATACATTCTGCTAGAGCTCATTCTTGTCTTCCATTATACACTACCGGTTGCTGTATATGCATATCATCTGTTTCCCATCACTACCAAGCCATTTACCAGCATCTGTATAATAATCTCCTTGACCATCAGGATCAAATAGTTTATTGGTTATTATGACCTAGTGTATGCATATGTCAATATATTCCTCAACAAAGCGGATCCACATCCATCACAAACTCAACCTCGGCTCATAGTATCTCGCACCATAGTAGTACATACCTGTTTCCTCATCAAATTCTTTTGCGTTGAAGAGGTAAGGGGTATTCCATGTGTTGTTGCGTTCCTCTATGAACACCTCACCGAACGGCACATACTCGATGTGTTGCGATACTTCGCCATCAAGGTTGGTGATGTAGCTACTGCTGCCCAAATGGTCAGGATGGTAGTAGAACTGCATCTTTTCGTAGTCATCATTCGGCTTGAAGTTGCCATTTGCAGCCCTTGTGCGTGCCACTAGCCCTGCCTGTGCTGCCTCCGGCGTACCATCGTGCAGCGAAGCCTTGACCGTTTACGTAGTCATCGTTGTCCTTACCATTATATAGCAAGTCAAACGTTGTAGTGTCTTTAATGGATTGTAACTGCTGGTTGTACTTATCCTTGTAGTTAATGGTAAGACCATCAGCTTCATTGCCTGCATAAGGTATTCGTCTTGGGTCTGCGCCATAGCTGGCGAGGTCGCCAAGCTTGCTGACTATTCTCTGACTGCCCACATAGATATGCTTGGTGTACTTGCCACCTTGCCCTGCTACGAGTGTAGCAGGCTGACATAGGACTGACCTTGCCAGCGCGTATTGCCGCCCGAGAACTCGGAGTTCCCGCATGAATAACTGTCGTTTCGTCGGTCTTTACTGGCATGCGCTCGCCATCGGCATCGCACGCAATAGTTGCTCACAAAGCCGTTTCTCATCAGCTGCCAGCAAAGCGAGAATTCCTCCTCGTCCCAGCGGTACTGTCACGTCTTTGCACTGTTTTCGTCTTCGCGCCGTCTTTCGCGCACGGAGGTCGTCGAGTGTGAACCACTGGGTTCCGTTGACATCGGCATTGGCCCTTGCGTCCGGTGTTGATGGTACTGGCTCCGTAGAGATTCTGCCGTTCGGTGTGCTATCTGAACATTAGTCAAGTTAAACTTCCTACCACCCATATCCTTGCCGTGCAGTATACGCGGGTTCGTGGCCTGCGTTGACCTCGAACATGCACCTGTCTGCGAGATGTTGCTTCTTGCTCGTGGTGCGATTGCATATCGTCGTAGCCCATAGCAAGGGTGTAAGAAGCCGTCTTGTGTCGTTCGCCCTCTAAGTTCCCGTTGCGCTTGCCAGCGTATAGTGGGTCGTAAGTATAACTGTAGCTCGTTTGTCCGCCTGCGCGCTGCACTCTGTGGGGCGGGCATTGTTCTTAATACCAGGCACGTTGCTGCTGCACTGCGTCGTAGCTCGTAGGCGTTGTCCGCATGATGGTACCTGCCTTAGCATTCACTGCGGTTCTGCAAACGTCTGCGTGCAGGGTCGTAACTGCGAACGGTGTCCCGCTCGTGCAATGCGCTAGCAGGTAGGTGCGCTGCTCCGACTTATCACTTGCCAATCTTGTTCACGCTAGTCGTAGCCATAGGACTTGTAACCACGGACGTGGTCTACCTGTCACCGAGGTTACGTATGGTGACCTTTTCCTCATCAGGGTAAATGTTTCCAATAGGCGGTTATGGCTGGTATTACTTCCACTGTGTTGCGTAGGTTACCACCGCCTGATTAAACTGTCGGCGTGCGCACGGTCTTCAGACCTCACCCATCTTATAGTAATATCGATAGCCGCGCAGTATACGAAGCATCAATCTGCCGATACGGTTGGCAGAAGAGTTTCACCTATAAGCGTGCCACGTTATTTTCGGATGGTCCGGGATAGTTGATATGCCGGACGGTAGTGTATCGTAATTGATGGTCTTGCCTCTTTTGAGAGTTGGCTGTCTGCTTGGTGAGCGCACGTACCCAGGCATCATAGGTAAGGTGATACCGCTTGCAGGTGGTTTTACCTCATTCAGCAGTCGCCCATATCGCGGGAGCCGGATGTCGTTGCGTTTGCCTGTTCTGTTACGCCAGCCAATCGATTGGTACCATCATATTCGAAAGAAGTGGTAATGATACCATCAGGTCGCTGGTGCTCGGTGCTTCGTCTTACCCACCTGTCGGTATGGGTAACCTGACGAATTTTACGCGGCATCGGTTACAGTCGTTGCGGTACCTGCCCGTCCATGATGTTTAGTCGCGTTAAGCGGTGTCGGAAGCGTTGCTGGCACGATCGGCAAAATCGCCAAACCGTTGCGTTGGCGATATCAAAGCCTTGTTGGCTTCATCTTGCGCCGTGCCTCCGTTGTTGGATAAATAAGCCTTTGCCACGTCCGAATGTCGCCAGGCGTTGCGTCCGCTGACCAATCATCACGGTCTCGCGTCTTTCCGTTTACCATGGCGGCTTTCGTTTACCGCACCGTCTTTCTTCACCTGAACAGGACGCCCGACCGTCCCACGAAGGTTACGGTCTCCATATCATCGCTCGGTGCTGACATATGTCGCGTAATGCTTGGTCACTGCGTAAGCGGCACTTTTCATGTGCCATTGGTTGCCGAAGCGGCCTTGGGCTGATGGTCGAAACACTGATGTACCGGCACACCTGTCGCCAACTCGTTAGGACCGCGCACAGCTTTCACACGTCCGGGTTGTCTATTTCGTTCATGCAATAGAGTGGTTGAGATCGCATACGGCGAGTAGCCATCACCATGGCGATGATAGTCGAGTTGGCTGCCTGCTGCGGTAGCCGATCGTCGTCTATGCGCTCCACATGCATATTCATCACCGGCTCATGGCGGTGGGTATGCCACATGCCGTTGTCCCTTGCTGTTGGCAGGAAGCGTTAGCCCGATGCGATGTTGCCGTCAGCATCATAGGTGTGTAGTCAGAGACGGCTGACCGCTTGGTGTTGCTGTATCTGTGTATTATGGTCGCATGGTTTCGATTCGCGCAGTCGCGAAACTTGATGATAAATCTTTTCATCACCGCCCGAAATTACGGGATGCACGTTGTTGGGTAACTAGCCGAAGATATGTGTTGTTATCATTGTTAACCCAGGCATGTTGGCATGTGCGGTTTTGGTGAGTCAGGGCTTGCCAGACAGTAGCACTAGCGCACCCTTATCACTGAACTTGTCGGACTGTAGTTCTCCGTGATTAGCGGTGAGGGTAATACTCATTCGAGCCTCTAGTAGTGATGCCGGTTGCCTGTCCCTCATACCATGCTGGTGGCGGTATGGCCGGAGCAGGTACAAAGAGCAGAGGCTTGGTCCTTCCTAGAGTTTCTTCTGTTTTGTTGAAAAGTATAAGCTGTCACCGTTGGCATGTATATTAGCCATGTCATCATTCATTCCTGCGTGGCCTCGGTGTGTGACACTTGCGCTGGCATCCTCTACAGACGCTCAAGCTCATTGCCCCTGTGATAGTAGGTGGACACATCATAGGCCGTACGAGCGGCGGACGATGAACTGCGGATTCACCTGTTCGGTGTCGATATTCTTGGTTTGCGACCTTCCAAAACGAGAGAACCCACGCTCGTGCGATCTTTCTGTCCATCTGAATAGGCAAACATCGTCTTCATCATCGGTCCATCATCACGGATACCATCGTCAATGGTTACGGACGACATTGCCATTTCCACCGTGCAGGCCGTAGGTAGGCGTCTGTGTTCGTAGTCCAGTGTAAAGGTTCCGCCAAGGAATTGGTCACGCTCTTGAGCATATTCGTTTCTGCCGATAACAGAGCGGGTTACTTTTCAGTTCACTTTCCTTATCGATTCCCACAATGTCAGTAGCCGTCGCCATCTACGTCCTGCAAAGCATAGGTGTTACGATTTATACTATGACTGACAGAAACAACTGGATTTATGGAAATTTTGACAGGAATTAACTTTGGAGTGAAATTGACAGTAAATGCAACCTCAGCACCCTCTGAGGTTGAGGCAGATTCGCTAAGAGAAGAAAGCCCTTTCCACTGAATGGCATCCATAAAACCATTCCCGATATTAAATGCCACCATGATAGTCTTGTCATTGCGCCATACCTTATCTGGTAATCCGTCAGAATTTACATCAGAGAGTTATACTCTTCGGCTGTAGAGGTTACAACATTGTATCCCCCGGCGAAGCTAGATGACCCCTTATTGAAGCCACCACCTATATTGGCGTTATAAGTAATTCCCTTACCACCTTGTATTCGTTCAATTCCCCAATCAATCGGTTCTGTGAAGTTGTACCCTAAATTAAGTCGAACTTTATTTCCCTTAATAATTTTATCAGGTAGACCGTCTCCATTCACATCCATGAATGTTTCTGTGCTCCAATCCTTGTTAGAGGGAGGAATACTGACAGATCCAGACATACTAGCTTTTGCCTTGTTGCTGGAGCCTTGGTTGCTGGAATGATCCTTTCCTTTTGCTATATGAGCAATCGTAGAACTTATCGAAATAATGGGATCACTTCCCAATGCCCATCCTTCAGACTTGTTCTCGCTGCCGATGGTTCCAATTCCACTATACTTTTCGCCACTGATACCTCCTTGCGAATTTGTATATTGTATGACTCCCTTTTGAAAAATATCCGAGAAACCATCCCCATTGAAATCCATCATAGTGGAGCGAGTTACACTCTTACCACTTGCATCATTGTATGTAAAAGCAATGCCTGTCTGATTGACATCACTTGTTGCAACCATTTCCTGTGTTATAGCTACAGCACCGGTTCCTTGTAGACACGTACCGGAAACTCCTGTTATATCATCAATATGTTCGAAAGGGTTAGTTAATATTACATTTTGTTCAGTTAGTCTTGAAGCCCCAGCCTCTTTAGCTGTAAGGTACAATTCTGCTCGTTGTCCTATCCATCTATCAAATGAACTTTGGTCTGTTCCTATTGGTACAAATGCCATTGTCAAAGGATCCATCTTGGCATCCTTGCTATCGGGGAGCTTCAGCAGTGATTCATCAATGGGTTTGCCATACCTACCTTCGGAAGCAGTATAAACAAAAGCCACCCCAACCACGATACATTGTGCCGAAGCCTTTGTTCTCTGTCTGGGCATGAGAAGCCTGCCTGTGCTGTTCCTATGCCACGACAGTATTTGCAGAAGTTACTGTCTGACCTGAGATGTTACCTGAATAGAAGTAATCTATCCATATCTTGCCTGCACTGATACCGGTGATTATCAGTGGATCTCCTGAAAGACTGCCACCACTGAAAGTGTAAGTCTTTTTACCCAACAGTTTGTCTACAGTCTTGACAGTCATCGTTACCATTCCGTTTACCGTTGGTGGTAGCATCGTGATACTCAGGGTAACTGTCAGGGGTTGAAACATTGGAAGCAAGTACTACGGGTTTACCTTCACTAACCATGTCGGCAAGAGAGATATAATGGGTTGCCCCTGCCGTACGCTGCCTGCTACCATTCTTGCCCTATGGTCTCTATTTGTGAGTGTCCACTTTATTTTCGACCAGTCCACATTAGAAGAAGAACTGATTTCAAAGTTTAGATTTGTCAAGCCATCCGGATTAGGAATCGTCTGTTTAATTTCTCCGTCAAACGCTTCATTCCATGCTAAAGGTACGGGTATAGATTTCTCTTTTTATAATTCGGATTATTATTACCCAAGCTGTCTTTTAACTCATTAGATGCGACAATTCTGGGCGTAACGTCATCTGTTGTGACGGGTTTGGTGAACTTACCTGACAGGTTCAAAGAAGTGCTCTCTGCCACATTGGTCAGTGTATTGGCACCATAAATGGCACCCTCCTGAGGTTGATAAACAGTGGTAGATAATCCGCCAGGAGTGTTTCTGCCGCACCTGTATAGGTAATGACAGGCGCCCATTTCACGTTGTCAAAGGCACCGTTGCTTGTTTCCTCCGTACCAGACTGGACACGGAAATAAATGCGGTCGCCTTTCTTGACAGTGATATTCTGTGCCGTAGCATTATAAGCTGTTGCATCTCCCTTGGCAATTTTCTTACTCCAGAGTTCTGTACTGCCTTTCTGAATGGCTACGCGCACACCGTCAGCATGAGCATACTCATCGGTATCGTATTCGCCTGTTGGAGTAATCAAACTAACTGTACCCGAGATGCTGATGATTCCATCTTTAGGTGCCTGCCATCACGTACCATATCTTCCATCGGAAGGATTTAATCAGTTCTGCCTGCTCGGTAGGATCAACCTCTCCAATAGTTTTATCTATTTTCTTGGCATCATAGATGATGGGGCTTGGTGTATCGGCGCTGCTAAGCGTAAAATGAGGAATGGCATGACCTTGCGCATCAAATTCTATATGATTAAAATAAACCTTACCATTAGAAACTATATCTACAAGCCCATCACCATTAACATCACTGAAATATACAGAGGTTTTAGTAGTTGTGCGGGAGGTACTTGTAGCAACAGTAGCCATAATATACTGCCACCCAGCCTTGATGGCAGGTCCTCCAGAGAAAGTATTACTGGATGAAGCAGAAAATTTAGAGATACCAATAACTTTGATAGGTTCTCCATAGGTTATTTTCTTTTCGTCTGTGCATATTTGCGGACGATAGTACACAGAACCTCCATCTGATATATCTTGTCGGGTAATCCATCTCCCGTTAAGGTCTGCAAAAGTCAATAATCCCTAGAATTATCATGAGGTAATTAAAAAGAACCACCAATAGTGCCACTTGTTGAAGAACTTTGATCATCAACTCCTGCTCCAGCATAGAAAGAGCCACCATAAGAAAGGCTTGTTGTTCCTCCTAAGGCAGTAGGTTTATCGCTGAATATGCCACCAACTTCTTTGAGAGGACTTATAAATCCTGCGTCAAGTCCGTCATTGTGTGTATTCCATGTTTCCTGTTTTTCCTTAAAAGGCACATACCCCTTAGCAGCCTGTACATCATCATAATAGTCAAATTTCTGATAAGACACTTCTGCACCTTTGTCGTCAAGTTGCCTCACACCCGTGAGCACATCTTTGTTGAACGCACCCTCGCTATAGGTAAAGGCATAACTGCGGAGCGTACTTCCTTGGAAGTGCACCGTTAGCTTCTCTAACAAACGATTCGATGAGGTTAGGAAGCCATATCTTGCATTGTTGTTTTTGAGTCGTTTCTGTTTACTGCCTTCTAAGACAACCACTGTGTGGGGTGATTGTCCGCTATTACCAGCACGTACTTCCTTAAGATAAATGGCTTTTGCCACAAGTCCATCACGAACAGGTTCGTCGGCTGTCTCATAGACGTATTCGATATAATCACCGTGTGTTTCTTCCACACGTTTGAGCTTCCATTCGGTAATCACCTCACGGCTTTGACCGCTTGCATCGGTGATGGTACCTTTGAGAACGGCACCTTCTCCACCATAAATATATTTGATTCCTTGTTTGTCGGTTACTTCCCAAGTATAGTCGGCAGGAGAATTACCCTTTCGGATAATACGGCTGAAGTCTCCTCCCTGCCGAGTGTAGAACTGTCTGTCCGCTTTTCGGTTCATCTTCTCACCACGGTGAGCCACACCCATCTTGCCATCGTCACCCATCGTGGAAAGCATAGAACCCGACATCAAATAAGTCTCGGTTTCTTTACTTGTATCGTATCTTGGAACACCCCAGCGAGTATCCAACGTAATAGAGGACTGAGAGATTCAACCCTCTCAAGCCATCCACTACCTCCTTCACTGCTGTACTGTATGCCCAAAGATGCCGCCTGCCATACTGCGGGCGCATCTCTCGAAGCCATACTGTAGATTAGCTGAGCCTGGCGCAATGTGTATGCGGAGGTAGCCGATTGATTTTTGCCGTTGGGTCTGCCGCCTTGATGTCTCGTTCATCATCGTCGGCGTAAATCCGTCGGTCCGTGGAGATCCGCGCCAGTTTGACGTTCATTGATCGCTTATCGGCGAAGTGCGTCGTTTTCGATACCACTGCAGGCTGTACTCATCCACGCTTCACACGTTCCAAAGCGCAGTGCCGTGTCTTGGTCAGGCACAGGTATTGCTGTCGTCTCTGTAAACCGCTCGATGTCCGCATGCGGTCGTATTTTATCTTCACCGTTGCACTGCGCCCGCAGTATGGTTTGCCGTGGGGCAGCGCAGCCGTCTCCCTTGGCGATGACGTTGCTGGTCAGACCGCAGTCAAGGGCAGGCATCGCGTGCGCGGAGTGCTGCGATGGAGCATCTGCACATCCTTTGCGATGTCCGCAGCCTTCACGGAAAGGACGTTGCCGCCGCGATGGCGATGCTGTCCGCCACAATGCGTAGAACCAGCTTTCTCCGCCTTTCCACCGACGGACACGAGGGCGCGCGCACAGTCCGCGCACTATACCTCCTTGTGGGCGGTGTTATTTTCCCACCGATGTTCACCTGCCATCAATGACTGCCGTGAGCTTTGGGCTGTCTCGCCCGTCGATGGCACGATGCTCGAATTTCTCCTGTCGCCGGACGGTGATGGTTGTGCCGTTCATCAGATGAATGCGGGCTTGCCTTCCCTCGTACGAAGTCAGTGGTCTCGACCGTCGCAGGCTACGCGGAGGAAAAGGATTATTCTTCCTGCTTGTGGCGATGGTCGCCTTTGCTCTGGCATCCGCCTGCGGTTTCGATATGGCACGTTCCTGACCTGAATGGGCGTGGAAGCATCCGTCGGAATGGTGAAAGAAGGACGGTGTTCCTGCCGTCCGCTTCAGCCACTCGGGCTTATTTCCTCCCTGGCGGTCTTCCAGTCCTTGGGAAAGAACCGTAAGGTAGCTTACGCAGTCGTGCGATCGTTGATGCTCTTGCTGTTGCCCACGACGACTTTACGCCCTTTGAAGGTCATAGACCAGCCATGCGCGTGGTATATTTGAGAAACTTTCTCGACCGTTATCTCGAAGATGTTGTCCTCGGGGTTTGTCGAGCTTCCGTCCGCTGTCGAGGCTGTCCGGCGATGCCCGAGTACATGGTCTGCGCCGTGTGGGTGCCGCTCAACGGAAGGAAGCGCTGCTGCGTCGTCTTTGACTGATCCTCCTTCCTTGCCGTCAGTGATATTCCACTGCGCAGCTCTGCGTCATGGACGTTCTCTCGTGGAATGTCTCGGTCTGTGCCGCCATGGTCGACGATATACTCGTGCCGTTGCTTTTCCGCGCACCGTCCTGTCGCTCGCGTATGCGCGTCGCGGCGATGGCTGCGGTGATGGCTATCGCAATACCGCCGATATGAGGGTATTGCTTGTCTTCACATAGCCGTTGGGGTTTGGTGGTTTGCCATTATCTTCCTTGTAAATTCCTCTTCTGAGGTGGAGGCATGGCGACGTACATGCCCGTCTGCGGTACGGGTGAAGTCGGCACGCTTTGATGGTGCCTCCCGCCATGTCCGTCCGGCTCAGCAGCCTTCCTGATGTGTTGCGCAGACGAGCGGTTCGGCATCGGTCTCGCCAGAAGCACCAGCTCGGCACTGGAACGCCGCTACCAGTCCCATCCTTCCTTGTCACGGTGAGGGTGGCAGAATGGGCCCGTCTCTCGATGGAGGAGGTGTTTTGCTGCGACACTTGCCTGTGCCGCACGCCCGGGCGGCTGCGCTCGCCGATAATTACCGCCATTGCTGTCCTCGACAGCCTTCTTCATCACTCGTATTGCTCGAAACGCTCGTCAGGGCGAGTCTCCACCGTCGATATAGCCGTCGATGGTCAGGAGTCCTGCTGAAGCCTATGCCGAAGAGCCAGCCGAGACCGGCTTTCTTGGCCGCACGGTGGACGACGATGCTGCGTACCGCTATAGCTTACCGTGTCGGGGTGAAGATGATGCCGAGGTGTCTCCATTCAGGGTGCGCGCAGCAGCTGGCTTACCCTCGACCACGACTTTGTGCCGTGGCATTCTTCACGTCGAAGCCGTGGAGGATGTTCTTTCCCAGTCCGAGCGTGGTGCAGAGTCCCGCCCTGTAGTCGGAGGTGAGCGAAGAATGGTCCATGTACCTCCGCTGGCGGCGACCGACCGCATGGGCATGCTCTGACGCCTCCCGTGCCTCCGCCGTGATGTCGATGCCGCAGTTCTGCTTAATGAGCAGACCATGGTTTCAGGAGCAGGCTCTTCACCGTAATGTCTTCGTGGTGAGTTTCCCCGTAGCGCTTCGGCACCTTTCTCCAGGCCTTCCCCGGAGATCCGCCAGCAAGCTGTATGAAAAACTCGGCAGGCCGACCACCATGCTGATGGCTGCCGTCCTTTCGCGGCTTTCCGCCCGTGCAGCTCGCATCGTGCGGTGTCAGCCGTGCCAGTATGCCGTCGAAGCTGGCGAAGGTGAACGTGTCAGATCCACTGCCGTCGGTGTCCATGAAGATGTTGTCGAAGATGAGTTTTTCACGGCTCGCGTCCTTGCGCGAGCATCTGATGATGATGTTTTCATGTATGTCGGTCTTGTCGCCTGCGTTTGCTATGAGCATGAAGACGTTGCGGTAGTCCGCACCTGCGAACTTGTTGCGCTGGCGAGGACTCCTGCATCCGAGCTCCACTCATGTTGCCGCTGTCTGCATCGCTCCTGCGACGGATATTTAATGCTGTCTCGCCGCTGCGATCCGAAAATCAGCGGGCTGCCTTTGCGTGCTTTCAACGGTGGTTATCAGCGCTCGCCGCGCCGGCCGTCTATGAGCAGAGTTACGCTGTTTCCTTTTCTGCGTACCATGAAACTCTTTCCGCCCGTGTTTCTTTCTACTATTCTGCTCTGCACAGTTCCGTTCTCTACGATTCGGATCTCACCCCGTGCGCTGACGTTGAAGCCGTAGGCGCACTTCGTGCCCGATGCCTCGGTGAAGCCCACGTCATAGGCGGGATGGAGCCTCGGGTTGGTGTATTCCATCGCCGTTTCCCGTGTCGAGCGGGGAGCTGACGATGTACGCCCCTTGGGATCATTCTGCGACCTGCATCCATAAAACCGCAGGAGGTGACGGTGATGCCGTTCTGCGTCGGATGTCCTTCCTGTACTCGGTGGAGTCGATGTTCGTCCTGACGAGCCACCTGCGGTTCATGACGTGCCACGGTGTTTTTCCTTCCGTCTCGACGGTGGTCGTGGCGGCATTGTCGTCGCCCCATATCATAAAGCCGCCGTCGGGCATGGGAGAGCCATCCTCGCGCCCGCGACGAGAAGGCGTTGGCTCGTCGAGCAGAGCCGCATGGGTCGGTGCATCTCTGAAACTGTCGTATGTCTTTTCAGTAGCAGCATCTTGGTGCTTCCTCATAGCTCGTCGTAGGAGAGGGGCTGGAAGAGGTCGCCCGTCGTCACGCCTCGATGCCCGTCACCCCCTGTGGTGGTAGGCGGCGCTTTCCCTGTCCATGAAAGGTTGCCAGTCCCCGTATAGTAGCGGCCGTTGAGCGTGATGCCGTATCTGATGGCGAGATAGGTCTCCTGCCTGCGCCCAGCAGCGTGAGCGTCACTGCTATGCGCATATGACGGGCGTGTGCTTCATTGACACCGCCCCCGAATAGGGACTTGTCGAAGCTGTCGTAATTGACGTCTCCGTCCTGATATTCCGTGGTGATGGTCGACGTCTGCCTCTCCCCACACGAATGCACGGGGCGTATGCCCTGATGTATGAGGACGATGCGGGGACTCGTGGACTTGAATTCCTCTGCGGTGCTGCTCTCGCTCCCCGATCAAAGAAAGGTCCTCGCCGGCCGATGCTTCCGTAGTTGAGCGGTTCCTGCCTCTGCCCGACCGCCTTTGTCCTATCGCTGCGAGGCTTCCACTGCCCTTGACGTCCGCTGACGGCATAGCACCCTCGTCCTTGTTATAGGCTGGTGGTCGTCGGGGCAAACACCCGATGACGGTCATCTGCGCGAGGTTGGGTATTTTGAGTAGACTCTCGTCGGCTGGATTCCTCTCGGAGAAGTTCAGGGCGGACGAAGTTGAAAGTCCTATCCATGTGTGCCGCTGCGTGAACTCCTCACCACCGTAGGGCTGCGCCTTTGTGGCATCGTGCGTTGGTTCTAACGGAGTCGCCCGAAGTCGCGCCAATGATAGTACCCCTGAGATCCGTCGTCAGGGGGACGGTCTCAACCATGCCTCCGCACCGCTGACCCTGACCGGGTGACTGCACGGGACTGCACGGGAAATGAATAGGGCTGTATTAGAAATGCTGTTTCGTTAAATGTCGTCCTACAGTTATATCTGTCTATGTTCTTTTTCGGTCTGATAAGATACCCGCAAAAACGGTGAGAGAAAATCCAAAATAAAAAGTGGGATGGATTGATGTGTGTGAAAATTGATTAATGCAAAAGCCTTTCGTAGAGTCCCATATCTCCCTTGACTGCCGAGTGGCGTTCTTATGTCAAGGGCTGAAATTGGCAAACTCAACGTTGTCTTCCATAAGCATGAACGTTTAAGTTGTTTTTCTAAACATAAATAGAGTTATTCTTCTTTAATTTGCAAAGGAATTGCATGAGTTTTCTGTTTTTGATATACAAAGGCGACAAGAACAATAAAAGGGAAGTTTTTAACAGCATTCGATGAGATGGGCTTTGGGCATAAAACGGCAATTCAAGTGCGGAAAAATGAAACGGACTGATAGTGTGGCTTTCTTGTTTTCTCATCGAAAATAAAGACTACCTTTGCAACGTTAGATAAGTGGTCTTTGAGGCATTGCAGAACAAAGAGGAGAAAAGAAACACGCTCGTTTTCCAAATCGTTTGCACCTTTTATTATTCTATATTATGTTTTCCTTTTGTAATCAATAGATTACATTCGCTTCTATTACTTTTCCCATACGCAGAGTTGCGATTTTCCTCTCTGGGACATCGGTATCGACCGCCCTGAAAAAGAATGAGATACTACATAATATACCACCGACACCCGAGCAGGAAGTTTTATCGGCAAGCTGATGAGTTTACTAGAGTGGTGATGCCACGCTTTGGGACGAGCACCTCTGAGTGAGAGCGAGGAAAAGGCAAAGATGCTTATTGCAACCGATTATGCTCAGCAAGATGAGCCTTGATTTACGCATGATAGATGAGAATGGGTACTCAGATCATATCGACAACAAAGGCAAGTCACTGTGCCAAGATGCTCAATGACTATTATCAAAAGTACGATACACAAAAGGAACGCAGTTTGTTTTCTCTGATTTAGGGTACTTAGAAGCCCGGTGGAATTTCAATGTCTATTCGGAAATCAAGAGAAAGTTGGTAGAGGATTATCATATTCCATCCTATGAAATACGTTTCATTCAGGGAATGCAGAATGAGAAAGCTAAGAAAGCGATGGTCGATGCTATGAATCGTGGAGACATCCGTATTATCTTCGGTTCTACCTCTATGTTGGGTACTGGTGTGAATGCCCAGCAACGTGCCGTGGCGGTCCATCATTTGGACACGCCCTGGCGACCATCAGACTTAGAGCAACGCAACGGACGAGCCGTGCGCAAGGGAAATCTTGTCGCCAAAGGAATTTTGCGAATAACAAGGTCGATGTGATTATCTATGCCGTGGAGCGTTCTTTGGACAGTTATAAGTTCAATTTGCTACATAACAAGCAACTCTTCATCAATCAGCTGAAAAGTAACCAGCTTGGCAGTCGCACCATCGATGAGGGTTCGATGGATGAGGACAACGGCATGAACTTTCTCTGAGTATGTAGCAGTGCTTTCGGTAATACCGACCTTTTTGAGAAAGCAAGATTGGATAAAGAAAGATTACCACCTTGGAGTCTGAGCGTAAAAACTTCCTTCGGGAGCGTGATGCTGCAAACGGCAAGTTAGCAGAGATTGAGAGTTCTGTATCCTTCCATACAGACAAAATAAAGGACACAGTCTGACTTAGCTCTCTTTGAGAAGCGTGTGGAGCGTGATACGGAGGGACTGCCCGTCAATAAACTGACTATCAAAAGGTGTGGAAGACGCACCGATATCAAGGCTATTGCCGCACGTCTGCAAGAGATTGACGAAAGCTCGCACCAAAGGAGAGTATAACAAAATTGGCGAAATCTATGGTTTTTCCATAATGGTCAAGACAGAGGTACCTCAAAAGGACTTGTTTGACTGTTCGGTGAACCGCTTCTTTGTGAAAGGTCAGGAGTATTTACTATACCTATAATAATGGAAAGTTGGCAACAGATCTGAAACTCGCATGTCAGAACTTCGTTAATGCCTTGGAGCGTATTCCAAAGGTGATAGAGTCGCACGAAAAGAAATGGAGAAAAGTAACAGCCAATAAGGATATTTACATTAGCTATTGCAAACAGCTCGTGGAAAAAAAGAGGACGAGCTTCGCTCACTTAAAAAGTGAAGCTGCAGAGCTGGACAGAAAAGATTGCGCTGACACTTGCTCCACCGAGGAGGAAAAAAGGAAATAGCAAGGAGAGGGTTTACCCGATAACAACTATTCTGCCAAAATGAAAAATGAGAACAATCCTGGCCAAGACAAAGAAAGAGGATAGACGTTTGCAGAGTTTCAGACCCAAATGGAAGCACTAAACACATGTCAAGGGGCTAAATAAAAGTCAGACACCAGTATTGAATGTCTGACTTTTATCACTATACCTACAAATAACCTTTTAGCTTATCTATTCCTTCTTTGTGCTTATCGAGATCTGTTTCTTTAAGTTTACCTATATTCAGTAATTTCCATTGTACAGATGGATATTGGCTTAAATCACCTGCGCAACATTTCTCCCACCGTGGTTTTCCCTCCTCAAAGGAAACTAGGAAATTCCTTTGTCTGTATTTGTAAGGCTGTCATTTACCTTTTTTTAATAATGGATTCACGAGCCTGTTCATAGTCTGTATATGTAAATGGAATATCTGACATTCCCTTGAATTGGTTTTCAAGTGCCTCCTCTTGGTTTATGTTATTAGGAGACAAGGATTCCACGATAGGCTTGTCGCTTCCCAATAAACATAAGATGAGCCCGTCTTTTACACTTTCAAGCGTTTGGTCTTTCATGTATTTGCAGTCAAACATGTCACGTGGGTGCTGGCGGCTGAGGGCGGCTGCAATCTTTCCCCCATAAAGTTGAGCATAAGGAACTATACGTGCCTTACAGCTGGCTTGAAACTCTTCCTTCGCTTTCGGACAGAGTTCCATAATTTCAACCTCTCCAAGTATGCCCCGCTTTGTACCATTTACCTCTATTTTCACCGTAGCACCATCATGCGTGCACTGCAATTTCCATACTTCGGATTTATGTACCACATGTATTCCGGGAATGGCACGTTCTATACTTGTTTTCAGTTCTCCAAGATGTTGATTTATCTTTTCTAAACTTGCTGTACGTGGCTCTATCGGAATATAGGTAAGGTCAATATCAACCGAGTAACGCGGCATATTCTGGTGGAACAGGTTAATAGCCGTACCTCCATGAACAGCAAAGTCCGTTATCTTGTAAACCAAAGGCATAATGCGTAGTAACAATGACACCTGCTTTTTATATTGTTGATCATTCATAATCGTTTAATTCTTTTGGGATAATCATCTTATACTTGCTGATATATATACCGGATTTGACGAGTTGGAGTTTATGTGTCCCCAAATCTATTTTTGTAAGGTCTAAGTCTTCATACCAATAATGCTCCGCTTTCTCAGCCATATATAGAAACAGCCTCTTCATTTTGTAATGTTTTGAGGTTTCCAATAACGATTGGACGACATTCGGACGCAGAGTTGTCAACTGTTCCATTATATCAAAATAGATCCCATATAGTTATATTGGCGTGGTGTTAGCAGCAGACATTCCATAAAAAGCCTGTTTCAGGAGAGGATATAGCAGCCTCCAGTCCAAGTATGTTAAAGTTGTTATCTGTACATTGATAAACACCTCTGTCTTAAAAACTTTAAATTCACGGTCGAAAATGTCATCGCTTCATCCATTGTGGCATTTTTATCACTTGCCGTTGATACCATAACAGGGTTTACCCATAGGAACATAATGGTTGAAGCCCTCAAAGCTCCAAAAGCGGAATACGCTGCAACACGAAAAACTCTTTCCTACCTGTTCGTTTGGAAGGACTGCAGCACCAAAAGCGGACAGCGTGTCGCCTGTGCGGTACTAACTCCCTACATAGAGGATAACCAACCGAAGAATCGATATCGCATCAACAACTGCCTTGAATAGCCATGCGTCTACGAGCCATAAACAGCAAACAACAATCCAGTTCTTTTGCCCGGATCGAAGCATTTCGGTTTATCCTTTTAGTACACTCATAGCTACTTTGCTGTAATTGAAAACCAACCGCAAAGGCACAAAAGACTTTACTAATTATAGTCGATTGGTTGAATTATTTTCCGTAAAGTAAACTAATAGTTGACTTGCAGGATAATATTTCAACCATAGTGAGAAAAAGAGGATGAAATAAAACATGAACATTTCAACATACTTGTATAGAAACAGACTTTCACCAACCTTCTGCTTCGCAACCATTTCATCTATTTCTTCCCGAAGGAAAAGTAACCTTCCATTGGCTTTAAGGTAAGGGATTTTTCCTGCCCAAACCCAGTTGTATATAGTCTTTTGTTCCACCTTCAAAATTTTGGAGCATCTATGACATCCAAGTATTCGTTTCAATGGAGGGTGAATGGTCATCACTTCCTGTTCCTGTAGGATAAACTTAGACGATGTGATTCTTATATTTATCAGTGACCAACAGTGTTTCTCGCATGCTCGCTGTTGATCTAAGTATGGCATACCTCCTTTTGATAATTCTACCTCAGATCTGTAACAAAATACGTTGCTGTTTCGCAGGCAAATATATTTCTTGCGTTCTGTCCTTGATTTCAATTTCGCGCATCAGAACCTCACAAAGTTCTTGGTAAGTGAGCTTGAAAGAATTTTGGAAGGCTTCTTTGACAACGACAATGAGTTCATCAGTCTTGCGCTTTTCCTTGTCCCTCGACTTCGCCACGATAGACGTGCATGTCCTCAGCCTTATCCCAGCCGAAAAAGCATCATCGGTACTGTCCAACGGACTTCCGTCACGGACTTTCAACGCCTTTACAACCGAGTATTCCGGATTGTCATCTTTTCTCATGGAGAATGCCAGCAGCTTTGCGTTGTAGCTCAGAACCGATATGTCCACGAGCCTGATGCCGTTCGGTACAAAGTGAAGCTACGCAAATAATGCAAGTGTTATAAATACTCCGCGACGATAAAGCTCATCATCAATGGCAATGCTTTCCGTTTCCATCATTGATGGAACGTATCAGTGTCGGCTATGCTGTCAATCACCAGGTAAGATGGATACCTCCATGCTTTGGTGATGAAACAAATCCATACTCTCACGGATAAGTTTTCAGTCTGTCCTTACGGGAGAGCGAGGCGCAGGTACAGGGAGTGGAAAACGCAAATGGCTTTTCAATGAAGCACGTTGTGAGTCGACCCAAGTTCTTGTGAAGCTATGTCAGACTGCTCTGGTGTCGTAGTGTAATGCTGCCGTTAGGGTTGGGCGTACTTCAATCCCAATGTCCTCTCGGAAGGTAACTGTTCTGTTCCTAATGTCCCAGCAAGAATGGCAGCCACATAATTGCTTTTTGCCTGCACCTTCGCCGCCCTGTAATACGTGATTGTCTCCAGTCCCTAACGGTACGCATATGTCACTGTCACAACGTGACTTTTGAAGCATCAGGGGATTGATACAGTCTATTTCACATATGAACGTAGCATCATGATGGTCTGTGTAAATTTGGGAGAGCATGGTCTGACAGCAACCCTCTCAATTCTTTTCATTGTCCTAAGGCAAAGTAATCGGATATGTCTTTCTCGCTTTTGATGCCTTGCAGGGGAAGTGTCAGGGTAAGTACCTTATAAGCGGACAGGACTTCCGCTTGCCGTTCTGCCTCCCTAAGACCGGTTTCGTCCGTATCGTATAAGAGAATGATATGGCGAAACGAAGCAGCAGGCCTCTGATTATGCTTTTCCGGGATTTGTGCAGTCTCACTGTTGAAACAGATAGTATTGAAATGATGGGCGGAGAGAAAGCACATCCTTCTCTCCACCCGTAATGAAGAGTATGTCGTCTATTAGCAGCTGTTCAAAGCCGAACACATAATCTTTCCACTTTTTCTCCTCCATACAAAAACCGCATTTTACTGAATGGACGGTACACTTTAACAAAGTTCCTCATAGCATAACAGAACATCGGTTCTTCCGAAGAAGAATGAATGGTATATGCTTTCCCTTGGTTTGAAACCGACTCAAAGCGGGCTATGGACTTGACCTGAAAGCGCTGGAGGTTTTCGTTCCGATGCCATACCGTGCCCAAAATCCAAGTTCGTATCCTTGTAAGATTGTTCTGCGATCCTGAACCATTTTTTGGAGCCTGCCTGCTTACTGGCATTCACGGATATGGGAGGTTTGGGAGGAATATTGGCATTCGACTTGCTTTTTTCTCCCCAATCATTGTACGGCAATGAAATGTTCAGTTGCAGGTCATTGATAATCATCTTCAACACTCTCAGTCTTTTCCGTATATCCAAGCCTTTGTGTTGTTGCAAAACCAGCAAGTCAGCTGAGATACACAGTTACCGAAGTCTTTCATCCGGTAGCATTTCGACCTATGTCAAGGTAGGTAGTGCAGGAAGCCCGTTTGTCCTCATATAGTGATTTCGAAAAATTCGTCTAGGAACAAAATCAATCGGCATATAGAAACTGAAGACTTCCAGTCCTCTGTTTGTGTGTTCCAAGATTTCTTCCTTAATATTCATAGTTCCTCAAACAAAATTTGTGAATCTCCACATATCCTTTTGGATACTCGTCCTTGTAGGCATTGAGCCTTTGAAGTGCTTCCACTCTACGAAAGCTGAAGGACGCATCGCCCCGTCTTGATTGGTCAAATGTACAGTCCTTTGAAGGGATAAACCACATGATTGCAGGAAACATAGCGATAGGGATAACTTTTGCTGTCTCTCCATCGCGCCAGTGAAGCTCTGGATATGCCCTTTGTAGCCGCAGGACATCGGAAGAGTTCAGTTCAATCTTTCTTCAACACGGTATAGTCCTGTTTCAGTTCCAAGAATGAAGCTTTGTAATTCGATCCATGCTCTCTTTCAAAGGAATGTATTTCCTCCAAAAGGGTAGCAGGAAGCATGTTATTCTCTCGTCATCACGCATCAGCTTTTTGAATAAGTTCCTCGATTGTTTTATCAAATCATGAAATGTATATATGCAGTCTTGCTTTTACTATACAGTTGGCAAGAAATAGATATGCTGAATCATTCTTTTGTGATCTACCTGACAGAGTTTGTTCAACAAAAAGATGAGATCTTCTTTTTCAATTGTAAAGAAACTATGGTCTTTGTCTTCGGTAGTATGCACCAAAGATTCTATCATTCCTTTGGGAAGATGCAAAAGAAGCACATCCATATAAATGCCGAGGCACATTTTGAGTATAGGTGTCAATTCTAAATCTGTCTGCATTCTGCAATGCTGTAAGTTGGAATATTCCATACCGAGCAACTTGAGCTTTCATCTTGCTATCCTTACAAAAAGACAGCATGTCTTCAAGAGTGGGAAGCACGATAAAACAACGTCCCTCTCTCTTTTGAGGTATCATCTTCTATCCATATTTATTAATAAATTTTGATTTCTAAATGCAAAGTTCGAAAGAAATAAACCTTTTTATGAATATTAGATTGCCAATGTTGGCAATATGATGCCATTTGCAATTTTTATTATTTTTCAACAACATAGACCGTCAGTGCATGTGCAAGTCCCTTTATATATAGGGCTTTGCACCGTGCACTGAAATTGTAGCCGGATCTTTCTAAAAGATTTCTCACCCAAATATTTGGCAGTAGTTCATTTTTATGTACCTTTGTACCCGAAATGACATAGTTTGATGTCAGGAGAGCAAATTATTTAAGTACTCTCAAAATACTCTATTGAGGCTACAAATTGGCTACATAGAAGAAGAGAGTGATAAAAATAGTTGTGATACAGAGTGTTACAGAAAACAAGTTCGAGTTTCGTACGCACTGCTGAAACCTGGCTTCCTGCCAAGGGTTTTTGTTTTTGATAGATTAACAGCGTAGACAAGAGAACCGTTGCTTGTGAATGGGAGACAGAGTAACATGAGAACATATATTTAACGAAGAACAAGTGGTCGAGGAATCACGTGACGAGGGTACAAGATAATTGTAGAAAAGACAGTAACATGTTGTTTGGGGCTTTGATGTTGTTACAAAAACAAGCAGCGGAAGTCTGAAAAGGGCAAGAAAAGGGTGTTTTAATGCCTTTTGTAAGTAGTTGTATGTCAGAATGTTGATGTGGTTTTTAAAAGGTGCTTGAAGTTAGACTTTAAAAGGGCGTTAGTAAGAACTCAAAAGGGCATCTTTTGCAGTTAATTAGGCGTCTTTTAGAAGCTAAAAGACCATATACTTAGTTTTATGACGTGTGAAAAAGTTGACAAACCTCATGCACTATATCATCTTTATCAGTTGCCAGATTAATAGTTAGACAGGTTTACATGCAAACGCATAGATAAATGGAATAAGTTACTTGTAGATGGAAAAACAACAAGCAGTTCTCATTACACCACATCTAACAGAAAAGAGATATAACGCAAATGTATTCCTCTTATACAGTTGAAAACTTTATTTAGGACATAAAACCTCAGGAATAACCGTTTAAGTTCCTCAAAGTCAATTTTGAAAAATCTATCTGTTGTTTCAACTGATAGAGGTATTGATGGTCTATTTTATAAAGCTTCGCCAAAGGATTTCCCTTATATTTCCCAAACATTAGTACTTCATCCGCTTTATGAATAGAAGATTTCATCGAGTGAAACGTCAGGAACATCTATCATCACCCACTCACACATCCTGACACAAGGTATTTTTCATCTATAATATCAGAATAATACTCTTGTTCATAACTATCATCAGGTTTACCATTTATAAAAACATTTCACTATAAGCCCTTACCGTATTTTACTCTTGGCTGCCTTTTCTACCAAAAAGGTTCTATCTTGATTAGGGTCTATACGTCTTCTTCACTTGATGAGTCTTGCCAAACCTAACTCACATCTTTTAACCAAGAATGGAGTTCGTTTGCCAATGTTATAATAAATATTGAAAGATATTATCGTGTGTACATATCAATTTATTGTTAAAAAGGTCCTGTATTTATTTAAAAAGCTTATTAATTTCTTTTCCCTATCGCTGCTAATGCAAATATTTTGGTCGTTCTTTATAGTCATTCCTATACCGCTACTTTTTATAACAGCAATACTTGATTAGTCGTATAATCGTAAAGAGTTACGATAATATATGTATGCCCTCCATCCCATTTTTCAGTTGTAACGTGAATATTCGGGTGAGAATACTATCAGCACACTCGGATATTTTTGGAGGTATTCGCTTCAGATAAGACAATTAGGTTTGTTGCGGCTATTTGGTTTTGGACAGACATTACAATGTCGACAATCTCTCTATCATCCAGCTGTTTCTTTTTCCAAAAAATAACATACTTATACTTTCTTACTATCTACACCATTTGATAAAACTATCTTACTTTTGATGCACAAGACACTATAAGTATGGTAATGATAGAACTCAGAATTATCTTTTCAATAAAGTGTTGTTTCACAATCGTTTTATATTGATTACTTTTTTAATTAAATGTAACTCTCAATGTGGGCAAAAGTGTAGAGATCCATACTGTTTAGTTGACGAACTGAATAAGCTACATGCGTATACACCCAACAGCGCATGCAACTTGTTCACTTGTCTCACTTGTAAGCTCATTCACTTTTATCTCACCTGTCCTCGCAGCTTCTTACCTTTAACTATCGCCAAACTGCTGTGGAGATTCTGATTGTCCACAAACCTTCATGCCGTGAGAGTGTGTAGGTTTCAGCTGGCTGTCTCGCGGTCGGCAGAGAGTGTTGTTAATGCCTGTTGCAGCCTTTTAGCGGAGTAAAGTGGAAGGAGATTGTATTGTCATTAGTTGCGAACAATCTATGACTCCAGCCCGACTTTGCTGACGTTATAGTCGTATAGGAAAACTTTGCAGACGAGGGTCAGTAGACTCTCGTTAAGCTACTGTTCAAATCCGTTGGGAATGGGTCGCTATTCTGCGTCATGATCGAGTCGACCATCTGCAGACACTATCGTGAAGCGTGGATGATGCTGTGCAGAAGCAGCACTGAGGTTGTTCATTCGCCGCGAGTTGGCATCGAAATCTACGTGGAAAACCATCAATCCGTGTCCCGGCAACTCTGTGTCCCAGCGGTGAGGCGTACGGTTTTCAAGGATGTAATACTCGTCCTCTGTGTCCGGATTGTAAAGTAACAGGCATCGCCACCTCAGCAAGTCCTTTTTCATATTCTTTCACCTCAACAGCCTCATCGGCAAGTGTGATAGGCTTCAACCAACCCATATATGCCTTCTCGTGTATCGTAACCAGCTGGTACTGTACTCGATTCCCCGTACCACCATACTCGTTTATCAAACTCTCTCGTCCACCGTTAACTACCCGCACATCAAGTCGTCATCGCCCGGAAACCAATGTTACTGCCGCCACGTGTATCATAGAAGTCGGGCAATCCAAGACAATGCGAGAACCCGCATGATGGTGCCGATACCGTATAGAAGATACGCGACTTCATGTAACTTTGTGCACGAATGATTTCATTGCTACAAGCGTAGGTATCAATCGTTTGTCCGTTGAAGGTCAGGGCGTCAAGTCCAGCATCGGTAAGAATACTGTGTGGCCGGATGGTATTCGAGTCACCACTCTGTCGCCTCACCGCCGGCATAGATGACATAAACCTGTCTCTGCCTCGCCATCATCATCCCAGTCGTACTTTGCTGAAATCTCACCTGCCTTTTGATAGCATTGCAGGCATCATAATCATCTATGGCGCATTCGCATCATTCAGACGACTTGTTCGCTCACCATAAAACTTATAAGGATGTTTGAGCTTTACGGGACCCACAACGGTCGAAAGTGAGGTCGAACCTGCCACATCCGTCGAGAAAATAGTCGTGAACACCACCGATAGCCCCATATTATTGGTATATCCTACCTTAGTTAAAGATACCTCCTATAGAGCGTCTTGACATCATTCTCACGTGGTCGGAGCGTCAACACATTCTTGGGTCTTTTGAAAGCCATATCTCGAACTCAACCAAGATGACGAAGTCCTTTCTTCACCCTCCCATGTCATACCTAAATCCCGTCCGAAAGGCTTAGAATTGACATGAAGCTCATGCTGTTTTTGCAGTTGTCTTCTGCTGAATGGCTGATGCAACGAGTTCCTCTTCTGCTTTCGCAACCCCTTCTCATGACGTCACACCGATGATGCCACTAACTGATTGTCCTCAATGGCATGAGCATGGTAACTACCATCATGCGGTAACACTGGTATGCCATCTTCTGTCAGCGCATAATTGAAAATGCTCATCGCCCACGGTCATTACTTTCAGATTGTTCCGTCAGCCTGCTTAAAGCTTCGCCACATCTCGCATGGCAGAATAGCAATGATGATGTTAAGCCAACAATGCGCTGGCTAAGAGAGTTATAATTTTCTTCATACAGACTGCTTTTTAATAATGATTCTTGTTTTTATTGGTAAGATTTTTATCTATTAGAAGATGACACAAAGATAAGATAAAATGGTAAGCAAACAAAAACATGATAAAATACTTTGATAATATCATAATGCATAATTCATAATTCATAGTTATGATTATGCTACTGATAATTCATAATGGTTCAAAATTCAGAATTGTGATTACTTTTGATAATTCATAATGCACATTCACACCCATATAAATTATGATTACTTTGATAATTCATAATGTCAGTAATTCACAATTCAGAATTATGATTACTTTGATAATTCATATGCAGAATTCATAATTCAGAATTATGACTAGCTAACTAACCCTCAATGCTCAAAGTTAATAGGTAATACTTCTAATCATAAAGTTCAAACATCAATGGTCAAAGGTCAGGGTTAATGTTCAAAGTTCGAAAACTTCAATGTTCAATGTTCAAAGTTCAACCTCAATGCTCAAAGTTAGTAGTGACATTCTAATCATAAAAGTTCAAACCTCAAAGGTCAAAGCTCAAAGGTCTATGGTCAAAGGTCAAAGGTCAATGTTCAGGTTAGATTATTCTTTACTATTCACTGTCTAAATAGCTATTTCGATAAAAAGAGTATTAAAAATCGTCTATATAAAAATAATTAATACCTTTGCACTCACAAAGATTGTAATTATTACAGAGTGATAACAAACTTTATTCTACTGATTATCAGTAGTTGATAGGCTAATAAGTTCGTATTTACAGTATATTTTATCACAATACAAAAACATTAGTATATACAAGAACATTATGAAAAGAAATTTGTTTTGCACCGTTTGTGGTTATATCCACGAGGGAACAGAGGCTCCAGCAGAGTGCCCAGTATGTCACGCTAAGGCAGATAAGTTCATGAATTCAACCCAGCAGCTTTGAAGGGTACTAAGACTGAGCAGAACCTCAAAGATGCTTTTCGCATGAGCGAGCCAGGCTCACACTAGCATCTCTACTATGCTTCTAAGGCTGAGAGAAGGACGGCTACGAGCAGATTGCAGGTTTCTTCGAGGAGACAGCACGCAACGAGAAGGAGCACGCTAAGATTTGGTTCAAGTTCCTCCACGAGGGTGACATCCTCACAACTACTCAGAACCTCGCCGACGCAGCCAGCTGGTAGAGAACTACGAGTAAGGACTGATATGCATGAGCAGATGGCAAAAGGACGCTATCAGAAGGGCTTCCCGAGTTGGCTGTTAAGTTCCGCAGCGTGGGTAAGGTTGAGAAGCACCACGAGGAGCGTTACCGCAAGCTCTAAAGAACATCGAGGACAGCGTGGTATTCTCTCGCGAGGGCGACTGCGTCTTGCATGCCGCAACTGTGGTCATCATCGTTATCGGCAAGAAGGCACCAGCTGTTTGCCCTGTATGTAACCACCCACAGAGCTTCTTCCAGGTTGATGAGTCAAACTACCAACCAGAGCGCGATAATAATTCCAAAGTTAGAGTCACACAGTGCCAAGATCTATCGGGTCTTGGGTGCACTTTTTGTTCCTTCCGTTAAATGCGTAGATTGTTAATAGAATGAGATTAATCCACATACATGATATGATTCCCAATTAGATGGTTTTACAAGGGAGATAAACTACATGAGAGATGATGGTAGGGTGCGATATTCATTTGTCTTTTTACAAAACAACTATTCCCTTATTAGTCGGAGTTTGTAAACTATTTTTATGCAGTTCAAAAACCAATACATGCTCTTTTGGCTTTTTAAAAAGACGCCCAATAGACTTTGGTAAAAGATAAGCTCTTTAAGACGCTTACTAACGCCCTTTTGAACCTTTTACTAAGCACCTTTTAAAATACCTCCTGCAACTATTTGATAACAAACAACTTACAAGGGTATAAGAAAAAGCACGTTTTTAGCCGTTTTTCGACCTTTTCCAATCAATATTTTGTAAGGATATTTTACGCACAGAACCTCCCATTTTCAACCCCTCTCTGAAGGGAGAGAGTGCTAGCAATGCTAAAGAATGACTAAAAGTTTTCCTAACCAATAGTATTCTTAATCACTCCCTCCTGCAGTTGAAATGTGGGCTCTATCATCTACATCACTCCCTCCCTATGGGGGAGGGGTTGGGGTGGATGCTTGCAAGTTAACTGTCTTAGCCATGTTTTTGTTTCAAAGAGTAACTGTCAGCATATCAACACCGAAAGAACTAAACAACGATTATTCTCCGCAAAGACTTGGATTTATAGCAAAAGTCGTAAGTTTGCTGCAATAAATAAGAAGTGTATGAATCTATATATATGGCAGAATGCAGACAACTGGCAACACCAGCTCTCTTCTCAGCTCCTCCCCCATAGGGGAGAAATGCAGATACCCCTTGTAATAGTTGACGGTTAAAACAACACTGGCAACAAGCAAACTTGTCAACTCATCAACTTAAAATGTTCTTATGTTACTTTGTCTTTTTACCTGTCTACAAGCAACATGTTAACTTGTCAACTTGTTGCTTAAAAAGAACTTTTGTTCATCTGTTACTATGCCTTTTATTTACCCTGTCTATAAAGCAACACGTTAACTTGTCAATTGTTACTTAAAAAGAACTTTGTTCGCTGTTACTTTGTCTTTATTTACCCTGTCTCACAAGCAACATGTTAACCTGTCAACTTGTTAACTCGTCAATCTGTCTTTTTATTTACCTTGTTCATAAGCCAACATGTTAACCTGTCAACTTGTTAACTCGTCAACTTTATTTTTGTCTTTTATTTACCTTGTCTACAAGCACATGTTAACCTATCAACTTGTTAACCGTCAACTTTATGTCTTTATTTACTCTTGTCTAGCAAGCAACATGTTAACCTGTCAACTTGTTAACTCTCGTCAACTTATTTTTGTCTTTATTTACCTCCACACAAGCAACATTTAACCTGTCAACGTTAACTCGTCAACTTTTATTTTTGTCTTTTATTTACCCTGTCTACAAGCAAACATATTAACCTGTCAACTTGTTACGAGAACTTTGTTCCGCTGTTACTTTGTCTACCCTGTCTACAAGACAACATGTTAACTGTCGAAATCTTGTTAACTCGTCAACTTTATTTTTAACTTGTCTCCTCGTTAACTCCGTCAACTTTATTTTTGTCTTTTTGAAAAATAATTGCAGATATATTTAGCAATCATTTTTATTTCATATCTTTGCACCCGAAATGAATAACAAAAAGAAATAAACTAATAAAGTTTTCAGTATTTCAACGACAGTCAGCTATCCAGAGGCAAATGTTAACATCGAAGCCCCTATGCCGAAAAAGAATTTGACACGATACTACTTGAAAAAGCAAATCAATAACTATCTACCGAATTTAACGCTATAAACAATCATAACAATGAAAAAGTATTATCTTGCAGTGAGCTTGGCTGTATGCTTGGCTTCTGCACCACTCAGCTCCTACGCACAGTATTCTAAGGCAAAGGCAACAGTTGCCAAAGAGAGTGAGAGTCAGAAGGAGAAGCAAACAGTTCACACTTGGTTTCTACAAGACCTATATGAACAGTCTTATCTATCAGCCTCAGACCTCTACATGGTGATTGCAAAAGAAGTTTGTAAGTGAAAACGCATTGAAAAAGAGTGCAGAGACTGATGCTGACGTACTTCTTGATGCGCAGGATTGTGTAGAGGAGAATCTACGTACACTGAAAGTTGTTCCGCTGAACAATGATTGGCTTTCTGTTTCGTTCTTATGGACTTCGAGCTACAAGAAGGTGCCTAGCAAAGCATACTGTGGTTTATGTTAAGGTGAAGGAGCAGGGCAAGTCGTTTATCATCGAGGATGATGCTACATCGTGAAACCAAAGCTGACAAAAATATAATTCATAATTCATAACTCATAATTATGATTACCGCTGTGGGAAAAGTGAAAAAAGTGTCAAACTTCAAACTCTAACATCAAAGGTCAAAATCAAAACAAAGTTGCAAAGTTCAAAGTTCTTGAACGCAGCAAGCACGTCAACTTGTGAACTCATCAAAACAGTGAACTCGTAACCTACAAAAAGAGATCCCCAGATTACGCCCTCCCTCTATGGGGGAGGGGAGGGGCCAGTTGAGTCAGCTAGCTGGTTACTAGTTACTAGTTGCTGGTTGTAGATGGCATAATATTTGGAACAAATTGATTCTAAATTATTAATTTTAATCTAAATTTGAATATGAAGAGAATTAAGAACATTTTCTATGCTGTCTTTTTAGCATTCCTGTTTTGCAACCCCATATGTGCACAGAACAACGTAAAAATTACCATTGGGGAAACTCATTCAGAGTCCCTCTGACTTGGACCGTGACACCGCAGATCTACTACATTGCTGCTGATGCGGATAGTACGGAACGCTGTCAATGGAAGAAACTGAAGCCCGCCCTAGGAGAAAAACGATACACCTCACAATAATGTGTCACTGCCTTTGAATCAGAAAAATGCTTTGCTGAGTCCATATGCGGTTCTTACAGAAGAACAAAAGAAACTCTAAACCTCATTGGAAAGAAAATAATATGTGTCTGAGTTCTATGTCTTCCTGACAAAAGAGGTCAGAAGATAAAAATGATGAGTAGTACCCGCAAAAACACTTAACCCAAGAGCATTTATGATTCTCCGTTTATGCAGCAATTGGAGTTGCCACACACCCTAGTAGTGGGAGCATTTAAAAAGAAAAAGAATACTATATTACAGGGCATGCAAAGTACTTAGGAATAAAATAATTATTCGAACAGAATTCTCATCAGTATCATGATCAGATTACTTTGTTAATTCATAATTTATAATTCAATCCATAATTATGATTACCACTGTGGGAAAAAGTGAAAAATAAAAGGTCAAACATCAAACTTAAAACATCAAAGGTCAAAATTCAAAGTTCAAAGGTAAAATATCTACTAAACAAATCAGGTAACAACATGAAAAAGCTAATTTTTATTCTGTTGCATACTCTTTGGAGCAATGCACTTTCAAGCTCAGACAACAAAGTGTGGTGTTTATCAGCTCATTAACACTAAGGAGAGCAAGAATGTTCTCAAAGACCACAACATCGCACTTTGAGAAGGGTGTGCAAACGGTAAAATCTCCGTGCAGATTCATGGTACTGACAGACGATTTTTATTGATGCCCGATGAAGGCTATCTCCTCGGTCATTTTGTAGCACCAATGGAGATCTCCGAGTAACAAAAAGATAGTACTCTTCTACTATCAACGGCGCACAAAGACCCTCTTTAAGAATCCTATCCTCGCAACGTAAAACAGCCAAAGTTGTCTCACGCCCTTAAAAGAGCAGTGGAAGAGTGGCTGGTTAGTGACAACCTACAGCGTGAGCATACGCTATCAGAAATCGAAAGGGTAGTGGGTATAAAAGGAGCAACCAGCTCTCCCCACCCTCAAAGCCTTCCCCAACCCCTCTCTCAGACCAACGGTCACTGACCGAAGGGAAGTGAATGGAGAGGGGAGGATTAGCGAGATACCCCTTGTTGAGTGGCGAGTGAGCGAGTAGACGAGTTATGTTTCAAAAAGGATATAACTTCTTTTACTCGTTAACTGTTTAGTTTGTCTACTACGTCACACAGAGAAATGGAGTACACAGAGGATTGTTAACAAGTGGACGAGTTAACAGTGGACGAGTAACAAGTGGACGAGTAGACAAGTTGTATGTAATAATGGCTACAACATATTCACTGCTTTAAAAACGTGTCTACTTGTTAACTTGTCACCTCGTCCACATAGTCATCGCTAACAATATTTCAGCATAAAGTTTGTACTGACAAGCTCTATGCTGGATCTTTTCCTCAGGTACCAACAATGTTCAAACTCATAAAGTTGGCCTATATGACAAAAATAAAGCGCAAATCCTGTGTATCTATTCAATCACATTATCTTTGTTTTATTTATATTTCTTATGGCATAAAATCTGCTTTTTATTGTGGCTCAAAATCGACTACATAAAGCGGGTCATCTTAATGGTAGGTTTCACCGGTGATATTGTAAGTGCTGTAAGAGGGAGCTTTGTTGGACATAACGCCTTGCTGTCACCATTGTCACAATCGTTATCCAAGCAATCTAACAGTCAAAAGATCTGTATCAGAGGAAAGCACGGAGTTTCAACCAGGACAATTGCTGAGACCCACCAAATCTTATAAAGATGAATCCTCCCGAACCTCTTTGTTCGCCTCCTAGAGTGGTTTTAAATGGATTGCCACCTATTGGGACGTAATTTTAGTGTCGCTACTCATGAAGTTGATCCATTGTCCGGTGATGTACTTTTGGTTTAAGTTTATCAATAGCATGAACCAGTCATCGAAAGACTGTAAGGGAAGACATAAGCTACTTGGAGTCACTTGGGTGGCTACCATGGGTCCAAGGAGCTTGTATGCGATGGCTCGAGGACTTGAAGCAAGCTTTTCCTACCATAAATTCCAATGTCTGGCGCTAGTTCCAATCGTGGCGACTATAAGACTAAAATCCACAAGACCAAGCTTTGAGGCTTCAGAACTATCTCGCAAATTATCCAAAGATGTTATGTCATACCGGACAAGGAGTCTCGTCATTGCTTTCAAAGGAATAGTACCAAGTGGGAGTGATTTTCTTAAGGAACGGACAACAACGAGAGATGGAAAATCACATTATACTTCCACATAGCTCTCACGTAGTGCTGAGCTTTAAAAGGAACAGCGTCGTCATTGTGGACCTCTATTATGATTACCCTGAATCTAGAAGATGCCAACAACACAAAACAATGCCATTGAATCACTCAATGCAGATTTAAAGACGAAACTGAGACCTACAGTGATCGAGAACATGGAAAAGAAGAAAGATCTTCATCCAAGACTTTGATAAAGCCCATTCTCCTAAGAAATAAAAAGGGAAGTGAGAGATTTTGATCATTATTGTCACAGCTAAGAGAAACGACAGCTTAGGCAGTGCTTTGTCACATAGCTATAAAGTTCAAAACATCAATACTCAAAGTTCAAAGATAATTGTTAATAGCTCAAATCATAAAGTTCAAACTTCAATACTCAAAGTTCAAAGATAATTGTTAATAGCTCAAATCATAAAGTTCAAACTTCAATACTCAAAGTTCAAAAGGATAATTGTTCCGTGTCGTATCTGCCGTGATTTGGAAGGTCTGTCTCTTGAAGTATCTCCTCACATATACCGTATCTGTTTGAAAATGACCATCTCTTTTGTAAATAATCTTAGGCGGGTGCCGCTGCAAAATTATATTCATAGTATTCAAAATGCCACTCTGTGTCTTTCCTGCGGAAATAAAACGTCCATCAAAAACCATGAGAAACTTACGCGACGACCATAATTGATATCATCAACTCTGCTTATTGACAGCACCCTATATTCTTAGAGCCTTCATTCCATGAAGGAAGCAATAATCTACTATGCTTGGGATTACGACGAGCCAAACACCTTTATCATGTCGAAAATACCTACTATTGCAGCTATCAACAGAAACAACATTCCAATACATGAGACATATGCACAAATAGCCTGAATGGGATAATCCTAATTCACTACTCAAAACACCAAACAGCGTACCGAAGTAACCTACTCAATTATGAACATCTCAAAGAGGCTCTTGCAGAAAGGAAGGGTTGTCAGAAATGAAATGAACAGGAGAAAAACGATAGTAAGGTAATTAACAGCATGATTAGTCCTAAAAATTCCTAAAGAAAAAGAAACAGTACTTACAATCAATGAGTTCATCATGTCATCCCTTTATTCGATAAGATTCAGAATGTATAATTCAAAATTAGTAATTCATAATTCACAATTCATAATCTCATAATTTATGAATACCGATATAGCTCAAGGATTAAACTCAAATCATAAAGTTCAAACTTCAAACCTCAAAGTTCAAAGGATAGAAGTTCAAAGGATAAGAAGTTCAAAGGATAAGAGTTCAAAAAGTACACTTATGATTACCGCTGTTAACCATGGTTTATCGCTACAAGTAACTCGTCAACTCGTCAACCTTTAAACTCGTCAACCAGCAAAGGGGTATCCTGCATTGCCCGCCCTCCCTATGAGGGAGGGTCGAGAGAGCCAGTTAGAACGAGTGGCTGTGGTTTGTGTTGTTTTGCTGCTTTGTTGTTTTTGTTGTTTTGTTGTTTTGTTGTTTTTAGTTTTTGTTGTTTTTGTTGTTTTAGTTTTGTTGTTTTTAGTTTTTGCATCAAGCTCTCTCCAAATATCGCATTCTTAATATCCTTCTCGTGTTCGAAGACGAAGCGGGCAACGATAGCACTCAGCAAGGCTGTTGAAGGTAGCTTCACGCTCATAGTAGACTTCAAACGATCGAGGACACCCTTGAGATCTGAGTCGATATAAACGGTTTGCCAAACGAGGGTCGCGTGCCTTGTAGTCGCGTGCCAAGTCGAGGAAGATCTGCCAACCATCCTCCACCGCTATCCTTTGCGAGAGAATACTCACGTGCTAACTGTCTGCCCTCTGCCTTTGGAAGTTTCTTTGCAGCTGGAGCAGTGCGGTCCTTACGATCTACGGCTTCTTGCTTAGATTCTCCGTGGCCAAACTGACTTGTTGGAGCAGTAGGCGCCACAGATCCTCAACGTCTTGCAACAGCCTCTACATACGGCTCAGGCTGCTGTTCCCTCAACCTGAGTACGCACCTCCTGCTCAACACTGTTTGTATCATACTGTGCAGGCTCGTTAGCTTCCTGCTCATCCGTCGTCGTTTCCTCTGAATTAGTCGTAGGATTTGGTCTTGCACCCTTCTGTACGCTATGTGCCAAGTCGGTCGATAGCACGAGCATCATAACCATTGTTTTTCTTCTTCTTAGCCATTGTATCTTTGTATCTTTGTTTTTACTTATATATATGAACGTGGAGACTTATCATTTCTCTTTTTAGGTATGTCCCTTCGTCATCCTCTCTCCCCTATCGCACCCTCTACGAAGTCTTCTCAGTTAACATCAGTTTGTCCAAACAACTTTAATGGACCTTATTTATCCAACAATTTTATCAACTTCATCCCTGTAAAGCACTCCCCTCTTTCGGAGGGGCTGAGAGAGGTTTTTATTTCATCCTCCTCAGCATATAATCAAACGCCTTCTTCACCGCATCACGCTGTGTTCTGAAAGCAGTTCGAATGTGTTTGTACGTTTGAGTGTTGCACGGCTGTTTGCGACCGAGTGTGACACGTCCAAAGTTTCCAAACACCTCATCAGTTCTGCACATCTCCTGCTCCTCAGCCATACTCGATACGTGGGTCGATGCGGTTTGGAACAAAAGAAGAGCTGTGCGGTCATCTATGGGTTATGTCTCGCGCAGCACGTTAAGCACCTGCACGAGGAACGCCCGTTGAGGTCTAACGCCTTATCCTCGTATTCGTGGGACAGACGATATAATCGGCACCTACGAAGAGCGGTGCCAAACTGTCCTCACTGATATTACAGTGGAGTCAAAACAACACGAAGCCTTCTACCTGTGAAGCTGAGTCGACAAGTGTCTAGTGTCTCGACATCGGTACGTCGAAGTCCTGAACGTTATAGGTTCTTCCTCGCCCTCATAGATGAGCTTGTCCTTTCGACGCTGCATCAGAGATCGTCTTCTGCAAGTCGGTATCAATGATACATACGTCCTTACCCTTTGCAGCAAGATAGTTGGCGAAAGAGGATGCACAGCGATGCTCTTCCTACTCCACCTTTCTGATTTGCAAAAACAATCTTCTTATTCTTCATTGTTTATATATTTATATTTTTAATTTCTTATCTGTTTCTTTATTTACGTATTTACGTGTTCGAATATTTATATTTTCATTCGTTCATCTATTTACGTATTTGCTTCTCTGTTTCATCCCCTTCGGACTCTTTCGAGTTGGCTTCCTCTCCCACTGCTCTCACTTCGTGACATTTCTCACTTTTTGGAGCGGAGAAAGGACTTTTCATTGGTTTTCCTCCTTCCAAATTGCCGTTTTACGCCTTTCGTGCGTTATTTATCTCCTTTCATCAACAACTTTGATAGTTTTAAAAATATCATTTTGACATCCACCCTACCATTATTGTTTCTTTGACAGTACGAACGCACCTTGCTAATATAAGCATTCCTACTCAGCTCAGCTTTCTTCTGTCCTCTCCCCACTTCATCACCTTTCATTTCGCGATATTTTTAGTTTCCTGATCCTCTACCCACAAATTCTCAAACTATAAATGAGCTTTTTCTTACCTCTCGTCTGAAAAACATGATCTTGATTGACTGGTTGCTCAAACAAGATAGGAAGAAAGTATTTGTTGCTTTGAAATGCTACCCTAATCATTCTTAACCATCGTGGTTCTGTAACATCACAGAACAGTTACTAAAGCAAGAGCAAAGTTTAGCAAACTGGTAAAGATGTAAATGCTTGAAATATCTGACATCGTAGCACCACCAACACATGTATATACAAACAAGTAAACCAAATCAAACACCCACATTAACGCCTGACAACCAAAGAAAGAGGCTCCAAACAAACGAATCTTACCAGCATATTTACGCACTAACTGAACACAGAGAACCAACTTTGTAAAAGCAAGTATAATAAATGCTATTTGAGAAACTTGTGAAATACGCAGGAAGTCCACCATGAAGCATCGCACTCAATTCCTCCTCTTTAGTAAAAAGGAACATTGGTAAAGTACCAACAAGTGACTGACAGAAAATGAGCACCATCATTACTGTGACGGTCAGCTGCGCAGCTTTGTCACCATTCTTATTTAAACACCTACGGAACAGTTCAAGCATAATCAACTTTCCTGCAGCAATCACTGTGTACTCGATAGCTCGAATGTAATCATTACCCTGCAGAACTGCAAAAGCATTCGTTAATACTCCTGCCCTGCATTTGGCGCAGACGTCCATCCATCAATCAAATTGAGAACACTGAAAGCAACGAACAAGCCCAAGCTCCAATTCAAAATCTCACCCTCTTTAGGTGTAATAGAAAAAGTCTTTAATTTCATATATATTTATATAAAGGTTGAATCAAATAAATACACATATATCGATATGGTTATGTTTTATACTTGCAAATATACGCTTATTTATCGAAACAAGCAAATACATCTAAAACATTTTTTAGTGAGAAAAATAAAAAGATAAAGCAAAAATACAATAAAATATTTACACTTTTTATGCTTTAATCTTTTTATATATTTGTATATTTATACCACGTTATTCATAAACAAAATAGAAATAAATAAATCACAGAAATAATAAGAAAAACAATTCAGAATGAAACACACTTTTATTTATTTATATATTTCTGTACTATTAAAAAACAGAATAATTATCAATATATATATTTATATTAATAACTTAAAAGATAATTCTACAACCACATATAAATATAAAAAGTAAGGACAAAAAGAGGCAAACTATACAAGAATGAGAAGAAAAAAACAAAAGAAAGCATGGGGACAAAAAGAATAAATATATAATAGGAAGAAAATAATAGCGTATGTAGAAAAATAAAAAATCGTAACATCAGACAACGCTGTAATACAAAAAGAGACACGATGAAATGAAGAAAAACACAAGGATATAATTACATGAATATAAAAATGCAGAATACTAATAATCAATGCGTATAGTACAGAAAAGAAATAAAAAGATTAACACAGAATAACAGAGTAAAGACAAATGAGAAGCGACAAAAACAATGATTTCACTGAAAAACAAAAACAAAAAGCATACAAAAGCTGACATAAGAAGTCGAAAAAGTGAAACAAATAAAAGTCATATAAACAGAATTAAAGATAAAAACATAAATAATGATTTAAATAAATATATACAATACTAATATACAACTACTTAAACTTAAAATTCTCTCAGATGAAAAACAATAAAGAACAAAAAGAAAAAGAAGATCGAAAAAGATTCCTAAATACATAAAACAACTAAGAATCAAGAAAGAAAGAACGAAAATGAAAGAAAAGGAAAAACAGAACAAAAACTAAAACGTATCAACGAATAAGAAAAAGATCAAAGAAGAATATGAATGAAAAGAACAGAATAAACATAAAAACAAACCACTAAGGAATAAAAAATAAAGAAATGAACTGTAAAAACAAAAAGAAATAACAATAACATTGTTTTATATATTTATATATTAAAGGAATAACAAAACATAAATGGTAAACAAATATATATTTATGTGTTTTTATATTTGATTATTTACGTACACTAAAACATATTTATATATTTATAAAAAGACAACCATATAATTATATATTACATGGTTATATAAATATAGATTTATATTACAATACATTAAACTAAAAATCCACTTACATAAAATAAGGAACAAAAGAAAAACAAAGTAGATAAACAAACAAAGAGATAAAACGATAAAAAGTATTTTTATATACTTAAATATTCACGTAGAAATATCATAAACAAGCGAAAAAGATAAAAATGAAGCCTAAAAATGATAGGAGGAAGAAGTGCGACAAAAAGAAGAAAAAGAGACAGAATGACAAAAAGACAGAGTAACATGAAAAACAAGAAAAAGCAAAAGCTGCAAGATATAGAATGATATAAAGAAAATAAGTAAAAAGATTAGGAGATAAAAAGAGAAAAACAAACGGTAGACAAAAAAAGTATAACAAACAAATATGAAAAAGACTTAAATAACAAACGAGAAGAGTTTTAGATTAAAGTTGCTGTCACTTTTAACAAATAGAATAAAACGACTATAAACCAAGCAGATACAAGATAAAAACTGAGTGAGAGGAGTGACAGCAAAAACCAAATATACTTCAAAACAATGAAAGAAAAGACAATGATTGGCGAGAAGGTCAAGCCATTGAAAAAGACAAAGACAGACTGAAAGCCTTTATCCTGCATTTTTGTCAGCGTGCCAGCAAAATGAATGCGCACTAGAAGGCAAAACGTTTTGAACCTATATACAAATAAAGCATACTACGCTGAAGTCTTCTATTAAATAAACAGTATTTCTTTGTGGTTATCATACTTCCCCATTGGTTTTAAGTGGGGAGCATGCTAGAAAAGACCCAAGAAACACCGAAGCACCTCATATCAACATATAGAGCCGCAAGTTCAACATAGAACTGCAATCCCAAGTGCTGGTGTAGCTTAATAATCTATACCTGAAAACACCGAGGGGTTTGGGGGCGAGAAGCCCCCATGAGAAGAAAATCAACAAGCAATGCATAAAAATAAGAAAGGGAGACCTCTGTCTCCCAAAGATTAATTAATTTTGCATTGCAATGTACAAACAATTAACCTCGAGGCAAAAGGTACAATTTCTGTGCTACTCCAAAATAGAACGAAACAAAAAGATATTGCCAAGGCGATAAATGTAAGTGCAAGTACAGTGTCTCGTGAAATAAGACGTAATAGTGGAGTCAGAAGACACTATAATTGGGAAACTGCCCAAGCAAATGCAGTACAAACAAGGCGCAGAAAGCCAGGCAATCGTTCAGTCGACAAGGATGTCATGGAAGAGGCGAAGTGCCTTCTTATTACTGAGCAATGGTCTCCAGAACAAATATCTGGTGTATTGGCCAAGGACGGCAAGTATATTAGCCATGAGACCATATATCGTATGATACGTAAGGATAAGGCAGAAGGGGAACATTATATAAACACTGTCGTCACAAGCTTTAAAGCATCGCACCAGGCCTGTTGGTGGCAAACGCATATCCATACCCAACAGAACAAGCATCAGTGAGAGCCTACTGGAAGCTGACGGCAAACGCTTTGGGGACTTCGAGATGGACACGATTGTTGGAAGAGGAAACCATGGTGCCATCGTAACACTGATAGAGCGTAGTACAAACATGCTGTTTTGATGAGAAAAACTTAAGAAGGGAAAAATGCCAAAGAACTGGCACGAACTGTAATACACTTACTGTCTCCTTTCAAAGACCATATCAAGTCTATTACAACTGACAATGGTACAGAATTGCTTGTCATGAAATGATAGCCAAAAAGCCTTGGTGTTACCATATATTTTGCTGACCCATACGCTTCATGGCAGAAAGGCACTATAAAATGCTAACGGACTAATTAGGCAATACGTGCCAAAAAGAAACCCTTTGAGCATATCAGCCAGCAACAAATCACGAAGTATTCAAAGAAAATTAACATGAGGCCAAGAAAGAAATTAGATTTTAAAACACCACAGGACTGCTTTTTACAAACTAATTAAGTAAATTTACTTGCTTGTTGAATTCACGCGCCCCAAAAAGACATCTCAACATATAAAATTTTCTCACAGAGAAATACTGCGGAATTAAGGTAATAAAGCAAAAATTCAATCAACAAAAAGAATTTTTGATAATAAAACAAGAAAAATATCAGAGTAAATAACTACATTTGCAGTTGTGCACTTTTGTTTAACAACGTACAAATACATTCGAGAACACCTTCATCAACTGATTTTAGGACAGGATTTTAATAAAAGCTACAGAATGAAATCAAACAAAAACATATAATTACATTATTGAAAAGCTAGGTCGTTCTTACGAACTTGCTCGTAAGATGATACCAGTGCTTATTTCGTGGGCACAAGCAAAAGCTGAGTCCACAATATTATAGCACTCTTTCTAAAACCATTGGGCACTCAACACCGCGCATTGGTTATCAGTTAGGTGTTATAGGAGAGATCTTTGACCAACTAAAAGAAAAGTCAGGTGAAGATGTTCCGTATCTCAATGCCCTTGTAGTGAATAAGGGTAGTAAGCGACCAAGCGATGGACTCGGTGCTGTCATTGATGGTTATGATAATGTTGATGTTAACAAACAAAAAGCTATTGCTAATGCAGCAAATGAAAAAGCGTACAATTACACTAAATGGCAATGGGTTCTTGAAGCTCTTGGACTGTTACCATTTACAGGCGACATAGAAGATAAAGTACGTAATGGTTCGTATGCGCATTCAGCATCAGAAGGACCACTGCACAATGCTCTAAAAAAATATGTGCTTGTTCATCCAAACTTAGTTGGAGTTGTGAATCCCATCAAGTCAGAAATAGAATACAATCTTTTGTCAGGCGACCGCCTCGATGCATATTTTCTTATGCCATCGGGTAAACAAGTGGCAGTAGAAGTAAAATCTCGCATATCTATGGACTCTGATATATTGCGAGGGATCTACCAATGTGTTAAATACAAGGCGGTTCTTACCGCCGAGTGTCAAGCACATGGCAAAGCTGCTGATGTTAAATCCATTCTGGTTTTAGAAAATGAGCCATCTTCAGAGCTTCGCAAGACAGCTAATATGCTCAGTGTTCCCTATATCGTAGTTAATGAAATGATTGATAAATAATAACTTATTAAAATAAAGCGCTAATAGAACAGGTAAACAACCACCTTTACGCAACGTACAACGGTGCATTCATATCTACAATACCTTTGATATACAAACAATCCTCCGTTTCTCCTTTTGCTCTATGTGACAGTACGTCAAAAAACACAAATTTAGGCGATATCTGAACGCTCCCTATTGCTAGAAGGCCCAAACAGATCTTCAGCAATAGGGAAGTGATAATCTGAATCTATTACACAATAAGCGGACTGAGTTACAAAAGAACTATTTCCTCTTTACTTTCTTCAACACTATTCTCAGTGAATCAGTGAGCACTCTTTTCTCATTACACATAAGAAAATCTGATGGTAGAGATAAATAAGGGCTAATGAATCTTCAACCCTTTTTGTCTTGGCGTTCATAACCTAATTTGACTGAGATGATTCTATTCTTTACGTGCGTATTATTGGCTTTATATGTATCGGTTTCAGAGAACGGAAAAAGATTTCCCTACCTTTTATATTCTTATCATAAAAGTGCAACCGTAAAGAGTCAGGATTATTACATATTCTCCCTTTAAATTAAAGTGAAGGTAATACCAACCATTAAAGTACATACTGCTGACCTTAACCATACGATTCTCTGATAAATGAATATCGTAGCTAAACTTGTTGTTATCTAACGGAAGAATAAATCCTATCACATGACAGAAGTGATAACAAGAAAAAACGTAAAAACCCCAACCATTTAACACGCTGGTAACCTAACTATCTGTTTCGACAATATATTAATAAACAACTTGATAAGCCCATACTAATCAAATTGATAATCTATAAAATCTTATTCTCAAAACAATTCTTTATTTTGTACATGCCAATGTCATACTTATATCTACCAAAAAGTATTTGGGGATTTACATCATACTTTTCAGCTTCTGCCTTTATAAAAGGAGCAACCTTATAAGGACTAACATCGCGAATCCTTGCTAAAAATTTCTTCCATTCTGGAGTTGGAATAACTGCATTCAAAAGCAAAATTCGTCAGCCTCTGTTTCCTCCGAAGATTTTTATCATCAGGAATATTTATCATTGCTTGACCATCCCTTACAAGATGATTGTAAACATGACCAACCTCATACAAAAATTGTAAAAAGCAAAATTGTCAATAAAAAGGGATGCGCTCAGTAACAACGATGGTAGGATTATCGCCCGTCCAAAAATGACATACCGTCCACTGGAACCTGACCAATTTTTATGACATGTAAAAAGCGAATACCAAATTTATTCAGAAGTGCTGCGGTCTTTTTAACAGTCTCCTTATTCTCTTTAAATACTTCGTTAAGACCTTTTGTTAATTCACTTACACCATTCTTGTCGAAAATTACCCAAAGAAGAATTATCATGTTGAGAAAAGATAGTAACAGTAGTATTTCCATGAAAAAGATATCTATCGGATTCGTGGTAACTTTGTCAGACTTACGATAATAGTAAGAAAATTCTATTTCCTTTGCTTTAAGTTTCAAGAAACTATCTAAAACAGTCGACAGAAAAACATCAAAGATTCTTTTGACATCGTCGATGACATCACCATTATAATACCAACTTTCTTAAAAATAGTGTGTTTATTTGTTCTTTGAGAACATTCCCATACGTTTAACATTTTTGTCTGCAACACAACTCTTTCGCTCAGTTTTGCACTGTCTAATTCGTATTGTGTCTGAACCTGCATGAGAAATGTCGCAGAAATATTAAGAGCTTTTTCCAATAATAATGCCATTTCAGGTGTTAGAGAACGCTTGCCTTTTATGACATCATTCAGAATTGGTCTCTGTATGCCCAGTGAGTCCGGACAATTCACTCTGCTTCATATTGCGAGACAGAGGCTCGTCCTTAATCACTTCTCCCATGAGTTGCCTCAAAGGAACAGCCTGATTAAAGCTAAACTTAGTCATAATGATGTGAAATTTCTAATAATTCAATGTTTGTAATAATAACGCTTCCATCAATGGGAGAACTTCGGAATATCAACCGCCAAGCTCCATTGCAACGTACTGACTCTTGCCCTCTTCTTTTACCTTTCAGGGCCTCGTAGTTAAGTCCTTTCAAGAGGAAGAGGTCTTCTATACGCCGAGCAGCCTTCATGTAGTCTACGGCTTTCTTAAACCCTTTATCACTTGGGGCGGCAAACTCCTATATCTTTTTATCTGATGTCTTGCCATTTGTATATAATTCGAGGAGAGCTTCGTCTTCTGAGTTTACGTTCATACGCTTCAGGTATATGTAGATGATGCAAAGATAAGAACTTTGTTTTAATTATCAAAAATAGATAATTAATTATCTATATTAAAATAACGATTTTTAAATTAAAAAGCTGTTTTATAGTCTTTTCTACTTATTGTAATATATAAATAATTACTCAATTTGATAACTGAACTAATGAATATAAGCACAAAAAGGGAGGTACTTTCAAAAATATCATAAGCTCAAGTGATAAGTCTCTGTACACATTTATTTATTATCTTACTAAGGCTCCGCACATATAGTGCGAAAGCTTAGCACAATATGCGAAGGGCATATAATATTACAAGAATAGGAAAAACCGTGGCGAACGTAGGGTAATAGCTGCGACATATAGGGAGAAAACTGAATGTAAAGCATTTGTGAGAGTCGACAAAATAGGAACATTCTTACTACTTATAGATTTAATGGGCAAAGAATGACAGTCGATAGCTGATGTTATAAATCAAAATTACCATGCTTTGAGAGTATAAAACGACAAAAAGGGAATATGACTTAAAAACGACATAATAAACTGAATATCAGTGGGGAAACGAATATTGATAAAAAGTAAGTGCGACAAAAGTGACAAGTTTTTGTACTTTTTTGAATCTAAAAACGAGAGAAAAAGGCATAACTATCTTATTATTAATCGTTTATAGTATGATAAGAGTAAGGAGCTAAGGAAAATAGCTCCTATTTGTCTCACTTATCTTTGCTTACAAAAACAACATTATTACAGGCAAGAAAAACATGAAAAAAACGGAAAAGGTGCGACAAAATGGGAAGAAAAACTCCAACCTGCACAAAGCGAAAATATGAGCTCATCAATACTATGAAAAAGAAAACTCTACTCCATTAAGGGCTATAATTTCAAACACTAAATTTCAAGAAATCCTACTGATAAAAAGAAAAGAATAAAGAGTAAAAACTGAATCTATAACTGGCAAGATTATAAGAAAGAAAAATGAACAACCAACCTAAGGTGATGTTGAGAGATAAAACGTTGTGTGAGAGTGGGAGGGACTGATTATCAACCCCATAGCCGACTATAACATATTGATACACAAATATATAAAAATATATCTGCAGCTAAATTGCAGTACACCAAAACACATAAAAATCTGCGCTATCAGACGCAAAAACTGACGGCAACAAAAAGAAGAATTCGATACAAAGTAGTCTACTCATCCGAATCGTTTTCACAAAAACTGCTGCGCAACCTCCTCGTCTCCGCAAACAAAACTATAAAACGAAAATAAAACCCGACTCCCCAAATGCGCAGCCACCAAACCTGAAATACGCAACAAAAACGCCCCAGCACCCTAAAACGTATGTGCGACAAAAAGGGAGGTTGCGCTCAAAAACCTTTGTTTAAAGTCTTCTTCTCCCACCGAAAAATATATATTTTCTTAAAACAAAACACCTCTTCATAACTTAGAATATCGTTATATAATCTTTATTAGATATTAGTAAAGGGAGCTCAAAGCCGTTGAACTCAAATAGTTACACAAACAAATCGACGACAAATTAGTAACTTAGCGGCGACAGATTAGTCAAGTAGGATGCGACAAATTAGTAAAGGATGGTGCGACACTTTAGTAGCTATAAAGGGTGGGGTAGTCGACAACTTAGGAGGTTAGGTGCGACGAATAGGGAAGGAATAAAGGCTTTGTTGTGAATAATTCACTACAAAATAGTGTGAAATATGACAAAAATAACGAGTTCTTCTATGATTGATTGATTAAAGTATTAATTAAAGTATAGTATTTTGTCGTTGTTTTTCTAAATGGTCTTAAATATCATAATACATTATATTATAGATTGTTATAACTTTACTGTGAAAAGTGCGAGACAAAAAGGGAAGATTTTGTGTACTATGGTATCTTGTATTTATCGACAAAAATAGTAAGATTTTGAAAATAATTTACATTGAAACGTGGTTTAAGGTCATGAAAGACATGACGAACAGCAGGTATAGAGACAGAGTAACAGATGGACAGAGACAGGGTAGGAGTGGGAAAGAGACATGACGAACAGTAGGTATAGAGACAGAGTAACAGATGGACAGAGACAGGGTAGGAGTGGGAAAGACATGACGAACAGCAGGTATAGAGACAGAGTAACAGATGGACAGAGACAGGGTAGGAGTGGGAAAGACATGACAGAACAGAGTATAGAGACAGAGTAACAGATGGACAGAGACAGGGTAGGAGTGGGAAAGACATGACGAACAGCAGGTACAGAGACAGAGTAACAGATGGACAGAGACAGGGTAGGAGTGGGAAAGACATGACGAACAGCAGGTACAGAGACAGAGTAACAGATGGACAGAGACAGGGTAGGAGTGGGAAAGACATGATGAACAACAGGTATAAAGAGATACTAACATGTGAACAGGAAACGTGGTAAGAAGTAACGAGTGGTCTTTTTGTAATAATAAAGTCATGCGCTGTTTGGTAAAGGGGCTTTATAGCGTTTCAATTAAGCCTTACTTGACGTTCAAAAGGTGCCCTTTTGAGCTCTTACTAACGCCCTTTTGAAGTCCAACTAAGCACCTCTTCTTGCTCTACTTTATAACTAATTGATTTACTGTTGGTTGCAACCTTTCTTTTTATATGTGTTTTTGCCTTAATTTATATATGTTTTCTTTGAAAATATGTAATGATTTTTTTCAAAAACTTATCTGCGTTAGTATTTGGTTCATCTGTGATTTGGAGTGATAAAAGTAAAGCTTTATTATGTTTTTCTCACAGAGTACACTCCTAAAGGTTAATGCTCAAATTATTCTCTCTCACAGATGAACAGATGCGATGCAGCACAGAGACCTAAAGGGCTACGGAACACACAGAGACTTATTGCATTGACGTAGAGATGGGGTATAGACTGGAAAAAGCTAAAAGGATAGGAAAGTAAAAAGAGACAGAATGTATATGATAAACAGAGGGAATGACATGTGTTGTGTTTTCTTTGTCCTGCAAACGTTTGCGCAGCATAAAGTATAGAATAGTTACATTGACTCTGAGTAATAAAGCTTTAAAACGCTATATTTGCAAATAAAACCCTAATATATTTAAAAACAAAATCTAATATATTTAAAAACAAAAATCTAATATATTTAAAAATGAAACGATTACTTTTTACTATTTTTCATTCCTGCTGACGTTGCTGCAGGGATTTAGTCAGGGTGGCCTGCTAAGTATCAAGGAGTTATGCTACAAGCGTTCTATTGGGACTCCTATGAGGACAGCCAATGGACGAAACTGCAATCACAAGCCGACGTTATCAGCCGAGCTTTCAATTCTATTTGGGTACCACAGAGTGGTTTCTGTAATACCTTTGGTGATGGCAAGAGCATGGGCTACTAACCCTGTATGGTGGTTCAAGCAGAACAGCTCTTTTCGGTACGCAAGACGAACTTAAACAGATGATTGCCACATTCAATGCTAAGAATGTAGCCGTGATAGAGGACGTGGTGATAAACCATAAGAGCGGTAACACAGACTGGTGCGACTTCCCTGAAGAGGAGTGGAATGGCAAGAAACTTAAATGGTCTTTGGCTGATATCTGCTGAGATGACGAGGCTAAAGACAAGTTCCCAGTTTCTGGCAATTACGATACAGGAGAACATTTTGGTTATCGTGACTTAGACCATAAAGGCGAGAATGTGCAGAAGAACGTAAAAACCTATCTGCAGTTTCTCAAGGAAGAAATGGGCTATAAGGGTTTCAGATACGATATGGTGAAGGGCTATGGTGCGGAGTTTATCAAGATATACAACAAAGATGCCAATCCGGAGTTTTCTGTCGGAGAGTATTGGGATACCAATTATGACAATGTGGTGGGCTGGATTAAAGGCACAGGATACACCTCAGCAGCCTTCGATTTCCCTTTGAAATATATCATTAACAACGCTTTCGGAAACGGTAATTGGGGTGCACTGACCAATAAGGGTGTGGCTGGCGATCCAAATATGAGTCGCTATGCGGTGACTTTTATTGATAATCACGATACTTATCGCAACGAAAACGGTGAGAAACTGCAGAACAATATTTTAGCTGCCAATGCTTTCATCTTGGCTATGCCAGGTACACTTTGCATCTTCCTTCCTCATTGGAAAGCCTATCAAACGGAGCTGCAGAAGATGATTGCTGCACGTAAAGAGGCTGGTATCACCAATCAGAGTCGGATTGTCTCTGGCAAGTACTACGATGGTGGATATGTGACAATCGTGCAGGGTGAGAAGAGTAAGATTATGGTTATCAGTGGTTATCCACGGGGAGTTAACACTGAAGGCTACACCCTCGTATCAGTAGGAACGGCAGAAAACCCAAACTATGCTTTCTATAAGAAAGCGAATCCTGCCAAGGACGTCACGGTTTATGTGGAAGCAAACGAGCAACCACTTTATCTCTATGCGTGGCAGGACGATAATAGTCCTCTCACTGATGGTTATCCGGGAAGTCTGTTGACACAGAAAAGAATGGTGGGTGATAAGGTTTTCTATTATATGACCTTTAAGACCAATCGACTCAACTTCCTGCTCAATAAAGGTGGCGATGCTACGAAGACAGGCGATATCAGAGGTATTACAAAGGATGTCTTCTATACCTACAGCAACAACAATGCTACGGATAACACCGCACAATATGAGAAAGAAGACGTAGCTGGAGAAGTTGATTTGCTCACCTTTAAGAACAACGAAACCGTAGCTTTCTTTGAGTCGCCTGCATCATGGAGCAAAGTTGCTTGCTGGGCATGGGATAGCCATTCAAATTATACAGGTGGAAGCTGGCCAGGACAGCAGTGTGAATACATCGGAAAGGCAGCCAATGGCAACAAAATATGGAAGTGGACCTGCAATGCTACGGGTGTACCTACAATGATTATGTTTAATGACGGAGTAGCCACAGGTACACAGAAAAGCAATGAATATGCCTTCACCAATGGTGGCTATTACACGATGACGGCAATGACCAGTACTGGCAGCAACACCGACAATATCTTTGAACGTGAATTTAAGGAGAATGTGAAGAGTACGCTCTGTCTGCCTTTCAACATCAGTCCGACAGAAGCTGCACAGCTCAACGGAAAGCTCTATCAGCTGACAGGTGCTGCAAACGGCATCTTCACCTTAAAATCGTGCAACTCAATTGAGGCTTTTAAGCCTTACGTCTTTATTGCCAACAGCACCGAGAAAAGCCTTCATCCTTTCCAAAATAAGGCACTCCTCTCTGGCAATGCCATTCCTGTAACGATAGGCGAATACAGCTTTGTGGGTACAATGAGCAAGGTAAAGAAGGTCTCAACAGTCGAAACATCCTATTATATCTATTCTGCAGCCAATGGTAGCTTTGTAAAGGCTAACAACGATGGTGGTGTTGTAATCCCTGCCTATCGCTGTTATTTCCAAACAAAATCAAATGCAATTGCACCTGCCAAGATGCAGATTGCCGATGAAACCACGGGTTTGAGTACAGTCACCTTAGACAGTGATGACGACATCTATACCCTGAATGGTTTATGTCTTGGAAAGCGTTTCGCACAATCAAAACTCCCCATGGGTATATACATCTACAAAGGAAAAAGATTTTTATAAAATAATAAGATGATGAAAAAAACAATACTTAAATCCTATAATCGATATTTATACGATAACGACTGAAAAGCCTATTGGATAATCTTTTCAGAGAACACTATTACAGCTCCCGAAGCCCCTAACGACACAGAAGCTGGGGCAAAGGAATATAATTTTCGACTTACGGGAGAAAGAAGCGTATACGACAATTTATAGTTTCCATATAGATACGGATTATGATGATTTTTAAATCATATAAAAATGATAGATTAGGAAGGACATATCAAGGCTAAAATCATCTCATAAATAGTTACAGATTGTACACTACATTTAACAGAGCCGTGTCAAATTCTATTATAGAAATATGATACGGCTCTGTTTTTCATATTTAGGAATATTCTGATTTTTAGATTAGAAGTTTATCCTTATTAAAAGTGGAGTTTTTGCTATATATATCATATGTTGTTGTCGTGACTTTTCATATATTCGTTTCCTTTTTGAAGTATTAAAAAGAAAGTTTTTTTGTATTTTTGCAATCAACTTAAAATATAAACTAACTTTTTGAAATACATTTTATAAGGAGCAATGGATACAGAATCAATCTTAAAGTTTAAAAAGTTTTTAGAGTACTTTGTTGCACATTTTAAATTATATGCAGTCAGGGAAATCTCAGGACATTCCCGGATATGCTCAATATATTAAGCCTTATGAAGATAAGGGAAACTTTGCACAGACAGGACAAGGTTATAAGGGTTGGGCAATCCAAAACCAGATTAAAGACTGGGAAATGATAGATGGTGAGAAGCTATGCGTTAATGTTCAGCCCAATTATGGCTCTTACCGGACAAAAATGCTACTTGAACTGGATAGACACTGGTATTAATATTGTTGCCCAATGGGATAACGATCAGATTAGTGGGGTTAGTATAGGTTTTTCATACTGGTGGAAGGAGCCTATAGACTTTAAAGTTGTTAAGACGGAATCGCTTGATAAGCTTGGTTTGTATGACAATAGTGACCAACCAAACAGTGAACTCATTAAATTCTACGATTATTTTATGAATGAAATAAAGGAGTTTCATCGAGGGACAAGCGAATACTATAAAGACTATTATCGTAATCAAGAAAAAGCAAAGCTTCTTGAGAATAACGACATTATAAACACAATCCTTGCGAATAGAAATGTTATCTTTACTGGTGCCCCCGGTACTGGCAAAACCTATTGGACAAAAAGAATTGGCTGCTCAGATTATACTTAATGATATTTATGATGAAAGAGATCCCGCACAAAAGAGTAAGATAGATGCGCAGTATGATTTTGTACAGTTCCATCCTTCTTATGACTATACGGATTTCGTGGAAGGCTTACGCCCTGTAGATGACGGAAATGGAAACATCTCCTTCAGGCGTGAGGACGGCATTTTTATGGCTTTTTGCAGAAAGGCTTTAAAGGCATATAACGAGGTGGAGGATAAACAAGATGCGCCAAAGTATGTCTTTGTCATTGACGAGATTAATAGAGGTGAGCTTTCAAAGATTTTTCGGAGAGCTTTTCTTTAGCATTGACCCCGCTACAGAGGAGTAAAAGGAAAGGTCAAGACACAATACCATAACCTGTGGAAAAATTCAGTGGACGAAACTCAAAAGAGGTTCGGCGATACGGATTTCTTCTATATTCCAGAGAATGTCTATATCATTGGTACGATGAATGATATTGACCGCAGTGTAGAATGTATGGATTTCGCTATGCGCCGTCGCTTTGCTTTCAAGGAGGTATTAGCTTCTGACCGTCTTAATATGATTCGCAATGATAAAACTCTTGGCAAGGCATCTGATGAAATCATAAAGCGATTGGAAAATCTGAATCTATGTATCCTCTCTATCCAAGGGCTTTCAAGTGCTTATCAAATCGGTGCAGCTTACTTCTTAAAACTGAAGAACTATCTGAAAGACGATAATTCAATTGCTCCTGAATCTTGGGAGAGTCTGTGGGAAAACCATATTCATGGTTTGTTGTTCGAGTATCTTCGTGGCTTTCCTGATGCACAAGAAAGTCTCAATCAGCTTTATGAGGCTTTTCAACTGAAGAGTACATACAGTCAAGTTAATGGTAAGGTAATAAAGTCATAAAAGTGGATAACGATGGGTAGGATTATTCACCTTACAGATAATAACACAGAGGGTTCCTATATTGATGATGGGGTGCTTGATATTCTGAAGATTGCCAATATCGGCAACCTACGGGACAATCCTGACCTTTTGGTTTTCCCTTATTCGCTTGCAGAATCGAACGATAGCATCGGTGATTTTACCGATATTGAACACGTCTCATCATAACTATGACAAAGAAGGAAATGCCTTTCACTAAAGGTACATACAGGAAACCTTATGGGTTTTATCGGGATGAATGAGACTTCTGTCAGCATTCATTCCAGATTTACCCATAAGAATAAACAAGGCGTTGCTGACGATGAAGGAAAAGACTTCTTCCTTTACTATATGCTTCAGAAGGTGTTATCAATCAATTTATTAGACCTTAAACATACAACAAATAAGGAAGATAAAGCACTTGACTTCCTGCTCTTTCTCTTTCCTGTTCTGCTGAAAAAGGCTTTGTCACAAGGGCTATATAAGGAGTATCAACACAGATATTATGATGATGCCAAAGTGAAAGGAACCGTTGACATTTCGCACTTTATCAGAAATGATATCCCCTTCAAGGGGCGTGTTAGCTATAAGCTACGTGAACATAGTTATGACAACTCTGTTACACAGTTAATCAGACATACAATAGAGTATATAAAGCAAAATCCTATCGGTGCTGAAATTTTAAGAAACGATCAAGAAACGATAGATAATGTTGCCCAAATCGTTATGGTAACACCAAGCTATGACAGGCATAACAGAGAGCGTGTCTTAAATGAAAACAGGAAACCAAAGGTTCATCCGTATTTCCTAAATTATCAGATGCTTCAGCAGTTGTGTATAAGAATTCTAAAGCATGAGTCACTTAAGTATGGCAGAAGTGAAGACAAGGTATACGGAATACTGTTTGATGCTGCTTGGCTATGGGAAGAATATCTGAATACCGTACTTTCTAAGACTGGGTTCACACATCCGAGAAACAAGGAAGGAAAGGGAGGTATAAAGATGTTTGCCAATCCAACAGATGAGAACAGCTTTGATAGCAATGGCAGGCGTATCTATCCTGACTTTTATCGTGAAGACTATATTCTGGATGCCAAGTATAAGCATCTAAATGGGAGTGTTGGGCGTGAGGACCTTTATCAGGTTGTGTCGTATATGTATTGTATGGACAAGCCTTATGGTGGTTATGTCTATCCCGATAACTCCAATCAAAAAGCAACAAGTTTCAAACTTGCAGGTAAAGGGAAAGAATATAAGAAAGATACGGGCGGTATTTTTGTCTGTCATTCCATTTAAGATACCTCAAAAAGGCTGACAACTGGAAAGATTTCCTCCAAGGTATAAATCAGTCAGAGAGCAAGTTGAAAGAATCATTACCCTCCAGATAACATCAGAGTGCAAGCACCTTTTATTTCATCCGCAATGCCAATATATTTAGGTGTTGCGGTTTTTCTCTTTTCTATTAAGCAACTTGTTTGTTCATCAACTCACTAATACCCCATATCATCAGTGAGAAAAACGAAAAGGCTATTTGTCTTTATGTCATTCTGTCAAAAACATAATATCCTGTCTTTTTGCTTTCTGCCTTAAAAATATGCACTTTCTACCTTCTGTCTTTTTGTCTTTATGTCATTCTGTCTAAAAAAACAATTATGTTATTCTGTCTAAAAACACTACCTTTGCAGTTATAATGGCTGTTTTCATTTAGAAGTACTTGTATAGCTATAAGAACTTCTCATAATATGGAATTATAAGAACGTTACGATATGCTACCAGAAGAAAAGGCACGAGTTATCATAGACAGAATGTTTGAAGAAGCAGGCTGGAAAGTAGTGGATAGAAGCGGTTATGCTCCTAACATGACTGCTGTTGCCATAAGAGAGGGACTGATGAAGGGTAATCGAGAGGCTGATTATCTACTCTTTCTTAATGGAAAGGCAGTTGGAATATTAGAAGCTAAACGAGTTGAGGTCGACATAAATTCAGATGTCGTAAAGGAGCAAGCCACACTTTATACGCGTCGTTGTCCTTCGTGGTGTCAGGCCTGGTTTCCCAAGGAGCCTCTTCCGATAGCGTATGTTGCGAACAGCAAAGAGATAATGTTTTACAACACCCGTAAGAGCAATTCTGACTTTGAGTATTGCAATAAGATTCACAGACCGAAGGAAATTGCCAGGATGCTGGGGCTGCAGGACGACTATGTAGGACTGCCGACACTTAACCCCAAGGGGCTACGCGACTGTCAGTATGAGGCCATCACGGAACTGGAGAAGAGTTTTCGTGCCGGTGAGTCACGTGCGTTGATGGTACTTGCCACAGGTGCAGGAAAGACCTATACAGCCTGCCTTGCATCCTACCGCATGTTGGCCTTCACCCCTATGCGCCGTGTCTTGTTCCTGGTCGACAGGAACAATCTGGGTAAGCAGGCAGAGAATGAGTTCGGCACGTTCCGTCTGACCGAAAACGGTGACCCTTTCAACACCATTTTTGCAGTCAACCGACTGAAGTCTGCGAAGATTCCAAGTGACAGCAACGTTGTCATTTCCACCATACAGCGACTGTTCTCCTTGCTGAAAGGGGAGGAGATTGAAGATGACGATGCCGATGACGGATATGATGAGGATTGTATCGGAGAGTTTCCTGAGAATCCAAGTCTGCCTTCTGATTTCTTCGATATGATTATCATTGACGAGTGTCACCGCTCCATTTATGGTAATTGGAGAAGAGTGCTTGATTATTTCTCAAAGGCAAAGCTGATAGGTCTGACGGCAACCCCTGTACCTGAGACAAAGGCTTTCTTCAATGGCAATATCATCGTAAACTATACGCTGGAGAAGTCGATCGTGGATGGTGTAAACGTTGATGCCCGTGTGTACCGTATCAAGACTGAGGTAACGGAGAACGGAGGGCTATCCTTGAAAAACGAGAAGGTGAAAAAGTAACCCGTTATACAGGAAAGGTCGAGGACGTCTACAATAAGGAAACCAAGAACTATACACGCGAAGAACTGAACAGGAGCATCATCAATCCTGCCCAGATAAAGCTTATTCTGGAAACTTATCGTGATGCGGTATATAAGGAAATGTTCACCGAGCCTCAGCGTGAGCCGAATATGGACTATCTGCCTAAAACGCTTATTTTCGCACTGAATGAGAACCACGCTACGAATATTGTGAGGATAGCCAAAGAGGTTTTCAAACGTGAAGACGATCGCTTTGTCCAGAAAATAACCTACTCTGCCGGAGACAGCAACGAACTGATACGACAGTTCCGCAATGATAAAGACTTCCGCATAGCAGTTACCTGTACGCTGGTAGCAACGGGAACGGACATTAAGCCGCTCGAAGTCATTATGTTTATGCGTGATGTGGCTTCCGAACCTCTATACATACAGATGAAGGGGCGTGGTGTTCGTACGATTGGTGATGAGCAGCTGCGCAATGTTACTCCTAATGCCTATCGCAAGGACTGCTTCTTCCTGGTTGATGCCGTGGGCGTTACTGAGCATGAGAAGACAATCGTTTCCCCATCTGACGGTGCTGTGACCAAGATTGTCTCCCTGAAGGAACTCTTAGAGAAGATAACGCACGGCAATGTGAGTGATGACTATCTGCGCTTGCTGGCAAGCCGCTTGTCACGTATCAGTAAGAAGTGCGAGGAAAGCGACCGTGAGAAGTTTATCAGCCTTGCACATCAGAGCATGATGGAGATAGCATCAGATATATTCAAGGCCTTTGAAGACAACCTCTTGCCAGAATACGACAACGTCAATGAGCCTAATACGGAGCGCAAGGCGTTGGTGCGCAACATTGCTAACCACCCAGAGGCAAGAGAATTTCTCTTGATTCTTAATGCCGGTTTTATCGAAACGCTGATGCCGGGTGAAGATACGCTTATCTCAAAAGGTTTCTCAAAGGAGGAGGCTCTGTCTACCACATCTGCATTTGAGAGTTACTGTCAGGAGCATAAGGATGAGATAGAAGCCCTGCGTATTATATATAATAATCAGGGCGAGCCGCTCACGTATTCAATGTTGAAGGATTTGGAAAACAAACTGAAGCTTGCAAATAGTAAGTTTAACACCTCGTTACTTTGGGATTCCTATGCTATCATCAATTCACATAGGGTGAAGCATAGTTCGACAATAGAAGAAAAAGAAGCACTTACAAATATCATTCAGTTAGTACGCTATGCTTTCCATCAGATAGAACAGCTTGAAAGTTTATATCCAAGCGCTAAACAATACTTTAACCTATGGCATGGACAAGTATGGCGTTCCATCACAGCGGAGCAAATAGAATTGATGCGACAGGTGCTCAACTACATAGCATCTAATGGATATTGCACTATTACCGATATCAAGGAGAATGACAAGACACAGGCTGCCCAGCTTATTCGTGCCTTTGGAAATAAAGATACAGCAAACGAAGCTTTGTCGTCATTATCACAATTTATCATCTATAGAAAAATAGCATAACATGGCAAAGAATATATCAACGGAACAGGCTCTGACAAAGGAAGTGTGGAAGCTCGCAACGACACTCTCCGGACAGGGTATCGGTTATACTGATTATGTCACTCAGCTTACTTATCTTCTCTTCCTCAAGATGGATGCGGAGAACGTAGAAGTGTTTGGGAAGCATCGGCTATCCCGAGAGGAGTACCGATGGGGACAGCTTAAAGAACTTGACGGTTCAGACCTGATCGAACAGTATGAAAAAGACCCTTAATGTTCTCCAGCAAGCAGGATAATCTGATAGGAACGATATTCACAAAGGCACAGAACAAGATTGATAAACCAGTCTATCTGAAGAAAGTGATAACCATGATAGATGAGCATAAGTGGCTTGAAATGGACGGTGATGTTAAAGGAGCTATCTATGAGGGTATCTTGGAAAAGAATGGTCAGGACAAGAAGAGTGGTGCTGGACAGTACTTCACGCCTCGCCCTTTGATTCAGGCAATGATTGATTGTCTTCAACCGAAGATAGGCGAGACGGTATGTGACCCTGCTTGTGGAACAGGTGGATTCCTGCTGACAGCATACGATTACATGAAAGGACAATCACAGGACAAGGGTAAACTTGATTTCTTAAACAATAAGGCGTTGCACGGTGTTGACAACACGCCGCTCGTCGTAACGTTGGCATCTATGAACCTTTATCTGCATGGCATCGGCACTGACAGAAGTCCTATTGCCTGTGAGGACTCGTTGGAGAAAGAACCTGAGACGCTGGTAAATGTCATTCTTGCCAATCCTCCGTTCGGCGAGCGAACTGCAGGTTCTGTGGATATCAACCGCCCGAGACTTCTATGTAGAGACAAAGAATAACCAGCTTAACTTCCTCCAGCACATGATGTTAATGTTAAAAACAGGTGGACGGGCTGCTGTAGTTATACCTGATGATATTCTTTTTAAAGATGGAGCTCATGAAATTGTACGTAAGAAATTGTTAACGGATTTCAATCTGCATACTATCCTGCGATTGCCTACAGGTATCTTCTATGCAAAAAGGGTAGGCTAATGTTCTCTTCTTTACCAAGGGACAGCCCACCAAAGATATCCGGTTCTACGATTATCGTACGAATGTGAAGCATACTTTGGTTACCACTAAGCTGCAACGCCACCACCTTGATGACTTCGTTGCTTGCTATAATGCTGCAACACGTACGGAAACCTATAATGAGGAAACAAATCCTGCTGGACGATGGAGAAAATATGCTGTTGATGATATCTTAGCACGTGACAAGACAAGTCTTGACATTACGTGGATTAAGGCTGGTGGGGAAGAGGAACAGTTTACGTTAGACGAACTGATGACGAATATCACAACCCAAGCTGGCAACATCAGTAAGGCGGTAGCCGAACTACAAAGTTAATGGCAGGGATTAAAGAGTAAAATGGTACGGATAGTAATGTGATGTTAGGTCAGGAACGATAGTGGAGACAACTACTAGATGTTATGTCCATCGTACAAACAACGTCTGTACAACTACCCAAAATTCTGACTTTCACAGGACGGACAAAACCCCACAAACAATTAATTGGTAAATCATGGACACAAAGAAGTTAAGACAAAAGATATTAGACCTTGCCATTCATGGTAAAGCTCGTACCACAGGACCCGAACGATGAACCTGCATCGGTCCTCCTCGAACGTATCCGAGTAGAAAAGGAACGCCTGATTAAAGAAGGGAAAATCAAGCGTAGTAGAAAGACTACAAAGACTTCTGATGCTGCCTATGATAAACAGGAGGTGCCGTTTGAGGTGCCAAGTGGGTGGGTGTGGACAACACTTGACGAAATATGTTCAAAAATTGGTTCGGGAGTACTCAGGGGAAGTAACTATTCAGAAGCTGGTATTCCTTTCTTTCGTTCACAAAAATGTTCATAATGAGGGGTTAGTATATGAAGATATAAAATTTATTTCAAATGCTACACACCAATCAATGATTGGCACAGAAGTTTGTTCTAAAGATTTACTTCTTAATATAACAGGTGGCTCATTAGGAAGATGTGCTATTGTTCCGATGACTTTTGGTAGGTAATGTTAGTCAACATGTATGTATAATTCGTACCATATGTGTTCTTCCATCTTATGTTCATGCCTTTATTTTATCTTCTCTATTTAAGAAGTCAATGAGTATAACGGGAAGTGGGAGGAGGGACTTCCAAAAATATAATTTAGAAAAGATGTATCTTTCTTTGCCCCTCTTGCTGAGCAACAACGCATTGTTGAAGAAATAGAGCGTTGGTTCAAACTTATTGATATTGTCGAACAAGGAAAGACTGACTTGCAAAGCACCATCAAACAGGTAAAGAACAAAATCCTCGACCTTGCAATTCATGGTAAACTTGTCCCTCAAGATCCAAACGATGAACCTGCTTCAGAACTCCTCAAACGTGTCAATCCAAAGGCTGAAATCACTTGTGATAACGGACATTATCCGAAGTTGCCAAGTACTTGGAGGGTATGTTCTTATAAAGATATCTTTACTACAATATCATCTCGCCCATTTCAAATAAAGCAATCAGAAATAAAAGATAAAGGTAAATATCCTGTTGTAAGCCAAAGTTTATCATATATAGAAGGCTACTCGAACATTGAGTGTGCATTGAAATGTGATAGTTCGTACATCGTTTTTGGAGACCATGAGAATCGTTAAATTTATTGATTTTTGATTTCATTGTTGGGGCTGATGGAGTAAAGATAATTACTTCTAAAATTAATAATAAATATGCCTATTTCCTTTTTACTATACGTCTCGGACAAGATAAATAATAAGGGATATAGTAGACATTTTTAGCCAAATTATAAATTATAAGTATAGTCTTCCACCATTTGCAGAGCAACAACGAATTGTAGAAAAGATAGATAAGCTCTTTTTCGATATTAAACACTATTGAGGAGAGCTTATAAGTTCTCCTCAATAGTTTCTAAGTTTTTTAAATAGTTGATGAATCTTTCTAATTATTCTTTTTGTTTCCTTTTGTGGAGGTATAGGCATTTCTAATTTTGAATATTCTGATATCCAATATCGTTTATGTGTGTCACCAATAAGTCGTGTTATAGACATAAACAATGATACATATTCTATATCAATAACTTTATTAACTTGCAGAATTTTTCATAGCTGATGACTTAACCTTGAAAGGGAAATCAACTAATCGTGAGTCTGTCGTAAAATCATCAAAAATAATACAAAGGTAAATTATTATAGATACCTTCTATTTCGTCTGTATACCCTATTATAAACGATTTACCTGCTGTGAGTACAGGGAGTTGAAAATCATCATTATAGGCAGTTGACTTTTACAATATATGCTGTTGGCTGCTCATATTCTACAAAATCTTCCAGTCTGCACATAGCCCACCCTTTGGGCAACTTCGGATAATGTCCGTTATACCTTATGTTTGAGTTTGTAAGAATAGGTTATGCCCATCTGTTTTAAACATCTTGTTCATCTGTTTGGATAGGGGCTTGAAAGTCATTACATAATTTTGAGGAGATCACTTAAAAAAAAGTGGAAAAACACGTAAAGAAAGTAAGGTTACAAGTAGCGGGAAGTCAGTTGGATATGAAGTCGTGCAAGAAAAGGTGCTTAGTTAGGCTTGAAAAGGGCGTTAACAAGACCTTAAAAGGGCGTCTTTTACAAGCCAATTAGGCATCTTTTTGAATTCAAAAGAGCATGTGTTGTTTTTGAGATGTTCGAAAAGAGTTTACAAATCTGTCTTTCTGTCCACTCGTCCACTAACTTGTGTTCTTCTGTTACCTTGTCTTTTATTAGAAAGCAACTCGTCCACTCATCAACCTGTTTACTTGTCTACTTACATTACTACATATATCTTGCTTGGAATCGGTTTTTAGTGTTGTACCTTTTGCATCGTCATCAGGAATGAAGGGATGACGAACGGAGTTTTAATGAGACTAAATAATCTATAATAATTAATGTGTATGATTAAGAATATTGATTCAACAGAGATAGATTTTTGAGGAGCGACTCTCTCCACATTTTACGGTGGGCGAGATGCTGCGTTCGGGAAAGGCGGTGAGCATGGGTGTTAAGAACGTGCCTGAGGTGAATCCTGCGCTCGGGGAGGCTTCGAGAGAGGAGGTGATAGAGATCTTCGAGGACTTTGTAAGATGGTCTTAGAACCGCTTAGACGGCGTGTGGGACGTGTGATAGTCGTGGGAGGTTATCGCTGCGAGGCAGTGAATAGGGCTGTTATGGGGCCAGAACATTTCGCAACATTTGCGAGGAGAGGCAGCTGATATTCATGTGACGGGACTGGAAATGTGTCGGAAATATGCGGCAATTCTCTCTCAAACAGACTTCGATCAGATGATTCTTGAACCGCCGGAGTCGATAAAAAAGCGGTGGATTCACATCAGTTATAGGTGTGATGGGAAGAATAGACACCCGGATTCTTGGGGCAAAATAGGGGAGAATAGGGGTGGAAAATTTCACTTTTTGTCGCCGAAAGTATGAAAAATACTTTTTAAGTTGCTGGCTGTAAATATTTTAATTATTTACGTGAATATCTTTTCATATTTTTTAGTTGTTTATGTTTATGATGAAGTATGTTTTTACGTTTTTGTGTTTTCCAACTTTTACCTTTATATTTTTATACGTTTTTGCGTTATTGTGTTTTTTAGTTATTTCTTTGTTTATTTTTTATCTGTTTTAGGTGTTCATTTATTTACTTGTTTACTCTTTTACTTATTTTTACACTTTTTGTCGCACTATGTCTTTTAGGTCGTTGTCCCTCTCCTTCTTTTTTTGTGGAGAGGGGTGTAGATAGAGAACGAGGAGGGCGACGAGGAGCGAGAAAAAGGCTCTTCGGTATTTTGGGTGACGAGGATACAGCAAAGTTTAGGACTTTGATAAAATGTCACACAGAGAAAAAGGAGGACACGGAGGAGTAATAAAAACAGAGCGATGCACGTCGCGGAGGTACCGTCGTGTGTCGAGCTACGGAGGTGGTTTGCCTCTGTCTTATTAGAGATTTATGGGTTAAGATTTCATTTTTCATTTCAATAATTTCTTTGTTTCACTTTTTAAATTTTTTCAAGTTATGTCAATCAAATTTCGTATGTATCAGGACAATCGTAAGAACAGCAAGCGCAAGGGTTTTTGGTATGCCCGTGCGGGTGTCCGAACCTTTGTTGGCGTTAAGGGATCTCGCTCTGCGTATCAGTGAGCGTTGCACCGTAACTGAGCCAGATATCTTGGCGGTAATCAGCGCGTTGGTGTTCGAGATGAATCAGGTTCTCAAAGATGGTAACCGTGTGAAACTCGACGGATTGGGAACTTTCCGCGTAGGTATTCACTCTCAGGGCGTTGAGAAGGCTGCTGACTTCAATGCGCAGCGTGACATCTACGGTGCTCACGTTCTCTTTGCGCCAGCGGTAACTGTGGATGCTATGCACCGTCGTGTGAAGAACCTCATTAGCGGTTTGCGTATTCAGGAGGCTGTGCAGTATGATGCGCCTAAGGCTGCCGTGAAGGCGAAGGGCAAGGGTAAGAAGAAGGAGAATAAGCCTTCTGCTGGTCCAGAGCCGGGCGAGGCTGCATCGACTACTGAGAGCCACGCATAGTAGAATGGTTTGAGTAGTGAGAGTGGGGGAATGCTACGTTTGCGCCCTCCACTCTCCGTTTAGCCCAAATTGTTCATTAGAACCTAAACATATTGTGGTTGAATGACTGATTTGGGTTTAGTATTCACTTACTTCAAATCGGTTCAGTAGCAATGTAAAGGCAGTCATAGCTGCTGACCGATTAGGAGGTTTTAATTTATAAAATGTTATGATTAAACCTATTTGGAAGAATATTTTGCTATTCTCGTTACCGTACTCATGGCACTGGCAACCACATTGGGCGTTAGTTCTTATGTAAAACTCCTTCGATAAAACTCCGTCTTGACCTTAGATAATCGTTTTCATCACTTTTTAGACTTAGTTAGAAACCTTTATCTTTATGGTTCACAGATGATTACGCTGAAAATAAGCGACATATATGTAGGTTACGCACGACTCCGAGGGAGGTTGTCCCCGACAGCGAAGTAGGTTCTGTGCGACAAAAAGGTAGTTTTTCTTTGTCTTCGACGGATAGGGAGGAGAGGAGACGGATAGGAAGTTTGTTCCTTGTCTTTCTCTTTTCTTTACAAAATGTATTGTTTTCGTTCTTTTTCTTGTTTTCATTGTTACTAATTTGTTTGCTGCTTTTATTTCATTTTGATTTTCTTCCTTTGTAATGTTTTGTAAATCAAATGATTGCAAAAGTAGCGCGACAAATTAGTAACTCTTCAGTTGAGGCTGTTTTGTATAAGCTGCGACAAATAAGTAGATTGCTAGAATAATTAAACTCAAATCTGTTAGGAAACACATCATAGTAAGGATTTTTGCAACATTGTGGTCTAATGACTGTATTTTATGTTTTGGATTAAACTTTCACACTTTTTGTCGCCGAATTATATAAATATATATTCCTACCCGTTGGCGGAATTAATTTAGTGCATATTTAATTCCGCCAATGATCTATTGATAATAGGTTTATCTATTGCAGAATGGTGAGTGCACTAATTTTTCCAATGATTCGGCAAACAAACCATTCGTTATTTTGCATAGTTCCTGATGACCAAGATTGATCTTGTTTTTACGGATTATCCGCAAAAATCAGATGAAAAAAAGTTGTCTATATGGAATTAAAACGCTATTTTGCAGAAAAACAGCAGAACTATGATATTAAACTTGGAATTTAAGAATTACCGTTCATTCAAAGGGTTGCTCTTTTACAACTGAACCTACGTCTTCAAAAGCAAAAACAAATCTCTGTGAGATTGAAACCAAAGCGAAGGCAGTAAAAAGCATTGAAGATATCCCTTAATATTTGGTGCAGATGCTTGGGTAAGACTAATCTCTATAAAATTCTTGTATGGGTTCAGACGTTGGGTTCTAAATATGGATAATCGTGTGGGTGAAGACATTGTTTTATATCAGCCTTTCAGATTTGATAGTGAAACAGCCAAATGCACCTATCGAATTTTCATTAGAGTTCATTGCACAAAAATTAGATACAAGTACGAAGTTAGCTTTACCAAAAACGCAAATTGGATCAGAGTCGTGATTTCGTATCCGAATGGAAAAGCAGACGTAATTATGAACGCGTTCTACTTCCTGATGATAAAGAGTCCGACACCATTAAATTGGGAGCCAGCCTCGCTGCTTACAAACCGTTCAACGTATTCAAAAACCAGTTGTTACTATCAAAGTTCTTGAAGGATACGCCTTGTGAACCAATCACCAATGCGGCAAAATATTTAGCGGATATGGTTGTTTCCAACGGCTTCCACGAAGACACCATACTCGGAGAAGACAAAGGAAATGCTCCGTTGGCTTTATTCTCATCCTGACAACAAAAAAATGTTGGTGGAATTTTTGGCTTTTGCCGATACCGGTGTTGCCGATTTTCAATTGGAAAAACGGAGCGGAAATGTAGAAGTAACAAGCTTGCACGGATTATATAAAGACGGTGAAGGTTTCGGAAAAACCGATTTGCCATTCCGAGAAGAGATCCTTTGGTACAAAGGGCTTTGTTTATTATCGGTTGCCATATCTTGCAGGCATTGCAGAGCGGAAGTCCATTCTTTATAGATGAAATGGATTCTGGACTTCACTCGTATGTGACACAATTGATGAGTTGACATATTCAGAAATGAAAGAATAAACATGCTCAACTAATCTTTACCACGCACGATGTAAATCTGCTGGATCAGAATACAATCCGCAAAGACCAGGTTTGGTTTACCGAAAAAGAGACGAATATGGTATCTCTGAAATATTTACGTTGTCTGATTTTGATGACGTGAGGAGAAGATACACTGTTTGCCAAATGGTATTTGAATAATAAAATTTGGAGGTGTGCCTTCATTGCAATCATTGGAAAAACTCTTTGTAGAAAATGGCAAGAAATAATGAAAATACACGTCATAGCAACTATGTCGCCATAAGGATAGTGTGTGAGGGTGATAAAACCGAACCGCTGTTCTTCTACAAACCTATGTGACCATTATTCCAAAGACAATGAGGGTATGGATGTTCGTACCATCCCACAACCCAATATACCGCAAGAGGAAGAGCCCGATAATTCACCCAGAGGAAACTATAAAGGAAAGAAACGTAAAACCAAGAACAACGCTAATGAACAGCCGGAGGAGTTAATAATAACAGGTGCTCCACCGCTGAAGTGGGTTCAATACGCACGTCAGATTTTATCCGAAGGAGTAGATGAGTCGTGGGTGGTATATGATAAGGACAATCATCCTAAACATGAAGAGGCTCTGGCTGAAGCCAACAAGATCATCAATGGGAAGATGGTAAATGTCGCTCTCTCCAGTCGTAGTTTTGAATATTATCTGCTCCTGCATTTTGAATATATCTACTATTGTTTCAATGAAACAGAGTGCGGAGAAAGATCTACGGCAAAAACACATATTTGAATGTGGCACAGGCAAAAATCTAGAGAGAAGACTATAGAGGAAAGTTGTGTATCAACTGGTTATGCAAGGCAACAGGGATATTGGCTCAGAGCCAAAACCTCAGGATCAACATTTCCCTTATTGAGGACAAACTGATAAAAAAGGAATGGTGAATGCTTGTAGATTAAGAGCTGAAAGTGATTCCAAAACCGATGAACCAATCTACAAAAGGAATCCATATACCAATGTAGATCTTCTTGTAGGCAGATTGATAGGCAAAGAAACCATCAGCTATTCCCATGCGTTTGAATATAAAGAACATGGAGCCAATTGGTCAATTCAGTTAGGGTGAAGATGGACTGAATGCAACCAACAACAATGACAAGGATGAAATCTTTGGGAAGGGAAAGTTTATCATATATGATTGGGAAGAAAAGACGGAACAGCAATTTAACAACGATACATTATTGTTGCATCCCCAAGAAACAATATTATTGCCTTGCAAGCTTTCGTCTACTCAGTGCATATCAATAAAAGTAGCGCCTGAAAAAGGAATCTTGCTGCTACCTAAATTTACCATATAGCGATTTAATATTCGGTTTTTGCGAAAAATCTTCAAGATTTAAATTTTAATCTCTCAAATACGGATTTTAGCTTTCGGTTTTTGGGGGTTACTAAAAATCAACGATATGTGCAACTTTTTATTCATGTTTATCAACTAGAATTAATTCCACTAACGGGTATATTCCTTTGTTTAAATAGTAGGGTGCAGGTCGCATTTTACTCCCCCTCCCTATGGGGGAGAGGCTGCTTTCCTTTACCCAATCAGTTCGTATGCTGTGCTGCGTCCTCCCTCGCTACTTTTCTTCAATATATTCTTTTTGACAGGTCGTTTTAAGTCGCGGGTAGCGGTGTCCTGCGAAACAGTGATTAATCTTATACCATTTAGAGAAGTCAGTTTCCCCTCAAAACCATCGAGGAGCATATTGAGGCACCTTTCTTTGTCAGTCGTTCAGTTGAAGGTCTTTATGTTTGTCCCGAGGCGTATCCTTTCTGATGATACGTTCTGTCTTTTTCAAGTGCAGTGTTTAAAGCCCCTACTAGGTGTTTCAATAAAACCGGACAATCCATTCCGTTATATCCAATCCGCCGTGTTGTGCTTTCTCTAATTGGATGTAGTAATCCTTTCTATGTTTAAGGATTTCAGACGAAAGGCTGTAATATCGTTGTGAAGTATTGTCGGCTCTTGATAGTAGCATCTCTGTCACCGTACGGCAGAGTCGTCCGTTACCATCGTCGAATGGGTGAATTGTTACAGCCAAAAGGTGAGCTACTGCCGCCTTTACCAGTGGGTCAATACCAAGTGTGTCATCATCAACCCATGCTAATAGCTGTGTCATCATCTCTGGCACAGCACAACTTGGTGGTGCTTCATAATGCACTTTCTGCCGACCCATTGCGCCCGATACCACCTGCATAGCCTCTTCGCCTTTTTCGCCAATCGCCTACGGTAATCTTATATATACCACTATATCCTGTTGGAAATGAGTGCAGAATGCCAACAAAGAGCCTTTCTTTCGTAAGTGGTTCACGGAAGTGTTGGGTTGCATCGAGCATCACCTGCACCACACCTTCTATATAATGGTCGGTCTTAGGCAGACCTTCGTGGTCCAGTCCTAACTGTCGTGCGACAGACGAACGCACGCTATCCCGATTAAGACTTTCTCCTTCTATCTCGGACGAATGAACAATCTCCTCCGTTAGCGAGTCTAAGCCATAGAATCGCCTGCTCTTTAAACTCGAACATAGAAAGCCTACCGAGTAAGTTTCACGACGAAGACTGACCTCAGAGATAAGGGTGCTAAAAGCATTGTCTTGCCACGATCATCTTACGCAAATCTGCATTCTGCCATATATATTGATTATTCATACACTTCTTATTTATTGCAGCAAACTTACGACTTTTTGCTATAAATCCAAGTCTTTGCGGAGAAAACAGTAATTATTCTCCGCAAACTTGCGGAGAATATGAAGCGATATACGAGTTTATAATTCATAATCTATAATTCATAATTCATAATTCATAATTATTCGAACAGAGTTCTCATCAGTCACGTCATAATTATGATTACTTTTTATTTGCTATGTTTTATTGTTGTATGTAATTTGTAAACTCTTTTCAAACAACTCAAAAGCAATTTCAAAGTTCAAACAGTTCTCTCATCAGTGCATATCTTAACGAATAGGGTCAAATATCAATGGTTGCAGCACACACTTCAAACTCAAACATTCAAGTTCATAGTTCAAAAATATTAGCTTAAATCATTGTAATTTATAAAAATATAGTGTATATCTTTTGCCACTCAGTTACAACAACAACAAATAGCTAAAAACGAAAAGTAGTTCGGAACCAAGTAGACCTAAAGCTTGGGAACGATAGACGAAATCTATAAAATGAAAAAGAAGAAAGCCAGATTTTTACTGGCTGCCTTTGCTTTTGGCAGTGGGAGAAACCGCGTTCGCTGACGGAAAGGCAGTGAGTGGTATTCGACAAATCAATCCAACAACGGTAGAGATTACTTATAGCGACGGTGGCGTGATGACCGTTGACTTCTATGGTCAGAATGTCTTCCGCCTTTTCCGCGATCCAAAGGGTGGCATCGTTCGTGATCCTGCGAGCAATCCTCCGGCACGTATTCTCCTTGACAATCCACGCAAGAGCGCAGGCCGACTGAGCGTTAATGAGACTGATGCCGATGTGGCTGTGTCAGCGGCTGAGGTACGTGTTCGCTTCGACCGGAGTACGGGTTTGATGAGCGTCACTGACCTTCGCAATGGTAAGGAGGTAATAAAAGAGGTGAAGGAAGTAGACTTCCGGCAAAGATCGCACCACTGTAACCCTCGCCAATGCAGCGGGAGAGTATTTCTATGGTGGCGGTGTGCAGAACGGTCGTTTCTCACATCGTGGCAAACGTATAGAGATTGTCAATACGAATAGTTGGACCGATGGCGGTGTTGCTTCGCCAGCTCCGTTCTATTGGTCAACGGGCGGTTGTCGCAGCCATGCCTTTACACCTTTGCGCGAGCTTACGACTTTCGCAGTGTGGATAAGAACACGGTGACGATTAGTCATCGATATGCCTTATCTCGATCTCTTCCTGATGGTCGACACGACTCCGTTTCTTTTGCTTCAAGATTATTATCAGCTCACTGGCAATCCCGTCTTGTTACCAAAGTTTGCTTTCTATGAGGGCCACCTCAATGCCTACAACCGAGACTATTGGAAGGAGACAACCGAAGAAGGTAAGGGCATCCTCTTTGAAGACGGCAAGCGATATGTTGAAAGTCAAAAGGACAACGGCGGTATCAAAGGAAAGCCTGAATGGCGAGAAAGATAACTATCAGTTCTCTGCGCGTGCCGTTATCGATCGATATAAAAAGACGATATGCTCATTGGGTTTGGATTCTCTAACGATGGTTACGGAGCTGGCTATGGGCAAACTTCGACCCTCGATGGGAATATTGCCAACCTCAAAAAGCCTTGGCGACTATGCTCGTAAGAACGGTGTAGAGATAGGTCTATGGACCCAGTCAAACCTCCACCCAGTCGACAGCATTCCAGCACTCTTGCAACGCGACATCGTCAAAGAGGTGCGCGATGCAGGTGTACGTGTCTTGAAGACCGATGTAGCATGGGTCGGAGCGGGTTATTCCTTCGGACTCAATGGTATTGCCGACGTAGCTAACATCATGCCTTACTACGGCAGCGATGCCCGCCCATTCATTATTACCCTCGACGGTTGGGCGGGTACACAGCGTTATGGCGGTGTATGGTCGGGCGACCCGGACCAGTGGTGAGTGGGGAGTATATCCGTTTCCACATCCCAACCTATATCGGCTCAGGACTCTCTGGAATGGGTAATATTACGAGCGATATGGACGGTATCTTTGGTGGAAAGAACCTATCGGTGAACATTCGCGACTTTCAGTGGAAGACCTTTACACCTATGCAGTTGAATATGGATGGATGGGGCAGCAACCCTAAGTATCCGCAAGCCTTGGGCGAACCCGCCACAAGTATCAAACCGTTCTTACCTCAAACTCAAATCAATGCTCGTGCCTTACACCTACTCATGTGCCCATGAGGCGGTGACAGGTAAGCCACTCATGCGGGCGATGTTCCTCGATGATAGCAATGATTACACCCATGGCAGCGCAACCCGCTATCAGTATATGTATGGTCCTTCGTTCCTCGTGGCACCTATCTATCAGAACACGACAGCCGACAAGGAGGGCAACGATGTGCGCAATGGCATCTACCTACCAAAGGGAACATGGTACGATTACTTCACGGGTGCTACTTACGAAGGTGGTTGCATACTCAACGATTACTTCGCACCCATCTGGAAGTTGCCTGTCTTGGTGAAGTCGGGTGCTATCATTCCGATGGTCAATCCGAATAACAACCCTTCTGAGATCGACAAGAGCCGTCGTGTCTTTGAGCTCTATCCAGACGGCAAGACCGAGTTTACCCTCTATGATGACGATGGTACAACGCAGAAATATCTCTCTGGTGAGAAGGCTACAACGCTCATCACCTCCGATCTTAACGACAAGCAGGTGCTGACCGTAAGTATCAACAAGACCGAAGGTGCGTTTGAAGGTATGGTGAAGAATCAGTCAACAACCTTCTATCTGAACACTAATGCAAAGCCTAAGAAGCTCACAGCCGTTATCGGTGGGAAGAAGATTCGACTCACAGAGGCTGAGCAGGGCGATAACACATGGCAGTATGTTCAGGCTTCGAATATCAACCGTTTCTCAACCGCTGGCAGCGAGATGGAACGTCTCTTGGTATCAAAGAATGCACAAATCATCGTGCGTTTGGCTTCCTGCGACATCACAAAGGAGGCAGTAGAACTCCGCGTTGATGGTTTCACACGTCTGAATAAGTCGAATGAAACCCTGCGTAAGAAGGGCACTCTGACAGCTCCTGAACTCCTTGAGGCTGATGTTCAGTCGTATAGTGTCACTCCAAAGTGGAAGCCAATGCAGAATGCTGACTACTATGAGATAGCCTTCAACGGTCAGACTTATACCACTATCCGTCACAATTCACTCCTCTTCGATGACCTCCAACCAGCCACCGACTACGACTTTAAGGTGCGTGCGGTGAATAGCGATGGGGCAGGAGAGTGGACTCCGTTGCACGTGAAGACGGCTGTCAACCCATTGGAGTATGCTATCAAGGGACTCACCGCTACCTCAACCGCCCGTGATATGGAAGGTTTCGAAATTAATCGACTTGTAGATTTTCAGTACGACTGGCGACATCTGGCACACCTATTATTATACGAAGGCGGTGCCATTCGACTTCACTGTCGACCTCCATAGCACCAACACCCTTGACAAACTGCAGTATGTGCCACGTGCAAATGGCGGTAATGGTACGATTACGAAGTGCGACATCGCTGTCAGCAAGGATGGAAAAAACTGGATTGAAATTGGTCCACAGCAGTGGGCACGCGATGGCAGAACGAAGGAGGTGACGCTGACCGAGCATCCTGTGGCTCGTTATGTGAAGGTGAGCGTGAAGGAAGCTGTCGGCAACTTCGGTTCGGTCGTGAGGTTCTATGTCTTCAGAGGTGCCGGGCACAAAGACAATTCTTCCGGGCGATGACTCAGCCTCGATGGTAAGGTAGACGAGAACGACTTCACCTCTTATACGAACTATGCTGGACTCAGAAAGGGCGATGCCGACTTCGATGGCTATATCTGCGGTGGTGACCTCAACGGCAACGGACTCATTGATGCTTACGACATTTCGAATGTTGCCATGCATCTTGAAGGTGGTTGGAACGATGATGAGGTAGCACCAGTTGGCGGTGAGGTTTACTACGAATACAACCGTAAGTCTTACGCAGCGGGCGACGGTGTCATCATCAAGGTGAAGGGTAAGGACCTGCAGGCTGTCAACGCCTTCAACCTCGTCTTCCCATATGGTCCGGAAGGAGTTGCAGTTTGTTAAGGTTGAAACCGACCCATCAATGGTTATGCGTAACCTCACCTATAACCGTCATCACACTGATGGTTCTCAGGTGCTCTATCCAACCTTTGTGAATGTGGGCGACCACCATACAATCAATGGTGATGCCGACTTGCTCGTCATCCGTATGAAAGCCTCAAAACCATTCACGGTTAAGAATACAACAGCCAGGGTTTTGTTGAGTGGATAAACAGTTGGATCAGTGGAGTTGTGAGTTTTAAATATTGGATTTTAAATTTTTCATAGTAATTATAACTATGATTTCTGAATTATAAACTTACTCTTTGGTATGAGATACTTGTTTTCTATCTGTACTAAAGGTAAGTTGCTACAAATAAATATCAATGACTTTTACCTCTCCACTCCCTAAAGAGGAGATAAACCCAAATTGGGCATTAGACTACAATGTCTTAAAACTTCTTGTTTTGTTTCTAACATCTTTTTAAATTACAGAAAAGCTAAAAACATATTCATACGCTAATGGACTAAATCCTACTAAACATAGAAGTCATTTATTATACATCCATACAATATTTTATTTCAAGTTGCTGTCATTTTAACATTTAGCTGTAACTGTCAGTCTAACAGACGATTATCTATTCGTTAAGAATGACAGGAGTGACATTAAAACTAAATCGGTCATCAGACCACAATGTTTTAAACTTTTTGTTTCCTAACGTCTTTTGTCGCCATCTTGTCTGTCTTTTTCAACTTGACGTAGTCCGCTACGCCTGCGTCACAAAGAACAGTCAATCTGTTCGACAATAAAAACAAAAAGACGTTTAGAGCTCTAATGATCGATTTGGGATAAAGTGCTGAAATTTCTTGTATTAGTTGGTATAATAGATATTTGGTAAGTCGGCCATTCGAACTTACGCAAATAAAAAGACTTCATCAATGAGGCTCAAAAGCTTTGATGTTTTGTAAATACTCTACTAATGTATTTCTCAAACTCTTCACAGTTTAAGAGTATTGATAACTCACTGTATGTGTTTTATGCCAGAGTCCAATTGTATTTATCAGTCCACTTTAGGAACTTAACTCTTAGGAACCCATGTGTGGAATAAGTTTATGTTTCCAATGAAGGTATTTGGGATGCAATCATTTGAAAATAATGCCCTTTTCTTTCCATTAATGAGTCATGATTACCAACTTCAACAATATACCCTTTGTCTAAAACTACAATTTGGTCAGCATTCCTAATCTGTGCTTAATCTATGTGCAACAACAATAACAGTACGCTGAAGGAATGCATTATTTAAAGCTTCAACTATCTTCTTTTCATTGATAGTGTCTAATGCATTTGTGGCTTCATCAAGAAAAAGGTATTGTGGATTACGATAAAGAGCACGAGCTATCAAAAGTCTTTGCTTTTGTCCTCCACTTAAACCTCGACCATTCTCACCGATATTGGTTTCAAACCCCTTTGGCATTGCATTTATTTCATCTTCTATTTGTGCTATTCTACAAACTTTCCGTAGTTGTTCATAATCAATATGTTCGTCATCTAAGACAATATTGTTTAATATAGTATCACTGAAAATTTTTCCATCCTGCATTACTACACCACACATACTGCGCCATTGTCGTAGATTAATAGCATTACATTCATTTTATCCATTTTTATATCTCCATAGCTAGGTTTTATATAAACGGACTAAAAGTTTTAATAAGGTTGATTTACCACTACCACTACCTCCCACAATAGCGGTCACCTTATTCTCTGGAATGTGCAAATAAATATTATGTAGTACTAATGGTGAGTTGGCAGTATATTGGAAATTTACATTGTCCAATATAAGTGATTTGTTCTCTGGTAGAATTGTAGTACTACCAACTGACAATAATTCTTCTTCATCTTCTAATTGTTTGATTTCATTAATTCGGAGGAAACTTATTTTTGCATATTGTGCAGATACAATAAAATTGATGAACTGAACTAAGGGACCCATTGAGCATACCTATTATGAATTGGGTCGAAATCATCACACCAAACGTAATCTCTCCTTTAATTACTGCTGTGGCACAGAAGAATACAATACCCATATTTTTTTAATACTCTCAATGAATTGTGCTCCAAGATTCTGGGCATTTGTAATAGCTAACACACGCTTGTTTACATGATACAAACGTGCTTGTATCTCTTCCCATTTCCAACGTCTATGTTTCTCATAATTATAAATTTTTATATCTTGGATGGAAGATACCGTCTCAACCCAGTAGCTCTGATTTTTAGAAAGTAACTCAAAATATTCCCAGTCCATTTTTGCGAATATTGAGAAATAACAATACCCAACCAGCATACAAAAATGAGCTAGATATAAAGATATAGAAAATGATAGCATTGTATATCAGTAAGATGATGAGAATACAACAAATGTCAATATTGAAAATATCAAAGATAATGAATTATTCATGATAAAGCTGCGTATTCGCTCGTGATCCTGTGCTCTTTGAAGAATGTCACCTAAGAGTTTGTTCTCAAAAGAAAGTTACAGGAAGCTTCATCAGTTTAATAAGATAATCTGAAATAAGTGCAATATTTACTCTTGCTGTAATATGCATCAATATCCAGTCACGTATTACATTGAATATCATCACACTCAGTAGAATAGATATGTTTTCCAATTAAGACCATATTGATGAAATTTACATCAGAGGTCTTTATTCCTACATCGATAACTGCTTTAGAAATAAATGGCAACATTCCTTGTAAAGCTGTTACAAGGAGCATGATTACAAAAATCAGTGTAAAGTTACGCTGATAAGGAGTAAAATATTTTAGAATACTCGAAAAAGTATTCTTTTCTTTGCTCTCTTTCTGCTTTTACTGTCTTTAAATTCTGCAGTGGGTTCTATAGCCAACAATACACCTTGCTTAGCTCCTTTCTGATACCAACCTTTCTTAAATTCTTCATGAGTATACTTAATACGACCTTTTGCAGGATCAGAAACCCAAATATATTTCTTGTTAGCATGATATACAACTACAAAATGGCTATCTTTCCAAAAAATAATAGCAGGGAAAGGAACGCTATTTACCACATCATCAATAGTACATTTTATTGCTAATGTGCGTAATCCTATGCTTTCTGCACCTGTACTCAAGTCTAACAATGAGACGCCTTCTTTGGTAATACCGCATTTATCTCTGAGAGACTGCAAAGAGTAGAACTTTCCAAAATGTTTAGCAATAATTTTCAAACATGCAGGACCCACAGTCTTGTGAATCCATTTGGTATTCTACTGGAAATCTATTTAACAACATATTTTATTTTTTTCTCCTTTTGCATATAAAATTATCAAACAATCTTTCTATAAGTCTCTTAGGTTTAGTAATAATTTCCACAACTCCTTTCGACTCAAAATCTAATGGCAGTTGCTGTCCAAAAATTTGTTATTAACCCCTCTGGAAAAGAAATAATAACAGAGTAGGCATCTATATCACCATTCTGTGTCTTTAATTTATTTGTAATCCGCGAAACAGATGTTACCTTTCCTCGTAGCAACCCATACTCATCGTATGGGAAATTGTTAATTTTTACATTTGCGCGTTGCCCTACTTTTACTTTTTTCCTGCAAGGAAGGTATCTGAACTTCTCCTATTATGCTATTCTTATGTGGAATAACAGAGAACAGTTCTTGACCAGCTTGCACAAAAATTATTATTACGCCAAAAACCAGAATATTCCAATTCTCCATCAATTGGTGCAGTTATTAGATAGCGTTCTTTCCAAAGCAGAATAGCATTTGCCAACTCATTCTTTTTGGTTAATAACTCAGAATAAAGTTTTTCCCTTGTTTCTGCCTCTTCCAACTTTATACGTTGTACTTCGGTCTGGTTCCTATTCACTTCTGACATCTTCATCTGCCGATTACTCTGAAGTCCAATGTTTGATGCTTGAAGATTTTGGTGATTTGTATGTTGGTTCTGGTACTCTATCTCGCTCATTCCTTTAGCAACAAGTAAGATACTATCTTTCTTCAACTGTGTTTTAGAGTTATCAAGCTACCTCTTTCTTTATTTCTATTTCCGAATCTATATTAGTAATAACTTTCTTGTCAGAGGTTATTTGCTCTTGAATACTTTGGCGCATCGTTGCATAAAGGTCGGATGCTAACAATCGCTGATACTGTGAGTGGGCAAGCTTTAAGGAGTTATAGGCAGTACTTAGCTCACCAAGTACTAATGTATCTGGCATGACTACAGAGGTTAATGCAGTACCAGACATTTTATCTATGATTTTCTCCAAACGTAATAAATGCCAATAGTTAGCCCCATTATCTATATAGGCGACAACCTCTCCTCTTTTTACTTTCGAATGGCTGGAATGTAACAATATAATACGACCATTATCTTTAGAAACTAATCGTATAGGGCATTGGAGGCTGTAACTGTTATCTCTCCATCTACTGTGTCTGGATATTTGATTAAAAAACCTAACAGAATAACAACACCCATAAGTACGCTCACACAAAGCGCAACCCATTTGGTCCAATAAGTAGGCATACGGTCGATGATAACCTGTATTTCTTCTGATCTCTGTTCTAATTCAGTGTGCTCTTGCACTGTTTCTTTTTCCATATTATATATCAGTCGTTAAAATGATGTGATATGTTATGAACCATTGCCAATCTTTTATCCGTCTCTTGAAAATGTCGACTTATTAGTCCCTTAAATCTATCATTACTGGCTGTTACATCTGAATAGCCAAAATCAGTCTGTATAGACAGAAAATGGATAAACTGTCATCTTGTTTTTGGCAATGACAGATAGGACACCATCTGCAGTGTCATTATCCTGAAAATCGTATTCCAAGATCTTATTAAACAGAGGTTTGAAAATAACGATGAACTGTGTACACCAAAACCAGTCTACCCAATATCTATTGGCAGATACAGGTACGGCATGTCCAAATCCTCCAATACCTCCTGACAATAATTCTACGTGTTGTTCTTCTGCCTCAATAATATTGGCAAACAAGTAATCTCTGGAATAGTCCTTCGTAAAAGTATGGTCATCCTCACAGATAATCATAATATCATCACCGTTACTTATAGCTGTTTTTACAGCCTTAACCATGCTTTTCCATAGTCCTAATCTTCCATTTGTATCTTCAACGGCGTCAATGATATGTAAAGCGAATTCTTTTTTCCCTCTGAATTGTTTCTCCAAGTGCTTACGTCTGTCAGGTCGACTTTTCATATTGATGGCATACACAGGGAGATAAAAATCTGTAGAGGAGTCTATTTCTCTCTTTTTTTGTTTTATAGCTTTTTCTAAAGATGATATCAACTTTTCTTTTCCATATATCCCAATTCAGTCTTTTTCATATTCTTTTCTGCTTGATTTACGCAGTGCTATATATTGTTTTTGATTACTGAAAATAGAGATAATTTTCTCTGCATAATCCTTACCAGAAGCAGAAGGTGGAAGTAAATAACCATTCTTCCCTTCTCTCACAGGTTGACTCACACCACCCACATTTGCAGCTATGCTTGGTATTCCATAAGCTGATGCTTCACAGAAAACAATTCCATAAGCATCAAAAGTGGTTGGCAAAATGAGGAAATGCGTATTATACAGTATTTCATCAAGTCTTTTCAGGTCTTCTTCCTTTGATTTGTCCAAAAAGGAATGATGGTGAGACCTTCGTCTTCCTCTATTTTTGTAGGTGGAGTAGCCCCTATCACTGTCAGCGTACAAGGAAATCCTTTTTCCTTCATGTGTCTGTAAGCCGCAAGAACTTTGTCTCCTCCTTTCTTTTCCCAATTTCTCCCAATAAATACCAGATGGCAAATGTCCATAGGTGTTTCTATCTTATATTTTAAGGGAGCAGGGATGTTAGCTCCAAATTCTACGACGTTTATCTTACGTGCATCAGCATGATAATGCTCTATTGCATTGTTTTTTACCCATTCTGAACAATATAATAGAACATCAACATTGTCTATCAACCGTTGTTCTGTTGTTTCAGCAAGACCATGATAGTAGCCTTCTTTGATATTAAGATAATCTTTGAATTGATCAAACGTCGCATCACTGATATATACGATAGGGATATTTATTTGTAAGTCAGACACAAAATTGTAATCACAAGCTACTACAACATCAAACCGACCATTCTTAATTTCTGCTGAAAGAATCCTTGCGAAATCCTTTGTGTAATTTTTCGGATAATATCTTTCATTCTTTCCTTTGAAACGAGTGATACCAAACGCCACCATTTACTAGATTACCACCAAGCCACGCAACTTCATGCTGTTGGGAAAGGATACGGTCAGATATGCGCGTTGTTCCCGGACCATAGAGTGGACATCATTAGGACTTTTGTTTTGAAAGAAATGCTATTTTTCATAGATAATTATAACTTAAAATATTAATAAACAGAGATATAATATATTCATTTAGATATTAGAATCAAATCCTTTATATAAGATATCTTTTTGAAAAGAAAAACAACTATATCATTTTACCTGTAACTGCCTAACAAGCTATTATCCAGTACTTTTAAAAGGAACTCTGTTTTTATGAGGGCTTTCCTTTCTGATTTTTACGGTCATCAACAAAAGTCATCTCAAGAATAATCGTATCATTCTTTTCAACATACCTTATAGAAAGACACTGCTAAGCCTTTAATTTAGATAAAAAGCAATCCCTGTATAATAAGATAAATTCCGTTAAAACATAATGATGGTACCAGCATAGTATTTATATAGTATATTCTTTATGGGAAAGGATCAATTTATCTTATCGATTTCTTTCCCACAATCAGAAGACACAAAATTTAGAAGATGTCTTATAAAGTAAAAATATAGTTACCTCATCCAGAACCCTTTAATAAACTCTGTATGTGAGACTCTTGTAAATGTTTTTACAATTTCATCATTAGCCTTTAATTCCTGTGAACTCTTAGCGAGCTGACTTCTTTCAGATTGATACATTGCCCATCCTTTTCACAGCCTTCCCTCAGCGTAACAACAAGACAGCTAATCTCATGTCCTGGGTGAGAGTCTTGATTATACAAATTCTTGAAGTTGGCATCGGCTTGCTTATAGCAATCCATAGCTTTCTCCTTATTCCCTATCTTTTCATAGAGAATACCCATAGGAAGTAAAGTGTAGGGATCCGTCGGATTACGTTTAAGATAAATACTCAGTGTTTCCAACGCTTGTTCTGTCTTGCCTATCCTTGTGAGATACTCAGCTTTATGACTGTATGCCAAGCTGTAATCAGCATCCGTAGCAATAGCTTTATCAAGTAAGCTGATTGCCTTTTCGAAGATTCTAGAGACTTGGGGTTTGTGCATAGATAGCCGTTGCCTCATTATTTTAATGCTATGGCTGCAAAGGGATAGGTTGGCTATAATGCCCTGTTACATCTTTTTCGTTGAGCACTACAAGATATTATTGTGAGGATGTAGTAAAAGAAATTGGCGAAACATAGCTATATAATAATTATGTGAATTAATTATATTATAAAAACTGATTTTACCTCAAGGTAAAAATTATCTATTTTCTGAATAAACTGTTTCTTCATGTATATGGTTATAATATCCTATTCCACTATCATGAGCTTCAAAAACGCGTACTTTTTACTTCAACTCTACCTGAGTATCTAGCTAAATTAAATCTAGCGTTACCTATGGGGTTATCTCCCTGTTCTATAGATATAGGAACCTTCGAGATGTCAGATCCTGAGTTTCCATTTCACATCCATCAACATATAGAACTGCAACACCATGTAGGCTTACCTTGGTTTCAAATCTAGGTCTTATGTAAAGCAGCATTACTTACAGATACTATGATTTCACCATTCTGAATGACCGTGTAACCTTGTACATTTGTCCCTGCTGTTGCTCCTATTCCCTCTGCAAGATAGTACTGGTAAGAGTTTCCTCCAAACAATGATGTCATTCTAGACTTTTCTTCAACAGTGAATTCCATACCTACATATCCATAATTTTTGTACAAAACCACCTCCCCATGTCCCTTCTTCAAGTGCATCTTGAAACTGTTTAACAGTGTAGAACTTCATTTCTCCACTGGTTTCCCCATCATATATTTCAGAAGAACCTCCTATTGTCAATATATTGTCAGTTACGTAATGTTTATAAGTTCCACCCTGTATTCACAACTTGATAGCCCATATTAGAAACTCCTATTACCCATCCACCTGTCCATTTTTCCATGGTCTACAAGTTCTCTAAACTCAATTGCAGTAAAAGGGATCCTCTTCAGACCCATTACCTCCGCCTACATAGTTTCTCTGTTCAAGAAACAGAAATGATTTCCTTTGACTCTGCTAATTCTAGAAAGACTAGCTTTTTGTTAACTTTTCTCATAATAGAAAATGTTTTTAGTTAATAATTATTTAGTAAGACTCTCAATTAAGTCTCTTTCTTTTTTTGAAGTCATATAAAGTCATACCTCTTATGATATAGTAGTTTGTGTATGCTTGTCTGATAGCAGAAGCATATTGTGATAATGAGATAAATTGATTGTTTTGGGCAGCATACAGTTCATAGTCTGATATTCTACCCAACGAAAATTTCTTCAAGGCAAGTTTATATTGATCCTGCGACAGTTCATAGGTGCGTTTAGCGGTCATCCATTGTTTGACAGCAGACCGATAGGCATTGATCTTTTCTGCAATCTGATTTTCAAAATTTCTTAGTCTGGTTTCACGTTCAAGGAGGTTAGACTGAAATATATTCTCCGCCATTTTGATTTTATTCTTGTTAATACCCCATTGGAAAATAGGGATCTGAATCCCCACCTGAATAGATTGCCGAGTATTCGGGTGATGGTAGGCTTCTATAAAATGCTCAGCATATTGGTTGGTTCCATAGCCAAGACTAATACTGGCATTAAAACGATTTTCCAGTTTAATAAGAAAAAGATTTTGCTCTGCCTCAAGTTTCTCAAGTTCCTGCTGCTGATAAAAAGAATTGTTCTTACGCACATAGTACCATATTGCTACAGAGTCAATGGATAATGGTAGGTCAAATTCTGGCGATACTATAGCTATCTCCTGTGTTGTACCAATACTTGTCAATAGCTGGTGGTAAAGTTGTTGATAGTTTTGGATTGCATCTTCTGAGTCTAACTTTACTTCGTAAAGATTGTAACTCTATTTGCTTGTAATCATATTCCGTAATACGACCATTATCCAGTTTTATTCGTGCAATATCTAATAATGTGTCATTGTTAAGAACGGTTTGCTTGGAAAGATTAAGTCTCATTTTGCTGCTAAAACATCCATATATTGACTTAAGACGTTTTGTTGTATCTGCGCAATATTAGAACAAAACTTTGTTGATAGCAATCACGTTCTTCGATTCTTCTATTTTCTTTTCCAACAGATAACGCTTTCTTCCGCCCCATAGATTTTGCGAATAACTAATATAATAAGGTGAGGTACTGTAACTCTTACGATGATAAGAAAATTCGTTCAGATAGCTTTAAACTACTTCCAACTTGTAGTTGTCCTCCTGTAAATGGTACTTTTTGATGTATAGTAAGTCCGACACTGCTGCTGTTAGAGTAATCTTTTACATATGTATAACTACCAGTTGTAGGATCCTGCATAAGCCTTAATGAGCGATTAAAGCCAATAGGTGACAACGCAAAACTAATAGAGGGTAAGTAACTCTTTTTATAGTTTTCATAACGTAACAGTTCGTTTTTATACTTAAGCTTTTCTATCTGAGCATTATTTGAAGTAAGCGAAAGCGTATCTATGACATATGATAGACTCCCCTTCACAATAGGGTCTGTGAAGACACTCTATTGCTATATAAAAACAGTAGATGAAAAAGTTAGATAAATATAGATTTTTAAGTTTCACGGTTTTTAGGTATAGTTGTATTTAGTGTACAAAGATAAAATTAATTATAATATAAAAGTGTAGAGGATTGCGTTTTTAACTTTTTATTATAATTGTGTTTTATTTGTCAATTTCTTGAAAATCCGATGATACCCTCTGACAATAATGGAAGCGAACAGGGAATACGCAAGCTAAAAATCAAACTAAAAGAACTCATGTACATTTCGTTTCCGACTTCGGAGACAGACGCCTTTCTTGAACTTTATTCGATTGTAGAAACAGCGAAGAAGCACGACAAGAAGCCATATAATGCGATTCAAGCTTTATTTAAGGGTTTGATAAATTGATATGCATTGTATAATCGAGTATCGCTGAATAGTTACTCTTAACGCTATTTACTTGTCCTACTCTTAACGTTATTTAGTTTGTCTACTTTTAACGCTATTTACTTGTTCTCTTGTTACTCTGTCCTGTTTTGTCAGATTTTTTCGCATAGTTAGAAATCAAGTGATGCTCATTAAGGGGCTAATTAACGCCTAATTGGCTTCTTAAAGATGCCCTTTAAGCTTACAAAAGACGCCTTTTTGAAGTCCAATTAAGCACCTTTTACTTTGCTACCTTATAACTGTTTGATTTAGTGATGGTTGCAGAGCCGTTTTTCTGTGGCTTTTTCGTGATTTTGAACGGGATTAAAGCGATGATGTGTAATAAATCTTCAAAGTCTTGCAGAGCTTGGTACTTGAATTTACCCATGAGGAAAAGAATTGGCTTTTTTGAGAAAAGCTCTCAACAACTCATGCGAAATGGTGTCCCCAAATACCAATTCTCGCATAGCAGTTCTCCTGCAAGGATATCGCTTTGACTTCTTAGATGTACTGAAGAAATACCTTATCAATCAGTACGGACAATAATCTCAAAGGAAGACTTTACTATTTTATATTGTTGTGAATAACTCCAATTGTTTATGGCGAGTTATAACCTCAACTCTTTCCTGTAAATCAAAAATTGAAGACCATAGCTTCTACCATAGAGTGTCTGTTTTCAATTTTTCCACCATTATGATAGAAATGTTCTTTGGTCACAACATTGAAACGTTGCCAAAAACGCTTTATCATCTCATTTGGTCGATAATCATTGTGATGCCAGGTGGAAAGAATAAATTTTGCACGAGTTTGTGATAATGCATAGAAAAGTTCTTCTTCATCTTTCTCTGTCCACCCATTATAATAGTCTACATATCGACCATAATATGGTGGATCGCAATAAATAATATCACCCTCACCAGCAGCGTGCTATAGTTTCAAGAAATGGAGCATTATTAAATTCCCACTCTTTTTCTGATAATCTGAGCAACACTTCTAATTTGATTGCAGATTTTTGTTATATATGCAGGTGCAAATCGTCCAGGCTTTTTACAAAATGGGATATTCCAATCTCCACTTTTATTAAAACGCATCATCCCATTAAACCCTGCTCGAGGATAAGAAAAATAAAATCATAAGGACTATGTTCTCGATTAAACCTGTTGCGAACAAGACGATAATGCGCATATCCATCTTCGTCTGCTATCTCTAATAGTTTACTTTCACGCTCAAGATATGTACGCATAGTATAAGGTGTTATCTCTCCACTTTGCAGCTGCTGATAAAAATTTATTATGTGTGGATTAGTATCCCTACAATGTGAGATGCCATTAACAGGTGAGTTAAATCCCTACAACACCAGTGCCGAAAAAGGTTCTATCCAACGTGTATTCAGCGAAATCTCTGATGTTAAAATCAAGTCATTAATCCACAGAATCAGCTTTGTCTTAATACCTGTGATTTTATAGGAGGAATGATCGTAGCCATATTTATTTATCCAATTCAGTAAGTATTGTATGTTCTTTTTAGATATTCCTTGTAAGATTTTAGGGTTATTATAATGAGGGTTTCCCAATGCCAGCTTTACTTGCATCTGCTTTTATTATAGAAATTCATCCAATAATGGTCAAAAAAACCTTCTCCCCGAATTTAGAAAAAGTTCCTTCTCCTTCGTAAGTTTGTCAATATCAACGATACCTCCAATATTTCTTGTGTTTCCACTGCCTGGTCTGTCACATGCAATTTTCCATTTAGGCTGGACAAAGAAGATAAAATGTTCTATAACTGATTTTATTGCATTAAGTTCGTTTATGCTATATACATTAAATTCATCTTCTACGCTGATACCCTGCTTATAGAGCATCCCAAGAACAAGATGACATTTATACTCTTCATACGGATAATCTGTATTCTTTTTCACTTTCCGATTACGGAAATATCCCCAATAAGAGCCTAATGTAAGTCCATTTACTTTCCTATCGTTTCCGTAATAGCTTGATTTGAAATCAACGGCAAATAAATTTCCATCTTTGTCCTTAAAGATGAAGATCAGGATAAAAATTCTGAGCAGAGGGTAACTCTAAGACTAACCCATTACGTTTGGCGAAAAGCATCAAGTTTTGGAATGAGAATGATTTCTATAAGTTTTGATACAACTTTCGTATCATTAGTTATTGTGTAGATGTTTTTATTTACATCTATGAATCCTTTTACTATCAATTATTGTCTTTTGTTTCAAGTAAAGCTTTTGTATGATTTTACTTCTTCGGTCAGAAGTTTTTCAAATTTCTTTTTATCCATATTAATAGAGGGCCAGTGAGAAATCAAAAATATTCTCTCTTTTAAAGGTTGATAACAATTACAAAGGTAATGTAATAAGTCAATATAAGATTTCATTTTTCTCAAATAGAATAGTGTAGCTTTGGTGTAATTCCTGTCATCTTTGTGATAAGTTTTGACTGTTTCTTCAAAAACTTAATAGTTTTCTCATAATTTAGGTAGCTGGATATGCAGAAATAGGCTTTTTAGTAGAAAAGAGTTGGTAATTGGCGTGAAGGAAATATGTGCCTTTCCTTAGAGAAGATTGATTTTTCCCTTTGTGGGGCTTTTGAACTTACAGATCAAAGGAATTACGGTGTTGAAAGATGGGTTATAAACAAGTGATCTTGGTACTTGAAACGGAGGTTTTTATGATTGTAAAACGCAATTGTTGACAAGCATTCCGCAAGTTCAACATAGAACTGCAATCCCAAGTGCTGGTGTAGCTTAATAATCTATACCTGAAAACACCGAGGGGTTTGGGGGCGAGAAGCCCCCATGAGAAGAAAATCAACAAGCAATGCATAAAAATAAGAAAGGGAGACCTCTGTCTCCCAAAGATTAATTAATTTTGCATTGCAATGTACAAACAATTAACCTCGGACAAAAGGTACACAATTTCTGTGCTACTCCAAAATAGAACGAAACAAAAGATATTGCCAAGGCGATAAATGTAAGTGCAAGTACAGTGTCTCGTGAAATAAGACGTAATAGTGGAGTCAGAGACACTATAATTGGGAAACTGCTCAAGCAAATGCAGTACAAACAAGGCGCAGAAAGCCAGGCAATCGTTCAGTCGACAAGGATGTCATGGAAGAGGCGAAGCGCCTTCTTATTACTGAGCAATGGTCTCCAGAACAAATATCTGGTGTATTGGCCAAGGACGGCAAGTATATTAGCCATGAGACCATATATCGTATGATACGTAAGGATAAGGCAGAAGGGGGAACATTATATAAACATCTGTCGTCACAAGCTTAAAGCATCGTACCAGGCCTGTTGGTGGCAAACGCATATCCATACCCAACAGAACAAGCATCAGTGAGAGACCTAATGAAGCTGACGGCAAACGCTTTGGGGACTTCGAGATGGACACGATTGTTGGAAGAGAAACCATGGTGCCATCGTAACACTGATAGAGCGTAGTACAAACATGCTGTTTATGAGAAAACTTAAGAAGGGGAAAAATGCCAAAGAACTGGCACGAACTGTAATACACTTACTGTCTCCTTTCAAAGACCATATCAAGTCTATTACAACTGACAATGGTACAGAATTCGCTTGTCATGAAATGATAGCCAAAAAGCCTTGGTGTTACCATATATTTTGCTGACCCATACGCTTCATGGCAGAAAGGCACTATAGAAAATGCTAACGGACTAATTAGGCAATACGTGCCAAAAAAAGAAACCTTTGAGCATATCAGCCAGCAACAAATCACGAAGTATTCAAAGAAAATTAACTATGAGGCCAAGAAAAGAAATTAGATTTTAAAAACACCACAGGACTGCTTTTTACAAACTAATTAAGTAAATTTGCACTTGCTTGTTGAATTCACGTTCACAGAATTAAGGGTTTGTTTATTAAAAATAGTTAATAAATGGTTGTACTCAATACATATCTTAAAATAAATATATAAATTTGCCAGTCCCCTAAGAGGGCGTACTGACATTTACATAGATAAATAAATATTAATTAAAAACTATAAATCATTTAACTAAGCCGTTTCTATGAAGAGACTTTTCAAATCTTATTTGTGGATGGTCTTGATGGGCTCGCTCGCATGGGTTTCTGCTCTGATAAAGAGGTAGGAGGCACAACAGGTGCAGCACGTGACCCTTCACAACCGATTGTCATTAGTGACTTTTATCCGAACAGTGGTGGTATTGCACCCCAATGATTATCACGGGTAAGAACTTTGGTAATGATACCACAGGTCTTGCACTTTGGTATGTTGATGAGGATGGCAAGCGTCATCGTGGTGGACTTGTATCATCTAATGGCGAGAAGCTTTACAGCTATGTGCCAGCAGGTTTGACTTACAAGCGTAACATCAAACTTGAGTGACACGTGCTAATGGTACTGATACCATTAAGGGTGCTGGTAGCCGCAACTTTTAGACATCACACAGACTGCCGTTACAACAATTGTTGGAACGAAGACGAATGATGCACACGCTACAAAGGCTGACAAGCTGTTGACTTCAAGCCTCTCAGCTCCTGCTTACCTTTGTATCGACAATGATAACAATATCTTTGTTGTACAGCATACTTTCAATGATGGTCTTAACGCAAACGGTACAAACTGTGATATTCAGTGCCGTAACGAGAAGAATCAGGACATTGCTGGTATGGTGTTGAAGGCTGATTTGAAGAAAGACCAAGTGTCTATCCTTCCAGGAGAGTCCAAAATAAAAATTAATGCTCCAGCTTACTCAACACTTGATGGTTATGAGGGTGTCTATGTGCCGATGATGGTGGACGTACCCTATTATAGCTTGTTGAAGGACCAGGGTTATGCTGTTCACAAGCAACAGTTCATCAATCCTAACGGTTATGCAAAACCTTGACGATAGCAACTGGAAGTATTGCTTCGTGATTAACAAGAACGACCAGATGATTTACTCTGTGATGTTTAAGGGGCAGCTCATTCGTATTAATCCTAAGACACGTAAGGCAGAATTGCTGTTGAAGCGTGTGGGTAAGGATGGTCCTAAGGGTTCAGGTGGTTCAGATGCTTTCTGTACTTTCAGTCCTACACAGCCTAACCGTTTGTTTATCTCTTTTCACCGATGCACACCAGATTTGGTATGTTGACGTTGACCAGTTGTCAGACAAGGACTCTCTGACCTACGCAGGTGAGCCATACGCAGGTATTGCATCTTTCGGTACAGTAAACGTAACTGAAGGTAAGGGATGGGAAGACGGAGCCTTGAAGAATGCTAAGTTCTGCTTCCCACGTCAGATGACTTTCACCAAGGATGGTAAGCTCTATATTGCCGACTCTGGTAACCACTGTATTCGTATGATTGATACAACGTTAGGTAAGAACGCACGTGTAACCACACCTATTGGTGTACCACAGAGTGCAGGTTTCCAAGATGGTGGTGTCGAGTTAGCCAAGTTTAATTGGCCGACGGGAGTCGCCGTGAGTGCAGACGGAAGTACGGTTTATGTCGCCGATTCGAAGAATCAGGTGATACGAGTTATCAATTAAATAGCTATTGCCTAATAAAACTACAAACATAAATCTATGAGAAGAACTTTATATGTCTTGTGTCTCATGGTGGCTCTGTTGACCCTACGGACTTCAAGCCTATTCGCAAGATAATAGTACTGCAAAGCAGTTCTCGGTAGCAGGTATCATTTATGATGATTCGGGTGAACCCTGTATTGGTGCTACCGTTCGTGTTAAGAACGAACCGGGTGTAGGAACTGTTTCCGACCTCGATGGTAAGTTTGCTATTAAGGTTAAGCCGGGTGCTACGCTCTTGTTCGAGATATGTCGGTATGGAGACCATACAGCGCACTATCCTTAAAGATGAGCCTTCCCTTTCAATTAAGTTTAAGGTAGCCAAGACAAAATGCCATCGACGAGGTTGTCGTGACAGGTCTTGTTTCTCAGAAGAAGTATCGGTGGTTGGTGCTGTGTCACTATTAATATGGAAGAGTTGCGTACTCCAGGTACCTCACTCGTGAACATGATTGGTGGTCGTATGCCGGGTGTTATCACCATGCAGCTCTCAGGAGAGCCAGGTCAGAACCTATCTAACTTCTGGGTGCGTGGTGTGTCAACCTTTGGTGCTGGTGCAGGTGCGCTTGTCCTCATCGACGGTATTGAGGGTCATCTCAATGATATTGACGTAGACGACGTTGAGAGCATCTCAGTATTGAAGGATGCTGCCGCAACAGCTGTCTATGGTGTGCGTGGTGCTAACGGTGTTGTATTGGTTACTACCAAGCGCGGTTCAAAGGAGAAGATTCAGGTTACAGCTCGTGCGACAGTGAAGTTGTCACAGATTAAGCGTCTGCCTGAGTATCTCTCATCTTACGACTATGCAAGACTTGCTAACGAGGCACGTGCTATGTCAGGAGAGGCAGACCTCTATACGCCAATTCAGTTGGATATCATCAAGAACAACCTTGACCCAGAGCTTTATCCAAACGTAAACTGGATTGACCAGATTATGAAGAAGACCTCTTTGCAGGAGAACTACTATGCTAGTGCGCGTGGTGGTGGTGATGTTGCACAGTATTTCGTTTCTGTAGGTTATCGTCACGAAGGTGCAGCCTATAAGCAGAAGGAAAACCAGTTCCATCAGCCATTGTCCTACGATCAGTTGACTTATCGTGCAAATATTAACATGAACCTCACCAAGCGTTCAGAGCTTTACTTTGGTGTTGATGGTAGCATCACTAACTACACAACTCCGGGTGGTAGAATACCAACCAAGTGTGGGAGGATGTACTCCAGCTGAATCCATTGATGTTCCCTGTTACATACGCTGACGGAACATTGCCAACCTATGGTCAGAGTGACCTGATCTCTCCATTTGCTGCCCTCAACTATCAGGGTTACAACTCAGCTGATAACACTCGTAATATGATTACCTTGAAGTTCACACACCGCTTCGGTGGTATCCTCAAGGGACTCGTGGGTTCTATTCAGGCTGTTAATGACCGCACATCAGGTTTCAGTGAGCGTCGTCTCGTTAGACCAGACTACTATCGTGCAACAGGTCGTACCTCTACCGGTGACCTTATCAAGACACTGCGTTCTAAGCAACAAGATATGTCGTACTCTTCAAACAATGAATCTTGGAGAAAAGTACTACATGGAGGCTAAGTTAGACTATAACACAAGTATCGGTGCTCACAACCTCGGTGCTCTCCTCTTCTATTATATGGAAGATACAAAGGGTTCTAAATGGGGCAATGGTGATGCACTCGGTATCGCAGCTATTCCTAAGCGTCGTCAGAACGTATCAGGTCGTTTGTCATGGGGTTATAACTCAACTTACTTTGTAGATGCTAATTTCGGTTACACTGGTTCAGACATCTTCCCTAAGGGTGAGCGTTTCGGTTTCTTCCCATCAATCGCTGTGGGTTGGGCTCCAACTTCATGCAAAGTGGGTACAGAAGCATCTTCCATTCGTAAACTTCTTCAAGATCTCGTGGTTCTTACGGTCTTGCAGGTAACGACCAGATTGCAGATAAGGATCTCGTTTCCCCATACTTGACAATTATCAACAACCACGCTGGTACCACATGGGGTTATACCGGTCAGGGTATTGTTGAGAAGCAACAGGGTGCTGATAACTTGAAATGGGAGGTTGCAAAGAAGTTGAACGTCGGTATCGATGCAAACTTCTTCAACGATGCTATTAAGTTGACTGTTGACTTCTTCCGTGATACACGTGACCACATCTTCCAGGACCGTGTTACATTGCCAGAGTTTGCTGGTATGGTAACTTATCCTAAGTCAAACGTGGGTCGTATGCACTCATTCGGTTCAGATGGTAACATCTCTTATTTCCACAAGATTAATAAGGAGATGAACTTTACCGTTCGTGCAAACTATACATGGTCACAGAACATTGTTGACTACTTTGAGGAGAACAAACTTGCTTACGATTATCAGAGCGTGACAGGTATGCCTTACGGCGTATTGCGTGGTTACATCTCTGAGGGTCTCTTCAAGGATGAGGCAGACATTCGCCAGAGTCCAGACCAGACAGCAGCCTTCGGCGTTGTTCGTCCCGGTGATATCAAGTATCGTGACGTGAATGGTGATGGCGTCATCAATAAGGACGACCGCGTGCCATTGTCATACGGTAACAACGTTCCTCGCGTAATGTTCGGTCTTGGTGGTGAGTTTAATTATAAGGACTTCACAGTAAGCTTGCTCTTCAAGGGTAATACAGGTGTTGACTACTACCGTGTAGGTATGGGTCACGACGCAGGCTGGATTCCCATTCTATAATGGTGAGATGGGTAATGTATTGAAGATGGTGAACAATCCAAAGAATCGTTGGATTCCATCATGGTACTCCGGTGATCCATCAACAAGAGATCCTAACGCAATGTTCCCACGTCTCTCTTACGGTTCAAATACCAACAACTCACAGCTTTCTACGTTACCGGAAGCAGAATGGTTCATTCCTCCGTTTCCAGGAGTTGAACTCCGTTATGTCTTCCGTCATCGTAAGTGGACTTGCGTGCAGCTGGTCTTAGCTCGCTGGAGTGTGACTCGTTATCAACAATCTCTTCACAATCGACAGCGCAAAGTACTTCGACCCGTAGCAGGCTTGGTATAATGGTGCGGCTTATCCAATCCCAACCACCTATTCATTGCAGATGTACTAGATTCTAAGGTTTCACCTCTTAATTAGATTGTAATAATGAAAAACATATTTTAGCTTTTGGGCGCGGTTGCAGCTCTGTTCTCAGGCATGACATTCACATCATGTAACTTCTTGGATCAGGACGACAACTTTAATGCTATCTTCAAGGAGGACTCAGTCTTCCACTCAGCCCGTAATGCAAATGGCTATCTCTATGCTACTCCAACGATGTTCCCATCAGCTGGTAACATCCCGGGGTAACTCATGGACTCCGGGTGAGACAGCGTCAGACGAGATTTGTGTACGCTGGCAGACGAACGAGTTCCGGGGTGCAAAGTTCACAGTAGGTAACGTGAATGCAGAAAGCGTTCCTAACTGGGGACAGTGGTACCCAGATGTATAAGATTATCAGACGATGCAACCTTATGTTATCAAAGGTTGACAAGATTGGTGATATGTCTAACAATGACAAGGCAGACTATAAGGCAATGGTTCACTTCATTCGTGGTTATGCTTATTACGTATTGTTACAGAACTGGGGACCTTGTCTCATCGTTGGTGACGAGGTTGTATCAACCAGTGAAAAGGCTGATTACTACGATCGTGAGCGTGCAACAATGGATGAGTCAATCGACTATATCTGTAATGAGTTTGCACAGTCACTCCTGGGTTTGAAGCGTCAAGCGAGCAGTCAACTGCTTTACTTCGGTCGTCCAACAAAGGGTACTGCGTTGGCACTCATTGCACGTCTTCGTCTCTTGCAGGCTTCACCAACCTTCAATGGTGGTACTTTATGCAAAAGCGTTGCTTCGGTGAGTGGAAGCGTAATAGCGATGGCAAGTATTATGTAAATCAGGACTATGATGCAAAGCGTTGGGCCGTTGCTGCAGCTGCAGCTAAGCAGGTTATCGACTTGGACTACTATACGCTTTACACGGTTGATGCTGATAAGGATAATCCATATCCACTTGATGCATCTGTTTCCAACAGCGAAGTTCCCTGATGGTGCAGGCGGTATCGACCCATATCACTCTTTTGCTGACATGTTCAATGGCGAGGTACAGCAAAAAGGTGAACAGAGAGCTTATCTCGGGCTGATGAGATTTCCGGTGCTGTAACAGACTACACCCGTCACTCTTTCCCAGTGAACTATGGTGGATGGGGTGGTATGTCAGTTCCACAGCGTGTGATCGACTGCTTCTTGATGAAAGATGGTAAGAAGCCAGCAGAGTCTCCACTCTATGAGGCAGACTTGACTAAGCACGTGACACCGAAGAAGTCTATTGGTGATTGCGATATGGCAAATGGTACCCCATTGAAACTTACACGAATCGTTCAGCTCGCTTCTATGCAAGTATTGGTTTCCCAGGTCGTATCCTGGAAGATGAACCTACTACCGATGGAAGTTACAATAACCGACATTCTGGTACTTCTTGATGATTCTAAGGCTGGTAAGAACGCAGCAGGTAACAACCCTAACGACTACTGTATCAGTGGTTACGTACCATTCAAGTACATCCACCCAGATGATTCTTGGCATGGCAAGGATGGTGCTGCTGTTATCAACAAGCCATTCCCAATCATCCGTTATGCTGAAATCTTGTTGACCTACTGTGAGGCTGCTAACCATGTTCAGGGTGCTGAGAATGTGAAGACATGGGATGCAACCGGCAGATTGAGTTGATGTAGCTGTAACTCGTGATGAGGCTGCTATGGCACGTTATTTCAATATGATTCGTTACCGTGTTGGTCTTCCTGGTGTAGAAGCTGCAACGCTCAGTTCGAGAGAATGCCTTCGATGAGGTTATCAAGAACGAGGCGTCAGGTTGAGCTCTTCAATGAAGGTCACCGCTACTTCGACACGTCGTTGGGGTACTACTCACAGAGGATGCTAACAGTTCTAACTGGCGTGGTCTCGATGTTTACAGCGAGAAGAAGGGTAATAACGATGGTCCATTCTTCAACCTCGTAACCATCAACGAGACAGAATATTCACGACCGTAAGGCTCTCCCACGTATGGTATTCCTTCCACTTCAGCACAGTGAGCTGGTGAAGAGTCCTAAGATGGATCAGAACCCAGGTTGGGATCGTTAATAACGTTAATATTGTAACTATTTATGATACAACATATTATAGGATGTGCCTTAGCAGCTAGTAGCATTGTCATCATGTAACATTATGACTTTGATCAGAACTTCTATCCTCTCAAAGTAGGATTGATGGCAGGTACCAACCGTATCTATGATCGTACCACGGTAGAGCTTTCTGCCGTGGAGAACGTACATGGCTGTACAGTTGGTAGCAAATTTGAGTGGTTCGCAGTTGGCTGACCGTGACTATCACGTGACCATTGCTCATGATGATTCACTCTTCAATGCTTATAACAGTCTAACTTCGATATCGACGAGTACAAAGTTTGCGCGTCTGTTCCCAGCCAACTGTTATGAAGATCCACAGATGGAGGTACGATTCATTCGCTCTAACAGTGTCTCTTCGATATCAAGTTGAAGATCTCAGGACCTTGTCACCGGACAGTACTTACTTCCTCAACTACAAGATTGTTAGCCATGAGTGCAAGTGCACTCTGCTACTGACAATAATAAGTTAGGTGTTAAGCTGAATCATGTGTTGATTAAGGTGACATGGAAGAACGCGTGTGGCTCTACCGCTGAGGGCTGGAACTATCAGTTGGTTTCTTCTCAGGTTACTAACGTTGAGACAAAAGTCAACGACTCGTCCTACCAATACTGTTCGTGCCTTCCCAATATCTCTAACGCTGTTCGTTTTCCTTGCAGGCGACGAGAAATGGGACGATTCACAAAGGCATTGCATGACATCAACGTGAAGAGTATCGTTGCTACTATCGGTTCGCAGACGGTTACGAATCCTTCAGCTACAACGTAACGCTGGAAGCCCTTTCAAGCTAGGATTCACTCGAGGGTAGAGATGCTTTACTCTGTTGGTGAGTATAACAATACATTCTTGCTTAACGAGTTGGGTGGTGTGCATCAACTAACCTACTACTTCAAGGGTTCCGCCTCCACTATCGTTATCGCGTGATGAAGAACGCAAAAGCAGAGCGATGGTACATGGAAGGTTGGTCCATGGAAGAAGTATTGTCTAAGCTGCGCTATCAGTATAATCCAAGGGCAGATAAACTTTAACGTATAAAAACTACGAATAATGAAACTTAAAGATTAATTTCTATTCATATTGTCAGTGATGTTTGCGGGAGCGTTAGGCGCCTCGCATCATGTGCAGCTGATTATGACACAGACTTTACTGGTAGGAACTTGAGGTCCCTCATTCTTCAACGAATGATAGCATTCAATAAGGAGGGTGGCGAACAGCAGATTGTCGTTGATACGAATGTCCCTCTCGATGAGTGGAAGGCTGAGACCAATGCTGATTGGCTCACTGTTACCAAGAATGCCGATAGGGTAAGGGCGTAACGGTAAAGGCACCTTCTTACAATGGTTTCAAGGCACGTGAGGCTAAGGTTACAATCTCTCATGGTGAGCGTGCATCATATGAAATCAAGGTGTCGCAGATGGGTTATGAGAGTGTACTCCGTATTCCGAGCAGAATCCATTCTTCAATCGTGAGGTGTCTCTATTCTCTCCTGAGGGCAAGGTGACAAGTGATTGAGGTGCCAGTTGAGACCAACCTCAACCTTGACAACATCATTGTTCCTGACACGGTTTCTTTCGTTCATTTGGATGCAAGTAAGACAGTGAAAGAGAATGGTATTGTTAAGCTCCATTTCGATATGGAACCAAAACACAACTAGAGAAACGCTATTGTACAGTACGTCTGAAGAGTTCTGATAACTGGGATGCCTCTATTGAGTATGTTATTGAGCAGGCTGCAAAGGGTTATAAGGTTCGTCCTATCTACCCAGTAGAGACTAAGCAGGCTTCTGTTGAGATGATAGACCTCGGCCGTACCTATCGTGTTCCATTCCAGCGTACAGCTACTGATGGTAACTATGAGATTATTATCCCGGACGATGCTAAGGACTGGTTGTCAACTACTAAGAAGTTTATTGCTGGCTCTGAGGCTGTCTTTACAACAACGCTTAATACAACAGACAGTCCTCGTTCATGTGATGTGATTTTGCAAGCCTTCTAATGGAAGCGCACGGCCATTCACTATCCACGTAACACATGAAAGGCTTTCCGAATATTGTTCCTACTGGGTGAGCGAACTGAACGTAACACCTGGTAAGGGTCAGTTCAACGTATCTTGGAAGGCTCCAGATGAGGTGAACTATGAGAAGGTTATTGTTAGAGCGAAGAGCAATATGCCTGGCGTTCCTGAGTCAGTGAAGGAGGTTGCTGCAACTGAGACATCTTGTGTACTCAATGATGTGTTCAACTTCGCAGGCGACTACACTATCACCGTTACAACTCAGGGTCTCAGAGGTAGGAACACTGATGCTCCTGTAACAGCTACTGCTCAAGCAAAATGAGTGGTCAGAGTCTGTTGAGATTCCCTCTTACTGCAGCTATGGTTTCTTCTAACTCAATGCAGCCTGGTCATGAGATTGGCTCTGCTGTTGATGGTAATAAGACTACTTATTTTCCGGATAAAGAGTAACGGTAGCACAAGCGACCCACGTCCATACATTGACATTACTCTGAACGAGGGTATCAATGGTACGTTCTATCTTGCATTCGATGAGAACAAGGGACAACCAACGACCGTAACCCTAAGAGGCTAACATCTACGCTTCTTCTGATGTTATCACTGCTACACACACCCATTGACACAGACGAACTTTCCGTTCTGCAATGCTGTGAGCGAGCCGCTCTCATATACTAAGACAAATGGCGTAACTGTCACATATCCGCTTCGAGCCTACACAGCGCAAGAACGGTACGAACATCAACAATGGTGGCGGTTCTTATTACTGGTATCTCGCTGAACTTCACCTCTACGTTTACCACGATGAGGCTTGGAAGAGAGCAGTTGGGTCTTTCATCCCTATGTCTCAACCTACTGGCATGGTTCCCCTATGCCAGTGGGACTCTTCGTATGTACTATTCAGGTGATGTGCTACACCTTCGCACGAAAGGTGCGGGGCGTGAACACCACAGTGCGGAACCTCCGCACTGTCCCTAAAAAAGGGTGAAAGCAAACTTGATACTGACAGAGAAACTTAGAAAACAACTACTTATTAAATACATCTATATGTTATTCGAAAGATTTTTACGCAAGAAGACACTTATGGCAGCACTGGCTCTGACCGCTGCTGTGCTAAGTGTTGTGAAAGCTTCGATGCTCTCTCTGCGGCGCCAACTGCTGATGGAAGAATCAGAAACTCAAACCGGAGTTTATTACATTGTTAATGACAAGCGTCAAAAAGAGTACTGATCTTCATGTCTTTGTCGATGGTAAAGGCACCTACATGGGCAGCGTACTGTAGTCCATCAACCGATTTCTCTGATCTCTTCACTACATGCTAAGGGCGACAGGGTACACCATTCAGAGTCTGCAAGAACGCTAAGTACGTTCGAAGTGTGGGTCAAAATAATGAGGTCTATAAGACAGCCGATGATGCTTACAAGTTCAGGATTGTTATCAGACAGAGTCAAGTGGGACAGGTAAGTCTTACTTCAATATCTATAATAGTAATGCTGAAGAATGGTGTTGGCACCTCGATGCTCAGAAGGATATCGTTCGTTGGTATCCTTTGAGAGACAATGGTATAACAGCACTCGGCCCAAGTGAGTTCCGCTTCGACCCTGTGACGACGCTTACAAACGAGCAGGTGCTTGCCCGTCTGGCTCAGCTGACCAAGGTGGTAGACCCAACAAAGGACCTCACAAAGTATTATCAGATTGTTTCTGACACTTATGGCAGGGCGATGCGTGAGGACTTTATTGTTGGCGAAGTGTCTACCTCGGGTTTTAATAGCAGTGATTACTCTTAGTATTGGAAGTTAGAAAGGTTGGCTAACGGCCGCTACGTGTTCCAGAATGCCGTGACAGGAAAGTATATCGTTCCTCAGAATGGGCAGACAAGTCGCTCTTATACGACAGCTGAGGGGAAGGGCACTGGCTTTGACCTCCAACGTAACACGGACGATCCATACGTGTTGGCTTTCGAGATGGTCGATGCCAATAATGTTGGTATCCATTGTGCGGAGAGTCAGGGATACCATCCTGTTGGCTGGTACACGCACAACGAGGCTAATAAGTGGGTCTTTAAGGAGGCTACACTCGACCCTGCTAAGCTCAAGGAACAGCAGGATGCTTACAAGACTCGTGTCGACTTGACCAAGAATGTGGATGTCTATGCTGAGAAGGTGGCTAAGTATTTCACTAACAGTGCCGCTACGGAGGTTACTGCCGCTACTAAGGCGATGACCGATGAGGCGTTGAAGGCGCAGATGACTACCGAGGGTGTGCCACAGGGACTACTGAGGAGGTTGTGTTGAAGATAAAGAACCGAGCTGGACTGTTTGCCAAGTGGTCGCAACTGGGAGAGCTCTTTCCGCATCGCTGACTATAAGGTTTAGCGAGAATAACTATGGTGCTTGGGCGCGTTCAATGGGTATCGGCTACGATTATGGTAGTATGACGAACCCAACAGGTATCACGGCTCGTGATGGCGAGGACCTCTTCATCTTCCTTGGCGATGATATTCCACAGAATGCAACAGTGCAGATTGAGCTCGTACCATTGGGTACACGCAGTGCTGGTAAGTACTATAGCTTGAAGAAGGGCTTGAACATTATCCTCAATCAGGGCGAGAACAACGTGTTTGTTAACTATATCGGTCGTACCTTTCAACAACGGTAAGTCTCTCCAAAGACTATAAGCCTATGAACATCCACATCGAGGGTGGTAAGGTGAATGGATACTTCGACCTCACTAAAGGGTAACACCAATGAAGACTGGCAGACAATGCAGTCTGACGGCCTTGTATGGGCTAAGGCGTTCAATATGAAGGGCGAACTGGTTATTATGAACATGCCTGGTGCTGATTGCAAAACGCTATACTCCTGTTCACATGAAGGAGTTGGTTGAAATCGGAACAGCATCGTTCAGCGTGAGGACGACCTCATGGGCTTCCGTGCCGCTAAGCGTGATAAGTGCAACAACGTACTTAATGCTACTGCCGTCGACCATGGTTATATGTATGCTACGACGGGTGGTACCTATTATAACTACAACACTTTGGGTGATGTAACCAACTACGACAAGATGAAGTGAGGGTAATGGTACACTCGGGGTCCTGCTCATGAGTTCGGTCACAACCATCAGCAGCTGTTTAACACGGCTGGTATGACGGAGATTTCTGTCAATATGTACTCTAATATGGTGATGTTTACTTCGGGTCGCGTAACCAGCCGCTCAGAAAACTGTTCTTATACAGATGTTGACGGTAAGAAGTATGATGGTGTTTGCGAGTGCTGTCTCAACCTATGCTGACCGCTTTGCTGAGAAGCAAAGTGGTTTTGAATATGGCACATAGGGTACTAACGCAGATGTACTACAAGATCTATATGATGTTCCATTCAACAGGTCTTGACAATCGGTTACAGCTATCAAGTGTCTTGATTATCTCCAGTACACATCGTCTTGAAGGTCAGGAGACAGCCAACTGTCAGGGCAGAACGACTACTTGCTCTTTTGCTAAGGCTTGTTCTTTTGCAGCTCAGCAAAGACCTCTCAAAGCTTCTTCGAGGCTTGGGGCCACTTCTACGATGTGCAGGGGTTCTGTCATCGGTGACTTCTCACAACACCACAATGTACACCACAAGAGCACAGTGGATGGAGCAAAAGAAATTCATGCAGAAGTTCCCTAAGGGACCTGCCAACATGATTTTCATGAGACGATCATATCCGTCGTACTCCTGCTATCTATCCTGGTGCTGCTCCTGGCACAATGCGTGAAGACTTCAACGGAGCTGTACGTGTAGGCAGAATGGGTGATTTCGGTTCATGGGATCAGTTCTGTCCAGACAGCCTCGGTCAAGGTTGGGCTATATTAAGTCTCAGGTGATGATAATGGCAGACGTACTTTATACTATGGAGGCTAAGAACAGCCACGTGGTAGGTTTCAAGGTTTACAATAGCAAGGGGCAACTTATCTACTTTGCTAACACCAAGACCTTCACTGTCCCTAAGAAGGTGATGGAGGATGCACAGAACAACATCGTTATTAAGATCTGCGGTTCAGATGGTTCTGAGGTTGAGCCAGGCAAAGAGCCAACAGGCATTAAGACCTTCACAGCTCAGCCTAATGGTGGCAAGGTAGATGTTTATAGCATCTATGGTGTCCTCGTTCGCAGCAAGGTTGATGCAGAGTCAGCCCTCAACGGCTTACCTAACGGCGTTTACGTTGTTGGTGGTAAGAAGGTGGTAGTAGGTAAGTAGTAAGCCTCATCCCCAACCCCTCTCCGAACCAACGGTCACTGACCGAAGGGAAGTAATGGAGAGGGGCGTGAGATGCGGGATACCCCTATAAGATTAAAAGACAGAGTAACAAACGAACGTGTTACTCTGTTTTTTTTGTATGGTTCATTTCTGGTTCATCAGGAATTTGGAGTGATAGATATAATCAACGTTGTCGTAGAAGATAACAAAGCCTCCATTATAACAGCTTTATATAAAAGGACTTAACGATGTCGCACAGCAGTTCGGCAACGCGAATTTAGAAAAAGCTTGAATTATGTTTTTGTTTTTATAAAATGGCTTTTTATGAGGCTTTTAGTGGAGGCTATTACTTCTTAACTATATGAATATAAGAACTTATGGTTCATCACTCCAAATTTCGGAAGAACCATAAAAAGCCACTCGAAGTGGCTAAAACTCTGCAAGAAAAGCAGAGCGATGCTTTTAATACAGCAAAAGTGTAAAATAAAAGGTTCTTCCGGAATTTGGAGTGATAAAGATTTGTCCAAACTTAGTTCTCTGACGAAAGGTCACACGGAGAAAATGAGAGGACAGAGGATTATTAAAAAGCAATGGAAAGTCACGGAGGCACCGTCGGTGCATAGAGCGACAGAACTTGTTTGCCAATTCTATTAGCAATTTATATACAAAGCGTTTATCCCAAAATAGTCATCAAGAATCTGTACGCTACACCTCCGTCGCTCTTTGTGCCGTCGGCACCTCCGTGACATTGCGTTTACCTCCGTTCCCTCCGTGACTCCGTGTGCCTATTATATAAGAGTTTTAGTCTATCACTCCATATTTCGGAAGAACTAAATAAAAAGCCTAATTCCAAGTTTTTGAAGTTATTTTTATAGGGGTGCAGATAATTTGTTGAAACAAAGGGTTTAACTGTTTACTAACCCAAAGAAATCTCGTATATTGCAAGTTCCAAAACGAAGTGCAATAAAAGAGTGTCCCTCTTGGAAGGATTGGAGGAAGTTCTCTCTATAAAAATTCTTTCCAATGTTTGCAAGATTGGAAAGAAATTGTATAGTTTTGCAGTTAAAACCCTAACGTATGGAAATAGAAAAGACCTCCACATATTGATAAGAAAGAATTACTTTCTGTAATGCTCGCTCTGAAAGTATTCAAATAGGTAATATGATTGATAAAATCAATGAGACCTTTGAATATTGGGATTCGGTAAAAGTATAAGAAGTGCCCATCAGGTTGCACTCCTCAACAGCTATGGACCCTATGTAAAAGCTGCAAGATTAAGAAGCTCTATAACGATATGGGATAAGTATGGTGTAAGTTTAAGCCTGACGAATTCGATGCAGAAGATATGCCACCAATTTGATATGTATTTGAGTGGTAGTAAGGGGAATAACTCACCTATCGACGCTAACAACAAGGAGCAGTACTTAGTAAGTTCGTTGATGGAAGAGGCTATCTTCTCAAGCCAAATGGAGGGAGCTGCAACAACAAGAAAAGTAGCAAAGGAGATGCTTCGTAAGAAGATGACTCCAAGGGATAAGTCCCAGCAGATGATTCATAACAACTATCAGACCATACAATATATTGTAGAGCATAAGGACGAACCTTTGACAGAGGAGCTATTGTTACAAGTACATCGCCTTATGACTGATAAAACGATGCCGAATCCCGAAGATGCAGGACGTTTTAGGACTAACGATGATGTTGTTGTGGAGAATGGTATCACTCACGAAACGGTACATCCTCCTCCTTCTTATAAGGAGATTCAGCAATTCATAACAGATCTTTGCGTCTTTTTAACGACGAGAATCCTCCCTATTCATACATCCTATTATTCGTGGTATCGTTATCCACTATGATTTCATTTGTTCACCCTTTTGCTGATGGCAATGGGCGAACAACAAGGGACAATGTTCTTTTTGGTATATGTTAAGGCAGGGATACTGGTTGACAGAATATCTGTCGATTTCAAGAGTCATAGCAAAGTCTAAGAAGGCATACGAAAGGCTTTTCTTTATACTGAGGTTGACGGAATGGATATGAGGCTACTGTTGCATGCAATTTGAAAGTGTTGGAGCAGTCATTCCAGCACCACAAGATTACATTACAAGGAAGCAGGAAGAGAAGAAAACAGCAAGCCTATTCCTGCGTTTGGGAAACTTCAACGAGCAGCGAGGCATGGATTATCAAGCTATTTGCTGATGATCCTAATGCGTTTGTAACAATTAAGGATTTGGAGATAAGGTTTGGAGTAAGTCCGACAACAGCAAAGACTGATATCATCGGTTTGTTAGAAAAAAGAACTTGTTGCTGAAATTCCATTGAACAAAGTCAAAAGAGCCTATGTTAAAAGGTAGTAAGCTGGTTGAGTTGAGTTGACAAGTTGACAAGTTGACAAGTTGACAAGTGAACAAGTTATATGTTTTGCAAGCAACTCGTTAACTCGTCAACCATTCAACGATATGTTATAATAAATTAAAAATATTTATAGCATATTTGCTTGTTATTTGTTATTTTCTTATTTTTTGTGGTAGAAAAGTTAAAAACCTAAACAACGAAATTCAATATGAAAAAGATTAATGTTTATTATTCCGATGTTGGCTTGCTGTTTCCCATTTCTGACTTGTTTGTCATTTACTGATGATAAAGATTCTATTTAGTCTTACAAGTCGATACGACTCAAAAAGTATGAGGAGTATAGTTACGTTAACCCAAAAGGGTGAAATGGTAGGCCTTATAAGCGTTACCACTCTGTTATAGATACAATCCGTACGATTGGCTTTTGTGTGGAAGTCAGATATGGGTTGTATTGCTATCAATAATAAAGGTGAGGAACTGTTTAGGGTCTACACCGCGAATAACGGCAATGACTATCCTGTTGATGGGCTTTTCAGAATCTTAGATGAGAGCGGACAGAAGATGGGCGTTGCGAATATGGAGGGGCAGGTTGTTGTCAATCCGAAGTATGATGCTATCTTCCCATATCATGAGGGATTTGGCAGCTGTAATGGGATGCAAGACAGTGAGACCTGCCGATGATCCGAATACGAATATACCGTTGGAGGTAAGTGAGTTTATTGATAAAGCAGGGTAATGAGGTTGTACCGTTGCGGTACGATAGCATTGCTAACCATCGTCAGGTTAAGAAGAATAAAGTCCTTGTCTTGAAGGATGGTAAGTGGAAGGCGCTCCAACTCAGCGGTCGCTGACTAAAGGAAGTAATGGGGAGAGAGTGTGTGAATTTCTTGTAAATTATAATCATTTATCGACAGATAATTGTTACGATTACTCCTAAAAGGTAAAAATATATTTTCATTTTCCGTTAAAAAGTAGTAATTTTGTAAAGGCTAAAGGCCTTGTTAGACAAACTTACTATCAATGCTCGTTGAGGAGATGAATCGTTTTAAGGAGTTATTTTTATACCGATACTATTCGTATGTCTTTGTTGTCAGGCAAAGGCATCTACTGTAATGGAAGATAGCATACGGCTTACTGACTCAATAAAACGGTTGATAGTTTAAGCCTTTGTTGCTGACTCAGGTTTAGTTCCCTCTATAAAATGTGTTCCTGCGGAGGGAGAGGAAAAGTCTTGTAACACTTCTAAACCACATTTTGATAGGATTATATATACTTGTGCACCCTTTATTATCAATGGGCTTATCATGAAGAGGGCAGAGTAGGCAATTTCGTGGTTTACGAAATGACTATATACCAAGAGTTTGATAGGAGGTTAGATAACTACACAGTATCTCCCTGCTGCCGTTATGCTTGGCCCGAAAGTTGAGTGGCGTGAGAGGTAGAAGTAGCTGGGGGCGTATGCTTTGCCCTCTGATGCTATGTCGGTAGCATTGATGGCAGGTATTGGTAATTCGTTAAAGTATTCTGCTCAAGTAGAGCGTCCGTATGGCACGGACCTACGCTCTTTTCCTTCTGGGCACACAGCGACGGCCTTTATGACTGCTACCATGCTGAATAAGGAGTATGGCTGTCGGAGTCCGTGGATAGGTGCCGGTGCTTACACAGTGGCAGCTGCAACAGGTTTAATGCGTATGGCAAACAATAAGCATTGGCTGAGCGACGTACTGACAGGGGCAGGCGTAGGTATTGTGGCTATAGAGTTGGGCTATTATTTTACGGATTTGATATTTAAGGAGCATGGGTTAAGAAAGGCTGATGTAGAGGAAAAAGTTTGATAAGCTGCATAAGCCGTCATACATTGGTCTTGATTTTTCTTATTAATGAGCCGTTAGGTAGGTATCTCAATGGAAAGGCTCAAAGCTTTAAGGCGTCGCGTGGATGTAGCCTCAGCTGTTGAGGGGCCTACTTCTTTAATCCCTATATTGGTGTTGGTGGGCGGTTCTCTCGTGACTCGTACGTCAGTCATCGTAGACAATGTCAAGGCTGAAAGATGTCTTCGATACGTGGAAGTTAGGTGGAGGTGCTTATTTCTCTTATCCGTTATCAGAGCGTTGTCTTTTGGGTAGTAAACTCTTGGTTTCATCTGCGTTTTTATCCCGACATAAAGTTAACGGACGATTTGATTGATTCTCATCATGGAGTAGGTCTTGAACAGGACTTTCACTGACCTTCAGAGTTCGTCAACATTATAATGTTCGTTTCCTTATGGACTACAATCTCTTACCTTATCGTGTGTCAGGAGTGCGCACTTGTTCTCATTCTTTTAGGATTAGGGCTCCTCTTTTGTCATTAGTTTTAACCCTAATCTCCAAGGTCGCCATATGATTTGCAAACTTAGAGGCTTAGGTTAAAGTGTAGCATCATAGCGAAGATAGGAGCGGAGGGGAGTAATGAATTTACAAAACTGCGATTTCTGTGCATTGTGGTCGAATGATTGAGGTTAACCTCCTTAATTTCCGAATGTTTTAGTCAGTCTTGAAAATATTATAGAACTATTGAGGGAAATACTCTAAAAAGCTAAAAACAATTAGGCATCACAAACAAATGAAAGTAATGCCTAACATTGGAAAGAATTAGCAAGACTTAAAGTGGAACTTTACCATGATATGTTGTAAGTGGACGAGTAAACGAGAGGGGGCAAGGTGCTTGTGAGAAAAGGTTTTTATTAGATAAGATGGGAAAAAAACGAGCGAGCAATATAAACCCATTCATACTCTCTTCGTTGATTATCAGGACTACACTTACCTGCAACATGAATACTATGTCCACAATCTAATAAGACTTCTAAATGTCCTGTTTTTTTCACAAGTAGATTTTCAATGACGCCAAATAAGCTTCTATTAACGCCCTTTTGGCTTTGCAAAAGATGCCCTTTAAGCCCCTAACTAACGCCCTTTTTGAACCCTTACTAAGCACCTTTTAAAAAGGACTTCACAACACTTTGAAAACAAGCAACTTACAAAGCCTGCAGAATCGTCTCTATTTTCTCCCTTTTCTGCTCTTTCCCTCGAATTATTTGTAATACTTTTTCAGGGACCAACGCCAAAAGTTCAAAGTTCAACACTTTTTCTCACAGAAAGCACAGATGAAAAGAAAATAGCCCCTTTTGCTTATTAAGGCGCACAGAGCCACAAGTGTTGTGGAGGGTACAGAACTTCTTGCTGATAAGCTTTTTAGTTGACGGGTAAACAAATAATTTGAGTCTATCATCTGTGATTTTTAAAATATATGAGAGAGTTAAACCCAAATCGGACATTAGAACCTAAACAGATTTTTGTTTTATTGACGAACAGATTGACTGTCTTTGTAACGCAGGCGTAGCGGACTATGTTAAGTTGTAAAGACTGGACAAGCTGCCAATAAAAGATGTTAGGAAACGATACTATACTATACCATCGTATGGATGTGAGATATTGTGCCCCTAATGACTGATTTGGGTTTAAGATAAGGAGAAAACAGCAGGACTAACCTACAACATTCCTTAAATTAATAAGAATGATTGTTTATGCTCTTGCTTTTTGCATTTTCTTTTCACCTATTAGACAATATCAAAGCATATAGTTTCAAAAGGGTATTTACACCTCAAGCGCCTAAAAAAGCAGATAGTCTTGTCAGCTCGTCTACAAGAACCTTAGTTCTATCTATGTAAACACAAGCACTTATCAGCATTTCCTGTCCAACGAACGCTCTACTAACTACATAAGATAGTGCCATTTTTATTCATAATTGATAACCAACACAAGTCATTACGTTTTTATAGTGATTTACCACTATTTATTTCGTTCGTTTTGTTGAATTAGTTCTAATAACATTCATTGGTATCAGTGGCACATACTATGTCATCTAAAGCTGTACCCTTCAAATTCTTTGCAAGCATACCGCGAATAGCACCAATGCACACACTTTGCAAACGTTTCTATAAGTGCAGGATCGATACTTTTAGTTCACCCTCTTGTATCTCTTTTACAAAGTTGTTGAAAAGGTTTTACTTTTGAATATAGCTCTAACACCTTGCAATACTAACTCTTCAGCACCATTCATCAAATGTACTGCATTAATATGATTATGCTTTGGGGTTCTGCAGATACTGTTATGTGGTGTTCAAGTTGAAATTCTAACTTATCTTTATTTAAATTTGAAAAATCAACATCGTAATTGAACTTATAAGAGTCTTCTTGCATTCCTATAATAGCAAACTCTAATTTATCTTCTTTTTCATTATCCTACCTTTTTGAGTTTGTTTCTACAATCGATGTAACTCTAAGCTACATGCCCAATGTGATTGGACAGGAATCTCTGTGTTAGATACATTGCTTTTCTCTTGTAAGTAATTACGAGTCGGAAATGAGTACACGGATTGTACTTCGGTATCCAATAGCGATATATCTAACGCCAGTGAAATCTCCGTAAAGCGTATCTATTGTAAAGTTTCTATCTCTGATATCCATGAGAATCTTCAGACTCAGACTTTCTTAATTTCTTTGCAAAATTCCTTTTGTGATATTCCCTTATCTTTAAGGGCATTACCTATCTTTGCTGCAACCATCATTCGGTTACTTGTCTTTTTTAAGTGCAACCTCATCAATAGTAGAAAAGAAGTTGACTTAAAACATTCTTAGTTAATTGCGACTTACTCATACACTTCAAAAATTATCAAAGTTTAGTTCCCCATTATTTGATATATAACTCTATCATTGATAGCATCATTTATTTTCTTAGCAACATAGTTTTTATTTGTTCTACTTTTCGCATTAAGAATAGGGATCGTCTTGATAGGCTCTGACGTTCTTCTCGCCTCCCTGAGCCTAATAGGATGACCGTACTGTTAAAGTAGATACCGTATAGTCTAAGATTCCCTACAAGTGCAACAACACCATTGGCGAAATTTTTCCTTCTCCTCTTTGAAGAATTGTTTTAGACATCCAGTCTTTCTTGCCATAACAATTATTTTTGTTGAGCATTTCTGTAGGTTCTCATTACCTTCATTCTCATTAAAGAATTGTTCTAATAAGGTGTTGTAGTAGCCATCAATGATAACGGAATAGATATGTGCTTTTAGGTCCGAAAGGGATTCTATCTCCTTTATTTGAAAAACTCATAAATTTATGTATTTACATGGCAAAAATACAGAAAAATTCGGATATATGCAAATTATCAAGTGTATTAATTCTTGTTTTTAACTTTTTACATCATTAATTTCTGTTTGTTATAATATTGTAAAATGCAGGCTGTTTTACATTGTTATATATGTTCTTATAAACTCAGCAGCCCTCCCCATAGGGGAGGAGTGAAATGCTGAGATACCCCTATAAACAGATAAACGAGTGAACAAGTTAAAAACTCGTTCACTCGTCAACTAAAATATGTTCTTATGTTACTTTGTCTTTCTTCGAAGTTTACAAGTTAGACAGGTGGACGAGAAGACAAGTTACTTGTAATAAAGAAGAAATATGTTCTTATGTTACTTTTGTCTTCTTCGAAGTTTACAAGTTGAGACAGGTGGACGAGAAGACAAGTTACTTGTAATAAAGAAGAAATATGTTCTTATGTTACTTTGTCTTTAATTTACTCTGTCTACAAGCAACTTGTTAACTTGTCTACTCGTTAACCTGTCTACTCGTTAACCTGTCTACTTAAAGAGCTTACTTGCGTGTAAGCTTTGGCTGTACGTAGACCTCACCGATACCACGATAGGCACCCATGACTGGCTTAGAGTCTGAGAAGCGGTTCCAGCCATAAGAAGAGAAGGTCTGCTCAGAGGCAAGCTTCTGAGCCTCCTTGAAGACAAGGTTGCCAGCATCGTCAATCGCTAAGAGGATGCTCTCCTGCGTACCGTTGATAGCTGTCTCGTGCTCTTACTGAAGTCATCAGCAACGATAACTGAGATGAAGTATTCGTAGACACCCGTCTGCACCTCGTTCTTGAAGACTACCTTACCATTTGTCATCTTGAAGCCCTTACCTGGGATGAAGTCTACTGCCCATGTGTATTTGTTATCAACGATGAAGTTTGCCTTGTTGTTACCAGCAGCCTCGATGCGTACGTCAGAGGTCTTCTTAGACAAAGTACGGTCTGCATTACGCATCTTTGCTGTCTGCTCATAGTTACCAATGAAGTCAGCCATTGATGCCTGAACCACCTTCAGCGAGTCAACTAAGCCTGCTGCCTTAGCGATAACCCATCCCACACGAGCCTTACCCGTAGTGTTCTCCGTTGCCTTTACGATTATTTCGCTTCCTTGCTCGGCAACAGAAATCCAATCGCCAGTTGTTGTATAGGTAACAGGAACGTTAGCCGTAGCAATCAGCGTCTTCTGAATAGCCTTGTCGTCGGTGAAGATGTCCTCACCAGCAGGCAAACCGAAGGTGATACCCTCCTGCTGAACATTCAGCGTAATCGAATCGCCCTGTTGGTTTTTGATAACGAGGAGCGTGTTACGCGACTGTGGGCTGGTATTTGTCGCAGCTGTCAATACGAGTGTTTCAGCCTTCTTCGTAACCGTCAGCCACGCATCCTGCGCATAAGCCTTGGCAGGTTCAGAAGCCATCTTCACCTCATTCGTACCACCAATCACGTTGAACGCAGTCTGTGCCTTTACGACATTCAATCCCACAGCGTATTCAGGCAGTTCGTTATTGTCGTTGCTGCATGCCGTTCCAAGAACGGCTGTTGCAACGAGCATGAATATTGAAAATATACTTCTTCATAATTAATTAATTTTCGTCATGTACTGGATATTTGGCAATGTGAAGGCAAATACATAGTTGCCACTTGCATCGGTAACAGGCTGCAAGTCTTCGCCGTAAGCCACGCCGAAGAAAGAGTCTACGGTATGTCCTGTAATCTGACCGCTGTCCTCAGCCTTTGCTTGCTCCATGTCATCATCCCAAGTGAAGAATAGACTACCTACTCCCTCACCAAAGAGCTTACCCTCTTTTTGAGATGCAGGAATCAAAACAATACCAGCTGGGTACTTATAAGTAGGGTCGGTCACTGGCTGTCCTGGAAGTTCAATGTGTCCCTGTAGCAGGATCATAGGTCAAGAGAATCTCATAGTTGATATTATTAATATTCAACTTACCCTTCAGTGTATTTGCTAGAGAACCCTTTTTCCAATGTAAGTCGGATACGCTTACGGAGGTTGGTCTTCAACTGCCATTCGCCAACCCGAAGTCAATATCCTTATGGCTCTTAGGCAAGAACTGAACGATTTTAAGGTCGCCTTCTGTCAACGAGTGATCAGCATCATTCCATGTGAAGTGCTGATACTGCTTGTTGCCGATAACGATAGGCTCACGGAGTACGATACCAGTATTGGTTGTACAATAAGGCATCTCCCACTTCTTATCGCCTAAGGTAACACTAAGGCGTCTCACCTCTTGTGTGAGTGTTCCCTGTCCTAAGGTGTCGTTCCCCAAGATGAAGTTGTAGGTCTCTACGTTCATTCCCTCCATTACAGTGGCAAGTCCGAACATACTCCTCCCCAACTGGTACCCTTTGGCAGACGTGTTAGCACCATCTCATTCTGCCACTTACGTCCTTTCAAGAAGATACTATCGTTCGTTGCACGGAGAATAGAGAACTCATAGTCGCCCTGCGCACCGTCAGGACTGCCCAACCAAGTCTCAGCCAATGGGTGAATCACTGCGTTATACTCATTGAATGACAAGGTAGGACCCAAATCTTTCACTACATCGTAGCCCGAAGTAGCCTGCGCCTCGATATCCTTCACGTCGCCCATAGCGGTGACATGACCATTCTTAAACTTCAACAACAGCGTATAACCACCGTAGCTATAGTTCTTTCCCTGTATAATACTGCATTACCCAACCATCCTCTGACGACTCTAAGAGTGCCTTATAGTCAGCAACCTTCTTCTCAATTCGTTCAGCCGCAGGGAGGTCGAAAGTGGTCTTATCGTCATGTAGACACGATTGCAAAGAAAGTGTCAGTACGATAGCCATGAATAGTAAATATACCTTTTTCATTTGCGTATTCATTTACTTTTATCAGGTTCTGAACTTAGTCCTTAATAACAAGCCTAAGTCAGAAACCCTTGTTTATTTATTTGTTGATAATATGTACACTCACTGCGTTCTCTTATTCCAGTGTATTCAGGTCGAGTGTACCAATCTTTCCACCTCTTCTGAGAATCGCATTGCGCAATAGTTCGATGTCAACATTCCATGAATTACTCATGTACTCGCGAATGATTTTCAGCTTTTTGTTGATAACGCTACCGCCTTTGCTTCCCGCATTCTTCATGATAGTAGCCCAATCCTCTGGCGTACTGGTCACGTAGATAGAGTAAAGCTCGGCAATATCCTCAGCAGGATTCTCCATAGAGTAAGCCGAAACGAAACCCATGCTCTGTGCCTTCTTGTCAGGGACAGTGGTCCAGTTACCGCTTACGTAGTCAGAACGTGAGATGTTATCATACGACTCATCGTAAGGTTTCTTCTGATTAAGAATGTGCATGAACTCATGGTGCATCGTGTGGAAATAGTAGTTATTCATACTACCATAATCCTTCAACTGTTCATCAGTAAGGGCGTTCACCTTACCTAATCTTACCTTATAACCACCCTCAGCACTACCAATCACCTCTGTGCGATAACGTGTGTAACCCGGTGTACCAGTCACAAGGATGATACGTGGGGCATTCTCCTTGATGAAGTCAAGTCCGACGGTCTCTGCATAGGCATCAAACCACATATACTTTGTGAGGATCGCTAACTTCACTGTCTTTTGCAGAGTCGGCAGGAACGAAGTTATCAAGCCTGCTCGGTCTCCTCTGTCTTCTAGACGATATTGGAAGTCTATATTATAAGGCATGGTGGTTCTTATACAACCACTGGTCGAAGGCATTGCGCCCACAGCCTTTTGTAGAGAAGATAGAGTCACTGCTCATCTTGTCATCACTACTGAAGACAAGATTGTGCCACAGCTGACGATAGCAATTGCACCAAATATAAATACTTTTTCATAACCTCTATGTTGCTTTCCAAATAATTGGGAAATATTTGTAATTTATTAACTGTTCATTATCAATCACTTAGCGTGAAGTTTGTTAGTACGATGACTTCGGAAGAACAGCAGCCACCAGCCCGGCGTGGGAACACCGGGTATGGAAAGGCTGAACAACAGACCTATCAGACAAACTTCTATGAGCTGACTGGACGTATCCGCCCAACAATTTACTTCTTCCAGAATATAGGTAAAAGCGCAACAATCTTATCGGAGATGACACCCGAAGGTCCATCAATTATGAAAAAGGAGTCGTTTTATGAAGTTGTCCAAAAAGTCTGTATGTTATTCTTTATCCCATCTGTATGGCTCATATTTCCTACTATTCTTGAGTACCGAGAAAATGATGTTGGACATCTTTCCGCTATTTTTGACTATGGCTTCTGCGGTTTCATGGACTGTTTGTATCGCATAGGCCATTTCCAGTCCGTAATCTCTGTAGATGGCTATCCATGCAGCCTCTATGATCATCGGTCCGAGATGCTTGTTGCCACGGAAGGTCTTCTCTCCGCTTGCGGTTTTCTCCACTATTATGACAGGTCGGTATTAGGCCGAGATAACTGAGCGAACTGGTTCTCGTTACGGAATCTCTTCACATCGTAGATTTCTGTCAGTATACACATGGCTACACTCACACCCTATGCCAGGTATCGACATCAGAAGCTCGTAATTGTTCCTATACCCTGTTGGTCTGCGCAAGCCTTCGTATGGATTTTTGTCGCATCCAAGAGTGTCCGCGTATCGTCTCCACCTGCTTGACGAGCAAGTCCAACGACAATCTTGAGGAGGAAAATCAGCACGACATCCTCCTTGAGCCATTTGATGAAAGCCCCTGACCAGTGCGTCCCCGGTCTTGCGAACTGCTCGGGTATCTCCACGCCATTGCAGTGCAGCAGGTGCTTCACCCTTGCCTTGTAGCCAGAGGTTGTTTCTGCATGGTCTTCCTTATGCGGATGACTGACCTGTCATCGATATTCTCTTTCTCACGGATGTATATGGACGGATGTCACCGGCGCGCAAGAGAGCGCGCAAGTTTGGCTGCATCTACCTTATCGGTCTTCATCACCTCCTCGTACTGGGTGGTCGGAACATCTGCGGCATGGGTCACGAGCACAGTTGATGCCGTACTCCTTGGGAGCGTAGTATGTGGAAAAACCACTGAAGCCTGACTCATACACGGCATGGTACTCGCCATCAGGAAATGCTTCTTCAAAAAGTCAAAGAGCGTCTTTGCGGAGGCTTGCTGCGGGTGCCTCTCTTTGAATCCCGACTCGGTCAGCACACTAGACCTCCCAAGTTTTTGCGTCACATCAATTCCGATGTAAATCTTTTGTCCTTTAAAGGAAATTTTGTTTCTTTTACATATCGGTACGGTTCTAATTGTTTGTCATTTGTCGTTTGCACTACAAATATACAATCCAATTATTATCGTACCAACATTTTTCCTTGCAGACTATGAAAAACACTGCGGTGGTTTGCCATGCGGCCGGAGGCGCGAAGCCTCGAAGAGCGGCATCCGACTTGTCTCTGTGTGTTAGCCTTTGCAAACATAGTAACTTATCGTTTTTAATTATTACGTGGATTAGCTGTCACACCAGCTGTGATGACGTCCTGTGGCAGCTGAATAGCTAAACGTGGGTCGCCAACCTTCATTGAGTCAGTTACGGCAGTAACAGCCGACTGCACATCAACCTTTCTACGATACATTGTGATACCATAACGCTAACATCCTGCAAACGGAAACCCTCATGAATGGTTACTAATCGTTTCAACTGTAAGAGACACTGCAAAAGAGGTTCCTGTGTTGTTGACTCAATGGTGAACAATGGGTGGAGTACCTTCTTTGGTGTAGGCTTTGTTGGTGTGTATAAGCCATTGACTTATAGAAGTCTTGTATCTCAGCAAGTGTGAGTTGCTTTCTATTCTTAGAGAAGACAGTCAGCTCGGTGTTGATGTCCTGCAATGCCTTGTCATATTGACCTAAGAGCGCATAAGCCTCAGCACGTTCAAGCAAGGTGATGTCTGTGCTAAATACAGCATACTCACCGTAAGGAATACCAATCTCTGCTGTTGCATCAATCACCTTAGGAACGTAAGGAATCTTACGCAAGCAATACTTTGATACACCATTATTATAAAGAACGGTATAGTTCAAAGTTGAACCACTGTCACCCCATGGACCCGGAGCCTGCAAGGTTTCGTTCTTGCTAATCAACTCGCCGTGCGCATACTTGCTACCAGCCTGAATAGGAATACTGATAACACCCCACTGTGAAGGAACTGGCAATAACAGGATATTCGCACTGTTACTTGCAGTTACAAAGGCGTTTGGCTGCACGTTACCACTTGGACCTAAGCGATTCCATTCTGCCCAGTTGCGGAGGATATCGGCAGGCTGTTCGCCTACTACCTTATTGGCATACATCACCGCCTTATCATACTTCTGTGCATAGAGATAGAAGCGAGTTGCAAAGGCATAAGCCGCCTGCTTGGTGAAGTGGAACTTAGGCTTTGCATACTTAGTACCAACGAGCGACATACCTTTCAGCATGTCAGCCTCAATCTTTTGATAAAGCTCAGCCAATGTGCCACGCTCTATCAATCGTCCAACAACCTTTTCAGGCTCTGTTGGATAAGGCAAACCTAACTGATTAGCAGCTGTAGTCTTGTCATAAGCCTGACAGAAGACGGTTGACAACTGGAACATTGAGAACGCTCTGCAGAGCAAGGCTTCGCCCAACTGTGCACGATAGTCTTCCTCTGACTGCGCATCTCGACAGTACGCTCAATGTATTCAATTGCCTCATTACAAGCTGAGATAGCTGCATAATGCGCTGACCCGGAGCTGATAAGGACTCTCCGTGGCACTTACGTCATCAATGTCTTTCCACTGATAAGCCTGTTCTTGAAAAACGGTCGAACGCACTCCAAGTACTATGCAGCTGTTCGTCTGTATTGTCTGAATACATCTCAGTGAGATAAGCTGGATGCGCTTGTGGATAAGCACTCACCAACAACTGGCTCACCTCCGTAGGGTTCTTGAGGTCCATGCGGCTGTCTGGATACTTGTTAGAAATCGTTACACGAAGCAATTGCTAACGAAATCGCAGCTACTGGCAAGTATAGAATATATTTTTGACTTTCATCTTCGTATGTTTTAAAAGTCCAAGTTTTACTGTTAGCGTAAATTGTTTTGGCATTGGCGATGCAACACCACCCACGTTATAGAACTCTGGGTCTTGACCATTGAGTCGCTTGTCAGCATAGAGAAGGAAGAGGTTGGTAGCCTGAAGCTTCAACGATGCATTCTTAATCATGCTGTTTTGGAACATCTGTGCAGGGAAGTCATAGCCCAAAGAAATCTCCTTGAGGCGGATGAAGTCGCCCTTTGCAATACGTGCATCGCTGTAGTTATAGGCATTGTGGCCAAGCGGAACATTGGTGTTTGCCATGTATTGGCTCTTAGAAAGAATACCGGAACATTGGTTTTTTCTCTCACCTGCATGCCATCCAACGGTTCTTGAATGCGTTAGTCATTGAAACGAGGTCGTTATAACGTGCACGGAACTTAGGATCAAGACGTACTACGTTACCGAAGGCATAAGTGAAGAATATGTTCAGACGGAAACCATGATAGCTAAACATATTACCAAGTGAACCTGTATGCGTTGGGTCAGTAGGACCTTCATACTTCAAGAAGTCGGTCTTTGTACGCTCTTGGAAGTTGATATCATCGGTTGTCACCTGTCCCTTCTCATTGAGAACCATTGGCATACCCTGCTGTTCAAGCCCATGAATGGGATTGAGAACAAGGCACGAGCAGGATAACCCTTCTTAGCAAAACCATTACCGCTCACTAAACTCATCACGTTTCCTTGGTTGAAAAGCTTTTGTAATCTCGGTTTGTTGCATAGGAATAGATGACTAGTTGTCCAAGAGAGTTCTTCTTCTTGATGTTAACAGAAGAAAGGCTTAACTCAAGACCATTAGAATTCATCTCGGCAACGTTGGCAGCACGGATAATCTCACCACCCAAACCAGCTGTTACCATCGGACCTATCCGTCGAAAGTTTCTACGTGTGTAGTAATCGAAGGTGATACCTAAGCGGTTGTTCCATAGTGAAACATCGAGACCAAGGTTCAACTCGTTCTTCTTCTCATGAGGTAAGTGTTGAGTTTGCTAACTCGCTAAGTTCAAGCTGTGGCTCCTGATCTTCTGCAAAGAGACGGAAAAGGAGTTGAAGCGGTGATGATAGCGGTTGAGTTGCTATAAGACGCATCCGGAGGTGTACCCGTAAGACTGTAAGAGGCACGCAGGGTAAGTTTATTCAATTGAGAGAGCTTGTTAAACCAGTTCTCCTCATGTACGTTCCATGCACGGACACGTTCCATGTAGGCATCCAGCGTGCGCTTGAGTTACGACCCATCCGGTTTGATCCCTCATAACGAAGTGTACCATTGAATACGTAACGGCCTTGATAGCTGTCATGTATGTTACCCTCAGAAGGCCTACACTGCGTGAGTTGGTTGAGTTAATAGTATAATAGGTATTGCCTGACTCCAATGCACGCTTAAAAATACTGATAGATATAGAATGGAACCATACCCGCATCATAACGCAAACCAGCACCCTCGAAGGCATTGCGCTGACGTTCGATGCTCTTCAACTCCATACCACCAAAGAGGTTCATGATATGCTTCTCGGCAAAGGTGTGGCTATAATTAGCCGTTGCACGGATGTCATAATCGCTCATGCGGTTGTCGCCTCTATGATACAAACCACCGTATGGCAATACGGTCATTAAGCCATACGTAAGGGTTATTTGGGTCTTTATAAAGATACTTGTTGGCATCGCGGATAATTCCGTTTGACATTGCACGATAAGCCAATGCTTGGTTAGAATTGTCCTTTACAAAATGCTCCTGCGTTGAAGCCATATACTTGAACGCACCCAAGAGTGACAGTTCAAGACCCTTGATAGGCTTATACTTAAACTCTAATTGGAAACGTGCATCGAGGGTGTTGAGGTCGATGTAGTTGTTATTCAACTCGTTGAAGATGTTGAATGGTGCATAATTCGCAACGTAAGTTGCTGATGGGTCCAATACGCGTGAGGTGTTACTTGCGTATGAGTAAGGGTTGATATCGAAGTCACGCTTCACCCCACCACCCTACGACGTCAACATCCCTGACCAAGTGTTCCCGGTGCACGTTGCTTTACGATAAGCGGCACCACCAATGAGGTTCAACGACAGCTTGTCTGACAAATGATGCGTGAGGTTCACGTTGAGGGTATAACGGTTTACGTTACTCTGCTTATACCATCCTGGGTCTAACAACGCACTGAATGATGCGTAGTAGTTTGATTTCTGTGTACCACCGCTCAAACTGATAGAGTGGCTCTGCATAATATTAGATGAGAACAACTCATTAAACCAATTAGTATTGCGGAACTCTGCACGCTGGAGATAGCGGTTGCGAGCCTCTGTGGTGTTCTCCAAAGCAAACTGACCAGTGTTCGCATTGTACTTGTTAATCAACTCGTACATCTTTCCATAGACACCATACTCGCTACCATTGAGTACATCAGAGAAGTTCAACCAACCCTTGTCTGCCAACTCTCTATAAATACCCATCTGCTCCTTTGAGTCGAGAATGTCGAAGTTGCTGTAAGAGGGAACAAGACGAGTAGTAAACTCACCAGTATAGCTGATGTGTGCCTGTCCCTGCTTACCTTTCTTGGTAGTAACAACAATCACACCTGCCATCGCACGTGCACCATAGATAGAAGTTGCCGAACCGTCCTTCAGAATCTGGAAACTCTCAATATCATCAGCATTAAGACCTGCTATTGCAGAAGAGATATGGCTCTCGGATTACCCGAAGCTAAGTCGTCTGCACCGACATTGGCTGCATCTTCCATGATCACACCATCGACAACCCAAAGTGGCTTACTGCTACCGTAGATAGAGGTGGCACCACGAATACGAATCTTTGGTGACGTACCGAAGGTTCCGCTGACGTTCTGAACAGACACACCCGCCGCCTGACCTTCAAGCGAACGGCTGATATCTCGCCACACCACTCAGGCGCGCCTTCTCAGCATCAACCTTGTCCGTTGCACCCTGTAAAGAGACGGCGGTCGGTGCGGGTAAGACCCGTCACAACAACCTCGTTTAGTGTTTGGGTGCTTTGACTTGAGCACCACCTTCATGTCGGTTGTACCCTTCAGTGTCTGCGACGCCATGCCAATGTAGCCCACAGTAACCTGAGGATTAGCGACGTTCAGTGGTAAGCGAGAACTTACCATCAACATCGGTCACTGCACCCGACTTGGTGCCCACGACCATAATGGTAGCACCGATAACAGGCTCGTTATCGTCGGCCGACACTACGGTACCCGAAATTTTAGTTTGTGCCAATGCCGTGCTTATGCACATAAACAGCATGGCAAAACACATCAGTAGCTTTTTACTCATAAACTTTTTGTTATATTTAGTCTGATATTATTTAATGCGGGGCGTGAATTCAACAAGCAAGTGCAAATTTACTTAATTAGTTTGTAAAAGCAGTCCTGTGGTGTTTTAAAATCTAATTTCTTTCTTGGCCTCATGTTAATTTTCTTTGAATACTTCGTGATTTGTTGCTGGCTGATATGCTCAAAGGTTTCTTTTTTTGGCACGTATTGCCTAATTAGTCCGTTAGCATTTTCTATAGCCCCTTTCTGCCATGAAGCGTATGGGTCAGCAAAATATATGGTAACACCAAGGCTTTTGGCTATCATTTCATGACAAGCGAATTCTGTACCATTGTCAGTTGTAATAGACTTGATATGGTCTTTGAAAGGAGATAGTCAGTAAGTGTATTACAGTTCGTGCCAGTTCTTTGGCATTTTTCCCCTTCTTAAGTTTTCTCATAAACAGCATGTTTGTACTACGCTCTATCAGTGTTACGATGGCACCATGGTTTCCTCTTCCAACAATCGTGTCCATCTCGAAGTCCCCAAAGCGTTTGCCGTCAGCTTCAGTAGGTCTCTCACTGATGCTTGTTCTGTTGGGTATGGATATGCGTTTGCCACCAACAGGCCTGGTGCGATGCTTAAGCTTGTGACGACAGTGTTTATATAATGTTCCCCCTTCTGCCTTATCCTTACGTATCATACGATATATGGTCTCATGGCTAATATACTTGCCGTCCTTGGCCAATACACCAGATATTTGTTCTGGAGACCATTGCTCAGTAATAAGAAGGCACTTGCCTCTTCCATGACATCCTTGTCGACTGAACGATTGCCTGGCTTTCTGCGCCTTGTTTGTACTGCATTTGCTTGGGCAGTTTCCCAATTATAGTGTCTTCTGACTCCACTATTACGTCTTATTTCACGAGACACTGTACTTGCACTTACATTTATCGCCCTTGGCAATATCTTTTTGTTTCGTTCTATTTTTGGAGTAGCACAGAAATTGTGTACCTTTTGCTCCGAGGTTAATTGTTTGTACATTGCAATGCAAAAATTAATTAATCTTTTGGGAGACAGAGGTCTCCCTTTTCTTATTTTTATGCATTGCTTGTTGATTTTTCTTCTCATGGGGCTTCTCGCCCCCAAACCCCTCGGTGTTTTCAGGTATAGATTATTAAGCCACCAGCACTTTGGGATTGCAGTTCTATGTTGAACTTGCGGGGATTAAAACTCTTTTCTATCCTATTAAAGGACAAAACAAAAACGCTCTCCTGCGTCTTTCACGCTTAGCCACTATACAAAGTCATAGTATGAAAAATATCTTTATTTTTAACAAACTTACATACATATATATATATTATATTTAAGGCAAATTTAGTAAAATATTCAAAAACAAGTTATTACAACATTTATGACACATTTACACATAATTAACGGTGGGGGAGAGAGTACGCCACACGGAGAAAAGGAGAGTACGAAGGCTGATCAATTTCTTTATTTTCTCACAGATAGCACAGAAGAACAGAGTCCATAGGACGCACAGAAACCTAAAGGTTATAGATGACACAGAACATTAAAACAGAAATCCTGCACAAGCAACTCGTTTACTTGCTAACTTTTTTATTGTCAGTCCAAAAACTTTGAATAATTTTCATCTCTCTTATTTTATTTCTTAATATCCGGCAGACGATTCTATTTCGCTGTTATTGATATTTACATCCGTTCGTTTGGCTTTATGCTTTCCAAAATTATACGTTAACCCTACACGTAACGAAGTATTGTCATTATCTATGTTATTTCTGAACATATAATCGTTGTATGCCACTCGGTTATGAGCTTTGGTACCTCCAAAGATATCCTGCGCCAGAACATTCAGCAAGAGCTTATCTTTAGGAGATTGATTTTGCAGCCCAAACCTAAGCAATCGATATTCCCAGTATGAAAAGATTCTTCCACTCCCGGAAATACATGATAATAATTTGCAAAAATGGTCATAGCCTTGTAGCGATAACTAAGATTTGCAGAGAGAGTCGTGTTCAAGCTCTTCAAATCCGAATCATCCAGTTCTTCTGCCATAGACTTGGCCTTCAGATAGTACATAGAAGCACTTGTATACAAGTTGAATTTACCCCACGAGAAATTATAACTCAACATCTCCGCCGTAGGTGTTTATGGTTAGGCAGTTCTTGGGATAGTACTTGGTATATAAATCATCAACCACTTGTATCAGGCTCTGTATGGCGTCAGAAGTGTGATAGTAGTACAAATCTACATTAAGGTTTCCTTAAAGACATAGTTAAACTCTAAATTATCCATGATGGACGGAACAAGCCTGTCGTTTCCTTCGAGTAAGAATAAGTGTCGCTATAAACCTTTTGGGATCCATATTGTTCATACTTGGTCGGTTGATTCGCTTGCTATATCCTAAAGAGAAGGAATGGTCGTCGGAAGGATTATAGGAAAACTCTGCGAACGGAAACCAATGATGATATTTATTGAAACGGTTAAACCGCCAAGCGTTATCCCATTATTGCTTGTATGCTCATAGCGCAAACCCTGCCTTGGCATAAAAAGGACCAAAGTTCCGGTGAAGCATCTGCATAGAGGGCCGTTATTGTTTCCTTGAACAAGAAACCATTGCTGCCTCCGTAATCCGAAATGTTGTTCGTTCTGAAATGGGAGTACTTGCCACCCACCTCAAAGTTCAGCCACGTAAAGGGAAGGTTTAAGTCTGCGCTGAGAGTATTCACCACATTGCTGTAATTGTCCCAACTGCTCGAAAAGAGGTGAGCCGAGCCAGAATCGTACACCTGGTTGACATCATCGCTTAAATGAATGTAATTATAATTCAGCGTTAGCTTCTTACCTATGCTGTCCAGCTTCCATTCCACATAAGGGGAAATCGTTTCCAAACGATACTTGTCGTGAGTCTGCTCCGAATAGGTGTTCGACGGATAAGAACCATCACTGAAGTTCATTTCGCCCTTGTGAAAGCCCTTATTACGGGAACGGTTGAGAGTGGAAAAGAATCCTATTTTTACATGCCCTATTTGATAGCTGCTATTAAGATTCTGGCTCAATATGTCATAGCGGTTAAGAGTATAATCGTTCGTAACACGTGTGTATGTCGGATAGATGTAAGAGCTTTTCATCTTCTGAGGGCGTTTTTCGTTGGAGTTGTCGACTTTGTACTCTACCGAAAAATTACCTGATGAGAACGACAAGTCAGCTCCCTCCTCGGCTGCAAAATGAGTGCGTTGTGTCAGACAGGTGTGAATTTTTCCATCAAAACCTACTGGCTTGCTCTTTAGGATAATGTTCAGCACTCCGCTGTTACCCGCAGCATCAAATCTCGCTGAAGGATTTGTAATGAGTTCTATTTTACTAATGTTCTCAGAGGGTAACGTACGCAAATACATATCCAAATCCTTTCCCTCCAAATTAACCCTGTGTCCGTCCACCAATACAAGAACATTGCTCTTTCCTATTATCTTTATCTCCTCGCTTGTCGGGTCTATGCGAGGGATATTATGAAGTAAATCGCGTGTACTGAACCCCTGGGCAAAAGGACTGTTCTGAACTAAATATACAAGTTTTCCGGCTTTCTGACTAAGCATTCTGCGCTGAGAGGTAACCGTTACCTCCTTCATTGTGTATTTCTTTATTTCTAAAGGAATATCACCCAAATCGGTGTCGGCTTGCACATCGAGGGTGTCGGTCTTAAGAATATCGCCCAACTGTCGGTATCTGAACACATACTTGCCCGAAGAAAGCGAAAGAGCAAACCTGCCTTCTTCATCCGATAAGCTGCTGGAAGTGACATCCCCGCCAAGAGGGCTTACTAATATCTCAGCGGCATCCAAAGGAGTAGTCCTGTCTACCTTTCTCCACCAACCTCCCTTCAGCTGCCATTGCTGGGCACACATAGAGCTGGCTCGATAGTAAAAAGAAATATAAAACTTATAGGTGTGAACTGCAAAATTGAATGTAAAGATTTTACCATTATCATATTACATAGTATTTTTATATTAGGTTTATAAAACATAAATTATACTAAGGTACAAAAGTAGTATATTGAAAGAACAATCTATTACTGTTTTTACGTCATTTTTTATGTTGAGTTGATGATTTTATGAGTGCTGAGTTTACAAGTTGTTTGTAGACAGGGTAATAGAAAGACAGAGTAACATAGAACGTTTTTGTGACGAGTTTTTGAGTACATAGGTCAGCAAGTGAACAAGCAACTCGTAAACTTGTCCACTCGTTAACTTGTCCACTCGTAAATTTGTTACTCAAAACGAACTTTGTTCATCTGTTACTTTGTCTTTCTATTACCCTGTCTTTCTTAGCAAGCAACTCGTTAACTTGTCTACTCGCATTTCCCCACCCTAAAAACATTACACTCCCTTAAACAAATCACCTTAAAAAGCATACAAAAACACAGTTCAAGAGCGACTCTACAACCAACAGAAAATCAAATAGTTATAAAACCGTAAAGCAAAAGGGCTTTATTGGACTTCAAAAGGGCGTTAGTAAGCGTCTTAAAGGGCATCTTTTTGCAAGCGAAAAGGGCGTTAATTCGAATGGAATTAACGCCCTTTGATTTTTAGGGTATGAAATTATCTAACTAAAAGAAGATGTATCAGTACATCTTATTGAACCTTTTATGAGTTCATTTTATCGCTCCATATTTCAGAAGAACTTTCTTCCATTCTTTGTTATTATGAGATAATTTCAGTACTTTTGTAACAACAAAGAAAGGAAAAGATATGGAACCATTGGCAGAACGATTGCGACCACGCACGCTCGACGATTATATCGGACAGGAACACCCTCGTTGAGTGAGGGGCTAGTGCTCCGACGTATGATTGATTCGGGACGCATTGCGTCGTTTATCCTTTAGGGACCACCAGGCGTGGGAAAGACTACGTTAGCACAGATTATTGCTAATCGCTTAGAAACACCGTTCTATACGCTTTCTGCTGTGACGAGTGGTGTGAAGGATGTGCGCGATGTCATTGAAAGAGCACAGAGTGGCCGTTTCTTCAATTCCGTCTCACCGATTCTCTTTATCGACGAAATCCATCGTTTCTCAAAGTCGCAGCAAGACTCGCTCTTGGGCGCGGTAGAGAAGGGAACGGTGACGCTTATTGGTGCGACAACAGAGAACCCTTCGTTCGAAGTGATTCGTCCGTTGCTCTCACGCTGTCAGCTCTATACGCTGAGGTCGTTGGAGAAAGAAGATTTGCGAAGTTATTGCATAGAGCAGTAACGGAGGATATAGAATTGAAGAAGCGGAATATCGAACTGCGTGAGACGAGTGCTCTCCTGCGGTATAGTGGGGGTGATGCCCGTAAGCTAGTGAATATTCTCGACTTGATTATTTCAGCTGAGGCGGGCAACGATGTCGTGGTTACCGATAAGATGGTGGAGGAACGACTGCAAGAGAATCCATTAGCGTATGACAAGGATGGCGAGATGCACTATGATATTATCTCGGCATTTATCAAGTCGATTCGTGGCTCCGATCCTGATGCAGCACTCTACTGGATGGCACGCATGATAGAGGGAGGAGAAGACCCAAAGTTTATTGCGCGTCGTGTCGTAATCAGTGCGGCAGAAGATATCGGACTTGCTAATCCTAACGCCTTATTATTAGCGAATGCAGCCTTTGACGCTGTGACAAAGATAGGTTGGCCCGAAGGAAGAATCCCATTGGCTGAGGCGGTAGTCTATTTGGCACGCTCGAAGAAGGATAATTCTGCGTACGTAGGCATCAATAAAGCGATAGAGTTAGTGCGACAGACAGGCAACCTCCCTGTTCCCCTCCATCTTCGTAATGCGCCAACAAAGCTGATGAAGGACCTCGGTTATAGCGATGGATATAAGTATCCACACGATTATCCAGGACATTATGTCGAGCAACTAGTATATGCGGATGAGTTAGCCCCACCCCTGCCCCTCCCCGAAGGAGGGAAAAGCCTCCCCAGCCCCTCCGAAGGAGGCGCAGATAGCTAAATATCGCCTCAGGTCTCTCCGAACCAACGGTCACTGACCAAAGGGAAGTAAAGGAGGGGAGCACAGATAGGATAAAGTGGGATGAAAGGTAATCATTAACACCCACCATTCAACACCTACCACCCATCAGCCAATATCTCACATCCTCACCACCCAACATTTAACACCCATCACCCAACATCCATCACCCAATATCTCACATCCTCACCACCCAACATTTAACACCCAACACCCAACATCCATCACCCAATATCTCACATCCTCACCACCCAACATTTAACACCCATCACCCAAAAAACATCACCCAAAAAACATGAAAATAGCAATTCTCGACTGCCACGCAGTCAACGCAGGTGACCTTTCATGGGAAACCAATAGCGAAATAGCAGAGTGCGTTATCTATGAGCGCACAAGTCAGGAACAAGTTGTTGAACGAGCAAAGGATGCGGACGGTATCCTTATTAATAAGGTTAATATCACGCGTGAAGTGCTGGATCAACTGCCACAATTGAAGTATATCGGTGAGCTGGCAACAGGATATAACAATATCGATGTTGAGGCTGCACGTGAGCGAGGTATCGTCGTATGCAATATCCCTGCATATAGTACGGATAGCGTTGCACAGCACGTCTTTGCCCTTCTCTTGAATGCTACCACACGTGTTGACCATTATGCTGAGGCTGTACGTCGTGGCGAATGGAGCAAGCAGCAGGACTTCGGCTACTGGGACACACCACTCGTGGAACTCGCTGGTAAGACACTCGGTATCGTTGGCTTGGGCAATATTGGTCAGAAAGTGGCTATGATTGCTCATGCTATGGGCATGGACATCTCTGCTTGCACCAGCAAGAATAGTAGCGATCTGCCCGAGTGTATTCGTAAGACAACCCTCGAAGGCTTGCTCAGTACGTCTGACGTCATTAGCTTGCATTGTCCATTAACAGCGGAGAATGCTGGTATGATTAATGCTGAGACGCTGAAGAGGGTACGTCGTGGTGCCATTCTTATCAATACCGGACGTGGCGGACTCATTGACGAGCAGGCTGTTGCCGATGCGCTTGAGAGCGGTCAACTCGGTGCTTATTGTGCCGACGTAATGACCGAGGAACCTCCTCGTGCAGACAATCCACTCTTCCGTCAGCCTAATGCCTTCATCACTCCACATATTGCGTGGGCAACACGTGAGGCACGAGAACGCCTAATGGCAATCTGCGTTGAGAATATTAAGAAGTTTAGTGCAGGAGAGCCACAGAATGTGTGTAAAGCCCTGACCAGCCCTCCCCGAAGGAGAGGAGAGCAAATAGGATAAGGTTCGCTGTATGTCCTTGATGGAGTAATAAGACTATCTTCTTATCGTGGTCTAATAAGACTATCTTCTCATTGTGAGTAATAAAGAAATTTGATTTACATATTATAATTACTTAACCCCTCTATGTAAGCTATGCTCATTGGCTACATCAATTTAGAGTACTACCCATAGCTATCTGCACTCCCCCATCTCCCTTCGGCAGGACGTTGGTTCGGGAGGGCATTTGCTCTGCCCTCCCCCTCTGGAGGGGAGGTTTCTCCCTCTTCGGGGAGGGGGCTTTTATTAATTCAAATATGATCTACACAGACCCACAACTTGTCCGTACACTTCAGGGGATACTGGAGTTTTCTTGGGACATTTGCGTTTTGCCATATCGGGCATCCGCCATGCTGCACAGAAACACTTCGACTGGTTCGGAGGTTATGTCTGTGGCTTTGCCGTTGCTATTGGTGGCGGTACGATTCGTGATGCCATGTTAGAGTGCGCCCGTTCTGGACAGCAAACATTATGTACGTTCTCTGTACGGGACTTGCGCTTTTCCTCGTCATCTTATCGCGTAGGTGGATTCAACGCCTTAACAATGCGTGGTTTGTTTTCGATACGCTCGGCTTGGCACTGTTCACTATTGCTGGTATTCAGAAGACTATCGCATTAGGTCATCCCTTCTGGGTAGCTGTCATCATGGGTTGTATCACTGGTGTGGCAGGTGGTGTTATCCGTGATGTCTTATTGAATAATATTCCCGTTATCTTTCACAAAGAGATTTACGCTGTGGCAAGTGTGGCAGGTGGTCTCATCTATTGGGGACTCTTCTCTGTCGGACTGCCTCTTCCGATAATAGTTATTGTGACATTCCTTGCAATCTGTTTAATTCGTTTTATTGCAGTGGGTTATAGTATTTCGTTACCAATATTGCATGATGATGAAGAAAAAAAATGATAAAAAAGATTGCTAAATATTTGGTGGAATAAATAAAAAGCAGTACCTTTGCACTCGCAATTCAGAAATGACAACTTAGTTGTTATCTGTTGCAACCATAATAATGGTTCCGTAGCTCAACTGAATAGAGCACTTGACTACGGATCAAGAGGTTACAGGTTTGAATCCTGTCGGATCACAAAAGGAACACTCGCAAGGGTGTTCCTTTTTTTATTCTTTGAACAATTACCTTTGACCTTTGAACTTTATGATTTGTGCTTTTGAGTATTGAACAATTACCTTTGAACAATTACCTTTGAACAATTACCTTTGAACAATTACCTTTGAACTTTGAGTATTGAACTTTGACCTTTTATGATGTGAGTATAAACCCTTGATTTACCAGTTGCTTTTAGCGATAAACTTCAGTTAACAGTAGTAATCATAATTCTGAATTCTGAATTTTGAATTAAAAATAGTAATCATAATTATGAATCATGAATTCTGAATTAAAATAGTAATCATAATTATGAATTCTGAATTATAAATTATGAATTCCTAAAAAGGTATATATAAAAAGAAACGGCAGAGCAATCGCTCTTCCGTTATCTCCGAATAACCACCGTCTCGCGACGATAATGTTTCTACAATCTTTACCTAAAATATAACTAAAAACCCTAAATCTATTACTAACCTAAACAAATCTTTCTTTTTTAATAATAATCCTGAGCAATCTTCAATACCTGTAAGTCTAAAACCTTGTAATCAGATATGTTTCTCTTGAATTACAATGCAAAGGTATGGATAATATTCATATTATCAAAATTAAACGAGGAAAAATATCAATCTATCGGTTGATTCTTGATATATATCAAACACGATAAGAGTGCTAAAGTTTCTCATTCTTATTTCTTAGTTCTATGTGACAGAAAGGAGTGGAGATGGCGTTGAGAAAGAGTGGGGGAGTGAGGGCTCAGCGAAAGCGAAAAGAACTTCGTTAATGTGAGCTTATTATTTTACGGGAAAAGTGATTGGCTTTTATAATAAAATATTGTACTTTTGCACTTATAAAATGGGTCATTCCTTTTGCTTTTCCATCTTCCTGAAAGGCATTAGAAGTTTGGCATAACAGATTGGAGAGGACTTGTAGGCTGACAGCGAGGCTCATCGTATTGGAGAATAGTCCTACAGAGGTTTTCTTTGAGAGATAAATTATTTAATGTAGAAAACAAGAAACAGTTTAAGATACAGGAAGTAGGATGTATAGTAAAAGACAGAAGAACATCATTCTTATGTTTAGAAACAGTATGGGATTGTTAGTTAGTTTTTGTAATTCCTATTGTTCTTATAAGTAAGCGCTTTTTGTCTGCAAGAGAAGATTACAGTTCCCTGCACATAAATCTAAGGGATACGATAAAGGGTACACCCTATAATACAAGTTAAAGATACATAGAACTCATCTATAGATAACAATTATTGCTTTCATCTATTAGAAAAAAAACAATGAGCAAGCAAGTTTTTCAGACGGATTCTCGTCAACGCTGGAGTTATTTCAAGTGGACCTTACGCGTCGTTCTCACGATTCTTTCACTCTTCGGGAATCGTCTTTTTGGCAATGTTTGCCTTGAAGGAAGTCCTCAGATGCCTTTCCATCACGATTATCGAAATGCAGTAACAGCATCATCTCCTTATACAAAGGACAATAAGACAGCAAAGCTTTATAAGTCTTTCCGTGATTTCTTTAAGGAGAAGAAGATGCACAATAACTATGCAAAGGCAACTGTTAAGAAGCAACGATTTATTGGAAAGGCGGATAGTCTAACACAGAAATACTTTCGTGAGTGGGACGACCCACGAATAGGTGTGCGTTCGGCATGGTATGTTAACTGGGATAAGCATGCTTATATCTCTCTGAAGAACAATCTGAAACATCTGAACATGGTTTTGCCAGAGTGGTTCTTTATCAATCCTAAGACAGACAAGGTTGAATACAAGTTTGACAGGCAGGCATTGCGATTGATGCGCCGAGCAGGTATTCCTATTCTCCCGATGCTCACCAATAACTATGAGTCAGACTTCCATCCTGAAGCCATTGGGCGTATTATGCGTGATGAGAAGAAGCGAATGGCACTTATCAACGAAATGGCAGGGACGTGTAAACGTTATGGCTTTGCGGGTATCAACCTTGACTTGGAGGAACTTAATATTCAAGATAACGACCTTCTTGTAGAATTAGTTAAGGATTTTGCACGTGTTTTTCATGCTAATGGGCTTTATGTCACTCAGGCTGTAGCTCCTTTCAATGAGGATTACAATATGCAGGAGTTGGCGAAGTATAATGACTATCTCTTCCTCATGGCTTATGATGAGCATAGTATGGGGAGTCAGCCGGGAGCTGTTAGTTCACAACGTTGGGTTGAAAAGGCTACCGACTGGGCTGCAAAGAATGTTCCGAATGATAAGATAGTACTCGGTATGGCTACCTATGGCTATGATTGGGCAAATGGAGAAAGCGGTACAACCGTGTCATTCGACCAAGCAATAGCTATTGCACAAGATGCAGGAGCTAAGGTACAGTTTAATGATGACACCTATAACGTAAACTTCTCCTATCAGAATACCGACGATGGAAAGGTTCACCAAGTATTCTTCACCGATGCAGCCACTACCTTTAATATCATGCGCTTTGGTGCAGAATATCATCTTGCAGGCTATGGCGTGTGGCGTTTGGGTACAGAAGACAAGCGTATATGGCGTTTCTATGGCAAAGATATGTCATGGGAGAATGTGGCAAGGATGTCTGTTGCGAAGCTAATGCAACTTAACGGAACCGATGATGTCAACTTCGTTGGCTCTGGTGAGGTGCTTGAAGTAACAACGGAACCTCATCCAGGAGATATCTCTGTAATGATTGATAAGGACAATCGTCTTATCTCGGAGGAGTATTATCGCGCCCTGCCTTCTACTTATACAATCCAACGATTAGGTAAATGTAAGGATAAGCAGCTTGTTATAACCTTCGATGACGGACCAGACAGCCGTTGGACTCCTACCGTACTAAGTACGCTGAAGAAGTATAATGTCCCGGCTGCCTTCTTCATGGTGGGACTGCAGATGGAGAAGAATTTGCCTTTGGTTAAGCAAGTCTATGAGGATGGTCATACCATTGGTAACCACACCTTCACCCACCATAACATGATTGAGAACTCCGACCGCCGCTCTTATGCAGAGTTGAAGTTGACAAGAATGTTGATAGAGAGCGTGACAGGACATAGTACGATTCTCTTTCGTGCGCCTTATAATGCCGATGCTGATCCTACAGAACATGAAGAGATATGGCCAATGATTGTGGCAAGTCGTCGTAATTACCTTTTTGTGGGAGAGTCTATTGACCCTAACGACTGGGAACCAAAGGTTACAGCTGACCAAATCTATCAGCGTGTTATGGATGGCGTACATCATGAGGACGGACATATCATCTTGCTACATGATGCGGGTGGTAGCTCTCGAAAGCCTACCCTTGATGCCCTACCTCGTATCATTGAGACCCTGCAGCATGAGGGTTATCAGTTCATCTCTCTCGAACAATACTTAGGTATGGATAAGCAAACGCTGATGCCAGCTATTAATAAAGGTAAGGCTTATTATGCGATGCAGACCAACCTCTGGTTAGCAGAGATGATTTATCATGTCACAGACTTCCTCACAGCTCTTTTCCTTGTATTCCTTGCCTTGGGAATGATGCGCCTACTATTTATGTATGTGTTGATGATAAGAGAGAAGCGGGCGGAGAACCGACGTAATTATGCACCTATTGATGCTGCTACAGCACCAACAGTCTCTATCATCGTACCAGGTTATAACGAGGAAGTAAACATCGTGCGTACTATCACTACGCTCAAGCAGCAGGACTATCCTAATCTACATATCTACTTCGTTGACGATGGTAGTAAGGACCATACACTCGAACGTGTACATGAGGCTTTCGACAATGATGAGATGGTTACGGTGCTGCCAAGAAGAATGGTGGAAAGGCTTCAGCCCTCAACTATGGTATTGCTGCCTGCCGTTCAGAGTATGTGATTTGTATTGATGCCGACACACAGTTGAAGAGTGATGCTGTAAGTCGATTGATGAAACACTTTATAGCAGACAAGGAGAAGCGTGTTGGTGCGGTGGCTGGTAACGTGAAGGTGGGTAATCAGCGAAATATGCTTACCTACTGGCAGGCTATTGAATATACGAGTAGTCAGAACTTTGACCGTATGGCGTACTCAAATATCAATGCTATCACTGTTGTGCCAGGAGCTATCGGCGCTTTCCGAAAGGAAGTTCTTGAAGAGGTGGGAGGATTTACAACCGATACCTTAGCAGAAGACTGCGACCTGACGATGAGTATCAACGAGCATGGATATATCATCGAGAACGAGAACTATGCTGTGGCACTTACCGAAGCCCCGAGACTCTCCGTCAGTTTGTGAAGCAGCGTATCCGTTGGTGCTTTGGTGTGATGCAAGCCTTTTGGAAGCATCGTTCCTCTCTCTTCGCACCTTCTAAGAAAGGCTTTGGTCTCTGGGCTATGCCTAATATGCTTATTTTCCAATATATCATCCCTACCTTCTCACCATTAGCCGACGTAATGATGCTCATCGGACTCTTTACCGGTAATGCTCTACAGGTATTCTTTTATTATCTCATCTTCCTTATCATTGACGCCAGTGTGTCAATCATGGCTTATATCTTCGAGGGCGAGCGTATGTGGGTACTTCTGTGGGTCATCCCTCAACGTTTCTTCTATCGTTGGATAATGTATTATGTCCTCTTTAAGAGTTACCTGAAAAAGGCGATAAAGGGTGAGCTGCAAACGTGGGGCGTATTGAAGAGAACAGGGCATGTAAAAGGCTAATACAAAACACCTCACCCTCTCCAACCAGCCTCCTCTTACCCCTCCCCATAGGGAGGGAGTAATCAGCGAGTTACCCCTAATAAAGCCTCACTCTTCAGCCCTCTCCTGCAGAGGGGGAGTGCTGGATACAGTTTGCTGGGGAGGATGAAAAGTTTTTTCAGTAGTTTGCTAAAAGGCTTTCCTATACAAAGGTGTTATGAGCCTTTCTTTAAGTAGTTTGTTATAAGGCTTTACCCAAACTAAGGTGTTAGTGGCTTTTTAACTAATTTGCTAAGCGCCGACGTTCCTGAACGAATCTGTTTGACTTGAAAAAGATAGTATTCTCTACCCGATAGGGTATCTTGAGGCTTTACGCCCTCCCTATGGGGAGGGGTAAGGGAGGGCTGCTCTCTCTCATTTCCTCCTTCGAGGGGAGTGCTAAACGACAATTTGAAAGAATGACTAAAAAGTTTCTCCTAACCAATAGGTATCTCGTTGATTACTCCTCCCCTATGGGGAGGGTAAGGGAGAGGGGAGTGCTGGCAACAATTTGCTAAAAGAATGACCAAAAGTTTTCCCTCTAACCAATAGGGGTATCTCGAGCAGCTACGCCCCTCCCTATGGGGAGGGTAAGGGAGGCTGGTTGTTGTTGCTGGTTGTTGGTCAGTTGCTCTTCCTATCTTATCTCCAACCTCATCGGGTCCTAGTATATTTGCCTTACTGATCAGTTGCAAGTGAGCGTTCGCGGGAGCGGACCGACCTCACATTCTCTTCGAGCGCGGACTGAGGAGATGACCGATGAGGATTACACGGTTCGTGTACATGAAGCACCTATGATATGATGTACGATGGTTTGAAAGTCCATAGGCCTACCGCATTTATTTATCAGTCGCCCCTGTTTCCCATACCATTGAGCAAGTCGATGAGGTCACACTTCAATCCAGTCCAATACAATCCTTCCTCCTCGCTTCTATTGATTAGGTCACAGAAGTTATCAACAATCCTCGCCGTCAGTCGGTCTTCCTCCTCTTGAGTCCGTAGGTGGTTAGCCTTCATTACTATGTTAACTTTCTTCATCATTGTTCTTAGTGTGTTATAGAATAATGGTTTTAATCATCTACCACCTTTATATATTCGTGACGCAGTGTAGGTCAGTAGGAGAAGTCGTCGGGTGGCGTTCGCATCTTCCTCTATGGAAACAGCCTACTGGGGAGAAGACTGTTTCGTGAGGTTGCTACAAAAGTTATAACTCAATGGTGCAGTATATGTTCAATACCAAAAATTTTTTCATTAAATAAAACTAACAAAACGACCACTAATCTGATTGGGAAGAACAAGACTGGAAATCTGCCTTAAAAGTTAGACGTTGGTCTATGATGGGTCTCTAGATTTTGGAGTGATAAGCTTTGCTGCTGTTTAGAGATTTTGAAGCAATGTCACACGGAGGCACGGAGAGGACGTGAGGATTATTAAAACAAAACAATGGAGGTCACGGAGGCACCGTCGTGCATGAGCGACGGAGCTTGTTTTGCCAATTCTATTAGCGAATTTATATACAAAGCATTTATCCCAAATAGCAGTTATCAGCACCTGTACGCCACACCTCCGTCGCTCTTTTGTGCCGTCGGCTCCGTGACATTGCATTACCTCCGTCTACTCCGTGACCCGTGTGCCTAATATATAAGTCTTTTAGTTTGTCACTCCAAATTTCGGAAGAACCTAAAAAATCTGCTTACCCTCAATTGAGGATAAGCAGATTTAATGTATCTAATAAAATTCTATTCTCTTAGCCGTTTAGTACTTACGACCGTTAGCATCAATAATATTGCTGAATGGTGCAAACTGAGCTGTATCAATTGGCTTAGTCTCATCATCGTTATCAGCACCTACATATACAGGGCGGATAGAAGCACCTTGGTCTTTTGACACAGCACTCAATATGCAGCTTAAAGAATGAGCCGAAGAAGAATGTACGCGGGAGCGAGTAAGTTGGACCACTTGTGAGTATAATACTGTCCGTAGAACTCACTGCCTCTCTCTCTCCCCGTCCCGCTTGCTTATTGCTGTCCGTTCGTTTTGAAATTCTTTACATTTTCCTTTCGTGTTTTATGCTTAAAAGAGCGAAAAAACGCCTTTTCTCTCGCCTTTGTAACTAACATGTTATCAAATACTTGCAGACTTGTCTTCGAAAAGGTGCTTACTTGGGCTTCAAAAGGGCGTTAGTTAGCGTCTAAAGGGCATCTTTGTAGCTAAAAGGACGTTAATTGAAAGTCAATTAACGCCCTTTATTTTTCAGCCTTTGAATTATCTTTACAATATAGAATGACAAAAAGAGACAGAATGACAAAAAGACAAATAAAGACGGAATAATAAAAAAGGTTCTTCCGAAATTTGGAGTGACAAACTAAAAGACTTATATATTAGGCACACGGAGTCACGGAGTGGACGGAGGTAATGCAATGTCACGGAGGTGCCGACGGTGCATAGAGCAACGGAGGTATACGCATACAGATTCTTGATAACTATTTTGGGATAAGTTCTTTGTATATAAATTGCTAATAGAATTGGCAAACAAGCTCCGTCGCTCTATGCACCGACGGTGCCTCCGTGACTCCCATTGTTTTTGTTTTAATAATCCTCCGTCCTCTCCGTGCCTCCGTGTGACATTGCTTCAAACTCTAAACACAAGCGGCAAAAGCTTATCACTCCAAAATCCTGAAGACCCTTTGTGGTTCTTCCGAAATTTGGAGTGACAAACTAAAAGACTTATATATTAGGCACACGGAGTCACGGAGTGGACGGAGGTATGCAATGTCACGGAGGTGCCGACGGTGCATAGAGCGACTGAAGTATAGCATACAGATTCTGATAACTATTTTGGGATAAGTTCTTTGTATATAAATTTACACTAGAATTGGCAAACAAGCCTGTCGCTCTATGCACCCGACGGTGCCTCCGTGACTCCCATTGTTTTGTTTTAATAATCTCCGTCCTTCCTGTGCCTCCGTGACATTGCATCAAACTCTAAACACGAAGCAAAACTTATCACTCAAAAACTATGCTAACGCACTCCAGTGAAGAATCAGTATGCACTCACAAATCCGCAAAACGGATCTGGCATACAATTAACCAATGTCTACTATATATATGTAACAGCAGGTCCTGCCTGAGGCACGGTAATACTCCCTAAGAAGGCTTTTCTGCTGTTATTCAGACTTTTTGTGAATGAAGCTGTCAGGGTAGATTCCTAGCATTCAACATCATCCGCCTTGTGCTCACCCAGTTCTTCAAACTCGATTTTCTCAAGAGTACCCTGAGGAGCTGGTGTAACACTGGTACAAATCATACTCATTGGTTCAACACCCATCATCTCTATTCTTGGAGCCATATAGGTCTGCCTTTTTACCATCTTTTTCATATAAAACTATATTTGGGTTTCTACTTTCTTTTAAAACATCCAAAACCAAGGATTAATAATTAACGAATGGTCTTACCTGAGTTCCGTCAGTCTTTCGTGCTGCACCGAAGTGCATAAGTGCTACGTGCTATCACCGTAACAGCCTTTGCTCTTTCATCAGTCTTCCAATCGTCAGCAGCCCAATACCAGTCGTTCAATGGGTATCCACCAGCCTGATAGAAGAGAACCTCCAAGAGACGATATCCCAATACGTCGCCCCATTCCAGATTTTCCTGGTTATCATATGCAAAGCCTCGTGTCGGATCAGCTATTCCAAGATACTTAAGAGCAGAATGCCACTCTCCTGCACCAGGAACATACCACATTTGTTCCTTACCTTTATACTTCCCATCCAAAGCCTTGAATGCAGGGAACTCATCTCTTTGCTTTTTCCTGTTGTCTTTCAGTAACACTCCATGACAATGCGTTCCTGTCTGTGGTATTTCGATCCCATGACTGTTTCCAGCCGCTCATATCTGTTAATAGTATTTATCAAGCCATTAATATCCTGATTTTCCGTCTCAACGCATCTTAAACCAAGACTCGTTGGCCCATTGTCTTCCATCCTTACATGCGGTACATCCTCAAGACCCATACAGATATGGCGGTCCTTGTCAACCACGAGCGCTACCGGATTCAGACCCTTCTTCATATTCGGAACCAAAGAGCCGACAGTCTTATAATCATCAAAGAGATAGTCAGCCTTATAGTATATAGTCTGAGTGATTGTATAACTCTTTCCGGTCTCAAGCTCCGCATCAGCAAGATTCTCAAGAGGGAGCTCACGATTCCTGACAGGCTTCCTATAGATAGTACCCGAAGCGTCAGAGCTGAACTGGAAAGACAACTGGTTCAGGTGTGTACCAGACATAATAGCATCCGCATCTCCGGAGTGATAATGTGTGAAGTCCTGATTGCCTGAGTACCATTTTGAAATATTCTCATTATCTCCTCAATGTTATGTAGAAATGATTGATGAAAGAGAACCGTCCTGGGTGGCTTTAGAATAAGTTACAGTACCATGGGCAGGATCAATCTCGCAAGTACCCTCAATAGTGTTTGCCTTATACTTCAGAGCACCGTTTATCGAACCTTCAAAGGCCTGACTGGAGAATCCGTTGATTCTCATCCTTACTCTTGCATACGGTGACCCCAATTGGAAACTGACCGTCTGCGTCTCCTTCTGATCATGAATCTCAACGTCCACGATATTAGAGAGCGCATTAATAGAGCCGTTAGCTCGCCGAATGTAATCTTACCGTTCGTATTTCAGATGATCACTGAAGACGTAGAACTTATACATACCGGGCTTCATCGTCTGCACTTTAGAGTGATCGGCATTAACCGTGAAGTTTGTACCGTCAAAACGTCCAACCCACTCAGCCTTCTTCACTCCATTCTGATAAGCAAGGATGGTGTAATTCTGAGCAGGAGCAGGCTTAAGCACCTCGCCGGCACGGGTCTGTGGCTTTGCATCCTCAACAACCTCCGTCATAACTCAAGTCCATCACCGGCATCGGCAACAGAACTGGCAATCACACGCCTGTCAGTACCTGCAGACAAGAGCTCGTGTGCCAACTGTCTTTTCAGCGGCAAAGCCTTGCAATGCAAAATTGAACGACACCAAAGTACTGTCACCTCCAGCATTTCCCGGCTGGCCGTCAGCTAACAAGACTGGACTCATTGCTACATCCTGTGTTCACCACTGCTGCCATTGCTACTAAAGCAACAGCAAACACATTCAAAATCTTCATATCTTCTGTTTAATCTTAGTGAATTTGCATAACACATTCTAATTTCTGTCACTCTGACATTGCTATACAAGCTCATTCACATAGTCATCATAAGCAACAACTATTTTTCGGGTGTAAGGTACTCAATTATTTTATTAATATCATCATTATTGTGGTCGATGCCAGACAGATATATACATTTCCATAGTACAAAGCACATAAATAAAAACAGACAGAGTGTTAAGAAATACTGAAAAAACGACTTTTCACTTCAGAACAACTAAAATTAACGAAGAACAGGAGAGCACACCTCACACTGGCAACCTTATCCCCTACCCACAAGACACACATAATTATATATACACCTGCAGGTCCATAACAGACTGTATGCCAGCGGCATTTTTGCCTTCACCTTCACATAGCCCCCCCCCAGAACGGTCTTATCACGGGCAGAACCAAAAGGATGCTTTCAAGCCGTCTTTAACCATAATGGATATTTTGAATCAAAAACACAGGTTTTGTCGATTCTTTTTAGTACCTTTGCAGGTCTAAAACATTATTTGACTGAACGATGATATGTTTTGTGGATTAGGTAGTATAACACTCACTAACGTAAAAGAAATGAGAAAAAGGATTATCTCAAGCCTGCCACGATGGTGGTATGCACAAAATTCGAAGAGCTGTTCCTGGCTCCAAGCATCAGCACAGGCGACTCGAAACAAGGAGGCGACCCCTGCAACACCAAAGGATAACAACACAGTTGAAAACCTTTTCAACAATGCTAAGGTGCAACCTGGAGCCATGAAGAGTAAAAACAATAAAAGAACGACTTATGAACAAAACAAGAATCACAGTCCTCGCCCTCTATGGAGTATTGGCTTCTATTCATCTCCTGCCGACGGACGACAACACCCGCGACTGGCGGGAAAGAACTCAGGAAACACCTATGACATCCATCACATCTGTTATAGCAGCCGAGGTAACACAGACAGCAACTGCAGAGCACTGGAGGTGGATGCCGACAACGGCAAGCTGCTGCACCCCAAGTGGAACCTGCAGGACAGGATGCTCGCCTTCATGTCCTCAGTGACAACAACCGCAGCAGCCAACGGAACTTGACTGCGTATCCTTACCAGCAAGTCGGCAGGCAGAAGTCTATGTTTGATGGAAAAATAACAGCTATGCGCACTATCACGACAGATAACGAGATCTGTTTCTCATCCCGGTGCCGCCGCTGAGGGAGAGAGAGAGGACGATAACGCCTGTCAGCAAGAACGCTAATAACAGATACGAAGCTGCCAATACCATCAAGAGCTTTGTCAGCCTTAACCTCACAAAACAGGACGGTAAGGCCGAAACCATCGGTAACAGCTTCGACTATCAGTGGGCAAAGGCAAAGCCGACAAAGGTGAATGGTCAGGATATTGACCGCGTGCGGGCAAAATGGAAGCGCATCATCTCTATCCGGGCTACGTTTCACCGACGACAAGAATAAGATAATGGAGAATATCGACTCAATCTATATCTCTAACGTCAAGTCGTCTGCTCTGTTCAGCCTCAGTACGGGTAGCATTGTCAGCGATGCTGCCTATACAGAAACGGAGAACATCGTTGTCGCACCTGCAAACGAAAACGACAAACTGAGTTCCGCCAACAAGAAGTATACCTACGTGGCTATGCTGCCAGGCAGATATACCGATGTACATATTATGGTATACGCAAACGGTACCTGCTACGAGAAGGAATTCTCAAGCCTTAACCTCGAAGCAGACTACGTGTACCACACTGACGTGCTGAAGATGAAACTGGTGGGACACCAGCCTCCTTATGTTGAGGTACAGGGCATAAAGTGGGCTACCGGCAACTTCATCCATTACGGTGATGTAAATGGTGGCTACTGGGGTATCGCACCGGCACAGTGGTGGATTTCTGGCGACAGAGCCAACACAACGCAGTTTGCAACCAACCCTAAGCAGGTGGCAACGGATGTTGACCTCTTCCACTTCGGACATATCAAAGGAGGCACTGATTTTGAAGAACTCAAATGTTTTTCACACAGGATATCACGAACAAGCAGCTTTACAAGAGAGTTGGTTACTTCGACCGACCTGCAGACGCTGGCGACGAAGTTTACAGAGGTGACATCGTGTGGTATTACACAAGAAATAATCGCCAGCGGTATCGTATGCCAAGCTATTCTGAAATTGAGACTTTATTCAATACTGCCAATGTCATCCCGGCCTTCTGTTATACAGACAAGGGTGCGAAGGTTTATGGTGCTTATTCCACGACCAAAAAGGATGGAGAGGCTCGGACGAAGAACTTCCCGGAGTCAAAGCTTTGAAAACTATAGCAATGTTACTGCGCAAGTCAAGGCTCACAAGGACTCTTCCCACCATCACTAGTATTCGCCAGCAAAGCCAAGATCAGATTGTAAGAAGGGATGTAAGGACTCCAACGTCCTTTGGACAGTATATGTGTAGTAAACTGACTAAGGGTGCAGGAAAAAATGACCGCAACTATGACCTATCCTTCGGACAGGGTTCCTGGGACTCTTAGCCCATTCTACGTTGATAGCTAAGGCTGCCATTCGTCCTGTATGATCTCCTGGTGACATACATAGTGGGAGTATGTATATGACGGGTTCAAGGATATCCACTAGTTCCTTTTAAGACAATGAAACTGAAAGGGGTATACAGCCATCTAGCTGTATACCTTTTTTTTTGAGACGGCTGGGAACTATATTGCTGGTTTATTGTTTTTTCTGACAGAATGCACGAACAGACAAATAAAGAACAATCTCAACCTTCGCCCTGTCTATCATCAGAAAGATGAACGAAGCGACGCACACCTGTTCTTCGGTTTATCAGCCTATTGGGTGGTAAACACTATCCGCTGTCAATTAAAACGAGAAGGAGAATCCTGTTACTGGACCGAGATTGTACGACGTATGAGCACCCAGAAGATCGTCACAACAAAAGGGAAGAATCCGTTAGGTGAAACCATCGAGATGCGCCAATGTAGTAGTCCTTCGAAGCAAGCAAAACAGATATACGATAAGTTGAGCTTAAAACACTCACCATTCAAAAAAAAAGGGGTCTTCAGGATTTTGGAGTGATAAGTTTTGCCGCTTGTGTTTAGAGTCTGAAGCAATGTCACGGAGGCACAGAGAGGACGGAGGACTGATTAAACAAAAACAATGGAGTTCACGGAGGCACCGTCGGTGCATAGAGTGACGGAGCTTGTTTGCCAATTCTATTAGCAATTTATATACAAAAGAACTTATCCCAAAATAGTTATCAAGATCTGTATGCGTATACCTCCGTTGTCGATGCACTCGTCGGCACCTCCGTGACATTGACTACCTCCGTCCACCTGTGACTCTGTGTGCCTAATATATAGTCTTTTAGTTTGTCACACCAAATTCTCGGAAGAACCAAAAAGAAAAGTAAAATCTGTAATAAGACGAAAGCTTTGTAGTCTCAAGGTATAACACTAGCTAAAGCTTGGAACTTTCTTTACAAAACATTCGAAGAAAAGGCGAAGAAAAGGGCTAAAAATGAGTATTTTGAGCATCCTCGTAAGCCTTTTGTTATCAAGTAGTTGCAGAAGTGGTTTTTAAAAGGTGCTTACTTGGACTTCTAAAGGGCGTTAGTAAGACTTCGTAAGCGGCATCTTTTGCAAGCCAAAAGCGTTAATTAGCTCTATTAACGCCCTTTTAATTTTCAGTCTTTCGAATTATCTTACAATGCAGCGTGTCGAAAAAGACAGAAATGACAAAAAGACAAAAAAGGTTTGAATGACGGAAAGAGGAGACAGAATGACAAAAGACAAGGGCTTGAGTGGCGGAAGGAAGGCATAATATACACAATGACAGAGGGAGAAAGTACAGAGTGACATAGTAACAGAGGAACAAAGAGAGTGAATAAGTAAGAAACATGAAAAAGACAGAGTAACAAGTTCTCCCTGTTACTCTGCCTTTTTGTTCTTGTGTCACTTTTGTCTTCTTCACAAGCAACGTTAACTTGTTCTAACTCGTCAACTTGTCTACTCATTAACTTGTTAGCTAAAAACATGTCTCTGTTACTTTGTCTTTCTTTCACAAGCAACTCGTTAACTTGTCTAACTCGTCAACTTGTCTGACTCGTCAACTTGTTAGCTAAAAACATGTTCCTCTGTTGCTTTTGTCTTCTTCTCAAGCTAACTCGTTAACTTGTCTAACTCGTCAACTTCGTTCAACCTGATTAACTTGTCTAACCCGTCAACTTGCTGTTACTTCACGAGTAGCTTTCGCCGTTACGGATAATAATACCCTTATGATTCTAAGCTAACAGTCTTGCCCTGCGAGGTCGTAAGTAGTAGCTGAATCGTTCGGAAGATGAGCGCGTGATGCCAGTAGAAGTCTGCTCAACACCTCCATGGAACGAAGGTTGAACCGCCATCCTTACCACCTGTCCAGTAAGCGAGGTTAAGCCGTCAGCGCGACATGGTTCAAGCCGAAGTCTTCGGGAAGCGGTAGAATATAGACCGTTTTCATCATTTGGACCCATTGTCACGGTCCAGTCACTGGTGTATCCAGTAGGTAGGTTGTCAGCAGAGCAGAAGGGTAGCATAAGTGTTATCACCGCCAGCGTTAGCAGAACCCTTTGGAGAAAGTCGAAGCGAGGACCATTGTAGGACCCATTGCCTTGTTGATGAGGTCTGAAACCGCCGTAAGTGATTACCTGTCAATGCCCAAAGAGCATAACTCAGTAGTGATACAAGACTCGTCAATGAAGTAAACATTAGGCGTATAGTTTCCTGGACGAAACCCATCTTATTGAGTTGCTCACCTTTGAGGTTATACCAAATAGTGTCGGCTGGTGTAGCCACCTCTCATTGGGGCTGGTCCATGTAGCATTAGCAGCTGCACGGTACAGCTGGGAGACTTCAGTGATCGTCTGTGTGCTGCCGTCGGTTCCAACGTGTCCTACGCAGGTAGTCCTTCGAAATCGTGACAGCACCTGTCTTGGCACCATTGACAACGGCTGACCGCGCAATCATTGTTGAAATAAACCTCGTAGGTCAAGCTGTCTCCCGCATCAATGAAGACTACCCTCAAGCGAGCAATCTGTCACCATCATCGTCGACAGGGAGGGTGAAGGGTACGCATCAGCATTGAAACGCTCGCGTGGAGATCAGCTCCGTCAACATACTGATAGGTGCCGTGGCTGATGCTATCTGCCAGTGAGGTTGTAGCCGTGGCGCACCTTCAGCATCACCGCTGGAAGTTGAAAGCCATGTTCAGGGCTTCATCTCGATTGGGTAAGGCTTACCGAATGGGACAGAGATACCGTTCAGCTCAGTACCATCTTTCTTGCAACAACCTTACTCATTGAGCGCACCCGATAAAATCGTCAACATTGTCGCCATGAACATTCAGGCGCACGTCGATGGCACGCCACCATTATTGATGATATTATTATTCGCTTCAATGCTACCCTCCTGTCGTGCAGAGTTCCAAATCCACCTTGTGTAACGCATACGGTAGAAACCATGCTGAAGGTCGCTTGGAAGCGGTAAATTCCAGGCACAACGAGGGTGTTACGACCGTGGCCGGAAATCTCTGTTCCGCGCTGTTGAAGCCTGAGTTTTCATCCCTCTCCACCGAGGAAAGAGTAAGCCAACAACGTCGCCAGCGTTTGGAACAATCTGACCGCCCTCTACCTTTGGCTCAAAACGTCCGTTGTTGTTCAAGTCAAGATAAACATAACTGTGCATCCATACACCCTTGTACTGGACAGCTGGGTTGAGTGTCTCGCCCGGTTTAGCTAAGAACGACTGCTTGCTGAGGTAGGTGTAAGCCGGAGTTGACGTGGTAATGTCGCCATAGACATTGAAAGTCTGGTCGCCAAGGCTGATGCCCTTTGAGTCCACGGTCAGTACGCGTACGCACTTTTTGCTCCTGTTATAATTCATCGGATAGTCCTCACGATTGGTTGTTATGGAAGCCTCGTTGTTTGACGACGATATTGTCGATATGCGCAGGAAATCATCTTTCAGTCCGTTGGTATCTCAGATCGACAACAACTACAAGACTATGTCAGTTTCGATGCCACCTGCTCCCTTAACTGGAAAACGGCATCTACCCACTTGTTTGGCTCAACCTCTCGTGTTGGGCTCCCGGAACTGCTCCGTCTCTGCGCTCCGCCCCTTCCGATCCGTACGCTTTCCGAGTCCGATAAGCATCAGTACGACCAGCCTTTTGGCTTATGAATCATCACGTGTACGTACTTTGTTTCTGTTTGGTCAAAAGCGATGCTGCTGCTTAAAAAGATCGATGCGTGCACCGAAAGTGTTTGAGCCAAAACGTGAACGCTGGAAGCCCAACACTTTGTCAGAAAGAATTTGGTGTGATCTCAGTATCTGGGTCGTATTTTTATCGATGTTGCTTACTACTTGCACGTTTCCTTCCAATACAGCAACTTGTTTGTTTTGGCTGCGGAAAGGCGACTTCAACCAAGTGTCGTAGACACCAATTGATTGATAGTCTTGATTTTCAAAACCTATTCTAACCTCTTCTGTGGTCTGTGCATGAAGTAAAAGGGGTGCAGAACAACAAACCACAGGTTGCTAATATATTCTTTTTCATATTGTTTCTCAATTCAAACGATTAATAAATTGCAATCTCACTCATTACAGGACGATCTTTAGCGTCCTTGATATGAACGCGGATAGCCTTAGCATCAAAGCCTGAACCATAGCTGTTAGCGGTGCTTCCGTTGAGCGGAATGATACGCTTATAGCCTATGGTGGTTTGCTTTCACCTTGTTAGCCAGTGGCTTCCATGTGCTGCCATCCAGTGGTATATTCGATTGAGAAACTCTTTACACGCTGTCCAAGTCTTACATACTCCTGCGAGGTTACGTGCGAACTGTCGTGGGCTGTTCCATTTGAAAGTAGAGTAACATCCTTAACGTCGTCCTCTGCGCCCAATAAGTATGCGGATCTCTCGTCAATGAGTTGTTAACAACATAAGTACGTGTCGCTCCGTTGGCACGTGTGCTGGTAGCTTCAACAGTAGCAGTCTTGGCAAGATTGGTCTTGAAACGGCTCTTCAACATCGTTCCGAACTCCTTCAGACGATTCACTTGGTTCTCAGAATCTTGCCACTTCTGTCGGAGGACAGTTCAGAATGAGGTTGCATGCGACCAACAGTCTCTAAAAGTACATGCGGAAGGTGCGTTCTGCCGACATTGGTTGACAACCGGATGCGAGAACCAGCTTTTGTTTGTAAACTAGCATCGCTCTCGCGAGCGAACCAACCATTCCTGTGCCATCATACCATTGCGCTGCCTGGGCAATACCACGATTCTCATTACACCAGTTGGTTTCGCCTGCCCAACCATCCTCATTACCAATCCAACGTGCCTCGCCACCGACACCCCAAAGGATGATATTCGGGCTGAGCTTATGGATAGAATCGCGGAGGTTAGGTACGTCATAATAGGTTGCACGGTCAATATTAATTGTTTTATTCTGACCACCATAGTAGACCATTACCACCATTTGCCCGTCAACACACATCTCAAACTGGTCAGAGCCATGCTTTTGCAAGCTCCGCACACTGCTAAGAAGACGTCCTTCACGTAGCTGTCCATTACATAAAGACCACTGTTGCGGTCCCAGGAGGAAACGTAGAAACCATATTTCATCTTCAAATCCTGTGCTGTGAGCAAAAGAGCTCAGCGATGTTCACCTGTGCATTGAGGCTTGATGAGGTTCGAACTCTTATGATCCGTAGTCTCCGTTGGCCACAAGCAAAAGCCATCATGATGCTTCACAACGCAATACCACCCTTCATACGCAGCCTCTCACCAGCCTCTAACCACTGTCGTGGGTGCGGCTTTGCTGTTGGAGCAAAGGTGTTTACATCTTCGTCTCCCAGTACCCCATTCCTTATTGGTATAGGTGTTCATGCCATAGTGAAAGGGCATAGAACTCTGTCTGCTGCCATGCTCCACCGGCGGTCAGTGGGTGCAAGGAACACTGGACGTGGTTCGTTCTCCCGCATTGGGGCGATTTGCGTCTTAAAGGGTCATAACGGTATTGGTCTGAGCAAAGCTCGTAACCGATGCCGTTAAAAGGCAAGATGCAGTAAGCACACCGTGTAAAAATCGGTTATTCATATTAGGTAGTTCAGCAGCACTTTCAGACGTAACATTTTATAAATATTTGATTGACAATGTTTAGTTTAGTGTCATTGCGAGCAACCTGTATGCCTCTGTGCTGCTATATCAAGGCAGCAAGTCACTCAAAAGATGGTCGCAAATATACAGTGATTTGGATATTCGTGTAATTAGGACTATAATTTTTATTTTAGTGGGCATAAATCTCGATTCATCTTGAATTAATTAGTCGTGTCCTCTTTCCCCATCCCAATTGCTTATAACTATCCCTTCGTTTCGAAATTCCTTTACATTTTCTCCCGTGTTTTATGCCTTAAAAGGGCGAAAAACGCCTTTTCTCTTGCCTTTGTAACTAACATCTTATCAAGCACTTGCAGACCTCGTCTTCGAAAAGGTGCTTACTTAGACTTCAAAAGGGCGTTAGTTAGCGTCTAAAAGGGTATCTTTTAGTTCTTCCGAAAATATGGAGTGATAGATCAAAACCTCTTATATAATAGGCACACGGAGTCACTGAGGGAACGGAGGTAAACGCAATGTCACGGAGGTGCCGACGGCACAAAGACGACGGAGTGTAGCGTGCAATTCTTGATAACTATTTTGGGATAAACGCTTTGTATACAAATTGCTAATAGAATTGGCAAACAAGCTCCCGTCGCTCTATGCCGACTGAGGTGCCTCCGGACTTGATTGCTTTTTAATAATCCTCTGTCCTCATTTTCTCCGTGTGACCTCGTCAGAGAACTAAGTTTGGACAAATCTTTATCACTCCAAATTCCGGAAGAACCCATCTTTTTAGCAAGCGAGGGCGTTAATTGAAAGCCAATTAACGCCCTTTTATTCACTGATCTTTGAATTTTATTTTACAAAAGTTCTACTCTTTTGTAGAAACTGCATGCAACAAAACTCTTCTTTGCTCACATCAAATCATTCAAACCTAAAAGTTGGGGAGATAAACAGAAGACCTTTGTTGACTTTAATGTTTGATTTAGGATAATAAGATGTTGATACGAACTTTTCTTATGTTATCTTTTGCAATGAAATAATCCAAAATAAGATGGCAGTAAAAACGGCAAAAACAAAGATTTAACTTTGAAAAGCTTTCCTGGAAGAAATAACAGAAGATGGAGTAAAGATTTGCAGGAGACATCTTATGAAAAATCAGATAGCTGTTCTTAGCCATTATCTACATAATGCGAAACGAAGAAACCAAGGGAAGAAAAAGAAGAAATTATCTTGGCTATTCTGTAGTTATTTTGGGAATATAAGAAAGCACGAGAGAAAAGAAAACTACGATGACACATTAACAGATGTAAAGTATGAGCTTAGCAGAACAACCATTACAATACAATCTGTTTTGATGAATTTTTCAAGTCCTTTCCCGCTCACTAGAACCAAAATTTACTTTATCGATTTATTTGCAGGTATTGGTGGAATAAGATTAGGGATTTGAAACAGTTGGTGGGAAAGTGTGTTTTTCATCAGAATTTGATAAAGATGCTTACTACTTATAAAGCTAATTTTGGAGATTACCCATTTGGGATATAACAAAAATAGATGCAGACAAAATTCTGACTTTGATGTTTTATTAGGGGTTTCCTTGTCAAACTTTTCTCCATTATAGGTAAAAAGAAGGTTTAAGGATGAAACAAAGAGGTACATTATTCTTTGAAATTGAAAGAATATTACGAAAAGACCGAGAGCATTTATGCTAGAAAATGTAAGGAATTTAGTTGCGCATGATAAAGGTAAAACTTTTAGTCATTACTTCTCATTTGAGGCGTTAGGCTATATAGTATATGCTAAAGTGTTAAAATGCCTTAGATTACGGCTGCATACAAAAACGAGAAAGAATCATTATTGTGGGGTTTTTAGATAAAGTCTCATTTAGCTTTCCAAAGAAAGAGATAAATCACATGACTCTGTCTGATATCTTGGAACAAGATGTGGCTTCAAAGTATTATGTCAAACCTGAAATCAGAAGGAATCAAGATTAAAGAGATTAAAAGATAAGAATTATCCGAAACCCTATATTTCTCACGAAAACATGGCTGGCAGTATAACGCCACACCCATACTCTTCATGTCTGAGGGCAGGAGCTTCTGCCAACTATATTTTGATTAATGATGAGCGTAGACCTACGGAAAGAGATGTTAAGGCTACAAGGTTTTCCTGATACTTATAGGATTGTGTTGCCTTATTCTAGAATAAAAAGCAATGCGGAAATTCTATATAGTACCCTGTTATTAAAGCTGTTGCTAAACCAAATGATAAAAGCCCTAAATCAATATGACAATGAAAACAAGAGAAGAAGCAAAGTCTGCCTTTAGACACGCTGATAAAATAGAAATCAGATACACTGGGTATAAACCTATACAAATATGAGATCCTATATCATCATCGAGGTTGATAGAAAGATATTGATTTGTCAGTTAGAAGATTACAGAACAGAAGTAAGAGTGGAGAGACACTGCCTTCTGTCATTGCTGGGAAGGCGTTGTACAAGTAGTCTAAGGTTTTCAGGATAACTTGTTTGAAGATAATGCTACTCCACGGAGATAGTAGTAACATTGGGTTGTGAAAATGTCAAAAATATGATGGGGCTATAGAGGCATGTATCTATGAGAATTTAAAAAGAAACATCGTCAATTATCTAGTGCTCTAGAATATTGTATGGTTGCCACAATAGATTCGCTAAGGTAGAAGAATCATAAATTTATTTTGGGCTGAACCACCAAAGCGAGGAGAAGTATAGATGAAAGTATATGAGACAATCGTTTATTCTCTTTTTTCATTGAGTAGATGCAATGAAAAGCTTAAAAGTAGAGATTTCTGTGGGCAGATACAGCCTTGCCTTTTACTAAAAGGAATTTGAGGATTTCTCAACTAAAATAATGTGCTTAGATGCAAATAATACTAGTTATATGCAAGATGCCAAAGTTTATAGGGTTGGTGTAATCAATGCTGCTGACAGAGGACTGGATATGTATTCTAACTGGGGACCAGCTATTCAGATAAAGCACCTTTCTTTGAACGAAGATTTAGCAGAAGTATAGTTTACAGGTGTTCCAGTGATAGGATAGTAATAGTATGTGAGAAACAGAAGAACGTATCATAATTCTCTCCTTAATCAAATAGGATGGAAAAGTAAAACATACAAAATATAGTTACAGAAAAGGAACTGGTAAAAATGGTATGAAAGCTTTTAACTGAACTTACTCTGCTTTTATTAGCAAGTAAGTCTGCTTTAATACATTGTCAGAAGAGATTTTGCTATGAGTTTCCCTTCTCTTGATGCTTTCCCTGATGAGTTGAGTCAAAGAAACTATGAAAAAGTATCAAATGACTTTTTGGAAGTAAGTGTTTTATTCTGCAGAGTATATATATTAAGTTCTGTAATTTGTTAAGTGAGCAATATGAAGACGATAAAAAGGAATTGGGATACTTAAAAAGCAATGCGGAAGAAAAGATTATCTATGATCAATAGTCCGTTAAATATTATGCTGCATCAGCAGCGAAAACTAAATATATCATTTATCCTTTCTTTTGATTTAATGGCGTGTTCGGGTTTTTCTCTCGAACGTCAATAATCTAGTTGCGCGTAATAGGCATTGATCATTCGCTTTAAGGCGACCGATGGACGTACCAAGTTCCTTGCACATAATTTCGCCACATTGAGTGCTGTGAATGAAGAGTTAAAAGCAAATTCCAGTTTTCTCTTGTCGCGTGCCTGACAATCGGTAAGACTACCTAGGAACTGCTTTGCGTCGCGAAAGCAAAACTCCTCTTGGAAACGTGTGGTGTAATATTCCACCACATCGCGTCCGTCCATACTCTCATCCGTACAGAAATACAAGCACCGACTGCCATTAGGTAACATCCACATTGGGTGTTTGCAATCGTTTGCTTGCATAGTAAAATATTGCAAATCAACGATGTATAAATCCCCATCCAAAGTCCGTCAGGCATCATTATTTTGGGATCTTGAGGTGATGCTCTCTCCCAAGAATTCCTTGTATAAATTATCCAATCTAATCCAGTGGGATGCTTTTGAGCAGTCTTTTGCCCCTCTTTACAGCAAAGACAATGGCCGTATGACCAACCCATCCGTCTGATGAAGGTTCTCCTCATCTTGAAACACCTTCGTAATGTTTCAGATGAGAGCGTCTTGGAGCAGTTCTTGGTGAATGCCTACTTTTTTAGAACTGCTGTCCATGCAAGGACATGCAAGAGCCCATTCAACTCCGAAAAGGTCACGAGAAAGTTTCAGTGCCTTGTCGAAAAGATGAATGGGCTGATGTGAATAGTGGTTATCGCTTAACTACTTTCTTGCCACCGATGATGTAGATGCGCTGGCAGTGACTCGAACTGTTGCTCGCCTTGCCTACCACCACACCTTGCAGGTTGTATATGAGCATCGGCTCATGGCTGATGTGCGGAACAGCGATTGCTGTTGGTGCGTCTTTTGCCATGTAGAACGGTGTCTTGAGAATGCGTTCCCATTTAGGTACGTATTTCATCCACCTACGATGAAGTCTTCTTCTTTCTGACCTTATAGCCATCTACGTAAATGGCATATTGTGCCCCAGCGACAACGTTGTCTATCGAGAACGGTATTTCCTTCGTGCTGTTGGCGGGAATGATGTCTGTCAGTGATATTTTGTTTCAAAAGTAAGCCTCGTCTGTATCGCCTTTCTTGCAACGCAGCTCAATGTCAAAACCGCCGCAATAGTCAGCACTCTCGCTGTTGGTCGACAATGAGTTTCCCCTCATGGCAGGGAGCTTGGAAAGCGTTTTCTTCACTTTGTTCGATTTTCACCTCAACCGAAGGAAGGTTTTTGCGACTTAGATTCAGTAATGGTAATGTTTCCTCTGGAGCTGATAGTAGCACCCGATTTGCATTCGAAGGAGTAGTCAAACTTTCCAACCTTCTTTGGATAAAGCTCAAACACCACGTCTGTCGTCTGTCGTGCTGGTAGGAAGGTGGTGGTAGAAGCTACATAGTCATACGTGAAGAGCATGTCGAAGGTGTCGTACAGCTCGTCGCCCTTTGTTCTCTATGGTGAGGGTTACGAACAGGGGACGTCCTGCCTCCTTGCTACCTTTCACGTCCACTTTCTTCACCTCCAGAAACAGGCTTGGCAGTGGGGTCTTCAGTTCCGTGTCGGTAATCTCAATCTCCTGCGCCATATCTCCAATGCCGCCACAGGCTTTCCATTCGCTTTCGCCTTGTATGCGGTAAACGGGCAGCACGGTGTACTTTCCGTTGGCGAGGGTGTGCGGTATGTTGAAGTTCGCTTCTTTCTTTTGTATCTTGCCGTCGGTCTTGAACTTTGAGCTGAACAGCTGTACGGCGTTTATCAATCTACCTCCTGCCAAAAAGCCCTAAGCCGCAATCAGCATCAAAGGCTTCGCCGTAATTGTTCACGCATTTCATGGTGATGTCAAAATCCGTGAAGTCATCACTACTGTTCGATCGGCTTTGACCTTGCAGGGGCGTCATCTCTTTGATGTCAACAACTTTGGGAAATACATCAGCACCTTCGCTTGGTCTGAATCCGATGATAGCTCCTTGCTCGCGTGTGAAGATACTGGGCAATTGCTTAAATCCATATTCGCGCGGAGAAAGAACCGACAGGCGATAGTAGCCATTGAATTGACCTCCCCAGCCCCAGTTGATGTGAAAGTAGTCGCCTTCCTTGTAGCCATCGCAGACAAAAGGCGTGACCATGAGTTGTACACCACATCTTCGGCAAAAGTAATATACGGGTCGTTTGGCTTTCAACTCATTGTATATCAGGTTGCACCATTCCTCGCTGGTATAGTGGTCTCTGAAAACACGGTGCATGTCTTTAGCGTAACCAAACATTCGTGTAAGGGACAATATCACGTTGTAGGAATCGGCGCCCGAATCATCAGCGGTATAATCCATATACACCGCCTGTCCCACATACCTCATCAGCTTAGCTACAGCGTCTTGCTGCTGCTGGGTGGTGGGAATGCGGTACGAAGGCAGTATGTCGTTCCACTCGAAGGTACTCTCTACAAGCTCGGATACTTGTAGATGAGCCGATGGAGCCGTGTAGGCAGGCATGGCGGGAGCCTTCTTTGGATACTGGTAGTAGTCCATAATTTGGGCTGCTGCCGTGGCAACACATCCCGTGACACAGTGCTTGTCGTTGTGTATGGGCGTTTGTTGGTTGTAGGGACCGTACTGGCTCCATGTGGTTTTCAGCAACGGTTCAATGGGCTGCAGCTTTCTGCCGGCGCGCGTGGTGGCAGGCTTTGTGGTGGCAGGCATGTTGTTCAGCATGCTCACCTCCTGTCGATATTGTGCCAAGAGCATCTTGAGCGATGCCGGACATTGCTGCTCGTCGTATGTTCCCTCTTCTGCATAACCTAACAGCGTCAGCCGTGCGGTCGTCAGCAGAGGCGATGACGAGCCCTGTCCCTTGCCTACGTTGAAAATGTAGTAGGCATTGGTACTGCCACCTCGTTGAGCGAGGGTGCTGCTTAGTGAAACTCGTGTAGCGACCTGGAGTTGTAATGCTTGCATGGCTCTTGATAAAAGCCAATGCGGCTTGTCGGGCTTGTTGTCTGCCAACAGGGGCGGAAAAAGCCAAGGTTGTTGCGCACATAGCAACACTAAAAATGTAAAAATTTTTCCTCATATTTAATTTATTAGTATAAAAAGTGATTCTAGTAGTGTCCTTAAAAGATGTGTAATTCATCTTTCCTTTTCTCTGTACTTCACTGCTTTTTCCTGACTTCGTCATCATGTCACCCAGAAATATAAATCATCCAATATTTCTTGGCAAGAATCTAAAAATCAGGTTATTTCTCGTATAAGGGGTCAGAGCTTGCTACTTTACTCGCCTTTTTCGCACGTCACCTAAGCAACAAAGATAAGCATTGATTATAAAGTGCTCACAAATATGTCTTGAAAAAGTGACGAAGTCAGGAGGAATCAACCCTAATTTTTAGGCTCAAAAAGTTTTTAACGGACAGCAATAGTCTTTTTATCTTGTGTTTTTGTGTAACACGGTATAGCCCTAAGGTAAATTTGATAAAATAAAAATCCCACCTCCAGTATGTATAGAATAACTTTGTTTTATGAGTGCACGGATTTGTTGTCTCTATGCACGTTTTTCTTAGGTACATCTTTAATACATTCTATAGGTGGGGATAAATGAGTGTGTTATTTAACTAACACTTTTTCCCATTGATGATATAAACGCCACGTTACTGCTAATGTGTTGACTGTTTGTGCATCATGCATGGTTCATGTATCTCTTGCCAGTGATATCGTACACCAACCTTTCCCTGAGATGCCTTGACACTACGGATACCAGTAGCTATTTTGTTGGCTGCATTTTTCCAGCCGTCTGCGCTTCGTATTTCTCCTCGCTTCCTGCTGGTACTTCAATACAAAATCGTCATCAAAGCCAGTAAAAATATCTACCCAATCAACAGGATCTGTTTCTTCTCACCTGATATAAAAATCGTATACGTCACTTATTGTCTTGGGAGGCTCTACTGCACTACATACGGCTTTCTTCACACCACAGGAAGAAAAAGCACCCTCGTCTTCACCTTCGAAGGTTTTTGAGTGTCTTTGGCAGTATCCTCTTCACATTGAGCATTGTGAGCAAAAAGCTCCCATGCCAGTGTTTCTACTTGTGTTTGTGAAAGATCTACCTTCTTAAGATTGCAGTTGTAGAATGCTTTTTGCACTCACTTCCTTCAAACTTTTTCGGGAAAGTAACAGTCTCCAAAGCACTACATTCTTCAAAGGCACTCTCCTCAATCATGGAGATGATGTCATCAGGGTAATGTTATGGATTTGAGCGCAGTACAATGTTTGAAACATTGTTTCCTAAGTTCGGTCAGTACGAGTTTGGTAGCATGTTTACTTCGTGAAGGCTTGGACAAAGTCCCAAAAGATGTATTCAGCAAGAGACGTAACGCCCCCTCTACGACTACCTTTTTGATGTCATTGAACGGTCTACTGTGCGTATGTCTGTCCCCCACACGCATACACTGAGTTACCATCTGCGTGTTGCATCTCTCCTGTTTCCGCTAATGGTAAGTGTGCCATCATCGGTAAACGTCCATTTCAAATTATCACCAATAGACCCATTTTCGTTGCCTGCCGAATACACCCATGTAAACGAACAGGCTCATTGTTAACATGTAAATTTTTCTCATACTATAAAAACATTAAATTAAACATATTTAGTAAAACCTATTTTCATGATGTTTTAGTAAGAAGGTAGGCATTTATAATGCCCATGCCTTCTTATTTCGTCAGTACAACTACTTTCTTGACCTCAAAAGTCAATCGATGAGTTGTTTGTATCGGATAAATCTTTTTCCATTGAAAACGTCGGTAATCATCTTGCCTGCACCAACGTCTATCTTGTCATCCAGCCTTTTTCGTAAACGCCATTCCAACCCTTTGTCCAGCGTACCCGATATAGGGAAACTTTTTCAGTAGTAGATCCTTTGAACCTTACGTTTACAGCATCTACGACCCATTAGTTCAGTAAGAACATGAGAAATTTGTGAATGTGGTGATGTCCACTCTCGTTCCACATGACATAGCGTCCATACTTTTGCCATCGGACTCTTCGATTTCTCTTTAGTAACGCTTCATTTTACCTTTGGCATTGTTCATATTCTCTTTTATCTTCTCGATAGGTTCTGCCAAACGTATCAGCGCAATGGTGAAGTCTACGCTCAAATCCGAAAAATACATACTCATCGTCGTCTTCATCCCATACTCCGACTTTTCGATTTGTCCTCTTTCATTCGTTTTTCCTGTTCTTTGTCGTTTTCCTTACAATCAGAGGAACGTCATGTGTGGAACGTTTTCGTTACCATTCTGTCCCCATTCAAAGTCGGCTTTGGAAAGGTCGATCAGTTTTTCGACACCTTTGTATTTGGTTGGATCTTCTCCATTCTCTGTCAAATACTTCTTGTATCCTTCCGCATGATTGATGGCTCTCATGGCAATAACGATAGTTTTGCCTGCCTTTTACGATGTATGGCATGCCACTTTTATCTTTAGGAAACCAATCATGTTGGAAACGCCCAAACCCTTTCTGTCTATAATCGCTATTAGGCTTTTCAAAGTTGACTTTGTCTACGGCGTTGTACTGACATAGTGCCAAAGCCATATTCTCAAAGACTTATGTCATGGTCGGTAGGGTTGTAGACGGAAATAAACTTGTCATCCGTTTCTTCAGATTTGTTGCCGTAGGGTGTCTCCACGAAGTCTCCAGCATAGTAAATGTCGCTTTATAATCAGGTCTGCACTTTCTGTCTCAGCGGTATGTTCCTTTTTCTTCTAGTTGTCCGTCACGTGTACGATTTGCGAAAAGCGCAATTGTTGCCAATGCGCATAGCATCATCTTTTTCATTTGTTTGTCTTCTTTATATCAATGATTTTTGTTTAAATGGTTCTATAGATTAGCTTTGAATTTTGAACCAAAAAAAAGCCCAAAGATCAAAACTATTTCATGAAAAATTTAATGACTATATGCGGTGTTTTTATAGAACCAGCCTTTAGTTATTCTTGTACGACTCAACTCTTAATTCTTCTTAGTACGTGCATTGATGGAATTAACCTTCCAGTATGCAGTCATATCTAACGGTTTTCCCTTGCTGTCGCGTCTGCACAATGATGGTACACCTTTCGTGAAGTTCAGCGCAGAACTCATCTCGGCTACAAATCCCTTTTCCATTGGTACGACGGATCAGCGTGCCTTGTAATTCTGAAGGGATCGAATGAGGGATTAGAAAAGTCACTAATTCTAAATATCCGGCTGCAGACACTTGCTCGTTCCTCTGTCGTACCACCATACTTTCTTTCTTTTTCTTCTGTTCCTTCCATTATGGCGCGTCCTGTTGCATCATATACAGTTACAGAGCTTGGACCTGTCAGCAAGTCCATTTTCTTCTCTGTCGAAGGGCAAATAGTAATGAAGTCGACAACCCAATTGTAATTCAGCTCAGCAACATTGGAGCCTCCCAAACCAGTTGTGTTATATATCAGTGTGGTAGTATGCCGTTGGGTATTTTCTGTTCTTTTTCCAGTTCTCTTTTCTTCAACGGATCTGTCTCGTCATTAATTTTGGTCCTGCTCGGTTCCATACAAATCATATAGTTGATACCAATTGGTGCGAGAACGTGGCGATTCGTCAGGATAAAATCCGTTTTCGTCTTTGGTATGAGGTTTGGATGCATCGCCATCAGGGCAGCTTTCACCAAAGCCATGCGCATACTCTGACTTGGTCCCGTAAATGGAAGTTCATTCCCCAAAACAAGGTCACGCATGTTTTGGAATATCCTTGTTGTCAAATTTGTCGTTAGGGTCGCACATTCCGTTTTTCCAGTTCATGTTGGTTGCACAATTCAAAGGTCTTTGTCCTTTGGAAGTTTGCTGTAGTCGGGCAGAGCCTCCCAGCCATAGTAGTTTTTCTTTGCCTCTTCTTCTGTGGTCTCATTCTCGGCAAGGAATTTCTTCTTGTGATCGCACGCATATTTCACTACGATGACACTGTCACCAGGCTGTATGATATGTGGCTTTTTTGTCACAGGGTCGTTGGGGAAGTACGACATTCCTCCAATGCCATAGTATCGCTTTGTGAAATCTCCATTACCGTCTTTTTGGAATGAATATTGGATACTTGGGTCGACAACATGAGAAGCAGTGCCATGTGTCAAGCGATATCGGTTTATGGGTTGGATTATATATCACGAGATAGTTAGCATCCTCGTATCTGCTATATTGGCTTTTGAAGCCCATGGAAGACAAATCCCTATAAGTGCAGTAACCAATGTAAAAAACTTCTTTGAATATGAGGTGATCCACTGTTGAATTAGCATCAGTACTGTCTGGCATGTCTCCATTTCTCTGGCATGCGTGAATAGAGATGATAAAGCCATGAAGACTAATATCAAGGTATAATTTATTTTTCATATCCTTGTTTTGTTTATTTGTTCTGATAATTTTTGTTGTTTATAATAATTGTATGAGTTAGAGGAACCAGTTACCAAATGCATAAAAGCCATGCGTCTTAACATTTTGGCTTGCTATCGTATGCCTGTTTTCCATGTCAATCCAATCTCTCTACCTAAGTAGAAATAATATGGCTCTGCTGGTGATGCGTTTGTCGGATCGGAATCGAACCTATTGCAATACACCTTGATTGGTATATTAAAGCGTATAAGCTCTTTCCATTCAGGAACCTCAAGGGTCGTATTCTTCGATTGCCAGAAAGGGTTATAGAATGGTGCTGCAGGCTTTTTCGCTCTTCATCCAATCCCAATATCCAGCATAGTCCAGCTCCTTGTTGGCAATGGTAGCCTTAGGAATATATGCCTTCTTTCCCTTTTGACATTTCATAACTCTTACGGAAAGATAGAAGTAGGGCAATATGTATGAAGGACGGCTGTATGCTACCGACTCACCAGAAAAACCTTTTACCATGAAAGGCCATGTGTCTTTGTTCTCTCCAGTCCCATATCGTCCATCTATTTCAGGTCTAAAGTTAGAGGTAGACTCGTTAGCCTCATAATAAAAGTTAATGTGTCCTTTTAGTCCTACACAGTCCTTGTCATAGGAAACGCATGAATTAGCATCGGTGGCATCAAGGGGTGGCAGCAACCTAATGTTGTAAAACTCGCGCATACCGTCAGCCATGGCATTCTGATGCCATGTGTCACGGTAGGCATATTCAAACAAATTCTTGGTTGCATTTTGTCTACGCATAAAGAGATCGTGACCTAAATTTTCGTCCTTATCTACTCCTTCGAAATAAGGTGATACGACAGGATGCTCATCTACTTGCCATCTTTCCCATTTTTGCCAACTCCCATCATGTACCTCTACAGTCTTCGATCTTGTGGGTTACCCTTATCGTCCACGTCGCTGATGGTAAAGAATATTTGATACTCATCAGAGTGCTTGTATATCTCATCGTTAAGCAACTTTCCATCTTTATCAAGAAGTACAAGCATACCCCAAAGGTTTTATCTCCACCTATAAGGCGAATATAAGGTTGCTGAGGGAGCAGGCTTGCTAACTTCTTTTCAAAAACAGTTTGAATACTCTTTTCCCATTCCACCCTTTGCATTGGAAACTTTTTGTGAGTTGTTTTCTACTATGACAAATTCTTCTTGTCTCCATGGCGCTGCTGGGTAAACATAATTGCCATGAAATTTTTCATCTCCGTGTGAGTGTCCCTCTTTGAACATAACTAAAGCAACGAGCCCAGTTGTTGAGATGCGCCATCTTGGTCGGGATTGTTCATGGTGTCACCAAAGGGAGCTTTTTCTTCAAGCTGTCAACCATGGCATCCGCACCGCTGTGTGGTACTTCTTTGTATTCAAGTGGGTTTCGTTGTAATTGATGTTCATGTTGCAAAGACGAAATCATCACATGATGTACATAGCATCAATAAGAACGAAACAAAAACTATATTTTTCATTTTTATTATTTTTATGTAAATGTCTTGATTAGATAGTCCAGTATAATTGGCACTTTGCTAAATACTCTTTCTCCTCTTAGCCGTGTATGTAAGTTTTCCTTAGTTAGGAGAACGTGTCAGCCATATGAGGAATGATGATGCGCAAATGCCTTCCTTTTAGCTGAAGTCTACATGACGAATATATTCTTGCGATTCCTTGACAGCAAATATTGAGGATTGAAGAAATAACTCTTGATTTCATTGGTATCCATGTGCGGATAGAACTTTTTGAAATCTTCCACGAACTTCTCGTCTCCATCTTTCATATCTGCAATGACACGGAATGTTAAAGGAATGTCAATGTCGTGATTGCTCCATTCTGATTTTATTTCATTAAAATTATAAAGTCCTCTACCTTCTCCATTTCCTAATGTTGGAATTTCAGAACAAGTCTTTGAGTCAGCATCTGGATTATCATTTTCCATATTTGGGCCAAATAGCATTCTTTGATTTATCCATTTGTGATACAGATGTTGCATAGGCTTATTTGCTATAGCAAATTCGGTGTTAACTAGTTAAACTATGCAAACTCCTTGAATCCCATTCTGTCCAAATTGTTTGAACCTGTACCTATTTCTCCTGCATTGGTGCAGCAATTCCACGAAAATCACCTGTCTTTGTCTCAGTGCGTTTGTACCATCTGTTACAACTACACCGTCACCGCTACCTTCTTGATATTCATATCCCAATTGTTTCTCAAACGGGTCAGTATCTCAGTGTTTGTATAGTAAACAACGTTAGCAAAGTTCTGCCGCATGTGGCATGGTGAGTGTTTGAAAAATTTAAAACCACCTTTCTGTCCATGTAAAGGCTGATCTGTTTCAGCGTGAGGGAATATATTTATCGCTTTGTCTATCAGCGTGCTGTCAAACGGCATGAGTTCTGATTTGTTCCCACTTTCAGGTGCAAGCAGTGCGCTGGTCGTGGTGATGTCGCAAGGCTTTAGCTTGTCGCCCTCCATCTCAAAGGTAAGCTCTGGGTAGTATGTTGGTTTCTTGTCCAGCGTGTGTGGATAAAAAACCCCTGCTTACTGTTCTTGGATATGGTTTTACCATCTATAGTGTAACTGTGTTCCAATACTTCGTTGCCAATGGTAAAAGAAGTGTTGGTGTTGTACCAGTGTAGAATTGTCGAGTCTGGGTCTCCGTTTTTCTTGTAATAGAACTGTATGAACTCACCGTTTATTTGTTGGTGGTTGGCTCCATAATATGTAAGCTCAAGTCCGTAATAAACGTCATCTGACGCAACTACATCAAAATGGTCGCGCTGGCTGGTAATTTGCATTTGTCCCATTGTCGCCCTTACTTATCTCAATTTGTTGCATGAGCGGATAGTCTGTCGGTTTATCCGTGTTCACGCTTATCATGTTGTACGAGTCTTGTTCGTATGTGTTGTCTATACTGTTGTCGGCACCAAAGTTTCCAACTTTTATATTTCCACCTTGAACCCCCATTCTAAGTGCGGCACTACTGCATATATCTGTGAGTGTCCCTTGCCATTATACTCAATAGAAGCAGGAGGGCTTTTACTGCTCTTTCGAAATCATCAACATCATTGGCAGAACATGCGGCAAGCATGCAGCAGCATCCTACAGCTAAAATAGTTGAACGTATTATTGTCTTATATTGCAACTTCATTTTCTTAAAATTTAATGATTGTGCGCAAAAAGGTAGTTCATGCCACGTTCGTGCGCATAATATCTAAAATCGGTCTGTATATTCTTATATAATGTATTGAGGATGTTATCGCCTACCAACATTACCTTTATTTCCCTGTTGCTGGGCAGCTTGAAGGCAACATCTGCAGTGATGCCAAGCAGGAAGTAGGGGTCGGGCGATACTGCCACTAGATCCGTGTTGGGGTCGAAACGTTCTTGTTTCGTGACATAGTTGCCAGAAAAGAGAGACGATGCGCTTTATCTTTTTCTCTGCACCGAAGATATGTTCGTAGCTGGCTGACAGTCCATACTTGTCTGATGGCATGAAAGGCAACCAGTTGTCTCGTGTTATGTTGCGTGCAAATATCCATTCGCCCTTTGCTACGATACTGAGTCCTTTAATGGGATTTACTGTAGCTTCTATATCGCCACCATACAGTCTCACATCAGTCCTGATCGTACATAAACTTGGCATATTTTTCCGCTTGGGCTGTTATGAAAACGAGTCTAACATAGCCGATATGGTCGTATATATAACTGTTAATGTGTTGGTAGAACGTGGGCTGGCTCTACAGATATCCCATGTGTTGCGATACCTTGCGCCTAAGATGGACTTTCCAGCACGCTCACTCTTTGGGTTTCTATGCCCACTGCCAGATAAGAACCTTCTTGAAGTCCGACGGCATAAAGCTCGTTGATGTCTGGTGGACGCCACGACCAACCGATGTTTGCACGTATGTCCCAGTTGTCGTTAAACTGATAGTGAGCAGCAAAACTTGAGGTAAAGTTGCTGTAAACCTTGAAGTCATCGTAATAGTCGTACTTGTTCAGCGTGGTGTAACCGCTCACGCTCATTACTCTAAAGTCGTAACGCAAGCCCAATTGCATTGCAATTTTTCAAAAGATAGCCTTTTGCAACGAAACCACCCATGGTGAGCAGCAAAGTTTGTGTACGAAAGGCAGGATTCTTGGTGCCTGGGAAGTTGTAGTTTATTTGGTATGTGTTTGATACACCCTGCAAAGGTGGACATTTTGTAAGGCTTCCATGAAGTACGATATGACAAGTCGCCCTTGTATGTTTTCAATATAAGGTCTTGCATCGGGATGGCACTCCACTCCTTTTTCATACGGTTCTCATACTCCTGTCGCAAATTTTCTTGGAACGAGAAAGTCAGATCCAGCGATTGCTTTGGGTTGATACGATATTTCACCTCGCCCTTCAGCGTGAAGTGTTGTGATTGCTGGAAAGGGTATGCCAATTTCATAACTGAATGGTTGCAATGACGACTCTGTTGGACGACCAATGCGAAAGTCGTTCTTGTAGTTGTGTCAAGTCGGATATTTGGCTGCCAAAATAGATACCAGAACGTTGGTAGAACAAACTTGTAAGCACGGTTGCCGTGATGCGCTTGTTCTCAAAACCACCCATGGCAGACATGCTGATGTTATTGTAGCCCGTGTTGTTCATGATGTATTCGGGCGTATGGTAATCACCACCACGAGTATAGTTGCCGTGCAGGCTGCATACCGAAATTCTTCCAACCTGCTTCAATGCTTCCCGAACCGCTTATTCCTCAGGGCATTGGTATCATAGCCGATGTTGGTAACTCCTTTCACGATAGGCTTGTATGCCCATAGGGTAGGGGCGCATCGTTGAGCAATACCACACCACCCCATGGCACCAAAACCGTAACGGATACATTCGGCACCCTTTACACCTCTACCATGCTGGCACCTGTATAGTCAATTTCTGGCGCATGGTCGTTACCCCAACTCTGGCTCTCCAGTTTCACTCCATTGTTCATCAATAGAATACGGCTGCTGTGCATACCTTGAATAACAGGTTTAGCCACCGTACTACCGGCACTGATAGAGCTCACGCCAGAATGGTCTCTCACATTTTTGCCAACGAGGTGGCACCACCTTTTTCAATGCTTCCTGACTGATAGCAGAGGACTGTTGCAAGACACTCGTGTGTCGTTTCAGTGCGGTGACAGTGACATTATCTAATAGCTTAGAATCGTCCTTTAGCTGTAAAGTTATCATGTGGCTGTCGGGGATGCTTACAACACGTGTCACGGCCTTATAACCTACGTAAGTAACCGTCAGTTTTATGCGGTCGGTAGCACGCAGCAGGTTTAATCGTACACCTACCGTCTATGTCTGTCACCGAAGGATTTTGAAACGCCTTCGCAGCGTACGACAGCACCGATAAGCGGCTCTTGTGACAGTTCGGAAACAACCCGAACGGTTACGGATGTTTTGACATCTTTGTCCTCATCCTCCACCGTCTCCTGCCCATGCACAGACGTAGCATGGACGTAGGTGGGTGGGAATAAGAACAAAGAACTTAAGAGGTGGCGGACAGGTAGTATCTGACTCGCCTTTCATAGTTCACTTTTGATTTGTTCATATATACTCAAATTATAAATGGTTTTTAATGAATAGACACAAATTCCCCCTACCTTTATAGCGGAGGAAACGAGTCTTTAAGGGTTTACTCAGGCTTAAGACCAAGACGCAGGTGTCTGCAAATAAAGTCAGCCTTACACTTTCATCTCTTCTATGTTGCTTTCCAAATAATTGGGAAATATTTGTAATTTATTAACTGTTCATTATCAATCACTTAGCGTGAAGTTTGTGGTACGATGACTTTTAGAAGAAGCAACAGCCACCAGCCCGGCATGGGAAACACCGGGTATGGAAAGGCTACGAACAACAGACCTATCAGACAAACTTCTATGAGTTGACACGGACGTATCCGTCCAACAATTTACTTCTTCAGAATATAGGTAAAACGCAACAATCTTATCGGAGATGACACCCGAAGGTCCATCAATTATGAAAAGGAGTCGTTTTTATGAAGTTGTCCAAAAAGTCTGTATGTTATTCTTTATCCCATCTGTATGGCTCATATTTCCCTACTATTCTTGAGTACCGAGAAAATGATGTTGGACATCTTTCGGCTATTTTGACTATGGCTTCCTGCGGTTTCATGGACTGCTTGTATCGGCATAGGCCATTCTCCAGTCCGTAATCTCTATAGATGGCTATCCATGCAGCCTCTATGATCATCGGTCCGAGATGCTTGTTGTCACGGAAGGTCTTCTCTCCTTGCGGTTTCTCTCACTATTATGACAGGTCGGTATTAGGCCGAGATAACTGGCGAACTGGTTCTCGTTACGGAATCTCTTCACATCGTAGATTTCTGTCCAGTATACACTGGCTACACTTTCACCTATGCCAGGTATCGACATCAGAAGCTCGTGAGCTGTTCCTATACCTGTTGGTCTGCGCAAGCCTTCGTATGGATTTTGTCGCATCCAAGAGTGTCTGCGGCGTATCGTCTCCACCTGCTTGACGAGCCAAGTCAACGACAATCTTGAGGAGTGGCACTCACGACATCCTCCTTGAGCCATTTGATGAAAGCCCCTTGACCAGTGCGTCCCCGGTCTTGCGAACTGCTCCGGGTATCTCCACGCCATTGCAGTGCAGCAGGTGCTTCACCCTGCCTTGTAGCCGGAGAGTTGTTTCTGTATGGTCTTCCTTATGCGGATGACTGACCTGTCATCGATATTCTCTTTCTCACGGATGTATATGGGACGGATGTCACCGGCGCGCAAGGAGCGCGCAAGTTTGGCTACATCTACCTTATCGGTCTTCATCACCTCCTCGTACTGGGTGGTCGGAACATCTGCGGCATGGGTCACGACACAGTTGATGCCGTACTCCTTGAGGAGCGTAGTATGTGGAAAAACCACTGAAGCCTGACTCATACACGGCATGGTGACTCGCCATCAGGAAATGCTTCTTCAAAAGTCAAAGAGCGTCTTTGCGGAGGCTTGCTGGGTGCTTCTCTTGTAACCCGACTCGGTCAGCACACAGACCTCCCAAGTTTTTGCGTGCACATCAATTCCGATGTAAATCTTTTGTCCTTTAAAAGGAAATTTTTGTTTCTTTTGCATATCGGTACAGTTCTAATTGTTTGTCATTTGTCAGTTTGCACTACAAATATACAATCCAGTATTATCGTACCAACATTTTCCTTGCAGACTATGAAAAACACCGCGGTGGTTTGCCATGCGGCCGGAGGCGCTGAAGCCTCGAAGAGCGGCATCCGACTTGTCTCTGTGTGTGTGCCTTTTGCAAAACATAGTAACTTACGATTTGCGGCTGGCACAGGTAGATAAAATCAGTACACCGTCCAATACCTACATTTAGTGATATTGCTGTCCGGTAAAACTTTTTGGAGGCTATCTGTGTTAGTTAAAATAGACTTAAACTATTATTTCTTATAATTATCGGTTATTATAGGTCTTTTCTTGTCAAAAATAAGTGCGTTTTATAATACTTACAGTTTGAAACTGAAAAACCAAGCCTCTAGATGAGTAAAACGGCTGCAATACCGATGGATAAAAGAGATACAAGCTTTCAGTTTATTTTTACCGGACAGCAATAATTTAGCAAAATTGTATCATCACTATTTTTGGATAAGCAAAGAAACAGACAGATCTTTTAAGCTCTGCCCCTCTTTGTAAGAATAAAGTCACGATTGAAAAAATGTGCGGTTCTCTTCGGCAAGCTCTAACTAGTCCGCCCTACAGTGTCGGCACCGGGTAATAGCGTATCAGGTCTCTGCCTGAACTGTTCTGTAAGCGCATTGATGTCCTCAAGGCATTCTCCACCACAGAAGGTAGCTAGAGAGAAGTCAGACATACTTCCATAACAGAATGCTTTGCCACTACTTCCACGTTTACCCTAATACAGATTCGGTAAGTTTTTCAAAGCCCAACTTTTGAGAAAACGTCCATAATGTGATAAATTCCTCGAAAGAGTGATATTCTCGTTTTTAAATGCTACCTTTGCCATGTCAGTTTTTGCTTACTTGTTATGTTTTGCAGCACCAAGATAGGTGAAAATTCTGACATATCCAAAGTGTTTTGAGAACTCTGTTTCTCAGATACGCCGATTTCTCACAAGAATTTATGCTGCGGAATTAAGGTAAAAATACTATCTTTAATGCAGCAATCTCCATATCATTAACCCAATGGAAATATCTATGAAACGATTACTATATATATCTAAGCATTGTTTGTTTAGTGTCACATGCTCAAGATGAGGGAAAACTATATGATAGAGCTTTATCAACTTGCAGGTAAGCATCAGATAGAATAGTGTATTTTATTATATTGATTCTCTTGCAAAAAATTTGGACATGAAGATTCCTATTTATATTTTAATCTCTCCACAAACCCACGATTTAGATGGTTGCTACAAAGAAGCACGTTGGAGAGAATTGATGGGTAAATTGATTAAGGCCAAAAGCATGAGGTGGAAGACACTCTAACATTACACTGTCCACAGACAAAAGATATATCAAAAGTTATCATGCCAGAAGCAAAACATTATGACATTTATGCTGATATAAATGTAAAAGCAGAAACTTTGAAAGTTGATGGTACGGTAACTGTTGACTTCCACGGACAATCCTTTATTGATTTTGCTTTTGTGGAAGTACAGTACTGTTGAAAGTATATTTGTTAATGGTAAAAAGTCGAAGGTCGATTTCACTCCTGAAAATAAATTCCAATGGATGAAGCAAGCTGGTAGATTACGTATATAAAACTAAATCAGACAAAAGCAACCATACGTTATATTTATACTCGCATCTTGATAGCAGTGACTCATGGATGTCATTATGTGACAGCAATCTCGTTATGTTAAGTATGTATATGCCATGCGTATCCTTACGATTCTAATGGGGAGCATTTTAATGGTGATATAACATTTAAGATAGACTCAACCTTCAAGGTAACAGGCTCCCGGTCTAATATCCCAAAAAGATAACGAGTGGATAATGCACCAGCCATGGGATGGATTTGATTTTTGGTTTTATAGCTTCTCCAAATTTAAAGAGTAGGATTGTTAAAAATCAAGGAAATCAATAGAGATTGACTATATTTCCTTTAAAGAATCAGATATAGATTCTTTGGCAAATGCTTGTCAGGAGATATTCAATTATTATAGTAAACTTTATAAAAAGTCGTTCCGGGAGGCAAAAGAACTAAAAAGTCGTATTATTGCCGGATCTTGGAGGAGCTATTAGTAGACGAAAATTATATTGTAACAGAGGCATATTTCTTCAATGAATATCTTTTTAAAATTTTATCTCATGAGATTGGACATTTTTGGTGGCAATCAGCCCCCACTAATAACTGGTTAGACTGGTTGAACGAATCTTTTGCCGAATCACAGTTCACTCCGAGCAGTTCAAAAACCATTATGGAAACACCATCTACACAGATTATATTGATGCCTATAAAGAGAGTGTTGAAAGGTATGTCCTATTTGGGGATTGAGATAGAAATGTTCCCAATGCCCATACTGTTTTTACAATAAAAGTTGCAATCCTACTTTTATAATTTGCAGAATGAGGGTTGGTGATGAAAATTCTTCAATTTTAGCATACATTAGCAAAAAGCCATACTGCCGACCACGAACAATTTATGAAAGTAGCCGAATCGATCTTAGGGAAGCAATGGGCTGAATGGATTCAGGAACAGTTACAGGAGTAGAATTTCTTAATCACCCTAATTCCACAATATTTTTTCTTGTGAGGTACTTTTTATATATTGTAGTGACATTTTTGGGGTTTATCCATTGATATGAGGGATTTTCGGGGTTCTTGGTTCTTTACATAATCATGAAATCCCCTTCGAAACCAATGAGGAAGTATGATAACCACAAAGAAATACTGTTTATTCGATGAAGACCTCAGAGTAGTAGGTTTTTATTTGTACCTTAACTCCACAGCACAATTTCTCACAAGAAATTGTGCTGTGGAGTTAAGGACATAGTAAATCAAGCCATTCAGCCGTGGTGACACCTATATCACCACAGCTATATTCTCCGTTTGTATTTATCGTCTTATATAATGTCTTTACAGCCATAAACTTATGCAGTCTTCAGTTATAATGCTCCACTAATATTATCACAAACTTACTTTTTATTTTTGTTGCTGTCATTTTAACATTTGCATAGAGTTCGTTGTAATTCAACAAGTTAAACACCCACAACCGATGATATAGTGACAGGGAAAGTTTGTTTTGAAGTGCCGAATTACAAATATAACGACTTTACTGACATATCGTTATTTTATGTTTTATAAAATTTTATTTAACACCTCTGATTCCGCAGCATTATTCCTTGTGAGGTGCTTTTATATATTGAAGTGACATTTTTGGGATTTATCCATTGATATGGGGGATTTTATGCTTAGAAAAAGACCTGCAAGAAATACGAAACACCTCTATATCAACATATGAGCCCCAAAGACATCTCAACATATAAAAATTTTCTTACAAAGATACTGATGGAATTAAGGAAATAAATTAAAATTCTCATCATCACGCTTATTGTTTTTATAAAAAGATTATGTAAATTTGCATCTACTTAGTGAAATCACCGAGAAATTATATACAGAGGCTATTTTAATAAAGATTATGTATCCCCGAAAACCAAAGCTATCAATAAAAAGCAAAGAAAATCGGGCAAATATTTACTCCAGATTTTATTGTTCAATCAATATTGAGTTATTGTAAATACGAAGGTAAATAAACGTATGTGAAAAACATATAATTGACAATAGTTGCGGAGATGGTGCTTTTCTGAGAGCTATTATAAAAATATATATAGAAGTTGCAAAACATAAAGGATTATCTAAGTCTGAAATTAAAACTGATCTTGAAACCTACATACATGGCATCGACAATGATTCATTGCATTTGCATCATGCAAAGAAAAATTAAACGAGATAGCATCTGAATATGGTTTCAAACAAATAAAAATGGGACTTATATATACAGCTCACTTTTCTTTCGAAAAATTTAATGGGAAAATGGATTATGTTGTAGGTAATCCCCCATATGTTCAGTACATAACGAATTCCTCCTACAATGAAGTAAAAGCATATAGGTTTGCTAATGGCGGGAATGACAGATTTATATCTTGCTTTTTGAACTTGGATTTGACATGTTGAAACCTGATGGTCAATTATGTTATATTACACCAAGTTCATGGCTTATTAGTGTTGCTGCTGATATGAGAAGCACATAATACACCATCATACATTGGTTGCACTTATTGATTTGGAACATTTCCAGGCATTTGAGAATGCTACATCTTATACTATGATTTCTCTTGCAAATCTTACAAAGAAAAATGAATTTGATTATTATGTATATAATGGTGAAACTCATAAAAAGAGATTTTTGTAGAACGAATTAAATTGAAAGATGCTTATATAGACTCTTATTTCTATTTGAGTGATTCCAAGCACCTTGAAATTTTAAAGAATATCAAAACAGCAAAACCTAACAAATACGTATCAGTTAAAAATGGTTTTGCTACTCTTGCAGATTCTATTTTCATAGGTTTAGAAATTCCTGATTCACCAATAACTATTAAAGTACTCAAAGCATCTACAACAAAAATGGTACAAGTGTCTTTTCCCTTATAACAAGTTAGGAAAACCACTTTCTGAAGAGAAGATCTTTTCAAATGATGCAGTTAAAAAACATCTTCTTGAAAAATAAAGAAGCATTGCTAAAAGGAAAAGAAAAGATATGCAGGGTGGTATCTTTTTGGACGAACCCAGGCGCTAACAGATGTTTATCGTTCTAAACTCTCTATTAATACGCTTGCAAGAAAGAAGGAAGATTTCAAGCTGGTAGAAATAGAAGAAGGGGAAGGAATATACAGTGGTCTTTATCTTATTACAGACTTTGATATTAGTTTCAATTTCATTAAGAATATTATTGCATCTGATGATTTTATCGAATATATTAAGTTGCTCAAAAATACAAGAGTGGAGGATATTATACGTTTAATTCAAAAAGATACAGAACAATACATTAATTATTATTTAACATATAAAAGTGAAGAAAATATGCTCTCAAACTATCAGTTTCTAGAAAAATCGGACCTCTTTCAAAGGAGTTTATTAAAGTGTAAAACTTCAAGAAGTACAGCAAAAACTAGAGCCTCTACATGAACTAATTGCTCAAAGATATAGCTAAAAGACTAGGTGATGAATACAAGATTTGGTCACAAGGTTATGCTGAGGGTAAAGATCAACAGTAGATACATTGACACAAAAACGTAGACATCACCATTGTAAACAAACAAACAGAAAGGCCTGTTGCAGGGATTGCCATCAAATTTGTTATGCAAAACTATTCTCAGAACTCAAACAATTATTTTGAGAATATGCTAGGTGAGACTGCAAATATTAGAACTACTAATTGTCCTTATTTTTCAAATATTTATTATCTTGGATAAACTGCCATATTACCGGAATAATGAGACAATTAAAAATGGGAAAAAAATCACAGAGCACAATATGCGAAATATTCTGTACTCTGAAAGGACAATATTGAACAATTTATGCATACACCTAACAAAACTTTTAATATATGTTGTACATGATCACCTGATATTTCTGAGGAACGAAGACAAAGGAAGAATACATGAACTACTATAATAAACATAAAACAAATTATGCATCAAAGAATCTGAAAATGAGATACAAAGAACTAAAAAGGAGGTAATATAATCTTTAATAACTATAAATCCTTTATGGACAAAATATACCATACCATAAAAATCTATCTAACGCAAATTCAACATAGAACTACAATCCCAAGTGTAGGTGTAGTGTAATAATCTATACCGAAAAACACTGAGGAATTGGGGGGCGAGCAGCTGCCATTGGCACAAAACCATTTCTATACTCAAAATCAGGACAGAAATGTCATTCTTAAAAACTTGTTTCAAACAGTATGATTATCAAAATGGAACTTACATTTTGACACACCGTCCTTATATTGTTCTTATCTCCTTCGAAGAGAATCTACAGAGAGTTCAAGCCCAGATATTGGTCTGTCACTCTGTATAATAGAAACTAACGAATCATTTTCAAATGTTAATGCCGTTGTTATAATGAATCCTTCACATTGGACACGAGCAGGTTCATATAATACAAAACGTCTATTCTCTGTATGGTTTCTTGTAAAAACATCAGACCTAAATGGAAAACCACATTGTTTTTTCCCATCTGCTTTATTGAGTCCTAAACGAATGTCTGACACTGGAAATTTAGACAATGTAGGTGCAATAGAGCAAGAGTAAAACTCTAAAATGGAGACACAAATAATGTACACATTACAAGGGATGAAAGTAAAAAGATTTTTCATGTCAATAAGGTTTAATAATTATTCGCCGTAAAGGTACATTTATCTTTTGTATTTTTATTAAAAGTGATATATAATTTTACTCCATTTCCATTTAATTTTTCTTGATAGGATTGAAAACATAGCCTTTTATGCTAAATCTGTACTTTTTCGTTGTCTCCAAAGCTACTCCTTATACCAAATGTAATTATTTTTCACACACTCGTTTTTGAAAAGATGCTCTTTTAGCTTCTAAAGACGCCTAATTGGCTTGCAAGAGATGCCCTTTTGAAAGTTAACTAACGCTCTTTTTCATGCCTAAGTAACTCTATTAGAAAGTGGTTTTGTAAGTTCTTGATTCTATGCAAGTTATAAAGACGTTACGACCAGTACTTTTTGGAGTTTTTAAAGGGAGTTTTTACGCTTGTTTTGTAATAATTTTTCAGAGTGAGGGGAAGGTTATTTTCAGGTGAGGATTAAGGTTTTAGAGCAATTAAACCCTCAATCGGTCATTAGATCACAATGTTTCAAGAATTCTTGTTTTTGTGTTGTTTCCTAACATCTTTTATTTTCTTGCCAGCATCTTGGCTGTCTTTGCAACTTGACGTAGCCCGCTACGCCTGCGTTACAAAGACAGACAATCTGCTCGACAATAAAACAAAATCTTTTTAGGCTCTAATGACTGATTTGGTTAAAAAGCCTGCCACCAACGATGCGACAGACTTTCAAACTAATACCTTACGCTTTTAACTTAAAAAGAGTTTTTCAATACTTGCGATTTTCAGCATGAATCCTTTGTCAACCTTTTAGTCGGTCTTCAATCTTTTGAACAACTGTGGATTACGGTGCTGTGGTCACGATTACCCACCAACTTCCGATACGACTTGCAGGGCATCTTTCGTATATTTCTGTGCCATATACATGCTCACTTGGCGTGCCATTACAATGTCTTTCTTACGAGAACGAGAGTTGACAGCCGACATTGTAACATTATAATGTGAGCAAACCTTGTCCATGATATCATCGATTGTCAGCGGTTCGTCGTCAATCTTCACTGCACGTTTGATGACACGCTCAGCCAATCGCATATCAATATTACTATTGTAAACGACGCTGTAAGCGAGGAGTGAGTTGATAACACCTTGAAGGTCACGCACACTACCATTAGCTGTCTCAGCGATGAAGCGCACTACATCCTCTGGAATGTTAAGACCATCACGCTTAATCTTGCTATGGAGAATATCCACACAAAGCTGTACGTTTGGTTTTTCTAACTCTGCAATCAGTCCACAAGAGAAACGTGTCAGCAAGCGGTCGTTCATGCCCTTCAAGTCAACTGGTGGGCGGTCACTCGCTAAGATGATACGCTTTCCGTTACGGAAAAGGTGGTTGAAGATGTGGAAGAAGGTGTCCTGCGTCTTTGTTGCAGTAACCCATTCCTGAATATCATCGACAATGAGGATATCAATTGTCTGATAGAAGTTGATAAAATCGTTGGTAGTATTCTGTCGTACAGAATCGGTGTACTGTACTTGGAACAGACGTGCAGACACATATGACACACGCTTTTGAGGATAGAGTTGCTTCGCTCTTAATCCGATAGCATTCACAAGATGGGTCTTACCACAGCCCGATGGTCCATAGATGAACATTGGGTTAAACTGTGTTGTGTTAGGATGTTCTGCGATAGAAAGACCGATAGAACGAGGGAGTTTGTTGCTGTCGCCCTCAACATAGTTGCTGGAATGACTTATGAGGGTCGAGCTGCGAATCGAGGTCCTGTGGCATCGCATCCAGCACGGTTGGGCTTTTGATTAGCGCGAGCCGTAGGACGCTGTGAAGAAATTTCTTCTACGTTTTCCTGCTCTAAGTCTCGTGACAAATGATTCTCCTGATCAACCATTCACGATACGTCAGTTGAACGCCTTGTCCGAAGACACGCGTCAAAAACCTTACGCAGCAAGTCTACGTAATGACCCTCCAAATACTCATATACGAATTGGCTTTGGGACCTGAACTAACAATGCTCTTTGATGCTGGCTTATACGACTGTAATACAATCGGACGAAACCAAGTGTCAAATTGCTGCTCAGTCACATTCTCCTTTATGAGCTGGAGGCAACTATCCCAAAAGATTTTTAGGATTGACGTTCATAATTGGTTATCTATAAATATCTATGTCTTTTCTCGAAAATAGTGGCGTGCCGACTATCTCTGTTTTAATTTTGATAGTGCAAAAGATAGTAATTTATTTATAAAGAGAACTATCTGCAATATTACATCTCAAAGACGAGAAAGTTTGTAAATCGTTATATCTGTGGAGGTTGCGTTATCCTTCACGAACCACTCTATTTGCGTAGTTGTGCAATTGTAGTATTTGAAAAACAAATAGTTTTAACATGCCTACACCCTTTATGCGACGCTGAGAAAGAAACAAACGCAGGAAAGCGCAAAGAAGCTGATATTCAAACTGCTTTCAAAAACACTTTCCTGCGTGTGAAAACATTGATGATATTATTTAACTATATTTAAATTACTTGTCTTTTCTACCAAAGATAGAGAAGTGAACATAACGCTTTGGATGTGCTTTAAGATTTGTCAAAAGACTATCTGCTAGAACGCATCGTGCTATAAGATTATTGTACAAAGAGGCGTCGTTAAGCATCAAGCCCATTGTACCCTCGTTGCTATTCAGCTGTGAGCGAGTTCATATTGTCTAAAGTTGCGTTCACCTTAGCCATCGTAGCCTCAACATCGAGTCCGTTCACCTGTATTATTAAGGTTAGACATCATCGTATTTGCGCCACGGATAGCCCCACGAGCTCTGTAATGCCTCTGTTTGCGTTCACCATCATGCCGTTGGCATTGTCCATCACCCTACCAGCCTTTTGCTGCTCATAACAGGCAAAGAACCATTAACCTGTGCGAGCAAGGTGTTAAGCTCACGGTGAAGTAGTAAGATTAGCTGCAAATCTTGTCTACATTGTGTACCGAACTCTGAAGAGCTGGGTCATAAGGGAGTGTATTTACGCTTCCAAGGATGCTATCCAACTTTGGCAACATCTTCGGATAGAAGGCACCATACTCTTCAAGTCGCCTAAGGGTACCATCGTTGATACCACCGTCAATCCAGCCATTTGGCTCCAAGAGCTTCGTGCTTTTTGCCAAACTATGAGTACGACCTTCACGTTACCCATGATGTCACTAACAATCTCAGCGGTAGTACCTTCCGGGATTCTCAATGTCTTTTCAACATCGATATCGACTGTGATAGAACTCGCCTAACTTATCATAGTCGTAATCAATATTCCTAACGATACCCACCTAAAACCATGAGCATAGACAGGAGTTGATGTAGACAAGCCCGTGATATCGTTGAACTTAATCTTGTAATGTGCGTCATTCGAGAAGAGGGAAATACCTCTTAGGAACTGTATTCCAAAGAATAACACAACGATAGCAAGTATAGCAACGATGGCAATCCTTACTTGTGGTGTGAAAACTTTCTTCATATCCGTTTTGTTTACTTATTCTTTTATTCTTGAGAAACTTGCTATTGCTTGATTGACATCCATACGAGTTCTATTTTTGTAAGCGATAATAAATGATTGTGGAAAGTCTTTCTGCATCTTTCCTCGCAATCGTACAATGTCATTATAATTTGTGCTGGAACCTAGTAAAATACTTATAGAAGTTTCCTTCTTGTATGCATTCAATGTCTGTACGACCATGAAGGAGTTCACTACCTGATCTTAACTGGCGGTTAGAAGCAAGCACTTGTGTCTTAAAAACGGGTACAGCCTTTGATGTTTTACTTTCAGTGTCATTACAAGGAAGTAATTCTCGAATAGCATCTGAGATCTCTTCTTAGCCTCTTCTACCTTATTCATAGGGCGAGCCGGTGGTGCGGGTGTGGATGAACGAGGCTGTTCTACTGGTACTGTAGAGCGAGAACGCTGTATAGGAGCTGCAGAATGAGATCTTTCTACTGGCAAAACTGGACGTGGTTTGGTTGTTGGAGCTGTTGGAATAACGCGGTCTACTACTATACGTTTATTCTCTACAGCCCGATAAGGAACTACAATACGTGTGTCATATGTATTCTTGTATTGTGCAAAAGCATTATAAATACCTTTTGCCATAGCATCAATACCTTCTGGTGAGTTAAGGTATTCTTCCTCGTCAGCTGCTGTAATAAAGCCTAACTCTATCAAACAACTTGGCATATAACTCTCTCTTAACACAAGAAAACCAGCCTGATGAACACCCTTATCAATACGTCCAGCAAACGAACAAACAGAGTTCTGTATCATTCGAGCTAACTCAACACTTCGCTCCATGTTCGCATTCTGCATGAATTCAAACATGATATAGCTCTCAGAAGAGTAGGGTCAAAGCCCTGATAGGTCTGCTGATAGCCTTTCTCCATTGAGATTACGCTATTCTCTCGCATAGCCACATCGAGGTTGTCCTTCGCACGGTGCATACCTAAGGTGTACACTTGGAAGCCCTTTACATAGCGACCCGAACCCACAGAGTTCGTAGCTGATGGATATAAAAAGATCGGCTTTGCTTTATTGCAATATCGGCACGCTGATGTAAAGGATAAACACGTCGGTCTTACGCGTATAAATCACATTAACATCAGGCATATTCTTCTCAACATAGCGACCGAAGGCCAAAGCTATATTCAAGTTGATGTCCTTCTCCTTTGATATAGCACCCTATCGCACTCTGCGTCATGCCCACCATGGCCAGGGTCAATAACCAGTGTGAAAACGTCCGTCTGCAGCCCATGAAAGACCTACTGAGCAAGACCAAGAAAACAAAGAGAAGCGATATTTTCTTAAACATACTTAATTATTTAAAGGACAAAGATACGGCTTTTTCCTTGGGGAAACCAAGACACTAATCCATGGTTTTTATCATTTATTAAGTGTAATTCCACGCCTGCTCCGTCACTATCTGCAACCCATTGGAGGATCCAGTTTCAAGAGTTTTTAAGTCGATACTACTTATCATTGGGAAAGCCGCACACAATGCCTCGACAATAGATCCAGCAACTGATTCTAACAGGCGAGGCAGGGTTGTTTCACGACTTCTCTTATGATATTAAAAAGCCTCTGCATAGTTCAACGTGTCAGCAACATCATCGCTCTCCATTGCCTTTGCAAACGGATAACCTAACCGCAGATCGAGAACATACTCATTGCCAACCACACGCTCTTGTGCCCCTACTCCGATACGAGCATGGAAATGAAGACCTTGCAGAAGAATATAACTGTCATTAATTTCATCATTCTTTAAGAGAAGTGAGGGCAAGACGAGCTGCCTGCCTCTGTTTTAATCCAAGACAGTCATTAGTCTACAATAGGTATATGTATGATTTTCTAATGACCGAATTGGTTTTAATTGAATTTTACTGCTAACCGTTTAGCCACAACGTGAGGCTCCACAGTTGGTACAAATCAGGCAGCCTTCTTGATAAACAAGGGTTTCTTGTCCACAGACTGGGCATTTTCAAGCCCTGACGCACTCGTACCATCAGTAACATACTTCTTCAATGCTCGTTTCAGCACCAATCTTCCAGTGTTGATGCTTTCATTCTTCAACTGCAACGAACCAACGAGCTTGATGACGTGGTCGATTGGCATACGATAACGCAATACGCCTGAAATCAGCTTCGCGTAGTTCCAATACTCTGGGTTGAACTTCTCTGACAAGCCCTCAACAGTGGTCTTATAGCCACGTTTATTCTCGAACTGGAAGTCGTAACGATGGTTACCATCTTCGGCTGTTTGCTTGATAATCTTACCCTTAGTAACGCTCTTTGGAAGGGCCATACCCTCCTCATCGTCCTGCAATCCGGTAAAAGATTTCGTAAGGATAACCATCCAATAAACCAACGAAAGCCACCCATTTTCTCTTTTATTGTTTTGGAAGCGTACGACGTCGCATTCCAATTCCTTTGGACGAACTTCAATGACTTGTAGGCGATTCTGAGTAGCCTCATGATGCTCCTCAGCTGAGTTAAGGTCTTTTACCTTCTCCTCATCAATAGGCTTTTCTTCCTTTGTTTTATCCTTCTTTGATACCGAAATCATCACGCCCGAACGGCTACCATCACGATAGATAGTACAACCCTTACAGCCACTACGCCATGCCTCAACATAGAGTTTGTTCACCAACTCCTCATCAACTTAGGTTTTGAAGGTTCACTGTCACAGAGATAGAGTGGTCACCCACTTCTGAATCTCACCCTGCATACGCACCTTCATCAACCAGTCGATATCGTTTGCGGTAGCTTTATAATAAGGAGAACGCTTCACGTTCGTCAATCTCTTCCTGACTGTACTTCTTCTGCGTGTCAATTCCGTTCACCTCATCCATGTCAGGGAACTTACGGTGGTAAACAATGTACTCCTCAAAAGAGTCGCCAACCCTCATCAACGAAGTCTACATGTACGTCCGCATCATTTGGATTCACCTTACGACGACGCTTATATACAGGCATAAAGACTGGTTCAATACCCGAAGTCGTCTGTGTCATGAGCGAGGTTGTACCCGTTGGAGCAATCGTCAAAGCAGGCAATATTTCTACGACCATACTTCTTCATATCCTCGTAAAGCTGACCATCAGCCTCCTTCAAACGAAGGATAAACGGATTCTTCTCCTCACGTTTAGCGTCATATATCTCAAACGCACCACGCTCCTGCGCCATTGTTACCGATGAACGATAAGCATTCAGTGCCAATGTGCGATGAATATAAACCGAGAAGTCAGTTGCTTCTTGTGTTCCATAACGCAAGCCCATAGCTGCTATCATATCGCCCTCAGCAGTGATTCCCACACCCGTACGACGACCTTGACAACTCTTCTTCTTAATCTTCTCCCATAGATGATACTCTGCACGCTTCACCTCGTCAACCTGTGGGTCAGTCTTTATCTTCGACATGATGAGGTCGATTTTCTCCATTTCAAGGTCGATGATGTCGTCCATCAGTCGCTGTGCGAGTTGTGCATGACGCTTAAACAAATCCATATCGAAGCGTGCATGGTCTGTGAATGGGTCGATAACGTATGAATAGAGATTCAACGAAAGGAGTCGACAACTATCGTATGGACAGAGCGAATCTCACCACATGGGTTCGTTGAAACGGTCTCGAAACCAAGATCTGCATAACAATCAGGAATACTCTCTCGGATAATGGTATCCCAGAACAACACTCCCGGCTCGGCACTCTTCCATGCGTTATGCACAATCTTTTCCCATAACGTCTTAGCAGAAATCTCCTTCGTCACGCTTGGATTGCTGCTATCCGTTGGGAACTGCTGTACGTAAGTCTTATCCTCAACGACTGCCTGCATGAACTCATCGGTTATCTTTACAGACACATTAGCACCAGTCACCTTACCTTCTTCCATCTTGGCATCGATGAACGCCTCTGAATCGGGATGCTTAATACTTACCGAAAGCATCAAGGCACCACGACGACCGTCCTGCGCTACCTCACGAGTACTGTTTGAGTAACGCTCCATGAAAGGTACAAGACCCGTTGAGGTCAGTGCAGAGTTGTTCACTGGTGAGCCTTTCGGACGGATATGGGTTAAGTCATGTCCCACACCACCACGACGCTTCATCAGCTGCACCTGCTCTTCATCAATGCGCATAATGGCACCGTATGAATCGGCATTACCGTCCAAACCTATGACAAAACAGTTAGAAAGTGATGCTACCTGATAGCTATTCCGATACCCTGTCATCGGACTACCAGCAGGATAATATATCTGAAATGGTCCAAGAGGTCGAAAATCTCCTGCGCCGTCAATGGATTCTATATTTATTCTCAATACGAGCTATCTCGTTAGCAATGCGCCAATGCATCTGTTCGGCGACTTCGTAGATATTTCCAAAGCTATCCTTCATCGCATACTTGTTGACCCACACGCGGGCAGCAAGTTCGTCTCCGCCGAAATAAGCTAAGGTAGCTTGAAAAGCTTCGTCAAATGAGTAAGTTTGTTTGGTTTCCATTATTGTCGTTTTAGAATTTCGTCTGCGAAGTTACGAATTGTTTTCCAAAATAGAAAACATTTACGTAACTTTGTAGCATCAAAATTATCTAAAATGAAAACTATTAATACAAGAAAGACGATAAGAAAATACACCAACAAGGATGTATCGGAGGATTTGCTGAAAACTCTGTTAGAGAAGGCTGAACGTACGCCAACGATGGGAAACCTGCAACTTTACTCGGTTGTCATCACACGAAACGAGGAAAAGAAGGCGCAACTCGCACCTGCTCATTTCAATCAACTCGATGGTGACAGGGCTCCTGTGGTCCTCACTTTCTGCGCTGACTTCCGTCGTACTACGCTCTGGGCGGAGAACCGTAAGGCAACACCGGGTTACGACAACTTCCTTTCTTTCCTTAATGCTGCCACCGATGCACTGCTTTATTGTCAGACTTTCTGCAATCTTGCAGAGGAAGAGGGCTTAGGTACTTGCTTCTTGGGTACGACCATTTTACAATCCCAAAAACATAATAGAAGTCCTACAACTACCACGTCTCGTGATGCCTATCGCTACTATCACACTCGGTTGGTTTGCTGAGAATCCACCCTCACCGACCGTCTTCCTATCGACAGTATCATCCACAACGAAACTTACGAAGACTATACCCTGAGCGTATCGATGCCTTTTTATAAGCCAAAGGAGCAGTTGGAAGAAACAAACACTTTGTGAAATCAATAATAAAGAAACCTCGCACAAGTCTTCACCGACCTATGTTATACGAAGGAGGCGAATGAGGCTATATCAAAAAGCTTGTTAGAAACGCTGAGGGAGCAGTGGTAAAAAGAAGCTCACTCTCTAACCCCTCTCCGAAGGAGAGGGGAGTGCTGAAACAGTTCGTTTGGGGATGACTAAATGACTTTACCAACCAATAGGGATAACACGACTTACCCCTCCCTATGGGGAGGGGCTGGGAGGGGCTTTTCTCTCCTCGGAGAGGGGTTGGGGTGAGGTTGGGTGAGGCTTTTTAGATTCTTCCGTTAAATGTGTGGATTGTTAATAGAATAAGATTAATCCACATACATAGTATGATTACCCTCAATTAGATTGTTTTACAAAGGGGATAAACTATATAATAAAACGTAATTAGATGCGATGGCTATCTGTATTTTACAAACAACTTATTCCCTTATTAGTTGAAATTTGTAAACTATTTTGTTCAGTTCAAAACCAATACATGCTCTTTTTAGCTTTCTAAAAAGACGCCCAATTGGCTTGCAAAAGATGCCCTTTTGAGGTCTTACTAACGCCCTTTTGATGTCCAATTACACCTTTTGAAACCCACCTTTGTAACCACTTGATTCCTGCCTGTTGCAAGCTTACTTTTTATACGTGTTTTCGCCTTTGTTTTAGGTGTTTTAGTCGAAATATGTAAATACTTTTTACCCCACGCTTTGCGTTTCATAGTTTGTAAATGAATAGTCGTTCTGTATTGGTAGGAGGGTAATAAAAAGCGTTTATTGGCTATCTTCATGATGCTTTTTATTGAAGGTATCATTTGACTCTCACTATAAAGTATTATCTTTGTGGGTGAGTGTTACTCATGTATGTTTTATCAAGGAAAGCATCGTATTATGAAGAAAAAGGTATATTTCTGCAGGTTCTATCCGTGGTGGAAGGGAGGATGCGGCTGTGTATAAGCGGATTATAGACTATATCAATGCGACAGATGTGGTGCTGACGGAGCATATTGGTTTAGGAAGTTTGAGTGTGAAGACACGTACAAAAGAAGATGATGTATATATAAACGTGATACAGAATGGCTTAGGTCGTCAGATGTGCTAATAGCAGAATGTACGAATCCTTCTCATGGTGTTGGTTATGAGTTGGCATACGCTGAGGCTCGTAATATCCCTGTGTATATCTTCTATGACAAAAGCAGAGGCTAATATCTCGGCAATGCTGAATGGTAACGCTTTATTTTAAGGTTTATCCATACGAGAACGAAGCGGAGATATATCCCGTTCTTGATGAAATCTTAGGAAGTAAGTAGGGTGTTTTAATACACAAAAATCATTATTAAAGGTTGAATTTATTGTTCCATCCTTGTCCAGATCGGGGTAGATTTTCTCGTTTTATCTGTTATAATGCAAAGTGAGAAGTGAGCATCACACTTCTTGGACGAAGCTGGTAGTAGGTGTAGCTTTCGAAAGATTGCTGTTAGAACGATAGGTAAAGGTTTTTGTATTGAAGACATTATCGAAGTTAAGGACGAATTGTATCTTCTTTTGTTTTTAAATGTGATACTAATGTTCATAAAGGTGTAATCCTTTTATCCGTAAAACCACTGTTATGCGTGTATTGTAGGTTGGTGTTTAGTATCAGTCTATCAGGAATAAAAAGCCATGGAGAGTGAAGTTTCATTGCTAAAATTGCGAATAATATTTTTGTAGTTACCCGACTTTTGATTGTGAGATAGCCCAACGGCAGTTCTCTGTTAGTCGGATGTTCTTTAAAAGATTAAAGGCAAGGTTGGCAGAGACGAAGAAACTATTATACTGATAGTCGGTGATGACAGACTGGCGCAGTATCTTACTTGTGTTAGCCGAATAATCAGCTGTTGCCCCGATACTCATGTCGTGCCAAGCAATCTCCTTTCGTACATTTGCCGTCATAGAGAAGTTGTTCTGGTGGTTCGGAGCATATTCAGCTTGCAGTAGGGTATGCGCATTTTGGTCTATTGTCGTACCATAAATAATGTCACTCCATGAGCGACCAACCGCCCCAGAGAGATAGGCAAAGAACTGATGAGGGATATTCTTGTAGTGTATCTTCCCATGTATAGTTGCCGATTTGTTTTCGGATAGGTTCACTTTGTAGCGGTTCAGCGTCCTGTAGTTGCTCATCAGATAAGCAGTCATTAGGTTTCTCCAGTTCGTAGGATACATACCATAACTCCCTCCTGCAGAAAGCGTCCAATTGTCTGTTGCTTTCAAAGCATTGTAAAAGAAGGCGAGAAGAGCAGGGTCATGCGCTTTCCTTTCGTCGTCTCGTTAGCTATCGGTTCGTTATCCACCTTTGTGTAGTTAAAAGATAAAGGCAGATTGAACGATAAACGGAACGTATTTTTGACATATTGTAGGTTGGCTCCCCAGTTACTTTTTCATCTGCAAGTAGCCCATGTCTCCACTCGTTGCCACTGTCACGGCTGTATCGTTTAACAGACTTTTTCAGTCCCACATATTCAATATCAAACTCTGCGGAAGGTTCAATGGTCCAGTTGTATTTTCGGATGTTTCTTATTAAAGTAAGGCTGTTGTAACTTCCCATATTTGAAAGTCTCACATCTTGTCTTACCCACATATCCCCTTCAATGGAAAGAGCTTGTGGATTTGTCTGTACAAAGTTGGTTGTTTTCAGCTTAAAACCTCCTCCATTGGTTGTACGCTGAATCCATTCCGTGTGATTGTTCAGTCCTAAGTTTCTGTTAGAGGCATGTTGCTGAACACGTGCATTGTTTGACAAAGCCAGTCCATTGTCGTCACTCCAGTTTCCTGCTAAGTCAAGTGTGTTTTTAAGATAAGTCTTACTGCCGTTGTTCTCAAAATGCAACTGCACTGTGGTCGCATTCGTTGTGTTTCGGGCTGATATATCTTCTGATATCATACGAGTACTTGCGTTGGGGAGTAGGTAAGTGGTTTGTGAATAACTACTTTGCCGTTGGATATCGTGCCTGTAAGTACGTTATACTTTATTTCCGCCGTCTCACTCCAGTTTGTTGAGATTGCTGAAAACAGAGGTTATGTTGGTTGTTACGCAGGCTCTTACCGACAGGAGAAGAGCCTGGAAAGATAATAGAAGCAAGGTTCGAGGGTCCAATATTATGCTCTCCATAGTACGACTTAGCCAGTTGACACTTGAGCCGGTATTATCTGTTTCGTAATAGAAAACGTGCTGTTGTCTTTTGTGCAAAGTACATAAGGGCAGCATTGACATCTCTCAGTAAACCGTTAGAATCGAGCCTACACCCTAAGTCTATGGTCTTTAGCCATCTGCCCTTTGCTTTCTTTACTTTAGCTTTGATAGCCGCAGATTCAGGTGGTATCTGATCCTGCAATGCCTTGATGATGTTCATGGTTTTCATCACCTGTACCTGTACCGACATCCTCTGCCTTAATGCCATTCGTATCGATGCTATATTGCTCCACAAACATATCCATGTTCTCAATGTAGAAATGGTTGATAGGTACACCTTGATACTTCACCATGCCACCTTCTAATGTGATACCTGGCAGCTGTTTGAGGATATCACCAATGGTTCTGTCCTGTCCTTTCATACAGGCAGAGACCAAGTAGTTCAGTGTGTCCCTACTTCCCATAGCTTTCTTTTGCTTTTTATCTCCACTTCTTTCAGGGTGATACTCATAGACAGCATTGAAGTTAACGGTCTGACTTATGGGGTTATCCGCTTCACCCATGCCGTTTTATATTGAATCCTGTCAGGCTTTAGAAAGAAGGTTATCATTTGTTCGTGGATAGCTGATATGCGTATCTACCATCTTCGTTGGTCACGTTACTGGCAAGAATGGAAGAATCCTTTTCTTGTATGATTGTAAGAATACAGCCATCCATAGGTTGATGTTTATTATCAACCACACGCCCAGTAATAATCAGAGAATCTCCCTGACTGTTCTGAGCCATACTGTTTATAGACAATAAGCCGATAAACGATAGTAAGATAAGTAGGCGTCTTATCATTCTCGTTCAAAGAATTGTCGAATGTAAAGAGTCAGCTTTAGCTAACTTGTCCACTGAAATTGGTCGCAGTGTTGTAGCCATAGCTCCCAAGGTAGCTCTGCAGGATCTTTTCAGCAATAGTTTCTCTTGTTTTCGTGTGTTCTCACGAGAAGTCTTTACATAGTTCCTGTCAAGGAAATAGATAGGGGTTACTGTCTTAGGCTTTTCTATGCCAGTAACCGTCCAATGATAATCCCCTTCTTCGGTTTCAGCCTCCATAACCAAGCCAGGCAGTCCTGTAAACTTCCAAGGACCATATGAAAGTGGAATCTTGGTAGTGAACCATACCTTATAATTTCTTCCTCGATAAGAACAGGTTGCAGCTGTACAATCGTAGTCTCAAAAAGCGTTTTATGCTCGGTTGCTAATCTTTCCATTGCATCTTCGGAGTAGCTTCTGATAGAGGTGAGCCAGCCCCGTCCATATTGTAAATCACTGTTGTCTTTCCTTTGGATGTAGCCAATATAGGTTTCACCAACGTTAGCGACGAGTTTTCATAGTTGCTCTTTGAGCCACGCTTTCCCATTACGTAGAAAGGTTTTAGCCATGCGCAGCAGTCGGCATCATGCTCACTCTCCACAAAGCTCGCACACATATGTCCGATGTAAGTCATATACTCGTGGTCAGGATTGTCTGTCCTGATAGGTCATATTTAATGGTTAGGTCATAAGAAACTATCAGCTGCGTCGTGTCGATTGCTGTATGCTTAAAACATCTAATTCCGTCTTCTCCTGAGCATTTGCGGATACAGACAAGGATTAGCGCAATGGTAGTAGTTTAATCTTCAATTTATAGTTGTCTTTATTTATATAAATAGGTAAAAGCAAAAAGCGAGTACAATAGTACGAAATGATTTATCACTTGGTTTTATTGTTTCGTCTTACCAAATAAATCAGCGTGTGTCTCTGATTCATCATGAGTAAGGTCAACTCTGTATTATTCTGTTCTCATAAAGCAACCAGTCAGGTTGCATATGGCATTCCCATTGCCCATCCTTGGCTACTGCTACATGAGGTTTGACTGCAGGAACTCTACCGTTAGTAACTAATTCGTTGATAATCTCTTTGAGTTTATCCATTGGCAACCCACGTTTTCTTGCATCGTTTGGAGGTCTCTCAAACTGGTGTGTTGTCAAGAGCTATATGCCATCAGATGCCTAATTTGGAAAACACTCGTCTGCACTCGGCATACCACTGACGACGTCCTTGTTCTTGTCATTAAGTGCCTGTTCGTAAGCGGTGTGCTTAGTTGTGGCTTTCATGTATCGTCCACCCCATACGCTTTACGAGCGACTTAATCAGACGATGTATCAGCCTTTGGGTATTTCCAAGGAATAGGTGTCTGTCGGTGTACTATCTGTATTCATTACATGTCCTCCTATATTTTCGTTTATATTGCAAATATAGTCTTTTTCTTTTTGAGAGAGGCAAGAGAATAAAAGAAAAAGCACCAAATGATTGTTCAAAATGGTGCTTTTATAAATGTATTAAATAACTTTTATTTGTGTAAATAGTAAGCATCCAATATTAGCTGTCTTTCCCACTAACAAACAACCTTATATATGTCCCGGCAGCAAAATAAGGTTGTTTGTTATTTGCAGTCTGAAGGTAGTATTTTTCGTGAGTTCCTCCTCTGTCATGTCGAGCAACGGTTTTGGAAAGGATTTCCTTCATCCATTCATATGGGCTCTATGTCGTTTCCTGCAACACGCCATGAAGGTATAGAAAGATGGCATTGTTCTCCGCTCCCTCATTGTTGCCGCAGAACAGATAGTTCTTTCTTCCAAGCGTGATGGGTCCGATGGCCTGTTCCATGAGATTGTTGTCTATGTTGAAGCGTCCGTCCTGCACATACCTGCCATGCAGTATCCATACGGCGAGGCATAACGCAGTGCCTTCTCCATAGCTTCGCCTGGTGTACTGTTTGTGCCACATCCGGCACATAGGTCTCAAGATACTTCAGTATGGGTCAGGGCCTTGGCCTTCCGCTCAGCCTCCACTTCTTCGGGTGGCGCTTTCCTGTGTCTGAGGTTTTCCTCCAACTCATACAGCGTGCTATCGTTTCGATGATGTGAGCTGCATTTTCTGTCGTCATCCGCCGATGTTCGAACTTAGCGTCTCAGCATGTGCCATGCATCCCAGTATACACTATGCCCTGAACGTTCTCAAACCTGTTGTAGGCCTCATACCGTCAGACTGTATGCGGCACCTTGGTAGCCCTGAACAACTCATCTGCCAGAGCCGAGCGCGAACCGTCCTTCCAATGGAAGAACACGCCTGGGAGTGCATGGCGATCACGCACGCCCCACAGGTATCCCCTTGCGCGTCTTTTCCTTGCGGTCGGCAACCTGACGCCGGTTTCCTGTCAACTCTGAAGGTAAGGACTGCAGAATCTGTTCGGTCCGGATCTGTAGCGGATAAAGTGCATCGGCGGTATCGTGAACCCAGCTGTTGACGGTTGAGGTGGATGTTCGCCCAGTTCCTTCCAACAGGGCACTATTGTCTGTACTCGGGCTGTGATAGGCAAAACTTGGCGGTGATGATTTCAGCGAGCAGGAAGCGTCGGCGAAAACAATCCATCGCCTGTTTTTCAAGGGGGCTTCTAGGATGTCGACCTCGCATCCGTCTGGTCGGGCTTTCCTTTCCAGGGCGGCGACGACGCGATCTCTCACCCTGACATAAAAGGGTGAGGGACGCGGGCACAGATGCTCACTCTGTCATGTCCGATGTAACCATGCGCTCGGCGTCATAACCCTCCGGATATATCTCCGTCACCTCGTCGCTCTATGTTCCCGGATAGGAGGCGTAGGCCGTTCCCCTTTCTCGAAGGACGGCTCGTGCGGCGTGATGCTCTGCGTTGTCCGGCCTGTGTTTTATCTCTTGATGATGGGAAGGGCTTCCACCTGAGCCAGGAGCTTCCCGGCTCCACTGTTCCTCAAAAAGCGTACCTGTCCAGTCGCATGCACCTCAGGTAGGCGTTTCTCGCTGCGCCTACCATACACATGCGCTCAAAGCTCAAGAATGCGACGGACCCTTTCGTTCCAGTTCTGCGTCCTCTTGTCGTAAGTTCAACATCCTTATCCTTGTTCTGCATCCTTTGCTCAAGCAGTTTAATAACAGCTTCCTGGAGTTAGAGAATGGTAGTCAGATATCATTGTGCAGCGAGACGTATCCATCATATTATCCAGTTCTTTATATGATGTAAGATACAAAAATATCTGACATTACCATACTAAGATTTATTGATATCTTTTTCTTCGGTAGCAATTAGGATTTATACCTTCAATATAGAGTACCAGTTCGTCCCAGCGAAGGTCATGAGCCGGTACTCGCCCGCATGATTTTAGAACTCAGGCAAACCCTGTGCCATCTGTTTCATGATAGACGACAAAAACCACAGCGTTCCCAGTGCAGCAACTTGATTCGGTTACGGGAGCGGTTGTAGAAGACATAGACTACTCCATCAGAAGGGTTGAAAGCATGGCTGCGGACCACTTGGGACAGGCGAAGGATGCCCTGACGCATGTCCACAGGAGTGAACAAACCCGAAAAACATTTGTTTCGTTGGAGTACAAACATAAGTTTTTCGGGCAAAGGTAGTAAAGCTGGAAGACCACGCAAAGGCGGCTAATATTGATGCTTACGGTAAATACACCTTCTTGCCCTTTGGAGTCTTTGGCTTTTGTGACATTCCCTTTTGAGTCAAATGTATATGTACAGTTAATCTCTAATGGTGTTGTGTAATAATGACTTCCATCACTATGGTGTGTTACAGTATGAGCTGTCTTAACCAGATTGTGAGGGTATTTACCAAAAGTAGCCTTGTTGGAAGAGAACTGGGTCGACACCGTCTGGCGTAGGTAAACAGTATTCTAAATCTTCTAATACAACAAACATCTTAGCTGGGTAGTCCGTATAGGTATAGGTTGATTCTCCATCACTGATAATATTACCATTCTCCCAAACGTAATTAGTCATGTCATTACCATTTGAAACTCTGATAATCTGACCTAATTGATCGTATGTAAACTCATATGTACTTGTTCTGTCATATTGTGATCTTACAGCTTTAATAATTCGCCCATTGACTACAGTATAGAGTACCTTTTCATTGTCATGACTTCCTGTTCCTTTTAATAGGCTAAGTATGTGCTTTTCTGCATAACTATAAGTTATAAGATGGTTATAGTTATATATGCTATGAGTTCCTGCTCGGTATATGATCTTGTGACACTAATTAATTCCTTGTGAGCATCATATTTGAAGTCACATAAACATTATTCTTCTGTTATCAGAGAAGCCATCCAACTCTCTCCTGCAAGATTCATACCTCCACCATTGTTAATTTCTTTTCATCATTATCTGATGAACATGCGTAAAATTATACACATGTGAGGCTTAATAATCCAAGTAATACTGTTTTTCTTCATTGCTACTGATTTTTATAATTATCTTTTTACCATTGACAATATAAACACCCTTAGCAAAAGCAGTAATTTCGTCAGTGCTTGCTTTACTTAGCCGTTTTGTTCCATCTATTGTATAGACATCAGCAAGTCCTGCTTTTATTATAAAACAGTGTTTGTTATGCCATAGTAGTACCACCTTTCATTAAGGAGAAATCTTTCCATTGGTCTGTGTTGTTTATAGGCGTCAAGACTATTCTTAGAAACAATAAGTTTACATTTTTAGATTTATTAATGTCGGTAAAAGCTCACCTCGATTACAGGTTGAGGTACGACTGCCTCACTCGAAATCTGTGTTATACTGGTACAATTCATAAAATGCGTATTCTCCGAGTAGCCTTTCAACACTATCTCCGAGATATACCTTTTGCAGGTTGGTATCCACAAAAGCATTATTACAAATATTAGTTGGATTTATGTCAGCAGATGTAGAGATTGGTGCAATCGCTAAAAGTCCACCAATATCATTAGTATGTCTATAGATGTAAGGTTGCTGTATCTATAAAAGCATCGTCGCCAATATCGTTAACCTTCATAATATCCACAGTTGAAAGATTGACACAGCCACTAAAAGCTTTATAACCAATACTCCCGTCTATATCAATGTACGCTATCTTTGTACAGTGTAGCTGTACAAGGATTAATTTCTTTCTGACTGTCATGTCAACACCCTATAATTGACCTTTTATTAATTTTGAGTTCTTAAGGCTTCCTGTGTCAACTGAGAAGCGTCACAGATGTGCTCTGACGGAGATACTGGAACATATTTGATACCGTCCACCTCAAAGATGGAACTTAAATAAGGATATACCTTTTTATTATCTAAGTTCGTATATAAATCATTAGCAACATAATGAATGCCACCCTATCACGTTGCGATATCCAGCAGGAGGAGTAGTTGTTACTATGACTTTGGTATTATTTTTTATTATAGAAGGCATTGTCGCCAAATTTTTTGTAAACACTATTGCCAATGGTTATAGAAGTTAAAGAGAACTGCAATTCTGAAAGCAGAGTTTTCAATTGTCGTAACACTATTGGGGAATGGTTCGCAGTTAGAGAACCAAACCATCGAAAGCCAACCCTCCAATTGTCTGTAACACTATTGCCAATGGTTACAGGATTAGGGAGAACGGCAATTATAGAAAACAGGAGTTTTCAATTGTCGTAACACTATTGCCAATGGTTGCAGATAGATGACTGCAACCTCTGAAAGCAAGGTAGCCAATTTTCGTAACACTGGCTGTGAATGGTTTTCACATAGTTGGGAGAGCTACAAACTCGAAAGCTAACTCCAATTGTCGTAACACTATTGCCAATGGTTACAGAATTTAGAAAATACAACCTCTGAAAGCATATGCACCAATTGTCGTAACACTATTGGGAATGGTCTACAGAAGTTGAGAGAGCTACAACCATCGAAAGCATACTCCAATTGTCGTAACACTATTGCGAATGGTTACAGAAAATTGAGAACGACGGTCTTTGAAAGCATATTTTCCAATTGTCGTAACGCCATCACCTATTATAATTCTTTCAATATTAGAATATCCCCATGGCGCAGTATTTGAAAAATCATACATTTCCCCTTTTCCTGAAATGGTCAATACTCCATCATCAGTGAGATGCCATTTTAGATTAGGTCCACAAGTACCAGACTTCTCTGCATTAGCTGATAAGCCCATGAGTAGGGCTATTAACAAGATGTAAATTTGTTTCATGTTTGATTTATTTTATGTTTATAGGGTAACCTGAAGGCATAAGGCTGCCGTCGACTTCGAAAATATCTTCGACGTTACACCTGACAAATACTATATAAAGAGTATCAGCTTCAGCATTGCCTCCTCCACCATTGTTTATATTAACAAGTTTCGATTTGAGACGAGATGTCTGAGAGTAAGAAATCAATTCTTTCTCAGCATTATTTATTATGTTCGAAGCTCCTTCAGCGATTATGCTGAAATAGTGTAACCATTATTTATGTGTTCACATTCTCGATCATTTACATTATTGGTTTTACCTTTATATAAAAGTTCTTGATTGTGTCATCAAGCACAAACTCTCTCTATGTCTTTGATGATGGATTTAATTTGTTCTTTCATTTTACTAAAGATATTGAGTTTTATTTCTCACAATAGGTTCGCCAGTTTCGCTTGTAGTTATCTTAGCTTCACCTTTGATTGACCTAATACGACATAGTATGTCTTTATTCCCAATTTCTGACTTAATTTCTGCCTTACCTTGAAAGGTGTAAACTTTTGGTCCTATGAATTCCTCTTGGATAGTTAGTGCAAGTGGAGTAATGATACAATAATCTTTTGTCATGGTTTGTAATGTATAGTTTTGTGGTGCACGAATAATTGCAGTCTAACATCTTCTTTAATCATTGATAATTTAGGATACTCATAAACAACTTTTTAGCTGCTCACTGTTTCCCAGAAGTAAGCGGTTAATACTTGGGTAAATGAAAAAGCGTGGGAACTATTGAATGTTGTCTTATCTGAGGTTCTGCAATACCCACTACCAAACAACAAACAATAGCCCACGCATAGAGGTATATTATCCTTTGGTAAGAGTACAATATCCAACGTGAGCGCTGCTATTATGTCTTGGTAGTTGAAATTTGCAGATTTCAGATAGACAATATATCAAACAGCTCTTTTCTAAACTTGAACTCTTTATAACACACATCTACACACAGACGTACTGGAAGTTCACTGCAAAGATAGATAAATTTTTCTTATTAAATGTTTCTTTCTTGCAAAAAGTTTCAGTGACAGAGTGATTTTTCTATTTTTAAGAGTGTTTGTTTATTATTCAGTATGTGATGACTTTATTTTAGTATGGGGTGTATAAAAGAATTATTCTCTGAAAAATGTCATTGCTTAGAATGTAAGACAGTCGTAGGTTTCCAAGATTTCTTCCTTGCACGTAATCCAAGATAGCGTTTGGTACATGCTTTATAGATGAATGGTTGAAAAAGTGACTCATCCGAAAATATGGAGTGATAAACTAAAACTCTTACATGTGAGGCACACAGAGCCACAGAGTTGACAGAGCTAATAGCAAAATCATGGAGGTGCTAGTGGCACAAGGAGCGACGGAGATATAGCGTACAGATCCTCATACCTTTTTGGGATAAATATTTTGAACAGAATTTGTCTCATATGATTGGCGAAAATAAGCTCTGTCGCTCCATGCACCGACGGTGCCTCGTGCTCAGTCGCTTTGTCTTAATACCTCCATTCACCTCCCGTGTCTCTGTGTGACATTTCTTTAAAACTCTAAATTCAAGAGGGTAAACCTTTATCTCACCAAACACTGATGCCCTATAAATATTCTCTAATCGGAAGAACCTGTTGCACTTCTCCACAATATAAGTTTTAGTTTTGATTTGCTGTCACTTTTTAACATTTCAAACAATCCTATGATAACCAACGAGTTATCTTGTGCTTTTAAGTGATAGAAGTGACAGCAAAATCTGTTTTAGACAAGTGTTTTGGTTACTGAGGCACAGAGGCTGAGCGTGTAGGGTATTCAATCGTCATAGAGATATTAAAAGGTTTAGGAAGAAACCGAACAGACGTAAGAAAGAGTGATGGTTATATCGACAATGCTACAACGCCTAAGTCCATGATTTGGGTTTCAGACCACCCGAGGATATTGCCACATTTATTGACGATATTCAGAAAAATTACTTGTATATTTCGAGGATTTTTGACGAATTTTGTGTAAATATTGTATATATGTTGACTTGAGCTTAATCGGTAATTCAACAATACGTGTAATTTTTAATAGATTTAGTAACTCAATTTAATCTAACCAATGAGTATAGGATATAAATACAGAGCTATATAATAGAAGAAAATAATTATTCTTCGTGACATAGATTCTCTTTTAAAAGATGAGTGTGGGCATCCTCATTTGATGACCTAAACGATCCTTTTGAAACCGAGTATATAGATAATATAAGCAGGGATTTAAACACGCTCAAAGAGTTGTTCAACATGAATATCAATGATGTGCAAGCTAAATGGGGAAAAATTTGAAGAGAATTAAGAGAATTTGGGTATATATTCTTTATCTCTGTCTGAGAAGGATTATCCTTCAAGCAATTTGATGGTCACATTATTCAAAATTCTCATAAGGGTTTTTGTATAGCATGATATTGATAAATTAAAGGATAGTGAGAAATTGCTTTTCCAGTGTGGATAGTGTCGAAGTTCAAATATGTAGAAAATGTTCCGAAAATAGATGTAAACGATATTGCTCATAGGATAGATTTTATTGTAAAAATGTTTGGAACGAAAATGAAAGTCTGGCAATATGAAAAAGAAATATATCTATATTCGACTTTTGGTGATAAACATTATTTCCGTTTGCCCTTAAAAGCTGTTTATTTTGGTTTTAGAATATGGACGAACAATATCAAAAGTCATAATTATTGATGGATTACAAAATAGAGATATAAAATTTCTATAAGATGAATAGAAAAGAAAACTCTGTATGAAATTTTACCTATTTTCCTTTGCGAGAATAGCCGAAAAATAGATGATAAGTTACCTCTTGATTTATTTGAAGTCTTTGAAGATTGATCATAATTATACAGTTGAAAATTTTCATCATACTATATAGGGTTTTCTGAAAAGATGAAGACAACTTTACAAAGTTCTCTTCTAAATTTCGAGAACAGTATTTCACTGAAAAGAAAGCAAATATCTTATCTATGATGATAAAAATATGCGATTTAATTGGAAAATACCCTTTGTATGAGAATGATCAATATAGACTTACTAACCATTTTAATTGCGATGTCTACATTTGATGCTCCTAATGATATCCGGATGTATCCTGATAAAGTTAATAATAGGAATTGGAGTGATTAAGTCTATCTAAAATCCAAAAGTAGGCAGTTAAGAATATTTTTAAAATATAAGTTTGAGTATAATTTAATTTTGCTAGTTTTTCGTGAGATATCTTGAAAATATGAATAGATGATGCAAGTATTGTAAAGAAAAATCTTAACACTGAAAATTCTCAAGGGCGTAAATTGCCTTCAATTAACGCCCTTTTGGTTCAAAAGATGCCTTTCAAGCCCTTACTAACGCCTTTTGGGTCCAATTAAGCACCTTTTGTATGGTCTTTGTAACTAATTGATT